>Ga0183095_10002_pt1 | contig 2086306 bp, 2125 predicted proteins | sample BioMet4_FD_130346 | JGI IMG/M metagenome (GOLD analysis project Ga0183095, IMG submission 130346) | Microbial communities from bioreactor (seeded with sewage sludge) at LBNL, California, USA - Biofuel metagenome 4 (v2) (version 3) | ecosystem: Engineered > Bioreactor > Anaerobic > Unclassified... | reverse complement strand
CCGCCCTTGAAGTGCTGCTGGATCTTGCCGTAGTAGTCCCGGAGGTTGTCATTCATGGTCGGGTGCACTTTCTTCTGCGCTTCGAGGAAATGCTTCTCCGCGACAACGGCAGCACCCTCACGGAGGGCGAGCATCCCCGCCTCCCGGCAGAGCGATTCAAGATCGGCCCCGACAAAGCCAGCCGTCATTGCAGAGAGGTCAGTAAGAACCTTCTCCCGGGCCGGGTCGGTGTACACCAGGTGCCTGTCGTGCAGGAGGTCCACGATGCGTCGGCGCCGGACACCCTTCGTGAGACCGGCAGCCTTGTCCGCGGCCGGTGCGATCGCGGCCTGGATCTCCTCTGCGGAAACCGTTTTGTCCTTCCCGAGTTTTTCGGCAAGTTCGCCGATATTGTCCTCGGTGTAGCCCTCGCTCAGGGCCACGATCTCCTCAAGGCCCGAACCTTCGAGCGGCATGTACTGCGTGTGGATGCCGATGATCTTTTTCCGGTCCTCTGCGGTCGGCTCGCCAATGTACACGAGCCGGTCGAACCGGCCGGCTCTGAGAAGAGCCGGGTCCACGATGTCCGGGCGGTTTGTCGCGCCCATCACGACAACGTCCTTGAGCTCCTCAAGGCCGTCCATCTCGGTGAGGATCTGGTTGAGCACATTGTCGATCACGTGCGAATCGTTCGAGGTTCCCCGTGTCGGGGCGAGCGCATCGATCTCGTCAAAGAAGATGATCGACGGCGAGACCTGCCGGGCCTTCCGGAAGATCTCCCGGACCGCCCGCTCGCTCTCCCCAACCCACTTCGAGAGGAGCTGGGGGCCCCGGACCGGAATGAAGTTTGCGCCGCTCTCGCTTGCAACGGCCTTTGCGATCAGGGTCTTACCGGTTCCCGGCGGACCGAAAAGGAGCACGCCTTTCGGGGGCTCGATCCCGAGGTCGTCGAAGCGCTCCCGGTGTGTCAGCGGGTACTCGACTGCCTCCCGGACCTCGGTCTTTGCCGATTCAAGGCCGCCAACCGTCTCCCACTTCACATGCGAGACCTCGAGCATCACTTCCCGCATCGCGCTCGGGCCTACGTCGCGCTGGGCGCTCCGGAAGTCCGCGGCAAAGACCTTGAGCTTGTCGAGCGTCTCCTGGTCGATCTCGGCCTTGTCCAGATCGAGCTCGGGCAGGTATCTCCGCAGGGCACGGATCGCTGCCTCGCGGGCGAGCGCAGCAAGGTCTGCCCCCACAAACCCGTGGGTCTGCTGCGAGAGGACGTCAAGGCTCACGTCCTCGGCAAGCGGCATCCCCCGGGTGTGGATCTTCAAGATCTCGATCCGGTCCGGTTCGCCGGGTACGCCGATCTCGATCTCGCGGTCGAACCGGCCGGGCCGGCGCAGGGCCGCATCGATCGCGTCCACGCGGTTCGTGGCGCCGATCACGACCACCTGTCCGCGTTCTTCAAGGCCGTCCATCATGGTCAACAACTGGGCCACGACCCGGCGCTCGACCTCGCCCGTCACTTCCTCGCGTCGGGGCGCAATCGAGTCAAGCTCGTCGATGAAGACGATCGAGGGCGCATTTTCGCGGGCCTCTTCAAAGACCTCGCGGAGACGCTGTTCGCTCTCGCCATAATATTTCGAGATCACTTCGGGGCCGGCAATCGAGATGAAGTGCGCACCGCTCTCGCTTGCAACGGCCTTTGCGATCAAGGTCTTGCCGGTTCCCGGCGGACCGTAGAGGAGCACGCCTTTGGGCGGCTCGATCCCGAGCTTCTGGAAGAGCTCGGGGTGGCGGAGCGGGAGCTCGATGGTCTCCCTCAGGCGCTGGAGCTCGTCCTTTAAGCCGCCGATATCCTCGTACGAGAAGCGCTTGACACCCTCGAATCCCGCGGCCGGCTTGTCGGAGAACTCGACGGTCGTGTTTTTCGTGATGATCACGGCCTCTTCGGGCTCGATCTCTACCACCTTGAAGGCCACGATCTGCGGCTGGACAAACGGCAGGCCGAGCATGATCGGGATCGAGTCGTTTTTCACCACGGGAAAATCGATCAGGCCGTTGACCACGTGCGGGTTATTCGCTATCGGGATCTTCTTCGGGAGGTCCTCGGGCGGGGCAAGGACCACCCGTTTTGCCTCGACCTCGTCCGTGATCGTGGAGACTTTGACCGGCTCGCCAATGGCAACGCCGGCATTTGTCCGGGTAAAATTATCGATCCGGATCTTGTGCTGGTTCCAGTCCTCGACAAGGGACCGCCAGACCTTTGCAACCGTCCGGCGCTTTCCTTCGACAACCACGAGATCCCCGGGGGAGATCTTCAAATGAAGCATTGTCTCAGGGTCGAGCCGCGCCTTGCCCCCGCCCTGATCGCCGGGGTATGCGGAGTCGACCCGCAGTTGCACTTCAGCCATTACCTTAAAAGTCATATACGCCGGGATTTATAAGTACTGTAAATGCGCATCCTCATTTTCGACCCGTTCCACGGCGCGGCAGGAGACATGATCACAGGAGCCCTGCTCGCTTGCGGGGCCAACGAAAAAACCGTCGCAGCAGCAATGGGGGCGGTGGTCGCTGACCCGGGTATTGAGACCGTGACCCGGGCCGGGATCCGGGCGGTAAAGGTCCATACCAAAGCCACGCCGGCCCACCGGACCCTCGCGGACGTGGAGCGCCGGCTCGATGAGGCTGCGCCCCATGTCCCGGCCGGTGCGCTGGCCATGGCCCGCCGGGTCTTTGCCCGGATGAACGCGGCCGAGGAGACCGTGCACGGGGCCCATGTCCACTTCCACGAGGTCGGGGCCGATGATGCAATAGCGGATGTGATCGGGGCATGCACGGCGCTTGCAACCCTGAACGCCGATGGCGTTGTGGTCCTCCCGGTCGCGGTTGGATCCGGCACGGTGACCAGTGCCCACGGGACCATGCCGGTCCCTGCCCCGGCAACTGCAGAGATCCTCAAAAATTCCGGGCTTGCTGTTACCGCGGGCACCGGGGACGGCGAGCTCTGCACCCCGACCGGCGCAGCCCTCCTGGCGGAATTTTCCTCAGTTGCCCCGGGGGACCTCGGGGCGTACACGATCCTTGCCACCGGCTACGGCGCCGGGACACGGGATCCGAAGGATGCCCCGAATGTGCTCCGCGTGATGCTCGCCGAGACCACAACGGCCGCAGCGGAGAATACGGTGGATATCCTGGAAACTAACGTGGACGATGTGAGCGGGGAAGTGATCGGCGAAGCGCTCGCCCGGTTCATGGCCGCCGGGGCAAGGGACGCGAGTGCGGCCCCGATCCTTATGAAGAAGGGCCGGCCCGGGTACCTGGTCTCCGTGATCGCCATGCCAAAAGACAGCCTAGTGCTCGCAGAAAAGATGGCAGAGGAACTCGGAACGCTCGGCGTCCGCTGCCTCCCGGCCGTGCACCGGTTCGTGGCCGACCGGACCACCGGCACCGTGGAGGTCACGATCGGCGGCCACACAAAGGCGATCCCGGTCAAGTACGGCCTCATTGGGGGAAAGATCTACACCGCAAAGCCCGAGTTCGATGCCGCAAATACCTGGGCAAAGGAGCTCGATCTACCCGTCCGCGACGTCCTTCGGACCATTACCGCTGCTATCGATAAAACATCCGGCACGGGGCGGCCATGAAGACCGAACGGCTCACGAGCGGGAACCCGGCCCTCGACCGGCTGCTCGGCGGGGGATTCGAGCCCCGGACCCTCACGCAGATCTATGGCGGCCCGGCTACGGGAAAGAGCACGTTCTGCATGGTGGCCGCGGTCTCCTGCCTCAGGGCCGGCGGGTCCGTGGTCTTCATCGATTCGGAAGGCTTCTCCATCGAACGGTTCCGGCAGGTGGCCGGCGCCGATGCCGATGCAATTGCCGACCGACTCTACCTTTTCGAGCCCATCGACTTCGAGCAGCAGGGCAGCATGATCACCGAGGCGGACAAGGTCTTGAAACTCCATGCCCCGGCGCTTCTTATCCTCGACTCCGCGACCGCCCTGTACCGTACCGATCTTGAAAAAGGCCAGTACGCCATGCAGCAGCTCACCCGGCAGATGCTCCAGCTCCTCGGGTACGCGAAACGCTACGAGCTCTCGGTCCTGGTGACAAACCAGGTGTACATGGACACCACGAGGAACACCTACGCCGGCCTCGGGGGAACTTCGCTCGAACATATCTCAAAGGCAATCATCCGGCTCGACCGGCTCGACGGTTCACCGTGGAGAAAGGCAACGCTTGTCAAGCACCGCTCCCGGCCCGAGGGCCAGAACTTCGAGTACGGGATCGTGCAGGACGGCATTAAGGAGAAAGTGTAACCCGCTTCCCCCAGTGCCGTGCATATGCTGAGGTATTAATATCCACGTGCCCTAATATTAGTCCCAAAATGGCACCGGGCCTGGAAATCCCTGCAAAGATCAAGGATGCACTCGCGGCAAACCCGCAGGGCTTGAGCATCACCGACATTGTCCAGAAGACAAAGATCAACCGGAATACCGCAGGGAGGTACCTCGACAAGCTGCTCGTCTCGGGCCAGGTGGAGATGCGCCATTTCGGCATGGCAAAGATCTATGCACTCGCCCACCGGGTCCCGGTCTCGGCCGTACTCTCTATTTCCTCAGAATATATCGTGCAGCTCTCGGGCAGCCTGCGGATCGTTTTTGCAAATGAAGCCTTCGCCCAGCTCCTTGGTATCCCGGCAGCCGAACTCACGGGAAAAAATATCGAGTACACGCCGTTTGTCACGGTCTTTGACGATACCTGTGACCGGTTCATCGGGCATATACAGGCCGGCCTCGAAGGCACGGAATGGACCGGGGAGCTCGCACCGGCGCACCTCAGCCGGATCTTCTCCTGCCGGATCGCCCCGACCGCCCTTGACAACGGCCAGAAAGGCGTCTCGGTAATCCTCGAAGACATCACGGAAAAAAAACAGGCAGACGAGCGCCTCCAGGAGAGCGAGCAGCGCTACCGCATCCTTGCAGAGAACTCAAACGATCTCATCTTCATGATCGGGCGCGACGACCGGGTCGAGTTCGTCAACACGTTCGCGGCAGGAACCCTCAATAAAAAGCCCGAAGACCTGATTGGCCGGGTGCGCAGCGAACTCTTCCCGGAACCGGCCGCTTCCCGGCAGAAGGAGATGCTGGACCGGGTTTTTGAAACCGGCACGCCGGCCTCGAATGAGAGCCCGCTTCCCCTGCACGGCGAGCTCCACTGGTACGACCACGGACTCACACCGGTCTTCGACCGGGGGGGCAATGTCCGGTCCGTCTTTGGTGTCTCCCGTGACATCACGAAAAACAGGCAGGCACACGAAGCCCTGATGATCAGCGAAGAGAAGTTCCGGCGGATCTTTGAGGACGGGCCGCTTGGAATGTCGATTATCGGGCCGGATATGTGCTTTACCCTGGTCAACCGGCGGCTCTGTGAGATGCTGGGCTACACAAAAGAAGAGCTTCTGGGACGATCGTTTGTCGAGGTAACCCACCCTTCCTGCGTCAGCACCAACCAGGAAAATTTCGCCCGGCTCTATTCCGGGAAAATCCCCGGTATCCACGAGGAAAAACTGTACCTAAAAAAAGACCGGACACCGCTCTGGGTCTCGGGCACGGTCACCCCATTGCGGGACGGGCACGGGCAGGTCATCTCCACGATCTCGATTGTTGAGGATATCGAGGAGCGCAAAAAGGCAGAGGCGCAGCTTGTGGAGAGTGAGCGGCGGTTCCGCGACTTTGCCGATCTCCTCCCGCAGTCGGTCTGGGAATGCGACAGCAGCGGGAACCTGACCTTTGCCAACCAGAGCAGTTTTACCATGTACCGGTATGCGCCGGCCGATCTGGAACGCGGCCTCTCGATCTGGCAGATGATGAGCCCGGCCGACCGGCCGTGGATCCTTGCACTCGTGAAAGAAGCCATGACAAAACCTTCCGCACAGTTCCCGTCTATGGTGGAGTACATGGCGCTGCGCAGCGATGGAAGCACCTTCCCGATCAGGATCTATCTCTCCCCGGTTATGCGGGAGGATCGGATCGCCGGGATGCGGGGGATCGGGATCGATCTGACAAAAGAGCGGCAGGCTGAAGAAGCGCTTAAGGAAACGGGGGCCAAGTTCCAGGCAATCTTCGATTCCACGTTCCAGTTCACCGCACTGCTGGCGCCGGACGGGACCGTCCTTGAGGTGAACCGGACGGCATTAGCGTTTATCGGGAAAAACCGGGAGGAGTGTATCGGCCGCCCGTTCTGGGAGACCGGATGGTGGCAGGACGACCCCGGGCGGGTACAGCGGCTCCGGGACGCGATGGGTCGGGCATCTGCCGGTTTGTTTGTCCGGTACGAGGAAACCCTGCAGGGTGCCGGCTGGGACGACCTGGTCGTCGATTTCTCCCTCAAACCGGTCCGGGGACCGGACGGGATCGTGAAGCTTATTATCGCCGAGGCCCGGGACATCACCGGCCGACGACACACCGAGGATTTGCTCAAAGCGAGCGAAGAAAAATTCCGGCGGGTGTTCGAGGACGGGCCGCTCGGGATGGCTATCGTGAACCCTGATGGCCGGTTCGTATCGGTGAACCGGCGGTGCCAGGAAATATTCGGCTACTCTGAAGCGGAGATGCTCACGAAAACCATCGATGAGGTTACTTTCCCGGAACAGTACAGCGAAGATGCGGTTGAAATGCAGAAGATCTACGAGGGAACAATCACGCAGTACAGCACGAAAAAGCGCTATATCAGAAAGGACGGTTCGGTGATCCTGGCTTCGCTCACCGTCAGCCCGCTCAGGGACGGGACAGGAAAGATCACCTCCACCATAGGGCTGGTCGAAGAGATCCCGGGATCGTAGGAGACCTGAAAAGAATCCGCAGAACTAAATACGCTGCGGGCATGCCAGGGCACGATCACTTTCACCCTCTCTGCTCCCCGTTTAATATCTGGCCGGTCCCTGACCGGATCCTATGCCCGGCATTCCGGAAAAACTGGCAATCCTTTCAGCGCAGAGCCGGCATGACATCTGCATCCCCGGCGAGTGCATGCAGGTGCTCGATTCCCGTGCCTGTATCACGTACAATCCGCGTGCATACGGGTGCAGCCGGATGCTCAAAGTTCTGCTCCACGGGAACTGCTCGTACGACTGTGCCTACTGCTCGGTCCGGGCCTGCCGCGAACGGGTTGCATTTGCCCCGCAGGAGCTTGCCGAAACCTTCCTCGGCCTGTACCGTACCGGGATGACAGACGGCCTGTTCCTCTCGTCCGGTATCCCGGAGGAGGCCGAAGGGACGATGGCGGACATGGTCGAGACCGCACGGGTTCTCCGGGGCGAGGGATATGGCGGTTACATCCACCTCAAGATCCTGCCCGGGGCCGGGCGATCCGATATTGCCGAAGCTGCCCGGTACGCTAACCGGATCAGCCTGAACGTGGAATCCACCGGCGCAAGCCGGCTCCGGGCAATCTCCGGGATCAAGGACTACGAGCAGGACATCAGAAAACGCCTGGACTGGATCGCAGCCGAAGCCCCCGGCCGGCACACAACCCAGCTCGTGGTCGGGGCTGCGGGGGAGACCGATGCAGAGATCTTCTCCTGCATGACGGATCTCTACGATACCGTGCAGCCGGCCCGGGTCTACTACTCCGCATTCCAGCCCCTGCCCGGCACCCGGTTTGCGGAAAAAGCCGGCACCCCGCCGTGGCGGGCGCACCGCTGGTACCAGGTCGACACACTCTACCGGGAGTACGGGTACAAAAAAGCCGAACTTGCGCCGCTCACAGAGGAGGGGATGCTCGCGAACATGGATCCAAAAGCCCTCCTTGCACACGATCTCGATCCGGTCGACCCGGCTTCTGCCCGGTACGAAGAGCTCCTCCGGGTGCCGGGCATCGGGCCGGTCACCGCCCGGGCAATTGTCGAAACACGGGAACGCCATCCGATCCGGCAGCCGCAGGATCTCGGCATTCCCCCGGCATACCTGAAGCGGGCGATGCCGTACCTCGCGTTTGCGCACGGGACGATCCGGCAGGCAACGCTTGCCGGGTTTTCGTGAGGGTGTCGCCGTACATTTGCAGGAAAAAGTTCACGAGCACAATCGGACATTTAAAAAAACTGCCACCCCCCTTGCGCCATCCCTGCCCCCGAGGAGGCTCACAGCGCAAACGATGGTGCGGTATTACCTGTACCGGGAGCATGCATGAGTGAAGGTAATACAGCACTATCGCAATAGGGGGTGGCCATAGCGGCGGGGGCGGCAGCCCCCAGGAGCGTCTTCTACTAAAATATCACCGACGATAACTCCTCTTTTAAAACAATTTCTCCGACGTAGATCCGGAAAATGGCCCACAGAAGCCACCGGGCGGCCGATCTCAGGTTCATATGACCACTTGGGCGCTCCCAAAAACCCTGCCACAGGAAACCCGCTATTTTGCAGGTTTTCGTGGCCATAAAATCGCGGGATTTTTGAAAATATTCGATTAAACCGGGAATTTCCATGGGTGTGGACATGATTTCCACTGGAAACAGGTTTTGAGGGATCGCCCTGTTTCAGCCCTCCGTCGGAGAATCGATCCGCCCGGACATACGGTCGCCTTGTTGTGGGAGAACTCCCTAAAAAGATACCTCCTGGAAAGATACCCTGAAAAGAAACGGGTAAAAAAAGATCAAAAAGAGATACTGCCGGAAAAGACCGTGGCCGCCGGCCCTTCCATCTTTGCACCGTCCGCATCAAACGAGATCGTCAGGGGCCCACCCTTGGTATCGACCTTGACCGGCCCTTTCATGTACCCGAGATGGCGGACGACCGCTGCCGATGCCGTTGCCCCGGTCCCGCAGGAGAGCGTCTCATCCTCGACCCCGCGCTCGAACGTCCGGATCCGGATCGAGTCGTCACCGGTCTTCTGTACGAAGTTCACGTTTGCCCCGTGCAGGAACGTCTTGTGGTGCCGGATCGGCGGGGCTGCAACGGCAATATCGACGCCGTCTACAACGTCAACGAGGATCACCGCGTGCGGGACCCCGGTGTTCGCTGCAAAGACCTCAAACTCCCCGATCTTCTCGCAGTACTCGCCGTTGCCGGTCGCCGGGATCTCGTTCCGGATAAACTTCGGCTCGCCCATCCCGATTGTTGCAAAAAATTCCTCTTTTGCGTACCGCAGGGTGACCGGGAGTACACCGTTTTGGGTCTGCACCGTGCAGGCCTCCTTGATGTACCCCGCATCGTACGCGTACTTTGCAAGGCAGCGGATCCCGTTCCCGCACATCTCAGCCTCACTCTCGTCGGGCTGGAAGATCCGCATCCGGATATCGGCCTTCTTTGTCGGCTGCGAGAGGAAGAGGATGCCGTCCGCGCCAATCCCGAAACGACGGTCGCAGTACAGGGCTGCAAACTGCCCTTTCATCTCGTCGGGAATGACCGTTCCGTTGTATTCGTCGATCAGCACGAAATCGTTCCCGTTCCCGTGCAGTTTGGTAAAGGGTATTTCCATGGATAGTCCCTCCGGCCGCGGTAAAATTGTGGCCCGGATTCTCCCGTACTCATCTGATATTCGTATTCAATAAACGCATCGGCACGGCACAAAAGGTGGGTTATTCGTTGTTGAGCCCGCCGGCCACGAGCGGATCGCCGAACTCGCCAATCTCCCAGCCAAGGTAATCGCGGATGATCACGTAGGCCATCTGCGGCGGGATCGCTCCCTTCTCGGTCACGATCAGGTCCACGTACTCCGCAGGCGTTACATCGAACGCCGGGTTCCGGACCGTGACGTGCGGAAGCGTCTTTGCAATCTCGTCCGGCAGGACTTCGCTTCCCGCCCGCTCCTCGATTTTGATGAGCTCGCCAAGGATCGTGCGGGGCGCAAATTTGTAGGTCTCGGCAGCAACCATCACGTTCACCCGGGCCTCGACCGCCGCATGGGCCACCTGCGAGGTCCCGATCTTGTTGACCACCGCACCATTCACCGTCACCGCGTCCGCCCCGACCACCACGAGATCGACATCGTGGATGAACGAGCGGACCGCCGAATCAACGATAAAATTTGTTTTTATCCCGGCATCGTTTAAGGTCTTTATCGTGATGAGCCCCTGGTTCCGTGGCCGGACCTCGGTGGCAAAGACCTCGATCTCTTTTCCTTCCTTATGCGCTGCAATGATGCAGCCAAGGGCCACTTCGGAGTTGCAGTGCGTCAGGATCGTATCGCCGTCACGGATGTGGCGGGAACCAAAGCCGGCAATTCTCTCCACCGCGTGCTGCGAGGACCGGATAAACTCGTCGGCCCGGGTCACGATGCCGGCCTTTGCCTCGTCAACGGTCAGGTGCTTCTCGATCCCCGCCATCACCATGTGGACGGCATTCGGGAGCGAGACCGCGGTCGGCCGGGTGGAAAGGAGCGTTGCTGCCGCCGCATCCATCTCCTGCCGGAACGCACCGGTCGTTGCTGCCCGGGATGCAAGGGCACCGTCCCGCAGGGCCTCTGCTGCCGCCCGGGCGATCCGGCCCGCCCCCCGGATCTCCATGCGTTTTATCTTGTCTGCCGTTTCAGGTACGATCATTACAAGCAGCCTCTACTTATCCAGTAACGCGGGGATGCTACATAGACCTTCTTCATTTGGGGATTATCATGACAGTCGCCGTGGTCTTTGACAGTGCCGGAACGCTCCTTTCCACGTACCGGGTAGCAAAGGACGTGGCCCGCCAGGTACTCATGCCGGGAGTCGAGACGACCACGCTTACGTTTGCGAGCCCCGACCGGGTGCTCATCGTGCTCCCTGTCCACTCAAAGCACCTGATCGCCACGGAAAAAGACGAACTCCTCTCGGAGTACCTCACAAAAAACGAGATCGGTTTCGGGATCAGCTGCACCCGGAAGATCACGACCGCCGACGAGATCAGCCGGATGCTCTACTCGGACCGGGTCACGAAAGTCGGCGACCTCCAGGAATGCATCCGGGATGTCTGGCGGATCTGCAAGGACGAATCCATACTCACGCTCAATTCCGGTGCCATCCTCAACATGGCATGCCGTTCGATCGAGTTTACCATCACGGCCGGAGGCTGGCCCTTTGCCGGCGCAAAGGAGACGATCACCACCCTCCACACGATGGGCGTGCCCACGTTTATCGCCTCCGGCGACCGGTCCACCAAACTGGAGATCATGGCCGACCACCTCGGGATCCCGCGGGACCGGGTCTACGGCGTTGCCACCCCTACCGTCAAGGCCCAGATCGTCTCGGACCTCAAAGAAGAGTACGACCATGTCGTGATGGTCGGCGACGGGATCAACGATATCTGTGCGTTCCGGGCCGCGGACACGGCAATCCTCACGGTCCAGCAGCCCGGCGAACGTCCCGAGGAGCTATTCAAGGCTGCAGATTTCGTGGTAAACGATGTGGCCGGGGTGCTGCCCCTTATCCGGGACCTGATCTGAACCCGCCGGATTCTTGATCGTGACGATGACCGGCAGCATATAAAAAGTAATATGCCACCTGTTCTACATTAGGTACAAGGGAATTATGAAGGCTCCACTGATCACGGTCGAGAACATCTGCATGGATTTCGACGGCACACACGCCCTAAGAAACATATCCTTTGAGATCCACGAAGGGGAGATCCTCGGGATCATAGGAAGGAGCGGGGCCGGGAAAACGGTCCTCATGCACCTGATGCGGGGCGTGGAACAGCCCCCGACCAGCGGAAAGATCATCTACCATGTGTCAGCCTGTCCTTCGTGCGATTACATGGATGTCGCAAGTTCTGCCGGAAAGCCCTGCCCGCACTGCGGGGGAACCCTTGCGGCCCTCGACGTGGATCTCTGGAACGAGGCCGACGAGACCCTCAAGCGCCGGGTGATGCGCCGGACCGCGATCATGTTCCAGCGGACGTTTGCCCTCTATGGCGACGACCGGGTGATCGAGAACGTCCTGCACTCGCTCGACGACATCAACTACCCTCCGGAGAAGGCGATCAACCGGGCTGCCGACCTCATCGACCAGGTCAGGCTCTCCCACCGGATGATGCACATCGCCCGCGACCTCTCGGGAGGGGAAAAACAGCGGGTCGTTCTCGCCCGGCAGCTTGCAAAAGAGCCTTTTTTACTCTTTGCCGATGAGCCGACCGGGACGCTCGACCCGGGCACCGCAAAAATTGTCCACTCGATGCTCAAGGAAGCGGCCGCGACAAATAACATGGGCATGGTCGTCACCTCCCACTTCTCGCAGGTGATCGAGGACGTGGCAAGCCGGGCCGTCCTCCTTGTGGACGGTTCGATCGCAAAGATCGGGACGCCAAACGAGGTCATCGGCGAGTTCATGAAAGGCTGCGACGACACCGAGACCTTCGAGCACACGGAGACGGGCGAGAAGATCGTTGCAGCACGGGACCTCACCAAACGCTATATCTCGGTCGACCGCGGGGTCGTACGGGCGGTCAACGGCGTGACCTTCGATGTGTACACCAAAGAGATCTTCGGGATCATCGGGAAGAGCGGCGCCGGCAAGACCACGCTCTCGCGGATCATTGCCGGCCTGATCGAACCAACAAGCGGCGAGATCAATGTCCGGATTGGCGATGAATGGATCGACATGACAAAACCCGGGATCGATCAGCGGGGCCGGGCAAAGGAGTACATCGGCCTGCTGCACCAGGAGTATGACCTCTATCCCCACCGGACCGTGCTCGACAACTTAACCGATGCGATCGGCTTAGAGTTCCCGAAGGAACTTGCCATGCGAAAGGCGATCATCACCTTAAAGATGGCGGGGTTCTCGGAGGAAAAGAGTAAAGAGATCCTCGACCGGATGCCGGGGCAGCTCTCGGAAGGAGAGCGGCACCGGGTCGCGCTCGCACAGGTCTTAATCCGGGAGCCCAAGATCGTGATCCTCGACGAGCCGACCGGGACCATGGACCCGATCACAAAGATCGATGTGAAGCACTCGATCATGCACTCCCGTGACGACATCGATGAGACGTTCATCGTGGTCTCGCACGACATGGAGTTTGTCCGCGAAATCTGCGACCGGATCGCGCTCATGCGGGGCGGCAAGATCGTCGAGATTGGAAAGACCGCCGATGTGCTTGCACACCTGACCGATGACGAGCGCAAGGTCATGAGCCAGGCACCGCCGGCATAAAAAGAGCTTGTCATGATCCGCGTTCACCTCGACGGGGAACTTCGCGAAATTGGGGAGGGGAGCACGCTTGGCGATCTCACGGGTAGCCTTCCCGCCGGCTGCAGCGCTGCCGTGATCCGGCCGGCCACAAAAGAGCAGGAGAAGACCGGGAGCTTTACCGTCACGACATCGGCTGGCGAGATCACGCTCGAACTCACCGGGGCCGGGGAAACTATTTTCGATCGCACCGGGATCGCAGACAGCCTTGTCCTCCACTGGGAGGACCGGTACGCGGCCGCGTTCGGGCAGTTTGCCACCGATATTGGGCCGGACAGGAAACCGCACCTCTACGAGCGGGGCGACGTGATCCTCGGTTGCGGGGGATACGACCCGAAGCGCTCGTACCTCATCTTTGCAAAGAGCCGCCACCTTGCCGACCACGGCGCCGACAAGACCGGCGGCGTTGTCGCCCGGGTGGTGAGCGGCCGGGGCGTGCTCGATCGCTGGGCAGCCGGTGACCGGGTGACCACAATCGAGCAGGTCATTTCCTGGGCGGACACGAGCCGCTCGTTTACCACGACCGATCCCTCGCTCGTGCTCGAAGACGGGATGCTTATCGTGACCCGGGTCAGGATCGCAGCGCAGGGATACACCGAAAAAGAGGTGGCAACCGGGGCTGCAGAAAGCGTCGAGCACCTGCTCATCGCACTCGAAGGGGACCGGTTCAGGGTGGGGCGGGCAACAAGCACCCATATTCTCGACCAGAAACTGCTCGGGACCGATGTGCCTTCCCAGAACGTGCGCCCGCGGCGTGAGGGCTCTGTTACCGTACGCACAGGTGGACCCTCGGTCGGCGGGATCTATATCTACCGGGCAGATGTCCCGAGCGGCCCGGCGCACAGTGTGGTCGGGCAGATCGTCCACGGGATCGAACTGGTAAAGCTCGCAAAAGAGGGCGATCTTCTCTATACGATAGTCGTCCCGGCCCGGATCGATCTTCTCGGACTACCGGTTCCCGAAGCAAAGACGGTGGCAGAGGAGCGGGGGATTGCGCTTTCCATCGACACCGACAGCCCCGACCGGATCGTCGTCTCCCAGGATCCGGGGACAACGCTCGAGGTCCTTGCCGGCCGGGCTGCAACGATAAAGACGGCACCGGTCGCAAACGTAATCGATATCGTGCTTGACGATGTGCATGCGCCCCAGAGCTGCGAGGTCTTCCGGCGCATCACCGGCCTTGCCGAGCACGACGCGGGCATGATGCCGGCCTTCTTTGTCTTCGACGATGTCTTCCTCTTTAAGCCCACGATCCCGACCACGGTAAAAATCTATCCGGAGAATTGTCCGGTGGATGAAGCACCGGCGGCGGCGCTTGCGATCACCAACGATTCACGGAAAGGCGCCGGCCTTGTCGGGGTCCGGCTCACCGCGAGCCGCGAGTTCGGGCCGACCTCGGAGCCGTTTGAAGGCACAAATATCATCGGGCATGTGATCGATACGGAGAAACTCAAAAAAGTAAAGGAGCGGCAGACGGTGTATATCCGCGAGGTGAAGAAATGACCGAATACAACCCGGCAAATATCGGGACCGTGACCCGGTACGTGGTGGTGGAGTCCTACAACGTTACCCCGTCGGATGTCGCCATCCGGGCGTACGAGGTCGCAAAAGGCGTGATGGTAAAGGAGAACTGTTTTGGCCTTGTCATCATGGGAAAGGAGGAGGAGGTAGACCGGGTGATAGCCGAGGTCAGGAAGATGGACCCGGCTCACATTTTTGTAAAAGACCGGGGCTTCCCGCCCGGCGATGCCCGGAGGTGCCGGGCAACGCTTGGCGGCGCCCGGCCCGGCTTCCACGGGATCGAGTTCGAGATGGGGATCCTCCCCTACATCTCGCACGGCCTTGAAAAAACAGAAAACCTCGACCTCTCCGCGGTCCCGGCGCCGGCACCGGCCGCCCCGGACCGCCGTCTCGACGTCTACACCTTAAAGAAAATGATCGATGCACAGGAGCCCTGACCATGGCAAAAGTTTTCATCTATCCCGCAACGAGCCTGATCCTCTCAGATATGGTGACCCGGTTCGGACATGTGCCACTCGGATCGGCGATCGCGATCCGCGAACGCATCCAGACACCGGGCCTTGAATCCCCACCGCTCCAGATCACGCCCGAAGATCCCAAAAAGGGCCTGGCCTGGGCGGCAGTCGAGGTCCCGGCCGGTGTCCGCGGGCGCATGTCGCTCTATGGGCCCATGGTCGGGGAGTGCGACGCCGCGATCATCATCAATAACGCCGACCTCGCCTTCGGCTGTATGGGCTGCGCCCGGACAAACGAACTGCTGAAATTTCTGCTCCGGCAAAAGGAGATGCCCCGGCTCGAACTCGAATACCCGAAAAACGAAGCGGAAGGCGTGCAGTTCGTGACGGCGATCAAAAAATTCCTCTCTGAACTCGGGGGGACGAAATGACCGCCCCGGTACGGATCGCCCAGCTCTCCTGCGGTGCGGACTATTCGGGGGTGCAGGAAGAGATCAACACTGCGGCACGGGAGGTAAACGGCGAGATCTTCTTCCCGGACATCGCTTTAAAAGACATTGTGCGGGACTTCGATGCGTTCGGCCTTGAGGTCAGGAGCCCGGACCTGAAGCTCGCAATTGCCCGGGCAAAAGCCCTTGTTGACGGCAGGGTGGACGCAGATGCTGTCTTTATCGCAACCTGCTTCCGGTGTGCCGAGGCCGCAATCGTGAGAAACGAACTGCGGCGCTATATCCTCGAACACTCGAAACTCCCGGTCGTAAGTTACTCGTTTACCGAGCGCACAACCTCGGGAACGCTCCTTACCCGGATGGAGGCCTTAACGACCATCGCCCGGCGCCGGGCGCTTCTCGCCCGCGAAGTGCAGGAGGGGATCACGCTCGGGATCGATTCCGGTTCCTCGACAACCAAGGCCATCCTGATGAAGGATAACAGGATCATCGGCAAAGGCTGGATGCCAACCGGAGAGGTGCTCAAGAGCGCCCATGGCGTTGTTGACACGGCCCTCGCCGAAGCGGGAATGAAACTTTCCGATGTCCAGGCCATCGGGACAACCGGCTACGGGCGCTTTTTGGTGGGAAAAGAGTTCAACGCCGATCTCGTCCAGGAAGAGCTGACCGTGAACTCCAAAGGCGCGGTCTACCTCGCCAATACACAGCACGGGCCGGCAACCGTGATCGATATCGGAGGCATGGATAACAAGGCGATCACGGTCATGGACGGCATCCCCGGGACCTTTACCATGGGCGGCATCTGTGCCGGCGCAAGCGGCAGGTTTCTGGAGATGACCGCAAAGCGCCTCGGTGTCGATATCACCGAACTCGGGCCGCTCGCAATGAAAGGCATGGGCGACCGGGTGCCCATGAACAGTTACTGTATCGTGTTTGGCACCCAGAGCCTCGTGAACGCTCTTGCCGCCGGCAGTACCCGGGAAGACGTGGCCGCGGCCGCCTGCCACAGCGTGGCCGAACAGGTCTTCGAGCAGCAGCTCCAGGAAGTGGACATCAAGGAACCCGTGCTCATGGTCGGAGGCACCTCGCTTATCGAGGGACTGGTTCACGCAATGGGCGAACTCTTAAAGATAAAAGTCGTCGTCCCGCCGAACTCCCAGTACATCGGTGCGGTCGGCTCGGCGCTCCTTGCATCGGGCTTTATCAAAAAGGACGGGACAGATGCAGGCCATTGAGTACTTCGAAGTCGAATGCACCGAGAAGGCGGGCGGCGAGAACTATAAGCAGATCGCAAACGACGTGCTGCTCGACCACAACCTGCTCAGAGTCATCCACAAGATCCACATCTACATAGATCCCAAAGTTCCCATCTTTGTCGCAGTCGGGATCTTGAAAAAAGTCACGACTATCGTAAAAGTCGGGGATATTGCAAATGTGAATCCCCTTGAAGGAAAGATCACGCTTTCTATCTCTGACGAGACCTACCTCTCCCAGATGCTCAAAGTTTTCTGGGACCGGTTCGGGAAAGATCACGTGGAACAGCCGGACCGGTTCACGGTCATTCTCTATAATGTCCCGGCAACCGCAGCAGAGATCGAGGAGATCCAGATAGCCGACCCGAGCAGGTCGCTCTACAAGGATCTCGTCTACGCGATGAAATGCGTCTGCCCTGAAGGGTTCCGGGTCAGGAGCGAGAACTTCGGTTCCGAGAAGTTCTCGTTTGTCGCAAGCGAGGACACCTTAACCGATGCCGGCCTCGCGCTTGTAAAGGAGAAGTTTGCACTCATGGGAGAGACGCCATGATCCTCGTCCCGATCACGTACAAGGGAGGGGTGTACCGGCACAACGAGATCATCGATTTAATCGAGGACCTCGGGGGCTATATCGTCCAGAAACACATGATCGCCCAGGAAGTCGTCCTCCAGTGCTTCGTACCAAAGGACGACGTGGACCTGATCCGGGCCATCGGAAAACCGCTTGCCGGGGAAGTAACGGATTCACCGCTTGTCGGGACCGAGATCGCCATCGTAAGCATGAGCCTTGAGATCCACCACCTGCCCCACCCCTCCTGCGATATCGCCGAGTACGTGCGCCGGCTCGGGGCAAAGAGCAACATGGTCGGGATGGCCCGGGGCGTGGGCAAAAGGATCGCCGGGATCAACGATGAGGAACGCGATGTCATAAACGAGCACGACATCGCGGTGTACCTGCTCGGGAATTTCGAACACTGCATAGAAAAGAAGATGCCGGTGATCCTCCGGGGGATCGAGGTACCGGTGGTCCTCTGCGGCGGCCCGGACAAGGAGGTGCTCGAACGCATTGTCCAGCCGAAGGTTGACGGGTACGTGGGAAATGTCGGCCGGTTCATGCACCGGACAAAAGAGTCCGAGGAACTGGAAAAACTCGATGAGATCGTCGGCGAGATCACCCGGGTTCTCTCGAAACGCCGGGAAGAGATCGCAAAAGACCCTCTCTCGGTAGCCCCGGCCCGGCTCATGGATATCATCCGGGAAAAAGTCCCCGAGATCCAGTACGTGACCTCCCCGACGCCGCTCACGGTGCAGATGTCAGGACTCAGGGTCAAGCTCCCGTACGATACCTACGCGGAGATCCTCAGGAAGACCGAGATCGAGGACGGGATCACCATTGGCGAGATCGCCGATATCGAACCCTCACGGATGCGGGACTATATCATTGTACGGGTAAAACCGTTCTCGGAGACAAACATCGTTGTATGAGGTTTTGGCTATGGGACGCAAACGCGAGATCGAGTTCGAGGACCGGCTCAGATATATTGTCGAGAAAGGCACGGCAGCGACCGCAGACGAGTGGCTGGGGATCATCGAAAAGGAATACGGCAAGGTGCCGCTCATCTTCAAGCACATGGGGGAGCGGCCCGAGGCGCTCATCTCCCACCTGCTCTATAAGACCACGGTGGCGGAGACGAGCCCGCTCGACCCCAAGTACGTGGAGCTGATCAGTATGGCGGTCGGGGCGGCCTTAAAATGCCCGCACTGTACGAGCTACCACATGCAGGCCGCGATCAAGATGGGGGCGACACGGGAAGAAGTCCTAGAAACGATTCTCCTGTCGGGCATGATCTCGAACTCCTCGGTACTTGCGAATGCGTACCGGATCGTAGACGACAAACTGGAGAAGTGCGTTCCCTGCCAGGTCAAGGGTGTGGGAAGAGAGACAAAACCGAAGAGCGGCGTAAAACCGGGGCAGAAAAAGCCAAACAGGTTGCGGACCCGGAAATAAGGCGGGAATATCCCGGTCCCTGCTTTTTTTATTTCAGATTCACAAACGATACCTGGCATGGTGGCGGGGTATGTTCCTTTCCGGTTTACCTATCGAATGATGTAAATAACACATCATCATGATCCCATGCAGGTACACATGAGATCCGTCTGGACGGTCCCCCTTGCCCTTGTGGCGATGTCGCTGGTCTTTTTTTCCATCGCCCTTACCCCACTTATAGAAATTGTGCTGCGGGCAGCGGGGACGCCGTCCGGCGCGATGATCCTTCTGTCGTCTCTGCTGTGGAACAATACCCTTTTTTGCGTCCTTGGCCTGTGCGGGGGACTCGTTGTTCTTCTTGCCACGCGAAAAGAACATCCCGCATGGTACCTCGGCATCCCCCTTGTCGCTGCATACGCCCTCATTGCCGTGGCACCGTTTCTCGGGCAGATCCTTGTCGTCTACGATCCGAGCCCGCCGCTCTATCACCCGGGGATCCTGATCATGTTCATCGCTTCGTACGGGGTGCTCTTTCTTCTCCCTCCCTGCGCCGCACTCTTCTTCTGGTCGCAGAGACAGACAGGAAGGTGGGCGCCGGTCATGGCCGGTATTGCCCTTGTCGTGACGCTGAACTCGCTTATCGTGATGTCCTATGTGTTCTCGCCGTACCTCATATCGGCGGGACTCCTCCCCCCGGCCCAGCCACAGTATATCAATGGCCAGCATGTACAGAGCGAGGCAGGGATACTGTTTCTGATCTTAGGTTACATGGTCGGGCTTCCGGTCCTTGGCATCTGCATTCTGGTGCTCGCAATACTTCGGTGGCGTGACGTACGCCGGGCGGTGACGCCCCCCGAGCCCCCTGCGGTGGAACGGCCGTAAACGGGCATCGCCTTTTTTACACTTGCCCCGAAAAGATCAGTACAGACAGGCAGGGTTCTAACCGGCCCTGCTACGGATTTACCAGGCGCATTTTATGAAGACAATCATCCTTGCCGGCGGTGTGGGGACCCGGCTCTGGCCGCTCTCCCGGGAGTACTATCCCAAGCAGTTCATCCCGATGGAGGGAATGTCCCTCTTCCAGCGGACCTGTGAGCGGGCGCAGAAATTTTCCAAAAATGACGAAATTTACGTGGTGACCAACGAGATCCACCGGTACCTTGTGACCAACCAGATGGATGACCTGGGATGCACCGTCCCGACCGACCATATCCTTACCGAGCCGGAACAGAAAAACACCCTGCCCGCCATTGCATGGGCGATGCAGCAGATAAAAAAGGCGGACAAGAATGCAACTGCCGTGGTCTTCCCCAGCGACCACCTTCTCGGCGACGGTGCGATAGGCCAGATCACGGCGGCAGAGCCCCTTGCCCAAAAGTACCTGGTCACATTCGGCGTCAGGCCGACCTCGCCCCACACGGGATACGGCTATATCCGGCCGGGCAAAGCCGTTGCCGGGGGATGTGCCGTCGAGGAGTTCAAGGAGAAGCCGGACGAGAAGACTGCTGCTGAGTACATGAAGAAAGGATACCTCTGGAACAGCGGGATCTTCCTGTTGTCCGTCCCGGTCTTCTTTGAGGAACTTAAAAAATACCAGCCCCGGCTCTCTGCCGCGTTTGCAGGGACCGCTGTCCCCGAGTACGCAAAGCTTCATTCGATCTCGATCGATTACGGCCTGCTCGAACCTTCGGACCGGGTCGCCGTCGTCCCCCTGGAAACGGAATGGAACGACCTCGGCACGTTCAAGGCGATATACGAGGTCCGGCCGCACGATGCAGAGGGAAATGCCGGGGAGGCCGAATACCTTTCGGCAAAGGACAACTATGTCAACGCCCCCGGTAAAAAGGTCGGGCTTATCGGTGTGGACAATCTGGTCGTTGTAGACACTGCCGATGCCCTCCTCATCTGCGATAACCGGCACACCGAGCAGGTCAAGGAACTCGTGGGACGGTATAATGAACAAAACGATCCGGTCACCCAGTTCCACCGGCAGGTGCACCGGCCCTGGGGCGCCTATACGGTGCTTGAAGATTCAGAACACTACAAGATCAAGCGCCTCACGGTAAAGCCGGGCCGGAAACTCTCCCTCCAGCTCCACCACCACCGGAGCGAGCACTGGGTGGTCGTGAGCGGGACGGCCGAAGTCGAGCTCAACGGCGAGACAAAACTCCTCCGGCAGGGGGAGAGCACCTTTGTTAAGAGCGGTGTCCGGCACCGGCTCGAAAATCCCGGCGTCATCCCCCTCGAGATCATCGAGGTCCAGCTCGGGGAATACCTTGAAGAGGACGATATTGTCCGGTTCGAGGACGAATACGGCAGGAAATAAGAAAATTCTATTTTCTGCGTTTGTACGGCCGGAACGCTTTCATGGTCTCCTGTTCCCGGTAACCGCTGCCCGATACAAGACACTCCGGTCCGTTCCCGATCAAATCATCCCGTCCTGCCTGCCGGAGCCCTTCGAGCACGAAAGCCCGGTTTGCCGGTTCGCGGTACTGCATCATCGCCCGCTGTACCTTCTTCTCCCGACCTTTCGGCACGTACACCGGTTCAAGAGTAAACGGATTGAACCCCGTGTAATACATGCAGGTCGAGACGCTCATGGGCGTTGGCGTGAAGTCCTGCACCTGCTCGGTATAGAGCCGGTTGTCCCGGAGGTACTCCGCGAGTTCTGCCATGTCCTTTACCGTGCACCCCGGGTGGCCGGACATGAAGTAGGGAACAATGTACTGGCGTTTCTGCTTTCCCTGCTGGAGAAGATCGAAGCGCTCCCGGAACCGGTCGAAGACCTCTTTTCCGGGCTTGTTCATAACCCGGGTCACACCGGCGCTCACGTGCTCCGGGGCAACTTTCAGGTGGCCCGAGACGTGGTGCTCCGCAAGCTGCCATAGGTAGCCTGAATCCGGATCACCGGCAAGCACGAGGTCGTAGCGGATGCCGGAACCCACAAAGACCCGTTTTACGCCGGGTATTTCGCTTACCCTGCGGAGAAGCTCACGAATCTTTGTATGGTTCACGTCAAGGGTTGGGCAGGCCGGCGAACAGGATTTGTCCGGGCAGGCCCCGGCCTTTGACCACATTGGGCAGGCCATTGCATACATGTTTGCTGTCGGCCCGCCCACATCCTGCACGATCCCCTTAAACTCCGGCATCTTCGTCATCCGGGTCACCTCGCGGACAATGGATTCCATGCTCCGGCTCTGGACGATGCGGCCCTGGTGATGGGTGAGGGCGCAGAACGAACAGCCCCCGAAACAGCCACGGTGGGAGACGACCGAGAACTGCACCGGTTCGAGCGCCGGGACCGGTTTTTTGTACAATGGGTGGGCCCGGCGGGAGAACGGCAGCTCGTAGATATGATCGAGCTCCGGGGTTGAGAGCGGCAGGGCCGGGGGGTTCTGGACGATAACGGTCTTCGGATGCGGCTGGGCAACAGGGCGTCCCCGGACCGGATCCTGCTCCCGGTAGTGGAGGGCAAAGGCCTTTGCATACCCGGTCTTGTCAGAGGAGACCTCCGTAAACGAGGGGAGCTCCACGATGCCATCGTGCGGGGCGGCACGCCACTCGGCAACCTCCATCGTGTACGCGGTCCCCCGGATATTGCGGAGCGACCGGGCCGGCTCTCCGGCAGCGAGGCGCTGTGCAATTTCAACGATCTGCCGCTCGCCCATGCCGTAAACAAGGAGCGTTGCCGGGGCATCGGCAAGGATCGCCTGCCGGACCTTGTCCTGCCAGTAATCATAGTGGGCGAACCTTCGCAGGCTCGCCTCGATCCCGCCAAGAACGATCGGGACATCCGGATACGCGGCGTGGACGAGATTGGCGTACACCACCGTCGCCCGGTCCGGCCGGTGCAAGTTCCCCCCGGGCGAGTACACATCCGAACTCCGGCGCTTGAGGTTCGGGGTGAGGTTGTTGACCATCGAGTCGACGTTCCCGGACGAAATCCCAAAGAAGAGCCGGGGCTTCCCGAGCGCCGTGATATCCTTTGTGCCCTTCCAGTCCGGCTGGGCGATGATCCCGACAGAATAGCCTGCATCCCAGAGGACCCGGCCGATGAGCGCCGTACCAAACGAAGGGTGGTCGACATACGCATCGCCCGTGACAAGAATGATGTCGAACTGGTCGATGCCGAGGGTGGCACCCTCTTTTCTGGTGAGCGGGAGAAACGCGGGCTGATCGGTCATGAAACTTATACCGGGGGCCGCCGGGTCAGGTCCCGGATGATGTCCGCAAGCCCGCCCGGTGCATCCTCTTCCTCTTCAGCCGGTTCCGGCTCCGGGGCCACCGGGCCGCTCCTCTCCGGCTTTTCCTGTGTTTTCCCGTCCTGTCCATGGACCGGCAGGTTCACCTGCGTCTTCTCATCGAACTGCCGCACGATCGACATGCCGGAAAATTCCAGGATGACGACTTCTGCCACGATATAGGTCACCGCCTTCTCCCTCAGGCAGCCGGTGAGGGCGTGACCGGCCCGTCCTACGGAGGTGTGGAAATGGACCGCAGGGGTGCCATCCTCCATGGTGATGGTTCCGATCCCGACCATCTCCCATCCTCCCTCGAACATGACAAAATGCGGATCGGGAGGATAGACCGCTTCTTCCGGCCCGGTGACCATCTTTGCCTGGCGCAGTGCCCCGAGATAGAGGATCGTCCCGGTCGTAACAGCGTGCGTTTTTACAAACTCACGGGTAACACCTAAAAAGTCTTCGCCGTCATCTATCCGCAGGACAAATACCCTGCCGATCCTGCCTTCAGAGTACTGCATACCGTAGCCCTGTTTTTTTAGGTTTTTTCGTAGTGATTAGAATGACGCGGATTTATATCTCTTTTCTCCAGAAAAGGGGGAATTTGGCCGGGCGGGACAGGAACGGGGATTGCCACAAAACGGGGACACGGGGGTCCTACCGCCCGCCGGCCCCGCCGCCGCCAAAGCCGCCGCCTCCCCCGAACCCTCCTCCGCCGAAACCACCCATTCCGCCCCCGGCCCCGCCCTGTGCGGGAGGAACAAAGGTCATGATCGGCATAAACAGGTAGTTCATTCCCATAACCCCGGTCGGGACACCGGCCTCCGGGACCGGGATATCGAGCGCCTTCATGGCCGCTTCCACCTTGTCACCGACCCCGAGGGCCGTGCCATAGACGAGCCATTCTCCCCACATCGGGAGATCTTCAGGAGGGTACTTCCGGATCATGGCCATGTCGGAGAGGAAGTGGGCAAAGGCATCCCATTCCAGCTTGTCCTTGTAATGATCGTCCTTCCAGTGCCCGAACAGGGTGGAGGGCGCGGCCCATGCGATCATAAACTGGATCGTAACCACCAGCAGCAGGGCGGCTGCCGGGAACAGGAGCGATCCCTGCACCGGCATCACGAGGGCTGCCATGAACGTGACAACGCAGAGCACCGCGCTTACCGCAATAAACGGCGTGAGATGGTCGCGGCCGTCGACCATGTACTGGTAGGAGAGAGAGGTGTCGACCCGGCGGGTCACATCGCTGAGGTTCTTCTGGAACCTGAGTGCAGTTTCCATCGCCATACTGCTCGTGCGGGCCTCTGTTGCAAGATCCCGAATGTTATCGGAGTCGAGCACCCCGTCCTTTCCCACGGCCTTAAGGAACGCGAGAACGCGCTGTTCGTACGGATCGGAGGTCGCTTCCGAGAGGACACGGATCGCCACCTCTTTTCCCTCTCCCTTTGTGGTGATCTCGACAAGCTTTCTCCGGTGCAGATCAAGGAGCGTGGCATAGTAGCCGTCCTGGTCGAAGTCCAGGGCATCTCCTTTGAAGAGCAGGTTCACCTGCCAGGGTTTGAGCTCGGGGTTCGGGATGGTGCTCAAAAAGGTCGTGACCGTGAACTTCCGCTCGCGCCCGTACCGGTAGTAGAGAAGGAGCAGGAGGAAGGGCGTGAGGATGACAAGCGCTTTTGCCAGGTAACTGACAAAGAGGGCCAGGGTGTACGGGAGATCGTACCAGAAACTTGCGGATGATGCTTTGGCTGCAACATCCGTTGTCGTACTCCAAACGCCCGGCATCGTTGCAAAGGCGTTCTTGTTTCCCACCATCTCCACGGCGATGATCTCGTTTTCTGCAGCGCTGCCCGTGATGGTGTAGGTATCCCCGGATTTATCGGCAGACAGCGTGGGAGGGTATACGTAGACCTGTTCGATATTGTCCGCCGGCACCGTGATCATGACGTACTGGTACGGGATATGGCTGGTCCCGGCAAATTTTAAATTGAGGTGCGTGTGGGTGCCGTCTGTTTCCAGCGGGGAGTGGACCACGTACGTGGTTGTTACCGTGTAGGTACCTTCGGAGAAATACCCGGGATTGTAGATCCCCACTTCGTTCTTTTCCGCGAGACGCGAGATCCGGTCGGAGACGGCGCTGTCCGTTGATCCGGTGACCCTGACGGCAGACGAGGCGTCCTTGGCATACCCGACAGAACCGGCGGGTGCATCGATCGATACGAACTGGATCGACGAACTGTTGCGACTGTCAAAGACAAGCGGGGCTTCCCATGAACGGTACAGCATCCGGTACTCGCCGGAGGTTTCCACATTGTAGATGTACTGCTCCTGCAGGGTCCCGGAATCCGAGAGGGTGGCCCGGTAGGAGTCCACCACGAGGTCCCCGTGGAGGAATGGCGGGACAACAACGGCCAGGATAAAGACTGCAATCCCGAGGATCAGTGTGGCGGCAAAAATGAGGGTGATCTGCCGGGTTTCGCTCACGATGTTATTCCCCTGTTTAGAACTCGATCTTGGGGGCGGTCGCTATGGCTTCTTCGAACTGGAGGTACTCAAGTTTGTTGAGATGGATCATGTGCCCGATGAAATTTGAAGGGATCGTGTCCATCATCGTGTTGAACTCCTGCGAGATGTTGTTGTAGGTGTACCGCTGCCGTGAGATCTCGTTTTCGAGATCCTTTACCGAGCTCATGAGGCTCGTGACCGTGCTCGCGGTCTTGAGGTCCGGGTAGTTCTCTGCAACGGCAAGGAGTCTTCCGAAGATCGACCGGGACTCGGCCTCGACCTTGTTTAAGTCCCCGGGTCCTGCCGTGGCAACCGCGGCCCGCATGGCGGTGACTTTCGTGAGCGTGTCCTGCTCGAACTTTGCATAGCTCTTGACGGCACCGAGCAGCTGCTCGATCATGTCGAGACGCTTTTTCATTGCCACCCGGATCTGCCCAAGGGTCGCTTCCGAGGAGTTCTTGAGCGAGAAGAACCGGTTGTAGATCCCGACGGCCCAGATGATAAGGCCGATAACAACAAGGATGATGACAATCAGGATGATCCAGCCAATGATATCTCCGAGCATGGTGTATCACCATACCGGTGCACCTGCCGGAAGATAAGGCTGAGGGCAGGAGGGTCGGGCCGGTAAAAATTGGTGGGTCCGGATCGTTGCAGTACTTAACCTTACAGTTAAACGGTAAAGTTACAGACCGTCTGTAATTTTACAAACAGTGTTACGCCGGAGAGGGGGTAAAAAAATCGGACATGCGGGGGGTCGGACTTTTAAAAAAAAGTTCGGTACTGGAATGTGGATTCTTCCTTGATCCGGTTCGCCAGGAAAAACCGGGCTGCCCGTATCTGGACTTCGGTAAAAAAAGGATTTATGCAATCGTCAGCGTCCCGACAACCCGGAGCTTGCCGCCTTCGAGATAGTTGAGGACGGCTTTTGCGCCCGGGGAAAAAACAAGGTCCTTGTCAAGCGCAATAGTCAGTTCGGGCATCCGCCAGTCGCTTCCGGCAACAACCTTGGTGACCCGGGCGGGTAAAAACTGCATCCAGTGGCCCACGTACACGACCATATCCTCCTTGAGCGGGGCGGGCCAGTACTTGACGAGCTGGGCGCTCCCCGTGATGGTGGACGCGGTCTTTACCGCGGGGTCGTTTGTCAGGACATAGCCGCGGTCGAGATCCTCGGCCTCGATCCCCTTGAGGGCAAGGCCGGCCCGGTCGCCGATGACTGCAATCTCGGCGTCCTCGTCGTGCTTCTGGATCGAGCGGACCTGTGCGGTCTTTGTGGTCGGGAGCACCTTGAGCGTATCGTGCTTTTTGATAACACCGTGCGCCACGCAGCCGAGGACCACGGTCCCGACGCCCTTGACGTTGAAGTGGTGGTCGATGGGCATGGACCCGATGGAGGCTCCCTCTTTGGTCTTCTGGTGGGCGGAGAGCTTTGCCGCGGCATCGAGGAGTTTCTCGCGGATGCCGATGGGCTCATCCTCGATAACATCGTAGTGCTCGAGCACGGTGCCCTTGATGAGCGGGGCGATCTGGTCGGGGGAGAGGTAGTTTTTGAGGACGAGCGAGCCGTTTGCCTTCCCGGCGCACTGGAGCATCAGCACCATCTCGCCGAAGGTGGCGTTGACCTCGCTGACCACGAGAAGGACCCGGTCGGCAAGGGAGATCGCATAAAAGAGCGAGGAGAGCTTCTCCGGGTACCGGGTCGGTTCGATGAAGGTGACGGTGGCGGGACCTTTCTTGAGGTTATAGAAGGTGATATCGCTTGTTGTACCTTTTTTTCCAAGGGTATCTGCATAGCCGTTCGGGGCGAGGACGGCGACGGTGATATTGGACATGATGGTAAGTGTATTGGGTTTTGTCCTGTAATATCTTTTACAGACCCTGATTATAGAGGCTGGACTTAATCAGACAAAATCCCCGCCGGGAACGGGATGATGCCGGCAGATGAACGAAGGTGCGGGAAATATAATGTCCCTTAGCTTATGTACCTGTGTAATGTTCCAGCGGTAACATGATTCCACGCGTCAGGTGATCCATGGATCTTTCAAAAAACAAAAAGACGATACTCCAGATTGTTCTGTTGCTCATAGGATTACTGATCCTGATCTATATCCTCCGCGGTTCCGGAATTCTTGAAAACATTCCCTACCTTCTTACCATCAGCATCCCGCTGCTCATCCTCGCATTTGTCCTCTCCAATATCAATATCCTGGTAAAAATTTACCGGTGGAAGTTCCTCAGCGAAAAATACAACCAGCCCATTTCAATGCGCGAAGCGTCCATTGTTACGGTATCGAGCCTGTACTTTGCCAATATCACGCCGGGGAAAGTGGGGGACCTTTTCAAGGCCTATTATATGCAGAAAAAACACCTGATGGACTTTTTTGACGGGGTTTCGATGATCTTTTACGAGCGGTTCTTCGAACTGCTGATCCTCGCCCTGACCGCGGGGGCAATTGTTTTTATCAGCATGAAAGGGGTTTCGGTGATCGTCCTCGAGCTTACCGCGATAATCCTGATCATTCTTGCCCTGTTCTATTTTAAATCCGATTACTTCATGGGGCTGCTGGAGAGGCTGCTCGTCCGTGTGCCGGTTATTAAAACCGGAGAGGTAAAATTCCACATAAAAAAACTCCCGCTGCCCGATATCTTTGCCGTGTTTGTGATCACGGGAGTATCGCTTGTCTTTGAATTCGCCCGGTTGTGGGTGATCGCCCTTGCATTCGGGTACTGGCTCAACCCGCTCCAGGTATCGATCTTCTTCAGCCTCGCGATCGTTGCCGGCCTGATCTCCCAGATCCCGCTTGGCATCGGTGTGACGGAAGGATCCTTGAGTTTCCTCTTCCAGCAGGTCGGAGTTCCCCCGGTAAGTGCAATGTCGATTGTCCTGACCGATCGTATCATATCGATGTATTACGCCCTTGTACTGGGATTTGTATTTTCCAAATTTTCCTATGACCGGCTCAACGAGGCTGAGGCTGTATCATGATCTCGATTATTGTCCCGCTGTATAACGAGAGAGAGAACGTACTGCATTACCCCGAGGATTTTTTCCCGGTGGTCGAAGAGGTCTCCCGTAAAACCGGGGAAACGTTTTCCTACATTTTTGTCGATGATGGAAGCAAAGATGATACGGTAGCGCAGGTAAAGGCCGTCGCACAGGGCCGGTCGGATATCACCCTGCTCGAGCACGGGATTAACCGGGGCATGGGAAATGCGATTAAGACCGGCCTTGGTGCCTGCACTTCAGAACTTGTCGTTACCATGGATTCCGATCTGACGTTCCGGCCCGAGGATATCGGCAAGCTCATTGAGAAGTACAGGGAGACCGGGGCAGACTGCATCTCCGGGTCCCCGTATATGGAAAAAGGGCTGATGGAAGAGGTCACGCCGTTCCGGTTGTTCTTAAGCGCCTCGGTGAACTTCATGTACCGCTGCCTTCTCGGGAAAAAGATTACCAGCGTCAGTCCGATCTTCCGGCTCTACAAACGCGAAGAACTGGCAAAACTGACTATTTCCAGCAGCAATTTCGAGATCAATGCGGAGATCATATCAAAACTGCTGATCGCCGGTAAGAACGTGGTAGAGATCCCGGTCCCGCTGCTGAAGCGGAAATACGGGTATTCGAAGATCAATGTAAAAAAAGAGATCAAGAACAACCTGGTGATGCTTTACAAGATTTTTAAAACAAAATATCTCCACAGCGAATGGACCTGAAGGTTTTTTAACAATTCCCCGGTATGGGGAGTGAACATCCGGGCCGGGAAATTTCCGGTTCTCTTTTTCGCAGGAATCGTCCCGGTACGTGTCCGGGATGTGGCGCCCTCCCCGGGAAAAGACCGCCCGGGCGTACCGCGATCTTCCTTAACTTAAAATACGATTCGTGAGAACACCACATAGCGATGTTTGCCATCATCCTTGGAACCCGGCCGGAGATCATCAAGATGTCCCCCCTCATCCGGTCGTGCGAGAAACAGGGTATTGATTATTTTGTCCTCCATACCGGCCAGCACTATTCCTACGAGATGGACCGGGTCTTTTTTGAGGACCTCCGCCTTCCCGCGCCCCGGTACAACCTCGATGTCGGTTCCGGGAGCCACGCCGTGCAGACGGGGGCTATCATGGCAGGCGTGGAAAAGATCCTTTCCCGTGAAAAACCGGATGTTGTCCTTGTCCAGGGGGATACCAACACCGTCCTTGCAGGAACGCTGGCCGCTTCCAAATGCTATGTACGGGGGCCGCAGAACCTGCCCGTTGAGGTGGGTCATGTGGAGGCGGGTCTGCGAAGCTTCGACCGTACCATGCCGGAAGAGATCAACCGGATAATCGCGGATCATGTAGCGGATTACTGTTTTGCACCAACGGATGTGGCTAAGAAAAACCTCCTGCACGAAGGGATCGAAGAAAAGAAGATTGTCGTGACCGGCAATACGATCGTCGATGCTGTCCGGCAGAATGTCGTCCTTTCAAACGAATCCGGAAATACCCTGAAAAAACTGGGACTTTCAGAGAAAGGGTATTTCCTGGTGACGCTCCATCGTCAGGAGAATGTGGATGACAAACAGCGCCTTGAAGGTATCTTTTCCGCCCTAACCCGGCTCCACACCACAACCGGGGTTCCCATGGTATTCCCGGTCCATCCGAGGACAGAAAAAATGATCAAATCGTTCGGACTAAACCTGAACGGTATCAACCTGATCCCCCCGCAGGGATTTCTGGATTTCCTGCAGCTCGAATCGAATGCCCGGCTGGCACTGACCGATTCAGGGGGTGTGCAGGAAGAGACCTGCATCCTCGGGGTGCCCTGCGTAACGATACGGGATTCAACGGAACGGCCCGAGACGGTCGCTGTCGGGGCAAATATCGTCGCAGGCATATCGCCCGACAACATTATCAAAGCTGCGGGGACGATGCTTGAAAAACAGGATACCTGGGAGAATCCGTTCGGCGACGGGAATGCCGGTGATCGTATAATCGCGGCACTGTGCAGCCGGAACCAATAACCACCGAAGATCTTTTTTTAGATTTTAACAGTCCAGAGGCGTATTACATTCAGCGGGAATGCCGGGAAGCTTCTTGTCTGTTTTACAGGATCTTACAAAAAAACCAGTCAAGTACTACTAGCGGTGAAGCAGAGAATTCTAAAATTATTAAAATCTGCGGGAAACAGTACGGTTCCCGAAAAAAATTACCGGGAACTGAAGAGGAAAATACCGGTATCCTGGCCGAGGAGCCGGGTGTTGTTGCCCAGCCACGCAACGGCATCACCGTCAGGGTTAGCAGCGTAAATATCGCTGGTCACGACAAAATACATTGTTCCATTCCCTTTCTGGGAATAAACCTTGTCAAGTTCCGGACCGGTCGTTGCCTGGAATTCTGTTGTGTTGTCCGTTATCGGAGAATAATAATAATTCAGGGGACCGTTCATGTAATCCGGGACGGTCACAACATCATCCCCGGGATTTGTCTTTTCCTGCAGTGCGGTACTGAATCCTCTCCAGTCCTCTTTGGAATAGCCGGAATAATACCCAATAAGCATCGGTGCACTGATCAGGCAGAGTACTGCAATGACGACATAGACGATTGAAGGGCGCCGGATCAAAGCATAAAATACCCCGTACGAACATGCGATCCCAAGGAAAAAGACAATGCTGATACAGATCAGATGCCGGGACTGCATGGGCATCTTGAACGAAAGAATATAGCTGATCGCAAATATGAAAACCGTTGTCAGGATAAGAAAAACGCTCTTTTCCCTGTTGACAAACCACATCTGGATAATCCCGACACAGAAAAGGAGAACGAGAAGGATTGCCGCAAGAGCGTTGAATCCGGAGATCTGGGTGAAGGTTTCAGCTATGAGGGTCAGACCCTGGAGACCAAATGTCGGCGCCGATGAAGTCCTTGTTGCAAAGAGACTGATGGTGACAAGGATCAGAGGAAGACAGAGGACCGCAAATACAATGACCCCCGCCACGAGCAGTTTCAGATTATTGAGTTCTGTTCGGATCTTCGGTGCCCAGATGATGAGTGCATACAGGACCAGTGCCGCGATCATCACGATGGCATAGAAATGGGTCCAGAAGCCAAGAGCTGAAAATATCCCGAACAATGCCCAGTGGACCCGGTTCCCGGACTTCATGGCCTTTAAGAAGAAGAGTGTTGCAAGGGCCACAAAAAAGAGCATCATGGTGTAGGCCCGGGCTTCCTGAGAGTAGTAGATCAAAAAGGGCGAGACCGTGCAGGCGGCAGCAGCAATAATCCCGGTATTCCGGTCAAGGAATTCCTTTCCGACAAGATAAAAGACCGGAATTGAAAGGATACCCAGTACGGCCGGAACAAAACGCAGGATTACTTCGCTGTTGCCGAGAAGGAGCATGACATGTTCGACCCAGTAAAAGAGTGGCGGGTTGAACTCTCCTGCGGCAATTGTCTGCCAAATGCCGGCAAATGACTGTGAGGAAATAGTATACGTAGTGGCTTCATCCAGCCAGAGGGAGTTATACCCGAGGTTATAAAACCGGAGGAAAATCCCGGCGATGGTAAGAACGATCAGGGCCTGGAAGTACCTGCTTTTTGCGACAAGCGACCTGATATTTTCAAACGTAATGTCCCGAAACGTTGTAATCGGGGAGACATAACCGCCATCAAGATCGCATTCCGCGGCTATGTCCGTCCCTCTTTTATCCCCTGTCTTTTTCTTTGCCATCGCTCTCACTATCTATTTGTCATGGTTCGGATATATCTTGCCGCCATACTTTCCTGCTCCCGGGCATCCTGTCGATTGGGGAGGGAGATTTTTATCCACCGGATCATTCGCCCGACTGCTGTTTAGCAGCAGGGACGCCCAGTGCCGACAGAAGCCCGTCCTTAGTTGTCACTACAGTTGCCCCCTCTTCGAGCATGAGATTCACCCGCTCGTGGCTGCCGGCCATCCGGAAATCGGTCCGGAGAGCGATCACCCGCTTTCTCTGTGCCGCTGCATAGCCCATCTCCCACGCCGTCCCCGAATCTGCATCTGCACCGTCAACGATGGCAACAACAATATCCGCATCATGGATCGCCCTCTTGTTTCTGGTAAAGATCTTCCGGTGCTCTTCATGGCCCCGGACAGCATGGTTATCTCCGGTGTCCTGCGGGAGGAAGACCTCGAAACAGTGCTGCCTGAGCAGTTCCGTGATCGCGGTATTGTACGACCGTTCTGCTTCGGAGAAGAGCGGGGCGGCAAGGTAGACCCGGTACTGTGAGAATTCCGTAACGTCGAGTGCCGGGATCTCCGGGAATTTTGCATAGAACACACCCCGTCCCTCCCTTTTGGGGGGCCTTCCGTTTTCAGTCCCGTAATACGTGCTCGTGACCCCGCAGGTTGGCGAGGAGTTGACGCCGAGGATGCAGAGCGGCGGGCCCCGTTCTTTGATGATATCGTTTACTTTCCCGGTGAGTTCATCGAGAAGGGCGGCAAACTCAGGGGTGTTGAGACGTTCGAGGAATGTCCCGGGCTCGCGGTCCGCGCCCAGATACTGGGTTTCGGGGCAGGGAAGGGGTACGACCTCTATTCCAAACTTCTTGCACCGTCCTATCGATTTTGCAAAAAGGGCGATATCGGACGGGTGGGTGATCCCCTTTGCCCGGAGCGCCGGGGAGAGGATGCAGGGTGAACAGAGCACGTACATTATACAGTGTGTGCACGCACAGAATAATCAATGATTCCGCTTGTTGCCTACCGGGACAACAGCTGCGATCCCCGGAAGTGCACGGTAAAGAAACTGGAGCGGGCCGGTTATTTGAGGATCGTAAAAAAGATCTCGCAGATCCCGCGAAATACCCTGCTCTTAGACCCGACTGCCGAGCAGGCCCTTTCTCCCGCAGACAGGAACGTAAAATCCATCACCGCCCTTGACTGTTCGTGGGAAGTCCTTGATACCGGTGCGGTCAGCTCGTGGAGGATCCGGCGGGCGCTTCCCTTTCTTATGGCCGCAAACCCGGTCAATTTCGGGAAACCCTGCAAACTTACCTCCATCGAAGCAATTGCCGCAGCGCTCTATATCCTCGGGGAACAGGAGCGGGCCGCACAGATCCTCGGCTGTGTCAGCTGGGGCATCCGGTTTTTAGAGGTCAACAAGGAGCCCCTCGAACTCTATGTCACGGCAAAGGACAGCACCGAGGTTGTGAAGTTCCAGGCGCTGTTTTTGTAGGATTGGTGCACGGGGTTATTTTCGGAATCGCTCCCGGCCGGGCCCGGCCATGGTTAAAAAAATGGTCAGGGTGACCTTTCGCAATGATCGGTCGACCCGACCGGTTTTTTTATTGCGTGCAAGGTTGGGGGTAGGGGGTGACCGAAAATCCGCGTGGATCGCAGGTCACCCTGACCAATGTCTGCAATCGGTCGGGGCGACCGATTCGTGAGTACGGTCAGGGTGACCACCCCCGCTCGCCTGAAGTTCCAGGGGAAACACACGTCCGGGTACTGGAACAAAAGAGGTCACCCTGACCGATCATTGAGATCGGTCGACCCGACCGATTTTTTTGTTGTGTGCAAAGTCGGGGGGAGGGGGTGACCGGTTTTTTTAATGGTCAGGGTGACCCCCCGCAGGATCCGATCCATAACCGGAGACAGAAACGAGATCACAGACACGTGCTGTCCGTTGGAGTGTCCACGCGAACTGCCCTGTGTTTCTCCTTGTAAAGATGACAGGCATCCGGGAAACAGTGGTTAAATGCCCGTTCTGTAAAACAAGCAATCTTTATCTCATCCCGTCCCTACAGTTTCGGTATATGATCAAGGTTGCCATCAACGGGTACGGTACCATCGGGAAGCGTGTCGCCGATGCGGTTGCAGCCCAGAAGGACATGAAAGTGATCGGCGTCTCCAAGACCCGCCCGAACGCCGAGGCCTTTATCGCAAAACAGCGGGGATACCCGCTCTACATTGCGGATCTCTCAAAGAAGGCGGCGTTTGAGAAAGCAGGCCTTGTGGTTGCCGGTTCCGTTGAGGACATGTGCAAGGCCGCCGATGTGATCGTGGATGCAACACCCGGCGATGTCGGTGCGACCAACAAGCCGCTCTACGAGAAACTCGGGAAAAAGGCGCTCTGGCAGGGCGGCGAAGATCACGAAGTGGCCGGGTTCTCCTTTAATTCGTCCTGCAATTTCAAGGACACCATCGGCCGGCAGTTCGTCCGGGTGGTCTCCTGCAACACCACCGGCCTCTGCCGGATCATCAACGAGATCGACAACGAGTTCGGCGTCGAGCACGTCCATGCAATCATGGTCCGGCGCGGCTCGGACCCCGGCGAGATCAAGAAGGGCCCGATCGATGCCGTGGTCCTTGACCCGGTGACGGTCCCGAGCCACCACGGCCCCGATGTCCAGACCGTGCTCCCCCACATCTCGATCACTACCATGGCGATGATCGTGCCGACCACGATGATGCACATGCACGCAATCCGGATCACAACGAAAAAAGACGTGAACCGCGAAAAAGTGATCGAACTTATCAAAAATCATCCCCGCCTGGGCCTGGTGAAAAAGACAGCGGCGATCAAGAGCACTGCAGAGCTCAAGGAGTTTGCCATGGACCTCGGCCGGCAGCGGGCAGACCTGTACGAGAACTGCATCTTCGAGGACTCGATCTATGCGAACAAAAACGAGCTCTGCTTCTTCCAGGCCATCCACCAGGAGGCGGACGTTGTCGTCGAGAACGTAGATGCGATCCGTGCGATGACCGGTCTCGCGAAGGACGCGGCAACCTCCATAAAACTCACCAACGACGCCCTTCATTTCGTTCCCATCCAGAATAACCATTAACTCCCACAATCACCCATATTTTTTAATGGATACGTTCGAACGGGTTACCCGGAACACCGTTGAAGTCGTCACCGAAGACGAGCTCCGCGCACTTCTGGCCAGACCCACAAAAAAGGTTTACGCAGGGTACGAGCCGAGCGGCGAGATCCACCTTGGCCACCTTGTAACCGTCAACAAGCTTGTCGATCTCCAGGCAGCAGGCTTCGAGGTCACGGTCCTCCTCGCCGACCTGCACGCGTTCCTCAACCGGAAGGGAACGATGGAAAAAGTCGGGGAGCTCGCCGAGTATAACCGCCGCTGTTTTGAAGGCCTCGGCCTTAAGAACGTAAAATACGTGCTCGGTTCCGATCTCCAGCTCAACCGGGAGTACGAACTCCTTGTCCACCAGCTCTCCCAGCAGATCACCCTTGCCCGGGCCACCCGGAGCATGGACGAAGTCGGCCGGCAGATGGATCACCCGACCGTCTCGCAGATGGTGTACCCGATCATGCAGATGGCCGATATCGCCATGCTCGGCGTGGATGCCGCAGTGGGCGGGATCGACCAGCGGAAAATCCACATGCTGGCACGCGAGCACCTGCCAAACTTCAACTTCCCTTCCCCGGTCTGCATCCACACGCCGATCTTAAACGGCCTTGACGGGAAGAAGATGTCCTCGTCGCAGGGCAACTACATCTCGGTCGCCGACAGCGAGGACGAGATCCGTAAAAAATGCCAGAAGGCGTTCTGCCCGCCGGAGATCCAAGAGAACCCGGTCCTCCAGATCTTCCAGCACCACATCTTCCCCCGGCTCCCGGAGATCACGATAAAGCGGCCGGAGAAGTTCGGCGGCGACCGGACCTTTGCCTCGTACGCAGAGCTCGAAACCGCGTATGCAAATAAGGAGATCCACCCGCTCGACCTCAAGAAAGCCTGCGGCGAGGGCCTTGTCGAGATCCTTGCACCGGTGCGCGACTATATACGCTAGGGCATTAAGATACGTGTCTTGAAAACAGCCGGGGATGACACGTGAGCATCGAGCAGCAGGAGGAAGGATTCGATCAGCGTCTCGCTGAGATGGGTATCCGCATCAAGGATGCGAATAATCTCAAAGTCAGCGAGAACGTCTTTGACGAGGTCACCCTCCTTGCCCTGTACAAGCTCGTCCACAAGAAGTGGCTCACTGCGATTGGCGGGTCTATCAGCACCGGGAAAGAGGCGAACGTCTTTCTTGCGGATCGGGAGGATCAGGCTGTCGCCATCAAGATCTACCGGATCCAATCGGCAAATTTCACAACGATGAGCTCGTACGTTACCGGGGACCGCCGGTTCTCCCATGTAAAAAAGTCCAAAAAGGAGCTCATCTTTGCGTGGACACGAAAGGAGTTCTCCAATCTTGCCCGGGCAAAAGAGGCGGGGCTTCCTGTCCCGGAGCCGCTTGTCTGGGACCGGAACATCCTTATCATGTCATTTTTAGGGGAGGAAGAGTGCCCGTACCCCCAGCTGAAAAATGTGGAGCTGGAAGACCCGGCAGCCGTCTACGCATCGGTCACCGGCATGATCGATACGCTGTACAAAAAAGCGGAACTCGTGCATGGTGACTTAAGCGAGTTCAATATATTGTACCATGACCAACCATATCTCATCGATATGGGCCAGTCGGTCACCCGCGACCACCCGCGTGCCCTCCAGTTCCTGATGCGGGATATCCGCAACGTGAACCGGTTCTTCAAAAAGAAGGGCTGCGAAGTAAAAACCGAATACGAGATCTTCAACGCGGTGACCGGCCTGAATGTTTCACAGCCATGACACGCACACACATCATCTCCAGGAAAATACGTATATCACGCAATAAGACTGTAACGCAGCCCGCCGGAACGGTGATTTCATGATACAGGAATTAAAGATTGCAACAAGCAGGGTGGGCGTCCTTATCGGGAAGGGCGGGGCGACAAAAAAAGAGCTCGAAACAAAGACCCACACCACCATCTCCATCGACAGCAAGGAGGGTCTTGTCAAGGTGGAGGCACCAGAGGAGAACGCCATCCCGCTGCTGCGGGCCGTTGAGATCATCAACGCCCTCAACGCCGGCTTCTCCCCCCAGCGCGCCTTCGAGATGATCGAAGACGAGGATCTCCTTCTCGATATCATCGACCTCTCAAGAGCGGCCGACAACCCCAAGCAGCTCGACCGGCTCCGGGGCCGGATCATAGGAAAGGACGGCCGGGCCCGCGAGCAGATCGAGAACATGACCGACGTGGACATCTCGGTCTTCGGCCACACGGTGGCCCTGATCGGGTACCCGGAGCAGATGAAGGTCGCCCGGGCGGCAATCGACATGCTCATCGAGGGGGTCCCCCACGAGAACGTCTTTGCGTTCCTCGACAAGAAGAAAAAAGAGGCCAAGCAGGACATGATCAGTTACTATTACTGATCCGTCTCCTCTCCCCTCAGCTTTTTTATGCAGCCTGAAAGAAAAGGGCAAACCTCATCGCCCCGGGCAGTGAACGGTTCAATAAACAGAGTAAAATTCCCGGAGTAACCCCGATGCAGACCGCGGACCTTGCCATACCAGATCCCCTGAAAAAGCAGTACCTGGGGCTCGGGATCCGCGAGCTCTACCCGCCGCAGGCTGCCTGCGTCGAAAAAGGGCTGCTTGACGGGAAGAATCTCCTTGTCGCGATCCCTACCGCGAGCGGGAAGACGCTGATTGCCGAGATGGCGATGCACCGGCACATTGCCGCCGGGGGAAAATGCCTCTATATCGTCCCCTTGAAAGCCCTTGCCTCGGAAAAATACGACGAGTTCGGGAACAAGGGCGTCCGGGTCGGCATCTCCACCGGGGACCTTGACCGTCGCGACGATGCCCTCGGGAAAAACGACATCATTGTCGCGACGAGCGAAAAGGTGGATTCGCTGTTGCGGAACGGCGCCCGCTGGATCCCGGAGATCACGCTTGTCGTCGTGGACGAGATCCATTTAATCGACTCCCCGGACCGGGGCCCGACACTCGAGATGGTGATCGCAAAGATGCGCACGAGGAATCCCGGCATGCAGATCATCGGGCTCTCGGCAACGATAGGAAACCCGAAGGTGCTTGCCGGGTGGCTGGACGCCGAGCTTGTCACGAGCACGTGGCGGCCGGTGGACCTCCGGCAGGGTGTCTTTTACGACAACCGGATCCAGTTCGAGGAGGGCACACGCCCCATCAAACAGGTCTCGAAGAATTACGATGACCTCAACCTCTGCCTTGATACGATCGCCGAAGGGGGACAGTGCCTGGTCTTTGTCTCCTCGCGGAGGAATGCCGAGGCATTTGCAAAACGGGCGGCCGGGGCGATCAAAAGCGAGGACCCGGCGCTTGCTGCCTGTGCCGAACGATTACTCGAAGGCACCCCGACCGAGATGGTAAAGACGCTTGCTGCCTGCGTTGCAAAAGGGGCCGCTTTCCACCACGCGGGCTTAAGCCGGAAGGAACGCTCGATAGTGGAAGAAGCATTCAGGAAAAACCTGCTCAAAAGCATCTCATCGACGCCCACCCTCGCCGCCGGCCTCAACCTGCCCGCCCGGCGGGTGATCGTCCGGGACTACCTCCGCTTTTCCGCGGGTGAGGGGATGCAGCCGATCCCGGTGAGCGAGTACCGCCAGATGGCAGGGAGGGCCGGCCGGCCCCGGCTCGACCCGTACGGCGAGGCGGTGCTGATCGCAAAAGAGGCCGAGCAGGTGCCCGAACTCTTCGAGGTGTACATTGAGGCTGATGCCGAGGATGTCCATTCACGGATCGCCGAGCCGACCGCGCTCTACACCCATGTCCTCTCCCTAATCGCTTCGGGCTTTGCAGGGACCCGCAGCGAACTCTCAGAGTTCATGAACCGCTCGTTTTACGTCCACGAGCACAAACAGGGCAGGCTCATCCACCGGGCGGTTGACGAGGCGCTCCAGTTCTTAATCACCGCCGAGATGGTCGTTGAGGTGGGCGAGCATATCGGGGCAACAGAGCTCGGGTCTCTCGTCTCCCGGATGTACATCGATCCGCGGAGCGCTTCGGCAATTGTCACAACCCTGCGGGAACAGGAGACGTATGCGGATCTCGGACTTGTCCAGCTCATCTGCACCACCCCGGATATGCCAACCCTGTACGCAAGGAACGCCGATCTCCCGGCGCTCTCCCGGATGCTCGAGGTCCGGGGAGGCGACCTCTGGCTCCCGCCACCTCTTGACGATGACGAGGCCGAAGGGTATTACCGGGCCGTAAAGACCGCGATGCTCCTTTCGGACTGGACCGATGAACTCGCGGAAGAGAAGATCTGCGAGCGGTACGGTGTGGGCCCCGGGGATGTGTACGGGATGGTGGAGAGCATCAACTGGCTGCTGCATGCAACAAGCCAGCTGGCGCGGATGTTTGCCCCGAAGTTCTACCCGCAGATTGCAGAATGCGAGATCTGCATGAAGAACGGGATCCGGCGCGAGCTCCTGCCGCTTGTCCGGCTCCGGGGCATCGGCCGGGTCCGTGCCCGCCGGCTCTTCAATAACGGCCTCGTCTCGCCCGAAGAGATCAGGAGGCACCCCAAAGAAGAGGTGGTAAAGATCCTCGGGCAGGGGATCGCGGATCAGATTTTTGACCAGATACTGCCAAAGAACAGGAGTACTGGTCCGGCTGCAGAGGAAAAAGAGCAGCCGGCGGGCGGGCAGGCAACCCTGTTCCGGTTCGGGTGAGATGTACCATGGAAATCCAGGAATTTTCTGCAGGGATCCGGTATGCGACCGCAACGATCACCGACAAGAAGGCGTTTCTCTCCGGTGTGCATGCCTCAGCCGACCGGCACAAGACCCGGATCGTCTGTTTCGATGCGGACAGGATCGCCGGCCGCTGTCATGCGGAAAAGGCCCTCAGGCTTGCCCGCCGGGCTGAGTCCGAGGGGACGATGATTGCCAACTCGTTCGAGATGGAGGCACTCCTCTATGCGGGCGGGACCCGGCAGTGCAGCGTGGCGGTGCCCTTCGGCATTCATGATGGCGGGAACAGGCTGTATGTCTGCTGCTGCCCGGAGGTCCCGGCTGTATGGCAGGATCTTGCCTCCTGCATGGCTTTTATTCCGGAGCCCCCGCAGGAGATCTCCCCGGAAAAGGCCGCACGGCTCGCTGCACTCTTCGATATCACCCCGGACGAGATCGCTGCTGCCGGGGGTTCTGAGCGCCTGACAGATCTGGTGCTGGAGCGGGTGGCGCTGCTCGAAGTCAGCAAATAACGGATCTTCGGAAATCCCCTTCTGGCATGTACTGCCCTCTTTCGCGTCATTGCGTGCCCCATGGAACCAAGTACACAACGGTGTGACTGGCAGTACGTGTAGGTAGAAGATCCGTCGGGCCGTTCAGGAGGAGATCTTTAGAGCTCTCCAGCCAGCCCGGGGAAGTTTCCCGAAGTGGGGCATCTGAAATTGCAGGATCCACTTTTTGATTGGGGTTACCGTGTAGGTTTTGGTATCCGGATCCTGGTGTACAGCCTTTCCAAAAAGGGATTTGAGTGAAAATTTTCGGCAGAGAGCCGGTCCGGCACCTGAATTGAACATGTAAAAAACGTGCAGAAAAACCGTCCTACTTGTTCGCGTGGGAGAGAATGTGCCGGATCTCCGGGACGATCAGGGTCTTTGTTGCAAGGGTTACTGCGGGCGTGGATCCCGGGATACAGAATATGACCTTTCCCTTCATGGTCCCTGCAATGGCCCGGGAGAGCATCGTGGAGGTGCCAATCTCCTCAAAACTCTTGAGCCGGAAGAGCTCGCCAAATCCATCGATCTTCTTCTCAAGCAGGGGAGAGACCGCTTCGATGGTACAGTCATCATGGGTCAGCCCGGTGCCGCCGTTGACAATGATACCGTTGCATGTCTTTAAGGCCAGGAGCACCTCGAACCTGATTGCCCCGATATCATCGGGAATTACTGCATAATGCCGGACTGGCAGATTCGCCTGGGTAAGAATCTCCTGGATAGTTTTTCCGCTGGTGTCGGTCTCCTTTGTCCGGGTGGTGGATACGGTTATCACAGCACAGCTGATCTCCAGCTCTGAAAGATGCTCCGGCTTCATAATCCTAGGTTTAGTATTGTATTCTCATTAAAGGGTGCTTGTGGCTGCCTGCCGACAGATCGATACAAAACCTGTGAATATCCCGGGCAGGTGTTTTTGTTCACGTTCATACAGGGGCTACCCCTTTGTTTCCAGTGGAACACTCAAAAGACGGGAGACTTGCTGCCCTTTTCTGTTGGAGGACTCTCCTGTCATTACCGCTTTTCCATAGCTGATTTCAGCACTGCCTGGAGATTGTCGTGTATCTTTTACAGTCTCGCATCGAACACGATGTATTTTTATAGTTTTACGGGGAGATCCTAAATGACTGTTCTTCTTTTTCTTAGAATTATTGTAGTTATAATTCTCTCAGGTTCCACAGGAAACAATGGGGTGGGTCCCGATTTATGGAGAAAACCGGATATTATACGGTAAAGCACCTCGATGATTACACCGAAGACCCTTTTAAACAACACTAAAATAAAAATTTGTTAATCCAAAGAATTATGCGTAAAAACCGCATTAACGCTTTTTTTGGGGTTTTTCCACAGGAAGTAGGGGGGTATATAAAAGAACAAAAAACCACGTACTTTTTTATCTCATCTCACCTACTCTCAGCTCCACGTGTCACACCATGCCCGAACCTGAAGACCCCTCCACCAGTCTGTTCAAGAAATACCTTTCCAATAACCGGATATTCCGCGACCGGGAGGTACTCAGGCACTCTTACCGCCCCCAGATTCTACCCCACCGCCAGCCGCAGATCGATAATGTCGCCTCGATCCTTGCCCCCTCGCTCAGGAACGAAACCCCCTCCAATATCCTGATCTATGGCAAGACCGGGACAGGAAAGACCGCCAGCGTACGGTACGTTGGCTCCGAACTGGAGAAGGCGAGCAGCAAGATGGGCACCATCTGCCGGATCGTTCACCTCAACTGCGAGGTGATCGATACCCAGTACCGGGTGCTCGCCCAGATTGCAAAATGTATCGACGGGGTAGATGAGACCTCAAGCGACAAGACCAAGAGTCACATCCCGATGACCGGGTGGCCTACCGACCAGGTATATGCCGAGCTCAAGAACCAGCTTGAGGCCGGCGGCGGCGTCCTTGTCATTGTACTTGACGAGATCGACAAGCTGGTCAAAAAAAGCGGCGATGACACGCTCTACAACCTGACCCGGATCAACTCGGATCTCAAGAACTCCAAGGTCAGTATCATCGGGATTTCAAATGACTTAAGTTTCAAGGATTTCCTCGATCCCCGGGTCCTCTCCTCGTTGTCGGAAGAGGAGATCGTCTTCCCGCCGTACAATGCACCGCAGCTCGTGGATATTTTAACCCAGCGGGCCGCCGGAGCATTTGTCGAGGGCGCTGTTGCCGATGGTGTGATCCCGCTCTGCGCTGCCCTTGCAGCCCAGGAGCATGGCGATGCCCGCCGGGCGCTCGATCTCCTCAGGATCTCCGGGGAGCTTGCCGACCGGGACGAATCCAAACAGCTGGGCGAAGAGCATGTAAAACAGGCCCAGGCAAAGATCGAGACGGACAGCATGATCGAGTGCATCGCTACACTCCCTTCGCAGAGCAAGCTGATCCTCTTCTCCATGCTGACGCTCGAACAGCTGGGCCAGAACATCTTCACAAGCGGGGAAGTTTCACGCGTATACCAGGACCTTGCCCCGCCCCTCCAGCTCGATATCCTCACCCACCGGCGGATCACCGACCTCATCTCCGAACTCAATATGCTGGGCGTGATCAACACCCGGGTGGTCAGCAGGGGACGGTACGGGCGTACAAAAGAGATGTGGTTCGATGCGAACACGAACAAGATCCGCGAAGTCGTGCTGACGGATCCACGGTTGAACGGATTAAAAGATCTTGATATAAATCAGATGGAAGCCAAATGGTTAAAAACGTGGTTCAGGTGAGATATGATGGATGACAAGGATCTCGAACTCCTCAGGATTCTTGAGGAGAACAGCCGGCTGTCGGTACAGGAAATCGGATCGATGACCAATCTTATCCCGTCAGAAGTCGAGGCACGGATCCACGCACTTGAAGAGAACCGGATCATCCGCAAGTATACCACGGTCATTGACTGGGAGAAAGCGGGGAACAGCGAAGTCTCCTCCATTATCGAGCTCAAGGTGAGCCCCGAGCGCGACTTCGGGTACGACCGGATCGCAGAACGGCTCTCCCGGTTCCGGGAGGTGCGGACGCTCCGCCTCATTACCGGTACGTACGACCTGCAGCTGATGGTAAGCGGCAAGAACATGCAGGAAGTCTCCCGGTTCGTCTCGGAGCATGTCGCCCCGATGGACCGGATCCGCGAGACGGCGACCCATATCGTCATGAAATCCTACAAGGAGAACGGCAACACGCTTTTCGAGCAGCAGGAAGCCGAACGCCTTCCGTATTCTTTCTAGAGGTGAGAACGGATGCGGAATTTTGTCTCTGAACGGGCCCGGGAGATCCCTCCGTCGGGTATCAGGAAGTTCTTCGATCTGGTTCTCACCATGGACGACGTGATCTCGCTCGGGGTCGGGGAGCCGGATTTCAGAACCCCGTGGAACATCTGCGAATCGGGGATCTACTCGGTCGAGCAGGGAGTAACCTCGTATACCTCGAACCGGGGTCTCCAGACTCTTCGCGACGCACTCTCGGCCCATCTTGCGAGCAGGTACCAGCTCAACTACACGGCAAACGACGAAATGATCATCACCACCGGTGTCTCTGAAGCTCTCGACATTGCTATCCGGGCAGTCGTGAACCCCGGCGACGAGGTACTGATTGCCGAGCCCAGTTACGTCTCCTATGCGCCCTGCGTTACGCTTGCCGGGGGTACTCCCGTCCCGGTCGAGTGTACCGAACAGGACCATTTCCGGCTTAACCCGGACAAGCTCCAGGAAAAGATCACGGACAAGACCAAGGCCCTGATCATCAACTTCCCCAACAACCCGACCGGTGCTGTTATGAAAAAGGAGGATCTCGAACCGATCGCGGATATCGTGACCGATAAGGATCTTCTCCTTATCAGCGACGAAGTCTACTCGGAACTTACGTATGAATCCTCCCACGTGGCAACGGCCACGGTAAAGGATCTCTGGGAGCGGACAATCACCTTGAACGGGTTCTCGAAAGCCTATGCGATGACCGGCTGGAGGGTGGGATTCCTCTGTGCGCCAAAAGAGATCTGCGATGCTGCGCTCAAGATCCACCAGTATGTCATGCTCTGTGCTCCCGTTATGGGACAGGTGGGAGCGGTCGAGGCGCTCCGGTCTGCCGAGGACGAGAAGACGAGCATGGTCAACGAATACCGGCTCCGGAGGAATATGTTTGTTTCCGGCCTCAACAAGATCGGCCTTTCCTGCCATGTACCGGAGGGCGCGTTCTATGCCTTCCCCTCGGTCAAGGGGACCGGTCTCTCCGATGTGGAGTTTGCGGAAAAACTCTTAAAGGAACAGCGTGTCGCGGTTGTGCCCGGCAGTGTCTTTGGCAGGGGCGGGGACTACCACCTCCGCTGTGCCTATGCAGTCTCACGCAAGGAATTAAGCGAAGCGCTGGGCCGGATGGAGACCTTCGTCAACGGTCTTTAAAAAAAACGGGATCGTGAACATCCCCCCATCCCCTTTTTTATTACACCTTCTCTCGGAAACGATCCTGCAGCCCGTCCTGTTTTCCTCAGGGCAGACTTTATTGCCAAACCCGGCATACACTACATGAACTTAAAATGAGTTGTACTATTATCGTTGGTGGATTTTTCGGGGATGAGGGGAAGGGCAAGGTTGTTGCCCACATTGCTCATGCGGATGAACCCGTTATCATCTCCCGCGGCGGTGTCGGTCCCAATGCCGGCCATACGGTCATGGTCGGGGACAAGGAATACGGTGTCCGGATGGTTCCCTCCGGGTTCGTTTACCCCAAAGCAAAACTCTGTATCGGGAGCGGAGTGCTCGTCAACCCCAAGGTGCTTGAAGAGGAAGTCGAGAAGCTCGGAGTCAGGGGCCGGGTCTTTGTCGACAAGCGCTGCGGTATCATCACCGAGGATCATATCGCACGGGACAAGGGCAATGACTACCTGAGAAAGAAGATCGGGAGCACCGGGTCCGGCTGCGGCCCGGCAAACGCCGACCGCGTCATGCGAATCTCCCCGCAGGCAAAGGATGTCCCGGAGCTCAAGGAATATCTTCTGGATGTCCCGAAGGCCATCGATGATGCGTTAAAGGACGGGAAGGAAGTCCTTCTCGAGGGCACGCAGGGCTTTGGGATCTCGCTGTACTACGGTACCTACCCGTTTGTGACGAGCAAGGACACCTCGGCCTCCCAGATCGCCGCCGATAACGGTGTCGGCCCGACCAAGATCGACGACGTCATCGTAGTCTTCAAGGCCTACCCGACAAGAGTCGGCGAGGGCCCGTTCTCCACCGAGATGACCTCGGAGAAGTCCGATGCGATGGGTATCCAGGAGTTCGGCACGGTCACCCACCGGAAGCGCCGGATCGGCGGCTGGGACGGGGACATGGCCCGGTACTCCGCCATGATCAACGGCTGCACGCAGGCGGCAATCACCGGTATCGACCGGGTTGACAAGGCCTGTTTTGGCCTCACCGAATACGGCAAGCTCACTAAAAAGGCAAAGGCCTTCTTAAAGACCGCCGAGGACGATATCGGCTGCCCCATCACGCTGATCTCCACCGGCCCCGAGCTCACCCAGATCATCGATATCAGGAAAGAATACCAATGATGCGTTCGCTCATGGACATCCTCTGCTGCCCGGTCTGCAAGGGAGATCTTGCACTCTCGGTACACAAGGAGGATGAAAAGGAGATCCTCGAAGGCAGCCTGCACTGCGCCGCGTGCCGGGTGGATTACCCGATCCACGAGGGCATCCCCAACCTTCTTCCCCAGAAATAACCGGTGCCATCATGTCCTCCCTGCTGCCATTCGAACTTCTGGCGGTTACGGAAATCCCCCCGGATGAGGGATCGAAGACCGAGATCTACCTCAACCGGTCCGGCATCAACACGATCGAAGTTCCCCCCGATAATGTCCACGTTGAATGCGGCAGGATGCTCCGGGTCCGGTTCGTGAACCGGGGCGCCCCGGTTCATATTACGGCGAGCTCGTCGAATGCAGGAATGTTCTCGGACTTTTTCCACGAGAACATGTACGTAATCGACGAAGTGACCCTCGGGATACAGACCAGAAAAGACTGCTCGCCGGGCTTTTTCGATATCGATATCCTTGCCGGGTATGGCGCCTCGAAAGCCACCCTCCGCATCGAAGTCAATGTCCGGCCCACGCGGGGAGGAGAGGAACAGAAAAAGGAACCCCCGGTCCAGCCGGTTGCCCACGGCCGGCCCCACCTTCTGATGATCACCCTCGGGATCGGCCTGGTGCTGTACAGCACGTGGTATTATACGAAAATTGAAGCCCTTAATGTTCTTGCGTTTATTGTCCTGATTGTCGGTGCGTTGTTCGTATGGTACCGACAGACCTGATCCTTGCCGGCGCCGTTCTCCTCCTCGCGCTTGTTATCGACCGGCGTATTGGCGACCCGCACTCGGCACTCCACCCGGTTGCGCTCATCGGCCGGTTCATTGGGTGGTGGGGACAGCCGGAGAGGTATCCCCCGTGGCTCCAGCGGGGAGCCGGGGTTCTCTTCTGGCTGGTCACCGCAGTCATATTCGCGCTCCCGTTCTTCCTCTTCGGGAAGTACGCACCGTGGCTCGTGTTTCTCATCGGCGCCCCGTTTTTTTTGAAATGCTGTTTTGCCTGGCGCTCGCTTGAAGAGCACGCACTCGGTGTGGCAGCAGCGCTCGAAGACGGGGTGGATGCCGGCCGTGAACGGGTGAAGATGATGGTCTCCCGGGACACAGCAGCGCTCGATCCGGAGCACATCCGCTCCGCGGCGTACGAGTCCATGACCGAGAACCTCAACGACAGCATTGTGGCCCCGCTCTTTTACTATGCGGTCTTCTCGTTCTGGGCCCTCGGCCTTGCCGCGGCAGCCGTGTTCCGGGCGGCAAACACCATGGACGCCATGCTCGGGTACAAAGACGAACGGATCCGGCTGGGCTGGTTTTCAGCCCGGATAGATGATATTCTCGGGTACATCCCCGCCCGGATCACCACGTTGTACCTTCTGGTCTGGTTTGCAGCGCAGGGGACTTTTCGGGCCGCATGGCGGACCCTCCGGAGCGATGGGAAAAAGCGGCCAGGCTTTAACGGCGGTATCATCATGGCGGCTATGGCCGGGGGCTGCGGGATCCGGTTTGAAAAACCAGGGGTGTACACGATAGGGGACGGGACCCGGTCCCTTGCACGGGAAGGGGGTGCAGCGATCCTTTCTGCTGTGCGTGCGGTCACCATTGCATTTGCGGCAACTGCTGCCGGCACACTTATTTTATTGGCTTGGTTGATCCAATAGTACTGATATATGAAACTTGAAGAACTGAGATTTGGCACCGAGCTCCTCAAGCGGGGCTTTGCATCCATGCAGAAGGGGGGCGTGATCATGGATGTCGTCAATGCCGAGCAGGCATCAATTGCCGAGGCAGCCGGCGCCGTCGCAGTCATGTCGCTTGAGCGGGTGCCGTCCGATATCAGGAAGATGGGCGGCGTAGCCCGGATGGCAGATCCCGAGAAGGTCCAGGAGATCATCGATGCGGTCTCGATCCCGGTAATGGGCAAGGTCAGGATCGGTCATTTTGTCGAGGCCCAGGTGCTCGAAGTGCTCGGCGTCGATATGATCGACGAGAGCGAAGTCCTCACCCCCGCAGACGAGGAATACCATATCGATAAGAAACAGTTCAAGGTACCGTTTGTCTGCGGTGCACGGAACCTTGGCGAGGCACTGCGCCGGGTTAACGAGGGAGCGGCGATGATCCGCACGAAGGGCGAAGCGGGGACGGGAAACGTTGTCGAGGCGGTCCGCCACATGCGGGCGATCATGGGTGAGATCCGCAAAGTCCAGGGCATGGACGACCAGGAGCGGATTGCCTATGCACGGAGCATCGAAGCCCCGGCGGAGCTCGTGATCGAGTGCGCCACCCGCGGCCGGCTCCCGGTCGTGAACTTCTCGGCCGGCGGGATTGCGACTCCCTCAGACGCCGCGCTCATGATGCAGCTCGGGGCCGACGGGGTCTTTGTCGGGTCGGGGATTTTTAAGTCCTCGAACCCCGAGAAGATGGCAAAGGCGATCGTGGAAGCAGTCAACCATTATAACGAGCCCGAAGTCATTGCAAAAGTCAGCAAAGGCCTTGGCGATGCAATGCCGGGCCTCGATGTCCACACCCTCCGTCCCGATGAGGTGTTGCAGACCCGTGGGAAGTAAAGGAATAAAAGTCGGCGTGCTCGCCCTGCAGGGGGACGTAAGCGAGCATACCGATGCTTTTTTTCAGGCTCTTGCGTCGTGTGGGTGCGCAGAGGGTTCAACCGTGGTCGAGGTGAGGAGCCCGGCGGATCTTGCCGGCTGCGATGCGCTTGCGATCCCCGGCGGGGAATCGACCACCATCTCGCGGCTGATCGACAAGAACGGTCTTTACGAACCGATAAAAAATTTCAAAGGGGGGATCTTTGCTACCTGCGCCGGGCTGATCCTCATGGCAACCGAGGTCGGGGACTCCCGGGTTCACAGCCTCGGCCTCATGGATATGACCGTGGACCGGAACGCCTTTGGCCGGCAACGGGAGTCGTTTGAGGCCGACATCCCGGTAGAAAGCCTTACCGGGGGGCCGTTCCATGCGGTTTTCATCCGCGGCCCGGTTGTGACCGAAGCCAGGGACGGTGTTACGGTCCTTGCCCGGGTCGACCAGGGCATCGTTGCCGTGGAAAAGGGAAAGCACATGGCCCTTGCCTTCCACCCGGAGCTCGGCGGCGACCTCCGGCTCCACGAGCGGTTCCTGAGGGCAAACGGGCTCTGATCCGGCCTTTAATCTCTAAAAATAGTAGTTTTTTCTTCCGGTCTCGCCGGCTTTTTTTTATGTGCCGGTCGGGTTCGTGATCCGCCCGGTAAAGAGGATCGTGCCGGTGTCGTTGTCCTGTATCACAAAGAGGAACGGGTGATCTGCCCTAAAGACCGGGACCGGCTCTTCGTTCCCGACCACTACTGCTTTGGTTGCGAGGACAACTCCTGTTGCCGCAGCCGCCTCTGTCCCCTCCTCGTTAACCTCGATGTAGGCCTTGTGGACGGCATCGCTGATATACAGGTCCTTTTTCCCGTCCATCCCGGAGAAGTCTGCACTATCAGAGAATGCGGTGGGCATGCCCATGGAAGAGAGCGTCCCGGCGAGGGAGTACTGCGCCTCGATCTTGAACTTCGGGATGTACACCTTCACCTGCCGGGTGGATGCATTCTGTTCCAGTGCTGAGAGATTGGCCGGGTCGAGGTACGGGACCGCTGCGGAGAGGTTATTTTTTCTGGGGAGAAGGATCACCATCGAGAGACCTTTCCCGTCCTTTGCCGCGTAGGGCAGGGAGAGCATCTGGATGTCCGTGGTCGCTGCGTACGGGAAGGTGGCATCCTCGCCGGTCTGCTGCATCATTTTTACCGTGACCGTTGAACCGTCAGGAGTGGTAAACAGGGCATCGGCTGTCTGGGTGGCGTCGAACTGCTTCTGCCACGTGCCCTTGAAATAGACGGCGTTCGTGATCACGAGCCTTGTCATGGCGGTGATGGAGCCGGCAGGCAGCAGGTCGAGGATCTTATTGTGGGTCTGGTCTGCTACCCAGGTGTTGATGGTCTGGCGGGAGGCCTCTGGCTGGTTGACGAAGTCGAGGTTCGTGGTGTTGGCGCCGTAGTACTGCTCAGCGGTGGCGGTGTACGCGGGAAGGAAGACGTAGGTCTTCTCCGCCCAGAGGGCATTTGCGGTGCTCAGGGTATACCCTTTATTGCCTGCATTGATCCCTGCGTTCTCCGCGGCATACCCGTCCCGCATCACGGTCTGGTTTGCCGGGAAGAAAAAGACGGACCGGATCTCGTCGGCAGTCGTCCCGCGTGCCCCTTCATACGTGATGGCAAGGGCAGACGAGATGGAGAACGGCGAGAAGAAGATGTTACTGGTGGCGTCTCCCGCGGCAAGCTCGCGGTACAGGCTCGCCGAGAAGAGGTTGTTCGCATCGGCAACGCTGGCAGCGGAGCTTCCGGCTGGCGAGGAGGTCACCGATGGCGATACATTCTTACTCTCCTGTCCGGCCGGGGCTGCGGGGGTCGAGGTACACCCCGCTGCGAACAGGAGGAGGACAAGGGAAGAAACAAGGATCAGAGCGTACAGGAAACGGCGTTTCATACCGGAATGTGGGAAGGCTGTTCCATTAAATCTGGCGATAATTGCGGGTATTTTCGCAGTTATGCACCGGACTGTGCACAAAGCCTCCGGCCTCAGTCTTTTTTCATGGCCTCTGCCATGAGCTCCTTTGGCATCAGCTCGATCGCATAGCGGAGGGCTGTCCGGGGCATCTCCTTTTTGTTGCGCATCACGTACTCGAACACGTCCCGGGTGTGTTTCCTGCTCGCCTCCTTTAAGAGCCAGCCGTATCCCTTCTGCACCATGTCGTCAGTATCGGTGAGGAGGAGATCGGCTATTGCAAGCGACTCATCCAGAAATTTCCCGTGTTTTGCCGGGACGATCAGGGAGACCGCCGATGCCCGGCGCATCCAGCGGTTCTTTGACTGGGTCCACCGTTTTAACTCGGGGATATATTCGGGGTACTGTTCGAAGAAGTCACCCAGGGTGTGGTTGCAGAACCCGTCGCAGGAGGCCCAGTTGGTGATGTAGGTCCCGATCCACCGGGTAAAGACCGCAAGATCCTCCGGTTCGTACCGGCCGGAGAGGGAATGGGCCCAGTGCGAGACAATGAATGACTCCTCCATGTACCCGGATTTGTACAGTTCCTCACAGAGGGAGAAGATCTCCTGCTTGTCCCGGTCTTTGATCTCCTTATAGTACTTTTTTGCCAGGGCAACGACCGCTGCGGTCTTGATGCCATAACACCGGATCTCCTCCTTGAAGAACCGTTTCGCGGACTTCTGGATCCCGGGATCTGCCATCTCGTTGAGATCCCGCCGAATCTGCCTGATTACCTGGTCCATTAGTCTCTCGTTTGATGAGTAAGATGATAAGTCAAACGAATGGTGAAGTCTCACATGATAGATCGTGTTGGAAAACAGAGAAAAACCGGAAAATTACGATCATATTCCTGAAATAACCTTAGTTTATGGTTAAAATAAAAAAGAAAATTTTATTAACTGTAACTGAAAACTAAACATGGGAAGATGATGGCGATGGATCAAACCCAGGTCGATACCATAGCGAGTGCCGCGTCAGGGGATGACCCGGATCTCAAACTTAAAAACCTGGAGCAGGAAGTCGATCTCATCAAAACGTCTATCAAGCGTCTCCTGATCGATATCAGGGAACGTATGAATGAGTTCCAGAGTGCGGGAGATCTTGCCGCCGCCCTCCCGCAGAATTCCTCCTCCGCGGAGGCCGCAGCAAAAGAAGCCGGGAAAGCGGCCCTCGATGCCCGTGAGGCAGCGCTTGAAGCCCGTAAAACGCAGCTTGATGCGGCAGAAGACACTGATGGCGACCAGGCGGGTTCTCCCGATAAGAAGCTGGCAGATACTGCGGGCCGGTCGGGAATTGAGGAGGATCCTGGAAAAAACCATGACGTTTCTGTTGTCCCTCCCGCGCCCCGGCCGGATCTCATTCCGACGCTCAAAACGCCCCCGCGATCCGAACCGGAAAAACCCGGCCTCCAGAAGGTTTACTGGTTGTTCACCTGGACCGACAAGGCGGTAAAAAAATACGGGCAGGACCGGCTGGAGATTTTGCTCGAATCCTACCGGGTCATGGGGCATCTCCCCCCAAAATCAAAAGAGGAGATCCTCGGTATCGTGCGCCTCATACCGGAGGATCTTGGTACCGCACACACCATCAGCGCCGGTGAATATGTCTCCGAGCTGTACTCGCTCCGGAGGATCCTTGTTCCTGACGATATCTCCCTTGACCGCGATATGATAGCGGTACTGATGGAGCAGCGCCGGCAGGCCCCGCCCGGAACAGGCCGGCATACAGAAAGTGAGGAACCCCTGCACGCGTCCGAAGCAGTGGCGGACCAGCCCGGAACCATTGAGGACAAGAGCGCTTATCTCGAATGGATGAACCTCCATTCGTAAAGGATATTTTTATACACCCTGTTTTTCGTGGCCGGTCAGGGCAGCCATCCCTGTAAAAAAAGTGCCGCTGCCGGAGACCCTTAAGTACTCTTGATCTTCCCGGCCTTTGCCGGGCACTGGTACTCTGCCGCTTTTCCCTTGCCGTTCTGGGTACCGAGGTACTGCGCCCCCCACGCGCAGAGGGCTTCGAGGATGGGGATAAGGGTCTTGCCGAACTCGGTGATCGCGTACTCGACCCGGGGCGGAACCTCCGGATAGACCGTGCGCCGGATCACCCCGTCCTCTTCGAGCTCGCGGAGCTGCTTGGTGAGCATCTTTGCATTGACGCCATGCAGGCTCTTCTGGAGCTCCCCAAAACGCATTACGGAATCGCCGAGGTGCCAGAGGATGAGAGGTTTCCATTTCCCGCCAATCACGTCCAGGGTCGCCTCCACGGTACAGTGATAGGTCTTGCCGTTTTTTGTATAGGTCATGGTTACTCCAATGAAAGTCCATTACAATATTGACTGTATCCCCTATATATTCAGTTGGGGCAGATTCTATCTTAATGGTTCAGATTACCCTTGCAGAAAACCAGAATGTATCCCCTCCTGCAGGTGGTGTCCGGTCCGGAGATCCTGCCTGGAGCGGGGTATAAGGAGTCATCCTATGGAAAAGATCGAGATCTCAAAGAATTTCTTTATCCCGATGCCATTAGTCCTCGTCGGGACGCAGGTGAACGGACGTGCGAACTTCATGGCCGTGGGCTGGTGTGCCCGGGTCAATGGCAACCCGCCGATGATTGCCTGCGGGATCAGCAATACCCATGCCACCCCGTCGGGAATTATGGCGGCAAAGACCTTCTCGGTCAATCTCCCCTCGTCGGCCCTTATTGAAAAGACCGACTACTGCGGGATCGTGTCCGGCAAAACCGTTGACAAATCCGGCGTGTTCGACCTGTTTTACGGGACGCTCAAAACGGCACCCATGATCCGGGAATGCCCGGTAACCCTCGAATGCAGCCTCGTGCAGGCGGTAGCACTCCCCACCCATACCCTCTTTATCGGCGAGATCGCCGGTGCCTGGGCGGACAGCAGCGCAATAAACGACAACAAACCGGATTTCCCGGCGATCGATCCGCTCATCCTGACCATTCCCGACAACCGGTACTGGAAACTCGGCGACCATGCCGGCGATGCCTGGGGTGCGGGAAAAGCCCTTGTAAAAACCCAAAAAACAACCCCGTAAGGAAGTCTGCCATGTCTGCAATCATTGTCGATGGGGATCTCTGCACCCGGTGCGGGATCTGTTCCGAAGTCTGCCCGATGGGAATTATCGTCCCGGCGAAAAAGGAGGATCCCGGGGCCGTCCCGGAGACAAATGCCGAGGCCTGCATCCGCTGCGGCCACTGCGAGGTGTACTGCCCGGCCGGGGCGCTTACCGTAAACGACCGGCCCGCTGAAAAAGAACCCCTCCCGGCCGGTGCCGGGGAGATCCCGGGAGAAACCCTGGCACTCTACCTGAAAAACCGCCGGTCCATCCGCCGGTTTGCCAAAGAACCGGTCCCTAAAGAGAAGATCCTGCAGGTACTCGACATCGCCCGGTACGCCCCGTCGGGGGGAAACGGCCAGCAGGTCCGGTGGCTGGTTATCCACGATAAGGAAAACGTCCACCGACTCGCCGGTCTTACCATCGACTGGATGCGGACCATAAAAAACAGCAGCCACCCGATGAGCGCCTATGTCCCGGGCCTGATTGCCGCATGGGATGCCGGGGCCGATCCCATCTGTCGCGATGCGCCCCACCTCGTCGTCGCCCATATTCCGGAGAACAACCCGGTCGCTTCGGTGGACGCACTCATCGCGCTCACCCATTTCGACATCGCCGCGCCGGCGTTTGGTATCGGCACCTGCTGGGCGGGGTTCCTCTCGATGGCGGCACGTTCCTCCTACGGGCCACTCCTTGAGGCACTTGACCTGCCCACCGGCCGCCAGTACTCCTACAGCCTGTTCTTCGGCACACCGAAGTACAAGCCCCACGGGATCCCGCGCCGGAACCCGCTGAAGGTGACGTGGGGATAGGGGATCCGGGATCTCCTGCCCGTTTCCGGGAAGGATAGAATACCCGGACAATCTACGACAAGAATGGTGATATCGTTGACAGATTACGCAAATATCGGAAGGAAAAAACTGGAAGAGATCGATGGCGAAGCGGGCGTTGCGGTTGAAGCGCGGCTCAATGCAATCTGCCCGGACCTTGCGCGGTACCTTATCGAGTACTCGTTCGGGGAGATCTATGCCCGGGAGATCCTCGACAACAAGACCAAGGAACAGGCCGTGGTTGCCGCTCTCACCGCCATGGGCACGGCGGCCCCCCAGCTCAGGGTCCACATCCATGCAGCACTCCATGTCGGCTGCACCCCCGAGGAGATCCGGGAGATCATCATCCAGATGGTGGGCTATGCCGGGTTCCCGGCCACCCTCAATGCCATGGGAACGCTCATGGAGGTCCTTTCCGAGACCGGACAGACCCTCTCCCGTGACTCCGTCCACGCCGGATCCACGGGAAGGTACGGGCGCGGGAAAGATCTGCTTGCGCAGATCGCTCCCGACCAGGAACGGGTGCTTAAGGAGACCTTCGATCCGATCAATCCCGATATCACCCGGTACGTTGTCGAGTTCGGGTACGGGGACATCTATGCCCGGGGGATCCTGCCGATCCGGATCCGGCAGGTGGCAACGATCGCGGCCCTTGCTGCGAAAGGCACGGCCCCCTCACAGCTCCGGTTCCATATCGGCGGCGGGCTCCGGGCCGGACTCACCGAGGAGGAGATCGTGGAGATCATGCTGCTCGTCTCCATCTATGCCGGTTTCCCGGCAGCATTGAATGGCATCCTTGCCGCCCGCGAGGTGGCAGAGGCCCTCAAAACCGAACAGCAGTGAGCAGGAGAACATGAATTCAGGAGATTGGGTATGGCAAAGGTCGTTGCATTCAACGGGAGCCCGAGAAAGGACGGGAACACGTCCATTCTGATCGGGCACATTTTCGGGGAGCTGGAGAACGCAGGAATCAAAACCGAGCTCGTGCAGGTCGGGAAAAAGAAGATCCGGCCCTGCACCGCCTGCATGAAGTGTTTCGAGAACAAGGATGGGCACTGTGTCTTTGACGACGATATCGTCAACGGCTGCATCGATAAGATGGTCGAAGCGGACGGCATCATCCTCGGTTCGCCGGTGTACTTCCTGGACGTGACCCCGGAGATGAAGGCGCTGATCGACCGGGCAGGGTTCGTGTCCATGGCAAACGGCGGCCTGTACCAGCGTCGGGCCGGCATGGCCGTAGCCGCGGTGCGCCGGTCCGGGGGCATGCGCACGATCGATACCATGCTCCACTTCCTGCTCGTCGGGGGCATGGTGGTCCCGGGCTTCCCGGTCCTCGGTGTGGGACGGGAGATCGGGGACGTGAACCGTGATGAGGAAGGCATCGGCCGCGCCCGGGAGGCAGGGAAGAACATGGCATGGCTGATCAAGGCAACGGAAAAGGCCCGGAAGTCCTGAACAGACCCCTGAAACCCCCCACAAGACTTCACCGGAACGGTACAATCCATGACAAACGTTATCGCAATCAACGGAAGCCCGCGGAAGAAATGGAATACGGCAACGCTCCTTGAACATGCGCTCGAAGGCGCGAAATCCGCAGGTGCAGAGACCGGGCTCGTGCACCTGTACGACCTGGACTACAAGGGATGCATCAGCTGTTTTGCCTGCAAAACAAAAGGCGGGAAGAGCTACGGGAAGTGCGCGGTAAACGACGATCTCGCCCCGGTGCTCGAACGGATCCGCACCACGGACGTTCTGATCCTCGGCTCCCCGATCTACTTCGGGATCGTGACCGGCGAGATGCGATCGTTTATGGAGCGGCTGATGTTCCCGTACCTTGTCTATGACCAGCACCACACCTGCCTCTTCCCGAACAGGATCCCGACGGCGTTTGTGTATACCATGAACGTCTCCGAGCAGATGATGAAAGATCAGTACAGCTGGCCCATCGGGGCAAATGCGACCGTCTTAAAGATGATCTTCGGGCAGACGTCCGAGACCCTCTTCTGCAACGAGACGCTCCAGTTTAAGGACTTCGACAAGGTGGTCTATTCCTATGCCGACCCAAAGGAGCGGCAAAAGCGTCATAAGGAGATCTTCCCGCAGGACTGCAAACGGGCCTTTGACCTCGGCGTGCGGCTGGTGCAGGCAGCAGAATCCGGGCCCCAATCCACAAAGAAGGAGTGACCGGGCATGGAACTCTTTGAAGCGATCCACGCCCGCCGGGCGGTAAGAAAATACCGGCCGGGCCCGGTGCCGGAAGAGGAGATCAAAATGATCCTCGATGCGGCAAATCAGGCCCCGTCTGCCATGAACCTCCAGCAGTGGGAGTTCGTGGTGGTGACAAGAAAGGAGACGATCCACCAGATGGGGGCATCCTACCGGGCAATCGTCGAGGAATTTACCCGGAACTGGGACCCCTCGCCGCTCCGGGGATCCCTGTCCCGGGAGGAGTTCGTCCGGTTTGCGGAGTCCTATGGCGGTGCCCCGGTGGTGATCGTGGTCCTGACCGATACCGCCGATGCTGAAAATTTCCGTAAGGCAAACCTGGAGAGTGCGAGCGCAGCCACAGAGAATCTCCTGCTCGCCGCCACCGCTCTCGGTCTTGGCACCTGCTGGATGACCGGGCCGCTACAGGACGGGAAGGCCCTGCGCCGGATCCTCGCCATTCCCGATACAAAAGAGCTCGTGGCGGTTACCCCGCTCGGGTATCCGGATGTGGTCCCCCCGGCTCCGGCCCGGATCGATCCGGATCTGGTGCAGAAAGTCCGGTGGGTGAGGTAACCCCTCCTCATAAGAAGACACCCGCGGCCCGGAAAGCACATCTCCCCGTACAGCAAGAAAACGAGTATCGGAAAAGAGGTATCCCGTTATGAAAGTACTCGAAGCTATCCTGACACGCCGCAGTGTCAGGAAATACAAAAAACAACAGATCCCCGATGCAGATCTGGAGAAGATCCTCCGGGCAGGAACCTATGCCCCGTCCGCCCTTGCCCTCCAGCCGTGGGCATTTGTCATTGTGCAGGACCAGGAATTCCTCACCCGGGTTTCGGATTACTGCAAACCCATCATGATTGCGCACATGAAGGATGCGCACGACGGGATGTCCGATGCGTTCCGGGAAATGCTCGAAAGCCCCGGGTACTCGATCTATTACCATGCACCAACGGTCATCATGATCGTCGGGAAAACGAGCAGCCGGTTTAAGGAGATCGACTGCTCGCTCTGCGCACAGAACATGATGCTTGCCGCCCACGCATTCGGGATCGGCAGCTGCTGGATCGGTTCAACCGAGGTTGCCTATGAGAACCGGGAACTCATGGCGGGTTTCCGTATCCCTGAAGGTTACAGCCCGGTCGGGACCATCGTCTTCGGATATCCCGATGAAAAGCCGGAGGCGCATGACAAGCATCCTGCGAAGGTGACGTGGGTCCGGTAATATCCCTGTTGTAACAGGAGCCCGGGTGATGCCCGGTTATTCCCCCACCTTTTCCAGAATGGTTTCGATCCGGTCCAGCTTCTGTTCCACCTGTGCGAGTTTTTCGTTCGTGGCAGCCAGTGCTGCTGCCACAGCTTCCCGGTCAGCCCTCTGTTCCGCCAGTATCGCATCGAGGTATTTTTCGATCCAGCCCTTGACTGCCATGACCGCCATGTAGAGTGCGATAGCAATAAGGAGAATCAAAAACGCCTGGACAAGGATCCATGCAAGCAATACGGCCACGTACCCGAGGCCCTGGCCGAGGATAAACCCGCCCTGCCCGCTTTGGGCTGAGCTCCCGTAGGTGTTCGCGATCACTGCTGCAAGGAAGAGTGCGACCAGCAGGATCGTCAGTGCGATCACGATCTTTGTTATCCAGTGAAATTCCCGGATGGTTTTTACGAGTTCCATAATCTGACCTTTTCCCGTGTTTTAATTGCATCCTGTTCGTGAGCTGTCCGGGCGGCACAGCCCCGTACTTACCGTTTCAGGTACGCCGGCTCGCTGAAATATCCGCTCGTCTTTCATCCGATGTCCCGGCAGGTTTCCCGATCCCGTCCCTGGGATCGTCCGCGTCTCCCGGTCTCCCGCCCGCCACGTGGTTACTCTCCCACGTTTTCAAGGATGGTCTCGATACGATCCAGTTTCTGTTCCACCCGTGAAAACTTTTCGTTCATGACGGCAAGTGCGGCCCGGTCAGCCTCCCGTTCGGCCAGGATAGCGTTGAGGTATTTTTCGATCCACGTCTTGACCGCCATGATCGCCATGTAGATCGCGATAATGACCAGTACCACCAGGAATACCTGGGTGAGTACCCAGCTCAGGGACATTGCCATCATCCCGAATCCCTGGCTGGCATCAAAGGCAGCCTGGTTGTTCTGGTGCGATGCTGTCCAGGATATTGCTGCAGCCATCGCCGCAAGAAGCAGCCCCACCAGCAGGATCGTCAGTGCGATTACGATCTTTGTTATCCAGTGAAATCCCCGGATTGTTTTTACGAGTTCCATGATCCGTCCTTTTCCTGTTTTTCCAGTACATCGAGGTTTACCACCAGTTCGAACGGCACCGCCCGGTAATACCTTTTTAAGTACGGCGGCTCATCGGACACCCGGTTGGTGCCCACGACAAGTCCTGCCTTCTCGAACTGCTTGAGGTAAATGTTCACGAGGGGCCGGGAGATCCCGACCTCTTCTGCGATCTCCCGGGCAAATTTCTCCTTGCGGGAGATCGCCCGGAGTATGCAGAGCCGCTGTTCGTTCCCGAGAAAACTCAGGAGTTTTGCGAGTTCCTGAATGGATGCGGGGCCCGGCATGCTAATGTGTTTAATTATTTTTACACATGATAAAATTTTGTGCCGGGTCCTGCCAGGTATGTGCCGGCGTACCATTTCCGCACCTTTATCTAACTGCCAAAAGAGATGGAACATTGCGATACAGGAGGAACATGCCATGGCCACCGACCCGGTCTGCTTTATGATCGTTGACGAGGAGAACAACCCGTTTACAAGCACCTACAAAGGAACAAACTATTATTTCTGCTGCAATTACTGCAAGAAGCAGTTCGACGCGGACCCGAAGAGGTACAGCCGGATCCTCGCCGATGTGAACGTGGACCTGACCGGGTGCTGAAGCCCGGTACCGGGACGGGCCGTCGGCAGGATTTCGCGCGGGATTCAAGGTATCCGGTCCTGGCCGGGCCGGAAAGGCCGGGCACCTCACTGTTGCAGAATGCTGCCATTTCAGGAACCGGGGCATTTCACGGCCCCAGATCCTGGCAGCCATCTGGTCCCGGCCAGCCCCGGTACAGGGTTGTGAGGCGGCGGGATCACCTGTGGTTCACGCATGGCAGACAACAACTTATAATTCCGAACATGAGCAATATTTCATCCGTTGAATAATCCTTTTTAACCCTCTCATACAACAGCCCACAGGTCCCGCCATGAATGCACCATCCGTCGTTGACAGTATCCTCTCTGCACGCTACCTCCGCAAAGGAGAGAAGACCTACGAAGACATCTGCCGCAGGGTCGCATCGGCCCTTGCCGAGAACGAGAGCGACCGTGCCCGGTTTTTCGAGGCAATGCTCTCGCTCCGGTTCCTGCCCAACTCGCCCACGCTCATGAACGCGGGCACCGAGATCGGGCAGCTCTCGGCCTGCTTTACCCTCCCCGTCCCGGACTCCATCGACGGGATCTTCGATGCGATGAAGGAAGGGGCGATCATCCACAAGACCGGCGGGGGAACGGGATACAACTTTTCGCACATCCGCCCCGAGGGATCGCCCGTGCAGTCCACCGATGGCGTAGCGTCGGGCCCCATCTCGTTCATGCGGGTCTTTAACGCCGCAACCGACGTGATCAAGCAGGGCGGGCGCCGGCGCGGGGCAAACATGGGGATCCTCAATGTCTGGCACCCGGACATCCTCTCCTTTATTGCGGCAAAGAAAAAGGAGGGCGACTTCTCGAACTTCAACATCTCGGTGATGGTCAACGACAAGTTCATGGACCTTGTCGAGAAGCAGAAGTTCTCCGATCTCTGGCTTACAAACCCCCACTCTAACCAGAAGGTCACGGTCGGGGAGATCTGGAACGGGATCGTCGAGGGGATATGGAAGAACGGCGAGCCCGGCATCCTCTTCTACGACGAGATCAACCGGCACAACCCCACGCCGCAGCTCGGCGAGATCGATACCACGAACCCGTGCGGGGAACAGCCGCTCCTCCCCTACGAGAGCTGCGTTCTGGGCAGCATCAACCTGGCCGCCTGCATCCGCGACGGGGTATTCGACGAGGACCTCCTGTGCGAGACCGCCCGGATGGCCACCCGGTTCCTCGACCTCGTGATAGAAAAGAACGTCTTTCCCATCCCGCAGATCGCAGAGGCCACGAGAAGGACGCGCAAGATCGGCCTCGGGGTCATGGGTGTGCACGATGCAATGCTCCTTTTAGGCATTGCCTACGACTCGGAGAAGGGCCGGGCCTGGTGCGAACAGGTGATGAAGACGATCACCGATACCGCTATCGCGGAGTCCCACCGGCTTGCGGAGGAGAAGGGGACCTTCCCGGCATGGCAGGGCAGTATCTGGAAGGACTTCAAAGTCCGGAATGCGGCCATGACGACCGTTGCCCCGACCGGGACCATCTCGCTTCTCGCCGGGTGTTCGAGCGGGATCGAGCCGGTCTTCTCGTTTGCCTACACGAGGAAGAATACCGTCGGCAAGATCTTTGTGATCGTGAACCCGGTCTTCAAGGAGGCGCTCCTTGCCACCCTGACCACCATGGGGTTCGCCGGGGACGAGCGGGAGAAGAAGGCGGGCGAGGTCATCTCCCATGTCCACGAGAAGGGGTCCGTACAGGACGTAGCCTGGCTGCCGGTGGAGTTCCGGGCGCTCTTCAAGACGGCCCTCGATATCCCGTGGCGGGAGCATATCCGGATGCAGGCCAGCTTCCAGAAGTACGTCCACGCCTCGATCAGTAAAACGATCAATATGCCCGGCTCGGCTTCACGGGACGACTGCGGGGAGGCGCTCATGATGGCCTGGAAACTCAGGCTTAAGGGGATCACCATCTACCGGACGGGCAGCAGGGAGGACGTGGTCCTTGCGTTAAAGGAGATCGAGAAAGCACCTGCCGCAGCCCCGCTCCCAGCCGCCACGGCGGTCTCTGCCATGCGGGCGGTGCCGGAGAAGATCCCCTCCCTCTCCATAGACCGGCCAAAGGAACTGGCCGGCCGGACCTACCTCTGCCAGTCGGGCTGCTGCCGGCTCTACGTGACCGTCAACCTGCTCGACAGCAAGCCCATGGAGGTCTTTATCCGGACCGTGGGGAGCGGCGGGTGCGATGCGAACAGCAGCGCCCTTGGCCGGGCCATCAGCACCGGGCTCCAGAACGGGGTCCCCTACGGGAAGTTCGTCAAGCAGTTCGCGAAAGTCAACTGCATCTCGGCGATCAAGAACCCGTCGTCCGAAGGGCATTCCTGTGCGGACGTGGTCGGGCGCTGCATCGAGCTCTCGGCGAAAAACCAGAGCATTGCAACCTTGAATGACTGGAGCATCAAAAAGACCGGGGAACAGCGGCTCTGTCCCGAATGCCACGAGCCCCTCGATTTCGGCGAGGGCTGCAACCAGGGGATCTGCAAGCACTGCGGCTGGTCCGGGTGCAGCTGACGCTTCTGATATCATTTTCCCGCGATATATTAAACGATAATTATCTAAGCTACGGATCAGTTGGCATTTAAACGTATTCCGGCCAACACCTAGTACATTTTCGGTGTGGCCCTTCACATGGTTTTAGTTCTGTACGTCGATGACGATCCTGCCCTTCTCGAAATCGGGAAGACATTTCTTGAGCTTTCGGGCAGGATACAGATCCACACCGTAGGTTCCGTGAGCGAGGCTCTCGAGGAGATCAAGCGCCAAACCTACGATGGCGTCATCTCCGATTACGAGATGCCCCACATCAACGGCATTGCATTCCTCCGGTATATCCGGGAGCACTACCGCGACCTCCCGGTCGTCCTGTTTACCGGCCGGAGCCGGGAAGAGATCGCGATCGAGGCGCTCAATTCCGGTGCCGATTTCTACCTCCAGAAAGGCGGCGATCCGAAATCCCAGTTTGCCGAGCTGGAATACAATCTTTTACATGCGATCGAACGCAGGAAGGCGCAGGAAGAATTAAAGGAATCCCGGCAGCTGATGGGAAACCTCATCGATTTCCTCCCGGACGCGACCTTTGCCATCAACCGGGAGAATGTCGTGATCTCGTGGAACCGGATGATGGAGAAGATCACCGGGATAAGTGCCGGGGATATCATGGGCCGGAACACCTACCGCGAGGCGCTTGCCCGGTTCAACGAGCAGCGCATCCCGCTTATCGACATCGTCCTCGACCCCGGCCGGGAGATCCCGGGGATCCAGTTGATCCGGGACGGGAATGCCATCATCTCCGAGTTTTACAGCCCGGACGCGTACGGCGGGAAAGGCGCCCACCTCTGGCTGATCGCTTCGCCCCTGTACGATGCCAGTGGAAACGCCATCGGCGCGATCGAGTCCATCCGGGATGTCTCCAAGAGGATGGAAGCCGAAAAGAACCTCCAGGAGGCACATGTGGAGCTCAACGCTGCATACGAGCAGCTGGCGGCGACCGAGGAGGAGCTGCGCCAGAATTATAATGAGCTGGCGAAAAGCGAGGAGAAGATCCACAAAAGCGAAGAGCGGTACCGGAATATCGTGGAGGACCAGACGGAGCTCATCTGCCGGTTCTCTCCTGCCGGCCGTCTCACCTTCGTGAACGGAGCGTACTGCCGGTATTTCGGTCTCGATCCTGCACACAGTATCGGGAAGCTGCACCCGGTCAGGATCCCCAAAGAAGACCAGAAAAGCATGAAAAAGCACTTTGCAGCGTTCACCAGGGCAGAGCCCGTTGCAACGATCGAGCACCGGATCGTGATGCCGACCGGTGAGGTGCGGTGGCAGCGGTGGAGCGACCGTGCGGTCTTTGACGAGATGGGGAAGATCGTCGAATACCAGTCGGTTGGCCGCGACACGAGCGATCAGCACGAGGCGTTTGACAAGCTCAAGAGGACCAACACGGAGCTTTCCGCTGCATACGAGCAGCTGTCGGCAACCGAGGAGGAGCTGCGCCAGAACTACGATGAGCTGGCAAAGAGCCAGCGCGATCTCCACGACAGCGAGGAGCGGTACCGGAACATTGTGGAAGACCAGACGGAGTTTATCTGCCGGTTTACCCCGGACGGCCGTCTCACCTTCGTAAACGGGGCGTACTGCCGGTATTTCGGTCTCGATCCCAGGGCGTGCGTGGGAAAGCTGCATCCGGTGAAGATCCCGCAGGAAGACCGGAAGATAATGAAGGAGCACCTTGCGGCGTTCTCCCCGGAGAACCCGGTGCATGCGGTCGAGCACCGGATCGTGATGCCGGACGGCGAGGTACGGTGGCAGCGGTGGAGCGACCGTGCGGTCTTTGACAAGGACAGGAAGATCGTCGAATACCAGTCGGTTGGCCGCGACACGAGCGATCAGCACGGTATGATCGAGGAACTCAGGCGGACCAACACGGAGCTTTCCGCTGCGTACGAGCAGCTGTCGGCAACCGAGGAGGAGCTGCGCCAGAACTACGATGAGCTGGCAAAGAGCCAGTACGATCTCCGGGAGAGCCAGGAACGGTACCGGAACATTGTGGAAGACCAGACGGAGTTCATCTGCCGGTTCCGTCCCGACGGCACGCATCTCTTTGTGAACGATGCGTACTGCCGGTATTTCGAAAAGCCGCGGGAGGAGATTGTCGGCCACCGGTTCGTGCCGAAGATCCCGGGGGAAGACCGTTCGCTCCTTGCCGCCCATTTTGCCGCAATCACTCCGGACCTGCCGGTGCATACGGTCGAGCACCGGATCCTGATGCCAAACGGCGAGGTGCGGTGGCAGCAGTGGTCGGACCGGGCGATTTTCGGTAATGACGGGAAGGTGGTGGAATACCAGTCGGTGGGCAGGGACATCACCGACCGCAAGTGTACGGAACAGGCGCTCTCCGAGGCAAACCGGAAGCTCACCCTCCTCTCGGGCATCACCCGGCACGATATCCTCAACCAGCTCACGGCGCTCCAGGGCTACCTGGGGCTGATCCAGACAAACGCGGCCGATCCCTCGATAAAGCATCTCGCACAACAGGCGCTTCACTCGGGGGAGATCATCCACGACCAGATCTCGTTTACCCGGCAGTACGAGAGCATCGGTACCCAGATGCCGTTATGGCAGAACGTGTACGAGACCGCCGCAAGTGTCAGCAGGGACGGGGGATTCCGGATGGTAACGGTGGACCCGGCCCTCAAAGGCATCGAGATCTATGCCGATCCTCTCTTAAAACTGATCTTCTACAACCTGTTCGAGAACTCCTGGATGCACGCCGGCCGGGAAGCGAAGGTCAGCGTGAGCGGTGCGATGACCCAGAACGGTGCCGTGATCGTCATTTCCGATAACGGGAACGGTATCCCGCACGAGGAAAAGGAGAAGATCTTCCAGAAAGGATACGGCACGCATACCGGCCTCGGCCTGTACCTGGTCCGGGAGATCCTTTCGATCACGACCATTGATATCGGTGAAGACGGCGAACCCGGTAAGGGAGCCCGGTTTATGATCCGGGTGCCGGTCGGCATGGTCCGGAACGTGCCCGGATAAACCGTTCACGGGTGCGGGTCAGGTCTGCCGTTCTGGCAACGGTAGGGTATAATTCCTGTTTTTGTGTGTCCCGTCGGGTTTTTTAACAGAGGACTTTGAAGAGGGCAGCTGCCGCTCCCCTGCCGGAAACGGTGATGAAAAAAAAGTGATGGTATTTAGATAAAGAGCGGAGCAAGCACGAGCGTTAAGGTAGCAAGGAGCTTGATGAGCACGTGGAGCGACGGGCCTGCGGTGTCCTTGAACGGATCGCCGAGCGTGTCGCCGATGACGGCTGCCTTGTGGGCCTCGCTGCCCTTGCCGCCGTGGGCACCGCTTTCAATGAATTTCTTGGCATTGTCCCATGCACCGCCGCTGTTGTTGAGGATCAGGGCAAGGAGGATGCCGGTGATGGTTGCGACCATGAGGAAGCCGGCAAGGGCCTCGTGCCGCATGGTGACACCGATGAAGATCGGGAACCCGATCACCAGGACGCCGGGGAGGACCATGTTTCTGAGGGCACCCTGGGTCGTGATATCGATGACGGCTGCATAGTCGGGCTTCTGGGTGCCTGCCATGATGGCCGGGTTCTTGAACTGGATGCGGACTGCTTCAATAACCGACTGTGCGGTCTTGGAGACTGCGCGGATGGCGAGGCTCGCAAAGAGGAAGACGAGCATTGCGCCGAGAAGTGCCCCGACAAAGACCGGGACGCTTGCAAGGTTGACGACATCGAATGCCTTGCCGGTGAGCTTGGCAATGTCGGCCATGTAGGCGTTGAAGAGCAGGAATACCGCGAGGGAGGCGCTGCCGATGGCGTATCCCTTGGTGAGAGCCTTCGTGGTGTTACCGGCTGCATCGAGAGAGTCCATGCGCTTCCTGACCTCTTCGGGTGCGCCGCTCATTTCGACGATACCGCCGGCATTGTCGGCAATGGGCCCGAAGGTGTCCATGGCAAGGACGTAGGCGCAGACCATGAGCATACCGACGGTGGCAACAGCCGTGCCGTAGAGGCCGCCGTTCGGGATACCGGTCATGCTCCCGAACCAGTAGGAGAGTATGAGGGAGGCGCCGATGAGGAGGGCGGGGACTGCGGTGGTCTCAAGACCGACCGAGAACCCGGTGATGATGTTTGTCGCAGCCCCGGTCTCGGAGGCGTCAGCGATCTCCTTTACCGGCCGGTAGTGGTGGTCGGTGTAGTAGAGGGTGACCCGGAGGAAACAGACCGAGAGGACGATACCCACGAGGCCTGCGTAGAAGAAGTACATCCAGCCGGTGGTCGACCCGAGGAGCCACTGGACCCCGAAGAAGAGGAAGACGGCAGAGATGATCGCGGTGATATAGTACCCGCGGTTCATGGCGTCCATGGGGTCGGCACCGTCTTTACCCTTGACCGAGAGGATACCGATCATGCTCGCGAAGAGACCAAGGGCGCACATGACGATGGGGAAGAGGATACCGTTGACACCGAAGATCGGGAAGAGTGCGACACCGAGGATCATCGCACCGATGTTCTCGGCTGCTGTTGACTCGAAGAGGTCAGCACCACGGCCGGCGCAGTCACCGACGTTGTCGCCAACGAGGTCTGCGATGGTAGCCGGGTTCCGGACATCGTCCTCAGGGATACCCTTTTCAACCTTACCGACAAGGTCTGCGCCGACATCAGCGGCTTTCGTGTAGATACCGCCGCCGAGCTGGGCAAAGAGGGCGACAAACGAGGCACCAAAGCCAAAGCCGATGATGACAAACGGTGTGGTCTGCGGGTTTGCCCCGAGCGCGATATACGTCAGGGAGACACCGAGAAGCGACATCGAGGTGATGATAAGGCCGGAGATTGCCCCGCCGCGGAACGAGAAGTCAAGCGCTTTGCCGTCGCTGTGCTGGGCTGCTGCTGCCGTGCGGATGTTGGTCCTGACCGCAATGGACATGGCAACCACACCGGCGATTGCACTGCACGCGGCACCGATGATGTAGGAGAATGCCGTGTACACCGCAAGCGACTGCTGGCCGGTGAAGTAATAGACAACGAAGATCACCACGGCAAGGATAACCGCGATGATGGCGATGGTCGAGTACTGGCGCTTGATGAATGCTTCCGCACCCACCTTGATCGCATCGGAGACCTCGCGCATCCTGGGCGTCCCCTCGTCCTGTGAGAGGAGATTACGCGCTAAGATCGCAGCGAGGGCCAGTGCGATAAGACAAATCACAATGACAACGACTAATGCTGTTTCGATCATTCCATGACCTCCCTGATGGTACCAGGTCTCATCCGCGTACAGGAGCCATGCACATCATGACGTGAAAAGCGCACATGACAGAACAGCCGCTAGTACCCGTGATCCCTATCCCATCAGGTCTGATGACTGATACGGCAGGTATTTCTGCCCTTAACTGATCCACCCCAAAGGAGGGCAGCACGGTTCCAGGGACACCCTTTCCCCGCACCGGCAGCCGGTCCTTATAAGGACAGTACTAGTGCATTTTTGCTACATTAAACTTTTATCATCTCTGTTTTCGGGGAGATCTGCGGCAAACTGGTGCGGTAATGCTTGCGCGTTCCGACAGTTTGCGCGATATTTAACCGGTCTTTGCCGGATTTGTACCGGATATTCGCACGTTTTACAAAAAAACGCCCGGAAGTCCGGGAAAATCCCGTAAAATCCTTTCCGCGGGCGGGGATGAACGGCTCAATTCAATATGATTAATAATGAAAAATGCGAACAGTTCAACAGGGTGGATGTTAGCGTGCAGTATCTTCTCTTTCTCATCCTGTTCCCGCTCATTACGGCGCTCTTCATGCTCGCGGTGCGCCGCGATACCGAGCGGGGCTGGATTGTAAAACTCTCGGCACTGGCAATAGGCGTGGTTACCGTCCTTGCCCTGGTGACCCTGTATGACAAAGGCGCTGTCTATTTCGGGTTCAATGCAGCGCCGGTAAACCTCCTCATGTTCTTTTTGGAACTGGCAATAGCAGTCCTGCTGCTCTGGTACGCGGTAAAATACCGCAACAAGCTGGTTATCGGCCTTGTTCTTGTCCAGACTGCGCTGCTCGTTGCCTTCGAGGTGCTGTTTGCCCATACGGCCGAGGTGAAGTACCCGCTCTTTAGCGACTCGTTCTCGCTTATTATGGCCCTTATCATCGGGATCATCGGGAGCCTGATCTGCGTGTACTCGCTCGGGTACATGCGCCACTTCTACCAGCACCATGTGGAGATCCCCGACCGGACCAATATGTTTTTTTTGATCATCTTCGTCTTCATCTCCGCGATGTTCGGGCTGGTATTCTCTAACAGCCTGATCTGGGTCTTCTTCTTCTGGGAAGTGACCACGCTCTGTTCGTTCCTCCTGATCGGGTTCACGAAGACCGATGAAGCAGTGAAAAACGCGTTTACCGCCCTCTGGATGAACATGCTCGGCGGGATCGCCTTTGCCGTTGCCCTCATCTACCTTGCCATGCAGCCCGGCATGATGCTCGGCCTTGACCAGGTACTTACTGCAGGAAAAGCTCTCGTCCTTATCCCGGCTGCCCTGATTGGCTTTGCCGGCTTAACAAAAGCCGCCCAGATGCCGTTTTCCTCGTGGCTTGTCGGCGCGATGGTAGCCCCGACCCCGGTCTCGGCCCTTCTTCATTCGAGCACGATGGTCAAAGCCGGTGTCTATATTCTCGTCCGGCTCGCGCCGGTCTACACGCTGACCTCGACCGGCTTTGCCCTGGCATTTGTCGGGGCCATCACCTTCCTGGTCGCATCCGGGCTTGCGATCTCCCAGACCAATGCAAAACGGGTGCTTGCCTATTCCACCATCTCGAACCTCGGGCTTGTCGTGGCCTGTGCGGGTATCGGAACCTATGAGGCAATCTGGGCTGCGATACTGCTCATAATATTCCATGCAATTGCAAAGTCGCTCCTGTTCCTCTCGGTGGGAACCGTGGAGCACCGGATCCGGAGCCGGGAGATCGAGGACATGAACGGCCTCATCACCCGGACCCCGCGGCTCGCCGCCATGATGGTGATCGGGATCGCCGGCATGTTCCTTGCGCCCTTTGGTATGCTGATCTCCAAGTGGGCGGCGATCCAGGCGTTCATCGATGCACCGTTCGGGTTTGTCTTTGTGATAATCCTTGCCTTTGGCAGTGCGTTTACCGTCTTTTTCTGGGCGAAATGGATGGGAAAACTGCTCGTTGTCACCCCGGACAAGCAGAATGTCGAGGGGGCGGTCGATAAAAACGAATGGATAGCCCTTGTCAGCCTTGCGGGCCTGACGACCGTTACCTGCTTTATCTTCCCGATCATCTCGAAGATCTTAATCGAGCCGTTTTTGTCCGCAAACTACGGGACCATTGCCCGGCTTACGCAGGACAACATCCTGATCATGATGATGATGCTCTTTTTGATCGTCGTCCTGCCGCTCTCGATCCTCCTGCCGCACCACAAGAACCGGCAGCTGCCGCCCTACATGGGCGGAGTCGTGACAACGCACGACATGAACTTCACCAATGCCCTGGGTGCACCGACCCCGGTGAGCCTCGGCAACTACTACCTGAGCGGATGGTTCGGTGAGGCCAGGATTCGCACCGCCGGGATCTATGCCTGCGGGGCGTTTATCGTGGTCATGTTTGTCGCCGCACTCGCTGCGGGGGTGATCCTGTGATAACGCTTGTATATGCCGTCATCTTTGTCCTGCTCGCCCCGCTCATCGGCGGCCTGCTCTCCGGGATCGACCGCAAGGTCACGGCCCATATGCAGGGCCGGGTCGGCCCCTCGGTCTTCCAGCCCTTCTACGATGTAGGCAAGCTCTTTGAGAAGGAGAATGCAGAGGTCAACGGGACGCAGCGCTTCTATGTGATCAGCTACTTTGTCTTTGCCGTTTTCACGGGAGCGCTCTTCTTTGCCGGGGGCGATCTCCTGCTCGTGGTCTTCGCGCTCACGCTTGCCGAGGTATTTTTAGTCCTCGGGGCCTACGCGGCGTTCTCCCCGTACAGCCACATCGGGGCGGAACGCGAGCTGCTCCAGGTGATGGCCTACGAGCCGATCATGATCCTCTCGGCGGTCGGCATCTACATGGTCACCGGCTCCTTTGCGGTCAGCGATATCCTCAGGTACCCGATGCTTCTCGTGATCCTCCTGCCGGGGATATTCCTCGGCTTCCTCTACGCGCTCACCATCAAGCTGCGCAAGTCGCCTTTTGATATCTCGACCTCCCACCATGCCCACCAGGAGATCGTCAAAGGCATAACAACCGAGTTCTCGGGCCCGAACCTGGGCCTTATCGAGGTCACGCACTGGTACGAGCTTGTCTTTTTGCTCGGCTTTGTCTTCCTGTTCTTTGCAGCGAACTGGATCCTTGGCATCATCGCGGTCATTATCGTCTTCCTCCTCGAACTCTTTATCGACAACACGAACGCGAGGGTGAAGTGGCAGCTCGCGGTAAAAAGCACATGGGCGATCACACTCGCGGTGGCGATCATTAACCTCGTTGTCCTTGCCTATGTTGTGGGGGTCTAAAAAATGGCATACTTACAGAAATCCCCGTGGATCATCCATTACGATGCATCGAGCTGCAATGGCTGCGATATCGAGATCCTTGCCTGCCTGACGCCAATGTACGATGTGGAGCGCTTTGGGATCATCAATACCGGCAACCCCAAGCACGCCGATATCTTTGTCGTGACCGGCTCGGTGAACGAACAGAACAAGTACGTGATCAAAAACATCTACGACCAGATGCCGGACCCGAAAGTCGTTGTCGCGATCGGCGTCTGCGCCACCTCGGGCGGCGTCTTCCGCGAGTGCTATAATGTCTCGGGGGGCGTGGACACTATCATCCCGGTCGATGTATACGTGCCCGGGTGTGCTGCCCGGCCGGAATCGATCATCGACGGGATTGTCAAGGCGCTCGGGATCCTCGAAGAGAAGAAGACCGCAGCAGTGATGGGCGTTTCCCGGGAGCCGGTCCCTGCCGCTGCCACGGAAAAGCCTGCGGGAGGTGCGTAACTACCATGGGAAACGAGGAACAGATCACGATCCCGATTCCTCTCGGGGAGCTCCCGGGACGGGTCGAACAGATGAAGATAAACGGCTGCCGCCTTGTCCAGATTGGCTGCACGAAGATCGGCGACGATTACGAGATCAACTACGTCTTTGACAAGGAGTTCGCGCTCACCAACCTGCGCATCACCGTAAAACAGGACACCATTGTCCCGAGCGTGAGCAGCGTTTACTTTGGTGCGTTTGTGTACGAGAACGAGATCCACGATCTGTACGGGATCACGGTTACGGGCATGAACATCGATTTCGGCGGCCACTTCTACCGGACAACGGTAAAATCGCCGTTCTCGGTCACGGTCACAAAGGAGGGGAGCTGATCATGGGAAAACAGGTTACGGTCCCGTTCGGGCCGCAGCACCCGGTGCTCCCGGAGCCGATCCACCTCGACCTCGTCCTTGAAGACGAGACGGTCGTGGATGCGATCCCCTCGATCGGCTACGTGCACCGGGGGTTAGAAAAACTCGTGGAGAAACGCGAGTACCCCGAGTACATCTATGTGGCAGAACGCATCTGCGGGATCTGCAGCTATATCCACAGCAACACCTATGCGGAGTGCATCGAGGAGATCATGCATATCGAGGTGCCCGAGCGGGCGAAGTACCTCCGGACCATCTGGTCTGAGTACTCGCGTCTGCACTCGCACCTGCTCTGGCTCGGGCTCTTTGCCGACGGGATGGGCTTTGAGAGCGTGTTCATGAACGCATGGCGGCTCCGCGAGCATATCCTCGACGATATGGAAGCGACCACGGGTGGCCGGGTGATCCAGGGCGTCTGCAAGGTGGGCGGCGTCAGGAAGGACATCGCGCCCGAGAAGCTCGACGAGATGCTCAAAGGTCTCAAAAACATGGAGCACGAGCTCCATGACCTCACCGATGTGTTCTTAAACGACGCCTCGGTCGTCCACCGTCTGAAGGGCGCCGGCGTGCTCAAGACCGAGGATGCGTACTACCTGGGCGCTGTCGGACCCACAGCCCGGGGGAGCGGCGTTCCCATCGATATCCGCGAGACCGGCTACAATGCGTACGGGAAGATCAACTTCAAACCCGTTGTGGAGTCATCAGGGGACAGCTATGCCCGGTGTGCGGTCCGGGCAAAGGAGCTCTATACCTCGATCGATATCATCGAGCAGTGCATCAAGAAGATCCCCGACGGTCCGGTGGACGTGAAGGTTACCGGCGCACCGGATGGCGAGTATTTTGCCCGGGCCGAGCAGCCCCGGGGCGAGGTTGTCCACTACATCAAGGGGAACGGCAAGAAGAACCTGGTCCGGCACCGGGTCCGGACCCCGACGTTCACGAACATCCCGCCGCTTGTCACCCTCCTCAAAGGGTGCCAGTTCGCGGATGTGCCGATCATTGTTTTGTCGATCGATCCCTGCGTGGGCTGTGCGGAGAGGTGAGATGGGATGACCTACTTCCAGAACGCAAAAACCGTGCTCAAAAGCCTGTTCTCCCGGCCCTCGACCCTGATGTATCCGGCAAAACCGGCAAAGAAGATGGCCATCTCCCGGGGCCATGTGACGATCAACCCGGCAGGCTGCATCACCTGCCGGTCCTGCCAGCGCAAGTGCCCGGCGCAGGCGATTGTGGTGGATGTGAAAGAGAAGACCTGGGAGATCGACCGGTTCCGCTGCATCATCTGTGCCTCCTGCATCGAGGTCTGCCCGACAAAGTGCCTGGCAATGGACCCCCAGTACCCGGAGTCCACGACGGCCCGGGGCGGGCTCTACAAGGTGACGGTGGCCGGGCCAAAGAAGAAGGAGCCGGCGCCGGACGCAGCGGCAAAGCCGGCAGAGAAGAAGGAATAATTTTCCTTTTTTAGGCTTATCGTTCCAACCACCTGATTTTTATCCTGGTGGTCGTGATTGCCCACTCACCTGAATGACAAAAGCCGATTCTGCCCCTTCTTCCCGATCTGTCGAAGAACAGGTTTCCGAACCCATAAATACCGTTTGGGCCTATGTGAAGGTAAGCGAAGGTTACAAGGATGTGTCGTTGTATGCTATCGAAATCTGAAAAATCCCCCCTTGCCCGCCTCATTTTGTTCATGTTCTGTCTGGCTGCTGCCGGCAGTATCCTTGCCGGCGGAACCTATCTCATTAATGAACAAATTAATCAGAACCTCGCCTCCCACCCCCCTGCGAATGGCGATAACTGTTACGAGGTCAGTTGGTGGACCTCTCTCTGGTATCAGATATTCAATATCAAAAGCTGCGGAGTGTGCTATCACAGTTATAACTGTTGCTGCGATTAGATCTGCCCGACAAAGTGCCTCTCTATGGACCCCCAGTACCCGGAGTCCACGACGGCCCGGGGCGGGCTCTACAAGGTGACGGTGGCAGGACCGAAGAAGAAGGAACCGGTGGTGGAAGGGGCGAAGCCGGCAGAGAAGAAGGAATAATTTTACTTTTTTTCGTTTGAAGAGCATTATCTCACGGCAGATCTGCTTTTTACATCACAACCCCCCTTGCAGTGTGCCCCAACCTCTTCTTTCATTTACTTTAAACTTTAAGTAAATAACAAAGTAAATATCCCGGGCCGTTGATTGTCATACACCAGACACGGGAGGACTCCTGGTATGCAGAACGATATCCTCTCCATCCTTGCCGAATCCGAGGGGCTCAACGCGAAGGTCTTCTCGCTTCCCCGCCTCAAGCTGCTTGCGAGCCTTGCAGCCCTCGGGCCGGACGGGGCAACGTACCGCGAGCTCAAGGCGGCACTTGCCATCAACGACGGCGTGCTGTTCGCGAACCTCAATGTCCTCAAAGAGATGGGTTGTCTCTCCTCCGAAAAGATCACGTCCGAGGGAAAAGAACTCGAACTCTATACGATCACGCCCGAGGGACAGGACGAATGGAAACGGACGAGGGCCTGGCTGTGCCGGTTCCTTCGCTGCGGAGCATGAATATGGAGAAGCACAAGAGAGTCATTGCATTCTTTAAGGAACTGGGCTTTGCATTCGACATTTCCCGGTTCGACGACCGGCTCATCGCACAGAAACTGGTCTGCCTGCTGGAACTCAAAGGGATCGATCTCGGGTATTCGTGCAGCCTGTATGTCCGCGGCCCCTACTCCCCGGACCTGACCCAGGACCTGTACGCATTCCCCGCCGAGTTTGCGGCCCTGGACTCTGGTTCGCGGCTGACCCTGCAGGAGAAGGAGACGGCAGGCGAACTTGGCCGGATCTTCGGCCTCAAGCCCGTCTCGCTTGAAGTCGGGGCGACGTACGGCTATTATACCCTGCGGCAGGGGAGCGATCCGCTCGAAGCGGTCCGGCAGGTGAAGAGACTCAAGCCGTTCTATTCCGAGGCGCAGGTGGCGCTTGGGGTATCGAAGGCAAAGCAGTTCCTCTTTACCCCGACAACCCAGGATCTCGAAGCCTTAAAAGAGGAGACGGGGATCTGGCAGCGGGCCTCGATCAGGAATCGTGAGGCCTGAGCCGCGATGAAGAACGGGGAAATCTGGCTCGTGGATCTCTCCGATGCAAAAGGGCACGAGCAGCGGGGCGAACGCCCAGGGATCATTGTCGGGGGAGCAAACGGCCTTGTCCTTGTCGTCCCCCTTACGAGCAACACCGGCACCGCCCGGTTCTCCCACACTCTCCCGATCTCCCCGGATGCGCATAACGGTCTCGATGTGGAGAGTGTTGCCCTTGTTTTCCAGATTGTCTCGCTCGACCGTGAGCGGTTCGTGCACCGGATCGGGACGCTGGACGGGCAGCAGCGGGTGGCGATACAGGCGCTGATCCGGGATCTGATGGGGATGGATCCGCACAAAAAAGATAAGGATCAAAATGAATCCTAAAATATATGACAGAGGATTATTTTTATCATGAAAGTAACATCAATGCAAAAATAAAAAGTAACTATGGGAGACGAAAGGAGGATTTTATTCAATTTAAAAGGGAGATATACCTCCCTTACAAAACAGCCCAGTTAAGCATTACCGGAATAGAAGATACCGATATTTTACGAAAAATCAGACTTTTAACGGAGTATTACGCACAAGTAAATTTATTCAATGAAGGGGGATGGATCAAACCCACTTCTAAATTTCGACCAACTATTTTGGAAGAATTTTGTGGATATTTATTAAAAGACTTACCCAAGATCGGTCATTTACATCTAGGATTTTACAACAAACAAATTTTTTCAGGATTAGCGATCAATAGTGAGGGAAAAGTCAAAATAAAAACAAAAGATGTAGATTTTTGTGTAGGAAAACACTTCAAAGTAACTTTTGGCGATGAAGATGTGGATATCATTATACCCGTTATTGCCATCGAATGCAAGACCTACACTGACAAAACAATGTTAAACGAGGCGCAATTTACAGCTTTGAAATTAAAGCAAGGATCTCCTAACACCAAAGTTTACATTTTATCAGAAGGGAATCAAGTCAAAGATGATGAAATCCCCTTTAAAGGTCAAACACCCCTTGATCAAATTTTTATTTTAAGAAAAATGAAAGACCGCGCTCAATGGACTAAAAAGAATAAAAAAGAGTGGGGGGAGATACACGATGATGCCGTAATTGATTTCTTCCATCTCGTTACAACCGACCTAGATCTACTCTTGACTGAAAAAGTAATCCCTGAATATGGAGGGGTGATTTTAGATTAGAATCTATAATACTTCTTTTAGTCTCTTTTTAGCGATGTTGCAATATTTTTGGGATACATCGATTCCAATATATTTTCTGTTAAACCGTTTGGCTACTACGCATGTAGTACCAACTCCATTGAAGGGATCTAAAATAATGTCCCCCTCGAAGCTAAAAAGTTTCAAAGCCCGTTCAATTAACTCTTCTGGGAACATCGCAGGATGATCATAATGAACCATTTTTCTTTCAGGAGCTATAGACCATTTTGCGACTACCCATTTTTTAAATTCATCCTCTTTTATATCGATCTTATCCGACGAGCCCTCTTTCTTCAAATCCCCTTTGGCGAATATCTCTAAAAATTCCCATGTATATTTTAAATACGGGCTACTTGGACTTTTCCAGCTACCCCATGCACAATATTTGCAGTTGTAATTGTTTTTCTCCCAAAGGATCTCACCTTTCCAAATCATTTTTCTCTTCATAAAATGGTTTGATATAATATGGTGACTCGGCACATAATCCGAGAATAAGGGTTGGATGTTCACTATGATCCTACCACCATATTTTAGGACGCGGATGCATTCGTCAAATATTGCAAAAAGTTTCTGGAAATATTTCTCCCAATCAATTCCATCCGTTGATGTGTCATACCCAAACCCGAAGTTATAGGGTGGTGACGTAATAACCAGATCAATGCAATTGTCCGGTAACTTTTTCAAGACTTCTTCGCTGTCATCGCAAATTATGTGGTTTTCAAATTGTTCTGGCAGATCTGTATTTTTATTTGAGAAATTATTTTTTTGAGCGTAATAATACAGTCCCCTGTTAGTCACTTTAGATTGCCTATTCTCTATCTTCCGCTCGTTGTTGTATGTTACGTAAAATCGTTTTCCCCCTTTAATACCATAACTTTTAATTCTTGAAATTTTTTCAATAATATTCAAAAAGATCGTGTTATCTATAAACTCTGAATCTGTAATATTTAATAGACTGTGAATATAGGTTTCGAACGCCGTAAAATCTATTGAATGGAGGAATAGGATAATCTCGGCTTCTTGTATTTCCAATCGGAAGCCATTCTTTGAAAATTTCTTTTGGATTTTATTTAATAACACGGACTCATCAGGTGTAACCGGATTATCCAGTTTAATCACTATTTTTTTATATTCTATTTTGGGGGTGTTCTCGTTGTTTTTGAGATGAGTGGGTATTACCATATTCAAGTCTAGCATATATTGATCGCCAATGGTTATACTAGGTGACATTGACTGCACCCACCCGATCATTTCCACTTGAGCTCTCTTCCGAGTGGAGTGGTTCTAATAAAACAACTTTCACTTTTTTCCCAACCCACTCGACAGGAATATAAACACGCCCAGAATTTCCCGAGGGTTTCACAACCTTTTCGATTATCTGGTAAGCATTAATTTTAATTTCCATAACTTCTTTATCATCCATGGTAGTTACTTTGTGGCTATATTCTATATATTTTTCACTTTTAAAAAGTTACAAAGTATCTTAATTTCAAATTTCTAACAACCAATATTTGTTACAATGTAGCTACGCATTGGATAGATGGCGAAATACGAGGATTTGCCAACTAACTAACCACAGAGAATAGGGGGACTGACACTCCTAAGCAAGTCCGGCCAATACTAAAGGTGGTCACCCCGACCTCAAAAAAAACCGGTCACCCCCTCCCCCCTACTTCGCACGCAACAAAAAAATCGGTCGGGTCGACCGATCTCAATGATCGGTCAGGGTGACCTCTTTTGTTCCAGTACCAGGACATGTATTTCCACTGGAACTTCAGGTGAGCGGAGGTGGTCACCCCGACCGTACTCACGAATCGGTCGCCCCGACCGATTTCATACATTGGTCAGGGTGACCTGCGATCCACGCGGATTTTCGATCGCCCCTACCCCCCTGCCTTGCATGCAACAAAAAAACTGGTCGGGTCGACCGATCATTGCGAAAGGTCACCCTGACCGCTGTTTTTCCCTAAAGAATCCGACCGACCCGCACTTTTGAAAAAAACACCGGGTCCCGGGCCGGCAATTACAAAAAAAGTCCGGTGCAGTTGGTGAAGATTACAAAAAAACCTCAGGTCCGCTGCTGAGAATTTTAAAAAAACAGTGGATCGGTTGCTGAGGATTCTAAAAAAACCTCAGGTCCGTTGCTGGCAATTCCAAAAAAAGTCCGGGTGCGATGGAGAGGATTCTTAGAAAAGTCCGGCACCACCCACCCCTCCCTTGTAACTCACCCACGAATAATCCTCACATTCTCCGGCGGAGCCGTTCCCGATCATGCGCCCGTTGGGAAAAAAAGTCCGGTGCAGTTGGTGAAGATTACAAAAAAACCTCAGGTCCGTTGCTGAGAATTTCAAAAAAACAGCGGATCGGTTGCTGAGGATTCTAAAAAAACCTCAGGTCCCGTGCTGGCAATTGAAAAAAAAGAACGGATCGGTTGCTGAGGATTCCGGAAAAAGAGCGGGTCATGAGCTGAAGATTTCAAAAAATGATCGCATCACGGGCCGGCAATTAAAAAAAAAAACCGGTCCGCGTGCTGCGGATCTCGAAAACAAAATCCGGGATCTCCGGATATCAGGCCGGCTGTCCGGCCGGGCCGGAAAACCGTTTCTTCATCAGGTACGCCATCAGGGCAGCGAGCACCCCGAGGATACCGGCGACCACAAAGACCGCGTCGAGGCCGAAGAATACCAGGACAATCCCGAGAACGATCGGGGCAGCGCTCTGGCCCACGTACTTCATACAGCTGTGGATCGCGATCACCCCGCCCCGGGTTGCCGGGGGCGAGAGCTGGATGAGCTGCACGTCGATCGCGGTCTGGGCAAGGATGAGCCCCACCCCAAAGACCAGGAGCAGCAGGACGACCGCTGCAACCGACTGTGCACAGGCCAAAAACATCAGTGAGAGCCCGACGGCGATAAATCCCGCAGCGATCACCACCGGCAGGGAATATTTCCCGGTCAGCGGCCGTACCTGCGGTGCAAAAAGGATGCACGTGATCCCCGGAACCGCGAGCATCAGGCCCGATGCCCCCGATGCAAACCCAAATGTTCCCTTGAGCATGAAGGGCACGTAGATCATCATCGCAAACAACAGGAAAAAGATCGAAAAGCCCATGAAGACCGTAGCGAGGATCGGCAGGTTTTTGAGGCATTTGAGCGCCCCGCCCATCCCCTCGTGGCGCACAACCGCCGCCTGGTCCCGGGTCTCGGGGAGAAACAGGACCACAAGCACCGCAAACGGCAGCGAGAGCGCAAAGAAGAGGAACGCATAGTTCCATCCGAACAGGGCGAGCCCTCCCCCGATCACCGGGGCAAACACCGAGCCAAGCGCAAACGTGATGCTGATCTTGCTCATCGCCGCCACCCGGTCAAGGCCGGCGTACACATCCCCGATAACGAGCATGGCAAGCGTTGTCATCCCCGCAACGCCGATACCCTGCACGAACCGCAGGAGAAGAAGCAACGGGAAATCCGCAACAAAGAAACTCACGAGCCCGGAAAGGCCGTAGATCAGAAGGCAGGGGATCAGGATCCGTTTCCGGTTCACCCGGTCGGTAAAATGCCCGATCACCAGGGTGAAAACCGCAGTCGAGATCGTGAACACCGACATTAAGAGCGCCACGTTCTGCTCTGTCGTGTGCAGGGGGCCTACCATCTCCGGCAGTACCGGTGCAAGGAGCGCCCCGCCGGCCATGGAAAAAAATGCCACAATGCAGAGCATCAGGAGATCGGTTTTAGTAAATTCCGTGATCCGCCTCTCTTTTTCTTGTATTCCGGGTACCGTTTCGATCCCGTCCCCAAATAGGTATCGGGATCTCTTCTTTGCTGGTGTGCGGTTCTAAAAAAAGGCCGGTTGTCCGGCACCTGCGATCCCCCGCCGGGGCCGGTGGCAAATCCGAAAAAAAAGGATTAACTGTCCGCCCGCTCGGGGTAATACATCTCGTTGGTCTGCTTGTCACGCCCCGTTGGCAGGGATCCGGTCTCATATGAGCTTTCGAGATGCTCGGGTACGGTCACTACCCCGGTCTTTTCTTCAACGGTCGCGGGCACCCGGGTATACACCCGGTAGATCTGGGAGCCGCCAGAAGAGGCCGGGATGGAAACCCGGTACTGGTTGTCCCCAATCTTTTGCCAGGTACCGGACATCTTCTGCTGGGAAACGATCCTGAATTTCGATCCGGAATTTACCGGTACTCCAAATGTATAGGTCACGCTCCCGTCCGATAAGAATACGAATTCATAGGCAGCCCACGGCATGTCCGTGGTGAACGTGGGATACTCCCGTACCCAGCGGTGGAGGATCGGATCGGATACCGGTGTTGCCGTAGCGGTCGGTGTCGGTGTGGGACTTACCGTTACCGTTGTTTTTGGGGTGTTCAGGGTGTGAGTGGTCACCGGTGCAGACACCGCGGGCGCGGAAGTTGTGGGCACAGTTGCGGACCCGCCGGCCGGACCGGACGAATTCGTGCATCCCGCAGCCAGAAGAACTGCGATGGCAAGGATTGCGAGAGAAAAAAGCGTGATTCTTCTCATAGGTTACCGGTTATATCATGATCCTATAATCTTTCTCTTCTCCTTCCCGCGGCCCGGGAAAACAAAAAAAGACCCCCAACCATTAAGCCCCCGGACAGTGCAGGGATGAACAGATGCCCGTGCCCCCAATCATTCGGGACGACTGCCCCTGCCCGAACAAAAGATGCAGCCGTCACACGCTCTGCGAAGCCTGCGAGGCGTTCCGTGCGGGCCGGGGGAAAGTGCCGTTCTGCCGGGAGCAGAAGGTCTCGTTATGGGACCGGATCCGGATACTGTGGGGATGGAAATGAACCTGTCCCCGATCCGGCCGGCGTACGGGAGCGCATGGGAATATTCATCATATCATCCGTCCTAGAAGGGCTAAATATCCGGCATAATACCTCCGGAATACCTGTGAGACCATGTGGATCCCCGATACCCGTACCCTTTTCCTGCTCCTCTTTCTCATCAACGTCGTCCTCACGCTGATGCTCTTTACCTTCTGGAAATACCAGAAGACCTACAACGGCTTTGAGACCTGGATGCTCTCCCTGCTGGTCGCATTCTGCGGGTATTTCCTGTACATGGCCGTAGGATCCGTGCCCGCCTGGGTCTCCTCGACGCTGGCAAATTTCCTGATTGCGCTCGCGGTCATGATGCGGCTGGACAGTACCGTGAGGTATTTCCGGTCAACGGCGCTCCCCCGGCTCCTGTACGTCAGCCTGGTACCGGCCGCGATCCTGTTATTCTGGTTTATGATCGTGACCGATGAAGTGGTCATCCGCGGGATTATCGTAGGGCTGTTCATTGTCCCCTCCTTTGTTGCGGCCGCCTTTATCGCGATACGGTCCCGGGAGCCCGGAACCTGGTCGCTCAGGTACAGCTTTGCATCGGCCCTCCTTGTCACGGCGCTCTTCTGGATCCTGATCATCGGTGTAGCGATCATTGTTCCCGGGAACCACTCGATTGAAGGCCCGGATCCCCTTAATCCCCTCTTCTTTATCGTCACGATCCTCATGGACATTGTTGCCACGTCCTCGTTTCTGATGCTCAACATGGCCCGGTCCCGGGGAGAACTCCGTCAGAGCGAAGAGCGGTACCGGAACCTTGCTGACAATCTCCCCGATTATGTCCTCATCCACGACAAAGAGTTCATCCACTACGCCAACCCGGCAGCGGCCCGGCTCCTGGGACTCGCAGAGGGATCCCTTGCAGGGCAATCCATCTACACCATCCTGACGCCGGCAAGTGCCGAGGCTGCACGGGCGGTGATCGGTGCCCTCAGCAGGGGGGAATCTCCGGAATATCTCAGCGAGATCGAGATTTTGCTCCGTGACGGCACCATCCGGCACTGCCTGATAACGACCGTCCGGATCGAAGACAACGGGCTCCCGTCCGGCTTATCGGTCATTACCGATATCACCGAGAGGAAGGCGGCAGAGGATGCACTCTCGCGGGCAAACAAAAAACTCACGATCCTCTCCTCGATCACCCGGCACGATATCAAGAACCAGCTCATGGCCCTCCAGGCATATATCGAGCTTTTACAGGAAGAGCTCGGCACCAATACGGTAGCGTCGGGGTATCTCACCAAGGAGATGACCATTGCCGAGATAATGGGGCGCCAGATCGATTTCACCAAGGTGTACGAGGATATGGGAACAACCGTTCCCTCCTGGCAGAATGTCGATGAAAGTGTCCGGCGGGCAGTTGCGGCCCTGCCCATGCGGGATGTGCATGTGGAGATCGACCGGTCGGACCTTTCCGTGTATGCTGATCCCCTGTTCGAGAAGGTCTTCTATAACCTGATCGACAATGCGCTCCGGTATGGCGGGGATGCCATGACGAGGATTACCATCGCCTGCAAAGAGACCGGAAAAGGGCTTGTTCTTACCTGCGAAGATGATGGTACCGGGATTACCAAAGAGGATAAAAAACACCTGTTCATGCGGGGATATGGGAAACATACCGGCCTCGGGCTCTTTTTGTCCCGCGAGATCCTCTCGATCACCGGGATTACGATCGCGGAGAACGGGGAACCGGGCAAAGGGGCACGTTTTGAACTGACCGTGCCGAAAGGGGCGTACCGGTTCGGCCCGCCATGAGGTCGGCAGACCCCCCGTAAAAAAGCCCCATTTTACCCGGGCAAAAGAGGAGTCCGTTTTTTTATTGCCCGTATTTTCCCGATACCCGGCCCGGCTACCGGTGCAGGCCCTTGTCGCCGCGCCGGACTTCCATTTTCATGGTGCCGTCGGACTGCATGATCCGGACCATCTCGGGCTCTGCCGGCGCCGGTGCTGCTTCCGGTTTTGGGGCGCTCTTTACATGGATGACCGTGCGGTTTTCCGGTGCAGCGGCAGCAGGCCCCTCCCCGGTTTCCGGCTCAGGCGACAGGGTTTCCCGGACAACGGGTTCCCGCCGGGGCTCCTGCCGCTGCTGCTCCGCGCTCTGCCGGGCAAGATTCATGGCGATCGCCTTGAAATCGAGCATCTCATTCATCAGTCCTTTGAGCAGCGCCTCCATCTCTCCGGTCTTTTGTTCGAGCGCAGCAAGTCGTTCGTCCGGTTGTTTCGTTTCTGAAATCTCCATAATCCTGATCAGGGTCTCCTGCCGCTGTGGCATCGTATACTAATTCATAACTCTACCCCCGGACATGTTAAAAGGAGGTGTCAGATCCAATGTTTGTGATGACTGCCTTCTCCGGACGAACCCGATCACTCCCGGACGTGCTCAGGTATCAGGATTCCTGCATCGGTTTTGCGGTGAGATCCCACGGCCAGTCCCACCTGAATCGAAGTATTTATCCCCCACCGTTCGGTAATCCTCTAGCCATGGATGCAGAGGCCCGGCAGACACCGTTCGATCAGCGGCTCTTTCTGATCTTCATGGTGACCTTTGCCGGCATGACCGTTTTCGAATTCGCGGCCCAGTACCTCTACCCGTACCCTCCCGACTGGCGTTCGAACCTCGTGACCAGTTTCTTTACGAGCGGGCTTTCGGTAGTCATTGCCTACTTCCCCTTAAATGCATACTATCGCCAGAACGAACGGCTGCGTGCCGAGATGGAAAAGACCCGCGCCGTGGAGACTGACCTCCGGGAGAGCGAAGAGAAGTTCCGGATGGTCCTCGAGAACACCCTCGACGGCATTATGGTTGTTGCCCTCAATGGCGACATCCTCTACAGCAACCAGGCCAACGCACACATCTTCGATCTCTCGCGGGAGACGTACGAATCCGGCTCGAAAAATGTCATGGATTTCCTTTCCCCTGCATACCGCGACCGGGCCCGGTTACATCTTAGCCCGGGCGTCGAAGGCGACGAAGGTCTCCCCCGGGAGTACCTGGCAAGCACCGCCACGGGCCGGCCGATCTGGGTTGAGGTCATCGGCAAACGGTGGGTCTACCGGGACGCCCCCGTTGTCATCCTCTCCCTCAAGGATATCTCCAGCCGCAAGCAGATGGAGCAGACCATCCTGCATGCAAACAAAAAACTCAGCCTCCTCTCCCGTATCACCCGTCACGATATCAACAACCAGCTCCAGGTGCTCGACAGTTACATCGGACTGCTCCGGGTGAAAAACTCCCCGCCGCACACGGAGGACTATTTTTCCCGGATCGAGGAGGCCAGCGACCGGATCACCGCCATGATCCGGTTTACCCAGGACTACGAGGAGATCGGGGGCAGCTCCGCGGTCTGGCAGAACCTGCACGGGCTGGCCGCGAGCGCGGCGGAAGGGGTAACGCTCGGGAACATTACGCTGGAAAACGATCTCCCCCGCGATGCGGAGATCTTTGCCGATCCGCTGGTTTTCAAGGTCTTTTTCAACCTGATCGACAATGCCGTGCGGCACGGGGGCAGGATCCGCACCATCCGGTTTTTCATTTCCGAACACGGCACGGACCGGCTCATTGTCTGCGCAGATGACGGCGACGGGATTGTCCCGGACGAGAAGGAGCGGATCTTCGCGCGGGGGTTTGGCAAAAACACCGGCTTTGGCCTTGCCATCTCCCGGGAGATCCTCGACATTACCGGTATCACCATCCGGGAGAACGGGGAATTCACAAAAGGCGCACGGTTCGAGATGGTTGTACCGGAAGGGGCCTGGCGCACAGCCGGCCCGGCTCCCGCGGCACACTAAAAATCACGGGTGATATCTCCCGCTCCCGCCAATTATCCCAAAAACGTATACGTCTCGGGTACGAGGGTCTGGAGATCGACCATGACGGCCTGCGCCGGGGTCGGGTTCACGTTCATCTGTTTCTGGAACGCCGTCTGGGACTGCCAGGTACCGGCATTCACCCCGAGCACGCCCCGGTACTGGGTGATCCCCCGGATATGCACATGGCCCGTGTGGAGGATCTCCGGCAGCGGGTCAATGATCAAGCGGTCGGACTTTCCGGCCGCAATCGGCGTGCGCCTGCCGTACGCCGGGGCAAGGTGCCGGCGCTGGAGCATCTCCTCCATCATCTTCCCGCTCTGGTCGTAGGATGCACCGGGGATAAGCCCGATCATGTCATCGATGGAGCGGCCGTGGTACATCAGCACCCGGACGCCCTGGAGGTTCACGAGCGCCGGGTTCTCGACAAGCATGCAGTTCTCGGGGAACTTTTTCGTGAACTGTGCCGGGATCACCGGCTGGGGCTCGGCGCCCCGGACCACATCGTGGTTACCTGGCGCGACAATGATCCTGATCCTCTTTGGGATGCCCGCGAGGAGTTCGCCAAAGGCATCGTACTGCTCGTAGATGTTTTTGATCGTGAGTTCCTGTTCCTGGCCCGGGTACACCCCGATGCCGTCCACGAGGTCGCCCGCGATCAAGAGGTAGGATGCGCCCGAGTCCGGGATCCATTCCACGAACCGGTTCCAGGCATCTTCCAGAAACGTGTCGCTTCCCACGTGCACATCCGAGATGAGGACCGCTTTCCCCGGCGTCTCGCTCAGGAAGGGTTTGTTGTCGATCCGGATGTCGGGCCGGAACATCTGTTCGGCAAAGAAGAGCCGCCCGTCCTGCGAGAGCTTGCCCCTGACACCGATCACCTCGTCCATGATCAGGCGCTCGGCATCGGAAAAGACCGGCCGGTCTTTCCGGAAGAGCACCGAGAGGTTCGCGGTCGTGTCCTCGATCTCGGCGATCCGGTGGCCGTTTGTGGTGGTCTTGACCTCACTGACCATCCCGATTACCGAGCACTCCTCCTGCCGGTACCGCGGCGAGCGGATGAGCCCTTCGATCGGCATCGTGGTGCACCGGTTCCGGATCATCGTGCCAAGCCGGGAAAACCGGTCCCGGAAATAGTGGAGGTAGTCCTCGGTGCCGTTGATGCTTCCCGAGGTCCCCGGGCTTCCCGAGACGATCTCCACGGTGGGATCGGTCAGAAACCGCATCCCGTCCCGGGTCAGGTTCATGCCGGGGATGTGCTTTGCCGAGACCACGATCGTGTCCGTGGGCACGCCGGCGATGATGCGGTCGATCAGGTCCGGGTTGTCCTGCTCCTGGATGTAGCGCACCACGTCTGGGTGCACCTGGAGCCCGGTATCGAGGAACCGGGACGCGATCGCTGCCGCATCAATCATGCATGAGTATATGGCAGCAACAGGAAAAAAGAGCCATCGATCCGGTATGGTGGTGGCTTCATTATGTTGTCCGGCAAATCCTGTCAGGTTACGGTAAGGCCCGGGTAGTATGTTCGATACGTTCCAGTTCTTCCTCCTTGCATTTGCCATCGGGCTGACCGGTGCGCTTGCCCCGGGGCCTACCCTTGTCGCTACAATCAACGCCTCGGTTGCCGGGGGCTGGACAGCCGGCCCGAAGGTAACGCTCGGGCACATGCTCACGGAACTGGTCATCCTTCTCGTGATCGTTGCCGGGCTTGCCACGGTGGCCCTGCAGTTCACGACCGCGATCGGGCTTATCGGCGGGCTTGCGCTCGTGGTCTTCGGAATTCTCACCATTGCCGGCAGCCGTAAGGCGACCCTCTCCGGGATCGGTACGGGCACGGGAACGGCGGCAGCAAACCCGTACCTGGCCGGCTTTGTCACGAGCGTTGCAAACCCTTACTTCTGGATCTGGTGGCTCTCGGTCGGGAGCGCGATGGTGATCGCCGGCCTTGCCGGCGGCCTCATCCTTGCCTGCGTATTTATGGCCGGCCACTGGTGCGCCGACCTCGGGTGGTATACGGTGGTCTCGACAGGAATAGCCAAAGGAAAAACGCTCCTCTCGGACCGGGCCTACCGCGGGATCATGGCGGCCTGCGGCGTTTTCCTTATCCTCTTCGGTGGGTATTACCTTGCCCGGGTCGTATTCCCTTAAAAAGCGGTACGCTATATTAACCCACAACGCCAATACCGGAGCCCTAAGGAATGGCAGAACAAGAACCATCGAAAGAACCGTCGCGGGATCTCCGCACGATGATCCATAATTTCAGGACAAGCGAGCACTGGGCAGTCTCCCTTGCCCGCGATATCCTCTGGGTGGTCGGGGTCGTAGTGGCCGTTGCCTTTGCCCTCTTTTTGATCTGCGGGACCTGGCCTGCGGTCGTGACGGTCGAGTCGGGGAGCATGGAGCCCCACATGAACATTGGCGATCTCGTCGTGGTCGTGCAGGCAGACCGGTTCGGGCCGTTGCAGACCTGGGACACTGCCCATGCCACCGGCTATCAGAAGTTCGGCGATTACGGCGACGTGGTCATCTACCGGCCGAACGGGGAGACCGATTTCTGGACGCAGATCGGGCTGCTGCCGTTTGCAAAACAGCACCCGATCATCCACCGGGCCATGACCTGGACAGAAGCGGGCGAGCCTGAGCCTACCTACCTCAACCCGTACCGGGGCTCGGTGACGCCATCGGGATACATCCCGCTTGAGACGAGCGCCTCGACCGCGTACGGATACTATATCCTGTACCCCGAGAATGCCACCGTGCCGCAGAATCTCTCTGAAAACGCTCAGGGGATAGGCTTTGGCTCGGCGACCGGTGCAAGGTACTTCCTCCCCGGGCAGTTCGTGGTTAACGGCTCCGGGTATATCCTCTATGGGAATGCCACGACCCACGGCGGCTACATCACCAAGGGCGACAACAACTCGGTAAGCGACGAGGGGTATCTCTCGGTGGGCGATGTCGGCACGATCGAGCCGGTCAAAAAGGAATGGGTTGTGGGGAAAGCCCTCTTTACCGTCCCGTACGTGGGCCTGCTCCCGCTCCACATCTGGGAGGTAGCGATCGTGCTGATCGTTGCGATGCTCGGCTGGGAATGGTACGCGGGAAAGAAAGAAGAAGAAGCGAATAAGAAATCGCGGAAGGCAAAGAAGAAAAACAAGCAATAAGCGACGGTGCAGTCACCATGACCTACAATCTTGCAACGCTCCTTTCGGATGTGAAGGCCGGCCACCGGCTCACCCCGGACGAGGGCGAATTTTTAATGAAGACGACCGGCCGGGACGTTTTTCTTGTCACGGCCGCAGCAGACGAGATGCGCGAGAAGAAAGTCGGCAATATCGTCACCTACGTGCGGAACCAGAACCTGCACGTGACCAATATCTGCAAGAACCTCTGCGGGTTCTGCGGGTTTGGGAAGAAGGCGACCGACCCCGGGGCCTACTGCCTCGACCGCACAACGATCCAGAAAGGGGTCCGGCAGGCAAAGGACCGCAATGTTACCGAGGTCTGTTTCCTCTCGGGCGTCAACCCCTCCTTCACGCTCGACAGTTATCTCGACCTCATCTCTGCAGTGCACGAGATTGCCCCGGATATCCACGTCCATGCGTTCAGCCCGGACGAGGTGGCCCATGCAGCCAAGAGGGGCCGGTGCACGACCGCCGAGGTGCTTCGCGCCTTTAAGGACGGGGGCCTTGGCTCGCTCCAGGGAACGGCGGCGGAGATTTTGATCCAGCCGGTCCGGGATGTTATCTGCCCGAGAAAAGTCCCCGGCGCCGAGTGGGCCCGGATCATCCGGGAAGCGCATGCCATGGGAATTCCGACTTCCGCGACGATCATGTACGGCTCGTACGAATCGGCAAGGGACCAGGTCGACCACATGGAGATCGTCCGCCAGATCCAGGACGAAACGCACGGCTTTACCGAGTTCATCCCCATGTCGTATATCCACCCCAACACACCGCTTTTTGTGAGCGGCATCGGGCGGCCCGGGGCAACCGGCCGGGAAGATCTCTTAATGATCGCGGTCTCGCGCCTGTATCTCGATAATTTCGACCATGTGCAGGTCTCATGGGGCAAGCTCGGCCTCAAGATGACGCAGCTCGCGCTCCTCTGCGGCGGGGACGACCTTGCGGGCACGATGTTTACCGACGAGGTCTCGGTCGATGCCGGGGCGGGCGATGCAAGCTACCTCCCCCCCGAGACCATGGAGCGGCTGACAAAAGATCTTGGCCGGACACTCCGGCAGCGGACAACGCTGTACGAGATGGTATAGGAAAAAAAGTTCAGAAAGACGGGTACCTTTTTTTTAAACCCGGGGACGTTTCAGAGCAGTTCCAGCGCCTGGCGCCCGGTCATACCGTTTTTGATCCCCCGGCTCATGGCGCTCCGGTTGGTCTCCTTTACAATGCCGGTCAGGATATCGTCGGTGTTGACGATCGACGGCCCGTGGACCGGGCGGACCTTCGCCGCCGGGTAACTGAACGAATCGAGCGCTGCAACATCGAATGCGCCGCACCCGACAAGGCCGGTATCCGTGATGACTGCGACCAGGTTTGCCGGCCCGAGCGGGATGACATACCCGTCGGCGACCTTCTTTGAGAGATGAACCGAGACCCTTTGCATAAGACCCTCTTATGATGCAGATTGGCGCCACGGTGTAATAATTATGACGGGATTTGTCCTCATCCGACAGGTTTTATTGTCCCGCATGACACAGTGTGACACACAGTACAGGGATGTGCCAGGATGGAAACGCTTGCTGCACTGCTCTCCGACGCCGTGGCCGGGCACCGGATCAGCGAAGAAGACGCCCGGATGCTTTTTTCCGTACGGGGCCGCGATCTCTGGAAGATCGTGGCAGCGGCCGATGAGAAACGGGAGATTATCGCGGGGGATGCGGTCACCTATGTCCGTAACCAGAACATCAACGTGACCAATCTCTGCGTCAACTCGTGCGGGTTCTGCGGGTTCTGCAGGAAGCCCGGCGATGAAGGTGTCTACTTCCACGATGAGGCGACAATACGGGAGAAGGCTGCACTTGCGAGGTCACGGAACGTCACCGAGATCTGCACGGTGAGCGGCCTTCACCCGGCCTTTACCGCACAGAGCTACATCGATGTGTACCGCTGGATTGGCGAGTCCGCCCCGGGTGTCCACCTCCATGCCAGTAACCCGATGGAGGTTGCATACGCCGCGCGGAGAAGCGGGATCTCCACACAAGAGGTGCTCTCCGCGATGAAGCAGGCCGGTCTTGCCTCGATGTGCGGGACGGCGGCGGAGATCCTCGTCGACCCCGTACGGGAGAAGATCTGCCCGCAGAAGATCCCGACCGCGGAGTGGATTCGGATCATCAAAGAGGCCCATGCCCTCGGCATCCCGACCACGGCAACGATCATGTACGGCCACTGCGAGAGCGATGCGGACCGGGCCCGGCACCTGGCGATCCTCCGCGAGATCCAGGACGAGACCCACAGCTTTACCGAGTTTGTCCCGCTCTCGTTTGTCCACATGAACACGCCGATCTATAAGGCCGGGCTTGCCCGGGCCGGGGCAACGGGGAGGGAAGACGGCCTGATGGTGGCGGTGGCCCGGCTCTTCCTCGATAATTTTACAAACATCCAGGTCTTGTGGGTCAAGGAGGGGATCAAGATGGCGCAGCTCGGCCTTCTCGCCGGGGCAAACGATCTCGGGGGCACGATGTATGAAGAGAGCATCTCAAAAGGCGCCGGGGCAGTAAATACGGATTACCTTGACCCGGCCGAGATGCAGCGGGTGGCAGACGATATCGGTCGGCCGCTCCGGCGCCGGACAACGCTCTATAAGCTGGTATGAAGGGAACCGGATATGCAGAGGAAGGAAAAAGAGATCGCCGACCGGGCGGCAATGGAAGAGATCTTACAAGAAACGCCGGTCTGCCGGATTGCCTTTGCCGACAACAACGAACCCTACCTCATCCCCGTCTGCTTCGGGTACGAAAAGGGTGCCATTTATTTTCACTCGGCCCTGTCCGGGAAGAAGATCGATATGATCCAAAAGAACCCCCGGTGCTGTGTCGAGGCCGATATGTTTGAAGGACCGGTCAGAGACGAGAACCCCTGCCGGTGGACCATGCGGTACCGGAGTGTCATCTGCACCGGCCAGGCCCGGATCCTGAAAAGCCGCGAAGAAAAATGTGCGGCAATGAACTGCATCCTGCAGCATTACGGCGGTCCGAGCTCTTCGTTCTCTCTAAAATCCCTCGAACAGGTCTGCCTGGTGCAGATCGCTGTTGAGGAAATGACCGGAAAGCAGAGCGGGTACTGACCTCAGTCGTGGTGGGGCCGCAGCAGCCGGACGATCTTGTCCCCGACGAGTTTTGCGTGCGCCATGGCATTGTCGTCGTCCATGACCTCACCCTCCTCAAAGCCCTTCCCGGTCACTGCACCGAGCGAGGAAAATTCGTGCGAGTTGAGGAACCCCTCGATGGTCTTTACCGCCCGGTCCGCGCCGGAAGATGCATTCACGGCAACCGCGATCCCCCGGCGGCCGGCAAGCCTGCGGTCGTGGTAGAGCGAGTAGGTCCGGTCAATGAAGTTCTTGAGCTGGCCGCAGACATCGTAGTAGTACACGGGCGAGCCGATCACGAGCACCTCGCAATCGATCATCTTCTGCGCTATCGCACCCCAGTCGTCGCCCTCGATCACGCACCACTTCTTCTCCTTGCACTTCCCGCAGCCGAGACAGGGAAGGATCTTTTTCCCGGCAAGGCTGACAAACTCCGTTTCGATCCCCGCTGCCTCGCCCGGCTTGAGGATCTCTTTTACAAGCAGTGCGGTGTTCCCGTCCTTTCGCATGCTGCCCGATATCCCGAGGACTTTCATACTCTTACCCTGTCCTTAGGGTCTAATGATAGTTTGGATCCGGGGAAGAAGACCGAGCCGGGTAAATGCCGTGACAATCTCGGCTTTCGGTTCCCTCGCCCGGTACAGGAGGTGCGAGGGGCAGTCGCAGTCGCTGCACCCGAACCGGGGGACGCCGGCCCCGCCCCGGGCAAGGATTTCCGCGAGCCGGCATTCGAGCGGATCGGTTGTCGGCGCAGAGACCGCGTAGGCTACCGCGAACTGCGGGCTGGTGAGCAGGTAATCGATGTGCCACGTCGGCTTCTTGTCCTTATGTGCTGCAAGCCTCAGGTGGCGTTCGAGCCGGGAGAGGCCGCCGGGCCCGAGAGCCGAACCCACATAGCAGTGCCAGCCGGCAGAAAATGCAATGTTCCCGAGCGCCCCGACCTTTGCAGTGCAGGCGAAGTTTTTCAGGACAAGGCAGTAAATGCCCTTATCCATAGCCGCCCTTCATGAGCCTTTGTGCAGCGGCAATATGGCGTTTTCCCCCGGTGTCCACCGGTTCGCCATGGCCGGGGTACAGCCCCTCGACATCGAGCGTCACGAGCCGGTCAAGGGATTTTTCGAGCGCCTGCCTGCTCCCGCCCGGGAAATCGTACCGGCCGAATGCGCCATCTGTGAAAACTGTATCTCCGCTGATGAGCACCTTGTCCTTCTCCGACCAGAGGCAGATGCAGCCCGGGGTGTGGCCCGGGGTATGGAGAACCGTAAGCCCGCCGATCGTATCGCCGTCCGAGAGCACGATGTCCGGCACGATCCCGGGCGAGCGGGAGCCAAACTGCATCGAGAGGCTCCTTGCATCGTCGATGAGACCGCCTGCGTCGTCGCGGTGGATCGCGATCTTCGCCCTGCACATATGGGCGATCTCCTTTACGTGCCAGGTATGGTCGAAGTGGCAGTGGGTGAGGACGATGGTGTCGATCTCGTCCTTAAACGGCTGGATCGCCATCGGGAAAACACCGGCGTCCACGAGAACCGACCCGAAGATATAGGAATTCGCGAGCGCCCCCTGTTCGGGAATCCACCTGACCTGCATGCACACTAATAAGGCATCCCGACAGATGTTTTTTATGGATTTGCTCATCCGCAGCTGCTCGCGGTCGGTCCCCGCTGCCGTGAAGGCCGCTGCCCGGGCAGAGGGCATGGACCCCGCGGCCATGGCCCGGGCCATCGCCGCCGGCCGTATCGTTATCCCGCACAACCCGAACCGGAAGCACCGCGCCTGTGCGATCGGCGAGGGATGCACCGTCAAGGTGAACGTGAACGTCGGGACCTCCGGGAGCCGGTGCGATTATAAACTCGAAGAGAAGAAGGCAAAGGCGGCACTTGCAAGCGGCGCCGATGCGATCATGGACCTCTCGACCGGGGGCGACCTTGTCGCGATCAGGAAAAAGATGCTTGCCCTCGATACTACGGTCGGGACCGTGCCGGTGTACGAGGCGGTGCGCCGGGCGGGAAACGCTGCGGACGTGGATGCCGACCTGCTCTTTACGGTCATCCGCGAGCACTGCAAACAGGGCGTGGATTTCTTAACGCTCCACTGCGGGGTGAACCGGCAGGTGCTCGATGCGCTGCGGCTCGACCCGCGCCTGATGGGCGTGGTGAGTCGGGGCGGGACGTTCCACTGTGCAATGATGATGCTCCGCGACGAGGAGAACCCGCTGTACGCGGAGTTCGATTACCTGCTCGAAATCCTCGCGGAGTACGATGTCACGGTGAGCCTTGGCGACGGGATGCGGCCCGGCTGCCAGCAGGACGCGGAAAAACTTGCAAAGTCGGTGGAGTACGTAACGCTCGGGACCCTTGCCCGCCGGGCACAGGCCGCCGGCGTCCAGCGGATGATCGAGGGCCCGGGGCACATGCCTTTCGACCAGGTGGGCTACAATGTCCGGATGATAAAAGAGATCACCGACCATGCACCGCTCTACCTGCTCGGGCCCCTTGTCACCGATATTGCGCCGGGCTACGATCACGTGGTCGCGGCCATTGGGGGAGCGGAGGCCTGCCGGAACGGGGCCGATTTCCTCTGCATGGTCTCGCCAAGCGAGCACCTTGCCCTGCCGGACGTTGAGGATATTATCGAGGGGACCCGGGTGGCAAAGATCGCAGCGCACGTGGGAGACATGGTGCGCCGGCCCGAGGGCTACCGGATGGAGCGCGAGGTAAAGATGGCCGAGGCCCGGCACGACCTTGACTGGGATGCCCAGTTCAGGCTGGCGTTGTACGGCGATCACGCAAAGGCAATCCATATACGGGACGGGGACACCGACACCTGCTCGATGTGCGGGGATCTCTGTGCGATTAAGATGGTCCGGGAATTGTTCGAGGTAAAACCGAGAGAAAAGAGGAGTCCGAAAAGGAAAAAATAACCCATCCGTTAATAGTTCCATTCTTTTGGAGTAGGGGAACGGTCAGATTTATGGGAATAATTTTTAATTTTCAAGCCCGTCCCGTTCCAGCCATTTCCAGAGCGGTTCGTAGATAATTCTGCCCTTGTTGCCAAACCACTCTTCCTCTGTTTCCTGTTCTTCGTTTTCGGTTAGGATGCGGAGTTTGGTACACCTGAGTTCGAGTCCTGCCTTGAGAAGTGCCCTGATCTCTCGCTCTTTTGTAGTCGGGGATGAAATATGTGCACAGACTTGGATAAGTTCCGTAATCCGGTTCTTTTTCCGGATCACAAAATCCACTTCTTCCTGCTGCGCATTTTTCCATGTGGAGCAGGTCAGGATGCCGTTCATCTCGTGTCGTTTTAAGGTGATCGCGACGAGGTTTTCATAGAGCCGTCCTTTGTTCTCGGAAAATTGTGTGGCTTTTGCCTGGATGAATCCGTTGTCGATACAGTAGATCTTCCGGCTGGCGGTGATCTGCTCTTTTACCTTAAACGAGAACCTCGGGATGGAGAAGAAGAGGAATGTCTGTTCCAGGTAGTCCAGATATTTTTTGACCGTATGAACGCTCCGGCTGCTGGTGACCTTTGCAAGTGTTGAGTAGGAATATTCGCAAGCAATATTTGAGATAAGGTATATTGCCAGATCTTCGATCGCCGGTATCGAACGGATGCGGTACCGTTTCACGATATCCTTGTATACGATGGCATCGAAAAGGGTGGACAGGTAATCGTTTACATCGATATTTTTCAGGAGTAACTCCGGGAATCCGCCATTTTTTGCGTACTGGGCAAGCATTGCCTGTTTTTCTGCGGAAGTTACTGGTTTTACCCGAGTGCGCAGAACCTCCCGGTAGGAAAAGGGAAAGATTGTTGTCTGGAGGTATCTTCCGGTAAGATGGGTGGCAAGTTCGGAGCTGAGAAGTTGGGAGTTGCTGCCGGTGAGAAGCAGGCGATAGCCTTCCCGCTGGAGCCGGTTGACAAAAAGTTCCCAGTCAGGCAGGTTCTGGATCTCATCAAGGAAAAGGACTTTTGGGGAGTCAAACACCTCGTTTACTGCCGCGATGATCTCGTCGCCTTCCCGCGTCACGAGTCTCTCATCGTCAAAGTTCACATATCCGAATTTTCCTTTTAGGGGCAGCTGGTGCATGGCAAAAAAAGATTTTCCTGCTCTTCTCGGTCCTGAGATCACTCGTATCAGGTTACCTGTTTTTCCGCCCGCTGCTGCATCCCGTTCTATGTACTGCTCCTTGAGCCTGTTCTCGATCTCGCGCCGCTGCGTGATCAGTGCGTCGCTTACCTCCATACTTTCACCATTGATCCATCATAGTGCACGAAAATAGATAAAATCGTGCATTACAATGTAACAAATGCACGGAAAAACAAGGACCCTATTGATGGGAACCCGACACCTGTCAGGGGTTAGATCTCATTTTCCGATGGAATAATCGCAGACAGGACCGGTATAATTGCAGGGACAACCTCCCATGCGATCTCCCTGATCAGTTCCCGGTCGGGTCGGCAAAAGTCTGTTTCAAACGAATCGTACATCCGTATGAGGCGGTCCCAGGGAATATCCGGGTATTTCCGGCGGGTCGGTGCATTGACTCTTTGTGCGGAGACTGCCAACCATCGGCAGTGATAGGAAATTGCATGGAAGAGCATCTCCTCACTATCAAACATTTCGGCAGATGAGTTTTCGGTGATCTTCTGGATGTGTTTTGCAGAGATGAGCATATCGAGGAGGTAGGACATCTGGCGGAGGACGGGAGGTTTCCCGGAAAATATCCCTTTCCTCCGGATGTAGTTCTCACTCCGTTCAATCGATTTGCGCTCCACGAGATCGACGCTACGGGAGAAGAGCGCTTCGAGCTCTTCCTGCATGGTGCTCAAGTCCAGTACTGATGTCCTGTCATCTGTGGAAAATTCGATCATTACATCGATATCGCTGTCGGGCCGGAAATCGTCCCGCATGATGGATCCGTAAAAAGAAAAGCTGTGAATATTCCACTTTTTGCAGAATGCCCGGATGGTTTCTGCGGGTATGACCATATGCCGGTTTGCAATACGGAGTTCCGGCTCGTTTATAGTCGGTTCAGGATACTCCGGTATCATCCTTTCTTTTCCTGCCCGGTCACCATATCCACGATCTCTCCCCGGGTCACCGGTACGGTCCGGGAGAAGGGGACTTCTTTTGGGATCATCAGGAATTTTATTTTGGCCTTCCCGGTAATCGTCACCTCGATCGTTCCCCCGAGAACGAGCCCGGCAAGCGCCCCTAAAAGCGCGGCGTTCTTCGAGGTGACCCGGGCGGGAACCACCGTTACGGAATTCCCGGGGATTTTCGCACTCCCGGTCTCCCCGGTTGCTATCACTTCGTTCTTCCCGCCCTGTTCGCAGGATACGGAAAAGGGACACGATTCAAGGGTTGCGCCCACCGGGTTCTTGTTCTCCACCCGGATCGTGACCGCAAGCACGACTGATGAGAGCGAGACGCTTTCAAGCCTGACCCCGTCAAGGGTCACGACAGGATCAGAGAGCACAGACATTGTACTGGGATTGGAACGAAGGGGTGATAATCCTGCCCGTCATTTTCGCGGATCACGGATCGATGCGTCCGATCCGGAAAATCCCCATTTTCGACCACAAAGCACTCAAAACCCTCACCCCAACATTTGTGATATCATGACATTGCCACCATTTTTTTACCAGATATTCGAGTCCCTCCCCCGGCAGGGCCCGGGTTGTGCAGGTGCGACAAAGCATGTGTTCTCACTGGTTCCCCCTCTTCCGGATAACGCGAAGATCCTCGATGTCGGGTGCGGCAGTGGGACCCAGACCCTTGATCTTGCGGGCCTGACTACCGGTTCAATAACGGCAGTCGATAACCACCAGCCGTTCCTGGACATGCTTAACACCCGGGCGAAAGAAGCCGGCCTGCAGGAAAGGGTCCGGACCGTGAACGCCTCGATGGATGCCCTTCCTTTCGAGCCGGGCCAGTTCGACCTTGTATGGTCCGAAGGGGCGATCTTCATTGTCGGGTTCGAGCAGGGCCTCTCCCTCTGGAAACCCTTCCTGAAAAAAGGCGGGTACATGGTCGTATCCGATGCCGACTGGTTCGAGCCCAATCCCCCTGCCGATCTCGTGCAGTGGTGGGTAGACGAGGGATATCTTCCCGTTTCCGAGGACGAGATGAAGGAGCGGGTGAACCAGGCCGGGCTCCGGCTCGTTGCAACCTACCGGCTGCCTGAAGCCGGCTGGTGGGAGAACTACCATGTCCCGATGCTTGCCCGGACCACTGAACTCAGGAAAACGCACGGATCGAATCCCGATGACGCCGCCCTCCTTGATTCCCTGGAGCATGAGGCAGAGATGTACCGGAAATACAAGCGCTATTACGGGTACACGTTCTTTGTCATGCAGAAGCCATAACCGGAAGAGCCGGCGGTTCGACGAAAGCTTTCCGCCGGCAGGAAGATACCCTTCAATTTTTTTTAATTAGCAGGTTCACGGTTCGATTAACTCGATCCGGAACACCACCGGGCGGATCCCGTCCGTGCAGCACCCGATCATCGTGCGCTCATTCTTCATCCAGCCCGCAAAAATCCCGTGCGAGAAATTCCCTCCTGCGAGGAGCACGGCGACCATGGGGTGGATGTCCCGCCATGCCCAGTCGCAGAAACCGTCGGGCTTGTCAAGGCCGCATACGAACTCCTGCCCTTCCGTAAAGCATGGGCAGGGCGCGACCTCTCCCTGGCAGTATTCTTGTGCGAGTTCCGGGTTGAGGGTTCGTTTGAGTACGGTAATTTTACACGTGGGTCCTGTGGTTTCCCGGGGAGTCATTTCCGGCTCCTGAGTTCCCGTTCCCTTTCGACAAGCCCTTTTGCCGCCACTTCATCGCTCACGTTTGGATCCTTAAACCGGGTGAACCGTTCGCATACGAAATCCGGGCACTTCCCGCAGTGCGGGAGCTTACGGTCGTTGACACAGCAGTCATAGACCGGGCAGCACTCCGCACCGACATATGCGGTCCAGAACACTTTTCCTTTCTTTGCCTCGCATCCCGGGCATTCCTTATTGAGGTAGTTGCATTCGCTGCACGAGAACCCGCAGACAGTCTGGAGCTTTTTTGCCATAGAAAAAGAAGAATCCTGGTGGATAATAAACCGGAGCCCGGGGGCTGCGAAAGTGTTCGCGCTCACGGCAGGCACGAGAACAGGGACAAAAAACGGGTAACAAGGACAACGCCTTCCCCTGAAAAGCAGAGCCCTGTGATACTCTTTACAATCGGCCGCCCGTTTAGCAATTCATTGAAAATTATAGATGCCCGCCTTTCCCGAGTACACACACTTGTCGAACAATCCATGGAACCCGAATGGGTATCCGGTATTTTCCATGATATTTACGTGTCGGATCCTCTTAGGCGGTATCCCGCAGGGATTGAAACTCCAAATAAAAATCGATGAATTATTAATGAAATACCCGATATCTGGATACATGAGGCTTTTTCATACATTCTTCCTTGTCCTCCTCCTTGCAGCTCTTTTTGTTGTATTTTCAGGCTGCACGACGACACAATCTGCACAATCTGTGACTCCCACGACGGCTCCTGCGACAATTCAGGCAACGGTTGACGATCCAAAACTCACAGAAACCATCACCTGGCTGGACACAGCCGCAGAGCAGCAGCGCCGGGAATGGAACATCCCGGGCATGGCAGTTGCCGTTGTCAAGGACGGAAAAATTGTCTTTATGAAAGGTTACGGGGTCAAACGGGCGGGTACTACCGATCCCGTGACAACAGACACGGTCTTTGAGATGGGGTCCGCATCGAAAGCGTTTACGGCAATGACCGTGGCCGAACAGGTCGATGAGGGAAAGATGAACTGGACCGACCCGGTTGTCCGGTATGTCCCCACGTTCCAGATACTTACCAAAAATGTCACGAACGAGTATTCCCTCACCGATTCGATGTCGCAGCGCAGCGGTATTCCCGAACAGTGGGGCCTTGACCTCGGTACGCTCGGGTACAACCGGAGCGAAATAGTCTCTGCACTCCGTTATGCCGAACCGAAAGGAAATTTCCGGACCACGTATGCATACCAGAATCTTCCCTGGCTTGCTGCGGCAGCAGCGGTAGAAAATGCGAGCGGGAAAAGCTGGGATGAGAATGTCCGGGAGGGAATTTTTGTTCCCCTGAACCTGACCAGCGGCTCGACAACCTATGCCGGGCTGGCCTCCTCTCCCGATCATGTCACCCTCCACCGGATGGTGCGGCTCGACAACGGTACCGTTATCGCGAGCCCCATAGAAGACAACTGGACGTTCAACAGCTGGGTAACGATCATGAGTCCTGCCGGCGGCCTGAACATGAACATCCGGGACTTTGCCACCTGGGCCGCCTTCCAGACGGGCAACGGTACCTGGAACGGGAAACAGGTTGTAAGCAGCGAGAGCCTGAATTACATGCACTCCCCCAAGGTCCTGATGTCGAATTCCTCGGATTTTGTGTCTGGGGCAAAAGAATCCTATGATGTGGGATGGGTTACCGAGGAACTTCCCGGCTCTCCCGATATTGTCTGGCACAACGGCAACGCACTCGGCGGCCATGCCATGATCATGCTGGTGCCCGAAAAGGAACTTGCTGTGGTGGTCCTTGAAAACGAGGCCGGACCAACGGCAGGAGACGCTCTTGCATTCCAGTTCTACAACAGGTATTTCCTCAATAAGGAAGATCCGACATTGTTTGCCTCCTACCAGAAGAGCATGAAAGCGGGATATGCCAACGTCTTTAACCCGCCGGTGATCACAAAGCCTGATACTCCAACCCAACCGCTGGCGCTCAGTAGGTATGCCGGCCGGTATACGAGCGACGAATACGGTCCGGCAAAAGTAACGCAGAATGACGGGAACCTGACGCTCATTTTGGGAAAAACGCCCGTCATAATAAACCTGACCTCCTGGGACGGCAACACCTTCACGTCCACCTGCCCTGCATGGGGAGAGGATTATCACGGGTGGGTCACGTTCGGCACCAGCACGGACGGTTCGGTAACAAACCTGACCACATCGCTCTTCCTTGAAACCGATATCTATCACAGGAACGCCACATTTACCCGGGCCGGATCGGCATAAGAATCCCTTTTTTTCTGGTGGACAGAAATGCCGAGAATGAGACGATTTTCCCGGATTGTTGTCGGACTTTTGCTTTCCGTTCTTGTTACCGGTATCCTGTATCCCGGGGCGGCAGCAGATACCCCCTCCTGCCCGGGGTGCGGCATGGTCTGGAAGGACACATGCCTGCCGTTTGAGCAGAATAATGAGAGTGCGTATAACGATGAGATGACCGCAGCCCTTTTTCCGGTTGCTGCGAACCTGACCCCGGTTCCCGACTACAGCAATCTCTCCTGGAGCACCGCATTTTACTCGCTTCACAATCTCATGAAAGAACGCTATGCCTTTACGGACTGGAGAGACGTTGACTGGGACGCACTGTACGCACAATATTCCCCGCAGATCGCCGCTGCGGAAAAGGCCGGAGACAAGGCTGCCTATTACCGGGCCCTGCGGGGATACCTGTACTCGGTCCATGACGGCCATGTCCTGATTGGTGCACAGGACGATTATGGGGCAAGATATGCTGATGTTGGCGGAGGTTTTGGGATTGCCGTCAGCCGGCTTGATACGGGCAGGACAATAGTCAGTTACGTGGCAAACGGGAGCGCAGCAGACAAAGCAGGGCTCGCGTTCGGCGATGAAGTGACCGCGTGGAACGGAAAGCCGGTGGGCTATGCCATAAATGCGACCTCCATTCTCTGGGCGGTGAGGAAGCCCTCAACCGCCGAGGGGATTCTTCTCCAGCAGCAGCGGTTCCTCACCCGGGCCCCCGTTGGCACGGTTGCGACAGTCACCATAACCAATGGCACCACATCCGGTTCCCGGACGATAAACCTGGCCGCCTATGATGACCGGTACGACACACTCACCCGGACAACAACCTTCCTCCAGAAGCAGGTCGATGATGTCGGGGTGGCCCATGGCAGCCGCGATATTCTCGCGCAGATCTCAAACGACCCGGTGACCACAAGGGTCCTGCCGGGGGGCTATACCTACCTTGCGGTCTATGGCGAGACATATGCCGTTTACCAGCCATTCAAAGCGGCAGTGCAGGCGGCAAGTGCGAACAATTCGCCGGGAATTATTCTCGACCTCCGGTTCAATAACGGAGGGGACGACAACCTGGCCTCCTGCATGGCCGGCTGGTTCGTGGATACACCGGTCTTCTATGAGTACGGTACGAAATACGATCCGGGCCTCAAAAAATCCGTGACCGTCTGGGAAGCCCGCTCCGCCCCCCGGCCCGATCGTTACACCGGCCCGGTTGCAGTCCTTGTCAGTCCGTATACCATCAGTTCCGGCGAAGGAGTCCCCCGGGTCTTTGAGCAGAGCGGGTATGGAACGATCGTCGGTTACTACGGGACGAACGGCGCCTTTGGCATGGAAACAACCGGCGCCTATATGCCCCTGAACATGACCGTCATGTTCCCGGACGGGGCCTCGCTCGACCAGAACGGGAAGATCCAGGTTGACAGTAATGCAACGCTCAACGGAGGGGTTGCACCAAAGCTCCGGGTCCCGCTTACCGAAGAGAACCTTGCCCGGTCCATGGCCGGCGAGGATGTCCAGCTGGCGTACGCCCTCGGGTGGCTCAAAGAGCAGAATGGATCACCTGCATCTGGTGCCGGCAGCACAATCCGGTCTGTACCTACACCGGCACCCGTACCGGCTGCCATCCCCCTTCTTGCCCTCGGGTTTATCCTCCTGTTTACCGGCAGGAAAAAGATTCATTGATACCCTGGATTTCGTTTTGCAGTATACGGAGTTGCAACCAAAAAAAACAGGAAAAAACCTGGGAGACCTCTCCGTTCAATCCTGTTTTTCAAAAAAAAAAATTAAAAAAAAATCAGCTGCTTCCCTTCACGTACCGGTCCATCCAGGCGATCTCCCGGAGCCAGACATCCCGGATCTGTCTGGGTTCGGTCGGGAAATGAGCGGCCCGCGGGTAAATGACCAGCTGTGTCGGGACGCCGCGTTTCGTAAGCCCGGTGTAGAACTCGCGGCCCTGCGTGGGCGGGACCTGGGTGTCTTCCTTGTCGGTGAGAATGAGCGTGGGTGTTGTAACGTTTGCGAGATGCCGGACCGGCGACCGGTCCGAGTAATAGTCCCAGTCCTCCCAGGCATTCGCCCCGAAATAGAGCGGCGTCATGTCAAGGCCCAGACGGGTTCCCGAATTGCTCGTCAGGTCCGTGATGGGCGCAATCGCGACCGCGCCTTTGAACCGGCCGGTCTGCGTCACGGTCCAGGCCGTCATGTAGCCGCCGTAGCTGTGCCCGATGATCCCGAGCCGGTCCGGGTCGGCAACCCCCATCGCGACAACGTTATCGACCCCGGCCATCAGGTCTTGGTAGTCCCTTCCGCCCCAGTCATGGAAATCTGCCCACGTAAAGTTCGGGCCATAGCCGGTCGAACCCCGGATGTTGGGCCGCAGCACCGCGTAGCCGAGCGACGAAAATGCTGCGACCGGGACCACGGCGACATCACCGGTGAACGACTGCACGTAATTGTCCGAGGGACCGCCGTGGGGCTGGACAATGAGGGGATATTTTGTGCCGGGCGTATAATTCGCCGGGTAGGTGAGCAGCCCCTCGATTGCCGTGCCATCGGGCGATGTCCAGCGGATGAGTTCGGTCTTCCCGATTGTTTTTGCAGGGATACCGCTGCTGAGCCCGGTCACCTGCACGGGCCGGAACGTGCCGGCCGGGGTCACGTACATCTCCGGTGCCATCCCGGTCTCTTCAGCGGTATACGCGAACACCGTCTTTTTCCGGTTGTCCGCGAGTGCCCCGATGGATCCGCACGTAAAAAGGGCCCTCTTTTCAGACCCGTCTGCCGGCAGGGCATAGACCGAGATCTGCGTCCGGTTCGATTCCGGCACGATCAGGGATCTTCCGTCTCCCGACCAGGAAAATTTGTAATTCAGCAGGAGCATGGCCGGGACATCAAGGTTGCGTGCGATAACCCGGCTGCTCCCGCCGGCTGCGGGAACAACAGAAACGGTCTGGTACGGGATGGGGCCGATCGTACTGTAGGCGAGTTTACTTCCATCCGGAGAGTAGGCCGCCTGGTAGTAGCTGCCCGTTGCCGGCTGCGGGACGAGGCCGGTGATCGTCCCGGTCGCCGGGTCGAGGAGGGAGATGGTTGTGTTGGGCGAGAGCGTGTCGGTGTTCGGTGCCAGGATCACCGCAATGGCATTCCCGTCCGGCGCCCAGTCCCAGTTCACAATGCTTGCTGTGTCCGGGGAGATGAGCTGCCCGGCCTGCGGAGTTTTCGTGGCGGTGATGTCTGAAACAAGGTAGAGACCGGTTTTGTACGTATTGTTCCCGACAACGGTTACCGTAGCGGCCTCTTCTGCTGCCCGTTTCTGTTCACCGGTGAGCGGGAGCAAGGCCGAATACGCGATCCGGCCATCCGGTGCCCACGAGAACGCCATAACTCCGGACGCAGAATTTGTCAGCGTAAATGCACTGGTGCCGTCAGCGTCCATCACCACGACCTGAGGGAGGCCCGACCCGGAACAGATGGCGGCAATCTGTTTCCCGTCCGGCGACCACGCCGGGCCGGAGCAGGCATCACCCGCGCCGGTCAGCGGACGCGTTCCGGTTCCATCAGCGCCGGCGGTATAGACGATTGACTGGTAGCCGTTCTGGGTCTCGTTGAGCACCATGGTCTGGAGCGTATACGCAACCCGTGTCCCGTCCGGTGAAAGGGCAAGGGACTGGATGGAGGGAAGGGCAAGGGTATCGTTAAGGGTCCACGGGGCGTTTGCACCGGCGGTTTTCTGCGAATCCGCGGCAAGGACAACCGGCATGGCAAGGAAAAACAGCACAAATAATCCCGCAATGAGCGTGTATCTCCCGGTAAAGTGAAAAAAACCCGTCATAATTCCTGCTGGATGCAGGAGAGGAAAAACGTTGTGAAATGTTATTCGCGGGAACGGGAACCTGGGGGAAGGATCCTGTCGGAAACGAACTCCGACAGGATCCGGGATCTGCACCCCCTGCAGTCGCTGCATAACGCTCCGTAACCAGATTTCATAACGCTTAAACCGACCCCCGTCACATCACACGTTATGGCTTGCAAGGGGACGATGGGGGGTGTTCTTTTTGTTACCGCCCTTTTATTATTTATCGCGGGCTGCACAACCGTTGGATCCGGTGGGACTGGCGCACCGGCGACCTCGCCGATGACAAATGCCGCCACAACCGCAACAGACCTGCCGCCGGCAAATGTCAGCGCCGACCTTAAGGCAACCTTCGAAAGAGGCGTTGCGGTGTCCGGTGCCCCCGGTGCTCTCGTTGGAATCATGACACCCTCGTGGACCTGGGAGTCGGCAGCCGGGAATGCATCGGCAATCACGGGTGAGAAAGCAGAACCCGGCATGAAATTTTTCATTGCCAGTGTCACCAAGACCTTCACGAGCGTTGCCGTGGTCAAACTTGCAGAAGAGAAGAAACTCTCGCTGGACGACCCGATCAGCACCTGGCTCGACGCCGATCTTATTGCAAAGATCCCCAACGGGCAGAACATTACGATCCGGGAACTCCTCGATCACACGAGCGGCATTGCGGACTATGATGAAGAAGGGATCCTCTGGCAGGAACTCGACCACCCGGATATTCCTGTTTCCTATGAGGTAGGCATCGGGCAGGGGATCAATGCCAGCCCGCTCTTTTCACCCGGGACGGATTACGAGTACTCGAATGTCAACTATCTCCTGCTCACAAAGATTGTTGATAAGGCCTCGGGAATGCCGTACGAGGAGTACGTAAACCAGACGATCTTTGTCCCGGCAGGCCTCCATAATACATCCTTCTACCGGACCAACACCTTTGACAGCCCCCACATGACCGCATCGGAGCAGATCAACGGCACAATGAAAGATTTCAGCGCCATCTATGTCGATTTCGACCGGGGAGCCGGGGATATTGTCAGCACGACATCGGATCTCAACCGTTTCCACCAGGCGCTCCGTGAGGGCAGGCTGGTGAGCAACACGTCGCTTGCGGAAATGGAACGCTCGTCTCCCCAGGCATACGCCAAAGACGGGAATGTCACATCAGGGTACGGCCTCGGGTACGGGGTCCGCCACGATGCCGGGACCAGTTCCACCCTTGCCGGCCATAGCGGCAGTTATCCCGGGTCGGTCACATTCTGGTATTTCATCCCCGAAACGGACACGTACTTTACCGTAAACGTGAATACCCAGGAAAACGGCGCTTCGGTCACAAACAATCTCTTCTATCCGCTGGCGGCATACCTCTCCCAAAGTCCCCGGGGATAATGGTCAGGTGGACGTATCCCTTGCAGTGTAAAAAATAAAAACCAGATTTTTTTGTAGGGAAAAATCAGAATCCTAAAATGGGATCGTTCTATTTCTTTTCCAGGCCCAGGATCCGGATCGCCAGCCACGCTGCGTTGTCCCCGTTGTCGATCCCCACACACGCGACCGGCACGCCCTTTGGCATCTGGGCAATCGAGAGCAGGGCATCGAGGCCGTTTAACGTCCCGCTGACCGGGACCCCGATCACCGGCTTGTCCGTCTTTGACGCGATAACGCCCGGCAGCGCTGCCGAGAGCCCGGCAATCGCGATGAATACTTTACTCGGGCAGTTTTTCACATACGCATCCAGCTTGTCCGGGTCCCGGTGGGCAGAGATGACCTGGTAGTCCCAGGCAATCTTGTGCTCGTCAAGGACTTTTTTTGCCTTGTCGGCAATCGCGGAATCGGATGCCGATCCGCAGATGATACTTACGTCTGCCATAAGAAGCCATCCAAACTTATATCCCGTATTTATAAATATATTATTGGCAGATCCACATGGAAAAAGAAACCCTCCTTATGTTACCGGGCCCGGTACCGATGCCTGAACGGGTCAGGTTCGCGATGGCCCGCCAGGCAATCAACCACCGCAGCGCCGAGTTCGGCGCCGTATACGCTGACTGCGTGCGTGTCTTAAAGACCGCATTCGGGACCGCAAACGACGTTGTCATCATCAGCGGGTCCGGCACGGCCGGCATGGAAGCCGCGGTTGCAAACTTCGGCCGCGACAAGGATATCGCCTGTTTTGTGAACGGTAAGTTCGGCGAACGCCTCTATAAGATCAGCCAGCGCTATGGAAAGGCCCACGAGCTTGCATCCGAGTGGGGCACCCCGCTCGACCTCGAAGGCCTTGAAAAGCAGCTCGAAGCCGGCGCACAGGTCGTCACCATGGTCCACAACGAGACCTCGGCCGGTATCAAGAACCCGGCGGCAGAGGTCGCAAAGCTCGCCCACAAGCACGATGCGCTCTTTATCATGGACGGAGTTACTTCTGTCGGCGGCGACATGTTCGAGATGGACAAGTGGGGCGTCGATGTCGCCATCGTCGGCTCGCAGAAGTGCCTTGCCGCACCCGCCGGGCTTGCCGCAGTTGCGGTGAGCAGCCGGGCATGGGAACGGCTCACGAAGAACCCGCCGTACTACCTCGACCTTGCCGCGTACAGGAAGAGCGCCGCAGGGAAACCCATGGAGACCCCGTACACCCCGGCGGTTCCCTTATTCCTCGCGCTCCGCGAGGCCTGCCTCATCATCGAAGAAGAAGGCATGGCAAACCGGATTGCACGCCACCAGAAGATGGCAAAGGCCGTCCGTGCCGCAGTCCAGGCCTGGGGCCTCTCCCTCTTCCCGAAGCTCGACGCAAAGCACGAGTATGCCACAACCGTTACCGCGGCTGCGTACCCCGAGGGTATCAGTGACGATGCGGTCAGGGCGACCATCAAGAAGCTGGGCATCACCATTGCCGGCGGCCAGGACCACCTCAAGGGCAAGATCTTCCGGATCGGCACCATGGGCGCCGTGAGCGCACCCGAGATCCTCGCGACCCTTGCCGCAACCCAGCACGGCCTGGTAAAGGCCGGCTACAAGATCAAAGGCAACGGCGTCGAGGCCGCGGCCGAGGTGCTGGGATGAAGGTTGGTGTTGCAGACACCACCTTCTCACGCGTCAATATGGGAGCGATCGCCATCGACGAGCTCAAAAAGCACGCGAGCGTGGCGATCGAACGGGTGACCGTGCCGGGCGTCAAAGACCTGCCGGTTGCCTGCAAGAAACTGATTGAAGAACGCCGGTGCGAGATCGTGATGGCTCTGGGGATGCCGGGGGCGAAGGACAAGGACAAGCTCTGCGCCCACGAGGCATCGCAGGGGCTCATCATGTGCCAGCTCATGACCAACCGCCACATCATCGAGGTCTTCGTGCACGAGGACGAGGCCAAAGACGATGCAGAGCTTGCATGGCTTGCCGAGCAGCGCACCCGGGAACATGCAGAAAATGCCGTAAACCTGCTCCTCCACCCGGAGGTCCTCACGAGAAATGCCGGCACCGGCCAGCGCCAGGGATTCGAAGACGCCGGCCCTGCCCGGCGGTAAGGACCATTGACAGGTTTATGAACATTAAAACGAGATGATCTGATATGTGCGATACCAAACCGGTAAAACTGGGATTCGTTGTCGCGGAGTTCAACCGTGACATCACCTACATGATGGAGATCGAGGCACGGGAACACGCAGCATTCCTCGGCGCCGAAGTGACCGAGTGCCTGTACGTGCCGGGCGCATTCGATATGCCCCTTGCAATCAAGAAGATGCTTGCCGCCGGCAAGGTTGACGCGGTTGTCACCGTTGGCTGCGTGATCGAGGGCGCGACCCAGCACGACGAGATCGTAGTGCAGCACGCGGCCCGCAAGATCATCGACCTCTCTCTCGAATTCGGCAAGCCCGTCACGCTCGGCATCTCCGGGCCCGGCATGAGCCGGCTCGAAGCGAACGAGCGGATCGATTATGCAAAGCGTGCCGTTGAATCCGCAGTAAAACTTGTTAAAAGATTACAATGAAGCAGCTCTCGGCAAAGGTTGCGGCGATCGCCCCCTCAGCAACGATCGAGATCACGAACAAGGCAAAGAAGATGCAGCGGGAGGGCATCGATGTCATCAGCCTCTCGATTGGCGAGCCTGATTTCGATACCCCGAAGCACATCACCGATGCCTGCATCGCTGCCCTGAAAAAGGGCGAGACGCACTATGCGCCCAGTAACGGCATCCCCGAACTTCTTGCGGCGATCAGCGAGAAGATCGTAAAGGAAAACGGGTTCGCCTGCGAGCCCGACCAGGTGATCGTTACCTGCGGCGCAAAGGACGCCATCTACGAAGGGATGGAAGCGGTGTTGAACCCCGGCGACGAGGTCATCCTTCCCACCCCGGCCTGGGTCTCGTACGAGCCCTGCGTCCAGATGGCGGGCGGGAAGACTGTGTTCCACCCGGTGAACCAGAAGACCTTCCAGCTCGACGATTCTATCCTTGAAAAGGTCACGAAAAAGACGAAGATGATCTCGATCAACTCGCCTTCGAACCCGAGCGGTGCGGTCTTCGATAAGAAATCGATGAAGCTCGTGGCCGACCTCTGCGAGGACCACGACCTGTACGCGATGTCGGACGAGATCTACGAGAAGCTCATCTACGGAAAAGAGCACGTCTCGCTTGCGTCCCTCGGCGACATGGCGCAGCGGACGATCACAGTAAACGGCTTCTCCAAGGCTTATGCGATGACCGGGTGGCGGCTCGGGTACGCGGTGGCCCCGAAAGCGATCATCAAAGCGATGTCCAAGGTGCAGCAGCATTCGGTCTCGCAGGCAACGACCTTTGCGATGTGGGGAGCGGTTGCGGCCTTAAAGGGCGACCAGAAATGCGTTGAGGAGATGCGCACCGAATTCGACAAGCGGCGCAAATTTGTCCTGGCCGAACTGGGGAAGATGGGCTACACCTGCGCCCCGGCCGATGGCGCCTTCTACGCGTTCGTGAAAGTTACCGGTGACGACAATAAGATCGCAACCGACTGGCTCGAAAAGGGCCATGTGGCAGCAACCCCGGGCAGCTCGTTCTATGCACCGGGATGGATCCGGTTGTCGTACGCGGCTTCGATGGACCGGCTTAAGGAAGCGATGGACCGGATTAAAAAAGTTGGCGGGAAGTAGGATCCCTGCCGGATACTTTTTTTAAAGATTAGTGATCTGATCGATCATTTTGAAAAAAGTTCAGCGCTGTTATCGAACTTTTTTTCAAATAATTCTGTTTGGTTAAGTATGCACTTGTTATCGTTATCAGATATATCGAAAACAAAATAATACATATTTATCGTTTAAAATTGTGAACATGCAACAATGAAGAAAATAATTGTCCTCCTTGTTGGATTAGTGCTCCTGTTTGGTACGGCTTCCGCATATGGAATTTATGTAGATTGCCCCGAAACAACACCCATCGGTCAAACACTTAAATGTTCAATAGATTCCGATTTACCTTCCGGTACAGGTTTTGATCTGGTTCTGCTCCAATCGCAGTATACAATGAGTGAGATTGACCGTCAGACCGTAACTATTCCATCCAACCAAGCGACTCAGTATAAGCTTTTTGACACCTCGGGTCTCAAGGGTGGCCAATACCAAGTAGTGATCCAGTTCAACAGCGCCACCCCTTCGTTGAGGTCAGACTCTATAGTAAGCAAGTATGTCACACTCACAGACAGATCAAGCGAACTTACTATTTCATCTCCGACAACTCAGGGGCTGGGCAATGCACTCATTATTTCCGGGACGCTCCAAAACGGGGGAAATGACGGGATCCAAATTCAGGTTGATGGACAATCAGTGGGTCATATCTGGGGACCTCAGTATATTAGTACAAATAATGGAGGATTCACTCAGATCATCTCGGTGAATAAACCTGATGACTATATTGTAAAGATTAGTGATGCAAAAGGACTCGTTACCACAGTCACCTTCCATGTAACAGGGGTGACAACCATAAAAACTCAACAAAGTGTGGCCGTGACCTACGTAAAGGTGCCCGTAATAGAAACTGTTGGAAATATCTACGGTATGGGTTCCAGTTCAGGCGCAACGTATCTTAATTATATTAACGTGACTATGGCACTGGTCTCTGGAGCCACATCGGCAGATCTCTCCCAAATGCAGGTATCCTACAACGATGGTGTGACAGAACGAGATAGTATGTCCATGGATTCGAGTGCGTGCAGTAATACAATGGCTGGAACAAAGACAAAGTGGTGTATTGCACAAAAAATTAACGGAAATGACGATAATATTCTCGAACCAAACGAGCAATTCGTAATTGCTATTGGAATGCCCGTAACGGCGACACCGAACACCCAGTTTACTGTTAATCTGCAACCCACTGCAGGTGCAAGTCTCCCTATCACCAGAACAGTACCGCCATCAATTAATAAAGCAAATGCATTATTCGGAAGTTATCCGAAAACAGTAACAACCACTCAATCAATTATCACCCCCATGAGTACTTCTGTTCAATCCACATCGACTACTCAGGAAACCCAAGAGATTTCCCCGGTAACAACAGTCTCAGTAAATACTACAAAATCCGTGAATGAATTGCTAGAAGAACAAAATAAAAAAATCGAAGAACAAAATCAACTTATTGCCGAACAGAACAAAAAACTTGATGAACAGACCGGTTTATTAGACCAGATCATTCGAATGTTCAAAGGTCTTTTTGGCCAATCATAATTTTTCACGCGTTATGAGTCCCCGGCCGGATACTTTTTTAGGCGTTTGGCCCGGATTTTTTTCTCTTGTACGAACTCTCGCGCCGAAAAATTTCAAAGTGATTGTCGCGAAATTTGGAAAAACTGCCCTGTGTTGCAGGCTTCACGACGAAGGTAGTGCAGGTTTCCCAAAACTGATCCGGCCGATCATCTCCCGCCCGCACAGTCTGAAATTTTTTCCAGCCAAAAATTTTGGGATTGAAAGTTTGTGGGCCGGATTTTTTTCGGCTCGAAAGTTGAAAAACCTAAAAATTTTCCGGTCGAAAGTTGAAAAAAGAAAAAAAAGTCGGCGCGAAAGTTGGAAAAAAGGTTGTCAGTTTGGCAACTGACTGACACCACCGTCGTAAATCGTTCTCCGGGACGCTGGCCATGGAATCCGGAAACCCGTACTTTTTTTGGCCGTGAAATTCTTTTTGCCGGAAAATTTTTGCCGCGAAAGTTGGAAATTCGAAAAAATTTTGGATTGAAATCTGAAAAACCCGAAAAAAATCCGGGCGAAAGTTTGTACGCCCGGATTTTTCCGGACAAAAATAAAAATTACCGGAAAAATTTTGGAACAGATGAACACTGGGCTGGAAAATAATGCAGCGGGCAGGGACAAGACCGCACCGTTATGCTCATCCCCCCTCTTGCGCCACCAGTCCCCCGAGGGGGACGGGGCGCAATGCGATTCCGTAGGTATTACCAGCATTCAGAGCCGCTCCCGGGACAGGTAATACAGCACTATCGCTAAGTGGGGGACGCCCACGCGGTGGGGGCGACAGCCCCCAGGAGCGTTTTCTACTAGAGTGTCACCGACGATAACTCCCCTTTTGACATAATTTCTCCGACGTAGATCCGGAAAACGGCCCACAAAGGCCACCGGTTGGCAGATCTCATGCTCAGATGACCTCCAGCACGTCCCCCAAAACCCTGCCAACAGAAGCCCGCTAAATTCGCCGGTTTTATCTTGATTAAAACGGTTATTTTCAGGAAATGCGCGATTTAATCAGGAATCGTTCAGTTGAATTGGCACCATTTCCTGTGGAAACGATCGTGCGGGTTTTTCGGGTACCTGCCCTCCGTCGGAGAAACGATCCTCACGGACATACCCTCTTAAAAAAGGAGATAGCGGCAGACCCGGTGGCGGCTTCTCCCACCATGAGGGGGCAGTCCAGATTGCTCACAACCACGCAAGGAATATCCCAACCTGATCGATAAAGGAGATAAACCCAAACAGAGAAGATAGTGGTAATGAAGATCAAGGTGCAGGTAGTCAGGGAAGAAGATGGGCGTTTCTCAGTTTTCGTCCCGGGACTGCCGGGCTGCATGGCACAGGGGAATACGGAAGAAGAGGCACTCCAGTCAATGAAGGATCTTATTCCTGAATACCTTGAATGCATGACAGAATCGGCAGCAAAAGCACTCCCACACGTCCGCGAGATTCTGGTTGTTGCATGAAACAACCGGTAGTCTCGGGTCTGGAGATGGTAAAGATTCTCCACCGGCGAGGATGGACTGATGTCCGCAAAACCCGGAAAGGCAGTCATCTCATCATGAAAAAAGAAGGGGTATTTGATAATCTGGCGATTCCCCTTCATGATGAGCTGACGGTCGGAGTAATCCATCACTGTATTGTAATCGCCGGGCTGACCGATGAGGATTTCAAATAATCCACGTTCCCTCTTTTTTAGTAATTACATACCTCTGATATTTTAGGGAACAATCCTTTGTTTTCAGTTCTCTGTTTATTCAAGGGAAATGATCAATCAGCACGTGATTTTTTATCCTGATCTTCCCGTTTTCTTCCACGAGATCTTCGCGTACGTCGAGCTGCCGGAAACAACAACCTCGCCGTTCTTTTCCTGCACGAGCGGCGCAAGGTACGCGTCAAGGATTTTTTCCTGCTCCCGGGTCGTCACCTTAAACCGGCCCCGGAAGAATGAGGTCATCTCATCGCGGGATCCAAACCGGTATTCTTTTGGGAGCGGCATCATCTTCACGTTCGCATAGATCCCGGCCCCGTACAGCACTTCAAAGAGGCAGTCGGCCTTTGGCCCCGGGTAATAGGTGCACCCGTGCAGCGGCTCCCAGAGTTCCACGTACATCTTCTCCCAGAACGGCATATCCACGAACCAGTACAGGCAGACCTCGCCCTTCGCGACGGCGTCCATTTTCTTGAGCGCCGCCCGGATGTCCTGCATTGTTAAGGAGAGCGAGGCGATCACGAGATCGTACGGGCCGTCGAGGTCCCGGGCCGGGTCAATATCCTCCCAAAGTTTTTGTATGCACGAGACGTTTGCGATCCCCTGCGCCCGGCACTGGTCCATAAGGACCGCGGCCATGCCGGCGCCGGGTTCGATTGCCGTCACGTCTTTGACGAGCGGTGCAATCGGGATTGCGAGCGTTCCCGGCCCGGCACCGATATCGAGTACCCGCATATCTTTATTCAGCGTAAGGCCGGCAATCGTCCTCTGCACCCGGTCATCGTACTCGCCCCGGGAATTTTCCGCATAGCGCTTCGCATTTGCCGGGTCATTCCAGTTATGCGACGCGTCTTCGAAATGCTTTGAGGACTCCTGGAGGCGCTGCTGCCGGGCCCAGCGCTCATTGGGATCGCACTCACGGTGTTCTGGATCGCGTGCCACTCTGCTCATGGAACATACTGGATCCTTCACCGGATAAGAGCATTTCGCCCGGGAAAATTGTACCGGGAAAACCGCAGGAAAAAATAAAAAAGTCCGGGATGCCCGGGGCCTTACTCTTTACGCTTCTTTAAGTAGACAACCCATCCGGCGATAAAGACGAGAAGGGCGATCACCCCGATGATCTGCGGGAGCATTGACCCGCTGCCTGACGTTGAGCCCTGTGCCGCAAACCGGGGCAGGGTCACGTTCTTTTTCGAGGTAAAGAGGTTCCCCTGGCTGTCCTTGTACGACACCATCAGGGGGATCTCGGTCTGGTTCTCTGCAGTAAACGTAACCGTGAAACTGCCGAAATCATCGGGCTTGAGCGCCCCGATCACGTACGAACGGTAGGGATCGGTTGGCTCTGCCGGGGCAAGCGCTGTCACGGTCACGCCATTTGCCGTGGAGAGGCCGGCATTGGTAATATCCCCGGTCACCTCAAACGCCCCTGCGGTATTTTTCACCTCGATATTGCTCATCACCGGGCTCGCATCCTTCTTGTCGGGTGAAAACCTAATTGGGATCTGCTGCGAAACGCTGTGGTGGTTGTCCCCGTTGTCGTAATTGAGGGTCACGTTTAAGGTTGTCTCTGCGTGCGGTGTCACCGTGAAGTTCACAATGCGGCTCGCTCCCGCTGCAAGGGGGCCGACGTAGGTGGATGCCGGCAGGACCTCTGCATTGTCCCCGGAGATACTGAGGACGGCATTTTTCACCCCGGCTTTTCTGGGGTTTGCGATCTGGACGGAGATGGTGTCCTTCTTGCCGGAGGAATAGGAGTCAGGGCTGTCGATGACCGCGAGTACGAGCGGCATATTGTCCACCCAGACTGCCGCCGGGTAATACAGGCTGCCCGCATCGCGGTAATTTAAGGAGAGCCGCGGGTAGTAGTGCCCGTCAGGGACATCGGCACCTACGGAGAATGTGTAGTCCCGGGTCTGGGACGGCCCGATATTGGAGGCGATATCGTAGGGAGACCCTGTGAGCTTGATGTTTTCATCGCCGAACGTGGCGTGAGCGATGACCACGCTCTGGTTGCGGTTCCCGTTTGTCACCGAGATGGTGACCGTTCCCTTATCCCCGGTAAAAAAGGCGCCCGGGTCATAGGTGACCCCGGAAACGTACACGTTTCCCGCGGCTGCAAGGGAGTCTGCCGTGGTATAGGCAGATGCGCATCCGATCCCGGCAAGCAGGAGGACGATCGCGATGACCGTGAAGTACAGTGTCTTCATTCAGGCTCCTGCCATTGTCAGGACGACATAGGCGACAAATATGACGACCGGCGCTCCCACGCAGATTGCCGCGTCACGCATGGAGAGTTTCCGGGCCTGTTTTATCCCGAAGATCCAGGTGTTTGCGCTCCAGAGCAGGAAGACTACGGAGACAACTGCCGCGATCTCGGTATACGCCATCATGGACGGATCCTGCATCAGGGCCTTTGTGGCAGAGGTCATGACTTCAGGGTTCTGCAATGCCGATGAGGTAACCTGCGGGACAACGACTTTGGGGAGATACTCGAATGCCGCGATCAGGGTAATGACCGAGCCGAAGATCTGGGGCAGGTAGCCGTAGCCAACGACTTCAAGGCAGCGGTTGAAACTTCCCTCGCCCTTAAAGAGCTTCGATATCAGGTAGAAGAGCCCGGCCCAGATGAGCCAGAAGATGAAGACCCCGGCAAATGCGGCAAGGAGCACGAAGACTACCATCACCGCGCCCAGGCCGCCCATGGCAGAGTCCATCAGTTTCGCCGTCAGGCTCCCGGCAAGGTAGCCGTAGCCCGCGGCAAGGATGGCACATACCAAAACGATCAGCGCCGGAACCCTGAGCTGGTCCGTATCGCCGAGATTGTCCTGGAAAAAGCGGTTCGGGTTGAATAACAGGTCGAAGAGTGAAAATTTCATGGTTGATATTCCCTCCGGTAAAATACCTGGCATGATGCCGGGCGTTTATCTATATTCCGGTATTGTGCTGCATGTTTATTAGTTGGATGCCCGCCCGGAATCACCGCCGGAGAAACCGTACGTGACGGGCGTCTTTAAACAAAAAAAAATCAGGAAAAGTAGCGAGGGATGGATTTGAACCATCGGTCTACGGGTTATGAGCCCGTCGGGATATCCTGACTACCCTACCTCGCTTCCCGGATTAATCAGGACTATAATATAGCCGGCTGGCGCTCATATACTTTACTAAAAAAAGACCCGTTTCTGCCGCTGCCCGATTCGTTAGGTTCAATTAGGGGAGTCTTCCAAACCACCATACATGGACGATACCGAGCTTGACGAGATCCGGAAAAAGAGGATGGCCGCGCTTAAGGGACAGATGGCATCTGCGGGTGTATCGGGCGGCGTGATCGCGGTCGACCAGCTGCATATCGGGGAGCTCCTCAAAGAGCACCCGGCGCTTGTTATCGATTTCTGGGCGGAATGGTGCGGCCCCTGCCGGCGCATCGGCCCGATCATCGAGGAGCTCGCGCAGGAGTTTGCCGGGAAGGTGACGTTTGGGAAGTGCAATACGGACGAGAACCAGCAGCTGGCCATGCAGCTCTCGATCTCGGCGATCCCGAATATTGTCTTCTTCTCACACGGCCAGCTCGTGGACCGGGTGATCGGGGCGTACCCGAAAGAAGCGATCCGGGAAAAGATCCTCAAAAACTTCCCGTAAATTAAAAAAAAAGATCTTTTTTGATCCTGGTTATTCGCAGTACGGGTCGTTGATGAACTCCTCGTACACCTTTTTTGGCGGCCGTCCGCCCCTGCGGCCTCCCCCGTGCGACCGGTGCTGGCGGGAGGACATCTCCTCTTTCTCGTCCTCGGCGTCAAGATCTGTATCAGGAGTCTCTGCGGCTTCTGCGGGCGGGTGCAGTTCTGCTTCCGGCCGGGGCTGCCGGTTCCGGTGGTCCCGCGGGTGGTGGTGATAAGCGCCCCTCTCGTGGTGCTGCTGCGGTTGCGGGGCCTGCTCCTGATGCGTCTCTTCAGCCATAGATATCAGTTATCATACAGCCCCGTGACCAAAAATACCTTGTTATGAAGAAGGTCACTGCCCGGAATAGAGCGTGCCTTCCTGGACCTCGATGATGAGGGCGCCGAGCTCCTCGACTACCTTGAGCAGGTCGGGGCCGGCGGTAACGGACGACCGGGTATTCTCGAACTCCCCCAGGGAATATACCCGGGAACTTCCCAGGATCTCGAACCGGAAGACGGGCTTTTTCCAGAGCACTCCGGTAACCGCGAGCACGATCCCGAGGACTAGTACGCCAATCCCGCCAAAGAGAAGGATCTCTTTCCCGGAGAGGCCGATGATCGCAAGGACGATCCCGAGGATGAGAAGGACGATCCCCCCGGCCACAAAGCCGGGCCGGAACCGCGAGGACTGGACAACACCGATCCCTTTGATCTCTGCAATGCCGACCTGCTGGTAGAGCGACTCCGACCGCGGGTCGGCAAAGAAGCTCCTTGTGTTCGAGTACGCGATCAGGCGTCTGGTGGTTACGGCGATCCCGATCTTGGCCCGGACCGGGGAGTACATCCGCAGCCCGTCGTACTCTTTTACGAGCGTCTCGGTCTGGGCAAACCCGACAAAGTTCCGAATATCTGCCATCTGCTGCCTCTTGTCCGCTTTAACGGGTACTTGGGCAGGAAAATATTACAGAATTGTGGTCATTTTTCACGCTCCCGCGGCCTGCACGGGCAGTCGCCAGAATGAACACGTATATACATTGGCGTCCGAAACTGTATCACAAAAAGACCCGGCGTTCCCCCCATGTCCAACGTCACCACCCTGCTCGATGCAAAGAGCGTTCCCGAGGCAAAGGCTGCCCTTGTCTGCCCGTTGCGTAACGAGACGTACAGCTACAAGCAGCTCCGGGACGAGATGAACCGGATCGGGGCCGGCCTTCTGTCTCTCGGGATAAAAAAAGGCGACCGGGTCTGCATCTATCTCGACAGCTCGCCCGAGTACCTGATCAGCTACTTTGCGATCTGGCGGATCGGGGCGGTGGCGGTCCCGACCAATATCGTGTACCAGGGCGAGGAGCTCCTGCACGCGGTCACCGATGCCGGTGCCTGCGCAATCATCACGGACGTGCACCGGGCGGACGTGGTTGCCGGGGTACAGAAAGAAGCCCCGGGCCTCGTGCACGTGATCTGTGTCGGGGGAAAGGGTGCAGCCTGCACGGCGGCATGGGAATCGTTCCCGCCGGCACCGGCCGATATGCGTGCGGCCAGCTGCGCAATGGACGATCTCTGCCATCTCCAGTACACGGCCGGGACGACCGGGAAGCCCAAGGGTGCGATGCTCACGCACGGGAACTGGATGACCGCGCTCGATGCGGAACGCGAAGCGCTCCGGCTCCTGCCGGACGATGTATACCTCGGGATCTACCCGATGGGCCATGTCGGGTTATCGTGGGGCCTTGCAGTGCTCCGGGCCGGCGGAACGTTTGTGATGATGGAGCGTTTCGAGCCCGGACGCTACCTTGAACTCGCGGAGAAGTACCGGGTCACGGTCCTTGCCGGGATGCCACCGGTCATCCATACGCTCATCCATGCGCCAAAAGGGACCGAGGACCGGCTCAAAACCGCCCGGCTCATCATCTCGGGCGGGGGCAATCTCCTTCCTGTTGTCTGGGAGGCGTTCGACAAGCGCTACCATATCCCGGTGGCAAACTCGTACGGGCTTTCGGAGACGATCGTGATCGGGTCCGGCACGACTACGCTCCCCGAGTACCCGCACCTCACGAAAAACTACCGGAGCGTGGGGGTCGCGGTCGGCTACACCGAAGTCCGGGTCGTCTCCGTTGACGATCCGGAACAGGAGATGCCCCCGGGCGAGGCCGGAGAGATTGCACTCCGCGGCCCGTCGGTCGCCAAGGGCTACTGGAACCTGCCCGAGGCAACGGCCGCGGTCTTCCGTCACGACGGCTGGTTTTTAACCGGCGATATCGGGTACATGGATACGGACGGGATCCTCTACATCACCGACCGGAAGAAGGACATGATCATCATGTCGGGCTGGAAGGTGTATCCGACCGAGGTCGAGAATGTGATCGTGCAGCACCCGGCGGTGGCGGACGTGGCGGTCTTCGGGATCCCGGACGAGCGCCGGGGCGAGATGCCGGTTGCGGCAGTAGTCCTGAAAGCCGGCGCAGCGCTCCCCGAAGAGGAGTTCGATGCCTTCTGCCGGCAGCACCTTGCGGGCTACAAGGTGCCCCGGAAGCTGTTGATCGTCGATGCCCTCCCCCGGGTCCACGGGTGGAAGCTGTTGCGCCGGACCCTCCGGGAAAAGTTCGGTACACCCGGGCAGTGATCACAAAGCGCGGGATCCGGGCAGGCCCGGGACTCAGGAACCTTTTTTAAGGGTAAGTCAATACTCTGTATAACGGAGCAGTATGGACACGGAGAGCCGGATCAAGGATATCCCGATCACCGGTATGGCGCATAAGAGGTCCACCGGAATCGTGGGTCTCAACCTCCTGCTGGACGGAGGGTTCCCGCAAGGGTCGGTCATCATGGTGTACGGGACGCCGCTTGCCGGTGTCGACCTTGCCGCACTGCAGTTCTGGAAGGTCGAAGGCGAGGAAGGCACGTACTTCATGAACGACGGGGATGCTGAGCCCGACATGATAGATGCGACCGAGCTCTACCCGGAGATGTACCTCCCGCAGATGATCGGCCACCGGATCGTCATCGATTCGTTCTCCACGCTGGTGATCAAGTACGGGATCGACAATGCACTCAAGTTTTTACGGCTTGCCCGCAAGGAAGTGCGCAAGCGCAACGCAAACCTGATGTTTATCGTCTACTCTGATGTCCATTCCCCGGTCGAGATGACCCGGATCATGCGGGCTGCCGACCTGGTGATGGAGCTCAGGACCGATATCGGGCAGAACGAGATCGGGCGCACGCTCATTGTCCACAAGATCCGGGATGCCCCGGCACCCCAGCGCCTGTTGCCGTTCATTATTACGGAACGCGGGATTGAGGCATCGACCACGTCGAGGGTCGTATAGATCCCCGGGGATCTATCTTTTTTAAGTTTGTTCTATACCGCAGAGTTGGGTAGTACTCCTCTAGAGCGAGCACTCGCCCCCTCCGCCCCCTCGCGCTCGACGGGTGGCACCGCCACACCCGTCTCGCTAGGGGGAACAACCGGAAGAGTGGGCTCCTGCTTTTCTGAATTATCCAAAGTGACTATTTTTGTATTATAGCAAAACGTTTGGATTCGTTCTTCGAGTTCACTTAAATGCCCGTTAATAAAACTTGAATGTACTTAAACTCCCGTTTAAAACAATTTCAATTTCGATGAGTAAAAAAATCGAAGTTCCACCATTTTTATTTTCGTCTTTTTTTACCGAAAATCCCCCCGGACATATTGAAAATGTCATTTCCTATTTGGTTAGAATACGATTTTCGCCCATCTCCAGTAACTATTTTGTTCATTGTTCCACGAGGGGTTTTTGGACCTCTCTTACCAAAAATTCCCGTCATAGTCCAACCTTATTATCATTGTTATATAAATGTTGCAGGTTGCGGGGTAATTTATTCTATTCACCCCACGAAACGGAACCCCCCGCCAACAAAGAACGGGTGCAGCCGTGCCACCCGTTCGGCTTGGTGGGGGGATTGGGGGGCGTCCTATCGCAAATATCCGATCAATGTCCCGGCTGCGGGGAATTTTTTTCTAAAATCGCCCGCCCCGACCCATCATCATGATCGGCCACCCTGCCCGCTAAAAAAATCGGTCACCCCCTCCCCCCGACTTTGCACACAACAAAAAAACTGGTCGGGTCGATCGATCTCAATGATCGGTCAGGGTGACCGATCTCGTTCCAGTGCCGCGACCTGTATTTCTCATGGAACTTCAGACAGGAAGGGGTGGTCACCCTGACCGTACTCGATCAGAGGTCGGGGTGACTGATCTCAGACACTGGTCGGGGCGGCCGTTGATCCACGCGAATTTTGGATCACCCCCACCCCCCTGCCCTGCATTCAAACAAAAAACTGGTCGGCCCGATCAATATTAAAAACGGTCGCCCCGACCCGTTGTCTCTGTGGGTGGGGGCGATCACAAAATCAAAAAAAAAAATATCCGGCCCGGGCCTTTACAGCGCGAACCGGACTTCCTTTGCAGCCTCGGCCATGTTCTTGAGTTTCCAGAACGCGGATTCACGTGACCGCATCCGCAGGCCGCAGTCGGGATCGACAAGCATCGCCTTTGCGCCGAAAACCTCGACCCCCTTCTCTATCCGTTTCCTGATCTCGGCAACGGTCTCAACCGGCTCTGCGGTCGAATCAACGCAGCCGTACCCGATCATCCGGCCCGCAAGATCCTTTGAGCCAAAGAGAGCGAGATTCTCCGGGTTCTTCGAGAACTCGAAGTCCAGCACGTTCACGTTGACTTTCAGGATGTCGTCGAGGACATTTTCGATGTTCCCGCAGACATGCATACAGGTCGGGACTTTCACCGCTCCCGTGACGATATCGATGGCCTGTTTTCCCACCGCAAGATCGGTGACCCCGGTCGAGAAGATCGGCTCGTCGATCTGGAGGAGCGTGACCCCTGCTGCTTCAAGATATTTTGCCTCGACGGCAAGGGCAGCGGCAAGATCGAGTGCCAGTTCCTCCTTGTTCCGGTACATGGGGGTGCTGATATGGAGGCCGTGGGCGAGCGTGGACGGGCCGGTGATGATCCCCTTGACATAGAGCGATTTTGATTTCGCGTATTTCGTGTCGCCGGCCGTTATTGCGCCGGATGCCGGCTGGATCTTCCCGACAACGTCCTGGCCCTTGACGCCCGGGAGTTTGCCGGAGAAGGCCTGGATCATGTCGCCCCGGACCTGGCCGTCCGAGATGATATCGATGCCGGCATTGACCTGGTCGGCAACCGCGGTCTCGACCGCGGGTTTGAAGGGATCGAAAAGCGATTTGAGGCCGGAGCCTTTGACCACGGGGTAGCTCCCGACCACGGTTGTCGCCAGTACTTTGTTGATGAAATACGCTTTCATGGAACGAGGCGGTGCATGTCTCTGGGGAAGAGGACTGCTTCGCGGACGTTAGAGAGTCCGAGCATTGTCATAATAAGCCTTTCTGCGCCAAGACCCCATCCTGCATGGGGGGGCATCCCGTACCGGAACGGGCGCAGGTAGAACTCGAAGCTGTCGGGCGAGAGGCCTTTCTTTTTGATCTGCTGCACGAGAAGATCGTACTGGTGGATGCGCTGTGCCCCGCTCGAAAGCTCCATCCGCGGGTGCATGAGATCGAACGCCTTGCAGATGGACGGGTCGTCCTCGTAGGGCATTGCATAATAGGGCCGGATCTCGGTGGGCCAGTCGGTGATGAAGTAGTGGGCGCCCATCTCGTCGCCGATCGCGTGCTCGGCTGCGGCGGAGATATCGTCGCCGTACTTGATCGGCTCGCCGGACTTCTTCTTTGCGATCTCGATGGCCTCGCAGTACGGCAGCCGGGTAAAGGGCGCCTTGGGCACACAGAAGGTGTCGATCTCGAGGTTTGCAATCTGGGTACTGCAGGTCTTGTTCACGTACTCGTAAGTATTGACAACGAGGTTTTCGAGCGTCTTCATGACATCGTTGTGGTCCGCGTACGAGACCTCGATATCGATGCTCGTTGCCTCGTTGAGGTGCTTGGTGGTGTTGTGTTCCTCGGCCCGGAAGATCGGCCCGATCTCGTACACCTTCTCAAAGCCGCCCGCCATCATCATCTGCTTGTAGAGCTGCGGGCTCTGGTTGAGGAAAGCCTCCTTGTCGAAGTAGGCGATCGGGAAGAGCTCGGTCCCGCCCTCGGTTGCAGCAGCCACGATCTTCGGGGTCGTGATGCTGATGAACCCTTCCTTGTGGAGGAACTCGTTGACCGCAAAGAGTGCTGCGCTCCTTATCTGGAAGACTGCCGCGACCCGGGGCCGGCGGACATCGAGGAACCGCGCATCGAGCCGGGTGTCGAGCTCGACACCGACTTTCTCCGAGACATCGAGCGGGAGCGGGGTCTCTGCAAGGTTGATGATCTCGAAGGTGTCCGGGACGATCTCGCGGCCGCCCGGGGCTTTCTCCACTGCCTTTACCGTGCCGGCGATCCGGACCACGGACTCCCGCGAGACTTTCTTTGCCGCGGCAAGAATTTCTTCAGAAACTTTCTTTTTGGGGATGGTCACCTGGATGATCCCGGTCCGGTCGCGGATCAAAAAGAACGCGAGTCCGCCGAGGTCCCGTTCCTCGTGGACCCATCCGCAGATCTCTGCATGGCCGGCGTCGGGTGTGACGCTCTGTATGGGAACGCGCATTAAAATCCTATAACAATGGGCCGGGAAGGATAATTGAGTTTATGGGAGAATTACCATAAACCGTATTATACTACCATCAGTGGATTTTTTTTATTTATCCTAATAATACCGGTTTATACCTACTTGCGGCATGTCCTTAAAAAAGGTAAGTCCAATCTTTTACTGCCAGGCCAGAAATTTTACTACTGATCCTTTCTCGTGTTTAACACTCCCTCCTGTAGTATGCATCGATATTGTTTTTGCACCATCAGTTGCGGATTCCGTTCCTGTCTTTGAAGTGGTAACGGATGCTGCTGCACTTCCAAGACCGGCAAAAGATAATGGCGCAGATGCTCCCAGTGCAATTACCTGAATGGCAGAAACATTCGTTATTCCGTTTATGACCGCCCATGCCCCCCCGGCCAAAATCATGAGAATTGTGAGCCCCCAGTAAACAGGTGATTTTGCGTAGTCTCCAAAGGTATTAGCTTCACGAAGTTTGTACCATTTTGAAAGTTCTACGAATGCTCCACCGACCACTCCGATTAGAAATACCCAAAGGGTACCATTTAACAGCAACGCGCTTTCAGCAGAGGTCAAACAGATCGCCTCAAAAATGTAAATTATATTATAACTTTATTAATATATCCAATAAAATAACAGTTGTTAACGCGCTTTCACTCACAAAATCCGATTGAAAAATAGCTCAACTTTTATTTTCACTGCGGCGAAGAAATTTTACTATGCAGTTTAAAATTTACATAAGTATATTTATATTTAAATTTGTTAATTACAAATCAGTGAACCTCCATGAAAGCAATTCAAGAGAATTTACGTCACCCGTGTTATGGGAAAATTTACAGCGTATCTTCTCACAAAGACCGTGACGAAGTTGTAATTCATCTTAAGGATCCTCCAGCTCAAGCTCAAATTACCCTGTCCTTAACCACGGGTGTGATTAACACGTTGAATCTAAAACCTGGTTCTGCGGCCAATGTAATATTTTTCTCACCGTGGCCGGTCCGAGAGAATAATATGGTTCATATCAACGTGGATCAAAAAATTGCCACCGTTAGACGTGACTGGTTTCCGGCAGGTGAGAGGTGGGTGTCCCTCCTATATGGCAATGCAACTCGTCAGGAAATTCAAAATATCCGAGACCGAAAATTCGGTAATAAAACCCCGCCACCGAATGTTATAGAAGCATGGTCATACTGCTATCGTACCCCTGATGACTATAGGGAGGCACAAAACATTGCAGTGCGTAATAATTTTTGTGACCCTCACACAATTATTCACCAAATCCAAACGATTCAACAGGCCGACGGTAGCTGGATTGTTTTTCGATATGGGCCGAACTGTGAAGCCAGAATTCGAAACAGCAAAGACAAAGATGGTAACGTTGCAACACCCGAGCGAAAGGAGGCATGGCTCCATGGCTTCCGTGAAAATAATGAAGATTATCTTTATGAGAGAAGGAATAACGGGGTGTGCCTTGCATCCGGTGATCTTTGGGGACCCTTCCTCGCAGGGTATTTCTATTATGGAAAATCAGATAACCCCGAAAAATATCTGCTTAACAAAGTCCCACAAGGAGAAGAGTTTCATTGGGTACCGGTGAATATTTACTCCCAAAAGAGTAACCCCGGCGTTAGTGAATATGTGGGATGCGCAACCGTCAATACAGTCGATTTACTACCACATCGGGAATAATCTGTGAATCCTCTTGGGAATAATTTCGTTTTGATAACGTAAATGGAGTTTATGGGACCCCTGCGGGTACCCTACATGTTTTTGACCAAACGAAGGTTACGTGATAGTATGACAGATCATCCTCCCCACCCTGCTGCTCATGGAAATGGCGGTACACCCTCCCGCAGGAACCTGATGATAGGCGTCCTTGCAGGAGTCATTGTCGTGGTCGTTGCTGCGATCTTTTTAACGCTGACCGTTTCGGTGACATCCGATGTTTCCGAAAAAAGCCTGCCGTACGTGACCCACTATTCCGTGGCACTGCCGGATGGCGAAGCGGTGACGATCGGCAGCAGCCGGATCGCGGTGATGGCGTACAACGGTTCCGTTATTACCGATGTGGACGGCAACCGCGAACAGCTGGTCGTGGGCCAGACCCGGGTGATCAGCCCCCGGCACGCGAAGATCACCACGCTCGGCATCCCGCTCTACGATGCCGATTTCCAGTTCACCTTAACCTACCTTGGCCCGGCCGGGACAAAGGACAACTTCGACCTCACCGTGAAGACCTCGCAGCAGGTGCCTGGGTTCCTGCTCGACCGGCTGATGCCGGCCTCGGTAAACGCGGTGCCGGCATAAAACCGGAATGCGGGCCTCTTTACGGCATTCAACCGGGAAAAACCCGGCCGCTTCTTTTTTTATCGTCCGTCCGGGAGTATTCCGGAGCGGCCAGGTTGTTTAAAACCGCCATGCCCCGGGCGGGATCCGGATCTCGAACCGGGCGCCCTTGCCCGGCGTCCCGTTCTCCATAATCGTAAAACCGGTGATCGACAGGATCTCCCGGGACAAAAAGAGGCCAAGGCCGGTGTGCTTCCCAAACCCTCTCGTGAAGAGCCGGGGCTTGTCTTTTTCCGGGATCCCCACGCCGTTGTCCTCGCAGACAACCAAAAACTCGTCGTTGTGCACTTCCCCGGTAAACGAAATGTTCGTGATCGTTTCCCCGTACTGGAGGGCATTACTGACAAGGTTTGAGAATACCTTTTCAAGCATCGGATCCGCAAAGACCCTCACGGCGGGCACCGTGTTTTTGATCGTCACGTTCCCGGAACCTGCCGTGGTCACTGCCAGTGCAATGACCGCCGGGAGATCCTGCCATTTCGCAGCCTCTGTTCCCAGGTTCTGGTACTCCCGGGTAAACTCGATCTGTTCCTGGATCTTTGTGATAAGCTCGCGCTCTTTTGCAATGTACTCTTTTTCCTCCCGGGTCTGCGCCAACCCGGATCCCAGTTCCACATAACAGTCAAGGGCCGTGATCTGGTTGAGGATGTCGTGCCGGGTGATATTTGTCAAAAGCGTCAGTTTTCTGCTGGCATCGGCAAGGGCCGACTCTGCCCGCTTTCGCCGTGTGATGTCGCGGAGCACGATCAGGTAATAGGAGCCCCTGCCCGGGATCTGGGGATCGAACGGGAGGCAGGACGCCTCGTAGTACTCCGGCCCGCCCGAGATATCGATCATGACCTCCCGGATGACGGGCTGGCGTTCAGGGCCGGCCGCAGGGAGCACCCCGATCTCCAGCGGCAGCACTTTTTGCGCCGGCTGCGCGATCAGCCGGTCAGAGGAAACGCCCAGCATCTGTTCGGCGGCCGGGTTGGTATCGCAGATCTCCTGCCGGTCGTCCACAACGATAATGCCGTCGGCAATCGTGGAGAAGACCCGGTCGTGAGCCACCGGCATGAGGGAGAGGAGCTGGAACCGGGAGATCCCGTACGCCGCAAGCAGGCCGGAGAATGCAAAGAGGAGGGGCGAGAGATTCACGAACGGAACCGGTCCCCACCGGACAACATAGGCAATATTCGCCGATAAGGGAAGCAGACAGCCGGCAAGGAGAAGGGCAATCTGGTACTGGTAGATGGCATGCGAGGTCCAGAAGCGCGCCGCCACGATCACGATACCGATCGCCGCGAGCCCGTATGCCCAGGCAATAAAGATCCAGAAGAGCGGGCCGTGCAGGTACACCCCGACAAAGGTTCCCTGTTCAAGGACCGATGCGATGCCGGTGTAATAGAGGTTGTGCAGGGGATTGGTCCAGACCGCAGCTGTCGCGAAGAGCGGGACAAGGAACAGCAGTGCGATCGATTTTTTCGAAAGGAACCGGGTATTTCCCGTGTAATAGAGGACGATCAAGAACCACGCCACGGGTACCGTGACCATGCCCGGGTATTCCATGCAGACAAAGAGGAATTTTGCCGCGGGCGTGACGCTCAAAAATTCCCCGGCATCGCCCAGGTTCCAGACCGTGGCTGCGGCAAAGAGGAGGGTGAAGTACGGGGCTGCCGGGGACTTCCAGGTGCGCCAGCAGATGACCGCAAGCGCCGCGGTGGCTGCTGCGGAGATAAGAAAGAGGACAACAATAACCGAAAACTGGAGCTCCACGCTTCACCGGGCCTGATTACTCCGGATTCGGAATAATTTGGTATAATACCTCTCTTTTTTTGCTGCTTAAGAGTTTTCAATTTTGGAAAAAAACGCGCAGGAAAATTCCTCAATAGATCTCTGATGCCCGATCTTTTTGGTTTTCAGATCCCGCGCATGTGGCATATTAAAAAAAATGTTCTTCGGCCGTCCCGGCAATTTTTCCCTGTACGGTTCCGGCGTAATGCGGACCGGAATTGTCTGTAACCTTACAGACCGTCTGTAATGTTACCGTTTAACTGTAACGTTAAGTACTCCAATCATACAGATTATTTTAAAAAAATCCGGTGCTGGTGCATACGAAACCGGGAGTTTATCGATCCACTCTAGAACAGGGTCTTCTGCCGGGTTTCGAGCCGGAGGTGGGCAAGCGCAGCAGGTGTTGTCTCCCGGCCCTGCGGGGTGCGCTTCACAAACCCGATCTGGATAAGGTAGGGCTCGTACACCTCCTCAATGGTTCTCACTTCTTCGCCGACCGAGATCGCAATGGTCTTTGCCCCGACCGGGCCCCCCGAGAAATCATCCGCGATCACGGTGAGGATCCTGCGGTCGATCTCGTCCAGGCCCAGTTCGTCGATCCGGAGCAGGGCAAGGCCGTCTTCTGCAATCTCCTCTGTGATCTCCCCGTTGCCTTTCACTGTTGCATAGTCCCGCACCCGGCGCAGGAGCCGGTTTGCGATCCTCGGGGTTCCCCGGCTCCGTGCGGCGATCGCTTTTGCCCCCTCGGGCGTGATCGGTATTTTGAGGATCGCGGCGCTCCTTTTCACGATCTCTTCGAGGTCTTCTGCCTCGTACAGGTTCAGGCGCACCACGATCCCGAACCGGTCCCGGAACGGCGAACCGAGGAGCCCCTGCCGGGTCGTGGCCCCGATCAGCGTGAAGTGTTCGAGGGTTAAGCGGATCGAGCGGGCGCTCGGACCCTCGCCGATCATCACATCGATGCAGTAGTCCTCCATGGCCGGGTAGAGGATCTCCTCGACCACCGGGTTCATCCGGTGGATTTCGTCGATGAAGAGCACGTCGCCTTTCTGGAGGGCGGTAAGCAGTGCCGCCGCATCCCCGGGTTTTTCGAGTACCGGTCCGCTCGTTGTCCGGATCGCCGCTCCCATCTCGCGGGCAATGATGTGCGCGAGCGTGGTCTTCCCAAGGCCCGGCGGGCCGGCAAAGAGGATGTGGTCGACCGGCTCGCCCCGCTGCTGTGCTGCTGCAATCGCAATCCGGAGCGCGTCCTTTGCCGGCGCCTGCCCGACAAATGCGTCGAGTATTGCCGGCCGGAGCGTGACCTCTTCGGGATCTTCAGTATCCGGCTGCGGGGAGATGATCCGCTCGCTCATACCCGTTCACCCGCTTTGAGGATTGCAAGCGCCGCCTTGATAAGCGCCTGGGCCGTGGGTTTTGTCATGCCGGCCCCCGCCGCCCGGACCGCACGGTACGATGCCTCCTCGGCAAACCCGAGGGAGACAAGAGCGCCTGCCGCGTCCCGGGCCGGCTGGTCGTCTGTACCTTCGTGGGAAAGCGCCATTGCCTCCTGCACCTTCTTCATCTTGTCCCGGAGTTCGAGGATCAGCCGTTTTGCGCTCTTTGGGCCGATGCCCGGGATCCGGGTCAGCCTCTTCTCGTCCCCGTCAAGGATGGCGATCACGAACTCTTCGAGCGTGACCTGCGAGAGGATATTCAGCGCTGTCTGCGGGCCGATCCCCGAGACCCCGATAAGGACCGCGAAAAGTTCGAGTTCGCTCGGGCGCAGGAATCCATAGAGCGTAATCGCGTCTTCGCGGACGGCCATGTACGTGTGGAGTTTTACGTTTCCCTCTGCCCGGACGACCTCGCGGATCTCCTGCTGCGGCACGAAGACCCGGTAGCCGATCCCCCCGACATCGAGCACCACCCACCTGTCGCCGGACGATACCGGCTTTCCGTCCAGATACGCGATCATTGGTACACTATCTCATGACGTGGATATGACATAAGGCAATCGAAAGCCCGTCCGCGGCATCGTCCGGCTGCGGGATCTCGTCGAGTTTCAGGAGCCGGGTGATCATCGCCTGCATCTGGATCTTGTCGGCCCTCCCGGAGCCGGTGACCGCCTGCTTGATCTGGTTGGGCGTATATTCCGTCACCGGGATCCCGTGCTGCTCGGCTGCAAGGAGGATGACGCCCCGGACTTCGCTCACGCCCATCGCAGAGGTCGTGTTCTTCGAGAAAAAGAGTTTCTCCATCGCTATGGCATCGGGCGGGAACCGGGAGAAAAGGGACGTGATCTCGGTATGGATCTGCACCAGGCGTTCTCCCGGTTTTTTCCCGGCGGGGGTTTCAACGCACCCGTAACAGACCGGGGTGACAACGCCCCGTTCTGCCCGGATCACGCCATACCCGCACCGGGCAAGACCCGGATCGATTCCTGTAACAATCATATGCATACCAGCCGCATCCCGGTGCCGGGCAGGGAATTATTCCGGCACCATCATTCCGGTGTTTCCCCGGCCGGTATTCACCTGCGGCGTATAAACGGGCCCCCTACAGGCAGGATACGGGATAAATTCTATGTATGGCGGCGGATAATATAGGGATAGTGGTGATTCGTATGAAGACCCAGAAATGTCCGACCTATTCATATTGCATTCTCGTGCTCGGGCTCATTATCGTCAACACGCTGCTTGCGTGGGGATCCATTCTGCTTACCCATATCATCAGCCCGTCCCTTCCGAAAGGTTTCGCCATTGTCTATATCGCGGCTGCGTTCATGCTCCTTTTTACGCTCTGGTTTGGCATGTACGGGGCGATCTCCGCCTATGTCGGGGGCCTCATCGGCGGGAGCCTCCTCTCCGGTATGACACCGTCGGTTGCGCTCTATTTCTCGCTTGCAAACCTCTGGCTGGTACTTATCCCTCTGGTCACCTTCCGCATCTTCAAGGTCAATGTAGGGATGGAATCCGGCCGGGACCTCTTCCACCTCATCCTCTTTGGGACGATCATCAATAACATTGTTTCCGCTGCATGGGGAGCTGCCTCCCTTGCCCTTGGCGGCGTCATTGCCTGGTCTGCATTCGCGTCCGTGTTCGTCTCCTGGTTTATCGGGAACGTTGTCATTATCCTCTTAATCGTCCCGCTGGCGCTCAGCCAGTTCACCGAGAGGTTGTCAAAATCGAAGGTCTTTGTGAAGGACTACTGGCTCTAAAAAAGACCCGGCTTTCTCTTTTTTTATTGGTGATAAAAAAAAGGGATCCCCCGCTCCCTGCAGGTCAGGCAGTTGCTCCGCCCCATGAAGCCCGCTTTCGGTGGAGATACCATATCAGGATCCTGATAAGGATGGGGAAGACCGCGTACATGTACATTGTTGAGAACGATACGCCGAGAGCGAGGAGCACGATCCCTGAAACTGCAGAGAGGATAACCACAAAACGTTCCATGACCGCATCCTGTATCCTGCCCGGGTGAACCGGCGCTACCAGGAGTGCCGGCCGGTGGATAATGTACTGCCACTGGACTAAGAAGAGGGTACCGAGGGCGAGCATGTTTATGTGGAAGATAAGTGGCGCTATCATGACGTGAGGATAGTCCCCGGAGAGGTTGGTGGAGAACGGCACCAGCACGACAAAGATCAAAATGAAGATATTGAGCCAGAGCACCCAGCCGTTCACCGAGCGGAGGTAGTGGAAGTGCTCGTGATGGACGATCCAGAAGCTGGCGAGGACCAGAAACGCGATGAGAAAACTGAGGAACTCCGGGAACATGGTGGCGATGTGCTGCGGCAGTCCGACCGCAGCCTCGGCCTTGGGGATATCGGGAACAGAGAGGCCGACCACAAGAAGCGTCATGGCAAAGGCAAAGACGCCGTCGACAAGGGCCTCCAGCCGGTTTTTCGAGATCACACTCTCGGGGGTCTTCTGCTCTTCCATGGACATAAGATAAACCGGATTTACATATTATCTTCACGTTTTTATTCTGCTGTACGCCTCATACGGGAACAAGGGATTCGTCAGAAACCTGCCATTTCGGGGAGACAACGCAGAGAAAGATGAGGTCACCGGCTCCGGTGTTTGCAATATGCTGGACCGAACCCGGCGGGATCAGGATGCAGTCCCCGGGCCGGACCGGGGCAGTCTTGCTACCGATGGTCATGGCCCCGGTACCTTCGAGGATGTAATAGATCTCGGTACTTTTGTCAAGTACATGCGGAAGGGTGGACTCTCCCGGGGGAACGATGGCATGGGCGATGCTGCATGCAAGGTTCCCGGCGCCGGGCGTCTTGTCCGGGTGGAGGAGTTCGCAGAGGATTGACCGGTCCATGACCCGGGCATGAGGGCAGGTGCCGCTGTTACGGATGAGCATGATCACAGATCGCGTTTTTTGGGTTTAGCGGTTTCTCCCTGACATATCCGGTGTATCATTTGCGCACGTTTATGAAGACCGGGGCCTATCACTTCACTGGTGAACCTATGAAGATTATCGGGATCAACGGGAGTCCGAAAGGGGAAAAGAGCCAGACCCGGAGGCTTGTCTTGGGCGTGCTCGAAGGGGCCCGGGCCACCGGGGCCGACGTGACCTTTGTCGATGTCTGCGCCTTAAAGATCAAGTACTGTACTGCGTGCTCGACTTGTTATGCGAAGGGCGAGTGCATCCATGACGACGACATGCCGGCGCTGTACGAGAAACTGCTCGACTCCGACGGTATCGTGCTTGGCTCTCCGGTATACATCAACTCGGTTACGGCCCAGCTCAAGGCGATGCTGGACCGGATGGCGGACGGCGTCCACTGCCTGCACTTTACCGGCAAGTACGGCTGTGCAGTCTCGACTGCGGGCGGGGCAATGGCGGAGGAGACCTCAGAGTACATGAACTCGGCCCTGCGGATGCTCGGGGCAACGACCGTGGGAACCGTCGGCGTAAATTTCATGGGAAACCCTGATGCAATTATCCCGGCGGAAACAAAGGCAAAGGAGCTGGGGAGGAAGCTGACAGAGGCGATCCGGACCGGGTACAAAGACCCGGTCCAGCAGGCATATTATGCCGAGAGGAAAGCGCACATGAAACAGCTCGTACTGGCAAACAAGGACGTCTGGGCCCACGAGTTCGACCACTGGAAAGCGATGGGCTGGATCTGAACTTTTTTTGGCAGCCTTTTAGGAACACCGGGCTTTTTTGGTTTTACCAAAGAACGAACGGTTCACCGGCACCGGTCGGGAACCAGTAAAAAAGATGGGGATTACTGGGGATTACGCTTTTTTATCATTTCCAGCGCTTCGAATGCTTCGCGCCGGACCGAGACATTCTCATCGGATAAGAGTCCGGTGAGATGGTCTGCTGCCTTCTGGTCGCCGATCTCCCCCAGGAGCAGGGCGGCACGCTTCCGGACATCGCTCTGGTCGTCTTTTAAGACCATGATAAGCGGGGTTGTCGCCGGCTGCCCGAGCATCCAGAGTGCCTCCATGGCAGCAGTCCGGGACCTCACCTCGCCCTCGCGGAAGACCTGCATGAGCGGGGCGATGGCGGGGACGCCGAGGGCTGCAAGGGCTTTTACCACATCGATCCTGACCGCCCGGTCAGGATCGGCAAGGGTAGCGATGAGCGCCGGGATGGCTTTCGTATTTCCTATCTGGCCAAGGACCGATGCCGCTTCCTTACGGAGCGCCGGGTTCTGGCTGGTAAGGGAAGCAATGAGCGGTTCGACCGAAGGTTCCCCGATGGTGACAAGGGCGAGTTCCGCTCTCCGTGCAGTGTCTTCGTTCTTGTCGACAAGGGCTGCAATGAGCGGGGCAATCGAGGTCTCCCCGAGCGAACAGAGTGTGCCCATTGCGGCCATCCGCACGTGCTCCAGCGGATCGTTGAGGCTCTCGATCAGGGGGACGACTGCCCGGGCATCGCCGATCCGGCCGAGTGCAACGGCAGCTTCGTGGCGGACCCACGGGTCGGGATCCTTGAGCATCTCGATGATGTTCGGGACGGCACGGCCTTCCCCCATGACACCGAGGGCCTGGACTGATCCTCTCCGGATAAACGGATGGTTGTGCTTGAGCGACTGGATGAGCGGCGTGACCGTGGGTTCGCCGATAAGCTGGAGCGCCCGGATCGTTTCCTGGCGGACATCCTCACCCGGGTCTGCAAGAGCTCCGATCAACGGAACAATGGCCGGGGCGCCGATCTTTCCCAGCGTATCTGCCGATCCCCGGCGGATGATCCAGTACTCGTCCCGCAGGCCGTTAATCAGCGGCTCGATAAAGGGCTCCCCCAAATCCCCTACCGACCGGACCGCGTTCCAGCGGGTGTCGAGGTCCCCGCTCGTGAGGGCCTTGAGGAAGGAATCGTAGCGCTCCTTTTGAGCCTTGAGCCGGGCCTCCTCGTCCTCCTGGCTCCCCGATTTGAAAATATTGAGGAATTTTTTCACAATTGCCATAACAAACTCCTGTTGGTTCACTGTTTGTATAAAATCCTTCAAATAGGTATCGGAGAGCGAAATACCCGTGGAATAACTGTCCGCCGCTCTAAAGGGAATGACCGGGTCTGTTAAAAAAAATAAAAGAAAAAGAGCCCGGGCTTACGAGGAAACAACGCTCACGATCACGGATGCGGAACCGGTATTCTGCGCATCGTGCACGTACATCGTATAGGTTCCCATCGGTTTTGCCTGGTCGAACGTGAACTTGTAGTTCCAGGTATCATCGGCATTCAATGGAAGCGTGACAACATCTACCCCATTGGAATACTGCCCGGGCCCGTACAGCGTCAGCCGGACCGTCTTTGCCCCGCTCGTGCACAACCCGGAGAAACTGGCGGTGTTTCCCTGCGGGATGGTGGCGCTGGCGGCACTGATAGTGATCGATCCTCCGCCGACCGCAGTAAATGAGACCTTGTCCGATGCCAGTTTCTGTTTGTCGTATACGATCATGGTATACGGCCCGTTCATGATGCTGGTGCCCGGGTTCCACGTATACGACCATGAATTATCTGTCCCGACCGAGGGTTCGGCTACCTTGACACCGTTTGTATAGATGCCCGGCCCGTACAGCATGAGGATCACGCCGTTGCTGCCCTTGCAGGTGCCGGAGAACAGGAGCTTGCCCCCGATAACGAGGGTATCCGTGCTCTCCGTAATCGTCACTGCAGGCTGCTGGACAACCACGGAGATGGGCTGGGCTGTTGTTGCGGTACCCGATGGACTGATCGTTGCCGTTTTGGATGCAAGGGGAGTGAGGGAGGCGTAATAACTGGACGTTCCCGCAGGTACGGTGATGGTGGATTTCCACGGTGAATAGCCGGTGAGCCGGTATTCGAGGGAGTGTGTCCCGACCGAGATGTCGGAGAGCGAACAGGGGGTTGTCCCGGAATACTGGTTATCGAGATACACTTCCGCACCGGAGGGTGAGGTAGTGAACTGGAGCGTGGTTTTGCCGGTGGTGGAAGGAGTGACCGATGTACACCCGGCCGCAATTACAAAAACAATGACCGCAGAAACAAGAAGAAGGTTTTTCATTCGTCTCCCTTGCCGTTGAGAGAGTATCACGATGAACGATTAAAAACTTATGGAACCGCGGGGAGCCGGTATGTGCCCGACACCGGGCATACCTTTGGATCAGGCAGCCGGGCCCTGCTGTTCTGCAAGATTAAGGATGTTCTTTGCAAGTTCTACGCTCTTGTCTTCGCCCGTCATCAGGGTGTCGAACCGTACGGCCCCTTCAACATGTACCGGATCCCTGATATCCTGCACGAAGAGATCGACAAGATCGCCGTAACATTGTACCGTGCCGGCCGATGTCGCCTCGTATCCTGAAGCTTTCATTAAGGCAGCAGCCGGGCCGCTCACGGGGGCGTCCCCGATAAACGGGCTCACCGCGATCACGTACTTGTCTGCCATCGCCTCCCGGATTCCGCGGCATTCGAGGATTGGCGTGATGCTGGTGATCGGGTTCGAAGGACCGATCACCACGACATCGCTTGCCCCGACCGCCTGGAGGACCTCTTCGGTACTCTGCGGCGGTTCTTTTGAGCAGCGCACAACATCTTCTATCTGGATCCGTCCTTTGGAGCGGACCCAGTATTCCTGGTAATGGATAAGGCCGAGCTCCGTTTTCACCCGTGTCGTCACCTCTATATCGGTCATGGGAAGGACGTTCTCCCGCACGCCGAAACGCTCGCAGAGGGTCCGGGTTATGTTGGTCAGCCTCTGGCCGTCGCGGAGCAGGTTCCCCCGCGCGATATGTACGGCCCGGTCCCTGTCGCCGATCGCAATAAATTCCCCGAGGCCCATTTTCAGGATCTCCTCGTGGGTGGTAAACGTGTCGTCGCGCAGCCCCCACCAGGTATCGGTATTGAGGACGCCGGCAAAAAGGTACATGACCGTGTCGACATCCGGGGAGATGTGGTTGCCGGAGATCCAGATGTCTTCAGCCGTGTTTACTACGACCGAGATCTCGTGACGGTCCATTATTTTCTTAACCCCGCGCAGCAGCTTCGGCGTGCCGGTCCCGCCCGACAGGAAGGTGATCATTAGTAGAATACTTTTATGCGCTGTATATGAAGATTATTAGGTTGGCGTGAACCCGAAGATCATCAAGGACCCGGTCCATGGCTATGTGGAAGTGGACAGAGAGATCCTGCCGCTCCTTGATTCTCCTGCGATCCAGCGCCTGCGCTATGTGCGGCAGCTCGGTTTTTCGTTTCTGGTCTATCCCGGCGCCAGCCATTCGCGGTTCGAGCATTCTGTCGGCACCATGCACCTTGCCGATGTCGCGTGCCGGCAGTTCGGGCTTCCCCCGAAAGACCGGCTGCTAATTTTAGTCTCCGCGCTCCTCCACGATGTGGGCCACGGGCCGTTCTCGCATGCAAGCGAGCCCCTCATGGAGGCCTGGCTCGGGCGCACCCATGACGATATTGCCGGGATAGTCAACGCGCAGTTTTCAAAGGCGCTCGAAGAGATCGGTATCAACCCTGCAGATGTCTGTGCGGTCGTGAAAGGCAGCCATCCCCTCTCCGGGATCATTCACGGGGATCTCGATGTGGACCGGATGGACTACCTGCTCCGCGATGCGTATTACACCGGCGCCCCGTACGGTACGGTCGATGCCCACCGGCTGATCCGGAATATCCACCTGACCCCGGAGGGAGTTGTGCTGGACGAGAACGGGATCAATGCGGCAGAATCCCTTCTCATCGCCCGGACCCTGATGCGTCCGACCGTCTACTACCACCACGTGAGCCGGATCGGGGAGTGCATGTTCCAGATCGCAATGCTCGACCATGCAGCAGCGCTCCCGCTCCCGGACCGTGAGCGGCTCTGCACACTTGACGATGCGGAGTGCATGCACGCGCTCAAAAATTCCCCCGATCCCCGGGCCCGCGACCTGGCAGGCCGCCTCTACGAACGGCGGCTGTACAAACGTGCGATCTATGCCGGTCAGGATCAGGTCAACGCAGCGATGTTCCAGTCCGGCTGGCCGCTCGAACGGACCCGGGATGTGGCCGCTGAGATTGCCCGGGCCGCCGGGTGTACCGCGGACGAGGTCCTCGTGGACATTCCCCCTATTCCCGGTGACATGTCCCTTGAGGTCCAGGTAAAAAACCGGCACGACCCGCTGGGATTTGCCGAGATCTCGCCCCGGCTGGGGACGCTCAACCAGACCCGGCGCGAGCAGTGGCGACTCGGGGTGTATACCCTGCCGGATCTGCGCGAAGCTGTTGCCGATGCTGCGGCAGACATACTCCACGTAAAAAAACCCACCCGACAGGATACCCTGTTCTGATCCGGGCGGTATCGGCTCCTCGGCTTGATGCAGGAAAAAACACTTAAATACGCGGCTTTTCCCATATTCCCCCTATGAAAAGATCGTTTGTCTGCTGCCTTGTCCTCGTCCTTCTTGGGATAATCGTTGCCGGGTGTACCAATGCCAGTACCGCCGGCTCTTCCCCCGCAACTACCATGGCAACGGCTGCCGCTGCCCCGGCCGGAACCCTCCCCGAAGCAGTTTCGGCTGCGCCAACTATCCCGCTTGGCGACCATTACCTCCAGAAGTCATACTCGTTCCATAACACAAACGACCAGTACACGGAACTGGTCAGGATCGACAACCCGTCATGGGCGCTCGTGTACAAAGTCACCCCGCTGAGCGATGATGCGGCTTCCGGCTGGTTCGAAGTGACCGCAACAAACGTGGATTCGAAAAAGAGCCAGACCTACGGCTATGGCAGGAACTATGCAAATGATACGTACCAGCAGTACCCGATGTACAGCGCCGGTTCCTACGAGATCGCAATGAAGGGGAATCTGACAAAGATAGATCTCGATGTGGCAAAACGTCTCCCGTAAGCGGTGATCCCAAATGACAGATTTAATTTCCGATATCCTGATTTTCACCTGCGGGATCGTTATCGTGATTGCGATCGTAACAGCAGCGTTTGTAAAGATGCGGGCTGCGGAACGCCGGATGCACGAGAACAGTTACAAGATCCGGGTGTATACGGACCTGTTGAATGCCGTGACCGAGATCAACCTTTCCTACGGTGACAGTTACAAGATGGATATCGCCAAAAAGGATCTCGCCCTGACGCTCAACCGGCTCAACCTTATCGCGAGCTCCGGCGTGTTAAAGAGTGTCAGCGATCTCCTTGATCTCTTTAACGAGAGCAAGGACAAGGAGTTCGATCCGCTCCGGCTCCACAATATCCTCAACACGATCGTGATCGAGGCCCGCCGCGACCTCAACCCGTCCCATGCCCAGCGGGTCGAGGAGTCCCGGGTCAGGTACCGCTTCTTTGCCCCGTCCCGGAAATAATCCATTTTTACAGCCGGGTCCGGCATAAACACTTTTTACTTCAGGCTCCGACATTGGTATCACACGAGAAGGGGAGAGGCGGTATGGAAAAAAAGGAATTTGTTGTCGGTGTGACCGGGGCAAGCGGGGCCTGCTATGCCCGGCGCCTGCTTGAGGTTCTCTGCAGGGAAGCCCGGGTGCATATCATTGTCTCCGATGTGGCAGAGGAGATCGCACGCCACGAGGGCGTGGACCTGTCCGGCTTTGATGCAACCTACCACGATGTCGGCGAGATCAGTGCGGCGATCGCAAGCGGATCGCACCCGCACGACGGCATGGTGATCGTCCCGTGCAGCGCAAAGACCCTCTCTGCCGTTGCGAGCGGGTACGCAGACAACCTGATCACCCGGACCGCGGATGTCTGCTTAAAAGAGCGCCGGAAATGTATCCTTGTCACCCGTGAGATGCCGCTCTCCCGGATCCATATCGCCAACATGCTTGCGGCCCACGATGCAGGAGCAACGATCATGCCGGCCTGCCCGGGGTTTTATTCGCAGCCGGAGAAGATCGGGGATCTGGTGGACATGGTTGTCGGGCGGGTGCTCGATCACCTTGAAGTAGAACATACGCTTACCAAACGCTGGAGTGGTTACGATGCGTGAATTTATCGAAGCAATGCGAAAGGCAGGCCGGGTGGTCGATATCAGCGGGCCGTGCTCACCGGACGATATGAAGGCCGCACAGCAGGCTGCAGGAACTGACAACCTCCTCTTCTTCCATAGTATCGGCGGCGCACGGGCGGTCATGAACGTGACTGCCGATCGCAGGGCCCTTTCCCTCGCACTCGGGATCGATGAGAAGAACCTGGTAAAAAAACTCGCGGAAGCAAATTTTGACGGGAAGATCGTGAAGGATGGGAAACTGGAGATGAAAAAACCGGATCTTACAAAGATCCCGGTGATGCATTTCTTCCCCAAAGACGCCGGGAAATATTTTACCGCAGGGATCGTCTTCTCGAAATGGGACGGGGTGGAAAACGCCTCTATCCACCGGATGCTTGTTCTCGACCACACCCGGGTCGCTGCCCGGCTGGTCGAGGGCCGGCACACGTATGTGATGCACAAAAAAGCCCTTGCCTGCGGGGAGCGCCTGCCGGTTGCAATCGTGGTCGGTGTTCACCCGGCGGTAACCTTTGCGAGCTGCACCCGGGTGCCGGCCGGAAAGGAACTCGCGTATGCAGCCGAACTCATGGGCGGCACGATCCGGGTAAAGGAGTGCAGCAACGGCGTGCTGGTCCCGGCCGATGCCGAGATCGTTCTCGAAGGGTTCATCGGACCGGAGGTTACGGACGAAGGGCCGTTTGTGGATATCACGGGCACCTATGACCCGGTCCGGCGCCAGCCGGTGATCGAGCTTACCGGTATGTACACAAAACCGGACTTCATCTACCACAGCATCCTGCCCGGCGGGGACGAGCACAAGATCCTGATGGGCTGCCCGTACGAGCCCAAGATCTACAAAGCAGTCGCCGGAGTGACGGAAGTAAGAAACGTCGTCCTCACGAAAGGCGGCTGCGGGTATCTCCACGCGGTCGTCCAGATCAAAAAGAGCACCCAGGGGGACGGCAAGAACGCAATCATGGCCGCTTTTGCCGCCCACACCTCGCTCAAGCACGTGGTGGTTGTTGACGAGGATATCGATCCGTCAGACCCCCACGATGTCGAGTACGCGATTGCGACCCGGGTGAGCGGGGACAAGGACGTCATGGTGATCACCGGTGTACGGGGCTCATCGCTCGACCCCTGCCAGAAAGAGGACGGCACGAACGTAAAGATCGGGGTCGATGCAACCATGGTGCTCGGCCATGAGGATGAGTTCCGCCGCGCTACGTGGTAATCCCGGTGATAATCCATGATACTTGACGCGGACGACGAACGGATCCTTGCCGGGGAAGAAGGCGAGACCCGGCAGAAGATGCTTGAGCTCGTGGTGGCGCTCGGGAAGGTCTTTGGTGCCGAGCGGCTCGTCCCCATCAAAAGCGCCCAGGTGAGCGGGGCCTCCTACAAGACGATCGGGAAGTACGGCCTCGAATGGCTCGACAGCCTCGATGCAAAGGCGGTCGTCCCGGCGGTCCTAAACCCGATCGGCATGGCCCGGGGCCGGTGGGAGGAGATGGGGATCGACCCGGCCTTTGCACAAAACCAGCAAAAAGTCGTTGCCGCATACGAGCGGCTCGGGATCCGGCTCGACTGCACCTGCACGCCGTACTACCTGTATGAGACGCGGTACGGCGACCATCTCGCGTGGTCGGAATCCTCTGCAGTCAGCTACGCAAACTCGGTGCTCGGGGCCCGGACCAACCGTGAGGGTGGCCCGTCCGCCCTTGCCGCAGCGCTTGTCGGAAAGACCGCATGCTATGGCCTGCACCTCGCCAAAAACCGGGTGCCGCAGGTTGTTATCAATGTCCATGCAGATACGGCCGGCTGGGGCGTTGCCGAGTACGGGGCGCTCGGGTACCATGCGGGAAAACAGGTCGGCAACCGGATCCCGTTTTTCAGGGGTATCCGTCCGGAACCCGACCAGCTCAAGGCGCTCGGGGCGGCGATGGCGGCAACCGGGGCCGTGGCTCTCTATCATGTCGATGGCGTCACACCCGATGCACAGAAGAACCGGTACAATGTTTCCGGGCTCGAAACCATACCTGTCGAAGGAAAAGAGATTGCCGGAATCTTTACCGATATCCCGGTCGATGCCGTTGCCCTCGGCTGCCCGCACTGTTCGCCGGCCGAACTTGCCGAGATCGCCCGGCTCCTTACCGGCAAAGTCGTGGCAAAACCCCTCTATATCTTTGCGGCGCAGGGCGTGATCGACAAGAACGCACGGCTTGTCGATTCCATTGAAAAGACCGGCGCCCGGGTCTTTGCCGACACCTGCATGGTGGTCTCCCCGGTGATGGAACAGTACGCATCGGTAATGGTCAACTCCGGCAAGGCTCTTGCCTACGTCCCCAACATGTGCGGGGGAAAGGCCCGGATCGGGACGCTTGCCGACTGCATCGCAGTCGCAACGGAGTTCTAAATTTTTTTTCGGCATGGACTGCCAAAGAAAGGGCTTATCCTCCGGGCTGCAGACATACATACAACGCATAGGTTTCCTGTTTTTTTGGAACCGGTAATCCTGGAGTGATCGCGTGGAACTTTTCGTAACGCTGGGCCTGTTTGCTATCTTTTGTATCGTCCTCGTCCTTCCGTTTGCCATAAAAAAGATCGAAGAGAACCTTGAGATCTTTTTGTTCGTCTGCGGTGTCGCGGCGCTGACCCTTGCCGGGTTTACCACGATGGACGGGGAGGCGACCGGCTGGACTGCTGATATCATCATCGAAGCCCTGACAAGCCCGCTCAACATCGCATCGATCGGCGGCATCCCTATCGGGATCGTACAGATCGTCCTTGTCGTGGGGATATTGATCTACTGTTTCCACCACCAGATGGAGAGAGCGATCAATAAAATGGTCGCGTCGTTCTCCGTCAAGGTGATCGTCCCCCTGCTCATCATCGTCCTTGGCCTTGTCGCAAGTGTCATCTCCGCCATCCTTGCCGCGATCATCTTAATTGAGATTGTCAATTCCATGCCCCTCCCCAGGGAGGGCAAGATCGAGATCACGGTCATTGCCTGCTTTGCAATCGGCCTTGGCGCCGGGCTCACGCCGCTCGGGGAACCCCTGACAACCATCGTTATCTCCAAGTTATCCGGCGATCCCTACCATGCCGGGTTTTCGTTTTTGATCGATACGATCGGGATCTACCTTGTCCCGGCCGTGATCCTGTTGGGTGTTCTCGGCCTGATCGCGCTCAAGAAACGTAAGACCGACGAGACGAACCTGAAATGCACGGTCGAGCGCGAGGAGTTAAGCGAGGTCGTTATCCGGGCCGGCAAAGTCTACCTCTTTATCATGGCGCTGACGTTTTTGGGGAGCGGTTTCAAACCCCTTGTTGCCGGTTACATCGACATGATCCCTTCTGCAGGGCTCTACTGGGTCAACATGGTCTCGGCAGTGCTTGACAATGCAACCCTTGCGGCCGCCGAGATCAACCCCTCGCTCTCGCTCTCCCAGATAACCTGTGCGCTGATGGGGCTTCTCATATCGGGGGGCATGCTCATCCAGGGAAACATCCCCAACATCATCGCAGCAGGGAAGATGGGAATCACGAGCAAGGAATGGGCAAAAGTGGGCATCCCGCTCGGCCTTGCCCTGATGGCCGGGTTCTTCTGCATCCTCTTTATCCCGGCATGGCTCGGGTTTGCCTGAACCGGCCGGGCCGGCATACCTGGGACTATCAAAGAGCGGGGGAGATCCGGATAACAAAGGAGATGAACTGTCGCACGAAATATGGACGGTACGGGAACCCCCCATGACGCCTGATACTCCGGATAACGATAAGGAGAGCATTGCCGCTTTTATCTCCCAGCTCGACGATCCTGCGATCGATAACCGGCATAACGCAGTCCTCGCGCTTGCCAGAACCGGCCCCGATGCGGTCCAGCCCCTGATCCGGTCCCTTGCCGGGGCAACGGGAGACGAACCCCGCTGGTACCGGTCGGTGGCCCTCGCCAAGGTGGGCACGCCAATCATTGTACCGCTCATTGCGGCCATGAAAGAGAACCGCGACTTCGAGTTCCGGCGCTATGCAGCAGCAGCTCTCGGGGAACTCGGGGAAGCGGCAGTAGAACCCCTTATCGAAGCAATGGGAAGCGACGACAAGGAACTGCGGGGATTCCTCTCCAAGGCCCTCTGCCGGATCGGAAAACCCGCGGTCGCCCCGCTCACCCGGCACCTTTCCGATGCAGACGAGGTCCTCCGGTCATGCGCAACCCTCACGCTCTGGCAGATGGGAGAGACCGGCCTCACCCCCATGCTTGAAAAACTCCATGACGATAAAAAAGCATAACCCCTCCACCATTCTCCCTCTTTTCCCGGGGTATACTCCCTGATACCACAGTATTAATTTTCGTGCCGCCAAACTACCACTATGCTCAAGCTCTCCCCGATGATGGAAGCGTACGGGAACACGCTCATGGATCAGCTGTCCCGTGCAATTGCCATCGCAGAGGAGGCGCGGCGCCAGGGCCTCGACCCGAGCATGGCCGTCGAGATCCCGATTGCAAGCGACCTTGCCGACCGGGTCGAAGTGCTCGTGGGGATCAAAGGTGTGGCGGCCCGGATCCGCGAGCTTGAATCGCAGATGTCCCGTGAAGAAGCGGCCCTGAAGATCGGCGACGACTTTGTCGCAAAGATGTTCGGGGAGAAGAACAATGACGAGATCCTCGACCATTCCATCCGGACCGCGATGGCCCTTCTCACCGAGGGTGTCGTTTCGGCCCCGACCGAAGGGATAGCAAAAGTGGGCGTGGGCAAGAACGACGACGGCAGCACGTACCTGATGATCTATTATGCCGGCCCGATCCGGAGCGCCGGCGGGACGGCACAGGCACTTTCCGTGCTCGTCGGGGACTATGTACGGGCAAAGCTCGGGATCGGGCGGTACCGTCCCCGGCAGGAAGAGATCGAGCGGTACATCGAGGAGATCCGGCAGTATAACACGATCATGAGCCTCCAGTACCTCCCGAGCGAAGCCGAGATCCGGCTGATCGTGGAGAACTGCCCGGTCTGCATCGATGGCGAAGCAACGGAAAAAGAAGAGGTCTCGGGGCACCGGAACCTTGCCCGGGTCGAGACAAACGCCGTCCGGGGAGGGATGGCGCTCGTCCTTGCCGAGGGTATCGCAGGAAAGGCCCGCAAACTCAAGAGCAAGGTCGAGAAGATGAACATGCAGGGCTGGGACTGGCTGGACAAGCTGATCGCCGGTGCGGGAAAACCGGCAGCCGAGACAGAGGATCATGCCCCGGGCATCAAGCCGCTCGATAAGTACCTCCGCGATCTCATCGGCGGTCGGCCGGTCTTTTCCTACCCTATGCGGAAAGGGGGTTTCCGGCTCCGGTACGGGCGGTCGCGGAATACGGGTTTTGCCACCGCCGGGTTTAACCCGGCAACACTGTACCTGCTGGGCGGGTTCCTTGCGGTCGGCACCCAGATGAAACTCGAACGGCCCGGCAAGGCCTGCGGGGTGGTCCCGGTTGATACGATCGACGGGCCGACCATCAGGCTCAAAGGGGGCGATGTGGTCCGGGTGGACGATGAGAAGACCGCACTTACCCTCATGGGAAAGGTGGAGCGGATCCTTGACGTCGGCGAGATCCTGATTGCGTACGGGGATTTCCTGGAGAACAACCACCCGCTCGTCCCGGCCGGCTACTGCGAGGAGTGGTGGCTGCTCGACCAGGAACCGGGAACAAAGCTGCCAAAAGACGAGGAAGAGGCCCTAGCGCTCGCGCACACCTCCGGCAGGTACCTCCACCCTTCATGGACATGGTTCTGGGACGATATTACCTGTGACCAGATCCGGCTCCTCGCGGATACGGTTGCACGGGACGGGAAGATCGAAGAGGACGCGCTTGTCCTCCCGCTCACCGCGGAGGTCAAAGACCCGCTTGAGCTCCTGCTCATCCCCCATAAGGTGAGCGGCGGAACGATCCGGATCCGGGCATACCGCGCCTTTACGGCCTGCCTCGGCCTTGACGAGCACCTGAAAAAACGCGATACGTGGAACACGGTGCCGGCCGATGCAGCACAGCTCGACCTTGTGATGCACGTAAGTGGCGTAAAACTCCGGTCCCGGTCCGGGATCCGGATTGGCGGGAGGATGGGACGGCCCGGCAAGTCCAAGCCCCGGAAGATGAGCCCGCCGCCCCATGCCCTCTTCCCGCTCGGGGAGTCCGGCGGGGCCCGGCGCTCGTTCCAGGAAGCATCGAGCCATACCGAGGAATCGGATGCGAACATAACGGCGATCGATTTCCAGAAAGAGGGCGGCGTGATCGAGATCGAAGTGGGCCGCCGCCGCTGCCCCGAATGCGGCGGGATTACGTACCTGAACCGGTGTGCGAAATGCCGGATCCACACGGTCCCCATTTATACCTGCCCGAAATGCGGCCATGAGCTCTCAACGGACCGCTGCCCGAACTGCGATGTCCCGGCCACCTGCAGCCAGAGGATCGCCCTGAATGTCAAAGCCGAGTATGCGCAGGCAATGGAACGGCTCGGGATCAAAAAAGACAGCATTGCACTCGTCAAGGGAGTGAAAGGCGTCATCTCCCGGGAGAAGACGGTCGAAGCGATGGAGAAAGGGATCCTCCGTGCCCTCCAGGATATCTATGTCTTCAAGGACGGCACGACCCGCTTTGACATGATCGATCTCCCGCTCACCCATATCCGGCCGGACGAAGTCTGCGTGAGCGTGGAGAAGATGCGGGAGCTCGGGTACCTCAAGGATATCAACGGCTACGATCTCCAGAACGGCCGGCAGGTTGTCGAACTGCACCCGCAGGACATCCTGCTCTCCGACTCCTGTGCATTGTACATGATCAAGATCGCACAGTTCATCGATGATGAGCTCACGAAGTTCTACGGCCTGCCGGCATTTTACAACGTGAAGACCCGGGACGATCTTGTCGGCCAGCTCATGATCGGCCTTGCACCGCATACGAGCGCCGGCGTGCTTGCCCGTGTCGTCGGGTTTACCCGGGCAAATGTCGGGTACGCCCACCCGTTCTTCCATGCGGCAAAACGGCGGAACTGTTTCTTTGGCGATACCGAGATCGAGGTGAGCACAGGGAAATCGTGGACGAAGCTGCCCATCCGGAAGTTCGTGATGGAGAACTTCGACATCAGCCAGCCCGGCATCGACCGGCTGGGAACCTATTATTCGGACCCGGTCCGGCCGTATTACACCCGGACCGTGGATACCACCGGGGCGATGCACCTGCGCAAAATCACATCGGTCTCCATCCACCGGGCACCGCCCAGCCTCCTCCGGTTTACCACTGCACGCAACCGGCAGATCACGGTGACCCCGGACCACGCGATGATTGTCTGGGATGTCGGGTACCTGCGGAAGATCCGGGCCCTGGAAGTCAAGGCCGGCGATCCCGTGCCGGTCTTTGAAGGAAATGCCGTTATCGCCGACAGGGTAACTAACGTCGAGACCGTTGCCACGCTTGAGGACCGGGTGTACTGCCTGACGGTAGCCGAAGACCACACGCTCGTTGCAAACGGTATCTTCACCGGCCAGTGCGATGGCGATGAGGACTGCGTCATGCTTCTCATGGACGGCCTCTTAAACTTCTCGAAGTCGTTTTTGCCCCAGAACCGGGGCGGGACCATGGATGCCCCGCTTGTGCTCACGAGCCGGATCGATCCGGCGGAGATCGACAAGGAGTCCTTAAACGTGGATGTCGGGAAGGGATATCCCCTTGAACTCTACGAAGCCGGCCTCGCGTACGCGAAAGCCAAGGATGTCGAGCCCCTCATTGACCGGGTGGAACGGCGGCTCGGGACCCCGCAGCAGCTTGAAGGGTTCTTCTTCACCCATGATACATCCGACATATCGTCAGGCCCGTTAGAGTCCACCTACACGCAGCTCAAGACCATGGCCGAGAAACTCGATGCCGAACTGGACCTTGCAGAGAAGATCCGGGCCGTGGACGCGGACGATGTGGCGGAAAGGGTCCTAAACACCCACTTCATTCGCGACCTGATGGGAAACCTCTCCGCGTTCTCCAAGCAGAAGTTCCGGTGCACCAAGTGCAACACGAGTTACCGGCGGATGCCGCTTGCCGGCAAGTGCACGAAGTTTAAAGGGAAGGGCATTTGCAACGGGAACATTATCCCGACCGTGCATGAAGGTTCGGTGAAAAAATACCTTGAAGTCTCCCGGGCGATGGTAAAAAAATACAAGGTCTCGGAATACTGCCGGCAACGGGTTGAGGTTCTCGATCTCAACATCGAGTCCACGTTTGGCGAGGAGAAGCAGGAACAGCTGGGCCTTGCGGATTTCATGTGACCCTGCCGTTCCCTGAAGTCTCCTTGTACCGTGACTCATTCTCTGCTTTTCCGTTCTGGCCCGGCCCCTGAACACCTGCCCGAAAGGTTTGCCCGCAGTATGGATGCAAAACCGATTCCCTGCCGGGAAAATCCCGGCAAAATATTTTTCCGGCCAAAAAGGGTAGTAAGATAACCAGCCGATTATCGGATAATTATCCGATAATCGGATGTACATCTGACTCGTCATTTCCGGCTCCGGCGTGAATTTTTTGAGGGTTCCGGATTTTTGAGAAAAAAATCCGGATCGTCCGGGTCCGCAACTTTTTTTGTACCGGAAAAAAATCCGGTTTTTTCCGGTTCGCACTGAAAAAGGAGCCGGGCCGGAGATGCAGTACGGGCCATGTACTGCCCGCCTTCATGTTTGGATCAGATCGAGGTAAACCCTGCCATAAGGAGGGCAAAAAGCACAAGGTCGTAGGTACCGTGGCAGATGGCGCTTGTCGAAGTATTCGTATATTTCCGCAACACGCCAAAACAGAGGCCGGCAAGAAGCACGCCGATCACGCCGTCCCATGCATACTGGTACGCATGGAGCGAGGCAAAGACGAGTGCCGAGAGCAGGATCCCGAAACGCGGCTGGATAACCCCGCGGATCGCAAGTTCCTCGCCCAGGCCGGCGGCAATCGCGGCGACAACTGCGGCAAGCGGGGTAAATGACGAGGCAAAGAGGTTGTTGACCAGGGTCTCGTCCGTTATCGTAATCCCCGAGGCTGCAAAGAGCCCGGCGAGCAGATTATCGAACACCAGGAAGATGCCGACCAGCACGATACCGAGACCTATTGCCAGGATTACCTGGCGGAGCGTGGGCCGGACAAGGCCGAGCCGGTCAAGGGTTCCCCGAATATCCCGGCGCACCCAGAGCCCGACCAGGAAGAACGAGCCGATAACAGTCCAGATGAGGGTGAACGTGTCCGTGTTGACGGAGGATCCGGGCACGTCCGCCCCGATCCCGAGAACACTCTGGAGGTTTGCGTCAAGGAACGGGGCGTTGCCGGTGACTGCTAGCGGGACAAGGGGCAAAAGGATGAGGGCCGTGACCGTAACAAGACCGATCGTCTGGACAAACGAGTCGGGGTCGATCGGGAGGACCCGGGCAAGCAGTACCCTGAACCGGCGCGAGAATCCGAAAAGGCAGACCAGCCCGGCACACAGCGGCACAAGCAGGGCAACAGCAACTTTTCCCGCTGACAGCGATGCGATCCATGCATCCATGGCACCGGGATCCGGGGAGAATGCTCCGGCCGGCCCGAGGGTAAACAGGAACGTAACAAGGACGGTGCAGGCAAGCAGGCCGAGAAACCAGAGAATGGCGATGTACCGGACCCACCGGGTCGTTTCCCCGAGATATGCAAGGAGGGCAAGGATCACGAACGGGGCAACCATTCCCCCGGCAGAAACAAACTCCCCGACGGTTCCCCGATCCCCCATAACAAGCGAGAGGATCATCAGGACAAGGAACGCTGCGATAACCGGGATGGTGACAAGGGCATCGCGGTACCTGTTCTGCCGGACCGATTCACAAAAACGGGAAAGCGCTGGAGGGATCGACATTGTTTGTCCGGTGTACTGGGCTTGGAACAGCAATTATCCTTGCGGGGCGGAATCCCCTTTTGCCAATCAATTTCCTTATGTATTCCGGTCACCAACATTATCCCGCACACACGCGAGAATATCTAAGTGGCCAACAGAGGCGGACTCAAGATCCGTTCCCGAAGGGGTTCGCAGGTTCGACTCCTGCTTCTCGCATCTGGACGCGAAGTTCGATGCTTCAGTTTCCTTTTTAAAGCCATTATTTCAGAAACTTTTCTATGACTTACCCAGTCGCTCAAGTACTTCCAGCCAGTACTTTCCATCCAATGAGGAATGAACTGGCAGAAAATTCAATCAGGCACGCCCTTGAGAAATTCACCCTCACCCAGGCTGACGCTGCCCAGATCCGGGAATTCGTCTCGGAACTCCGGTCCTGCAAGAACATCAGCACCGGGCGGGCGAACAAACTCACGTTTACTCTCGTGGGCTGGCGCCGGTTCATCGGGCCGTTTTCAAGCAACACCATCGGTGATCTCTACGCCGCGATTCCAGAATTGAGAAATGCAAAGAGCAGCCGTGAGCGCCCATTCAAGCAGAACACGATCAGCGATTTCGTTGCCATCCTCAAACAGTTCTACCTCTGGATGATTGAGAACAAGTATTCAGATCTCAGCGAGACCAAGCTCCGCAAACTCCGGATACCCGCCAAGGATCCTATGACCAAGGTGGCCGCCGACTTGCTGACACCGGACGAGATCACCGCGATGATCAAAGCGTGCACCCGCCCCGTGGAACGGGCTCTCATCATGACGCTGTACGAAGGAGGGTTCCGCATTGGCGAGATCGGGACCATGACCTGGGGCGATCTCACGTTCGATAAATACGGTGTCATTGCGAACGTGAACTTCAAGACCAACATGCCCCGGTACGTCCGGCTCATAATGGCAAACGAATACCTGGCACAGTGGCGGGCCTGCTACAAACCGGACCCGAGCGGGAACGCGCTGGTCTTCGTGAACGTGCATGGCAAACCTCTCATCCATGCGACCATCAACAAGCATCTCAAGGTTATTGCCAGGCATGCGGGCATTGAGAAACATGTCACACCCCACATCTTCCGGCACAGCCGTATCACGCATCTCATCAAGGAACAAGTACCGGAAAGCGTGATCAAGCTCATGATGTGGGGCAACATCAGCACCGATATGTTCCGGACCTACGCCCATCTCACCGGGCAGGATATCGATTCTGCGATGCTCAAATCCTACGGGATAACTGTCGTGGATAACGGAAATGCAACATCACGGCTGGAACCGATCCAGTGCCCGCACTGCCGGAAGATCAATCCTCCCACCTCAAACTACTGTTTCTCGTGCGGCCAGCATCTTTCCGATGTTGTGATCGATACCGATGAGGGAATCCAGCAGAGCGTCCTCAGGGACAACCCGGATATTCTGCGGCAGCTGATTGATGAAAGGATTGCGGAGATGAAGAGGAAAGGGGAATTATAATTTTTTTACGGGGGGTTATACGAATTCCCCCATAACCTAGTTGCTCGACGATGAAATTCAACCTCTTATAGCACTCCACCAGGTATTATTATTCGAGTGGTTCCCAGAGATTGCAACTTCTCATTAGATAGTGGGAAAACTTCATGGAAATGTTGCGAGAAAATGTTTTCATAGTCAACCGTTACCGTCCAAATATGACCATTGCCTAAAATTTGACTTATATTATCCAATAATTCACATTGCGAATCTCGCTTCAGAGAGAGGAGATTAATTGAAGGCTGTTGAAAATCCCAATTGGCAGTAAAGATAATCGTAACATTTCTTGCGACTTCTCCGGTATTCCACAGGTTAACAACACGGCATCCTTCCCTATTTTCAATATCAAGTGAAAATATTGGCTGTTTTTGGGCATTGACAAGATCTTGGTTAATTTTTACAAGATCCCTTGTCAATAAAACGTACATGTACGTGACCACTGCAACAACTAATGTTGGAATTGCAAGAATGGCCGTTGTAATATATTGCGAATCATTCGAATGCTGGCTCATTGTCCAGACAAACCAAATGATATAAACTACTATGAAAACTGCAAATCCTATTTTTATGAGTGTCTCACCAAATTTGTTACTTTTCTCTTGGGAAGTCATAGTTTCCTCAGCTTCTTGGATATTCTCTGGTGGAGTTCCTCTTGAGATTAAAGCCTCTAATTTTCTATTTACTCCATCTTGGAATTTTTTGTTTCTGGCAGCGTTCGAAGTTAATCCATTGATCGTTAAATTAAGACCAAACATCAACAAGCTGAAAAGTAATGAAAAGAGTAATGTAAAACCCCAGGATGGCATTTCTGGGATTATTGGAGTAACCAAATTATGAAGCCCGTATGCTGAAACAACAATAAACAAAAAACCGAACCCGATCTTCGCCGTTTCAAGTTCGCAAGTTACCTTCAAATCTTCAATCTCTTCAAGAACTTTTTCTCGATCTGGAAAGAATGAAGTAATAGACTTCAAAAAATTCTTCCCAAAGACCATATCTAAAATTATCCCTTCGATATATATCCGTTTTTACCTTTCTACTTGCCATCCACTCGCATTAATGACTTCACAAAATTTGCGGCACCTCCCGCACCCTCTGGTACTTGACTGAAAAATTCAAAGTATTGCTTTTCCATTTCTCAATAATTCCAGCCGCGCTTGGCATTCTGGTGCAGTAAAATCTGCCAATTGTGTTACACGTGTACGACAAAAAGCGCCCATGTAACCCGCTGGTTCAGAAAACACTTTAAACAACTGCGAATTTATAAAACAATTACAATGCTGTTGGACTTCCTCCAAAAGGCGGGCAGCCGGATAAAGACCGCAGTGGCTTCGATCACGACGAAGATCACGGCCCTGATCCGTCGGCCCGAACCGGTTGCATTGCAAAAGAGCCGGGTCAGGATGAACAGCTTGGCGTCCGGAAAAGGATGTAAGAAGAACACGGGCCAGTGCTGCCGGCTGACAGGCAACCACTCCCCGATATTCTCGCTCTTTACTTTTTTTGGTGATAGTCTGTAGATTTCAGGCAATCGTTAACCGTGATCCGCTTATTGCTTTGATCCGATAGGCCACCTGCCGTTTCGAGGAGAGTGGCATCTGACCGGATGATAGCCGTTGCTTTGCGTGACACGAGGGAAAAAGAACGTTTCAACAATTGGGGAATGTGGCTGAACACAACTTAACAAAGTCGGTGAAAACATGCAGAACACAATAAATCGCGAACCCCTGCGGGTAACGCAGGAAGCCGTGGAAGCCTACGAGAAGCGGTCCGGCTTCTATGGCATCGGGAAGAAGATGGTTGAACACGGGCGCTGGAAGATCGTCACAAAAGAGGAGGTATCATGCACGCAATAACCAGTGGCAGCTCACAAACAAAACTTACCCAGTCACGCCGTGAGACTGCCATAGATACTTCTATTTCCATCTTTAAATTCCTCACTGAAGGAGGCAGGCTGGCGGGAGGATCAGTATGAGCCATTTCTCCGCCGGTATCGTGCTGACCGGGAGCGACGGCTATGTCCACATCCGGATCTGGGACAAATCGTATTTCATCCGCCCAGAAGATATGGGGATGCTACTGTTTGTCGGAGAGACCATCCCCCTGCTGCAGAAAAACCCGGACCCGTCCGGTAACCCGGTCGCATCCGGCTTGGTTTCCCTCAATCCCTCGGGCCGGGCCGTCATTATCTCGGTCGGCAGTGTCCGGTACATGCTCCCCCGCGACCGGTTCATCGCGGTTGCGCTCGGCGAAGACGTCTCCTGCATTCTCTTCGAGGTCCCGGGAGATGTACCGGAACCGGAAATACTTACGCCGCACAAGGGAGGTGCTGCATCATGACCAGCCGTCGCGGAACGCTCATCGAGGACGGGGCCCGCGAGCTCCTCAGGCTGCATGGTTACCGGGTCCAGGTCATCCCGCCCGGTTTCAACAAGAACCAGCCGCCGGCCCACCTTGTCGCGGAGCGGGATTCCGGCGAGAAACGGTTCATCCGCATCCGTAAATTCTCCCATCTCCCCTCAACGGTCGATATGGTCATGCAGAAATGCGGCATTGACCTTTCGCAGTTCCGCAAGCACATCGCCCGCCACATCGGGGAAGCCGGGTATCATTACGAGATCTGGATCTACTCGCTGACCTACGGATTCCGGTGCTTCGAGGTCATGAGGGACAGCATCCGGGAGATCCCGAAACGCTCGCTGTACCGATCCGTAGCATCGCACTCCGGGGGTGCGGCATGAGTGCCGTCCACCGCTTCCATGTTCTGGAGCAACAGGCGGGAAACATCCTGCTCAGCCTGGGCTACGAGCCGATGATAGTCAGCGACATTGTCCGGACTTCGCGGTACATCCCCTACAACCTGACCGCACGCAAGGAACTGGACGATGGGACCATTGACAATGTGATGGTGAAACTGAAGATCTCCCTTCGTCCCCTTGTCTCGCTGAGTGATGCCGAGGAGTTCTGCCGGGATGAGATGGGGCGGATGAAGAAATTCTTTTTACAGCTTCCTTCCGGCCTTCTGGCTTCCCGGTTCGAAGTCTGGATCTCGATTCCCTCACGGCAGTTCCAGCAGTTCGAAATTACCCGCGACGGTATCCGGGAGATCCTGTGTCGCGGGCAAAACGCCGGTGGTGATGGGGGTGCTGTATGATGGCGCAGAGCGCCCGGTCCGCCTCCCGGCAGCGGGGTTTGGAACTCCTCGTCTCCCGGGGCTACGAGCCGGTTCTGCCGGTAGGGAGCAGTTTTCTTGCAGAGTACATCCCGCTTCATCTTGTCGGGTTGCGGGGCGATTACGAGATCCTGGGTGTCAAACTCCGGACCGCGACCGGTGCCCTGAACATCCCGTACGTTGAATCGCTCTGCAGGTTCGAGATCTGCCAGTTCCGCTCGCTGTTGACCCGGTACCCGGGCAACATCTTCATCCGTTGCGAGCTCTGGGTGAGTTCGCCCAACGGCTCCCTCCACTGTTACGAGATATTGCCGGACGAGATCCGCGAGGTGGCTGCCTATGCCCACTGAGGAGAAGAAGCCGGCAGTCATGACTGAAAAAGTCGATGGCATCCCGCTCTACCTGATCCCGAAAGCAATCGCGGACCTGATCAAGAAGAAGGGCGAATCGGTCTTTCACATCTTTGTCGAGCGAAAATTCCATCACCGCTATACCGTGAAGGTCGAGACCTTCGATGAGCACGCGGAGCGAGTGAGGCAGGAGGAGCCTGCCCCGGAAGAAGGCGACGGGCATGGCTGACCTGGTAATTTTTTCACCGCAGACCAGAGCAGGGACCCGGGTGGTGACGTGTGGATGGTCTGCTCCGTGATGCCGTTGCCCGATTAGCCGGGCCCTGGCAGGTCGTCGAGGTCCGGGCACTCACCGACCAGTTCACCCACAGCGGCTACTTCAGTGATCATGCTGCGCTCATCAAGGCCGTTGAGCCGCTGGATACAGACAGTTCAGTACACGGCATCTACGTCACGCTGAACGAGGTGAACCCGGCCCTGCTCTCGCGCCGGGCGAACCGGATCAAGATGCGGCTCGGCAAGAAGGACAGCACGACGAGCGATGCGGATATCCTGCGCCGCCGCTGGCTGCCGATCGACATCGACCCGCTGCGACCGAGTGGTGTGTCGAGTACTGATGAGGAGCACGGGCTGGCCCTGGCAAAAGCCGAAGAGATTGCCCGGTGGATGGCCGGGCTAGGTTTCCCGGAACCGGTCCGGGCCGACTCCGGCAACGGGGCCCACCTTCTGTACCGCATCGATCTGCCGAACGATGAAGCAGCAACAGCACTCGTGAAGGCTTGCCTCGCAACGCTCGACACGCTCTTCTCAGATGAGCGGGTGAACGTGGATACTGCGAACTTCAACGCGGCCCGCATCTGGAAACTCTACGGTACGATATCGCGGAAGGGTGACAACACCCCGGAACGTCCGTACCGGAGGAGCCGCATCATCTCGGCCCCGGATGAGCTGAAGATTGCGACAGCGGAACAGCTCAGGGATCTCGCGGCCCGGCTGCCGACCGAACAGCACGCACAGCCGCAGCCGGCAACGGTGAATGGCAAGGGCTTCGACCTGCGCCACTGGCTCGCAGACCACGGCCTCGATGTCAGGACCGAGAAGCCGTACAGCGGCGGCACACTCTTCATCTTCGACCAGTGCCCGTTCTCGTCAGCGCACAAGGACGGGGGCTTTGCGATCCAGTTCGGGAACGGCGCAGTCTTCGCCGGTTGCAAGCACACGTCCTGCGGAGGCGGTACGCAGCGCTGGCAGGAGCTCCGCGAGCGGTATGAGCCGGACCGGGCGGCGAAGCGGAAGGACTGGGAGCAGAAGCAGCAGACCGCCCGGAAGGACCGGGCCCGGGCAAAAGCAGAGCTGGAGGGAAGAACTGACCCGGAGCCGGCTCCGGTCGCGGCCTCTCCCGACCAACGGGCAACTGCCCTCGGTGTATTGGAACGCGGCGACCCGGTGGCGCTGATGCTCCGGACCTTTGCGCAGGAGCATGTCGGTGATGAGATTGTTGCCCGCTGCATGATCCTCTCGATGGCATCGCAGCATGTGAAAAACTCGGACGGGCTGCACGTCTCCGTGACCGGTGATTCCGGGAAAGGGAAGACCCACGCCTTCCGCAAAATGATGCGCCAGGTGCCGGATGCGTACAAGGTGAAGGGCACGGTGAGCAACAAAGCCCTCTATTACATGAAAGACCTCCGGCCCCGCACGGTCCTGATGAGCGACGACACCGAGCTCTCGGACGGAATTCAGGAGATCCTGAAGTCTGCGACTTCGAACTTCCACGAGCCGATCACGCACACGACGGTCACAAAAGATCTGACCTCGCGGGTCTGCACGATCCCTGAACGTTGCGTCTGGTGGATTGCGAAGAAGGAAGGGACCGGTGACGATCAGGTGATGAACCGGATGCTGACCTGCTGGATTGACGAGTCCTCCGGGCAGGATGCCCGGGTACTGGCGGCGAAGCAGGCCCGGGAGATGCTCGATCCGGACCTCTTTGTTGACGAGTCCGATGAGCTGAGAACCTGCAGGGCCATCTGGGAGATCCTGCATGAGCAGATGATCTGGGTGATCATCCCCTACTCGCAGCGGATACGATTCAATGCCATTTGCAACCGGCGCAACCCCGATATGCTTTACGACCTGATCAAGAGTCACGCGGCCCTCTTCTTCATGCAGCGCCGGCAGAAGACAAGCGAGGACGGGACGCTCTGCGTGTATGCAGATGAAGCGGATTTTTCTGCAGCTAATGATGTCTTCACCCTCCTGAACGGAACGGCGGGGGGCCAGGAATCGAAGATGACGAAGAAAGAGTCGGACCTCCTCGCCATCATAGAGAAGGCCGACCAACCGGAGTTCACCATTCAGGACCTCCAGCGGTTCACGGGCGGGTCCTACATGGGGATCTACCGGATGCTCAAGGGTTACGACAGCCGGGGGAAGAACTATACCGGTCTTCTGGAAAAGTGCCCGGCGCTCTCATTCACCGATCGGACGGTGACGATAAATGATGAAGAGGGCGTTTCGGTCCGGCGCAGGACCGAGGCATTTACTTGGAGCCGCGAGATCTTCCGGCAGTGGGCGAACGGCGGGGCCTGCTGGCTCGATCATGACCCGAAGGACAGCGATGAGGACGGCGGCGCAGGTTCATTTACAGCATTACAGCACGTTTACAGCAGTTTTACAGCAACTGCTGTAAATCAAAATGGCCAACCCGGTGCGCCCGGTTCCTGCAAAGAAAAAGATTGTACAAATAATTCTGTACTAAGAGATGATGATTTACAGCAAAACCGGAATTATGGAGACGGTCAAAATTCCGGAAAAAATTCTGATCAGTGTCTCCATGATTCTGAAAATGCTGTAAACAAAAAACGATCTCTGACCGGAGCGGTTCAAAAGCCGAATCCGGCCCCACCGGTCTCCCCGGACTCTTACAGCACGTGCTGTAAAACTGCTGAAATAAGCCCGGATCCGGACACCCCTGCTGTAAACAGGGATCAGGTCCGGCCCATCAAGGTCCGCGATTACAAAAAACTCGAGGTACCGGAGCCGAAGACCCCGTGCTGGTCCTGCGGGAAGAAAGGCTCCTGGTATGTGGAAAAATACACGGCGGAACGCCGGGCACGGCCCAAGGAATGGCAAGAGGCACGGCGGATTTGTCAGTCATGTTACAACGAAGCGGTGAAAGATGAACAGACCGCGTCGGTCCCGCTGCCCGGGGCCGTGGATGTTTCCCGGTGCAGCCGGGTGACGGTGGATATCGGCAAGTGCTCGGTCTGCGGGATTGCGAAGGCGGTGTGGATTGACCGCGAGGCGGGCGTGAAGCTCTGTGAGCATTGTTACGGGAGAGGATTGAGGAAGGAGGCGGAGGAGAGTGGGGTTGTGTGAAAAATTCCTATGGTGCTAATTTTTGAGTTGATCGATATTTTTCTCATATTTTTTTAATTCCTGCTCCCAGTCTTTTGGATATGTATCACGGTTTGTTTTGTTGATTTTTAGCCAGAGATTTCGAATACCGACGTCATTATGTTTTTCTCCATCTTGGCGTACTTTATGGAAATAATAATCTTCAGCTGCTTGGGATAAGATTTCATTTACTCTTTTACTTGGTATGATCCAGAAGTCGGGCTCATTAACAAATTTATTTAAGAGGATAAATGCGTAGTAAAAGTCATCAGCCCCACCGATCTCGTCCTTTTTTGATAGAGGAAATCTATCGACTTTCTCGAATCTGGTCTTCACAGATAATTTAATGGTTTTTCCCGTGGGATTTACTGCCAGTATATCGTATTTTTCAGCCCGTCCCAATGTGATGGTCGCAATAAAATTCTCGGCGGATAACCTTGAGGCAATATAATATTCTCCTGCATTGCCAATATTCTGTTTTCCAATTTTATTTTCAAGGTTATTCACCGCTTCCATAGTGTTCAATAAGAGTCTCTCATTTATCTTTGTGTTCAGCAACACCTATCCTCGCAATTTTACACATCCTACTATCAGATGACGGTCCCGCCTGCCCTTCTCTCTCACGAAAGCACGGAGCACTACACACCGCAGTACATTCTCGAAGCAGTGATCGCCTGCCTGGGCCCGATCGATCTCGACCCGGCCAGCAACAGTCGGGAGATCCCGAACGTACCGGCAGCGAGGCATTATACCGCTCAGGACAACGGGCTCATCCAGCCGTGGGAGGGGCGGGTGTTTCTCAATCCCCCATTCGGGCCCGGGGTTGAGCAGTGGTTTTCGAAGCTTTACCTGGAGCGGTCCGCAGGTAGGACCACGGAGGCGATTGTGTTGTGGAAGTCGGCAACAGAGACCTCCGCGTGGAAGACGCTGACGGCGATATCGTGCCGGGTGTGTTTTCCATCGGCCCGCATCCGGTTCGCAGGTCCTTCTGGAGATAGTGGTCCCGGACCTACGTTTTCACCGGCGCTGTTCTATGTTGGGGATTGGCCGGAGCGGTTTGAGAGAGCGTTTGCCGGAATAGGGCCGGTGTGGGTGCCGCCAAAGTAATTTCCATCCACCATATCAGGCAAATGGTGTCTGCCCAATTGGTTGAAGTAAAATTCTCTGCCAGTTTCCCGGATGGATAATTGTTCCGGCAAGGTCAAGACAATTTTCTCCATTGTAAGCAGACGATTTCCAAAGGGGCCGGATAGGGGCCTAAGGGGTCTCACAGGAATCAGGATAAATGAGACACAAATGGGACATTTATGAGACAAATGAGACAGTGATTTTTCAAAAACAAAAGGGCCTTATAAGGGCCAAAAGGGCCAGCCTTTCACCGGAGGAGAAGGGCCTGACATGCCCGATCGATTGACTCATTTTTGTTACATATGGCTCAAGCCCGGACTTGAATTTTCGGAAAACAAAAAGGCCACATAAGAGCCAAAAGTGCCAGGATTCGTTCGATGTTACCATTCCGTCGTGAGTCCGCCACTCTAATCGACTCAGAATGATACCATACGACTCAGCAGGTATCGCAGTTTAGTGATAGGATAATAACGGTATCAGTGATAATGGGAATGCTCGGAAATTGATGAGTGCGCATTCTGTGAGCATAACTCTCTTTTGAAATGCTCACCATATGAGCGCGGGTATCGTGGCGATTTCATTCTTCGTTAATGAAGGAGGGTTGTACCGTTATGTAGGGAGTTCCTTTCACTATGTAGGGAGCTTTTCCTGTTATGTGGGGGGCTTTTCTTCTGGAAAAGGCAGTTCTGGCTCATTCCCGTTTTTGCCGTTGTTTCCATATCGCAAGAAAAGCTCTGCATTCATCCTTCGGAGGATATCTCGGCTTCTTCAGGATTACATTGTACGCAGCGATCGCTTCAGTGTGGGTTGTACCAGAAAAGTAAGTGCAAATAATAGCTCATCCATGGTGAGTAAACGCATTCCACAACCCTTTTCCTATCTCTCATCATTTTTAATTTTACTTCGGGCTGATTCATCACGCACTGCACCAAATGCGGAAGACCTACAAAACGCGGCGAATCCTTTTGTGAGCGATGCCAGAATCCCCATGGGGGTGCATATGGATCTTTTGAACAAAAGATCATCTCACACCGGCCCACGTATGAACAGTTCAAACAGGAATTTCTTGACCCCGATCAGGTCAAGGGTCTTTTCTGGGCTGACGATGCCCTCCTGGAGTATGAATATTACAACACCGACCGAAGAGAGTCTGGCAAAGCTCACTTCACACCCCTTCTCGAAGGACCCCACGGGGGAGATTACGGGCCAGAACATCAAAAACTTGAACTTTGGTTTATTGATGGATTCTTTGGTATATTCCAGGAAAGGGTCCAAGCATTGGACGGCGGCAGTGTTAGTCCTGCATCGTTGAAAGGTGTACGGGAGCATTTTTTTGCATTCAGACAATCGCTCAATCTGATTCATCAGAAATTTTCCCGGGATTCTTACATTGGAAGTCTGCCGGACATCGAACCGATTAAAATTCTGTTAAAAAAACTCCTTGTAAAAAATAAAAAAGACCCGCTTGCCATTGATAATGTCGGGCAGGTTTTTGATCCGGGCAGCGCCCTTTTTTTCCTCGAACTTTATGTAACCCTGCAGGATTCGGATCTCCTTGCCACCATTCAGGAGGATCTCATCAAACTCTCACCGCAACAAGCGGATAATTTTACCCGATCTCCCCAGATTATTGTTCTCCCCTGGGAACACCAGCAGGCTGCATATGACGCATGGGTCAAGTCTGGCCGGCAGGGTATTATTGAGATGGCAACTGCGACCGGTAAGACTCTGGTCGGGCTGATGGCAATTGAGGAGATTGCACGAACTAAAGAGAATGCCACAGTCCGTGTCATTACCAATTCCCGTGCATTGCTGAACCAATGGAAACGCGAGTCGGTAAAAAAACTCGGATTATTACAGGATGTCACCCGCGATTTTAATATCTCGATAAACTGGAAGGGGATCGCGGTTCATTTCGATACGATCCAGAGGGTAAGTGCCAATCCTGAACTATACCCGGCGGATTTGATTATTTTTGATGAAGTCCATCACCTTGCAGGTCCGGAGTTTAGCAAGGCCCTCCAGATTCCCTGCCCGGAAAAGATGGGGCTCTCGGCAACCGTTGAAGGTGAGCTGAAACTCTCGATTCTGAAGGACGAGTTGGGGCCGGTCGTATACCAGTTCGGGTTGAAGGATGCCATGATCAAAGGTATCATCCCCTCCTTTGAATGGAAGGTAATCCCGGTCTATCTTGCGGTTGCTGAGGCTGATGAATTCAAGAAAATCTCCCAGGATATCACCTATCGGTTCAGTTCGGTGAAAAGTGACGCCGAGACGATTTCCCGGATTACCGGCGGCAAACGTAAAGGAATCGAAGACCTTGGAGACTTTATCCGGCTTATCGAGCAGGCACGGTATAAAAAGATAGAACTGCCTCCCGAATGGAAACAAATCCAGGCACTCATTCTCAAGAGACGGTGGATCATTCACAAGTCCCAGCCCCGGCTTGAGCATGCAATGGAACTTGCACAAGATCTTGCAAAGACGAAGAAAGTCATCCTCTTTACGATGGATACCGATAGCTGTGACTATCTGGGGAAAGAACTCGAAAAGGATAACAAAAATATTTTTGTAATTCACTCGTTCATCAAAGGAGATCCCAATATTCTCATTGAACGGTTCAAGCGTGCACCGTATGGGGCTTTGATCGGTGCCCAGATGCTGGGTGAGGGAATCGACATCCCTGATGCAGAGATCGGCATTAATGTTGCTGCTTCAAAGACCCGACTCCAGCTGACGCAGCGGATGGGACGTATTCTGCGTAAAGGAACCGGGAACAAGAAGGCCCCTGTCTTCTATCATTACGTTGCAATCCCGGAGCCGGAGAGTTACATTCCTGAAGAAGATGATGTGGCCTTCCTCGATGATCTTGCCTGGGTGCAGGATGCTGCACTTCGTATGGGTCTCGATGCGGAGGTTATCGGAAATGAAGAACTTCTGAAACAAGAACTCGCCGTGGAAAATTCATTCTCAACGCGATTCTTCGACAAGGATCTCACAAAGAAGGTCCCGAAGTTCGGTACATTCAACCTCAAATATGTGATGAGCCAGCTTACGGACCGATCAATATTCCGTATCATAACGATTTTGCAGAATCTGGAAGCTGACAAAGAGATCTCAAACCCCCAGTGGGCCAGGATCATCCGGTCATCGTGTGGAAAGAAGAAGCGGGATGAAAAGAACTGGGAGCACCTGGATATTCCCGGGTACTGGTGGCTGCTGATATTAGGAAAACGTAATCCTTCCAGGATCAGTGAAATTTTCAAGAGCGTCCGGACTGATCTGGATCATTCTGCCGATGAGACTGATGAGGAGATTGTTCGGGAAGTGTCAGAGGAGTTGAATAATCCTGATATCGCTGCTGTCGGGCCGGAAGTAATTGATGATAATGTGTCAGCAGGGATTGAGCAGGAACCCGTTGCGACGCAGATTGAAATTTCTCCAAAAATTGTTGCTGCCGATGCTGTTCCCGTGCAACAGCCTGAGATAGTTGAGTCAGTTCAAGGCTCGGTCAATGAGCTGAAATCAGAAAAGGTTGTATCCACATTCAGGATTGGCACCCTTAGTGTATCGGAGATAGAGATTGATCATGACATCGATGAATTGTTAGAGGAGCCTTTACCTAAAGACCTTGAGGGAAAGGATCTCACTCGATTGACGCTTGAGGATCTGTTTGAACCTGAAGCATAATGGATCTAGTGTAAGCAGGCGTTTGCCGGGATTGGGCCTATGTGAGTGGTTCCGGGGAAAAATTGTTATTAAGGTAAAATGGTATGAAGCATCTTTCGGATATATCTCTCATCTTCCTGGAACAGAACATGGTTCTCATCATAGACGGTATCTGCAGGGTAATCGAAAACCCCGCCTACTGACTGCTTTTCTGTCACGGAGACGATGAACGAATCAAGCGTGATACTTGATCCTTTTTTCTTTTCATTGAGTTTTTGTTCAAGTTCCTTGATGGTATTGCATAGCTGGATCTTCTCATCTTTGAATCCGGACTTTATGTTTACGAGACCTTTGGGATCCACGAAGAGGAGGTGCTGCACATTGCCATACACAATCCAGATGATGAAATCCGGGAAGAAATTGACATTCTCGAAAAATCCGACACCACGTTTCGGGAAGTTCCGGAGAACAAATACCTTCTTTCCTGCGAAGGCGTCGGGGTCGTTCTCTATGTGAGACTTGAGGTCAAGAACGAATTTTCGTTCACCGGTGTTGAGACCTTCCGGATGAATCTCGACTTTTAATGCATCTCCGTACCGGGCGAGAAGTGGCTGATAGAGATGCCTGTCGAAGAAGACGTTGACGAGGTTGAGATTTTTATCCCCTTTGTAGAGTTTTTCGATATCACTTTTGATGAGTTTTTCAATGGCTTCAATGAGGGCCTGCTCTTTTTCACTGACGCGGATGTGGTACGTAAAGTCGAAGTTTCCATGATTTTCGTCGAGAACTTTAATATCGAGATGGTTCTTGACCCAGAGGTTACGCTTTTTGTCGTAATACTTCTGGAGATATTTCCGGAGGATAGCGATGGTGATATCTTCAAGGATATGAAGATCCTTGCATTGTTTAGGAGTTATGAAATCCTCCTGACATTTGAGGCGGTAGAGCTTTTTCCTGATAATCTCTTTGAGTTCAGTTTCGCCGAAAACAAAGTTGTACCAGTTCTTCTGAATTCTTGTTTCAAGGAGTGCAAAGTAGATGTGGTTCCAGTTGAGTGTATCGATGTGTGCGGGATTGAGGAACCGGTCCGGGAATTCTGTTTCGGCTTCAATGCCATATCCCTTTTTCAGACTGTCTTCGACATCGACCTTTGCCAGGAGGTCCACGTCTGCGATGATACGGTCATCGACAGTAAGTGTGAAGAGTTCTTCTTTTTTGAAGAGTCGTTTGTCTATGTGGGGGATGAGCAGACCTGCCTTGAGATAATCTTCGTTGATGCGGATAGAGAACGGGATGTCGATGTAGGTATCGACTTCGATGCCCTCTTCAATGAGGTACTCGCGGAACTGTTCGAGATAATTTGCCTCGATACCGAATATGTTGAGGGTTTCAAGGAGCGGAACGAACTGCGGGGCAGAGTCTTCTACGGCGCTGCTGCGTTTGAGTCGGAGGTCTTTTCCCTTGAGACGGACGCCTCTGCCAAAGAGCTGGATAATCTGGGTGCCTTCGCTTTTGCCGATATTGAGGAGGCCCATGGTTGAGACCCGCCAGGTGTCCCAGCCTTCGATGAATTTTCGGGCACCTATGAGAATGTTGACCGCCGATGTTTTTTCTTTAATGCTGGAAAAGAGCGATGCGGTGAGTTCATCCTTGTCGGAGCGGATAGCGGTTTCCTGCTTTTCCACGAGTTTGATAAATTCTGTATCTTCCCCAATGTTGATGACCCCGAAATACGGGTTGTCGTTCCCGCAGCGGAGAGCGATTTCACCCTGCGCTGTTTTCAGGTTTACGATGTGGAGCGGGGCCGGAGCCGGGGCATGAAAGATTCTAGTGAGGATGTCGGCGTAGGTCTCTTCAGGCGTGAGGTTCTTTGCTTTGAGGTAAGCGAGTTTCTGTTCGGGATAACTGGGAGAGAATAGGTCTCTGCTGGAATTTTTGTCGATGAGACCGGATTTTCCTTCATAGATAGAACGGATGGTACTTATGGTCCAGCCATGATCGTTTTTCAAGACTGCCGAGAGAAACCGGACCACTTCGAGAACATCGGACTCGCCGGTCTTTCCCTGCACCCGACTGCCAACAAAGATCCAGAGCGGGGCTTCGATGTTATACTTCTTTGCAAGTTCAGGATTTTCATCGAAGACCCGCTTCTGCTGGTAGAAGGTGAGGAGGTTTGCCAGCATGACGATATGTTTCGTCTTCTGATCGAATTTTGCATCCTTAACGTTGAGGAGCCGATAGTCCTTGCCGTACCCATCGCGATAGAAATAGCGGTACGAATAATCGAAGAGAGTGGATTTGCCATAACCTGTGAGCAGATCGTCCTCCTCTACCTTTTTCCCAGCTGCGGCGACTGCCTGCCCGAATGTAGCGCTATACTCGAACGTGAAACCATCTGTGGCGATCTTCTTCCGGAGGTCCATCCATGATGTTCCGCCGCTGCCTTTGTGGCCCTCATCTACGAAGACAAGATTTTTTGTATCAAAGCTTGCGATGTCAACCGAAACTCCCTGCCCCTTTTTCCCCTCGGTAAGTTTATTGATGTCGATGACTTGGACTACGGACGGGGCAACAGCAGATGCGAAGAGGCCACCCCGGGGCTGGAAGGGTTCCGCGGGAATCCCGCTTTTTGCAAGCTCGACCAGGTGCTGATTTGTCATGGACTCATTGGGGGTGATGAGGAGAATATTATCGAGGCTGATGCGGTTTGGTCCTGCGTTATAATGCGCGAACTGGAGGTAGTTGAGGTGGAGGATGAGGGTTTTGCCGCTCCCGGTGGCCATCCAGAAGGCGAGTTTACGGATATCGTCCTCATTGTAGAGGAAGTTCATGCTTGCATTCTGTTTCTCGATGAGATCATACGCGTACTCGTTAAGTTCATCGAGGAACTTCTGCGGGCTCTGGAAATACCGGTCAAGGAAAATTTCGGTGTAGAGTACGGCTAGGTGCTGGAAGTATGTGAGGGTTATGGGAGTATCCCGGTGCCGGTTAATCCGCTCCACATAGCCCCGGATACGGGCATCATAAGTTTCGAGGTTTACCCGGACCCGGGGATCAAGCCCGTTCCACGAGATCAGAGCATGGAAGAGATAGCTCTTGCCCTCTTCATCATACCCTTCCTGCACACCGTTTAGGAGTGCCTGCATCTCGTCGAAGCTCTTTTTGTTAAAGAGCCCGTGCATGTATCCCGCGAGGATGAGATGTTCGGCAAGCCGGGAGGTGGGTTTTGCCTTACCCTTTGCATTCACGATCTTTGTCTTCGCTGCTGCCATGCGATACTCCTCGCTCATGCTCCCATGAGACGCTGAAATTCGGGTTCGATGGGGAGGGCGACTTCTACATGGAAGTCGCCGTTGATGAATACCCGTTCGGCTTTGAGTTTGGGATCGGTGAGAATCTTCTCTTCGATGAATGTTTTATCTGCCTTGAGATCGAGCCCGGCAGAAGTTCGCCAGATAACCGTTGTTCCCTGACCACTCAGTGTTTCACCGTGAACAACACGGTACATGGTCCCGTTCTCCGCGAAGGTCCGTACCCGTTTTACCTTGAGGCCAAGCAGGTAGTTGAACGTCTCGACAAGATCCACGGTCTCATCATGCATCTCGGAATCCTTGGTAATGCGGAGCGTGTACTCAAACGGGCGTTCGAGTTTTGTAGTGTTCATTCGACAGGGGCTTTCCCGGGTCTCGAAGTCGAGCATGTATCGGAGCATATACCCGTCCATGTCCATGAGTGTCTTCTGGACCGTGCCTCCTTCCATGAAATCGATGTTGTTGAGGGTGTCCTCGTATTGCTCCAGTTTGAGGTATTTGAAAATGTGGCTGATACCATCGGTGTTCTGGGGCCGGCCATCTTTCCATTCTGAGGAATACATCACTTTTTGGAGGCGAGGTTTCATGACGGTGTCAAAATAACCTGCCATCTCAACTAGGATATATTTCCGATCGCCATTATCAGTATGATTGAGGTTGAGGACTGCATGAGCGGTGGTGCCAGAGCCTGCGAAGAAATCGCATATAGTTGAATTATTTTCCGAGAATCCAGCGATTAAATATTGAATTAATTCAATTGGTTTCGGATAGTCAAACACAAACCCCATCGATAGTAAAATTGATGACATCCTTTGGGTACTGCCCATATTCTCTAAAACACTTAATACATGACTTTGTATTTCCAATCTTTCTTTAACGACATAAGGTGTTCCATTTTTACTTATCAAAAATTTTGTTTTTTGACCTTTAGCATCACTAATTGGATTAAAATTATTTTCAATAAATTCTAAAATAAAATTTAGAGAACTCCAACCACTCCGTATTTTCAGCGGATTAATCAATCTCCAATTCTTAACTTTAACTTTATCGGAGAATTTTGGCCATTCTACTTTTCCAGGTTCAATTATTCCCTCTTCGAAATCGGCAGGAAAACCAATTGGTAATATTATATCTGAAGGTGGGTTACCGGGTCCATTTTTTACGATAGTATTTTCTATTGTATCTTTGAACAATTTGCTCGTTTTTTGAATATTTGGGTCAATTGTTTTTGGATGTGATAGGGTTTTTAAATTTTTTGCATATGATATTAGGTATTCATGATTTTGTTTAATTTTACTTTGATTATCGATGTTTCCTTCCGTTTTCCAAATAAATGTACTTGCATGGTTTTCCTCTAAAAAAAATACATTTAACAGATTACTCATTCGATAAAGTTCTTGATCACCAATAGAAGAAATAAAAAATCCATTTTGACTGTCTAAAAGCAAATATGAAAAACGCAACTTATTTTCTATCATCGCCAGCCAGCTTGAATGCTGATAATTGTCTTTGTAAAGAAACTCATCTTTTCCCGTATTATAAGGGGGATCGATATAGATACACTTTACCTGCTCCCGGTATCGCTCCTGGAGTAAATTCAACGCTTGCCAGTTCTCGGACTTCACCATTAGCCCGCCGGTCACTTCATCTAGCTCATCGAACGTGGCGAGAAGTGTATCCTTGAACGTATGAGGGAAGAATTTTGTGTCAAGCACAAGATGTGGGTGTGCCTTTAGGAATTCCTCATCAATGACATTGCCCTTCTTACTCGAGAGCGTAGCCTGTCCGCCCGGCTCCCCAATACCGTAGAGCGCCTTCCATTCAGCGATCTGAGCCGTGTTCTTCACAATCTCCGGGTAGAACCCCTCAGGCACCTGGTCGAGCGTCATGCAATAATTCGCGTTCAGCACGAACTTTTTCTTCTCGAAGAGTTTCTTCTGGAAATCTTCGATCTGGGCGAGGAACATGATGATCTTTTCCGAGATAACCTTCATTACCCGGACCCGGCTTAGGTACTGCTCAATGGGTATTTCCTTGTCCGTCCCTAGATCATCAAGATCAAACATCTCGTTTTTAATGTAGAAGTCCAACTCCTGCGTCAGGAAGCCAGAGAGATCCTTGTGGATGAAATAGTCTGTTGTGTTGCGCTTTGCGTACGTTGCAAGGTGCTTTTCTAATGGTGTCTTTCCGTCAGTTTCCCGAGTCAACCCAGCTCTCAACCCGATATCCGGGATGGCCGCGAGGATCGCCGTCTTTGCCTGTTCGTTCAAAGCATCCTGAATATTCCGGATTCCAGCGGCTGCCTTTTCTGATTCAGTCAGTGCCCGGTATTCGAAGAGAATGACAAGCTCTTTTGTTTTCTCATCGTAGGTAATGTTACGCTCATCGGTGTTGAGAATGAAGAACCGGTTCTCTGTTTTCGTGTTGTTCATCGAGGTCTCAGCCTGCACGATCTGGAACCGGATCGTATACTCCCCGACGCGGAATGCATAGTTGAAAAAATATTCCCCTGTCTTGATGTAGTACTGGTCCTTATTCGCCCAGTGGAGCATCACTTCTTCGCCATTGTAGGGAACTGCAAACTTCTGCCTCGCCGAGTACCGGCGCATACTCATGAAATCCCCGTTGTCGTAGTATCGGGAGAAGAATTGATAGATGTGGTTGAAGACCTCGGTTTTCAATTCGTCAGAAACAGACGCTGCAGCATAAGCCGCTGTCTTCTCTTTGTATTGCTTCGCCAGATCAGCACCAATTGGTGTGTTACTAAACTGCGGATTGAACTCGCCAGAAGGAAGAATAGCGGAAGATCCGAGCGTCTTTTCAATTGCGCTTTTTAGCTCATCCAATTCTTTTTTTGCTGATGCCTTTGTTGTTGCTGATATCTTTCCGAACTCTGTATCAACCGATGCAATAAGGTCTTTCTCGATGAACTTCTCGATCACATCCCGTTTCCGGTTCATGATGCGGTAAATACCGAAATCGAGATCAGCAGATTCAAACTGGAACAGTCTTCGTAAAAGGCTCTGTAATTTTTTCGCGTAGTCTTCAGGCATCAATAATCACATCATCAAATACTTCTTTACCAATTCTAATCCTCATTGTTTTCTCTCAATAATCCCACACCAAGTAGTTAGTCCAAAATTATTCGTCTGTATCATAAGTCTGATTAAAAAATCGGGTAGGATCAAAAAATGCGTCAATCTGTGCGTAAATATCCGGTTGTGCAGGACAGGTAGCGGCATCAAACTGAAATAGGGTGGCCTGTCTGGTTCCTCCACAGTGATTCTGATAATCAATCGCTGCAGATTGAAGAATCTCTAAAAATTTTTTAAGCGACCGTCGTCTCAAGAAAATTTTATTATTCCTAACCTCGCGGTACCGATTAATATTGAACGAGGATTCTGTAGAATCGTCAGGAAAGAGCCGATTGAGTATTCTTTCCATAGTTACAAGGAGATCATGGAATTCTCCTTTTCCCAGCATTGTGAATAGGGGATGTTCTTGGGTAATTATTTCATTAAGCGGGGGCAGTCTCTCATACCTTTCCAGTTTTCCTGACCTGGAGAGGATCATGATCATCATCTTCTGAATAAAATATGCCGCATTATTGGGGTAATCATAGGAGCTGAAGGGAATATAGATTAAGGGAAGCCGGGGAATTTCAATCGGTGATGCAAATGCCGAAGTGATATCAGGATTGAGAAATGTCGCTCCTGTGAGATTGGTAGCGGTCAGGTTCTTCCTCGCTTCATTATAATGAAGGACAGGGAAGGGAAGTGGATTTCTTGCGTGGTCCTCGGTAATTTTTTGAAAATTTGTACAAAGAATTCCAAAATCTATGATTAAATTGGTCTCGTTGATTTGAAGCTTGTTAGAAGTCGCGACCAATGTGTCAGGATGCTGCTGAACGAACCGGAATTTTTCTGCCTGATCATCATCACTTCCACCGCCTTTTGACTCAAGAAAAAGAACAGCATTTTTTTCTGATGATGAATATCCTGCATCTGGTGTGGGAGCATGAGGAGGTACCGCCCCGGGATCATACGCCGGAATTGGAATTCTTAATCCAAGTTCCCTCAGAGGGTAACCATGCTCAAGCAAAACGGGCGTAACATGCATATTTCTCCGGCCTAGGATTACAGAGAGATTCATGAGTTTTGTATGTTCACTAGGCGGGAATGATTGCATCACCAGCACCTCCTATAAGTTTTGCTTGAGGATCGATATTTTCCTGACATAAGGTAAATAGACGTATAACGGAATTTCCGCATGTGCCTTTTGGAAGGTTTATTAGCAGCTCATCAGGAAAAATTTCAAGATCAAAATGTCCGAAGTTATGAAGATCTAGCACATCAACTAGGTAGTGATCATCGTCAATTTTGTTGGGATATCCTAAGAATCTGAACGGATTAGTCCCTTTCAACAAACTATTGGTAAAAAATTCCAGATTTTCTAGCTTTGAGGTGAGTTTTATAGAAAGAATATCCCCTTTAATCTCAATACCGTCATTGCTGGTGACATAATCTGTTGAATAATCCTGCTCTATTTTTTCCACGATTGGCCGGTAGTGTCCCTGAATAACCTGTTGCTGAAATTCGAGAACGTGATTGATGGAATTTCCTCGAGAAATATTAATTGATCCATCCATCGATAGCCGAGTTTTTACAAAATCACTATGATTGTAAGAGAGGAGAACCTCAATATTTGAAAAACATGCCCCCTTACCAATATATGGGTTATCCAACAGATTTCCGATAATGTCAGTTGCATTTTCCGCAGACAATTGGATGGAAAGCTTCGTCATTGGAATGCTCTCACTACGGAACATATTGAAAAATTTCATGCTAAATCTTGTTTTTGGATATCCGGATGAAATTTTCTGAAGAGAACTTGATGAGAACCAAGTATAATCGAGATGGCTGTTGTTTTGTTGAATTAATTTTTTTATGTCCTTTTTTATTTCCAGACTATTGTCAAGAGAATAGAGTACCCAGAATCGATTATCAAGCATATCGAGGTATGAATACGAAAGTTTGTTGTCCCGTGTTAGTTTCAGGATTTTTAGATTTCTTTCTGATGTCGGTAAGAATTCAATATTTCTTTCTGGATGAATTCTTTCAAGGGGGACGTTAGATTCAATGGGAAGAGCTTTAAGATACTTTTTTTGACTGGGTTTTCCTTCCGCGATACGCTCTTCATCAACCTCTTCATCATCCTGTTGAGAGATATTGCATATCGCTTTCTCCAGCTCCCCGTACATTTCCTGCCGATTAGATATCTTAGGTAATGCATCGTATCCCATTATTCAACTCCACCCCCTGGCTTGTTATACATCATTCTGTTTGATCATATACTTAGTCTCATACATAACAGTCTTCATCTTTTCATTCTACCGCTAATTTCTGGGAGATTTAAACTCACTTCCTCCATCGGCATATATTTCCGTAATTGCACTGCCCACACGATTCTCCTGGACATGGTTGAAATTTCCGCCGCTTAATCCCATCGATATGAACGCCGGCATAACCTTCCGCAGATTCAAGATCGTGGTTGCTCATCGACACTTCTGCAATCGATGCATCTTCCAGGTATGCAATCGAACCTCGTGTCACTGTATCGCCAAGCATCGTCAGTCCCCGTGCATAAATCCTGACCTGCATCGATGCCTCATCCTGAGTTGTCACGCGATCCGAAGTCTTGTAGTCGCGGATTTCCACACCCGCCCCGTCATGGAGGATTACATCGATCTTCCCTACAACGGTTGCCCGATGCATCGGGTATTCGACCCGGGTCTCCACTTCTCTGATACGGAGCATATCGTCCTTGTGATCTTTGGCGAACTTGATCAATCTCTTTTTCGCCGTATCCCGGAAGCTGCTAAGACGTCCCTCATCAGCAAATGGCAGGTGGAAGTGCCGGTCAACTGAATTTGCAACGGCGCTAATCGGTGAAGCCCCTTGTTTCATCTGCTCAGCGGCTACCCGCATACAGAAATGTAGCGATGTGCCATAACCGAGAAGATCGGACAGGCCCGGCTGATATCCCCACACTGCATTCAGCCGATACATATACGGACACTTCCCGTACACAATCAATTCTCCAGCAGAATATGACTGAATATCTTCCGCATCCCCGCGTGAGGAGAGATCGTGAAGAGGCAAGTGATCCCGATCAGAGACAGAGGTCATCCGGTCCACGGGCAGACATTCATCCACAAACTCGCTGACCCCTTTTCGCCGTCCATTAAGCCGTGTGAAATAACTCACGACAAGAACATCTTTTGCCCGGGTCAGAGCCACATACATCAGCTTGCGCTCGACTTCGGTGTCTCCCTCATACCGTTTAACATTGAAAATATCCCGGGGAATAAGCCAGTGTTTCTCTGTTCCCACCATCCGGGATGGGAACCGTCCGTCAACAACTGAGGGAATAAAGACAAGTGACCATTCGAGTCCTTTTGCCTGGTGCACGGTCATCATCTGCACAGCATCCACACCTCGAAGATCATCACCCATTTGCTCCTCGTACGATGAAGATGCATACGTGTTCATGAACCAGCAGAGGCTTTTCAGGTCAGCTTCCCAATGCAATCTTCGTCCCCCAAGTCGGTTCGCCGTCTCAAAGTCCGTGAGCATTGACCCGAACCGCCCAAGATTCGCCATCACAACCGCATGTTCAGGGTTCTCCGGGTCGAGATACTGGTACCCGAGAATCGTGAGCAGTTCATAGTACATCTCCGTGAAGTGCTTGTAAGTCCCCCGCAGGGTGGATGCCTTCCACCGATCGAGAGCCGAATGAATATCTGCGGGGAGTACAATCTCTGGGACGGCATCGTGCCAATCATGCAGAGCAGCATCCAGGAGGTCATCGCCCCGTATCGTGTCTTTGCCAGACCATTTCGATTTCTGGAAAAAACCCTCTGGAGCTAACCACGCGATCAATTTTCCCACGGCCTGCACATCCGAACGGCGGAACAGTCCTACCTTACCGCCAACTATGAACGGGATATGACGATGCCTGAACACATCGATGAAGGGAGGACCGGATGTATTCACGCTTCGCAGGAGAATGCCAATATCTGCGTAGGAGCAACGCCCGGATTTCACATAATGATCGATCTGATCCGCAATCCATTCCGCTTCGGAGCTATCCGATTCGAATTCTCCGAGATACACCCCTCCTTTGTCCATCCGTGTCGCCACCAGATGGTCGTAATGAACCTGTGCGAAACAATCGGAAAACTCATTTGCCACAGTCACAATAGATGTCGTACTACGGCGATTCTCCGTAATTGAGACCGTCTCGACATCTGTGTGGGCAGTAACGAATTCATCAAAACATTCTGCATCCGACCCACGGAACTGGTAAATTGTCTGCCGGGGATCTCCAACGATAAATGTACTTCCCGAACGCCCGATGAGAGCGATTAGCTGCTCTTGTGCCCGGTTGATATCTTGGTATTCATCAACAATCAGATATTTCACATTCGCCAGGACATCCGGCTTTTCCTTGAGATGAGTCACGGTCAACGTGATCATACGGTTGAATGTCAATCGTTTATGGTGGGTGAGATGTTCTTCGTATTTTTTGTAGGATTGGAAAAAATCATGAGCTTTTTTGTCAAGAATGGCATCGGGAATCATCTCTGAATAAACAACATTCAGCGTCTGCTTGAACAATTCACAGTTTTCAGAATAATTTCTCCCTCCGGTAAGATGCAAATCCCAACCGAATCGGAGAAGAAATGCCATCTCCTGATTTTCATCAAAACTTCCAAAAGCACCGTAACCGAAATGGTCCTGCAGGATTCGCAGACAATAAGCATGAATAGTTCCGATGAACATCTCTCCGATATGGGCACACTGCTCTTCTCCACCGAGCTGTTTCACCCGTTCGTAAACACGGCTCTTCATGCTCTGGGCTGCTTTTTCTGTAAACGTGAAAGCAACAATCGATGACGGCGGAACCTTTTCAACTAAAAGAAGAGAGACAATTTTTCGTGTCAAGGTTTCAGTCTTACCAGCCCCGGCCCCTGCGATGACACGGATGTATTTTTTATTCGACAGGACGGCATTTTTCTGACTTTCAGAAAGAGGTTTTGGTACTTTGAGGATTTTATCGATGAGAGATTGTTCCGCGCCCATGGGTGAACATTGCATGTCCTCCAATTTAAATATGAAAGGAATGCTTCAGTAAAACCTAAGCCCCCCGTCCTATAGAGTAATATTCAGCCCAAGGGCCCAAGGGCGGGAGTAAAGTATGGCAGATTTCGTACAGAAGTCAAATGTCAAGAGTGCAATCCGCAATCTTGCAATCCCGATTGAAGACATTGCGACGTTCAACACGATCGTCGAGTCGGTTATCACCGACAACCCGTTTTCATGTGTAGCGTATATGACTGCCGGCGAGAGCCACCCGCCGGTCGAGAAGACCAAGGAGGCATACACCGCGAAGTTCGTCTATCAGGACGCCATGGCAAAGACCGTTGGGACCGCCAGCCACAAGTTCGACACGCTGGCAAAGTTCAACTCCGGCGTAACTGCGGTAACCGCTGCGACTGCGATCACAACGGCACATGGAGGTACCGTTGTCCGCGACATTGACAGCGATGCATTCTCCGCATCTCTGCGGTGCCATGACGCGAACGGGGAGCTCTACATGGTGAATCTCTCCCGCGACCGGGTCACCATCACCTCCTACTCGGATGAAGCAATCCGGACCAGGATCGAGACCTGGGCGGACACCGTGGCAGCTCTCGCCTAGAACCGTTCGACGAAAAGAGCCGGAGGGGAAGGCGACCCCCCGGTCACCCTCTCTTTTGGTTTTCTCGTCATTTCGGAGGACCGTTATGGAAACGGAAATTCTCGGGATAGTGCTTGCAACAGTGCTTCCACTCTATCCCATGCTGTTTGCCATCTATCAGAAGATCGGCAAGTATGATGAGATCGTCGAGGAGTTCAAGAAACTCCGGGACGAGCACGAACAATGTAAGGAGGATTATCATGGATTCTGAGAACGTGCAGCCGGTCGCAGTTGTGACCGGCCTGTATCGCGGGAAGTTTGGCGGTCTTGAACCGCTGACAGTTGATACGCCGCTCACCCGCGACGAAGTGCGGCGCAACCAAATCTTCTATGAACTGGACCTGCATCCGGAGCAGATCGACGAGAACCTGATCATCGATGTGATCTACGACAACCTTTCACCGATATGCCTGCAAGACCTGTATCGGGGAACGGATATCCCGCGAGGGGTCCGGTTCTGGCCGGACTGGTTTGACATCCCCCCATATGCGGCAATGCGTGATGTGGACGGGAGGCGGGTGTACCCCCGGGCCCCGGGGATCCACACAGTCCAGATCCGCACGGGCCGGCGCAAGTTTGCCCAGATGGGCCGGGTCCGGGATTTCAGCCCGGCGAATGGCGGATACACAAGCCCGGTCTTTGAGATCAGGATCGCGGAGGACCGCGATGTTTGAAAACGAGATGCAGACCCGGTGCGCTATCTGCGGGACCGGGATCCTGCTCGGGCTGGTCCTGGTGCTGGCCCACCTCCCGATCATTCTGCTCATCGGCCCGGTCATCATCCTCTTCCTCGGCATCATTGCGGACCCGGAAGAGACGCACGCTGTTTGGTACGGGATGCTGAACACGCTCGGCATCTTCGATCTGTCGGCGCTGACCGATATCGAGCGGCTGACCTATGCCGAGAAGCGGCATTACTTCTGGTTCGGCGAGGTAGAGATGGCCGCGATGCTGGCCGGAACCTTCGCGGCCCCGGTCGGGATCTTCCTGGCAAGCCGGACCGACATGAGCCTGGCATTCATCGGTGCTGCGGTCCTGTTCCTGCCGCTGTTTGTGTTCCTGCCGAAGTTGATCCAGCGGGCGATGAAGGCGGACACGGCTGCCGCGATCGAGGCGTTCGGGAAGAACGAGCAGGTAAAGAAAGTCTTCTGGACCCTGTTCATCTCAATGGCCGGGTTGGTTGTTGCGCAGGTCCTGGACCCGGGGATGGCGGAGCAGGTGGTTGGGATGATTACGGGGATGGGGATATAATCCCTCTTTTTCTCTCGTCGGAGAACCCTTTGATAGGGAGATCCGAACCCTGAGGGAAAACAAGCCCAAATCGGGCTCCTTTTCCCGCCCCTCATTCCGGCTCAAAACCGGAAAACCCCGTAAAATGCACCTTTTTAGTTCCCGTGGAAAATAAGCCATTAAAACGCCCCGTTTGCCAAAATGCGGCAGAATTGCACCTCGTATAACGGCCTTCAAAGGCATTTTAACCGACCCTGTTTTTGCCACATATTTTACCTCCTCCGGACCTGAAACCTCTGCCAGAATGCGAATATGACGGTTTTTTTCTCCGACGGAGATTTACAAAAATAGGGAAACCGGGGGAAATGGCCTGAAAATGAGGTTGTATCCGGATCCTCTCAGAGATAGTTTCTCATCTTCTTGACAAGCGCGAGCTGGTTGTTTGCTTCGGTCTTCTTTGCTTTCTCGATGGCGGCAATAATTTCTTTGACCGGTTTCGTCAGCGAATAGCATTTCTGCGGACGGCCTTTATTTTCGGAGGGAATCGTGCGGCATTGAACCCAGCCTTGCTCATCCAGGTATTTGATCACGATACTCACTTCTGGCTGGCGCAGGTCGGTCCCGCGCTCGAGTTCACGGGATGTTGCCTCGGGAGTGTTCGCAAGGAATACCAGGGTTTGTGCTACAGTTTTTTTCGTGCCGATTTTTATGAGGAGGTTGACAAATTCTTCCTCCTCCTTGGTGAATACCAAAACACTTCGCTCTTTCATCGGTCACCCGTTTCCGGATTGCTTTCATTGGCTTTTTATTATCACGTTAAAGCCATTCCGGTCCGGTTGTGAGCCGGTCGCGGAGCTGTGCGAGCACGGCGCAGTCGTGCGAAGCGTGCGACGCGGGCGGCGATCTGCGGTGCTTTATCGGGCTGGTGACGCCCGGTCATCCTTTTGTCTTGTTGACAAGTTTGTTGTACATCTCCTCGCCGACACATTCCTTCGCGTATTTGCACCACTGGACGCAGGATATGATATCGTTGTAGATCACGAACCCGCAGTTGTCGCAGGTCACCTTGAGGTCATTGGAGAAAATCTCAACCTCGTTCCCGCACTGCGGACATTTCTTGATCGAGAGGGTGGGGGTCCGGAGGTTCGAGGCCCCGGGGCAATGGTCAAGCACGGGGCTCCTCCTCCTTCTCCATCTGCTGTTCCAGGAGCCGGATGTCGTCCGGCCTGAGCATCTTAAACTCCCGCAGAAGAGCCGCCCGGTACTCGGCCATCTTTTTTGTGGGAATGTAATTGAATTGCCGGACCCGTTTGATGAGCTCGTCGATGATCGTCTCATCGTTTCCGAAGTTCCTGCGGTACACGTCAAGGAGGATCCAGTCCAGCCGGTCGATCCCGGTCTCCTTTCCGTCAATCACAATCTTCTTGATCTTGACCTGGTCCGGCGGAATCCCGCCGCAGATGGTGCAGTAGTACCCGTCTTTTCCATCGCCGCCCATGCATCACTCCCGTATCATCGTGAGGCTCATCTTGAACGGGGTGATCGCGGAGAGGGCATGCGGGGCGTTTGCCGGGAAGATGATGGTATCCCCTTCCTTCATTTGGTACGTCTGGCCCCCGACCCAGACCTCGCATTCACCTTCAAGAATCGTGACTGTTGCATCGTAGGGAGCCGTGTGCTCGGACAGTCCCTCGTTCTCATCGAACGAGAAGAGCGTGATACTCCCGGCTTTCCGGTTGATGATCATCCGGCTGGCCACACTCCCGTCCTGGTAACTGACAAGATCCTTCAGGTGCAGTACTTTCCCCTTGAGCTCCTCGCGCTTCTTATCCGGTTTTTCTGTCAGTCCGATTGTTTCAGGTTTGAATTCCATACTATCAGATCCTGTTATTTTTCCTGATGAATTTTTATTGGCCGGTTCCTTGAATATACAAGTGCCCCCACCTTCGGACAGACATCTGTACATCGTCCGCAGAGGTAGCATTCGGCTTTCGCATCCTCCCGCTTTGCTTCATCGGTCGGACAGGCCTTCTCACATTTTTTACATTCGATACAGGCATCGGTTCTCTGTAACCGGAAAAGGCTCTTCCATGCACCGAGCGACAACAGTGCCCCGTATGGGCAGACAAGCCGGCAGAACGGGCGGTACCATGTCATTGACAACAGCAACACCATAAAAAATACGAACGAGCCGGTCGTCAGGGTAAGGTAAAAGAAATCCCGGATGCCAAAATCCGAAAGGAGCGAAGCTGACAGGACGAATGCCATGAAAAGGAAGACGACAAAGACGAGCGCTCGCACTGCCATGAATGCATTCTTATAGCGGGGACTGGTTTTCGGGACAGGGGTGTGATAGGCAATCTCCTGCACTGCCCCGACCGGGCAGAGATACCCGCAGATGAATCTCCCAAAGATAAAGGTCAGGAAAAAGACAACCATGAGCCCCGCAGCCCCGACAACCAGGGGGGCTCCCAGCCCCTGGACATCCCGCAGCATGAGCTGCTGGAACTGGTACGGGATCACGGGAGAGAAGATAAGGAATCCGAGCGCTGCCGAAACAAGGAGCATCAGCCACCCGATCGATCGCCGCCACCGGCCCGAGTACCAGAGGTACGCGAGCACACCAATCATGACGAGTGCGTACACGAATCCGATGGCTTTGGGAACATTCTCTAAGACCATTTTTTGTATCCTCCGTTTATACCGGGCTGGCAGGCCGCAGGACCGTGGCGGCCGGATTCTTCATTCTCTTTCCTCAGCATGCTGCTATTAAAAGGGAACGGATTTTTCAGGCCTTAAGCATCCGGGCCATATCAGCCTCGACTGTGGTGTTGGGCTTGAGGTCGAAGTTTTTCACCAGCACGTCCAGCACGGCAGGCGATACAAATGCCGGCAGTTTCGGGCCGAGCGTGATGTCCTTGACGCCGAGATGAAGCAGGGCAAGAAGGACGAGCACCGCTTTCTGCTCGTACCACGCGATGTTATAGGAGATCGGCAGTTCATTGATGCCGACGCCGAACGCTTTTGCGAGCGCCTGGGCGATCACGACGAGCGAGTAGCAGTCATTGCACTGCCCGGCATCGAGCACCCGGGGAATGCCGCCGATAGTGCCGAGACCGAGACTATTGTACCGGTACTTGGCACAGCCGGCGGTTAAGATAACCGTATCTTTCGGGAGGGCCTTTGCAAACTCCGTATAATATTCCCGCTCCTTCTGGCGACCGTCACATCCGGCCATGACGATGAATCGTTTGATCGCGCCGCTCTTGACTGCTCCCACGACCGTATCGGCGAGGGCAAGAACCGCGTCATGGGCACAGCCGGTGATGAGGTCGCTCCCGCTGCCCGGCAGGGTTTTGGGTGGCGGGCAGGTCTTTGCGAGCGCGATGATCTTCGAGAAGTCCTTCTTCCCGCCCGGGCCGGCTTCGATATTCGGCACGCCTGAAAAGCCGGTCAGTCCGGTTGTGAACAGGCGGCCCTTGTAGGTATCTTTCGGGGGAACGAGGCAGTTGGTCGTGAAGAGGACCGGGCCGTTGAACTGCTCGAACTCCTCCTTCTGGTGCGGCCATGAGCCGCCGTAATTACCGTATAGGTGCGGGTATTTTTTGAACGCAGGATACGCGTGGGCCGGCAGCATCTCGCCGTGGGTGTAGATATCCAAGCCGGCGTCCTTTGACTGCTCCAGCAGCATTTCGAGATCCTTCAAGTCATGGCCGGTGATGAGGATGCCCGGGCGTGTTCCTACCGTTGTCTTCACGTTCGTGATCTCCGGTTTCCCGTATGCCGAAGTGTTTGCCTCGTCCAGCAGGGCAAGAACCTTCACACCGTATTCCCCGCATTCCAGCACGAGTGCAACCATGTCGGGAACTTCAAGATCCTGGAGCATGGAGGCAAGCGCTTTCTGGATGAAGCCCGTTACGGCAGAATCAGTCTTTCCCAGCACCGCTGCATGGGTGTAATACGCCCCGATCCCTTTGAGGCCATAGAGAAGCGTTGACCGGAGGGAACGGACATCCTCGTTTTCCGTTGCCAGGATCCCCACGATTTTTGCCTTCATGAGGATATCGCTCTCACCCGCCGGCTTCCAGGTACACGCATCCGGTTCCGGGCTGCCACTTGCCGGGAGAGCGTCACGGATGGCAACAGCACGGTTGATAAGTTCAGTGAACCGCACCTTGTCAAAATTGACGTTGGTCAGCGTGGAGAAGAGTGCGTCAGAAAGGAATAATCCTGCCTGCGGATCTCCCCTGCCATGCTTCATTGCTGCAAGGTTCCGAATGGCGATTCCCTTGCAGACATGGATGAGCACATCCTGGTATGCAGCAATCTCGTCGTCTTTGCCGCAGACTCCTTTCACTGTACATCCCGTCCCTTTTACGGTCTCTTCGCACTGGTTACAGAACATATTTAGTCTCCTTTGATTTCTTTTTGATACAAGATATCAATAGCATACCAGATTATAAATACTTAGGAGTATCCAAATACATACCATGCAGGAAATGTGTACGGTGTACCAGACCGTCAAATATCTGACAAAGAAGTGGTCATTGCTGATTATCCTTGAACTCTACAAGGGTCGGGACTACACCCGCAGGTTTTCTGAGCTCCGCGATGCCCTTCACGGTATTACCCCCAAGGTACTCTCGGAGCGTCTCAGGGAACTGGAGGATGAAGGCATTATCACCCGGAACGTGGACGCAACCGCATTTCCGGTCAGGACGGAATATACGCTGACGGAAAGCGGACTTGAGATCGTGAACGTTATCCGGGGCATCAAGCACTGGGCGCTGAAATGGAAGATAGATAACATTCCCTGCGGCGAACAGGACTGCAAGGTGTGTGTGCTCTAATGAATCATTCTTGGATATACGGAGTAGATCATGAAACGGAAGATTATCAGTATTGACGAAATGAAATGCACGGGGTGCGGCCAGTGCATCCCGGACTGCCCGGAGGGAGCCCTCCAGATTATTGAAGGGAAGGCACGGCTCGTCTCCGATCTTTTTTGCGACGGCCTTGGTGCCTGCATCGGAACCTGTCCGGAAGGAGCTATCTCTGTTATCGAACGTGAGGCTGTACCCTATGATGAAAAAGTCGTGATGGCGACCATCGTGAAACAGGGTGTCCCGGTCATCAAAGCTCATCTCGAACATCTTGCCGGGCACGGGCAGCTGGAACTCTATGCGCAGGCGATTGAATACTTACAGGAAAAGGCCATCGGCGTTCCCGACCATCGCGGCCCGGTCTGTCCGCCACAACCCGGGCAGGGGGGGCGCTCACCTTTTGCCACCTGCCCGGGATCCGCAGCACGGAGCATTCCGAAAAACCCATCAGCGCCCGATCAGCAGCCACCGGTAAAAGCTGAATCCGAACTCCGCCAGTGGCCGGTCCAGCTCTCACTCCTGAATTCAGGAGCGCAGTATTTTGACAATGCGGACCTGCTGATCGCTGCGGACTGTGTGCCTTTTGCATATGCAGGATTCCACCAGGAGTTCCTGCGGGGGCGGATCGTGATCATTTTCTGCCCGAAACTGGATCAGGACATTGAGGGCTACATCGCGAAAATGGCGGAAATCTTCAGCCGCCACACGATCAAATCGATCTCGATCGTCCACATGGAGGTCCCGTGCTGTAACGGCGTGCGGTATGTTGTAGAAAAGGCACTGGAACGGGCGAAAAAGAAGATTCCGCTTACGGACACGACGATCCTGATTAACGGGGGACTGGGCTCGTGAAGGAACCATTCGTTTGCCGGATGATGATTTATGAAGAGATACCAGAAGAGGGGTGAAGAAGAATGACAGGTTCCACGAAAGGTGCACTACTCCAGCGGGATGGAAAACGGTACGCCGTTGTCACGCGGATGCCGGCGGGAATTGTAACGCCGGATGATCTCGAAAAGATCGCCGGGATCGGGCGGAAGTACCGGGTGCCGATGCTCAAGATAACAAGCGGACAGCGGTTCGCGCTCATCGGCCTTGAGCCGGGAGACGTGGCAGACGTGTTTCAGGAACTCGGGCCGCTTGCACAGCCCGAGTCTGCTCCCTGCGTCAAGTTCGTGCAGGCATGCCTTGGCACGGAGATGTGCCGGTATGGTAACCAGGACTCGATCGGCCTGGCACGGGCCCTCGAAGAGCGGTTCAGGGATCAGACCTTCCCGGCCAAAATCAAGATCGGAGTCTCAGGATGCCAGCGCTGCTGCGGCGAGAGCCAGATTCGGGATCTCGGAATCATGGGAACGAACAGGGGATGGACGGTCTTCTTCGGTGGCAATGCAGGACGGAAGGCACGGATCGGCGATATCGTAGCAAGCGACCTGACTGCCGCCGAAGTAATGGATTGTGCAGGCAGGCTCCTTGAATATTACCAGCGCAATGCCCATGCAAAAGAGCGGACGGCCCGGTTCATGGAACGTATCGGGATGGAAACGCTCAAATCCGAACTGCTGACATTACTTCCCTATATCCAGATTGAGAAGGTGAGCTAAGATGAAGATTACTGAAGTTGCAAATATTGTATCGGGTCCAAACCCGCATCATGTCGATGCACGCAAGATCTACGATTCTCCGCATGCAATGGCTGTTGTCATTACGCTCCAGCCCGGGGAAGCGCTGAAAAAACATGTAACACCCGTCGACGTTTTCTTTTACGTCCTGGAAGGGACCGGCATTGTCGAGATTGGGGATGAAAAGAAAAGTGTCGAAAAGGACATGCTCGTTGAGAGTCCGGCGAAAATCCCGCACAAGTGGACCAACGAAAGCTCTTCGGTCTTCCGGGTCCTTGTCGTAAAAGTACCGAAACCGACCGAAGAGACGAAATTGCTCTGAACGGAAATACCCTTTTTTGAGCTGGTCGCGGAGCGGGGCTTTGCATGGCGAAGTCATGCGAAGCGTGCGACGCGGGCGGCGATCTCCTGCTGCTGTCCTCGACATGCCGCAGACGCTCGGTCATGTTCGTCTCCACGGGCTTATCGCCCGCTCCGCTCACATCACCTCCCTGTTTTCCGGGGTTGCCCGGTTGGTAGGATGACGCCCCTGGCTTGTCGCGCTGCTCCGGCGCCAGCGGCTGATGCGGCCCGCTCCTCACACCATGCTCCGCATCGTATTCGTCGCTGTTGATCGGGCATGTGCATACGTGCGGCGACTCGCTTAAATTGCCGGGCCGTAATCCGGTGCTTTATTAATCCTTTTTCTTCACCCTTTGTTTCCGTATCATCCCCATTCCTTATCCGATCGGATCGCTTTCTGGCCTTCTCTTTTGGTCTCCCCAGAATCCCCCGTTCCTTCTTGAGATACTCATTGTAAAAGCCAGATGATACATGTCATTTCCGCTCTTCCAGAACCATCGAGAACTCTGTTCCCCTGCTCCGGTCAAGGCCGATTGTACCGTTCATCTGTTCCACCAGCGAGAAGACCATGCGCAGCCCAAGCGATTTGGAATCGCGCCAGTTCAGGTCCCGGGGCATTCCTGTACCGGTGTCACGGACGAGGAGCGAGATGGACCGGTCCTTTTTCCGGACCCTGATGAAGATCTCCCCGACGGAGTTTTCGGGAAACGCATGTTTGAGGGCATTCGAGATCAGCTCATTCATGATCAAGCCGATGGGAATAGCCGAGTTTACCCCTATACCTATCCCCGGAATATCCGTTCGCAGGGTAATCCTTGACCCTTTGATTTTATAAAAATCGAACAGGTTTTTCCCGAGCGTATTGACATACAGCGCAAGATCGATATTCGTGATCTCCGGAGTCTGGTAGAGGATCTCGTGGACCAGCGCCATCGCCCTGATCCGGTTCTGGCTTTCATGGAGTGTCTTGAGAACCTTATCGTCACGGATATATTTTTGCTGGAGGGCAAGAAGATCGTGAACGGATCGCAGGTTGTTTTTCACCCGCTGTTGAACTTCACGGAGCAGCACCTCTTTCTGTTCCCGGGATTTTCGCAGGTCCTCCTCCATCCCAGTACGCTGAAGGTTTCCGCCAGTTGAAATCTTCCCTGGCACATCTTTTTGTATCGGATTCTCCCGGTTCTCACAGAAATCCCGGAGGTTGTCTTCCGCAATCTTACGGGCAATACTGTTTTCAAGGATCTTCACGACACCGTTCAGGAGGGAATTCTCTTCGGCCAGGAATGCATCGTTCACCCGTTCTGCCAATCTGCCGGTATAGGAAACTTCGATGGTGCCGGTACAGGTACCGTCAAGGAAGATAAGCGCGTTCTGGTTCCAGACCGATTTTGAAAAACCCGGTGTCGTGAATTCACGGTCTCGGAATACCACACGGACACACGTACAATCAGGGCACTGGTAACCGGAGGGAATGAGGTTGACACAGCCTTGTAACATATCATCGAGAGAGATGCCCGGGATATTGATTGCTTCTGCGAGGCGGTACAGGCAGTTCAGCTCCTTTACCCGCTCTTCCAGCACGACCGTCTGTTTCCTGAGGGTTTCACCGGTCTTTCGTTTCTCAACCGCTGCCCTGATCTTCTGGGAGAGTTCGGCGAACTGGAGAGTGGGATTTCCACCTTTCTGGAGGTAGAAATCTGCACCATTATTGATCGCTTCGATAACCACTTCTTCCCGACCCCTGCCGGTAAAGAGGATGAAAGGGAGATCGTCGTGACTGGCCCGGATATATTTAAGAAAATCTATCCCATCCCGATCCGGCATCTGGTAATCAGAGACTACAACATCATATTGGTTTGCAGCAAGCAGGTCTGTGGCATCTTGGACCGACGTACTTGTCTGAACTCTGAACGTTTCGTTCTTTTCAAGGAATATTCTGCCCAGCTCAAGGAGGACCGGATCATCGTCAACATAGAGAATGGAAATCCTTGGAATCATGGCCAGCGCTTATTGGGTACAACACCATGGTACTATAAAAAGGCATATCACGAGGAGCCAAAGAACGGGAGGACCTACCGTCCTTCCTCCGGATTACTTTTTTCGTCGCCGTATTTCTGTGCTGCCCGGGCAAGCCGGCATTCCCGTGATGTGTTGTCAGACTGGATGTCTATGCCGTTCACCGGGAAGCGGAGAAGGTTCCGGATGCCGCCGGCAGTCGAGAAGTTCCGCATGTCCTTGCCATACGCGATGAGCGAAGGAATGAAGATTGGCTCGTCCACATCGCCCTGCTCCTGGACGTACGAGAGCCGGTGGAGAGAGTACAGGCCGATCAGGAACGCGAAGACAAAGAAGTAATCCCAGTGGATCAGGTAGAGCGTCGGGATGGTGAACTGGATGCCGGGGCTCTTCCAGATCAGGTTCCATGTCAGTTCGCACTCGGCAAGATGATCGACAAAAAACCCGCCGATGACAGGAGCAATCCCTGCGGTGAGCGCCGTGAAGATGCTGATGCCTGCAAGGTAAGATGTTGCCGATCCCTTCGGGGCCAGTTTCAGCCCGATGTTGCCGGCCGCAAGTGTGACACCGGCCATTGAGACTCCCATGATGATATGGACGATGACGAGAAGCGGCATCGTGAAGGCATGGGGATCGGGGAGGTTTGTGAACGTGAGCGCAAGGAAACAGAGCAGGAAGAGCGGGCCGGCTACATGGAGCACGGATTTGTTGCTGAACCGGTCGGCGATGGATCCCCAGAGCGGCAGCGAGACGATGCTGCACACCTGGCTGATGATTGCCAGCAGGATGACGACTGTAATATCGAGCGAGAGTCGTTTCAGGAGATAGACCGTGACGAACGGCGCTGCCAGGTTGACGGCAAAACTCCACAGGCTGAGGAAGATGATCAGATTGCGGAAGTTCGTGTCGGCAAACCATACGGAAAACCGGCTCGTAAGCGGAACGCTGTTCTTCACGATCATTTGTGGTTCTGGTGTCCTGATCAGGAAATACGTCCCGGCAAGGCCGATGAGACTCCCTGCCAGGAAGATCATTGAGTAGCCGTAGGATGGCTCCCTCATGCTGTCGCTCTGCCAGACATCAAGAAAGAAACTGGCGCAGAGGGAGAGAATGATTGCAAGCGCAAAGGAAAGTGCCATCCTCCGCGAGAAGAACATCCCGAGGATCTCATCCGGTATCAGGTCCCGCATCCAGGACTTCCAGCCGCAGTGCTTGACGGATGAGATGCAACAGTACAGGATCAGAAGGATGATCAGGCAATAAATCCCGGCCTGTTTTGAGAACAGGAACGGTATGAGAGCGATAACGAGCCATAATCCCCGGGACAGGAAAGAGGAAACAACGGTTATGAGGCGACGGTTCCGGACACGTTCGATTAATCCGACTGCCGGGATCTGGATAAGCTCCGTAAGTGCCGGGATTGCTGCAAGAAGGCCGATTACAATGTTGGATGCTCCGAGCTCAAGAGCGAATGCGATCAGGAAAATGCCGCTCGTGAGCGTGACGAATGCATGCGTTGTCAGGCCATCATAAATGATGTTGGATAAGCCGTGCTCAACCTCTTCCGGCGTGAGTTCCTGTGACGGGGGGAGCAGGTTCATTACGCATACGTTCTGTCTGTGCTGTCGTGGCTGGCAGAGTGTTCCATGAAAAGTATCTTGTATTATTGTTGGTTCTCTTCCATATAATCTGCCGTGTCCTGCCTGAGAATGTTGATATGGGAAGAGACAGCATCCTATGATTATCGTCCTGAAATGGATGACACCTTTAGGCGAGTGAATGGCATTTCTCTTAATAAGTCCCGAACTCTATGCATGGGTGATCCTTCCCCTGCTGATCTTTCTGGCCCGTGTCTGTGATGTTACGTTGGAGACGGTACGAATCGTCTTCATATCCAAGGGCATCCGTGTCCTTGCCGCCGCGATCGCGTTCTTTGAGATCGTGATCTGGCTTCTGGCAGTCGAGGTCGTGATGAAAGACCTTGCCAATATTGCAAACTTCCTCGCATACGCGCTGGGATTTGCAGCTGGAACGTATGTCGGGCTCGTTGTCGAGGAGAAGTTGTCCCTCGGCATGGTGATCCTGCGTATCGTGACAACTGATGAATCCTGTGACGCGATCACCGCATACCTCCAGTCAGAGAATCACGGGGTTACCTGTCTCGATGCCCGGGGATCGCGGGGAACCGTCACCATGATCCTCTCACTCGTGAACCGGTCGGAGCTTTCCCGGATTACTCTGGGTATTGAGAGGATCAATCCACGGGCGTTCTTCTCAATTGAGGATGTCCGGTACGTGAACGAAGGAGTCTTCCGGCACCGGAGCCGCGATTCGTTCACCGGGATGATTCATACGCTGGCGGGTACGGGCAGGAAAAAATAATCCGGAATCCGTATGGTCTCAAATAATATCAGACTGGTAAAGGTAACTGAAGTTCAATTATCCCCGTAGGGAACACCTTAAACTACTTATTATCATACGACAAATATGTGTACAGGAGTGATGCGATGAATTGGTGTATTCCTTTGTGTAATGGCTCAAGCCGGATGCATTCAGAAGATGATTACACATCGAATAATTCCTTCAATTCATCAAATTCATCAAGCCCCAACTGATACAGCAGTAACACCTCAATCCCCCATCATCTTTTTTCATCCGGTAATGCTTGCACAGGGCGTTATTCTGCATTCAGAGAACATCGCCCGGACGGCACGTCAGGTTACATCTGATGTTTATTCAAAACAGGAAACAAAAACCATGAGTATTCATTCGTTTTGCAGAGATTGCGAACACAAAATAATTAGAATGGTGCCGGGAATTCATTCGCCGATCGTTGAAGAAGTATCGTGCCCGGCACGATTCAACCCGATGGAAGGGAAATGGAACCCGGAACAGGGTGTGAATCCGTATGAATGTCCGCGGAACCAACAGTTCATCCAATTATTGCAACGCCAGAATACACGATCATCACGACGGACGTACTGATGCGCATTGATTAAAAAAAATACGATGACCGGTCAGGAAAAACCGGTCTCATCAATTTCTGGATTCAGGTGAAAGGACTGGACAACGCGGTCGGTTCCGGGTATCCTCCGGGACATATAATGAAACCCGTACCGGAGAATGAAAACAGGGTAATAATGGCAGGTGACCAGGCTTGGAATATTATACGGTGGATCAGGTATTCTGGGGGCTTGTGGCTCTCCTGATTATCTGGATTCTCGTCATGATTATGGCCGGATCGTTGTTCTAATAATGATGGTTTTCATCGGCTATGGTGATGGCGGATCCGATGTTCCCGGTTGAATGAAAAACACAGGAATTGGAAATGGTATCTGAAATTTCGTCAGATGGAGGATTTGATGAGCGATAAAAAAATGGAGAAGATCTACCTTGCAGTTCAAGATATCAGAACGCTCGCAGCCAAGGCCAGGCCGGATTGTGCTGATGCATGCGATTGTATCGGATGTCCTGCAATCATTCCTTTGCCTGACAGGCTGGGAATCGCCTGTCTTTTCGATATAATCCAGCGCGAGGGAAATACCCTGAAGGAATCCATGAGAAAGGTCTTCTGCTGTGAATGTCGCAAGCCGATGGTCCTGATTGCAGGACCCGGTGAGAGAAAACTCTGGAGGTGCACTACTCCGGATTGTGTAATCCATGAATACACACGATTGAAAAATCTTTATCCGGTGCATTAGAGCGGAAAATCGGTGATGATGATGAAGAAAATTATCCCTATAACATGGATACGTAAGGTCTGTCACCGGTGCGGACAACTGCTGCACATTTACGAAGATACGGTCTGGACAGACAACAGGATCTACCACTATGAATGCTGGATGAAGGAAAAAGAGAGCAAATCGTGGAATAATGCCGGAATATCAGGATTGCAAAGTGGCTCCGGCCGATAGCCGGGATCCGGATATCCCGCACCATTTTTTTTACGAGATCCTGAACACAGCAATCAGGATAGCAGGGTGCGGGAATTGCAGGCTATTGGCCCGGTATGATTTCAGTAATCTCACCATTTCATCCGGTGTCAATCCCTCATGGGAAGACCCTCTGATGAATGCTCTGGCCTGGGGCGGCAACTTCGCCATTTAACAGAATGTGTACGCGTGTGTGGAAAGACTGGTTCTTCGCACTGAAGAGGATCCTGTACCGGTATATTTTCCGCAACAAACCGGCTTTTGATCTGCTCCACGATGATCTGGAAATATAGCTGACACCGTCTGCATTATCGCAGGGATCCATTGCACGGATGTTTTTTCAGTACCCCACAAAGCATACATACCCGCAATCTGATACGCCTAGATTACCGTACGTCAGCTGCGGTCACAGGTTATGGATGCGTAATGGATCTTGTCTTACCGCTTATCATCCTTGTTGCACGGATTGTCGAGACCACCATGGAGACGATCCGTCTTGTCTATGTAACAAAAGGCCACAAATACCTCGCTTCGGGTATCGGGACGCTGAAGATCGGCGTCTGGATCGTCTCAACCGGGCTCGTACTGACGAATCTTGACAATATCCCCGGGATCCTTGCATACATGCTAGGATACGGGATTGGTACACTTTTGGGGATGACGATAGAATCGTGGATCGGCCTCGGCACGGCCGTTATCCGGATTTTCTGTACTGAGGATCCTGAACCGCTGATCAGCCGTATGGGGACGATGGGGTTCGGGACAACGCGGATCAACGGGTCGGGCCAGTTCGTACCGGCAGTTGCGGTCCTGATCAGTATTGTACCCCGTACTGAACTGAAACGGTTGTTGGAGATGCTCAAGAGGGAACACCCGAAGGTCCATTTCACTATCGAAGAGGTATCTACCATGAGTGAGCGGGATATCTATTTTGGCGGCCGCACAAGCCGGAGTATCCGCGGGTTCCTGGGATGCGGATGAGTATAAAAGCCGTTGGGGAAATGACAAAAAAACACCCGATGAAAACAATCTCACCCGTCTGCCCATCAGATAACGTTGCATCCCTCCTGTCCGGTATGGCCCGGACCGGCTTCCAGGGGCGCAAACTGGGGGAATCGGTGGAGGTATGGCGCCGTATGCTTGCCGATCCTGAGTGTACGATCTTCTTCGGGCTCTCGGGTGCGATGATACCAGCAGGTATGCAGCGGTGTCTTGTCGAGATGGTACAACGGCATTTTGTTGATGTGATTGTATCAACGGGTGCGAACATATTTCACGATTCCTGCGAGCATCTCGGCATCCGCCATTACCGTGGCCACCATACCGCTGACGACCGCGAGCTCTACCGGAAAGGCATCGACCGCATCTACGATGTCTTTGCGTTCGAGGAGGAGTTCCGGACCGTTGACCGCGCGATAGCCGCATGGTCTGAATCGATCGCGCCGTTCCGGGGTTCTTCGCGGGAGTTCACCCGGTTATGGGGAGAATGGCTGGGGAGGAAAAGGCCGGAGTATGAATCGCTCACTTCGGTCTGCGCGAAGGAGAAGGTACCGATCTTTATCCCGGCACTGGCCGATTCGTCGATCGGTATCGGGCTTCTTATTGCACGACGCCGGGGATTTGATATCGATATCGACCAGATCGCCGATGCTGACGAGATCACGGCGCGGGTAGAGGAAGCAAAGAAATCCGGTGTCATCTATGTGGGTGGCGGGGTGCCCAAGAACTTCATTCAGCAGACGCAGGTGATTGGATCGATCCACGAGAAGGACCTTGGCGGGCATGCATATGCTATCCAGTACACAACGGATTCCCCCCAGTGGGGCGGGCTTTCCGGCTGTACTTTTGAAGAAGCGATCAGCTGGGGTAAGGAATCGGCAACGAGCCTGCAGGTACAGGTACATGTCGATGCAACCATTGCCCTGCCCATCGTCATCTCCGCGCTGATATCCAGCGGAGTGGAACGGGTGAAACAGCGGCGGGGAAAAAAGGAGAAGATATACCGGCAGGGGATCGATTAGGCACATCTCCCGATGATCAATCCGTCAGATGATGTACGGTATGGTTTTTCATGAGGTGCTGGGCGGATCTTCAAAAATCCGTTAAAAAAGAATCCCGTCAACCAGATCGATTCCGGAAAAAGGATTGGATTGTTTTACTCCGCGGTTATCCGGTCATAGAAAAATGCAGCACAGACTGCCCCGATAATCGGCCCCACAATATAGATCGGGAAGAATATCCAGAGGTTCGAACCACCGAGCAGGAAGTCCATCACGTACGGCCCAAACGTGCGGGCCGGGTTGAGCGATGCGCCGGAGAGGTTACCGGCCATCGTGATCATACCGGCCACGGTCAGACCGATGATGAGCCCGGCAAATCCCTGCGGGGCACGTTCGTCCACGGCGACTCCCATGATGACAAGCATCAGCACGAAGGTTGCTATTGCCTCGACAAGGATCGCCTGGCTGTACCCGATCCCGGGAAACGGTGCCGTTGCCCCGAGCCCGCCAATCGTAACTGCATCCATTCCCACGGTCAGGAAGAAGAACAGGCTCCCGATCGCGGCACCAATGCACTGGGCAACAATATACGCAACCGCATCTCCGGCCGGGAACCGTTTCGTTGCGCAGAGCGCAATGGTCACGGCCGGGTTGATGTGGGCCCCCGAGACCCGGCCGAGCGAGTAGATGACGGCAGCGATAACAATACCAAAGGTGATACCGATCGCAAACCAGTCACCGAGCCCGCCGAGCTGGCCGATCCCGATGTTGAATGGTGTTGCCGGTTTTGTCCCGGCCGCAATCATCAGCGTGATAGCTGCTGCCCCGGCACCGAAGTACACGAGGAGTGCCGTCCCTACACCTTCAGCAATGCTCCGGCTGGAAAGTGATGCCATCACTTTCCCTCCCCGTATGCTGCATTGCAGTCCGGGCAGAGCATCCGTGGCATCTTCTTTGGCAGTTTCCGGGAGGGAAGCGGGTATCCGCCTTCCCAGACATCGACCTCTTTCCGGATCGTATGTTTCATACAGGTCCCCATGCCGCAGGCGACGCAGACAGCAACGGCATCACTGTCTTTTCCTTCCTTTGCACACACGTAACATTTCATGATTGCTCACTTCCCTGTCCCGCTATTAGACCGCTTCCTTCCACTGGCAGGAGCAGTGCCGGAAATCCATCAGGGCAGCCGATGCACAGTCCTTGCAGATCCGTGCCGGGGCTGCTGCAACCTCTTTGTGGAGTGCGATGATGTTGGTCATCAGGGTTGCCGTGACCGGCTCGCTCGTCAGCAGGCACGGGTAGTCGGAGAGGCGCATCATCGCCGAGAACCGGACGGTCATAGCACAGGCCGGGTAGGCGTACCGTTGCGGGTTTGCGAGCACCTCGTTCTTCAGGATGGGCGAGAGATCGACATTGAACCCGGCTACTTTTGGCGTCACCAGGCCGGGTTCGCTGCTCTGCATTCTCCGGGCCTTGTCCACCATCTTCCAGCCCCGGTAGATCATGTCCATGAAATCGCAGTTGTGGAGTTCGATGGCTGCACTCCGCTTCGGGTACAGCTGGACATAATTGTGGTAGCGTTTCGTCAGCATATCCACGACCATGATCGCGTTGAATCCGTCAAGTTCGAGAATATATTCCGCAGCCGCGGCCGAGGACCCGGTCGCTACCGAGAGCACCTCGTTCTCGGTCTTCATCTTCGGGGCTGCCGCGTGCAGAGTCTTGTCCATAACTTCGGTAACGGCCTCGATGACGGCCATGATCACGTCGTCCTTGCACATGTTGTACGTGGACTGGGAGATGTGGTGGGCGATGTCCCCGACGCAATAGGCTGGCACGGTCACGATGTTCCCATAATGGACCCCTTCATCAAGCGAGGCACTGACGGCTCCCTTCATCTTCGTGCGGTACTCTTTCATGTACTTCCGGCAGTCAAACGAATTCTGGCCTACACTGTCCATGAGTTTTGCCTGGGCATCGACCGGCGTGTCGTAGATGGACTGGACCATGGCAACCTCTTTCTTAACTGCATCCGCCAGGGTTGCTCCCCCTTCAACCGCGTGGGCAAAGACATCCCCGATACCGTACGAGGTGTTCATGGCCCAGGACTTTGCGGCGAGGATTGTCTGCTTGTGAGGAACCGGGATATCCGTGGATTTCAGGATCTGGTTGACGATATTGCTGCTGCTGCCCGGGATAAGGGCAAAGTCCACGACACAGGTTGGGCCGTAGAAACCCGCGTACCGGCGGGCAGACTCTTTGCCAATCAGGGCTTCGGCTTTCCCAACAGCCTTGATGAATACATCCACGCTCTTCCGGAACTTTGGATCGGCGTCGTAGAGCATCTCCATGATGACCGGGGTCTGGTAGTGCTCGACAAAGGGGTCGTCCTCAGGACGGATCGTGTTCGTCAGGCCCTTCAGAATGGTGTAATGGGCATTGACCGAGTCGGTGTGCAGGCCAAAGACCGCTTTGCTCTGGCCCCCGGCGGGTTTCATAACCTTGACCGCATCGACATACGCTTTCGTATCGTCAATGACAAATTTCTCCCCGCGTTTCTTTTTTACCTGGTTCACATCGGCGTGCTGGGCAGCCATCGCTTCCGTGATCATCTTTTTGATTACTTCCTGCATGGTATTGCAACTCCAGAAAAATTCAATGGTGGCCGCAGCCACCATTCTTTGCAGATTGTTCTCCATGGCTGTCCCCGCTCGTGACATTCACGTACAGGTGATGGGAATAGACAACCCAGCCGATGAACGCTTCTATGTATTCCCGGCCGGCAGCCACATCGTTCACGTCATATTTTTTCTTTGTCATGACGTGATGGAAGCGATGGGTGAGATCGTCTTCGACCGTCTTGAGGATAAACCCGATCGATTCTTTGGGATCCTCAGTCTCGATAGCTTTCTCCGCTCTTGGTACAACCGGACCTTCACTGAGGCCGGCGGGTTTCATACCCGTATAAGCGGCGCCCTCACCGGCGCGGTGGAGCCGGATGGTATTTTCGAAGAACCAATCATCAGCAACTTCCTGCGCATCCTTTCCGGCTTTTCTTGCACGCAGGGTGCGTGCAAACACATCTTTCAGTTCCTTTTCAGATTCTTTTGGAATCCAGATCAGTACGTAATTGAGATTCCCGGTCTCCAGTGCTTTTTTCGCTGCTTTGACAACCGGGCCGTCCCTGGTATCACAATGTGGCGGCATACTTCATCCTCACTTTCTGGTATCTTTACCTTTGCGTTCAGCATCAGGGTCAGGAAACGTATCATCTGGCGATAGTCGTTCCATCATCCCTCTTTTCTCTCCACAAGTTTCCGGTACGTCTCCTTACCGACACACTACCCCGCGTACTTGTACCACTGGACACACGAAAGGAAATTGTTGTAGACAATAAAGCCACAGTGATCACAGGCTACTTTCACATCGTTTGAGAATACCTCCACCCCGTTGCCATACGGGAGGCACTTCATTATCGAGAGGGTCGGGGTCCTGATGTTCGCAGCACCCGGACGATGGTCAAGCACCGGATTCACTCCCTGTTTTTTTATATTCCAGGAGCAGCGCCTCGCCATACTCCTTTTCCTTTCGGGTGGGAACGTAGTTGAGCGCCTTCGTCCGTTTCAGCAGTTCCTCCGTGATAACGGAGTCATCGGAAAGGTTCAGTTTCCGTACCTCTGCAACGATCCAGTCCAGCTTGTCAATTCCGGTCGCTTTGCCGTCAACGGGAATCTGCCTGATGTTTATTTTGTCGGGAGGGATACCTCCGCAGATGGTGCAATAATATCCGTCCTGATCATTCCCGCCCATGCAGTTACCCCCGGATCATGGTCAGCGTCATCTTGAATTTCGTGATGGCGCTGAGTGCGTGGGGAGCGTTTGCCGGAAAGATAATAGTCTGGCCCGCTTTCATCTGGAGGGTCGTACCGGCAATCCACACCTCACACTCCCCTTCAAGGATCGTAACCACAGCGTCATACGGGGCTGTGTGCTCGGAGAGCCCTTCATTCTCATCAAAGGAAAAGATGGTGATACTCCCGGCTTTGTTGTTGATGATCATCCGGCTTGCGACCGTCCCGTCAGCATAGCCCACAAGCTCCGGAAGATTGATGACCTTTCCTTTCAGTTCTTCCCGCTTCTTATCAAGCTTATCCGGATTTTCTAATTTGAATTCTACCATACTATCCTCCATTCAAGTGTGTTTTTGATCCTGTACGCATTTATTCCCATCAGCATTCCGACGTTTATAGATCAAAGCCCCGGTAGTCGGGCAGGCATCCACGCACCGCCCGCAGAGATAACACTCAGCTTTCCCGTCATCACGTTTTGCTTCATCGGTCGGGCACGCCTTCTCACATTTTTTACATTTGATACAGGCATCGGTTCTCTGTAACCGGAGAATGCTCTTCCATGCACCGAGCGACAACAGTACCCCGTACGGGCAGACAAGGCGGCAGAACGGGCGGTACAAGGTCATGGATAGCAGTACCACGATGATGAACACAAACGACCCGCTCGTCAGGGTAAGGTAAAAGAAATCCCTGATGCCAAACCAGGCAAGCAACGAGGCTGACAGCAAGAATGCCAGGAGAAGAAACACGACAAAGACGACTGCTCTTACTGCCATGAATGCAGTCTTTTGGCGGGGATTGGTTTTCGGGATGGGGGCGTGATAGGCAATTTCCTGTACAGCGCCAACCGGGCAAAGATATCCGCAAAAGAATCGCCCTAAAACCAGCGTCAGGACAAATACAATGGTGAGCCCGATGACGCCGACAATGAGCGGAGCTCCCAGACCTTGTACATCCCGCAGCACAAGCTGCTGGAATTGCCAGGGTGCTACCGGAGCGAAAATGAGAAAACCCAGTGCCGCAGAAACAACGAGGACCAGCCAGCCAAGCTTCTGTTGCCATCGCCCGGAATACCAGAGATATGCTATAACAAAGATCATCACGAGCGCGTAGATAAAGCCTGCAGCTTTTGGAATCTGATCAAAGACCATGACAGTATTCCTCCTTTATTGCGCCTTGATTATGCCGGGGCCGGCAAAATGCCGAGCTGCTGCATCAGCCCCATCAGGTTTACCTCACCCCACAGCTCAACGATTTTTCCGTCCTTTATACGGAAAATTTCTATGCCGGTCATCGTGATCGCTTTTCCGGTGGGTGGGAGGCCCATGAATTCTCCCTTATGGATTCCCCGGGCCGTGAAGCGGGCAGTTACCCTGTCCTCCACCGCCATGATATCATCGACCGTCACATTCAGATCGTGGAACGCAGCACGGCAGGTCACGATGACATTCTTCATTGCCTCAACCCCGGGCCCAGGTGTTGGCAATGGCGTGTGCAGGGAAAATCCGGGATGGAGCAATGCGCCGGCTGCCGCAAGGTCTCCTTTTGACGGTCCCACTTCGAAAAATTTCCGGACGATGGCGATATTTGTTTTCTCTGCCGGTGTCTGAGTCATGCAGTACGCTTGGCAGATAACTATTTAATTTTGTTGTCCCTAACAAAGTAACAAATGGATTCAGCAATTGAAAATCTTGCCCGACTGGGACTCAAAGAATATGAAGCCAAGATCTATGTCGCCCTTGTCGGACTGGGTGAAACCAATGTCCGCAGGATCCATGAAGCCAGTGGAGTCCCGCGCCCACGGGTATATGATGTTCTCCATGCACTCGATGAAAAAGGATTCATTGAGATACGGCAGGGGAGCCCGCTCATGTACCGTGCCGTCCGCCCGGATATCGTCGTCTCCTTCCTGAAAAAAGATCTTGATACCGCTGCCTCGGAAAGTGTGAAGACCCTGGAGGCGCTGTCAGTGGACGCCCAGCAGGATTATTCACCGATCTGGTATGTCCATTCCGACTGGACCATCCAGCGGAATCTTGAGATGCTGGTTGAAGACGTTACCAGCGAGCTGATTGTTCTCTGTTTTAACCCGGAGACTCTGGCCAAATTCCAGGAGCCGGTCACGTTCATCGCGAAGGATCGGGCGGTAAAAATCCTGTTCCCCGAAGGGGGTGCGGATGGGATCGTTCCACGGGAGGGTATCAGGTACTTTGAAGCCGGGACCCATCGCGATTTTTTCGGAGTGGCTGTTTTTGAGAAAATATTCTCAGCTCCTATTCACCGGGAGGGTGCACTCTTCAAACTCGAGTGCATTCTTATTGCTGATGACCGGGAATCAATGCTTATCTACTCACAGAACGGGAAACGAATGGCGGTTATCATCACGCTCCCCTTCATCACCTGCGTTCAGAACCGATTGTTCTCCCAGATGATTGAAGAAGCGCGTGAAATTACCGGCAGTGCGGAGAAAACAGGGGAAAACACAAACAAGATCGGAAGAAAATCCCATCAAAAACGCTCAACCAAATAGTCGTGAGGAGTATGACAAAATCCACAGAAGGAGCAATTCTCCAGCGGGACGGCAAAACCTATGCGGTCACTACCCGGATACCTGCTGGTATTATTACACCCGATCAACTGGAAACTATTGCCAGAGTCGGAAGAAAGTACAATGTACCGGTTCTGAAGATTACCTCGGGACAGCGAATTCTGTTCGCGGGCCTTGAGCCGGAATCTGTGCAGAACATCATCAATGATTTGGGCCCGCTTGCAAAACCCGAGAGTGCACCCTGCGTCAAGTTTGTCCAGGCATGCCTTGGCACTGACTGGTGCAAGTACGGGAAACAGGACTCGATCGGGCTTGCCCGCGCAATAGATGAAAAGTTCAAGGATCGGACGTTTCCGGCAAAGATTAAGATCGGTGTATCCGGATGCCCGCGCTGTTGCAGTGAAAGCCATACGCGGGATATCGGGATCGTGGGAACCCCGACCGGCTGGACCGTCTTTTTCGGGGGAAACGCCGGTACCCGGCCCCGGTTCGGCGATCTCATTGCGCGGGATCTCACCGCTGGCGAAGTGGTGGATTGTGCGGAGCGGCTTTCCCGGTATTACCTGAGTCATGCAAAACCGCACGAGCGGACAGCCTGGTTCATGGAACGCATTGGTATCGATTTGTTGAAATCGGAATTACTTTCTTTGATTCCATACATTCCTCTTGAAAAGGTGAAATAAGAATGAAGATTACTGAAGTTGCAAAAATAGCATCGATCAAGAATCCGCACAACGTTGATGTTCGCAAGATTTTCGAATCCCCGGATACCGCTGCGGTTGTCATTACCCTCAAACCCGGTGAATCACTCAAGAAACATATCACGCCCGTTAATGTTTTCTTCTATGTACTCGAAGGAACCGGAATTGTCGAAATCGGTGACGAACGGCAAAGTGTCAGTAAGGATTCCATTGTTGAGAGTCCCGCCATGATTGCACATACTTGGATAAATGAGAGCAACGCGGTGTTCCGGGTGATGGTTGTCAAGATGTTAACGACCGGCAAAGGAAAAGATTCCAAGCTGCTCTGAATTGTAACACAAGCCGGTCCGCGAAGCACATGCGAGTGCGCCGCAGGTGCACGAAACGTGCTGAGTGGGGCGGCGATCCTCCCCTATTGGTTTACGGGACATGAAGACGCTCGGTCATGTTCACTCGTCCTCGCTGATGCTCCGGCTCGCTTCACATCACCTCGCTGTTTCTTTCGGTTGATTGCTGGGATGAGGACGCCCCTGGCTTGTCGCGCTGCTCCGGCGCCAGCGGCTGCCCCGGCCCGCTCCTCACACCATGCTCCGCATCGTGTTCGTCGCTGTTGATGCGAAAACGCAGACGCTCAGTGACTCGCTCGCACGACGCACAGGGGGCTCGGACTCGCCGCTGATGCGGCTCCTTACCTTCGCGCCCCTGTCGCGGTGCTCGCTCGGGCCGCTGGGCCCCGGACCTTTCTCCCGCTTCGCTCCTCCCTCCCTTGAAAAGGAGGGCAGTCATTGCGATAGGAACGGAGGAGGTTTCAGGGCCGGGCGGGAGGACAAAGCGACGGTTACCGGACGCATCAGCGGACGGTCGCTCGCTTTGTCGGGCGGGTCCAACCGAAGCGATCGCGTACCAACAGGAAACTAAAGAGGGCGGGTCATGGCCACACGGCGCGGTTACGGGACGCATCAGCGGCCTGTCGCGCTGTGTGCCTGGGCGGGCCTTGCGAAAAATAAAAATTTAATTCTGCGCAATTGCCTTATTTCGCAAATCGGACAACGCACCGCTTTTACTTTCACCCTGCGCACGCCGATGTACTATATGCTCTAACGTCGATAGATGTATGGTGAAAAACACCATGAGGCCAACAACAAAAACAGATGTGAAGTTCGAGCACATAGGGGCAGCCCGCCTCTATCAGAGCTCGGTCCGTATCGATGTCAAGACAATGCAGGCAGTCATTCCCACCAGTGAAGTACACAAACTTGAACAGCACTGGCCTGCGGCAGTCTATGACATATCCGATGTTATGAAGAACGCGGACGCGGCCCCGGTCGGGAAGGCATGGATCACCCGGTCCGGTAAAGCCGTGATGATCTCCATCAACGATGTGCAGTATGTCTCCCCTCTCGCACAGGTAAAGGGGATGCTCAAGGGCGAGCGGAAATATGCAAACGTCTCAACCATGTGCACCGTGCAGCCCATGACCACAAACCAGCCGGCAGGGGCGACAGCATGAAGGCCGCTGACGTAAAGGCGCAAATAAACGAGAGGATCATAAAATCTCTCGCGGAAGGAAAGATCCCCTGGCTGAAGCCGTGGACCGAGAACGGGCCGCGCAACCTCTTCAGCGGCAGGGCATATACCGGGCTGAACCGGCTGATCCTCGGGCTCAGTCCCTATCCTCTCCCCTTTTGGGCAACCTACCGCCAGTATCTCGCAGCAGGGCTACAGGTCCAGTTTGGTGAGCACGGCACCGGGATTATCTACGCAGGCCGGACCGTGAAGACCGACACGGAAAGGGACGAGAACGGCGAGGAGACCGAGCGCAGGAAACAGATCCGTTTCCTGAAAGCCTTCGTTGTTTTCAACATCGCCCAAACCGATTACAAGGAGAAGGGCTACAAGATCCCGGACCAGAAAGAGAACCCGCACCTTCTCGGATGCGATACAATCATTCAGGACTACACGGGCCGGGAGTCGATAAGGATCGCAGGAGGAAGCCGAGCCGCATACTCCCCGCAGATGGATATTATCACCTGCCCGGAGATCGGCCAGTTCAGGACTTCCGAGCACTATTATGCGACGATGTTTCATGAGTGCGTTCACTCCACCGGGCCCCGGCTCGACCGGTTCAAGCGGACCGATCCGGTCTGCTTCGGGTCCGACACCTACGGGCGCGAGGAACTGGTAGCCGAGATCGGGAGTGCATACCTGGCCGCACTCACCGGGATTGATTCAACGGCGATCATTCAGAATCAGGCCGCCTACCTCCAGAACTGGGCGACGGCGATTAAGGCCGATGCGGATCTTGTGATGTATGCCGCAGGCAGGGCAGAGAAGGCAGCGGACTTTATGATCGGGGCTTCGGCCCCGGACCCTGCCAGCGCTGCAGGAACAGAAATGGCGGGAGGGGTGGCAGCATGACCCCGACCATTTACGACGCCATGCCGATCAAAGTGCTTGAAGAACTCGAACGCATCGAGATTGCGATCCCTGCAATGGAGCGCCGGGCATTCATGCTGCAAGCCGATGCGCAGGACCTCCGCTTGAGACATGATGAGATCATCAAGTCATGGACAGACAAGGCTGCATGGGAGGGGCTCGACAACCTGATCGCAGAACGGCACCGGCTTGATATGATCGCGTGGCACTGCGATCCGCTGCCGAGCGGGATCCGGACGGAGTAGATCCTGTGCTCAGCTTGCGGGAACTCCGGGAGTACCGGAAAAAACGATCAACCATTTTTGGGATGTGGAAAAGTCTGATCTGGTGGCTGCACAGGACAAAGAAAAGAATTCTTTTGCTCCGGTAAAAACGGTGGCCCGGACAGGGACACCATGAGGCCAATCACGAGCCCTGCCTGGGTTGGTACAATATCGACTCCTGGCATTATCTTTCTTGGCAAAGGTTGGCCCACCCCGAAGGCTCACGCGACGGGCCCGCCCGGCGGTCCCGTATCCGGCTCGCCTTCTTCCCGCCCGGACCGCTACCCGGTGGCTGTCCTGTTGAGATATCCTGATCTTCCTGGGCCCGCCCGATGCTCACGCGACACGGCGATGGTCGCCGTGTTCCGGCTCGCATCCTCCCACCCCCACCCGGAAACCTTATCCCGTGGTTATCCTAATGACTGCCCGTCCCTTTCAAGGGCGGGAGGAGCGAAGCGGGAGGCGGGTCGTGGCCGCAGTGGCCCGAACGAGCACCGCTTCAGGGTGCGAAGGTAACGAGACGCATCAGTGTCGAGTCCGAGCCCCTGATGCGTCGTGCGAGTGAGTCACTGAACGAGCGGCGTGAGTACGATCAACAGCGACGAACACGATGCGAAGCATGGTGTGAGGAGCGGGCCGGAACAGCAAGCCCCGCCGCGAGCCTGCGAGCAAGGGGGTGCGTCTTCGTCTGCCCAATCAACCGAAGAAAAGCAGCGAAGTGATGTGAGCGTAACGGGCGTGAGCCCGTGGAGACGAACATGACTGAGCGTCTGCATATCACGCGAACACTGAGGGAGGAACGCCGCCCCGCTCCGCACGCTTCGTGCACCTTCGGCGCACTCGCACATGCTCCGCGGACCGGCTTTTTGTGCGCGATTTGAAATTTTGATCATTTTTTTGATGAGCGAAGTTCAGGAAAATATTTATTTATGCTGCGTGCCAAATAATTTCAAATCAGATTTCATTTGAAAATTGGACAAAAATTAGAGTGTTTGCGCATTGAACTTGCGGTCAGGAATCCTGCTTCTCGCATAGTTTCAAAAAAAAATTGATGGCGGGTATCCCCGGGATCTTCTGCCGTTGGGACAGAGCAAAGCTCTCTTTTAAAAGGTTATACGGAATTGATAATAACCTCGTAATGATTGATTACCAGGTTTGTCATTTCCCCGGAGAAACGGTAGATGTGCGAACCGGCGGAGGTCTCTTCCATACCAAGGGTGTTGTGGAAATAATTGTCCCATGCCGTTGCATAATCCGCCTCGGCATTGGGTACGTACTGGATATAGACGGTGTCCCCCGTGGTATCATAGGGTGTCGAATTGGTTTTTGAAGAGTCCAGCGCCATCTTCACGGTCCCGATACCGGCCCGGGACAACGGACCCGTTGCATTGAACCCAATCAGGTAGATCACGGCTGTTTTCGTCTGGCTGTCATAGAACCAGCGGGGCTCCGCAAGCATTGCCGATCCTTCCTGTGCAAGCATCCGTTTTACCACGGCACCGTTTTCCAGCGAGATCCCGCTCTGGGCGCTGGTGGACACATACCGGAGATCGCCCGGGTAAAATGTTTCCGCAATCAGTCCCTTGCTGTCGTGGATCAGAAATTGCGCAGAGCCTGCGGTATCCCTCGTGTATACGCTCAGTGTTCCGCCCCCCACGTTCAGCGAAGTCTCCTTGTACGGTACCATCTTGTACGCGAGACTCTTGAGATCGTTCTGCAGCACGATCATGTTCTTTTCCATGATCTGTTCGTCGGCGTTTGTCTGCTGCTGGAGCAGCATCGGGTACCCGTACAGCGTCACAAGCCCTATCCCCGCGATGATGATGGTAAAGATGAGCATAAACCCGATCGATTCGGAAACCCCGGCATCGTAATTATCCGCATTCCCTCGTATTGTCATCAGAACCCCCTGGAATCAAATCTCAGTATGTTTATCCCGGCCCCGGTGGTGTTCCCCCGGGCCTTTCCCTGTGCCGTCGATGAAATCCCGGCGATCGAGACGTTCGTGATGATAGATCCCCGAAAGATCGTGACGGTCTGGGTCGACACTTCCCCGTCTGCAGATCCAATCTCCACGCCATAGTCGCGGCCGGCGATATCGTCCGGCAGGTCAAACTTTGTCGAAATATTTCCCGTTGCCGGCTCAATGGCATAAATATCGACAATACGTGTCGAGACCCCGTTCCCGATATCGGTGAAGGCCGAAGTGGTGAGGGTATTTTCGGGCCCTTCCATGAAATTCGCATTCACCAAAAGCAGCATGATAACAAAGAGGATCATCAGGATGGTGGTGATCATCACGTATTCGATCATCCCTGCCACACCTGCCTCTTTTGTCCGTCCGGACTTATGGCGATCGCCAGGTCTCATTATACGCAGTCACCCCGTTGTTGTAATGGATATCGATATACGTATACTCGTCTGCCGGATTGCTGGTCAGATCCACGATGGCGTTCCCGCGGCTCATGGACAGTACGCGGATATCGTCCCGCACGGTCTCCGGCATACTCTCCATGTACGATTCAATGATGGCACTCCTGACATCCCTGATATCGTCTTTCGGGAATTCGGAGACCGCCTCGGCAGTTGTTTGTCCGACAACCACCGACTGGTTGAGGAGCATTGCCAGGAAAAAGAGGCTGAAACTCACCACGAATCCCATCAGTACGATCCACTGTGCATCGTCCTTTAATCCCGCCATACGAGTACCTCTGCAAGAACTGCACGGTTCTGTTTTACATTCGATCCAACTTTCATATCGGCAATTACCCATTCGGTTACCCGGACCGGGTGTTCTCCCCCCGTGAGATTGCGGTTGGATGCAAGCGGGTACCTCCAGGTGGTATTGCCATCCGTTATATTCCGGTAGGCAACCGTTGCCATGTAGTGCAGGTTGTCCGTCCCGGCTCCTGTTTTGTTGTTTACATACGTCAGGAATGTCCTGTTGAACGCAGGTGCATCATTGTTCTCAATAATCTCTTTAAGCGGGCTCTCGGATGAACCGTTCACCGGTGTGTTCATCATTCTCAGGGCATCGCTCCCGAGCACCTCAAGCTGCATGTCGCTGATATGGGTGTCTCCCGGCGTATAGACCGATGTGGCACTGACAACGAGATATGCCGATACCAGCATGATCAGCGCTGCAGCAATACCTTCGATGGTATAGAGCTGCCCGGAAGAATCTACCATACCGCCACCTCAAGAACGCCGTTTCGTAACCGGGGCTGGGTCACATTGGCCGGGTTGTAATCGTATTCAAACGGCCCGCTCGCAGAGCTGTTGATGTACCAGTTCCCGTACGTCCCGTTTATTGTCGGATCGATATTGCGGTTTGTGAAAACAAGGGTGAGGTAGACCTGGGGATCGGTGAGCAGGGTACTCTGCGATATAACTTTCCCGGGGGGGATCACCAGGGAGATGTTGCTCCTGACTGTTGCCGGCAGTGTACCGATCGGTGTGGCATCCCCGTCAATATACGTGAAGGTGTTCTGGTCGTTGAACTGGCCGGCAAGCGTTGACGAGGATGTGGAGAGGATGATGCCGGTTAAGTTGGTGACGGTCTCGGGCGAGCCGGGATAATACAGGGTGTCCAGCCCGGTGATATTGACGATGATGGTGTCCCGGCCCGGGTCGATCTGGTAACTCCGGTAATCGACCGGGTGGGCCGGGTGAAGTGAGGAGGGGTAGGCAATATCCCTGGCCAATCCCGTACCGTTGAAATGAACCGTAAACCGGTCCTCGGAATTATTGCCCGGCATCACGGTACCGTTCGACCAGTACCGCTCCTTGATAAGTGATTCACCGATCGTCGCGTTGCTCGGACCCTTGACCATCACGGCCCTGCGGATATACCCGTAATCCCCTTCGGGAACTGCATCCCCGATATACCGTACCTGGTCGTCGCCGTCAGTTTTCAGGGAAATATTGAACCGGTAGGGATAATCGCCGAATATTGCCCGTTTCTGGTAATCAGAGGGATAGGAAAACGCGGTCTTGTTGTCAGGATCGGCATATTCCGTCCAGCAGAAAAACCGGTTTACCTTATTTTCGTCAAGGACATTGGGCGTATCCTTGGACACTGCCAGCCCGAACCGGGCTATGTCGCATTTTGTGGGGGCGGTCATTGTGGATTCCCATGCGGATCCGCTGGCACTGCTGATCCCAAAACAGGGGGATCCGCTCACCGGGCCGGCGGCTCCCGGGTCTTCAGCCAGGATCACGCTGGTCCGGTAGGCAACGGCATTGTAATCGATCGTGTGGGCATTGAGACCGGCAAAGAGCGTGGGGATCATCGTTGCCACCCAGATAAATGCAAGGAGAAAGATGGTGAACCCTGCAAGAAAATCCACGGATAGGTTGCCCCGGTCGTTACGCGTCATAGGATGAGATCAACACCCCGCTTGTTGCATTGAATGTCCGGGTACGGGGTGTCCCCGTACTGTGGGAGGTGAGCGTATAGGTGGCGTTTTCCATGACAAGATCCCAGGTGGCATTCGAACCCGGCGATATCCCCCCGGAGAGTGTCTCGGTATTCTGTTCGAAGAGTATTTCGACCGGAACGAGCCTGTCTGCAGGCACGAGCGTACCGTTAAACCCTGGATCCCACCCGGTCACGCTCCGTCCGTTGTGGGAATAAGTCACAAAAGAGGTCCTGTTCATGGTGCGCACGACAAAGAGCCACGAGCTTGCATTGCCGGTAGCATCCGCCCGGTCGCCCCGGATATACAGGATCCCGGGTTCAGTGGTATTGCCGAAGGCGGCATTCCCCGTACCGGGATATTCGATCTGCTGGAGGTCGGACAGTGCATAGGCGAAGTTTGCGGAGTCCGGTACCGGGGAGGTGATATTTCCCGAAGAAAAACCGACCGCAGCCGGTGGCGTTTCCCGTTGTGGTGTGCTGGCAGACGGGAGAGAACTGCACCCCATGATCAGGCACCCTGAGAGAAGCAAAATTATGGAAAAAACGGCGACCCTTGTGCCACGCATCCTCATCATTAGGAGTATACACGGGGGCACAGATATAAATCTTGGTTAATTGTGTCCCGCTGGCTGGCGGGCATGTGCTGTTTCTTTCGCGGGCAGGGAATTTTCCCCGGGACAGGGGAGTGCCGGCCCCTCATCCCGGATTCCCGGGTAAATCCCTCCCGGGAAGATAATTAAATCAGGTATATATCCCGGGACATCTCTCATACCCTTAATTGCAGGGGTGTGTTCTCTTGAGGCATGCGGTGCTGATAATCGCGGGTCTGTTTTTGTTGGTCGGGGCTGTTGCAGCAGATACCGTCGATCTGAGTGCGTCAACCATTACTTCCGGCACTCCGGGCTGGCTCGTGGCAAATGGTGTGGATCATTCGACCGTTACGGTTACGGTAAAGTCCCCCTCCGGGCCGGTCAGCGGGGCGCAGGTCAGTTTCTCCGTATCCGACCCTGCTCTTGGAACCCTCTCCCCCACAACCCCGGTTGTTACCGGTTCCGATGGCATAGCCTCGGCACAATTTACCACAGGACTCAGGAGCGGAACGGTTGTGATCACGGCACAGATCGTTGCAGATTCCGGAGGGGATATCTCTTCACGGACGCTCACACTCACCCAGACTATCGATCACGATACCCTTGAAAAAGCGGACTTCACCAGTGCCGGCCAGGTACCGGCGGGCTCGGTCACACCCCTGGTGGTCACCTTTACCGACCGGTGGGGCAACCGTGCCGATAATAAAAATTCCGCAGAATCACACCGTGTCACGCTCCAGATGAACGGCGACGGGGGCTCAGGATTGTGGGACGGGTCGGCCTATGTGACTTCGGTTTCCCTGCCAACGGATAGTGAAGGAAACGTCTCGGTGAACGTCAGGGTCTCGACAAATGCGGGTAACAACCCGATCGTCCTGGAACCGGTCGGCCTGATAACCTCTCCGGTCCCCGCGTCAATCGAAGGAATCCCGGGAACCCCGGTATCGATGACGCAGACCGTTACCCCCGTTTCTGCGGCATCCTGCAGTTCTCTCACGGCATGCCCTGCAGACGGGGATCACCCGTTCAACCTGTATTATACCATTCTCGATCAGTACAACAACCCCGTGACAGGTACTGTCGTGTGGATCAACGCCACGCTTGACGGGACAGCGGTCGGCACTCCCTACTCCGTGACCACAGACTCTTCGGGGGTTGCCTTTGCCCAGTTTACCCAGGAGACAATGGGCACCTATACCCTCACCGCCCATTCTGCGGGAAATGCCTCGATTGCATGTACCAATCCGGCTGCGGCCGGGTACTGCAGCCAGAACCTGGAATATTACGCTACCGCGCCGGTGGATATGCAGATGGTGGTCAGTCCTGAGGTGATGGTGAGCCGGGATGTCAATGCATCGAGCCAGGCTACCCTGATGGCCCGGGTGATGGACGCCAAGGGAAACGCCGTAAAAACCTATCAGGGTGTGCCCATGAATGTCTCATTTGTCATCAATCACCCGGATACCTTCCCGGATGCCCCCGAAGGCAGTCCGTACGTTGAAACAACCACCTCGTCCATTTCCACTACAAAAGCGAATGTGGGTGACGATGGCTATGCAACCGTGCAGTTCTATCCCGGGGCTTTTGCCACATACGGTCAGGCCGGGTACAATGCAACCGCCACCGGGCAGGTTACGGTGACGGCCACGTGGATTACACCGCAGGGGACCCCGGTTACACGAACCGGAACCCTGGTCTGGAAAAATTACCCGTACCTGAGCCTGACGTCCAGTGCCAGTCCCGCAAATCCCAAAGTCGGGGATAATCTTACTGTCACCGTCAGGATTAACGGTGACGGGGCGGCCCTCCATCCAAAACCGATTGATGTCGTTCTCGTCATGGATCGATCCGGAAGTATGGGATCTGATTCACCTACAAGAATTTCAAGTGCAAAGACAGCAGCAAAAACATTTGTCAGCAAGATGGACGAGAGCAAGGACAGGATTGGTGTTGTCTCGTTTGCCGGGTATACTGCAGGGACAGAGACGAGATCCGATGTAACACTGACGTATGATTATACTAACGTCAACAACAAAATAGATGCATTATCTCCCAGTGGCGCAACGGAGACAAGGGATGCATTGAAACAGGCAATAGACATGGTTATTGCCAATCCCAATCCGAATGCCGTGAATGCCATCATTCTGATGACGGATGGCGATTATAACTGGCTGGGAAATCCCTTGGGGAGAGGGACTGGGTATTCCTCATCATATACTTCATACAGTACCAGTAATCTTGAGTCCACTAAATACCTGTATTATTCTGGGCTGGGCGATGGCCTTGCAGGGACATACCATTATTCGTATTATCCTTATGGGGGGTACTATACCTATCCGGATGGTCAGGCAACAAACCAGAATATGGCCGTCTATGCAAAAAACCACAATATCCGGCTGTATATGATAGCGTTTGCCTCATATGAGAGTGCGTTGGGTTCACAAGCGAAAGCGGATATGAAAACCCTGGCAAATTCCACGGGCGGCTTTTATGAATATGCAGCCGATGGATCTGCACTTACCGCGACCTATACCAAGATCGCCGGCGAGCTCAACGAACAGGCCGGGGGAAACACCACGGTTTCCCTGAACTTCGGGACGATCAGCGTGGTGAATGTCTCTTCAAATGCCGATATCGGGAATTATCTTGATTACCGGTATGCCCCGCCGGTATCGACTAATATCTATATGTTCAACATAAGCCCCGGGGGCACGACCCATGATTATTACAAATACACACGTGACGATACGCTCAACTGGTCCTCCGGGAAAAAACTGAATTTTAACGTCGGGACCGTCAAGCTCAACGATACCTGGCAGGCCACCATGATGTTTTCCCTTACGCAGAACGGGACACTCATCCTTTTTGGCCCTGATCACTGTTCCGCTGTTTCATTCACCGATGCATCTACCGGCAAGACAACCTCCGGGTGCATTCCCTCCCTCCTGGTACAGGTACGGAACAGCAGCGGCACGACCGGTCTCGGGAGCAATGCCCTGCTTGTCGACCAGATGCAGTTCGTTGATACCGGGCATGCCGATACCGGGATTGTGCGGCTGAAATGGAACACCACATACACCGGCCCGACCGCGGGAGACGGTTTTGTGGGAGAAACCGTACAATACCGGAGTACGTCAGGTACCGGCTGGATCCGGTATTCGGACCTGTCGGTAAAACCCGGCCCAATCGCGGCACCGGGCATGCCCGATTCCCTGGATATCGATACCAGCGGCTGGGCGCCGGGAACTTATATCCTCGAAGTGTATGCAGTCGCCGACAGTGCACCGGACAGTTTTGCAACTCTTACGTATACCAAGAACCCCGCGTCCGGTTCGTACATCCAGCTTGAATGATCCACACCCCTTTTTAAGTCTCTCCCCATGAGAAAAATGCCGTATCTGGGTATCATCCGATCGGTGGGACTCTACAGCACACCGCAGCATACGATAAAAAGAGGGGAAATTGCAGAATTGCCCCTCAGTCGGCAGGCTCTCTCTTCACGCCACAATCTTCGCTATCGGAATCTCTAAAATATCCTCGGCCCCGCACCGCTTGAGCTTCGGAATTAACTCATTCACCGAACTCTTCTGCACGACCGTCTGGACGCTGTAGTACTCGATCCCGTGGAGCCGGCTCACGGTCGGCTTCTTCATGGCCGGAAGGGCGGCAACAATCTTTTCGAGCGCTGCGGTCGGCACGTTCATGGTGAGCAGTACCTTGTGCCGGGCTTCGAGCACGCCAAAGAGCAGGGATTTGATCTCCTCGATTTCGCGCCTTTTTTCCGGGTCTGCCCACGACGCCCTGTTTGCGATGATCACCGTGTGCGACTCCATGATCTGGCCGATGATCTTGAGCCCGTTTTTCCGGAGCGTTGTCCCGGTCTCGGTCAGGTCAACGACCACGTCCATAAGGTCCGGCACCTTGGCCTCCGATGCCCCGAACGAGTGGAAGAGCTGCACCGGGATCTTCTTCTCTTCAAAGAACTGTTTCGTGAGCTCGGGGTATTCCGTCGTCACCTTGCTCCCGGGCCGGATCTGCAGAGCGTTCTCGATCGGCTCGTCGCGGTGGACCGCGATCACGATCTTCACGTTCCCCTCGCCGGTCTTGCTGTAGGTGAGGGCCGCTACCTCGACCACGTCCGATTTTGTCTCGCGGACCCAGTCGAGACCCGAGATCCCGAGATCGAAATAGCCCTTGTCCACGTAGGTCGGGATCTCCTGCGGGCGGAGGATCTTCACCTTGCCGATCCGGGAATCGGCGATACACGGATTGTAGTCGCGGTCGGTGCGCCTGACTTCGAGATCGGCCTCCTTGAAAAGCTGGAGCGTCTGCGCTTCGAGGCTGCCCTTAGGGAGTGCGAGGGTGATCATATCATATCCCCTCCGCCTGCAAAAATGATAAAAGGATACGGTTTGGATCGTCCGCTCACGCGAACGAGTGGATGACAAGCCCGCTCAACAGTTTGGGCTCGAACCATGTGGACTTGGGCGGCATGATCCCGCCGGCATCGGCAATGGCAAGGACCGTTCCCACCCGGACCGGCTGCATGGCAAACGCTGCCCGGTATTTCCCTTCGTCCACCAGTTTTTCAAGATCGGCCACCGGCCGGGCCCCGCCCAGGTACTGGAGCCGGGCATCGCCCCGGGGATCCGTGATCCCGAGCATGCTTTCGAGCACGGTCTTCTGGAGCACCGAGACATCGAGCACATCGATGGGCCCGGCTGCCGGGTCGACGGGCTTCGTGCACTCGTACCACGTCCCGCCGAGATACAGATGCATCACGTGGAATTTTTCCGGGTGGGCGATGTGCGGCTTTATGTTGTACCCGCGCCCGTCCACCTTCCCGTACGGGGCAACGGTGTAGTGCTTTTTGAGCTCCGCAAGGAACGATTCGGGCGAGTACTTCCCGAGATCAGTAAGGAGCCGGCTGTAGCCGTGGATCTTCACCCGGTTCTCGGCAAAGAGCACGCCCATGAACCGCCCGATCTCGCCGTCAGCCCTTTCCCCGGCCGCTTTTTTCCGGTCGGCAAGGTTGACCGCCGCCTTTGCCCGGTGGTGGCCGTCCGCGATGTAGAGGTTTGCCACATCACGGAACCGGCGCTCCAGTTCGTCGAGCGCTTTGGGATCGGTGACGGCGAATATCTGGTGGATGCCGCCCTGCGGGGTCGATACTTCGGCATCCGGCTTTTTGCCCCCGGCAATGAGCGATTCGATGTACGAAAAGAGGCTGTCCTGATCCCGGTACAGAAGCACCACCGGGCCGTTATGGGCCTGCACTGCCGCGATGTGCCGGGTCCGGTCCTCTTCCTTGTCGTACCGGGTCAGCTCGTGGCGCCGGATCCTGTTGGTACGGTAATCCTCGGTCTCAAGGCAGCAGCAGAGGCCTAAAAACGTGTCCCCGTCCTGCCGGATCCGGTACACGTACAGCCCGGGCCGTGCATCCTTTTTCATCCGGCCGCTTGCAATGAGCGCCGAAAAGTTCGCTTTCGCCCGCTCGTAGACCCGGTCGTCGTTTGCGGGCAGGTCCGGGAGTTCGGCGTCAGAACGGCTGACGGTCAGAAAACTGTCCGGGTTCTCCTTGATGATTGCCCGCGCCTCTTCGGCAGTCACGACATCGTACGGGACTGCTGCGATGGCCTGGGCCTCGCCGGGTGCGGGGCGCACCGCGGGGAAACGGCAGATCGTTACCATGGTACCAACCGGCGCCCTTACCAAAAAGGGCGTTCTTTCTCATACGTTTGGCGAGATCACATATATACCCACAGACACCGGCGGGGCCGGTCGGTGCGGCGCAAAAGTCTTATTGTACGTGAAAGGCAACAGGATAACCTGCAAGGCGAGCACTCCACCATGATAAAATCCCGTGACGCAATCCCCGCAAAAACCCCCGCACAGATCCGGCGGGCCGGGCCTCTTGATGTCGATGCGATCTATGCCATCGAGGTCGAGGCATTTGTCGAGGCATGGGACAAGCAGACATTTGCCGAGGCGCTCTCCTATTACCCGACCACCTTCTTTGTCGCGATCTGCGAGGGGCAGATTGCCGGCTTCATCATCGGGGCCATCGAGGATACGGGCGAGAACATCTACGGCCACATCTGCAACTTCGCGGTATCCTCGCAGTTCAGGGGCCGGGGGATCGGACGGCAGCTGATGCTCCGGACCGAGCACCAGTTCGCGCTCGAACTTGCCACCGGTTCCCAGCTCGAGGTCCGCGAGTCCAATGCCCCGGCCCAGAAGTTCTACCGCAGGCTCGGGTACCAGGACGTGTTCCAGGTCGGCGGCTATTATGCAAACGGCGAGGACGCGCTCGTCATGATGAAGTGGTTCCGGTTTTAGATCCCTAAAACCGCCCCGTGCCAAAAATGTACCTGCACGACCCCCCCACGGGTGCCCGGCAGCGTGCGGCTGCGGGAATCCACCCCTCTTCCCCCGGTACCGTGGGCCAGCGTGCGGCCGGAATGGTGTCCGGCCCGGGCCGCTGCCACGGGGGTCGTTTGGGTACAAAATGAAAACAGGCCTTTGGGGAAGTGCAGCATTCCCTCATTTTTCCGGGGTGATCGGTCCGTCCTTCAGGGATCCGCAGGATCCGGTTTGTACCTTAATGACCCCCTTAGTCCCGCGAACGGTTTCGGATCGTTTATCGCACCGCCAGACCAACGGTGAAATTGCAGTTTTGAGGCCGGGGAAATGAAAGAGGCAAACAAAGAGGCAATCAGCGAATTTTTGCAACACACCGATTCTATCGGCGACGATATGCTGGAAGATACCAAAGAGATGCTCGGGAGCATGCCGTTTATCCTGCCGGTCCAGAAAAACGAGCGGCCGGACTACTTCGCGCTCATGTGCATTGCGGACGACATGCTCTGCCGGCCCCCGAACCTTTCGGCAAAGACCGCCGAGCTCGTCACCCTTGCAGCCGCAGCAGCGGCAGGAGCCGACCAGTGCCTGAAATTCCACATACAGGCAGCGGCAAAGGAGGGGGCGACAAAAGGCGAGATCTTCGACACGATCATGCTCGCGGGGCTGGTCGGGAAGACAAAGATCCTTGCATCGGCACTCCGCGAGTTCTCTCATGCATATCCGGATAAATCCCCGGAAAAAAAGAAGAAATAATTTTTTTATTATCCCTTTTACCGCTTCACGCCCCGGCCCAGTTCCTGGTGGGCGCGGGCAAGGTGCTGGGCGGCGAGTGCGCCGATCAGCGAGAGTTCTCCCGCAAGGACGCCGGCCGCGATGATCTCGGCGAGCTTCTTTGCGTTCGCGCCCGGGGGCGTCCCGCCACCGGCAACGCCGAGAATCTTAAGACACTCTGCTTGAGTGTCCACTCCGGTCCCGCCGCCTACCGTGCCGACAGGGAGCGAGGGAAGCGTGACGGATACGTATACCCCGTCGTCGGTCGGGTCGATCGTGGTCATGCAGGTGCTCCCGTCGATTGCATGGGCCGCGTCCTGCCCGCAGGCAATGAACATCGCGGCGACCACGTTTGCCGCATGAGCGTTAAATCCCATGGACCCGGCCCGGGCCGAACCGACAAGGTTCTTCCGGTAATTGACCTCGAACATTGATTTTGCATCGGTCTTGAAGATCTTCCCGATGAGCTCGTGGGAGAGCGCGATGCCGGCGACAACGCTCCGGCCCCGACCCATGATCGCATTGATCGCTGCCGGTTTCTTGTCTGCGCACATGTTCCCCGAGAGGGCGATGAGCCGGGCACCGGTGGCTTTCGCGATCTCGTCGGCAATCTTCGCGCTCGCGATGGTGACCATGTTCATGCCCATCGCGTCTTTCGTGTCGAATTCGAGCCGGACAAAGACGCTCGTACCCGCAACGTACGTGGTAAGCCCGGTCATCTGCCCGTGCGAGGTGGTCGTGGCTGCGATTGCGACAAAGTCCTTCTCGTGGGCTGTTGCCCAGTCGGCGACCTCTTTTGCGTGCGCAACGCTTTTTACCGCAAAGACCGGCGCCCGGGTCATCCCGTCGTGCAGGACGCGTACTTCCGCCCCGCCGGCTTTGGTGATCGCCCCCGCGCCCCGGTTCACCGAGGCAATGAGCGCCCCTTCGGTTGTTGCAAGGGGCAGCCAGAACTTCCCCTTCGCGTATTCGCCATTCACGAGAACCGGCCCGGCAACCCCGACCGGCACCTGTACGGCGCCGATCATGTTCTCGCAGTTCCGGGTCGCTGCCCGGTCCACGTCAAGGGAGAAGATCCCGATGTTCTCTAAGGTCGTTCCGGTCTCCTCTTCGATATACCCCCGGCGCACCCGCACCGCATCGACCGGCGGCATCATCTTTTCGAGCTCGTAGAGTTTGACCTCGCCCGTCTTGATCCGGGTCCGGATCTCAGCTTCGGTTCCGCGACCGGGGCCGCCCTGCCCCTCCGCATTGTGGTGTCCGTCATCACCAGCCATGAATACCTGTTGGATGTATACTATTATGAGCGCAGTGGTCTTTTAAAATGACAACCGGGCAATGGGGTGTACGGGTACCGGCACAGGAGGGCGAGCCGACACGGCAGGCGCTCATCAGCGAGGGGGCGCTCGATGTGACGCTCAAGGTCCTGCACGACGGGGCGTTCCTGATCTTTGCCGTGCTTTCGGAGCGTGACGGCGCCGGGTGGTACGAGTTCGAGGAGCAGCCGGGCCGGGAAGCCCTTCCCCGCCACGAGCTCGTGGGCGGGATCGCGATTATGCAGGAGAATGATCCGGAGGGAGCGGCAAAGATCCTTGCAAACCGGCCCTCGCTCCACACGGTGCTTTTTCCCACAAGCGAGGTCTCGGGAGAGTACCGGACCCGGGACTACGTTGTCCTTGCCGGGAACGAGACGACCCGGACCGAAGTGGTGGAGCACGGCCACCGGTTCGCGGTCGATCTTGCCGGCGCCTATTTTTCGGCCCGGCTCTCGACCGAGCGCCGGCGGGTGCTCGAACAGGTCCATGATGGCGAGATCGTGCTCGATATGTTTGCCGGCGTCGGGCCGTTTGCGATTGCGCTTGCTGCCCGGGCGGGCGTGGTTGTTGCAGCCGACTTAAATCCCCGTGCCATCGGCCTGATGATGGAAAACTGCCGGAAGAACCGGGCGGCAAACGTGGTCCCGGTGCTTGCCGATGCCCGGCACCTGGAGAAGATTTTCCCGTGGAAGTTCGACCGGATCATAATGAACCTCCCGCTGGCCAAAACAGAGTTTTTGCCGGAAGCCTTCCGGCTCGTCCGGCCCGGGGGAACAATCCATTTCTATTCGCTGGTGTCTGAAAAGGGCGAACACCTTGCCCGGATCCGGGAACTCGGCGGGGCCGGTGTATCCGTTACCGAGCGCGAGGTCCGGTCGTATTCGCCCGGCCAGTGGCACGCGGTGTACGATATCACCGTGGGGTAAGGGACGACTATCCCGGCAGGCCCCGTACAATTCCGGGTAATTCACTTTTTTTTAAAATCCCCCGTGCTGAGAAACTATTTCTCGTGATGGCCCAATGAGGCATGAGCCAGGAAAAAGGATCTGTCATGACAAACGCCTTCACGGAATGGTTCATGGGAAGGGATGCCGACGATCTGGGCTGGTACAATTTTACCGAGGCCCGCCCGGTCTGGAAGACCTGGTGGTTCTGGGGCGGCATTGCGGTCGTATGCGTGGTTCTTGTCTGGTATTTCCGATTTTGAGGGGCTGTCAGGGCAAAATTAAAAACGGCCTGACAGAACGTACCCTCAGGAGCGGCCATGAATTACTGTCCTCTCTGTAAACGGGAGTTTAAAGGAACGAGCGGGCGCCGGTCCCGCCATTGTCCTGTCTGCGGCAGCACGCTTGTGGAGTTGTCGGCCGACGGGATTGCGCAGGTGCGCCACAGGAACCGGCAAGAAAAGTGAGTAAAAAAAAATATTATCCGCTGAGTTCCCTGCGGACGTCGGTATCCGTGATCTCGTACACGAGATTCCGGCGCTCGGTTTTTAGTTTTTTGAGATCAGTGATGATCTCCTGGAGCTGGTACTCCCGGTCCCGTGTCGCGATCGCATACGGCCGGTCGGGCTGCTGGTTCTCCGGGGTGATGGCAAGGAGATCGCAGGTATTGCGCTGCCGGGTGATCTTGAATTCGGTAATTTTACTGAGGTCGATGCAGAGGGAGTCCCCGGTGTGAAACGCCCCGACATGATGAAATTTCACGAGCACACTCATACTGCACCCCGTCCGCGGGTGTATGCATACTGCATTCTTAGTCATCCCCCATTCCCGGCGGCATGCCCCCCCGGGGCATCCCGCCCGGGCTGCCGGACTGCGACGATGCGATGACATCGTCGATGCGCAGGATCATGACTGCCGCTTCTGTTGCGCTTGAAATGGCCTGCGTCTTTACCTTTAAGGGCTCGATAACGCCGGCTTTCTGCATGTCGACCGGTTTTGCCTCGTACACATCGAGACCGAAGGTCTTCTTTCCCGCCTCGTGCGCCGCCCGGATCGCAACGACCATATCGATGGCGTCGAGGCCGGCATTCTCGGCCAGCGACCGGGGGATGATCTCGAGTGCCTTTGCGAATGCCTCGATCGCGAGCTGGTTGCGGCCCCCGACCGTTGCCGCGTACCGGTGCAGCTGGAGCGAGAGCTCGATCTCGGGCGCCCCGCCGCCGGCAACGACGTTTTTGTCCTGCACGACCACGCCGACAACCATGAGCGCATCGTGGAGGGCGCGTTCGATCTCGTCGATGATGTGGTCGGACCCGCCCCGGATAATGATGGAGACGGCTTTTGGGTTTTTGCATTTCGCGATCGTGATCATCTCGTCGCCGGAGAACTTCGTCTCCTCCACAAGCCCGGCTGCCCCGAGATCGGCTGGTGTGACGGTATCGATGCTGTTTACGATCGCTGCACCGGTGGCGCGGGAGAGATTTTCGAGGTCGCTCTTTTTTACCCGGCGCACCGCAAAGATCCCGGCTTTTGTAAGGTAGTGCTGGGCGACATCGTCGATTCCTTTCCCGCAGAACACCACGTTTGCCCCGCTCCGGATCACTTTCTCTGCCAGAGCGTGGACCATCTGCTCGTCCTCATCGAGGAATGCCTGCACCTGATCGGGCCGGGAGATATTGATCTTTGCCGAAACCTCGGTCTTTTTGTATTCGAGCGCGGCGTTCAGGAGCAGGATCTTTGCATTTTTCACGGACTTTGGCATCCCCGGGTTTGCCCGTTCCTTGTCGATAACCATGCCTTCGATAAGCACGGTGTCCTCAACAGCGCCTCCGGTTTTTTTCTGTACGTTCACGTGTTTTATATCGACCGTGCCGTCCGGGTCGGCAACGCTCGTGACCGCTTTGACAACGATATTGCAGAGCAGTTTCTTGTACGCTTCCGCCCCTTTGCCGCTGATCGCGGTCTCCGCGACTTTTTCAAGCATCGCGTGATCGTTTGGCTTTACGGTAATTGCGATGTTTGCAAGGATCTCAAGCGACTTTTTTGCCGCCTGCCGGTAACCTTCCGCGATCACGGTCGGGTGGACACGCTGTCCGAGAAGGTCCTGTGCGTTTTTCAAGAGTTCCCCGGCAAGGACAACGGCCGATGTCGTGCCGTCGCCGACTTCGTCGTCCTGGGTCTTTGCGATCTCGACCATCATCTTTGCGGCCGGGTGCTGGATATCCATCTCTTTTAGGATCGTTGCGCCGTCGTTGGTGATCACCACGTCGCCCATGCCGTCGATGAGCATCTTGTCCATGCCCTTAGGGCCGAGCGTTGATCGAACTGCAGTACCCACCGCCATAGCGGCAGTGATATTGCTGTTCTGGGCTTCCTCGCCCCTGTTCCGCGTCGTTCCCTGTCGTAAGATAATAATTGGCTGTCCGCCAAGCTGTTGTGACATTTTCTTCCTCGCGTTTTTTTTTAATTTTACCGGCTTTATCCGCCCTTTAATTCCGGGAAAAGCCGGGTCCTGTTCTGTGCCGGTTATTACAACGGCCGCACGTGGATCGTTTCGATCATGACAGAAAAGTACGATACCGGTAATCGATGCCGCCCCGTCATGATCGGCCGCGGGGCGTCACCAGCTTAAAATTTTAATTGATCCGGTATGCAATCATCGCTCTGCTGTGATAAGTGTTCAATTGGTGTACGACATAAAAGGTGTATCTGTGATGACGTTGTGCCTTCAATACATACCTTCAACAGGTCAGCAGTCCTTTATAGTGCGAACGTAGTTGGTTGAATGGCTGGTTATCACAAACGAGTAGATACAGGTGAAGCAGACCCGAATGCATTAAACCCGGATGGTACGCCGGTCTGCCGTGTACGTCTGCCCAAAAAATGGAACAACGAGCAGTTTGCCCGGGCCGAGACCATGATGGGGGCAAACCATATCCGCGTCCAGTGCATCGACGGGGTCTCCCGGATGGGCCGGATCAAGGGCAAGATCAAAAAAAGGCAGTGGATCCGCGAAGGCGATACTGTCATTATCGTCCCCTGGAGCATCCAGAACGACAAGTGCGATATAATTTACCGGTACCTCAAGCCGCAGACCGACTGGCTGCGGAAGAACCGGTACATTTAATCTTTTTTGATTTCCTGGGCAGCCCGGATTGTGTATGCGATATACGCCTTTCACCCCTACGGTGAATCCTGGGTAAACCCGGCAAAATTCCAAATTATTTAAATGGCAGTATCATCATAGGCACACCTATGCACAGGAGTCTGAACCCCGGAAGTGTGCTGGCGCCGGTTTTCCGGTGGCAGGGGAGCACCTGATGAACGAAAACGAACGTCTCGTTGTCGGTATCGTGGACGATGCGATCCATACCGAAACCCCCCACGGGAGAGCGCTGCAGAGGATCATTAAGGATCTCGAGGCATTCGATATCTATGTCGCCGACGTTGCCTCGCCCGCCGATGCACGCAACGCGTACACAAACCTCCCTGCGGTCAGCTGCATCATGATCAGCTGGAACCTCGGGAAACGGACCCGGGAACAGCAGATGGACACGCTCACCCTGATCCGCCAGATCAGGATGGTGAACGAGGACATCCCGATCTTTTTAATGGCGGAACCGACAAGCGAGGCCCCCATCGGTTTGACCGTGGATGTCCTAAAAGAAGTCAACGAGTATCTCTACGTGATGGACGATACGCCCGATTTTATTGCCGGGCGTATCACTGCCGCGGCAAAACGTTACCAGGACCGGCTGCTGCCGCCGTTTTTCGGGGAACTCGTGAAGTTTTCCAAAGACTTTGAATATTCCTGGCACACGCCCGGCCATGCAGGCGGCACGGCGTTCAGGAAAACCCCGGCCGGCCGGCAGTTCTTCAACTTCTTCGGGGAACAGCTCTTCCGCTCCGATCTCTCGATCTCGGTGGGGGAGCTCGGCTCGCTCCTCGACCACTCCGGCCCCGTCGGCGAAGCTGAGCGGTACGCCGCAAAGGTCTTCGGGGCCGATATGACCTACTTTGTGACAAACGGCACCTCAACGGCAAACAAGATCGTCTTCTTTGGCCGGGTGACCAAAGACGACGTGGTGCTCGTGGACCGGAACTGCCACAAGTCGGCAGAGCACGCGCTCACCATGACCCACTCCGTTGCCGTGTACATGATCCCGACCCGGAACCGGTACGGGATCATCGGCCCGATCCCGCCGGCTGACATGACGCCCGCAGCGATAAAGAAGAAGATCGCTGCCTGCCCGCTCACAAAAAACCTCAAAGACAAAACGCCGGTCCATGCGATCATCACGAACTCGACGTACGACGGCCTCTGTTACCTTGCGGTGGATGTGGAAAAGGAACTCGGGAAAAGTGTTCCCAGCATCCACTTCGACGAAGCCTGGTACGCCTATGCCCGGTTCAACCCGCTCTACAAGGACCGGTTTGCCATGCGGGACGGGGCAAAGGACAAGAAAGGCCCGACCGTCTTTGCAACGCAGTCGACCCACAAGCTGCTTGCCGCCCTCTCGCAGGCCTCCATGGTCCATGTGAGAAACGGCCGGGTGCCCATCGAGCACGCCCGGTTCAACGAGGGGTTCATGATGCACAGCTCCACCTCGCCGCTGTACACGATCATCGCGTCCCTTGATGTCTCCTCGAAAATGATGGACGGGGCATCGGGCCGGATGCTCACCACCGAATCGATCGAAGAGGCGATCCGGTTCCGGCGGACCATGGCCCGGATCGGAAAGGAAATTACCGGCACTAAGAAGAAGGCCGACTGGTGGTTCCCGATGTGGCAGCCGGCCACGGTTACCGATCCGAAGACCAGAAAGAAAGTACCGTTCGAATCCGTGCCCCTGGAAACCCTCCGCTCGACTCCCTCCTGCTGGGTGCTCCACCCGGGCGAGACCTGGCACGGCTTTACCGGCTTCCCCGACAACTACTGCATGCTCGACCCCATCAAGGTCACCGTGCTCACCCCGGGCGTAAACGAGGACGGGACGCTTGCCGCATGGGGCATCCCGGCGGCAATCGTGGTCAAGTACCTCGACACCAAGGGCATCATCAACGAGAAGAGCGGTGACTACTCGATCCTGTTCCTCTTCTCGATGGGAATGACCAAGGGCAAGTGGGGCACGCTTATTACCGAGCTCTTCGAGTTCAAACGCCGGTACGACGAGAACGCGCTCGTTGCGGATATCTTCCCGGACCTTGTGGAGAAATGGCCGGACCGGTACGGCGGCATGAAGTTGCAGGAGCTTGTATCCGAGATGCACGCATTCAAGCGCGACCATGACATGTGCGGCCTGCTCCAGAAAGCATTCTCGATCTTACCGGAACCAAAGGTCACCTATGCGGAGACGTTCTCGAAGCTGGTGAAGAACGATGTGGAACAGATCCCGGTTGCGCAGGCAGCAAACCGCATTGTTGCCACCGGGATTGTGCCCTACCCGCCGGGCATCCCGCTCCTTGCGCCGGGCGAAAAGACCGGGCCAAAGAACGGACCCGTTATCCAGTACCTGCTCTCGCTGCAGGACTTTGACCGCCGCTTCCCCGGCTTTGAGCACGACACGCACGGTATCGAGAGCATCAAAGGGGAGTACATGATGATCTGTTGTAAGGAGAAGAACACGAAGGAGAAGAAACGATGAGCGACGCACCGGTAGTCAACAAAAAGGTGCTCGGGCTCTTTGCGCTTGCCATGATCAACGTGGCGGCGGTGCTGAGCATCAGGAATTTCCCCTCGATGGCCGTGTACGGCTGGTCGTGCATCGGCTGGTACATTATCGGGGCCATTGTCTTTTTGATCCCGATCTCCCTTGCGGGAGCGGAACTCGCCACCGGCTGGCCCGAGGGCGGCGGGGTGTACGCCTGGGTCAAGCAGGCGTTCGGGGAGAAGGGCGGGTTTGTCGCCCTCTTCTGCGAATGGTCCAACAACCTTGTCTGGTTCCCGACCGTGCTCTCGTTTACCGCGTCAACGCTTGCATTTGCCCTCACTCCGGACCTTGCAGCCAATCCCTGGTTCATGTTCTCCGTCATGATGATCGTGTTCTGGGGCACCACCGCGATTGCCTATTTCGGCGAAGAGACCTCGACAAAGTTCTCGAACATTGGCGTAATCCTCGGGAGCATCGTCCCGTCGCTGTTGATCATCGGCCTCGGCCTCTGGTGGCTGGGCTCGGGACAGAAGATCGTTATCCCGCATTTCACGCTCGCGCAGACCGTGCCGACCATCAATCTCTCCACGCTCCCGTTCTTTGCAACGATCGTATTGCTCTTTGCCGGGATGGAGATGGCCGGTTTCCATGCCCTTGAGACCCGGAACCCGCAGCGGGACTTCCCCCGGGCAATGGCGCTCTCTGCAATCATCATCGTGATCTGCACAGTCCTTGCAACGCTCGCGATTGCGATTGTCATCCCCGCATCCCAGCTCAACCTTGCTTCCGGTGTCATGCAGGCGATCCAGTACTTCTTTGACGCGGCCGGTATCGCGTGGCTCGTCGGTCCCATGGCCCTCTTAATTACGCTTGGCGGTGTCGTGAACCTCGCTGCCTGGCTGATCGGCCCCGCAAAGGGTCTCGGGATCGTTGCCGAGGAAGGCAACATGCCCCCGATTTTCGACCGCACGAACAAGTACGGTGCGCCGGTTGCGGTGCTCCTTATCCAGGCGCTGATCGGTTCGGTTGTTTCGCTCCTGTACGTATTCCTCCCCTCCGTCAACCAGGCCTACTGGATCCTCTCGGCGATGACGGTCGAACTGCTCTGCATTGTGTACATCCTTGTCTTTGCCGCGCTCATCAAGCTGCGGTACAGCAAACCCGACACGCCGCGGCCCTTTAAGATCCCCGGCGGGATGGCAGGTGTCTGGATTGTCGGGGGCCTCGGCCTCTTTGGCACGGTCCTCTCCTTTATCGTCGGGCTCATGCCCCCGATGTACTTCACGAACTGGGTTGTCTATGTCGGTTCGGTGCTGCTCGGCACGTTCCTTTTAGCTGTGCCGCCATTGATCTTTTTGAAATTCAAACATCCCGGATGGCTAAAAAAGCAAAAAGAAGGTGAACAGCCATGACATTAAGCAAGAACGGCGAGATCGGCCTTGTCCTCATCGTTGCCGTGATGTTTATCCTGCCGTGCCTGATGCTCGGCCTGATCTACGAAGAGGCGCCGTACCACACGGTTGCCGGCGAACCGGTAAAAGAAGCGGCGGATGCTGCGGGGATCTCGGTTGTGGACGTTAAGGGAACGCTCTGGAACATGACCGGTGCCCTTGGCGGCAAGACCTACACGCTCACCGATCCCGCGGGCGACACTGCGTATGTCGCAACGCAGGCGTTCGACAGCGCCGGGTCCCGCGATGCAGCAATCCGGCTCTATAATGCCCATGCCCCGGGCAAGGGAAAACAGGTGGGCAGCATGATCGTGGTCGGCCAGTACATTGTGTACGCAACACCGGTAAACAGCCCGATCTTTGCGAAGCTCGTGCCGGCATTGCAGCAGGCCGCAAAAACAAAAACCTGAAAAATTTTCCCGTTTTTTTATTTCTCTCTCATTCCTCAGCAAGCCATTTCTCAAGGCCGTAGCGCGAGTACACAAACGCGATGCCGAGGATGATGTACCCGACAAGGATCGCGGAGATGACGGTACCTTCGCGGAACCCTTCGACCGTCCCGAACGCAGCAAGCGAGATGAGCGCTGCGGCTGCAACAAGCGATGTGTCGAAGAAGACCTTTACGATCCCAAAACGCTTGTGCGTCTTTTCCGCAATTGCCCGGACCAGTCCCTCGCCCGGGTTGAGGATAACGTTTGCCGTGATCTGCAAAAAGATCCCGAAGGCAAGGATTGCGGAGCCAAAAAGCACGACCGCGATCTGCTCCGGGTAGATGTCCGGGTGGATGCCGGCCGAGAGGAACATGCCCAGATCGACAAAGGTACCAAGGAAGAAGGCAATAACTACCTGGAAATACTGGCGTTTCGGGAACGAGCGCCCGATGATGACGACCTCGGCGACAAAGAAGATCAGGGTCAGGATGATGGTGAACTCGCCAAACGTTACCGGGAACGCGAGGCAGAGCACGTACGGGACGCTTGAAATTGGCGATGTTCCGAGCGCCGACCGGGTGACCAGGCTGATCCCAAGGCCCATGAAAAAGAGACCGAGCAGAAGGACCAGACAGCGTTTAAGAAGACCGGCGCCGGGTGCCACGAAGATACGCTCCCCCAGTACCGGCGCCGCGCAACACATTAAGGATAGCGGACATTTTGTGCACAAGTTTGATGAGGCATGGCACGAGAGAGACCGGGTATGTGCCACCAGTTCTCGCTTGCCTGGGGGGACCACGATCTCTGCACCCGTTTTGGCGTGCGGATCCTGCCCGCCGGTTTCCTGCCGCATTTTTCTCTTGCGCCGGGACAGGAAACACTGGTGATTACGGGAAGCGGGCCGCGGGAGGCAGCGCTGATGCAGTGGGGCCTCGTGCCGCACCATGCAGCGGACCCGTCCTTTGTGACCCGGCCGTTCAATGCCCGGGCAGAGAGCCTTGCGGAAAAACCCCTGTTCCGCGATCTCGTCTCGTCCCAAAGGTGCCTTGTTCCCGCAACCGGTTTTTTCGAATGGAGGGTTCCGAAAAGATCGCCGTGGTACTTCCGGATGCGGGACGGTTCCCCGTTTGCGTTTGCCGGGCTGTACGACCGCTGGCAGGGCCCTGCGGGCAGGACGCTTGCCACGTTTGTGATCCTGACCTCCGCGCCAAACGCGCTCGTGGCCCCGGTCCACCCGAGAATGCCGGTGATCCTTTCACGGGAAGACGAGGCCTGCTGGCTCTCCACGAGTGATCTCGCCGAAGCGGACAGCCGCCGGATCTTCGCACCATTCCCCGCGGAGGGAATGGAAGCATACCCGGTCTCCGACCGGGCAAACGACCCGGCCGCGGACGACGAGAGGGTGATCCGGCCGGTGAGCCGGCTATAAAAAAAAGGTTCCGGCGGCTGCAAGGTAGAGGGAGCCGGGCAAATCCTTTGGGCGGAACTTGTTATGTTCCTGGGCGCCGGCCACGGGCTGATATACCCGTGCCCGGACCGGTTTTTTAAGACAGTGTGCGGGTTTCTGGAAATGTGACGGCGGGAAAAAGAAGTTTGCCGTTACGATTCCGGCGTGTCGTCTTTTTTATTGTCCGGGTTTTCCGGGGGAGTCCCGGCGGTATCATTCTTCTTTCCCGGTTTTTTCTTTTGCATGAGCTGCGACTGGATGATGGAAAAGATGGTCATGATGAATATGTCTGGGGAACTATTGCCGGCGACCTGTTAAAGTGTTTCGGGCCGTTATGGCCGAAGCGGCATCCTGCCCGGCAAGCCCGCGGAGATATTCACAGAACAACCCGAGCGCTTTTTTCGTTCCCCCGCGGGCCCGTTCACTGTCCTGGTACCCCATGGTCACCGTCATGTGCCCGGCAAAGGTGCTCGTGACAAAACAGGTTGTGGGCATCCGCGATCCCGGGTAGCAGACGTACGCATCAGAAAGGCCCGGGACCTCCGGAAGCGTGAGCACGCCGGGGTTCGTGATGAAAATATCGGCAAAGCCTTGTGCTTCGAGCGCCGCCATCCGTTCCACCATCTCCCGGACAGCCCGGCCCTCGGGGTCGGAAGCGGCGTCCATCCGGGCCTGCTCGGGAACGCCGATACAATCCTCTTTGAGGCGCCGGGTCTCCCGGATGATCCGGGGAAGGATCTCTGCCATGCCCTCGCCGGTTTTTCGTTCCACCGGGATGCTGACGTTTGCGGCCTGGTTGCTCATGACCCGGGAGCCGTCCGCCAGATGCCGGCGGAGGTTGACCGGGAAAAAGAGGGGGAGCGGGCCGTTGTGGCCGGTGAGATCGCTTATGGCAAGGAAGTACGCCGCAAGGATCGCGTCGTTGACGGTTCCCCCCATCGTTTTTGTGCAGGCATTGATCGCGGCAAGTTCTCCGGCACTGATGCATTCGCGGTGGAACGATGCGGGAGCGTCCGACCGGCCGAACGGATCGGGCCACATCGGGTCGATCACCTCCATCTCCTGCGGGACCGGCGCTTTTTTTCCGGGCAGGTTTTGTGTCCAGAGCGTGTCGCGTTCCGGTATTCCCCCGGCTGCCGGGCGGATGGTGCCGGGCGTTTCGTATTCTAAAAGGAGCTGGCCCATGAACGCCATGAGGCCGGAGGCATCGGCCGCGGCATGGGCGAGATTGATCACGACCACATCGCCCGTTGCCCTTCGCAGGATCCGGACCCGGACCTGCACGGTCCCGTACGGATCGACCGGCCCGGTGACCCGGGCCCGGTAATCCTCAGCGCATTCCTCCACGGGCACCGCAGCGGCCGCTTCCGGTTCTGCCATCTCCCAGTATGCCGGCCCCTGTCCCCGCACGAGCCGGCTGTGGAGGACCGGGTGGGCGCGGATGCAGACATGTGCGGCCCGGCCGAGCCGGCCCGGGTCGAGCTTCCGGGAAAATTCCATAACCCCGCAGAGGGTGGAGTCGCCCATGAGCCGGGTGGAATCCACGAAAAGGTCAAGGGCCGAAGCCTCGCGGGTCTGCATGTCAGAATACAGGATTTTTCTGGTGTAAAAATCTTTAGCGCGGGGGGCGGAGGTGAGCGCCCGGGAAAAACAGCACGCTGCCCGGCGTACCGGGACCCGGACTGAAAAGAGAACCTGTCGGTGGGCAGTCCCCCGCAACCTCAGGCAAATGCGGTAAGCCGCTGCTGTTCGGGCGAGATCCGGCGGTCTTTTTCTCCCGAGAGTTCCGCGGGCCCGGGGATTTTTGCAATGGGTGCGTACCGCTCCCGGCTTTCGATGACCATGAGGAGTGCGGCGAGCGGTGTCGTGTACTGTCCGCGATCGAAGAGCTCGATGTTGAATCCTTTTTTTGATACCGAGACCTGTGCGAGGCCGCAGGCAGCGCCAAGGTACGATCGCCACTCCCGTGCGATCTCTTCTATCCGGACCGCCCCGTGCTCGGCAATTGCCCGGGCGAGATCTTCGAGCCGTACCGCGTACCGTGTGCCCTGGATGTGCAGGTCGAGGACTTCGTATTCGAAACCCCGGCTGTCCACGGCACGGCGCCCGGTCCGTTGTGCATAGCCTGCTTTTTGCAGCCGGAAAAACCGGGTTCTTCCGGAAGAATAATCCGACGCTGATACCTGTGTGCCCGCCATCTCAAATGACATCACCAGTATGCCCACGGAATCTTATGGCGATCGAACAATATAGATTTTTCCAATATTCATAATATTTGGCACAATATCTCTATAGATTGTTTGCCGTCGGTTGCCCTGTCAGACCCCCAAAACAGGCCTTCTTTTCATTTCTGTGTGCCGGTGTTCATCGTAAAATCCCCCGGCCGTGCAAACGCTGCTGAAAGGTGATATTTTGTTACGGCGTGAAATTACGGTAAAAATCACCAATTCATGTCGGTTTTGGGGCGAACGCTGTCGGATCAGGGCCCGGGTGCCAGGGATCATGATCCCCAGCTCCGTCGGAGAGACAAAGCTGCCGGATCGTACGTTCCCGACTCCGGGTCTCATCACCCAAAACAGGGCCTCATTTTTCTTTGCGTATGGGTGTCCGTACAGGAAGCGGATCGATCATCCAAACAGGTTTAAACAGGCCGGTTTTCCGCCAAAACTATGGCAGATCTCTGTAAAAAAAGCAAAGGAGACTTGGTTTTTCGGAAACTGTGCCGAAAATCTGCCGAAACAGGCCGGCCGGGTTTTGAGGGAAACGACCCCTTCGGGGCTGATATGGGCCCGGACCGTGGCACCGTCATACGACAGCCCATACCCTCCGACCAGCAGGCAGTCAAAGGACAACCGCCAACGTTTGCATGATTCAGGTGCAGAAACACACCCCGTCCCGTCTTCTCTACCATTACTGCATGCCGGCAACGGATGTTATTCGCGGGAGTATTGTACCGGATCGCACGCGATCATTTCCGGATTTTCTTCCCGCATACGAATGGATTGAGGAAAGACTCGGGTTCTTCCCGCTGTTCCTTGCCATCGGAAAGCTGGAGGACATTGTCTGGATGACCGGTTATCAGGATAACTGGCGGGTCGTTACCGGAGGCGAACTGGTTGAGGGGGTTTACCGGAAAACCTGCCGAAAGAAGGATGAGTTCCCGAATCTTGCGCTCCTTTCGTTTGAATCTGTGGAAGGGGTGTTCATGGATTACGATTACTGGCACATTGCCCTCAACGCGTGCATGAACAGTTCCCGGATCTCACGACAAGAGGAGTCGTGGATCTTCAAACATTCGTGGAAGAAAAGCCGGTGGCTTCATGCGGCACTGGCCGGGACACATCTCATCCAGTTCGTGACACCGGCACTGCCGCTTACCGATGCCCGGGAAATCCGGGTGAGGAATGCTGCGACCCGGCGTCTTATCGAAGGCCGGGGCTTTGGGGATGTCAAGGTGTTCAGGATCCCGGTAGATTCATGCCTGTAACGCTTATTCACCCACACGTTTAAGTCAGGCAGTTTAGATAGGATTAGTTAATAGGTTGGGAATTTTTTCGGGGAGTGTGCACAATGGTAAAAAAACCGGTAAAGTCTGAAAGCACTGTCCCCGCAGAATCTCTTCTTCCGCTCGTTCAGGAAATCCGGGATCTGGTTCATAGTGCACGACGGGCTGCCGCACAGAATGTCAATACCCTTCAGGTTATGACGAACTTTGAGATCGGGCGCCGAATCGTGGAGTACGAACAGAAAGGAAAACGGCGGGCGGAATACGGGAAACAGACACTCATCGAACTCTCTCATCACCTGGCAAATGAGCTGGGGCGTGGATTTTCTGAGAGAAATCTGAAGTACATGCGACACTTTTACCTTGACTACCGCGAAACGGCCACTCAAATTCCCCAGACTATGTCTGGGAAATCTCATGAAGTCTTGCCAAAGGAAACATCAATTCGGCAGACACTGTCTGCCGAATTTCCAGCCGGCTTCACGCTCAGCTGGTCGCATTACGTATTCCTCCTCTCCATCGACAACCGGGATGAGCGCCGGTTTTACGAGATCGAATCAAAACAGAACAACTGGTCGCTATCAGAGCTCAAACGCCAGTTCAATTCCGGGGTCTATGAGCGGCTCGCTCTTAGCCGGGACAAGAACGGGGTAAAGGCTCTCGCGCAAAAAGGCCACCTCATTGAAAAACCCGAAGATGTGCTCAAGGATCCTTTTGTCCTTGAATTCCTCGGGCTCGATGAGAAAGCCCGGTATTCCGAGAGCGATCTTGAATCTGCAATCATCGATAAGCTGGGAATATTCCTGCTTGAACTTGGCAAAGGTTTTCTTTTCGAGGCCCGGCAGAAGCGGTTCACGTTCGATGCGGACCACTATTTTGTGGATCTTGTCTTCTACAACCGGATTCTCCGGTGCTATGTTCTTATCGATCTCAAGATCGGGAAGATCACCCACGCGGATCTCGGCCAGATGCAGATGTATGTCAACTATTATGACCGACACGTGAAACTAACTGATGAGACACCAACGATTGGGATTATCCTGTGCCGGACCAAGAACGATGCTCTCGTCCGGCTCACGCTTCCGGAAAATTCCAATGTCTATGCTTCACAGTACCAGCTGTACTTACCTTCCAAAGATGAGCTGAAGCAAAAACTGCTGGAGTGGTCGTAAAATGAGCACTGGAGTAGCAGGATCGTGATATTGTGTCACCCACCCCTTCCCCCGGAAAGATCTTCAACCCGGTGACCGGCAAATACTATGAGATCCGCGAGCACTCCGGCAAGTACAAAGGCCCGGGGCAGATCAAAGGGTTGTGGGGTGTCGTGAAAAAGAACCGAGATTAATTTTTTAGGTGATGCCAATTTCAGAAACAGGCATGAATATTATCAGTGAGAAGATTTAGGTATGACCGGTCAGGACTCCGTAACCAAGAGAATCCCGGTAAGCCCCAGCACATGGCAGTCTGTGCATCAGCTCAAAAAACCCGGGCAGACCTATGATGATGTGATCCGGGATCTTGTTCGCAAAAATTCAGAGGATCTTCTGGTTCGGGAAACCAAACGGATCTGCAAGCGGGGAAAATTCGCGGAGTACAAGATGTGACTTCCCGGACCTCCAAAACAGGCCTTCTTTTCATTTTCCGCATACCAGAGCCCATCTGAGCGGAGATCTGCCTCCCAAAAGCGTACATTAACGTTTTACAGCGCCACAATTCTCGCGTATTTCGGCAATCGGGCTGCGCATCGGGCAGTTCTCAAAAAAGTGTGTAAAAGTGCAGCATTTTTGGCACTTTTTTGCCTGCCGGCACCCGGCTCCCGGGAAGTTCTCCGTCGGAGAAACGGATCTGCCTGATCGCAGGTCCAGGGCCCCGGATCGATCCCCCCAAAACCGCCCTTCTTTTCATCACCAGCGTGCAACAGCCCGTCCGGCAAACGATCGACCGCAGGAAGAGTGCTATTAGTTGCGTCCCGTCTCCGTCGTGAAAAACCAATAAAATCCGCGAATTCCTGGGTGTTTTGTGCGAATTCGTGCGTGTCGGGCGGGGAGCGGGGGCATTCCGGGGCAGGTACGGGCCCGGAATGTGGGTGGCGGAATGTGGGTCGTGGGAGGAGGTAGCCGAAGGGTGCGGAATTAGGGAGGGGAGAATTACGTTATTGTAATTGAATACAATCCTCTGACATGAATCGATTATCTTCTTTACAGAACTCAGGGAGTCCAGGCCCAATAATTGTCTTTCCCTCTTTTTCTGCCGCAGCACATAACCCGTTTAACTCAAGAAGTAATTCCAGCTCATTCATCCGTTGCATTCTTTTTGGCAAGCCTAACAGATAAGCTTCCCGAACCGCACGATCTAGAGATTCGTGTGCCGTTCGTAAAGGATTTTCACCAGGCAACTCCAATCCGCGGTACAGATCTCTAAGGGAGCAATGATTCTCCTGTCGGATTTTATTCCGGATCTGCCGGAGATTTCTTGCAGCCTTCGCGACATTTAATGCAGCGTCTATTTTCAACTTCGTGAAGTTCGAATTGATGGGTGGTGAATCTGGCACTATAAGAGTTCCCCATTGAGGCCACGGGAAAGAATCAAAAACCGTATCTGATGTATATCGAAAATCAGATTTTAGCGTTGAACATCTTTCCGTGAACCATAGCCAGTGGTAATTACTTTGGAAAATTCCAAAAGAATAATCATCATTCAATGGGAAGACATTCAAAGAGTCATTTGGTCTGATTGTACTTGAAATAAATTCAAATATTGGCCGTTTTGTAACCCGACTACATGCAATATACCGTTTTATTGTACCGAGTTTTACAATTAATTCCTCACGTCTTCTCCAAAAAAGCCACCATTTTTCTAAGTGATTCTGTCGAACCATCACCTTTTTCTTCAAATCTTTATACTGTTCTTTTTCTTTCTCTGCATTATTGATAATCGTTGGAAGAACACGAGTTTTTACAATTTCAAACGTTTTTTTGTATTTCATTACTTCCGGGAGTGTCATTCGTGGTTGAAAATCAATGGCATATCGTGAGGGCTGAGATGTGATAGACCCAAGAAGCTCGTCAGCAATTAAAAAGGGAAATGTGATTTCTTCAGCTTCTGGTTCACTTTTTATTAGACTCGCTCTCTCGATAGGGGTTAGTAAAAATCCTTCATGTCCATGAGTCTGTCCTTGATAGCAATCTCCGGATTTAATATTCGTTTCAAGTCTTTTTGCTGATGTGACATCGGTAGTTGGCGATAACGATGAGGGGATTATAGGCAAATCATATACTTGCCAGGGGCCATTGGTTTTCTCTCCCTGCTGGATAGCCAATTTTCGTTTTTTTCCTTCAGGGCCTTGGCCTTTAACCCAATTTACAATTGAAACGTGAACTACAGCAGAACCACTCCACGGCATTGTTCCGATAGCTTCGATTATAGTCCCATTATTTCCGACAATGTAGTCTAGTCCACCTTGTCTGGAATTTGTTTGTCTAATTGTATTGGTTCCAACCAATCCGGCTCGCCCGCCTTCTTTTAAATTATCCTGTGCCTTACGGAACCAGTACACACAATAGTCAGCACGTCCGGGCATATTCGGAAATTTTTCATGAAGTTTGTTGAGATATGCAGGACCAAATTCCTCCTGCATTTTATTTTTCGATTGATAGGGAGGATTACCGATAATAACATCTGCTTCCGGCCAATCGGCGAACAATGCATCGGCGACGATCAGATTCTCATCAAGATTATCAAACGGTAACGGCTCTTCTTTTTCTTCAAACAGCCGGTTCTGGCTGGTGAGTTTATTGAAATTGTCTGCAGCAAATTTTTTTGCCATCGACAACGTGATTTTTGCAAGTTCAATGCCCAACGGATTTGTGTCAATTCCGAAGAACTGGCTGCTTTTTATTGAGGAGTGCAACCGCTCTGGTTTCGCAGAAGGATAGTTCTCAATAATTTTTTGGACCAACTGCACTTCAAGGTGTTTGAGTTCCCGAAAAGAAACATAAAGGAAATTACCACTTCCACACGCCGGATCCAGAACTTTAAAATCACTCAACTGCTCCCGTATTGCATTTAGTTCTGAAAGTGTCTTGGCAGATGCAATCTTCTCCCTCCAGGGTCTCAGAACTGTCGGTTCAACAATCCGCATAATATCGGATTCTGATGTATAATGGGCGCCGCTGGCATGACGGAACTCTAGACTTAAACTATCTTCAAAAATATTCCCGAAAATTGAGGGTTGGACTTTTGACCAATCCGCATCTGATGCCAGTTTGAGTAATTCAAGTTCTTTCGTAGTGAGTTCAATGCGATCAATCTTTTGGAAAATACCCCCGTCAAAATATTTAACATCTTTAAATCGCCCCCCAGAAGCCGGTTCTGGAGAATTCATTTTTTGGAAGAGGAGAAAGAATTGATCGTAACTTGATTGTCCACTCAGACAATCATCTATGACATCGGAGAAAAATCCCATTTGAGGGAATAAGCCATTATCTTCGGCGAATAACGCGACTAGACATTGAAGCGTGAACCTCTGGGCTTTTTCCGGGTCAATTCCACGTTTCTTCAAACATTTTAAAAGTTGTGCAATTTTATCTGCTGCGTCTTTAGTTACTTCAGTGCGGTTGTTACCGAATTGAGGTTTTATCTCTTCAGGGCAGAGGAAAGACAGTGCTCGCCAACGAGAGGTTAACTCTACGGTGGGAATTTTATCCAGAGGATCCCGTTGTAAATTCCAATTGTAAATCCAGAATTCATCAAAATTACAGAGAATAACAAATGTAGGCCGTTTATCGTAGGTATTGTCCCAATATGTTTTTGCCTGAGTAAAATGTTTACTTAAGTCCTCTCCCCGTGTTTTCATTTCGATAAGGACTTTTCCCGGCCATAAAAGATCGCAGAATTTTGTCCGCTCGTTGACTTTGATTTGTAATTCCAATCCTGCTTCTGCTTCAACAATCCCCTTCTGGCCGAATGTGATAAACAATCTCTCTAAAAAAAGTTGGGCCTCTCCCTTCTCATAGCCCTTCAATCTTGAAACATATTGAATAAATTCCGGAATCTTTGTCTCATCCATGGGGTATTCAAATAGAACTCTTTGTTTTACCCGTTAAACGTTTTGAAATTATTTTCACAGTTGAATAATGCCGTAAGACAGTATGGATTGACGGTCAAATATTCGAAATCGGAACAGTGATATAAAAAAGAATGTTCATTCCACCGGCACGAACTTCGTGCCGTAGTGGATGATGCCGCTCTCGCCATCGGTGGCGATCTTGCGGAACACGCTCTTGACCTTCATCCCGATCTTCGCCTTTGCCGGGTCCATGACGATCTGGGTGGTGATCTGCGGCCCCTCATCGAGCTTCACAATCGCAAGCACATAGGGGGTGAGCATCGAATATTGCTCGGCCGCGGTGTGGATCACGGTGAACGTGACAACCGTTCCTTCGCCTTTGAACTTGTGCTCGACAATCTTTCCTGCCCTCCGGCAGTCCGGGCAGAATGTCCGGGGCGGGAAAAAGTGCCTGCCGCATTTTTCGCACTTTGTTCCCACCATGTTGTAGCGCTGGGGCAGGTGCCGCCAGAATCGTGCAACCGTCATGATCAGACCCTCCCGAGAATGTGGACCGCAACCGTTGCGCCGGTCCCGCCCACGTTGTGCGTCATGCCGATCTTCGCGCCGTCAATCTGGCGCTTGCCGGCCGTACCGCGGAGCTGCTGGACGATCTCGCAGACCTGTTTGATGCCCGTTGCACCGACCGGGTGGCCGCAGGCCTTGAGGCCGCCGCTCGTGTTCACCGGGATCTTCCCGCCAAGGGCTGTCTCGCCGTCAGCGGTGAACTTGCCGGCCGTTCCCTTCCTGCAGAACCCGAGGTCCTCGATGGCGCAGATCTCTGCGATCGAGAAGCAGTCGTGGACTTCGACCATGTCGATATCTTTCTGGGTCAGGTGCGCCATCTTGAATGCACGCTGGCCGGCCGCGACCGTTGCATCGAGCGTAGAGATGTCGCGCCGGTCGTGCAGCGCGATCGTGTCGCTTGCCTGCGCCGTTGCGAGCACCTTGATGGGCGTGTCCGTAAACTCCTTTGCCCGTTCGAGCGGGGCGACAATTACTGCCGCTGCCCCGTCCGTCACGGGCGAGCAGTCAAAGAGCCGGAGGGGCTCGGCAACCATCGTCGATTTCAGCACGGTGTCGAGGGTGATCTCGCTCTGGAACTGGGCGATGGGATTTCTCGCACCATTGTAGTGGTTCTTCACCGCTACCTGCGCCAGCTGCTCGCGGGTCATGCCGTATTTATGAATATAATCCTGTGCGATCATCGCGTACAGGCCCGGGAACGTTGCACCCATGAAGCCTTCCCACTCACGGTCAGCAGCGCCGGTCAGCGTGTCGGTGCTCTCGTCCGAACCGACATCGGTCATCTTCTCAACGCCGGCTGCAACAACGATATCCTCCATCCCGCTCGCGACCGCGATCACAGCCTGCCGGAAGGCAAGGCCGCCCGATGCGCAGGCCGCTTCGACACGGGTCGAGGGGATGTGCTTGCCGGTCATGCCCGCGTAGTCAGCAATGAGCGCCCCGATGTGCTCCTGGCCGATGAACCGGCCGGCGCTCATGTTCCCGACATACATGGCATCGATCTGCTCGCCCGAGAGCCCGGCGTCGGCGAGTGCAAGGGCGCCTGCCTCGACAAAGATGTCACGGAAGGAACTCTCCCACTTCTCGCCGAATTTCGTGCACCCGATCCCGATAACTGCTACGTCTCTCATGATTGCATCACGATCTTTCCCTTGTGTTTTGCATACCGTGCATAGTCCAGGTAGATGGGGTCTTTTAGGAGCTCCATGACCCCCGGGGCCGCATCGCGGTGGAAGTCTTTCCCGGTGATCGCATCGGTCACCGTGATATCGAAGGCATCGCTGCCTGCACCGGACCCGAACGAACAGACAAAGATCCGGTCGCCGGGTTTTGCGATATCGAGCGTTGCCGCAAGGCCGATGGGCGATGCGCCCGAGTAGGTGTTACCGAGCCACGGGACAACAAGGCCGGGTTTTATCTGTTCCGGCTTGAAGCCGAGGTCCTTTGCAACCTTCTGCGGGAATTTCGCATTGGGCTGGTGGAAGACCGCGTAGGTGTAGTCCTTGGGCGACGTCCCGATCTCCGCAAAGAGCAGGTTGCTTGCGCCCTTGACGTGCTTGAAGTAGCCCGGGTCGCCCGTGAACCGGCCGCCGTGCCGGGGATAGTCCTGGCCCTCGCGGCGCCAGAAGTCCGGCGTATCGGACGTAAACGAGCAGGTGTGGTTGAGCGTTGCGATCGGGTTGTCGTTCCCGATGACATACGCTGCCCCGCCGGCCGCTGCGGTGTATTCGAGCGCATCGCTTGGCGCACCCTGCGAGACATCGGAACCGATGGCAAGCCCGTACGGGATCATGCCGCTTTTCACGAGACCCATACAGGTCTGGATGCCGGCCGTTCCCGCCTTGCAGGCAAACTCGTAGTCCGCTGCCGTCATCACGGGCGTTGCGCCGATCGCTTCCCCGACCGTGCAGGCCGTGGGCTTGACCGCGTACGGGTGCGACTCGCTGCCCACGTACACGGCCCGGATCTCTGCCGGGTCAACGTAGCGCCTCTTAAGAGCGTTCCGCGCCGCTTCGACCGCAATCGTTGCAGCGTCCTCATCGAGATCCGGGACGGATTTTTCAAATACGCCCAGTCCCCCGGTAATGTCCGAAGCGTTTGCGCCCCAGACTTTGGTGATCTCCTCAACCTTGATCCGGTATCGCGGAATATACGCACCGTACGTAATGATGCCTACCATTCTTTCTCCCTCAGTGTACTCACGATTTTGTCAATCTCCATCTCTGTGCAGAGCACCGTGATGTGGTCCCGGTCCGCCAGTTTTGCTACAAACGGGTGGACGTTCTCGGCACTGATCCCCTGGAGGATCACGGACCGCGGCTTAAACGCCGTGACCCGGATCGCAACCATCGGTGATTTGCCGGTCGAGACGTTCGTGAAGATGAGCGCCCGTTCCGTGCTCCAGCCGTAGATGCGGTTGAACTCCTCGCTCGAAAGCTGGAGGATCGCATTGAGGCTGTTGACCACGGTATAACCGAAGATGGTCTGGTCCATTGACCCGCAGAGCAGCGAGCAGCCGATCGCATCGGTGAGTTCCTGCAATGCAATCGGGTTCGTGTACTCGTGGATGTCGAGGATCACGTCATCGGCAACGCCACTAAAGAGCATGGAGGAAAATTTGTGGATGTGTCTGCCGTCCGACTCTTCATCGATAGTAAGAATCGTGTCGACAATCTTGCCGACCACGGCAGTTCCGGGGCTTTTTCTCCTGCCGCTCTCGTAATCGCTGATCACGGAGGGCGATACCCCCAGGCGGTCCGAGAGGATGCCCGGCGGTATCTCGAAGTTCTGGCGCCATTTCTTGAGCGCAAGCCCCGGTGAGTCCGACAGCGTAATCTCGCCCGCCATCTTCTCGGCGAGCTGGTTTCGCAGACCGGATTTCATGCTCAGCTAAGTTGACCCGCCCCATTATATACCTAACGAATCAATGTTCGACAAAAAACGAATCTCCGACGGGGAGCTGCACAAGAATGCGCAGGAAAGCAATCCATAAATAGTAAGCATCTCAATTTTGATGAGCATGGTACTGGCCGAAGACAGGGACTGCCTCAAGGCGATAGCGCTTATGGGCGGGATGCGGGAACCGGTATTTATCTCGTCGCAGACACTGGGCGAGGTGCTCGAAACGAGCCCGCAGACCGCCTCGCGCCGGCTCAAAAGTCTCGAAAGCCAGCGGTTCATCACCCGGGCGATCAACCCTGACGGCCAGCACATAACGGTGACAAAAGAGGGCGAGAACGAACTCCGGCGCGAGTACGCGGAGTACAGCCGGCTCTTCGCACACGCCGGGGGCCACTATTCGCTGCCCGGTGTCGTGATAAACGGGCTTGGGGAGGGCCGGTACTACATGAGCCTTGAGCCGTACAAGAAGCAGTTCCTCCGGCACCTGGGCTTCGAGCCGTACCCGGGCACGCTCAACCTCCGGCTCTCGGGCACCGACATCCCCACGAGAAAAAAACTTGACGCTCTTACGTGGGTGCCGATCCACGGGTTCTCCGCGGACGGCCGGACATTCGGGGAAGTCCGGTGCCTGCCCTGCCGGATCAGTGACATCCCCTGCGGGATCGTGGTCCCCGGCCGGAGCCATTACCCGGAGGATATTGTCGAAGTGATAGCACCGGTCGGGCTCCGCGACGCACTGGGCATCAAAGAGGGCGACCGGGCGGTAATTGAGGTGGCATATGATTGATCAGGCATTGCAGGCATTACGGAACGGAACATTCTTTTTGATCTATGATTTCGACGACCGCGAGGGCGAGACGGACCTTGCGATCCGGGCCGATGCGGTACAGCCAAAGGATATTCTCCGGATGCGAAAAGACGGCGGCGGCCTCATCTGCACCGCGGTTCACCCGGCAGCCGCCCACCGGCTCAATCTCCCGTTTGCAAGCGATGTCTTTGCAAAGACGCAGCTCACCGAAGAGATCGGCGACATCCCCTACGACCGGAAAAACCATTCCTCGTTCTCGCTCTGGGTCAACCACAAGAACACGTTCACCGGCATCACCGACCGGGACCGGACCCTCACGATAACAGAAATCGGCCGGGCGGTCAGTGACGCAATGGCCGGCCGGCACGTGGACTTTGCCGCACAGTTCCGGACCCCGGGCCACTGCCCGCTCCTGCGTGCAGCCGACGATCTCCTCCACCAGCGCCGGGGCCAGACCGAGCTCTCGATAGCGCTTGCCGCGATGGCCGGCGTGACCCCGGCCGTCACCATCTGCGAGCTCCTTGACGATAGGACGGGTAAAGCCCTCCGGCACGATGATGCGAAGCGCTATGCACAGAAGCACGGTTTTGCCTTTGTTGGCGGAAACGATGTGCTCGAAGCCTGGGACGGCCGGGCCGGCACCCTTGCATCGGCCCCGGTGAACGGCCACGCGGACGGGTCCGCCCCTGCGGCCCGCGCCCGGGCAGCAGTCCACGCGGAGGGCCGCGATGATTGACGAAGCCCTTTGTGCGCTCCGCGACGGGAAGATGATCCTGCTCTACGACTTTGACGACCGCGAGGGTGAGACCGACTTTGCGATCCGCTCCGATGCGGTAACACCAAAGGATATTCTTACCATGCGAAAGGACGGCGGCGGGCTCATCTGCACCGCCATCGACCCGGTGGCGGCAGAAAAACTCGGCCTCCCGTTTGCAAGCGATGTGCTCGAATCCACGCACCTTGCCGAACGGCAGGGCGACATCCCGTACGACCGGAAGAACCATTCGTCCTTCTCGCTCTGGGTCAACCACAAGAAGACGTTTACCGGGATCACCGACAATGACCGGGCGCTCACGATCACGGCAATTGCCGATGAGGTAAAAAAATCCTTAAACGGCGGCGGGTCGCACTTCTCCGAGAATTTCCGGACCCCGGGCCACTGCGCCATCCTCCGGGCCGCAGACTCACTCCTGGATGTGCGCCACGGCCAGACAGAACTCTCGGTTGCAATGGCCCGGATGGCCGGTATTACTCCCGCGATCACGATCTGTGAGATGCTGGACGACGAGTCCGGCTATGCACTCCCCAAAGCCGGCGCAAAAGCCTACGCGAAAAAGCACGGTCTGGTCTTTGTTGAAGGAAAGGACGTGCTCGAACAGTGGCAGCGCCGCTGATCCCGGGCAGCACCGCCGTTTCCTGCCACTGTTTCATCCCATCGTGCGGAATGCTTTTTTGCCTTTTGCGGGAACTATGCGAATCTTTTTCTAGCATTGTACTCTTCTTTTGACTATTCACCGGCCCGGAGCCTCACCGATGTTTTCCATACTCTATGTTGACGACGAACCGGGATTGCTGGATATCGGCAAATTCTTTCTTGAACAATCCGGGGATTTCCAGGTCGCTGTTATGACATCGGCACAGGAAGCGCTGGACTCGCCGGCCCTTGGCACCTACGATGCGATCGTATCGGATTACCAGATGCCGGGGATGAACGGGATCGAATTCCTAAAAGCAGTCCGGGAACGGTACAGGGAGATCCCGTTCCTCATCTTTACCGGCCGGGGCCGCGAGGAGGTCGTGATCGAGGCGATCGACAACGGGGCGGACTTTTACGTCCAGAAAGGCGGCGACCCGACTTCCCAGTTCGCCGAACTTGCGCACAAGATCCGCCATGCTGTAGGGAAAAGGCAGGCCGAGCATTCTCAAGGGGAATCCGAACGGCGTCTTGCAGATATCATCGATTTCCTTCCCGATGCCATGCTTGCGGTTGACCGGGAGGGCCGGGTTATTGTTTGGAACCGGGCAAACGAGGACCTGACCGGCGTACCCGCTTCCATGGTGCTCGGGAAGGGGAACTACGAGTACGCGCTCTCCCCCTACGGGGAACGGCGCCCCTTCCTTCTCGACATGCTTTCGTGGCCTGACGAAAAGATCCGGAAATATTATTCCAATATCGTACATCACGGCCGGGCGATAAGCGCAGAGTCCGATCTCGCAGCTCCCCGGGGCCGGCAGATCCATATCATGGTAAAGGCAAGCCCGCTCTATAACCAGAAGGGAGAGGTCACCGGCGCCATCGAAGTTGTACGGGATATCACGGGACTAAAAGAGACCGAGCAGGATCTCCGGGAAGCGTATGAACGGGTCACGATGACGGAAGAAGAGCTGCGGTCCCAGTTTGACGAACTGCGGGTGACAAACGAACAGCTCACCGCCACAAAGGACGAGCTCCGCCGGCAGGTGGACCGTCTTACTATGGCCCAGTCTGTTGGCCGGTCCGGCAGCTGGGAGTACAATATCGTCACCGGCACGTTCTGGGTCTCGGCGGAAGGAGCGCGTATCCTCGGGCATCCCGCCGTTGCCGGGGAGATCCCGGTAGAAAAGATCGAGGCATGCATCCCGGATGCGGCAATGGTCCGCCGGGCAATGACCGGCCTGATAGCCGGAGAAAACGAGTATAACCTGGAGTATGCGATCCGTCCCGCTGACGGGTCCGCCCCCCGGGTGATCCATTCGGTGGCCCGGCTCGAAAGGGATGCAGCGGGGCGCCCGGTCCGGGTAATCGGCATTGCCCAGGACATCACAGAGCGTAGGAAATCGTACGAGGAAATTGCCTTTAAGAATACCCTTCTCTCCACGCAGGCGGAGACCTCCCCGGATGGCATTCTTATTGTCGATGAGAACGGGAAGATCCTCAGTTACAACCGGAAATTTGTTGAGATCTGGAAGGTTCCCCGGGAACTCATAGAGCAGGGTCTTGATGAACCGGTGCTCCGGCAGGTCAATGACCTGCTGGTCGATCCTGAAGAATTCCTTGCCCGGGTCCGGTACCTGTACGAGCATAAGGATGAGAAAAGTCTGGAGGAGCTGACGCTTAGGGACGGGAGAATACTGGAACGGTTCTCTTCCCCGGTAATAGGAGAGAATAAAAAATACTACGGGAGGATCTGGTACTTCCGGGATATCACCGAGCGCCTGCGGGCAAAAGAAGCGCTCACGAAAAGCGAGGACCGGTTTGCCGCCCTCTTCTCGAATATGCTCAACGGGGCGGCCCTTCACCAGATCATCTGTAACGACAACGGGGAACCGGAGGATTATATTATCCTTGCAGCAAATCCTGCATTCGAACATCATCTCGGCATTTCCCGTGAATCGGTCCTCGGAAAAACCAGCCGGGAGGCATACGGTGTCAGCGAACCCCCATACCTCGATATTTATGCAAAGGCCGCCCTGACCAACAGTGCGGAAACGTTCGAAACCTGGTTTGCACCCCTGGAAAAACACTTCTCCATCTCGGTGTATTCGCCGGAAAAAAACCGTTTTGTCACGATCTTTGAAGATATCACGGAAAAGAAGCAGGCCGAGGCAAAGGTAAAGGAGAGTGCGGAAAAGTTCCGTGCCCTCGTGGAGACTTCCCCGGATATGATCTGGGAGATCGATTGTTCGGGAGTATTCCGGTACATCAGCCCCATGGTCAAAACGATCCTGGGGTACCAGCCGGAGGATCTTGTCGGGAAACCCGTGACCTGTCTTGTGCCGGAACAGGGAATGGCGCAGGCACAACGGGAGCTTGAGAAATTTTCTGCCGCAGACCGATCCATTACGCCGTTTGAAGTCCCCGCCCGCCACCGTGACGGGCACGATATGGTTGTCGAGATCCGGTCGTTCCCGGTTACCGACCGCGGGGGAAACGTTACCGGGTTCCGTGGAGTGGCCCGGGACATTACCGAGCAGATGAAGGCGGAGGAGAACCTGCGCCGGGTAAACCGCCAGCTCACCCTGCTCGGCAGCGTTTCCCGGCACGATGCCCTCAACAGGATCACCGTGCTTCTCGGTTACCTGAAGGTAGCATCGAAGTCATCGCCCGGGCCCGAGATAAAAGAGATCCTCGAAAAAATGGGATCGGTCATTGTTGCAATGCGCTCGCAGATCGAGTTTACCCGGATCTACCAGAACCTCGGGTCCAGCGAGCCGCAGTGGTGTGACCTCAAAACCTCCCTTTCCCGGCTGCAGGTGCCGGCACAGGTCTCCTTTGCTGCGGATGTCGGAGGCATCCGGCTGCTTGCCGATCCGATGATTGAGACGGTATTTGCAAACCTTCTCGACAACTCGGTCCGGCACGGGCAACACGTAACCACAATACAGGTCTTTTCCCAAAGGAAAGGTACACGGCTCTCTGTGGTCTGGGAAGACGACGGGATTGGTATCGCTGCCTCCGAGAAGGAGAAGATCTTCGGACGGGGGTACGGGAGAAACACCGGCCTTGGCCTGTTCCTGGCACGTGAGATCCTCGGGTTGACCGGGATCTCGATACGGGAGACCGGCGTACCGGGTAAAGGCGCACGGTTCGAGATCGATGTGCCGGATCGTGCCTGCCGTCTTGACAATGCGGCCTGAACGGGAGAAGCCGTCAATCGCATCGCAGTTTTTTTCATTAAATCATACTCCCCCGCGTTACAACAGGATGGTGCCTGTTTTTTTAATCGGGCGCCCTGCCGGGGGAACCTCTTCCTGATTCCTGCCGTATTGCCATGCGAATCTTTTTCTAGGAATATACTCCTCTTTTCACTATCCATACGCCCCGGAACACGCCAATGCATTCAGTACTCTATGTTGACGACGAGCCAGCACTCCTTGACGTGGGAAAATTTTTCCTCGAACGGTCGGGGACATTCAGCGTAACGACCATGAAGTCTGCTGAGGAGGCGCTGGCCTCGCCGGCATTGTCCGCTTTTGATGCGATCGTTGCCGATTACCAGATGACCGGCATGGACGGGATTGCGTTTTTAAAAACTGTACGGGAAAAATACGGCGATCTCCCGTTCGTCATCTTCACCGGCCGGGGCCGCGAGGAGGTTGTGATCGAGGCGGTCAACGCCGGGGTGGACTACTATGTCCAGAAAGGCGGCGACCCGGTGGCACAGTTTACCGATCTTGAGCACAAGATTGGGCTTGCCATCGAACGACACCAGACCCGGGCCGAGCTCCGTGCCGCGTACGAACAAATCTCGGCATCCGAGGAAGAGCTCCGGGAAAAATATGACGAACTGTCCAAGGCCGAAGATGCCCTCCGCGAGAGCGAAGGGAGGTACCGGACCATCTTTGAAAATACCGGGACCGCCCTTACCATCATCGAAGAGGACACCACAATAAGCCTGGTCAATTCCCGGTTCGAGGAACTCTCGGGATGTACGGCCGCCGAAATCGAGGGAAAAAAGAGCTGGCGGGATTTTGTCGTGCCCGGGGATATCCCCTTCATGGAAGAACAGCACCGGCTCCGGCGCACCGGACCCGCGAACGCGAAGAGCCGGTACGAGTTCCGGTTCCGGACAAAAACCGGCGATGTCCGGGACATCCTTCTTTTTGTCGGTGTTATGCCCGGTACCCTGAGGAGCGTGGCGTCTTTTCTTGATATCACAGACCGCAAGGAAGCCTACCAGCAGCTCAGCGAATCGGAGAAGAAATTTGCCGGGCTCTTTCAGAGCAGCCCGGTAGCGCTCACGCTCGTCTCGGTATCCGACGGTACGTTTGCCGATGTCAACGATGCGTTTGTCAAACACACCGGGTATTCCCGCGGGGAGGTTCTCGGGAAAACGGCGACCGGTATCGGGCTCATTGCCGATCCTGTCGGGCATGCGCAGATGGTTGCCGCCCTCCGTGAGGGCCGGGAGGAATCCGGGCGGGAACTCTCCTGCCGGATAAAATCCGGGGAGATCCGGATCTGCCGGTTCTTCGCGCGGATTATCCTGATGAACAACACCCCGTATGTCCTCTCCACGATCGAGGATGTAACCGACCGCGTGAATGCCCAAAAGGCCCTTGTCGAGAGCAACCGCCGTTTTGCCCAGGTTGCCGAATCCGCCGGGGAATGGATCTGGGAGGTGGACGCAAAAGGACGCTATACCTACGCAAGCCCGGTTGTGGAAAAGATCCTCGGGTATGCCCCGGAAGAGATTGTCGGGACGTACTTCTACGATCATTTCGAACCCGGGGTAAAGGAGGAACTCACCCGGTCGGTGCTCGCGGTATTTACGGAAAAGAACGCGGTCCGGCATTTCGCGAACCCTAACGTGCACAAGGACGGCCATATCGTGATGCTGGAGTCCAGCGGATCCCCGGTCCTTGCCGAAGACGGCACGCTCCGTGGCTACCGCGGCGCCGATCTCGATGTGACCGACCGTATCCGTGCAGAGAAAGCCCTGGATGAAAGCCGGGAACGTTACCGCCTCATGCTGATGAATGCAAAAGACGGGATCATGGTCAATGAATTTACCGCCCATGGCCCGGGCCCCTTTATCGAGGTCAACGATACCGCCTGCCGGATCCTCGGGATGACCCGGGACGAGCTCCGTACAATCTCCCTTGCGGATCTCGACACCCCCGAGACCCGGGAACGGGCGCCCGGGTTTATTGACGAACTCAAGAAGAACCGGCACGCGGTCTTCCAGATCCCCTACCGGCCGAAAAGCGGCGGGGAAAAAACCCTCGATATCAGCGTGAGTATCTTTACTCTTGACGGCCGCCCGACCATGTTCTCGATCGTCCGCGACATCACCGGCCAGAAAGCATTAGAGTCTGCGCTCAGTACCATGGTCGCGAGCATGGTGGGTTCGACCGGCCTCGATGCGTTAAAAAAGATCACGGAGAATGTCAGCACCTGGCTTGGGGCCGAGTGCGTCATGATCGGGGAGATCCAGCCGGACCATACGAGCGTAAAGGTCCTTGCCATGCTCCTCGATAACAAAGAGGTCCCGGACTTTACCTATACGCTCAAAGACACCCCTTGCGAGAATGTCGGGGGGAAGGGGTTCTATCTGTACCCGGATAATGTCCGGGAGTTCTTTCCCCGGGCAAAGGATCTCGCCGACCTGAATATCCGGGGATATGCCGGCACAGTGCTGCGGAACTCCAAAGGGGAAGTGATCGGGATCTTCTGCGTGATGTCGCGCCGGCCTCTCCCGCCGGTCCCTGCCATGTGCGAGATCATGGAGGTGATCGCGGTCAAGGCAACCGCGGAGATCGAACGGTCCCGGATAGAGCGTGAACTCCGCGAGAGCGAGGAGCGGTACCGGGCGCTGGTGGAGACCACGCCGGACATTATCTGGGAGATCGATCTTGAAGGGAACTTCCGGTACATCAGCCCCATGGTCAGCACGCTCATGGGGTACTCGCCGGAAGAAGTAACAGGAAAACCCATCACCTGCCTGGTCGCCGCACAGGGCCGGGAGCTGGCGGCACGGGAACTGCACCGGCACCGTGACTCCAATGAGCCGGTACAGTCATTCATTGTCCCTGCCCGCCACCGTGACGGCCACGAGATGACCGTCGATATCCGATCGTCCCGGGTGACCGACCGCACTGGCAGGCTCGCCGGGTTCCGGGGGATTGCCCGCGATATCACGGACCGGATCCGGGCCGAAGAGGCGATAAAGCGGGCGAACCGGCAGCTCACCCTGCTTGGCAGCGCCACCCGGCACGATGCGCTCAACAAGATCACGGCCATCCTCGGGTATCTCAAGATCATCACGCTGAAATGCAATGATTCGGAAGCAAAGGAGGTCCTGACCCGGGCCGTGGCTACCGTGGTCGCCCTGCGGGCGCTCATGGAATTTACCCGGGTCTACCAGGACCTCGGATCCCAGGAACCGCTCTGGAAGGATCTTGACGGGATCATGCCCCGGTCGCAGATCCCGTCGTCCGTTGCGTTCTCCTGCGATGTCGCGGGGATCAGCGTGTACGCCGATGCATTGCTCGAGAAGGTATTTTCAAACCTGGCCGACAATTCGATCCGGCACGGCGGGAAGGTGACAAAAATCCGGATCTTTTCCGAAAAAGAAGGTAATTCTCTCAAGGTGGTCTGGGAGGATAATGGGATCGGCATCCCGGCAGCGGAAAAGGAGCTGATCTTCCGGCGCGGGTACGGGAAAAATACCGGTCTTGGCCTCTTCTTGGTCCGGGAGATCCTCGATCTGACCGGTATTACCATAAAGGAGACCGGGGAGCCGGGCAGCGGCGCCCGGTTCGAGATCGTGGTGCCGGAAGGAGCGTACCGCCTGGCCGGCCCGGCCTGAAAAATCCCCTTTTTTTCATCCGGCCTTTGGGACTAACCGGTATGCGCCATCAGGAACGGCCATCTCGAAGCGCCCCCCCGTTCCCGGTGTCCCGTTCTCGGCAATACCGATCCCGGTGAGGGAAAGGATCTCCCGGACCAAGAAGAGGCCAAGGCCGGTGCTCTTCCCGAACCCCCGGTCAAAGATCCGTTCCCGATCGTCCGCGGGGATGCCGGCGCCATTATCTTCGAAGATCAGGACCAGCCCGTTCTCGGTTTTTTGCGATGTAACCCGGATCGCGGTCATGCCGGGCCCGCCGTACCGAAGGGCATTATCGATGAGGTTATAGAATACGGTCCCAAGAAGCGGGTCGGCAAAGATCTCTAAGGAAGGATCGCCGCCGTCCACCGTTACCTCCCGGACCGGGAGACGGGTTGTGGCCTGGGACATGAGAGCGCTGACATTCTGCCAGACCGGGGCATTTGCCCCAAGCTCCTCATAATCCCTGGTGAAACTGATCTGCTGGGCGATAGTATCCACGATCTTCTGTTCCTTTGCAATGAAGCCCCCGGTCCTTTCCGTGTCCGGAAGCGATGCCCGGGAGATCTCGAGGTAGCCTGAGAGCACTAAAAGCTGGTTCTTGATGTCGTGGCGGGTGATTCCCGAGAGGAGACAGAGTTTCTTATTTGCCAGCGCCAGTGCATGTTCCGTCCGTTTCTGATCGGTGATATCCGAGGAGACAACGGTGATCGCAATCACCTCATTAGTCACCGGGTCGATGACCGGGTTGAATTTTCGTAAGAAATACCGGCCCTCCTTTTCGAATTCCCGCTGGACCACGCTCATGGTTTTTATTACCTGCCCCACGAGATCCTCAAAGACCCGGGTCTCTTCCGGCGAATGAAAATCGCGGTAGGGTTTCCCGGGCTCGGCAACCTGCGTGCGTCCCCGGCAGGGAGCCCGGCGACGGTTGACCAGCAGGTACCGGCAGGAACAGTCGACCGTGAAGATGGAATCTTCCACCGATTCAACAAACGAGCGGTACTGGATCTCGGATTTTTTGAGTTTCTCTTCGGATCGCTGCCGGGCTTTGAGCGGGAAGTACATGAGGAGGATCGCAAGGATACTGGTAAAGAGGATCGTGAGGGTATGGGACTGCCATACCGTTGCCTGCGGGAAGATGCCCTGTTTTGTTACTTCAAACAGGAACATCACGGTAAGCATGGCAAAAAAGATCAGGGCAAGGTCCCGGAGAAGTGCTCGTGAATCGTTGTTTTCTGACATTTGTTTTTTCAGGCCTCCCGGATTTTTTTATGGCTGCTGGTTTTCAGAATCCGTCTCCCCTGTTCCTGCTACTGGCAGTGTCAGGGGCCATTAATCCTGATCGCGGAGATACGGGCAATCCGGAACTGCGCACTCACGGTGATATGGAGCCGGAAGGTGGTGATGCCTACCCGGATCTCGCGGTCCACCGACTCCACCATGTCCCGGTCCATCAGGGCGAGGATCTCCGGGAGATCCTTTGGGAAGAATTCCTCCAGGGACCCGTTCGTCCCGTACCGCGCCATTGCATCGATCGCCGCCTCGTTGTAGTACCGGATCTTCCCGGTGCGTTCCACTTCGATCACCGGTGCCAGTTCAAGATGCGGGAGCCCCGCGGGAGGCGTAATTCCACCCGCCGCGGCAACCTTCCCTGAGATATCGGCCATCAGGATCACGTGACCAAAGTGCCGACCGCCGGCTTTGAGCGGGGCAATATGTATCTCGGCATCGATAAAAAATCCCCCGGCATGGCGGAACCGGGTAATAATTCGCGAGTTCCCGGCTGCTTTCAGATCGTCGGTGATACGTTTTCCCATCAGCTCATAGAGTTCCGCATTCTCGTACAGATCGAGGAGTTTTTTTCCCGTAAGATCCTGGCACTTGTACCCGAGCATCCGGGCAAACGACGTATTCACCCACTGGAGCATCCGGTTGCTGGTAAAGGCAACGCCGTACGGGGAAGCCGCGAGAATTGCCTGGAGAACTGCCTGTTTCTGTGCCAGCGCGGATTCTACCCGGCGCTGTTCCACGGCGCGCCGGATCTTATGGGCCAGCTCCGCAAACTGCGAGCGGGTATCGCACCCTTTCTGGACATAATAGTCCGCCCCCGAGTTCAGCGCATCGATCACCACGTCCTCGCGGCCCTTGCCGGTGAAAAGGATGAACGGCATCGTGTGCGTCCGGGTCCGGACCGTTTTAAGAAATGCAATCCCGTCCATCTTTGGCATCTGGTAATCCGATACGATCGCATCGAACGCAGTGCGGTCAAGGGAGGCTAAGGCATCGTGGGCCGACTCTCGCGTGGTTACGGATATCCCGGGAGTGCGTTCCAGGAAGGCTTTTGCGAGATCCAGAAGCGCGGGTTCGTCATCGACAAGGAGAAGCGAGATGGTTTTCGTCTCCCTCTCCGGCATATCCGCGTCGGTCAGGGAAGGTGCAGGAGTAATGCCGGGGCGTTCCACCGGGATGCAGGTATCCGGCATGGCCGCGGACTGTACGCTCTCGAAAGCATCGGGGGAAAGGAGCGCCTGGGGAAGCATGGGAATTCACCATCGGGAATAACCGGTGTGGCCGTGACGGTCGCAAGGGGAAACGGGACAGTATGCCTGAGGTAGTGATGGTACTTCTGCGGTCATATAGTTTTATTATTTAGAATATAGCCAAATCATAAAACTCTATATTTTCTGGCGGGCGCATCCACCTGTCCGTTCGCCACGCTGCTGAGGTGCCGGGCAGATTCCATTCAAGGGAAAAAAGGAAATTGTTGCGGGAGGCCGCGGTGGATCCTGCCGGGCCGTTACCCGGTCTTCCCGTGCGCCCTCACCACTAAATACCGCGCCCGGCCACTATTATTGACACAGCATGAGCGTCCCGAACAGCGAACTCTCCTCCCGCATGGCCCGGTTCCGGGACCGGATGGACCGCGATTGTCCTGACTGGGAGACGGCCGCGATCACCGGAAAAATCAATCTCTACTATTTCACCGGCACGATCCAGGACGGGCTCCTTTACATCCCCCGGGATGGCGACGCGGTCTTCTGGGTCAAAAAGAGTTTCGAGCGGGCAAGATCGGAATCGGTGTTCCCGGATATCCGGCCGATGAAGAGTTACCGGGACATTGCCGCGGAGAGCGGCAGGAAAGAGAAACCCGTCCACCTCGAACTCGACACGGTCACGCTCGTCCAGTACCAGCGGATGCAGAAGCATTTCGTTGGCGGCGGGATCCTTGGGCTCGATGCGCAGGTCTCCGCGGTCCGGGCCAAAAAGAGCCCGTACGAGTTTGCGCTCATGGAACGGGCCGGGGCAATCCACCGCCGCGTGCTCGAAGACCTTGCCCCGGGCCTTATGCGGGAGGGCATGGACGAGGTCGAACTCGGTACAGACCTCTACACGGTCATGGTGCGGGAGGGCCACCAGGGGCTCATCCGTTTCGGCATGTGGAACGAGATGCTTCTCGGGCAGATCAATTTCGGAACAAGCTCGATCTGCCCGACCTGCGTTGACACGCCCGGCGGGATCGCGGGTCTTCACCCGGCGGTCCCGATGTCCGGAAGCCGGAACCGGAGGCTTAAGCCCGGCGACCTGGTGGTGATCGATATCGGCTGCGGGGTCGAGGGCTACCAGACTGACAAGACGTTCAATTACATGTTCAAGAAACCGATCCCGGAGTATGCGATAAAAATCCACGAGCAGTGCGTGGAGATCCAGAACGAAGTGGCAAAACGCCTCCGGCCCGGGGCGGTCCCGTCCGCAATCTATGAAGAGATCGTGAGCGGCCTCGAACCGGCATTTCTGGAAAATTTCATGGGCTATCGAAAGGACACGGTAAAGTTTCTCGGCCACGGCATCGGCCTCCTGATCGACGAGGCGCCGGTCATTGCAAAAGGCTTTGACGAGCCCGTTCAGGAAGGCATGGTCTTTGCGGTCGAGCCAAAGAAGGGAATAAAGGACGTGGGCCTGGTCGGTATCGAGAACACGTTTGCGGTAACGCCCGGCGGCGGCCGCTCGCTTACCGGGAACCACCCCGGCCTTCTCCTCGTTCCCTGAACGGGTTCGGATCCAATTCCTTTTTGGTGTGCGCCGCGCTACCGTTCAAGCGTAATGATCGGGATCTCGACCTTCTCTTTGAGCGGGGCGCCGCTTGAAACGGCCCTTTCACGGCTACTTGAGATCACCGGCCGGATCGAGATTATGGACGAGGGCCTCCACCGGCTCACCGGCCCGGAGCTCATTGAAAGCTACCCGGCTGACTATACGGTCCACGCCCCGTTCCACGGCCTCAACATCGCGACCGTGCTCGAACCAGTACGGAAGGCGAGCATCGAGGTCCTTACCGGGTGCTTTGCCGTTGCCGGGGAGATCGGTGCCCCGGTCGTCATCCACCCGGGCTATTTTGCATGGGCAAACGAGCGCGAAGACGCCCTGCGACAGTTCCGGCAGTCCTGCGTGGATCTTGCGGCCGCTGCCCGGGAATATTCGGTTGCGTTCTCGTTCGAGAACATGGCGGGCATGAACTTCTTTCTGCTCCGGACACCGGACGATCTCGCATATGCCGGCGATGTCGGGCTCACGCTCGATGTGGGTCATGCGCACGTCAACAGCTGCCTGCCGGCCTTCCTGTCCGGCCCGTTCTGCCACCTGCACCTCCACGACAACAACGGGAAGACCGACAGCCACAGCCCGGTGGGGGAAGGGACGATCGATTTTGTGCCGGTGCTTGCTGCGATGAAGGAAAAAAACGCAACCGCGGTCATCGAGGTCAGCACGTTTGACGGGGCAGTAAACAGCCTGCGGGCGCTTGAAACGATGTGAGCGGCGGCGCTTTGGCAGGGAAAGTCCGGTAATTTCTCGTAGATCTGGAATATTACTATAGAACGAAGAGCGAGCACTCGCCCCCCGGCCCCCTCGCGCTCAACGGGTGGCACGGCTGCACCCGTATCGCTAGGGGGAGCACCGGGACGGTGGCCGTCGCGTGCGAGAGTGGCATCCCGGGCTTTTTACGTGTGTTCAGAGATTCCTGCCCGAACTCATTTTTTGGGAAAATCCGGTTGCTGCACGCCCGCCACCCGGCAAAATGTCTGCCGCAGGTTACGGATTTTTCGCAGATCGCCGCATTTTAAATAAATTCGTGCTGTACCCGGAACGTATGTTAGATTCGTTTGTGGAGAAAGTCAAAGGGTTCATCCTGAATCCGGGCGAGACGTTCCAGAAGTCGAAGGCCGACGACATGGAGACGGCCCTGCCGTACTTTGCCATCCTTGTCCTGATCAATGCCATCCTTTCTGCGATTGTCGCTGCAATCCTGCCGGCAAACCTGTTGTATGCGGGAATGCCCGGCGGCGTGGCCCTGCCGATCATGGTCTTCTTTGTCGTGCTTGTGGCCGAGTTCATCTTCACGCTCGTCTTTGCGGCCTGGCTCCACCTCTGGGTCTATATCGTCGGCGGGCGGAAAGGGATCTGGCAGACATTTAATGCCGTGATCTACGGCAGCACCCCGAGCCTGCTCCTCGGCTGGATTCCGGTCATCAGCATCCTCTTTGGCCTCTGGTCAGTCGTGCTCTGGGTGCTCGGCGTCCGCGACCTCCAGGAGCTTACCACGGGTAAAGCGATCGTTGCGGTTGCAATAGCAATCCTCATCCCGCTCGTCATTATCCTGATCCTTGCGGCCTACCTGCTGACCTCGTACATGACCGTGACCCAGGTCCCGTCCATCAGCCCGGCCCTGTAATTTTTTTCATCCTTTTTTTTGGCCCGTACGCTCGCGGTGATGCCGGGCGGGTGCTGCGCTGCGATTACTGGGGAATTTTTTCGGTGTGGAAAAAAGGTATGCCGGATTCCAGCGCCTTATTCAGGTTTCTTTCCCATGACCAGCCAGCCGGTATAGCCGAAGGCAAACGTGCCGGTCCGGGCCCGACCGGCAAGTTCCTCCCGGATTGTCGCGATCTTTTTGTCGGAGAAGATCCCGGTTTTGTGCATCCGGGAAAAGAGGATGTGGGGGTCACAAAGGGGAAAGGTGTACGGCCGGGGAAATGCCCGGCAATCCCGGTTACGCACCGGGTTCCTTGTCGGGATGGTCCGGTGGCACCGGCAGCCGTCTCCACATCCGGTCCGTGAAGATCACGATCACCGCCCATACGAGCAGGAGGAGGTCAAAGATACGTGGCGCCCAGCCGGTCTGTGCGGGCAGGATCTGGGGGAAGGCGTCCATGGAAGCATGAAAAAGTACTACGATAAGAAGGCTGCCCGCAGCCCGGTTGTAGAGCCAGGTGACGATGATGACTCCCGGGATAAAATCAACGAGCCTGAGGAGGAGGGCGGTGGAGTCGAACGCGTAAAACCCGGTGAAGTAGAGCGGGACGTGCCAGAGCTGCCAGAGGAACCCGAGGATGATACTTGCGACAATCGGGTTGTAGAGGCACTGGAGCCGGGGAAGGGCAAAGCCCCGCCAGCCCGGTTCTTCCTGGAGCGGCCCGCCGAGAAGGAAGATGGTGGCAAAGAAGACGAGCGCCGAGACAGGCTCGATGGCGGAAAACCCCGGTGTATACGATGAGAGCGGCTGGCCGGAAACAAGGAGGTCAAGAACGCTGCTTGCGATAACAAGGATCGGCCATGCACAGAGCGCGATGACAAACAGGGCCGGGTGAACCTGCCATTTCCCGAGCGGGGCCATGAGGTCCCGAACCCCTTTGATCCGGCCGAACATGCCGGAGATGACAAACGCCGAGAGGAACGAGAGGATCGCACAGAGCACAAGAAAGACCGGGTCGGCCGTGCTCCCCTTGAGGCTCGGCCAGAAGACCGCGAACGGGAGAATAAGGCAGAAGAGGACTGCGCAGTATCCCCAGCGTTTCAGTGCTGAAATGCCGGACGGCTCCGGGCGCAGGATTGCGGAGATGGCGATGGCGGCTGCGGCCGGCCCGAACGCACCGATGACGCCGATTAGCATCAGGTACGTGAAATTTTTCACGCCCGCGACTGCCGAGAAGGTCCAGATGATCCACGAGATGGAAAACGCGAGAATGAAGAATGCGATAATCGGGTGCTGCTGTATTTTTCCGGTGGGGTTGCAGGACATTGGTATATGAGGGATGTATCGGGGTGATGTTAAGGGTTGTTGTTTGATTTTCGTTTTAGGAAACGTCACGGGATAACCCGTTCAGACGCCATTTTTGGGCTGCGGTTTCCAGCCGCACCGGTCTTGTATGGCCCGGTCTCTTGCTATTGAGGATCTTGTACCGGAAACCGGGCCCTCCTCTGCGTTTTGTTTTGTCTGAACCTTGTTTAGCCAAAATCGGCAAACCGGGGTTTTCCGGGAAACGGCCCATAATGCCATTTCCGCGGCCGATCCGGGGTGTGGGCGGGTAATTCAGTGTGTCGTTTTTTAGGGGCCAAAAGAAGCCCGCTATTTTGCAGGTTTTTTGGGCTCAAAAATCGGGTATTTTTTGGAAATACGCGATTATATCAGATTTTTCTATGGGCGTGGACACGGTTTCCTGTGGAGATTGGATTGTGTGTCCGGAATTGGGGAAACCGGGCCTGGATTGGGCCCGGATTGGGAGGGAAAAGAGTAGGTACTGAGTCTATTTGTTATAGGATCCAAAACGAGAGTTCCCACCCCCTGATGGGGGTCGCTCGGCCGCCTCGTCGGGGCCTCGCTGGGCAAGTGACAGTACTGAGATTATCGTTCTGGCCCGCCGCGGGGGCGTCCCTTCGGGGGCGGCGGGGAGAATCGCTAAAAATTCTATAAAGTTCATCGGTCCTTATTTGGGACTGGAGCTGGAGACGTTTACAATGTTGAAATTCCTGGACGCTGCTTCTCAACTTCCGTTGTTACCCATGTTAATACGATTTCACTCTTATTGAGTGCCTGTTCGTAGCCTTTTCTTGTAATGGGCGGATATTTATGTGGATATCTCGTTTTTAATGAATTATCCGTTAATGAGGAATGGGCTGAAAAGTTAAAAGGAAAATTAAACGGGAAAAAGGATTTTTCATAAGAATACTCATGAAGTGCCGCATCTTTAATCGATTGTGGGAGGGAAACACCGTTGTCCTCTAATTCTTTGATTAACTCGGCTAAATTGTGTCCGTGTTTGTATTTTCCAAGTTTTAGTATCATCACCGTCTTAAGTGAACACTCAACACAACGACTACAAAGGTAACAAAGATCTTCAAATTTGGTTGTTTCAGAGATCGTCGCTGTTTTTGCGATTTCAAAATTGCTGATTGCTCTGGCTACCCATTCGTTGGGATTAGATTCTGTCTCCCAGATCTCTTTCTTTGATTTACTCACATCTGCCTCTTGAATTGAAAGTTGGAGTGGCTTTGATAATTCCTAAAAAAAATTTACATCTTAATCTGCGCCAGCGCATCGTACACCATCTTCCGGTACACGACCGGGTCGACAATGGGGTACTGCTCTTTTGCTTTTATGATGTCCGGGCTCGTGCCGTCCTTGAGCGCATCGAGACGGTCGAGGGTTCTCGCGGCGGTGTCGAGCGTCCAGAGGTCCCGGGTGTCCTTGTCCACGACCGTGATCGACTCGACCCGGACGGAGACGAGGTACGAGCCGTCCGGCTTCTGGTACAGGTTGGGCTTTCCAATCACCGCAACAAAGGCGGGGGCCTCAATCTTTGCGAGCTGCTGCATGGCCTCGGGCTGGTAGCTTCCCGCCATCACAAAGAACGTGCCGGTCGGATCGATCACCCGGCCCCGGTAAAAGACGTTCTGCTCGCCCTGCCGGGTCTTCTCGGTCAGCGTCCCGACAAGGAAGATCCGGTTGGAGCGCTCGCCCGTGGGGAGAAGGACAAACGTCGGGCTCTTCTCATCGGTGCCGTCCTTGAACTGGTACCGGCACTCGCGGAGCTCCGCGGCAAAGACCCGGCGTGCCGGCTCGCGCTCGAAGCTGCCTTCGCGCCGGCCTCCGCCAACTTCTGAGGGATTTGCGCTCATGGCGCACCTCCCGCACGGTTTAAGAGTTTTGCATGCTCTCCCGATTCAAACGCCAGCTTCTCGCAGGAGTTTGCGAGCAGCCGGTTCTCGATCTCGCGGCCCTTGCAGGTCACGTACCGGCCAAGGACTTTTTCCCGCATCTGGAGGAACACCTCGTCCATCCCGAGCGGGTTGTTCTCCGCGATCTCCTTTGCCTGGTCGAGCGTCATGCCCGTGAGGGCCTCGACCGTCTCGCGTTTGAGTAACAGGTTGTGTGTCTTCTCGCCGTCATCGAGCCAGCCCTTGATCCGCAGGTCGTAGGCAAAATCGTTCTGGATCTCGTGGATCGGGCAGTAGTTCTGCCGGGAGAGGGCCCGGTTGCAGCCCGCTACCGGGCAGCGCTTGATGATGCCGGAGCCCGGCGCAATGTGCACGATGGCGCCTCGGACCTCGGCGTCGGCGGAGCCGCCCGCAGTCTGGATGTCGCCTTCTTCCTGCATGATCGTTGCGCCGGTGATATTGAGCGAGAGGCGTTCGTTGAACTCGTCGGCCTGCGCATAGAAGATGGAATACACGGAACCGGGCACGAGCTTCTCTTTGCCCTGCTCTTTCCAGATCACGAATTTGATCGTGCCGGTCTCGTCGCCCAAGAGCCCCGACTGGAGCATCCGGTCATGGGTGGTGTCCCATTCCTGCACGAACTTGGCCCGGACGCTTGCAACGCCGGGTTTCAGGTCCTTGACCGGCACCGGGGCCGGGATGAGCGGCTCGGTGGTATCGACGGCCGTAATGGTCGTGCCCGAGTGGACCTTGAGGTTGGTGACGCCCTTGTACTCGTCCGCAACCGCGGATTCAAGTTTGTACCATTTCCCCTCTTCCATCTTCGGGGCATTGCTCTTTGCCCAGACCACAAACCGTATCCCGCCCGACTCGTCGGCAATGATCCCGTTCTGGGCAATTGCCGGTGATACGGGCGCTGAGAGGGAAACTACTTTCCCGGTAAGGGTCACCCAGTCGCCGGACTGGATCGCTGCAACCTTCTTCTCCTCGGTAGCCCCGCCGCCCGGGGCAACAGCCCCGGCTCCCGCGACAGGAGCTATCCCGAACTCCTTGTTGAGCTCGTTTGTCACGCTGCGCTCGGCCTCGGCCGGCTGGACGCCGAACTCATCGATGAGCCTGCGCAGTTTGCCTTCAACTTTCTGCCGGTCGATCTCGTGGCCGGACTTTGAGAACTTTCGGGAGATTCTGTCAGTGACTTCGGAATAATCCATTCGTACATCTCCAAACGTACTGTCGCATTGCGTTTTGTTATATAACAGACAGCGTGCGCCGCGAAAGTATTGATGCTTACCGAAAGGAAACTCCGGGATGGTGAGGTTTATGAGCCGGCACATGGACTAAGTGTAGTATGGCTGAATTAACCGCAGACTCTACGATCTACGATCTTCTCCAGGCAAAACCCGAAGCAACCGAGGCCCTTTTTAAGTTCGGCATGGGCTGTGTCGGCTGTGCAATCGCCCGCGGCGAGACCATCCGCGAGGCCGCCGAGGCCCACGGCATTCCCCTCCCCGAGCTCTTAAAGGCGCTCGGGATCAAGGAATAAATTCTCTTTTTTTCGTATCGTTCCCGTAATCGGGATGGTTTTTCCCATGACCGTTCATGCCGTTACGGCCCGGGCGTGCGATCGGGACCGGCGGGCTTCATTATCTCCTGCATCCAATCCGCCAGAAGGGAGATATTCATGCAGAAGACCTGGCGTGCACTGATCGTTCTTGTGATCCTGATCCTCGTCCTTATCGGGACAGCGGAACTTCTGGGCGGGTACCAGCACCGCGGTGACACCGCCGTCCCCGGCAATGTCACCTACGGCCTCGACAATCCGTCGCTTCCCCCGCCCCAATATTATACCGGGATCGACTTCGATACCCTGAAATCCAACGACCACCTCACGGTCATCCCCCTCAAAAGTTACCGGCAGCAGGTCACCAACTACACCTGCGGGCCGGTCGCGTCCATGACCGTGCTCTCGTACTATGGCATGCCGCTCCCGAACACCGATGCGGAAGAGATCGCGGTTGCCCGTGAGATGAATACCTCAAAGAACGGCACGACGCCGGTACAGATTGTCTCGTGGTTCAAGAGCCGGGGATGGAATGCAACCTGGGGCACGGGCGGGACGTACCAGATGCTCCGCAGCAACCTGGATGCCGGGATCCCCACGATGGTCGAATGGATCACCTGGGGCGGCCACTGGGTTGTGGTGACCGGGTACGATACCCGGGGCACGGACACGATCTGGGACGATGTGATTATCTTTGCCGATTCCGCGGACTGCGCAGACGACCGGGTGGACGGGGTCACGTATGCGAACTACGGGCAGTTCGACGGGATGTGGTTCGATGCCCACTATTTCCCGCCGGGGATGCAGAACCGCGTGTACGTGGTCGCCGTCCCGCCGGGCAAAAATCTTCCCTAAATCCCCCGGTGCCTTACCGGGCCCCGGCCTTTTTTCCCGCGAGTTTTTTGAGTTCTTTCAAGGGAGCGTCCGGGTTTTTTCTCACATAGTCCGCGACCTTCGGCTCGTGGAGGAGCGTGCAGCCCGAACAGTTCCAGACCTTCCCGTTTGACGAGCTCTCCGCCCATGCGCCGAGCGTCTCGTCTTTGCAAGGGTAGAATGGACAATAACAGAAATCGCACCGCTGCCCCTCGAAATGGCACGGGTAGTACGGGCAGTTGACCGGCGACCATTCCACCCAGTGCTCGCCCCTGAACCGGCTGTAGATGAAAAAGGCCGGCTCTCCTGCGGCACCGCTCTCGTACCGGCGCAGGGCCTCGGGCACGCCCTTGAGCACCGCGTCCCGCACCCGCCGGCCCGGCTCCGCGATCCGGCCGGCGTACTGGTGTACGACCACCCCTTCGCAGGCAGCGACCACGGCATCGGTCGGAGTCCCGGCGTCACGCCCGAGCCCGATCATTGCCTCGGCCTTTGCCTCGGTTGCCACCATGATCGTTTCGAGCAGTGCCGAATCGGCCATCCCCTCGCTGCTGCACACGATGATGTTTACTGTCCCCGCTCCCTTTGGCGGGTGCTCTCTCATGCCGGCTGTAACAAAGACCGTGATAAAATCGTACTGGAGCACGCAGAGCGTGTGCATCGGGACCGCGGTGAGCAGGCCGAGAACGTCCGTCCCGTAGCCGGCCATGGCGCCGATCCGGTCGATCTCCTTTATGGGCTCGTCATGGGACCAGTCGGCCGGCACCGTGTGGTTGAAGATCGTCCGCGTGTCCCGGATCCCGCCGGCAATGCCGGTGCTTGCGGCACGAAACGCCCCGCGGATAAAAAGGGTATCCTGTGAATAATGATATCTCATGCAACGGAGTATCTGGTCCGGTCTTTGAGTTCCTGCTGTTTTCCCGCGTTCCAGCCGGAGACGTCCTGGAGGTAGCCGGTTACCCGGCTGATCTGGACGACATCGTGGGAGCCGCATTCGGGGCAGACCGGTTTCTTGCAGAGCGGGCAGTACTCGATCCCCGAGACCATGTCGTGGCTGCAGTGGCAGTTGTCGAGCGGGCACATGATCTCCAGTTTTGTCTCGCCGCAGTTCGGGCAGGGGTTCTGGTCAACGATCATGTGGCAGGTGTGGCACTTGTATTTCCGTTCCATTTCGGGAATATCTTCGAGTTTGCTGTATTTTTCCGATAATTTCCGCTGCTCTGCACTCCAATCCATACTACTACATCTCGCAGCCTGTTAATAAATTTTCAGGCCGTGCCCTGAAGGTAATATCTGATTTCCCGTACGCTGTTACGCGCACCGGCCAATCGGCGCATTAAAAAAGGCAGGATTACTGTTTTTTATCCCGGCGAAGGTGCGCATAGGACTGCGCGGCGGCTGCCGGGTCTTTTGCCTCATAGATCGAGCGGCCCACGATGATGCCGTCCACAAGGGTGGCGACCGCGTCCGCGTCCCCTCCCTGTGTTCCGATACCGGGCGAGAGGATCTTTTTCTTGCCCACAAAGCCCCGCAGGACCCTGACCCGGTCCGGCCGCGTTGCCGGGGCAATGATCCCGTCGGCTCCCGCGATCACGGCATTTGCCGCGATCTGTTCCGGGATCCCGCCGGTGAAAAATTCTTTCCCGCCCGGGTGGCTCATCTCTGCGACAACAAAGCAGGCGCCCTTGTGGGCCCGGGCCGAGGCAACGCAGGCCTTGACCGAGTCCATGCCGCAGAATCCCTGGCAGATGATGCCGGAGAATCCGGCCTCGAAGACCTGGTCGCAGATGAGTGTGTTCGTGTTGGGGATGTCGGCGACCTTGAAATCCGCAATCAGCGGGAGGCCTTCTTTCTTGAGTTCGCCGGCTATCGAGAGCCCGGCCGAGAGGGCCAGGGGATAGCCGATCTTGATTGCATCGAGGTACGGTGCGCAGGCATGCGCAATTTCGAGTGCCTTCTTCTTCTCCGTTACGTCCAGCGCAAGGATCAGTTCAGGCATGGGATAACCGCTCCCGGACTGCTGCGACAAGGACCGGCAGCGTGATGGTGGCGTCGCCGTACACGGTCACGGCCTGCGCCTCCTCGGTGATCTTGCCCCACGAGCGGGCTTCGTCAAGTGTTGCGCCCGAGAGACCGCCAAGGTCCGGCCGGTCGCCGGTCAGCTGGATCGCGTAGGTGAACCCGTTCGGGGTCATGAGCATGCTCTGGAGGATGAAGTTCTTCGGCACGCCGCCGCCGACAAGGAGGGCCCCGGCTTTCTTTGTGGTAAAGCAGGTGTCAAGGAGCGCCGGCATATCGGCAAACGCGTCCACGGTCACCTTGTGGGTCTGCGAGAAGAGCCAGTACTGGAGGCCGACCATCGAGTCCTGGATGGCCGGGCAGTAGACCGGGATCCCTTTCTCTGCCGCTGTCGCAAGGATGCCGGTCTTTAGGTGCAAGCCGATGTGCCGGAGGAGCCCGGAGATCGAGATCGTGGTGCCCGGTTCGAGTTCGCCGTACACGTTCTGCATGAACTCCTCGAAGTGCTCGAAGGCTTCGTTGGGGAGATAGACATCGTAGATCCGGTTGATCTCGTCGTGCCGGAGCTCGACATCGTTGCAGAACGCGGTGCCGTGGAAATGGTGGCAGCCGATCGCCTCGATGATATCGTGGGTGAGGTTCGCGCCGGTCGAGACAAGGATATCGATGTGGCCGTCGCGGATAAGGTCAGAGACGATCCCGCCCATGCCGGCCGGGACCATGGCGCCGGCAAGGCCAAAGAATTTTGTCGTCTCCTTGTCATTGAGCATCTGCTCGTAGATATGTGCCGCATGGTAGAGCGAGCCCCCGTTGTATGCGCCGGCCTTGCCCATTGCCTCGACAAGTTCGCCAACCGTCATGCCGGGCCGGACATGCATCTGGGAGACCGGTTCATCGCACTGGTGTTTCATAACAATCCAAATCCGTTTTCTTCCGGAATATATTGGCGCCCAAGGCACATTAAACAGCCTTTCAGGTTAAAAAATGGCCGGCGGCCTGGTCCGGATGCCAGAAAGATATTTACTCTTTTACGGTCGTTACTCGTCTATGCAGGACGTTATACTGATCGCAAAGAAGCGGGCGTTCCCGAGCCTCGGGCGGGTGCGGCTCAATGTTGCGCATCTTTCCGGGTTACAGATCAAGGACGGCGAACATGCAGATCTGGAGAATGCAGCCACCAAAAAGACCGTGACGGTTACGGTCATTGCCGATACCCAGGTCCCTGAGGGGCAGGTGCGCGTGAGTGCCGAAGATCTTGCCGCGCTCGGTCTTGGCGATGGCGACAAGGTTGCCGTCCGGAGGACCGTGCCCTTAAATGAGAAGCTCTCGAAAGCCGCCACGGACGCAAAGGCCACCGTCTCCGGGCAGGCAAAAAAAGTCGGGACCGAGGTCAAAAAACAGACCGGGCAGGCTTCGGCAACTATCAGCAAGGCAGCAAAAGACACCACAAAGAAAGTGAAAAAGACCATAAAAGACGCGACCGGCAAAGGAGACGAGCTCTGAAATGGCCGCAGAGGAAGCCGCAGCAGCGACTGTCCCGGTCATCTCCGGGATCTCCGACACGGTCTTTATCGGTATCTTCATCATCCTTGGCATGATCGTGATCTTTCTCATGATCCGCGAGATCCGGCTCATGAAGACCACCAACCGCAAGGTCGAGCTCGATCTGGAAAAGGACAAGCTCAAGCTGCTCCAGCAGCACGAGGCGGGAAAGTTCTTCCCCTTTACCCGTTTCTCGCCCGAACAGATCGCTGAGATCCGGGGCGTAGAGGACGAGATCCGGGCGATTGAGACCAACAACTTCGCGAAAGAAAACCTCCTTGACAAGCGCCTCACCAAGCTCGAAGATATCGTGAAGGCAAAGAAGCTCGACGGGATGCTCGAAAATCTCTCTACACAGGAAAAGAAGGTGAAATGAGATGAGCGAGGTAACTTTTGAAAACGGTGAGAAGAACAGCACACAAGGATCGTTTCTGGACCGGTTTGCGGAGATCCCCGGGGCGATCGAGTCCCGCGTCCCGACATTCGACAAGTCGCTCGATGCCTACTTCGACCGCCGGTTTTCCGCGATCATCGAGGAATGGGATCTGGTGACCGAGTCCGATCTCGTGCGCCTCGATAAGCGCCTCGAACGCGTGACCAGTGAGATCTCCGGGATCTATGCAGAGCGTGCAGCGCTCGAAGCCCGGGCGGAAAAGCTTGACGAACTCGTATCCTCGCTGGAGAAGTCATCATGATCGGCATGGACAGGTACATGGACGCCTACGTGGACCGGCGGATGGCGGCTATCGTGGAAGAGTGGGACCTTGCCACAAAACCGGACCTCGGGGAATATACCCGCCGGCTTGCCGCGATCGAAGAGGAGATCCCGCGGCAGAAGGCATTCGACAAGTCCGCAGCAGAGACGCTTTCGGAGCTCGAACGCCGTGCAGCGGTCCTCAAAGGGAGGCGCTAAAACTATGGATCTCTTTACGTTCATTCTCCTCGTCCTCATCCTCTGTGCCCTCGTCTTTTTGGTGTATTACTACTTCAAGGGCCAGAAGGGGAACGTCTCCTTATCGAGCCCGGTGGAGAGCCGGGTGGACGAGTACCTTGACCGGCGCTTCGAGAGCATGGTGCAGGAATGGGAACTCGTCTCCCACTCCCGGCTCGGCAAATATACCGAAGATAAAGAGCCGGCACTCGGGCAGGAAGAGGCCCGGCTTGCGGACTTAAAAAATTCGCAGGCCGGCATGCAGACCGCGCTGTCGTCCCTGGAGGCACGCCTTGACACTCTGGAAAAAGAACTGGCCGGCAAAAGCGCCAAAAAGTAATGAGCCTTCGGTCCTCGGGGAGATCAAATCCGAGATCGCGGTGATGAAGAAGCAGGGCGAGCCGCCGGCAAAAGATCCCGGCAGCTTCGCGCAGTACATGTGCGACCTCTGCAACACGCCCCACCCGATCTCCGGGCTCCGCCAGTGCGTACTCTGCGGGCGCTGGGCCTGCGAGTCGTGCTGGAAGGACGAGTATTATACCTGCAAGTCCTGCGCAGGGCTCATCAAAATACACTCACTCAAAAAAGAGTGATCTTTTTTTTTCGTGCCCCAAGCCATTTATCGCTCCCGTCCAAATAGATCCGGTACATGGTCCTCCCCTTCAATATCTTCGACGTTATTTTACATTTCGACAAGTACCTCCCCGTCATCCTCCAGCAGTACGGGCTCTGGACGTACGTCATCCTCTTCCTCATTATATTTTTAGAGACCGGGCTCGTCATCACGCCGTACCTCCCGGGCGACTCGCTCCTCTTTATCGCCGGGGCCCTTGCAGCGGCCGGCCTTCTCAATATCTGGATTTTGCTCGCAACCCTCATGCTTGCGGCAATCCTTGGCGACACCTGCAACTACTGGATCGGTTACACCTTCGAGATGAAACTCCTCAAGTGGAAGTACTGCCCGGTCAAGGAAGAGCACATCGACGAGACCCACCGCTACTTCGAGAAGTATGGCGGGTTTACGATTGTTATCGCCCGGTTCATGCCGTTTATCCGGACCTTCGCCCCCTTCCTTGCCGGTGTCGGGCGGATGCGCTACTCGTGGTTTTTGGGCTACAATGCGCTCGGCGGGGTGCTCTGGACAGGGCTCTTTTTGTCGGTCGGGTACTTCGTGGGGAACCTTCCGATCGTAAAGGACAACTTCTCCCTGATTGTCTACGCGATCATCGCGGTCTCGATGCTTGCCCTTGTCTCGATCTTTGCAACCCTCTTTGCGGCAATGTGGAAGGGCCGGGGAAAGAACGAGGGGAAGGAAGAGAAGGAAGGATAATTTTCCCGATTTTTTTTATTTTTTTTATTATCCGGTACGGACATCCAGGGGCATCCCGGCGATCTTTGTGTAGATCTGTGCGGTCACCTTCTGTGTCCAGCGGTCAAAGACAAGGGACTGGAACGGCTGCCAGATCGTGACCCAGCAGAAGATCACGAGCACGTTTTCAAGGATCTCAATAAGGGGGTCTCCCTTGAACTGCGAGCATATGCCGATCCCGATAAACGAAGGAACGCAGACCGCGACGGTGAGCCGGCATTCGCGCAGCCCGGCCCTGACCGTGAGCCGGGTCTGCTCTTGTACCTCCCCGGACCGGCGCAGGAAATGTTCGCGGACCGCAGAGACCACATCCGCATCCTGCCCTGGCGCAAGGTCCGGCACCCGGATTGTGAGCCGGTCGAAGAGATCCGTATGCCGGCCCCGGGGCACGGCAAGGGCCGCGTGGGCGATCCGGGTCTCTGCCGCATCGGAGAGATCGCGGTGCGCCTCGGGCGAGGGATCGCTGCTGTCGTAGATCTGGGCAACCGATTTGAACGATACCGTGCCGGTCTGGTCGGGTGTTTCTCGATGCATCATGGGAAAACCTTCATGGTAGAGTTCCCGACCGCACAGGCAAAATAATCTTGGATGCCCGGCCTCCTGAAACACTTATCAGGGAGAAAAAGAATCTCGTTGTATTCAGGAGTTCTCCCCCATGACCGCACCCCAGGCGCCGGCAAAGATGTCGGCACAGGATCTGTTGATCGTTATCGTGGTTGCGCTCGGCTCCTTTATGGCCGGCCTCGATGCAACGATCGTCAACATCGCCCTTCCCGACATTGCAAAAGCATTCATGGTATCCACGGTCGCGGTATCGTGGGTGCTCAACGCCTACTTAATCATCCTCGTGAGCCTGCTGCTTGCCGCCTCGCGTCTCGGCGACATGCGGGGCTACCGCGGGGTGTTTTTGGGCGGCTTTGCGCTCTTTACCGCGGGCTCGCTCCTCTGCGGCCTCTCGCCGGATCTGAATGTCCTGGTCGTCTCGCGGATGATCCAGGCCATTGGCGGTGCAGCGATCGCAGCGCTCGGGGCGGTCATGGTCACCTCGTACCTCGCGGCCTCCCTAAGGGGCCAGGCGCTCGGGATCGTGGCGATGTTTACGATGCTTGGCGCTGCGCTCGGGCCGGTCGTGGGCGGGTTTCTCACCAGCACCTTCTCGTGGCAGTACATCTTCTTTGTCAACCTCCCGGTCGGGATCTTCGCGATCATCCTGGGCCTCAAAGTTATCCCGGATCACGCCCCGGTCGCACCCTCGGCCCGGATGGATACCGGCGGGATCGTTACCGTCTTTATTGCGCTCGGCGCGCTCATCTACGGCCTGACCACGCTGCAGGGCACCGACCCGCTCAAAGGCATGGCGGCCCTTGTGGTCTCGGCCGTTTTCTGGTGTCTCTTTGTTGTCATGGAGCGCCGGGCAAAGGAACCGCTCGTGAACCTCTCGCTCTTTGCCGGGCGCGGCTATGCCCTCCAGAACATCTGCATTTTGTTGATCCAGATGGCAATGGCCGGTGTGATGGTGATCATGCCGTTCTACTTAGAGATCGTAAAAAGGATCCCGACCGACACTGCGGGCACGATCCTCCTTGCCCTTCCCGTGGGCATGATCATCACCGCCCCCATCTCGGGAAAGATCTCGGACGTGATCGGGACAAAACGGCCGATCATCCTCGGCTTTGCCCTGGGCACCGCAGCGCTCTTCTTCCTCTCTACGATCTCGGGCGAGACGAGCGTGGGCCATGTCTGCATCTACCTCTTTTTGCTCGGCGCCGGGACCGGTATCGCGTTCTCGCCCTTAAACAGCGCCGTGATGGGTGAATGCCCGGTAAAGGACCGGGGATCCACGAGCGGTCTTGTCAAGGTCATGACCAACCTCGGGTCGTCCCTCGGGGTCGCGTGCGTGATGCTCGTTGCCACGATAGCCGCGGGCCCGAAGCTTGCCGAGTACTCGGCCCACGCCCTTGCACCCGCTGAACTTGCCAGTGCATTCGATGTTGCGTTCTTCTTCTGCATGGTCCTTGAAGCGATCGGCATCGTGCTGATGTTTCTCGTCCGGGCCCGGGAACCGCCGTCCGATAATGACGGGGCACTTCTGGCCATCTGATCTTTTTTACACCCGCCTTTATTGCGGATCGGACAGATACGAGTGGGTATGGATCCTGCCGACCTTTCCTCGCTCCTCGAAAACGGCGCGGTTATTTTTCCCGGCCACACAACCGATGCCGCCGACCGGCCCTGGCGTGCCCCGCCGGGATCAAACGGGGTTTTCCTAAAAGATCTCGCAACGGGCGAGGAGACCGGCGGGAAGTTCAGTTACCACCTTGTCCGCATTGCAAAAGGGTGCGAGGTGGCAAACCACGATCACGCAATCCCGTGGGAGTGGAACACGATCCTCCGTGGCAACGGCACGATCATCCTTGGGGACAGGGAAATCCCGGTTTTGACAGGTCAGTCCTGTGCAACCCCGCCAACCGTCCCCCACGCGGTCAGAGCCGGTGATGAGGATCTCCTGCTGGTCGCCCTCTTTATCCCGGCCCTTGCGTGAACTGTTTTGTAACCCTCCAGCAACATTATTGCCCGGCTCGCGCCGAGTACTAGCATCATGAAGGATCCCGGGGACGGCACGGACGGAAGCACGGGTGCGCCGGCCGGCCCGGAAGAGGCATTGCTGTCCGCCATTTCCGCGTGGCGCGAGCAGCTTGCCCGGAGCATTGCCCGGGAAAATATCGGGATGCGGAGCAGCCGGATCGGGATTTTGGTAAACCGGCAGGTATTTTCCCTGCTCGCGCTCGCCCTTGCAGAGGACCGGGGCATCCTTGCCCGGGCCACGCTCCGGGCGGTTGCTGGAGGGACGGCCCGGTGGGAGGACCTTCTTGCGGGTTTTGGGGACCCGTGGGCCGGCACCGGGGAAGACCCAAAGACCGGGGAGCCGGAGCCGGTCATCGATTGCGAACCGATCCGCGGGATCGCCGGCTACCTGGTCTCCCCGGACCGGCCGTACGATCTTGCGGAGATCCCCCTCCCGGCGGTCGCTGCCGTCCTCGACCGGTACCTGGCCCGGACGATCCGGCGGTCCGCCCCGCACCATGCAATCGTTGTCGACCGGCCGGATGCCGGGACCGCGCAGCCGTTGATCTCCCCGGCGCTCGCAGCATACGCGGCAGAACGTACGCTTGCCGCTGCATGTGACGGCCGATCCCCGTTCGATCCGCTTCCGCTCCGGGTGATTGACCCGGCCTCCGGGGCTGGCCGGATGCTGATATTTGCATTTGCCTTCCTGCGGTCCCGGGGCGATGAGCCCGGGGATCTCCTGCGGTACACAATCCACGGTACCGACACGGATCCCCACGCGGTTGCAGCGGCCCGGATCCTGCTTGCCCTTGCGGCCTGCGAGGGCGGGGACAGGCCAGTAACGCCCGCTGCATTTTTTGCTGCATTCCGCGGGCACCTTGCAATCCTGGCGGGCACGGTCCAATGCGGGAACGGGCTCGTTGGCCCGGCCATTGCGGACGACGAGTCGTGGGCATTCTGTCCCCCGCGGGAACGCCACGCGATACAACCGTTCGCATGGGAGGACCAGTTCCCCGAGATCCTCCTGCCCGGCGGCTTTGACGCCGTGATCTCCGCCCCCCCGGACCGCCCGGTGCCGGGCCGCGAGTGGCTCCGGCGTTACTTCCAGCGCCACTATGCAGTGTACGACCCGGAGGCCGGGCTCTCCGCGTACGTGATCGAAAAGAGCTTTTCCCTCCTGCGGCCCCGCGGGGTGGCCGGGATTATCACCGGCAGCCGCTGGCTGCATGGCCGGGCCGGCACGGCGCTCCGCACGCTTGTACTGTCCCGGCAGGTTGAAGAGATCGTGACCGCAGGGGACGATGCCGGTTTTCTCCTGCTCGAAAACGCCCGGTCCACCCGGCCGTTTGTTGTCAGGATCGCCGGCCCGGATCCGGCCTCTGCGGATGCGATCCAAAAAACCCCGGGCTTCCCGGTCGATCCCCGGGATCTTTCTGACGGGGGCTGGACGCTCCGCGACACCCGGCGGGAACGGCTGATGGAAAAGATTACTTTTGGAACGACCCCGCTTGGGGAGTACGTGCTCGGCGGGATCCGGTACGATCCGGGGACCGGCGTGGTGCCCCCGGGAGAGCGGGGTCGGGAACGGATCCAGTTCAACGCCTCGGTGTTTCCGCCGCGTTTTGTCCTGTCAGGAAAGCGTGCCGCCTTCGGGCCGTGGACCGGCGTCATCCCTTCCGGGAGCCGGTACCTGTTCGGGATCCTTGCAAGCAGGCTTGCCGGGTTTGTCGTTGACTGCCTTGCCCGGGCAGGAACCCCGCACGGGCCGGTCGGGGAGATCATTGCCCGGTTCCCGGTAGCTGTCCCGGACTTCGATCTCCCGGCCGATGCTGCCCGGCACGGGCGGCTGGAAACCCTTGTGGCAGAACATCAGGCCCTTCTCCGCCAGCGCTCGCATGCCCGGTCGGAGCGGGAGCGCGAGGCGATCGACCGGGAGATTCTCTCGGCAGGAAAGCAGATCGATTCGCTTGTCTATGCAGTGTACGGGTTTTCCGTGGAGGAGATTGCGGTCATTGAGGATCTTTTAGCGAACTCCTGTGCGGACTCGTGAAACTTCCATAAAATTATTTTTGCCATTTTTTTATTTTTGCCAAAAAGTATATTTTGCCATATGCCGTATTGTCCGGTGGAGTATGAAGCAATGAAACGCACGTCCCGGCCGCACGGCAAACACCTGCAAAGCGCCGGCGTCAGCGAGCCGGTTGCGGAATATGCATCCGGCCAGGTGGTGACTATCGATGCAACCGGACGCATGGTTCTTCCCAAAAAAATCCGGGAGCACTACGGCGCCGACCGGTTTGAGGTCCGGGAAATAAAAGGTCATATCGAACTGGTCCCGGTCAAGCCCATCAGATCGCTTTTGGGGATATTACCCGATCTGGATCTCGAAGCCATCTACCGCGATCACGACAGCGAGGTTGCAGAGGAGGATGAGGAGTGACCGGCCTCCTCATCGATACCTATGCATGGATGGAGATCTTTTCCGGCAGTGCATGGGGAGAGCGGGCGCTTGCCCTTCTTGAGAACCAATCCCCTCAGGCGATCTCGGTGCTGACCCTGTACGAACTCCAGTACCGGCTGGAACATTTATACGGGGAGGAAAAAACTGCGTCGCTGCTTGCCACGGTTGTAGCCAATACCGAAGTCCTTCCCGTGGACAGCCGGATTGCGGTTGATGCCGGGAAAATCAAAGCCGGACAGAAACGGGCCGGCTCTTCCATGGGGGCGGTGGACTGCCTGATCCTTGCGACAGCGCGGGCATACCGTCTCAAAATCCTTACCGGTGATCGGCACTTTGCCGGTTTTGAAGAAACCATTGATGTATAATTCCGGTTACGATGGGATAGTAACGATACGGGTAAAAATGTTAAAGCCGTGGATAACCTGATGAAAGGATTTGCTATCGGGAAAAACCGGAAAAAGAAAACGGGCCTGAAGGGATTTGAACCCTTGACCTGCGGATTAAGAGTCCGCCGCTATGCCGAACTAAGCTACAGACCCAGTTTGACCTAATAAGATGGTTAATGCATAGGAATAAAGGTTTTGGAAGACCGGTATCTCCCTGCCGGTGCGGAGAATTCCTTTATACGGTACGGCGGGTACATCTTTTCTTAACATGCCTGACACCGCCGGAATCGAGTCGGCACTTCCGATAAAATACTGTATCTTCGGGTGCGGGACAAACGGGTACAACATCATCCTCGAACTTGCGAAGGAAAACGAACGGACCATTGTCGTTGACCGGGACGAGTCGCGCGTCCGCCACCTCCGCGACCAGAAGTACGATGCATATATCCGGGACATCACCGCATCCGATATGCTCGTGGGCCTGCCTGCATTCGAGATCGCGTTTGTCATGGCCGGCGATGCGGACGCAAACCTCGCCGCGGTGGTCACGATAAAGAAACGCTACCCGGAAGTGCAGGTGATCGCCCGGGCGGTCGATCCGGTGACCGGCCAGAAACTCACGGCAGCCGGTGCGGACCTCGTGATCTACCCGCAGGAAGTCGTTGCCCGGACCGCGGTCTTCCAGGTAAAAAAGCAGCACGCAAGCCGGGTCTCGCAGCGGTTGTTCTCGCTCCTTGCCGGCTGGGACGGGATCCTCGGGATCATCACGCACAAGAACCCGGACCCGGACGCGATTGCAAGCGCCATGGCCCTGGCGGAGATTGCGCAGCACGCAAACCCGAAGACCCTCACCACCCGGATCTTTTACGAAGGCAACATTGGCCACCAGGAGAACCGCACCTTCGTGAACCTGCTCGATATCAAGATGGAGCACCTGACGATCGACGCGATCCAGAAATGCACATACCTTGCCATGGTGGACTGCCCGGGCCCGGGCGCGAACAACGATGTGCCCTCCCAGACCAAGATCCACATCATCGTCGACCACCACAAGGACGGCAACCATCTCCCGGCCCAGGGCACGTTTTCCGATATCCGGCCCGGCATCGGGGCAACCGCGAGCATCATGACCCAGTACCTCCAGGAGCTCGGGATCCCGGTCGACAAACGGGTCGCGACCGCCCTCCTCTACGGCATCAGGACCGACACGAAGGAGTTTAAAAGGAACCTGACGCCACAGGATCTCGGGAACGCGGCGTTCCTGCTCCCGCTCACGGATTCCGACCTGCTCGACAAGATCATGTCCCCGTCCATGTCGCAGGAGACGCTGGACGTGATCGGAAAAGCGATCCAGAACCGGAAGATCCAGAGCGGGTACCTCTTCTCGAACGTGGGCTATGTGATGAACCGCGACGCCCTCCCGCAGGCAGCCGACCTGTTGATCACGCTCGAAGGCGTGAACACGGCGCTCGTGTACGGGATCACGGACACCTCGATTGTCATCTCGGCACGCAACCGGGACATCCGGCTGCATATCGGGAACGCCCTCGCGGAAGCATTCGGGGAGATGGGCGATGCGGGCGGCCACCCGAACATGGCGGCGGCAAACCTCCCGCTCCATTATTTCGGGCACGTGGGCGATAAGGCGGCACTTCTCGATATCACGATCGAGCCGATCCTCCAGAAGTTCAAGAACCTCGTGGGCCTTGAAAACGAGGACCGCAAGAATGCCGAGTAAGGCCGTGCCGATCGCGCCGGGCCGGGAGGGATAATGGAGTTTGCCGCATGGGAGCCGCACTATGTCGAGATCCTCGCATACTTCGGGTTCTCCCGCGAGGATGACGAGAAGGCGGCGGAGCTGCTTGCCGATCTTATTCCCCGCGACGATTGCGCACTGCTTGCGGAGCTCATTGGGGGCCGCGATGTTGTGGTCTGCGGGAACGCCCCCTGCCTTGCAAAAGAGCTGGGCCGGATCCCAAAAGGAAGCATTGTCCTTGCAGCCGATGCAGCGGCGGATGTGTTGTACACGCACGGCATCCTGCCCGACGCGGTCTTTACCGATCTCGACGGGGCAACGGACCTTCTGTTGGAGATGAACGCGAAAGGGACGATCGTGATTGTCCATGCGCACGGCGACAATATCCCGCTCCTGAACCACTGGGCCCGGCGCTTTACCGGCCCGGTGGTCGCGACCACCCAGAGCAGGCCGCTCGCACATGTCCACAACTTCGGCGGTTTCTCGGACGGCGACCGGGCGGTCTTTGCCGCGGATGCGTTCGGCGCCCGCTCGATCACACTGGTCGGGTTCGATCTTGATGACCGGGATGTTGATCCGGTGAAACGCGGAAAACTTGCGTGGGCGAAAAAACTTCTCGCCCTGATCGGCCATGACTGAAGATGCCGGCCCGATCGCAGTGATCCTTGACGGCTACGTGGACGAGCCGGCCTGCCTCGGTGTTCCGCCGTACATTTCGCCGTACATCCGGACCGTTGCGGGCGTGCTTGCAGAGCGCGGGTATTCCCTGCGGTATTTTACCATCGACCAGCTCCGGAACGACCCGCAGCTCTTCTCCGCGGCAAACCGGGCCGGCGTCTTTGTGATGATCGCCGGCGTCACGGTGCCGGGAAAGTACCTGGGCGGGACGCCCGCAACCCTTACCGAGATCCAGCAGGCGGGCCACCTGGTAAAGGGTCCGAAGAAACTGCTCGGGGGGCCCATCGGCTTCGGGTACGCCGGGGAAGGCGGCACCCGGGCGGTAAAGCAGGCCATCACCGGCTTTGATGCCCTCCTTCTCGGCGACCCGGCCGTTGCGCTCGACCGGTACCTTTCGGGTGGCGAACCCTCCGGCGATTTCGATTACGCAAAAACCGACCCGTGGAGCATTGCCGGCGCGGCAGTTATCGGCCAGCACCCGGACTTCCCGTTCGTGATGTGCGAACTTGAAACCGCCCGGGGCTGCTCCCACGGAGTATCTGGCGGATGCTCGTTCTGCACCGAGCCGTTCTACGGGGCGCCGCGCTACCGCACCGTTGCCGGGGTAAGAAGCGAGGTTGCGGCCCTTGCAAAGAGCGGGGCTGTGCACTTCCGGGTGGGCCGCCAGCCGGATATTCTTGCGTACGGCGCCGGGCCCGGGGAGTTCCCCGCCCCCCGGCCGGATCTCATCGAAGATCTCTTTGTCTCGATCCGGGCCGCGGCCCCGAAGCTAAAAACCCTCCACATCGATAACACAAATCCCGGAACAATTGCCCGGCACGAGGAGAAGAGCTGCGAGGCGCTCGCGGCCATCATCCGGCACCACACGCCCGGCGATGTGGCCGCGTTCGGGATGGAGACCGCAGACCCGGCGGTCGTGGCGGCAAACAATCTCAAGGCACAGCCGGACGAAGTTTTCCGGGCAATTGAGATCGTGAACGACGTCGGGGCAGTACGAAAGGACGGGATCCCCGAACTGCTCCCGGGCCTCAACTTTGTCTGCGGGCTTGCGGGCGAAACCCCGGCAACGTACGACAAAAACGAAGCATTCCTCTCAAAAGTTCTCGCGGCCGGCCTCCTGGTGAGGAGAGTCAACATCCGGCAGGTGATGCCGTTTGAGGGGACCCGGGCGTACACGGAAAATACGCTCGGGAAGCACGACCGGCGGTTCAAATCGTTCAAGGAGTTTGTCCGGCAGAAGATCGATCTCCCCATGCTCAGACAGGTCTTCCCGGCCGGGACCGTGCTCCGCGATGTGCGGATCGAGGTCCCGGGTGAGATCTCATTTGGCCGCCAGCCCGGCTCGTACCCGATCCTTGCCGGGATCCCGGTCAATCTCCCGAAAGGGACCGTGATCGACGCGGTCGTGGTGGACTGGGGCATGCGGTCCCTTACCGCTCTCCCGCTCCCGCTCAACGTCAACACCCTGCCGGCATCGGTCCTCAAATGGATGCCGGGCGTGGGAAAGAAACGGGTGGCAGCGGTGATCGCGAAAAGGCCGTTTAAGGACGTTGCTGCATTTGTGAAGGTGGCAGGGAGTTCGGAGCTGGACCGGTTTTTCGTGGTGTGAGCAGGATTTTCACTCTTAAGAATCGGTGAAGTGTACTAGATAGCCGGATTTTCCGGGTGGATAAATAACGATGACTCCCCGCCTCAGGGCCCCTTGCGGGGCACGGCGGGGCAAGAGAGTGTACGGACGCTCGCTGGAATTTTCGTATTCTTTTTTGTACTGCCTTTTAATTTCTTAAATATGGCGTGGCGTTGAAAATTTCATTGCTCATTTCTGCATGCAGGTAATACAGCATCATCGCAACGCGGGGATGCCACAAGCGTGCGGGGGCGGAGGCTTGAACGGAGCCCCCAAGAGCGGCTAAAAATTTGTTCCCGATCAGAAAAACATCCAAAAAACGTATTGAAAAAAGAAATTTTCCAAGACCAGAACCGTTCAGACCTTCCTCAGTTCCGTCACTTTCAGAATATCCGTGCGGGTAACAATCCCGACAATCCGGTCGTCCTGCACGATCGGGATCCGGCCGATATTTCTCGTGGTCATGAGATGGAGCGCCTCCATCACCGGGGCCTCAGGCGGGAGCGTGACAAGGTTCTCCCGGGTCATCACATCCTTGACCTGCATTGCATCGCGGTCAATGGGCGAAGTCCGGTTCACGTCCGCAAGCGTCACCATCCCGATGAGCATGTCACGGTCGGTGACCGGGAAGCCGAGGTGTTTGCTTGCATACATCATCTCCACGACTTTTGCGAGCGGCAGGCCTGCGGGAACCGTGGTCACCGTAGTCGTCATCATGCTCCCCACAGTCACATCCTGTAAGAGGTAATGGTATTTTACCGCGGTCGACTCCATGCTCGCCCCGATATAGACAAAGAGCGCGATGAGCACCAAAAAGGGCGAGAGGAAGACCAGGCCCACAATCCCGAAGATCACTGCAAAGATCTTGCCGACCGTTGCCGCAATTCCCGTTGCCCGGTCAAGCGGCATCCGGGTTGCAAGCACGGCCCGGAGCACCCGGCCGCCGTCCATGGGAAACGCCGGGATCAGGTTGAAGAGGCAGAGGATGACATTTAACAGCCCCAGGTACCCGAAGACAAAGACGAGAAGGCCCTGGTAGCCGGGGTCGGAGGTCATATCGGGAACGACATAGACCAGTCCGCAGCAGAAAAGCCCGAACGCGAGGCTCATGAGCGGCCCGGCGAGCGCCATGGGGAGCTCGGTCTTTGGCTCCGGCGTCCCCTCTTCCATCTGCGCGACACCGCCGAACATCAGGAGCGTGATGCTCTGCATCTTAATGCCCTTTGCCCGGGCAACAAGAGAATGGGCGAGCTCGTGGACAAATACCCCCAAAAAGAGCCCGAGGGCAACGATCGTCCCGAGGATCCACGGCATGAACCCCGAAGTGATCAGGGACGTGTCGATCCTGACTGCAAAGATTTCCTTGAGCATATCTGTGGTCGGCCCGATCTCGCTCCCGATAATAAACGCAAAGAGCGGGATGACCAAAAGAAAAGTGTAATGAAGAAGGATCGGGATGTCGAAAAGCCGCCCGATCCGAAGAGATCCGTCCATAAAGTAAGGATTATCTTTTTAACCCATATGGTATATACTTTCATCTGATAACGATGGAAACCCAGATTACGGATTTATTCGGGCTCGCGATTTACACGGACAAGGGCATGTACATCGGCGAAGTCGACGATGTCGTCATTGACGTGGACTCCAAAAAGATCGAATCGCTTGTCGTAGGCAAGGTCAACGACCAGCTCTTCGAACTCAAGAACTACAAGGGCCTCAAGCTCCCGTACCGGATCATCAGCGCCATCGACGATATCGTCCTCATCCGCCACCTGCCCGGCGCATTCGCCGGATCCGGCACGATCGAGGAACAGTAAAGCCACGGTTTTTCTGGGGCAATACGGGGCGGCCGGTGTCGGCAGCCCCCGGATATTTTTCTTATTTCAGCATTTACGGGGAGGATATCGTTCATGGAAGACCGGGAGATCTTTGCAAACATTGTCACCGTTCCCCCGGTCTTTGTCCGGCTCGACGGCCGTGCGTTCCACGCCCTCACAAAAAAACTCGCGTTTGCCCGGCCCTTTGACGACCGGTTCAGCGGGGCAATGGAGCAGGTCTCGCGGCTGCTCGTGGCGGAGAGCGGCCTGTCCCCGGTCTTTGCCTATACGTTTTCGGATGAGATCAGCCTGTACTTCCGCGAGCTCCCGTTCTCGGGAAGGGTGGAGAAGATCGATTCGGTTGCGGCCTCGTACGCGGCAAGCGCCCTCACGCTTGCCCTTGGCGTTGACGAACCGCTCGCTTTTGACGCCCGGATCGTGATCGCAACCCCGGATATTGCGATCGAGTACATGGTCGGCCGGCAGGACGAGGCGTGGAGAAACCATCTCAATGCCTACTGCCAGCAGGCGCTCGTGTCGGAGGGGATGAACATGGCAGAAGCGGCAGAAAAGCTCCGCGGTGTCCCCTCGCAGGATCTCCATGAGATGATGCACAAGAGGGGCGTGAACCTTGCAAAGACGCCGGCCTGGCAGCGCCGGGGAATCCTTGTCTCCAAAAAACCGGTAATAAAAAATGGGTATAACCCGGTAAAAAAAGAAGCGGTGACCGTGCAGAGGAGCACGGTTGCCGCCGACCGCGACCTTCCCCTCTTTACCACACCAGAAGGCCAGGCCTTCCTCAAAGACCTGATCGCCGGCAGCAGAGAATCCTGAGTGGTTTGTCCGCTCTTTTTTATGGTTTAAGAAAACCGTATTATGGATGCGGGCGTACCTACCCGTGTAGCACCCGTACAGGCACAATTTCCATGGGACAGGCGACCATGCACAGGAGGACCGTATGCAGCAGATCATTCTTACCAGAAAAGATGGGGACCGGGACGTTACCTCCTGCGTCAGTACGATCGAAGACGGCGCATGGATCCGGCTGTTCAATACCTCCGAGTCCGAACTCAAGGCCCTTTCCGATTCCTGTGAAATCCCGCTCGATTTTTTAAAGGCCGCGCTCGATGAGGAGGAACGGCCGCGTATCGATACCGAGGATGGCGTGGTGCTTGTCGTCATCGATATCCCGGCCGTGATGGAGAACGAGGGTATCAAAACCTTAACAACGCTGCCGCTCGGGATCATCGTCACCGAGAAAAATATCATAACCGTCTGCAAGTACGAGTCCCACCTGCTCGAAGATTTCCTGTCCGGGAAAGTCCGGCACTTTGCAACGTTCAAGAAGACCCGGTTTTTGTTCCAGATCTTTTACCGGAACGCATCCCTGTACCTGCACAACCTCCGCCAGATTGAAAAATCGATCTCGCATATCGAGTCCGAGCTTCACCGGTCCTTAAAAAACGAGGAACTCTTCCATATGATGGAGATGCAAAAGAGCCTCATCTACTTCTCGACCTCGCTCAAGAGTAATGAAGTGGTACTCGAACGGATTATGCGGGTCAAACCCCTGCGGATGTACGAGGAGGACTCAGAGCTCCTCGACGATGTCATCATCGAGAACAAGCAGGCGCTCGAGATGTCGCAGATCTACCTGCACATCATCAACGGTATGACCGATACGTTTGCAACGATCATCTCGAACAACTTAAACATCGTGATGAAGTTTCTGGCCTCGGTCACGATCATCCTCGCAATCCCCACGATGATTGCCAGTTTCTACGGGATGAACGTGGGCGATATCCCGCTTGCCGGCCGGCCGTTTGCGTTCGAGACGATCTTTATTATTTCGTTTGTGATCTCGGCGGTTATGGGCATCCTGATGTGGAGAAAAAAGATCTTCTGATCCGGGTTTTCTTTTTCCCGCATTCGGGAGGATCCCTTTTTTTGACGGTGGCGATGGAGGGGTGTGAACAGGACCCCGGACCCGTGAAATACCTGTGATCGCCCGGACCTGTGCCGGAGGAAGGTCTTCGTCGGAGAATTGGCCGCTCATCCCCCGTACGGGTGGTCCGGGTACAAAAAAAAGTGCACAAAACCGGTGCAGTTTTATACAAAATTTCCGGATTCGACCGTATTGCATTCGGATTGCCGAATTTCTGGACAAATCGGGCTTTCCTGAAACGCTAATGTACGCTTTTGGGAGGCGGATCTCTGCCCGGATCATACTCCGGCACAGCACAATGAAAAGAAGGGCTGTTTTGGGGGATGGGGATCGTCAGAGTAAAAAAAGAATAATCCTATGCCGCCTTCGAGATCCCGATGGTCATCGCGATCCCTTCGACATCCCAGTCTTTTGCCAGAGCATAGGATGACCCGGCCGGCTCCTCAGCATTATGGAGCGCAAGCGTCTTTGCCCGAACCTCTTCGGCAATCCCGGACTTCCAGCTCGTGCCCACAAGCCCGCAGACCCGCTCGTCTTTTACCGCAACATCAACGGTGATGAAATCCTCGACCGCGAGATCGAGCTGCCGGCGCATCTCCTGGATCCGTCGGATGATCTCCCGGGCATAGCCTTCCGCTTCGAGATCGGGCGTGAGGGCCACGTCCACGTACACGGTCGCGTCTTCCATCGGGGCTGAGAAGATGTCAGTCGGGAGTTTCTCGGTAAAGGTTACGTGCTCGGTACCGATCTCAAACTTCGCGCCGTCTTTTTCGAGCGTATAGGTCTGCCCGGCATCGACAGCCGCCTTGATCGCGTTCCCGTCCGCTGCCTCGATGAGGCCCTTGACCGCAAACGAGTTCTTCCCGAATCCCTTGCCGAGCGCCTTCATGACCGGCTCCGCGTGCCAGCCGATCCGGTCCCACCGGCCCATCACAACCGTGACTTTGCGGGCATTGGCCCGGTCCATGCAGATCGCGTTAAGCCGGGCAACTGCGTCCTTTACCTCGGGCTTTGCGGTTACGATCACAACCTCGTCCACCGGCCAGCGGAGTTTCCTCTTTCCTGCCTGCCGGGCGTTCTGCACCGCATCGTCAAACGAGCGGGCGAGCTCCATGGCGTGTTCGAGCTCGCGGTTCACCAGCGCATCGTCGCAGGCCTGCCAGTCGAGCATGTGTACGCTCGCCGGATCGTTTGCGCACCGGAGGTTCCGGTAGATCTCTTCGGTGATGTGCGGGGCAAACGGGGCCATAATGCCGATGAGCCGGCGCATCACGTAGTAGATCGTCTCATACGCGAAGATCTTCTGCTCCGATTCACCTTCGAGCCACATCCGGGGCCGGACCAGCTGGACGTACCAGCGCGAGAGGTCTTCGAGAATAAAGTTGAGGATCTCCCGGGTTGCCCGGTGGAGCTGGCATTCTTTTGTTGCCGCATCCACGATGCCGGCAACCGTGTTAATCCTTGAAACGATCCAGCGATCCTCGTCCGGGAGCTCGCGGAGGTGCGACCGGATAAACGAGCCGTCCCAGTGCCCGTCCTTTGTCTCGGGCTCGAATTTGTCGAGGATCATGTACGGCATCGGGAACCGGTACACATTCCAGAGGATGTTTATCGTCCGGTTCACGGTCGCGACCCCGTCCCAGTTGAACTTTAAGTCGTCCCACGGTGCGGAGCTGGAGAGCACGTAGAGCCGGAGCACATCGATCCCGACTTTTGCCACCACTTCCTCAGGAGCGACAACATTCCCGAGGCTCTTTGACATCTTGCGACCCTCGGCATCGAGCGCAAAGCCGTGCATACAGACGCTCTTGTACGGCGCCTTCCCAAAGGCAATCGTGCTTGCGCCGAGCTGCGAATAGAACCAGCCCCGGGTCTGGTCCTGGCCTTCAGTAATGAAATCTGCCGGCCAGAGTTTCTCGAACTCTTCGGTCTTTGCAGGGAAGCCGACCGTTGCCCACGAGGCGACCGCTGAGTCGAACCAGACATCGAAGATGTCCCCTACTCTCTTCATCGTTCCCCCGCATTCGCAGGGGATCGTCACCTTGTCCACGAACGGGCGGTGGGGATCGGGGACCTTCTGTCCGCTCGCCTTTTCGAGCTCGGCGATCGTGCCGATGACCCGGTATTTGTCGCACGTGTCGCAGACCCAGACCGGGATCGGGATGCCCCAGTACCGCTGCCGGGATACGCACCAGTCCCGGGCTTCCTTGATCCAGTCGTAGAATCGGGCGCTGCCGGCCCACTCGGGATACCAGGTGACCTTCTTTACTTCCGAGAGCATGAGGTCCCGCATCTCGGAGGCTTTCAAAAACCACTGGGAAGTTGCCCGGAAGATGATCGGTGTCTTGCAGCGCCAGCAGTGGCCGTACCGGTGGGTGATCTTCTCGGTGGCGAGCAGCTTTTCTCCGAGTGCATCAAGCACTTCCTGGTTTGCGTCCCGGACAAATTTCCCGGCAAAGATCCCGGCTTCGGGCCGGAACTTCCCTGCCCCGTCCACCGGGCAGACAATGGCGAGCTTCTCCTTTGTGCCGAGCACGTAGTCGTCCCACCCGTGGCCCGGTGCGATATGCACCATCCCGGTGTTTTCCATGGTGACAAAATCCGCGGTTACGACACGGTGGGCGATCTCCTTCTGGAGCGGGACTTTTTCAAGGAGAGGAGAGTCGTATTCCCAGCCAACCAGATCGGCACCGTTCTTCTTTTCAAGGACCTCGAACTTCTGGTACCGGCCTTTTTTCAGCACGGACTTGACCAGATCTTCGGCAACCCAGAGGAACTCCTCGTGCCCGTTCTTCTCTGCATGGACCCGGGCGTACACGAACTCTTTCCCCACCGCCACCGCCACGTTTGCGGGAAGCGTCCAGGGAGTTGTGGTCCAGATGACAAGGTACTCGTCTGCCTTTCCTTTGATCGGGAACTTGACAAAGACCGAGGGGTCGGTCTCGTCCCAGTACTCGACCTCGGCGTCCGCAATCGCCGTCTCGCACCGGGGGCACCAGTTCACGACCCGGTACCCGCGTTCGAGCATCCCCTTCTCCTGGGCTTTTGCGAGCGTCCACCATGCCGCTTCCACGTACCAGGGCTTGATCGTCTGGTAGGCGTTTTTAAAATCCATCCAGATCCCGAGGTTCTCGAACTGGGCGTCCATCAGTTCCTTGTTCTTTATTGCAAACTCCCGGCACTCGTTGATGAACTTCTCGATCCCAAACGTCTCGATGTCTTTTTTCGAGGCAAAGCCCAGCTTCTGTTCGACTTTCACCTCGATCGGGAGGCCGTGCATATCATAGCCGGCCCGGTCGATCACGTTTTTCCCGTTCATCCGGTGGTAGCGCAAAATCGAGTCTTTCAGGATCTTGTTCCACGCGGTCCCGAGGTGGATCTGGCCGGTGGTATACGGCGGCCCGTCGACAAAGAAGAATGGCTTACCGATGCTGTGCTGCTCTTTTACTGCCTTGTACGTATCGTGGGTGCGCCAGTATTCCTGCACCTCACGCTCGATATCTTTCGCGGAAAAATTTGCGGTAACTTCCTTCACGTAATATCCCTCAGGTGTACCGGTTTTATAGGACGCCCGGTTGTACCGGTATGGGTTGGCGGTATAAGGACAAAGTAGTTTTCCCGGGATTTTGCTTTCAGGATAGGGTCATCAAAAGGGCCGGCGCATTCCGGTATTGTTAAATAGCCCCCCGGGTACGAACACTATAACGATGTACCGCATCCTCTGTGTGGATGACGAACCGGCCATCCTGGAGCTCTCGAAGCTGTTCTTAGAACGGACCGGGACGTTTAGTGTCGACACGGCAGAATCGGCAGCGGATGCGGCACGGATGCTCTCATCGGCGCCCTAGGATGCCGTTGTCTCCGACTACCAGATGCCGGGGAGGGACGGTCTTGCATTCCTTCGGGAGATCCGCACCCTGCATGGCGATCTCCCGTTCATCCTTTTCACCGGCCGGGGCCGGGAGGAGGTGGTTATGCGTGCCATCGACTGCGGCGTGGATTTCTACCTCCAGAAAGGCGGCGACCAGAAAGCACAGTACGCCGAGCTGGCGCACAAGCTCAAAAAGGCGATCGATCGCAGGAGGGCGTGGGAATCGGTCCGGGCAAGCGAGGAGAAGTACCGCGAACTTGTCGAGAATGCGAACAATATCATCTTAAAATGCGACCGAGACGGAAATATTACATTTTTTAACGAGTATGCCCAGCACTTTTTCGGATTTTCACGTGAAGAGATCCTTGGCCGGCCCATGGTGGGTACAATAGTCCCGCCCACGGAATCCGGGTCGGAACGGGACCTTGTAAACCTTCTGGCAGAGATCGTGCGCTGCCCGGAGTCCTATGCCCACAACGAGAACGAGAATGTCAAGAAAAACGGCGAACGGGTCTGGATCCAGTGGTGGAACAAGCCCATGTTCGATACCGCGGGTGCCTATGCCGGGATGCTGAGCATCGGTACCGACATGACCGCGCAGAAAAAGATCGCACTGGCGCTTAAAGAGAGTGAGGAACGGTACCGGTTCCTGGTTGAAAATGCGCCCCTGGCGATCTCGGTCATCCAGGGGGAGTATATCCGGTTCATGAACCGGTTCGGGCTGGATGCTATCGGGTACACGCTGGACGAGATCCTCTCGCGGCCGTACCTTGAATTTACCCATCCCGATGACCGGGGCCTCGTGTCCGCAAACCACAACCATCAAATCCGGGGACGCAGGAAAGGCAGTCTCTATTCGTTCAGGATCCGCACGAAAGCCGGCGATTCACGGTGGTTCGATGTAAAATCGGTGGCTGTTACCTGGGGCGGGGAGCCCTCTGTCCTGAATTACTACACCGATGTCTCCGACAGGAAGAGCATTGAGGATACCCTCCAGGCAGTCAACGGGAAACTGCTGCTCCTCTCGCGCGTCACCCGGCACGATTTCAGCAACCAGCTTTCTGCCCTCCGCGGATTTTTAGATCTCTCCCGGGCGCATGTGGGCGACTCTGAACGGCTTGACGAATATCTCAGCCGGATGGATTCGATAGCAGGGACGCTCAAAGAGCAGCTCCGGTTCACCCGGGATTACGGGGAGGTGGGGATGATGTCCCCGAAGTGGCTGAACCTCGGGGAAATCTTCGGCAGTGTTGCAGCTCAACTCCCCCTTGATGAGGTAGCCATCACGCTCCCGGAAAAGAACACCGAGATATATGTCGATCCCCTCTTTTCCAAGGTCTGTTACAACCTTATCGAGGACTCGCTGCGGTACGGCGGCCGGCAGCTTTCTCTGATCTCGGTTGCCACAGAGCCGGGCGATCTCGGCCTGTGGATCATCTACCGGGACAACGGTGTCGGTATCCCCGACGCGGACAAGGAACGGATCTTCGAGATGGGCTTTGGGAAAAATACCGGCTTTGGCCTCTTTTTATCCCGGGAGATCCTGGCCTTGAACGGCATCACGATCCGGGAGACCGGCACGCCCGGGGAAGGTGCCCGGTTTGAGATCTTCGTGCCGGAGCGATCCTGCCGTCACCCCGAATCCTGAAACCCCCTGTACCTGCGGAGCTGAACCGCAATGTATCTATAATATTTTTTATATATCGGAGTCCATGAAGCCGTATCGTTTTCTTCTGGGAATCGCAGCACTTGTCGTCCTGTTTGCTTTTGCTGCCGGCTGTACATCGACATCATCTGCCCCTTCGGCCACTTCCACCCCCGCCGCCGGCGCCACTGCCGCACCGGCAACATCATCTGCGGCAGCGACCGCCCAGGCAGCAGCCACATCGCCCGGGATCGACACCAAAGTCCAGGTCCATTTCAACGATTATACCTGCATGGATATCCAGCAGGATCTTGGTGTGGAATACCTCTATCCCGATGAAAAATACACGATCTGGGCCACGACACCCGGTTCGATCTCGCCGAACCTGCTCGTGGTTGACGTGACGGACAATACAAAGTTCGTATCGGTCAAGCCCGCGTGGGATGCAGTCCAGAAGACCTGGGTGTACGACGGGCTGGTCCCCCTCGTGAAGATCTTTGACATCTCGTCACCCCAGACCAGGACCTTGACGATCAAGAACCAGGGTAAGTATTACCTCTGCATCGATGACCGCAAGGAGACCGGTGTCAGCGACACGATCTACCAGGTGCCGGTGAAAGTGACCCGGGTCTGAACCGTTTCCTTTTTTCTTGTCTTTTTGTCTTGCCGGTGGGGTGGACGGTACAGAATTTTTTGCTAACCGTCACGTCTTTATGGATCCGGGGGGATGCTGTAATCGTGAAAGGTGTACGGCAGGGGCCGTGCCGGCAAAAACCGTGGGATAATCGCATAATGGAGCAGATCATGGAACAGTCGCCGTACCCGGTCCTTATCGGGGGAAAGAAGAAGGTAACGCAGGAGACAGCAAAGGTCCGGTTCCCGTACACCGGCGAGGTGTACGCCGAGGTCTGCCAGGCTGGATCGGTCGAGATAAAAGAGGCGGTCGCTGCAGCATGCCGGGGGTTTGAGGAGACCCGCCGGCTCCCCGCACATACCCGGGCCCGGATCCTCGATACCCTTGCCGGCCGGATCCATGAACGGGCGGATGAGCTTGCGGAAGTCCTGGTGATGGAAGGCGGCAAGACCCGGAAGTTCGCGGCAACCGAGGTTGCCCGGGCAGAGACGACCGTCCGGACCGCAGCCGAGGAATCGAAACGGATCTACGGCGAGATCATCCCGCTCGACTGGGGGAGCGAGAGCGAGGGCCGGACCGGCTACCTGCGGCGTTTCCCGCTCGGGCCCGTGCTCGGGATCGTGCCGTTCAACTTCCCGCTCAACCTTGCCTGCCACAAGCTTGCGCCGGCGATTGCGGCCGGGAACTCCGTCATCCTCAAACCGTCGTCCGCTACCCCGGTCTCCTGCCTGCTCCTCGGGGATATGGCAGTCGAGGCCGGGCTGCCGCCCGATTCTATCAGCGTGCTTCCCTGTGCGGCTGGCCGGGCAGAGCAGCTGGTAAAAGATCCCCGGATCGCGTACCTCTCGTTTACCGGCAGCTGCCCGGTGGGCTGGCACTTAAAAGAGATCGCGGGAAGGAAGAATGTCGGGCTTGAACTCGGTGGGAATGCGGCTGTGATCGTGCAAGAGGATGCAAACCTCGTGTATGCCGCTTCCCGGATTGCCACGGGTGGTTTCAACAATGCCGGGCAGGTCTGTATATCCGTGCAGCGGGTGTTCATCCACCGGCCGGTGTACGAACGGACCCGCGACCTGATCCTTGCTGAGGTACAGAAGCTCACCCTTGGAGATCCCCGGGACCCGGCTACCGATGTCGGCCCGATGCTCGACCGGATCAAGGCCGAGCAGGCATACGCAAAAGTGCAGGACGCGATCCGGCAGGGAGCCCGTTGCCTCTGCGGCGGCACACTCGAAGGCACGATGTTTGCCCCGACCGTGCTCGAAGGTACCAGCCCCGGGATGCGGGTGAACTGCGAGGAGGTCTTTGCGCCGGTGATCTCGCTTATCCCGTACGACACGTTCGATGACGCGGTACGGATGGCAAACGATGGCGAGTACGGGCTCCAGGTCGGGATATTCACGCAGGGCATCGACCGGGCATTCTCGGCGTTTGAAGAGATGGATGTCGGTTGCGTGCAGATTAACGATATTCCCACGTTCCGCACCGACCACATGCCGTACGGTGGGGTCAAAGGATCCGGCACCGGGCGCGAAGGGCCGCGGTACGCGATAGAAGAGATGACCGAGTTCAAGATGCTCGTGATCAACCGCCAGGGTGGGGCATAACCGTATCATGCAGATCGCACTTATCGGGGCGGCCGAAGCGACTCCGGAGGAATATGCCGCTGCGTACGCGGCCGGCCGCCTCGTTGCAGGGGCCAAGGGAACCATTGTCTGCGGCGGGCTCTCCGGCGTTATGGAAGCTGCCTGCAAAGGGGCTCGGGATGCAGGGGGGCGGACGATCGGTATCGTGCCCGGCACCGGTGAGGGGAATGCGTATCTCGATGCCGTGATCCGGACCGGTCTTGGCCAGGCCAGAAACGTCCTCGTGGTCCAGTCCGGCGACGCCGTGATCGCGGTGGGCGGGAGTTACGGGACGCTCTCGGAGATTGCCATTGCGCTCAAGACCGGGCGCCGGGTCTTTGGCCTGTGTACCTGGGATATCCCGGGGGTTACTGCATGCGGTACCGCAGAAGAGGCGGTACGAGGTGCCGTGGCCGCAGCACAGGGATCTTCTTCCGGCCCGTGCCGGCACTAAAAAAGTTACCAGGGAATAATATCGACCCGGCATCCCTTCTCAAAACCTTCGCTCTCGGCCGGGACACGGAGGATGCCGTTGCTCCGGGTAAGGGTGTTTAAGAGCCCGGACTTCCCGAAGAGCGGGGTGGCAACCCCGTCTTTGAGCGAGACCCGGAGGAAGTCTTCCCTTCCTTTTGTGGAGGGCACGTTTATCGCAAGTGTTGCGGGAATGGTCACCGGGTCCGGTGCAGCATTCCCGGTCATACCGTCAAGCAGGTGCCGGACGATGGCCAGGAGCACAACAAAGGTTGCGGCCGGGTGTCCGGGCAGGCCGATCACCGGCACGGTGCCGGCTTTGCCGATTACCGTTGGTTTGCCCGGCGCGATCGCAACACCGTGGACGAAAACTTTTCCCATACCGGCAATCACTGCCGCAGTCATGTCCCGGTCGTCCTTCGAGCTTCCCCCGGAGATCAGGACAGCGTCGCATTCTCCCGCAGCCTTCACGAGAGCAGCAGCAAATGTTTCCCGATCGTCCCGCACGATTCCGTACCTGACGGGGATGCAGCCGTGGTCCCGGACAAACGCTGCGATAACAAAACTGTTGACATCGCGGACCTGCCCGGTTGCAGGGACCTGTGTGACCGGCACGAGCTCGTTTCCCGTCGAGAGGATCCCGATCCGCGGCTGTTTTGTAACCGGGACTTCGTTGCAACCGACCGCGGCAAGGACGCCGAGATCCTGCGCCGAGAGCCGGCGGCCTTTTGTAAGGACCATCTCGCCCTTTTTGAAATCCTCGTTGTAGCGGATGATATTCTCACCATCAGCCGCCGGTTTTTTTATAAGAATGCTGTCCCCGAACGGTTCGGTATGTTCCGCCATCACGACCGCATCGGCACCCGCGGGGAGGATTCCGCCGGTCGGGAGGTAGATGCACTCGCCCGGCATAACTGCATGTTCTGTGGCAGACCCCATCAGGACCCGGCCTTTCAGGGACAAAATCGCCGGGGTTGCATCCCCGGCACCTTCGGTATCCGCTGCCCGCACCGCGTACCCGTCCATGACCGACCGGGTAAACCCCGGGATATCGATGTCCGATGAAATATCTGCGGCAAGCACCCTCCCTTGCGCCTCATCGAGAGAGACGGTTTCTGTGTGCGGCGGCACGGCAAGCCTTTGTGCAACATCTACCGCCCGGCTTACCGGGACAACGGACAAAAAGAGGCTCATGAGAATCCGATCACGTAAAGCAGCCCAGCTGGCACCCGCGGATCTTGATCCCGTGGGAGTTGGCATATTTTCCGATCTCTGCAAGGGGGATATCGTATTTTTTTGCGATCGAGCATGCCTGCGTGCAGGTCAGCACCGTATCGACGCCGGCCTCACGTAAAGCCTGTGCGATCTGTTCTTTCTTTCCCGCATCCATGGTAACATTCTCCTGTGTCGTAAGGTCAGATAAGTGTTATGAACAAGGGGGGATTGTATACAAGAATTATTCGCCCCGCACCGCATACAGGATCTTCATGAAGGTCGCGCTTGTCAATTCCCGGCAGGACCTCGCAGGCTGTACAATCCGGCGCAGTATTGAAGAGCTCATGCGGGAGGGGAATGTCCCGGATACTGGGCGGACGTACGAGTTCTTCGAGATCGACAGCCGGCTTATCCATGCGGAGGGCGTGGATGCCGGCACCGGGGCCGACCTTGTGATCTTCCTCTCCCGGCATTCGAGCGTCAACCCGGTACCGGTGCTCACGGTCCATACGACCGGGAATTACGGGGTAGCAGAGCTCGGCGGGAGCCCCAAAACCCTTGCCCCTGCTGCGCCTGTGATGATGCACGCGATCCTGCGGGGCCTTGCCCGCCACTGCCCGGAAGGGTACCGTGTCTCGTATGAGGTCACCCACCACGGCCCGACCACGCTCTCCCTTCCTTCGTTCTTTGTCGAGATCGGGAGTACGGAAAAGGAATGGAATGACCCGGTGGCCGCCCGGGCGGTGGCAAAAGCCGTGCTCAATGCCGTGCCCCTTCCCGACGCCGTCCCTCTCGTCGGTTTTGGCGGGACGCACTATGCGGTACGGGAGACCGATATCGCCCTTTCGGGCCGGGGGGCGTTCGGTCACATTGCAAGTTCGCAGCGGCAGGTCCCCGCGATTGACGAAGGAATTGCCCGGCAGATGATCCAGAAGAGCGGTGCGGTTGCTGCGTATATCGACCGGAAATCCCTTGCCCGTCCCGAGATCGATCGCCTGGCCGGGATCCTTGACCGGCTCGGTATCCCCCGGCTCTCGGAGAGCGAGATCCTGGCCCTTGGCCTCCTCTCTTGGGAGACGTACGTCAGGGTCCGGGCCCTTGCCGTCGGCCTTGGTGCCGGCACCCGCTGTTATGTCCATGCCCTTTCCGGGGAAGGAGAGCCCGTGCTTCTCTCCCTTGACCCGACGCTTGTGGCAGAGGCGGCAAAGGCCGGGGAGGCAGAACTCCTTGCCGGCCTTTCGGGGCTTCCGATCGCCCACATTGCCACGCAGGATAACCGCCTGCTCCCGCAATTCGTTGCTTTTTCCAAAAATTCTTCGGAAATAATAAATGCTTTAAATACATTGTGCGTGAAAATCATACGTAACAGGGAAATCACTGCGACGGAGAATGATTACCTGATCATCAAAAGGGTCCGGTTTGACCCCGAAAAAGCGCGCACACTGGGGATACCGGCCGGCCCAGCCTACCGGCAGCTTGCCACGGGGCAGGCAGTCGAGTACGGGGGCCGGGTCATTGCTCCGGACGAAGTCTCTGTCGCAACCGAGACCAGGATCCACATCCCGGGACTGGAGAACCATTCATGAGATCGATTGTTGAAGAGGCACTCACCAAGGCGAGGGACGAAACAGCTGCACCTTCGCAGAATAACGAGGATCTTGATCAGATCTTAAGCGAACTCAAGACCGAGATCACCGTGATCGGCTGCGGGGGCAGCGGGTCAAACACCATCACCCGCATGATGGAAGAGGGGATCCACGGTGCGAAGCTTGCCGCCATCAATACCGATGCCCAGCACCTGATCCGGACCCATGCCGACCAGCGTATGCTGATCGGCCGGCAGCGGACCCGCGGCCTCGGGGCCGGCTCTATCCCCCAGATCGGGGAAGAGGCGGCGCTTGAGAACGAGCAGGAGATCCGCGCCCTGGTCTCGGGATGCGACATGGTCTTCATCACGGTCGGCCTCGGCGGCGGTACCGGGACCGGGTCCGCTCCCGTAGTGGCAAAAGCTGCCCGGGACGAAGGTGCGCTCACCATTGCGGTCGTTACCCTTCCGTTTGCCTCCGAGGGTGCGATACGGCTCGAGAATGCCCAGGCAGGCCTCGAACGTCTTCGGGATGTGGCGGATACGGTCATTGTAGTCCCGAACGACCGTCTGCTCGAAGTCGTCCCCAAGCTCCCGCTCTCCGCAGCGTTCAAGGTCTCGGATGAAGTGCTCATGCGGGCGGTAAAAGGCATCACCGAACTCATCACGATGCCGGGCCTCGTGAACCTGGACTTTGCCGATGTGCGCACGGTCATGGAGCGCGGGGGCGTTGCCATGATCGGCATGGGCGAAAGCGACAGCGAGGACAAGGCGGCAGACTCGGTCAAAAAGGCGATCCGGTCCCCGCTCCTTGACGTGGACATCTCCGGTGCGACTGCCGCGCTCGTGAATGTGGTCGGCGGCCCGGATATGACCATGGCAGAAGCCGAAGGGGTCGTGCAGGAAGTCTATTCGCGCGTTGACCCCAATGCCCGGATCATCTGGGGCGCCCAGGTTGACCCGACGATGGCTAACAAGATGCGGACCCTCTTGGTGGTCACGGGCGTACGGTCACCACAAATATATGGTCGCAATGAGAAACTTACCCCCAAAGTACAGAAACAGTTTGAGATCGATTTTCTCAAGTGAGTCATTATGGAAATTTCAAAGCCGGATATCAAAGTTAACGTGCACGAGGAGCTTTTCCGCAAATATCTTCGTGTGTTAAAGCTCGCGCGCACCCCCACCCGTGAGGAGTTCACGAAGATCGCGACCGTCGCGGCGGCAGGGATCCTCCTCATCGGTCTGATCGGATTTCTCATCTACGTGTGCTTCGACCACAAGACGCTCTTAGGATTCTGATCTTGATCGCCATGACTCCGGAACCCACCCCCTCGGCAGCGGCACCGGCAGTTCCTGCCGCGCCTGAGGTTTTCAATAACCGGATCTTCGCGATCAAGACCACGTCCAAGCAGGAGCGCACAGTAGCCGACAATATCTTAAAAGCCATCGAGACGAAGGCGACCGATATCAAGGTCACCTCGATTATCGTCCCGAACGAGCTTCAGGGCTACGTGCTTGTCGAGACCCCCGAGCAGCGCAACCGTATCGAGCAGCTCGTAGAGATGACCGCCCATGCCCGGGCGCTCGCAAAAGGCCAGACAACGCTTGCCGAAGTCGGGCATTTCCTGATCCCGAAGCCGGTCGTCTCCGGTATCGACGAAGGTACGATCGTCGAGCTGATCGCCGGGCCGTTCAAGGGCGAGAAGGCGGTTGTCAAGCGCGTTGATTCTGCAAAAGAAGAGATCACGGTCGAACTGTACGAGAGCGTTGTCCCGATCCCGATCACGGTCCGGGGCGACAATGTCCGCGTGGTCGACAAGAACGTCGACCAGTAATTCCTTTTTCCCCCGTCACGCACCGGGTGATGCTGTAGTTCGCCGGAGATCCGGCAGGTATGCCGGTGTATAGCGTCAACGGAGAGCCGGGATACCTGCAATTTTTTTTTCTGTTAACGCCAGCGCTAAATCTGATCCCTCTCAATACCGATCAGGTATCCGGGAGAGCATGTCCGCCTCGTTTCCCCGGGCATACCCGGGCCATCCGGTCCCTGAGGAAGTATCGTCCATGAATCCATCCACGGCAGGATCTGCATCTCTCATTTTTGTCCTTGTTATCCTCTTCCTTGCGGCAGGGCCGGTTGCCGGGCACGAAACCTGGTCGGTACCTGATGCGGGAACGGTAACAATCGGGAACAATGTATCCTTTGCCGTGGGGAGCAGTCATGGATGGGGAATGTCAGAAGAGGTGCCGGCAGGGTACGTGATTGCCGTATTGTCCGATCCGGATGGTCACCGCGAAGTCCGGACCGCCGGGGACGGCAGTATCCGGGGCCTTTACCGGGTATTCCGGTACAATATCCGGAATACCGGGCTGTACCTGTTCACGGTGTATCACACGGAGGGTTCGTGGACGCACATCATTACCGATCCCAAAAATACGGATCCTGAAGGGGGCCTATGGATCGATAAAAAAGCAGAGGACATTGATCTCACCTCGCTCCCCGACACCGCATGGTCCGATGCCTGGTACGTGGAGACCACGTATACCGTCCACTGTTATTCCAAGACGTTTCTTGTCTCGGGAAACGCAGATTATTCCCGGGGAGTGCAGCCTGTCCACTCCACGTTTGAGATAGTCCCGCTGACCGATATCCGCAGGGCCGGCACCGGCGATTTTGCCGTACGGGTCCTCTACCGGGACGCCCCCCTCTCCGGCATTGCGGTCAGTGCGGCGGTCCAGGGGAACGAAACAACCCCGGTTACTGCCATCACCGATGCCCGGGGGATCGCGGTTCTCCCCCTCAACCGGACCGGCACCTGGAGGGTCAGGGCCGACACCGGGGCCGATCCCCGCATTGTCTCGTTTGTCTACCTCCCCCGGGGCAGTGCGGCAACCGCCCGGACCCCGGTCGGGCCGGTGTACCGGTACACCCTCGTCCTTCGTCCCGATTATCCGGGAATGTCATGAGCCGGTACCTGCAAAATTTTTCTCACACAACGCCAGTGTTATCGTCTTTTCCGGAAAAAAAGAGTGTACGAGAACTGTCACGAAAGGAGTCTGGAAAATTTTCTGGAACGATCCGACCCCCTTCATGGGATTTTTCATCGGGAGTCTCACACCATGGTCTTTTCCCTGAAAACCGGGCGGCTGGCCCTTGAAGATATGAACGGGCAGGACCTTGCCGCAATACAGCGTATTGCCCGGGACCCCCGGGTCATGAAGTACGTGCTCATCTGGCTCGAAAACGAGGAACAGGTAGCCGGTTTTGTGCAGCACGCCATCGACGAGGCCGCCCGGCCGGACAGGCACGACTACGTGCTCGCGGTCCGGATCCCGGGGCAGGACGATTGTGCCGGCTTTGTGCTCTTCGAGATCGATCCCGAAGAACCGACAACTGCCGAGGCGGGTTATATTCTCCGGCCGGAGTACTGGAATGCCGGGTACGCTACCGAGATCCTCCGGGCACTGCTTGCATTCGGCTTCGGGCCGAAGTCACTCCACCGGGTCTATGCGAAATGCGATGAAGAGAACCAGGCATCGGCTCACGTGATGGAGAAGTGCGGTCTTGTGTTCGAGGGCACGCTCCGCGAGCATGTCTGGCTCCGGGACCACTGGCGCTCGACCCGGTATTACGGGATGCTTGACCGGGAATACCGGGCCGGATAACGCCGGCCTGCTGGATTGTTATGCCCGCTCATCGGCAGGTGTTGCGGACGCCCGGTACAGGCTCTCGTGGACGCGCCGGCGCTCCCGCTCGATCTGATCGGGCGTTGCCCCGGATTCCCGGAGGATCAGTTCGGTCACCGAGAGTGCCATCTCCCCCTCGTCCGAGAAGATAACGTCCGCCCCGGCAGCCACGAGCGTGTTTTGTTCCGCAAGGTACGTGGTCCGGGCAATGATCCGGATCTTCGGGTTGATCTCCCGCACTTCCCGGAGCACCGCGATACCTTCCCGAAGATCGGGGACGCTTATCACGAGCACCGCTGCCGTGGCAGCGCCGGCCCCGGCAAGCGTCCGGATCTTCGTGGCATCCCCGTACACTACCGGGATACCCTGCAACCGGAGCTCCTGTACGGTCTGGAGGTTTAACTCGACAACGGTCACGCAGATCCCGTTCTCCCGGAGGAGCCGGGTCACGGTCCGGCCCACCGGGCCGTACCCTACCACAATGGCACAGGGAGTGCCGGGCCGGGGAATTTCCTGTTCCCCGGTATCTGCCCCGGGTCCGCACCGGGCATTGATCCGGGCCGTAAGGTCCGGGGCATGCCGGTCGAGCCAGCGCTCGATCCCCCCGCCGGCCCTGAAGAGGAGCGGGTTGAGCGTGATCGAGATAATGGCTGCGGCAACCAGGATGTTCTGGGCCTGGGCCGGGAGGATATCCAGGCCCGCCCCCATGGTCGCAAGGATAAAGGAGAACTCCCCGATCTGGGAGAGGACGAGTGCCACGGAGAGCGCTGTTTTGAGCGGATATTTTAAGAAGATGACAACGGCAAACGCCACCAGCGGTTTTCCGATAAGGATGATGGCAAGCGTTACAAGCACGAGGCCCGGCGTCTGGATCAGGCTCCCCCAGTCAAAGAGCATCCCGACCGAGACAAAGAAGAGCACCGCAAAAGCGTCCCGTAAGGGGATAGCATCGGTTGCGGCCCGCAGGCTGAAGTCCGACTGCCCGACAATCATCCCGGCAAGGAATGCTCCCAATGCCATCGAGACATCGAACAGGTAGGCCGAGCCGACCGCGATGGAAAGGGCTATTGCAAGGATGGCAAGCGTGAAGAGTTCGCGGGAATGGGTGTCTGCAATATTTGCGAGTATCCTTGGGATCAGGTAGCCCCCGACAACGAAGGTAAAGGCCACCAGGAGGACGATCTTTACCGCGGTCAGCCCGAACGCCGGCAGGATCCCGGCGGTGCCGGCACCGTCCGGGCCAAAGAGGATCGGCAGCAGCACGAGCACAAAGATGGTAAAGAGATCTTCCACCACGAGCCAGCCGAGTGCGATATGGCCGGTCTGGGTGTGGATCTCGTTGTTGTCCGAGAGGACCCGGGTCATGACCACGGTGCTTGCCACCGAGATCGCGAGGCCAAAGACGATCGCTGCCGGCCAGGCCCAGCCAAGGAAGTGCATCACGACCGCCCCGAGCGTTGCAGTCACCAGGCTCTGGATGAGCGCCCCGGGGAGCGCGATCCAGCGCACCGACCAGAACTCCTGTATCTTGAACTGGAGGCCGACCCCGAACATCAAAAGGATGACCCCGATCTCGGCAAGTTGCTGGGCAAGGTCGGCGTTTGCCACGAACCCCGGCGTGTGCGGGCTTACCATGATCCCGGCAAAGAGGTACCCCACGATCGGGGAGAGGCCGAGACGGTGGGTGATGTACCCGAAGATGAGCGCAGCTAGAAAGCCTCCGGTCAGGGTCAGGATCAGATCGAGGTTCTGCACGTTGTTGGTACTTTTGCGGGAGTTGTAAAAAAGTGATGGATGGAGGAAATCCGCGAAAAAAGATCAGTCTCCTTTGAGCACCGGGGCAAACGGTTCGATCATGTGGTGTTTTATGTCGCTGTACACCTTCTCCCGGACCGTTTTGCTCTTTGTCAAAAGCATCATGACCGCGTTTGTGACCCGGGTCTTTGTGTCCCCCTGCGGGAAATCGAACATCCCGTGTTTCCGGTAGTACCGGTAATCGGCCTGGAAGACGAACCGCATCCCGCCGTAGATGCTGTCCCGGAAGATCTTGTGGCCGCCGACCGCATAGAAGAGGTGCGGCGGGGTATACCCGGCCTCTGCCCCGGTAACAAGCCGTCCTGCAAGGGAGTCGAGCAGGGCATCGAGTTCCGCGGAGGTGGCGGCCTCGTCGGTCACGAAATGCGCATTGCACCTGCCGCTGTCCGCCCACATCGTGAGTGCTTCTTTGAGGCAGGCAACCTGGCGTAACGGGCCGGCGATTGCAAAGCCGACCTGTTTCCCGCCAAGGCCGGGTGTGTGCCCTTTGAAGAAACTCCGGTCAAAGAAGCATTTCCAGGTCGACGAGAGGTACCGGTCCCGGACCGCACCGGCAAAGATGAGGATATCGGCCGCTCCGAGCCGGTTCTTGTAGAAGTCCACGAACCCGTCGGTATACACGCAGGTGTTGTCGTAGGCGCATGTACAGCACCCGAGGCAGGGGCCGCGGATATCGATATCGTGGAGGTTGATCACCTCGGCTTTCCCGGCAAAGGCGGAGGAGAGCCGTGCGATCATGGCCGTGAGATTTGCGGAGGTGCCGTCATCGTCCGTGAGAATGACAACCTTCTTTGTCCCGGGATCAACGGTTGTCAGTCCGTCTCCCGGGACGTAGGCAAGGGACGGTGGGACGAGCGGGGCGGTCCCGCGCTGGACCGGGACGTCTCTCTCCACTCCTGCGAAGGTGAGGGCCGCGAATTGTGTGAGCCGTTCCCGCTCTTCCTGTACGAGAAGGTCGTGCATATCCGCAGAGTACGTGCCGAGGAACTTCATCCCCAGATCGTCGCTTACCGCGTGGATGTAGTCGTGGGCGATCATATCCGCGTAATGGATCGAGGTGGTAAGTACCGCTGCATATTTCCCGGCAAAGGCGTTCCCTGCGCCGCGTTCAAAGACGAGCTCGATAAAGCGCTTGTACTGGGCCGGGACGAGCATGACATAGAGCGGGAATGCCCAGAGGACGAGGTCGGCCGACCGGACCTTTTCCATCACGGCATCAAACGCAGCCGTATCCTTCTCCAGTCTCTTTACTTCGTGCGCTACATTGAGCGTTTCATAGCTGTTGCCCGGGAACTTCTTTTCGATCCAGGCGACGTACTGCATCGTGACGCTGATATCGCCTTTCGGGCTGCCGTTCAGAACGATTATTCTCATGGTCTCTCCCGTGCGTCTTATTCCTCAGGCAGAACAGCGCTGTCAAGGATCTTTTTTGCAAATTCCCGGAGGGCGTCGGCCTTCACGAGCGCAATGCCCCGTTCCGTGTCGCCCAGGACGAGCAGGATGTCGCCCGGTTTTATATCGAAGATCTCCCGGGCCTCTTTCGGGATCACGACCTGCCCGCGTTCCCCGACCTTCACGCTCCCGAAAAGGTGCTTTGTCTGCTCTTTTCGCGGGGCGACCAGCTCGTCCACCAGAGCTTCTTTCCCACATTTCTTATTTTTCATACAATTCATATTTGTACGATTTATCATATTTATTGGTTGTGCCGGCCAGTCTGCACCGGTAGGGGCCCGGGAAAGCAGGTGTCATTCTGCAATCAGGATTTTTAGGTCGGTGTCAGGGAGTATACATATCATCAGAAAAAAAACAAATGCGATTTCCTGCGTGAGTATCTGCCAGCAAACCGATCGGGTTTATTGTCGGTCCAGTCAACCCTTGGTGCATGAAGTGTGCGTATGGTATCCTTTTTCTGATCGTCCTTGTTCTGGTGTGCGGGTGTACGGGGGTGTCGCCCGGGAATAGTTCATCGGTCCAGACTCCCGTGGCAACGATAGCGCCTGCCGCTCCCGCAAACAGTTCGGTCCTTACCGAGCTCTCCCGTGCCCGGCCCAACTCTAGCCTTGTGCTTGAGCCTGGTGCAGTCGTGCTCTCGTTCCAGGCAGACGGGGCCCAGGCCATGACCTTTAGTTTAATGGAGGGAACAGGGACCAGCTATGGCGAGATGGAGGATCTCGTGATGACCGGGCCCTATGCCGGGTCGCTGGTATTTGGTCCGCCGGATACCGCAGAATACCAGCTCAATATCACCGGTAACGGTACATGGACTGCACAGCTTTCTCGGCCGGACACGACCCGGCCCCTCAGCGCACCGGTGAACCTGACCGGCAGCGGCGCAGCGGTCTCGCCGGCGTTTGTCCTGGAGAAGGGGGAGTATATCTTTGCACGGGACGAGACCGGCCTTGCATCACCACTGTACGAACTCCGGTTCGCGAACGGGAGCGTTGTCATGGATGCGAACAACACCTGCGTGTTGCCGTGTATTGGCGAGGCTTCCCCCCACCCGTTTGTTATCATGGAGATCCCGAAGAGCGGTTCGTACCTGCTGGGTGCAATCCCCCGTACCAGCCCCCACCCGTGGAATGTTACGATCAGTGCGGTTCCGGCAGTCCCGCAGATGGGCCCGGGACCTGCCCTGCCAAAGGATACGTAACCGGTAGACTTGAGAGCCCCGAATGCTTCGCGCTCTTTACCCACGTGGTTGTTAAAAGAGATCGCAGTTTGCTTTTTCTGCGGCCTAAAGGGGTTTTCTCGTCACGCAGAACGTGATCATCTCCCCGGTCCCGGAGCCGTCGTCGGGAAGGAAATTGTCGTGGAACGTTGTTTCACAAAATCCCTGGCGGGAGAGGATCGGGGCGAGATCTTCCGGGCTGTAGTACCGGTTCCAGAACCGGTACACCTCCTGCCCTCCCGCCTCCGGGCAGACGATGTGCTGCTGGAGGATGACGTTTTCCTCAGGATAATGGAAGGCCTCAAAGAGCGCTATGTAAGGCTCGTTTCTCCAGAAGCCGTCGGTTGCGACCTCCCAGGATTTTAAGGGGAACCGCATCATCTCCGGGGCTTTGGTGTTGAGCGTGTCAAAGATAAAGAGCCCTCCCGGTACAAGGGCACGCCGGACATTCTCCAGCAGCCGCGTGCGGTCCTCCGGGAGGAGCACGTCAAAGTCGCAGTAGATCATCAGGACACTATCGAACTGGCCGTCAACGTCGAGCTCAAGGTAATTTTCCGTACGGTACTCGATCGCAAGGCCCTTCTCCGCTGCCGATTTTTTTGCATAAGCAATGGACCGGGCCGAAAGGTCCACCCCGGTGACCCGGTGCCCGTGCCCGGCCAGCATCTCGCAGTAGAGGCCCGGGCCGCACCCGAGGTCGAGGATCTTCTTTGGCGAACCCCGAAAGTACGATTCGATCCAGCTGACCGTTGCGGCAATGGCCTCCCGTTTCCTGCTCGCCTCCGTGGTATCCTGGCTCAGGTGCAGTTCGAGAAGGTGTTGGGAGATGTGGTCATCGTCCCACATGCTCGCCGTCCCTTTTTCAAAGAGCGGGGGCTTACGGGATGCTTTCAGGATAGCAGGAATGTCCATGGAAGGTTTCAAGACTCCTGAACAAGAGTGCTCGTTGTATGGTTAAAGGGCATGCGGTCGGGATGCCGGTGTCTGCGAGCGGTGATCGTGCGTTTTTTCCCGAGAGGAATTTCGGGATCTGATGATTATGGCGGATACTGGGGGAACTTTCCGACCCTTGTAAAAAGGGAATTTCCTCCGTTCATTCATTGCCCCGGCTTTACTTATTTCCCCCAATGACCCCCCTCAGGGACAGGTATTTTTTACCCGGATTTTGGGTGGATTTGTGATGCTTTTACGAGAAAGAATTGGGTGCGGCAGTGAAGCTGGAGTGAGAGAGGGGGTGGTTGGGGGTAAAGGTGGTACAACGTGGCGGGACGGGTTCACCGTACCGTGTGTGGAGATCCCCGGGGCGATCAGCGAAGGCGAGACCCGAAAAGAAGCGCTTGCCCCTATCAAAGAGGCGATCGAGCTCGTTTTCTAAAGTCCAGCGGGAGGAGCTGCACAAACTGACGCCTACCGCCCGCAAGATTTCGCTAGGAGAAGTGGCGGATGTCGCCCAAACGTGCGAAAGTATTCCCAGCCTTCTGATGAAAAACAGAAAGGAACCCTAATACACTTCTTCGTGAGTTCCGATATCGATCAGGAGAACTTTTGTCCGGTTTTCATCCACAAAATCAAAGACGAGGCGCTGTTCATACGAGATCCTGAATGACCAGAGCCCTTTGAGAACTCCACTCAACGTATGGGTCTTAAGTGAAGGATGAAAAGGATCTTCGGTAAAGAGAATAATTTTCTTTGCAAACTGGTCTTTTAAATCCGGGTGCTTGCGGATCCACTTCTTGTAGATCTTCCTGAATTGCTCGTCCCAGATAAGCTCAACCATTCAGATCCGCCAGCAGATCCTGCGCAGTTCCCTTCCTGCTTTTCGTGAGATGAGTTTTAGCCTGCTTTGCCCGGCGTGCAATGTCAGAGCGTTTTTTCTCCGCCACTCTTCGCTGGATGACTTCCTGGAGGTACTGCTGGTCTTCGATATCGAGCTGGTCAACGTATTCAAGAAGGGTATTCAGGGATACGGCTTCGGTTCCCATTCGTGGCCTCTTATACCATAATTGCTCTGGCCCTACAAAGGCGTTGTGCTGGAGTCTCTGGATAGTTTTTGAGTATGCCCACCCCCTGATGGGGGTCGCTCGGCCGCCTCGTCGGGGCCTCGCTGGGGGAAAATGGATAAACTGTGTTGAACCGTCCGATGCCAATTTTATTAAAATTACACTTAAACATATATTATATTAATAAACATTAGATGGACTATGGATCAGCATCAAACAAATACACTCTTCCTTTTTCTAGCACTTACAATCGCTCAATTTGTTGCTTACCCTGTCTTAACGGGAGGTTTCCCTAAAAATGGAGATCTTTTTACAGTAATCATAGTTCTAATAATTTCGGCATTGTTAACTTGTATATATTATTTAATCTCTGATGCGACAAGAGTCCCATTTAATTGGAATACTGTTCGGCAGCGTTATTTTGCCAGTGTTATTCGTGTGTTCATTTTTATTTTCTTTGTGGGAATTTTTTTAGTGATTTCGATAGTTGTTCTCATAAGCTGGGCTGGAATGGATAAAATAAAAGATATTGGCATTGGTATTATCGGAGGGATAATTTCTGGAGCGTTAATTTTATTCATTGAACACAGTTTTTTTAGCCCATGAGTTACTACTTCAAATTTTAAGTCACATAATCGAAAAAGAGGAAAATCAGGAATATTATAGAATGATAGATGCGCTCGTTTTCTCGAATGTCTGTTCTTAATAATGATATAGCAACTTTTTCCCACGATCACCTTTATTTCCCTTCACGTCAAACTTAACAGACCCAAGCTCGGAACCCTCCACTGGAGGGACGGCATGGTGCAAAGACTATGGCAGAAGTGGTCGAGGTTTTAGTACCCGGCGGGAAGGCAACAGCAGGTCCGCCATTAGGACCGGCGCTTGGACCACTCGGTATCAACGTGAAGGCTGTCGTAGACGAGATCAACGCCAAGACCTCCTCATTCAACGGAATGCAGGTCCCGGTCAAGGTCGAAGTTGACGACAAGAAGAAGTTCACGGTCACGGTGGGTATCCCACCGACGACGGCTCTCATCAAGAAAGAAGCCGGTATCGAGAAAGGTGCAGCAACGCCCAACGCCACAGTGGCAGGCAATCTGCCATTCGAAGCCGCAGTCAGAATTGCCAAGATGAAACTTGAAGGCATGCTTTCCTACGAAGTCAAGACCGCAGTAAAAGAGGTCGTTGGCACGTGCGTGAGCATGGGCGTCAACGTTGACGGCAAGCGCGCAAAACAGGTGCTCGCCGACATCGAATCTGGCAAGTACGACAGCGTCCTCGTGAAATAATCAGGTGAACACCATAGGAGATCGGACAGGTCCGGTCGCAAAACTATGGAGGATACTGATGGTTGAAAGGGCCAAGATTCTGGAAGCCGTGAAAACGGCAGTTGAAAAGGCGCCAAAGCGGAAGTTCTCCGAAAGCATCGATATTACCATCAATCTCAAGAATATCGATATGGCGCAACCGAAAAATCGTATCGACGAGACGGTATTGCTCCCGAACGGAACCGGCGAAAAGACCGGCATCTGTGTTATCGGCAAAGGCGATATCGTCACGCAGGCAAAGGAAGCCAAGGTTGATCTGATCATCGGTCCCGAAGAAGTGGAACGGCTGGGAGGCGCCCCGCGTGAAGCACGCCGGGTTGCAAGTACCTACAAGTACTTCCTCGCCGAGACCGCGGTCATGCCGCAGGTCGGTCGCTATTTAGGTCCCCGGCTCGGTCCGCGGGGTCGCATGCCGATGCCGATCGCAGGCCAGACCGATATCCGGCCGATTGTCGAACGTCTCCGTAACTCGGTGAAGATCCGTACGAAAGACAAGACGGTCTTCTCGCTGAAGGTAGGCTCGACGGCAATGACCCCGGAACAGGTCTCCGAGAACATCGATGCGGTCGTCAAGCGTGTCGAATCTGTCCTTGAACAGGGACACCTCAACGTCCGGTCGATCTTTGTCAAGACCACCATGGGTCCGTCCGTGAGGCTGGTATAATGGCAATCTATACCCATCACCTGCCGGCATGGAAAAAGGACGAAGTTGCGGAGCTCAAGAAGCACGCCAAGGAGTATACCCTGATCGGGCTTGTCGACATGTACGGCATCCCGGCACAGCAGGTGCAGCAGATCAGGAGGAACCTCCGCGGCAAGGCCGTTATCAAGGTAACAAGAAACACCTTGATCGAGCACGCGCTCGGCGAGATTGGCGGGGATGCACAAGGCCTCACCAGGTTCATCTCCGGCCACTCCGCGATGATCTTCTCGAACGACAACCCCTTCAAGCTCTACAAGCAGCTTGAGAAGACCAAGACCAAGATGGCCGCAAAAGCCGGCGAGACCGCTCCCGAGGACATTGTCATCGAGAAGGGCCCGACGAGCTTCAAGCCCGGCCCGATTGTCGGTGAGCTTCAGCAGGCCGGCATTCCCGCAGCGATTGAAGGCGGCAAGGTCAAGATCAGGGAGACCAAGACCGTTGTCAAGAAAGGCGCGGTCATCTCGGCAAAACTCGCCGAGGTTCTCGTTAAGCTCGATATCAAGCCCATGGATGTGGGGCTTGCCCTCCAGGCAGCCTTCCACGAAGGCCAGATGTTCGAGCCGTCCGTGCTTGCCATCGACGATGCGAAGATCCTCGGACAGATCGAGCTTGCAGGCCGCCAGGCATTCAACCTGTCGGTGAATGCAGCGATTCCCACGAAGGAGACCATGGCACCGATCCTGACAAAGGCGGTCCGTGACGCTCGCGGTCTTGCAATCGAAGCAGCGATCTACGAGAAAGACGTGGTCGACGCGATTATCGGTAAAGCCCAGAGAGAAAGCCAGGTGTTACAGACACTGGTAAAATAAGAAATTAACAAACAAGGTGAACTAAGATGGAGTATATCTATGCAGCACTTCTCCTGCACAAGGCAGGCAAGAATGTCGATGAGAACGGCGTAAAGGCAGTCCTTACCGCCGCAGGTGTAAAGGCAGACGACGCACGTGTCAAGGCACTCATTGCAGCTCTTGACGGTGTCAACATCGAAGAGGCTATCAGCAAGGCAGCCGCAGCACCGGTCGCCGTTGCAGCCGCAGCACCCGCAGCAGCAGGCCATGCAGCACCAGCCAAGGAAGAGCACAAGGAAGAGGACAAGAAGCAGGAAGAAGAGAGCGGCATGGCAGGGCTCGGTGCCCTGTTCGGCTAATCCCTTTTTCTTTTCTTCTCACTCGTTTCAGATTCCTGTTTTCGATCGTTTCCCTTTCCTGTCGGCCAGTCTTCCTGTACCAGGCCGGGCTATCCGGGTATCTGATCGCTCCGGAAGTGATCCGTTATCGGCAACCGTTTCCGAAAAATCCCGGTATAAATACGAATGAAAGGATAGGTCTTGTACACGACACGCCCTAAACCGCGTGAATAAAAAAATGGTGAAACAATGACCGGATTAACCTCATCTCCCGGTGCCCCGCTCGAACTCGGGCTGGTCGGGCAGCTGGATCATCTTTCAGAATCGCTTGATACCTATTTTAATTCCCCGTCCCTCTCGCTCTGCGAACCGGACCGGGCACCGCCAAAAGACCGCATGGGCACATCCCCCCGCCGGAATACCTGAACTCCCCGGGCCCGGGTCTGCCCCGGTCAGGGATTTTCCGGGGCGATCATCAGGATCCGCTCGGTTGAGATAAGCCAGTCTTTTTTGGCCTCGCGCCGGTCTTTCCCGAGCATGTGGTAGATGAACGCAAGGCCGAGCGTCAGGCCGTAGATGGCCCGGACTGCGGTCCTGATATCGACCTCGGCCGGGATCTGGCCGGCGTTCTGCCGTTTTTCGAACTCATCGCGGAGTTTTATGAGGGTATCGTCGTACCCTTTGCAGATCCGGTCCCGGAACTGTTCGTCCTGCGCTGCCCGGGCAAGGGCCTGCATGAAGATGGGTGCGGCCGGTTCCTTGCCGGAGAAGATCGATTCTGCAATGAGTTCGAGCAGAGCGTGGATATCGGACTCTGTCTCGGCGCTGGCGGTTTTTAAGGAGTAGCTGAGGTGCTTTACGAGCTCGACTGCGACCTCCTCCATGAGGGCGTCGCTGTTCTCAAAATAGGTATAGAGGGCCCCCTTGGTCACGCCGACCTTGCGGGCAACCGTTTCGAGCGTTACGGTATTCCAGCCGGCCTCGTGGGCGATCTCCAGGGTGGCATCGATGATCTTCTTTTTTGCAACGTTCCGGTATTCGGGGTTAATCCTTGGCATGGATGTACCTGAACTTTGTATTCTGCCTATATTCACCTTTCGTTGGGTTATCTGAACTGGGGGGAAAATAACTGAACAACAGTTTAATATAGTAAAGATGCGTATAGTGTTGTGGGACAAGGGATAACCTCTCCCTCAGGCCGCCCTGAATAGATTCCTGCCTGACCACGACAACCGCTGTCGTGAAAAAAGACACTGCTTACCCTCTCACTCGTGTCGAAAGAGGGCAGGGATAAGGGCGGCCTCCCTTCGTTTTCCTGTCAGGGCCATTACTGCCTGATGTTCATCCGGCAAAACAGATATGGGCCGGCGTTTTCCTATACCGGCACGCCCACGTAGATGTTGTTCTTCGCGGATACGATCTTCACGCGGACCTGCCCCGATTCCTTGTCGCAGCCAAAGACCGAGACCACCCGGTTCCTTGCCACCCCGAGCTGCTCGCCATGGATCCAGCCCGGGGCCCGGATCTCGACGGTTGCCTTCTCGTCTTTTCTGAAGACCTGCGGGAGCGATGGCCGGCGAACCGTCCCGAAGTCGCGGCCCGGATCGAGCCGGAGGTGCAGGCCCGAGGCTTTTTCCCACTCTTTGATACTCCGGTTGAAGAACTGCCACCAGCTCTGGACTTTGATGCCCTTCGGCGTCCGGCCGTACTTATACCGTTCGAACTTCTGGATGCCGAGCGGGGGGAACCGTTTCCCGGCCCCGCATTCCCGGGCAAAGGCGATCAGTTTCGGGATCTCCGCATCGTTGATCCCCGGCATGTACACCGGGGCGATCAACAGATCCATGGAACTTTGTGCAACCGCCCGGGCCGCTCCCGTCACCTTCCCGATATCGTACCGGTCCGTGCCGGCAAGGTACTGGGCGAGCGCCGGGTCGATGGCGTGGAGCGAGAGATTGACCCGGTCCAGGCCGGCAACCGCGAGCGCTCCGATCTTCTTGTCGTCAAGGAGCGTGCCGTTGGTCTGGAGGGAGACGACAGAGACCGCGTCGATTGCCTTGAGAGCTGCGACCAGCTCCGGGAGCCGGGCGTACATGAGCGGCTCGCCGGGAGAATCGATGTGGCACTCGACACCGGTGCCCTTGAAAGGGGCGATCTCCTCTACCGCGGAGAGGAGGTACTCCATTTCCACCTCATAACTTGTGGCCCGGGTCGTAGACTCCGGCCCGGCATCGACCGAGCAGAACGGGCAGTTTAAATTGCAGCCGCAGCTCGGGCGCACCTGCAACAGGCTCGTGCCGCGGTCGATAACACCAAAATAGAGGGACCCTACAAGGGGAATATCCGATGCGGCCGTGATGCGGACATGTGCCATACGGGGTGATCCTGTCCGCCTTCACCGGCCGTTATTTACGGAACCGGCAACCCTGCCACTTGCCGCGGAAGATGACCGGGCGGGGATTTTCCATCTGCGGGAGCAGGTACTCGAAGGCGTCCTTGTCCACCGGGGTCTTCTTGTTTTTGCGGCAGAACTGGACATAGGTATCGTACATGATATCGAGCGGGACTGTTCCCGCGGGATCGGTGACGAGCATGTTCTGGTGGAAGTCCCAGATCCCTTCGAACTCCGCATCATCGTCTTTTAAGGGCCGGACAATCCCGAAGTTGAGCTCTGCGCTGACGCTCTCTTCGTCTGCCCGTGCCTTGATCTGGAGGAAATATTCCTGAACTGCGGCGAGGCCCTGCCGCAGCTCGGTGAGCTCTTTTTCCAGGCTCTGGATCCTCTGTTCCTGTTCCTGAATGATGTCCAGCGGATACATCGTTCGTTATCTCATCTTTGTACTTTCGTCAAGATAAAAGGCTTGTTTTTTTTAGACACAAAAAAAACTGAAAATAGTGAAAAAAACGTCGGTGCGGCAGGGATTTTACGTTCTCTGCTGCAAGAGCCTTCCCGCCCAGACGCACTGGCCAAACGAGACGCAGCCATCGCCGGGCGGGTATGCATCGTTGATGAGACACGCACAGCCGGCGCCTGCGATCTCGGACCGGATGGTCTCGCGGATCGCCCTGTTCGCGACAACGCCCCCGCTCAGGGCTATGGTCCGGAGCCCTTCGCGCTCCGCTGCCCGGATCGCAAGGGCCGCGATCCCCCGGGCAAGGTTGTACTGGACAGAGGCTGCAAGGTCCCGGACCCCTTTTTTGTCGCCGTCCGGTGCAGCGCTGTACCGGGAAAGGGCGGTTCTTACGATCGCCTTTGTCGAGAGGACCTCGCAGCCGCCTGAGGACGTGATGACCGGCTCCCATGCCTCGGGCGTACCCCCGGCGGCAGCTGATTCGAGTTTCATGGCCGGTTCCCCGTCATAGGTCCGCTCCCGGCAGATGCCAAGGAGTGCCGCGGCAGCGTCGAGCACCCGGCCGGTGCTGCTCGTCATCGTGACATTGAAGCCGGTTGCAACCTGTTTTTGGATCACCCCGAGCTCAACGTCCGTCCAGCCCCGTGAGGAAAGGAGATCGAGGCACCGTTCTTCGGGAAGGATGCCGTAGAGCATCCGCTCCGGGAACTTCGTTGCAAGGTCGCCGCCCGGCATCGGGACCGGCTCAAGGTGGCCGACCCGGGCAAGGTCCGGCACCTGCCCGGCAAACACTTCGCCGCCCCAGACCGTGCCGTCGTCCCCGTAGCCCACGCCATCGATTGCGATCCCGACACAGGGGGCTGTCGTGGTCGCGGCAATGTGGGCCCGGTGGTGCTGGACCGGGACAAGCCCGATCCCCTTCTCCTCTGCTATCTCCTTTGCGTACCGGGTCGAGAGGAACTGCGGGTGGAGGTCGTGGGCCACGACATCGTATTCTGCCCCGAGGAGCCGGGTGAGTTTTTCGATCGTCTCCTGCAGGTAGGCAAGGGTTGCCGGGTTCCGGACATTGCCCACATGGGGCGAGGTGACGGCAAAGCCGCCTTTGTAGATCGTGGCATTTGCGTTGAGTTCGGGCCCGACACCGAGGATGCACTTCTCCCCGAGATCGATGGCTGTGCGTTTCGGGGCGATCCCCCGGGAGAGCCGGAGGATGTAGCCGTCGCGGACCACCGAATCGTCCACCCGGTTTGCAATCGCCCGGTTGTGGACAAGGAAATAGTCCGCATCTTTGGCGAGCCTGGCAAGCGCCGTCTCCGTATCGGTGATCATCGGGTAGCCGGGCATGTTTGCGCTTGTCATGATGAGAAGCGGGTGCCTGAGGTGCGAGAAGAGCAGGTGGTGGAGCCCGGTGTAGGGGAGCATGCAGCCGATGGTGTGGAGGTTGCTGATGTCCGCGTGTGACGAGTGGTCCTTCTTTTCGAGCACCACGATCGGGTGGACCGGGCTTTCGAGCAGCTCGCGTTCGGCTGCGGAGACTCTCGCGATCTCTTCTGCATACCCCGGCCGGGTCATCACGGCAAACGGCTGCTCCACCCGGCCGAGACGGAATTTGAGTTCCCCCGAGGACTCATCAGTACAGGCAAGGTGGAATCCGCCAACGCCCCGGATCGCAAGGATCTTGCCCTTGTCGAGCAGGGCGGCCGCCTCCCGGATCGGATCTGCGCACGAGAGACCGGCGCCGGCCCGGTCAAGGAGCCGGATCGCGGGACCGCAGGTTTTGCAGGCGATGGTCTGCGCATGGTGGCGCCGGGAGTGCGGGTCGCCGTACTCGCCGGCGCATGCCCCGCACATCGGGAAGGCATCCATGCTCGTGCGTTCCCGGTCGTACGGGATCGCGTTGATGATGCTGTACCGGGGACCGCAGTTGACGCACGAGGTCGCCCAGTAGCCCTCGTACCTTCCCCCGGGGGAAAAAATATCAGAAACGCATTCGGGACAGATGGCGATATCCGGCGGGATCATCCCGGAAAAGGAGCCGGTCGCGCTTTTTTCAATGGAAAACTCCCCGGGAATTGTCCCGGAAAAATCAGAGACCTGCACGGAATCGATCCGGGCCATGGGAGGGCCCCGGGAGACCGCTGCAACAAATTCCCCGAACCGGTCCCCGGCTGCAAGGATCTCAACCTCGCTCCCGAGGTTCTTTACCCGGCCGCAGATCCCCAGTTCAACAGCTTTCGCATACACAAAAGGGCGGAACCCGACACCCTGCACGATGCCGCGAACCGAAATTTTCCCCCTTTTCTGCATGGAGTATACCGCATAAATTTATTGATTTATACCGCGATATAATGATAGGGTTTTCACTGTGCCGGGTCATATCCGAATTGTCAACGATCCCGTAGAACTGGTTCCGCTCCTCATGACGTTCAACAGTCCTTCGTTCAAGAAAGTCTATGAACTGCTCAGCAAATCGTGGATGACCGAGGATGAGCTGATGGCACAGGTCAAAGACGATTCCGTCCCGGTCTGTATCCAGGTCCTAAAGAAGGGCAACCTCGTCGAGGAGCAGTGGCGGATGCCAAAACCCGGCGAGAAGCCGCAGCGGGAGTACCGCGGGACTTACAACAAGTTCCGGGCAAACTTCCAGTGCAATCTCCAGGACCTGACCGATATCCTGTACATCTCGCTCTCGAACGATGAGAGTCTCCGCGATGTCGTCGGCAAAATCGAAGGAGAGATGGGGAACGGCAACACGTCGATCGGCGACCTCTCCCGCAAGTTCGGGGTGAGCCCGGTCTTTATCCGGGGTCTTGCAAAGAGGATCCCTGAACTCGACGTGAAAGGACAGGGGCTGGTGCGGCTTGACACCGGGCGCTAAGGATCCCCTCAACTCTGTTCTGCGCAGCAAGCGGGAGGTATCCCGCTTACAGATATTAGTCGAGATCGCCGAACACCAGCCGGCGGTCCGGCAGCAGGAGATTGCCGTAAAACTCGGCGTCACGCCGCAGGCAATCTCCGAGTACATCCGGGAACTGACTGACGAGGGCATGGTCTCGGCGAGCGGCCGGGGCAACTACGAAGTGACAAAGACCGGTATCGAGTGGGTGCTCGCGAATGCCGAGTCGCTCGAAGCCTATGCCCGCCATATCCGGCGCGATATTATCCAGCAGGTCTCGGTCTGGCCGGCGATAGCGGCCGAAAACCTGCGGGCCGGTGACGAGGTAGGGGTCTACATGAAGGGCGGGTTTTTGTATGCCTCGAAAAAGCCCCAGCAGGCAACGGGAACGGTGGTTGCCGATGCAAAAAAGGATGAGGACGTTGGTGTTGCCCGGTTAAACGGGATCATCGAGCACCACGAGGGCTCGATCCGGATCTGCAAGGTGCCGCGGATACAGCACGGCGGTTCGCGCAAGGTGGACCCCGAGAAACTCAAAAAGATCCTCCACGGGGCCGGGTTTGTCGCGGCCGTGGGGCTTGAGGCATACATTGCGCTCAGGGCCGCCGGCAAGAAACCGGATCTCTTTTTTGGGGCCCGGGAAGGCACTATCGAGGCGGCATTCCATGGGATCGACTGCGTGATCGTAATCGTTGACGAGGAGTTCACGGATTTCTTAAAACGCCTCGAAGGTGTCGGTCTCTCGTACGCCATCGTCGATCTCTTCGCCCCATGAAGATTCTTGTCCAGCCGGTAAAAGGCAGTTACAAGCTTCTCTTTTTTGACGGGAAGCACGTTGTCGGTGTCGGCATTGTCGAGATGACCGAGACCCCCAAGGGCCCGCGGCCGGTCCGGTACCGGCTCCGCTGGGGCTCGCGGAAGGACTACAATGCCACGCCGTCAAAGGATCTGATCTCCCAGCTCCGCGAGGGCGAGGTCCGGATGGTCAAGCCGGACTCGGTGTTCGAGGAGTTCATGAAGGCCTTCCAGATCCGGAGCGGGCAGGTGGAAGCCTGCCGGATGTGCCTCCTTGATGACCGGTACACGCCCATCAACGAGGAGAACCATGTGATCTTCGGGAAGGGCGAGCGGATCTGCCTTGACTGCGGGCGCCGGGAGCTCCGTCGGGAGCTCGCCCCGCTCGGGCACATGGGCCGGGAGACGCTCAAGCATTTCGAGGAACTGCTCATTGCCACCCGGAACCTGGACCGGGTGCTCGCCCTTGTCCAGCCCGAGCATGTCTCGATGAAGTCGGCATTGTTCGATCGTATCGAGGCGCACCCGGTGCTCAAGACCGCAAGCATCATGGAGCTGCCGCTGCCCCGGGAGTTTGTCGATGCCTGTAAGGTCGAGTCCCTCATGCCCGCCCAGCAGCTCGCGGTCGAGGCCGGCCTCCTGCACGGGAAAGACCTCCTTGTCGTTGCCGCAACGGCGAGCGGCAAGACGTTCATCGGCGAGATGGCCGGGATGAAGAACTACCTGTCCGGCCGGGGCCGGATGCTTTTTCTGGTCCCGCTCGTGGCGCTCGCGAACCAGAAGTACGAGCGGTTTACCGATCGGTACGGTGCCTTTGCAAAGACCGGCCTCTTAACAGGGGTCTCGCGCCTCAACCTTCCCGAGACCCGGAAGGTGGGTGACCGGAACCCGCAGGCCCCGATCCTGGTCGGGACCTACGAGGGTGTGGACAACATGATCCGGTGCGGGAAGAAGATGGCAAATATCGCCACCGTGGTCATCGATGAGGTGCAGATGCTCGAGGATCCGGACCGGGGCCACCGGCTCGACGGGATGATCGCCCGGCTCAAGTACCTTGCCCCGCAGGCCCAGTTTTTGTACCTCTCCGCCACCATAGGATTCCCGAAGCTCCTTGCAAAAAAACTCAACTGCCAGTTGGTGCGGTACGATGACCGCCCGGTCGCGCTCGAACGCTACCTCCTGTTCTTAGAGCGCAAGCAGAAGATCCCGACCATAAAAAAACTCACTACCGAAGAGTACAAGGCCACCTCCTCGAAAGGGTTCCGTGGCCAGACAATCATCTTCACGAACGCCCGGGCCCGGTGCCACACGATCGCCGATGCACTCGGGATGCGGGCCGCCGCCTACCATGCGGGGCTTTCGAGCCAGGAGCGCCGCGAGGTAGAGACGAAATTCCTCGAAGGCAAGCTCATGGCGGTCGTGACCACCGCGGCGCTCGGTGCAGGGGTCGATTTCCCGGCCTCGCAGGTGATCTTCGATGCCCTAGCCATGGGCCGGAGCTGGCTCTCGGTGCAGGAGTTCAACCAGATGGCGGGCCGGGCGGGCCGTCCCGATTTCCACGATCTGGGAAAAGTCGTCCTCCTTGCCGAACCCGGCGGGAGTTACTCGCGGGAGATCCCCGGCACGGAAGAGGAGATCGCCTTAAAACTCCTCAAAGGGGAGATGGAGGAGGTGGCGCCGGAGCACGACCTCGAGGCAAGCTCGGAGGAGTACGTGGCAAACGCTGTTGCCTGCGGGGGCGAGGAGGCGGACCTTGCCCGGATCAATACGGCGATGGTGGGGAGCATGGAGCCGGTGCTCCCCGAGCTTGTCGCCCACAAGCTCGTGCGCAGGGAAGGGACAAAGCTCGTGCTCTCCCCGCTTGCAAAGGTGATGTCCGAGCACTTCATCGGGATCGAGCGGCTGCTTGAGATTGTCCGGCTCACGAAAATGATGGACGATCCCCTTGATATCATCGCGGAGCTCGAGAGCCCTCCCCTGGAAAAGGAGGAGCGGGAGAAAAAAGGGATGGCCGGGCGGAACCAGCAGCAGCACGGGCATAAAAAGGGCCACGGGCGGCGGTAGGTCTCCGGCGTTGTCAAATTTTTTGGATGTGTTGTCTCGTTCATCTCCACCGTAACATCTGGCACTCATTCCGGGGATTTGATGGAAGCATTCATTGCTCTTTCCCGGATGAGGTAACGATGGATAGTTTTCCTTTGAGGCCGGTAAACTTTCAGGTTTTCAATTCGCACAACCGTATACCGACCCGGCACTGTTGGATTATTATAGAGTCTTCGTAGAAATCCTGAAATTGCAAGGGCAAATGTTTTGTCAATGGATAATTTTGTGCGAAACTCTTCAACGGTGGCCCAGTGTTCGGTTTCATTGCATGTACTCATGAATTGTTCTAAGAGATCCGGGAAATATATCGGGCATTTCATCATCGTACCTCATTTTTCTGTTTTTGAATTTTACCGTGTCTTCAAGGCAAAGCGGAGTGGAGAAATGATTTCGGGCGGATAATGAGCAGAGGATCGCAGCGAATGGGTGAGGATTCAGGTAAGGAACATTCCCTCGCGATAAACATACCCCCGAATACCGGATCTACCTTTTCCGGCGCACATTCCCAAAGAAGAAATTGCGCTCAGGCTGCCATCAGGTTCGTACGAACCTTACAAACGCTCTGTAAAAAGGTTAGAGAACCCGGGTATCTTTCCCTTTCCCTGTTGTTAACATTTTCACGATAAGAACTCGAAGAAGATCGTTGCTTTCATTTATCCAGCAATGTGCTTTCATAGCTGGACTCTCTACCAGTGTGTCCTTATCGATATTCTGGCGTTCATCACCAATCTCAACAATCCCGGTTCCCTCAAGGACATAAAAGAATACATCGACCGATGTAGTATGCTTCTTGAGCGATTCACCGGGTTTGAGGGAAATTACAACCGCAGATGTTTCCGGGGATTCAAAAATCGGTCGTACATCTACATTGTGGGGGTTTTTCACGGACTCAGTTTTACTTACTTCATGGATTTTCATTTTCATCACTCGTGTGCGTGTGTTTTTCCTCTTGGTTCATGGCAGCGTTTCCTGACTTGCGATGATCGCCCGTCGTCCCAACAGGAGAAGCATGCAAGATCATCTGGTTGAATAACTGGCTCTGGAAGCTGGTGATAAACGGCAGTGTCATAATCACGGCCATGCGCTTCCCGTTTTGTGAATAGATTAACATGGAATCATGATCATCTGCAACAAGGATGCATTCAAGGACAAAGTCGATCCCTTCGCGGTTTATGGGGCTGGAGAAAACTTTCTCGAAGATGTTCACTCCAAAAAAATCCTTCACAGTTCCGGCTTCGAAAAACGAAACCCCCTTTATCGGGGAAATCCCCGTGGCAACTCCCCGAGGGAAAAGGACGTTGACCGTATGCCTCCCGGCAACTGCTGCTATCGGCCCAAGGAATTCATGCAGCGTTTCTGTATTAAAACAAAGAATAACGAGTTCCTTACGAACGCTTTCAATGAGCAGTTCCAGATTTTTCAGGATGGTCCACTCGCTGTGAACGTACCAGATGGGAGAATAATTTTGCTCTGCTCCAATTGAGAGTGCCTCAAGTGTCTTTACACTATCATTGGCGGCGCTATCAAGATCTTTTTTAAGGAGAGAGATTACGCTGTCAGGTCGGACTGCACTGTACATCAGCGGGCTTCCCTGCCGTATGTTGATGAATCCTTTCTTAGATAGGGAATTCAGGATATCGTACACCCGTGCCCGGGGAACATTACTAATCTCATGGATCCTGCGGACATTAGCCTCGCCGAGTCCGACAAGTGCAACATAGATCTTGGCCTCGTATTCCGTGAGCCCAAGCCGGGTGAGATTTTCAACAATCGGCTCCATTTGTTACTATTGTAGGGACAACAAAATTAAATAATTTCCTGCTGAGTATTATGCATGACATACACTGCCATGGAAAAAGCCAATATGGAACTCGTCAGGAAATTCTTTGAAGTCGGCCCTTCAAAAGGCGACATCGAAGCTGCCGATGCCTGCCTTGATACCGAATTATCGTTGCACGTTCCTTTTCCCACTACCGGTTCCGGAATTGAAACAATCAACAATATCGTTAAGGATTGTAGGGCCGCATTCCATGGTCTGTATGTAACAATTGAAGATATGATCGCCGATGGCGACAAGGTTACCTGCCGGTTCACTTCGCGAGGTGTGCATAACGGAGCGTTCATGGGACTCCCGCCAACCGGTAAATCGATTGCTTTGACCGGTATCGAAATATTCCGATTAAAGAACGGAAGAATTGCTGAAATCTGGGGTGAGGCAAATCTGATGGGGCTTATGTTACAGCTGAATATCCCGATGCCCTCTTCGTAACCCGATAACCGGAGATTCACTATGGTACTTGATCCCCTCCCAAATTTCATTGGTTTTTTTTATGCGGTTACGATGATTTTTATCGTTGCATATCTGTGGTACTCCTGTCACTGGCGGCTGAAAATCGGCTGGCTGGTGCTCATCCTCTCGTCAATCCTTGGATTTTTGCTATTCTCTCCTGTTGTACCGTATCAATTCCAGCAGATTGTGCTCAGAAATGCACAGGGTCTGGGAGCTCCCCTTATTGCAGGCATTGTCGGACTTGCGATTCTCTTTGTGCTGACCTGGATCTTTGGGAGATTCTTCTGCGGCTATCTCTGTCCCGTTGGTGCTGTTCAGGAGATTGCATATTCTGCACCGGCCCCGAAATTTCGCCCGCCAAGAAAAATCCTTTTCCTGATTATCCGGTCACTTGTTTTTCTTGCAATTATCCTCGCAGCTGTTGCCTTCTCCTTCTCCCTGCTTGAAGTATTTGGGATCAAGGATTTCTTCTATCTCACCCTCACAGCCGGCTCTGCGGTATTTGTCCTCGTACTCCTGATCTCTCTGTTTTTTTACCGCCCGTTTTGCCGGCTTGTCTGCCCGGTCGGGTTTTTGTTCTCTCTTGGAGCTGTAAAAAGTCTCTTTCGTCTCCACCGGACCAACAACTGCATCAACTGTAAGAAGTGTGAAAAAGTCTGTCCCTCTGAAGAGGGAAAGAAGGAGGATAGAAAGGCAGAATGCTACCTGTGCGGCCGTTGCCGGGATATTTGTCCGAAAGGCGGGGCACTTATTTATTCCATGAACCAGGAACTGTCGGGTCCCAAAGAAGATTAACTCGGTGCGCTGTCGATAATACGATCTGTCCGTGAGACAGTTACCTGGCCGTATGTTCAATGATGTGCCCCATCAGCCGGTTCTCGGCTTTGTGGATATGTTCAAGAAGTGTTGTCTTGTGCATCCCCATTTTTTTTGCCAGACGCCCGGCGTCAATCCGTCGGGGGTATTCAAAATAACCTGCCTGATATGCCGCAAGCAGGATCTCTTTTTGTTTCCCGGTGAATATATTGAAAATTCCACTGATATGGGGATTGTACTCCTCAACGGCAAGGATCTCAGTCTCCCATTTTTTTTTAATGGCTGCGTTTATGACTTCATGTAATTCTTCAGCAGAACCGATAAGGGTCAGGGTGCATCGCCCGCTCTCTACAATTACAGGATATTCAAGCTTCAGATCAACGGCATGAATAAACCAGTTAATCTCGTCCGGGAATTCCCCTTTAATGAAGCAGGTATAGTCGCGGCCGTCTCTGTTCAGGATGATTAGGTTTGAGATTATTCTGTTGTAGGGGATATTTTCGATGGACATATCTTTTTTGATCCTTATCCGGCAGACCCGGGTATGGACATCAGCTCCGATATTGAACAGGGTAATCAGTTCTACGCGTTCGAAATACTGCAGGAAAGGAACAAACCCGACCATGATCTCAACAGAGGTCCTGATCGTCATCTTTTTCATACTACACCATAGGGGTTGTCCGGATAATAAATATGGCCCTACATGTCTGGCTTAAAGCCTAACATATTCTTCAACGGTATAATCGTGAGGTTTGCCCATGAAGGTAAAATACCTGATCTTGCTGATCATGCTGTTCATCAGCACCGGTATAGCTACAGCTGAAGACAACGGTGCAGTTTCTGTTACTTCGCCAACCGTAATCATAGATGGTTATGAAATTACACCATCAGTGCTCATGCCGGGCGATACGGGTACACTGACCGTCACCCTGAAAAATACCAACCAGAACTCCAATATCTTGCAGAACGAGGGAGCATCTTCCGGCGGGTTTGCCACAACGAAGAGTACCAGTATCGGTCTCTTTGTCGAGAACGTCCACCTTGAAGGAAACGGTATCCTTGTTGTGTCGCCAGACTTTTCCCGTCTCGGGTCGCTGGGGCCTGGCCAGTCAGTCCCGGTCACGTTTCTGATCCAAGCGCCGGAGACAGACGGGATTTATTTCCCTGAAGTCTGGATCGATGTCAGAGACGGCACCAGCACCCGGTACCCGGTGCCGGTCAATGTCAATACCCATATTGCCGTGGTAAAAAAACCGGAACTGATCCTGAACCGGACCCTCCCGGATCAGGTAGTCCCGGGCAACGAGTTTACCCTATTTCTTGACCTCTCCAATACAGGCAGCAGTCGTGCTGATGATATCACGGTTGCGATTAATGCATCCGCATCGTCCCTTTCCTTAAACGGCCCGGGGAATTATTACCTCGGTCACCTAGACCCGGGGGACCATGCAACATTCAACCTGTCGCTCTCCACGGACAAGGATTCACCCCTCGGGCTCCGGGACATCCCGGTGACGATCACCTTTGCCAATCCGGACGGAACCCGAGTCACCCAAGTCGAGCATGTGGGCGTCCACATGAAAGGAAAAGCAGAGGTCAGTATCAAATCCCTCACAACAGATCCGGTCCGGGTCAGCCCCGGCCCGTTTACCATGATCCTCCGAATCGAGAATACAGGAACAGACGATGCAAAATCTGTTGAAGCCTCGATCGATCTTCCCATGGCCGGTAATCATAACGCATTTGTCGGGAAGATCGAGCCGGGGAACGATGCCCCTGCGGTCTTTTACCTGACCGACATCACAGACGGTGATTTTCCCTACACGGTCAGCGTGCAGTACGCTGATGATTACGGGAATCACACAATCAGAAAACAACTAACCCTCAGTGTCTCCCGACAGAACAACGCTCTCATAATTGCTGCGGTTGCTGCCCTTGCTGCGCTGTGCGTTGCCGGCATCTGGTACTACCGGAGAAAAAAGGGGCAGTAGGATGTCATCCACATCCCATAGGGTGTCCACATTCCTTGCCCTGCGAAGTCTGGAACGGGGCAACCGGTTTACTCTTGGCCTGACGGTACTTATCATAGGTCTCGTTTTTGTCATGCTGGTATTCCAGCCGGCGCTCCTTGCAGGAATAATCCAGGTCGAGAACAACCAGATTGTCGATTACATGTACGGCAATATTGCGATAGAACCAAAGGAGCACCATCTCTACATCGAAGACGTCTCGTACCTGACCGAGAAGATCAACCGGATCCCCGGTGTTGTTGCGTCCTCGCCCCGGTATGTCACCGCGGCGACCTTTACGTACCACGACACAACACTCGGTAAAACCCTCACATCGGTAAAACCCTCCGATGAGGCACAGGTCCTCACGATACCGGACAAGATGATAGCCGGGGAATATCTGAGCGACGGTGACCGCGACCAGATCGTTATCGGGGAACTGCTGGCCGGCCACAAGGATACCTCGCTTGACAAACTAAAATCCCTCGGCGGCGTACATGTCGGGGACACAATCGACGTAACGTTCAGTAATGGCGTGGTGCGGACGTATCATGTGAAGGGGATCTTTGAAACCCAGTCAACAACGGTTGACCAGACCGGGTTTATAACGACAAAGGAGATGGAATCGGTGATGGGGCTTTCCGACAAGGCTTCCATCGTACTGGTAAAACTCTCCACGACCGGGGATGAAAACAATTTCCGTACAACAATGCTCTCGTACGGTATTCAGGAACCGATCAAGACCTGGAGCGAGGAGGGTGCGGGATTTGTTGGCGATATTAACACGAGTTTTTCCCTGATTAACACGATCATGATTGTCTTCTCGCTGGTCATTGGGGCAATCGTGATCTTCATTGTAATCTTCATCAACACCGTCAACAAACGCAAGCAGATCGCGATTATGAAGGCGATCGGGATTAAAAAAGAGGTGATTGTCAACAGTTATCTTTTGCAGGTAATCTGTCTCTGTATAGCAGGAATTGTCATCGGGCTCCTCATGTTCGATCTCATCGTGTACTATCTCACCACACACCCCATCCGGTTTCCGATAGGCGATATCGCACCAATCATCGAGCCTGTCCGTCTGCTGGGGAGCGTCATCACGCTCCTTGTCGTCTCACTCATTGCAGGTTACATTCCGGCCCGAAAGACTGTGGATGAGGAAATCCTCGATGCTATGAGAGGCTGAATTCATGATCGAAGTATCTGGTCTCAAAAAGATCTACCGGCTGGGGAATGTCGAAGTTGAGGCGCTCAAGGGAATCTCCATCAGCATACAGCGCGGTAAATTCGTGGGCATCATGGGACCTTCGGGAAGCGGAAAGTCCACGCTTCTCCACCAGATGGCTCTTCTTGACATGCCCTCCGCCGGGACGATTCTTATCAACACAACAGATGTATCTCATCTCAGTGACGAGGAACGGACAAAGTTCCGGCTCATGAACCTTGGCTACGTCTTTCAGGACTATGCTCTGGTGTCCGAGCTGAACGTGCAGGAGAATGTTGCCCTGCCCGCGATTATGCAGGGGAGATCACTTGCTGACAGTTACGCGGCAGCCGCTTCAGTTCTCGAAAAGGTCGGTCTTGCCGGCCGGCTCAATCACCTTGTGTACGAGCTCTCGGGTGGCGAGCAGCAACGGGTCTCGATCGCGCGAGCTCTGGTCAACAAACCGTCAATTGTCTTTGCAGATGAACCGTGCGCAAATCTCGACACGGAGAATTCACGGATAGTCCTTGAGCTTTTCAGGGCCGTGAACCGTGACCTTGGCCAGACGATCGTGATGGTCTCCCATGAGCCGTGGCATCAGGAATTCTTCGATCGGATTATTTTTATCCGGGACGGGCTGCTTGATAAGGACAGGATGACGCGGGAGCACAATGAAAGAACCGATGAAGGGCTATGAGATCGGTTGTTTTTTGGAGGATGACCGGAATCTGGCTGGGTAGTATGCAGATTATGCGAACGGTTCGGTGATGTAACAATGCATCCGGTCTATTCTGGGAGAGACGCTCTTAATTGGCTCTTGGGACATTCGGCTGAAGTGATCGTGACAAACTATCAGATGCACGGCATTATTTTTATGGCCACAGGAAATGCCGCACGGTCCGCGGTTCCCGCGTATTTTTCCTGCGCGATCTCTCCATCCTCCCTGCCATTTACTGTGCAGTACATGAAAAAATTTGGTATCCCTTACTTCTTGTCACGTTGCCTTTCCATCCCCGGCGTTGGGATAACCCGGACCATCAAGGTAATTTAAATACGAACCTGCTGTTGTCAGTGGGTAAGGGAAACCATGTTCCAGTACTCCTGCACGAGGGTGGCAAGAAAATTGAGGCGCCTTGGGGTTGCAAAGAAAGCTGCAGCCCGGTTCGCCAGAATCTTTCAGATCATGATGGCCATCCTTGGCGGGCTCATGGGACTAACTTTCGAAATTCCCCATGAATTGTCCGGGCCGATCTCCAGAGCCGGGAAAAATCCTGCAGGCACCCGGAATGGTCTCTTTTTGCCTGCCGTCGCCCTCGAACGTCGGTGACCGCCGGTCCGGGCGCTGATATTCGTAAACCTGATCGAAAGGACGGTGTATTAGCCTGCCGTCCGCTTCGTGAAAGGATGAGAGATCATCCGCACGAGATGCATCTCTCCCGGGATCCGGCGTTAAACGAGACACGTGCAGATCCGGGAAAATAATCCCGGTTACTAAAAAAAAGTGCTGGAGGTTTGATCAAAAAAAAGTTTTCAGGAAAATGGTGATGAATGCATGGAAGCCGCAGTGAGTTTTAAGGAAGTGGGCATTCCGGACGCGATCATGTCCGGTATGGCCGGTACCGGACATGAATACCTGAGTGCAGCAGGGACACGTACGATCTGCACCAAAGAAATTCCGGGCCGGGACACAACCGGGACCGGCATGCCTCCTGCCGGGGATCCGGGCCGGATGAGCGGCACGGGGTTCCGGGCCGGGCGCGTCCGGTATATGTACGAAGACCCGGCTGCATGGTACGGCGACCCGGCCTTTCCTTTGACCGGCGGGCTGGAAAAGATCAGCGTGCGGCTGGACAAGAAGATCGACCGGCAGGGCAAAAGACTCCTGCGGGTCGAAGAACGGGGGAAACTGCCATGACCCGGCCAAGATCTGTCAGCGCAGCAGAGATCCCGATCTTTTTAGTCCCGCATGAAATCGCCCGGCTGATGCGGGACCGGGGCGAAAGAGTGTACCGGATCAGCGTGAAGCGGACCCGTTACCACTATTACAATATCTCGGTCCGGACACGCTCGGTACCGCGGGAACTCGCGCCAGCACCGGAAGTTCCCGGTGCCGTGCCGGTAAAAGCGGAGGGCGGGGCATGACCCGGGGGCCGCTCCCGAAAAAGGCCATCACAAAGGCGCGGGAGATCGCACTTGACCGGGGAATCCTGCTGGACGCCGGCGATCTGGAGGAGGCGCATTACGAATTCTCCCTTTTTTGCCCGGGCAGTACCGTGTATGTGCACGTGCGGCGGATCCGCAGGCATGTTACGACCCCGGAGGAGGTTAAAGAGGAGTTCGGGGAGGACATCGGGAGGATCCGCCGGGTGCCGGAGACGCCGGTTGCGTCACGGGAAATCTGGGTGCTCTCGCCCTGGGGGGTCTGGCAGTTCTTCCGGGTCTATAACGACCGCATTGTCGAGATCCGGAGGGACGGGGCACCGGTCATCGGCCCGGTCCCGGGCGGTACCCTGCCTGCAGCCCTAAAATAATCCCTTTTTTTCCGGGTATGATCCCGCCATGAGAGGGGTGAGTTCCAAAAACACCAATCGGGGCCCGAACTGGCCGTATTTTCCCCATTCCGGGATACGCCCGACCGGCCGGCTTTCGCCCATTTTTGTCCGGGTTTTTCAGATTCGGCCGAAACAGGCTCCGATTGGGTGGAAGGCGCTTTTCCTTTGAGAAAAACCGGCCTGTTTAAACCTGTTTGTGCGGACAGTCGCGGAGCATCCCAGCCACCCGTATATCCCTCCCGGGAAATGCCCTTTTTCCTGATCCGGCAGATCATGGACAACCGGGCCCGGCCGGTGATCTTCTCTGATCTCCCGTGAGGGGAAAAACACCAATCGGGGCCCGGATTGGCCGTATTTTCTCCATTTCGGAATGCGTCCGACCGGCCGGTTTTCGCCCTTTTTTGTCCGGGTATCCCGGATTCCCCCAAAAACCGCTCCAATCGGCCAAAAACAGGTTTTCCTGTGGGAAAAACCGGCCTGTTTAAACCTGTTTGTTTGGGCGTTCGGGGGCAGGATCGGCCTTCCGGACATTGTGCCGGGTGGCAGCCTGCGGCTCCGGACTAAAAAAAACGCCACCGGACAGTTCCCGTTTTTGCGGAACACTCCCCTGAAATTACGGGTTCTGTTTTGCCCGGATCCGCAGATAGACCTCCCGTTTTTACCGGCTGCATTCGCATTCGGCCAGAGACATCCCCTCCGGCCACCTATACTAGTATGTCAAAGGGGCCCCCGAGACAGGAACGAAAGAAGAACAAAGAAGGGAGCGGGATATCCCCCGGCTCCCGCCGGAGTACCGCACGCGGACAAAACGTTCCGGCACGGGACAACACGCCCGGAATATTTCCGCAAAAGACGCCGGCACGAACGATCCGGAGGACCGTTCCTGCACCAGGCCATGCGAGAAAAGACCGGGCCATACCGGCCCGGCCGGGAAAAACTGCCTGCACCGGTAATCCGAACACCATCACACACAAAAGGAGTGATTATCTATGGGAGACTTCATCCAGAACACCGCAGTAAAGACCGCAGTCCGGACGCTTGCAGCGCCGATCCCGGACGTGGCGACGTTTAACTCGATCGTCGCCTCCGTGATCGCGACAAACCCGTTCGGGTGCGTCTCATACATCAGCGCCGGCGTAACGCACGCGCCGGTTGAGAAGACACGGGAGAACTACACCGTAAAGATCGTGTACCAGGACAGCGACGCGAAAGTCGTCGGGAACGACTCCTGCCGGTTTACCTCGGTCACCGGGTTCACCGGCGGGGCAGCGGCCCTCCTCGCGGATTCCGCACTCGCCGCAGCCCACGGGGGCACGGCAGCCCGGGACACCGACACCGAGACCTACTCGGCGACGGTAAAGTGCCACGACCCGAACGGCGAGATCTACCAGGTCACGTTCGGCCGCAGCCAGATCAGCCTCACCTCCTATGAGGACGACGCGATCCGGACAAAGGTCGAAGCCTGGGCCGACACCGTGGCGGCACTTGCCTGAAGGACAGGGGCGATAAAAAATGGAGACCGAAGTTGCCATCACCCTCGCCTTCCTCGGCGCAGGGTTGCTCGCTTACGTGATCATTCCAGGTCTCATGGTCATATGGGACCGGGTCCTCGACCACATGGAGTGGTAAAAGGAAAAAACGGCAGGGGTTCACTCATGCCCCCTGCCACCACCTCCTTTATTTTTTGCTCTATACCTCTTCCCTTAAAAGATATTCAGCCCCCCTCTTGCGCCACCAGTCCCCCGAGGGGGACGGGGCGCAGTGTGATGCTTAGGTATTACCGGGATCCAGCGTGGCCATGTGTACAGGTAAGGCAGCACTATCGCAACCGGGGGATGCCCCAGCGGCGGGGGCGGAGGCTTGCCGAAGCCCCCAAGAGCGGCAATAATAATTTTTGTTTAATCGAACTTTTGGTGGAGATTATACAATCCCCCAAAAAACTTCTGTGCTCCTCCCGGGTCGGAGCAGTTAAGTAAGATTGTGACAGCGCCGGTCTGGTTCACCGAGGAAAATAGTGTAGTTACATTTCTCGACTAGCGCCGGATTCTGATGTCGAATCCCCGATATTGAGATCTTCCCGGCTCACTTCACCTTCCCGTCAATGGTGATCGTCTTCTCTTCTACCGGGATCTGTTTACCGGATTTTTCCAGAGCCTTGTCCACTACGTACCGGACACCGCTGCAGCAGGGGACCTCCATGTGGGCGACCGTGATGGAGCGGATCGCGTGCTGCGAGAAGATACTGGCGAGCTTCTCTATGTACCCCGGGATATCGGGATCGAGCTTCGGGCAGAAGATGATCACGATCTTTCCTTTGAGAAGCTCTGCATGGAACCCGGCATAGGCAAACGGCACGCAGTCCGCGGCAATGAGCAGGTCGGCGTTCTCAAAATACGGGGCAGCGGGATTCAAAAGACTGAGCTGGACCGGCCACTGCCGGAGTTCGGAGTCCGCCGTGCCTGCAACAGGTCTGCGTGATGCGGTGCGGGGGATACTCCGGGCAGCCGAGCCCGGGCAACCGGCAAACGGGTGGGCCCCGTGCGGGCCCTGATGGCAGACAATGCCTTCACCCATGCGGCCTGCCGCCGGCGGATGAGCCTGCGGCGGGGCGGTAGATTTCCGGTCCGGTGCCGCATGATCGGGGATGGGGATTCCCTGCTCGATCAGGTACTCGATTGCCTGATCATACAAGGGAATCTGCCCATGGCCGGCAAGGTGTTCGAGATGGGCCTTAATCACCGGTGCGCTCTGCCGGACGATCGTCTCCATCACTGCCCGCTCATCGTAGGACGCTGCCTCCCGTTCGATAACGGAGATCGCCCCTTCCGGGCAGGTACCGATGCAGGCCCCGAGCCCGTCGCAGAACAGGTCGGAGACCAGCCGGGCCTTCCCTTCGATGAGCTGGAGGGCCCCTTCGGGGCAGTCCGGGATGCACTGGCCGCAGCCCGTGCATTTCGTTTCGTCAATCTGGATGATCTTGCGTTTCATCTGCACTCACTTCCGGTTTTCGCTCCCTGTTTTCGAATAGTTGTGATATTCCTCTGGTCCGGGCATGAATGTTGCGGACTTTTTGGCTTGAGATCCCCTCAGGCCCGCGGTCGTGGGACAAAATAGTGGGGAGTATTATGCCGGCACGAGCCGGGCAAGGTCTGCCTCGACCGTGCTGTTCTTTGCAATCCCGAAGTTGTCCACGAGCACTTTGAGGACGCCCGGGGAGACAAAGGCCGGGAGTTTTGGCCCGAGCGTGATGTTCTTTACCCCGAGGTTTAAGAGCGCAAGGAGGACAAGCGCCGCCTTCTGCTCGTACCAGGCAATATTGTACGAGATCGGCAGCTCGTTGATCCCCACGTTGAACGCCTTTGCAAGGGCCTGTGCGATAACGACAAGCGAGTAGCAGTCATTGCACTGGCCGGCATCGATCACCCGGGGGATGCCCCCGATCGTGCCGAGGTCTAAACCATTGTACCGGTACTTGGCGCAGCCGGCGGTCAGGATCACGGTGTTGTGCGGGAGCGCCTCGGCAAACTTCGTGTAATATTCACGCTCTGCCTGCCTGCCGTCGCAGCCTGCCATGACCACGAAGCGCTTGATGTCGCCTTTTTTGACTGCCCCGATCACCGTGTCCGCTATGGCGAGCACGGCGTCATGGCCGCAGCCCGTTATGAGATCCCGGCCAGGCGAACCCAGGTCCTGAGGGGGCTGGCAGGTCTGTGCGTACCGGATGATGGCGGAGAAGTCCTTTGAACCGTCCGCGGCTGCCGGGATGTGCGTAACGCCCGGGTAGCCGACCGGTCCCGTGGTATAGAGCCGGCCCTGGTAGCTGTCTTTTGGCGGCACAATGCAGTTGGTAGTGACAAGTACCGGGCCGTTGAACTTCTCGAACTCCTCTTTCTGGTGCCACCACGAGGAGCCGTAGTTCCCGGCAAGGTTAGCATATTTCTTAAACGCCGGGTAGGCGTTTGCCGGCAGCATCTCGCCGTGCGTATAGATGTCAACACCGCTGTCCTTTGCCTGGGCAAGCAGCATCTCCAGATCTTTGAGATCGTGGCCGGTGACAAGGATACCCGGGCGTGTGCCGGAACCGGTCTTTACCGGGGTGATCTGCGGGCTGCCGTAGGTTTTGGTGTTTGCCGTGTCAAGGAGGGCGAGCGTTTCAACGCCGATCCCGCCGCATTCGAGTACGAGAGCGGTCATCTCATCGGCCGGGAGATCGTGGAGGGTGGAGGCAAGCCCCTTCTGCATGAACGCGGTGATCTTCTCATCCGTGTACCCGAGGACTACTGCATGGTGGTAGTACGCGGCAACGCCTTTCAGGCCAAAGAGGAGCAGGGCCCGCAGCGAGTGGACATCGTCATTCTTTTCTGCATCGCGGGCGATCTCCTCGGCCTTTGCCGCGATCTCTGCCTCGTTCCAGGGGGCCCAGGTACAGGCTGCCGGTTCGTCTGCGCCCGCAACCGGGAGTGCATCCCGGATGGAGATCGCCTGAGCAATCAGTGCCCGGAACCGCTGGTCGTCGAAGTTCACGTTGGTGAGCGTGGAGAAGAGCACTTCAGCGATGAACCGGCCGGCGTCCCTGTTCTCCTTTCCCCTCTTTGCGGCGGCAATGTTTCGCTCCGCAATCCCCTTGCAGAGGTAGATTGCAACGTCCATCAGGCCCGCGGTTGCGCTCTCCTTCCCGCAGACTCCCTTTACCGTACAGCCGGTTCCCCGCGCTGTCTCTTCACACTGGTAACAGAACATTTTCGAGCACCTTCGTATCCTTTTCCTACAAGGTTTCTTTAGTATACTAAGGTTAAATAGGAAAGAGTTTCAGAAACTATACCATGGACAAGAGCTGCACGGTCAACCGCACGGTCAGATACCTCACCAAGAAATGGACGCTTCTTGTCATCCTCGAGATCTACAAGGGGCCGGACCACACCCGGCGGTTCTCGGAGCTTATGGAAGCGCTCGGCGACATTACCCAGAAAGTGCTCTCGGAACGCCTGCGGGAGCTCGAAGCGGAAGGAATCGTACAAAAAAAGGTGGATGCAACCACCTTCCCGGTAAAGAGCGAGTATTCGTTAACGGAGAGCGGCCTTGCGCTCATGGACGTGATCCGGGGGATCAAGCGCTGGGCGCTTAAGTATAAGATCGACAACATCCCCTGCGGCAGCCAGGACTGCGAGGTCTGCGTGCTGTAAGGACGGCCGGCCCATTGCTTTAACTGATTACAAAGAAAACACAGATACTTGCATTATGATCTGCCCGAACTGCGGGACCCGGCTGCCCGAAGGAAGCACCCGCTGCCACTTCTGCGGGTTTGAGGCGAGCCCCCGCCCGACCCGTGCCGAGACCGGTATCGTCGTCGTGTCGCTTGCGGCCGTGATGATCGCGGTCAGCCTCTTTTTTGTGGTGCTTACGGCGGACTCCGGTCTCGACCTCCGGTTCCGGGTGACGGTCTGTTTTATACTCGGCGCCGTTGCTGCATGGTGCTACTGGAAAGTCAGCCGGTGGGTCAGCCCCCGGCTTGCCCGGATTGGGTAAAAAAAAGAACCGTCCCTCCCTGAAAGGGACACGTTTTTTTTTAAATAGTGGATCCGGTTCAGGACTGCCGGGCCACGCAGAGCCAGCGATCGTAGAACGCATCGCCGGTATTCTCGCGGATCTCGACACTCCGCCCGGCCTCTTTTGCCCATTCCTCTATCAGGTGCGTCTCGGGCTCGGTCCCGACCGTGATGAGGGTCTCGCGACTCACCGCAAAGAGACCGGCAGCTATCGCATGCCACATCTCCGAGGAGAACGTGTTGATCTCGCCCATCATGATCCCGATGGCCTTTGGCACCGGCTCGGTATATGCCGCGACCTGCGTTGCATCGATGCACATGGTCTCTTCGGGAAGCAGCCGCATTTTTTCAAGACCAAGGGAGAGGAGCGCCGGGTCGTTGTCGAACGAGAGCGGGGTGTACCCGAGCTCGCGGAGCACGAGCGACCCGACCCCCGAGCCGCAGCCGCAGTCGATACAGGTCTCTCCCGAACCCTTCCCCCAGACACCGGTAATCGCATCGGAGAGAATTCCCTTTCTGACCGGGTTGAGGTCCTCGAATGCCGGGGCCACTTCTTTCCTGAGCAACAACGAGAAGTACTCGCGGACTGCTGCCGCCCAGACCGCCCGGTCTTCCTGGTAGATCTCGCCGTTCACCTGCTCGAAGGCATCGATGAGGTTCACGCTCGGGTGCCGGCAGAGAAACGATCCTGCGATCCACCCGGCCTTCTCATGGAAAGCGACCGCGACCGGGTCCTCGTTCTCGTCCACGAGCATCCTCCCCTCGTCGCCGTTGTCGGCTGCAAGGAGGCTCGTGTAGAGCGGGTCGGTAAGTGCTCCAAACGACGGCTCGATGAATGCAACCTCGTCGAGCCCGAGGATTTCCGCGGCTTTCTGCGGCATTAGTCCCCGCTCCCGATGTGCATGCCGTGGGGTGCCTCGATGATCCCGTCGATCTTTGCCTCATCGGAGAGGAAGATCTCCTTTGCGATCACGTCGCCGAGGATATGTGCGCCGGCCTTCACATGCACCTTCCCGCTGCTCTCCACGTTCCCGTGCACGGTCGATCCTCCCGCGATACTGATGGCGCCCCGGGCCCGCAAGGACCCGAACACCACGGTCTCTTCAAGGAGGTCGATCGAGCCGGCCCGGATATTGCCGTGCAGCCGGCACTTCCGCCCGATCTTCATCGACGAGGGAACGGCAAAGACCTTCATGTTGAGTTTCGAGCGGGCCGGGATCATGAGCGGGAGCTCGGCCTTTCCCTCATCTTCAAAGAAATTGTCGATGATCCGGTCGAGCTCTTTCTCGTTCTCGATCCTGAGCATGGTCATGAGATAGATGAGGATAAAAACGAGCACCGGCATCGGGTTTCTCACCGCGATCTCGCCGGTCGCCTCAAAGCCCCCGGCGATCTCCACCTTCTCGCCGATGTCGAGCGTCCCGTTTACCACCAGTTTTCCCGCGATATGGACGCCTTCGCCGATATACGCGTCTTTCTTTGCTATCACATCGCTTCCGATCTCGCACATGTTCCCGATCCGGGCATCGCCGTTTGCCCAGATGTACTCGCGGATTTTTGAGGACTCACCCACGTACACGTCGGCGCCCCGCAGGCCGTAATCGATCTGGCAGAACTCCCCGATCACGATATCCCGGTCTGTCTTGAGGCTGTGTTCCTGGAGTTCCGTCCCGTCGGGAAGGAAGCAGTGCTTGTGCCAGTTCTTTACCGTATCCGCGCTCATTGCTCACCCGTGATCATTTTTATGCCCCGTACTTGTGCGTCCGGTTGACGAGATCGAGGGCGATCGGCAGGAGATCCGCCCCCCTGATCCTGCCAAGACCCCCGCATGCGCAGGCCCGTTCGCCGTATTCGTTCACTGCATCGGTCCTTACCCCGTCCCCGTGGACGATCACCGGCACCGGGTCGGCGCTGTGATCCCTGATACTGCACGGTGTGGAGTGGTCGGCGCACACAACGATAAGTGTGTCTTTGAGACCGGGTAACGGTACAAGCTCCCGGTCCACCTTTTCGATGAATGCCTTTTTCTCCTCTGCATGCCCGTCATGGCCGGATTCGTCTGCCCCCTTGATGTTGACGAGCACGAAGTCCCGGTGCGAGAGTTCGCGGACCGCTGCTGCAATCTTTCCCCCGATGTCGGAATCCTGCGAGCCGGTGATTCCTGCGACCGGCACCCGTTCGAGGCCGACCGCACTCCCGATCCCGGCGATCAGGCTTGCGGCAGCGATCACGCTCCCGTCAAGGCCGTACTTATTCCTGAACGGTTCAAAACGTCCCATCTCCCCGGCGCCCCGTAAGAGGACGAGGTTTGCCGGGGCAAGACCCTGTTTTTCGCGTTCCCGGTTGAGCGGGTGATCGGCGAGGATCTCCGCAGACTGCCGGACAAATTCCTTGCAGGCAAATGCTGTTTTTTTGTCCCGGGTATTATCCCGCAGCGGGCTGATGGCACCCGGGGGCACCCGATCCATTTTCGGGTCGTTTGATGAGACGCAGTGGCCAAGGCCCTCTCCTTTGAAAGCGAGTGCTGCCCGGTGGCCGGCCCCGGACCGGAACACAAACCCTATCCCGAACTTCGAGAGATCGACCCCGTCCTGAACCGCCTGCGAAAGGGCACCGGTATCGTGGATACGCCCGGCTCGTCGGTCTATCACGAGCCCGTCCGGGGAGACCGTTGCATAGTTGCACCGGAAGCCGATCATGCCCGGCTCCATCCGGATCCCCGTTCCTTCGCATTCGAGCGGGCCCCGGCCGGTGTAATACGTCCGGGGGTCGTAGCCCAGAAGGGCGAGGTGGGCCGTGTCGGACCCGGGCCGGATCCCCGGGGCAACCGGGTCCATGATCCCGGTTATACCGTTCCGGGCAAGCCGGTTTAAATTCGGGCGGTCTGCCGCTTCAAGGGGGGTGAGGTTTTTAAGCTCCGGGCAGGGCCGGTCGGCAAGCCCGTCGATAACAAGGAACAGGATCCGGGAAGCGGTCATATATTTAAGGATTGATTGGGCGGCCGGGTTAATTATGCTTCCCGGTTATCTCCCGCCCTGCCGGTACAGGGGAACCGGGGATCTTTGTAACATGCACAAAGATATGCGGGAACCTTGTCGGGGAAACCACTTCGGCCGTGCAGGGAAATTCCCGTGAACGTGCCGGATAAAAACAAAAAAAGATTATGCGGTGGAGACCGGTGCTGCGACCGGCTCGACCTTGGACTTGACGATCTCGACACGGCGGGTCGGGTACAGGGTCTTTACGGCCTTGAAGAGATCCTTGGAGATCTCGCCCGAGACGATGCCGTTCACGAGAGCGTTCATGTCCCATGCCTGGGCCTGGGCTGCAATGCTTGCGAGGATCGCGTTTCTTAAAGCGTGCTCCTGGGCGATGTTTGCCCGGGCAAACGTGTAGCAGCTGATGGTCAGGCGCACGAGCTTGTTGTCCTTTGTCGTGAGCTGCGCATGGCAGTCGATGCGGGAGCTGCGGCGCTTGACAAGGGACCGGAGGTAGTCGCGGGTCACTTCGTGGCCGACAAACTCGGTGTAGGCTGCATCGCCGGTGACTTCTGCGATCTTAAAGCTCATCTTGATGTGTTGCTTTGCGTAGTCGTTTGCGATCTCGCCAAGGGTGGCCTGCATGATCCGGCCCTTGACGCTCTCGGTGTCGTTTGCAATGGTGTCGCCGATGTACGCCTTGCCGAGGTTGTCGGGGGTGTACACCTTGAACCAGCTCTTGGCTTTCCAGCCTTCAACTCTTCTTCCAACCTGTTTCTTCTTTGCCATAGTATCAACTCATGAATTTTATTACTCGGTTCTGCTTCCTGTTCTTGTACGCGTGAGTGTTGTTGCCTCGTCCGCGATTGCCAGATTCATCAGGTAATCGTCTACCGATGCGATGACCGACCTGACCTGTGTGCCGGAGAGCTCCGTTACGACCCGGTCGCCGCAGGCTGTCGTTGTCATGCCCGTAAGGTTATCCGGTGCAAGCGACGACGCCACGGCGGGCGCATCTGCGTGCAGGGTGGAGATCTTCCCCGTAACCTGCATCATGCCGAGAGCGCCTCCCGCCAGCCTTTGACAAAGGCTGCAAGCTGGTCGCAGGGAATCGTCGCCCCTGCACGGGTGCGGTGGCCCCCGCCGTTCCCGCCGCAGGCTGCGGCAAGGTCACGGATTACCGGCCCGATATCGGCGCTGATGCCATCGGGGGTGCGTGCCGAGCACCGGCAGGAACTCCCCGTTTTTGCGTACACGAGCACCGGTGCCTGCTGCACCCGGTCCCGGGAGAGCACGTCCGCGATATCGCTTGCAAGCGATGCATCCTGTGCCTCGTACACGGCAGTTCCTGCTTCCGTATCGGGGCGCACGGTTTTTACCGCGCCGATCACGGCAAGATAGTGCTGCCGTGCCCGTTCCCAGGCATCGGTGAGCTCCGCAGATGAGCGGAGGCAGAGGGCAACCGCAAGGTCGCCGTATCCCGATTTGCCGCAGGCGTCGATGACTGCGGTAAGCGCATGTGCGTCCTCGATAACCTCGCGTTCCAGCCGGAGCGTGTCACCGTAGAGCAGCCCGAGCCCTTCCGCAGAGGTCTGCGGGGCGGACCGGAGCACGGCGAGACTTAAGAGCGTCCCGGTGCTGATGGCGTCTTCCCCGTTTGCATCTGCAAGAAGGTCGGCAACCGCTGTCTCGTCCCCGCTGATCCCGTCAAGGTAGGGCCGGGTGGCAAGCAGCCACCGTTCCGCCATGTCGCGGCCGGCAAGGGTGATGCCCCGGGCCGGGACAATGATCCCGTTTACCACGCCCTCGTTGAAGATCTCGAGGTTTTTCCCGGCAAACGCCTGGCCGTCCCCGATGATGCCGGGCATCACGAGGCCGGCAAGGTCGCGGTTGTCCCCCATCTGCCGGGCGACAAGATATGCCATCCCGGCGGCGGAGAGTTCGCGGTCGCCATCGATCTTTTCAAGGTGCGGGTTTGCATGGAACTGCCCGGTAAAGGCCGGGAGGTGGTGGTCCACCACGATGGTCTCTAGCGGCAGGTCTTCGGTACCGGATCCCATGTCGCAGAGAAGGGTTGCCGCGTCGTGCGAAAAGCCGTCGTGCGGCATTTCCGCACAGATCCGCAGGCGGAACCGGATCCCGGCCCGGAGCATTGCATGGCAGAGGATTGCCCCTGCTGCAATGCCGTCAGCGTCGTGGTGTGCGTACACCTCGACGTACTGTTGGCGTCGGATCTGGTCGGCCACGATCTTCGCGGATTCTTCAAGTGACATAGCGTATCGGTAGCAGCGATTAATACCTGATTACCTGGACAGCAGGATCTCGGCGTTCTCCGGCTTGTAGGTAAAGCCGGCGGGCAGTTTCTTCGTGCCGGTGTAGTACCGCACGAGCCTGCGGATCTTGGCCTCGACGAGATGGAGCTGACGCTTGTTGTGCAGATCCTTGGTGTTCTCGGTTAAGTGCTTGCGCAGGCCGAGCGCCTTGATCATGAGATCGCGGAGATCCTCGGGGATCTCGGAGCTGACCTTGTTCTCTTTCAAGATGTCACCGATACGCTTACCGGTGACCAGCTTGACATCGGGAACGCCGTAGCGGTCCCGCAGGACGAGACCGATCATGCTGCTCGATGTGCCTTCCTTGCGGAGATCGACGATAAGTTTCTCGATCGCTGCCTTGTCCGTGTTGGACCATGCGGGCGCTTCGCTGCGTGCCGGTCGGACAGAACTCGACTTGCCTCTTCTTCTGGCGTGCATTCGTGCCATGGATATACCTCTGTAATGGATATGTAAGTCCAGAAAAGTGCAGTATTTTTTACTGACTCTCTGTAATCCCAAAGCCTGTTAGTTTTGAGGCCGTGCCTTGAAACGGGCACGTCGGACTTACATCTGTCAGCACCTGTTTTAAAAAGTGCTGTTGTATTATTGACCGCTGGCGATATTAAGGGTATCTGATACCTGCCGCCGTCACCGGGGCCTGTCGGTGGGATCCGGCACTTTTTTTACGAGCCCGTACCTGCCGATCAACAGCCACCCGGCAAGGCAGGCGATCCCGACCGTACCATAGATCATCCCGAGGCCGTGGACAAGGCTCTCTGCGTCCATGGAGACAAGGGCCATCCCGGCGCTGCCGAAGAGAAGGCCGGCGCAGTTGATCAGTGCCGCAGCAGAGCCGGTATCCTCTTTCTGCTGCGAGAGCATGAGATAGGCCCCGGGCGGGCGGACGCAGGCGCTCATGAGCGATGCGGGAAAGAGAACGAGGGCAAAGACAAGAGGTCCGGTGCTGCCCAGGAAAAAGATGAGCACACCCCCGGCGATCATGGTGACAAAACTGGCAACAATGACCGATCCGCGGGAAAACGAGCGGGAGAGCCGGAGGTAGAGGAAGGGCCCGGCAATCAGGGCAAGGGCGTTGAACGCGAAGTAGAAACTGTACCACTGCTGCGAGAGGCCGAAGCTGTCCTCGTAGATATAGGATGAATCGGCAATGAATGCCAGGGAGGCGGTACTCACGAGCGAGAATACCAGGAGGAGTGCCGCAAATCCCGGGTTTTTTATAACCGTTCCGATCCGGCGCAGGGATGCTGCCACGCTGCGGGTACTCCGTACGGGGATGGTCTCGGTGAGCAGCAGGGCTCCGGCAAGGGAGACGACCCCGATGATCCCGAGCACGGCAAAGAGGCCTCTCCATGAAGTGTACGGGAGCATGAAGGCGCCGAGCACCGGGGCAATTGCCGGGGAGAGGACAACCATGGACTGGACAACGGCGAGCACAGATTCCTGCCTGCGACCCTCGTACACATCTTTTACCATTGCGGTCGCAACTGCGGAAGCGGCACTGCCCCCGGCGGCCTGGAGGCAGCGGAAGATGATGAGCGGCCAGATCCCCCACGCTGCTGCGCAGGCTATGCTTGCCGCGATATAGAGGATCAGTCCAAAGAGCAGGATCGGGCGGCGGCCGTACTTGTCTGAGAGCGGTCCCCAGACAAGCATCCCGAACGAGAAGATGACAAAGAAGAGGACGAGCGTCAGGTTCGTGAGATCTGCAGAAACGCCGAAGAAACTGCCCATGCCGGGCAGGGCCGGGAGGTAGATGTCTGTGGAGAGCGGGACAAATGCGGAGAGCAGGGCGATGAGCGCGATGAGGCCCCGGTCGCCGAGGTATTTCTGCGGGTGTGGCAATACCGGTGCATCTGCGGGTTCCATGGTCTCTTCCGTGATTTTAAAATTTTTGTAAAATGTTGTCCGGGTAGGACTATAGCATTTGCCGGTGCGGGACCCGCCTTTCCGCATATTCTTTTTAATCTGCCGGCGCCAATGGGGGATATAGTATGGAACCGATGCCCGCCGAGCAGCCGGACGAGGACCTGGGGATCCGGTTCCGGGACTGCTTCTCGGTAAAGTACCTCCAGTCCGCCGCCCTCTTCTGCCGGCTCGCGTACCGAATCGAAACGGAGTATACTGCAGCCGGGGCGATAGCTGCGGACGGGCGGCTCCGGCACGAGGCCTTTGTCCTGAACGCGATCTTTTCATCGGTGGCATTCCTGGAGGCCACGATAAACGAGCTCTGGTCGGATGCCGCCGACAATGCGTACTGCTTCACCGATGAACACAACGAGGCGCTCCTGAAAGCGATCGGCGAGAAGTGGAACAACGAGAACTATTTCGACCGCACGCCCCTGCCGCTCAAGTACCAGAAGGTGCTCGAGATCGCGAATCTGTCGTTGTTTCCCGAAGACGATCCGGATTTTACGGGCATAAAGGAGATCATCGCGATCCGAAACTACCTGATGCACTACCGGCGCGAATGGATTCCCCTCCCGACCGGCCACGGGCCCGGGGCAGGTGCCGGGCCGCATGCGGAATCGTTCGGGAACCACCTTGCGGGCCGGTTTCCCGAAAGCCCGCTTGCCGTCCCCACCCTCCCCTTCTTCCCGGATCGGTGCCTTGGCCACGGGTGTGCGGAGTGGGCGGTAACAACCAGCCTGCAGTTCACCGACCGGTTCTTTGCCCCGCTCGGGCTGCCTCCGTCTTATGAGGGGATCCGGAGTGAGCTGGGGACAAGGTGAGGCAGGAATTTTTTTAGCGGGAAACACCGGGAAGAGAAGGCAGGGTAAGTACTTGAGCACGGTATCCGCAGTCCTTTAAAACCACATGAAGGAACACACCCTCCCAAAACTACGGCCAGATGAAGAGTGCTGTCAGGTGTGTTTTATACGCGATGAGAACCCGTTTTTGGGCCGAATTCGTGCGTGTTTTGGCAATATGGGGAATATTCCGGGCCCGCACAGGGCCCGTAATACCCACTGTCCGGAACCACCCTCCCCTCAGGTATCCCGGTACAGAGCAAAAAGGAAAAGGTAAAATCGCAGCCGGAAAAATTTCCTCTCAGGCAATCGTACCCGATCCCGGGAACACCTCTCATCATACCAGAGTATAACAAGGGTGCGAAAGAAACGGTATTTCTAAGCTACCCTTACAGGAATACCCCGTCACCACGGTCCGGAGGATTAAAAAGGTGGAGAATAGAAAATGCCCGTTCTGCAACCCGTATGCAGACGATATCGTTGCCAAAAACGATCTCTGCTATGCCCGCTGGGACCGGCATCCGGTAAGCAAAGGCCACATCCTTATCGTTCCGTTCCGGCACGAGTCGGACTTTTTTTTACTGACTAACGAGGAACGGGCGGCAATCCTCGCGCTGGCAGACGACTGCAGATTTGTCATCGAAAAGAATTTCGAGCCAACCGGTTACAATATCGGGTTCAATGTCGGCGGTTCGGCCGGGCAGACCACGATGCACACCTACTGCCATATGATTCCGCGTTATCCCGGCGATGTAAAAGAGATCCGTGGCGGGATACGTGCTGTTGTCCCGAAATTCTGACCGGGATTACGGGTCGGGAATACGCATCTGATGCGCCGGTGACAGGTGGATACCCGGACATCCTGCGGTGTCATCTGGTCCGGGATGGGAAAAAGACCAAAAAAAGTGAGCCCCAGGGGGGCTGTTTAGAGTTTCTTGTACAGGTTTGCGTATACAATCTGGCCTTTCTTCTTCTTGTGGCGCTCGCCCAGATCGCCGATGAAATGGGAGAACTTCGCTTTTGTGCCGTCAATTTCAAGCTCGACGGTATCAACCGGCTTGAACCCGGGCATCATCACTTCGATATCGCCGAAGATGATGATCTCGCCCTGAAGGCTCTGGCCGCCGATCTTGCTCTTTGCATTGCCTTTGACAACAAGGCGGCCGCCCTCCGCGTGGGTCATGGGGTGGACATCGATATTCCCGTCGACGACAATCTCGCCGCCGGTCATATACATTGCGATATCCGAACCGGCGTTGCCCATGACGTGGATCTTCCCGCCGGACATACCCCGCCAGTCGCCGCGGTATGCAGCCCCGAGATAGTTCCCCGCATTGCCTTCGATAGTCAGCTCCCCGCCTTTCATGGCAAGGCCGGCAAAGGCTGCGACATCCTTCTTTGCGGTAATCTTTCCGCCCTTCATCCAGGCACCGACGTACAGGTCGGCGTTTTCCTCGATGACCAGTTCCCCGGCCGTCATCTTGAAGCCAAGGTACTTGACCTTCCCGGTATCGCCTTTGACAATGATCTTTGTCTCTGCCGCAGTTGCCCCGGCTTTCCCGGCAACCTCGAAATATTTCCCGAGTGTCTGGGTGGTGTTTCCTTCGAAAACATCGAGTCCTGCGATCTGCTCTGCGGTCTTTCCCGCAAATGCATCGGGAGACACATTGTCGGCCTCAAGGTAGAGTGCAGGCAGGTTTTTTATGGTAATGGTTACGGTTTCCATCATACTCACCTACGCCTGTGTTGCATCCACTTCAAGCGCAAACGGATTGGGGACGAAGTGGTGTCCGAGCGCTTCGTAGTTGTTCTGCGTTATGCTGTAGTACTTGACGAACTTCTCTGAGATATCGCGCTTGACCTGGGCGTTCTCCTTTGTCTTGACATCGACCCAGAGCGTGCGCTTGTGGCCGTTGCTGACGATCTCACCGTTGCTGACAACCTGGACGCCGCTCTTGAAGACCGCGGCGCAGCGGGAGAAGGCCTTCTCGATATCGTCCGGGTTTGCAATTGGCTTGTCCGGGTTGATATTGTACACGGCGACATCTGCTTCCATGCCGGGCTTTAAGCCGCCGCACAGGGCAGACAGGCCAAGAGATTTTGCCGGGCCGGCGCGGGTCATCGCAGCCAGTTCGTAGAAGGTGATCTCACGGTCGATGCTGCCGATGCTGGTCTGCGAGAGAACCTTGTCCTTGTGCTTGAACTCATTGATCTGCGTCTCGCGGGCCTTGGTACTCATGAGCCACTTGAACACACGCGGGTACCGGGTAAACGGACCGGCGTTCGGGTGGTCGGTGGTGATGTAGCAGCGCATCGGGTCTTTCATCATTAAGGGGATCTCAAGACCGATCGCCCACTGGATTGCACAGACCGAGATGTTGGGGCTGTAGATGTAGGGCACGACACCAGCTGCGGTTTCGAGCTCGACATCCACGTTTGCCCACTTTAAGTGGTTGAGGCCGGTGAGGTGGTGCTCGAACGGGCCGTCAGCGGTCATCGTCGTGGTCTCGTCAAGCGTGACGTTCCCGGTATCGATGGTGATGTTCTTGTGCGCATTGACGTAATCCGTGACTTCCTTTGCACCGGATTCAAAGTCCGCCCAGTTGGTTCCCTTGTACGAGTGGAACTGGGTGTGCGTGAGGTGCATGACCTGCTCGCGGCCGAATTTGTTGTGGGTCTTTACGCCCTCGGCAAGTGCGAGGGTGTCAAGCGTTGTCTGGTAACATCCCGGGTTCCCGAGATCGTTGGGGTGGATGTGCACCGAGTGCGGAAGGCCGAGGTACTCGTTGGCCTCGATAAGCCCCTTGACAATCTCTGCGGGGGTGATATCGAAGTACGGCACCGGGTCATGGACGGTAAGGCAGTTTAAGCCCCAGGCCCAGGCTTCCGTTCCGCCGGGGTTGACAACCTTGACGGCATAGCCTTTGGTCACTTTGAGCAGCCAGGCGATATATGCAGCCGTGTTCTCGACTTCGTGGTTCTTTAAGTATTCGAGCACGAACCAGTTGTTCCCGAAGACCGGGAATGCGCCCTCGTCGATGATGGGGGTGTCGCGGATCTCTTCGTGCACATGGCGGGAGAAGAGCGGCGGCATTGCAGCTTCCATTGCCGTGGTGTAGCCCATCTTCGCATATTCGTACCCGGTCTTGAACGTGGTCGGGATCGAAGCCCCGCCGCCCATTCTCTCCATACCGTGGGTCGGGGTGCAGGAAAAGAGCTTGTCTTCGGGCCGGTAGATGCGGCCGAGGTTGACCTTGGGGCCGGCAATGTGCGAGTGGATCTCCACGGCACCTGCCATGACGGTCATATCCTTTGCATCGATCACTTTTGCCGAGGAGCCGACCTTGTCGACAATCTTTCCGTCTTTTATTGCAACATCTGCCTTGTCGCCTTTGATCCCCTGGACCGGGTCAAAGACATGACCGTTTTTTATGAGATATTCTGCCATGATTATGCCACCCCTTTGAGTTCTTTTAAGCGGTCGCGGACTTTTGTGAGGAACTGTTCGTCAGTGAGCATGCCCTCGGGCGGTTCGACTACCTTGCGGCAGTCGATCGGGACATTGTCCATACGGTAGCAGTTGCCACCGGTCTCGACACCGTTAAAGGCAACCGGGACATGGAGCTTGGAAACGCCGCTTGTCGGGGTCAGGTGCGGGTCAATGCAGACCGAGGGGAGGTTTGCGATGGGTTTTACCGCGCTTATCGGGAAGTGTGCACCGGGATCGCTCCCGATGGTAAACATCGCGTCGATCTCGCCACGGGTCAAAAGGTCGATAGAGCTCGTGTCGCCCGGGTTGTAGCGTGCAAAGCCCCTGGTAAGGTCCACAGCATACGGGAACCCGAACTGCCATGCGAAAACTTCGCCCGAACCGGTGACGTTATAGTGGCCGCGCATCGGCATGATCGAGAACTTCGTGTGCTCGTTTAAGTCCTTGGTGAGGGCAATCGCCTCGTCGATATTGTGGTTCTTCGAGAGAGACTGGGTGACACCCATGCCGAAGAAGATGATGCCGAACCTGCCGCTTTTTAGGATGTCAGCGGATTCACGGATCTTTTCTGCCGGGATGCCGGCAACTTCATCCGGGAGCCACTCGCCGCGGAGTGCGACACGGAGGGCGTTTAAGAGTTCGTAGTCCCTGCCCTGCTCTACCTGGAGATGGATATCGGCCATCTTTGCGGTGTCTGTTGAACGGGGGTCCACTACAATGAGCTTCCGGCTCATCTGGCCTTTTCCGGTGAAAAAGCCGCGGGGGAAGATCGAATACCGGGACATGTGCCGCGGGTGGGCGTGAGCCGGGTTGCAGCCCCAGAAGATGACGCGGTCGGCACGGTTCTTGACTTCGCCCAGTGTGCAGCTGGGAAGACCGATATCCTGGACGGCGATAAGGGTGGTCCCATGGCAGACTGCTGCCGTGTTGTCGCAGCATGCCCGCGAGATTTCAGCGATCTCGTTACCAACGCTCTGTGCTTCGCAGTTGGTGGAAGACCAGCCGTACATCAGGGGCTTTTTGGCCTTTGCAAGCATCTGGGCGGTATATTCAACAGCCTCATCGTAGCTGATCTCTTTCCACGAGCCGTCTTCCTGGTGCATTCTCGGGCGGACCACACGGTCCTTTGCCTGGGAATGGAGGAACTTTTCCGTGCCGATGACACAGGCATTGTTCACTTCGAGCAGTTTCTTGCCATCGTCGGATACAATGACCTCCACATCGTCGCAGAGCGTACCGCAGAACGGGCAGATGACATCGGTAATGGTCTTGGTCATGCTGATTTCACCCCGCAGAGTTTCTGTACGAGTTCGATACCGAGAAGAACCGGCTCGTTTGCGGCGACTTCAAGGGTTACCGGTGTTCCCTTAAACGTCGGCATTCCGGTCGAGTACGTATTGGGGTCCACAATGGAGTTAGCCCACGGTCCCATCGGGATAAATGCAACGCCCGGGTGCGGCCCCTGGCTTGTCTCGATTGCTTTTACGACCACACTGCCATGGGGGCTGGTGACACGGACATTGGTGCTTGTCCAGATGCCGAGCGCCTTGAGATCGGTACGATCGAGTTCGATGATGCCGGCAGCATTACGGTAACTGGCTTTTTCCTTGCCGCCTTCGATTGCAACACCCTGCTGGATGCTGCGTCCTGAGATCAGGTTGAGGGTAATGGTTTTTGTCATGGTTATGCCTTCCAGGGAAAAGAAAAGTTCACGAGGCCTGATACGGTTCGTCCTGGTTATGCCTCAACCAGCGGGCTGGCGCCTTTTCCTGCCAGGCGGATGACACGATACGGACAGGCAATCACACAGACGCCACAGCCTGCACAGAGTTCGGTCTTGACGTCAAGGTGAACGGATTTGCCGTTTTTCACAGCGTAGATCTTCTCCTTTGTTACGGGATCTACCGTGTACAATTCGAGTGCATCGACCGGGCATGCAACCACACAGTTGCCGCAGCCGGTGCATTTCTCCATATTCACATGTACTGAAAACGCCATTTGTATCACGCACACAAATTACGATTCTTACAGACTCTAGGTTATCTGGAGTGTTAATTAAAGTTATCTAAATTTGCAAATGGGGTACGAATTAGGTTTTAACAATCTGTAAAAAGTTAACCACATCCGTTCTACCCTATCGAAGCCTGTCACAGTCCCTCCGACCGTTTCGGTACAAAACCCGACTGCAGGGGAATCGGTCTTTTTACCGTGACCGCAGAAGACCCGGACGTATCCCGGTGGCATATCTGTCTGATGAAATACTGCTAAAAAAGGCGGAATCGTGGGGATTAGACCGTTCTTATTATGCCGGTATCTTTTGTATCGTACCCGCCAAGGACCGCGAGCACCGCACGGAACTCCTCTGACCTGATGGTTTCTATCATCGCCGCCACCCGGGGTTCGTTTCGGTGCTCATGGCGGATGGCGAGCTCGTATCTCTCGGTTGCTACCGGGACAAATGACAACCCAAGGGTACGGGCGGCGCTGTATACGCACATCCCGGCATCCGCCTCCCCGCTTTTTACCGCAAGGGCAACAGCTATGTGGGTTGTGGCCTCCCGTTCGTAGCCCGGAATAGCCGTGGGAGAGATCCCCTGGCGTTCCAGTTCGTAATCGAGAAGGATGCGGGTTCCCGATCCTTTCTGTCGGTTGATGAACTGCCGGCCGGGAAGATCGGAAATGTGTAATCCTTCCCGGGAGACTATGCCCTGCTGGCGTTCGGCAACACAGAGGAGATCGACTTCGGTCTTTTTGAGATATTTCTTGATAAACACCGTGTTGTAACTGCCATCGGGTGCGAGCAGGTGGGTGGGCGCAGCGTGACACTGATCCTTTGCAAGGGCAAGCAACCCGCCCATGCTACCGACATTCGTCGACAAAAGGGGGATCCTGCGCTGGCCCAGCATATCGGTAAGGTAATCGATTACCGGGTCATGGCTCCCGGTGAGGAGCAGGGAATTTTCTGCTGCCTGGTGCGGTACGGTCAGGAGCGCATCCACTTCTTCGCCATCTTCGAATCCTTCGGAGTTGAACGGGACCCGGATATAGGCATTCGACCGTATGGCGCTCATCTGGACACCGGCACCCTTAGACTGCGGCGAAACGACCCAGCGCCTGCCTACCCGGCCCAGCGTGCACAGGACAAATTCGTCCTGCCCGATCTCTTTTGCAATCTCCGAGGTCAGGGTTGCACGTATCGTTTCCGGGGCAGGGACAGAAAGGCCGTAGGTTGCAAGGAACGGCAGGATGATCTCGCGGAGGACCGTTAATGCCGAGAGCGGGTAGCCTGGCAGGCCAAAGACCGGTTTGGAATGGATCCTGCCGATAATCGCCGGTTTTCCTGGCTTGATGGCAACCCCGTGGACGAGCACTTCCCCGAGCTCTGCGATCACGTCGGCGGTATAGTCTCGGGTTCCCGCGGATGATCCTGCCGAGACAATCACGATATCGTTTTCCTCTGCAGCGCTTGCTACTGCCGCCCGGATAAGGGCCGGGTCGTCCTGTACGAACGGGTACCGGGTACACCGGGCGCCGGCCTCTTCGAGCATTGCGGATGCCATGAGCGTATTGCTCTCCACAACCTGGCCCGGGGCAGGGCGGGTGCCCGGAGAAACCAGTTCGCTTCCCGTGGGGACAAGGCCAATCCGGACAGATACCACTTCCGGCAGGGTGATCCCGTAGGTTGCAAGCCCCCCGATCTCGTAGGAACGGATCCGGTGGCCCGACGGGAGCACCATCTCTGACTCCGCGAGGTCCTCCCCGGCGGGCCGGATGTGCTGCCATGGTGCTGCGGATTTCCGTATAGCATACTTTTCTCCCTCCTGCCAGGTATCCTCGATCATGATCACGGCATCGTATCCCGGGGGAACGATGTTGCCGGTATTTACCCGGATCGCGTTATCGAGCACCACCGGGTGCTGTTCGGATGCAGTAACGGTATCCCGACTCATCACTGCAATCCCGTCCATGGCGGAGAGATGGATCTCCGGGACCGAGAACCGGCTGAAGATCGGCCGGGCGGTTATCCTGCCGGCGGCCCGTTCAAGGGGTACATTGCCGGTCAGGATCCGTGGGGGGAATTCTGAAACAAGCAGTTCCTGTACTTCTGAAAGCGACCTGACACTGAGGTAGCGTTTTACCATAAGATCACATCCACGGGGCTATTGGCTTCGAGCCCCTCGCATCCTGCGGGAATCCGGATAAGCCCGTCGCTTGCAACAAGAGTGTTAATCAGACCGGCTTTGCCAAAGACCGGGTATGCAACATCGTTTTCCAGCCGTACCCTGACGTACTCTTCGCGGCCTTTCTGGGAGGGAACGTTTGTACCGAGGGTTGCCCGCGTGGTAACCATACAGGTTTTTTTCTGGCCGAGCATCCGGTCAAGGACCGGCACGACAATTATCCTGAAGACCACATATGCCGAACCCGGGTGGCCGGGCAGGCCAAAGACCGGTCTGGATCCGATCCTGCCGATGATAGTCGGCTTACCGGGTGCAATCGCGATCCCGTGGACGAGCACTTCACCCCTTCCTGCGATGACCTGTGCGGTCATGTCGCGGTCGTCCTTGGAGCTGCCGCCTGAGAGAAGGATCATGTCGCATTCCCCGGCTGCCTGGAGAAGAACCCTGTCAAGTGCCTCGCGGTCGTCAGAAACGATCCCGTACCTGCGGGGGATGCACCCGTATCCGTCAAGGTAGGCGGCAAGCATCGGGGCATTGGCATCTCTTACGCACCCGGGCCCGGGAGTCTCTCCCGCCGGCACCAGCTCGTTTCCCGTGGAGATGATCCCGACCAGGGGCTTTTTTGCAACAACAACCGAAGTCCTGCCGCATGCGGCAAGGATCCCGGCATCCCGGGGAGAGAGGCGGTGGCCCGCAGGAAAGATGACCGCTCCTGCAGGATAATCCTCGTTGTGCATCAGCACATTCTCGCCCGGGGAGACCGGTCGCTTCACGAGCACCGTCTCCCCGGTCCGTGCGGTATATTCCACCATCACCACGGCATCGGCACCTGCCGGAAGCAGGCCGCCGGTCGGGATATAGGCACAGGCGCCATCGGCAACGGAAAGCCCGGGATCCGGCCGACCCATGGCAACCTGGCCGGTGCATTCGAGCAGTGCAGGAACCGCGTCGCCGGCCCCGGTCGTATCCGCAGCCCGGACTGCATATCCATCCACGACCGACCGGTCAAAGCCGGGGATGTCTCCTGCGCTTACCACATCCGCACCGAGGACCCGGCCCGTGGCATTCTCTGCAGGGATCTCTTCAACTGCCGGCCCCGGTGGGATCCTGGCCGCGGCCCCGATTGCTTCGGGAACAGAAACGATCTGCAGGAACCGGCTCATGCAAAGCAGCCCAGCTGGCAGTGCCGGATCTTGATCCCGTGTTCCGAACAGTACCTGCCAATCTCGCTTTTCTGGATCTGCAATTTTTCCGCAAGCGCCCAGGCATCGTTACAGGAAATCGATGTGGTTATCCCGGCGTCATGCAGCGCTTTTCGTATAATTTCCTCGGTCATATGCCACCGGTTCGATATACATCCTTATTGGGTTTACTTTTTTGGTTCCTGCACCCTCTCTGCCATCAGGGCAGGATTGTAAAAGTAAAAAAACGGTATTGGGATTTTTTTTAGGAAATCTCCCTGAATGCCATCAGGAAACACCCGAACGATCCGGTGCATGAATCGTTTGCGGAATGTACCGGACAAGTATTGGTGTATCCCCCCGGGGGTATGTACCGGTAAGAGCCTGGCGTCCTGTTCACCCGTGAAGCAAAAGATATTAGTATCTTATGCCCGGACAGGCTGCTGTGGAGGCAAGTAAACTATTTCTATAATTGGAAGTTAAATTAGTCCGTTGATGAGCGCTCACTTTTTCCTCCTTTCCGGTCCGTTAAGCGTCGAGCGGCTCTCGTGGCTCGAAGAGTCGCTCAAGTTCTATTTTATCCAGATTTACCCGGAATCGCTGATGTACCGGACAACCGCGGACAAGCCGGTCTTTACCTTCTTCCTGACCGGGGATGCACTCTCCAGCCTTGAAAATCCCGAGACCCAGCAGATCTGGTCGGTAATCCTTTCCATCGCAGCGGTCAGGATTGTCTGCGACCGGCAGGAACTGGATCTCCGGGGGATATCGACAGAACGCATCAAGATGAAGAATCCCGGCCAGATCGTTGATGTCAATACCCTTTCCCCGGACAAACAGCCCTCGTTCTGGAGCGATCTCATGGGAGAGCTCAGGCATTCTTCCGCTCCCCGACAGCAGGCGGATATCGTTGGCTGGTTCCAGTACGAATCCCCGTACATGCACCGTTCGGCCCTGTATGGCATTCGTTTCCTCTCTTCCGCACTGGAGAACCGGTTCTCGGCCGAATTGTACGCGGATCTCGACGGGGTCCATATGGGGCACATCAGCCAGAACCCGACGGATGCCGAGAATATCGGTCAGGATCTAGACGAACTCTGCGACCGGGCGGGAAAACTGGATCTCACCTGCCAGATCATTGCATCCAGCCACAGTGCTGCTGCACGGGGATACAATACCTTTGATGACGGGGAAGGCGTTGTTGTCTCCACCAGCGGACTCAAATCATTCAAGATCCGCGACATAACCGCGATTGTCGCACGGTTCCGGCATAACCATGTCATCCTGGCGGAAAATGCCGGGTCCGTCCAGTATCCCTGGAAAAACTCCGCACCTCAGTTCGACCGTGCAGAACAGAACAGTACGTTTCTTCCCCTTCTCATCTTTATCACCAAAAGCCCGTACAGCACGGAGCATGCATACGGTGCCATCTCGTTTGCCGCAGCCTGCGCCCATAAGGGAATCCTTACCCGGGTGGTATTCATTGAAGACGGTGTTTATGCACTGACAGGAAAACCGCAGATCGGCCCGGATACTGCCGGTTTTAATATCATCGATATCCTCAATGCGGTAGCCGGGAACGAAAACCTCCGCCTGTTCGCCCTTACATCCTCCCTCCAGAAACGGGGGACCGCAAAGAACCCGGAGCTCAAGGCTGTTCTTGAAATAGGGTATCCTGGTCTTGGGAAACTCCTGTTTTACCTGCCGGGAAACGTGCAGGCCGAGCACCAGCGCGTGCTGATCATCTGATCCCGTTTCCGGTAGTACCAGGTGGTGCAGCCGGTGAAAAGCTTGTGCGGGGAAAAAATTACCGGGTTCCCTCAGCAGCCGGTACAACATGAATGGCAGTCGCCTTGATCCCCACAACGACAGACATGCCTGCGGCAAATCCCATCTCCGTGCAGGACCGGTGGGTCACGAGCGCCGTGATTGGGATGGGATCGGCAATATGCACCCGGACAAACGGGCCGAACGGGACGATCTTTGCAATGGTCCCGGTGATCCGGTTGCGGACGCTTGAGGGGGCAGTCAGTCCGTCAGGCCGGGTCAGCGCCACCTCTTCCGGGCGGATAAAGAGCAGGACCTTATTGCCCGGCTGTGCTGCAGTCAGCGCCTCGAACGGGATACCGTTCACATCGATCCGGGCGAGTCCCCCGGTATTTTCCATTACGGTCCCGGAGAGGATGGTGTCGGCGCCGACAAACCGGGCAAGGCTGCAGTTCTTTGGCTGGTAGAAGATCTCGGTAAGCGTCCCGGTCTGGGCGATCTTCCCGCCGAGGATCACCCCGATCCGGTCGGCAAGGCGCTGGCCCTGTACCATATCGTGCGTAGAGAGGACGATGGTGGTATGCATCTCCCGGTTGATCCGTATGATGAGGTCTTCGATTGCCGCGGATGAGACCGGGTCAAGGTTTGCGGTCGGTTCGTCGAGAAGGAGGAGATCGGGCCCGGTGACCATTGCCCGGGCAAGGGCCACGCGCTGCATCTCGCCCCCTGAGAGCGTCACTGCCTTCCTGCTGCCAAATCCCGACAGTCCCACAAGGTCCAGGGCCTCGTTTATCGTTTTTATGCTGTCACGGGAATACTGTCCCCGGAACTTCAGGCCGAACGCCACGTTTTCGGACACGGTCGTATTGAGCACGACCGGCTTCTGGAAGACCATGCCCATCCGGCGCCGGAGCCTGATACGGACCGACTCTGCAGCGGCCGTGTCCGTACCATCAAAGACGAGCCGCCCTGCCGAGGGCCGGTCGAGCAGGTCGATGAGGCGGATAAGCGTGGTCTTCCCGCTCCCGCTGGGACCGATCAGGGTAAAGATCTCCCCTTTTTTTACCGTAAGATCGATCATGTCAAGGAGGGTTCTGCCCCCGGCAACCCGCGAAAGCCCGGTACATTCGATTATTCCCGTGGCACACCTCCGGCAATATCTTCAACGGTCCTTGCGATCCCGGAAGTGAGCAGGTAGGTGAGCGCAACAACGACAAGGGCGATGGCAAGCAGGATGATGCCAAGGGCAATGGAAAACGCAAATTCCCCAAGGCCGGTCTGGAGTGCGATCGCGGTGGTGAGGACCCGGGTCTCCCCCCGGATGTTCCCGCCGATCATCATGGCGACCCCGACTTCCGATATCGCCCTGCCAAAGCCGAAGATCACAGCGCTGAGGATTGCGACCCGGGCCTCTTTTACGATCTGGATGATACTCTGGAACCCGGTTGCGCCAAGGGAGACGAGCGTGTCCCGGATATCGCGGCCCACACCGCTTAAGGCTGCAATCACAAGACCGGTCATCATCGGGATGATAAGGATCGTCTGCCCGAGGATCATCCCCTGGGGGGTATAGAGCAGGCCGAAAAATCCCAAAGGCCCGCTCCGCGAGAGCAGCAGGTACATAAGAAGCCCCACCACCACCGTTGGCAGGGAATAGAGCGTCTGGATCAGGGCGACCAGAACTTTTTTCCCGCGAAAATCGTAGAAATGGATAAACCCGCCGGCCGGTATCGCGATGCACGCGGCAAGGATGGTGGATACAAGAGAGATATACAGCGACAGCAGGGCAATCTGCATGACATCGGGATTCAGGGTGACAATAAGGTTGACTGCCTGTGAAACTCCCGATACGATATCACTCATGCCCGTTTCACCATCCCCTGTGTCTTCTCCCGGAAAGGGTCCGACCCGACGTCAGGTTAGTTATCCGTATTTTGTCCGGGGGGTTATTACTTTTGGTACGGTTTTTTTAATAGTAAATGGAAACGCCGGCCCTTCATTCATATCACCGCTGCACATCTTTACTCCCCGATGCCGGTAGCAGACTGAAAACGGTATCCTGTTTTTGTTGGATTCCGGAAGGATATCGCTCCGCAATAACACCGGTGAAAAAAAAGGTGGGATCAGGGTGATGCAGCCGCGGTTGTTGCTGCCGCAGCCGGTGAGGGAGAAACTGCCGTTGCAAAAGTGGTGTGGTCCCCGACCCAGCCGGCCGTTGCGTTCGGGACGCTGACACTCATCGGGATAAAGAGCGACTTCCCGTACTCTGCCACGCCATAGTTGCCGATATCGGCCTGCGTCTGGTTCGAGATGAGGAAGTTGATGAAGTTGTTTGCCATCTGGATTTTCTCTACCGGCTGCTTGTCATTGTAGACCGCCATGACGCTGTAGATGTTGAGCAGGCTGTTGCCCCGGGTAACGAGGGGAACGAGCGTGAGGTTGCTCTTGTAAGCAAGGTATGTCCCTTCATCGGTCAGGGTATAGGCACCCTTTTCGTTTGCCATCTGGAGGGTTGCACCCATGCCCTGGCCTGCTTCAACGTACCAGGATCCGGACTTCTCGACATTGGTCGTGTAATTGAACCCGGCCTTTGACCAGATGTTCTTTTCTGCAGTCTGTGTGCCCGATCCATCGCCACGGGAAACAAAGTAGACGTTTGGCGTGCTGTTGGATCCCTTGATAAGGACGGTCTTAAACGCATCCTCCGGGGTCATGTTCGCAATACCCGCGGGATCGTTTGCAGGCCCGACAATCTCGAAGTAATTCGAGGCAAACGAGCGCCGGTTCAGGCCGTACCCGTCCTTCATGAATGCGAGCTCCTGGGCCGGGGAATGGACAAGGAGAACATCTGCATCGCCCCGTTTGGCAATCTCGATTGCCTTTCCGGTACCCTGGGACGTGATCAGGAGTTTGGTGTTATACTGCGATTCAAACTTGGGCTGGAGGTAGTTAAGCAGGCCGGTGTCGTAGAGACTTGTCGTGGTTGCAATGACAAGGGTCTGGTTGCCTGCGGCAGCGGGTGCCGCAGTGGCATTCTGGGACGGTGTAGCGGCTGGTGTGCTGGTACATCCGGCAAGAAGAAGCAGTGCAAATAAGGCTGCAATAAGCAGTACTGGTAAACCCACAGGAATTCTGGTCTTCATAATTTAACCGTGATACAATTAGTACGTAACTTTATAAAAAATTCTCTTTGGAGCCGTCTTTTCCAAAATGCGGCAAGATTCAGCGCCCGATTGGTAAAGAAAAAGAATATCATCTTACAAATAATTAATTGGTTTACCTTAACAGTTTTCCTTAAGAACAATACAAACTGCCGATTGGTTAACTGTTTCTGTTACCGGCGATTCGTCAATATCTAATAATTAACCCTGTGGTTTCTTATTGTAACAGAATTGAACAACAGAGTGAACGCGTATGGGCTACAGCAAGGATGTAATGCACGATCACACCGCACGGGAGATCCAGAATATTTATTCCGGGTACGATGGATGGACATCAGTATCAGTTTCGACAGGGCCGGGGTATGACATGCTTGTCACGCTGGAGCGGCAGAATGGCGGCCACCGGGATATGGCAAACGTCTTTGTCACGTATGCACGGGCCGCACCGTCTGTTTTCCCGAAAGAGAAAGGAGCAAAGAAACGCGCTGCCGATGGAACACTGCTGCGGCAGGAATACGCAATCCTTGTCCCGAAAAATGCCGATGTTTCAGCGGTACCGTCCGGTATAAAGGTATACTTCATGCATTCGTTTGCCTATGAGGGCGACGAACTGGTCTGGGTGAAAAAACCGGTACGGAAAACTGAAAATGTACCGGTAAAAATATCCGCCTGACTGTTTTTCTTTTAGTACGAACGGCCCGGGAATGCCCCGGTACCGAACCCTCTCGGTTTTTACCCCGGGCATTTCCGCGGTGTCTCTGCCCCTAAAAAAGTTCAGAAATGGGCCGGCCGGATAGTGTCCGGCTTCTCTGCCTTTCCCGGAGGCACTGCCGGTTCGGCATGGGGTACTTTCTGTACCATCTCGTCGCGGAACTTCCCGAACTCGAGCTCGTCGAGTTGTTCGGAGAGAAGACGACCGCTCCATGCCCTGCGGTACACCCAGTCGATGATCCGGTTCACGGCAAAGAGTGCCTGGTCCTCGTTTTCGACCGTCATAAGTTCCCTGCCGATCCGCGGGTGGCGGCCCCTGCGGCCGCCAACGGTAATAAGATAGTGCGTATGCAGGGACTTTACCAGGTTAAACGAGCAGGACTTGACGCACATCCCGCACTGGACGCACTTGTCGTCATAAAGTTCGGATATCCCGTTCCGGATTTTTATGGCATTTTCCTTACAATAATAGACGCAGGAGCCGCATCCGGTACAGAGGCCTTCAGTCCGGATCGGGCGGATCCTTCCGATGATCCCGATCTCGTTTAACATCGGGCTCGTGCAGGCATTCGGGCACCCGGAGAGCGCAATACGCATTTTGACCGGCATGACCTTCCCAAAAAGGCTCTTGTCGAGTATCTTTGCCAGGTGAATCGTATCGATATTGGCGAATTTGCAGCGTTCGACACCGGGGCAGGAGATGATATTGACAACCTCGTCTTTTTCCGAACCCACCGGTGTCCCGTTCTTCTCAAGCCGAGCGGCAACCCTCTTTAAGTGCGCCGGGTCGACATGAGGGATCTCAATGGTCTGCCGGGTAGTGCAATGGACCATGCCGGTGCCGTACTTCTTTGCGATTGCCGCAACTCCCCGGAGCTGGTCTGTGGAAAGGGCCCCGGCGGGTGCACGGATACGAACTGTAGTGAGATCGGGATTACGCTCCGTGATAATCCCGCCTTTCATATGAATACCGAATTCGTGCATAATCATCAGTAGTTGGGGAATGCACCGTATTAAGGATCGGATCGTGACGATTTGTGGGGAAAGCAGGGGCAGGACTGACCGTAAAAAACCAAAGAATCCGATCCGGTTACGAAACCAGAAAGATACCGGTAAAAAAGGAATGGCCCTGTTGTCAGGGGATACTTATCTTCGTTTGGCCTTCTTTTTCGGCTCGTCCTTTGCCATCGACATCAGATCGATGATGTAGCTGCCCTCTTCGCCGCCAACGCTCACGATCCGCTCGTCGCTTCTGGCCATCTTGTCGATATTGAGCTCGTAGGAACCGGGGCCCACGATCCGGATCGTCTCGACCCGGTCGAACATCCCGGTCTCCTTCTTGGCCTTTCCCTTAACGTCTGCTTTTGCTTCGGCAGCGGTGGGGGCCTCCGGTTTTATCTCTTTCTTTATCTCCGGCTCAGCAACCTCAAGGACGTCCTCAGCGGTATCCCCCGCGAGTTCCTCGATGGACTTCTCCTCATAGACGTCCTTGTTGATGTCGGACTCCTTGACGTAGATGAACTTCTTGTTGCCGCAGCTGGCACAGCCTTTCAGGATCTCGGTAGACCCGTCCTTGTACTCCCTGCCGCATTTTGTGCACTTGTGTGGCATGATCCCTCCCGGTCATCCGGAGAAGTTCTGGATCATCTTCTCGTACAGCTCTTCCGTGTTGCGCCCTTCAAGCCCCGAGATGGCAACCACCGGGTGCTGGGGGAAGGCGCTCCGGATCCGCGAGGGGGCGGCATCCGGCAGATCGATCTTGTTTGCCACAATGATCACCGGCAGGTTCCGGCTCTCGATGATTCCGACCATCATGATATTGACCTGCATAAAGGGATCCTGGCTGGAGTCGAGCATGTAGATGACGCCGTCGATATCCTCGCGGAGCCAGTGCATAGCCTCGGCAACCCCCTCGGTCGCCTCCCGGGCCCGGATGATCGCCTCGTCCTTTTCCATCCCGAACTCAAGGAACTCGTGGTAATCGATCTTCGTGGTAACCCCCGGGGTATCCACGATATCGATCGTCACCGTGTGGCCGTTTGCCCCCGAGATCACGATATCCTCGCGTTTCCTGGCCCTCCGGGTCTCGTGCGGGATCTCGCTCACCGGTCCGACCGCATCGCCGGTCCAGTCCCGGGCGATACGGTTCGCGAGCGTAGTCTTCCCCGCGTTCGGCGGGCCGTAGATCCCGATCCGGGTCCGCTTCTTCTTGAAAAACCGCTTGAGAAATAAGGACAGCTTCTTCTTTGCGTTCCCCAGTTTCGTGGAAAATGTCGTCATTAGGGCCCCTCAAAGGTTATTTGCAGGGCATACCGGCTAAAACACCGGTCCTGCCATCAACCGTTAGTAGTGTTTGGCAAGGGTTCTTTATTATGTTTCTCGTACCGTCCGTCAGGAACCCGCATGGCGAATCCGCCCGGGAAATTTTCCCTATTACCCGGCCGCATCGTTTTATGCCACTGCCAAATTGTATTTATACATGGGGCCGAAAGGATGCTAATTGTAATCATCAGCAGTAAGGCACTTCACAAGGAGGTGACTCATGAAAAAGACAACCAACACGATCCGGTTTGAGACCCGCGTACCATTGAGCGAAGTGATGAAGAGAAATCCGATCATGATCAGCATGGAGGCCACCGTCGCAAAGGCGGCAAAGGCCATGTGCCGTGAAGAGGTCGGGAGCGTCATTATCCTCCAGAGGAACAAGCCCATCGGCATAGTGACCGAGGAGGACATCAACTGCAAGGTGGTGGCAAAGGACCTCAAACCAAGCACGGTGCAGGTGAACACAATCATGAGCACGCCACTCATCACGGTGAGTGCGGATAAGACTGTAGTCGATGCAGCCCAGATGATGGTCAAGCACAGGGTCAGGAGACTTCCCGTTGTGGACAAGACCGACAAGGTCATAGGAATCGTGACCGTCCGGGACCTCCTGACCATCTCCAACGAACAAAACGCACTCCTGACCGATCTCATCGAGATCAACCGTGAGGAGCATTTCGAGGTGGGCATGTGCAACCGGTGCAGTCAGATGTCTGATGATCTCAAGCGTGTGGATAACGTCCTGCTCTGCCCCCGCTGTCGCGAGGAGGACTCTCTGACATGAGAACGGCACGGGATTTCATGCTTGAGATTCCGGTGCTCGATTACCATGACGGGATAACAAAGGCCCGGCAGATCCTCCGTGACGACCGGTTCCGCGAGGTATACGTGACCGGCGCCAAAAAGGATCTGCTCGGGTATATCGATATCACCGATGCCCTCAAAGTGACGGCAACGAAATCGAACGTCACGGTGGAGGGGTACCTTAAGGATGCGGCGAGTGCCGGCCCGGAGACTTCCGTTGAATGCGTGGCAAAGGCCATGCGGGAATGCCGGACCGACAGTGCAGCCATTGTGGACTGCAACCGGCATATCCTCGGCGGGGTGCTCCTTGCCGATCTCTTCCCGGTCATTATATCGAGAAACGAGCTTGCCGGCAGCGTGTCGGCCCGGATGACAAAAAAGGTGACGATGGTGAGCCCGGAGGATACGCTTCCTCAGATATACGGGCAGATTGCCGGGAGCGGGTACTGTGCGTTCCCCGTGGTAAAAAAGAAAAAGCTCGTGGGCCTCATCTCCCGCCGCGACCTGATCCGGTCCGGCGCGATGAGATCAACGATTGCGGGGAGCGGTGCAAAAACGGTCGGCGATGTGATGACCCAAAATGTCATCACGGTGTCGTGCGCCCGCCCGCTTGCCGACGCGGCCCGGCTCATGGTGGATAACGACGTGAGCCGGCTGCCGGTCCTTGACGGGGATACCCTTGTCGGGATTCTTGACCGGCACGATGTCCTTGCAGGGCTCGTATAGCCATCCGGAATTAAGAGAATACCTACTGTGCCGGGGCACACCCGGCACGCTCGGGGCAGGACAAAACCGCCCTGTCCCGGTGAGAATCGGAGGCAGTCATTCATGAACCGCAACGGGCGGGCCACCGGCCCCGGTGACCGGCTCATCCAGATGCGGGGCAAACTCGACCGGGGGCCGGTCGAGTTCAAGTCCCATATCGTACAGCAGGAAGGCGAGGTGATGACGATCGCAACCCGCGACGTTGTCTCCGTGCCGCCCACGCAGAGCATCATCAGTGCCGTGGCCACGATGACAGAGTGCGGCTTCCGCCGTCTCCCGGTCACCGATGCCGGCACGAAAAAGATCCGGGGGATCGTGACCTCGGGCGACGTGATCAACCTCATGGGAGGGGGCGACAAGTACAAGCTCGTCCGCGTCCGGCACCACGGCAACCTGCTTGCCGCGGTCAACGAGAGCGTCCGTACGATCATGACGCCCCGGCCCGAAACGCTGCACAAGGATGCACGGGTGATCGACGCCCTCGAACTCATCGTGGGAAAGAAGATCGGCGGGATCCCGATCGTGGACGCAGACGGCGTCCTCCTCGGGATCATCACCGAACGCGACGTGCTGCGGATGCTTGCCGCGGAGCACAGCCCGCTCGCGGTCGAGGACGTGATGACATCCTCCCTGCGGGTGATAGCCCCCGACAGCCCGATCGGGACTGCCACAAAGGACATGACGAAGTTCCGTTTCCGCCGTCTCCCGGTAGTCAGCGACGACGTTCTCTTTGGGATCGTCACCGCAACTGACATCATGCGGTACCTCGGGAGCCGGGAAGTCTTTGCCCGGATCACCACCGGCAACATCGCGGAGGTGATGAACCTCCCGGTGCGGACGCTCATGGCAGGCAGTCTCGTGACCACGACCCCGGGCACAACCGTAAACGAGGCCGCCCGGGAGATGCTGGAACGAAACATCGGGGCGCTCCCCGTCATCGAGAACTCCCGGCTTATCGGCCTTGTAACGGAGTTCGATCTCGTGAGGGCGTTCTCCGAGGAGTGAGGTCTGCGCCGCAGGGTATCTGATGAAGTCCGCCCCGGTACCGGGCCGGAACGGCACGGCCGGGGACGTGACGGAGGATACGAATGATCGTCGGTCGCTCTTTGCCCCCGCACGCGCACGTATACTCATGCAGGCGTGGTTGGGGGACGCGGGGAGCTTTTCCGCGAACACTGATGGGGGTGCGGCGGGGATCTCCGATGGGATCCGCTTTGCGCACCCTAAAAAAACAGAAAATGGCCGGAGGTAACCGGAAAGCCCATAGTCTTTGAGGATACGAACGAATATTCTGGAACAGGATGCGCGGGGGATTTGGGATGACGAACCCCGCGATCGCGGCCGGGCCCGGGAAATGCCCGTGGGCCGGATGGATGAAAAAAGAACAGGGTAACACCCGGGCTGTCGTCGGGAACGGCAGCCTGGCGGGAATATGAAAAAACGTGACGATATCGTAATGGAAGTGGCGAAATGACACAGGAACTGTTTGTTAAAGATATCATGGCAAAACCAACGACCATATCCAAATCGGCAAAGATCACCGAAGCGCTCGACAAGATGCTCGATTTCGGGCTCGATCCCTTAATCGCGCTCAACAATACGTCCGTTGTCGGGACGGTCTCCCGGCAGGCCATAGCAGAAAAGCTCGGAAGCAAACAGAATACCGCTATCGCCCCGACGGCCATCCACGTGGCAAGCGTGGTCGAGGAGGACTTCACGAGCGTCTATCCCGACGAGAGCGTTGACGTGCTCATCCCCCTGCTCCAGCGCTACAAGCTGGTGGTTGTGTACGACAGCGACCACAAGCTCCTCGGGCAGGTGACGGCCATCGACCTGTTAAAGAAGTACCCGCACACCGGCTCCATTCACGATGCCCTGGAGAAGGCAGTGACGATCGAGGCTGACGAGCGCGTAGTCCACCTCCGGCGCCGGATGCTTGACGATACGATCTCCCGGTTCGTGGTGACCGAGAACAGCAAACCGGTGGGGATCGTGACCGAGACAGACGTGGCAGTCTCGATGCGGAAATTCCGGGAGGCCGTAAAAGACCAGCACCAGGATCACCAGATCCGGAACCTGCTCGTCAAGGACATCATGAGCTCGCCGCTCCTCTCGGCGGATCTCGGCGCAGAATACAAGAGCGTGGTCGACCTGATGGTCAAAAAGAACATCAGCACGGTGCCGATCACCGAGAAGGGCAAGCTGGCCGGCCTCGTGACCCGGCGGTCGCTGGTCCATGCATTGTAATTACTAAGGATACCTTTTTTTTGGCCCGGTTGTGCGCTCAGATATACTATATGTACTACGGGACACGGCCCTCCACACGGTCCGGCCTGCACGGGATCCTGCCGGTAAACAAAAATGTACCTTCATGACCCTTTCACCACTGTGCCGGGTTTTTTTAAGATATCCCGGGATTTTTCACGGATTAATGGTGGTATGATTCTGTGTCCAAACCTGGTTGTGGGTATGGGGGGTGGTTGGGGGAAAAATTGCCTGTTGTCTGGGATTCTATCTCTGTAATAGGGATCAGTGGATGAGGGGGTCTCTGGGGGAAAAAGAATTGGAACCGGGGCTCTCAAAGGAGAAGCCTAAAAAAGAGAACCCCCTCATGGTGCTGCCACGAAGGGATGCACTCCGCCTGATTCCCGTCTATTCCCTCTCGGCAGGAAACCTGAAAGCAGGGATATGGGGGTGTCAGGAAGGGGGACCGACCGGTAAAGGAACAACGGGAGTCGGGTATATCAGAAAACGAAGGTACCTCTAAAGAGTATCTTCGCTTTGCCGGAGCAGGGGATTTCCTGCCTTCCCCCAAAACACTTATTACCCGTCCCCTACCATATTATGAAGCACCATTCATGGAGCAATGGAACAACCATTGCGAGTGTCTGAGAAGATGCGAGATTGCTCTGTTGAGGTAGCCAAGCCTGGTATGGCGCAGGTTTGCTAAACCTGTGTCCCAAAAGGACTCGAGGGTTCAAATCCCTCCCTCAGCGCTTCATAGAGAAAATCTCAAAATCGAGGGGATTGGATGGCTCAGGAAGAAGAAATAAGATATTTTGTCCGGGTCGGTACCACCGATCTGGACGGCACGAAATCGGTGCGGGTAGCACTGACCGGCATCAAGGGCGTCGGCAGGCATACCTCCACGGTCATCTCCCGGATGGCCCAGGTAGACGAGTACGCAAAGCTCGGTCTCCTTGACGAGGAGTCGGTAAACCGGATCCGCGCCGCGGTTGAGAAATACGCCGGGAGCATCCCTGCATGGATGGCAAACCGTCCCAAGGATCTCTACACCGGTGAAGACAAGCACCTCTTCGGCACCGACGTCACGCTCACCCTTGACGAAGATGTCAACATGATGAGGAAGATCCGCTGCTACCGGGGCATCCGGCACGAGACCGGCCAGAAAGTCCGCGGGCAGCGCACCAAGTCTACCGGCAGGACCGGCATGACCGTCGGTGTCAAGAAGACCAAGGAAGGACAGGGGGCCAGCTAATCATGGGATATCCCGGCAAGAACCACAAGTCCTACCAGACGCCCAAGCGCCCGTGGGAGAAGACCCGGATCGAAGAAGAGACCCGGCTTGTCATCGAGTACGGCCTGCGCAACAAGCGCGAGGTCTGGAAAGCACAGAGCCACCTGCGGAAGTACCGCAAGGCCGCCCGTGAACTGCTCGCCCTCCGCTCGAACGGAACTGCAGAGAGCCGCGTCGAGGCAAAGAAGACCGAGCTCATCAGCCACATGCAGCGTGCCGGGCTCCTGAGTGCAGATGCAGACATCGACAATGTCCTTGCGCTCAAGGTCCAGGCCCAGCTCGAACGCCGGCTCCAGACCCTTGTCTATAGGAAAGGCCTCGCCCGCTCGCCGAAACAGGCACGCCAGTTCGTCACCCACGGACATATCGCGGTCAATGGCCAGCGTGTCACCATCCCGGGATACCTGATCACCCGCGGTGAGGAAAACGGCATCTCCTATTATGGCAAGTCGCCGTATACCGACGGTGCCCACGCAGAGCGCGTCCGGATCACCAAGCCCGCAGGTGCCGCGGCCGCAGGCCCGGCAACCGGCGCAGGGGTGAACTAAGATGGCGGCAAACGAGAAGGAAAAGTGGGGAGTAGCACACATCTTTGCCTCCTTTAACAACACGATCATCACCGTTACCGATCTCTCGGGTGCGGAAACCGTCACCAAGTCGAGCGGCGGCATGGTCGTCAAGCAGGACCGGAACGAGAGTTCCCCGTATGCAGCCATGCAGATGGCCGCGAACGTTGCCGCAATCGCCCGCGAAAAGGGCATTGTCGGCGTCCATGTGAAAGTCCGTGCACCCGGCCAGGGTAAACAGCGCAGCCCCGGCCCCGGTGCCCAGGCAGCAATCCGTGCGCTTGCCCGTGCCGGTATGCGCATCGGCCGTATCGAAGACGTCACGCCCGTCCCGCACGACTCATGCCGTCCCAAGGGAGGCAGACGGGGAAGGAGAGTGTGATGGAGATCGAATTCGCGAGTCTGGACGACAATCTGGCACGTTTCACCCTTTCGGGAGCGAGACCCGGATTTGCCAATGCGTTCCGGCGTGCAATGATCGGCGAAGTGCCGACCCTTGCCATCGAGGACGTGCGCATCTACGATAACACGAGCGCACTCTTCGACGAAATGCTGGCGCACCGGCTCGGGCTCATCCCAATCAAGACCGATCTCAGCAGTTACTCGACTCAGGAATCATGTTCGTGCGGAGGGGCAGGCTGCCCGTCCTGCACGTCGACCTACACGCTCAGCGTTGAGGGCCCCAGGATGGTCACCTCAAGCGACCTCATCCCGCAGGACCCCAAAGCCGCGCCCGTGTACGACAACATCCCCATTGTGAAACTCACAAAGGGGCAGAAACTGGTTATCGAGGCACGCGCCGTCTTAAACAAAGGCACGGTGCATGCAAAATGGCAGCCGACCCTCGTCTGCGGGTACAAGAACCACCCGATCATTACGATCAGTGACACCTGCGATGCGTGCGGAATGTGCGTGGACGAATGCCCGCGCACCATCCTCGCCGTCAAGGGCAAGAAGGTCACCGTTATCGAGGGCAAACTTCCCGACTGCTCCATGTGCAAGCTCTGCGAACGGGCCTGCCTGGCAAGCGGGATCGGAGACGAGCCGGCAATCAAGATCACCGCCGAACCCGACCGGTATATCTTTGTGGTCGAGGGCGACGGCTCGCTGCCGGTAAAAGAGATCATGGTACAGGCACTCTCCTTTGTTAAGGAGCAGGCCGACGAGCTGGAGAGACAGACAAGCGAGATTTCAGGGGAGGAGAAGAAATGACAAGAACCGTGGAGAAGACGAACCCCCGTCTTACCAACCTCATCTTACTCTTGAAGAATACATCACGGGAAAATGAGGCAAAGATCTGGCGCGAAATTGCAGGCAGGCTGGAGACCCCGAACCGGAACTACGCCGAGGTCAACCTGTCGAAAATCAACCGCTATGCCCAGAACGGCGAGACCATCATCGTCCCGGGCAAGGTACTGGGCAGCGGCATGCTGGAGCAGTCCGTGAAGGTTGCTGCGCTGAACTTTTCTGCATCGGCGACGAGCAAGATCGCGGACGCAAAAGGGCAGTGCATGACCATCGAACAGCTGTTAAAGGACAACCCCAAGGGCAGCGGTGTCCGGATCCTGAGGTGAGAAAGACATGGTTACCGTAATCAATGGCGACGGCCTCATCCTCGGACGGCTCGCAAGCGTTTCAGCCCAGCGCGCCCTTGCCGGTGAAGAGATCGCGATCGTGAACGTCGAGAAGGTTATTATCTCCGGCAGCCGCGCACGCGTGCTTGGCAATTACTACCACAAGCGCGAGCGCGGGTCAACCGACTGGGGTCCGTACTTCCCCCGCAGGCCCGACCACATCGTCAAGCGCACGATCCGTGGCATGCTCCCCTACAAGCGCCCCCGCGGCATTGACGCGTTCAAACGCATCAAGTGCTATGTCGGCGTCCCGGCAGAGTTCGCCAATGCGAAGATGGAAGTCCCTGAGGAAGTCCACATGGACCGGCTCAACAACCCGCAGTTCGTGACGCTCGCGGCAGTCAGCACAGCTCTCGGAGCGAAGTTCTAAGGTGGTCAGGTATGGTAAAGATCATTAACACCAGCGGAAAACGCAAGACGGCAATCGCACGGGCAACCGTGAAGGCCGGCAAAGGCATGATCCGGGTCAACTCCGTGCCGCTCGAAAAGTACGGCACCGAGACCACCCGGATGAAGATCGCCGAGCCGCTCCTTCTCGTGCCCGGTGCGGCAGGCGAGATCGATGTGACCATCGAAGTCTCCGGTGGCGGGGTTATGGGACAGGCAGAAGCCGTCCGTACCGCGCTCGCCCGCGGCATCATGGAATGGTCCAATGATCCCGCGATCAAGGATGCATACCTGGCATACGACAGAACGCTCCTTGTTAACGACTCGCGCCAGAAAGAAACCAAGAAGCCTCACGGCCGTGGCGCACGCAAGAAGTTCCAAAAGTCTTATCGTTAAGCAACCAATATATGAGAGGTCGACAATCTTGATACCCGTACGATGTTTCACCTGCGGAAAACCTATTTCCACAGCGTGGGAAGAGTATAAGGCACGGCGGGAGAAAGGCGAGGATCCTAAAAAGATCCTCGACGATCTCGGTATCACCCGATACTGCTGCCGGCGGATGCTCTTAACACACAAAGAGATCATTGATGAGCTCAACCCGTACCAGTAATATGACCGAGGGGTCGTGGGGTAGCCTGGACTATCCTATTGCGTTCGGGACGCAGTGACCTGAGTTCGAATCTCAGCGACCCCATTTTCCAACTGTACTAAATTGCACATGGAACAATTTTTGAGGACGAGGAATGCAGGCGCAGGTTTACACCCGGTATGAACGGGCGCGGATTATTGGAGCAAGGGCTCTGCAGATATCAATGGGTGCTCCGTTACTAGTTACTACCTCCCGGATCGATCCTTTGGAGATCGCCATCGAGGAATTCAATGAGAACGTTATCCCCATTACCGTAAAGCGAAGATAAGGACGTGTGGCCACGATGACGATGATTGAGGCAATCGAGCTGCGGACGATTCTCGACAGCCGGGGGAACCCGACCGTTGAGGCTGACGTGTACACGGCAAGCGGCCACGGGAGGGCGGCAGCCCCGAGCGGCGCCTCCACCGGCGCGGCAGAGGCTAAGGTCCTGCCGCCGAAAGAGGCCATCGACCATGCCATTGAGAGTCTGATCCCGGCGCTCGTCGGGATGGATTCTGCCGATCAGGAATGCTTCGATGCACAGCTCCGCGATATCGACGGAACGGAGAATTTCTCTGCTATCGGGGCAAACATCGCGGTCGCGCTCTCCCTTGCAAATGCAAAGGCCGCGGCTTCGGCGCTCGGCCTGCCGCTCTTCCGGTACCTGGGCGGGGCATTTACAAACGAGATGCCGCTCCCGCTCGGGAATGTCATCGGGGGCGGGGCGCATGCCACGAACGCTACCGAGATCCAGGAGTTCCTGGTGGTCCCGGGCGGCGCGGCGGATGCGGAGGAGGCAGTCTTTGCCAATGCCGCCGTCCACAAGAATGTCGAGGATATCTTAAAGAAGAAAGGTATTGCCGCCGGCAAGGGTGATGAGGGTGCCTGGGCACCGCAGATTGACGATGCCCTCGCATTTGAGCTCATTGCCGAGGCAACCGGACGTGTGGCAGACGAGATGAATGTCCAGGTCGACATGGGGATCGATGTTGCATCGAGCCAGATGTGGACGGGCGAGGGGTACAAATACCGCGACCGTGTCCGTTCGACCGAGGACCAGATCGCGTATATCGCCGAACTGGTCGACAAATACAACCTCGTCTATGTCGAAGATCCCCTCCACGAGGACGATTTCGACGGGTTTGCAGAACTCAACAGCCAGGTTGGCGACCGATGCCTGCTCTGCGGGGACGACCTCTTTGTAACCCAGGTCGACCGCATCGAGCAGGGCATCGAGCGTGCATCCGCAAACTGCGTCCTCATCAAGCCAAACCAGGTCGGTACCTTAACCGACACCTTCGAGGCCGTCCGCCTCGCTCACACCCATGGGCTGGACACGGTGATGAGTCACCGGTCCGGCGAAACCACGGATACCACGATTGCGCACCTTGCTACGGCGTTCTCCTGCGTCTTCTTAAAATGCGGAGTCGTCGGCGGCGAACGCATTGCAAAACTGAACGAACTTATCCGCATAGAGGAACAACTATGACCCAAGTCAACGAGATGGAAATTGAATTAAAGGAACCGCTCATCCCCGTCGAGGAGTACCTGGCAGCCGGTGTCCACATCGGCACCCAGCAGAAAAGCGAGGACATGAAGAAGTTTATCTACCGCGTCCGCGGCGATGGTCTCTATATCCTTGATATCCGTGAGACCGATTCCCGGATCAAGACGGTAGCGAAGTTCTTAAGCAAGTACGAGGCTCCCGAGATCCTCGTGGTCACCTCCCGGCAGTACGGCCAGTACCCGGCAAAGAAGTTTGCCGACACTATCGGCGCGATGTCGGCAACCGGTCGGTTCATCCCCGGACTGCTCACCAACCCCGTGCTCGAAGCATACATCGAGCCCAAGGTTATCGTCGTCACCGATCCGATCGGCGATTCACAGGTCATTAACGAGGCCGTCCAGTGCGGCATCCCGGTCGTTGCACTCTGCGACACGAACAACATGACCAAGTTCGTGGACCTCGTGATCCCGACAAACAACAAGGGGAGGAAAGCCCTCTCGATGATCTACTTCCTGCTGACCCGGGAGATGCTCAAGATCCGCGGGATCTCGACGGCGCTCACCCAGGAAGATTTCGAAACCGAGATCTGATACGGTCCTTTTTTTGGACCGATCGTTAGATATAACAGGACGACCAGAGGGTTGATCCGATGATGACGCGTCCGTGCGCCGTGGCGGGGATGTTCTATCCAAAAGATCCTGCCCGCCTCGGACACCTCCTCGGCGGTTTCTTTACGGGGACAGGGCCTGCCACAAATGCCTGGGGAATCGTCTGCCCGCATGCCGGGTATGTCTATTCCGGGCAGATTGCAGCCCATGCGTTCTCCGCCATCTCCTCCGATTTTTCCGGTACCTTTGTCGTGATTGGCCCGTCCCATAACGGGTATCTCACCTGCATCTCGGCGATCCCGTGGGATACGCCGCTCGGGCCGGTCGAGACGGACGCGGAATTTGCCGCGGAACTGGATCTCCCGATCGATGAGATGGCCCAGGTGACCGAGCACTCGATCGAGGTGCAGCTGCCGTTCATCCGGTACCGGTTCCCCAAAGCAAAGATCGTCCCGGTGATGATGGGCGAACAGGATCCTGCCCATGCCATGGCCGTAGCCGAGAAGATCGTGGCGGCGCACCGGATGACTCAAAGGGATATCAGGATCGTTGCATCGAGCGACTTCTCGCACTATGTGCCGGAGGCGGTTGCCCGGGACGGCGACCTGTATGCGATCCAGGCCGTCGAGAACCTCGATGTACCGGAGTTCTACCGGCGGATACGGGAAAAGCGCCTGACTGCCTGCGGATACGGGCCGATCAGCGCCATGGTCACCTCCTGCCTGCACATGGGGGCGGAGAAGGGACAGCTGGTCCGGTACGGCACGAGCGGCGATGCAACCGGCGACCGGGACGCGGTCGTGGGATATGCAGCCATTGCGGTGATGTAGGTTGGCAACGTGGAGTGCACCCGGCAAGGTGTTTCTGTTCGGCGAGCATGCGGTGGTGTACGGGAAGCCCGGCATTGCCATGGCCATCAAGCCCCGGGTCTTTGTGACGGTCAGGAAATCCAAGCGCCCCCAGCGGGCAAAGTCCCCGTACATCGACGGATGCTTCGAGGCGATGGGGGTCATGGGGAGCGTGTACATCAATTCGCAGATCCCCAGCTCCTCCGGCCTCGGGTCGTCTGCTGCGGTGACGGTCGCCACGCTCTCGGCAATCAACGATGAGTTTGGCCTAGAAAAGACCCGGGAAGATGTCGCAAACATGGCATTCGAGATCGAAAAGAAGGTGCAGAAAGGACGGGCAAGCCCCACGGATACGACCGTCTCCGCGTTCGGGGGCGTGGTCCTTATCACCGGCACGTCCCGCAGGCGCCTGCCCCCCGAGAACATGTTTCTTGTGATCGGCGATTCGCTTGTCTCCCACAGCACGTCGAAGATGGTCGAGCAGGTGGCAGAGTTAAAGAAGCACAACCCGCAGATCGTGGATCCGATCCTCGATGCGATCGAAGGCGTGAGCCTTGCGGCGATCCATCACCTGGCAAACCACCGCGAGTTGGGACGGTACATGAACATGAACCATGCGCTCCTCGAAGCGCTGGGTGTCGGCCATCCGCAGCTCTCGCGACTCGTGCTTGCTGCCCGGTCCGCGGGAGCGTTCGGTGCGAAACTCACCGGCGCCGGGGGCGGCGGCTGCATGGTCGCCCTCTGTCCAAAGCCAATCCGGCACCGGGTTGCCCACGCGATCGAGTCCTGCGATGCCCGCGCCATCGTGACCGGGATCGATACCGAAGGAGTCAGGAAGGAGAAGAATGTCTGAGCGCGTGGTAGTGAAACTGGGCGGCAGCGTGATCACCGACAAGGGTGCCGACTGCGCGATCAACAAAAAGGCCCTTGCCGACATTGCCGGGGCGGTTGCACGGGCGCACGCGTCGGAGATCATGATTGTCCACGGCGCCGGGTCCTGCGGGCATCCCGAGGCGCACCGCTACCACCTGGACCGGGGAGCAGAGGCCGGGGCAACGGAAGGGATCGTTGTCACGCACCGGGCCGTGAGTTCCTTAAACGATGCCGTCGTTTCTTCTTTACGGGATGCCGGTATTGCGGCAGTCGGTGTCCACCCGCTCCATGCGGGCGTGGCGGACAAGGGCCGGCTCGTTGCATTCGAACACCGGCATATCGAGAAGATGCTCGCGCTCGGGATGGTCCCTGTGATCCACGGCGACGTGGTGATGGACCTTTCCCGGGGAGCGTGTATCGTATCGGGCGACCAGCTCGTGCGGTACTTCGCGGTTGCGCTCAAATGCAGCCGCGTCGGGCTCGCCACCGATGTACCGGGAGTGCTGGATGGAGGACGCGTGGTACCGGAGATAACTCCGGCTACCGTTGCGACCCTCCAGATCGGCAACTCGTCACATACCGATGTAACCGGTGGAATGAAAGGGAAAATTGACGAACTGCTCGGGCTTGCTCGCACAGGCACCGGGTCCGATATCTTTCATGTCTCGCGCCTGGGCGATTTCCTTGCCGGAAACGACCACGGCGGGACAAAAGTGAGGGGGAAATAACCACTATGGCTGACAAGAAACGGTTCACATCGTCGCGCAAGCTCGACCACCTGCGCATCTGCGCAGAGGAGGCCGTCGAGTGCGGCGATGCAGGATTCGGCGATGTCCGGCTGGCGCACAATGCCCTGCCGGAGTGCGATATGCGCAAACTCGACCTGTCCGTCCGCTTCCTTGGCCATACGCTCAAATCCCCCCTCTTTATCTCGGCAATGACCGGTGGTCACCCGAAGACAAAGGAGACCAACGCCCGCCTTGCCCGGATCGCAGAACGGTTCGGCCTCGGTATGGGTGTGGGCTCCCAGCGTGCGGCGCTGGAGGACACGTCCCTCGTGGATACGTTCTCGGTAGTCCGCGACGAAGCGCCCCATGCGTTTATCGTAGGAAACCTCGGCGCCGTGCAGCTCCGCGAACACGGGACTGCATGGGCGGAGGAGGCCGTGGAGACGATCGGGGCGGACGCTCTTGCGATCCACCTCAATTTCCTCCAGGAAGCGATCCAGCCGGAAGGCGATCATAATGCCACCGGCTGCCTTGCCGCGATTGCAGAGCTTTGTTCCGAGATCAAAACACCGGTGATTATAAAAGAGACCGGCTGCGGGATCTCGGGCGAAGTGGCACGCCGGTGCTGGGGCGCCGGCGCGAAAGCCATCGACATTGGCGGCTGGGGCGGCACTTCGTGGGCGGCAGTCGAGAGCGTGCGGGCCGGCGAAAGCAAAAACGAGAAAGACCGGCCCTTACAGACGCTTGGCGAAGACTTCTCCGCATGGGGCATCCCCACGGTGGTAAGCCTTGCCGAAGTCGCAGCGACCGGCGGCCCGGTGATTGCATCGGGCGGGATACGCACCGGCATCGACATCGCAAAGTGTCTTGCCCTCGGGGCAGACCTTACCGGTATGGCGATGCCGCTTTTAAAACCGGCGCTTGAGAGCGACGCGGCGCTTAGTGCCCGCGTGGAGACGATCCACCGCGAACTGGTGGGCGCGATGTTCCTGTGCGGTGCCGCACGGACCGCCGACCTGCGCTCGACCCGTGTGTATATTACGGGGAAAACCCGACAGATGATCGGGGAGCGCACCGGCGCATATCACGAGATGTAAGGCAGTTTTTTTAAAAAAACGGCCTGCTAAAAAAAACAACAACAGGAGTACAAACATGGATATAGAAATTATAGCAGTGGGCGGGTACAACGAAGTCGGACGGAACATGTCCGCAGTCCGCTGCGGGAAAGAAATTGTCATTTTCGACATGGGTCTCCGCCTGGATCAGATGATGATCCACGAGGACGCGGAGGTTGAGAATATGCACTCCCTCGATCTGATCAAGATCGGGGCGATACCCGATGATACGATGATGAACTCGGTAGAGGGGACGGTCAAAGCGATTGTCTGCTCCCACGGCCACCTCGACCACATCGGTGCGATCCCGAAGCTTGCGCACCGGTACAATGCGCCGATCATCGCCGCGCCCTATGCAACGGAATTGATCCGGCAGCAGATCTCGGGCGAGCAGAAGTTCGGGGTGAACAACAAGCTCTTCGCGCTTAAGCCCGGGCAGCGGTACACGATCTCACAGCACCTGGTGCTCGAGTTTGTGCGGACGCAGCACTCGATCATCGATACGGTGACCCCGGTGCTCCACACACCGCACGGTGCGATTGTTTACGCCTGCGACTTCAAGCTCGACCGGACCCCGGTCATCGGCGAACCCCCGGACTTTGCCCGGTTCCGCCAGATTGGAAAGGAAGGCGTCCTTGCATTGATCGTCGAGTCTACCTACATTGACCGGCCCGGCCGGTGCCCGAGCGAGCGGATCGCCCGCGACCTTGTACGGGATGTCATCACCAGCTACGAGGATGACAAGAACTCGATCATCGTCTCGACGTTCTCGTCCCATATCGCCCGGGTCAAGACGATCGCCGAGTGTGCGCACGAGATCGGGAGAAAACCGGTGCTCCTCGGCCGCTCGATGGAGAAGTACTCGGTCACGGCCGAGCAGATGAAACTTGTCTCGCTTCCCCCGGACACGAGCGTCTTTGGGAACCGGCGGACCGTTGACCGGACCCTGCGCCGGATGATGAAGGCAGGCAAGGAAAAATTCCTCCCGATCATCACCGGCCACCAGGGAGAGCCGGGATCGATCCTGACCCGGATGGCCCTCGGCGACACGCCGTACCAGATCGCAAAAGGCGACAAGGTGCTCTTCTCGGCAAACGTGATCCCGAACCCGATGAACTACGGCCAGCGCTACATGGTCGAGACGCACCTGAAAATGGCCGGCGCCCGGCTCTTCCCGGACCTCCACGTGAGCGGGCACGCGTACCGCGAGGACCACTACGAGTTTATCAGCCTCTTAAACCCGCAGCATATCGTCCCGGCCCACGGGAACATCAAGATGACCGCAGCCTACGCCGAGTTTTCCGCAGACCTCGGCTACACGCTCGGTAACGACGTCCATATCATGCAGAACGGCCAGCGGCTCAAGTTAAACTAACGAGGAACAAACGATGTCGGAACTATCACCGTACTTAAAATCGGTCGCGAAAAAGATCGATGGCCTGATTGACACGAACTTCAACTGCGCCACCGGAGAGCTCGACAAGGCCTCCGCCCACCTGTTGAACGCCGGCGGCAAACGCCTCCGGCCCGCGGTGGTCATGCTCGCGGCAGATGCAGTAAGGAGCGGGAGTTCCGCCGATATCATGCCGGCAGCGCTCGCGCTCGAAGTTACCCACACCTTCACCCTGATCCACGACGATATCATGGACGGGGACTCGCTCCGGCGCGGGGTGCCGACGGTTCATACGAAGTGGGACATGCCGACCGGAATCCTTGCCGGCGATGTCCTCTATGCCCGGGCATTCGAGTTCATTTCCCAGGCAAAAGCCAGCGATGCGGCAAAGGTCAAAGCGACCGCACTCCTTGCCCGCGCCTGCGCAGATATCTGCGAAGGCCAGCACCAGGACATGTCGTTCGAACACCGGACCAATGTGACCGAGAAGGAGTACATGGAGATGGTTTCCAAAAAAACCGGTGTCCTCTACGCGGCAGCAGCAGCGATTGGCGGGACGCTTGCGGGCGGCAGCGAAGAGCAGGTCAAAGCCCTCTACCAGTTCGGGCTCAACACCGGCATCGCGTTCCAGATCCAGGACGATCTCATCGACCTCCTGACCCCGACGGAAAAGAGCGGTAAGGACCAGGGATCTGACCTCCGCGAGGGCAAGCAGACCCTTATCATGATCATTGCCCGGCAAAAGGGCGTCGACCTCCTGAAGTACCGGCGGGAGCTCTCCCCGGCCGACATTAAGGCGGCGATAAAGGAACTGACCGATGCAGGCGTCATCGATGCGGTAAAGAAGATAGCAACCGATCTCGTTGAAGACTCAAACCGCCACCTCATGGTCCTTCCCCCGACAAAAGAACGCCAGCTCATCATGGACGTCGGCGAATTTTTCGTGACCCGGAGCTTCTAGGATGGCAGGGGACGAGATAAAGGCCGCGCTTTTCTTGTGTGCACTCCAGAACGCGGTCAAGCACGGCGGCGTGCCGCAGGCAGGGGCCGTCATCGGGATGGTGATGGGAGCACACCCCGAGATGCGCAAACAGGCAAAGGAGGTCTCGGCAGCGGCAAAGGACGCAATCGCCGATGTTGCAGCACTTTCCCCTGAGGAGCGGGTGGCAAAACTCCAGTCCCTCTCCCCGGAGATGTTTGCCTCGCTTCACGAGAAGCACGAGAAGAAGAAGGAGCTCCCCGAGCTCGAGGGCGCAGAAAAAGGTGTTGTCATGCGGTTTGCGCCCAACCCCTCCGGGCCGCTCCATATCGGCCATGCCCGGGCGGCTGCGCTCAACGATGCCTACGTGAAGCAGTACGGCGGGCGGTACATCCTCCGGATCGAGGACACGGACCCGAAACGTGTCGACCCCGAAGCCTACGAGATGGTAAAGGAGGATATCAGATGGCTCGGCCTCGGGATCACCGAGACGGTGACCCAGAGCGAGCGCTTCCCCATTTACTATGACCTCTGCAAACAGCTGATCGAGCGGGGCGGGGCGTATGTCTGCACCTGCGAGAACGAGCACTTCAAGGCGTTAAAAGACGCGAAGAAGGCCTGCCCCTGCCGCGACCAGCCGGTCGAGACGGCGCTTTCCCTCTGGGAGAAGATGCTCGCCGGCGGCTTCGCGGAAGGCAAGGCCTCGGTCCGGGTCAAGACGGATCTGTTGAACCCCGACCCGGCAATGCGGGACTATCCGATCTTCCGGATCCTCGACGCCCCGCTTCACCCGAAGATCGGGGACGCCCGGGTGTACCCGCTCATGAACTTCTCGGTCGTAGCCGATGACCACCTGCTCGGCGTCACGCACGTGATCCGCGGGAAGGATCACATAGCAAACACCCGGCGCCAGCGCTATATCTACGATCATTTCGGCTGGAAGGTCCCGGTGTACCGCCACTACGGTCGGATGGGGATCGAGGGCGTGGTGCTTTCGACTTCCCAGATGCACGCGGGGATCAACGAGGGGAAGTATACGGGCTGGGACGACATCCACCTCGGGACGCTCCGTGCCCTTGCCCGGCGGGGAATAAGCCCCGATGCCGTGAAAAACGCGATGATCGCGATTGGCATCGGCGACGTGGACATCTCGTTCTCGTGGGATAACCTGTATGCCGAGAACAAGAAGATCGTGGACCCGGTGGCAAACCGGTACTTCTTTGTCCCCGACCCGCTGGAGGCAAAAATAGCGGGGGCACCGGCCCACACCGCCCACGCCATGCTCCACCCGGGCCACGAGGAGAAAGGGAAACGTACCTTACAGTTTACCGGGACCGTCCTTCTCCCGAAGGCAGAGATTGTGCTTGGGACATCCATGGTCCGGTTAAAAGATCTCTTCAACGTGAATGTTGCCTGGAACGGCGAGACGCCCTCGTTCTCGTACGGCGGCGAATCTCTTGCCGATGCCCGGGCGGCAAAGGCGAAGATCATCCAGTGGCTCCCGGCACAGGCAGCCACACCCTGCACACTCCTCACGCAGGACGGGGAGATGAAGGGCGCCTGCGAACCTGCCGTGAAGGGTGAGGCCGGTAAGGTCGTGCAGTTCGAGCGGGTAGCCTTTGCCCGGATCGATGCCGTGGACGAGAACGGCATCCGGGCGTACTTCACCCACACCTGATTTTTTCTTTTTCGTGTGCAGCGTACCAGGACCATCATGCAGCCATCCGGGAATTCAGACGGGAACGAGAAACCAAAAGAGTCCCGCGAGAAGCTTGTCGCAACCGGGGTTGGCATGGACCTCCTTATCCTGGTGCCGGAGACGGCTGCCGTTCTCCTGTCCGGGTCCGCAACTCTCCTGTCCGATGTCTTCAAATGCGCAAACGAAGTCCTTGCCTCGCTTTTTGCCCTCCTGATTATCCGGAGGATGAAGGCTGGCGGGAGGTTCACGTACGATTACGGGATGGGGAAGTTCGAGACCCTGACCCGGGTGATCACCGGTGCTGTGATGGGAGTCTCTGTCTGTATCCTTGTCCTCTTTACCGTCCACCGGATCCTGCACCCCGAAGAGTTCGACATGGATGCGGCATACATCGGTATCCCGCTGATGTGTATTGCATGTGTTGCCGATTATCACCACTGGCATGCCTATCGCCACCGATCAGAGCAGGATCCCTCGCCTATCATGGAGGCGCAGTGGCGCCTGCGGAGGGCAAAGACCTTCTCGAACCTGCTGATCCTGTCCGCACTCGTGCTCTCGGTAGTCTTCATCGGGTACGAATGGGCGCGCTACATCGACCCGGTGGTCTCGTTTGTCATCATCGGGTTCCTCCTCCTTGCCGGGTACCGGGAATTCTCCTCCTCGCTTCCTGACCTCTTCGACAAGACCCTCGACGAGGAGCTCCAGCTGGTCATTCTCCGGGAACTTTCCGGCTCGTTTGAGAAGTACGAGGAGTTCCATGGTGTCCGATCCCGCCGGTCCGGGAGCAGGATCTATATCGAGATCTTCCTTGGCTTTAACCCGGAGCAGAAGATGGGGGATGTCCAGACATTTGCCGCGGAACTCAAACGCTCCCTTGAGGAAAAAATAGCCGGGAGCGTGGTCTCCGTAGTGCTGAGCCAGGAATGAAGCGCGGGGGCAAAAACGGGACTCCTGGTTATGATGCTCTGAGAAACGGCGATGTCAGGGCGATTCTTGCGGTGTTCCCCGATCTACTCCTTCTTTTACCTCAGACTGCGTATATTACAGGATGGACTCGTTTTTTATCCGATCTGAAATTCCCTCCGATATTCCTGCAATAGATACCGTCAATCGCGAGGCTTTTGGCCAGGATGGCGAGGCCCGGCTTGTCCGGGCCCTCAGGAAAGGGGGGGACTATATCCCCGGCTCCTCCCTTGTTGCCGTGCATGAAGGAAAAATTATCGGCCATATCCTCTTTGCCCCGATATCGATCGAATCCGAAGATGCCAGCGTACCTGCCGTAGCTCTTGCACCGCTCTCCGTTCTTTTTGAATACCAGTGCCGGGGCGTTGGATCCGGTCTTGTGGAGGAAGGGCTCAGGATCTGCCGGGAGCAGGGGCACCGGATCGTGATCGTGGTCGGGCATCCCACCTATTACCCCCGGTTCGGGTTTACCCCTGCACCGGTGCGGGGGATCAAGGCACCGTTTCCCTGCAGGAACGAGGTGTTCATGGCGTATCCCCTTGTGGACGGGGCGCTCGATGGCATCCACGGCACCGTCAGGTATCCCCCGGAGTTTGAGGAAGAAGGGGCACATGCCGGTTGAAGGGGTTCGCGCTCCCTCACTTTTTGTCCCCTCCTGATCGTCCGGGGTAACTCCGGAACACAGGAGATATACCGTTATCCCGCACAACGGTATATATCACGGAAGCGATCCCGATGGCTGGTACCTACCGGAAAACTACCGCAGCATTCCACGAGTGTCTTGCGGCATTCCGGGGCCCGGGGGATCTCCCGACGCTTGTAAAAACGCCGCCCGGTCTTTCCGGGATCCGGCAGTACACCGGTGAATTCTGGACATCCCGACAGCGCCAGGCCTCGTCCCTGCACGAGATCTCCTACCGCGCCTGTTTCAAGCCCCAGCTGCCCCGGTTTTTTATCAGCCTGCTGACGCGTCCCGGGGAGACCGTGTACGATCCGTTCTCCGGGCGTGGGACAACAGCGGTCGAAGCCGGGCTCTGTGGGCGCAATGTGATTGCAAACGATGCTAACCCGTTGTCCCGGCTGCTCACGGAACCCCGGTTTTTCCCGCCCACGTTACCGGAGATTGCGGCCCGGCTGGAAACAATCCCGCGGGACGGAGGATCTGCCGACCGGGATCTTTCCATGTTCTATCATCCTGCAACCGAGCAGGAGATCGTTGCCCTGCGGGACTACCTGATCGCCCGGAACGAGGCTGGTACGGCAGATGCAGCCGATGCCTGGATCCGGATGGTAGCCACCAACCGTCTCACCGGGCACTCCACCGGTTTTTTCTCGGTCTACACGCTTCCCCCCAACCAGGCAGTCTCCCCCGAAAGCCAGCGGCGTATCAATAAAAAACGGGACCAGGTGCCGGAGTACCGGGACACGCACGCCCTGATCCTGAAGAAGTCAAAGAGCCTGCTCGCCCGGCTTACCCCCTCAGCAAAGGCCCGCCTTGCCCGTACCGGGAAAAGTGCCCGGTTCCTGACCGGGGACGCCCGGGACACCCCTGCCATCGAAGCCGGGACGGTACAGCTGACAGTCACCTCGCCACCATTTCTGGATATCGTCCAGTACCGTGAGGACAACTGGCTACGGTGCTGGTTCTGCGGCCTTGACGAAGAGTCGATCGGGAAGACGATCACGATGGCCCAGACGGTCGCGGAATGGAAAGCGGTGATGGGAGCCGTGTTCTCTGAACTCTCCCGGATCACCGCACCCGGGGGGTGGGTGGCGTTCGAGGTGGGCGAAGTGCGCAAAAAGACCGTCCGCCTGGAAGAGCACGTGGTCCCGCTCGGCCAGGACGCCGGGTTTTCCTGCGAATGCGTGATCATCAACCAGCAGGTATTCTCCAAGACCTCCCATATCTGGGGTGTCGGGAACAACGAGTGCGGCACCAACACGAACCGTATCGTGGTCTTTTCTAAGCCGGACTCCTGCCGATGAGGCCCCCGTCAGCCCGGCCCCGCCGGCTGGCCAAAAAAAGCCAGCATTAAGTAGCCCCACTGCCAAACTGTATCCATGGTCACCCGTATCCGGCGGTACGCGCAGATTATCGATGTTTTAACGAAATACGGTTTTGGGATAGTCCTCGAAAAAGCATTCCCGGGCAGAACCCGGTTCCGTCTCCCGGGAACCGAATCGTCACAGCCGGACCAGTCCACCACGTACGAGCGCATCCGTATGGCGCTTGAAGAGCTCGGCCCCACGTTTGTCAAGTTCGGGCAGATCATGAGCACGAGGACGGAGATCTTCCCGCCGGAGCTGATCGCGCAGCTCAAAAAGCTCCAGGATCATGCCAAACCGCTCCCGTTCTCCGATGTGCTCGGTGTGCTCCACCAGTCCTGCCCGAACCTCGAAGACTGGTTCAGTGAGATTGACGAAACACCGGTTGCGTCGGCCTCGATCGGGCAGGTGCACCGGGCGGTCCTCTGTGACGGGACCGTGGTCGCCGTCAAGATCCAGCGCCCCGGTATCCCCGACCAGATAGAAAACGATCTCGCCATCCTCCAGTCCATGGCCGAAAGGATCGAGGCGGTCTTCCCCGAGAGCCGGATGTACAATCCGGTCGGCCTTGTGCAGGACTTTGCCAACCAGATCCGAAAGGAACTCGATTTCACCCGCGACGGCCGGAACATGGAACGGATGGCCCGGAACTTCCGTGACGTGCCCGGCATCCATTTCCCGAAAGTGTACTGGGATTATTCCTCGCCCCACATCCTCGTCATGGAGTTCGTAAAAGGCGTGAGGGTGGATAATGTCGAGGCGATCAAGGCGCAGGGCTGCAACCCGCACGATATCGCGCTGCGTGGCTTCAATGCGTACCTGAAGATGATCTTCGAGGACGGGTTCTTCCACGGCGACCCCCACCCGGGCAATATGCTGGTCTCCGAGACCGGGGACCTCGTGCTCCTGGACTTCGGTATCGTCGGGGTGCTCCGGCCGGAGAAAAAGCAGCTCTTCATCAACCTGCTCTTTGCCCTCACCACGGACGATGTTGATATGATCCTAAAAGCCCTCGAAGGCTTCGGGATTGTCGTTGCCGAGGAGAACCGCGAGGCCCTTCGCGACGACCTCTACATCATGCTCCACGATTTCGGCGGCGGCGACCAGATCGTCCAGTTCAACTTCGGCCTCATGATAAACGAGCTCACCGAAGTCATGCGGCACTACAACATCAAGGTGCCCATGAGCCTGATGCTCCTGTTAAAGACGCTCGTTATGGTCTACGATGTCGCCGTCCACCTTGACCCGAAGTTCTCCTTTGGGGAAGAGATCACCCCGTACCTGCGCAAGCTTACCGATTCCAATGTCCTCTCCGCCGGGTACGCCAAGCGTGCATCAAACTCCCTTCTGGAAGCAGTGGATGCGGCATTCGACCTGCCAAGAAACGTCAACCTCATGTTAAAGCGCCTCTCGACCGGGACGGTACGGCTCGAAGTCGTGGATACCGACTTAAAGAAACTCCAGATGGCGCTCGACCGGGCAAGCGACAAGATCATGATCGGCCTTGTGGTGGCGGCGCTCGTGGTCGGGTCATCGCTCGTGCTCCAGGCTTCGCCGGTCAATATGCCAAAAGAGGTCATGTGGATCGCGATCCTCGGGTATACGGCAGCCGTGCTCTGCGGGTTCTATGCGATCTACCATGTCATCTTCCTGAAACTCCGGCTCGAACGGTAACTGCGAAAATATCTTTTTTTAGTACAGGTATTCCGCGAGACAGTCTTTCCAGATCCGGGTCTTTTTGTCGGGCGACAGCCGGGCGTTTGCCGGGCTGGTCGATGGCAGGACGACCGCAGGAACGGGACAACTGTCCCGGACAAAGTACCGCCCGGCTGTCGTCCCGTTGAGCGCAATGCACCTGACCGTGGAGTGGTCCTTCAAAAAGCCGGCGATATCGTTTGGGACCGTGTCCCGGATCGTTGCATCGGCACTTCCTTTGCGGTCGCAGGAGGCAAGGACATCCCAGAGTGCAATGCGGCATCCGGTCAGCTTTGCTGTGCGGGCTGCATAGGGCAGGGAGCGGTCGATCCCGAAGATCTGCTCCATGATCGCCCAGAACCGGTTGTGCGGGTTACCGTAGTATTCGCGTTGTGCAAGCGACTGCACCGAGGGATAACTTCCGAGGATGAGTACGACCGGGTTCTCTCCGGCAACCGGTACAAGCCCTATAGTCCTGCCCGCCCGGGATCGGTCCGGCGTCATAAAAAAGGATTATGGTTTTTTGTAGTAGAGCAGGCAGTGGCAGTGCCCGTCCTTTGCAATCTCGTCCTTGTGATAGATGCAGGGACATTCGATGGCCCGGTCCTTCTCCTCGTCGCCGCTCCGGAGCCGGCACGGGCAGTAGGGTCTCCCGAACTTCTCCTTGTTCCGCACCAGCCCTTTAAGGACTATACGCAGGTGCTCCTCGTCGGGATTTAAGATCCACCCGTTTTTCCTCGCTATCGCCGTTGTCCACTTGCGCATATCCGCTTCTTCCTGCGACACATCTGCCATGATTGTCCTGCCTGCCCTTCCTCGTACGATTAATCTTTCGAGGGACAACTTATGTGTTGTGGAACCTACCGCTTGCCGGGTTTCTTTGCGGCCCTTTTTACTACCGCCGGTTTCTTCTTTGCAGCAGCGGGCTTTGCCTTTTTCGTGATCCGTGCCGCAACCCGGTTATAGGTTGCCATCACGTCGCCCTTGTTGAACCGGTACACGTCCTTGTCGAGTGATTCGCCAGTCTTCTTGTCCCAGAGGCGCATCGAGTCCATGCTGATCTCGTCGCCCAGGTAGATCGTCTTTCCCTGACGGCCGAATTCGAGCTTGAAGTCAACGAGCGTGATCCCCTGCTTTGCGATCAGTTTCGAGAGGAGCGTGTTGATCCTGAGCGCGATCTCCTTGATCTTTTTGAGTTCTGCCGGGGTCGCGAGCTTGAGCGCAACGATCAGTTCGTCGTTGAGCATCGGGTCGTGCCGGGAGTCGTCCTTGTAATCGATGACAATGACCGGCGGTTTTAGCGGTGTGCCCTCCTTGAAAGGATAATTCCTGACAATCGAGCCTGCCGCAAGGTTCCTGACAATCACTTCGAGCGGGATCATCGAGAGTTCGCGGACTGCCATCCGCTTCTCATCGAGCATCCTGATAAAATGGGTCTTAACCCCGTTCTTTTCCAGGTACGAGAAGAAGTACGCGGAGACGTTTGCATTGTAACTGCCCTTGTTTTTTAAGGTGTCCTTTTTCCCGCCGTCAAACGCGGTGATATCATCGCGGAATTCTACGATCAGCGTTTCTTTTTCGTCTGTCTTAAAGACCGACTTGGCCTTCCCGGTATACAGGAGTTTTTTCTGCTTCACGGTTTAGCGCTCCCTGTGGTTATACGTTGGTCGAGCCGGTTTATTAGGGGTTGCAGCCCGGGGTCGAACCAGCCCGCCCGGATGAACCGGGGATAGATGCAGAGGCGTTCCTGGAGCTTCGCGTCCCCGACAATTGTTGTGAGGTCGTCAATTGCCGGCCACGGGTGCTCGGGGTTCACGTAATCGATGGTGACCGGGGAGACGCCGCCGAGGTCGTCCACGCCGCAACCGATAAGGGTCGAGGCATCGATCAGGTTCGGTGCGATCTGGATCGCTACCTCGCGGGGCAGGATACGGCGCGCCATTTCTATGGTCTCGCAGATCTCCAGAGTCTCCGGCACCCGGAAGGCCGCCATGGGGGTATTGTCTTTCGGGCAGAAGTTCTGGAGGATGATCTCCTGGATATTCCCGTATTTTTTATTGATGTCGCGGATCGCAACAAGTGACTCCTCGCGATCGGCCACGGTCTCGCCGATCCCAAGGAGCAGGCCGGTGGTAAACGGTATCTTAAGCTTCCCTGCATCCTCCATCATGGCAAGGCGCACCTCCGGCTCTTTTCCCTTCGACCCGTTGTGGGCCGGGATCCGTGCGGTGGTTTCGAGCATCAGCCCCATGCTCGCGTTCACCTTACGGAGCCGCTTCATCTCGTCATACGTCAGGACCCCGGCGTTCGTGTGCGGGAGAATCCCGTACTCTATACTCTTTTTGCACATCGCCTCGCAGTAATCGAGGATGGTGGCGAACCCGGTCTTTGCAAGGTATGTGTCGAACCCGGGCACCTCTTCAGGATGTTCCCCGAAGGTAAAGAGCGCCTCGGTACACCCGGCATCCCTGCCGCGGGCAAGGATCGCTTCGACCTCGTCCGGCATCATGAGGCATCCGTCCTGCACCGGTGTCTTGAACGAACAGTATCCGCACCGGTTCCGGCAGACGCTTGTTAAGGGCAGAAAGACGTTTTTCGAGAAGGTGATCGTCCGGGGCTGCATGGATCAGGGTATCCCTTTTGTACATGTTAAATTCTTAGCGGCGGCGGTGCCGGGCCGGCGCGTCTTTTATACGATAGGGATAAGAATAGAATGGTAAGACGAACGGATGCTTCGATGTGATTCGGTATGATCCCTCTCCTGTATATCGATACGAAGGCCGACCGCAGCGCCGCCCTAAAGGAACGCCTCGCCGGTACCGGACAGTTCCGGATCATGGTGTCTGCTGCGCAGGAAGTTACCATAAGCCGGCACCTGGCAGAATCGGATGCCGTTGTTCTTGCTGTTCATGAGGAGGGCCAGAACGGCCTTGCATTCCTCGCACACCTGCGGGAGCAGGGCGTGGATCTCCCGGTTATCATCCTTGCCGGGGCATACGATCCCGATCTCTTTTTTACGGCCGTTACCCGGCGCGCAGAGATCATGGTCATGGAGGGCCCGGTCGATGCATGGTACCCGGTCCTTGCCTGTCTCATCGACAAGGTCTGTGCTGCCCGGCGGCAGGCAGATCTCGTGGCGTTTCTTGAGAAGAAACTCAACCTTGTCGGCAGCGTCACGCGCCACGATGTCTTAAACCAGCTCACGGCGGTCAGCGGGTATACCGAACTCTTGGAGATGGTAACGACCGATCCGCAGATGAAGTCCTACATAGAAAAAGAGCGATCCGCCCTTGAAAAAATACGGCGCCAGTTCCAGTTCGCGAAGGATTACCAGAACCTTGCGGCCGAACCGCCGCGCTGGGAGTCGATTGCATCAGCGGTTCGCCGCGGCAGCGAAACGGTTGCGCTGGGAAGTGTTGCCCTTGAAGGATCCTGCGGGAATGCATCCGTGTATGCCGATCCGGCACTTGAAAAGGCCCTCGGCCAGCTGCTGGACAATGCGATCCGCCACGGAGAGCATGTTACCCGGATCCGGATCTCCGTGCAGGAAAAAGACGGCGGGGCCCTCCTGGTGGTGGAGGACGATGGTACAGGGATCCCTGCCGTGAACAAACCCCGTCTCTTCGAGCGCGGGTTTGGCAAGCGAACCGGGTGGGGATTGTTTCTGGCAAGCGAGATCCTTGCCCTCACCGGGATGACGATCGCGGAGACCGGGGAGCCCGGGAAAGGCGCCCGGTTCGAGATCCGGATTCCGGCCGGGTGCTACCGGAACGAGAGCCCCTGATTTATTCGTCTTTTATCCCGACGTAGATATCGACTTCGGGCTTGTTCTTGTCGGTGAACCGCGCATCGTAGATCTCGAAATCGCAGACATACGTCCGGGGCAGGTCCGAACCCCAGATCCCTGCCCAGGTGCCGACAACCGCATCCGGCATCGGTCCCTGTGCCACAAAATGGGCATAGGTCTGTGCCGGGATCTCCCGTGCCACCAGGTCTTTGGGGAGTTTATCCGCTTTTGTTACGCCGCATCCGAGAAGGTACGAGTATTCCCCGGTCCAGTCTGTCGTATAGTCGGAATATACCGCATACATGACCGTGGGTTTGGCACGGTCGGGAGTACGTGCCACCGCTTTTGTCGAAAGGTACTCCTGCCAGCATGCAGGGATGTCTTGCAGGCTCCTGCCGTCAGCATTGCAGGTGCGCCGCCCGATCCCGGCCACGAGCCGGGCCGGGAGTTTTTCTACGGTATAGGCAGTACTGTCCATTGCCGGTATGTTTGCCTTTCTATCCTGTTAAACCCGGCCGTTTTTTGCCGCGCCGCACGGCCGGGGCCCCCACGCCAAAGAGAGAATCAGCACTTTTTTTACATTGCCCTGCATATGAGCGTATCACATGTGTCCCCATGCACTCATCCCCTTTAAGCCCGCGGGACCCAAAAGCCGGCTCTCCGATGTGCTCTCAACCGAAGAGCGGGAGGCGTTTGCCCGGGCAATGCTCGAGGATGTGATTGCGGCCGTAAAGGACGTAAACTGCAGCCCGGTGATCGTAGCCACCGAACTTTTTGATTCCGAGGACATCCAGATCACGATCCCCGACAAGGACTTAAGCGGCACGCTAAACGAGATGCTCCCCCAGTCTGTGGGCTCGATTTTGATCATCATGGCCGATCTCCCGCTTGCCACTGGTACGGCCATCAAACGGGTGATCACCACCAAGAGCGACATGGCAATCGTCCCCGGCCGTGGCGGTGGCACGAACGCGATCTTCCTCAAAGACCCGGCAAAGTTCCATGTCGATTATTACGGGATGAGCTTTTTGAAACACAGAAAGATCGCAGAAGAGGCCGGCCTCTCCTGCGAGGTGATCGACTCGTTTGTGCTCCACACCGATATCGATGAGAAAGAGGACTTCGTGGAGCTTTTGACGCACGGGACGGGCAAGAGCCGGAAATATCTGGAAGACCTCGGTTTTGTCCTCACTGCCGAGAACGGCCGGGTAGGCGTGGAGCGAAAACAGCCTCCTGCCCCGTCTGCCTGAACTTTTTTTTATGGACGATCGATCCCCCGAAGAACTTGCCGCGGTCCTGTCCGGTCCCGGCTGCACGGTTGCGCAGAAGATAGCGGCATTTATACGGTACTCCAACCGGGAGACCGGTACGGTCTCTCCAGTCTGGGAGGTCTCAAAGGAAGCCTGGCAGCGGTACGAGTTTTTGGGCGACCGGATCCTCAACCTTACCGCAGCCGAGCTGCTCTTTTCCGGCAATCCCTCGTCCGATGAAGGCACGATGACCGGGAAGATGGGGGTGGTGGCAAACGAATCCCTTGCGGCCATAGCCGGGCGTAAAGGCGTGGACACCTCCCTGCTGGTCCCGGCAGCCATCGGGCAGCAGCAGGCATACGGGGATGCGATCCGGGGCGGGGCGATCGAGGCGTGCATTGGTGCGATCTTCGCGAGCGCCGGTTTTCCAGCGGCCCGGGCCGTTGCCCGTGATTTCCTGGCCGGAGAGATCGAAGCATACGATCCGTCTGCCAATTATATCGGCCGGCTCCAGGAACACTTCCAGCAGTCAGGGCAACCGGTCCCGGTCTATGCGGAGGTAGCCCGGACCGGCCCGGATCACCAGCCGGTCTTTACGTACAGTGTCTCCGATGCAAACGGTCGCATCCTTGGCACGGGGACCGGGTCAAGCACCTCAGAAGCCCGGCAGAATGCTGCAAAAGAAGCCCTCATGGCCCTGCACCTCTCCTGACCCGGTGCATCTGCGGCAGGGGGGGTCGCATTGAAAATAACGTGACCCCCCCTGTTTTGGATTACTCAATAATTGAGTATTTGCCCTGTTCTCTCACCGGAACTTTTTCCAGACCCTCACACGCTAAAAAAGGTATGACCCCCCCACCCCTATTTGTCCCCAATGCCCGGCACTTCTGGAAATTTTCCCCCGTAAAATGATCGTAATTCCCTGCCGGATTTGCAGGTACAGCGCGAGGGGGGTCACACCATTTTTGGCGTGACCCCCCCTTCCCGGGGCACGCCCGGGGAACGGTGCAGTCCGCGTCCCCGGGCGGACAGTATGCCCGATGATACTATATGCTCCCGTGGTTAGTGTTTCATATAAATGGGCACCGGATGACATGATCCGGAAGAACTGCGGGAGATGGTACCTATCGTGGACGCACAGCCGCAAACAAACGAAGTGTCCGGGCAGCCGGTCCCGGATCCCTCGGGACGGGACCACAACTACAAGTGGATCGCGCTCTCGAACACCACGATTGCCATGTTCATGGCCGCGGTCAACGGGAGCATCCTCCTCATCTCGCTTCCCGCCATCTTTAACGGCATCAACATCAACCCGCTCACCTCCTTCCAGTACCTCCTCTGGATCCTGATGGGGTACGGGATCGTGACCGCCACGCTCCTCTTAAGTTTCGGCCGTCTCTCGGACATGTACGGCCGGGTCCGGCTTTACAACATCGGGTTTGCGATCTTCACCGCCGGCTCGATCCTCCTCTTTCTGACCCCCGATACCGGGGATGCCGGGGCAATTGAGCTCATCGTCTTCAGGCTCATCCAGGCCGTGGGGGCGGCATTCATCTTCTCCAACAGCGCCGCGATCCTCACCGATGCATTCCCGCCCGACGAGCGGGGAAAAGCGCTCGGCCTCAACATGGTAGCAGCCCTTGCCGGCCAGTTCATCGGCCTTTTGATCGGCGGCATCCTCGCGGTCTACCACTGGCGGTACGTCTTTTTGATCAGCGTGCCGTTCGGTGTCCTCGGGACGATCTGGGCATTCATGAAACTCAAAGAGCCCGCCTACCAGAAACGGACCCAGAAGATCGATATCTGGGGCAACTTATCGTTCATCGGCGGCCTGACCATCTTTTTAATCGGGATCACCTATGCCCTGCTCCCCTATGGCAGCGATGCAATGGGATGGCGGGACCCGCTCGTTATCGCAGCGCTCTTTACCGGGATCGCGCTCCTTGTAGCGTTCCCCATCATCGAGACCCGGGTCGAGGACCCGATGTTCCGGATGGATCTCTTTAAGATCCGGAACTTTGCGTTCGGGAACGCTGCCGGGTTCATGTCGGCCCTTGCCCGGGGCGGCGTCATGATCGTGCTCATCATCCTGCTCCAGGGCATCTGGCTCCCCCTGCACGGCTACAGTTTCGAGTCCACGCCGTTCTGGGCCGGGGTATACATGCTTCCGCTCACCATCGGCTTTGTGGTGATGGGCCCGCTCTCCGGGATCATCTCCGACAAGTACGGCGCCCGCTGGATCAGCACGCTCGGGATGGTGCTCGAGGGGATCTCGTTTTTGATCCTTGCAGTCCTTCCCTACAACTTCGATTACCTTCCTTTCGCGATAGCCCTGCTGATCATGGGGATCGGAAACGGGATGTTCTCCTCGCCCAATGCCGCGGCGATCATGAACTCGGTCCCTCCCGGGGATCGCGGGGTCTCCTCGGGCATGATGTCGACACTGATGAACTCGGGCTTTGTCCTCTCCATGGGCATGTTCTTTACCATCATCGTCGTGGGGCTCACGAACGCATTCCCCGCAGCGCTCACTTCGTCGCTTGCCGCGGCAAACGCCAGCCAGCTCGCGCCGGCGCTCAGTTCAATCCCGCCGACCGGCGCGCTCTTTGCCGCGTTCCTCGGCTACAACCCGGTCCAGGCCATCCTTGCCGGCCTCTCCCCGGCTATCCTTGCGACCGTAGCCCCGGTAACGATTGCGCTTCTTACCGGGAGCACCTGGTTCCCGACCATGCTTGCCGGGGCGTTCATGCCATCGGTCGCGCTCTCGTTTTATATCGGCGCCGGCATCTCGTTTGTTGCTGCGCTCCTCTGTGCAATGCGGGGCGAACGCTATGTAGAGGAGACCGATGGCGCGTCACGGGACCCGGGCAGGAACTCTCTCGATCCGCAAGAGGTATCTGGGAGGAGCCTCAAGTAAGGAATATCTGGTATTACTGGAGGGACCGGAGATGACGAACGGACTGGTTGACAGGATCCTGATCGCAACGGACGGTTCGGTGAAGAACCGGCCGGCCCTGGAGGAAGGCATAAAAATTGCCCGTGCGTTCGGTGCTGCCGTGTATGCAGTGTACGTGATCGATATGGGGGCGTTCTCTTCCATGTCGGCGGACATGCCCATCGGCGATACCTACCGCATCATCAAGGCCGAGGCAGATGAGGCATTTGACCGGATAAAAACGCTTGCCGGCGATATGCCGGTAACCACATCGATCCTCGATGGCCGGCCCGCGGCAGAGATCGTGAAGTATGCCGTGGCAAAAAGGATCGACCTGATCGTGATCGGCACGCAGGGCAAGAAAGGCTTCGAGCGTCTGCTTCTCGGGAGCGTGGCAGAAGAGGTTATCCGTTCCGCGCCCTGCAAGGTGCTCGTGGTCAAATAATTCCCGCGTTTCCTTTTTTTTTGCCCCTGCCGAAGGCATGACCCGCATCCCCCGGGATATAATGAGTAGATCTATATTCCTCAAGAATAAAAACAAAGGAATTTACGTTTTCAGGATAATACCGGGTACACTCTGACCCGGGATATCCGGGGGATCTAAAAAACACCGGAACGTGTATTGTGCGCTTTTTGGATCCCACCGGTTCTGCACCGGCGGTAGTGTGCCTGCCATAAAAAGAGAACGGACGTGAGCAGCAACGAACCTTTTTTATCTCCTGGTACTGACCTGCCTGCTCTCCGCGTTTGTCTCATGTGCACTGGGCGTGTTTGTGCTGGCAAAGAACAGCCAGTCCCGGCTCAACCGGCTCTTTTTTGCCATGATGATCGGTGCTGCCTACTGGGCACTCGGGGAATATCATCTCTGGTCTGCCGGGAATGCAGACGGATTGTCATTCTGGCTCCACGCAAGTGCGTTCTGGCCGCTCGCCGTTGCAGTCAGCGTCTTTTTCATCATCACATTTACCGGCAGCTGGTCAACAAAGCCTGTCCTGTTATGGGTCATGAGGTTTTTGCTCTTTGTCCCGGCAGTTGTTTTCTCCCTTGCCGGTGCTTTCACCGATACGATCTTTACCGTGGATTACCTTCCCGGGATCGGCTGGGTCTATGAGCCGGTCTTTTCGAGTATCTTATACCTGATATGCGGGATTTACGTGATCGCGATCATGCTCTGGGCGACCGGGGCAACCCTGATCTCGTGGCAACGGGCTGAACGGGAGATAACCCGGCGGCAGAACGGCCTCGTGTGCGCCGGCCTCGTCTGCCTTCTTGTCTGCGGTGCCCTCTCGGGGATGCTCTTTCCCCGCCTGGGGATCTATCTTCCGAATGTGATTTTTATCGGCAGCATGATCTTTGCTGTCCTGATCGTTGCTGCAATCCAGCAGTACGGTTTGTTCTCCATGAGTCCCGAGACGGTGGTCCCCGAGATCCTGCGCACCCTCCCGGAGGGTGTGATCCTCGTAAATCCTGAAGGAAAGATTATTGTCGCAAACGCTGCGGCGGGGACGATCCTTGGCGTTCCCGTCGAGGATCTCCCCGGGCAGGCGATTGCATCGTTTCTTCCCGCCGCTGTCTGTGCCGACCTGCGATCGGCCCTAGAAACCAGGGGTTCGATCACCGAAATGGAGGTAGCCCTTGACCTGAAGTCCTGTACGGTCGGGAGCATGGCAGGGACCCTGGTAAGGGATCCATCGGGCAGGATTGCCGGTGCTGTCCTTATTATCCGGGATGTCACCGACCGCAAAGCGGCGGAAGTTTCCATCAGGGTTGCAAATGAGAAGATTGCAATCCTCTCCCAGATGACCCGGCATGATGTCGGCAACCTCCTCACCGCGCTTTCCGGCTACCTTGAACTGGTCGGGGAAAAGAACACCGACCCTGTGATCGGATCCTACCTTGAATCGGCGAACGGGATCATGGAGAAGATCTCCCGCCACCTCCAGTTCTCGCGGGAGTACCAGGAGATTGGATCCCATGAACCGGCCTGGCAGCCCCTTGAATCGCTGATTGAGCAGGGCATCGCGGCATTTCCCCATGAGGGAATTGAGCTCACGATACGCGTGGATCCTGTCGAGATCTATACCGATCCGCTGGCCTTCAAGGTGATGTACAATCTTTTTGAAAATGCGGTCCGGCACGGGGGGCATGTCACCCGGTTTGCGGTATCCTCACAACAGGGGCCCGACAATACCCTTGTCATCGTCTTTGAAGACAACGGTGACGGCATTAAACCCGGGGACAAACAGCGGATCTTCGAGTTCGGGTACGGCAGCCATACCGGTATCGGGCTTTCCCTCTGTCGGGATATCCTCTTAATGACCGGGATCACGATCGCCGAGACCGGGGAACCGGGGAAGGGGGCCCGGTTCGAGATCCGCGTACCTCCCGGGGCATGGCGGTCGGTCCGGGTCAGGCCCTGGTAAGGGTTCCGGTATCCTTGCGTACCGCGGGGAACACGAACGTCTTTTTGTGCAAGAAAGACAACGGTTACAGGATGATCGTTCCTGGATGGCTGCCGCCGATCCTGATCGGGATCGACCTGCTCGTGGTGATCTACGCGGTCCGTGTGGCCGTGACCGAAAAAAAGCGCTGGGGCTGGTGCCTTGCCCTCGGGTTCGGACTGTTTCTGGCAAAAGAGGTTTTGACCTATAACGGCGTGAGCCTCCCGTCCGCGGTATCGCTCCTCCTCACGGTTGCCGGGCTTGTTGCTGCGCTCTGTGCGTTTTACTTCCTTGCAAAGGCCCTGCCGTCGTAAGCTCCGGATCAGGCTTTCCGGCCCACGGTTACGATAAACGTCCGGTTCCGGTACACCACATCGACATCGGAGAACCCGGCTTCCCGGAGCCATGCGAGCTGGTCGGAGAGTTTCTCGTTCTTGTCGAGTGTGTCCCGGCGCCGCAGGATCTCCGCGTGCTCTTCCGATGTGAGCGGACCGTTTTTCAAGAAGGTATTCCAGTATTCCAGGTACCTCCCGGTAAAGTACGGCGTCTCGCCTCCTGCCTGGTCGGCATTGACAAAGAGCCCGCCTGGCACAAGGATCTCATGGATCCGGCCAAAGAGCCGGCGCTTCTCGTCCCGTTCGAGGTGGTGGATCGAGAGCGCGGAGCAGACAAGATCGTAGGGCCCCCCAAGGTCTGCCTGTGCATAATCCCCGACAAAGAACCGGACATTGTCCCGGCCGCAGAACCGCTCCCGGGCGACCCCGAGCATCTTTTCGGAGATGTCGAGCAGCGTGATCGTTGCGGCCGGGTATTTTTCCAGGAGCAGCGCGGAAAGCAGGCCGGTGCCGGCACCGACATCGAGGATCCGGGGCGAGGGGTTCGGGCTCTCTGCCGCCCAGACCGCGGCCCCGTAATATTCCCGCATCTGCGGAATGACAAACTCCCGCTGCGCATCGTACTCTGTTGCTACCGCATCGAAGGCTTTCTTTATGTGATCCATGCCAAATCTCCTGTTGGGCCTAACGGCATTCCGGTATGATCCCGGGTTGTCGATGCCGGGAGAAAAAGGTGAGTTTTTTACCGCAGCGCTGAGCGAGCGCCTCCCGCTCCCTCGCGCCTGACGGGTGGCACGGCTCCGTCTGCTTTGCCAGGGGGAGTTTCCGGGACACAGGAGCGGATCGTTGAATAGCGCCGGTATATGCCCGGCCAGACCGGAACGATTATATTTTATCGGTTCAAAAATGAACCATGTGGAACAAAATCTGACCAATGAGATCGTGGCGCTCCTGCTCAAAGAGGATCTCCATACCCGGGCCATTGCCGAGCGGCTCTCAAGTAATCATGCCACGGTTCTCCGGAAACTTCGCGATCTCACTGATGATAATATCGTGGATTTCCATGCAGAAGGAAAGAACAAGGTCTACACGGTAAAAAGAAGCATCGAGGGCAGGAATGCCGCGATGATTGCGGAGATGTACAAACAGTCGCTCATGGTGAGCCGGTATCCGGTCCTGCGGGGAATCGTCCGTGCCGTGCAGGAGATACCGGATATCCCGCTTGCACTCCTGTACGGGAGCTATGCAAAAGGGCTTGCCACGAAGGGAAGCGATATCGACATTTTTGTTGAAACGCCCGATCCCGGTGTCAAAAAACAGCTCGAACAGCGGCATTCGCTGATAAGTGTGAAGATCGGAGTATTCGACACAAACGATCTCCTTGTCCGGGAGATCATCAAGGATCATATCCTCATCCGGGGAGTGGAGGCATATTTTGACAAAACAGGGTTTTATTAAAAAACTACATAAGGACAAGTCCCTCCAGCTGGTAGCTCCCAGCGATGAGATCAAAACGGCGTACCTCAGGAAGTCGGAAAGTTTCTTAGCGTCCGCGAGGCTTTTACTGGACAACGGCCGGTTCGAAGAATCCGTGTCCATGGCATATTACAGTATGTACTATTCCGTCCTGGCACTCTTTTTTGCGACCGGCATCAAGTGCGAGAACCATACGGCAGCGATCATCCTGCTCGATGAAGTCTTTGGCATCGACAGCTCTGCGATTGAATCTGCAAAGGCCGAACGTATCGATAAACAGTATTACGTCACATCCGCACCGGTCCGCGATGATGTTGTTGATCTTATCCGGGCAGCAGAGTCGTTTGATGCCGATCTCCTGGATGTCATTGACCGGTTGACAACTGAAAAGAGAGAAGCGTTCCGGAAGAAATTCAAGACCCTGATTTGATAGTCCCGATCATCCCCTCCCGGAAAAAACGACATCCCGGTTCTCGATCCTGAATCGGTTCCGGAGCCCGGAAGAGCAATGAAATACCCGGTGAGTTTAAAAAAGACTACGAGCTCTCCGCCTCAAACGATTCGAGCCGTGACTGGAACGTCCCGTCAACGAAGTTGACCTGCCGGGGATTTGCGGTCTCGCCCTCGATTGGCAGCGGATAACAGCTGGTGAGGCAGCCGGTGCAGAGATCCTCGCGGTCAAACCCGATCGCTTTTACGAGCGCTTCGAGCGAGATGTGGTGGAGGGAGTTTGCCGTGATGCAGCGCCGGACCTCCTCCTCTTCCTTGTCGCTTGCGATCAGTTCCTTTCGTGTCGGCATATCGACACCGAGATAACAGGGCGCCTTGATGGCGGGAGAACCGATCCGCATATGGATCTCGCGGGCACCTGCATCCCGCATCATATCGATGATCCTCTTCGAGGTCGTGCCCCGCACGATGCTGTCGTCCACGAGCACCACGGCCTTATCTTTCAGGTGCCCCGGGATCGGGTTGAGCTTGATCCGGACCGCACGCTCCCGCTCCCGCTGGGTCGGCATGATAAAGGTCCGGCCCATGTACCGGTTCTTCATGAGGCTCTCGACAAACGGTATCCGGGATCGTTCCGCGTACCCGATTGCATACGCGGTCCCTGAGTCCGGCACCGAGCAGACAGAATCCGCCTGCACCGGCGCTTCCTCGTGGAGTTTCTGGCCGATGGCCCGCCGCACATCGTACACCAGCACGCCGTCAATGATCGAATCTGCCCGGGCAAAATAGATGTACTCGAAGATGCAGTGGGCGCGCCTGCCGGCCGTTGCGATCTGCGTGCACCGGACACCGTCAGCGTCCATCCGGATCAGCTCGCCGGGCTTTACATCGCGGAGGAACTTCCCTCCCAGGGCATCGATTGCAACGCTCTCGGAGGCAACAATATAGCCGCCCTCGATTTTCCCGAGGCAGAACGGCTTGATGCCGAGCGGGTCCCGGAACGCGTAGATCACGCCGTCGATCATGATCACGACCGAGTACGAGCCGGCCATCCGTTTCATGCAGAGATGGACCGCGTCCTCGACGCAGTTGGAGGCGCTGATCTCTTCCATTAAGATCTTTGCAATGATCTCCGTATCGGTCGTGGTCGTGAAGATCTGGCCGGCCTGCTCGTACTCGCGCCGGAGCTCGCAGGTGTTGACCAGGTTCCCGTTATGGGCAACCGAGATGGAGTGATCCTTGAACTGGAAATTCAACGGCTGGATATTCTCTGGCAGGTTTGCGCCGGTTGTCGGGTACCTCACATGGCCGATGCCGGCCGTACCTTTGAGATCTTTTAAAACAGAAGGGGAAAACACATCGGCGACAAGCCCCTGCCCCTTGAATTTACAGAGACTTGTGCCGTCATATGTGGAGATCCCGGCACTTTCCTGGCCACGATGCTGGAGGGCATACAGGGCATAATAGAGCCGGATGGATACACCGCCAGCATCCACGATGCCAACGATACCACACATGGTACTGCTCTTTAATGGGTCGGCGTTTTTGGTCTCTTGCTGTGCCACTTGAAGTTTTGCATCTTGGTGCTTCTGCCAAACCCGCAGGAAGAGCAGACTTTCTTCTGGGCGTGGAACGAGATCTTGCCACAGCGCCTGCAGGCGATGTGGGTCATCTTGTTCATCTTACCCATTGACGGAGTGCCTTTTGTCATGTTATTTCACCTTATGATTCCAGCGATGGCGAGATATAGATCACGTTATCTCCACGGACGATAAGCGTGCCTACCTTTACAACCTGCCCGTTCTCTGTTTCCTCAGCCTTGTCAAGGACGAGGTTCATGTGAACGTCGTAACCCTGAAGAACTCCCCGGATCTCTCTCCCGCCTTTGAGGGAGACGATAACGGGCTGGCGGTTCAGCACCAGATCTAAAATATCCAACGGTCTCTTGGTCATACTAATACCCTGTATTACCATCGCTCTGGAGTAATATATGTGCGTGAGCACTCTACTTAAACATAGCGTAGACCGTCATGGGGCATGAAGGTTTCCGGCCGGGGTTCTGTGACGGTCGTTTCCCGGATGAAAACTTATTAGCCGTTTGCCACGAGAATGTAGGTGCAGAACCATGAAAAAGATCGTCATAAAGAAACGCCATTCCATCCGGAAGGGGCAGGTTAGCGACCTCATGGACCGGCTCGCGCTCCAGATCGGCCCTTCGGCAGCCCTGTTCCATGCCGATATGATCGAGATCCTCGAAACCAATGCGGATGTCGCGATTTACCTGGTCAACAAGAAACCCCTCTTCATGGATACCGGCGCCTGGGTCTTTCCCACGCTCAAAGGTGCCGTCCAGATCCCCTTCCCGGAGCGGATGGTCACGGTCGATGCCGGGGCGATCCCGTACGTGGTCAACGGTGCGGACGTGATGCGGCCGGGGATCGTGGGCGTGAGCGGGGATGTGAAAGCGAACTGCCCGGTCCAGATTGTCGAGGAGCGTCACAAGAAACCGCTTGCAATCGGTGTCGCGCTCATGGACGGGCAGGCCATCATGGCAAGCGCACAGGGGAAGATGTGCAAAAGTTTCCACCATGTCGGCGATGAACTCTGGAACCTTGAGATATAATCTTTTTTTCGTGCGAAATCGGGCCAGATAAACGGCGGTTTGCCGCTTTTCCATCGATACTATTAAATAATTTTCTTCATACAGTTTTTTTATGGTTAAGATCATTGACACCCTTTTAGGCAAAAATGCCACCAGTTCCGATGATGACTATATGGAGCTGGATCTCAGTTCCTATGAAGAGCGCGGCAGCTCCGGTGCGCCGGCGCTTCTCGTGAAGATCGCAACGATTGGCGACCTCAAGGACACACCCCGGGTAAAAGACGAGGTATACAACGGCAACATCGTGATCGTGGACATCTCGCGCCTGAAAATGGACAAGATCTCGTACGAGCGCGTCTTAAAGGACTTAAAAGAGGTTGCAAAGGACGTGAACGGCGATATCATCGGACTCGGCGACCAGCGCTACGTGGTCCTCACCCCGATGTCGGTGAAGATCTCGCGCGACAAGATCGGCGGGGCATAAGCCCGTGCAGAAGATTGTCCCGGGACCGTGCCCCTACTGCAATACCGAGATACAATACCTGTACCAGACAGAAAATATTCCCTATTTTTCTGATATCCTCATCATTTCCGCTACGTGTCCCTCGTGCGGGTACCGGTATGTCGATACCCAGATGCTCAAGAGTGCCGAGCCGGTGCGGTACGAGCTCGCGGTGACGACCGCTGACGATCTCAGCGCGAAAGTTGTCCGGAGCATGACCGGGGTAATCGAGATCCCCGAGCTCGGCGTCCGGATCGATCCGGGCCCGGCCTGCCAGGGTTTTATAACGAATGTCGAGGGCGTGCTCGACCGGATCGGCCAGGCGGTTACGGCCGGGATCCTCGACGGGACCCCCGAGGAAAAGGAGAACGCCCGGGTGCTGTTTGGGAAGATGGAAGCAGTAAAAGCCGGAACCCTGCCGGTGACCGTCATCCTCCAGGATCCGCTGGGCAACAGCGTGATAGTCTCGGACAAGGCAAAAAAGACCGCGTTTGTGCCGGACGAACCGGACGCGTGCGGGGCATAACCGTCCGCCAGCTTCAACACCCCGTACTGCCAACCGGACACCTATGCAGCGCATGAGATGCCCGGACTGCGGGAAGGACTACGAGGTCATGGCAGGGTGCAGCTGCTGCCAGCCGTCCCCCGGCCCGTTCCGGTGCCCGGCGTGCGGGGCAGAGCTTGTTCCGTCCGGTCCCGCGTATTATTTCTCGGGATCGTACGATGAGGAATAACTCAAAAAGTCGTGCGTGGGTTCCCGTGTTACCTGCGGAGACCGGACTGTTCCTTCACGTATGCCCTGACCCCGAAGACCGCCGGGTTGCGGTATTTATTGACATTTGCGCCATCGTAGGTCCGGTCAGTTTTCTGCAGGAGTCCGCGGAGTGCCATCTTTTTTTTGTCGGAGCGCTTGGTCACTTTCGCCTTCAGGTCGGATTTTTTGAGCGTTCCCTCGGTTGCCTGGCGGTAATGCTCACGGCACAGGATAATAAGGGCATTTGCCGGGTTTCCCTCGGGCCGGTCGGGGTTGCCTGAGAGCATGCCGATCTGGAACACCTCAAGATCGTCGGGCGGGAGGGTTGCACCGCAGTATTCGCAGGAACCGATCAGCTCCCGGAGCGACCGTTTTGTCCTAGTCGTCAGGATAACGCGGGTGCGTTCGTGATCTGATCCGCTGGTGCCGGCCATGGTCCATGCCTTCTTACCGTCATTACGACAGGTGGGGGTAAGAGGCTTTCGATTGTGTAATAAAAAAAGAGATGCCGGTTTGTCAGTGTATCCGAGAGATCAGGTAATCTGCACCTCGCCACCTTCTCCAGCAAAAGATCACCCGTTTGGGCCAATCTTGTCCCTTTTTCGGGCACGAGTTGTGGCCCCTAACAATCTGGCCGTGTATCGTTGAGATCACAATACAATAGGGCTAATCGAAGTTAGATCATCCAGTTCTATTTTTCATATCTCCTTTAGCCATTTCCACAAGGGCTACAGAGTTAAATTGCATCCATTCGGATTCGCATTCATGGTTTAATTGATCTGTGAAAAATCCCTTCAATTCTAATATCTCACAAGAGGGGGATTTCTTATCGATAAGAAGCGAGATAACTTCCCAAACCTCCTTACGTCTATCTTGTGCATCTCCTGGCTTTACGATATGGGATTCGATAGTTTTTATCTTGGGGAAGGGTTTAAGGTTTAACTCCAATTCATCAATGAAAGAGGGAAAGCCATATGTCGATTTTTTTGGTTTTGGCTTCTCTGGAAGTGTAACATTTACCTCCTCATCGAAATCAACAATAACTCCTTCTTTGGTTTTCACACCACATTTATCCAAATAAATTGTTTTCCCGCCGGTGTTGGCTATAGAAACCAAAAAGAAATGAGAGTTATCCCTCGGGATAATTTTAATTTCACTGATGCATCTTTTCTTGTTTCATATCGGTTCAGAACAAAATTGATTGTAACGAGGACCGCGGTAAATACAGAAATTCCGGCAATAACATTACTAGTAAAAAAAATAGTAACCGCACAAAGGATAATTGCGACAATATCAGAGATTACAATCTCTCGCAGGTACTTTAACATCGATTTCCCTTTTCGGCTTTATGTATCAATAATATATAACCAGTATATATCCTGCTGTGTTGAGTCCTGAGTGAGTAACGGGAAAAGAGAAGAGAAAAAAGAAAGATACTATTTTTATGTGACCTGCACATCCCCGAGCCATGCGCCGGGCTTCTCGATGACCTCGCCGACCACCTTGGCGCCGGGCACCATTGCGACAACCTTCGCTGCTGCATCGGCCGGGACAACGTAGGAGTACCCCATGCCCATGTTGAAGGTCCGGTACATCTCGACTTTTGAGACCTTGCCGGTCTCTTCGATCCAGCGGAAGATCTCCGGCGGCGTGAGCGGATTGTCGAACCTAAAGCCGAACTTCGAGAGGCGCAGGAAGTTCAACAGGCCGCCGCCCGTGACGTGGCACATCCCGTGCACCTGGCAGGCATCGGCAACCGCAAGGCTCTCGTGGTAGATCCGGGTCGGGGTCAAAAGTTCCTGTGCGATCGTTTTTCCGCTGCTCAGTTTCTCATCGTAGTCCGCGTGCTGCTCCACGACCCGGCGGGCGAGCGAGAGCCCGTTGCTGTGGATGCCGGTCGAGGGCACGCCGATGATCTTATCGCCGGGCCGGATCTTATCGCCCGTCACGATCTTTTGCTTGTCCTGGATGCCAAAGCAGGTTCCGGCAAGGTCGAGGCCGTTGACGAGCCCTTTCAGGGACGCGGTCTCCCCGCCCACGATATCGATGTTTGCCTGCCGTGCGCCCTCGTTCAGGCCGATACCGATCTGCGCCATCTTCTCGATCGAGAGCCGGTCGGTTGCAATATAATCCACAAACGCGATCGGCTCCATGTGCATGACGTAGAGATCGTTCACGTTCATGGCAATGCAGTCGATCCCGACCGTGCTCCAGTCCCCGAGCTTGTCGGCAACGAGCATCTTCGTGCCCACGCCATCGGTGGTGAGCGCGAGCGCCTTTGTCCCGAAATCGATGAGCCCCGCAAAGTGCCCCACGTTCCCGAGCATCGTGTAGTTGCCCTTCCTGCGATAGCTCAGGTTTTTGATAAGCGCCTTTATCGCCGTTGCTTCGAGATCGATATCCACGCCCGCCTTGCTGTATTCGCTTTCTGTCATTCGCATTCCTCCGAGAGCCTGAACTCGTCGTGCAGCACCCGGACCGCACGCGGGCCGTCCGCCTGCTTTACCACAAACGAGATGTTCGCCTCGCTTGAACCCTGCGAGATCATCATAAGGTTGATCCCTGCCCGGCCAAGGGCGGTAAAGACCCGGCCGCCGGTTCCTGCTGCACCGGCCATGCCGGCCCCGACCACTGCAACCGCACAGACATCCTTGTTGTGCGTGACCTCGCGCACGATGCCGTCTTTCACGAGAAACTCTAACGCATTCACCGCGGTCGGGAGGTGCGCCTCGTCAACGATTAAGGAGATGTTTGCCTCGCTCGACCCCTGGGTGATCATCATTACGTTGACTTCCTTGTCGGCAAGGGCCGCAAAGATCATCTTTGCCACGCCGGGCCGGCCGATCATCTGGGCGCCGTTGATGTTGATGGACGCAACCTTGTCGATGTAGGTGAGCGCCTTGACCACACGGCTGTCCCGGTGGCCGTTTCTCACGATCATGGTCCCGGGGTGCGACGGGTTGAACGTGTTTTTTACCCGGACAAGGATGTTTTTGCGCATTGCCGGGTCAATGGACCGGGGGTGCATGACCTTTGCGCCGAAGTACGAGAGCTCCATGACCTCGATATACGAGACGCTCTTTAAGACCCGGGCATCGTTGATGACCCGCGGGTCGGAGGTCATGATGCCGTCCACATCGGTCCAGATCCAGATCTCGTCCGCATCAATGCCGGCCCCGATGATGGACGCCGAGTAGTCCGAACCGCTCCGGCCAAGGGTCGTGACGATCCCCTGCTCCGTGCAGCCCATGAATCCCATGATCACCGGGATCTCGTTTCCGAGCAGCGGGTCGATCTTCGCCTTGATCCGTGCGTCGCTCTCGGTCAGGGCAGTCGCCTCGCCGTGCTGGGGCGTGGTGAGGATCCCGGCCTCGCACCCGTCAAGGACCGTGGACGGTATCCCGCGCTGGCGTATCGCTGCGCCCACGATCGGGGCGAGCAGCCGTTCCCCGTACGAGATCACGTAGTCCTTTGACCGGGGCGTGAGCTCGCGGAGGTTGTAGATCGCAAAGAGGATGTGCTGGAGGCTTGCGAGACGCTTCTCGATGACGGCACCGACTTCCTTTGCATACTCGGGAGCCGCCCCTTCGAGCGTTGTCATGTGACGCGCCCGGAGGGCTTCGATCAGCGGGGGAACCGCGGCGCAGTTCTTCGCAGTGGGGAGCTTTTCCGCGATATCGATGAGCTGGTCGGTCACGCCTCTCTGGGCCGATACCACGACCGCGATTTTGTCCCCGGCTTTGTGGTGTTTTTCCAGGATATCGACCACAAGGCCGATGCACCGTGCGTCCGCAACGGAAGTCCCGCCGAATTTCATGAGATATTTCATGTCACGCTCACTCTTTGCCTGTACCATTTCTTTATGTTACTATACGGCGCACAGAATTATAATATGCATGCAGACGACGTGGTGGACTGCCACGTGCTCGTGATCGGGAGCGGCGGCGCCGGGGTCCGGGCGGCAATCGAAGCGGCAGGGTCCGGCGAAGTGGTGCTGGTCACAAAAACGATCGCAGGCAAAGGCGGGTGTACCACGATGGCCGAAGGCGGCTACAATGCGGTGCTCCGCGAGGCCGACTCCTGCGAGATCCATTACGAGGATACGCTCAAAGGGGGTGCGTACCTCAATGACCCGGAGCTCGTAAAGGCGCTCGTGAAAGAGTCCCCGCTCCGGATGGCCGACCTGATCCGGTGGGGAGCGGTCTTTGATTTTACGAAAAATAACGAGGTGGCCCAGCGCCCGTTCGGGGGCCAGCGGTTCCCCCGGACCTGCTATGCGGGAGACCGGACCGGCCACGAGATGATGATGACGCTCATGGAGCGTCTCGATGCGGCCGGCGTCACGAAACTCGAAGAGGTGACGGTGATCGATCTCTTAAAAGATGGCGACCGGGTAACAGGGGCAATCGCTCTTGACGAGAACGGGGAGATGGTCGTCATCACCGCAGACAGCACGATCCTTGCAACCGGCGGGGGATCCCGGGTGTACGATGTCTCCACGAATTCGTCGAGCGGGACCGGTGACGGGTTTGCCATGGGCTACCGGGCGGGAGCGGAGCTCGTGGACATGGAGATGGTCCAGTTCCACCCGACCGGCGCAGTGTACCCGTACGATGCCCGGGGCCGGCTCATCACCGAGGCGGTCCGGGGCGAGGGCGGGGTTTTGAAAAACAATCTCGGCGAGCGGTTCATGAAGAAGTACGACCCGGACCGGATGGAGCTCTCGACCCGGGACGTGGTTGCCCGGGCCATCGCAACCGAGATCGCACAGGGCCGGGGAACAAAGCGGGGCGGGGTGTACCTTGACGTGACGCACCTCCCGGCCGAACAGATCGAGACCCGGCTCCCGGTGATGCTCGAACAGTTCCTCACGTATGGCGTGGATATCCGTAAAGAGCCCATGGAGGTCGCCCCCACCGCCCACCATATCATGGGCGGCCTGCGGATCACGCATGAATGCCAAACCACCGTTCCCGGCCTCTTTGCCTGCGGCGAGGCGGCAGGAGGCGTGCAGGGTGCAAACCGGCTCGGCGGGAACGCCCTTGCCGACACGCAGGTCTTCGGGAAACGGGCCGGCGAGTTTGCAGCCAGAGCGGAAAAGCGGGTAAAGAAGGTGGACCCGGCCCAGACCGACCGGCAGAAGGCGCGGCTCGACCGGTTCCTTACCGGGACGGCAAACCCGGCGGAGGTCAGAAAGGAGCTCCAGCTTGCCATGTGGAAGGGCGCCGGGATCTTCCGGGACGAAGCGGGGATAAAAGAAGCTCTTGCAACTGCGAACCGGCTCATGCAGGAACCGCTCAGGGCCGCATCGCCGCGGAACCTTGCGGACTGCTGCATTGTGGAGAACATGCTTCTCTCCGCATCGCTCATCTGCCGCTCGGCGCTCCTCCGGCCCGAGTCCCGGGGCGCCCACATGCGCACAGACTTATCCCAGGAATGGGACGCGATGCACTCGCCCTACGGCCATACATACATTGCAAAGAACCGCGAGGGGATCGAAAAAAGGAAGGTGGCGGCATGAAAGAACTCCGCGTCACTATCCGGCGGTTCGACCCGGCAACGGACACGGAGTCCCGGCCCGTGCCGTACACGGTGAGCGTGAACGACGGCGCCCGGGTCCTCCATGTCCTGCACGCGATCCACGACACCATCGACCCCACGCTTGCGTACCGGTACTGCTGCGGTTCGGGCCAGTGCGGGAGCTGTGCGGTGCGGGTGGACGGCGAGCCGGTCCTTGCCTGCATGGCGGAGGCAGCCGACGGGATCACGATTGCGCCGCTGAACCTGCCGGTCAAAAAGGATCTCGTGGTCGATCTCCTCCCGAAGATCCAGCAGATCGCCTCGCTCGTCCCGGCACCGGACGGCTCGTCCCGGCTCCCGGTAAAGGCAGAGATCGATGCAATGAAACCCCTCCGGGACTGCATCGAGTGCATGGCCTGCGTCTCGGTCTGCCCGGCCATGGACGTGACAAAGTTCCTCGGGCCCACCGCGATGAGGCAGGAGATGCGGCTTGCGCTCGATCCCCGCGATACCGGGAAACGGGTGCCGGATGCGGTCCGCGACGGGCTCTTTACCTGCACGAGCTGCCAGGCGTGCTTCAAGGCCTGCCCGAAGAAGATCAAGATCCCGGGAAAAGCGATCGAGAAGCTCCGGGCGCTCGCAAACAAGGAGGGCTTCACCCTCCCCCGGCACCGGGAGGTCGAGGCGCTCATCAGAGAGACCGGCAGGAGCGTGGTCCGGACCGCACCGAGTTTCATGGAGCAGTCGGGCTTCATCATCGAGCCGGACGGCCCGGTGAAGGCAACGGTCGGGTTCTTTGTCGGCTGCATGTACAACCTGCGCCAGCAGCAGTCGGCGCTCGATGCAATGGAGATCTTAAAACGAAACGGTATCCGGGTGATCATTCCCCGGGACCAGGTCTGCTGCGGTTCGCCATTGATCCGGACCGGCCAGCTGGACTATGTCGAGACGCTCAAGAAACGCAACATCGATGCGTTCCGGACCCGGCGGCTCAATACGGTGATGACCATGTGCGCCGGGTGTGGCTCGACTTTGAAGCACGATTATGTTACGCCATTTGAGGTGCTCGACATCAACCAGGTCCTTACCAAGTACGGGATCGAACCGCCGGCAAAGCTCCCGCTCAAAGCTACCTACCACGACCCCTGCCATCTCCTGCGGGGACAGGACATAAAAGAAGAACCGCGCCAGCTGATCCGGCAGGTAGTCGATCTCGTGGAGATGCCGGCCATCTGCTGCGGTTCGGGCGGCGGGGTAAAATCCGGTATACCCGAAGAAGCGGCAGCGCTTGGCGAAAGGCGGCGCGAGGAGATCAGGAAGACCGGGGCCGATCTCGTGATCACTTCCTGTCCGTTCTGCGAGTTCCATATCGCGAGCCACTCGGACAAGCCGGTCAAAAATATCATGACGGTTTTGCTGGAAGGGTACCGGGAGAAGGACCGGCTGGCGAAAAAGAAGGAGTAACCGGATAGTTGAACCGGAACACCTGGCCCCCCTTACACACCCACTCTTTTTCAAGCCAATCCGGGCCCGGTACGGCCTCCGATCTCCTGTTTTTGGATCATGGATCATATTTCCACAGGAAACCGTGTCCACGCGCATGGAAAATATCGTTTTAATCGGGTATTTTCTGGAACGAAACGATTTAAATGCCGATTGATCCTGCAAAATAGCGGGCTTCCTGTGGTCGGGTTTTTGGAGATGTGCTGGTGGTCATCTGAGGGTGAGATCGACCGTCCGGTGCAATCTGTGAGCGTTTCTCAGATCTACGACGGAGAAATTTGGTATAATTATTATAGGATCGACGGAGGCTTCCGTGGGCGAAGACGCTCCCGGGGGCTGCCGCCCCCGCCGCTGTGGCGTCCCCTGCTTAGCGATGCCTCTGTATTACCTGTACGCAAAATGGATTCTGATGAGAAGTTGCCCGTACAGGTAAGTCAGAGTGTATTGCATACGCCCCCGCCCCCTTGGGGGCAGGGATGGCGCGAAGGGGGTCTGAATGATCCTTCAAAGTGATGCAGTACGACCACGCACGCACTCGAAATCCGGGTGCTCCAAAAGTTTCCCGACATTTTTTCTTTTCATCCAAAAAAATCCGGCCGCACAAACTTTCGCCCGGAACTTTTTTGGATTTTTCAAATTTCGACCGGAAAATTTTTAGGATTTTCAACTTTCGCGCCAACATTTTTTGCAATTTCCAACTTTCGACCGGAAATTTTTTTGGTTTTTAAAATTTCGCGGCAAAAAAAAGTACGGGATTTCTGATCCCGGTGCCGGGACGGCATTGCAGGATTTACGACGGAGATGTGAGTTAGTTGTGTAACTGACAATCTTTTTTTTTAACTTTCGCGCCAGGTTTTTTGGAATTTTCAACTTTCAACCGGAAAATTTTTGGGATTTTCAAATTTCGAGCTGAAAAAAGTTGGCCGTTCAAACTTTCGCGGCAAAAAAAACCGGCCGTACCGGATTTCAAACCAAAATTTTTTGGCCGGAAAAATTTTCAGACCGTGCGAGCGGGACGTGATCGGCCGGAAAAATTTCCGGGTAACGTGCTCGCTTCGTCGGAAGCCTCTCCAGAAAGAGGGTTTTTTCCATGTTCGCGGCGATCTTTTTGGAAATTTTTGGCGCGAAAGTTCGTACACGCATAAAAATTTCCCCAACGCCTCGTTTGCAGCATGTGATGATGCCCTGTTTTGTATGGAGGGAGGCCAAACCACATGCATGACGCGTGTCCTGCACAATGAATTACCCTTATGGCCTCGGCGCACCATTTGGTGGTGACACAGAAATATTGAGCCTGACCCCATGATCCTCCACACCTTCACCCTGACCCTTGACCCGGCCAATCCGATCCACGGCACGACAAAGGAGCTGCGCGGGTTCTTTGCCACACAATTAGCCGGGTACACTGAACTCCACAAGCAGGATAGCAAATCGTTCATCTACCGGTACCCGGTCATCCAGTACAAACTGATCAAAGACACCCACACCGTGATCGGCATCAACGAAGGGGCCGAGGTTCTCAAAACAATCTGCGGTGAATCCCCTGAGATCCGTCTGGGCACAGAAACCTGGCGGATTATTGAGGCCGGCACTGCGATCAAAGACGAAGAGTTCGGAGTCTCGGACACGGTCCATGCGTATGAGTTCGCAACACCGTGGCTCCCGTTCAGCCAGGAAAATTTCAGGAAGTTCTACAAACTCACGGGAAAAGCGGAGCGGGACGGATTTGTCCGTAAAATCCTGGTCCAGAACATTGGTTCCCTCGCAAAATCGCTCGGCTACGAGCTCCCCGGACCGGTCCGGTGCGACACGAACTTCCATTTCCAGAAAGAGCGGATCGGGGAGATCGGCGACATAACCTTTACCGGGAAATTCCAGGCAAATTTTGCGATCCCCGATCTCCTTGGCATCGGGAAATCCGTCTCACAGGGCTTTGGCACGATACACCGGATCACACCGGAATAAAAGTCGCCCGTTCAGAGGGGATTGGGCGAATCTCCTATAAAAAGAGGAATAAAACCTGTGCCCGGCTCCCGCCCGGGCAGGAAAAACAATCAGCCCTGTTTCATCAGGTACTCGTACGCCTCAAGGGCCGCCTTTGCCCCCTCGCCGGCAGCGATGATGATCTGCTTGCTTTTCACCGAGGTCACATCGCCCGCCGCAAAGACCCCGGGCCGGCTCGTCTTCCCGTCAACATCCACAATAATCTCCCCAAGCTCGTTTAAGGCCACGAGCCCATCGAGGAACCCGGTGTTCGGCGTCCAGCCGATCTCGATGAACACACAATCAACGCCGATCTCCTGGTCCGGCTGCCCCTCCGTCTTTAAGGTGATGCGGTCGAGGAATTTATCCCCCGACAGCCCGGCGATCTGCGAATGCTGGTGGACCGTGATGTTTTTGATCTCTTCGAGCTTTTTCACGTACACCGGATCCGCCTTGATCGTGCTCCGTGCAATCAGGCTCACGGACGATGCGATCCCGCTCATCTCGATCGCGGTCTGGACCCCGGAGTTCCCGCCGCCGACCACGGCCACCTTCTTTCCCTTGTAGAGCGGGCCGTCGCAGGTCGAACAGATCGAAAGGCCGCGCCCGAGATAGGTCTCCTCGCCCGGGATCCCGAGCATTTTCGGCTGCTTGCCCTGCGTTAAGATCACGCTCTTTGCCTTGAGGAGCGTGCCGGACGCGGTCGTGACCTCGAACAACCCTTCGGTGCCCTGGCGGACACTCCTTACCCCTACCAGTTCGAGCCGGACATCGAGCGTGCGCACCTGCTCCTCGAACTTCTTCATCAAGTCCTCGCCGGTGATCATCCGGTAGCCCGGGTAGTTCTCGATCGCCCACGATTCGAGCGCCTGCCCGCCGACATTTTCCGAGATGATCAGGGTCTTTAAGAGTTTCCTTGCACAGTATACACCAGCGGTGAGCCCGGCCGGGCCGGCGCCCACGATAATTACATCGTAGCGTTCGTTCTCCACCGGCGTCCCGAAGAGCTCGTTTAAGCGTTCCGAATCAAAGCCCACGATCACTTCGTCATCGACCACGATCACCGGCACGCCCCGCTGGCCGGTCAGCTCGATCATCTTTTGTGCCGCATCCCGGTCGGTGCCTACATCGATGGCGGTGTAGGGGACTTTCTGCTTATCCAAAAATGCCTTTGCCATCCGGCAGTACGGACAGTTCTGTGTCGAATAAACGGTGACCGTGCTCATGAGAACGAAGAGGACTTTTTAAGGTTAAAAATTATCCCTCGCGGCAGGCACCGTACCTGAACGCAATGTTCTTTTTCCTGTGAGCACCAATACACCATTTAGACGAAGGAGAGGTGTGCAATGACCGGGTTTGCAGGGAAGTGCGGGTATGCGGCAGTGCTGGTGTTCCTGCTCTGTTCCGCAACAGCCATTGCAGCGGGATCGGTTCAGGATCCGGCGGTGTACCTGAACTTCAACGAAGGCAGCGGGAACATTGTCCTGGATGCATCCGGTCACGGGAACCCGGGAGCGATCGCTGGCAGCGCCCACCGGGTCGCCAACAGCGGGTGCGTAAAGGCGCTCATCCTGGACGGGAACGCGAATTACGTGGTCGTTCCCTATACGGCAGCAAACCACCCGGCCGATGCCGTTACGGTTTCCCTCTGGTTCTATGTGAACGACACAGTCCCTGCAACGCTCGTCTCGACCCGGGCCGGGGAGAGCGGGGGATACCGTCTTGCCTTCGATGACGGCAACGATCTGTACTGGACGGTCGGCCTGGAGAACGGCGGCGACGTGTCCGTCACGGTTCCGCACGAGAATATCGCACCCCGCCAGTGGCATCACGTGACCGGGACCTATGACGGAGAGACCGTAAAAGTCTACCTTGACGGCGTGCTGCGCAACCAGCAGAATGCCACGGGAACCATCCGGTATCCGGCGGCCAATTCCGTGATGGTTGGCGCCGAATCAGGGACGTCAGACACCCCGGATCCTACTGCACCCGGCTATGTTACCGGAGGCATTGACGAGTTCCGGATCTATTCCCGGGCCCTGTCGTATGGCGAGGTCATGGACGACCGGTTCCGGTGCACGGTTGTCCCGGGTACCGGCATTCTGACGCTTCCCAACACCACCGCATCGGCCGGGACGCCCACCTCCGGCTCAATTACGCTCGCTCCGGGTGAGACGGCGACAAAGCACCTGACGTTCTCGAACAGTACCGAGAACGGGACCTGGCAGGTATCGGTTCCCCCCGGCTCGGAACTGACGATCCGTGCGACCGACCTCTACCCCGGGACGTATCCGGACGAATGGTACGTGGAACTCAAAGACGGGGATACGAGGATCAACCGGGCGGTCGCGTTCCCGGCCACCAACAACGCCCCGGTAAAGGGCATGATCGCTTCCGGCAATGCAACCGTGCTGGTCCATTACTTTGGCGGCCCGGCCCGGTTCCCGGCGGGAGTGGAACTTACCTTTGAAAGTACCGCCGGAGAAGGGCCGGCAGCCTCCCTGAAAAATACGATCCTCGAATACCCCATCATCGTGATCTATTCAGCGTCGTGGGCTACCCTGATCGCGCTCATTGTCGTGATCTTCTGGGTCCACCGCCGGCACCACAAGCCGTAAGGGGCGGCCTTACGGGGCAGGATTTTTTTTTAAAAGTACAGCGGGAACCGCAAGCCCCCCGTCTTTTCACTCTAAAAAAAAAATCCAAAAAAATAAGATCAGATGGTGATTTCCTTAAACTGCTTGCCGAGCACGCCGCAGATCGGGCACTTGTCGGGCGCCTTCCCGATCTCGATGTTGCCGCAGACCGGGCAGAGGTAGATCTTCTCGTTTGTGAGATCGTGGCCGGCCTTGATGGCGGCAAGCGCTTTTTTGTACAGTCCCGCATGGACCTCTTCTGCCTTCATCGCATGGGTGAAGGTGAGGACCGCCTCGCTCTTCTTCTCTGCCTCGGCGTCCTTGATAAATGCGGGATACATGGAGGTGTACTCATGGGTCTCCCCTGCGACACTTCCTTCGAGGTTCTTCTCTGTCGTTCCTACAGCCCCCAGCACTTTTAAGAGTCTTTTTGCGTGGATGGCCTCGGCCTCGGATGCCGCTTTGTAAAGCGTTGCAACATTCTTGAACCCTTCGGCGGCAGCTTTTTCGGAAAATGCCTGGTACTTCCGGTTTGCCTGCGATTCGCCGGCAAATGCGTCCTTTGCATCCTTCTGGGTTGTCATGAGGGAAGGTATGGAGAGGGAGTTACATAAAGATTCTTCATGGGGCAGTCCTCTCCGGTAAAAAACCGCGTCCGGCACAGTCCGTGAAAAAATAGATGAAGTTATATAAATTGCAGGCGATCCCGGTATTAAAATGGGTGAGCGGGATGCCCGAACCGGACAACCGGGACGTCCCGCTGCCCGGGTGATCGTATCAGGACCATGAAGGAGGTGCCGGAGCATGACCGGCCCCGGGAAAAGATTGCACAGAAAGGCGCCGCCACCCTCTCGGATACCGAACTGGTCGAAGCGATCCTCGGCCGCGGCATACCGGGCCGGGACGTGCGGGCCATTGCCCGGGACATTACCGCACTCCTGGGCGACCGGTCCCGCGAGGTCCGGTACGGGGACATTCTTTCCATCGGCGGTATCGGGCCGTCGAAAGCCGCGCAGATCATGGCAAGCCTCGAACTCGGGCGCCGGCGGTACGGACCGGCAGGTTCGGTTATCATAAAAAAGCCGGACGATGTCCTTGCCCTTGTCGCGCACTACCGTGACAAGCCCCAGGAGCATTTCGTCTGTATCAGCCTGACCGGGGCCGGCGAGGTGATCACGAGCCGGGTGGTCACGATCGGGATCCTCAACCACAGCCTTGTCCATCCCCGCGAAGTATTTGCCGAGGCGATCACGGATCGTGCGGCGTCAGTCATCTGCGTCCACAACCACCCGTCGGGATCCCTTGATGCGAGCTCCCAGGACATTGCGATCACCCGTCAGTTATCGGAGGCCGGCGCCCTGCTCGGGATCCCGCTGCTCGACCATATTATCGTCACAAAGACCGGGTATGCGAGCATGAAAGAGCGGGGCCTTCTCTGACTGCCCGCTGAATCCGGTCATTTTGGCAAGAATTATATCTGGAGCACCTATAAATCTCATCACCCGTTCATGGCAGGAAACGTATGCCCGGCACCCTCCCGATCTCCGTAATGTTTGTCGACGATGAAGAGGTTCTCTGCGATATTTCCAAACGGTTCCTTGAAAAAGACCGGGACATGAAAGTGGACACGTTTTTGTCCGCTGAGGCTGCCATGGAGGCGCTTAAAAGCGCCCGGTACGATGTTATCGTTTCCGATTACGAGATGCCCGGTATCGACGGCATAATGTTTTTAAAACAGCTCAAGAGCTGGGGGAACACCACGCCGTTTATCATCTTTTCCGGGAAGGGACGGGAAGCTGTTATCATCGAGGCCCTCAACAACGGGGCTGACTTCTACCTCCAGAAAGGGGGAGACCCGCAGGCACTCTTCGCCGAGCTCAAGAACCAGATCCGGCATATAGACCAGAAAGAGAAGGCCCGTAAGGCACTCAGGGAGAGCGAGGAGCGGTACCGGATCATAACAGAGAATATGGACGATACGATCTGGCTTATCGACTTAAGCCAGAAAATCTCGTTTATCAGTCCTTCAGCCGAACGGAAACGCGGTTATACTTCAAAGGAACTGCGTTCGATGCCCCTCTTAGATCACCTTTCCCCGCCGTTCCGGCCCGTGATGCAGGAGATCCTCACGGGCATGACAGAGGAAGCCGAACGATACCCGAACCGGCATGTCTCCCGTATTCTCGACTTAGAGTTCAAGAACAAGGATCACTCCTCCTACTGGGCAGAAACAACGATCACCCTTATCAAAAAACCGGATGGGACACCCTCGGGTTTCATGGGCCTTGGGAGGGATATCACCGAGAGAAAAAAGGCCGAAGCGGTCATCCGGGCCGAGTCCGAACGGGCAAAAACGCTCCTCCACATCAGCCAGATGGGTGCCGAATCCGATGACGAGATAGTCCGGTTTGCCCTTGACAAGGCGCTCGAACTTACCGGGAGCCCGATGGGATACGTTGCCTGTACCAACGAAGACGAGTCCGAGCTCGTTATGCACCACTGGTCCTCACAAGCCATGGAAGAATGCGCCATGAAGACCAAGCCGATCCGGTACAAAGTGAGCGAGACCGGCCTGTGGGGCGAGGCGATCCGGCAGAGGAAACCGGTTATCACCAACGATTACGCGGCCCGGTCCCCGTTAAAGAAAGGGCTTCCCGAAGGCCACGTGTCCCTGACCCGGCACATGAACGTCCCGCTCTTTGAAAAGGACCATATCGTTGCCGTTGCCGGGGTCGGGAACAAGGGGACGGATTATACCGAGTCCGATGTACAGCAGCTCACGCTGTTGATGGATGCCATGTGGCGCGTGATAGAAAAGAACCGGGCGGATGCCCTCATCCTCTCCTCGCTCCACGAAAAGGAGATGCTCTTAAAAGAGATCCACCACCGGGTGAAAAACAACCTCCAGATCATCGGGAGCCTGTTGTACCTCCAGTCCGTCAATGTCTCGGACCCGTTCACGCAGGGGATCCTGCGGGAATGCCGCGCCCGGGTGAAATCGATGGCCCTGATCCACGAGAAACTCTACCGGTCAAAGGATATCGGGCGTATCCCGTTTATCACCTATCTTGAGGGGCTGGTCGATGCCCTCAAGGAGTCGTACGGCGTCGAGGATGACCGGGTAACGTTCGAGATCTCGGTAACCCCGGATGACCTGACGCTCAACATCGAGACCGGGATCCCCTGCGGCCTCCTGATCAACGAGCTCATCTCAAATTCCCTGAAATATGCATTCCCCGACGGGAGGCCCGGGCGGATCCGGATCGATATCGGGCTGACTGCCCCCCACCAGTACACGCTTGTTATAACCGATAACGGTGTGGGGTTCCCGAAGGATGTTGATTTCAGGAACACTATGTCGCTGGGCCTCCAGCTGGTGAACAATCTTGCCAGCCAGCTTGACGGCGAAATCTCCCTCGACGCGAGTGAAGGAACGCGGTTTACGGTCCGGTTTAAGGGAATCGAGGAACCGAAAAAATAACCCGGTCCGGTTCCTCTTATTCAAGGGCCCGGGCTACCGCCCTGAGCAGATCCCCGGGTTCGAACGGTTTTGTCAGGTATGCGGCCGGCCGGGTTGCCATGGCACGGGTCCTGACGGATTCGTTTGCATAGGCAGTTACGTAAATAACCGACGGCGAGTATTCCTTCTGGATTTGGTGGACCGCTTCAATGCCGTCCATCTCCCCTTTGAGGGTGATATCCATAATGAGCAGGTCGGGGCGGCCGGCAAGGGCCTGTTGTACTGCTGCTTCGCCGGTTGCAACGATCCCGGTGACAAGGTAGCCTGCCTGCACCAGACGGGCCTGGAGCTCCATGGCAACGATCACGTTGTCCTCGACCACAAGGATCTTTTTTTGAGCCATCGTTTTACTCCCGGAGTCTCCCGGTTATTTTTGAGGCTGGCCCGGGGTGGCACTCCCGGTCGCGCCCAGCGAGATCCCGAGCGCGTATCCCTTGGTGTACGCGGCTTCGGACAGGGCGGGCTGTGATGTAATGTCCCCGATCCGGTCCATGTCGCTGATGAGCAGTTCGTCACCGTACCGGCAGTCAACGATATCGAAGAATGCACGTACGGTAAGTTTCGGGCCGACAAAGACCTCCGGGATGTCCATGCCGGCAATGCAGATGAAAAGGCCGTTTCTCGTCTCCCGCTTTTCCGGCGGGACGAGTGATTGCTTCCGGTGGTACTTTGCCATGAAAAAGACCTGGCACCGGTCCATAAGGGACTTGAGCGTCCCGGGGATGCCCATGGTCATGACCGGTGTCGCCACGATCAGGCCGTCGGCGGCGGCAAGTTTCGGGTATATCTGCTGCATGTCGTCGTCGAGGATGCAGGTCTCGTGCTCACGGCAGAAAAACATCTCCTGGCAGGACTGGAACTCAAGGCAGGTTGCGTCAACGAGTTCCACGTCGCAGCCCGCATCCTGTGCGCCGTCAAGGGCCCGGGTAAGGAGCCGGGCTGCATTCCCCTTGGAAAGAGGACTCCCGAGAAGCCCGACAACCTTTTTTTTCATACCAGCATTGGGGAAAAACACGCAATATAGTTTTGCATATAAAAAAGACCGGGACACTCCCTGTCGGTGGAAACCGGTAGTACGAACACAACGGATATATATTATTGGCATAGAAGTGAACTCTGGTGATAAATCTGACCGAACAAAAGACGTATACGGCAGGCCAGAAGGTCGGGCCGGGGAAGTACGTATGTATCGACTGCGGCAAGGAATACACCCTCGACAAGAGCGAGCAGGATCTTCGCAAGTGCCCTGCCTGCGCCTGCGAGGAATACCAGTGCTTCCCGATGACCCACATCCGGCCGGATATCAAGACTCCCGAAGATGCAAAGAATCCGCCCCGGCGCGGCAAGAGTTTCCAGTAACTTCTTATTTTTTCCGGCAACGGTACCGACTGGTGAGAACGCCAAAAAACATGTCCTGAATTCAGGAGTTTTTTGGGCCCGGCTGAGCCGGGCATGCATCCGGTTATGTCATTCCCTTAAAATGTGCGGAGGAAGAGCGAGAGCATGGTAAACGTATCGGCAGAAGGTCAGGTCTTCGTATGCGAGATCTGCGGTAACGTGGTTGTGGTAAAGGAAGCCGGCGGCGGAGAACTGATCTGCTGCGGGGAACCCATGAAACTCAAAGAGTGAATATGAAAGGACGTGAAAGAACATGGTAGTAAAAAAGACAGCAGCAAAGAAGCCTGTAACCAGGAAAGGAACCGCAAAAGAACTCAAAGGTCTGGAAAAGAAGATCGGGAAAGTGCCCAAATTCTTCAAGGAGCTGACCGTAAACGACCCCGGGATGTACGACCTCGTCATCAAGATGGAGGACCACATCTGGAGCGACGGCAAGCTCACGAAGAAGACGAAAAAGCTGATCGCCATCGCGATTGCCGCCTCGCTCCGCGACCAGCACGCGGTCCGGGCCCAGCTGATGGGCGCGGCAAATCTCGGGTGCACGAAAGCCGAGATCGAGGAGGCGCTCAGGGTCGCATTCCTGCTCGCCGGTATGCCGGCCTATGTGTACGGCAAGGCCCAGCTTGACGAAGTGATGAAGAAGTAAGGCCGGGTGCCACGTATGACTGACGAAACCTGTCCGGTTCTTCCGGCGCTTGGAGAGCCTGCGCCGGATTTCGAAGCTGAGACCACGCAGGGCCCCATCAAACTCTCGGACCTTAAGGGGAAATGGGTGGTGCTGTTTTCGCATCCTGCCGATTTTACCCCGGTCTGTACAACGGAGTTCATGGCGTTTGCCGCGATCCACGACGAGCTTGCCGCGCTCAACGTGAAGCTTGTCGGGCTTTCCGTGGACAGCGTGTCGGCACACCTTGCCTGGGTACGAAACATCAAAGAGAAGATGGGGGTTAGCATCCCGTTCCCGGTCATTGCCGACTTAAACATGAAAGTGGCAAAGAAGTACGGCATGATCCACCCGGCGCAGAGCTCGACTGCCGCCGTCAGGTGCGTGTTCTTTATCGATGACAAGGGCATCCTGCGGGCGATGATCTACTACCCGCTCTCGAACGGCCGGTTCATGCCCGAGATCATCCGTCTCGTAAAAGCGCTCCAGACAACCGATCAGTTCAAGGTTTCGACACCGGCGAACTGGCAGCCGGGCGACAAGGTTGTCGTGGCCCCGCCAAAGACGGCAGCCGAGATGGAGAAGCGCCTGAGCGAAGGGTACGAGTGCAAGGACTGGTACCTCTGCTATAAGAAGATTTGAGCGGGCCGGATAGTTTGAGCTCATTCTTTTTTTGATTTTTTGAGGGATCTTTACCGTAGGTCTAGTGCTGAGTTCCGGAAAAAGAAACCGGATTGAAGAGGAAAATCGTGCTTCAAAATTTCTTTAGGGGATAGTGATGATGGGGGCTGATGCCCCCATACCCCCACGAGCGATGAATGCCGCCGCCCCCGACGGGGCGCCCCCGCGGCGGATCAGGAAGAGTAAACCGCACTTGCCCCGCCGTGCCCCGTGAGGGGCCCTGAGGCGGGGAGGACTCGCCATATAGATTAAATTATAACATTGATCTCTTGTATAATGTGAATTTAAGAAAAATTCCGGCACATTTATTATAGTTTTTAGTTTAACTGAAGTATAACGGAGCGGATTAAAATTACAAATCCTATTCAACAAAACGCTATAAGAATTTTGAGCGAATCTGTTGAAAAAAAATTGGAGTGGGTACAAAGCGAATCTCTAAAAGAATTGACATCATTGTCCCCGGAAGAAATTAATGATGCAATTGACTATTTAGAGAGTTTGGGAGCAATACGTGTTGAACGGGGACTTGGAACAGCACCATATAATTTTGTAATGATCAGAATTGAATCGAAAGGGCGATATTTATATCACGAAATTCAAGAAAAATCAGCCCAAATCCCCAAAGAAGAGGTTGAAAGTACCAAGGGTCTTCCTGATAGACCACTTAATCCCGTTGGATCTCCATTTGGGTTTACTGAATACGATTGGGAGACCGTTGCCCTACAAAAAGGAGATAAGACAACATTATTTGTAGTTATAGGTTTGCAATTTAAATCAAATTTTTATGACACAGAGATTATTGTAAAATCCCTTGAAGAACATTTTCAACAAGCTCTTCTTTTGTATAATAATAAGCATCCTGCAAAAGTAAAATTAAAATTTGATAAACTAGAAGCCGGTTATGGTAGCCATTTATTCAACCCAATTGCCGCCAGTATTATAGGATCCGATATTGCAGTTTTTGATACTTCGGATTATAATCCCAACGTAATGATTGAACTGGGGGTGTCCCTTACGTGGGGTATCCGTGTATTGCCCATAAGAGAAAAAACGAGTCCGGATACACCGTCCGATATTTCAGGTCAAACATGGATTAAATATGAGAATTCTGGGAAGACTATTTTAGATGAGAATTTCTCCAAAAAGTTAGAAGTAATGATTAGCCGAGCAATCGCATCAAAATAAAATTTAAGAGGGTCCCATTATAATTTTATCCCAGTCCACCATGAATTATTTTCAAAAAGTTCACGCTCCTTCCCGGATATTTTTTCCAGAACCGGTCTGACGTGCCGCTGGTGAAAATTGTCTGTAACTTTACAGTCAGTCTGTAAAGTTACAGTTAAACTGTAAGGTTAAGTACTGTGAAGATCCGGATTTTTTTCCAGAAGTGACCGCGCCCATTTTCGTTTTTCCCGGAAGAGTTAGCCCCTCCTTACTCTATCCAATGGTTTTTGTGCCGATACCGCATAGCATTCATCTATGCCGATCAAAGTCCTCGCGTTCGCCGGCAGCCCGCGCCGGCACGGGAACTCGGAGACGCTCCTTGACTGGACGCTCGCCGCTATGGCCCAGGAGCCGGATGTCACGGTCGAGAAGATCCCGCTCACCGAGGCAAATATCAATCCCTGCCAGGGCTGCAATGCGTGCGAGAAACTCAACAAGTGCATCCGGCGGGATGGCATGGACATCTACCACGACAAGATCGTCGATGCGGACTGTATTGTCCTTTCTTCTCCCATCTTCTGCATGGGCCTTGCCTCGCAGGTAAAGATGCTCGTGGACCGGGCGCAGGTCTTCCGGTCCCGGAAATATGTGCTCAAATTACCGGTCGTTCCCCCGGAGCGGATCGGGAAACGCATGGGCGTGTTCCTTGCGTCCGCCGGCCAGACCTGGCCGCATGTCTTTGACGCAGCGGTGCCCTCGGTCAAGTGCTTCTACCATGTGGTCGAGATAAAGGACGCGGACATCCGGTACCTGATGGTAAACGGCGTGGACGAGAAAGGTGCAATCGAACATCACCCCACGGCTAAAGTAGATGCAGAGAAACTCGGGAAGGCCGTAGTCGCGGAGCTTAAGGTGCGCCTCGCAGCAGGAGCCGGACCATGACCGTCACGGTCCTTGGGATCTCCGGGAGCCCGCACCGGCACGGGAACACCGAGACGCTCCTTGACAGTTTCCTTGACGGAGCCCGGTCGGCCGGGGCGGACGTGGAAAAAGTGGTACTCAAAGACCTCGACTATACGCCGTGCCGGGGCTGCAATGCCTGCCACAAGACCGGGGAATGCATTGTAAAAGATGCTGCCCCGCCCTTATTCGATAAGATCCTTCTTGCGGACTGCGTTGCGGTAGCCTCGCCGATCTACAGCATGGGGATCACCGCACAGCTCAAGGGATTCATTGACCGGGCCCAGTACCTCTGGTCGCGGAAGTTTTTGTTAAAGACCCTCACCTTTTCCGAAGAGCACAGCAGGAGACACCGGGGGATCTTCATCTCCACGTCCGGTACGGGCCAGAAGGATGTCTTCGACAGCGCATTTCCTGCGGTCCGGGCCCTTTTCCACGACACGGGCTTTGCGTACGTTCCTGCTGACAACATCCTTGCAAACAACATGGACACGTACAATGGTATCAAGAACCACCCGACCGCGTTAAAGGAAGCGTTCGAGAAGGGCGTGCAGGTGGTACGGGAGATGGAGAAGATCAAGAGTGAGGGATCGTGATACGGGTCGTGGCAGCAGGAAAAACCGGTAGCGCTACCGGACTTTTATAAAAAAGCTGATCACCGGTTTCGAACTTTTTAAAAAAAGTTCATTGGGGTTGCCGAACTTTTCTAAAAAAGGTGATCAACGGTATCGGACTTTCCAAAAAAAGTTCGTTGCCGGCTACGAACTTTTCCGGAAAAATCCGGCCCTGAAATGATCATTTTCACGTCTGATCGCAGGATCCGGTTTGCCGGACTTTTCGAAAATTGTCCGGCACCGGTATCGAACTTTCCAAAAAATGCCGGATGGCGTTACTGAACTTTTCCAAAAAAGGCGATCAATGCTATCGAACTTTCTAAAAAAAGTTGATCGGCAGTATCGGACTTTTTTTTTAAATGTTCGCAGGCATGGCCGGACGAAAAAGCCCGGTCGTGATATACACTAAAAAAAGGTTAGATGGTGAAGAGATAGAACGACGCCACGAGGACCCCGAAGGCGGCAACGATAAGGGCAACAAAGACCGCCGGGTTCCAGGCAAGCACTTTCCTGCCGTCCAGCACGCTGATCGGCAGCATGTTGAATGCCGCAAGCATCGCATTGACCTGGAGCCCGATGAGGCCGACAAGGGCAACGATATTCGCCCCGACTCCCTGCGAGATGCCCCCGTAGATGAGCAGGCAGGCAAACGGAATACACAGGATCAGGTTTGTGATCGGGCCGGCCGCCGAGACCTTCCCGTTCTCTTCCTTTGAGAGCATGCGCCCGTCAGAACGCATATTGTAGATCACAGTCGCACCCGGTGCGGCAAAGACCACGCCCACGAGGGCTGCCATCGCGACTGCCACAAGGAGCATCATGTTGTCTTTCCGGAACTCCGCCCAGAACCCGTAGCGTATCGCGGTAAACTTGTGCGCCATCTCGTGGAGGATGAACCCGAAAAAGACCACCACGAGCGATATCCCGAAGTAGATGAGGGCTGTTACCGGGCTGACGTGGACGGGATTGAAGTTTAAGAATCCGCCGGGCGAGATGAAGATGATCGCAAACGAGATGGAGATTGCCATCCATGCGACAAAGAGGTCAGCTTCCTCGCGCCGGGTAATACGTTCGAGCATGAGACCACCGGATCAGATAGGGAAGTATTATGTTATCTGTCTTCGCGTTATGCCCCTCGCACTTCATCATGTTTATCCGTTTTTCCTGCCATAGTACTCGTACATGACGCTCGAAGAGGTCCGGGCCGAGATCACCCGGCTTGATGAGGATATCATCCGGCTTATTGCCAAGCGGCAGAGCTATGCAAAGAAGGTAGCCGAATTAAAACATGCAGCAGATATCCCGGTGCACGACAGCCAGCGCAAAAATGATGTGCTCGCATATGTAATGGCGGAAGCAAAGGCAGAGCGCCTCGACCCCGCACCGGTAAAAGAGATCTTCGAGATCCTGATCTCGATGAACGAGAAAGCGCAGCGGGCGGCCCTCGGGGAAAAAGTACCGCCAAAAAGGATTGTACGGTAAGTTCCGGCAATCCTCTCCGGGATCGCCGTGGGTCCCCCTTTGGATACTTTTTTTTATCTTATTTGTTGGATCTTTTGAGCTCGGCCAGCGCTATCTCCGGGTTATGGTACCGCGACCGCTGTGCGGTCTTTGGCCCGGCCTGGATCGCCTGTGCCGGGCAGAGCTGGAGGCACCCGAGGCAGAGCTCGCACCGGTCCTTCCAGACCGGTTTTTTGTTCACGATTTCAATGTTCTCTGCCGGGCAGATCGCCGCACAGGTCCCGCAGGAGGTGCAGGCTTCGCTGACCGTAAACTCCCGGGATTTTGTGCGGGCATGGGAGACAAACCACGGGTAGGCAATGGCGTGGATAAGGGAGCCGGCAAGCGAGCGGGGGAGGGCTGTGTGCTCGCTCCGCCCGATGACGGGAACGATCTCTGCCAGCCGTTTTTCGGCCGCGGCAAACAGGTTGTCGCAGGTCTCTTTGGACAGGGATTCGTACATGAGGATATAATTCCCGGGCATCTTTACGGAAAAACCGGCATCGAGCCCCCGGCCGTCATGTTTCTTTATCGCATCATCCAGCTGCCGGAGCGTTGGCTCGCTCCCGCTCCCGCCGTACGTGACCGCGGCAAAGGTATACCCAACATTTGAACGGTCGAACCGGCTGGCAAACTCCGCGACCATCAGGGGCAGGCCGAGGAAGTACACCGGGCAGACGATTCCCACCCGGTCGGCGACCGGGGCAATCGTTGTGGTATTGGTAAGCGAGGCTACCGGCACAAGTTCGCAGTCGCCAAGTGCAGCGGCGATCTTCTTTGCAACGGCAAGCGAGTTGCCGGTGCCGGTGAAATAATAGATCACGTTCTTCATGGGTATCGGATTCCGTCCGGTTTTTTTTAAAGAAACATCCCCCTTGTGAGGTATAATAGGTTCCGGCGCAGAGGGGAACAAACATTTTTTTATTGTAATCCTGTCGTTAAAAAAGTGTTAGTGGAATGCGGGGACAAACAGGATGAAGAGCCCCACGGCCACCATTGCAATGCCGATGCCCACCCGGAGCATCCGCCGGTTAGAGAGCCTCCAGGTATTGACCCGCTCCGGGGGGATCCCGAAGACCACGATGAGGAGGATCGCGATCAGCGGCAGGATGAAGATGAAGTTGAAGAGGAGCAGGTAGGGGATGCCCTCTGCAAGGGTCATGGTGTTACTCATGAGCCCGAGGATCGTTAAGTAGATCCCGCCGGCGCAGGGCAGTTCGAAGATCCCGACAAGGACCCCGAGGACAAAGGCCGCCGGCAGTGTTGCGGTCCGGATGTACTGCTCAAGCACCGGTTTCTTTGACGCCGGGATGGCAAGGAGGAAGCCGTCCTTTCGTACCGCTGCATCGATGATGTTTACGAGCCCGAGAATGATCGCTATCGCCGCTGCCGCTGTTGCGATGAGGGACGAGATCCCGGTCCCTGAGATATGGATAAAGGAGAGGAACCCGAGGCCCGAGAGGAAATAGAACAAGAAGACCGCGGCAATGTAGGTGAGCCCTACCATCAGCACCTGGCGCCGGGTCTGGAGCGCAATGATCGAGAGCAGGAGAATGGCAAGGACGGCAAGGCCGCAGGGGTTGATGCTCGCAATGCCGGCGCACACGATAACCAGGGGCACGGTCAGGGCCGAGACCGTCCCGGGGCAGTTCTCCGCGGGAGTACTCCCGGCCGTTGTGTTTCCGTTTGTAGAGGGTGCGGCAAGCTCCTGCCGGATCGTTGCATCCAGCCGGTCCCGGATCTGGTCTTCACCCACGAGCGCCACGTTCCCGATAATGAGGGTGGGGACCCCGGGCGAATCGATGCCGCGGGCCTTGTCCATGGCAATGAACCGGGCCTGGCTTGTTGCATTGTGATAGACCTCCAGCTGTTCGAGGTCAAGCGAGGGGTACCGTGCAGCGGTCTCCAGAACAAACGGTTTTATTGCATCGCAGTGGCTGCACCCGTCGCCATAGAAGAAATACGCGGTAACGGGTGGGGAAAAAGATGTGGGGGCCGGCGTTGTGCTTATTGTGCCGGGTTCAGCTTTTTTTTTTCAATAGCCTGCACCAGCGGTTCGAGCTGTGCCGGGATATCTCTCTCGCCAACCAGGACGACCTTGCCGACGATCACTTCCGGGACACCGGGGGACGAGGAGATCCCGGCTGCCGCATTCAATGCCGCATAGACCCGTTCGTTGGTCTGGTTGTGCCAGACTTCGAGCCGTTTGATGCTGACATCGGGATATTTCTTTGTCAGGTTGTCGATGAACGGCTCGACATTTTTACAGTGCGGGCATTCCTCGCCATAGAAGAAATAGACAACACTGTCATCGGTGGTAAGTGCCGGTGAAGACGAGGCGGATGTGCCCGGGACCGCAGCCACGGCACTCCCCGGGGCAAGCAGAACAAATGCAACCGCGGCGGCGATTATGGCAAAAACTGCGATAATAATTTTTATGATCTTATCCATCGGGGCGCTCCTTCGCGTAACTTAAAATTCGTACCTGAGTGTTTAACCGGTCCCTAAAAATACCTACTGGAGGGAGATCATCGTCCCGACACCATCGTGGGTGAAGAGTTCGAGGATCAGGTTGTGCTCGGTATTCCCGTTGATGATGTGGGAGTACTTGACGCCGTTCTCGACAGCCTTGATGACCGAGGAGACTTTCGGGATCATGCCTTCGCCGATCGCTCCCGAGGAAAGGAGATCGCGGGCCTCGTTGATCGTGAGCTTGCGGAAAACATGCGTACGCTTCGCGTCCATCACGCCGTCCACATCGGTCATGTTGATGAGTTTGTAGGCCTTGAGCGCAACGGCAATGTCGCCGGCTGCGGTGTCCGCATTGATGTTCAGGCTCCCGCCGAACCGGTCGATGGCAATCGGGGAGATGACCGGGATATAGTCCCGGTCAAGGAGGGTAGTGAGAAGTGAGGGATCGATCCACTCGATCTCGCCGACATGGCCGAGGTCGACTTCCTGTTCTACGCCCTTGACGTTGACCTTCTGGCGATCCATCTTCTTTGCAATGATCAGGTTACCGTCGCTTCCCGAGAGGCCGACTCCCTTTGCCCCGCACTTTGCAATGAGCGAGATGATGCCCTTGTTGATCTTCCCGACAAGTACCATCTGGGCGATCTCGAGCGTCTCCTGGTCGGTGACCCGGAGCCCGCCGACAAAGACCGATTCCTTCCCGAGGGCCTTCATCTTCTCGGTGATCTCCGGGCCGCCGCCGTGGACGAGCACCACGCGGATCCCCACGTAGTGGAGGAGGACGGCATCGCGGATGGCATTCTCAAGGACCGCCGGGTCGACCATGGCATGGCCGCCGAGTTTGATCACGATGGTCTTGCCGTGGAACTGCTGGATGTACGGAAGGGCCTCCATGAGCACGTCTTCGCGCTTCATCATGTGGTGTACCGCCCGTTGATGTCCACGTATTTTTCCGTGAGATCGCAGCCCCAGGCTGTCGCATGTTCCCTGCCTGCCGCAAGGTCAAGGACAAAGGTGACCGTGCTCCCGTGCATCGCGGCCTTGGCCTTCGTGAGGTCTGCAATGATCTCGCCGGACTTTACGAGAGGGTACTGCTTCTTCCCGTCGCTGATCCAGAGGGAGACCGCGTTTATGTCAAACTTCACGCCTGCCCGGCCTGCTGCCGCAATGACCCGGCCCCAGTTGGGGTCCTCGCCGTACACGGCGGTTTTGACGAGGGGCGACTCTATGACAACCTTTGCGATTGTTGCTGCGTCCGCTTCCTTTTTTGCGCCTTTGACCGTGACTTCGAGGAGCTTTGTTGCTCCTTCGCCGTCGGCAGCGATCTGCCGGGCCAGGATCCGGCAGCACTCCTCAAGGGCCGTGCAAAACTCCTTTGCATTGACCTTTCCTGCTTCCCCGGTTGCCGTGCAGAGCGCGATGTCGTTCGTGCTCGTGTCCCCGTCCACCACGACCCGGTTGTAGGTCCGGCTCGCTGCGAGTTTGAGCGCATCCTTGAGCGGCGCTGCCCCGATCTTCGCATCGGTGTAGATGAACGAGATCATGGTGCCCATGTTCGGGGCGATCATGCCGCTGCCCTTCGCGATTGCGCCGATCGTAAAGCCTTCGCGCCGGATAAGGGCGTGCTTGGGTTTCGTGTCGGTGGTCATGATGGCCCGGACGGTTGCGTCCTCTGCCCCGGGCGAGGTTTCGAGCTTGAGGGCAACCTCGGCACACTGGCGGCGGATGAGAGGTAGGTCGAGGTACCGGCCGATGACCCCGGTGCTTGCTACGCCCACGCTCTTTGCCTCGAGGCCCAGCGCCGACCCGGCGTACTCGGTCATCTCCAGTGCATCTGCGTAACCCCTTTTGCCGGTGTACGCATTGGCACAGCCACTGTTAGCTATAACAGCTTCGAGTTTCCCGCTCTTGATCTGTTTTTTCATCAGCTCGATAGGTGCTGCCCGGGCCAGGTTCTGGGTAAAGACCCCGGCTGCCGTGCCGCTTGCCCGGATAAGGGCGAGCCCGAACTTTCCTTCCTTGATCCCGTATGCGGAAACACCCTTGACCGCACAGATGCTCTTGTATACCATGATCTCCTCCGTTTATGGCAGCAGGCCGGGGGCGACAAGGCCGTCGGTCTCTTTATAGCCGCACATGATGTTCATATTCTGGATTGCCTGGCCGCTTGCGCCCTTGACGAGGTTATCGATCGCGGAGACCGCGACCACCCGCAGGCCCTCGCTCTCGACCCTGATATCGCAGAAGTTGCTCCCGCGGACCGCGGCAAGCATCGGCATCTGGTACCGGACAAAGAACTCGCCCTTATAGAAGTCCTGGTACAGCTTCTCGACCTCTTTTGTCTCCATAGGTTCGTTGAGGAGAATATGGGCGGTGGTGAGGATGCCCCGGTTGACCGGGACAAGGTGGGGGGTGAAGTAGACCTTTGCATTTGAGCCTAAAAACCCGAGCTCCTGTTTCATCTCCGCAAGGTGGCGGTGGCTCGTCCACTTATACGGGTTGACATTGTCCCCGATATTGGGGTAATGGGTTGTTGCCGACGGGTTATCCCCGGCCCCGCTCACGCCGGATTTGGAATCGAAGATCACGGTGTTTGCATATTTTGCAAGCGGCGCTGCTGCAAGAGTCGCCCCGGTGGGGAAGCAGCCGGGGTTTGCAACAAATTTCGCGTTCTTGTATTCTTTCCGGTGCAGCTCGGGGATGCCATAGGGGGCCGTAAAGTAATCCGTGTGGGGAACGCCATAGACCTTCTCGAAAACTTCTTTGGGGAGCCGGTAATCGGCGCTTAAGTCAACGACCTTAATACCCCGTGAGAGCAGCTTGCCCGCGATCGACATCGCCGCCGTGTGCGGAACCGCGAGGAACGCTACGTCTGCATCGATCTTCTCCGGCTCAGGGTTTTCGAATTTGAGATCGGTAAAGCCCTTGAGCTGGGGATGGACCTGGTCTAACGGGGTCCCTGCCAGTTTGCGCGACGTGACACAGGTCACCTTCGCGGTGGAATGGTGACACAGGAGGCGGACCAGTTCGCCGCCCGCGTATCCTGATGCCCCGACTATGGCAACTTTCATACAGGGATGTTTTTATTCTGAAAACTTAACCTTTTGCGGGAAGGAGGGGAAATCCCCCGGCTATTGGTAAAACAGCTGCGTAATTTTGTTTTTTTTATCAGGCCCCGCAGGCGCCGCCAAAAAACAGTTACCGTTCGAGTTTCCGGGTATAGATGTCAAAGAGCCGCTGCGCCAGAAGTTCGATCCGCTGCCGGTCTTCAAGACCTTCGAGCAGATCGGCAGGAATCGCGTCTTTTCCCCGGCTCGCCCCCAGGTATGCCCCGCACAAAAAGCCGATCGTGTCGGTATTTCCTCCCACGTGGGCGGCGACGGTAAAAAGATCGGCCGGGACCTGGTACCGGCGAATCAGGAAGAAGGCGATGGGGAGGGTGTGATAGAGCGAGACATCGTTTCCGATCTTTAAGACCGCAGTTTCGGTATCGATCCCTTCTTCTTCGAGCGCAAGGGCATTGTGGATCTTTGCACCCAGTACTTCGTCCTCGTTCTTTGCCCGGGTAAGGGCAAGCTGTACCGGATCCGGACTCTCGTGGATCGCATGATAGAGGAGGGTGATGAATGTTGAGACCGCGGCATGGGCGCCCGGATGGGTGTGGGTCACCGAGCAGGCACGGACCGCCCGCTCGGTGCCTTCATGGATATCGGGGTAGGTGAGGGCAAAGGGAAGAGCTGGCGGAATGCAGCCGGCAGTCGTGGACCGTATCCCGCAGGTGTGACCTTTCTCCCGCAGCATGTGATCGCAGGCCGCAGAGACCGAACCGTCAGGGAACCGGAGCGCTTCGCGGGAGTAAAGTTCCCGTAACGCAATCCCGTAACGTTCGTCCGTGTACTTCCCGTCAGCAAGGAGCATGGCGACCAGGATCATGGTCTGGGTATCGTCCGTGAACTGGCCCGGAGCGAGGGCATCGTTCGGGTGACCCTTGTAGGCCCGGCGATACCCGTACCGCATCTTGTTGAGCGCCGGCGTCGTGCTCTCGTTCGGCATACCAAGGGCATCTCCGACTGCGGCCCCGAGCATGCAGCCCTTCATTCTGTCCAGCATTTAATAGAGTATTACCCGGCACCGATAGATAATGATTCTCGTATTTTTCCTGGTGCGGGATTTACCACGGAAATATCCGGTTTTGGCACGTTTTTGTCCGGTATGGCCCGCAGGATTAGAATTTTATATATTAGGGAATATTTACCGGTGCGGCATGATCCCATGCTGCCAAAACATTTTATACAAAATTGTCATGATTAATAGTGTAAAATTCAGGGAGGCGTATGAACGAAGACTTTGATGTCAAGCTTGTGGAGAATGCGAAGTACTATACCCCTGACGTGCAGTACAGGCGCGACTCCTGGATAGGCGATTACAAAGCCGCGTATCAGAAATTCCTGTCCGATCCCGAGGCCTTCTGGGCCGGGGTTGCAGGCGAACTGGAATGGAAACGCCCGTGGGAGAAGGTCCTCGAGTGGAACTATCCCTATGCGAAATGGTTTGTTGGCGCACAGCTCAACATCACCGAAAACTGTCTCGACCGCCATGTGAAAGGCGACCGGAGAAACAAGGTTGCACTGATCTGGCGGGGCGAGAACGAAAAAGAGCGGGTCTACTCGTACCAGCGGCTGCTGGGTGAGGTCTCGCGGTTCGCGAACGGGCTCAAATCACTTGGCGTAACAAAAGGCGACCGGGTCTGCATCTACATGCCCATGATCCCGGAACAGATGATAGCCATGCTTGCCTGCGCCCGCATCGGGGCAGTCCATTCCGTGGTCTTTGCCGGGTTCGGGACAGCGGCCCTGAATATGCGGATCAACGATGCCGAAGCCAAAGTGATCATCACTTCGGACATCTCGATCCGGCGGGGAAAGGCGATCCCGCTCATCACGACCGTACATGAGGCGATCGACAATTCCCCGTCCGTGGAGCATGTCATCATCCACCGGAGGCGAAAAGAGCCGCCGGTCGAGCTCCGCCCGGGCTTCGAGCATGACTTCTACGGGCTCATGGAGGGTGTCCCTGCAGACTGCCCGGCAGAAGTCATGGATGCGGAAGACCCGCTCTTTATCCTCTACACAAGCGGATCGACCGGCACGCCAAAAGGCGTTGTCCACACCTGCGGCGGCTACATGGTCGGGACGTATTACACCACAAAGACGGTCTTTGACATAAAAGAGCGGGACATCTACTGGTGCAGTGCCGACCCCGGCTGGGTCACCGGCCATTCCTACATAGTGTACGGGCCGCTTGCGGTCGGGGCCACGGTCTTTATCTCAGAGATCACCCCGGATTACCCTGACGCCGGCAGCTGGTGGAAACTCATCGAGGAGCAGCAGGTCTCGGTCTTCTACACGGCACCGACCGCGATACGGACGTTCATGAAAGTCGGCGAGGAGTGGCCGGACAAGTACAACCTTTCCAGTTTACGGATCATCGGGTCGGTCGGCGAACCGCTCAACCCGGAAGCATTCGAGTGGTACTACCACGTAATCGGAAAGGACCGGTGCCCGATCGTGGATACCTGGTGGCAGACCGAGACCGGCATGCAGATGATCACGACAATGGTCGGCGAACCGATGCGGCCCGGCTTTGTGGGAAGGCCGGTCTGCGGCGTCGAGGCCGATGTCGTGAACAAGGATGGTATACCGGTGCCTCCGGGCACGGGGGGCTTCCTCGCGATCAAAAAGCCTTGGCCGTCCATGATGCGCACGATCTACAAGAACGACGAGCGGTACCGGAAGTACTGGGAGACGATTCCCGGCATGTATGCCGCGGGCGATCTTGCGGTCAAAGGTACTGACGGGTACATCATGGTGATCGGCCGGGCCGATGACATCATCATCGTCTCGGGCCACAACATCGGGACCGCAGAAGTGGAGAGTGCACTTGTCTCGCACCACGCGGTAGCAGAAGCTGCCGTTATCGGAAAACCCGATCCCATCAAGGGGAACTCCATCAAGGCGTTTGTCATCCTCCGCGTGGGAAACAAGCCAAGCGAAAAACTCACCAAAGACCTTGCCTACCACGTGAGGATCACGCTCGGGCCCATTGCGGTCCCGCACGAGATCGAGTACGTCGATAAACTGCCCAAGACCCGGAGCGGCAAGATCATGCGCCGGGTGTTAAAGGCAAAAGAACTGGGGATGGATCCCGGAGATGTCTCGACACTTGAAGAATGACCGGCATATAAAAGTGTACAAATACCCGGAAATGAAGGTGAACTGGTAAAGGAGTATGTATCTATGCAGATCGACACGACACAAACGGCCACAGCCGTGAAAAATCTGGATATGACCGCGAACCCGGCGCCCCTTGGGCTCGTCGCGTTCGGTATGACCACGGTGCTTTTGAACCTGCACAATGCAGGCTTCTTTGCACTCGGCTCCATGATCCTTGCAATGGGGATCTTCTACGGGGGTCTCGCGCAGGTGATCGCCGGCATCGAAGAATGGAAGAAGAACAACACTTTCGGGGCAACTGCGTTTACCTCGTTTGGGATGTTCTGGCTGACACTGGTGGCCCTTCTCGTGCTCCCGAAACTGGGGCTTGCCGCAGCACCCGATGCAACATCGATGGCCGCGTACCTTGCAATGTGGGGAATCTTCACGCTCGTCATGTTCATCGGAACCTTAAAGGCAAACCGGGCGCTCCAGCTGGTGTTCGGGACCCTTACAATCCTGTTCTTCCTGCTCGCCCTTGGGGACGCAACAGGGAACAGCACGATCACGGTGATCGCTGGATACGAAGGGATCCTCTGCGGGTTTATCGCAATCTACGCGGGCCTTGCACAGGTCTTAAACGAGATGTACAAGAAGACCGTTGCGCCGCTGTAACCCAAACCCTCTTTTTTATTGTGCTGCTGCCCGGAGGATCTTCTTTCTCTGGGCAATCCGGTACCCGGATATAACCTGAACCGATTCCCCGAACCCGGCATCGATCGCAGCATCGCCCGAGTCCACGTAAAGGGCCGGAGTCTCCCGCAGCTTGTGCGGCGTTGCAACCACGATCACCCGGGACACCCCGACATTTTTCACTACCTCCGGGCTGATCTGCTGGCTGCCCCGTCCGAGGATGAAACCCTGCGCCCCGATGGGACTTACCACGATCCGGGCGCCGGGGTATTTTCCAGCAAGGGAAAGGAGCGTCTTCTCATCTGCATCCGCGGCAACGATGCTGCTGTTGAGGACTGCATCAACACCTAGGAGCGTCTTTTGTATCCCGAGCCGGCGGGCGATCGCCTCGGTGGTCGTCCCTGCGCCAAGGATATAGACCGTGTCCGGCAGCATCACCTCGGCCATGAACCGGGCGATCTCGTCCTTTGCCCGCTCCTCGTCCGCCTCCTCGAACACCTGCTTTGCTGCCTGCGTCAGGCCGGCCCGGGCCACCACCCGGGCAATACCGTACAGCCGGGTGGCAAGCGTGCCGTCCCGGTACGCCTCCTCGTCCACATCGACCACGTCACCATCTGCGATACCATACGGTCCGGAAAGGATGCCTGCTGCTGCAGCCGGGTCAACGGCAAAGACTGCGGAGTACATCTTCACCCCCGCCGGGATCCCAAGGACCGGTACGTCCCGGCCGGCAGCGGCAAAAACATCCCGGGCCGTCCCGTCGCCCCCGCAGAAGAGGATCAGGTCCGCCCCTTCTGTAACAAATGCCCGGACCGCCTCTTTTGTGTCCTCCCCGGTGCTCGAACCCGGTGCCGTGTGAACAATCCGGTACCCGGAGATCCCGCACTGTCGAAGTACGTCCTCCCCCATCTCCCCGGAGCAGGAGAGAAACGTGAGATCCTGGCGATCTTTGAGGATCGTAAGGGTAATTGCAGCCCGGTCCTGTGCGTGGGGAACCGCCCCCCTGCGCTGCGCCTCGTCCGCTTTCCCGTCCGTTCCCTTGAGACCCACGGACCCCCCCATACCGGCAACCGGATTGACAAGAAAACCAATGACGGGCATAAAAAAAAAAATTTATTCGATCTTCGGGATCCGCCCGAGGGCTTCTTTGATCAGTTCGTCCGGGTATTCGTAGTCCACAAGTTTCCCGCTGTAGAATGCATCGTAGGCGCTCATATCGAAGTTCCCGTGGCCGGTGCAGTTGAAGAGGATCGTCTTTTCCTCGCCGGTCTTTTTGCATGCGAGCGCTTCGTCGATGGCTCCTTTCACCGCATGGGAGGTTTCGGGGGCAACGATGATCCCCTCGGCCCGGGCAAAGGTCTGGGCGGCCTCGAACACTTCGCTCTGGTGGTAGGCGACCGCCCGCATCACACCGTCATGGACAAGCCTTGATACTATGGGCGAGTCCCCGTGGTAGCGCAGGCCCCCGGCGTGCATTGCCGGCGGGACAAAGTCGTGGCCGAGCGTGAACATCTTCATGAGCGGGGTGTAGCCCGCCTCGTCACCAAAGTCGTACGTGTAGAGCCCTTTGGTGAGGCTCGGGCACGATGCCGGTTCAACACCGATGATATCCACGTCTTTATGCTTCCCGGTCAGCTTGTCCCCGGCAAACGGGAACGAGATGCCGGCAAAGTTCGAGCCGCCCCCAACGCACCCGATCACCACGTCCGGGTAGGCATCGACACTTGCCAGCTGCTCGCGGCACTCAAGGCCGATCACGGTCTGGTGGAGGCAGACGTGGTTTAAGACCGAGCCAAGCGCATAGTTCGTGTTGCTGTGGCTTGCCGCATCCTCGACCGCCTCGGAGATCGCAATCCCGAGCGCCCCGGGAGTATCGGGATCCTTTGCAAGAACGGCCTGGCCGGACTTTGTCTTTGTGCTCGGGCTCGGGATGCACTCCGCACCCCAGACATGCATCATGGATTTCCGGTAGGGCTTCTGGTTGTAACTCGACCGGACCATGTACACGGTACATTCAAGACCATAGAGCATCGTGGCAAACGACATGGCCGAGCCCCACTGGCCGGCGCCGGTCTCGGTTGCGATCCGCTCGATGCCGGCCTCTTTGTTGTAGTAAGCCTGCGGGATCGAAGTATTGGTCTTGTGGCTTCCGGCCGGGCTCACGCCCTCCCACTTGTAGTAGATCTTTGCCGGGGTTTTTAAGGTCCTTTCGAGCCGGTGGGCGCGGTAGAGCGGGCTTGGCCGGAAGAGCCGGAACACATCCCGCACCTCTTCAGGGATATCCACGTACTTGTCCGTAGTTACTTCCTGCCGGATCAGTTCCGGGGGAAAGATCGCGGAGAGATCGGCAGGCCCGATGGGTTTGTGGGTCTGCGGGTGGAGCGGGGGATCGAGCGGTGAGGGCAGGTCGGCCTGCACGTTATACCACTTTTTGGGGATCTGCTCCTCGTCCAGGAGGATCTTGGTCTGCATACTAAGAGATTACTTTGTACAAATATATACGTTATGGTACATTTTTGATATTTTTTGTACTTATGCGAGCATTAAACGTACGTGCCCACCCGGTAAAATGTGATCCCAGAAACCGGCCGGGAGGTACCCCCGGAAATAAAAGGGAATGAGAAAATTCCGGACTACCCGGTGCGTTTCAGATCCGGGTGTTCGTTCCTGAACCGGATAAGGGAATCACAGAACTCACCCAGGTACTCGTCCATCGAGAGGCTGCCTTCCTGGAACCGGCACTCCTCTTTTTCGATCACCTGATCGATCGTATTCTCTGTCGGAAGGAGAATGTCGAGGGGAATTCCCGATTTTTCCGAGCCCCGGATCATTGCCTCGCGGAAGAGACCGATGCAGTAGGCAACGCGGTAGGTATAGGTATCCCGGGTCTTTTCCAGATAGCCGGCCACCCGGTCGGTCTCAACTGCGAGGAAGTCCTCCTTCACCTTGTCGTCATTGCACTTCCCGAGCATGTACCGGTAGTGGGCATAGGGGTACATGGTTTCGAGTTCCGTGGGCACGATCCCGCAGGTGCCGAAGATCACGATATGGTACTGGGACTCGTCGAAGACCTGCGAGATGATCATCCGGATGAGCTGGTGGCTCGGGCTCGTGCTGTACGGTTTTTTCATTGCGCAGGGCATGAAAATGGCAATTTTTTTCGGCTGCACCTCGTATTCGTCGATGATGTACCGGTACGAGTCCTCGAACTCTTTGAGATAAAACGGGGGGCCGGTAAGGAGCGGCCGGTCCGGGGAATCATCCGGTTTTTTGAGGGGTGCTGCCATGCTCTTTCCTAGTGGATCGTTTTTGTAATGCTATGAATCACGCGGTCAGGGATCTGATGTGTCCCAGTGGTCGTGCACCCACGCGCCCCGTTCCAGCACGAACCCGAGGGTTCCTTCTTCCAGCCCTTCACCCGGAGAGGTCGGTCCGGTACAGGTAAAGCCGGTCTTTTCAAGCACACGGATCGAAGCCCTGAGTTCCGGAAAGGTCGTTGCCATGATCCGCAGGACCCGGGGATGAGTAAAGAGTGCCGGGATCATCACCCGTACCGCCTCGGTTGCATATCCCTGGTTCTGGAACGCATCGAGCACCGAATACCCGAGCAATACCGTTCCCGGGTCCTGGTATGCGGAGCCGGCTCCGCCGCTTCCGATAAGAATTCGTCCTTTCCCCGGTCCGTCCAGTACCCAGTACCAGCAGGCAAAGAACGGATCGGTCTGTTCGGTCTCCATACGGAGGAACTCGGTGAGGACTTCCTCGTTCATTTCAGAAGGCGGCCAGGCTGCGGGGATCTCTGCATCCAGCAGCCGGGAAAGTTTTGTATGGTCCTGGAGATCTGCGGACAGGATCTCCTGGGTTGCAGGGACGAGATCGAGGCGCCGGGTGGGGAGACGCGTCCCGGTCATCGGGCCGGCCCCGGGGGATAGTACGGGTAATCCATCTGTTTCTGGATCGCAGCCCGGGCCGTTCGTCCGGCGATCTTTTCTGCAAGGTACAGCCCCATGTCAATGGCGGCAGTCACGCCCCCCGCAGTGACCACATTATCATCTTCTACCACCCGGTCTTTCGAGACCTCGCGTGCAAACTTTTTGAGGAGCTCCATGAGGGCAGGGTTCGTGGTGGCGCGCCGGGTTTTAAGCAGCCCGGCCGCCCCGGCGAGCAGTGCGCCCCCGCAGACCGCGGCAACGATCGTTTTTTTCGGGGCCACAGAAAGCCATGCGATAAACTCCCGGTCCCGGAGGAGGTCTGCTATGGTGTTCCCCCCGGGAATAACAATATAATCGAATCCCGGGAGATCCGGGCTGACCATGTCCACCGCAAGTTCAACACCCTCAAACGACCGGATCCGTTCCTGCCTCGCACAGGTGCAGTACTCCAGATCCGGAACAAAGCCCTTTGTCTTAAGCCGGGTGAGCGGGTCGTACGCACCGGCAAAGTCAAGGAGCGTTACGCCATCGTAGAGGACAAATGCAATCTTCATGGCTTCTCCTAGAGAATACTATACGTCTCCTGCAAAATTATGCCTGCTGGAGGATCCTGAGGGGGGAACGGTTTTGGCCCGCAAGAGCGAATAACCGTACACCCACCGGGTGCGGGGATATGGCCGGGATCAGCGGAACTACGGACAAATCCAAAAGAGCCGGCTATTTTTGCGGCAAGGCCGGCTACTATGCACGGTACCGCCGGGGCTATCCTCCGGCGGTTTTCGATACGATCGTCTCCCGGTTTTCACTTGATCCGGGATCTGCGGTCCTCGATCTCGGCTGCGGGACCGGGAATGTGGCGATTCCTCTTGCACAGCGCGGCCTGAAGGTCTATGCCGTTGACCCCGACCCGGAGATGCGTGAGGTGGGTCAGAGCCGGGCTGAAGCTGACCGGGTATCGATTTCCTGGATGGCCGGCTCAGACGCGACCCTTACAATGCTCGGGCTACCCCCGCTTCGGCTCTGCACAATGGGGCTCTCGTTCCACTGGATGGACCGTCCAGTTGTTCTTGCTACCCTCGATACCCTGATAGAACCCGGCGGCGGGATAGCCTGCATCAGCCGGTCCGACGGGTTTTTCTCGCATCTCCACGAGGGGTGGGGTCGGGCGGTAAAGGAGGTCCTTACCGACATGCTCGGCGATGCATGGGACTATTCGGGGCGCCTTCAAAAGAAGCTCGGCAACGAGAAGGACCGGCATGAAGACGTATTTGCCCGGTCCCCCTTTTTGTCCACCGAAATTGTGGAATTTTCCGTCCGCGAGACATTTACCGTGGACGAGATCATCGGCCACCAGCTCAGTACCTCGTATATCGACCCGGTGCTTATCGGAGAACGTAATGCTGAGTTCCGTGATCGGCTCACCACGAGACTGCTCGCACTCGAACCGTCGGGAACCTTTACCAGTGAATCGGTGGTCCAGCTCATTGTTGCGAGACGGCCGTAATCCTCATCCCGGATCAGTTGGGAAAACCTGTCTGAAAATACCCGTAATCCCCGATAAATGCGGGGACTAAAAAAGGATCTCCTGTGTCAGGGGGGTTTATTCCTTCCCTGCTTTCCGGAACACGCCCATGAACAGGCATTCGTCGGCGGCGATTGTCCCGACGCCTTCCTGATCCCCGATGGGCATGCCGAGTCCCCGGACAATGACCGCAGGCGTGCACTCATCGGCCTCGCCCATGACCAGTTCCGCTGCAGAGGCTATGTTGTCTGCCACTGCCCGTTTTGTCACTTCGAGCCTGCGCCCGAAGAGATCGCTCCTGCCCCGGTCATCGATCACCGAATCGATCCCGGAGCACCCGATGGCGACCCCCGAACAGCCCAGCCGCATCGCGTGCGTCCTGCTATCGATGACGAGCACGCCGATCGAGACGCCGCACTGTTTCCCGATCTCTTTTCTGATCCGGTGGGCGCTTGCATCTGGATCCTTTGGCAGCGGGACAATACAGCCCGGCGGGGCATTCGAGGCATCGACCCCCGCGTTCGGGAGAAGCGTTCCCTGCTTCATGCAGAGCAGAAATCCCGGGATGCCTCCGACAACATCGTCGCTCTCGGCAAGGACCACTTCAACGGTCCGGGGGTCCATGTGGTGTTTCTGTGCCAGCTCCTCTGCACGGGGAGACGGTTTCACCTCGTCAAGGCAGATGACATGCCCTTCCGCAGTGGCGACAGCGGTCTCGGCAAGGACGAGCACATCGCCGTCGTGAAATCCTTCGGCAGCCGTTTTTGCCGATTCGATGATCCGGTCCACGAACGGGTCGTGCGGGCGGATGATCCCCGTGGAGAGCCCGATGACCGTGTAGGTGTTCTTCATTTACGGCCTCGTCATGCGCTCCCGGACTTTCATGATATCCCGGGTTGCTGCCACATCATGGGTCCGGATGATCGACGGACCTTTTGACAGCAGCTCCATGGTCACGGCAAGGGTGCCCGGGAGCCGTTCTTCGGGATAGCGGTTCAGGAGCATCCCGATAAAGGTCTTCCGTGATACCGCGGCAAGCACCGGGCGGTCGAGCTTTAAGAACTCCCCGAAGTGCCGGCAGAGTTCCCAGTCGTCCTCGACTGACCGCATCGGGGTCCAGATCCCGATACCCGGGTCAAGCACGTACTCCTTTACGCCGGCGTCGTCGCACCGTTTCATGACACCTTCGAGCGAGGCAAACGTCTCGGCGACCCCGACAGGATCGCCGGGCTGTTTGTTTGCCGCCATCACGAATGCGGGAAGGCCGGCTTCCGCCACCTCTTTCGCATATGCCGGGTAGACAAATCCCCCGATATCGTTTGCCGCGTGGACGTCGTGCTTCAGGCAGACCGCAAGCACCCCCGGGTGCATTGTATCCACGGAAACAGTGATCCCGCTCCCGTCGAGTTCTGTGAGGGCCGCCTCGACCCGTTCCGCCTCGGTCTTCCCGCTGATCGCCTGCGTGTTCGGCGCGGTGCTCCGGGCACCGAGATCGATCATGTCCGCGCCCTGCTCGATCATTGCCACTGCCGTTGCATGCACCTCTTCCTGGGGAACATAGGAGCCGGAGTAAAAGGACTCGTTGCTCACGTTGATGACGCCCATGATCCGGACCGGGGCATCGCCCCCGATCACCAGCTTGTTTACGGTACAGGTCTTCATTGCATCCTCTGCGCTGCGGTAAAGGTGTTCTCCATGAGTGTGGCAATGGTCATGGGACCGACACCCCCGGGAACCGGGGTGATGGCGGACGCGACTTCTTTTACCGCATCGAAGTCAACGTCGCCCACGAGTTTCCCGTCAAGATGGTTGATCCCGACATCGATCACAACGGCGCCGGGCTTGACCATCTCCGGCGTGATGAATTGCGCCTTTCCTATAGCCGATACGAGGATATCTGCCCGTCTGAGTTCCTCAGCAAGGTTGCGGGTTTTGCTATGGCAGATGGTGACCGTTGCATCGGCATTGGTGAGGAGTGCCGCCATCGGCCGCCCGACATCGATGCTCCGGCCCACGACCGCTGCCCGGGCCCCGGCGACCGGGATTTTGTATTCTTTCAGGATTGTCATGATCCCGGTCGGCGTACAGGGGGTAAAGACGGGCTTCCCGCTCATCAGAAGGCCCAGGCTTGTCGGGTGGAACCCGTCCACGTCTTTTTCGATCTTGACTGCGGAGATCACCTTATCGGTATCCATCTGTTTAGGGAGCGGGAGCTGGACGAGGATGCCGCTGATATCGTTATCCGCATTGAGGCGGTGGACTGTCTCAAGCACCTTCGCGGTCGTGGCATCGTCCGGGATCTCGATCCCGACCGAGCCGATCCCCACGCGCTCGCAGGCCCGGTGCTTCATCCGGACGTACATCTGCGACGCCGGGTCGCTTCCCACGATCACGGTGGCAAGGCGCGGGTACAGGCCGGATTCGCCGATCGCCTCTTTGATGAGTTCGAGCCGCTTTTCCGATACCGCTTTCCCGTCAAGTATGGTGACCATTGCCTAAAACCACCTGTAAATAGAAAATGAGAAAAGGGATTATTATACTGTCGGGTAAATCGGGAACTTCTGCGCCATTGCCGTGACTTCCCGGTTGACCTTTGCGATCAGCGTCTCGTTCTTGATATCCTTGACCACCGACGCGATCCAGTTCCCGATCTGCCGCATCTCGGCCTCTTTCATGCCCCGCGAGGTGACAGCCGGGGTACCTACCCGGAGACCGCTCGTGACAAACGGGCTCTTTGTCTCGTTCGGGATCGTGTTCTTGTTGACGGTTATCCCTGCCTTGCCGAGCGCAACCTCGGCCTCAAGGCCGGTCAGGTGCTGGTTGGTGAGGTCGATGAGCATTAAGTGGTTGTCGGTACCGCCCGAGACGAGCCGGATATTATTGTTCATTAAGGTCTCGGCGAGCACTTTTGCGTTTTTCACGATCTGCTTGTTGTATTCGGTAAACGAGGGCCTGAGCGCCTCTTCGAAACAGACCGCCTTTGCGCTGATAACGTGCATTAAGGGGCCGCCCTGCATGCCCGGGAAGACCGCCTTGTCGATTGCCGCGGCGTACTCCTCGTTGCACATGATTGCGCCGCCGCGGGGGCCGCGGAGGGTCTTGTGGGTCGTGGTTGTCGTAAAGTTCACGACGCCGACCGAGGTCGGGTGCTGCCTGGTGGCTACAAGACCTGCAATATGGGCGATATCTGCCATACAGAATGCCCCGACATCATCGGCGATCTCCTGGAAGGCCTTGAAATCGATGGTCCTCGGGTAGGCCGATGCGCCGCACACGATCATCTGCGGCTTCTCTTTCTTTGCCATCTCGCCGACCGCGCCGTAATCCAGAACTTCCGTCTTCGGGTCTACCCCGTACTGGGCAACCTGGTAGAATTTGCCGGTAAAGCTTACGGGAGAGCCGTGAGAAAGGTGGCCACCCTGGTTGAGCTTCATGGAGAAGATCTTCTCGCCCAGTTTCATGTTGGCAAAATAGACTGCCATATTAGCCTGGGTGCCCGAATGGGGCTGGACGTTTGCATGCTGTGCGCCAAAGAGTTTCTTTAAGCGGTCGCGGGCAAGGTTCTCGACCTGATCGTGGAACTCACAGCCGCCATAGTACCGCTTCCCCGGGTAACCCTCGGCGTACTTGTTGGTCATGATCGAACCCATCGCTTCGAGCACCGCACGGCTGACGATATTTTCGGACGCGATCAGCTCCAGGCCGTTTGTCTGGCGCAGCCGCTCCTTTTCTATTATATCGGCTACTTCTGGATCGGTTTGGGATAGATACGACATATGGGAAAAAGGTTGGCGGGGATCAGGTAATACCTTTTCTTTGGTACCGAACAAAGGGAGCGGTTCTCCGGGTAGTGCAGCGTACGGGTTGTCACCCTGGCCCGGGTGGTGGGTAAAACAGCGCGTGAGGGGCCCAAACGGCCTGTTGGGGGAGTCACGCGCCCCATTTGGTCGAGAAAAAGAGCACAAACCTTTTTTTCCTCATCTGCAGATCACTACTATTATTAATAAGGAGTGCGCCGCACCAGTATATATCACAACATATACAGGTTAGGCATGGTTCGACCGGAAGCAAAGATCAGGTACCTCGAGTTCGAACTTGAAGAAAAGGAGAGAATGATCAAGATGATGGAAAACGCAGGAAGCGGTGCAGGCGAGGACCGCGTTGCAGCGCTCGAAAAGAAGGTCAACGAGATGGAAGCGCTGGTAAAAGGCCTCACCCAGGAACTCCTTGACCTGAAGTCGATTGCGATGAAGATGTCCAAGCAGACCGAGGAGCGCAGCCGCCAGGAACTCAAACGCATGCAGCCGATCGTCCAGGGTTCACAGGTGCCCGGCGCTGTTTTGGGTAGTGCCCCGACAGCGTCTCAGGCCGGTGGCAGTACGGTGATTATCCGCAGGGGATCCCGCGAAGCAGAGCCGGCAGCTCCGGTTGAGCCCGCAATGGACATGATCATGCAGCCCGACGGGACCATGAAACTCGAGCCCCGGCGCGGCGATAAGGACTATATCGTCGCTTCTGCCGGCTATGGCAGGAACAAGAAGGGAATCTCCGCGAAGCCCAAACAGAGCGACCTCATCTACGCTGTTGAAGAAGACAAGTCCAAAGATTCTGCAAAGAAGTAACCTGTATCGGGAGCCGGATCTTTGCACATCACAGAGCTGGAGATAGATAATTTCAAGTCTTTTTCAAGAAAGACAAAAATTCCCTTTTTAGAGGGTTTTACTGTCATATCGGGCCCGAACGGCTCCGGCAAGAGCAATATCATCGATTCCATCCTGTTTGTCCTCGCACTTTCGAGTTCCCGCAACCTCCGGGCCGAGAAGCTCACCGATCTGATCAACCTCAACTCCGGCAAGAACATTGCCGAGGTCGCCATCGCTTTTTCCGACGGAACAAAGATTCGCCGGCGGATCAAAAGGACCGGGAACGGCTATTACAGCTACAATTACTTAAACGACCGGCTCTGCAAACAGAGCGACATTGTCGACCACCTTGCAAAGTTCGGGATCATCCCCCACGGCTACAACGTCGTGATGCAGGGCGATGTGACCCGGATCATGGAGATGAGCGACTTCGAGCGCCGCAAGATCATCGATGAAATCGCCGGGGTCTCCGAGTTCGACACGAAAAAGCAGCAGTCGCTCTCCGAGCTCGATGTTGTGCGGGAACGCATCGAGCGCGAGGAGCTCCTCTTAATCGAACTCACGAAAAGGGCAAACGAGCTCAAGAAGGAACGGGAGCACGCCCTCGAATACCAGAAGTGGCAAAAGGAGCTCGCCTACTACCAGGGGTGCCGGTCCGCGGCTCAGCTCCATGACAAGGAAAAGGAGCGCCTGACCCTCCTTGCCTCGGCAGAGGAGCAGAAGATCCAACTCTCCCGGATCGCCTCCGACCGGAGTATCGAGGAGAACGAGCTTGCCTACCTGAAAGCCGACCTCGCCGACGTTGACGAACTCATCAACCAGAAGAGCGGCCCCGAGTACCTGAAACTGATCGCCGATCTCGAAGAGGCAAAGAGCGGGATCAAGCTTGCCGAGCAGACGATAGCCCGCCTAAAGAAGGACAAGGAGACCAATCTCGAAGGCATCAACCGGGTCTTTGCCGACACGAAAAGGGCCGAGGCCCGGGTCCAGGAGCTCTCCGACCAGATCCGCACGCTCTCCATAGACCGCACGAACATCGCCATGGAGGTCGCGACCGGGAAAGCCCAGCTCGAGAAGATCGAGACCGAGATCCGGCAGTATTCCTCGGATACGGAAGAGTCCCGGCAGAAACTCTTCGCGTTAATGGAAGAGGCGGAGGGAAAGAAAGGCGAACGGTCCGGGATCCTCCACCAGCAGGATATGCTCATCGAGAAGAGCCGGATGCGCACGAGCGAGCTCGAACGCCTGGTCGCGCTCCAGAAGCAGCTCGACGAAGAGTATGCGGCAAAGAAGGAGCAGCTCGCAGAGAACGAAAAGACGGTCACTGACCTGTCGGAGCAGAAAAAAGGGCTGGACCGGAACCTCTCGGAACTTGAAGGCAGCCTCTTTGCCCAGCGCTCCTCGCTCGAACGGCTCAAGGGTGAGATACGGGATGCCGAGCAGGACGCAATACGCCTTGAAGCCGCCCAGCAGGCCCGGGGAGAGTCCGGGGGCCGGGCCATCGAGGCGGTCAGGGCCATGGAAGGCGTGCACGGCACCATCATGGAGCTGGGCCGGGCGCCTCCCGAGTACACGATGGCGCTCAATGTTGCCGCGGGAAACAAGCTCCAGTTCGTGGTCTGCGACACCGACCAGATCGCCTCGGACGCGATCCGGTACCTGAAAGACGAGCGGCTCGGCAGGGTTACCCTCCTCCCGCTCAACAAGCTCAAACCCCCGCAGCTCCCGCCGGTCAAAGATGCCGGCGTCATCGATTACGCGGTGAACCTGCTCGATTACGATCCCGTCTACGACAAGGCATTTGCCGTCGCACTCGGGGCGACCGTTGTGGTGGACACCCTTGAGAGGGCACGCAAACTGATAGGGAAGTACCGGATGGTCACCCTCGACGGCGAACTGCTGGAAAGGAGCGGGGCGATGACCGGTGGCTCGGCAAAGAAACCCGTCAAGGGGTTCGGCGCCGCAGTCGATGACGAGATCGTCAGGATCCGGGCGCACCTTGCAGAGCTCGCGGGCGAGGCATCGACCCTCGAAGCCGGTGTCAAGCGCCTGACCGAGGAAGTCGATGCAAAGCGGGCGCAGAGGAACGAGATCGACCAGAACGTGGCCCGGGCCGGGGCGGTAAACGAGGAATACACCCGGCGTTTCGAGGCGATCACGGTCGAGAAGCAGACGATCGAGGCCGCCGTTGCCCGGCAGAAAGAGGAGACCGGCAACAGTGCCGCGGAACTGACCTCCCTTGAAGGCGAACTCGACAAGGTCACCGAGGCGATCAACGGGATCACGGCGCAGATCGATGCAATAAAGAAGAAACTGGACGACACCAACATCCCGGCGCTCACCGACCAGATGGAGAAGAAGAAAAAAGAGATCGAGGAGGCCGAGCGCCGCCTGCGGAACAAGGAGGCGGACATGAACGATGCCTCCCGCGAGCGCCAGCACTTTACCGCCCGGGTCGGGGAGCTCGGGGAGGAGCGGGCCCGGCTCGACGAGCGCAACCACCAGATCGATACCGAGATCGCCGGGTCAAACGACCAGATCGCCGCCCACAAGGCCGTGATTGCCGACCTCGAAGAGAAGCAGAAGCAGTTCTCGGGCGAGATCGAGGAACTGCGCAAAAAAAGGACGGAGATCACCGAGAGTATGCACGCCTCGGAGACGAAACTGATCAAGTTCGACTCCGACAAGGAACGGTTCACGGCCCAGCTTACCGCCCTCGGGGACCGGGCCGCAGCGCTTGCCGCGGAGATCGCCGCGCTCATTGCCATTGTCGGCGAGGTCACGACCGATCTCACGCTCACCGAGATCGAGGGGAAGATCGCGGACGCAGAGCTTGCGATCCACAAGATCGGCGCCGTGAACATGCTTGCCATCGAGGAGTACGAGAAGATCGAGCACCAGGTGCAGGAGCGGACCGAGCGGAAAGACACGCTCTCCAAAGAGCGGGAGAACCTCATCGAGCGCATCCAGAAGTACGAGCAGATGAAGTTCGAGGCGTTCATGACCGCATTCAAGACGATCGACGCGAACTTCCGGGAGATCTTTGCCCGGCTCACCAGCGGAAGCGGCAACCTGGTCCTTGAGAACGAGGAAGATCCCTTCACCGGCGGGCTCACGTTTGCGGTCAAGCCCCGGGACAAGAAAGTCCACCTCCTCTCCTCGCTCTCCGGCGGGGAGAAATCCCTGACAACGCTTGCCTTTATCCTCTCCATCCAGCGCTATATCCCGGCACCGTTCTATGCGTTCGACGAAGTGGACATGTCGCTTGACGGCGCGAACGTAGAAAGGATCGCGGCAATGATCTCAGAACTTGCCCCCTCGTCGCAGTTTGTCATCGTCTCCCTCAGGAAACCGATGATCGAGGCAGCCGAACGGATCATGGGCGTTACGATCCGGCCGGACAAGAGCACGCTCGTTACCGGGGTCAAGGTGAATGGCTGAACCGGGCAAAAGGACCACAAAGCGGGCGGCAAAAACGCCGGTCCCGGAAGGGGAACCTGTCACTGTGCCAGCCCCGGCCGAAGTACCTGTCCCCACGGATGTGGTGACCGTAGCGGGTACTCCCGGTACCGAAGGGGCGGAGGCCGCAGCTCCCGAAGGATCCGGCTCGGGGCAGGCCCCGGAGACCGTACCGGCCGCACAGGAACCCGAGCCGGAGATCATTAAGGATCCGGTCGAGATCCTGGTCGGCCTTGCAGAACGGGGCGAGATCGATCCCTGGAACATCGACATTATCGAGGTGACCGACCGGTTCCTCTCCGAGCTGGAGCGGTGCCGGCAGCTCAACCTCCAGATCTCCGGGCGAACGCTCTTTTACGCGGCAACCCTGTTGCGGATGAAGTCCGAGCAGCTGGACGTTCCCTCGGAAGACGAGGGTGACAGCGGGGACAGCGAAGACTTTGACCTTGCCGGCGATCCCGATTTCGAGGACGAGGGGCGCCTTGGGCCTATCGAACGGCTGGAGCGGGAGATCCAGCGCCGGCTCGACCGGAAGAACCTGCGGAAGAGCCCGGTCACGCTCTTCGAGCTGATCATCGAGCTCAAGAACCTGGAAAAGGAAGAGCGGAGGCGCCGCCGCCTGCCTCCGCCGGATGAGGACTATCTGGTCGAGGCCGACGATGTGGTCAGCATCGCCCACGAGGAAGGGTACCAGGACACGTCCCGACAGATCATCGAGGAGTGCCTCGCAAATGCCGACCCGACAACCGAGATCACCCTTGCCGAGCTCTGTAAGGATCTCGGCTGGAAGCTCCCCGAGGTCTACCTCCCGCTCCTCTTCATTGCCCTTGACGGCCGGTGCAGCATCCGGCAGGAAGAGTTCTTCGGGGATGTGTACGTCCACGTGGTAAAAAAGGACGCAGAAGGGGACCCGACGGATCCTCTTACGAACTAAAGATTTCTGGAACGTCGTCACGACGTCTTCTCGTATTCTGCCTCATGCAAATCAGGTTCTGCCAGTAGGTTCTTGATTCTCCTGCCAGTATCGGATCGATTCGAAATTAGCCGATACCGATACAACGCCGGCGACATCTCCCACGCAACCCGATAGACCTTCGACATGTATATCCACGAACACTAGGGGAGGTGATATGAATATTCCCGCCTCTATGGGATGTAAAAACGTAAAAATTTCATTTCGTATTATAAAAATGAACATTTTTATAGGACAAAATAGTATTTTTCACAATGTGCACAATTTTAGGAATTGAGTAATACATTTTTTGAGTTGAATGCCCCATGACCGAGAATCCCGGACCTGTTCAAAAACCCGTTCTTCTCCTTCTGGCAACAATCGTAGTAATTATTGCTGTCGGAGTAGTTGCTTTTCTCTTGTTCTCGGGAACGATTGCGGGGGATTCTCAATCAGGGGCAAACCAGATCTGTCGTCTGGACGGTTCCGGCCATCTGATCGATCTCTGTGTGCCCCGTTTCAAAATTGTTAACGGTACGAACAATAGTATAACATACGATAATTTTACTGCAGGCGACCTTGCCGTGAAGCTTGGGGAATCTGCCCCTTCTCCTGAAGATTGTAATCACTATGCGGAAATTGCACTTGAGCCCTTTGGGGGGATGCCCAAAGATGCCGTGCTTACGTCAATCACTGTTTCATCATCATGGGCAAGTGACAATGGAACTGCTAAAAGTGAGGGTGTTGGAACCCGTCGTGTTTACTACCGTCAGATGCGGTATGCAATGCCGATGTACGGGACGGCCGGGAGTATGAGTGTTGAACTGGGTGCGAGAGGGGCTTTGAGCAATCTTAACAAACACTGGTTAACCCTTGAAGAAACGGGAATGACCCGGGTTGTTCCCGCATCGGAAGCAATAAAAAAACTAAAAAACGGGCAGGGAAGGGATACCCCGGATCTTGTCTTCAACCTCACAATTCAGGATATGCAATTGGGCTATTATACCCCGGTGAACAGTACCGTCCCTCAGTATCTTGTTCCCATCTGGATTGTGAATGCGACTGATGAAATTCGCGGCAGATCCCTGACATTGTATGTTCCGGCAGAGCTGGAGTCTCCCAAATTGGATTATTACCTTCAGGGTTCATCTGACAAACAACCAAACTTTACACAGATTCGTAATGCATCCTTACGGCCGGATGTATCATTCCCGGTGATTATGTGGCTTGGAACATCAGGCCCCGTGGGAAAAGAAAATGCACTGGAGTCGGTTAAAAAATTTACAGAAAATCCGGGGATCAACCTATCCTATGAAGGAAGATTTTTTGAGCATGGGAGCGGCGGATGCGGCGGCAGTTCGTATTTCTGGGATTACTATGAATTTTCAACACAGGCCTGTAATTTCAAGGTAGATGCTTTCACGGGGTCAATGATAACCGCTTCTTTGGATCCGATCTGCTCGAATGCGGGGATCGGAAAAGTTTCCCTTGAAAAAAAGGCTCCCTCGGAATCTACCCTCATCGCGGTCACGAACTTTACCCGGGATCGGTATTATCATTTCGATCGGAGACACCTGAATCTGACCCCGTATAGTATCTACGATTACAATAATCTCTTTGTTTTTAAAGGGGACCGGGCACTGCAATCCAACTATGGAGTGAGGTTGGTCTTCAACGCGACCAACGGGTTATTGTCCGATTACATGGTCACCGATGATTATGTACAGTATTTGTGCAGTGGCGGGGGACCAGTGAAAATCCGGGAAGAATGACTGGATACTTCTGATGTATCGGACTTCACCATTTTTGAGCCTGTGTGCGAGGCTGATTGTGGAGGGGAGGTCGTTTTCAAGCCTGAAATAAAAGTAAAAACCATTTTTGTATTTATCCGGATTACCCTTGCCGTGATGATCTTATATGCCCGCCAGGCACCCGTTCATCCACCCCGTCACCTGGTATGTCGGGGCCGCATTATCCGGCCGCATGTCATTATCGATCCGCCAGACAAAGAGCCCGGCAAGGTTGTGGGATTTTACATACGCACATTTGGCTGCAACCGTCTCCTGCGTGTCGGGCCCGGCGTTATCGGTATATCCCGACTCGCTCTCAAGACCCCCGATCATCTTCCCGGGAGGGAATCCTGCCGCTGCATAGGCATCCGCGTACGATACCAGGTCGTATTTATCCCCGGTACCATAGGACATGATGTTGACCTGGTCGACCGCATCCTTAAGCCCGGCCACCGTCTGCGCCGATTCAACACCCGGCCAGACCGTGTGGGTTACCTTGTAGGACCGGCCGTGCGGGTTTAGACCTGCGCTGGCAAACGTGGCGTGGCAGGTGGAAAGGAGCGCGGTAAGCTGCGGTACGTAATCGTCGATATTGCTGCTCTCCCAGTCCATGTCATAGCCGTCGAGGTCGTACTCTTTGAGATAGGCAAGGACGCTGTCCGCGAACTTCTGCGGGTCCAGCGCTGCTGTAAGGTACTCCCGGTCGAGCTCGCTGCCGCCAAAGTTCGACGAGATCAAGATCTCCGCATCCGGGTTCTTCTCATGGCAGAGCGCCACCATCTCACGGACCCGGCGCTGCATCTCGGCCCGCCGTGTTGCATCGTCCGCAGAATCTCCTGTCGGCAGATCGGTGAGGACGCCGTCCTTTACCGTGGCAAACCCGATGTAGAACCGGTTGATCTTCGTCCACGGGATGGCATCTTTTTCTGCCATGACAAGGGAGTACGTGTCGTCATTCGGGTCCGGGTAGAGGTACCAGTATGCGGCGCTGACCCTGCTGTCCGCTGCCGGTACTGACGTGGCAGCAGCAGGAGTCGCGGATGCCGGTGCGACCTGCCCGCTGGACATGGGAGTATCCTGGATACATCCCGCTGCCACAAGGAGCAGCAGGGAAAGGACAAGGATCGGGAGCGTCGGTTTCATGGTAGGGCCCTCCGTGGAATATACAGTGATAGCAGAATTCCTGCTATAATAATTCCGAAACGGTTGCCCTCCTTCACTGCCCCGTAAGTAGTGTACGGTCAGTACGGGTAGAAGACAAAGAAGAGCAGGCAGAGCACAAAGAGCGCCCAGCAGGCCGGCGGGATCTCCCGGAACTTCCCCTTCACCATCGCAAAGACCGGCCAGAGGACGAAGCCGGCGCACATGCCGACGCCGATATTGTAGGTGAAGCTCATCATCGCGATAACCGTGAAGGCGGGGATGACCTCCGCATAGTCGGAGAAGTCGAGTTTCGTTACCGGCTGGAGCATCATAAGGCCCACGAGGATCAGCACCGGGCCGGTGGCAAGCGCCGGTATTGCCGAGAAGAGCGGGGCAAAGAAGAGGGCGAGCAGGAGGAGACCTCCTACGACAATCGCCACGAGCCCGGTCCGGCCGCCCTGCTCGATCCCGGCAGCGGACTCCACAAAGACCCCGTTCGTTGTGGTCCCGAGAAGCCCTCCCGCGGTGGTTGCAAGGGCATCGGCGAGAAACGGCTTCTCCACCCCGGGCATATTACCGTCCTTATCGAGGAACCCGGCCCGGGCGCCCATGCCGATCAGCGTCCCCATGGTGTCGAGAAACATCATCGTAAAGAGGGTCAGGACCACCGGGAACATCCCGAGCGTGAAGACCCCGGCAAGATCGAGCTGGAGAAATGTCGGGGAGATGTCGGGTGGCAGGGAGACGATCCCTGCCGGGAGGGGAGCGGCTCCGAAGGCAAAGGCTAGGCCCGCCGTGGCAATAATGCCGATAAAAATCGCAGCAGGGACCTTCTTTACGATCAGGATCGCGGTCAGGACAAACCCCACAATTGCCAGCAGGACGGCAGTGGTGTGGAGGTTGCCGATCATCACCGGGACGCTCCCGCTCCCGAGAACGACAATCCCGGAATCGATCAGGCCGACAAACGCCAGGAAGAGCCCGATCCCGACCGAAAAGCTGAGTTTTAATGAATGGGGGACGGCCGTGCTCATGATCGAGCGCCACCCCGAGAGGGTCAGGATGACAAGGAGGATGCCGCTCACAAAGACTGCCCCGAGCGCGGTCTGCCACGGGAAGTGGAGGACGCCGACCACGGTGTAGGCCACAAAGGCGTTCTCGCCCATGTAGGTCGCGACGGCGAACGGGCGGTTCGCATACGCGCCCATAATAATGCAGCCGAACGCAGCGGTAACGATCGTTGCCGCCATGCAGGCTTCGTACGGGATCCCGGCGGCTTTGAGGATGCCCGGGTTGATGATGATGATGTAAACGATGGAGACAAAGGTCACGAGGCCGGCAACGATCTCCCTGCGGAACGTGGACCCGCGCTCTGTAATATGGAAGAACCGATCGAGCTGCGTGACGGTCATGTGTCACGGAGATTGGGGCCGGTTTCCCATGAACCTGCCGAAACCCCCCAAGTATATTGCCTTGCCGGGATGCATGCCCGGGTCCGGGAAAGCGATCAGGCGAGTTCCGGCACGGAGTCCGCCCACGCCTCTACCTTTTTTTTGAGCACATCCCCGGTATACGATGCTACCGTGATGCTGTTTCTTGCAAGACAGACAAAGTAGATCCCGTGGTCGGGGTCATTGCATTTCAGGATCGCAGAGAAGAGGTCGGACTCCCTGAGGTGCCGGCACTTCCCCCGGTGGGCCTGGATATTTGCCAGGTTCGTGATCATGGCGGCAGTCCCGGTCTCGTACCCGTCCACCGAGTCATAGACCTCCGAGCTTGTCCCGATACATTTTCCTGCAGGATCCGTGTACACGAACTTTGCCGTATACCGCTCGCGGATAACCCTGACCGGAGGGTAGGTCTTCCTCACGCTCGCGTATGCAGTACACCCGAGCGGGTTTCCCAGAACAAGGCTCCGGACAAGTGCTGCAAATGCGGTAATATCGGTCACCGGCCGCTTTAGGATCCGGCGGGCGCTCCTTTTTGCAGTGCGGGGGATGAACACGGGCATATACAGCGCTATCTTTTCCGGAACAGAGAAAGCCTTGGTGGTTGCGTAAAGCAAGGCATGGTGTAAAAGTGTTTTTGCGGTTTTATCCATGACATCCCGCCAACAAAACGCACCCTGCCCGGATACCGACGTAGAATTATGACCGTATGTACTGGTTTTCCGGTATTTTCCGGTACCGTGTGGCAGGCCAAAAACAAAAATGCACCATGCGTCCCTGTGGGGATTCCGATAAGGTGTGCCCGGGCCCTCCCGCTATCCTTATCATCTGCCTCCCATGATCATGTATCATGGATTACGGAGCACTTGTTTCGGATGCAGTGCAGTATACCAAGGCTGCCCTCTTCAAAAAGCCGGTCACCTGGCTGGTATTCATCCTCTGCAGCCTGCCGTTTGCGCTCATCAACTTCCTGTACAATCCCAAGACCCTGGTCTCCGCTACGGGAGAGTTCCAATGGAGCACCCTTCCCTGGACGCAGATCATCCTGCTCGGCCTTATCGGCCTGCTCCTCTCGTTTGTCCTCTCAGGCTACCTGGTCAGGATCTTCCGCGGGACAACCACGCCGCCGGGGTTTGACTCGTTTGGCGCGCTCTACCTTGACGGTATCAAGCTCTCCATCGTCGCAATTGTCTGGATGATCCCGGCGCTTGTCCTCCTCCTTGCCTCGGTTGTCATGATCGTTGTCGGGGCTATGTCGCGGACGGCTCCCATGGGCACCATGATGACGGCTGGATTCCTCCTCCTCATGATCGGGCTTATCGTGCTCGTTATCACGCTGGTGTATATGTACATGGGCTGCGTGCGCTTTGCCCGGACCGGCAGTATGCGCGAGGCGTTCAGGATCTCCGCCCTCACCGGCACCATCCAGGTGATCGGCTGGGGTGCGTATATCCTCGCCCTCATTATCGTCGCCGTGCTCGTTGTCCTCTTCGGGCTTGTGATTGCTCTCTTGGCGCTCATCCCGCTCGTGGGATGGGTGATCCAGCTGGTCCTCGAACCCCTTATCCAGATCTTCTCTGCGCGGTACATTGCCCGGGTCTACGACCACGGTGTCCCGCAGGAACCTGCCCCGGCCCCTGCGCCGGCAGTGGAAGGGTAACCGAAAGGTTCCCTGACATATCCTCTTTTTCCATTTTCCCGTTTTTCCTGGTGTGATCCCTACTGTCTGCCGGTCCCCGGCCGGTCGTCGGTATCCGGAAGAGAAAAGGTGCGGCAGGGTGCGGGATCCTGCGCGGGATCGGCCCGGAAGCATGCGCGGAAAATGCCCTGCCCCGCGCCCGGCCGGTCTGCCGCGGGGTGGGGGGATCGCGTGCCCGTTCCCTGCGCGACCAGGTCCGGGCGGAACGGCCGGACAAGGGGTTTTCCGGGTAAAGCGGCCGTATTTCGCGGATCCGGTCAGGATTTCAGGATATTTCCCCGGATTCGGGAAACCCTGCGGAACATCGCGGAACCTGCGGCAGGGAACGTACGACCGGTACGGGGAAAATCAGCCCGATGCGGACCCGGTGTCCGGTTCCGGCAGACTTGTACAAGTATCAGTGTGACGTATAGAATTCCTCCAATCAATCTCCCCGGAAAAACCGGGCCTGCCCGGGGGGTAACCCTTAAATGGTAGTGTGTGGAATAATGTGATCCACAATTTCTGATGAAGACCCGAAAAAAACCCCGGAAAACCGGGGCGGTCGGGTCTGAAGATGGGCCAAAATGCAGGCAACAAGGTATATATACCGAAAAAACCTACATTGTAAGCCCGTGTTCAAACCAAAAACACGACGAAAAACGTGTGGTGAAGAACCAACAACGACCGGAAATTCCGGGGCTTGGTTCCGAACACAAAACAAAGCATGTAACAAGGTATAAATAGCCTTGAAACATACATTATGAGCCCGTGTTCAAGTGAACAACACGACGAACACACAGCAAAATCTTTGATGGAGATCCAACAATACCCGGCTTGACCGGAGTTGGTTCTGACGTTGATACTGGCAATGCGGAAATTTGTTTAGTAACCGCTAATTCCTCGAATTAAGGTTCAGATATTAGTGTGCGTACGTATGTACAATTTGAATTCTGGTTGATCCTGCCAGAGGCCACTGCTATCGGAGTTCGATTAAGCCATGCGAGTCGAGAGGTGTAAGACCTCGGCATACTGCTCAGTAACACGTGGACAACCTACCCTGAAGTGAGGGATAATCCCGGGAAACTGGGGATAATACCTCATAGACTATGGATGCTGGAATGCTCTGTAGTTCAAAGGTCCGCCGCTTCAGGATGGGTCTGCGGCCGATTAGGTTGTTGTTGGGGTAACGGCCCAACAAGCCTGTAATCGGTACGGGTTGTGGGAGCAAGAGCCCGGAGATGGATTCTGAGACACGAATCCAGGCCCTACGGGGCGCAGCAGGCGCGAAAACTTTGCAATGCGAGAAATCGTGACAAGGGAACTCCGAGTGCCTGTAAAATCAGGCTGTCCGCCAGTGTAAATAACTGGCGAAGAAAGGGCCGGGCAAGACCGGTGCCAGCCGCCGCGGTAATACCGGCGGCTCGAGTGGTGGCCACTATTACTGGGCTTAAAGCGTTCGTAGCTGGCTTGTTAAGTCTCTGGGGAAATCTTCCGGCTTAACCGGAAGGCGTCTCAGGGATACTGGCAGGCTAGGGACCGGAAGAGGTGAGAGGTACTCCAGGGGTAGGAGTGAAATCCTGTAATCCTTGGGGGACCACCTGTGGCGAAGGCGTCTCACCAGGACGGCTCCGACAGTGAGGAACGAAAGCTGGGGGAGCAAACCGGATTAGATACCCGGGTAGTCCCAGCTGTAAACGATGCGCGTTAGGTGTATCGGTGACCACGAGTCACCGAGGTGCCGAAGAGAAATCGTGAAACGCGCCGCCTGGGAAGTACGGTCGCAAGGCTGAAACTTAAAGGAATTGGCGGGGGAGCACCACAACGGGTGGAGCCTGCGGTTTAATCGGACTCAACGCCGGGAAACTCACCAGTTAAGACAGCTGAATGATAGTCGGGCTGAAGACTCTACTTGACTAGCTGAGAGGAGGTGCATGGCCGTCGTCAGTTCGTACTGTGAAGCATCCTGTTAAGTCAGGCAACGAGCGAGACCCACGCCAACAGTTGCTAGCTCGTCCTCCGGGATGGAGAGGACACTGTTGGGACCGCCTCTGCTAAAGAGGAGGAAGGAATGGGCAACGGTAGGTCAGCATGCCCCGAATTAACTGGGCTACACGCGGGCTACAATGGGTGGGACAATGGGTATCGACACCGAAAGGTGAAGGCAATCTCCTAAACCCATCCTTAGTTCGGATTGTGGGCTGCAACTCGCCCACATGAAGCTGGAATCCGTAGTAATCGTGTTTCAAAATAGCACGGTGAATATGTCCCTGCTCCTTGCACACACCGCCCGTCAAACCACCCGAGTGAGGTCTTGATGAAGCCGTCGTTTTCTGCGGCGGTTGAATCTAGGTTTTGCAAGGGGGGTTAAGTCGTAACAAGGTAGCCGTAGGGGAATCTGCGGCTGGATCACCTCCTAACGAATTTTATTCGGGTTAAAAAAGCGGTTGCTAGACAAACTGTAAAATTGCCGGTGTCGACAAGAAAAAGGCTCAGGTGCCAGAATGGTGGCACAAGCAGTCCGGGTTCGAATCCCGGTGGGCTGTTTAGATGCACCTCCCGATGCGAATCGGGAGGGAAGGGCTGAGAGTCAAACCAATGACTTTGCGAGGCCGTGTAAAGGTTTACACTCAGGACGTTAAATGGGTTTAGCGGAGCATTAGTTTAAACCTACCAGTGAATGGCTCGGTTCAAGTGCCGAAGAAGGGCGTGCCAAGCTGCGATAAGCTCCGGGTAGACGCAAGGAATCTGTGATCCGGAGATACCCTAATAGGACATCCTGACACTTTATGTGTCTGTCCGTTGAGGACAGGGAACGCCCCGAATTGAAACATCTCAGTAGGGGCAGGAAAAGAAATCAACCGAGATGTCGTTAGTAACGGCGAGCGAACACGACAGAGCTCAAACCGAATCCCGCAAGGGAGATGTGGTGTTATAAGCCCACCGTACGATGCCGGATGTGAAGCGGAAGTTGCTTGGAATTGCACACTACAGAGGGTGATAGTCCCGTACGCATAAGCAGACGGTATCAGGTGGTGTCTTGAGTACCGCGGGTCGGAATTCTCGCGGGAATTCAGGGGTCATCAACCCCTAAAGCTAAATACACCTTGAAACCGATAGCGAAATAGTAGCGTGAGCGAAAGCTGAAAAGTAACCCTGAAAAGGTGGTTAAAAGTGCCTGAAATTGGTAGGTGATCGCGGGTTATGGCATGAAAGGATCTTCTCTGTGAAGGAACCCGTCGCGAGGCGGTAGTACGGGCAGGGTTGCCAGTGTCATAACGTACGTTTTGAAGAACGGGCCAGAGAGTTTATTCTGTTGGCGAAGGTTAACCCAAAAGGGGAGCCGAAGGGAAACCAACAAGTCCGTAGCAGCAATGTGTGGGACGGCGTATTAAAAGTGCGCGGAGTCAGCAGGATAAGACCCGAAGCCGGGTGATCTATGCGTTGGCAGGTTGAAGCGTGACGAAAGTTGCGTGGAGGACCGCAAGCCGTATTGATATGCAAATCATTGGTGTGACCTACGTATAGGAGTGAAAGATTAATCGAACCTGGCATCAGCTGGTTCCTCCCTAAACATGTCGCAGCATGACCTAACCGGAGGTCGTTGGTGAGGTAGAGCACTGATTGGGGAAGCTGGGCGGGAAACTGCTCACTCTCTTGTCAAACTCCAAACTCCCCAACACCCTAGATGGTTGGAAGTCCGCGTTACGGGGTAAGCTTGTAATGCGTAAGGGAAACAACCCAGACCGTGGTTAATGTCCCTCAATGTAGGCTCAGTGTCAACACTGAAATTGGTCCTAGGTCAAAGACAACTGGAAGGTGAGCTCAGAAGCAGCTATCCTTTAAAAAGTGCGTAACAGCTTACCAGTCAAGATTTAGGGCGGTGAAAATGGACGGGGCTAAAGCCTACTACAGAGACCACGGAGCACCGAAAGGTGATCTGGTAGGGAGGCGCTCTGCGTGGGTAGAAGCTGGGTCGTAAGTTCCAGTGGACCGCGTAGTGATGAGAATTCTGGCAGTAGTAGAAGCATAGTTGGGTGAGAATCCCAACCGCCGCAGGGGCTAGGTTTCCTCGGCAACGTTCGTCAGCCGAGGGTTAGTCGGTCCTAAGGTGCGTCGTAACTCGAACGTACCGAATGGGAAACAGGTTAATATTCCTGTACCATGTGGTTTTTAGTCGTAAGACCCTGACGCTTGGGGGTATGCTTTGCGGGACTGTCATCCCGTCCAAGCACATAAGCCGGTGGAGTACCGTAATGGTGAGAATCTGGTGAAAGTGTGATGGGGTAACTTAGCAAATTCCTTGAGCCCATGAAAAGGGAATCACATGTCCGTACCGAGAACCGACACAGGTGCCCCTTGCTGAAAAGGTAAAGGCGTGTCGGATTTAAATGTAGTTAAGGGAACTCGGCAAATTGGCCCCGTAACTTTGGGATAAGGGGTGCCTGCTTGGAGATCAAGCAGGTCGCAGTGACCGGGTCGCACTAACTGTCTAATAACAACATAGGTGACTGCAACTCCGAAAGGACTAGTATAGTCACTGATTCCTGCCCAGTGCGAGTATCTGAATACCGGGTTCAACCGGACGAAGGACTCGTAAACGGCGGGGGTAACTATGACCCTCTTAAGGTAGCGTAGTACCTTGTCGCTTAATTGGCGACTTGCATGAATGGATTAATGAGTGCGATACTGTCCCTAACACATATCCGTTGAACCTTTTGTTCTAGTGCAGAGACTAGAGACTCCTGATGGGAAGTGAAGACCCCGTTGAGCTTTACTGCAGCCTGTCGCTGAATTACGATAATTCTTGCGCAGTGTAGATGGGAGGCGTTATATCCAGCACTTTCGGGTACTGGGGAGCCATCGATGAGACACCATCCTAGTTTTGTTGTAGTTCTCACTCTAACGAGGACACCGGTAGGTAGGCAGTTTGGGTGGGGCGCCACACCCTCGAAAAAATATCAAGGGTGCCCCAAGGTCAACTCATGTGAGTCAGCAACTCACAGAAGAGTGTCAAGAGCATAAGTTGGCCTGACGCGATCACGCATAGCAAGTGATCGCGAGAGGAAACTCGGGTCTAACGAACCAATACAGCCTTTTGATGAGGCTTATTGACTACAGAAAAGCTACCACGGGGATAACAGAGTCGTCGCCGGCAAGAGCACATATCGACCCGGCGGCTTGCTACCTCGATGTCGGTTCTTTCCATCCTGGCTGTGCAGCAGCAGCCAAGGGTGAGGTTGTTCGCCTATTAAAGGGGATCGTGAGCTGGGTTTAGACCGTCGTGAGACAGGTCGGTTACTATCTATCAGGAGTGTGTGAAGTCTGAAGGTAAGAATGAAATAGTACGAGAGGAACTTTCATTCGGCGCCTCTAGTGGATCGGTTGTCTGACAAGGCAGTGCCGAGCAGCCACGCGCCAAGAGATAAAAGCTGAAAGCATCTAAGCTTGAAACTCGGCCTAAACAAGAGACTTCGTTATAGGACACGGGTAAAAGACCCGATTGATAGGCTTCGGATGTACGCACGAAGGCAACGACGTGTTCAGTCCGGAAGTACTAACGTCCAAATACTAGTGCTCACCACGCTAAGCCCAGACGAAATTCTGAGTGTAAACCTTATATCCGATCCTGACCAACAGGGTAAGGTATTATCCTACACGGTCGCCAAGGTGGCGGAGCGGCCACGCGGCTGACTGCAGATCAGCTACAATCCGGTTCAACTCCGGACCTTGGCTTGGACTGGTGTTCCGATAAAAAGGAATACTGGTCTACCGAAGAAAAAGCATCTAGTTCTTCGGCTGCAAAACAAAAAAAAGCAAATCATGTGGTGATAGCGGCCATAGCTGTCGGGAAACACCTGGTCTCATTCCGAACCCAGCAGTTAAGCTGACACACGTAGTATGCTGTACTGAGGTACGCGAGTCCCCGGGAACCATACCAAGCTGCTATCACCTTTCCTTATTACTCGGGAAATCTGTTCTTGTAATGTTTCGCTAAAGAGCGAAAGCTATCATTGTTACCAGTATCGTTTCTTAACGGATACCGCAAAGGTTCGCGACCTTATCGTAACGTTTCACGAATTTTTGTCCTTTTTACCGGCTATGGTAAGCCGGTTCTGATTAAGGATCCAGAATAGACCTCCGGGATCTACCTGCGGGAAGCAGTCTCGTCCGCCTGTCGTGCCGGGCAGAAATTGCAGATGGAGAAGAAGACCTCTTTTTCCCGGTCCCGGATCAGGCAGTAATACTCCCCGCTCCGCTCCTCAACGGTAAATCCCCCGGGGAATGGCATCCCGACCGGGTGGCCGGGCTTATCGAGTACAAACATCGTAAAGGCTGCCATGAGGTAGTAGAAGAGCCGGTGTTTCGGGGAATAGGCAAACGGCGTCCTGTCGGCCTGCTCGTCCCAGCAAAAACAGCCCTCCGGGATCATTGCACAGAACTTGTCGAATGTATCCCGGTCCCGGATGGGCGATGCACGACCTTTGAATCCTCCCGAGCGGTATATCAGGAGGAGCCGGTGGTGCGCCCCGAAGATCTGTTCGGTAAAATACGGGCGGACTCTTGTACGGTAGGGCTCGGGCAGGGCCTCGACTTCGGTGTACAGCTTTCCGCCCAGCACCTGGAGGTCCGCAAGCGTGTACTCTCCCGCTGCCCGTGCAATGCATTCAGCCAGCTCCTTTTTCGTCCGTGCACCGGCAAGGGACCGGGCAACCGATCTGACATACTCCTGTTCCTCCGGGGAGGGTGTCCGTGCTATGGTCATTTTTTATGGATCGTTCCGGATCGGTTGTATGTCCGGGGGGATTAATAGTATGCGATCGGCACCGCAGGTTTTTAAAAATATTTATTGATATTGACGGCGTTCTATCCCGTATGCGATGGATTCTTCTCGCCGGGCTTCTGGTGCTTGCCGTTCTTATGACCGGCTGCACCCAGCATACCACGTCTCCTGCAACGCCGACTATCACGCAGTCGGTGGATGTGATTACCCCGACTGCCACGCCAACCACGGTTATCGCGGACGGGATGATGCAGATCAATGTGACGGCAAAGCAGAGCGGCCACGATGTCATTGTGACCTATAACGGCGGCACGAGCGCTGCGGACCTGACTGCGCTGAAGATCACCATCTACAACCAGAACGGGCAGGTCGTAACACGAACCATGGAGAACCCGCAACCGGGTGATGTATATACGTTCCCCTATGAAGGGGTACCGGATCCTTCAAACATTGACGTAGTCGGGATTTTTACCGGCGGCGTCCAACAGACCGTGCTCCTGACACCCCTGTAACCTGCAGGGGCACAGGTCCGTCTCCCCTTTTTCTTACCTGCCCCGACCGGCTCCGATATGTTAACGATAGCCCGGAAATAATACCCCCTCTGGTATGTCAAGCTCCAGGAATCTGCCCCTCATAACCCGCATCGCCCCCGTTCTGCTCATTGCCGCAGCGGTTTTTTTCCTGTGCCTTCCCTCTGCGGCAACGCTCGTCCTCACCGACCAGTCGTTATCCCCGGTCCCACCCCTGACCCCCGGGAGCGGGGAGCAGGCACTTGTTACCTTCGCGGTCCTCCCCTCGGGAGATTCGACCTTTACCGAGACGCACACGCTCCAGATGCAGACCGGCCTGTCCGCTGCCCGCTGGGATATCCGGGTTATTGCAAACGGCCGCGCTGCCGCCCAGCAGTCGGCGTCAGGTACCTCGGCGTTCGTGAACGGGTATCTCCTCTCCTACCCGGTAACAAGCGATGTAGCGCTTTTCGTAGCGCTCAACGGGACGGTTCCTGCGGGCGCAGCTTCACCGGTGACTATCCTGCAGGTGACCGAGCTCGATACCGCGGGCCGGCCGGTACCCGGGAGCAGCTTCCTGATCTCCGCCCCGGTAATATTCCCTTCAGCCACCCCGTCGGTATATCAGATGGAAATATCATCGTCCCCGACCGCATCCCAACCGTCCCCCACGAGAGCCGGGTATCCCCCGGAATTGTGCTTCGGGGCAGTTGTTGCAGTACTGGCGCTGGCCGGGTATGCCCGGTTACGGAATCAGCTTTGATGTTTCGGCAGGTAATTCCTGCCTGCGGCTCCTGATCGCTGCTGCAGAGATTCCTCCCAGCGCAAGGCAGGCACCGATCACCACTAGCCCGGCGTTCGTGCTCCCGGTGACCCGGACCAGGCAGCCCATGAGCGTCGGGCCGACAAAGCCCCCCAGGTTCCCGATCGAGTTGACGACCGCAATCCCTGCCGCGGCGGTAACCTCGGCAAGGAACAGGGAGGGAAGCGTCCAGAACGGGCCGAAGGCGAGAAAGATCCCCATCGTTGCAATGATAAGGAGGGCAAATGCAATGAGCGGTGAAGAGACAATTCCCGACAGGGCAAGGGCGATCCCGCCCACGAGCGGCGGAAGCGCCGTGTGCCAGCGCCGCTCCCCGGTCCTGTCGGAGTGCCGCGACCAGAGGATCATCCCTGCACCGGCACAGGCATACGGGAGGACCATCACGAGACCGATGGTGGTGTTCGAGAGGCTCGTGTTCATCGAACGGATGATCTGGGGCATCCAGAACCCGAGCCCGTACAGGGCGATTACGAGCATGCAGTAGACAAAGGCGAGATGCCAGACCCGTTTGTCGGCAACGACTGAGAGAAGGCCGGTATGTCCTCCCATCTGTCCCCGCTCGTCGTTCTCTTTTTTAATCTCCCCGGACAACCAGTCCCGCTCTTCTTGTTCGAGCCAGCGGGCGTTTTCGGGACGGTCCGTGAGGTAAAAATACGTGACGATACCAAGGAGGACCGCGGGCAGGCCTTCGATAATAAAGAGCCAGCGCCAGCCGGCCATACCCAGCCAGTGAACCGAATCGAGGATCCAGGTCGAGATCGGCGCCCCTACAATTGTTGAGATGGCAAGTGCTGTCATCAGGAGTCCCACCGCCTTTGCCTGCTCTTTTCCCCGGAACCAGTAGGTGATATACAGGAGGATGCCCGGGAAGAACCCGGCCTCTGCGACCCCGAGCGTGAAACGGAGCACGGCAAGCTGGAGAGCATCCGTGGCAAAGGCTGTAATTATTACCACGATCCCCCAGCTCACGAGGATCCGGGCGATCCAGATACGGGCGCCAACCTTCTGGAGGATCAGGTTGCTGGGGAGTTCGAAGAACAGGTACCCGATAAAGAAGATCCCGGATAAAAAGCCGAATACCTCGCTTGAAAGCCCGAGCGCACTGTTCATTTCAAGCGCGGCAAAACCGAAGTTCACCCTGTCCAGGTACGCGATCACGTAAAGGAGGATCAGAAACGGCAGCAGCCGGATGCTCACTTTCCTGATAGTTCGTTCGCCGATCTCCCCGCAGGTGCCGGAATTCACGTATCCCCGTTTAGTACTGTTCCGCATTATGCCTGCCGGTCGGTTCCTCCCGCTATTTGCCTGCGGCATTACCTTTACAACACCCGGCACCCCACATGTTCTGCATGGACAACACCGCCGCAGCACTCGCCGCGCTCCGTGGTACCACGATACCGGAAAAGATGGCTTCTATCGGAGTCGACAAGGGTCGGATGATCGACATCCGGAACCTCGACGAAATTGGCAGGGATTATGGGATTGTGGTCTACCTGTTTTTTGAAAAGGATCTCGCCACGTCCAAGAGCCTTGCGGAGGTGCAGGAAGAGTTCCGCGGTGTTCCTGAGTTCGAGCGGCCGTTTATCCGGGTGGACCGGTTCCTTGAATTTACCAAGGAGAACGATCCCTCCTTTGCCCGGACTATTGAGGAGTTCCCCCTGATGGTCGAGATCGTCAGTGTCGGGGAAAGTCCCGATCCAGAGACCGGGAAACCGGGGCCGTTTGCGACCGGGCTCATGCCCTTCCTGGATGAATTCGATGTCGATACGGATCCGGTTGCAACCCAGAACGGCCGGCCGCTCAGATAGTTTCCCCGGGCTGTCGCTCACAAGGTATTTCCCGGGAACGATATATGGTAAAAAAGTCCCGCCGGTTTGTCTGGCAGTTTGTTATCGGCCTTGGCTTTCTCTCGGGGATCTGGACCGCGATCGGCCTTGATCCCGGAGATGTGCTGATATCTGTCGTTGGTTTGGCCATCGATTCGGTCTTCCCAAGCCCTCTCGTCAGGTACCTGTTTGTCATCCTGCCGACCATGCTCCTTGCCCTCTCGGTTATCGGGGCGTACCGGAAGGGAAAAGGGCTCGGCCTGGTCTCGGTCCTTGTGGCGTACGGGGCGGGACTTGTCCTCCTTGCCTCCCCCGTTTTCGGGCTTGCCCTGCTCGCCCTTGCGGCAGCTGTCGGGTACAGTGCCGCGGTAAAACGGCGGAAAGGAATTGTGTAACCAGAGGAATATACGCAATTTAAATCCCGGCACAACAAAAATTTACGGACATGAGTCTGTTCCCCAAGAAAAATATCATCTGTTTTTTCGATACCATCGCACCCAGCAAGTACCTGGTAAAATTCCGGAAACTGGCGATCATCGAGCCGTTTATGGGATACGATATCGCAAACCGGGGCCGTCTCTCCCATTATGGCAGTACCGAGCGCAAGCAGTTTGCCACCTCGTTAAAGAAGATCCGGTCCGAGACCGAGCTGCTCCTTGAGGACATCGAAGCCTACCACATCTACATGGCAGCAAAGATCACCCGGAAGATCCCGGGGGATATTGCCGAAGTCGGCGTGTACAAGGGCGGGTCTGCCAAGATCATCTGCTCCGCAAAGGGCGACCGGGCCCTGTACCTGTTCGACACGTTTGCGGGCCTCCCTAAGGTGGACGAAGTGGACCAGGTCTGGCCGTTTTACGAGGGCAAGTTTGCCGCATCGTACGAGAATGTCAAGGCGTATCTTGCGCAGGAAAAGGACGTCCATATCTACAAGGGGCTCTTCCCCGACACGGCCGGCCCGGTCACCGAAAAACAGTTCTCGCTCGTGAACCTGGATGTCGACACCTATGAGAGCACGAAAAAGTGCCTTGAATTCTTCTACCCCCGGATGAGCGCAGGCGGTGTCATCATCTCCCACGATTACCTGACCGTTCCTGGCGTACGGAAAGCCGTGGATGAGTATTTCCACGACAAGCCGGAGCCCGTTGTGGAAACTGCCGCATCGCAGTGCATCGTGGTAAAAGTATAATCCCCTCTTTTAGGGAACAGCTGTTTTTATCTCTCTTTTCTCCCGAGTCCTTTCAAACGAACGGTCTCGTACAAAAAATGCAATAATAAAGGGGTTTATTCCCTGAAGATGAGGATGCCGAAGACCACGAGCATCAGGCCGGCGAGCAGCACCACGATGCCAATGAGGCCCTCAACGGCGACGATAACCTGCGGCAGGAATGCCCAGATTGCCCAGGCCCCGAGGATCACAAGGATGATACCTACAATGAGTGCAGCGATTCCAGTCTTGTCCATAATCAATTCTCCGGATATATCTCTCTAAATGAGACCCTATAAGGATTTCCCGCCCGATCCGTCCCTTCTTTTTTAGACCGTGAAGAATTACCCGGGGAGCGCACGGTCACATCCGCACAAGCCTGAGGATCTCGACCGGGATCTCCTGTGCATCCCGGGTATGGAAGGAAAAGGTACGTTTTATCGTAAATGTCCCGCTGACCGTCCCGGCAACTCTCGCCCGTCCCTCGATGTATGCGCTCACGAACGGGGTTGAACCGGCATTGAAGATTCCGTAGGTCACCGGGGCAAGGGCAAGAGCCGCATCGATGAAAGGACGGTCCGCGTGAACGTTCTGTTTCTGGGCGCCAAAGGGCGGGTTCATGACAACGGTATCACAGCTCCCGGTCTTTTCGTGTGCAGCGGCGATATCCTCATTGACAAATTCCACATCGGCACCGAGAAGCCGGGCATTCTCCCGTGCGATCCGGATCGCATCGCTATCGATCTCGATTCCCCTGACCGAAGCTGCCCCGAGCAGGGTGGCGCCGATTGCGAGGATCCCCGTCCCGCACCCGAGATCGCAGATGGTTTTTCCTTCGATATCTCCCTGCATAAACGCATCGTAGAGAAGTCGGGCGGCAAGCGGTGCCGGCGTCTGGTACTGTTCGAGCGATGCCCGGGGTTTTTTATAGCCCGCACACCGCTGGAGTGCCATCTCAAGCTGCCGGAGTTTCATAAAATTTCGTCGATGGCATAGTTATCCCACGCCCGCACGCCGCAGAGGATCTCGAACTCCTGCGGGGAGAGCACGGGTCTTTTAAACCGTACCTGATCATCGTAGGCAAGACGGGGGCAGGCAGTGTTAACGTAACAGTCGAACCCCAGGTTGAGGAGTTCGTCCGGGCTCACTTCGCGCATGGTAACGATGACCGCCCCGGGGGAAAGTGCTGCAAGCCGCTCCGCGAGCGCCCGGCGCTGCTGGCCGCTTTTTGTGCTTACGATAATCCCGATGCTCCGTGCACCGCGTGCATTTTCCATGACCACAAACCGCCGGCGCATGAGCGTCTCGGCGCTCACTTCCTGAGCAGTGCCGGTAAGGGGGTCGAGCGCGATCACCCGGGCTTTTGTGGCAAGCTCGATCCCGATGGGGTGGAAAAGGCCGGTACCGACAAAGAGGATCTCGGGTGCCCCGGTGGATTTTGCCGCGGTAAAGCTGCACCCGAGGACCTGACCCCTGAGGGGCGTGCGGTCGGAGCCTTCAGCAACACGAACATCGTACCCCTTCGAGGAAAGGAATGCCTCCATGGCCGGCACGAGGTGGGCGTGTTGGACGGTTGTGACAAGCCCGACGATCTTTTCTTTCAGGAGCGGCAGGACATTTTCAAGTACGGACACATCGAAGTCAACAGCCCAGGGAACAAAAATAACATTTTCCCGAACATCCACCGGTGCATGGCCGAAGTGTACGAGCACGTCCGCATCACTACAGGCAACGGTATCGAGCGCAAGGTCACAGGCCCCATAACAGGGATCGCCACTTACTATGACGTCAAACCCGGCCTCTTTCAGGCTGGTCACGATATCCGCAGCCTGCCGTTTGAGCCCCTCAGGGAACTGGAGGGCAACCTTCTTTGCCCCGCGTCCGCTGAGTTGTGCGATCAGATCAGAGGTGGCGTTCAACGACATGCACCCTGTCGTCAACCTCGATTCTTACGAGCGACTTGTACGGCCGGCCGATATCCGGGTTTCCGCGCTGGATCACAATACAGACATCTTTTACTTCGGCGCCTGCGATATCGAGTGCGGCAAGCAGGGCTTTCATAGTCCCTCCCGTGCTCACCACATCGTCGATGATGATGACCCGGTCTCCTTTGTACACGCCGTTTAAGTACAGTTCCCCTTTCGAATACCCGGTCTTCTGGTGGACAGGGATCTCGTGCGGGAGCCGGTATTCGCGCTTGCGCATGACCACCATGGGAATATCGGTCATCACCGAGAGAACGGAGCCGATATGGATGCCCATGGCCTCGACGACCACGATCTTGTCGACATTATTCAGGTCGAGGACTTTAATCATCGCGCTGCACACGTCCCGGAGAAGTGCCGGTTCTACGATCGGCACCCCGTCGGTGATCGGGTGGATGAAGTAGTTGTATTCGCCCCTCTTTACCATCGGGCAGGTTTCCAGCGATTCTATCAGTTTTTCAAGCATGCATATCACCAAAATCGGAAAGGAATGCTTCGATGCGGTCTGCGGTTACGTGCGGCATGCAGACGATCCGCATGTGCCCGGCGCGGGTCCAGGAGACCCTCCACGGAGCAGGCGCCTTGTCGCAGACAAAGGTTGCGACATTCACATCGGGCTTTGTCGCGGCCTGCACGCCGTACGCTTCCATGCCGGCGATCAGGCGCCGGGTATTTTTCATGCACCCGGCAACGATGGCCTTCATGCCCTCGGTGCCCAGGTAATCGAACACGGCAAGCGCTCCGACAACCGGGGCCCCCGGCCGGGTGCCGGCAAGAGTATACTCTTTTTTCACCGTGAGGTACGGCGTATCGATGTTGAGCACGTCGAGCACGTCCGGCTCCCGGGTTAAGAGACACCCGGCCGGGATCGTGCTCATGCCCATCTTGTGCGGGTCGACGGCAATGGTCGTCACCCCGGGCAGGGAAAAATCGAAGGGAATGGGGGTATCGAGAAAGGGGATCACCATGCCGCCAAACGCTGCGTCGACATGGAAGAAGAGGTTGTGCTGACAGGCAATTTTTGCAAGCTCTGCAATGGGGTCGACCATACCGTACTCGGTTGTCCCGGCGACTGCGACCATCGCTACCGTGTTCTTGTCAATGAGTTCTGCCGCTGCGTCCACTTCCATGCGTTTATCCGGGCCGAGCGGAACGCTCCGTGTCTCGATGGAGAGGATATCGCAGGCTTTCTTAAAGGAGAAATGGGCAGAATGAGGGACGATCACGTTCGGGGTTTTCGTGTGGCAGAGCGCCTTAGCAAGGCGCAGTGCCTGGATATTGGACTCGGTCCCCCCGCTGGTGGCATACCCCCCGGCATCCGGCTTATGGAAGAGCGTGCCGAAGCGTTCGACCAACAGCCTTTCGAGGGAAGCAGTGCCCGGGAAGAGTCCCGGATCCCCGAGGTTGGTCTCCATGAACATATCGTGCGCCCGGACCGCAATCGGGTGCGGGAGCGTACACATGGAGCTGAGGATATAGCGGTGATCTATATCCTCTCTTTTTTTAGCGGCCAAAAATGAGAAGAGATCGGCTTCTGTACAGCCCTTATTCAGCATCGCGGTTTCTCGCAGCTTCAAGAATGATGCGTTTCTCGGTCTTTGCAACCGCTTCGCGGATCTTTGCAATGGCATCGATATTTGCAGAGATGCTGGTGATCCCGTGCTCGACAAGCCAGACTGCCATCTTCGGGTCTGAACCTGCCTGCCCGCAGATCGAGCATTCGACATTGTATTCGCGGCACTTCTGGATCGCATTGTGGATCAGGGTAAGGACCGCCGGGTGGCGGGGGTTGTACATGTCGGCCACGTTCTCGTTGTTCCGGTCAATGGCAATCGTGTACTGGATGAGATCGTTTGTTCCAAAGGAGGCGAACCTGATGCCCGCCTGGAGGAAGTCCTCGATCATAATCGCGCTTGCCGGGATCTCGATCATGATGCCGAGCGTTACATTCTCGACATCCACACCCCAGCCGGCCATCATCGCTTTTGCCTGGGTGAACTGGTCCGGGTGGGAGACCATCGGGAACATGACGCCGAGGTTCTCGTAGCCGGCCTTCCAGAGGCGCTTGAACGCCTCGACCTGGAGCCGGAACTGCTCTGCGCTCTGGAGGTCGCGGCGGATACCTCTCCACCCGAGCATCGGGTTGTGCTCGATGGGCTCGCTCTCGCCGCCTGCCATGTTCCGGAACTCATCGGTCGGTGCATCGAGCGTCCGCACCCAGACGGTTTTCCCCGGGAAGGCGTCGAGCACGATCTTGATGCCGTCGTAGAGTTCCTTGACAAATTCCTCTTCCTTGTGGTTGGCGATGAACCAGCCGGGCGTCTTGTTGAGCCCGAGAATGAGGTGCTCGATCCGGAGGAGGCCCACGCCGTCTGCGCCGGTTGCTGCTGCCCGGGCCGCAGCCTCGGGAATGGAGACGTTGACTTTCACGCTCGTTGCGGTGATGACCGGGGCTGCCCCGGCAACCACGACCGGTGCCGCACCGGCCTTTGGCTGTGCAGCGCCGCCGACAGCGCCTTCGTAGACAATACCGAGCTCGCCGTCAACGGTCACCATCTGGCCGTTTTTGAGCTGCTGGGTTGCGGTCTTTGTCCCGACAACGGCAGGGGTACCCAGTTCCCGTGAGACAATCGCTGCGTGGCAGGTCATGCCGCCCTCGTCGGTGATAATGGCGGCAACCTTCCTCATTGCCGGCACCATGTCCGGGTTGGTCATCCGGGTGACGAGAATATCTCCCTCTTTTACCGCACCCGTGTCCTTTGCATCCCGGATAATCGCGACTTTACCGGATGCGATACCCGGCGCCGCGCCCTGTCCCTTGATCAGAATCTTTGCATCCTTGCTCTGTCCAGACATGCCCTTTCCCTCTTTCTTACCGATGGTGGTGATCGGCCGGGACTGGAGGATATAGATCGTCCCTGCCACAATGCCCCATTCAACGTCCTGCGGAACCCCGTAGTGGTTCTCGGCGATCTTGCCGTACATTGCGAGCTTTTTGAGCTCCTCGTCCGAGAGTACCCGTGCGTCCTGCCGGGCTGCATCGACCGGGACGAGTTTTGTGCCGTGGGATCCGTCGGGGATGATCTCCACGTTCTTATTGACAATGGTCACTTCGGCGATCGTCTCCGTCCGCTGATCGAAAACATAGTGATCGGGGGAGACCGAACCCGAGACCACCGCTTCGCCAAGGCCCCACGATCCTTCGATGATCGTGAGCGGTTCGCCGCTGATCGGATGGGAGGTGAACATGACGCCGGCTTTTTCCGAGTGAACCAGCTGCTGGACCACGACCGCGATATTGACCGTACTCTCCTCGAATCCCTGCTTTGCCCGGTAATAGATCGCCCGTGCCCCGTACAGGGACGCCCAGCAGTTCTGGACTGCGGCAAGAAGTGCCGCATCGCCCCGGATATTGAGGTAGGTTTCCTGCTGGCCGGCAAAACTCGCATCGGGGAGGTCCTCGGCGGTCGCACTCGACCGGACGGCAACAATGAGATCCTGCTGTCCCATCTTTTTGTACGAGGCTTTGATATCGCTCTGGATTGCCTGCGGCATCGAAGCCGAGGTCACCATCGCCTTGATGGTATCGGCGGCTTTCTCCAGTGCCTCGTTGTTCTCGACATCGAGGTTATCCGAGACCTTGAAGATCTTCTGGTCAAGGCCGGTCTCGACCAGGAACCTGCGGAAGGCCTGGGCGGTAACGACAAATGCCGGGGGTACCGGAAGGCCTATCGAGGCCATCTCGCCAAGGGATGCCCCCTTGCCGCCGACCGACGAGATGTCCTCCTTCCTGATCTCTTCGAGCCATAGAATATTGGGCACATCTTTCATGCTCGCACCACTTACTAATCTCTTCTCCCCCCTGTTTAAGTATTCTCATCCGTCGCGAGAGACCGTCGGGCGCACCGGTACAGTTCTGTTTTTTTGCCATCCCCGGAAGAATAACCCTGATTAGGTATCGCGCAGATACTGTATGGGTTTTTATGGCAAACGCACGAGTGCTCGTCAGCGATCCGCTGGCGGAAGAAGGGCTTGCGATCCTCAAAGAGGCCTGCGATGTTGATGTAAAGACGGGCCTTAAAGAGGACGAGCTCTGCGGGATCATCGGCGAATATGATGCCCTGATCGTCCGCAGTGGCACCGAAGTGACGGCAAAAGTGATTGCGGCCGGCAAACGCCTCAAATTTATCGGGCGTGCCGGTGTCGGTGTCGACAACGTCGATATGGATGCAGCGACAAAGCAGGGAGTTATCGTGGCAAACGCACCCGAGGGAAACACCCTCGCGGCAACAGAGCACACGATGGCGATGATGCTCTCGCTGGCGCGTAACATCCCCCAGGCGACCGCGAGCTTAAAGAAGAAAGAGTGGAAGCGCTCCAAGTTCATGGGCGTCGAGCTCAACGAGAAGACGCTCGGTATCGTCGGGTTCGGCCGGATCGGCCGCGAGGTTGCCAAGCGTGCGAACGCTATGGATATGAAGTGCGTTGCGTACGATCCCTTCATCTCAAAGGAACGGGCGGCACAGCTCGGCGTGAAGGTCATGACCATCGAGGAACTCTTCAAGGTTGCCGATGTGATCACGGTCCACACGCCGCTGATCAAGGAGACCAAGCACGTCATCAATGCAAAGTCCATTGCAACGATGAAAGACGGCGTGCGGATCATCAACTGCGCCCGCGGCGGCATTATCGATGAAGCGGCGCTCTACGATGCGCTTAAGTGCGGCAAGGTTGCCGGCGCAGCACTCGATGTCTTCGAGACCGAACCGCCCCTCGAATCCCCGCTTCTTACCCTCGACAACGTTATTGTCACCCCGCATCTCGGCGCGAGCACGGTCGAAGCGCAGAAGAACGTGGCGATCTCGGTTGCAAAGCAGTGGGTCGAGGTCCTGCACGGCGGCTCGGCCAAGTACGTGGTAAATGCCCCGATCGTGCCCTCGGAACAGGCCGAAGTGCTCGAACCGTTTGCCGGACTTGCAGAAAAGATGGGCCGGTTTGCTATCCAGACCGTTGACGGGCGTCTCGCCTCGGTCGAATGCATCTACGGCGGTGAACTCTCCGCGTATGCAGGGAGCATGAAGTATGTCACCCGGCTTGCGTTAAAGGGCCTGCTCGACCCGATCCTCCAGATGCCGGTGAACATTGTCAATGCCGAGTTCGTAGCAAAGGAGCGCGGCATTGCGGTCAGCGAGACCGTGACCGAGGAGTCCCACGGGTTCAAGAACCTGGTAACGATAAAGATCAAGACTGACAAGACCGAGATGTCGGTGAGCGGGTCGGTCTTTGCAAAAGGCCGCAGCCGGATAGTCTCGGTCAACCAGTATACGATGGATCTCATTCCCGAAGGGTTTGTGATCGTCTCCGGGCACATGGACAAGCCCGGCGTCATCGGCCGTGCATCCACGATGCTCGGGAAGCACAACATCAACATCGCCGGCATGCAGGTTGGCCGGATCACCCCGGGCGAAGAGGCCCTGATGGTCTTGAACGTGGACAGCGAAGTGCCCGAGAATGTCATCAAGGAGTTTTGCTCTCTTCAGGGTATCTTCTCTGCAAAGTTTGCCAGGATCTCCGATAAGAAGATCTAACTTTTTTCACTCCCTTTCCCCGGTTATTTTCCTGACGTGCGGACAGACACGGTGGCGGGATGATTGGTGTTTTGTCCGGTCGTTTCTGGGATTAAATGAGATTTTTTCCGTTAACGCCATTTCCTGCCCGTGGGGGGGTCACGCTAAAAATGGTGCGACCCCCCCCATTTTTCAAGGAACCGGTCCGGGCAGGAGCGTACTGTTTTTGCAGCACACTCATGTCCGTTCCGATCACGGCCAAAGGTGCTGGTTTATCCTCTGAAACCCGGTGCGGTCCGGGCGGGATATGTTCCTGTGGATCCCTGATGAAAATTGTGCCGGGAGGGCCCGGTAAAAACAGGTGTGACCCCCCCACCATGATCCGGGATTTTAGGAAATATCCGTGTACCATTTTATAACGTGAAAAAACCCGGATTCTGCCTGGAAAAACGACCGTACAATAAAGGGGGGGTCACACTGTTTTTGATGAGACCCCCCCATTGGGGGACGGTACGGATCCGGCTGACCCGCTAAGAAAAACACCGGGTACCCTGGTTGCGCCATCTGTTGTGAGGATACCTGAGTTTAGTCCGATACGGCCCCTCCCTGACCGGTCCGGTGCAGCGGGAACTGCCGTGAAGCCGCAATGAAAAACGGCTCTGCCACCCGTTTCTGTTTTAAGAGGGGTTACCGGGAAACGCGTGAGGAAAAAAGAGTGAATGCCGGATTTCAGGGCATCCGTCCTGTTGTTATGCCTCTTCGTACACCTTCACGGGTACCGGCAGGATATCCGGGCGCTCATCGGTCATGATATAGGTGTACCCCATCACGTGTACAATATATTCCAGGTACCCTCTGGCAAAGTCCGAGAGACCTTCATGCCGCGTGGCAAAGATCAGGATATGGAACCACTGGATGATCAGGCAGATCGTTGCAATGATGCCGTACACGCATGCTACGATGGCGATCAGGATCCAGTATACGATACGGACGAGCAGTTCGAAACGGCTCGACTCGCGCCTGAATGTGAAGAGCTGTACTGGGGCCGGGGACGATCCTTCGGTCATAATAATCCAGCATAGGGGAGCGGTGGATAAATAATGGTCTGGTGTTTTTGGTCCGATTCCCGCTGGATTGCGACCGCGTTTGCACTAATTTTTAATAATACCAGAGCAGATGTTATAGAGCATCAAACCACGCGGGCTCGTGGTCTAGTTGGCTATGACGTCGCCTTGACATGGCGGAGGTCCTGAGTTCGAATCTCAGCGGGCCCATCTCTCTTTCTTTTGTTGTTTTTGCCGGAAATTACTGCATTGGCCGGTATCTGCGTCCGACAGCAGCATATTAAATGCAGACCGTTCAGAATCCTTAACAATGGTAAAAGGCGGTAAAAAGCAGCCGTTTGTATGCCCGAAATGCGGGTATGCCGACGGCGTGTTTCATTCGGTCTGTCCGTCATGCGGGCGCCCGTTTGTCCGGGATTATACGGACACGCAGGTCCATCCCCGGGATCCGGATCTCACCGGCGTGGTCACATCCACCTTCTGGGCGCGGGTCTTCCTCGTACTGCTCCTGTGCGGTATCGGGACCGGGCTGTTTCTTGCGTTTCGCCCGGTTCTTGGAATATAACCCGGGTCAGGGGATCCTGACGCACGTTCTCTGGTTTTCGGTGGAATGAAAAGGGTGCGTACGGGTGAAGGGGATGAGTACTTACTCCCGGTACATCAGCCACACCGCATACAGCATCGAGGCGCAGGCAACGAGAAGAAGCCCGGCATGGATGCCTGACTGGAGGTCCGCAAAGACGATACGGATCACGTCAAAGAGGACAAAGAGGGCAAAGGTCAGGGCAATGAACCACCCGTACACCTTCTTTTTCCGGGTGGCAATCAGTACGGCACCTGCTGCAACTGCACATTCGATGAGGATGGCAAGGATCTGGATCAGGTCGGCGATATCCATGTCTCGATCTGGGGAGCCGGCTCATATCAGCATTGCGGCGTACCGGTGTTCCCGATCCTTACAGGTATCCGCTTCGCCCGTCAGTGGCACTGCCGGCCATGTTTTTCAACATAGTGCTGGTGGTATTCTTCCGCCCGCCAGAAGACGGTTGCAGGGACAATCTCCGTTACGATAGGACGGGAGAATTTACCCGACCGGGCAAGGGTGTCCCGCGACGCGAGCGCCCGGCGCTTCTGTTCCGTATCGTGGTAGAAGATCACCGACCGGTAGTTCGACCCGACATCGGGGCCCTGCCGGTCCTTCTGCGTAGGATCGTGGATCGACCAGAAGACCGCGAGCAGGTCATCGTAGGATACCTCGTCGGGATCGTACAGGAGCCTTACGGCCTCCGCATGCCCGGTTGTACCGGTGCAGACCGCCTCGTACCCGGGACGGGGGACGGTCCCGCCGGCATACCCGACCTCGGTTGACAGGACTCCCCGTACGTTCCGGAACGCCTCTTCCACACCCCAGAAACACCCGGCCCCGAACGTAGCGGTCTCCGGATCCCTGATGGAAAATGCCATACCGGTATCTTGGATGAATTCTTCCAGATATGTGTTGCGAATGGGGCAGGGGATTACCGTGACAACTCTCATTATCGATAACAACACACTATCCTTTTACGAACGGGCGGCTTGGTAAACGATAAAGCGCTCCTGCGGGGAACCTGAATAATCATGCGGATACTCTTTGTTGTATGCGGCGAGGGACTGGGCCATTCGTCGCGCTGTATCCATCTCGGCCATTACCTCGAACAGCAGGGGCACTCTGTCAGTTTTGTTGCTTATGGGAAATCGTATGATTTTTTCCACGACCACGGCTGCGTTAATGTCCATGAAGGCATACGGGAGGTCTGCCTTGAGGGGACCGACGGTTTTTTCTCTCTGAAAAAAACCCTGTTGTGCTCGAAATGGATTCCCTTTGACCTGGTCCGTTCCGCACTGCGCGTCCGCAGATTGATCCTTACGAAAAAGATCGACTGCGTTGTCTGCGATACCATGTACGGCGGGGTGATGGCGGCCCGGTTCAGGCGTGTGCCGGTGATCTTTATTACCAACCAGAACCGGTTTTCCGGCCCCGGCGGGAAGATGAACCCGGTCTGGGGGACCCTGAATTTCCTGATCCGGCGCTACCTCTGCCTGACCGACACGATCATTGTCCCGGATTTCCCCCAGCCCGATACGGTGAGCTCATACAATCTTTTTATTCCACACCATGAGCGGAATCATTACCATTTTACCGGCCCGTTCCTTGACGTGGATCTTTCCCGGTACCAGTTCTCCGGGGAAACGATCTTTACCAGTTTCGGAGGCGAGCCGTATAAGCTCCCGCTCTATCTCCTGCTCAAAAAGATTGCCGATTCAAGAAAGGATCTTTTGTTCGATGTCTTCTATACCGGGGCAAACCTTCCCCCGTCATCAGACAACTTCCTTTCGCACGGGTACGTGCCGAACCTGTACGAGCACCTGGCAAAGGCACGGATCGCGATTGTCCACGGGGGACTCACCACGCTGCACGAAACCCTGCTCTTCGGTAAGCCGGTACTTGTGATTGTCGACCCCGGACATCCAGAGCAGCAGAACAATGCACAGCGGATTGTCGATATGGGTGCCGGTGTTTCCGTAGATGGCAGGACCATCACCCGCGAGATCCTCGAAGAAAAGATTGCCGAGACCCTTGCCCTGCCGGTCCGCAACCGGGGAGAGTTCCTGGGAACTGTTGCAGGCCGGAAAAATGCGGCGGAGATCATCGGGACCGTGGGGTCGCGCCGACAGAAGCATATCTGGCCGATCATCCATCGCCAGTAAGGGGGAATCATGGGTATTTCAAACGAGATCCGTCAGATAAGGCCCGGTGAGGAGCTGCACCGCTGCCCTGCATGCGGGTACGAGTACGGGTTCCATACATCGTTTCTGAGCGTGAACGCCGGGGTTGACGGGAAGGAGAGCCCGGTGAAGTCCACCAAGGCGCTCTACCGGGTGATCCTGATCTGCCCGGAGTGCGGTACCCGGTTCGATATCGGATGGCGGGTCTCGTTCTACGAGGAAGAGAGCCCGGTGATCCGGACAACCGTGCTGCTGCGGTAGACGAGCCGTGGACCAGAGAGACGGGAACGATCGGATGCAGTGTATCCAGTGTAAGGGAAAGGGGCTGTGCGGTCTTCCCGTCTGCCCGATCACCCGCCGGTTCCACGCACAGGCGGATGTCACGCTCTCCGCGAGTTACCAGGGGAGCGCCCCCTCGGTCTTTGTGGGGAGTGCCGGCTATCCCGATGTACTGGGAGGGCCGCTTCTCATCGGAGATTCCGATCACCCCCCGGACTGGCTGGCTAAGAACCTCGGGATCGATGAGATTGTGGGGATCCGCGCCCGGACAATCCGGGGGAGGTCGCCGGCCCGGCAGTTTACCGGCGGCCTCCAGGAGATCGCGCTTTCCGCTAAGCCCCTTGATGTTGATGTTGCCTTTACCCGGCCGGTTGCCTTTTCGCTTGCCTTTGACGGGACGGTGGCACCGGTCGGGTTGTCGGGAGAGGTCCAAAAACTCGATGTGGTCGGGAGCGCGAGCGTTGCCCGGGTCGTGGACCGGGTCACGTCCGATACCGACCTGGGCGCGACCGGGGCCTGTATCGAGCTCGTACAAGGGGGGACCGATGTCTATGGGATCACAAAGCTCATGACCGCAGGGCTCCTTGGCCGGCGCCGGCACCTCGTCCCGACCCGGTGGGCGATCACAGCAGTTGACGATACCGTCTCCACGTCGCTCAAGCAGGGAATTGCCCGGTTCCCGCCACTTGACGAGTACCGGGTCTTCTCCGGCGAACTCTTCGGCAACCGGATCGTCTGCATCCTTGCGCCGGGCGACTGGAAGTACGAGATGATCGAGGTCTGGGGAAAGCAGACGCTCTGGGCCGGGGACACGGAAGCGATCGTGCAGGACCGGGAAGGCATGAAAAAACAGGGGTATTCGCCGATATCAGGGGCGTATTACTCGGCGCGTCTTGCCGTGGCGGAATACCTCACCGGCATCCGGCGCTCGGCCCGGGTGATTGTTATCCGCCATATATCGAGCGAATACTGGGCACCGCTCGGTACCTGGGTGATCCGCGAGGCTGCACGGAAAGCAATGTCGTCTCCCTGTGTGCCGTGCGAATCCCTCGACCAGGCTGTCCGCACCGCGACGGCCGTGCTTGGTTTTGCGTACTGGCAGCAGCACAGCACGCTCATCCCCGAGCTGCGCACGCAAAGGACGCTCTTTTCGTTTTAGGGATTATCCCGAATAGGCCTGGGCCGACTTCGACTGGCGGCTGTACCGTTCTTTTATGCTGTCCAGCGTCTCGATCTCGGTCGTGTCCTTGTCGTCCCGGAGCCGGATAAAGCGCGGGAACCGGAGGGCAAACCCGGCCGCATAGGTGGGGCTCACCTGGAGTTCGGCATATCCCACTTCAAAGACCAGCTCCGGTTCGAAGGTTACTTCTTTCCCCGAACGCGAGATCACAGTGTCCTTGAGGAGCTCGTACACTTCTGCGAGCTGCTCGTCGGAAAACCCGGTTGCCACCCGGGAGAGGGGAACGAGCTTTCCCTGGTCCTGGCAGGCCACCAGGAACGACCCGAAGACATGCGCCCGTTTCCCCTCGCCCCACTCGGCGCCGATCACGGCAAGGTCGAGTGTGTCCACTTCCGGCTTTATCTTGATCCAGTTCTTCCCGCGCTGGCCCGGGGTATAGGGAGAGTCGCGGACCTTGATCATGATCCCCTCGTGGCCGGCGGCGAGCGCATCATTGTACGTTTTCTCGATTTCTGCCTGGTCGCCGCTTACCACCTGCGGTGCCACGAACTCTTTTACTGCCGATTCCAGCTTTTTCCTGCGCTCAGAGAACGGGAGGTCGATTAAGGTCTCCCCGTCGAGATAGAGGATATCGAAGACGTTTGGCACCATCCGGATCGCCTCCTTTGCCTCGGCGATATCGTGCCGGCGCCGGAACCTGCGGAGCACCGACTGGAACGGCATGGGCCGGCCATCCTTTATCGCGATCACCTCCCCGTCGAGGATCACATCGTGATCGGTCGAGGATAATAGCAGTTCAATCACATCGGGGAGCGCCGCGCTCACGTCTTCGAGCCGGCGGGAGTACATCTTTGCTGCCGTGCCCTGCTTGTGGAACTGGAACCGGGAGCCGTCGTACTTGTATTCCGCCGCCACCTCGCCGTGCTCTTCTACCATGCCGGCGATCGAGCCCTGCTGGGCAAGCATCATCCGGACCGGGTGGAAGGGCGTGATCCGGACATCGGTTAAGGTGTCCGGGGCCTCCTTTGCAAGCCGCGCTACTTCGCCAAGGTCGTTGAGCGCCTGCATTGCATGTTCGACAAGCGCCGGATCGACCGAGAACGCCTTTGCAATCGCCTCGCGGACCGTTCCCTCGCCCACACCGATCCGGAGTTCTTCGAGCATGATCCGTGAGAGGTAGCGGCCTTCGAGCGGGGAAGCGTCTCCGAGGAGCAGTTTTACCGTCCGCAGTTTCTCCTTCTGGGAGGTAGCCCCGCCGCGTGTCGATATTGCGATGAGTTTCTGGTAGACTTCGACAAGTTCAAGGTCCTGGTGGGAGAGCGAGACCTGCGATTTCTTTGACAGGAACTCTTCGACAACCCGGCCCACATCGCCGCTCCGGTTGATCCGGTCGATCACGGTCTCCTTTTTTACCCCGGCAACGTACCCGACAGCCTCGTACAGGAGATTCGGGCCAATCCCGAGTTTCTGCGGGCTCCAGTCGGGAAAGATCCTTCCCATGATAAAACGGACAAAGACCGGGAGCTCTTCCGGGGAGAGCGCCGGCAGGGCCCGGCTCACCACATCGATCATGTCGAGCCGGCCGGATATCCCTTCGATCTCCTCGCAGTACCGGGAGAAGTCCAGAAAGAGCATGGTGGTTTCTTTCTGTGAATTGGTAATGGAAGCATTAACGTTTTACTCTGTTCATCCCGCCCGGATACCTGTTTTGTGTAGGCATACCGGGCGTATCAGAGCCGGAGTTCCTGCCGTGACGCGAGGGAAGTCCCCTCCTGGGATGCCACGATCAGGCCGGTGTCTTCGAAAAAGAGCCCGAGTCCGTCCCGGGCGCTCGCCCGGGCTTTTTCCGGGGTATTGTTGATCTCGCTCAAATGCGAGAGGATGACCGGGGGTACGTCCCTTCCCATCTGCCGCAGTACCGCTGCAGCCGCAGGGTTCGAGAGGTGGCCGTGGTCAGAGCGGATCCTCCGTTTCAGGGACTCGGGGTACGGGCCGTTTGCAAGCATCTCCGGACAGTGGTTGCTCTCAAGGACCAGCCCGTCGCAGGCACTGAGCCGGGCGAGCATGCCGGCGGTGACAATACCCGTATCCGTACAATAGCCGAGGGTCAGGCCATCGTCCTGTACCGTGAACCCGCAGGGCTCGGCGGCATCGTGGGAGGTGGCAAACGGTGTGACGGTCATCCCGGCAACCGTGAATGCCTCGTTATACCGACAGATGCGGGTCTCCAGGGGCTTAACCGAGGTACGACGGTGACCGAGGAAATCATCGAGCGTTCCTGCGGTCGCGTACACCGGGCATGCGAGCTTACGGGCAAGCACATCGAGTCCTTTGACATGGTCGCCATGCTCGTGGGTCACGATGATAGCCTCGATCGTGTCCGGGGAACAGCCTGCCTGTGCCATACGGGCAAAGGTCTCTTTTGCACTCAGTCCCGCATCGATGAGGAATGCGCCTGAACTGCCCTCGATATAGGTACAGTTACCCTTACTTCCGCTTGCAAGGATCGTGCACTGCATCTCTCCCTACCATAGGCGCCGGAGGTATTAACCTGCTTTCATCCCGACACAAGGGAAATAAAAAGAGAATGGGGAAGCGGTTACTTCCCGTGTTTCATGGCCTCGTATTCTGCAAGTACCGGAGCAATGGTCTTTGTCGAGATGGATCGCCGTACAAGAACCGCGAGTTTCTTGCAGTAACTGATATGGGCGACCTGGAAACTTACGATCAGGCCAAAACAGAGGCAGGTAATGCCGATCAGGCTGTAGCTGGTGATATCTACCATACAAAATCCTCCCGTATCTTCAGGTCTCCTTGATAAGTTCGTCAATGATGGGAATCACGGAATCGGCTTCAGAGCATTGCTGTGCAACCACCGTGAACCGCTTTCCGTAATACATATTCAGGATCTGGTTCCCGACTATCATCCCGATTGAGAACATGATAACCCCGAAACCGATATAGATCAGCAGATCCGTCAGCAGGTCTGTCAAATGTGCACCCCATTGACTGTTAGGCAGGAGACAGATAAATATATTGAATCCTCTTTATGCACCTGCAGACCCTGATAGAAAAGACCATTACAGGGGAGAACACCGGTATCCGTACACAGCCGGGCAGGTAAGCGATCGTGACCGAAGCGTCAATTCCCTTAAAATTCACTCTCTCCGAATTTGCCGGTTCGCTTGGGGATTTCGGGACGATCATCCCGCTCATCCTTGCCGTGGCGCTCGTTTCCGATGTCAACCCCCGGTATATCCTGCTCTTTTTTGGGATCTGGTTCATCCTCACCGGGCTCTACTACCGGCTGCCGATCCCGCTTGAGCCAATGAAGGCGATAGCGGTGATCGTGATCTCAGGGAGCATCGGGAGCGGGGAGATAGCCGCGGCAGGGATCATCCTTGGCGTACTCTTTTTAGTCCTTGGCTATGGCAGGTTCTTTTCCATCATCCAGAGATGGGTACCGGAGAGCGTAGTGCGGGGTATCCAGCTCGGCCTTGCCCTCCTCCTCTTCAAGGCATCGGCCGATTTCGTGATAAAAGACTCTTTTTTCTTTGTCATTGGCATTGCCATCATCCTTGCCTTCATTCTCCTCGTCCATTACCGTCATATCCCCGATCTCTCCTCCATCTGCGTGATCGCGGCCGGGGTTATTGGCGGGATCATCCTGCACGGGATTCCTCCCACGAGCCTGATCCCGCCGCCGCAGCTGGTGATCCCGATCCCGTCCGATTTCCCCTCGGCGATCTCGACCCTTGTCCTGCCGCAGGTCGTGCTCACCATTGCAAATGCGATCCTCGCGACTTCCCTCCTCACTAAGGATCTCTTCGGAAAGGATGTCCCGCCAAAGAAGCTCTCCACGACCATTGGCCTCATGAACATCACTTCGGTACCGTTCGGCGGGTTTCCCATGTGCCACGGTGCCGGGGGCCTTGCCGGCCAGTACCGGTACGGGGCACGGACCGGCGGGGCGAGCATCATTGCCGGTGTGATCTTCATCGTACTCGCCCTCTTTTTCACCTCCCCGGAGGTCCTCTCCATCGTGGCGGTCGGGGTGCTTGGGGCGCTTTTAGTCTTTGTCGGGATCGAGATGGGCCGGCACAGCCTCAAGTCCGACTGTATCTCGGTCACCTGCGCCATCGGCCTGCTCGCCCTGTTCGTCTCCCTGACGGTGGCATTCATTGTCGGGATGGTGCTTGTGTATGCCCTCATGAAGATCCGGCCCCGAAGAACCGGCAACGGCCCTGCTGCATGAAGAAAAAACGCCGTCTGACAACGAAACCTTAACAACCTTTCCCGCCGATTTTTCCTGCTATGTGGCACGCGGTTGATGTCGATACCTGGATGGCGCGGCGGACTTCGCAGCTCGGCGCGGTAAAAGAGACGGTCCAGGGTATTATCGATCAGGTCAGGGACCGGGGCGATGCGGCCGTCCTTGAACTCACGGAAAAGTTCGACAAGGTACACCTGGAAGAGCTTGCCATCGATGAGGATGCACGGGAAGCCGCGTACGAGAAGGTCGATCCACAAGTGACCGAGAGCCTTATCGAGGCCGAGGCCCGGATCAGCCGGTTCCACGAGCTCCAGCTCCCCCGGGGGCTCTGGCTCAACGAGACGGAACCCGGCATCACGCTCGGGGTTAAGACGACCCCGCTCTCGCGGATCGGTGCCTACATCCCGGGAGGGCGCGCTGCCTATCCCTCCACTGCACTGATGTGCACGGTCCCGGCCCGGATCGCCGGGGTAGAGGAGATCTGCTGCTGCTCACCGCCGCCCATCCAGCCGCTCACGCTCGTTGCCCTCGATATCGCCGGGGTTGGCGAGATCTACCAGTGCGGGGGTGCACAGGCCATTGCCGCGATGGCTATCGGGACAGAGTCCATCGACCCGGTGGAGAAGATCGTCGGCCCCGGGAACGTGTACGTGACCGCGGCAAAGATGATGCTCCGCGAATATGCCGAGATCGATTTTCCCGCAGGCCCGAGCGAGATCGCGGTCATCGCGGATGAAAGTGCGGTCCCTGCGTACGTTGCTGCCGATATCATTGCGCAGGCCGAGCACGACCCGAACGCCGCCTGCCTCCTTATCGCAACATCAGAGAAAGTTGCCGGTGCCGTTGGTGCAGAGGTAAAAAAGCAGACAGAGTGCGCCGCGAGAAAAGAGATCATACAAAAAGCGCTCAACAATTCCGGTTATATCGTTGCAGGTGACATACGGGAAGCCGTGGCAATCTCAAACACGGTAGCCCCCGAGCACCTCTCCATCCAGGTGGCAGATACCCTCCCGGTGCTCTCCGGTATCCGGAATGCCGGGGCTATCTTTGTCGGGCCCTATACCCCGGTTGCCTGCGGGGACTATGCGTCCGGCACCAACCACGTCCTCCCGACTGCCGGGTATGCCCGGCAGTACTCCGGCCTTGATGTCCACCACTTCTGCAAGACCTCCTCGGTGCAGATCCTCTCCCGTGAAGGCCTTGAGAGCATCGGGGATATCATCGAGACCATTGCCACTGCGGAAGGACTCTCTGGCCATGCAGCGTCCGTGCGGGTGCGGCGGCAGGAAAAGAAGGGCGGCCGGACCGGGGCCGGAAAGAACTAGGCCGGACTGTGTCCCGGTCTCTTCGATCTTTTTTATTCGCGTTTATTCTGCCGGTGAAGAAGGACCGTCCCGGCACATGCAGTAATTACCAGGGCAAGAACCGCGCTCCACGGGGAGAGGGGGATCGGCGTTGCTTCTTCCTCTGCCGGTTCGAAGGTAATCTTTGTCAATGCATACGGCCCGGTGCTGAACCGTTCACGGTCTATCGGTGTGGTAACGACATAGACCGTGTACGTTCCCGGGTTGAGGTTCCCGAGGATCACCGAGGTATCCCATGCATACTCCCATGTCCCGTCCTTCATATTGACCGGGGCCGTGGTAAATAACCCCCGACCTGCCGGGACATTCACATTCTCCAATGTTACTCCCCGGGAATCGAGATCCGGGCCAACCAAAAAGAGATAGACGGCAATCGTGTGGACCCCGGAGACATTGCCGGAGAGGAGAACCGTATCGCCCAGATGGACAGTCGAGGGAGATGCGCTGATAGTGACGGGATCAGCTCCCGCAGGAAGAACGAACAGGAAAAAAAGCACGGCCACCACTGCCGGCAGAACTACTACCCCGCGCATATCTTTATCATTTTTCGCGTACTGGGATAAAACAGTATCAGTGTTTTACCCTAAAATTCCATGACCATCACGGCCTCTTCCTCGGCTTTGAGATCCCCTTTAAGGTGTTCGGCCTCGAATTCGTATCCCCCGGAGGGATCGTAATCGTCGTAGAGCTCGCACTTGTCAAGCACATCGATGAACTCTTTTAAGAATATTCTCGGGATGATATCGACCCGTCCTCCGAAACGGCCGGTGATCTTTTTTATCATCGCCCGGATGAACCGATGGGAGACCCGTTCCCGGTCCACCTCGCGGTACGCCTCCGAGTACACTTCGCAGACCCGGAGGGCCACGAGTTCCAGTTTCGCGGTATCGAACCGGGCGAGCTGGATCTGCGGCTGGCGGGGATTTTTAAATGTGCCGTCGCCGGCCACGCTGATCCGGTCGTACAGGGGGGGAGCCGATCGGATACCCCGGGAACTGTCGAAAAAGGCCGGTGTGCCGGTAAAGAGGAAGTAACAGTACGGCATCCTGCCGCCATCGAGGGCGTCGATAAGCCGGGCAAGCGTCTGGTAACTTTTCTCCCGTTGCGCCCGCTGGAGTCCCTGGGTGATCTCCATTTCATCGATGGCAATGACCAGCCCCCGGTATCCCGCACCCCGGACGATCTCAACAAGGCCCGCAAGGAAAAAAAACGCGGTTGCATCGTCAACGTCCCCCCTGACACCGGCCTTTTGCCGGAAGTCCCGACCTACCGTGGGTTCTCCCGCGATCCAGCCGATTGCAGCCTGTGCCGCCGGATAATCCCCGGTATTACTGGCCAGGTAATAGGTGCGCAGGGCTGCGGCAAGCCCGGCATTCTTCCCGCTGATGGCAGAAAGGGAGGATTCGATCTCCTTTTCCGTGGCAGTTTCAAGTGCCGCATCGTCCATGCCGCCAGTAACTGATGCCAGCCTCTCTTCTATGGCAAAGAGCCAGTTGTCGATGACGGTCTTGAGGGCGTGATCGGTTTCTGCGGTCCGGAGCGCTGCACAGATCTGCTGGTAGAGGACTTTTGGCTTGGAGAGCGAGGCTGAAGGAGAGATGAAGACATGGGCGGTCACAAAGCCCTTATCTGCCGCAGTTTCAAGGGCCCGGGCAACAAAGAACGTCTTTCCCGCCCCATAGTCCCCCCGGACGAACTTGAGATCGCCACCGCCGTCGGCAACAAAGTCGAGCTGCCGGGCAATCACGCCTTCCTCCAGTTCGAGGCCGACAGCAATCCGTGCAAGACCGCTCGCCGGGACCGTCCCCCTCCGGAGGGCATTGATGATGGCAAGGCTCTCGTGGCGGCGGTGGTTCTTGATTTCAGGCTCCACAGTACTCATAAGACTCCCCTTCCGCATTCATACCTTTCTTTTCCACGAGCATTATTCCCTGCGCAGCCCCTTTGCGGATCAGGCTGTTGACCATCGCCGCAACCCGGCGCGATCCGGTCAGCCGGCGCAGGTCGGCCTCGCTTGCCCTGCGGTGGGTGGCAAGGAAGGCGAGGATCGCGGCCTCCTTTTCCGTGAGGGCAAGCCGGTCGGCAAGATCGGTAATGGGTCTCCGCGGGGCTTCACGGCCGGGTTCGGCTGCCGGTTTTGTAAAGGCAGGGCTGTCTGCCGGCATCTGCTCCTTGCAGCACTGCACGAGATCAAGGAACGCCTCCGGGCGGCAGAGGGAGGCATATGCAGGCAGGGTGTCGATCCCCCTCAGGCAGCTCTCCATACACGAAGCAAAATCTTCCCGATCCAGTGCATCGGCTGCCTGCGCAAGATATGCCGCGGCAAGGCACTCCCGTTCAGCGGTCCCGAGCAGGGCCCGGCGTTCCTCCAGCCGGCGTGACAGTTCGCGGTCCAGCCGTTTCATCCGGGAGAGCAGGTTTTCGCCTCCTGCGATCGCGCCGGCAATCCGGGCAAGGTCGGCATACTTCCGGATATTTGCAAGGATGTGGAGGAGCACTTTTTCGCTCTCACGGTCGTCCCCGCATGCGGCAAGGAAGCGGGCATACGGGATCCCGCCGTTAAGGAAGTCGGAACGGTACGCCCGGTAATACCATGCCCGTGCCTCTGCATCGTCCCCTGCGGCATGGTGCATCCGTGCGGTCTCGATAAGGCAGACCACGTTTGCGTCCCCGGAAACTATGGCAAGGAACCGCTCCTTTGTACTGTCGGTTATTCCCCTGCTGAACAGGTAACCGGCATAGGTCCGGATGATGAGGCGGAGCGTCCCGGCCGGAAACGGGGTCGCAATACCTTCCTGCACGAGCGCTTCGTATGCAGTGTCGGCATTTGCCCGGTCCCCGAGCGCTGCATAGATCTCACACAGGATAAGCCGGTGTTCCGGCCGGTTGTCGAGGGCAGTGAGTCGTTTTGCCCCCGCAAGCGCTGAAAAAAAATCTCCCCGGGCCATAAGGGCGAGGATAGAGTCCACCCAGAGTCCGGGTGCAGCGCAGTCCTTGCAGAACGATGCATATGCAGCCGGTGCCCCATCGGGATCTGCCTCTGCAAGGGCTGCGAGGTACTCCCGGAGAAGTTCCGGGTCATGGCGTTCCTCGTAGAGCGCCAGTGCGACATCCGCCGCCTCCTTTGGTCGGTGCGCAGCACGGAGGGCGCGGGCATATTCCGCCGAACGCACCACAGAAGCACCGTTTGCCTCGTACAGCAGACACGCGTCCCCGGCATATCCTGAACGGACAAGGGCGCCGGCAAGGCGGTCGCGGTCGTCCGGTCGGTTCCCCTGGGCACAGAGCCGTTTTAAGACCGGCAGCGCCCCCCGGTCGTCGTTCCGTGCGAGGAGGATCGTAGCATAACTGCGCAGGGCGTCGGTGTTGTCAGGGTCGAGCCGGACTGCCGCTGCGTACTCGGCATACGCGCCTTCGTCCTCCCGCTGTTCGAGAACCTTTGCGAGATAACTGTGGACATGCGAGGACCCGGGCATCTTTCGTGCAAGATCCCGGAAATAGACTTCTGCATCCCCGGTCTTTCCCAGACAGAAAAGGTTGGTGGCCGCAAGGACTTCGAGGGCCGGCTCGCGGGCGGTCTCCATGAGCCGGTTGCAGAGGTCGAGCGATTCCTGGTGTTTTCCCTCGTTATAGAGCCTGAAGGCATCCCGGGTTCTGTCGGTGCCTGCCGCATTCATGGCGAGCCCGGGCTCATCCGGACCCGGAGCAGCCCCAGGAGCATCCGGAGCATGTCCGATTTTTTCACCCGTGAATCGCCCTTGTTCTGCCATACAATGGGGACCTCCTCGATCCGGTTGCCGGCACGGGCCAGCCGCCAGAGGAGCTCGACGTCGAATTCGAAGCCCTGTGCCCTGAGGTGAGGCAGTACAGCATCGACCGCGGATTTTTTAAAGACTTTTGCCCCGCACTGGGTGTCGTTAAAGGAGAGCCCGAAGAGCAGCCGGATGATCAGGTTAAAGCAACGGCTTTCCACCCTGCGCAGCCAGCCCTGCCGGACGCCAAGTGTCGATCCCGGGATCCACCGTGATCCAATTGCCGCATCCGCATCCCCAAGATGCCCGAACAGGCGCACCATCTCGTCCATACCGGTCGAACCGTCGGCATCTGCATACCCTACGAGCGGGGCCCGGGCTACCTTAAGGCCGGCGATAACTCCACCGCCTTTTCCGAGCCGGTCGGGGAAACGGAGGCAGCGGATGAAAAGATCGGGCCGCGTCTTTGCAATCTCATCGACAACGTCTGCCGTGCGATCGTTTCCGTCGCAGACGACGATGAGTTCCCCGTCAAATGCAGTGATGGCGTCAAAGAGCCCTGCTATCCGGTTCTCCTCGTTATAGGCCGGGATGACAAGGCTGTACCTTGGTGTGGGGGATGTCGTCATGGCAGGAAGGTGCCGCCACTGTTTTTGCCGTCACGAAATCCCTGCAGGGTGTATGCCCGGCAAAAACCAGTCCTGTACTGTTGGGGAGAGGTCGCCAATAATATTACTGGTGTTTGGTGAGGTGCCGGGCGAGCGCTGTGTCTTTCCGGTATTTCTCCGCAATGGCAAGCGCAGTCATCCGGAGATCGTGGTGGTCCTTTATACAGGTCTCTGGGGGCGGGGACTTTCTCAGGATTGCAGAGGTGTTCTCGGTTACCTGGATGAGTTCGGTTGCGATCAGCGCATCAAGCCAGATAAGATCGGCGAGCATGTTTTTCAGATCTTCATCATCGGTCATAGATCGTTGTGTACGGAGTACCGGTATTTGAAGGTAGGGTGTATTGTGCGCAAGTCCGTATTCATCTCCCGCAAGGCCCCTGCCCCGGGCACATCCCGGGCTTTGCATGTGAGCCGGGGGGCACCCACTCCCGCGTGCAAAAAATTGGCCGGCCCGGACCTTTACCAGAAGAGGGGACCCCCCACCCCCCTTGGCCCAGCCGTCCGGCGTGACAAGAGAAAATTTTGTCAGATGTACATTTGATAATCAGGTGTACATCTGATAATCAGATGATCAACTGACAACCGGTTTTCGCGTTTTTTTCTTGAACCCCGGGCTGCCGTACCGGTTTTTCCCGCCCGGAGCGATCCAAGCCTGTCAACTCCGGTTGCAGTCTGGCCGTTTCCTGAGGACAACCTTAATGCCCCTTCATCCCAGACATTCCTGCCGGAGCGATATCATGACATATCTTGACAATATAAAAAAGAACGGGAAATATGCCAATCCATTCTTTGGCCTCACCGGGATCGATGTCGTCAGTACGGGGGAGGGCCGTGCAGTCTTAAAAATGATTGTCCGTCCCGACATGCACAACGGCGTGGGCTGGCTGCAGGGCGGGATGCTTGTTGCGCTCGCAGATGAGGCAATGGCCCTTGCCCTCTACCCGATGCTCGACGCAACCGAAGGAATCGCAACTATCTCCGAGTCCACCAGTTTTATCAAGGGTGTCCGGGAAGGGATCATCATTGCCGAGGGTCGCGTGATCCGGAAGGGAAGACGGGTTGCATTCTGCGAAGGCGAAGTCAGGATCGAAAATGCCGAAAAGACCCAGCTCTCGAAGACCACGGCTTCGTTTGTAATAACGGCCTGCAAATAAAAATTAAAAAAAAAAGAATTTATTTTTTGTTTTTCTTTGATTCGCTCTTTTGGTCCTCCGGGGCTCCCTTCCGGGTAACATAGTAGGCTACACCGGCTGCCACGATAACCAGGACAATGACAAGCGCAATCAGGGTAGTCTGGGTGGAGGAAGCGGCAGACGTCTGGGCCGCTGCCAGTTTTGCTGCCGTATCCTTGTCACCGGGATTGGTAGTAAGGGCTGCCTGGTATGCAACTGCGGCATCCTGGAAGTTCCCCATCTTTACCAGGGCATCGCCCTTATTGATCAGGGCGCCGGTATAATTCCCGTCGATTGCGAGCGCCTGGTTATAGGAAGTGACTGCGTCCCCGTACTTCCCGAGGCTGTACTGGGCATAGCCCTTGTTGTTCCAGAGCAGCTTGTCTTTCGGGTACTCGGCAAGCCCGGTATCGAGCGTTGCGATTGCGTCGGTGTAGTTCCCGAGCTGGATCTGGGCATAGGCCTTGTTCTGGTAGGTATAGAGGAGCGCATCAGTTACCTTAATCATGGACGTATTCGAGGCGAGTGCCTGGTCGTACTGCTGGATGGCCCCGGCATAATCTCCTCCTGTGAGGAGCTGGGTTCCGGTGTTATAGTATTGCGTTGCTGCATCGTGGACCGTCGTGTTCTCCGCGGCAGCGACCGGGACGATTGCCAGCAGGCATGCCAAGAACAGGAGAGTAACACATGAGATCTTTCCTCGCGTCATACCAGGTACATGGGTTCTTGTCTTTCATCAATCTTCTCACCCTTCCCCGGTTCATCCCGTCGTAAGATAGTAATAATAGGGAATGGGGAGAAAATGTAAAGCAGCGGGGGAAGCACGTGAAGTATATCTTTGTCACCGGCGGTGTGATGAGCGGCCTTGGGAAAGGGATAACGGCTGCTTCAGTGGGACGGATCCTGAAAAACCGTGGGTACCGGGTCACGGCAGTCAAGATCGACCCGTACCTGAATATCGATGCCGGGACCATGAACCCGGCCCAGCACGGCGAGGTCTTTGTCTTAAAGGACGGGGGTGAGGTTGACCTCGATCTCGGCAACTATGAACGGTTCCTCGACATCGAGCTCACCTCTTCCCACAATATTACCACCGGGAAGGTCTACCGCACCGTGATCGAAAAGGAGCGGCGGGGCGACTTTTTAGGGGAGACCGTTCAGATCATCCCCCACATCACCGACCAGATCAAGGCCTGCATCCAGCAGGCCGCCGAAGAGGAGTTCCCGGACGGGACGAAGGCCGATATCTGCCTTGTCGAAGTCGGGGGAACGGTCGGCGATATTGAGAGCATGCCGTTTCTTGAAGCCGTCCGCCAGATGCGGGGCGAACTTCCCGGGCACGACTATGTCCTGATCCACGTGACGCTCGTTCCCGAGGACGCGATGGGCGATTTGAAAACCAAGCCCACCCAGCACTCGGTCAAAGCCCTTCGGGAACTCGGACTTCACGCGGATATTATCGTCTGCCGGAGCGACCGGGTGATCGGTGCCAACACCAAACGCAAGATCTCGTCGTTCTGCGATCTCCCCATCAGTGATGTTATATCGGCGGCCACCGCCCGGGACACGTATGAGGTCCCCATGGAGATGGAAAAAGAGGGCATCGCAGACGTACTCTCCACTCATCTCGGCCTTGAAAAGAAGGAGACCGATCCCTCGTGGTACCGGCTCGTGACAAAGGAATACACCAGCCGGGTCACGGTCGGGATCGTGAGCAAGTACGGGATCGAGGACGTGTATATCAGTATCAAGGAAGCGCTCAAGCACGCGGGACGGGCCCTTTCTACCGAAGTGAAGATCGTCTGGCTCGATGCCGAGCGGTACGAGCACTGCTCGCTCAAGGACTACGACGGCATCCTCATTCCCGGCGGCTTCGGGAAGCGGGGCATCGAGGGGAAGATCGATGCGATCCAGTTCGCCCGGGAGAACAACGTTCCTTTCCTGGGTCTCTGCCTCGGGTTCCAGCTTGCAACCATCGAGTTTGCCCGGCACAAGTGCGGGATTGCCAATGCAACAAGCGAGGAATTCGGGGAGGGTTCGCATGTGATTGCAATTCTTCCCGAGCAGGAGAGCGTAACCGAACTGGGCGGGACAATGCGGCTTGGGGATTATACCTCAGATATCCGTGACGGTACCCTTGCCATGAAACTCTACGGCCAGCAGCAGATCGTGGAACGGCACCGGCACCGGTACGAAGTAAACCCGCGGTATATCGAGAAACTCGAAAAGGCGGGGCTCGTGTTCTCGGCAACGAACCGGAACCGGATGGAGTGCCTGGAACTCCCCGGCCATCCGTACTTCTTTGCAACGCAGTTCCATCCCGAGTTTAAGTCCCGGCCCACCCGGCCGTCGCCGCCATATCTCGGCTTTGTCGAGGCATGCAGGGCTAACAAGCGGACAAAATAGGCAGGCAGACAATATGGTAAAAACAGAGAAGTTCATCCAGAAAGCTATCGAGGAGATACAAAAAGAGGCAGGATCCGAGAAGGTCGTGATGGCCCTCTCGGGAGGCGTTGACAGTTCGGTCTGTGCGGCTCTCGCGGCCCGTGCTATCGGCGACAACCTGATCCCCATCTACATCGATACCGGCCTGATGCGCAAAGGCGAGACCGAACGGATAAAGACGGTCTTCGGGAACATCCGGCTCCAGGTAGTCGATGCCGGCGATGAGTTCATCGCAGCGCTTGCCGGGATCACCGATCCCGAAAAGAAGCGCAAGGCAATTGGGGAGCGCTTTGTCCGGGTCTTCGAGCGCGAGGCGAAGAAATCGGGGGCTACCTGCCTGTTGCAAGGCACCATCTACCCGGACCGGATCGAGAGCGAAGGGGGCATCAAAAGCCACCACAATGTAGGGGGCATGCCCAGTCAGACCACGTTTACGAAAGTGATCGAACCGATAAGAGACCTGTACAAAGACGAAGTGCGGGATGTTGCCGGGGCGCTTGGCCTGCCGCCGGAGATCCAGCACCGGATGCCCTTCCCGGGGCCGGGTCTTGCCGTCCGTATCCTTGGCGAGGTCACCAAAGACAAGATCGAGGTGATACGAGAGGCCAACTGGATTGCCGAGTCGGAGATCGTGGAGAAGTACCGCCCCTGGCAGTGCTTTGCTGCACTAATCGGCCTTGGGACCGGGGTCAAAGGCGACAACCGGATCCATGGCTGGATCGTTGCGGTCCGGGCCGTGAACTCCCGGGACGGGATGACCGCCGACCCGCTCGAGATCCCGTTTGCGGATCTCGTGAGAATCGGGTCGAGAATTACCGCAGAGATCCCGAGCGTTGCCCGGGTGGTGTACGATGTCACCCCGAAGCCGCCGGCAACCATCGAGTACGAATAAGTATACTGAAAAATTAAAGAAAAAACACCATTCAGAAATCACGTGATATCCATGAAAAATACCGGTATAACAGCGCAGTACAAGGCGCTTGACGATGCGTATTACATGCCCGCATTCTCGCGGAGCATGGCAATCGTCCGCGGAGAGGGCTCGACCGTCTGGGACGGCGAAGGCAAGGAATACCTGGATCTCGTTGCAGGAATCGCGGTCTGCAGCACCGGGCACTGCCACCCGACCGTGGTAAAAACGATCTGCGAGCAGGCGCACGAACTCATCCACTGCTCCAACCTCTACTATGTCCCCCACCAGGGCGAGATGGCAAAGAAGCTCGTGGAGGTCACGGGCATGAAAAAAGCGTTCTTCTCGAACTCGGGAGCCGAGGCAAGCGACGGGGCACTGAAGCTTGCCCGGGTCAGGACCAAAAAGAAGAAGTTCGTTGCCTTCACCCACGGGTTCCACGGCCGGACGATCGGGTCGCTTGCAGTGACCCACAAGCCTGCCGCCCGCGAGCCCTTCGAGCCCCTGGGCATTCCCCGGACCTTCGTGGAGTACGGGAACCTTGAAGCCACGAAAAAGGCGGTAGATAACGACACTGCCGCGGTTATCGTCGAGCCCATCCAGGGCGAGGCCGGCGTTATCATCCCCCCCGACGGGTTCCTCGAAGGCGTCCGCGAGATCTGCGATAAGGCGGGAGCGCTCATGATTGTGGACGAGGTCCAGACCGGCATGGGCCGGACCGGGAAGTGGCTTGCAATCCAGCACACGAAGGCAGAGCCCGATATCGTAACTCTGGCTAAAGGGATTGCGAGCGGCTTTCCCATGGGCGCCCTTGTCGCCCGCGAAGGTCTTGAATTCCAGAAAGGCGAGCACGGGAGCACGTTTGCCGGCGGACCCCTTGCCTGTGCGGCAGGGCTTGCAACGATCAGTGTCCTTGAGCAGATCCTCCCGGATGTAGCCCGCAAGGGAGAGCGTTTCCGTAAAGGGCTCGCACAGTACCACCCCCGGGTCCGCGGGCTGATGATCGGGATTACCGTCGGGGAGAAGTGCCCCGAGGTCCAGGCAGAATGCTTAAAGAATGGCGTGATAGTGAACTGCGCCGCAGACGGGAACCTCCGGCTTGTCCCGCCCCTCGTCATCTCGGACGCCGAGATCGACCGGGCGGTGAAGGTGATCGATGGAGCGCTTGGTAAGGTCATGTTATAAGCAGGGCGGATATGTTTTCGCAAAGAAGGCGGGAGGCCGTACACACGGTGCGGGCGACAATCGTATCGCACGCCTTGCCAGCAACGAGAACCCTGAGGGACCGTCGCCGGCAGCGGTAACGGCAGCGCAGGAAGCAGTCCTCTCTGCGAACCGCTACCCTGACGAACGGGTGGACGTGCTCGTATCGGCCTTACAGGCCCACTACGGGGACTATCCCTTTGTGGCCGGCGTTGGCATGGACGGGGTTATCGAGACCCTGATGCGGACGCTCGTGGATCCGGGTGACACCGTGGTCATCTCGACTCCCACGTTCTCCTTCTACGGGCTTGCCGCGCAGGCACAGGGAGCAAAGGTCGTTCCCGTCCCGCGCCGGGCAGACTTTTCGGTCGATACCGATGCGCTCATTGCGGCGGGGAAGAATGCGAAGATCGTCGTGCTCTGCACCCCGAACAACCCTACGGGGAATGCGACCCATATCGAAGACGTAACAAAGGTGCTCGAAGGGATTGGCGGGGTGCTTTTCCTCGACAATGCGTACGTCGAGTTCTCGGGGATCGATTACCTCCCCCTGCTCAAAAAGTACAAAAACCTGGTCATCGGCCGGACCTTCTCGAAAGTGCACTCGCTGGCCGGGCTCCGGATCGGGTACGCGTTTGTCCCGGCCTGGCTGTTGCCCTACTATGCCCGGGCGGGCACGCCGTTTACGGTGAACTCGGTCTCGGCAGCGGCAGCTGCGGCGGCCCTCACCGACAGGGAGCATGTGGCCCGGTATATCCGCCAGGTTACGGCCTGGCGGAAGCGGCTTGCCGCAGAACTGAAGTATCCGGTGCTCCCCTCGGATGCGAACTTCATGATGGTGGATGTGGCGCCGCACAAGAGCGACGAGGTCGTGGACAAACTCGCTGCAAAAGGCGTACTCGTGCGCTCGTGCAGAAGTTTTACGGGCCTTGCTGATCATTATATCCGTGTGAGCATCGGAGAAGACTGGGAGAACGAATTGTTTATCCGGGAGCTTAACGCCCTATGATGTGCGGGATCACCGGTACGCCGGGGACCGGGAAATCGACGGTTGCCGATGAGCTTGCCCGCCGTGGGCACAAGGTTGTCCACATCTCCGATATCGTGCAGCCCTATGCGCTCGGGAAAGACCCGGAGCGGGATACGCAGGTGATCGATACCGACCGGATGGCCGACGAGCTCGTGCCCTTTGACGGTTTTATCGAGGGGCACTTTGCCCACCTGCTCCCCTGCGACCGGATCGTGGTGCTCCGGCTCCGTCCCGACGAACTGGAAAAGCGGCTTGCCGCCCGGGGTTATGCACCGGAGAAGATCGGGGAGAACCGCGATGCCGAAGCACTTGATGTCTGCCTGATCGAGACCGTGGATGAGTACGAGCCCGGGGAAATTTTCGAACTGGACACGACAGGCATGAGCCCTGGAGCCTGTGCCGATGCGATCGGGCAGTTTTACGAGGGGAAGATCCCGGCCTCGTTTGGGAATATTGACTGGTCCGCATTTGTCGGGGTAACTCCATGACGCTCGACCAGTTCCGCCCGCATGTGAAAGTCTACTTCGACCCGCTCGTGCGCTGCGCCATCCGCTGCAAAATAACCCCCAATGTCCTGACGATTGCCGCCCTCGTGGCATCGGCCGTTGCCGGTATCCTGTTCTTCCTGCGGCTTGAGATCTGGGCCGTCCTTGCGGTGGCCGTCAATGCCTTCTGCGATGCGATGGATGGAGCCGTTGCCCGGGAGATGAAAAGCCAGAGTCTGCGGGGCGATTTCCTCGACCATGCCGTTGACCGGTACGCGGATATCTTCATCATCACCGGTATCTTTGCAAGCGGCCTCGTGCCCTGGCCGATCGGGGTGCTCGCGCTGACCGGTGTCCTGATGTCCTCGTACCTGGGGACACAGGCACAGGCTGTCGGCGTGGGCCGGGTCTATGCCGGGGTGCTGGGCCGGGCAGACCGGCTCGTTTTGATCATGGTGGTCGGGATCGCATTCATCCTGTTCCCCATGACCCTCTACGGTCTGAACCTGCTGGGCTGGCTCCTCCTCATCTTCGGGATCTTCGGCCACGTAACCGCATTCCAGCGGTTCGCCTACGTCTGGCGGAAGATGGAGTAACCCCTTTTTTTAATACGGTTGTTCCCGGTGTACGCCGGGGCTGTTCGGGTATTCTTCCCCATAAAGAACTACCGTGGCGTCCCGGCCCCGGTAGTGTTATCCCTGCACCGGTTCCGGCGGTGTACCGTTCTTGTCCTTTAACATGTGCTTGTACCAGACAAACCACGGGTTGTCGATGAAGCCGATGATGTTCTTACTGATGATCTGCCCGAGGATGAGGGGCAGGACGGGCAGGACGCCCAGGTATGCGATGGTGACAAAGATCACGGAGTCGAGGGTGAGATCGAGGGCGTCGCTCACGCTGGAGCGGAGCCAGACGTACGGGTTGAGCATCCCGTGGTGTTTGAAGTCTGTCTCTTTTTTCAAGTACTTCTGCTTGATCTTTGCAAAGACCACGGCGTCGATATTCGAGCAGATCAAAAACGAGATCCAGCTGGCAAGAACGATCCTGAAACTCATGCCGAAGATCTCCTGCCATGCCGGTTCGAGCGTGTAGAACGGCGCCGGGGTAAGGGTGTCTGCCATTACAAAGAGGACAACGAGGATCACCTGGGTAAGAAACGCAATCGCGATCGCGACATGTGCCATCTTCTGCCCGTACACCTCATTGATCATGTCGATGACCTGGGCGACAAAGGGATAGATGATGACGGCTGCCGGGGCATAGAACGTGTAGATGCCTAGGTCGAAGGTGATGATCCGGGTGGCGATGATCTGGACGGCGGCAAGGTAGACGATATAGAATGCGGTGAGCGCGGCAAAACCGTACTGCGGGTACTGTTTTACGATCCGGACGGATACCCAGGTCACGATGGTGAGGCTGACGATCCAGAGTATCCAGAAGAGAAGCATCTCCGGGTACATTGACGGGAGGGAATAATAGCGTTTTTTGTGTCAGCGGCCGGAGATGCGGTCTCTTTTAGAGATCCCTGACGTACTCCAGCGCTGCTATTGCATCCTCTTTCTTCTGGTCGGCCGGGTTCGTACGGGCAAATGATAAGAACTGCTCTTTTGTCGCAGAGTCCACGGCATCCCCTGCGGCTGCAGCGATCTTCGGGTAGGTCCGCTGCGGGTAGAATACGGATTGTGCAGCAGCGAGCAGGGCCGCCCTGTCGGCTGCCGAGATGATGCCGGCTGCCTCTGCATTGTGTAAGGTGCAGCGGATGTTGATGAGCGGTTCGGAGAGGGCATAGCCCGAGACCGGGTCAAAGACGAGTGCCACCTCGTCGTCAGAGACGAGTTTTCCGTCCCGGTACATTTCGAAGATCTTCCCGATGCCCGTCATCCCGAGGGTGTGGAGCTCGGCGGCCCGGAGCGCCCCCATGCTCGATGCCCCGACCACCGTGATCCCATTTTTTACTGCTGCAAGTACCTCGCGGTGGGCAACCGCCGCCTCCTGGTGGAAGACCCCGTCGATGAGGACGATGATCTCCGCCCCGTCCTCTATCGCATGAGTAAGATCGCCCCGTTTTGCCGGCGGCCGGTACTCTGCTGCGAGGATCTTTTCCGCCGCTGCCCGGTCAAGGCTTGGCCCGAGAAAGACGATGGTTTTTGGCATGTTTCAGGCGCTCCCCTCTCCGCTCCGGGTCCATGGCGTACACTTCGAGGCCCGGGACAATGACCCGGACCACCGGCACTCCGATCTCTTCCCGGGTCAGGTCCACCACAATCACCCGGGTGAGGCCCTGCTTTTTGAGGGCCGCAACCGCGTTGTGGATATCAGTTGCGAAATCGTCGGTATCGTACGATGCGAGCGTCGGGTAGCCAACGGTCCCGTTGTCCTTAAACCAGTAGCCGTTGATCCGCTTCATCCGGTCATAGCCCATCTTCATCTTGAGGTCAACGGTTGCCGTGTCCTCGCGGGCCCCGTGGATCTGGGTGAGCCGGCTCTGCGCCACCTCGGTCAGCGCCCGCATCACCGCAATCCTTGCGCTCGTGTGGGTGCCGATCCCGATGGTGAGAAGCGCCGGGTCTTTTAAGAGCACATCGTCGGCCACCGCCGCCATCGTGGGGATGCCGATGTCGCTCGTGATATCCCTGACAATCACGTCCACCTGTGCATCGGCGAACTTCTTTTGCATGTCCGCAAGCATCGGATCGTCAATGTCCTTTACCGCCGGACCCGTTTCCCGCGTTGCCTCGACCAGCGACCATGCGTCCCGTTCGATCACTTCGCAGAGGGCATGGAAGATCGCCTCCTCTTTCGTGTTTCCCGAGGCAAGGCCGTTTGTGGACGTGCGGAAGATCTGCCGGAAGTTTCGCGGGAGCGGGTGGAAGACCGCCTGCGCCGGGACAAAGACCGGTTCGTTGTTTGCGATATCCCATCCCTCGACCCAGGGAAAGACATGCTCGGTATCCGTGCCGGCCGGAAGGATGAGGTCTTTTGGATTGACCGCTTTACCCTCCTGCGCGATCATCTCGTAGGTGTCGAGCCGGACCTTCCGGTCGTGGACCTCCGAGGAGTAGCGCTCGATCCCTTCCATGATCCCGGAGATCTTCGACTCCTCGACCGTTGCGCCCTTGCCATTATACACCGTTATTGCCCCGTCCTCCGCGGTGGGCCGGATGCAGGAGAAGACAGGGATGCCGATCCGGTCGAGGCTGGTGATATCCGCGACCCGGGTGATGCCGGTTGCGGGCACTTTTGGTTCTATGCGGGCGAGGGTTTCAGAGAGCGGGACGGCACGCTGGGTTTCGTGACGATAGGTTTTCTTGCAGGACGCGATCTGCATGGGGGTCACCGGGGTTTGTCTGGGACAAACGCGTGTTCTTCTTCTTGGTGAAAGTTCACCCTGTTTATGTTTATACATGTTCATCTGTCGGCAACGGCCCGGTGCCGCCGGCATTTATCCCCTCAAACAGGCAATGGTGGTTTATGGACTACCTCTACCTTGCCCTGAAGTTTATCATCGGCGGGAGTGTCATCGTGGGGGTGACGCTCCTTGCGGAGCATGCGAGCCCGAAGTACGGGGCCATCCTCGCCGCCGCCCCGATCATCACCACGCTCGCCATCCTCTTTGTCTATTCCGATGCGGGGCAGAATGTTGCCCGTGAGCTTGCGATCGGTGCGTTCTGGTTTGCTATCCCGTCCCTGCTCTTCCTTGTTGCCCTTTACTTTCTTTTGGGCCGCTATCCCCTGATCCAGAGTTTTGGCGGGGCATTTCTTGTCTGGCTGGTGGCTGCGGCCGCGATGAACCGGGTGATTGTTCCCGGGTGAGTGGATTGTACAGAAGGTAATAGAAAAAAGTACGAAAGGAACCGGTATAGCAATCCCCCGACCCGCCGGTTCGCTATCCCCGGTGAAATTAACGAACCCTTTTGCCCCTGTCCGGTATATACCTCCGGACTGCCTCTTTCTGGTACTGGTGACGTGCCATGCTGTACAGGAGATTTCCAAAAGTGCCCCATGACATCTCGATCCTCGGGTTCGGATGCATGCGGCTGCCGCAGGCCGAAGGCTCGGGCTTTGCCGGAAAGATTGACGAGAATAAAGCCATTGCCATGATCCACCACGCCATCGATTGTGGCGTCAACTACATCGACACCGCGTATCCTTACCACGATGGCGAGAGCGAACCGCTCGTGGGAAAGGCGCTTGCCGGTGGCTACCGGGAGAAGGTCATGCTCGCCACCAAGCTCCCGAGCTGGCTCATCAAGACCCGGGAGGACATGGACCGGTACTTAAACGAGCAGCTGGCCCGGCTCGCTACCGATCACATCGACTTCTACCTGGTCCACGGCCTCAACCGGGCATGGTGGGAGAATCTCTCAAGCCTTGGTGTCCTCGAATTCCTGGACGAGGCCGTTGCGGACGGCCGGATCCGTTACCCCGCATTCTCGTTCCACGACGACCTCCCGGTCTTTAAAGCGATCGTGGACGCCTACGACTGGACGTTTGCCCAGATCCAGTACAATTTCATGGACGAGGAATACCAAGCCGGAATGGAAGGGCTTCGCTACGCTGCGGCCCGGAACCTCGGGATCGTCGCCATGGAACCCCTTCGGGGCGGCCTGCTCTCCCGCGACCTCCCGGCAACGCGGGGGATCCTTGACGCGGCCCCGGTCCGGCGCACACCCGCGGAATGGGGCCTTTCCTGGGTCTGGGATCACCCCGAGGTCACCACCGCCCTCTCCGGCATGTCCTCGATGCAGCAGCTCGAAGAGAACCTGGTGTACGCAGAACGGGGCCGGGCCGGGTCGTTTACCCCGCAGGACTTCGACGTTATCCGGCAGGTGAAAGCCGCGTTCGAGGCCCGGGTAAAGATCCCCTGCACCGGCTGCCAGTACTGTATGCCCTGCAAGAATGGCGTAGATATCCCCCGCTGCTTCGAGTCCTACAACCAGGCGCACATGTACGATGCAAAAGAGGAGTGCGGCGGGGTCTACACATGGGTCCTGAGCGGGATTATCGAAGGCATCCCCGGGTATGCGTCCTGCTGCCTCTCCTGCGGCGAATGCGAGGAGAAGTGCCCGCAGGGCCTCCCGATCATGGTGCACTTAAAAGAAGTGGCAGAATATTTTGGCAGGTAACTGCCGCCATGCAGGGCCTTTTTTCCCCTCCTGCCAAACATTCCTTACCGCACGGTGATTTTCCCTGACCGACACGAACACAGTGACCCCCGCGGAGTTTGCCTACCGGCACCGTCTTGCCATCCTGCTCGTCATCCTCGTGAGCTGCTTCATGGCGGTGCTCGACAACAATATCGTAGCAATAGCCCTCCCGACCATCACCGCGGTATTCGGCGTGCCGCTCGGCCTCTCCCAGTGGATCGCGACCGCCTACATGATGACCATCGTCGCCACCGTGCTCATCTTCGGGACGCTGGCCGGCCGGATCGGCGTCTCCCGACTCTTCATTACCGGCCTTGCGGTCTTTGTCATCGGCTCGTTTACCTGCGGCCTCTCCGGATCGCTCCCCCTCCTTATCGCGGCACGGATCATCCAGGGACTCGGGGCCGCAATGATGATGTCGATCTCCATGGCAATCGTCATGCAGGTCTTCCCGGCCGATGAGCGGGGCCGGGCCATGGGGTACATCACGGCAACCGTGGCGCTCGGCCTCATCATCGGCCCGGCGCTCGGCGGGATCCTCGTCGATTCCTTTGGCTGGCCGTTCATCTTCTTTGTCAACGTCCCCATCGGCTTGGCCCTGCTCGTCCTCGCGTTCCGGTACCTCCGGGTACCGTCCGTGCCGGCCGGCCCCGACCGCATCGATTACCCCGGTGCTGTCCTCCTCATCTTCGTGATGACCGCGGTTGCGTTCCTCTTAAACGAGCTCGCAAACCCGCCGGTCGATCCCCTCCGGTTCGCAGTAAGCGCCGGCGCCGGCATCGCTGCCCTTGTCCTCTTCGTGTACCGGGAAAAGACGACCGACATACCGCTTATCGACCTGTCGCTTGTCACCACCCGGGCATTTGTTCTTCCGGCGGCAAGCCTAGTCCTGTACTTCACCGCGACGTTCATTTTGATCATCCTTTTGCCCTTCTATTTCGAAGGGGTGATGGGGTATACGCCAACGCAGGTCGGCCTGATTGCCTTTGTGATGCCGATAGCCATGATGGCAAGCGCTCCGGTCTGCGGCTGGATCTACGACAAGTACAGCCCGAAGAACTATACCGCACTCGGGGTCCTTGGCGTAGGGCTCGCATTTTTCCTCTGCGGGTACGGCTATGCCACGGTCAATATCTGGCTCGTGATCCTCGCCCTTGCCATTGCCGGCATCTGCCGGTCGGTATACCAGGGCCCCAACACCATCGAGATTATGGTTTCCATCCCGAAGGAGAAGGCAGGGGTTGCATCCAGTGTCCTTGTGATCCTCCAGGATCTCGGGATCATGTTCGGGATCTCTGCTGCGGCCATCCTCCTTGTCCTCCAGCTCGACGCTCTCGGGTATACGGGCGCAGTACTCTCCGCCGGCCCGACCGTCCTGCCGCCCCTCTTTGGGATCGCAATGTATGCCGGCGGGCTCATCTGCCTTGCATCGGCAGCGTTCTCCTATAGGAAAACCGGGCCAAAACCATAAGACCTCCATTAGCCCACATACCCGTATGCCATCCCCCCTTGTCGGACGAAAGATCGGTGTCGGGACGATCCTCCCGCCGCAGCCGGAGAACGTGAAAGGGACCCGGGTCGTCGGGATCTCGGGATCGAGCCGTGAGCAGGCAGGGCTCTCGAAATCGGAACGCCTGCTGCTTGCCGCGCTTGACCGGTGCAAAGACCTCGGGTGCGAGACGAAGTTCCTTCGGTTAAAAGACCTCAAAATCTACGAGTGCGAGGGCAACTACTCCGAGAACCCCGAGTACTGTACGTACCCCTGCCAGTCCACGATGAAGTACGAGGACGACGAGATGGACCAGGTCTACACAGCAGTCCTGGACTGCGATGTCCTCTTTCTTGCCACCCCCATCCGCTGGAACAATCATTCGGCCCTTGTCCAGAAGTTCGTGGAACGGATGAACTGCATCGAGAACCAGTACTCGTGGTTCGGCAACAGGATGATAAAAAACAAGGTCGTGGGCTTAATCATCATCGGCCACGTGGACGGCATGCAGCACGTGGCGGGAAACCTGTTGAACTTTTTTTCCTGGCTCGGGTTCCACAGCCCCGAGGTCTCGATCACCTCGTGGGTGGGGGAGAACAACGAGGACACGACCCGTGACTGGGAGCAGATCGAAAATAACCCCTATACCCAGCAGGACCTCACCGACATGGTAAACAGCTCGCTCCGTCTCGCATGCAGCCTGAAACGCGAAGTCTGAACCTCTTTTTTTCGCGGCATTCCGGAAATATCCCGGATTATATGAAAGATTATATAGGGTCACTCCCATTGTAGGCTTGTTGGCATCCAATAGAATACGGGTGCCGGGAGTCGAGGATATGCAGACGATAGTAAAAAAGATGATTGCAGAGGCGATGGCTGCCCAGCACGCCGATGTGAACCAGATTAAAAAGAAGCGGGGAACGAAGTTTGTCATCGCGGATACGAAAGTCTACGCCGATGCCGTAAAAGGCATGAAACCGGCGGGGACCCAGAGCAAGGCGGTTTTTGCCCTGCACAAGGACTCAGTCGACGCCCACTATACGACCCTTAAAAACCTGACCAATACCATCCGGCCCGAGGACGACCCCTTTGTCGAACACTACCAGACGCCGGTGATCATGGAGATCCTGTACGACGAGGATCCGGCATTCAAAAAGAGCGTTGACGCGTTTGTCGCAGCGGTCGGGAAGTCCGAGGCCCTTATCGGGAAGGAGTCGGCCCGGCGCTATGCGGGGTTCTACGGGCCCACCTGCGTCGTGGACTTTGCGCTTATTCCCGGGAGCAGCAGTAACATCGTCAACCAGATCTTACGGACAACGAAGATTTCGGTCGCCCACAAGCAGGCGATTCTTGCCGCCAAGTCCTGGGGCATGAACACCTCGTACGGCTTTGGTGATGTCTTTGCCCATGCAATCGAGGACGGGGCGACCCTTGCCGATGCGGTGAAAAAAGAGGTCGCCATGATCCAGTCGATCTACAAGACCCCGGTCGCGGCACAGGCAAAACTCATGGACGATGCCGGCCAGTCCTCGTTTGACTGCCGGAAGTACATGAAGGCCTACCGGACAAAGATGACCGGCGCGGTAAAAGCCGCGATAGACGACGACGTCCATTACGCAAACATCGTGACCGTGCCGGCGTACTGCGTCGGCGATATCGCGCACCACATTGCCCAGTCCACGTACAACATGTGCAAGGACGATGTGATCATGGCGGTGATCGAGGCGGTAACCGAGGTCATGGACAAGACCCTTACCGCGGCAGCCCCGAAGATCAAGAACGAGAACGAAGTGCTCTCCCTTGCGACCGGCGCCTCGGCAAGCGCTGCCGAGTACCTGCTCGAACTCGACGGGTTCAACGCGATCATGGTCGTGGACATGCTCACCAAGAGGTACCACAACTACGTCCAGCTCTACCCGAAGCGCGGCGCAGCGGTCGAACTGCACAACTGCGACTTCATGGACATGGTGTACCGCGGCTGGAAGCTTGTCGACAAGGCCCGGAGGATGCAGGCCGGGACAAAGGGCATGCTCACGCCAAAGGTCGGCGGCTACGATGTGAACCTCGCGCCGATCCTCAAAAACGATGTGCTCGCAAACCCGCAGCGCTATGCCTACCCGGCATGTGCGATGACGGTCCGGTTCTCGGCGATGATGCGCCTTGCCGACTACCCATGCCTCTTAACAAGCGAACCGGTCACGGCGACGCTGATGACAAACATCATTGCATTAAACAAGAAGGTCGCTGCGGCCCCGGCCCGGATCTGCAAGGACTGCGCATCTGCCGCCCTCATGGACTTCCGCCACTGCTCCTGCCAGTGGAAGGACGCGGTGTAAGCCCGGCTCCGGGCTGACAAGGGAGAGGATCCGGTATGAAGTGCTACGTGTGTGCAAAGGAAGGAAAAGAGGCGGATGCGGTCGCCGTCTGCACGGTCTGCGGCATGGGGACCTGTATGAAGCATACGATACGAAAGGAGGTCGATGTCTGGGAGGGGGGCTATCCCTTCCCGTCACGAAAACTCCCAAAGAAAATGCCGAGGATGTTCTGCCCCGACTGCGCTGATGCCTACAAAGGAGAGTTGTGATGGCATCGCTCTCCTCCCGCTGTATTGCGGAAGGCGTAGGAACACTGCTCCTTGTGTACTTCGGGACCGGGGCGGCGGTCATCACGCTGATGCTTGCGGCGGGAACAACGCCGATCTCGGCCTTCAATGTCGGGATCGGGGAACTGGGAGGTATGGGTGACTGGCTGGCGATCGGGCTTGTCTTCGGGATCACCATCGCCGCCGTGATCTACGCGCTCGGCCGGGTCTCGGGGGCGCACCTCAACCCGGCGGTGACAATCGCGCTCTGGGCGATAAAGAAGTTCCCGTCCGGGGAAGCTGTCGGGTATATTGTCTCCCAGTGTATCGGGGCGGCGGTCGGAAGCTTCCTCCTGTACCTCTCGCTCGGCGCCGCCGCGGTGACAACCGGCGGACTCGGGGCGACCACGCCCTTCCCGGGAATCGGGTACGGGCAGGCAATCCTTGTCGAGGCGATTGCGACCTTTGTGCTGATGCTCGTAATCATGGGCGTTGCAGTCGATGAGCGCGCCCCGCCGGGCTTTGCAGGTCTCATAATCGGCCTGACCGTTGCGGGACTTATCACGATGGCGGGAAACATCACCGGTGCCTCGCTCAACACGGCCCGTACGTTCGGCCCGTACCTCGCCGACAGCCTGCTCGGGGGATCGAACCTCTGGATGTATTTCCCGATCTATGTGATCGGACCCGTCTGCGGGGCGGTCATTGCCGCGCTGTTCTATACAAAGATCACGGCAGAATAACCCGGGAATTTCCCGGGAATTTTTTTTAAAGAAAAAACAGGTTTTTTCACCGGGTAATGATGATATCCGGATGGTTCCGGTCTTCAGTCGTGTTGATGACCGTTACCGGGATATCCGCGTTGTCGATAAAGAGCATTGCCTGGCCGAACTGTTCGGGAACCGAAGGGTCGGCAAACGTTGCGTATGCCTTCAGGCCGGTGCCGGTATAATCGGGAACCTGCACCGCAGTGTACCTTACCGTGGCATTGGCCGCATCGTAGACCGGGTGGGAGAGGGTCAGGATCACGGAATCGTGCGACGCCGGTTCACCTGCAAGCATCAGCGCGGCGTTCGGGGCGCTCATGCTGTCCCAGAGTGAACTTCCTGCAAAGATACTGGTATCGATCCCGCCCGAGATCCTGTCCGGCGTGTCAGAGAAGTAAATGGTATCGGGCCGGACACCGGTGAGCGTTAAGGTCATCGTGCCGTTCTCCCCGGGAACAAGCGAACCGGCGGTCCCTTCCTGCACAAAGAGGAAGCTGATGATGTCAGCCGGGGTTGCCGCTGACGAGACCCCCGCCGGGATAGTGCAGGTTGTGGCGCTGGTTACGGCAAGCGCCGGGGCAAGGGCATAGATGCCCACAAGGGCCCCTGCACAGAGCCCGATGATGAGACCGGCAATAAATACCGGGTGGAAGAGGGTATCCTTTACGACCATCTGTGGAGGTATTTTTTTGCGAGGTTCCCATAAATACCTGCGGAAACCGGATGGTGTAATACACCGTGCCCCCTTCCCAAGGTATATGCCCGATCCCGCAGAAAATACCGGCTGCAACTGCCCGCAGACCTTACCAAAAGGGCGCGGGGATACCTGCCGTGACGCACCAGGCACGAGCCGGGGATGCCGCACATGGACTTTATCACCGTCGTTATCGCGATAGCCACCCTCTTTGTACTGATCGCGGTCGGGTTTGGCGCCCGGAAGTACGGCCTGGTGAAAGACAACCATGTCCACCTCATCTCCCATATCCTCGTCAATGTCTCGCTGCCCGCCCTGACCATTGCGAGCATGCAGATGCCGGAGACGGCACAAACCATGGGGATCATGGACCAGATGCTTATTGTTGCCGTGGCATACTACCTTGCCGCGTTTGCCTTTGGCCTCCTCCTCTGCCGGTTCCTTCCCGCAACTTCCGAGGAGAAGGGGGTCTTCCAGTTCATGCTGGTCTTCCCGAACTCCATGTTCATGGGGATCCCGGTGGCGCTTGCGGTACTCGGCCAGAGCTCGCTCTTTTACGTGATCCTCTTTAATGTCCCGTTCTATTTCCTGGTGTTTACCCTCGGCGTCTGGCTGCTTGCCCGGGGCCGGCCCGGAAAGATCGACCTCAAAGTCCTCCTCACTCCCGGTCTTGTGGCGGCAATTGTGGGGATTGTATTCTTCCTCTTCCAGTACCATCTCCCCTCCCCGGTCCAGTCCGGCCTTGAGCTGATCGGATCTGCCACCACCCCGCTTGCCATGATTGTGGTCGGCGCCATGCTTGCCACCCTCCCCTTACACCGGCTGGCCGGCGACTGGAGGATCTACCTTACCACCGCACTCCGGCTTGTCATTTTCCCGGTGGCGGCATTTTTGATCCTCTCGCCCTTTGTTGCCGATCACCTGCTCCTGGGCGTTGCCGTACTCATGATCGCCATGCCGGTGGCGGCAAACTCGGTGCTTCTCTCTGAAGAGTACGGTGTGGATGCCACCCTTGCCTCGCAGGGGGTCTTCATCTCGACCGTGCTCTGCCTGGTAACGATCCCGCTCCTCGAGGTCCTGCTCTTTTAGGATACTGCCCGGGGCTGTCGGGCAGTCACGGCAAAAAAGAAAAAAATTAAAAAGAGTTTTTTGAGAGGGAAGGAGTGTGAATCAGGCAGACCGGGATGCGGTTGCATTCCGCGGGTGCCCCTGCTGACGGGTAGTGTTGCTTACCTGATCCTTGTGGGCCCGGTAATACGAGGCAAACCATGCCTTCTCTGCGGCCGTGTCGTTGTCTGCAATCGCCGTCTGGAGTGCACTTACGTCGACGCCCTTCTGCTGGAGTCCTGAGACCAGCTTCTGGAGCCGCTCCTGCTGCATGGTTGCGTTCCCGGCAACGCCGGGGGCTTTCTCATGGGTAAAATTCCCGGCCCGGCCCATCCCGCCAAAGCGGGCGGCCGATCCGGCGGTTGCGTTCTTTTTTATGGTTCCTGTTGTCTTGTTCGCGGTGAGGCTGGATCCCGCACCGGTGTGCGGGTGGCTGCTGTTTGCAGCGAAATGGAACCCGGGCGCGTGGCCGTGCATTGCGGTCTGGCCGCCGGCCTGCGCCGTGCCTGCCGCAGCTGCCGGGCCGATTGCGAGCCCGAGGACGATGAGGGCAGAGAGGACCACCGCGATCCTTGCTGCACCCCGGATAACGAATTTCATACGATCAACTCCGTGATGGAATGGGATGCAGTGTGCTTTGCCTGCATCCTGTACAGTTTGTTTTACATTTTGTAATATAAACGTTATCATTCCGCCGTGCCGAAACCGGGAAAAGAGGGGAAAAACAGGATACGTATGGGGGTATTTCCCTTATGCTGCGGGATCCGCGCTGTCCCGGGCCGGGCAGAGGGTTTCATATAGTGCGGCAACGGCACGCAGGGTTGCAAACCCCTTCTCGGTGATGATGTAGTCGCCCCGTTCGTGGCGCTGGAGAATCATGCCGGTATCGGCCAGCTTTTTGATGTGGAAGAGGAGGTTTCCCCCTTTCAGGCAGGTGAGGGCAGAGAGGTCGGAGAACGTCCGTGTCTGGGTTGCAAGGGACTGGAGGATCTGCAGGCGCTGGACATTTGCCACCGGTTCGAGGATCTCCTTTACGGTCTCTTCCTCGGGGACCGGCCCGGCAGCCTCGCCCGGTTCGGCGGCCTTTGCATAGACCCCGAGCGCCTGCATCAGGCCGATCTGCTTCTCAAAGAGCCGCGAGACCTCGGAAAAACAGGTATCGCAGCGGGGCGTTGTGCCCTTTTTTTGCAGCGTCTTCATCTCCATTCTGCACGACGCAATCACCTCGTCCGTGATCTCGCCGTTCCGGATGTGCTGCGCCGTACTCTCCAGAAATTCCATAAATACGGAAAAACACTTGTCCCGCATCGGGCAGTCCTGCACCATCTCCCCGGGCAGTTCCGCTTTTGCTGCATCGATCTGGTTATCGGCAATAAGCCCGGAATAATTCTTCTTTACCCCGGCGAGCACCGTGTCGATATGCTGCTGGTTAGCCCGCTCGATGAACCGTTTCAAATCCGTCCGGAGACCGGTGATCTCGGTTTTGAGCTCCCGGATCTCGGTAAGCGATCCCAGTACTGCACCCATGGTATCCCCCGTTCTTTCTTTGTGAGGGTCAGTTCCATGACCCTCTCTGTTTTGTACAGTTTAATGACGCTCTTGTATATATCTATAACACATGGAGAAGAGTATGGTGAAAAAAATGCCCGTATGGAACTGTACCGGTAAAACGGTCACAAAGGCACAGGCAGAGAAATCCCTTGCAACGATCAAGAGCGCCTGTTTTAAGTGCGAGACCCACAGCAGCGATTGTGCGATCGCCCATGCGGCAGGCGCGGTTGCCGCAATGATCAATGAAAAACCGTCCGTAAAGGACCTGATCCACGGCCAGATCACAGGAGCTCTTGCCGGGGCGAAGTTCCCGATCAAAACCCCAAAAGCACTCCTGGATGCGTTCCCGGACGGTGCAGACACGACCTGTTGCGTCGGCGACCTGAAAATGACCGCGGGTGAGGCGGGAAAGCTCCTCAAGGCTTCCGACTTCCCGTTTAAGGACGCAAAGACGGTCGCCGACACGATCGTGGAGCGGGCAGGGCTCTGATCATCTTTCCTTTTTCTTATTTTTCAGCGGTCTTTCCCCGGCCTTTCCTGCCGTACGGGCAGATGTAGAGGCACATTCCGCAGACCGCCGGGCCGCCTTTCTGCTCCATCTCCTTAAAGTACCGCTCGCAGGCCGCAGCATCGAACCGGGCCTCGCGGGGCTCATCTGCCCGGAACGCTCTCCCGGTGAACGCATGGACCGGGCAGGCATCGGTACACTGCATGCAGCTGCCGCACCGCTCCTCCATCGGCGTCCCGGTCGGTTCGAGCGGGGCGTCGGTGAGCACCGTTACCCAGCGGACCCGGGGGCCGTGATCCGGGGTGACAAGGAGGCAGCTTTTGCCGATCCAGCCCAGGCCCGCGAGATGCGGGGGGAGCTTGTTCGAGATGATGCCGGCGATCTTCTCATCGCTTGCACGTTTTGAGGCGGGGGCCGGGAGCGCCCGGTAGCCGGCCCGCTGGATCCGGTTTGCCACCTCGACGGCGATCTGGTCGAGCATGGTGTTGATGACATCGTAGCTGTTGTGCTTGTAGAGCATCGCTGCTGCATACTCGGCACGGTTGGGGATGAGGTCCACGAGCGAGTCCTGCAGGGCTATCCCGATGGCGATGGCCCGGGGGTACCGGGCCACCAGCTCGCCGCCCTGCCCCCGGACAAACTCTTCTGCAAGGGTCAGGTCCGCTACACCGAAATAATCCGCCCCGCGCCCGAGTGCGCAGGATGTGAGTTCTGCACCAAGGTCCATACCGGCTTCCTGAATTGAGATCTGAGCCGTCCCGTTATGTGAGCCTGCCGATTTTATGCTGAACTAAAAAGGGAGGGAAACGGTATATCAGAGTATATTCCCTATCGTTTTTGAGGAATCAGCAATGACCAACACCATGGAACTGTTCCAGCAGGAAGCTCCCGAGGTTGCAGCGGCATTCAACAACCTGATCATGGCGGTCGTGAAACGCCCGGCGCTCGATGCAAAGACCAAGCAGCTGATCTACATTGCAATGAAGGCGGCGATGGGGGACGATGCCGCGGTAAAAGCCCACATCCCGATGGCAAAGGCTGCCGGGGCAACCCGCGAGGAAGTGATCGACGCGATCCTTATGACCGTCACGGTCTCGGGGATCCGGGGCATTGCCCACTGCCTGCCGGACGCGGTAGCGCAGTTTGAGAAGTGATTACACTGGAGAAATACCTTCTTTCATAATACTGCGGCCCCCCCTTACGCCAGCCCTGCCCCCGTTGGGGGCGGGGGCGTATGCGATGCCACTGTATTACCTAAAATCCCGATTCAGGTAATACAGCACTATCGCAAATGGGGCGCCATAGCGGCGGGGCGAAGCCCCTGGAGCGTCAACATTTTCCGGTCCAAAATGGATGAACTTTTCGCATTACCTCTTGGGCTTACCAGTTTCATCATTTTTCACTCGGTAAATAATCCTTGGAGTTAAGGGCTGCAATAGTTCATTACAACCCCCCCGCCAAACCGGCACCGGATCAGATCCGGGAAGGGGGGGTCGCACCAAAAATGATGTGACCCCCCCTTTGATGTACTGTCATTTATGAGGCTCAAAACAGGGATTTTTCACGTCATAAAGTAGTGCGAAAGATATCCCCAAAATTATGGAATCCGGTAGGGGGGTCACACCAGTTTTTGTACGGGTTATTCACAGGAAATTTTCACGAGCCATGCGGGCCGGACAAAAGCAGGGTTCAGGGCAGTATATCCTCGTAAAAATGCAACTGCGGCCCAAACGGAGACCAGCAAAAATGTGGATCGGGATTCGAAAAAACGGCCCGAATAGGTAGCCAAAAACAGGGGGGGTCATGCTGATTTTGGTGTGACCCCCCCAAGGTGTCGAAGTGTCCGCCCATCTCGGATACTATAGACTTTGTCACAGCAACATTTTTTTATTACAATCCATATCTCCTTAATAGATAGGGATCCAATGCTTGAATTTCTTGCAACCTTCATTATAAACTACCGACGAAATAAATGGTTAAAAAATCTCCGGAAGAACCATGTTGATAAAGTTCGCATTATCGAACTTCAAAAAAATTTAATAAAATATCGACCTCAGTTAGAGAAAATCGCAGTGGATTTAAACGACATAATCTATCCATCAGAAGTGAAGAAAGGAACCGTTGAACGCCAATTTATAGTCATCATGGCTATGAAATTAAGAGATTTGTTTGAATCTACATTGTTAGTAATCGGAACTCGGTATTATTACAGCATGTTTACACTCATACGCTCGATAATTGAGTCATATATGCTCCTTCTCTATATTCAAAAAAATCCCCAATATATGACTGAAATAATGGAAACGAAAAATGATCGATTGAAGAAAATATCGAATATTAGGCAATATGTAAAACAAATAGATCCCAGTACAGATAAGTTATATGATGCATTTTCTACGGTTGTTCATGTAAATCCCGCCTCGTTTAAACTTACGCGTATTGAGATGGAACATCGTTTTACAAAAGAGAAAAAAACCATGATTACAGAAGTTCCAATGGGAATTGAAAAAGACTTTGAAACATTCACATTGACTATAATTAATCTCATGCGACTTTCCATAGCGATTTTAAATGAATTAGATTCTCAAATAGATACAGCAACCCTAGAAAAACATTGATGTATCGATGCGGGTGTTAGTAATAAAAATTTGATTTCATTTTGATAATATTCACAGTTGACAACGTGTTTATCAAAAAAAGGAATTAAATCAGTTTTGCCCCAGCCGTTGCTCCGGGTTTGCACTCGAAGACATCGGTGATCCTGACGATCACAAGCGACCGGGCGGGAAGCGCCGGGTTCTTCTTGTTGAGATTTGCCTTCATCGTCTCAAAGTCCTTGCCGCTTGTCTTGACAGAGGCATGACCCTTGATCTGGAAGCAGCCCTTGATCTCAGGGCCCCAGACATAGAGTGCAATCTTCGGGTTGGCTTTCAGGTTTTCCAGCGACTTGTTCATGAAGTTGTCCGTGATCCAGATCGTATCGTCCGCGACCAGTTCAACGACCCCGATGGGGACAACATTCGGGGTACCGTCCTTTGCAGCGGTCGCCACCGGAAAGATCTTCATCTTTGCAAAAGCGTCCTTCATCTCTGCCGTGAGTTTTACCATTCGGTATACACCGGTGAGATGCTCTCTTGTCCGGCCAGTATATACCTTGGCGTCAGAAAAATGCACCAGTACAGCCGGGTGACCTTTATTTTGGTTCAGGTCCCCTTTTCCCTGTAACATCCCTTATTCGAAACGGTTTTACTGTCCCGGGGTATAATGTCGTGATCACGTGACATTATGAGCCGGAAACTTTCAACCTACGAAGATGCCGTTGCTTTCCACGGCCATACCTGCCCCGGCCTTGCGCTCGGCTACCGGGTGGCTGAATATGCCTTAAAGGCCCTCCATGCGGAGCGTTCCGAAGACGAGGACCTTGTGGCGATTGTCGAGAATGATGCCTGCGGGGTCGATGCCGTTCAGGCAATCGCGGGATGCTCGGTGGGGAAGGGCAACCTGATCTTAAAAGACCTCGGCAAGCACGCCTACACCTTCATCAACCGGAAGACCGGCTCTGCGATCCGGCTCGTCCAGCGCCCGGAGCCCCTCACCGAACGGCTCGACCCGACCGCCGCAGCGCTCCGGGCAAAGGTGATGAGCGGGAAGGCAACGCCCGACGAGGAAAAAGAGTTCGGGGAGCGGCAGGCCGCGATCATCCAGAAGATCCTCACGATCCCGTTCTCCGAACTCTTCATCGAGAAGGAGGCCCGGTCGGAGATCCCGGAGCGGGCGCGGATCTTCGGATCCGTGCAGTGCGCATCCTGCGGGGAGATCGTGGCCGAGCATCGGGCCCGGGTGAAAAACGGTAAGATGGTCTGCATCCCCTGCGCCGGCGAGTACAGCCGGGGCTGGTAACTTTTTTGCTGCCCGGCACGTTTCGGGCACCTTTATGGAGTGCCTCGCGCCAGTACTACCCATACACGGAGACAGACAATGGGTGCACTTGACGGAATACAGGGTATGGTGGCGGGGTATCTCGCCTCCCCGGGTGGGCAGGAGACGATCCGATCCTTCCTTGCATCGCCCCAGGGAAAGGAAGCAATCGATGCGTACCTCTCGACACCCGGGGGACAACAGATGGCCCGGCTCCTCCTGTTGCGGGCGCTCGACAACCTCGATATCGCTGATTCGGTCAAGGACCAGATCCGGACTGCCCTTGCCGAGAAAGGAACCTGCAGCCCGTAAAACAGGTCCCCGGACTCTCTTCTCTTCCTGTCCTGTACGCACCCATCCTCTTTTACGCCGTGCCCTCCAAGTACATGGCAGGACGCTTTCACCCGTTTGAGGATAATCCCCCGATGACTTCCCACGATACTCCCACTCCCGTCCGGACCGCATACCGGCCCGGCGAGATCACCGCCCTCTGCGATGCAGCGATTGCCACAGCGACAACGGCGCTCGACCGGATCGCCGCCCTCCCTGAAGAGGCACGGACCATTGATTCCACCCTGCTTGCATTCGAGGCTGCAATGGCAGACTACAGCGACGCGGTCCTGCCCGTCACCCTCATGGGCTATGTCTACCCCGACAGGAATGTTGCAGCGGAAGGATCGGCGGCAGAGGAAAAAGCAGGGAAGTTCTCGGTCGGCATCTACACCCGCCGGGACCTCTACAATGCGATAAAGACCGCCGTCCCCCGGACAAAAGAGGAGGAGCGCCTCCTCTCCGAGACCCTCCGACAGTTCAGGAAGAACGGTCTTGCCCTGCCCGACGAGGGCCTTCTCCGGGTCCGGAAGTTCAAAGAGGAGATCACCGAGCTCGAAGTCCGGTTCACGGCAAACCTGAACAACGACACCTCCGCCATTGACTTTTCAAAGGAGGAACTCGACGGCGTCCCGGAGGACGTGCTTGCCACGTTCTCACAAGGGGGGGACGGGCGCTACCATGTCACCACGAAATATCCCGATTACATCCCGGTGATGCAGAACGCGAAGAACGGGGAGACCCGGAAAAAGCTGTACACTGCGTTTGTCAACCGGCAGGCCGGGGTAAATACGGAGCTTCTCGAAAAAGCGATCCTGGTACGGCAGGCCTGCGCAAAAGAGCTTGGCTACGCGAGCTGGGCTGACTACCGGCTCGATGGCCGGATGGCAAAGACCACTGCCGCCGTACTCACGTTCCTCGAAGACCTCAAAACCCCGGTAAAAGAGAAGGAGCAGTCCGACCTTGCCGGGCTTCTTGCCCTCAAAAAAGAGCTCGTGCCGGGTGCGGACCGGATCGAGCCCTGGGACCTTGCGTACCTCACCGAACAACAGCGCAAACGGCAGTTCGCGCTCGACAACGAGGCGATCCGGAAGTACTTCCCGTTCGATACCGTGGTCTCCGGCATGCTTGGGATCTTCGGCCCGCTCTTTGGCGTCCGGTTCGAAGTTGTGCCGGGCGCGCCGGTCTGGGCGCCGGGCGTCCTGCTTGTCAGGATCACGGACAGCGCCGACCACCGGACCCTTGCGTACATCTATCTCGACATGTTCCCCCGGGACGGGAAGTACGGGCACATGATGATGGTGCCCCTGATCGCGGGCCGCCGGACGCAAAACGGGTACTCTGTCCCGGTCACCGCGATCGTGGGCAATTTCCGCGCACCCTCGGGAGATACCCCTTCGCTCCTCACCCATGACGATGTGGAGGGGCTCTTCCACGAGTTCGGCCACGCGCTCCACGGCTGCCTTACAAACGTCCCGTATGCGAGCCTTGCGGGATCAAGTGTTGAATGGGACTTTGTCGAGACGCCTTCGCAGGCGCTGGAGAACTGGGCCTGGGAGCCAGCCGTGCTCGACGCAGTCTCGGGGCACTATGCCCGGCCGGAGGAGAAGCTCCCGAAAGCGCTCTGCGACCGGATCATTGCCGCCCGCGACCTCGGGGCAGGCCTCTTCTATACCCGGATGCTCGTGATCTCGTCCGAGGATATGGCATTCCATACCGCGAAAGGCCCGGTCGATGTGACTGCAACCGGGAACCGTGTCTACCGCGAGCTCATGGGGATCGAACCTTTGACAGGCGGCCACGAACCGTCGACCATCGGCCACTTCATGGGCGGGTACGATGCCGGGTATTACAGTTACCTCTGGGCCGAGGTGTATGCCCTCAATGTCTTTGCCCGGTTCAAAAAAGACGGTCTCTTCAACCCGGCAACCGGCGCACAGTACCGGCACACTATCCTCGAACAGGGCAACATGCAGGACGGGAATGTGCTCCTTTTAGAATTTCTGGGAGCTCTGCCCACCATGGAACCCTTCTACGAGCGGCTCCATATCCGGCCGCCGCAGCACAACAGCCGGTAAACCTGCCTCCCCAAGCGTTTCTCTTATCTCCCCCCCGCCCCCATTATCCTGTGTGATACACGAGCCGCCGGTAAAGAAGATCCTGTACTGGTGCGACCGGTGCAATGTCCCGCTGATCGGCCGGACCTGCTCCTGCAAAGGGGAGGGGCGGGCGATAGAACTCCTCCAGCCGTATGATGTACGCCCGGCGCTTGCCGCCGACATGGCGCTTATTATCCGGCTCGTGCGGGAGCGCTTCGGGAACATTCCCGTTCCTTCAGTCCTCCTCCTCAACAAGACCGGCGGCGTTGACCGGGCAGACCTCGTGATCGCCCACGGGTACCGGTTCGGGTGGCTCACCTTCGACCCGGTGGAACGGAAGTTCTCGTTCGACCTCTCGCCCGAGGCGCTCCCCTTTATCCTCAAGCACGTGACAAAAGGGATCGTTGACCTTGAGACCGGGATCGAGGCCCCCGCAGGCCCGGGCCGGATGGGGGGCAAGAAGTTCCGGCTCAAAAACCCCGTGCCCGACGGCACCGCGATCGTGAAACTCAAGAACCGGTACGGGACCGGGGCGGTAAAGAGCGGACAGGTCCGGGTAAAGGAACTTGCCCCGGTCGAGACCCGGACCGCGCCGAACCCGGGCTGGGCGCAGGTGATCGAACAGAACCAGTACCACCTGAAAAACCTCGAGCGCAGCGCCATACGGATGATAAAAACCCATATCCACGACCGCCCGGTCTGCAATGTCTCATTCTCGGGGGGGAAAGACAGCACCGCGGTGCTGACGCTTGCCAGAAAAGCCGGCATAACCGATGCGTTCTACCTCGACACCGGTATAGAGTTCCCCGAGACCGTTGCGTTTGTGCGATCGCAGGGAGTGCCCGTGATCGAAAAAGCCGGGGACTTCTTTAGTGCCGTAGAAAAGGCCGGTCCGCCGGGCAAGGACAACCGCTGGTGCTGCAAGCTCTTAAAACTCCGTCCCCTCCAGATCCACCTTGCAGAGGTAGGGCCCTGCGTGACCATCCAGGGCAACCGCTGGTACGAGTCATGGAACCGGGCTGCACTCGAGGAGACCAGCCAGAACCCGGCCAATCCCCTCCAGCTTAATGTCTCCCCGATACGGAACTGGCGGGCGTTAGAGGTGTTCCTCTACCTCTGGTGGCAGAAGGCGGAGATCAATCCCCTTTACGAGAAGGGGATCGAACGGATCGGGTGCTGGGTCTGCCCCTCCATGCTCGAAAGCGAGTACGAGGGGCTCCGGGCCACGCACCCGGAGTATGCAGCGCGGTGGGATTCCTTCCTTAAGAAATGGGCAGAAAAGAAAGGCCTGCCCGAAGCCTTCCACCAGTGGGGCCTCTGGCGCTGGAAGGCGCTTCCCCCCAAGATGCGGGAGCTCTGCCGGGACCGGGGCATCCCGGTCCGGGACGATTACACGCTCCAGGCAGAACCACCGGTGGAGCACGAAAAGACGGTTGAAATAGCACAAGGGAGTACCATGGATCAGCATATGTCCCAGACGGCTGTTGGGGAATACGATGTGGATGCAATCCGGCGTGACTTCCCCATCATTTCCGATATTATCTACCTCGATAATGCGGCCACCAGCTTCTCGCCCGAACCCGTGGTAGCGGCACAGGTCGAGTTCGAGCACAACTACCGGGCAAACGTGGGCCGGGGCGTCCACCGGCTCACGAGCATTGCAAGCCAGCGCTACTGGCATGCCCACGAGAAGGTGGCGGACTTTATCGGCGGAAAAGACGGGGTTACCGTCTTTACCCGGAACACCACCGAGTCCATCAATATGGTTGCACAGGGCCTTTCCTGGAAGCCCGGCGACCGGGTCATCACCACCATTCTCGAACACCACTCAAACCTGCTCCCGTGGAGGCATCTCGCGCGGCAGGGTGTTGCCACCGATATTATCGGTATCGGCCCCGACTATGAGCCCGATCTCGATGCGCTTGAAAAAGCGATCGCCGGGTCCACCCGGCTCGTGGCAATCACCCAGGCATCGAACGTGCTCGGCGTGGTTACCCCGGTAAAAGAGATTGCAAAAATCTGCCGCGAGAAGGGAGTCCTCCTCCTTGTGGACGGGGCGCAGGCCGTTGCCCATATGCCGGTCAATGTCAGGGATCTTGGCTGCGACTTCTACTGCTTCTCGGGGCATAAGATGTCCGGGCCCACCGGGACCGGCGTGCTCTGGATGAAGGAGCCCGGTATCGAGCCGTCCCTGCTCGGCGGGGGGATGGTCGACGCGGTGACCGGCGACGGGTACACAAAGGCGCCGGGCTACCAGCAGTACGAGGCGGGGACCCCGAATATTTCCGGCGGCATCGGGCTTGGCGCTGCCGTGGACTACCTCCAGGCCATCGGCATGGACCGGATCCACACGTACCTCACCGGCCTCACGGACCGGCTTATCGGTGCCCTTTCCGGGAACCGCAGCATCCATGTCTATGCTCCGAGGGACCCGGCCCGGCGGATCGGCGTGGTCTCCTTTACTGTGGACAACTTCCACCCCCATGAGGTGGCACAGCAGCTTGACGAGGCAGCGGACATCATGGTCAGGTCCGGCCACCACTGCTGCCAGCCGCTGGTGGAAAGCCTCGGGCTTCCCGACGGGACCGTGCGGGCGAGCCTTGCCTATTACAATACCCGGCAGGACATTGACCTGCTTGCGGCTACGCTCGAAGAGATTACCCGGTAAGGTTTCGTTGAGGGTCTGGGCTCTTTCTCAGGATTTCTACAGAGCACATTTTTTTTAGAATTCCTCAGTTGTAGATCCTCCAATTTGATCTTCGATCATTTCCCATGCTTTGCTCACGGATAGCGGTGTGCGGATTGTTTCGCGTATCTTGGAGTTATATTCAAAGAACAACTTTTTAATATCGTTATTCGATATTCCAAGAGTCTCGCCTAACTGTAGTGCCCTTTTTATATTGTATGGTGCGAGGAATCCAGATTTGGGGTCAAACCGTTTTATTCCCGGTGAAGGGCGACCCCCTAATCCCCCAAGGTTATTCTGGCCGTTAAGATCCAGATAACAGATCGACAGATAAAAAATAAGGGCTCCTTTAAGATCCCCGATATCTTCTGCAAGTTTTGCTTGCAGACCTAAAACATTGGTGTAGAAACCCCAATCGTTTCGAGAAGCGAAGTACCTACACTCTTCTGTTAGAAAGGCAGTCATCACCTCATAATTTGAAGGTTCGCGCCCGAGATGGGCTGTAACTTTCTGACGTGTGGTGTTGTAAGTACGTTGTTGTCGATTGTCAAAATCCCCCCGTTTTATTCTGATCTGTCGATCCACTTCGATTACCTGATCTATGGTAAGAAGGACTTTTTTATTGTCGAATGGACGTGTCCGTACAACAAATGTTTTTTTGCATTCCGGGCACTCTTTTTTTCGGCCAGGCATCTTTTCAAATTTATGTCCACAATATGGGCAAACAGGATCAGCACTTCCAATCGCTGTATATTCACCGGACGTTTCCTGTCCCTGATAGCGGAATGCAAAACCCGGTTTTACCACAGGTTTGTCGCCTGTTGCAGTTTTTTTCCCAAAAAGCCATTCGAGAAATCCCATGAATCACCCTCTCATCTTACATTATCATGAATGTTTCACATTCGTACTGTCCCGTTCTGATAATTGGTCCAGGTAATGTGCATTAGGGAATCCGGTTTTTCTCCCTCCTCCATTGCCGCTCAGCCACGGTTTATTACGCCCCCCGCCCTATCTACCGGTATATCCGGTGAACACCATGGACAACCAGATCTTCTGCGACGTCTTTTCACGGGCAAGGGAGCAGCACCCCCTCGTCCACCACATCACCAACTACGTGACGGTCAACGACTGCGCCAATATCACGATCTGCGCCGGGGGAGCGCCGGTCATGGCCGATGCCCGGGAAGAGGCCGGGGAGATGGCCGGCTTTGCCGGGGCACTGGTCTTAAACATCGGGACCCTGAACGCCGGTATCATCGAGAGCATGATCCTTGCCGGGAAGGCGGCAAACGAGCGGGGGATCCCGGTCGTGCTCGACCCGGTCGGTGCCGGGGCAACAAAGCTCCGGACCGAGAGCACCCGGCGCCTCTTTGACAAACTCGATATTGCGATTGTCAAGGGTAATGCCGGCGAGATCGGGACACTTGCCGGTGCCGATGCAAAGGTCCGCGGCGTGGATTCGGCAGGAGTTACCGGCGACCTTGTCGGCATTGTCCGGGACTATGCGGAATCCGCGGGCATCACGGTTGTTGCAAGCGGGGCGACCGACATTATCAGCGACGGGAAACAGGTCCTCTTTGTGAAGAACGGCCATCCGATGATGGGGACAATCTCGGGGACCGGCTGTATGGCCTCCTCGGTCACCGGGATCTGTGCAGCGGTCTCTTCCGATAGGGTTATTGCTGCGGCAACGGCCCTTGCAGCATTCGGGCTTGCCGGGGAGCGTGCAGCGGCCCGGGCAGCAGGCCCGGGGTCATTCAAGGTCGCGCTCTTTGACGAGATGGCTGCGCTTGACCCGGCCGATCTCAGGACCGGTGCCAGAGTCACCACAGTGTAAACGATATGGCCTACGATCTCTACGTTGTCACCGATGAGCAGATCGGGAAGGGGCGCTCCCATGCGGAGATCGCCCGGCTTGCCTGTGCCGGGGGGGCCGATGCAATCCAGCTCCGGGATAAGTCCCGGTCACCGGAGGAGCTTATCACCATCGGCCGGGAGATCCGGGCAATCACCCGCACGGCCGGGGCGCTCTTTATCGTCAACGACAGCCCTGGCGTGGCGCTTGCCTGCGGTGCGGACGGTGTCCACCTCGGGCAGGATGATATGGCGGCGGGCATGGCCCGGTCGCGTGCACCCCGTCCGTTTATTATCGGGATCTCGGCAGGCTCGGTTGATGAAGCCATTGCAGCCGAAGAGGCCGGGGCAGACTACGTAGCCTTAAGCCCGGTCTTTGCAACAGCATCGAAGGACAATGCCGGCCCCGGCCAGGGCCTCGCGGTCCTGCGGGAGATGAAGGCCGCGGTCTCCATCCCGGTGATCGCCATTGGCGGGATCACAAAAGAAAATCTCGGGGACGTGATCGTTGCCGGTGCCGACGGCGTTGCCGTGATCTCAGCGGTCGTCGCCCAGCCTGATATCGCCGCAGCAGCCCGCGATCTCAAAGAACGGATCGCAGGGGCAAAGGAGGAACGCCGGGGATGACCGACCTTACCTTCGTGCTCCACGAGCACTTTTCAAAGCACCACCACTTCGATTTCCGGCTGGAGCACGGGGAAATGCTCGCGAGCTGGGCTGTCCCGAAAGGACTTCCCGAGAAAGCGGGCGAACGCCGGCTCGCAATACAGGTGGAGGACCATCCCCTTTCCTACGGGGGCTTTGAAGGCACAATCCCCGAGGGCGAGTACGGAGCGGGCGAGGTGAAGATTGCTGATGCCGGGACCTACGAGACGCTCGTATGGACCGATGAGCGGATCGAAGTGGTGCTCCACGGGAAGATACACACCGGGAAGTACGTTCTCCTCCGGTTCAGGAAAGCCGGCGAGAAAAACTGGATTATCCTCAAAGGAAAGGATACCTGAACCATTTTAATCCCTCATGCCGATGATGAATGCATGAGGCTTTTCCTGACGGTTTCCCTGCTCGCCCTTGCTGCACTGTTCATCCTTGGTGCGGGCTGCACTGCCCCCGGGCCTGCCCGCAACGATACGCCCCCTGCGGGATCGCCGGTTTCCCTTTCCATAACATCGGATATCACCCGGTTTACCCCGACGATGTCCTCTACCGTGGGGATCGGGCTCACCCCCCAGGTCAGCGGCACCCTCCCGCCGGACTTTATGATGTACATCTGGAAGACCGATTACGGCCATTTCCTCGGCTGGAGCGCCCCGGAGTATACGGTCGGCGACCTGGGAACCACGGTTACGACCGGGAACGTGACGAAGGTATACTGGACCTATCTCGGGGAGAACAAAAGCGGCAACCGTCCTCCGGTCCATATCACCCTCGATCTGGTTGACCGGGCAACCGGCGCCACGCTCGGGCATGCGGAGCGGGTGATCGGGTGGGATACCAGAAACGATACCGCGGTGATCGGATAGTTCCGTTGCCGTAGTCAATACCTATTTAGGCCGGGGGGAGGGATTCACTGCTATACAGGAGGGAAAAAGGGAATGCCAGACAAAAAAGACGGAAGACTTGAACTGCTGACCGACAAGAACAGTGCACTCGTGCTCGTGGACTACCAGCCCACGATGTTTGCGGGTGTTGCATCGGGAGACAAGACGATCATCCGGAACGCAGCCTACTGTGCGGCAAAAGCGGCACAGATCCTCAATGTCCCGGTCGTGCTCTCGGCAATCAACCCGGCCGGCAACGGGAAGTTCCTTGCGGAGATCGCCGATCTTTTCCCGGGGCAGGAAGTGTATGCCCGTGCCGTGCCCAGTTTTGATGCGTTCGAGGATGAAAAGACCTTGAACGCATTCAAAAAGACCGGTAAGAAAAAGCTCGTGGTTTCCGGCCTCTGGACGAGCATGTGTTTTGCCTACACGGCCCTGCACGGCATCCGTGAGGGGTACGAGGTGTACTGCCTGATAGATGCCGGTGGCGATTCCACACCGGACGCCCACAAGTACGGGATCGAACGGATGCTCCAGGCAGGGGTCGTCCCGATCACCGTTGAATCGCTGGTCTCGGAATGGATGCATGAGTGGACCAACCCGAAATCCGGGGAGCTCGTCAAAGAAGTGTACTCCCGGTACGGCTACATGATCGGCCTTGGCCGGCAGTAACCCCCAAAAAAACTGCGGGCAGCAGCCATTATGGCTGGTGCCTTTTTTTTTTAAAATCTGCGGCGTGAAAACCCGGGCCCTGGATTCTTCTGTACGGTGCATGGTCATTTCACGAGTGTAATCTGCCGTTTCCCCGGGTGCCTGTTTCACAACTCTTAAGTGCCCCCATGGCGATTCACGATCGTAAATAAAGGTGAAGACCCATGTCCGTCGAAGAAAATATGCGCCTCATGCAGACGCTGGATGATGCCTGGAACTCCCAGGACTGGGAAACATTCGAGAAACGCCATGCACAAGAGGTCGATGTCTTCTGGCCGGCACAGGCAGGCCCGACCCATGGCCGCCACTCCCACAAGGACGAAGCGGTCGCCTTCTTTAAAATTTTCCCGGACAACAAGGTCGGGAACCGGCCGTACAAGATCTTCTTTGGCCAGGGCGACTATACGTGCTCTGTTGCCGAGTTCACGGGGACGTTCAGGGGCCCGATGACTGCGCCGGACGGAAAAGTGATACCGCCTACCGGGAAGAAATTCAAGGTAGATTTCTGCACGGTCGCGCACTGGAAGAACGGGGAGATCGTTGAGGAGAAGCTCTTCTACGACAAGATCGCCCTGATGCAGCAGATCGGCCTGATGTGAATATCTCACCGGAACAGGAGCCGGGATGACCGGGCGCACGCTCCGTTTTGGAGTCGTTTCCCCGGGTAACCCCGGCGTTAAAAAAAGATAAAAAAAAATACCGGGAATGCCTGGCATACCATGAAAGAGACTATACAAAACTCCGGGGAACCGGAAAACACCTCCATGAAGATTACCGTCACCAAGAACGGCCCCTATATCGTGACCGGCGGCGTGCCGCTTATCCAGATGGAGATCTGCAACGATGACGAAGGCAACTGCCGGACCTGGCGGGAAGTGAAACGTTATCCCGTACAGGAGACCTATGCCCTCTGCCGGTGCGGCCATTCAGAGAACAAACCGTTCTGTACCGGGATGCATGCGAAGATCGGCTTTGACGGTACCGAGACTGCGGGAAACGAGCCTTACCTCAGGCACCCGCGGATCATCCGCGGCCCGGAACTTGAACTGCACGATTACGAGAACCTCTGCGTCCATGCCCGGTTCTGTATGCGGGCTGGCGGGATCTGGAACCTCACCGGACAGTCGGACAACCCGGAGGCCCGGGAGATCGCGATTGAGGAGGCCTGCAACTGCCCGTCCGGCAGGCTTGTCATGAAGGACCGGGAGACCGGAAAGGTCATCGAGCCCGAACTGGAGAGATCCATTGTCATCATCGAGTATCCCCCGCGCGGGGAACACGGGCCGCTCTGGGTCCGGGGCGGCATCCCGGTGGTATCCGCCGACGGGAAACCGTACACGGTCAGGAACCGGCTCACGCTCTGCCGGTGCGGGAAATCCGAGAACAAGCCGTTCTGCGACGGCAGCCACGTACCGCACAGATGAAAAAATCCTTTTTCGGAGGGAAAAGAACATGAGTTTTGTCAGGGTTGCAACAGCAGGCGAGATCCCCGAGGGATCGATGAAACATGTGGAGATCGGGGAGACCGAGATCTGTATCGCCCATACCGGCGGGACATTTTATGCCATCGGGGACCGGTGCGGCCACGAGAATGCCCGGCTCTCCCGGGGCTCCCTGATGGGAACTATCGTGACCTGCCCCATGCATGCCTCGCAGTTCGATCTGACTACCGGCAAACTGATGTCCGGGCCGGTGCTCGAACTCGACGGGATTAAGGAGATGTTTAGTGGCTGTCCCGAAAAGGTAAAAGAAAAGGTCGGGCAGATGTTCGCGGGCATTGCCGATGAGCAGCGCCTGATAAAGACCTACGATATGCCCGTCTACCCGGTAAAAAAAGAGGGCGGCGACATCCTGGTCGACCCCAGCGGCACAAAATAAGAGATCCGGTATCCGGATCGAACTCCCGTGGCCGGCACCGGGTGTCATGCCCGGTCTCCCGGTTGGTACTGCCCGTACCTTTATCCCCCGTTTCTTCCCATTGCCTCATTATATGCACCAGGCAAGAAGCATAGCATGGAAATCCCGCTCCCGCGGGACGCTGGAAGGGGCGGGGGTCCGGCTCCACCGGGCCTTTGGCTACCCGGAGATCCCGGCCTTTGACCCGTTCCTGATGCTCGACGACTTCCGGGCCGACCGGCCGGAGGATTACCTTGCCGGTTTTCCCTGGCACCCCCACCGGGGGATCGAGACGGTAACCTATATGCTCGAAGGGACCGTTGAGCACGGCGACAGCATGGGCCATTCCGGCACGGTCGATGCCGGCGGGGTCCAGTGGATGACGGCCGGTTCCGGCATCGTCCACCAGGAGATGCCAAAGCCGGTGAACGGCAGGATGGGGGGTTTCCAGCTCTGGGTCAATCTCCCCCGGGCGGACAAGATGATGGACCCGCGGTACCAGGAGATCACGGCTGGCGAGATCCCCATGGCCGTACTCCCGGGAGGTGTGAGTGCCCGGGTCATCTGCGGGACGATTGCCGGGGTCACCGGCCCGGTCCGCGATATCATGGCAGAGCCGGAATATCTCGATATTGCGCTTGAACCGGGAGCGCAGTTCTCTCACCCGGTACGGCCCGGATATACGGCCGCTTTCTACGTCATCGGTGGCAGCGGCAGGTTCGATCCGCACCAGGGAGAGGAGATGGGGGACGGTAGCGTGGGGTTATTTGGCGAAAGCGGGGATGCGGTCGAGGTCCATGCGGGCAAAAACGGCGTGCGGTTCCTGTTCTTCTCGGGAAAACCCCTCCGCGAACCCATTGCATGGGGCGGTCCTATCGTCATGAATACGCAGGAGGAACTACAGCAGGCATTCGACGAGTACGAACGCGGCACGTTCATTAAAACAACCGCCTCCGGTGAAGAACCGTTCTGAAGGAAAAAAAGAGCCCGGGATGAGGAGAGTGCCCTCCTCATAACCCGTACATGACCAGCGCCCAGAATATGCCGACGATCAGGATGGCAACCGCAGCCACCACGATCCCCGGCCGCACTCCTGTTATCCCGGGGATAGTCCCTTCCGGGAATGCGCCCCGGTTTAAGATCGTGCGGTCAAGTGCGGGATAGAGCCGTGCAAAGATGCCGGCGCCGAGAACAATGCCTGCCATACCGACAAGGGCGTCGAGCGCCCCGGTCCCTGTTGCGACAGCTGCCGTGCCCGGGCAGTACCCGAGAAGGGCAAAGCCGGCCCCGAAGATGAGGCCGCCGATCACGGTCGCGCCTATGGATCCCGGCTTCGTGTGGAGCCGGACAAGGCCGGCTGCCTTCATCACGTAGATCCCGATCATCCCCACGAGAACCGCGGAGAGCATCACTTTTAGAACTGTAAAGTCGGTGAGCAGGAGCTGTCCCAGGACCGCGTTGTATGCCGCCACCCCGCCTTTCTGGAGCAGGAAGCCAAAGGCAATCCCCGAGAGCAGCCCAAGGACGAGCTGGACCTTGTTGCTGGATCGTACCTTTTCTAGGGTCAGACCGGGCATTTAGATCACCGTAAATCCGTACAGCATTCCTGCCACCAGGATACCGCCGGCAAAGAAGCAGATCGCTGCCACCCAGCTCGAAAGAGCGAGCTGGAGGGTGCCAGAGATCCCGTGGCCGGAGGTACAGCCGCCGGCCCAGCGGGAGCCAAGCCCGATAAGGAGGCCCCCGATGAGTGCAACAGCGAGACGCAGCGCAACGGAAGGACCGAATGCCGCGGCAAACATCGGCGGCACGGTAACAAACGAGAGCGAGCCGGAGAGGTACGCCGAGAGGAATCCCCCGATAATAACGCCTATTACCAGGAGCCAGTGCCAGTCAACCGCCGGGACAAACTTCCGGTAGTATGGCATCGCTGCGGTCTTTTCTTTGGAGATGGCGGATTCGATCATTCCCGCGGTGTTGGAGAACGCGGTCGAACACCCGAGCGGGTGGTCCGAAAGCAAAAAGACCGTCCAGATCAGGACACCGATCCCTGCTCCCGCAATATACGGCGACCAGGTCGCCATGGCAAGCCATGCGGACATGGTATCTCTGATATGGGGGATGTATTTGTACCCTGATATACTCCTTTACATGGAGGCATAATCTCCCTATGGAATCGTGTGCAGAAACAGAGAGAAGGCAGGTACTGTACCTCAGCAAAAGTATTATTGATAAATTGATTATATGTCTGAACAGCAATAGAATATTGATGGCATAACGATCCTGGAAAACCGGTGTACATTTATATGAAAGAAAAACATGGGCACTCTGCAAACCCACATCAGACCTCTATAAAATCCGAAGGACAATTACCTTTGACATTTTCAACAATCCTTCGTTCAATCTGCAGATTCGACATCATTATCCTCTTTCTTGTGCTTTTCCTTGTATACAATACCGTCACCGGAGTGGGGTTTATAAGTGGCGATGTTGCACCGGCATCGATTCTTCCCATAGCATTAATAACTAATCAAAATGTTTACCTGGATTTTGCCACGGCTTTTATTTCAAGCCCGGATTATTCGTATGCGTTCACCTTTGTTCACGGGCACTATGTCTCCATCTTCCCTGTTGTAACCCCGATTCTGGTCACCCCCTTATATGCCATCTCGTATATCCTGTGCAACGTCTTTACGGTCCCCTTTGGAGACAAGGATTTCTTTATCCTTGCAAAATCCTCCGCAGCCTTTGTTGCCGCCCTTGCCGGAGTTTTTGTCTATCTTTCAGGAAAAGAATTATTCTCAAAAAGAATTGCGATCCTTACCACGTTTGTTTTCGCATTTGCAACAAGTACCTGGTCGATCAGTAGTCAGGCACTCTGGCAACATGGTACAGCCGAATTGCTCCTCGCTGCCTCAATTTACCTTATAATAAGAAATGAAAAGAAGGAATCGCGGATACACATCCTCGTTCTGGGAATACTCTCGGGTCTGGTGATTTTTAACCGGCCTCCCGACTCTATTTTGCTGCTCCCAATTCTAGTGTATACAATCTGGTACCAAAGGAAAAAACTTCAGTTTTATCTGTTTGGGGGGTTAATGGGGGCCCTTCCGTTTATATATTACAATTACTCTCTTTTTGGGAATATATTTGGGGGATATGCTGAGAATCTCTCTCTTTTTGTACTAAACACTAATTTTTCTGTGCATTTCATAGGGCTTCTGGTCTCACCAAATGCGGGACTCTTTATCTTTTGTCCCGTTCTGATTCTCTCTATATTCGGGTTTTATCTTATCTGGAAGGAGCCAGCTTCCTGTAAAAAAACTCTACTACTAATAGCAGGTCTAGCAGTCGTATTCGAAATCATTCTCTATAGTTTTTATACCTACTGGGCCGCATCTGTGTTTTGTTTTGGTCCCCGTTATTTGACGGATTTGATTCCGATCCTATGCCTCTCTATCGGATATTTCCTAGAAGAATGGTTTGGGAAAGGTGCCTCCAGACATCTAGGATTAAAAAAATGGGTTGTCTCCATAATAGTCTGCGGGCTGGTAGTTTCCTCAGTGTGTATTCAGTTTGTTGGCGCTTTTTATTATTCCTGGAGTTCAAATGAAAACCAAGCGATGAATGACGATCGTGTTTGGAACCTTTCGGACTCTATTATTGTTAACAGTTACATCGCCGGGTCTCAGGCAGTCCCGGGTGTATTTGTCTATACTCTGCCCCCCCTACCCCCCCTGTTAGAATATTCCTTCCCGCAAAAGACCTGAGGAACGAATAACCAATAATAGGATCTTTTCATCAGTATGCGATGGATATTCTTGCGGTCTTCTATCTCGTTCACCTGAGAATATGCCGTGGTGTTCGTACATATTTGGTAAATATCCCCGTATCCGGGCACGGGCTAGGCAGTAAAAGGTAAAACAAGAATAAATGGATCAGAGCCGCCGGAGGGACTTGAACCCTCGACCTGCTGATTACGAATCAGCCGCTATACCGCTAAGCCACGGCGGCGCACTGCCTCACAATATCGACCTGTACGCTAATAAAATCTGTGTTTGGTGGGGGGTTTTATGAGTACCCGCGAAGCGTGGTCACGCTCTCGGCGGGGTGCGCTTCCTTTGCCGGGGAGATGGTGCCGAACTTGCCCTCGTAGTCGGCAACGGTCTTCTGGAGGACGGCGAGCAGGTTCTTTGCGTGCGCAGGGGTGATCGAGACGATTGCCTTTGCCCGGGCCTGGTTGACCTGCGGGAGCTGGTGGAGGAAGACGAACGTGAACTCGTCGTCCTTGTACGCGATCTGGATCATGTTGCTGTACACGGGGTCGAGCGTGGGGGGGATATTGACGGAGATTTCCTGACCGGTCATACCGGATCTGTACTCTCTGCTGGTATGAATAGTTCGTGGGGGATGCGGGGGTCCGGTTTCGCCCATAAGTATATGTGGCCGGTTTTCCTCGTTCCTGTAGAGGAATTATTCTGGCAGACGGGGACCGGCATGTCACGATCTCGGAGCTGGTGCGGGTGCATACCTGCCCGGTCCGGTTTTACTACGAGAAGAACGAGCCCGTGACTGAGTCGGACCGGTATGCGATCTGCAAGCAGATCTCCTACCATCTCGGCAGCCCGCTTGTTGCAGATGCGATCTGGGACGAGGTGCTCACAGTCCGCCCGAAGACCGACCCGGTGCTCCGTGAATTTCTTGACATCTGCATTGCGTCCTGCAAAAAGCACGCGTGGGAGCCGGCGGCACAGACCGATGTGACGGTGGTCTCACAGAAGCACGGGATTGCCGGCATGATCGACCGGGTGGCAGCGGACGGAACCTTCTCGATCGTGCGGGCGGCAGGAGCCATGCCCTTTGGCACCTATGCGGCAGACCGGCTCCGGATTGCGGGGATCGCCCTCTGCCTGGAGGAGATGACCGGAAAAGAGGTCGAGGGCGGCCATGTGGAGTATATCCCCGACGGTATGTCGCGGTACCATGCGGTCCAGCCCCGGGACCGGCGCCAGCTCCTTTCCACGCTCCACACCCTCAAAGGGATTAACGAGGGGAAGGCGCCGGCCCACCCGCTCAATGCTCCGTGTAACCGGTGCAAGTACAAGGTCCGGTGCGAAGAGAGCGGCGGGCACCGGCTGAGTGAGTTGTTGTAGGGGGTACCCCCCACCCGCCCCGACACATGGGGGGGAGGGTGACCCCCCAAAGAAAAAAAAGAGGGGAGGGGGGTGGGGGCCACCCCCCCACCACCGGAAACGGGATGCCTGCCGTTTCTGCTGGGGAACCCGAGGTCGGATCCCATGGAATCTCCGACGGCAGGAGTCCGGCCGCGGGGATTATTTCTTGCAGGGCAGGGGGCCGGTCCGGGCCCGTTGGGGGGAGGGGGTACCCCCCACCTCCCCTGGCACATGGGTGGGGGGTGATCCCCCTGTTGAAAAAAAGAAGGAGGGGGGGTGGGGGCCACCCCCCTCCCCCTCCTACCGCTGCCGGGCGGGCCCGGCCCGGTTTTTTCAAGAAGAATTTTGAATCCCCATAACGAATCTACTACGCATACTTTTCATGACCGTTCCTTTTCCGGAGGCAAAACTGCCCGAAAACCTTGCGAAAGGCTGCGTGCTCTGTTACCAGGGCGCAAAGATGGTGCTCTTTATCACGGGACGCTGCCGCCGCTCCTGCTGGTACTGCCCCCTCTCCGAAGAGCGAAAGGGAAACGACGTCATCTTCGCAAACGAACACCGTATCACCACCCCGGCGCAGGCACTGGAAATTGCGGAGCGCATGAGCGCGCTCGGCACCGGGATCACCGGCGGCGAACCGCTCACCTGCCTTGACCGGGTCGTAACCTTCGGGAAGGCCCTCAAAGACCGTTTCGGGCCGGACCACCAGATCCACCTCTATACCGCACAGGCCCCGACAAAGGAAGAGCTCGCCCGGCTCAAAGGGGTCGTGGACGAAATCCGGCTCCACCCGCCCCGCGAATGCTGGGACCATATCTGCGACACGGAGTTTATCGCATCCGCAAAGATGGCAAAGGAGATGGGCTTTGACATCGGGATCGAAGTTCCCGCACTCCCCGGCCTTGAACTGCTCGTCCCCGCCCTCCCGTACCTCGATTTCCTCAACATCAACGAGCTCGAATGGGGCGAGACAAACGCCGACGATATGCGGGAGCGGGGCTATGAGCCGGCCGACGGCGTGCACAACGCCATTGCCGGTGCCAGTGAATGGGCAGAGGAACTGGTCCGTCACAAAAAGGTCCACTGGTGCTCCTCGTCGTTCAAGGACTCGGTCCAGCTGAGAGAGCGCCTCAAGCGCATAGCGGAGAACACCGCCCGGCCCTTTGACGAAGTGACCGAAGACGGGACCATTGTCTACGGCGTGCTCGACCTCCACCCGGGCACCCGGGACGAGGTCGTTGCCCGGTGCCGCAAATACCTCGCGGACGATGAATTTTTTGACTGCGGCGACCGGGTCGAGACCGCGTGGTGGCTCCTTGAAGAATACAAGGAGAAGATCCCCGGGAAAAAGTCCGTGGTCGAGCGGTATCCCGACGGCGGGATGGTTGTCGAGGTGACCCCGTTATGAACACCGGCGCGATCCTCCGTCCCCTGTACGAGAAGTACCTCGCGATGCAGTGCACAAAAATCCCGACCCATATCGCCATCATCCAGGACGGGAACCGCCGTTTTGCAAAGGAGATGGGCCTCGACACTGCAAAAGGCCACCGGGCCGGGGCGGACAAGACCGAGGAGATGCTGGACTGGGCCCACGATCTCGGGATCCGGTATATCACCCTCTATTCGTTCTCGACAGAGAACTTTCGCCGCAGCGAGGACGAGGTAAAAGACCTCTTCCGGCTCTTTAAGGAGAAGTTTGTCCAGACGATCACCGACAAACGGGTCCACCGGTATAAGATCCGGATCCAGATGGTGGGGGACCGCTCAATGCTGCCCGACGACTTACGCAAAGTGGTCGAGTCTGCCGAAGAGGCCACCAAGGACTACCAGGGGTTCACCCTCAACATCGCGCTTGCCTACGGGGGCAGGAACGAGATCGTCCTTGCAGCGCGGGAGATTGTGGCAGATGTCCGCAACGGGAAGATCTCTCCCGAGGCCATCGACGTCCAGATGGTCGAGGACCACCTCCACGAGGGAAAGGGCATCCCGCCGGTCGATCTGATCATCCGGACGGGAAACGATTACCGGACCTCGAACTTCCTTCCCTGGCTTGCAAACGGCCACGAGTCGGCGGTGTACTTCTGCGCTCCCTACTGGCCGCTCTTCCGGAAGATCGACCTGCTGCGTGCGATCCGCACCTACGACCAGCGGATGCAGGCAAAGGCGCACTAGTCCCTTTTTCCTCCCGGCCGCGCGATCTTTTCGCGTACTATATTTCCCGGAAGAGACCAGATCGGGTAGAAGTGATCGTATGGGTGGGGGAGATGCAGACAATCCCGGGTGGCAGCAGGTACAGATCCTCGTGCGTTTGGATATCCTGAAATCGGCCGACAAGAGCCGGCTCGATATCAGCGACACCTGCAACCGTGCGCTCGCCGTAAAGCTCGGGATCGCGTACGATCCTGCCGCCCCGGAAAAGAAGAAGGCCGCACGGGTCATCATCGCGCAGCCGGGAGCGCCCGCACATCCGGTAAAACCCGCGGTTCCCCCGGCCCCGGTGATCAATGCCGAAGACCCCACGGTCCCGGGGAAGGTCATAAAAGAGCACAAGGAGAAGAAGGCGGTACCGGCAGCACAACCCCCGGCAGTGCCGGAACCCGCAGCCGCAAAAAAAGCCCCACAGCCGGCAGCACCCGCACCGGCCCCTGCGCCGATCCCTGGACCGGCGGGAAAGAAGGCTGCAAAGGGCAGCAAAAAAGAGGATGCGATCAAAAAGTTCGTCGGCACGAAGATCGCCCGGGAGACCGAGGAAGGCCCCGATGCCCTCATCGGAAAAGACGAGCTCTACGAGCGCTTTGTACGCTGGTGCCGGGAGCACGATCATGCCGTGCCCGACAAGAGGGCGTTTGCCGTTGCCCTCAAGAACAAGTACGCCTTCGGGGAACGCACCATTGGCGGCGTGCCGAGCTGGTACGGGATCCGGATAAAATAACGTTTACTTCCCGAACCGGCGGATCCGGGCCTGGTAGTCGCGGAGCACCCGTAAGAGATCAACCCGCCGGAAAAACTTCCAGTTGACATCGGAGAAGAAGAGTTCCGAGTATACCGACTGCCAGATCAGAAAGTCGGTTAAGTGGTCGCCCCCGGTCTTTACCACGATATCCGGGTCGTACCGGAACGTCAGGCAGGACTCTAAGGTCTTCTCATCGATCTCTTCCGGGGAGACGCCGTTTTTCGCGAGTTTTTTGATGCAGTCGGTGATCTCTTCCCGCCCGCTCTTTCCTATGGCGACCACGACCGCAAGACCGCTCCCGGAGACCTCTTCCTTATCTCCGTAGTGCAGGACAAGGCGTGCCATCTTTGAGATTTTCTTTATCGCAGGAAGGCATCGGGCGATCTCTTCGTCCGACAGGTGATTTACATGGAAGGTGAGGCTTTTAATCGCGGTCCGGTCCCCGCTTTCGGCCGGCAGGGGCGAGCGGGCCAGGGCTGCATTGATCTCCGTACACCATTCCGCCACCCGGGCGCACTTCCCCGGATCTGCGGCAAGGTCGGCACCGCTGAGCATGAAACAGATATGGCGTGGCAGGAGCTGGATCTGCAAAAGAAGCATCCGTTCATACAGCCAGTAGAACATCTGACATAACCGTTTGGCCGGGAAGGTTATGAGAGTTTACCCGATCCTGCCGGGGCGGTAAACGACCCTCTGTGCAGGTAAAAGTGCTTATAAGCCTTGTCAGGTAATGATCAAGCAACAGATGTACGCCTATAAGACCGGTATACCCCAGATCGATATGGCTACCGGAGGATTCGAGGCGGGGACAAACCTCCTCCTGCTCGCCCCGGCGCTCAGCTATGCCGAGCAGTTTGCGTACGCACTCACCAAGCCGCAGGCAGGGGAGTACTCCATCATGCTCTCCACCAACGAACGGGCCTCGGAAGTGACCGACCTGTTCAAGACGATCGGGGCCGACAAGCACTATATCGGCGTCATCGATGCCATCACCAAGAGCTCGACCCCCGGGGTCACGGATACCGAGCGGTTCATGTTCGTCACCAACCCCACCGATCTCACGGGTATCGGGATCAAGTTCTCCCACATGATCGAGACCATCTTCGACGGGACCTTCTCGGGGAAGGAGTCCGGGCTCTTCCCGCCGCCGATCCGGTTCTGCGTCAACTCGATCTCGACGCTCCTCATGTACCGGAAACTCGAGGTTCTCTACCAGTTCCTCCACGTGATGACGGCAAAGCTCAAGAAAGTCGAGGGCTTTGGGATCTACGTGCTCAACAACGAGGCCTTCGACGAGAGGACGGTCTCGCTCATCAAGCAGCTGATGACCATTGTCATCGAGATCAAGGTCGAACGGACGGATACCTATTTCCGGGTGATGGGGATACCCGGGGTAAACGCGGACTGGCACAAGTTCACGATCAATAACGGCCAGGTGGTGCTTGGATTATGATATCTACGGGAATGTACGGGATCGACGATATGCTGGGCGGGGGAATCCCCGACGGCAGCCGGGTGCTCTACAGCCTCGACCCGGGAGTCGACGGCCAGCTTTTTATGATCTCAACGCTCTACGAGGCGCTCGAACAGAAACGATCCTGCCTTGTCATCATCCCGCATACGACCGTGGAGGCGTTCCTGCACGATGTGGAACACCTGCGGGGCCATACGATCCGGCCCGAAGAGCAGACCGTCACCTTCATGGACAGCACCGACCGGGAACGGATCCGGCGCCAGGCTGGAAAGAGCGGCCAGATGGTCAAGGCATGGCAGGACCGGATAAAGAAGGTCTGTACCGAGAAAAAGATCGAGGTGCTCTTCGGGTACTTCGATGTTCTCTACGAGGACCTGGGACTCGAAAGCGGGTTATCCCTTCTCTCCTCGTCCTGCTGCACGAAAAAGTCCACCGTGATTGTGGAGCACCTCAACCTGGACGGGGATGCATCGCTCGATCTCCCTGAGGTCCGAAGAGCATTCGATCTGATCCTTACCATCAAGTCCTCATTCCAGCCCCTGCCGCACTTCAATTACTTTACCATCCTCTACACCTCGTGGTCGAACCAGCTCCGGCGCTCGGTGCCGTTCCAGGTGAAAAGAGGCCACATTGTCCCCTACATCCCCAAGATCGTGGTGACCGGGCCGCCGAACTCAGGGAAGTCCCGGTTCGTCCTGAACGCAACGGCCCTGGGGGTGTCGGTGGATCGCGTTGGGTGTGACGGCCCCGGTGTCACGACCGCCATGGATTTTGGCTGGTTGCACTGGGAGGACTTCGATATCACGCTCTACGGCACCCCCGGGCTGCCCCGGTTCGATGCAATGCTTCCGGGGGTATTGCGTAACGCGATGGGCGCGGTCCTTTTGGTGGACGCAACCGATTGCGAACAGCTTCCCCGGGCAAAACAGCTCTTTACAACCATCACAAAGATGCACCTGCCGGTCATTGTCGCTGCCACAAAGAAGGATATCCCCGGGGTTATGGGAGAAGACGAGATCCGTACCGGCCTTGGGATCGAAAAGGATGTGCCGGTCTTCCTGATCTCCGCCCTGCAGAAAAACGACGTGCGGGACGTCCTCGAATGCCTAGTGGCCTCCATCACCCGGATCATCAGCTGACCGTTCAGGAGGGAGACAACCTCAATGCTCACTTTTATCGGCCTTGGCCTGTTCGACAAGGAGGATGTTTCGGAGAAAGGGCTGCGCCTTATCCGGAATGCGGATTTTGTCTTTCTCGAAGGCTACACGTCCCGGCTTATGGGCGCACCCACCGGAGAGCTCGAAGCATTCTACGGCCACCCGGTCCGCGTGCTCATGCGTGCCGATGTGGAGCAGCACCCGGATGAGCTGCTCGACTGCGCAGCACAGGGGAACACCGTCTTTTTGTGTGCCGGCGACCCGATGGTCTCGACCACCCATGCCGATCTCCGGATCCGTGCTGCGGAGCGGGGTATCCCGACGGCAATCGTGCACGGCGCATCGATCGTGAGTGCGGTCTGCGGGTTATCGGGGCTCCAGAACTACCGGTTCGGGAAGTCCTGTTCGGTGCCGTTCCCACAACCCCACTGGAACCCGACCTCGCCGCTCGACGTGATCTGTGAGAACCAGGGCCAGCGGCTGCACACGCTGGTGTACCTCGATATCCAGGATACCCGGTACATGACGATAAACGAGGCTGTCGGCCTGCTCGAAGGAATGGCACAGAGAAAAGGGGTAACGATCCCGCTCTATGTGGGGATCGCCCGGGCCGGATCTGCATCCCCGGTGGTCCGGGCAGGCCCGGCCGATACGATTGCAAAAACCGATTTCGGCCCGCCCCTGCACATTCTCATTGTTCCCGGGGAGCTGCACGACATGGAGCGGCAGTACCTGGAGAGGTTTGCCGGCCTATGCTGATCGAGGAGTGCGGGACGCTCTTAAAGGTCGAACTGAGCGTGTCGGCAATCGTGCCGCCAAAGGATACTCCGCTCGGGGCGCTCGCTGCAACGGTCAAAGGGATGGTGCAGGCCTATGCAGATGACGGGGCAACCTTTGCACAAAAAGGCGATCCGGTAAACGCCCTTGCCTCGTACTATTACGGGTTTGGCTGGCTGCATTTCGGGATGGCATACGGCCTGCTTGCCCATGCCTGGGAGGAACCGGCCTGCCCGTTTGCCGCGCCGACCGAGAAGATTCCGCCCGCCCTTACCGGCAGGCTCACCGAGAAGACTGCCCGGTACCTCCGGCTGCTCGAAACTGCCTGTTCCTCGGTGGTGAGAGCGCCGGACAAGGAGACCGCAGCCGGTGCCTTTGCAGACCGGGTCCTCTCTGTCGGCACCTGCTATGCCCGCCACGGCAGGCTCCTCCTTCTCCGCGGGGAACGGGAGGAGGCCCTTGCCACGTTCAGTTACGGGCACGGGTGGATCGATGCCGGCGTGCGTGCGGGCCTGTTTACGGTCACTGCCAACCGGGAGATCTTCACGATCTGAAACGGCAGTGCGGGGGAAACTCCTTTCCGGTAAACTTGTTTATACTAGCCCTCCCAATCTTGTAGGATAAACAGGCGAAAGCCGGTAAAGACGGGGAGGGGACAATGGAGAAATCTCAAAGGAAATGGCTGTATATATCCATTGCATTCTCGCTCGTAGTCCTTGTCCTCATCCTTTTCTTCACCATCAATGCGAACACCATTGAATACCTCAAGAAGATCAATCCCTGGTTTTTGCTCCTTGCGTTCCTCACCCATATCCTGACCATGTGCTTCTGGGCGATGCGGGTGAAAAAGATGTCCGGATCGCTTGGCTACCCGATCAAGTTCTTCTATTCCTTAAATCTCGTTTTTGCCAACCTCCTTGCCGCAGCCGTCACCCCGGCCCAGGCCGGCGGTGAACCGGTACGCGTGCACGAACTCTACAAGGCAAAGGTCCCTCTCGGCGATGCAACCGCGATCGTGCTCATGGAGCGGGTGCTGGACGGCGTTGCCCTTGCCGGCCTTGCCGCGTTTGCGATGTTTGCCCTCACCGAGCAGTGGAAGAGTCTCGGGGCAATCTCGGAAGTAATGGTCTTTATCACGTGGATCTTCGTTGCAGGGTGCCTCGTCCTCTTCTACCTTGCCATACGGAGGCCCGATGTCATGAAGCGGATGGCAGACAAGGCTGCCCGGTTCTTTGCCCGCAAGTGGGAGCCCGCCAGGGTCACGGCACTCCTCGAACGCATTGAAAAAGAGATCGCCAATTTTCATGCCGCGGTGCTCAAGTTCGTCAGGACCGCAAAAGGCGGCCTTGCATGGGGGATGGTTTTTACCCTGCTCTACTGGGTCTCCGAGATTGTCACGGCGTCCCTGATCCTCATGGGCCTCGGCCAGCCCCCGCTCTTCTTTGAGTCGTTTGTGATCCAGCTTATTCTGGCGATCTTAATGATGCTCCCCTTAACCCCGGGCAGCTCCGGTATCGCCGAAGTCGGTGCAACCTCGATGTACGCCCTCTTCCTCCCGTCAGCCATTGTCGGGGTCTTTGTCGTCCTCTGGCGGGTCGTGCTCTATTACTTCAATATCGCGCTCGGGGTCATGTCGAGCCTTATTATCGTGAGGCGCGAGTCTGCCAAGCCATAACAGGTCCCCTTTTTTGGATCGGAAGGGAAAGAACGCGGCACCTCAACGCTTATCACCACAAGCGTCTACTGTCTCCTGAACGGACATGCCGGAACAGGTCAGGTGCGAGGTAAAAGGGGTTTTTGTCGTGATGAATAATGCCGTCACCGTTCCTGCGGTCGTACTGGTGGACGGTGCGGGCCGCCAGCTCCCGATCTTTGTCGGCCTCTGGGAGGCGGTCTCGATCAACAGCGCACACAATGGCGAGGTGCTGCCCCGGCCCCAGGCCCACGACCTGCTCCTTTCTGCCCTGGAACGGTACGGCATCGCGGTAAAAGGGCTCCGGATCGACAGCCTGGAAGACAGCGTCTATTATGCACAGCTGGACCTGTCAGGGAAAGGAAAAGACGAGAGCCTCGACTGTCGGCCGAGCGACGGGATTGCCGTGGCGCTCCGCGCACACGCCCCGATCTCTGTTACCGAAGAGGTGCTTGCTGCCGCGGAAACGGGAGATACGGTCGCCGATCTGGTCGATCTCTCCACCTTCCTTGGCAGCTGACGAATCTGCCTTATTTTCTCCGGTGTTCCAGTTCGCGGATCACATCGGCAAGATCGATGTCTGCGGCCCTGAGCGCGACGAGCAGGTGGAAGATGAGATCTGCTGCCTCCTCGGTGGTCCGCTGCGGTACGCCGTTTTTTACCGCAATCACAAACTCGTTTGATTCTTCGCCTACCTTTTCCAGCACCTTGTCGATCCCTTTTACATCCCGTAACAGGCGGCTTGTGTACGAAGCCTCGCTCGGGTGGTCGGCCCGGTCGCAGATGATCTCCCAGAGTTCGCGGATCACCGCCGGGTCAACCGGATCTTTTCCTGTCGCGCTCATGCAGTCTCCTCCTGTTGTGTCTTTTCCTGCTGTAAGAGGACTTCCCCGATCTCGATATTACAGAACCGGCGGCAGAGGATGCGCGCCTTCTCGATGTTGCACCCGGCTTTCCCTATCGCAATCCCGAGATCGCTTTTCTTGTTCACCAGAACATTGACCGGGCTGTCCTCTGCGCCCCGTTCGACCCCCGTGACCTCGGCCGGCTTGAAGATGTTGGTGATAAATGCCACCGGATCCTCGGCGTATTCCACCATCTCGATGCGCCGGCCCAGCACGTTCTGGAGCCGTTTTATGTTCTCGCCTTTTTTCCCGATAGCAAGGCCCATGTCTCCCTGCCGGATCACGTAGATCACCCGGTCGAACCTGTCGTCGATCACGCAGTCGAGCGCTGTCGACCGCGTGAGGATCCGGAGCTCTTCGATGTACCTTCGCTCCTTAAAACCGATATTGCGCTCCATTTTTAAAATCAATCCTATAGTATCCGCAGTTTTTAGTTTTCGTATTCGATGCTTGGATATGGATGGATCCGGATATACCGGAATGAAAGTTCCTGCCGGATTAAGAAATGATCACACGCTGATCGGCTAAAAAAGTTTGGAAAAAAGTACGGGACTTGATCCCGGAAGCTTCCTTAACGGATGCTGTAGGTGACGGTTACCTGGGCCGTGACCGTGATGCTGCCGGACTGGATTGGCGTCGAGGCTGCGACTTTGGCGCCTGCAGCGTCCATTGCCTGGTTGTACTGGCTGTAGGCAACAGGGGTGTACGACTGGGCGATATCGGCAGTGTTTGTCCCGGTGATGGTCACATTGAGGGCGGAAGCGACCGTGTCGGCATCGGCACGTGCATTAGTAACAGCCTTTGCGAGCGCCTGGTTCCGGAGCGCCTGGGCCTGGGCATCGGAGAGCATGAACTGGATGGAGTCTACCTGGTTGGCACCGGCGTTCACTGCAGTGTCGATGATCTGGCCGGTCTGGTTGGTGTCCTTTAAGGTCACCCGCAGGGTGTTTGTCACCTGGTAGGTCTTGACCTTCGAGCTAAAGACTCCCTTGTCGTCCTGGTATACCGGGGTGATGGAGTAATCGGTGGTCTTCATCTGGTCCCGGGGTACGCCGGCAGCCGCGAGGGCATCTACGACATTGTTCATGGCAAGGGAGTTACCGGACTGCGCAAGCTTGACATCGGAGTTTTCCGTCTGGACCGAGAAACTGATCGTGACCCGGTCGGGGGTTCCCATAACGGTGCCGGACCCGCTTACCGTGATGACGTGGTCGGGGGTGTCAGCTGCGGCCACGCAGCCGATCATCGCCATGGCAAAGAGCACCAGGGCACATACAGCAATTCTTGTTTTTTGCATGGTTTATCAGGCTCATAGTTGGAGACCGGGGAGATTAAAGATTGCTTTGACTGCGAAATTATTCGTAATTATCAAAAACCCAAAAGGAACAGACCCGGATTCTCGGCCCCCAAACTACATGAGCCGGCAGAGTCTATAGTACAGGCGATAGAGCATGGGAGCAACAATCGTCGAGAAGATCTTCTCACGGAAATGCGGCAGCGATATCAGGGCAGGCGAAGTGGTCATGGCACCTATTGACGGGGCCATGATTCACGACATTACCGGCCCGCTTGCCATCCGGAAGTTCTCCGAGATGGGAGGGAAACACGTCTTCGATCCGAAGCGTGTCATCATGCTCTTTGACCACCAGATCCCGGCGGATTCCCTTGAGGCGGCACAGAACCATGTGTTCATGAGGAAGTTTGCGAAAGAGCAGGGTATCTACAATTACGATATCAACGAAGGGGTCTGCCACCAGGTGGTCCTTGAAAAGGGCAGGGCAGCGCCCGGCGAGATCGTGGTCGGTGCCGATTCCCACACCTGCATGTACGGTGCGGCCGGGGCGTTTGCCACCGGTATCGGGTCAACGGACATGGGCTTTGCGCTCAAGTTCGGTACCCTGTACTTCAAGGTGCCCCAGACAATACGGGCAGAAGTCTCGGGAAAATTCCCGAAACGCGTAGGTCCAAAAGACCTGATCCTCGCGATTGCGGCAGATATCGGGGCCGACGGGGCAACCTACCAGGCGATCGAGTTTACCGGGAAGACCATGGAAAAGATGGACATGCCCGGGCGAATGACCTGCTGCAACATGGCCATCGAGATGGGCGCGAAAGCCGGCATCGTCCCGCCCGACAAGATAACGTGGGAGTACATGAAGGGCAGGCGGAAGATGAAACCGTTCGCGCTTGCAAGCGACGCCGATGCGAAGTACGCGGAGAAGCGGACGTATAATGTCTCCGATCTCGAACCGCAGGTCGCCATCCCCCACAACGTAGATACGGGCGTGCCGGTGGGAAAAGTCGAGGGAACCCATATCGACCAGGTCTTCATCGGCTCGTGCACGAACGGGAGATACGAGGACCTTGTTGAGGCAGCAGAGGTGCTGGGCAAAAAGAAGTTTAACCCGAAGGTCCGGGTGCTCGTGATCCCCGCATCCCGGGACGAGTACCTCAAGGCACTCGAACACGGCCTCGTGGAAAGGTTCGTGAAGGCAGGAGCCCTTGTGGAAGCCCCCTGCTGCGGACCCTGCATGGGCGGGTCGTTTGGCCTGATTGCGCCGGGCGAGGTCTCGCTTTCCACGTCGAACCGGAACTTCAAGGGCCGGCAGGGAAGCACCGAAGGGAAGGTGTACCTCTGTTCACCCGCAACAGCAGCGGCGAGCGCAATCAAAGGCGAGATCGCCGATCCGAGGGAGGTGTGAGCAATGGTGGCAAAGAAGACAGCAGCGGTAAAGAGCAAGGGTGCAAAGACGGCAAAGGCTCCCGCGGCAACCGCGGGAAGGGCCTGGAAGTTCGGCGATAATATCGACACCGATGCGATCATCCCGGGACGGTTCCTCGTTCTCAACACCCCGGAAGAACTTTCAAAACATGCCTTTGAAGGGACCCGCGACGAGTTTGCAAAGAAGGTTCAGGACGGCGACGTGGTGGTCGGCGGGAAGAACTTCGGGTGCGGTTCCTCGCGGGAACATGCGCCGCTTGCGCTGATCGGCTGCGGCATACACGTGGTGCTGGCACAGTCGTTTGCCCGGATCTTTTTTAGGAACTCCATCAATACCGGGGTGCTCCCGGTTGTCTGCCCGAAGGCCAATACCATCGCAGACGGTGCAAACGTCACCCTTCGCCTCAAGGAGGGCTTTGTGGAAGCTGACGGGAAGAAACTGGCCATCGAGCCGGTGCCTCCCTTTATGCAGAAGATTGCCGATGCCGGGGGGCTTGTCGAATACGCGAAAGGATTAAAGGAGGTGCCAGGATGTACAAAGTCGCAGCAATAGGCGGGGACGGGATCGGCCCGGAGATCGTGGCCGAAGGAAAGAAAGTACTCGAAGCAGCGGGAGAACGGTATAACTTCGATATCGAATGGACGGATTTCGATATCGGGGCGGACAGGTACTTAAAGACACAGGAGCTCCTGACCGAAAACGACCTTGCAGAGCTTAAGAAATTCAAGGCGATCTATTTCGGTGCCATCGGGGACCCCCGGGTCCAGCCGGGTATCTTGGAGAAGGGAATCCTCCTTGCCCTCCGGTTCTCGTTCGACCAGTACGTGAATCTCCGTCCCATCAGGTTACTTGACGGTGTCGAGACGCCGCTTGCCGGCAAGACCTCAAAGGACATTGACTTCGTGGTCGTGCGGGAGAACACCGAGGACTTCTATGTAGGGATCGGCTCCCGGTTCAGGAAACACCAGAAGACCGAACTTTCCGTTGTCCGCGAACTCTACAACGTGAAGTTCGGGCTCGATATCGAGACCGATGCCGAGGAACTTGCGTACCAGATAGGTGTCGTGACCCGGGAAGGATCGCGCCGGGTCCAGACCTATGCCTTTGACCTTGCCATGCAGCGCCGCAAAAAGCTCACCTCGGTCGACAAGGCAAACGTGCTCTCGGACGTGTACGGTCTCTGGCGGGACGTGTTCAACGAGACCGCAAAGAAGTACCCGAAGGTTGCGACCGATTTCAACTTCGTTGACGCAGTCACGATGTGGTTTGTGAAAAACCCCGAGTGGTTCGATGTCGTGGTCACGCCCAACATGTTCGGGGACATCATCACCGACCTCGGGGCAATGATCCAGGGCGGCCTCGGGCTTGCACCGGGCGGGAACATCAACCCGAAGGGCACCTCGATGTTCGAGCCGATCCACGGGTCGGCCCCGAAGTACAAGGGTATGGATGTGGCTGACCCCATTGCAACCATCTGGGCCGGCTCGCTCCTTCTCGATCACTTAGGGGAGCACAAGGCGGCAGAGGCGGTTGTCCTTGCCATTGAAAAGAGCATCAGGGACGGTGTTGTCACCAAGGACCTTGGCGGGACCGCGGGTACCGCAAAAGCCGGGTCCTATATCGCAGAATGCGTGAAGAAAGGGAAATAAGACTTTTTTGTTTTTTATCCGGTATCCCCGGGGAATGTTTTGCCGGCAGCCCGGTCGCCGGGAATTGTCGGAATAGTAAAAAAGGTTACTTTAAGCCGTCCGGGAAATCCGGGGGGAGTTCATCGTCGGCTTTGGCTTTTTTTGGGGTAAAGATGGATTTCAGCGCTGCAAGCGGACCGTTTTCATCGGCTTCACCCTTGTTGTGCCCTTTATAATCCTTGATGAGGATCTCGGCTTCAGCAAGGCCCTCTTCCACCTTCATCTTCGCGGTCACATCGACAAGAGATCCGGCAATTGCAATGGTCTTATCGCTCTTTACTACCGGGATCTCGTCGACTTCCACCCAGATCCGGCTGCCATCCTTTTTTGCCATCTCAAGCCGGTACGGCGGTTCGCGCCGGCCGGAGGCGATCGCCCTGAGGGTCCGTTCAAGCCCTTGTGCATTAAAGGGGTGGTCGGTCAGGAAGTCCGTCCATGCCCGTTTGCCGGTTCCCGGGGTATACCCGAGCATGGCCCGGATCCGGGGGCTCACGTACAGCAGGGTGTGATCGGGGGAATGTGTGTAATACATCGGGGTGCCGCTCTCGATAAGGAGCATCAGGTGGTTGTCGCGCTGCGTTGTGGTCCGGCGCGCTTTTTTCAGTTCCGTCACATCGCGGCCCGAGGCGACGATGGATGCGACATTCCCGTTCTCATCAACAACCGAACGTGCCGACCAGCTGATGCACCGGGGCCCCCTTGGAGAGCTGATCCACTGCTCTACGATACAGGTATGCGGCGGGCGAAAGAGGCTTGTCATCTTTGTTGCAAGGGCATCTGCGTAACGCTCGTCATCCGTCGGCATAAACACGCTTCCGACAAGATCCTCGTTTGTCTTTCCCATTGCCTCGCAGTAGGCCCTGTTTACGAATAAAAGACGCCCCTCGGGGCTGAACTTGACCAGCAGGTCCTGCTGGTGATCCACCAGTTCCCGGTAGAGGGCATCATCCTGTCTGCTCATGAATGGTCTCCGATGAAATGACGGGGTGTTACCCGATACTGGAACGCCCTGTTTTCCCATGTACAGGTCTCCTTTGTGGGGTATTAAGGTTGCACACCGCGATACGGGAAGGCCGTTTCCGGGATATAATAGGTATAAAAAAGGATTGAGAGGGGTACGAAAAAAAGGGGGACTAGTGTCAGACAAGGGCCACGATCTGCTGTTGTACCTCGGCCCGGCGGGCTTTCCAGACCGGGGAGGCCGGCTGCTCCGGGATGCGGGCTACTGCTGCGGTGCGCTCCCTGCCAAAGAGGATCGAGCGGAGGGCCAGAAGCGAGATCGTGAAATTACCCGCCTCGAAGAGCTCGATGTTGAGCGCTTTCCCTGACGCTGAGACATGGCCCACGCCACAGGTTGTCCCAAGGAAATAGTTCCACTCGCGGACGAGCGTGTCCACCTGCACGGCGACCTGACGGCCGGCGATCCCCTTCACAAGGTCGTCCAGCCGGACAGCGTACCGGGCTCCAAGGACATGCAGTTCCACGACTTCATGGAGACTGCCGTCACGGTCAACTGCCCTGCACCCTGTCCGCTGGATATAGCCTGCTTTCTGCATCATACACGACCACCTTTTTTGTCGTAGTAACGCATCTGGGAAACAGGGTATATATCCCGGGGCCGTGCGCGGGGTGAAAGTGAAAGAAGAGGATAGTTAAGGACAGCCCGACATTCAGTCAGACGGGGTGGCCTGCACTTTTTTAACATTTTCCCGGTCCATACAGGTGTTGAGGATCTCCTCTATAAACCGGAGCGTACCGCCCGTACCTGCAAGGGCGGGATGGGTGAGCCGGACCCGGTCCTGGAGCGGGGGGATGATCCCGACAAATGCCGCATCGGGGGAGAGTGGCTGTTCGAATGCGGAGCCGAGGACAAGGTCCGGGGCAGTCTCACGGATCCGTTCAGAAACGATCCCGAAATCGTTTGCCTTCTCCCGCCGGAACCGGGTCTCCTGGCCGGGTGCGGGGTCGTTCCGTGTCCCGATAAAAAGGATCTCGGCATCAAGGTAGGTTTTGAGCGTTTCCGCGGCATACTCCGCATAGGCAGCGCCGGCAAAGATCGCCGCAGACGGGGGTGTGTGCCGCCGGAGGAACCGGTCGCATGCACCGAGGATACGCTCTTCCTGCACATCGAGTTCGTCAAAGACCGGCGATGCATTGGTGTCAGGGAGTGTACACTCCAGCTGTTCGAACGTGGTGCGGAGCGCGGGGATCCCGAGGGTCCCGCCCAGGTACTTCCCGACACCGGAGGCAAAGTCCGAATTCGTCCCAATGGTTACGGGAGATGCGTGCGTTACCATCTCCGCCCAGTCGCGGCAGAAGACCGTGCCGACCGGGATCCCGGCCATGCGCAGCAGCCGGGTGACCTCTGCGACATTTCCCGCAGTGAAGGGATCGGTGAGGGAAACACCGTCGATGTTGACTCCTTTCCGCGCCGGATCGACACCCGGGCAGAGTGCCGCAAGTGCGGCCCGGTATCCCCTCTCAAGTTCTCCGGCAAAGCCCGGGCTGTCGACAAGGAGGATATCGTTCCCTGGCAGGATTGATGAGATATCTTCGCCCATGACCGCGGGAACACAGGTCGTGATCACCGCGATCCTGCCTCCTTTGCCCGACAGGTCGCCGATAACCTCCTGTAAGCGATCGCCGGAACCGAACACCACCTCGTTTTCAAGGATGAATGTCCCGTAGAGCGGGGCGCCGATCAGGGTGGAGGGGTAATAGTAGCAGCCGCTCGACCCGTGGATCACTACGTGGATCCCCTCAAACCCGGCAAGGCATGCTGCAGCCCCGGTCATGGCGCACGGCCATAACGGCGTCCCGCACTCAGGCAAAAATAGCCCTCCTCCAGCGGTGGAGCAGCCGTTCGGTTCCTGCCAGTCCCACAGGGGGGATCACGGGGACCGGCACCGGGCTCCCTGTATCGGAGAACCGGAGGCCGACCGTCCGGGCAAGGTCCAGTGCCGCGATCCTCCCCTCGGGATCCGGGGGGATTGGGGAGAAAAAGACCCCCGAACCGGCAAGGTCCCGGAACTTTTCAAGGAGTTCCGCTTCACGGGCACGTTCGCGCGAAACTGCCTGAGTCCCGTCGATCCCGCAGGCTTTGGCAACCGCGAGAAGGAACGCGGAATTCCCCGGGATCCCGATGGGGAAGCCGGGGATGTAGGGGGTACCGAATCGCGAGCGGAGGTATTCGCCCACCGGTACAAGGGCCGGGTCGCGGAGCACATTGAGCCGTGCGGCGCCGAGCCTCGCGATCTCCTTCGAGGTAATGTTCCGCACAAAGCGCAGGTTCACCGTAAGGCCAAGCAGCGAGAGCAGCCGGCTCACTTCTGCATAGTTTTCCTCGACTTCGTATTCGAGGTTCTTTTCGCCGATGATATTGACCCCTCTCTCGGGATCTGCCGGGCCGGCCTGTGCGGCAAGGGCAAGGAGTGCATTGTTGACACCGTCCTGGAATGAGCCCCCCAAAAAACCTGCTGTCGGCACGACAATCACCGGACAGCCCTGTTTTGCCCGGCAGACTTCCTCAACATCGTCGCCGATCGTCTCGACAATACAGGTGGAAAGGACAAAGACCGCCCCGGGCTTCCCCTCCATCACGTTGCCGAGCGTACGGTCGAGTGCATCCTCGCCGCCAAAGACTACATCCGTGTCGGAGAGACCCGTGGAGACAAGCAGGGGGAGAGCCGGCCTGCCGTTGTCGAGCGCTGTTGCGTACAGGAGGGAAAAATTATGGTGCGTGCAGCCCCCGGGCCCGTGGACAACGGTGACTGCATCGGTCACCTGCGTTACAACGGAGAGCGCTCCCGTTAAGGTGCAGCCGGCGGTCCTACACGTACTGGCGGGCAAGGGATTCGAGGTCATCGATCTCAAGTGGGGTAGGTATCGTCAACCGGGTGTTTTCCATGACCCGGGCAGCAAGATCGCGGTACCGCTGTGCCTGTTCGCTTGCCGGGTCGTACTCGATCACGGTCTTCCGGTCGAGTTCTGCCAGCTGGACGGTTCGGTCGCGGGGGATGTACTGGATGAGGTGGCTGTTGACCTTTCTTGCAAACTCCGCAACGAGTTCTTCCTCGCGGGGCATGTTCTTGGCATTGCAAATCACCCCGGCAAGCCGGCACCTGCTCTTTGGCCGGGCAGCGAGCCTTTGAATCGCCTTACAGATGTTGTTTGCCGCATACAGGGACATGAGCTCCCCCGAGGTTACGAGGTACACTTCCTGCGCATATCCTTCCCGCATCGGCATTGCAAAGCCGCCGCAGACCACGTCGCCCAGCACATCGTAGACGATGATGTCGCCCGTGAGCGTCCCGAACTTCTCCAGCAGCTGGAAGGTGGCGATGATCCCCCTGCCGGCACAGCCGACACCGGGCTCGGGGCCTCCTGCCTCAACGCAGCGCACACCGTTAAAGCCGGTATAGACCACGTCCTGCGGGGTTACGGCAGCGGCGCCCCGTTCGCGCACAAGATCCATCACGGTCGGGATCAGCCGGCCTGCCATCAGCATCCGGGTGCTGTCGCGTTTCGGGTCGCACCCGATCTGGAGGACAGAATGTCCTGCAAGAGAGAGCGCGGCGGAAAGGTTGGCGGATGTGGTCGACTTCCCGATACCTCCTTTCCCGTACAGGGCGATCTGCTTCATTATCCTAGTATACGCCGGCACGTTATATTAGACCTCCTGATGTTAAGAAAAGTATAATTGCGTTACCTGCGCACGGGGATTTTAGTCGGAACCGCGGAACAGGGCAAGGAAGAGCACAAGGACCGGGATTACTTCGAGACGGCCCACCCACATCACAACGATAAATACCCATTTCGAGATAGCCGGCATGGAAGACGAGACATAGCCGGTCGTCATCCCGCAGGTGGAAAAAGCCGAGATAACGTCGAAGAGGACATCGGTGCTGGGGAAGGTCGTTATGTGGAACTGGAGGACAGTAAGCGTGGCAACAAAGATTACGACTACCGAGAGGATTATCACCAGCAGCATCTTTGCGGTCTCCAGTTCGGCGGTGGCACGCGGGATCACCCGGCCTTCGCTCTTAAAGGGGATCAGCACCTTCCCGCTCACGAAGAGACGCCGGAACCACCAGACCAGTGCCCGGAATCCCAGCACAACGCGGTTGAGCTTGATCCCACCGCTGGAACTTCCCGCAGCGCCGCCAATGAAGATCAGCATGGCAAGGAAGAGGAGGGTGACACTTGCCCAGTTCCCGATATCGGTAACCTGGAAGCCGGTGGTCGTCAGGGCGGAGACTGCCATAAAGAGCCCTTGTTCAAGGGCAAGGGGAATATCCGTATTCCCGAAATAGACCAGATCGTAGGCCAGTACAGCGGTACCTGCAGCCGCAAGCACGAGGAAGAGCTTGATCTGTTCGTCCCCGAACAGGCTCCAGCGCCGGTTTTCGGTTATCAGGTAATAGAGGCGGAACGGAAGTGCTCCGGCGATCATGATCGGGACAAGAATCAGTTCGAGCATGAGGTTGTGATACGAGGTTATCCCGCCGTCGACAACGGAAAAGCCCCCGGTCGAGATCGCGGACAGGGCCAGGTTTACCGAGTCCCACAGCGAGAGGCCGGTAAAGAGGATGAGCCCGATTGCGACAAATGTAAGGAGGCCGTAGATCCTCCAGATCGCCCGACCGGTCGTAACAATGCTGGGCATCAGGGGCTCTTCCCGACTCTCCGTACGGTAGATCCTTCCCTGGAAAAGCCCGCTGCTGCTTGCAAGGGCGATCACGTATGCGATGATCCCGATACCGCCGATCCACTGCATGAATGTGCGCCAGAAGAGCAGGGTATAAGGAGTGGTATCGATGGACGGCAGCATGGTAAATGCCGTCCCTGTCCACCCGGCCATCCCTTCAAAGACTGCGTCGGTAAAACTCATGCCAAGGCCGAACATGAACGGCAGGCCGCTCACCATCGCACAGGCTATCCAGAAAAGGGCGATCGAACACATGGACGTCGAGAGCCGGTTCTCGCGCTCGTTTCTCGGGAGGTGTTTCATGCCGGTCCCCAAGAGGAAAAAGACTGCCGGGACCGTTGCCATGGGAAGAAACAGGGACCATTCGGCAAAGAGCACCGCCACTACCAGGGGGACCGCGGTCAGCGGGGCGATAAAAAAGAAAATATCTCCCAAATCGGCTGCGATCGTGGAGAGATAGAGGAGACGGCGCATCACTTAAGTGGTTGTCGCTGGTGCTCTATATAGCGTTTGCATACAGATAATCGACGGGAGAAAAGGGAAAAATAAAAGGTTTTTAAGCCTTGTTGGTCCAGAGGCCGTGAACAGAACAGAATTCCCTGACTTTTACCTCAGTACTCTTGACCGGGAATTCCGCTTCAGGCTTCTCCCCGGGTTTGAAATATCGGGTGTAGACCTTCTCCCCGTCGCGAACCTCGACCCATTCGATGTAGTGCTTCTCTTCCATCGGGTGGGGGACGGCGCCGATCTTCACAAGAATGCCGTTTGCGGTCTTCTCTACGACAGGAACATGCTTCTCTTTTCCCTGGTCAGCAGTCTTCTCCTGCTGGAGCGCCATCGGCTGCCCGCAGCAGACGAGTGTCCCTTCCGAGGCATGGATGACTTTTACGATGTTCCCGCAGACCATGCATTTGTAGACTTCAAGCTGATTTGTCATATGGGTCCCTCCTTTACACGATGTTGAGTTCTTTGTGCTTCTTTAAGATTTCGTCTGCCAGCCGGTCCAGGGCCAGCATTGTTTTCTCGTCAGGCTCGCCCAGCACCATGATCGGCGGCATCAGTTCCACTTTGACATGATCCAGCATCTTTGTGATGGTATCGGCAGCTTTGCCTCCCCAGCCATAGGACCCGATCACCGCAGCAAACCGGGTCTTTGGCCGGAGCGCGTTTGCGAGGTACGTTGCCGAGACCACGACCGGGTGCGGGCCGAAGAGGACGGTCGGCGTTGCGATAACGACAGTCGCTGCATCGACAAGGGCAAACGCAAGCTCCCCGGTGTCGGTTTTGGTAAGGTTGAAGGGTTTTACCACGATACCCCGCGAGACCAGAGCCCCCATGAGGTGATCCACCATCTTTGCCGTGCTCCCGTGCATCGAGACGTACGGAATAACAACCTCGTTTTTGACCGCATCCGAGGTCCAGTCGGCATATGCATCGAGGATCATCTTCGGGTTTTTCGTCAGCGGGCCGTGGCTGGGTGCGATGATGGCAGGATCGAGCGCCCGGACCCGTTCCACGTATCCCTTGATACTGTTGCGGAACGGCATCATGATCTCCGCATAATACCGCTTTGCCGAGCGGTATGCCCATCCTTCGTCAGTCACGAAGAGTTCGGTTGTGGCAGCATGGAACCCGAAAAGGTCGCAGGAAAAGAGGATCCGGTCTTCGACAAGGAATGTCAGCTGGGTCTCGGGCCAGTGCGTCCAGGGCGTGATCAGGAACTTCAGCGTCTTGTCACCCAGCGACAGGGTGCCGTTGTCTTCGATGAGGATAAAGCGCTCCGCCGGTACGTGCAGCAGTGCGATGAGGAGGTCCCGGCACTTGGCATTGGTGACCACCTGTGCATCCGGGTAGAATTCAAGGACCATCGGAAGCGAACCCGCATGGTCCTGTTCTGCATGGTTGATCACGATATAGTCGATCTTCTCGACACCGAGCTTGACAAGGTTTGAGATGAGGTCGTACTCTTTCGTGGGATCGACCGTATCGATCAGGGCGGTCTTTTCGCTGCCTTTTACCAGGTACGCATTGTAGGTCGTTCCTTCCGGCAGCGGGACCAGTTCATCGAAGATCCGCCGGTCAAAATCATAGGCGCCGACCCAGGAGACGCCGGGCATAAGTTCTCGGGAAACCATAACAACCAGTTATTACTCCTCTTTTTTGAATTGGTCTTTTGCTGCAAAACAGACCGGGCAGGTCCAGTCAGCCGGCAGGTCGGCAAAACCGATACCGGGCTTTATATCCTGAAGCGGTTCGCCTTTTTCAGGGTTATACACATGTCCGCAGATGGTACAAACATATCGATCCGTAAAAATCGCTCCTTTTATGGATGGTAGAGTGTGGCATAGCGCAGGGAATAATTATTTCGATAGTACGCATGCCTCTGCTGCCCGGGAATCCTATCAGGCGATGCCTGCTATCATATAGCCCCCCATTCCGAGCATTAAAAAAACAAAGAGCAGCCGGATCTTCTCCGGTGGGACTGTGTGTGCGACACGGACTCCCAGAAGTGCAAAGGGAACGCTTGCAAGGGCAAGGACTGCCCAGAACATCCCGTTGACATACCCTAAAGAGAACGGGGGCAGGCCGGGAACATCCAGCCCCCCGACGATATAGGAGACTACGCCGGTTGCAGCCGAGCAGAACATTAATGCCGTGGATGTGCCGATGGCCTGACGGAGGGGGAAGCCAAGAACAGTTGTCATCACCGGTACCATGACGATCCCGCCGCCAATGCCAAAAAGCCCTGATACAAGCCCGAATACAAAGCCCCAGATCAGGTACAGTCCTGGATTCTGTCGGATCTGGCCGTCTCCGGCAGGAGTTGAGGAAAGAAACATCCGCACAGCCGCAAGGAGAAGCAAAATGCCAAAGAGGCATTCCATGAGCCTGCCCGGTGCATGGATGGCAATCGCCGCACCGGCGACTGCCCCGAGAATTCCGGGGACGATCATCAGGAGCAGGGGGCGCACCAGCACGCAACGCCGGCAGTGGTGGCCCCAGGTGCCGGAGAGTGCTGTCGGCACGATAACGGCAAGACTGGTGCCAAATGCTATCCGAAGGGAGAGTGTTGGATCGACCCCGAGGCCGGTGAGCAGCCAGTACTGCACCGGCACCATGAGAAAACCGCCGCCGATCCCAAAAAAACCGGAGGCAAAACCAATCGCACAGCCGGTGACTCCCAGGATCAGAACAGAAAAAAAGAGCGTCTCCACCGTGTCACCTGTATTCTGGATATTAATGAACTGGTAAAAAGAGATAGTATCTTATCATGCTGTTTTATTGGTAACGGTAAACGTGGAACTGGAAGTTCCCGCAACCCCTCCGTCTCCAATAACTTTTATGGTATACGTCTCGGATGTTGCCGACGAGGAGATTGCAAGAGTACAGGTCAGCTTTGTGGCGGTTCCCCCGTTTGAGATACCTGTACAGGGAATCTGTTGGGAATCTGACGAGCCTACAAGGAGCACGGAGAGAACATCGCTGAAATTTTGTCCGTTGATGGTCAGGGTGACGGATTCACCGAGATCCCCGCTTGTGGGACTGAAACTTGAAATAGTCGGCGATGCGGCACCGATCGTGAATGCGCCGGGGAGCGAGGATGACTGGCCTCCCGGGTTTGTGACCTGGACATTGGCTGTTCCGGCATCCAGGTTGCTCAGTGCGACATTGCAGGTGATCTGATTCGAGGAGACGGAAACGCCCGTTGCCACGACCGGCTGCTTTCCTGGCTGGATCAGGCGCACTGTTGCTCCGCTCTGGAAGTTGTTGCCGTTGATGGTCAGGCTCACGGTAGAACCGGTTGCGCCGCTCGTGGGAGATATTGAAGTGATTGACGGCGCCGCTCCCGATGCAACGGTTGTTGCCGTAGTTGCAATCGTGGGAGTCTGGACCGTGATGGATGTGACGGAAACATGCGTGAGTTTTGTCGGGTATAATTTTTCCATCTCTGTACGGGGGAATTTTTCTGTCGTGCTTGTTTCCCGGTGGCCCCATGATCCATCTGAGTTCTTCACGATAATTGCCCGCTCGTACTGATCCTTTGTTGAATCATACGACATGATCAGCCAGACCCCGGTCTGGGCAGAGGAGGTCTTTGCAACAACATCACCGGCCGTGTACTTTGCCGTTGCCTGAGTGGTCGGAACCGTAGTTGTTACCGTTGTGGAAGACTGGCTCGAACAGCCGGCAAGAAGCACGCACACGATAAGAAGCAGACCCAGCAGCGGTCCGTATATTTTTACGTGAGACATATGCTTACCGTTCATCTCACAGATTCATAAAATTTGGCTTTTTTGGGTAATATGCTGGCGGGAAAGACCCGGAACAGCAAAAAAACTGTGCAATCTCTGGCATTTAATCGATTTTATGGCAGTTTCACGGTAGTATAATGACGGGAAAAATGCCCGTGAGCTGTAAGAAGGACCCCCAATGTAAGGAATGAGCAGATCATTACAGCTGGCGCAAGGGAATACGGGCCGGAAAAATCCGGTACAGATCCTACCATGACGACCAGGGCCCCGGAGACTGCGATAATCGTGGCGTAGATGTCCCGCACCGCAAAGAAGAAGAGTGCGGCAACGATCCCTGCAGCCAGATAGCCTGGGAAGGCTTCCGCAATCCTGTCGGATGCCAGGAGCAGGGTCATTGAAACTGCAAAGAGAAGTGCCGTCATCACCCCTCCGGTGATTACGGACACGAGGATCCCCCCGCTCCGTACATATGCCTGGATATGGGTTCCAAGAAGTCCCCAGCAGATCATTACCGCTGCAACAGCCGTCGGGAACAAATAGAGAAAGAGGAAAACCCCGGCATCCCGACCCGGCCCGATCCCGTACACCTGCAGAAAGAGGAGAATCGTATACCCGGCGAGAGCGGTCAGGCTGACCGCTGCCACCGTACGCCGCAGGGAGCGGAAGCCTAGCTGGAACATGTTGACTTCCCCTGACAAAAATGCAGTGCGGATCCGGATGAGTGGCACGAGGATCCCGACAATAATGCACGAAAGGAGCGTATACAGGAAAAACCCTGGCATCGAGGTTTTTGCGGATAGAAGCGCACCCCCGGTGAGCAGGTAATTCTCGATGATCCAGATAGTCACGATCAGGAGCGGGATAAGGATCAGCCTCACAGCGGACAGCTGATGCTGACGGAGGGGGGACATCTCCGGCCCCTCTTTGGATATGTCCGTTGTTACACCCCGGAATCTCTCATACGCCTTTCGCTTTCTGCCATTGCCAATCGCTTTTGGATATTCATATTGCAGCCACAAAAAGGTCGTGGATCTGCTGCTGTCGTTTCTCCGGGGTCCTCGTTTTTATTACGGGGAAACGATCGTTAAAGGCAGGAAACGCCTTCTCATAGAATACTCCGAGCGCGATCGGGGCATCGCGGTTGTAGTCCCATTCCCGGGCTTTTTCGCAGGCCCGGGCGAAGTCCGAAGGATCGTGACCGACAATGTCGTAGACCCGGGACTGATAGTATTCGGTCATGTTAAAGAAACTCGCGCAGATCTGGAGAACATCGATGAAGGCAAAACCCTTGTGGGTAATTCCCTGCCGGATAAGGGCGGCAAGCTGGGGCATTTTCCTCGTATAGCCCCGGGCAACATAGGTGGCCCCCCCGGCAAGCATCAGTTCCAGCGGGTTGAACGGGTACTCTGCGGTCCCGGCGGGAGTGGACTTCCCTTTGAAGCCGAGCGGCGAGGTGGGAGTGTACTGGCCGGTGGTGAGGCCATAGACCCGGTTGTTGTGGACGATCATCGTGAGGTCAATGTTTCGTTTGGCTGCAAAGATCAGATGATCGAGCCCTTCGGCGTATGCATCCCCGTCACCGGCGCAGCAGATCACGGTGAGGTCCGGGTTTGCGAGTTTCAGTCCCGTTGCCACCGGGATCGTACGTCCGTGAAGCGTGTAAACCGTGTTGATATTGAGGTAGTCAGCGATCTTCGCATGGCAGCCGATACCGGAGACGAGTACTACATTATCCAGGGATTTGCCCTCCTTTTCCCTGTCGGCAAGGATCTCCTTGAGCGTATGCTGGATGGAGAAGTTCCCGCAGCCCGGGCACCAGGTGTTCTGTGTTGGAGTTATCAGGTTCCGGGTCATGATGCGAGCACCTCCTGCACCCGCTTTTTTAGTTCTTCGGGAGTGAACGGCCGACCGTCGTATTTAAGTATGGTGTCGTCCACGTTCCTGCCGTGTTCCTTTACCAGCGACACCAGCTGCCCGGTTGCGTTCTCCTCGACAGCGATCAGGCGCTCCACACCGGTGCATGCTTCGGAGAACTGCCGTTCCGGGAACGGGGAAAGCACAAGCGGCCGGATCACCCGGAGCCCAAGTTCTGCCGCCACCTCACTGCATGCGTTCCCGACCGAACCCCAGCAGAGAAGCGCAGCCGGGGCATCTGTTTTTCCCCCATTGCTGATGCAGGGAAGGCGGGCCAGCTCGTCGGCAAGGGCTTTTTCTTTCCTCCTGCGCTTGTCAGTCATTGTTACCACAAGGGATGCATCCTCGGTTGTGATCCCGTCCTCATCGTGGGCGTAGCTGTTGGTCTTGACTATAGCGCCCGCCATCCCGGGAAACGCAAGTGGCGAGATCCCTGTCGGGGTGTCGAGATACCTCCGGTAAGGATCCGGTGTATCTCCCTTTGTCCCGTCCTCCGAAACCGGCAGCAGCGCAAGACCCTCATACCGGACGCTGTAGGTGCTCTCGGAGAGAGACTTGTCGGAGAGAACGATGGCCGGAACCTGGTACTTCCAGGCAAGCCGGAGCGCTGCATCCGACCAGATATAGGCCTCCCCTGCATCGGCAGGAGCAACGATGAGCCGGGGGAACTCCCCCTGCCCGGCGTGGAGCACGAACCGGAGGTCTGCCTGCCCGGTGTAGGTCGGAAGGCCGGTAGACGGTCCGGTCCTCTGGGAGACCACGATCGCGATCGGGATCTCCGCCATACCGGCAAACGAGAGCCCCTCGGTCATCAGGCAGAACCCCCCGCCAGAAGTCCCGACCGCGGTTTTTTTGCCGGCCACTGCGCTCCCGAGGCCGGCGAGGATCACCGCGATCTCGCTCTCCGGGTGGAAGACGGTGATCCCGAGTGTGTCTGCATTGGCTGCAAGGTAATGGAGAAGCGTGGAGGAGGGGGTCATCGGGTAGGCGATATAGGAATCGAGGCCGCCGGCAGCAAAGCCAAGGCCGATCGCCTCGTTCCCGGTGACAAGGGATAAGGGCGTATTTTCAAGAACCGGGACCGGCCGTACCGTGGTGACCGTACCATACGCCCGTCGGGCTACCCGGAGGTTTGCATCTGCTGCCTTTGGCATGTGTACCGTAAAGACCTCTTCTAAGATTTGCCACGGGATCCCTGCTGCCTTTGCAAAGGCACCGATCATCGCGGAGTTCCCGGTGACCGGCGGTGCTGATTCTGCCTTCACAATTTCATTCAGGGATACGGTCTGTCCGCCGCCGGGCTTTTTTACCTGGTCGGCGTTTGCCACAATGATGCAGTCGGGACAGCGCGGTGCATGGAGGTCCAGTGTCTCCTGGTTGAGCGCCACAAGATAGTCGAAACGGTCATTGTACGCCCCGACTGGATGATCCGCGGCCCTGATCATGGTGAAGTTATGGCCTCCCCGGATAAGCGAGGGATAATCTGTCGAGACAAACACGTAATACCCGAGCCGGGAGAAGAGCCATGCCACAACCGCCCCGGCACTATTGATCCCATCCCCTGCCCTGCCTCCGACAAGTACTGAAATATCTCTCATGGAAACGTCTCCCTGTACCAGACTGGTGATCAGGAAACAGTATATACGTTGGGATAGTGACGAGCCAAAAAAAGTTATTTATGGATTAATTCTTCGAGAATAGCCTTCATCTCGTTGATCCGGTAGGGCTTGGTGAGCCGGCCGGAAAAACCGTACCTGCCAAAATCCTGTACAACCGGATCGTTTGCATAACCGCTTGAGACAACAGCTTTTACCCCGCTGTCGTATTCGCGCAGCTTTTCGATTGTCTCGCGCCCATCCATTCCTTCGGGCATGGTGAGGTCGATGATAACAAGGTCAAAGGGCCTGCCTGCTTCTTTTTCCTGGCGGTACAGATCCATTGCACCCCTGCCTTCCCGGGCAAAGACTGCATCGTAGCCAAGAAACCGGAGTACTTCCTTTGAAACGTCAATGATGATCTCCTCATCGTCAACCAGAAGCACTTTTCCTTTTGATTCCATAGGTCCAAAAATCCCTTTTTATACTATTACATCGCTCACAACAACTATTATATTTTCTCCCGGTTCCGGGCAGGGACGACCGGGCAGACAACCCATGACAGGCTGTCCGGGTATCCGTGACGGTTATTTTTTCAGGGCACGGAGCCGGGCTGCCTCTACTGCATCATCCACCCGTAAGAGAAAGGTTCCGTGGCAGGGTTTGGTGTAGGGGAAGATCACAAAATTCCCGTCGAGTCCGACCGCGATTGGCGGAACACCTATGGTATGGACATCGAAGATCTTGAACCCCGGCTCGACGTCGATGGATTCGGGAAAATGGCTTTTGATATACTCCCTGCATTCCTTGAACGAGGCGTCCTTCAGGACGATCTCGTAGTTGAGCGCCTCTACGCAGCCCATGACGGTGCCACCTCATCGATTATCTTCTTTAAGGGCATGGGATTATGCACGGCCTTGGCGGCTATCTTTGTGCAGGGGAAGGTGATCTGGGCTGCCATCTCCTCCCAGTGCTCGCCGTAGATCACCGGGTAAATTCTTGCCTTCGAGATTGCAGCCATGGTCGCGGCGTAACTGACCCCGGCGTCGTTATGGATGAAAACAAAACAGATGTCAAAGTCGCGTTTCTTTTCGGAGATCTGGGCAACCGCCCGGTCGAGGTCCATGACCTCTTTTAAGTAATGCCGCTTTGGGTCGGCAACCACGAGCAGGGTGATTGCTGCCCTGTTCCCGGCGATCACCGGGGCGATGCCTGCCCCGGCAAGTCTGTCAGTCAGGTAGAGCGCAACGCTCGTCTGCACCGGAACCTGCGGGCAGCCGAGGACAAGCACAGCAGTCTTCTTTGCCTGCGGGACATCAGTCGTGGTATCGTTCCCTGCCATACGTAAAAGCCTTGTACAGCATACGCCGGGGGATGGAAAAACCTTCGCTCTGCGGCCAATTTTTTCGGTTTTTCGTTACTGCCCGTCAGTCTCCGCGTACACCCAGTCGAGATACGGTACGTGGCCGGCAATGACCGGGAGCGCAATAATATCCGGGACCTCATACGGGTGCTCTGCCTTTACTGCAGCAATTACCGCCTGCACGAGACTCTTCCTTGTTTTGATGACGAGCAGGTCTTCACGGTCGTCGCAGGACTCCCCCTTCCAGCGGTAAAGCGACCGCACCGGTGTGATATTGGCACAGGCGATGAGACGTTTTGCGAGCAGGCTTTTGGCAAGTGCTTCCGACTGCGATAACGGGGCAGTCACGTACAGGACGCAGATCTCCTGATGCGTCTCTTCTCCGGCTCCGGACTCCATAAGAGTGGTGTTGGCCGTTTTTGGCAGATAAGGATATACGCCGGATCCCGGAAATCAGGGGCTCATACCGTGCGATAGTTACTTTCTAGTAGCGCCTGCTCCAATGATAGATACACGTATGTATTCAGCACGCATGAGCAATCTCCCGCCGTATCTTTTTGCACGGATTGACGAGATGAAAGCAGAGCAGCAGAAAAAAGGCGTGGATATCCTCGACCTGGGTGTCGGCGACCCGGATCTCCCCACCCCTCCCCACATCGTGGATGCTCTCTGTACTGCCGCACGCGACCCCGCAAACCACCACTATCCCTCGTATGCCGGGATGCCGGCCTACCGCGAGGCTGTTGCCGGCTGGTACCACAAGCGGTTCGGCGTTACGCTCGATGCGTCAAAGGAAACCCTTGCCCTGATGGGCTCAAAAGACGGGATCACCCACATCGGCGAGGCATTCGTGAATCCCGGCGACTACGTGCTCGCCCCGAGCCCCGGCTATCCGGGGTACTCGACCGGCACCCTTTTTTCCGAGGGAAAAGTCCACGAGATGCCGCTCCTGCGGGAGAACAACTTCCTCCCTGTCCTCGACAATATCCCGGACAAGGTTGTCCGCTCGGCAAAGCTCATGTTCATCAACTACCCGAACAACCCGACTGCCGCCATCGCCCCCCTCTCGTTTTATAGAGAGGTCGTGGACTTTGCCGCAGACCATAATATCGTCGTTGTCTCGGACAATCCCTACTCCGAGGTAGCCTTCGACGGTTACAAGGCCCCGTCATTTTTGGAAGCAAAAGGCGCCATGGAGGTAGGTATCGAGATGCACTCACTCTCCAAGACCTACAACATGACCGGCTGGCGGATCGGCATGGCGGTCGGGAACGCGGAGATCCTCTCCGGCCTTGGCCGGGTCAAGACGAATGTCGACTCCGGGGTCTTCAATGCCGTCCAGCACGCGGCAATCGCCGCCCTATCAGGCCCCCAGGACTGCGTGAAAGAGGCCTGCGCAATCTACCAGGAGCGCCGCGATGTGCTCGTCTCGGGGCTCAGGGATCTCGGCTTTGACGTGCCGGCCCCGAAGGCGACCTTCTATGTCTGGATGCCGGTAAAAGACTGCATGTCCTTTGCAGCAAAACTTCTCAATGAAGCCGGCATCGTTGTAACCCCCGGCGTTGGCTTTGGCTCCGCAGGCGAGGGCTATGTGCGGTTTGCCATCACCCGGCCGGTGGAGCGGATACGCGAGGCCATTGAACGGATGCGGAGGCTTTCGCTGTGAAACTCCCCCCTCACCTCACGGTCAAAGGAGGGCACCTGCACATCGGGAGCCAGGACTGCGTTTCCCTTGCAGCGAAGTACGGTACCCCGCTCTACGTGACAAGCGAGGACCGGATCTGCGAACACTTTACGGCATACCAGGCCGCGCTTTCCAGGAGATACGAGAAGGTACAGGTCCTCTTTGCGGCAAAGGCAAACGGCAACCTTGCAGTGATGCGGGCGCTTGCCCGGCTCGGCGCCGGGGCGGATGTCTTTTCCGCAGGCGAGCTCGCCCTTGCCCTCGAAGCTGGTATGCCGGCGGCAAAGCTGCTCTTTAACGGCAGCTCAAAGACTCCCACAGACCTTGCCCTTGCGGTCAGCCACGGCGTGAAGGTCTCGCTCGATTCCCTCGACGAGCTTCACCAGCTCGATGCGATCGCAGGAAAGGCAGGAAAAGTCGCGGAGATATCGTTCCGGGTCAACCCGGCGCTCGAAGTCCCGACCCACCCGAAGATCGCCACCGGTCTTGCAACAAGCAAGTTCGGGATCCCCCACGGGCAGATCCCTGCCGCGTACAAAGAGGCACTTGCCTGCAAGCACGTCAAACCGGTTGGGATCCACTGCCATATCGGTTCGCAGATCCTCGATGTGGTGCCGTTTGCAAAGGCAGCAGAGGTCATGGTGCGGATTGTAAAGGAACTTGCCGACATGGGCGTGAAACTTGAGTTCCTTGACCTTGGCGGCGGCCTCGGGATCCCGTACCATCACGATACCGACCCGGCGCCGACTCCCGAAGACTATGCGGATGCCGTGATGCCGGTCTTCATTGCAGGGATCAAAAAGGCGGGGATCACCCCCACGCTCTGGATCGAACCGGGCCGGTTCCTTGTTGCCGATTCGACCGTGCTTCTCACCCGGGTCAATTCCACGAAGACCGCTCACAAGCGGTTCGCGAACGTTGATGCGGGGTTCAACCTGCTCATCCGTCCCGCGATGTACGACTCCTATCACGAGGTCGTTGTTGCGAACCGTGCAGATGCCCCGCTCACTTCAGAGTATACCGTGACCGGGCCGATCTGCGAGACCGGGGATATCCTTGCCGCCGACCGGAAGCTCCCCGAGCTTGCAGCAGGAGACCTGATTGCGGTGCTGGACGCCGGCGCGTACGGGTACGCGATGTCCTCGCAGTACAATGGCCGGCCCCGCTGCCCCGAGGTTCTCATTCGGGGGAAGGACGAGGCGCTCATGCGGCGCGGCGAAACGCTTGCTGACCTGACCGGCACCATGATCCGGCCCCCCTGGCAGCGGTAGGGAGAAAAACGTGGTCCTCTTCCACTATGCGCTGGTCGACGACCTCATCAGCCAGGAAGAGTTCGAACGGCGCGTAGAGGCAAAAATCGAGGAGTGCGGAGACCTCCTCGACGAGCCGACCGCCGCGATGCTTGTGATCGATGCACTCGGTCGCCAGCATGTCAAGGTAAAGGAACTCTCGGGGAAATCCAGCCTTTTTTGTTTCTTTGCAAAGGTCATCGACAAGACCGAGCCAAAGGAGTTCGACCGTAAAGACGGGGAGAAAGGCTGGGTTGCGACAATCCTTGCCGGCGATGAGACCGGTACCACCCGGATCGTGCTCTGGGACGAGCGGGCGGGAGCGGTCTGCGAGATCGCCATCGGCGACGTGCTGGAAGTGATCGGGAGGCACCCGGCGAACAGCACGAGGGAGATCTATGCCCTTGCACTCCGGAAGGTCACCTGCGAGATCACCTGTGCGGCAACGGCAGGAAACGGCATCTCAATGGAGCCGGTTGACCTCGATGTTGTCGTGATCAATGCAGACGAGCCCCGCACCTTCTCACGCCGTGACGGGACGACCGGGGAACTTGTGGAGTGCCTTGTAGGGGATGCTAAAGGAACCGCCCGGCTCGTTGCCTGGGCACCCGACCTTCTTTTGGGCATTGCACCGGGCAGCACGGTCCATATCACCGGGGCAAAGCCCGACCGGCGAGCGGAGGGCCGGGCCTACAGCATCGATGAGGCAAGCACGGTAACACCCACGGATGCTGGCGTGACCGTTCCCTTTACCCCGCTCGGGTCGGTTGCAGATACCGGGCAGTACTCCGTTACCGGTGAGGTAAAAACCGTGCAGGAACCCCGGTCATTCACCACAAAGGCCGGTAACCCGTCGTGGGTCAGAAACATCCGCATCAGCGACGGGACCGATGATCTCGCGGTGGTGCTCTGGGGAGATTTGGCCCTCCAGCCGGTCCGCCCGGGCACCCGGGTCGAGATCTACCACGGGTCCGCCCGGGCCGGGCGATTTGCCGGGATCGAGCTTGGCGTGGGCAGGGGAAGCGTCCTCCGGCTGCCGCAGGAAGCGACGCGGGCGATTGCCTTTACCGGCACGATCATTCCCGATAACGGGGGTACGTTCATCGATAACGGGACAGACAGGTACCTCATCGAGGGAGAATTCCCGGCCGGCACTGAGATCGCCGTCACCGGGGTGCTTGCCGGCAGCCGGATTATCCCGGAGACTGCGGTGCCGGTGGAGCTGACCTTAAAGGATGCAGAAGGGCACCTTTCCTCTCTCATGGCGCGTCTGGATGCCCCCCAATAATCAAGACGGTTTCACTTTCACCCCGCGCAGGGCCCCGGGTTATATAGTGAGAATTAAAATGGTGTTGTGCCATAGGAGATGTAACAAGAAATGGCTGACAAACCACTGGATATAGAGGATCTGCCCGGTGTCGGGCCGTCCACCGCTGACAAGCTGCGCGAAGCAGGATACCTTTCCGTCGAGAGCATTGCAACCGCCTCACCAGCAGAGCTCTCCGAGATCACTGAGATTTCGGAGTCCACGGCAAAGAAGATCATCAAAGCCGCCCGCGAAGCCGCCGATATCGGCGGGTTCAGGACGGGAAAAGACATCTTCGAGCAGAGGAAGGAGATCAAAAAGCTCTCGTTCCGCGTACCCGAAGTTGATACGCTTCTTGGCGGCGGCCTCGAAACACAGGCAATCACCGAACTCTATGGTGAGTTTGGTTCCGGTAAAAGCCAGATCGTCCACCAGCTGGCAGTCAACGTCCAGCTGCCTGAGGAACAGGGGGGCATGAACGGCAGCGTGATCTACATCGATACCGAGAACACGTTCCGCCCCGAGCGTATCGAACAGATGGTTGCCGGCCTCGGGATCGACGGTATCCCGGATACGCAGACGTTCCTTGACAATATCCACATTGCCCGGGCCCACACCTCGGACCACCAGATGCTCCTCGTGGAGAACTCCCGGGATCTTGCAAACGAGTTAAAAGAGACCGACAAGCCGGTGAAGCTCTTTATCATCGATTCGCTCACTGCCCACTTCCGGTCAGAATACGCCGGCCGGGGCACGCTTGCCGCACGGCAGCAGAAGCTCAACCGGCACATGCACGACCTCTTCAAACTCATCGACGAGCACAACGCGGTCGGCCTTGTCACGAACCAGGTCATGTCCAACCCCGCGGTCTTCTTCGGCGACCCGACAAAGCCGATTGGGGGAAACATTGTCGGCCACACCGCAACCTTCCGGATCTACCTGCGTAAGAGCAAGGCAGGCAAACGGATCGCCCGGCTCGTGGACAGCCCCAACCTTCCCGAAGGCGAGGCGCCGTTCATGGTCGAAGAGGCAGGACTTAAACCGTGTTAAGTGCGCTTGTTACGGATATTGACGGGACAATAACGGATAAAGCCCGGAGAATCGACCCGGAAGCTCTGGCGTGTCTCCAGAGGCTTGCACAGGATGGCATCGAGGTCGTCCTTGCAAGCGGAAACACCTCCTGTTTCATGGATGCCCTCTGTAAGATGGCGGGTACGAAAGGCACGTTCATTGCCGAGAATGGCGGGGTGTACCGGATCGGGTACACTGGCGAGATCCATGTTATCGGTAACCAGGCAGTCTGTCAGAGGGCCCTTAAAACGGTACAGGCACATTTCAGAGACAAAGGGATCGAACTCAACCTCTACAACCCCACCTACCGGTTCGCGGACCTCGCCTTTGCCCGCACGGTGCCGGCAGAAGAGGTAAAGGAAGTGCTTGCCGGCCAGCCGGTCCAGGTGATCGACACCGGGTTTGCGATCCACCTCCAGTCGGAGGGTGTCAGCAAGGGATCAACCCTTCCCCTTCTCGCACGCGACCTGGGACTCTCCCCCAAAGACTTTTTTGCCATCGGCGACGGGATTAACGACGCCGGCATGCTCATGGCTGCCGGGAAAGGGGTCACGGTCGCAAACGCCCACCCCGAAACAAAGAAAGCGGCCTCTGACGTGATGGACGAGGAATATGGATCAGGCTTTGTACAAGCCGTAAAAAAGTATCGGCCCTATCTCCGGGCAAGGTAGCGGTCGACGACGATATAGTCCTTGATGTCCTTTACTGCCTCAAAGGGGACAACAAGCAGGTTGCCGTCTTCCAGCGTATAACCGTCGGTTACAAAGGACTGGTCCGGGTGGATGATTAAATCGAGAACCTGCCCCGAATCGAAATCGACCCGGAGGTTCTTGAGCACACCGACGAGCTTGCCATCGTTGCTCATGATCTTTTTCCGCGAGAGACTGCGGGCAAACGTACGAGTCATGAAAAAAAATACAGCCCTGTTACTATATAAATTGTTCTGAAATGGCGGTGCAGGAAAGGCGCTTTTCTGAATCCAATCAGCAATTCTGGTTATTTTTCTGTCCGGTCGGGGAAAGACCGTGATTGATCCCGCGCCAGGATCTCCCGTTACAGCGAGGGGAAGACCCTGATGACATCGGACTGGGTGAGGATCCCGACCGGCTTGTTGTTCTCGGTCACGATCAACCGCCCGATCTCGCGCTCCTTGAACCGCCGGACCACCTCAAAGAGCTTGATATCCGACGGGGCCTCGACAACCTCCTTTGTCATCACCTTAGCGACCGGGGTCTTCATGGGTAAGTCTAAATCGAGGGCTTTTGTGATATCGCTCATCGTGACAATCCCTGCCAGGTGCTCCCCGTCAATCACCGGTGCGCCATGGATATGCTCCCGGGTAAAGAGGGCAACCGCATCGCGGAGCGTCGATGTGCTTGCAAGCGATAAGAGCGGCGTACTCATGTAGGCTTTTATCGGCTGTTTGGGGAGCGAGATCATCTCGGACGTGGCAATGAGGAGCGACTGCTTGACCTCGTCTTTCCCGAAGACCTCGCCCCGGATCAGCAGTTTGTTCACCGGGGTCGGCCCGATCGTGATCTTGTCGCCGATATCGAAGATCTTTGAGCTCCCCACGAGCTTGATTACCGCATGGCAGATATCCGGGTGGCAGAGGGTGGTAAAGTCCACTTCCTGCACGTGCACGCCCTTGACCACCACACCATCGCGGCTGATCGGGACATCGTAGTCCCCGCCCGAGACATTCAAGTTGAGCTCCTTGTACGCCAGTTCCGTCGGGATATACCCGCCCTTTGGCCCGGGCACGCCGTCCACGAGGCCGATCGCCTTTAAGGACTGCATCTGGTTGCGCACAGTACCCGGGTTACGCATGATCATATCGGCAATCTCTTCGCCTTTGATGGAATGCGACTGCTGGTGGTAGAGGGTAATGAGCGTGATTAAGATATCCTTCTGGATGAGCGAGAGCTCCATAACGATAAGACGTATAACTGTCTATGGATATATAGGTTGGAGTTTTGTGGAATTCGAACGGATGCCGACAGTGCCCACAGCAGATGAGATCCTTGACCGGAGCTTTCGCCGTGCAGCAAAGAAGCGTAAAGAGAAGGATAACAAGGACCGGGCAAACGAGGAGTTTGTAAGGGCCGTCGGTGCGGCAATTCACGACCGGCTGGTCTACATCATCCGGGGATTCCCTGAGTTTGAAAAGATCCCGCCCTTTTACCGGGAGCTGGCCGATATCCTCTACGGGGTTGACAAGATCAAGCAGTCCCTTGGTGCGGTTGGCTGGGCGGCAAAGCATACGAAGATGGTAGGCCACGAGATCGCGGTGCAGACACGGAAAGCCGCCGATACGATGGTGTACCGGAAGCGTGCCGTGGCCCGGCTCGCCTCCATGGTCCACCAGATCGACAAGGACCTGCGCTTCTTAAACGAGGTCAGGAACACCCTGCGGAAACTGCCCCATATCGAGGACGCGTTCACGGTCGTGATCGCGGGCTACCCCAATGTGGGCAAGTCCTCGTTTATCCGGCTCGTCTCGTCCGCAACGCCCGAGATCGCCTCCTATCCCTTTACGACAAAGGGCGTTATTGTCGGGCTCCGGGAGGAAGGCCGTATCCGCATCCAGTTCGTGGATACGCCCGGGATCCTTGACCGGCCCGCAGAAGAGAGGAACCCCATCGAACGGCAGGCGCTCTCCGCGATGATGAACGTGGCAAGCGTGATCCTCTATATCCTGGACCCGTCCGAGCACTGCGGGTACCCGATGGAGATGCAGCTGCGGCTGCTCGACGAGGTAAAGGGCATGGTCAGCGTCCCGGTAATAGTCGTGGCAAACAAGTCCGACCTTACGGTTGTGGAAGGCTACCGTTCCATGTCCACGGAAACAAAAGACGGGGTGGACGGGGTGCTCGAAGAGCTCCTCTCCCACCGGAAGGCCTGGGAAGAATCAAAGAAAGCCGATGAGAGCCCAGCCGATGAGAAACCCGAGGATCGTCCCGCCATTTAACGGCGGCAGGCCCGCCTGCGGCTTTCCCGACATCACGAAGTGAAGAAGGACAACCAGGCCGCAGACGGAGCCGATGATGGCCCCGATCACCGGCAGGTTAAAGAGCCCGAAATATTTTGTCCCGTGGGTAAAGACCGCGGCAGAGACCACGAGGATCGCGGGCATGATGAGGTCGCCCATGCCGATGATAAAGGCGGAGCGCTCGGTGCCCTCCTCGATCTTCCCGATCCCTTCTTTGATAAACGAGTAATCGCGTTTTTTCGGGATCACAAAGAGGATCGGCGTTTTTAGATCCATCACGCCCTCCGCAAGGGTGAGCATGTGCTTTGTCTTGTACACCGAGATCGCGTCGTAGACCGCGAGGATAAGAAGGAGGAGGATGACCGGCAGGACATCGAGCGATGCCCCGAAGATCGAGGCAACGCCGGCGGCAAGGAGGAGTCCCAGGAGGTCAATCACGTACCACTCGGGGTACTTGTACAGGAGCAGGGTGGCAATTATGGAGAGGCCAAGCACGAGACCGGTTGCAAGAATGGTTTCAGCGGTGGTCGAGTACACGAGAACCGCCGGCACGATATCCTCCCACCAGGCGCCGGTCCCCGTGGTGCTGATGTTGGCAAGGCCGTACACGATCGCTGCAAAGACAAAACAGAACGTAAAGAAGATGGCAACGCCGATGATGGCAGCGATCACCTTCTTTAGGGCGTATTTGATCAGGACCAAAAGGACGATGGTAAAGCCGAGGATGATCGCGAGGAAGATGAACGGGTTTGCCACCGATTCGGGGTCCTCGAAGGCAACGAGGCCGGCGGACTGGACCGGGCCGGCAAACAGAAGGGCGCCCAGTTCCACGATTACTAAAAAGATCGGCATCACGAGGATAGGCAGGGCATCCTTGAGCCGGGCAAGAGTCGTGTCCATGAAGTGCATGCTCCAGTAGGGATAGTTAGCTTAATGATGTGCGCTCTCATCATCTAAAAGCATGGACATTCCCGAATATCTCCCCGACATTATCCTTACCGGGGTCATGGTCATCTCAACCCTCGTCCTCATCCTCCGGTTCTGGCAGGACCTGATCATTGCGGTTGCCGCAGCGCTTATGATGCTCTCGCTGGGCGGGCTTTTTTTGTCGCTCCAGATCAAGGTAAGAAACCTCGAAAAGAACGTGATCACCCGGGAGCGGATGCTGCGCACGAATCTCGAAGAGATCTCGGGCAATATGACCGAGAAGTACGATACCACCACGGCAAAACTCGAAGGTCTTATCACCGAACTCTCGAAAAGGGTCTACAAATAAGCGTGCGGGAAGCACAAACGTTAAGGAAGAGTGACGTGCCATGGGTGTCGCACTACGGGATATCATCGCCGATTACAAGACCCCGGTCTCCTGGGAAGGGCTTTCGGGAGTGGCGGCGGTCGATGCAAATAACACGCTCTACCAGTTCTTAACCATCATCCGGCAGCCGGACGGGACGCCGCTGATGGATACGAAAGGCCGGGTCACCTCCCACCTCTCGGGGATCCTGTTCCGGATGGTCAACTTCCTTGAGAAGGGGATAAAGCCGGTCTTTGTCTTTGACGGGAAGCCGCCCGAGCTCAAGCAGGAGACGAACGCAGAGCGAAAGAAGCTCCGGGACGCGGCGGGGGTGAAGTGGAAGGAGGCCGTAGAGCGGGGCGATGAGGAGGAGGCGTACAAACAGGCCCGGTCGGCGACCCGGGTGGACGAGACGATCATTGCGACCTCAAAAGAGCTCCTCGATCTGTTAGGGATCCCCTACGTGCAGGCTCCCTCGGAAGGCGAGGCGCAGGCGGCGTTCATGGTGCAGCGGGGGGATGCCCGGTTTGCAGTCTCGCAGGACTACGATACGCTCCTGTTTGGCGCACCGCTCCTTATGCGCAACCTGACCGTGAGCGGGAAGCGCAAGATCCGGGGCCGGGTCGTGACCGTGAACCCGGAGCGGGTTGCACTCTCCGAAGTGCTTGCCGGCCTTTCGCTCACCCGCGAGCAGCTCGTGGAGATAGGGGTCCTCGTGGGGACGGACTTTAACCCGGGCGCTGCGGGCGTTGGTGCAAAGACGGCACTGAAGATCGTGAGAAACGGGGAATTCTCTGCAAAGCTTGCCGAGAAGTGCCCGGGTTTTGACCCGGCGCCGGTGATGGACTTTTTCCTTCGGCCACCGGTCACGACCGAATACTCCCTTGCCTGGGGCCACCCGAGCGTTGAAGGGATCAAAACCATGCTCTGCGACGGGTACGACTTTGCCCCGGAACGGGTCGATGCTGCGCTTGAACGCTACTCGACAAAGGCCGGGCAGAAGACGCTCGAAAGCTGGTTTTAATCCGGGCCCCGTTCACCTAGTAAAAAAAGAGTTTTCCTGTTTTTAGGGGATCCTGTGCGGGCAGGCCTGGTTCTTTTCTCGTACCGGCACAGGCCCAAAACGGGGAGTTCATGAAAAACGGGCAGTTTTTTGTCTGCCCGTTCTTCCGTTTACTGCATCGGGAGGAGGCCGGCTTTCCTTAAATCGGCAAGGGACAGGTCCTGGGAATTACCGGACTTGAAGTTCCCGTTCGTGATCTCCGTCTGGTATTCCTGGTCCGCGTATTCGGTCGCTTCCTCGAATGTCGAAGACCCGGTCATCGTGGTCTCAAGGCAGGTCATCTGGCCGGCGGCAGCATTGGGTTTGGTGTCGTAACAGACGAACGCGTGGGAGGGGAGGACGATGATATGGGGGTTCATGCCAATGGATTCGAGGGCAGAGGCATACAGGACCGTGCCATCGATACAGTTGGCCGATTTTGAGGAGATAGACTCTGAGGGCAGCCGGACCCTTTGTGAGGATTCGGTATCCCGTGAGTACGAAAGGGGCGAGTTGACGTAGGTGATCTGGTAATCGTTCTTGAGTGCTGTAAAGATCGCCTTTACCTGGGCATTGGTGTCGGCTTCCCACTCTGCATCCGTGCAGCTGTCGCCGCACTGGTACCCGGTCATCGATTTCCCGGTATTGTAGTTGGCAGCCTTGCGCACGAGCGGGTCGATGTCGGCTGCATGCGGGGTTACCCATGCGGCAATGTACGGGGTCATGTCGTTCCATTCCGTGCCATCGTAGATCGCCCAGACCATGGTATCCTTTGCATAGATCTTGACGGGCTCGGTCTGTTCGTCGATGCTTGTCCCGTCAGAAAGGGCGACCTTGTAGTGGAGCGTTGCGGAGGTCATCTCCTCGGGGATGGCGCTTGTGCGGAGTTGCGGGGTCTGCCCGATCGTTATGTTCCCGTGGGCGGGAACCTCGACGGTGTTGATGGCTTTCTCGGTATAGCCCTGGATCTCCGATTCCACGGTGACCGTGCGGGCGGTGTCCGAGGGGTTGGTGATGTCGAAGTCGATAAAGGTCATGTTGAGGTCGGGCATCTGGATGTACGTGGAGGCAAGGATGCTGTCCATTGCGCTGACGTTCACGCTCATACCGCCGGTACCGGTGGCGGACGATCCGCCGGATGCCGTCGGTGCAGTGTTGGTACAGCCGGCAGACAGGACAAGAATTGCAAGAACAATTACTATCAGGACTGGAATACAGCGCTTCATGGCGGTTCTTTTATCAATGATTACTGATATTGTTTTGCTTTCGGGTATTACCGCGACGGAGAAGCCCTAAAACAAGGACCGGCAGGGGATCCTCCCCCGCCGGGTCCTGTTCTTACTTCTTTTCTTCGTGGGTCTCCATGTGGTCGAGGACCCGGTCCCACATGACGAGGAGACCGGGGATGACCACGTAGGCGAGGAGGCCGGTGCCGAGGAAGGCACCGGCGAGGATGATCTCGTTCTCCATGTTCATCGCCTCATGCAAGGGCCGGGACACCGTCTGCCCAGGTTTCGATGACGGTCCGGATGGATTCGTCCTCATAAGACGAGATCGAGACCTGCTGCCGGGCAAATGTCACGAGGAAGATCTCCCCGTTTGTTGCATGGCACCTGAGGGTTGCGGAGAACAGGTCTCCGTCCGAGTCATGGGCCGGGTTGCCCCCGTGCGCCGTGACATTGGCGGAATTTGCAAGGACTGCTGCGATACCGGCCTTGTAGCCGGCGACCGTGTGGTATTTCTCCGAGCCGCTGCCGATCTTTTTCGCATCGTCGTCCTGGTACACGAATTTTGCCGTGTAGTTCTCCTTTGCCTTCTCTACGGGCGGGTGGTTGGCGCCCGAGCTCATATACGATACACATCCGAACGGGTTGTTCGTGATGACGGACTGGACAAGCGTGTTGAACGCGTCCACATCCGCAAGCGGTGCCGCAAGTTTGCGGACCGCACTCTTTACTGCACTGTTTTGTGCAAAGTCTGCCATTTTTTTCACTTCTCCTTTCTTTTTTTCTCTTGTCTCGGGGCGCCCTTTGACATAGAATCATAGGCTTTCTGGATATATAGCGAAAAAAAGAGAAGTGATTCCGGGTCAGATTATTGTCCTGATGCGCAATCGGGGCTGGGAGAGTTACGGGTCTGTTGATCCACCGGATATTTGTTCCCGGTTTGCCTTACCGGGTTTTTCATGGGCTGCGTTTTGAAGAGTTTTGTAACTGTTGCAACGTTTGCAATGCCCCAGTCAAAGACCCGGTAGCGGGCAAGGCCAATCTCCCGGGAGAAGATCCAGAGCTCGATGTTGTCTGCCGGTGAGCGGGAATAGGTCCGGAGCAGGAGGATCTCGGGGAGGTAGAGTTCTGCTACCTGGGCTGCGCCACGGACCGGCTCGCGTGGCCGTACGATCTTTACCAGGATTCCCTGTTCCGGCGACCTGCCCACGAGGTCAAAGACCGGGGCCGGCCCGGTTGTTTTCCCAATAATGTATCCCTCGGCGGCGAGGATGTTTGCTGCCTCGAATGTGCCTTTGGGAGGGCGGAGCCAGATCTCATGGGGACTATCAGATCCCGCCCTCCTCTTCCGGCGGCTGCCGGCCCGTGTTTTGCGGCTTTTAACGGTGCGGCGGTGCGAGGTTTTAGGGGTGTCTCCCGGGATCGTTTCTGCGCCCGCCTCGGGAAGAAGAACATTTGTTGTCTCACCTGCACTTTCGCAGGGGCTGATCCGGTTGCTGTACGAGGCACCGGATGCAATCGCACCCGGCGCAATCACGTCCTGTTCGTTCATTTCGGTTGTCATGGATATGCTACCTCTTTTTTTGTTCCTGCCCGTGACCCGGGGCCGGGGTATTCTTTTTTGATCGTGAGGGAAGGGCGGGAGCATCCGCTCCGTCCGGGGGGAAAACAATGCCGGCCCGGTGCAGGATCCTGCCGCCCGTTACCTGTGGCGGTACGAGCCGGATGGACTGCGTATGGCATACGCTGGCCAGACTGTCAGGGACCTGTAATGACCGGACCGGCGGTTAACTACGTATAAGAGAAGAGGCGGGCGAGAAGATCCCGGCCCGGGCACCCGCAGCATGCATCCCGAGACCGGCGTTCGGATAGATCGGTGCTTTTTCCTTCTCAAAGAGCCCGAAGAGGCCGCAGGTCAGGGTCATGAGGACGGCAAAGACTTTCGCGAAGCGGCGGGCGACCTTTTTCGGATACCCGATCTTCGCGATCTTCCTCGTTACCTTGGTGCAGAATGTCAGGGGCATAATTGATTATTCCCTACAATGATATGCCGGATTATATACTCTGCGGTAGATTCGAAAGAATTGGTAGTTATCCGGGGAATTCTGGCTTGATTTGAGCCCGAATAGGTATAACCCGGAGGTTAGATGAATGAGGCGCGGAGGAGTGAGGGGTATGGTTGAGGGGTACGACCATTTTGCTGGCGTCAACAAAATGGTCTAATATCTGTTCTTTTACTGCTTTGACGGTTATCTGGACATTTTGCGGTTAAGAGATGACATAGGATATATCTAAATATTTTAAAGATCCCCGTAGAATAATATACTTTAAGGAGAGGTTGGGGCACTTCAATCAAGGCATTAGTGGTGCAGATCCACAATATTTTGGGTTTACTAATGAGATGATAGAGATGCTTGATTTAATCAAACAAACAAAAATTTTTGAAGTTCCCAAGGACTAACAATGACAAAATACCTAAAAGAAATCACAATCTCTCTTGTTGTTTCGATTGTTGCTTTCGCTGTGGTTGCATATACTTCAGGAAATATCATAGCAAGCGTTTCGGTGTTTACTGCTGTACTCGTTACAATTAACTTTATTTTAAATCGATATGAATCGAGAAATGAGGCAACAGTAAATTTCGAGCTTATCAATGATGACGAAGGAAAACCAAAGTTTTCGGTATCCCTTGTAAATACCGGGGGTAAAACAATTTATTTCGATATGGTGGGATTAAAAATGAGAGATGGGACAATTATAGATTTTGATGATGACTGGAGGGACAAAGAACCCCCACTACCTCCAGAGAAACCTAAAATAAACAGATTTGGATTTTCAATTCCAACACTTGAAATGCCAAAATTACGAATGCCAGCGTTGCAAACGATAAGACCCATTGGTTTTTTTAGTATTCACCCCGGGGATGCAAGAACAGTTAGCAAAAAGGTCTATGATGTATTACAACTTTTACGAAATAAAAACTATCAATTTCAAGATACATTGGAGATTCAAGGAATATTTATAGATCGATTGAATTATGAACACATATCCGAATGGAAGCAATTTAATTTAAAGGAACTCTTTGATTCCATTAAAAAAAGTGAATAATATGGCTAAAAGATAACCCCTAAAAACATATGTCACCAAACGATAATTTCTCTTTATTGTGGGGAAAAATACTATCTCATGTCACCCTTAAAGGCAGGAGAAGAAGGAAATATTTCGAAGAGAATATTGAAGCGATTGCTTATCATGAAGCGGGGCACGCGGTTGCATGTTTTATTAACGATATTCCGATAGAATATGTAACAATCAATTTATCAGAGGATTTAACCGAATTGGGATCTTGTGAAGCTTCCAAAGAATGGAAACAAAAATATCTAGAGGATATTGAAAAGAAAAAAGTAAAACCAGAGTTTGTCGAATTGATGGGATTTGCATTTTCTGTAGAAAAATATTCCGGCGGCATAGCGGAGGAAAAATTTAGAGGTTTTCCGAATGAAGTCGGATGTAGAACCGATCGTTTAATTGTGGAAATGGGAGCCAAACTATACTACGGTAAAAATTATCTCGACGCTTTATCAAAATATTATAATGCCGCCTGGTTTTTAATGGATGACCCTATTATTTGGAGAGCTGTTCAAGCTGTTGCACAAGAATTACTAAAAAAAAGAACCTTATCACAATCAGAACTTAAAGAAATCTGCGAAAAAATTTTAGAAAAATCATAGTTAGGTATTTTTCTTCACATACTGCCTCATGCTCTTTAAGAGCGATCTACCCCAAAATCATGCCACCCCAACCCATCCTCCAACATCCCCACCCCTCCCGCAAAAAAAATCGGGCACCCCCTGACCCCAACTTTGCACGCAACAAAAAAACTGGTCGGGTCGACCAATCTCAGAGATCGGTCAGGGTGACCGCTCTTTTTCCAGTACCGCAACCTGTGTTTCCTCTGGAACTTCAGACGAGAAGGGGTGGTCACCCTGACCGTACTCGATCAAAGGTCGGGGTGACCGATCTCTGGCATTGGTCGGGTCGACCATGGATCCACGCGGATTTTCGGTCACCCCCTACCCCCGACTTTGCACGCAACAAAAAAACTGGTCGGGTCGACCGATCTCAGAGATCGGTCAGGGTGACCGTGAAAAATCCGCAACAATGGGGATGCGGGTGCGAACCGTCCCGGGGATCCCCTTTATCAGTCGTACTCCCGGAACAGCGCCGGGTTCCGGCACGATCCCCGTCGGGGGGTCGCGACCGGGATGAGAGAATTATCCCCCGTGGCGTTCATGGCAGTTCCCGGAAAAGGAGTGCCGGGCGGGGTTAATCGCGCCCGAACACATACTGCCAGATCCATGCCGTGGCGACCGCCACCGTGCTCCCGATGATCACCTCGAAAAACCGGGTCGCCGCGTTGACAACCGGGGGGATATCGGGGTTTACCACCGAGATCACCATCACGATCCCTGCGGTAAGGCCGGCAAGCCGGAGATGGCCGGGCAGGTGGAGGAGTTCGCAGGTAAGGACAACAAGGCCGATCAAGATGCCCATGCCCAGGATGGAGAACGGGAAGAGGAGGAGGTACAGGGCGGAGAATATGGCCCCGATAAGCGAACCAAGGATCCGGAGCCATGCGGTGCTGATCGTTGCGGTGCGGGTGTCCTGCATCACCACGATCGCAGAGATCATCGCCCACAAGGCCCCGATCGTCCGTGTAGCGGTATCCTGGGGTACATAGCCCGTGATGGCAAGGGCAAGCGAGAACGAAACGACCGAGACCAGGGCAAAAAGAAGGGCCGAAGAGACGGGGCCTGCCATCCTGTGCAGGAACCCGCCGGCCCGGCCGGGGGTCCCGGCATTGTTGCCAGTCGTCATCTGTATGTCAGGGATTGATGGTACAAGGTTACAAAAGTTTCTGTCCAAGGATACGGATCCGTCCCTGCCGCCATCCAAACCCTGATAGTCTCATGGCGCAAGAAGCTCCCAGTAAGGAGATTTGAGCCATGCAGTCGGTTATTGTGCAGCCGGGCGACCCGGCACAAAACTTCTCGTTAAAAGATCAGGGAGACAGGACCTTCGATCTCTACGAACAGAGAGGAAAGCGGGTGCTCCTCTCCTTCCACCCCCTCGCGTGGACGGACTACTGCGCCGCCCAGATGCTGTCGCTTGAGGAGAATGCCGATACTTTCAGGCAGCTCAACTGCGTGCCGGTCGGCATCAGCGTGGACTCCCGGCCCTGCAAAATGGCGTGGGCCGAAAAACTGGGCATAACCCGCACCCCTCTCCTCTGCGATTTCTGGCCGCACGGGGCCGTTGCACAGAAATACGGCCTCTTCCGGGACGAGAACGGGTTCTCGGAACGGGCGAACGTGATCGTGGACGAGAACCTCAAAATCGCGTTCATGAAGGTCTACCCGGTCCATTCGGTGCCGGATATCCGCGAGATCCTCGCGATCCTAAAAAAGAGTGCGTAACCGGGGTGCCGGTACGATCCCCCCACGGGAAGATGCCGCCGATCCGGTCCGGGCGTACCGGGTAACGGGAAGACAGAGGTTGTGCGGGAACGCTACCGGAAAAATCACCGGAGAAGTATGCCGGCTTTTTTCCCGTCGGGCACCGTCACTTCCCCGTGTAGCCGGTCCCGGGTCTCGCCAAGTTTCCCGATCTTTTCCTGGATATACGGGGAAAAATAGCCCCTGTACCGTTCCTGAAGCTCGGGAAGCCTCCAGTCCTGTTCCGTTATCGTTCCCCTGCACCGGGGAGACCCGCACGCACAGTCCATGGAAAAGACCATGTCGCTTCCCACCGACTCCGAGACGGTCATGGCATAATCGAAGGTGATCTCTTCGCCGGCCATGATATCCCGCATGGCCACCAGGAACACCTGGCCCGAAAAACCGCAGTTGGGCTCGCAGCTGTGGTTGAAAAAATCCGTATCCTCGGCGTGATCGCAGGCAGGGCCAAGGATAAAGCGCTCCTCGATCTGCATGGTGTATCTCTGGAGTTCGGGGGGGATCTGGTACATCTCATCGATCAGCATGATCTTTCCCCCGAATATCGCCACGCGCTCGTCTTTTTTTATATCCGCCGTGGCAAAGATCCCGGACCCCTCCGTGTCCGAACTTTTCTTCTCAAGGCGCGGATCCATCCAGCTGCACGTATTCATGGAACAACTCTTGTCAGGTACGTGGATGTGTGTACGGGACTGATCTTTTTTATCGGTTGTGGTAAGTGTTCTTTCATCAGGGGTGGAGTACCCCGCACATGCGGCCCATTTGACCGGGGTCTCACCTGAAGCCGGTATGTCTTCTTTGCTCCCCGCTCCATTTTCCGGGGAGAAGCCGGGGTATACTTCCGCAACCTTTTTTTACGAACCCCTCCGAATACCCCCTATGGTTTTGGTTAACAAAAAAATCCCCTCCCTGCTGGCAGCGGGAATTATCGGTATCATCCTGTGTCTTCTTGTCGCCCCGGCCTCTGCCGACTGGGCCTGGTTCTCGGTCAGCTCCGATCCCTCGGGAGCCTGGGCCTGTCTCGACGGCTCCAGCTGCGACAATACACCGATCACGTTTGCCGTCGAGGACTCGACCTATCACACGATATCGGTCTATAAAGACGGGTACGTGATGTGGCGGGACACGGTTGGCGCCGGCAGCGGCGGCACTACCACCTATGTTTCTGCAAGCCTCAACCCGGAACCATCGGCGGTCGGCTACCTTGACATCACGCCGTTTGGTGCCGATATCTACATCGATGGCACCTACTATGGGAACGGCAGGCAGACGATTGCTCTCGCACCCGGCACCTATACCCTTGTGCTGAAGAAGGCCGGGTATTACGATGCCACGCAGCAGTTTGTGATCAGTCCGGGAGCCACCACAACGCTTGCCCCGGGAATGACCCCGTACCCGCCTGCGGTTACCTACGGCGACATCCAGGTACAGTCGACACCCTCGGGGGCAGCGGTCTTTTTGAACGGCAACTACCAGGGCACCACGTATGCGGGATCGCCCTTTGAAATCACCCAGCTCACCCCGGGCACGTATACCGTCCAGCTCACCATGCCGGATTATCAGTCCTATACCCAGACTGCTGTCGTCCAGGCAGGTGTGGTGACCACAGTGGTCGCAGCCATGGTGCCCAATGTCGTTACCACCCCGGATACGACCGGCCAGATCAGCGTGACCTCCGTTCCTGCCGGTGCGGCGATCTACCTTGACAATACCTACATGGGTATCACCCCGGCGGTTCTTGCAAACATTGCCTCGGGGGGGCACACCCTCATGCTGCGCGAGAGCGGGTACCAGGACTGGATCTCCACCGTGAATGTCGTGGGCGGGAGCTATACCCCGATAGCCGGGACCCTGTCTCCTGCATCGGTAAATACCCCGGTCACCACCCGGGCCGGCCTCCCGGCAGTACTGGCCCTTGCCGGGATCTGCGGGGCGCTGGCTCTGGCAGCAAGGAAAAAATAAGCACCCTCTCTTTTTCCCGTGAGTGCGGGAGATAGTACCTTAAGGGGGGATCATCCCCCACGGACAATCGTTTTTTTTAAAAGAAAACCGTCCGGATTTTCTAAAATCCCGAATGGATGACCCGGTAGATTTTCCTGACCCCGTAAACTATAATCGCAGAACCTAAAATTATCGCCAAACCAAAGAGAATCAACCCGGGTACCTGGGCAATACTCCTCATAATAAATTCAGATTGGGGGAAGATGCTGATAATTACCCCCTGAAAAAGTAACAGACTGAAATAGATGAGACCTCCTGCTGCAAAAACGCAATAAAACAACGTATGGTATCTTCCCATTTTACCTGTCCCCTCGCTTCACGGATTGGATGTTTTTAGTATTCCGGGAAATGCGGGATAACCCTGGCGATGAGTGAAAAAAAGGTTGCAGTTATTGTGCCGCAAGCCATCATTGTACCATCGTTCCCCGGTACCAATGAGGTTTAAAATGCCGGGAACTTTGCTAAAAAAAGGGAATGTGTAACCGGGGAAGGACCGCCGGTTATTCGGGCGTTGCCACGATCACCAGCGAAAATGTCCTGTCGGTTGCCGTTGCTCCTTCCCACGGGCGCTGCTGGACGGCCGTGAAGGTATAGGTATCCACACCCTGCGGGGCAAGGATCCACTCGTGGGTGCCGCTGGCACCTGACAGATTGCCGGTCGGCGCAGTATAGGAATCGTGGATAACGGAGAGTTTTCTCGATGCCGTCGCATTCCATACATACCCGGTGGTCGGGTTCTCGCTGAGCCGGACCAGGACATGGCTTGTCGCCGGAACCACCAGGATACTGTCGTCAGCGGAACTGTTGACAAAGACCGTGGCTGTTGATGTGCCCGGCGAGGACGTGGAAGTGGAAACCGGTGTCATCACCGTTACCGAAGGACTCGCGGTGACAGATGGAACGGCAGTCGGTGCCGGGGACTCATAACCCGTCGGGGCCGATCCCATACAACCAGCGGTCAGGCCTGCGGTAAAAAGGATGCATGCTGCATATGCCATGATTAAAAGGGCTTTTCTCATTGTTGGTTCACCATATGATTACTCCCCGTTTGGGGGAAATTTGGATAAATCTGGTGTTAACTGCGATTTTTTTTGCACTCACCCGGGCTTTTGGATCCTTACGGGACCCGACAGCAGTCCTTTTATGGGCGGAGAAACACCGGGTATTCACCCCTTCCGGTTAATCACGGTACCTCTGCCGGGGAAATCCTATAAATAACGGGCACGACAATCCGTCATTACCAAGAGTGGACGAACCGTGATCCGTGTCCTCTATGTTGACGACGAACCTTCTTTACTTGAAATTACCCGGCTGTACCTGGAACAGACAGGGGAGTTTTCCGTCGATACGGTCGAATCGGCACGCGAAGCGCTCAGGCGGCTGGAAAGCGGCCGGTACGACATCATCCTCTCCGACTACCAGATGCCGGAGATGGACGGGATCCGTCTCCTCAAACAACTCCGGGCGTCCGGCAACACGATCCCGTTTATTGTTTTTACCGGCCGGGGCAGGGAAGAGGTTGTAATCGAGGCGATCAACAGCGGCGCGGACTCCTATATCCAGAAAGGCGGCAACCCCCAGGCACAGTTTGCCGAACTCGCGCACAAGATCGCCCAGATTGTCCGGAGAAACCATGCCGAGCAGAAAGCCCGGGTAAGCGAGATACGGTTACGGGCCATTTTCGAGAACATCTGGGATGCCATCCAGATCTTTGATAAATCGGGCAGGGTTGTCTATAATTCGCCATCGGTGTATCATGCCCTGGGGTATCCAAAAGGCGAGCCGGTGTACCGGCATGCAAACGATTCCCTGACGTACATTCATCCTGACGATCGGGAACGAGTTGTGTCCTGTTACAGAGAAGTGGCGAAAGTCCCGGATTCATCCCGGTCTGCAGAGTACCGGATGAAAACGGCGGGAGGGGACTATCTCTGGGTGGAATCCGTCTTCACGAACAAATACGGTATCGAGGGCATTGGCGGTCTTATCGTCACCACCCGCCCGATCGCCGAACGCAAGCGTGCCGAAGAGGAGCTCAAAAAGAAGCACGAGGAGATCCACGCAGCCTTCGAGCAGCTGACTGCAACCGAAGAGGAGCTGCGCCAGAACTATAACGAGCTTGCCATGGGCGAACAGCGCCTTATGGAGTCGGAACGGCTGATCCGGGCCTCGGAAGCCTACCTGCGGTGCGTGATCAGCGATGTCCGGGAAGGGATCACCGCATACGATACCGATCTCAGGTTCACCCTCTGGAACCTGTATATGGAAGAGCTGACCGGGATCCCCGGAGCGGATGTCGTGGGAAAACGTCTCGAAGAACGGTTCCCTGAGTTCAAGGATACCCGGTTCCCCGGGGATCTCATGAGGGTGCTTGCCGGAGAGACGCTCGATTCGGGGGATGTTCACATCGAACTCTCGGTAAAAAAGAAGAAGATCTGGATCCGGTGCATTGCCTCCCCCCTGTTCGATCACGAGGGCCGTATCACCGGGGTTATCGGGATAGTCCAGGATACCACCCGGAGAAAAGAGGCAGAGCTTGCCCTTGTGGCAGCCACGGATGCGTTGAAGGAGAGCGAAGAGAAGTACCGGGGCATCTTTGAAGCCAAGAACAATCCTCTTGTCTTAATCGATACCGCGACCCGGCTGATCGTCGATGCAAACGAGGCGGCACGGGAGCTGTACGGGTACACCCGGGAGCAGATGAACAACCTGGACTGTATCCACCTTTCGGGAGAACCCGAAAAGACCCGCGAGACCCTTCTCCGTCAGGTTCCCCGCGTCCCGCTGCGCTACCACCGGCGCAGGGACGGGACGGTCTTTCCCGCAGATCTCACGATCGCGTATTGTACCCTTGGCGGCCGCCAGGTCATGATCCTCTCGGTGCGGGACCTGACCGGGGTCCGGCAGGTCGACGACGCCCTCAGGATTGCCAACCTCAAGCTCAATCTCATCATCGGCGTGACACGTCACGACATCCTCAACTCGCTCACCGCGCTTTTAGGGTATAACGCGATCTTACGGGAGCGGCATCACGATCCGGCGGCAGAAGACCTCCTCGATAAGCAGGAGAAGCTGATTCTTGCCGTAAAAAGCCATATCGAGTTTACCCGGGGGTATGACGATCTCGGTGTCAAGGCGCCGGTCTGGCAGAATGTGAAAACCACCGCTGCGCAGGCCTATGCCCAGTTTATCAATACGATCGAGTTTTCCTGCGAGACCGGAGACCTCGAGATCTATGCGGACCCGATGCTCGAGAAGGTCTTTTACAACCTCTTCGACAACGCGTTCCGCTATGGGGAGAGCGTTACAAAAATACGGCTGTACGGGGAGATGGACGGCTCCGATCTCATCCTCTCATTCGAGGACAACGGTATCGGGGTGCCCGAGGAAGAGAAGGTGAAGATATTTTCCCGCGGTATCGGGAAGAACACCGGCCTTGGCCTGTTTTTAACCCGGGAGATCCTTGCGATCACCCGGATCACGATCGCGGAGACCGGGGAGTACCGTACCGGGGCCAGGTTCACAATAAGGGTTCCCCGCGGAGCATACCGGCTCCTGAAATAATCCCGTTCTTTTGGATCATGCTCCAGGGTGCGTGGTGAACCTTTTTAGGAATAGATCAGCTATCTGCGATCCCGGCGGAGTAATGGTGCGGCCCGGTATGGACCGTGTCGATCAGGGACCGCTCGAAGATTTCACCCTCGCTGACCGGCCGCGAGATATACCCGAGGGCGTGAAGCGTCCGGACGAACTTCATCGTGGATGCGATGTATTCCGGCGGCAGGGCTGCACAATACTTCGGTGAGATCCGGTAGGTTTCGAGAACGAATGCCGGATCGACCATACCGGTCGTTCCCGCAACGATCCGGGCACAGGCTGCGGGGTCGTGCCGGATCCATTCGCAGGCAGCCTCGTGGGCGGTTATAAACCGGGCGAGCAGGGGTTTTTTTTCAAGCATCTCCCGCATCACGACAATCCCGTAACTCGGGTTGAAGGGCCAGAGCCGGTCGGGAGGCACCGCAAGCCGGGCATTCCCGTACCGGTGTGCGGTGGCCGCGAGCGCCGGCGTCCCGGCCGCAGCTGCTATCTCGCCGGAGTCCAGGGCATCGGAGAGGAAGTCTGCCCACGGGTAGTTCTTCACTGCGACATCCGTTCTCCCGTACTCCCGGAGCAGTTCGTGGGCGATCACATCGTGGATCGAACCCTTCGGCGGCGTGCCGATTGCTTTTCCGGCAAACTGCGCAAGGAACGCCTGCATGCTGCCGCACTCCGCAAGGGTGGGCGTATCCTCCCCTGCGACCATCACGGTCCCTTCGATATGGCCCCCGGCAATGCAGGCAAGCTCCAGGCCCCGGTCGATCCCGATGATGACCGGGGGAAGGCCGATGTACCCGAGATCGAGCGTGCCTGCCTGCATTGCGCTGATGATGTCCGGCCCCGAGGGAAAGAGCGTCCATGTGGCGGCAATGCCCTGGTCCGCGAGCAGGTCCGAGCCCCGGAGCAGGAACGCGGTATGGTACATGGTCGAGAGGTGGCCGATCCGGATCGTGTCGCCCTCCATGTCCGTTCACCCGATCTTCTTGAGTACCGCGCCGATCGCCTCGTCAACGCAGGAGAGCTCGGGGCGGAGCATCCCCACCGGGATATCGACAATCTTCTCGACAATGGAGGCAAGGATGGGGGCGCAGACAATCCCCGATGCCCCGTCTTTCTCGGCCCTGGCGGCAGCGACAATGCATTCGTCAAGGGAGTGAGCGGAGTATCCCTTAATGGCAAACTTCTGCCCCGCAGCTTCTACCTCCCGGGTCTCGACAGAATCGAGCAGGAACTTGGCTGCGATCACCGCGATGAACCGGTGCCGCTCGGGTTCGAGGACCGATACGATCTTTTTTACGGTCGAGAGCCGGGGATCGCGCTCCCCCATCGACACCTTGTACAGGGTCGAGGCCGGGATGCCGGTCTGGTCCGCGAGGTCTTTTACCGTCATGTTCCTGCGTTCCAGCTCCTCGGAGAGCGCGGCGGCGAAGTCGGCCTCGAATATCCGTTTTGAGAACATATTATCCTTTATGTATCTTTTTTGAGATTATAACTATTACTAAAGGGAAATTTTTTTTTCACTTTAGGAAATATATTTGAATAACCCTGTCCATGATCCTGTCATGCAGCAGACTCAGGCGTACGAACTGTCCGTTCTTCCCGGAAGAAACCGGGCCGGGGAAAAGGAGGGGTTCGACCGGATCGAGATCCGGCCCGGGGATACCCTGTCCATTGTCGGCCCGACGGGTTCCGGAAAGTCCGCGTTCATCAACGATATCGAGGTCTTCGCACAGGAGGATACGGCAACCGGGCGCCGCATTCTTGTCAACGGGAAGGAACCCCCCGAGGAGCTTGTCCGCGACCCGGCAAAAAAACCCATAGCGCTCATTACCCAGAACACCCGGGTCATCGCCGACCTCGATGTGGCCCGGTTCCTCGACCTCCACATCCACGCCCGGGGCACCGCCGACGAGGGGCTTGTCGCACGGACTATTGCGCTCGCCAACGAATTTACCGGCGAGAAGATCGATACCTCCATGCGGATGACCGGGCTCTCGGGAGGACAGACCCGGTCGCTCCTGATTGCCGATGCAGTCCTTATCGGCCGGACCCCGATCCTGCTCCTCGACGAGGTAGAGAACGCCGGCATCAACAAGGAGCGGGTCATCGCCTGCCTGCGAAAATACCATAAGGCCGTCATTTTTGTCACCCACGACCCGTTCCTCGCACTCATCACCGACCGGCGGATCGTAATGAAGAACGGTGCCGTTGTTGCAGTCCTCGAACCCGGGGAACGCGAACGGGAGATCATCGGTACCGTTTCCGGTGTGGATACCTTCCTGTTTGCCCTCCGCGAGCGGATCCGCTGCGGCGAAGTGATCGGGACGGTCGAAACGGATCCCCTCCCGTTAAAAAAACCCGGTGTTCCCGCATGAAACTGGTTATCGTTGCCGGCCCCCCGAGCGCCGGCAAGACTGCGGTCATCCGGCAGATCGTCAGGACATGCGCACAGACCGACCGGCCCGCCTACCTCAAGATCGACGTGGTACGGGCGTTCGAGGACGAGGAACTCCGTGCGGAGTTCGGTATCCCGGCCCGGAAGGTGTACTCGGGCGATCTCTGTCCCGACCACATGGGGGTCATGGTGCTTAAGGATGCGATAACCTGGGCGGCAGGACTCGGTGCCGGCATGCTCGTTGTCGAGAGCGCCGGGCTCTGCCTCCGCTGCACCCCGTATACCACGCAGGCGTTCGGCATCGCGGTCCTTCCTGCGGTCTCGGGGAGCAACGCCCCGCTCAAGATGGCGCCGTTAATAGCCCAGGCCGATGCCGCGGTGGTGACCAAGACCGACCTTGTTTCCCAGGCGGAAAAGGAGGTCTTCCGCGAGTGCATACGGAGCGTGGTCCCCGGGATCGATATCGTGGAGACGAACGCCGTGCAGGGCACGGGGCTCCGCTACCTCTTTACAGCGATCAAAAAATACCCGGGGATTACCGATACGGAGACGATCGTGCTCCGGGGCACCCCGCCGCTCGGGGTCTGCACCATCTGCATCGGGAAAAAGGAGATCGGGTGGCAGCACCACTTCGGCGTGATCCGGCCCCTCGAAGAGGCCGACAACCTGTACCGGGGGGACTAAATGCCTGCGGAGGTATGGCACCCGCCGGGAAAGGACTGCGGGGCATGCGGTTTTGCGTCCTGCGTGAAGTTCGGCGAGGCTGTTGCAGAGGGGATGCGGACGGAATCGGACTGCCCCTTTTTTGCCGGGGAACCGTGCGGGGTTCGGGAGCCTGCCCGGTATTCCGGGACCGATGTGACCGGGGCGCCCTATGATTTTGTCATCCATGCATTCCGCGGCGAACCTTCGGCCCGCAAGTTCATCGTTCCGTTTCGGGCAGACCTCGTGGAGAAATGGGACATCCGGCCCGGGGCGCTTGTCACCGGCCGCCCGGCCGGGCCCGGCTGCCCGGTCGTCCATGCCCTCCGCGTGCTTGCGGCAAACCCGGTGACCGGGGTGCTCGAATGCCATACCGTCGGCCCGCTTGTTGCACGAAAAGAAGAGGCATTCGATGTGCAGGCTTACCATGTCCATGCGTTCGAGGGTGTCGCGGAAGTGATCCGGCGCCCGCCAGCGTTCGGGTGCCGGCAGTCCTTCCTGCCCGGTGCCTGCATGATGGACCTCGCCCACACCGGGGTCGTGAACATGGTCTTAAAGAAAAAAGAGGGCATCCATGTCCGGGTGGAAGACATCCGAATTATGTCGGGGTGTGCGTCATGACCGCCAGGTACCGGCTGCGGTGCGTGGGCGGGGGGGAGATCGTCCCCGATCCCACTGCCCAGTCCTGCCCGGGCGGCCACGATTCCCTGCTGCGGACCGAGTACCGGACCCGCAGGCTGCGCCTCGCACCCCACACCGGAATCTTCCGGTACCTCTGCTGGCTTCCCGTGAACCGCCCCCTGCTCCCCTCCGGGGGAGCGGTCACGTACCGGAGCACCGGCCTTGCCCGGGAACTCGGCCTCGCCCGGCTGTATGTCTCGTTCTCGGGGTACTGGCCCGAACAGGGGGCGGCCCTTGCCACCGGCTCGTTCAAGGAGCTCGAAGCACTTGCCACCATGCAGCGGCTTGCCGAGTCCGGCGGGAAGGTCCCGGTGATCGCCTCGGCGGGAAACACCGGCCGGGCCTTTGCCGGGATCTCGGCGCAGTACCACCGCCCGGTGGTCATTGTCGTCCCGGAAACCGCAGTCTCCCGGCTCTGGACAACAGTGCCCGCCCGCGATCTCTTCGTTGTGGCCGTGAAAGGGGATTACACGGACGCGATCGCCGTTGCAAACGCACTTACAGAAGTTCCCGGGTGCGTTCCCGAGGGCGGGGCCAAAAACGTGGCCCGGCGCGACGGCATGGGGACCGTGATGCTCGATGCGGCAGTGACCATCGGCAGGATGCCGGACCATTATTTTCAGGCGGTGGGGAGCGGGACCGGGGCAATTGCCGCATGGGAGGCTGCCCTGCGGCTCAAAGGCGACGGGAGGTTTGGCCCGGTACTGCCCCGGCTCCACTGCGCCCAGAACGAGCCGTTTATTCCGATGGTTTTGGCCTGGCAGCAGTGCCGCCGTGCCATTGACCCTGAGATTGATATGCCGAATGCGTCCAATGCCGTACAGGCCGTTATGTCACCGGTGCTGACCAACCGGCAGCCCCCCTATGCCATTGCCGGCGGTCTCTACGATGCTCTTGAGGCAACAAAAGGAGAGATGTACGCGGTTTCCAATACCGCGGGAAGGGCCGCGGAAAAAATCATCCGGGAAGCGGAAGGGATCGACCCCGACCCGGCGGCAGCTGTCGCAGTCGCGGCACTCGTTCAGGCTGCAGAGGCCGGATCCATCAGCCGCGACGATACAATTGTCCTCAATATCACCGGCGGTGGATACGAGCGGATCCGGGAAGACTTTCTGCAGTACCCGCCCGAACCGGCGGCATGTGTGGCGGCCGACGGTTCCCTTGAGGGGATAAAATCAGATCTCGAAACATGGGTGGCACACTATGGACGATAACCAGATTATCGGCGAATTAAAGAACCAGGGGATCGACCTTGTCTGTTCCATCCCCTGCGACAAGGCAAAAGGACTCTTTTACCGGCTCCCGGGTGAGTTCCGGCACATCGGCCTGACCCGGGAAGAGGACGGCGTGGGCATATCGGCAGGGGCGTACCTTGCCGGCGCCCGCCCGGCAATTGCGATCCAGAGTTCGGGCCTCGGGAACATGCTGAACGCGATCCTCTCCCTTACCGTGACCTTCGGCCTCCCGCTCCCGATCCTCGCGAGCTGGCGGGGGTGCGAGGGAGAGAAGATCCCCGCCCAGATCCCGTTCAACCGCCCGCTCCCGGCAATCCTTGCTGCGGCAGGCATTGCCTGTACGGTGGTCCGGGAGCCGGATGCGGCACGGGAGATCGGGAACGCCGTGGCGGCAGCATACCGCGACCATGCTCCCCATGTGATCCTCTTAAAACCGGAGTGTATTGAGGAGGCCAATGGCAGTGCACCTGCGGGAATTCCGGTTGTGCACCCGTTTTCGGTTACTTATACGCGGAACTGGCGGGCACCGGTGATGACCCGGTACGAGGCGATCCGGGCCATTGCCGGGACGGTGAAGGATGAGATCCTTGTCGCAAACATCGGCGTGCCCTCAAAGGAGCTCTACGCTGCCCGCGACCGGCCGGAGAACTTCTACATGCTGGGCAGCTACACGCAGGCTTCAGCTATCGGTCTTGGGATCGCAATAGCCCGGCCGGATAAAAAGGTGATCGTGATTGACGGCGACGGGAGCCTGCTTGGTTCCGCGATCCTGCCGGTGATAGCAGCAGCGGGGCCAAAGAACCTCACGATTGCCTGCCTCGATAACGGCGTCTTTGGCAGCACCGGCAACCAGCCCCGGCCCGGGCAGGACACCGCTGACCTTGCGCTCATGGCCCTCGGGGCCGGGTTTACCCGTTCACTGACCGTGCACGAGCCCGGGGAGCTCGAAGCCGCGCTTGCAGCAAAGACCGGTGACGGGCCGTCGTTTATCCACGTCCGCATCCGGCCCGGCAACAGCGATGTGCCCAATATTTCCTTATCGCCGGCACAGATCCGCGACCGGTTCATGGCGGCACTGAAGTAACCGGAGAGTCCGGTAGTGGCGGGGAATGCAACCTGCTCACCCGCGAGGGCTAAGAATATTAACAATTGTGAACATATGTGTGATGTGGTCAACCATGAGTGATCGTTTTTGCTGTGAATAACAGCTCAAATACCCCGGTACAGAAACTCGGGCACCTGCCGCCATCGGCAAAACTGGTGTATGCCATTATCAGGGCAAACCGGCAGATGACCCAGAAGGAGATCATCCGCGAGTCTTATCTTCCGGAGCGGACCGTGCGCTATGCCCTCTCCCGGTTGAAAGCCGAGAATGTGCTCGCCGAGTACCTCTCCGTTGCGGATGCCCGCCAGAGCCTGTACCGGCTTGCTCCCGGCGAACAGGAGCCGGTGCCGGCATTGTAACAACGAACCATCCTTCTTCTTTTTTCGATCCTCTCTTATGTGTCGTCATTACCGTTTGTTTTGCCTCCCGAAAGTCCGGTTACGGTAAATTTTGCCGGTAAATTACCCCTTAAATAAATCCCTCTCCTACACTGATATGTCGAATCACAATCGTGAAGAACGACGCAGGCCAGGATGGCGGAAAGGCTACGCGGCTGACTGCAGATCAGTATATCCCGGTTCAATTCCGGGTCCTGGCTCTCGTTTCTTGATTATTCCTGTATCGTTACGATCAATTCCGTTTTTTTTTAAGATTTTCCGGGAAACTCCCGACTGAAAATGAGAGAGCTATCAGCAAAAATTACCTGCTTTCGCAGGTTCTTATCCACATATGCCGGATACAGTATGTTCACCCTTACAAGCGTGAACAAGAAAGAGACATGCAACCACATCACAGACACACCGCGACGCTTTCTGCCCTTGCCGGTTTCATCATTATGTTCATCTTGGCGGGCCTGCTCGCGGAAAAATCGCACGAGGGCCACCTGCCCGAACAGAACAACCGGGCAGCGGGCCATATCCCGACAGCAGCAGGCATCGTTGCCGGGGCAGTTGTCCTGACGGTCACCGCTCCGGGGATCGCCCGGGGCCGGAACCGTACTCTTACCCTATTGCACAAGACCACTCCCAAAAGAATGCCCTGTTGTCCGGCGATGTCATGATATCCCGTGAAGGGATCGGACAGACCGGGCACGTCCCCCTCTATCGCCGGGTAATCCCGGCGGCCTTTTTTTATACCGTGACAGATACGGATAAGATTCACCCCTTACCTAGTACTGGTACGGGAGATGTTCCATGGCAGAAGAACCTGACGAACACATCATGGAAGCCATCGGCAGGTGCCGGGTGGTTATCCGCAACGGCACCGTGGTCGAAGTGGGAGAGGCAAGTATTGCCTCGTGCCCGCTCGCAAAAAAGATGGCCTGCCCGGTCCAGACCCCCGACCGGGAGTCGGTAAAGGCAAACATCGAGAACCGGATCAAAACGTGGGGCATGTGCACTCCCCGGCGTGAGGTTACCGATGCCCGGCCCTTTGTCGGCTTTGGTGCATCGGAGATCCTCAGTTTTGGGCTTTCTGCCGGGATGCTCAATGCCGTTGTCCTTGCTTCGGACGGTGCGGGCACGCTTATCGCCACCGATCCCATCCTTGTCCAGGGGATCGGGGGGAGGATGTCGGGGCTGGTAAAAACTGTCCCCTATCCTGATGTTATCCGCAGGATCGAAGAGCACGGCGGGACGGTCATCGACCCGGCCAGGGCGTCGCTTGACCAGACCGCCGGTGTTGCCCGGGCATATGAACGGGGATACAAGCGGGTGGCAGTCACGGTTGCCCTCCCCCGTGAGGCAAAGGCACTCCGGGACCGCTACCCGGATGTTCTGATATTCGCGGTCCATACTACCGGGCTTAGCCACGATGAAGCGGAGATGCTGGCATCATCGTCCGATATTATCACGGCCTGCGCATCCGGGCCCGTCCGGGAGATCGCCGGGAAAAAGGCCCTCCTGCAGGCCGGGGTGTCGGTCCCCGTCTTTGCCATGACAAAAAACGGCAAGGACCTGATCCTGGAAAAGATCCGGCAGAGCGACAGCCCGGTCCTCTTCAAGACCACACGGCTCCCGGCACTGAACGAACCGCAGCCGGAACCTCTGGTCTGATACCGTAGTTTCCTTTTTTATCCTGTCACTTTGAAAGTATTTGGCGTCAGATATATTACCCGGGAATGTCAGTATCTATATTACTAGTGAGCATCGAATATGCGCGCAGAATATCACCCAACCTCATATGAGAATGTCGGGTAAAATGTCACATACCGCCGGAAGAACGGATCAGGTAAATCCTGCCGGTTGGAGAATCTATAAATATTCACGATTGTTATCTATTATGGTAGGATTCACAATCGTGAACTACAACAAAGCCAGGATGGCGGAAAGGCTACGCGGCTGACTGCAGATCAGCATATCCCGGTTCGATTCCGGGTCCTGGCTCTCTGGTGAAACCATGAGTATCAGAACCCAGAAAACATTCGAGGCTCTCTTTGAACTCGAGGAGATCCGGGGGATCTTCCGGGACGCTCTTCCTACCGGCTTTTCAGCCGAACAGGAAGCAGCGTTCCAGCAGAAGATCCAGGACCTCAAGGGCATCATTGCCGACCTTGAGGCCGGAACCGGTACACCGAAGGTGACAAAGATAGCCGGCACGCTGGATGTCCGCTCCCGCGAGGAGGAGTCCATCAACATCCAGCCTATCCAGGCAGCAGGACGGCTGACCACCGAGGCGAGAAAGGCACTCATCTCGTATGGTGACGGGTACTCCACCTGCGACTTCTGCCGCAAACCCTTCCGGCTCGACAAGATCTCGAGGCCCGGGATCGCCGAATTCCACGCCGATCTTGCACACTGGCTCAACATGGACCAGGCCCGGGTCGTGCCCGGCGCCCGGCGCGGGTTCCAGGCCGTGACCAATACCCTCGTCAACAAGGGGGACACGGTCATCGTCTCGGCCCTTGCCCATTACACCGAGTTTCTCGCTGTGGAAAACGCGGGCGGGGTGGTAAAAGAGGTCCCGTTAAACGACAAGCACATCGTGACCGCCGAGGCAACCGCACAGAAGATCGAGGATGTCAGGACAGAGACCGGCAAACTCCCGGTACTTGTCATGATCGATCACTTCGATTACCAGTACGCAAACGAGCACGAGATCGCAGGGATAGCAAAGGTCGCCCACCAGTACGACATCCCCCTTCTCTACAACGGGGCCTACACGGTCGGCGTCCAGCCGGTTGACGGCAAGAAGATCGGTGCGGACTTTGTCGTCGGTTCGGGCCACAAGAGCATGGCCTCGGTGGCGCCTTCGGGGGTCCTTGCCATAAACGACGACTTCGCGCCAAAGGCCCTCCGGACCACGGGAATGGTCGGGGATCTCACCAAACGCAAGTTCGGGATCAAGGAGGTGGAGATGCTCGGGTGCACGCTGATGGGCGGGACCCTGCTGTCGATGATGGCATCGTTCCCCACGGTAAAAGAACGGGTGCTCCACTGGGACGAGGAAGTAAAGAAGTCCAACTACTTCATCGACGCCCTGCTCCGGATCAACGGGAGCAAGGTGCTCTCCGAGTACCCGAGGAAGCACTCGCTCACGAAAGTGGATACCACAGGCAGCTTCGATCTCGTGGCACAGACCCACAAGCGCCGGGGGTTCTACCTCTCCGACGAACTCACGAAACGCGGGATTGTCGGGGAATTCGCGGGTGCAACCCGGACCTGGAAGCTCAACACCTACGGCCTCTCGTGGGAGAAGATCCATTACCTTGCGGACGCGTTCACCGAGATCGCAGAAAAATACGAAATCCCGGTGGAGAAGACTCCTGCCGGACAATGAAGGAAAACAAAAACACTACCAGAACACATCCGAGGAAGATTCATGACCGAGAAGAAGTTCAGGCTGGGCACGACCGCCCTCCATGCCGGACAGGTGCCGGACCCGACTACCGGGTCCCGCACGGTCCCGCTCTACCAGACCACATCGTACGTCTTTAAGAATACCGAGCACGCCGCCAACCTCTTTGGCTTAAAGGAACTCGGGAACATCTACACCCGGCTCATGAACCCGACCACGGATGTGTTCGAGAAGCGTATCGCGGCCATTGAAGGAGGTACCGGGGCAATCGCCACGGCATCCGGCGCGGCTGCGATCACGTACGCGATCCTCAATGTCACCCGGCCCGGGGACGAGATCGTCTCGGCAGACAACCTGTACGGCGGCACGTACGAGTTCTTCCACTACACGCTCCCGAAGTTCGGGCGCCACGTTGTCTTCGTGGATTCGCAGAAGCCCGAAGAGTTCCGGAAGGCCATCACCGAAAAGACCCGGGCCGTCTACGCGGAGACTGTCGGGAATCCGAAACTCGACACCCCCGATTTCGAGGCGATCTCTAAGATTGCCCACGAGAATGGGATCCCGCTCATTGTCGACAACACCACCGGTGTCGGCCTTGTCCGGCCCATCGATCACGGTGCCGATATCGTGGTCCACTCGGCCACGAAGTACATCGGCGGCCACGGGAATTCGCTCGGAGGCGTCATCGTCGATTCCGGGAAGTTTGCCTGGAATAACGGCAAATTCCCCGAGTTCACCGAGCCCGACCCGGGCTACCAGGGGCTCGTGTACTGGGATGCGTTCGGGAACTTCCCGGGGCTTGGGAACGTTGCGTTTGTCTTTAAGATCCGGGTCTCGCTCATGAGGGATACCGGCGCGGTCTTAAGTCCGTTCAATGCATGGCTGTTTCTGATCGGCCTTGAGACCCTCCACCTCCGGGTGCCCCGGCACTCCGAGAATGCGCTTGCCGTGGCGCAGTACCTCAAAGCCCACCCGAAGGTTGCCTGGGTCAACTACCCGGGCCTCCCGGACAACCCGTACCATGCGCAGACAAAGAAGTACCTCCACGGGGGGTTCGGGCCGCTTGTCGGTGTCGGGATCAAGGGCGGGGAAGCGGCGAGCAGGAAGTTCATCGACTCCCTCAAGCTCTTTAGTAATCTCGCAAACATCGGGGACTCAAAGAGCCTTGTGATCCACCCGGCGAGCACCACCCACCAGCAGCTCACGCCCGAGGAGCAGGCAAAGACCGGGGTCACCCCGGACTTTGTCCGGCTCTCGATAGGGACCGAGGATATCGAGGATCTCATCGACGACCTCAGCCAGGCCCTCGACAACGTATAGGGTATACTCATGCACGGCAGCTCTCCCGGTACGGTAAGAACGGAACATGCGGACCTCCCCGGTCCGTTCACCCTCGAGAGCGGAGCAGTCCTTCCCGGCATCACCATCGCGTACGAGACCTACGGGAAGCTCAACAGGGAGAAGAGCAACGCGATCCTTGTCTGCCACGCCCTCTCGGGCGATGCCCATGCGGCAGGGATCCACGAGGGGGAGACAAAGCCCGGCTGGTGGGACGCGGTGATCGGGCCGGGCCGGGCGTTTGACACGGACCGGTATTATGTGATCTGCAGCAATGTCCTGGGGGGATGTAAGGGCTCGACCGGCCCCTCATCCACCAATCTTTCGACCGGCAAACCTTATGGCGCTGCTTTTCCCGTGATCACCATCCCCGACATGGTCCATGCCCAGAAACTCCTTCTCGAATCACTCGGCATCACGACCCTCTATGCTGTTGCCGGCGGGTCGATGGGCGGCATGCAGGCGCTCCAGTGGACGGTCTCGTACCCGGATGCGGTCAAAAAGGCGATCGTGATCGCCGCAACCGGGTACTCGACTCCCCAGCAGATTGCGTTCAACGAGGTGGGACGGAAGGCGATCATCTCGGACCCTGACTGGAACAACGGGGACTACTACGGGAAGACCCTTCCGGCCCACGGCCTTGCGCTCGCCCGGATGGTGGGCCACATCACCTACCTCTCCGACGAATCGATGCATGCGAAGTTCGGGCGGCACCTGCAGGGCAAAGAGAAGGTCGGGTTTGATTTCTCGACCGAGTTTGCCGTGGAGAGCTACCTCCACCACCAGGGCGACACGTTCACAAAAAGGTTCGATGCAAACTCCTACCTCTATGTCACCAAGGCCATCGACTACTTCGACCTGACAAAGGAAGGATCGCTCGCCACCGGCCTTGCCCCGGCACAGGCCTCATTCCTTGTCGTCTCGGTCTCATCCGACTGGCTCTATCCTCCCTACCAGTCCGGGGAGATTGTGGCGGCGCTCACCGCAAACGAGCGCGAGGTGCAGTACTCGGAGATCCGCTCGGCCTACGGCCACGACGCGTTTCTCCTTGAGTCCGGGCAGCTCTCGTACCTGATCACGAGGTTCCTGTCACACACCCTTGTCCGGGACGTGATGATCCGGGATGTCCAGTGTATCGAGGAAGGAACCACAATAGCGGTCGCGGCCCGGCGGATGATCCGCTGCGGGGTCAACCACCTGCCGGTCCTCACCCCGAACGGGAAACTGGCCGGGATCGTTACCTCGTGGGACATTGCAAAGGCGGTAGCATCCAACTTCCTCTGGCTCGACGAGATCATGAGCCGGGACGTGGTGACGGTGACCGAAGACGAAGCGGTCGAGGGTGCGGCCCGGAAGATGGAAGAGCACGCGATCACTGCCCTCCCCGTCATCGACAGCGAACAGCACGTGACCGGCCTTGTCACGAGCGAGTCGATCAGCACGCTCGTGGGGAGGGATCTGCGGTGAGGATCCTCTCGATCCATGCCGACAGGATGTGGTATCATGCCACCAGGAGGACAAAACTCGCCGAGGAGATTGCAATCCGGGAGGACAGCATGGAGGAATGCGTTGTCCTCTTCTGCTGCGTGGAAAAACTCGATGAGAAAAATCCGCACCACGTGATCGCGAGCGCAACGGAGAGCGTGCTTATGCGGTTACACAAACTCGGCGCCAGCCGGGTCCTCATCTACCCGTATGCCCATCTCACGAGCACGCTCGGCTCTCCCGGGGTGGCGCTTGCCATCCTCAAAGGGCTCGAATCCGGCCTCGCGGCAAACGGGATCGAGGTGAAACGTGCCCCGTTCGGATGGTACAAGCAGTTCGAGATCCGGGGGAAGGGCCATCCCCTTGCCGACCTCTCGATGACCATCTGCCCGTACGAGGGGACTGAATGCGACTTCACCTGTCCGTACTGCCACCACCCCTTCAAGGAGGCGGATGCGGAGCATGCCTGTTCCTGTACGGATTCGCCCTGCCAGACTCCCTGAGCGCCGGATAGTAAAACGAAACCCCCCGCACGCGTGCGGCAATACTGAGATGATCCTTTCATGACAACACAGTGGCTGGTCAGGTATTCAGAGATCTTCTTAAAATCGGACCCGGTGCGCAGGCGCTGGGAGCAGACCTTAATGAACAACATCCGACAGGTCCAGCCCTCCGTAAAGATCAAGAGCGAGCGGGGCCGGATCTGGCTGACCGGCACGGTAGAACCGGAGAAGCTCCGGCGGGTTTTCGGGATCGTCTCGTTCTCCGAGGTCGAGCACGTGCCCCGCGATGTTTCGCTTGAATCGGCGGTGATCGAGTATGGCAGGAACCACGGCCTGCCTTCGGCTAAGTCCTTTGCCCTCAGGATAAAGCGGGTGGGAAAGCATGACTTCTCCTCGAACGACAAGGCCATCGAGCTTGGCGACATTGTGCGGAAGGCATTCCCGCACCTGAAAGTGAACCTTGCCGCTCCCGACGTGGAGATCCATGTCGAGATCCGGCAGGACGAGTGCTACCTGTACGATTCCGTGATAAAGGGCGCCGGCGGCCTGCCGCTCGGGGTCGAGGGAACGCTTGTTGCGCTCCTCTCGGGCGGGATCGACTCGCCTGTTGCGGCCTACATGATGATGAAGCGGGGCTGCAGGATCTTCCCGGTCTTTGTTGCGCTTGAATCGTTCCTTGACGAGACCGTGCTTGCACGGGCAGAACGGGTGGTGGAGGTGCTGCGGCAGTACCAGCCGGACATACAGCTCCGGGTGATCCACGACCCGTACCTTGCTGCGGCAAAGGCGGAGCTCCTCCGGGGCCACAACGAGAAGTACACCTGCATCTTCTGCAAGCGCCGGATGTACCGGATCGCGGAGAAGGTTGCCGGGGAGACCGGGGCAAAGGGGATCGTGAGCGGCGAGTCGCTCGGGCAGGTTGCAAGCCAGACGCTCGACAACCTCGTTGTCCTCTCCGATGCGGCAACGATTCCCGTGTACCGCCCGCTGATCGGGTTTGACAAGGCGGATGCCATCACCCTTGCCCGGGAGATAGGGACGTTCGAAGAGTCCATAAGTCATGCAACGGGGTGCAAGGCGGTGCCCAGGGGGCCGTCCACGAAGGCGCAGCTCGCAGCGATCCAGGAGATCGAGCGGGAGATGGAAGCAACGAAGATGCCGCTGCCGGTGTGATTATCGGGGGATTATCCGGGATCTCCCTACGGAGCAGGGGTGTGCCCGCCGCTGCCGGATACATCCACAGCCCGTGGATCCGGCGGCAGAACCCGGGCGCGGTCCGGGAAATACTACTTCCATCTTCCTTTTGGTCTGGCAGGAATCCTGCAGGGTGTCATGTACGGTCCCGGAGCCGGGCCAGTATTGCCGGGTGAATAACTGCAAGGTTTTTTTCACTCAACAACGGCGTTATCAGCAATACGCCCCTTTTTTTTATTATCTCTGGTGCTGTGGGGATTGGACAGGCAGTACGGGATATTGGGGTGTCCCTGTTCTTTAGGGGAGCCCGCTATCTGCGATACAAGCGCCCGTCCCTTGAGAAAACCCGAAGGCACCGGATCTTCCGGAAGGAGACTCATGAAGTATACCTGTGCCATAATCGCCGCCCTTATCGTATGCGGCCTCTGTATCGTCAGTGTATCCGCAGTTCCGGTGATCGTGGGATACAAGGATACGGTCCGGGTCGGTACCGACTCCGCAAACGGGAACGCGGTGAAGGCTGCTGCCGGGCCGTACGGGGCCCCGTCTTCACCCGGCATTACCCTTGATTCCCCGAAGTATGTGTACCCGGATATCCATGCGGCAGCAGTCGATCTTTCCGTTGAGGAAATTGCGGCCCTTAAGGCAAGCGGGAAGGTCAGGTACGTGGAGCCGGACTACCCGGTCCGGGCCCTTGGGCCGACCATGCCGGAGAACATCGTGCAGATCAATGCCGACAAAGTACAGGCTGCCAATACTAACGGAACAGGTGTCCGCGTAGCCGTGATCGACACGGGAATCGACGCTACCCACCCGGATCTCGCGGGCGTGTATTCCGGCGGATATAATGTCCTGTCCCCCTCCGCCGATCCCTTCGACGACAACGGCCATGGCACCCACTGTGCGGGAATCCTTGCCGCAACGGGGAGCAAAAACGGTATCTACGGCACTGCCCCGGGAGTCAGCCTGTATGCCGTCAAAGTCCTCTCAAGCACCGGAGAGGGCAGGGTCAGCGATGTTATTGAAGGCATCTTCTGGGCAAAGAACAACAGCATGCAGGTTGCCTCCCTGAGCCTTGGGGTTGGTGAAGATTCCCAGGCCCTGCACGATGCCGTTGACGAGGCCACGGCCGGCGGAGTCCTGATCGTTGCAGCGGCAGGAAACGACGGCGTTGCCAGCGGGAGCGGGAACACCATGACCTACCCGGCCAAATATACCGGCGTCCTTTCCGTTGCCGCGGTAAACCAGTACAACCACCGTGCCTGGTGGTCGAGCACGGGAAGCGAGCTCGGGGTATCCGCGCCCGGCGTCAATATACGGTCAACGGTTCCCGGTGCATCCTATAAAACGTTCAGCGGCACCTCCATGGCAGCCCCGCACGTTGCCGGTGTTGCTGCCCTCGTCTGGAGCGCCCACCCTGACTGGACAACCACGCAGGTCCGTCAGCAGATCGTCAGTACGGCAACGCCTCTGGGTAATTCGCAGCTCTATGGTGCCGGGCTCGTCAATGCAACTGCTGCCGTCGGGGACGAGGTCCGGGGAACCCGGGCTGCGACCGTCACGGAAGTATATGCCGCTCAGGGAACGGAGGATGACGGGACGCCGTTCTCCCGGGGCCGGGGTACGGGAGAGGCGACTGCCTGAGTAAAGGCCGCACAGGTCTCCCCTTTTTTCGCACAAAAGGACCGCCTTAAAAAACGGATGCGCTTTTTTTCGTGAGTGAAATTATTTTTTCAGTTAACGCTTGATTTAACCCCCTTTGGGAAAAATAAAGACAATATACCTGTCTATTGGTCACGCGAACCGCACGCATCTGTGCGGGATCTGGAGTACAACTCATGAAGTCAGCAAGAATATGTGCAGTTCTTATCGCTGCAGTATGCATGCTCGCTCTCCTGCCATGTGCAGGTGCCCTGAGCATCCACTTCGATCCGCTTTCGACTACCGCCGGCTCTTCCGGTTCCGTGAGTGTTGCGTCTGTCAATGACAACTACCCGATCTCGGTGGAACAGGCAAAAAACAGTGTCCGTCTCTTCATGAACAACCTGACACTCGAACCCACGCTCGACTCAACGGGAAGCCTGGAGACCGGTAACTATTATCTGTTCTCCGTAGGCCCGGACACGTTTAATGTGAACCAGAACACCGGTGTCGTTGAATTCGTCCATTTTGGATCCAATGCACCGGACTCGGAAAACCTGACCCTCACCCGTGACGAGGCCTATGCAAAGGCAACGGCATATGCCGGCCAGAAATACGAGGGATTCTCCGCGAAGTCCTGGAAGCTTGTTGTCGATAAGGTGTACAGCGATTACTCCTATCTCTGCGGCGAACACTCCTGCGAACGGGTGGATTTCAAGGCCTACGACTTTGTCCTCCGGGAAGAGAAAGACCACGTCCTCCTGCCAAACCTTGTCCATGTCCGGGTCAACCCGGCGACCGGTGCAATCGTTGACTACTGGGGCATTAACCGGGTAGTGACCGTCGGACTCGATAACACCGTCTCCCTGTCAGAAGCGACCGAGACGGCCGAACAATACCTTGGCCTTGGCAGTTCGTTCAGGCTCAGTTCTTCAGAGGCTTACCTGGCTGTCGTTACCCGGTACCAGAATGTCGAGAACCTTGCCTGGGTCGTCAAACTGAACGGCTATGTCCCCTGGGACGGCAATGAGCGGACCTACTACGCAGTTGTCGATGCAAACGATGGCAGTGTTCTTGGGAACAACTGGAACGCCATCTGGCCTGAGCACGAACTCGCGTATTACCTGAACTAAAATCCCCCCGGGACAGGGAATAATTTCCCGTTTTTTTACGGTCCGCCCCATCAAAAGCGGCGTGTAAACCGGCACCTGTCCCTTCACCTCCCTTATCCTTGAGATCCCAACGCCGGCTCCTGAAAAACAAAGGGAGCATGAGGTTACGTGGATCGCAGGTACGTACAGGAAACTATCCCTGGAGAAGAAGTATCATGAAAAGCATAACCGTCTGTTGTATCCTTATTGCAGGCCTCTGTCTCTGTGCATGCCTGCCGGTCTCCGCCGCTCCTGGCGGGACCGTTTCCCTGTCATCGTTTAAGATCACGCTCGATCCCCCGACAGCTGTTGCGGGTTCGGGAGCCACCATTGCTGCCGCGAATGACAACTACCCGATCTCGGTAGAACAGGCCAAGAACAGCATCCGGGCCTTTACCGGCAACCAGGACCTGGATCCGGTCCTCTCCTCTACCGGTACAATGCCGGTCGGCAGTTACTATGAGTTCAGCGGGGACACCCCCTATTCGGATTATTACGTCAACCAGAACTCAGGTCTCGTGGAGTTCGCCGTGATGACAGAAAACATGCCGTCCACCGGTACGTTCTCCCTCTCCCGGGACGAGGCGTATGTAAAGGGAACGGAGTTTGCCCGGGCCCACTTTGCAAATTTCGATGCGAAAACCTGGAAGATTGCGACAGAGCAGCAGATCAATGTCTCGTGGTACCGTATGAACGGTACTGAAGAAGAGTCCCTGACCGTCCCGACGTACCTGTTTGCGATGCGCGAAGAGCAGGACCATGTTATGATGCCCGATACCGTGACGGTTCTTGTGAGCGCTGTTGATGGCAAGGTTATCGTATACGGCGGCATCGACCTGCTCCTCCAAGTTGACCTCAAACCCACGGTTACGATGAGCCAAGCTATACAGGTGGCCGAGAAGCACTTCTCCGGTACAGTGACGCACTCCAGCGCCACGCTCTCGGTCGTCACGCGCCCGATGAATGTCCAGTCACTTGCCTGGGAAGTAACCCTGCAGGGGTATTACGATGATTACACGTACTCCCAGAACTTCGCGATCGATGCGATGTCCGGGGATTACCTGACGGACCGGATCTGGCCTGACGCATATACCTATTTCCTCTACTACGGCAATTAGAGGACCCTTATGTGCGGATGCAGGGAAATGTCCCTGCACCGGACCCGATTTTTTTTGCACTTTTTTTCCCGTAAGCGTTTTTGCCGGTGAGTGTTTCACCGGGTCCCTGTACGGATCCTGTTTTTGCTTTTCTCGTGGTGCCCGCGACCGGTATTTTCCGGGAATGTTCCGCTGCCCGTACGGTCAATTAAAAAAATGGCCGGTGGGTCCGGGTGCCTCTCCTTTTTGTGAGTGGGAGGGTATCCCGTTTGAGCCGGGGGGCCCAAAGAGCGTTCTGATCACCAGGGAATACCAGGTTCCTGCTTGCCATAGATCTCTATTATAATAGTGTCATTTTACCGGTTCACACAATTTCGTACAGTACTATACTGTACATCACTACAGCGATTACAAACCGACTCCGGTTTTCCCCATTTCCCGGATTTTTTTATGGCCCGGAAGTCCGTGCGTCCCAAAATTTTCCGGACGATCGCCACGAAATCCTAAAAAAACACCCGGTTTTACCCACCTCTCCGACGGAGCCCATACACCGGCACACATTCCCGTACGACCGATCGGGCCCGGCCCGCTCGCGCTGAAATTTTTTCCGCGCAAAATTTTTCGGACTGAAAGTTCCCGGACGGAAAAATTTTCGGTTCGAAAGTTGAAAATCCTAAAAAATTTTGGATTGAAAGTTGAAAATTGTAAAAAATTTCCGGTCGAAAGTTGGAAAAAAAGGTGTCAGTTAGCTAACTGACTCATATCACCGTCGTAGACCGTTCGAAACAAGAGCGGATGTGATCTGAGTTTTCGGGAATTTTTTCCGGTTTGAAATTTGAAAATCCTAAAAAATTTCCGGTTGAAAGTTGAAAAACGAAAAAAATGTTGGCGCGAAAGTTGAAAATTGTAAAAATTTTCCGGTCGAAATTTTAAAAACCAAAAAAAAGTTCCGGCAAAATCCGGGACTGTCTCAAAAATTTTCCCGAAATCCCCGGGTCTATGGCCCACACATGCCGTATATATATTGAAGGGAAGCGGGTCGGTGGCTGCCGGTAGTACAGATCATGTACTAACGGCCCATCTTATCCGGAAACTGCACCGGAAATACCGGATAATTGCCCCCGATCGCTCTTTTTGCACCCCAATAATCCTGGATTACGGAATCAGGCACATGTCAGGCCCGGACCTGCGACCTCCACGTACCTGTAATATCCCGCTCCGCACACAGGTATGTGTCAAAGGATGCAGTGAGACCCCCTAAAAAAAAGGTGGTGAGCGGAAGTCCCACCGCTCACAGCGCAAGCATCCGCTCGATCGCAGTCCGGGCCCGGGCCGCGACCTCTTCCGGCACCGTGACCCGGGGTTTGAGCATCACCAGTGCATCGCGGACTTTTCCCAGATCGGTCTTCTTCATGTTCACGCAGATGGCCTTCTCCGAGAGCGGGTAGCAGCGCTTGCCCGGGCATTCCTTTTCGAGCCGGTGGAGCATCCCGTTCTCGGTCCCGATGATGAACTCCTCTTTTGGCGACGATTTCACATGGCGGAGGATCCCCGAGGTGCTCGCCACGTGATCGGCGAGGTCTATCACTTCGGGCCGGCATTCGGGGTGGACGAGGACTTCCGCCCCCGGGTGGGCCTGTTTTGCGGCTGCAACATCGGCAGGCGTGTACCGCTCGTGGACAAGGCAGAACCCCTCCCACGGAAGGATGGTCTTTTTCGTGAACCGTGCAGCATACTGCCCGAGGTTCTTGTCCGGGACAAAGATCACGGTATCTTCGGCAACCGAGTTTACGACATCGATGGCGTTTGCCGAGGTGCAGCAGATGTCGCTCTCCGCCTTTACCTCCGCAGTCGTGTTCACGTAACTGACAACCGCAGCATCCGGGTGCTTTTTGCGGGCGAACCGGAGCTCTTCGGCACTCACCATCTCCGCCATGGGGCAGCAGGCATCCGGCGCAGGCAGGAGCACGGTCTTTTCCGGAGAAAGGACTGCCGCGGTCTCGGCCATGAAATCGACCCCGCAGAATACGATGACTTCGCCATCCATCTTTGCCGCAGCCCGGGCGAGCTCCAGCGAATCGCCGATTACGTCGGCAATGTCCTGTACTTCGGGGCGCTGGTAGTTGTGCGCAAGGATGATCGCGTTTTTCTGCTCCTTTAGCTGCCGGATCTCGTCCTGCATCCGGGTGATGTCCTGCATGGTAGTTGCCTCGTGCCTCGTGATATTGTACCGTAATACTGGTGTTCCCGATCATGAAATACCCGCGTGTTTGCCCGGGCCTGCACCGGCCGGCACCGGGATGTTTATGCCCCCGGCATGCCAACCATCAAAGCAGATGAAGGTTATTTTGCCGGACCGCACCGAGAAGGTGATGGATCCGGGCCCGGCAACGGTGGGAGAGCTCCTTTGCGGACTGGGGCTCCATCCCCAGGAGGTTATCGTTGCACGGAACGGCACGCTCGTGCCTGAACAGGCCGCGATTGGCGGGGACGACGAGATACGGATCATCCGGATCGCACACGGGGGATAGGGCCGTGGAATCCCCTGTCGGAGAAAAAGGTGTGCCCGCATGCGGTATCTGCGGGGAACCGGCAGTGATCTTCCAGCCGGCGGACCGGCGGTATCTCTGCGGCACGCACCTTGTCCGCGAGGTGGAAGACCGGGTCAGGGCGACCGTTCAGGAGAACGGCCTGATCCGGCCCGGTGACCGGATCGCGGTGGGCTTAAGCGGCGGGAAGGACAGCACGGCGCTTCTCGTGATCCTCTCGCGGATTCTTCCCGCATGGCCGGGCGCGAGCCTCGTTGCGATCACCATAGACGAGGGGATCGCGGGCTACCGTGCCGATACCATCCGGGCCGCACAGTCCCTGACCGGACGGCTCGGCGTGGAGCACCGGATGGTCTCGTTTGCGGATATTATCGGACAAGACCTCGACCACCTGCTTATTGGCCGCGAAAAGGAGGCATGCACCGTCTGCGGGATCCTCCGGAAAAAAGCGCTTGCCGATGCCGCTCGCACGGCGGGGGCGACCGTCGTAGCCACCGGCCATAACCTCGACGACGAGGCGCAGTCGGTTGTAATGAACGCATTCCGGGGCGATCTCCCCCGGCTCCTCCGGACAACAGATGCCCGGACTGCCGCTGACTTTCTCCCCCGGATAAAACCCCTTGCCGCAGTCCCGGAGAAAGAGATCGCCGCATACCTCTTCGTGCAGGGGTTCTTTACCGAACTCCCCGAATGCCCGTACACGAAATACGCACTCCGTGCCGAAGTCCGCACCCTGCTCTCGGACTACGAATCCGCTCATCCCGGGACCATGCAGAACCTTGTTGCCAGCAAAAAAACGATAGAACGCAGCTGCGCCGGGGCCCCGGTCATGGAACCCCTGCGCCGCTGCCGGGAGTGCGGCGATCCCTGTTCGGGAGACCTCTGCCAGGTCTGCCGGCTCCGGCATTCACTTTATAAGTGACGGTGCGCCCTGCACCTTCTCGGGGTGGGTATACACCACCATCTTTGAGCTGCGGACAAACCCGACAATGCAGGCACCGTTTGCCTGCGCAAGGGTGACCGCAAGGGTTGTTGTCGCACCGCGGGAGACCACGAGCGGGATGTTTGCAATAAGGCATTTCCGGACCATCTCCGACGAGATCCTCCCGGAGCAGAGCACGAACGTTTTTGAGAAATCGACCTTGTGCCGGAGGCCGTAGCCGATCACCCGGTCGAGCGCATTGTGCCTGCCGATGTCCTCGGACCGGGCGATAATCCCCTCGTTTGCGGCAAGTCCCACGATATGGATGCCCCCGGTCATCGTGTGCAGCTCGGATTCGAGCACGGTCTTGATCATGGTCCGGATCAGCTCCGGGGCAAAGACCGCATCGGACGCAACCTTCGGGAGCTTCTCGGTATCGATGTACGAGGTTGCCCCGCCGCACCCGGAGAGGATCGTCTTTTTGGGGCCGAGGACCTTGAAGAGGTTTTTTGTGATCACGCTGATCCGGTTTTTCTCGATCCGTATGGACTCGATCTCGTCAACGCTTTTTATGATCTGCTCGGTGTAGAGGTAGCCGGTCACAAAGTCTTCGAGATCGCTCGGGCTCATCATCGCGGTCATCGCGTGCCTGCCGTTCACAAAAAGCGCCTCGGGCACCTCGTCGATAACCTCGTGCTTCCCTGCGGACATGGACTCGCCGTCGATCTTGATACAGGGCAGGTTTTTGTACATCGGTATGGTCATATCCGGCTCCTTTCCGGGTTTTTCTTATCCGTCTTGTGGACAGCGGGGCCGAGCACCTCGTCCATGCTCCCGCTCCGGTATCCCCCGAGATCGAGGGTCACGTAGGAGAAGCCCATCCCGCGCAGGGTATCCCCGATCTCAGCCTGCATATCCAGTACTTGGTGCAGCTCCTCTTTAGGAACTTCGATGCGTGCAATCCCGGCATGCACCCGGACCCTGACCTGCCGGAACCCTTTTTTGTGCAGGAACTCCTCGGCTCTCTCGATCATGCCCAGTTTTCCTCTTGTGATCTCCTCGCCATAGGGAATACGGGAGGAGAGGCAGGCTGCCGAGGGCTTGTCCCAAAAGGAATACCCGGCGGCCTTTGCGATCCCGCGGATCCCTTCCTTGGTGACCCCCGCTTCAAGGAACGGGTGGATGATTCCCTCTTCGGTGCTTGCGGCAAGGCCGGGCCGGTGTTCGCCGGTATCCGAGACATTGATCCCGTCCGCAACGCAGGCAAGCCCCAGTTCCCGTGCCCGGGTTTTGAGTACTGACGCCGAATCTTTCTTGCACCAGTAGCAGCGGTCGGCAGGGTTTTTCGTAAAGCGCCTGTCGTCCATCACTGCCACCGGCAGGATCTCAAGGTCAAGATCATATTCCCGGGCGATCTCCTGTGCCTCTGCTATTGCCTCGCGGGGCACCACCGGGCTGTCGAGGAGGACGCAGTGCGACCTGTCCCCCAGCGCCTCCTTTGCAAGGACGGCAAGCAGGCTGCTGTCTACGCCGCCCGAGAAAGCGACGAGCATTGAGCCGCGTGCCGTAATACTATCGAGCAGTTTCCTGCGAAGGTTCGTGGCATTGTCCATACAAGGGCACCGTTACTGCAAAAGAACGATCCGAAAGGATACTGTCAGCTGCCGCAGCGGCTGGTGCTTCCCCCGCACTGGTTGTCTTCGCCTTCCCGGAGCTGGTGGCAGATCTCGCAGGTGCGCTGCACGAGGTTCACGGATTTGCCCTCCTGTAAATCCCGGGCAAGCCGTTCTATGGATTTCTTTACATCGTTCTCGAATTCAATGCGGTATCCGCGTTTCCCGGAGAGGTACTGGGAGACTGCTGACGGGGCGATCTCAAGCATCCGTGCAGCCTCCACCTGCGATACCCCGCACTTCACGAGCTCCACCGCGATGGCCGCACGGATCGCCGGCAGGACATCCCATACGATCTTCTGGCAGGGGGCTTCCATTATATCACAACCTTTAAGTTATCACAATTGTTACATAATTAATTGCATTCACAATTGTGAATTTATCATTTGACCGTAATAAACATTGCCCGCCCGGTTCCTGAATGAACAACCGGGCGCAGCGGAACGGGAATATGCCCGTGGCAACCGGCCGCAATCCCCGAAACGATACGAACCGGGGATACCGGTAACAAAAGAATAATCAGACGAACCGCGCACATATTCAGTCAGGACAGGCAAAAAGCATGGGAGACAAGCGCATCATCTACATGGATCATTCGGCAACGACGTATGCCCGTAAAGAGGTCGTTGATGCAATGATCCCGTACTTCACTCAGCACTTTGGCAATCCTTCGTCCATCTACGGGATTGCCCGCGAATCGAAGACCGCGATCGATACCGCCCGGGCACAGGTGGCAAAAGCCATCGGTGCCGACCCCGACGAGATCTATTTTACCTCGGGAGGAAGCGAGTCGGACAACTGGGCGATCAAAGGAGTCGCATGGGCCAACCGGAAGCGGGGGAACCATATCATCACCACAAAGATCGAGCACCATGCCGTCCTCCATACCTGCCAGTTCCTTGAAAAAGAGGGATTTACGGTCACCTATCTCCCCGTTGACCGGTACGGCAGCGTAGATCCGGCGGAGCTCGAAAAGGCGATCACCGACAAGACGATCCTTGTCTCGATCATGTACGCGAACAACGAGATCGGCACCATCGAACCGATCCGGGAGCTCGCCGCTGTCGCAAAGAAGCACAACGTGTACTTCCACACCGATGCGGTCCAGGCAATCGGGAACGTCCCGATCGATGTGAATGCACTGGGGATCGACCTGCTCTCGCTCTCCGCCCACAAGTTCTACGGCCCCAAGGGTGTCGGGGCGCTCTATATTAAAAAAGGCGTCCGGATCGAGAACCTGATCCACGGCGGCGGCCAGGAGCGCAAAAAACGGGCCGGCACCGAGAACATTGCCGGGATCGTTGGCTGCGGGAAGGCCATCGAACTTGCCACTGCCGATATCGCGGGCCATAATGCAAGGATCCAATCGATGCGCGACCGGCTCATTAAGGGAATCCTCGAAACGATCCCGTATTCCCGGTTAAACGGCCACCCGACCGAGCGCCTGCCGGGGAACATCAACATCAGTTTCGAGTTTATCGAGGGAGAATCCATGCTCCTCTGGCTGGACGACGAGGGGATCTGCGCTTCGACCGGCAGTGCCTGCACGTCAGGGTCGCTCGAACCGTCCCATGTCCTGCTCGCAACCGGTCTCCCTGTCGAGATCTCGCATGGCTCGCTTCGGCTGACGCTTGGCGATGCGAATACCGAAGCGGATGTGGATTTCGTGCTCGACGTACTGCCGAAGGTGGTATCGCGCCTGCGGGACATGTCACCCCTGTACCAGAAGTCTGCGAAAAACGGAGGAACGTAAATGTACAGCGAAACCGTAATGGACCATTTCAAGAACCCGCGGAATGTCGGGGAGATCGAGAACCCCGACGGGGTCGGGGAAGTCGGGAATCCGGTCTGCGGCGATATCATGAAGATCTTCTTAAAAATCGAGAACAACATCGTCACCGACGCGAAGTTCAAGACGTTTGGCTGCGGGGCGGCCATTGCATCGAGCAGCATGGCAACCGAGCTTGTGAAAGGAAAGACGCTCGAAGATGCCTGGCAGCTCTCGAACAAGGCAGTAGCAGAAGCCCTTGACGGCCTGCCGCCAATCAAGATGCACTGCTCCGTGCTTGCCGAGGAAGGGATCCACAAGGCCATCAACGACTACCGGGTAAAACACGGCCTCGAACCCTGGCAGGAAACCAATCCCCATTCCCACGAGCACGAATCCGAAACGGAATGCCAGCTGTAAGGACAGTTTTCTCATAACTCCGGGATGATGACAGTGTTAAGCGATCGGGAACGCGAACGATACAAGCGCCAGACGATGCTCTTTGGGGAAGAAGGGCAGGAACGCCTGAAAAAAGCCCATATCTTTGTTGCCGGGGCCGGCGGTCTCGGGTCCCCGGTCTCGATCTATCTCGCGGTGGCCGGGGTAGGAACCCTTACCGTGGTCGACAAGGATACTGTCGACCAGAGCAATCTCAACCGCCAGATCCTGCACGGCCAGGCCGATATCGGCAAAAAGAAGGTGGCTTCGGCCGAAGAGAAACTTACTGCTCTTAACCCCGATATCCGCGTGAATGTCGTCGATACCACGATCGATGAGACCAATGCTGCCAGGCTTGTCGGCGGAGCCGACGGCATTGTCGATGCCATGGACAACTACCCGACCCGGTATCTCTTAAACGACATTGCGCTGGAAAAGAAGATCCCGCTCTTCCACGGCGCCATACGGGGATTTTACGGGCAGGCAACCACGATTATCCCGGGAAAGACCGCGTGCCTGCGCTGTATCTTCCCCTGTGCCCCGCCAAAAGAGGTCTTCCCGGTGATCGGCGCAACCCCGGGTGTCATCGGTACGATCCAGGCAAACGAGGTGCTCCGGTACATCCTCGGTACGGGCGATCTCCTGGCTAACCGCCTGCTGATCTGGGACGGCATGAGCTCCCGCACCGAAGAGATCGCAGTAGCAAGAAACCCGAAATGCCCGGTATGCGGGAAAGAAGCAGCGGAAAAGATACCTGAAAAGAAGGAACATGATCTACCTGAGAGGAAGAAGAGATGACGGCGAAGATCCGTTTTTTTGCCCGGTTCCGCGAGTTGCTCGGGACCGATATTGTAATTGATGTGGACGGGAAGAAGCACCTGCCTGACCTGGTTAAAGAGATCGCACAGAAAAACAAAGAGGGGTACGAAGCGATATTTGACGAGAAGGGTGCATTCCGCGAATTTGTTATCCTGATGCAGAACGGCAGGCGTATCGAGACTACGGATGCCGGAAAGACTCTCGTGGCGGATGGCGACGAGATTGCGGTCTTCCCCCCGGTGGCCGGGGGATAAGGGGCACCCGTATGATTGCGATCCAGACGGCCGATGTGGATATCGGGAAACTGATTGAAGGCGCAAAAAAACACGGCACCGGCGCGATCGTGGTCTTTGACGGGATCGTCCGTGACGACGAGATCACGGAGATGGAACTGGAGGCCTACGAGGAAGTTGCGGTCCCCGAGCTGGAGAAGATCGCAGCCGAGGCAAAGAAGACCCATCATCTTCTCTCGGTCGATATTGTCCATCGGATCGGACGTTTGTCCGTTGGCGAAAACATCCTTATTATCGTTGTCAGTGCCGGGCACCGGAAAGAGGCCTACGAAGGATCGCGGTATATCATCGAGACCATCAAGGCCGGTGTCCCGATCTGGAAAAAGGAACTCACAAAAGACGGCGGCCGCTGGGTGCCCGGGGAACACCAGCACGGGATAAAAAAATAAGCCCGGATACGGGAACCTTCAGGTTTTCCCGTTGGTTCTGCTTTTTTCCGTAAGTTTCCGGTACATCTCTTCGCCAACGCATTCGCGGGCATGTTTGCACCACTGCACGCACGATGCTATGTCGTTATAGATCACAAACCCGCATCTGCTGCATTTCACCGCGACGTCGTTTGAGAAGACCTCGACCTCCTCCCCGCACTGCGGGCACTTTTTGATCGTGAGGGTCGGTGTCCGGATATTGGCTGCACCGGGACAGTGATCGAACATGGCAGACTCCCTGCCACGTATGTTGTCCTCCCGGCTCATGAAGCGGATGGTTTTGTGGACGAAAGACGTGCCCGGCTCATCCAAAGATGTATGAGCGCCCGGTACAAAGATTCCGGCACACTATGGATGGAAAGCAGCTGGTCTCCACGGTAAAGTACGTTGCATCCACACGGCCGGCATTTATGCTCTCCGAGATCGCCATGTACCTCGACGAGCCTGCGACAGCCGATCAGATGTACGCTGCGCTCCTTCCCCACCTTGACACGCTCGGTCTTGAAATGACAAAGACCGGCGGAGATTACCAGGTCCGGCGCAGCGTGCCTGCCCCCGCATATCTCCTGAATGCCGCTGAAGAAGAACGGCTCCACGATTATCTGGAAAATACCCGGATCCCGCCGGCCCTGGATGAGGCAATCGCCGGGTATATCGAAAAAAAGACCGGCAAGGAGCTGTCTGACCCGGTAGTCCTCGAACGTCTCCGGCAGGCCATCGTTGCGCAGAAAGACGATTACTGGAAGCCGACACAGGAGCGGGCTCTCCGGTACACCAAGGGTTACAGCGTCCTTGGCTACCTCGCCTACCATTTCCCGGTCTATTTCATGCAGACCCGGCACCTGCTTGCCCGGCTTGCCCGCGACGGTCTCGTAAAACAGGAGATGACCATTCTCGATCTCGGATCCGGGCCGGGGGTTGTCCCCCTTGCAATTGCGGATTTCTGGCAAAACCTCGCTTCTGCAAAGGCAGAGGTCTGGTCGGTAGAACGCTCAAAGGAGCATATCGAAGCCTTCGGATACCTCACCGGGCATACCGCAGTTTCGGGTTCCCGGGTGACCCTGCACCCGCCTCTCGAAGCGGATATTACCGATCCCGAAAACCCTGCCCTCCCCCGCCGTGCCGATCTCATCGTCTTTTCCAATGTGCTCAACGAGCTTGCCGGACTCTCCGTTGAAAAACGGGCGGAGATTGTCATGGGATATGCCCGGCACCTTGCCCCGGACGGCACGATCCTCATTGTCGAACCTGCCGAAGAGGTTACCTCGACCGGCCTGCGGGTCTTATCCCTTGCGCTCAAGAAAAAAGGGCTCACGATCTATTCTCCCTGCACCTTTGCCTGGGGTACCAACTGCACGCCGGACCGGTGCTGGAGTTTTTCAACAGCACCCGCGATCCGGCCAACCCGGGTCATGGATGCCCTTGCCGCCTGCAACGAGCCGTTCCGGTACGTGAATACCGATATCAAGTACAGTTACGTGATGCTGCGAAAGGACGGGAAGACCCGGAACACCTGCTCGGCGGTGAAGGACTCCCGGGCAGTCCGGTTATCGAAGGTTCACCTGAATGTCGGGAAACGAATCGCGGTGATGGCAGCAAAGATGTCCGGTGATCTCGGGGATGCAAAGACGCATGTGTTCCGGATCTGCGACGGATCGGCAGAGAAACCGGTCTATGCAATGCTTCCCCGGTTCCATGCCGGGCCGGAGAACGAGGCCGTTTTATCGGCAGGGTACGGGGACCTGCTGGTATTCCGCAATGTCCTGGTAAGGTACAATCCCGAACACGATGCATTCAACCTTTTCGTTACCCGGGATTCGAAAGTGATGCTGCTGAAGTGAGGAGCTCGGTAAATTCTCTGTTGCACGAAACCTGTGGGGGGAAAGTGTCACCATCAGGTTTAACAAAAATCAGGGTATGGCGTTTAGTGTCTGCACCGGTGCAGGGAGTTATACCCAGAGTTGTTCAATTACCTGATCGGATCCTCCGCCGGTGTAAACGATTTCGATGGTGCGTGGGGGATGCTGGGGGTCGTACCCGGCATAGGTAAGCGTCTGCCCGATCGACCAGGATACCGGATTACCGAATGCCGAGGTCTTGTCCTGTCCGTCTGCGAGGATCTTAAACTCCCCCCTGTTCAGCGTGTTCCCCCCGTCATGCCGAAGTGAGAGGGAATTTGCGGTATTAATTACTTCGGCAGTCATGGCCGGCACATTCTGGGGATGCGGCTGGGAGATGATTGCGACCATCAGAACGGCCATCCCGGCAACAACGATGACTATAAGGAAAACAGAACCGAGTGTGCCGGATACTCCCTGATTGTCCAGACCTGTTCTGGTCACTGTATTATCCCGCCAACTCCATGAACCGATGGCATATATGTTGCATTCGACGCAATGACGTTGATATCATAGGCCCCGTTTGGATCCGTATCGGGACCTTTAATGAGGATATAACTTTCCGTAGTGGTGTTTCCAACTTCCGTATTGGGTATTCCGGCGGCTGTTGCAGTATAGTTGAAATAGGATTTCCACATTTCACGCGCCCTGTCATCTGTCGTGTTGACCCCGATACGGATCCATTTTGTATTCCCGCCCTGTGCAATGGCTGCAAAGGGAAGCTGGGTAATGCTGTTGAGGGTTGTCTTTACCTGTACCGGGCTGTTGCCTCCAACCATCCCTGATGAACTGTTGTCCAAAGCAAGAGCGTTGATATTTACGATGACAAGATTATGGGAGAGATCGTTTGAGAACGAGATCTCCGGTGGCAGTTTCCAGGTGATGTTCCCGTCATTCTGTGCAAGGAACACCCCCCCCGTCTGGTAGTAGTAGGTCTGGGGGATCCAGTAGTTGTTTTTCGCCCGGTATTCGAGAGAACCCAATACAAGCGGGGGCATGGTATAAGCCCTCTCTGTGTAACTATAGACCACGCTTCCGGATCCCGTTATGTGGGACGATCCCGTGGTGGTGTTGTAGGTATAGAGTGTATTTGATAATGTAAGGTTATCCGGGCACTGCATCACTGAAGATAGTCCATAGGTGGGATCCATGAGGTCTACGGTGTAACTTCCCGGCGTGATCGATTTGTAAACTGGCAAGCTCTGGATTGTCGATCCGTTATTCTTGAACACGGATATGCTGACATCTGTTCCATTGTAAAGTGTTCCCTGAGCGGTCTTAAGGCAATAATACACTGTGTTGGTCCCCGATCCGGAGATTCCGGTTTGCTGAGTCCCCGAAGGACAGGACACGCTGGATGTGGTTATAGAATACGTCTGGGAAGGTGTCATCCGTGGACTGAGGTTCACCGTTGCTGTCCAGCCCGTTCCGCTTACCTGAAGTCCATAGGCTGTCGGTGTTGGAGACTGGAGATCGTTTTGCTGGATGCCGGAAATATTGATATTGAGATGCTGAGGGATGGCGTGAATTGTCAATGGTGAACTCAGGTTAAATGGTGAACTACTGTGTACTGTGGGATCGAGTATCAGTGAATATGAGGAAATATCCAGTGTCTCCGGCGTTGTTGTCCGCTGATTGATCGCAATAACCCCGCTCGAACTGACCGGGCTTAAGATAGGGATGATACTGTTCGATCCCTGAGTGAATCCCCCGCTGGTTCCCAGCGTGAACGCATTACTTACCGATGTTCCTACTTTGTTATTATTGAAGAGGGAATCCAGGCTGAGTTTGTAACTGACGAACTGGTCCTTGATATCGTTCATATGGAGGATCTCGCTCTCCCGGCCCTGTGCCGGTACGCCGTACACGAGGTACAGGGAGAAAGCTGCGGTAATGATCCCGAGGATCAGCACAAACCCGATCACTTCGGAAAGTGCCTGCTCGTTGTGAGTTGCCGCGAAACCTCCGTTCATCATCAGAATATCCGTTTATGGCTCTGTTTATAAAGTTGTTAGTGTCGTATTCGTTCTTCTGCATGCTGGCATAATCGGACCCGATACGCACCGGGTAAGGCAGGAGACCGGTGCAGGATCTCCATAATCAGTCATATGTGGGGAGAAGGCAGCCTCCCGGTAGGTATCCGGATACAGGAACTTAAAAAAAGGGACTAGGATCTCGTGTGCTGCCTGCATGTTGTTTCCGGCCCGGATAATTTTTCGTGCGAAAAGAAAAAATCCGGATTTTTTTTCGGTCCAAAAAAATTTGCCGGCCCGGCCGATCCGGATTTTTTGGTAAAACCCGGGGCCGCTAAAAAATTCACGACGGAGAAAAATTCGGGCAGTCAATTGTACACCCGGTATCCGGGTAATTACCCGGATACCGGATATGTACTTCACACAGTTTTTCAGGCCAAAAATTTATTTTGCCGAAATTTTTCCGGCACGAATCCGGTCTGCCCTTATAGTATTCGGCAATTCGCAGTTTTCGGGATGCGTGTTTCGGATATCTACACTATTTTTAAAACCAGACAAAAATGAGGAGTGGAAAGCTTCCCTGGTGCACGGCAGAACGGTCAGACTCCTGCGCTTTTCAGAATGGGTAGTCGTCTGAACTGGAGTAATAATCCTTGAGGTTCTTAAACGTCACCGTAGTGCCTCCGCTGGTAACATAGAACCCGTCGCGGGCGATTACAACACCCTGGAAGTAAGCTCCTTCAAACTGCACTTTCCCTTTAGGGGCAAATAATACGCCGGTAACTCCGCTCCCGCCCAGTCCTGTCAGCGTAATATCCCCATTGCGTGCAACGATGGTCACACTGGTTGCCGTGGGCATCCAGCCCGTGGAAGAATAACTGTCCGCAACTATCTTTGCATTGCTTGCCAGGGTTCCCCCTGAGGTATAGCCATGGTCTGCATACCAGGTATCGGATTTGACCGATGGCATCGGGAGGGAGGGCATAGTAAATCCCGGCACGGTAGAGTTTTTGATACATTTGGCGGTAATTGATGGAGAATAGTATGAGGGAACCGTCAGAGTCCCGGTGTAGTATATATATGAATTGGCGTCAAGCGTTGGTGTCCATCCCAGCGTAACATCGCCGTTAACGTACACATTTCCATGAATCTTGGTGTCTTTTGCATTGAAGTTGCCATTCACATACACATCGCCGTAGATATTCCGTCCTCCTGTCACCAGCTCCAGATCCCCGTTGACACAGATGACGCCGGGACTGGCGGATGAGCCCCAGCTTGCACTGCCGCCGTCAAGATTGGCATCCCCGTCGACGTAGATATTACTGACTGCTACCAGGGCACCCCCGTTAAAGTCCCCGGTGGTTATGGAAGTACCGGTAAGGACAACCGTTGCCCCGGGACCAATGACCTGATTCCCCTGGAAATACAACTTGCTGCCATAGACGAAGACACTCTCGTTGGTGATGTATTGGGCAAAGGACAGTACCTGAATGAAGTTCGTCTTTGATACGGTACTGGTTGCACCCGTAGTAGCATTTGTCACGGTAAGGGAGACGGTATAATTTCCCGCACTGGGATAGGTATACTGCGGATTCTGCAGGGTGGAGGTATTGCCATCTCCGAAACTCCATGACCAGGTAGTAATCGGTCCGGTTGACTGATCGGTAAACTGGACGGTGAGTGGCAGATACCCGCTGGTAGGCGAACCGGCGAAATTTGCAGCAACCGGTGCCGGAGGAGTTGTTGTCGTTGTTGTTACGGGGGTAGCGGTTGCAGTTGGTGTACTGGTGGTGGTTCCTGTTGTGGACCGCTGCCCAAAGTCAGAGGATACCAGCACCGTAGATCCACTGCCTCCGGTATATACAATCTGGACAAGGCCCGGGGCAGCACCCGAATACTGATAGGTCAGGGATTGCCCCATGGACCACGTGGACCACCCTGCGGAACCACCGCTTAAAAACGACTGGGGTACACCATCGACAAGGATCTGGACCTCGTCATGGGAGACCTGATCGCCGCCATCGTGGTATATGGAGATGGTTTTCTGTGCAGTATCCTCCGATATGACTGCACTGAGCGCGGGAAGGTTATGGGGGGTCGGGTGGGACATCAGCAGGACACCGACCACAGCGACACCTATCACAACGACACTGATCAAGAGGATGGAGCCGATTACTTCCGATACGGCCCGATCCTTTCTGTGTACGGACTGATCCCCGCTCATGACTTCACCGTCTACCTGCTGCCTAAGGTACCCCGCAGGGGACCGGGTTTATCGTATGCCCGTCTCCTGGTCTGATTATTATCATCTGTGAAGGGGGAACAGAAAAAGTATTGTATCGTATTCTCCAGCGGGGGAGAATCACTTTCACTCTGCCCGGACCTGCACCTTTTAGAAAGCGTCCAGCAATCCTACTAACGTTTATGTGAAGTGATAAGAATGAACACATGTCGTATCGAATCCGGTACCCCGGACGGTGATGCCCTCGGTTTTGTGGAATCGCTCTATTCCGGGTGGCTCGAACTTAAAAGCAATCACCAGCTCTATCTCCACTTCATCATCTCCAAGTATAAAAACGAAGGAAATACCCAGGCCCTTATCCGGCGCTGGATTACGCAGGGGTACGATGTCCGTGTCGTCATGCCCCGGCCCATCATGCAGCATATCTTGCAAAAACTGCACTTTGTCCGTGCAGAAGAGTCCCTTCCGGAATGGTATGAGGAAACCGTTGAATGCTGGAGGCGGCCTGCAGACTGGTTGCCGTCTCCCCATCCCGGTGAAGAAGAGAATTTTTTTGGAGAGGAAGCGTCCTGATCCTGCCGGCCAGGGTCATGAACCCGATCTGAAGATTTCTGCACAATGAGACTGCAGGGATGAGATCGTTCACCGGAACTGCCGTGTTGCGGGCACCTGTAACACGTCATTTATGAAAAGGAGAAAGCATTGTGCTGGGATTTGTCCTTCCCTGTCAATAGAGAGAAAAACAGGACTATTGTTCCAGCAGGGTTTTTGAAATAATATATTCGCCGCGGGCTTCGCGGGTTGTCCCGACAATCAGCCAGCGTTCCGCACCGTGCTGCTCCACGACACCACAGGCCTCAATGGTCTCTCCGGTGAGCGCCTGCCCGCTGTAGGTATGGGTAAACGAGAGCACTTTTGCGATCTCAGTATGATCTACCTGATAGACCGCCGGGTTATCGAATGCAAGCGATGCATCGGTGACCGTTGCTTCAATCGTTGTTTTCCCGAGCACCTCTCCTTTTCCCGAAGGCGCACCGGCAAGGTTGTCGTACGACCGGGTATACAGGATATCGAAATAGGTCCCGTCGATCTGGCCCCGGTTCCACTTCCGCTGCTCGTGGAGGACAAAGGTATCGTACGGGATCTCGGGTTTCCTCTTGTCGTAGACCTTGCGCCAGAGTTCAGGCGACATGCCCTCAATCTTTCCGGAGTGTATCCCTTTTTTCACAAGGTCCTGCGCGGTAAACCAGTGCCTGCCATAGACGACCATGTCGATATCCGAACTCTCGTTGGCAAGTCCGCAGAGGAGGGAGCCGGTACAGCCCACGGTTCCCGGTGGCAGGGACAAGAAGCAGAGCAGTTTTTTTACACGGGGGTGCGCGGCAGCGATCCTTCCTATCTCCTCGTCGGGTTTGAGCACCCGGAGTACATCGCTTCTGGGGATTCTCTGGACCAGACCCGCGTAGGCCGGTTTCTCCGCAGCAATTTTTGCGTAGGCATCTTCAAAATCGTATTTCCGGTATCTTCTGCCTGAAGAATCGCGTCGTTCCCCGGTTTCTTCGGGAACGTACCTGAGCACGCACCCGACTTTATCGGTGTTATCGTAGGTCGAGACCGCATAGAGCCAGCCATCGGGATCTTCGATAAAATCGCGGAGGCGGATCGGGACCATCGTTCACTCCATTCAGGCAGAATGTTTTAAAAATATCTCTATCTCTCCTGCCTTTGCCCCGCGGCGGACAATCGTCCGTGTCACGAGATCGACCACCGTGCTTGGTGTCCCCGGGAGCCGTCCCCCGTCGATGAGGAGATCGTGGGGCACCGTGCACTCGTCCGGGGTCTGCGGGTCTTTTCCGCCGGACAGGTTTGCGCTTGTGGCCGTTATTGGTGCATCAAACTTTTCAATGACCTGCCGGGCAATACCGTGGGCCGGGATACGGATACCGATGGACCCTGTCCCCCCGGTAAGAATCTCGGGAATAATTTTTTTTGCCGGGACAACTACGGTGACCGGCCCGGGCAGGAACCGTTCGATAAACTCCTGCATGGGCGCATCGATGCGGGAAACCGCGGCAAGCATCTCGAAATCCGAGACCGCGATCGAGATCGGTTTTGCAAGATCCCGTTTTTTTGCATCGTAGACTTTCTCGATCGCCTCGATGGAGAACGCATCGGCGCCAAGGCCGTAGAGCGTATCGGTCGGGTAGATGACAAGGCCGTCGTGGGAAAGGACCGTAACGGCCCGCTCGATGATATCCATTAAAATTCCCTTCCCCGGACCCGGGAGATATCGAACACCGCCTTACTGCTCACGTGCATAACCGCGAAAACGCCGGCCTGGATAGGATCGGTGACAACGAGGTCTGCGTGCTGCGGCACGGTTCCCGCCATCTTAAGGGCGATGACCGGGATCCCGGCCTCCCGCACCCGGTCCACTGCTTTTGAGATATCACCGCCCATGATCGAGCCGGCAAGGACGAGGATGGATGCCCGCTGGAGACGCGAAACCGCATCGACCGCCTGTGCGAGCGTCCGTTCCCCGACAAGCGGGATGGTATCCACCGAGATCCGCTCGCCCCGGATATTGTGCCGGTCGGCTTCATTGACCGCACCGAGCGCTACCTGCGCCACCTGCGCCCCTCCACCGATGATGATGACACGGGATCCGAAGATGTTATCGAAGGGCTGGAAGGACTTTACTTCTTTTACCAGGGGCAGGGCATCGAGGTCGCGGATAAGCTGTTCGCGGTCGGCGGGACCCGCCTCGTACTCGAGATAGACCTCCCCCATCCCGGCATATTGCCCGGTATCGAAGATCTCCTGGTTGACCATAAGGATGTTTGCCCCATGGTCTGCGAGCACGGATGCTATATCCCGCAGTACGCCCCTCGTGTTCTCCGCAATGATCCGCAGCGCACAGCGTTCAGTTTCCGTGTCCATATTACTGATGCGATAGCCGGGGATCGAACCCGGGTTAGAAGCTTGGGAAGCTCCTGTCCTGCCGCTAGACTACTATCGCGAAAAATCCTTTCTGCTCTATGATATTGCCTTATTTCGGTGATAAATATAGTGCTCGACAGGTTCACAGCCTAAAGTATGCCGGGCAGGCTTCTGGAATGGAGGATATTTTTAAAAACGACGGTGCCGCATATATACCTGTTATATCAGGGCAGTACCTGACGATAAACCCCCGGGGGAGATCGTACATTCTCCCTTTGGGGAAAGAACGGAGAGTCTTTTATGAACGCTGTAAAAATCATCCTTGTATCTCTACTCACTCTGCTGATGTTCCTCGCGGTCAGCCCGGTACAGGCGGACAGTGGAGTCCAGAAAACCCTGTACCAGACCAACTTTGCGACAAATCCCCACTGGACTACGAATAACCCGTCTGTCGACTACTGGGATTCGTCAAAAGAAATGTACCATTTCAGCATCGCACCGGGAACCGGAAACTATGCCTATTCCCCGGCTATCGATTATGATAAGGGATCGTTTACCCTTGATTACGATGTCACGCTGGAATCGGTAGATGAGAGTTCGACATTCCGCCTGGGCTTTTCGGGAACCGAGATGGATATCGGAAAAGGCCCGAATGTTATTACCGCATTCAGCAATGCAAAATACGGGCAGATCATGACCCTCCGGCTCATCACCCCGAGCGCGAAGTTCATGGAAACAACCAGCGACACATCTTCGTATGGCGGGCCGACGGTCAAATACGAATTCAACACGCCCTACCACGTCCGGGTAGTGTATGACGATGATTCCGAAATGCTGACCATGACTGTGATCAACAAGGCTACCGGGACACAGCTCTGGAGCTACTTCCTCTCCACGAAAGAGCCCCTGAAGAACATGAACCGGATCTATATTGGTTCTGTTGGGGATTACGGTGACGGCTCGACCAATAAGTTTGCTACCGGCTGGATCGACAATGTCCAGCTTGCCACAACCACATCGGCATCGGTAACTACGACTCCGGTTACCTCCCCGCCCACGACACAGCCGACCTTTTCCCTGAAGCCAACCACAAAGCCTACTACCATTGTCCCGCTGACATCCATCCCCACACCGGCAAAAAAGTCCCCGGGTTTTGGCATTGCGGCGATTGCGGGAGTACTGATTACCGGAGTACTGGTGGTATTCAGGCAGGTTCATAAAAAGCAATAATTCTCCCGTTTTTTGTAGTTTTTCAGTCTGTTCTTTTTTTATACCCTCAATCGTGATTTGCCCGGAGGTGACGGGATAGTATCTCCGGTTATTATATCCGGGTAACGCTGAATGGGTTTTTTTAAACGGTCCTAAAAAGGTGAATGTATGGGGCACATAGTGCCGGTATGAAGTCTGGAGGACTGGGATGTGTGTTTTTGTGCGCGAGGCATTTTCCCTGCTATTTCACGTAGGGATGTTGTGCAAAGATTTCCTGTGCCTTTCGATCTGTGGCAACCCTCATCTGGTGCGGATCACGGCACGGATAAGTGTACAGGAGACCGGTTCAATCGTTCGTACGAATGCGTAGCAATGCCGGAGGAACCGGTGAACGGGAGACTGCCTGTCAAGCAGAATCCGTGAAGGGTTCCCGCGTCAGCAGTACCGTATACATGTATGCAGGCGGTACCGGTATCTGCGGCGCCCGCGGGATGTGCCAGGAGGCTGATCGTAATCAGGAGCAGTGCGGTTCCCATCATGATCTTTCCTGTATCCATGCGTGCATCTCCGGTTTTTGTTCTCTTGCGGGTCGGTGACACACCGCTTTTGGGTATCACCTGATCTCATTGTTTTATGCAGGAGCACATATATTGGGCCGATGATGCTGGTTGGTATATTGAACCCCCCGGTTACATGCAATCCATTATCGGTTGTATTCCCTATCCCTGTGGGATATGAGTGGATAGGGTTATAGTAAGACACAACGACTTAACAGTACTGAATCATTATGGACCCGGCAGACAAGTCTCCTACGATCGTTGTTGAGGATACTGCTGAATCGTTCGACGAGCTCTCGGAATACCTGGATGTGCTCTCAAGCAGCGCACGCCTCAGGATTGTCAAGTTCCTGGAGAAAAAGCCCCGCGATGCCCGGGCGATCGCAAACGAGATTGAGACAAGCTACGAAAATACCAAAAAACATCTCGACAAGCTCATGAGTATCGGGGTGATAAAAAAAGAGGCGGGTCTCGGCTCCCCTACCTCAAAAGGCATCCACCCGGTCTGGCAGTACTCCCTTGTACCGGGCGGACTTGAATCCATTATCCGCAATCTCGGATTATTCTCCAATACCCGGGTCCAGATTATCGGCGGGGAGATCTCCCGGAGGCTTGCCGAGGTCAAAAACACCCTTTCGCAGGAAGTACTCGGGAACGTTCCTGCGGCTATTGTCCTGGGTGGTCGGGACGACGGGAAGATCTACCTTTTCCGGACCGACAGCCTTCGGGTAGGGAGGGTCGATCCGGAGCGTCCTGCCGATGCAACCGGGGACTCCGACGTTGAGCTGTCTGCGTCGTATACTGCGGTAACCCGGATCAGCCGGCCCCACGGAAAATTTTTCCTCAAAAAAGGGGGATGGATCTATGAAGACTGCGGGAGTACCGGTGGAACCGTTCTCAATAACGCACGGGTGGAAAAGAACGTGCCGACCGCAGTCCATGATGGCGATCTTCTGGAACTTGCAAAAGGGGCCGGGAGTGCCCGGCTGCTGCTGATTATACCCCCGGGCCCCTGAAAACCCTCCGTTTGTCTGGGAGGAGTATAACCCGTTCCATTATACAGATATAAATAGGATAATGCCCCGTGATCCAGAATACCGGAACCTGCTCCATGATAACCCGTCGCTTTTTTGGCCGCCCGTTTCTATTGTTTTGTTGTAGTATACTGCTGCTGGTCTCTCTTGCCGGGGTTCCTGTACTGGGGGCAGAATACACAGTCGCCCCTTCAGGAGCGAGTTTTACCAGCATCCAGGATGCCGTCAGCTGGGCGTCCCCGCTCGATACGGTTACGGTCAGGAGCGGCACCTATCCTGAAACGGTAAAGATCAGTAAAAAAATTACTCTTGTCGGTGTGGATACCGGCGCCGGAGCACCGGTGATCGACCCGGGAAGCAGAGGGGCCGCGATCGAGATCGCAGCCGACGGATGCACGGTCAAGGGCTTTTCCGTCAGGAACAGCGGGGCCGACGGGATCCGTATTGCATCGAACGGGAATACGGTCGAGGATAATACGCTTGTGGGAAATGCCGTAGGTATTGGGATCGTATCGGCCGGCAGCAACCAGATTCAGGAAAATTCAATCTCTGACAGTCGCCAGGCAGGAATAGCGCTGAAAAATGCGCAGGGGAACGTGATCACAGAAAACCGGGTGATGAAGAATGCGGTCGGGATCTCCATCGATGAACAGTCCGGGGGAAATACCATTGTCCTCAATACCTTTTCCAATACAGAGAACGTGGTGTCCAAAGGATCCGGGGCAGTCTGGGATACGGTATCGGGCCAGTCCTATGTCTACCTGGGAAAGACCTCGGTAAGCCGGATGGGGAATTACTGGAGCGACTATCATGGTACTGATCAGAATTCTGACGGGATTGGCGATATGCAGTATACGGTCGGCCAGGGGATGATGCATGGCGCAGGCGGTGTAAAGAACGAAGTGGACGCATTCCCGCTCATGGATCCTGCCGAATATTATTCACAGGTCACTCCTTCTTCTGTAATTCCCTCCGTAACAACCCCGGCCCCTGCCCGGACCGGGACCATACCTTCCCAGCATACCACTCCCCTTGTGACCTCGTCTCCTGCACAGACCTCCGGCCCGGTCACCGGAGATCCCGGACAAAGTGAAAACCGGATCTGGTATGCATTTGCCATCCTTGCGGTCCTCGCGGTTATCGGAGTCGTGGCTTTCCTGGTTTTATCGTCGCCGAATAAACGCCGGCCCCGGTTTTCCCTCAAAAAGCCCCCTGCAGAGAAAAGCGTTGAACTCCCAGTTGACTGGAAAAAAGATACCGGGCCTGTAGCAGAGCCGGTAATGCCCGTCAGCCCCCGGGAAAACGAGGCTGAACAGACCGTCCTCGTCCCGGAGACCGAAAGTATCCCTGATGCAGAGAACAGTTCCCCCTCAGCAGCATCCAAGGCATATTTCCCCCCTGAACTGGAGGGGAAGTACATGGATATCCGGCATATCGGTCGCGGCGGCGTGGCGAACGTTTTTGCCGCCCACCGCAAATCAGACAACCGTCTGGTTGCGGTCAAGCTCCCCATCAGTTTCGATGAAGTGACCGGAAAGTGTTTCTTAAACGAGATCGCCGCATGGCAGACGCTCCGTCACCCCAATATCGTTGAGGTGCTTGAGGTGAATATCCTCCCCATCCCGTATGTGGAGATGGAGTATGTACCGGGATCGCTCGAAGAGGTCACCAAACCCCTCCCGGTCTGGAAAGCCGTGCATATCGTTCACGGGATTGCCGACGGTCTTACCTATGCCCATGCCCACGGGATCATCCACCGGGACATCAAGCCCCACAATATCCTCATGACCGGGGAGTTTGTCCCCAAGATCACGGACTGGGGGATGAGCAAGGTCATCGCAACCACCATGGCGAAATCAAGCGTTGCCGGGTTTTCCCTTTCCTATGCGGCACCCGAGCAGGTCTCGCCCGCTGAATTCGGGAGGACAGATGTGCGGACGGATATCTACCAGCTGGGCGCGCTCTTTTACGAACTGGTGACCGGATCGATACCGTTCGGCGGCGAGAGCATTGTCGAGGTGGGTAATGCCATCGTGCGGGAAGAACCGATCCCGCCGACCGAGTACAACCCCGAGGCCGAGGCAGTCGAGAAGATCATCTTAAAATGCCTTGCAAAGAACCCCGCAGATCGGTACCAGACCGCCGACGAACTGCTGGATGCATTGTCCCGGTACCTTGACGAGGACGATTAACCCGGGATGACAGGATGGCTGACGACATCATATCATGGGAACCGGCGCAATGCAGGCACTGCGAGGGGGCAGGCTGTACCTATTGTAACAAAACCGGTACGGTCCTTGTGCGGGCGCCAAAAAAGGTCTGCCCGGCCTGTGATGGCGACGGCTGTATCTACTGCGGTTTTACCGGGTGGGAACGACCGAAGGGCAAGTACGAATGATCCCCTCACCGGAATGACCCTTCGGTCTTGTGCGGCAGAACGCACTCCTCGAATCGTCTGAGGAAGTACCGGTCGGTCATCCCGGCGATATAGTCCCGGACAAGGCCTGCCGGTGTTGTCGATGCCACGTACTCCCGGTTGACCCACGGTGATTCGATAAACTCGGGAAATATGCGGGAGGTACGGCGATCGGTTTCGATATCGTCGAGGTAGCGGTAAAAGAGCATTCGGTACATCCCTTTGATCTTTTCCCGCTCCGCAGTGAGTTTCGGGTTGTTGTAGATCTGCTCCCGGGAAAATGCCCGGAGTGTCACGAGTGCCTGCTCGACCTCCCGACTGTATGAGATATACACCTCGTTTTCAGAATCCGAATGGTCGATGAGATTGTGGATGAGGGTGTCGATGATGACACGGTTGTCCGATCCGAGGATATCACGGCATTCTTTCGGGATATCCTCCGGGCCGGCGATCAGACCGACCTCTTCTGCATCCTGGAGATCGCGGCCGATATAGGCGATGGTATCGGCGAATTTCACCACGCAGCCTTCGAGGGTCATCGGAGGGTTCATGTGACTTTTTGAGGTATACCCGGCAACTTTCCGGTCGAACGCTGCCCAGTCAGGACAGGGTACCGGGGAGATCCTGACATCGTCGCTCTCGCCGTTGTGGCAGAGGATCCCGTCCAGCACCTGCATGGTCAGGTCCTGGTCCTCGATCCGGTCCAGGAACCGGATGCTCTGGACGTTATGCGAGAACTTCCCGATCCCCTGCTCTTCGCACAGGGCAGACAGGCAGCTCTCGCCGAAATGGCCGTAGGGGATATGGCCGATATCGTGCCCCAGCGCAATTGCCTCGATCAGGTCCTCGTTGAGCCGGAGCGAACGCCCGATGGTGCGGGCAACTTTCGAGACCAGCTGGACATGGATCACCCGGTGGGTGATGTGGTCGTTTTCTACGAGATAGAAGACCTGTGTTTTATCGATGTACCGGGTGTAGGCCCGGGTATGGATGATGCGGTCTGCGTCCCGGGAAAACGGCGTCCGTATATCTTCAGGCTTCCGGTTTTTCCTGCGTACCGCCTGGGTGCTCCGGGTTGCATGGGAGGAGAAGAGAGCCTCGCGTTCCTCGGTGTACTGATGTATCCGTACTTCGCTCTCCGATCTTTCTTCTCTTGCGGTCCGGGCCGTTTCCATATCTCATCTCATCTTTACCAGCACGAGGGCATTAATCCTGCTGTGATATCCTGGATATCCGGCCAAAAATGGCCGCAAGACCCCGACGAGTCAGCGGGTACAGATCGCGACCGTCTCGCCGTACTGGATCATGTGACCGGTCATTGCCTCCACCAGGCTGTGCTTATCGGATCCCGGGGGAAGATCGAGCAGGATATCGAGGACGTACACCCTGAACTGGTAACGGTGGGTCTCCCCCGGGGGTGGTTGCGGACCCGTGTACCCGATGATCCCGTAGTCCGTGATTCCCTGGACTGCGGTCGTTGGCAGGGTAACCGTGCCCTCTTGTGGGATCCCGTCCGGGATTACCCGTTCCGGGGGCAGGTTCCAGATGATCCACGGGGTAAACGAACAGCAGGACTTAATGAACGGGTTAAACACCATGATGGCGACAGACCCGGCATCGGCATCCAGCTCCTTTAAAGTGATACGGGGCGAGCGGTTGCCTCCTTCAGCAGTATAATCCGAAGGGAATTCAAGGAAACCCAGAGAGACTGCGAGCGGCTTCATCGAAGGGATATGGGTCGTGCGGATAAAAATACCTGCCCTGCCGCAGTTGCTTTTTAGGGGAAAACCCGAACGGATGGCCGGATCCCTGCCAATACGATCCCCCATGGGGACGTATGCCCTGTATCGTGGGATACCATCTCCACATCTTTATTGTCTCACAGGAAAAACCTACTAAGACCCAAACGTTTATCGAACGACATATCCGAAACAACGGTCCAGGAGGAACTACCATGGCAAAGAAACCTGAAGGAAAAATCCCGCAAACACCCACCAAGGAATCATGCTCTCACGAATGTTCCGGCTGTTCATCGGCCGGAAACTGTTCCGATGCAAAACCGGGACTTCCCCCGAAAGCAGATATCGATGTAAAACATGTCATCCTCGTCCTCTCCGGCAAGGGAGGCGTCGGAAAGTCTACGGTCTCGGTCAACCTTGCCTATGCGCTCTCAAGCCACGGGTACAAGGTCGGCCTGCTGGACCTCGATATGCACGGCCCCAATATCCCCAAGATGCTCGGGCTTGAAGACCAGAAACTCGGGACCCTGGGAAACAAGATTGTCCCGGTCAAGGTCACGGGATCCCTTTCGGTCATCTCCATGGCGTTTTTACTCCCGGATACGAGCACGCCTATCATCTGGCGCGGGCCCATGAAGATGGCGGCGATCAACCAGTTCCTCACCGATGTCGAATGGGGCTCCCTCGATTACCTTGTCGTAGACCTGCCTCCGGGAACCGGTGACGAAGCCCTCACGATCGCCCAGCTCGCACCCAATGTCCGGGGCGCCGTGATCGTTACCACGCCGCAGGACGTCGCTACCCTCGATTCGAAGAAAGCGATCAAGTTCGTGGAGAAACTGGGACTGCCGGTGATCGGTATTGTCGAGAACATGAGCGGTATGATCTGCCCCCACTGCGGAGAGGAGATCGATCTCTTCGGCAAGGGTGGCGGCAAGAAAATCGCCGAGGAGTTCTCGGTCCCCTTCCTTGGAGCCATCCCGATCGATATAGAGATGCGCAAGGCAGGCGACGAGGGACGGCCCTTTATCATCCGGCGCGGCGACAGCCCGACCTGGGCAAGTGTCGACAAGGTCATGGAATCCCTTGTCAAAGTTGTCGAGGGTTAAAAGGCATGGACTACCTGCGGATCCTGTGCGGGAAATCCGAACCCCTTCCCCTCTATGAACCGGTGATCGCCTGCCTTGAACAGCCGCAGGCATTTCCCGATCTCCTTGAACCGATCTATCGCGATGCCATGAAACTGGACGACGAGACCCTTGACCGGTTCCGGTTTGCCCTCCTGCGGCTCCAGCTCTATGCCGATGTCCACAGGAACGAGGATATGGAAAAAGCAATGCATATCCGGTACGTTGCCCAGGTACTGGAGAAGGCAATCTTCGGCACCCTTGTTATGGAGCCCCCGGAGCCCGAGGCCAGCTAAAATCAGCACCGGGAATGCCTAAAACCACAAACGTATTATCGGGCATGATATGCACGGATGATACCTATATCTGCCCACCCGGCTCATAGATAATCCAGAGCAGATCAAAAAAATACCGCCATTTACTGACGGTTCCGCATGGTATGCGGTCTAGGAAATACCCAAAAAAGATCTGAATACGGAGATACCCATGTCATCACGGATGCACGCACCGCACACAACCTGCCCGGGCTGCCAGGAAGAGGTCTTCCTTGACGAGCTTGTCGGTGGGAAATGCCCGCTGTGCGGGTGCTCGCTTGAGGAGTTTGACGAGGAGGTGGGCGAGTACGAGGGGATCCTCGACCGGTCCGACCTCTCGTGGCTGATCTTCAATTATTTCGTTTTCAAGAAGTTCGTCGAGCTGGGCGTCCCACCCTCCCAGATCATGGAGTTTGTCACCAGCTACGAGCAGAATGCGGACAAGCCTGCCGAGGAATGGACCAAGACCGAGTTTTCCCTTGAAATGCCGATGGGCGTGCTGGACCGGATCCGGCCCAAGCGCTGCGCGAAATGCCACCGCCATTTTATCGTTGGCGGAAAGAAGCAGATCTGCGGCGATATGCGTCACACTGCAGTACATATCCAGTACGTCTGCGACCGGTGCTGAAAACCTCCTTTTCTCCTGAATTGGGGTTCCTGTCGGGATTTTTCCCTTGTCCCGGATCCCATAATCCCTTAAAACCAGAACGAAAATCGGTATCCGGTGGTAACCCCTTATTTTCGCAGGGATACGATCATGATGATCCCGATGATCACCAGAGCCGCGAAGCTGACGATGAGGGGAAGGATAAGACTGTAGAGATCTTCTGTAGCAGGTATCTCTGGCAGGAGAGGGGCCGCGGGAGTACCGGCGATCCGGTATTCGAGAATGGAAAGCAGGGCAGATGATCTTCCTATCGTGGAATATTTCTGCTGGCCTACCGTTACAATGTACGATCCTGCCGGCAGGCCGGGAGCATCAAGAGAATAGGTCCACTGGTTGGTATTGGTACCTTTCTCAACCGGGATACTTCGTGTGGTAACGAGCGTCCGGTCCGTTGCGTTTCGGATCTCTACGGTGAGACTGTTTTCTGTACCCATGTTGGTAGTACCGGTGATAAGGATGGCTTCACCCTTGGTCTGGTCAGGCAGTTTTGCGTCGTTGTCGGCCCGGGTAAACCGTACAGAGGGCTCCTCGACATAGAAGTAATACGGGGTAAATATATCGTCAGTATCCGACAGGGAAGAACTATTGAGGATAGTGCCGGCGACCGGACCGATACCTGCCTTAAACGAGGACTTGTCGCCGAGATTCGTAACGACTTTTCCCTGGTCGGCAACGCGGATCCCATCGCTCCAGAGCAGCGGGGTTATCTCGAATGCCTTGTTCGCACCGGGATCCTGGATGATGAAGGCATACTGCCCGCTGGAGAACCGGTTGGTCTCTTCGGGTTTTACCGTGAAAATAAAATTACCCTGTTTATCCGGCGTGGTGGTGAGGAGGTTGAAATAATTCCTGCCCACGATCCAAAGGGCCATTGTACCATTGGTGGCATCTGTCCCGGTGATGTTGACGGTGTCGGCCTTCACGATAGTCTGCGGGCCACTCGTTCCTATCGTAACACCGGCAGATACCGGCAGGATTACGCAGGCTGCGAGAAGAATGGCCAGAAGGATGAAGGCAGATAGTTTCATGGGCACCGTTTCGGGGATAATGTACTAGTAGTATCTCTGTCTTTGCTCTCTTACGTTAATAGGGAGTAGTATTCACTCATAACATTAACGCAAGGATCCTGACCCGGGTCAGGAAGAAAGAGGGTCATCCATGAGGCCCGATCCCCCCGGCAATCACCCTTCCGGGCCGGTTAAGGGTATCGTCAGGCCAAAAAAGAGAGGGATTTTCCCGCTCACAACTGTTGTTTTGGCGGTTCCGTCAGTACGTCCGCCCAACGAGCGTTGCCTTGCCCGGCTTCCCGCAGATAATGCACGGCCCGTCGCTCTCGCTGACGTAAGGGGAACGCACGTTCGTCCCGAGGATACTCGAGTTTGCCTGCTCTTCGATCTTGTCCCCGCAGGCCCGGTCCTGGCACCAATGGACAACGGCGACCTTTCCGTCGTTGAGCGCACCGTTCAGCTGCTCCATTGACGCTGCGCTGCACAGGTGCGCTTTCATGGCATCCTCTGCCTTTGCCCGGAGTGTACCGGCAACCTCGGCAAGGACCCGGGTAGTATCTTCGGTCGCATTTGCGAGGCGTATCGTGGTTTTCTCGCCGGTCCTTTTTACCGCCAGCGCGGTACCGGCATCGAGGTCTCTTGGCCCGAGTTCGAGCCGGAGGGGTACGCCCCTCAGTTCCCACCAGTAATACTTTGCCCCGGGCCGCATGTCCCGGGCATCGAGGTTCACCCGGAAGCCTGCCGCTTCGAGATCGGATTTGAGTTTGTTCGCTGCTGCCAGCACATCGTCGCGACGCTTCCCGATGGTGATAGGCACAATCACTGCCTGGAGCGTGGCGACCGCCGGGGGCAGGATCAGGCCCTTGTCGTCGCCGTGAACCGAGATGAGCGCCGCAATCGAGCGCTCCGAGATCCCGTAGCAGGTCTGGTAAGCGATCTTCTGCTCCCCGTTCTTGTCCTCGTACTGGATCGAAAACGTCCGTGAGAAATGATCGCCGAGGTGGTGTACCGTCCCGATCTGGAGGGTCCTGCCGTTGGGCATGATCGTATCGATTGCAATTGTGTAATCGGCGCCCGGGAACTTGTCCCAGTCAGGGCGTTTCGAGACGATGATCGGGATACAGAGACTGGAATAGAACTCCTGCGAGAGCGCAATCTCGGACTCCACCTGGGCCTCCGCCTCGTCCCAGGTAGCATGCACCGTATGGGACTCCATAAAAGAGGTGATCTCGCGGGCCCGGATCATCGGCCGGGTCTGCTTTGTCTCGTACCGGAAGGTGTTCACAATCTGGTAGATCTTTAAGGGCAGATCGGCGTGGGAGCGCACCCAGAGCGCAAACATCGGGTAGATCGCCGTCTCGCTCGTGGGCCGCAGCGCGAGTTTCACATCGAGCGGTGTCGTGCCCCCGTGGGTCACCCAGTAGACCTCCTCCTCGAAACCCTTGATGTGCTCGGCCTCCTTCATGAACTCCTGCTCGGGGATGAGCAGCGGGAAGAGGGCCTCCTTGTGGTCGCGGTCGAGCAGCTGCCGCAGGCGGTCGTACACGAACCGGCGGATCGCAAACCCGTACGGGAACCAGACATAGAGCCCTTTTACCGGGTAGCGGACATCCATGATCTCCGCACGCCACAGAAGTTCGTTATACCATTCGGAAAATTGCTGCTTTTTCGGCAGGGCGCCTGTGTCCTCTTCCATGTACAGCCTCGGAAATTTAAGCTACCAATTGTATGACTGCCGGCGTAATAAAAGCCTCGACAATTGCTGCGACACAAATAAGCGGGAGCACGTACAGGAGGAAGAGCCGGGCATACCGTTTTGCCTCTTCTCCCGTATCCCCCGCGCCGTACCATTCGGCGATAAGCGACTGCGCCATACAGAACCCGAGCGCCCCGGCGATAATAAAAGCGGGGATCTCGAAGATCCCGTGGGGAAGCAGGGCGGCGGCGATAAATGCCGCCGAATGGCCCTGGCTGACAATCTCGGTGACCGAGCCTATCACAATCCCGTTCACACCTAAAATAAAGAGGGTGATAAGGCCGAACGATGCCCCGCCCAAAAAGAGCATGATACAGGCTTCGAGGTTGTTTGCCAGAAGCTTGGCGCACATGTCGGCAGGGTTCCCTGCCGTGATCTGGCCGGCCACCTCTTTCTGGAAGAGTGCCATCAGCTGCTCGCCGATAGCTGGTGTATGGGCCGTCCCCACCCAGCCGGCAAGTATTGCCACGATAAAAATGAGGACCGTAACCACCAGGGCGTTTTTAAGAGGAAATGACGGGAGGGTCGGGGCCCCGGTGGGATCAGACATAGAGGACCATCCGGACCATATCCCGGATACCCGGTGCAAGCCCGACTACGATCATTGCGAGGAGCACGAGGTGCCAGAATGCCTGGTTTGCCTCTTTCCTGTATAACTGCATGATATAGATCGCCGGGAAGAGCACTACGAGTTTTAAGGGAAACATCACAAAGGCTGTCCCGGTCATTTCGATGAGATTGGAGCCGACCACGTGCTGCTCGATGTAGTGGACCGCCGGGTGGAAGGTGAGGCCGTAGCTGGTGGCGCTCGCGTCCAGCATCTGCCCGAAGATAAGCGCCAGGTAGAGCGGGTCGTTCACGTACTCCCATTTCAGGACATAGCGCATACAGGCCCAGACAAGTCCGCCGGTAAGAAGTGCCATCAGGGGAATGATGGCCAGGATGAAGAGATCGACATGGCCGTGCACCATCCCCCACGAGAGGAGGATGAGCGAGACCACGAGGACTGCTACGCAGCCGGCAAGGGCATAAAACGACAAAAAATTCTGGATCATGCCGTTTTTCCTGAGCGTCCCGCCGACAAAGATCATGGCAAGGACAAAGAAAAACAGCAGGAAATAGATCGGGGGAGTGACGATCAGGTACTGCCAGTCTCCCGTGACCATCCCGGCATCCTGGACGACCCGGAGCACACCGCCAAGGACCACATAGGGAAGGGTGGCAAGAATGAACGAGGAGTCGAGTTTTATGCCCCGTTCCGACAACCATGTTGAATTTGAGAACCAGCGATACAACAAATACACGCCGATAATAAGAATGATCGCGTAGGTGAGCGTCTCGACAATATTATAGGGCTCGCCGTACTTGACGGGATCGATGTAATATTTGTATATGAAATCACTAATCATTCATAATCCGGATGAGCCCAGATGCAATAAAAGTACTCAAAGAGAAGGTCTTTGACAAGTCCAAGTGGATGCAGCTGCCCCGTGACGTAGTGATCGGGCACGATGTACTTGGCCAGATCGTCCCGGTCTGCGAAGACTTAAAACTGGGCACATCCTCGCTTCTTATCTCCGGCAAAAGCACGATGGACCGGGCGGGAAAGACCGTACAGGAGTACCTTTCCCGCTCAGGTACCGTGAAGGTATTCATTTCCGAGGAGATCAGCCCGGCAATCATCAAAGAGGCCGAGCAGGCAGCACAGGGCGTCGATTTCGTGGTCGGTGTCGGGGGCGGCCGGGTGATCGATACCGCAAAGATCGTCTCCTACAACCTCGACCGGCAGTTCGTCTCCGTCCCGACCGCAGCGTCCCACGACGGGATCGCCTCGGCCCGGGCCTCGGTCCCGACAAGCGAGGGCAATGTCTCTCTGGAAGCCCACCCGCCGGCCGCGATCATCGCCGATACCGGCATCATCGCATCCGCTCCCCACCGGCTCCTTGCCGCCGGCTGTGCGGACGTAATCTCCAATTACACCGCGATCCTCGACTGGGAGCTCGCCCACCGGATCAAGGGCGAGCCAATGAGCGAGTACGCCATTGCGCTCTCGAAGATGACCGCCGAGATCCTGGTAAAAAACGCCGATCTCATCAAGCCCCACCAGGAGCAGTCGGCATGGTTTGTTACAAAGGCGCTGGTGTCGAGCGGGGTTGCGATGAGCATTGCCGGCTCGTCCCGGCCGGCAAGCGGGGGGGAGCACAAGTTCTCCCATGCGCTTGACAAACTCGCGCCGGGCAAGGCCCTGCACGGCGAGAGCTGCGGGATCGGCACTATCATCTCGATGTACCTGCACGGGGGCGACTGGCGGGGGATCCGGGCGTCGTTAAAGACCATTGGCGCCCCGACAACCCCGGCCGATCTCGGGATAAGCGACTCGGTCGCAATCGAGGCGCTCCTGATGGCAAAGACTATCCGTCCGGAGCGCTTCACGATCTTTGATACGGGCATTACGCAGGAATCGGCAGAACGGCTTGTTTCGATGCTCTATTCCGAGTGAATCAATGACGGTAAACTGGGGGGCTTTGCGCATGGCAGAAACAAAAACCAAAGTAACGCTTATCGGAACGGTGCTGGCAAAACCCGGCACCGAGTTTATCTACGAGGGCGAGTCCCCGGAGTGCGGAAGCTGCAAGGTAAAAAAGGCCTGCCACAACCTCACCCGCGGGCACCGGTACCGGGTGGTTTCGGTCAGGAGCACCCACCACGAGTGCCCGGTCCACTACAACGGGGCAACCGCGGTCGATGTGACCGAGGCTGCGGTATCCCTGCTCATCAGCGCCGACAAGGCGATCGTCAATTCCAAGATCAAGATCGAGTTCTCCTGCAACAAGACGGACTGCCGGAGTTACCCCCTCTGCCGACCCGACGGTGTTGTCGAAGGCGAGAAGTACGTGGTCGGGGACGTGCTCGGGAACGCCTCCGAGATCTGCAGTAAGGGCCGGGCCTTAAAACTGGTCGAAGTCCGGCCGGCGTGATTTTTTCATTCTGTTTTGTTGTGAAATGTTACCTGGCACTGCCGTGAGATGGTACATACACTTGTACCTCATGGCTCTGCTTCTTCCAGCACTCTTTTTTCCGGAATGTTCCCGTGGTTCTGGTCTCCTGTTTTATTTTTCCCCCACAGACCCCCCACGGGGAATTTTGTGCATATCTGCAGGATCTCTCTCCGTAAAAACCGGTTTGTGTGCTCCGTTTTCCAGAACGCGAAAAGGGGGGTGTATGGGGGAAAAAAAGTCAGAAGGCCGCCCGGCCCGGCAGATGACAAAAAGTCCGTGGCTTACCTGCAAGGGGGAAAATACGGGTGTGAACAGAGAGACCTGCGGATCAGCAGGCATGGGTGCCCGGGGCAACCGTACAGGAAACAGAGAGAGGGGCCGGACAGGGTAATTGCGGGGTACTCACGGTCATTACCGGGCCCGGAGGAATGGTTATCAGGCGGTGCCTGAGTAATCCTCCCGAACCTCCCACAGTTCCCCGGCCACCCGGACCCCCCGGTCATACCCTTCGAGCACCCGGCTCCACCGCTCCGGGACTGCGGGAAGGCCCCAGTATGCCCCGGCAAGCGCTCCGCAGCAGGCTCCCACCGTATCCGCATCGCCGCCGAGATTCACGGCCGCGAGCAGGGCGTTCTCGAAGGTTGCTGCGTTCATGAAACAGGAGAGTGCCGCGTGGGAGCAGAGCACGGCATCGAGCGACGGATCGGGAGCGTACCGTTCATAGCTCCCGAGCCGGTCGAGGACTTCGGGATCCCGGCACCGGGCCCGGGCTGAACGGAAAGCCTGCCTGCGGGACGCACCCCGGCAGAGATCGGCTGCCATCCCGTTGAGCCACGCAGAACAGGCAGCAGCGACCGGATCGTAGTGCGTGAGCCGGGAACAGGCAATGCTGACCTCGTATACCCGGTCCGCCGGGTAAAAGATCCCGAGCGGGAACCCCCGCATCACGCTGCCGTTGCTCCGGCTCCCGCCATTCCTTTTGTGCACGAACCACGCGGCCCGGTGCGGCAGGGTGCCGCGGGCCACCAGATCGAAGAATGCGGAAGATGTCGGGCCGTACCATTCCGGCCGTGTGCGGTATCCTTCAAGCAGCCGCAAAACAAGGTCGGATCCGTCAAATCCCCTGCAGGAAAGGAGCGATTCCGCGACCGCAAGGGCCTGGAGCGTATCGTCCGTAACCTGGCCGGTTTTCCGGAAATGGCGCCCGCCGGGCTGCATATTTGTCAGCCACGCTTCAGATCGGGCAGATCCCTCCAAGGGCGCACCCAACGCGTCCCCAATTGCGAGTCCCGCGAACATACCCCTCGGGTGAAGGATGTTTCTTATAAATCTCACCAATAAGGTATATCTGTCGCACAGAAAAAGTATTTTTTCAGAGAGAAGGCGATAGTGTGCAAAAGGAAGAGTTGCTTCATCTGCATATGCTGATGGTACACATCAGGAAGTATTACGAGAGTACGACTAACGAGGAGATCGATACCGAACGATACGATGCACTTGCAATATCTCCCGTTCACATTCACAAGGACAAGAAAGCCCACAAGGATGCTCTTCTCACCCTGGGCGAAGAGATCGTTTCCCATATAGAAGGACACCACCCGGTGCATGTGGTGAACTATTCTCCTGAGACTGCAACAGCCCCCACACAGCAGGTCGCAGTCGAACACTAATTTTTATGGATGAGGTGCCGGCATTGCGGGAGATCATCTCCCGCATCCTCTCGCTCTCCCCCGGGGACAGCGGTATCGTAGGTGCCAAGATCGAGGTCTGCCGGAAGTACCGTCTTTTATCGGTCCCGAAGAACTCGGCGATTTTAGCAGCCGCCCTGCCCGAAGAGCGGGAAGTCCTCCGCAGGATCCTTCTTGTCAAGCCCACCCGCACCCTTTCGGGCGTTGCGCCTGTCGCCGTGATGACCTCGCCATACCCCTGCCCGCACGGCAAGTGCCTGCCCTGCCCGGGCGGGCCGGCCCACCCGTTCGGGTCGCCCCAGAGTTATACCGGGGAAGAGCCGGCCGCGAAACGGGCGCGGGAGCACAACTACGATCCGTTCGCGCAGGTCCATGCCCGGCTCGGGCAGTTCGAGACGCTGGGCCACCGGGTGGAAAAAGTGGAGCTGATCGTGATGGGCGGGACCATGACCGCCCGGCCCATCGAGTACCAGCACGAGTTTGTTGCCCGGTGCATCGAGGCGATGAATATGTACCCTGCCAATGCACCTGCCGCGACTGCGCCTTCTGTTGCCGATGTCGAGGCAGCAAACGAGACCGCGGATGTCAGGTGTATTGCGATCACGTTCGAGACCCGGCCCGACTGGTGCAAAAAAGAGCATATCGACCGGATGCTCGACCTCGGGGTGACCAAGGTGGAGCTCGGCGTCCAGCACACGGACGACGAAATTCTTGTCTTCAACCGCCGGGGCTGCACGGTAGCGGATACCGCGGAGGCAAACCGGCTGTTGCGGGACGCCGGGATCAAGGTCGGGTTCCATATGATGCCCAACCTGCCCCACTCGACGATTGCAAAGGACAAGGAGATGTTTGAAACCATCTTCTCGGACCCCCGGTTCAAACCGGATTTTTTGAAGATCTACCCGACGCTCGTCACCCCCGGCTCCGAGATCGAGGAACTCTGGGAGCTCAAACGCTATGCCCCGTACGAGGAGAACGAGCTCATCGATCTCATTGCCTATGCAAAGTCCCTTATCCCCGAGTACACCCGCCTCTCCCGGGTGCAGCGCGATATCCCGGCAAAGCTGATCGTGGCCGGGTCCCGGCACTCGAACTTCCGGCAGCTGGCCCAGAACCGGCTTCATGCACAGGGCCGGCGCTGCCACTGCATACGCTGCCGCGAGATCGGGCGCCTGCCCTCGGACGAGAAGGCCGAGATCCGGGTGACCACCTACGAGTGCTGCGGGGGAACGGAGCACTTCATATCCGCTGTATCCGGGGACTCGCTCATCGGGTTTGCCCGGCTCCGGTTCCCGTCCTCCGAGTTCCGGCCCGAGCTGCACGAGGCAGCGCTCGTCCGCGAGCTCCATGTGTACGGGAGCCTGGTCCCGGTCGGGAGCGATGCAGCGGAGATCGAGGAGTGGCAGCACCGGAGTTTCGGGAGGGCGCTGCTCTCCCGGGCCGAAGAGATAGCAAAAGCGGCGGGATACCGCCGCGTTGCGATTATGAGCGGGATCGGGGTGCGGCCCTATTACCGGAGACAGGGATATGAACGAAAAGGGCCCTACATGGTAAAAGAGATGCCATGAACCCGGCCACCACGGAATTCGTGCGGCAGCGCTTTGCCGAGTATTACAAGAAGGCGGTGCTTGTTGCGCCCTCCTCGCTCGAACAGCGCGAGTGGGGCTTTGTCCTCTTTAACCCGGGGGCAACCGAGATGCGGATGCGCCGGCACATCGCGTTTCCCGGCCGGGGGGAGATGGCGGACTATATCCGGAACCTCGTCCCCTCGCATATCTACTACTCGACCGCCTATTACGAGAAGCCGGATGCGCCGACCATGGCGGAGAAGGGCTGGTGCGGGGCCGACCTGATCTTCGACCTCGACGCCGACCATATCGTGAAAGGCCCCTACGACCAGATGCTCTCCCGGGTAAAGGCCGAGACCGAGAAACTGCTTGCAATGCTGACCGGCGAACTCGGGGTCGACAAAAAGCAAATCGAGCTCGTATTCTCCGGGGGCCGGGGGTACCATATCCATGTCCGGGATCTTGCGTTCCGCGGGTGGGGGAGCGCGGAACGGCGGGAACTCGTGGATTATGTCTGCGGGATCGGTCTGGACCCGGCTATCCTGCTTACGGCAGACCCGTCCGGGTCCGGGTGGCCGGCCCGGTTCCGGCAGGCGCTTGGTGCCTACCTGGCATGGATAGCAGGCCTTCCCGAAGAGGATGCAATGAAGTACCTGACCGGGCTTGACGGCGTGGGAAAGGATTCAGCTGCTGCGTTTTTGAAACGGCAGGGTGCGATGGCGGCAGAGATCGCGCAGCCGAGAATCGATCCCACGATCTTCAAGGACAAGGTGATCCGGGCAGCGCTGCAGGAACAGGAGGGCGAGTTCAAGAAGCGGCTCAACGATACGGCGGCTCTCGCGGACGAGCCGGTCACGACCGATACCAAGCGCCTGATCCGGATGCCGACTTCCCTCCACGGCGGGAGCGGGATGCAGGTGCAGCAGCTCGAACTCCGCGACCTTGCCGCGTTCGATCCCCTGACCGATGCCGTGGTCTTTTCCGAGCGGGAGGTGAAAGTTGACGCCCGGTTCCCGCTTGCCATGCCGATGCTGGGAAGCACTTATCAGATCCAAAAGGGGATCACTACAGTACCTGAAGCAGTGGCGGTCTTCCTCTGCTGCCGCGGCATAGCGGAAATTGCATAACGGTCCGTTCCAAAAAGGGGCATCTCATGGGGTTTGACGATCTGCGCAGCATCCTGCTCTCCGAGCGCGAAACCGGGAAACTTCTCCAGGTATCCCCGGATCTCTTCGACCGGACGCACGGCGAGATCGCGGAACTCCTAAAGAAGGTATACGCGATCGAGGACCCGCTCTCGGAGGAGGCCCGGGCGCTCATCGAGGAGACGATCGCAATGAAAGAGACCCTGCACGATCTCTTCTCTATCCGCTCGCGCAAGATCCTTGCCCTCGCCCTCATGCATGCCGAGGGAAACTACTATGACCGCGAAGAGGTGAAGAGGATGCTTCCGGCCGAAAAGACCATGTTCGAGCAGGTCGCGGCCGGCCTCCTTGCGTGCCAGGGAACGCTCCTGAAAAACGAGAAACAGCCGCTTGTTCCTGCACCGGCCCCGGTTGCAGCGCCGGCTCCCGCCGCGACCGCTGTCCCTGCCGATGCAAGCGAGGACGACTGGGAGGCAGCGTACGAGACAGCCTCGGGCGAGGCCGGGGAGGCAGGAGAGCCTGCACCCGCAGCGGCATCGGCGGCGGCGCCCGAGGAACCGCCCCTCACCCCGCATTATCTGCTCGTCAGGGTCCGTGCGGAGATGGACACGTTCATGGGAATCGACGGGCGGAATTATACGCTCGCGAAAGGCGATATCGTTACCCTTCCGGAACGGAACGCAGCGGTGCTGAGCGACCGGGGGATCGTCACGGCCATCACGCTCCCGACCTGTAAGTAGCCCGGCACACTCCCTCTACTGGGCACATCTGTTTTTTCACGTAAGGCGGTATAACCGAATCTATTTAAGATTCCGACGCCAAAACTTTACACTCTTCGCCACGAGAGAATTGCACAAAAACGAGACGATACGGGTGCCGGGGTCCGGACCGGATACCGGCTGCACCCATATCTTAAATATGAACCTTAGTAAATAATACTGGGATTCGATTATCGGATTTGTATTTCGGTGAAATCATCATGAAGATGCCAACAAAATTCAAAACCTACTGCCCCTTCTGCAGGAGTCACCAGATCCACGAAGTGGAGAAGGTCAAGAAGAGCAAGACGACCGGCCTTCACTGGATCGACCGCCAGAAAGCACGCAGGGGTAAAGTGGGCAACATGGGCAAGTTCTCAAAAGTCCCTGGTGGCGACAAACCGACAAAGAAGATCAACGTCAGGTACCGCTGCACAACCTGTGGAAAGGCACATCTCCGCAAGGGATACCGGGTTGCCAAGTTCGAGTTGACGGAGTGAGTTGAATGGTACGCGAAGCACGTGAAAACCGGAGCAGCTTTGTAAAGGTCAAGTGCCCGGACTGCGACAATGAACAGACGATCTTCTCCAAGGCCAGCACAACCGTCAAGTGTGTTGTCTGCGGAAAGGATCTTGCAACGCCAACCGGCGGAAAGGCGACCCTAAAGGCAGAAGTCGTCTCTGAGTTCAAGTGAGCGCCGCTGACATGCCGGACAGAGAATGGCCCCAAGAATCGGAACTGGTCGTCTGCACCGTTGAAACGGTCAAGGATTTCGTAGCGTTCGTCTCCCTTGACGAATACAACGGCAGGCAGGGGCTCATTCCCATATCCGAAATTGCAACCGGCTGGATCAAGTATATCCGGGACCACATCCGCGAGGGCCAGAAGATCGTCTGCAAGGTCCTCAATGTCGACCGGGACCGGGGGCACATCGATCTTTCGTTAAAAGACGTTAACGAGCACCAGCGCCGCGAGAAGATCCGGGAATGGAAAAACGAATCCAAGGCCAAGAAGTGGATTGGGTTTGCCGCGGAAAAAGCCGGGGAGCCTGCCGGGGAAATGGAGCAGGCCGTCTACGACAAGTACGGCGAATTCTACCCGGTCTTTGAGGATCTGGTCCTCGAGAGCGAGGCGACGGTCAAGAAACTGGGGCTTTCAAAGAAGGCCGGCGAAGCACTGGTACACATCGCCCACGAGAACGTCAAGATCCCGAAGGTGGAAGTGACCGGCCAGCTCGAAATGATGTCTGCACAGTCGGACGGTGTCTCGGTCATCAAGTCCGCGCTCAAGAAAGCCCACGATTCAAAGAGCGCGGGTGCCGAGATCGAGATCTTATACCTCGGGGCCCCCCATTACCGGGTCAAGGTAACCGCACCCGATTACAAGAAGGCGGAAAAAGCCCTGGAAAAGGCTGCCCATGCTGCCATTGCGGTCCTTGAAAAGGCCGGCGGCGAGGGCAAACTGATCAAAAAGCCCAAGTCCGGGAAAAGTCAATGAGCGGCAGAATCCGTTACTGCCCAAAAGACCATACCTATACTCTTTTGTCGTCCTGTCCGACCTGCGGAGCGGCTACTGTACCGGCCCACCCGGCCCGGTTCTCTGTTGAGGACCGGTACGGCAGGTACCGGCGGATGGCTAAAATGGGAACCTCTCCATGATAGACGATATCAGCATCCGGTACGAGGACTCGTTTGCGGATCACCATCTTAACGATCCCGTGCTCATCGAAGGGCTGCCCGGGATTGGCCAGGTGGGAAAACTCGTGGCCGAGTACATGATCCACATGCTCGGGGCAGTAAAGATCGGCGATATCCATGCGATCTACCTGCCCCCGCAGGTGATCCTCGATGAGAACGGTATCGCCCGGCTCCCGAGAAACGAGATCTACCTGTACCGTGCAGAGCCGCACGACATTGTCTTTCTCGTGGGTGATTTCCAGAGCACCTCAAACGAGGGTCACTATCTCATGGCCGATGCCTATCTGGATATCGCCGTTGAGCTTGGCGTGAAACGGATCTACACGCTGGGCGGTTTCGGGGTTGGCCACCTGGTCAATGCGCCCCGGGTGCTTGGGGCGGCAAACCGCGCCGAACTCAAATCCGAGATCGAGGCTGCCGGCGTCACGTTCGAACGTGAAGAGCCGGGCGGCGGGATCATCGGGGCTGCCGGGCTCATCCTTGGCATGAGCGGGATGCGGGGGATCGATGCGGTCTGCCTGATGGGCGAGACGAGCGGGTATATCGTCGACCCGATGAGTGCGGCAGGCGTGCTCGCGGTGCTCTCGAAGATCATTGCCGTGCCGATCGACCCGACCCAGCTCAACGACCGGGCCGCCGAGATGGAAAAAGTGGTCCAGGGCCTGCTCGAAAACGAGAAACTCCAGCAGGACGAGGAACTCAGCTATATCGGCTGAGCCCGCTTTTTTTTTAAAAGGATTCCGGCAGGCGCCCGGCACGGGTCAACGGCTTTTTTATCATGCGGTGTCCAATCTGAAAGACAGCCATGCTAGCCAACGCCGACCTGCATATCCATTCGCCGTACTCGATTGCCGTTTCCCGGTTCATGCAGCCGGAGGCGCTGATCCAGGGCTGTGTCACCAAGGGTATCCAGATCCTCGGTACCGGCGATGCACTCCAGCCGGACTGGCTCGCCGGATGGAAACCGTTCTTTGAGAACGATGCCGGCATCATCATCGTCCCGCAGGCAGAGATTGAGGACAAGAGCCGGGTCCACCACGTGGTTCTTGCCGAGGATCCCGCCCAGTTCGATCAGCTCCGCGAACTGCTGGCCGGAACCGCCAAGAGTTTTGTAACGAGCGGCCGGCCCCATGTGTATCTCACCGGGGAGGAGATTGCCCGGCGGGCCCATGAGGTCGGTGCCCTTGTCGGGCCGGCCCATGCGTTTACCCCGTGGACGGCGATGTATGCCTATTTCGACAGCGTTGCAGCCTGTTACGGGAGCGAGCCGGTTGATTTTGTGGAGCTCGGCCTTTCTGCGGACAGCTCGTATGGGGCGGCTATCCCGGATCTCTACGATCTCCCGTTTCTCACGAACTCCGATGCCCACAGCCCGGCGCCCGACAAGCTCGGGAGGGAGTTTACCCGCCTTAATCTCCGCGCAAAAACCCCAAAGGATGTGCTTGCGGCGATCAGATCCGGGCAGGTTGCCATGAATGCCGGGTTCTTTCCCGAAGAGGGAAAGTACAACCGCACGGCCTGTACCCGCTGCTACACGCAGTACTCCCTTGAAGAGGCGATCGGGCACCACTGGCGGTGCCCTGCGGATGGCGGGCTCATAAAAAAAGGCGTCTTTGACCGGGCAAAAGAACTTGCCCGGGGTGGGACCGCCCGGCCCCGACCGCCGTACCTCCACGTGCTGCCGCTTGCCCAGATCATCCAGACGGTCGAAGGCGCATCATCCCCGAACACGAAGAAATGCCGGGGGATTTATGAGTCGTTCATTGCTGCGTTCGGAAACGAGATTGCCGTGATCACCGATATTTCCCTTGGCGAGATTGAGGCAGTCCACCCGAAGGTGGCAGCGGCGATCTCCGCACTTCGGGAGAACCAGGTCGTACTGCACCCGGGCGGCGGCGGGAAGTACGGGACATTCTCGCTGGTGTGAGACCTGGGCGCCCCCGGGAATTTTCTGTTTTTTATTTATGGCATCCGACCGGTTTTTGTAATTGTACAAAAAAAAGAAAAAGTTGAGTACAGTTTTACACATCGAAGTAGAGCTGGAACTCCCACGGGTGGGGGCGGAGCCGGACTGCGTCGATCTCTGCACGCTTGAGCTCGATCCATGCCTCGATGACATCCGGTGTGAAGACGCCGCCTTCGAGCAGGAACTTGTGGTCGCTTTCCAGGGCATCGATGGCCTGTTCGAGCGAACCGGGAACGGTCGGGAGCTTCTTTGCTGCCTTGCCGTCGAGCTCGTAGGTGTTTCCTTCGAAAGGCTTGCCCGGGTCGATCTTCTTCTTGATACCGTCGATACCTGCCATCAGGAGTGCCGAGAACGAGAGGTACGGGTTGCAGGTCGGGTCGGGCGGACGGAATTCGATCCGCTTTGACTTGGGGTTCTCGGAGTACATCGGGATCCTGACTGCCGCAGAGCGGTTCCGAAGTGAGTACACGAGGTTGACCGGTGCTTCGTAGCCGGGCACGAGACGCTTGTAGGAGTTGGTGGACGGGGCGCAGAAGGCCATGAGCGCATTTGCATGTGTCAGAAGACCGCCGATGTAGTACTTTGCGGTCTGGCTGATCATGCCGTAGCCTTTCGCATCGAAGAACAGGTTTTTACCGCCTTTCCAGATGGACTGGTGGGTGTGCATACCCGAACCATTGTCGCCAAAGAGCGGCTTTGGCATGAACGTTGCAACCATGCCGAACTGGAGGGCAATGTTCTTCACGATGTATTTGTACATCAGGCAGTTGTCTGCCTGCCTGACCAGCGAGTTGTACCGGATATCGATCTCGTTTTGTCCCGCGGTTGCCACCTCGTGGTGGTGCACTTCAACCGGGATGCCGGTATCGATCATCTTGTTGATAATATGGCTCCTGACATCCTGGAGCGAGTCGTGCGGCGGGACCGGGAAGTATCCTTCCTTGTGCCGGATCTTGTAGCCGAGGTTCGGATCCTCGTCGCGGCCGGAGTTCCAGATACCCTCGACCGAGTCGACTGAGTAGAATCCTTCGTTAACGGTCTGCGAGTATCTCACATCGTTGAAGAGGAAGAACTCGTACTCGGGTCCCCAGAAACTCTCGTCGCCGATGCCGGTGGACTTGAGATAGGCCTCTGCTTTCTGGGCAATGTACCGCGGGTCACGGCTGTAGGCAACCTTGTTGATCGGGTCAAAGACGTTACAGACAATGGAGAGTGTAGGGACTTCGCAGACCGGATCGACAACGGCAGTCGACGGGTCCAGGTACAGGACCATGTCGGACTCCTGGATCTTCTGGAACCCCCGGATCGACGAACCGTCAAAGCCGATCCCTTCTGCCCAGATGCCGGAGCTGGGATCGGTTTCCTTTGCGAGTTCCTTTGCCGGGATAGAGAAATGCTGCCAGAGTCCCGGCAGGTCGTTGAATTTGAAATCAACGATCGAGAGATCCTTCTTTTTTATGAGGGAGGTCACCGAGCTGATCTGCTCTTTTGTCACCTTTGGTATCGTGGTCTTTTGTGCCATCTGGTCACCTTTTTACCCTACAGGCGTTTTACGCATACGAAAGAGGGACGGACTTGCCCGTGTGAGCCGTAACTAATGCCTGGTCGAGTAGCAGGAAGTAGATTTCCTAGCAATTGTATTTAAAGAATTCCAAATTATGCCGGCGTACTCCCCCGGCCATTACCGGCTATCCGGAGAACGAGCCGTAAAGATTAATGAAACCGGCCTCCAACATATTCGATCAATGCTTAATGTACACCGGGATATCTGCGGGTATTGCGGATGCTGTGTATCAGTCTGCCCTGAAGGCGCACTGGAACTGATCGACGCATACCTTTCGGTTGAGGAGAACTGTACGGGCTGCGGTATTTGCGCCAAAGTCTGTCCGCTTGGGGCACTGGAGGTCGTGCATGAAAAGTAAGTACGATGTACTGATCATCGGCGGTGGCCCCGCCGGTGCCCTTGCCGCAAAGACAGCGGCAGAAAAAGGGCTCTCGGCATGCCTTGTCGAGAAGCGTCCCGCGATTGGTGCCCCGGTCCGTTGTGCGGAAGGGATCGGAAAGGAAGCCCTTACCGAGTTCATCCAGCCCGACCCGCGCTGGATCTCTGCGGAGATGGACGGAGCCGGCATTGTTGCACCCGACGGCTTTGAGATGACCTTAGAGTCCTCCATGGCCGGGGGAAAAGTCGGTTACATCCTCGACCGCAAGGTCTTTGACCGGGAGCTGGTCTGGCGGGCGGCAGAGGCCGGTGCGGATGTCTTTGTCAAGACCCGGGCCTCGGCCCCGCTGATGTCGAACGGGCGGGTCAAAGGCGCCCAGCTCGAATCCTGCGGCAATGTCCAGAAGGTCAATGCCGAAGTCGTCATAGCTGCCGATGGTGTCGAGTCCAAGTTTGCCAAGTGGGCGGGTATCGACACGACCGTGCCGGTTCGGGAGATCATGAGCTCGGTCCAGTACGTGATGACCGATATCGACATCAACCCGCATGCAACGATCTTCTATATCGGAAACGAGGTCGCCCCCGAAGGCTACCTCTGGATCTTCCCCAAGGGCAGGCGGGCGGCAAATGTGGGTATCGGGATCTCCGGCCGGAAGAGCGGCAAGGGCCACCGGGCAAAAGACTATCTTGACAAGTTCGTCAAGCAGAAGTTCCCGCACGGCAAGACCATCGAAAGCATTGTCGGCGGCGTCTCGGTCTGCCGGCCGCTGGAATGCACGGTTGCCGACGGCCTGATGCTTGCCGGCGATGCGGCCCGGGTCGTGGATCCGCTTACGGGCGGCGGTATTTACAATTCAATGTTTACCGGCAAGCTCGCCGCTGAAACCGCAGCAGCCTGCATTGCAAAAGGCGACACCTCGAAAAAGGCGCTCATGGCCTACGACAAGGCATGGCGTGCGTCACCGATGGGCAAGACCATTGAGCGCAACTACCACATCAAGGAGTACATGATCAAGCAGTCCGACGAGAAGATGAACACGATCATCCACTCCGTATCGAAGATGGACTTAAAAGAGTTCTCCACGCTCTCGCTGATAAAAGAGTTGCTGAAGGCCAACCCGAAGCTGCTCGTGGAGCTCGGGGCCCTTGCGGCCTCACTCCGTTGATTTTTTTAACTGTTTGTTTAAGAGCCGCAGGCAGTCGTCCTCGGCCTCTTTTTTGGTAAAGACTGTGAAGGTGTCCCCGGCCTGGATCCGGACATTCCCGCTCGGGATAATGAGCCCGCCGCCGGTTCTCCGGATGGCGATAAAAACAAAGTCTTTTACTTTGAGTTCATGGATCTCGTGGCCCACGATCGGTGCGCCCTCTTCTGCCACGATCTCGAAGATGCTGCCGCCGGGGATTGAGGCGAGCTGCTGGAGCTGCGGGTTCTCGGTCCAGTAGTAGAGCCGCGATGCCACGAGGTCGTCCGGGTTCTCGCTGATCCTGACCCCGACTTCCTTAAAGAATTCTGAGTGGGCGGACTGGTTGACGATGGCAACGACCGTAGGGACGTGGAACCGTTTTGCAAGCCAGCAGGTCATCAGGTTGACCGCATCGTCGCTCGTTGTTGCGACAAATGCATCGGTCCGGTCTATGCCGGCCTCCTCGAGCGTGGACTTGTCCGTAGCATTACCGGTGATCGCAAGGATATCGTAGTGCTCCAGGATCTCACTGCACCGTGCCTCCTCATGGTCGATCACGACGACGTTGTTGCCGTGTTCGACCGCCTGCCTGACAAGGCTGCGTCCGATGCCGCCGAGCCCCACGATGATAATATACATGACTACCGGTTACCATCATCGCCATTGAAATAATTTGCGCAACAGACCTTAGGTACCGTGATCTGCGGGGTCGACGAAGCGGGAAAAGGATCGGTGCTGGGGCCGATGGTGGTTGCGGGAGTGGCGGCCCGGTCTGCCGACGTATTTGACGATCTCGGGGTCAAGGATTCCAAAGTCCTCTCGCCGGCCGAGCGGGAACGGCTCTTTCCGTTAATAAAAAAACGCTGCAAAACCGCTGTTGTTATCCTCCCTGCCGAAGAGATCGACCGTATCCGACGCGAGATGACGATGAATGCCATTGTTGCCCGGGCGCATGCGCAGGTGATCGAGAAGACTCACCCTAAAACCGCGTATGTCGATGCCTGCGATGTCAACCCGCTCCGGTACGCAGAGACGGTAAAGAGCCACCTTGCCACTCCCTGCGAGATCGTATCCGAGCACCATGCGGACGATACCTACCCGGTGGTATCCGCAGCAAGCATCATCGCGAAAGTCACCCGCGACCGGGAGATTGAAAAGCTCAAAATAGAGTACGGCGATATCGGCAGCGGGTACCCGTCCGACCCGGTCACCATCGCGTACCTCTCCGCATACATCGACGAGCACCGCGTTCCCCCGCCCATAGCCCGGAAGAGCTGGAAGACGGTCAGTGCACTGCTCGGGAAAAAGTCCCAGAGCAGCCTGGCGGCATTTTTTTAAAAATTATCGTTGCGGCGGGAACTTTTTCTCCCTCGTATATAAACCTCCATTCCTTTATCAGGTTCCCCATGCCAAAAGATATGGATGGACTGGATCCTGATCATCATTGCCCTGGTGGCACTGTACGCCGTTGTCGCGTATATTATTCATTCGCGAAACCTCTGGGCCGATCATATTGTTTTTTACGGCCCGATCATGGCGATCAAGACTCGCAGGGTCGCGTTCTTCGATAAATTTACCCGGTTCCGTACGTTTTTCAGGATCTACGGCACGGTCGGGGTCATTGCGGTCATCATTGTCTCGGTCTTTATCACCATTATGCTCTTTTTGTCGATCCGCTATACGCTGATGATAAAGCCGGAGCCGACCGGGATCTACGAGCCGCAAAATATCCTTTTACTCCCCGGGATCAACGAGTATGTTCCCTCGACCTTTGCGGTCTGGTTTGCCTTTTTTTTGACCATCGTGATCCACGAGTTCGGGCATGCGATCCTCTGCCGGGTGGAAGATATCAAGGTCAGGGGCATGGGCGTGCTCATTGCCGTGATTCCCATCGGGTTCTTTGTCGAGCCGGATGACGAGGAGCTCGAACAGAGAAAAGGCATGCCCAAGATGCGGATGTTCGGCGCCGGGATCACAAACAACCTGGTCGTGGGTTTTACCTGTTTTGTGCTGATCATCCTCATGTTCGGGATGGTGGTGCCGGCCACACAGCCGGCGATCCACGGGATCTACAAGGGTTACCCGGCCGATAACGCGAGCGTGCCGCAGGGGTCGGTAGTAACCGCGGTCAACGGGATCCCGGTGGAGAGCCGGGCGGATGTTTCTCGGATCCTCAATACGACAAAACCCGGGGATACCGTAAAGCTCTCCACGACAAATGACGGGACCTCAGCCGATTATACGATCACGCTTGCCGCATGGCCACAGGAATATGGCAATAACCAGACAAGCGGGTTCATGGGTGTGCAGTACTATGACGGTACTGCGGTCAAGTCCGCGGTAGGATCGATGCTTTCACCGGTCGGGTTCTTTGAGTTTTTGATCGTTCCCTTTGCGAGCGGGGATGCTGCCCAGTACCTGCGCATCCTTGCGTTCGATACGCCCGATACGTCCTATTACCATGCGCCGTTTGCCGGGTTCTGGGATGCGATCCACATCCTCTTCTGGTGTGCCTGGATCAATATCAACGTGGGTATTTTCAATGCGATCCCGATGGTCCCGCTTGACGGCGGGTACATCTTCAAGGAAGGGGTAGACCGGCTGCTTGACCGGCGCGGGCTCATTAAGTATTCGAGCTATGTGGTCGGGGCGGTCAGCTACGTGATGATCGTGGTGCTGATCTCTTTGATTATGCTGCCGTATCTGCTGCACATGTGAGCGGATATCGGGTAGGCGTTTTCCGTGGTACCGATGGTACCTGAAACCTGGTGGACCCGGTCCGGAAAATGATTCGAACAAAAAAGTCCGCAAAAATATTTTTGCCCGAAAAGTGTGGGTAAGTTACCTTGCCGATAATCGGATAATTATCCGATTATCGGATGTACAACCGACAATATTTTTCTTTATCCTACGTGATTTTTCCGGCACTACTGTTTTTTTATAAAAAAATCCGGATCGCCCGGGTCGGCTTTTTTTTCCGGCTAAAAGTTTTAGGATTTGTTTTTTTGTTCGCGGAAAAAAAATACCGGAAGGGACCGTATCCGCACCCGGGTAAAAAGCGGAATTATTCCCTGGCCGGTGATACCGGCTCGCTGTCGCTCTCTTTTTCCACGGCAAGCCGGCGCTTGCTCGTATCTTTGAGCTCATCTTCAGATACTTTGGGAACCGCGTCCTGGATCTCCTTGAGGATTGCATCGACGGCCTCCTGCTTGGGAATTTCCCCAAGGATGCTGTCGTCCATGACCGGCCTGCCTGCGATGTCCTCGGTAGTCTCATCATCGGCACCGAGGAATTTTGCGCCCTGCCGGATCAGCTGCGAGACCTCGAAGGGGAAGATAATCTTCGTTGCCTGCCCGTTTGCCATGGTCTTTAACGCATCGAGCGAGAGCACGGTGATCGCACGTTTGTCCAGCGGCGCTGCACCGACCGAGAGGATACGCAGCCCTTGTGCCTCGCCCTGTGCCTGGAGGATCCGTGACATGCGTTCCCCCTCTGCCCTGAGCACCTTGCTCTGGCGTTCGCCTTCCGCTTCGAGGATCATGCTCTGCCGCAGGCCTTCTGCCTTGAGGATTGCAGAACGTTTCTCCCCATCTGCACGGAGGATGGCCGCACGCCGCGCCCGTTCAGCCGCCGTCTGCTCGGTCATCGCGTTCTTGACGGCCTCGACCGGGTCTACTTCTTTTATCTCGACCCGCTCGACCTTGACGCCCCACTGGTCGGTCTCCCGGTCGAGGATGTCCCGGAGCTTCGTGTTGATAACGTCCCGGTTGTAGAGTACCTCGTCGAGTTCCATGTCCCCGATGATGCCACGGAGGCTGGTCTGCGCAAGAGCGACCGTTGCCATCCGGTAATTCGAGACCTCGAAATATGCCTTCTCGGGATCGATCACCCGCACATAGACGATCGCGTCCACGTTTGTCGGGGAGTTGTCTTTTGTTATCACTTCCTGGCTGGGGACATCCACGACCTGCGTCCGCAGGTCGAGCTTTGTCACGTCGCTCACGAACGGGACGATCCAGCGAAAGCCCGGGTTCATGCGCCCGATATATTTCCCGAGCCGGATCTGGAGCCCCTGCTCGTACGGCTGGATGATCACGACACCTTTTGCAAAGATGATGACGATAACAAGGATCAGGAATATGGTAATTAACGTCTCGATGAATGCCATGGATTAATCCACCCCCTCAACAACGATATGGACGCCCTCAGAATCGACAACCCGTACCTTCCTCCCTACGGGAATAATCCGGCCGGTGGAATGGGCACTCCATTCCGTTGTGCCGATTCGGACCTTGCCTTTGATCGTTGTGGCGTCAACATCGGCAATGACCTGCCCTTCTTTTCCGATGAGCGAGTCCCGACTGATGGTAGTCGGTGTCCCCTCGGGATTAATCCGGCTGTACATCCATACCGTAACCCCGGCGGCGCAGAGGGCTGCAACAACGCCGATGACAACGCCCCATCCTGAGTTGAAGATATCAATTCCCAGGAGAAGGAGAATGCCGATGATGATCAGCACGGTTGCCGGGACGGTGGCAAAAAAACCCGGGCTGTGCACTTCGACCAGAAGCAGGACGGCCCCAAGGACAATCAAGAGCCATCCCAGTGCCATTCCTTCAAGAAGTACCATGAATAGTGATGGGCCCGGGCAGATAAATGTCTATGGAACTTCGTTTTTTTCCGACTTTCACTCTTTGAGGAGCGCTACTTTTGCGCCGACCGGGACATGGACCATATCAGCAACGGGTTTGCATTTTGCCGCCATCAGGTATGCCACGGGGGGGAGGTCGTCACGCTCGAACAGGGATTCAAAATTTGCCATACCTTTGGCGATGATAAGGGTGCATTCCTGAATCGCACGAATGAGATCTGATGGGGCTTCTTCCGGGCAGAGACCGATCTCCGCTTTTGTGCTGTTGGTGGTCAGGAGATCCACGATATGGTCGAGACCGAGCTTGTGTGCATCTGATAATGTTGCATCGTTGAGCGCCGGCAGGGCCTTGACCGCGAGCGTGATATGTGCGCCCTGGCGTTTGAGGTACTGGATCAGGAGCCGGTCAAGGACGATCTCCCCGCAGTTATCGCTTAAGTAGACCAATTTTTTTGCAAGAGGAAGGATCCGGTCGGTATCGTCTATGGCGAACCCTTTTGCAAATTCTTCCTTAAAAAAAGCGGAGAAGTTATCTGTGACCATGTGCCCCTTGACGCCATAATCGAACGTATTACCGATCACCGAGGCAAGCACGAAGTCCCGGAACGTGGTGAGCGTGGGCCTGACTTCTTTGCAGACCACGAGGGCTTCTGCATTTCCCTGTTCTTTGAGCGCATGAAACGGATCGGACACAGAGAGCAGCTCGTAGGCATGGTTGTGGACGAGGCTTGCGATCTGCGGGTGGGTGAGGGGCTGGTCCTTGATGGATACCAGGTACGAGCGGCAGGCTGAAGAGACCCGACGGGTTGTTTCCGGGTCCGCCCCGACAAGGCCGCACTCCATCCCGACCCGGGAGATGAGGCAGTCGATACACGTTTCCGTAATCTTCACGGCACAAGTCACCAAAAAAACAACGATACGAATGGGGCCATCGCGATTTGAACGCGAGTCAGAAGACCCCCAGTCTCCTAGGATGGCCAGGCTACCCTATGGCCCCGCTCTCATACTATTCGCAGATATTCCATATCTATCTTTCTTGCTTTTTTGTCCGGAATCCCGGCCCGGTCTGGAAGTCCCCGGTATCCGTTTTAGCCCGTTATGCCGGATTAACCGGTTTATTCCTACTATCCAGGATAAGGTAGTCCTGCCCAGCAAAATAAAATCTTTATCCTCGTGGTGCCTTTTTCCCTCATACTTCCCGAAACCTCAAAAATCCCCGCAGTCATCTGCTTTTTTTTAATTTTACATTCATAAATACCCCACTCTTTAAAATCCTGCCCCCATTAAAAAAGGGATATGTATATATGGTGTTATTTTGAATTATGATTGAGTGCAGACGGGATAACCCCGGGAGCCCTTGAGAAATGTGTGCGGATAAAAGTGCAGCATTTATTGAAAAGATACGGGTCATCGATGGTGTGACGGACTGTGCATTAGTATCACGGGACGGTATTATTCAGGGAAAATATTTTAACCGGACTTTTAACGAACCCTGGTTCGGAGCGCTCTCCGCCACCCTGCTTGCATCTGCAGAATCCGCCGGGCATCTTCTGGATATGAAAGACCTGTCTGCCGTCACGATACAAGCGGCCGGATCGACCCTGGTGGTCATGGGAGCCGGGGAGCATTTTCTTATCGCAGCAGCTCTTAACGGTACTGCACAGAAGGAGGACGTGGTTTCGCGTATCTGTGCAGTGGCTGCAGAGATTGGGGAGGTGATGTAACGATGTATACGATTCTTGTGGTAGATGACAGTCCGTTTATCGTAGATGTGTTTGTAACGATGCTTGAGCGGGGGGGCTACCGGACCGTAGCTGCCTATGGTGGCGAAGAGTGTCTGGAGATCCTAAAAACGGTTACCCCGGACCTGATCCTCCTCGATATCATGATGGAACCCATGGACGGGTGGGAGACACTCGAGAAGATCAAGGGAAATCTGAAAACAAAAGAAGTCCCGGTACTCATGCTCACCGCAAAACAGCTGACCCCTGCCGAAGCACAGGAATATGGTCCCTGTATCGAGGACTATGTGCTCAAGCCCATCACCCATCGCGAGCTGTACGATGCAATCGAACACGTGCTCAGCCGCAGGCAGAATATCCGATCCGATATGGATAAGGCTGCAAAATCGGGAGCTGATGACGAACTTGTCGGTGAATATGCCCGGCTCTCGAAAGGTATAGACGTTAATAAACGCCTGATGAAGATCCTCGAAACAACCTACAGCTTCAATGATACCAAAGTCCGGGTCAGTGAAGATCTCTCCCGTGCCTTAAAGACCATGGACTCCGACCTCAGGTTCCAGGAGGCCCGGCTCCAGCAGTTAAAGACCGAATTAGCCGGGAAACTCGCATAAAAAACAGCTTTGATTAGGGCAATCGGATATACCTTTGAATAGTTCCGCAGCATATTATATAAGGAGGGCTACAGGAGCCGGCCCCCTTATAGCAGGCCATACCCGGGAGTCTCCCTTATGGATACAACGATTTTAATTGTTGACGACAGCCAGTTTATCGTCGACGGTCTTGCTGCAATCCTGTCCCGCAAGGGATACACGCCAATTATGGCCCACGGCGGGGATGAATGCCTGAGGATCCTGAAAACGGCAATTCCCGATCTGATCCTCCTCGATATCATGATGGAGCCCATGGACGGGTGGGAGACCCTGGAGAAGATCAAGGGGGATCCCGATACCCGGGGTATCCCGGTGCTCATGTTTTCCGCAAAGAAGATTACCCCCGCCGAAGCACAGGAGCATAGCCTGAGTATCGACGATTTTGTATCAAAACCGGTCAACCCGACGCAGCTGATCGAATCGATCCAGCGGATATTCTCGCGGAGAAACGATATAAAAGAGGAATTACTCCTGGCTGAAGGTAAAGGGTTTGATCCTTCTCTCATAAAAGAGTATGGCACACTGCGCAAGTCTGTTGAAGTTGACCGGAACCTTCTTGTTGTCCTCAGATCGGCAGTGGGGAGGGATCAGGCCGGGCGCACACCCTCGCCGGATGAGATGGCTGCGCTGCGGGCCCTGGAGGACAAAGTGGCCTCCTCTGAACGGAGGATTCGGGAGATCCGGGATCTCCTTGCCAAAACCGTACCCCTCGCAGGGCAGCATGAATAAATGGTACTGTTTGGGGTAATATTTATATAGTTTTCTGCCATTGTTATAATGCTGTACATCTTATTTGTACCGGGGTTCGTAGCTCAGTTCGGTAGAGCGCCTGGCTTTTAACCAGGTGGTCGGGGGTTCAAATCCCTCCGGGCCCGTTACCACGATCCAATCGTGGATTTTTTGCGGTGATGCATCTGAGAGGCAATCGTTTCAACGTTAAGGGGGTTTTTCATTGAGCACCAAGTTAAATGTGCTGTCACATGTAATGGTGCCGGATCACCAGCTCATGAGCGAGGAGGAAGTATCAGAGCTGCTCTCCCGCTACCATATTACTACCGAACAGTTACCAAAAATCTATCACGACGAGCCTGCTGTTAAAGCCATCGACGCCAAAGTCGATGACGTGATCCGGATTATCAGGAAGAGCCATACTGCCGGCAGGGCTGAAGCCTACCGGCTCGTTATCAGGAGACCCAAGAAATAACGGCCGGGGGGCGGTCTATCTGATTGACAGAAGCGTATTATCGAGGGCATACTTTGCACGGGAGCATGTTGCGCGCCACCAGCTTGACTCCTTTAACTATTTCCTGACGGAAAATCTCCAGAAAGTGGTCAACGAACAGAAGATCATCGAGACCGACATCGAGAACCGGGGCAAGAACAACGAACCGGTCTGGGTCGAACTCGGGAGTATCGAGGTCAAAAAGCCGCTCGTCCGGGAAGCCGATGGTTCGCAGGCCGAATTATACCCGAGCGAAGCGCGTCTCAGGAACCTTACCTATGCGGCCCCGATCCAGCTGGGCCTGACGCTCGTACACGGCGAGGACCGGCAGGAGCCGATCGTTACTACCATCGGGCAGCTGCCCATCATGGTCGGTTCGGTTGCCTGCAACCTGTACGGCATGAGCGATGACGAGCGTGTCTCCCATGGGGAAGACGCATTCGACCCGGGCGCGTATTTCATCGTGAACGGGACCGAGCGCGTGCTCATGACCTTAGAGGATCTTGCTTCAAACAAGATCATGACCGAGTTTACCGAGCGGTACAACGAGCGGATCTATGTAGCAAAGGTGTTCTCGCAGTTCCGCGGGTACCGTGCGCTTGTCGTTGTCGAGAGGAACAAGAAGAACCTGTTAGAGGTCTCGTTCCCGTCCGTTGCCGGGCACCTCAAGTTTGTCGACCTGATGCGTGCGCTTGGCATGACCAACGACCAGGAGGTCGTGAACGCGGTCTCCACCGATGAGGATATCCTTACCTTCATGATGCAGAACCTCGAAGAGAGCGAATGCGACTCGGTCGAGGACGGCGTCATGTATGTGGGTAAGAAACTCGCGCCCAACCAGACCCGGGACTACCAGAAGAAGCGCGCAGAGTTCGTGCTCGACAACTACCTGCTCCCGCACCTCAACTATGCGCTGCCGGCGACGCTCAAGGAAGGCGACGAAGGATACGAAGAGGCAGTCGCCTCGGTCCGGATGGCCAAGGCGCATTTCCTCGGCCGCATGGCCGAGGCCTGTTTCGACCTTGTCTTAAATAAGCGCCGGATCGACGATAAGGACCACTACTCGAACAAACGGCTCAAGCTCGCCGGCGATCTTATGGAAGACCTCTTCCGTATTTCGCTTAACCGCCTGACCCGTGATATCAAGTACCAGCTCGAACGCGCGAGCATGCGGCACCGCGACCTCTCGATCGCAACCGCCGTCCGCGCCGATGTGCTCACCGAGCGCCTCCTCCACCCGCTTGCCACCGGTAACTGGGTGGGCGGCAGGACCGGTGTCTCGCAGCTGCTCGACCGCGTTGACCATATGGCGGTCCTCTCGCACCTGCGCCGTGTGATCTCTCCGCTCTCGCGCTCACAGCCCCACTTCGAGGCCCGTGACCTGCACCCGACCCAGTGGGGCCGGATCTGCCCGAGCGAAACTCCTGAAGGGCCAAATTGTGGTCTCGTGAAAAACTTTGCCCAGATGGTCGAGATCAGCAAGGGCGTTAACGATGAAGAGGAGATCATGCGCATCCTGCATACCTTGAACGTGGAACAGATCCGGGGTGAGGTCCGATGAAGAAGTCACGCGTATTTGTCGACGGGGCACTGGTCGGCCTCGTGGATGAGCCCAAAGCCCTTGTGGAAAATATCCGCACGATGCGCCGGCAGGGTGCAATCTCCGCGGAGGTCAACGTCTCCTACAAGGAATTCAACGGCGATGTGGTCATCCTGACCGACCGGGGCCGCGCCCGCCGCCCCCTGATCGTCTTAAAGGACGGGAAGTCCCTCATCAGCGAAGACGACATCAAGAAACTCGCGAAAAAGGAGATCGATTTCTCATACTTCGTCAAACACGGCATGATCGAGTTTGTCGATGCAGAAGAGGAAGAAGATCTCTACATTGCGATGAACCCTGCAGACATCACCCCCGAGCACACCCACCTCGAGATCGACCCGTCGCTTATCCTCGGTATCGGTGCAGCGCACGTCCCGTTCCCGGAACACAATGCAAGTCCGCGTGTTACCATGGGCGCAGGGATGGTCAAGCAGGCGCTCGGTTTTGGTTCGGCAAACATGAAGCTCCGGCCCGATACCCGTGGCCACATGCTCCACTATGTGGAAAAGCCGCTCACCCATACCCAGACATCGGAACTGATCGGTTCCGACGACCGGCCGGCCGGGCAGAACTTTGTCGTAGCCATCCTCTCGTACGAAGGCTACAATATTGAAGATGCGCTCATCTTCAACAAGGCCTCGATCGACCGCGGCCTCGGGCGCTCCCACTTCTTCAGGACCTACGAAGGCGAAGAACGCCGGTACCCGGGCGGCCAGATCGACCGGATCGAAGTCCCGAATGAGGAAGTCAGCGGGGCCCACGGTGCAGACTCGTACAAGAACCTTGACGAGGACGGTGTGATCAACCCTGAGACGATCGTTGCAGAAAAGGATGTCCTCATCGGGAAGACCTCCCCGCCCCGTTTCCTCGAAGAACCCACCGGGGAACTTATCGCGGAAGAGAAGCGCCGCGACACCTCGGTCACCATGCGGAGCAACGAACATGGTATCGTCGATACGGTCATCATCACCGAAGGCGAGAACAGCTCGCGCCTGGTAAAGGTGCGGACCCGTGACCTCCGTGTCCCGGAGATCGGTGACAAGTTCGCATCCCGTCACGGGCAGAAAGGGGTTGTCGGCCTGATTGTCCCGCAGGAAGACATGCCCTTTACCGAGGCCGGCCTTTCCCCGGACCTTGTTATCAACCCGCACGCAATCCCGAGCCGTATGACCATCGGGCACATGCTCGAAATGATAGGCGGAAAAGTCGGGTCGCTCGAAGGCCGCCGGATCAATGCAACCGCCTTTGGCGGCGAGAGCGAGGCCGACCTCCGTGCATCGCTCAAGAAACTCGGCTACTCCCATACCGGCCGTGAAGTGATGTACGACGGCTATACCGGCAAAGCGTTCAAGGCCGACATCTACATCGGTGTGATCTACTACCAGAAGCTGTACCACATGGTCAGCTCCAAGATGCATGCCCGGTCCCGCGGGCCGGTGCAGGTCTTGACCCGCCAGCCGACAGAAGGCCGTGCCCGTGAAGGAGGTCTCCGTTTCGGTGAAATGGAGCGTGATGTCATGATCGGCCACGGCGCCGCCATGGCATTAAAGGAGCGCCTGCTCGATGAGTCGGACAAGGTGCAGGAATATGTCTGCGCCCGGTGCGGGATGGTTGCGATGCTTGACCGCAAGCGCAATATGACCCGCTGCCTTGCCTGCGGTAACGAGACCGATATCTACTCGGTCGAGATGAGTTACGCCTTTAAGCTGCTCCTGGATGAGATGAAGAGCATGGGAATTGCACCCCGCCTCAGGTTAGAGGACGTTGTATAAGGAGGTGCCATACAGTCATGCCAAGCCCAAAGAGAATCGGAAAAATCGAGTTCGGCCTGCTCTCCCCCAAGGAGATCCGGGAGATGAGTGTCAGGAAGATCATCTGGGCAGATACCTACGATGATGATGGCTTCCCCTACCCGCAGGGTCTCATGGACCTTAACCTCGGTGTCATCGACCCGGGCCTGCGGTGCAAGACCTGCGACCAGAAAGCAAGCGACTGCCCGGGACATTTCGGGCACATCGAGCTTGCAAAGCCAGTGATCCATGTCGGGTACACCCGGCTTATCAGGAAACTTCTCCGTGTCACCTGCCGCTCCTGCGGCCGGGTGCTCCTCTCCCCCGACGAGATCGAGAAAGTCGTCGGGACTGACGAGGACTCGACCGGGGACCAGATCTCGGAAAAGGATGTGAAAAAGGAGCGCGTCTGCCCGTACTGCGGCGAACAGCAGCTCAAGATCAACTTCGAGAAGCCAACTACCTTCTCCGAAGTGATGATTGAGGAGGGCAAGAAGGTCGAGCACAAGCTCACGCCCGCCGACATCCGCGCGAGATTAGAGAAGATCCCGGACGAGGACCTTGTCCCGCTCGGTATCAACCCGAAGGTTGCCCGCCCTGAATGGACGATCCTCACGGTGCTCCCGGTCCCGCCGGTCACGATGCGGCCATCGATTATCCTTGAGAATGGCCAGCGGTCGGAAGACGACCTCACCCACAAGCTCGTGGATATCATCCGTATCAACCAGCGGTTCAAGGAGAACCAGGACGCAGGAGCGCCCCAGCTGATCATCGAGGATCTCTGGGAACTCCTCCAGTACCATGTGACAACCTACCTGGACAACGAAGTTGCCGGGTGCCCGCCGGCGCGCCACCGGAGCGGCAGGCCCTTAAAGACGCTCTCCCAGCGTCTGAAGGGAAAAGACGGACGGTTCCGTGGGTCCCTCTCCGGGAAGCGTGTGAACTTCTCGTCCCGTACCGTTATCTCTCCGGATCCGAACCTCTCGGTCTCCGAAGTTGGTATTCCCCGCGCGGTTGCAAACGAGATGACCGTGCCGGTCCGGGTAACCCCCTACAATATTGTGGAACTCAAACAGGTCGTAAGAACCGGCCCGGTCCGCCCGAACGTCAACGCGCCCTGCGGTGCGAACTACGTGATCCGGCCGGATAACCGGCGTCTCCGCCTCGGTGCGGACAACCTCGAGACCGTTGCCGAGATGATAGAGCCCGGCTATACGGTTGAACGCCAGCTCCGCGACGGCGATGTCGTGCTCTTCAACCGGCAGCCCTCGCTGCACCGGATGAGCATCATGTCCCACCGGGTAAAAGTCATGGAAGGCCGGACCTTCCGACTCAACCCGGCCGTCTGCCCGCCGTACAACGCAGACTTCGATGGGGACGAAATGAACCTGCATGTCCCGCAGACCGAGGAAGCCCGTGCGGAAGCCTCGATGCTCTGCTCCGTGCAGGAGAACATTCTTTCCCCGAGATTCGGCGGTCCGATCATCGGTGGTATCCACGACCACATCTCCGGTATCTTCATGCTGACCCACCTGGTGCGGTGGTTCAACAAGGAAGAGACCCTGTACCTGTTAAAACCGGTAAAGATCGAGCACATGCCTCCTGCCGGCAAGACAGAGGACGGTGTCGAGTACTGGAGCAACAAGCAGGTCTTCTCCCAGATCCTCCCGGCAGCCCTGAACATGGTCTTTAAGGCCAGTTCCTGCCAGAACTGCGATACCTGTAAAAAAGAGCTCTGCGACCGTGACGCCTATGTCCGGATTTTCGACGGGAAGCTTGAATCGGGTACCATCGATAAGAAGGCAATCGGTGCATTCGACGGCCAGATCGTGAACCGGATCATCCGCCAGTACGGAATGAAGCGTGCAGCGGAATTTATCGACCAGGTCACCAAGCTCTCCATCCGCGGTATCATGATCGACGGTTTCTCGTTCGGTATCGATGACGAAGACCTTTCCAAGACCGAGTACGGCCAGATCGACGATGTCTTAAAGAACGCCGCTCTCGATGTAAACCGCAGGATCAAGATCTACGAGGACGGCCAGCTTGAACCGATGCCCGGCCGTACTGTCGAGGAAACCCTCGAAATGCAGATCATGCAGGTGCTCGGGAAAGCCCGTGACCAGACCGGTCAGATTGCAGGCCGCCACCTCGGTCTGGGAAATAGCGCCGTGGTAATGGCGGTCTCCGGGGCCCGTGGTTCGATGCTCAACCTGACCCAGATGGCAGGTTGTATCGGCCAGCAGTCCGTCCGTGGTGAGCGTATCGTCCGTGGTTATGACGACCGTACGCTCCCGCACTTCAAGAAAGGCGACCGCGGTTCCGATGCACACGGGTTCATTGCCCACAGCTACAAGGGCGGCTTAAACCCGACCGAGTTCTTCTTCCACGCAATCGGTGGCCGTGAAGGTCTTGTGGATACTGCAGTCCGTACGTCCCAGAGCGGTTACCTCCAGCGGCGTATGATTAACGCGCTGCAGGATCTCAAGGTTGCGTACGACGGCACCGTCAGGACAACCGGCGGCCGGATCATCCAGTTCCAGTACGGCGAGGACAGCACCGACCCGACAAAGAGCGCATTCGGGGACCCGGTGGATGTCAAGGGTATCGTCGAGGCAGTCTTAAAAGAGGAGGTATAACATGATCGCGGACAAGTACGAAAAGAAGATCGAGGCCGCGGCACTCCTTCAGAAAACAAAGGAACAACTGCGCACGTTCCTTGACGGGAAAGAGATCACCGATGCCCAGTTCAAGGAGATCCTTGAACGGGTCAACAAAGAATTCCTCTCGACCCGCATCGAGGCCTGCGAGGCAGTAGGTGTGATCGCGGCGCAGTCCATCGGGGAACCCGGCACGCAGATGACGATGCGTACCTTCCACTATGCCGGTGTCGCGGAAATCAACGTGACGCTGGGTCTGCCCCGGCTCATCGAGATCATGGATGCCCGAAAAGAGCCCAGCACCCCGACCATGACCGTGTACCTCGAACCCGAGTACGGGATCGACCGGGACAAGGCCCGGGAAGTCAGCTGGCAGATCGAAGCGGCACCTCTCCACGAATTCGGTGACATCACGACCGATATGGAGAACATGCAGGTCGTTGTTCATCTCAACACGAAGGTGTGCGAGAAGCGTAAGATCTCCCCCGCGGAGATCATGGAAGTCGCGCCAAAGAAGATCCGCGACCGCCGGCATTATCGTGACTTCGAGAATGATATCGACGAAGCAAAGGCAGTCATTATCTTCACCCCCAAGGACCGGGAGAGTTACCAGAACCTCTTCCAGCTCGCCGAACACGTGCGCAATGTGATCGTGCAGGGCATTGACGATATCGCACGGGTCGTCGTGAGGAAAGAGGGCGGAGAGTATATACTTTATACTGAAGGATCCAACCTAAAGGATGTATTTGACGTTGCCGGTGTGGATACGACCCGTACCCGCACGAACAACATCAGTGAGATCGCCCAGGTACTCGGTGTCGAAGCCGCAAGAAATGCCATCATCCACGAGGCCCAGTCAACCTTGAACGAACAGGGTATCCTCGTCGATGTCCGTCATCTCATGCTCGTTGCCGACATGATGTGCATGGAAGGCGAGGTCAAGCAGATCGGTCGTCACGGGATTGCCGGGGAGAAGGAGAGTGTCCTTTCCCGTGCGGCATTCGAAGTGACCGTCAACCACCTGCTTGACGCCGCGGTCGCAAACGAGACTGATGAGTTAAGCGGTGTTACCGAGAACGTCATCGTCGGCCAGCCGATCCAGCTCGGCACCGGGGATGTACGGCTCGTGGCCGTCAAACAACGAGAGAATTAAGTGGATAAACGAGGAATCTTATAACAATTTTAGGAGAATTGCAGATGGATTTTAATGCTTCCTTAAGAAGAGCAATCAAGACCGGGAATGTCATCCTCGGCCAGAACAACACGGAAAAATGCGTAAAAGAGGGCAAGGCCCAGATGATTGTCATCGCGGCAAACTGCCCGGAGAACTTTAAATCGCAGCTTGCGGGCTATGAAAATATCTTCATCCACACGTTCGACGGATCGAGCGTTGCACTCGGCAAGGCATGCGGTAAGCCGTTCATGGTGAGCGCGCTCGCCATTGCAAGCCCCGGCGAGTCAGACATCCTTTCCCTCAAGAGGACGGCATGATATGGTCGAAGTCAAACTGACTGAAGACTGTATGCGCCTGATCTCCCAGTTCGAATCGCTGACCGGCGCGGGGAGCCGCGACTGTGTTGTCGATGACAGGAACGAGCGGCTGATCTTCGTGGTAAACCCCGGCGATATGGGGCTTGCTATCGGGAAGAAGGGTGCCTCGATCAAAAAGGCGTCCGAAGTGATGGGCAAGAAGATCGAGGTTGTGGAATACAACAGCAACCCCGAGCAGTTCTTAAAGAACTGTTTTTTGCCGGCAAAAGTGACGACCATCGTCTTTTCCGGTGAAGAGGATGCCCGGTCGGCAATCGTCGACGTCAGCGATGAGGACCGCGGCATTGCGATCGGCAAGAACGGCAAGAATATCTTCAAGGCAAAGAAACTGGCCCAGAGGCAGCACAATATTGCCGATGTCCAGATTCTCCAGAAACCCGGGGATGAACCCGTGGCCCAGCCAACGGAAGACCAGTAAATTCCCTTTTTTTCTTTGAAATCCGCCGGACCGGCTACGAATTTTGGATACTATCCGTCCCGGTAACATCAGTATTCTTTAAAGAAGAGCAACGGGCTTGGAGGGATTCGAACCCCCGACATCCGGGTTAGAAGCCCGGCGCTATGTCCAGGCTAAGCCACAAGCCCCTTATGACGCCTATTAGGTTCGTGTTCCGGGCTAATTAATCTGTGTTTCTGTAAAAGGAGTCTTATAGTAAGGATAAGGTCCCTGCGGTACAGATTCATGGAACCTTTTGACGATAATTATATCCAGAATAGTTTAATTAATCTGCCTATTCATGAACTCAATATATCCCCTTTCTGTGGGTAGCTGTTTTTAATAGATGGTGAAGACTATGAAACATTCATTTTCCCTCATATGCCTGGCAGGAATGATTCTGCTGCTCATACTGGCAGTACCTGTTGCAGCAGATCCGGCGATTTCGAGTATCAGCCCGACATCTGCCTATCGTGGCAATTCAGTTACGATGACCATAACAGGTACCGGTTTTGATCTGCCCACGTCAAGCTCGTATAAATACGTCCGGCTCATGATGGATGGGGAAGATAATATTACGGCCTCCTCAATTTCATCCAAGAGTTCTACAAAAATTGTGGCTGTTTTTTCGAGTAGTAAAATTACCACATCCGTAACAAAGGGCACCTGGACTGTTGTTGTGGTCAACGATGACGGATCTGAAAATACCTATGACGAGTTTACCATTTCCGATGATATGACCCTGTCGTCAATCTCTCCCACATATGCGAAAACCAACAATGATGCCACATTTACCCTCACCGGTTCCAGCCTGTCCGATGTAACTGAGGTCTACCTCTATAAAAGCGGGTACGACAACATTACGACATCAGATATCTCTGCAGGTTCAACAACTGTCACCGGGACCTTCGATCTGACGGATGCATATGAGGAGACCTACAAAGTATGTGTCATGGATTCTTTGGGGACTGTCAAGTGTTCATCGTCTGTTACTTTTGAGGTCACAACCGATGAAGCGGGTGAAATTGACATTTCATCATCCCCCTCGGGGGCCACCGTGTATATCGATACTGTCTCTGTTGGCACAACCCCCTATGCAGCAACAGGTCTCACGGTGGGTTCTCATATAGTAAAACTTACCAAAGACGGGTATGTGGACTGGTCGAAGATTGTCAAGGTCACGTCAGGTGATACTACGACAGTGGATGCAGAGCTCTCGGCAACAGTAACAACCGTTACCACAGCCCCACCAACCCCGATACCTACCACTATCAAGACAGCGGTACCGGTAACGACAATAAAGGTACCGACATCGTATCCCAAGATAACCACCGCCGCGGCAACAACCGCCAAAGCTTCCCCGGTTGATGGTGTAATTATCCTCGGTGCCATTGGTCTGGGAGTTGTAGTTCTCCGCCGGAAAAATTAATTTTTTTAACTAAAAGGCTCATTTTCTGGAGACACTGCATCCTGCATTCCGTTGGGGAAAGTACAGCTTTTTTTTAAGGCAAACCACTCCCGTGAAGAAGCAGACATTGGTTCTTTTTTTCGCGCCCCACGGTCAGAAGAAACCCACCCGGTTCTTCAGCATATTTACCGTATCCTTTATAAAATCTAAAAGAAGGAAAGTAGTATATGAAAGGCTCACATTTTTTGGCGTGCCTGGCAGGAGTACTTCTGCTCATTGCTTTTGTCAGCCCAGTTGCCGCAGACCCCTCAATTACCAGTATCAGCCCTTCCTCGGGCTCTAACAGCGGCACGCTCACCAATGTCATGATTTACGGATCGAACTTCAACCTGACCTCCAGTCTCGGATCGGTCGTGCTCATGAAATCCGGGCAAAGTAATATCACAGCGACTATCCCTTCACCGGGGAGCAGTACCTCGACACTCACTTGTAATTTCCCCCTATCCGGTGCAGCTGTCGGGACCTGGGACGTTGTTGTGACCAATCAGGACGGGAGTTATACACGGTATTCCAGCTTCACCGTTCAGAGCAGTATGACGTTATCATCAGTGTCCCCTGCGACAGCACAGGCTAACACGTCGAGCGTTGGAGTTACGGTCGCGGGCACCGGCCTGTCTTCCGTCTCCAGCCTGTACCTTTTCAATTCTGACTACAGCAACCTCACTGCGGCGAGCCTCGGTACTATAACAGCGACTTCTGTTACCGGTACTTTTGATCTAACGAGTGAAACCCCGGATACCTATCAGGTCTGCGTCAAAGACTCAACCGGTGCCGAGAAGTGCGGGCTGTCCTTTGTGGTTACTACCGATAAGGTAGGAACCATCGATCTCTCCTCTACACCCTCTGGTGCAAGCATCTATGTGGATTCTACCTATAAGGGAACCTCGCCCCGTATAATCCCGGGTATTGCCGTGGGAACCCATACTGTCAAACTCACGCTGGATGGTTATTCCACCTGGTCAAAGTCCGTCAAGGTGACGTATGGCAGCAATACGACCATTGTCGCCGATCTCTCCCAGGCGGTGACGGCAACGGCAACAACCGTGCCGACCTCGACACCGACAACGGTAAAAACATCGTTAAAGGTTACCACGGTAAAGGTACCCACCTCCTGGGCTAAGCCGACGACAACAAAAGCTTCCCCGGTTGAATGGCTCGTTATCATCGGTGCAGTCGGCCTTGCCGCACTTGTGCTCCGCAGGACCGCCTGATATCATTTTAAAAAACACTTTTTTACCGGGGGTATCGGTTTTGTCAGAAACCGGTGTGTCCGGAAAACCACGATTTCAAAAAAAAAGGTAAAAAGTGAATGCAGTTCATCCCGCGTGGTAGCAGGACGATTTCAGCACTTCCACCTGCGTGGGCGAACAGATCCCTTCGCGGAAGACCTCTTTTACTACGGAGGATGCGCAGTATTTTACCTGTATCCGTGCGGACATCCGCTCCCGCTCCTCGTAATATTCCCCTCGTGAAAACTCGACCATCCGCTTCATCGAGATTGCCGAGGAGATCAGGTCGACACAGATGCCGGAATCGCCGGGGCTTAAGTCCTCGCTGTCGATCGAAGTCATGAAGATATGGACATCCGGGCCTGGTTCCACATCGGCAAGGGTCACGATATTATGCGTGCTCTGGAGTTCGATAGTCCGCGGCCGTCCGGACCGCAGGTCCCGGATAACTTCCGGTGAAATACTGGTTAATGCAGCGCATCTCATGGTCAGGTCACCCGTACATCGGCAGGTCTTTTTTCGGTGTCGTATCCGCAGATTGCTGGACCTCTTCCGAGAGCTTGTGCATGCTCTGTTCGATCTCTTCGGCTTGTTCGAGCAGGGGTTTGACATCGAGGCCGAGGTTATACATCTTGTTGAGCACCTCGATGGTTGCCGCTGAGGAACGCGGATCGGGTGCGTTGACCGTCTCCCCGAGAAGGCCATAGGCCGGGATGCCCCGGATCTTGCAGCCGGTAAGAATGCTCGATGCAATCCCCGAGATGCTCCCGATAGGGAGAACCTGTGTGTGCTCCTCGATCCGTTTTAATGCCTCCGTGGTTGTCGCGACCCCGAATACCCGTTTCTCGGGCTCGTTTGTCACAATCCCTGCAATTGTCAGGATCTCTTTTGGCCTGAAGGGTTCCAGCCAGTCGAGAATCCCGTTAGAGATCTCGTAGCAGATCATCGGGTGGATGGGGATGTCAGCCACGATCGCGGCGATATTGTTTTTTGTATACATTCGGACCGGGTCGTTTATTACACCCTTGTTCATCATGGCAAGCGGGGGGAAATACCGCGAGGTCATGGTGCCGATAAGATCGAACTCCATCTGGTCGACCATGTACTGGAGGGCGATGGTGCCGACAAGTCCGCTCCCGGGAAACCCCATGAGCACTGCCGTGCCCTCGCCACTGAGGGGTTTAGAAAAAATTTTAAGATCGTTAGAAGCATCTGCCGTCATTAAGTTAACATACACGCACAACCTAAAAAAAGAGTATGCAGGAGTACCCCATCAAGCGCGGATTAACAAAAGATCTTGAGGAACGGCTCGTCGCCGAACTGAAAAACTGTTTCGGTGTCGAACCAGAAAAGACCAAAAACACCTACCACATCCGTTACGGCGCAATAAAACGGCTGGAAGCGATCTGCGGTGACGGTGGCAAAACTGTTCGCATCGACACGGAGTCTGATTCCTCGGTGAGCGATGAGGTTATCATCGATACGAACAAGCGCTTCCGCAAGTTTCTGGATGCGGTAACGGGCTTCTCCACCAAGGAACGGGTAAAACGGGCAAAGAGCGTGGAAGGGGAATAACTCCTCACGCGTACTTTTTTATTCCGGCCTGTATGGGACTGACCGATGGCCGAATTTGTCTGTGACCAGTGCGGGAAATGCTGCAGGAGTCTTGGCAGGTATATCGGGATCGAGCGGCAGCTCTCGGAGAGGGACTATTACTGCAAAAATACCCTTTCAGGAGAAGTATTCCCGGTACATGTTGCGCCGGAATTTGCTGAAGAGATCGATGCGGATTTTTCCGGTGGTGCACCTGGCTCCCATGACGGCTGTATTTTCCTGCGCAGGAACCCGGCGGGGCCAGGTCATGTCTGTGCCATCTACGCCACCCGGCCCCGGATCTGCCGGGAATTCCGCTGTTACCACATGGTAATTTCCGATGCCAAAGGAGTGCCGGTTGGCCGGATGGTCGGGAGGGCGGACATCCAGACCTCCGACCCGGTGCTCGCCCGGGTCTGGGATGATGAGGTTAAATCCCTTCCATGCCCGGCAGCTCCTGCGGGCGATCCAGCATGGGTGGAACGGGTCTGTGCAATCCTTGCAGCGCACGGGTACCGGGCTGAGATCGTACATGGCGGGAACCGGTAGCGACCCTTTGTGTTCACCGTGTCGTACACGTGGTTATGGCGACAGGATCTCCATCCCTGAATATTCATAATGTCCGTGAGGATACTCTCACTTCATGAACCACGGAAAATAGTAAAAAAAAAATAATAAAATTTACTCGATCACAATCGCGGGCTTGAACGGTAGTGCGGTCGCGCCCTTGGCATGGCCGCTTGATTCCGCTTCGGCAATGTGGACCGGGACGCCGAACTCGTGTTCGAGAAACGCCTTTGCTGCTTCAAAGACCGCCCGCTCGTTTAAGGGCTCCTCTGCGAGCTGTTCCACGATCTGCGGGGGCAGGCGGTGGATGAGTGTGGTGCACTGCTTTGCCGCATCGGTGGCATCTTTTCCCCGCTTCTTCATGGCATCGTTCTTCATGATCTCCTTTATCACCGTGTTCCGGTCGGTTGACTGTGCAATCGTCCGGAAGACTTCGTTCTTCCACGAGGGGGCGAGCACGATGGTGATCGACTTCGGGGTGATCTGGATCAGTTTCCTGATAGACTCGACATCCTCGACCGTTCGGGCAAGGAGCTCTTCGGAGAGCTCGATCCGGGTGTTGATCAGCTTCTTGTCAGCAACCGGCCACTCGGCAAAGGAGACCATGTCCTTATTGCCCAGCTCCTTCCAGAGGTGCTCTGCGGTGAACGGGATGAACGGGGCAAGGAGCCGTGTCCAGACCGAACAGAGGGTGGCAAGCTCGCTGCTGCCGGCACAGCCTTCGGGCAGCCTGCGGCGGTACCACTTGAGATCGGTCTCGATCCCGAACGATGCCTCCTGGAGTGCCTGCCGGGTCTGGAAGTTGTCCAGGGCCAGTGTCATCTTTGCAACGTGCTCCTGGAGCCGGCTTACGAGCCACTTGTCGATGTCCTGCGGCTCGCCCCGGACTCCTTTGAGCTCCATGATGGTCGCATAGAACCGCTCGATCTGCTTTTTCGTGGAGAGGACAAGCTCGTTTCTCCAGTCAAAGTCCTGCCACGGCTCGGCGCTCCCCGTGAGGAACATACGGACGGTATCGGCACCGAACTCGCTGACCGCATCCTCTAAGAGGAAGACGTTCCCTTTCGATGAGGACATCTTTGCGCCATTCAACAGGCCCATGCCGAAGACAACCATGCCCTTGGGGAGCTTGTCCTTCGGGAAGATCGTTACGTGATGGAAGATCTGGAAGGTGAGGTGGTTGCTGATCAGATCCTTTGCCGAGAACCGGAAGTCGTAGGGATACCAGTACAGGAACTCTTCCCGCATTGCATCGAGCTTCTTCTTCTCGGGGAGGTCCGGGGACTTTTTGCCGAGGAAGATGTAGTCGAAGACCTCGGGTGTGAGGAGTTTTGGCTCCATCTCGCGGATCTTGTGGGCGATCGTGTAATACGACATGTACACGGTCGAGTCCGAGAGCGGTTCGATGAGCTGCTTGGTGTCCCACGGGAATTTCGTGCCAAGGCCGACACGCCGGGTGCAGGCCCAGTCCTTGAGCCAGCCGACCGTACGATCGAACTCTGTCCGGACCTCGGGGGGCACGAGGGCCATGTCCTTTAAGTGGTCGCTGACCTGCTGCTTCCATGCCGGGTCGCTGTACTTCAGGAACCACTGGTCGTGGAGGATCTTGACTTTCACCTTGTTGCCGCACCGGCAGACGACAGGCCGCTGGTCGAACTCGTACATGACGACAGAACCGTACTTGTCGAGCATCTCCTGCGCCATGTCCTCGCGGGCAACCCGGACCGGCTTGCCCCCGAACTTCGCGAAGAGCTTCCCCTTCGAGAACTCGGCCGAGTAGATCTCCTGCGTGAGGGCATCCATCCGGCTGTCCATCTGGTGCTTGATCCCTGCCTTTTCAACAGCGTCCTGCGCCGGGACTTCTCCATAGCCTTCGACCTTGATCAGCGGGACAGGCTTGATTGTGGTGTACTTGCCCTGCTGCTGGAGGTCGCGGAGGGCAATGTAGTCGAACGGTGCATGGGCGGGTACGCTCATGACCATGCCGGTTGCCATGTCGGGATCGACAAAGTCGGCGGGAAGGATCGGGACGGTCCCGCAGAGCGGGTGGCTCACCGTCTTGTCGATGAGGTCAGTCCCCGGGACTTCCTCTTTAATCTCGACCGTGTGGTCCTGGAGCACGAGCTTTTCAGCGGCATCTTTCGAGATGATCCAGGCCTTGCCGTCAACGATTGCCTTCACGTAGGTGACGTTCGGGTTTGCCCAGAGGTTCGTGACCCCGTGAATCGTCTCGGGCCGGAGGGTGGCGGTGGGGATGAGCGCATCGCCATAGTGGAACATGACAAGCGTGAACTTGATCACTTCTGCCTTGTCCCCTTCCAGAAGGTCGTGGTCGCCAACCGGGTTATCATCGACCGTGCAGTACCGGACCGGGTGAACCCCCTTGATCACATGGCCTGCCTCGTACAGGTGTTTCCACTGCCACTCGACAAACTTGCTGTAGGTCGGGTCTACGGTGATAAAGCGCCTGCGCCAGTCAATGGAAAGACCGCAGGAGGTCATCACGCGCTGGTATTCCGCGGCAAAGTGCCTGACGATGGTAAGCGGGTCGGTAAACCCGTCGAGCACGTTCTGCGGAACCTTGTAGAGATCGCGGTAGAGCCGGATTGTTTTCTCGTCTTTTCTCGCGATCCTTTTAGAGATCCCGACGACCGGTGCACCCGTGACGTGGAACGCCATCGGGAAAAGCACCTGTTTTCCCCGCATCCGCCAGAACCGTGCGATCACATCGGGCACGATATAGGTACGGCCGTGGCCGACGTGCATGGCGCCGCTCGGGTACGGGAACGCGACGGTGATGTAGAACTTTTCCTTATTTGAGGGATTGGCCTCGAACGCATGGAGCCATCGTTCGTGGGCCTCTTCCTCGAATTTCCCCAGATCGAATTCGCTCAAAATCCCTTCACCTTCTCCTCACATTATGGGTATCGCAATGGTAATAATCCTGCCAGACTGCCTTACACCGGCCGCAGCTTGATGTTCTCGTTGTTCTGGTAGCGCCGGATCATCTCCTGCGCAATGCTCGAGTTCTTTGCAAGGCTGATCTCGCCGGTCTCGTTTACCGTTGCCGTAAAGAGGTATTCCTTTCCAGCAAAGACATCGACGATCTTGCCGGACTGCTCGGGTGCGATGATTACGAGCTGCTTCTTGTCGGTCTGGATCTTGATCCCGGTGCCGGCGGAGAACTCTGCCTCGGGTTTCTGCGGCTGGGCCTGCTGCCGGTCAAAGTCGGTCCGCGGTTTGATGTCGATCCCGATCCCGATCTTGTTCACAATCGCCGAGACGTTCTTGCCGCCCTTTCCGATCGCTGCCGGGACATCCTTGTCGTCGATGTAGACAACGGCTTTGGTGTCGCTGATCATCTGGACATCCACTTCGCCGTCTGTGTAGCGTCCGATCTCGCGCTGGATCTCCTTCTCCGTGAGCTTCCAGCCGGGCCGGTCATCGCTCTCCTTTTTCGGGGTAGCGTCGGGGATGTTTGCGAGCGTGCTGCCCGGCTTGTTGACCGGTGAGACCGGCTGGCCTACGTTGGTGACCTGCGGGACCCGGAGTGAGGGTGTAGAAACGGATGGCGCTGTAACACCGTCAAGTATCGGCATGACGATCGTCTGGCCGTCGTACCGGAAGATGTCGAGGGTGAGCGCACCGGTCTCGGAATCGGTGACGGTGGTCACGGGCCGGATGTGCATCTCGCTTGCCATGCCCTCGGGCACCTTGATGGTGAAGGTAACATCGAAGATCCGGGTGATGACACCCTTCTCCAGGAATACGATGGTGTTAACCACCTGCGAGAGAACGGAGAAGTCCACCCGGTCCGAGAAGCGCTGGATTGCGTCCTGCACGCTGTTTGCGTGGATTACGCCGACCATGCCCAGGCCGGCAAGGCGCATGTCGGAGAATACCTCGAAGTCCTCGTTCTTTCTGAGTTCGTCGAAGATGACAAAATCCGGGCGCACGAGCAGGAGCACGTCGGCGGTGTTTGCCATGCTGCCGTCGAGCATTGTGTACTGCGTGATCTGGTCGGGCACCTGGAGCTCGCGGGGGGCCTCCATGGTTTTTACCACATACCCGCTGTCGGACAAAAAGGTCGCAATGCCCTGCGCGAGCGTGGTCTTGCCTGCGCCGGGCGAGCCGGCAATGATAAGCCCCCGCTTCTCGGAGACAATCCTCTTCTTGATAACGTCGGACTTCGCGTAGTTGTCGAGCGTTACGTCCACAATCGGGCGGACTGCGGTGATCTCCATGCCGTCAGAGAACGGCCTTCTGGCTATCGCGATGCGCATCGAGCCGATCTGGACGACCGTGATGCCCCGCTTTTCGACTTCGATAAATCCGTCCGGGTCGCGCTTTGCCCGTTCGAGGATCTCCTGCGCGAGGTTCCGCAGCTCGTACTCGCTTGTCGGCTGGTCGCGGATCTTCACGAGTTTCATGTCGTTGATGGAGCCCTTCTTTGCCATCGGGGCTACGCGTTCCTTGAGGTACACGGCTATCGTGTGCTCGTCAAAGAACTGGTCGATCCCGAGCGGGACAAAATCCGTGACCTGTGGTTTTAAGTAGATGACATCGAGCCCTTTTGCCCGTGCCACCTCGGCCTGCACGTTGTCGCTGGTGATGAACCGTGCAGAATTTTCAATGGCGATTCCCCTGATCATCGAATCGATCTCGCCGCCGCTTGCGAGCTTGACCTGCTCGAGCGATGGGCGGATACCGGAGAATTTGAGTTCTATCGTTTTTTCCTCGGCCATCTTGCAGAGCGACTGTAATTCGTTTAAGCCCGAGAACCCTATTTCGCGTCCGTTGTTTGCCTGGGCCTCGAGTTCTGCGATGACCGCTTCGGGGACGATTATTGTTGCTCCTTTGTATTCACCGGCCTTTATCATCGATGTTATGCGCCCGTCAATAAGGACGCTCGTATCTGGTACCAGTATCATAAAATATTGCTCCTCTCATATAGTATGCTCTTATATTCGCATTCAACGATTGATCAGATCGTTGATAGGAATACTATACGGCGCTGGGGTTTATAAGGGTAAGGGCGGGGAAAAGAAAGATTCTGATACTTTAAAATTTATTTGATTTGTACGATATATTTTTGGAATTTGGTTACCCGGGCAAACTGTCCCGGAAATTTGATATTAAAAAATCGTGAAGGACAGGGCACGTATCCGCCCAATAGGGGGAGGGGGGTAGCCCCCACCCCCCCACTCATTATTTTTCAAAGAGGGGATCACCCCCCACCCCATGTGCCGGGGCGGGTGGAGGGTACCCCCTCCCCCCTCCGGCCCGGATCGACCCCCTCACCAAAAATGATGGACATACCTGTTTTGTTTTCTTCGTCGTGGTTCTATGCGAAATGCGGGATTCGGTCGTGCAAAAAAGGAGCCGTTTTGTGTCCAAGGGGGGTAGGGGGGTGACCCCCACCCCCCCACTCCTTATTTTTCAAAGAGGGGATCACCCCCCACCCCATGAGCCGGAGCAGGTGGGGGGTACCCCCTCCCCCCTTCCGGCCCGGACCAGCCCCCGCGACCATAGTTGGGAAAACGCGTGGTACTGGTACCAAGCGGCCCGGCGTACGAAAAAAGAATCCGGGCCGGAGGGAATCAGGAAATGATCCCTCCCTCAAATTGCGCTTAAAAGAAGGGGAACTCACCCGATATCGATCACAGTGTCCACAAAGGTCGTGAGCTGGGTCATCAGCATCGGGTCGAGCCCCTTCTCCACCGCAAGGAAGATACCCGAGACCTCCGTGAGCCGGAGCCTGTTGGTAACAAAATGAATAAACCGGGAGATGTTAGTAGACGAGAGATAGATGAGCATCGTACTGATGGAATCGTACAGGATACAGACTTTTTTTCCTGAAAGCTCCTTTAAGACCTCGGTCACCGCAATGCCCATCTCGGTGAGATCGGACGGGTGGTTGACGAACCGGACCACCCCCGGGATATTTTTGGCGGAACCGACCGAGTTATGGGTCACGGCATCGATAAACGTGACCTTTCCGGGATCGATTCCCTGCTCCTGATAGAGCCTGGTGAGAATGCTGTACGGAAAATTCATCGTAATAACGATCGTGTGGAACCCGCTCTCCGTAATCTGGCGGATCAGATCGATATTGCACTGCCGTATGCTTCCGGGGGAGGCAAGCACCAGAAAGATCCGCTTCTGTGCAAGCTCGTCTGCATTCACGATAGACGTCACGCGGGATCACCCGGAAAGGAACTTGCGGTAGGCTTCCGGGATCTCCTGGTGTTTCTCCATGACAGACTTCTGGAACTCCCCAACGTTTGCCTGGATCTGCGCCGCGTTGCGCACCTGGGTATCGAGGAGCATCCCGATCTCCTCCGGGACCAGTTTTCCCCCCCGGGTGAGCCGGGCGATATCCTGCAGGTTTTCCCGGATGATCCCGACCGGGTGGGTGATCCGCATCTCCATCTCGGTCATGTACGCGATAAGTTCCTCGGCTTTCATCAGGTCGGTAATGTCTTCGAGCGTTTCCACCGCCCCGATAACCACCCCGGTCTCGTCCCGGATCAGCGCTGCCGTGAAGTGGAGCCACGTACCGTTTTTGCCGACCTGGGGGAAGAAGTCCGTTGCCTCCCATGCGTCCTCAATGAGGGTCGACATATTGTACCTGCCTTCGTACAGCTGGGCAATTTCATCGGTCTTCCCCTCGAGAAGTACGTCGGCCAGGGTAGGGCGCTCCACCTTATAGAATGCCTGCCACTGCCGGGTAGTCCCGACAATATCCGTGGCCGAAAGGCCGGAATACCGTTCGAGCGCCTTGTTCCAGAACCTGACCCGATGATCTTTGCCGATGACAAACTGCGGGATGGGGGAACAATCGACAATCGGCTGGAGCCACGAGGCAAACGTCTCGGTAGGTCTGGGATTTTTACCTGCATTGGGAAGGGTCGCATGACGGAGCGGCCGTTTCTTATCCGTGCCCGGATCCTGAGGATGGTACATCGCTGTCACTCCCAAGAGACCGGTCCTGATCTACCGGGACAGGTCCGGCTCCTTTACGATGCATGGATACCGGATCGTGAAATAGGTTTGCGCCGGATCAGAGATTCCGGGTGCCCGTTCCTTCAAGAGAAAACCGGTCGGTCTCCGGATTTAACAGAAAATATTTTTTCACTCATCGCCAGTATTATCTATTATCAGAGGGAAGTAACGTTCATACACCAAAAAGGAGGTGAGCGAGACTATGTTTGACTGGACACTGTTCCTTAACATCATTATCGCGATTCTCCAGACCATTGTCCACCTGCTGCCTGCAGCATGAGGACCTCCTCATTTCACTCATTTTTATTCCCTGATTCCTGTCAGGACCGGGCAGACGGATCCCTGCCCGGAATGTAAAGAAGAATAAAAAAGAACAAAGGCCTGGTATTTTTCCGACACATCCCTGATAAAAGAAAAATCCCGTTATTTCAGCCCGTTTTTCAGGAACAGGGCCGAATACCCCTTATCGGTCGACTTGATGTGGTTCTCTACCCAGTCCCGTAAAAACTTCATCAGATCGAGTGTCAGACCAAGCCGCCCGGCCTCGAATTCCTTCTGGAAGTCTGCAACTTTTTTGACGAATGCATCGTGTTGTGCCTTGTGCTGGAGATAGGTCGGGTAATGGAACTGCTGCATGTATTTTTCTTCGGTCTGGAAATGGTAGACCGTGTAGTCAGCCAGTTCCTTTAGGGTCTTTTCCAGTACCTGTTTTCCTTCGCCGGCACGCATTGCATCGTGAAGGGAGTTGATCAGCATAATGAGCTTCTTGTGCTGGTCGTCAATTGCGTTCACCTTCACGCTCAGGTCGTCAGACCATACAAAAAGTGACATGCTCATCTATTGCATTTTCGAATAATTAAACCCGGTCCGGGATACTAAAATCTGGCTAACCACTTGCTTTCGCCGTAAGCTTGGGATGGCGGGGGCTTGTCCGGACCCGCGATTTTTTAACGCAGTTTGACAAATTGTACTATATGCATGTTCGATCCGGCCCTCTCACACTGATCCTCGGCGTTCTTTTATTGGCCGCCGCCCTGGTATTTGTTGCCGGCTGCACAGATACATCGTCATCCAAAACCCCGCCCCCGACCCCTGTGTATTCTCCCAAAACCACGATCCTCATAGGCAGCGCGAGTGTCAACCCCCAGATCATGGTCATTGACAAGGGGGTAACGGTCACCTGGATTAATACCGATATCGGTAACCATATCGTTACCTCCGATGCTGGGATGCCGGATGCGTTTACCTCGCCCCTGCTCGTAACCAACCACCGGTACCAGTTTTCGTTCACCATCCCCGGGACCTATACGTACCATTGCGCGGATAATGCCGCCATCAAGGGAACGATTATCGTCAACAAATGAGCCCCGGGCAGCGGATTAAAACCAAATCTTCTTTTTTAGGATTAGCATTTAAAAAAAGAACCCGTTAGCAGGATTGAACACGGGTCCCCCGATTACAGGTAGGGCCCGGGTTCTTAGGAACTGATGTGGATTACTGGACAGTCCGGGGGACAGAGGGTTATATCTGGGATTGTGAGTGCTCACGGGGTCCCCTGTCATGATGCGGGTTTTCCCGGACTGTACACATAATCTGTTGTCACCGGAAAATATATTCTTTATCGACATAGAGTATAGTTGTTAAAGATATCTCTATAAAATATAGAGGTGCGTGGTGGTTTAGTTTCAGGATCTGCCTGGTGACTCCGGGTCACGGTCTGGTACAGCCCGGGCGAGGCGGAGGGTAAACCGTATCGCCACTCCCTGTGCCGGGTTGCCGGAAATGCGATCTTCCGCCCGGACCGTACCCCCGTAACTCTCAATGAGCATCTTCACAATAGAGAGTCCCAGTCCGTAGCTGCTCCGTATCGTCGAACCCTGGATAAACCGGTCGAACACGAGTGGTTTTGCGGTATCGTCGATCCCGGGCCCGTTATCGGTAACGGATACCTCAAGCATCCCGGCATCTGTTTGTTGTGCGGTGACTGTAATCCCGACCCCGCTTCCCCCGAACTTGAGACTGTTGGAGAAGAGGTTATCAAGGACAACCCCCAGCATATCGTTTGCCATTACATCGGTGTCGCACCCGGAGATCGCGATCCGGGCGTCCGGGCGGGTCCCTGCCTCCTTTTTTATAATCTCAAGCAGGTTGATCGATACCACTTCGGGAGGTGTCTTGTAGATCCTGCTGATAGTCTCGACATTGCGGATCACGCTGCTGCTCTTTTTTGCGAGTTCGCTGATTCGTTCAAGCAGGACCCGTTCGTTTCCTATAGCCGTATCCTTGAGGTACTCGGCATATCCGGCAAGGCCCATGTTGGCGTTGAGGATCTCATACGTGAGCACATCGAGATAGATATCGAGATACAGGTTTGCCTTGCGGTTGAGTTCTTCGAGTTCGCGGTTGCGGGAGGCAAGATCCTGCCGGGCGGTTGCCAGTTTGTCCCGCTGGTGTTCTATCACATCAAGCATCCGGTTGAGCGAACGGGCGAGCGAGACCACCTCCTCGTCACCAGAGACCGGCACCCTGCCCGAGAGTTCGCCTGAAGCTCCGATCTCTTTTATGTTCCGGTTGAGCGTGGCGAGAGGGTCGAGCGCGAACCGCTGCAGCAGGAACTGGACTGACAGGATGATCAGGGCGCCAAGAATGATGATGGCAAAGGCAACGATCAAAATCGATGCCTGGACCTGCTGGTAGACAGGACGATCCGTGGTCACCGTCAGGAGAATGAATGTCGGCTTGTTCTCGATCCCGGTGATCATGGCTACCCCCTCCATCTTCGTTCTTCCGGAAGTCTGGGCCAGGATCCTGCCTTTTTTCATATCCGTTATCCCGTGTTCGTCCATCGAAAGGGCGCTGGCATTGCCGTCGTACCTGGAGAACGTGATCGACGGGATTTGCAGTTTGTTCTCCAGCTGGTTGATCCGGTCATCGGTGATTGTGCGGGCGACCACAAGGGTTCCCTTTGCCGGTTCCGATGCATTGCTCCCGCGGATCGTACAGCCCGTGAGCAGGACCGGTGTGCCGTCCATGTCGGAGATGCCCCCCCTCCCCGAGACCCCGAGTGCCATTCCCTCCGGAAGGATGCTGTCTTTTACAATCTGATCGAGGGTGATGGAGACCGGCAGGGTCTCGTTACCGGGGTGGTTTGCATCTTCAAAAAAGACCAGTCTCCCGCTTGCATTATAGGCGATGATGTAATCAATGTCCGCCGAGCCCGGGGTGAGATCCCCGGTCTGTATGCCCTGCAAGTCCCCGGTATCATGAACACTGGTCGATGCAATTACATCGTCCCTTCCTGCCCAGTCCCTGCAGGTGAGTGAGAGCGACTGTTTCTGATCGTCAAGATCGGCAACGACCCGCTGGACGTTTGCCGTCATCTCGCGATCTTCGAGAGATTGGAACGATCCGAGGATCAGGAACTGGGTGATAAAACCCAGGACGGCAAGAAAGAGTACCAGGACAGTGACGAGAATAACAAAGGAACGTGTGCGAATTCTCATGGTATGATCGGCATGCAAACATGCATCCCGGCATCATATCATATTTTCTTATTTAGAATATAGTAATCACAATAGCCACGGCGAATAATGCACATCGTTGAATCCTGCCGTATCCAAACCTGAAAAGAAACTCTGCTATTTTGAGCAAAACCTGTCCAGATCGCAGATCCTGACTTCGATATAGGAACAGCCGTTGTTATCGGTAAGCAGGTCGTCCCGGTCAAGTGCCGATTCATCAACAGGGGCTTTATCGCAAGAGTGCAGGATTGATTCTGAGGGATCCTTTCCCGGAATGGTCAGTGTTTCCAGACACATATTGTAGACATTTACTATATACATTAAATATTTTCTCTATATTTTGAAGTTAGGGGAATCGCAAATTCATAGGCTTTGATAATAGGAAAAAAGAACTGAAAATGACGGAAATGGACCTGTGGGAAACGTGCAAATGAAAAAAATTACTTGATCTCAACGCGTTCCCCGGTTTCCATGTACTGGACATTCTCGGCGATCTTGCAGGCATGGTCCGCACAGCGTTCGAGATACCGTGCAAGGATGATATAATACGTGGCCTGGGTGATGGTCTTCGGGTTCTCCATCATGTACGTGATGGCCTCACGGAAGATTGAATGGCGGAGGGCGTCGATTGCATCGTCCCGTCCGGAAAAACCCTCGATTTTTCTGAGGTTTTCTGTCTCGTAGGCAGTGAGTGCATCGTCGATCATCGCGATTACGTATTCCGACATGAGCGGGAGGCTCATCATGTTTGCAATATGGGGTTTGCCGGCGATCTCCTTTACGATCTTTGCGGTCGACTTCCCGTACCTGCCGATCCGTTCGGAGGCAGAGATCACCTTGAGCGAACAGGCGATAATCCGCATATCCTTTGCAACCGGCTGGTTGAGTGCGATGAGCTGGTAACAGGTCTCCTCTAAGGAGACCGTCTGTTCCCGGATCTGGTCTTTTCTGACAATGACCGCTGCCGCGAGTGCCTCGTCCTGGTTGAGAAATGCCTCCTGCGAGTCCTTGAGCATCAGAAGGGCAAACCGTGCCATTTCCGAGACATGTTTTTTTAAGTCTTTGAGTTCCGAATGGAATTTATCCGTCATAATTTCTCCTCACCCGAACCTGCCGGTGATGTAATTCTCGGTCAGGTCCTGTTTCGGGTGTTCGAAGATGGTGGTCGTACTATCGTACTCGATGAGTTTCCCGAGATACATGAACCCGGTATAGTCGCTCACCCGTGCGGCCTGCTGCATGTTGTGGGTGACAATGATCACCGTGTAATCCATCTTGAGCATCTCGATAAGGTTCTCGATCTTTGCGGTTGCGATCGGATCGAGTGCGGAGCAGGGTTCGTCCATGAGGATGACCTCGGGTTCAACAGCAAGCGTCCGTGCGATGCAGAGCCGCTGTTGCTGGCCGCCGGAAAGTCCGAGGGCCGATTCATGGAGACGGTCGCAGACCTCATCCCAGAGCGCTGCATGTTTCAGGCTTTTTTCCACAATTGCATCCAGTTCTTTTCGGTCGTTGATCCCGTGGACCCGGGGGCCGTAGGCAATGTTCTCATAGATGGACTTAGGGAACGGGTTCGGGCGCTGGAAGACCATACCTACCTTTTTTCTCAGGGCTACGACATCGGTATCCGGCGAGAGGATGTTGCTGCCGTCAAGGCAGATCTCGCCGTCGATTTTTACCTCATTGATCAGATCGTTCATCCGGTTGAAACAACGCAGGAGCGTGGATTTCCCGCAGCCCGAAGGACCGATCAGTGCGGTGGTCTTTTTCGGTTCGATCTCCATAGTGATGTTCTGGAGAGCATGCTTCTCATGGTACCAGAGGTTCAGGTTTTTTGCCGAAATAATGGATTCTGACATGCGTTATCCCCGTATCTTGTTTGCATAGTGGTTCCTGACAAGGATGGCAACTGAGTAGATGCCCACGACAAAGATGAGCAGGACGAGTGCCGTACCGTACTTGTTCACCGAAGCCCCCGGGATGTTTGTGGCGAGGATGAAGAGGTGGTAGGGCAGAGCCATGACCGGCTGGAAGAGGGATGTCGGGAGGAAGCGGGACGAGAAGACGACCGCAGTAAACATGATCGGTGCGGTCTCACCGGCGGCTCTCCCGAGCGAGAGGATGGCACCCGTAATGATGCCCGGCACCGCCGGCGGGAGGACCACGCTTTTTATGGTCTGCCAGCGGGTTGCTCCGAGAGCGAGGCTGCCTTCACGGAGTGACTGCGGGATGCTTTTGAGTGATTCTTCGGTAGTGCGGATGATGGTGGGGAGCACCATCAGGGCAAGGGTAATCTGCCCGGCAAGGAGCGATACTCCGAAGTTGAGGTAGATAACAATAAACGAGAATGCAAAAAGACCAAAGACGATCGATGGTGTCCCGTTGAGCAGGTCGACACCGGTACGGATCAGCCTGGTGATGGGGCCTTCCCGGGTATATTCGACGAGATACACGGCGGCTCCCACACCGATGGGGAGGGCTATCAGGATCGCGCCGCAGACAAGGTAGAGTGTCCCGATAATGGCCGGGAAGATTCCGCCGGCCCGTCCAAGGTCGGAGGGAGGCTGGGTCAGAAATTCCCAGCTTAAGGCCGGCAGCCCGTTGATGACAATGTCCTGGAGGATGAATACAAGGATTGCAATCACGATCACCGATGCCGTGACGAGCAGGCCAAAGGCAATCTTTTCCGACTGGTACCGGGTGATCCTCTGCCTTCCGTAGAAATACCACACGGCAGCGGCCGCGATCACCGGGAGTGAAATCCAGAGCGGTGCTATGATGCACAGGATGATCGCACCGGCAGCTGCAAGCACCCAGGTAAGTATCGTGCGGAGTTTGTCGAGCACCTGCGGGGAAAGGAAGGAGGGACCTGTGGATTTGCGGGAGTTCCGCCCTTCATTGAGGTAGTTGAGGATCCGGACCGCACTCAGGTTAACGATCAGCGTGATGATAAGGAGGACAACAGCAACACCAAAGAGGGCGTGGTAATGATCGCCACCGACCGAGACTTCGCCCATTTCGATACCGAGCGTGCCGGTAAGCGTGCGGATCGGCGAGAGGACGTTCCAGATAGGGTCCGGCAGGATGGCCGCATTCCCGGTGACCATCAGGACTGCCATGGTCTCCCCGATTGCCCGCCCGATCCCGAGAATAATCGCCGCTGCGATCCCCGAAAGGGCTGCCGGGACAATGACCCGGCTGATCGTCTCCCATCGGGTAGCCCCGACCGCAAGGGACCCTTCGCGGAACTCATGAGGAACGGAACTGATGGCATCCTCTGACACGCTGATGATCGTGGGGAGGGCCATGATGCCAAGAAGGATCGAGCCGGCAAGCCAGGTTTCCCCTGTCGGGAGGTCAAAGACCTCCCGGATGAGGGTGGTAAGAACAATCAGGCCGAAAAAGCCGTACACAACCGAAGGGATCCCTGCGAGAAGTTCTGTTGCCGGCTTTAAGATGCTCTTGATGCGGGGAGATGCAATCTCCGATATGTAAATGGCACAGCCCAGGGAAAGCGGAACGGCAAAAACCATGGCACCGAGCGTGACAAAGATGGTGCCGACGATCAAGGGAAATATCCCGTATGCCGGTTCCATAGCGGTCGGTGTCCACGACATCCCGAAGAGGAATGCCGGGATTCCCACAGTCTCAAAGATGGGGTAACCGTCCCGGAGCAAGAAGAGGAGGATAAACGAGATAACTACAACGGCAAAGAGGGCTGTGCAGAAGAAGACAGACCTGACTGCCTGTTCTTTAATCCTGAAGAGCCGGGCAGCGCTGCCCGTGGCAGCAGTCCTGTATTTTGTCAAAAGATCCATGTCTGTCGCCTCGTAACTGGTAATAAAAAATAAAAGGTAGGGTAAGGAGATCAGGCCGTAAGCGGGACGTATCCCTCATTGGCAACGATCTTCTGGCCGTCAGCGCCTAAGAGGTACTGAATGAAGTCCTGGGTAAGTGAGGAGGTCTGGCCATTGGTGATAATGTAGAGGTCACGGGAGAGCGGGTAGGACTTGTCTTTTACGGTTGCTACACTCGGGGTGACAATCTTGTTTGCATTGTACCAGATCGGGACTGCCTTTACGTCGGATGTGATGTACCCGATTGAGACATAGCCGATTGCACCGGGTGTCTGGGCGATTGTCTGGGTGACCGCGCCGTTTGAGTTCTTTTCGAGCATTTTGCTGCTCGGGGTAGCTTTCAGGAGAACGGATTCATCGAAGTAGGAGCGGGTACCGGAAGCGCTGTCACGGCCGACAAGCACGATTGCATTGTTGGTGTTAGGAACATTTGCACCGCTGATCTCGGTCCACTTGGTGATCTTGCCAAGATAGACCTTCTTGACCTGCTCAGGAGTAATGTACTGGATCTGGTTCTGCGGGTTCACGATAACTGCAATACCATCGTGTGCCACGGTAGTGATGTTAAAGGCTGGATATTTTGCTTTTTCAGCGGACGTCACTTCTCGGGAGCTCATCCCGATATCCACGGTCTTTGCACCGATTGCCTGGATGCCGACGCCCGAGCCGCCACCGGAGACCTGGATGTCTGCGTCAGGGTGGGTCGCCATATACTGGTCGGCTGCCTTCTGCACGATGGGCAGGACAGTTGTCGAACCGCTGATGGTGATGGTCTGTTTCTGTCCGGAGGAGGTTGCTGCCGGGGTGGCGGATACGGTCGTTGCTGCCGACGCAACGGTCGTTGCTGCCGGGGTACTTACTGCATTTACCGTAGTGGGTACGGGAGTTGCCGATGACTTGGCACTGTCCGTGCAACCTGCTGCAAGAAGCGATACTAAAAGGAGTGCCGCAAGGCACACTGTCACAATTACGTAGGAACTCCGTTTACTGTTCATGGTGTTCGATCATGACATCTCCCCGACCGAATATACAGTTTTTCGACATAGAATATACATATATATATGCAATAAAGAGACAGATAGAGGTATACCAAACCATCATATTGTGCAAGGTTTCAGGGAGAGGATGTGGAGATGGAAATTCGTCGTGTGCAGATGACAGGGGGTTCTTCGTATGTCGTTACCCTGCCCAAAGAGTGGATATCCGAGATGCGGATCAAGAAAAACGATCCGGTGGGACTTATCGTCCAGCCGGATGGCACGCTGATAGTTTCGAAAAAGACGACCGATGAACCGATCCAGCGGGTAAAAGAGATCGATACCGGGCAGATCACGGACCCGTCGTTCCTCTTCCGCATTCTGATTGGTGCGTATATTACCGGTTTTACCGTGATACGGCTTTCTTCGAAACAACGGTTTCCCCCGTTTGTCAGGACTATTGTCCGGGATTTTACCCAGATGACTATCGGGCAGGAAGTTGCGGAAGAGACGGATACCGTTATCGTGATAAAGGACCTCCTCAACCCGGCGGAAATGCCGTTTGACAACACGATCAAGAGGATGTTTGTCATTGTAAAAAACATGCATGTGGATGCCATCACCGCACTGGAGACACACAACAATGCCCTTGCGCTCGATGTGATCAACCGCGACACAGATTCGGATCGGCTGAACTGGCTGATAGCCCGGCAGACTAATATGATCCTGCAGAACCCGTCCCTTTCACGGAAGATGGGAATATCGGCAGGGATGGCAATGTATTACCATCTCATCAGCAGGATCATCGAGAGGATCGGGGATCACGCAGTAAGAATTGCAGAAAATGCCCAGCCGATCATGGATGCGGATATCGAAAAGAAGGTTATCGGGGACATAAAGAAGGCCAGTAACCTCTCAATGGATATTTTTAACAAGAGTATCAGTTCGTTTTTCAGTGCGGATATACGGGAGGCTCACAAGACCATCGAATCAATCTCCGCGCTGGAACGGATCTGCGGGGATATCAGCAACATGACCCTCAAACAGGAGACCGTTGTTGCGATCTCCCTGGGCTATATCGTCGAGAGCATCCGCAGGGCAGGCGAATATTCCGGCGATATATCAGAAAATGTCATCAACTATATTGTTGAAGAGGTTCGGGAACAGCCAAAACGCATGCAGGGAAAGTCCGGTTGATTCGGGACCCCCTGAGGCTCTCCGGAATCCTTTTTCCCGGCAATCCTATTTTTCTCCGGAGCCCTTTTTTCCAGATACTGTACAGAATGTACCACACCGGGTACATCCACGGGTACAGGGTTCGATGTGGATGGTGACGTTTGCCCGGGGGTACTCCACGCAGAGATCGGATTCGAGATGGTCTGCGAGATCGTGGGACTGGGTAACGGAGACCTCCCCGGGCACGACCAGGTGAAACTCGATAAAGATCTCCGGGCCGGACCGGCGCGTCCGCAGGCCATGGAACCCGGCATATTCGCTGGCATGATCGCAGATAATTGCGACAATCCGGTCCTCATCCTGTTTTGGGATGGAGTGGTCGATGAGATCGGCAAATGATCGTTTCAGGAGACTCCAGGCAGCGTTCAGGATCACCAGGCCTACCGCAATTGCAATGAGGGGATCAAGGATGGTCAGGCCGGTGAAATGGATAAGAATCAGCCCGGCAAACACCCCTAGCGACGTATAGATATCCGTCCGCAGGTGCCATGCATCGCTTTCAAGGGCAATAGACTCCGTCTCTTTTGCCACCTTCATGAGACGTGTCGAGACATACCAGTTGGCAAGGACCGATATCCCCATCACCGCAATACCTGCATACAGGAGCGTAGGGGAGAATTCCTGCCCGGTCCCGCTCAGGAGTTTGAGTCCCGCCTCAACGATGATCACGATGGCTGCAACAAAGATGAGCAGCGCCTCGACGAGCCCGGAGATATCCTCGAATTTTCCGTGACCGAACGAGTGGCCGGCATCGGGGGGCTCGGCTGATTTTTTCACCGAGAAAAAGGCAATGACTGCGGCAAGCAGATCCATAGAAGAGTGGATCGCTTCGGAGATGATACTCACCGAGCCGATGGCGAATCCCACGACAAATTTCAGGATCACAAGACCGGTATTGGAGATCACCGACAAGTGTGCGGTCTGTGCTTTTAACCGGTTTGCGGCCTCTCTTTTGTCCAAAGTATCGTTCATACGCGTCGTCTCAAGGGTAATCTGTCAGTTTTTTTTAGAGAGTATTTGCAGGTATCAATGGCCGGTCTTCCCATAGACTTTTTCCGGATCGAAGACCTTTTCCCCCAGGGTCTTTCCCTCGAGTGTCCGGTAAAAGCAGGTACGGTACCCGGTATGGCAGGCAGCACCGGTCTGTTCGACTTCGTAGATAAGACAGTCCTCGTCGCAATCGACCAGTACCTTGTTTACTTTCTGGAAATGGCCGCTCTCCTCTCCCTTCTTCCAGAGCTTTTTCCGGCTCCTGCTGTAATAATGGGCATACCCGGTTGACTGTGTGAGATGTACGGCTTCCTCGTTTGCGTATGCCATCATGAGGACTTCCCGCGTTACTGTATCCTGCACGATCACCGGGATCAGCCCGTCACCGGCAAAGTTCAGGGAAAGCATAAGTTACAGGACTCCGGCGATAACGGATGTGATCGCGAGCAGGAAGTCTCCGAAGAATATTGCCGTTAACAAGCCGGCAGTGATCGGGAGAATGAACGGAACCGCATAGGAGATCCAGACCGTACCGGCCTTTTTGTAGGTACCGAGCTCCTTTTCGTACTCTTCGGGATGTTCCCGAAGCTCTTTTGTGTAGACCCGGCCCTCGTCAGACCGCATCCGGCGCAGGGAATCCCAGAACCCGATGAATTTCCGCTCGACTTTGCCGTTCTTCTCGGTAAAGTCCTCCATCACAAAGCCCCAGGACTCCTGGATCTTCTCTCCTTTGACCGGGAACCCGAAGAACATGTACTGGATCGGTGCACGGTTTCCTTTTACAACGTTTATTAAGAATATCCCGACAGGAGCGACCAGGTTGAGGATGAGTGCATTGATCAGCACCGAGAACGAAAGGAACCCGAGAGGAGGTGTATTCAACAGGGGCGTGATCGGGAATGTCGGGATGCAGAACGCGATAAATATGAGCGCCCATGCATCTGCTCCGCCGAACAGGCGCATCTGCCCGAATACATAAAAGACTCCGCAGAATATTGCCGCCATAGCGATGTACAGGCCGGTAACGCCCCAGTCCCCTCCCCCGATCATATAGAATGAGGCTATTGCAAGGATGATGACAATCAGGACAAAGTACCAGCGGCTCAGGACATCTTCCACATTGGCCTCGGCTTCTTTTTTCACCTGCTTTGATTTGAGTTTCCTGACCGGTTTTTTCTTGTATTCCCGATAGGAGATATAGGATATGAGACCGGCAAAAAGAACATACCAGGGAATCAACTGGATCTCGAGTGCCTTTGTCCCGGATACAAACGGCAGGATAAACCATGAGATAAGGGGCAGGGCAAGAACGACTGCCAGGTAGAGGAAATTAAAGGGGATCTCCGGATCGCGGTTGTCGATATAGTCGGCGAAAAAGAAACTGGCGATCAGGGCAAGGTAACCCACAATCAGGCTGAAGTTCCCGGTCTGCTGGTAGAAAAGGACAATGGCAGCCGAGATACCGACAACAAGCATCGGGTACCAGGTTTTGAACGGTACGCGGCGGTCCCTGATGTCCAGGTACGAGGCATAGACAAGGGTGGCAAGGACCGCGACAGCGGAAATGACGAGCGGATAAAATATCATAGCTAACAGCTACGTTAGAGTTCCTATAACTTATGCATGGCGATTCCCGTGTACCCCCTATAGGGAAAGGATGATATTGCCGTCCCGGAGGGATGGTTTACGGTAAGATGCCCGAATGTAACTGACCAGAATACCATAGGTTTATTGAAGTATATGTAAATGGTACGGTAGATATATTGCGGGGAAATCCACGCGCTTTCCCGCTTCCGAACAGAAACGTGAGATGACCAAACATGGATATGCCGGAACTCCTGGAAATGATCGGTGACGGGTTGCATTTTCAGGGAGCCTATGATTTTTCCGAACTCCTGTCCTTTGCGGCAGCCGGTCACCTGAATGCGCTCGCTGCAGCACAGGAGAAAAACCGCAGGTATTACCTGGCATTCCACAATGGAGAACCGGAAGGCGCAATCTACCAGGATCCAGACGGTGTACTGTACGGGGACAATGCCGTGGTACATATCCGATCCGGCAGGGGATACGGTCTCTGTGAGGTCCGGGAGGATATTATCGAGACGCTGATTATGGGGTGCCGGATCTTTGAAACGTCCCATATCAGGAAGGATATCTCCTGCTCCCTCCCGGAGATCGGAAAACGAGCCGAGGGGATTGGGGTCGTGACCATCCAGGTCCGTAAGGGTAACCAACCCCTGAACGGTGTCCGTGTCTCTCTCAGGAAAGAGGGTAAAATTGTCGGCAGTGATATCACTACGGGGAACGGCGAAGCAGGTTTTCGGGTGATGCACGGGGACTATACCTGCATTGTCCAGGACCGGTCACAGAGTGTAACGCAGTTTCCTGTCGTGTTTACCAAAACTGCCGTATCTCACGTGCTGGATCTGTAACAGGATCCCATCAGTATGGGATAATTATCCTTTTCTACCGGAACCCTGCAGAGCTCCAAGACAAAATACATTAATTATCCTTTAGCAGATGTATCGTTCATGAAGGTAGGACCTGAAGATTTTAAGGCTCTTATCAAAGGGGAAAAAGATATCACCCCGTATATTGAGCTCAATCCGCTTGAAGGGAATTACTCTGTTTTCGGGGTAAAAACGGCGAGTAATCCCGATTACCTGATAAAAGCGGTCTACGATATGTACGAGAGCCACCTCAACAAAAAACTGGCAGTAAAAGCGGTACGCAAACTCTTCCGGTCTGTGGGGATGGGATCCCTCGGGCTCTATACCTTCTTAAAAAAGTCAGGAATAGAGTTAACCCCGGCGGAATTTTTAATGCTGGTCTTCAAGCTCCAGCACCAGCAGGGGTGGGGTGCCCCGTTCGAACTCATGGAGCAGAGCGAAAAGCGGATCGTCCTTCGCACAAAGCATACCTTCGAATCCGAGTTCCTCAAGGACTGGAAGATGCCGGTCTGTGGCGTCCATATGGGGTGGATCGAGGGAGTGATGATGGCGGTGACCAAAAAGAACTGGTACTGCCTCGAACGCAGGTGCGTGGCAAACGGTGACGATTGTTGCGAATTCATTGTCGACCAGGTGGATCCCAGCTGGAAGTTCAAGGCGCAGGCAGTTGTTAAGGGGGATTCTGCCATCACTGAGTTTATCGATCACCGCCCGGTGGAAGGGACGATCAGGTTGATCGACGATCCGGTTGTTATGATGCCCCGCCTGGTCTTTACCTCCATGATGAACTCCTTAACAAAGACGATGGGTGAACTGCCGGCGGGAGGTGTCAACTACCGTGCCTATATGGATCTGGGAAAGGAGAATGTCTTGCACTACAAGAAGATGGGTATTACCGACCCCACGGTGCTTTCTGACATGGCATTCACGTTCTATTCCCAGATGGGCTGGTTCAGGTTTGTAAAGAGCGAATGGAACGAGGAAAAGAAGGAGAAGACGATCACGCTTGAGCATACTGCCGAATCCGAGGCGTTTGGCGCTACGGGAAAGAATTCCTGTTATTGTACCGCCGGCCTCCTTGCCGGGATTATTGAAGGCTCGTTTGGGATCAGGGTCCAGTGCCGCGAGACAAAGTGCCGTTCGAAAGGCGACGAGTACTGCGTCTTTACTATCACCAATAAATCTGCATAAATCGCGGCTTACCTTTTTTTTATAAAGACTCTGGTGGATCCTATCGGTCCGGTTTTTCGGTTCCGCAACCGGTGCTTCTGTATCCTTTGACCGGTATATTGATGAAAAACCGGTGCCGAGCTTTCTGTTTTTGTGACCCTCAGAAAATCCCTGACCAAAAATGGATTAAATGCATTTTATATAAAAGCAAATTATTTTTTAATTGTATACGCTGATACAATGATGAAATGTATATCTCACCGATCTATAAGAATCTAAATTTAAATAATCCCTTTTCCTATTGTTAAACCGGGATTATCAGTTTCTCACTGTGAACACTATGCCGGGCATTATTACCATCATGATCGTGGAAGATGATGAGATTATCTCTAACCTCATCAGTGTTATCCTGGAGAAGAAGGGATACGGAGTTGTCGGCAGGGTTGTCACCGGTGAAGAAGCTATTATGAAGGCAGCGGAAGTCCTTCCCGATCTTGTCCTCATGGATATCAACCTTGCAGGAGTGCTTGACGGCATCACCGCGGCCCGGTATATCTATTCGATCTTCCGTATCCCGGTAATCTTTTTAACCGGCCAGTGCGACGACACGATCCTTTCCCGGGCAAAAGTGGCAGAACCTTACGGGTTCATTATCAAACCATTCAATGCAAACGAGATTGTCTCAAATATCGAGATTGCCCTGTATAACCACAACATGCGCAAGCGTTTTTACGATAAGGCTGCTCTGTGGGATATCAAGAAGATCATGGCCGCCCTTGAGCCCGTGATTATTACCGATGTCCGTGGGAGAATCATTTTTCTGAACCCCTATGCCTGCAGGCTGCTGGACATTCCTGAAAAGGAAGCTCTGGTCAAACCCCTAAAAAATGTCCTGATCCTGGTGAACAAACAGAGCGGTGAACGGATCAATGATCCGGCACTGGATGTCATCCGTGACAAAATCGTGGTGAACTACGAGCTCAACACGGTGCTTGTCTCGCTATCCAACAAAAAGAGGTTTGTTTCGCTCACGGCGCGCCCGGTAAAGGATGATAAAAACGAGATGATCGGTGTCTCAATCCATATCCGGGAAAAAACACCGACTGAAATCAAGATGGCAGAGAAGATCTGAGCCGGTGTATCGTATCCTGCCGATACTCCCCGGGGAAAGGACGGTACCCTCAGTTCTTTGTTCTCTTTTTAAAGAGGGCTTTTGAGAACCGTTCGATAAATCCCTCGCGGCTTTTTGCCGGGAGTATATCGTCAGTATACGCTACTCCGATTAGGTCAGACGCGATCTTCTTTATTGCTTTCGAGGCAGCAGAATCCGGGTATCTTATTACAATGGGGGTACGTCCTGCCGCCGCTTTCCTCACATTGGGATCCTCCGGGATTATCCCGATGACTTTTACCCCGAGGACTTTTTCCATTTTCGCGGTGATAGCCTCGCTCGTGTCTGGATCCACACGGTTGACGATGGATCCAAGGACATGCCCCCCAACCACTTCCGTGAGGATCTTGGTCTTTAAGGCATCCACAATTGAGGATAACTCCGGGTTAACGACAAGGATCACCTCATCAGCAACGGCGAGAGGGACTACTCCGTCCTTGCTGATGCCCGCGGGCGCATCAATCAGTAAATAGTCACACCGTTTGACAATCTCAGAAAGGACATCGCGTATCTTATCCGGATCGGCCTGCTGGAATCCCTGGAGGGAGATCCCGCTGGGAATTACTTTTAATCCGGCCGGCCCGTTGTAGATCCCTTCATCAATGGTATTTTTCCCGGCAAGGACTTCATGCAGGGTGACCGGTGCGTCCTGGAGCCCGAGGATCAGGCCGACATTTGCCATGCCGATGTCTGCATCCATCAGGTACGTTTCTTTCCCCAGCTGGGCAAGCATGGTCCCCAGATTGACGGAAACGGTGGTTTTCCCGGTACCGCCTTTCCCGGATGCGATTGTGTAAACCCTGACCATCAAACACCTGTCAGCCTGGACGATATTTATCTCCTATATAATGGTAAATGAACGATGGTATTCGTATCTTTCATATCCGTGTTACATCCACCACTTTAAAATAGCTTTTGTCTCATGCACGATCACCTGTTCCGGGACACCGGTACCGCTTTTGGGGTTTTTTACTATCAGGACCAGTGACGATCCCTTGTGTTCCATATCATATATCCCAACCCCTTCGGATTGCCTCCCGGGAGAGTCCCGGTGGATGCCACAATACCGGGCGATTTCATCCTCTTCCGGTGATCGGCCGGAGGATGCGATCAGGAGCCCGTCTGCTGTTGCAAGCGTGACCTCATCGAGAGAGTATTTTTTTGCAAGTGCACACAGGCTCTGGGAAAGGCTGGTCGTACCTTTGAGAGAACCCCCATCATCGTTGCTGGCATAAGCGGGGGATACCGGACCTGGTGATCCGGTCGGATCCTGCACCGGTACCTGCATCTGCCGGGCGAGGGGCGGTTCATAAGAGGGCTCGGGTATTCTAGGGAGTCTTTTCTCTTGTACTGCCGCCCGGGATCGGAGTAAAAGCCCTGCTGCAATAATCCCTCCGGCAAGTACGATCCCCCCGGCAAGATAGAGGATACTTTCGTCTATATCCGTAATCAGGGAAATAGGACATCACCCGTCACTCTGAATCCCGTTCCATCAGGTGCTCAAGGTCAAGATCCTTTACCAGGGTTTTACAGTCTGCCCTGAGTTTACCGGTCACTTCTTCAATATCCATGGAATCGAAGAGGTCCTCATTATCTCCAGACGATGTTGGCAGGGTGGAGCTACTTTCATATAGTCCCTGATCGGCACGAGGTGTCCGGATCAAAGGCTGCGGCTCCAATGGCTTTTTTTGGCCGGCAGGTATATTGCGAACTCTTCCTGGGATTGGTGCGGGAACAATATCCGGTAGTGTACCGGGGGATGACGGGTGCACCCGCGGTAATGCGGTCTTTTTTGTGTCCGGTGCTGCAAGCCGGGTTATCCGTATTTGTTCTGCCGTGTTAAATTCGAGTGACAACCGAATCTGAACCTCATCGAACGACGAGATAGCCGCATCGATCATCTCATCTGCAAAGGAATACCGTATATTTTCGAGGGCTGCATCCCCCTTCCAGGTGCCGTATTCAGCAAGGACACAGTCTCCAGCCCGTATTACAAGAGTGCATACTTCATCATGGCAGGAAATACAGCAGATCCCGGAAAACCGGTTTTGTTGTAGTTCTAATAGAACATCTCCGGTTTTCCGGTTCTTTTTGATCTCCCGGAATGTTCCGCGGGGAAGTTGCATATTCCCTCTAATGTTCCCTGGCCACTATATACTTTCTTTACGTATATGCGGCAGAGGACCTGTCTCACGCGGGTAAACCCGCATATCCCCAGCCCTCTTCCCACGTATTCGCTCATAAAACCAATGTTTAATAAGAAAAAGCAAGAATGAGTCATTTATATATGGTGAAGTCATGCTCAAGCCGTTGTTAGAGGAATTTTTAAGAGTGGAAGGTGTATCCGCTGCAGTTGTCGTGGGAAGAGATGGTTTTGTCATTGAAAGTGCTGTGTCCGGGAAAGTGGATATCGAGGCACTGGGTGCAATGGCTTCAACGGGCCTTGGGACTTCTGAGGCCATGGGAAAGACCCTTGGGAAAGGTGAACTTTCCCAGATGCTTGTCGAACTTGAGAAGGGACCTATTCTCCTTGCCCCCCTGTCCGCAGATGAACTGATCGCACTTGTTGCAGATACAACGGCAAATATTGGTAGGATTCGTTACGAACTCAAGAAGAATAAGGAACGCATCATTGCAGCGTTATAACCTTGTTCTGACTATCCCGGCGTTATGAAGTTACCCGAAGGTACCGGGGGACGGGTTCTTACCCCTCCCCACAAAGAAGGGATGATCCAGGAACTGAAGGTTTTTACCGGGGCCATTGAGATCGATTCCGATAAGGGACGCGGATTCATTCTCGCGAGAAACGGGGAACTGATTGCGGCATACTATACGAACCGGCATGATACCTGGAAGGGGAAGCCTGCAGCGCAGTATCTTTTAGGGGATGCTGATACGGAAGAGGAAAATCTCCGGAAGAATCTTATCCTGAGAGCCTACGGCTCCGGGGATTTTGCCGAGGCACTGGCATTATGTGCGCAGGGAGGACTCCTTATAGATCCTGAATATGAGACAGGGAATACTGTACCCGAAAAGAAAGGACCTGACACCTCCCGACAATTTCCCTCATCCCTGAACGAAACACAGCTTGCAAAGATTGCCTCGCAGCCAGGTGTCCTTGCAGTATCCGCATTTTATGAAGGATTTCCCGTTCTGTCGCTTGGTGAGGCGGATTTCGAGCATGTAGCCGCACTGGCAGAAGACTTTCTCCGGGCAGGATCGCGGATCGCCGCAGATATGCACCTCGGACCGGCCGAACAGCTGATCCTTGAAACCGCAGAGAAAAAAGTGATCATTGCCCCCTGCGGCGATCTCTTCATCTGTGTTATTGCCCGGGCCGACGTCCAGCTGGGGCTTTTGCGGGTGGCAATCCGGAGCCTCCAGAGCGAGGGGATTACCGTATGATCGTAAGAGGAGAACCGGATAAACAGTGATAACCTGACGGTTGTAATCCAGAGGATAGATATAGTCAGAGATAAAAAGGATTTTTAAATGCAGGGGAGCCGGGATGTGTCACGGGGAGGATGGTCGGGTTGACATCAGAGGATGAAGATAAAGAGACCGATATTGGCGCCCTCTTAAAAAAAATCCGCGAAGCCAGTACACCCAAAGAGAACCCGGCTTCCCTGTCAGGAACGCAGCCTGGAACTTCCCCGGAGGAAACAGAAACCGGCCTTTCGGAAGACGATGCCCTTTTTGAGGATCTCCCGGACAAGGAACCTCACCTCCCGGGTCAGGATTTGAGGGGCAAAGATGTACGGGCGGTTTTAGGCAAATTTCTTGCACAAACGGGGGCTGCACCACAACCGGTCTCCCTTCAAAAGGAAGGGAAAACACCCCTTCCACCCCCGGATCCAGGTGCGCTGGCAGAACCTGTTGTTGAAATCATCGATGAAGACCCCCATACCCACGGGGCTGCGTCATTTTTTAAGAAGAGAAAAGTCTCCTTAAAAGAGGATGGTTCCGACTCCCCGACAGCAGAACCGGAAGCCGGCGACCGGGTAATATCCGTTGATCAGATCACGGAAATTTCCGGCCTGATCCTCCCGAAAGGCGCCACATTCCATATCGATGAGATAAACCTTCACGGCGGTTTTAATGCCTTTGAAAAGACCGGCACCGTCACCCTCCCCCCGGAACTTGCGGATATATGGAAGCGGGAATTCTCAACTGCGGGTTTCAAGGATCTCGAATCTGAGTTGGTTTCGGACCCGGACTCCCTTGCAAAGGCACCGGTGAAAAAATCCGGGCTATCGTCCCTTTTTGGCGTCGTGCATACCGCTCCCGAAGAGTACAATGCCTCCATTCACGGGCCGCTTGTGGATCTGACCTTTGAACCGGGACCCGGAATCGAGGAGATGGAGATGTACCCGGTCAATGAACCGTTTGCCTACGTGCGGGTGATCTACGATCATGCAACCCATGAATATACCTACCAGGTGATCGAGCCGGTCCTGTCCGACCCGGAAAAAGATCTCCTCGCCGAGCTCAAGGAACGGCTCTTTGAAACCCTCGATATCAACACCAAGGATATCTCAAAAGAAGAGGCACAGAGCAAGCTCCGTGCCACCGCCGACGACATCCTGGCAGACTACGGTATCCGGCTCAGCCCGGTCCAGCGCGAGAAGATCCTCTATAACATGCACAAGGAGTTTTTGGGGGACGGCCTGATCGATGCAATTATGCACGACAAATATATCGAGGATATCTCGTGCGACGGTGTGGACACGCCCATTTTTGCGTTCCATTCCAGTTACGAATCCATGAAGACGACGCTGATGTACAATAACGCCGTGGAACTCGACTCGTTTGTCACGAAACTTGCCCAGCGTGCAGGGAAGTACATCTCCATTGCCGAACCCATCCTTGATGCTACCATGACCGACGGGTCGCGTATCCAGATGACGCTCGGGCAGGAGGTCACCGCCCATGGCTCGACCTTTACGATCCGTAAGTTCAAGGATGAACCTATCACCCCGACCGATCTCATCGAGTGGCACACATTTGCCCCGCTCTCCCTCGCCTATATCTGGCTGGCGGTCGAGAACGGTAAATCGGCCATCTTTGCCGGGGGAACTGCTTCGGGAAAGACCACCTCGTTAAACGCGATCTCGCTTTTTATCCCGCCGATGGCAAAGATTGTCAGCCTCGAAGATACGCGGGAAGTAAAACTCCCCCATCCCAACTGGATCCCGAGCGTGACCCGGGACTCGTTCGATACCTCGGGCCGCGGGGAGATCAACATGTACGAGCTCCTGCGTGCCGCCATGCGTCAGCGGCCGGAATACATTATCGTGGGGGAAGTCCGTGGCAAGGAGTGCCAGACGCTCTTCCAGGCAATGAGCACCGGTCACGTTACGTACTCCACCATCCATGCCGATTCGGTTGCAAGCGTTGTGCACCGTATCGAGAATCCACCGATGGATGTCCCGCGGAACATGCTCTCTGCGCTCGATATCGTCTGCATCCAGGTACAGGCCCGGATGGGCGGGAAACGGATCCGCCGGAACAAGCAGATCGTCGAGATCCTTGATATCGATCCCCGGACAAACGAACTGATCACCAACGAGGTCTTCCGATGGAAATCGGCAACAGACGAGATTGCCTATTCCGGGAAGTCCTACATCCTTGAAGAGATCATGGAGGCCCGGGGCTGGAACGAGAACCGGATGCGGGAAGAACTCAAGCGCCGGCAGGAGGTTCTTGAATGGATGCGTATCAAGAAGATCCGCCATTACAAGGATGTAGCCAAGATCCTGATCTCGTATTACCGGGAACCGGAAGTCATCATCGAACGGGTGAGAATGGAGTTGTATGAATAGTTTCGAACGGTTCTGTTTCAACCTTCTCGGGATGCGGATGAAGGCACGGAGAGGAGACTATGCCCAGCTCAGAAACGACCTGCTCTCCGCCCGGCTCAGGACCCCGTTTGAAGTCTATACCTCAACCGCAATTGTCAGTTCTATTATCGCGGGACTGGTCTCTGCCATCTGTCTTGGCCTGCTAACCTGGGTCTTAAAACTCCCTAATCTCATCCATTACAAGGGCGAAGTGCCCTCAGTGATGCTCTTTCTCAACCAGTACGGGCTCATCCTCGGGACACTCTTTGTATTTGTCTTCTCGCTCCTTGTTTTCGGGGGAATGACCTACGTGGTCTTTTTGGCCTATCCTTCCATGGTGGCGGGGAACCGGCGCAGGAATATCGACGCAACCCTCCCGTATGCCATCAACTATATCACCTCCATGTCCACGGCCGGGATCACCCCGGCGGAGATCTTCCGCCTGCTGGGTGACAGCCCGATCTATGGGGAAAGTGCAGCCGAAGCACGGTATGTCGCCCGTGAGATTGATATCTTTGGGAGGGATCTTATCGATGCGCTCAGGATAGTCTCCGCAAGTACCCCCTCCCACCGGATGAAGGAGTTCTTGCAGGGTGCCATGGCCAGCATATCGAGCGGGGGAAACCTTACGGAATATTTCCGTACCAAGGCAAACCAATACGCGCTGGAGAACCGCCAGACACAAAAAGTGTTCCTGGATACCTTAGCGCTCATTGCCGAATCCTATGTCACTGCAATGGTGGCAGGAACCCTGTTTTTGATCATCCTCCAGTCCATTATGTCCGTTATCGGGGGGGATTCCAAGCCGCTCTTTCTCTATGTTGTCATCTACCTGATGATCCCCTTTGGGACGTCGATGTTTATTATCATGATCAGTTCCATGACCCCGGAGACCTGATATGGCGATCAAAGATACCTTCACGGGACTGTTAGGACAGAAAAAGGACCGGTCTGCCCGCCCCCCTGAAACGGGCTCGACGGAGATAGCGGATGTGCCGGAAGACGAGCTCACTGCCATATCCGGCAGACTGGATGCCGAACGGAAAAGTCGGGAAGGATTTGGCAGGTTCCTCAAGCATCCTGTCAGGGTGCTCACAGAAAAACCAGAGAACATCCTTGTGGTCTGTCTCCCCCTGTCCATGATCGTTTTTTTCGGGGGTTTTATCTCCATGGTGCAGGTGTACGGCATCAAGGTTCTCTTTACCTCGACGGTGATCGATGATTTTGCCGTTCTTGCAATCCTTATCTCGATTGTCCCGGTAGCAGTCCTGGATTTCCGGGAACAGAGCCGGAAAAAGAACCTTGAGGAAGCGCTTCCGAATTTCTTCCGCGATCTTGCCGGTATGAACGATTCCGGGATGACCCTACCGAACGCCGTTCACCTGGTTGCCAATGCAGAGTATGGCGCCCTCACACCCCATATCCGGAAACTGGACAACGAGATGTCGTGGGGAGTCGGGTTTGTCGAGGCCATGTACCGGTTCGGGCGAAACCTTGGCACCCCCCTTGCCGATAGGAGTGTCGATCTTATCGCCAAGGCGAGCAAGGCTGGCGGCGATATCAGCGAGGTGCTGCGGGCAGCGGCAAATGATACGTTCGAAACGGTGAACCTTGCCCAGGAACGCCGCAATAATATGCTGATCTACGTGATCATCGTCCTTGTCTCATGGGCGGTGTTCATGTTTGTTATTGCCATCCTTGTCAGCACGTTTTTAAGCACGATGGCTACGGCAGGTGCGGCGGCACAGGCGACCGGAGCGAGCAGCAAGTTCATGGCCCGGGTGGATCTTCCCGCGTACAAACGCTTGTTCTGCCATGCGGCGATGATCCAGGGCGTCTTCTCCGGCCTGTGTGCCGGGCAGATGGGCGAGGGACGGGTTGTTGCCGGTCTGAAGTATTCCGCCATTATGCTCGTCATCTCATGGGTTGTCTTCCGGTTCTTTATCTGATTATCATACCCTGGGGTATCCGGTCAATTAACCTCCCTTTAGGGGAGACTCCCTCCCCGCAAACCTCCTGAACGGAGTACTGTATAAAAACCGGGAAGGTCTGGAGTACAGGAGAATTTAGAAACAGGGAAAAAAGGAAATTGATTAGGAAATATTTTCCGTGCTGTATCCCTTGAGGGAGAGGAGCTCTTTTACCCGATCGCGGTGATTGCCCTGCAATTCAATGGAATTGCCCTTTACCGTACCGCCACAGGCGAGTTTTCCTTTCATGAATTTGGATAAGTCTTCGAGATCAATGTCGGTCGGATCGAGGCCCTCAATCACGGTCACTTCTTTCCCGTACCGGCGTTTGTTTACTTTTACATTGATCCGCTGCTGTTCCTTTGCAACCTCCTCGCAGATACATAATTCCCTGGGAAGTCCACACGTCGGGCAAATGCCACCAATCATTACAGCTATTTTTAAGTTCTGGTTATTTATTACTTGGCATTGTCCGGGCAAAATCCGGTTGAGTATACACGATTTGCCCGCGATTCTGACACGTATCTGTTTTATGTGCTGCACGTCCAATGACTTTTACTAATGTCGCTCATGGTTGTCGGGACCTCGTCCCACGTGGGAAAGAGCGTAACCGTTGCCGCACTCTGCCGGTGCCTGCTCCGCCGCGGTTTCCGGGTAGCGCCGTTCAAGTCCCAGAACATGAGCCTCAACTCCTTTGTCACTGCGGACGGAGGGGAGATCGGGATGGCACAGGCCATGCAGGCATGGGCCGCCCGGCTTGCCCCAACCACAGATATGAACCCGGTCCTGCTCAAGCCAAAGGGAGACTGCGTTTCGCAGGTCGTGCTGTTCGGTCACCCTTACAAGGATGTCCCTATTGGAGAATACTATAAAGAGACCCCCTGCCTTCTCGATGAGGCGGTCGCAGCGTTCCGGAGGCTCGAAGCGGAATACGGACAGGTCGTAGTTGAGGGGGCAGGAGGAGCAGCGGAGATCAATCTCTATGACCGCGATATCGCCAACACCCTGCTTGCAGAGAGGCTTCGGCTCCCCATAATCCTCGTTGCCGACATTGAGCGGGGGGGTGTCTTTGCCCAGATCTACGGGACGATAAAGCTCCTGCCGGAGACCGTCAGGCCGCTTGTAAAAGGGATCATTATCAACAAGTTCTGCGGCGATCCCGCGATCTTTGCTTCGGGAATATCCAAGATCGAGGAGTTTACGGGTCTTCCGGTCTTTGGCGTTGTTCCGTATTTTTCCCTTTCGCTCCCGAGCGAGGACTCCCTTTCAATAGGGGATAAATCCCAAAAGAATTTCCCGGTCCGTATTGCCGTGATCCGTCTGCCCCATATTGCTAACTTCACGGATTTCGAACTTCTCGAACAGTATGCATCGGTCGAGTATGTTCCCTGCGACGCAGCAATCGGGGGTTATGATGCCGTCATCATTCCCGGCACCAAGAATACCGTCGACGATCTTGCCGCGCTTAAAAAAGTGGGGATGGACCGTAGGATCATTGCCGTGCGGGAAAAGGGGATACCGGTGATTGGCATCTGTGGGGGCTACCAGATGCTCGGGACAACCCTGGTTGACGATGGATTCGAATCGGCGGCAGGAACCTACCCGGGCTTGGGCCTCCTCGACTGTGTCACGCGGTTTGCCTCGTATTCCAAGAACACCCTCCAGGTACAACGCGAAGCCTGTAAGGCAGGGCCGATCCTGTCCGGGATGGGTACCGTGACCGGGTACGAGATCCACATGGGCTTGACAGGAGAAGGTACGGATCGCGAGGCATTTTGTGGCGACGGGAGAGTCAGTCCGGACGGTCTCGTCTTCGGGACCTACATGCACGGGCTCTTTCTCAACCCCTCTGCGGTCAATGCCCTCCTTTCCTATCTTTTTGCAAAAAAAGGACTTCCCTATATACCGGTCGGTGCAGCCGGCAGCGATCCGTACGACGACCTGGCAGATATCTACGAACAGAACGTTGACATGGATGCCATCGTCTCACTGATCCGGTAACTGCCGATAGACCCGGTATCCGCGATCAGCCGATGATATCTGCAATATTATGGAACCCCTCGCCCTGCCGGTCTGCACACCGGACTGCCTGAACAATCGAGAGATCGACCTCACCGGTCACCTGGCATTTTACACAGTAGGCAAGCGAGGGGGATTTTACATACTTTCCCTTAATCTTAAATTCACGGCAGTGGATGCAGAGCCGGCAGTGGGCAACCGGCTCCCGTTTTTCCGGGAGGCACTGGACGGTGCCGTTGTTTACCTCAAGTTCGCGGTTTGTATCGGATTCCATCAGGACTTCCCCTCTTTATTTCATAGGTTGAAGGGCACTATACTTAAAGCAATTCAGCGCTAAAATTACCTCCCATGAAGGTGTGTATCATGTGCGGGGGGGAAGGAACGCGCCTCCGCCCCCTCACATTCGAACGCCCAAAGCCCTGCATCCCGATTGTCAACCGGCCGTCAATCCAGCACCTGGTCTCCCATCTTTCCAACCTGGGATTTCGCGAAGTGGTGATGACGCTCGGGTACAAGGGGCAGGATATCGAGAACGCCCTGGGCGACGGGTCGCTCTTTGGTGTTGATATCACGTACGTCCACGAGAAGACCAAGCTCGGGACCGCCGGCAGTGTCAGGAACGCGAAAAAGTACCTCGACGGGCAGGACTTCCTCGTGGTCGGGGGCGATCATGTCACCGATCTCAATGTCCTTGAATTCTACCGGTTCCACCGGACCGAGAAGGCCATCACGTCCATAGGTCTCATCTCGATCGATGATCCCGGCGAGTATGGTATTGCCGAGATAGATGTCAACTACGAGATTAAAAGGTTCAAGGAGAAACCTGCCCCGGGAGAGATCTTCTCCAACCTCGCAAGCACGGGGATGTACGTCTGCAAGCCCGAGGTCTTCGACTATATCCCCGCAGGAAAGAAGTTCGATTTTGCCCGCGACCTCTTCCCGCACTTAATGGAGGATGGGAAGGCCCTCAAAGGGTGGCTTGCCCGCGGGAACTGGACCGATGTCGGCAGCCCCCACTCGCTCCGCCAGGCAGAACGGTGGAAGCTCCAGGATATCATGACCACGGATATCATCGGAGACCTCTCCATGCATGGTGCTCATGTGCAGGGACCGGTACAGCTTGGGGATTCCATCACGCTCGGGAAGAACACACGGGTGATCGGGCCGGTGGCGATCGGCTCCGGGACAACGATAGGAAACAATGTCCTGATCGGCCCCTATACGAGCATCGGGGAGCGATGTATAATCCGGAATAATGCGAAGATCTTCTCATCATCACTGTACAACCGTGCCGTGATCGGATCCAATACCACCATCTCGGGCAGCATCATCGACAACGATACCCATGTCGGCGAAGGGTGCAGCATCGAGAACGATACGGTGATCGGCCCCCGGGTCGTCCTGCGTGACCGTGTGGTCGTTCACTCAAAGACCCGGGTCTGGCCCGAAGTCGTTGTCTGCGACGATACCGTGGTAAAAGAGCATATCTTAAACGATAAGTTCGATCTCCGGTGCGAGGGATCGTAAAAACTTTTTTTTATGGCCGCTTCACCAGCCGGTGCGTGATCGCTACCAGCGGGTGGCGGGCATAGTCCAGTACCTGCACATCGTCAAGCGTTTTTAAGTTCATCGTGTTTGCCGTACGCTCCATCCCGAGCTCGATATCCTCGTTTATCTCAATGATGTAGGCATCAAGCGCGGTGATCCCGAGGCGTTTTGCCGCTACTGCCCGGTGATGGCCGTCCACAAGGATGATCCTTCCCGGGCGCCGAACAACGATGATGGGTTCGGCAAGCCCCTTTTTGATCTCGTAGATTCGCCCTTCGAGTTCGTCCTCGTAGATCTTGGACTGGGTCGGGAGAAGGTCCTTTACGGGTACGATACCCCGGTTCAGGGTAGGGTCGACACCGTAAAGCTTCTTTAGGGTTGTTATGAAATTGAACACTTTCTCCGGGGAGACATGCTCGATCTGCGACCGGATCACATCGGAGTTCGAGATGATCCCGAGGAGATGGTTCTTCTCGTCAACGACCGGGAGTTTCTGGATCCCGCTCCGGAAGATCACCCGTGCGGCATCGGTGATGTCCATCTCGGGATCGGCAACGATCAGTTCGCCGGACATTGCCTGTTCTATAGTCTCGCCGGGCCTGACAAAGAGAAGGTCGCGGGCGGCGATATACCCGACAACTTTATCGCCGTCAACAACGGGGAACCCGTCGTGTTTGGTCTGCTGGATCTTCTCGATCACCGACTCGACCGTACCGTGGAGATCGACGCTGACGACATCATAGGTCATATAGTCCTTGACCTTTTTCTTGTCCATCAGTACAGATTCCGGCGCGTATTACTTTAAAGGGATCGGTAAAACCGGGTGCCCGTGGAAATTACCTTCGGTTTCCTCTCGCGCTCCAAAGCCGGTAGAGGAGGACACACTTGTGGCGACGTCCCCTCACGGAGTTCCCATAAAAACCGGTTTTTTTCACTGTCCTTTGGTATTTCTGCCGGGTGTAGTCTTCAGAATAGTTTATGACCGTTTGGCATGGACATAATAAGGAGGATTGTAGGAATGGGCACGAAAAAGCAGGATGAAAAATCAAGAAAACTCTGGATAAAAATACTTGCCGTCGGGATCTGCGTGGTCTTTGCTGCAATGATGATAATCTCTGCCATGGGATCGAGCTGGATCTCGTCCCTTGCAGTGGTAAAACCCGGTGATGTCACCGTTGTGGATTATACCCTTAAAGATGCACACGGGAACCCTCTTGTTACCACGGATGCCACAGTGTATAAGAATGCGATCAGTTCCGGTTCGAATATCTTATACTCAAAGCAGCTTACCGTGACCGCGAACCAGTCTGCGACAACATCCGTGTATCCGGTCCAGGTTTACAGCGAAGGGACCGGCTGGTCCACCCAGTTTGCCCTGTTTGCGAACGAATACGATGCAATAAGCAATGGTATTGTCGGGATGAGGGTGAACAGCCAGAAATCGATCCCCTTAACCGAGAACAAGCCCATGACCCAGGTCTGGACGGCAGACCAGCTTGAAGCGCATAAGGTCAACTTCTCTGCCATGAAAGTTGGCAGTGTCCTTGCCCTCGGGGTCTCCTCGAATCCTGAAGCGGAATACAGCAATTCCACGAGCGACTATTACATGCGCCTTGGCGAAGTAACCAACAAGACCGCTGACGATATCACTATTGATTTCTCGTATCCCACGGTCGATGTAACTGTCACTTCCCTCAATAAGGCCTCGTCCTGAGCTTACTTCAGGATAAACCAATCTTTTTTTAGGCAGCCCTTGTGCAAAGATAGCTTTGCTGCTTTACCCGGCGGATAACCGGTACGGTCCGTTTTTTTTCGTTGCCTGCACATACCTGCACCCAGCGGGATCCCATCAGCCCCTGCGCCGGTTATTATGGAAAAACCAAAACGATTCCTTTAAAAAAAAGCAAAATTCCCGAATAAAAGGGGACCGGGTCAGGGAATTTTACCCCTTGACGCCGTAGATCCGTTTTATCCGGTGGGCCACGGTCTTCCAGGTATCTTTCCGCATCAGGGGCCCGTCGCGCAGCTTGATATGGGAGATGACAAAGCGTTTCCCGTCAACAATATACTTTTCACCGACAACGAACTCCTCCTCACCATCGCACTCCTTGTACAGCGGAATCGTCTTTCTCCCGTCGTGGATGGAGATCTTAACGACAACCCTGTCAATGGTCCGGGTCCAGAGGGTGGTGATATCCTTAACCTTTGCCCGCTGCGGGCGCTTCTCCCCGCATTCGATGGAGGTGACTTCGACCCCGTAGGCATCGTCCCCGCTTTCGGCAACAAGGTGGTCGTCCACGGAGCACTCGTCGTCAGGATCGAACTCGATGCTGCCGGTGATCGACGCTCCTTCCCGGGAGATGATGGTTTTTATGACAAGCGGCTTTTGCTCTTTCTCTTTGGGGATATGGTGGTGGTGCCCGCAGGCAGTACACCTGACAAGGAGGTCACGGGATTCACTTAAGACCTCGTGCTCGGTCTCCTCGTTGCACACGGGACATAAAACGGTGATAAACATTAAAATATGAATGGCACCCTCACATGATAAAACATGGAGGCACGGGAAACCATTGTATGCCGGGGTCACCCGCTCGTGCTGGGTACCCACCCGACAACGTTCGAAGTGACCTGCGAGGAGCACCTCACCGAGAACGGCAACTGCATCATCGGGGTCGGTGCCGACAAGGGCTGTGCCGGGCTCTCACCGGAATTTAAGGAGTGCCTCGCCCACGACGATGCCCTGCTCGTGACCCGGCTTCGTGCCGATGGGGTCGAAGCAGAGATCCGGTCAAAGGGAGCCCCGGGTCTCCTGCTCAATCACCCGACAGACATGGTCTGGCGCCGGAGCACGTTTACCTGCGGGCGGACGATCGGGATCTGCTCCGATCAGGTCGCCGTATCCCTGCCCCGCGAGCTGATCGATGCACTTAAAGGTGGTGCGGAGATGATCGTAACCCTGACCGTTACGCGTCCCGGCTGAGGGTTGTGATCTTTTCTTCTGCTCCGGCAAGCAGGGTCTCGCACTGTTTTACCAGCGCCGCGCCCTGCTCGTAGAGTTTCATGCTCTCGTCAAGGCTCGTAGAACCGTCTTCGATCTTCGCAATGATCTGGCGTAGCTGTTCGATCTTTTCTTCATAGGTTTCCGTCATGGTCCACACGCTCCACAATCACCCGGCTCCTGCCATCTGAAAACCTCAGGGAGAGCCGGTCTTCTGTCTTGAGGGCATCCACGGAAGTAACGAGGACGCCATCCTTTTCTGCCACACAGTAGCCCCGGGCAAGGAGCGCTTTCGGGCTCCTTCCCTCAAGCGCCGTCCGCAGGCCGGCAAGCACCAGCCGTTCGCGCTCGCACCGGGTGGCAAACGCCCGCTCCAGCCGTTCGGCAAGATCGGCCGTGGCCTGCCGTTTCTCTTCGATCTTCTTCGCGAACCGCTGCGGGCGGAGCCGGTCTTTGAGCCCGGTAAGATCGTCCTGTGCCCGCGCAACCTTTGCAAGCAGCGCCGCGCCCAGCTGCCCTTTCAGCTCCCGGAGCGCGAGCCGGAGATCTTTCCTGTCCGGCACCACGAGCTCTGCTGCAGCAGACGGCGTGGGCGCCCGGATATCCGCTGCCAGATCGGCGAGCGTAACATCCACCTCATGGCCGACCGCCGAGACCACCGGCACCGGGCAGGCTACGATCGCCCGCACAACATCGGGGTGGTTAAAGGGGAAGAGGTCCTCGAAACTTCCCCCGCCCCTGGCAACGATCACCACATCCACGTGCCCTGCAACGCGTTCGATCGCCCGGGCGATCTCGCTGTGCGCAGTCTCGCCCTGCACTGCGGTCGGGGAAATAACAATCTCCACCGGGTAGCGGCGGGCAATTACGGTCCGGATATCATGAATCACCGCCCCGGTCTCCGATGTCACGACCCCCACCCGTGCGGGAAAGGCCGGGAGTTCCCGTTTCCGTTCGGTTGCAAAACAGCCTTCCGCTGCGAGCTCCTTCTTCCACCGTTCCACAAGGAGATACTTCTCCCCGGCCCCACCCCGGGTCATCGATTTTACCTGCATCTGGTAGGTCCCGTGGGGTGCATAGACCCGGACCGAGCCGGTGATCGTCACTTCCATGCCGTCCTCCGGCTCGAAAAGGAGCCGGTCGGCGTCCGACCGCCACATGACGCACTTGATCACCGCTGCCGTGCTCCCCCCGCCCTTCTCCGAGAGAGAAAAATAGAGATGGCCCCGGGAATGGTGCTTGAAGTTGGTAACCTCCCCCAGAACCCTGATATCCTGGAGATCCGGGCTGTCAAGAAGGGCCTCGATCCTGGCGGATACCTCGGCTACCGTGAGCGGAGTATCCCGAAGAGCCGGTGCAGAGGATTTTGGCGGCTCTTTCTCGGGCTCGTCGCGGTAGAACCAGTCCATGAAGGAAATATTATGCGTTATACCGTTTATCAATTAGTATCATGACTGCCTTCGGCGTTTCGAGCATGTTCTTCCATGAGTACACCTCACAAGAGATCTTCTCGTTTGCCGCACAGGCAGGCCTTGACGGGGTGGAATACTGGCTGGAGACGCCTCACTTCTGGCTTCGCGATCTCCCTGCAGGGGAAGTGATCGCTGCACAAAAAGCCCATCCCGAAATCCCTGCGCTCACCGTCCATACTCCGGTTCTCGACCTGAACCCCTGCTCGATCAATCCCGATGTTGCCGAGGTCTCGGTCGCATGGGCGGTACGGTCCCTTGAAGTGGCGCAGGTGCTCGGGGCGACCGTGCTTACCGTCCACCCCGGCCGGAGAACGGCAAAACGCCCCCCGGGCACTGCGGACTATGCACGGTTCGATCACTATATCGGGACGCTCCGTGAGGCAGCACGCACAAGTCCGGTCACGGTAGCGATAGAGAACATGGAACCCGCGGTCAACTCCCTGATCTGCACCCCTGAACGGATGCGGGAGGTGCTCGACAGTGAACCCTGGCTGAAGTTCACGCTCGATACTTCCCACGCCCTTGCGGCATCGGAGGGGACCGTGATGGAGTATATCGACCTCTGCGGCGACCGGCTCGCAAACGTCCATATCAGCAGGGTGGAGCAGGGAAAGCTCCACTTCCCCTTAGATGCCAGCCCGGTCATCGGCAGGATCCTCGGGGCGCTCCGCGACCGCCGGTACGCAGGGGCCCTCATGCTGGAGATCGACGATCTCAATTTCGGACGGACCGTGACCGCTCCCGAAAAGATAGCCGTACTCTCCCGGGACAATGCATTCATGCGGGCATGCATGGCCCTGTAAAAATAGACCGCCTGACACTATCCGTTGGTTTTATTAAATCACATCTCCCATAACTTCACTACCAAGAACTATTATGAACCAAGGAACCTGGCGTGTTTTTGCACGGCGTGAAAGAGGATGATTGAGGACTTTTTTTATCTCGTGCTCTTTGTCATCTGTGTCGTGCTTTCTGCTTTTTTTTCAAGCTCGGAAGTCGCCCTGATATCGATCACGAAAGCGAAGGTCAGGACACTTGTAAACGACAACAGACCCGGAGCAGCAGCTCTCGCAAAGCTCAAGGAGAACCCGGATCACTTCCTGATCACCATCCTCATCGGGAACACTGTTGTCAACATCGCCGCCGCATCCATTGCGACCGCGATCGCGATCAACGTCTTTGGGAACATCGGTGTCGGGATCGCGACCGGGGTGGTCACGATCGTCCTTTTGATGTTTGGCGAGATCGGCCCCAAGATCTATGCGTCCCGTGCCTCGGATACCTTCCCCCGGACCGTAGCGCCCATCATTCTTGCCCTGTCCCGTGTTCTTTCCCCGATCATCTGGGCCATCCAGAAGGTCTACCCTTCGCGCGGTATGGGAAAGGAATCGACCGAGCCGGCCGTAACCGAAGAGGAGATCAAGGAATGGATCGATGTGGGGAAAGAGGAGGGTACGATCGAGCAGGACGAAAAGGAGATGCTCTACTCGGTCCTCGAATTCGGGGACACCACTGCCCGCGAGATCATGACGCCCCGGGTCGATGTGATCGCCATGGAAGATACGACCACGGCGAACGAGGCGATCCGGGTCTTCAGTGAGACCGGCTTCTCCCGGATTCCTGTCTACCACGAGCAGATCGATAACATCACCGGGGTCTTGAACGTCAAGGACGTCTTCTCTGCCATGGCCTCGAAGAGGAAAGACCTCGCGATCACGGAGATCATGTACGACCCGACCTTTGTCCCCGAGACAAAGAAGATCGACGATCTCTTAAAGGAGCTCCAGGTCCACCGGGTGCAGATCGCGATCGTCATCGACGAGTACAGCAGCTTTGTCGGGATCGTGACGGTCGAGGACATCCTTGAAGAGCTCGTCGGAGACATCATGGACGAGTACGATAAGGAAGAGCCGGACGTCCAGACGATCTCCGAAGGGGTCTATGTGCTTGACGCCCAGATGTGGGTGGACGACATCAACGAGGACTTGCATGTCGGGCTTCCCACGAGCGAGGCGTACGAGACGGTCGGCGGCCTCTTGATCGACCGGCTCGGCCACATCCCCCAGCACCCCGGCGAGAAGGTTGTGATCGAGGCCGGCAGGATCACCCTTGTGGTCATGCAGATGCATGGCCGGCGGATCGTGAAGATCAAGTGCGTGGTGCGTCAACCGGTGGATAAGGACGAGCCTGCTATGGAGCGGTGAGGATCCTATGGCAAAGCGGATCGTTGTTGTCGTATCTGGACGGGGATCGAACTTCCAGGCCATCGTCGGGGCGCTCCAGAGGGGGGCAATCCCTGCCGAATGTGTGGCGCTTGTCACCGACAACCCCGGGGCCTATGCTATCGAGCGGGCGCAGGCTGCCGGGATCCCGGTCGTCGTCGTGGATTACGGTGCATATGCGACCCGGGAGCTCTACGAACAGGCACTCCTTGCGGCGCTCAAGGAAAAGAACCCCGATCTCGTCGTGCTCGCCGGCTACATGCGTATCCTCGGGTCGGCGATTGTCCGGGAATATGCCGGGAAGATGATAAACATCCACCCGGCGCTCCTTCCCAGTTTCACCGGCCTCCATGCGCAGAGGCAGGCGCTCGAACACGGGGTAAAACTGGCGGGCTGCACCGTACACTTCGTAGACGAGTGCCTGGACGGCGGCCCGATCATCCTCCAGCGCTGCGTCCGGGTGATGGATGACGATGACGAGGATACGCTCGCGAACCGCATCCTCATCCAGGAGCATATCGCGCTCCCCGAGGCAGTCCGGCTCTTCTGCGAAGACCGGCTCACGATCGAAGGCCGGAACGTCCGGGTCCGGCTGTAAAAACCGGGCCCTTCCGGCATTATCCCGTTATGGCTTCCGGCGGTCCCGTTCTTTTAATATTTGCGGGCGTCAATAGTATGACATCCTAAAAAGAAGGGGCAGGCAGAACAACCATGAAAGACCGACGCCGCATCCCCCCGGCAAAACCGCTGGCCCGCGAACGCATTGCAGTGCTTTTTTGTGAGGCCGAACGGATCTTTCCCGAGCACCCCGAATACAGCGACCGGTACGTGGAGATTGCCCGGAAGATCGCCATGCGCGAGCGGGTCAGGATCGACACCGAGTACCGGCGCCGGTACTGCCACCACTGTTACCGGTACCTGGTGCCCGGGGCAAACATGCGGGTCCGGATTCACCCGGGCCACGTGGCGGTCACCTGCCTGTCCTGCAAGAAGACAACCCGGTACCGGGTGGAGAAATACCATGACAACACCGAATGACCCCTCAATGCAGGACCTCAAACCCACGGTCTGGATCGGAAAACAGGGCTGCACGGAAGCGACCGTCGAGGAGATCGTCGCCCAGCTCAAGAAGCGCAAGACCATCAAGGTCAAATGGCTCCAGAACACCGAGGTCGATCCTGAGGCAGTTGCAACCGCCGCCCGGGCCGAACTGGTGAGTGTCCGGGGAAAGACGATGGTCCTTGCCGAACGCGGGAAAAAACCAAAAAAGTAACTGTTTTGTTTTCCCGACGGTACCGGGGCTTTTGCGACCTCGAAATATATAAGAACCTCGCTACCCAATAAGTTAAGACTGTTATTTATTTTAAAGAACAGTGAGGACTAGTCATGACGACCGTATATGATGTCCCGGCCGACCTCCTTATCAGGAAGGTCGCCGAGGAGCTCAAGACCCGGCAGGAGATCAAGCCGCCGGCATGGGCGGCCTTCGCGAAGACCGGGGTACATAAGGAGATGCCGCCCGAGGACCCCGACTGGTGGTTTATTCGGGCAGCAGCAGTGCTGAGACGCGTCTACGTCGACGGCCCCCTGGGTGTCGAACGGATGCGGAGTTTCTATGGCGGGAGCAAGAACCGCGGCTCTAAACCGAATGCTTTCCGGAAGGGCAGCGGATCGATTCTTCGTAAAGCTCTCCAGCAGCTTGAAGCTGCGGGCTTAATTATCCACGACAAGACCGGCCGCAGGGTTTCTCCTGCCGGCATGGCGTACCTGGACAACACGGCAAAAGACGTGCTCGTCCACCCGCCGGCACCGGTCCCGAAACGGGTAAAGCCGGTCGCCGAAGAGCCCAAGAAGGCCGAAGCCGGCAAGAAGAGCAAGGCCCAGAAGGGCGGCGACAAGGCAGCCAAGTCCGACGATGCAAAGGCCGAGAAGAAGCCTGCAGCAAAGAAGGGCGAAGGCAAGAAAGCTGAAGGCAAGAAGCCGGAAAGCTAAATTCAGGTGACATTCCATGGGAGACGACGAGCTCAGTGAAATCCGGAAACGAAGGATGGCACAACTCCAGCAGCAGGCCGGCCAGCAGGCAGCCATGCAGGATGAACTCGAACAGCAGCAGCGTCTCAAGCAGCAGGTACAGATGGTGCTTATGCAGGTTCTCGAGCCCGATGCCCGGGAACGCTTAAACACCATCAAACTCACAAAACCTGAGTTTGCCGGCGCCGTGGAACAGCAGCTCGTGATGCTCGCCCAGAGCGGGCGTCTCAAGCAGAAGATCACCGATGCACAGCTAAAAGACCTGCTCCGGCAGCTTGCGCCGGCAAAAAGGGATTACTCGATCACCAGAAAGTGATGAAAGCAGGAGTGCTTTACAGCGGCGGGAAGGATAGTTCCCTTTCAGCAGTAATGCTGGGTACGTATTACGAGGTTGAACTCAACACGTTTGTGTTCGACCGCGCCCGCCTAATCCCTTCAATAGAACATGCCGCGCAGGTGCTGGGGTTCCCGTTGATAAAACGGGTATTTCCCCCGGGAATGGCTGATGAGATGGCAGAAATGGTGATTGCGTGCGGGTATCCGAACGATGCCATCAACCGCATCCACCAGACTGCCATCGAGACCCTTGCCGGAGAGTATACCGTTGTGGGCGACGGGACACGGTTTGACGACCGGGTCCCGATGCTTACGCGGTCGCAGGTGCAGAGCATCTGCGGCAGGACCGGGAGCAGTTATGTGCGCCCGCTCCTTGGATACATGCGATCCGAGATCGACCGGCTGGTAGACCGGTACTTCCTCGTCGAGTACGGGGAGACCGGGACGATCCCAAACGGCGATTACGAATCCGAGATCAGGGCGGCGATATGTGCCCGCGGCGCAGATCCCGCCGCCCTCTTCCCTCCGCACCACGAGCAGTCCCTTGTGGTGGGAAAAAAGACAAATTAACGGTGAATTTACTATGAGCAGGCTCAGCAAAGGCAGGAAGATCCGGCTCGCCAAGGCATGCGACCAGAACCGGCGTGTGCCCCAGTGGGCGATGATCAGGACGAAAAGAGCGGTTGTGTCCCACCCGAAGAGACGCAACTGGCGCAGAAGCACTCTTAAGGTGTGATCATGGCAGAACAGATGCAGGAACACATCTATATCATCCCCCTCCGGGATGCACGCAGGATGCCCCGGTGGAAGCGGGCGAACGGCGCTATCAAGGATATCCGCAAGTACCTCGCGAAGCACATGAAGACCGAGGATGTCAAGCTTGACAAGTCCATTAACGAGAAGGTGTGGAGCCGGGGCAGCTCGAAGCCGCCATCCAAGATCCGGGTTCGCGCCATGAAGATGGAGGACGGGCAGGTCCAGGCAGAACTTGCCCCGGAATCGTAAGCATATGGAACGCACGACCACATTTGCCGGGGACCCCAATATCGGGGTTTTTGCCCGGGTAGCAGGCGATATCGCGGTGATCCCGCCGGATGCGCCGGAAGATTTCCGGGCCGCTGTCCGCGAGGGTCTGGGTGCAGAACTCGTGGTGACCACGATCCAGGGCAGCTCGATCGTGGGCTCGCTTGTCGCAGGGAACAGCCGGGGCCTCGTGGTCTCGGGGCTTGCGACCGATGACGAGATTGCGGTCTTACAAAAGCACCGCAAGGTGATGCTGCTTTCCGACACAATGAACGCGGCGGGGAACGTGATCATGGCAAACGATACGTTTGCGGTGGTCCACCCTGACCTTCCCGAGAAGATCGCCGACGAGATCGGTGCATTCCTCGGGGTCGAGGTGTTCCCCCTGACGTTCGGCGGTATTCGGACGGTCGGCATGGCCGGTGTCGCAACGAACAAGGGCGTCATCATTCACCCGCGGGCTACTGCCCAGGAGATCGCACGGTTAGAGGAGATCGCAGAGATCCCCGTCGGGACCGGGACGATCAACATGGGCAGCGGTCTAATTGGGACCGGCCTTCTCGTGAACGATACGGGATACATGGCCGGGAACGCGACAAGCGGGTTTGAACTCGGCAGGGTCGAGGACGTATTTGGATTTCTGGAGTAATTATCATGGCAGCAGAGCAGAAGTTTGAAGTGAAAGGTACCTTCCTGATGGGCGAAGACTGGATGCCCTACACGAAAGTTATTGCAGCGCCCAACGCCAGGCAGGCGGAAGAGCGGACGTTTGCGGTTATCGGCAGCAAGCACAAGCTTGCCCGCCGCTACATCAAGATCTCCGGTGTCTCACCGGTTAAAGAGTAAATTCTTATTTTTTCCGGGTCCCGGTGCAGGTCACCGGGAGTTTTCGGAAATTCCTGCTTTTTGTATAGTGCAACGGTTTGTTTGTCGGGATGCCTGCATATCGTAGCTCCCTGATGTTCCTGGTTTGCCTCACCCAAACGCCAGGTACAGGAAATACACCCCGATTGCGATAATCGCGATCCCGATCACCCGGTCGGCAACGTCTCCGCTCACGTTCGCTTTTTCCTTGATCTTCTTCCCGACCGCACCCCCTGCCGAGCTGATGACAATGAGCGGGATGCTCATGCCGATGGCGTAGACAAGGATGGTGAAGACACCCTGCACCGCGGTCTGGGAGAGGGCGATGTAGGTGAGGACTACGATGAGCATGGGCGCTCCCCGCCCGATGGTGATCGCCCCGAACGAGAGGCCGAGAAGGAAGGCGCCGGTGACCGTGTAGGAGACCGGGGCCCGGAGCCGGGAAAAGATGCTTTTGATGGGCGGTTTGTAGAGGTGGAGGAGCTGGAAGCCCATGATGATGAGGAGGACGCCGCCGATGCACCACGCAATGGTACTGTTCAGGAAGAGGAGGTAGTGGCCAAGGAACCCGGCAACAAGGCCGAGCGGGAGGAGGACAAGGATGGTGCCGAGGGTAAATGCGAGGACGAGCCTGAGTATGGCGGAGAGGGAGAGTTTTGTGGTGCCGCTCGTGAGGTACCCGATGAGCCCGAGACACAGGACGCTGTTGCACGGGCAGATGCCGGCGATAAGACCGAAGACGAAGATCCCGAGGAGCGAGGGGTCGAAGGCGGGCATGTCGTGTTCTCTTTTGTGGTTAAAACGAACCGGGCGTTATTCCTGTCCCTGGATCATCGGTTCAAGGAGGCTTTTTACCTGGCCGCTGAGGTTCTCGACTTTTGTGAGGGCAAGGCAGCAGATCTTCCCGTTCTTTCCCCAGCTGACGAGTGCAAACTTGTCCCCGCTGGCGATTCCCATCTTTTCCCGCACGTCTTTTGGGAGGACCATCTGCCCCCGCTCGTCAATGGAGAGGACGGCTTCAAGCCGGCATGTGGCATCCGGTCCGCATTTGCATACGGTGGTTTCGAGATCGCCGTTTACGGTAATTTCCTGTTTTTTACCCATACATCTTCAGCAAAGGGATTTGTGCGTTCATGGTAGTTATAACTTTTCAGATAAATCAGAATGTTCTGATTTTCGTGAGTGGGGTGAGGATTCTGCCGAGAAGATTGAGGTTGCGCCGGTTCCTTCGGAAGATGGGGGCGCCCGGTCCGATGGCAGGTTTTTTGGGAGGGCTGTTGGGGATGTGAGATGGGGATTTGGATGGGGTTATGGCCTATTTTTTACCAGGATCATCTTTGCGATCCCTTAACAATGGGGCCATATTTTTCCTGAAAACGTGGGCCTCTTTTACGAACTTTTTCCGGAAAGTCCGGTAACGCAGATCAACTTTTTTGAAAAAGTCCGGTACCGCCATCCGGCTTTTTCTGGAAAGTTCGATGCCGGTGCCGGACAATTTTTGAAAAGTCCGGCAAACCGGATCCAGCGGTCAGACGTGAAGAGGGTCGTTTTTGGGGCAAACTTTTCCGGAAAAGTTCGTGACCGGCAATGAACTTTTTCCGGAAAGTTCGATAGCGTTGATCAGCTTTTTTGAAAAAGTTGGGTGACTGTGCTGGACAATTTTGGAAAAGTCCGGTAACGCTGGTGAACTTTTTTTAGAAAGTTTGGAACCCTGCGGTAACCGGATAGTGGACAGATCCGTAGCGATCAGATAGGATCGGTACTATCGAACACTATGAAAACTCCCAAAATTATATTACAACATCTTTAACGCCATTGAGAGCGACAATTTTGTAATGGCAGCATCAGAGACGATCCAGCCTCTTGTAGACCGGTACACCTATCGCCGCGAGGCCTATCTTCGCGGACAGGAAAAATACAACGAAACCCAGCTCCGCCAGGATTTTATCGATCCGCTCTTTCACGCCCTCGGTTGGGATGTAACGAACAACAAGGGATTCTCTGAAGCATACCGGGAAGTGCTGCTCGAAGAACCGGTAAGGATTCGCGGGAAGACCTATTTTTTCGATTATACCTTCCGTATCGGAGGTATCCGAAAATTTATCGTGGAGACCAAGAAGCCCTCGGTTGCGATCAAGGACGATGCCGACGCGGCTCTCCAGTTGCGCCGGTATGCATGGAACGCACGGCTGCCCCTCTCCATCCTCACCAATTTTGAGGAATTTGCGATCTACGACTGCACGATCAAACCGGAGACCAGTGACAATGCCGCGAAGGGCCGGATCGAATATTTCACCTACGAGGATCTCCCGGAAAAGTGGGACTATCTGGTCTCGATCTTTTCGCAGGACTGCATCCTGAAAGGATCGTTCGACCGGTACGCCGATTCCCAGAAGGGGAAGAAAGGCACCGCAACGGTGGACGACGATATCCTCACCGAGATCGAGTCATGGCGGGATGCCCTCGCAAAGAACATTGCGCTGCGCAATCCGTCGCTCTCGGTAGACGAGCTCAACACGGTTGTGCAGCGGACGATTGACCGGCTCATCTTCCTTCGGATCTGCGAAGACCGGGGCATCGAGGAGTACACAACGCTCCACAAGCTGCTCGAAGGGGAGCATGTCTATGCCCGGCTCTGCGATCTCTTCCGGCACGCGGACGAGAAATACAACTCGGGGCTCTTCCACTTCCAGCAGGAGCAGGATTCAGACGAACTGCCCGACACCCTCTCGCTCTCGCTTGTGATCGATGACAAGGTGCTCAAGGGCGTAATAAAACGGCTCTACTATCCGGAGACACCGTATCTCTTCTCGGTCATCCCGCCGGCGATCCTCGGCCACGTGTACGAACAATTCCTCGGGAAAGTGATCCGGCTCACGGACGGCCACCAGGCAAAGGTGGAGTACAAGCCCGAGGTAAAGAAGGCAGGCGGTGTCTTTTACACGCCGCAGTACATCGTGGAATACATTGTGAAGCATACGGTGGGGGAACTTGTCAAGGACAAGACGCCCCGCGATGTGGCAAAGCTTCGCATCCTCGATCCGGCGTGTGGTTCCGGCTCGTTTCTGATCGGCGCCTACCAGTTCCTGCTCGACTGGCACCGGGACTGGTACATCGCAAACCTTGTCCCGGTCTTCATCGAGAAGAAATCCGTGACCGACCCGGCGGTCCTTGCCCTGCTGCCCGAAGCGGCGCCACGCGGGAAGAAAAATCTGGCGCAGATCGATCTCCCGGTCTACAAGGCCGGCACGAGCGGCGACACCACAAGGACCCGGAGCGACTGGCGGCTGACGACCGCAGAGAAGAAGCGGATTCTCTTAAACAATATCTACGGTGTCGATATCGACCAGCAGGCCGTTGAGGTCACGAAGCTTTCGCTCCTGTTGAAGGTGCTCGAAGAGGAGAACGAGGAAAATATCGACAAGCAGCTCAAGCTCTTCGCGGAGCGGGCACTCCCGAGCCTTCACGACAATATCAAGTGCGGGAACTCGCTCATCGGCTGGGACGTGATGACCCCGGAGATGCCGGCCGATGAGATCAAGCGGATCAACCCGTTCGACTGGGACACGGAGTTTGCCGATATCGTGAAAGCGGGCGGGTTCGATGCGGTGATCGGGAACCCGCCGTATATCCGCATCCAGACGATGAAAGAGTGGGCGCCAACGGAAGTGGAATTCTACAAGCAAAAATTCATTTCCGCAAGCAAGGGCAACTATGATATCTATGTGGTCTTTGTCGAGCAGGGGCTTTCCCTGCTCAACAAGAACGGACTGCTCGGCTATATCCTACCGCACAAATTTTTCAACGCTCAGTATGGCGAGCCGTTACGCTCAGTGATTGCGAAGGGTAAACACTTGAAAGAGATTGTGCATTTTGGGCATCAACAGATTTTCGAGAATGCGACGACTTACACGTGCCTGCTATTCCTTGGTAAGAAAGGATACGATGAGTTTCATTTTAACAAAGTGGACGATCTGATTTCTTGGCGTTCTTCTCGTACCTCAATTGAGGGAAATATTTCATTAAAAGATGTTTCTGAAAATGAGTGGAACTTTGTAGTGGGTAACGATTCGGGCCTTTTCAAAAAATTAGAATCTGAAAAAATAAAATTGAATGATGTTACTGCAAAAATATTCCAAGGATTGGTAACAGGTGCAGATCCTGTTTTTATTGTCATTAATCAGGAAGATGGATCATTTTACTCAGAGGCAACCGAAAAGAAATACAATCTTGAGAAAGAATTGCTTCATCCACTATGTAAAGGTGCATTAAATATCCGTCGTTATTACATCGACACTATCACCAAATCTATTATTTTTCCGTATAAAATTGAAGAAAATAAAGCAATATTACTGTCCCAAAAAGAACTCGCTGAAAGATATCCCAATACTTGGGAATATTTTAAACAGAACAGATCCCTTTTAGAGGCACGAGAAAACGGAAAATGGAAAAATGAAAAATGGTATGCATTTGGTCGAAATCAAAATCTAACTGAAATGAATCGAGAAAAAATTCTTGCGCCAAGTATAGCAAATGGCGCTTGCTTCACTTTCGATTCTAAAGATTTCTTTTATTTTATGGGAAGTGGTGGTGGCGGTGGTGGGGGCTACGGCATCATCTTGAAGCCCGAAGAAAAAATGTCCTACCATTATCTGTTAGGTCTCCTCAACTCTGCGTTGTCTACATTTTATTTGAAGAAAATTAGTTCAACATTCCGGGGGGGTTACATTGCCCTAAACCGGCAATACATCGAGCAACTTCCCATCCGCACCATCAACTTCGCCGACCCCACCGACAAAGCCCGGCACGACCGCATGGTCACGCTCGTCACACAGATGCTTGACCTGAACAAGAAGGTGCAGGACGCCCGCCTTGATCAGGAGAAGACGCAGTTGTCCCGGCAGATTGAGGCGACGGATGCGGCGATTGATAAACTGGTGTACGAGTTGTACGGGCTGACGGCAGAAGAGATTGCGATTGTGGAAGGGAACGGGAAATGAAAAGAGTGGATTCAGGAAAAAATCACAGGTTGTGAGCAGGATGGGGGATATAAAACTCTACAAAACCTCGGGAAAATCGGTTTCCTTACTGAAGGGCACATCAATTGCGATTGAAAAATCCCTTCAGGGATTTATTGAGTCCCATTTGAATGAACTCCTCGGGATTCGGTTTTTGGAAACGGAATACTCAACCGGCAAGACACATGGCGGCCGGATCGATACCCTCGGTATTGATGAAAACGGCTGCCCGGTAATCCTTGAATACAAACGATCGATGAACGAGAACGTCATGAATCAGGGCCTTTACTACCTGGACTGGCTTCTCGATCATAAAGGCGAATTCCAACTTCTGGTCTTTAATAAATTCGGAAAAGAAGTTGCCGACAAAATCGAATGGGGAAATCCCCGCTTGTTGTGTATCGCGGGAGATTTTACCAAGTTCGATATTCACGCGGTACAACAGATCAGCTCTTCCATCGAACTCATCCGGTACAAGAATTATCCCCCGGATCTTTTCCTGCTGGAAATGGTGAATGTACCCCATACCGATTCTACGCAAATATCAACCGTTTCTGATGGGGAAAAGAAAGGGGTGGTTTACAGAATCGTATACGAGGATCTCGAAGCATCAGATCCCAACGTTCGGGACAGATATGAATCCCTCAAAGCATTCGCGGAAGCACTTGGCGATGATGTCCAGGTGAAATTTCTCAAATACTATATCGCCTTTAAGAGAATCAACAATTTCATGTGCGTTGAAATCTCCCCTCAAAAAAAGGAGATCAGGATATTCCTGAAAATCGATCCTAAATCAGTCCAGCTTGAAAAGGGATTTTCGCGGGATGTCAGTAATATTGGTCATTATTCCCCGGGAGATCTTGAGTTGATCCTGACCTCCGATGAGGATCTTGAAAAAGCAAAATCCCTGATTGCTCAATGTTATGAGAAAGTGTAATTTTTTGATTTTGAACTGACCCTGAAAGAGATTGGGATTATTGAGGAAAAAGGAGATTGAATGTGCCCCTCCTGAAAATACCGGAGGAAGATCGGGAATTCCTGGAATGGATGGGCTATGGCCCCGGGACATATCCGGCAGGAGGTCCCCCGGATTTCGTATTCCCTGTCGATAATCCCGATTTTTATATCCGGTTTTTTGAGCTGGATGGCGAATACTTTGCAGAGATACCGGATTCCATTGAGCCTGCATATTACGGGAACAGGTTAACCATTTTTGCGGGCGGGGATGTATCGAAAGAATGGGAAGGAAAAGTGTATGCAATTTTTACCTGACCTCATCTTGGTTCACCAATCCCTGCCAAAATCATCCTCCAATTCCCCCGATAACTACCAATTCTTTCGAATCTATCACAGAGTATATAATCAAACATATCATTTTCAGATTAAGCGAAATGACCCGCGATTTCTGCACACGGACGGCAAAGAAGCTGCGCACATTCGGCTGCGAGAAGAAGCTTGCCCGCCGCCTCGCGCAGTTCTGCTACATTGAGATGACGCTCGTGTGCGGCATGTTCGGGTTCTTCGATATCTTCGGCAGCGGGCTCGCACCGTTCAGGAGCAGCCCTGCCGTGATTGCCGGTACCGGGGCGCAGACTGCGGGTGCCCGGGCCGGGAATGTATCGCCCGCCTTCTCTCTTTTACGTAATTGACCGCCGGTCCGGGTGCCATCGATCCCTCTTTAGGATGGCAGCGTGTGCCGGAACAGTTGTCCAATCGATCCTGTTCCCTGCATACCGGGATGATCGTCCTGCCCCGGGGCCGGCGTTGTCTGTTGTACAGGGCCGGATCGATCCGTGTGCCCTGTACTTGTACCCTCTCCGTGATCGAACTCCCGTGGCCCGGGGTTATGGGCCAAAAGATAAGGAGACATCTCTATGACAGAAACAACAAACGAACAGGACGTGAACGCGCCGGGTGCGATTGCATCCGGTGCCACGTACAGCAACCGGATTAATCCCTGCGCAACCGTGACCGTAACGGAGAGCACGGCCGCAGGTGAAACACCTGTCCCTTCCATCACGGAAAATATCGGCGGGACAAATGAACCCGGGACTGCCGGTTTTGCCCGCCCGAGAATGGCCAGGAGGAAGCGGCACGGGAAGGGTGCCCGGACCCGGAAGGCAAAACTTCCCGGCATCCATCCCCCGCGCGGCACCTTTGAGGCAGCGGATATCCTCGCGGGAGAAGGGTACCTTGTCGGGCGGATGCAGGGCCGGGCTGCGGCATTCGATCTTGTCGGCCAGTCCCCGGAGGGTTCGATCCTCGTACGGATCGTCCGCCCCAAATCCCCGGTCGCAAACGCCCGCGAGGTACGGGAACTCTACGAGAACGATATCCGGGCGATCCAGCCGTTCTGCCGCGCCCCCTCGGACAATATCCAGTTCTGGGTCTTCTCCCGCGAAGCAGGACTGCTCCGGTACCGGGTCTATGACTGGGGTATCGGGAACGTCAGCACGATGCAGAAAATCCTCAAAGAAAAGAGCGGTACAGCGTCAAATAAGAAATCTACAAACATTGAACGCTCAAACCAGCGAGCGCGCAACTCTCCCTGCCCTGAAAGCTAATCCGGGCAATATCCCGACCCGGATTCATCTCCCTTTTTTTGGCTATATTCCTGCAAATCCTATGATTGTATGTCAAAGGGGCCTCCGAGACAAAGAAAAAAAGAAAGGAGATGAAAGAAAATGGCAGATTTCGAAGATGGAACAACCACCAAGACCGCCACCCGCAAACTCAGCAATCCGATTGCGGATGCAACCACGTTCAATGCGATCGTGCAGGCGGTCGTAGTATCGAATCCCTTCGGATGTGTATCCCACATATCCGGAGGTGTACCCCATGCACCTGTGGAGAAGACCCGGGAGTCGTACACCGCAAAGATCGTGTACCAGGATGAGGACGCAAAAATCGTCGGCCTCATGACGGACCGGTACAACTCCCTTGCCGGGTTCAATGCCGGCATTGCCGCGATCCTCGCGGCAGGCTCGGTCACCACCGCCCACGCGGGCTCACCGGCCCGGGACACCGACAGGGAAACCTACTCGGCAACCCTCAAGTGCCATGACCCCAACGGGGAGACCTACACGGTCACCATCAGCCGCGACCGGGTCTCGATCGCTTCGTACAGCAGCGATGCGATCCGGACCAAGATCGAGACATGGGCAGACACCGAAACAGCACTCGCGTGAGGTGAGGGAGATGGACACATCGGTCCTTATCACCCTCGCCTTTATCGGTGCAGGGCTCCTGGCCTACGTGGTAATCCCCGGGCTCCTCGTGATGTGGGACCGGGTTCTCGACCACATGGAAGCTGGTGATGGAGAAAAGAAGACCTGAAGGCAGCGGGGAATTTTCCCCCGCTGCCGGTTTGCTGTACCGTATACATTATTGCGATACACGCCGCCGCCCCCGAAGGGGCGCCCCCGCGGCGGGCAATTTACCTAAAAGCAAAAACAGGTAATGGCCCCGCCATGCCCCCGCGAGGGGCTCCTTGAGGCGGGTAATCCTCATATCTGTATCTTCACGGAATGTTGGTTTTGAATTTCCGTGGAATTAGCGCATTCTCCTGTTCTCTAGATCATCCCCGGCCCGATCTCATCCTCCTTCCCGAGATTATCCGGGTGGATCTCCTGCCGGATCACCAGGGCCAGGATAAGGATGACAATCCCGAGCACGAACGACCCGAAGAATGCAAGGTCGAAACCCGCCGAGATCACCGTCTTCTGGATACCGGCCGGCGACAACCGGGTCACATCGTGGTTTGCCGCAATCGTGGTAATCCCCCACAAAAAGATCATGTTGAAGACCGCGATCCCGAGCGTGAGCGGGGCGAACCGTTCCAGGCTCGTGAGGCTCGATACCATGCCATGCCGCGTCTTTGCCACCGCGTTCATGATGAGGTTTGAAGCCGGCGTCACCATGAGCCCGAGGCCAAGGCCGATCAGCGCAAGGCAGCCCACCACGTACAGCATGGCCGTATCGGCATGGAGCCGCATGATGCAGAAATACCCGGCAACAAGGAGGAGCCCGGCGGCAATGCAGAGTTTTTTCGGGCCCACCCGGTTAAAGAGCATGCCGGAGAGCATCCCGGCCGCCATCATGGCAATCGACAGTGCGGTCATGACGAGCCCCGCCGTCGATGAATCCACGCCGCGGATGTATTTTAGGTAGAACGGCAGGAGGTAGTTGATCCCTGCATAGCTGAAGAAGACGAGCGAGAGCAGGAGGTTGATGGCAAGGAAATTCTTGTTTTTGAAGAGCGAGAGGTCGAGGAGCGGGTCCGTGGCCCGGCACTCGTGCCACACAAACCCTGCGAGCAGGAGGACGGTAAGCACGGCAAGGCCGAGGATCGGTAGGGACGTCCAGCCCATGCTCTCTCCTTCCGAGACCACAAAGAGCAGGGCGGCAAGGCCGGTAAAGGCGAGCATGGCGCCGGCCCGGTCAAAGCCGGCAAGGCTCCCTCCGCTCCCTGATACGGGGATCACCTTTGCCCCGAGAATGACCGCAATGATCCCGATCGGCACGTTGATGAAGAAGATCCAGTTCCAGGACAGGTACTGGACTAGCACGCCGCCGATGGTCGGCCCGAGCGCCGTCCCGAGTGCGGCAAGGGTCATCACGATCCCCATCGCCTTTCCCTTCTGGTCCATCGGGATAAAGGCCGTGACCATGGCCGGCCCGATCGCGGTGATCATCGCCCCGCCGACCGCCTGGAACATCCGGGCCCCGATGAGGACCCCGAGCGAGTTTAAGAGATCGGGCAGAAAGCCGCAGGCAAACGAGCCGAGCGTAAAGATCACAAACCCGACCAGGAACACGCGTTTGAACCCGATGATATCCGAGATCTTCCCAAAGACGAGCACGCAGCCGGCCATCACGAGCAGGTAGGCGGTCGCCACCCAGCTCACGGTGGTCGTCGAGACATTGAACGCCTCCGAGATGGTCGGGAGGGCAATGTTGACGATCGTACCATCCAGGGCTGCCATAAAGGTAGCAAGCGAGATGGACAGAATCAGCAGGGAATAACCGGATCGGGCGGTACCCGGGCTACAGGCGCTCATGGAAATGGATCTCTTTTTTCCCTATATGATGAGGGTTGCGGTTTTACCGGGGGAATCCTCTGCTACGGACCAACCGTTCCTGCAAGCCTCATAAGGCCGGTGAGCGAACAATAGGGCATGGAACACTCCCATGCCGGTCTCTTTGTGGCCGTTGTTGTCTTTGTCCTGATAGCCGCCGGGATCATGGTGGTCTTCAACCCGCCGCCAGCCGGATCCGGCGCCCCGGGCCCCGCTGCCGGTGCCGTCATGCTCACCGGCGTTCCCGATGTGATGCAGTCCCAGACCTGGTCGTGCGGGGCGGGATCGTTTCGGGCTGTCCTTGGCTATTACGGGATCAGCTCGTTTGAATCCGACCTGATTGTCCTCCTCAACACCACGCCCTCCCATGGGACGTATCCCTGGGACATGGTCAATGCCTCGGAAAAACTCGGCCTCTCTGCACGCTGGCATGAGAACGTGACACTCGACGAGGTCCGGGCCTCGCTTGAAGCCGGTGTCCCGGTCATCATCGACGGGCAGCGGTACCAGGATGCGAACAAAACGTGGGAGGAGACCTGGGATACCGGCCACTACATGGTGGTCATCGGGCTTGACGACCGGAACGTGTACCTCGAAGACCCGGCGGTCCTTGGCTCCCGGCTTTCGGTTCCCCGGGACACGTTCGTTGCCCTCTGGCATGACTACGAGAGCGAGCTCCCGGTCCCGCCCGGCGCCCACAGGTATTACCATCTCGGGGTTTTCGTGAACGGGACCGTTCCCTCTGCCCGCCCGGCATATCTCAATATCACCGATACCTACCCGGCGGTCTGGAAAGACCGGGTAGTCCGGATGTGAGGGGGCCCGGACCCGATCACCTTGTTTTTTCAGGGTTCCCCGGCTTTCAACGCTTGGTATTATTATGCACGTAAACGGACAAACATATCAAGAGCCAGATCCAATGATCTGTGACATTACCGGGGTACAGTTACATGGCAGCAGCACAACCCATGGATCAGCGTGAAGCCGAAACGCTCCAGTATTACTTAAAGGAATACGGCCAGCAGGCCGAGGTCTTTGCAAGCCAGCTCGAACTCATGGACAACGGCCGCATGGAAGCGCTTGCCGCCATCGAGGCACTCCAGGCGCTCGTCGAGTCCGACGATGGCACCGTCCTCCTCCAGATCGGTGGCGGGGCAAGCCTGAAGGCAAAGATTGTCGAGCCGGACAAGGTTCTCCTAAACATCGGATCCGATGTGATCGTAGAGAAGCCCAACGCGGCCGCGATCGAGTACTTAAAGGACCGGATCACGGAGCTCGAAGCCTCCCAGAAGAAGGTGGCAGAGGCCCTGGAGAAGCTCCGCACCCAGATGAACGAGATCGCCAAGCGTCTCGAACAGGGGTATGCACAGGCACAGGCCGCAGCGGGGGGAAGCCACGCCGGCCATGCCCATACCCACGATCACGACGAGGACGAAGAATAACCCCCAATAAAGGATATTTCATTTCATGTTTTCAGGGCTAAAAGATCGGCTGCAGGCCGCACGGAACCGGCTTGGCGGCAGCATCGGGGCGGCAGCCACAGCCCAGGCACCGGCAGCGGCCGGGCAGCCGGACGGTACTCCCGCACTGGCCCCGGCCGATACGGCCCCTGCGCAGCCGGCAGGGCCGTCATTTACCGACAAAGTCAAGCTTCTGATCATCGACCGCGAGCTCGTAGTCTCCGAAAAGGACGTAGCCGATGCCTTGGGCGAACTGGAGATGACGCTCCTTGAGAGCGATGTTGCCCTGCCGGTGACCGATGCGATCATCGCCGACGTGAGAAAGAGTCTTGTCGGGAAGCACCGCAAGATCGGCGAATCGGTCGATGCCCTCGTGGTCGGTGCCCTGAAATCCGCTCTCTTAAACGTCCTTGGCAAGGGCTTTGACCTGACTGCCTATATCAAAGCCCACGAACGCCCGGTAAAGATCCTCTTTACCGGGGTAAACGGCACCGGTAAAACCACGACCGTTGCAAAGATCGGGGCGTACCTCAAGAAGGAGGGTTTCTCGGTCGTAATCGGTGCCGGCGATACATTCCGGGCCGGAGCCATCGAGCAGATCGGCGTGCATGCCGAACGACTCGGCATCAAGGTGATCGAACACCAGACCGGTGCCGATCCTTCTGCCGTGCTCTTCGATACCGTGCAGTACGCCATTGCCCATAAGACCGATGTCGTTCTTGCGGATACCGCCGGCCGGTTCCACACCAAGTCCAACCTGATGAGCCAGCTCGACAAGATCCGTCGGGTGATGAAGCCCGATCTCATCGTGTACGTGGATGAGGCGGTGGCAGGAAACGATGCGGTTGTCCGGGCCGCAGAGTTCGACAAGACGGTCGGGGCCGATGCTATCGTGCTCACCAAGGCCGATATGGATTCCCGGGGCGGGGCAGCGATCTCGATCGCCCATACGATCGGTAAACCGCTGCTCTTTTTGGGCACCGGCCAGGCCTACGAGGACATCGTGCCCTTCGACCCCGATGCGGTGGTCGAGGAACTCTTCGGAGGCGCGTAACCATGATGGACAACCTCTCGGAGTCGCTCAAGGCGGCCTTAAAGAAGCTGGCCGGTAAAGCGGTCGTCGACCGTGCTGCTGTCGACGAACTGGTCAAAAACCTCCAGCGGGCACTCCTTGCAGCGGACGTAAACGTCAAGCTCGTGATGGAGCTCTCAAAAGCCGTCCGGACCAGGTCGCTCGATGAGGAGCTCCCGAAAAACACCAATGTCCGGGAGCATGTGCTGCGGATCGTGTACCAGGAGCTCGTCCGGCTGGTCTTTGCCACGGCCGACTTAAAACTCGAGCCGCAGGTTATCCTGATGGCCGGTCTCCAGGGGAGCGGCAAGACCACCACCACGGGAAAGATCGCCCGTTACTTCCAGAAGAAGGGGATGAAGGTCGGGGTTATCTGCGCCGATACCTTCCGGCCCGGTGCCTACGACCAGCTCTCCACGCTCTGCGCGAAGATCAATGTCCCCTGTTTTGGCGACCCGAAGGCAACCGATGCAAGGAAGATCACCACCGAAGGGCTTGTGGCCCTCAAGGACCAGGAAGTCGTCATTGTCGATACTCAGGGGCGGCACGCGCTTGAGCCCGACCTCATCCAGGAGATCATCGACTTAAACAAGATCACCAAAGCCACCCACCGCTGGCTCGTGATCGACGCCGCACTCGGCCAGCAGGCCAGCGAGCAGGCGAAACGGTTCCACGAAGCGATCGGGATCGACGGCGTGATCATCACGAAGATGGACGGGACCGCAAAAGGCGGCGGCGCCATCTCGGCCGTTGCCGAGACAAAGAGCGGGATCGTCTTTGTCGGGGCGGGAGAGACGATCGAGAACCTCGAACGCTTCGATGCAAACGGCTTCATCTCCCGGCTTCTCGGTATGGGCGACCTCCAGGCCTTAATGGAGAAGGCGCAGGAAGCCCAGATGGGAGAAGAGCTGGACATGGAAGCGATGATGAAGGGCAAGTTCACCCTTCGCGACATGTACAAGCAGCTCGAAGCCTTAAACAAGATGGGCCCGTTAAAGCAGATCATGAACATGCTCCCGATGGGGAACATGAACCTGCCCGAAGGGGTCTACGATGTGACGAGCACGAAGATGGTCCGGTACCGGATCCTCATGGACTCGATGACCCCACAAGAGCTTGACGACCCGTCCACCATCAACAGCTCCCGGATGCAGCGGATCGCCCGGGGCGCCGGCGGAACACCCGAGGAAGTGCGGGAACTCTTGAAATACTATAAAATGATGCACAAGACGCTCAAGGGCCTCAAGGGCATGGGGAGCGGCGGGAAATTCAACATGCAGCGCTTAATGAAGCGCTTCTCGGGAATGCAGTAATGGCCTTGTTTGCGGTTGTCGGGCACCTTGCCCGCACGGACGGGGATTTCTCCCTAAACGACCTTCCCGGGGCAGGGCGCATGGATGTGCTCTGCCGGTGCGTGAATGCCTCGCTCTTCCTCTCGCATGACCTGAGGAGGGACGCGGAATGCTCTCTTGTCCTTCTCGGGGGGCCGAAAGGGCCAAAGACGGTGCTCTTCAAGGGCGACGGGATCCGCTCGCTCTCACCGGATGAGAGAAGCGCCGGGGCGCTTATCAAGAAGGCTCTTGCGATTCCCTGCGGGAGCGAGTTCCGCGAGGCGGCTCCCGGGGTATTTGTGAGAAACGGGGGTCTCGAACGACTCCTTGCCGAACACCCGTTTGCGGTGCTGGACGAGAAAGGGACCGATATCCGGACCGTGCAGGAGATCCCGGCAGCGTTCCTGCTCTCCGATCACCAGAATTTTACAGAGGCCGAGGAGGCGCTCATCAGAGACGCCCCCCGGTACTCGGTCGGGCCGGTCTGCCTGCATGCCGACCACACGATTACGGTGATCTCAAACGAGATCGACCGGAGGAACAACGGATGGCACTAAACGAACAGGTCGAAAAGATCCTTGCCTATGGCGAATGCTGCGATCACTGCCTCGGGCGGTTCTTCGGGAAGCGTTCGCACGGGCTCACGAACGATGAACGGGGCCGGGGGCTCAGGATTGCCCGGGCACTCGAATTAAATGTCCCGTACGAGAAGCCGGTCGGAGCCTGCTGGGTCTGCGGGAACTTCTTTGATGCGGTCCCGGAATGGGCAAAGAAGGTAGCTGCCGCACTGGAAGAGTACGAGTACACGACCTTTCTTGTGGGCTGCCGGGTGCCGCCCCTTGTGGCCGAGAACGAGGAGATGGTCTGGAGCGATCTTGCCCTTGCCGAACCGGAGCCCTTTAAGTCCGAGGTAAACCGTGAGGTGGGAAAAGCGGTCTCGGCTATCACGGGAAAAACCGTGGACTTCAAGAAACCCGACCTCCTTGCCCTGCTCGACCCTTCGACCGGGGATGTCGAGGTCCAGGTTAATGCGATCTTCTTCTACGGGCGGTACCAGAAGTTCGAGCGGGGTATTCCGCAGACCCACTGGCCCTGCCGGGCCTGCCATGGGGCGGGCTGCGAGAAGTGCAACTTTACCGGCAAGCAGTACCTGGATTCGGTAGAGGAGCTCATTGGCAGGCCGGTTATCGAGGCTTTCGGCGCGGAAAATGCCGTGCTGCACGGAGCGGGCAGGGAAGACATCGATGCCCGGTGCGTGGGGACCGGCAGGCCGTTCATCTTAGAGATCGATGCTCCAAAGAAGCGGACCATGGAACTCTCCGCCCTTGAAGCGGCGATCAACGAGTCGGCCGGAGGCCGTGTCTCGGTTGCTCTCATGCACTGGAGCGACCGGGCAGAGGTGGAAACCCTTAAATCAAGCAAAGCGCATAAAAAATACAGGATCCTGGTCGAGGTTGAGGGGCAAATATCAGCGGAAACGCTCTCAAATGCCCTGAAAACCTTATCGGGCGTCACAATACATCAGCGCACGCCCGAGCGGGTCGCACACCGGAGAGCAGATAAGATCCGGGAGCGTAAAGTCCTCGATATTGAGTGTGTGGGGGAACAGGACGGACAGTTCATCCTTGAAGTCCTCGGCGAAGCCGGCCTCTACATCAAAGAACTCATATCAGGTGATCAGGGAAGGACCATCCCGAGTCTTGCCGAGATCCTGAAGCGGCCTGCACGAGTCAAGAGTCTTGATGTCGTGGAGGTAGAAGGACCACTGGAGGGAGAATAGTTATGGCACACCACAACGGACCCAGAAAGAAAACAAGGTACAAGTTCAAGAAGGAATTAAGACAGCGCGGGCTGCCGCCGGTCACCTCCGTGATCCAGCAGTTCGAAGTCGGCGACAAGGTTCACATTGTAGTGAACACGAGCGTCCAGAAGGGGATGCCCCACCGCCGGTTCCACGGACTTACCGGTACTGTTATCGGCAGGCGCGGCCGTGCATGGATGCTTACCATCCACGACGGAAATGCGGAAAAGACGGTCATTGCACGACCGCAACATCTAAAAGCACAAAAGTAAACTCAACTGTTTAAGGTGATTGGCATGAAAGTCAAGGCTATACTTAGCGAAGAGAAGGTTACACTTCCCGAGCTCCGCGCAGCTCTTTTAGGCGTGGAGGCAGAGAGGATTGCTGCGGAAAAGGAGATGTCGTATGAGTTCCGGCGCAGCATGGACCATGCCAATCAGCTTTCAAAGACAACGCCCGAGAAATCAAAAGAACTCGTGGACAAACTCTTAAAGCTCGAAAAGATGAAGCCGGAGATCGCCTACCGCATTGCAAATATCATGCCCAAAAGCAGGGACGAAGTCCGGGCGATCTTTGCAAAGGAGCGGTACACGCTCGAACCGGCTGAGATAGACTCTATTATCGACTTGGTCATGGCGCACTTCTGAGGTGCTCATCATGAAAGTCGAGAAAAAAGAGGTCAACGCGATCGTACTGGACGTGCTCATGAAAGGGCACATGGACGATCCGCGCCCCCAGTTTAAGCGTGAGCCGGTTGTCCAGGCGATTGGATTAGAGCAGTTCAAGCTTCTCGAACTGATCCCGAAACAAAATGTCGTGATCAACCTCCACGACAATGTCTATATCGGCGATTCTGCGCGGGACAAGATCGAGCGCGTGAAACGCCGGATCGGGTACGACGAGCTGACACCGACCGCGAAAGGCGAGCTGCCGTTCATGATCGAGCAGATCGTAAAAGACCGCGAGCCGGACTTTGTCACCTTCTTTAACAAGGCGATCTCGATCACCCCGAAACTCCACATGCTCCACCTCCTCCCGGGTATCGGGAAGAAACTGATGTGGGAGGTGCTTGAGTCCCGGAACCGCAAGCCCTTCGAGAGTTATGCGGATATATCCACCCGGATCAAGTCGCTCCCGCACCCGGAGAAGATGATCGAGGCCCGGATCCTCGAAGAACTGCAGGACAAGGACGTCAAGTACCATCTCTTTACCACAAAATGAAAGCCCGTCACGACCAGCACTTCCTCATCGACAAGAACGCGATAGACCGGATTGCGGGCTGTGCGGAGGTAAATGGGAAGGTTGTCCTTGAGATCGGGCCGGGGAACGGAGCCCTGACCCGGGCCCTGCTCGATAAAGGGGCAACGGTCCATGCGGTGGAGCTGGACGGTGCCCTTTGCGAAGAGCTGGCCGAACGGTTCTCTCCGGAGATTGCGGAGGGCCGGCTGACGGTTACCCACGGGGATGCCACCAAATGCCCCCTCCCTCCTTTTGAGATGGTGGTCTCAAACCTCCCCTACTCCGCGTCCTCAAAGATTACCTTCCGGCTCCTTGATACCGGTTTTACCGTCGCGGTGCTGATGTACCAGCAGGAATTTGCCGAACGTATGGCAGCCCCGGCGGGCACGAAAGAGTGCGGACGCCTCTCTATCATGGTCCAGACCTATGCGACCGTCCAGCGGTGCTTTACCCTGCCGCCTACCTGCTTCTCTCCAAAGCCGCAGGTACATTCGATGGTGGTAAAGATCGTGCCCCGCCCGCCGATTTTCTGGGTGAATGACACGAAAAAGTATGCGAAGGTTGTCCTGGCCCTGTTCACCCACCGGAGGAAGACGGTGAGGAACTGCCTGAAAGGGTCATCGGGTATCCTTGACCCTGCATGGACGGAACGGGTCATTGCCGCACTCCCGGAGGAGATCCTGAAAAGTCGGCCGGAAGAACTGTATTTAGAGGATTTTGCAACAATTTCAAATTTCGAATAAGTATCTGGATTATTTTGGATATTTCCGGTTTTACCGACGGTAACCCCTATCGTTTTTTTCGGATTTCCCGTTTTGTCAGCACAGGATACACCCTGCGGCTCCGCTTTTTTCCGTACGGTTTTTCTGCCTGTTTTTGGGTACGGGACGAATCTGGGCAATTTCGCATTCTGTCTTCTATATACTACCGGCGGGTTTATTGTAACCGGGTAATTTTACGATGAGTGTGCCCGCCTGCCCGTCGTTACGGGCGATCCTTTTTCCCCTTCCCAACCCACGTTCTTTAGGTATGTCCTACGATCCTGCACAGGTGTACCAGCCCGAAGCGGACACCTTCCTGCTCCTTTCTGCGGCAAAGGCAGAGGTAAAACCCGGCGACCGGGTGCTTGAGGTCGGGACCGGCTCCGGCCGGATCGCGGCGGCGCTCGTGCAGGACTGCGATATCGTGGCAACCGACATCAACCCGCATGCAGCGTTCTGCGCCCGCAGGGAAGGCGTTGAGGTAGTGCGGTGCGATCTCTTCTCGGGCCTTAGGGGCAGGTTCGATCTCGTCATCTTCAATCCTCCGTACCTTCCTACGCAGGCAGAAGAGCGGATCGATGACTGGCTGGAGTATGCGCTTGACGGCGGGCCGACCGGCCGCGGGGTCATAGCGCGGTTTGCTGCCTCGGTCGGTGGCGTGCTCGCCCCGAAAGGGAGAATCCTGCTCCTTGTCTCCGGTCTTACCGGCATCGAAGAGGTCCGGGAGCTCTTTTGCCGTTACGGTTTTACCGGCGAGGAAGTAGCACAGGAGACGGTTGAAGGCGAACTCCTTGTCGTGCTCAGGATCGCACGAACGGCCGGCTAACTCCGGAGCCAGAGGATCAGGATGATGATATTGGTGGCAATGATAAGGCTGACAAGCCCGAGCCCCGGTAACAGCCAGTCGGTGTCTATGAGGAGGAAGGCTGACCAGAGGAGGCCGGCGAGGGTGATAAGATAGAAAAAGACCCGCTGGCGGAATTTCATAACGATATACCCGTTTTTCGCCTGCTCCATAGTATTCCTTTTGATCCGGACACCGGAACCACGGGTCATTTTGATATTGAATGTATATATGGGACGCCCGGCAATATCTGAAGGAATTTTCTTTTCAGAAAAACCTGCAAATCCTGTTTTACCCGGCTCATAAGAACCATTCGAGTAATCCCATGGATCCCACTATACGCGACGATATACGTTCCCGCCTGTGCCGGTATGGCATGGCCGTGCGGGAGGCCCGGGAGCATCCCCGGGAACGCAGCAGTTTCGGGCGATACCGGGCCGGTGCCCCGTATTTCGAGCGGTATGCCCTGCGTGCCGCCTTTGATGCAACAGCCGCGTCCGGAACTGTGGTGCCGGAAGAATTACGGGAGGAGTACGACCGAGTCACCCGGGATCTGGCCTCCCCCGGGTGCGGGGGAAGCAGGGCCTACCGGGACGAGCTCTGGCACGATCTCGTTGCCTATACCGAAGTTTACCGGTCCGCCATCTGCTGTCGTGAACTGGGGATGGGCGATATCTGCACGCAGGCCGGCCCGGAGCTTCGGGCTGAGATCGGGATCCTCTTAACGGAACTTGAGGGGGAATATCCCCTAGCGGATCTCTCGATCGAGATTCGTCATCTCGATGCCATGCTCGCTGCGATCCGGGGGGCTGAACCGGCCCGCGCCCCCGGCAACCTCACGGTCCCCGGGGTTCCCGATCCCGTATCCGACCTCCGTATTCCCCAAAAGAAAAAGGGGCAGGCCGGGGTACGGTAACGTTTTTTTCAGATGATCAGCCGACGCCGCATCAGGTTGATCGGGATCACCCAGAAGACGGCAGTTGCCGCGAGGATCCAGACGATGTTGAGCAGGAGAAGGGGCCCGGCAGCGGCAAGCGTTGCCATCCTCATCAGTGAGACAAGGTGAGTGAGCGGGAAGAAGGCAAGGGCGATGTACTGGAGGGCTTCGGGCATGACCGAAAGGGGAAAGAAGGTCCCGGAAAAGAGCATCATGGGTGTGATGAAGAGGAATGCGGGGTAATTGAGCGTATCGATGCCCGGGGTAATTGCGGTAAAGCACATCGCGATTCCTGCAAAGAGGAGTCCTGCGACAAACGCGAGCGGGATGGCAAGGAACGAGAACGGGAGCGAGACAACGCCGAACGCAACAAGTACCGGCAGCATGATAGTAACCGAGATCACGCTCCGTGTCGCTCCCCAGAGCAGTTCGCCGGCGATAACATCCTCGATCGAGAGCGGTGTCGCAATGATCGCATCGAAACTCTTCTGGTAATACATCCGCACGTACGAGCCGTAGGTGCATTCGAAAAACGCGGAGTTCATCACCGTGATGGCAAGGATTGCCGGGGCAATGTAGGTGACATACGGCACCCCGTCGAGGGCCCCCACGTAGGTGCCGATCCCAAGGCCGATGGCGGAAAGGTACAGGAGCGCCTCGACAAAGGGCGGGAAGAAGTTCACCTTCCAGGTCTTGCAGAAGACATCGAGGTTGCGGCGCCAGACCTTTACCGCACGCCAGCTGACCCGGGGGATCGAAAAGACCGACGTCATCTTACTCCCTCAGGGCTCTCCCGGTTAATTTCAGGAATACGTCTTCGAGCGTTGCCGGACGGGTGATCACCCGGCTGTTCCGGCACCGGTCGAGGAGGGTCTTAGCCAGGGCCCGCGGATCCCCGGTCGTGACCTGGATCTGGTCACCGGCAACTTCGTAGGGAATGCCTGCTTCCGTCAGGCAGGCGACAACTTCGGGCGTGTTATCCGTCTCCACCATCTCGCTCCCGGCATACTTCTCTACGAGTTCTCGCGGGGAACCTTCGGCAAGGAAGGTCCCGTTGTCCATGATTACAAGCCGGTCGCAGAGCCGGGCCGCCTCGTCGAGGTAATGGGTCGTGAGTACGATGGTGCGGCCTTCGGCTCTGAGCTGACGGAGCCGTTCCCAGATCAGGTGACGGGCCTGCGGGTCGAGACCGATCGTGGGTTCGTCGAGGATCAGGAGATCGGGGTTGTTGATGAGTGCCCGGGCAAGGATGAGGCGCCGTTTCATCCCCCCGGAGAGTTTGTCGACCGAGACATCCCGTTTTTCCGTGAGGGCGACAAAGGCAAGGAGCGACTCGGCCCGCTGTTTCGCCTCGTCCTGCGGGATATCGAAGTACCGGGCATAGGTGAGCAGGTTATCCCCGCACGAGAAGTCGGGGTCGAGATTTGAATCCTGCGGGACAACGCCGATCTTCTGCTTGATCTCCGCGGGGTTTTTATCCGGGTCAAGGCCAAAGACCGTGAGGGTTCCCGATGTGCGGGGCGAGATGCACTCGATCATCCGCATGGTCGTGGTCTTCCCGGCACCGTTCGGGCCCAACATGCCAAAGACTTCGCCTTTTTTTACCAAAAACCGGATGTGGCTGACGGCGACCATGTCGCCATAGGTTTTGGTAAGGTCGTCAGCTTCAATGATGCCGGGCATGAGGTATCTCTTCCGTATCCCTCAGTGGATTGTCCAGCCATAAAATGTTCGTGATGGGGCACCATGAGGAAAAAAGTCCGGCGTGGCGGTCAAAAAAAAGATCCTCAGACCGGGGGGGTTGCAACTTCGCTTTTCACGAGTACAATGCCGGCGATCAGGACCGCAAGCAGGGCAACGGCCGCAAACATCATGTATACGTCGCTGGTTGTCGATACATTGAAGATCAGGATGTGCCTGACCATGCCGGTGAGGCCGGCGATCAAGAGCGCCCGCACCTCGACGTGTTTTGTCCGGAAATAGACCGTGACCGTCTCAAAGAGCACGATGATGGTGATCGTGAGGAGCAGGGAGTTGATCACCCCCGTGATACCCAATGAGAAGGATTTGGTGGAGAACATGGTCACGATCAGGTTCGCAGCATCGTACACCGAAAAGATCGCGATGATCGTGAGCATTGCAGCAACGATCATGTAGAGCGCCATCGGGACAAGCGCAAAGAACCTGATGATATATTCGACGACGGACGGGTTTGCCGGAGCCTTTGCAGCGGGATGATCTTCTGGCATTCCTGTAAACACACTCCACGGATAGGTACCTGTAAGTAGACGATACGTGATTAAAAATCTTGGGAACGTCAGGAGAACCCCGGAGATACGGGTTTACGGGCTTTTTTTATGGATCCTTACCAGGGCCCGGCCTGCAGCATCCCTGACCCCGGAGAATGGATCCTCCTGTGCAATACGGGCAAGCGCTCCCGCTGCCCGCGGGTCGCCCAGTTTCCCGAGGATCTCTGCTGCCCCGGTCCGGATCCGGTCGTCCTTGTCCTCAAGGCAGCGGGTGAGGGGGAGAGTTGCCCGCCGGTCCTTCAGCCGCCCGAGTGCGGATATGGCCCCGGCCCGCACATCGGGATCTTTGTCGGAAAGGGCGCTGATGAGGCCCGGGACCGCACGTTCATCGTCAAGCCGGCCAAGTGCAATGACAACATTGGTGCGGACTCCTTTATGCGGGTCAGAGAGCAGCCCGAGCAGGGGTTCAACCGCCGCCGGCGTGCCGGATTTGCCAAGCTGCGAAACAGCATCGCGCCGGGTCTTTACCCTTGGTGACTGCACTGCTGCAAAAAGAGGGGTCAGGTCTGTCATACCCGGTTCCGGCGCCCTGTTGCCCGTCACCGTTCACATTCCCCGCCGGACTCATAAGCGGCGATCACTTTTTTTGCCATCTCGGGAGAGATCCGGTCGTGGATGATCTTTACCAGGGCCTCGGCATCCTCCACCTCAACGCACCCGAGCCCCTCTTCCCCGGTGAGGATCTTCTCTGCGATGTATTGGAGTTCTTCATCGGAGAGCCTGCCGATCCGTTCGGCAAAGTCATCGGCATTTTCGGCAAAATGGTTTGAAACCGGTGGCAGGATCGCATGGAACATGTGCCCGGATCCCCCGCAGGTGAGGTCCCCGCATTCCGGGGCGAGTTTTTTGAGGATATCGATGTCCTTCTGGCTGAGGTCGCGTGCCATAACGATCGTAATTCCCGTTGGTAGATATTTCCCGGCATTTCCAGATTAGTCTTTTTATCCTGGCATGGCATCCTGCCGGCAGCGAGCAGGCTTTACGGGAACACGCAAATACCCCTTGCCCGGGCACATGTGGCTCTTTTAAAAAAAAGGAAGGGTGAAGATCAGAAATATTTGTCAATCCACCGTTTGATGCCGGCAATAATCCCCGTGCTGTTGCCGGATGAAGATTTGCCGGAGGACTTCCGTACCGGGGACCGGACCGGCTGCGGTTCGGGACGGCTTGCCTGGATCGGCGGCGGGTGGCTGATCGTCCTTCTCTGGACCGGCTCACTCCGTTCAGGGATATCCTGGATCATCGAGTGCGATTCTTCCGCGGCGGGCTCAAAGCCCCAGGAGAACCCGACCTTGTAGGCCTCTTCATTCTGCCGGATCCAGTTTGCTGCGGCCATGTATCCCCGGTCTTCCGCCCGCTTTACGGTGTCCTGCGTATCAAGCGTGAAGTGTATTTCCCGCTCAAGAGCTACGAGCTCTTCGTACACACTGGCTGGAACCTTGATCTTCTCCCTGCTCATATCAGTATCATATAGGGATATGCAGGGATACGGTATTTAATGCTTCCTCACAAAAACCCCCCATATGCCGCCAAATCCACAAACCGGGGATGAATACGGGAAACCGGGTGAAATACCGCATGTACCGCGGGAAGGTTGATACGTTCATGAAGTAATGGTAGACTTACCGGTGTCACAGATTTATGGCGCCAGGAGAGCATGAGCGATGACAACAATTGTGTATGTTGACGACGATTTCCGGCGCATGCCCCGGGCGGATATGGCAAAACTCCAGAAACTGGTTGCCGAAGGCAGGTATGGCAAACACAAGGTCTCTTACAAGGATAAACAGCTCAATATCGAGATCAAGAAACAGGGGGACAAGATCCAGGTACAGATAGTCCGTATTTCCTGACCTTAAGACGTAACAATATCACAATACTTATTGCGCGCCTGGTGTAACGTGTAAAATACCTTATTTATTTGTTAAGGAGAACGATACATTGGCCGGAAGGAAAGTGCAGTTTTTCACCGAGAAGGAAGAATCGTTTGTTGACCTCCTCATCGGTATCGGGATTCCCCGGACCGTATCAAAAGTCCTTGTCTTTCTTGCAAATACCCCTGAGGCGACATCCCGGGATATCGAACGCGGCGCCGATCTGCGGCAGCCCGAAGTGAGCATCGCGCTTCAGTATCTCAAGGAGCGGGACTGGATTGTTACCCGTCTGGAGAAGACCGAGACCATCGGCAGGCCCCAGAACGTAGTCCACCTTTCCTGTCCCATCGACGAGATCGCCGATGCGATACGGGCAGAAAAGGAGACCGAGATCAAGCAGAAACTCTCCCTTGCCCACAAGCTCCGGGACTATATCTGATCCCCGGGGCCGTGGGGCATATTTCGTCTCTCTTCTTTTTAAATTGTTGTCGTGACAACGTTTATCCCTGTGTGCTGCACATGAGATCAGGTGTCAGATTCTCCTGGATCCTGCATGCCCTGCCTGCCGCTCGGGGCCACGATATCGATCATCAGCAGGACACATGTTGTTCTCATCAATGAGCGGCTCCGCCCGTTCGGGCTTTCTGCCGGCCAGTTCCCGGTCCTCATCAGCCTGATAAAAAAACAGGACGTCATGCAGGATACCCTTGCCCGGCACCTGCATATCGACAAGGGAGCTGTTGCACGGACGGTCACAAAACTCGAAGAGGCCGGCTATGTGCGCCGTACCACCGACCCCGCGAACCGGCGCACTGTCCGGCTCTTCCTCACACAAAAAGGCGAAGAAATAGCCCCGGCCCTTCTCCGGATCGATCGGGAATGGGAGGAGACGGCCTGTTCATGCCTGTCCCCGGCCGACCGGGCAAAGTTCTGCAGCCTGACCGAAGCTGTTGCCAGAACCTGCCTTACAACCCTTGAGACAATAGAGGCGGACTAAATGTCTGATTCTGTCGAACGTCCGCAGGACACTAAGGATCCGCTTGCCGGCCCGGCGACGCTCGGCGTTGCCCTGCTGACCGGCGATCCCAAGAAGGCGATCGTGAAGCTCTCGGGCCCCATGATCGTTGTCATGCTCCTGATGTCGACTTACAACCTCGTCAATGCCATCTGGGTTGCGGGCCTTGGTCCGGATGCTCTTGCTGCGGTCGGGTTTGTCACCCCCCTCTTTATGGTACTCATCGGCCTCGGGAACGGTCTTGGCGCCGGTGCCACTTCTCTTATTGCACGGAGGATCGGCGCCGGTGACCGGGACGGGGCAAACCGGGCCGCCGTCCACTCCATTCTCCTGATGGTAGCGATCTCGATCGTGACGACCGTGCTCCTGCTCATCTTTGCCGACCCGATCCTGCTGGCATTCGGTGCCGGAGAGACACTCGGCCTTGCCATTGAGTACGGCCAGGTGGTCTTTGCCGGGACGATCCTCATTCTCGTCACGAGCATGCTCGCCTCCATTCTCCGTGCCGAAGGGGACATGAAGCGGACCATGTACATCTTCGGCGCATCGTCCATCCTCAACATGATCCTCGACCCGATCCTGATCTACTGGGCGGGCATGGGTATCGCCGGTGCTGCATGGGGCATGATCATTTCGCAGGTCATGGTCGCCATCGTGCTCCTGTACTGGTTCTTTGTCAGAAAGGACACCTATGTCTCCCTCTCGGCAAGGGGGTTTGCCTGGGACCGGGCAACGATCCGGGGAATCCTCGGTGTCGGGCTTCCGGCGAGCACGGAATTTTTCATGATGTCGCTCCTTGCCATTCTCGTTAACGGCATGCTCGTGATAACGGCGGGAACCGATGCGGTCGCAGTCTATACTGCCGGCTGGCGCCTGGTGATGTTTGCCATCATCCCGCTTGTCGGTATTGCAATGGCGGTTGTCTCGGTGTCCGGTGCAGCATATGGCGGTCGGCACTATGACAAGCTGCCGGTCATCCATAACTTTTCGATCCTGTTCGGGCTTGTCATCGCCCTGTGCACAAGCGCCATCACGTGGATCTTCTCGTCGCAGATTTCTGCGGTCTTTACCTATTCGCCGGAGACTGCATATCTCGCACCCACAATTGCGGCCTTTATCGGGGTCATGTGCCTCTTCTACCCGTTCGTGCCGCCGGGCATGATGTCGGGCTCGATCTTCCAGGGTGTGGGTAAGGGCCTGACCTCCCTTGCAATCACCGCACTGCGGGAACTGGTCTTTATCGCCCTCTTTGCCTGGATCCTCGGGATTGCCCTTGGCTACGGGGAGCATGGGATCTGGTGGGGAATGGTAGCAGGCGATATTCTCGGAAGTATCGTGGCCTATGTCTGGGCACGGGCATACATACGGCGGCTCCAGGCATATGCCTGAAACTCTTTTTTAACCGGTTAAAAATCAGGGGGTTCTGCCCGGCCTCTTCGTCAGGGGCAAATATTTTACGAGCCGGATCCGGTCTCCGCAGAGATGAGGAGGATCTTTACCATCAGGTACGAGACGATCAGGGCAAGCACGAGAAGGCCGGCAGCCACAATGAACCGCTCCCCCTGCGGGATCACCAGGGACAGGTAAATATGATCTGCGAGCATCAGGTATGGACCTCCGGCATATGATTATCTCTGGTTTTCATCTGTCCCATCAGATAAAGGTTTTGTCGGAGGGATCGCTGCCGTTTTCCCGCAATAAATGTGACCTGCATCCCCTTTTTGTCCCTGCCAGTCACCGGGCCAATTATTGATACGCTAAAAAGAGAAAGGTACCCGGGTATACCCGGTAAAAACATGGCGATGGTATGACAGAAGTGTTCTTTTCGTCCGGTCTCTTCACGTTCGTGGTAGTGCCCCTCCTGATCTTTCTGGCCCGTATCTGCGATATGAGTATGGACACCGTCCGGGTCATCTTCATGTCCAAGGGGATTAAGTATCTCCCGTCGATCATCGGGTTTTTCGAGGTGATCATCTGGCTTGTAGCCATCGGCCAGGTCATGAATAACTTAACAAACATCGTCTGTTACATTGCGTACGGGGCGGGCTTTGCCACCGGGACCTTTATCGGGATGGCTATAGAGGAAAAACTGTCCCTTGGGCTGACCAGCGTACGGATCATCACCAAGGAGGATCCGGCAGAGCTCATGCAATACCTCCGGGCGCATGACTATGGTGTGACCGTGGTTAACGGTGAGGGCGGGACCGGGCCGGTAAAGATGGTCTTTACCATCATCAAGAGAAAGGACCTCCATCATGTGGTCTCTGTCATCAACCAGTTCCATCCCCGGGCATTTTATTCTGTTGAAGAGGTCAAGTCGGTTGCCGAAGGCGTTTTTCCCGAACGGCGGACAACCGGGGTATTTGGCTGGATCAGCTCACTCCGGTTCCGCCGGATAAGCAAGTAACCGGCCCGGCAGCACCCGGGCATTCCTGCCGTGTCCGTCCCGTATCCCCCCGATCCCGTCATTTGTTACCATAGGGATATTGCGTCCTATTGGCGCCTCCGTCGAAAAACTCCAAGTATTTCCGGGAAAAACCCTTTGCCCGGGGCGGGGGCGGTGAAGACAAAAAACGGCTGGGTGGAGATCGACCGGGTCCGGTACGACCACGATGTGGTGGTCCATGCCGACCGGAGCGTAACTAAACGGCAGAAGAAGGCGGCAAAGAAACTTAAAAAGATCTACGGGCATACACCGCTCATCGGGGCAGAGCTCGAGAGTATCGCGGATGAGAACCCGGCCATTGTCTATATCGGGACAGGGCAGTACGGCGATCTCCCGGTCACCCGTGAGGCCCGTGAGATCCTGGCGAAGTTCGGGGCCGTGATCCGGCCCACTCCCGATGTGCTTGACCTGATGGCAGAGGAGACCCGGCCCTTTGTCGCAATCCTGCATGTGAACTGCTGACCGGTTCTCTTCGTAATGATGGCATAACGGGCCCGTATCTTTTTGGAAAATAAACCTGATGCGTTTAATAACCGGGATAGTCAAACGGAACTATACCTGAATACACCTCACAGGGCGGTACGGGCATGGGGAAAGGAGCAGATATGAAAAAGGAAGCGCACAGGCAGCAGAAGGCAAACCTGAAGTACTGGACGGACTGCTGGAAGATCTCAAATCCCCTGTCGGAACAGATGACCGAGACGGATCTTGTCACGTTCTGGAACCGGCGGTCGGGGGACTTTGCAAAGAAGGTCCATTCGCCAAAGAGCCGGAAGCGGAGCCGGGACAATATCGGTTTTCTGGAAGCAAACGGCGTCCGGTGTAAGGGCGCGAAAGTTCTCGATATCGGGTGCGGGCCGGGCGGCCTCTCGCTCCCCCTTGCCCGGGCCGGCGCAAAGGTAACGGCGCTGGATATCTCGGCGGGGATGCTCGCCCGGCTCCGGGAGGCGACAGGAAAAGGAGACCTCCCGGTCGAAACAATCGAGTGCTCGTGGTGGAACGCGGACATTGACGAGCTCGGGCTCCGGGGGAAATTCGATCTGGTGATCGGTTCCATGACGCCGGCGATCAAAGATCCGGAGACGTTCGAGAAGATGATGGCCTGCTCGAAAAAACACTGTTTCTATATCGGTTCCCTGCCCGGCACCGGTGCCCCGGTGACACAGGACCTGGTAAAAAACATCAGCCGGTCGCCGGGCCCCCGCCGGTCCGCCATGGGCATGGTCTTTCCCTTTATGTACCTGTATCTCAAAGGGTACCGTCCCGAGGTGAAGATCACCGGGCGTAAATGGACCGAAGATCTCCCGTGGGCCGAGGCTGCCGAACATGCGATCGATATCCTCAGCCACGACCAGAAGGTAACCGATGCAGCAAAACGGAAGATCCGGGCCTATTACCAAGCTACCGCTGTTGACGGGAACTGCCGTTTTACAAACGAGATGTTTCTGGCGCTGATGGTCTGGCGGGTTGACACGTAACCTACCGGTCCTCCCCGGCACCTGCCGGGGCCTTCAGGTGTGCCGCTTTTTTATCAGTTCGTTCTTTTTTTATCAATGCCCGGAGTACACGCAGCGCCGGATGAAACGGGATATATACCTTGGCGCCTGAGTCCACTTCATACACCGGGTGTCGGGCACATCTCCCTCAGGCTTTTGCCCCCGGCAGATTCATATCTCCATGAACGACAACGGCCATGCACCGGATATCGACGAAGCAGCGCTTGACCGGAAGATCTGGTGGCGGATCATCCCGTTTGTCGTGCTCATGTATTTCATCTGCATCCTCGACCGGGTCAATATCGGGTATGCAGCCCTGACCATGAACCCGAACCTCGGGATCGATCCCGCCGTGTTCGGGTTTATCTCCGGCATCTTCTTTGTCAGCTACGTTATCCTCGAAGTCCCCAGTAACCAGCTCCTTGTCCGGACCGGCCCGCGAAAATGGCTGTTCCGGATCATGGCAAGCTGGGGGATCATCACGATCCTGATAGCTTTTGTCCAGTCGCCGCTCGAACTCGGCATCCTCCGGTTCCTGCTCGGGGCAGCAGAAGCCGGATTCACGCCGGGCATCATGCTCTACCTCACGTTCTGGTTCCGGAAGAACCGGATCTCGCAGGCCCTCGCAGTCTTCTTTGTCGCCATTCCCCTTGCTATGGTTGTAGCCTCGCCGGTCTCCACGTTCATCCTCTCTTCCGCCACGTGGGCCGGCCTTGCCTCGTGGCGCTGGCTCTTTATCCTCGAAGGAGTCCCGGCGGTAATCATCGGGTGCCTGACGCTCGCCTGCCTTTCCGATGCTCCCCGGGCAGCGTCCTGGCTTGCCCCCTCCGAGCGCGACTGGCTCTCCTCCCGTCTTGACGAAGCACGGGTAAAATCCGAGACCCCCATAGCAGTTCCGCTCCGTCAGCTTGTCTCAACCCGGAACCTCACGCTCTTCTGCACCTGCGGGTTTCTGGTCGGGCTGTTCCTGACAAGCCTCCTCTTCTGGATACCGCAGATCGTAAACACGTCCGGGCTCTCCCGTTCGATCACAGAAACGGGACTGCTTGTCATGATCCCCTACGCCCTCTCTGCCGCGGTCATGTACCTCTGGTCGCGGCACTCCGACCGGGCAGGGGAGCGCCGGTGGCACGTGGCAGTCCCGTTCTTTTCTGCCGCAATCTGCCTGATCCTGCTCTTTGTCGCGTCCGCACCGGCGGTTGCGTTTGTCCTCCTTACGCTTGCGATAGCCGCCTGCTATGCAGCCTATGCCCCGTTCTTTACGCTCACTATGGATGCGCTCCCCCCGGGCCTGCGTGCATCCGGGGTAGCGCTTGTCAATGCCATAGCCTCGGCAGGTTCTTTTGCCGGCCCGGTCCTCCTCGGCCTTGCCGGGGGGACGCTTAAAAGTCCCGGGGTACTTCTCCTCTTTGCTCTGCTCGGGATCGCGCTCACCGGCTGCGGCATCCTTCTCGTCAGGGCCCGTCTCCCGCAGAATGCCGGCGGGGACTGACAAAGACTTGGGAGAGAACGAATCCCGTCGGGAATAAAAAAAAGAGGTTTTGGGAAGAATACCGGAGTTATTTCTTCTGGTAGTTCTTACCGGCGGCAAACGCCTTTGCGAGTTCTTTACCCACACTGTAATAGGTGGCCTGCGCATAGACGATGGGCTGGATCTTTGCTACATCCGGCTTCCCGTCGGTGAGGCAGGACTTCTCTGCATGGATCTCCGCAACCTCGCCGATGTAGAGCCGGTGGCTCCCGCAGTCCACCGCAGTAAAGAGCCTGCACTCGATGTTGACCGGGCACTCGTCGGCAAGCGGGGCGGTCTTGAGCTTGCCGTAGCTTGAGGTAAAGACCTTTGACTTGTCCGCATTTTTTCCGGAGACAAGGCCGCAGTGATCGGCCTCGACTACCTGTGCTGCCGAGGGGATATTGACCGAGAACGTCCGGTTCTCCTCGATACCCTGCACAGTGTAGCGCTCCTTGTTGAGCGCAACGCAGACCATCGGCGGCGCCATGCAGGCGACCGTGGCCCATGCAACGGCCATGTAGTTGGGCTTTCCTTTCACGTTCGCGCCCACGAGCACGGTGGGCATCACATTCATGTACGGCATCGGGCCGACAGTAACCTTGGCCATAAGAGATTCTCCGGATCCCATTGTGGGAGAATGGATTTTAAGGGTATCCCTTTGCGGGGAAAAACAAAGACCGGGTCCCGGCCGGATCAAAAGCGCAGTACGGGATAGAGCAGGATCTTATTTTGTCGTGTCCTCGTCAGAACCCGGGCTCTCTTTTACAACCTCGCGGAGCAGGGTCCGGAACTCCTCGTCGTGCCGGGCGAGATTGAAAAATACGCTGCGCATTGTCTCGGGGAACCGTTCGTCTTTCATATCGTGGAACTGGCAGTAGTACGCGCAGGCGTCCGTGATCACCTCTTCACGGCTGGTGTAATTCCGCACTGCGATAGCGTCCAGTTTCTCAACAAGGCTGGTCGGGATCCGTGCCGAGATGAGCGTCTCCTCAGGAACCATGTGTTGAACTGATTGTTTTAAACGTATGAATTTATTGCTTTTTGGGATGTTTTTATGAACTCCGGCCCGGGCCTTTTTTGGGGATTGCAGCAGGTCTGCGGGAACAAAGCAGGAACCGCTATATGCCGGAAACGTTTTTTGTATATTATCATGGATGATGCTCAGAAGTGGTTCTCCGAGGGTGTTGCCCTGTACGAAAAGGGGGATTATCGGCGTGCCATTGCCGCATTCGACAAAGCCGGTGCCCTCGATCCGTCTATGGCGCAGGTGTGGAACAATCGCGGGCTTGCCCTGGTACAGCTGGGAAAATACGATGAGGCACTCAACTCCATTGAGAAGGCGATTGCGCTCGATCCCGGGTACGAACATGCAAAACAGGCAAAGAAGATCGTGCTCGGCCTTAAAAACGGGAACGGTTCTGCGGATGCCGGCTCGCAGCAGGGAGAGTCGTCTTCATCAGGATCCGGTGGGAGACGGACGGTATACATTGCCGTAGCAGCGGCAATCATCATTGTTGCCGCGCTCTTTGGTCTCATGCTGATCAAAGGCGGAACGGGTCTTGCCGGGATTCCGGGCATGTCAACCCCCACACCCACCCCGACCGCAGCACTACCTGTCACCGCACCGATTTCGGTCTCCCCGGCGTTCACGCAGGTATCCACGCCGACTCCTGTGCCCACCCCGACGCCAAAACTTATTCCCCAGTCCGGTGTCTGGATTGAGATCAATTATACCCAGTATTATTCGGGGGCAGTGGGGATCCCCGGTAACCTGCAGCAGCTTTCCGGCCCCCGGCAGGTACGGCCAAATACCGGCGACCAGTTCTACCAGATCCCCAGAAATGACGGAATTGTTACCGCAACGGTCAGCAAGAACGACGGGTCGGGAGATCGGCTGACGGTAACGGTCTATTCAAATGGCGTGGTCATCAAGAACGAATCCACGATCCTGCCCTACAGTACCATCGATCTCCTTGCAACGATACCGATTGTCACCCCGACACCGGAAGATGCCGCCAACGAGACTGTCCAGACCGTATCCGGGGCATAACCCCTTTTTTCCGACTCCCCGTTATGAGGATCCACTATAGGTCGGATTTTCACATTATGTGGTATTCACGGGTTCCGGCAGATTCCTTGCCTTTGAGCCTTCCGGGCCTCGACCACATTTGCCATACTGCCCCCTCAGGGAAAGCACCGCCGGTATGATGAGGATCGTTCAGATCCATAAGTTACTCATTTTGTATATTTCGGTTACTGCCGACCGGCCGTACCAGTGAAGCGGTACTTCCCTTCGGGCACACCGATCTCAAAACGCGCCCCTTTACCCGGAGTATTGTCCTCCGTTATGGTAAACCCTGAGATGGCAAGGATCTCCTTTACGAGGAAAAGGCCTCTCCCGGTAGTTTCTCCCTGTCCGTGCGTAAACAGGTGTTTTCGGGAGGTGGCAGGAATGCCCCTGCCGTTATCTTCCGCAATAATTGCCAGATCGGTGCCACGGCACTCGTACCGGAAGACCATTGACGTTACCGGGCCGCCATGACGGAGGGTGTTGTCCATCAGGTTGTAGAACACTTTTGGGAGAAGCGGATCGGCATACAGATCAAGCCCTGCCAGGAGATCGGTCACGACAATGTCCCGCCGATCGAGCAGCTCCCGTTCCCGGGCAATCAGCACCGAAAGTTCCTGCCATACCGGGTCCTTGGATCCCAGTCCCTGGTACGTCCGGGAAAAATCAAGAATCGTTCCGATCTCCCGTGAAATTCTTGCAATCGTGGGAAGATCGCTCTGGATCTCCGTCTCGTTTTCCGTCTTTTCCATGCGTGAAATATACCCGGACAACCCCAGCAGTTTGTTTGCGATATCGTGCCGGGTGATCGAGTCCAGGAGTATGAGTTTTTTGTATGCGGTTTCAAGCGTCCTGAGTGATTTCTGGCTTTCGGTAATATCATTGATCATCACAAGGACTGCGGGCCGTGTACGGTACATTGTCCGGATACCTATGCATTCGCAATCCCTGGCCGTGCCTCCCTTGCTTTGTATTCGGACAATGACCGTGTGGGATTTTTCATCGTTCTTCCGCATTTTTTCAAGGAACCCGGAAAAATATCCCCTGTCTTCGGGAATGATGTGATCCAGGACCAATCTCCCCCGTAATTCGTCCCGTGAGTACCCGGTACATTCGGACATCCGGTGGTTGCTGAATACGATCCTTTCCTCCTGGAGAAGTACCACGGAATTATGGCAGTAGTCCGTTACCAGCCGGTACTTTTCCTCGCTGCTCCGGATTTTTTGTTCGCTCTGTTTGAGTTCTTCATACTGCTGCCTGAGTTCTTCTTCTGCGGCAGTAAGCTGTTCAAAGGATGCTCTCAACTCGTTTTCCGTGCACCGACGGGCCGAGATGTCGCGGATGGATTCGATAACCCCGGTAATCGTTCCCGTTGGATCGACAAGGGGGCCTGCCTTCATCCACAGGCAGAGGTGGGTCCCGTCGGCTTTTGTGAACTGTGTTTCGGCAGTAAGTGCCGTGCCGGGACCATGCACCGTGCTGTTGTAGTGTTCCTTTTCAAAGGCTGCATCCGGGGAAAGGATCAGATCTGCCAGCATGGGCCGGTGTTCATGGTAAAACGCCCGGGAACGCTCGTGCAGGTCCTTCCCAAGGATATCTGCACATCGTACCCTGGTGAGATCCTCCATGGCCCGGTTCCAGGCAATGACCGTCCCCTCCCGGTCGATTGCAAAGGTTGCATCGGGAAGGAAATCGACAATCTCACCCTGTAACCTCTTGGAGCGGATCAGCTCTTCTTTTGCCCGGTGCTCCTGGACCGCGTGCCGGATCATATGTCCGAGCTCGGCAAACTGGGACTTGGGATCGCCGCCTTTCTGCAGGTAGAAATCAGCGCCGCAGTTAAGTGCCTTGATAACTACCTCTTCCCGCCCTTTCCCGGTAAAAAGGATGAACGGTATCCGTGATTTTCCTGACCTGAGTTTCTGTAAAAACTCTATCCCGTCCATCCCCGACATCTGGTAATCGGAGACAATGCATTCGTACCGGTGAAAATCCCCGTTATTTAAGATATTTGCCGCTGAATCCGAGGTGTCGACAGCAAACGGGCCGCTCTTTTCCAGGAAGAGTTTGCCGATCTCCCGGAGCTGCGGCTCATCATCAACGTACAGCACGGGGATGCGTTCCGGCGTTTCTGCACTGCCGCTCATGACGGGAATCCCCCGGGGCCGTCGGGATTTCCTGCAGCCAGCGGGCTTCCCCTCCGGAGTATCCGGGGCAAAGGCTGTGCCGGACCTGCAGTATCCCCGCAGGTGATGTCGGGGTACCGTGCTGCCCCGTATCCGCGCACCGGAGTCGTCATAGTACAAGGCCCCTCATTGCCACCCCCCAAAAAAACCTGTTTTTCCCCCGTGGGGGAAATCATGTCAGCGTACCGCGCAACCGTCATGAGTGCCGTTCCCGGTCTGTGTCACTCGCCGGCGTCCAGGTTGCCGAGGAGTTTTTTTATGTCGATCCAGATGATCAGCTCGTGGCTCTCGCGGTCCCGGACCCGGATCCTGCGCTTGATAATCCCGATGATGGCAGTATCCTCGTGGCTGATCGAGGCGGAGGTGCGATCTACCTGGGTACTCTCGAATGTCGAGACCGAGGTCACATCGTCGACCAGGATCCCGACTTTTGAGGCAGTAATGGCATCGTCGAGAACGATGATTCTCGACGTCTCCGGGATCGTTGAAGTCCCACTCCTGATATTGAGGCGGTGCTTGAGATCCACGATCGTAGTGATCTCGCCGCGCAGATCGATGATCCCCCGCACGTATGGCGGGACATTGGGCAGCTTGGTGATGGTCGTATACTCGACCACCTCCTTTACATCGAACAGGTCGATGGCAAAATGCTCGTTTTCCAGCACGAACTCCACGATCTGGATCTGGCCGGGTACTGTTTCCCGGGAGACCGCCGGTATACTTCCCGGGGAAGATTCTGCCTTTGTGCTCATGGCAACATCCTCTCCTTTTTAGTTTATCCTGAAGCGGCGGTTTGCTTCTTCAGCTCCGACGGCTACGGAATGAACAGTCCGGATCATCTGTGAAATCTCGTCAAGCGCGGTTGCCGATTCCTCGGTTGCTGCAGCGGCATCCCCGGCATCTTTGGCAGTCTGACCCACCAGGTCGGAGACCTCGTGGATGCTTGCTGTGATCTCCTCGGTGGTTGCAGCCTGTTCTTCCGTGGCAGCGGCAACCTCCGATGCACTGTTTGCCACGGTCTCGGCAGCCTTCTGGATGGTCACAAAGCCCTCCAGTGCCTGCCTGGCCTCCTGCCCGCCCCGTTCGATCACGGATTTTGTTTCCTCAATGACTTCAGCGGCTTTTCGTGTTGCCGTATTGAGCTGGGTGATCATGTCCTCGATCTTCTCGGCACTGGACCGGGACTCCTGGGCAAGCGATTTGACCTCGGAGGCGACAACGGCAAACCCCCGCCCGTGTTCGCCGGCGCGGGCCGCTTCGATTGCAGCATTGAGGGCGAGCAGGTTCGTCTGGTTGGCGAGATCCCTGATAAGGACGATGATCTTGCTGATGTCGGCCATCTGTTTCTCAATTTCCTTGATCACTTCGTACGTAGCGCCGGCTCGTGTCGTGATATCGTCCATGTCCGTATTGACCCGGCCGGCAAGTTCTGCACCCTTGCGGGCCGCATCGTTTGCATTCTTTGCCTGCGAGGTCACGCTCTCCATGCTCGATGTGATCTCTTCGATCGCAGCGCTCATGTCCTGCATAGCCTTGGATATCTGGTCGATACCGGAGGCGGCTTTCTGGGCGTTCACGCTGACCTCGGTGGCATCATGGGCAATCAGGGTGACTCCTTTTGAAGCCTCCTCAACCCCTCTGCTTGCCTGGTCGGCCGTGGAGGTCAGGGCCTGCATCTCACGGTTAACGTCGCCGATATTCGTTTTCAGGCTGGTGACGACCTTGCGGATCGCATCCCGTAACCGCAGCAGTTCGTCGTACACGTCCTGGGTATGTTTGTCCGGCTGCGTGATCTCATAGTGGGTGGTCAGGTCTCCTTCGCCAATCATATCGAGCACGCGGATCAGTCCGTCGATCTCGTGCGCCATGAAATCCCGTGTCCGGACCATTGACGTGAGATCCTCTACGGTCTCGACATACCCGGTCGTCTTTCCCCTGGCATCGCGGACTTCTGCCGTGGTCTGTCTGCACGAGGCACCGTGCCAGTCAAAATAGGTCTCGTTTTTCCCGGTAGTGCGGAGCTGGTTGATCCCGCAGTTTGCGGTCTTGCAGATATTCGCGTTTGCGGTACTGCACGGTTTCCCGTACGCTGTCTCGCGATCGGTTATCTCGTGATTTTCGATGAGCAGCTTCTCGAATGCACGGTTCATGTAGATCCAGCGCATATCGTTATCGGTCACATGGACCGGGAAAGGAACTGCATCGAGGATCGATTCGTACCGGGCAATGGTTTCTGCCTGTTTTTCGTTTGCCTGCCGGAGCTGCAGGACTTCCGGGGATACCCGGTCGCTGTTTACGGGGAGCGTATCTGTCATGGTAGTTTCCTTCTGATGTTTTTTTCGGTTCTCTCCAGGCATCGGGAAAAGGCCGGAACAGAGACAAACGGAGTGTCTCTCTGGCCTGCAGGGGGTAGGAACGGGTTCTCCCGTGCAGGTGCAGCGGGGGGAGCGGGAGAGGGAGCAGGATCGATGCCGGATGGTCGTGTTTGTATAATACACCAGACATTAACGATCCCATATGCGCAACCTCAACGTTGTGCATTAGTAACATGATTTTATAGGGCGAACGGGATAAGCAGGAGTACAGAATGGCTGCCGAAACAGAGGTCTTTTCTTCGATAACACGGCTGCTGTCCTCTCATCCTGAGGGCCTGTACATCAAGGAGATCTGGCAGGCCCTCAACATCAGCCGCAATACGGTATCCAAGTATCTGGAGATCCTCCATAAAAACGGCCAGGTGGATATCCGTATCCTCGGGAAGGCTAAGATCTTTTATCTTTCAAAGAGGACCCCGTTTCTCGTTCTTGCGGAGGTATCGTCCGACCCGGTCATTGGTGTCAACCGGAACTTTGCCTGTGTTGCAGCAAACACCCTCTTTTACCAATGGGCCGATTGCACTCCCAAGGAGATCCTGGGTAAGCCCCTGGGAGCGGTCCCCCACCCGGTTGTGCAGAGCTGTTTTACCGCCACTCCCGCTGACGACAATGAATTTTTTATCGGGGACCCGGGCCACGTTTCCTGTACGATAAAGTACCGGGGCTCGATATACGAGATCCGGTACCTCCCGGTCATCTTTGCCGACAGCAGTACCGGCAGTGCCATCGTGATAAAGGATATCACCCGGGACGAGACCTCAAAAGCACGGATCCTGCACCTCGAACAGGAATACCGTGCCCTTGCCGAATCCCAGAAAGAGTACGTTTTCCACTCCCTGCCCGGCGGGATCGTTACCTGGGCAAATCCTGCATTTGCCCGGCTTGCCGGATTATCCCCGGAACAGATTGCCGGCAGGCGCTTTTCGATAAATGTCCCTGAGGAAGATCGACCCCGGGTCCAGAGCCACTATGCGTCTGTGTCCCGAAACGAGCCGGAGAAAAGTCTGTACTGCCGGGTTATCGCCCCGTCAGGAGATCTCCGGTGGGTCTGCTGGACAACCCGGGGCATTTTTTCTGCCGATGGATCCCTTGCCGAATACCATACCAGTGGCACCGACATCACGGAACTGGTGGAGGCCCGCGAAGCTCTCCGCACCTACCGGGAAAAAACCGATGCCCTCCTCCAGGAACGGGACGAGGAATTCATTGGAGTGACCGAGGCATTTTACCGCGAGAACCAGAAACGCCGCGATGCCGAACGCCACCTCCAGCGGTTGCAGTATACCCTCAATAATACGAGCGAGATGATCCTCTGGCTCAACAAAGCCGGACGCATCGTTTCCCTCAACAAACCCGCGCTGGATGTGCTCGGCCTTGCCCCGGGTTCCAGTCTTCATTTTACCCGCCCCGGAGTTCCGGAGACCCCGGTCTGTCTTCCCTGGGAAGAGATCCGGAAACGGGCCGAGCAGAACGGCTGTCATCTTTTTGAAGCGGTCATCAGGGATAAAAACGCCTATCCCCTCTATGTGGAAGTCCTCTGCAATTACCTGTATTACGACGATACCGGCAGCTGGTGCCTCTTTGTCCGTGATATGTCGGACCGGGTCCGAGCGGTCCGGAGCCTTGTGCAGAGCAAGCAGAAATATCTTGATGTTTTCTGTAACGTATCCGATGCCATCATGGTTTTTTCTGTCGATAACAACCGCAGGCTCCAGGTCGTTTGCGCGAACCCTGCAGCAGAACGGTTATACAATCTGTCATCGGCAGTTTTCACCGGTTCGCTCCGCAACGGAACCTTCCCTCCGGGACAGCATTTTTACGCCCGGTCGTTCTTCTGCCGCTGCCTTGAGTCGGGGGATCCCCAGCGTTTTGACGATGAATTCCGGTCTGCCGACGGGGTCATCCATTACCTTCGGGTAACCCTGATACCGGTGCGCGACGAGAGCGGGGCAATCCGTCGTATTATCCGGATGGACATCGATATCACGGAAGAACGGCATGCTGAAAACATGCTGCGCGAGAGCGAGGAGGTGCTCCGCCGGTTTGTCCGGGATGCCCCGGCAGCCATTGCCATGTTCGATACGGAGATGCGGTACCTTGTGGCAAGCCGCCGCTGGATGACCGATTACCATCTCGATGATATCGATATCACCGGTCGCTCCCATTACGAGATCTTTCCGGAAATAACCCCGGCTATCCGGGAGATCCATCGCCGCGGACTTGCCGGGGAGGCCCTCAGTGCCGGGGACCGTCGGTTTGTCCGGAAGGACGGATCGGTCCAGTGGGTTTCGTGGGAGATGCGCCCGTGGCATACGGCAGATGGATCCATTGGCGGCATTATTATCGCTACGAGCGAGATTACGGAGCAGAAAAAAGCAGAGGATGCCCTGCGCGAGAGCGAGGAGAAGTTCCGGACCATCTTCAACAGCGCCCGTGATGCCATCCATATCAATGAGCTTGACAAAAACGGGATGCCGGGGAAGTTCATCGAGGTCAACGATGCGACCTGTGCCATGATGCAGTATTCCCGGGAGGAACTCCTGACCATGACACCGCTCGACCTTATTGCCGGACCGGGCACATTGTCCAATGAGCAGATCCGCGATGCCCTGCGCGACAACGGACAGGCATGTTTCGAGGTCAGGCGTATCCGCAGGGACGGTACCGTGATCCCCGTTGAGATCACCCTCAAGCACACCCTCCTTGGGAAAAAAGCGGTTGCGGTGGCGGTGGCCCGCGATATCTCGGAACGCAAACGGGCGGAGGCGGCTCTTGTGGAGATGGAACGCAAGCTGGACGTTCTCTCGGATAACAAGCCCCGGAAGGTTGTCGGATAGGCCCGGTGCTGGGGTCGCCCGGGAGAAGGGCCGGTACAGTACGGGGCGGGCCGGTTTCCGGAACAATGGGGGGAGGGGGTGGGGGGCACCCACCCCCCTTTTGCGTACGCTGAAGCGGGGGTACCCCCTCCGGGTTTCCTGCAGGTTTTCCGGTAACTTCTGTGGAATTTCCAACGGAGCCGTAGTGCCGGATGCGATAAAAACGGGGTAGGGGGGTAGGGGGTACCCACCTCCCTCCCCTATTGATTGTGAAGGGGGAGGTACCCCCACCCATGAAGCATGAGGAAGGGCCGGGCCGGGATGTATAGTATAAGCGAGGCCCGACGCGAGAAAACGCCTCGTCGGGTTTTCTCGCTACGCACTTACCTTGATCAGAAGTCCTGGTCAATGTCCTTACCCGGCGAGGGCCCGGCGAGGCGCCCGAGCAACACCGAGCAAAAGCGAGGAGAAGGTAGAATCGCAGGAGGATGGAATGCCGTTTCCTGAACCGTAACGATGAACCCTATCTGGACGATCAGGTACCCGAACGTAATGTGACAGTGCAATTATAAAAAAAACGATAGGATTTCCCCGGATTATGGCGGCCGGAATCCAGATTCCGGCAGTAATCAAAGAATTAAAGTGAAAATACAGGATAATATTTACCTGCCATTCAGTTAGATGTCGAATGGATCAATTCAGGAGAGGATCTTCGCAGCATTCCCTGATAGTATCAGACGCGGTTTTGATTCATATTTCAGGGAGCGGTTGCTCACCGGCTGAAGTTGGATAGTTGGGAAACATTACCGATTTGAGAAACAGGTCCGGATTACTATGCTATAAACAGTAAAAACGACTGAACAGACGACTGCCCGGAGATCTTATTTTTATTTCTTCGGGATTTGCAGTCTGATTATCTGATTTTGCATGTCAATGGTACAGAATCAAACTATGGTATACAGTAAGGTGTATTTAAATGAGTGAAATAACCGTAGTCCCGATGACTACCGATAATTTTGACGAAGCGAAAAACATGATGGAGAGATCTTTTGCAACTACCATGGAGGATCTTCCCAAGAAGAGCGATGCTGACGATCATGCCCAGGATCTTCCTTCTATCGATGGCATACTTGAAAAGCCCGAAGAGACCCCCCTGCTTTTTTACCTGGATGGGAAGATGGTGGGTGGTGCAGTCCTCATTATTAATGATGACAACAACAATATCCTGACACTATTATTCATCGATTCAAAAGTCCTCGATAAAGGGATCGGATATAAGGTGTGGCTGGAGATAGAAAAGAGGTATCCGCAGACAAAAACCTGGACTACACAAACACCCCCATGTCTGATGAGAAATGTACACTTCTATGTGAATAAGTGTGGTTTTCATATCATCAGAATAAACGATCCAAAAACTGAAGAAGCGATGTTTGTATTTCAGAAAACCATAGCGTAATCAGGGAAAGAAAATGGTGAAGAAGCGATGACTTCATTCATCCTTTTTTCATAATACAGCGTCGGGAATATCCCGGCGGACGTGCCGACCGCATTTTTGTTTGTACGGAATTATTAAGAGCCTTCGCCCATCAGAAAAGGAGTGCTGCTAAGGGGATTCGAACCCCTGTCGCGAGCGTGAGAGGCTCGCATGATTGGCCGGTCTACACTATAGCAGCGTTAGTTGCCTAATACCATGGGTGATGGACTTACTTAAAGTTTGTCAGGCAGTGTCCGCCCTGCTGCCAGGGTCGTCGCGGGAAAAAGCGCGGAAGGGTCCGGGCCTCACCCGGATCGGCCCGGTCCCCCGGAGACCGGGTCCTGAAGCGCCGGGTCTCTTGTTGGCCCGGCAGGACTTGGTAAATCCGGCGAAATTGCGGGCTGTTTCCATAAATAACTATATCCCGCACGTGCATCGATTAATATAAGAAATGGCTGGTAGTCTTGAAGAGCAGATAGCCGAGCTGGAAGCGGAGCTCACAAAAACTCCGTACAACAAGGCTACCTCCAAACACATCGGGCGGATCAAGGCAAAGATCGCAAAGCTCCGCGATGATGCCGTCAACCGGGCAATGAAGTCCGGCGGAGGCGGCGAAGGGTATTCCGTCAAGAAGTCGGGCGATGCATCCGCCGTGCTCGTCGGGTTCCCGTCCACAGGTAAAAGCACGCTCTTAAATAAGCTCACCGGCACGGAAAGCGCCGTCGGGGCCTACGCTTTTACCACCCTCACGGTCGTGCCCGGCGCCCTCGAACACAAGGGCGCAAAGATCCAGCTTCTCGATATCCCGGGTCTTATCGCCGGGGCAGCCATGGGCAAGGGCCGTGGCAAGGAAGTTATCGGTGTCGTGCGGAGCGCCGATATCATCATCATCCTCGTGGATGTCTTCAACGGCCAGCACGTCAACGTGCTCTTAAAAGAACTCTACAATGCAGGGATCCGTATCAACGTCCCCAAACCCGATATCACCATCAAGAAGTCCTCGGTCGGCGGTATCCGTCTCTCGGCGGTCGGCACCCTCGACCTCGATATCGAGGAGGTCCGGACCATCCTCTCCGAAAGCAAGATGATGAACGCCGATGTGCTCATCCGCGGGAACGCAACCCAGGAAGATTTCATCGATGCGGTGCAGGGCAACCGGGTCTATGTCCCGGCCTTTATCGCGGTCAACAAGGTGGACCTCATCGATAAGGCGCAGTCCGACGAGATCGAGCGCACCATAAAGGAGCGGTTCGGCACTGCCCCGCTCATGATCTCCGCCCACGTTGGATACCACATGGAGGAGCTCAAGGATGCGATCTACGACTGCCTCGGGTTCATGCGGGTCTATTTAAAACCCCAGAACGAGGAAGCGGACCTTGACGTGCCACTCATTATCAGGACCGGGAGCACGGTCGAGGATGTCTGTACCAAGCTCCACCGGGACTTCGTGCGCCGGTTCCGCTATGCCCGTGTCTGGGGCGATTCCGTCAAGCACGGCGGGCAGCGGGTCGGTATCTCCCACTCGCTCATCGACGGCGATATCCTCTCGATCATCATCGAGCACTAACCTTTTTTTGGGCGGGGACAGAAACCCCTCAAGGTACAAGATATCCGCGGGGCCCGGTTTCTGTCCGCGGGATGTTTTGGTAAAAAAATGGCCGGTTATTCCCCCGCGTTAAGGATGCACTCGTTTAACACAGTGAGCGGTGCATCGGTCTTGAGCCCGGTCCCCGAGAGGTGCGTCCTGCTCGCCGCGTATCCGGCAGAGCGGAGCCGTTCGAGAACCGTCTCTATCCGGGGTGGCGAGGTGGAGAGTTTCTGGGCGAGCATATGGTAATCGTAGAAGGTGGCGGTGGGCAGCTCCTCCCGGCAGGTCTCGAGGATTTTTTCCAGTTCCTTTTTTGTCCCGAGTTCGAGCGAGGGGAGCAGCTCCTGCATCTGTGCGAGGATCTCGTCATTAAAGGTCTTCCCAAGGAAAAGCGGCCCGACCGGGAAGAGCGGTTTATTGCAGTGCGGACAGGTGCCTGACGGGGGAAACATCCCCGGGTGCTCCTCACGGTAGGCGCAGGAGGGGCACTGGAGCACGAAACCCAGCCGTGCGAGTGTCCGGTCGGCTGCCTGCGGCCCCCGGGTGAGCCGGAGGTGGAGCCGGACAAAGTGCTCGCGGGCAAAACAGAAGAGCGGTTCTACCCCCCGGTCGTATTTCACAGTCTCCCGTGCGATGAACGCCATGAGGATCCGGAGGCCGACTTCCGCATGGTACATGGTGTTTGCCGGCCGGGCATAGTACCGGCGGATGCCGGCATGGAGGTGTGCCCCGCAGAGCGGTGCGGTGTCGGTAGCAGTTACGAGGAGGAACCGCCGGCAGCCCCGGATCCCGGCATCGGTAAACGGCGCCGGCGAACCGTAGGGGTCGAGGTCGACCGCGTCGAACGACTGCTCGAAGAGGAGCGAGCAGGCGTCCCGGCAGGTGACCGTCACGGGAAGACCGAGGCGTTTCACGTTCTCCTGGATTACCGGGATCGTTTCCGGGTCCTTGTCGTTGATGGTGACCGGGACCCCGGTCTCGTTTGCCACCCGGAGTCCCCGGACACCGGTTGCTCCCATAGCGTCCACGTAGTCGGAGGGTTTGAGGACCGAGAGGAGGAGGATGGTTGTGTCCCGGTTTATCTCCATACGGCGGTTGAAGAAGACCGGTGCGGTCCCCGGCGGGAACTGCCCGTCGGTATCCTGGACCGGCACAAGCATGGTCGTTTTTCCTTCCGTTGCCTCGGTAAGATCCATTGCGAAACAAGAGATTCGAGCGCGCAAAACTTATACATATTCCCCTGCAATTGGTAAGAGAGCGGGCGAGTGGCTTAGTCCGGATAGAGCGTTAGCCTCCTAAGCTAATGGTCGGGGGTTCAAATCCCCCCTCGCCCGTCGTATTCCCCTTTTGTTTTCGTGCCGTTTCCTGCACTAATCTGCCCGGGAAAATGTATAGTTACCTGTACTTTTTTTAGATCTGCCGTACAAAAACTGATCTGCAAAAAACAACCAGGAGCAGAGAAGAATCATGAAACGCAGTATTGCCCTTACCCTTGCAGTCCTTGCACTCTCCCTGATCCTTATCGCAGGCTGTACATCGAATACCCCGGCGGGTACAACCTCCGGGACCCCGGTGGTCTCCGCAACGGCCGCACCTTCCTCCCCATCCGGGGGAAATCTCCCTACCCAGAGGGAAGTACTGGCACTGAAAAACGGCACCTGTGCAGTCAATGCTTCCATCGAAGAGATCTCCGTTGACACGTCCGATTCCGGCGCCCATAAGATCAATATCTACGTCAATGCCAGGAACGCCGGGAAGGACCCGGTCCAGCTCCACTGGTACAGCCGGATCACCGGTGCAGACGGGGTAACCTTCGGTGGCGTTGGTGTTTCGCATGACGGATCGGGGGCAGAATCTCCACCCCTCGGGTCCGGACAGGCGGCTTCTGCCCGGGACTATGTAGTGATCGATTCGGAGAAGGAGTACGCAGCCCTCTCACAGGGAGCAGTACTTGAAGTCTTTATGACAACCGAACCCCTGAAATCGGAGAGCCCGGTAAGTTTCACCGCTGCCTGGGCTCTCTCCCCGGCAGTCTTCACCTGATCTTTTTTTACCCTATCCCGAATTTTCCCCGGGCCAGCGTCTCGTTGGCCCGGCACGGACTGCCGCGAGGTTAATAAGAGACCGGCGAGAATAGGTACTTTAGCTCATGCGGCCTGCAGGTTTTCTCTCGATCATCCGCCCGGCAAATGCGGTTGTTGCCGGTCTTGCCGCCATTGTCGCATACCTTATTGCCACCGGAACGATCGTTTCCGGTGTCCTCCTGCTCATGGTCGTTGTCATCCTGGTGACCGCTGCGGGAAATGTCATCAATGACTATTACGATGCCGGGATCGACAAGATAAACCGCCCCGACCGCCCCATTCCCTCGGGAGCGGTCAGCCAAAATGCGGCCCTTGTCTATGCAGTCGTCCTCTTCGTGCTCGGTATCCTCGCAAGCATTGCAACAACCCCGCTCTGTCTTGCCATAGCGGCATTCAACTCGCTCCTCCTCGTGCTCTACGCAGCCCGGCTCAAGAGCACCCCGTTCTTCGGGAACGCCGCGGTCTCCTATCTCTCGGCAAGTATCTTTCTCTTCGGCGGGGCCTTTGCGGGATGGACCGGGTTTGTCCATATGCTGCCAGTCGCCGCCATCACCTTCCTTGCCATGCTCTCCCGGGAGATCCTAAAAGACGCCGAGGATATGGAAGGGGACCGGGCCGGGGGGGCAGACACCCTGCCGCTCCGGATCGGGGTAAAAAAGTCAGCTCTCCTCGCATTTGTCTTTGCCATTGCAGCGGTTGCGGCAAGCGCTGTCCCGTATGCCTGGTGGGGCCCCTGGTACCTTCTCGGGATCGCCATCGTCGACCTCGCGATCCTAGCAGCAGCAGCCCGGGCGCTCCCGTGCAGCGACCCTGCATCCCTGAAGGCCACGGGATCTACGGGCCTTCTCAAGTACGGGATGTTTGCCTCGCTCGTTATCTTTACCCTGTCAGCCCTGTTCCTGTAACCTCTGACAATGGGTAACAAGAAAGTTTATCGCCATAGCCATGCCTCATCTACCTTGGGAATTATGGCAGGCGTCATCCGGAACGGGAGCGTGTACTATGCCCCGAAAGGAGCGTACTACGAAGGCAATGTCAGGATCGACGGCGATTTTATCGTGCCCCCCCGGACCCATTTCTGGGGCCGGCTGGTTGTCACCGGCCGTCTTGAACTGGGCATGAAATCGAGTGTTGCCCTCGATGTCGACTGCGGCAGCGCGATCGTCGGGAGTCATGCCCGGGTGAAGGGCCCGCTTGTTGCGGCAGGCGATGTTACCCTCCTCGACCACTGCGTGGTCTATGAGGTAAAGGCCGGGGGAAACGTCATGATCCGGCCCGATGTCCATGTCGGGGACGTGACCAGCGGACAAACGATCACGGTTCACGGCAGGATAAAAAGCGGGAAATTAACCGGCAAGAACATGAAGGTTCTCGGGAACTGAGGCCGGGTCAAGGCCGAGGACTGCAACTTCGTACACATCCTGCCAGTTCACGAGTGTTTCCACGCACCCTTCTTTGAGGGTCACGACACCCATCGCGACAAGCCCGATCTTGTCGGCCATGTCGATACCCTCTTTTACCTCGGTCAGGCAGCCGACGCCGATGATTGCCTTCGGGTGATATTTTTTCACCATTCTCTTGATAAACGAGGAGCCCGGGATGACAAAGACCCGGTAGCCCATCTTCTCCAGAAGAACCGTTGCCTCCCCGACCGTGCACTGCCCGCAGTTCACGCACGTGAGCCCCTCGGGGGTCAGGTGGGCCGGGCACTTTGCCGAGCGCAGGCACTGGGGAAAGAAGACCGCCCGACTGGCAATGGGGATCTCGGAGAAGGCGGCGGCGTTCATCGTGTTGTGGATCTTGATCACAAACGTGAGCATGTCCCGGTCCTCAAGGCCGAGGAGCCGGAAAAACGCCTTCATGTTTCCTTCGAGAAGGACGATGCCGGCCCGGATCAGGTGGGGGAAGTAGAGCTTGCCTTTTTTTATGGAATACAGCGAGATAACGACGAGGATAAAGGAGACGAGCAGCGCCCCGAGAAAGATGAGGATGGCTGCTTCTCCGATGATATAGACAAGGCTGTGCCAGGGTGTCAGATCAAGTTCCATGGGTAGTACCGGTCCGTAGGTGGGTTAGCGTGCTGCTCTTTTCCCCGCGAGCTCGTTTATGTCAAAGGGCGGGATGACCACGCCCTGTTCGGTGACGATCGCCCGCACGAGTTCCATGGGGGTTGCATCGAAGGCAAAGTTCCTGACCGGGACTCCGTCGGGGAGCAGGGTGCGGTTCCCGACAACTGCTATCTCATCGCGGCCCCGTTCTTCGATGACAACGTCCTTTTCCAGCCGTGTCGCATCGAAGGTCGAGATCGGGGCGGCGACATAGAAGGGGATGTCGTGATAGTGTGCGCAGACAGCGTGCATATACGTGCCGATCTTGTTGAAAACGGCGTCCCTGGTGATCCGGTCCGCCCCGACGATCACCGCATCGATGGTGCCGGTGCGCATGATGTGGGGTGCCATCGAATCGGTGACGACCGTGACATCGATCCCGTCCCGGGCAAGCTCCCATGCGGTGAGCCGGGCGCCCTGGAGGAGCGGCCGGGTCTCGCAGGCAATCACTTTTACCTGCTTTCCTGCGGCAACGGCCGAGCGGATCACGCCAAGCGCCGTTCCCCAGGTCGAGCAGGCGAGTGCTCCTGCATTGCAGTGGGTGAGCACGGTGCACTCGTCCGGCAGGAGGCCGGCCCCGAATCCGCCGATGGCATGGCAGCAGCGGGTGTCGTCTGCGGCTATCTCCTTTGCTTCGGCAAGGGCTGCCGCCTTTGCCTCCGAAACGCCGGAAGCGGCCTCTACCCGGGCGAGCACCCGGTCAACGCCCCAGCTCAGGTTCACCGCGGTCGGCCGGCTCTCCCGGATCTTGAGGGCATCCCTGGTGACTTTCTTTACAAACACCGGATACGAGGACTCCGGGCAGTTTGCCGCTGCAAGGGCAACGCCGTACCCTCCTGCAACGCCAAGTGCCGGTGCCCCCCGGACTTCGAGCCTTTTTATCGCGGTAACGAGCCGGTCAACGCTTGTGCAGCGGACGATCGCATACTTTTCCGGGAGCAGGGTCTCCTCGATGAACCGGATGCCGCCGAGCTCGTCATCCCACCAGAGGGTCTGGATCTCCTTCATTTCGACCGCGCCCGCACTGCGGTTTTCCGGGTATCCACAAACGCCCGCATCGCAGCGGACTCTCCCGAGGCGACACTGTCGGGGATATCCTTGGGCGCAATCGCGGTACCGGCGATATAAATGCCGGGCCGGACCGTGCCCGTGGTGTCCAGCGCATCGTGGGCCGACCGGATAAATCCGGTGTCCTCTAACGTAATGCCGAGGTTTTCCACAAGGCCTGCGGTCGCCGGCGACGGTTCGATGCCGACAGAGAGGATCACGAGCTCCGGGCGGAGGATCTGCACCTCGCCGGTCTCGGTGTTCTCCACCACAAATCGCATGCCCTTCCCGTCGGCTTGGACCTCGGGGGGGAGTCCCCGCAGGAACTTCACGCCCACGGACTTTGCCCGCTCGTAGTACTCCTCGTAGCCTTTCCCATAGGCGCGGACGTCCATGTAGAAGATCGTGACCTCGATCTCCGGGTGTTTTTCCCGGATCAGCATCGCGTTCTTCATCGCCTGCATACAGCAGACGCAGGAACACCAGGGCCGTTTGAGGGGCATATCCCGGGAGCCGACGCACTGGATAAAGACAATGCTCTTTGGCTCCTTCCCGTTGCTTAAGCGCCGGATCTGCCCTCCTGTCGGGCCGCTCGCATTGATCATGCGTTCGAGCTCCATGCTCGTGATGACGTCGGGGTTTTTCAGGTAGCCAAAGACGGGCTTCTTTTTTGCATCGAAGACCTCGTAGCCGGTCGTAACGATGATCGCCGCCGCACGGACCGTTACCTCGCGCTCGGCATCCTCGTGGAGGATTGCCTGCGGGCCGCAGGCATCGTAGCAGAGCCCGCACTCGATGCAGTGCTCCTTGTCCTTTACCACCCGGTCGGGGACTACCTGCGGGTGGGGCTTGTAGATCGCTTTTCGGACCCCGACACCGGCATCGAACCGGTTGTAGACCTCCACGGGGCAGATCTGGATGCAGTCCCCGCAGCCGGTGCAGGTGTCCATATCGATATAGCGGGGATGTGCGAGGATGGTGACGGTAAAGTGCCCGGGTTTTCCCGTGACTGACTTTACTTCGGAAAGGGTATGGATGCGGATGTTGGGGTGCCGCTGGACTTCCACCATTTTAGGGGAGAGGATGCACATCGAGCAGTCGTTTGTCGGAAAGGTCTTGTCGAGCTGGGCCATGTGGCCGCCGATTGTCGGTTCCTTTTCCACGAGATGAACGGTCACCCCGTGGTTTGCAAGGTCGAGCGCTGCCTGGATCCCGGCAACTCCGGCGCCGATGACAACGACCTCACGCATGGGTGTATTCCCCGGCAAGCTTCACGTAGGATGCTGCGTTTTCCAGGATATGCTGGCGCTGGGCCGGCGTGGTCTGCTTGATCACTTTGCCCGGGACGCCGAGCACGACCGAGCCGGGCGGGACCTGCATGCCCTCGGTGACAACCGCCCCGGCGCCGATCAGGGAGTCTTCGCCCACGACAGCACCGTTTAAGACGATTGCGCCCATGCCGACGAGCACCCGGTCTTTGATCGTACACCCGTGGAGGATCGCCCCGTGGCCCACGGAAACATCAGACCCGAGTGTGGTCGGGAACCCGGCGCTCGTATGGACAACGCAGTTGTCCTGGATGTTCGAGCGGTCGCCGATTATGATCCGGTCCTTGTCGGCCCGGATGACCGCCCCAAACCAGATCCCGACATCAGATCCCACCGTGACCTTCCCCACCATGGTCGCATTAGGGGCGCACCAGAGCGGGGTCCCTGCAATCTTCCCATCCATACCCATAATACCATAGGAACTTAAGGTACAGACAGTATGAAGGTTATGGTAGGGGGCACATTCGACCCGCTGCACGACGGCCATAAGCGCCTCCTCTCCCGCTCGTTTGCGCTTGCCGGGCCCGAGGGCGAGGTCGTGATCGGGCTTACGACCGATGCCTTTGCAAGCCATAAGACCCACCCGATCCACCCGTTTTCCGAGAGAAAAGCGGACCTGGAGCGGTTCATTGCAGAGGGAATAATGGCCTCTGCACCAGAGAAGAAGTACGCAACCCGCTGGGAGCTCGAACCCTTAAGCGACCGGTTCGGCTCGGCGCTCGATGCGGACTTCGATGCGATCGTTGTCTCCGAGGAGACGCTTCCTGTTGCGGTCGAGATCAACAAGATGCGGCGGGCAAAGAACCTGCGCAAGGTGGACATCCACCAGATCACCTGCGTGCTTGCCGAGGACGGGCGCTGGATCTCATCTACCCGGATCTGGCGGGGGGAGATCGATACCCACGGCCGCCTGATCCATACGCAGGAATCAGCCTGAGAGAACGGCAAAAAGCAGGAAAAAAGGGAAAAACCGGTTATATGATATAACTGGTGATGTCTTTTGTTATCACCGAGTCGCAGTAAAGGCAGCGCAGGCCCTTGCCGCCCGGGAGCACGGCAAACCGGCTCTTTATCGGCTCGTTTGTCCGGGTGATGCAGCCGGGGTTCGGGCACCGCACGCTCCCGACAATCATGGTCGGGACTTCGACCCCCTCTTTCTCGCAAACCTTGAAATTCCGGACTATGTTGATCGTCGCGTTCGGGGAGATGAGCGCGATCCGGTCTACCTCTTCTTTTAGGAGTTCCCGGTTGGAGATCTTCACGATATCCTTCTTCCCCTTGTTCTTGCTCGGGACATTGGTGGCAATCGAGAGGGATTCGAGCGTTGTTCCCGCGATCCCGAGGATCTTTACCACGTTTAATGCCTCCCCGGCATCGATATGGTCGATCACGGTGCCGTTCCTGATCCTCCGGATTAAGAGGCCTTCCCCGATATCCTCTCCCGTATCGGCAGGTGCTGCGATATGCTTCATTTCATCACGTCCAGGAGCATCGCCATTCTGACCGGCACCCCGTTCTTTGACTGCTCGAAGTACTTTGCATGGGGGGTTGCATCGAGCCGCGGGTCGATCTCGTCTACCCTCGGGAGCGGGTGGAGGACGATTAAGTGCTTTTTCGCACCTGCAAGAAGCTCGGGGGTGATCCGGTAGCTGGAGGCCACATTGAAGTACGATGCCGGGTCAGGGAACCGCTCGCGCTGGACCCGGGTCACGTACAGGACATCGAGGTCGTTTACCACCTCTTCCAGGGTCTCGTGCACAACGATCTCCATGCCCTGTTCGGTCAGGTTGTTCACAAGGCCCGGCGGGAGTTCGAGGCCCGGGGGAGAGACCGTGTGGAGCCGGACCCCGTAGAGGGAGAGCGCGGAGGCAAGCGAGTGGGCGGTCCGCCCGTACCGCAGGTCGCCGACAAGCGCCACATCGATCCCGTCGATCTTCATCGACTGGCGGATCGTGTACAGGTCAAGGAGCGTCTGGGAAGGGTGCTGGCCGGCCCCGTCCCCGGCATTAATCACCGGTACCGTGGCAAACTCTGCCGCGAGCCGGGCTGCGCCTTCTTTGGGGTGGCGGATCACGATTGCGTCCGCGTACCCGCTCACCACCCGGACCGTGTCGGCGAGCGTCTCGCCCTTTGCCATCGAGCAGGCCTCAACGCTGCTCACCGAGATGGACGAACCGCCGAGGCGTGCCATTGCGGATTCAAAGGACATCCGAGTCCGGGTGCTTGGTTCAAAAAAGAGGACGGCGAGGATCTTGCCGTCAAGGGCGTTTTTATCGTACTTGTTCTTCCCGATCTGTACCGCATGGTCCAGCAGCCGATCGATTGCGCTGCGGTCAAAGTCCCCGATGGAAATAATATGGTGCGTCAACAACCCCTCCGGCGCGTGCGCTGGATGAAAGATATGCCGCAAAACCTAATGTACCTATCCTTCGCAAGGGTGGTTGTCCAGAGAAAACAGGGCGCGTGGTTTTGAGGGAACGGGGAGGTTTTATCCTAAGGTATGGGGTGAATTGGAGGAGGCCTGATCTGGTATGAGAGGGTGTTGTTATTCTTCCCTTGCTCCCCGTTCCGTGACGCCCGAGCCCTTTCTGCCCTAAAAGGGGCCGTTCTCGTGTGAGGTGACTGGATCTGCCGAAAATAACCGGTCGGTCCAGGGAAACCTGAACCGGTTCTTTCCGGCGGTTTTTGTGGTGAAGTCCGGCAGGTTCCCCGAACTCCTTTACGGGGCCTGCCTTTATGGATTCCTGTGAGGACCGTGTCGTCCCCTGTTGCTCGTGTGTCCAGGATTTCTCCTGGCATGATCATGATGTTGGGAGGGGGGTGATATAAGGGGCCCGAAGATGGAAAAAAACCCTGATCTTTTTTCCATTCCTGCCGTATTTCCCGCCATCAGGCCCTCGTATGTGCCCTTGGGTGCCGGCACCCACCATTTCGCCACGGGAACATATCCGAATCTTTTTCTTCCGGTAGTACCACCCTACCGGCAATGATGTACCCTGACCGGGAGACCTTCGGACGGATTGTGGCAGATGAGCCCGGCCTGTCCGCTGCAGGTCGCGGGACGCTGCTTGCCCTGTACGACGGCCCGCTCAAGATCCCCCAGATCCTCATGAGGGTCAATGCCGCCGGGCAAAAGGAGCACGCCATCTCGGAATCGGCGTTGCGCAAGCGTCTTGAAGTCCTGATCGGTATGGGGATCGTTGCCCGGGCGGGAAACGAGCGCACCAACCCCTACTATTTCATCCGGCGGTCGTGGCTCTTTAACCGGTACGTCCTGGTCCGGTGCCGGGGAAACCCGGCCGGGGGGCTCCTTGACCTCAAGATCCTCCTTGGGGAGATCTCGCGCACGGGCGGGGAGGGAAAGCCCGAAGGCGTCCAGCCCCGGGTGATCTCGGCTATCGGGGAGCGCACGGAACGAGGCCATGAGGTCGAGAAGGCCTACAGCACGTTCTCTGCCCTGCTTGGGAACCCGGGCGCTATCGGCGACTACCTGGAAGGGATCTACGACGATATCTTTACCGGGAAGGTGCCGGAGAGCGATATCGACGGGTCGCTTGCCCGGGATTTCCTCCGGTTCGTGGCAACCGCGCCCCCGGACGAGCACGAGGCCCGGTTCTTCTTCTGGTATGCGCAGTTCTTCCAGGTGCTCGATCTGTACGATGCGGCGGAGGCGACCTTCGAGCACGGGATCGGCCTTGCCCGCGGACAGAACCTCGATCTTGCCGCAATCCTTGCTGCGGCCCGGATCTCGAAAGGGAGCGTGCTCCTCCATAAAAACGATCTGGCCGGCGCAAAGGAAGCGTATCTTACCGATGCCCGGAGGGCCGGGGCCCCGGCATTTACGCAGGCACGAAACCTGCTCGGCGCTGCGGAAGTGGAACTGATCTGCGGGGCGGTTCTTCCCGCGCTTGCCCCGGCCCGGCTTACGCTTGCTGCAAAAAAGGCTGCCGAGGCGGATCCCGGCCACCACGACCCGGATTGCGAGGAGGTCCGGGCGGATATCTGGCGGAGGACCGGGACGCTCTTCCGGCTTACCGGGGAACTCGACCGGGCCCGCGAGAGCTACCAGGCGGCAGAAGCGATCTACGAGGACGGGATGTTCTGGGGCCGGGTGCGCCTGCTCCCGGAGCTTGCGGAACTGATGCGGGCGTATGCATGTGCCGCTCCCGATGCAGCCGCAGCCGACCCGTACCTTGCCCGTGCATCCGGCCTCTTTGAGGAGGCAAAGGCGGCGGCCCAGCGTATCCGGAGCATCAGCTGGTTTGCCCATACGCTTGTCGGGGAGTGCGAGCTTACCCGAATTGCCTGCCAGAAGTTCGGCCGGCCGCTGCCAAAGGAGATCGATGCGAAGTACAGCAGTGCATTCTCGATCTACTGCCAGATCGGCTCGAAATGGGGGATGGCGCAGTGCTTCATATCAGAGTCGCTGCTCTACCTTGCCATGGCCGATCTCTACCCGGACAAGTATGCGGATACGGCAGACAAGCTGGCCCTTGCCGAGACCTATGCAAAAGAGCTCGGCCTTACTGCCGAACTTGCGCTGATTAAGAGGATCAAGGGGCACACCAGTCCCGCAGCGGAACTCAATCCGCTTACGTTCCTCTGACCGTCTCCCTTTTTTGCCGTTCCCTTACAGGAAAGCCGAGGTGACGGGGCCGCACCAGACCGTGACCGCGATAAGGAGGAGGATGCCGGCGATGTGGATGGAGAGGGGGATCTTCTGCATTGCCTGCGTGACATTCCGGGTTGCGGTTGTTGCTGCGGTCATGGTCATGGTGTGCACCTGCTTTGGAGGATTGATCAATGCTGGATCCGGGATTGGTATAAAGCGCAAAGATGTTGGAAAACCGGGTGCGGGATTTTTCCAAACAGGGCCGGTATTTTTCCCGATCGAAAAGGAAAAACCCGGATCGTTTCCGGCCGCGAAATTTTTTGCCGGCCCGGGCGATCCGGACTTTTTCTTAAAAAATCCGGGACCCTTAAAAATTTCACGTCGGAGAAAAATATCGGCAGTCAAGTACGTACCCGGTAACCGGGTAATTACCCGGATACCGGGTACGTACTTCACACCTTTTTTTCGCACGAAAAAGAAAATTGCCGGATCGCGGCTGGTTGCTTCACGTTTTTGGAGCGCTTCCCGCATGGTCCTGACCAGCGTGGTAGTGGCCGGATCGGGTCCAATCCGGAATGCAATCTCTCCCTTTTTATACGTCGCCGCCTGCGATGGCATGTGTCGGGGTATGAAGGCGGGGGGTAAATTCGGGTGTCTTAAAAAAGAGTCACCGTGCAGGTAACCCGGTACACAGATAGACATATGTGGTCACGAGACAAGGCTTGACCGTCACATAAAGGGAAAGGAGAACCGGTGGTACTTGTAACAGCCCGGATCCCGATCGACATTCCTGCAGACAAACCGTGATGTGGTGTGATGAAAATCCCCGGTTATACCGTGTACAACCCCCGGGGGAGCATAACGGCAGTACAAACGGCCTAGCCGGAATACCCGAATCAAAAAAACAGGAAAACCAGAGGTTTACGAAATGTCACAACAGCTTGGCGGACAGCCCATTATTATTCTCAAAGAAGGAACAACACGGACTCGCGGCGAGGAAGCCCAGCATTCGAATATTATGGCCGCAAAGGCGATTGCAAACGCGGTCCGGACCACCCTTGGTCCCCGGGGCATGGACAAGATGCTTGTCGGCTCAACCGGGGATATTGTCATCACCAACGACGGTGCGACCATCTTAAGTGAGATCTCGGTCAAGCACCCCGGCGGAAAGATGATCGTCGAAGTTGCACATACCCAGGACGACGAGGTCGGGGACGGGACTACAACTGCCGTTGTCATTGCCGGTTCCCTGATGGAACAGGCAGAAATACTGCTTGAAATGGGAATCCACCCGACTGTTATCTCCCAGGGATACCGTCTGGGTATGGAAAAGGCCCTCCTGATCACGGACAGCCTTTCTTTTAAGGTCGACCCGACCGACAGGAAGACTCTTCTTAAGATCGCCGATACCGCAATCACGGGAAAATCCATCGAATCGGTCAAGACCAGACTCGACGGTATCATCGTCGATGCAGTCATGGCCATCGCAGAAAAGAAGGACGGGAAATACGTTGCCGAAGAAGACGACGTGATGATCAAGAAGCAGAAGGGCAAGTCCATGGACGATTCCGAGCTCATCCGCGGAGTCATCCTTGACAAGAAACGGGTAAACGACGGCATGCCAAAGAAGGTTCGTGGGGCAAAGGTAGCCCTGATTGCGACTCCGATGGAGATCACAAAAACCCAGTCGAAGGCCAAGATCAGGATCACGAGCGCCGATCAGATCTCCGCGTTCTCACAGCAGGAGCAGGACACCTTTAAGAAACTGGCCGATGCCATTATCAGCGCCGGTGCAAACGTGGTGCTCTGCCAGAAAGGCATTGCCGATGCGGTCCAGTTCTATCTTGCAAAGCACGGCGTGTTTGCGATCGAGGATGTCCCGGAAAAGGACCTCAAGTACGCAGCACGTGCGCTCACCGGAAACATCGTGAACAAGGCAGAAGATCTGACGGCAAAGGACCTCGGGCACGCCGAGATGGTCGAAGAGGACAACGATATGGAGATCACCCGGATATCCGGGTGCAAAAATCCGAAAACCGTCAGCATCCTCATTCGGGGCACGAGTGACTATCTTCTGGACGAGCTGGAACGTGCGGTTGTCGACGGCACCCGCGTGGTTATGGATGCCATCGAGGACGGCACGTATGTGGTCGGCGGGGGTGCCGTGGAGACCGAGCTCTTAATGAAGATCCGGGATTACGCTGCAACGGTCGGAGGAAGGGTGCAGCTGGCAATCGAGGGGTATGCAACGGCCTTTGAGACCATCCCCCGGACCCTTGCGGAAAACTCCGGGTACAACCCGATCGACAAGCTGGTCGCCCTCAAGAACGCCCATGCGAAAGGACAAAAGACGGCCGGCCTCAATGTCTACACCGGCGAGGTCATCGATATGAAGGCCGAAGGCGTCCTTGAACCGCTCCGGTCAAAACGCCAGTCCATCAAGAGTGCTTCCGAGACCGCGATCATGCTCACCCGTATCGATGACATGATGATCACGCAGTCTAAAGCCTGAAAAGATCCCGGGCAGGGAATAATTCGGGTATCATTTTTTATTTTTTTTGCATCGGCTGGGCAGGTTCGGCTAATTGTAACTGTTTATGCGATCATCGCAGATGCAAACAGATGCCATAAAATTTTCTTAAAAAAAGTGGGAGATCTCATTGCATTTTTTATGATCCCTCGTTACTTCCTTGCAATCGTGATATACCCGGAGTGGCTCACGCTTGTCGACGGCCGGGTCCCCCGCTTTGACCGGGTCATCTCCCTCTCTATGAGCTCGTGGGTGTGGACCTCGGGGAACCGGGCCTGCGCTGCATCGACCACGATCGCCATCTGTTCCAAAAATGGTGTGTAGCAGGCCATGTATCCCCCGGCCCTGAGGTGGTTGTAGGCAAACTCCACGTGTGCTGTCTCGATTTGCAGATCGAGATGGATCACGTCATAGATGCCTTCCGCGGCAAGTACATCGGCGGCAACTGCTTCCACATTGTCGAGCTTTGCTTCTTTGATGTTCTTTGCCGCAAGGGCAGAGAACTCGGGCCTGACCTCGTAGGTCTTCACATGCGCCGCGATCCCGCCAAAATAGATCGCCGCAATTCCGCTCCCCGTCCCTGCGTCGAGTACTTCGTCGTTCTTGTTCATGCCGGTAAAAGCGATCACAAGGCCGATATCCTTGGGGAGCATCGGGGCTCCCGAGCGCTTGCCATGCACGAAAAAGTCCGTGGGCCGCGGGATCCGGAGCACGAACTCCTGTCCCATATGGGTGGTAAAGACATCGCCCGGCGTTGCTCCCACGAGCGGTTCAAGGTCGAGCTGGCCCTTGTCGGTCGAGAGTTTTCCCGGGCCGGCGCGGACAAAAAATTCCCGCCCGGCGCCGACTAAAAGGACCCTGTCCCCAGCCTCGATCATGGCGAGGAGAGTTTCACGATCGCTTCGGCGATATCGCCGTTGGTCGCCACAAGCGCTTCCTTTGCCTTCTCTGGTGAGACCTGCGCCTGCTCGGCAACCATTGCAATGTCTTCGGCCGGGATCTCGACTGCCGCTTCCTCGAAACGGGGGTTTCCCGTGACCTGGTAGGTGGTCGTTCCCTGCATGGTCATTGCCGTTACTTCAGCAGCGTCGAAAATCCAGTTTCCCTTCGGGGTCTTTATCACGATACTCTGGACGTCTTCAATTGGCTCGACCTGCATGCCGAGCTTCTTCATCATCGCCTTCATCTGGCGTGGATTGATGTTTCCCGGAAGCATTCTTCTCACTCCCCTGCCGTACTCTTACCGCTCCACCGTAATTAAATGCAAGCATCTCTGCGCCAGAAAGGAGCGCTGCGCCGCAGGCAAGGAGCCGATCTCCCTCTGCGACCACCATCACATCGTCCCCCGCGCGGATCTGCGGGTCTGCTGTGACTACGTGCTTTGCAAACGCATTCTTGCCCTGCGCCACAAACTCTGCCACGTCCTCGCGGATCACGACCCGGTAGCCGGGCGCGGGGATTGCGGCGAGAAGCCTTCGCGCCCCTTCGATCCCGAGCGTGAGCCGGCCGTCAGAGGCACGGACGGTTGCAAGGCGGACGCCGTTATAGAGGATCTGCCGAATCCTCCCGGTGGTCGAGAGCAGGAACTCGCAGCCCTCGGGAAAGAGCGCGGTGCCGCACCCGCTCCCGAACTGGTAGTCAGCGATTGCCTGCACCCGTGCGAGCGAACTGTTCTCCGAGTATCCTGTTGACACGGTTGACAAACTCCTGTTCTGCGGTTTTCGGGATAAATGCTCCGGCAGCGATCTTGTGGCCCCCGCCGCTGCCGCCATATTCGGCCGAGGCTTCGCTTAACGCCTGCTGGAGGTCGACCCCCCGGGTGATCACCCGTTCTGTGGTCCTCATTGAGACTTTTAAGAGGTTCTTGTCCTCTGGCACTTCGCAGAGGATTAAGATGGGCTTGTTCGCGTTGAGCTTACTGAGCGCCATCCCCGCACCGATCCCGACAATGGTATCCGGGTATCTTCCCCCGACATCGATGTACTGGACATTGTCGAGCTCGGCAACACCGGTCTCGATGATATACTCCAAAAGATTGCGGATGATTGCCCGGTGGTTCCCGAGCATGTGCTCCGCATCCCGGTAGGCCTGCCCCCGGTCTCCTTTGAGGATCGCACTTCCGACGGCGGGCTTTGTCCACCTGCCGCAGGCGTTAAGGACCGTTGCATATTCCTGGGCGTTCCGCAGGGGAGTTCTCGGGATCTCGTCCGGGAACCGGTAGGTCTCTGCAAGGAGCCGGTCCACGCTCTCGCCGTTTGCAATCAGCTGCTCGGCAAGGGCCGATATAATCGTGCGCCGGTCGTCATCGGAGAGTTCCTCCCAGACATACCAGCGCCCGTCCGGGGTCTGCTGGCGGATCCCGAGTTTTTTTAAGAACTGCTTCGCCCCTTCGGGGTTGTTGCTGATCCCCTTCACGAACGGGTCGTCGTTGTACGCAAGCGAGAGGTACACCGGGCGGGTGGCGGTGCCGTAGCAGTTGAGGTCTTTCTTGCAGACCTTCACCGACTTGTGCTTCACGCCGTCCTCGACAATCAGTTCCCGGGCCGGGCCGACAAGGCCGCAGGTCTCCCGGGCCATCATATCCCCGACATTCCCGATCACGGCGATCTTGGCAAGATCGATGTTTGCGGGATCGAGTTCCTTTGCAATGAGGTACGAGACCCCGGCAGCGCTCATCTTCTCGTATCCGTACGGCAGGCAGTTCACCTGCGGGTAGGTAATCTCGCCGGGCTGGCTGACGTGATGGTCGACGATCAGGACGTCCTTTTCCTTCAACCCCTTTGCCGCAAGGAGGTTCTGCTGGCCGGCGCCGAGATCGGAAAATATCTTGAACGAGTCATCGTCAGGGACCTGCGGCATGGTGAGCGGTTCAAGCTGGCGGACAAAAACAGAACGGACGGTAATACCCTGCCGGGCAATTGCCTGGGAGAGGATTGCCTCGCAGGAGATACCGTCAGCATCGATGTGGGAGATGATGGTTATCTCGTGCGCAGCGGCGATCTGCCCGGCTGCTGCCTTCACATCATCAGTAAAACCCATTCTTCATATTTATGAAGTTCTTAATTGATGAAGTGTAGCATCATGCGGCCCGACCTTACACTATGTGCGGAGGAGTATGCCGAAACGAGGATGGTCACCCACGAGCGGATGCGGGCGATAGATGCAAACGCCCGGGCGCTTGGCGTCTCTGGTCTCCAGATGATGGAGAGCGCGGGAAGGGCACTTGCAGAGGCAGTGCTTGCGTACAACCCCAAAAACGTGCTCGTCCTGTGCGGCCGGGGCAACAATGGTGGCGACGGCATGGCAGCGGCCCGGTACCTCCAGCGGGGGGTGGAGACCACGGTCTGCTATCTCGACCATGGGGACCGCAGCCCGTCCTGTGGGCGTCAGCTTGAAGCCCTTACGGGAAGCCGGGTCGCGCTCCGCCCGTTTGTCTCGACCGATGACCTGCGCAGCATTGCCCCCCTTTTTACCAAAGCGGATGTGATTGTCGATGCCCTGCTCGGGACCGGGATGTCGGGGGCTGCGCGGGAGCCCCTCGCTACCTGCATTGCGATGGCAAACGGTTCAACGGCAAAGATCGTAGCGGCCGATATTCCCTCCCCCGGGATGCGGGCCGACCGGATCTGTGCCTTCCACCGGCCCAAGGCAGAGGGATCGACCGTGATCGACATCGGCATCCCGATCGAGGCGGAGATCTGCACCGGGCCCGGAGATCTCACCCTCATTCCCTCCCGGAAGCACACCCGGCACAAGGGAGACGGGGGGACGGTGCTTGTGATCGGTGGCGGGCCGTACCAGGGCGCGCCGTACCTTGCCGGCCTCGGGGCGCTCCGGGCAGGGGCGGATATTGTCCGGGTTGCATCGCCGGTCTTTGAGCCGGTGCCGGACCTCATCTACGAGCGTCTGGCCGGCGACCGTATTGGGGAGGAGCACACAGAACGGCTCATTGCACTCGCTGAGAAGGCGGATGTGGTTGTCTGCGGGAACGGTCTTGGCACGGAAAGCCACGCGGTAATCCGTGCAGTTGCCCCGCACTGCAGAAAGGCGGTTTTCGATGCCGATGCCCTCCGGCTTCCGGTCCCGAAGGCCTCGGGAGAGACCGTGTACACCCCGCATGCCGGAGAGTTTGCGCGGATCGCGGGGGGCCGCCCGCTCCCTGCCGATGCAGCCGATGCCTGTAGCAGGGCAAAGGCTGCCCGGGTGGCTGCAAAGGAACTGGGCGTGACCATCCTCCTCAAGGGGCCGGTTGACGTGATAACTGACGGCACCCGGGTCAGGTTCAACCGGACCGGCGACCCGGCAATGAGCGTTGGCGGCACCGGGGATGTTCTTGCCGGGTTTACGGGAGCGCTCCTCTGCCACCTGCCGGCGTTTGAAGCGGCCTGCATTGCGGCATATGTCACCGGACGGGCCGGGGAACGGGTGGCAGCGGAGAAAGGCGAGGGGATGCTTGCATCCGACCTTGTTTCCCATATCCCGGAAGAATTGTTCAGGAGAGTGATCTGAATGGTCGAATTTACCCATATCTCGGATGGCAGGGCACAGATGGTGGATATCAGCGCGAAAAAGGATGTTGTGCGCGAGGCAGTAGCAACGGGGCGGATCTACCTGCGGCCCGCCACCCTTGCCGCGATCCGTGAGGGGACGGTCGTGAAGGGAAACGTGCTTGCCACGGCCCGGGTTGCCGCCACCCTTGCGGTCAAGGATACGCCCCGGCTCATCCCGATGTGCCACACGATCCTGCTCGGCGCAATCACGGTGGACTTTACCGAAGGCGACGGGTATATCGAGGCGACCGTGGTCACAAAATCGACCGGGAAAACCGGGGTCGAGATGGAGGCCCTGACCGGTGTCTCGGTTGCGCTGCTCACCATCTGGGACATGGTCAAGTCCGCGGAAAAGGACGAACACGGCCAGTACCCGGTAACGAGGATCGAAGGGATTCACGTTGTCGAGAAGAAGAAGGGGCAGTGAACTCCCCCTGCCAATTATGGTCTCTCTCCGGCACCTGCCGAGTACTTTAATACCCCTTCTGTCCAATTCTATAGAACCGCGGGATTCGTCCCGTTAAAAGGAATGTAGCCTGTCACAGGCTGAACCTTGAGGTGTTATAACACATGGTAAAATCGATGTATGCGTATGTCAGGGACGCATGGGCGAGACCTGACAAGTCCGAAGTAAAAGCAATGCTCTGGGACCGGATGCAGGAGTGGCGCCGCGAGGGCAGCGTTACCCGTCTTGAGCGCCCGACCCGTATCGACCGCGCCCGCTCGCTTGGCTACAAGGCAAAGCAGGGTATCGCGGTTGTCCGTGTCCAGATCCGCCGCGGTGGACGCCGGGTATCCCGGTATGTCCGGGCACGCCGGTCCGCACGCATGGGTAAGAACAAGAGCACCCCCGGTAAGAGCATCCAGCGGATCGCCGAGGAACGCGCATCCCGCCGGTACCCGAACATGGAAGTCTTAAACTCCTACTGGGTCGGCCAAGATGGCAAGCTGAAATATTACGAGGTCATCCTCGTTGACGGCCACCACCCCTCGATCCAGGCAGACAAGAACCTTGCATGGATGGCAAACCCCACTCACCGCGGTCGTGCCGAGCGCGGCAAGACCTCCGCAGGCAGGAAGGGCCGTGGCATGAGGACCAAGGGCAAGGGTACCGAGAAGACACGCCCGAGCATCCGCTCCAACGCCAACCAGGGCAAATAATCTTATCTTTTTTTATGGCAATGGTATCTCCATGAAGATCACCGATGCCTGTGTTGTTCCGTATCCGCTCGGAGATGCATCGGTCCGCCGTCTTGCCCTTGAGGCCCGGTCGCTTGGCTTTGACAGCTTTGTTGCTCCCGATGCGCAGGCCCAGACGATCTGCGGTGTTGACGTGATCCCGGGGGTGTATGTAAGCGGTCTTCCTGCAAAGGATGTCCAGAACCGGGCAAAGCGCTGCCGTGGCACCGGGGCAGTGCTCTCCGTGCTGGCCGGCGACAACGGGTTTATCCGGACTGTTGCAAATACCAAAGGCGTCCATATCCTGCGGGGCATCTACGCGGCCGACAAGCACGCATTCGACCATGTGGCGGCAAAGATCGCGGCTGACAACAATACGGCAATCGATATCGACCTTGCCCCGATAATCTTCGGCCGCGGGCACCAGCGGCAGAAGGCGATCCACCGGTACCTTGACGTGATGGTGCTCGAACGCCGGTTCGAGTTCCCGCTTACGATCTCCTCATCGGCCCGGTCCGTGCTCGGGATGCGGGCCGTCCGGGAGGTCGCCGGCCTCTGCTCGCTCTTTGGCATGAACGAGACCGGTGTCCAGGCAGCGCTTGCCGGTGTTGCCCGGGTGACTGCCCCGGAAGAAAGCGCGGTAACGGTGATCTGATATGGCAGTCCGGCCGCCAACGCTCCGGGAGAAACGCCGGTATGTGCTCGCCCGGATCGATCCCGAAGGGATACCGGTCGATCCAAAAGACCTCTACTATGCGGTGTACGAGGCGGTAGTCTCGCTCTTTGGCGATCTTGTTGCCGCAGCAATGCAGCCCTCGGTGATCGCGATCGAGAACGGGTGCGCCCTTTTGCGTTGCCGGCGGGGATCCGAGCGGGAGCTGATGATCGCGCTCTCGACCCTTGTTGCCTGCCGGGAGGCACCGGTTGCCCTCCGGATCCTTGCGAGCTCGGGGACCTTAGAGTCCCTCCGGGACCGGATCGCAGCATTTCAGGAAAAGAGGGATGCGGAACAATCCCCTGGTGCCGGGCCTTCCGGTGAACCTGCCGCCCCCTCCGCTGAGGAGCCTGCCAGTCCCGTCACGGAGTACCGGTTCGGGGAAGTCCCGGTCGAAGTCCTTGCATGGCACGGTCATAAGGTAGATGTGATAGAAAAGGGATTTAAAAATACACGCCGATTGTATCTGACAACAGAAGATCTGGAGATTTTGCATGCAACCACAATACCAGATGGGGTATGACCGGGCAATCACTGTTTTTTCACCGGACGGCAGGCTGTACCAGGTGGAATACGCCCGCGAAGCAGTAAAACGCGGTACAACCGCGGTAGGTATCAAGGCACAGGACGGGATCGTCCTTATCGTTGACAAGCGCGTCAGCTCAAAGCTGCTCGAAGCGTCCTCGATCGAGAAGATCTTCAAGATCGACGATCATATCGGGGTCGCCTCTTCGGGACTGGTGGGCGATGCACGTGCCCTTGTCGACCGTGCACGGGTCGAATGCCAGGTCAACCGGGTCTCCTACGATGAGCAGATCGAGGTCGAGGCACTGGCAAAGAAACTCTGCGACCACATGCAGACGCTTACTCAGTACGGCGGTATCCGCCCGTACGGCACGGCGCTTTTGATCGCCGGCGTCAGCGATGGCGAGTGCAGGCTCTTTGAGACCGACCCCTCCGGTACGCTCCTTGAGTACAAGGCAACCGGTATCGGGATCGGCAGGCCGGCCGCAATGAAGGTCTTCGAGGAAGAGTATTCCGAGAACCTTACCGTCAGCGATGCGATATCGCTTGGCCTCAAGGCCCTGCACTCTGCAACCGAGGGCAAGTTCGACGCCACGACCGTCGAGATTGGTATCGTCGGAAAGGACGATGCGACATTCAGGAAGATGCCAAAGGAAGAGGTTGCATCGTACGTTGAGAAATTCAAGCAGTGACCGGGTATGATCTCGTTAGAGAATGCCGTGGTGGCAAGGCTCGAAAGTTACGGGGAGAAATTCGAGATCCTCGTGGATCCCCACCTTGCCGCCCGGGTGAGGCAGGGCGAGGCCCTCAATATCGAGGACGTAGTTGCGGCCCTTGATATCTTCGGGAACTCGTCGCGCGGCACCCGCGCCTCGGAAGAGTCCCTCATAAAGGTCTTCCACACCACCGATTTTGCAACGGTGGCAAAGAAGATCATTGAGAAGGGCGAGATCCATCTCACCGCCGACCAGCGCAAGCAGATGACCGAGGAGAAGCGCCGGCAGGTCATCACCTTTATTGCACGGAACTCGATCAACCCCCAGACCGGCCACCCGCACCCGCCCCAAAGGATCGAACTGGCCATGGAAGAGGCACGGGTCAACATCGATCCCTTCAAGCACGTGGACGAGCAGGTGAAAGAGACCGTCAAGGCGCTACGGCCCATCCTCCCGATCCGGTTTGAGGAACTCCGGCTCGCTATCCGGATCCCGCCCGACTTTGCTGCGCGGGCCTATGGCGATATCGCCTCGGCAAGCACGATGGAGAAAGACGAGTGGCAGAAGGACGGATCCTGGGTCTGCGTGGTCCGGATCCCGGCCGGCATCCAGGGCGAGTTCTACGATCTGGTCAACAAGCTCTCCAAAGGCGAGGGCCAGGTCAAGATCCTCAATCAAGTATATTAGTTGCGACGACAAATATAGCAAGACAATTTGGTGGATAGTTCATCATGGCAAGCTCTGAAAATTCAGCAAAGGGAAGAGTCACCGGAAGTGCCGGTCGTTTCGGCTGCAGGTACGGACGCTTCGTGCGGAAAAGAGTCGCTGAGATGGAAAAGATCTCGCGTGCAGCCCACCGCTGCCCGAAGTGCGACAACATCACGGTCCAGCGCAAGGGAACCGGGATCTGGGAGTGCCGGAAGTGCGGCTACAAGTTCGCCGGCGGCGCCTACCAGCCCGAGACCCCTGCCCTCCGTGTTGCGCTCCGTGCCATCGACCGCACCAACAGTGCGGTAGTAGAATCGGAAGCCGCTGCACAGAAGAGGGCCCAGTAAGTATTCGGGTTTATCGTCTATGGCAAGTACCTACAAGTGCGCCCGGTGCAAACAGAAGGTGGAGATCGACGTTAACGTCCGGTGCCCCTACTGCGGCCACCGCATCCTCTTCAAGGAACGCGGCGCAGCGATAAAAGAGCTCAAGGCCAGGTAACTGTGCCGGGGAGATTCCCGGCCGTTCATTTTTTTATCATCGTTCTCCTACGTAGCGTTAGGAAGTGACCGTTGCTGTGTTCCTGCATACCGCCGAGTTCCGGTTTACCACGCCCCATGCGGAACAGATCTACCGTTCGCTCCTCCCGGAACTTGCCGATGAGGTGAACCCCCGCACGGCAACGCACTGCCGTATCGACGGGGAGACGTTGGTCCTTACCGTGGAAGCAGAGGATCTTGCGGCGCTGCGTGCGGCGCTCAATATGTTCCTCCGGCTCGTGAACGTGGCTGACGAAATGCAGGATATTGCCTGACCCGTTTCCGGCAGGTTTCCCGCTGGCGTGTGCGGCGGGAGAGCGTTCGGAATCATTTTTATCGATAGCAGGCAAATTCTGATACGGAAAGACGATATCATGCAGAACATTTCCCCGAAAGTCCAGAACCAGTTTGCTATGCTCCAGCAGGTCCAGCAGCAACTCCAGACGATCCTCCAGCAGAAGACCCAGTACGAGATGGCCGTGCGCGAGGCCAAGCGTGCCCAGGAAGAGATCGCGGACGCAACCGACGACACCCCGATGTACATGAGCATCGGGACGATCATGGTCCAGAAGAAGAAGGACTACGTGAACTCGAAGCTCACCGAGAAGGTCGAGACCCTTGAACTCCGGGTCAAGTCCCTGGAGAAACAGGAAAAGATGCTGCAGGGGAAGTTCGAGCAGCTCCAGACCCAGATCAAATCCGCACTCGAGGGCAAGAGCGCCCCGAATGCTGCATAACTTTTTTTGATCTTCTTACTGCTCGTAGGAAACCGGTTTTTTATGGTCTTGCCGGAGAGCTAAGGCTCCGCTGTTTTGTTTGCTTATCCGGTAAAAATGGGTGAGATTAATCCCTGCTCGTGAGGTTGATCGCGTTCACGAGTGCGTCGACCGAGGCAAGGACAATGTCATCCCCGCTCCCGCTCGCATCGTACACGTGACCGTGCTCGTCCTCGACAGCAATCGTCACGTGGCACATGGCGTCCGAGCCGCCGCTGATCGCCTCGATGTTGAACTCGGTGAGCTGGATCCGGGACGGGATGATCCCGACAATCGCCTTTAACGCAGCATCGACGGGGCCGTTGCCCACGCTCGAATAGACATGCTCGGCGCCGTTCACCTGCGCCCGGACGCTTGCGGTCGGGATCGCATGGTTGCCGGTCATGATGGCAATGTCTTCGAGTCTGAGCATCTTGTTTCCGGCCGGGATGCCCATGACGCTCTCGGCGATCTCGTACAGATCGGCCTCGGTGACGCGCTTGCCCTTGCTTGCGATCGCCTTGACCTTCTCTACAATTGTGTCGAGCTGGGCATCGTCGGGATCGATGTGGGCATCGGTAAGCATCTGCCGGATCGCGTGCCTGCCCACGTGCTTACCCAGCGTCAGCCTGCGGCGGTGGCCCACCATCTCGGGGGTCATGATGCCGGGCTCGAACGTCTCGGAGCACTTAAGGACACCCTGCGTATGGATGCCGCTCTCGTGCGAGAAGACGTTCTCGCCGACCACCGGCTGGATGGGTGGGATACTCAGCCCCGAAAACCGGGAGATGAGGCGCGAGGTCTCGACGAGCCGCTCCTTTTTGATCCCGGTATGGATCCCGTAGATCGACTCCATGATCATCACGGTCTGGGCGAGGTCCGCGTTGCCGGCCCGCTCCCCGAGACCGTTGACCGTCACCTGCACCTGCGAGGCGCCGGCTTCGACGGCGGCAATGGTGTTTGCCACGGCAAGGCCGAAGTCATTGTGGCAGTGGACGTCGAGCGGGCATTTCACCTCGCGGGCGAGCCGGCCCATGAGCCGCTTCATCCCCGAGGGCGAGATGACCCCGACAGTGTCCGGGATGTTGATGATCGTGGCGCCTGCTTCCGCTGCGGTCTGGCAGACCTTAACCAGGTAGTCGTGGTCCGTCCGGGTCGCGTCCATCGGAGAGAACATGCACTTGTCCACATGGTCGCGGACATAGCGGACGATATCGCCGGTGATCCCGAGCACCTGCTCGCGGGTCTTGTTGATCGTGTTCTCCCGCTGGATATCCGAGGTCGGGATGAACACGTGGATCATGTCCACGTCGCAGTCTATGCAGGCATCGACGTCGGCTTTGACCGAGCGGGCGAGACCGCAGATGTTTGCGTCAAGTCCCAGGCGTTTGATCGCGGCAACGGTCTCTTTCTCCGGCGCAGACGACGCAGGGAACCCTGCTTCGATAGTATGCACGCCGATGTCAGAAAGCTGACGGGCAATCTCGATCTTTTGTTCGAATGTGAAGGCAATCCCCGGGGTTTGTTCCCCGTCACGGAGTGTCGTATCAAAAACGGTCACGTCATTCTTCGCACGGCTATCGGTGAAGAAAACGATCCCCCGCAAAATCCTTGCGAGTAGTCATATCATCCTTATGCGCATGCGGATTATATAAACCGTCGCTGCACCACAATATTTCCTGCTGTTTTCTCGCCTTGAAAACGGACGATCTTACGATATGTTTAATAGGAAACTATCCCTACATTATTAGGCAGAGTGCCCCGCCTTAACTCAGCCTGGTAGAGTGCGCGGCTGTAGTATGGTTTGCCGATGAACGGCAACTGCGCGGCTACCGCGATGTCCCCGGTCCGAATCCGGGAGGCGGGATATCACTGTAAAAAGAGCCCAGGTAGTGTAGCGGCCTATCATGATTGCCTGTCACGCAATCGACACGGATTCGAATTCCGTCCTGGGCGTCGCTTTGTTTTAGAAAATTTTTCTTCTCATGATATCGCGTTTTTCTATTTTCCCTGAAAGAGCGTAGCGAGTACGTCCCGTACCGGACCCCACCCCCCTTAGTGTTGCTCGGCCTACACTCCGCCCCTCCAAAATATCCGGCACCCCCCTCCCCCCGGTTTTACATTTTCGCGAACCGACCTCCACCCCCCAGTTCCGCATAAAACAGGGGACCACCCCTCCCCCATTCCAGTTCCAAAACCTGTGCTTCGCGTGGAGTGTCCGGCGAGCGGGGGGTATACCCCACCCCTCCGGTTACGATCAAGGGGGGTGGGGTACCGCGTGGAAGGGGTGGGGGCACCCCCCGTAACAAAAAATTTGGAGATATCCCCACCCCCCTGCCCGGATATTTTCGTGCTGACCCCCCCTCCCCTCTTCATCTTAGTGGAGGAGGGGACTACCCCCCCTTTGTTGTCCGGATTATTGCTGGAACCACAAGGCCCCCGGGCTGAAGCCTGCCCCGGGAGAACCCCCGATATGTATTCATAGCTGTCTCCAGTATATTGATTCAGATACTTATGGCAGAAACAGAACTTTTTCCCCGCAATGTGCCTTTTAAGCCCTCCGAGGCACTGGTCACGTGGTTTATTACCGATTTCCTCCTCTTCCTCGCCTTCATCGTGGTCGTATGTATCCTGCCCATGGTCCTTGCCGGGGCTGTGGACGGGTATGTGGCAATCGCGATCTTTGGCCTGCTCATCCTCGTAACCGGCCTGTTTTTTACCTGGTCCAAGCTGTACTATGCGTCCATGTTCTACGAGCTCCACGCCGATGAACTCCGCTGGCGCCGCGGGGTCTGGTTCAGGACCACCGGCATTGTCCCGTACAACCGGATCACCAACCTCGATCTCCGGCAGGGACCGGTCATGCGCTGGCTCAATATTTCGAGCATCGCCGTCCAGACCGCCGGGTATTCCGGGCAGGGAACCCCCGAGATCCGCATCGAGGCGATCGAACACGCTGAGGAACTCCGCGAACTGCTGCGTAATGCCGTCCATTCCTGCAACAACGGATCGGGCGACGCAACCGGGACGGGCCGTCAGGGTGCGGCCGCCGCTCCCGAACAGCCGGTAGCCCCCATCACCACGAGCATCCTGATGCTCGACGAACTCCGCAGGATCCGGATGCTTCTCGAACAGCAGAAAAAGTAAGGAGGGGTTCCGGCGCTGACGCCGGAAGCCCTCATGGCCGCGACCCGATCTCCCGGGGGATCGGCCGTGGCGGATTCATACCTTTTTTTATCCCGTCATTCTCATCCGGCACGTCCGCACCGGTGAGAGCTAAAAAAGAGTTCACTCTTCGATGGTGATGATGGCCGCCGGGCAGAGATCGGCTGCATCGCGGGCACAACCGATGGTATCGGGCAGTTCAGTGCTTGCCGAGATATCGTTCTTCTCCTGGTACTCCGGCACGATCTGGGAGAATGAATCGTCTGCATTCTGTACAAAGAGCGCCGGGCATGTATCCCAGCAGGACCCACAGCTCACGCACTGCATCCGGTCGATCCTTACTTTCATGGCATTCCTCTGTATGCGCATGTGGGGACAGGAGCACAATAATGGTTGCGGAGGTGGCAAACCGCTGAGTATGTCCCGTGCCCCCTCACAACCCCCTTCACCCGTAATCCGTGTATGAGATCCTCCGCATGATACAACGGAGGGGGTGCCCGTGATACAACCGGGTACTTCCCGGTTTTTAGGCCCCGTCAGGTTAATGGCTGATCATGGAGCACCCGGTAAGAACACATGCCTGTCATCATCACCGATCCCCGACACCAGCGGCTCCTTCTCGGAGCTGCGGCTCTCGGGATCCTGATGGACGGTCTCGATGGCTCGATCGTGAACGTGGCGCTCCCCACGATCGCCTCCGCGTTTAACACCGATACGGGCACGATCGCGTGGGTCATCATCACGTATCTCCTGATGATGGCCGGCCTCGTCCTTGTGGTGGGGAGCATTGCAGACCGTGGCGCCATGCAGCGCATCTTTATCCTGGGCCTCGCGCTCTTTACGATCGGCTCTGCCGCGTGCGGTTTCTCCCCGACCCTGTCCGTGCTCCTTGCCGCCCGGGTGGTCCAGGGGATCGGTGCCGCCATGATCGCCGCCGTTGCCCCGCTCCTCTGCGTCCGCTGCCTCCCGCCCACCATGCTCGGCGCTGCCATGGGCGTTCTTGGTGCGTCGAGTTCGATCGGTTTTGCTCTGGGCCCGGCGCTCGGCGGGATGATCACCCACATCCTCTCCTGGCACTGGATCTTTTTGATCAACATCCCGATAGGGATCTGCGGAATAATCCTTGCTGCGCGGGTCATCCCCGCCGATATCCCGGACCCGGGAGCCGGTACCACCCCGGTTGACCTTCCCGGCGCCGGTCTCCTCTTTGTCGCCATGGCCGCGGGCACGTTCGCGCTCGAAGAGACCGCCGCGTTCGGCGGTATTGGCCCGGCGGTTGCCGGAGCCTTTGGCATATGCGCGGTCTGCGCGCTTCTCTTTGTGGCAAGGGAGAGAACGACCGCTTATCCCCTCATACGGCTCTCCCTCTTCCGGAAATGGCAGTTCTCCGCGGTCCTTGCTGCATTCTTCCTCATCAATATCGTATATGCCGGTGTCCTCTATCTCCTGCCGTTCTACCTGTCCGCAGGGATGCACTACAGCCTCGCAGTGAGCGGGCTCTTCCTCTTAATCCCGCCGGTGGTCACCTGCATCGTGAGTATCCCCTTCGGGCAGTGGTCCGACCGGTACGGCTGCCGCTGGTTTGCCGTTGCCTCGTGTGTGGTATTCATCGTCTTTGACGGGATCTTTGCCGTTCTTGTCCCGTCGGCCGGCATGCTCCCGCTCCTTCTCGGCCTCGTCCTCATGGGCCTGGCCATAGGGATAGCAGCCGGACCGGCCGCGAGCCGGATCATCGAGAATGCGCCGAAAGGCGAAGAAGGTACAGGCTCGTCTCTGATGATCACTGTCATCTACTTCGGGGGCGTTATCGGGACCGCGCTGTATGCGATGCTGCTCACCCTCTTTACCTCACAGGGTGGCGTTGTGCCCTTTGCCGATCTCGACACCGGTGTTTTCCTGGATGGATTCCACCTTACCATCTGGGCCGGGCTCCTCCTCTCGTTTGTCCCGCTCGTTCTCTCCGCGGTAGTCAGGGACAAAAAAGCTCCCGCTGGAGTATCGGACGAAAGAAACCGGGTATAAAAAAGAATGAAATTGGTTAGTTAAAGACCGAGAAGTCGTTCTTGATGGCGATGGCCTCGATGATCGGCTTCATCGTCGCTTCGGAGATCTTGAACTTATCCATGTACATCTGGAGAACGGTCTTCTCTTCCCCGGCAAGGACGCCGTCTGCCATCGCAATGTCGCAAAGGATCGCAAGGGTTGCGATCTTCTGCTTCTCGTCGAGTTTCTGGGCAATAAGGTCGATAACGGCAGGGAACTGGTTTGCCTTTAATACCTGCATTGCAACATCGATGGATTTGCGGTCTCCGCGGACGATCTTTGCAAGGTCGTTGATCTCGGATTCCTCGATCACACCGTCAGCCGCAATGATCGTGATCGCAGAGAGCACGAGTGCCGATTTCGGTGTCAGTTCAGCCGGCTTCCCGGCAAGTCTGTCAAAAAGTCCCATTTTTTTCAACTCCAATAAAAGTTCTCTAGTATTTTGCGCGTGCTGCTAATTGACCGTTTCTGTTAGGGATCCCCCTGAAAGGATACTCAAAATAGTATATATTTAATTAGCATAAAATCAGAACAATTTGTCTTGTCGTCGGATACCCGGAACACTGCGGCATCTGCACATGCCCTTGGTATGGTTCTGATGATCGTCATCGTCTTCGTAGTTGCCGCACTTATTCTCCTGCTCTTTCCCGGGATACCCGGGTTCTATGATGGCGCGGCCCCCTCGCCGATCAAGATCACCAAGATCCGGCACGTCAATGAAAAGGGGGTCCTCAATAATGACAGTTACATGGTCCTCATGAACACGGGAACCACCGGGTATTCAAACGCCAATATCTATGCGCAGACCTACCGGAACGGTGAACTTCTTGCCTGTTCCATCAAGACGATGAACGGCCATAGTTACATCTCCACCCACCATTACCATATCCAGAATATGGGAGGCCAGGGATCGTGTGGCGCTACCTGGGATCCCGGCGAGATGGTAAGTATCGATTATGCGGACCGGACATTCCATCGCGGCGATGTGGTAACCTTTGAGGTATACGATACCGTGACCGGGCAGATCATATCAAGGCATACGGTTACCGCATAAACAAACAGGATAAAAGGGAAATTAATCGTCAAGGCGCTTGAACACGCCTTTTTTTGTCTTGAAGATCTTGCAGATCGGGCAGACCCAGGTATCAGGCAGATCCTCAAAAGCAACCCCGGGGGGAATGTTCTGCGTTTTGTCCCCTTTGGCCGGATCGTAGATATAATGGCATTCAAGACATACCCAGCGGGCGAGTTTTACCGTCTGTTGCGTCATCTGGTTACCTCGTCGATATATTCCAGTCTAAACCATTGCATTAAAAAAATAAGAATGCTCCTGTCAGGGCATGAGGATTGGCCATTTTTAGGTGAAATATGCGTGGGCAGCCCGGGCACATATCCTGGCGACCCGGAGCGGTTCCGGGACCTTCCCTTCTAAGGTGAATGCAGAAACGAGCCGGCCGGCGTCCTCTGTCCCGATCCCCCAGCTCCGGAGATAGACCGTTCCCCCGGGCAACTTAAAGGAGGTCCGTTCCCCGAACCGCAGGTACGCGGCAAGGCGCTCATCCTCGTCCGGGAAATGGTGCCGGATGTCCCCTTCGAGCCCCTCGGAGTTCTCGTAGCTCACGCAGATGACAGGAAGCCCGGTCTCAGCGCAGATCGTTTCCGGGTTAATGATATTGAAAAACGCAATCACGCAGCCCGAGAGCAGGATTGCCCCGATATCCCGGCGTTTGAGCGACCGGACCATGGCAAGGACTGCGTCTGTCGCATCCATGCCCCCGACCGTGACCCGGGAAAAGACCGTCCCGTCTATGACAAGATCCTTGCGCATCACGATCCCGGCGAGGGTGGACTGCGTCATTCCCGAGTAGCTTTCGGCAACCCCGAGCACCCGGAGTCCCTTTTTCGGGAGGTGCATAGAAGCACTTATGACACCGGATTAAAAATACTATACCGATGAAGTTCAACAAAGACGAGGTCTGCATCCTTATCCCGACCTTAAACGAGAGCCTGACCATCGGGCCGGTGGTAAAGGAGTTTCGGGATCTCGGGTATTCCCATATCCTTGTCGTTGACGGCAAGAGCACGGACAATACGGTAAAAAATGCCCGTGACGCCGGCGCGGTCGTCAGGACCCAGACCGGCAAGGGAAAGGGCAATGCCATCATTGAGGCATTCGAGGTGATCGAGCAGCCCTACATCCTGATGCTTGACGGTGATGGCACGTACTCGGCCAAGGATGCGGAGAAGATGCTCACCCCGCTCTTTTTAGGGTTCGATCAGGTGATCGGCGACCGGCTGATCAACGCCGAAGAGGGCTCGTTCTCCCGGGTCAACCTCTTTGGCAACCATATGCTCAACCTCTTTTTCAAGCTCGCCCACAGCCGCGACCTCCACGATATCCTCTCCGGCTACCGCTCCTTCACGAAACTCGCCATCCAGCAGATGAACTTAAAAGAGACCGGCTTTGAGATCGAGACCGAGATGTCGGTTGAGGCAGTAAGAAACGGCCAGCGGATCATGGTCGTTCCCATCCGGTACTCCCGCCGCCCGGGTACGCCCACCAAGCTCTCCCCGTTCCATGACGGGATCCGGATCGTCTCCACGATCTACCGCCTGGCCCGGGTCAACAACCCGATGTTCTATTTCGGGATCATGGGTGCGTTCTGTGCCCTTCTTGGCCTGCTCACCGGGGTGTATGTCCTCCTCGAATGGCTGCACCATATCGACCATATCCCGCTCACGATTCTCACCGTGCTGTTGATCGTGGTCGGCATCGAGATCTTTATGTTCGGGGTTATCTCGGACATGCTGCTTGTCTTCCACCGGGAGGTCATCCGCGAGATCCAGCTCAACCAGCCGCCCCGGCAGAAATAATCTTTTTTTTGGATCCGGCACCCGCCGGATCCCCAGATATATCTTAAAAAAAGATCAGAACCGGTCCTGTACGGGATCCGGGAAGAACATCCGTTTATACGCAATGATCCGGCTGGCATGCTCGGCAAGGGAGGTAAGCTGGAAGGCCTCATCGAGCGTTCTCCCCGCGGCAAACGTCCCGTGCCCCCGTGCCACGACCAGTTTGTGTTCCGTCATTGCCCGGGCAACGGCATCGGCAAGTCCCTGTGTGCCCGGTGGTCCTGCAACTACCGGGATGGTCCGGCAGAACATCTCCCCCTCGCTGTCCAGCGGCACAATCTCGTCGGCACCGAGAGATGCGGCGATGGCGTACGGCGGGTGGGCGTGTACGATCGCCTTGTAGGGCATGGTGGTATATACGGCGAGGTGGACGCGGTACTCGCTCGATGCCTCATTAGGGACCGGTCCCTTGAAAGGCACAAAGACCGGCGCGCCCGGATCGTCGAGGTAAGCCCCGGTCCTCTTGATGTAAAACCCATCAGCGTCCCGCACGCTCATGTTGCCGAAGTTCCCTCCGACAAGATGTTCGGCAAACAGGCGTTTTCCTATCCGTTCAAAGCCAGGATCCTGCATCCTTCGCACCTCTTTGTTGTACATCGCTCTTTTGCGTATTCAACGATGCGGGCATGGGCCTGGCAATATGCAGAGGTGTCTTTGGGGAGCACGCTCTCAAAGAGGGCTTTTAACCCTGGGCGCGGCGTTTTTATCCCGGCGCATGCAGCTATCCGTACCGTGTAGGCATCGATCACAAAACTCGGGCGACCGAAACCGTAACAGAGAATACTGTCCGCGGTTTCTTCACCAATGCCGTTGACCGAGAGCAGGCCTGTGCGGAGTTCTTCGGTTGGCATCGTTTCCATGCATCCGATCCCTCCGCAATTCTCCCTGACATATGCCGCCAGCCCGGCGAGTCTGCGCGCTTTCATCCGGTAAAAGCCGGTGCACCGGATCGCCGCTTCGATATCCGCCGGCGCGGCTGTATGAAGAGCTGGGATCGAGCAGAGGTTTTTGTCTTTTAAAAGAGCGAGCGCCTTCTTTACGTTCTCCCAGCGTGTCTGCTGGGTGAGTATGGCGCCGATCATCACCTCGCCGGTATCTCCCGGCCACCAGGAGATCCCTCCGTATTTTTCTTCCAGAATGGAGAGGATCTGTTCCGCCTTTATTTTGTCGTCAGCGGAACTGGATCCCGACATCGTGCATCTTGTTATACCGGGCTATGTTGAGTACCAGCGGCGTGAGCGGTTCGATCATGGTCGAGACCGAGAGCGGCCCGGCATTGAATGCCTGGAGCTCGGAGATCCTGTTTACCAGTTCCATTACCTGGTGTTTTGCATCGTCGTCGTCGCCGCAGACCGGCACCGAGTAGGAGAGTTCCTCGTCAATCGCTTTCCACCGGTTTGCTGCGATCGTGTTGAATGCACAGCAGAGCCGGGCTTCTTTTGGAAGGAGTTTTTGGATCATGAGCGCTGCGGAGCCCTCCGGCGGCGGGACAAAGACGAAATGGTCCTGCTTTTCCATCGGGTTGACCGGGCTTATCACGATCTTGTCTTCAAAACCGTGAAGGCCGGACAGTGTCGGGACCACGTGTTTGAAGGGGATCGCGAGGATTACAATGTCGCCCTTGTCCACGGCGTCCTGGTTCGTGACACCGGTAAGCGAGCACTGCTGGCCCCGGCTCTTTAAGGTGTCGCGTGCCATCGTGCAGGTAGCCTCGGCCTTCTCCTGTTCGCGGGAGCCGACAACCACGTCAAAGATCGGGGAGAGGCGCATGCTCATGCCCTCCCCGATATCCCCGGTGCCGCCAACGATACCGATCTTCACTTATCCCACCAGCGGGCGGAGCAGTTTTTCGAGCGTTGCCGCATCGGTAACGCCTTCCATTCTCTGGACCACCTTTCCGTCTTTTTCGATGATAAGTGTAGGAACTACCTGGATCCCGAATTTCTCCGCAAGGGCCATGTTCTCGTCAACATCCACCTTTTTAATCTCGACTGCATCGCCCAGTTTGGCTGCCAGGGACTCAATGATGGGTGTCTGCATCTGGCAGGGGCCGCACCACGTTGCAAAGAAATCGTACAGAACCGGTTTTGTCATGAAATCATACCCGGTAGAGTACTCGGTAAAAAAAAAGATAAACCTATGGTATTTGTCACTCGGAGAGGATGTCCATGATGATCTTGCCGTATGCCGGCCGGGTCACCACGACACCTACGATCACACCCATGATGGTGATGATCGCAAAGCCCTTGAGGGTCGAGAGATCCATGAGGGCAAGCGGGAGCATCGCGATGATCACCGTTGCTGCTGCGATCATGATGATCGTGAGCGCCCGTCCGAGCCTCTTTAAGTAGACATTGGGCGACGGGACAATGCCCTCGTGCAGGATCTCATCGGTGATAACGACCAGCTGGTCGATACCCGTACCTACGACGGCTATCAGCCCCGCTATTGTGGGCAGATCCATCTGGAACTTGATTGCGCTGATGAACCCGAGAAGGATCACGATCTCCGAGGCATTGATAAGCACCATCGGGAGGACGATTCGCGGTTCGCGGTACCGGTAGTAGATCACAAAGCCGACCGTGATGAGCGCGAGGATAAACGCGATCATGCACATGGTCATGTAGTGGGCCCCGAGCGATGCCGAGGTGGAACCGGAACCTGCGATCTTCACATCGACCGGCAGTGCGCCCGCCCGAAGATGGATCTCAAGTTCGTTTGCCTGCTGCATGCCGTAGGTGCCCGTGCCGGTCGATGCGGTCATCGAATGGGTGGCTGCAGCCTGGAGCGAGGAGGCGAGATCCGTGGAGAGCGGCGCGGAATAGACCGTCTTGTTATCGAGGATCATCGCCAGCTGGTGGTTGTTCGGGTCGGTGGTCGCACCGTACTTGATGGCGGCCTGCCTGAACGTTTCAGCCCCGTCAGGGCTCAGCGTGAAACTGACACCCCAGTTGCCCTGAGTATCCTTGTTCGGGGTCTGGACGCTGGTGATGGAGTCGCCGTAGAGCACGTGCTCGGTCTGGTTGCCCGTGGTCTGGATACGGATCTCGAACTTACCCTGTTTGCCCACAACCTGCTGGGCCTCGTTCATGTCGACGCCGGCCATCTCTACACGGACGTACCGGGCAACACCGTTCACACCCGTAAGGACGTTGACTTTCGCGTCCTTGGTGCCCATCGAGTTGATCTTGTTCTCTAAAATGGTCTTTACATCGGCAGCGGTATCCTTGGATACCCCCTGCTGGTACGAGACGATCTTCCCGCCGCTGGCTGCGAAATATGGTTCGAGCTGGGCCTGGGTGTAATATTTACGGATCTCGAGATGGTTTGCATCTACCACTTCCACATCTGAATCGAGGCTCTTTGAGAGGTTTGATACAAACGTATCCACCGGCTGGGTGGTAGAGTATCCTACGACTTCCGACTGGAACTCGAGCTGGAGCCAGGCTCCCTGCTGGAGGTCGAGACCATACTGGAGGTTCGTGGTCAGGTTCCCGTTATCGTCGAAGTGGGGATAGATTGCCACCACGGACAGGATAAGGAGGATCGCAAGCGTAAGGACCCGCCAGTCCGTGAGAAGTGTCTTGACCTTGTCCTGTTTCATTTTCCGCCTCCCTTCGTGACATACCATTTCAATATGCCGACGTTTGTCAGCCAGGTGTTCATGATATCGAAGATAAGCCCGATGAGGAGCACGGCCGAGATCTCTTCAACGACCTGCACCTGCCCGATCCAGGAAACGATAAAGAGGACGACGACTGCAGCGAGCGTCGTGGAGGTCATGATGATACCGGTGTGGAATGCCCCCGTGAGCTTGTCGTTGAGTTTTCCCTGACGTTTTAAGACCCGTGTCGTGAGTAAGATATCACTGTCGACAGAATAACCGATGAGCATGAGGAGCGCCGCGGTCGTCCCGAGCGTTAAGGGGATCCCGACAACGTTCATCATCGCGGCAGTCATCGCCATATCGGCAAATGCCGAGAGGACGACTGCAACGGAGGGGACAAAAGTCCGAAACGAAATAAAGACCACGATTGCCATGCCGATAAAAGCAAGGATCATGGCAAGCAGGGCCTGGTCCTGCAGGGTCTTACCGAACGCTTCGCCGATCTGGTCGATGCGTGCATCCGGGTATTTTTCAGAGACAAGTTTTGTCAGGCTCTGGTATTTCGCATCGTCCATGGCGGAGAATGTCAGGAATTTCCCGTTGTTTAAACCCTCGCTGATGCTCACGAGCGGATAATCGGCAAAGACCGCCCTGAGCTGGTCAGAAGAATCGGGAGTGATCACGGTGATGGCAGTTCCGCCGGAGAAGTCGATCCCCGGCTTGACCGGCATGCCGACCGTTACCGTAACATACGCGAGCACCACGAGCGCGATGGCAAGCAGCACCAACGGGATTATCACCAGTTGTTTTGGTGAATATTTCTCGATGTTATAACTGAATAATCCCATGTCATATTCATCTGTTCATAAACGATTAAATAATTACCAGATTGTCGGGCCGGTTGTACTGAGGTGATCCGGCTCCAGTTTGGAGTGTGATGCAGGATTTCGCAGAATATTTTTGTTCCCTGCTAAAACGGACGGATTTTAAATCTGGGTTTGTAAAACCGGATAAAACAAAAAATATATATGTGGCCGGCCGCGATCTCTAAACCATGAGATCTCAGTTCGAGATCGAACGGATGATTGAGGGACGGCTCAGGGCCTACCTCAATCGGGATAAGACCGGTCTCCGCCGCGAGATACTCAGGTTCGTCCTGCGTATCCGGCAGGTGACGATCACCGATATCATGGAGGGGCTGAAAAACCAGTTTTCAGTCTCGTTCCATACCCTCGCGTCGATGGTCGGTATTATCGCGTCCCGCATCGGTATCCTCCGGGTAAACCGCAGTGTGGGGGGCATCACCACATACGAGTTAAAAGAAAAATACTCGTCGATGGTGATCCGGCTGGTCGGGGAGTAAGCAGTCCCGACCAAAAAAACACCATACCCGTTTTTTAAGGTGCCCGGATAATAGTACGGGCATAATGCCCGGCCAGAGTTCCGATGCTTCCGGTACTGCCCGTACCGCCGGTGTCCCTGCGATTGCGGTTGCAGCGGAAGTAAAAGACTATATCAAAAAAAGAAACTGCGATTTCCGTATCTGCACCTCCTGCGGCGGTCCCGTTCTCCTCCCGGTAAGGATAAAACCGCCCAAGAAAAGCGACGTTCTCATCACGGTTGCCGGCCACACCGTGTATATCTCCATCCACCAGGTGCGGTACCTCGATGAAATCCGGGCCGAAATGATCCCGTTTTACGAAGAGCCGGATGGTACATGCGCCGATGAGTTTTAAAGAGATTCCCCATACCGCAGACGTCAAGATCCAGGCCAGGGCGCCCACCGTTGATGACCTTTTTGGCGATGCCTGTGCGGCGCTGATGCAGGTGATGTACGGAGACGACCGGCGCGGCGGGACGAAAAAGGAGTGCGATATTACCGGAGAGGATCAGGAATCGCTCCTCTGCGATTTCCTGTCCGAGGTTCTTTACCTGACAGAAGTTGACGGGGTTGTCTTCTCCCGTGCCGATGTAAGGCTCGACGGCCTGCACCTTCACGCGGTCCTTGACGGGGAGCCCTTCGACCCTGCCCGTCACAACAAGGGAACCGAGGTAAAGGGCATCTCCTATTCCGGCCTTACCATCAGCCACGATGCCAAGGGATATATGCTGGAGATCGTATTTGATGTATAATAGGGGGGAGTGGCAGTAGTGATCGACGGCGTTGTCAGGCTCAAAGGTGATGAATGGGAGATCCCAAAAGGGTTTGTGCCCGGTATGCGGGTGCCGGCCCGGTTCTTCCTGTCCGATACGCTTGCAGCGCTTCTCGAACCGGGCGCCGTCCAGCAGCTGGCAAATGTCGCCACCCTGCCCGGCATCGTGCGATCCGCGTACGGGATGCCGGATATCCACTGGGGCTACGGGTTTCCCATCGGCGGGGTTGCCGCGTTCACGCTTGACGAGGGTATCGTCTCGCCGGGCGGCGTCGGCTTTGATATCAACTGCGGTGTGAGGCTTTTTACAACGCCGCTTGCAAAAACCGACCTCAAAAAGCCCCGCGAGCTGGTCGAGTCCCTGTACAAGGCCGTGCCCACCGGGGTCGGGGCAAAGAGTACACAGAAGATCTCTCCCGCCAACCTGACCGCGATGATGGAAAAGGGTGCCCGTTTTGTTGTCGAAGCTGGTTTCGGGGTTGAACGGGACATCGAGCGGTGCGAAGACCGGGGCTGTATGAAGCAGGCCGATATCCGTGCAGTCTCGGCAAAGGCCCGGGCCCGGGGGATCCCGCAGGGAGGGACCCTCGGGTCGGGGAACCACTTCCTCGAAGTGCAGGAAGTAAGCGAGATCTACGATGATGTGGCAGCACAGGCTTTTGGCCTTAAGGTGGGACAGGTCTGCTGCATGGTCCACTGCGGTTCGCGGGGCCTCGGCCACCAGGTCTGTACGGACCATTTAAAAGACCTTGAGATCGCAACAAAAAAATACCAGATCAAACTGCCCGACCGGCAGCTCGCCTGCGCACCGCTCCAGTCTCCCGAAGGAAAGGCGTACTTCGGCGCAATGGCAGCCTCGGCAAACTATGCATGGGCAAACCGGCAGCTGATAACCGATGCGGCCCGCCGACAGTTCATGCGCATGTTCTCTCTTGCCTACGAGGATATGCCGCTCGTCTACGATGTCACCCACAACGTAGCAAAGATCGAGGAGTACGTTATAGACGGTCACCGGATTCCGCTCTGCGTTCACCGGAAAGGGGCGACGAGATCGTTTGGGCCCGGGGCTCCCGACCTGCCGGCAGATCTCGCCAGAATCGGCCAGCCGGTGATCATCCCCGGCAGCATGGGTACATCCTCGTATGTGCTCAAGGGCACCGCTGCTGCCATGGAGCACACCTTCGGGAGCACCTGCCACGGCTCCGGGCGGGTTATGAGCCGGTCGCAGGCCAAAAAGAAACAGACCGGCAAAGAGGTTGCCGATCACCTGCTTGAACAGGGGATCATTGTGCGGGCGCCCAACGAAGCGGCAATAGCCGACGAGGCCCCGGATGTGTACAAGCCCAGCAGCGAGGTTGTCGAAGTTGTTGCCCGTGCCGGCCTTTCCGCTCTTGTCGCCCGTCTCACCCCGATCGGGGTGATCAAGGGATGAGCTGCCGGGCGGGCTTTGTATGGGAGACGGGCCAGCCCTTTATCCGGTTCATCGAGGACTGCGGCGTCCCGTGCGAACTTGTCACTCCCTACATGCTCGCCGCACCGTTCTACCGTGGCTCGTTTACCTGCCTAATTGTCCCCACCGGTTTTGGCAACCCGGCATACTGCCGGTTGCTGCCTGCGCTCCGCGCCTCGGCGGATCGTATTGCTCATTTTGTGGAAAACGGCGGCAACCTGCTCGTCTTCGGGGCGATGATTGACAAGGACGGTGTATACGACTGGTTGCCGTTCCCGGTGACCTACCGGCATGAGTTCTCCCCGCGAAAGCTTACCTGTGGGGCATCAGGCTGGGGTGAGGCCCTTGTCAGCGATTATGATCCTTCCTGTATCGAGTGTGACGGGACGTTTCCCTCGCATGGCGGGAATGCAGAAGGGACTGATGGAGAGTCTGCGGTCATCATCGAAAAGACCCTTGGAAACGGGAGGGTGATCGTGACCAGCGTTCACGAGTACCCCTCCCGGACATTTATCAAAAAATTCTGCGGATCCGGTACACAAACCTTATTTTAAAAGAACTATACCTCTTTGTTAGTGAGGTTATGTCCGATGCACCGCTATACGTTCTGTGAAACGGCCGAAGCGGGAGATCTCGAACCGGTGGTCCTTGCCATCCACGAGGTTGTTCACCGTCTCCCGGTCACGGCAAAGTCGCTCTATAAACCCGGTATACGAATCGAGGACGGACGGGTCGTTGACCGGAACTATACCGGCCCGGTGCTCGAACAGGCCATTGCCTCGGACAGCATCATCAAGACCACTCCCGAGAAGGGTGCATACAAAGGTGTTCCGGTGACCGTTGCTCCTATCCACGACCATGAAGGGCATGTGATCGGTGCCCTGGGCATTGTCGATGTGACCGGTATCTTTGATCTGGCAACCCTTATGGAACACCAGTCGGCCCTCCTCAAGCAGGTCTGCGGCAAGGATCCGTGCCCGCTTCCCGGGGAAGCGGTTGACTCCAAGAGATGATTGTATGCCGGACTCTGCATTCAAGGTGTTAGAGGTTCTCGAAAGGACGGATGAGCCGGTATCAGGTGAGACCATCAGCAACGAGCTGGGAATTACCCGGTCGGCGGTATGGAAGCATATCAACGAACTCCGGATGATGGGATACGATATATCGTCATCGCAGAAGGAGGGATACCGCCTCACCCGGATGAGCAACAAACTCCTCCCGTACGAGATCCATAAGAAACTTCATACGAAGTTCGTCGGCAAGAAGATGCGATACCTGGAGAATACCCCCTCTACCATCTGGGCGGGAAAACAGCTGTGCGCTGAGGGCGATGTCGAAAAGATGCACGGCATGGTGATCATAGCCGAGGAGCAGACCGGAGGTATCGGCAGGCTGGGACGGGCGTGGGTCTCCCCAAGCGGCGGGATCTGGATTACGATTGTCTTAAAACCCGTCATCCCCATCGATCGGGTCTTCATGATCACGATGGCAGGATCGGTTGCAGTGGCCCGTGCGATCAGAAAAGAGTTTGGGATCGGTGCGCTGATCAAATGGCCAAACGATATATTCATCGGGAACAAGAAGGTGGCAGGCCTCCTTCTCGAGCTTTCTGCCGAAGCTGACACCGTCCACTACTGCCTGCTCGGCATGGGAATTGACGCAAATGTTTCGATCAGTGGATTTGATCCTGCACTGCAGGGAAATATCACCTCGATCTCTGCCGAGCTCGGTCACGATGTCGACCGCGCATCGTTTTTGGCCCGGATCCTCAAAGAGTTCGAGAGCCACTACCACCTTGTCGAGAGCGGCGAGTACGATACCATCATCCGGGAGTGGAAGAGTCTTTCCTGTACCCTTGAGCACCGGGTGGATATTCGGACACTTAAAAACAGTTTTTCCGGCGAAGCGGTTGATATCGATGAGTTCGGGGCGCTCATCATAAGAAAGGACAACGGGAAACTCGAACGCGTGATTGCCGGGGATTGTTTCCACCAGTAGGTATTTTTTTATCGTCAACCTGCAAATTTTTAGTGGTTGACGATGTTTGGCGACATTGAGCGTTCGAGGAGTATCGCCTATACAGCCGTTTTTATCGGCCTGATTGCCATTGGCGGGTGGATCTCCATACCGTTCGTCCCGTCGCCGTTCACACTCCAGACATTCTTTGTCCTCCTTGCCGGGGCGGTCATGAAACGCCGGGCGGTTGTCCCGGTTACGCTTTATATCGTGCTCGGTACGGCAGGGCTGCCGGTCTTCCACAACGGCACGGCCGGGATCGGGATCCTGCTCGGGCCGACCGGCGGGTACTTTGCCGGGTTTATCGCAGCCGCCCTGGTTGCCGGTCTTGCATACGAATCGTCTCTCCCGGCAATCCGGTTCGCAGGGCTTGTCACCGGCGCCGTCCTGATCCTTGCCTGCGGTGTTGCGTGGCTCATCGTCTCAACCGGGATGGCACCGGTGGCAGCGTTTGTCCTTGGGATGCTGATCTTCCTCCCCGGCGATCTGGTGAAAGCCGGTGCAGCATATCTGGTAGCGCAGCACCTGCCATGATCGCGTTTGAAGATATCCGGTTCAGGGAGCTCCGGATCCTCTCGCTTGCACTGCTCCCCGGGGTAACGACAATCATCGGGCCAAACGGTGCCGGGAAGAGTACGCTCTTGAAACTCTGCGCCGGGATCAGGGTGCCGGAACAGGGAACAATCAGCGTAGAAGGGCAAACACCGCGGAATACGGAAACAGGGTACGTCAACGAGTTCCCGGACCGGAACCTTCTTTTTTCCACGGTCAAAGATGAACTTGCCTCTCCCCTGCGGTTCCGCCACATGCCCTGCGCGGAGACCGAACGGGAGGTCCGGGCCTGCGCGGAAACGTGGGGGATCGCCGGGCTGCTCGACCGTGAGGTAAAGCGTTTGAGCGGGGGCGAGAAGTGCCTTGTTGCGCTTGCTACGGCCTGCATTACCCGGCCCCGGGTGCTTGTCCTTGACGAGTACGATTCGCATCTCGATGCGGGCCGGTGCGCCGCGGCAGAATCAGTGCTCCGATCCATCGGTGTAGCATATATTATCCGCTGCACCCAGCAGATGGAGACGGCGGCAGAAAGCGACCTGCTCCTTTTCCTTGAAAAGGGCAGGATCCTTCATTTCGGTGAACCGGCCGCGGTCTTTTCCCGGCTCGCCGGCACATCGTTCTATCCCCTCTCATGGAGGTGCCGATCGTGAGGCTCGTTCTCGAAAATTCGGTGATGAGCCGGCCGGACTGGTCCCTCGCCGCGAACGGCACGTTTACTCCCGGTATCCATCTGGTGAGCGGGGACGTGGGAAGCGGGAAGTCCACACTTGCACTCCTGATGGCCGGGCTTGCTGCCCCAAGGCGCGGCGCGGTGATTCGCGAGGGGATCGGGCCGGCGATGCTTTCGTTCCAGTTCCCCGAGTTCCATGTGACCGGTCTCTCCGTGGCAGATGAGTGCCGGTCGTGGGGGCTTGAACCGGGACCCGTGCTGGTATCGGCAGGCCTCGATCTCTCTATGGATCGCCCCGCCCTTTCGTTAAGCCGGGGCGAGCTCAAGCGCCTCCACCTGGCCTGTCTCCTCTCGCGTGAATACGATCTATTGCTGCTCGACGAGCCGTTCTCGTCGCTTGACTGCCCGGGAAAGGAGTGGGCCGCGCGGGAGATCGGCAAAAGATCGCGGGGGATTACGGTTGTCTTCACGCACGAGCAGTGCATCATCCCTCATACCGACCATATCTGGGAGATCCAAGACGGGGCTCTCGTAGATTGCGGTGGAATGCCCGGGGCGCTCCGGGCCTGGGAGCATGCACCGGCACTGATCCGGCGCCTTGTTATGGAAGGCACGGTCCCGGATGACCTGACACAGGATGCAATTATGGAGGCAGCATGCAGGACCCGAGAATAAGGATTCTTGCTGCGTGCCTTCTTTCGGCAGCAGCCTTCATCAGCCTGATCGGTGCAGTAGCCGCTGTTGCCTGGTGGCTGGTCTTTACTCCCCGGCTCCGCTGCATCCGGCACCGTATGGCAGTCTTTGCGGCATGGGCATTGTTCTGCGTGGTCTCTCTTGTGATCTATCTGTCGGGAGGTGACGGCATCTCGTACCTGGTAAGGATGACGGTAATCCTGCTTATCGGGACGTGGCTGTATGCCGATTCCGTGCAGGGGGATTTTCCCGCACTTGGCACCTGGCTCCTTGGCCCAAAGACCGGTTTTGAGCTGGGGATGACGGCAGGTATGGCTATGCAGGCGGCGGACGGGCTTGGTGACGATTTTGCCCGGGTCCGGCTCGCTTCTGCCCAGAAACAGGTGCCGTGGGGCATACGATCTGCAATATCCGTTGGCCGGGTCATGGTCTGCGATGCGCTCGTGCGTGCTGATGAAATGGCCGAACTTCTTGCCGTGCGGGGTTACCGCAAGGGAGGGACCTGTTGCCCACGGTTCCGTACCCCTATATGGGATATTATTGCCGGGGTATGTGCCGGGGCGGTAATTCTCGTCGCAGTTATCCCCGTAAGTGAATTTTTTATACTTTACCGGTGAAGTTTTGAGAGGCTAATTGTCAAACCGGAGGCCCTCGAGGATTTATATGTGTGCAGCCGTAACCGGAAAAGTGCTTATCACTGATACAACCCTTCGTGATGCGCACCAGTCTCTCATTGCAACGCGCCTCCGCACCGAGGATATGATCCCGCTCGCACGCGAGATAGATGCATGTGGCTTTTTTTCCGCCGAAGCATGGGGTGGGGCAACATTTGATACCTGTATACGGTTCTTAAACGATGACCCGTGGGACCGGCTCCGTGCGTTAAAAGCGGAGCTCAAACACACTCCCATCCAGATGCTCCTGCGGGGCCAGAACCTGGTAGGGTACCGCCATTACTCCGATGATGTCGTCGATAAGTTTGTCGCGGCATCCCACAAGAACGGGGTGGATATCTTCCGGGTCTTCGATGCGCTCAACGATATCCGGAATATGAAGCGCTCCATGGACCAGGTCAGGAAAGCCGGTGCCCATCTCCAGGGTACGATCTCGTACACAACGAGCCCGGTCCACAGCACCGCGATGTTTATAGATATGGCAAAGGAGCTTGCGGCCCAGGACTGCGACTCCCTCTGCATCAAAGATATGGCAGGTCTCATCATGCCCGAGGCGACCCGTGATCTCATCAGCGGGATCAAAAAAGTAGTCGATATCCCGGTCTGTCTCCACAGCCACTCGACAAGCGGGATCGCGCCGATGAGTTACCAGGCAGCAATCGAGGCCGGTGTGGACATTCTCGATACGGCAATGTCGCCGTTTTCCATGGGCACCTCCCAGCCGCCAACAGAGAGCGTTGTCGCATCCCTTGTCGGAACTCCCCGGGACTCCGGAATCGATCTCTTAAAACTGCGGACGGTCAGGAATACCTGCGTGCAGATCCGTGAGAAGTATGCGGGACTGGTAAACCCGATCTCCGAGCGCGTGGACAGCAACGTGCTCCTGTACCAGCTGCCCGGCGGGATGATCTCAAACCTTGTCTCGCAGCTCATGGAACAGGACGCCCTCAACCGGCTCGATGAAGTATTTGCCGAGGTTCCGCGCGTGCGAAAGGATCTCGGGTATCCTCCGCTCGTGACCCCGACAAGCCAGATCGTGGGCACGCAGGCGGTTTTGAACGTTCTTGTGAACGGGCCGCGGTACACGAATGTCACAAAAGAAGTCAAGGACTATGTGCGCGGGTTGTACGGCAGGTCGTCGGCTCCGGTGAGCGATGAGATCCGGAAGCTGATCATCGGCGACGAAAAACCGATCGATTGCCGCCCTGCGGATATGCTTGAACCTTCCTACGACCGTATGAAGGCGGAAGCCACAAAGGCAGGACTCGTAAAAAAAGAGGAAGATGTCCTCACCTATATCATGTACCCGGCGATTGCCCCGTCGTTTTTAAAGGGCGAGCGCCAGGTCGAGGTCCTCCCCAAAAAGCAGGCATCTGCCCCGCAGGCAGCTGCCCCGGGCGGCCTGCCCGATCAGATGGAAGTTGAGGTGGATGGGGAGGTATTCTCCGTCCGTATCGTCTCCGTTGGCGGGAACCAGGTGCAGGTGGCAAACGTCACCCCGGAGAAAGCTCCGCGCGGCGATGTTGCCGGCGGGATACGGAGCAACATGCAGGGCATGGTGCTTCAGGTCATGGTCCGGCGCGGAGCCACGGTAAAGAAGGGCGACACCCTCATCGTGTTGGAAGCGATGAAGATGGAGAACCCCATCCACAGCCCGGTGGACGGCAAGGTCGCCGAGATCTTTGTTGACACCGGCGATGTCGTCCAGAACGGCGATGTCCTGCTGGTGGTCCAATGAAATTTTTTGAGAAGATTCTGATCGCTAACCGCGGCGAGATTGCGATCCGTGTCATGCGGGCGTGTCGGGAGCTTGGCATCGATACCGTTGCGATCTACTCCGAAGTGGACAAGAACTCCCTCCATGTGAAGTACGCCGACGAGGCGTTTGCTGTCGGCGAGGCGCACCCGTCCAAAAGCTACCTCAACATGGAGCGGATCGTTGACATCGCAAAAAAGAGCGGAGCCGAGGCGATCCACCCGGGATACGGGTTTTTGGCCGAGAACTACAAGTTTGCCAAGCTCTGCGCTGACGAGGGCGTGACGTTTATCGGCCCGAAGTCAAAGACCATCCAGGCCATGGGCTCCAAGATCGGCAGCAAGCAGATGATGAAAAAGGCCGGTGTGCCGGTGCTGCCCGGGACCGACGACGGTATCCGCGATATCGACACTGCAAAAAAAATAGCTGCCGAGATTGGCTATCCCGTTATTGTCAAGGCAAGCGCCGGTGGCGGCGGTATCGGGATGCAGATTGTCGAGGACGAGGCAGCCCTTGAAGAGGCGATCACGGGAAGCATGCGGATCGCCCAGTCTGCGTTCGGGGACCCGACCGTCTTTATCGAGAAGTACCTGGTCAAGCCCCGGCATATCGAGTTCCAGGTGCTTGCCGATGAGCATGGTCATGCAGTCCACCTCTACGACCGGGAGTGCTCCATCCAGCGCCGGCACCAGAAGCTGGTCGAGGAAGCCCCCTCGGCAATCATGACCGATGAGCTGCGGGCGCGGATGTCTGCGGCGGCGCTTAAGGTTGCGGAAGCTTCCGATTACACAAATGCCGGATCGGTCGAGTTCCTGTACAGCCACGGGAACTTCTATTTTATGGAGATGAACACCCGGCTCCAGGTCGAGCACACCATCACCGAGTTCATCACCGGTATCGACCTGGTCAAGCAGCAGATCGCAATTGCTGCCGGCGAGTCGCTGCCCTTTGACCAGGAAGATGTTTCGATCCGGGGCCACGCGATCGAATGCCGGATCAATGCCGAGGACCCCCTGAATAATTTCGCCGCGGACCCGGGCCGTATCCTTCGGTACCGCTCGCCGGGTGGGCCCGGGATCCGTGTTGACAGCGGCATCCATATGGGGTACACGATCCCGCCCAATTACGATTCGATGATCGCAAAACTCTGCGCATGGGATAGCACCCGGCGCGAAGCGATTATGAGAATGCGCCGCGCGATCTCGGAGTATATCATCCTCGGGATCAAGACAACGCTCCCGCTCCATTATGCAATCATGAACAATCAGCAGTTCATCGAAGGCAATACGCATACGCACTTCCTGCAGGAAGAACACATCGTAAAGACCCTTGAACAGTATAAACTCGATGAAGAAGCGCGGATGCAGACCCTTGCCGGCTCATTCACTCCCAATGGAAACAAAGTCGCTGCGATTACTGCCGCAGTCAACATTTATCTCCAGCAGAAAAAATGTTGATGGGAAAAAGGGAAAAAACAAAAATCCCCTCTATCAGAACCTTTAAAAGTTTTTACGGCGTTGTAATTATGCACTTTTGTGCTGCGGTGGCCTAGCTGGTTAGGGCGCCAGACTCATAGGGTTTGATTGGGTAAAAGGGATTTGCCTTGTGCCAAAAAACCTTGGGATATCTGGAGATCGTGGGATCGTAACCCACTCGCAGCATATCGATCGTAGTTTTTTTGCTTTTTAATCTGACAATTGTCTGGTTAAAAGAGAATGCTTACCCGGAATACGGTTTAATCGCCGATTTATCGGGCGATTGACCGGCACACGGGGATATCTTTATGTGTTCGTTCAACGCACAAGGATACTAAAACATGAGGTGACATGATGATTCTTGTAAATGCAGCTGTTGGCATTATCCAGTTGATCATTGCAGTAATCCTTGCAGTGGTCGCACTGTATATCGGATTCTCGGTCTTTGGGAAGATCACCAAGGATGTCGATGAGCAGAAGGAACTTGCAAAGGGCAATGTAGCGTTTGGTATTATCGTTGCTGCGATCTTTATCGCGATCGCTGTTGTCGTCCAGTCCGGTGTTGCCGGGATCTCTGTCGGGATCGGCAAGGCATCAGCACTCGGGTTAACGTCCGTTGACGGCCTGATTGCAATTACCGTTGCAATTATCCAGCTCGTTCTCGGTGTCCTCCTTGCAATCGGTGCAATCTACCTTGCATTAAACATCCTCGACAAGCTCACAAAGGGCGTTGAGGAATTTGAGGAACTCAAGAAGGGTAATGTGGCAGTCGCGCTCGAAATGGCCGGCGTTATCATCGCAGTTGCCCTGATCATCCAGTCCGGTATTGTCGGTATCACGACAGCACTGGCCTGAATCGTTAAACCTATCTATCCATTTTTCTTTTTTTAACGACAATTCCCCAAACCGGGTTCATCCGGTAAAGAGGGAGTTTGTATCTGTATGGCCGGGCAGCTGCCGCAACAATGGTGCGTGTGCTCTTACAGACCGGTCACTGTAATGAAAAACAGGAATTGTCCGGTAACCTGGAGCCGATCGGATACCGGTTAAAATTATTTCCCATACAGATTGATTTGCTGGATTAACGCAGAAAATCCGTCCATCTCCATTTCCAGGACTTCGTTTCTGGTCATTCCCATGCTGGTTTCGGCATCTGCGGTAAGCTGGTCCGGTCCGCGGACAACTTCCCGCACAGTCCCGTCCCGGGAGAGAAGTTCCTGTGATTTTACATCGTGGACAAATGCCCGTCCCGGAATAACAACCGTTTTTTCGAGAGATGCCGGATCCAGTCTCTCCAGATCGTCCATTGTGATGAGACACGCAATCTCCTTTTTTACCGGGACAACCGGGACCCTGGCACCGCGTGCCCTGAGGATCTCATCGATGAAGGGCGCGGCAACCAATCCCGTGATAACCGATGCGCGGTGCTGGACCCGGGGGAGTTTTTTGAGAAGTGCCGGCTCGTGCAGGATGGCAAACGGCGATCCAATCTCCGGGTCCCAGAGGGGGGTGCCGGAGATCTTCATCTTGAACCGATGGGAAAGATCGGTTACCATATCCCGGAAGGATTCAACGGTCTGAACCGTCTGGCCCTTTTTAATCGGTCCATTTTCAAGGATAAGGCCCTGTTCGGTGGCATTTGCAAACCTCATGAGGATAAGGCCCTTTGCACCGCGCTCTTCGAGCCACGTGCAGGTATCTTCGAGGACTTCCCCATCGTTTATCCCGGGAACGATGACCGCGGCTGCATAGAGATCGGCCCCGCCGCAGAGCCGTTCGAGCACTGCAAGAGATGCCTCCGGTGTCGGGTCGTGCATCCATTTTTTGCGCAGTGCCGGATCGGATGCAAAGACGGTAAACGAGCATTCGGAAAGGCCGTTGTCAATGAGAAGATCGCCAATCTTTGGATCGTCCCAGCCTTTACCGCTGGTGTACCCGATATGGAGCGGGACCTCTGTTGAACCGAGCAGCTCGATAAGATCGGCAAACCGGGGGTAGCAGCTGGGGTCGCCGCCGCCGCTGATCGTGATCCGGTCGAGGTCGCCCATCTTTGCATTGAGGGCGGCCAGTGTTTCGTCAGCGATGGTCCTCAGGTCCTTGAAGCCGGAGTATTCCTCCCTGACTCCCCGGGTGCAGTAATCACAACCGACTTTGAAGGGCATGCAGTAGCGGCAGCCGAATGCGCGGGTGGATTTCACATGCTTGAAGTAGCAGTATTCGCAGAAACCCCGACAGTCTGCACCCGCCCTCCCGCCGATATCTACGGTCAGCTGCGCCATTGGTAGTTCAAAGGTACTTTTGTCCACGCGGGTATAATGTGTTTGGATATGATCGGATGCCGTCGGTGAGTCCCAGCACCATCTTTTTTATCCGTAAATGCGTATTGTATATGGCGCCTCAGTGGCTTAGCTGGCAGAGCGGCTGACTTGTAATCAGCAGGTCCCGTGTTCAAATCACGGCTGGGGCTTACTAGTAATCTCTGTTATGTTTCACAAAATCGGTCTTAAACAACCATTATATTTTGTGATGTTGAATTACCATATCTACTATTTAACCCCGAATTCATGAAAGGGGAGATAACAACATGTCAAATAAAAAAGCACTAATAACGGGAATCACTGGACAGGATGGGTCATATCTTGCAGATTTTTTGTTGGATCGCGGGTATGAGGTCCATGGAATAATACGACGTTCCTCTTCTTTTAACCGTCAAAGACTTGAGCATCTTTATATCGACCCCCATGATTCAAATGCAAAACTATTCCTTCATTATGGGGATCTTTCAGATTCTGAAGCCATTTCTAATATAATATATAATATACGGCCGGATGAAGTGTATAATCTGGGCGCCCAGAGTCATGTCAGGGTCAGTTTCGATATGCCTGAATATACTACAAATGTAACGGGACTGGGAACAACACGCTTGCTGGAAGTCATACGGAGATCCAATAAAAAAATAAAAATTTATCAGGCATCTTCAAGCGAAATGTTTGGTTCGGCATTGCCCCCGCAGGGAGAAGAAACCTGTTTCTGTCCGAGAAGCCCGTATGCATGTTCAAAACTCTATGCATACTGGATGGTCAAAAATTACCGGGAAGGGTATCACCTCTTTGCATCGAACGGCATCCTCTTTAATCACGAGTCCCCCCGCAGAGGGGAGACTTTTGTCACACGGAAAATTACCTATAGTATTGCCCGGTTGCTTTCAAAAAAAGAGCGCTTTCTGTATCTTGGCAATCTGGAATCAAAACGTGACTGGGGATATGCACCGGAATATGTTGAAGCGATGTGGAAAATCCTGCAACAGGAATCGGCTGATGATTTCGTAATTGGCACCGGAGAAACACATTCCGTTAAAGAGTTCCTTGATCAAGCATTTGCCTACGTTGATCTTAATATTGATAATTATGTAAAGATTGATCCTGTGCATTTTCGGCCGACCGAAGTTGAAGTTCTTATAGCGAACAAAGAAAAAGCACAAAAGAAACTTGGATGGACACCTAAAATCAAGTTTGATGATTTGGTCAAGATCATGGTCGACGCAGATATGCGAGCTGCAGGGTTGGAAGTAATTGGTGAAGGTGATGAAATACTCCGTAAAAAATTCCCTCATCGTTACTGGATTGCAGACTAATTATTATGCTATTGGTGATTTCCTACATCTTTGGTGTGTTTAAATTTTGTTTTTCCACAGATTGTAATGAAGGTTTTGGAGGCCCGCCCTCCCAAAACCTACCCTCTTTTTGCGAAGATATTGTATTACCAGGATCATATTGATTGTCCCAAATTTCCCTAGATCAATATAAGAAACACAACTTGGTGAATAGGTACCAGAAAGAGACCTCTCTTAAGGATTTAATAAGTAACTGAGTTTAGTCCAGTTGCAGTCATAACAACATCGATATTATTTTTTATATACCTAGATATACAGATTAATCCCCTGAAGATTAACAATTCCAGGTATGAGATGGATGGGATCTGCCTTTGGAAAAAGAATATTTTATTGTATCAACATATACAGCATGGAACAAAATGAAAATATTTTTTGTAGGAAATTTCAAGGGTGGTTTTGTAGGGCAGGACGCAGAGCTACTGTCTGAAGAATTCAAAGTAACTTCCTTTGATATACAGAAGTATACCCTTTCAATCCGTGATATTATTAGATATGGTGTTGATTGCCTGAAGCAGATTATATGTATACGTCAGTCAGATCTACTTTGGATCTGGATGGCAGATGTACATGCGGTTCCAATAATACTTATCGGCAAAATATTTTCAAAACCTGTTGTTGTTTGTATTGGGGATTATGAAGTAAACAACGTTCCGGAAATTAATTATGGGAATCAACGGTTTCTGATTCGCGGGATGCTATCCCGATGGGTAATCCGAAATGCGACAAAAAATATAGTTGCCACAGAGCCATTTGTAAGTATAACCAAAAAGGTAGAGCCCCATGCCGATGTGGTTATAATCCCGTGTTGTATAGATATTGCCCCCTATGACGAACCGCTCCCCAAGAAGAATCTAATTACTACCGCTGTTCTCTCTAAATTTTCAATGATGCGAAAAAATATTCCGTTATTTGAAAAAATCCGAGCATCTGGTAAAATAGACGCGGAAATGAAAGTGATGATATATGTTCCAAAAGAAGAATATGCTCAGACTTTAAAAGATGCCAAGGTGTACTGCCAATTATCGCATCCTGGTTGTGAATCATTCGGGGTATCTCTATGTGAAGCAATGTCATATGGATGTGTACCGGTTATTTCTAATTGCGAAGCGTTAGAATGGGTTGTTGATGGAACAGGGATTGTCGTTCCTTATGATGATGAAGAAGCTACGATAAACGCAATACAAAAAGCAATGATGATGGATGGGCGGCATGCGAGAGACCGAGCCAGATGTTTTACAAAAGAGCGGAGAAAACAGGCAATTGCACGATTGATAAACCAAATTTGTGATAAACAAAAAAACGCATATGAGCGCAGTGATTTGTAATTTTATGGATTCATGATCTGTAAATTCTGAAATCTGTATATTGGGAAACATTATACGAGATGCAGGTATTGGGAAGTGAAGTCCATGCTTGCATTATTATAGTTTGCAGCTGTAACAACGGTTCAGGGATTTCTCATCATAATCTAATCACCACACTATAAGTAATGCCAGAACAAAAAATCTGATCACATCATATGACCGAGATACCCCCCCCAACCCCTGATGTGCCCACGCTGGTCATCCGTCCGCCCCGGAAATGGGTACCGGTGGATCTCAAGGAGCTTTGTGCCTACAGGGAACTGATCACATCGTTCACGTTGCGTGATGTGAAGCTCCGGTACAAGCAGACTGGTCTCGGGATTGCGTGGGCGGTTCTACAGCCGCTTTTAACGATGGTCATCTTCACTGTCTTTTTCGGAGGGCTCGCAAAGATCCCGTCCGATGGCGTGCCGTATCCTCTTTTTGTGCTGGCTGCGCTTCTCCCGTGGACGCTCTTTGCCGAGGGTCTGACCCGGTCCACGACAAGCATGGTGACGAACGCGAACATTATGACCAAGGTGTACTTCCCGCGTCTAATTATGCCGCTTTCGAGCATCATCTCGCCACTTGTGGATTTCGCGGTCTCGTTTATTATCCTGATTGCGATGATGGTCTACTACGGCTATGCACCGACGCTAAACCTTATCTTCCTGCCGCTCTTTCTCCTGCTCGCACTGGCAACATCGCTTGGAGTCGGACTCTGGCTCTCGGCGCTCAATGTCAAGTACCGCGATTTCCAGTACACGGTCCCCTTCATGATTCAGATCTTAATGTTTGCATCGCCGGTGGTTTATGCATCCAGCCTCGTGCCGGAATCTCTTCGTGTCTGGTATGGCATTAATCCGATGACCGGTGTGATCGAAGGGTTCCGATGGGTGATCCTTGGCACCGGGGCACCCAATGCAATGGTGCTAGTCTCGGTGGGAATGGTGTTGTTGATCCTTGTCTCCGGTATGTTCTACTTCCGGAGGATGGAGCAGTATTATGCGGATATTGTGTGATTAAAAAATGCGAAGTCCTCTTTAGCATTTTTTTTAGTCTTGTTTAGTTCTCTTGTGCGGAAATCTGCGGATTGTTTTTCTGGATTCTACTATATCAGGTTTCCTGAAACGTATAGAGAATTGTGTCTTCTCCGCTGTTTTTTTCATTTTCGGTGGCTAAATGGCTTAATAAGAATGATCATGAGGGGAGGGTGGGGGCTCTGCCCCGCCAGTCGGCCGATCATTTTTCTCGTGATCGTTTGATTTTTCTAGGAATTTGAGGGATTTCGGCAGTACAAGGTACCGGTACCATGTCTGTGCGGTCCGTCTTACCCAGATCTCACGGTTGATCCCTTCGCAACAGATTGGAAGGGCCTGGAGCTGTGTAATAACGGTTCTGCATGAATACTCGATGTACCTGGTATTGAAATCCGGGTATTTCGGGTGCCTGACACAGACAAGGCTGATGCAGCCTTGTTCGCTTATGACGAAGTGGAACGGGAACATGCCCAGAGGCTCAAGTGCGAATACCATGAGATCCTGCGTCCCTGCCCATTTCTGCGCCTCGGTAATTGCCTGCGTAGGTGGCAATTTCCCGGTCACGGGGGATCGCCTCCGGTTGTGTCGGGGAGTGGTGTTTCCAGTTCCCGGTTCCCCCGGGCGCGCGTTTGTTCGCAATTCTGTACTTCTGCCGGTTTTGATCCAATCCTTGCGGTTCGGCAGTTGATCTGTGCGTGATGGTAAATGCAGATAAGTTTTGCGTTTCTTGCTCCTGCTGCATTACGGTTCCGTGCTGTTACCGTTTTCTTGCTCATTTTTTCACTTCCTGCCCACGGTCGGTATGCACGGTGTTTTTGTACAGAGCATCCGCTCTTCTTGAGTGAATGTCTCAAAGGAGCAGGCTTTTGCCTGGACCGCCCGTTGCATGCCGGGTCGTGTGGCATATACCTGTCGGCAGTATTATTATATCGGGTTTTATTATGAATTGAAAACCGGGTCAATCTGGCGGAGCATTGCGGATATTTTAAAAATCAGGGTTAAAATAGTCGGTATTTTTCAGGAACAAAAATGTACCCTGCTGCCCGGACCCTCCGGTAAAACGGTATGCGGTACCCGTCGTGAACCTCCTGTTTTTCTGTATTTTACGCCGGAAGAAAAAAACGACCATCCGGTGCCATAACTGTGCGATTTCCCAGGATCGTCGGACTGAACTATGCCTGAAAAAACCACCCCCTGTAACGACCGTCAGGCAACCCGGATCATGGGGTTATATTTGACTGTTTTTTGAATTGGGGTAAGAATTATGGGCATTTTCCTGTCCGATAATTTCTTGGGACGGATTTTTCGCTCACTGGTACCGGTGTACCGAAAACGGGGGTATTATAGGGCCGTTTTCCCCCGGGGCAAGATAAGATGTCCGTAAAAAGTGCACCTTGACAACCCGGGGAGACCGGTTTGCGGTATTGATGAGGATATATTCCTCCATATCCCCAAACCTGCGTGCAGATGAAACTTTAATTCATCATCCGTTCATACCATTATAGAATAACAGAACTGTCCCCCGATTATGTCCTCAAAGAACCTTGCTATCCGAGTCAGCCACTTAAGCAAGCAATACAAACTTGGCGGACCGCAGGAACCGTATAATACGCTCCGCGATGCGATTGTTAATTCATTAAAGAAGCCGTTCATGAGATTTCATCGTGTTTCCCCCGAAGAAGGGTTCTGGGCGCTCAAGGATGTTTCGTTTGATGTGGAGCAGGGCGAAGTTGTCGGAATTATTGGGAGGAATGGGGCCGGGAAGAGTACTCTCCTGAAAATTCTTTCCCGGATCACGACCCCCACCGAAGGGACCGTTGAACTGCATGGGCGCGTGGGTTCGCTGCTGGAAGTGGGAACCGGGTTTCACCCGGAGCTGACAGGTCGGGAAAATGTCTATCTGTCCGGTTCTATCATGGGGATGAAACGGCGGGAGATCGATGCAAAATTCGATGATATCGTGAAGTTTTCTGAGATCGAAAAATTTCTTGATACTCCTGTGAAGCGTTATTCCAGCGGCATGTATGTGCGGCTGGCATTTGCAGTGGCTGCACATTTGGAGCCGGAGATTTTGCTGGTAGATGAGGTGCTTGCAGTAGGAGATGTCGGATTCCAGAAGAAATGTCTGGGGAAAATGGGGGATGTGGCAAAAGAAGGGCGAACGGTACTGTTTGTAAGCCACAATATCGGTGCAATCCATAATCTCTGCCGCCAGTGCATCCTGCTTGATCATGGCCGGGTTCTTCAAAAGGGAGAGTCGAATGAGGTAATTAATTTCTATGTCGCTTCAAATTTCAAGGAAATTTCCGAGTATGCCCAGCCCCATAATGCCAGCAAACCGATCAACCTGCGGCGAGTGGTTTTATTAAATAGCCAAGGCAATCCCTGTTCTCAATTCAGATTTGACGAAGTGAATGTTAAAATCTGTATCGACTATGAAGTTAATGAAAATATTATAGGGTGTGGTGTGTGGTTCAGCATTCGAACGATGGAAGGAATTACTGCGTTCGAGTCAACGGATCTGGACGTAAATTTGCAATCACTCAATTTCCGAAAGAAAGGATTCTATCACGCCATTATCCCTCTGCCGGAAAAATGGTTGAATCATGGGTCATATTATCTTCTTGTGGGAATTGTGGTATACAATCCATTGATTGTATATGATCGTGCAGAAACTATCCAGTTTTCCATTTTGGATATCGGAACCCCGGAAAGTATCGTGGGTGTGAAGGGAAGGGAGGGTATATTTCAGCCATTTATCAAATGGGATCTAATTAAAGATCCAATTGGCAGAGAATGACCTTATTTATGGCAAGTAAGAATTTCCGTCTTGTTATTGTCTTGGTGCCCCTGCAAATAAATATACTGAAGAGTATTCCGACAAACCCCGGATAATTTCAAAAATGAACGGAATTGATCCAAACTAGATAACGAAAGGAGGAATATACTTCCTTGTTTTCTGGTAATATTCCCTGTTGGATACAGGGCAGCTTCACTTTTCACACCACTTCGTGTACACTACCACATCCGGCAGATCTTTTTTCAAGAATAATATTTTAGGACTTACGCACACCCCCCAGGAAAAAATTAAAGCGTGTATTTCGGCTGGGCCAGATAGTCCGCGATGGCTGATGTGACAATCACCCATTTGGCAGGGTAGATGGAGATATTATTGATGCGGTTAACGACCTCAAGACGGATGAAAGCCCTGACAGAGCAGTTGATGTGATTACGCTGGCCGGCCTCTTTTCGGATCTTACAATCCTCGATGCAAGATATTTCTTTGAGAGATCGATGATAATTTTCGATCGACCGGCAGATTGCCTGGAGATTTCTTCTGTCCTGAGAGTCCATAGTAAGGAAATGAGTAGACCAGAACCGCTCTTTTCCATCCTTGTTAACGGTATGAGACAACCGAACGAACCCGAATTTTTTCATATGGCCATTCAAGCCATCATAAGGGATCATGAGGGAACAAACCGGGCGATTGTCGGTATGATGAGGTGCCGGTTTATTGCGTCCACTGCAAATTCGGAACAATCTTCTGCTCGGATCTCCTTCTTTATTCAGCGGGGAATTTGCCGTTTATTGACCATATATGGCGCCCGCTGCCTATTTAGATCTTACGCTTTCCTTTAATCCCTGCTAAAAATTAGAGAAATACTGAGATTAGTGAGCCGGAATATCAGGTTTATCTAGACTGCGACATCTGTAGTGAAGTCAACCCGTCTTAACCCCTATTCCTGCGAGTTCTCAAAGAAGATTTACACGCAACACCAGCTTTTGGTCCTTGTTCTCTTCAAGGATTATCGGAACCAGCACTACCGGGAGTTTGTCGACGATATCGGAGATGTGGCGTGGGTTCAAAAGATCTTAAACATATCAGTCGTACCCCATTTCACCACACTCAATAAGTTCCTCTGTTGGATTAAATCTCTCTATCTCCGACTCACATTCAAGAGGACTCTGAAACTATTTTACTCCAATGACAATACAATCCCTATTACGGCGATCGATTCATCCGGTTTTACCAGCGGATATTGCGGCCATTATTTTTCCGAACGAACTAGTAAGATCCGAAAACAGTTCCTGAAAACCTCGATCTCTGTTGATACCGAACAACAAGTGATTACCGGATTCATTGCCTCTAAAAGCCGGGTCCACGATGCCCGACATGCACTGAAATTACTTCCACAATGTCACAACGTCTGAAGGTTGGATGTTATATTATGGATGGGGGATACGACTCTGATAAAATCCATCATCTCATCAAGGAAGACCTGATTGCTGATTCGATCATCCCTATCCGGTCTCGGAATAATAACCCCGTTGGGGAGATGTATCGAAAGGAAATGATTCACAAAGCAGATGATCCCAAATATCGCAGACGACAACTGGTTGAAACCACATTCTCGGCCCTGAAAAGAAAGTTCAGAGGTGATCTGAAAGCTAGAAAATTCCCGGTTCAGAGGAAAGACATCGTTAACAAATTGATTATCAGTAACACCCCTGGATTCTTACTATTTCTAATCTCGGTGGTTTTCCGCAGAGTAATATTTGTAATATTATTTTTGTGCTTCAATATATAACGAATCTTCGATGTTTTGCTTATCGAAAAGATGTGTATTCCTCAATACCGGGCATATACTCTGTCCGTAGCCAGATTTCCACATATTTTTGAATCCCGCTTTCTTCAACATCCTAAATGCCTTTTCCGTATTCCACCAATTCATATGGTATCCGGGATATTTGTTTTGAAAATCTTCTTTACATCTGGATGTGCATTCATTCAGGGCATCTTCATATTTCTTTTTTGTAAATAACTCTTTAAATTCGTCGTCACTCATCTTTGGAATTGAATCGTCCTTGATGATTTGTGATATATGAGTCGCAAAACTAAAAATGAATGCCTGAGTCAAAGAATATTGATTAAAAGGATATCTATTCTCTCTTGTGCAAATTTCGTCAGTATCTAAAAAATTACGCCACGACCAGAAGTCCTTGTCTTGCCTTAACAACGCTTTGTAATAAAGATCGGTATCTGGAGTCGTTATTCTAAAAATCCCTCCTTTTTTTAAGATTCGGTAAGCCTCGTTGAACATATTTTGAACTGCTGCATCATTAACATGCTCTATCGTATGGCTTGTATAAACCACTTCTGCAATTTCATCTTGTAATGGAAGCGGTTGCAAGGAAAATAGATTATAATTGATAAAAGAATTACCGGGAGTATCAATCCCGTCTTGGCTTTCGGCATACCATTCGCTTAGTAAATCTATATTTGTCCAGTAGGGATGCCTAAATGTTCCTGCACCGATATTGTAGAATCTTTTATTCTCGATGGATTGCAAAGAATAATACTGGGAATAAAGTGCAAGATATTTTTTCCCCATACCAAGAGTTTCAGGTTTTTTATACCGTCTTATTTCTAACCCAAATTTGTGCCCTGCCACCACGATTAAATAATTTATTTTTTTAAAAATGGGAGTTTTCATTTTTTCACCTACTTTGCCTGATGTTGTATATGGGTTGTAGAGATAAAATTCTATGCTCAGCTATTCTTCTGTAGTATCCCGAAATCATTTGACAACACCCCCTAAATAGCGATGTGAACAAATTAACGAATCAAGATATCCAGCAGATCATTCAGCAAGGGGGAAAGGAAAATCCCGTAGTAGAGATTGCCCGTCAACGTGTGTATCAACTCATCGACCGGTACAAAAGGGCGTGAGAGTGTCCGGTACTCCGGCAATCCTGTAGAACGCCACAACCAATCGATGAACGAATGGAAGCCTTGATCCTTGAAACGTATTAGGCCAACAATGTTGGTCCCACCCATCTGGAGAAGAAAATCGAGGAAATATACAGGATCCATATCCCAATAACCGAATCTATCAGGTCTTGTTGAACCACGACTTGGTGGAGATCAAGACGAAAAAGCGGCAACAACGGAAGTATGTCCGGTATGAACGTGCTTATTCCATGTCGATGTTGCTGATCAACTCGAACATAGGGGATTTCATAAGGCCACAGATACTGTTGAATTGTACAGGTTCAATGTCGGGGACTACCGCGATTTTCCGCAGGCTCACTGGAAGCGGATTCGAACGATGAACGTGGGTGAATGCTGAAATTAAACGCAGTACTAAAGTTGTTGCTGCATTTCCAAGTGGCGAATCGCTCCTGTGTCTTATCGGTTTGATCCTCACTGACCTGAGTGGAGACTGGATTACCGGCTGCCGGTATCTTAATATGGCGGGAGTCCCCGCTAGACACAGTTCTGACGTAGAACCTGGATTTTGTACACCACAGAAGATCCCGATTGTATCGATTGTGGATCTTTAACATTATTCACGGATCTGTTCTGGGGATGGACACGCACCCCCTCATAAGGGAGGGATTGCTCCTTTGGTTATTTGGTGAGCGAAGATGACTCATAAACATTTTACCGATTCGATGGATTTATAGTGTACAGAACGGGTACTCTTAATCTATTTGAGTCTGGCTGGCCAATTTACCGTTGAATCTTTACGTTATCGGTTCTAACAATGTTGGTTTTAAGAGAGTTTATATTGTTTTCACACACACGATTTTGATCGATATGGTCTATCAGGCAGCGGTCATCGGATTGGGTAATATCGGTTTTAAGTTCTCCTACGATGCTAAAAGAAAAGGGACTTGGTCCCATGTGGACGCTTACAACAAATGTCCATCAACAGTACTTGCCGGGGCTGTCGAGATCGACAGGAATACCATCGATCTTTTTCATTCAAAATATCCGGACGTTCCTGTGTACCCCACGGTGAAAGATCTTTTTTCTAAACACCGCATCGATATTGTCTCGATCTGCGTGCCGACCCATCTGCACTATTCGATGTATAAAGAGGTCGTCGGACATGACATAAAGGCGATCTTCTGTGAAAAACCACTATCAGGGATGGTTCACGAATCTCAGGAAATGGTCGATCTTGCCCGTGAAAAAAAAATTGTGCTGGCGGTAAATTATACCCGGAGATGGCAAAACTCGTTTATCCTCGCAAAAAAGCTTGTGGATAAAGGAAAAATAGGGCACATTCGTGCCGTTACTGCATACTATCCCGGGCAGATTTTTAATATCGGATCTCACCTCTTCGACACAGCCCGTATGATTACAAAAATCAAGCCTCTTTCGTTCAGTACTGCCATGATAAACCCCGACCCAGACCCTTCGCTTTCCGGGTGGATGAACTGCGATGAAGATATTCATTTCTCATTTATTGCTACCGGGAAAAGGGAGGATTTGGTGTTTGAAATTGATGTTATCGGAGATAAGGGACGCCTGAAAGTTTTTGAAAACGGGGACAAAATTGAACTTTACCGGTTCAGAGAAAGCCCGCGGTATTCCGGATACCGTGAACTGGTAAAAGAAGATCTTCCGCGTGTCAAAGAAAATGATCGTTTTGCGGATGCCATCTGCAATATCGCAGATGTTCTTGATGGAACGACTCCTTCAGTGTTATGCTCCGGAGAGGATGGATTTGCAGTGGATATAATGATAGTCGGTGTGCTTGCCGCAGTAAAACGATAATGGTCCGGTGCATGCACCCCCCAAATGAGTCTTGGTGGGGAACCTTTGGTATTTCATACGTCTATCTGTTTTTATCCGGCAGGTTGTAGCTAGGAATCTTTCCTCAAAATAATCCATACGGTCGGATCGTTTTTGGACCGCAACAAATTATCAAGTGTATAAAAAGTGTTCCACCTGCGTCTGAATGCTTATTATCTGGTATCACATATGCTAGATAAGCATTCAACCCTGCTTAACAGAGTAACAGGTGATGGGAATTTCAACTGAACTGAAAAATGTTGTGGCAATCATCCATGCACGAGGAGGTTCGAAACGGATTCCCCTGAAAAACATCCGGCTTCTCGCAGGAAAACCCCTTATATCGTACATGATTGCTGCTGCCCTCTCGGCGCACCTTGTTCAGCGTGTGATTGTATCAACAGATCATCCTGATATTGCAAGGATCGCCCGGGAATGCGGTGCTGATGTTCCTTTTATCCGGCCGTCCGACATTGCGGAGGATGTGGCATCCGAATGCGTTACCCAGCATGCGGTCCGGTACCTGGAAACGACCGAACATTATCCTGTTGGTATTGCCGTTACGATGCAGCCCACAACCCCGTTTTGTACTTCTGATGATGTCGACGGGTGCGTGCGTATGCTGATTGATTCAGATGCCGACTCAGCTATCAGTGCATGCGAGGTTCATGAACGGCCGGAATGGATGTTTTATTGCGATGCAAACGGCTACGCAGGCAAACTCATGGGCCCTGTTATGACAGGGGATATCGGGATATCCCAGAAACTCCCCCGGTTATATGTCCCCAACGGGGGAATATATGCAACCCGCAGGGACGTGCTGTTCAATGAAAATTCCATTTTTGGTAACAAAATCAAGCTCTGGATTATGTCCAGGGAACGATCGGTTGATATAGATGATCCGATAGATTTTGATTTTGCCGAGCTGCTTGCCAAAAAAAGGCATTTGGATTGAGGCTTCATCCGAATATTAAAAGGTGGCTCTTCATATGAGGGATTTTTCAAGTGACAGGTAAGACTATTTACTTCACCTTTATCAGTTGCAAGAACAAAAAATATTACAATTAATTGGTGTTTAATCGCAAAATCAAGAGGCAGACATATGATGAATAATAAAAGTACAAAGATGCATTTGGCTCTCAATGGGGGCAATGCAGTCCGAACGACTTCATTTCCCGGGTACCCCCTCATCGGAGATGAAGAGGTAAATGCAGTATCTGAAGTTGTACGCAGCGGTAAATTATCAATGTTCGATCTTGACTTTCTTGGCGGTGAAAAGGTCAGAACCTTCGAAGAGAATTTTGCGAAGTATCATGGGGTCCGCTATGCCATATCCGTCAACTCAGGCACCGCAGCGCTCCATGTCGCCGTTGCTGCCTTGCGGATCGGGCCCGGCGATGAAGTTATTGTCCCTGCCTATACATTCACCGCGACGGCATCCAGCGTCATGATGAACAATGCAGTACCCGTTTTTGTCGATGTTACTCCAGACACCTGTAACCTTGACCCGGAAAAGATCGAATCCGCAATCACTGATCGGACACGGGCGATCATTCCAGTCCATCTCTTTGGCCATCCTGCTGAGATGGATCCCATCATGGAGATTGCACATGAGCACGATCTTTCCGTTATAGAAGATTGCGCCCAGGCCCCTGGTGCACTCTATAAAGGCAAAAAAACCGGGACAATCGGCAATCTTGGTGCATTCAGTTTCCAGAGGACAAAAAACATGACGACAGGGGAGGGGGGGATGGTAATCACAGGGGATGAAGAATTAGCTCACCGTTGTCGCTTGGTTCGGAATCATGGAGAGGTATTTTCCATGGGGCAGAAACGCGAGTACCTTGCAAATGTCCTGGGATGGAATTACCGAATGACGGAAATGGAAGCTGCCATCGGAATTGAACAGCTCAAAAAACTGGACGCATTCAACGAAGTCCGGATCAGTAATTCTCATTATCTCTCAAAAAAACTCGCAGAAATTGAAGGGATATCACCTGCATATGAATCTCCCTATGTAAAACACGTGTATTCCACATATGCCTTGGGATATGATGAAAAAATTACAGGCGTTCCACGATCGCAATTCACTAAGGCTCTTGCAGCCGAGGGGATCCCACTCTGGAATGGTTACCCGCACCCCCTGTACGAGAACCCGATCTTTAAGGAAAAGATTGTTTATGGCACAAAAGGTTGCCCGTTTACCTGTGGATACTATGCCGGGAATATCGATTACCGGAAAATCCGGTGCCCGGTAACCGAAACCTTGTGCAGATCAGCATTCGGCTTTTCTGTTATCCGCCCGCCTGCAGGGACCAGCGACATGGACGATATTGTCACAGCGGTAAAAAAGGTGCTGGCCAACAAGGATGAACTGTTCTCCTCGTAAATTATCAATCGAAAAGAGAATTAAACTGATACGATCAAACATTGTTTCCAGAGGGACCATATGAGATTTTTAAAAACATCGTGGGAAAAAGAAAAGAGACCAGATATCCCTATTGATGTAATGAACCATATCGCTGCGAGAGGTTCATTTGTCGTAGTAAAAAGTAAGCGACTCTTCAAGGAGATTTCAGACCCGGTACATCCTGTGGGAGAAGCCGAGCTGCATGACGGGACACTGAGCTTCTCCGAACAACTGAATGCAAAAGTCAAAGCAGTAAATTTTACGCTATGGATGGAGAATATCGCGGATAATATCGTTTCCATCAAGAACAGCGCCGATATCTCAAAAATCCCTAAAAAAACAAAAAAGACCGCGGTTATTGTTGGTGCCGGCCCCAGTTTCCGGGAAAAAAAACATATTGATGTTTTAAACAAATTCAAGAATGCGTCTTTTGATATCATCTCGACAGACCGGATGTTTATCCCGCTTCTTAAAGGAGGCGTGGTTCCCGATCTCGTCGTTTCTGCAGACGGCCATCGCGAGCTTATCCTGCCATTTTACCAAAGTGACCTGATCACGAAAGATCTCAAAACAATCGCGGCCATGGCGACGATGGTCGCTCCCAATGTTGTCTCTGCATTCCCGGGCCGGATCTTTTTTTTCACACCAATGATCGACGATATGGAACAGCCGTTTTCAGTCAGTACTGCAATCAGTGCCATGACCCGAACTTCGATCCTGTCTACCGGGGGTAATGTAGGTATTACCAGCATCTTCCTTGCATTTTATCTGGGATACGAGAATATTATCCTGACCGGTATGGATCAGGGTTATACGATGAATACTCCTATCGAGAAGTCCCAGTATTATCCCATTATCAAGGAAGCCGATCCCACCATGACACCGGAAAAATATCGGGAAATCTATATTATCGAGGGGTACAACCCGGATTTTGACGTTCACTATTATACAGACATCACGTGGAAGTCACATATCGACCATATCGTTGAAGAATCTGTTGCAATGAGTCAGCAGGGGATCAACCTTATCAATGCAACAGAAGGCGGTTGTATCCACGGTGGAGCACTCCAGAGTATGACCCTGAAGGAGGCGTTACAGAAATATGCAAAAACTTAAAGTTCTTTTGATTAATCCTCCAATCAAACCAAAAAATCCCCCCGCTAACATTCCGCTTGGCCTCGCGTGTATCGCAGGAGTTATCGATGCAAAAGGCCATGATGTAGCGATATTTGATAATAATGCGTATCGGTTGTCACATGCCGATGTGATCAAGCAAATAGAGGGGATTCATTGGGATCTTATCAGCATCGGGAGCCTCATCACTACATATATGTGGCAAAAAAAAATGTTTTGCCTTTTACGAAAACATTTTCCAAAAGCTACCCTCCTAGCCGGTGGTGGACTTGCAACAAGTCTCCAACGTGACCTTATGGAATGGATCCCTGAATTAGATCTTCTTTGTGTAGGTGAAGGGGAAAGAACAGTTACACAGATCCTTGATAATTTCGACAGCAAAATCTGGGAGAACGTTTCTGGTATTTATTACCGGGAAAAAGGTGAGATTCGTCGAACGCACCCCCAGAAACTATTAACAGAAGATGAACTTAGCCAACTACCCTATCCTAAATTTGATCTTCTCCCTCTTGATATTTATTTTAAAAACAGTGGAATCCCCTTATCCCCAGAGGCGATTTCCAGTAAACGAAGACTTTCTATTGAAACATCCCGTGGTTGCCCATTCCAATGCAGTTTTTGTATTGATTTACCCACGGGTACACCCCGTAATTTGGAATATTCGAATAACGAAGATCTTTTTGTTGATTCTTTTAAAGATCGAAAGAAAGTCCGATATTATCATCCTGAGTGGGTTATCGGATTAATTAAGCATCTCCGAATAAAGTATGCAGTAGACTTCCTCAACTTCACTGACGAAAATTTTACCATTAATAAAAAATATGCTTTACATTTTTGTGACAATCTGGAAAAGGAGGGTCTGACAGATCTGGATCCCCCACTTTATTTTGGAACCACGGCGCATGTCAATACAATTGACAAAGAACTCCTCACTCGAATGAAAGATGTGGGATTCAGTTATCTTGATCTTGGGTTGGAATCTATGAATGACGAAATTCTCTCCAAAGATATCAATAAAAATGCAACATCCGTAAAAAATAATTGGGCAGTTAATGAACTTTTAGATGCCGGTGTCTATCCAGTGACCAATTTCCTGATTGGATTGCCACATGAGTGTTGTCAATCGGTGTACGATATGACAAAATTTTTAAAAGAAAATGAAATTGAGTGTGGACCATTCTTTGTTACACCATATCCAATGACGGGTCTGTTTGAAAAATACAAAAGCCGGATAATCGAAGAGTTCCACGACCTACAGACCTATGTTATTCAATGTGAGAATGACGTAAGTCAGGATATTGTAGTAAATTTATCCCGATACAATGATGCCGAACTCCTCGGTCTACGACAAATGGTGATAAATCACGATCTCGATGCGATTAAAAAATTTGCCCGAATTAAAGGAGAACATTTGGTGGAATGAATTATTCCGTGATGAAGAATGGAGAGCGGTTATTAAGTAATCATTCCAAATATCAAGGTGCAGAATGGGACAAAGTATCAATATAGGATCTCGAAAAATCGGGAAAAATCAACCGTGTTTTATTATCGCAGAGGCTGGGGTAAATCATAACGGCAATCCTCAGACCGCCAAAAAAATGATTGATTGTGCTGTAAAAGCCGGGGCGGATGCGGTAAAATTTCAATCATTTAAAGCAGATGCGCTGGTAACGAAGGATGCAAAAAAAGCGAAATATCAGGAGAGATGTATAGGAAGTAACACACAATATGAGATGCTTAAAAAACTTGAGTTAAGAGATCAAGACCTCAAAAAACTGGCGAACTATGCAGTTGATCAAGGGGTAATATTTCTCTCTACACCTTTTGATAAAGGGAGTGTTGATCTTCTTGAAAAGATAAATGTGCCTGCCTATAAAATATCATCTGGTGAATTGACAAATCATCCATTATTAACATATATTGCATCGAAAAAGAAACCCATTATCCTTTCAACCGGTATGAGTACACTTTCAGAAATTGGCGAGGCCCTTTCTGTCATAAAAGAGTCTAGTAATTCAAAAATTGCAATACTGCATTGTACAACGGATTATCCCGCATTATTTGAAGAAATTAATCTGAATGCGATAATCACGCTCCAGTGCGCGTTTAAAAAACCAACTGGGTTTTCGGATCATACCCCTGGAATCATTGCCTCTGTTGCAGCAGTGGCTTTAGGCGCATGTATAATTGAGAAACATTTCACCTTAAATAAAGAACAAACGGGACCTGATCATAAAGCATCCCTCGATCCAAAAGAACTAACAGACCTTGTCGGATCAATCCGTAATATTGAACTGGCTATGGGAGATGGGATTAAGGAGCCTTCGGCAAATGAGAAAGAAATAATGGCCGTGGCCCGTAAAAGCATTGTCGCGAAAAAAAATATTACTCATGGAACAATTCTTGATGAATCGATGGTGGACTTCAAACGACCTGGGACAGGTCTAGAGCCAAAATTTCTTAGTAAAATTCTTGGAAAACGGATCAAAAGGGATATTAAAAAAGATGAAATGCTTTCTTGGGAGTTTTTTGCATGAAAGAAAATCAGAATTGGGGCTATACCGAAACAACACTTCAAAAAAGAATCGAGATTCACGACAAATACTCCAAATATGAAATTAATGATTGGATCCTATCGAAATTAAAGTTAAAACCCGGTGAAAAAATCCTCGATATCGGTTGTGGAAACGGGAAACAGGCACTATTGTACGCAAAGGTTGCCGGACAATCTGGAGAAGTATATGGAATTGATATCGCTCAGGATTTACTCGATGAGGCTAAATCAAAATCCTCAACGGAAAATTTAAAGATTAATTTTATCAATTATGATGCCAATAATCCGCTCCCATTTGAGGACAAAAAATTCGATGTAATATCCTGTTGCTTTTCAATTTATTACTACACCGATGTCGAAAAAACTTTATCTGAAATGAAACGCGTCCTACGTCACGGAGGTAGAATTTTTATTGCCGGTCCAACCGTTGAAAATGCACATGAAATGTTGGCAGTATATGCAAAAATAATGGGTAAAAAGATTTCTCAAATCCGTGAAGAACGTATGAGAGATGAAATTATTCCTCTGATAAAAAAAATATTCAGTGACGTATCTGTAGAGGTTTTTGAAAATCCCATCGAATTTCCTGATTCTGAAACATTTCTTTATTATTTCTCCTCCACCCTGTTGTTAAAAGAAAGTTCACAGAATCCTCAAGATATGAAAAAGAAGCTTGATTCCATTAAAGGTGAAATTGACGAAATAATCCAGACAAATAAAAAATTTACGGTTACTAAATATGTTTATGGAATATCCGGATTCAAGAAGAATAATTCATCAATTTGAAAACTATCTACTCTATTGACATAATTGGTAAACTAAAATATTATCGTGCGCTGAAGAGGAAAAGCAAATGAAAAGGAAAATTTGTGTTTTAACAGGGTCGAGATCCGAATATGGTATTTTGAGACCGGTTCTATTTTCAATAAAAAAACACCCTTCACTTCAACTTTCAATTATCGCGACGGGTATGCACCTTTCACCCCAGTATGGGCATACTGTATCCGAAATTGAAAACGACGGTTTTACAATTGATGCTAAAGTGGACATGTTAATAGATTCATCCAAGGGCATAGCAATGGCAAAATCTGTAGGTATAGGTATAATCGGACTAGCCCAAGCTCTTGAAACAATACTACCCGATATTATTGTGATAGCCGGCGATCGTATTGAACCTCTTGCATTGGTAATTGCTGCAATCTATATGAATATTCCAGTCGCGCATATTCATGGCGGTGATAAATCCATTGGTGGTCATGCAGATGACAGCGTTCGTCATGCAATAACAAAAATGGCCCATATTCATTTCGCAGTATCCGAAGAAAGTGGTAACAGAATCATTAAACTGGGCGAAGATCCAACTAAAGTATTCATTGTTGGAGCACCGGCACTTGATACAATCTTGAATGAACCTCTTGTAAATATGAATTTGTTGTGTGAAAAGTATGATTTAAACCCCTTAAGACCAATATTGATGGTTGTTCAAAATCCTGTTACTCGAGAAGCCGAATTTGCCGCGGATCAGATGAAAGAAACAATGGAAGCGATTGTTTCAATCCAACAACAAACTATTGTTATATATCCAAATTCTGACATGGGTGGCAGAAAAATGATTGAAGTAATTAATGATTATAAAAAATATTCGTTTATCAAGATTGTAACAAATATGCCTCATGTCGATTATCTTAGTTTAATGAAGATTTCATCAGTCATGATCGGAAATTCAAGCAGCGCTATTATTGAAGCTCCGTCATTTAAATTACCCGTTATAAATATCGGTTCTCGGCAGGAAGGCCGACAGAGGGCGAATAACGTGATTGATGTTCCCTACAATCGCAACCTTATAGTTTCAGCAATAAAAACTGCTGTATCTGATGAAAATTTTCTAAAACGAGTTGAAGTCTGTAAAAGTCCGTATGGGGATGGTACGGCAGGTAAAAAAATTGCAAATATTTTGTCAGACATTGAACTGGATGCAGATCTTCTTAAGAAAAAAATCACGTATTGAGGTTTAACAGATGAGAATTCTAGTAATCGCTCCCCATCCCGATGATGAGGTTCTTGGGTGCGGAGGGACTATAGCAAAATGCGTCGGACGTGGAGATACTGTGTTCCTCTGCGTAATAACAAAAGTCTACCCTCCGGACTGGTCAGAGAAATATATCAAAAACAAAAAAATTGAAATTAATAAAGCAACTCGGATACTCGGCATAAAACACATCTATTTTTTGGATTTTCTCTCTGTGATGCTTGATACCCTTCCTCAAAAGGATATTAATAATGCGTTACAAAAAATTGTCAGCGAAATAAATCCAGATATTGTTTTTATTCCTTGGAAAGGTGATTTGAATCGGGATCATCGAATTGTCTTTGAATCTGCTCTTGTAGCAACGCGTCCATTGAATACAGGCATAAAAAAAATTCTTGCATATGAAACGCTTTCAGAAACTGAATGGGGGCGGTCACTTGAAGCGTTTCAACCAAATATCTATGAAGACATTACACCCTATATCTCAATAAAACTCGATGCGATACAATCATATGAAAGTGAATTAAAGGAGTACCCTCATCCAAGATCGATCGAAGCAATAGATATATTGGCAAAAAAAAGGGGTAGTGAAGTCTCTCTTAAGTATGCAGAGGCATTTATGCTTATACGAGAGATAAATTTTTAATTTGCCGATTGAACTTGAAAATTCTATTCTCGGTGATATGGAATGCACCCTTGAAAAACAATAATGATGAATGTTAACAAACTGTCCTGATTATGTCGATAAAAATTGGTTACGCCGGAGACCGAAAAATTTCTGTTGAGATATTATCGTATATTCTTGAACAGGGTATAGCACCATCACTGCTTTTTGTCTCCGATCCGCAGCGTGCAAGTCATAGAGATGAATTGATTTCACTCTGCAGCCACTTAAACAATAGGACCATTGTTGATGGAAGTAAAATACGGGAGCCGGAAACAATTGAAAAAATTAAACATGAGAATCTTGATTATTTGATCTGCGTCCATTTTCCCTACATAATTCCGTCTGAAATACTAAATCTTCCCCGTATCGGGGTATTGAATCTGCATCCTGCATTTTTACCGTATAACCGGGGCTGGAACACACCTACCTGGGCAATACTCGATGGAACTCCCTTTGGGGCAACATTACACTTTATGGATACGTCACTTGATACAGGAGATATCATTCACCAGAAACGATTGACTGTCGCCGTCACAGACACTGCGGATTCCCTCTATAAACGAGTTCTTTGCCTGGAAAAAGACGTGTTTATGGAAGCATGGCCCTCTCTTATCAATTCTACTTTTAGTAGGAAGTCCCAAAAAAATCTGGAGGGAACGGCTCATAAAAAAGGAGATCTCGGATCAATTCAGAGAATTACACTTAATGAAAAAATAGAATTACGACGATTTATAGATACTTTAAGAGCATTAACGACAAACAATATCCGGGAATCTGCATATTTTGAAATGGACGGCGAACGGTACCGACTCCAACTTATTGTAAAAAAAGATCTGAAGGATGAACCATGAACTGGAAAATCCCGTTATTCAGGATGTATTGGGATGAGGATGATATCCAGCTGGTGAACGAGGCTATCCGATCCGGTATGAGCTGGGCAGCCGGTCCAAAAATTTCGGAATTTGAACAGGGGATTGCCGAGTATATCGGAAGTAGGTATTGTCTGACGTTTAATTCCGGTACTTCTGCCACTCACGCCGCTCTGCTTGCATATGGCGTCGGGGATGGGGATGAAGTGATTGTGCCCTCGTTTACCTTTATATCGACAGCAAATGTTCCCCAGTTCGTTGGTGCAAAACCCGTTTTTGCCGATATTGAAGAAAAAACATTAGGGCTTAACCCTGATGATGTACTGGAGAAAATTTCCCCGCATACAAAAGTTATTATGCCGGTCCATTATGGGGGCTGCCCTTGCGATATTCCAGCACTACGTGATATCGCGGATGATCATAACCTGATTTTGATTGAAGATGCAGCTGAATCATTTGGTGCAAGAATCCGCAACCAGAAGGTTGGGACTTACGGGGATTCTGCCATGTTCAGTTTTTGCCAGAATAAGATTATTACAACCGGCGAAGGCGGTGCAATGGTAACCGATTCGCGGAATCTCTATGAAAAGATGAAACTTATCCGGTCTCATGGGCGGCTTGAAACCTGTGATTATTTTTCCACATCAGCTGTCATGGACTATATCGCACTCGGGTATAATTTCCGGATCTCCAATATTACCGCAGCCCTTGGTGTTGCACAGATGAAAAAGGTTGAAAAGATCATCCAAATCCGCCGGGATGACGCCACGTATTATATAAAAAAATTACATGCGCAGGCCGGAGAGATCACACCCGTGAAAATCCCCCCGCGCTATTACCCGGTCTACCAATTATTCTCCGTTTTTGCAGAAGACCGGGATAATCTTATAAAATATCTTGATGAACAAGGTATTATGACGAAAATTTACTTCTCACCTGTCCACTTAACTGATTTCTATAAAAATACACTTGGTTACCGGTGTGTTCTCCCGGTGACTGAAAGAATATCTCGAAATATTATCAGCCTGCCGTTTTACCCTGGATTATCGCACGAAGAAATTGATGATGTTGTTAATGCAATTGGAAACTTTTACGGAGCGGTATGAACATGGTTGAAAAAAAGAATTTTTTCAAAGGAAAAACTGTTCTGGTAACCGGGGGCGCAGGCAGTATCGGAAGGGAGCTGGTAAAAAAGATTCTCTCGACGGAAGTTCGATCGGTGCGGGTTCTCGATAATAATGAAACTGGATTGCATGATGTTGCCCTCGATTTCGGGGATCCAAGAATACGATTACTTCTTGGGGATATCACAAATGAAAAACGCATGATGCGGGCGATGCAGAATGTTGATCTTGTTTTCCATACCGCAGCACTAAAGCATGTTCCGATCTGCGAATATAATCCCTTCGAAGCAGCAGAAGTTAATGTTCGAGGAACCCAAAACTGCATTGATGCCTCAATTGCAAATAACGTTGAAAAAATGATCTTTATCAGTACTGATAAAGCGGTCAGCCCTTTCAATGTGATGGGGGCAACAAAACTTGTTGCTGAACGACTCACAATCTCTGCAAATATCTATAGCACATCTACAAAATTTTCCTGCGTCCGCTTTGGAAATGTGCTCAATTCCCGGGGCTCGGTAATACCCATTTTTAAAAAACAGATCCTCTCCGGGGGGCCGGTTACGATTACCGATCCTGCCATGACACGGTTTATTATGACAATATCCCAGGCAGTAGATCTGATTCTGGACTGTGCAATAGAGACCGAAGGGGATGATATTTTTGTGTTAAAAATGCCATCGATCACTATTCAGGATCTTGCTCTGGCAATGATTCATTATTGTCATGATGCTTATCGAAGTCCAAATGACATCCCCCTTGAAGTCATCGGCGTCAGGCCCGGGGAAAAAATATCAGAGGAATTGATCTCCAACGATGAGCTTGGAAAACTGGAAGATCATGGCAAATATTTTGTTATTAAGAGGAATAAAAGTGAAAGGCCCGGCTTTTTAAATTTTTCATATTCCTCGGATGCAGAAATGAAACTCTCACACATAGAGATAGAGAAAATCTTACGGGAAAATAATGTTTGAGCGTGCAGTTGCACACTGAAATTTTAAAAAGAAACAGGTATTGGTTGGTAAACCCATGTCACGAACGTGTCTTGTATCTGTATTCGGCCCGCAGAATATTATCGGGATGCTTGCGGCAGTAACGTATTACGGTACTGTAAAACAAGATGGTTCCGTTCCCAACGTTATCGTAATCGTTCATAACCCGGGGCTCTCTTATGAGGACGTGAAGGAAAGTGGCGATATTATTTACCAGATGATAAAGCCATTCGGATGGGCACCCCCGATTGTCCTGAGTTCGGGTGATGTTGATACGATCACCCGGCATGCATTCTGGAAGGGATCAGACCGAATGAATGCTGAATTCCGAAAGGCCGTCGGGAGCGATCATGTTGATGAAGTATATTTTTGCCACAACTTTGTTGGAAAGGTAACCGATCTCTGCATCCAGGCGTACCCCATGGCCGAACGGATAACCTCCGGTGAAGGAACCGGGCAGGTCTATGATCAAGAGTATTTAAAGTATTTAAATAAAATGAATGAAAAATCGTTAAAAGATGAAGTACTTTCAGTTATTAACAGAATCAAAAAAATTACCTCTTATCCATTACAAACCTGCTTGGGCCCGGAAACAAAAATCGTGGCGTTCCTGCCGACGGACTGGGACGGGAAGTTTTCTTTAAACAAAGAAATTATAATTGTCCCGCGATCTATTGTGAAAAAAATTATCGATACCTGCTCACAGGAACAAAAAACCCTCAACCGGTATTGTAAAAACATGATTGAATTATCAACCCCCCCTCGTTTCCTTTTGCTTTTAAGCTGTTGGTCCGAGGCAGGTTATATGCAACCCGATGCTGAAGTTGCCATGAATGTGGAGATTATCCGCACCCGTATCCCTCAGGGATCAACGATTTTTATTAAATCGCATCCATCCTCAAGGTTTCCGTTAGCTGAAGGTGTAGTTAATCATATAATAGATGATTATGATGTTCAAATAATTCCGCAGGAATTTAAAAGGTACCCTCTTGAACTGATGCAGCCACTTTTTGAACAGTGTCAGGTTATAACATTTTCAACAGTAATCCTCACTATCAGGTATTTATTTGAAAGAGAGGTTATCAATCCAATAAATGAGGGAATTATGAAGAAATTTTTCCCGGCACGTACATGGTATGCAATTGAGGATACCCAACAATGGTTTGCAGGGTCCCTCCATAATCTCCCCACATGGGATGGAAAAAGTATCCTCTGGAGTGGAACCCCTAAATGAAAAAGATCATCGGCAATTTTATTGAAAAAGGATTTACGTTATTTTCGAAGTTAAGAGTCAATTCTTTCGATGTATACCGGGAATATATAGCCGTGAACCCGACCACAATCATCGATCCCGGCGCATACATTAAAATTTTCAATCCCCCAAAGCCGCCGGAAACCTGTCTCGAAATTGGTGAGAACTCACATATTTTCTCAAAATTCAGTCTCCTGAGACCTACGGCAAAAATCCGTATTGGCAAGCGGTGTCAACTGGGGAATTCTCATTTTATTTGTGCCGATCAGATTGAGATTGGTGACGATGTGATAATGGCTTGGGGGGTTACACTTATGGATACAGATTCACACGCTCTTTCGTGGGATGATCGGAAAAATGATGTTCTCCAGGGACTTTCGGATTATAAAACAAATCCGGGCAATATCATTTCGCACAAAGATTGGTCACAAATTCATTCAGGACCGATACGGATAGGCAATAAATGCTGGATCGGCTTTGATGTTGCAATTCTCAAGGGTGTGTCACTTGGAGAGGGGAGTATTGTGGGGGCAAGAAGTGTCGTAACAAAAAATGTCCCCCCCTATACAGTAGTGGCAGGAAATCCTGCAAAAATGATCCGCAAACTAAATTAAGATAAAACTGCATAGGCTTCGTGCCACACGTATTTAATGAACATATTGACCTAATAGGAATATAATGAGAAATGCAATTGTCACCGGCTCGAATGGCTTTCTCGGATCGTATATAGCGGAGGAATTTTCCCGGAATTCCTGGGCGGTGACAGGAATTGACCGGAGACCCGTTTCCCAAGAGGCAGGATTCGATCAGCCAAAACAAATATATCATATACAATCAGTTGTCCCCTCATCAAGCTTTGATGAGATTCTTTTATCGCAGCAACCTGAAATTTTAATCCATGCCGCGGGACCTTCATCCGTTTCAGATTCAATTAAAAATCCCGTGCATGATTTTGAGGGAAGTGTCCGGTTTCTTTTTAACGTATTGGATGCGTTAAGGCGTTGTTCCCCCAAAACACGACTGATATTTTTATCCAGTGCTGCAGTGTATGGAAATCCGACCTCACTTCCTATTTCCGAGACTGCCCCCCGAAATCCGATATCCCCCTATGGATTCCATAAAATGATCTGTGAAAAACTCATCGAAGAATTTTTCAGTGCATATAAAATAAAAAGTTGTTCCGCGCGGATTTTCTCCTCGTATGGACCCGGCCAGAAAAAAATGGTATTATGGGATATTGGCCAGAAAGCGCTGAAGGGAACACCTGTGACCCTTTATGGTACTGGTAATGAAACGCGGGATCTTATACATGCAACCGATTTATCCCGGTGCATCCGTCTTATTGCAGAAAACGGATCATTTTTAGCAGAATCTTACAATGTCGGAAACGGGATTGAAATTACAATCAATATGCTTGCAAAAAAAATGATCCATTCTCTTGGAACTAACAATGCCCTCGTGTTTAACCAGAAAGTACGGATGGGGGATCCATGTCGATGGTGTGCAGACATTTCCAAAATCCGCGCATTAGGATACAGATCAACAATTTCCCTTGCAGAAGGATTGCACGGTTATGCTGAGTGGGTTAAACACCCTTGACAGCGAGGTAACCTCTTTGATCTTCTTGGCAACAAAGTTTACCAGAAACGGATTGTAAAGATAATGGCATAACGGTGACCTTTAATGAGAATCCTTTTTGTTGCCGAAACATCCAGTATCCATGGTGCCCGCTGGGTAAACCAGATTTCAGATCGTAACTGGGATCTTCACGTTGTGCAGGGAGCATTCCCGTTTACAGGAATAAACCCGGAATATCACGCAGGGATATTTCACTGCCCGTTTCAAATCCGCAATCCCATGGATTTTTGGGGTTCACTTTCCCAAAAAACCTGCAAGGCTGGTAGTACTGTTATTGCCAAAATCCCCCGGTTCAATGAATATATTCAGGCAAAAATTCATGCAAAATTAATTGAAAAGATCCGCCCGGATATTATCCATACTTTGGGACTTAACATCAACTGGAAAAACAACTGCAAGGTAACGTACAATGCCAGAATGATGTTGGGAAAAAAGTTCACTGCTCCCTGGGTATATTCCACATGGGGCAGTGATTTGGATTATTACCTGAAGCAGTCCCCGGAAAATCTGCTGGATATTTCAAAAATATTGCCTGCAATTGATTACCTGATCACAGAATGTAAAAGGGATGAAAGGCTTGCATATACCTATGGTTTCAATGGGGAATGCCTGGGCCATTTGCCAGCGTATGGCGGGGTACCTCTTGAGGAGTATGAAAAATTCAGGCAGCCGGGAAAAACGTCCCTTCGCAGGATAATTTTTCTCAAAGGTCGGGATCATACCGGGGGAGGAGATCCTGTTGGTCGTGCAATGACGGCGATGAACGCATTTGAAATGTGTGAAAAAGAACTTGAATGTTATTCGATAGTCATCAATCAGGCAAGTCCGAGCATCATTAAAAAGGCAAACGATCTCCGGGATACCACCTCTCTGAAAATACAAATTCTTCAATACCTGCCATATAACGAAATTTTAAAAATTCTGGGCGCATCAAAAATTTTTATCGCTTTGACAATAAATGATGGACTACCCAGTACGCTTGTAGAATCGATGGCATTGGGAGCATTTCCCATTCATTCCGATCTCGAACCTATCCGGGAGTGGATAACACACGAAAAGAATGGCTTACTCATCTCTCCGACAAATCCGGAGGAGTGTGCAGATTCGATTATAACCGCTATTCAGAGAGATGATCTCGTAAATTCGGCAGCTGATACCAACGCCCATATAATTAAAGACAGATTAAGCATGGAAGTCATCCGGAAACAAACATTGGAGATATATGAGGAAATTTTGAAAAACGGCCCGGTTATCAGAGAATAATATTATTTCGGCAGGACCTGCAAAAAGAACATGACTTCAAAAACGTGGATAAATACGTGGATCAATAACAGCAAATTACTTTGCTTTCTATAGAACAACAGGTACAAAGATCAAGAGATATCGCAAAAAAATAAATTTGCCCGTGAAGAATTTGAATCCTCGAGGAGGGATACCGTGAAAATCATGATACTCGGCGCCACCGGAATGCTTGGCCATAAACTGGTGCAGGTACTCTCGCGTGAACATACTGTTACCGGAACAGTGCGCGGGAACACCTCTGTTCTCGCAGATCATCCCGTCTTTTCGAAAAGTGATGTTCTTGGGAACATCAGTGCCGATAATTTAGAGTCCATTCGCACCGCAATCGATAAAGTTAATCCTGACGTACTCATCAATTGCATCGGAATAGTGAAACAACTCCCTGCCGCACAGGATCCCCTCCAGAGTATTGCTATAAACGCACTTTTTCCCCACCAGGTGGCACAAATCTGCATGCAAAAAAACATTCGCCTCATTCATATGAGTACCGATTGCGTGTTTTCGGGACTGAAAGGCTACTACTCCGAAAAGGATCCTTCCGATGCCGAAGATCTTTATGGTAAAACAAAATATCTTGGGGAGGTTGATTACCCTGGGTGCCTTACCCTCCGCACGTCCATTATCGGTCGGGAACTTGAAACAAAACATGGCCTTATTGAATGGCTCATGAGTATGGACGGAAGAACCGTTCCCGGTTTTAAAAATGCTATATTCTCTGGATTGACGACTATTGCCCTCTCTGAAATCATCAGCAGAATTATTCAAGAATATCCTCACTTTCATGGTGTATTGCAGGTGGCCAGTGAACCGATCGATAAATATAATCTGCTTAATCTGGTCAAAAGAGTATACTCCCTAAATATCACCATTGAGCCTGACGAATCCGTCGTAAATAACCGGTCTCTTAACCCTGCGAAATTCAAATCAGAAACAAACATTAAGATTCCATCGTGGGAATATATGATAGATCAGATGTACCGTGATCCTATTTGTTATAAACCCCTTAAGGAGGGACGCAATGTTCAGCAATAAAACAATCCTTGTAACCGGAGGAACAGGTTCTCTGGGCAAGGTGCTGATCCGGCGTCTTCTATCTGGAGAAATGGGAACACCGCGAAAAATCATTGTCCTTTCCCGAGACGAAGCAAAACAACACGAGATGCGTGTTTCTTATCTCAATCACAAGGCTCCGACAGATGAGGTAATTTATAACAATTTCCGGCGTCTGCTTGAATTCCGTATTGGGGATGTACGGGATTTCCACAGCGTTAGCTCAGCTTTACAGGGTGTCGATGTGGTCTTTAATGCAGCGGCCTTAAAACAGGTTCCCTCATGTGAATATTTCCCGTATGAAGCCGTGAGGACAAATATTATCGGGCCGGAAAATATCGTTCGGGCAATCCGCGAACTTCACCTGCATGTGGATACGGTTGTTGGCGTTTCGACGGACAAAGCATGCAAGCCTGTCAACGTGATGGGGATGACCAAGGCACTCCAAGAGCGGGTATTCATAACCGCAAATCTCGATTGTCCCAGCACCCGGTTCATCTGCGTCCGTTACGGGAATGTCCTTGCATCCCGTGGATCGGTGATCCCGTTGTTTCACGAACAAATTCGGGCCGGCGGACCGATTACCCTCACTACTGAGGATATGACCCGCTTTTTGTTGAGTCTTGATCAGGCAGTGGATACTATATTTGCGGCTATAAAAGGTGCCCGAAGGGGAGAGACATATATCCCCCGGATGCCTTCGGCAAAAGTGATCGATATTGCACAATGCCTTATCGGGGATCTTCCCATAAAAATGGAAATAACTGGGATCAGGCCCGGTGAAAAGATTCATGAACTTTTGGTCTCTGAGGAAGAAGCCCATCGGACGATTGAGCGGGGTGGCTATTATGTTATCTTGCCGATCCTTCCCGAACTAGGTAATTCCGATGAAAAGAACCCCCGACTTAAATGTGAATTTTCTTCGAAAAATAACGTCATGTCTCTGGAGGAACTTGCGGAGGCTCTTAAAAAGTACGATCTTTTAGTAAAAGAGAATGGAATTGAACTACATGGGGAACTCCTGCGATGAAAGTGATGACGATTCTGGGAACCCGCCCTGAACTTATACGCCTGAGTAGGATCATAGAGAAACTTGATGCACAGTGTACCCACGTTTTGGTGCATACCGGCCAGAACTACGATAAAAATCTCAAGGATGTTTTTTTTAAGGAACTGGGTATTCGACAATCGAATTATTTCCTTGATGTAAGAGGTGCAACCCTTGGGGAACAGATCGGCCAGATCCTTACCCGAACCGAAGGGGTGATTGAGAAAGAGCACCCAGATCGTGTGCTGTTGCTGGGAGATACTAATAGTAGCCTTTCTGCAGTTATCGCAAAACGTAGGGGAATTCCAGTATTCCATATGGAAGCGGGAAACCGGTGTTACGATGATCGGGTTCCTGAAGAGGTTAATCGTCGTATTATCGATCATTCCAGCGATATCCTGATGCCATATACGGAACGTGGCAGGGCTAACCTGATACGGGAGGGAATCAATGGCGAACGAATCCTCGTGACGGGAAATCCAATCCTCGAAGTGATCCGTCACTATTCTGGCCCTGTCGGCCGCTCAGATGTGCTCGGCCGCCTTGGCCTACAAAAAAAAAGGTTTTTCCTAGTGACCCTCCATCGTGCCGAGAACGTTGACATTCCGGATCGACTCCGAAGTTTTATTGCTGCGCTTACAACGCTTGGTAGGCAGTACGGAATGCCGGTTATTTGTAGTCTCCATCCCCGCACCCGTGATAAGATCCGACAGTGTCATATTAAGATCGATCCCGAAATCCTCCGTTTCTATGAGCCTTTCGGCTTTTTTGATTTCATCCGTCTTGAACAGGATGCCTGTTGTGTCCTTAGCGACAGCGGGACGGTCCAAGAAGAGTGCTGCATTTTCCATGTGCCCTCAGTAACCCTCCGTGATGTGACCGAACGTCCTGAAACGATCGAATGCGGAGGCAACATGCTTTCCGGGGCAGACGAGGAAACAATCCTCCGTAGTGTTAGTCTGATCATGTCGTCAGATCCCGTATGGACCGTTCCGCGGGAATACCTAGATGAACAGGTAAGCAGTAATGTTGTTAAAATTCTTCTCTCGTACTACCCTGTCCGTCCCAACCCCTCTGGATTGTCGTGAGAAACGCACTTCCTTCGTTGCCAGTAACGCTATATATGGATTGTTATCATGCAAAATTATCGTTTCATGCGTGTCCTCATGGAACTTAATACCCAAAAATTACCCAAAAGACACAAATGTGTCCCGACCGACCCGGTAACCCAAAGTCTCAAGGAGAAAGATGGTCCGTGAAAATTGCATTTGTTACCCCAGCTTACCCGCCTCATCAGGGAGGACTGGAAATTGTCACGGAACTTCTTGTCGAAGCGCTCCGTGAAAGGGATAACACTGTGGAGGTATATGCCCCCCCCGGTATCAAGCACTCATGGAATGTCTTCGGCGGATCCCATCTAGTCGGACGGATCGGGAGTGTCCCGGATATTTTTCACGTGCAGCAATGCGATCTCTCGGTTCGGTATACTGCCCTCCTGAAACAGAAGTATCCCCATGTCCCTGTGGTCACGACAATCCATAGCATGTTCCGGTTTGATCCGTCGGGTTACTGCAGGGTTCGATTGTCACCTATAGAACCGCTTCGGCAGATCCTACGGATCGTTCCCGGGAAATATTTTGAAAACGAATCCATTTGTGCCTCTGATTACATCATTGTCCCATCGAAAACTATGGAGTTTATCTGCAAGGAAATACGGGAAGATTCCCTCGTCAGGACAATCCCAAACGGCATAAACCTGCGGCAGTTCTCTCAAAAAGAAGATATGGCGTTGGGTTCCGGACATCCGGTTATCCTTTGCTCTGGGAGAATCTTTGCCGAAAAAGGACAGCTTACCCTTATCGAAGCGCTGCCAGAAGTACTTGCCCACGTGGATGCAACGGTCTGTTTTGTTGGGGGTAATGATCCGGTCTACTACCAGAATCTTCTCGATCTGGCCGTGGAAAACAATGTCGAAAAAAACATTTATTTTGCCGGACCCCGTCCGTATGCAGAGATGCCGGGAATTTACCGGGGGGCTGACATTGTTGTTGCGCCTTCTCTGAGCGAGACCTTCGGTATGGCGATCCTTGAAAATATGGCGATGGGAAATATCGTGGTCGCATCGCGAGTGGGCGCAGTTCCGGACCTGATAGACAGCGAGGTGAATGGGATGTTGGTTGAACCACGGGATCCACATGCGCTTGCACAGGCGATTATTCGGGGCCTCACCGATAAGTCGTTGCGCCGGAGGATCTGGGAGAACGCCCCGCGGAAAGCAGCTATGTTTGATATCCGGAAAACCGCAGAGGAAGTCGAGAAAATTTATCAGAGTGTCCTATGAAACCGCGCGTTTCTGTTGTAATCCCGGCATACAATGCAGAAAAATGGATCCGTGAAACGGTAAGATCAGTTTTCAACCAGACCTATCCTGACATCGAACTAGTCGTGGTGGATGATTGCAGCACAGACCGGACTTGGGACATTCTTCAGGAAATAAAACGATCCACCCCCCGCCATATCACATCCGTCGTCCTTTCCCGGAACGAGAAAAATATTAAGGAATGTAGGACTTCACGCAAAGGTTTCTCTCTAACCTCTGGGGAATACCTATGCCGCTTGTCTGCTGACGATATATTCGTTTCTGAGTATCACTTGGAAAACCAAGTGAAAATGCTTGAAAAAACTGGGTTCGACTGGTGCTATAATTCCATTAATACTGCCGGTGAAACCCCCCCAACCGCAACCGTAACCGGGTCGTCGTGGTTTCCGCTTCCCCGATGGCTCCACTCTGATGCGCTGCACGTACTTGATAATGTCATCCTATCGCACCCGTACATTGCATTCTTGATTATCCTGTTTAGGAACCCGGTGAATAGCAGCACATTCATGATTCGTGCAGGTTCATATCGGAAATATGCTCAATGGTCCGATACACACTGGACAGATTGTGACAGTGTTCTTCTCATGAACCTCCTGCTTTGCAAGTCCCGGGGTCTTGCCCTCCGTGAGATCGGTGCATTCTACCGGATCCACCCCGCACAGGGATCGCATAATTCGGAATACCTCAAGGAAGTGATCAAGATACGAAAGGAAATGGTAAAATATATCCAATGCAGTCAGTATCCTATCTGGTTGAAAGTGGCAAGCCGGATTGTTATAATGATAAAATATCGATAAATAGAGTTTATGACAGTTGGTTAAGCCAGAACTGGTAGATCTTTTCAAGACTGGTTTCAAGGGGAATTTTCGGGGTCCAACCCGTTGTTTTCTGCAGTTTGTCGTATGTCCCGATAAGGGCCGGGTTGTCCACCAGCCTGATACGATTGCAGTCCTCTGTAATGGTTACCGGGATACCGGTAAGGTTTGACAGGCTATGGACGATGTCCCGAATGGAATGGCCCGTCCCACTACATACGTTGTATACCTCTCCTGAGATCCCCCCGGTCAAGAGAGCATCATAAGCGCATACAACATCGTCAATGTCAATAAAATCCCGGATAATGGCGCCATTTCCGATTTTGATTACCGAGGGAGTATGATTGACTGTAATCTCCGCAAATTGCCGAGCGATTGAACTTACTACGAACTGATCGCTCTGCCCCGTGCCGATATGATTGAAAGAACGCGTACAGCAGATATCAAGATTGTACCCCTTCACATAGACTAGTGCTAGATTTTCTTCTGATACACGTGCAACGGCATAGGGATTTTTAGGAGATAGATCTCTTTTTTCTGTTATGGGTAGGTCATGAGGATCTATAATGCCATATTCCTCCGAAGATCCCACGGATAGAATTCGAGTATGCAGCTCTGACTTCCTCACAGTCTCCGCTATGTTTAAAAATATAGTGGTATTGTTCAAAAATGCGGTACGGGGTGCTCTCCAACTCTCTGCGACTGAACTCAAGGAGGCGAGGTGGAGAATAAAATCCGGTTGGAGCTGTTCAATAATGTTTTCAAGTTGTGCAGTATTAAGCAGATCGCACTGATGTAACGTTATTGCGTTCAGCATGGATTCCGAACCTGGAAAAAAATTCCATGCTGGAACGGTTCGGCTCAAGCCATGAATATCATATCCTGTTTTTTTATCCAATAAAAATCGGGTAAAGTGACCCCCCACAAACCCGCTAATGCCGGTAATTAGGATGGATTTCATAATTCTGGGAAATTTGGATCTCTTCCGCTTTATCATTTGCCAAAGATATAGTGTATGTTTATCTCTTCTCTAGTATCTGGAAGTTGTTCATTTGCCAAAATATCTTTGTATACCCTGGCTATAATCTGCATCACATTCTTTCCTCAATATTTGCCCACAAAGATCTGTCCTTCTAATATTTCTTGGACAAAAGCCCTAAAATTGGCACATTCACAAAATATCACCATGTTCGGGGCCGTGAGGACATCTATGCTCCCGCGGTTCTTTGTGGTAATTACCGGTTTTCCGCAGACCCGTGTGCATCTATCCGAGGCATATCAAAACCTTTTTTTTTTCTAGACTCGGGATCACAAAGAGGTTGCATGGGTTCAACTAGGTTGGAATGTCTGTAGCCTTTATAAAATCGAGAAAATGAACTCTCTGTTCAAGGCTTATTTATTTCACTCGTTTTTGGATGAACAACTCATATGATTGTTCGTATTCTGCTTTTCGTCAGATATCCCCCTGTATATAATTGTTTGTTCTTCTAATAATATCCATAATGGCATCGATAGGGCATTCCATCCAATCCTTTTTCTGTAGGATCGCTTTCCCTAGTAAACACCCCCGTATATTTATAAGTAGTACGCACTGTAATTCATGGGACTCCTAGATTACACCCATCTCGGATAAACGGGCTGGCAGATACTTCTTCGTCACAAAGTCCAGCCCCCGTGCCGCAAATGCCTGCTGTTCTGACTTTAACCCCAGTTCGAGCTGTAAATTGATCTGCTTTCTCCAGTAATCCGTTGCAAACCGGGGATCGGTAAGTTCGGCATTCAAAGCCTCGACATCCTTATCGGACAACTTGTCCGAAGGCAGATTATAATCCCGGATATCGCTGGGCTGCAACCCCAGGAACTGCGCTTTCGGGGTCGCGAGGATCTCGGACATATGCGCGCTCTTGATGGCACCGTAGGCGACGGAGGCGTAGATCCGGTACGACCACGGGTCGCCATCAGTAAAGACGAGGATCGGCAGGCTCCACGTCTGGCTTATCCGGTTGAGCAGCCTGCGCGTTGACCGGGCCGGCTGGCCCTTGAGGTGGACGAGGATCGCGTTGTGCTCCTCATCGAACCCGTTCTCGATCAGCCGGTCATACATACCACCGGTTTCCATGGCAATGACAAATTTCGCATCATGATCGACCAGCTCAAGGTTCTCCACATTGTTCGGGATGGAATACCCGGCCGATCCCACATCGTCCTGGCAGTGGATCAGTTTGAGGCCCCTGCGGGTCGGCTCCCGGATCCGCATCGGGCCGTAGATGGAAGCCCCATTCTCCTCGGGCCGAAGGTGGAAGCCTTCGCGCGGCACATCGGAGATGATCTCGAGGTCTTCCACAAGGAAGTTGCTCTCGTCCTGCGCGCCGAACTTCGCGCGCTTCCAGCCCTCCGAGATGTAATACATTTCTCTTAAGGTCGAAGACCGGTTCTCGATGAGCTGCTGCTTGACAAAACCGATCACATAGGCCATCTTTAAGAGATGCGTCGCGCTCTTTGCGGTTGCCGCGGTGCGCAGGCTCTCCTTGTCCCCGTACTTCCAGACCTCGCTAGCATCGTCGTACTCGATATTGTATTTTGTACGGGTGGGAAGCGAGATGGACGGGATCTCCCCGGCCGTCATCTGGTCGTACCAGGCCGAGGCGATTGTCATGAGCGCCTTCATCGACCGTGCATCGAGTTCCTCTTTAGACATCGAGATCCACCACCATCTTCTTGTTGTCCTCTATCCCGCGGATATCGAGCATCCCGCCGCCTTTCCCGGGATACGTGACGCGCCAGACCGTGTGTTTCGGTATTGCCATCTTCCAGACCTTCGTGAACTGCCCGTCCATTTCGGTAGAAAATGCCGGCGGCATGTCCGCGCCGGCCGCATTGTCCGTGGAGATATCGTACACCGAGATCTCGACATCGCTGCTCGTGTAATTGTTCACCTCGATGGTCACGTTCCCGGCGGTTGCCCACTTCTTTGCGATCAGCTTGTGCATGAGCCGGCCTTCGATAGGCGTTGTGTCCACGAGCGGCTTTTCCACGATCTCGCTCACTTTTGCCGCGATCTCGGGGATCACCGCGCAGACCGCGCGTGCCCGGTCCTCGGCAAGCTTGTTCCGGTCCCTGCGCGAGAGGAAGGTCTTGAGCTCCCGGCCCAGGTCCTGGAGCGCGAGCACGATCTCCTTCTCGATCTCCGGGATGCTCGCAATCGCATCCTTGCTCTCGCTCGTGAAGGGTACGTTTGTGGACGCGACGTGGACAAGGATCAGCACCGGCCCCAGAGGAAGCCCCTGCTGGGAGATGTTGTAGGATTTCCAGTTGACGTTTGCCACGCACTCGGTGACCGCGCAGGCGCCCTGCTGGTACATGAGCGGGACCCGGTTGGCAAACCGGAGGATCGTTGCGTTTCCCTCGGGCGGCAGTTTTCCGCCGTACCCGATCGCTGCCTCGACCACGAACGGGTGGCCGGAGTACACCGAGCTGGGCCGTGTGCGTGCCGCGACAAAGTCCATCTGGAACTCCTTGTCAAGACCGCGCCGGATTAAATCCTCGCCAATGGGCGAGAGGCACTGCGTGGTCGGCGGGGCGGGCACGGCAACGGACTGCATGGCGGCAAGCAGGTTTTTGAGCTCCTCCGTGCCAAGTCCCTTTACTTTCAGCGCCGGCTTGAGGCCGGCTTTGTCGCACATCTCCTGCGCGGTCTTTTTGCCCACCCGGGAAAAGCCGTTTACGAGAAAATCAGCGAGTTTCTCCTCGCTTGCCGCGGCCATCCGTTTGAGCTGCCCGAACTCGATCCCGTGCGGGTGGGGCTGGATCGCCACCGGGCACGCGATCACTTCCTGGCTCACGCGCTCAAAAGTGAACGCCTCGTCGTCCAGCTCCACCCGGAACCGGGCATGGGGGTTTACGACCGAAGTGTATCTCAGGTATTCGAGCAGCTTCTTTTTCGCCGACATCGTGCTCTTGAACTCGATCTGGACCCGGGTGCCGTGGATCCGGTCCCATTCGAACGGTTGCTCGGAGATAATGTCGGGTTCGTTGGTCTCGATCTTTATGAGGATCTCGAACCTGTGTGCCGGCTCCTTTGCCCCGGTGCGGGAGATGACAACGGCAGGAAGGCCGCTTGTCAGCTGCGCATAGAGCACGGCGGCCGAGATCCCGATCCCCTGCTGGCCCCGGGTCTGCCGGATCTGGTGGAACCGTGAGCCGTACAACAGTTTCCCAAAGACAAAAGGCACCTGCGCGGGAACAATGCCCGGACCGTTATCCTCGACAATGATCCGGAATACTTCCGGCCCGGTCTTCTTGATGCTGATGTAGATATCGGGCAGCACCTGCGCTTCCTCGCAGGCATCGAGCGCGTTATCCACCGCTTCCTTGATCGTGGTAATAACGCCGCGCGTGGGCGAGTCAAAGCCCAGCAGGTGCTTGTTCTTCTCGAAAAATTCTGCTACGCTGATGCTGCGCTGCTGTTTGGCGAGTTCCTCAGCGAGCACCATGTGCCTTCACCTCGGCTACTGCCGCGGCCGGGTCAAGGGTCTTCTGTTCTCCCGAGTGGAGGTCTTTTAGGGTCACCTGCCCGGCCTCGGCCTCCCGTTTCCCGATAACAACTGCATAGTCCGCGGACTTTGCTGCATGGGCCAGCTGTGCGCCAAGCCCCCGGCCCATGAGGTCCATCTCCGCCCGGATCCCGGCTGCCCGGAACTGTCGGGCTACTGTAAGCGCGGAGCTGCGCCCCTCCTCCGTACAGATAATTGCTGCAATGGTGTCCTTTGCCGGCGCAGCATCGCCAAGCGAGACCATGACCCGGTCAAACCCGATGGCAAACCCGCAGGAGGCCACATCGTCCCCGCCGAACAGGTGCGCGAGCCGGTATGCCCCGCCGCCAACGATCTGGTTCTCCGCGCCAAGATTGTGGGCAAACCCTTCAAAGACCATGCCGGTGTAATAATCCAGTCCCCGGGCGATCCCGAAGTTGAACGAGTACGCGATCCCGGATTCGTCAAGGATCCCGGCCATCTGCTCCACGCGCTCTTTCTCGGGAATAGTCCCGGCAATCTCGAAAGCCTCGGCAAGCGTGCGGCACTCCACGAGCGCGGTCAGTGACTCGCCCAGATCGGCTTTCTCCATCGCTGCCAGCGTTCCCTTAAGTCCCTCGAAATCCTTCTTGTCGAGATGAGCCATCACCCGGCGCTGGGCTGTGGGTTCGAGATCTTTTAAGAGATTTTTCATAAACGCGAGGTGGCCGACGTTGAGGTCCCACGTGACCCCGGTTGCGTTTAATGCTTCTGCGGCAAGCATGATCACTTCCGCATCGGCCATCGCGGTATCGGCCCCGATCAGTTCGGCGCCGAACTGCCAGAACTGCCGGTACCGTCCTTTCTGCGGGCGCTCGTACCGGAAACAGTCGGCAAAATAGCACCAGCGCAGCGGTTTTGGCGCGACTTTTGCCTCGTTGATGTACATCCGGATCACGGCGGCCGTGATCTCCGGGCGCAGGGCAAGCTTCCTGCCACCCTTGTCTTCGAAGACGTACATCTCCTGCATGATCCCCTCGCCGGACCGGAGCGTGAAGAGTTCGAGATCCTCGAACTCGGGAGTGCAGACCTCCCGGTACCCGAACCGGCGCACCGCCTCCCGCATCTTTGCTTCGGTGCTGCGCCGCGCTTCCATCTCTTCGGGAAGGAAATCCCGTGTGCCTCGTGGTTTCTGGATCATGCCTGGTAAATCCCTTATGTGTGTATTTCCTGCCGTGCCATTATTTTTTATCCGGCAAAAGGCGCTTTGCACTGCCGAGCGCCCGGTCGAGTGCCGGTTCTTTTCCGGTAAAGATCTTCTCCCGTTCCATCCGTCCCTGCAGGTAGAGCGCTGCAAGGATGATGGCAAGGCCGAAGATCTCGATACTTTCCCCGGCAAGCGTAAAGAGGACGCCGAGCGTGCCGAGCGCTCCGTAGAGAACGCCCCAGTACGCCGCTTTCCGGTAACCGGCAAGGCCGGTCCGGAAAAATATCCGCGCATCGCGCAGCCAGAGGAAGATCACGACTGCTGCACCGAAAAATGCTACATAGAGCAGGTACGACATGGCAATGAACTAACTTATACTACGCGTCCCCATATCTGTATTATTACATTATGCACGCGAACCCGGTTCTTTCTGCCGTCCTTGAACGGTACAAAAACGGCGAGCTCCCGCTCGATGAGGCAGCGCAGGAGATCGAAGGGCTCCGGTTAGAGCGGGTCGGTGACTTTGCCTGTCTCGATCTCGGCCGTGCCGTCCGCTGCGGGATGCCCGAAGTCGTGCTTGCGGAAGGAAAGGAGCCGGCGCACCTTGCCGAGATTGCCGCCCGGCATGCAGAGGCGGCCGGCCGCTGCGTGGTCACGCGCGTAACACCGGAGCAGGTATCCGCGGTCCAGGCCCGGTGCAAAGGAACGAAAATCTCGGTCGAGTACCGGGATCCTGCCCGGGTCCTCCTCCTCTCGACCGGTGCCGCACCGGAAAAGAACGGGGGGATCGTGGCGGTTATCACGGCCGGGACATCGGATATCCGTGTCGCGGAGGAAGCAAAGATCATTGCAGAAGAGATGGGCTGCACGGTCCGGATCGCGTACGATGTCGGGGCGGCTGGCATCCACCGGCTCTTTCCCGCGCTCAAACCGCTCCTTGATGCAGATGTCTTTGTGGTCTGTGCCGGGAGGGAAGGGACGCTTCCTGCAGTGGTTGCGGGTCTCGTGGACAAACCGGTGCTCGGTGTCCCGGTCAGCACCGGGTACGGGTACATGGGTGAAGGGCGGGCGGCCCTTGCAAGCATGCTCCAGTCCTGCTCGGTCATTGCGGTCGTCAACATCGATGCCGGGTTTACGGCGGGCGCGTTTGCGGCGCGCATTGCAAACGGGGGAAAGAACAAATGAAGCGCGGGTTTTATGTGGGCAGGTTCCAGCCTTACCATAACGGGCACCAGGCGGTTCTTACGGAACTCGCCCGGACATGCGACGAGATCATCATCGGTGTCGGGAGCGCCCAGCTCTCCCACACGCTGGAAAACCCGTTCACGTCTGGCGAACGGGTGCTGATGATCACGCGGGCGCTCACGACACTCGGATGCCCGTATTATGTGATCCCGATCGAAGATGTGCAGAGAAACGCGCTCTGGGCAGCTCACGTCCGGTCGATGACGCCGCCGTTTGATACCTGCTATTCCTCGAATCCTCTCGTGGTCCGGCTCTTCCGCGAGGCGAACGTGGATGTGCAGTCGCCGGCCATGTACGAGCGCGACCGGCACAGCGGCACCGAGATCCGGCGCCGGATGCTTGCCGGGGAACCGTGGGAGGATCTCGTGCCCCCGGCCGTGGCGAGCGTGATCAGCGAGATCGACGGCGTGGAGCGGCTCCGCCAGATCGCGCGCGATGATTCATGAACCACGAACCATTTGACCGTTCAGTAACAAAGGTGGTACACCAGATCCTCTTCCCTGCAGGGGAAATGTCACGGAGTGACCAATGTTTGACTTTTTAAAGACCCTTATCGGCTCCGCGCCGGAAAAAAAAGTGAGCCTCGCGTTTGAGGACGTGCCCGCGTTTCTCGATGAAAAGGAGCGGCAGGTAAAGGAGATCCTCTCGTGTGAAGTTGAGGAGCCCATGCGCTCGATAAAGAATGCCTCGGCTAGTCTCCAGCTTACGGTCAATACGATCTCCGGGGCAGACCAGAACCCGGAGACGCACCCGCGGATCAAAAGCATCACAAAAAATTCCCTTCCGCTTTTCATTAAGGCCATGAACACGTCCCTTGCAAAGGAGCTGCCGGACAACGACCCCGAAGCATTCTATGCAGGAGCTGTGGAGAATGTCAAGGGCTGCTTAAATGCGGTCCGCGGGCAGGGGAGATACCTGCAGGTTGCATTCCCGGAAGAGATGAAAGCGACAAAGGCCGGCATCGATGCCGTGGGCCATGAGATCAACGCGATGACAAAAGCGCTCGGGAAGTACAAAAAGCAGGCCGATCGGATCGGCGCTGCGCGTGCGGCCCATACGGCACTTGCGGATGCGAAAAAGGATCGTGCCCATTCGTTTGAAAAAGAGGAGCGGTACCTTGCCCGTATTGCAGAAATCTCGTCACGGCTGGATGAGATTGTACAGGAAACCGCCCGGCTCCAGGACGACCCGTCGCTTGCAACGCTCGATGAAGAGCGCGGGAAACTGGCAGGCCTTGCCCGGGAGCGCGAAGAGTGCCTGCGGCGGTACACCTCGCTTACCATGACCATGTCGCATGTTTTCAGGAAAGCAGAGAAGATCGCGGCAAAGAAACATCTTGCAAAAGAGGTGCATGTCATTCGGGATGCGATGGAGCTTCTTTCCGATCACGAGGTTGCCGCGGCCGAACCCTGCACTGCAACCCTTGCGGCTGCATGCCCCGTGGTCGAAAAGATGGTAGCTGACAGCGAGATTGTCCTTAAAAACCGGGAGGAACGAACGGTCTTTGCCGAACCGGCGAAGTATGCCGGGGAGGTCTCGCAGCTGTGTGCACGGTACTATTCTCTCGAAAAGGACTCCCGTGTCGCAGAGGAAGGGCTCCTCTCCCACCCGGTGCTCTCACGCCTCCAGGCGCTCGGGCGCGAAAAAGAGCAGATCGAGGCAATGCGGACCCGCGAGGAGCAGCAGGTATCGGAGGTCCGTGCATGGAGATCGGATCTGGACGCATCGCTCCCGCGACTTGAGGAAATGCTGGTAAAAAAGATGGAGGAGATGGCGGGGGAGACGGTGCAATTTGTGCCGGCCGACCCTGTCTGAGGGTAGGACTTTTTTTAGGTCGTTCTCCGGCAACAATGTTTTTGTGAACAAGTCTTTTGTCAGTGCAATACTACGGTTTACCTTTTTTTAGGGGATGCCGTCGCCTGCGTCCCGGAAAAAACGCAGTGGGCTGTCGGGAAGGAACCCGGAATTTTTTATTTTAGAAATTCCGCCACACACTCATGGTCTCTTCTCCGTTCCCATGAAATCCGCGAGTTCGCTCTGGGTGGGCGGGAAGGCATCCGACCACCCATAGCATTCGTGGAGCATTTGTGCGATGACATCGCTGAAGGTCAGGTTGCCGTGCTTGAGCACGAGCAAAGCCTCATACACCTCGGGATCAATCCGAACCGATCGTCCCTCGCCTGCACGAGGCATAATTACCACTGTGTGGTAACATTATATAAATATTTCTTTAAAAACCGGAAGATCTTCTTAAATTGATCCGATCATTCTTAAAAAGCATTCCGGAAAAATTCACTGTCCGGGATCGCGATCGGATCCCGGGGCAACCGGCATCCGGATATAGGTGAATGCCGTGCCGGACAGGTACGCAAACTCCGGCAGTTCCCCGTGGCAGCCGCCCAGCCGGAAGAGTGTCGGGGTATCGAGCGGTACTTCTGCGGTCTCGATCCAGCCGGCCGGGCTGTTTTTGTCGTCTTCGCGTACGAACCGGAGAATGTGCTCGCGGATCCCGGAGGGCGTCTTCTGGCAGCAGATATGGGTATGCTGGTGACCGCAGACCATATGGGTAAGGCCGCGCTTCTCCAGCGCGTCGAATGCCATCTGTGGGGTGTAGTGGTAGCCGGTAAAAGAATCGCCGGGCTCGTGGGAGAGTCGCTGCCAGCACTTGAGCCGGAGCGTCTGGGTGCCGAGATCGAGCGGACCCCCGTGGACATAGAGGATCCCGTTCTCGGCCCGGTCCATCGGCATGCCGGAAAAAATATCGAGAAGCGGGGACCCGTGCAGTTCGTTATGCCTGCGCGTGCTCTCCTCATCGCTTCCCGAGACCGGGATATCGTTTAAGAATGCATGGTCGTGATTGCCGAGCACCGAGACAAGGGAAAAATCCTTCCCGAGGTCGCGGATGATCGCAAGTGCACGCTCCGGGTTATTGCCCCGGTGCAGGATATCCCCGAGGTTGACTACCGTATCGACCGGCCCAAACCGGCCGGCAAATGCCGGGGCCCGGAGATATGCTGCAAACATCCCGACTGCATCGGCATCGGCATGCACGTCAGAAAAGATTACGGTGCCCATAGCCAGTGGATTCATATTGATCGTTTCTGTTCATATATACCCGTGATGGCCCGGGTTCTATCTATCCCCTTTTGGGATGCAGGTACGGGAAGGATACGTTCATTTTAGTATCTCCGGGAAAAAAACAAGTACGTAACGAAGGCTGGTGCCGGCCGGGCAAAAAATACCAGAAAGGAAACGATCGTTATGGAAAAATACCTGAATGACTATATCGGGCGGATACAGCCGGTGTTTGGCCGGCTCCCGGAAAAGACGGCACATACGATTGCAGCGGCTTTTTTTGCCTATAAGTTCGAGCTCTACCCCAAAGCCCGAAGAGAGTGTGCAACAGCGACCGGTCTTCTCGGAGATGGCGAAGGGATGCGGACGGCGAGAACTGCGCTCCGTATTATCAACGCGTATGCGGAAGCGCTGGAAAATTCCCAGGTAAGACCGGAGAAGGCCGAGCGGTTCATACCGGAGGATTACCCGAACCTTGCCGTGAACCTGTACGGCGACAGTGCGCAGGACCCCGAAACCCTGGACATCGATAACGCGCTTATCCTTGTCTACGCGATTGCCGTTATTGCGTCTCCTGATGACGAGCAGGCGCTCGAAGAGCACCGGAATTATATCCTCACCATCATTGAGATCTACAAAAAAGCGCTCGGGATCCCGTAATCAAGTATTTTTTTTTTGAAAACCTGTTCTGTTGAAATAACTAATATGATTCTAAAACGCTCTTTTAGGTCTGTCGCCCCCGCACGCTAGAGGCATCCCCCGTTTAGCGATGATGCTGTATTACCTGTACCCCCTAATTGTCCAGCGGATCGGTTTCATGTACAGGTAATACCCACGGAATCGTTCGCGCCCCCGCCCCCCTCGCGGGCTGAAATGGCGCAAGGGGGGGTTGCATATAGTTTAATGTGATTTCTCCCGAACCAAAAATTCCGTAACGTGTCTTTTTGCTGGAATCTCACTACACAAATTAAAAAAAAAAGAAAAAAATTACAGGCTGTCAAGGCTGACCGCATTGAAGTCCTGCGCAACATCCTTGATGTCCTTTACTCCAAACGCAGTCTGCACACTTGCAAGCTCCAGATCGTTTGCCGCATCGCAGACATAGTCAAGCAGGTCGACCGAGAGCTCCTTTTTGATCTTGCTCTTCTTTAACTGGTCGAGCAGGGAGGCCATCTTTTCCGGGGACTCCATGCGGAGTTTTGCAAGGCTCATGACACACATATAGATGCGTGTCAGGTTCCTGTCTGTGCCGGTGATGGTGTCAAAGAAGTTCCTGATCACCTGTGCCTGGTAGATCTCTCCGCCCATGGATTCACCTCCTCTCCTGTCTCTTGGATATTTCCCCTATACTCTGTGGCATGGTATAAAGGTTGCGGTAAACCGGGCGAAATCCTGCCTCAAATCACGAAAAAAAGGATAAATTTCCCGCAGGAGCGGCGCGGGTGTCTGACAAGGGTATGACAAGCGTCACACAGCGGAGTCCGGCGCCGCCTACTTCGCGGCACTCACGATCTTTATGATGTCCCCATCCTTGAGGATGTGGGTCTCCTTGATCCGCATCTTGGTGCGGGCGTCTATTGCGTACAGGAATCCCTTGCCGATCTCCGTGTGCACCTGGAATGCGAGATCGTGGGGGGTGGATCCGCGCTTCATCAGAAACGCATCCGGCAGCACATCGCCCTGCTTGTTGCAGAGCTTGTTCTCGTCTTCCACCGGGTACACGACAATCCGGTCGAGAAGTTCGAAGACCGCCCGGTTGATTGCGTCCTGAACACCCGTCCCGTTGTTCTTCTTCATGAGCTCGGCAATCTTTACCAGGCCCGCTTTCTGCGGGGCAGAGAGCGTGACGCCCTCGGCAACCGCGAACTGCTTGTCGCCCGGCAGGTAGGTGATCACCTTTGCCGCAGCAGCGTTCCGGAGCGCGAGCTCGGAGGCTGCGCTGACAAACGAGACTTTTTCCTTTGCGAGTTTTTCTTTTAAGGGTTCGGGTGTCTCATCGATCTTGTTGCCGACTACAAGCATCGGCTTTGAGATCTTCACAATCTCCGCACAGAACGGCACGAGCTCCTCCATCTGCGCGTGGGCGAGATCGAGTTTGAGCGTAAGTTCCAGCTCGCGCACTTCGTCCGGGGTGATCCCGAGGCTGGTAAAGACCTCGGCGATGCCCTGGTGGATCGAGAACGTCTTGACCGAGGCCTGGCGCGAGAGCCGGGACCAGTGCTTGTCGAGGATCCCGTACACCCACATCGTCATCTCGTACGTAAGGAACGAGACATCCTCTGCCGGATCGTGGTTGCCGGCGCCGACCGGGTTCCCTTCGCTGTCGGTACCGCCGCTCGCATCGATCACATGCAGGATCGCATCGGCCTGCCTGAGGTTGTCGAGGAACTGGTTGCCAAGGCCCTTGCCCTTGTGCGCGTCGGGAACGAGCCCTGCCACATCGATGAGGTTGACCGCAACGAACCGGACACCGTCCACGCAGTGGCCGCATTTCAGGTCGAGGCCCTTACAGGGGCAGGTCGTCCGCACGTATGCGACACCGAAGTTGGGGTTGATGGTCGTGAACGGGTAGTTGGCGATCTCAGCGTTCGCCATGGTAGCCGCCTTGAAAAAGGTGGATTTTCCGCAGTTTGGTTTGCCTGCAAGTGCAAGGGTGATCATGGTATTTCCTCACATGGGAGCCCGCTAAAAAGCGGGTCTATTTTTATTTTTTGTGCCGAAGGCGTACGTACACCTGTCGGCTTTTCCTTCCTAGAAAATCTGACAAAGTTTTTCATGGCTGTTTATTAAAAGGTACTCCATGACATTTACCGCAAAAACCTGTTATTATTTTGATATACCGGGCCCCGCGAATACAAAAGATGCGGCGCGCTTTGCCGTGGAGCGGGCAAAGGAGCTGAAGATAAAAAAGATCGTTGTGGCAAGCAGCTCCGGGGAGACCGCACGGGTATTTTTCGATGCGGCAAAGGGAAGCGGCATCTCCCTTGTCGTGGTCACCCATGTAATGGGCTTTTCAAAACCCGGTGTCTGGGAGTTTGACGAGCGGACCGCAGAAGAACTCCGGAAAAAGGGTGTCGTGATCGTGACCGGCACGCACGCGCTCTCGGGGCTCGAACGCGCCATCTCCCGCTCGCCAAAGCTGGGCGGTTCTTCACGGACCGAAGCGATCGCAGAAGCGCTGCGCCGGGTTGTCGCTGTCGGCCTCAAGGTTGCAGTCGAGTGCGTTCTTATCGCTGCCGACCAGGGTGCAGTCCGGATCGATGAGGAAGTGATTGCAGTCGGCGGGACCGCGACCGGGGCTGACACGGTCTGCGTGATCCGCCCTGCCTATACCGCCAGCTTCTTCGATCTCCAGGTGCGCGAAATCGTTGCCATGCCCAGGAACCGGTAATATCATGGTCCTTGCAGAGTTCAAAGAGGCCCTTAACCTTGTGGGCCGGACCCCGGTCCTCTGGATCCCGGGCATTGCCGCAGGCCTGCTCGCAGCCCTGCTCTGGATCCTGTACAATATCTCCGGCGCATTCTTTGCACTGCGGCTGGTCATTATTGCAGCGCTTGTCATTCTGCTCTTTGTTACCGGGACATTTGTCCTGGTAAAAAAGAACGCGAACGATGCCGGCACGCTCCTCCGCGGCGGGCTCCAGTACTATTTCCGGGTCCTGTTGCCCCTGCTTGTCGTGGGCTTTGCGCTGCTGTTCGTCTTTATCCTGATCATGCTCGTAACGGTCGCACTGACCGGCAGCGGAACGGATTACGAGGCAATCGGGCTGCTTGCGATCTTTGTGATGATCCCGACGTTGTTCTTGACCTTCTTCTGCGATACGGCCGCGGTCTTCGAGGACTGCAAAATCTTTGCCTCGCTACGGCGCAGCATCATGGTCGCCGCGAATCACTCCTGGGAGGTGCTTGGCTTTTTTATCGTCTGCTGCATCTTTGCGTTTGCCGACCTGTTCGTCTTTGCCATCATCTGGGAAGGGTTACTCTTCGACAAACTCCAGCCGCTGTATACGGCATACACGAGTACATCCTATAACGAGACACAGCTCGCCGCGATGATGACGCCGCACAACCTTATTGCCATGATCGGCACCGACGGGATGTGGATCACGGCAGCGGTCATTTTCGCGAGCATGATAGTCCTTGTCCCGGTCCTTTTAGCCTACAAAGCCTGCTTCTACCGGAAACTGATCGGGAGCCCGGTGGAGATTCAGCAGACGACCGGCGAGTACGACAGCAAGGGCCGCTGGTACAAGTACTGATACGATGGAGACCTCGGTGACAACCAAAATGGAGTACCCATGACAGAACGTTCCCCTGCCGGAAAAAATGAGATCGCTGTACTGCAGATCGATCAAGTAACCAAAGTTTTCGACATGAAAACCGTGCTCGACGCGGTAACGTTCGAAGTCAAGTGTGGCGAGGTCTTCGGTCTCCTTGGCCCAAACGGCGCCGGGAAGACGACACTTATCCGGACAATCCTCGACATCTTCCGGCCCGACACCGGCACGATCTCGCTCTTTGGCCGGACCTTTTCCGACGACATCAAGGACTCGATCGGGTACCTGCCCGAAGAGGGGACGCTCGATAAGGAGATCGGGGTCGCGGAGTGCATCCGGTATTTCGCGAGCCTCAAGCATGTCAAAGGAATCGATGAGAAGGCGGACGCGTGGCTCGCCCGGCTGTCGCTTGCCGATTACAAGGACAAGAAGATCCAGGACTTAAGCAAGGGCATGCACCGCCGGCTCCAGTTCATCCTCGCGGTCATCCATGAACCGGCCGTGCTCATCCTTGACGAACCCTTCTCGGGGCTTGACCCCCTCAACATGAAGGTCTTAAAGGATATCCTGCTCGACCTGCGCCAAAAGGGCACGACCATTATTATGAGCACGCACCAGATGGACGAGGTCGAACGGATGTGCGACCGGATCCTCATGCTCAATAGTGGGAAAGTCGTGCTCTATGGAAAACTCGACGAGATCCGGCAGGAGTTCGGGCTCTCGATCGAACTGCGGTACGAGGGGACGCTCCCGCATCTCGATAACATCACCAGCATCAACGACTCCGGGAACACCGCGGAGATCGTTGTCGCAAAGGATGCCGATACGCAGGCCCTCCTTAAGACCCTTGCCGCGCAGGTCGCCGTCAGAAAGTTCGAGATCAAACAGCGTTCGATGAACGAGATCTTCCTGGAGGTGGCAGGCAAATGACACAAAAAGCGCTGGTGGTCGCAAAGTTCGAGTTTGTAAAAACCGTCCGGCGCAAAGGATTCATCCTGGGCACGCTTGGCCTGCCGCTCCTGATCCTCGTCATCATGGGGCTCTCGCTCTACACGGGCGCCGGCATCGGGACGGCCATGGCAAACCAGACCACCGGGTATGTGGACGGGACCGGATTTGTAGAGCCTTCTTCTGGCTATGTCCCGTACCCGGATCTCGCAGCCGGCAAGACCGCGCTCGTTACCGGGCAGATCCATACGCTCGTTGTCATCCCGGCCGATTACCTCAACAGCGGTACGCTCACGGTCTATACCCTGGACGCGTCGCTGATGGGATCGGCAGGTTCGAATACCGCCGTGCAGGAATTCCTGGCAAAGAATGTCCTGCGGCACGAGAACGTATCCGATGCTGCGGCAAAAGCCGTCCTCTCCCCCGCCACTCCGTCCGTGATCGTTCTTGATGAGTCCGGCAACCCGAAGGGGAGCCAGGAACTCGCCGGGTTTATCCTGCCATTCGCGATGACGATGGTGCTTGCACTCGGGATCCTCACTTCGTCCGGCTACCTGATGCAGGGAATCGGGGAAGAGAAGGAGAGTCGGCGCGGGGAATTTTTGCTCTCGTACTGCTCGGCAGAAGACCTGCTCGCGGGAAAGATCATCGGGTATGCAGCAGTGAGCCTGCTCCAGATGGGTGTCTGGATAGCAATGGCACTTCTCGTTGTTGCGGCAACGCCTCTTGCCGCGATCTTTTCCGGGCTCCAGCTGTCGGGCCTTGTCGGCATCGCGGTCGTGTACTTTGTCCTTGGCTATTTCCTCTTCTCGGTCTCGATTGCCTGCACCGCGTCTCTCGCGCCCTCGGTCCGCGAGGCCCAACAGGTCTCCGCAATCTTCTCCATGTTCGCGGTCTTCCCGCTCATCTTCCTGCAGTTCCTTCTCGCGGACCCGAACTCACTGGCAATGCAGTTTTTGACCTACTTCCCCTACACTGCACCGTTCATCGGGATGGTCCGGCTCACGCTCGTCTCCGTGCCACCGTACCAGATCGCGATCAGCATGGGGATTCTTGTCCTCTCCATTGTCGTCCTGACAAGGCTTGCCGCCCGGATCTTCCGGATGGGCATGCTGACGTATGGGAAGCGGGCGGGACTCGCGGATGTATTGCGGTTCGTTAAGATGAAGTGAGTTTTTTTTTACTTCGCAAATTCATTTTTTGTTAAATCGTTCACTTTGTAAAGATTTCAAATACAGATTAAGAAGACGCTCTTGGGGGCTCCGGCAAGCCTTTCGCCCCCGCCGCGTGGGCATCCCCCGGTTGCGATAGCTCTGTATTACCTGTACACAAAAATGAAATGAGCTGAGTTTTCTCGTGCCGTAAATTGCCTGCGTGTTATTTCTTACCGCCCCCAACCCGTATTTTCCTTAGTCTTTCCCCCTGGCGAGACGGGTGTGGCAGTGCCACCCGTCGAGCGCGAGGGGGTAGGGGGCGAGTGTTCGCTCCACCGAATTTTCCTAATTATCCCTGAAAAAAGATTTTCGAAAACTAGGTCTGATTATTCATTAGGATTACGACTTACCACACAATCCCGTGCGTGACAAGCATCCAGTACAACCCCACCGCCACGAGCCCGCCGCCGAGCGTTGCAAGGAAATTTGTCCCGGCGTTTCCGAGGAAACCTTTGTTCTCCAGGAGCGCTCCGATCAGGCTGTCGAGATTGGTGCCGATAAACCCGGCGATCGTGCAGACCACGAGCATCCACGGCGTGATGATGTTTAAGGCCAGCGCCACAAGCGAGACCACAAAACTCCCGAGGATACAGACCAGTTCCCCTTTGAGCGAGACGCCGCCGTTGGTCCCGATCGGAACCTTGCGCAGCGTTGTTATCATGTAGGGGATCCCGCCGGTCACTCCGATCTCGCTTGCCATCGTGTCCGCTGCCGCGGTTGCAACGCTCCCGACGTACATCACGATAAAGACCGGCTGGACAAAGACGCCGTATAAAACCGCCGCCGCACAGGCAACGATCCCGTTCGCAAAAACATTCCGGTATCCCCGGGCCCCGCTCTGTCCCTGCTCGACCCCGATCCGCTTCTTGTACTCGAACTTGTACCGGGTGCAGAGCGAACCGAGGATGAAGAACGTGAGCATGACCAGAAGCCACGTTGCATCGGCAAAGACAAGGAGGATGACGCCCACGAGCGCAATGGAAAAGAGCCCCGAAAGATCCGCGGTCTTTGCCCGGAATGCGAAGTACCCGAAGACAAAGGCGATGACCACCGCAACGATCACGATCTCGATATCGACCGTGTAATTGAGCTCCTTTATGAGATACATCGTCATCGCGATCCCAATGCCTTCGAGCACCAGCGAGTCCTCGAACTTTAAGAGGATCACTTTTAAGAGCACCGCGGCGATGATACCGAAGATCACCATCAGGATCGCGTGCTCGTGAAGATATGCCATGACAAGCATCCCCGCCCACGCGGTCGTGATGATATAATAGAGGTAGGTGTTGAGGTCATCGGTCCCGCTCTGGAAGACCAGTTCGCCGAGAGCGATCATCGCAAGCGTTGTGGCAAGCACGAGGAACGGGAGGAGCCCGACACCGTACAGCGCCGCGAGGATACAGGTGACGTAGGCAAAATATTTCAGGTTAAAAAAGCGCCAGAGGACGAGCGCAAAGAAGGCGATGACCAGCGCCATCAGCCACGCGGGAAGTACGTACGGGCCGGCAAGGACAATACCTCCGGTGATCGCAGCCGCGTAGCCGAGTCCCCGCTGCTTCGCCATTGCTCCAGATATTTGTTGTAGGATGACAAGAGTCTTATCGTCATTTTTTCCATCTGCCTCCTGCCTGGCCCGCGATACCGGCGCCTGTTTTTTTGCGATTACTATATTTTGTGCAACAACCAATCCGGTACGGAATGGCTTCCTCTGACGAACTTCCCAAAAATTACGATTTTGCCGAGGTGGAGGAGCGCTGGCGTAAAACCTGGCGCGACGAGGACCACTATTTTGACCACAACTCGAAAAAGCCGCAGTTCGTGATCGATACGCCCCCGCCCTACCCAACGGGCAATTTCCATATCGGAAACGCGCTCAACTGGTGTTATATCGATTTCTTCGCCCGGTACAAGCGGATGAAAGGCTACAACGTGATGTTCCCGCAGGGGTGGGACTGCCACGGCCTTCCGACCGAAGTAAAAGTCGAGGAACTCAACCACATCACGAAAAACGATGTATCCCGCGAGGAGTTCCGGAAGATGTGCCGGGACCTCACGATAAAAAACATCGAGCAGATGCGGCTCACGCTCCGGCGCATGGCGTTCTCCACGGACTGGTCTAACGAGTACATCACGATGATGCCGAAGTACTACTCAAAGACCCAGCTCTCGTTTTTGAGGATGTACAAGTCCGGCTATATTTACCAGGACGAGCACCCGGTGAATTTCTGTACCCGGTGCGAGACCGCGATTGCGTTTGCGGAGGTCTCGTATGAAGACCGCGAGACGCAGCTCAACTTCTTTGATTTCGACGGCGTGGAGATCGCGACCACCCGGCCCGAGCTGCTTGCTGCCTGCGTTGCAGTAGCAGTCCACCCGGCCGATGACCGGTACCGCACCTTAAAGGGCAAGACCCTGAAAGTTCCGCTCTTTGGCCATGCGGTTCCGATCGTGCAGGACGAGGCCGTTGACCCGAAGTTCGGGTCCGGCGCGGTCATGATCTGTACATTCGGCGACAAGCAGGATGTCCACTGGTGGAAACAGCACAACCTTCCCTTGCGAAAAGCCATCGACCGCAAGGGAAAGATGACGGAGATCTGCGGGAAGTACACCGGCCTTTCATCGACCGAATGCCGCACGGCAATTCTCGCGGATATGAAATCCGCCGGCATCCTCAAGAAGCAGGAGAAACTCCAGCAGCGTGTCGGTACCTGCTGGCGCTGCAAGACGCCGATCGAGATCCTCTCGAACCGGCAGTGGTTCATCCGGATCAAGCAGCAGGAGATCCGGGACGCGGCGCACCAGATCAAGTGGTACCCCCAGCACATGCTCCTGCGGATGGAGAACTGGATCGACCAGATGGAATGGGACTGGTGTATCTCCCGGCAGCGGATCTTTGCAACCCCGATCCCGGTCTGGACCTGCGCAAAATGTGGCGAGATCGTGGTGCCGGACGAGAAGGATCTTCCCTGCGACCCGACGCTCACCAAGCCCAAACACCCCTGCCCGAAATGCGGCGGGAACGACTTTAAGGGCGAAGAGGACGTGCTCGATACCTGGATGGACTCGTCCATCTCGGTCTTAAACGTGACCGGCTGGGACGGATCCGGGAAGCCGAAGATCTTCCCGGCGCAGATCCGGCCGCAGGGCCACGATATCATCCGGACCTGGGCGTTCTACTCGATCCTGCGTTCGGTTGCGCTCACGGGAAGCAAACCCTGGGACCAGATCCTTGTGAACGGCATGGTGCTTGGCGAGGACGGTTTCAAGATGAGCAAGAGCCGCGGGAACGTTATCGTGCCCGAGGATCTTGTGGGCCGGTACGGCGCCGATGCGCTCCGGCAGTGGGCGGCAACGGGAGCTGCGCTTGGCTCCGATATCATGTTCTCCTGGAACGATGTGATCGCTGCGTCACGGTTCCAGACCAAGATGTGGAATATCTTCCGCTTTGCGCTCATCCAGTTCGAGAAGGACGGCATCGATGAGAACGCGCCGGTGACGGCGCTTGCCGACCGCTGGCTCCTTGCCCGGCTCTCGGACACGGTGGCCGCGGTCAGCGCCCGGATGGAGAACTACGAGTTCGATGAGGCATTAAAGGCGATCCGGGAATTTGCATGGGATGTGCTTGCCGACAACTACATCGAGCTCGCAAAGGGCCGGCTCTATGCAAGCGATGCGTCACGGAAGAGCGCCTGCCGGGTGCTCCACACCGCGTACGATGCGCTCTGCCGGATGCTTGCGCCGTTTGTCCCGTACTTTGCCGAGGAGAGTTACTCGTACCTCCACAAGGGGAGCGTGCACAAGCAGCCGTGGGTTGACTTCACGTTCGATGACCCGGCGGCAAAGGCCGAGGGCGATCTCCTGGTGAAAGTCGTTGCCGAAGTGCGCAAGTACAAGCATGACAAGGGCCTTGCGCTCAACGCACCGCTTGGGAAGGTCACAGTCTATGCCCCGCACACCACGAACGATGAGAACGACACGGGCCGGACCTTAAACGCGGACGTCCACTGGCGGACCGACAAGGCCCATCTCGACAAGGTGGTCTCGGGCATTGACTTCAACCGCTCGGTGGTCGGCCCGACCTTCAGGAAGGATGCGGGTGCATTCATGGAAGCGGTCAAGGCCCTTTCGGCAGAAGAGCTCGCTCACCCGCCCAAGACCATTGCGGTGAACGGGAAAGATCTCGCCATTCCCGAGAATGCGTTTGCGCCGAAGTATTCCTATGTGGAAGAGGGCGCGACGGTTGATGTGATCACGATCGGCGATGTGATCGTGACGGTGGCGGGGAAGGAATAAGCTTTTTTTTGATTTTTTATTTTGTTTTAATTTTTGATTGTACTGTCGTTTCTCAACCATAGCGATGGCTCCCCGCCTCAGGGCCCCTCGCGGGGCACGGCGGGACGGAGGAGTGTTTGGGCCGACCACTTCTTTCGAATTAAAATCATAAAAACCAATATGATTAACATTTTATATTGGTAAATATAAGGGGATTTTCAATGAGAGGCCGATTAATTATCCTTGGGCTTTTCGTATGTGTTATCCTATTTACCGGATGTATTATGAATGAAAGCTCTGATTCCATCTTGAATCAGGATCCCCATTATATCACGCAACAAACCAATGTGTCTAATTCAACAACCGAAACGCGATTGTCGTCAAACGTTTTTGTTCATAACAATGAGACTTGGGAAACTTGGGGTTCGCTTTCAGGGATAATTGCCTCGACTGCCTATTTCAATTATGAAAAAAATGTTTCCTTTGAATTATCTCACGGGCCTGCTACGATTCAGCGTGTTAAATCTTCAGATTTCAATCAATCATATATTGTGTTGACCAATTTAACCCTGAATAATACCGGCAGTGTGCCGATTGAAGTAACATTTGCAACAATACATCTTAAAAATGAAGATGGGGATGGATTCGTTTCTGGTTTGATATTTAATCGGGGAGTCCTCTTTCTGGGGCCACAAAATAAGAGCGTAAATTATGTCGATCATTGGCTGGATCCCGGAAAAACAGACACTCAAATTCTTAATCTGACCTTTAATTCATCGAAAAGCCTGAATTATTTAGTCTCCCAAAAATTTGAATTAGAGGGCGCATTTGATATTAGTTGGAAGGTACCGAGAACCTCAACTAGTCCTTACGGAATTTCTGGTTCTGGTGGGGATAGAAGGTCTTGGTTGATCTATTTAAATAAAACAGATGCCTCGTGACTGTTTTCATGTGTATCTCAAGCCCCCTTTATTCATACAGTATTTTCCTGAACAGTTTTATCCTACACATTTCCAGAGAAATTATCAGGATTAGGCTTATTGCAAAATTTAGGAATAGCTTTTGCGATTCCTCTCCCTCCTCGCTTCCGATCGGAGTCGCTCGGGCAACTCATCGGGCCCTCGATGGGCGAGTGAAAGTCCGGGCGTCTGCTCACTTTTTCATAAGGTTTCGGGATTTCGATTGGGTGTCAGGATCCCGGTAAGTGCGTAGCGAGAAAACCCGACGAGGCGTTTTGCGCGTAGGGCATCGCTCCTCGTTAACCCGGCACCTGCCGCATTGGGGTGGTATACCATAACCCCAGATCCCCCGATCAGAGATACACCCATCCGGCCCCAGATTGAGCCCGGATTGCCCTTTTCCGGATCCAATCGGAGCCCAGATTGGCCCCCGTTTTAAACCAAGCCCAAATATGCGTTATTTTTGCAAACGGACAAAATATATAGCTCGTATAAACGCGTTTTGCGGCCCGATCATATGCCAAACAAGCACTTGATGGTTCCTGAAAAAGGATGCCACAAGAATGCATCTGTGGGGCTGTTAAAGGCATTATATGGGGCTCAATTTTGGAGTATTTTAGCAAATGGGGGTGTAATTACCCGTTATTTGCCCGCTCGGTGTGAATTGCAAGGGGAATTCGGGGTTGCGCTGCATTTCCCGCCTTCCCGGGCCCGGGTGTCTGCTGCGGTTTCTTTTGAAAAGTTCCGGTCGCGAGTCAAAGATTACCAGAAAAGATCGGGACCGGTCCGGAGAATTTGAAAAAAAGATCGATGCGGTTGCTGAGAATTTTAAAAAAAGTCCGGGTCCCGGGCTGAGAATTCCGGAAAATCTTTAGATCGGTTGCTGAGCTTTTCAAAAAAAGTTCGGATCAGTTGGTGAGCTTTCAAAAAAAAGCTCGGGGCGGGAGCTGGCAATTACAAAAAAACATCAGGCCCGTTGCTGAGCTTTTCAAAAAAAGAGTTACACCACCCCCTCCCCCCCAATGCCCCAACCCACCCTTAATCATCACATTCTCCGTCAGAGGCTTCGCAAAGCCCTGCGCACTTTAAAAAAAAAGTCCGGCCCCGCTGCTTGAGAATTCCGGAAAAAGTTCGATGCGGTTGCTGAGGTTTTCAAAAAATCTTTAGGTCCCGGGCTGAGCTTTTAAAAAAAAGAGCGGGTCGCGAGCTGAGGATTTTAAAAAAACCTCGGGTCCGCTGCTGCAGATTCCGGAAAAACAGCGGATCGGTTGCTGCGGATTCCAAAAAAAGTTCGCCCGCACTTATCTCCGTTTGTGCTTCTTCCCTTCCGCCACAACCAGCCGGATCGCATCCGCCACAAACCGGGCAACCTCATCCTTGTCAAGTAATGCATCCACGATCACAAACCGGTCCGGCTCCGCCCGGGCAAACTCCAGGTACCGGTTCTGCACCTTCTCCAGAACCTCGCGCCGCTCGAAATGCTCCCTCCCGCTCTTCGTTGAGAGCCGGGCAAGGGCCTCGTCAACCGGGATCACCAGAAGGATCGTCTTGTCCGGGACAATTGTCCACCCGTCATGCATGGCCCGGAGCCACTTCTCCGGTTCGGGAATGACACCGTCAAGCGTAACCGCCTGGTAGGCAAACCGGCTGTCCGAGTACCGGTCCGAGATCACGAGCCGGTGTTCTGCAAGCGCCGGACGCACCACGGTCGCAAGGTGGGCCGCATGGTCCGCGACAAAGAGCGTTGCCTCGCAGACCGGATCGATCTGTTCCGCGATCGCCCGGCGGACCGACTCGCCCACCCAGGTTGCCCCGGGCTCCCGGGTATAGACCGGGTCGAGGTCCGCAAGCAGGGGTTGTAGCCCGGCAAGCAGCGTGCTCTTGCCGGTCCCGTCAATGCCTTCGAGCGTGACTAACACATGCATCCCTTCCTGATCCATTCGGCCGGGACGGCCCCCTTGTGGAGGGCAGTCGCGATAATTGCGCCGTCAAACCCGGCATCACGGATAACTTCGAGATCGGCGACCGTTGCGACACCGCCACCGTACAATAATTTCCCGTTGTACGCCGAGCGCCATGTTTCAAGAACGGCCCTGCTGTCTGAGGTAAACCCGTGTTCCGTCCCGACAAACCCCAGGTTGAGGAGTATGCAGCCCTCAAAGGCCATCTCACGGGCCGCCCGGAGCACGGTCTCGGGAGCAGCACCGCTCGGGATCACCTTCCGGTCCTTCACATCCACGCTCAGGTAGCCCCCGCGGTACCGCGAGAGTTCTGCCCCGCCGGTCTCCGTTCCCACAATATTTTTAATATGCGGGCCGGAAAGGAAATCGGACGGTCCGCGGACGCCCCGGTCCACATAACAGCAGTCAACCAGATCTGCACACCTGCGGATGATCGCATCGTGCGAACCGGTCCCCTCAATCCGGTCGAGGTCCGCGATGTACAAAAATTTCGGCGCGATCGCTTTTACAAACGCAACCGGCTCTGCCGTCGGAGAAAGGCCCCAGTCGAGCGGTTTGTAGGTTGCACGGAGCCCGGATTTGCCGTGAACGACCACATTGCGCCGCAAATCCATCGCAAGCACGAGTTCCATAGGGTAACGCAACCACTATTAGTACAAAAGATCATTAAACTTTATGCAATTGTTGGTCAGCCCCAGCTCTATTTTGGAGGCCCGGAGTGCTGTCGATGCCGATATCATCGATGTCAAGAAACCGTCCGAAGGCTCTCTTGGGGCGAACTTTCCCTGGGTGATTAAAGAGATCAAAGAATTTGCTCGAAAACCGGTGAGTGCCGCTATCGGGGATTTCCCGTACAAACCGGGGCAGGCCTCCCTTGCCGCATACGGTGCTGCCTGCGCCGGGGCTGACTATATCAAGATTGGCTTGGCATTTTCCGGAAAAAGCCAGGCCCGCGAAGTGATTGCAGCGGTAACAAAAGCAGTAAAAGACGAGTTTCCCCAAAAATTTGTGGTAATCGCCGGGTATTCCGACTACGAGCGGATGGGTTCGATCTCCCCGTTTGACATCTCCTCCCTTGTGGCGGACTGCGGGGCCGACTTTGCCATGATCGATACCGGGATAAAAGACGGAAAGAGCACGTTCTCGTTCATGGACGAAGCTACGCTTCAGCGCTTTACCGCCCAGAACAAGGCGCTCGGGATCGGCACCGCCCTTGCCGGTTCGATCAAGTTCGAGGATCTCGATGCGTTAAAACGGATCGACCCGGAGATTATCGGTGTCCGGGGCATGGTCTGCGGCGGCGACCGGAATGCAACCATCCGCGAGGATCTGGTAAAGACCGCCCTTGCCATGATCCATTAAACCGTGTGAACTCCCTTTTCAGGGTAACCCTATTACAGGAAAAAATCATGTTTGCCAAAAAAATGGATGTTCCCCTCTCCCTTACATTCGACGATGTACTTCTTGAACCCCTGGAGTCCTGGACCGAACCTTCAGAAACCGATACCAGGACCCGGTTTTCCCGGAATATCAGCCTGAATATCCCGCTTGTCTCTGCTGCAATGGATACCGTGACTGAGTCCACGATGGCAATCGCGCTTGCCCGTGAAGGCGGGATCGGTGTGATCCACCGGAACATGACTCCCGAGCACGAGCTCCAGGAAGTCAACATTGTCAAGCAGGCCGAGGAACTCATCGAGCGCGATGTTCTCTATGTCGAGGAGACGGCAACGGTTGCCGATACCGAGAAGCTGATGAACCAGTACAGCATCGGCGGCGTGCCGGTTGTCGGGAAGGGCAGAATCATCGGGATTGTCTCCCGGCGCGATGTAAGGGCAATTGTCTCCCACCGCGGTGAAGAGAGCATCAAGACGATCATGACCAAGAAGCCGATCACGGCTCCCGAGGATATCACACCGGAGAAGGCCCTTGAGGTCATGTACACGAACAAGGTCGAGCGCCTGCCGGTAGCCGACAAGACCGGCAGACTGCTCGGGATCATCACGATGCAGGACATCCTTGAAAAGCGCCAGTATCCGAAGGCGACCCGGGACAAGAAGGGCAACCTGCGGGTTGCGGCTGCGGTCGGGCCGTTTGACTTTGCCCGGGCAACGCTCCTTGACGAGCATGACGTGGATGCGCTGATTGTCGACTGTGCCCACGGGCACAACATGAAGGTGGTCGAGGCAGTCAAAAACATCAAGGGGAGCGTCAAAGCTGACGTAATCGCCGGAAATATTGCAACCGGGAAGGCGGCAAAGGCGGTTGTCGGTGCAAACGTTGACGGCATCAAGGTCGGGATTGGCCCGGGTTCGATCTGTACGACCCGGATCGTGGCGGGGACCGGCGTGCCGCAGATCACGGCGATCGCTGAAGTTGCCGATGTTGCGTCAAAGTCCGGCGTGCCGGTGATTGCGGACGGCGGTGTCCGGTACTCGGGCGATGTGGCAAAGGCGATCGCGGCCGGGGCCGACACGGTGATGATGGGGAGCCTGTTCGCCGGCACGGACGAGGCGCCGGGCAAGGTCATCACCATCAAGGGCCGGCGCTACAAGCAGTACCGCGGCATGGGCTCGCTCGGTGTCATGAGCTCGGGCCAGTCCAGCGACCGGTACTTCCAGAAGAAGGGGATCGGGGCGACCAAGTTCGTGCCCGAGGGCGTGGAAGGTGTCACGCCTTATGTCGGCCACGTGGGCGAGGTCATCTACCAGATGGTCGGCGGGTTAAAGTCAGCGATGGGCTACTCGGGCGCTGCAACAATTGACGATATGCATAAAAAAGCCCGGTTTGTCCGGATCACGAACGCCGGCATGACCGAGAGCCACCCGCACAATATCCTTATCACGGACGAAGCGCCGAACTACCGGCTCTTCGAGTAATTTTTCTTTTTTTATGGTAGACTGCCGCCATCCCATACATCATATAGTGGTGCGGGAATAGTATCGTGCATATACTCTTTAGGAGTGAAACAGTCATGGCTGACGACAAACTGTATACTCTTCCCAGGCTGCCGTACGATTATGCGGCGCTTGAACCCTATATCTCAAAAGAACAGCTGACCCTGCACCACACGAAACACCACCAGGCGTACGTGACCGGTGCAAATGCGATCTTCGAGAAACTGGACAAGGCACGGAAAGAGAAAGCCGACCTTGACGTCAAGGCGACCTTAAAGGAACTCTCGTTCCATGTCGGGGGCTACAAACTCCACAACACGTTCTGGGAGAACCTTGCCCCGGCCGGGAAAGGCGGGGGCGGGATCCCGAAGGCCGAGCTTGCAAAAGCAATCGATGCGGAGTTCGGATCGTTCGAGCGGTTCAAGCGGGAGTTTACCCAGGCGGCCTCCAGTGTGGAAGGATCCGGCTGGGCGGCGCTTTCGGTGAGCACGACAACGCACCATCTTCTCATCAACCAGATAGAAAAGCACAACGTGAACGTGTACCCGGGATTCCGGATCCTGCTCGTGCTCGATGTCTGGGAGCACGCGTATTACGTGGACTACAAGAACGACCGGGCAAAGTACATTGAAGCGTTCTGGAATCTCGTGAACTGGGACGAGGTAAACAAGCAGTTCATCACGCACAATAAAAAGTAACGGGGCGGTAGGGTACCGTCCGCTTTTTTCTTTTTAAAAAACAGGATTTTTAAAGCGCTACCTGTTTTGCCCGGAACCGGCTCCGGACCTTGTCGGCAAAGAATTTCCCGACCGCGCTTGACTTCATGAGGTCGTCATGGACCTTTGTGGGGACACCCGAGTACTGGTAGATGAGTCCTGAATGGAATTCGATCTCCATGTTTTTTGTGGTATCATCATATCCAACGGAGCGCAGGATGCAGGACTGAACGGGTTGTCTCTCCATAACTATTCACCACTTAGGTATTGGTGCGCTGGGGGGTTAATGGTTTTTATAAAAATGGTTATTAAAAAACGGTCCTGTACTGGTGAACCGTTTCTGCCTGTACTATCGGAACCATTTATATTGTCGCAGCACTAACATTAAGTAAACATATGGACGATCTTGTAGAACTCGCCCGCCTTCTCGACATCCTTGGGAACCGGAACCGGCGCCGGATTATCGAACTCTTACGCCAGAAGCCGTGCTTTGTCACCGAGATCTCCCAGACACTCATGATCTCCCCCAAGGCCGTAATCGAGCATCTCCAGCTCATGGAGCACGAGGATATCCTTGCCTGCCAGGTGGACGACCGCAGGAGGAAATACTACTATCTCGCAAACGACATCCTTGTCGATGTCAGCCTGCGGAACATGCATGTAGCAGCAGAAGAGGACCGCCGGGAAAAAGATGCAGCCAGCGAGCGGACAAAGCAGGAACTGGCGATGCTCGTTAAGATGGTGCAGGCCCATGACCGGCTCACGGCAAACCTTGAACAGCTTAACCACGATATCGATACGAAACTTGCGGATCTTGCCCGCAACCATAAGGATTTATTCAGAAGCGAGCGAGAGTTATCTGTAGCAATCGCCCTTTCCCACGAACCGCTTACGCCCGACGAGCTTAAAGAGGCGACCGGGCTTTCCGATGACGAGCTCGCGCCCGTCCTTGTGCGGTTCGGGGAACACGGGCTGTTGACCAGAACGAAAAACCGGATTATACTCTTACATTGAGGCGTCCATGCAGAACAATCCCGACAATCCCTACGATGAAGTGTTCGGCAACATCTCCAAGATCGTTGAGGAGATCGTGCAGAATATGCCCGGTGCGGAGAACGCCCGGATCATAGGATATACGATTGTGACCCGCAGCGCTACGGGAGACCCTGAGGTCTACTCGGGCGGGGCGGGCAGCAATGGGGGCGACATCCCGTACGAGGTGCAGGAGTCCGAGACGGAGATCTTTATCACCGCCATGATCCCGGTCACGGCCGAGCACGCGCCGTATGCGGATATCCAGCCGGACGAGGTGAAGATCTGTGTCGATGAGAAGATCACCACGATCCCGCTCGAAAAGAAGATCGACGTTATCCACAGCACCTACCGGGTCCACCGCGGCGTGATGGATATTACGCTCCGGAAGCTTTCCCCGGATTACCGGTAATTTTTTTTAATTGTTTCCCGTATATCGCAGATCCTCATACCCTACGGTATCTGCCGGACGGCACTCTCTGCGGCCGGTCCTTTTGGAGCAATCAAAAAAAAAGAACGATGCGGGAACGATTTCCTCTGGACGACACTATCCTGCAAGTCTCCACACGCCGCTGTCGTTCCCGTTAAAGACTACCTGCACATATGCCTGGTCCGGTTCAAGCGATGCCGGGACCTCGTAGATCAGGTACCCGTCGAGCGCGTTGCTCTCTCCCGGGTACAGGAAGTTGAGTTTTTTCCCATGGGAATACCCGTAATCGGTCACCAGTTCAGAGCTGTACAGCTGGTGATAATACTGGATCTCTCCGATCCGGATGGTCATGTCGTTTATGCCTTTTGTCTGGTCCGGGAGGACGTGCTCGGGATCGAGCGGCCATTCTTTCCCGTCATACCAGAGATGAACCGCGGCTGAAGAGGGCGGCCAGACCCGGGTATTCCCCCGGTTGACCATGCTGATAAAGATAATGAGGTACCGGCTGCCTTTTCCGGGGTGCTGGGTATAGTAGTTGTTGTCCATGGTATTGTGCCACTGGTAGGTATCGTTGAGCCAGAAGCGGTACACGGTTGCCTCGCTTGCAACATCCGCGGAACCGAATGCCACCGTCTCTTTGAGGGCCCGGGCACCGGGGAACTGGATTGCGGGCTCTGATGAAACTGTCGGGGAAACCGGTGTTCCGGCCGGGACCTGGGAAACTGTGACACAGGCCGTATTGTTGATAAGGGTATTGTTGGCGGGAGAACCCGCGGGTGGTGCCGTGCAGCCCGCAGTAACAAGAGCTGCGGCAAGCAGGCAGAGGATGACCGGTACGGCAAACCGGAGATTGTTCATAACGTACCCGGGCTCTTGCTAAAAATAAAAATGCTGGTAAAAAAAGATCAGGCCCGGGCCGGGATATCGGCTTTTGAGAGTTCGCCGATCGGTTTCTTGTCAGGCCGGTATTCGTGGAACTGCCGGAGCGAGACCGTGAGGTCCCGGGTGAACGCGAAGTACCCGATCTGGGTGTTCCGGCACAGGTTCATTGCCATATCCATGAGGCCCCGGGGGTCCGGCCGCGCTTCGCCGAGCCAGATGTGGAAGATGTTCCCGCCGTCCACGATCGGGAAGAAGACATGCTCGATCTCCATGCGTTTTGTCAGCGGGACATCTGCGCCCGGTGCAACGTGGGTTCCGTTCGTGTAATAGATCGGGAGGTCCCGGGTCTTCCCGAGGTGTTCGAGCGTGTACTCGAGATCGCCCTTGACCACTTTTGCCGCCATATCGTGGTAGCGCCGGTCGATAAGGTCGGCGACCGCGAAGCGCTGCCCGGTGGTCTCGGCCGGGGTCCGGGCGAGCGCAAGGGTCATGTTGTTTTCCTTTGAGAGTTTGCGTGCGTAGAGTTCCATCTCGGTCATGGCCCGGATGGCGAGCCTGAACGCCGCCTTTGACTCGTGGGTCTGCTGGCCAATATGGTGCTGGACCATCTCGTTGACCCCCACCACGCCGATCGTGTACACAAGCCCTTCGAGATCGACCGCGATTGCCCCGCGCTCACCGGTGTTCGGGTCCTTTGGCCGCTGCATTGCAAAGGGCATCCGGCCGTTTGCCCGGATATTGTTCATCCAGCGGCGCTTGATCTTGAAGAGCTCGACGGCCACATCCATGAGGGCCCGGAGTTCGGCAAAGAGCCGCTCGTCGCTCCCTTCCGCCTTGTAGGCCGCACGCGGGCAGTTGACCGAGACCACCTGCCACGAGCCCATCGAGAAGTGCTTGCCATCCTTGAAAACGAGTTTTTTGTCAAAGTCCGAGTCCTTGTCGGCCACGGCCGAGAACTGGTAGGCACAGCACTGGTAGCAGGAGATGCCCTTCCCCGCCCCGCGGTAGGCCGGGAGCTGGTTGTCGTAGTACGGCGTCCCGAACTTGGAGGCGAGCTCAAACGTCATGAGGTACAGGTCGCGGAAGGTCGGGAGGTCCGGGTGGGCCTTGTTGAACTCCTCGCGCTCCTGCATGAAGTCCGGCTCGATAGAGATCTCGGGTTTGGGGAAATTGAACGGTTTCCCCCAGTAATCGCCCTCGATCATGACGTCCATGAGCGCCTTAAAGAGCAGCCGTACCTCGCGCTCGAACTCGCCGTACGTGCGGCGCGGGGCCTGTGTCCCGTCCCAGACTTTTCCTTTATAGACGCAGGGCTTGTCCTGCCAGAGCGAGGGGACCCCCGGGGAGAGCTGGACAGAGGAGAAGACGAGCTGGCCGCCCCGGGCAACCATCATCTGCGTCATCTCGTACACGAACATCTGCATGTTCTGCTTGATCTCCTCGTACTCCATCCCTTCCATGTAGGGCGCAAGGAACGTGAGGAAGTTATAGTAGCCCTGCCCGCCGGCAAAGTTGGTCTGGGCGCTCCCGAGCGCCTTTACTGCGTGGAGGATGGCGACCTCCGCCCTTTTCGCCGGGCCGGCAACCGAGGCTTTCGTCCCGTTCCCGTCCGGCATGAGACCGTAGTAGAAGAAGTAACGCAGGTCCCAGTCCTGGCAGAAGGGGCGGGTGCCGAAGTATTCGAGATCGTGGATGTGCATCTCGCCGCAGAGGTGGTGGTCGGCAAGCTCGGGCGGGAGCTGGAGAAGGTACTGTTCTTTTGAGATTTTGTCCGCTTTCTTCTTGTGGCTGGTCTCGGCGTTCTCCTGGAGATTTGCATTGTCGTGCGCCTCGAATCCCCGGCCCACATCGATCTGGTGGGCATCGTAGACCGGCGTACCTACCCGGGTGCAGATGTTCCGGTACTGCACCATGCCTTTTTCGAGGAGCGTGATGTTTGTTATCTCCCGGATGAGCGGGCCCGAGAGGGATTTTAAGCCAAGGGCGAGGATACGCTCTTCGACCTCGCGTGCGATCTCCTGGGCGGTCGCGTCGTCTGCGCCCTCGTACCCGTAGAATGATTCGGCAAGTTTTGTCTCGGTCTTGATCTGGCCGGCGATCCGGTTCCGGTCCCAGTCAACAATATGGCCGTCCGTGGTGCGGACCGGGGGCAGGGCGGGCGAGAAGCTGCCGTCAAAGGTCAGCTGGCGGGTCTGCCGCTGCGGGGTCATCAGGCACCCGAAAGGATTTCCGCCAGTTTCTTCTCGTTAAGGTCGCCGGTCGGGAAAAGTTCCGCGGTGGTATAGAACTCCTCGCCCCGCTGGAGAACGGGCGCTTCATTGACAAAGACGCCGTTGACCCGGAGCTCGGTGAGGGCCTCCGCGGTCGAAAGGTCGCGTTCGGAATACGTAAAGCCGCCCTTTTTTATGGCTTTCTTTAACATTTCGCAGTGCGGGCAGGTCGGAAGCGAGTACACGATCAGTTCAACCGGTTTCGTCATAAAAAGCACCCTCTCTTATCTAGGACGTACGCAGTGGAGGGATAAAAAAATCATGGTTTAATACATCTGCATTGCATAGATGGGCGCGGCCGGGCGGGCACCCTTTTAACGTGTCATGCCCAAAACGTACCCGTAATGGTCAGGGCGTTTGTGGCATTCGAGATCTCGGAAGAGATGCGGGAGCTCTTAACAGCAGCGCAGGCCGTGCTCAAAAAGAGCACTGCCCGGTTCGCGTTTGTCGATCCCCCGCTCATCCACATCACGGTGAAGTTCCTTGGCGAGGTGGATGAGAAAAAGCTCCCGCTCGTTATCCGCGCCCTCGACACCGTGAAGGCCGCACCGTTTCCGGCAATCGGAAACCGGGTCACGGTTAATAATTTCAAGACCCCGTACACGGTCTGGTGCGCAATCGATGATGCCGGCAAAGGACGCGAGGTCTTTGGCGCGGTAGAAACCGTTCTTGCACCGCTCGGGTTTGCCCGCGAGACCCGGCAGTTCTTCCCCCATGCAACGCTGGCCCGGGTCAGGATGCCCCACCCCTCCCTTTTGCGGTGCCTTGAGGAACTAAAAGATGCGCCCTGCGGCAGCTGCACGGTCTCGGGCCTCAAGCTCAAGAAGAGCACGCTCTCACCCCGGGGGCCGGTGTATGAGGATCTGCATGAGGTGGCATGGTGAACGAATCATCCGGCCGATTAGCACTTGAAGAGAAGATCCTTGCAGAACAACTCCGGCCGTCCGCAGAGGAACGGGCCTCCATCCACCGTGTCGCGGACCGGCTGCTGGCTGCGATTCTCGCGACCGGGAAGGCGGAAGGGATGATTGTCGGGTCGATTGCCCGGGACACCTGGGTGAAAGGCGACCGGGACCTCGATGTTTTTTTGCTCTTCTCTCCGGATCTCCCCCGGGAGACGCTCGAAAAAGAGGGACTTGCCCTGGCGCGGAGCATTGCCCGGCAGTTCACGGACACGTCTTTTGAGAAGTACGCCGAGCACCCGTACATCAATGCAACCATTGACGGGATCGATGTGGATCTTGTGCCCTGCTATAATGTGAAAAGCGCTGCCCATATCCAGAGCGCGGTAGACCGGACACCGTTCCACACCCGGTATATCACGGAGAAGATCAACGGCCTCACGGACGATGTGCTACTCCTGAAACGGTTCGCAAAGGCCGGCGGGATCTACGGTTCGGACCAGATGACCGAGGGGTTCTCGGGCTACCTCTGCGAACTCTTAATCCTGCACTACGGGGGATTCGCACAGTTGCTCGAAGCTGCTTCTGAATGGGGCCCGCATCTCAAGATCGATATCGAGCGCCACGGGGCAAAGGAGTTCTCCGAGCCGCTCGTGGTGATCGATCCGGTCGATCCGCGCCGGAACGTGGCGGCAGCGGTCTCGATCGACCGGATGGCGGAGTTCGTGGAGCTTGCCCGGGGATACCGCGAAGCGCCATCCGAAGCGTTCTTTACGCTGCCGAAAATTACTCCTATAAGCAAAGAGGAACTTTCCGCGATCCTTCTCTCGCGGGGCACCTCGCTCTATGCGGTCACGTTTGCGACCCCGCCCTTTATCGATGAGATCGTGGTGCCGCAGCTGAGACGGAGCACCGGGGCGGTCTCGGATCTCCTGGCCCGGAGCGGTTTTGTCGTGCACCACGCCCACTACGAGATGGGAACGGAGCGCTGCATGCTGCTCTTCGAGCTCTTGACTGACGAGCTTCCGCCGGTCCGGCGCCATGAGGGCCCGCCGCTCTGGAACCGCACGAACGCGGAGAAGTTCCGGGAGAAGTACCGGGACGCTACGCTCCCCGGGCCGTTTGTGGAGAACGGGCGGTACGTGATGGAGGTACCCCGGGAGTACCGGTTTGCAGCCGATCTTCTCTCCTCAAAGGAGCTCTTGAACGTGGGCGTTGGCCGGCACATCCGTGGCTCGCTTGAGAAGGACTGGTGCGTGCTCGAAGGTGTGGACTGCTGGGACGAGGCGTTTGCCGGGTTTATTGCCGGGTTCTTTGCCCGGTGCTCGCCGCTGGTGAGGATCCGGAAAGGGGAGTGACCGGAAGATCCGGTTATCCGGTGCGCCTCTTTTTTCGCATCTGGTATTCAAGGTATAATACGATCGTTTTGACCGGTTGAACGTTCACCCCCCAAACAGCCTCTCTTTTTATTTCCCTGTGCTGCGGGTCGATCTGAGGGGAGATCTGCCTTCCAAAAGCGTACATTAGCGTTCTACACAAGCTCGTATTTTTCCCGGATTTGCTATCGGGTGTCGTTCTGGGGGTATTCTTAAAATATTGTGTAAAAGTGCACCGGTTTTGTGTAATTTCGTGCTGAACCGGGGTCCGGATCCGGGTGGCCCGGATCGGTTCTCCGACGGAGAATCTACCTTTGGGAAGGGTCGGTGATCGCAGGTCCATAAGGGGTGGTTTTCAGGTCTTTAAAAAAGGGTGTTTTAATCCCGCGGCAGTGCCTTCCCGGAATCGGGCTCTCTGGATGGTGATTGAACAGGAGCCGGAGATTTCCGTTCCGATGACAGATGGTCGGTTACCGGCATCAGTGAACCGGCGGCGTCCAGTTCCGTAACCGTCTCTTTTTCGATCAGGAAATACTGCCAGGATCCCTTTGGCGATCTTACCCAGAACTCGCGTGCAGATACCGGCGTCAGCGGGATCTTTGAGAGCTGCCGGATCTCACGGTGATAATCATGCAGGACTCCGATAGGATCGATTACCTGCGAGCGCGTCCGCTGGATCCTGATAAAGTGGGTATAGCCTTCCGTAAAGAGAATGAAGTGATAGCGTTCATCAAAGTTTTCCGGGTATTCCATGATCTGTCCGCGTCTTTTTGCATGAGCGTATGCCTCATCGAGGGCCCGGAGCGGCTGCCTGCCCCGGGTCATGAACACTCCTCCCGGTGTGTTTCCTTTTGTACGGTCCGGTATTCCCGTTTTGTTGTCCGCATCCTTATGCAGATACCGGAAAAAAGCAGTACCGGGAACCCGGCCCGGCCCTGGTGTATCTTTTCTCTGGAATGCGCTGGTCTTTGGATGTTGTTGGCCGGCACGCTTTTCGATCCTGCACAGCGTACGGCTTCCTGCCTGATTCCTGCAGTACCGTACTGCAGCAGGCCCGGTTTGGCTCCATTCATGTGGCTCGTTTCTGATACGTTCATATTTTTCAACGCTCTCTTGTAATTTTATAATCGTCTGGCACACCCGGCCCGCACCCGTGAACAAGCTGCACGCGGGTCACCGCAATACCCCCGTTTTACACCGGTGCCGGGAGCGTGATCGAAGGCATAATCATTTTTATCATTGCGAACAGTGAACGGCAGGCCGTGGCTGCGTCCGGTTCGCATATGGCATCCCCTAAAAATCACCCGCATTCTGGCCGGTGGCTAACGACGTATGACAAAAACAGCGGGCAGGAATGTACCCTGCCGGGCGTCCGCGTGAATCTTCCCGGCAATGGTGATCTGCTCATACATTTCTTTAACGATTTCAAAGAAGATGCCCATGAGCCCGCCCAGAATGGCCATCATGATGTGGAAAATCCCGGCAAAACGGGCCGCAACTTTCTTCGCGTACCCAAGGCGCCTCAGTTTCCGTGCCACCTTCGTGCAGGAGTAATGGAACATGCGTTTTTCCTTTACCTCATGAAACGGATTTATTGGATAAATAATACCCTGATGGTCCGGGTTATCCCAATTCCCTGTTCCCTTTTTTCTGTACAACCCTCTCATCCGGTTTTTCCCGGGACTGTTGTAAAAATTAGATCCGCCGCATATCGTACGCAGGTATTTTTAAAAAGCGGATCTCAACGGCGTGTGAAAAAAACCCGGCACCCCGGATGCCGGGAAAGAAAATTATGAGTAATTTCTACCGTACCGATCATGATCTTCACGGATACGTCCCGGATTTTATGCCGGGCTCCATTCTGATCCCGGAAATACCCCTCACCCCGGAGATCGGCAAATTTTGCATTTTCCGTCGTAAAAAACCTGAACAAAATTTTCCAAAACCGGCACGATCTTCCGGGCCACGGTCACAACCGTTATATAGTGCATTGGAAAATTCTTCGACGGAAGTGCGCTGATCTTTATAAACCCCTGGCCCCTTGGGAGACCAGCGCACCGACCCCAAAAATCCGGGCCCGTACATCAAAGCAAAAGGTATTTAGAGCAAAAAAGCGCACTGTTGCAATGTCACCCGTAATCAGAAGGGTATGAAAACTGGCTGTACTTCAAGCCAAGATAATATTCGTCCTGTTGCAATGTCACCCGTAATCAGAAGGGTATGAAAACAGTCAAATCTTTGCAAAGACTTGCATTGATCAGCCGTTGCAATGTCACCCGTAATCAGAAGGGTATGAAAACAATGACCGTCCGTACTCCCCGATCAAAGGAAAGAGTTGCAATGTCACCCGTAATCAGAAGGGTATGAAAACCATCGGGATGAATGTGAAACCATTCTCGGCCCTTGTTGCAATGTCACCCGTAATCAGAAGGGTATGAAAACTTTATCGCGCCCCCATTAACAAGCACATCATAAGTTGCAATGTCACCCGTAATCAGAAGGGTATGAAAACTATGTTTGCTCCGCCGGATCCTGCTTCGGGTCAAGTTGCAATGTCACCCGTAATCAGAAGGGTATGAAAACTACTTTAGACTGTGATTCTTTGAGGCATCCTCCGAACTGGTTGCAATGTCACCCGTAATCAGAAGGGTATGAAAACCTTTTCGAGAAAGCGTAGACGGGGCAGAGCTCGTCTGTTGCAATGTCACCCGTAATCAGAAGGGTATGAAAACACTTTCCCGCTAGGATTATGCGGATAATTGAGCAGTTGCAATGTCACCCGTAATCAGAAGGGTATGAAAACTAGTACACATCTCCGAGTACACCAATGTATTTCAGTTGCAATGTCACCCGTAATCAGAAGGGTATGAAAACGGTAGATCGAGAAGAGATACGCTTGCCAAGAAACATCGTTGCAATGTCACCCGTAATCAGAAGGGTATGAAAACCGCTGACCATGACTAAGTTTAGTCAAAGAAGTCATAGTTGCAATGTCACCCGCTATCAGAAGGGAATGAAAGCACTCATTATCGCAAAGGTCTGGTTGCATTAGGCCTTTGACCATTCTTTACCCCCGGCATCTTTGCAGAAAATTATTTGCCCTTCCCGTAAATCGCGGCCCAGGTTCCATGCCCGTCCAGCAAGGCACAGAACGTCTGCACTGGCGGATCAGACCGGCAAAAATGGAGTTCCGGTTTCCAGCGATCAGATGGACATCCCGTGGGACTCCGTTCGGCATTTGCGATCCTGATATTACGGACAGGTCATTATTGCTGTCAGGACCGGACTAATTCGACCGGGTAAAATAGATCCGCCCCTCTTTTTTTATGGTAATCATCTCACCATTCCTCAGCTGGATCAATCCTGCATGGATCTGCCGGTGGTGGCAAGGGCAGGTAACGATCATATTTCGGGAACGATCTTCTCCGCCTTCTGCCAGACTCCTGATATGGTGAACCTCGACCGCAGATGACGGGTCTGCATGAATCCCTTTGACGGGATCCCCCGCGGTACAAATCTGGCAAAGAAAATTATGCCGCAGTTTTACCAGGTATACCAGAAACTGGTGGCGGTACCTGATAGTCAGGGCAGCCCGCTCGTTTTCCCGTGCAATAATATCATCGATATCGATGCCCTGCGACAGATATTCCTGAATAATGTCCTGGTAATATTCTTTAAATGGTTCCTGCGGAGGTCGCGGTAACTGGTCCGGGTCCACACCGGGGGGAATAATCTCATCCTTATACTGAGGAAAAATCCGTGAAAGCCGTAACAGGAGATCCGGATCCTGTTTTTCCATCCTGTACCGGATCTCATTTTTGGCAATAATTGCATCAAAAACTATCCGGGGCGTTTGAGGCGTGAGGTTGCAGTTCTCCCAGAATTTCAGGACATACTCCAGCTCGTTATAATCCGAGATAATAAATTTCCAGTGGCCTCTGCCGTTTAATACCATATTTCCTATCGTGTGGGCCCCGTTTTCGTCCAGGTTCGCTTTTAACGGTGCGGTTCTCTGGACAATCTGCTGGATAAGGGGAGAATATCGCAAAAAATCCGGTGAATAGGGCCCCTGGGATCGCAGGAAGAGAAATTCCAGGAATGCACGAAGCCGTCCATCCACCCACCTTATCATTTTTGCCGGACCGAAGATTCTGGAAAGCCGGTCTATCAGATTGTCGTAAGTTTCCCGCTGTTCAAGGATATCCTCGCATAAGCACTGTAGTTCTTCTATGTGCGTGTCCCATTTCACGCGTTTTCCCATTAATCAAACACATCCGTTACTGTAAACAGGGTATTGAATTTTTATCGGCTACTTGGATATAAAAGGAGAACAAACGATGCCGGCACGACAGGGACCTGTCATTTTTCAAACGGTTGTTGTTTGCTTATCCAAATGACTATGGTGATATTTTTAGAGAGATTAAAAAATTTCCCCTAAAAAAATGGCTGTTTCACCTTTCAGATAAACGCATCGAGGAACTTCTGCCCGTACTCGGTCACGTAATAATGCTTATTCGTCTTTCCTTTTTCAAGGATCCCATGCCGTTCGAGGATCACCTTGTCGCTTAAGGGCAGATCGATCACTTCCCCTTTTACCTCCCCCCTGAGCTCGACAAGGAGCCGCTGGACGGACGACTGGTCCACCGGGAAGGTCGGCACCCGGATGATCTCGTATTCGGATCTCGGGGGAAAGAGGACATGGTCGAACTGATCCTTTTTTTCCCGGTAAATTGCCTGTTTCTCTTCCAGCGTCCCGGCTGCATGGATCCGGTCGATGTCCCTGCGGAGGTGTTCGAGGCCCTCGTTGATGAGCGTAATGTGCGGGTTGCCGATATAAAAGACCCCGTCGGCATTCATCAGCTGGCCGATCATGGCAAGCGTGATGCATGCATTCTTGCGCCCCCCGGCCACGTTTAGCAGGACACGGTCGCAGCCAAAGTCTACCCGGGCCATGCGGATAAGCCGGATTGCCGTCTCCATGAATTCGAAGTTTTCCTTCATGGTCGTGATATCGTCTTTTGAAAGGATCTCGGTATGGATCACGACCTTTGGCGCTTTCACGCTCAGGGCCACCGCGATCAGGTCGCGGCCGGCCAGCACCACCGGATGCCGGGTGGCGATCATGATCAGGTGGTTTACCCTGAACTCCGATGCATCCATCCCGGCCGTCACAACGGGCGGACTCATGCCGAGGGGGACGATAACGGCGGTTTTCATCAGTAATCACTGTGCGGTTTTCTTTTCAGGATCATTTAAGTGCTGCGGATTGGTTTTTGCCGGGATCTTAAAAAAATGAATATCCGGGATGCTGTGGAGGGCCATAAGATTTTTATCTTGTCCCGGGGATAATGTGATTTACCAAGAGCGTATGCTTTTGAAGACTATTTTAATCAGGATTCCCGATTGCCCCTAAAACCAGAGAACGTATCCTCGTCTTTCGATTCTGGTTTTATCACGGATACCCGGATGCCAAAATCCCCGATTCCTGTAAACCGGGATCGCACGGAACACTCTACAATTTCGGTGTCGCAGGACTATATGGTATGAACTAATTTCCGGATTTATGTGGTTTGTATTCTCCTGAACGCGATACACGGTTCTTATACAACAGGATTCCGGGAAATAAATCGGCAGTCGTATAAATCTCTCACGATTATAACGAAATTATTCGACAATCATTGGTTGGGTGAAATGTATGAAATGTTCACTGATTACGATTGATATCTCTCTTCCAAGGAATTTTGGAAAAGAATTCCCCGGCTCGGTATTCCGGGGGTGGCTGGGCAATACGCTGCGGTGCGATGGCACAACAGAATGTTCAAATGACTGCGCCAGCCGGTTTACCTGCCCGTATTACATGGTCTTTAAAGAACAGACTGACATCAAGCCCTACACCCTCATGTCTGTTCCTTACGAGGGCGGGATCCGGAATTTCGTAAAAATCTACGGTGACCGTCGGAAATTTGCGCCGCGCATCATGGCCATGATCCACGAGCACACGAGAAGCCGGCATTTCGGTTCGATGCCGTTTACCATCGAGCAGATGGAAGCGCGCACAATCGAACTGCCTACGATGGAAACCGACAAAACAACCGAAGTGGTCTTTGTCTCACCCACCCACCTGCGCGAGGATGACACGCAGGAGCTCCTGCCGGAACTTTCCGTGCTGCTCAAATCGTGCGTCCGGTCCTACAACCGGATCACGAAATACTACGACCCAAAGAACTATCCCTGCCGTATTCCTGACGACATGCTTTCCCTGGACGCAGAGATCCTCGACTACGATATAAGGACCGTGAAGATCGTCCACGAGAACATGTTCGACAAGAGGATCGCGCTTGAGGGCATTGTCGGGTCGATCACATACGATACTTCGGCCGCGCACCCCGATGTAGGAAACGTCCTGAAAATGGGCGAGTTCCTCCAGATAGGGAAGCACAGCACGTACGGGTTTGGCGGGATGGTCGTGAAACATGGGGAGGCAGCATGAGGGGAATTGTATTGGTTGTGGACATGTTCACAAAGGAGAGATGAGGATGAAAACTTTCGATTCATTGAAAGGAGTGTGAGATTATGGCACGAACAATGCCGGGTTTCCCGGAGGGGGATCTTGCGGTAGATAATCACCATCCGGATATGGAGACCCGGATGTACGAAATTCAGGTAATAACTCCGCTTTTTGGCGGAGGGGTGGAAGCAGGAAATGTTGACCCAGAACACCCCATACGGGAATCCTCAATCCGTGGTCATCTCCGGTTTTGGTGGAGGGCAACCAAAGGGGCGAAGTATGCCACAATTGAGAATCTTCGTCAAAGAGAAGGAGAAATCTGGGGATCAATGGAGAACCCCAGTCCGGTTGTCATTGAGGTAACCACCGTAAATTTGGATTCCCCAACTTCATGTGCCCGATATGACCCGAATAATGAAAGGCATAGATACGATTTACGCTGGAATTCACCATTTGCCGGACGAGAAAATCCTTTACCCTACATTTTATTTCCCTATCAGGGAAAATCACCGGATAATCGGGAGCCCAAAGATCCATCCGAAATGATTACATCTTGTAATTTTACACTAACCGTAAAAATCCCTTCAACCAAAAAAATGGCAATTTACCGATTAGAATATAATGAACAACGCAATAAAAAACATCTTTTACCCTTGTGTGATGAGGACGACAATCTCAAAAAAGATGTCGAAGCAGCTGTGTGGGCATGGGTAAATTTTGGGGGGATCGGTGCCAGAACCCGAAGAGGTTGCGGAGCGTTATTCTGTACAAAGATTATTCCGGAAAGCCCCGATAATTTCTCAATTACCCCACCAGTTTCCGACCCTGAAAGTATTGGTTTGTGGTACTCTTCCCATCTGAAAAATTTTGGGATAGATACATCGTCTCCACGTGGGTGGCCTACCCTGCCGAAGGGTTTTTTATTTAATCGGAATGGCACGCGTACTGAGATTCAGTGTTGGATTGAATCTGTTAACCTACTGAAAAAATTTAGGCAAGGTCGTAATCTCGGGAGAGATTATGGGAATGGAAATCATCCGGGACGTTCGCGCTGGCCAGAAGCAGAATCGCTGCGTACTGCCGTTTATCCAACCGGAAAACGGCCTGGGGGAATTCATCCGGTTGATACAAAAATGAGGAATATTACTGCATTCCCCCGTGTTGAATTTGGCATGCCGATAATCCTCGAAATTCGCGGCGAGAGGATCAAACCAACCCTTCAGCCGAGTGAGGAAAATGACCGGATGGCAAGCCCCCTTCTCTTGAGACCGCTAAAATGTCGAGATAATTTATGCGCATCAATGATCGTCAAACTGACCACGCCACCATTAACTTCGGCATACGTGAAATCTGGAAATCCCCATGATGATGATTCAATTTCCGGTGGAATTACTCAAACTGAAATCACAAGTTCAGGAAATATGTTGTATGAAGACTCTCCGATGAAAGGACGCTGTACTTCAGGTTCCGCTCTTGACGCATTCATTGCATTTGCACAGGAAAAAGGAAATGATTTCGTCGAGGTGCCCAAATGACCGGGTATCTCTATGTCCTCGCTCTTGGCCCGGTACAGGATTTCATTGCCGCAGCCCGGACTACCCGGGATCTCTGGTTCGGCTCGCATCTCCTCTCGGAGATCAGTAAAGCGGCAGCAAAACAGATTGCAGAAGACGGCGGCGAACTCATCTTTCCGGCTCTGAAAATCGGCGCCGCCGAACTGGAACCCCGGAGTGATCCTGAAGCATTCAATGTAGCAAACATCATTCTGGTCGAAGTGCCGGAAGGCAAAGATCCTAAGAGTATCAACGAACATGCCAGGGCTGCTGCACAAAACCGATGGAGAATGTTTGCGGATCCGGCAAAGAAAATTGCCAACGAGGTTGTCGATGAGAAGATCTGGAATGAACAGATCGATGACGTCATCGAGTTCTATGCGGCATGGGTTCCCTTTCCGAATCCGGAAAAATATAAAGAGACCCGTTCCCGCCTCATGCGCCTGCTTGCGGCAAGGAAATCCACCCGGGATTTTAGACCGGCGCCCCTCAATCCGGGTCTTGAGAAATCCTCGCTTGATGGTGCCCGTGAAAGTGTGCTGAAAAAAGGAAAGACCTTTCCAAAGGACCTGATCATCCGTATGCGCCTCAAGGAGCAAGAGCAACTCTGTGCTGTCGGCCTGACAAAGCGGCTTGGCAGCGGAGACGTGTCGTTTCCTTCCGTTGTCCGCGTGGCAGCGGACCTCTGGATACGGGAAATCATGGCCTCCCGGAATGAGGATGCCATTCAGGTTCTGAAACAGATTGCAGAGAGCTGCAAAAAAAATCCGAGCATCGCATCCAGGTACTCAGGTACACTCTATAGGGATTTTCCGTATGACAGCGGGGTTCTCTACCCAGCCCGGCTGGAATCGATGAGAACGGTGCCAAAGGAGAGAAAAAAGGAAAGATCCTGGTTGGATTATCTGGATACATCCGACCGCGACGACCTCACCGAAATTAAACGACTGGCAGAACGGCTACAGAAGAGAGGAACTGATGAGAATAGAGATACCCGCTTCGGGTTTGGTGAACCCAATCCGTATCTTGCAGTACTTGTCGCTGACGGCGATCAGATGGGAAAGGCCATCTCCTCCATCGGCTCGGCTGATGAGCACCGTAAATTCTCGTATCAGCTTTCCCTGTTTGCTAAAGCAGCCAGGGGAATTGTCGAAGATGGGGTCGGGCATGGATGCGTGGTTTATACCGGGGGAGACGATGTCCTCGCCTTTCTCCCAGTGGACACCTGCATTGCCACGGCCCGGGCGCTCCATGAAAAATTTGGTGAATTATTGAAGGATTTTCCCACGGAACGGGAAGAAACTCCCACACTCTCTGTCGGAATAGCCATTGTTCATTCGCTTGAACCTCTTGAAGATATTCTCACGTATGGGCGCGATGCAGAACACGCGGCAAAGAAACCTGACCGTGACGGGCTTGCGGTTCACCTGCATACCCGAAACGGGGGAGAACCGACCCGGATCCGCGAACAATGGACACGAAAGGATCCGGAAACCGGTGCTGACGGAACTGCAAAACTCATGAGCCTGGATAAGCGACTGGATCTCTGGGTAAAGATGTACCATGACGACGATTTCCCTGACGGTGCTGCATACGATCTTCGGCAGCTGGCAGAGGATTACAAGGCCTGGAGATCAGATCTTCCCGAAAAATTGCTGGAAAAAGATGTGCGCCGCCTTCTCATGCGCAAGCGGGCAGGCAGCGGGACAAGGGAGATTGAAGCAGAGGATATTACGGTTCTTGTATCCGGCATCCATTCCCACGAAGATCTGACTCATCGCGCGGAGGAACTGGTACTTACCCGGAGGATCGTTGATATTACCCGGACGGTGAACTCATGAGCGTTACCTATCTTTCGATAACCCCGCACGATCCGATCATTGCGAGGGACAGCCGGCCGTTTGGTGCCGGGCTCCGCATGAAATCGCTGGACTGGCCGTACCCGTCAGTTCTTGCCGGGTCAGTTCGGACTGCGCTGGGTAAGATGACCGGCAGTGACTTTAAGGATCTGAAGATCGTGCAGGCTCTCAGAGAGGTCTCGGTTTTCGGGCCGCTTCCCCTTATCGGAGACCAGTTGTACTTCCCATCTTCCCGCGATCTTCTTGTTGACGGTTCCGATGAGGAGCACCCGAAGACTTATGCGATCCGGCCGGTAGCGATGCAGGCCGGGGAGGGATGCGATCTGCCCTCTTCCCGACTCCAGCCTGCCATGTTGCCGTCGCAGGTAGAGGGGGAGTTCAAACCCACGGCCACGGCGCCGTTCTGGTCGTACGAACGCATGGTATCCTGGCTGACAAACCCGGGCAACCGGCCGTTCGATGCACCTGCTATACCGAAAAAACCTGAAGGCGTCTCTTCAGGGGGGCTTACCTTTCCGCAGAAAGAGTCACGGTTCCATGTGAAGATGGCGGAGAGCAGCGGTTCGGCGGAAGACGGGATGCTGTTCGAAACCGTTGGTCTGGATTTTGCCCTGCAACCAAACGGGCTGACTGACGGAATCAGGATTGCCGCACGGCTTGAAGCAGAGAATGAATTCGGACAAGCGATCCCGGCTCTTGGGGGATGCAATACCCTTGGCGGTGAACGTCGGGTTTCCACATGGGAGACCAAGAACGGGGGAGCCCGGTGCTGGGAGTGTCCCGGGCAGATCCGGGATGCACTGGCCGGGAAAAAGAGAATTCGGATGGTGCTTGCAACCCCGGCATATTTCTCAAATGGCTGGCTGCCCGGCTGGTTCGATGAAAAAACGCTGACCGGGCATCCCCCGGATGCACCGAAGGATGTCGAACTTACGCTGAAATCTGCATGTGTTGAGCGCTGGAAGCCGCTCTCCGGATGGAGTATGGAGACCGCCGACAACCGGAAGCCCGGTCCAAAACCCCTGCGGCGACTGGTCCCCGCAGGTTCCGTGTATTTCTTTGAGTGCAGAAATGACGGAGATGCACAAAACCTTGCAACCAGACTCTGGCTTAAACCCGTATCGGATGAATCCGAAAAGAACCATGAGCGCAGCGACGGTTTCGGGCTGGCACTCTGGGGCGTCTGGGATTACGAGAAGAACAATCCGGTTACTGAATGAAACAGGAGGGATATATTTTGACAAACACGTCAACGAAGAACGTTACTACGAAGATGTACTGGTTGCAGGCTGTCACACCCTTGCACGTTGGGGCGGGAAAAGGTGTCGGGTTTATCGATATGCCGATCATGCGCGAGAAGGTTACGACCTGGCCGTTTGTTCCCGGTTCAGCAGTGAAGGGCGTGTTGCGTGATTATTTCACACAATACGCAAAACAGGAGAAAACGTTGATCGATGCAGCATTCGGGCAGGCAGGAACGGATAACGAGTCCAATGCCGGTTCCCTTGTCCTTACTGATGCCCATATCGTATGCATGCCGGTACGCAGCCTGTACGGTACCTTTGCCTATGTTACGAGTCCCCTGGTGCTCGAACGGCTGAAACGCGATCTTAGTGTCACCGGCGCTGAAACACTTCCCGAAATCCCGTCACCCACCGATCATGTTGCATTCCATGCACCGGTTTCTGTCATTAATTCCGGGACAAAAGTATTTCTCGAAGATCTTGACCTGACTGCAAAACCGGATGGTGAGAAGACCGGCGCATGGGCAAAAACGCTGTCAGAAATCCTGTTCCCCGATCCCGACTGGCAGAAAATTTTTCGGGAACGGTTTGCAATCGTCCAGGACAACTGCTTCACATTCCTTGCAGAGCATGGGACGGATGTCGCTGCCCGCGTCCGGATCAACGATGAGAGGAAGATCGTAGAGAAAGGCGCACTCTGGTACGAGGAGTCGCTCCCTTCAGAGGCAATCCTTGCCGGGATTGCGTGGTGCGACCGGATATACGGCGGGAAAGGAATTATGCAGGATACTATCCTTACGACATTCTGCCAGAACGATCTGGATCTCCAGATCGGCGGGAAGGCAAATGTGGGGAAGGGCCGGGTCCGGTGCCGGTTCACACGGGGTTGAGCGTATGCCGGAAGAGAAGATCCTGACAAAAAACCAGGTCCGCGCCGAAAAGGCATACCGGTGTGTTACGAAAAAGATTCGCAGGGATGATACAAAAGATCACAAAGATGAGGAAAAAAATTACCTCCAGCTTGCCCGGAGTTTCCCGGCGCTCGTGCATACCTGCGGACTTGTCCAGGCAATTGCATTTGTCACCGCAAAGGGGGGGCCGACCGGCAAAGATTATCTTGAACACCTTTCAGAAGTCATGCCCCTTGAGCCGAAAATGCCCGATCTTGCGGTACAGAGTCGTACAGCAGAGTTGCCCGAATACCAGCGTCTCACCCGAGATGCCATGGACTCTGCCGGCTGGCTCAAGCGTTATGCCGAGACGCTGTTGAAGGAGAACTGAGTATGCCACAGGCATGCAGAGATGCCATCAAAGCCTTGTGGCACGATAATATCCTATCGGACTGTACCAATGCATCGCTCATTCGGGATAAATGCCTCCTTGTCGATGTCGGTGACAAGCAATTATTCCAAAAGACCAAAAAAGGTCTCTATGACGCCATGCAGCATGCGCTGATACTTGCAGCCGGACCGTACGATGCCGCCTTCAAACGATACGTTGCCACACTAGGAACTTCCGGAAAAACCGGTGATTTCAGGACCCGGGGCCGGCTGGTGATCGGTCTCGGGAGCGAGAGCGTGCTCGAAACCGGGATCACGCTTCACCATACGTATGGTACACCGGTTATTCCCGGGAGCGCACTCAAAGGACTTGCCTCGCATTACTGCGATCAGGTTCGGGGCGCAACAAATCCCGGGTTCAGGAATGAAGGGGAATACCACAATGCCCTTTTTGGGACGGATGATGATTCGGGGCATATTATCTTTCACGATGCCTGGCTTACTCCCGGGAGCCTGAAATCAGCCTTCAAGCGGGATATCATGACTCCTCATCACGGGGATTATTACTCCGGAAAGGCTGCCGCCCCCACGGATTTCGACGACCCGAATCCTGTTTTGTTCCTCTCGATCAACGGGACATTTTATATTTCCGTGTCCTGCGATGTCGAGGATGAGAACGGGAAAAAATGGCAAACGCTTGCGTTTGATATCATCACGGCTGCACTCGAACACTGGGGCATTGGCGGGAAAACAAGTGCCGGGTACGGGCGGCTAGTTATTGACAAGACCATTAGGGCCGGCGAACCGGGGAATTCCCGGGTCACAATTGCCGGCCAACCGGTTTCCCCAGTCCGTCCTGGCAATCCTGTTCCCATGAAATATAAGATCGGTGATGTCGTTGAGGTGACCCGGGAAGAGGATCCCCATCCAAAACCGGGGAAAGTGAGATTGTTTTTCCGGGCTCCTGATGGCATCGGGGGATATTTTCCCGGGACAATCGAGTCTAAAGAGGGTAAGGTTTTCCTTGAAATCAAGTCCACCTATCCGGAAGGCAGGTATGACTTCATTATTCCGGGTTCACATCCGGGATCCCCGGCGGGACGATTCTCCCGGTCACGGTAACAACGGATATACCCCCCATTGAAATTTTTCCTACAGAATGTCACGGGTCTTTACAGCTCCAAAGCCCTTTGGGAGGTCTGCGTGAAGCTCCTAAAAATCCGGGCCTGTACATCAAAGCAAAAGGTATTTAGAGCAAAAAAGCGCACTGTTGCAATGTCACCCGTAATTAGAAGGGTATGAAAACGCAAACCCCCCGCAGGCGATACACTTTTCGGGGATGTTGCAATGACACCCGCAATTAGAAGGGTATGAAAACTAATAGGCTCCGTGGGCCGCTTCGTTCCTTTTGTTGCAATGACACCCGCAATTAGAAGGGTATGAAAACATCGTCACTGCTTGGATGTTGTCGATTCCGACGTTGCAATGTCACCCGTAATCAGAAGGGTATGAAAACCTGATCCGAGTAATTTAGAAAGAACATCCATCATTGTTGCAATGACACCCGCAATTAGAAGGGTATGAAAACAGTCATCTCGGCTGAAATGCTTTTGGTAACTTCTTCCATGATTAGTTGCAATGTTCCCCGTAATCAGCAGGGTATAAAAACGATCCACTGTTCAAAGGTTATCTGTATCATGACTGAAAAATCGCGCATAATAAGGAAGGCAGAATTTATTCTGATCGTCGCATGCATTTGCTTACTGGTAATCGATACGGTTAGTGCTACTCCGGAGGAGGATCGGGCTAAGGGTGCTGATTCGGTTAGACAGGTAATGGCCGACCCCCCGGTCGCACCCGGCGCTCTACAACCGAGCGGTTATGCGTATTCATCTCCCGTCGCAATAGCAATTGGCATACTGTTGGTGGCTATCGTTGCAATAATCGCATATGTATATAGAGCAAAAAAGTTAAAGCAACATCCGTAATCAGAAGGGTTTGAAAACCATCCCGGACGTTTTTTTAAAAAAATGTTTTTTGAAGTTGACCCAGCAGCGGATATCATCCGGCTGACTGAAACCCCAAAGGCGTGTCTGAATTTTTTTAGCCAGGGTATCCTGCCAATGGTGTTCTCTCAAAATGGCAGGGTGATGAGGGGGTCAGCCAGACCCGGATAGCTCGTACCGGGGATCAGAAAATCTACGCAATGTTTATATTGTTTGAATGCAAAAGACAAAATATTGAAGAGCTCTGGCTCTTGAACTCTGTTTTGAAATTCTGAAAACTGCTTAGAATCGTTGCAGTCAAATGCATATCCGGTCGTCGTCCCATGCAATTCTGTCAGCTGGATCTGCCGTGACGATAACCGTGATCACCGGCCAGGGATTCTACGGAAATCATGAAATTATGCCGCAGAATACCCGCAGGGAATGAATTTCCCTGAAAGGGTGCTTTTGATTTTCCAAAAATTCTGTAGCGGAGTATCGTATACCCGGAATGCAGCGGGCTGCAAAAGGCAGTACTAATCGATCCCTTCCCCATGAAGGTCTCCGGGGATAATGGCGTAACACGGGGAGCCCGGGCTGTCCGAATGCCCTTGCCATCCCGGTAAGCGAGCAAGGAGGTTTGAATGACATAATATTTCCGGTGAAGCACTATTCCCCAAGAACAAAACCCGAAGTATTCTTACGGGTCGCCATGCGGCCGCCGGCCTGAGGATTGCGAACACGGGAGGGGTGCAGGCTGCACGATCCTCCCGGTATAAAAAAAAGGTGATTAGTCATGAAAAACCAGACACTGTACTGTATCCTGATTCTGATAGTAGCGGTAATTGCCATTGGAATTGTCATCGGATTTACCGGGAATCCCCTCAAAAATGTCCTGCCAAATATCGGAACGGGACCGTTGGGAACTCTCTCCCTGGGACAAACCGCTCATTTTTCCAACAACAAAGAGGTTACTTTGACCTCTGGTCATTGTGCGAATACACTTACAGATATCGATCCCGTAATTGGCAGGCAAACAGTACAGAATTCAAAAAATATTCAGTTTTTCTTTACCGTGAAAAATACAAAATCTCCCGATAATAAGGTCTGGAGAGACATTAAGACTGCCATTGCCGGGGCCGCAGGAACGGTGTACTTATCAGATTCAGAGGGAGATTTGATGCCTCTTTCTCGGTCTGGCTTCATGGACTCCATAATAGTCAGTACAGGAGATAAAGAAGGGACTACTCACATTATTTATCCCGGCAATGGAGGTACAAATGAATATCAGTTTGTATTTTCCGATCCCCAGTCCCAGGAATTTTTCACAAGACTGCAAAAACACGCTGAACTTAAGATGTATGATACGTGTGAGGTTCGAGACATTGAGGGGAGGGTTGCTTGTTTGGATCCGTCAGAGTCTGAAACACCTGCTGCTACCTGGGATGTGACATCGGCATTTCAGACCTGTACGGGAGATAACTCAGATGTGCACTGGAAAGTGACATACTGACATGAGGGGATGCGTTTGTCCAAAACAAAAGGTATCCCGGTAAATCCGGGATACCATTCCCTTTTCTTTTCCATCCGGTTGTATTGGTGAACATTTACCGGGTGATGCCCTGATTAGGGAGAAATTTCGGATCCGCCAAAAGTGGTATGCGCCGTACATTCTCTGAAGTCAAAGGCAGATCAGGAAAGTGTACATAATTTACCCGGGATGAGGTACTTCCGCAGCATTGCACTATGAAAGGTATCCGGGTAGGGGCGCCGCCTCACAGAATGTCTTCAAACGTAAGACTACACGGGTTTTCATTATAACCTCTGTAACTTACTCGCATTTCCCGGTGGCCCGGATGGAATACCACGAAAAAATTGTTGGATGAGCCACCGGGTCGAATCGGTCCCCCAAACGAGGCTGGTTACCTTTTTTAGTCATTTGGCGGGAAGCGAAGAAATCTCCTTTAAAATTTCTTCCGTAAAAAAACGGCGCGCGATGATGCCCGTACCAACCGGCGGAGCGCCCGGTAATCCTAAAAAGGAAGACCCGGTCCGTAAATCCATTATGGTTCTCCTGCTCCTGAAAACTGCAACACATCTGCCAGTGCAGGAGAACCACAGTATTGCACTATCCTGCAGGCCCGCGTGTTACGGACACTATAAACGGGTAATGCAGGACCTGTCACCACAGGATGCATACGGATCCAGCCCCGCGGCAGGTTATTGGAAAACGGCAGAAAGATTTCCCGGTCCATTCCCTCACGACCTGTCCGGTCCGCGACAGGTAACCCGGGCGGAAAACGGGTTCATGGCATTAAAATCCGTGCCACAAGAACCCGGCATCCCTGCCCCGTTGGTATACCGCAACACAATACCCCGGGGACGGGAAAGACCGGCACCGGGACCGTTCTTTCATCCGACAGCCAAAGGCAGAAGTCCTGGACTCGATGCCCGGGGCCGGTATCCGGAGAAAAAAACCGTGATGGCAGAATAGCATCCCTCCGGTCAAGGTAATGCCGGTAAAATGGCGGCACCTTCTGGGATGCCAAAACAAGGAGTGTGTGAAAAATGACAAACCAAAAAAGAACCATCCTGTTGAGTATCGTGATCATTGCATGTATCGTCATCGCCCTGCTGGGCGCTCTTTCCCTGTACGGAACGATGACCCGGACGGACAACCCGCCGGCCCTTGTCGATGGCCGCCAGTATCCCAATGCGGATGTCGCTGGCATTGCAGTCCTGGTTGGCGACGGCATCTCCGGTCTTGTGCTTTTCTCCCAGAACCCGCTTGCGGCAATTCCTGCACTGTCGGCCGTGCACCGCGAGGCCCTTTTTAATTCCGTCATCCTGACCAGTGCGGTCACGGCCATTGCAGCAGTCGGTGCAATCCTCTCGATCTGCCTGCTTGCAGGGGGACTGCGGAAATCCGCGACAGATCCCTCCGCCCCAAAAAAGCACGAATAATCCGGCAACGTCCCTGCATTTGCCGGGCTAAAAAACGTGCAGACCCGCTCTTTTCTCATGCAAATGTATTCTGGAGATCTCGTGCTGAAGAGCTACCGGCTTCCCCAACAGATCCTCATTGGACCGGATGGATCCGTATCCCTTCATAGGAATCGAAGATCTCCCGCAAACCCTGACAAACAAACGAGGCAGAATTATGTTGGAATTAATTTATGAACGGATAAAAGGAATTATCCTAAAACCTGTTGAGACATTCAGAACAGCGGCAAACGATGAAATCTCGTTTACCTTCGTATACTTCTTTATCCTGCTTGCCGTCTTTGGGATCTTGTTTTCCCTGACCTTATCCCAGTTCGGCATGTTCCTGATGATGAACAACCAGATCATTATCCTCATCCTCACAATGCTGGGGCAGATGATCCTCTCGTTCCTGGCAGGCACGGTGTGGCTCCATGTCTGGGTCTACCTGCTTGGGGGCCGCCAGGGACTGAAAAATACATTCAGGGCGGTTTCAAACTCCATGACCCCGACACTTCTCCTGGGATGGATCATGCCGATGGGAATGATCGTCGGCATGATCTGGGGACTCGTGCTTGAGGTCATGGGTCTGAGGGAACTCCAGAAATTTACAACGACCCGTGCAATACTGGCAGTCGCAATCCCCCTGATCATCGGGATAAGTCTCTTCATTGTATGCCTGGCCATTACGGATCCCAGATTCCTTGCTTCATTGACCGGGATTTTTCAGGGCCATTGATGGACATGCCTGTAAGCTTGCTTGACAAAAGGGAGTTGATGTATGTCTATATTGTACTGATTGCAGTTCTGATCATTCTCCTGATCCTGCTGGGACTCGTGACGATCTATATCGTATTTCCGTGTATCCTGAACGATCACAATATCGTCCATACGGGGCGTGATACGATCACGATGCCAATATCCGCATCCGGCCCTGACAGGATTGAAGTACACGTATCCCCGGTCATGAAAGGAAAGTCGCTGGTATCAGCTCAATCCGGGTTTTTTCATCTCTCCCCGGATTTTACCCGCATAAAAAATATTATTTATATAAAAGGAGTCTGAAGGTAGATCAATGATAATTATTGTTACGCGTCATTCCGGAGCCATCGAATGGCTCAGGGCAAACGGCTTTGTCGGGGAGATCATTTCTCACCTTACGGCAGATACGATCCTTCCCGACAACATCTACATTGGTGTACTTCCTCTGCCGATGATCCAGCAGATTCTTGAAGCCGGCAGCCGGTTCTTCCTTCTTGTCATGCCTGAAGTCTCGCTCCCGCAGCGGGACAGGGAGATGTCACCGGGGGAGATGGATGCAGCCGGGGCAAAACTCATGGAAGTAAAGAAGATCGAGATGGTGCCGGTAAATTAAGGGGGCGTTTGTACGACCACGGAAAACCTAAAGAAAAAAGCAATTGTTTTTGGAGGATCTGACGGTCACGGCATTACGATGACCGCGATATCCGAACGGGCATTAAAAGCGAAAGGCTTCGATGTCGAGACAATCTGCAGATATGAGAAGAATACAAAAAAAGATCCATGCACCCAGGAGTATCCCAGAGATTGTGGTACAGGCCAGCCGGAATTTTTCTGGGGGCGGACGTTTCCCTTATGGGACTTCTCGGCTCTTGTTCCGGGCGACATAGTTATGGTTGTCGATATCCCGATTCCGGTTCAGCAGCGAATCAAAGAATATTCTGCAGCATCAGCGGGAATCCATGCAATCGAAAGACTCTGCAAAGAAGGGATACGGGTCGTTCTTGTCGATCATCACAGCAGGGCACTTACGGATTATGGCAAGGCAGTCCGGGCGGGTGCCGAACTCATCTTCTCAGTGGGGGATGTCCGTTATGCCCATTACGGAATTCCTGATGACTACTCACTTTTCTGGGGATCCATCGGTGCAATCTGTGATCGGGATGGATCGCTCGTTCCGCTGGAAGATTATGAAAAAAAACTTCTCGCTCCTTTTGAGAGGTATGCCGACTGGCTGGATCAGGAAAAAGTCCACGTTGGAAAAAATGAAAGCCTGCACATTGATCCGCTGTCCATTATCCGTGCGGATTACCGTAAAATAACGTGTCCGGAAAATCCCCTGAAGGTAGATAAAGAGCGTATCGAAGAGCGGGGAAACGTTGCGTTTATCGAAAAACTGATCGATGGAAAGGGGTTTAAGGAACTTGATTATGCATGTCGGGTAACAAACACACCCTATGGTCTTGGAATTGGTACAAATTACCAGGGACAGGTGTACATTCTGGTAATAAACTACTGGAAACATCCATCGCCTGCCACACCGGTTGCACTCTATCTGCACCGGTACCGGCAAATGGCCGGGCATAACACCGCAGTTAACATTCCCGTTCCGGAGGGGGAAAATGCCCTTGAGCTTGCAAACCGCTATATCCGGTTGCTGAATTCGAAACAACTGGGAGAATCCGGAAAAATGTCACAGGATCCGGATGCCATCGATTACCTCATTCAGGCATTTGCGGACAGCCGGATCAGTATTCCCGAGTGGCTAACAATCCATGGGTGGCCCCACGTCCAGAATGTTTTTGCAAATGTGCAGCTGCTCGGGACTCTCCTGAATTGTTCTGAAGAGGATCAGAATATCTTAAACTGGTCCGCGCTCTTCCACGATCTCGGGAATGCAGCGCTGAATTACACTGATAAAGAGAAAGAAAACTACTGCAAGCTCACACCGGAGTATACGACAGATTCCGAGACCGTACGAAAATATCATCATATCCTGACGGTTGAAATCCTCAAATGCTGGCGGGAGAAGAAGGGATTCTGTAAAGGTAAAGATGGCAAGCCCGATCTGATCTCCGATAAGGATTTCGAGATCATCTGCGATCTCTGTTACCGGCACCGGAAGGATCCCCACCTTTTACCGGTTGACGAACACAGGAAAACACTCTGTGCGATAGTGCGGATTGCTGATGCCCTGGATAAAAGCAAGGATCGGGCAAGGATCAACGATAAGGGACAACTCTGGTCACAGGTCGATAGAGATCTGCGGACCCGTGAACAGAATTTTGTAAAAGATCCCGACGATGCAAAAAAAGCAGCCGACTCCCGGAAGAACTGGGAAGGGCAGCGTGCCATTGAGGCAATCCGTTTATACACCCGGCCATGTGAGGACAAGACCGATCTTCTCTTTGAATTCCTAGTAACCGATGCAAAAAAGGCAGAGTTTATGATTGAGGATTTTGAAAGTGAATTGATTCCCCTCAGAAGTGCTGCGATAAAAGGGATTGGAACCTTGGAAAGTCGGGTGACCCGTATTCCTCTTTTCCATTAAATTGAGCCTTCTTTTTAATTTCGCAGGACCCTCGTAGGTTCTCTGAAGAAATTGAATCGTTAAGTGTCCTCCATCCAAAAAATGAAGATTTGGTTATTATTGTGAATGATGGTGATTCTATGAATGGAAATTACACAGGTTTGTATTATAAAAACACGCGATCTGATGTCCGAATAATTTCAGTAAATTTATCGGGTGGAGTTGCATATATTGGCCGTATGAAGAAACTGCTGCTTCTTTTGATCTCGATTCTTGTCGGGATTCTCCTGTTGACAATGCCGGTATCAGCATTGATTCAGCAATCGGTCAGTACAACATTTGATGGGACCGGACAAACATCTGCGTATGGCGAAGAAATCGCAACGACCCTGGTATTATCGGCAGGAGACAGCGACATAAAAGATCTCACGATCTATTTCCAGAATGCTGATGCGTTCATCGATTATGGCTCTTTTAAAAAGGAAATTAACCCGGCAGGCGCATCGGTTAACATCAGCCCGACGGCAAACGGCTTTTACATTGACAGCCTGCCGAAAGGACCTGTCGTGACGATTACATTCAATGCATATCCAAAAACCACTCAGCCGGATACCCTTCATGTTGCAGATGTCGGATTCACGTACACGCAACTCGGCCAGCGGTTTGAACCCTCGTTAGCAACACCTGCAACACCTGTAACCGTAGATCTGAAATCCTCGGCATATCATTCCCTGAAAGCCGAAGAATCAAATAATTTCTGGAATAACAATGCCCTTATCATCGGTGCTATCCTGAGTGCCATTGCAATTATTGCACTCGTGATCTATATCCTCAAGAAGCGGGAGTATGCTCACGAGATTATAAAGATGCAGGAGGATCGCATCCAACTCCTCAATGATATTTACCGGAAACTTGAACTTGCAGAAAACAATCCGGCGGAATTCGATTCACTGAAAGTAAAAATCAGGAATGAAATGGGGGTCCATAAAAGTTCATTGCAGGATAGACCTTCAGGCAGCTCCGAAAAGCCAGAAAAACGTGAAAGCAAAGGTGGTTTTGAGTAAGGAGGCAAAAAATGACATTACCAACCCTGGTTATCGGTATCGGGATGGGCGGGATCAAAACCGTCCAGACCTTTTCCGATGTCGTGAGAGAGAAAGATCAGCAAAAGTACTATGAGTTTATTGCTATCGATTCGAACAGGAAGGATCTGGACGAGAAGATTACCCACGGACACGGTATCCAGACGGTTCCGATCGATGAAACGGGATATGCCATCCGGGAAATGATTAAAAAGTGTAATTATCTCTATGAAGGTGTTGCTCCCAGCGGCGGCGGTGCCATCCGTGACCGGATATATGCACGGTTTTTATTCGATCTGAATTCAGAACGGGTAAGTTCGGCAATAACCGGTGCAATGACCAAACTCAAAACGGTCTGGCAGGAGGAACGGGAAACCCAGAACCGGCGAGTCCTCATCTGGGTTATTCATACACTGGGAGGTGGAACCGGCAGCGGAGCATTCCCCTCACTCGTTGCAACAGTACGTGATCTTGCAGAAGGAATTTTCTCCGAAGCTCATATCCATCCGATAATCTGGTGTATCGGGATTTTACCCTCTGCCACAAATATAAACGATATCAGTACGGCAAAATTCGATAAAAAATATCCGGCAAATTCCTTTGCAGCTCTGCGTGAGATCCAACTGTTAAGTAATCCCCCCAAAGGACTGACAATCCCTACGTTCAACACATATCCCAAAAAGGACATAGTCATCCTCCAAAGACCATTTGACCGGTATTTCCTTTTCGGTATTAATGAAGACCAAATCATCCGTTTGAGAGACGGCCGTTCTGATGAGGCCGAGGAGTACCTGGACGACGTCAATCACCAGATTGCGTATATGATGTATTACCTTCCGTTTTATCCAAACGGCATCGAAAACCTGTGGCATAACAAGAAGGAGTACCCGTTCGTTATTTTTGGAGAGAGCGAGATCACCGTTCCGCTGGAGAATCTTAAAAAATATGCAGCTGAAAGTGATGCCCTGGGAATGGTACCGGATGCAGAAAAAAAGAAAGTGCTTGACAAACATGCGGCTGATTTGATCAGCCTCCCGACAGATGATCTGAATGAAACCCGCATTGATTCGGATTGCCTGTCGGTTGTTGGAAGCGATCGGCTCCGCAGCTTCAACTATTTCCTCGGGCAGGTCCAGCATGAATGCGACAAGGCATATTCTGTTATCGAGACCCATTTTATCGATGATATCCAGAATTTTTGGGAAGGTCTCAAACGCCTTGACTGGGCTTACGATAAGATCAAGAATTATGATGATGAGAATGTTCAATCGAAATACCAGAGAATCGTTCAGGTTGTTGAAGAACGGATCGAAGATAATAAGAAATTTATCGATTCGATAAAAAACCTGCCCCGGGTTATCGAGCGTTCAAAACGGAGTGAACAGAATATCAATAATGGCATCAAGCTTGCAAAATTACGCGAGCAGTACGATCGATATATCAAGATGCAGCGGCTCAAACGGTTCCTTGAAAATGATATTGGTGAAAAATTTGAAAAGTTTACCGGAACGCAGGAACGTGGTGTGGGCAACATTGCCCATCACATCCGTGTTCGTGAAAACAGACTTGTGAGTCTCGGGGAAAAACTTATTGATAGTGGCGCAGGGCGTGTTGTCAAACTGGGTGTTCCCCCGGATAAAGTGGAAAATCTTACACTATCCGAATCCGGCAGAACAGATGTTTCCGGTATCAATTATATGCCGGAATTCATCGACAAATTATCCGTAGACGATGCGAAGATAGAAGATCTCTTCAGGAACAGGATAGAACTGGCATCGAATTATACCATCAAAATAGCCGTGGGCTTGAAAAACAATCAGATTGCCAGAAAACCGGGTGATGAAATCCACATCTTTTGCCAGAAGCAAAATGAACCCGTTCTTGCGAAATTCAGCAATCTGTTAAGTCCCTATACCCTGGAAAAGGTAACACTGGGATCTATTGATTCAGGTACCATTGCATTCCTGCGTTTTCAGGTTGGCATAGAAATCGAGGATACCAAGGATTTCAATTACCGCCAGAAAGAGTATCTTAACGGAGATCTTGCAAAAATTATCGATCTGGAAAATATTGGAATAATTTTTGCATATCCCGAATGGTTCCCTCAGGATGAATCTGTGAGACGGGCTTATCCCGCCCTTTTTCCGGGTAAATAAACATCCATTTTTACGTGAATGTACTGAGTAAGCTACCAGAAGGGACCCCCAAAACAGGCCTTCTTTTCATTTCCGTGTGCTGCGGGTCGATCTGAGGGGAGATCTGCCTCCCAAAAGCGTACATTAACGTTCTACAAAAGCTCGTATTTTGCCCGGATTTGCTATCGGGTGTCGTTCCGGGGGTATTCTTAAAATAGTGTGTAAAAGTGCACCGGTTTTGTGCAGATTCGTGCCGTATCCGGGCCGGGAACCGGGTGTCCCGGGGCAGGTCTCCGACGGAGGGTATATCCATGGAAGTGGGTCGATGATCGCAGGTCCGGAAGGGTGGTTTTGGGGCTTTAAAAATAGGGTGTTTTAATCCCCCGATAGTGCCTTCCCGGAATCGGGCTCTCTGGACCGTGGTCGAACAGGAGCCGGAGATCCCAGTTCAGAGCCCAAAAAAAGAGCATTCGATCCAAATAGAAAACGCTATAATGTATTTTGGAGACATCTTCCGGGACGACCGGGTTAACCGGTTTTCATGAAAAGGAGGATGATGGTAACCATGACACAGTTCAACAGATGTGAGACCTGCGGCGGCTTTGTCCCGCAGACAGAACTTCTTATGCCCCGATGCAGGAACACCGGCTGCTCCCCTCTCTCTGAACCGAAGATCTTCAAGCTCGCGCACAAGGGTTGCCCCGTCTGGACTGCGCCGAACCTGAACGCCGAGTAAACTCTTTCTTTTCCTTTTTATTTCCCCGTGTCACGATTCCGCAGCCATTGCTGCGGTATGGATCCGGTTCCTGCAGGAACATTCTTCCGGCAAAAGGCCGCTTGTCGCGGTCGTGCGGGAGAGGTATCCCGGATTTCAATAAAATCAAAAAAAGATCACGGCTTGGGATCATCGGGGCCGGACCGGTTATACGTTTGTCGCGGGAGCCTGAGCCTGCACCGGTCTTCCCATCTGCTGCGAGAGGTAGCCGGCCACGGCCTGCGGAAGGGCGTATGCCATCGTCCGCCCGGCCTTTTGCATGGTGACCAGGTGATCTTCTTCGAGCCGCTTCATGTGCCAGGTAATGGACGGGCCGGTAATGCCGACCGAATCTGCAATCTCCTGCCGGGTCGCGGACGGCCGGGCAAGGAGGATTGCGAGGATCCGCCGGGTCGTGGGGTTCCGCAGGTGTTTTAAGACCTGCTGCTCGGTCTCGGAATATGTCCCGCTGTTCTCGTAGAACCGTACCGTTGCGGGGTCTTCGGCGACCGTGATCTTGTGGGTGAGGCGCAGGACATTAAGGTGGTAGCGCAGGGTCCCGAGCTTGATCTGCATCTCGCCGGCAAGCCCCCGCAGGTGGATCCCCGGGTTCTCCTGGATATAGGAAAAGACCCGGGAGCGGACGTCCTGGTCGAGGACATTCTCGTTTCGTACCCGGCGGTAGCCGAGTGTGAGCCAGATCTTGATCCCGGCAAGCGTCTCGACCGGGAAACACGCAGCCTGCAATACCACGATCCAGAGCGGCAGCGACCAGAACGGAACCTGCTCGGGTACATGCGGCACGGCACCGGCCGGCGGTGGGTGGGCGTATCCCGAAGTCACCGTGTATTCCTGTGCACAGACCCCCGGTACAAGGAGCAGCGCAAGTACGGCACAACAGGCCGCTGCGATCCGGAACCGGGAATATGATGCCATGACAGAAACCTCACGAAGTGTACGTATTGAGCAGGTACGGCGATGTATCATTGCCGGTGTTTGTCACCCGGTAATACCAGTCGCCGGGCGTGACATTGTTTTTCCCGGCAACGTCAAGGAAGATCCGGTGGTCGGCCCTCCCGTCCGCGGTATCGTTGAAGGGGCCGAGCACGGCATCGGGAGCATAGACCATGAGCTCGAGTGCCGACCGTGCATTTGGCCAGGAGAGGTCGACCCAGGTCTCGTTCGTACCGGCATGTACGATCTGTTTGTAAAATGCAGTCCGGGCCGCTGCCGTGGAAAACGTCAGGTTATTGACCGGGAGGAACGTGCCGGTCTTTACCGTCACGACGCTGACATCGTACGTGCCTTCGGCAGTTGTGGCCGTAACCGTGACTGCACCGGGCAGCCGGGTCTGGTTGTCCCCCGCATACGCGATCGCGGTTATCGTTTTCTTCCCGTATTCATCGGTTGTCATGTTGGATATCACGATATCGACCGGGCTTACGGTAAGAAGGCCCGCATTTTCTTCACTGAGACAGACCACGGTCATGTTGCCCTCCATGGTTTCAGATACCGGTGTCACGTTTGTTGCCCCTGCCGGTACCATGAGCAGGATAACGAGAATGAGAAAGCCGGCACTCCACCTCAGCATCATGAGGGATATATGCGGTTCATAAAATAATCAACATATCTGGCACAACCCTCTACACATCGGTCCCGTGCGGCAGCTAATAAAAAAACCGGAAATCCTGTGCAAAGATTCCCTTCCTTTGCGGTTGCTGGTATGAAGTTTGCGGCACAGGTCTCTTTCCTTTCTCTAATCCGTTGAGATTTGTGCGACAATTCCTTTTTAATCTCCCGGAGAGGGATGTGTGCGGCCGGAATGGAAAGGCAAGCATGACAGACCGGGCCCGGGAACTATGCGGGCCCGGACCGTTTGTGCGGCCGGTCCACGGCAAAGAATGGTGAAAACAGCCATGATAGAATTCGATCATCTCACGAAAACCTACAATGGGAAAAAGGCGGTCGACAATCTCACGACCGGGATCCGGGACGGGGAGATTTACGGCCTTCTTGGCCCGAACGGCGCCGGAAAGAGTACAACGATCCTCATGCTCACCGGGCTTATCGAGCCGACCGCGGGCCGGTGCCTTGTTGCCGGGATCGATGTGACAAAAGATCCGGTTGCGGTAAAATCGCGCATAGGGTACATGCCGGAAGATGTCGGGTTCTACGCAAACCTGTCCGCAGAAGAGAACCTCGGGTACTTTGCCCGGCTGTACGGTATGGAACGCGCCCCCCAGAAAAAGCGGATTGCAGAACTTCTTTCCCTGGTGGGTCTCGATGGCGTAACAAAGGAAGTCGGCGGGTACTCGAAGGGGATGCGCCAGCGGCTCGGGCTTGCAAAGGCGCTCTTAAACAATCCTGCCGTCATTGTCCTTGACGAGCCCACCGCAAACCTCGACCCGCAGGGGGTCGCGGATTACCGGCGCATCATTACCGAAGCTGCGGCCGGCGGGACTACCGTCCTTGTCTCCTCGCATATCCTTGCCGAGGTCAGCCGGGTCTGCACCCGGGTAGGGATCCTTGCCCGGGGGCGGCTTGTTGCCGAGGGGAGCGTTGACGAGCTCGCCGCACGGCCCGGTGGGTCCGGGGACCAGCGGACCATATTCCGTGTCGCGACCCGTTCGCCCATGCCGGCGTTTTCCCACCCGGCGCTCCTTGACGCCAGCTATGCGGCGGACCGGTGCAGTGCAACGCTCGCCGCCACAGAAGATCTCCGGGATTTTATCGCGGATACCCTGGCGGCGGACGGCATCCCGCTCCGAGAGCTGGCAAAGGAAGAATACACGCTTGAGGATACGTTCCTCTCGTACTACCAGGAGGCGTCGTAATGGCCGGAAAGAGCCGGGCTTCCTCCGGCCTTCTTACCGTTGCGCACAAGGAATTTTTCGATCATATCCAGAGCAGGAAATTTGTCCTGATATTTTCCATCTTCCTTGTCATTGCCATCATCGGCATGATCGGCGGCATCGCGCAGTACCAGAAGGATCTTAAAACCTATACCGACCAGCGTTCGACCGCATCGTCATCCCCGCTTGCCGGGTACATGGACGAGCGGCCAAGCGTCATGACCGTCTTTGGCACGGTTGCAACGTACCTTGTGTTCCTCGGGGCGATCCTCGGGATCGCGATGGGATTCGATCTCATAACAAAAGAAAAAGAGAGCAAGTCGCTCAAGATCCTGCTCTCCCACCCGGTGTATCGCGACGAAGTGATCAACGGGAAGGCGCTCGGCGGGATCGCGGCCCTCATCCTCGCGCTCTCCATTGTGCTTTTCATATCGCTTGCAACACTCCTCATCTACGGGATCGTCCCGAACGGCGGGGAACTTGTCCTCATCGCCGTGTTCGGGATAGTCTCGTTCCTCTTCATCTTCACGTACTTCTCGATCGCGCTTTTTATGTCTACGGTAAGTCCCGACAGCGGTTCGGCGCTCATCTTTACCATGATCATCTTCATCGTGCTTTCGTCGCTTTTGCCCACCATGGCAAACGATACGGTCATGGACGCACTTGCCGGATCGGCGCCGCAGATGCCGCAGGAACTCCTCGACCAGATGAAAGTGGTCGTGGACAATTCCACCAAAAGCAGTATGATCAGTTTCTCCGATGTCGGATCGAATCCCGCATGGAAAGAGTACAATGCGAAGATGGATGCATACTGGGAGAAACGCGGTGTCATCCAGGGAGTGCTGTCGCTTTTCTCGCCGACGATGAATTATGAAAGGATCGCGAACCAGATCACCACGGCTGCGACCGCAAACCAGATCTCCATGAGATCCTCCGGGTCTTCAATGGCAACGGTCACCGTCTCGGGAACCTCGTCAGCGTTTGAAACATCCGATCACAGCGACACCGACATTGCCGGCGTCCTTGCCGGGATCATCCCGAACATTGTCGCCCTGCTCGTCTTCCCGGCGTGTTTCTTTGCGCTCTCGTATGCCCGCTTCATGCGGATGGATGTGAGGTAGAGAGGGACATGTCCGGAGGTGTACCGATACAGGGGAGGGGATATGGCACGATCCTGCCGGCAGTACTCCTGGCAGTCTTCTGCCTAGGGGTCCTTTTCCCCCCCGTTTTTGCAGACCTTACTACGTCAAAAGATACCAATGTCGTCATCAGCTGCCTGATCCCGGGCCAGATCGTCGAGGCGGGCGAGACCGCAGAATTTCCCCTGACCGTGGCAAATAACGGCCCCGAGTTCAACCAGAAACTCTGGTACGAGTCGTTCGATGCAAACAAGTATGACTGGGACATCCGGTTCATGACCGCTGACAATGCCACCGAGATCAATAAGATCTCGATCCCGAAAGGGGGAAGCCAGCAGATCGTTTTGGTAGTGGAGACCAATTCCGATACGCCGGCCGGCGACTATTCGGTCCGGGTGCATATCGGTGAAGGCTGGTACTGGGCATATGTCACCATCTCGAAAACCCACAAGGGAGAACTCGGGACGCTTTCCCTCTCCGTGACCGACAAGGACGGCGAGAAAGTGAAAGGGGCGACGGTCACGCTCTTCTCGGAAGATTCCGGAAAAGCAGTTGATCAGGTATCGAGCACGGCCGACGGGAGTATCTCAGCGGGATTTGTGCCGGGCACGTACCGCGTCCTGGTAGCAAAGACCGGCTACCGGACAGTCGAGAAGACCGGTGTCCGCATCAAGGGCGGGATCACGACCGACCTCGAAACCATCATGCTCGACAAGGCGCTGTATGCGGCCGATGCTTCGGTCAGTTCCCCGGTCATTGCCGTCAGTACCGGGGAGAACCCGAAGTACGATCTCACGCTGAAAAATATCGGGAAGAGCGACGACACGTTCCATCTCGGGTTCGGGAATATTCCCGAAGGCTGGTACATACAGTACCGCGATCCCGATGCTTCGACCATGGACGTCTCGGCGCTGTTTGTGAAAAGCGGGGAAGAAAAAACCCTGAAGATCGAGGCGATTCCCCCGTACGGCGCCGCAATCGGGGAATACAACTTTTCTGCGGTCATCGATTCGTCCCAGGCAACGTACCTGGTGAACCTGACGGCCCGGATCCGCGGGAGCTACGATCTCCGGGTCTATGCGGACAAGTACCAGTACGATGTGAACAAGGGGGATTCCCTCACGTTCGATCTTATTCTCACCAACGCCGGGACGGCCGGGTCTCTTACGAATGTAAACGTCACGGTTTCCGCACCCGACGGGTGGACCGCGGATGTCTCTCCAAAGACCATCGCCGGCCTCGCGCCCGGCGAGCGTTCGACCGTTACCTTACGGATCGTCCCGCCGGCAAACATTGTTGCAAGCGATTACAAGATCACGGTGTCGGCAGCATCGGACCAGGTAAAAAAGACCGACGATTTCCGGGTAGTGATTCACGAACAGTCGCTCGTGGCGCTGTTCGGCATTGTCCTGATCCTCGCCCTTGTCGGGGGCGTATATTACCTGTTCCGGAAATACAAGAGAAGATGACAGGGCAAATCATTTTTTCTTACAACAATTCACATCGCACACCGGTAATCCGGTATGCGGGAAAAAAGGTCTGTCTCTTATCCGAGTGCTGCCGTGATACCGGTAATCCCGGACTGGATGATCAGAGCGACTGCGATAATGACACCGGCCATTTCAAGCGCTACTGCGACATTGCCTTTTTTTAGCTCCTCGAACTCCTTGAGTTCCGTGGTGAACCTGTCGATGATGTTGAGGGCAAGGTAGATGGCACCGACTGCAAGGAGAACGCCCAGCACCAGCTGGATGATGGCGACCGCAATTACCGTGAGGCCGTCAACGGATACAAACCCGAGCGCTGCGGCCTTGTTGATGCCGACCGAGATGCCGGCAATACCGGACTGGACCATAATCCCGATGGCGATAAAGATTGCCGTGACAATAATGCCGAAAGCAACATTGCCTTTTGCAAGTTCTTTTTGTTCGTCTGTCTTTCCGGTGACTTTTCCAAAGATGGAGAATCCCATATAGAGCGCGATCACTGCGAACAGGACCGCGATTACCAGCTGGATTATCCCGACTACTACGGTGATTGAGTTCGTATTTTCACCTCAAAAAAAGGTTACTCTTTTTTCTCGTTCACGGAAGCGATGATCCGGTCCATGATCGCCTCGCTCCGGTTCTTGAGCCCGAAGCCGACAATGATAGCGATGGCTGCACCGAGACCAAGCCCGATACCCCAGGCAATCGGGGTGATAAACGTGTAGATGATCGTGAGGTCGAGCATGAGCTGAGAGAGGCCGAGGACGGCGATCACGAAATACAGGAAAATCCTGAGGACGAACAGGACCGGGTCGATGAACTGGATGTCCTGCTGGGCATAGTACCTGCCGAGGAAGTCGATGAAATAATCTGCAAGGAGGAACCCTGCGGTCAGGATGATCACGAATGCAACAACGTGGGGGATGTACTCGATGATCACGGTCATGAGCTGGCTGAGGTACTCCATCTGGAGAATATCGACTGCCGCGAGGATCGCTACCATGTACACAATCAGCCGGACAAAGATGTCGCCGATATATCCTACCGTGATCCCGGCATTTTTCACCGAGCCTCGTACCGATGCCAGATCCGCACCCTCGCCGACGATGTGCTGATCTGCGATCTTGTTCAGGATGATCCTGACTGCCCGGCCGAGAAGGCGGCCGACAATCCAGCCGATCACGAGGACAAGAAGTGCTCCTATAATACTTGGTAAGTACGTCATGAGGACGTTATACCACTGGCTTGCAAGACTGACAACTCCGGAATCCATGTTCTGGTTTCCTCCAATACCTTCCTTTTCTGTTGAATATGTTGTTCATATCAATTTATAAATTTATTTGATATAGGACGTACATATTGGCAATAACCAAAAATTATAAATTCGTATTATCGGTATAATGTATCTATAAAAAAGAAATCCGTTTGTTACATGATGCATAATTACCGCAGGGAGCTTGTCCAGATCAAGAATCTCCTGAAGCAAAACCCGGAAGGGATGAGTGTCACCGATATTGCAAAAGCTCTTCAGAAAAACAAGAATACCACCGGGCGGTATCTCGACATCCTCCTGATTTCCGGGCACGTGGATATGCGGACGTACGGCATGGCTAAGGTTTTTACCCTGTCGCAGAGGGTTCCGCTCTCGGCCATGCTCAGTTGTTCAAAAGACCTGATCATGGTTCTTGACCGGGAATTCCGTATTGTCGATATCAATGACCGGTTCCTTTCGCTGCTGCACCTGAATCGCCCTGAAGCAGTCGGAAAAAACGTCTCGTACCTCCGCGCTCCCGGGCTTGACCTGCACGAACTCACCGGTGCTCTTCCTGCGCTGCCGGACAAGGGAGCTGACGATCTGATCACGTTCCGTTCGCAGGAGAACGGGGAACGGATCTTCAAACAGAAATCCCTCCTCACGGTTTTTGACGATGGCGCCCGGGGATATACGCTTGTTTTGACCGATGTAACTGAAGAGATCCTGCGGGAGCGCGAGATCCGCGGATGGGAAGAGCGGTTCCGGATGATGGCAGAAAACCTCCGCGACGCCGTGCTCATTATCGAAAACGAGAAATGCACCTTTGTTAACCGCAGCCTGGTGGAGATCACAGGTTATACGGTCGAAGAGCTCTGGACCATGGAACCTGCACAGTTCATAGCCCCGGTGGACCAGGAAAAAATTGAGGCACTCCTTGAAAAAGCCCGGAAACCGGGTCCGGGGATAGCGGATCTCCAGTGCCGGATCCGCCGGAAAGACGGTGTGGACCGGAACGTGTACCTCAGGATCACGAGCGTACAGCATGGGGATATCCGGTATCTCTTTATTATCCTGACCGATGTGACCGAGCTCATCAGCAAGGACGCAGCACTGGTTGAAAGCGAGCAGCGGTTCCGGATGATGGCAGACAATATCCGGGACGCGGTCATCATCATAGAAAACGACAAGATCGTATACGGCAACCGGCGCATCTCCGAGATCACGGGATACACCCTGGAAGAGCTCCTGTCTACGAACGGGAGGATCCTTTCTTTGCCGGAAACGCGGCTGATGGTGGACGAGCTGTACCGGAAATCCCGAAGCTGTATGGATCCTCCTGCGACCTTCCAGACCCGGTTGCGGTGCAAAAACGGTGATAAACGCTACGTCTACGGGCAGATCAATTCGATCCGGCACGGGACGGGCATAAGCACCTACGTTATCATTACCGATGTGACAACGTTTGCCCGGCGGGAACTGGAGCTTCTTAACCGGATCCATGTGCTCGAAAAAAGTCCCGGTAACCCGTAAAATTGTGTTTTAAAGGATTTTTCCCGTTATTTTTGGGTAATTTTGTAATTTGTCTGCCGGTTGTCCGGTCGTATTTGGGCTTATGTAATGTATATATATATATAGTAATTATGTATAGGTTATAACAGAAATTAGTATATACAAAAACATAACACAATTAGTGGGAATAACTGCGAACATAATATCCGCAGGTTATACCCGGCAGGTCGGGATGATGATCCGCCTTCTCTATATCGATGACAACATCGAAGCGTGCAGGATCGTTGCCGCTTTTTGCGACCGGTGCGGGGCCTTTACCGTCAGGCTGCTCGGTTCCGGGGAAGCAGCGCTGGAATGGCTGTCATGTTCCGCTGCCGATGTCATTGTCTCAGATTATACCATGACGGGAGGCATGGACGGGATCACGCTGCTAAAAAGACTGCGCAGCAGTGGCTGCACGACACCGTTCATCCTCTTTACTGCGGAGGACTCCCCTGAGATCCGGGAAAATGCCTACCGGAACGGCGCTTCCCGGTTTATCAGCAAAAGCCCGAAGACCGGGAGTCCGCTCTACCAGTTATTCCGTGCCATATACTGGGCCGCAGGCCGGGAGGTGCCAAAAAACGAAGGAGCATGACAAGAAAAAACGGTACGGGAAACGCCAGACCCGGGATCCGGAAATTCCTGATCCGCACAGAATTAAGCCATGGATAAAACCCGAGAGATGCAGTCGCCTTCACCCTCTCATCCGGTTGCATCAGTTACCGCGACCCTCACCAGTATCGCGCTGCTGCCCGGCACGATAAATCCCGCCAAAACGGGATTTGAGTGATAGCCATGGGGATCCCGGGGGCGAATTTTCCTTAAAAGATCGGGATAATGTAGCCGGTTCGTACCGTTTGTTTCAGGACAATGCATGCCCCTTCGTATGGCAGGACCGGTGAATTCAGGCCACAGCCACACCTGCAGGGGTACGGCAGTCCGGAAACCCGCTGCCGCCAGAAAAAAACTATTTCAGGAAAAAAAGGAATCTTGTTAGATCCCTTTTGTTCCCCGTTCTCCGGTCCGGACCCGGATCGAGTCCTCGACCGGGATCACAAAGATCTGGCCATCGCCGATCTTGCCGGTGTATGCGGCGGTCTTGATGGTCTCGACCACTTTATCCACAGACTCATCAGCAACTACGATCTCGAGTTCGCGCTTGGGTATCATATCGACGATATACTCGGCGCCCCGGTACTGCTGCTTGATGCCTTTCTGGACGCCCCGGCCCTCGACATCCGTTACGGTCATTGCCCCGAATCCTGCAGCATCCAGTGCCGTCTTGACATCCTCGAACTTCTCGGGACGTATCATTGCCTTGATCATCTTCATGGACTTCACCACCCGGGTGTACGACCGTACGATCGCAGTTTCCCGGTAAACTTCAATAGTATACCATGGGGTTATATTCCTTAAAAAAACTCGGCTTGAGGGAAAATTGTTTGGGGTTCCATGAAGGGGATTGAACAGAATTGTAATAGAATATCTCTACAGAGCAAAAAAGGAAATTATTTTCGGGAATTTTTCTTGATCTTTGCCGTCGCCAGTTTCTCGATCGCGGCGGTGTCGGCACCTGCTGTAACGGAGAGTTTCCCGTTCTGCACCGCGCTATCGACAAATCCCTTCCCGGTCCCGTTCCTCACCACAAGCGTCGTCGATCCCGTCGGGCTCCCGACCGCACCTGCGGAGAGATCGGCACAGAGCGACGAGAAGTCCGTGCAGATGTGGCAGCCGGGCCGGATTGCGTCTTCGAGTTCTGCAAGCGGCACGTCCATGGTTGTGCCGTCCTCTTTAAGGATAACAAGCTTGCCCTTGACGTCCAGCTTCTTGATATCGTGCGGTGCGAGTTTGTACTTTGTTTCGAGTTTTCCGTGCATGAGGCCGGCATAATCGAAGGTCTCGGTGCAGAAGAGGCCAACAACGAGTCGGATCGCATTCCCGTACGGACGGAGCAGGTCGTTATCGCTTTCCCGGATCCGGGCCGCAGCCTGCACTGCGCAGGGAACGCCCACGACTGCGATCTTCGTGTACTTCCGGACAACCACGGCTTCCTTGAGCGCCGCAAGGAGCGGCACCCACCAGCTGTACCGGCTGCCGGCCTCTTTTACGAGTACCTCCGATTTTGTAATTACGGCTGATGCTGGTCTGAGCGTCCAGCGGTCTTCGGTCACCGTAACAACGGCATCGATCAGTCCCGAATCGAGGGCGTTTGCAAGGATTGCCGTGACCGCCCCGCCGCTCTGCCGGTGCGGGACCTCAAAGGTTGCCTTTGCCGTGAGCAGTTCGAGATAGTTCCCGAGCGTCTCGTGGGGCTGGTCGGCCGTTCGCGGACAGGCCGCATAGCATGCACCGCAGGGAACATTGTCGGTCACCTGCTTGCAGTAGCCGTTGCTCTTCGGGCTTACTATCATCTCCCCTTCCGCAAAGGAGAGCGCGTCGGCCGGGCAGACCGCGACGCATGCGCCGCATCCCGAGCATTCCTTTGTGTCCCAGACCTCGGTTTTTAGATCCTGGTAAGTTTTTGCTGCCATCATTCTCACTCCGGGGTATACTTGTTGGCAAACGGCCGTGCGCTTGCCGCCGCGATCCGCGAGTATTTTTCTTTTAGGAGCGGTGCCGGGTCAAGGCCGAACGATTTTGCGAAGTCCTCGATGATGGGCCGGATCATCTCCATCTGCTCTGCGGTTGCCGGCAGCTGCTTTGAACCAACCCCGAGATATTTTTCCTCTACCTCGCCGCGGACAAAGATCTCGCCGCCGTGGATCCCGCTCCCGACCCCGCGTTCTGCAACCGGGATCTGGCCGTTTAAGCCCAGCACAATCAAAAGGCCGCCGGCCATGTACTCGCCGAGGAACGCCCGGGCCGAGCCTCCCACGACAAGGATCGGGCGCTTCTCCTTGTACTGTTTCATGTGGATTCCGCCCCGGTACCCGATGCTGTCGCGGACATAGACCCGGCCGCCCCGCATGGAGTGAGCGGTCGCGTCCCCGGCGCTCCCGTGGATGATCACCTTGCCCTGGTTCATGGTGTTGCCCGGGGCATGGTCGGCATTGCCGTGGACGATCACGGTCGGACCGCTCATGAACATCGCAAGGTCGCCGCCCGGGACGCCGTTTACAGTGATGGTTACATCGTCGCCCCTGAGGCCGTCAGCAATGAATCGCTGGCCGAGCACGTTGTCAATCACGATCTCTTTTACACCGTCGCAGACTGCTTTTCGTATCTGCTGGTTGAGCGGGGTGTAGTGCAGGTTTTTCGCATCGATGCGGAGTGCTGCCATTTTCACGCCCCCACTGTCTTGACATCGAGGACATTGAGGAGGCCCTCGTCAAGCATATAGCCCCGGAGCCGGTCGCGGTTGCCCCGCAGGCTCTCGATTGAGTTGATACCGGCCGCTCCCATAAGTTCGGCGATCTCATCTGTCCATGCGTGGATCAGGTTTGCGACCTGCACGGAGTTTGCCACCGGGTCGAGCCGCTTTGTGAGTTCGGGGCGCTGGGTTGCAATGCCCCATGCGCAGGTGCCCCGGTTGCAGGTGCCGCAGACCCGGCAGCCCATGGCAACGAGCGCGGAGGTGCCGATGTAGACCGCGTCGGCACCAAGGCAGATGATCTTTGCGATATCGGCGCTCTGGCGGATGCCGCCGCTTGCAATGATCGAGACCTCGTTACGGATCCCCTGCTTGCGGAGTTTCGCATCAACGCTTGCGACAGCGGCCTCGACCGGGATGCCCACGTGGTCGCGGAAGACCCGTGGCGCAGCACCCGTGCCTCCGCGGAACCCGTCGATGACAACCGCATCGGCACCCGAACGGGCAATCCCGGCAGCAATTGCTGCCGAGTTGTGGACGGCTGCGATCTTCACAAAGACCGGCTTCTTCCACTCGGTTGCCTCTTTGAGGCTGTGCACGAGCTGCTTTAGGTCCTCGATACTGTAGATATCGTGGTGCGGTGCCGGGCTGATCGCGTCGCTCCCTTCAGGGATCATCCGTGTACAGGAAACATCGGCACAGACCTTCTCGCCCGGCAGGTGCCCGCCGATACCCGGCTTTGCGCCCTGCCCGATCTTGATCTCGATTGCGGCCCCGCGTTCGAGATAGTTGATGTCGACACCGAACCGGCCGCTTGCTACCTGCACGATCATGTGGTCCTGGTACGGGTAGAGCGACTCGTGCAGGCCGCCTTCCCCGGTCCCGAGGAACGTGCCCATCTTTTTTGCCGCCATTGCAAGGGCGGTCTGGGCATTGAGGCTGATCGCACCGTAACTCATGTGGCCGATCATGATCGGCGTTTCGAGTTTCAGGTTCGGTGCAAGTTTTGTTAAGAGTTCCATATCGCCGTTTGCTTTTTCCTTTACCGAGAGTGCCGAGGGCTTTTTCCCGATGTACGTCCGCAGCTCCATGGGCTCACGAAGCGGGTCGATGGAGGGGTTGGTGACCTGGCAGGCATCGAGCACGAGCCGGTCAAAGATCGACGGGTAAGGAAGGACGTTCCCCATCCCTGCGACAATGATCCTGCCGGTCTTTGCCTGGTTAAATACCGCCTCGCGGACCTCGCGGGTCCAGACCGGGTGGGTCCGGTAATCGGTCGGTTTCTCGTAGATGTCGATAGCATCGCGGGGGCAGAACGCTAGGCAGCGGTGGCAGGCAACGCAGGCCCGGGAGTTCGCGACAACAATGTTGTCGCCCTCTTTACGGAAGACGCCATACGAGCAGTTCTCCACGCACCGTCCGCATTTCATGCAGCGCTCAGGGTCGATCTCGACCTTGAACCGCAAGGGGACGCTCCCGATGCTCATGCGATGACCCTCCCGATCACGGGCTCGCCGGCTTTGGGCATGCGGACGTCCTCGATATCAGGTTCGATGCGCCGGATTGCCGCCTCTTCGCTCGAGATGTAGAGACGGTCGTTGTGTTCGCCGGTAACAAGGGGGCGGAGTTTGATCCGGTCGGTAAACCCGATCAGGGTGTCGGCCGTTGCAACGCAGATGGCAAACGGCCCGTTCATGAGCGCCGGGCCGTAGGTGAGCCGGAGCGCACGGTTGAGTTCCTGCTCCTTTGCCGGCATTGCATCGATCTCGTCCCAGAACGGCGGGGCAAGGGATTTTACCGCCAGTTTCTCGGAGAGGCCGTGTTTCCGCACCAGCAGGTCCACGAGGTACGCTACAACTTCAGTGTCGGTATGCATCGTGCATTCGTACCCGTAGCTTTCGATATAGCGCCGGTTCGTCCCGTACGAAGTGATCTCGCCGTTGTGGACAACGCTCCAGTCAAGGAGGTTAAAGGGATGCGCCCCCCCCCACCATCCGGAGGTATTCGTGGGGTACCGGTTGTGGGCGAGCCAGAGATAGCCCTTGTAGTTCTCTATCCGGTAGAGGTTTGCAACTTCCTCAGGCCAGCCGGAGGCCTTGAAGACGCCCATGTTCTTTCCCGATGAGAAGATGAGGCTTCCATTTCGTGCGGAATTGATATGCATGACGAGGCGCATGACAATGTCGTCAGCGCTGGTATGAGATTCCTGGGCTTTCGTGACATCCGGCTTAAAGAAAAACCGCCAGGGTGTGTGAACCTTTTTGATCCCGGCCTCGTAGATCGGGATCGGTTCGTCATGGACGATCCGTCCCCACTTTTCCAGTTCCTGGACAAGCGCCGGTTTGTTCTCCCGGACATTGTCGAAGAAGACGTGGAGGGCGTAGGAATCTGCAAACTCCGGGTAAATGCCATAGGCTGCGTACCCGGCGCCTTCCCCGCTTCCCCGCTCGTCCATCAGGGCAAGGGATTCTCGTATCTTACTGCCGTCCATGAGCTGGCGGCGTTTGTCAATGACACCAATGATTCCGCACATTTTCCATCACAATCGGGATATCCTATACTAGTGAATGCTTCGCTGAATTGAATGTAATCTTTCCGGCATTTTTGGATAGTACATTCTCTCCTAGAACGTTTGTTGAGAAGATATAAATCTGATTGGTTGGAAATTAATTTCCATTATGTCTGCGGACGTATCCAAGTTGCTGAAGAAAATCGAGGCCGATAAGGTTCAGTTTATCCGGCTTCAGTTCACCGATGTCCCCGGTATGCCGAAAAATGCGGCAATCCCGGTGGTCCAGGCGGAAAAAGCCCTGACTGAAGGGATCTGGTTCGACGGGTCGTCGATCGAAGGGTTTACCCGGATCGAAGAGTCCGATATGCTCTTAAAGCCCGACCCGGCTTCGTATGCGGTCCTCCCCTGGCGGCCCCAGGAAGGAAAGGTTGCCCGGTTCATGTGCGATGTGTACACCTACGGTGCAAAGCCTTTTGAGGGCGACCCCCGGTACGTGCTTGAGAAGGCCATGGCAACCGCGTCGAAGATGGGCTACACCTTCAACACCGGTCCGGAACTGGAATTTTTCCTCTTCAACATGGTTGATGGCAAGCCGACCACGCAGTTCATCGACCAGGGCTGTTATTTCGATCTCGCCCCGCAGGACAAGGCCGAAGACGTGCGCCGCGACATTGTGCTCGCATTAAGCTCGATGGGATTCGAGATCGAGATGTCCCACCACGAAGTCGCCGAGAGCCAGCATGAGATCGACTTCAAGTATGCGGATGCACTCACGACCGCAGACCGGGTCATGACCTTTAAGTTTGCAACAAAGGCCATTGCACTCAAGTACGGCCTGCATGCATCATTCATGGCAAAGCCGCTCGCCGGTATCAATGGCAGCGGTATGCACACCCACGGCTCGCTTGCAAAGAACGGCAAGAATGCGTTCTTCGATGCAAACGCAAAAGACGGCCTCTCCGACACCGCCCTCTACTACATTGGCGGTCTCTTAAAGCATGCAAAGGCCATCACCCGGGTAGCAAACCCGACCATCAACTCGTACCGCCGCCTTGTGCCCGGCTATGAGGCACCCTGTTACATCTCGTGGAGCACCACGAACCGGTCCGCACTCATCCGTGTGCCGGCAGCCCGGGGCAACAGCACCCGTGCCGAGTTCCGCAGCCCGGACCCGATGTGCAACCCGTACCTCACGTTCGCCTGCATGCTCGCAGCAGGTCTTGACGGTGTTAAGAACAAGATCATGCCGCCGGACTCGACCAACACCAACATCTACCACCTCACTCCCAAAGAGAGGAAGAAGATGAAGATCGATATGCTGCCCGGCAGCCTTGCAGAAGCGCACCAGTTCCTGTTAAAGGATCAGGTGCTCTGCGATGTACTCGGTCCGCATATCCTCGAGACATTGACAAACATTGCAGAGGCCGAGACCGATGCGTTCCGCCTCACGGTTCACCCGTGGGAACTGGACCGGTACCTCGCGACCTACTAATCAAATCAAAATTTTTTAAAAAAGTAATCTTCCAGGAACAGGCTGGACTTTTCATCCGGTAACTGCACCTTTACGAGAGGCTCCGACTGTCTTGCCTGCGGGCATGCAGGGCCGGAGCGGCAAACCCTAACCGCAGGGATCGATTTCCTGCATCACAGTTACAGGAGAAAAATATGGCTCTGGATACCGGTGTTACAACCTGGCTCATGGTCTCGGCGCTTCTTGTTATGCTGATGACCCCGGGCGTCGGGTTCTTTTATGGCGGTCTTGTACGGAAGAAGAATTTCATCTCAATGATCGCGCTGTCGTTTGTCGTGCTTTCGCTCGTGAGCATCCAGTGGATCCTCTTTGGGTACTCCCTTGCCTTTGGGCCGGATGTGGGCGGTTTTATCGGGAACCTCCAGTACCTGGGACTGTCCGGGGTGAGTGCAGATGCCGGCAGTGCGGCATACCCGCCGCTCATCTACATGGTCTTCCAGCTCTTCTTTGCGGCAGTAACGATCACGATTGTCACTTCGGCAGTTGCGGAACGGATCCGGCTTTCGTCGTTTATCCTGTTCGTGCTTGTCTGGGTGACGGTCGTGTACTGCCCGATTGCCCACTGGGCATGGGGGGGCGGCTGGGCGCAGCAGATGGGCATGATCGATTTTGCCGGGGGAACGGTTGTTGAGATCTGTTCCGGGTTTGCCGCGCTTGCGCTTGCGATGGTGATCGGTAAACGGGCCGGTTTTGGGGAATATTCAATGGAGCCTCACAATATTCCCATTGCGCTTTTAGGCGCCGCATTGCTCTGGTTTGGCTGGTTTGGGTTTAACGCGGGAAGCGCCCTTGCAGTAAATGCCAGTGCCGTCACTGCGTTTGTCAACACAAATACTGCCGCGGCTGCCGGTGCCCTTGCCTGGATGTTTGCCAGTTGGTACAATGGCAAGCCCAGTTCTCTGGGCATGGTGAGCGGGGCAATTGCCGGCATGGTCGCTATTACGCCGGCCGCCGGGTTTGTTACGCCGCTTACCGCAATCCTCATCGGTGTAGTCGCCGGTGTGCTCAGTTTTGTGATGATGCTCTGGCGGATCCGCCGGCAGCTGGACGAAAGCCTTGACGCGTGGGCGATCCACGGGATGAGCGGCCTGTGGGGGACGCTTGCCACCGGTCTGTTTGCGGCGGCAGCAGTGGCCGGGTTCTCAGGACTCTTTGAGGGGAACGTGCACCAGATGGTAGCAAATACTATCGGGGCATTTGCCGCACTCGTCTACGCATTTGTCGTGACGTATATTGTTGCTTGGGCGATCGATCGCACCCTGGGACTCCGGGTCACGGCCGATGAAGAATACGTGGGTCTCGATATCTGCCAGTACGGCGAACGGGCGTAACTTCCCGTTTTCTTTTTTTTAATTTCTCTGCGGTTTCCCGTGCGGATCTGCAAGAGTGATTTGTCCGGGTATTTGCCCGGTTTTCGCTTTTTTCTGGCTTGGAAGTATTGTTTTTTATGCGCGTTTTCTCTCCGATGAATTCGGGCTGCATATACGCTTTCTGTCCGGGTGTTGGGGACAGGTAAAATAGCAACATTTATAATTGTAGGAATAGAATTTCCTTCCTACAATCTTAGCGAATCACAAAACTCTCCAAATTTCCCATGGACCAAAAAAGCACGAAGACCAACTCTCTCGGGAACCGGACTTCCTATCCGGGACTGCTCACTGGTCTTTGCTGCCTTTTTCGGGCAGTCCCATGGGAAGATTCCCGTACTGGCCCGTATTACTAAAAAAATATATGGGCCTGTGCATAAAATCAGAAACGTTTACATCAGGTGAATGGAATGGTAATGGATTCTGGAGCAATTGCATGGGTGCTCGCCTCAACGGCGCTTGTCATGATCATGACGCCGGGAGTCGGGTTTTTCTATGGCGGTCTTGTACGGAAGAAAAATTTCATCGACATGATCACGCTCTCATTTGTGGCATTCGCACTCGTGAGTGTCCAGTGGGTTCTGATCGGGTACAGTCTGGCATTCGGGCCCGATGTAGGTGGCTTTATCGGCAACCTGCAGTACCTGGGCTTAAACGATGTCAGCATGAGCGAACCCGGCCCTTACAGCACGCTCATTCCGGGAATGCTGTACATGGTGTTCCAGCTCGTGTTTGCGACGGTCACGATGGCAATCGTCACGTCAGGGTTTGCAGAGCGTATCAAGTTCAGCGCATACCTTGTCTTTGCCCTGCTCTGGACAACGATTGTCTATGACCCGCTCGCCCACTGGGTCTGGGGAGGCGGCTGGACATCCCAGTTCGGTGCAATCGATTTCGCCGGCGGCACGGTAGTCCATATCAGTTCAGGGTTTGCGGCACTGGCACTCGCCCTGGTGATAGGAAAACGTGTAGGATTTGGTAAGTATGCAATGGAGCCGGCCAATATCCCGTGGTCCATCCTCGGTGCAGTCCTGCTCTGGTTCGGCTGGTTCGGGTTTAATGCGGGAAGTGCGGTCGCAGCAAACGGCCTTGCAGTCCAGGCATTCGTCACCACGAACACAGCAACGGCAACCGCAGCACTCGTCTGGATGCTGGTCTCCTGGGCACACGGTGGCAAACCGAGTTCACTTGGTTTCGTATCCGGTGCAGTGGCAGGCCTTGTGGCCATCACGCCCGCAGCCGGGTTCGTAACCGTGCCGGCATCGATCTTGATCGGTGCAGTTGCCGGTGCAATGTGCTACGGCATCATGCTCTGGAGGCAGGGCAAGGGCATCGATGAAAGTCTCGATGCATGGGCTGTCCACGGTATGGGAGGTCTCTGGGGTGCAATCGCAACCGGTATCTTTGCCTCTGCAGCAGTGAACGGTGCGTCGGGCCTGATCGAGGGCAATGTCCACCAGTTCACCGCCCAGATTGTCGGTGCAGGTGCGGCAGTCATCTACGCCTTTGTGGTCACATATATCCTTGCAGTCATCGTCGACAAAACGATGGGCCTGCGGGTGAGCGAGGAAGAGGAATATGTCGGGCTCGACATCTCACAGCATGGTGAGAGGGCCTAACATTTTTCCGGGTGATAAAAATGAAAATGGTAACAGCAATTATCAAACCGGAACGGTTCGAGTTCGTAAAAAAAGCGCTTGAAGACAAAGGCTATGTCGGCATGACCATCACGGAAGTCAAGGGCCGGGGAGAGCAGAAAGGTATCTCCCTTGAGTACCGTGGCGGAAAGATGACGGTCGACCTCCTGCCCAAAGTCAAGCTCGAGATCGTGATCCGCGACAACGCGGTCGATGACCTTGTCGCAACCCTGACCGGTGCCGCACGGACCGGCAAGATTGGCGACGGCAAGATCTTCATTGTGCCGGTCGAGAAATCCATACGGATCAGGACCGGTGATGTGGAATCCTGAAATAAACAGGATAGTAAAATCCACATACCCTACGTCCAACAAAATGCAGCAGACTCATGTTCACGGGGCAGGGACCTCCACTCCCGCCACGTCTTTTTTTTTTAAATAATAGTAAAATAGTGCCGGCCACTCAACCGTGGCAGGGTATGTTACGGTGCATCCAGAAATACCCGCAGTTTCTTCTCGATATGCGGCGATATGGGGACACAACCCGACAGGGAAAACGTGTCCGGGGCGCTTCGTTGCGCATCCCTGAGCTCTTCATCTGATATCCCGTACTTCCGGTGATCGACAATCTCATGGAAAAAGATCTTTCCCCCACCGGGAATAATCCTGCACAGACAGGTCTCTTCATTGGATCCTGTACGGATGTAAAAGAATGCCGGGCCGATCATCGGACTGCGGTAGTTCCGGATCCGTTCGAGGATTGTCTCGTATTCCGGTGCAGATCCGTCCGGCATTGCATACCGTGGCAGGGGCATCCTGTCGCCCTCCTGTATACCGTTGTTCATCGATGTTTCCCCCTTCCTGATTCATACCCCGCAGGTTCCGGAGAATCAGGAGATACGGGGGAAATATATTTCCCTATTGTATAAATTTAACCCAACTCCGCATGAACCGGATCCGGTCGGGGCATCACATGCAGATTGTTATTTACCATGGCACCAAACCCATACAGTAATAATCATGATCCCGTGGCTGAAAGCGAATTTTAAGAATTTCAGGCCCTCCGCGGCCATCGCGCTCAATGCCACGCGGCACATGAACACGCTCGAACGAAAAAAACTCTTCTCTCCCGATATCGAGCCCATGCGGACGGCGGAAGGACGCTGGTTCGAGGCGATCGTGTACGAGATGTTCCTTGACATCTCGCAGAAAACCGACCGGATAAAGTATATTGCCCGCAAAGGGGCCGATGCCCCCCGGGCCGGCGCCCAGGCACGGCTCGGCCAGAATGGCGTCTTCTATTCAAAATACGGTGACATCACGTTCCGGGGCAACGGGCAGGACCTTGCCGAGTTCGATCTCATCCTTGTCGATGCGGACAACAATGTGTCCTTCGGGGAAGTCGTCACCTCTCCGGCCGATTTAAAAGAGTTCGAGATCGAGATTGCGTTCAAAAAACGGCTGCTCGGGTACCTCTACGGCCAGGAGCACGTCCCGTTCCTGTTGATCTCGTCCATCGACATCTCCAACTATTCCGTGGTAAAACGGCTGAGTAAAGATCCCGACAACGCGATCATCCACACGAGTTCCTGCGAGGAACTCAAGGGACTTGTGAAACATTACCGTCCCCGGATCCTGTACACCAAGCCCACCAACCACCCGAAGCTGATAAAGGCAACCGACATCCCGATCAAACACCCGATCGATTACCGAAAATGCCATGACGAGTACCGGGCCCGGATCTTCTCCGGGATCACGCGCGGGCAGAAGATGGAGAGCCTGGCGCCGGTCACCGAGACCGAGGCAATCGTAAAAAAGATCCTGTACGGGGCGCTTTATCCTCATGCCATCAAAGCGGTCTGCGATGACTACGGCCTCGTGGTCAAGGGAAAACGTGTCCCGTTCGCGGAATTTTTCCAGTACTACTCGAAAGCGATCATTGCCATGGACCTTCCCGGCTACGAACTGATCATCTACCTGCGGTCCCGGCAGAAACGTGAGTTCCTCAAGATGATCCAGACCAAGGACGGCCATTTCCGGTTCGAACGGCCGACTCCCTCGCGGGTGGGGTTTTTCCTGTGGATCGAGTCCCTCCAGCCCACGCTTGGGACAAAGATCTCCATAGACATCCTCAAGACATTCTCCGAAAAGGAACCGGCAAAAAAATAAGGAACCCCCGGGAAGGTCTTACGACCACCGGGCATTCTAAAAAAATATGGCACTTCCCGTCCAACCGGGAATGCCGGGACGTATCCTGTTTTACGGGTTAGTCGAGCAGTGCAGCCATCGCCTCGTCGTACCGGGCTTCCATGACGTACGGGATCCCCGAGATCTCAGACGCTTCTTCGGTTAAGGCCATTAAGTCCCCGCGGGACATGGTCGAGAGCCGGAAGTTGCGGCTGCCTGCCATGATCTGCTGGAGGCCGGTCCTGAACTTCTGCGCATAGGTGTAGATGCCCACGGCGCCCATCGGGATATCCTTTATCTTCGCACCGTATTTCTCCTTGAGCTCCTCGTAGCAGACAAAGATCTCCTCTTTGGTGCTGCCGTACCGGGAGACGGACTTGGGCAGGTCGCCGGCGGCAAGCCACTTCTCGATATTTTTGCCCACCATACCGGGGATCATAAGTCCCCTGCCCATGCAGACTGCCTTGAAGTACGGGCTGCCCATGGCAAGCACCTTGAAGACGCCGGGCTCGTCCGAGAACCCGCCGGCCATGGCAAGGTCCGGGACCCGCATTCCTTTCTTTTCCAGTTTCTGGCAGAACTCATACGTAAGCGACTGGAGGTAGAATGTCGGGATGCCCCACTCGTTCATCATCGGCCACGGGCTCATGCCGGTTCCGCCGGGAGCGCCGTCGATGGTGAGGAGGTCGATCTTTGCCTCCGAACAGTAGCGGAGCGCCATTGCGAGTTCGACCATGGAGTACGCGCCGGTCTTTAACGTAACCCGTTTGAACCCGATGTCGCGGAGCCGGTCGATCTCGTCCAAAAATCCTTCCTTTGTGACAAAACCGAGGCGCGAGTGGCGCTCGAATTCCTTGATTGCGCCGGCCTTGAATGCGGCCTGGTTCTCTTTTAAGGTCGGGTCCGGGAGAACGATGTATCCGCGCTTCTTAAGCTCGATAGCCCGTTCGAGCGAGGTGACCTTGATCTCGCCGCCAATGCATTTTGCACCCTGGCCCCACTTGAGCTCGATGGTGTCAAGGTTGTGTTTTGCCGAGACGTACTCCGCGGTTCCAAGCCGTGTGTCTTCGACATTCATCTGGACGAGAATTTCCCCGTAGCCCTTCTGGAATTTCTGGTAAGTGGTGATCCGGCGGTCCATCTCGGGCGAGAGCGTGACCTTGCCGTTCTTGTCGCGCTTGAGGCCCGGGTCGATCCCGCAGACATTTTCCCCGCAGACGAGCGTGATGCCGGAGATGGCCGCGCCGACCGCGAAGTGTTCCCAGTTGGCCCGTGCGATCTCCGTGGATCCGAGCGCCCCGGTAAAGATCGGGAGTTTCATCTTTACTTTCTTGTCCCATCCGTACTCGGTCTCGGTATCCACGGTTGAGAAGACCGCTGTATCGGGACTGGCATTTGTTCCTTTGGGAAGCCCGCGTGCCCCCACGGCATAGCCCTGGATGTTGAGGTGGGAGTAATCGACGGGATAGTTCTTGTCGGCACCTGCGGTGATCGCGCCAAACGGGCCGGGATAGAGAACCTCCCTGCCCCGGAATGACGAAAGCCAGATCTCGCAACTGCCCTTGCAGCCGTCCATGCAGCGGGTACAGATACCGGAGCACGGAACAACGTTCCGCGAGCGGTTGACCGTACCCGTTGCCTCGTTTGCATTGGGTTGTCGTAAATTGCTCATGAATTCACTCCTCACAAACGTGAGTGGATATGTTCGTAAGAGGACCCGCGTGCACCGCCTGAATCGGGTGCAGGAATCGTGACCCTGAAACGGTTTGAGAACAGTGCTCAAACAAGAGGAATTTTCCTGCCGTTCTTTATAAACGCTCTTATTTTATTGTGAAATGTCAGGTTTTTTCAACATTTTTCCTGCATTTTCGCTGGAGTTTCGTGCAATTTTTTCAAAAAAACGATCCAAAATTTGGAAAATGAGGGGAAAAACGATCGATCCGGATCCCGTGTGTTTCCCGCCCGGGACCGGTGCCTCCCGGTGCGCTTTAGAAGACCGGTGCGCCGGCTACAAGATACAACACGAGGAGGATCAGCGGCTGGTGCACGAGATAAATCACAAGCGAGTGCCGGCCCAGGAACGCAAGCAGCGAGACTGCCCGGTCCGGGAGCCGGGGCATTGTCCACGCCCGCTCCCCACCGGGATAGGCAAACTCACCAATGGCCATGCCGATCAGGACCAGGCCCATCCACGGGAAGATGGGTGTGTAATCTACGCTCCAGAACGCGAGCGGGTGGATACCAAAGACGAGCAGGGCCGCCGGGCCGGGGATAGTGGCAAGGAACCAGCCGAGAAGAATAAAAACGATCCCGATCGCTGCGTTCCATTTCCGGAACCGGAAAAAGAGCGGCGAGAGCATAATCGAGACCCCGATCAGGTGCAGGATGCCAAAGATCACAAATCCCTCCTGCAGGTACCACCAGGTTGCTACGGTAACAAGAAGCCCGCAGGCAAAGATGCCGGCGCCGCGGATCAGGAATTTCCTGGTGAGCGGCCAGCCCGAGAGATGGCGTGCTGAACGGGCGTGGCTGATAGCAAGAGAGATGCCGGCCACCAGGAGGAAGAGCGAGGCAGTGGCATAGGCAAAATACCGCCAGAACCCGGTATCGACCACAACGGGAGCGATCCGGAAGAACGAACAGTCAAAGACCGAATGGAAGATCACCATCATCACGATGGCGATCCCCCGGAGAAGATCGATCTCGGGGAACCGCGAACTGCCGCTCATGCGTGCCGGTATATTCGTGTCCGGGTTCTGATATGTATTTGGGGAGGCCCGGTAATTCCGGTGGAAATCCGGCATATGAAAAACTCCGGTATCGGTCTCCTCCGGGGGGTCCGTTTCCGGATTAACGTGGCGGCGGAGATGATCCCGTTACCCGGATGCCCGCAGGACGCTCCCGTAAGGCACGGAACCTGAGATCACGTAACATTTCCGGTAAAAACAGGTGCATTTTCCCCGGGAAAAGACCCCCCTTATTTTCGGCTCGTAATGCGGTTTCCAGCCTCACCGGATCTCTTTCTGGCCAGTGAGACATCCGGTTTTTCGCGGCCAAAAGAACGCTGCTAAATTGCACGGTCAATTTTCCCTATAATCTGTTTATTTCAAAAAATACCTAAATAAAACAAAAATCGTGGAGTGGATTGGCACCATTTCCCCTGGAACTTCCCGGGCCTGATCCGGCCCGGGAGTGTCTTACGTCGGAGAAACGATCTCAGGGGACCGTATGTCCGGCTACTCCCCTCTTTTCGTATAGGGGGCCTGCCTGGCATAGGGATTGGTGTACCCGTCCGGCTGCCACCATTCGATCTCGGACACGATCTCCTTGTACACCCGGAGCCGGCGCCAGTTCCGCTCGTGCTGCGTGCGGATCCAGATCTCTTTTGGGAACCAGTGCGGGAAGGGCAGTCCCCTCATTACACGCAGATCGTCGTGTAACAGGTCTTCGTAGCAATTTTCCGGATCGATCCGGTACCGGGTCTGCCGGACCCGGACAATACAGGCGGTCTCCGGTTTGAAGATGAAGAGGTCGTACCCGAGATCAGCTTGTGTGTTCTCCTGCCAGCGGTACCCCATCTGCTCTGCGAATTTTTTTGCTTCACCAATCATCGCTACCGGCTTCTGCCCCCGGGTCATACGGGCCGGTTTGGAGGCAATGGGTTGAAGTGTTTGTGGTCGGAAGGCTGACGGTACGACAAAAGACCGATAGAAAAATCCCGGCTCCGGTAAAAAGGAAAATTACCCGGGTCTGTCAGGAATAATCTGCTTCGATTCGTTTGTCTGAAGCAGCAGGGCCTGTCACCCGGTTGTTCGTTTTATTTTGTGACTGCCTCAGCAGATCCCCCGGTGCCGGAATTTTTAAAATCCGTCCGGTACATCCAGATGCCGGCAACAAGGATGATGGGAACACCTATGGGGATGACAAATCCCGAGGGTCCGTTAAGAAAAATACCGTACTGGACGATATCTGCTGCCAGGAAAAGAATTCCCCCGCAGATCGAACAGAGCGCCCCGTATTTTATCCAGCATCCCGGTTTGTCTGTAAGTGCAAAGACGAGAATAAAAAATGCAAGTATCATCATGACGGATGCAACAAGGTTGCACTCCGCTGCAAGGGCGCTGCTCCCTTTCAGGATATTTTCCTGGAGGTACATGAGATCTTTTGAAAAACCAATGAGACTGGATCCCATGTCGCTCTGCTGGTACCGGAACGTACTCCATTGCAGGCCGCGGGCGAGCCAGTCACCGATTACATAGATATTGACCGGGATAAAGAACAGGGCCGACTGAACCAGCACGGGCAGGCGGGAATCATGCGCATAATCCATGGGGTAATTACTGTACCGGTCGGGATATGAGGGTATCGGATTTGCCGTGAATACCCGGGCACAGAGGCTGCTCCGTTAAACAATCCCTGTCATACGGCAAGTTCGGAAAGATATCGGTTAAAAAATAAAAAAGGTTAGAGTGTGGTATCGTAGATAACCTGGGTCGATCCGTCGGTGAAGGTTGCAACACCGATAATATGGGCCGTTCCCGGGCTACCAACACCATTAGTTGAACCAAGTGCTCCCGAGTGTCCAACATCCAAGGTTGTTCCGCTGCTAGCAGGAGTCCACACTACAGGGGTCCCTCCGTTCACTGCCCAGGATATATTGGCTAATGTGTTTGCATCCTGGCCGCCCTGGTAGGTAAGGGTGATTGCTGTGCTGTTCAAACGGGATCCCGTTGCCGCAACGACCTTGGTCTTCTGGATGTTGCCTGCCATGCCGAACACGAACGCAGCAATGACTGCTGCGAGGATAACGGTGATCGCGACCATCAGGATAACTCCGATGACCGGCGATACTGCTTCTTCATTCTTTTTGGTGAATGCCATTTTCAGAATCACTCCAACTACATATCCACGGTGGATATGACAATGTACAGTCAAACTATTCACTTACTTTAATATTTAAATCCTGCCATTCGATCTTTCGGGTATGTGCGGGTAATCCCGGTGAATGCGGCCCTGTACAAATGGGCAGACACGGGGACCGGCAGGGAATTTATCGTATATTATAGCAGCTTTAAAAAAAAAATCAAGAGAAAACCCGCAAGATTCCCGTGCGGAACCGATGATCCCGGGTATTATGCGTACCGTGCAGGTACAGAGTTCAGAAAAAATCAAAAAAAAGGAAAGGATCACTTCGGCTTGTAGTAGCCCCACTTTGCGAGAGCATCTTTCAATTCTTTTGCCGTTTTCGCTTTCTCGTCGAGCGTAATCCCGTCCTGCCATGCCTCGATCGCCTGCATTGTTGCCTTTGCCCCGGCCCGGGTCCCTTTCGGGTGGCCGTGGATCCCGCCCGAGACGAGCAGCACGAGATCTGTCCCGTAGATATCGAGCACATCCGGCACGAGGCCCGGATGGAGCCCTCCCGAGGAGACCGGGAACGCAGTCTTAATCGAACCCCAGTCCTGCGCAAGGCACTGGTGCGGGACTTCTGCGATCTTCTTTTCCCGTAAGAGATCGGCAAGGAGGAGCGACTCGGTCTTTGTCCCGGTGAGTTTACCCACCGCAGTTCCCGTATGGATCTGGGAGACCCCGATGAGACGCATGAGTTTTGCAAGGAAGTACATCGTCATCCCGTGCTTCTTGTTCCGGTCAAAGGCCGAGTGGAATGCACGGTGGGCATGGATCGCAAGGCCGAGATCCGAGCAGTAGTCCCGCATCGTCATCACGCCGGCGGTACCCGCCACCACGACATCGATCATCGCATAGTTCCAGCCATAGTCTGCGAGCATATCGGCCCGCTCCTTCATCGTGTCGATATCGGCAGAGATATTCAAAAACGCTGATTTCTTCTCGCCGGTCTCGTTCTCCGCCTTGTCACGGAGCTTTGTCATGAACTTCACCCGGTCCTCGAACCGGTTAAACGAGGTCGATGTCAGGTTCTCGTCGTCCTTGACAAAATCGAATCCGCCCATCCAGGTCTCGTACCCTACCTCCGCATGCTCCTTTGCGGAGAACCCGATCTTGGGTTTTGGCACTGCCCCGGTCAGCGGCCGGCCGCGGATCTTCATCATCTTCCGTATCCCGTCCATCCCGAAATGCGGCCCCCTGAAACCCTTAAGGTATGCAGGCGGGAGGGTTGCATCGATGAGGCGCAGGTTTTTGAGCGCCTTCATGCCGAAGATGTTTCCCGCGATCCCGCTCATCAGCTGCACGGCATTTCCTTCCTCCCAGAGTGCGAGAGGATAGGCAACTTTTACAAAGTGCCCGTCGAAATCGAACGCTTTTGCCTCGAGTTTCTTCATGCGGGGCGGGAGCGTGGCAAGCGTTGTCCAGGTTCCGGTCGAACTTTCGGATGCGATCCGGCCTGCGGCTTCCTTGTCCGAGATCCCTTCTGCCGGCTCAAAATAAAAAAGGCAGACGAGATCGTCCTTTGCCGGTTCGTAATTCGTATCGACAAACTCGTTGTACCAGTCGATTGCCATGATAATGAACTCCTCTTCGTACACCAACTAAGGTATCCATGCCTCAAATACCTTCAGATGGGGATTCATAGGCCGGGCTGTCGGGAGAAACCACAAAAGATGCGTTTGCCGGATTTTTTTGAAAAACGCCGGGCACACTTTTACAAATGAATGTTCCCGTATTCCTCACGCAGCCTTCTTTTACGGAGCATTTGGCCGTGCATCGGGAGCATCGTTCATCAGGCCCAGTGCAAAGGAGATATCCTCTACCAGTTCCTGGAGCAGTTCCAGTTCCTTGTCGTTAAAAAACCCGGGCTCGTCTGCATAGATCCGCATTGCGCCCACAATCGCGGTACCGTTCCGGAGCGGGAGCGCAACGGAAGACCGGTACCCCCGACGGATTGCCTCGTCCCGGTATTTTCCCATCCGCGGGTCGGAGAGGATGTCATTGCAGATCATGGGCCGGCCCTCGCGGATAGCAAGGCCGGTCAGTCCCATCCCCTGCGGGACATTATCTGCGGTAATGGACAGTTTACTGAGATATCCTTCTTCGTACCCGCAGGCCGCAACGGGGTTGACCTTCTTCGTGGCCGGATCGACGATGCCAATCCACGCCATCAGGAACTTTCCCTCTTCGACTGCGATCCGGCAGGCCTCGCTGAGCAGCTCCTGCTTTGTCCGGATCTGGATCACGGCCTTGTTGGTCCGTGAGAGGACCGAATAGATCCGGTTGAGGTGCAGGATGGTATCGTTTGCACGTTTGCGCTCCACGGCCCGGCGGATCGTATGCGTCAGTTCTGCAAACTGCGCCTTTGGGGCTCCCCCTTTCTGGATATAATGGTCCGCCCCGCAGTTGAGCGCCTCGATCACCACATCCTCGCGCCCTTTCCCGGTAAAAATGATAAAAGGGAGAAGGGAATTTTCCGCTCTGAGTGCCCTCAAAAAAGCAATCCCGTCCATCACCGGCATCTGGAAATCGGAGATCACCACGTCATAGGAACCCGACCGGATCTTTTTCAGGGCCTCGGGGGCAGAGTTTACCGTATCCACCCGGATATCCCCAGCCTGTTCAAGAAAGATCCTGCCGATTTCAAGCAGGGCCGGCTCGTCATCGACGTATAGTGCAGAGATCATAATCCGGGGAAGTACTGCTGTGACAGTATCGCCGGTCCGGTTTAAATCAGTTCCTTTTGCCCTCACGGCAGACCTGATTTTTAGGACAACCAAAATCATTTTAATTTAGGGACACCTAATTATTATTCAGATGGCACAGGAACAGGTCGAGGAATATCTCGAAGCAATCTACGATATCGCAGGCACGGACGGTGCTGCGAAGACAACTGCCATAGCAAAATGTCTCAAGGTCGCTCCCGCAAGCGTCACCGAGGCATTACAGAGCCTGGCAGAAAAAAACCTTGTACATTATGAACCCTACAAGGGGGCAAGCCTGACGGGAGAAGGAAAGAAGATCGCCGAAACGATCAAACGCCGGCACCGGCTCCTCGAAGTCTTCCTTGCCGATGTGCTCCACATAAAACGGGAAAAGGTGCACGAAGAAGCCTGCCGGATGGAGCATACGATCTCGGAGGATACGGAGAACGCCCTCTGCCGGATGCTCAATGCCCCGGCCCGGTGCCCTCACGGGAGCCCGATCTCCCCGTGCAGCAAGGGAATCGGCAGCTGTACTGAATGCGATGCGCAGACCGGCCCGGCATTTCACCTCCCCGGCGATATACGGTCGGCCGATATTATCCCGATCACCGATCTCGGCCCGCAGCAGAAAGGAACGATCGCGTTTATCCGGGGCGACTGCCGGATCGTCCAGCGGCTCTCCGATCTCGGGCTCACGCTCGGGACAACCGTCTCGGTCACCCGCAAGGCACCGTTAAACGGCCCGGTCGAGGTCTTTGTGCGCCGGACCAAACTGGCCGTCGATCATACGATAGCGGAGAATATCTTTGTCGATACCAAAAAAGGAGGGGTGCCGTGAGCGGATGCGGAGACTGTAAAGGGTGTGCTCCGAAAAAGGAGATCCCGGTTAAGGATGTCGATTACACCATTGCCCTTGCCGGCAATGCAAATGTCGGCAAGAGCGTGACGTTCAACCAGCTCACCGGGGTCGACCAGATCATCGGGAACTGGCCGGGAAAGACTGTCGAGCGTGCCGAAGGGCTTCTCCAGTACAAGGGTAAAAGGATCCGGGTCATCGACCTTCCGGGGATCTACTCGTTTACCACGTACTCGATGGAAGAGGTGGTATCCCGGGAGTACATTGCGCTCGAACACCCGGATGCGGTTGTGAATGTGATCGATGCATCGGCGCTGGAGCGCAACCTCTTTTTTACCATCCAGCTCATGGAGCTTGCGCCGCCCCTGATGGTCGCGGTCAACCAGGTCGACCTTGCAGAGAAGAAGGGAATCAGCATCGATATCGAAAAACTCTCGAAACTTCTCGGCGTGCCGGTTGTCCAGACCGTGGCAATCCGGGGCAAGGGCATCCCTACGCTGACCGATGCGATCCTCGATCTTGTCCGCGACCGGCCGGTACCGCCCACGCTCGAATATGGCAGGGAGGTCGAAGAAAGGATTAAAAAGATCACATCAATGCTTGGCGGGGTCGGGACGGCATATCCTCTCCGCTGGGTAGCAATAAAACTTCTCGAACGCGACCCGGCGATCTCACGGCTTGTACAGGAACAGTCGCCGGCCGCGGTCGAAACTGCCGACACGCTCGCCCGGGAGATCGAGACACTGCACGGCGAACCGGTCTGCGTTGTCATGAGCGCGGAGCGGTACCAGATCGCAGACCGGATCGCATCCGAAGTGATCACCATCCGTACACCCGCTGACGGGGCAGTAAAAAAGAGCCTGACCGATAAGATCGACAGCGTCGCGCTCCACCCGTATTTAGGGTACCTGATGGTCATTGCGGTGATCGGCGGCCTGTTGATCTGGACGTTTCTGATCGGCGCACAGATATCCACCGTGATTGCGGATTTCTTCTCGCAATTCGGGCAGTACGAGCCGGTGATCGACGGATCGCTTGGCAGTGTGCTCTTAAACGGGGCCTTTACCGGACTGGTCGCCGGCCTCACGCTCGTCATCCCGTACGTCCTGCCGTTCTACCTGATCCTTGCAATCATCGAGGACTCCGGCTACCTCACCCGGATATCGGTCATGCTCGACCGGGGCATGCACAAGCTGGGCCTGCACGGGAAGGCGATCATCCCCATCATCCTCGGCTACGGCTGCAATGTCCCGGCCTGCTACTCCTGCCGGATCATGGAGTCGCCCAAACAGAAACTGCTCTCCGCGTTTCTCGTGACGCTCGTTCCCTGCACGGCACGGACCGTGGTGATCCTCGGGCTCGTTGCCGCGTTTGTCAATATCTGGTGGGCGCTCGCGCTCTATGCATTCGATATCCTGTTAATCATCGTTGCCGGCCGGCTGGCATTCAAGGTCATGCCCGGCGAATCGGTGGGCCTGATCATGGAAATGCCGGACTACCATGTCCCGTCGCTCTCGGTCGTTCTCAAACAGACCTGGGCTCGGACAAAATCGCTCATCTGGCTGGTCTTCCCGGCGTACATTATCGGGAGCGCACTCATCCAGGCATTCTACTGGGCCGGCTGGCTTAACCCGGTCAATGCAGCGCTTGCGCCGATCACCACCCTCTGGCTCGGGCTCCCTGCCATCGTCGGGATAACGCTGATCTTCGGGATCGTCAGGAAAGAGATGACGATCCTCACTCTCGCGGTGCTCATGGGCACCACGAACTTTGCCGCGGTCCTCACCCCGGTCCAGCTCATCGTGCTCGCGCTTGTCACCATGATCTACATCCCCTGCATCTCGGTGATCCTTGCGCTGGCCTCTGAATTCGGGTGGAAGAAGTCACTGGCGATCACCGCGGTAGAGGTCGTGATAGCGGTTGTGATCGGCGGGATTGCATTCAGGGTTCTCAGCCTGTTCATGGGCTAGAAAAATTTCTCTTATTTTTCCCCCGCAAGAACTATTCAGTTCCCTGGGAATGCCACTTTTTTTTATCTTTCTCATAAATTTGGGGTATGGCAATATCCCGTCAGGCTGCGGAAACCCCCTTGCTATGGATAATTTTTTGATGCTCCCCCTGGCGAGACGGGTGTAGCAGTGCCACCCATCGGGCGCGAGGGAGCGGGGGGCGAGTCATCGCATCTGCTATTAGAATTTTGCATAGTGTTACTCCGCTATTTGCAAAACCCTGTAGGAAAATGTTACCGGGCGGTTGAAAAAAAAATTAGGATGAAACCGTAGTCACCGGGACGTACGGTGCATTCCCGGTCGCCGGGTCGACAAGAATTGCAATGCTGGCCCGGGGCATCCGTTTCTCCACCTGCGTAACCTGCGTGCCGTTGTGATAAACGCCGACGGTCAGGGTATCTCCCGAATCGTCCAGCTTCTCAAACGATGCCTGCACCAGCCCCGTGCTGTCCTTTATGGGGTAGAACCGGTCACCGGTTCCCCGTACTTCACGGAGCCCGCCCGGGTTCCCGTACTTCCCGTAAAATGTCCCGTTATACGTGACCCGGACCCAGACGCCGGTCCCGGGAATTGCCGGAGTTTCCGGGACGGTTGTGGGGATTACAGAGACCGATGGCGTGACCGGGAGGGGTGTCGTCCCTTCGTGACCGCCTTGTGTCGTCAGGACAAATACCGCCCCGGCAAGGAAAGCAATGACAATTGCAGCGATGACGATCGCGGCAATTCCCCGGACCGAAATCACCGGGGCCTTTTGGGATGGCGGCTGCGGCTCTTTGGTGTCATCCGGCGAAGCGTGATCGGGGTTGTTCTTATCGGGCGCCGGGGCTTCCTCACGATCTGTCTGCCTCGTAAGAACCGGGAAGACCACCGTGTCCGGCAGGCCGGACCGGACTTCTGGTACGGCCGGGGGAACCGGCAGGGGTTCCGGTGCGGCCATTGCCTGCGGTTCTTTCCCCAGCAGGGCCTGTTCGTCTTCTGCCATCAGGCGCTGCTTGTCATCAAGCGGCAGGACCGGTACCGACTGCCCGTTCCCGGCAGGTTCCGGCCCGGGCTCCATCCCGTGCTCGCCATCTTCTGTGCGAGTCTCCGGCAGATCTTCCACGGCAGTGGCCGGTAAATCCGGCACGGGTTCTTCCGGCAGTTCCTCGGGGGATCCTGTTTCGGGTTCCGGTCCCTCTGTTTTAAGGGAGACTTCTTCCCTGACCTCTTCCTCCGGTTCCCCGGGCAGGGTAGCGTCCCCGGTATCTTCGTCTTTTACCGGTTCCGGGGCAACCTCTGGTTCTTCTTCGGGCTCCTCCTCCGGAACGATAAGTCTGGATTTCTCCTCGTCCCATGCGGGGTTCTGGAGAGCCGACAGGATCTCTTCTGAAGAAGTCTTCCCTTTCTGGCTTACGGTGGTATGCGGTCCGGGCATATCGGGGGCTACCCAGCGCCGGACCGAGGGAGAGATCACCTGGGGCTTTGCGGGCTGTTGCTCGGTGGCTGCCGGGGCAGATTCATGGCGGTCGGAGACGATGTGCTCGATCAGTTTCCTGACCCATATCTCGCATTCCGCGCTCCGGTCTTCGTACGGCTGCTGGGAAAAAACCAGTTCGAGCGTAGTGGAGTCCTCGATACCGACAGGATCGACAAGAACCAGCGTGATACGTGGTTCGTGTGCGGGCGTTTTCCCTCCCTTCACGGAAAGGATGGTTGCAAACGGAAGCACCTGCGGATGGTCCCGGGCATGATCGCTGTCCACGAGGGCAAGGCGGTGGCTCGTGAGGATGAGATCGTACTCCTTGTCTCCAATGAGTACCCGGTCCGTGGTCAGGACAATGGTCTCGCCGCTTTTAAGGTACGGTCCCGGCATGAAAACGCTTGCTCCTGATCACAATTCGTTGTTGATCGTGATATGCTTTTTAGCCGGGTCTTTGTACTATGCGGCACATCCGGCCATTATTGAGAGAACGATTGCAGGTGTCGTGTAATGTGAGAAATAATCCAAAAAAGCACCGACAACATCGTGCCGATCCTGATGTTATGTGCGGGAAGTTATCTCCTGCACGATCCGTTTCAGTTCCGGGAACTCCCGTTCGGGATTTCCCCGCCGGCCCACATACCACTCGGCACCTGCATCGAGTGCGTCCCTGATCTCCTGATCGCATTCTTTCCCGCTGTAGAGTGCGATGGGGGTTTTACAGCCCTGACTGCGTACGGCACCGACAAACTCCGTACCGTTCATTACCGGCATCCTCCAGTCCGTGATGATAAGATCATAGGAATGCGACCGGATCAGTTCCAGCGCTTTTCCTGCATCATTTATCGTATCTGCGCTGCACCCGGGGTCATCCTCGAATTCCAGCCGGAGAAGTCCCAGGATATCCGTATCATCATCGACAATGAGAATTCGCGTCATTTAAACGATAGTCACTAAATTGCCGGTTTTGCTATAAAAAGGATGATATTTGAAATTCTCAAAGGGGATACCCTGAGTAAAAGCGCATTTGTTCAGGCCGGCGACGGGTTTTCCCGGCGGAACGATTCCGGTGGTATACTCATTTCAAACCGGATTGTTTTTCCTGTTTCCCCGGCCTCGAAGAGCGAAATCCCGGTCAGGGAAAGGATCTCGCGAATGATAAAGAGCCCCCGCATCCCGGAAACATTGCAGCCGGGCCGGAAGATCTGCTCCTTGTCTTCGGCGCGGATGCCCGGGCCTCCATATTCGACCGAGATTACCATCTGCGACTTCTCCTCGTGAACGGATATGCGGATAACTGGGGGCGGCGGTGTTGCCATGACGGCGTTTTCGATCATACGGGAGAACACCCGTTCCATCTGGCGGTCGGCATAGACAAAAAAATCCGGCAGGCTAACCTCGAAAACGACCGGGCTCTGGCTATACGGTGCGACCGCAGTGCCAACCACGTCGCGGATGTTCAACCACTCCGGGGGATCGGTACCCAGATCTTTGTAGTCCCGGGTAACGGTGATCTCGTCCCTTATCGCCAGTGCTGCCTGTTCCTGCTGCCTGAGGTACTCCAGAATTACCGGATCCTGCTCCCGCTTTAAGGTCCGTGCCAGGTACCCCAAAAGGACGGTAACCTTGTTCTGGATATCATGGCGGGTAAGGCTCGCGAGCACGTTGAGTTTTTTATTGGCAAGATGAAGGGTCTGCTCCATCCGGGCCCGATCCGATATATCCCGCGCAAAACAGCAGGCAAATCCGGTATTATGATATTCCATGTACCGGATCACTATCTCGACCGGCATACGGGTTTTATCTTTCCGTACCATGACGTCTTCGTGCGTAATGGTGCCGGCGTTTGTCAGGACCTGCCAGACATCGTTCCAGGACGTCTTGGGAGCCACTGCGAATAACTCCCGTATAGCAAGGTTTGGGAATTCTTCCGCAGTATACCCGAGACCGGTGACTGCTGCCTTGTTGGCATAATCCACCTTCGCATTCCGGTTCACCCAGAGAACCATATCTGCCGCATTATCCATGGCAAACTGTGTCAGGAGCAGTTGCCGCTCCATCTTTTCCCGGTGGGCCATCTCATCGTACAGCTGACGGTTGATCTCGCGGAGCTCGTTTGTCCGGGTCACGATGGTCTCTTCGAGCATCTCCTGCGTTTTTTTCAGTTTTGTCCGTACTTGGACTTCATCGGTGATGTCGAGGCCCGTTGAATGATAGCCGGTGAGCTGGCCCCGGTCATCGAACATGGCCCGGTCCCACCAGCGCTGCCATCGTGCTTCCCCGTTTGCCATGATGGCCCGGAATTCAATCATCCCCGCAGGGTACTGCACGGTAAGGCGGGTGCGGTTCCTGATCACCCGTTCGGCATCATCGGCCGTAACAAAATGTTTGAACTGCCGTCCGACGAGATCCTCCCGTGCCCGGCCTATCGCCCGACAGTAGGGTTCATTGACATACTGGAGGATGCCGTCGGGGGTGTACCGGACCACGTATTCGAGCTGGTTGTCAAGGAGCACGAGAGAATTGTTTCCCGAAGGTTCTCCCTCATTATTGTTACCGGTGGGATCCCGGGATCCTTCAACAAGTACTGCGACCCCCGGTTTCCCGGTCGGGAACACGACCGGGATCATATCCAGGCTGACCGGGTATTCATGGCTGTTGGCGCGGATCCGGGCATGTACGTGCTGCTCGATCCCCTTAAATGCCATCCTGAATGTCTGCCTGGCATCATCCCCCGCGGTAAACCGGAACGGCAGTTTGTCGAAAGGCTGTCCCGCGATCTCTCCGGGAGACGTACCTGTCAGGGTGGTAAACGGGGAGTTATGTTCAATAACCCGGGTATCCTGATCGAGCATCACGAACGGGAGACTGCAGACTTTCCGCAATGAATCCACCGCAAGCCGGTGGGAGATATAATAGACCTTTGATGTACCCCGTTTTTTCCCATCGACCGATCCCTGAATCTGGAGAATATCCATATACTTGGCTAACGAGTTCCGGTTGATCCCGAGTAACCCGGCGATCTCGGTTATACTGAGACCTTCCTGGTGCTGTTCGAGCGTCTCCTTAATCCGGGTTATCTCGTTTTGGTACTCTTCCATGATTCCCGCTTACTCCGGTTCCTTACCATCTGTCAGCAATTCAATTATAAAAAGTTCTTATCTGCCTTGCTTATCTGCTTTGCATTTAGTTATGCTTATAAATAATATTTTGCACAGTGATGATCAGCCCCAAAAATATGCATGGCAAAATTGGGGAACACAACGAAAATCTGGTGAAAAGACGATGGCCCCACGGGAAACCGTAACAGAAAATTCTGATGCACCGTCATCGGTACATCCGGTAGAGCGCGACGGACTTAAAGAGAACATCCTGCGCATGGTGTAACCGGAAAACCGGTTTGTCGTTATACCGGGGCAGATTTGGTGCCCGAGTCAGATTCGGTTGGATTTATATATATCCCTATGAGAATCGTACAGGTAGGATGCGGAACAACTACTATAGTGGAGTGATGTGGACATGGTTGAACTAAAAGACTATGAACTGATGTTTGAATACAACCCGCTTGCGCAGGTTCTCATCGACAAGGACTTAAGGTTTGTCAAGATCAATCCGGCGTTTGCCAAACTGTTCGGGTATACGGTCGATCGCTTGATGCCGCTTAAGATCACGGATCTCAAGGCCCAGGGTCTTGTTAAATACCTCAAAGAGTCCGGCAAGTCCTATACCGATGCAATCTCCTCGAAAAAGAAGGCATTCGGAGGGGTAGTCACCGACGGCCCGACCGGCATGCACGTGCTTGAGCGGGCAAATATCCCCATACTAAACGAAAAAGGCGAGGTTGCCTATATCTACATCGTCTTCCACGATGTCACCAAACTCACCAAACAACAGGATTTCATGGAAAAAGAGATCGTTGCGTTAAGCCAGGTTTATACCAAGATGGCCGAGGGCGATCTTACCGTCCGGTACGAGATCACGAAAGCCGACGACGACACGAAAAAGGTGCACGAACAGATCACAAAACTCCGCGACGCTGTCCGCGGGATCGTTGTCAGCCTCGAAAAGAACATCGGCGACATCAACCAGAAGATGGAGAACCTGACCTCGACTGCGGACAATGCGAACAAGAGCATTGAGGACGCATCAAAGGGTGTCAACCAGATTGCAAAGAATGCCGGCGGTGTCAGCGAGAACGCACAGAAAGCTGCCGGTGGCGTCGACCAGATCGCCAAGGCCATGCAGGACATGAGCGCCGCAGTCGAGGAAATTACCTCGAGCATGGAGAGTGTCACCAACCAGGCAAAGAGCGCCAATGATTCGGCAAAAGACGGTGCCGTTCTTGCAGATACCATCAATAAGGATATGTCCGAGATTTCCGAGTCCTCGGAAAATGTGCACGGGATTGTCATGGAGATCGGCAAACAGATGGCCGACATCAGCAAGATCATCGGTCTCATCCGCGACCTTGCCAACCAGACCAACCTGCTGGCACTCAATGCGGCTATTGAAGCTGCCCGGGCCGGGGAACACGGGCGTGGGTTTGCCGTGGTTGCATCCGAGGTCAAGTCCCTTGCACAGGAGTCCCGTTCGAGCGCCGAGAAGATCGAAGAGATGATCACGCACCTCAATGCCGCGACAAAGAAAGCAACGGAGGCAATGGAAGTCTCCAAAGAGCTGGTCAGCAAGGGTACCCTTGCATCCGCCGATGCGGTCGGCGCGTTCAAGAAGATCCAGGTTGCCGTAGAGACCGTTGCAAACAGCGCTTCGGAAGTTGCTGCCGCAACCGAAGAACAGGCTGCAACCACCGAGGAGATCACGGCCAGTGTCCACGAGGTAGCACAGCTCATCGAACAGACCGCAAAAGAGGCCGGCGATGCAGCAGCCGCAACCGAAGAGTCCGCAGCCGCCCTTGACGAGATCACCCGGATGGTCCAGGTGGTCAACGATGTCGCGGTCGAGGCAATGAACGCCAACCGCAGGTTCAAGGTAGACTAACCGGGTGGCGCCCATGTCTGCAAAGGTAAGCGAACCCGAATCAGCCGGACCTGGTTCTTCCGCTCTCCGGGCTAATTCGGGGTCCTCCATTCAGGTCGTGGAGTTTGTGCTGGGGAACGAGCACTTTGCTATCGACCTCTTCGATGTCAAGGAAGTTGTCGAGTACACGACCATCACCAAGCTTCCCAATGTTGCGGACTATGTCCGCGGGATCATCGACCTCCGCGGGGAGATCACGATGATCGTCGACCTCAAACACCGGCTCAATATCGCCGATGGGAGCACCACCTCCCTTGAAGCCTCGCGAATTATTGTGCTTGACGATACAGTCACCCGGTCCAAGATTGGGATTCTTGTGGATGATGTGACCTCGGTATCTACATTCGAGGGAAATCAGGTTGATCGTACATCCGCATCCATCAGCCATGAGGATACTGCCATCATCGGGATCATCAAGCGTAAGGCCCGGGTAAAGGACAAGGAGGTAAACGAGCTCATCATCTGGATCGACATTAAAAAGCTGCTTGGCGATCTGGATTCGGGGCTCTGAACCTGCAGGAAAATACCGGAAGTCTGCGGGAGTCCCCCGGAAAACCTGTTTTTTATTTTGCTTTCTTTGTCAGATTCCACGGGTATGCCGGAATAAAGAGAGGGAAACCTGACAACCCGTTTTTATTGAAACGATGAACGGGAAGTACCCGGTGGACTTTTCAACCAGCCATGAACGATCTACCTCCGTGGGGCATTTCATTGATATAGAATGGGAAGATATCCGGTACTATCTTATCCGGGGTTTTACCAGGTGAAAGCAGTACTCATTCTCTCGGGTGGACTTGACAGCACGACCCTCCTCTACGATCTGCTGGACCAGGGCTATGATGTCTCGGCCCTGACCTTTGATTATCACCAGAAGCACAAGCGGGAGATCCAGTGCGCGAAGGCGACCTGCGCAAAACTCCGCGTCCCCCAGAAGATTGTCGATATCTCGGTCCTGGGAGAGCTTGCCCCGTCGAGTCTCACCCGGGGGGAATGGGACGTGCCCGAGGGTCATTATGCCGAGGAGTCAATGAAGCAGACAGTTGTCCCGAACCGGAACATGGTCTTTTTGAGCCTCGCAGCATCGTACGCAATCGGTATCGGGGCGCAGGAACTCTGTTACGCTGCCCATGCCGGCGATCATGCCATCTACCCGGACTGTCGGCCGGTCTTTGTGAGCGCCATGGAGACCGCCCTTCACCTCTGCGACTGGAAGGACCTCATGCTCCGGGTGCCGTACGTGAGAATGAGCAAGGGAGATATTGTCAAAAAGGGCCTTGCCCTTGGCGTCGATTATGCCAACACCTGGTCGTGCTACAAGGGAGGAGAGCAGCCCTGCGGGAAGTGCGGGGCCTGTACCGAAAGACGCGAGGCATTTGAAGAAGCGGGGGCAAGGGATCCGCTGGATGTTAGCCAATAGGCAGACTGATTCCGTCATAGGCCCGGTAAAAGTTGTCTGAACAGGCCGCTCTTGGGGGCTCCGGCAAGCCTCCGCCCTCGCTGCTCGGGCATCCCCCATGTAGCGATAGTGCCGTATTACCTGTACACAAATTTTGTCTGATGGGATGTTTGCACGTACAGGTAATACCGAGGCATCGCATGCGCCCCCGCCCCCACGGGGCAGGGCTGGCGCAAGGGGGGCCGGGTATTTAAGAACAGATATCTCCCGGATTATGCCCATAAAAAAATTGAGCCGGTGGAAACCCGGCCCTCTTTTTCTCCCTGTTACAAATACGCCTCGACCTGGTAGTCCTGCGTGCAGTCACCATCGAGAATCGTCTCGAAAGACTGCGTCTGGCCGGGTGCGAGCGTCCCGATGAAGATCTGCCGGGAATCGCGGATCGATGCCGTCTTTATGTTCACGAGATTGAGGTCGAGCCGGACATTATCCGCCGAAATGTTCCCCGCGTTGTATACGTAGCCGGTCGCATGTGCATAGCAGCCAAGGCCGGGCGACCACGAATCGGAATGCTCGTAATGGGTGTGGAGCGTGCCGGACGAGGTATCGCCTGCCACCGTCTCGCTCAGGCAGCCGGCCCCGAGAGCAAATGCTGCGATGAGGAGAACTGCAACGATCCCGGCACCATTCCTCACAAACTGCGGACACATGGTTTTGGTCCTCCGCATGAATCGGTAAAAAAATTATTTGAGGACGAGGATCGACTCGGGCGCACGGACGACAAGAGCAAGGCTCTCGTAGATCTGGAATTCAAGCAGGTCGCCGACCGGGCCGTTATACCCGACCGCGAGATCCTGGCCGATCGCAACCGAGGCATACTGGCTGCCCGAGGCAACGAGCACGCCGCCCTTCTTGAGCGCCGGTGCCTTGATAACTCCATCGCCGACAATCGAGGAGATGTGTTCGAGTTCGGTACCGTTCCCCTGCGGGTAGCGCCGGAGGAGCAGGTTGTACTGCGCCGGTGCGAGTGCAAGGCTGTAGGGACCGTGGAACCCTGCCGCGTCGAGCTTCGTCACCGCATCGATGATCTGGTCTGCTGCCGTTCCGACCTTGTCCCACTTGGCAAGGGTCATCGAGCCTGCGCCTTCTGCATTGAGAAGGCCCGGGGTCCCGGCAAGGCCGGCAAAGATGATCTTGTCTTCCTTTGCCGCCGCATCCATTGCCGCACAGGCAACCGGGGCCGTGTCGAGGATCAGGTGGTCGCGCTCAAAAGCTGCGAGGTCGCGCTTTGCAAGCGAGAACTCGGTCCGGATCAGGGAGAGCGGGAGCGAGACACTCGCGCTGATCCCGTCTTCGAGCGCATAGTCCCCGAGGGGGATAGCCTTGAGGCCAAAGCCGTACGGGCCCTCGATTGCAAGCAGCCGGCGGCCGGCGAGCTGGCTCTTTGCTGCCTGGACCGCCACATCGTCGATCAGCTTCCAGGTGTCCGCACCGATGGGTGCATCTTCACGTCCGAGATATGCATTTGTCATGATTTTATGCCTCCTTTGCATTTTTCATTGAACCAATTGTAGATTCTTCTTTTACCGCAGGTGCAGCTGCGCCGGCTGCCCCGACCCGTCCTGCCATGTTGTCTACTTCGAGCGTTCCCTTCTTATAAAATTCATCCTCCGCATTGCCGGTCAGGATGGAAAGGAGCCGTAAGAGTTCCCCGACATGCACGCGTTCTTCGTCGGCAATATCGGTAAGGACCGCCTTTGCGAGTTCGTTATCGGTCGCATCCGCATGGGCCATATAGCCGTGGATGGCTTCGAGTTCCCCGGCAACATCAAGCCGGACAACCCGGATAAGCTCCTCGTTGGTCAGTTTCCGGTCCGGAACCATCCCGCTGAACGGGTTGAAAAAGTCTGGCATGTGAGATTCACCTTTCTGTTACTGGAGAGTTGTTACCTGCCCGGCATAAATACTTTTGACTTCGGGCAGATGGGTAGGCCGGATCAGGAAAGAACCTTCTTTTTCCTGAGCAGCCGGTTGTAGGTGATGGCGAACCGGTGAGCCTCGTCCCGTATCTCCTCGATATACCGGAGCGCGATACTCTTCCGGTCGAGCCGCAGGGGCAGGGAGTCCCCGGGCACGTAGAGTTCTTCCTCGCGTTTGGCAATCGAGATCACTGGCAGGTTATCGATCCCCAGCGCGGAGAGGGCGCCGAGCGCTGCGGAGAGCTGGCCCTTTCCTCCGTCGATGATCACGAGGTCCGGAAGCGGGGTGTGTTCCTCGGTGAGCCTCCTGTACCTGCGGGTCACGACTTCCGCGATCGATGCGAAATCGTCGATCCCCTCCACGGTTTTTATCTTAAAGCGCCGGTAACCGGACTTGTCGGGTTTCCCGTCCCGGAACTGCACCATCGAGCCGACCATCGCGGTGCCGGAGAGGTGAGAGATATCGAAGCACTCGATCACCCCGGGAGGATTTTCCATATCGAGCGCTGTGCCGAGCTCCACTCCCTTCAGGGTGTCGCGGAAGAACGCGATCTCGAGGTTTTTCTTGGCGAGATCGAGGAGCTGCTTCTTCTCGCCCCTCTGTGGGACAACGATCCCGACATGCCGGCCTTTCTTTTCCGAGAGGAACTCTTCCAGTGCCGGGTCTGTCTGCTGCTCCACGATCACTTCGTTCGGGGCTTCGTGGTCCGAGTAATACTGGACGACAAACTCCTCGAAGAAGTCCTCACCGGCGCCGAAGGTGAACTCCTGCTTGTTTGCCAGAGTTCCCTTCTCAACGTTAAAGAGCGTCAGGTAGACCGTCTCTTCCGAGACCTGGTACGCGATCACGTCCTGGTCGTACTCGCGGCGGCGCTCTACGTGCTGCCGGTCCGCGAGGTGATCGATGGCAGAAATTTCGTTTCGGAGGACGAGCGCCCGCTCAAAATCCTCCGCTGCCGAGCGTGCCGCCATCTCGGTGCGGAGCCGAGCTGCAAGTTCCTTTGCCTTTCCCTTCAGGAGCAGGGTGGCTTTTTTGACGTTCTCGCCGTACTCTTCGGGGCTTACCGTTCCCGTGCAGGGAGCACTGCAGGACTGCATGTGCCGGCGCAGGCAGGGGCGTTTGGGGAGTTTCTTGCAGGTCCGGAGGTGAAAGGTCTTCTTTGCCACCTTCATGACATAGTCCCGTTCGGTTGCAGAGACAAAGGGGCCGAAGTACGTACCGTCCCCGGTCGCCTTCCGGGCAACGACAAGGCGAGGGAACTTCTCGCTGGTGAGCTCGATCCAGGCATAACGTTTCGCATCCTTGAGGTCAATGTTGTATTTCGGCTGGTGCTTTTTAATCAGGGTGTTTTCGAGAAGGAACGCTTCGGTCTCGGAACCGGTGACTACGAAATCGACCGAGGCAATGTGGGCAACGAGGCTCTTTGTCTTCGGGTCGTGATCTTTTTTCGTAAAATAACTCGATACCCGTTTTTTGAGGTTCTTTGCCTTCCCGACGTAGATGATCTGCCCCTCCGCATCGGAATAGAGGTAGCAGCCGGGGTTCTCAGGCAGGCCTGCGGTATCGATCATATTCTTGGAAAAAGTATCCGGGTGCGGGCGTCTTAAACGCTCGGGATCGGGTAACTGCGCCTTGGGGCCGCTGCAAGCCCGGTAGCATTCCTGCCGGTTCCGGCAGGGGAGCGCCGGGCCGGGGTTTTCTTCTTTGGCCCGGATGCGGCTTCGGTGCAGACATCGCAGGTCCCGCAGGCCGGGCCGGTGGGTTTCTCGCCGAAGTACGCGAGGAGGAAATGCTTCCGGCACGCGGTTGTCTCGCAGTACCGGATCATCTCCCGGAGGTTCCGGTGCGCGATCCGGGATGCCTTTTCTCCCGCATTGTCATGGTCGAGCATCCATTTCACCCTGACCACATCGCCGCGGCCAAAGAGGAGAATGCACTCTGACGGCTTTTGGTCCCTGCCGGCCCGGCCGGTCTCCTGGTAATAGGACTCCACCGATTTGGGGATATCGTAGTGGACAACGAACCGGACATCGGGCTTGTCGATCCCCATGCCAAACGCCACGGTAGCGCAGACGATCTTCGCGGAGTTGTTGAGGAACGCTTCCTGCACGGATTCCCGGACCGGGCGGGAGAGTCCCGCATGGTAGGCAGCGGCGGCAAAACCCCGCTGCCGGAGATCCGCAGCGCACTCCTCCGTCTCCTTTTTACTCAGGCAGTAAACAATGCCGGACTCTCCCTTGTGCCGGCAGCAGATGGCCGCGAGCTGGACGGCCGGGTGTTTTTTCCTGATGACTTTGTAGGTAAGATTTTTCCTCTCGAAACTGCCCACAAACTCGCGGGGCTGAACAAGGCCAAGCTGCCGGGCGATGTCTTTTCGCACCTCCGGGACTGCGGTCGCCGTCAGCGCGATGACCGGGGCATCGGGGAAACAGGTCCGGAGCCGGGCAAGCTCGCGGTACTCGGGCCGGAAATCGTGGCCCCATTCCGATATGCAGTGCGCTTCGTCGATGGCGATGAGCCGGACCGGGAACCCTTTGAGGAACACAAGAAAGCCCGGCTGCATACACTTCTCCGGTGAGACAAAGAGGATCCGGAGCCTTCCTTCCCGCATTGCCGTCTCGATCCGGCTCCGGCCTGCATTGTCGAGCAGTCCCGTCCACGCAGCGGCGGGGATGCTCCGGGCGTTGAGCGCATCCACCTGGTCTTTCATGAGCGCTAGGAGCGGGGAGATAACAAGGGTAAGGCCACCGAGATACACCGCGGGCAGCTGGTAGCAGAGCGACTTCCCGCTGCCGGTCGTCAGGATCGCGAGCGTATCGCGGCCGCTCACCACGGACCGGATGATGGCCTCCTGTCGGGGGCGAAAGCACGGGTATCCCCAGTATCTTTTCAGGAGGGAAAGGAGAGGTTCGCGGGTATCCGGTGCGGTGGGTGTGGTGTCTGCCTGTGGTGTCATGGGTAAAGAGTCCTTTTCCGGGCCGGCATTTCCTGCCTTCCCGGCGTCGTCGTATGTATCAGGCATAGATCCGGACGGTATATGAACCCCGGGCGTGCAGGGTGAAAATAAAAAAGGTGCCGGCAGGGAGTGGGGGGCACGCCTGCCGGCACGTTTGGGGAAAAAGGTGCGTGAGGGATTTTTATGAGATTAGATGATGATCGCTGCGGACTTCTGGTCTTTCTCATCGTTGAAGTCCGTGATCAAAACCTCGGTCGAGAGGATCATGCCGGCGATCGAGCCTGCGTTCTGGAGGCCGATCCGCACGACCTTTGCCGGGTCGATGACCCCGTTCTCCATAAGGTCCTCGTAGACCGCGGTCTTCGCATTGTACCCGTAGGTGGGGTTTTTGTTCTCCTTGATCTTTGCGATCACTTCCGCGCCTTCGATACCGGAGTTCTTTGCGATCTGCCGGATCGGCTCTTCGAGCGAGCGCCGGACAATGGAGACCCCGACCTTGCGGTCGTCATCGAATTTGAGCGCATCGAGCGATTCGATGGCCTTAAAGAGCGTGATCCCTCCGCCGACCACAACGCCTTCCTCGACTGCGGCCTTTGTTGCATTGAGGGCATCGTCGATCCGCATCTTCTTTTCCTTGAGTTCAGTCTCGGTTGCCGCGCCGACCTTGATCACCGCAACGCCGCCGCCCAGGTTCCCGAGCCTCTTTTTGAGCTCCTCCTTCTTGTACTCGGCATCGGTGATCTTGATCTGGGACTGGATGAGCGTCATCCGGTCGTCGACCGCCTTCTTGTCGCCTTTTCCTCCGACAATCAGCGTCTTCTCGCTGTCGACCCGGATCACGTGGGCCTGCCCGAGTTCTTTCTTCGTGACATTGTCGAGCTTCATGCCCTTCTCTTCCGAGATGACGGTCGCGCCGGTCAGGATCGCGATATCTTCGAGGACTGCCTTCCTGTCGTCGCCAAAGCCCGGCGCCTTGACCGCACAGACCTTTAAGGCACCGCGGATGATGTTGAGGAAAAGCGCAGCCTGCGCCTCGCCGTCCACGTCCTCAGCGATGATCAGGAGCGGCTTTCCCTCGGATGCAACCATCTCAAGCACCGGTACCATCTGCTTGATGGACGAAATCTTCTTGTCGGTGATCAGGATCGAACAGTCTTCGTACTCGCAGACCATCTTCTCGTTGTCGGTGACCATGTAGGGCGAGATGAACCCGCGGTTGAACTGCATACCCTTGACCACGTCAAGGCTCGTCTCCAGGCTCTTTGCGTCCTCGACGCTGATGAGGCCGTTGTAGCCGACTTTTTCCATTGCCTCGGAGATGAGCTTGCCTATCTCCTCGTCGTTGTTGGCCGAGATCGTTGCTACCTGCACGATCTTTGCCTTGTCCTTGACCGGCACGCTCGTCTTTTTGATGTAGCCGACCGCTTCTCCCACGGCCGCGTCGATGCCTTTCTTGACCTCAATGGGGTTTGCGCCCGAGGTAATATTCTTGAGTCCCTCGACAATCATGGACTGGGCAAGGAGCGTTGCCGTGGTTGTGCCGTCACCGGTCTTGTCCTGCGTCTTCTGGGCAACTTCCTTTACGAGTTTTGCACCCATGTTCTCGAACTTGTCGTGGAGCGAGATCTCCTTTGCGATGGTCACGCCATCGTTGGTGACGAGCGGGCTCGTTGCCTTGTCGATCACCACGTACCGTCCCTTGGGGCCGAGCGTGATCTTTACCGTGTCCGCTACCTTGTTGACCCCGGCGAGGAGCGACTTCCGTGCCTCCTCGTTAAATACCAGCTGCTTGGATCCTGCCATATCTTCTCACCTCACTCGATCTTCGCGAGCACGTCCTTGAACGGTACAAAGACGTAGTTCTCGCCGTCTAACTCTACCTTGTCCGCGCTGTAACCGCCGTAGATGACATGGTCGCCGGCCTTTAGGGGGAGCGACTTTCCGTCCTCGTTTGTCCCGACAGCAACGACCGTTCCTTCCTTCTTCTTTTCCTGGGCGGTCTCGGGAATGTAGATCCCGCTCTTTGTTACCTCTTCGGCTTCTTTGGGCTTGATCAAAACCCTTTCTCCGATTGGAACAATTGCCATTTGTATTACCTCACTGATGTTTGTGATATGGCAGTAGTGTAGGTGCCATAAATATTTAAAAATTATGAAAATTGTAGAAATGATTTGAACTTTTTTGAAACAATCTGGAAAAAATTTAAATTATTTTAGCGATAACACTGGTGGCAGGTATGATCCGTCAGATTGTGATCCGGCAGGTGGACCGCCCGATGGCGCCGGGCGAGGACGAGGAGATCCACTGGTTCTTCCACTCGTTCGGGATCGGGGAAGGCCGGGACACGGACCGGGTGGCGACCCAGGTGATCGTGGCCCTTCTGGAACACCGGCCGGCAAGCGAAGGTCTGCCGGTCGAACGGATCGCAGCGGAGCTCAATATCACGCCCTCGCGGGTGAACCACCACATCCGGAATCTGATCGATGCGGGGATCCTGTACCGGCACCGGAAGCTGATCTATCTTCGGGGCAGCACACTGCGGGCAATGGTGCAGGAGCTCAGGAAGGATGCCCTGCGGATGTTTGACGATCTCGAAAACGTGGCGGACATGATCGACCGGGAATACGGGAGCCGGTAAGGAAAATACGCAGGATCGCGAAAAGCCTTTGAGCTTTTTTTTATCTGCCGTAAATCCGGTGATAAATGGTTTTTTGCAGCAATCGATCTTTTTATACGGAGCTGTACGGCAGTTTCTTTGATCTGGAGTGGAAATAAAGGGGTTTCTTTCTGATGATAAAAATACGATTTTTAGTATCCGTATGAAAAAATTTTGCATATTTCTTTGTATATATATTAGTGCACCCGGAACCGTGAGATGCGCTTCCCGGGTTTTTGAGGGAGATAGTGAATCCCCTTGTGACAGACAGAGAAATAATCCCACCACTTGGATTTGCCGGCCATCTCTCGTATAATGCTGTGGACATCCTGGATCCCTGCGGGTTCCGGCAGTTCCCGGATCCACATAAACTCTAGACTGGAGCGGAAAGCCGGGGGTGGTCCTCTCATTTTTATTGGAGGTGCGGGGTGGGGTTTACTCCCTGGCCCGGAGCCGGCCGGACCGTGAATCATCACTGAAACCATATGGAAGTGGCACTCTGTTTTTCAGGGAGAACCAAGGGATACCTGCTCGTACCCTGTCCGAATAAAATTGCCAACATATCTTTGCAAAATGCCAAAAAGTTTATACACAATGCACAATAAACTGTGCACGTGGTCATATGAAACACCAGACCCTTGTCATGGGCAGCATCATCGCTGTCGGCATTATTGCCCTCGTAATCTGCGTTGGCATGGTCAGCGGATATTCGGTATTCAAACCTTTTATCTCCGTTGATCCGGTGAGTGATAAGAATACCGGTGATGCAGTTACCATTACCGGAAAGACCAGTCTTCCGGCCGGTACCGAACTCCTGATTGAAGCCTATCCGGCCTCCTTTAAGGACCAGACTGGCACCGGGAGCGGGGTATTTTCCGGGGCAACCGGAACAGTCACCGTTACCAGAGGTTCCGGTATTGTCAATACATGGTCATGGCCGCTTGATACATCGACATTCCAGCCAATGGACTATCTTATCAGTGTATCCTCGGTCACCGGCGATCTATCGAAAGGAGAGTTTACTAAAGGTGACCTCTCTGCTTCCACTACCTTTACCTTCCATGCGACATCATCACCCGGATCGACCGGTTCATCCATAACCCCGGATACTTCCGGGGCAAACGGCATTGTTATCGATCCAATCTCCGACACGATCCAGGGAACCCCCCTCACCGTGACCGGTTCAACCAGTCTCCCGACCGGGACGGCTCTTCTTGTGAAGGTCGTTCCTGCATCCACGGATACTGCAACGTTCCTTCACGACTACCAGAACCCCGAAAAATCCATGGAAATCACGGTTGCCAAAGGAGACAAAACAAACAACCGTTTCTCGGTGACGCTCGATACCAGTGGCTTCTCTGTGAGGGATCATATCATTGTTATCTCTACGATGGATGATACTGCAACCGGTTCTGCCGCTTCCGGATCCGGGGGATGGACCGGCTCGGCAATCTTCAACATCATTTCCGGCAGTGCGCAATCGTCGGGATCAAACAGCTCCGGATACATACGGGTCGATCCCATTTCCCCAAAGACGACCGGCGATCTTGCCCTGGTCACCGGTTCAACCAACCTTGCCGCGGGAACTAACCTGATGGTAAGTGCGGGCAACTGGGGAGGAAATACCCTTGTGAATGCAGGTACTGGCGGAATAAACCGGTACTCCATGCCGGTGGATACTTCTGCCTTTCATCCCGGCACCCTTACCGTTAACGTAACCGAAATGACCGGTGATCCGGCACAAGGGAATTACAGGGCGGGGTCGGTCCATGGGACAACCACTTTTGTTCTGGGAGGATCTTTCCTGGGAACGGATACACCGGTACAGGTTACCCCCACGGAGAGCGATTTCATCATTGTGAATACGATCGGCGACCGGGCAAGAGGAGCCCAGTTCCTTATTGCCGGGACCACCAGCCTCCCCGCAGGCACCACCCTGCTCTGGCAGATCATGCCGGACACAGGAACAACCCCGACCGGTGTCAACAAGACCGCTATGGGTCTCGGGGGAAGTAACATGGTCACAAAAGGCAGCGGCACAGCAAACCGGGTCTCGTTTGCCGCAGACATGAACCAGATGCCTGCCGGAAAATGGGCAGTCCTCGTCGGTGTCATGAAAAATGGCGAATTCGAGGTGGAAAACCCGATCGCAACCGCGTACTTTACCGTAATGTAGGCCGGGCATGCACTCCACGAGAAGGCACCCTTCCCATTTATCCCGGAGACGGGCACACGGGAACAGGCCGGCCCGGCGATGCAAAAGCGGACCGGCCCGGGCGATCCTGTCCACCATACTCGCGAGAAAGATCCGCCAGATACTCTCTTTGTGTGTTGGGAGGAGAAAAACGCACAAAATCCCCTGAGGAGAACTCATGAAACTTCAGCAGAAATCCAGAATCAGGATTGCCAGCCTTATCCTGATCGTTGCTGTTGCGACCATACTTGTCGCAGGCTGTACGGATTCGGCATCCGTCAAACAAAGCCAGACTGCATCCACGAACAGCCCGCAGGGCGGACAGGTGGCTGCGGGCACGGCAGCAAAGACTACCGCACTACCGGCATTGCCGGCAACAACACAGCCTGTACTCACGCAGGCATCTTCTGCAAAATCACTCTCGTTTGATCCTATCCGCGACAGGAACGCCGGGGACAAATTTACCATAACCGGAACCACAACGCTTGCCGCGGATACCGGCCTGTTCTGGGAGATTATCCCGGATCCGGGAACAACGCCCACCGGCGTCGATCTGAACGCACAGATTGGCATCATGGCCAACAATTATGTCCTGAAAGGTAATGGCGTATCAAACACGGTATCGCTGGATGTGGATACAAAAGACATGAAAGCCGGGAAGTATGTGGTCATCGTTGCCTCCGTAAACGGCAATGCGGACCCGTCCACCGGAATTATGGAGGGATACACGTATTTTACCCTGAAGTAGGCACTATGCACACCGCTGTAAACTACCTCTCACATTTTTCCAAATGATGGGGATCCGGAAAACCGGATCGGTACCAGCATCCCGGCACCCTGTCATTTTTGTAGAGATCTGCCGGTTTCACCATTCCGTAATGAAAACAAAACCAAAAAATCTCCCCGTGAGACACCATGAAACAACAACGGAGATTCCGTAAGGGCATTGCCTGTATTCTCCTGATTATCGTCATCGCAACCCTGATTGTTGCAGGCTGTACGGATGCCCCGCATGTCGGGCAGAATACAACCGTGTCCAATGGTGTCCGACAGGGCGGACAATCCCCGGTAACGCCCCCGCCCGCACTTTCAACTGCCCGCCAGACAGATGCGGTATCCCCGGTCTGCGCGTACCCTCCGCTCAACCCGTGGACATGGGTACCGGAATCCTATTCGTCATCAGAAAAAACGTCAATGCCCCCGGCTCCCGGGACACTCGTAAGTAAGGCAGACCTGTTCGGCACGCCTTCCCTGAAATGGGATGAATACGCGTACTCACAGCAGATCAAAGGTCTTCCCGATTCCTCTGGTATCTCGCGAGTGACAAAGACCGTGGAAATGAATAACGGTCTGTCGGTGATTCATGAGAACCATACCTATGGGCTCCACGTGGAGGGAAATGGTGATGGGATATGGGACATCACGATGGACGATAGGTATTATGATGCCTATGGGAACATGCAGTCCATGCATCGCCGGGTAATTAAGGACGGCAGTTCTCTCGAAGACCGGGATTATCCCCCGGCGGACGTGAACCGGGGAACGCCGGACTGTACGGGTTCGATATTTTCGCCCGTATACACCTATCTCGGTACCGATTCCATTACCGTCCCTGCAGGTACGTACCCGGATGCAATGAAATATTTCCAGAAAATCACGGACGATCCGGATTACCGTAAAAATGCCACGACCATATACTGGTTCGCGCACGAAGTGCCGGTCCCGGTCAAATGGGTACTCGAAGACCACGATAAAGGCCTGATGTTCACCTACGAACTGAAAGACTGGGGATAAACCGGAACACCGAACCGCTGAACCGTACTCTCTGCGACAGGGAAAAAAGGTAAAAACTTTTTTGCCATATGCCAAAAATACATTACATGAAGTGCCTATGAAAAAGAAATACCTCACCTATGCGGGGATAGTCTCGGCCGTGCTCCTTGCCGTCCTTTTTACCGGCATTCTCCTGACAGGCACGTTTACGGTCTTTCCCACGGCTTCCATAGACCCCGTCTCCGATCATGCCGCCGGGGACCTCGTGGTCATCACAGGAACGACAAATCTCCCGGTCGGTACAAGGCTCGACCTGGATATTTTCACACTCCCCATTGGCTCCGGAAAATCCCTCCATGCCGGTTCTACCGATGCCTATATTGTCAGGGGCTCCGGGATTTCGAACACCTGGTCTGGAGCACTGGATACTTCCGGGATCCCTGCAGGAGACTATATTGTGAAGGCCTGCCCCATAAGCCCGGATAACCAGACCTATTCGAGAGGAAATCCCCTTGCGTCCTCCCGGTTCCGGCTGACCGAACCGGCCTCTCCTCCTTCACAGGTTTCTGCTGGTAACGGGATGCAGACAGAATTCATTTCAGTCAACCCGCCCGGCACGGTTGTCCGCGGAGCGAAGCTGCTCGTAACCGGAACGACCAATCTCCCGAACGACACCGAACTTCTCTATATGGTTGTCCAGCAGTCCAATATCTCAGTCTTTACCATCGATCCAAAGACCGGCACACAAGTTACGCAGAATGGCCTTACCCGTTCAGGGATCATCGATGTCCTGCCGGGCACGGGCGGCTCCAACACCTGGTCGTTTGCCCTTGACACCGCCGAGTTCATTCCCGACCGGTATGAAGTGGTCGTTGCAACGACAAAAGAAAACCTGACGGCACGGAGTTTTGATATCGGAAACGTCTCCGGTTCTTCGTACCTTGTCGTGCAGGATAGCGTGTCGGGCAGGGGGGCGTAACCTATGGACAGGAATGTTTCATTTTGCAGGAACGGTACCTGCCCCGGTGCAGTCGCCCCGGCCGGCATATCGTACAGGAGAATCCTATGAAAAAGAAATACCTTACCTATGCGGGGATCGTCTCGGCCCTGCTTCTCGTAGCTATCTTCATTGGCATCTGCACGAGTTCGTTTCCCCTCCCCTTCATTCCCGTTCCGACAGCGATCGATCCCGTAGGGGAAGCAAGCGTTGACCAGAACAACATGATGATCCTGACCGGAACGACTTCCCTTCCGGAGGATACCAGTTTGGGGTTACTGGTTTCCGCTCGTCCCGGATCCTCTTCCGGAAACAGTACCGAAGAGCTGGCGGTAAAGACCGATGCCGCGATAACTGCAGGAAACGGAGGGCGGAACCACTGGAGGAGCGTATTTGGCATCTCGGAACTGCAGCCGGGGAATTACCAGGTATCCCTCGTGCGGTATACGGTCGATAAAGATTACTCCTGGAACCTCAGCGCACCCATTGCAACGGCATACTTCACGCTGGGAGACGGACCGGCCGGGACAGGAACGGTCCATAAAAAGATCCCCCCATCGCCCCGGTTTATCCGGATCAACCCCGATCCTTCCGTGCAGAGTTCCGGCAACTTTACCGTTTCCGGGATTACCCGCCTTGCACCGGGTACTCCTCTCTCATGGAGCATGTATCGCATGTCAAACGGGACCACCGGGAGTACCGCGGCATATGACGGTATGGTACCTGTCAGCGAAGGAACAGAGGGGATCAACCGGTGGGATATCCGGCCCGGTACCCTGCCGGCGGGCCATTACCGGGTACAGGTGGCCACAATCCCGGCCGGGAGCACCTCACCTGAAGGGGAGCTCTCTGCCTCTGCCGAATTCGACATCCCCTCGCTGCAGGGCAATCTGTCCGGTACCAGCGGTTCCCCGGCATATGTCACGATCGATGCGCTTCCCGAAATCACGTTAAACAACATCACGGTTATTACCGGGACTACCAGCCTTCCGGCGGGAAGTGAGGTCATGGTGGAGGTCTACCCTGCTTCGTTTGAAACCGGGTACACCTTCTCCACGGATGCACGGGAGACGGATATGAACCGTACCCTCTCCGGCGCCGCGGTCTTCGCCGGGGCAACCGGGGGCGTATCCATCCTGCCGGGAAGCGGGGGATACAATCTCTGGTCGTTCCGGCTTGAGACCTACAAATTCAGCCCGGGACAGTACCTGGTACAGGTCAGCAATAATGACTATGACCTGGCAAAGCATGCTATGATCTACGGGAACGTGTCCTCTTCGAGAATAGTTTCCGTCAGGGATGATTCACCATGAAGCGGTTCACGAGTCTCATCTGTATATTCCTCGTCGCTGTCCTGGTCGCCGCGATGATCGGATGGTCGATTGCGGCGGGTAACTTCCTTGTCCCGGTGGTTGCGATCCCGCTCGGCGTGATCGTTGTTCTTGCCTGCCGGCGGAACGTGGAGGAAGTGATCGCAGATGAACGGGAGAAGAAGATCTATTCGCAGGCCGCGCTCCGGACTCTTGAGGTTGCCGTTATTGCCGGGGCAATTGCAGCGGTTATTCTCCTGTCGTTTACCGTGAGCGAGACGCTCGCCCCGAAGATCACGGGAAGCGTCTATTCCTCCGGGAACGGGACCGACTCCATGGTCATCAACCTCTACAAAGCGGGAAGTCCTGAAACACCTGAAAACCTGATCCGCACGGTTACGATCCGGGACATCCATGCCATGAATGAGGACGAAGCACGGGTATACTGCCAGTTCCGGAACGAGGCATTCCAGGAGAACGAGCAGAAGGGCCTGGCAGGAATGACCATAGCCGGCATTCTTGCCGCACTTCTTGTTACGTATGGTGCTTTTTATTGGTATTATAACAAAAAGTATTGAGATTTCTTAAAAACCATGAAAAACCGCATCAAGGTACTCCGGGCAGAGAAGGATATGACACAGGAGCAGCTTGCCGAGCTGGTCGGTGTCACCCGAAATACGATTATTTCCATGGAGAAAGGGAAGTATTGCCCGTCAATAAAACTGGGGTTCCGTATCGCGAACGTGTTCGGTGTCGGGATCGACGACGTGTTCACGTACGAGGAAGATGTTGACGGTCCTTCCCATGACGGGGAATGAGGCACAGGGCAGGGGATCTGCTGCCCGGATCGTTTCCGCGAATTGAGGGGTCGGGGCCCGGTCTTTTTTTATAGAATTGCCGGGACCTGAATCGTTCTTTTTGGAAATCTTCAAGGAACTGCATTGAACTTTTTTGGAAATCCTCTGCAAGCGATCCGCGGATTTTCTGGAAACCTCAGCAACCGCACCGGACTTTTTTTACAATCCTCAGCACCGCGTCCGCTCTTTTTTTAGAATTCTCAGCAACCGATCCGAAGATTTTTTGAAAACCTCAGCTCGCGGCCCGCTCTTTTTTTTGAACCGGACCCCCCCTGGCCGGGCTTTTTTCGCGAACGGGCGCATGGTCTGGCAGGGCTCCGTCGGAGAATGTGATGATTATTCGTGGGTGGGGCAAACGAGCGGGCCGGGCAGGGCCGATGTTTTTTTGAGAATCCTCAGCTCACGACCCGCTCTTTTTCCGGAATTCTCAGCAACCGATCCGCTCTTTTTTTTCAATCCGCACCAACCGCACCGAACTTTTTTTTGAATTGCCAGCTCGCGATGCGATCATTTTTTGAAATCCTCAGCAACCGATCTGAAGATTTTTTGGAAACCTTGAGCCCGGGACCCGAAGTTTTTTTGAAAAGAGCGGGTGGGATCGTACGGGGCTGCCGGGTTTTGTAAATGGATCCAGAGGATGGGGGCTGTCGTCCCCACATCCCCACGAGCGAGGAACGCCGCCTCCCCCGACGGGGCGCCCCCGCGGCGGATCAATGAGGGGAAAACTGCACTTGCCCCGCCGTGCCCCGCGAGGGGCCCTGAGGCGGGGAGACCTCATAATACATTCCCTCTTCTTCAGCCACCCCGCCCACGTTTTCCCGTCTCATGCCGGAAGCAGGAGGGCACAACCCCATCCGAGCCCGCGGTAAGTTTCATATCCCAGAGTACACGCATAGGCAATGAGCGTTTTTTGCCCCTCATGGGTTTCGACCGTAAACCCCTTCTCGCCGTTCAGCGCCCGTTTTATGCCACCTATCCCCGAGAGATCTTCGGTCAGCACCCCGGTTCCGTTGTTTGCTGCGATCACGATCCCTCTCCTGTTAAAGAGGACAACCCGCGAACCGTTTTTCTCGTTCTCGGGAAGGCGCACATTCTTTACAATGTAATCCGCCTGCTTCCAGTCGAAAATGACCATCAGCACCCCGATAACCTTGCCGTCTGTACGACCTCCCTCCCGTATCGCAGCAGAATAGAGAACGGCATGATCTCCCGTAAGATCGCAGATATCGAGATCCTGGACATAATACTCAAGGCCGTTTGCCGTTGCCATTGCCCCTTTAAACCACGACGTATCCGAAACGTCCCGCCCGATAAGATGATACTGCTCGGGCCGGCCATTGGCGATAACCTGTCCATTGAGATCTGCCATGACCAGATCCTTGTAGATCGTGTAATTCTTGAGAATGATATCCATCCTTTTTACGGCATTCTGGGATCTCTCGCCATCATCCCTATGAGTGCAGGCGTCCACAAATGCGGATTCCGTAGCCCACCACCGGACATCTGCCGTCCGCTCGTACAGGTTGCGATCCAGGATCTCAATGGCATTGAATGCAAGATCGCTGAGCCGGGCACCACGGGCAGAGATCCCGGCCTCGGCTATCTCACTTACCGTACGGTTGATGATCTCTTCGATCTGTACTGAGGTTGTCTGGATATCATCGCTCAGTCGTTTCATCTCTTCGGAGACAACCGCAAACCCCTTCCCTGCATCGCCTGCGCGTGCCGCTTCGATACGGGCGTTGAGCGAGAGCATCTTGACCGAACTGTTAATTTCCTGTATGGCCGAGAGCCCTCTTCTCATCTCGGTGGCTGCTTCCTGGGAAAAATTATCCCGGCTACCCGCTGACTGTATCATCTTAGAAATATCGTTCTAGCAAACCATATAATAACATTTCGATATAAAAAAATAATAACGATTGGGCAAAATAGTATGCTTTATAAGAACCGTAATGAACGGGAAGCGTATCCGTATGGCGGAAATCGGAGAAGCTTTAGGGGAATTCCGGGAGGGGTAACACCCGATAAACAGGAAATTTATTAAAAAACGGGCAGAGGGAAGTCGAACACCCCTATGCCTTCCCCAGCATATCCTTCAAAAACTGCCCCGTATAACTCTTCTGGACGAGTGCCACCTTCTCCGGCGTCCCGGTCGCCACGACCTCGCCGCCGGCATCCCCTCCCTCGGGCCCGATATCGATGAGGTAATCGGCTGACTTGATCACATCCAGGTTATGCTCGATCACCACGACCGTGTTGCCCTTCTCCACGAGATCATCGAGCACCTTGATGAGTTTCTTCGTGTCGTCGAAGTGGAGCCCGGTGGTCGGCTCGTCGAGCAGGTAGAGGGTCTTCCCTGTGGCCCGCTTTGCGAGCTCTCTGGTGAGCTTGATCCGCTGTGCTTCGCCGCCCGATAGGGTTGTTGCGCTCTGGCCGAGCTTCACGTACCCGAGACCGACCCGGGTGAGCATCTCAAGCTTGCTCTGGATTGAGGGGATGTTTGCGAAGAGGGCAAGGGCTTCTTCCACGCTCATGTCAAGGACATCGGAGATCGACTTGCCCTTGTATTTCACTTCGAGCGTCTCGCGGTTATAGCGCTTGCCCTTGCACTCCTCGCACTCAATGTACACGTCGGGCAGGAAGTTCATCTCGATCTTGATGAGGCCGTCGCCTTCGCAGGCCTCGCAGCGCCCGCCCTTGAGGTTAAACGAGAACCGGCCCGCCTTGTAGCCCCGCATCTTAGCCTCCTTTGTTTCGGCAAAGACCGTGCGGATCTCATCGAAGAGTTTCGTATACGTTGCCGGGTTCGAGCGCGGCGTCCTGCCGATCGGGCTCTGGTCGATCACGATCACTTTGTCGATCTCGGAGTCGAATGAGATCTCCTTATGCGCCCCGGCCTGCTCCTTTGAGCCGTACAGCTTCTGCATCATGCCCCGGTAGAGCGTATCGTACACGAGCGTGGACTTTCCCGACCCGGAGACGCCGGTCACAACTGTAAAAAGACCGATCGGGATCTTCACATCGATGTTTTTCAGGTTGTTCTCCTTGCAGCCTTTCACCGTGATGTACTTCTGTGCTTTCCGGCGTTTCCCCGGCACATCGATCTTCTTTTTCCCGGAAAGGTACTGCCCCGTGAGGGACTTCCTGTTCTTCTCGATCTGCTGCGGGGTTCCTTCCGCCACAACCTCGCCACCGTGGAGCCCGGCGCCGGGCCCGATATCGATCACATGGTCGGCCGAGCGGATCATATCCTCGTCGTGCTCCACCACGATCAGCGTGTTTCCTATATCGCGGAGCGTCCGGAGCGTTTCGATAAGCTTCCGGTTGTCCCGCTGGTGGAGACCTATTGAAGGCTCGTCGAGCACGTAGAGCACGCCCATCAGGTTCGATCCGATCTGGGTGGCGAGCCGGATCCGTTGCGCTTCGCCGCCCGAGAGTGTCCCGGCATTGCGCGAGAGCGTGAGATAACCAAGACCGACTTTTTCGAGGAACAAAAGGCGTGACCGGATCTCTTTGATGATCTGCCGGGCGATCCCCACCTCCTTCTCGGTAAGCCGGAGGCCGGAGAAGTACGCAAGGCAGGCGGTGATCGAAAGGTCGGTCACATCGATGATGGACTTGTTGTCGATCCGGACCGCGAGCACCTTGTCCTTGAGCCGTCTGCCCTTGCAGGCCGGGCAGGGGAAGACCCGCATGTAGGTCTCCAGTTCGCGCTTGCGCCACTCGGACTGGGTCTGGGCATAGAGCCGGGCGGTCTGCGGGAGCAGGCCTTCCCACTCGCCGTTGTGCGACCACTGGGCATCGCCGTTTCTCGTGCTCATCGAGAAGTGCATCTTCTCGGTCGAGCCAAACATCAGCGCATTATACTGCGTCTCCGTGAGATCCTTAATGGGCGTCAGGACCGAGAAACCGAAGTGTTTTGCCACCGTTGCCAGGTACTGGCCCCGGAAACCGTCCATCGGGTTCCTGTACGGGGCAACGGCACCGTCGGCAATGCACCGGTTCTTGTCCGGGATGATGAGGTCGGCATCGAACTCCATCTTGACCCCGAGGCCGTGGCACTCGTCGCAGGCGCCAAAGGGGCTGTTGAACGAGAACATGCGGGGCTGGAGTTCCTCGAACGCAAGGCCGCAGACCGGGCAGGCAAGGAGCGACGAGTAGGTCGATTCCTTTCCCGCTTCGTCGGCCACGAGCACGAGCCCGTCGGACTTCTTGAGCGTGTTCTCGACCGCTTCCGCGAGCCGAGCCCGGTCGGTGGTTTCGAGCCGGTCGATCACAACCTCGATATCGTGTTTTTTGTACCGGTCGAGCGTGATCTCCTCATCGGTCCGGATAATTTTGCCGTTTAACCGGACCCGGGCGTAACCTTCCTTGTTCAGGTCCTTTAAGAGCTGCTGGTAGGTTCCCTTCTTCTGCCGGACAATCGGGGCAAGGACCGTGACCTGGCCGGGATATTCGGCAGCGATCTGGTCGGCAATCCGGTCCGGGCTCTGGGCGGCAATCGGGATATTGTGCTCGGGGCAGTAGGGTGTGCCGATCCGGGCAAAGAGGAGCCGGAGGTAATCGTAGATCTCGGTTGTTGTCCCCACGGTCGAGCGGGGGTTTTTCGACGTGGTCTTCTGCTCGATGGAGATGGCAGGCGAGAGTCCTTCGATGGAATCCACATCGGGCTTCTGCATCATGCCAAGGAACTGGCGGGCATAGGAGGAGAGGGACTCGACATACCGCCGCTGGCCTTCGGCATAGAGCGTATCGAACGCGAGCGTCGATTTGCCGGAGCCGGAGACCCCCGTGATCACGACAAGCTTGTCGCGGGGGATCTCGACATTGATATTTTTCAGGTTGTGCTGGCGGGCACCTTTGATGATGATGTTCTTCATGGATACGTGCTCAGAGAATCGGCTCCGGCATATAAAGCGGTTCAGTTCGGGGCATGAAAGTAATGACGGTCTCCTCCCACTCTTCTATAATACGGGTCTGCCTCACGCGTATGTACCGACCCTTCCCTACATGCCCTTATTCAGTGCCCTAAGTGCCCGAGATGAAACGACGGAGCCGGTACCAATCCGGTTCTGGGTTTTTCGATCACTGAAATGACGGGTCCGCACCACATCAACTGTACCGATGAGCACGATGGCACTCTTTTATCAGAAATCACATCGTTAAGAGAAACAATGAAAGAACTCCGGAGTGAGATTGAGATTGCCGCACCGGCCGGACGGGTGTGGGAGATCCTCACCGATTTTGCGGGTTTTCCTCAATGGAATCCGTTCATTCGCCGGGCAGGTGGAAACCTTGTGGTGGGGGAACGGCTCGACATCCTGATGCAGCCCTCCGGGACGAAGGGAATGACTTTTTCGCCCACGGTTCTCAATGTTGAGACTGACCGGGAGCTCCGGTGGATTGGCCATCTCTTCGTACCCGGCCTTTTTGACGGCGAACATATCTTTACTATCGAACCGCTGGGAACAGGCCGGGTTCGTTTTACCCAGCGGGAGATCTTCACGGGCCTGCTTGTCTCCCTGCTGGCACGGATGCTCGATACCGATACCGAGCGCGGTTTTGAGGAGATGAATAAAGCGCTGAAAGCCCGGGCAGAACAGAACTCAGTAGGACAGGAATGATGAAATACGTTAATGTACTGCCCGGAATTTCTGTTTGGGGACGGCAGGATCTATAGTTTTTTATCATTCCTGGGGATTACCGGAAGTTCTGATCACCCCTCCTGCACCCCTCCTTTGCGGGGTCCTGGTGACAGGGCAGCATGGATCGTATGTGGGAATGGGCCTGGCTGAATAAAATTCCGGAGAGGAAAACCGACAGGTTATATTGGGTTACAGCCCAATCGGAGCCGGATTATGAAAGATCCGCGTGCGTAAAAAATGGGGTACCGGGATCGGGCATGTCGTCGGATACAATCTGGAAGACACAGAGCACGGCGGCATGTTCCGGTACGATGAATCCTAAAAAATTGTTTTGTGTTAGCCCGCCAAATGCGGGCTTATGGCATTCTTCACCCGGCTTTACAATTTTCATGGGAGGTCTGCGTGTTTCTGTCGGGTTTTATTACCTCAGCGTGCGCCGGAAGGTGACAATTCCAAGAACAATCATAACCGCCGAGAATACCAGAAGAAGAATAAGATCCGTCCCGATAACAGTAAGCCCCTGGTTCCTCAGGATAACTCCCCTCAGGGCATCAGCCCCATAGGATTCTGGGTTGATCACTGCAAAATAGCGCAGCCAGTCAGGCATTGAACAGACCGGGAAAATTGCTCCCGAGGTCATGTACAGGCAAAGGCTAATCACCGGCATGACTGAGGAAAACATTGGCTGGGAGGGAGCCCACGCTGCAACAAAGACAATAAAACTCGTGATCGCAAGCCCGGCGACCAGAAGCACCAGCAGGGCCGTTAGAAATGCAGGAAGATCCGGCGTGAAAGGGAGACCTGAAACCAGCACGAGCCACAGAACTATAAATCCGGCGATAAATGCCCGTATGACACTGCTTACGATGATTCCGCCAATAATCCGGAATCGGGAGAGGGGTGTTGCCGGATCCCCTTCGAAGTTACCCGTTTCGCGGTCACGGATAAGCGCGATACTGCCGCTGGACAGACCCACCATAAACATAATCATCATAACCAGGCCCAGGCCAAAATACTGGATGAATGTGATGTCCCCGTACACCGGGTAGACGAGGACCTGGTTGCGGGCTCCAAGGCCAAGCAGGACACTTTTTACGGCAGCTTGGATCTGTGGCGGTCGCAGCCTGTCAGAGCTGTCAATGTACAGCCGTATCGCGTTGTCATTGGTGACCTGCGATGGAAAAACGATTACTGCAGCAAGTTTCCCGTCCCGGAGATCCTGTTTGGCCAGCGTTTCGTCAGAATATATTTTAATGTCCAGTTGTTTGTTGGCATTGGCCAGACGAGGATCGTTTGGGGGAATGTGATTGAGATCGTAAGCTGCCCGGGTGAAGAGCGGCGTTTCCTCGTACGGTGGCCCCTCCTGTACCGCGCCAACCGGCAGATGGCTCATTGTGCCTCCCAGTGCGCTTCCGAGTACCGCAAAATAGAGAATGGGTACAAGAAACGTCATTACTACAAGAAAGGGGTTATCCAGAAACTTCTTTGAGTCACGTAAGATTATGGCAGCAACGTTCTGCGCAGTCATGCAATCTGTCTCCCGCCGCCGGTTATAGGAGAAAGATCATGACAGCTGTGACATTTGTGCCCGTTTTTTTTACTGAAGAAAGCGTATCGATCCGACGCTGTAATTTGAATTCCTGCTGGCAGTTCTTGTACAGGAAAAACCCGATCCAATACAGGTTGTTTTACACAGAGCATGATGATCACTTCCCTGAGGCCCGGGCAATATCTGGCAGTTGCAGGCCGGAATCATTCAGGATGGCGTAAACGCACCAGAAAGTTGACGATTCAACTATACTGATTTGCAGCCGTACGCATAAATAGATGACTATTCAACCAATATTCATGAAAAAGATCCCTGACCCGGACAAAACAGAGGTTGTTACCCTGTGGATCCGGGATATTGATTACCCGGCTGCGCTGATCTCGTACATTTATCGGGCAACCCAAAAGAGAATGACAAAGGAACTGGCCCCGTACCATATCGGTATGGGCCACTTTATGATCCTGATGTCCCTGTATGAAGAGGAAGGGCGCAGCCAGGACGAACTTGCACAATCGAAAGGCTTCGATAAGACGATGATAGCAAAGTCCGTAGTTACCCTCGAAGAAGAAGGATTCGTCACACGGGTTATTGATACTGATGACAACCGGGTCAAACGGCTGTACCTGACAGAAAAAGGCAGAAAGATCCAGATGGATATGAAACGGATCGGAAAAACCCTCAACGGGATGCTTCTTACGGATCTTGAACAGAACGAAAAGGATGAAGTCATTGGCTGGCTGCGGAAAATCGCGCTGAATGCTGCGGCGATGTAAGCGGACAATCTGCGCATAAAAAAAGGGTCCTCTTGGCCGTGGCCGAATCCCGACACACAAGGAAGTAAATATCAGCCGTTCCCATACTTCCGGTCAAGGAATTATCATGCCCGTCGTTATTCTCAAGATGCGCAAAGGCTGGACAACCGAGCAGAAACGAAAGATCGTCAAAGAGTTCACGAACACGCTCGTCTCGACACTCAAGATCGACCCGGACGTCGTGACAATCATGATTGACGAACACAGCCTCGAAGACATCGGGCACGGCGGCGTGCTCCGGTGCGACGAGCATTAAAAAGGGATAATCTTTTTTTTATTAAGGTTTTTCACTGCATGAAGCAGGGTTATTGCCTCCTTCGCCCGGCTTTACGCTCCTCGTAGGAGATCTGCGTGCTCCGGCCGGGCGTGAGCTCGTCCTTGTCCTCTTCGCTGCTCCGGAACCGTTCTTCGAGCGGGATGTCGGCGCTGCGTCCCCGGTTCAGGGTCCGGTCTTCGTCCCGCGAACCCTGGAACCGCTCGTCAAGGGGGATGCTTGCGCTTCTCCCCCGGGAGAGGGTCCGGTCCTCCTCGCGGGAACTCCGGAACCGCTCGTCGAGTGGAATACTGGTGCTCCGGCCGGTGGACAAACCCTCCCTGCCGTTTGTTGCGCTCTGCCAGCGCTCCTCGAAGGGGATCCCAGCACCGCCGTCCCGCGAACCCGGCGGACCCCGGGGGATATCCCGCGGGGTGTCTGCATCGGAAATGAAATCGATACCGGAATCGTCGTCGCGGGCCGGTCCCCTCCTGCCGACAACCCGGGCCGGTTCCGCACTGCCGCTGCCCTCGGTGTGCCGGGGCCCGGTATAAGCATACCGGTTACCCCCGGAACTTGCCCGGATCTTTGCAACCTCCTCGTCAATCGCCTCATCGATCTCGCGCTGGCTCTTCTCGGTAAAGGAGAGGAACTGCAAAAATGAGTCTGGTGCCCGGAATACCCGGGGATCGATCCGGTCAAAGACCAGCGTCCGTTCAATATCGCCGTACCAGCCCCCGTTCCGGATGGTGATCGTATTCCCGCCCGGCTCGAAGACATAGACCCGTTCGATGCTCCCGTCCCGGCCAAAAGCGGTCTCTGCCACACCCGACCCTTCAAACGAATAGGTCTTCCCGACCGCCCCATAGTCGCCCCCTTCCCGCATCACGATCTGCCGGCCCCCGGCCTCGTACCGGTAGGTCCGCGGCGGGTTCCCGAACGAGAAGGTCTCTTCGAGCATTCCGTAATCGTCAAAAACGAACCGGCGCAGCACTTTTGCCGGCGTTTTCGGGTCGTTCTCCGTCATCATGTTCTCGCCCGGCGAGAACTTGTACAGCCTGCGGAGCTGGTCGTGGCTGTCGTAAACACCGACCCCGCCCGGCCCGTACCGGTAGATGCGGGAAACCCTGTCGCGGTTCCTGCCGTCATACTCTGTAATGACCGATTCTGTCATAAATGCACGTCCGGCCTGATATGGTATCGGTATTTTATTCTCGGCATAAAAGGGTTTGTCCCCCCGGCCGGGGAAAATGCGGTTTCCCCGGTGTCCCTGTTCGCAACCTTCATTCACTCACAAAGCATATGATCATGCTGTTATGACAGACGAAATTCCGGCTCCGGCCACCGAACCCTCTCCGGCCCCGGCCGCGGAACCAGAAAAGGTTCCGGCACCGGACATGCCCGCGATCTCGCGGGGAAAGACCCTCTATCTTGCAAAGTGGTCTACACGGTTCTGGGCATGGCTTATTGACATTCTCCTTATCATCCTGTTCTTAAACATCGTAAGCGGCATCCTCGAACCCCTCAACTGGAAGATGCATGCCCTCTGGGATGTCGGGCACCTGGGCCTTTTTGATTACGGTATCGATATCCTCATCTTCTTTTTGTACTGGACCCTCTGCGAGAGTTACAAGGGCCAGTCCATTGGGAAGATGGTCCTAAACATCCGCGTTGTCAACCGTGACGGCACAAAGATCCACTGGACTACCGCTGCGATCGAGAGCCTCGGGAAAGCATTCATCCCGGTGCTTTTCCTCGACTGCCTGATCGGCTGGCTTGCCATGCCCGACACGAAACTCCGGGTCTTCAACCGGATCTCGAACACGATCGTTGTCAAGACCGATTACCGCGAGCCCGACGGCATCGTGTATATCAAGGACAAGGAGTAATCCTTTCCTGGTCTCTTTTTTTTTAGTATCCCGTTCGCGAGGTTTATCGGCCCTGCCGCCCTATGAGGAAATACCATCATGCCTGAGGAGCCCGAGCTGTTACAGAATATCGAATCGATGTACCACAAGAAGGACGGGAAGGTCTTGATCGAGATCAAGCTCAGCTCGATTCCCCAGCTTTTCAACTCTTTTGACCCGGCCCCGTTCTATGAAAAGGAGATCGATACCGCGGCCGAACAGTATATTGTCGATACCGTCAAGGATTTCCCGAAAAAAACGGAGTTTAAGATCGTCATCTACCTCCCCTCAGCAAAATGCAACTGCGAAGAGGCACAGAAGATCATCCCGGCAATCCATACCCATTTCGCGTACCGGGCGCTTGCTACCGACCGGAAGTTCCGTGCCCGGTTCCGGTTCGGGCGGTGGGCCCTGCTTATCGGCCTCTCGTTCCTGGCCATCGCCCTCGTTGCCCGACAGATTATCGCAGGACCGGAGACCGATATCGGTGCCCGGCTTCTTTCCGACTCGCTCCTTATTATCGGGTGGGCGGCGATGTGGGAGCCGATCACCGTGCTCCTCTATGAACTCTGGCCGATAATCAAGGAAAAGAGGATCTACGAGAAGATCAGCCGGATGAATATTGAAATCCTCCCGATAAAAGAATAAAATCTCCGGTGTCAGCCGGACGCATCAAGGGTGTCTGCCTGGCGTCGGCTTATCCTGAGATACGGGAGGATTATTCAGATCTGGTCGATCCGGCACTGCTGCTGGGCATCGAGCAGGTTCTGGCAGGCTTCGCAGAATCCCTTTTTCTTGCCGTCGAGCTCGTCGAGGGTATCCGGGCAGAACATGATGCACTCGTGGTTCTTGCAGTGGGAGAGGCCCAGCAGGTGGCCGACTTCGTGGGCCCCTTCGGTTACCAGCCGGTCGAACAGGGCATCGTCGCGTGGGGGGAGATTGTAGAACTCGTTTGTGAGCCGGGCGGTCGAGACCACCGCTACCCCGGCCTGCTCCCGGGCCAGGCCAAAGAGGGAGGAATGCCCGGGGTTGAAAAGATCCTGGCTGACCACGAGAAGGACGGGGTCGTCCATCCGGTGCTGGTGCTTGTAGGCGGCAAGGTGGTCGAGCTGCACCTGGGCGTCGATCTGTTTCCTTGCGTTCACAAAGCCCATGATACGGACCGGGTTCTCCACGACAACCGCGGGCATCCCGGTGACCGACGCGATCATCCTCCCGACCGGCAGCTGTAAGCCTTCGGGAGCAAGCTGATCCCAAAAAATATGGAGCCGCATCGCTCTATACTATAGGATGGCCGGGTTTAAACATATTGAGCATTGCGTCGGAACCTTCATTGCGGGCCGGTATAAAAGTCCCGTCGAGGCGGGAATCGGGAACAACCCGGACGCCGCACTGCAGATCCGTGATGCAGGAATCCCGGTCCGGGCAGTCGATATCCACCCGTGTGTCCTCCCTGCCGGGATCTCATTTGCCCGGGATGATATCTTCTCGCCCGATCTTTCCCTGTACGCCGGGGCCGATGTTATCTATGCGATCCGGCCGGCAGAAGAGATGATCCCCCCGCTCATCGCGCTTGCAGACCGTCTCGACTGCGATCTTGTGGTCTACCACCTCGGGTTCGAGGGGTATGGCGACGGGGGAACGGTCGTTGACTGCGGGGTGCCGCTCCACTATTACCGCAGGCGCACCTAAAACCCGTCAAAGAGCGTTGACTGGGTGGGCGGCTGCTTCTTCGGGGCGTTCTCCTCTTCCGTTTCGGGCGTGGGCATTGGTTCGGGAGCCGGTGGCTCCGGCTCTTTTACCGAAACCGGGGGAATTTCGGCGGCTGGCGGGACATCGGCCTTCTCCGCGGGTTTCGCTTTTTTTACCTTCTTTTTTTGTTCGGCTTCACTATCCCGTTCCTTTTTTGCAAGACCCCGGATGATCTCCTGGGCCCGGGCCCGGTCGTTTAAAAAGAAGTTGAGCCCGTCTGCATCGAGCATGAGTTCCTGTGCATAGGTCCCGGGGTCGTGTTCCACGAGGAGCGAGACCGTTTCGAGATATTTCTCGCGGAGCGTGTCCTGCGGGAGCTGCATGGTTGAGGCAAGGCGCGAGAGCACCCCATACCGGATCGCCTTCTGTCTCTTCGCCGTTGACATCTTCTGCCAGCGCCCGGGCGGCATGATCCGGGCATGGATGCCCCGTCCCCCGGCAGCATCGGCAACCCCGAGGAGCATCAGTGCGGTTGCGTACCGCCAGAGCGTGTGGTACTGGCGGCGGTAGGTGAACCCGATATATTCGTCGGCCCGTGCGAGCGAGCGGTAGGCTTTGGCTACCGAGGGGTCATCGGGAATGAAGTGTACGTTTCCCTCCACCCACTGCTCGATATTCTCCGGTGTATCGTCCACATCGTACGAGAGCCGGAGGAGCTCTTCGTCGGGAGTCTTGGAAAAGACCGCAGAAACCAGGGTGAAGATAGAGACCCGTTCGTCTTTTTGCGAGGTATGTACCTGTTCGTCGCCCAGGGATGTCCGGCCGATGGCCGAGGCATAGAGCATGTTCACTGCAGCCCTGACGTCCCCGGCGGCGCTCTCGGCTATCCCGTGGATCGCCCCTTCGGAACAGGCAATCTTCTCCGCAGCGCAGATATACTTGAGCCGGGGCGCTATCGACCGGGCGGGAATTGCCTTGAACTGGACCGGCTCGCAGCGGAGCCGGAGTTCTGGGGAGAGCCCGTACAGGTCGTTTGCGATAAGGATCATGGGCTGACGGGCGTTTTTGATGCATTCGATGATCGCCTTTGCCCCGCCACGATCTGCGGTGCCCTGCAGGTTGTCCGCCTCGTCCATCACGATAAGCTTACGGGAGGAGCCGGTCAGGCTTGCGGTCGTGCTCCCGGCGCCGGCAATCCGTTCGATCACGCCCGCCGTCCGCTGGTCGCTTGCATTGAGCTCGATCACTTCCCAGCCCATATCCCGGGCAAGCGCGTGGGCCGAGGTAGTCTTTCCTATCCCCGGCTTGCCGTAGAGAAGCAGGGGCTTTGACCGGAACGTCCAGGTCTTTGCCCAGTCGGCCATCTGGCGGACCGCGGTTGAGTTACCGACGATATCCGCGAGATGTTCGGGACGATACTTCTCTGCCCACTCCATGCCTGAGAGGTCGACCCCGCATCAAATAAATTATCTCTGATGAGCCCACACATAGCGTACAGGAATTTTATTTTTCTTATATACCGGGTGACTACGGTGGTTTCAGACTGTTCCACGACAAAGATCGCGCAGGTGGTCAGGGAGTACGAGGGGGTAAAGAGGAAACATGCCATCGGCGAGATGGTAAAAGCGTTAAGGATCGACGCGCCGCACGTTGTTGCCTCGTTTGGCGAGGATGCGGCGGTCATCGAGCACAATGGCGAAGCGCTCCTCCTTGCTGCTGACGGTATCTGGAGCCGGCTCATGGAAGCCGACCCGTACTGGGCCGGCTACTGCTCGGTGCTCGTAAACGTCCACGATATTGCCGCCATGGGGGGAAAGCCGATTGCCATGGTGGACATCTTCTCGATGCCAAAGAATACCCACACCCACGAGCAGGTGGTAAAAGGCATGCACGATGCCTCCGCCCAGTTCGGCGTGCCGATCGTTGGCGGCCACCTCCACCCGGATGCCCCCTACAGCGTGATCGATGTCGCGATCCTCGGCTCGGCCCGTCTCGACGGGATCATCTATTCGAACAAGGCAGAGGTGGGCGACCGTATCCTTGCCACATTCGACCTTATCGGCAGGGTGCACCCGTCATGTTCCTTAAACTGGGACTCGGTCACCATGAAACCGGCCGCCCATGTACGGGCACAGATTGGACTCCTTGAGGAGATCGGGCGCGACCACCTGGTTACTTCAGGAAAGGATATCAGCAATCCGGGCCTTATCGGGACGATCGGCATGCTCCTGGAAGTGAGCGGGAAAGGGGCGGAACTCGACCTCGGCAAAGTGCCAAAGCCGGACCTTGCGGCAAACCATATGACGTTTGAGCAGTGGGTGAAGATGTATCCCGGCATGGGTTTTGTCCTGACGGCAAAACAGGAACATGTGGACGAACTCATCCGGCGCTTTGCGGCTGTAGGCATGACCGCAAGGGAGATCGGCACGGTCGATGCCACCCGCCGGCTCCGTGTCAGATACGATGGGAACGAGGCAGAGGTTTTCGATTTTATTGCAAACGGGATCACCTGCCTTGCACCCGATGAGGCATGATGGCAACGATCGGGATCGGTGCGGCAGCGGACGCGGATCGGGTGATCGCGAGTGCCTGCCGCGTCAGGATCCCGTGTGACATCGCCTGTTACTGCCGGCCTGGGACCGTGCAGGTGCCGGTCGGCCATAAAAACGTCACGCTCCGGGAGAGCAGCGAACCGGAAAAGGCGATGGTTGCCGACCTCATGGAAGGCCGCATCGGTGCCGCGGTCAGGGGCACGCTGCCGGCAAATGCAACCCTTGCGGCGTTAAAAAAGGGGGCCGGGGTCGATCACCTCGAGCGCATCGCGCTCCTGGAGACGGCCGACAAGAAAAAATTCCTGTTTGCCCCGGTCGGCATCGACGAGGGATGGACCGTGGCAGACAAGCTCGACCTTATTGCAAAAGGCCGGGCGATTGCACAAAAGTTCGGCCTTCCGGACAAGGTGGGCATACTCTCGGGCGGGAGACTGGGCGATATCGGCCGCCACCCGGTGGTGGACCGGAGCATGGCCGATGCGGAACTCGTGGCAAAACTGGGCAATGCCGTACACTGCGAGATCCTGATCGAAGATGCAGTGCAGAGCTGCGGGCTTATCATTGCACCGGACGGGATCTCCGGCAACCTGGTCTTTCGTACGCTCGCCTTTCTGGGAGCCGGGCACGGGCATGGGGCGCCGGTCGTAAATATCGATAGATTATTTGTAGATACCTCGCGCGCCCAACCGGATTACGCGAATGCGCTATTGCTCGCAGCAGCATTGTTGGAATAAATTTTCGCCCGTTTACGAGCCCATTTTTTCAAAATGACCTGATATAATTGATTAAAAAATATTCTGCGCAATTCCAAAGCGCGTTTTCCTCATACGCTTCTGCATGGCTTCCAAAATCGTTTTGGTGCGCAATATGCGGTATTTTCCCGGAAAGTTTTTATAGGTGACAGGAGACTTTCTTTTTGAGGTATGTAAAATGGCAGATTTACCAATCGCCGCTGTTGTACGGATTGCAAAGAAGAACGGAGCTGAAAGAGTAGGAAGCGATGCAGCCGAGGCACTTGTGATCAAGGCCGAGAAGTACATTGCCCAGCTCACGAAAGAAGCCAACAAGCTTGCGGAGCACGCAGGCCGCAAGACTATCAAGAAAGAAGATGTGGACCTTGCGTCCAAGTCCAACTAAATCACCTTCTTTTTTCTTCTCTTACATTGTCATTTCGGGATCAATGCACGTCTCTGTTTGCAGAAGGTTATCTAAAAACAAAAAATCGTGATGAAAAAGGGAAGGTAAAACCGGGGAACGTCAATCGATCTCGCGCCCGGTCACAAATTCGCTGCTGCTGTTCTCTTTTGCAGCATGCTCTGAAAGGATCCGGGAGATTTCGTCGTACACTTTCCCCTTGTCCTTTGCCCCGGTAAAGAGGATCCGGGAGCCGTCTGTCTCATCCTTGAGGTAGGCTGCTTCGTCGTACACGATCACCATGATCTCGTTTTCGGGCCCGAAGCAGTGTTCCTCGTACTCCCCTTTCATGTACCGCTCGCGCTGCTCCTTTGTCGGCGCTGCATATTTACTGTCGTACCGGAAAACACCCATAATAATCACCCGTAAACGTTTGGGAAAAAACAGAAGGGCCGGCCTAGAACGTTCCCTTCGTGCTCGGGACGCCCTTTGACCTACCGGACTTTTCCAGTGCACTGCCAAGCGCAATCCCGAACGCCTTGAAGGCCGCTTCGCACTGGTGGTGGTCGTTCTTCCCGGTAAACGTGATGTGTGCCGTGATCCCGGCGTGCATGCAGAGGGAGTAGAAGAAGTGCTCGAAGAGGTCGGAAGGAATGTTCCCGAGCGTCTTGTTCCCGAACGTACCGATATAGACCAGGTACCCCCGGCCGCCGCAGTCGAGGGCAGCCTGCGCCAGGGACTCGTCCATGGGGATGATGGCATGGCCAAAGCGGCGGATGCCCTTCCCGTCCCCGATCGCCTTTTTTACCGCCTCGCCGATCACGATCCCCACATCCTCGATCGTGTGGTGGCAGTCCACGGAGAGGTCGCCCTTTGCCGCGCAGGAAAGGTCAAAACCGCCGTGCTTTGCCATGCCGGTGAGCATGTGGTCGAAGAAGGGGATGCCGGTCTCCACCGAGACCTTCCCGGTCCCGTCGGGATTAAGGGTGATGGTGATCGCGGTCTCCTTTGTCTCCCGCGAAATGGTGACTTTTCTCATCGAGATTCCTCTAGAGCCTCTGAAAGGTTAATCTTTCCGCTGTAGAGCGCTGAGCCGAGTACCGCCCCGTACGCCCCTGCATCCCGCAGGGCTGCCACGTCCGCCCGGGCCGAGACCCCGCCGGCAACAACCACCGGGATCGTAACGCTCCCAATCAGTTTTTTTACCGGGCCGGCGGCAATCCCGTTCTGGAGCCCTTCGACGTCCACGTTCGTGTAGAGGAGGTACCCGGCACCAAGCGTCTCGAATCTCTGCGCCCAGCCGATATAATCGCCGGCGGCCACCTGCCAGCCATGGATTGCCACCTGGCCTCCTTTCGCATCAACGCCGGCCATCACCCGGTCGCTCCCGAACTCCAACGAAAGCTTCCGGATGCTCTCCGGCTCTTTTATGGCAAACGTAGAGAGGATGATTCGGGAGACACCGGTATCGAGCCAGTGGGCAGCATCGCCGACCGAGCGGATGCCGCCGCCAAGCTCGATCTCGACCCCGGTCTCTTTCACGAGCGCCCGGATCAGATCGGCATTCTTTGAAGATTCCCCAAACGCCCCGTCGAGGTTGACTACGTGGAGCGCTTCGGCGCCGCAATCGAGCCATCTGCGGGCGCAGGAAAGTGGATCGCCGTACGCGGTCGCACTCTCGCGCTTTCCCTGCACGAGCTGGACGCACCGGCCGCCAAGGATATCCACGGCAGGAAAGATTCTCATGGCACTAGCGGATCATCCGTTCGATCGACATCACGAGGATGTCGCGGGCGCCGGCACGTTTTAAGGCATTGATCAGTGTGTACACCCGTTCCTCGTTGACCACCGCGTGGACCGCGACCATGTCCTCGGTGGATGCAACGTCCATCACGGTCGGGCCCGAGAGGCCGGGCAGTACGCTTTTCACTTTCTCAAGTGCCGCCCGTTTGACGTTCATCATCAGGTAGCACTGGCCGCGGGCCCGGATCACGCTCTCAAGGGCCAGGTGGATCTCGTCGATCTTGTCCCTCTTTGCTGCAAGCGCCTTGTGGTTTGCGATCAGGTGGGTCGAGGTGGTAAGAACCTCGTCGATCACCCGGAGCCGGTTGGTCTTTAAAGTGTTCCCCGAGCTCGAAAGATCGACAATTGCATCGGCGATCCCGAGGTGCGGGGTTGCCTCGCAGGCCCCGCCGACAAGGACAATCGTGACGGGCACGTGGTGCTCTGCAAAGTATTTTTTCGTGATCGCGGGAAACTCGGTGGCGATCTTTGCGCCTTTGAGCTGCTTGACGTTCGTTACGGGAGAGTCCTCCCGGACCGCGAGCACGAGCTTTGCCTTCCCGAACTGGAGGTCGAGGAGCTCTTCGACATCCGACTCCCGCTCGCAGACCATGTCATGGCCGGTGATTCCGAGATCGGCCGCTCCCGTTGCCACGTACTCGGGGATGTCGATGGGTCGGGCAAAGAGGATCTCCACGTGGGGGTCAAGAGTCCGGGCAATGAGCTTACGCTCGGCAGTGTCCTGCAGGTGGAGGCCGCTTTTTTCCATGAGGTCGGTAATCGGTGCTGCGATCCTGCCTTTATTGGGGATCGCAAGCCGGATCACGCCGGAAAAAGAAGCGGGATCTCCTGCCGGTGCAGGAGTGTTTTTCTTAGCGCCTTTTTTGGGGTTAGAAGGTCTTGAGCTCGCCACGGATTACCTTCTCCGTGATGCTTGTTACGTTTGCAAGGTTTTTGTCAACGATCTCGAGGACTTCGCCGTTGATCTCCTTTAAGGTGGTGCCCTTCTTCGGCAGTACCTGGACGCTTGCCATGAGCGGCTGGTCGATCGGCTTACCTATCTGGGAGAGGAGACGGACATACATCTCCTCGACACCGGAGACTTCCTTGACGGTCTCCTGTGCGATCTGGGTGGAGAGGAGGTTATAGATCTTTCCGATGTGGTTGATCGGGTTCTTACCGCTTGTGGCTTCCATGCTCATCGGGCGGTTGGGGGTGATAAGCCCGTTGCAGCGGTTGCCGCGGCCGACAGAGCCATCGTCTCCCATCTCGGCGGAGGTTCCGGTGACCGTCAGGAAAACACTCTTGTTCTTGATATCGTCGGCGGTATTGACTTCGACAACGATCTTGCGGGATGTGCTCTTCTTTGCGACTTTGGTGATCTCCTCATTTAAGAGGACCATGTATTCCTTGTACTCCTTGATATCTGCACAATACTTGTCGACAATTGCACAGGCAACGGTGAGCGTGATGGTGTTGCCGTTACGGAGGCCCATGATCTTGATGTCCTGGCCGATTGCCGGGTATTTCTTACGGAGTTTTGTATCGATATAGCCGGCAGTGTTCCGGATGATGGTCTCCACATCGGAGAACGGGGCATGGCCGACCCCGAACGAGGTGTCGTTTGCCCGTGGGACCTTGCCGGTCTTGGGCTTGAAGACGTCCCGGAGATCGGTGGAACCGGTCCCGAGCCTGCTGTCGATGATGACATCGCGCTGCAGGTTGAGCTCGGGAAGGATGGAGTGGAGGTACTCGTGCGCTGCCTCAACGGCAACAGCATCTGTGGGAATGGTGACGCCGTTAAACTGCTTGGTGGCACGGCCGTCAAGGAGGATATAGATCGGCCGGATCATCTTACCGCCGCCGAATGCCGGGCAGGACTCGCCGGCAACGACCTCGCCCTGATCGGTGTTGTGGTGTAGGACGACTCCGAAGTGATCGAGATAAGTTCTGCACAGGGCCCGGGAGATGGACTCCGCGATGCCGTCTGCAATGCTGTCAGGGTGGCCGAGGCATTTGCGTTCGACGAGTTCGATCTGCTGCTTTTCCAACGGGATCTGGTTCAGTGCTTCGATCTGGATATTTCTTTTCATGTAATATTTCCTCGGGTTTACTCCGTAATCGTACTATTAAAAGAGACGGTGAGTCATATAACGATTTCTTCTTAGGCAAGAGATACAGAAGAAAAATTCCTACGGGTAATAAAATAAGAATCGTCAGGATATGCCTTAACGCCTGAGGAACTTCTGCAGGATCGTCATATCGCTCCCCTTCGGGGTCCGCTTTACCGGGGGCCTGCGGGGCGGTTCCACATCATCCTCGTCTTCGTGGACTTCCTCGATACGCGGGAGCTTTTTGAGGTGCGGCGCAGTGGGTGACGCAGCGGCCGGGGCCGGACGGGGAAGGGTCCGGGCGTGCCGGGCAGCGGTCGCCTCGGCCTTTGCCCTCCCCAGTTTCGTCCCGCATCCCGGGCAGAAGTTTGCCTCTGCCGGGAGTTTCTTTCCGCAGTTATAACAAAACTGCGGATTCTCGGCAGATTCCTCCGGCATAACCTGCCGGCGGATGGTCGGTATCTCGACCGGTGTCACTTCAGGAATGGGTTCCGGCTCGGGAATGGGGCGACGGACCGGCTCGGCAGAGGTGCTTCGGATCGGGCGGATGGTGGTCTGCCGCATCGGCTGGACCGGGTTTTTCATGGCCGAGCGAACGGCGGTATGTACTTCGGGTTTTTTTATGAGCAGGGTGTCGGAACGTACCGGGGGGACCGGCTGCTGCTCGCCTACTGTCCGCACCTGGACCTTCCGGTGCTGGGGCACAACCTCCGGTTCTTCGGGCTCCCTGACGATCGGCATCAGGCGCTTTACCGGGGGCTGGCGCTCGTGCTCCTTGAGGGGCTTGTGGGTCGGGCGGAGTTCCTCGTGGCGTACTGCCGGCTTTGCCGGGCGGACCGGCGGCACATCTTCCGGTTCCTCTTCCTGCTCTTCCTCGGCCAGGGGTTCCTCGGCAGGCTCATCCCGTGCCGGTGGCGGGGTTGCCCGGCGCGGTTTCTTGCCTCTGGTCTCCTCGTGCAGGAGTGCAATCCAGTCCTCGACCTCTGCCGACCGGTCGGTGCCGTCCTGGGTAAAGACCAGTTTCATGGTCTTGATATCCTCGTCGTCGGCCGATTTCACGGAAAGGACAAGCACCGGGTCGGAACTCTCGGAATATTCAATGGTACTGTCGGCAATGGTTGTGCGGGGAACATCTTTTGCGGTGACGCGGATCTTCTTTTCCTGGGAATCGATTAAAAAGATCCGCTGGTTCGTGAGATAAGCATGAAAAGCAAATTTTTTTACCGAGACATTTAAGGAGCCAATCAGGATCTGCTCTCCTGACTGGAGGACACGCGAGAGTCCGCCGTCTTCCTCTTCCTCGCCTTCCGGGTCTCCTTCGGATGCTTCCTGTTCCCGCTTTGGTGCCTGTTTCTGTGGAATGTTCCGCTGCGGGGCCTGGGCGGGCCGGCCGGCTGCGGACCGCGCCGGGCCGGCCTTCGGGATCTCGCCCCCGCAGTACCCGCAGACCTCGACATTATCCCGGATATTCATCCCGCAGTGCGGACACTTTTTCATCAGATCTTCTCCCTTACCCGGTACCCTGTGTTGATAAGTATAATGTTTTCTTATAATATGAAAAATGCTCTGTTGCCTGTCTTTGTCAATTACGGGACAACCGGTGTCTCCCGTGGTGCGGGAGCGGCAGAAAGGTACCGCGCAGTCAGGGCGGCTGCCATCGTATCGATCCCGGTGTCATCGGAGACAGCATGGATATAGATGATCGGGTCCGGCCGGCAGGACGTGACAATGCTGTTTATCCGGCACGCAGTTTCATCGCCGTCACGGTAACAGGCATCCGACATGAGGGCGCCGAACCCCCGGTCGATCCGTTCGGAGAAGCCGGTATGGCAGCCTTCGATGAGGCAGATCCTGCCTTTTGCATAGACCATCAGGATGCCCCGTGCATGACCGGTCTCCTCGTCCTGCAGGCAGAATGAGGAAAAATCCTCTTCCCCATAGGCATTCAGAAAGCGCCGGTAAATCATGTTGCTCCGCAGCCGGAGGTCCGCCATGACCTGGCCGAGCCGACTGTCCTGGTATTTCGCGAGTTCCTGCCCGCATTCCTGCACAAGGGAGGAGAACGCCGGTTGTTCCAGTGCCTCTTTTACGGTCCGTTTCGACTGGGTAAAGAGATCGTGGCGCAGGCCTTTGAGGAACTGCAGCGCAACGGGCCGGAAGTACAGGGTCTTATTCTCCCCGGGAACGGCAAGTGTCCCGTCCCGGAGTGCGGAAAATGACATCGGGGCTCCTTCAATTTCCCGGGCCTGACGTGCCGGCCGGTGCACCGGCGCCGTTACAGGAAGTGCGTCGGGCTTTGGTGACTTAAGGCGGTACCCGGTTGCCCGTACCCGGGAAGACGGGGCAGGTTTTCTCTCCTGTTCCGTCCGTGCAAGTACTGCCCAGTCGTCTGCGGTTTTTGCGGAATTAAGGTACTGGCGCCAGCGGGGATCGGAGATATGGGCGATCGAGACGAGGCGGAACCGGTCTTTTTCCGGCACGAACTTGGCACCGCAGTGGGAGCAGTCAAGATAATAATCGGTGGGGGGGATCCCAAAGAGTCGTTTCCCGGTAACCTGGTTGAGGATGCCGGTCCGGCAGACCGGGCACCGGGCAAGCCATGCATCTCCTGCTGTCCCCGAGCTCACGGCGGATCCGCGATCTCCCGATCCGATATGCCAGGTCCATGCGGAGATCAGCCGGATCCCCCGCATCTTTGTGTGGGTTTTCGTATCGAGCACTTCTGCCGGTTCGGTAAGGCCGGCGGTGGTAAGCACCGAGGAGATCGCCGCAGCTGCGGCCTCCTGGTCCCCTCCCCGCCGTTCTGCGAGGCAGGCGCCAAGCCCCGGGACCACACGGTCCCCTTTTTCCACGGTTTTAAGGGGAAGCGTCCGGAGAACCTCGGCGTTGAGGCACTCCATGGCAACCGCAACCAGCTCCCCGGTAATCTCCACCTCTTCATGGGTGAACGGGAGTGGGCTAACCCTTCGGTTGATCGTCTCGCAGGCAAGTGCATGGATGTTTTTTGGTATCGGGAGGAACTGGGGAACGGCCATGAGTATTTTCGCCCTTACCTGTTGGCGGGAATCGCGGATAAACGCTTGCAGCCTGTACCATGATAGGTCCGCCGGTTTTTTTACGATCGAAATGAAAATGCAGGATCATGGACGGGTGCGGGCCGGATCCTTTTTATGCAGCGTTGCGCTCCCTCCCCGAAGGCGATCGGTGGGCTGTCGATATCGCCCGGATTCGTCCGGGGGTAACCGCCTATGCTGTGCGTTCGTTTGACGGGGACGCGCTCCAGTTCTCCCTCCCCCTCATTATCCGCCGTACGCTCATGGAGGAGATTTTGCTCGACCCCCGGGGATCGGCAGGAGCCGTCGCCTTCATCATCGAGCGCATAAAGCAAAAGGCCGCCACCGAACCGGCACTTGGCCCCCTTATCGGAAAAGAGACCCGGTTTCCTCAGCATTATGCCTCGCTGACAGAGCCCTACACCCTCACGGGATCGCCGGCCGCGCTTGCCGCAGACCTCTGGCATGCGGATAACAATAATTTTGCTGATGGCAGGGGGATCCACCTGCTCCTCTGTGGCGCCGTGCCCGTTCCTGCCGATCACGCGCCCCGGGCGCTTGCACAGTTCCAGGAAACCGTCACAGCGCTCTCTGATGCGGTTGCAGGGATCGTATGCACCTTCCCGGCCCGGGTCCTCGAACCTGCCTGGGTAAACACGCTCGACCAGCAGCTTCTGCGGGAGATGCTTCCGCGTCTTGATCTCGTCTCTTTTGTCGGAGACGGTGTCCGTCCGGCCCGGCAGTGTACGCCGTACCGTTCCTACTTCCGGACGGCAGGTCCGAAGGCCGGGGTCAATATCCCGTTTGCCTGCCCAAAGGAACTCCTGCCGGTGGAGATCGAGCTTCCCGCAAGCCGCCGCATCGTTACCGGCCTCGGAATTCGCCGGCGCGAGGTCCTTGCGGTTGCCGGCTCAAATGCACAGGGAAAGACCACGTTCCTCGAAGGGATTATAGCCGGGATGGACGACCATGCAGCGGGCGACGGCCGCGAACTGATTGTGACCGTCCGGGGAGTGCAGGTTGCCGAGGCGACCGGGGGCGAACTGGCCGGGGCCGATGTGAGCATGTTCTTTTCCGCGCTGCCGCCGGGTATGGAAGGTACGGTGCGGGCTGCCTATGGGGCCGGGAGCGGGTCGATGACCATGGCCGCCATGGTCCAGGATGCAGTTTCCCGCAAGGCGCCGCTCCTGATTATTGACGAGGATCGGGCCGCGGCAAACCTCCTTGCCCGGAGCTGCCTCCAGGGAGACGAGGTCACACCTCTTTCTGAAATTCTTATGCATGACCGGATTCGGATGGGAGAGACGGTCCTTGTAGTTGCCGCGTGCGCCATGGACACCCTGATCGCCCAGGCCGACCGGATCCTTGTGCTCGAAGGGCATGTAGCAACTGCAATAGACCGCACTGAATTTCGACGCAGGGTTGCGGCGTCGCTTCTGAAAACCGCAGCAGACCTGTCCTGATATCGGATGGGGTACGGCCCGGTGCGGGGCAGGAATGTTCACCAGAAAAAGACAATCCTCAAATATAATTACAGGAAAATGCGGGTACTATGAAGGTCGTACTAGCAGTTGCTCCCGAGAAGTTCCGGGATGAAGAACTGGCAGAACCGGTGGCGGCGCTCACTCAGGCACATATCCCGTTTGATATTGCATCGACACGTTCAGGCACCTGTACCGGGATGCTCGGTGCAAAGGTGACCGCCAATATGTCTTTTGACGAGATCGACCCCAAAAACTACGACGCCTTAATTATTATCGGCGGAACAGGAAGCCAGACCCACCTCTGGGAGGACGATCTCCTGGTGCGCCTGGCGGGTTTCTTTTCTCAGACCGACAAGGTCGTAGCTGCGATCTGCCTTGCGCCGGTCGTGCTCGCCCGCGCCGGTATTCTGAAAGGAAAGAAAGCCACGGTGTACAACAGCCAGACAGCGGTCTTTGAGATGAAGAAGGGACGGGCGGCTGTTGTCGACGAACCGGTGGTAAAGGACGGCCGGATCATCACGGCAAACGGCCCGCAGGCGTCAAAGGCATTTGCCGCTGCCGTGGTAAAAGAAGTCACCTCTGATCCCTGGGGAACCCCCTCAGGTAAGGGGTTCCAGTTCTGACCCCGCCATTCTTTTTCCTGGCCATCTTTCCCGGCCGCCCGACAGGTGCTGTACGGAATAAAAAAAACGGGTGCTCCCGGGTCCCACCCTTACACTTGGGTTCAGGGGCCGGGTGCCCCGGTCACCAGGTTCCGGATCTGCCGGACCAGTGCGGCAAACTCCTCTGCATCCGGCATGCCTTTTGCAAATTCCACATCGCTGCACCGCTCAAGGGTAGTGGCGATGGCATCGGAACCGGCCCGGCCGGAGTCCGCAAGGACAGATACGAGTTCGGCATTCGTGAGTTCGCGCCGGTCCCCGTGATCGTACGAGAGGAAGACCCTGGCCGCCCGCCCGGCAAGACCATAGGCATCCCGGTACTCGTGCCGGCCAAATGCCGCCTCTGCCTCTATGAGCAGGCGCAGGGCCTCTTTACGGTAATCGAGCGGGACCTGTACCGGCCTGACCTGTCGCGGGACTTCTCGGGAAACCGGCTTTTTTGTCCTGATGCGCCACCAGATCAGCCACACACAGACCGCTGCGATGACAAGGACTACCGCGATGAGCAGGTAGTCGGGCCCTTTCTCGTTCAGGCCAAGCGAGACCTGCGTCACGTTCCCGTTCTCAACCGTTGCGTTGACAAACGCCGGGATCCCCTTATCCGTGAGGTAGGTCACGTTTACCGTTGCCCCGGAGAGCGTCACGTTCATGAGCGTGGTATTCCGGGAATATCCCTTATCGCCGAGCGCCTGGATAAACGACTGGTATGTTGCGTTTGCCATAAGCGGCGCTGTCACATTGAGGGCGGCCGCAGACTGTTCAATCACCGAAGGTACGGTACCCTGTGTCATGGTCCCCTGGAGGTTCACCTGCTCCCCGGCCGCATTCAGGTATGTCATGGCAAAGGAACCGTCGGAACCGGACGTGGGGTTCGTGTCAACGGATGCACGGTTGTACCCGTCAGCGGCAAGGGTCTCGTTGACCTGCCGGACCAGCGGGTCAGCATCGAGGGCCCGGGCAAATTCTTTCTTTGCCTGTTCCTTTTCTGCCGCTTCACGCTGGAGCTGCTCTTTTAAGGCCGACGTGTCCTGCGACATCTGGCTGTTCTGGAGCGCAGACGATGACGACTGGCCCGAAGAACCCTGCGATGTATCGCGGCCTGCCTGCTGCTGGGCTGATACCGACTGTTGTACAATCTGGACCGAACTCGAACCGAACGCCGAGGTTGCAGCTCCGCTGGCGCTCGTCTGCTGTCCTCCCTGCGACTGAGAGTGCTGCGATGGGTCCTGCACGAAGTGAACGGTGATTGCGGGGAGGGTAACCTGGGTTGCGGACGGGTCCGCGTACTGGAAGGCGACCTGGATCTGGATCGATTCCGGCACGTTAGAAGTCCCTGCACTGATGTTCACGAACGAATTTCCCGAAGGAATGGTTGTTGTGTAGACCCGGTTCTTTGTGCTCGTCATTACCGTGCCGGTATTCTGGAGCTGTTCGATTGTGGTGAACTGCAACGTCCCGTCGATATCGTGATCGTACGTGTTCGTGACCGGAAGCGCGATTGCTGCGGTATCCCCGAGAGCAAAGTAGTAATCCGTTTTGTCTGACGTAATTGTGATCCCGGCGGCGAGCACAGCCGGGACAAGCAGGATGGCAAAAAGGAGCAGGAATAGTCCTGCACGCTGCGCCTTCATTGGATGATCCGCCCCCTGCCGTACCGGAGCCAGAACTCTGCGAGGAGCAGCACGATGGCTGCTGCAATAAACCAGTCCTTGATACTCGTGTCCTCTTTCTCGTGCACAATGCTCGTGGTGAGGCCCGAATAGACTTCCTTTAATGTTCTCTCGTCGACCGACTTGAAGTATTTCCCGCCGGTCTGGTCGGCAACCGACTGGAGTGTCTTTTCATCGAGCTGGGCATACTGGGGGTTGCCCAGCCAGTCGTACCCGAGCACGGTCGGGGTCGTTGTCCCAAGGCCCACGGTAAAGACCGGGATGCCTGCGGATTTTGCAAGCGCGACCGCTTCGTCGGGGGAGATCACACCGGCGTTGTTCACGCCGTCGGAGAGCAGGATGATCACACTCTTCTTGTTTGGCACCGACTGGGCCATGTCGACCCCGAGGGCGAGCCCGTCGCCAATTGCAGTCTCCCCGCTGCTCGGCTCGATCGCGGCGATCTTCTCTTTTACCCGGTCCTTGTCCTGGCTTAAGTATGCCGCCGTGGTCGCCCCTGACTGGAAGGTGACGACTCCTACGGAATCCTTCGGGTCGAGGCTTGAGACGAGCTGTTCTGCGGCAGTCTTTGCCGCCTCGATACGCGTTGGCTGGTAATCGTTTGCCTGCATGCTGCCCGAGATATCCAGGACAAGAATGACGTTCGTTCCCTCTTTTGTCTGTTCGAGCGGGATGTGGGGATCGGCAAGCCCGATCACCAGAAGGCCGATGGCCGCGAGTGCGATGATAAAGAGGATGTGCGCCCGTTTCGATTTCCGTGCATCGCCCAGCGCGGATTTCACGAACGCGACCCGGGAGAATGCGATCGCTTCCTGCTTCTTTTTCCGCGCAATATACCAGTAAATCCCTACAAGAACCGGGATCGCGAGGAGCGCGAACAGCCAGGCCGGCTCATAGAACCCTGACATAGCCAGCCCTCCTCTTTACAACCCCGGTAAAGAACTGTTTTAGGGGAATATCGTAGGATTCATCGGTCAAGAGCGCCGTCTCCGGGATCCGGTTCTTTGCAAATTGCTCGTGCAGGTGCCGGTCCGCTTCGGTAACAAGCTCGCTGTACCGCTCGCGGAAAGCTGGATCCGAGGTGTCGACAAGCACCTGCTCGCCGGTCTCCGGGTCTTCGAGCTCGATTAAGCCCACATCGGGCAGGTCGAGTTCACGCGGGTCGGCGACCCGGATGGCGAGGACCTCATGCCGGCGCCGGAGGATCCGGAGCGGCAGGAAAAAGTCCGGTGATGCAAAGTCCGAGAGGATGACGATCGAACACCGGCGCGAAAGTGTCCCGGCAAGGAACCGGGCAGCCGCGGCAAGATCGGTCTTTGGTGATGCCGCAGTATGGTCGATCATCACATTAAAGAGCCCGGCAAGGTGCTTTCTCCCCCTTTTTGCCGGGATGTATTTTTCCACCCGGTCCGAGAAGAGCACGAGGCCAACCCGGTCGTTGTTTTTTACCGCGGCAAACGCGAGGCTTGCCGTCACTTCAAGGATTTTCCTCTGCTTTGTCGTGTCCGAGCCAAACCCCGAGGATCCCGAGACATCCACGACAAAGTAGAATGTCTGGTCGCGCTCCTCGGTGAACTCCTTGATGAACGGGCGGCTGTATCTCGCCGTCACCTTCCAGTCGATCGACCGGATATCGTCCCCGGGTACATACTCGCGGATCTCGGAGAACTCGACACCCTGTCCCTTAAAGACCGAGTGGTGCGGGCCGGACTGGAGTCCTTCGACAAGGATGCCGGTCGCAAGATCGATCTTCTTGAGCTGGCGGATCAGTTCGGCGCGGTCGTCCATCCCGCATCCCCCGCACAGGAACCGGTCATTTCGGGCAGGGACAGAGCACGTACCCGGCCCGGCATCAGCACTGCAGGAGTCATGGCGATCACGGCACCTTCACGACGCCAAGGATGCGGTCGATGATCCGGTCGGTCGTTACTCCGTCTGCCTCCCCTTCGTACGTGAGGAGGATCCGGTGCCGCAGCACATCGTGGGCAACTGCCTTGATATCTTCAGGGATCACGTAGCCCCGGCCGGCAAGCAGGGCATGGGCCTTGCCGCCGAGGACTAAAAAGATCGTGGCCCGGGGCGATGCACCAAGTGCAAGGTACCTGGCTTCTTCGATGCCATACGCGTCCGGGTGCCTTGTCGCGTCCACGAGCTCGCAGGCATACCGCTTGATCGCCGCATCGGCGTACACCTTCTGGGTAAAGGCCTGGATCTCGAGGATCTTCTCTTTTGTCACCACTTTTCGTGGGATAATCGTGGTTCCTTCCGTGAACCGGTCGAGCACGGTCATCTCATCGGCCTTCTCCGGGTAGGTCATAAGGACCTTGAACATGAACCGGTCCACCTGCGCCTCGGGCAGGGGATAGGTGCCCTCGGACTCGATCGGGTTCTCGGTAGCGAGCACAAAGAACGGGCGGGCGAGCGTATGGGTCTCCCCCTGGATCGTCACCTGGCGCTCCTGCATGGCTTCGAGAAGGGCCGACTGAACCTTGGGCGGCGCCCGGTTGATCTCGTCCGCGAGCACGAAGTGGGCAAAGACCGGGCCCTTGATCGTGGAGAACGTGGAATCCTTCTGGTTGTAGATCTTGGTTCCCATGATATCGGCGGGAAGGAGATCGGGCGTAAACTGGATCCGCACGAAGCTGCCGTCAATGCACTGCGAGAGGGTCTTGATGGTCAGGGTCTTTGCGATCCCCGGCACCCCTTCAAGGAGCACGTGGCCGTCGGCACAGAGTGCAATGAGGAGACGGTCGATCACGTCCCGTTGTCCGACAATGACGGTCTTCATCTCATTGCGGAGTTCGTCCAGAGTTTCTGCATATCCCTTTGCCTGGCTAGTCAGGCTGCTTATTTCGGCATTCATGTTGTATACCTCGTGGCGGGAAGTTGCAGGGATGGGTTCCCTGCTGCTCTTGCGAATGCGGGAAGGTATCGGGAATATGTTCCGGCAATTAGTCTGCCGTGGGTTCCGGTCTGTTTTCCGGTCAGCGTCCCCGTCCTTCCTGTGTTATCCCGCCTATTGTATGATCCCCGGGTATCTGGTGGATGGTTTAAATGCTTTCCTTGAGGTATGTGGTGCAGGATAAATGCTTTTCGGGAAAACGCGTGCAGGAGCGCAAGTATCACACACAAATTATCTTCATTGCCCTATATCATATGGTTGAAATATCCTGTCGGAATGATTGTCCTGGAGGAGCGATCCCTGCAAAACCGGGGATCTCTGAGGGGAACGGGAGAGTGCGGGAAGCACCCGGACCTTTTTGATCCCCTTCCCGATCACGGGCCCATGTATTTGCTTCGTTTCTCATTCTTTGTTGGTGCAATCAATTTTCAAAACCCCTCTGTTTTTACGCGGATGAGCGGTCTGCTAATCAGCAAAATGGTGCATCAACTCATCAAAACGCTCATTAGGTGCACCACCAAACAGTAGTGGTATGGTGCGGTACTCGGTATCGATGGATGATGCCCTGACGGAGAAGATCGACAGGGCCTGCGAACAGAAAAAGATCTCCCGGTCCGATTGGATCGCGGATGCATGCACCAGCCAGCTCAGCAGCAGTGGTGCAGCGACTCTTGCCTGTATGGGACAGACCGGTGGCAAGTTGGAACCCAATATGACCGACTACGATGAGACCTACCATGACTTCCACATCGATGTCCCCGAGTACTTCAACTTCGGGTTCGATGTGATCGATGCATGGGCCAAGAAGGACCGGAACAAGCTTGCCATGATCTGGACCAACCAGAAGGGCGAGGAGAAGAAGTTCACGTTCTGGGACCTGATGCGGAGCTCAAACCAGGTCGTGAACATGCTCATCAAGTACGGCGTCAGCAAGGGCGACCGGGTCATGATCATGCTGCCGCGGGTCCCCGAATGGTGGATCGCAACCATTGCGCTCATCAAACGTGGTGCAGTGTACTGCCCGGCGCCGACCATGCTGACCGAGCACGACCTGAAATACCGGATCAATGCCGCAGAGATCAAGATGGTGATCACCTCGATGGACCAGGCCGACAAGATCGATGCCATCGCAAAGGACTGCCCGTCCCTGACCTGCCGGTTTTTAATCGACGGGAAACGCGAGCACTGGATCAGTTACCCGGTCGAGCTCGACTACCCGGCGCCGGTCTCGGCAAAACTGGTCAACCTCCCCGGCATGAAAAAGACCAAAGCCACCGACCCGATGGTGATCTTCTTTACCTCAGGCACTACGGGCGAGGCAAAGATGGTGCTTCACTCCCAGAGCTATGCGCTCGGCCACATCGTTACCTCCCGGTTCTGGCACGATGTCCACGAGAACGACCTCCACTTCACCTTCTCCGACACCGGCTGGGCAAAGAGCGCGTGGGGCAAACTCTACGGTCCGTGGCTCCAGGGCGCCGCGATCTTCGTGTACGATATCCGCGGCCGGTTTAACGCAACCGAACTCCTGCCGCTCATCGAGCGGTACGGTATCTCGACCTTCTGCTGCCCGCCCACAATCTACCGGATGCTGATCCTCGCAGACCTCGACAAGTTCGATTTCACCGAGCTCCGGCACTGCGTGAGCGCAGGAGAACCGCTCAACCCCGAGGTTATCAAGGCGTGGAAGGACGCAACGGGGCTGACCATCTACGAGGGCTACGGACAGACCGAGATGGTGCTCTCGATCGGGACATTCCCCTGCATGAAGCCCAAGTTCGGGTCGATGGGCAAGCCCTCGCCCGGCTGGGTGGTGGAGCTTCACGATGAGAACGGGAAACCGGTCGGTGTTCACGAGGAAGGACGGATCGCGATAAAGTGCGACCCGAAACCGGTGGGGATGTTCATGGAATACCTCAACAATCCCGAGGAGAACAAGAAGTCATTTATCGATGGCTGGTATTACACGGGCGACAAGGCTTATCAGGACGAGGACGGGTATTTCTGGTTCATCGGCCGCGACGACGATGTAATCAAGGCGTCGGGCTACCGTATCGGGCCCTTTGAAGTCGAGAGTGCATTAATCGAGCACCCGGCCGTGCAGGAAGCTGCCGTCGTGGGAACACCTGACGATATCCGGGGAATGATCGTGAAAGCGTTCGTGATCTTACGGGATGGTTTCCAGCCATCCGAGGCGCTCGTAAAAGAGCTCCAGAGCCACGTGAAGAGGGTGACAGCGCCGTACAAGTACCCGCGGGCAATCGAGTTCGTGGACTCACTCCCGAAGACCATCTCCGGGAAGATCCGTCGGATTGAACTCCGTGAGCAGGAACTGAAAAAATACATGAACGGGCAGAAACATTAACCGGCCCTGCCCCTTTTTGTACCCCCTGTTTTCCCGCACCTTTATTAGACCGTGTACATAATCTATTAAGGCGCAAATCATCAGGCGCGAGGGTAGCCAAGCCAGGTCAACGGCGCCAGGTTCAGGGCCTGGTCTCGCAGGAGTTCTTGGGTTCGAATCCCATCCCTCGCATTTTTCATATCGTTTCGTGTTTTTCTCCCGCTTCACGACAGGCTGTACGAGCCATCTGTCCCGGCAATTACTAAAAAAAGTCCCGTGGCGTCATCCGGCTTTTGATAAAATGTCCGGCAACGTTGACGGACTTTTGAAAAAAAGCTTGCTCGCGGTCACAGACTTTTCCGGAAAAGTTCGGCCTAAAAATGACCCGTTTCTCGTCTGACAGGAGGATCCGGTTTCCCGGACTAAAAAAAAAAAAGCCGGATGGCGATACCGGACTTTTTAAAAATAGTTGATCGGCCGCATCCAGCTTTTTAAAAAAAGTCCATTGACGTTATCGAACTTTCCGGAAAAAGTCCGCGCCGCAATCCGGCAATTCTCTGAAAACTCCCGGCCCGTGACCCCCCCTCCCCAAAAAGTCCCGGGCAGGGGGAGGTCAAGCCTTTTTCCGGATCAGGGCCTGCCAGCGATCAGTGAGTTTATGGAACGTCAGTTCTCTTTGGTGAACACCGGAAAAAAAGAGAGATGCTATAATGCTTCCCGGATATGAAGGCCCGCGGGTATTTTTCAGGACACTTGTGGTGGAGAGAGGGTTGCTGCAAACCGCACGATCCGTGCAGGAGGCCCGATAACGATCACTTCATCGCCCGGTTCGAGCAGGCAGTCCCCGTCCGGGTTCTCCATAATCCGGCCGTCCCTCCGGATGGCAAGGATCGAGATCCCGTACTCCCGGCGTACGTTTAACTCCTGCAGGCTCTTTCCTGCAACCGGAGAGTCCCCGGAGATCGCAAGTACGGAAATATCGCTGTCCGGGAGGGTGATCCTAAGATCGGCAAGATCTGCCCCGGATTCCGACGGGCTCCTGAACATCTCGTAGGTCTTTGACCGGATCTCGTGGACCAGCCCGTCAATGGTCGTTTTCGGCACCAGGTATTTCTTTAACACCCGGGTAAAGATCTCAAGCGAGGTCTCGAACTCCTCCGGGATAACCTCATCGGCCCCGAGCTCGTGGAGTTTTTTTACCTCGGTCATGAACCGCGTCCTGACAATGATATACAGGTGCGGGTTCATCTGCCGGGCAAGCTGGATGATCGCCCGGGTGGAGGCCGGGTCGTTTATCACGATTACGAGGATCCGTGCCTTTTCTACCTCTGCATAGGCAAGGATCGATTCGCTCGTTGCATCGCCGAAGATGATCGGCTCGCCTTTTTCATGTTCCTTTGCCACGGTATCCGGGTTGAGATCGATGATCCGGTATGCAATCCCCCCTGTCCTTGCCGCCCGCGCAAGGTTCCTGCCATTGAGCCCGAACCCGATGATGACGAGATGGTCCTCAAGGTGCTGCTCTTTTGCACGATCCGGGTCCCCGGCTTTATCGACGCCGTTGAACCGCGAGAGGGCCGGCCGCCGGCACCAGAAGTCAGCAATCTTCGGCCCTGAGGAGATCATGAGCGGGGTAAGCGACATCGATATGACCGTGACGGCAAGGAAGATCTGCTCTTCGGCCGGGGTAAAGAGGCCGTACTGGGTCCCCGGGATCGAGAGGATAAAGGCAAACTCACCGATATTACAGAGGGCAAGGCCGGCAAGTACCGATGTGCGGAGTGAATGGCCGATTGCAATGGTCGCTCCTGAGGCAATCACGGTCTTGAGTATGAGGATGCCGATCACAAGGGCGACGATCAGCAGCGGGTTCTGGATCACGAACCAGAGGTTGATGAGCATCCCGATGGAGATGAAGAAGAAACTGGTAAAGATATCCCGGAAGGGAATGATGCTCGCAAAGGCCTGGTGGAAGTACTCGGACTCCGAGAGGGTGATCCCGGCAAGGAATGCGCCGAGAGCCACCGAGAGTCCGACGCTCGAGGTGATGTAGGTGACAACAAAGCAGATCAAAATGATGCTTAAGAGGAAGATCTCGGGGTTCCGGGTCCCGGTGACGCGGTTCATGATGCGGGGGATCAGGAATGCGGAGACCGCAAAGACAAATGCGAGGAGGAGCGCGAGCGTGACCCCGAGGCTCATGAGCGACCCGGTGACATCGGAAGTCTCGCCGGCAAGGAGGGGGAGCGCTATTAGCATAGGGACGGTGATGATGTCCTGGTACAGAGAGATGCCGAGGGTTGCCCGGGCCTGCGGGCTGTCCATCTCTGCCCGGTCCTGGTAGATCTTGAGGGTAATGACCGTACTGCTGTGGCAGATCAGAAAGCCCAGGAATACCCCCTTGTTAAACGGCATGCCAAAAAAGGAGGTGATCGCCATGGTCGCAAGGATCGTGCCCAGGACCTGGAGCGTCCCGCCGATAAGCACGATCTTCCGCATCTCGTAAAGCGTCTTAAACGAGAACTGCATCCCGATGGTAAAGAGTAAAAAGATGATCCCTATCTCGGCAAGGCCGTCGACAACAGCGACATTCTGGATCAGGCCAAGGCCGTATGGCCCTATCACGAGACCGGTGACGATAAACCCGACAATGCCGGGGATCCTGAACCGGTTGCCAAGGGCAATGATCACGATTGCCGCGGCAAAGATGAGGATAATTTCATAGAGATAACTGGTGATCATGCGGGGCCTTTCGTATCGTGATATGTCTGGGGGTGTATGGGTTTTAGGGTGTCTCGGTCTGTCGGTTTACGGGAGACCGGAGCCGGTTCTGGCGTCTTTTGCAATAATTCCCGTTGAACAGGCATTGATGGTGGCCAGTGCAATAAAGATCAGTGCCGATTCTGCGACCCCTTCGAGAAGGATAGCATACCAGGCGAGCGCGATGTGCACTGTGGTAAAAAATACCCCAATGACAATGACAAATACCAGGGGTATCATATCACTCGTTATTTTTCAACGGGACATAAATATTTTCCGGTTTACCCGAGTAGTTTTGCGAGAGCCACAAACTCTTCAACCGAGTACTGCCCGGCAGCCGTTGCTTCGCCTGCGTGGCAGTATACGAGCTCCGAGCCAAAGAGCGGGAGGATTGCCCGGGCATACCGGAACCGCTCGCCCATGACCCCGGTGCAGATCGGTTTCTTTGCCGCCCGGGTAAATGCTGCAAGGTTGAGAACATCGTCCTCGTTTTCAGGGGTCACGATGATCTTCGGGATATCCCCGTAGGCCCGAAGCTCCTGTTCCAGCACGAAGAGGACATGGAGCGGCAGCATCCGGGCCGAATGGTGGGATGCGATGATTTGCTTTCCTGCCTCCTTTACCGGCCCGGTTTCCCGTGCAAACTGCTGCTCTGCATCAACGTAATCCACGAAAGGAATGAGCGGGGCGACTTTCGCCTTCCACTCCTCCGGACTCCCGAAATACCGGCCGCCTTCCTGTGCAGATCGGTAGGTGGCGATGATCGGGAGGGAGCAATGCTCCCTGCACTGCTTTACCACCGCAACCGGGTCGCCTTCGATCAGGTCGAAGCGGAGCTCGATCATGGTGGCACCCTGTTCCTGTGCCCGGCCGGCCCTCAGGGGATCGGTAAGCGAGGCTGCGATCTGCATGTACCTGAAACGTTCGCCCCGGAGCCACAAAAAGATACGCCCGGACCGGTCTCCCCCGGGGTTACCGTTTATCCCCTCCCGGGTAGACAGTATGCTGTTATCGTTATGGAGCGGGCGGCGGTTCTGGAAGCGGCACGGCGGAGCGGCGTGGCTCTTGCGGCATGTATTCTTCCTGCAGTCGTACTGCCGCTTGCCGCAGCCATCCTGCTCGGCCTCCCCCTCACCCCGGTGTATGGCCTCATTGCAAGCGCATTTCTCATCGAATACGGGGCAATCCCCATCGGGATCGGCCTTGGCCTTCCTGCGGGGTATGTCCTCTGTACTGTGATCGCTATCGAAGCCGGGATCTTCCTTGGGATCTACGGCATCCTCGATCTCCTTGGCCGTACCTCACACCGTGTTGCAGGGCTCCTTACCCGGATCCACGCCATTGCAACGCGATCGCGGATGTTCGAGCGGTACGGGATCCTCGGCCTCTTCCCGTGCGAGATCCTGGTCGGCGTGTATATCTGCGCACCGGTCTCCTGGCTCTTTGGGTGGAACGAGGGGCGATCGTTTGCGATCACCATGGCCGGCTACCTCGTCGCAGCGGTTATCACTACCCTTGCCACCCTTGGCGCGATACGGCTGTTCTTCTCCTAAAAAAGAGGTTTTTATGTCCGAATCCAGAACTACCCCCCCCCATAAAAAAATCCCCGAGCTGCTCGCTCCCGCCGGGTCGCCCGAAGCATTCCGGGCAGCGGTAGCGGGCGGGGCCGATGCAGTCTACCTGAGTGGGAAACTCTTCGGGGCCCGAAAATTTGCAAAGAACTTTTCCGACGATGAGATCGCCGCCGCTATCACGTATGCCCATGCACGCGGGGTGAAGGTGTACGTGACGGTCAACACCCTGATCCACGACCGGGAGCTTGACGGGGTGGCCGGCTACCTCGTCCGCTTATACGGGCTTGGTGTCGATGCCGTCCTTGTCCAGGATCCCGGTGTTGCCGCGATCGCCCGGGAGATAGTCCCCGACCTTGTCCTGCATGCATCCACCCAGCTCACGATCCACACTGCTGAAGGAGTGCGCTGGGCGTACGGGCAGGGATTTTCCCGGGTCGTACTCGCCCGGGAACTTTCCCTTGCCGATATTGAAAAGATCGCAGAAGCGACCCGCGATCTTCCGATAGGGCTCGAAGTTTTCGCTCACGGGGCCCTCTGCTACAGTTATTCGGGCCAGTGCCTGCTCTCTTCGGTTATCGGCGGGCGGAGCGGGAACCGGGGCATGTGCGCCCAGCCGTGCCGGAAACGCTACACCCTTGTCGAAGGAAAGACGGACAAGTACGGGCGGCCCACAGACCTTGGCGATATCCCGACAAAGGAGCATTATCTCCTCTCGCCAAAGGATCTCTGGACCTACCGTGACCTTTCCACCCTTGCCGGCTCCCCGGTAGCTTCGCTCAAGATCGAGGGGAGGATGAAGTCCCCGGAGTACGTGGCGACCGTGGTCTCCACGTACCGGCGGGCGCTCGATGCCGTGGCAGCAGGCACCTTCGTCCCGGACGCTTCCGCGGAACGCGACCTGTACCTTGCATTCAACCGCGAATTTACCCGGGGATATCTCATGGGCGACCGGCTCCGTGACCTGATGGGACGGGAGCGGCCGGACAACCGCGGCCTGTGCATCGGGAAGGTCACCCGCTTTGACCAGAGGAACCGCACGGTCACCATCGTCCCCGACCGGCCCATCACCCTTCATCCCGGTGACGGGATTCTCTTCTCCAGCCACGAACACCCGGCTGCCGCATGGGGCTGTGCCCTCAACAGCGAACCGGTGGTGACAAAGGAAGGGATCGAAATGACCGTTGCACGCCCGGTGATTGAAGGGACCTCAGTATACCTGACCTCTTCGCTCGACCTTTCCTCCCGGGCACGGCAGGTCACAGGGTCGCCGGTCTCCGGCCTCCGTCATCCTATACCGGTCGATATGGTGGTGCATGTCGATCCGGAGGGACTTATGACCCTCTCCGGCACCATTTGCTCTCCCGGGAGATCCCCGATCCCGGTCGAAGGGACACCGGGTATCCGACTGGTCCCGGCCCGTTCGCGCCCGCTCTCCGGGGAACAACTGGCCGAACAGCTGGGAAAGACCGGCGGTACCCCGTTTACCATCGGATCGCTCACCTCGGAATACGACGGGACCGGGTTTGCCCCGGTGAGCGAGATCAACGGGCTGCGCCGGGACTTTTTTACCCGTGCCGAAAATCTCCTGGTCGCAGCCACCCGGCCGGCACCTGCCGCGGTCAGGGCCGCAGAACAGCGTCTCAGCCGGTACCGTGCCCGGTCCCGGGATATTCCTGCTGCCCCCCCTCAAAATAACCGCTGCGGGATTGTCCTCTTTGCCGATACGCTCGAAACGGTCGAGGCCGGAGCTGGTGCCGGTACGGCTGCCATCTGTTTTGAACCGGCAGGCTTCCCGTGCCGGGATGTGAAAAAGGACGAGGACGGGCTGATCCGGGCCGAGGCTGCCCTGCGGGCAGCCCTTACCGTATGCAGGCAAAAACACTGCCGCCTTATCTGGAAACTGCCCCGGATTACCCGCGAAGCCGAGATGGAGGGACTCAAGACCCTCCTCCCCCGGCTCCTGACGGTAGGTCTCGATGCCTTCATGGTGGATAATCCCGGCACTGCCGCCGCAATATCCGCCCTTGCACCGGAGATCGGGCTTGCGGGGTCGTTTGGCTTAAACGTGTTTAATGCAGAGACCGTCCGTGCATTTGCCCGTCAGGGTTTCGGATGGCTCCTGCTCTCCCCGGAACTCTCCGGGGACGAGTGCGCTCTTCTCATAAAATCCCTGCAGAACGATGCAGCAAAGCCGCAGCTGGGCGTCTTTGTGCAGGGTTCCCTGGAGACCATGGTGACCGAGGACTGCCTGCATGCGATTCTGACCTCGTGCAGGAAACGTTCGGGATCCTGCGCACGGAGCCGGTGGATCGGGGTCCGGGACGAGACCGGCCACCTGCTCCCGGTGCGGACGGACGGGGCATGTCGGAGCCATATCTTCAATGCAGCCGAAACAAGCCTGATCGAGGCATTACCCGAACTCACCGCAATGGGTATCGATGCTCTGGTGATTGACGCCCGGGGACGGCCCGGGGCTTATGCACAGGAGATGGTAAAGATCTACCGCGAAGCGCTGTACCCTGATGAAAAGGTCAGGAAAAAACGGTCGGCCGGTAATAAAACCATGAAAGAGCGGATCCGGGAGATTGCCCTTGGCGGGATCACGACCGGCCAGTATTCCCGTGGCGTCAAAGAAGAGTGATCCGCCATTTAGGGATCCTAAAAAAAGACGAGCGAAAGGTTGAATGGAACCGGGGATCAACTCCTCATGCACGAGGAACGTGATACGATGCCGTCACCCCTGATCCTGGTAAACCTCAAGACCTACAAGGAGGGCATGGGCAACCGTGCCCACCAGATCGCAACCGCAGCGCAGCTCGTGAGCCGCGAGAGCGGCGTTACCATCGGGGTAGCACCCGGGTATATCGATCTCCACCCGCTCGCCCACCATTTTGCAGTTCCGGTCTATGCCCAGCATGTGGACGGGTACGAGCCCGGCGCCCATACCGGCCACATCACGGCAGAGTCCTTAAAGGTCGCGGGAGCAGCAGGGTCGCTGGTCAACCATTCCGAACGACGCCTGACCCTTGCCGATATCGAAGCGGCAGTCCGGGCGCTCCACGGCCAGAACCTGTCTGCGGTTGTCTGCACAAACAACGATATCACGAGCGCTGCAGCAGCTGCACTCATACCTGAGTACGTGGCCATCGAACCCCCGGAGCTGATCGGGAGCGGCGTCTCGGTCTCAAAGGCGAATCCGGATATCATCCGGCGGTCGGTTGCCGCCGTCCATGCGGTAAACAAGGATGTCAAAGTCCTTACCGGCGCCGGCATCCAGTGCGGCGAGTGCGTGAAGATCGCCGTGGACCTCGGGACGGACGGTGTCCTGCTCGCATCAAGCGTGGTAAAAGCACCCGACCCGGCAGCCGTGCTCCGGGACCTCGTATCAAAACTATAAAAAAAAGTTTTTTTACATTCACCTGAGGAACAGGTACCAGACAGCGACGATCACCACGAAAAGGGCGACGCCGATACCGATTACCATACTGCTGCTGATCTCCGTGGATTCAGTGGTTTCTGCCATGTAATAGTATCCTCCATTGTGGTGATTACCACAACAACCATTCCTCTTTTACCCATTATATATACCTTTTTCTAAATATCCCGGAACTAATATCCGGATAAATAAAAAAGGGCTGCTCTTCATCCCGTAGGATAAAAGGTACAAAAACCCGAAGGGGGGTTTTCAGATGATGAGGGTGATTAAGTCGTGTTTGGTGATTACGCCCCGCACCATCCGCCCTTCGACAACGAGCACCGCGTGGTTCTGCTGGAGGATGTTTACCACGGTCTCGACATCCATATCCGGCGGGACCGTGGGAAAGCCCGGCTCCATGAAGTCTTTTACCACGAAGGGGTGGGTGTGGTGGAGGCGCTGCTGTTCGATGGCTTTTACGATAACAGATTCAGATATGCAGCCAACCGGGACACCCCGTTCAATCACGGGCAGCTGGGAGACATCGTTCTTTTCAAAGATATCGACTGCCTGGGTGATGCTTGCCTGCGGCGAGACGGACAGGACCGGTGTGTGCATGATCTGGCCGGCGGCAATCTTCTTTGGCTCGGCATTGTTGAGGACAAGGATGATCTTGTTGAGCGTGCTGACCCGGGGATCAACGCTTCCCGCTTCGATCCGTGCAACCATGGACTGGCTGATCCCTGCCCGTTTTGCAACCTCGGTCTGCCGGAGACCAAGGGTTTCCCGGCGCGAACGCAGCTCTTCAGGGCTGGGGATATGCATATGGTATTACTCATAGGAATAGTAAGATATCAACCTTATGCAAGGGGAATTATGCCGTACCCCTTCGTCATTTAAAAAAGCAGATGCCCCCTCGGAGTACTGGGAAATCTTGTGGCGAAGGTTACCGGTCAGGGAACACCGGGACATCCTTAAACCCGACACCGTCAAAAAGCCCGCGATCCGTGATCCTGAGCGCCGGAATAACCGTGAGCGCCAAAAACGACAGGTACATAAACGGCTCCGGGACGCCTCCCATCCCGGATGTTACCTCATGGAGTGCATCCAGCCTGCGGACGACCTCTTCTCCTGAAAGCGTTGACATGAGCCCCGCACAATCAAGTGGCAGGATCGAGACTCTCTCCCCGTCAATTGCAGCCATCCCGCCACCTGACCGGATCACGGCCCCGATCGCCGCAAGGATCTCATCGTCTCCTGTTCCGGTTGCAACGATATTGTGTGCATCGTGGGAGACACTCGCGGCGATTGCACCTCTTGTAAACCCGAACCCGTGCACGATCCCGGTCCCGACCCGGTCCTTTCCGTACCGGTTGCAGACCACGACCTTGAGGAGATCGCGGCGAGTGTCTGGAAGGTCTGCGGCATTGAGATCGTACTCGCGCGTTTCTGTCAGGATCTGGCCGGGGACAAGCCCAATCACCCGGGCCTTCCCGTTCCCGTAAAGACCGATCTGTTCCTGCGTGGGGACCCGGCACCGGACCGTACCCGCCAGGGGGGATGCCGCTGCAGGATCATGACCGCCCGTCCCCCCCGTTTTGGCAGGGATCGTCTCCAGTACCGTAAACGGGCGGAGATCGCGTGCAATACAGAGGTCAGCCCGCCGGCCCGGGGCCAGTGCTCCCCGGTCGGAAAGGCCGAACCGTTCTGCCGCAGAGAGCGTGGCCATCCGAAGGGCGAGCTCCGGCGCAAGCCCGCACTCCACGGCCAACCGTATGCACCGGTCGATATGACCCTCCCGCGCGAGCAGATCGGCATGGCAGTCGTCAGTTGCAAACGAACACCGGGAGACCGTGTATGGCGTAACAAGGGGAACAAGGGCCGGAATATTGTGTTCGGTCGAGCCGTCACGGATGAAAATATACATCCCGCGCCGGAGTTTCTCGTTTGCTTCGGAGAGAAGCGTGCACTCGTGATCGCTCTGGAGCCCGGCAAGGACGTACGCATTAAGATCGTGCCCGGAGAGGAGCGGGGCATGCCCGTCGCGGATAGCAAAGAGCCCGAGTTTTTTCAGGACTTCCCTGTCTCCCGATAACACGCCGGGAACATTCATCATCTCGCCAAGACCAAGGACACCGTCCCTGCGGGCAAAACCCGAGAGGGCGCCGGCATCAAGGATCGCCCCGCCAACATCGGCCGGTGTTGCAGGCACACAGGACGGGAGCAGGTAGAGGATATCCACGGGCAGCCCGGCGCGTGCAGCAAGCATGTATTCGATCCCGGCAGACCCGGCGACATTGGCAATCTCATGAGGATCGGCGATTACGGTCGTCGTCCCGTGAGCCGAGACAAGCCGGGCATATTCCTGCGGTACAAGGAGCGAACTCTCGATATGGACATGTGCATCGATCAGGCCGGGGAGAAGGTATGCCCCTGCAAGGTCGCGCTCGCGGTTACCGCGATACCCCGGGCCAATCCCGACAATGATCCCGTCTTTTACCGCGAGGTCGTTATGCTCCCAGGTACAGGAAAATGCATCGAAGATCTCTGCATTCCGGTAGACAATGTCCGCCGGAACAAGTCCTCGTGCGGCGGATATGAGACCTGTAGTGGATCCTGTCATGGGGATCCCACCGCAATATCACGGATCACTGCGGTCTCGCGTTCCCCGTCTCGGGTGAGGTATACATAGAGCTTGTAGCGCCCCGGCGCGAGGGAAACCGGGATATCGACGGTATTTTCGTTTCCCCCGATCTGTGCCGTCGTACCGGTAGTCAGCAGCTCGCGCTGCCCGAATTCATCAAGGGCAAAAACCCGGACCTGAACGCCAATATTTTCCGGGGCCCCGGTACCTGCGATCGCTACAGACAGGTTGCCATCGCCGTAGGTGACGTCCCCAACCGAAAGCGTCGAACACCCGGCTGATACAAGCAGCAGGGTAAGGCAGGCCAGAGGGATCAGCCATGCAGGTCCGTTCATACATTTCTTGTCGGATTACTGCCATAAAAAACCAACAGGCAACAACAAGGGAGGACCCTTATCTATGGAGTACCCATATTACACGGGCAAATATCCTGGCAAAAAACAGGATAATTCGATAAAAAACCGTGAATGAAAAGATCTCTGTCGTGTAAAAAAGCAAACTTATTATAGGAATATTTCACAAAGTTCAGTTCGGTGATAATATAACAACCATCACATTCACCCACCATAAAGGCGGAACCGGCAAGACCACATCCTGCCTGAATATTGCCGGGTTCTGCGCATTAGCGGGAAAGAAAGTGCTGGTGGTTGACTGCGATCCTCAGGCCAACGCCACTGCCGGTTTAGGTATCAACCCGGAATCGACGCAGAAGAACATCTACGATGTCTTCATGAGCCGGGTCGATGGTTTTCCCCAGGTTTCCATAGCCGGGATCATACGGCAGACTGAATCAGGAGTAGATTGTGCCCCGTCAAACCTTGATCTCGTAGGCGCAGAACCCTACCTGTACGGGATTACATCGCGGGCAGAAGTGCTGCGGGATGCGCTTTTGCCAGTGAAAGACACCTATGACCTGATCCTGATCGATACGCCCCCGAGCATGGGGCAGTTTGTGATAAACGGGCTCTATGCAGCGGATCATATTATCGTTACGCTCGATTCCGGGTCGTTTGCCATGAACGGTATCGGGCCCCTTTTTACGATCTTTTCCGATATGAAACAGGATCTCGGAAAGGAGATAAAAGCGGATATGGCCATCCTCTCCCGCTGGGGAGAAGCCGATGACAAAACCGGGTCGGTCCAGACCGCGGAAGCCCCGGAAAAGAACGATCTGGTAAGCCGGCTCCGGTCGTTATTCTCCCCCCGCCCCCCGGTAAAGACCGAAGAGGAGATGGTAAAAGAAAAAGAGCATGCACAGGAACAGGAACGTCTTGTCACGATGCTTGAAAAGACCCATCAGCAGTTCCCGGTGGCCTATACTGTTTCCTACTCCCCGGAGATCTATGTGGCCCAGCAAAAGGGAATGCCCATCTCGCATGTCGCCCCTGAATGCACTGCCGGAAAGGAATACAAAAAAATTGCCGACGAAGTGATGAAATGGATATAACGGGACTGGAACAGAGCCTGAAACGTGCAGCTGACGGAGACCTGTCGGTTCGTATCAGTGAGACCTCTGCCGATCCGGAAACACGTCCTCTCGCGGCACAGATAAACCGGCTCCTTATAAAGGCCGCGGATACCGCGGAAAAGAAACACCGGGCAGATGCGATGATCCGGTACAACCCGCTGGCCATCGCGATCCTGAAAAAAGACCGGGCGATTATCAGTGTCAATAAAAAATACGAGTCCCTCTGGCAGGGCAGTCGCGAGGAACTGGTAAAAAAGCGCCTGTCTGATTTTGATCTTACGGTAGTATCCGGGGATACCCTGTACGCGTGTTTTGAGACAAAAAAACTCTCCGTGAGTGAATGTCTTCTGATATTGCCCGACGGAACGAAAAAATTCCTTACCCTTCACGCAATGCCGATGCTCGATGTGGCAGGCGGGGTTGACGGGGCTTTTTATTTCTGGGTGGATACGAGCGACCTTCACGCAAAGGTGGCAGAATCCGAACGGATCCGGCTGCAGGCGGACCGGATAATCAATGAAAACCCGTTTGCCCTGTTTACGATCGACACGAACCTGTCGATATTGTCGGCAAACAACGCATTTTTAAAACTCACCGGGTATACACGGGACACGATTGTCCACCTGTCGGTAAAGGACTTCAAATACAAGAAAAACAAGGGTGCGAGCGTCGAAGACACGATCCGTACAAAACAGCGCGGGCATGGCGAATCCGTTATCGAATTCCCCACCGGGATCTTAACCCTGGACTGGTATTACATCCCGCTTCTCGATGCCAGTGGCAATACGGAAAGCCTGCTTGTCGTGTATAATGACATTACCGAGAGACGCAGGCAGGAGACCGAGATCAAGGGACTCATGGAGATCTCCAAAAAGACTGCACAGGACCTCTCGGAGAGTGCAGCCATACTGGAGAACGGGCTTTCGCGACTAGCTTCAGGGGATCTCACAGTTGCCGTAGAAATCGCGGACAGCGATCCCCTCGTGATCCTCAAGAAAGATTACAATTCGGCAGTCGGGTCGATAACTGCAGTTATCGAGGAGATCAGTAAATCCGCTGCCCAGATCGATCTTTCAACATCGGAGACCGGTAAAAGTACACAGGAGATCTCCAAGTCCACAGAACAGGTGGCGATTGCCACACAGGCCTCTGCGGACGGGGCCAAACAGCAGCTCGAACAGATCGAACAGGTAAGTAAGGACATGTCCGATCTCTCTGCCTCGATAGAAGAGATTGCAAGCACTTCCCACGATCTCATGACGCATGCCCAGAAGGCAGCAAACGACGGTACCCAGGCCGCCGAAATGGGCAAGGTGGCAACCGCAAAGATGAAGGAAGTCGAGAAGATCGCCGGGAACAGCGTCTCGGAGATTACGGCCTTAAACGATCGCATGAAAGAGATCTCCAATATCGTCAAGCTGATTGCCGATATCTCCAGCCAGACAAATCTCCTTGCCCTGAATGCAGCGATCGAAGCTGCACGGGCCGGCGAGCATGGCCGCGGATTTGCCGTAGTTGCCGGCGAAGTGCGCAACCTTGCCGGAGAGTCCAAGAGCGCCACGAACAATATCGAAACCCTGATCGGGTCTATCCAGAGTTCAAGCGAGAAGACCGCGACGGCTATTTTGAACTCCTATAAGGAGATCCAGACCGGCATCGAGAGCGTCAACCAGACCATCGAGATGCTGAACCGGATTATCTCGGAATCGACGATTGTCGCTGACGGGGTAACCGAGATCACGAAGGCGACCGAGGCACAGGCAGAGGCAACAACCCGGGTAATGCAGGGTATGGAGCAGACCAATACTCTGACACGGGAGAACCGGCAGCGCATGGAAGACATGGCCGCACTTGCACAAGAGACCAGCGCCTCGACCGAGGAGATAGCGAGCGCTTCTGCGGAGCTCTCGCATATGGCGGAACGGTTGAAGTCTGCAACGGAAAAATTCAAAATGAGGTGAATTATGGCTGCAACGATTGACGTGGTTGAGTTCGAGTTTGGCGGAGAACGGTATGCACTGGATATTAACCTGGCACGGGAGATCGTCGAGATGATGCCAATCACCCCCATCCCCCGGGCGCCACCCTTTATTTCCGGGGTCATCAACCTCAGGGGAGAGATCACCAATATTATGAACCTCAATACGCTCCTCGGGCTCAACGGGGGGGAGATCCGGCAAAACCAGAAGATTATTGTCCTTGTCCCCGAAGCGGCAAAAGGGAACAATGTCGGGATTATCGTCGATGATGTGTCCAGTGTCCGGCAGGTGCCGGAGGCCGACATCGAACATATGGGGGCCGGGATCTCCTCCGATTTCTCGCAGTTTGTCAAGGGGATTATAAAGATCCCGGTGGACGAAGGGGAGACCAAAAAGAAGGATCTGGTTATCTGGCTTGACATGGAAAAAGTGCTCTCGCGTCTGGGGAATTCCGATCAGGGCAGCGGGGATGCATCGGGCATCGTGCCAGGAACCGACTGACGGACATGAAGGCAGGGTACGACAGGAGGATGATGCAATGACGGAACCACGACCGGGAAGAAAAGCACTGTTTGCAGGGGCGCCTGCTGCGACTACGGTACGGAGCAATACACCAGACGAGATCGCACAGCATGTCCGGCAGTTGAACGAAGATCTGGCACTGGCGCTGAAAGGTGCTGCGGCAAAAAAGGCGACAAAACCCCTCAATGCTTCCGATTTCGGGAGCGAATATGCAACCCTGGTGGATGCGGTCAATACTGCACTCCCCCGGCTGCAGGAGACCGGTACCCAGCAGCCCGTGGGCAACGAGGAGTACGACAAGAAGATCGATATCCTCGAACGGCGCCTGGAGTTCATGGAGAAGAACAACCCGGTGCCGATGCTGATCGTTACGCCGGCACTGGATATCGTGGAGGCAAATGCGGCATTCCTTGCCATGAGCGGGATCTCCGAAGAGGAGATCCTCACAAAAAACATCCACGATTTCCCCATCACGGATCGCTCCGGCGAAGGTGCAAAGGCTGCACTGGAAACAAAGCGGCGTGCGGCAGGAGAACTGACCATAGGGTTCCCCTCGGGTGTGCATACGCTCGAACAGTACTGTATTCCGGTCCTCGATGACGAAAGCAATGTCTCATCGCTTGTTCTCCTGTACGACGATCTCACCATAAAAAAGAGAAAGAATGCCGAGATAGAACGGCTCAAGGCCCGGTCGGAAACGATCGTCCAGCAGAACCCGATGCCTATCGTGCTCGTGGATACCGGCTTTAAGATCCGCGTGGTCAATGACGCGTATATCTCCCTTGCAGGTATCGATAGGAAGCAGCTCCTGACGATGAACCTGCGCGATTTTAAGGTTCTCCAGCAGACCGGGACCGGGTTAAAACAGGTCCTCGAAAAAGGACAACGCACCGAAGGCGAAGTTGTTGTTGAATTCCCGACACGCGTCCGCAGGCTCCGGCAGTACGGCATACCGATCCCCGGCCCGAACGGCAGTATTGAGAGCATCCTTATTGTTTACAACGATGTCACCGAAGAGCGCACAGAGATGGACAAGGTGGTTGCGGCCCGCCATACCTCAGATACCCTCATCCAGGAAAATCCCATCCCCATGCTCATGGCCGACCGTGCCTTTGTCGTTACTCTCGCAAATGCTGCATATCTCACGATGAGCGGATACACACAGGACACTATCCGGGGCATGAACTTACGGGAGATCAACATCAAAGAGCAGAAAGGGGAGGGTGCAAAAGTCGCTATCCAGACCAAACGCCGGGCCTTTGGCGAGGTCACCGTCGACCTCCCGAGCGGTACCCATATCCTCGAACAATACGTGATGCCGCTCCTTGACGGCAAAAACGAGATCGAGAACCTCCTTTTGGTATACAATGACGTAACCGGGCAGCGGAAGAGCCAGGAGACGCTCGCAAAAGAGATGGAAAAGGCGGCAGCATTCCGGAAGCGCTCCGATACCATCGTGATGCAGAACCCCATGCCCATCATGCTCATGGATGCTTCGTTTAAGATCCTCATGGCAAACGAGGCGTACATCAGCCTGACCGGCATAGCAAAAGAGAAACTGGTCGGGACGAGTGCCCGCGAATTCCGGATCACCGCCCAGACCGGGCAGGGCCTCAAGACCGTGCTCTCCGAAAAGAAGCGCAGTTTCGGCGAGATCACCATCGAGTTCCCGACCGGGGCGCATATCCTCGAACAGTACGGGATACCCATGCTCGATGGCCAGCAGAACATCACGTCAATCCTCTGCGTGTATGTCGATGTCACCGCACGGAGGGCACAGGAAAAGAAGATCCAGATCATGATGGACGAGGCAAAATCGAACGCAGAGCTGCTCTCGGCAAGTGCAACCGAACTCGAATCGGGCCTTGCAAAGATTGCATCGGGGGATCTCACCTGCCGGCTCAGTATCGACGATGCTGACCCGCTCGTCCAGCTCAAGAAAGACTTTAACACATCAGCCGAGGCAATCCATACCGTCATTGCCGATCTCATAGCCTCGGTAAAGAGACTGGATACCACGGTAAAAGACACCATCAAGTCTACCGAGGAGATTGCAAAGGCAACCGAGCAGGTGGCCCTCTCCTCACAGAAGGCGACCGACAATGCAAAGCTGCAGCTCGCGAGCGTCGACAAGATCTCGGGCGTGGTCTCGGACATTTCCGCATCGATCGAAGAGATTGCCAGCACCTCACACGAGGTTATGACTCACGCGGAAAAGGCTGCCCATGAAGGTGCGCAGGCCGCCGGTATCGGGAAGACCGCGACCGACAAGATGCAGTCTGTCGAGAAGATCTCGAAGAAGAGTGTCGATGAGATCACTGCATTAAACGAACAGATGCAGCAGATCACAAAGATCGTCAATCTTATCACGGATATTGCAAACCAGACAAACCTTCTCGCACTGAATGCCGCAATCGAGGCTGCACGGGCGGGAGAACACGGCCGCGGGTTTGCGGTCGTTGCCGGGGAGGTCAAGAACCTTGCCGGCGAGTCCAAGAAAGCGAGTTCACAGATCGAGACCCTTATTAAATCCATCCAGGCAAAGAGCGAGGTCACCGCATCTTCAATCCAGAGTTCATTTGACGAGATCAAGGCAGGGATCGAGAGTGTCAACCAGACCGTCGAATCCCTGAACCGGATCATAGCCGAGGCAAACGTGGTCTCGAACGGTGTTACGGAGATCACCAAAGCCACCGAGAACCAGGCACAGGCTACCTCCGGCCTGATGTCAAGTGTCGAATCGGTCAAGGCAGCGACCGAGGACAACCAGCAGCGGATGGAAGATATGGCAGCGCTTGCAGAGGAGACCAGTGCCTCGACCGAGGAGATAGCGAGCGCTTCCGCCGAACTCTCCACCATGGCCGAGCGCTGCAGTCATATGATGGAAGAGTTCCAGACCTGAAAAACACTGCGGGATCGTTACAATAATCCCGCATGTGCCTCTTGGCATGGCGGGTTTTTCCCGCTGAAATTTTTCCCGCTGAAATATAAGACCCCACAACGCGGAGTATACTACCATGATACAAGCTGACGACGGTTTCTCTGCTTTAAAGAAATACATCGAGCAGACCATCAGGATCCAGTGTAACAATTACAAGGAAGATTACATCAAACGAAGGCTGCTCTCCCGCATGCGTTCGACAAGTACTGCGACATACCCTGACTATCTCCGGTACCTCCGCGAGCACCCGCCGGAGCTTGAGAACCTCCGGAATGCGCTCACCATCAACGTAACCGAATTTTTCCGGGACGCCGAGGTTTACGATCTCCTGAAAAAGGAAGTCCTGCCGGCCCTCTTTCACGGCAGAAAGACGATCCGGATCTGGTGTGCAGGGTGTTCCACGGGAGAAGAGCCCTATTCGATTGCCATGATCCTCCACGACCTAATAGCCGCGGACAAATCGCTCTCCGCCCAGATCACGGCCACCGATATCGACGAGGTAGTCTTAAAAAAGGCAAAAGACGGGATCTACTCGGAAAAGGCAATGGGAAAACTTTCCGCCGCACAGATCCAGCGGCATTTCACCAAACTTCCTGACGGGAACTACCAGGTAAAGCCGCACCTCCAGGAACTGATCCGGTTCCGTCCCCATGACCTCATGAGCGGCCTGCCGCCCGCGAAGTTTCTCGATCTTATCACCTGCAGGAACGTAACGATCTATTTCACCGAAAAACAGAAAGACGATCTGGCAAGGATGTTCCATGCGGCGCTTGTCCCAAAGGGATATTATGTGATGGGAAAGACCGAATACCTCGGGCGCGAGGTCGAAGGGCTCTTTACCCCGATAAATTCCATCCAGAAGATCTATACCAGAAAAGACTGATACGCCCGGTGACACATTTTTTTATCAGTGTCCCGGTGGGTCCTCTTCTTCATTTTGGGCGTTTTTCCCGATATCTTTTACAAACTCGGCCTGGAGTGCTTTCCGGGCCGAATGTTGTTTTATCTGGGTATAGACTGTTATAAAATTTATACCGATCACGACAATAACCAGCATCAGGCTTACCCAGAGCATGGAACCGTTCGCGGTGAGAAATGCTGCCCACAGGAGAACGACAAAAGAGATCAGGTAAAAAATGATCCATGTCCGGATCCCGGGGAGTTCCATGGTTAACAATATGCATCATAGCGATACTAAAGCGTTATCGCACCCACCGACATATTTTTTAACTTATATAATCGCAGGTTTATTATTTTGGAAAACCGCATTGCCCCCCACAGCGGTTGTTTCCCCGCAGATCCTCACGGTTTTTATCTGATAATCGCCAGTAGTATGTGTGGACAAAGGAGATCTTTTCACGCTTGTCGGGGGTTTTGTCGTTCTCCTGCTGGTTGCCGTCATAGTCCGGCCCGACTCTCTCCTGGTACTCTCACCGACCCCCCAGCACCCGGTCACGACAGTCCCGGTAACCCCCAATGCGACACCCACGGTCAGCCCGGAAATAACCCCCACTCCTCTCCAGGTGCCGGCTACAAAGCCAACGCCACGCGAGCCGTCACCGCCGTACCGTATCACGTACACCAGTAACCCCTTCACGTACCCGAAGATCCATCTCCCCGACCATATGGAGACCTTCGGCGCATCGGACATTCCCCTTCGGGAAAACAGGAGCGTAACCTTTGCCTATATGGAGGGATCCGGGGGAGGATTGACCCAGGTATTTACCGTGCCGTACGAAGTATGGGCACTTAACATGACGGTAACTGCCGACCGGATGCCCCAGTATGCCATGTTCAAGATGGTTCTCTGCGATGCAAAGACGGGAGCCGTGCTGCAAGGAGCAGAGATCCAGTTCCCCGGCAGCATGTACAAGACGGTACAGGCGTCAGGCCCGATGTACATGATCATCACTACGTCCAACGTGGATTCATTCCGGATCGATCTTGAAACGCCGTACCGGTTCTATGTCACGGGCACACCAACGGGATGATAGGGGTGTTATCCGGGAAACCGGGGCCGGTACCTTTTTTGTGGTTTTTCAGGATACTTTTTCAACGGTGACCCGGACCCGCTCGCCGGCTTTGAAACCGTGCCCTTTCGGGATGTCGATATTAAACCAGAGCGCAGCCGGGTTGTCCTGCGTGTTGTCCTGCGACATCAGGCAGTCTTTTTCTTCGTTGATGTCTGCAACAAAATCGATAACCGCTTCAAACTCGTGTTTTGGCATATATTAGAAGAAGGTGGGGAAAAGTAAAAAAGTTAGAGGGCACGGGGCGTGACCATCCACGTCGTGCTGTTCGAATAACTCCACCTGATGATTGAAAGCTCCTTGCACATCTCGGCAAGGATCGCCATGTTGGTTCCCACTTCCTTGGGGGATAACCCGAGATCCTTTGCAATGTATTTTGACTTGAAGTAGTGTTTGCCTTTGGTTATCCCTGAGGTAAGGTAGGATACAATTTGGTGCTGGGTTTCGTTGTACTTTTCACGTAATTTCTTGCTTGTTGACATATCTCGCCTCAGCATTAACCATTCATATAGAGCAACTCCTATTTATATATAGCGGACGATACAGGTTAAAATTATGGTTATTTAGGCAACAGCGGCCTGATTCTGACCAGAAACTATTTAATTCGGCCAGATTTTGCGCAGATTGCTTCCGGCCCGGTAAACGAACGGGATTTTCGCATTCCGGAACAAATATCCGGGTAATTAAAAAAAAGAACTGAATTTAAGGCTGCTGTACCGGGGCATCGCCGATCTTCTTGATCAGGGCCTCGAGCACAACTTCCCGCATACCTTCCACGAACTTGATGCTGCCGACCACCAGGTGACCGCCACCGGAGATCCCGCCGCCGGGGATCTCGTTGTGCAGATCCCGTACCATGCGGGGGATGTTCATGTGCACGCCCCGGGACCGCAGGACCGCAAAGTCCGGGCCAAACCCGATGGTAACCACCGGTTTTCCTTCGTTCTGTTTGCAGAGAATGTCGTGGACTTCCCCGGAGGTCTTGCCCGGCGGGGGGAAGGTGAACTTGTGGGCATGGATCTCCACGTCGATTAAGAACAGGTGGGCTGCATTGGGCAGGACACGGGAGACGACATGGGGCATGCAGGCGCTCATCTGGTCCTCGATCATCGCATTTGCGCCTTCGACCAGGAGACCGACCAGTTTCTCGTGGCGTTCCCGGTTCCCGAGGAGGTTGAGAATGTCTTTTACAATCTCTCTGCCGTCGTTGAACCGGAGCCAGAACTGCTCGTAGTCGAGTGCAAGGGCGATATTCTTGCAGGCCTGCTCGGAGTACTGGTCCTGCACAAGCGCGAGGTAGTGGACCCGCTCCGGCGCCTCGCTCCGGTCGCCGACACCGGCAATGGCCGGGAGGTGTTTGATCAGGGGTTCGACCCGGGGGTTGATAAGCCGGGCAACTTCCGTGCCAAGCATCCCTGCCGTAACGCCAAAGTCCCCGCCCACATGGTAGGGGTTGACATGGCCGACCAGGTACTTGTCGATGGTTGCGTCCGGGTGGTGGTGGTCGATCACGACAAAGGGAATGTCGTATACGCTCGCAATCTTGTACGATGCCTCGTCTTCCTCGGTGGACCCATTGTCGGTGAGGATCACAAGGGGCATCTTCTGGCCGAACCGGGCATGGTCCTTTAAGGCGAAATCAAGGTCGCGGGTGATGTCCTCGATCTCGTAGAAGGGTGCCTTTGACGGGGCACGCTTGAAGAGGAAGTAGTCGGCGTCGAAGTCCCCGCCGGACTCTTTTATGAGCGAGACCACTGCCTGCTCTATCGCAACCGCCGAGCAGATACCATCGGCATCCGCGTGGTGGCGCAGGATGATGGGCTGGGCGGTAAAGATCGCCTTACGGATGATCTTTGCGACCTTGCGCATCTCGGGCATGAGGGCATCGAGCACATCGCTTTTCACGAGAGGCTTGATAATTTCAGGTTCTGCCCGGGCCTCAAGCGCCTGTTCGATCCTTGTCCTTACTGCCGCCTCCTCGTCACCGGCCAGCCCGGAGACCGCATCGGCTTCGATCTGGAGCTGGTTGTTGCGCATCATCACTTCGCCGATGACCTTGACAATCATGTTGAGCTCGATCTCCGGGTAGGCCCGGACACCGGCTTCGACAAACGCCGCAACGTTCTGGGTGCCGGATTCATCAACGATGGTAAAGATGGTCGGTCCGCTCGTCTGCTTGATCTGGGCGACCTCGCCTTCGATGGCAACCGTCTTTCCCTGCTTGGTCTTAAGGTCGGCGATCCGCACGGTCGTTGACGTGCGTTCGATCTGCTGGACCTGGTAGATCTGGATCAGCATCTCTTCGAGATCGATGTTGCCGTTCGGCCGGATCTGGCGGACCCGGACCAGGACACTGTCCTTTTCCTTGTGCTCGGCCTTGACGCTTGTCTTGTGCACGAGGCCCTTGATCCGGTCGTTGAGCTGGACAAACATCCCGAAGGTTGCAAAGCCCTGGACCTTCCCGAGGTAGGTCTTTCCCTCTTCTACGTCGGACAGGTCGCAGCCTGCGGCCAGCCGGTACACGATGATATCTGAATCTGTCTCCATGTCTCTCTCCACACGCACAGCGAAACGAAACGATATAGGTTGCGGCTTATGATCTCTTTGGAATTTATCGTTCTCCGTCGGCAGGCACGAATGACGTGCTTGCGTGTACCATCAATGGTTTCGGTAAGGTTATGTTAGTTGTGATGATGCGGAAAGGGCAGGAAAAAGACCTGGATGCCGGGCGCTTTTGGAGAACTCCGCTAAAAACTGCAGTCTCCGGATACATGCGGATGCTGAGGGTGACCCTGACCGATCACTGAGATCGGTCGACCCGACCATTTTTTTTATTGCGTGCAAAGTTGGGGGTAGGGGGTGACCGAAAATCCGCGTGGACCAATGGTCGACCCGACCAATGTCTGAGATCGGTCACCCTGGCCTATGATCGAGTACGGTCGGGGTGACCACCCCTTCTCGTCTGAAGTTCCAGGGGAAATACAGGTCGTGGTACTGGAAAAAGAGCGGTCACCCTGACCGATCATTGAGATCGGTCGACCCGACCAGTTTTTTTGTTGCGTGCAAGGTAAGGGGTAGGGGGTGACCTTTTTTTTTGGAGGTCAGGGTGACCGATCATGATGATGGGTCGGGGCGGGGGATCGCTCTGGACCCAACATACTTGTTGATGGGGGCTGTCGCCCCCACACCCCCACGAGCGAGGAGTGCCGCCGCCCCCGGCAGGAAGCCCCCGCGGCGGATCAAATAAGGCGTCAGAACGTGTTTGTTACGGAACCCCCCGCCGACAAAGGACGGGTGAAGTCGTGCCACCCGTCCGACTCGGTGGGGGGATGGGGGAGCGTCGGCTCGTTAGGATCGTATAAACTCAGGAAATAAGGAAATCAATCCCGGTACCCGATCTCCAGCATAAACCGGTCATCCGGCACAAGAACCGTACCTGAGAACGCCAATTTCGCCTCACTCATATGGGCCGTAGTATCCGTGTACCGCGAACTGATGTGCGTCAGGGCAAGGGTATTGACATTTGCCGCTGCCGCTGCCTCTCCGGCCTGTCGGGCGGTGGCGTGGTAGAACTCGGCAGCACGCTTGATCTCGCTCTCATCGTAGGTTGCATCGTGGATCAGGAGATCGGCATCTTTTGCATGCACGGCAAGGGTCTGGGGCACCGGTCGGGTGTCCCCGGTGTACACGATCTTCCGGCCCGGGCGGGGAGTGCCCATCACATCCGACGGTAGTATTTCCCGTTCGGTGCCGTCATTGGTAATCTTGATCGTCTCGCCCCGCTGGAGCTTCCCGAAGAGCGGGCCCGGAGGGACACCGAGCGCTATCGCGTGTTCGCGGTCGAACCTCCCCGGGCGGGGGTCTTCTTCGAGCACGTAGCCGAGCGCCGGCATACCGTGGCTGACACCGAATGCCGTGACCGTGTACCCGTCAAACCGGACCCACGAGCCGTCCGCAAGCTCCACGGAGTCGAGGGTGAACTTCAGGTTGAACCGGGCAACTTTTTTGACCGTCTCCACGAACTCGTGCACCCAGGTCGGCCCGTAGATCGTGAGGGGCTCGGTCCGGCCGTTAAACGACATTGTCTGGACAAGCCCGAAGATGCCGAGGAAGTGGTCGGCATGCCAGTGCGACACGAAGATCGCATTGATGGTAAACCCGCACCGGGCCCGCATCATCTGCTGCTGGGCGCCCTCGCCGCAGTCAAAGAGGAGCGTGTCGGTGCCGCGCCGGACCATGATGCAGGACGGGTTTCTTGTCGGGGTCGGGAGGGCTCCTGCCGTCCCGAGGAAATAGACCTGCAGGGTCTCGCCGCTCATACAAACTCCCTCCGATACACCGCGAGGCTCTTTTTTGCCTCATCGACCGACCGGCCTTCGACAACAACGACCCCGCGGTATTTTGCGGCAATCGTTTTCCCGGCCTTATGCCAGTCGATCGTACCGTCCCCGAGTGCCAGGTGCTCGTCCGACTCGCCGTGATTGTCGTGGATGTGGATGTGGTTTGCGTGTCCCACGTTTGCAAGGAAATCGGGGACTTTTCCCACGGTGTTTGCGTGCCCGAAATCGAACGTCAGGCCGATCCCCTCGATCCCTTCCGCCATCCCCATCAGTTCCCCGCAGTCCCGGCAGAGGAACTCCTTGTGGAGGATCATGTTTTCAAGACAGGCGAGCACCGAGTATTCGGCAGCGCATTTCCCGATCCTCCGCAGGGCCTCCTTCTGGAGCTCCCAGACCTTCTGGGGCACAAGTTTTCCCGCCGGGGAAAGATAGCCGGGGTGGATCGTTACCCGGTCGGTCAGGTCTGCCGCATGTTCTATGCAGACCTCGATCTGACGGATCGATTCGCGCCAGATCGGGTCGTTTAAGGTAGCAAGGTTGAGGTCGCCATACGGTGCATGTACCGTGACGCCGAGACCGGTCGATGCAATCACTTCTTTTATCTTTTCCCGGTTCTCCGGCTTTTCGAGGCGATAGTTACCGTCGGCAACGATCTCCCAGCCTTCGTACCCCGCATCTTTTATCCCGTACACCCAGGAGATATCGTCCCAGACCTTCGAGGACGAGGAAAAGTAGGGCTTTAAGCTCATGGCTCCTGCTCCAGGGACCGGATAAAGCGGGTGACCTTTTGTGTGAACTCTTCGAGCGTGTCGTCGTTGTTGATGCGCACGTCGGCCATTTTCAGGGCACGTTCGAGGCCCCAGCCCTTCTCCCGCTCGTCCCGGGTCTTCAGGCCCTCGGCAGAACCCACGTCGTCGCTCCGTTTGCGCTCGCAGAGCCGTTCGAGACGTTTCTCAAACGAGGTCTCGATGGCGATAAGGCGGAACCCCGGGAAGTGCTGGCGGAAGATCCGGACTTCCGCGTCTCCCCGTATGCCATCTACGAGGACGAGCGGGGCTTCCTGCTTTTTTATTATGTCCACGCAGAGGATCGCGATCGCGTCCATGCCGTGCTCGGCCCGGAGCCGGTTTGCCATTGCCCCGTGGTTTTCATCGGTCGGGGGCAGGCCCGCCTCTTTTACCGCATTCCGGATCACATCGCCCATGACCACGACCGGGATGCCAAGGCCGGCGGCTATCCGGGAGAACTCTCCTTTGCCGCTCGCGGGAAGCCCGACAACTCCTATCACCTTCATAGCAGGTACCTCCGGTGGTAGGGGATCTCCCCGCCGTCCCGGGTCCGGATCCGGACATCCCGTTTGAGCCCGTCGGCAATTTTTGTTATCTCTTGTAGTGTCATGGGGGTGTACTGCCCGATGGTCTCCCATCGTTGTGCGATATATTCGGTGACGTTCTCTGCCCCGCCCGGGACCATCGGGATCTTGTGCTCTCCCTGCTGGAGGACGAGGGGAATATCGGCAACCATCCGCGAAATATCCTGTAAGTATTTTGCATTCTCATAAAATACGGTTACTACGATCTCGAGTTCCGGAAGGGTCTTTTCCCGGAATGCGGTACGAGCATATTCTATCGACCGGAGAACATTTTTTTTGTAGTTCAGGCCCGCCGTACCGTCCTGTGCGCCGGAGAACCCCTCCCACCGGGTCTTGTAGTCGATTGCGATCCGGTCGATAAGCCGTTCATCAAGAAGGGCTTTGATGGTCCCGGGAAATGCACCGTTTGTCTGGAGCCCTGTCGCAAGCCCGAGCGCCTTTGCGGCACGGGCGAGTTCAATGAGTGCCTCTTTCTGGAGGGTCGGCTCCCCGCCCGAGAAGACGACCCCGCTTACGGCGATCTTCGAGCCTTCGATGAGCCGGACGATCTCGTCCGTGTCCCGCTCGTCCCTGCCATCGAAGATAGCGGCATTCTGGCAGTACGAACACCGGAGGGGGCAGCCCCTGAAAAAGACCGTGCAGACCGCCCGGCCCCGCCAGTCTACTGTGGAGAGCGGGACAAAACCGCCAAAATTGATCCTAACCGGCATCACCGTTACGGATATGTGGGAGACGGGATTATTTAAGCGTCGTTAAGCATCGCGGCACGGTGGTCCGGGCCCAAAACAGGAGACAAAAAAGGTTTTTTTAGAATTTGAAGTGCCGGTTGACGATCTTGATGGCGCAGAAGTCGCCGCACATGGTGCAGCCGTCGGTATCGGCAGGCATCCGCTCGCTCCGGATCTTCTTTGCGCGGGCCGGGTTCATGGCAACCGCAAACTGGCGCTCCCAGTCGAGGTCGCGGCGGGCGTGGCCCATCTCAAGGTCGGCAGCCCGGGTCTTCTTGAGCTTGACCATGTCGCCGACGTGCGCAGCGATCCGTGAGCTGATGACTCCCTCGTAGACTTCCTCGGGGGTCGGGAGGGCAAGGTGCTCTGCGGGGGTGACATAACAGATGAAGTCGGCGCCAAGGGATGAAGAGATGGCGGCTCCGATGGCGGCTACCCGGTCATCGTAGCCCGGCGCAATGTCGGTAACAATGGGGCCGAGCATGTAGAACGGCTTGTTGTTCGTGACCCGCTTCATGAGCTGGACGTTGGTCGCGATCTCGTCGATCGGGACATGGCCCGGACCCTCGACGATAACCTGGATGCCCTGTGCGTGTGCCTTGTCGGCAAGCTCGGCGTTGATGAGGAGCTCCTGGACACCGGCCCGGTCGGTTGCATCGTGGATGGCACCGGCCCGCATCCCGTTCCCCATCGAGAGGGTGACCTCGTGCTCCTTCATGATCTCCATAAGGTAGTCGAACTCGGAGTAGAGCGGGTTCTCCTTCTCGTTGTGGAGCATCCATGCGGTCATGAATGCCCCTCCCCGTGAGACAAGCCCGCAGTGCCGGCCCTGGTTCTTGAGTCTCTTGACCGTCTCCCAGTTGATGCCGGTGTGGATCGCCATGAAGTTGGTACCGAGTTTTGCCTGCTCGGCAGTGATCCGGAAGAGGTCGTCCTCTTTCATGTGGACAACGGCGCCGTCCTTTTTCACGGCCTCGATAAAGGCCTGGTAGAGCGGGACGCATCCCACGGACAGCGTGGTGTTTGCAATCACCTGTTTTCTAATCTCGGTAAAGTCCCCGCCGGTGGAGAGCTCCATTAAGGTGTCGGCACCCGCAAGCTCTGCCTGCCGTGCCTTCTCGACCTCTTCGGGAATATTGACAATATCGGTGGAGGTCCCGATGGAGGCATTCACCTTGGTGCGCAGGCCCTCGCCGATACCGCAGATCTTCACCTTGCGGTAGGGGGAGACCGGGATTACAATATGGCCTTCGGCAACGCCGCGCCGCACAAAGTCCTCGGTCACGCCTTCCTGTTTAGCGACCTGTTTCATCTCGTCGGTTACGATGCCGTTTCTGGCATCATCTATGATACTCATACCTTACCGGTTCCGCAAAAGAGCAGATAAAGGCTCGGTTTTACATTTCTGGATGAAATCTGGCTTGTCTTGTAAACAAGTAAATTTTAGTTTAGGTAAACAATGAAGCGTCAGGGCCGCAGGGCAGAACCGGGGCCGGGATTGTCCGCACGGGTGCATTTATGATTTCCCGGCACCATACAAGAGCATAGACTGCACGGGACGCACATGGCAGATACGGATTTTTTCGAAGTAACCGTTAAGGAAGCGGCGCATAACGACGCAAGCCGGGGGATCGCCCGGTTAAGCGTGGACGTGATGAAGAAGCTCGGTCTCGTCTCCGGCGATGTCATCGAGATCGTGGGAAAGAGGAACGCGGCGGCGATCGTCTGGCCCGGGTTTGCCGAGGATATCGGGTTTGCCATTCTCCGGATCGACGGGAGCATCCGGGCAAACGCGAGCGCCGGTATCGATGAGAAGGTGAAGATCCGCAAGTCCGAAGCGGGCTATGCGACGAAAGTCGTGATCCAGCCGGCGCAGGAGACCCGGCTTGTGGGCGGGGAACAGTACCTCTCGCGGGTGCTCCGGGGCCGGTCGGTGGTCGAGGGCCAGTCGCTCCGGGTCGATATCCTCGGGAACTCGGTCACATTTGTGATCGTCCGGGTCGCTCCCCGGGCAATTGCCATCGTCTCGGACGACACCGAGATCGAGCTCAAGACCGAGCCTTTCAAGCCGGAAGAGGGGAAACGACAGATCACCAATATCCAGTACGAGGATATCGGCGGGCTCGAACGCGAGCTCCAGCTGGTCCGGGAGATGATCGAGCTCCCTCTACGCCACCCGGAGATCTTCGAGAAGCTCGGGATCAAGCCCCCCAAAGGCGTCCTCTTCTACGGCCCGCCGGGCACGGGAAAGACCCTCATTGCCAAGGCGGTTGCAAACGAGGTGGACGCCCATTTCCTCACCCTCTCGGGCCCCGAGATCATGAGCAAGTTCTACGGGGACAGCGAGAAGGCCCTGCGGGACAAGTTCCACGACGCGGAGGAGAATGCGCCCTCGATCGTTTTCATCGACGAGATCGATGCTATCGCCCCGAAACGCGAGGATGTGCAGGGAGAGGTGGAACGCCGGATCGTTGCCCAGATGCTCGCCCTCATGGACGGGCTTGCCGGCCGGGGCCAGGTCATCGTGATTGCGGCGACCAACCTCCCGAACTCCATAGACCCGGCGCTTCGGCGCGGCGGGCGTTTCGACCGTGAGATCGAGATCGGGATCCCCGACAAGAAAGGCAGGTTCGAGATCTTCCAGGTCCACACCCGGGGCGTGCCGCTCGCAAAGGATGTTGACCTCGAACTGCTTGCCGAGACCACGTTCGGGTTTGTCGGGGCCGATATCGCGCTTCTCGTGAAAGAAGCGGCAATGAACGCGATCCGCAAGATCATCCCCTTAATCGATATCGACAAGGAGATCCCGAACGAGGTGATCGAGCAGCTCCGGCTCACGAAGGCGGATTTCGATGCGGCACGAAAGGTGGTCCAGCCAAGCGCGCTCCGCGAAGTCCTCATCGAGATCCCCGATGTTGCCTGGGAGGATATCGGCGGCCTCGACGACGTGAAGGACACGCTCGTAAAGACCGTGGAAGGCCGGCTCCGGTTCCCGGGCATCTTCGAGAAACTCCAGTACAAGCCCCCGAAGGGCATCCTGCTCTTTGGCCCGCCGGGGACGGGTAAGACGCTCCTCGTGAAAGGCATCGCGAGCAAGCGCCAGCTCAACTTCATCTCGGTCAAAGGCCCCGAGATGCTCTCAAAAGGCGTGGGCGATTCCGAGAAGCATGTGCGGGAGGCGTTCCGCAAGGCCCGGCAGTCGGCACCGTGCATCATCTTCTTTGACGAGATCGATGCGCTCTTCCCCAAAAGGGGCACGGTTGCCGACAACACGCATGTGACCGAGAGCGTACTCTCGCAGTTTTTGACCGAACTCGACGGCATCGAGGAATTAAAGGAGGTCTTTATTATCGGGGCAACGAACCGCCCCGACCTGCTCGACCCCGCCCTCCTCCGGCCCGGCCGGCTCGAAAAGCACCTGTACGTCCCGCCGCCGGATGAGGCCGGCCGGAAAGCGATCCTTACCACGTACCTCAAGGACATCGAAGACCTCCTTGCCCCGGAGGTAAAGATCGACGAGCTTGCCGCACGGACCCGGTTCTTCGTGGGCGCCGATCTCGAAGCGCTCGTGCGGGAGACAAAAGCCGCCGTGATCGACGAGCTGACCCGGGCGAGCGACGGTGCGGACAAAAAGACCGCCGATATTTCCGTCACCATCACCCAGGAGCACTTCGATCGTGCGCTCGAACAGGTCAAGGGAACCCTTGACGGCGCGGACTTCGAGAAGTACGAGCAGAAGTCCTGGGACCTCCTGTACGCCAAGGGACGGCGCGACCTGTTATACCAGGCGGTCGGCCTCATCAACCAGGTCGAGTACCTGAAAGGCAAACGCCTGGTAACCGACCGTATCGCCCGGCTCGCCGACGAGCTCCGCGATCTTGTCTACTGGCAGCGGAAGTCCTTTGACGATGTCCAGAAGCGCACCGCTGATCTCAGGAAGGCGCTCGAAAAAGCTGCGGACGCGGGCAAATAAGTATCCTTTTATTGGCCCGGTGCCGGGCAGCATTTCCGGGCCCGGGGGGGAGGGGGTGACCCCTACCCCCCCTCCCCTTTACAAAAAGAATCCGAAACCCGGTTGTCAGATGTACATTTGATTATCAGATGTACACTTGATTATCAATTGATCATCTGACAAAAAATCAAAGGCTCACGCCGCACGGCCCGGGCATGGGGGGGTGGGGGTAGCCTTTACAAAAAAAGAGCGGGGCGGCAATTTTTTCGCGGGATGCGATGGGACCCCTGGGGGGTGGCGTGATTGTGAAAGGGGGCCCCTCCCTTTGTGTGTGGCGGTGGGGGTTACCCCTATCCATTATTGAGCGAGGCGATGGTCGCAGGATCGTATACTGAAAAGAAAACTGAGCGAGTTCTCCCCGCCTCAGGGCCCCTCGCGGGGCACGGCGGGGCAGATTACCTGCATGCTTTTTTTAGGCACTGGCCCGCCGCGGGGGCGTCCCTTCGGGGCCGGCGGGGGGAATCGCAACTGTCGCCTCATGTATATACGTCAATATCCTCCTTCACCAAGTTAACAAAACCAACCATTATTCTATTACTGTATGCGTCCCATCATTCCAAGAAATTTCAATTTTGATAATTATGTCGTCATTTTGAATTCCTGCAAGGTTGGCAGAATAGCACCGCCCGACTATTACATCCTCCTCATTTGCACTCTGTGGCTCGAAAAATTTCAAGCCGTAGTCGGTTTCAAAAGCAACAACCGCATGTCCCGTTAAACTTCTATGAAAACTGATTATTACAAGTCCGCATCTTATTCCATATTTCGTAGCAGTGTCTTGCACGTCTTTAGAGAATTTAAAACAATTATTTCTGTCGAGATCGTAATACCCCTTTATGATCTGGGGTATATCAGCTAAAAACGTCTTAACTCCGAGAAGTAAGGGATTCCTTAATTTTACTGTCACTCCAGCTAATCGCTGTCCGCTTCCATACGTAACAAGTGGATCGGGCTTCCATTCTACTTCCCTTATTATTTCGTAATTTCCTTCGTCTATTACCAGGGCTCTCAGATTATTTCCACCATCAACGGGATTCTTTTTAGCTAATTTTTCGTTATGTCTTCGAAGATTTTCTTTTAATGATGTCAAATCAAATTCTGGATTATCCTGTTTGTCTTCATTTTTGAAAATAAAGTGATGGACTCTATCCAGAATACCCATATTTGGGTAAATAGCGTTAGAGATTATAAAAAGACTAGTTCTTTGATCCTACCAAATCCATTCACCTTCAACATACTCAACCTCCCGACTTTTGACAGCACCCTCTAGCCACGCTTACCCCCCACAAACCCACCAGCCGCCCCAACCAACTCTTTTATATACTAAACCATACTAACTTATGGTTAATCCTAGACAAGGAGGCATGACGATTACCACAGATTTCACGACAGTAAACCTGGCAGGACAGGAAGCGATAAACGAGGCCGAGACCGGGGGGAACAGGGCGATCCTCCACTGGCGGGTGATCGACCGGCTCAGCCGGTCCGGCGGGGACCCGGCCGGGATCGACGGTCCCGAGGCGGCCTGCGGGATCGAATCCCCGGGCCCCGTCCCTGCCTTCGCACCTGACCCCGTCGATGCGGATACCCGTGCCCAGTATGTGTAACAGGCACGGGATTGCCCCGTCGTATACAGGAGCAGTTTCCTCATTGCCAAACTATTTGGCAGGAAGAGACGCTATTACGAATTACCGGTAGCGGATAACGAACAACCAGAAGAAGAACCACCAGCATCATGAACTTCAACAATTTCACCATCAAATCGCAGGAAGCCGTTGCAAAGGCAATCGAACTCGCAACGGCAAAAAAGAACCCGTCCATCGAGACGTCGCACCTCCTCAAAGGGATGCTCCTGGTTGACGAGAATGTCATCCCGTATCTCTTAAAAAAACTGAATGTGAACGTCGACGGGTTTACCGCTGCCCTCGACCGGATCATCGACGCGTATCCCGAGGTAACCGGCGGGGACCAGAACCTCTCGAACGATGCCTCAAAGGCCCTGCAGAAAGCCGTCGCACTTTCAAAGGAGTCCGGGGATGAGTTTGTCTCGCTCGAACAGATCCTCCTGGGGATCCTCTCGGTCAGTGACAACACATCCCGGCTGCTTAAGGAGAACGGGGTATCGGAAAAGGAGTTAAAGACCGCCATCAGCCAGCTGCGGAAAGGTGAGACCGTGAACAGCCAGAACGCCGAAGAGACCTATAATGCGCTCGAAAAATACGCCCGGAACCTCAACGATCTTGCCCGCAAGGGAAAACTCGATCCGGTGATCGGGCGTGACGAAGAGATCCGCAGGGTGCTGCAGATCCTTTCACGGAGAACGAAGAACAATCCCATCCTCATCGGGGAGCCCGGTGTGGGTAAAACAGCGATTGCCGAAGGTATCTCCCACCGGATCATCGATGAAGATGTCCCGGATAATCTCAAAACCAAGCAAATCTTCTCCCTCGATATGGGAGCCCTGATCGCCGGGGCCAAGTTCAAGGGAGAGTTCGAGGAACGGCTCAAAAGTGTCATCAAGGAAGTGACCTCGTCCGACGGGGAGATCATTCTCTTCATCGACGAGATCCACACGCTGGTCGGGGCCGGCGGGGGTGAGGGCGCCATGGACGCGGCAAACATCCTCAAGCCCGCGCTCTCCCGGGGAGAACTCCACGTCATCGGCGCAACGACCTTAAAGGAATACCAGAAGTATTTCGAGAAGGACAAGGCGCTCGAACGGCGGTTCCAGCCGGTGATGGTCAACGAACCGGATGCAGAGGACGCCATCTCCATCCTCCGGGGCATCAAGGAGAAGTACGAGACCCATCACCATGTGAGGATCAAGGACGAGGCGATTATCGCCGCGGTCGAACTCTCGCAGCGCTATATCTCCGACCGGTTCCTTCCCGACAAGGCCATCGACTTAATCGACGAGGCTGCATCGAAACTCCGGCTTGAGATCAACTCAAAACCCGAAGAACTCGAAAAGATCGAGCGGAGGATCCACCAGCTGGAGATTGAACGGGAAGCCATCAAGCGCGAGAAGGACCAGGGAAAACTCAAGAGTCTCAATGAAGAGATCGCGAACCTGACCGAGGAGAGGAACCGGCTGCATGCAAAGTGGCGGTCGGAGAAAGAGCTCGTCGAGCAGATCCAGGCAAAGAAGACCGCGATCGAGGACTTAAAGTTCGAGGCCGAGCGTGCCGAACGGAACGGCGACCTCGGGAAAGTTGCCGAGATCCGCTACGGCCATATCCCGGATAACGAGAAGAGCATGGTGGAGCTCAAGGAAAAGCTCACCGTGCTGCAGAAGGATTCTGCGCTCGTGAACGAAGAGGTGGATGCCGAAGAGATAGCAGAAGTTGTCTCGCGCTGGACCGGGATCCCCGTATCGAGGATGCTCCAGAGCGAGCGGGAGAAACTGCTCAGCCTCGAAGCCGAACTCCACAAGCGTGTGGTCGGCCAGGACGAGGCAATCGCGGCAGTGGCGAATGCTATCCGCCGGAGCCGAGCCGGGCTGCAGGACACAAAACGTCCGATCGGCTCGTTCATCTTCCTCGGGACAACCGGGGTAGGAAAGACAGAGCTCGCCAAAGCCCTCGCTGAATTCCTGTTCAACAACGAGAACAGCATGGTGCGGATCGATATGTCGGAGTACCAGGAGCGGCACACCGTCTCCCGGCTGATCGGCGCACCGCCGGGCTACGTGGGGTACGAAGAGAGCGGGCAGCTGACCGAAGCGGTCCGGAGAAAGCCCTATTCCGTGGTGCTGCTGGACGAGATAGAAAAGGCCCACCCGGATGTGTTCAACATCCTCTTACAGGTCCTTGACGACGGCCGCCTGACCGACAACAAGGGCCGCACGGTGGACTTCAAGAACACCATCATCATCATGACCTCGAACATCGGGTCGCACCTCATCCAGGAGAATATGGAAAAGGCTACGGACAAGGACCGGGACGAGCTCTTCGACCGTACCAAAGAACAGGTCTTTGACCTGCTCAAGAAGACCATCCGTCCCGAATTCCTCAACCGGATCGACGAGATCATCATGTTCAAACCGCTCACGGAAGACGAGATCCGGACGGTCGTCGAGATCCAGCTGGGCGGCGTGCAGAAGATGCTGGAAAAGAGCGACATCCGGCTTACGGCCACAAAGAAAGCCATCCGGTTCATCGCCACGCTGGGCTTTGACCCGCAGTTCGGCGCACGGCCGATCAAGCGCGTGATCCAGAAGAACCTGCTCAACGAGTTGTCAAAGATGATCCTTGAGGGGAACGTCCAGAAGGACAAGGAGATCGTGGTGGATGAGAAAGGAGGAAAACTGGTGTTCGGGAATACCTGATCCCGAACCTTACGTCTGATGTAAGGGTATCAGGATGAGGGGAGACGACAATGGATGATACCGAAGAGTTAAAAAAAGAACTTGCTGAACAGACCCGGCTCGCCGAGGAGCGGCTCAACCAGCTGAGATACCTCCAGGCAGACTTCGACAATTTCCGCAAGTGGAGTGCAAAGGAAAAGGAGACGATCACGGCCCTTGCAAACGAGAGGCTGATTAACGATCTCCTTGTCGTCCTGGACGATTTCGAACTGGCCCTTCCCTCACTCGAACAGGAGAAGAACCGGGAAGGGATGGAAATGATCCATAAAAAACTGACAAAAATCCTCTCCGATTACGGACTGCAGCCGATCGACTGCGTAGGGAAAAAATTCGATCCCCGGTATCACGAGGTGTTGTGTACAGAGAAATGCCAAAAGGAGCCTAATACCATTCTCGAAGATTTCGGGAAAGGCTACCAGCTGAAATCCAAAGTCATCCGGCCCTCGAAGGTAAAGATTGCAGAACAGGAAACAGAGAACGTTGGTGAAAACAATGGCAAATGAGAAAATTATCGGAATTGACCTGGGTACCTCGAACAGCGAAGCATCCGTCATGGTCGGCGGCAAGCCGACAATCGTACCGTCAGCAGAAGGGGCAACGGTTGCGGGAAAGATGTTTCCCTCCTATGTGGCCTTTACCCCGGATGGCCAGCTCCTTGTTGGGGAACCGGCACGGCGCCAGGCCGTGAGCAATCCCGAGGGAACCGTTACCGCGGCGAAAAGGAAGATGGGGACAAACCACGTCTATAAGATCTACGGGAAGGAGTACACCCCCCAGCAGATCTCGGCGTTCATCCTCCAGAAGATCAAGCGCGATGCCGAAGCGTTCCTGGGAGAAAAGATCACAAAGGCCGTCATCACCGTCCCGGCCTACTTTAACGACAACCAGCGGACTGCAACAAAGGATGCAGGAAAGATCGCCGGCCTCGATGTGGTCAGGCTGGTGAACGAGCCCACCGCAGCATCCATGGCCTACGGCCTCGACAAGGGTGGCGACTTCAAGATCCTGGTCTTCGATCTCGGCGGCGGCACGCTCGATGTCACCATCATGGAGTTCGGCGGCGGCACGTTTACCGTCCTTGCGACCTCCGGCGACACCCAGCTGGGCGGCACGGACATGGACAATGCCATCTTCGAATGGATCGCAGACGAGTTCAAGAAACAGGAGGGCATCGATCTCCGGAATGACAAGATGGCGGTCAACCGGGTCAGGGAGGCTGCGGAGAAAGCCAAGATCGAGCTTTCCACGGTCATGGAGACGGAGATCAACCTCCCGTACGTATCCGCGACCCAGTCCGGCCCCAAGCACCTCAACATCAAGCTGTCCCGGTCAAAACTCGAACAGCTGATCGACCCGATCATCCGGCGGTGTATCAAGCCGTTCGAGCAGGCACTTAAGGATGCAAAACTCACCAAAGACGACATCCAGAAAGTGATCCTGGTCGGGGGACCCACCCGGATGCCGGTGGTCCAGAAATTCATCGAGGACAATGTGGGAAAGAAGATGGAACGCGGCATCGACCCGATGGAATGCGTGGCCATGGGTGCCGCAATCCAGGGCGGGATCCTCGGTGGCGAGATCAACGACATGGTGCTCCTGGATGTAACGCCCCTGACACTTGGCCTTGAGACACTCGGCGGGGTCAGGACAGCTCTCATCGACCGGAACACCACGATCCCGACAAAGAAGAGCCAGATCTTCTCGACCGCGGCGGATATGCAGACCGAGGTCACGATCCATGTCCTCCAGGGCGAGCGGCCCATGGCAGCCGACAACGTGAGCCTGGGCCAGTTCAACCTGGTCGGCCTTCCCCCGGCGCCCCGGGGTGTCCCGCAGGTCGAGGTCACCTTCGATATCGATGCATCGGGCATCCTCAATGTCTCTGCAAAGGATCTCGGCACCGGAAAAGTGCAGAAGATGACCATCACCGCGTCGTCAAAGCTCCCCGAAGCCGATGTCCGTAAGATGGTCGACGAGGCAAAGGAGTTCGAAGAGCAGGACCGGCAGAGGAAGGAAGAGGTCGAGGCGAAAAACATCGCGGATTCCCTGGTTTACACGGCGGAAAAGACCAAAACCGATCTCGCGGACAAGCTGAACCCGGACATGGTTGAACGGCTGAACGCTGCGATCACCGCGGTTAAGGCGGCCCTGGAGGGTAAGGATACGTCCAGCATTAAGACCGAGACCGAAAAACTCCAGAAGATGCTCAGTGAGGCAGGCGCCGCTGCGTACCAGGCAGCAGCCCGACAGCAGGGTGCTTCCCAGAACCCGGGGCAACCCTCGCAGGATGCCGGCGGATCGGGCAGTGCCGGCGGCCCCGGCGGCGAGAATGTTGTCGACGCCGACTTCAAAGTAAAGGATGACAAATAATTTTTTCCTCCACAACCCATGGCAGCGCGCGACTATTATGAGACGTTAGGCGTAAAACGGGATGCTTCAGCGGACGAGCTCAAGAAAGCATTCCGGCAGCTCGCACGAAAATACCACCCTGACCTGAACAAGGGGAGCAAGGAGGCGGAAGAGAAATTCAAGGAGATAAACGAAGCCTACCAGGTGTTAAGCGATCCCCAGAAGAAAGCCCAGTACGACATGGGAGGCCATGTCGAGTTCGGGCCCGGGGATGCAGCAGGGTACCGGCCGCCGAGTTACGACGACCTGTTCCGGGACTACGGTCTCGGGGATATCTTCAATGCGTTCTCCGGGGGTGCCCGGGGGCCACGGCAGCGGGCAGGGGCAGATCTCCGCTACGACATTGACGTAACGCTCTCCGATGCATTCTACGGCACGAAAAATACCGTGGCGGTCCCGCATGATTCCGTATGCGATACCTGCCATGGGACCGGGGCGGAGCCCGGGTATCTCAAGGACTGCCCCACCTGCCGGGGAACCGGCGAGATCCGGAGCCCGCAGAGGGTAGGTAATCGTCAGGTGATGAGCATCGCCCAGTGCCCGGAGTGCGGCGGGAGCGGGAAGATCATTGAGAAGCCCTGCCGGACGTGCCACGGGGCAGGGTCGCTCCAGAAAACCCGGCGGATCGAGGTCACGATCCCGCGGGGCGTAGAGGACGGGCAGTTCCTGCGCATTGCCGGGGAGGGCGAACCGGGGGAGAACCGGGGGCCGCCCGGTGACCTCTACGTGGTTGTCCACATAAAAAAACACGAGGTCTTCGAGCGGCAGGGGGCGGACCTGACGACCACCGCAGTGGTCGGTCTCGCCACCGCGCTCCTGGGAGGAGAGATCACCGTGCCGACTCTTACCGGGAGTGCGGCCGTAAAGATCCACCGCGGCACCCAGAGCCACACCATCTTACGGCTCCGGGGGCAGGGGATGCCGTTTCTGAACTCCGACAAACGGGGCGATCTCCTGGTAAAGGTCATCGTGAAGATTCCCACAGACCTGACAAAAAAGCAGGAAGATCTGATGAAGGAAGCGTTCGTGGGCAGGCCGGCGGGATGAACCATGATGCGGATCGCTGATTCAAAGCCCGGTGCGGGGTAAAACAGATGGTACGATGGTATTACCGGTCGGTCTTTGACGAGCTGGAAGACTTACGGAACTACCTGGAGGCGCTGGACCGGCAGATATACGAGACCAACCCTGCGGCGTTATTGCCCGCTGTCGGCGGGTCGGCACGGATGATGCTGCCCGTGCGACCGACAATGTTCTCTGTGCAGGTTTCTGAGAGCGATGACGATGTGGTGGTTACCGCAGGTACGATTGCGGGTATCACGAAAAAAGAGATAGCACTCGACCTGATCGATTCCTTGACGCTTGAAATTACCTGCGCACGAACGGACGAACGTTCCGATGAGAATGCAGGGTACTACTCGCGCGAGCGTACGTCAGCCTCGATGACGCGGGTGGTTTCCCTCCCGGAACCGGTGACCGATGAAGGAGCTTCGGCAACGTTCAATGACGGTGTGCTGGAAGTCCGGCTCAAGAAGATCGCAAAAGCGTCACGGGGCAAGATACCTGTTGACTAACTGATTGAGAATCCTGCATACCCCCCTTCTTTTTTATTTTATACCCGGTAGTATGGCAGAAACCGCGTTACCACAGGATAATAATCCTCATAAACCTCCGGGTCAAACGACTACCCACAGACCCGGACACCGGTCCGGGTAATTCGGGGTTGAACGCCCATTGCGGCGGGATCCGGTGGATAGTATGATTCTCAAAGACTTCCTAACACACGCGGGAACGGAAAAGAATCTCGCCGAACTCATTCTTTTCTTAAGCAGGCAGGCATCGGAGGTCAGGAAAGGCTTCCTGTTGAACTGTACAAACACGGCAGCCTGCGGCACGCAGAACATGTTCGGCGAGGACCAGAAGCCGCTCGACAAGTATGCCGACGATGTCTTTGTTGAGGCATTAAAAAAGTCAAAGCTCGTCCGCTACATTGCAACCGAGGAGCAGGACGCAATCATAGAGGTAAAGGATGCAAAGAACAACTTCGGCGTTGTCATCGACCCGCTCGACGGCTCCTCCCTCCTTGACGTGAACCTCTGTGTGGGCTCGATCATCGGCATCTGCCCGGGCAATGTCCTTGACAAGGGCAAAAACATGGTCGCCGCCCTGTACATGCTCTACGGCCCGATCACCACCCTCACCTATACCACGGGCTCGGGAGTCCACGAGTTCGTGCAGGACGAGAAGGGCGAGTTCTTCCTCCGCGAAAAAGACATCCGGATCCCGGACGGCAAAATCTATTCTCCCGGGGCGCTCAGGAAGGATTATCTCCCCGCCCATGCCGCGTGGATCAAAGACCTTGAAGAGAAAGGCTACAAGCTCCGTTTCTCGGGCTGCTTTGTTGCCGACGTCCACCAGATCCTCCACAAGGGCGGCGTCTTTACCTACCCGGCATACAAGGGAAAAGAGAAGGGCAAGCTGCGCCTCCTCTACGAGGCAAACCCGATGGGCATGCTCGTCTGCGCTGCCGGTGGGGCGGTCAGCGACGGCCACGGGAGTTTCCGCGAGATCGTCCCGACCGATATCGGCCAGAGGGTCCCCCTCTACCTTGGCGGGAAACAGGAGATCGCGGGAATTGAGGAATACATGAAAAAGTCTGGTAAACAGGAGTGAGACTGATGAGTACACACGAATCTGGCCCGGTTCCCGGCTCTGCCATCTTCCATGGCGTTGCCGGAAAAAAAGCGATCGTCATGGCGGCAAACATACGGATCGGCCTTGTGGCGGAGGGGATCTTCCAGGCCGCAAAGGATACCGATTCGGCAGTCTTTATGGAACTTGCCCGGTCCGAGAGCGATCTCTCGGGCGGCTACACCGGCATGACCCCGAAAGTCTTCTCAGAGAAGATGGCCGTTGCCGCGAAAAATACCGGCTTTGGCACCTGGGGACTCCACGCCGACCACATCTCCATCAAGAAAGGCGATGCCGCAGAGATTGCATCCACGAAAGAGCTCATCGATGCCCAGATCGCGGCCGGCTACACCTCCTTTGCGATTGACGCTTCCCACCTCTTCAACTTCAACGGCAAGAACGTCCGCGAGGAGCTTGACGACAATATCCGGATCACGACCGAGATAGCAAAGCACATCAAGGCAAAGATGGGCAAGAAAGAGTTCGGCCTCGAAGTCGAGGTCGGCGAGATCGGAAGGAAAGACACCGAGGGCCTGGTCCTGACGAGCCCCGAAGAGGCCGTGACATACATCAGCGCCCTTAACGAGAACGGCGTCTTCCCCCACGTGCTTGCCATTGCAAACGGGAGCACCCATGGCCACACCTACGATGCGAACGGGAACGTGGTCGAGCAGCTCTCGATCAATATCCCGCGGACAAAGGAGATTGCCGAAGCCCTGCGGAAGCACAAGCTTTCCGTAGGCATTGCCCAGCACGGGATCACCGGCACACCCCGCGACCTGATTGCAAAGTACTTCCCGAAAGGCGACATCATCAAGGGCAATGTCGGCACCTTCTGGCAGGACGTGGTCTTTGACACGTTCAAGGTCTATGAACCGGCGCTCTATCAGGAGATCGAGGACTGGACCCTTGAGACCTACCGACCCAAGAACGCCGGGAAGAAGGACAAGCAGATCTTCGACGGCAACTGCAAGATGGCAATCAAGCAGTTCTACCAGGAGATCTACGCGGTCGGCGAGGAGACACAGGCAGCGGTCCGGGCCCGGGCCTATGCCGAGAGCCTGATGTTCTTTAAGGCGTTTAACTCCTATGGCACGGCATCCGCCGTCAAAAAACTGCTCTGATCCTTTTTCCTTTTTTGCCGGTATCCTTTTAGCATCCCCCTGCCTATCACATATTTACGTGAAGTGCCATGCTAAAGACCACCATCTCCGTCATCAAGGCAGATGTGGGAAGCTTCCCCGGCCATTCCCGCACCCACCCCAAGCTGCTGGAAAAAGCAGCCCTGATGCTTAAGGCCGAGCGGGGAAAGCTCCTCACCGACTCCTTTGTCACCCACTGCGGCGACGACCTTGAACTCATCATGACCCATACCCGCGGGGTCGACGACAAGAAGGTCCACAAACTCGCGTGGGACGTCTTTACCGAATGCACGAAGATAGCAAAGGAGCTCAAGCTCTACGGCGCCGGCCAGGACCTGCTCGCCGACGCGTTCTCAGGGAACGTCAAAGGCATGGGCCCGGGCGTTGCCGAGATGGAGTTCGAGGAACGGGATTCCGACCCGGTCATGGTCTTCATGGCCGACAAGACCGAACCCGGCGCCTGGAACTTCTACCTGTACAAGATCTTTGCCGACCCGTTCAACACCCCGGGTCTCGTGATCGACCCTTCGATGCATGACGGCTTTGTCTTCGAGGTCCACGATCTCGTGAAGAAACGGGCTATCACCTTCTCCTGCCCCGACGAGAGTTACAGCCTGCTCGCCTACATCGGCGCTCCTTCCCGGTATGTGGTGAAACATGTCTTCAAAAAGGACGGCACCATTGCGGCATCAACAAGCACCCAGCGTCTCAACATGATCGCCGGGAGATATGTGGGAAAGGACGACCCGGTCATGATCGTCCGGGCCCAGAGCGGTTTTCCCTCGATGGGCGAGGTGCTCGAACCCTTCACGATCCCGGTCCTTGTTGCCGGCTGGATGCGCGGATCCCACCACGGCCCCTTCATGCCCGTCGGCCTCTGCGATGCCAACTGCACCCGGTTTGACGGCCCGCCCCGGGTCATCTGCTTCGGGTTCCAGGTATCGGACGGCAGGCTGATCGGCCCGGCCGACATGTTCGACGACCCCGGCTTTGACCGGGTCCGGGCCCGGTGCAACGAGCTTGCCGATACGATCCGGGCACAGGGTCCCTTCGAGCCCCACCGGCTCTCCTTGGAAGAGATGGAATACACTACGCTCCCGGCGGTTGAAAAAACGCTGGAAAAACGCTGGAAACCCTTAAAGGACTAACCTTTTTTTTTAAAGTCCAAAGATGCCCGGCCATTTATTATCTCACGACGATCTAGGGAAACTTTAATTATCTTACGACCCAAATCAGAGCAGATGGTTAACGGAATTGTTTTGCCCATAAAAAAAGTCTTTGCACTCGTCGATTCAAAGATAACCGTTGAGATCAAGGACGAAGGCAGGAAACTTCAGGGCCGGCTTGTTGCAGTGGACGAATATTTGAACATCCACATGGACGAGACGATCGAATACATCAACAACGAGCGGGGCAGGAGCCTCGGGACCGTCGTCATCCGCGGCAACAATATTCTTACTATTGCCCCGGTCCTGTAATTTTTATGAGGTAATGTAGGTTTGATTGAGATGCCTGAACCTGAAGACGATGCACTGGCATTGATCCAGTCAAAACCTGAAGGGGTACTCCAGAGCGAGCTCTGGAAGGAGCTCGGCGTGGACAGCCGCAAGTGTTCGAGGATCGTAAAGAAACTCGAAGACAGCGGGCTTATCGAACGGGTCGAATTCAAAAAAGAAGGGATCAAGACCTACCTGCTCCGTGCAAAACAGCAGCCGGTACACCCCGAAGACCTGCTTGCCGGGGACGAACTGATCCCCTGCATTGCCTGCGACCTCGAATGCGTGGTCGAGGAATGCCACCCTCTGATGGACTGGATGTACCAGCTCGCCATTGTCGAGAACAGCGGGAAATAATCATTTTTACGAGTATTTTACCCGGCCGGAGGAAAATCCGGCGATTCTTATCTTGTCTCCCTCTCTCCGGCCCGTACAAAACAGACGCCGGGCTGCAGAAGGCACGATGGCAATTCCGAGCCCGTATCGCCAGAAACCGGGGATTTCACCGTCGCCAGTCAACTATTTATTACTCCATAGCCGATTATAAGTACCTGTACCGATCCGGCGAGATCCGGCTCCGGAGTACCCGATGATATCCATCCTTTTTGTCGATGACAATACCGGTTTTCTCGGGCAGTTGCGCCCGGTCCTTGAAAAGACCGGGGAGGTCCGTCTGGAGACCGTGTCATCGCCCAAGATGGCCATCGAGAAACTGAAAGGCCGGATCTTCGATGTCGTGATCTGCTACGAGGAGGTCCCGGCAGTCAACGGGATTGAGTTCGTCCCCGACATGGACGGCATCGGCTTTTTGCGGTACCTCCGGTCGATCGGCAACCCCACGCCCGTCATCCTCTACCAGCGCCGGGGCCAGAGCCGGATTGCATTCGAGGAGGTGGCAAACGGTGCGGAGGTCATCTTCTCCGGGAATACCGACATGCGGGGACCGGCTGCGGAGCTGGTCACCCTCTTAAAGCAGACCTCCCTGCGCAGGAAGACCGAGCGCGAGGCAAAGCTCCAGAACGACCAGCTGACCGCCATCCTCTCGGCAACCCCCTTAGGGATCTTCCAGATGCGCAACGCCACGATAGAATGGGTCAACCACCCGTTTGCGGCCCTTCTCGGGACCACCGAACCGGCACTTATCGGGAAACCGGTGCGGACGCTCTTTAAGAGCGACGAGGAGTTCGTGCAAGTCTGCCGGGACCTCCAGATCCACCGGGATCCCCTCGGGAACGGGCTGGCAGAGTCCGAGATCGCACGGACCGGCGGAGGATTTGTTGCCTGCACCCTCCAGGCCCGGCTCCTCGATCCGCTCGATGCGAAGAAAGGCGGGACCGTGGTCGTGACCGATATCTCGGACAAGAAGAAGATGCGGGATGCCTTAAAAGAGAGCGAGGCAAAATACCGCGAGATGATGGCAAATGCCCAGAGTATCATCATAAGGATGGACCTGCAGGGGACCATCACCTACCTCAATACCTTTGCTGCGGCGTTTTTCGATTATTCAGAGAACGATCTGGTGGGGAAGAACCTTGTGGGAACAATTGTCCCTGAGAAGAACCGGGGGGGCCACGACCTCTCCATGATGGCAAACGACCTGGGGTTCAATGCGGAGGGCTATGCCATCAACGTGAGCGAGAACATCCGCAGGAACGGGGACATTGTCTGGATCGCATGGATCAACAAGGCGATCCGGGACCCGCAGGGCCATATCACCGAGATCCTCTGCATAGGCCACGACATTACCGACCGGAAGCAGACCGGGGCAGTGCGGATCAGTACCGACTCCTGGAAGGATCAGGTGGTCTCGGATACGGACGTGCGGGAAGAGGTCTTCGACACGGTCTTCCATATCGCCACCGAGATCTCGATCGAGGGCCGCGAGGGAAAAGCGGTCGGTACAACATTTTTGATCGGCGATACCAAGAACGTGCTCTCCAAGTCCCGGCAGATCATGCTCAATGCCTTCGAAGGTCATGCCCCCGAGATGCGGATGGTGACAAACCCCGACCTCAAGGAAAACATCAAGGAGTTCGCCCAGCTCGATGGGGCATTCGTGATCTCGGGCGACGGCTTTATCGAGGCCTCGGGCCGCTACATTACGGTGGACTCAAGCCATGTGACGCTCCCGAAAGGCATGGGCACCCGGCACAATTCGGTTGCCGCAATGACGAGCGTGACAAAGGCGGTCGGGATCGTGGTCTCCCAGAGTGGCGGCGGGATTACGATCTTCAAGGGTGGGCAGATTTTGAAGAAGATTACGCTGTGAGGGAGTTTCTTTTCCCCATACGTAATCCTAATTTTTTAATCAGCATTATTCGAGTAACCTTTTCTCTCACCGAAGCGAGCACGCGCCCCCTCCGCCCCCTCGCGCTCGACGGGCGGCACTGCCATGCCCGTCTCTGCTTTAGGGGAACAGCCGGAAAAATGTCACTACGGGTTCTCTATAAAAAAAGAGTCAAGGTAAGTGCGTAGCGCAAAACCCGACGAGGCGTTTTGCGCGTCTGGCATCGCATATCATAATGTCCGGCTAACCGTGCATCAAAATCACCTGCACTGGCAATTTCTGGAAATACTGGTCACCCTGACCCTTCATCATGATCGGTCACCCTGCCCATCAAAAAAATCGGTCACCCCCTGCCCCCAACCTTGCACGCAACAAAAAAACTGGTCGGGTCGACCGATCTCAGTGATCGGTCAGGGTGACCTATCATTTTCCAGTTCCATGACATGTGTTTCCCCTGGAACTTCAGACGAGAAGGGGTGGTCACCCTGACCGTACTTGATCCATGGTCAGGGTGACCGATTGCAGACATTGGTCGGGTCGACCATGGATCCACGCGGATTTTCGGTCACCCCCTACCCCCAACCTTGCACGCAACAAAAAAGCTGGTCGGGTCGATCGATCTCAGTGATCGGTCGACCCGACCCGTTTGTTCATGGAGTGAGGGACTGGTTCCGGAACCTGTCCGGCACATGAGCACCTAAAAAAGGGATTTGCAGGTTTTTGCCGGGGAGTTGGTTTAGTTATACGACCGGAACGGGACGTACTGGTCGATGATCTTGACCCGGTCTCCCTGCGGCGTGATCGCCCAGACAACGGCCCGGTCCTGATACTGGGTAGTGCCCTGCAGGGAAACGGTCTTTCCCACGTAGAGGGGCTGCTTCATGGTCCCGGTCTCGACAATACCGTCGGAACGGATCACTTCGAGGTCGAGCTCCGGAATGAGGTTCATCCCCTTGCCTCCGCGGAAGGTCATGACGACCAGCGGGTTGATCGCCTGCCCGTTGCTCTGGACCTGCACATCGACCGCCCAGACCTCGGGGAGGACTTCGGTCGGGCTCGGAGTGGGCGAGAGCGTGGGGAGAGTACTTACCGCTGCTGCTGTTGTGGGGACGGGCGTGGGTGTGGCGGTCGGGACAAACGGGAGGGGGACCGGGGTCGTGTCCGTGCAGCCCGCTGCGGCAAGCAGCAGGACTGCCATAAGGGCCAGGAGAACGGGGATATACCGGATATTCATGGACTAGAATTTTACCCGGTCATATATAGGATACATGGATGGCCCGGGTTCAATGGTTCCGGTGGGTCAGGCCTTCTTTTCCGCAGGTCCGCCTTCCTTTGTGCACCCGCAGGACCCGTGAGGATTCTGGCAGGTATACCGGCAGATGTTCCCCACCGTCCGGAATGCGTCTTCGAGATCCGGGAAGTTGGGGATCTTTGCCTCTTTGAGGATGTGCTGCGGTGTCTTCATGGAATCGCCACCGATCATACAGCCTACGATCATCTTCTTTGTGTGCGTGGAGAACCGGACGATCTCGTTTGCGACCCTCAGGGGATCCGAGATCGCGGTCGGGACGGTAATGACAAAGGCAATGTCCCAGAGATCCTGGTTCCGGATCATCACATCAAAGGTCTTTGCGTACCGGTCAGGATGCGAATCGCCCACCATATCGATCGGGTTTGCCCGGCTCCAGTTTGGCGGGAGGACGGTGTCGAGTTCCTGTACGATCTCTTTGGGGAATTCCACGAGCCGGATACCAAACCGCTCCGCGTAGTCCGAGGAGAGGACGGCAAAACCCCCGGCATTCGAGATCACGACAGCCCGTGTCCCCGCCGGGTAGCCCTCGGAAGCGAGCAGTTCTGCTGCCTGGAACGCCTCCCGTATCGAGCGGGCCGGGATGATCCCTGCCTGACGGAACGCCGCCTGGTACACGGCAAAACTCCCGGCAAGAGAACCGGTGTGCGACGAGGCTGCCTTCTGCCCGATCGCCGATGAACCGGATTTTATCGCGATCACGGGTTTTACGGCCGTGATCCGGCGCACGATCTCAAGGAAGCGCCGGCCGTTTTTGATCTCCTCCACATAAAGGATGATCGCGTTTGTTGCCGGGTCGGCGGCTGTCCCCTGGATGAAGTCCTCGAAGGCAAGGTCGAGCTGGTTTCCCACGGAGATGACCGAGGAAAAGCCAATCTCCTCGGGCAGGCTCCAGTCGACAATGGTCGTGATGATCGCCCCGCTCTGGGAGATAAACGCAATGGAACCGGGCCGGGGGGAGATCGTATCGAACGTAGTGTTGATGCCCTGCGAGGGGACCATGAACCCGAGGCAGTTGGGGCCCATGACCCGGAGCCGGTATTTTTTTGCCGAGGCAAGGATCTGCTCTTCGAGGGCCTTACCTGCGGCGCCGGTCTCCTTAAAACCGGAGGAGATGATGACCACGAGAGGGATCCCTTTCCTGCCGGCCTCTTCGACAATGGCCGGGACACCGGGCGCCGGGATGGCGATCACAGCGGCATCCACCGGCCCGGGTATCGCCGTAAGCGAGGGGTATGCAGTCTTCCCGAGAATGGTCGGGCTTTTCGGGTTGACCGGGTAGAGGTTGCCCGGGAACGGGAGCATGTTCCGGCAGATCGCGTACCCGACCTTGTCCGGATCCTGCGATGCCCCTACCACGGCGACAGAATGGATCCCGGAGAGGAGGCCGGCCGGTGCCGGGCCTTCTATTCCTTCCTCCGGCAGCGGTTTTGCTGTGTCGTCGACATAGATCCGTGCGTCCACCGCACAGCACCCTTCCCCGTACAGGAGGACCGGGTTGATGTCGAACTCGCTGATCTCAGGGTGTTCCAGAAACATCCGCACCAGTGCCCCGGTGATCCGGACAAACGCCGCCTCGTCCCGTGGCGCTGCGTGCCGGTAGCCCGTGATCAGCGGGTGGCCTTTCAGGCTGCGGATCATGGCAAGGATCCCGTCTTCGTCCACCGGAAGGATCCGGATCGCCACGTCGCGGAGCAGCTCCACGAGCGTGCCGCCCATGCCGACGGTAAGCACCTTCCCAAACGACGGGTCGGTCTTTCCTCCCACGATCAGTTCGAGGCCCGGGGCCTGCTCTGCTTCGAGGATCACGCCCCGGATCTCTGCCCCGGGGTAAGCGGCCCGCACGTTTGCCGTGATCGCGGCAAAAGCCTTCTTTGCCGCCTCCGGGGAGGTTATCCCGGTGATGACGCCCCCCGCATCGCTCTTGTGGACCACCTGTGGCGAGACAATCTTTGCCACGAGTGGAAAACCGATCGCTGCTGCTTTTGCCTCCGCCTCTTCAGGACTCGCTGCCAGCGTGTACCGGGGGACGGGAATTGCATAGTTTTCCAGCAGTGCGTAACCTTCGGCTTCAGAGAGCAGGGTGCGGGTCATGGCGAAAAAAATCTCCTTACTGTTAGTTCCGGCAGCCGTGTTAATGAGGATTGTGCAGGTATTTTCCGGTGACCGGTTCCCGCTGTTGTATTTTCAGAGTCCAACGACCGGGAATTTCTCTCCGGTTTTATCGTTTACCACTAGTTACATCACTTCACGGACCGGATTCGCAAACCCGTTAACAGAACCCAAAGTCCGGTTCGGGATTCCCCGGTACCGGAACACCGGCACGTGTTTTTTCTCTCATACCATAACCCTCTGATATTGTGGTTTTTTTACGGTGCTACCCGTTGAAACGGATTTTTTACCGCCATACTCATTCACTCTCCTGGTTTTTGGGTTTCCCTGCATCATGCTGTTACGGAACGAACTTTATGCCGGGATATACGGGGCCCCAATAGCCATGATTGGCAATCTCTACGCCAAACGTATCCGTGATGACACTGCGTAACGCTTTCTCGCGGATCAGGGTTGGAAACCCGGATGTCTGGCGCTGGCAGGTACGGACCCATTCACTCCAGAGCAGCATGCACTGGACGTCGCAGATCCTGTTTTGCTGCACATGATTCGCCAGGAATGTCTCGAAAATAGTTAATTCGTAGATCTCTGAAGGATTGCCGTCGATCCCGGTCAGTTTGAACTTTTCGCCAAACCGGTTGAGCGTATCGAGGCCTTCCCTGTCGATAAATGCCGGGAATGGGTGGGTTTTTACCTTCTTCTCTGTGGATCGGCCCGGGATCAGGTCGTATCGTTTTGGTACGGGGATCCTCGTGGCGATACGCAATCCTGATTTTTTCGGGGTGGACATCATGATTCGCCAGCAGAACATGTGAAGAAGAGACGTATAGGCGATTACCTGAAAATCAAAAATTGAAACATTTTTTGCAACATCAGGACAGGTTTATCCTCTGTCGCACGATATTGTGCCGGGCTCAAACAGGAAAATTAAGCATTTCCCCGGGAGCGGAGTTGAAAACATCATACTTGACAATCAGGACGGTAAGGTCAGCGAAACCATTGATGACGGCCGGATGGCTGCACATTCATTACCGGATTCTCTACCCTTGCAGGATACATTAAAACCGGATACAACTTCCCCGATCGGATCTGTGCAGGAACGTTATGATGATGCCAGTGAATGTACGTACGAGTCTGTACGGTATTGCGATCTCGACCGTTTCCGCGACCCGTGAGGATCATGAACCCGTTGCCCCAGTCATCAAAAACCATACTCGATATTCTCGGTACGAGTGGTGCAATGACCCATAAGGATCTCGTAAGCAGATGTCACTACTCTCCAAGAACCATACGTTATGCCTTAAAACAGCTTAAGGACCGGAAACTCCTCATCGAGAAGATGAATATCCATGATATGCGCCAGATCATATACCAGAACCGTATGGCTCCCCTGCAGGAGAACGGGAAGGGTATCACGCCGGCGCCATCCTCCTTCAGTACCCGTGACTTCTGGAGGGTGCAGATCCCCGTCCGGCATTAGCAGCACCGGATAGTAAAAATCGGGCACTAAACCATCAGGTACCAAAAAAGAGGTTCGGGACGCTTCCCGAATGAAAAATTCACTCCATCCCGTACGGCCTGTTTACCCGCAGGCAGCGGCCCATATCGGCAAGGATCGGTTCGATCTGCTTTTCTTTGCGGTAGCGCTCCGCCATCAGCTCGGCAAGGCTGCCGTTTTTTATCCGGCGTTCGATAACGGGCAGGTACTGCCGTTCCTCGGGTGTCGCCTTTTTCCAGGCATGATCGTAAAGGGCTGTAAGTTCCGGGCGGAGGCCGGCGGTCCCTTTCTGTATCGCCGTCTCCATGAGTCCGAGAAGCTCGTCCCGGTCACGTTCAACCGGGAGCGCAGGACAGCGTAAAAGAGCCTGCACGAATGCGGCAACTGCCATATCTGAGTGTATACACTCCTGCTCGTCCATTGCCTTGATCTCAAGACACTGCCGGGAGAACCGGACGATAAGCCCCCCAGAGTTGAGCCACTCCTCGCAGAGGATCTCCGCATTGCGGGCCCGGAGTTCGGTAAAAATCTTCTCCTGGAACGCGTTGTACTCCGCAACCGAGCGGAGCCGCTCCGGGACGATCCCGTTGCAGATCGCCGGGATCTGTTCCTGGTTTTTCCGGTAATAGACGAGCCGGTTGTCCATTGCCCCGGTCAGCTTTCCCTCGACCATGGGTGACGAGGCCGTGATTGCGGCAAGGTACGGCAGGAGGGTGCGGATCCGGTTGTACTGCATGAGCAGGTCTTTTTCGTTTGCATACGAGAGGTTAACCTGGAGCGCCTGGATGTTGAGCCAGCCGTGCTGGCGGATGTTGAAGAGCCGGTCGTAGCACTCGTAGTACTCGCCCTCATCGTGGTCCCAGACCGCGGTCCGGTCGAGCGTCACGGTCGGGTGCATGCCGAGGCCGAGCAGCCGGTACTGCGTCGGGAAGATCCGGTAGAACCGGTTGATGCCCTGCATGAGCTGGCTTTCAAGACCCGCCGGGCCGGTGGCCGGTACCTTCGGGAGCATCTCGATGACGGTCTTCTGGAGCTCTTTTCCCAGCCGGACATCGCCAAAAGAGATCTCGCTCTCGAAGCTCCCGCAGATCGCCTTGATTACCTGGTCCGAAACGGGGAGCGCGGTAAAATGTTCGTCGTTTACCGAGAATTCATGTTCTGTTCCGATTGTCATAACGCCCGGTGTACCCGCGGGATCTCGGCGACGAGGTCGGTCTCGGGCTCGTCGATCTTGTTGATCTCCGCAATCTCCTCATCTGTCAGGTTTGCGACAAGATTGGTTATATTTTTCACGGCACAGTCGTACTGCTGGTCGTACGCGGCCGGTACGTCCTTTAAGAGCGTCACGATGGGACAGATCGAGGGGTGTTTTAAGAATATCCGGATCGTGTCCCCGTCAACGTCGAAGGTAAACGGCCCGGCCCGGCAGGTCTCGGGCTTGATCGTATGGATCGTGCATTTGCCGTTCTTCATAAGGTAGCAGGTGTTGTCGGCGTGGGTTTTGAGGCGCCGGTAACCCTTTGTCTCAAATGCATCCGGGGATACCCCCTCTTTTACCAGTCGTTCCTGACAGTTCTTCGATATCGGGGGGTGCGCCTCATCGCAGCAGTGGCCCCCGCAGTTCATACAGATAGCTTCGGCACGAAGCAGCCAGTTTTCCGTCATGTAAAATCACATCAAAAATGGTATTTCCTTAACTTGCAAAGAGATGGTTTACGATTCGTTCGTATACGTTCGGGTAAAATGCGTCTTCCCCGCTTTCGAGCGAGGGGTTGTCGTTTACCTCGATGACGCACGCATCGCCGTTACAGTCTTTGATATCCACGCCATAGAGGCCGTTACCGATGGCGTTTGCCGCATCGATCCCGAGCTGGATCACATGGGGCGGCACGGCCTCCGGGGGCATACTCTCTACCCCGCAGTAGACAATGTGGCCGTTCACGGAGGCCTGGATCTTGAAGGTGACCGAGGGGATCGTGTACTTGCAGGCGTACAGGAGTTTCCCGTCGAGCACTCCGACCCGCCAGTCGTACGTGCTCTCCACGTACTGCTGGACAACGATCCAGTCCGACATCTTGATGAAGCGCCGGGCAACTTTGAAGAAGCCGGCAATATCGGTCACTTTCTCCACCCGGAGCGAGAACGAGGTCGAGGGTTCCTTTACGATGAGCGGCATCCCGAGCGTATCGAAGAGCTGGCTGACCCGTTCCACCGAAAGGTCGTTTTTCGAGAGGAAGACGGTTTTCGGGAGTGCAACGTTCTTTCTTTGCAGGTGGGAGTACATGTTGATCTTGTCGCCGCAGATCTGGATCGAGTCGGAATCGTCGATGACCGGGATCCCGTGGAAGTCCGCCATCCTTGCTGCAACGTACGTGATGTTCATCGGGTCGGTCCGGGCCCGGATGAAGAGTGCGTCCATCTTTTTGATCTTGTTGATGTCGACCGGGAAGAGGAAGTCCACGTTGTGGCCCATCTCCTCGGCAACGTCACGGCAGTGGATCAACGCCCCGAGCTGCTCGGCGTTCGAGAGGGTCTTTCTGTCGACAAAGATGCCAAGCCTGCTCATAAGAACTCCTGCTCGTCGCGGTACGCGGCAAGGAGCGAGCGCTCCTGTGCGGTAAGGTGGGTGTACCGGGTGGGGGCAAGGCTCGAAAGCGCGAACTTCTTTCCGGTTTTTACAAAGACCATGCTCACGAGAGGTATATGGAAGAGATCGTAGATCATCTTTGCATACCCGCCAATGGCAGCGCAGCTCCCGGTTGTCTGCCCGAAGACCGCGGTGCAGGTATGGATGATCGCACCGTCGCCGAGTTTCTGGTAGCAGAACGGGTACTTGCCCTTGTTTGTTATGTGCTTGACCACGTCCTTTGCCTGCTCGTTGTCCTGCACGACAAAGAAGTCTGAAGCTGTCGCAAAGTAGTTGAGGCCGTACAGGATCGCCGGGAGCGGAACGTAAGCCTGCGAGATGCCCCATTCCATGACAGGGATTCCCGCAAGCTTTGCCCGCTCAAGGCAGATGGGCACGACAAAGGCGTCGAGAACGTCACGGCTGGACGGCCGGATGTCTTCGCCCGCAAGTTCGTGCCGGAGGATGGTGTAATATGCCTCGGTCTTGTAGGAGTAGTCCTCGGCGATCACATGGCACGCATGGTCGCGCCGGACAATGGCCAGGGAATCGCGGAGCATCGGCAGCTCGTGTTTCTGCAGGGGGCGGGCATGGCCGTTTTTGCCGGCACACTTGATGTGCGGCTGTTCGAGGAATGCCGCCCGTGCCGCTGCCCTCCGGTTCATGCCGGGACGGGTAATAACATTTGCCGGGCCGGCGGCGATGGCAGAATCTGTCTGCAGTCCTTCTTCGGACTGCGGGGTATTGCCCCACCTATCGTTCATCCGCAGATCAGCCCGTCGTCCGCACACGCTGTGGTCGCTCTACGGCCGGGGGTATCGCATACCGGGCAACAGCTGACGCCATCGACCCTGACAGGAGGAACACACCGGGCAAAACCCTGATCAAATACCGCACGCTGCAGGCCATCCGGCCTGCTGCGTGTCATTACAAAAGAGAGGGGAAACGCGAACCGTTTTGCCTCTTCATCATCGTCGTCGTTGATGACACTGACGGTCATATTCAACACTAATCCGGCAGAGAAGCCGGATCATTCTATCTATCTTCCTCTATACGTGCCGGGCTTTAAAAGAATTATGCACCCGGGCAGACCTGCATATGACCTGCACTCATACATTCCCAAGAAACCTGTATGTACGGACCTGATAAACGCGCAGGCCAGAGATGTATGGTTAGAAAAAGAGGTATTCAGATAATCGGCGTTTATGTGGCATCCGGCATTACCGGTGGAATTAGTAAAAAAGATAAATCCCCAAAAAAATTAATCCCGTTTTAGCCGCAGGCCTATAATTGCAATTGCAACGCCCAGCGCCCCAAGAACAGTTACGATACTGGGCGGCAAAAATCCCCCGGGTGTCTGACTTGTCTGGGTGGTTGAGCCACCCCCGGAGGATACAACGACAGCCCAGATACTGAACCGGTTCGTTGAGATCGAGAGGCTTTCAGCGTCTTTATTCACGGAAGTATCCATCATCGTCCATTTATTGTCGGGAGCATCATACCGTGCAAGGACAAGTTTGGATGTATCGCCACCGGCTGCCCTGAGATCTGCATCGGAATACTTCACGGTGAGTGTAGCATCCTTTGAGAGCAGTCCTGAAAGTCCGTCGATCTTAAAACAGGTACCCCCTGCAACAACACCCTGAGGCAGGGTTGGCAACTCAGTCAGGATCTGTGGTTTTAAAGTGACTGTGGCGTCGGATATCACAGCTCCGGCGGGAAAATCAGCGCGGATCCGGCCATCGGCAGATGCAAGAATTGCAGGACTCTGTGGAGTAACGGTAATGGTCTCCTGGGACGGCGGAGCGATGTAGGTCGTTTTTACTTCAAAGGGGATGGTCTTGGTATCCAGGATTGTTCCATCAAAAAGACTTACCTGCGAGGTTATCGTGTAAGTTCCTGGAGACAATGGTGTGTTGAACGGGAGATCGAAATTTATGGTATACCCCGGGATAACCGCGGAAGTCAACGGGGGTGTATTTGCTGATGCAATAATGTTTTTATTGGCATCGGTGATTTTTACCGCGTCCTGTGTGGAGTAATAATGGATATTACCTGTATTCTGCAGGGATGTGACGATATGGTACGGCTGGCCTGCCACGATATCTCCGACATTAACCTCCGTAATGGTTCCTTTCTGCGAGACTGCGGTTTTTGCAAGGGTAATCATGACCGGAATGGAAACTGCGGTGATATAGCCGGTCGACCCGCTGCCGCTTGGTCCGGTCTTGAGCTGGATAATAGCATATCTCCCGCCATCACCGGCATCTTTTGGGACTGCAATGGTAGCAGTAACCGTCTTGGATTCACCGGGGTTCAGGTGAACGGTGGAGGAATCAAGGGTAATAAATTTCCGTGCCGAATACGGGCTTGTATCTTCTGATGGTGAAAGGGATGTATAGACCTGGCCCGGTGTTTCTCCAAAACCCATAACAGATATACTTAAATCCGTAGGGTCATCGCCAGGCTGCGATTTGAGTGTTATGCTATGAGTAACCGTAGTCCCTGGAGCGATCTCCCCCATATATTTCGATCCCACTACCGTCAGGCTGGCGGCAGCCGGCCCGGCTATAAAGGAGATGATAGCGATCATCCCGAGAAGTATCAGTACTTTGCGGTACCATGACGATGTTATAACCATTCAGAAACAACCTCCTCTTGGTACCTATACCAACTATTTATATAAATTAACCTATTTTTGTATAAAAAAATAAAACAGTCCCGCTTTTACCCTGCCAGTACCAATAAACGGGAACTTTACTACACCGATGTGGCTTCGAACGTGAGGATGATCCGGTAAACATCGTTTTTACTGACTGCATGTTCATCTGCTGCCACAACCTGCCTGAACACGGGGTATATATTTGATCCCTCGGGTGTATTGGCAATACCAACAGCAATCTGTTGGGGACTTGACTGGGCGGGAACACTAAAAAACGATGACCCATCGCCGCTTATCTGGAGGGGCGAGGTAAGAACTCCCCCAGAACTGACATACCCGGAACCATCCCACTCTGCCATGTGTCCTTCGGTTCCGGAGGGTTTACTCTGGGTGAGATTATCATACACCGTGAGCTTCCATGATCCATCGGATACTACGGTCACATTCACGCCATCCGCTGCGGTACTGTTGTAAACGGTACTCCCTTGTACAAGGTTCATATCCGCGTATTGACCGGTGACACTGCAGGTAAGATTGGTCGCTGATGCTGGAATCGTAAGAAGCAGAATTACGATAATGAGGAGCGCAGAAACAACCGGCATTTCCCGATAAAAACCATCCATTCTCATGAGCATCCACGGAACAATGTATCGATGTATTTATATAAAATATGTGCCCGTCTTTCGATCGGAAAAAAATGATTAGTTTTGAGTAGTATCAAAGGTTACAACAATACGGTAAGAATGCCCGGCATCAGTAAGGTATTGGGCGTCACCGGGAACAGTTATCCGGAACCAGGGCCACACCTCGGTTTTGGTTGTAGCGGTACCGGTAGCGATCTGTTGTGGAGAACCGGATGCAGGAACATTGTACCAGTTTGTCCCACTGTTTCCACTTACCTGAAGTGGATTAGAGAGATACGCTCCCCCATCAACATATGCACTGGTGCCATCCCATTCTGCCAGTTGTCCTGCTGAACCTGCTATATTAGCATCGGCATGTGTATCATATGCCGTCATCTTCCAGGGCCCGTTGGACACAACAGTCGCGTTAATGTTTGTTGCAGTAGTGTTCTGAATAAGCTGACCCGGGGTCATATCCGGGAGTGTGCCCGTTCCCTCTACACTGAACGTCAAGGTAAACGGAACTGTCCCGGTCAGTGCTGCCGTCCCTGTATCAGCCATTACCGGCTGTGGAAATGCGAATATCGCAACAATCATCAGGAATCCTATTAAAACGATCTTTTTCATCCATTACCCCCCATTATTGGGATACACAGAACATTATTTATGTACTTTAAATAATTATTGAAGAATAATTAAAATATGATTGATGTTTATGTCAGGTTATGTAACTGGATACCGGCACAGGTCCGATAACCGCTCCCTCAAGGTACCGTAAAAGATCGATGATATGAAACTAAATGATGAGACGCTAAAACCAAATTACGGTTCTGCGCGGTTTTTTTATTTCAGAAACAAGTAAGGAATGATTGAAAAACCAGGAATAAAATGAAGTACCCTGCTGTGACTCCGGTCTGTCTTGCTATTCTGTTACTGGCAGCAACAGCAGTCTGTCCGGCAACTGCAGGGGCTGTCGGATCGGCAACCATATCGGGACAAGTGCCGCTCGTTCTCTACAATAGCTCGATATCTTCAATTGGATCAGAGAACGCTACCATCACATGGAAGACCAATGGTGCGGCAAACAGTACCGTAGATTACGGGCTCTCAACCGGGTATGGGTCATCGAGCACGGACCAGATGCGGGTAACATCTCACAGTATCACCTTATACCACCTCACCTCCGGTGCTGTGGAGTACCATTACCGGGTCCGTTCAACAACGGCAGACGGACAATCCGTAACCGGTTCTGACGGGGTGTTCAAGACGCAGTATGCATCCGGATCGATCGTAAGTACCCAGAGCCAGGCAACTTCCCTCTCCGGAACTACTGCCACAACGGTGGCCGGTGTTCAGAGTGTCAGCCTTAACCGGTCGGATCTCAGCAGCGGCGGGGGATCACCTGCCGTTTCGGGAAACACCGTTACTGTCACAAATCCCGGGACCGGATGGTCCAGTGCCAAATATACTGCCGGCAGTGTCACGGATGACGGTAAAAACATCAGTATTACCAGCCTGCAGAGCGTTGTCCTGCAGAGTACCCCGGTCACCTGCGACCTTGGGGGAAATATCGGGAGCGTCAGTACCCAGATCTCGGTCTCCCTAAAACAGCTTGTCACCGGTGTCCCGATCGAGCAGAAGGTCATTGCCGGGGAAACTTCCGATGTGGCCAAAGCCTTCCAGGTTGCAGCAAGCAGTAACAAGCTTGAGATTAAATCCGTTGCTTATACCGTTGAGTTCACCAACACCGGGTCTCTCAACGACAATCTGGGATCGGACGGTGTTACGCTTAATTTAAGCGTTGATCATGCCTGGGTGGAGGCAAACGGAGGCCGGGATGCCATTAAGATCCTCCGGTCCGGGGAAGACGGGAGAAAAGAACCCCTTCCCACGCAGTATAAAACCAGTTCCGGCTCAACCGATTATTTCGAAGCGGTCTCCTCCCACGGGCTCTCGGTCTTTGGTATAGCTGCGGTGGCTTCAACCGGCGGGGATGGTGGCAATACCGGCGGCGGAAATACCGGCGGAGAGGGCAGCAGCGGAGGGAGTAGCGACGGGGGCCAGGCAGGAAGTTTCTTCTCATCCCTGTTCGGTGCCCCTGCTGCACCACCGCCGGCTGCCCCTCCCGTGTCACCGCAGCGGGCGCCCTATGAAAAAAACGTGACGGTGACAACGCGGTCCCTGTCGGTTGCAGGACTAACGACAACTACGGACGCAGCAGGGATACAGACCTTTTACCTCACCCCCGGATTAGCCGAACAATCCGGTGCTAATGTCACCATACAGGACAATGTCATCACCATCAGCCAGCCGGGGTTTGCCCTGACTCTCGAAACCCGGGATATTCCCCTTCCGGACACGGGGCATCTCTCCGGCACGCTCGTTGGAGCAGGTGTGAGTACAGCACCGGCCTATGCACATACGGATGCAGGAAACGTTTCTGTTGCCGTCAGTACACCGGTAACAGGGATTCCGGAAAATGCCGTCCTCTCCATTGCTATCCCGCAATCAGTTAAGCGGGATTCTGTGGATGCCTTCCGGTCTGCCGCAGAGAGTAGTTCAGGAGAACTCACCGGGATCGCGTACAGTGCTTCTGTAGATACCATCAATCTTACCACAGCCGGTCCGGCAACCGTTACGATGACCATCTCCCCGGAATGGGTACAGGAATACGGGGGAATCACCGCCATCAGAATAGCCCGCGTGGGGGATGACGGGACTACCGAACTGCTAGCGACAAATTATTCCGGCACGGACACTGCCGGAAACCTGGTGTTTACGGGTGTTTCCCCCAAAGGATTCTCCACATTCGGCCTCGTCAGTGTAAAATACCAGGATATACCGGTTCAGGTCTCTCTTACACCAGCATCCGCCAGTGTGCCTGCGGGTACGGAGAATGCCACAAACGGGATACCGTTTGTTGGCGATCATCTCCTTCTGATATTGGGACTGGCGGTCTGCGCAGTCGCAGGAATACTGGGTATTGTCCTGTATAGTATCCAATACCGTAAACCTGCAAAGAAAGACTCTAGAAAACGATAAGAGCTCCCCATCTTGCCGTAAAGGGTGAGGGGGCGGCTAACATTTTGGAGGGCACCACCTCCATCCCGAAACTTGTAGGGGGAGGGGTCGTGAGCGCTGAATATCTATGACAGGATCCAGTGGAGTAATCACAGATACGCGGCCGAGAAAAAAAGTGCGAGGGAAGGGATTCGAACCCTTGAACTCCTTCGAGGCTGGACCCTAAATCCAGCGCCTTTGACCGGGCTTGGCAACCCTCGCGTACCGTCAATATTTGTCGGGCAGGAATTAAGAGGGTATCGGGCAGATCCGATCCCTCTGCCGTATCGTCACGTTACATCTCGACCTTGGTAACGACACCGTGGATCTTGTCTGACGGCAACCGGTAGAACTGCACCACCGAAGGTGTGAGGTGTTTTATCGCGCCAAAGATCTTCCAGACGATGTGGTTTGTCACGATATCCTCCATGCCGTAGAAGATGGTCTTCTCGTCAATATCGGCCTCTTTTAAGATGGTCGAGATATCCACGATCTCCATGTATCCGAGGTAAACTTCGAAGATCGAGAGGCCCGGGGTCAACTCCCGGGTTACCCCCCATGTCACCCCGAACGGCTGCTCCGTGCGGATGATCGAGATGATGATGTTCTCCTCGTACACGATGTTGTTCGTGAACATCGTGCGGGGGATGTACTGCGGGATCAGCCGGAAGTCCCGGGCGAAATAGAGCGCCGAGCCGGAGATCCTGTTGACCGATTTGTAGAGCGCATTAAACTTCGGCAGGAACTCATCGAGCGGGATCGGCGTGAGGGACCGCGCCAGGCGCCGCTGACCGTTGGTGTAAATCAGGATAATTGCGAGCGGGATCGAGGCTATCAACAGCGACCAGTACCCGCCCATCGGGATCTTATGGAGGTTCGAGAGGAGGAACACCGATGTTACGATCAGCACAAAGAGGGAGACAAAGCTCTTGAGGATCTCGCCCCGCAGCACCAGGATCCAGAGGATCAGGATAGCGGTGATAGTCATTGTCCCGCAGACCGCAAGCCCGTACGCATGGGTGAGGTTGCTCGAACTCCTGAATATGGCAATAACTACGAGAACAGCGCACAAGAGCATCCAGTTCACAATATCGATGTAGATCTGGGACCGCAGGTGGGGCGAAGTGTACTCGATATGCAGGAGCGGCAGGATCCGGGTGGTGATGCCCTGGTACACAATGGAGAAGATTCCGGAGATCATTGCCTGCGACGCGATCACCGTGGCGGCGATGCTTAAGAACAGGAACGGGATGTATAACAGCTGTGCTTCAGAGAAGATCATCTCGAAGAGGACATTTGTCGTGCCCGGGTGGGTCAGTAAAAACGCGCCCTGCCCGAAGTAGTTGATGGCAAGGGCAAAGAAGACCAGGTACCATGCCTTGACAATCGGTTCGCGGCCCAGGTGGCCCATATCGGCATAGAGCGCCTCGCCCCCCGTGGCACACAAAATCACGGACGAGAGGATCAAAAACCCTGCAAGAATGTTCTGCCCGAGGTAGTTGATGGCGTACATCGGGTTGACCGCAAAGATCACCTGCGGGGCAAACAAGAGTGCAACAAACCCTGATACCGCGAGCGCCAGGAACCAGATCACCATCACCGGCCCGAATGCCCATGCCACCTTGTCGGTGCCCCGGGCCTGGAAGGCAAAGAGGCAGATCGCAATGACCGCTGCAATGATCATCAGGACGATCTGTGCGGTATTCTCAAACCCCGGGATCAAAAGGATACCTTCTACTGCGGAGAGAATGCTGATCGCGGGCGTGATGACCCCGTCGCCGATAAAAAGCGAGATGCCTATAATGGTCAAAAGGGAGACAAAAGCGACCTGGTTACCGGACTTAAGCATCGGGAGGAGGATCTCTTTTAGCACGATCGTCCCGCCCTCACCTTTTTTGCCCAGGTGCATGGCAAGGAAGGTGTACTGAACGGTGACGAGGATCGTGAGCGTCCAGAAAATCAGGGAAAGGATGCCCATCACGTTCTGCGGGGATGGAGTAGTGAAGAGGAAGATCGCCGTAAACGTATAGATGGGGCTCGTCCCGATATCGCCAAACACGAGGCCCATCGATTTGACGACCGAAGGCATCGCTACGTGATCCCGAAGCATTTCTGATTTACGCGTGGGGACATATAGGGTATATTAGTTTCTCTTTATCCGGGTGCAAAGAGCCAAAAAACCCGAAAATTCCCTTTTTCATGCAGCGGGAGCTTGTTCGGGGACCTTATGCTCATCGGTCCAGATGCGGTAGCTTTTGAGCAGGAGCACGATGATGAGGGGCCCGAGGACAAAGCCGACAAGGCCGAGCGTTAAGATGCCGCCGATGATCCCGATAAACATGATGACCGGGTGGATCTTTACCCGCCGCCCGACAAGGACCGGCCGAACATAGATCTCGGGCAGCGCCGAGACCACAATGTACCCCAGGATAAAGAGGATGAGGACTCCCTGCATGTCGCCGAGGGCAAGAGCGTATGCCCCGATCAGGATAAATGCCACGGACGACCCGAGGATCGGGATCAGTTCGCAGAATGCGGCAAGGAACGAGTAAAAGAGGATGTTCCCGTACCCGAGCAGGTAGAAGACCGGGAGGGCAATAAAGAAGGTCAGGACAGCAATTGCTATCTGGACAACGTAGATCACATAGAGGGTGTCGACTGCGACCGGGGTGAGCTGGGTATAATACGATTTAACCGGTTCGGGCAGGTGACTGCCGACCCGGTCGTAGAGGTTTTTCCCCTTGATGAGCAGCAGAAAGAACGATCCGAAAAAGACGATCGCCTTGATCATTATCAGCGTCAGGTTTGCGGTGATCGTTCCCCAGTAATTGACAAAGAGCGCATCGCCTTCTGCCAGCCACGAAGCGAGGGTCTCCCGGGCAACCGGCACTCCGAAGGCTCCCGGATGCGTTGCCGGGTTTGCCAGCCAGTCGCCGATTGTTGTGAAGATCCCGTCAAGGACACCGGCATTTGCCCGGAGGATCGTGAGCGTTACAAACAGGGTTGCTGCAATTGCCAGAGAGAGCGCAATGGTGAGAAGTGCGGCCGAGGCGCCGGGCCGCATATGGCGGGAGAGACGGGTATGGACCGGGAAGAGTACCACGGCGATAGAGCCCCCCAGAACGACCATGTCAAGTACCGGCCAGAAAACCGCCAGTGCAATAAGGGTAAGGAAGAGAACAATCAGGAACGGGTACAGATCCCTGTCGATACGGGGCATGCTTATCAGACACGTTTGCCCGGCATCTGCTAAATAGGTGCGGTAAACGGGCGTGCGGCCGGCGGTCGATCTATCAGCACAACCCATAACAATACCGGAGCGCCAACTATCTTCTCACTCTGACATGAAGCGGATCGATCACTTCGCCATGATCGTCCACGATGTGGGACGGATCTGCCGGTTCCTTGGCTTTGTCTCGCTGGTACCCTTTGTCGTACTGGCAATCTTCCAGGAATGGGACATGATCCTGCCGATGGCGACAGCCCCCCTGGCATTTCTTGGCGTCGGGTACCTGTTCCTCCAGGTTCCTGCCCGCGATTACGAGCCGCCGGTCTCGATTGCGCTCGTCGCGGTAGCTCTTGCATGGTTCCTGCTTGCGCTCATCGGGGCACTTCCCTTCGTGTTCGGCCTCAATATGTCGTATACCAACAGTGTCTTTGAGGCGATGTCAGGCTGGACAAGCACCGGCTTTACCATGATCGCGTCGGTCGACCTGACCCCCAAAACCCTCCTTTTCTGGCGGACATTTATGCAATGGATTGGCGGTATCGGGATCATCGCCTTTGGGATCTCGATGCGCCGTAAAACCCAGGTATCCCTCTTCCAGATCTTCCGGTCCGAGGGAAAACCCGAAGACCTCATGCCCAACCTCATGTCCACCGGCTGGCGCATGTGGAAGATCTACATTTTTTTAACCTGCATGTTCACCGGCCTTATCATGCTCACCGGCATCCCCCTCTGGGATGCCCTCAACCTTGTCATGGTTGCAATCGCCACCGGGGGATTTACCATCCACTCTTCCGGGCTTGCCTATTACAACAACCCGTGGCTGGAATTCCTGCTTATCCCCGTGATGCTTGCCGGGGCGATCCCGTTCAAACTGTATTTCCTGATGTACCGGGGAAAGATGGATGTGCTGATCCGGGACAAAACGGTCCGGCTCCTGCTCCTCATTGCCCTTGTCGGGTCGGTGATCGTATCGCTGGAGCTCTACCTCTTCAACAACCTTTCGCTGCTAACCGCATTCCGGCAGGGGGTTTTTGTCTCTGTGTCGGGGCTCTGTACCTGCGGCCTCCAGAACTCCGATGTCCATGCATGGGCGGCCATTCCCCTGGCCGTCCTCTCCCTGCTGGTCTTTATAGGAGGGGCCATGGGAAGCATGGCCGGGGGTATCAAGGTCAACCGCATCGCGCTTGCTTATGAAGGGATGAAGTGGTGGTTCCGCCGCTTCTTTGCGAGCAGCAGGGTGCTTATACCGTTCCGGTACGAGGGCCGTATGCTCTCCCGGGAGATGTCCGAGATGGAGATCTCAAAAAATATGCTTGTGATCGCACTCTATGTCCTTACGATCTTTACGGCAACGCTCCTGTGCCTGCACCTGTACATCACCTCGTTTCGGCTCGATGAGGTGCTCTTTGAATGTATATCCGCGCTCTCGAATTCGGGGATATCGGTCGGGTTTATCACCGCAGCAAGCCCGTTTGCCCTCAAATGGATCTTCATTGTCCTGATGTGGCTGGGGCGGCTTGAAATCGTACCGGTGATCATCATGGTGATGGGTATCTCCAAAGGGGTACGGGACGAGCTCTTCTCGGAACCGCCGGTCCAGGCAGTATCGTCCCCCAACAAAATCGACGACGAGCCGGTCTAAAAAGACAACCCTTTTTTCCTTAATCCGTAAGGTGCGTACGTTTTTGTCATGCCCCTGCGTATGATATGACAGTGAGGTATGCAGCGATGAAATTCAGGTATCTTTTCGTTATCATGTGCGCCATAGTCCTTGCCGCCGTGTGTGCGGCCGGGTGCACCCAGACAACCCCGCAGCAGACTGTTGTTACAACCGCCCCGCCGACAACGACTGAAACCCCCACGGCAGTGCAAACGGACTCCGTCTGCGGGGTTGAGAACTGCCACGGCTATACCGTCCAGTGCGGCCCGAATATTGCCTCGGCGTGCCCGAATGACATCGATGCCGGGGACCGGTGCAGGAAATATGCAACCTGCCAGGTTGTGAGCGGCACCTGCCAGGCTGTCAAGGATACAAAATACGACAAGTGCGGTGCATGTGTCCAGCAGTGCGAGAGCACGTATTACAACAACCCCAACCAGCTTAACGACTGTGCAGACCGGTGTACCTGAAAAAAGCACCATCTGACACTATCTTTTTTCTTCTATTCCGTTGTGATAACCGGCCGGAACGGAACACCGTTTTCTGTATCTGATGAAGAAACCGTTGATTATAACGTACTGCGGTTCCCGCTAGAGAAATGACCGGATCCCGGAGAGGAGGAGCGGTGAGAAGAACCGGATAAGCGAGGGGTTCTTAACAAGGATCCCGGCAAGTTTTCCCGGACGGTCCATGTCGCCGTGTTTCACGATTGTGTCGACAATCTCCGGGGCTGCCATCGCCGCGATCATCCGGTCGAGTGTCTCCGTGGACAGGTGCCGGCGCATCAAAAAAAGGCGGTAGCCGAGGGCGAGTTCCTTCCCGATATCTGCCTGCCACCGTCTCTCGTATTCCCCTAGTGCAGTATCCGAGAAATCGCCGCGCTCGCAGCAGATCGCTGCGACTGCCGCTGCATGGCGGGCCGTGCGGATACCGGTATAGACTCCCCCGCCTGAGGTCGGCTTGGCAAAACCCCCGGCATCTCCGGTAAAGAGCGTCTTCCTGCCGTAAGTCCTTGGCATAATGCCCAGGGGAAGCGTGCCGGTCACCAGGTGCAGGTCTGATGAGAGACCAATCTGCCGGACAAACGCAGCAAACCGTTTGGGAACCTGTGTGGTACCGCATAACCCCGCCCGGACCCGGCCGTTCCCGACAGGAATGACCCAGCCGAAGAAATCCTCCGATGCCCCGGGCCAGAGTTCCACAAGGTCCCGATCGCGGGTGAGCCGGCCCTCAGCCTGTATGCCGGCAAGGCACGTCCGGGCCCGCTCCATCCCGTACAGGCGTGCAATCGTACTCCGCGGGCCATCTGCGGCGATCAGGATCCGGAACCGGAACTCCCCGCACCCGTTCATTCCCCGGGTGATCACGCGGTCTTCCTTCACATCGCAGACCGTGGTTTTTGGTAAAAAATCCGCCCCTGCATCGGCTGCCGATTCCGCGATCTCCCGATCGAGGATCCCCCGGTCCACGACATGGGCTTTGGGGACCTTTGCGTCGATGGTCAGTACCTGTCCGTTTCCGGCAACCACCCGGGCACCCGTTACCGTGTTCAGGATCGACCGCGGCCCGGTTTCGCATTCGGCAAATGCGGCAAGCGAGAGAAGGCCTGCGCACTGGACCGGGTACCCGATCGTTCCCTGTTCCTCGATACAGAGCACGGAAAGGCCGGCCTTTGCACATTCCCGGGCAGCAGAACTCCCCACCGGTCCTGCTCCGGCAACGATCACGTCATATACCGGGGACATGGTATCACGGACACCTTAAAAAAAAGAACGATGGGAGTTACTGGGGCGGCTTTTCATCCTGCGATGTTACGGGTGCAGTATCCTGCGCCGGGGCCGTTTCCTCTTTGGCTTTTACCGGGAACTTGCAGGTCTTAAGGATCAGGACATGGGGGGGAACCGGCACATCAGCATCGTTTTTGAGGGCTAATCCCATGGCCAGTGCAAACAGGCCGAACACAAACGAGAACGTCCCGACAATGGTCATTATCAGGTAAGTCTGGCTTGCAGGGACATACTGTATGAACACCGCGAGCAGCGCGAGACTCGCTACAATCACTCCTCCTACCAGGTAGTATTTGCTCTTCGGGTGGGACAGCGCAAGCGCAATCCCGGAATATGCAGCATAAAATGCCAGCACGGCTATTGCAATGACAAAGAGCAGAGCAATGCTGTCGGGGAATATTGTCGCCACGATTCCCACAACAAGAAGGCCGGCAGCGCAGATGAACCAGAAAAACGATTCTTCGGCAGGTGAGGTGATTGCAATCAGGACACAGAGGACGATACCGGTAACAAGGACTATCCAGAATATACCCAAAAAGAATGCAAGAAGGGACCCGGGCATGATCAGCGCGAGACCTCCGAATATAACACCGACTAGTCCTTTGAGGAGGCAGGAGAGTTTCGCATCCATAGAATTACGTCTCTGTCCTCGCGTTAATAGTTTCTCCCTGCCGTGATTATGCCGGAACGAACGGTTCAGGGAACAACGGTCGGGTACTTTGCATACTGCCGGTTGTTCTTACCGGAATGCTGACCCGCCGTTTACGTTTCGTCACGTTTATCTCCGATCTTGGCAATGTATTTCATCACGTGTTTGGCAGATTCCCGCTGGATTATTCCCATGACGACCAGGATATCAGAATCAGGCTTTTCGATGCCGGCAGCCTCCTGAAGTACGAACGGGAATGCCGGGGCAGCCGCGAGGAGCGGTACCTGGGCAGGTCATTTTCCGCCATCCATATCTACCCGGTCGAGCCGGTCAACCTTCCCGAACCGCTCACCCAGTACCTGGAGATCGCATTTCCTCCGATAGTCCTGCCGCCCGGCGCCGAACAGACAGTGTACGTAAAATTCCCGGTCGAGATCGGCGTGTTCCTCGAATCCGGCGGAAAGCAGTCCCCGCTTGATGTCTTCTCCCTTATGCCGGTGAAGTTCTCGCTGTACGGGCTGCCCAGCTCCGGAGTAATCACGCGCTGGTTTAAGAGCGACCTCTTTCCCGAGATCCCCCCGGTCGACCTGTACCGCGAAGGCGTCATGGCCCTGACCCTGAAAAATAACCGGGCCGAGAATGCAAAGGTGAGCCGGGCGGTCTTTGACAGCAGCTCGATGTGCCTCTACTACGGCACCCGGGTAGCAATGACCGCAACCCTCGAAGTGTTCTCGGAATACCTTGCCCGCACCACGTTTACCGATACTGCCCCGCCGGATTGCCCGAACCGGGCCATCGACCTGTACCGGGCGAGTTCGTTTGCCCTTACCGGTACAAAAGGCTACTTCATGGAGGCGGGTACGAGTTGAGCGTAACCGATATCTTCAACCTGGCCCTGACAAACTGGACAGGTATCGAGTCCGATGTTACCTCGGACAAGGATTTCTTTGCATCGGTCAGCCCGCGCGATGTCCTCTTCTTTGTTATCGGGATCATCATTGCGTACCTCCTTGGGCTTATCATCAGTCACCATGTCCGGATGCGCATGAGCCACCGGCTCAAAAAAGACCAGCTGGACATCCTGACCGGGTTTATCCGGGCCATCCTCATCATTATCGCGGTCGGCATCTCGCTTCCCGGCCTCCTTGACTTAAGCGTCACCATCATCCTCATCATTATTGCCGGCGTGATCGCGATCATCGCCCTTTCCAGCCAGAAAGTGATCTCGAACATGGTAGCAGGTGTTGCACTCCTGTACGAGAGCCCGTTTGCCACCGGTGACTATATCAGCACCGGGGGTGTCGAGGGAACGGTCGTGGCGGTCCGGCTCTTCTCGGTCCGGATCCGCACCGGCGAGGGAATCTATGTCCACATCCCCAACGACCAGATCTATTCGACTGCGGTCTCCAATGTTCATGCAAACGTTGCCCGCAGGTTCGAGTACCGGGTAGGTATCCGTTACCAGGACGATACGAACCGGGCCATCGCCATTATCCGGCAGCTCCTGGAAAAACACCCGTATGTCCTTGAAAACCCTGCCCCGGCGGTCTTTGTCAGCGATATTACCTCAGACAGCGTTGTCCTCTCGATCCGGGCGTGGTTCCCTTCGAACTGGCAGCTCACCAAAGACGATATCTCCCGGACAACTTCCATTCTCCCGAATGTCAAGGATGCCCTTGAGGCAGCGGGGATCGAGATGCCCTATGCCCAGCGGGTGATCTGGTTTGCGAACGAACCCTCTCCCGCAGAGGATCCGGCATCCAAAAACGGGCAAAAATAAGTAAAAAAGGGATCAGAGCCGGCGAAAACCGAAGAATTCTATCCCGAGGAACCGCTCCATCAGATAGAGGATGCCAAAGAAGAGGCCCGCGTAGAGCACGAAGCTGACGAGGAACTCCACCCACCCGGTGATTCCCGTGTACGACATGATGATATTCGAGAGCGCGTTTGCTATGATGATGGCAACAAGGATGCCCGCGAAGAAAATCACCCATTTCTTGATCTCTGCTGAATCCATGCAGGTACCATAGGGCATCCCCGGGTATTAAACCTCCCAAAACCCCCCGTTTTTTAGATCCATGCGAAACGGTTATAGGCTTGCCGGAAGGAGTGTACGGGTATGGATGAGGCCGAAGCACCGGAAACACGGAGCATTTCTGCAACACTTTTTACGCTTGCCCTGGCAGGTATTGCGGTTGTTGTCGTCCTGGTCTTTTTCCAGGGCATGACCACCCAGCCCCAGGTACTGCAGGCAAGCCCGAACTGGACGCTTGCGTCCTGCCGCGATGCGACCGGACTCCTTATCCCGGCGATCAATACCGGCGAGGTTACCGCGCAGTTTGGCCGCGACGGCAATATCACGGGATTTTCCGGGTGCAACCGGTACATTGCGGCATTCATAAAAAACAATGACCGGATCCGGATCACCTATCCTCTCCATACCGACACTACCTGTGACGATGCCGGTCTCATGCAGCAGGAGGCCAGCTTTTACCGCAACCTTGCAGCGGCAGCCTCGGTAAGTACCGGCCCGTCAGAACTCGATATCCTCGATGCAAACGGCGCCACCCTTCTTGTCTTCCACCGGCAGTGAACGTAAACGCGTGCGGGTACCGGGAAAGTATTTCCCCTTGTCCTCTCATACACTCGCAAACGACAAATACCTGGTATTTTTCAGGCAGGCCGGTGAAAAGCGCTCCCTTCATGGCGCCCGGCAGACCCTGGAGATGATCCCTATTTCCTCGCACAACCTTCGCGAACCGCTCAACAGGATCCTCGAAGAGAGCGCCCGGGTAGCTGATCTTGTCCGTGACAAGACCTTCGAGGAGTTCGTGCAGGAGCCGTCAACCTATACTACGGTCATATCCTGCATCCAGAGAATCGACGAGGCAGCGCACGGCATCCCCACCATTGTCCGGGTAAAGTACGCCCTGCTGCCCTGGAAAGAGATCGCCGCGCTCAAGACCGAGTTTATGGAGGCCGATGCACACCTCCGCCCCCGGGTGGTCTGGAAGATCAGCACGGAAGCGCTTCCCCGTATCCGCCCGCTGGTTGAAAATCTCATTGACGAGATCGAAAAATAGTCCTTTTTTTAAGGGAAAAATACCGGGACTGTTTTTGGGATCCAACGAATGCTTAAAAAACCCCGGGCCGATGAATATAGGTATGGACGAGCAGCCCCCTGTTCCCGAAGAGGGATCTCCCGAAACCGAAAAACTCCCCCTGGCCCCCCCTGCCCCGGCACAACCCATGGGCTGGAAGTTCTGGGCGGTGATGGGACTCCTTGCCATTCTTATCGGTCTTATCGCGTACTACCAGATAGAAACCGCGAGCCTGCCGGTGTCGGTCAGCCTTGCCGGGACGAACTGGACTCTTGCATATTACTCTACCGGGAACAGTACGCTTGTTCCTGTTACTGCCGCAACCACGGCAACCCTGGTGTTCGCTCCTGGTAACACTACCGGTCTCTCCGGATGGTCCGGCTGTAACCAGTACTGGTACAATTACACGCTTCGTTATTCCGCCTTTTCCCTTGACCGCAACTCGGGGACGATCACAAAGATGAATTGTCCGGGGCCGGGCGTCATGCAGTTCGAGTCTGCCTACCTGGAAAACCTGGAGAACACGACTTCCCTGTCCGCCCGGAACGACCACCTGTATCTGTACGACCGGAACCAGAAACTGCTCCTCCTCTTCACGACCGCAACCCGATAATGTCCGGTCGGGTTTCTTTACCGCCCGTCCGGCCCGCTATTTTCTCCTTTTTTCAGACCTGTTTTTGATAACCCCGGAGAACACGGAGCAGACCGTGGTTTTTCCCGCCAGCATATGCCAACATTAAAAAATCCTGCCGTAAACACATTATCCGGTAATAAAGGAGCCCGGTAGTATGGAAGCAAAGAGCGAACGAAAGGAGGGAGTGCTGGTCTTTTTCATCAACGGCCGGCTGGATGCATTCGGGGCACAGCAGCTGGACGAGTGGATCAAGGGAGCGCTGCACGATGACGACAAGGATCTGGTGCTCGACCTTACGGGCTGCACGTACCTCTCCAGCGGGGGACTCCGTACCTTCAATATCCTCAAAAAAGAGACCAAGCGGCGAAACGGCCGTTTTGCCCTTGCTGCCGTGGGGGAATACCCGAAAAAAGTGCTCGACATGGCCGGGTTCTCCACGATCTTCGAGATCTTTCCCACCACCGATGCCGCAACAGAGGATATCAAAAAGAAACGAAAAGATCCCACGCTCTTTAACGAGATCTTCTATAAAAAGATCGAAGCCGAAGGCGTCTCCTTAACCATCGAACCCGGCTGGATGACCGCCCCCCCGGTCCTCCGTGTCACCGGGGACCTCAATAAACTCCTCCATGCCCGGCTCACCCAGGACGATATCAAAACCCGAAAGTTCTCCGAGATCACCTACTCGCTCGGCCTCGGGGCGCTCGGAGCCGACAAGAAAGAGGCCATGTCGCTCCTCGGCGAGATGATCACCCTGTACGGTTCCATGGTCTGGCTCCCCACGGACGGGAATAACACTCCTGACTTTATGACCCCGCTCGATGCCAATGCCGACGTACCGGTCTACACGGGATTCAATGTCACGCTCGACGGCCCCTTTAACGAATACCTCACTCTCGACACGCAGAAACCGGAGGGGGTATCCGTCTCGGATATCTATCGCATGATCCTTTCCGGTGCATCTGACCGGGTCAGGAGCTACAAGGGGATCGTTGCCGTGGCCATCTGGGGCGTGATCTCGGGGATTGCGAGTTCCGGGATCAAGAAGGCACCGGTTGACGGATCCGGCCTGCCCGACGGGGCGTCCATCATGGATCCGGCGCAGGCAGGGATCTGGATGGCATCGGATACCGGCATGTCCTATAAAGGCGACACCCTTGTCAGTTTTGGCTTCGGGATCGACCTGGCAAAAGCGGCGTCCGGCTACCCGGCTGAACGCATCGCCGAGATCTGTTCGGGAAACACTGAGTCCAAAAAGGCGATCGCGCTCCACAACCACGGCGTGATCTTCCGGGGCATTCCCTATAACCCGACCCTTGACCTTAATTCGCAGGTCAAGAAGATCGTAAGCGAAGGGACGTTTGTCGACATGCGCCATCTCCTCGACAGCACCCGGCTCAAGCGGGCAAAGATAGGGGTTGCCTATATCCAGGATATCGTAAAAGAACAATAAATCCTGTTTTCAGGCAGGGGTTATCCCGTAACCCGCCCCGGTGTGCCCTTCTTCTTTGTCAGGGTGAGGATATTTTTTTCCTGTTCGTACCGGTAGGTTGCGCTGTCGGTCACCCGCCGGATCAAAAAGATGCCAAGGCCGCCGATCCCGCGCTGGTCGATATCTGCCGAGGTATCGGGTTCGGGGACGCTGAGCGGGTCAAATGCCGGGGCACTGTCGCTGATCTCGATCGCAATCTCATCATCGAGCGCCGTGCACCGGACGGCGATGGTGCCAGAGGTTCCATCATACCCGTGCTTGATAACGTTTGTTATCGCTTCTTCAACGGCAAGCTGGAGATCGAGGATCTGGTCGTCGGAGAACCCCATGGACTGCATGCACAACTCCAGTTCCGCGGAAATTTTCGGGATCTCCTCAAGGCGAGAGGGGATGACGACATCGAGCGGTACAGTCATGGTTTTCCACCGGAATGCTATCAGGTATGGTTTGCACCCCCTCGTACATAAACAAGTCAGTATCTTCCAGGATGAGAAGGATTATCTCGGGTTGTGTACGATACTTAAACGAGTCTTATACCGTAATTCAGTTATTTTGAGGACAGGACATGGAGATTACCATAACTGCACAGGGCGGGGCCTCGGTGCTCGCTGTCTGCGGACGTGTCGATACCGTAACGGCCGGAGACCTTGAATCCGCCATCAACGGCCTTATCGAACAAGGCAACCGGAAACTGCTCCTCGATTTTGGAGGGGTAACCTATATCTCCAGCGGCGGCCTGCGGGTTCTTCTTGCAACTGCGAAAAAACTACGTAACGACGGCGACAGGTATGCACTCTGCCGGCTTTCTCCCGAGGTGCAGAAAGTCATGAAACTGGCAGGATTCACCTCGATCTTTTCCATCTATGCTTCCCAAGAGGAGGCACTTGCCGGCTGGTAACGTCAGCGGGCTTTTATCGCCCCGGACCTGGCAGCCCTTCCCGGGTATGCCGGGGTTCTCGATCTTTCCCGAGATCCGCAAGGCCGATGTGATCTCCTCCAACGCGTATCTGATACGCACGCCGGACTGCCTGCTCCTTATCGATCCCGGCGGACTCGCTTCGCAGGCAGAGCTCCTTACCGCGGAGATCGCTCCCTTCTTTGCTGCGGGCGGGCTGCCCCTTCTCGTGCTCCTGACCCATGCCCATGTAGACCACTTCACCGCACTGCAGGAAGATCCCCTCTTTCTCGACACCGGGCGCGTGGCCATTGCAGTCCAGGAGACGGGGGCACGCGCCATAGAGCAGCACGATACCGCACTGACTCAGGCAGAGCTCATTGGCCGGGATTACAAGCCCCTGCCGGTGGGCGTTCGTCTTTTTTCAGATGGGGAATACCCTGAAGGGAAATCCCTGCGGGAGATTGCGCTTCCTTCGGGATGCGTTGCCAGCCTTTCCCGCGACAATGTCTGCCCGGAGCCGGGTGTAAGCCTGAAACGCGAGGTGCTCGCCTTCCCCTCAGGGACACGTGTGGAACTATACCATACGCCCGGCCACAGCCCGGACAGCACCTGTATCCGGATCGGCAGGGTCCTCTTTATCGGGGATCTTCTCTTTGCCGCAAACCCCGGCGTTGCCGGCCTGCACGGCTGGGACCAGGACGCGCTGATAGGATCGCTTGAGCGGATGCTTAGCGTCTTAAAAAGCGGGACCGTGGACATTGTCTGCCCGGGCCACGGGAGGGTGATCTCGGCGGTCCAGGCCACGACCATGCTCGAAAATGTCCTTGCCGACGCCCGCGCCCTGACCGGTATCGCCGAACTCAACCGCGAACGGGCCGAAGAGACCGCACGGTTTGCCGAGGACTGTATGGAGGAGATTAACGAGCTCTTCACCATCCTCGCCGGCAGGCTCTATTACGTTGCGCATGTCATGGACGAGCTGGGCGAGACAGACCTGGCCGCAGATGCGGGTAAACTGATTGATGCCGATGAGCTCGACAGCCTTCTCGCGAGTTTCCAGGAGTTTGCCGACGCCCATCATGCACAGGACCATGTCTCGATCCACCTGGCGCTCAAGGCCGGGCAGGTGATAGGGAAACTCGAACGGTCGTTCATGAAGGACGAGCTGGCAAAGATCGTGGATATCTCCCTGGTGCGCCGGGCGGAACGGCTGCTCTCCTCGTACTCGTCCATGCTCCGGGGGTTCACGCCGCCCCAGGAGCGCGATTCCTGCGAGATCTGCCCGCTCGTTGAATCGGTCATCATCGGTCTTACCGGCCCGTCCTGTTCCGACGATGACATCCTTGCTTCGACCGATGATGAGGAGGCGTTCTGCCGGCTTTTGGTGGCCCGGCTGGGCACCCGCCCGCTCTTTGACGATGTCAGGGTTTCCTTTGAACACGGCACGGGGGATCCCCGGGCAGTCATCGACCGGGACCTCTTCTCCGATCTCCTGATCTACCTCTTCGAGGACCTGGTGGGGACCGGTGCAGAAGCAATCGCGGTTGCAGTCTCCGGTGACGGGGCTGCCCGTACTGTCCTGACGATCACCGGTACCGGAAGAATGCCCGATGCCGCCGGTACGGAGACCGTCCGGGGATTTTTTACCCGACTCTGCGAGCGCTCGGGAGGGCACCTGGTTGCAAACGGTGTGCCCGGCGGACGCTCGTATACGATCGCGCTCTGATCTGCGCGATAACCCTTTGGTGAACCAGAGCGAAACCAGATTCTCTTTTTCCTGTACCGGGAGCGGTCAGGACCGGTCCTCCCCGCACTTCCCGACCGTTGCAAGGTAGATCAACACGTGAGTTGTCCCGTCAATCCCGAGGAGTCCTGCCATGGCATCGTCGTCGAACGCCGCAATCGCGCAGGCCCCGCAGCCGACCGCTTCTGCGGCAAGGTACAGGTTCTGGCAGACATGTCCGGCATCGAGATGAAGGTCACGGTACCCGCGCTCGCCGTACCGCCAGGTCATCCGGTACGGGACCGCAGTCCAGAGAAAAACGGCATTACAGCGCATGACAAAGGACTGGTCGAAGCAGGCACGGGAAACAGCGGTATGGAGTGCCGGGTCCGCTTTTACCCGGCAGAGCCGGTGGGAGAGGGCGAGATAGCGGTAGAGCCCGGGTCCGAGGCCTTTCACGTCGTTGGCGAGCACATAGGTCTCAAAGGCGTGGCGTGCCCCGGCCGAGGGGACGGTCCGGAATGTTGCCTGCGTCCCATGAACACGTTTTACACCCTGCGTGCACCAGAGCAGGAATGAGAGTTCTTCAAGGGAAAGGTGCTCCCGTTCGTACGACCGGACGCTCTGGCGGCGTTCAATGGCGGCCCGGAGATCGAGCGGCGGGACGCTGATCTTTTCCGGGGGAACGAGATCGATGACCGGCTGGGCCGGGTCAGCGGGAAGTTCGAGAAGTGGCTGGGGCAGCCCTTTTTCCTGATCGGATCGGCCCAGGTACCGGTATTTCGTCCGTTCCATGAACTCCCGTCCCGCACCTTCCGGGACCGGCTCGATATCTGTCATACGTGACGATCGGTTCCCGGCACAATAGCCTTATGGATCGTGCCACAGGATCCTTCTGCCGGGATCGGCCCTGTCTGCGGGTTTGCTTTTTTAGAAACCGAAGCCCCCTGCCCGCATGAACAAACGGGTCGGGTCGACCGATCACTGAGATCGATCGACCCGACCAGCTTTTTTGTTGCGTGCAAAGTTGGGGGTAGGGGGTGACCGAAAATCCGCGTGGATCCATGGTCGACCCGGCCAATGTCTGCAATCGGTCACCCCGACCTTTGATCGGGTACGGTCAGGGTGACCGCCCCTTCTCGTCTGAAGTTCCAGGGGAAACACAGGTCGCGGTACTGGAAAAAGATCGGTCACCCTGACCGATCACTGAGATCGGTCGACCCGACCGGTTTTTTTATTGCGTGCAAAGTCGGGGGCAGGGGGTGACCGAATTTTTTTGAGGTCAGGGTGACCGATCCTGATGAAGGGTCGGGGCGGGCGGTTTTTTGGAATTGTTCAGCCCCGCGATCCCTTTTGCTTCCCGTACCTGCCCGGCATGTGAAGGGGCCGTTTTTTTTAGGAACTGATATCATCCGGCAGTAAAAAAGAGTGTAAACCACCAGTACCCCGTGTGATCTCCATGCCAGCTCATGCCGCCCCAAAAAACCCGCCCGCACCCTTCCTTGTCGAATTCGCAAACGTTACGGTCATCAAAGGAGAGAGCCGGGTCCTCGACAATGTCTCCCTTGCCATTAAGGAAGGGGAGAACATCGCTATCCTGGGGCCAAACGGCGCCGGGAAATCCTCGCTCGTAAAAGCCATCACCCGCGAGTACTACCCGGTGGTCTCGGACCGCCCGGTCACGTTTAAGGTCCACGGGGAGGAGACCTGGGATGTCTTCTCCCTCAAATCGACCATCGGGATCGTCTCAAACGATCTCCAGTACACTTTTACCCGGACGATCACCGGCCGTGACGTGATCCTCTCCGGGTTCTTTTCGAGCATCGGTCTCTTCAACCATGTCGTGACCCCGGAGATGGAGAAGAAAACCGACGAGATCATGCGGTTCCTCTCGATAGACCGGCTGGCAGACCGCTCCTTTAATACGATGTCATCGGGAGAGGCGCGCAGGTTTCTCATCGGGCGGGCGCTCGTCTTTTCCCCCGCCACCCTGATCCTCGATGAACCCACCACCAGCCTCGATCTCGAAGCCCTCCACGCATTCCGGGAGATCATCAGGAAGATCGCGCAGTCCGGCACCTCGATCATCCTTGTCACGCACAACCTCCACGATATCATCCCGGAGATCGGCCGGGTCGTAATGGTCAAAAACGGGCGGATCTGCGGGGACGGCCCAAAAGAGGAGATGCTCACCGATACCGCCATCGGGCGCCTCTTCTCGGTCCCGGTCCACGTGGTCCGCGAGAACGGCTGGTACTATGCAACGGGATACTAGGCGCGTACGCCTGCGGCAGACCGGGGTTTAATACTCTCAAGAAACCAATACCAGTTCCACATCCGGCAGGGCATTGTTCCCTGCCCTTAAAAGAGATCCTGCCCATGCTGTCACGCGAAGAGATCCGGGAATTTACCGGGGGAGAATCGGGGCTTTCCACCTCACAGGTACAGGTAAGTCGGCAAAAATACGGCGCCAATATGATGACGCCCCCGCCCCGGGAACCCGCCTGGAAGCAGTACCTGGAAAATTTTGACGATCCCATCATCAGGATCCTGCTCTTTGCCGTCGCCATCTCCGCCATTGTCTCGTTTATTGAAGGTAGCGGCCTTTTGGACACCGTGGGGATTATCGCAGCAATCCTCCTTGCCACCGGCATCTCTTTTTACAATGAATACCGGAGCAATCGCGAGTTCGACATCCTCAATGCCCACCGTGACGAGATGGCCATAAAGGTTGTCCGTGACGGGAACCCGGCTGCCGTGCCGGCAAAAGACATTGTGGTCGGCGATCTTATCCTGCTCGAAGCCGGCGATGCGATACCCGCCGACGGCTGGCTGGTCTCCGCGGACGGGCTCTCGTGCGACGAGTCCGCATTTACCGGGGAGAGCGAACCTGCTGCAAAAAGCACGGGGAAAAAGGTTCTCAAAGGTAGTTTTGTCACGGCGGGAAAGGCGCAGATGGTTGCCGGGGCGGTGGGCGACCGGGCCGAGATGGGGCTCATTGCCGCAACGCTCGGGATCGACCATGCAACCAAAACCCCTCTTGAAGAAAAACTCGAAAAGCTTGCCGGTATCATCTCGAAGTTCGGGTACGTGATGGCAGTCCTCATCTGCAGCACGCTCATTATCCGGGGGTTTATTGTCGGCGATCTGACCGGCTTTGACCTTGCGACTGCCCACCATATCCTCGACTACTTCATGCTCGCGGTCGTGATCGTGGTCGCTGCCGTGCCCGAAGGGCTCCCGATGAGCGTTGCCCTCTCGCTCTCCCTTGCCATGCGCAAGATGACCCGGGCGAACTGCCTTGTCCGGCGCCTGATTGCCTGCGAGACGATCGGATCGGCGACCACGATCTGCACCGACAAGACCGGGACGCTCACCAAAAACCAGATGACCGTTGCCGAGGCCTCGGTTGCTGCGCCGCACTGGACCGGGGCGGTTCCGGCCTCCCCGCAGGAGTGGATCGTATTCAATGCTGCGGCGAACAGCACCGCCCACCTGGAGCATGCCCGTGACGGGAAGGTCCTTGTGATCGGCAACTCCACGGAGGGCGCGCTCCTGCGCTGGCTTGCGGATCACGCTATCGGGTACCGGGAGATCCGCAAAGCATTCCCTGCCGCAAAGCAGTTCCTGTTCGACGGGAAGCGGAAGAGGATGTCGACTGTGGTGGAGATGGGCGGCAGGAAGTTTTTGCTGGTCAAGGGTGCACCCGAGATCCTTGCCGGACTCTGCACGGTGCAGCCCGATCTTGCGGGAGTGGACGCCTATGCCGCCCGGGCCATGCGGACGCTGGCCTTTGCCCACCGGGAGATCACGGGTCCGGACGAGAGCGAGACCGGTCTTGCCTGGGACGGGTACGTAGGCATCCGCGACCCCCTGCGGGAGAACATCCCCGAATCGGTAGCACGCTGCCAGAGCGCCGGGATCCGGGTGCGGATGGTCACCGGGGACAAGCCCGAGACCGCCCGCGCGATTGCACGGGAAGCAGGGATCCTTGCCGGGGGAACGGTCGTGACCGGAAAGGAGTTCCGGGCGCTTTCCCCGGAAGAACAGGTGACCTCAGCACAGGGCCTTGACGTGATGGCCCGTGCCGAACCCCTCGACAAACTCCTTCTCGTGCAGGCCCTCCAGAAGACCGGCGCGGTCGTTGCCGTGACCGGCGATGGCACGAACGATGCGCCGGCGCTCAAGAACGCGGACGTCGGGCTTGCCATGGGAATTGCCGGCACCGAGGTTGCGCGGGAGGCAAGCGACATCATCATCCTCGACGACTCCTTTGCCTCGATCACGAGCGCGGTCTGGTGGGGCAGGTCGCTCTACGAGAACATCCAGCGCTTCCTGCTCTTCCAGCTCACTATCAACGTCTGCGCCTGTATCCTTGTCTTCCTCGCACCGCTCCTTGGCTACCCGGAGCCGTTTACCATCATCGAGATCCTCTGGATCAACATCATCATGGACACCCTTGCCGCGTTTGCGCTCTGCTCCGAAGCGCCGCACACGGGCCTTTTGTCCCGGCAGCCGGTCCCCCGCGAATCCCCGATCATCACGCCGTTCATGTGGCTTTCCATCGCCGCCCTGGGGGTCTTTATCATTCTCGGCGGGCTTCTCCAGCTCGGGACCGGGATTCTCGGCGGAACAACCGAAGCGGAGATCGGCACGGTCTTCTTTGCCGCGTTTATCTTTGCCGCGGTTGCAAACGGCTTCAACTGCCGGGCAATGGACGGGAAGATGCCTGAATTTTTTAAGGGCAACCCGACGTTCTTCTTTGTCATGGGCGGGATCGTGTTCATCCAGGTCGTCATCATCCAGTTCGGCGGGGCGATCTTCGGCACGGTGCCGCTCGCCCCTGAAACGTGGCTCCTGATCGCTGCGGCAACATTTGTCCCGGTCCTTCTCATCGGGTTCGTGCTCCGGCTGGCATACCGGGGCTATCTGAACCGGAAAAAGATCCCGGTCTCAGTCCAATAACAGCCTTTTTTTGTTCGTCCGTTCGCGGCGTTTTACCGAGTATCGGATATCCCGATCCAAAAACATCAGGCAGCCGGGTTCTGGTCCGGGGGATTTTGGAAGAAGAGCCCGATGATAACGAGGGGGGCAAAGTAGAGGATATCGATATAGCCCCATCCGATCGCGGCAAGGATGATCCCGATCACGGCAACCCCGAGCGGGACAAGGAATTTTTTTGCGAGAAATGCTGCCTCGTTACGGGTCAGATCTGGCACGAGCAGCGCAGGCCGGCTCTGTACGTAATACCAGGCAAGGGAGAGCAGGCAGGCGAGGATGAAGTAGTTGATCTGGAAGAGGACATCCGATACCGGGCCGCTCTCGATATCGTTTGCAATGCCCTGCGTGAAGGGCACGAATACCACTACCATCAGGGAGAGAAGGTGGATGTAGATGAACCGGGAGTCGACCGATCTCATACGGTGGAAGATCTGGAAGTAAAAGAGCCAGAACATCCCGAGGATCAAAAAGGCCCCGACAAAGTCGATGACCGCAAAAACGGTGGTCAGGAGATAGGAGTTGAGCGCCGCAGGATCGCCCAAAGTGCCGGCAGCCGGGGTCTGGATGTTACGGATCATCAAAGTCATCGTAAACGCGTAGATGCCGTTTGTCAGGCGTTCGAGGTTGACCTTGCTGATCGGTTCCATCGTGTGCAGGCTCCGGGGTACTCTTTTCACTTGTCTGTCAGGACGGCTGATAAATGATTATGGTACGCGGGGATATGCCGCACAACCCGGTACTCACCAGGGCTTCTTTTTGAGTTCGTCCGCATACCGGTGGAGGAACCAGCCGTCAAGGCTGTAGGTGAGGTTGAGGGAGTGGTAGAAGTTGGCGAGCAGCCGTTCCCTGACCTTCTCCGACTTCACCTTCCCGATCTCTTCGAGCTCTTCAGAGAGCCGGATCAGCGTCTCGCGGGGCAGGGTACGGATTCGTTTTTCAAAATACCGGATCTGGAGATCGGTCATGAACTCGTCGTATGATACCGATTTTTTCACATACTCGGCAAAACGGGGCCCGGTTTGGGTAATAAAGTTCCCGCGGAGCCCCTCCATCCGTTCGCGGCTGATAAACAGGCTTTTAAGCGTGCGGATGAGTTTTCGCCTGAGGGTATATTCCTGCAGCCGGGTAGTGATGAACCCGGCATACTCCTCCTGTTCTTCCCGGGACAGCATATCCGATAGTATGAACCGGCACAGAAAAAAGGTTTCCAAACCAAAAAAAAATCGTTTCAGGGATGAGGGTCCGGCCCGGGTGGATCCCCGGCCTTCTCTTCGAACAGGTGCCCGACCCCAAAGAGGGTGTTCACCCAGCGGAGCTCGTCAGAGAAGTGGAAGAGGATGCAGACCATCAGCGTGAACGGGACACAAAAGAGCATCCCGGCAAGGCCGAGCAGCCAGCCCCAGAAGATCACCGAGAGGATCACGATAAGCGCCGGGATCTCGAACTTTCTGGCCGCAAGCCAGGAAAAGACCGGGTTCTCCACGATTAAATTGAGGACGCAGACAATGGCTATCACTGCCACGACCCCCCACATGCCGAACTGGATCCATGCAAAGATGAGTGCCGGGATCGCTGCAATGATAAGGCCGATGTAGGGGATGTATCCTAACAGGAAGGTCAGGGTGCCCCAGAGGATTGCACCGTGGACGCCCATCAGGGCGAGCGACCCGCCAAAAAGCACCCCGTGGACCATGTTGGTCTCCGTGCGCACGACAATGAAATCGATGATGTACCCGCTCATCCGCGAGAGCTGGCGGAGTTTTTCCGGCTGGTCTTTGAGCAGGGACTCTACCCGGCCGACAAACGCCGGGGCTTCGAGCAGCATGAAGATGGTCGTTACCGCGATGAAAAATACGTCCATGAGGGCGGTCCCTACATTGAGCAGGGAAGAGAATATCTGGGGGACTACCGTCATGAGGCTGGGCACCTGCGAGGTCATCTGTGTGAGATCGATCCCGTGGGCGCCAAAAAATGCGGTCAGCCCGGCCAGGCGTTCGGTGAGCTCGGCCTGGTACAGGGGCAGGTCGGTGACGATCACATCAAACGACTTGAGGACAAGAAAAAGCCCGAGCAGGATCACAAGACACGCAGCAATGGTTACGATCCCGACTGCCCCGGCATTGGGGATGCCCCGTTCGCGCAGCCACCGGGTTGCCGGGTAAAGGAGGAGCGCGAGGATCAGGGAGACAAGGACGATGCTGACGATTGAGGCGCCTTCTTTGATCCCGAAGATGACGAGAACTGCAAGCCCAAGAAAGATCAGCGTGCGCTCTGTCCGGGACAGGGTCGGGGCAAAGGACATGATACGGGTATTTTGTTCCTGTATCATACAAACCTTGCCGTTCTGCACACCGCTAAAAAAAAGGATTATTAGAACCCCGGCTGTTCTCGGGCATCCCATCTCTTCATGCCAAGCCGTACAAAGAATGCTGCCGGGAGGAGCAGGATCACGGCGGCAAATGACGCAAACGGTGCGCCAAAGACCACTGCCGAAAGGATGATCATCGCGGTCCCGGTCAAAATGAGGTAGGTGACCATCACTCTGACATTGTACACAAGCACGCTCGGCGAGAGTCCGGTCAGCCAGACCGTGATCCCGAGGCTGTAGAACGAGACCGAGAGGCAGAGGACAACGGCCGGGAGGGCATAGAGCGCCTGTCCCGAGAGCACGGCGACTCCTGCCACAAAGACCGCAGGGATGATCTGGAGCACGGTAAATGTGGCAATCTTGCTTTTGATAACCGTGCTGACGCTCACCGGGAGGCAGGCATAGGTGCCAAACGAGTCAAACATCGTGATCCATGTGTACATGGTCGAGGCAATGATGCCCGCAACAAGTGCAAATTCCAAAAGCACCCCGTTTGCCGGAAGATATCCCGAGAGGAGCGAGAGGAAGAACCAGATCACGATCAAGGGGATCACAAACGAAAAAAGCGTCTGGCCCACCATGCCGCCGCTCCGGTACATATCGATTAAATCCTTTGCCGCAAGCGGGGGCTCGGGGAAGACAGAGAGTTTTGCCATGACCGGTGTGAAAAGGTCGCCGTGGCGTTTTTCTGCACCGGTTGTTGTATCCGGGTTAAAGAGCCAGATCGAGACACTAAAGAGGACGAGAATCGCGCCAAGGGTGAGGACAAGGCCGGTCCACGAGAACGACAAAAAGAGGTTGACCGGCGGGAAAAAGACCGCCGGGTTCTGCCGGGTGATAACGCCAAGTGCCCCAAAGGCTGCCACAAGAATGAGGAGGACTGCGGCAAGCGCCGGTTTTGAACGGGCATAGAGCGAGGAGAGGAAAAAGACCGCGCAGAGCCCGGACAAAAACGAGAGCGAGAGGGTGAGGGCAAGGAGCAGGGGAAGCGTGATCGGGATGCCGATGAAGGGCGAGGCGAGTAAAAACCCGAGGGCAAGGGGGAGCACCCAGAGGACAAAGTAGTACAGGGTGTCTTTTATGACAAAGTTTGCAAAGATGAAGCGTTCCGACAAGGGCAGGCTCCGGGCAGCATAGGCAAGGAGACTTGCCTGCCCGAAGCGCCGGTTCATTGCCTCATTTCCCAGCAGGCCAAAGGCGCCCACCATGAAGCCGAGCATCAGGTAGTCTGCATGGAGGACCAGCGAGAGCTCCCCCGAGGGGAGCGCCTGGCGTATGAGGGGCAAAAGAAACGATCCCATGAACGCGATCCAGAAAATGAGGATCGGGAAGAGCGCAAAGGCAAGGCTCCCGAACATGGTAGAGTGGATCCGCCACTCCTCTTTTACCATGGCGAAAAAGAGCTCAAACATGGCTGCCCTTCTGCACGAGCGAGAGGAAGAACTCGTCAAGATGCCGGTTTTGTGCTTTTAGATCGGCTACGCTTCCCGCATGGAGGACGTTACCCTTGTGCAGGATCACAAAGCCCGAGCAAATCTCCTCGGCAACTTCGAGGATATGGGTGGAGATAAAGATCGTGTTTCCCTTCCCCGCATACTCCCTGAGGAAATCTTTAACCAGGTGCTGCATGATGGGGTCGAAGTTGATGAGCGGTTCGTCAATGAGCGAGAGCGAAGGGTTGTGGATGAATGCCTGTGCAAACATCAGCTTCTGCCGGGTCCCCCGTGAAAGGTCCTTGCAGAGCACGTCCTTTTTGTCCGCGAAGTCGAGGTAATCGAACCACCATGCGATCTTCTTCTCAATCTCCGGGATCTTACGGATCGCCCCTACGAACCGGAGGTACTCGGCAGCCGAGAGGAAACTCGGCGGGGTCTCCTGCTCGGGGATGATGCCTACCCGCTCACGGACCCCCACGGGATCTTTCTGTACATCGATCCCGAGCACGGTTGCCGACCCTTCTGTCGGCCGGATCTGGCCGGTGAGCATCTTTATCATCGTCGATTTCCCGGAGCCGTTCGGGCCCAGCAGGCCGTAGAGCGCCCCTTTTTCCACCGCAAGATCGGCATGGTTTACTGCCGTCAGGTCACCGTACTTTTTTGTGAGGCCGGTCGCCTCGATCACATATCCCGTCATTTCCTGCACCCCATTGATCGTTTATCCTGTTTTCCCGTGTGTTTCTTTGTTGTTCGTTTGTCTGGACGGATGTCGGACGGCTGTGCCGCAATCCCGTTCCAGATAAAGCAGAGTCCCTGTTCTGTCAGCATTTTTCGTTCTTTTTCATCGGTAGCTGCCATGATCCGGGCCGCAAGGCCCGAGAAGGATGAGGCGAGCACCGAGCAGAGCAGCCAGGTATCGCACTCCCGCAGGGCACCGGTGCGGATCCCTTCCTGCATGAGTTCCTCTAAAAAGAGGAAGTGCGACATCCCCTCCTCGTGCGCTGTCGTGGAGACAAAGGGCGAGTGGGCGAACTGTTCCATGAACCGGAACTCGTTGGGGTGCGATAATGCCCAGGCGAGGGCATTTGCCCCCACTTTATGGATCTTCTCCTCAATGCCCGGCTCGCGGTCCACCCCGTTTTTTAATGCCGCTGCTGCCTCTGCCTTGATCTGCCGGTACAGGGTATCGATGAGCTCCTCTTTTGTGGCAAAGTAAAAAAAGAGCGTACCGGTTGCAACACCGGCCTCGCGCGAGATCATCGCAGTCGGCGTACCGTAAAACCCCCGCTCGGTAAAGAGCGAAAGCGCGGTTTTTAAGATCGCTTCCCGTTTGTCTGCTGCGGTATCCATGTTGTCACCTCGCAATAAGGGCTTCGAGGTCTGCGCAGGTAAACGGCCCGCCATGGCCGGTATAGACAATCGCGGGCTTTCTTTCCGTAACGGACCTTATGCTCTTTTTCACGTCGTCCATGTTTTCTGCGAAGTGGGGAAGGTGCGCCCTGTGTGCCGGGAACATGCCCATTACGAGATCGCCAATTATGGCTTCGCCCGTCCCAAGCATCACCGAGAGCGATCCTTTTGTGTGGCCCGGGGTGGGAATAATCTCCCCGTCGATCCCGAATGCATCGAGCCGGTACGGAGCATCGAGCCGGATCACCGCTTTTATCCCGAGCTCCGGCCGCGGGGAATGTTTTCCGATCATAAGCCGCATGATCTTCCCGGTAAACGATGCCGGTACCGCAGGAAGGCTCTCGCCGCGGGAAAGGGCTTCTGCCTCGCAGGTATGGACAAGCACCGGGGCTCCTGTTGCCCCGGCAAGGGCAGCCGCGTTCCCGAAATGATCGATATGGGCATGGGTGATGATGATGAGCGCAAGGTCCCAGGGGTTGTATCCCTCTTTTTGTAATGCCGCAAGGATCATGGGGGTGTTCCCGGGAAGACCGGTATCGACAAGGACCGGCCGTTTTCCCCGGATGAGGTATGCATTTGCATGGCCGAGCGGGATCGGACGGACAAGCGCGCCACCGGGAGAGACCGGGTCAGTCATGGTTTTTCTCCCGCGAGAAGAACGCACGGACCTTTGCCGCCCTGTTCATGCACCAGAGGCCCCCTTTGAGCACCGGGACAATGACCTTCATCCCTCCCTCCATCTCGGACGTAACCTCTTTGAGCAGCTGCGGGATCGGCAGGTGCTGGGGGCAGGCCTTTGCGCATCTCCCGCACTGCCGGCAGAGCCCGGCATACGAGACATCTCCTATAAGGCCCCCGTGCCGCCCGAGATAATGGAACTTCGTGCTCCGGTCCTTCGGGAAGAGGTGGCGGGCATTGTAAAGCGCAAAACAACCGGGGATATCGACACCAAAGGGACAGGGCATGCAGTACCCGCAGCCCGTGCAGCCAACCTTCATGAGTCGCCGGTAGGTCTCCTTTACCCGGTCGATTCGGGAGCGGTCTTCGGGCGAGAGCGACCCGGGCAGGGCAGTGCCTGCCACCCGGATGTTCTCGTCAATGTGGGCCTCATCGTTCATACCCGAGAGGACAACCGTCACCTCCGGGTGGTCCCAGACCCAGTACAGGGCCCATTCGGCCGGCGACCGTTTCTCCGGGGATTCGTTCCAGATTGCCTGGATCTCTTCCGGCACCGGCCCGGCAAGGTTCCCGCCCCGCAGGGGTTCCATCACCATCACGGCAAGGTTCTTTCCTGCCGCGTACCTGAGCCCTTCGGTCCCCGCCTGGACGTTCTCATCAAGGAAGTTGTACTGGATCTGGCAGAACTGCCAGTCGTATGCATCCACGATCTCCTTAAAGTCCGGCAGTTTCCCGTGGAACGAGAAGCCGGCGTTTATGATCCGGCCTTCCTTTTTTGCCCGGTCAAGGAACGCGAGCACCCCGAGGTCCCGCATCTTTTTCCAGCTCTCGCCGGTCATGCTGTGGAGCAGGTAATAGTCGATGTGATCGGTCCCGAGCGTTGCCAGCTGCCGGGAGAGGATCCGGTCCATGTCGGAGGTATCCCGGACTTCCCAGTGGGGGAGTTTCGTTGCTATTCGCACCTTTTCCCGATAGCCGCCACGGAGGGCTTTTGCGAGGATCTGCTCGCTTTTTCCGAAGTGATAGGCAGGGGCCGTGTCAAGGTAGTTCACCCCGGCATCGATGGCGTGACGGATCTGCCGGATGGCCCTTTCCTCGTCAACCCGGCCGGACTTTGTGGGAAACCTCATACAGCCGAATCCGAGGATGGAAAGTTTGTCACCGGTTTTTGGAACGGTACGGTACAGCATCATTTCACCTGTGCATAAATTGACTGGTCAGTCAGTATGTCTGCATGCGGTAGTATTTAGCACCTGCGATTGCCCACGGGAGGGATATACAGGAAACCGATCGCTTTCGGCCGCCCCGACCGCATAGTTTTTAATTCCACGGGCCCCGCAGGGTCCTGTATCGTCTCATCAGTCACGGGGGTGCGAGGAGGGGGGTCTGGTTCCGGGAGCACCGGTAATCTCAATCCGATTGATTTATAGGAGAGCAGCCAGGTATTTTTACATAATACTACGGTTGATGGTGAGACCCCGGACCGTATTCCTGCGGTCTTTTTTTAGCACATAGCAGGTCTCCCGTAGTTGTCAGCGTTCATGGACCGGTTGTGTGCCGGGAAGGGATAGTTATGGAATTCCGGAAATATGTCATACCTGCATTCATTCTTGTCGTGCTCATTATGATGGCCTGTGGCTGTACGTCTACATCATCCCCCACAGGCACCCCGCAGGTGTTAGCCACCACGGGAGCCACGCCGGATGCCGGCATCCGCATTATCACCGAGGAGCAGTACCCGTTCAATTATGCCGGTGCGAACGGGACGGTAACCGGGCAGGCAACGGACGTGGTCCGGGGAATCCTCTCCCGTTTAAACCAGACCGCAAATATCACAATCCTTCCCTGGAGCGAGGGCTACAGCCTTGCCCGGGCCGGCCCGGGTGTGGCGCTCTATTCCACCGTCAGGACTGACGACCGTGAGCATCTTTTCAAATGGGTAGGTCCGGTCTCGTCCTACGATTACATCCTCTATGCCAGAAACGACAGCATGTTTAAAATTAACAGTCTCGAATCCGTAAAAAAGGCCGGCCGGATCTGCGTGGTAAAGGATGATTTCCGGCACGAGTACCTGCAGGAGAACAACTTTACCAATATCACGACTGCAGGCAGCGATGCCGAATGCATCCGGCAGCTGCTGGCCGGGTCGGCCGATCTCTGGCTGGGGAGCAGCGTGAATGCACGTGAAACCGCACGAAACGAAGGGATCGATCCCTCTTCGTTCCATGAAGCCTTCCCTGTCAGGACAGTCCAGACCTATATTGCATTCAGCCCGGATACCCCGGACAGCGTGATCGGCGCCTGGCAGGGAGCACTCGATACGATGAAGAGCGACGGTACCTTTGCAGAGATTGAACGGCAGTATGGCATGGCAGGCACCGTTTCGGCAGCAGCGCCTGCATCGGCAGATGCCGTGGCCGACCAGGCCGTAACCACCCTTGTTGCCGTAACCGACGGCCAGATGAAAGCCATCCTGCGCCCCTACGAGATGCTGGCACTGACAGATGAGGCCCGGTCCGGGGAATGGACCCGGATCCAGCCGCTGCTTGCAACCCTCACGGAAAAGGAACCGGATACCTGGCTCTGGTATGCCCGGCCGGACGGCTCCTATTATGCAGTGGCAGAGGGGCTGACGAGTTCAAACCTCAAAAGCAGGTCGTACTTCCCGACCGTGCTTGCCGGGAACGAATCTGTCGGCACCGTAGTCATCAGCCATAACACCGGGAGAAATGCCGGGATCGTTGCGGTGCCCGTACTAAAGGACGGCACCGTAACCGGCGTGCTCGGGGCATCGGTCTATCTCGATACGCTGACCGACAGCCTGCGGGCAGATATCCCGGAACCATTTGTGTTTTACGCAATAGACTCCGAAGGCAAATTCGCCCTCCATTCCGACAAGGGACAGATATCCCGGGATATTACGACTATCGGACCGGACACCTCGTTTGGGAAGGCGATTACAGGGATACGCACCGGATACTCCGGGCGGGTGGAATACGAGGATGGCGGCATCCCGTATATCGCAAATTTCCGGACTGCACCACTGACCTCGTGGAAATGCGTGGTTGCCTGGCCGGCGGGGAACAGTACTATCGGGGCCTGAATCAGGCATTCCCCTCTTTTTCCCGGACCGTTCTCTTCGGTAAAATTCTCTGCGGTTCACGGGTTTACCGAAAATACCGCAATCCCCCTTCACCGGGATGGTAAAAACCCTGCTTTTCTCCCGATACATCACGTTACCATCCGGTTGCTGGTATCTTTCCCGGGGAAGAGATTCAAATCCCGGTAAAATGAAAAACACAATACGATTATGAGGTCTCCTGTGACACCCGCTCCTGCACCCGGACCGATAACTATTGCTGTTGACCTCGGGGCAACCAACCTTCGGGTCGCACTGGTCACAGGTACCGGTTCGATAGAACGGTTGCGTGCCACCCGGCTTCCAAAAGACCTGCCCGATGCAAAGGTCATTACCGATTGTATCGTACGGGAGATCCGTGCGCTTGCGCCGAACCCTGATATTTCACGTGCAGCAGGAATCGGTATCGGGGCAGCCGGGCCCGTAGACCACACCCGCACGGCAATCATCCGCCCGCCCAACATCCCGCTGGATTTTGTCCCCCTTGCCGGCCCGTTGTATGAGGCGTTTGGTCTCCCGGTATACCTGGCAAATGACTGCTGCACTGGCCTCTTGGGGGAAGCGTATTTTGGTGAAGGGAAGAACTCCGACAATTTCGTGTACGTAACTCTCTCGACCGGCATCGGCGCCGGGATCCTCTCGAAAGGAAAGGTGATCCTTGGCCGGGACGGGAATGCCGGGGAGATCGGGCACGTCTTTGTGGACGAACGTTATGATCTTGTCTGCGGGTGCGGGGGGCATGGCCACTGGGAGGGCTATGCCTCGGGCCGGTTCCTGCCCCGGTTCTACCGGGCATGGCAGAAAAAAGCCGGGATCGATCCCGGAAGTGCACCGGTACGTGCTGCGGAAGATATCTTTGCAGCCGTGCGCCGGGAGAAAGACCCGGTAAACCACCCGTTTGTCCGCGAACTCGGGCGGATCAATGCGCGGGGAATTTCCGATATTATCGTGGCCTACGACCCGGACGCCATTGTCCTTGACGGTTCTGTTGTCCTTAAAAACCCGGACCTCATCATCCCCCCCATCATAGAGTCTATGGACCGGTACCTCCCGGAGCCGAGGATCGTGACAAGTCCCCTTGCCGGGAAAGCTCCGCTTCTTGGTGCGGCGGTAATCGCCAGGGGATATGAGACACGATTCGGGTCGGTGGAGTGAGCCGGGCGGTCTTCTTTTTGGAGGGGAAAAAAAGCGATCTGTTCTGAACTTTTCAATTGCTACGGCCGGACTTTTTTCCTAAAATGACTGGCAGACACATTGAACTAAAAAAAAAGCTCGTCAACGCCATCCGGCTTTTTTTGGAAAGTCCGGTAACGCTGATCAGCTTTTTTGGAAAAGTCCGATACCTGTGCCGGACAATTTTAGAAAAGTCCGGGAACCCGGATCCTGTGTTCAGAGGTGAAATGGGTCATTTTCAGGCCGATCTTTTCCTGAAAAGTTCGTGTGCGGCACCAGACTTTTTTTAAAAAAGTACAATACCGTTGATCAACTTTTTTTCAAAAGTTCGACAACCTCGTTCAGCTTTTTTATAAAAGTTCGATCCCGGCTCCGGACTTTTTTAAAAATTGCCGGCACCATGACCTGACTTTTTCCGGATCCCCTACAACCCAAAGCTGTACTTTGTAAAAGAGATGATGTGGTACCTACGGACAGAGTATTCGTGATTACCGTTTGGCGCTCTTTCCCTGTCCCGCCGCTTCTGCCTTTGGAACGCTCGTGAGTATCTCTTCGCGGAACGCTGAAAACTCCAGTTCATCGAGCTGTTCTGAAAGCAGCCTCCCGCTCCATGCCCTGCGGTAGACCCAGTCGATAATCCTGTTGACCGCAAAGAGCACCTGGTCCTCGGTCTCCACGATCAACAGTTCCCTGCCCACCCTCGGGTGGCGTCCCCTGCGGCCGCCGACCGTGATGAGATAATGGGTGTGGAGCGATTTGAGCAGGTTAAACGTACAGGACTTGACGCACATCCCGCACTGGATACAGGTATCGTCGTTAAGCTCGGATATCCCGTTCTTGATCTTGATCGCCTCCTCCTTGCAGTAATAGACACATGAACCGCAGCCCGTACAGAGGCCGGGCGTACGGATCGGGCGGATCCTCCCGATGATCCCAATCTCGTTTAACATCGGGCTCGTGCAGGAATTCGGACAGCCGGAGATCGCGATGCGCATCTTGACCGGCATCGCTTTCCCGAAAAGGCTTGCATCAATTTTTTTTGCAAGCGGGATGGTGTCGATATTGGCGAACTTGCAGCGTTCGGCACCCGGGCATGAGATGATATTGACGACTTCGTCTTTTTCCGAACCTACCGGGGTCCCGTTCTTTTCGAGCATGACTGCCATCCGTTTAAGCCGCATCGGATCAACGTGCGGGATCTCGATCGTCTGGCGGGTGGAACAGTGCACCGTACCGGTACCGTATCTCTTTGCGATCCTTGCAATGCCCCGCAGCTGTTCGGCAGTCAGTACCCCGGCGGGAGCACGGACGCGGACGGTTACGAAATCGGGGTTCCGTTCGGTGATCACCCCGCCTTTCATGTGGATGCCAAATGAGTACTGCATTACCAGTACTGGTGAGAACAAACAAGTATTAAGGTTCCGGGTTATTGTCTGCCCCCGTAATCGCCCGTCTCTCTCGTATCGGACATGTTACCGGGCCCGCCATTACCCGTGATATGCATATCCCGATCACCAGGTTCCCGGACAATGTTCCCTGTACATTTTGTATTCCGCGGTACCGTTAAAAAACCCTGAAGACCGGTCATCGCGGGTACCATTCCATAAACAAACCCTCATATCCTCCATGGTTCAATCGTTGATCCATGAGCACGATCCTCCGGCGGCAGGTTATCAGGAAGTGCAGCAGCATGGACATCCCGCTCGTGGGATTTGCCGCAGCAGACCGCTGGAACGATCCGCCCTTTGAACCCTGGGTTCCCGAAGCGTTCCGTCCAGAGCGTATTTTCCCCGGAACAAAGACCGTGATCGTGATCGGCTTTCCCGTCAGCCTGCCGGTTATCGATACGGCGCCTTCCATCTGGTACCACGAACTCTACCGGACGATCAATGCCGGACTCGATTCCTGCGGGTACCGGCTTGCCACATTCCTTACCGAAAAAGGGTATCCTTCGGTTCCGATCCCCCGCGACGGTTATGGTTCGATCGGCATCTTAAAGGAAAGACCGGTTGCGTTCTTCTCCCACCGCCATGCAGCATACTGTGCAGGTCTTGGGAACTTCGGGGTCAATAACATGCTCCTTACCCCGGAGTACGGGCCGAGGGTCCGGTTTGCTTCGGTCCTGACAACGGCCGAACTTCCTGCGGATCCGGTTCTCGAAGATCCCCTCTGCGTCCGATGCATGCGGTGCGTCAGGATATGCCCGGTCCACGCGGTCAGCGAAGAAAATTATCCTCAGGGACGTACCGACAAAACTGCCTGCGCCACCCGGTCCGAAGAACTCTTCAAGAGATCCCTCTCTCCTTGCGGGTGCTGCATTAAGGTCTGCCCGGTGGGAAAGGACCGCCAGAAGTACGGACGGGAGGATATGAAGATATATGATGATGAAAGCCCGGTCTCCCTGCCGTACCGGCGCATCCGGGATCATGTTCGATCCTACGGATCGAAGTAACGTCCCTAAAAAAGGGCAAAGCCTGCCCTGAAGGATTATACGGGCATCTCTTTTGGCATGGCCTTAAGGGACATATACAGGAAATACCCGACCACGCCGAACGTGATAACCGGCGATACGAAACTGGGAATCTCAAAGCCGAAACTGTCGAGGATCATGATGATGCCCAGACAGAAGATCGAGTACATTGCACCGTTCTTGAGATACCGGTATTTCTTGATCGAGTCCACGTTCCGGACCGTGATCTCCCGCACGATGAGCGCCCCGATCCCGTTCCCGAGGATGATGAGCGGGACTGCCATTGTGAACGCGAATGCCCCGAGCACCCCGTCGATCGAGAAGGTAGCGTCGATGATCTCCAGATAGAAGATCTTGCTGATATCGGAGAGGTCTCCTGAGACCATCCTGCGTTCCTGTTCCTCCGCGTTCTGCCGGAACCCGTGGACGATAAAAAATGCGGTCGACCCTATCACCGCACCAAACGCCATCATCGGGTTTCTCCCGAGTGCCAGCCAGACAATCCCGGCAAGGAGGATGGAGACGATGGCAAAGAACCAGACCCCTTTTGCGGCAAAGAACCGCTCTCCCCGCAGTCCGAAGTTCTTGTCTTCCAGGAAAAGCCAGTGGAAGAAGAGGAAGACCAGGAACGTACCGCCGCCAATCAGGAGGATCGGGGCAGACTGTTCTATGGCTGCAACCACCGATGGATCGCTGGAAAAGGTTGCGGTGAGCGCACCCACCGGACCAAGGGACGGCGTGGACATCCAGACAATCAGCCACGGCAGCACGCCCCGAATCACAAAGACAGCAAAGAGCAGGCCCCAGAGCAAAAACCAGCGGCGCGCTTTCTGCGACATCGTCGAGAGGACTTCGGCATTGATGATGGCATTATCAATGCTTGTGATCGTCTCGAACAGGCAGAGGCCGGCGACAATAAGGATGATTGAGAGGATATCCATGGAACACGATTAATTTGTCTTCTGCCGGTATAAAACCTTATGAACCCGCACGCGGGCCGGACGATATGCATCTTATATGAATATGGACGGCACATCTGATCCCCAAGTACATAACTGCCCGGAATGACCACGTGTGCCTGAAGAATCCCCTTCTTTTTCACAGTCCCTTGAATCGGTGCGGCGCCGGGTCTTCGACATCATCGAAGAAAGCCCTCACCCCAGCGTATGGGCTCCGCGCTTCAATATCTTCATGAGCCTGCTCATTGTCGTCAATATATCAGCCGTGATTTTGGAATCCGTCCAGAGCCTTGCTGCGGTCTACAACCCGGTATTCATTGCTATCGATGCAGTCTCCGTGCTGATATTTACCGTTGAATACATCCTCCGGCTCTGGACCTGTACGCTCAACCCGAAATTCTCATCTGTTGTGACCGGCCGTGTACGGTTCGCGCTCACACCCATGTCCATCATCGACCTGCTAGCCATCCTGCCGTTCTATCTGCCGATGATAATCCCGGTCGATCTCCGAATGCTGCGGGCCCTGCGGCTCATGCGCCTTGTACGGATCCTTAAGATTGGGAGGTACTCGGAAGCGGCAAAGACCTTCCAGAAAGTTCTTGTCAACAAGAAAGAGGAGATCCTCCTTGCGCTCTTTATCCTGCTTATCGTTCTGGTCTTCTCATCAAGCCTGATGTACACCGTTGAGCATGAAGCCCAGCCGGACAAATTCCCGGATATCCCGCATGCAATGTGGTGGGGGATCGTGACCCTTGCAACGGTAGGATACGGCGATGTATATCCTATAACCCCGCTCGGGCAGTTCTTTGGCGGTATCGTTCTTATTATCGGGATCGGGGTCTTTGCCCTGCCGACCGGTATCTTCGCTTCCGGGTTTATCGATGTGATCAACGAACGGCGGCAGAAAACGGAGTATGTCTGCCCGTATTGCGGCAGGCGCCACGATGCCGAAGGAAATATGCTGGAGCCCGGGACTCCGCCTTCCGGCACATCCCCGGATCAGCCGGAGTCAAAATCCCCTCCCGCTCACTGACCTGTGCTCGTCGCATTTACCGGCCACTGTCGAAGAGACACCCTTATCCGATGGGAACGTCCATCCATTTTTACGGGAGGTATGACCGGTTGGCCTTTGACTGCGAGCAGTGTGGCGAGTGTTGCAGCCACCTCGGGCTTGTCCACAGTATCGCCGAAGACCACGGGAATTACGAGTTCGTGGTCTTCAACCGGTACACAAACGAGTCGGATGTTGTGACCGTGGACCCGGACAAGCACGCACTCTACGATGACAAGAGCATCTTTGCGAAGCTTCCCGAGGCCTGCCCGTTCTTCCGGCACCAGCCGGGTTCGGAAAAGGCATTCTGCACGGTTCATCTCACCCGGCCGGATATCTGCCGCGACTATGGTTGCTGGCGGATGCTGATCGTGAACCGGAACGGTCAGCGTGCCGGCCGGATTATGTTTGCGCGGTACCTCTGCTCGGAAGACCCTCTGGTGACAAAGATCTTTGAAAAGTGTATCGATCCTGTCCGTGAACCGGACGATGCCCGGTGGGACGATATGGTGATCCGGGTGCTGACCGGGCATGGATATACGGTCCGAAAGTAGGTAGGTTCTGCCCCTCAAGAATGCCCGGGAATAAGCTGGGATCTGTGGGAAAGTTCAAGGGGTATTCCTGAACGAAAAAAATGCTTATAATACCAAGCTCTTCCTGTCTGCTCATCCCTGTTCGCATTCGAGCGTTCCGTTCTCCCCGTCAACCGCAGCCATGGTGCCGTTGCTCAACCGGTCAATGGGGATCTCCGGCCTGTCGATCATGGGAATATTCCCGATGATCGCACCTGTTGCGATGATGGCTTCTGCCTCGGTATTTACGATTGCGGCCGGGGCATGACCATTTTTTGCAAGGGCATAGAGTACGTACGAACCCACGGTTGAACCCTTGCCGAAGGGAAAGGCAAGTACCGTGCCGGCAACCGTTCGTCCTTCGAGCGGGTGGCCCTTCTCCACGATAATCCCGGTCTCGGGATCGACCCCTGACAGAAACGAGATGGGAGCCGGGCTCACGAGAAGCCGTCCTGTTCCCTTCCCCCGTGAGATGCTGCGTCCGCGAACTATCAAAATCACACCACATAAATGGTTGAAGATGCAGATATAAGAGTAATATGGAAGAGACCTCGGTTGACAATGCAGCGCCCTCAAGCGAGCTCAAATACCAGATACAGCTCAACGAGCTCGAGGCAGCGCTTCTCGAACAGAAGGTCCGGGCCGAAGATCTCCAGAAGGAAAATGCGCAGCTCAAACGGGAGAACAACCAGCTCAAGCGCATGCCGCTCTTTGTTGCGGTCGTCATCGACATCCTCGAAAATAACGAGATCTATCTCCGCCAGCAGGGGAACAACCAGGAATACCTGACCCATGCATCCGATGAGATCCGGCCGCTCTTAAAGGCCGGCACCAAAGTGGCGGTCAACAACGCCCTCTCGATTGTAAAAGTGATCGGGAACGTGTATGACGCACGGGTCAGGGTAATGGAACTGGAGGAATCGCCCGCGATCAGCTATGCCCAGATCGGCGGACTGACCGACGAGATCAAGGAAGTTCGCGAGGCCGTGGAATACCCGCTCACGAAACCCGAGATCTTCAAGCGTATCGGTGTGGAGCCCCCGAAAGGGATTTTGCTCTATGGCTCTCCCGGAACGGGGAAGACCCTGATCGCAAAGGCTGTGGCTCATGAGGCAAAGGCGACCTTTATCCGTATGTCGGGAAGCGAGCTCGTCCACAAGTTCATTGGTGAGGGAGCCGGCCTTGTCCGCGAGCTCTTCGAGCTTGCCCGGGAACGGGCCCCGGCGATCGTCTTTATCGATGAGATCGATGCGGTCGGCAGCATGCGGACAAACGACGGCACGAGCGGGAGCGCCGAGGTGCAGCGCACCCTTATGCAGCTTTTGGCCGAGATGGACGGTTTCGACAACCGGGGGGATATACGGATCATGGCCGCCACGAACCGCGTTGACATGCTTGACCCGGCCCTTCTCCGGCCCGGCCGTTTCGACCGCCTGATCCAGATCCCGCTGCCCGATCGGAACGCACGGCTTGAGATCTTAAAGATCCATTCAAAGAAGATGCACCTGACAAACGTAAACCTTGAGATCATCGCGTCTATGACCGAAGGATCGACCGGTGCCGAACTCCAGGCAGTCTGTCGGGAGGCCGGGATGATGGCGGTGCGCCGTGAGGCTCCGGCCGCTGAAATGGTTGATTTCAACGATGCGGTCCATAAGGTTAAAAACGACGCACAGCCTGACACCCGCATGTATACCTGATGGTTTTTAGGCATACCGTGGCTGCCGGCATAAAAAATAACGGAGCGCCCGGATGAATATACTCTTGATCCAGCGGGAGGGCATCGATCTCCACCATACCCTCTTTTCATCGGAGACCAGCCGGCTCGCCCTGCGTTTTTACCACCCGAAAAAGATTCCCTGTGGCGTGTATATCTCGGTCTCCACGCTCGGGAGCGCCCTTGCGCTCGCATCAGAGCTGCGCTGGTATATCCGGAGGTATGTACGGGAACCCCTGTTCAGGGTCAGCCACGGGATCTTCTGCACCCTTACCCTTGCACAGGATATCTATTATGAACGGACCGTGAATCCGGAAAACCCGTGGGCATTCCGCCGGCTCTATGGTTTTTCTTCCGGGAGAATCCGGGTCCAGCTGGTCATGGCACCCGGATCCGGTGTACAGGATTATGCAGAGGATCTTAAGGGAACCGATACAACAATCGAGATCTGGTGTACTGAGGACGAGGTCGAAGATCTCGGGGAACCGATCCCTCTTGAAGAAGCCGGGGACAATTCCGGTGAGATCCGCAAAAAAGTATCTTCAACGGATCCGGATCCAGAGTAATTTTTAATTGCAGTTCCGGGGAAATTTTAACGCACCCCAAAAAGAGATACGCTGCCCTTTACCGGATTACTTATTTTGCCGGTGAAAGGAATGGCAGAAATCCGGAAAAGAACCGTACAATCCCGTCAAAGGGCGAGGTCGCCGGCGCGGTCGTTGGTAGTGGTGTCGGGACCGGCGAATTGACGGTCGTCTGGGGAACCGGTGTCGGAGGGGTAGTCGGTGTTTCCGTCTGGATAGCAATAGCCGGTCTCTGTGAAGCAGTTCCCGTATAGTACCCGACTTCGTCCGGTGTTGCAAACCAGAGCCGGTTGTCGGCATCGGTAAAGACCGTACGGACACTGTTTGTTGTCCCAAAACCCCTGAACCGGTCAAGTACTTCCGTCACCCGCTGGTCTTTCCAGACATAGATCCCGTTATCGGTTGCGATATACAGTGTCCCGTCGGATCCTCCTGCAACATCGTTGATGGACCCGGTATTTCTTCCGAGATCCGGACTATGCACAATCCCGGTAAACCCGGACGGTGGATCGTAATGGGCAACATCCGTGGCATTAAAGAAATAGGCGCCGCCGAGCGGATCCTGGCGTACGTGAGATAATTTCCCATAGGTCCCGTCCTTATCTGCGATCTGCCTGAACGTGACGGTGTAATTATCTGATCGTGTCCCGGCCCATGCACCTTCCTTTGGGGTTGCGACAAGAAGGGTATTTGTCGCGCTGTCAAGTGCCAGACTGTCTGCCTCGTAGAAACCTGATCCCTGCGGGGATGCGGGGGGATACCATGTCCATGTGCCATCCCAGTACCGGTGAATCCCGGAATTTCCGGTTGCCACCCACATCTCGTCGTCCCAGCGCTGGAAGGCCCGGATCTGGGTACTTTTCAGGAGTTCCTGGTCACGGATCACATAGTAGTCATGTCCGTTGAATATCTGGAGTCCGCTGCTGTAACCGATCCAGAGATTGCCGCCGGCATCGTATTCGACAGCCGTCACAAAATCATCCATCATGCCGGCAGAAAAATTGTCGCGGTTGACATGCCTCGTGCTCCATGTTCCATCATATGATGACAGACCGTACGCGGTCGCGATAGTGACCTCGCCGTCAGGCCCCCGGGTAAAATCCGTAATCTGGGTGGAGTGAACCGAACCCGCTTCAGGACGGAAAAGGAAGATGCCGGTGCCACCAGTACTCCCGGCTCCTGCCGGCAGGATCAGGCAGATGCAGGCAAAAACACAGAAAATGAGATTATATTTCGTGTGCAGCGCCATCAGCGCTCCTGACGGTGACCTTTCCCCCTTCTCCCGGGAAAAACGCCACGGTCCGGCCGGCTTTTCCTCCAACCTCTTCAGCTGCGAGCCGGATATGGTTCGCCGTAAGGACTGCCCGGACCTGTTGTGCGTTCCGCTCGCCGATATTCAGATTATTGCCGAAATATTCGAACATGCATGCCCCGCCGGCCATTTTTGCTACAAGCGATGCCTTGTGACAGCCGGCTTCGGTAAGTTTGGAGATGAGAAGGGGAATGGCCGTATCTGCATATTTGCCGGGCCGGTCTGTTCTTCCGGTACTGTCGGGCAGCATGACATGAACCATCGCCCCGATATGGCGGTCCTTGTCGTAAAGGGTCAGGCCTATGCAGGAACCAAGACCTATCGCCATCATCGGCTCGGTTCCTACATGGAATTCGCCTATCCCGATCATTATCGGCAGCTTGTTCTGTGTTGCAGGGGCGGTCATGCCAGTTCAGTCATTACGGGCCTGACTTCATCAGGTTTTCAAGACGCTCAACCAGCGTGGTAAGCGTGGTGGACTCCGGCAGCATGATAATATCGCTGTCGACCTTATGCTCCTCACAGACCAGTTCGGTCGAAAACAGCAGGACTTCGTTGATCTCTTCCTGCATCTGGGCTACCAGCGTCTGTATTGCTGCGTGTGCCATATCGATAGTGAGCGCCGGAGGAGAGGGGAGCATGACAAAACCGAGGAGCTCCGCAGTTGCATCGAGAAACGCCGAGGCCATGATATTCCCGACCTCTATAAGGGCACTCTCATCCATCTCGTTAAGTTCCCGGTTGGGGTCGGTAAGCCCGAGCATCGTGTTTGTCAAATGGACTGCGGACTTTTTTGAGATATAGAAGATGATGTACCCCCCATGGGGGATCTCTCCCTGCAATTCGAAGACCACAAACGCTGCAGACTCTTCTCCCATATGCTCTGACAGCTTGGAGATGTCCACAACGGTGATCCTCGGAACGCTCATCTCGACAGGGCTCGACAGCATCTGGGAAAGCGTTGTTGCAGCATGGGCTGCTCCGATATTTCCCAGTTCCTGCATTGCATCCATCTGAACTGATGACAATTTCATGGTTCGATCATTCCTGCATCGTGTTAATATCGAGAACCGGCACCACATCCCCGTCTCCGAGGATGGTCACGCCGCTGATCCCTTTTGTGGTCCCGATAAAACTGCTCAGCGGTTTTACCACAACTTCCTGCTTGCCCTCGACGGCATCGACAGGAATACAGCATTTCCGTTTCTGGTACTGGACAACAATGAGTATCTCGCACCGGTCCGAACTCCCGACCATCTCGTTAAGCCAGAGGATCTGGAGCACTTCATCCCGAAGCATGGTAACGTCGCCTTTTCCGATCCGGTGCATACCGTCCTTTTTGAAATTTGCCACTTCCACGATGCTGCTGATGGGGATCGCAAGGCGCCTGTTACAGATACGGACGATCATCACATCGACAATTGCCATCGTGGGGGGAAGGAGCAGTTCAAAGGTACTGCCTTTACCGGGACTGGTCTCTACCTTGATGGTGCCCTTGAGCGATTCAATGGACCGCTTTACCACATCGAGGCCGACACCCCTTCCCGAGATGTCGGTGATCTTGTCCGCCGTGGAGAACCCCGGCTGGAAGAGCAGATCGACGGCCTGCTCCACAGAGAGTGTCGCAGCAATATCTGCAGTGATCATCCCTTTTTCCACGGCTTTTTTCTTGACTTTCTCGACATTGATGCCGGCCCCGTCATCGGTCAGCTCAATGATCACATTGTCCCGGTCCCGGTGTGCTAAAAGCCTGACGGTACCTTTCCGCGGTTTTCCGGCTTTTTCACGGACATCCGGAGATTCGATCCCGTGGTTCACGGCATTCCTGATCAGGTGAAGGAGGGGATCGTTGAGACCGTCCATCACGCTCCGGTCGAGCTCGGTCTCCCCGCCTTCCATGATAAACTCCACTTCCTTGTGGTCGTACTGGGCGACGTCGCGCACGACCCGGGGCAGGCGGTTGAAGATATGGGAGAGCGGGATCATGCGGATCATCATCATCAGGCTCTGGAGTTCGGAGACCGATCGCTCCACCATGCTGATCGCTTCGTCCATCTCCTTTATCTTGTGCTCTTCTGCGATCTGTTTGAGCCGGCCGCGGTTGATCACCAGATCCTCGACAAGGTTCATGATGTGGTCGAGCTGGGTGATATCCACGCGGAGGTTTTTGATCTCACGGTTTTTATCTGCCGCAGCAGGCGGCTGCTTTTTCTCCGCATCCGTTGCCTTTTTTACCGGTGCAGATGTTCCCTGAGGAGCCGCTGGTGTTTCTTCTGTTTTGAGCTCGACAGAAGCAATCTCGGTTCCGAGCGCGGCCGTTTTGAGCGCTTCCTCGCCGGCTTCGCTTGCTATTACGAGGTGAACGGTCCCGTCGAATTTTCCTTCATCGATTGCCTCCTTTGACGGCTGCATGGACCGGATTGTGCCGAGTGCCTCCAGGTTCTGTATCGCTATGAGCGCCCGGACATCCTTCATCATGCAGTCGGGGGCAACGGTAATGATCATGGCATATACCGGCCCCTCCCCTGCGGTCGGTGGTTCTGATGAATCCGGTGCAATCTCCTCCTCTGCGACGGGTGCTTTCTGGGACTTTTGCGGGCTTTGATTCTCCTGTCCCGAGGTACCGTGCTGTTCGAGCCACCCTTTGAGTTGTCCTACCAGCTCGTCCGGGTTTTTGGATGACGAATCCCCGCCTGATTCGATATCGTCCAGCATCTCCTCGATCAGATCGGTACAGGAGAGGAGAATGTTGCTCAAGTCCTCCGTCATTACTGCGGTGCCGTTTCTGATAAGCTGGAAGACATCCTCCATAGTGTGGCAGAGGCGTTCCATGTCGGCAAAGCCCATCGAGGCAGAGGACCCTTTAAGCGTATGGATGGATCTGAAGATCTCGTCAATTGCAGTCTGATCGGATCCTTTTTCCAGTTCCAGCATGTTATTGACCAGGTTTTCATGGTTTTCCCTGGATTCTGCAACAAAAAGGGACCGGTACTGTTCAAATTCGGACATTTCAGTTCTCCGCCATATGCCTTACCATGCGTTCGATAGCATCCGGGATCTTTGATAAGGGCAGGACTTTGTCAACGGCATTTTTCTGGATCGCCGATCGTGCCATTCCGTATACAAGGCAGTCCTTCTGATCACAGATAATACTTGTTCCGCCGGCCTGTTTTATTGCATATGCACCTGCGCCGGCATCGTTTCCCATGCCGCTTAATACCACGGATACGATATTTTTCCCAAATACCTGGGCAGCCGATTCAAAGGTTTTGTCTACCGCAGGACGGACTGCATGCACCGGCGGGGCGTTTGAATGGATGATCCTGCCGGATTTTTTCCCCTCTGCCGTCAGTGCCGTACCTATCATGGTGTGAACCCCGGCTTTTGAGACAAGGATCATCCCGTCTTTTATCATGTCCCCGTTCTCTGTCTCTTTCACCGGCATTTTTGAGATCCGGTTAAACCGGGCCGCAAGCGGTGCGGTAAATCCTACCGGCATATGCTGGGTAATGATAACCCCTGCCGGGAGATCCGCGGGAAGTTTTGAGACAAGCTGGTCGAGCATGGGCGGACCCCCGGCAGAGGAGCCGATAAGGACAACCCGCTGGGCATTCCCGTTGTGTGGCACAACCGGTGCCGTCACTTCCCGGGATAATGGCATCGCATCGGTTGTCAGATGCCGGATGGTAGCGACCAGTTCGTCTGCGATGAGCCGGAGCTGGGGGACATCCTTTGGCTTGAGCATGAAATCGTCAGCCCCCAGGCGGATGGCCTCGTTTGTCATCTCGGCACCTTCCGAGGTAAGCGAGCTGAACATCAGGGTTTTGGGGTGCCATGAGACGGTTTTGAGTTCACGCAATACCTCAAGACCGTTCATCTTCGGCATCTCGATATCGAGGGTGATAAGCTCCGGTTTGAGGGTGTCGATCTTTTCCAATGCCTCAATCCCGTTTGCCGCCGTTCCCACTATCTCGATGGAAGGATCTTTTTGCAGCATGTCCCGGATGACTGTCCGCATCAGTACGGAGTCATCGACGATGAGAACCTTTACCATAAGCGTCAGGACGCAAGGACGTTTTTGATCTCTTCAAGGACTTTTGGGGCCTGGAATGGTTTTACAATATATCCTTTGGCACCGGTTTTTATCGCGAGTTTGACCATTTGCTCCTGTCCGACCGCAGTACACATGACAACCCTGGCAGCAGGATCGAGCTGTTTGATCGCCTTTAAGGCTTCGATCCCGTTTACCTTGGGCATGACTACATCCATGGTGACAAGGTCGGGCTTGAGTTCCTTGTACTTGGCAACAGCTTCTTCCCCGTTTGCAGCCTCACCGGCAATCGTGTGGCCGCCGGAGAAGAGGATGTTTTTGAGAAGGGTTCGCATAAAGAGTGTATCATCCACGATCAAAATGGTTCCCATGGAATATCAGACAGAATATTGGTATATCCTGATATAAATGAATAGTGGAACAAAACAAGGGAGAATTTTAGTTTGTTTGCGTTTTGGTTGCATCAGAAATATAGCGCACACCTTTCGTCGTAAGCTGGACTTCCCTGCGTATGGTCATAACTTCCGCAATCCCCAGTTTGATAATCCGGTCATAGATCCCGTCCAGCTGCTTGTGGGGGATATTTAACATATTCTCGATTGCATGTGAATCCATCCCGGAATACACGAGCATTGCCACCTGCTGGTCGAGAGCGTCCAGCTCGGTCCCTTTCATATCCATGCCTTTTGTGGCATCTTTTAAGAAATTGGCCAGGACCTGGAGCGTGGAGAGCGGACACAGGATCATGCTTGACACCACTTCCCCGGATTCCACGTGATCGATACGGACCACATCGGTCTGCTTTCCCTGCACGTCCCGCTTTGTCAGCTCGATTGCCGCGACATCCGAGAGAGGGACGCAGACCTGTTTTACCGCACTGACAAACCAGATGCCCGTTTTCACGACGACAATGCTGCCCTTTTCCCACTGGGCATTCTTGATCATGACACCGCCGCGGATAGCGGGGGACATGAAATATGCCATGAGCCGGTAGGCATTGCAGTTGGCCAAAAACAGCCGTTTTAAGATGACGAGGACCTTTTCCACGCTGGCGATTTTCACTATGGTTTCCGGGTTAGCCTTCGCCGAAACGATAAGAATACTCTTTCGTTCGTCAAGATCGAAGATGGATTTAAACAGGATCTCCTTATTCACGGGAGCGGGAAACACGATGCGGTCATCGCCGACCGCAGCTTTGATAACTATCCATTTGCCATCATGTTCGGTTTTTACGGGAATTTCTTTCATGTGCGCTCACGGGTGTTGATCTGCCACGAGATTTGTTCTTTTTTATATATTACCTGGGCAGGTTTATTTCATTCCCTGCAGGGCAGGAGGCTCCTTTTTCTTGCCTTTTCCTGCACCGTCGAGGAAACCTGCCATGTCCTGAAGTTCTTGTTCGATATCTGATGCCGGTGCCTTGAAATCCTTGAGTTCGCGGAGGAGGCTGACATCTTTTTCCTTTTTTACCTGTTTGATGTCGGAGGCAAGCGAACTTAACATATCCTCATCGGAGCCGGGACTGCCACCTGCTGCAAAAGAGGAGATGTCCGATTGGTCGGAATCCGGCTCTGCCGCAGGGGTTAGCGGGGTTGCCGGTATCAGATCGCTGGATGTCGGGGCCGGGGCGGCAACCGGTGCTGATTCTGTCTGAGTATCTGCCGGGCTGTCGTCGCCCAGATCGATATCGTCAAGGTTGATATTGTCCAGGTCTCCCATGCTCTCATCGAGTGCATCACCTCCGTCAAGATGTTCCAGGTCGTCTGCGCCGGGATCTGCGTTCGCCCGTAAAATTGCATCGGCTTCGGCATTTGCATCGGCGTCTGGATCGGAAGGCATGTCCAGATCCGGCATCGAGAGATCGCTGTCGTCCCCGGATCCCCCTGCAAAGGCGGAATCCGCACCACCGCCCAGTGTTGCGGAAGATGAAGAGTCAAGGTCGGTATCGTCAAGGCCGTTTAAGAGATCCGCATCAAGGTCGTCCCCGGATAACGACAGGAACGGATCTGTTTCATCAGAATTCCCATTAGGGAGCGATCCGGCTCCGCCCGCTCCCGGGGCAGCCGGCATCGAAGATGTACTCTCCGAAAAAGAGCTCTTCGTAACTTTTTCTGAGATCGTGCGATCCAGAAGTTTGTTAATCTCGTCTGGTTTTTTTGCCTGTTTTTTGTGATCGGTGAGAATGTGTTTTAAGGAGTGAATCGAGGAAGCGAGTAAGACGAGATGCCCCTTTATTCCGCCTCCTTTTTCCTGAATTTTTACGTCCGCCGCTTTTGCCGGCTTTTTCGGTGCCGGCTCTTTTGGTACAGCGGGTTTTGCCCCGCTACCCGCAGCTGGCGATTTGTTTTGGGAACCCCTGCGGAGCTTTTTAAATGAAATGTTTGCAAACGCTGCTTTTATTTCGGTAATGGTCACTGCACCAAGGACGAGAAGCAGGACAAATCCGGTAACTACCACCAGCGGCAGCATATAAATGAGGGGGAGATTGGCAAAGATCAGGACCGATCCGAGCCCTACGATCGCTATAAACAGGATCAACCGGCGGAAACTTTCTTTCATGTTATACCCCCGTCCCGCTTACGCCGCTGCCGATACTTGTCAGTGCTTCTGAACTGAAAAAGAGCCCTACCACACTCGGTGCCACGAGAAGGACAAGTCCGGTCAATGTGCAGAATATTGCTGCGTAGAAATAATACATGTATCGATCCCCTCCTCCAACGATACGGGCCGCAATAATATTCGATACGGTCAGGATCGCAAGCGTGATGGAAACATATGTCTGCATGGCTTCCTTTGGGAAATTGGTAAACAGGTTCATCCCTCCGCCAAAGACACCGCTCATAGATACCCCGGAACTCTGCCCCCCCGAGGTAGCTGCCACGTCCTGGAATTTGGTCATCATGCTCGACACAGCATCGGTAAGCACCACAAGGATCTGAAACAGCGCGACAAAGAGACCGATCATGGCGACATGCATCGGAATCAGAAGGACGATAAAACCTTTTGACAGATTATCTTTCTTCTCCCGGAGTAGGGTCTGTTCGAGCATCGAAGAACCCACCACAGTACCGATAGGTTCCGGCGGGCCTCCAAGCGCCACGGTATCCCGGAAAATGTTGAGGTACTTATAGATGAGATCGCTTCCTGACTCCCCGATAAACTTGTCCCAGACCTGTTTTTCGTCAAGCCCAAGGTTAAGTTTGGAATAGACAGCGTTCACCATCGGTTCAAGCGCAGGAAGCGATTTCCGGTCGAGGCTTCCGAGCGCCTGCACGGCAGTTGCCCCTTGTCCGCCCATGATTGCGCCAAAACTCCGTATGAATACGGAAAAATCATTGTCGCGCAGGGTAATGTTATGGTCATCGATAAAACCGATGATGCCGAGCGGTGCCATCAGGATACCGGCGAGAATAAAGATCAGGCTGGATGCAACACCAAGGACTGCGAGGAGAATGACCGCCCCCAGTGTCACGGGAACGATGATCCGCTCCATCGCATGGACGGTCTCCTGTTCTTTTGACATGCGTTCCGTGAGCCCGTGGGTTTTGGGATCATCGGGAACTGACGAATACATAAGGGAGATACCAAACACACTGATGGCAAGGATGATCCCATAGGACATGTTGAATGTTGACTGAAGATCCCCGGGAGCATAGATCACCACCGATACCATCATGATGATGGCGATAACCGTTCCCGAGAGGAGCAGGGCAACGTATGCATCGCTCCATTTCTGCAGCATGGACATACCCTGCTCAAGCTGGCTCCGGTACACGCTCCTGACCGTTGCAAGTTCGTTACTCAGGAAATCTTCATCCGGGACACCTGAATCGATGGAGTTTGCATACCGGTTGAGCATGCTTCTGAGAATATCGTTGTCGGTCCGTTCAGCAACGATAGTAAGGCTTTCAGCATAACTGTAATTCCATTTTTTTACAAAGGTATCGACTTTCGCGATGTATTTTGCCGAAATATACTCGTGGCGGTTTGCTGCAAAAGAGAAAATTTCCGGTCGGGTTGCATCAGCAATCGCAAGCGACGCCATATAGGTCGTCATGAAAAGAAGATCTGCCCCCATCTTCTTTTTTTCCCGGACTCCGGCAAGTTTCTCTTTGAGACCCCCGATTAGTGAGGCAAACGGCAGTGATCGTGCCGCAGGTGCTTTTGGGTTCTCGGGAGGCGCAATTGCTTCAGGCATATTATGCCCCAATCGTAAGGAGACCCTGTTTCTTGATCTTGGTCATCATGTGGAAGAGATCCCAGAATTTCACGTACCCGGCTTTATGCAGACGTTCGAGAATCTTTGCACGTTTCTCGACTTCAAGGTAAATTTCCGCTTTCCTGCTGTCGGGGATCCCAAGCATAGTTGCGATCTTGTTTTCCAGAAGGAACGAGCTGCCTTTTCCGGACCAGACAAAGGTATCGGAGACCGGTTCCCAGGAAAACATCTGGACAAAGGTGAACCCCTGAGTCTCTGCATTGTATCCGACCAGTTCGTTGCAGCTGATCATCCGGCGTACTACCTGTCCGTCCGGCCTCTTGACTGCGCTCTGGATAATAACCAGGTTGAGGTTGTCCACGTACGTTTTTGGAATATTGATAGGATCCCCGCAGAGACGCTGGATCAGTTTCTCCACGGATGCCGCGTGGAAGGTACTCATTACGGGGTGACCGGTCTGCATTGCACCAAATGCGACGGCCCCCTCAACACCTCGGATCTCACCGACGAGGATCTGGTTGGGACGCTGACGCAGGGCGGCTTTGAGGAGATCAAACATGGTGACTCCTCCGCCCGCGCCGTCCCCTTCACCTTTGCCTTTGGCAAGAGCCACTTCACGTATCCAGTTCCGGTGCGGGACGGTGAGCTCGGGAGTGTCTTCGATGGTGATAATCTTGTTTTCAGGGGGAATAAACGTGGTGATGGCATTCAGGAGCGTTGTCTTGCCGCTTGCGGTTTCGCCACTCACGAACAGGGACATGCCGTATTCGACACAGATCCAGAGGTATGCGGCGGCGAGGTAATCTATACCGTTGCTCTCGACAATGTTGAGGATGGATAGCGGCACTTCGTTTACCTTACGGATGGAGAAGTTGCTGCCGTGCTTGCTGATCTCGGTTCCGTAGACAATGTTAATACGGGATCCGTCAGGGAGGGTTGAATCGACAATCGGGTTGCGGTAGGTGATCGGCCGTTTTATCCGTTCGGCAATCTTGACCACAAATTCATCAAGTTCGCTCGATACTTTGAATTCAATGACGGATTTGAGCCCTTTAAAGATCTTGTGCTCAATGAAGATCGGCCCCACCCCATCACAGGAGATATCTTCGATATAAGGGTCGGAAAGGAACGGTTTTAAGACCCCCATATCGATCTTGTCCCGGATAAGGAGATACTCGATTGCCTGGTATTCCACCTTTGAGAGGATAATCTTCCCCTCCGGGGTGATGGGGAGGTTCCTGCTTTTCTTACCGGATTTCATCTTTTTTTGTGCAGTAAAATCCGTGTTGAGAAACGTCATCAGTTTGGACGAAGCACCGGCCTCCTCAGCCTTTTTTGTCATGCTTGCGATATCGACACCCGGGGGTTTGACGAGGGCAACGGTGGACAGCATTTTTCGTATGACCGCCGTCCGCTCCTTGTCGGTAATCGGATCCGTTTCAAGGCCGTCGATAAGATCGATCAGTTTTGTCTCGATCACCGGCAGGAGGTCACTTACACTGTGCAAAAACGAGGGTTCTATGGGGATATAGTAATTCCTTACATCGTCAGGGTCAGGGAGGATATGAACAAAGGTGGTATCGTTGACCGGGTAGATGACATTCGGGTTTTTATTATTGCGGAGATCTTTTGTGAGTTCCGACACAAAGAGCGGGATTCCGTACGTGTTCACCGGGAACGTATGGATATATTCCAGCAGGTGCGGGCTGTTTCGCACGTACTCCTTTGCATTAGCCGGCAGCATCTTGAAAAGGGCATCAGATTCAAGATCCGCATAGAGATCGACGTCAATATCTACCGGTTCAGGTTTGAACGGGAGATTGATCGCAACGGAGAGGGATCCCATGGATCAGATCCTCGCAAAGCTCATCGGGATAACCTTCATCCCATATCCCGGATGGACTTCGAAACTGACAAGGTTTCCCGTGGTCTTGCGTGCGCCGCGGACCTTGATCACTTCCATGACCATGACGTACTTGTCCCCGACAAGCGCTTTTTTCATATTCAGGTGCGCATCGCAGATGGAACGGATCCGTACAAGCGTATCCTCTTCGAATGCATAGGTATGGAGCGTTACAAGCACGGTTTTTCCATGGTCTACGAGGGATTTACAGTTGGTAAAGAAGGTGAGGATGGTATCGGTCTCTGCATATTCCGTGAATAGTGTCAGCGAATCGACAACGGCTACCTGCGCCTTGCTGTTCTGGATATAGTAAATCAGCCGTGCAAGGATCCCCTCCATCTCTTCTTTTTTCCATTCAAAACCCACGACATGGAGGGGAAAAATCTTGAGATATCCCCAGGCAAAATAATCGGAGATATCCAGACTCATAGAGTCCATCTGCTTGATGAAACTCTTGCTCGTGTTCTCCGTGGTAAACAGATCGACCGACATCCCCTGTTTCATCGCACCCCAGATGATCTGCTGGGTAAGCACGCTTTTCCCGGTATCGTTCTCACCTTCAATCAGCGTCAGGGAACCTACCGGGAGACCATCGGCAATCTTTTTATCCAGTTCGCTGTTGCCGGTAGATATGATCTGCCGGTCTTCCCCGCCCATAAGATCGGATAGATCAGCAGCCATGGTTTTTACCCCCTGATAAGTATTGATTCATAGACGCCATTTCCGGTCGTGATCTGGAACCATGTTGGATCTGTTCCTAATGTCGTAACCTGGAATTTATAGGATTCCCCGGGGTCCAGTTCTGACAGGTGAATCACCTCGCCGCTTTTATCGATTATCGTCCAGGTTCCCGGGCTGATACCGCTGTTGTATGTATACGTTATATATCCGGCCGAGGTATTGCGGTCAAAGACGATAAAATCCACATGCGTAAAATCGGAGATAATCTCCGACCCGGTATTCTTGACCGTACAATTAATGGTTGACTGGTCAACGTTCACATCGCTTATCGTAAAACCGGTCCGCAACTGTACCTGATCCTGCAGGGCCGCCGCTTTCTGGGCATTTGTAACGATCTCAGCAGTAGAAATCGTACTCCCTACCAGCAGGTAGGCAACGATCACCAGAAGCATGACCCCTATTGCCGCCCCGATAAGATCTGCAAATGCCATTTACCGGTCACTCCCTAGGGGGCATTCGATGTAAACTGGTTCGATCTCCAGATCCCATTCGGCAGTGCAAACTGGAAGTAATTCGGGCTTCCGTCCGTTTTGAGGGTCAGGGTATGTACATCGATTTCGAGCGTCTCCCCGGGATCCCAGAAATTATTGGAATTCAGGTCGCTTAACGTATACGTCCATTGCCCGTTATTTACGGTACTCCCCGGCTCGACAAAACTCATCCGACCAAAATCTCCCGAACTGCCACAAATAACATCGGAGCGTTTGATATCCGCTACCGCTACCTGCTCGCTCCCGGTATTTTTCATCCATACCCGGGCATACTGGCTCTGGTTTGCAACAGCCAATACGATCTTGATATCGGTCCGGAGCTGTTGGTCGGCATTGTGGCTGGCTGAGGAAAATGTGCCTGACATCTGGTAAATAACCGGAAATATAGCGCTGACAAGTACGCCGGCAGCTATAACAGCGGTTATCAGAAAGATGGCAGTCGTGAACGTATCAGACGACATGGGTTATATCCTGTCCGGCAGGTTCATCCATTCATCGTCTTTCCGGGTATTTCTTGATATTTCCCGATCTTTGGTGGTTGTTTCCAGGTCCTCCGGTTTTTCTCTTGCCGGCAGCAGTTGCTGGCGCTGTTCCATCATAACCTCAATCATATCCCGGTCGAGTGACGAATCGTTGGGGGAGAGGATACGGTTGAGCGAATACAGTTCGGATACAAACTCATCCGGCCCGACCTCGTGTTCATCCCCAAGATTTGCCGGCATCAGGTGAGAGATCTCTTTGATCTCATCGCAGGACTCACGGGAGATATACCCCATAATCCGGTACGATTCGAGGATTATATCGAGCCGGTCGTGCCCGAATTTGCGTATGGCCCCGTTTGTCCATTTGAACAGTTTATACACTTTCTGGAGCCGGAGTTTCTCACTGGCAAGCGCATTCTGGCCGGTTTTATGCCCGGTTGCCGGAGGTACCTGTGCCTTTAACAGGGCCATGATCTGCTGTTCTTCGGACAGGCGCTTCTCATCGGGGGTTTCCGTCAGATCGTGAATCTCCGGCCTGACTTTTGGCTCGTTCTTCTTCGGGGTTTCTTTTATCTCCTTTTCTTTTGCAGCATCTGCTGCATCAAGCGTGGATTCCCGTGCGTCCAGTGCAGCCTCTTTTGCATCCAGTGCAGCTTTTTTTGCCTCGTGGGCTGCAGCTGCATCGGCATTTCCTTCGGCAGAGGTGGCTCCTCCGGCGGCCGACAGGGTAAACGGGTTCTCCAGTTCGTTCATCCGTTCCCTGATATCCATTAACAGGCGTTTGATGGATGTTTTGATCAGGTCAACTTCCCGTTCGAGGTTCTGGAGCTTTACCTCCGGATCATCCTCGGATGCTGCGGTAATGATATGGTCGACCTGAGCCTGATTTACCGCCATGGTATTTCATTATTATCCTGTTTTAGATTAATATACTTTGTCCCGGGTACCCGGGGTAAGGAGGCCTTTTTTTGTAATTTTGTATTTTTAAACCGTCTTTATTTCGGCTTGCAATTCCGAAAGGTGCTTTTGAATCCTCAAGGGCTACAGGGTTAATTTACAACGGATGATACCTGGTCCCGAAAAAGTTCTCTTGGAGTTGTTCTTTAAAAAAAAGGGATTTAATAAATGGGCTGCACAGCAGTCAGACCGCCGGGGATGGTCCTTGAGATTGGGAGGACCGCACCGACCGCGGGCTGGAAGTTGATGGAGATCTTGGTGTTCGGAGTAGCCGTAGAGGGCAACCCTACCATGATGATCATCTGTGCATTGTTGTCGAGCTGGGCGCCAGCGGTTACGTTATTGATCTTCTGGCCAATGCACCAGTTACCTCTGTTTGTCCCAGTATTCGTCGGACAATTCGTTGTACCCTCGGCATAGGTCAGGTTAGGAACATGTCCTCCGTTATTGTCACTGTAGGAGACCACCATCTGGGAAACGTCGACCGGTGTCCCACCGGCGGTGAGCGCAACGGTAACGTTGGCATAGTCGAGCCAATCACTCGTGGTATCTTTGACACCATACACATTGCCGACAATTTCCAGACTTGAGCTCGCCTGGGAAACGCTGGTATGGACGGTGGACTGCGCAGTCTGGGTCGTGAAGAACCCGGCGCCGAGCACCACATACGAGAACACTGCCGCAACGACAACGAATGCAATCAGGACGATTGCAGCTTCAAGGCCGGTGAATGCATTTTCCGAATAGATATTTTTCATTGTTTTCACCCTCCTTAATATACCTCATACCACGTATTTGCGCTCATTCCGGCAGGTACTGTGCGTGATATGGGCAGTGCTGCCCCAATCGGGGGTTTTACTTCCAGATTGAACTTGGTGTTGATACCCAAGTCCGTCGCAGTCCAAGCTGACGGAGGTACTACGGTAACCAGCACCATCTCACGGGATCCCAGCACACCCTCATGAGCAGTCTGTTGTGAATTCCCCACGGTGTTCTGTTTCACCCACGAATAGCTGACCGTCCCGTTCGTATAGGTTGTCATTACAGAGGGTGTTGACAGCGTATACGTTACTTTACTCAGGTCCACACCGTTTCCGCCGGCAGCGAGCTGGAGGTAGAAGGTAATATTCGCTACTTTCGCTGCGCTGCTATCGGACTCTACACTAACAGGTCCTGATAATTCAACAGCTGATGTTGTCTGCGATACACTCGTGTGAACGGTCTCCTGTGCCTTCTGGGTCGTGAAGAACCCGGCACCGAGTACCACATAGGAGAACACCGCCGCGACGACAACGAATGCAATCAGCACAATTGCCGCCTCAAGGCCGGTGAACCCTTCATCGTTATTTGTATGCGAACTCATGAAATTCACCTTCGTGAATTTAGTAGACACTAGTCGATACCAGCGTCTCTACACTGTTAAGTAGTATTGTTTGTATAAATAGTTTTTGAGAATTCCAGATTATTCTGGGTTTTTTTCCAAAACAAGTGCAATTAAACCAAATTTCCCGGTAATTGTATTTAAATGCCCGACTTGATTTAATATATATCCCTACCCTTTTAATGTTTAAACAACCCAATACTCACTTATTACCCTATGGATAAGAAGGACATTGCCTATATTATCGCGGCCTTTTGTATCATTCTCATAATCGCCTTTGTTATCAAACCATTGGCAACAGGCCAGCCGGTCAATACCGGTATTCCGGTAGCAACGACACCGGAACCGGTCATATCCGAGACCCCTCTTGTGATATATTCAAATGTTACCAGTATTGTATCTACAACAACTCCTCTTCCCACACCCACAACGTGGGACCAGAAGGCACAGACTGTGGGTTTTGTCAATCCCGAATCATATCGTCTCTCAACTGATTCCTCCAGTCCCCAGGGGACGAGGATCAATGCGACTCCCCCGGATACCAACCGCACGGTATATGCAACAATATCCGGGAAATACAGCGGAACCACCCAGATCGTAAACATCCCGTTTCCCTACTGGGAGTTATCGTATACCATAGACCCGATGATCGGTCCGATGTCTGGACCTTCAATCGTCTCCCAACAGATTACTCCCACCCTTGGTAACGATGCGTCCCATAGCGGGATTTCAGGATCCTATGCCAGTGTAACGCCGGTATTTTCCATCCAGGTGATGGATGCAACCGATCCCAACCGTGTCGTAAGAAGCATAACACCGCCCGGGGGGATAGATCCCAATCTCTGGAAAGGTATTACCCCAACAACTCCAGCATTTACCAGCACAACCCGGCCTAAATATGCGGAAACCGTAGCAACACCGACAATCAGTTACACAGATCCCCGGCCATGGACAGAAAAGTTCTATGAAGGGCAGCGGAGTTATTACTTTATTATCAATTCCCAGTACCTCAATTCCTATACTCTCAAGATCCTTGTCCCGACAAAATACCTTGGAAAATATTAAAAAGGCATAGTCCCTCGAATGATCACGGGAGACTACAAAAAATCCCGTCCGATACCAAAAGCGCTCAAACACACCCGGATGTTAAAAAAACCAGTAACATATAATCAATTTTGCTGAATATTAAAATAAAAAAAGCCGACAAAATGTATTTTTGGATTTTATGAAGAATATTTAATCGAGTTTCCGTTTTCCCATGGACTCGATGTACATGATCTCTTTTCCGATTTCAAGGGTGCCTTTCTTGTCCTCGGGGATGGCAATCTCGAAGTTGGAATAGTCTTTCATGTCCATGAGCTGTGCCATATCGCCGGCAATTGAGATGACCTGCCCGCTCTTCCTCTCGACAACGGGGACGTAGGTCTTTGCGGAGACCGGGGAGACAATGGACCGCTTTACCCCATCAAATATCCCGACTGCGTCGATCCGGGCCTTTGCCGCGCCGTGCTTCCCGGGCTTTGAGGTTGCAAGGCCGACGACCTTGCAGGGTTCCTCATCGATGACAATATACCGTCCTTCCTTTATTTTTCCGATTTCTGTTTGTTCCTTCATTACCTTCACATCCTAAAACGTAACCATATCCTAAGCGCAGAAGTAATTTATCTTTATTGCCTTACATAAATACAACGCTGACAGCATTTAGAGGTTTTTGTCACTATGGCCTTCCTTTCTGCCTGTAAAGAAATTGCATGCCTTGTCCGCGAGAATATCCGCCCGCTGGTGGGATCGCCGGAAGGCGGAAAGGTGCTCCACATGGGGGCCGACCGCACCCCTACCGAGAAGATCGACCAGGTTGCGGAAGACTGTGTACTCGCGTATGTCCGGGAACATGCACTGTGTTCGCGTCTGATCAGCGAAGAGGCCGGCAAGGTGCCTGTCAAAGGCGGGGAAGGGACGATCTTTCTTGATCCTGTCGACGGGACTTACAATGCCGTTGCCGGGATCCCGTTCTATGCCCTCTCCCTTGCATGGGCAAAGGACGGCGTGGTCGAACAGGCATTTGTGCAGGACCTTGCCACGGGAGAGACCTTTACGGCAATACGGGGCAAGTATGCACGATGCAACGGGAAGGTGATCCACGTGTCGTCCACGTCCCGGCTCGACCAGGCTGCAATGAGCGTGTACGGCAGGAAGTTCGACCCCACGAGGATGATGCAGCTCGGCCATAAGATCCGGCGCTGGCGCCTGCTTGGTGCATCGGCGCTCGAACTCTCCTATATCGGGGCCGGGCGAATCGACGGGTTTGTCGATCTGCGTGGCACGCTGCGGGTGACCGATGCGGCGGCGGGGATGCTGATCTGTACCGAAGCCGGGGGTTCCGTGACCGATCTTGACGGCGCCCCCGTCAGCTTCCCTGATGAAGTGACCGTGGGCCGGTGCCTTGTTGCGACAAACGGCGTGCTCCACCACAAGGTCATAGAGTATTTACGGTGATCTCCGATGAAGTGTCTGTTAGTCTCACGGATTGACCTGCCCGGTGCCATCTCCTGCGCACGGCAGGTAAAAAAGGCCCTCATAAAGGAAGGTGTCGAGGTTATCATCGAGCAGGATACCTCCGCCAGCCTGGGCGAACCCGGTGTCCCGTGCGGCAGCGCCGTGGCGGATGTTGCCGTTGTTATCGGCGGCGACGGCACGATCCTCCGCACCGTCCAGCAGATGAACCCGCAGATCCCGATCATCGGGATCAACCACGGGGAGGTGGGGTTCCTTGCCGATCTCGAACCCGACGATGCCTGGGAATTTATCCGGACGCTTGTCTCCGGCTTTGAGGTCGAGAAGCGGATGCGCCTCTCGCTCTGCATGAATGACCGGCCGCTCGGCGATGCCTTAAACGAGGCGCTCATTGTTACCACCCGCCCGGCTAAGATGCTCCGGTTCTCGATTGTCATCGACGGCAGGGTCTCCGAACAGTTCCGCTCGGACGGTCTTTTAGTCAGCACCCCCACCGGCTCGACCGCTTATGCCATGAGCGCCGGGGGACCGATCGTCGACCCCCGCATGGAAGGGTACCTGGTGGTCCCGCTCGCCCCGTACATGCTCTCCTCCCGCCCGCACTTTATCGGCAGCGACCGGAGGCTTGAGATCCGGCTTGAGAGCTCAAAGCCGGCAAAACTGGTCATCGACGGGCAGAAGACCGTGGAACTGGGGTGCACGGCAACGCTTGCCGTAAAAAAGTCGGACCAGCCGGCCCTCTTTGTCGATGCCTACCGCAATTTCTTTGAAAAGGTCGACGAGAAACTCCGGAAGCTCTGACGCAGAACTGCGGGGGCCGCCGCGAAAGAACAAGCCTTTTCTTTAAAGGCGACCCCATTCTTTGTTACGAAGGTGGTAACCCGTGCAGGTCTCCATGAAGCTTGAGATGAAGGATTCGCCCGGACAGCTGGTCGCAGCCCTCAAACCGATCTCGGATGTGGGAGGAAACATCATCGCGGTCATCCACCACCGCGACCCGGACTCCAACAGCCATACCTTAAACGTGCAGATCGTGCTTGCCCTTCCTGAAGGACGTCTCGACCGGCTCGTGGTGCTCCTAAAGGAGCAGGGCGTCCACATCCAGCGGATCGGAAAAGAACGCCTGCTCTACAAGCGCACCGTGATCCTGATCGGCCACCTGATGCATACGGACCTGTCCGATACGGTTGACCGGATCGATTCCACGGGATTTGCCGAGGTCTGCGAGATCTCGATGAGTATGCCGGCCATCAACGAACGATCAACATCCCGGGTCACGATCAAGGCAATAAACCGCAAAGACATGGATTCTGCGGTCGCCATCCTCAGGAATGTGGCAGCGGAGAAGTCGCTCCTCCTTATTGAGCCCCTGGAGGAGACGGCATGAAGGCAGCGCTGATCGGCCTTGGGTCCGTGGGACGCGGCATCGCCGAGATGATTGCCCATAAGGACCTCGGGATCACGATTACGGGAATCGCAGACTCGAAAAGCGGCCTTATCTGCAATGCGGGTATCGACGTTGCCGCGGTGCTCGAAACCAAACAGAAGACCGGTGCCTGCGGGGATCCGGCCATCTCCGCAGAAGAGATCATCAAAAACGCCGATTACGATGTCCTGATCGAAGTAACGCCCACCAATGCCCTCACCGGCGAGCCGGCGCTCGGGTATATCGGAGCGGCCCTTGCCCGGAAAAAGCATGTCGTGACCTCGAACAAGGGGCCCATTGCCCTTGCGTACCGCGAACTCTCGGCCCTTGCCAAAAAGAACGGGGTGGCACTGCGGTACGAGGCAACGGTCGGCGGGGCAATCCCGATCATGCACACGCTCGAGGACGGGCTGTGCGGAAACGAGATCATCGCCGTCCGCGGCGTACTCAACGGGACCTGCAACTATATCCTGACGAGGATGGCGGCAGAAGGGCTTACCTACGAGCAGGCGCTCATGGAAGCCCGGGAGATGGGGTATGCCGAGGCAGACCCGACCTACGATGTGAAGGGGATCGATGCGGCGATCAAGCTGGTGATCCTGGCAAACACGATCTGGGGCAACGGCACGAAACTTTCCGACATCGATGTAACCGGGATCGACCTGCTCACGCCGGATGCCCTACGGCTTGCCGAAGACGGGGACTGCACGATCCGTCTCATTGCCGAAGCGATCCCGGCAAAGAAGATCTTCAGAGTCTCTCCGCGGATGATTGGAAAGGACCATCCGCTGGTGGTCGAAGGGTCCTTAAACGCCCTCACGCTCGAGACCGATATGGCAAAGGAGATCACGCTGATCGGGAAAGGGGCCGGGTCGGTCGAGACTGCAAGTGCAATTATCGGGGATATCCTCTACATCCGCGACCATTATGGCAGGCGTGCTTGAACACCGGCGGGAATACCTGCACCTGATGCGCCAGTTCACGCAGGACGCCGGCTTTTTTACCGTGACCGATATCCAGAAAGCCGCCGGCATCCCGCGGAGCACGGCGCAGGACTGGATAAGCCGCCTTGTCCGTGAAGGCTGTGTCATTGTCCGCAAGGAGAAGTCCGGGCGGGCTGCTGCCCGGTATGCTGCCATATCAGCTGTTCCGCAGAGCACCTGCCGGCGAATCTTTACGACAACCGACGGGGAACGGGTCGAGATCTTCCACGAGTGCTTAAGCGGGGCCTGTGCGGCGTTCTGCGGGTTCCACCATGCCCGGGCGGAAGGTGTGCTCACCAGCGTCCACCGCGACGGGACGCTGTTACGCGAGTGCGCCCGGATCGGGAGTGCGGAGGTCGAGATCGGACTTTCCCCCATGTCGGCGGTGGGCGTTGCCGGTATTTCCCTTGAGGGCGACCGTATTGTCCAGAGGATCCGCTGCATCGGGGGACCGGCCTATTCGCTGACCGACATGATGTCCCGGGCGGACGGTGTTCTCAAGGTCCGGCCCGGTGTCCGCGACGGTATTGTGGAAGGGCTGGTCTGCACCCGGGCCCTTGCGCACCTGACGATCGGTATCGACGATACGGATACCGACGAAGGGGGCGCTACGTTTGCCCTTGCCCTTGCGCTGCTCAACCGGCTGGTTGCAGAAAAAGGCGTACTGCCCATCAGTCACCATGTGGTGATGCTCTTTGAGAATATTCCCGAAAAGACCGCCGGGAACTCGGCAAGTTACATCGAGCTTGCCGTGCCGCCGTCGCGGATCGATCACGTGATGGCAAAGGCCCGGGAGTTTGTGGAAAACGAAGCCCTCTCCCCGGAGTGGGGGATTGCCCTGTACCGGGGGATGACGATCTCCCCCATGCTCCGGGAGTTCGGGAGACGGGTGCGTGAGACCGAGGTGCCCCGCAGTTCGGCCGAGGCGGCTGCGGAAAAGGACGGTATCACCCTGTACGGGGGCAGGGGCGTTATCGGGGCGCTGGGCGCAATTGCCCTGGCCCGGCTGCCGCACGAGGTCCAGATGGACCCGCTGCGGGAGATTGAGTGAGGGAAGTGGCGGGGGGTCCTGCTGCGATCTTTTTTTGGAAAGCTCAGCAACCGATCCGCTCTTTTTTTTAAAAACCTCAGCTCGGGACCCGACCTTTTTTTGGAAAGCTCAGCAACCGATCCGCTCTTTTTTTGAAAACCTCAGCCCGGGACCTGAGCTTTTTTTGGAAAGCTCAGCAACCGATCCGCTCTTTTTTTGAAAACCTCAGGCCAGGACCTGAGCTTTTTTTGGAAAGCTCAGCAACCGATCTGCTCTTTTTTTGAAAACCTCAGCCCGGGACCTGAGCTTTTTTTGCAAAGCTCAGCACCATGGTCGGACTTTTTTCATGTACGGGTACCTAATCCTGCACGTCTCCGTCGGAGAATCTGATGATTATTCGTGGGTCGGGCATAAAGGGGGGAGGGGGTGGTGCCCTTCATTTTTTAGAATCATCAGCAATCGATCGGCTCTTTTTTTGTAATTGCCACCTCCCGACCCACTCTTTTTTTTGAAACCTCAGCAACGGATCTGAAGATTTTTTGTAAAGCTCAGCAACCGCATCGAACTTTTTCCGGAATCCTCAGCAACGGACCTGAGTTTTTTTTGAAAACCTCAGCACCGCGATCGATCATTTTTGGAAAGTGCCGGCCCGTGACCGGGACTTTTCAGAAAACGTGTGACGGGTCGATCAGCGAAAAACGATGCCCTACGCGCAAAATGCCTCGTCGGGTTTTGCGCTACACACTTACCGGGATCCACAACACCGATTAAGATCCTTGCCCGGCGAGGGCCCGACGAGGCGCCCGAGCGACTCCGAGCAACAGCGAGGAGGGGGAGAAATCATAAATATAAAATTAGAATGAGAAAATTAATCTTGATATTACCTAATGATAAAATATGAAATGTCCTCATTGTTTAGTTGAGATTCATCCTGATATCAACAAACATTTTGTTAACGGAGATTCTGAGGGGCAACACAGAATTGATCAAATAATATGTCCCGCATGTAACAAGTCTGTGTTTATCTTACATTTTTTTGCAAATCTGAAATATTGTGATGTGAACAATCTTAGTAATAATAGCTATATCACAAACAGCATTGTTATGTATCCAAAAGGTGTATCTCGGTCACCTTGCTCTACAGATATTCCGGAACGTTTCTCAAGTGATTATAAAGAAGCCTGTCTGGTCTTACAAGATAGTCCAAAAGCTTCTGCTGCATTATGTCGAAGATGCTTACAGAACATATTACAAGAATGTACTGATATTAAACATCAAGACCTTTCAAAAGAAATTCAAGAGATTATAGATCGAAGACTCTTACCTTCACATTTATTGGATTCTCTTGATGCTGTAAGAAATATTGGAAATTTTGCAGCTCATCCCCTCAAATCAACAAGTACAGGGGAAATTGTTCCCGTTGAACCCGGCGAAGCTGAATGGTGTCTCGATGTGCTTGAGGGATTATTAGATCATTTCTTTATTCAGCCTGCAAACACGGCCAGAAAAAAGGCAGTTTTGGATGCAAAATTAAAAGATCTTGGAAAGCCGCCCATGAAATAGATCAGTCCTTATACTTGCTAAATGTTACAAAACAGAAATGCTGCTAAGGAGCTTTATACCACTCATAGTCAAAAGCCTTAAGTTGCTCAACGTCGATCAATATGTATGACCGCCAAGTCAGCAACAGTAGCCCTATTCTATCCCGGGCAAAGGAAATATTCTCACGAACGCACTCTTGACCACGCTATAAAAAATAACGTAATCACAGAATCGGATCAAGAGATTCTCACCCGGTTTATCAACGACAAACAAGTACAGGATCGTATCTCCCAAGTTCGGGTAAACAAGATTGTCAGCACTCTCGTGAACTGGCGCCGGTTCATCCCCGTCCAATATCAGGATCTTTCCTATTCTTCGTTAAGTTCCGGCATTGCAGCCATGCAGACCGGCAATTCAACGAGAGGCGAGCCGTTTGAAACAAACACCCAGCACGATTACATCCGCATTCTTAAGATGTTCCTGGCGTGGTTACAAGATAACGGCATTGTCAACCTGCCGATGGATAAGGTCAAGAAGATCAAGGCACCAAAACAGAACTTCGAGACAACATCCCCCGATGAGATCCTGACCAAAGAAGAGATCGAAAAACTCCTTGTATCCTGTGCCTCGTCCCGTGACCGGGCTGTTATCGGGCTACTTTACGAATCCGGCTGCCGTGTGGCAGAATTGGCCCGGCTGCGCTGGAAAGATGTGCAATTCGACGAATACGGCATCCGGCTTTACATCGACGATCAAAAGACCGATAAGAAGCGGTATTCCCGGATCACCATGATGACCCAGTATGTCTCCCAATGGAGGAACGACTACCACGGAGCACGAGGCGATGACGGGCTGCCCCTCCCGAATGCACCGGTTTTCATCACCCGGGAGATGCAGACCCTTACGTATATCGCCATCCTCCGCGTCATCGACCGGGCAAAGGAACATGCCGGCATCACCCGGAAGATCAATCCCCACCTCTTCCGGAAGTCCCGCATCACGCACATGATCTGTCAGGGCTATCAGGAATCCGTCGTCAAGAAAAGCATGTGGAACAATCTCAACACCATCATGTTCAAAACCTACGTCGCATTAGGGGAGAAACAGATTGATGATGAGTTCCTAACGCAGGCCGGCATCAAGACCAAAGAGGAACGGGATAAAGCCGCATTAAAGCCCCGTCCCTGCCATAACTGCGGGCTCGTCAACACTCCGACCGCCAAGTTCTGTAACAAGTGCGGCACGCCACTTACTGAAGAAGCCAAGAATGAGCGCACCTGGACAATGCAGACACTGGACACACAGCAGGCCAAATTAACAACGGAAGATCATATGGCCATAGCCCGTCTGGTTGCTAAATTCCAGAACGAAAAACAGGAATAATCCCATTTTTTACAAATGTATATTACCAATAAGAATAACATTATTACAGAAGATAAAACACTGTTTTGTATAACCAAAAAAGTCTCCAAATCCGGAGCAATATTACTGCTATGCATAATCCTTTTATTACTGGAGTGCATACACTAGATCCATGTCAAGTATAAGACTGAAGAATGGTCTGACCAGTCCCAAGAAGTGGATTGTTCAGGGCCCGGGGTCTGTTGAGATTCCGGGAAGCATGGATATATCGGTGAAGATAAAAACCGGTGCCCTTTCCGCCAAGTCAGAAGCACCGGCTGTCATCCGTAAAGGAGTGACATCATGACATTAGCACAAGAGCCTATTATCTTTTCTTCCGATGTCGTGAAGGGTCTTCCTCTCTACTATCGGGCAATGGTCCAGCGTCTCGTGGATACCGGGCGGGCTGTCCTTAAAGATCCCATGGACAATAAGGCCGTCTCTCCGTAGGGCTCCCGGTGATTTTCTTGTCACAGGATATTGTTCCTAGCCCGGGCTCTGGCATTCGGGCCGGTTTGTCGGCCCCCCGCAGCGGAGCGTCAAAGGATCATGAATCAACGTTGCCCCCCCACTGGGGGGAGGGGGGTGTCCCTCGCAATAAGAGGACGGGGGACAGCCGGGGGCTGCCCCCCCGAGGGGCGGCGGCTGGCCGCCGACCTCTTCTAGGCTCATATAGAATAAGTCACAGCAAGGTAATCGAAGCATTCCGAAACTACCTCGAAACGACAAAGAATTACCGATTCCGGCTGACTGGCACCGACAAGAACGGGGAAGTCGTTGTTACTTTGCCCTTTGTTCACCGATGGACGCCAGTCTACCGTCTGTCAATTCTGGCAAAGTTCTATGCCCTCGATGACTGGATGCTGGATAAACCGGGCATGGTCACGATGTTCACCCTCACAACCTATCAGGGCTCACACTCCCGGTTCAATGATGGATCCTACAGCCGCAAGGCCACGGGCAAGAACCTTACTATACAGGATTGTTTCGACCTCCTGAAAATCTCCCGGACAAAGTTCCTTAATGTCCTCCGCAACCGTTATCCCGGGATAAATTATGTCTGGGTGCTCGAACCCCATGAAACCGGATTTCCCCACTGTCACCTTGTCGTATTCCGGGAGTTCTCCGAATCTGAACAGGAAGAGATCAAACGCCTCTGGAGTGAGAAATACAAGGCCGGATCATTCGATAGGGGAATAGACGTTACCTCAAAAAAATCCGATGAATCTATCCACTCCATCCGGAATTACCTTATGAAATACATGACAAAGCAATTCGGCGATGATAATAAGCCGTGGAGTAACGGGGAAATACTGTTTAACGCAATAGTATGGGCCTCCAATACCCGGATGTGGGGGGCGTCCAAAGAACTGACAGCAGTCATGCGCAGGCCGGTTAGAGAGTCTGGTGTGATTTGGGATACTGTCGATCTGCTCATGCCAGGAACGGAAATAACGGTCTGGTCTCGTAATGATGGAATGCCCTTCCCGACCCTTAACGATGAACCTGACCCAGATGATCTGGCTCCGGAAGGAAGTGTAACAAAACAGTTCTGGTATGATAGATATTTAGAAATAAATCGAAAAAATCGATTTACGTAATTACTTGATGACATTACAAATTATTATACAAAATCTTTTTATTGTCCCGGTTTAATCTTTGTTCCATGTCAGAATTTACCGATCAAGGAGTGTTTGTATTTACCGTAGTGCTTGCAGTTACGGCACTTTGTGCGATGGTTTTACAAATTTTTTCTTTGCCCAATGATCGAATTATCTGGGGAGTTGTAGTTCTAGTTATCTATATATTCGCTTTGTATTGGATATTCCACAAAGTTACTGGAAAATGGCATCCCTTTTAATGGAGTTTATCCTCCAAATGAAATAATTTTGAAAAGAGCATTGTACCGTCAGTGTTCGAGTGCTGCTAAGGGGATTTGAACCCCTGTCGCGGGCGTGAAAGGCCCGCATGATTGGCCCCTACACTATAGCAGCAAGCAATATGCTCTATCTAGTTTCACGCCGCCTGATAAATAGGTTATGGAACGGGCGGGAGGCCGGAAGGGAACGGGAACTTCCCTTTCCCGTGCCCTTTTTGGTGTCCCGCCCGCTAAAAACGGGTAACTGGGGGTATTGTGGTTATCGCCGCTTTGCTGCGGTCTTCTTTGCCGGAGCCCTGCGGATGACCGGCTTTTTTACGGCAACCTTCTTTGCCGCGGGCTTTGCCTTTGCCACGGTAACGGTCTTTTTCGCCGGGGCCTTCGTTGCTTTTGCCTTCGCTTTTCCGGTTACCTTTGCGGAGGTCTTTGCTGCTGCCTTTGAGCCTGCCTTTGCGGTAAAGACCGGGTAGCCCTCCTTTTTCGTCACCGCGTGGAACGCTTCCATCAGCTGGCGGGTGACCGGGCCGGGCTTGCCGGAACCGACGACCCTGCCGTCAACCCAGGTGATCGGGGCGATCTCCGCTGCCGTGCCCGAGCAGATCAGCTCGTCCGCGGTATAGAGATCGAAGTACCCGAGGTTCTGCTCTTTGACCGTGATGCCGAGCGACTGTGCGATCTCGAGCACCACCATCCGGGTCACGCCCCGGAGATTGTTGAGCGTGTGGGGAGTAAGAATCTCGCCGTTCTTGATCACGTACAGGTTGTCGCCCGAGCCTTCGGCCACGTACCCATTCGTGTCAAAGAAGATGGCCTCGTCGCCGCCCTTGTAGTTCGCCTCGATCTTTGCGAGGATGTTGTTGAGGTAGTTCAGGCTCTTCACATTCGGCGGCAGGCATTCCGGCGGGTTCCTGCGGACCGAGACCGTGATAGCCTTGAGGCCCTTCTCGTACAGGTCGCCGTACATCGCACCCCAGGTGACCGCAATCACGATTGCCGAGGCTTTCTTACACTTCCGCGGGTCGAGGCCAAGATCGCCCACGCCCCGGGTGATGATCGGGCGGATGTAGGCATCGCGGAGATTGTTTCTTTTGAGAACCTCGCAGATCGCCTCGATCATCTCGTCCTTTGAGATCGGCGGCTTGATGTCGAGCGTCTTTGCCGAATCGTACATCCGGTCAACGTGCTCTTTTAACCGGAAGACCTTCCCGTTATAGGCCCGGATCCCCTCAAAGACACCGTCCCCGTACAGGAGGCCGTGGTCAAAAACAGAGACCTTTGCCTGGGCCTCCGGCAGGTACTTCCCATCAAGGTAAATAATCATGAATGTGTTTTTGGGGCTCTGTATTCTTGTAGTTTTTTCTTTGATCCGGAATTTCTAACGACAAGCGGTGCCGGAATGAGGAAAAGAGAGCCCGGCAGGTTAGTGCCGGTTCATGCAGGTGTCGATGAAGTTCCGGAACATGTCCCGGCTTGCCACCGGGTGGAGATGCGTGTAGCTCCCGAGGGTGTTTTGTAAGACCGCACCGTCGAGATTGTCTTTTATCCCCGTGCCCCGGGTAAGTTTGTAGGCGTATGTGGTCTCCGGTGCGAGACGGACTTCGGAATAGTGGAACTCGTGGCCCCGGAAGCATGACCGCCCGAGCGGGCAGGCAGCCCGGCTCGTCCCTTCCACGTAACTGACCACGCGCCGGGCCGGCATCCGGGTCTCGCCGGAGAAGACCCCGCACATTTCCCCGGAGATCGCGTTCTCGTGCCCCTGCCAGCCGGCGGCAAGGTTCATCCTCTCGGTGAGGTACATGAGCCCGCCGCATTCCGCGTAGAAAGGCACGCCGTTCGCGGCCAACTCCCGGATCGCCTCGCGCATAGTGTCGTTCGCTTCGAGTCCCGGGACAAAGAGTTCCGGGTAGCCCCCGCCGATGATGTAGCCGTCCGCATCGGGCAGCCGGTCATGGAGCGGGCTGAAACGGACCACGTTTGCCCCGAGCGACCCGAGCACGTCGAAGAGATCCGCATAATAGAAGTTGAACGCCTCGTCGAGGGCAACCCCGATACGGACGTGCTGCTCCGCCGCCGGGTCGAGATCGGTAAATTTTACCACCGGCGCGGGCTGGTCCTTTGCGAGCGCAAGGAACCGGTCGAGGTCAACGTACTTCCCGATGATCTCGGTGATCGTTTCAATCCGTTTGTCGAAATCCCCCTGCCCGCTTCCTTCGCGGTAGGGGACAAGGCCGAGGTGGCGCATGGCAAGCTGCATCTCCTCCATCCGGGGGATTGCACCGATGACCGGTACCCCGCAGTAGTGCTCGATGGCCCGGGTCGCCTTCTCCCGGTGCGTTCCGCCCTTGACCTGGTTGAGGATCACGCCCGCAATCCGGATTTCGGGGTCGAATGCCTGGAAACCTTTGACAATTGCCGCCGCACTCCGGGTGATGCTCTGGGCTGAGACCACGAGCACGACCGGGAGGTCGAGGGTTTTTGCAATCGCTGCCGTGCTGCCGATATCGTCGAGCGCCTCGGCTCCTTCGTACAGCCCCCGCACGCCTTCGACCAGGGCGATATCGGCGCCCCGGCACCCGAAGGCATAGATGTCCCGGATCTGTCCCTCGCTGAGCGCGAAGGTGTCGAGGTTCCGGCAGGGCCGGTGCGAGACCGCGGCAAGGTACGAGGGGTCGATGTAGTCCATCCCGGCCTTATAGGTCTGGACGGTATATTTTTTCCCGAGCAGGGCGGCAAGGGCGAGCGTGATGCTCGTCTTCCCGCTGCCCGAACGGTCGCCCGTGACAAGGATGGACTTCATCGGGTCATGCTCCGGAGCACTGCGCCGAACTCGCTCTCCACGATCTCGCTTACCCCGAGCGTCCGCGGGTGAAGGTCGACTTCAACGAGCACGTGTTCGTGGCCGATGGCATGAAGGGGAGCAACCTGCCGGGGGCCGTTTGTGACCGAGAAGCACTCGATACCGGTCGTGTATTCCGGCGGGATCGCGTGCGGCACACCGGCAATCAGGGCAAATGCAGGCTTGATCTCCTGGAGCCGTTTCCCGAGTACATCCCCGTTTGCCCCGTACTCGTCAAGGGCCCCGACCAGTTCCGGCGTTACGCCCCGTTGTGCCATCTGCTCCCGGATCCTCTGTGCATCCGCCCGGACCTTGGGCAGGCCCCGGTTGTCGAGGTTTGCGATGTACGTGATATCCGCATCCGGGCAGGCATCGTGGAGTGCCAGGAGTTCGTCGGCAAACATGTACGCGGTCTCCTTCTTTGCGTTCAGGATCGCGACACCCTTTGCCCTGCTCTTCGCACACGCGAGCAGCCGTTCTGCTGCCACGTGCTTGAGGTCTCCCCGCGAGGGTTCGATATAGGCCTGCGAGGCAGCACCCCGGATCTTCTCCACCTCGTTTGCCTTCTCCATGAGCCGGTGCTGCCGGGCGAGCTCGTCGGCGCTGATCCAGCCGGCTTCTGCCGCTGCATCGAGGGTTGCAAGAACGCCGGCAATATTTTCCGGGAAACCGGCATGGATGTCAACTGCAATGGCAGGAGTCGTAATCCCCGAGCTGTCGATGGCCGATGCCAGGTCTTCCCCGATGATCATCGAGACGCAGGTCCCGATCACGGCGATCCGTTTGGGGGAGAAATGCTCTTCCGCGTACCGCAGCACCTCTTCGAGAGGTTTCTGGCCGCCGAAGATGAACTCGTTGTCGGCAAGCGCCGTGGTGAGCACCCGCATCCCGTCCTCTTCAAGGAGCCGGGCGTGCTTGAACGAGCAGCCCGAGGGGCCGTGCAGGATGGCAACATCCACTTTAAGGTCGCGGGCCGTATAGAGCGCCGCCACGATGGAGCTCGGGCGGGGGTGCATGAACCGTGCTGGTGGCATAGGTATCGTTTATCTCCAGGTCTTGACCGCGAGCACGATGGCACCGGCCGTGGTTGTCTCAAGTGCTTTTTTTTCTGCCTCAAAAAGGCTTGTGCAAACAGTGCTGCCCGGTACCGGGCTCCCGCCGACCAGGATCACCCGGTCAGGATCGATCTCGCGGATGGCCTGTGCGATTGCATCTTCAGGAAATCCTTCGCAGACCTTTCCGTCTCTCTCTGCCTGACCGATCACAAGGGTCAGCGCCTTTGTGCCCGAACAGGCCCGGGCATACCGGGCCGCCTCTATGGTGGTGTCGGCATTTGTCCCGCTGTTTGCATTGTCGATGACGAGGACCTTCCCGCACACCCGGTGCGACATGCGCCCGGGGATGCCGGGAAACGTTGAGAGCGGGGCGGGATCGTACCCGAGCAGGGCAGCAGCTGCACCGGCAAGGGCGAGCGGGGTGCGGTACCCGTCAAGCAGAAGGAGCGGGTTCTCGAACCGGAATGTCCGGCCGCCGTACCGGATCGTGCAGGCGGTCCCGGAAACCTCTGCACAGTCCTCCAGGTACACGGGATTTCCCGCATCCGGCGCTGCAATGCCGGGAGCGAGAAGGACCCGGGGACTGTCCCTGACCGATGCGAGTTTTACTGCAAGGGCACTCTTTTTCCCGTTCGCGCAGCGGTAGTCCCTGCCGGACGTGATGATCGCAAGGTCGCCGGCCCCGGTCACCCCGAGGGATTCCTCGGCAACCAGCCAGCCTCCCGCTTCGCGTGCATGTGCAGCTGCGGAGAGGACAGACGCCGGCGTGATGCTCGTCTTTTCAAGGAACGCTTTTTCCGGGAAACGGTACGTGCCGGCCGAGGTGTGCAGGACGCCCGGGCCGGGCAGGATATGTGCAAGGGCGTGGGCGGTCGTTGTCTTCCCCTGGGCCCCCGTGATCTCGATCATCGGGTGGGGAAGGGCCGTGCCCAAAAGCCGGCGGACTGCTTCGTGATGGGTGATCACCGGTGCTTTCTCTAAAAGGAGGAGGGGATGATCCGGATCAAGGTGGACCGGGGCGGCCACGAGATCGTACTGCCCGGTCTTTGCCCGCTCTTCTGCATCGGGCGTTGTGCCGCGGTACACGTCAACGGCATCGGCTTGTGCACCTGCCGCCGCATATGCAGCAGCGATCGCACTGCCCCCGTGGATCGTATCGAGTACCAGCACCTGCATATCGGTTTTCAGATCAGCGTGAGTGCCTTTTTTGCGTTCTTTACCATCAGTTCGGCAAGGAGCGGGTCGATACCGATCGGGTCTGCATAGACGAGCGGGACGGATTTGCCGTTCAGGGTAAAACTGCCCTTTTTTGTACCTTCAGGAAGGCCGATCTCGCCAGGAATGTCTTTTTCAATGTGCACGCCTTTTGCAAGGAACAGCGGGACAACCACGAGTGCATCGATCTCTTCTTTCTTGAATGCTTCGAGGGACTCTCTGATCGAGGGCTTATTGATATTCATGAACCCGCACTTCACCACAAAACCGGTGTTATTTGCGGCGATCATCTTTCCGGTTGCTTCGATGAGTTCCTGGTTGTAGGGCATCGTGCTTCCGTGGCCTACAAGTAACATTCCCTTCTTGACCATATAGCACATAGTATTACTTTACTCGTTAAAAATTATTACCAATCGATCCGGACGCCGGGCGGCGGCCCCGGGATCAGGTGGACCGGATCCAAACAGATTTGAGCTGACAATCTCAATTAAATAAGACCAATGACGGATGCAGGAGAGCGTTTCGGTATCATCATCAACGACCGGGTAGTAAAGACCCCGGTCGCGATTGCGTCCATGGCAGGTATCGTGGATGCAGCATATGTGCTGGAGAGACAGGCACATGCAGGCCTCGCGTTTATCGGCGGGTACGCGATCGATGCCCCGACCATGGCAGCGGCACACGCAATCGCAGCCGGCGGGGACAGAAAAGAATTTTTGTACGATAATCCTGTCCCGGTCCTTGAAAAGGAACTTGCAACCCTTGCATCCTGCGATGTTGTCTGTGGCATCAGCCTCCGTGGTTCCTCTCCCGAATCCTTTGCCTCCCTTGCCCGGGCATTCGGGACAAAAGCGGTGTACGAGATCGATGCCCACTGCCGTCAGGTGCCCATGGTGGCGGCCGGGGCCGGCGAGTATTACTTAAAAAACCCCGAAAAGCTCGTTCTTGCAATACAGGCCCTCAAGGCAGAGGGCGTTACCGTCTCGGTGAAGATCCGCGTCGGCATTGCCGCTGACGACCGGGCGCTTGCCCGGGCAATCTGGGCCGCAGGAGCAGATATCCTCCACGTGGACCTCATGGATGCAGGAACCGCAAAGCTCCGCCAGATCCGCAACTCCTGCCCGCTCATCATCATCGCCAACAACTCGATCACCACGTTCGAAAAGATGCGGGATATGCTCTCCCACGGCGCCGACCTCGTCTCGCTGGCCCGGAAGTCCGATAACGAAACGCTTGCCCTGCTCGATACGGAAATCAAAGCGTACGCGGACTCCGATGGCTGGTACAACTCGCCAAAGCAGCTCTGTAGGGGCGGGGATATCCGGGCCCTTACCTTCTGCTGCATGCCGGTAAAAGAATGCCCTCTCATCCCGACGCTTGCGAAAGTCGGGATGACCAACGAGGAATATGCAAAGCTCAAGGTAAACGCAGTACAGGGAACGCCTCTTGCCGGCGGCCCTCATACCTGTTTTGGCAGCCTTGCCTGGTGCTGCAAGACCTCTTCGCCCTGCATGTTCCGGGACATGACGCTTGCGCAGGAAGGGCTCCCAAAGAAAGAATATATGCGCCTGAAACGCGAGCTTTCTGAAACGATTATGGGCCGGATCTTCCATGATGTCCCCTCTGACCGGAGCAGCTGAACGGGCACAGCTTGCCATGATGCTGGAGGTCTGTGCGTTCCCGAAACCGGGAAACGTAGACCGCTGCCACGATTATTCCGATACGAAACTCGAACACTTCCTGGCGTCCACGATCCTTGCCCGGCCGGCGCTTGAGGAAGCTGCAACCGGGAAGGGCCGGATCGGCGAGATCATCGGTCATGCCGTAAAGCAGACGAACGTGCACAAGGGAGGAAACACCCACTTCGGTGCGTTCATCCTGCTTATCCCCTTGGTGTACGGCGGCGGGATTGACGGGGCCATAAAGGCCATTGGAACAACCGATGTTTCGGACGCTGTCGCGTTCTACAAGGCGTTTGCATTAACAAATGTCCGGATGAACAAGACCGACGAGATCGATGTGAACGACCCCAAAGCCCTCGACATGCTCCGCGACCGGAACATGACGCTCTACGATGTGATGCAGCACTCAGCGCCCAACGACATGGTGGCCCGGGAATGGGTGAACGGGTTTATCCTGACCCGGAGAGGGGCCGACCTCCTGCACCAGATCGGCCCGGGCCGCGAAGCGATTGTCGAGATGTTCTTAACCCTGCTTGCCACCGAGCCGGACACGTTCATCATCAAAAAGCACGGCCGGGCCGTGGCTGAAGAAGTGCTTGTAAAAGCCCGTGCGGTTCTCGACGGGAAAAAGGTGCTCGAAACGCTCGATGCCGAGTTCATCGCGGCCGGCATCAACCCGGGGTCCCTCGCGGATATCACGATTGCGGCACTTTATGTCGCGCTCTCGGAGGGCTGGGAATGGGACTCCTAAAAGGCGGGATCAACGAGGTCATTGCCACTACGGCAAAGAACGCGGCCCCGATCGGCATCCACTACCGTGACGGGAAAGCGACGATGATCCTCTTTTCTGGAAGCCATACCGCGGCAAACATTGAACGGGACGGCTGGGTGGTGGCAAACATCGTCCACGACCCGGTGTTGTACGTGAAGACCGCCTTTGAAGACCTGCCTGCCGATGCGTTTGTGGAGGAGCCAATCGGGGACCGGAGGATGACGCGGCTCCGCGACGCGGCTGCATGGATCGCGTTCTCGGCAACGGTCGAGAAGAAGACCGCAGAAGCACTTGTTGTTAAACTCACGCAGGAGAAAGAGATCATCGAAGATGTTGCGGTCTGGCCGGTGAACCGGGGCTTCAACAGTATCATCGACGCGACCGTGCACGCCACCCGGTACCGGGTACACCATGACCCGAAGCTCAAAGAACTGATCGACTACCATGCCGGTCTTGTCCGGAAATGCGGCGGGAAAAAGGAACTTGCGGCGCTGGAACTGCTCGAAGGATACCTCGGGCAGTCATTCTGATCGTTACGTTCCCCGGTTTTTCCCCTGCACAGGACCGTACAAGCCGGTTGTCCTGCGACATATCCGGATAGCCGAAAGGCTGGCGACTGCCTGTGGGAGGTCTTTGATCCATACCTTAATGGTACGGTCAAAAAAAAGGTAGTATCCATGAGAGAAGAGATCTGGTGGAAAATTATCGTTGCGCTGGGGCTGGTCACCCTTTCCCTCGCGCTCTATACCGTCCATTTTTTCCTCTTCCAGGACCCGGAGCATATCCTGATATTCCTGGTAAGCGATATCGCATTCCTGCCCATTGAGGTTCTCGTGGTCACGTTAATCATCGACCAGATGCTCGAATCCCGTGAGCGGCAGCAGCGTATGGAAAAACTCAACCTTGTCATCGGGACATTCTTCTCGACCGAAGGAACGCCGCTCCTTGCCATGCTTGCCGGTGCCGATCCCCGCCGGGGCGATCTCCGCCGCGAACTGGTTGTACAGGAGAGCTGGACCCCCGCCCGGTTTACCGCGCTGCATAAAGAGCTCGCAGAACATCCTCCCGCGGTCGACATCGCTATGCTTGATACGGCCCGTTTTGCGGAATACCTCTTCTCCCGCGAAGAGTTCGTGCTGCGGGTAGTGGAAAACCCCATGGTCTTCGAACACGAGTCGTTCACCGATCTCCTGCTGGCGCTCGGCCATGTGACCGAGGAGTTCAAGGCACGGCAGGGGCTCGCATCGCTTCCCCCGGCCGATCGCGCCCATCTTGAACGTGATATCAACCGGGTCTATGCGGCACTTATCGTTCAGTGGCTCAGGTACATGGAATACATCCATGCCCGGTACCCGTACCTCTTCTCGCTTGCCATGCGGACCAATCCGTTCGATGAAGCGGCTTCGGTTGTCATTTCCTGAAGAACCGCAGAAAACCCGGGGCTCCCGGTGCAGGAGTCCCGGTAAAAAAGCACATGACCGGCCCGGAAAACGGGCCGGCATGACCTGCGATATACGTGGTGTTTGCAAAGGTTTATTGGACGTGCGAAGGTTACATTGCCTTGACGCGGCGTGCAATGTCCTGCCCGAGCTCGTAGCATTTCTTAAGCTCGGCCGCATCCGGCTTGTAGAGCACTTCGTAGCCATCGTTGATCGTCTCGATGCCGGCTTTCTTGAGCCCCTCGTTAACGATCTTGATGGCACCGCCCTGCCCGCCATGCGAGCCAAAGGCGCACCCGATCTTCTTTGCCGTCAGCCGGCCGGGCCGGATGCCGTGCAGGTACGAAAGGAAATCTGCCACGGTCGGGTACACCTCGTCCTGGAGCGTGGGAGTACCGACAAGGACCGCCTTGGAATCGAGGATCTCGGTGACCACATTGCTCCGGTGCGTTCCCTCGAACCGGCCGTCCTTTAACATGCAGACTTTCACGGCAACGCCTTCTGCCATGACACCTTCTGCTATCATCTGGGCCATAAGATCGGTCGAGTGGTGCATGGTGTCGTAAACGATCGTCACCTTGTTCTTTGCAACACCGTTCGACCAGTTCACGTACGCGCCGATGATATCTGCTGCATACGAGCGCCAGATAACGCCGTGGCTCGGGGCGACCATGGCGATCGGGATCCCGAGTTTCGTGACCTCGTCGAGCTTCTTTAAGACCTTGGGCGCGAGGGGCACGATCAGGTTTGCAAAGAACTTCTGTGCATGGGCAAGTGAGGCCTCCTTTCCCAGCTCGTCGTCGAAGCGTTCGCAGCTGGCAATGTGCTGGCCAAACGCATCGTTCGGGAAGAGGATCTTGTCTTCGGCAAGGTAGGTGAACATGGAGTCGGGCCAGTGGAGCATCGGGGCTTCGACAAAGACAAGCGTCTTTCCGCCAACATCGAGCTTGTCGAGGCTCTTTATGGTCTTAAAGTTCCAGCCTTTTGTATCATAGTGCTTGCCAAAGCCGGTGACTGCGGCCTCAGTACAATAGATCGGTACATTGGGCAGCATCTTCGTGAGCATCGGCAGAGCGCCCGAGTGATCCTTTTCCACATGGTTTGCTACGATGATATCGATCTTTTTCGGGTCGATGACATCTTTTATGCGTTCCATCATCTGGAACTCGTGGCCGGGGTACGTGTTGTCGATCAGCACGTTGTGTTTTTTCCCAATCACGAGGTACGCGTTATAGGTCGTGCCCGGAAGCGTGTAGCCGTGGTAGTCGCGAAGGTTCCAGTCAATAGCGCCTACCCAGTAGACGCCCTCTGCAAGCTTTGTTGCTTTCATTATTGGTCCACCTTTGTTCGATAGTATACGAACATTCTATTGTTTACGAACAGATTATATATCTAGTTTGCGTTATCTGTACAAAGGCAACCGGAGCGGCAATGGCAGGAAAACACAAAAGGGGACCCGGTCAGGCAGCACCGGGGATCGGGCTCTTTGCAACACCTTCGGGTGTGCGGGCCGTCCAGTCACCGGCACGGGCAGGGATTCTTTCAGTCCTTACAGAACGGGAGCTCCCGTTCGATGAGATTGTAAAACAGTCCGGCAAGGCCAAGTCCACGGTCTCGGTACACCTGCAGGGGCTCGTCCGCGAGGGAATCGTGGATGAGAAGCCTGACCCGGATGATTCACGGAAAAAGATTTTTTACCTCCGGTCGCCGTACCTCGGGGGGCTCGCAACAAAGAAGCCGGTGATACGGGACAGCGCGGAACAGGTGGCCCGGCTCGTGGATGGCCCGGACCCGTTCCGGTTCTACCAGCTGATGTTCAGAACAATCCGGGTATCGCTTCTAAAGGAAGGGATCAATATCGACCCGGTATTGCAGAACGCCGGCTACCATGTGGGCGAGCGGATCTATTCTGCGATTGCTGCCCCGGATCTTGAAAAGATCTTAAAAAATACCGGATCGTTCTGGAAGAAGAACAACCTGGGAGTCCTTGAAGTGGAGAGCACCGAACCTCTCGTCATCAGGGTGTACGACTGCTTCGAGTGCGGCAGCCTGCCCCAGCTCGGCCGTCCTGCCTGTGCGTTCGACTGCGGTGTCCTTGGCGCAGTCTTTACGCGCCATTTCCGGCGCCCGCAGCGGGTGGACGAGACCGCCTGTTATGCCATGGGGGACGACCACTGCCGGTTCGTGATAGCACCGACAACATCCTGACCGGTACGATACGGCCGGGCCAAAAAAAGGATCAGCGCCTTGTCCCGCAAAGGACAAGGGCAGCAGCGGCAAGCCCGGCGAGAGCAAGGAGCGTGCCAAATCCGGGCGCGGAAGTTGTCCGTGCCGGTTCTGAGGTTGTTTCAGGAACACTGGTTCCCTGTGTCGGGGCAGGAGACTGCCCGACACGTTCCGTGGATCCTGCGGATACGTTCGCTGAATCAGTAACGGTATAGCTTTTGGATACCGCGGGGTTTTCGATCCCGGGGCTCTCCAGCGCCTTTGTGATCACCACTGCCTCTTCCTTATCTGACGGGTTCTCCCGGCTCCAGTTGGCAATCACGGTACGGTTTGCGGCACAATAGAGTGTCCGCGAGGGCCGGTCGTACCCGATCCCAAACGTGCCGTTCGGGCCGGGGAATACGGCGATCACGGTATAAGTCCCCTGTTCAGTAGTAGGGAGATTATCAAGGATCAGCGGGTTTGTGGTCACGTTCTTTACCACGACCTCCGCGCCACAGCTCGCGGGCACGGACATGACCCCGGTCACCTTGTAACAGGCTAGCGTCCATTCCTGCACCTGTGTTGCATTCCCGGGTACAGGGACAACAAATGTGACCGGTGTACCCGGGGCAACGGTCTCGTTAGAAATTGTCCCGTTCACCGCGACAGGTTCCGCAGCGAAAACCGGCACTGCAATGATGAATAGTGTGAGGATGAACCCCAAAAACAAACCGTATCTGCCAGTCATGGGAAAACGGGTGGTCTTTCTTCGCGTAAAAGGACTTTGAAAAGTACCTGTCGGTCACATTTTGGCAGAACCGAAACCTTCCTGTCCCGGCCCGGAAAAGAGTATCAGATACGAGTCTATCCAGGAACTGCTGCCATGCCCTATACCGTTACCCTGATCTCACCGGAAAAAAAGGAGGAACTTGCCCGGAACTGCGTACCCCGAATCCGGTACGAGATAAAATCCGGTATCTTCGGGTGCTGCACCAAGATACTGACGGATAACCGGGCCCTTGCCGAGACCTGGCAGGAGAACTTTTTCTCAATTGCTCCCGATATCCGCTCGCACGGCCGGCTCTATGTCCTGTCGGAGAAAAACTTCCCGGAAAATACCGTGCTTTTCGATCCGTACACAAAGACGGTCTTCCTCTTCAATGTCTCGTACTATGGCTGGGTCAAATCGATCGCGCTCGGCCTCTGCGGCGACATTCTCGAAGACGAGCACGGGATCGGCTCGGTCCACGGCGCCTGCGTAGACATTGGCGGCCGGGGGATCTGCATTGTGGGGACATCGGGTGCGGGAAAAACAACCCAGACCTACGGCATGCTCCGCAATGCCCGGGCACGGATTGTCTCGGACGACTGGTTTTTTACCCGGGTCTTCGGCCCCGAGATCCTTGCCTATGGGTCGGAGAAGAACTTCTACATACGGCAGGACCTCTCGGCAGTCTGGAAGGAATATGCGGGACTTGTTGCGGCAGAAGAGTACGATGCTGACGGCCGGGCCGTTGCCGATATCCGGTGGGTTATCGGAAAAGGCCGTATGCTCCCGCTCACCACGCTTGCGGCAATTATTGTCCTCAAACGCGATCCTTCTGATACCCGGATTGTCCGCCCTCTGGACAAAGATGAGGCATTTGCCCTGTTTACCGCAAACAATTTCTTTAATCCGCATCTCCTGGTGCAGGACGCACGCAAGGAGACCCTGAGGATGCAGTACCTGCACGACCTGCTCGGCCGGCTCCCGTGTTACCTGGTCAATACCACAGGAACTCCCGAAGATACCCAGAAAACCATCAGAACGGTCATGGGTCTCCCCGGGAACTGATTGGTAGTAACAGCCCGGAGGTATTGGGGGTCACACTAAAAAGCAAGCGTTAAAATATCCCCGCATCAGAGTTCAGATATACTTCAAGAGGTATGGTATGGCTGAAACAACTGCTCCTTCTGAACCGTGTGGAAGTGTATGTGGCTTTAACATGGCCGGGCTCTATCCCTGGTGGGTCATTCTTATCTGGGGACTCCTTGCCCTGCTTATCGGGATCATGTTCCTAGCATCCCCGGGAATTACCACTCTCGTATTCATCACGTTCCTTGGCGCGTACTGGCTTGTCGGGGGTATCTTTTCCCTCGTAAGTCTTGCGGTAGACAAGACAAACATGGGCTGGAAGGTGTTCCTTGCAATTTTAAGCATTATCGCAGGTATCATCATCCTCGCGTACCCGCTTTACAGCACGTTCTTTTTGCTCTCATTCCTGGTTATCTTTGTAGGGTTCTGGGCCTGTGTCACGGGTGCAGTACACCTGTACCAGGCATTTACCACCAAAGACGCAGCAAACGGAGTGCTTGGCATCCTCAGTTTCATCTTTGGGATCCTGCTCCTGGTCTTCCCCCTGATCTCCGCAGCCCTCCTCCCGTTCGTTGCCGGTATCTTTGCTATCGTTCTCGGGCTTGCTGCAATCATAACGTCGTTCGTGGCACAGAAAGCAAAGCCTGCGGCTGCATAAACCAACCGATCTTTTCTTTTTTCTTTCGGATTCGACTGACCGCTACGAGATCCGCATCGGGATCCGCATCGGGATCCGAAGTGAGGGTCTGTAAAAAAAGAGTTATTCCTTGCTGCTTGCCACGGTCTTTGTGCCGCGGAGAATCGCGATCCTGCCGGTCCGGATCAGTTCCTTTATCCCAAACTGGCGGAGAAGCTTCTCCATGGCATCGATCTTGTCCGAGTCGCCGACAACCTGGAGAACGACGGACTTTGCGCCCACGTCCACGATCTGGGCCCGGAAGATCGTTGCGATCTGCATGATCTCGGCACGGGTCTCACCCTGATCGGCGGTCACCTTGAACATGACAAGTTCGCGCTCGACCCGCTCGTTCTCGGTAATGTCCGAGACCTTGATCACATCGATGAGCTTGTTGAGCTGTTTCATGATCTGCTCGATCTGCGCATCGTCGCCTATCGCCACGATCGTGATCCGGCTCATGTCCGGTTCCTCGCAGGGACCGACCGCAAGGCTGTCAATGTTAAACCCGCGCCGGGAGAAGAGGCCGGTGACCCGTGAGAGGACACCCGCCCTGTTCTCTACAAGGACGGAAAGGGTGTGAGGCTTCATGATCGCGGATGCCCCCCGATCATCTCGCTGATGGCAGCCCCGGCAGGAACCATGGGGAAGACGTTCTCCTCGCGCTCGATCCTGAAGTCGAGCACAAACGGCCCGTCATGTTCGAGCGATGCCTTGATTGCCGGCACGACCTCGTCACAGGACTCCACTTTTATCCCCTCGATCCCGTACGCCTGTCCTATCTTGACAAACTCCACCGGCGGGAGCTCGGTGTACGAGTAGCGCCGGTCATAGAAGAGCTCCTGCCACTGGCGCACCATGCCGAGGTACTGGTTATTCAGGATCGCAATCTTTACCGGGATATTGTACTGGGCAACAGTGCCCATCTCCTGGATGTTCATCTGGATGCTCCCGTCGCCGGCCACATCAAAGACCGGGACATCGGGCCGGGCAAAGTGCGCCCCGATAGCCGCCGGGAACCCATAGCCCATCGTGCCAAGGCCCCCGGAGGTAATCCAGGTGCGGGGGTGCCTGAAGCAGAAGTGCTGGGCGGTCCACATCTGGTTCTGGCCGACCTCGGAGACGATCACTGCATCGCCTTTTAAGATCTCGCTCATCTTCTGCAAGACAAACTGGGGATGGAGGCACCCGTCCTCCTTTGCAGACCGGAGCGGGTGGTGCTGTTTCCAGTATTTGATCTTCTTGTTCCAGGCCTCGCAGACCCCGGCTTTTTTGAGGCCCGCAAGCATATCACCCATGACGGACTTTACGTCCCCGACAATCGGCACGTCCACGCGCTTGTTCTTCCCGATCTCGGCCGGGTCGATATCGATGTGGATCACCTTCGCGTTCGGGGCAAAGGTGCTGATGTTTCCTGTGACCCGGTCATCGAAACGGGCGCCGATGGCGATCAAAAGATCGCACTCGGTGACCGCGAAGTTTGCGTACTCGGTACCATGCATGCCGAGCATCCCGAGGTTCAGGGGGTGGTCGCAGGGGATGCAGCCGATACCCATGAGGGTGGTCGTGACCGGGATGCCGAGTTTTGTGGCAAACTCGACCAGTTCCGGCGATGAATTCGATGAGATCACGCCTCCGCCCGCATAGATGAGCGGACGCTCGGCTTCCCCGATCAGCGCGAGTGCCTTGTCGATCTGACGCTTGTGCCCCTTATAGGTGGGGTTGTATCCCCGGAGCACGACTCGCTCCGGCACCACCGGTTCCTTGACCGACCGGGTATTGACATCCTTGGGGAGGTCGATAAGCACCGGGCCCTGCCGGCCGGTACCTGCGATATAGAACGCCTCTTTTACCACCCGGGGGATATCGACCGTATCCTTCACGAGATAGTTGTGTTTGGTGACGGGCATCGTGATACCCTGGATGTCCGACTCCTGGAAGGCATCGTTCCCGAGCATCGTTGTCGGGACCTGTCCGGTAATGGCAACAACCGGCACAGAGTCCATGTAGGCCGTGGCAATCCCGGTGACCAGGTTACAGGCACCCGGCCCCGAGGTCGCAAGGCATACTCCTACCCGGCCGCTCGCGCGGGCATACCCGTCTGCGGCATGTGCAGCTGCCTGCTCGTGCCGTACCAGGATATGCCGCAATGGTGAATCGTAGAGTTCATCATAGATCGGCAGCACTGAGCCGCCAGGATAGCCGAATATGGTATCGGCACCCTCGCGCTGCAGTGATTCGATGAGGAGTTTTGCCCCGGTTTTCATGGTCTGTCCTCCAGAAGCCGGTTCATACCGGCTATCATGGCTTCAACGCTCGCCATTATGATATCCGTTCTGGCGCCGCGTGAAGTAATTATCTTCCCGTCTTTACTTAACCTTACGGTTACTTCGACAAGCGCGTCCGTGCCGCCGCTGATTGCATCGACATGGTACTCTTCGAGCCGGATGTTTGCGGCATCGGCAACCGATTTTGCGAGGACCTGCATGGCGGCATCGACTGGGCCGTCCCCGGTCGCCGCGCCGGTTGTTTCCTTACCCCGGACCTCAAGCGTGACCGACGCCGTCGGGATCATGCTGTTCCCGGACACGACCGTGAACTGCTTGAGCCGGATCACCGGCTTGCACTCCATGGCCATGACGGCATCGGCAACCGCCATAAGGTCAGCATCGCTCACCCTTTTCCCGGAGTCGCCGAGATCCTTGATCCGGGATACGATCGCCTTGAGCTGCTGCTCGTTCGGGGCGTACTTCATCTCGTGGAGCGCCGCCTCGACCGAGGCAGAACCGGAGTGCTTCCCGAGCACGATCCTCCGCTTCCTCCCGATCTGCTCGGGACGGATGGACTCGTACGTTGCCGGTTCCCGGATCACCCCGTGGGCGTGAATCCCGCTCTCGTGGGTGAATGCCATCTCACCGACCACGGCCTTGTTGACCGGTAAAGGGATGCCGGTGAGGCGCGAGACAAGGGTCGAGAGGGAATAGATCCCTTCCTTTTTGATCCCCGTGTCGTACCCGTACAGTACCTCTAACGCCATCACAAGCTCCTCAAACGGCGTGTTTCCCGCCCGCTCGCCAAGGCCGTTCACCGTGACATGGGCGCAGGAAGCCCCGGCCTTTAAGGCCGCAACTGTATTTGCGAGCGCAAAGCCAAGGTCGTCGTGGCAGTGGATGGAAAGGGGAGCGATCCCTGCAAGCGGCGGGATGAATGCCGCACACTTCTCGGGTGTGAGCACGCCCACCGTGTCGCAGAAGCAGAGCCGGTCGGCCCCGCGTTCCACCCCACCGGCATAGACTTCGGCCAAAAAGGCCTGGTCGGCCCGCGAAGCATCCTCGCCCGAGAGTTCCACGATGAGCCCCCGGCTCTTCGCATACTCTACCGAGTTCCAGGCCATCTCCTTGACCTGCGCCCGTGTCTTACGGAGCTTCTTTTCGATATGGAGGTCGCTGACCGGAATCACAAGGTGGACAGAGTCCGCGCCGTTATCGGCAGCATAGTCGATATCGGAGTTGACCGCACGGACAAAGGTACAGGTTTCAACCGGCAGGCCGGCACCGGAGATAAGCCGGATCGCGTCCTGTTCGCCCGTGGATGCCGCAGCCGAGCCGGCTTCGACAACATCGACACCTATGGCCGCAAGCCTGGTTGCAATCTCTAACTTTTCATTCGGGTTTAACGATACACCCGGGGTCTGTTCCCCGTCCCGTAACGTGGTATCAAAAAAGCGCAGTTTGCTGGCTAATAAAACACTCACTCATGGTAGTAGACACCATGCTACATGAGTAAGAACGGGGGCTATAAAAACGTTGGGATAACGTAATGCCGGCACCGGAACGCTTTAGATATCCCGGCGGGCATATACCGGGCAGGAAAGCACCGGAACTACAGTTATGGGCTGGAACCTCTTTACCAAAAACCCGATAACGCCGGACGAAATCGCGGCAGTGATACAGGCCGACTGCTCGACCCTGAAAGCCCGGATCACAAGTGGCGAACTCGGGGCAGATATTGCGAAGATCGTACTAGAGTACACCCCCCGGGACATCCGGCAGATGGAGCAGAACTTCGGGCGATCGGTCCGGGACCTTGCACCGGAATACAAAAAGGAACTCGAAGAAGCAATCACCGCCCACCTGCTCGGGACCTACCAGACGATCCGGCTCATGGAGCAGCAGGGAGTTTTTCGCACGCTTGCGGCACCGGTGAGCGACCATGAGCGGACCTACTGGGATATGGTTGCGATGCAGTGCCGGGCCGGCCCCGGTGATCTTCGGCTCCGGTTTTTGAAATTCCTGCTTGCCGGGTTTGCCATGATTGTACGGCAGGAGCCGGGCCACCCCGTGGGGATGAGATTTCCCGGAGGCGACCGGGTCCAGGAGATCGATGGGATCTTTTACTGCCCGGTCCGGGAAAAAGCCGGTGATGTCGATAATGCTCTCTGCCCGTTCTGCCCGGCACGGCAGACCCCGGAGGTCGGGTACCTGCATCCACCGGTGGACGGGAGCGAGCACAGGAAACAGGAGTATATCGATAACTGCTACCGGTACCATAATTTCAACGGGTAACCGGGTATCAACCTGTAGAAACACCCCCTGAAATACGGTGTTATCGTCGAAAAAACTGTATGCGCGACCGCGACCGGAGCTTGCGATCCTCTGTGGGGTACAGATCGCGGGCCTCTTTTTTGTCCGGGGGTTGTGGATAAAATGCGGCAGAAATATGCCGTTATTGCGCAATCAAAGCCAGAATTGCATGATTGCGCATTTCGTTCCTGATTGGCCCGAAACAGCCCCCTATTCTGGAGACTCTGGTTTTGCGCAGGACAAACCTGCTGTTTATAGCGATTCTGTGGGCCAAATATTCATTTTGACCAAAATATTTATTTAATGATAGAATAATCAAAATTATAACCCTTTCCGGTGGGAGGTGTGATGAATATGGTTGCAGCAAAGAAACCGGCCGCAAAGAAGGCCCCAGCAAAGAAACCCGCCGTAAAGAAGGCAGCCCCCAAGAAGAAATAAATTACGGGGCCCAATTTTATCGTTTCTCTCTATTTTTAAAAAAAGAAGTATCCGGAATTAACTAAAACAGAGATCTGGAGCTGTTCTTTTTCAGGAAGAGCCCCCTACAATTCTCACAATCTGCCGCACAGCCACTGGTCGATCAGGGCCCGGGAGATGCTCATCTTTGCCGGAAGCTGCGGGATGTCATTACGGCCAAACCAGCCGGCAGCGCCGATCTCGTTGTTATCGATTTTGATCTCCCCTCCGGCATAATCCGCAGTAAACCCTATCATAAGGGAATCGGGAAACGGCCAGGGTTCGCTGGCAAAGTACTTGATATTCCGGACCGAGATTCCCACTTCTTCTCTCACTTCTCGGTGGAGTGCCTCTTCGAGTGTCTCGCCAGGTTCGACAAACCCGGCAATAACACTATACATCCCTTCCGGGAACCGGGGAGAACGGGCAAGCAGGATCCTGTCGCCGTTTTGTATCAGCACGATAATGGCCGGGGAGATCCGGGGATAGTAAATGCGCTTACAGGCCGGACATTGCCAGGCCCGCTCGGTAAGCACCGGTTCTGTCGGGGTTCCACAGCTGCCACAGAACCGGCTTGCTTTTGCGGTATCGATCATCCTGACTGCATAAGCCGCTACCGCGAGATCCTCGTCCGGGATACTCCCCCAGAGTTCACGTACACCGGAAAGGATGCATCCTTTCGGGAGAGGGGTACCTGCAGGAAGTTCTGCGGCATAGTACGTCATGTCCCCCCTCTCCCCCAGGTACTCAACCGCGGTATCCGGCAGGTACTCCGGTGCAGGAGGAACCATTGAATAAATTCCGGGATTTTTATTGCTGCTGATGGCCACCGCGTTTTTGGAGACATAGATCCAGCAGGCACGAGATTTCGGGATACCTGGTGGCAAAGGGTAATGGCGGCTCAGGCCCTTCACAGAAAAGGCTGCATTGTGCGGGAAAGTGTCTGTATCGGAAAATGCATTCATGTAATGTACGTAAGTATGTATTAGCTGCCGGATGATAAGAAACGGCCGGGCCTGTTTTTTTTTTAAGACCACAATGTTTAATGCAGGATCTGTTGAAAACTGGTGAAGCAATTATTGGGTATACAATCGTATACCCGGAGAATGTCGCATGGAATTTCCGGAAAAGTCTCCCATAAAAAGAGCCCGCGCTGACGGACCGGCCGCCCGCGGGACTTCCGATATCCCGTTTTTTCGATCACCTTCAGTTACAGGATTGTTACACCGGCGGACGGTCTTTTGCATTCTTGTAGTGTGCGTTGCCCTTCTTGCCGGTGCTGCCGATGCTGAGATGAGCCCTGCATCCATTGTAGCCGCCGGCAATGTCTATGTATCGAATGTCAGTTATGATCCCGGCACGTTTTTTACCGGCGATACCGGGACAGTAAGCTTTACTGTTACCAACGGGAACTCCAATACCACGGTCGGTATTAACCATGCAACATTCGGGGATACCAGTTTCCCGCTGGTAAGCGGAACCTATGATTCCTCGTCAACGCTCGGACCCCTCCAGAGCCGGAAATATATCTTCTCTGTGGTGGCCAATGCAAACGACGGTACCTACTACCCGGCATTTTCTTTGAGTTTCCGGGATGCCGACAACCTGAATTACCAGAGCATGGTCAAGATCGACAACACCCCGCTCGTCCTTACCGTTCAGGATAAGCCTGATGCATTTACGCAAGGGAAAAAAGATACGGTCTCTGTCCAGATCGCAAACCCGCGCCAGAGCGATGTGAAAAATGTCATATTTACTGTCAGGGGCGGGAATGTGACGCTTACCCCATCAGATATGTATGTCGGGAACCTGACAGCAGGTACAAGCCAGCTGGTAAATTTCTCGGTAACCCCGGACAATCCCACCTCGCTTGAAGTGACCGTGACTTACGATAACGGGGATAACCACCATTCCGTTGGGATGACCCTCCCCGTACCGTTCACTACCAACAAGCAGCAGGCACATCCCGTCATGAGCAATGTGGCCATTAAGAATACGTTCGGGATCTACCATGTCACCGGGGATATCACGAACGCGGGTCTCCTTACAGCAAACGGGGTGACGGTAACATCGGTTGCCCCTGCAGAGCCAACCGATCCCTACCGGACCTATGTGATCGGGGCATTAAAACCGGACGACTTTGGCAGTTTCGAGCTTTCGTTTGCGGCACCCAACGGGACAGAGAGTGTGTCTCTCCAAATCTCCTATAAAGATAAGGACGGGAACGTGATTGTTTCCGAACAGCCGGTCGATCTTACGGGTGCGGTAACGGCAAAGGATACCGGCCATGCATCTGATCTGCTCCCGGTTATAGTCATAGTCCTTGTCATCGCACTGGGATGCGGCGGATATTACTACCTGAGAAAGCGGAAGAACCAGTAAGAGATCTGTGGTCATGCAACCCGTCATAAAATTTTCCGATGTAGTAAAAATATACCCGCTCAAGGCAGGCGATGTTGTGGCCTTAAGCCACATCTCATTTGAGGTGGATCACGGGGAGTTCATCTCTATTATGGGGCCGTCGGGCTCGGGCAAGTCAACGCTCTTAAACCTCATGGGCTGCCTCGATACGCCTACGTACGGGGATATTTTCATCTCCGGCATTGGCGTTCGCTCCATGAGCGATTCCGAGCTCACGAACCTGCGGAGGGACCGGATCGGGTTTATCTTCCAGTACTTCAACCTCTTCCCGCTCTTAAACATCATCGAAAACGTCAGTTTTCCCCAGATGCTCAAATCGGGTAAACAGGTAGACGAGAAAAAGGCAGTCGAAGTGCTGCGGGCGGTACAGCTCGATGAAAAACTCTATACCCATACGCCGCTCGAACTTTCGGGCGGCCAGCAGCAGCGTGTTGCAATCGCCCGGGCGCTCATAAATGATCCCGACATCCTGCTCTGCGACGAGCCGACCGGTAACCTCGACTCTAAGACCGGGGCAAGTATCCTGGAACTCATGACCGAGCTCAACCGGAAGGGATCGACGATTATCATTGTCACGCACGACCCCCACGTTGCGGAATACACCGACCGGACGATCCGGATCGTTGACGGGAGGATTGAAGAATGACCGGGATATTCTGGGAGATCTCAAAAAGGAATATCCGGATCCACATGCTCCGTTCGAGCCTTGCAATGCTCGGGATCATTATCGGTGTCGTCGCCATTGCCTCTATGGGGATCCTGGGTAACACCCTTGTGCAGGAGGTATCCTCCAGTCTTTCCTCTGTCGGGGACAGCGTGATCGTGACCCCGTATGCCGGTGGGGGTGGAGGGTTCGGTGGGGGCGGCGGTTCAAACAACATGTACCTCACCAACCAGAACTTCCAGCAGATAAAAAGGTCCGTTGCGCCGAATGTTGCTATCCCTGTCATGTCAACATCTGCGCACATGAAAGTCGGCGTAGGAAGTGACGATATCGTTGCAGCGATTTACGGGCTTCCTCCTGACGATACCAAAAAACTTCTCCCCGATCTCGAAGCCGGCGATTACAGCAGCGGGAACTCCGGCTGCCTGGTCGGGACAACCTTTGCAAAGGACCATAATATCAAGGTCGGATCGCGTATCTCGATCGGTCAGAACGGTGAGTATGGCACGCTTCGGGTCACCGGTATCATCAAGGAACGGGGGATGAGTTTCGATATCAGCACCGACAACGCCCTTGTTGTAACCAAGGACTGGTTCCAGAGTGCCTTTGACCGGTCCGATGACGAGTTAAACGAGGTCGTTGTCAAGGTGACAAACGGCGACACCGCAGATGTCAAGACTACGATTGAAAAGCAGCTCAACCGGAACACGAAAGACAAAACGGTCTCGGTTATCGACAGCAAGGCAACGCTTGCATCCATCTTCGAAACATTCGGCATGGTTACCACGTTTGTCACGGCCATTGGCGGGATCTCGATGATCGTTGCCGGGGTCTCGATCTTCAATATCATGATGATGTCCGTGAACGAGCGGATAAAAGAGATCGGGATCATGCGAAGCATCGGCACCCAGAAAAAGGAAGTGATGAGCATGTTCATCTACGAGGCTGCCATCATTGGTGTGGTCGGGAGCGTGATCGGAGGACTGCTCAGTCTCCTTGCCGGGTACGCGATAAGTTCCCTGATGTTCAAGACTACCGAGTATCTTTTTACCGTGGCGACCATGCTCTCGGTTGTCGAAGGTGTCGGGTTCGGGATTGTTATCTGTATTGTCTGTGGGCTGTATCCTGCGTGGCAGGCGGCTAATCTCAACCCGATCGATGCCCTCCGTCATGAGTGATACGCAGCAGGTATGCGTTTACTTTTTTTTTAAGGGGCAACGAAACGGATCCGGCTTTTTTATAATCGGTGTGCGCGGAATGGTATCATACCCGGTATAAGAGGAAATATTTGCTGAAATCTGCGGCAGGAGGTCTGTACCCTGAATGGGGGATAGTGCTACCGTAAGCAGAAGTATGCATGTCTTTACCAAAAAATAAAATAAGCAACAGGTTGCATAAAAAAATCATGTTTGTTCCAACGAGGCTCTTTTTTACCAAGGGGGTGGGTATCCATAAGGATCGTCTTGCATCGTTCGAACTGGCCTTACGAAAGGCCGGTATCGAAAAATGCAACCTCGTGTATGTGTCGAGTATCTTCCCCCCGAAATGCAAACAGATCCCCACCCGGAGCGGTCTTAATGAACTCCAGTCCGGCGGGATCACGTTCTGCGTAATGGCCAGAAACGAGACAAACGAACCAAACCGCCTGGTCTCTGCGGCAGTGGGCCTCGCACTCCCCAAGGATGTCGAGGAGTACGGCTACCTCTCCGAACACCATGCATTCGGCGAAACCCAGGACAAGACCGGGGAATATGCCGAAGACCTCGCGGCAACGATGCTTGCGACAACACTCGGTATCGAGTTCGATGCAAATGCCGCATGGCAGGAACGCGAGCAGACCTATAAGGCAAGCGGCAAGATCATCCGGACAAAGCATGTCTGTCAGTCCGCCCAGGGCGACAAGAACGGTCTGTGGACAACGGTCATTGCCGTTGCGGTCTTTCTCTGATATTTTTTATAAATCGCAACTGCCAAATAGGGCAACCCCATATTTTCTGGTATGAAAGCGATTGGTTTTCTTGTGGCAGTCGTTATGGTCTGCCTTGCTGTTGCAATTGCCGGGTGCACTAACTCTTCGTCTGGTGCACAGACAGGATCCGGCAGTTCGTCTGCGTCCTCAGGATCTTCATCATCGGGCCTTACGACCAGCCCCACCGATGCAATGCCGGAAAACATTGCGGTCACGGTTACTGTGGGTGAAAAGGATTACCTTGGCAAGATCCCGGTCACGTTCGATGGGGGCCAGGGGCAGGTAAATGTGAAGAGTATCACCTGTACGCTCACGCGGGCCGACGGGACGACTCAGACCGTAACACTTGGCTCCAACAAGGGCGACCAGGTAAAACTCGACGGGACCCGGGGCAGCGGTTCTCTCAACGGGCAGGCGGACCGGGTCCAGGTCTCTGTTACGATGAATAACGGACAGACCTACAAGATCGCCGATGTCCTTCGGGAGTACCGCACCCGCGGATAAGGGACACGGACAGATCCTTTTTTTCTCTTTTGTCGTATTATTACAACACCATGCAGGTGAACTGGCGCAGGATTACCGCAGCGCATAATTCCTATGCCATACTCTCTGCTGCGTGCGAACGTGCCGGCTGGAGCCTGCGCCCGGTATCTTCCCCAGACCGCGATATCACCTGCTATTCCCTCAATTCGATAAACGAATCCCGCTACCGGGACGAGATCGCAGATGCGGACGGTATCACTATTGTAGGCGGCCCGCATGCATCGGCCTGTTACCGGGATGTTGCCGCGTACGCGGATTACGTTATTGTGGGCGAAGGGGAGTACACGCTTCCCCGGCTGCTCGATGAAATCAGAGCAGGACACAACGGGCATATCCCCGGTGTGGCGACAAAAGACGGGTACGAGCCGGCCCTCACCGGTGTCAGGCTCGATGCCTATCCGGCATTTGCCGAAGTGAAAGGATATATTGAGATCTCGCGGGGCTGCCCGTTTGCCTGCGGGTACTGCCAGACCCCGCAGCTCTTTGGCCACTGCATGCGGCACCGGTCTATCGATGCTGTTGTCCGGTATGCAAACCGGCACACACAGGCCCGCTTTGTCACGCCAAACGCATTTGCCTACGGTTCCGATGGCATACACCCCCGGTTCGACAAGGTAAAAAAACTCCTTATGCATATCGACCGCGAGATCTTTTTTGGGACATTCCCAAGCGAAGTCCGGCCGGAGTTTATCTGCGATGAATCACTTTCCCTTATCACAGACTACTGCACGAACACAAAACTCCACTTCGGCGCCCAGTCCGGGAGCGATACCGTCCTTACGCGACTCCATCGGGGCCATACGGTTGCCGAGGCGATACAGGCCGCAGAACGCTGCCATGATGCGGGCATCATGCCCGTTGTGGATTTCATCGTCGGGTTTCCCTTCGAGACCGATGAAGACCAGGAACAGACGGTCACGGCCATCAAGACCGTTGCCCGGATCGGAACGGTCCATCTCCACCGGTTTATCCCGCTCCCGGGCACTCCGCTTGCCGGGACGCATGCGCGATCGCTTCTTTTTCTGACCGAAAAAACCTGCGGCGCACTCGCCCTCGGTGGAAAACTGACAGGGTCATGGAACGATCCCTCGGTAAGGTTTTTTTAGCCGCCATTTGCAATAATATACCATGAAAGATGTGCTTTTGATAGCAGATCTCCATGGTCAATTCGGCAAAATTGATTCATTTCTGGAATTGAATCCGGAAGCTGTATTTATTGCAGGCGATATCACCAATATGGGTCCTGTGGACACTGTTGACGACGTGTTTTCACGTATCGATGTACCCTGTTTTGCGGTACCCGGCAACTGCGATCCAAAGGAGATCCTCGATACGCTCGAACACTCAGACGCGGTCAACCTCCACGGTTCTGCAATGAACCTGGGGAAGATGACCATTGTCGGTGTCGGTGGCTCAAACCCGACCCCGTTCAATACGCCGTTTGAACTGACCGATAAGCAGATCGATGACCTGCTTACCGGCGCAATGGCCAAGATGGAGAAGACCGTGCACAACGTTCTCCTCTGCCATGCCCCGCCCTACGACACCCTTGATGTCGCAAACGGCGAGCATGTCGGCAGCCAGAGCCTTGCCCGTCACATCAGCGACTTCGATCTTATCTGCTGCGCTCACATCCACGAACAGCGCGGGGTAAAAGAAGTCGGCGGGACAAAGATTGTCAACCCCGGCCCGGCAATGGACGGCTACTGTGCCATGCTCCATTTCGGTACCGAGGCAAAAGACATAAAAATCGAACTCCTCACTGTCTAGACAGGACGAGTTCGAGATACGAGGCGAGGATAGGCTCGCCACAAATTCCCATCTCTTTTGCAAGTGCTGTAATTTTTGCTTCAGCACCGACGCCGTTCTCTTCAGCCATGATCTCGATCTCGACAAATGTGCCAAGGTGCTCGACCGTGTCGAGTGCAAACGCCGCGTCTCCCAGCCGGTAGTTCTCCCGCCACTTGTTCACTTCAGCGGTTTTTCTAAACCCAAGCCTGGCAAGGATCTGCTCGAAAACTTCCCCGGATTCTATGGTGGTATTCAGTTCCTCGCGGGCCTTGAGGCCAAACTCCCTGAGTTTTTTTCCTTTGTATGTGAGGAGCGTATGGTCGCTATAATACCGGACCCTGAGCGCCTCGTCGGTTGTGCCGAAATCCCGGTGCGGAGCATTATAGTAAATATCGTGTTCATGATCTTTGCCGGTAAATTCTGCACTCTTTGACGTGAGGCGCTCCCGTACCGGTTCAAGCGAGGGAACCTCCACTTTAAGTTCTATTTCAAGCATAGTCGTGCCACACTTTTATCTGTCCCTGTTGTGACTTAATATAGACAGGTACAATTATGGCAATAAAAGAAGGCGATTTTGTAAAGCTCAGCTATACCGGCAGCACGAGCGGCATGGTCTTTGACACCACGGACGAAGAGACTGCAAAGAAGGCAAACCTTCACAGTCCTGCGGCAATCTACGGCCCGATCATTGTCTGTGTTGGCCAGAAGCACGTTATTACCGGCCTTGATGAGGAGCTCGTTGGAAAGGATGCAGGCACTGAGGCGGACGTTACCGTTCCCCCGGAAAAAGCCTTTGGCGAGCGCGACCCCAAAAAGGTCCAGTCCTATGCCAAGAACAAGTTCACGGAAAAACCGGTCAGGGGCCAGCGGATTAATGTCGAAGAGCAGGGCGAAGGCACGGTTGTCGATGTGATCGGTTCCCGTGTGATCGTGGATTTCAACTCCCCGCTTGCCGGCCAGACGCTTTCCTACCACTACAAGATCGAGGAGATCGTCACTGCGCCGCTCGAAGAGTTCAAAGGGCTCATCCGGCTCTATGCAGGTAAAGAGATGGAGGTTGCACTCGATGGCAGTAAGGCGACCGTCACTCTCCCGCCCGGCATCAATTACGACCGCCGCTGGCTCCTCTGGCGAGGCCGGATCCTCCACGAGGGCTTCGAACTCGTCAACGGCATTGATGAGATTACCCTTGTCGAGACCTTCAAGAAGCCGGAAAAGAAGGACGCGTAAGAGTATATCAAATCTTTTTTTATCGTATTCTTCCCTGGCAGAACGGGAGGATCCCTTTTACCGGGAAGTGATTATTATCCGGTCCGGGTTGAACAATTTTTTATGAGCTGACGGTCATCACGACTGCATGAACAATCCACAGATAATCGTAATTTTCTTTACAGGCCTTGTTATGATCAGTGCGGCCCTTATGGGGTGCACCGGCACTACTGCGGAAAACACGGCCGCAACGGTATCTGCCGCGACAACTCTGGCGACGACAACGACACCGGAATATTCGGCCGGTGATATTGTAGGTAGTTCATCATCGGTATCGTCGGCCTGGCTGATTACCGGGTATGATGCATCGTCCGATTCCTATACCCGGGCATTCATTTACAAGAACAGTGACGGCACCTGGGGATACCGGGTCAATGCGGATACTGAGACTACGAAACGATCGGTCATGGAAAAGGTATACACGGTCAGGCTTTCCAGTGTTACGGTCGCATCGGTACCAACCGCAGCTCCGACAGCAACTTCCACGGCAGTAACCGCAGGGACAACGGTAACCGCTACCTCAGTCACAACGACTGCAACGACAACGACCGCATCCAAACCCTCCTTTAAGGACATGGATCCTGATGAAGGGTACCTCAATGAGACGGTAACATCTACGATTACCGGGTATAACTTTGTCGCGACTCCGACAGTAAAACTGACCAATTCCGACTCTGCTTCCATCACGGCGTCAAGCGTGAGCTGGGATTCAGCCAGCCAGATCGAAGCCACGTTTGATATCCCCGCTTCTGCCACCGTAGGGCCATGGACTATCGTGATCACCAATCCTGACGGCCAGTCGATCACCTATGCAAATGAATTCACCGTGCATGAAGACACGGGTGATGAATAATTGTGAAAAGATCCTACCTGAGGGAACGGTACCTCGATTAACCTCCTCCCGTTTTTTAATTAAAAACAGTTTTTAATACTCCTGCCGGGCAATGGTTGTATATGAAAAATGCTGCGAAGTTTTTGCTGATCCCGGGAATACTTCTTATTGTATGCATATTGTGTGCCGGTTGTTCGAGTTCGTCCGGCACAACGGATGCTTCGACAACCGCAACAACTGAGGTAACAACCACGACTGCAGCGGCCCTCTATTCTGCCGGTGACATTGTAAAAAGCGCCTCGGCTTCTTCGGGCACCGCATGGATGATTGTCGATTACGACCCGGCTGCCGATACCTATACCAAGGCATTCGTGTACCAGAATACCGACGGCAGCTGGGGCTACCGTATGAATTCTGATACGTCAACCTCGTCGAGGGCATCGGTCGAGAAGACATACCCGGTCAAGGTGACTTCGGTCACGGTCTCTGCTGTACCAATAAAGAGTGCGGCGGCTTCAGCTACCACGGCCTCATCGGTAACAGCAGCGACTACTACAACTGTAGGAACCACTGCAACGACAACTGCACCGAAACCGACATTCAAGGACATGATTCCGGATGAAGGAAATGCCGGTACAACAGTTTCGATCACCGATCTTGTCGGCAGCGGTTTCCAGAGCGGGGCAAGTGTCCGGCTGGTAAAGTCCGGCACGAGCATTAATGCGACAAGTGTTGTCCTCGTCTCCTCATCCCACATGACCTGTGCATTTGCTATCCCGTCTGATACTTCTTCAGGAACTTGGGACGTCGTGATCACTAATCCGGATGGCCAGTCTGTGACATATTCGAACTATTTCACGGTCCACGGATCTACATCGGCCGCTTCGACAACCTCCACGACCACTACGGTTGCAGGATCTTCGTTTACCATTACCAGCGTCATGGCATCTCCTGTCGCCACTGGAGGTCCGACCGGATGGATCGGAACGCTCACCATTGTTACCAGCAAAGCAGTCCAGCCGGGAACCGGGCTGGTTGTCACACTTTCAAAAAGCGGCCAAAGTACGATCTATGTCTACAATCCCCCGGTCAGCACAGCCGGTACAACGATTACTGCACAAGTTCCTCAAACGGTTTACTCCGGTTCCTGGGATGTCACGGTCACTAACCCGGATGGATCGTTTGGAAAATTGACGAATGGATTTTCTGTGCCCTGATCCGGTCCGGGGAAACTACTACCTCCTTTTTTTCTCCTGCCCGTCCACCCATATTACCGGTAGAGCTTTTTTAGAAAAGTTTGACGATCGTACTGGACAAGTCTTGAAAAATTAGGTAAGGCTGCCAGGATTGTGGACAATTACAACAGGATTAAATTGTGATAAATATATCTTCACTAATTACAATCAAAAGGCAATGCCGTTACGTCTTTAATTAAAATCGAAACAATTATCATTTTATCGGGTTAACGATCAACCGATGCAAAATAATTCTAGGTATATTTTTTTTATAGGTATATCCATTTTATTTATCCTTGTCACGGGTTGCATCTTTTCTATAAATGAGCAAACACCCCCTTCCACTCAATCCTCAAGTCTAACCCAAACACCACAGATTGTCTATGTTGTTGTAACCGTTACTCCAACAATAATACCGACATCCGCAGTTATTTCAACGGTTACTACACCTATTTTAATCCCGACAAATGTAACAACCATCCCCACGGAAACCACCGATCCAATCCTTCACAGATGGATCAATATAACAAATAACGTAACTGTGGTTGATGGGAATCTTCAATATTATGGCGCTGAGTTGCAATTTTATTCCGATGGTTCAGTAAATTTCGATTATGGACTTTCTCAAGAAATTTCAAGTAATTATGCAATTAATAATCCAACGGTTATCTATACCGGTACTTGGGCAAATGTAGGAAATAAACAGTATGTTGCCAAAATGCTGGATCCTGCTTCGTTGGGATCGACACCAGTTATCAATAATATCTATTATTTCCCAGCTTCGACCAATCCTATGTATCCGGGTATTACTTTCCCTGCACATCTAGTAGTTCAACATGGGACTAGCACTTGGTATTATTACCAGGCTAAATCTGATATACCTCCAACGTAGAATTTACCAAGAGGTATACTCATGGTGATCGGGTGTTTTGTCCCGGTTGCGGATCTGCCCAGATTGTGGGCAGATTCCGGCGGTAATATCCTTCCATCAGTTTTGAGTTGATTATATTCAACAGCATCATTTTATTCTTCAGAAATTATCGGGCACAGGACTATTGCTGTTATTTCAGTTCCATTTACCGGCAGCCCCGATTTTCCTGAGAGGATTAAAATTTCACCGGGGAGTCTGGCGCGTTTCTGAACCGGCAGGTATTATCCCGGATGCCGGCAGATGAGTATCTATGACAGATCCTATCCCCGATGACGAACCCTGCCGGCAGTGCGGGCTCTGCTGCCGGATCTTAGGCCCCGGTATTGCCCCGACACCGGAAAATGTCTATGCCTGGATCAATGACGGCAGGACCGATATCCTGTCGTGGTTTGTTGCATTCCGGGAGGACCTGCCACCGGCCCGGTGTACCGATCTCCTGGCTGAAGATCTCGGGAGCGTGGTCTTTTTCGAGATGCGCCACCCGGAGACCGGGGACTATGTCACGGTCTGCCCGTTTTTAAGGAGGATCGCAAAAGATCGGTATATCTGCGGGATCCACCGGGTAAAGCCCGAGATGTGCTGGAATTACCAGCCCTGGATCTGGGGCGAGACCTACTTTAACAAATGTAAAAGTCTCCGGGAAATGCCGCATACCCCAAGGCATCCGTAATCCGGATATGCAGTCCTCCCCGAACGGAAGGATTTTGTAACAACTCCTCCCGGGGCAGTGACCCTATCCCTGCCTCCGGCACAAGTGAAATCATGGAGCGATAAAGGATCCGGAACACCGGTTTTTTTTTAGGAAGGGAACCTTTTAAGGCCCCGGGACATTACACTATCCGTAAAGGTAATGATTGTGCTTTTCGAACTGCTGGATCTTGTCATTGGTATGGCCTTTGGTTTTTTTCACCGGGGAAAGGAGGATTATGCAGGCATCCTCAAAAACGGGGCGATTGCCGGGATCATAACCGGGGTTGTCTTTGTTCTTGTCATGTATCTCCTCTCGCCCGGCACTGCAGGGGCTGCGTTTGGGGAGTTTGGACCGCTCGGAATTATTCTTGAGATCCTGATCTATATCGTCATCTTCATGGCAGGGACATTTATTGGCGACCGGATTGAAAGCGCCATAAGAAAGTAAGCTGTCACCTGGTCGTGGCCCGCGTGAACGATCCGGTATCCGATTCACATTTTTTATTTTGGGCATGGCATCTCCACACTTTTTTTTAGGGATTCTCCCTCACGGCAAACGGTTTTTATTCTTATCAGGTCCGGCAGCATCATTTGTCTGTGCCAGTCTCCGAAAGAGCAGACACTGCTCTCTGCAAAGAAAAACCGGTTACCTGCCTGTTTTTTTATATAGCCTTCCGGGAAGGCCCCGGGAAAAAAGTAAAACGGGATACTTACGTTTTCCTGAGTGTATCGACAGAGAGGATGTACGGGGTCCCGTCGTTCACATAATCAAGCTCGATCTCGGTAGCGGAGACGATCGTACCGGTATCGTACCCCCCGTTTTTATTTACGATCGTGATCGTTTTGCCGTCGCGCCCGATCGCTCCGGCAAAGGCGCAGATCTCAGGGGTCTGGTTCCCGGTCGTAAAGATCATCGTCCCGTTAAAAATCCGGCCGCTCTGGTTTGTGACGGTCATTTTCATGCTGCCCACAGGATACGACACATATCCTGCAGCCTCGCTGTAACTGGCCATCGATCCCGTCCATGTCCCGGTGAGATCCGGGACCGGGGATGCCGTATTTTGTCCTGCCTGCAGACTGCCGGACATGCAGCCGGCAATAAGGATGCCTGCGAAGAGAATACCTGCGACAAGGAACAGTTTCATGCACTTTTTGGTTGGGCGGGAAGACCAATAAACCATCAGGATGCCGGATCCTTTTGGTAACCTTAAAAAAACCGCGTGGATTAATATAATGCCGGCATATTCATTAGCTGATGGACCGGTCCGGCCTGCGGTTTTTTGTGGTTACTCTTGCCCTTCTGCTGCTCCTGCTTCCGGCATGTGCAGCGCTGGCGCCACCGTCTCCCGCAAACGAGACCGTACAGATCGGTGTCTATGTTGTCGATTTTAACCGGGTGGACGTTGATGCCGGCACGGTAGGCGCAGATTTTTACCTGACGCTCTCTTCAGGCACTCCGGTATCCCTTGATGATTTCGAGCTGATGAACGGTGTCATCTCATCGGTCACACCGATTCGGGATACCCCCCATATGAAGGAATACCGCGTTGTTGCGGTTTTAACCACAGAACCCGACCTCGGTCGCTACCCCTTCGACAACCACACCCTTTCCGTAAGGATCGAACCGAAACAGAAAAACGAACGCGAGATGGTTCTTGTCATCGACCCGGCAAATACCGGCCTCGATTCTGAAGCAGACCTGCCGGGCTGGACGATCCGCAGTGCAGGGTCAACAATCTCCAATATGTCGTATGTTCCCGGGGAAGTCCCGTATTCCCGGGCAGTTTTTGATTATGGGATCAACCGCGACACTACCTCGACCCTCCTTAAGTTCTTCCTCCCCCTCATGCTCATTATCATCGTTTCCCTTTCGTCCCTTCTGATGAAGACCGCGACGCGTCTGGGCCTCAATGCATCGATGTTCCTTGCCGCCGTGCTCATCCACTGGCGCATTGCCGACAACACGCCGCTCGTGACCTATGCGACCTTCCTGGACCTTTTTATGATCATCACGTACGCTACGCTCGTGATGGTCCTCCTCTCCGGGATCCTCATCCTGAAGTACACGGAATCCGGCAATACGGCGATGACCGAGCGGATCAATTACTGGTCGCTCCGGGTGATCCCCGCTATCTCCCTTTCCCTGTACGCACTGGTCTTCCTCTTCCTCGTCCTGTAACAAACGAGTGTATGCCGGGACGGTCCGTTCTTTTGTGGGGCACAGACCCAAATCATAAATATACCGGTGTAATACTGACTACCCATGAGCGAAGAGAAAGCACGGGTGCGTACTGCCTTACGGACACGAAAGGATGCAATGACACCGGAGGAGCGGGCAGAAAAGAGCGGATACATTGCCCGGCACCTCATGCTTTTGATCGCCGAGGGTGAAACGGTGATGGTCTTTACCTCCAAGGAAAAGGAGGTCAACACCCGGCCGCTGATCGAAGCCCTGTTCGATCAGAAAAATCCCGTGGTCGTCCCGATCATCCAGAAAGAAGATGTAAGCATGAGGCTTTCGTATCTCCGCGATTTGAAGGCACTGGTGCCAAGCACCTTTGGCGTGCCGGAACCGATAGGAAGCGAGATCCCGGCACAGCCGCAGGATGTCGATACCATCATCCTCCCGATGCTCGGCTTTGACCGGGCCGGCGGCCGGATCGGGTACGGGGCCGGCTATTACGACCGGTTCCTGGAAAAAAATCCGAACCTCACAAAGATTGGCGTTGCGTTCGGCTGCCAGGAGATGGAATCGCTCCCGGTTGACGAGAACGATATCAAGATGGATCTCATCGTCACCGAAGACGGTATCGTGTATGACGGGAGGTAACCTCCCTATGGAGATCAACGGTGCCGTTATTCTTGACACGTTTGCCGAGGCGTTCCCGGTCTGGATCTCCCGGGTGCTCGTGACCGCGGATACCCGGGAGTGGGCCCTTGCTGCCGCAACCGAGGCAACGGGGTTTGCGACATCAAAGATCTATTGTCCCTGCGAGGCAGGGATCGAGCGGCCTCTCTCTCCGGACGAGACCCCGGACGGGCGGCCCGGGTATGCGATTCTGATCTGCACGGAAAAAAAGTCGATGAAGGCCGAGGTTGCGGCCCGGATCAGCCAGTGCATCCTCCCGGCCCCCTCCGCTTCCGCATTCAACGGCCTTCCCGATGCAAAGGACCGGTATTACACCCGGATGCACTACTTTGGCGACACGTACGAGGAGCGGTGCATTGTCGGAGGCAGAGCGTGCTGGAAGATCCCGGTGATGGAAGGCTGGTATACCGGGGAGGAGCGCTTCGGGACCGTGAAAGGAATAGCCGGAGGGAACTTCCTTGTCATGGCAGAGGAACGCTCGGACGCACTCGCGGGGGCTGAAGCAGCGGCACAAAAGATTGCCGGAACCCCCAACGTGATTATGAGCTTTGCCGGCGGCATTGTCGGGAGCGGCTCGAAAGTCGGGTGCAGGAACTACCGGTTCCCGATGCCGGCGAGCACGAACCACCGCTGGTGCCCGGCGCTCAAAGGAAAAATTCATGACTCGCTTGTCCCCGAAGGTATCGGGGCTGTGTACGAGATCGTGATCAACGGCTTTGACGAAGTCGCAGTTGCCGGTGCAATGCGGGAGGGGATCCGGGCTGCGGCTGCAACCGGGAAGGTCCGGTACATCGGGGCCTCGAACTTTGACGGGAAACTCGGGCAGACACAGATCAATCTCCACGAAATTCTCCGCTGACTTTTTACCTCAGGTTCCCGTTCATTTATCGGCCTGATCTCCCGTGATACCAGAATTTTTTTCAGGGTTGATCGGATGCCCGGGTACTGTTCGCGGTGATCGAACCAGATCACGCTACCCAGTGCAGCTCGTTACGGATTACTGACCAGCGGTGTTCGGTTGCCCCCGGGACCTGCCCCAGTACCCAGTAATTGTACTTCGCATCGAGCATCCCGTAGTCTTTCTCGGCCCGGACCCAGTAGTTGAGGGCGAGAAGATAGGAATCGCTGCTGTTCTTTGCTACCGGGTACGCATACATGATCCGGTAGGCATCATAGGGCTGGATGATGGCCACATCGTAGAACGGGTACTGGAGGGTCAGGGTATATCCTTCCTCGGCAGGAATCAGGAATGCATCCGCATTCTTTCCTTCGAAGTACTCTTCCTTTGTATCGATTGGGACGATTGTTGCGTTCGGGAGCAGCCGGCGGGCGACGGGGACAAGTGCTGTGTTGTTGTACACGGCTACCCTCAGGCCGTTCAGCTTCTGCACGGAATCCAGCTGCGTGAACTCACTCTTCTTTTCGTCCGGTACAACAAAGGCCAGGTGGACGGTGACGGTCGGATCCGTGAATTTCATGGTATCGAGCCGATCCGTGTTGACTACGATCGCCGACATCACGATATCGCAGTATCCGCTGTCAAGCGACTGGGCAAGGGTGGTTCCCGTGATGGGAACAAACTCGATGCGTGAGACATTTAAGGTCCGGGCCAGGTCATAGGCCATCTCTACATCGTAGCCCACCAGCTCTCCTTTGCTGTTAAAAAAGGCGAACGGGACATTGTTGCTGTTGTACCCGACACGGAGTACTCCTTGTTCCCGGATCTGACGGATCTCGTCTCTTTCGCCCGGGGCCGGGGGCGTAACGGGCGGGACATCTTCCTTGTGGAGGTACACGGTCGTATTCACGACATGGTCCAGCCGGTTCCCGGCCGAATCCGGGGGCAGCTCGATCCGGGAGATCTGGTCACTCCCGTGATAGGTACCAGCGAGCATCTGGGTAAAGCCCAGGTGCAGTCCGGCAATCATGAGGGCCCCGAGCACGACAACACAGACAAGCGACAGAACCGCACGCTTCCACCGGAAATGAAACTGGTTCCGGGTAACGGCGATGGTGATGGCGGAGAACGAGAAGATCGAGATGACACTCAAGGGGGCCACGAATGCCTGCCGGAGGATCCCCGAGCTGATATACAGGTTGTATGCATCGGCCGGGAGATGCATCAAGGCAAGAAGCGATATCACCGTGATCTTGGAGGAGCCAAAGAAACTGGGGATCCCGACAACGATGAGCTTGAGCTGTTCGATAGCGCTCAGCGGGTCCTGGTACATCCATGCAACAAAGAGGATAAAGAGGAAGGGGACGAGCCCGCCAAGGAACGGGAAGGTATAGGCGACCGGCACCAGAACCTCGCTCAACGACCGGACATCTCCCCGTGCCGTGCCATCTTCGTTTTCACCGGTCTGCCCGGGAATGTTTGCCGGGCCTGCCTGCTGCCCGTTCGTCCCGTCGGATCCCGGGTTACCGGCCGGAGCGGTCCCGTTCCCGGTGTCGGCATCGGGCATGCAGGCCCGGCCCTGGAAGAGCTTCTCCACCCCGTCCGTGATGAGCGGGAGGGTGATAAACTCCGTACCGGTCGAGAAGGCAAGGAGCATGGCCCGCGAGGCGGAGGCAAGGACTTCCCGGTAAGAAAACCGGGTAAAACAGGTGACAAGGAGCGGCATGACAACAAGGCCGAGGAGGATGGCGGCGCAGGCAAGGGTGATGAGGAATACCTGGAGATCAAGGAACCCTTCAAACGTCAGGGTCCCGGCCATCACTGCCGTGATGACAAAGATGCCCAGAGGAAAGGTCTTTGCAATGATATGCGTCATGCGGTCGAGTGCCCGCAGCAGGGACCGGAGGATGGTTAAGATCGGCCCGTTCCCGTCATCCAGCAGCAGGGCAAACCCCAAAAAGAGGCAGAAGAGCACGGTGGCCGGGATGATCCCGTCCGATAACGACAGGAAGGGATTCGAGGGGATGAACTGGTCGATGAGATCGATATCGGTCTTTGGCGCAAGGTCCTGGGTGCTGAAAAACGAGGCTTCCATTCTCGGCGGGAAGGCAAGCTGGAACGAGAAATATCCCACAACGCAGATCACCCAGAAGAGCAGGATGATCAAACATGCTTTTACCGCAATCTGTTTTGCGGTATCCCGTTTTAAGCTCCCGATGCCGACAATGAGGGAGAGGGCAACGGAAGGCAGGATCGTGATCTGCCAGATCTTGATAAACGCGTCGCTTGCCGGTTTCATGACCGACACGAGGCCGCCAAAGAAGAGGCCGGCAAGGATCCCGAGGATGAATCCCACCAGTATCCAGCTCGTGAGGTTAAGGCGGGGCCATCTCATGGTGATCTTTTCCTTCCCGTGACCGAGGGTGCACGATCGTTTTGGATCGTCCTTGTCCCCGCGATAACAAACGCCGGAACGAGAACCGGGTTCATGCACGCGGGCACAGGCCGGCACCTGATTTTAACCGGGCGTCAGATAATAATCGATTATTATATCCTGCATTATTTAACCGTTGCCGGCCCCCGTTCTCCCGTGGGCCTCCTGACCGCATGGCTGATGAAGGAGTGACTCCGGAAAAAAAAGCCGGGCCAATCCGGGATATGCCCGGCGATCTTACGGGAGACCGGCTGATCCCCTCCATAGATACGGCAGGTATCCGGACAATTTTTTTCACTGATTTTTAATCCCGGAATCTGTAACATAAGCCCCGTTTTATATAGTCTGTCGGGAAAGGGTGCATCATGAGCTTCAAGAGCGATTTTATCCGGGCAATCCGTGAAAAGAAACTGGTCTCCATTACCGCAGATACCCTGGAGAGCGGTCATTTCCAGAGGACGTGCGTGCCCCTGGAATTTGGTCCGAGCGGCAGACCCCGGGACGGGATAGATCGGTTTCATTTCTGGGACCTGAACAGTCCCCATGGCGCACACAAACTGATCCTTTCACCATCCGAACTCCTGGATCTGGAAGTTTTACCCGAGTCGTTTGATCCAAAAGACTATGCACGGGGAAATCCTGCATCGACCCTTCACCACGGCTGGGGCAAAGCATCCTAGGGCAGGAACTTTTTTTTTGACCCGTTCCCTGCGGTCATTTCTTTTATCGATCGGTCTTCATCAACAATGGTGCCTCACCGGTCCCCAATCCTCCCGCGGAATGAAACGTTCCCGCCGATCCGGGTATATGACGTTCCGGGTTCCCGGCAAAATCCCCTCGCGTGGCAAGGGAGAGTTTCATGTGGCTTGACTGCCGAATACATCCGGGATGAAACTGGGCGTGCTCTGCTCGGGCGGGAAGGACTCGTGGTTTGCGTGCAGCATGGCGCAGGAAAAAGAAGAGGTAGCCTGCCTCATCTCGATCCGGTCGAAGAACGATGCGAGCTATATGTTCCACACCCCGGATGTCCATCTCGTCCCGCTCCAGGCAGAGGCGGCAGGGATCCCGCTCGTGACTGTGGAGACCGAAGGGATCGAGGAAGCAGAACTTGCCGATCTCTCGCGTGCCATTTCACTGGCACGGGAACAGTACGGGATCGAGGGTGTTGTGACCGGTGCCCTCATGTCGGTGTACCAGGCAACCCGGGTCCAGCGGATCTGTCATGATCTGGAGCTCTGGTGCTTTAACCCGCTCTGGTACACGGACCCGGATGCATATATGGAACGTCTTATCGCCTCCGGTTTCTCCATCATTGTCACCGGGGTTTTCTCCGCACCGTTTACCGGGGACTGGCTGGGCCGGGCAATCGACCGGGCGGCACTCGCAGATCTCCGCAGGTACGCGAAATCAGACCGGATCACGCTGACCGGCGAGGGCGGCGAGTACGAGACGCTGGTGCTCGATGCCCCCTTCTTCCGGCAGCGGATCGAAATTTGTGAAACGGAAAAGGAGTACGCAAACTACCGGGGCGTTCTTTCGATCACCCGTGCGGAGCTGGTACCGAAATGATCCTCCTTGTCGATCTCGCAGGAAAGCCCGACTCGCTCTCCCGGGACGAGTACGTGGGTCCGGTTTCCCGAATTGTCGCAGCAGCCGGGTACGAATGGCGGGAGCTGCACTTCTCCCCCATTTCCCTCTCGGAGATTTCAGGTGCGGACGGGATCATTCTCTGCGGGACGGCACTTATGGACAATGCATTCGCGGAGCATATGCGGGATCTCACGTGGCTCCGTGATGCACGGGTGCCGGTGCTCGGGATCTGCGCCGGGGCAGAGGCGCTCTGCCTTGCGTACGGAGGCCGTCTTATCCCCGCCTGCGAGATCGGGATGACTGAAGTCCGGGTCACGCAGGCAGACCCGGTTCTTGGCGAACCACGGGATTTTACCGCATACGAGGTACATTCGTTTGCCTGCGAACCGCCGGCCGGCTGGCTTGTGACCGCAGTCTCGGACACCTGCGTTCAGGCCTTCCGTCATCCGGACCGGCCGGTCTCTGGCGTCATGTTCCACCCCGAAGTAAGAAACGATGCCGTGGTGGAGCGGTTCTGTGCGTTTATCGGGACCGGCGCGCCCGCACCGGTACAGCCTGTGTGATCATGCGAAAAGTGCACCGGCAACAATAAGATCTATAATCCTGTCCTGCCCACCTAGCTCTTCATGTTTGATTCAGGGAAAACAACCCCGGTCGAAGACACCGAAGAGAACCGTGCAATCTGCCGGAAGTACTGCCCGATCTGCCCGAACTACAAGCACCACCAGCTCGGGAAATTCCAGCCCACAGAACTCTTCTGTGCCCGGGGCCGGTCATCGGCACCCAACATGAAGGAGATCACCTGCTTCTGCTCCGGGTGCGAACTGTATCTCAAGCACCACCAGAGGGTCGGCTACTTCTGCGTGCAGAAATAAAATTCCTTTTTTGTTCCTCTGTACGGTCAACAGGTTGTGGGACACGATCGTTTTCCCGATGGCGTTTTTTTGTTCAGGAATCTGACACAGGAATGCTCTGTAATGATTCCGGAATTTTTGGCAGCAGGCCGCCCCGCAAACTGCCTGCTCCTCCGCGCCCGTTTCCCATTTCCCCAAATATTTTTGGCCGGTCTGCCGATCCAACCCGTCAGGGTTAATTAGGTTCAGTTACAAATATGACGGGGATCTGATTATGAAACAGACAGTGCTCATTCTTCTTGCAGGCATCGCCTGCATCTTTATGATCGCCGCCGGATGCACATCGTCCACCGGCAGTGCAACGAACGCAACGCCCGCAGCAACAACCGAAGCTGCCGCCGCGGCCACGACCGCAGCAGCAGAGACAACTGCCCAGGCAAACGTGACCGCAGCTGCTACCACCGCAGTACCGAACTTTGCCGGGGACTGGAACACGACCTGGAAGTCCGGGAACGAGACGCCCCTTGCTACCGCAATGACCCTTGTGCAGGACAATGCAACGGTTGCCGGGACCTATTCGTATGGCAATGTCACCGGCTCTGTCAAGGGCACGGTTGCTGGCAGCGTCCTTACCGGCTCATGGAAAGAGACCGCACCCGACACCACCTCCAGCGGCTTGCTCGCATTCACCCTCTCTGCTGACGGGAAATCGTTTGCCGGTAAGTGGGCCAACGACTCTGATGCCGCAGGCACCATCAACACCACCGCCGATTACTGGAACGGCGTGCGGGTATAAGCTAAAAAAAGCAGCCGCAACCGGCTGCTGCACTTTTTCTTTTGCGAATTTTTTACCGGCTGTGCCGGATTTTCGCACACGAACGTTTGCGATGCATTGTTTCATGGTGTCCCGATAACGGCTATACGTGGGAAGGGGACATGCTCGTATTCCCGCACCGGCCAATCCCGGCTCTCCCGCGGTACCCGGTCGGCTCTTTTGGCAGCAGATTTCCTCCGGCCCGGCGCTTGAGAGAAACCTATTATCCCCGGCCGCACTATGCAACAACCATGAAAATCAGCGCGGTTACCATTGAGGATACTGATGAGAACCGGGCGATCTGCATGAAGTACTGCGGCATATGCCCGAACTATACGAAAAACTGCCTGGACCGGCACCAGCCGGAGAGTCTGTTCTGTGCCAAAGGGCGATCGAATGCTGCGCAGATACGGGAGCAGCGCTGTTTCTGCCTTGCCTGCGAGATCTTCGCAAAGAACAGCCTGGCGCTCGGGCATTTCTGCGAGCGGGAGAAGTAAGGATCGTACCAGCGCCCGGACGTTTTTGCTTTTTTGTTGTCTTTGGGCGGTCTCTCGTAAGCCCACGGGCCCGGCCGGGTAAAAGGCCGGAATATTTGTTATCTCTTTTACCGGTGAAGCAGCCGGCCCGGCGTTAAAACAACGAGAAAGCATTTATTTTCACTCGCAGTATCTCTCACTTCATGAAACTCCTTGGTATAGCAACCAGCCCGCGCAAAGGGGCAAACAGCCAGACGCTCGTGGAACACGTTCTTGCCGGGGCAAAAAAAGCCGGGGCAAAGACAGAACTCGTGCGGATCTGCGATATGGACATTTCACCCTGCAGGGGGTGTAACACCTGCAAGAGCACGGGCAGCTGCGTGATCGAAGACGATATGGAAGAACTCTGGGCAAAGATGGCAAAGGCCGACGTGATTGTCCTTGGCTCGCCCGTATACTGGGGCCGGCTTAATGCCCAGGCATATCCGTTCATTGACCGGTTCTATGCCCACATGAAGCCGGGCTTCTTGACCGATCTCCCGAAGGGCAAGAAGATCGTACTCGCGCTCACCTGTGGCGGCATGCCGCCCGAGGCAATCGCGCCCATCAACGCGTACGTAAAGAGCACGTTCGGATTCCTGGGCTGTACCGATGGCGGCTATATCTCCCAGAACCAGTGCGCCGAGCCCCGGGACCTTGCAAAGTTCCCGGAGACGATCAAGAAGGCCGAAGACCTGGGAAAAACCCTGGCAAAATAATTTTTTTTATCGGGGTATCGTGCCCCGTTCGTTTTTTATCGCGGTTCAGCCGGGCGTGCCTTTCTGCCGGGTAAACACATCTATGTTGGTGCTCCCGAGCGTACCGTCGCGGTGCATGTAATAATCGAAGAGCCGGTCATCGTTGTCATAGAACGAGAACCAGTAATTGAGTTTGTACGTGGTCTTGTCGTAGCCGGGGATCGCATCGTAACTTTCCGTATCGTGGAGCACGATCGCATCCGGCTGCTTCTGGGTTAATGTCCCGATGTCCTGCTTATCGCCATAGAACGTGAACTTGTTCCAGCGATCGCCCCGGTAATACCAGGGCAGCGGCCAGAACCCGGAGTTTAAGTCCTTTGATGCCAGGACCACGCGGCTGGAATTGTCGATGATGCCCATGACCGGCCGCAGGTCCTCGGAGTTCTGGACCTGGATGATGGGCTCGCTGATGTCGGCCGGGATAAATGCCACGTGCCAGGTCATGAGGGCCAGGAAAATGCAGCCGATCAGGGCAAAGGCGATCTTCTGCCAGTTGAGTTTGTACGTGGCAACAAAGCACATGGGGAGGAGCTGGTGGATCAAAAGCCACGGGACCTTCTCGCCCACGTACGCATAGAAGGCCATGGTGAGGATCATCCAGAAGATACAGAACTGGAAGAACAGGTCCGATTTATCCGGGGGGCAGCGCGAAGACTCGATCTGGTGCGTGCTGATCGCGGCAAGGTCGCCGACCGGAAGGGAAGCTCTGCGTGTCCGGATCCAGTTCCTGATCCGGGCCGTTGCCGGGCCGATACCTGCGTCTTTAACCAGGAACTGGAGGACCCCCACGATTGCAAGGAGGAAGATCGGCAGCTCGTACAGGAGATAGAGCGGGATATAGAAATAGAACGGCCCGCCGAGCCGCTGCTGCTCGTGCATTGCGACCCAGTGGTCTACGGCCTGGTACCAGCCGGTGGAATTTACCTGGAAGTTCTGGCCCACGAGTGTCTCCGGGTGCATCCCAAAGGCCGAGTAGAGCGCGACCATGAGGGCGGTGACCAGGAAAAATGCCATGAGCAGGTCGTACTTCCACTTGCAGGGAAGCGCGATCCGTTTTTTCCAGAGGGCAAAGAGGAAGAAGGCCGCAAAGATCACAAGAATGACCGGCATCTCTTCTTTACACGAGAGGGCTCCCGCTGTTGCTATGGCGGCAACGATCACGTACCGGCTCTGGCCGCGCTCTAAGTAATAGAGGATGGCGACAAGGAGCAGCATCGTGAAAAAGAGCATGAAGATATCGTGCCGGAGGAACCGGGAGAAGAAGACCATGTCCGGGGAGATGGCTAAAAAGAGCGCGACAAGGAGCGTCTGGGCTTTTGTGATGTACCCGAGCCGGTAGATGCAGTACACGAGCGGGATGAGCAGCGTGCCGAAGAGCGCCGGGAGGATCCGGGCAACAAGGTCCGAGGCGCCAAAGACCGAGAACATGCCGGCCGTGACATAGTAAAGGAACGGGCCGTGGTAGCTGGGGTCGTACACCCAGGCCCCGGTATTCATGAGGGTAAACGAGAACCAGGAATGGATGGCCTCGTCGTGGTGGAAGAGCTTGAGGTCCAGCGTCCAGAACCGCAAAAATATTGCAAGGAGCAGGATCAGGATGAAAGATCGTTCGAACGTGAACACGTTCCGGATTTTACTAGAGAGCGTGGCGGCCTGCTGCACGTGACACCTGACTATATCTGGTATGATGTATTTGCTAAAAAAAAGGTTGGAGAGGAAAGGACGCGCCGGGCACTCCTGCCCGGCCTGCTGCAGGACCTATCAGGGCCCGATAACAGGAACGAAACACGAGGATTCCCTCTGGGGCGGCCGGGGAAAACCGGCCCGGGCCCTGCCGGGGAGTACCCGGTTATGCCCCGGGGAAAGACTGGCCCGCGGCCTGGCCGCCATAGGGCAGGGAGAAATGGATCTGCTCGATCTTCCAGCGGCTCCCGGTGTCTCTCATCACCATCGTTGACCTGCCGTGCAGGGTCTGCATCTTCTCGCCTGCAATCGTGAAGCTGATCGCGGACTTTGTCATCAGCCACGCAACCCGGCCGTCGCCAAAGATCTGCGTGTCGGTGAAGACCACGTTATTGACGGTTGCCTGGGAGATGTCGCGTTGTATCTGCCGGACAAAGGAATCGATCCCGAGGACAATCTCGTCCGGTCCGCTGCCAAACCCGCAGATGTCGGGAGAAAAGACTTCGAGGAGTCCCTTGATGTCCTTGTTTTTGTACGCGGCCGCATAGGCTTCCATGGTTGCTCGTATTTCGGCTTTCCGGGAGTCTGAAAGTGTCATGGTAACCGGGTGTTTGGGCTGATGGATGATAGATGTTATTGTAAAGCGGGACTGGTTTTTTTTCGTGGACGATAGAGCGGATGCGATGATGCGAAAGGCGATCTGGTGTCCGCAGGGATCCCGGAGTAACCGGGTGAAAAAAAATTTTCACTCAACGCCGAAATTATTACCCCTGCATTCCCACAAGCAGGTATGGCACTGACCCGTCACCATATTTACCTGTTTTTCATCAGCCTCGCAATCATTGCCTGCCTTCTTCTCATTGCCGTCCTTTCGGAGCAGTCCGTCTCCGGGCAGGATGCCGTGCAGGCTGCACTCAACGATCCCGGTGTCCGGGAACGGATCGGCAGCAACTATTTCGTGGCCGGTGAAGCAGTGCCGGATGCGCCGTTCTCCCCGGGCCATGCGGGGATTGTCCCGCAGGAAGTCTGGGTCGTGCCCGTTATCGTTCACAACGGTACGTCCGATGAGGTCTACCATGTCGATGTGACAAAGGACGGCAAGGTGTACGGGATCTCGGGCCCCCTGCATATCGCATACACCCGTACCGATACTGCCGGGTGAATTGTTGTGCCGGCCCGGGATGGCAGCTCGCCGGTACCGCGGTTCGTCCCGGTAACATGGATCCCGGCCCGGCCACAAAAGATCGCGGACAGGCTCCGGGCGGATACCCGGGTCTGCCCGGCACAACCCCCCGGGATTCCCGGGAGTACCGGCAATTCCCTGCCCTGCCGCATCAGCCGTGCAGGAGTACAATACCACTCTTTTTTCTTCTCGGCCGCACGATCACTGGGACAGAGGCGCCGTACCATGGACTATACGCCAGAGATGACCGGGGCACCGGAGATGCCGGACAGGAAACGCGACGAGCTCAAAGGAAAGGTGCTCTCCTTAAAGGATCTCGTCCAGTACCAGGACGGGACGGTTGCGAGCCGGATGATCGTGAACCGGAAGGCAGGGAGCATCACGCTCTTCTCGTTTGACGAAAACGAGGGGCTCTCGGAGCACACGGCTCCCTGCGATGCAACGGTTACCATCCTTGAAGGCGAATGCGAAGTCTGGGTGCAGGGGACCACGTTGAAAATGAAAGAGGGCGAGACCATCATCTTTCCCGCAAACGTGCCCCACGCCCTCTCTGCAATCACGAAGTTCAAGATGATCCTTGTCATGATCCGGGAGTGAGATTGTGAGCGGCGATGCAAAGGACGGGTGCTACTGTTCCATCTGCGGCGGCATTCCCCCGGACCAGGTGAAGATCAAAAGGATAGCAGTTGACGGCAAGGAGATCGGGATCGACCGGCTCGACTGGATCCTCCTTGACGTGTACCGCAGGCATTTTTCCGGCGACGAGACCATCACGGACGAACTCATCAAAAGGGTCGGGCAGTTCAATTATATCCCGACAAAAAAGATGGCGGAATACCGGGCGGCCCTGCTCCGCGAGTACAAGATGCTTCGGCCCGAGGATGTCCTGATCCTGGAAGAACGGGAAAAGGCCGGGAAAGAATAACGGGCCTGAGCCCCTGCCGGAGCCCCACGGGCGGCACACGAAAAAAAGCTCCCGGTTAACCGGTCGTTTGGTGGAGGGTCCCCGGTCATCAATTTTTTTTCTGTAACAGGAGACCGTGAATTTTTACCGGCCCAAAATGATTTTCACTCTTGCCGGGACCGGCCCGGTGCCGGATCTGTTTTATGATGATCGTCCGTGGTCTGTGCCATCTCCCGGCAAATGATCCGGGTGCCCCACGTAAGGGGTCTGTCCTGCACCACACCTGCCGGACTGCATTTTCTCTTACAGCTGCCCATACCTTTATTCTCTCTTCTACCCATATCCCGTTCTGTTGGGGTTTTCCTTTCTGCTAAGGGAATGGGAAAAAACCGGGACTGAATCGGTGCAGATTATGGTGCGGGGTACCGCCACAACAACCGTCAACCTCGAACGAAAATGAGCGTTCTCTGGAAGTACTTAAAACCGCAAAAATGGCTCATTGTTGTCGCTCTCGTTCTCGCTGGTATCAGTGAGCTCCTGAATCTTATCGACCCGCTTATTTTCGGGAAGATTATCGATGATTATGCCTTAAATCCGGGAAGCAGCACGGAAGAGACACTCATTAAAGGAGTCCTGTTCTGGCTGGGCGTGGCAGTCTCCATTGCCGTGCTCGCCCAGGTTACCACCGCGTTCCAGGATTATTTCACGCGACTGGCCGTAAAAAAGTTCGGCATGCAGATCTTCAACGACGGACTCCAGCAGACGCTTCGCCTCACCTACGATGAGTACGAGGAACAACGGAGCGGCGAGACCTTATCTGTTTTGCAGAACGTGAGGGCCGATACCCAGGTCTTCATCAACCTGTTCATCAACGTAGTCTTCTCCTCCATTGTCGGGATCTGTTTTCTTATCGCGTATTCGATCACCAAGAACTGGCTCCTGATACCGGTTTTTGTGGTAGGAATTATCGTGCTCGGTACGCTCTCCGGATTGTTAAGTAAGCAGATCAAGGTGACGCAGCGTTCGATCAATCTTGAAACCTATAAAATAGCGGGGGCGATTACAGAATCCCTCCGTAACATCGAACTGGTAAAAAGTCTCGGCCTGACCTATCCTGAGATACGGAGGATATGGGACAATAACCTGAAGATCTTCAATCTTGAGATGATAAAAGTAAAAAGGATCCGCCTGCTGACGTTTTTGCAGGGGACAACGCTTGCCATCCTCAAGCAGTCGATATTGTTCATCCTCCTCTGGCTGATCTTCCATAAGGTTCTTACTACCGGGGAATTGATCTCGATGCAGTTTATTGCCACGATCATTTTCGGCCCCTTGGAGGATCTTGGCAGTATCATCATCAGTTATAATGAGGTTGAAGCGTCCGTGAAATATTTCGATCTCCTCATGCAGAAACCCATCGAACAGAACGTTGAGAACCCGATCGAGGTTGAGGAGCTCTCTTTGATCCGTTTTGAGAATGTGGTGTTTCGTCACAAGACTGCACATTTCAATGCGGTTGACGGGATCTCTTTTACGGTGAAGACCGGCGAGACGATCGCGTTTGTCGGGCCCTCGGGTTCCGGCAAGTCAACGCTCGTAAAACTCCTGCTGGGATTATACAGCCCGGTGAGCGGGGAGATCTGGTTCAATGGCCACCCGTCTTCCCGGATCCGGTATAATCCCTTACGGCGGCAGATCGGTTTTGTTGCGCAGGACGCCCAGCTGTTTGCAGGAACCATTAAGGAGAATCTCCTCTTCGTCCAGCCGGATGCGACGGATGCACAGATCATGGACGCATTGCACAAGGCTGCGTGCGATAACCTGCTCGCCGGTTCTTCCCAGGGTCTCGACACGGTCATCGGAGAGGGCGGGATGAACCTGTCGGGCGGCGAGAAGCAGCGTATCTCCATTGCACGGGCCCTGTTGCGCCATCCCCGGCTGTTGATCTTTGACGAGGCAACATCTGCCCTTGATTCGCTGACCGAGGAGGATATCACGAATACCATCAGGAATATTTCGATGACAAAAGACCAGATCTCGCTTTTGATCGCCCACCGTTTGTCAACGATCATGCACGCGGATGTGATCTACGTGCTGGAGCAGGGCAGGATTGTCGAGACCGGTTCCCACGCGAATCTTCTTGAGCAGAAGGGCCTGTATTATGCAATGTGGCGCCAGCAGGTTGGCGAACGCAGGAACCCGGTGAACCGGGCGTAATTGTGGGACATCCACCCGGGGATTATCCCCCCTGTGCACGTTTTTTTATCCGACGGGGCTTATGCTGCCCTCGTCCTGCCGTTTGGCCCCCCGCTCAAAGATCGTGGAGCTCTGCTTTGAGGTGCCGGTATTTGAGTGAGCGGAGGATGGCAGCGATCCTGTTTCCCTTCACACCGGTGATATATTGGTTAGCTGCGCTCAGGGGTGTTCCTTCTTTAGTGTGTTTGTTTTCCTGTTCAGGATTTGTGTATAGGGTACAGATCCGGTTCGCAGCTGACCGGGAGATTGGGGGGAGGGTGAGGGCCACCCCCCCACCCTGTTTTTTTCTGAAAGGGGATCACCCCCCTCCCGGTCCGGCGCGATAATCCGGTATTTCGTGCGGAGTCTCCGACGGAGCGTGCGGGCGGGAAACGATCGCGTGGGGGGAGGGGGGTGAGGGGTACCCCCTCCCCCGTGTTGACCGAAATGGGGGACCACCCCCTCACCCGGATTTTTTGTAAGAGGGGGGCACCCACACCCCATTGAAAGACACCGGCTTTTATCAGCCCCCGGTTTCCATATTTCAAAAAGAGCTGATCGAACAATGCGAAAGGAGAGTCCCATCAATCTTTCAAAAGAGCGCAAAGCAGCAATGATCGCGGAGATCAGGCAGTATTTTGCCAAGGAGCGGAACGAAGAGCTCGGCGATCTTGCGGCAGAGATGGTCCTTGATTTCATTGTCGAGAAGCTGGCCCCGGAATTTTACAACCAGGGCGTTGACAACGCGTACCGGTACATGAAAGAGGCCACGGAAGATATGCTGGGGATACGGGCATGAAAGAACTGAGTAATGCTACCGACCGATCATGACCGAGCTTGACCCATTCTTCTTTACCATAAATTCCTGGTCCTTTACCAAACACCGGACCTGGACCCGGTGCCCCCGGCAGTACTACTACGAGTACATCGCCCCTTACGTAAAATCCGGCCAGGTCGTTTCCCCGGAAAAGATCCGGTGGCTCAAGAACTTCACATCCAAGTATGTTGTCCAGGGCCAGCTCATCCACGATATCATCGACCAGCAGATCCAGCTTGCGTGCGACAACAAGCCCATGGATTATTTCGAGGCGGAGAGCGTCTTTGCAAAACGGGTCGCGAACTACCGGGCCATCGGCGGCGAGACCTTTACCGAGTCGCACAATGGCGAGAAGATCCCGGACTCGTTTTTTACCTACATTTTAGAGAACGGCAGGACCTGCCTTGCCACCTTCTTTGCGAAATGGCCGGAGTTCGCAAAGCGCGAATGCCTGCGCCACGAGCAGTTCGATCACTTCACTATCGGCGATGCGGGCGTGACGGTCAAGGTGGACTTTGCAGCAAAGATGCCGGACGGCACGATAGTCCTCTCTGACTGGAAGACCGGGAAAGACGACGACAATTACGAGTCGGAGCTCCAGATGGCGGCCTACGTGCTCTGGGCAAAGGAGTTCTACAATAAAAGTGCGGACGAGATCGGGAGCGAGCTTGTGTTCCTCAAGACCGGCGCGACAAAACCCTATGCTTTCTTTGAGGAAGAGTTATGCGAGGTGCGGGACCGGATCGCCCGGGAGTTTGTGGCGATGAATGCATCGTATGAGTACGGGGATTTCCCGGCCCGGCCGATGGCAAGGGAGTGCGGGAGCTGTAAGTTTGCGGAGGTTTGTCCGGAGGCGGCGATATGCAGGAAATAAGATTGTTACGGACGAATGACCGAAATACGATCTACCCGGGAAAAGTCCCGGTCATTCGTGATGAGATAATCGAGACGGTAATGCGTACAGCTGGCAGCATGGAGAGCATCCGAAAAGAGGAGGCCGTACTGCTGTGAATATGCGAGCGCTTCGTCAAGTACCGGGGATGTATCAAGGACGATAAGCCCGTAATCCCGGAGTACTTCCCGGGTTACCTCAAACGGGAGCGTAAAATCTGCTACATGTTCCGGGTTCTGTTTTAAGAATGACACCGCTTCGGCCGGCTGCAATCCTTTTTTTAGTATACACCTGCATGAGCAGGACTTTGTGGAAGAATTCATCGATCACCGTGCTGTTGAGGTGACCTTTCACCACGCGGTCCCGGATATTGTCAAGCAGCAGTTCGCAGGCAGTCGTGTATTTTGTAGAAGTGAATGCATAGATCAGAATATTGGTATCGAGGAAGACAGAACAATCGCGGAGGGTGGAAATATTCATGAAGAGATCTCTTCGATATCGATTTCCGCGATCTTCATGACGAAGGGTTCCGGGACAGGAATTTTTGTGCGGCCGGCTTTCTTTTTCAGCCTTACTATAATTTCGTTCTGGCCGTTAGCGAGCGGCTGATCGAGTACAATCGTGCGCCCGTCCACCATTTTTCCTTCGACCGTGACCGTCATGTCCGCACCCCGGCTATTTTTTATATATTGCTGCACGGGTATACGTGCTTCTCCCTAGAGCGGAGCATCGAAAGATTGTGCACGCACTTTTAGTGCACAATTCTGGTTTTATTTCTTATGCAGGGCAGGATCAGGAGCAAATCCGTTTTGTTGATCTCCCTATCCGATTATTCCCCGCTTCCTTAATTCAAAATAACATCTCGCACACGCTTCCACATCGGCCCCGGCGTTATGGCTGCCGGTGAATTCTTCCTGGAACAGCTGGAGGTGCAGTTCGTTTAAGGTCGGCCACTTGTATCCTCTCCCGGACTTTGAAGGAAGTTTGCACAGTGAGACAATCTGCGGGGTTTTCATGGTGCAGAAATATTGTTTTCCCAAAAGGCCGGTCTCAAGCCTGCACCGCAAAAATTCTGTGGTGACAATCGGCAGATCGAAATCGAGATTATGCGCAACGACCGTGTCTGCCTTCTCCACATCGGCATTGAACTGCGGGAGCACCTTATAGAGCGACACGCCCTCGGCTTTTGCCCGGTCGGTCGTGATCCCGTGGATCCGGGCAGAGTCCATGGGGATGGAAAAGTCCGTTGGGTAAATGATGAAACTGTTCCGGCTTTCACAGTTCCCGTCGCCGGAGTACAGCGACCATGCGAGCTGGACGACCCGCGGCCATTTTTCAACGGGGTTGGTTGCGGAATATTTTGGGAGGCCGGTGGTTTCGGTGTCGAGGAAGAGGAACATCCGGGATTATTTTGGAGGGGATGGTATTTGAGGTTGGGGACTTTCGGTGTATTCAAGACAAATAAGTCCAATTGAGTGTCCCATGAGGGGATTATGGCATTTGAGTGTGTGATTGAATAACAATGATCTTTTAAGCGGTCAGTTATTTTCTAAACAAACATTTTGCAAATACGAATATCCATTGGATACAAAAATTCGGCATATCTTATCAGCATTGTCTTTGGCACCGTTTTTATAGAGAATGGTGATGAACTCCATCATTTTTTTCTCATCATGATATTGAATATTACCTGATTTTACACTTTCAAGAAAGATTTCACTTATTTCATTAGGATATTTCTGAGCCAACTTAATAAAATTCTCAAAGATATAATAAAATTCATATCCAAATACTAGATGTTTAGTCGAAAATTTTAGTAAGTCTACTGTTTTAGAATTAAAAGTATCAATATATTCAATCCATTTCAGCAAACCTACAATTAATTTTTTGTATTGAGGATCGGTTTCATTTTGCTTAAGAATGTCAGCGAGTTTAAACCACAAGTCAATAACCAATTTTTTTTGTTCATTTGACATTTCCTTCCGATGCATCCAAATAAATTGAATAAGAATCTCAATTTTTTTTGTTGATCGAAGATTCAATAATTGTATTATCAGGCTATTGTTATCTTCAATAGATTCTTCCGATTCCAAATAGGCAACTGAAATATGCCAAACAAGATGTTCCTCGATATAATTTTCAGTAAAATTAAATTTAAGGGCTCTTGAATAATTGTTGCTTTCTTTAACGAGATGGAAACAGGTCTTTGTAACTCTAGGGGAGAAAAACAAGTACGCAGTCATGACGGTTTGCCAACGATTTTGATTATCTTCGGGAAATATGCTGGCAAGATTTTCATTCACCCAGGCCTTATCCAAAAATGTGATTTGCCTTAAATATTTTCCAAGTATATAGGGAAAGTCAATTGACAAATCAATTGATGGATCGAGATGGATTGTAAAATAATCCTTAATAACCTTATTCCACCGAACCTTGCCGTTTTTTTCATTTTCGATAAATGCTTCTCTTAAAGAATAACTTATCATCGCGGACAAAATTCTTTCTTTTGGAGAGTTACCGACGGTGTTAATTAAATTGTCTGTGCTTGATATTTCAGAGTCATTCTGTTCAATTAACAACAAGAGAATTTTTTCTGATAGGGGTAAAAGTTCGGAATTGAATGCACGTTTGTTATCCTTTGTTCCATCATAGATTAAATCTGATACAACCATTACAATTTCATGTTTGTAATCATCCTCTTCATCAGGAGTTTTTTCTAACCAAAAACCTTTAGTTTGTATTAGATCATTAATAAACTTAAGAAGGACCGACCAATTAATATCCTGTTTTAATTTCCATGCATCTAAGAAACCCCTAATAAATGAACTAATGTAAATCCTCTGAATCGTTAAGAATGGAAATATATTGTCCGTAAACTTTTTCGGATCTGAAGATACCACACTTTTTAGAGTACCTGCCAATCCTCTTTTATTAGGTTTTAAAAAGCCTTCATCTTTAAAATTATTGAGATATTTTACAATATCTTCATTCGACATTTTTAAAAGTTCAGATTCTTCTTCAATTGGACTTATATCCAAAAAATGTGCAGATACCATATCGTCTTCAATTGGGGAAGTGATTTCTTCTGGCGATATTTTGTTATATTCTTCAATTTTTTTGAGGACTTCGGGGTTTTTTGTTTTCTCTAATGCGGATAACCATGTCTTCTTCGATTGCGCCTCATATTGTTCAATTTCAATGGGATCAATATCCCTTTTGGACAAGATGGAAAAATCCATTGATTCTATCCACGTCACTAATTTATTTATCTCATAAATACTAAATAAAGTGCAATTACTTTCTATTAAAGTATATAATTCCGATTTGATCTCATAAATATCAAAAGGATTTCCCTTAAAATTCCAAAAAACTTCTTTTAACTCCGTGTAATTGTGGTTAATTGTGCTTAATGCCAACCGTTTAAAAATTGAATGTTCCCTATTAATAAAATCATTAACAATTGGTCTAATCTTTGCTGAGTCAGATTTAATCAAATAATTTCCGATAAATTGTACCATCAATGAAGGATAATTTTCATTTTGTGCAGGTTTAGATGCTGTATTTACACTTCCAATACTATAATATTCCAATACCTGCGGGTGACTCGCAACGATGAGTTCAACTTTATTAAGTGCTACATTAAATGCCGTTTCTCCACAAACTTGAATAATCCTATCTGAAAATTTTTCGAGAATCTCGAACAAATAGTACTCTTGAAGGGAATTATCATACAATAATGACTGTATCCGTCCAGAATCCGAATTAGGGTCTTGGTTAAAATCGAAAACAATTTCAATTAATTTCAGAGTGATTTTACAGTTGTTTTCAGATATGTATTTCTCTAATACATTTCCAGAAATTTCAGATGATATTAATATACGCGAATTTTGATATTTTAGGCGATCTTTAAAATATTCAAAATATTTATCAGAAATCTTTTCTTGGGGTAACAAAAAGACTATGCAGAACAATCTGTAATCTGTATAATCATTTTCGACGGATTTTCCAGCTTCATCTTTATAAAAGATAATAGAATTAATTATCTCAAGTAACGAAGAAATGCCCCCTTCTCTGGGATGTGCAATGATATATCTGGCGTAATTTTCAAAGTAATCCAAAATTAACCAACTATGTCGTGATGCCTCAATTCCAGTGGGATTATTTTTGGGATTAAAGTACCCATTTTGTTTAAGCAAATCAAACCAGTCTGTGGGATTTTTAATTTTTCCAAGTTGTGAAAGAAAATATCGCTCTTGTGGTGAATTTGATCTAAGTAATCCAAATAAGTCCCTTGCTTTTTCTGGAGAAAAATTATTTAAAATTTTATCAGTATTTTTGTTTAAATCAATAATTAGTGGTGTATTACTTCGAATTTGGGAATTCCAATCTTTTATCAATTCATAGAGTTGGTCGTATCCTTTTTTATCAATTGCATAGGGTATAACTTCTACTCCTAGATCGTTATAATAATACTCCATGAGTTCTCGAATGTTTTCCTCCCCAGTAAAAAAAGGCAATACAATATATTTTCCGCGTCGTTTTTTCAATATGGCCTCTCGGTTTTCAGAAGTCTCTGTTTTTAGAACTAAAAAATCAAGAATTTCAAATTCACTTAGTCCATAACCAATAAAAAGGACCACATAATTTTTAAAAATTTCTTCTAAAAATGTCTTTATTTTACTTTTATCATTGTATCTAATTAGATAATCTGATGTAGTAAATACCATGGATTCTGGCTTTAAAATTGTTCCATGAATTTGATAGATTTTGGACAGTTCGATTCGATGAGGGTTAAAATCAGTCTCTTTATAAACAATTTTTGCTAAATCGAGCGTAGGGTCGAATTGTTTATGCAAATGTATATCCACATTTGTCGTAATAAAAACGGCTTGTATGCCAAAAATCTCTTTGTAAATATCATGCAATTGGATAAGATCCTCTTTTCCTTTCAACGAATCGTTTAGGATCTGAACAAATTTTTCGGGATATCCATTTTTCTCCAAAATTTTTTTACAAATGGTAATTATTTTTTTGGGATCTTCAATTTTAGTTAAGGAGTCTTTCTCTTTATATGTTATAAGTGAGCCCTCAAACGGATTTTTTTTAGGAGTCTCAAAACAAATATTAATTAAATTGTGAGATAGTTCTTCCCACCCTTTGCATCCAATGATTCTAGATGCACCTGCACCAATGAAAATAACCAAATTTTTTTGGACGGCTGCATCTAAAATTTCCTGAGGTAACTCTTGTGTTTCCGCGATTGGAGATTTAACCATTCTAATATCAGGTATAACTCCATTTTATGTAGGATATACCTATTGAATTAGATCCGAAAAGAAAACGCAAGAACCGATCTCGCCACACTGCCGGACCCCCTGGAACAGGGATCTGGATCTACCCTGACAGACCGTAAATCTCCCGGGTAAATCCGGGCCCAAAATAGCCCCGGATTACCCCCCCAGACCCTTCTTTTCCGGAAGTTTGTGCATAATTTGGTGCAGTTTTACACACTTTTTCTGAAATAGCCAGATATTCGCGATTCAGGGCAATCCGGGCTTTTTACGCGGACGTACAAAACCCTTTTGTACGCTTTTGGGAGGCAAATCTCATGGTCAGATGGGTATCAGTAGGGGGTATCGAAAAGAAGGCCTGTTTTGGGGGTAATCTCCGGCCCCCCTCTCTTACCTCTGTTCCAGGTCCCTGCTGTCAAAAACAAGATATCCTTCCTTTTGCAGTCGGTCCTTCTCTTCAATGGTCCCGGCAGAGAACAGTGCGTACTTCCGGTGGAGATATGCCTCTGCGCGAACGATCTTCGCTTTGGCCTTTACGCCCGCCAGAAGTTTCTTTGCCTGCCCGTACCCGACATCACCCCATTTGCATTCGCCAAAGACAACCGATGATGAAACATCGTCAAAGGCTACACAATCGATCTCGTCTTCCTTGTACCACCAGTGACCGGTCCGGTATCCTGGCAGCACGATCCCGGCAAACTCATCGCGCACAAATGATTCGAACTGCCGGCCAAAAAACGGGTTCAGGTCCGGGATGAGTGCAGTATCGTGCCCGGTCTCGATCTCCTGCCTGCGGGGAAAAACATGGCAGTACCAGAAATCAAAGACCCGGTCGCGGATCCGGTAAATTCCCTGTCGGGGGTTCCCAAAAACCGGCACCTCTTTTTCTACCAGGCCCAGCCGGATCATGGCATCGAGATACGGGTACACGTGGCGGGTGTCGAGGCCGCAGAACTGGGCAATGGCAGTAGAGGACGTATTCCCGAGTGCCAGTGCATGGAGGATCGACTGGTATACTTTCAGCTCCCGGAATTCCTGCGAGAGGATAAAGTACGGTTCATGGTAAAAATACCCGTACCGGTTGAAAAATTCGAAGGTAAAAAATGCGTCGCCCGTATCGTATGCGCCGGCCTTGAGCAGGTATTCCGGTACGCCGCCAACCGACAGGTACACTTTGAGGGCATCGCGGAGCGGGAGATGGAAAAATTTTCGTGCATCAAAGAACCGGAGCGGAGGAAGCAGCATGTCCCGGGTCCTGCGGCCGTAGAGCGGGGATGTGGACGAAAGGGCGAGATCGCTCATGAGCGAGAGTATCGAGCCGGAGAGGAGAATGCACCAGTCGGAAGTGCGGAAACTCCGGTCCCAGGTTTTCTGGAGCGCAGAAAGGATGGAAGGATCGTTTTTGATCAGGTACGTGAACTCATCGATGACCAGGTACATCCTTTTTTTGGGCGATTTTTGTGCGAGATAGGTAAAGAGCTGGTCCCATGTTTTTATCTCCAGCTCTGCAAGGAGGGAATCGCCAAAATATTCTGCACACCGGTTTTTGAGCTGGGCAATCTGGATATGCGGGGACGCGTCCTCTGCGATATAGAGAATGCCGGGCTTGTCCCGGATGAATTCATCGATGAGCCGGGTCTTCCCGATCCTCCTGCGGCCGTAGAGGACGATAAGCCGCCCCCCGTCGTCCTGCCACTCGCGTTCGAGCAGCGAGCGCTCCTCTTCGCGGTCGATGAACTCCCTAATCATGATTAGTACTAATCACGATTAGGATTATTAAGGTATCGCCGGCTGCGGGATCTTTTTTTGAGCTAATCGCATGAAGATACGGAGATGCCGGCCGAAATCCGGTCAGGATGGAAAATCCGGATTTTAATCCCATCGGATTCGATGGGTTTAACAGTGCTCCCTTTTTTAATCCGGCAAAATGTATCAGGACTTTCCGAAGGAAGATCCCGATAGGGAAAGTGGCAACCGGGTTGTACTGGATTCACGCGTTACGAAGAAGAATTTCGATCCAGATCCCGGATGATTGCGGAAATCTTTGGTTCGAGAACCGGGAGCTCTATCGTGATCAGATCCCACACAATCTGCCAGTTGATATCAAAATACCGGTGGATAATCCGATCACGTGTCTGGGACATCCGTTTCCATTCTATCGCGGGGTATTGTTCCCGTAATGCAGGGGAGATGTTTTTCGATGCCTCACCGATCACTTCAATCGCACTTCTTACGGCATGAGAAAAATAGTCGTCATGAACCAGATCGTCCAGGGTCCGGCCTTTTGCAATCCGCTGGAGAAACACCATCTCGTTTTTGATGTGGATCAGGAGAACCCTGTCAGATTTCAATCCAGATCACATCCTGGCTGATGAAAGGTTTCAGGAGCGGGGACATCCATTTTTCCGAGAGGATATCGACCTTCCTGCCACAGAGATCCTCCAGGAAGTCAGCGAGGTTCATGAAATTGGTGTACGTTTCTTTGCCCGGCAAAAAATCGATGAGAACATCAATATCGCTTTTCCGCGTCTGTTCGCCACGGGCAAAGGAGCCAAAGATGCCGATACGCTTCACCCCGAATTTTGTGCGGATGGCTGGTGCTGCGGTTTCCAGCCTTTTTATGATGAGACTTTTCCGCTTCCGGGAGATTACCTGTTCGGGCATCTGGATCACCATAGTCCTTGTATGGAATAGGTGATTCCTTGAAAATAAGAGTTTGGTCAGATCAAAGAACGGAACTCCTCATAGGACAGATCGTTTGGGAATGCCTTGTCATTTACCGGGTCCTGACGTCCAAGTGAATGTCTTCTCCGATCGTGGTAAAATACGAAATCCGGCCAGCTTTCCTCCGAACTTTTCATTCGAAGACCTGAAAATCGGGCTCAACTCCCGCCCCGCGAAGTCCTGCAGAAACTTAAAAGCAGCGGTATATACTGTATAGTAACGGCGCGGTGAGGGAGAGAATGGGAAATGCTGGAGGGATTGAGGATACATAATCCAGATTATGCACGCACTTAAGTGCACAATTACCTAAGTTCATCCCTCCTCCTGACACGCCGACCCCGGGAATTGTGGGTACGGTGTCCCCACAATCCGGGAACAACTTCATAACCCCGGTTAATCCCGTCTATTTCGACGGGTTTAGAGAAAAAATCCCCATCGTTTCACGACTTCACCGGCAGAAATTCCCCGGTCTCCACAAAATACAAAAACCCGGCCACGTTCTTCCCGGCCATCAGCTGTCGTGCCGCCTCGCAGTAGATCGCCATCGATTTCCGGTACTCCTCCGCGATCGCTGCATACCCTTCCGGCCCGGCCGCAGCCTCGCTCTTGTAATCGATCACGGCCCACGAACCGTCATCGAGCTCCACGAGCCGGTCGATCTTCCCGGTCACGCATTTTTCTTCCCACGGGATCAAAAACGGCAGCTCGGCAAACGAGCGTTTCGCCCGCTTCATGAGATCGGATGCAAGGAATTTTTCCCGGATCTCTTCGCACTGCCGGACATTCTCTTTTGAATCTGCGCCGAATTCGTTGAGAACGGTCGCCGCATCCCGGCCCCGGAGAACTTCATGGACGATCGTGCCCCGGTCTTCGCCGCGGGAAATACCGGGCAGGTACCGGTGCTCTATGGATTTACGGGCCAGTGCCGGGCCGCATTCCTTCTCCAGCTCCGAGACCGAGGTCACCTTCATCCGCTCCGGCCCGGGATCATAGCGTGGCGCTTCCCAGGTTCCCGTCTTCTCCCGGTATTCCTCCGGCACGACCACGAGCTCCGGCCCGGCCCGCCCGGTCTCGGCCGGGATTGCGGCCGGGTCGGTGGTGATCGTAAGCCGGATCGAACCGGCCCCGTCCGGCAGCGCGAGCGTGAGCCCGCCGGCCTGCACCGCATCGCCCGTGATGCCCAGCGCGAGCATTATCCAGTCCATCCGCGAACGGGCAAGCTCGTAGGAAAGCCCGGGTTCCTCCGGCGCCGTCCCGCACATGACCAGGTGGTCCCGGGCCCGGGTCAGCGCAACATACAGGAGACGCTTTCGCTCGGCACGTTCCTTCTGCCGCTGGAGCTCGCGGAGCGCAAGGAGCACGGCGCTCCCCGTCATTGCGAAATTGTGTGCCGGGTCAGGGACTTTCACCCCCACCATCAGCGGGTTGTCGCCGATCATGATCGGCGGGTAGCGGTCCTTAAAGGACATGCCCATATCCGGCACGCAGACAATGGGGAACTCCAGACCCTTTGCCGCGTGCACGGTCATGATGTTGACGGCGTTTGCCGCAAGCGCATCGAGCGGCGCCTCGCCCTCGCGCTCGTCCTCGTCCATGGCCATCCGGAGATCCGCGGTAAAATCACCAAGAGCATAATTCCCGCTCTCCTCCCGGGCCCGGGCCATAAAAACGAGCTTCTCGATATTTGCAAGGATCTGCTCCCCTTCGGGCAGCGCCGCGTACACCGTGTATACCCCGGACTCTGCAAGGATCCGGCGCAGCAGGGCCACAAGACCGGTCCGGCCGGCGTACTGCTGCCACGAGGCGAGCACCTCAAGCACCCGGGCCGCCCGGGCATCGTGCTCCGCGTACTTTTTCAGCTGAATAAAAAGCGTTCTCCCGCTCTCCTGCGCGATACAGAACAGGTCAGCATCGGAGAGGCCGAAGTACGGGGAGCGGAGGATCCCGGCGAGACTCACATTGTCGTGCGGGTATTCGAGGAACGAGAGGATGCCGAAAAGATCGTACACCTCCTGCCGGTGGTAGAACCCGGTGCCCCCGTGGACATAGAAGGGAATACCGTAGTTCTCCAGCGCCGGCAGATACGCGGAGAGGTTCGTGCGCTGCTCTAAAAGGATCGCGATGTCGCCGTACCGGGCCGGGAGGGAACTAAATGCATGGTCCTGCTCTTCGTACACGGTAAGCGGCCGGGCATTGACCATGCTGTGGATCTTCTTTGCCAGCATCTCCGCTTCGTTTCTCTTTGTCTCGCCGGCATTATCTCCCCGGGGAGAGAGGAGCAGTTCGACCGAACCGGCATGACCGGCCCGGCTCTCTGAAATCTTCACCGGTTCGTACCCGAACTCCCATGCTTTCTCTGCAGAGGCAAGCAGCCGGGAGAAGAGGATGTTTGCAAGACCTACCACCTCCGTTGTGCTCCGGAAACTGGTATCGAGCGCGATCTTTTTGCCCCTGCACACGGTCTCGATCAGCTCCTGTGCCACCTTGAACCGTGTTACGTCAGCGTCGCGGAAGAGATAGATCGACTGCTTGGGGTCCCCGACAATAAAGAGGCAGTCGGTTTCGGGCGTGGGCGTCCCGATAACCGCAAGGATGATATCGAACTGCGAGATGTCCGTGTCCTGGAACTCGTCCACAAGGATGTACCGGTACCGCCGCAGGAAATGGGTGGTGACGAGCGGGGCGTTCGTGAGGAAGAGGTGCCGGGAAAAAAGGATCAGGTCCGAGAAGTCAAGCCCGCCAAGCGCTGCCTTCCCATCCCCGACAAGTTTTGCGTACCGGGAAAAGACGAGCGCGAGATCGTGCAGGAACCGGACCGACCCGGCAATGACCGGATCCGCCGGGTCCACGGTCAGCCGGAAGAGCGAAAGTTTCCGCTCAAGGATCCCGTTGAGATCCTTACGGGATTTTTTGAAGAGATCGAGATCGTTCCCGTTCCAGTTCTTTTTGCTCCCGATATTGCCCGGCCTCTTTCTCTCCAGTTCAAGCGCAGCAGCGCAGAACTCCGCAGTGTCGGAAGTCTCTGCAAGCGTTGAGAGCAGGGGCCGGATCTCCTGGAGGAAGACAGCGGCCCGGTCATCCGAACCGGCATACTCCCGGGCAAGACCGAGCAGCTGGTTGAGGCTTGCAGTAAATGAGGGATCGCTCCGGAGCGCGGAAATTTCCGCATCCCGGATCCGGTCCGTCTCCGTCTTCCATACCGCAATGACGCCGGCTTCGTCAGCGGCAAGAGCAGCAAAGAACTGTGCGTACTGCTCCCGCCGCTCGTAGAGGGAGGCCAGCATCGATCGCAGCGTGTACTGGTCGGTGACGGCAAGCACGCGGACGAGCGCGTCATGGGCCGGGCCTTCCTGCCGGGTATGGAGCAGGTCCTCGCAGGCTTTCGCATGGATCCGGGAGACCTGCTGCTCTTCAAGGACCACAAAGCCGGGCTCCAGTCCCGCCTCGATGGGAAATTCCCTGAGCACCTGGGCACAGAATGAGTGGAAGGTCTGGACCGGTGCGATCATGAACTCCTCGGCTGCCTTCTCCCACTGCGGGCCCTCGTGGCTGAGGATCTCCTTTCGTATCCGGTCCTTCATCTCCGCTGCTGCCTTGTCGGTAAAGGTCAGGGCAAGGATCTCCGGCACGGCAATGCCGCGGGAGGTGAGAAGATCGAGGTACTTCCGGACCAGCACGTAGGTCTTGCCGGTACCGGCGCCTGCCGTGACCACCATGCTCCGGTCATGGTGGGTGATGGCATCGTTCTGGCGCGGCGTTGCGGTCATGTCAGGACTCCTCCCTGCACGAAAGGACGCGGTAAGGATCGAACCGGCAGATCCGCCGGAATTCACAGTACCCGTTCGGGCAGTCCTCGCGGTCCGGAAGCGGGAAGCGCCCGCCCCGGATCCCGTCACGGTAGGCAAAGGAACAGTCAAGCGAATGGTGCAGCAGGCCGGAGAAATCCGCGGAGACCCGGGGCCGGGAGATCATCAGGTCCTTAGCAATGGCATCCGCAAGCACGATGCTCCGGGAAATATCCCGTCGGATCGTGTAATATCCCCCGGCTATGCCATGACCGCCGGAGATTTTTTCGTACGCGAGCAGGTACAGCGGCAGCTGGAGCGCCGTTCCCTCTTCGATATCCTTTGTCTTTGGATGCTGCACGCCGGATTTGTAGTCATAGATCAGGAAACTGCCGTCAGGGGCCTGATCGATCCGGTCGATCCGCCCGCGTACAAGCATCCGCTGCGTCCCGTCAGGAGACGAGAGTTCCACGGGCGCCGGGGCACCGGCACCCGGCGCTTCCTCCGCGTCCGATCCCATGCCAAAGGAAAATTCGAACCGGGACGGGACGAGCGGGGAGTCTGCCTCTTCGGTCTCGCAGGAAAGGAACCGTTCGAAATACCCGGGACCGTTCACGCGGTCGCCAAGCATCAGGATCCGGGTGGCATCCCAGAGGGGGCTTACAAAACTGTACCGGTCCAGATCTTCTTGTGCAATACGGAGGATCAGCTCCGTTGCATCCGCAAGCATTGCCGGCGTGACCTTTGTCTGCCCGAGACCCAGCCACTGCCGGTAAAACGTGCTCAGGACCTCGTGGATGGCGCTCCCCCGGTCGGCTGCGGAGAGATCGAGCTCCACGTCAGGAAGCGGTTCAAGGCCGAGCACCCGGCGGGAGAAATAGGCAAAGGGGCAGCTGGCGTACAGCTCAAGGTTTGTCGGGGACCAGACATGGTCCGGGCCGTACCGCCCGGCAAGGATCGCGAGGATCGGATCGTACCCGGAAAGGATGCCGTCGTACTGCGTGTCGCATCCGCCCTGCCGGTGATATCCTTCCATGTTCACGCGGAGAAGAAGATCGCCAATGAGGAGCGGTGCGGGGATCAGGCTGCACGCGGCAGGGGCTCTTCCCGCACGGATCTCCGACCCGGCACGAATTGCTCCCGTGCGCCGCGAAGCCGGGGTGCCGGACTGATCGGGCCACGGGCATTCCCCGGTCCGCATCCGGACCCGTTCGAAAAATGCCGAGGTCAGGAGCGGTTTTTCCCCATCGGCAAGCGGGGCGCTGAGGTACAGCGTTTTCTCTGCCATGGCGAGGGCCGTGATGAAATAGTACTGTTCTTCCCGGAGGATCTCTTTGAGCGTACGCGTTCCCATCCGTTTGTTCTCAAGCGTGTTCGTGAAGGGAAGCCGGGTGGTGAGCCGGGGGAAGGTGCCCTCGGTAAGGCCGCCGATAAAGACCACCGGGAATTTCATGTGCGGGCATTCGCGGGGACCAAGCAGGGCAATGCCCGGAATGTCCGAAAGGCTGCTTTCGTCCGGCTCATCTGCGATGGCAAGAACAAGCCGGAAAAAAACCTCCGGGGCAACGGGTTTTTCCGTATCGATCCATGCAGCGGTGGCAAGGGATCTCACCCGGGACAGGAATGCTGCAGAGACTGCCCGTTCCTTTTCCCCGGCGTTTTTCTCCGGGGCACCGGACAAAAGCGGGATCTCCCATGTGGCAAGGAACGTATCAAAAGCCCCGATGTGATCCCGGAGATTTTTCTTTCCGGCAAGCGTGTCAAGGCCGGCAATCAGGACCCGGATTCCTTCCTGCACGCGCTCAACGGCAGGAAGCGATATGCCCGAGTAGTTCTTCGCGCGCTCCGGGTCTGTGACCTGTTCGTGGAGCCAGTCCAGCTGCTTTTTCCAGTCGGGACGGGGATCATCGATGCGTGCGTACCGGGAGACCAGGTCCACTTCCGATGCATCAAGCCTTACCGAACCGCCGGGCACGCTTTTCTTCCGGAAATACGGGCTTTGGATCAGCCGGACCACATCTTCGCGGGTATATCCGCCCTGCACAAGTCTGATGATCCCGGTCAGGAACTGGACCACGGGAGTCTTGTTCATCGTATGTCCGACTGCCGCGTTCCAGGGAATTCCTGCTTCGGCAAATACCTCTTCGACAAGCGCGAGATTTTCGCGAAGATCCGGGAAGACAACGGCAATACCGGAGAGAGGCGTGCCCTCGCGGTTTAACCGGGCAATCTCTGCTGCAACTGCGTACACCTCGGCATACCGCGTGGGAAATGTCTGCACCCGGAAAAACCCGGGTGTTCCGAGCGATCCTGTCTCCGAGAAGAGGCCGGTGAGCTGCATTGCCTGTGCTGATGATTCCCCGACAGGCATGACCGCAGGGTCTTCCCGGGCGATCTTTGCAGGGAAAATATTCCGGTCAAGACCATCCGGGATGAAAAACTGTGCGTCCAAAGCCCGCTCCCGTATTGCCTCAAAGAGATCCTCTTCAAGGGGAAGGGGCTCGTAAAACCCGTACACAAAGACCGTCCCGAGCGGGGAGGATTTCGTCCGGTACAGGAAATCGATCGTCCATTCGAGGAGTGAACCGTCATCAGCGAGATCCCGTTCGTGCAGGTAATCCCGGTATGCCGTGATGATGGTGTCAAGCTGCCGGATCTTTTCTCCCTGCAGTTCAAGGAGACATTCCGGGAACGGGACTTTCCGATTCAGCGTGACATCCATGAACGTTACAAGGTCGCTGATAGTTCCCGGTGCCGGGCGATCCCGGGTAATAAAAAAAGGAACGTCCGTTTTCTGCTCCTCAAGGATCTGTGCAAGGAGCATCCGGGCCTCGTTCTTTTGCAGGAACCGTTCGGTAGTCCGGTTCTCCTCAAAGAGGGTATGGCAGAAACCGTCAATGGTACAGATACGAGAGGGAATGAAAGGAATCGCGCGCCGGGCAAGCTCGTCAGCAATACACCCGGCAAGCCGCCCGGTGGGGACAAGGATCCAGGTGGAGAACGGATCGGTTTTTGATGCCAGTATATAGCGGTCGATGACCGTATCGAGGTGTTCCCCGGGCAGTCCGTACTCCTGAGAACATGACTGCGGGCCGGGGATCTGTTCCATAATTACCTGATCAACTCTTCTGGGGAAAAAGGAGATTATTCCAGGTACTTGTCGAGCGGGATCGTCTCGATCCTTTCTTTTGTCACCGCAGTCACATCAATCTCCCGGGCTTCCGCTTCCTTGGTGCTGACCCTGACATCGTGTTCGAGTTCTTTTATCGGGATCAGTTTCCTGCGTTTCTCCATCGGGGGATTCATCTTCTCTGCCTTCTCGAACTCCACCACCTTTTTCATGATATCCTCAGGAAGCGACTCGCAGGTCCTGAGCAGCCCTAAAAATTCGTTGAAGAAGTACGTGTCGATCTGCATCCGCCGTTTGGTTGCATGCGCGAACTTCCCGATCACATGGCAGATGTTCTCGCGGTCTTCCGGGCTGAGCTGATCGACAAACTGGTAATCCTCGATCTTCCTTAGGGCAAGAATGATCGGTTCGAGGCTGTCGTACGTGACCACGTACACCTGGTAATCTGCCATGTCAAGGTGGAACTCGTCGAGATATTCGAGCGTGTTTGACGGGACGACAAGGAAGATATCTTTCTTGACGTTCTCTTCCTTTGTGTATTTTTTCGCTGCCTCGGCCTGGTTCTTGATATATACCGGGAAGTTATTGAGATCGTCGGGGTTTTTCGGGCTCTTTGCATCGAAGATCACGTACTGGTCGCAGATCAGAATTGCGTTGTCCGGTTTCTTGCCGGCAACGGGGAATTTTTCCTTGTCGCAGTACTGCAGCGTATGGCGCTGGCAGATGGACCGGAGCGATTCTTCGACAACCTCCTCGTGACGCTTCCAGGTCTGTTCCATCTCTGAAAACTTCTTCTGGAGCTCGGTGTCGCGTTCCTGCTGCACCCGGAGCCGGTCGTCGTCAAGTTGCTTTTTGAGCTCCTGGAGCGCGGTCATCCTCTGGTCGTGCTCATGCGTGCGGCCTTCCTCTTTCTGAGTGAACTCAGAAAGTGCTTTTTGCGCCTCAATAAATTGTGTGTTAAGCGATTGGTATTTCCCATCCAAAACCGAGAGATCGATTTTTAGTTGATTAATTGCATCCCTGTTTTTCTTGTCGGATTCAATAAGACCTCCGGCCTCTTTCTCCTTCTCTGTAATTTTTTGTGAGAGCACTTCGTTGTTTGATTTGAGGGTAACAACTTCATCTTTCAGTCGGTTGATTGTGGTTTCTGTATTGGTGATAGTCTCGGAAAGCTTGGTCTCCAGTTTCGCCCGTTCGCTCTCTTTTTCCCCGGCCTTTTCGTTAAGCAATTGTGCCCGGCTCTGCTCTTTTACCAGATCGGCCTGAACCTGCGCGAAGCTCTGTTTCTGGAGATCGAGATCCTTTGAGAGATCCCGAATCCGCCCGGAGAGCCCGGCGATCTCCTGATCCTTATTCCTCAGGGAGTCCTGGACTTTCTGGTAATCGCCGTACGCATCATAACTGATGGAGACGATTGTCCTCCACGAGAAAAGCCGTTCAAAAAACCCTATGTTTTTTATCCGTTCCAGAAACTTTCCGAGATGTTCGAAAGGGGGAGTGTCCATAAGAGATGCACCGGGAACTGCCAAAAATATTCGATGATGAACTCTCGCCATGGAATCTTATTAAGATACCTAACTGCGGGGTGAAACTAAAAAATGGTGGTCTTAGTGGGCATCCCCACACCGGTACCCCCCCTCCGGCACCGCGATCTCGAACCGGGCGCCCTTCCCCGGCTCCCCGGTCTCCGTGATCGAGATCCCGGTGATCGAGAGGATCTCGCGGGAGAGGAAGAGCCCGAGGCCCGTGTTGTGCCCGAAGCCCCGCTCGAATAAGCGTTTTTTGTCCGCAGAAGAGATCCCGTCCCCATCGTCTTCGACCAGGATCACCAGACCAGTCCCGGTTTCTTTACCGGAGAGATCGATCGCGGTCATCTTCTGCCCGCCGTACCTGAGGGCGTTATCGATCAGGTTGTAGAATACTTTCCCGAGCAGCGGATCGGCATAGACCTCAACCGTCCCGAGATCCACGCGGACTGCAATCTTCCCGACCGGCAGATCGGGCAGCGCCTCCTTCACACAGGCAGCAGCATTCTGCCAGACCGGAGCCGTGATCCCAAGGTTCTCGTATTCTTTGGTAAACTCGATCTGGCGACCGATTGCGTTTGCCGCTTTTTCTTCCTGGGCAATATATTCTGCGAGCCGGGTCGTATCGTTGAGGAAATTTTTCGAGAGTTCCAGGTAGGTCGTTAAGGCGAGCAGCTGGTTTTTGATATCGTGCCGGGTGATGCTGGAAAGAAGGTTGAGTTTCCGGTTGGTCTGCTGCAGGGCATCTTCCATCTTTTTCCGGTCCGTGATATCGGCCAGCACGTAATTGAATCCGGTGATACGGCCGGCTTTCTCCAGGGGACGCGGCGATACGCTGATCCACCGGGTCGAGCCGTCCCGGGCAAGGATCCTGAATTCGTCAGCCTGGTAAATCCCGGACAACTCCTGCCCGAAGACCCTTGCGACACGGTCCCGGTCGTCCGGGTGGATGAACTTCTGGAAATGCTCCCCGACCAGGGCTTCCGCCGGATACCCGTACAACCGGTACCCGACCGGGCTCACATAGGTGAATTTCCCTGTCGGGTCAAGAGAAATAATCACCTCGCTTACGTTCTCTACCAGGTCGCGGTACCGCTTCTCGCTCTCGGTGAGCGCCGATACGGCCCGCATCTCCTCTGTCACATCCTGGATAATGGAGTGCAACAGCCTGCGGCCTCCAAAGAAGATCTGGCCGCTGAAGACACGGACATCCCGGATCTCGCCGTTCTTTTTCTTGTGCCGGAACTGGAACACGGCCCCGGGGCTTGCGGTTGCGTGGCGCATGTCTTCGGACGTCTTTCCCGGGTCCTGGATATTGATCTGTGTGATGAGCAGGTGCTGCATCTCTTCGAGCGTGTAGCCATAATACCGGCAGGCCGCTGCGTTTGCATCAACGATCTCCCGGCTCTCGGGATCGACCAGGAACATCACGGCATTGTTGATCTCGAACATGTCGCGGTACCGTTTCTCGCTCTCTTTGAGGGCCTCTTCTTCCCGGGCACGGCCGGCCCGGGCTTTTACAAGAGACTCAACCATCGCATTAAAGGACACCGAGAACTCTCCCATGAAATCGACATGCTGGGTAAGGTCTCCTTTCGCTACCTGTCCGACCTGCCAGGTCAGGTGCCGGAGGTTGGACTGCAGGGCCTTGAGGCAGCCGGCCGTACGGCCTTTTACCGCAAGGTCCCGGGAAAGGTCGCCCCGGGCCAGGGACTGGCCGAACTGCTGGGTTGCGGCAAGATCGGCGAGAAGTGCGGCAAGTTCCTCCCGGGTCTCATCATCCTGCAGCAACGGGAGGTCTGCGGGTACCGTGCCGGTCCGGAACGTCTCGTCTATTGCGCGGATAACCGCCCGAATCTCTCGGTCAGAGGTCGTACCGGAAGATTCTTCATTTCCGGTCATGCGCACATTCCTGGCAGGGCCGCAGGTTTACGCTGAACCTGCAGGTGCGGTCGCCGGTGCACCAGCAGTCGGTCTCATGCACATCGTACGGCCTGCCGGTATACTCCTCCATAACCCCGGCAATGAATCCCTCGTCGTACGTACAGACGCCATACCCGGTCTCCGGCAGGCCCGAACAGTCCAGGTCCTCTGAGATGGTCATGACAAACGAGCCCTGCTCCGGGTCTGCCTTTTCGATCCGTAAGAGGCCGATGTTCAAGTCATAGAGGGCTTCCTGGAGTCTCTTTACAAACCCGTCAAAATCCTTCTGCCTGCCAATGACATGGTTACAGAATTCCCTGCCGGCAAGCAGCCCGGCCCGATAAAAGATCTCATCGGCCTTTGCGGTACCGTATTCCTGTTCGAGAATGTCGCGAAACGTAAACTGCATGAGGCGGTAGGCTTCAAGGCGCGTGGTGGGTCCCAGATTCGGCCGTCCCTCTATGAGGTCGCCAAGAAGATCCCAGGAAAAAACATATCTTCTGTTACTGGTGCTCATGGGGGCTCCACGGATTTTTTTCTCCTCACCATAACTGTTCCGGGGATTGATAAAATAGTTTAGATCCCGTAAAAACCAGGATGAGCGCGGTTTTAATTACGGTTCATTTTTATGACTCTGGTCTCTTTTTGCCACCTGTGAGCGGGATTTCGGGCGCACATCTATTCCACCGGGTTTAAGCCCCATAACGGCGTACCAATGCAGTATTCATGCGGGAGGAATCACACAGCATGCCAGAACCAGTATCCCGTACCGGCTCGCTCATCCCCAAGGACCGGGTCACGACCCTCGTAGATGCCATCTATGCATTTTCCATGACCCTGCTCGTGACCACCATCGATGTCCCGAGCAAGTACGAGCATGTCAGGGTGATGTCCCCCGTCCACGAGATTATCAACAGCGTCCTTCCCGACCTTATCCATTATTTTATCGCGTTTACGATCCTTGCCATCCTCTGGTACTTCCATCACCAGCAGTTCCGGCACCTTGCCGGCCTGAACCGGACTTTGCTTGTTACCACGATGACCTCGCTTGCCTTTGTCTGCCTGCTCCCGTTCTCCACCAATATTGCCGGGGATTACCCGTACGATGTGCTCGGCGCAATCATCTTCGAGCTCGATATCTTTGTGATCGGGCTTATCACGCTCTGCCAGTGGTATTACCTAAAGAAACGCAGCGCTGTCCTTGTACCCGATCTCACGGTCGACCGGATCGATCGGGAAATTATGTGGAGCTGGGTCTTCCCGCTGCTCTCCATCATCGGTATTGCCATTGCGTTTTTCGGTTTCAGCTGGAGCCCCGGGGTCTATCTCCTTGCGCCCCTGATTATGGCATATCTCTACCGGAAGGCGGAGGTCTGAAAAGCGGGACGATCTGAACTCTCTTGGACACGCAAAAGACCGGATTGGTATCTTCCCCTGTTATGGGCTGCACGGACAATTTCCAAACCGCCAATCCGCCCGGTCTCCGAAACGATCTTTTCCCGGGCCTTAAAGAGCAAAACGGGGAATCGCCAAGCGCTGCCTCTCATCCCCTGTAATCAGCCGACGCTCTTTTTTGTGAACCGCAATTACGGGCAACGGGAGAAAAGTCCGGTGCCGTCACTTGTGTACGGTTATTTTATTACGGGGACTATCCGGACCGCGATGTAAACTCTATATTTTATTATTGTTTTATGATATATTTTGTTTGTTGATGTTTTCTGATACAATATATTAATGTTATTATCAGCAAAAAATGCCGTTAATCACTTGTATTATCCAAAAAAACCAATTATCATGGTAAATCGTGCAAAACTATTGAGACGATCATAAATATAAATGAGTGGGGGAAATGTACTTCTTAGATGTCGCAGCCGGAGACAACCCGGGATACTGTTTCCCGTGAAGCCATCAGCAAGATGAGGATCGGGTTATCCGCCATCCGTGAGATCAATTCCTCGGTCAAAATGCTCTCATTGAACGCCCGGATCGAGGCAGCACGGGCCGGGGATGCCGGCCGGGGTTTTGCGGTGGTCTCCGAAGAGATGAAGCGCTTAAGCGACGGTATCCAGCTGACCGCGGAAAAACTGGACGGGGAGATCAGCAGTACCGAACAGGAGATGAATGAAGCGGAAACTTCCGCCCGGGGCAACCGGTTGAGCGACCTTGCATTCAATGCGATCGAGATCCTTGACCGCAACCTGTACGAACGTACTGCCGATGTCCGCTGGTGGGCAACGGAGTCCGCATTTGTCGATGCTTGCGCCGATGGCGACAATGAGGAAAAGGCCCGGCTTGCCGTAAAACGCATGGACATCATTCTCAAGAATTACACGATCTACAAGGAACTGGTGATGGTGGATCTCAACGGACGGATCCTTGCAAACGGCCGGCCCGAACAGTTCCCGCTCAAAGGAAGGGACGTCTCTGCAGAACCCTGGTTCCGGGGCGCTGCGGCCACATCAAACGGCCTTGAATATTTCGTCCAGGATATCGGCCCCTGCTCCTTAACAAAAGATAATGCCGTGATCTATGCGGCCGCGATCCGGGAAGGCGGCATGACCAACGGGCGGGTCACGGGCGTGCTTGCGGTGATCTTTGACTGGAACCAGGCAGAGTACATTGTAAAGAACGTCCGGCTTTCAGAAGCCGAGCGCACCGGTTCCCGGGTTATCCTCTTCAACGGGAGCGGCAAAGTGATCGCTGCAAGCGACAGCAAGGGCGTACTCTCCGAGGACGTCTCGCTGATCCGCGGGATAAAACGGGCGCTTGCCGGCGAAAAGGGCTTTACGATAGAATCCCTCCACGGCAAAAAGACGATCATTGCATATGCGTGCACACCCGGGTATGAAACCTACCGGGGCCTTGGCTGGGGATGCGCAATCCTGCTCCCTGCATAATTGTCCGTGCAAAACGTTCGGGCGGAACGCTAACCTGCCCGATCTTTTTTTTAAATTTTACCGGGTACGAAAAATCCCCGGTGAGAAAAAAAGAAAAAATAGTTGTGATTATTTCTTCGGGACCGGGTTGAACACGTTCTCGTAGATCATGTCGCTGCCGGTGTTTGCGAGACGGGCACGTTCTGCTCTCTCTTCCACAAATGCGTGGAGCGGCAGTTCCATGTCCCGGCCCGGCACATGGCCGAACATCTTTTCGAGCTCGACCTGCTGTGCGTGCATGAAGAGGGCGTTGGGGATCTCCGCGGGGCAGAGTTCCTGGCACTGGCCGCAGTTCACACAGGAGTCCGCAATGTGGGCAAAGCGGATGAGGTGGAACATGAAGTCCGGCGGGACTTCCCCGGATCTTACATAGACCGGGTTCTTCGTGGTGCAGTCGACACAGTAGCAGATCGGGCAGGCAGAGATGCACGAGTAGCACTTGATGCAGCGGCTGGTCTCTTCCATGATCTTCTTTAACCGGTCCTTGCCCTCACCGAGGCTTGCAAAGTCGGCTGCCCGGCACTTGTCGCCGAGCTTGAACATGGCACCTTCGACTTTTCCGCGGATCTCGAGACCCTTCGGGTTCGGAGCTTCCGTGGCAAGGATTCCTTTCTTGACTGCACCGTCAACGAGTGCTGCACCCTTCTCGGAGCAGACTTCGACAAAGGTTGCCTTTCCTGCACGGGGGCCGATAACACCCCAGTTACCGCAGGCAAGGTCTGCCTGGCGCGGGATCTTCATCTTGCAGCGGCGGCAGTTGGGCCGGCGGCCGTAGCCGTGCTCTTCGAGTTCGTCAACGGAGATACCCTTGTGTCCGCCTTCGTACTCGATGATGAACTGACCCTTGTCGATCTCTTCCTTGTGGACATTGTCCGGGTCAACGCCGTACTTCTCGGCAATCATCTTACGGGCAAGGACCGGGCTGACCGACCCACCGCAGTTGACACCGATCATGTAGATGTTGTCGAGGTTGATCTGCTTGCGCTTGGCCAGTTCATAGAACGCCATTGCATCGCAGCCCTTGACCGTGACACCGATCTTCATGTCCTTTGCGCCATTGAAATACTTCTTGATGAGCTTGGGCAGGAGAACGGTACCGCAGTGGAGTGAACCGGCAGTCTTTGCAAGGTCTTCGGGCTTGGTGACAAGCGTCGGCTTTGCATCGTAGAGGTCTTTTCCCTTCGCGATGACAAGGACGCCGTCGACCGCCTTTGACTCTAAGGCATACTTCCAGAGCGTGGTGACTGCGCCACCGAGCTCGGCTTTCTTCTGGATCTCTGCATCGTTGGTCCACGCGTAGAGCATATCGCCTTTCTTTGTCATGGTCAGACCCCTCCTACGACCTTCTCGATCTTAGCAGTTGCCGCACCGTGCATGCCCGGAACGGCGATAACGCCCTTCTTCATGTCCGGGATCACGCGGGCCCGGACCTGGACGGAGGCACCGGACTTTGCGGTAACCTTCACGCTCGAGCCGTCAAGGATACCGAGAGCTTTCGCGTCTGCCTTGTTGATCACGGCGACCGGTTCAGAGAACTCGCGGAGGATCTCTGCGGTGTGCAGGGAGAGCGTGCCCATCGGCCACTGGCCCTCGACTGCGAACGGGAATTCAGCCCCGGCTGCTTCGGGAGCCTTGTACTCTACTGCGGCAAAGACACCCTTGCCATCCTTTGTCGCAAACTTGTCGGCAAAGAGGAATGCAGTCCCGAACTTTCCGCCGGCTGCCGGCCACTGGATGGCCTCGGGTCTTTCGAGTGCTGCGTAGGTGATCCCTGCGTAGGCGGGGACTGCCTTTGCGATCTCGGTAAAGATTGCCTCGGCATCCTTGTATGCAAAGTCCTTCTCGTGACCCATGGCCTTTGCAAGGTCGCAGACGATCTGCCAGTCTGCCTTGCTGCTCCCGGCCGGTTCGACTGCCTTTCTGACTTTCTGGACACGGCGTTCGCTGCTGGTCTGGGTGCCGTCGCGCTCGGCAAATGCTGCCGAGGGGAGGACCACCGATGCCTTCTCTGCGGTCTCGGTCATGAAGAGGTCCTGGACAACCAGGAAATCAAGTTTTTCAAGGGCATCATAGACCGATGCACCGTATGCGGCGAGGTTCTCGCCCATGATGTACATTGCCTTGATCTTGCCGGCCGCTGCCGCTTCGATCATGGCGGGGACCGCGAGGCCGTTTGCCTGCGGAACGCAGCCGACATCCATTGCACCTTGTGCATTTGCCTTTCCGCGCAGGAATGCGACACCGGAACCTGCGACACCGGCATTGCCGGTGAGGAGCTGGAGGTTTGCACATGCACGCACAAGGTCGCCGGAGACGGCGCCTGCCGAGGTGACGACTGCTGCCGGGGCGGCTGCCGTGTAGAGCTCGGCTGCCTGCTTGACGATTGCCTCGTCAATACCGCAGGCTGCTGCGGTGGCTGCGGGGCTGCATGCTGCAACCGCTGCCTTGCATTTGTCAAAGCCGGCGGTCTTCTTGGCAATGAAGTCCTTGTTCTCTTTTCCTGCTGCAATGATTGCATTTGCAAGGCCCATCATGAAGGCGACTTCGGTGCCCGGGGTTGCCTGGACATAGAGGTCGGCGAGCCGTGCAGTTGCGCTCTTCTTTGCATCGACAACGATGATCTTCGCACCGTTCTTCTTTGCCTGGATGATTGCGCGCCCGGAAAGCGGGTTCTCTTCGAGCGGGTTAGAACCCACCACAAGGATAACCTTTGCCTGGGTGAGGTCGGCAATGGAGTTGGTCATTGCGCCGATACCGAATGCATCGGCAAGGCCCTTGACCGCGTCGGCATTGCAGCGCCGGCCGCAGTAGTCGATGTTTGCGGTCTTGAGTACGTTTGCTGCAAAGTTCTTGAAGACGAAGTTGTCCTCGTTGCAGGTCCGTGCGGATGCAACGCAGCCGATCTCTTCGGGCTTGACGCCCTTTAACTTCGCTGCGATCTCCTTATAGGCGTCTTCCCAGCTGGCTTCGACAAACTTCCCGTCCTTCTTGATGAGCGGGGTGGTAAGCCGGCCCGGGTGGTTGACGAATTCATAGGAACGGTTCCCGCGGATACAGACCTTTCCCTCGTTGACCGGGTTGCGGTGCCAGGGGGAGATCCCGACGACCTTGCCTTCCTTTACGACAAGGTTGATACCGCAGCCGGTCCCGCAGTAGGGACAGGTGCTTGGTACATAGGTAAATTCCATGTTCTTTCCTCGATCAGAAAAAGTCTGTCCAGCATATATTTAATCCTGATCAAATGCAAGGGAAATATGATGAATATTAGTGGGTGGCTCTCTGAAAAAACCGTGCAGGGCATTCCGGGCCGGTTCCGTGTTTTCCGCCGGTACTGCGTCCTTTTCCTGCACAGGCCGGACCAGGTTCTCCCTGCCCCGGCGCGCACAGGCCGGGCCGTCGTCCGTGACAGGTATCCGGGCCCGGCCGGCCAGGCCGGGGAGAGGTTTTAACCCGCCATGAAACCGCCCCGCATTCTCCCGATGCTCGGGACAATTGTCCAGGCCGGCCTTACTTCTGTTGACGGCGCAACCTTTACCGAGCTTGGCGCCTGCCCGGCCTGCGGGGGACCGGTTGCGGGATACGATACGAAAAAGAAGATCTTTGCCCTGATGCGTGACGAGAACGGCAGGCGCACGATCACGGTGACGGTCAGGAGATTTTACTGTCGTGCCTGCGACCGGATCTTCAATGCGGACGAGCCGTTCTACCCGGGGACGAGGATCGGCTCGCCCATAATCGACCTCTGCCTCACGCTCGCAGAGACGATGCCGGCCAACCGGACTGCTACGTATCTCGGTGCAATGGGCGTTCTCCTGGACCGTACCAGCTGCCGGCTCTATGTCCGGGATCAGGCACGGCCGGTGATGAGCAGCGACCTCTTTGGGATCCGGCTGCCCCTGTCAATTGTCTCACTCTCTACCCTTGCTTCCCGGGCAGGTGAGGGCACTCCCGTCAGCGGGGCAGAAATTCTCGCTGCCTGTGGTTTCCCATCCGCAGACCGGGCAGCGCTTCACCGGGTGCCGCGAAAGAAACGGGACGAGCGGGATACACAAAAAGAGAAAGAAGAACGGCACGTGCAGGAGCCAGAGCACGACTGTGACAGTAATTGATCCCGCGAGCAGGCAGGCGCTTAGTTTCCAGGGTTCCGTACTGCCACCCCGCGGACCGCGTACGCGGGCAGGGCATCGGCCGCCGGCCCGAGCGCTGCGTTAAGATCCGTTCCACCACACTCCTCTGCAAAGATCCCGGCGCCGATCCCGGCCACGATAACCGAAGATGCACCGCTCTCTTCTTTTACGCGTGCAACGGCAGTGCGGATCATCGTGCGCTGCCGGTCCCAGAAAGCAGAGGCAACTGTTATTGCCCCGGACTCCCCGATCTCACAGAGATCGGCACAGACCACCCGGGCGAGCCGGCGTAGCGAAGCCTCACGGGTTTTCTCTTTCCCATCCGGCGCATCGCAGGTATAGAGCTCGGGGGTAATATTGCCGAGCACAAGGTGGACATCGGCACTTGCCGCGAAATATTCCGTGCTGACCGGTGTTGGGACGCCCGTAAGATCAACAGATGAAATCAGGGTTGCGACCGGTGTCCGCAGCATACCGGTATAGACCAGGTATCCCTTCTGGAGCCGGAGGAGATCGGTCAGGTTCAGGAGCGAAGAGAACCGGTTGAGCGGGATGATGTCCGCAGTCGTGCTCCCGATATCGAGCAGGACCGCATCCGGATAATTTGTCCGGAGATAATCTGCGGATGCAAGCCAGTTTGCCGCAGCAAGCGCCGGCACCGGGCCGTCATGGAACCGGGCATCGGTGCCATAAAACCGGGCATCAGGGAATACCTCCCTGACCGCATCGACAATAAAGGAGATGCCTTCCTGCTTGGCGGAGAAACAGTCGGCAAGTTCCCCGCTCATCACGACCGCGGCTGTCCCGTCACCCTTCCCGGCATACTGCCGGAGCAGGTCCGGTATCGGGGCCCCGGTCCAGAGCGGGCAGTAGTGGATATGGGTGCCGGCCTCATCCACGACCTTGAGGTTGGCCCCGCCGACATCGATCCCGATCATGCCGGTGTGACCTTCCCGTACCGGTCGAACCGGACCTTCCCGTGGAGATGGACGTCTGCGGGAGTCTGTCCTTCCGAGGCACTCACCAGGAGCGCGGCAATCTCTTCGTCCATGCAGGCCGCAATCCCGACAATGCTTGTCGTGATCCGCGGGTTGACATCGAGCACGTAGACTTTGTCCGCCACGATAACATCGACACCGCAGTACCCCTGGCAGCCCAGAACGGTCGCCGCCTTCTTTGCCGTTTCGATGATCTCCTGCTCCCGGGCGGGGTGGACCGGTGTCTCGCCGCCGCGGTACGTAAAGGTGCCGTCAACGTTTGCCGCAACATCCTGGCGGTTCACCGCGAGCACGAGTGGCGGGTTACCGGAGAAGTACAGGCATGCCTCGCCCACTACCCGGCTCATGACAAGACTGACCGAATAGAGTTCGCCGGCTATATATTCCTGCGCGATCTCGTCCTTTCCCGGGGCATCCGTTGTCAGCCGCACTCCTATAGCATCGCAGCCGGTGACCGGTTTGACGATATGTTTCCCCTCCGCGGGAGCCGGACCCGGGACGGAAATCCCGTGGGCCCGCAGGATCTTTTCCGTGGACCGTTTGTTGGCGCAGACCGCTGCGTTCATGCTGCCGCACCCGAGCGTGTGGCTGTGCTGTTCCAGGGGAAGAGAGAACTTAGCGAGCATGGCGTCGGGGGCGATCACAAGGCCCATCTCGCAGGCGGGGGCAAGCCGGGCGATCTCGGCAGAAAAATCACCGGGGCCCGGAAGCACGACCTCGTACCCGCACGCGGTAAAACTTTTTACAAGGACATCGAGCATTGCCTTGCCCTCGGGCGCGAGCGCCGGATCGCGGGCGGCAGTGTACTCGGCTAGCAGGACTTTCATTGCAGGAACTGTTTTTCCGCACAATGAGATTACCCTATCTTTTGCTGCGGGTCCTGAACGGTGGGGTATAATGCCCGGTTGCGCAAAACGTATACCTGTTCTATGAAGCCCGCGATCCTCCTCACCAACGATGACGGTGTAAATTCCCTCGGCATCTGGGCGGCCTACGAAGCCCTCACCCCCATAGCGGACGTGACGGTCGTTGCACCCGCCACCCAGCAGAGCGCGGTCGGCCGCTCGATCTCGATCTTCGAGCCGATCCGCGCAAACCGGATAAAGATCAATGGCGTCAACGCATGGGCGGTGGCGGGGAAACCCACCGATGCGGCGATCATCGGCCTCTATGCGCTCAAACTCGCGCCGGCGCTTGTCGTGAGCGGGATTAACATCGGCGAGAACCTCTCGTACGAGTCGGTCATGACCTCAGGTACGATGGGTGCCGCGCTCGAAGCCTCCAACCAGGGAACAAAGGGCATTGCGTTCTCGCTCCAGGTGGAGGACCAGGGCGACAAGTTCGATGACCCGGGCCAGTCTGCGCAGAGTTTTGACGAGGCAAAAAAGGTTGTGCGGGATGTGGTAAGCCGGGTGCTCGCGCAGGGTTTTTGCCCGCACGCGGATGTGATCAATGTCAATATTCCCTCGGAAGTCCGCGGAGGGTACGAGGTGACAAAACTCGCCCGCAAGCTCTTCAAGACCGGTGTGGAAAAACGGCTCGATCCCCGGGGACGGCCGTATTTCTGGATCAACGGCCCGCTCCTCGACGATGCAGAGGACGGGACCGATGTGCATGCGGTCCGGAAAGGAAATGTCTCGGTTACCCCAATCACTCTTGACTGTACCGCGTATGCTGCGGAGGATGAGGCACGGAAAATTTTCCGGGAGTAAATACCCGGTTTTCTTTTTTTGATTATCCCGTCACTCAATCTGCAGAACGTATTCCCTATTTCAGGATCGGAAAAGAGCCATTTAACAATGCGATGCCACCCCGCCATGAAGGCCCCTCACGGGGCACGGCGGGGCAGATTACCTTTTTTTAGAAAACGAACGGGTAATTGAGGCCGCCGCGGGGCGCCCTTCGGGGCGGCGGCAGGCATCGCAATCCCCTAAAAGAGTAAGCCGACCGATCGAATCGGCGACAATTTTCACATTATGGCGCATTCGCAGATTATCCTGACAACCTTCGCCCCACACCACGTTTAATTATCCGGCACTCAAATCCTTTCATCACGTATGGCAGTCACAGCAGATGCAGTTGCAGCCGCAAAACGGGCAGCAGGATACCGGGCGGCGGAGATGGTGGAAGACGGCATGGTGATCGGTCTTGGCACCGGTTCGACCGTGTTTTATGCAATAGAAGCGATTTCGGGAATGATCCGGGAAGGTATCTCGGTTACCGGTGTCCCGACCTCATACCAGACCGCAATAAGGGCCCGGGAGTACGGGGTCCCCTTGACAACGCTCGATGACAACCCGGTCCTCGACCTTGCGATTGACGGTGCCGATCAGATCGACCCGCAGCACCGGATGATCAAGGGCCGGGGCGCTGCGCTTACCCGGGAAAAGTGCGTTGCCGCTGCGGCCTTCCATTTCATCGTGGTCACGGACGAGGCAAAGATCGTCCCCCGGCTTGCCGGTATCGTCCCGGTCGAGACCCTTCCGTTCGCAACAAAGACCGCCATGGCACAGCTTCGCGGCCTTGGCTGCCGGCCGTTCATCCGCGAGGCAGTAAAGAAAGACGGCCCGGTCATCACCGATAACGGGAACTTTATCGTTGACTGCCAGTTCGAGGAGATCCCCGATCCCGCGGCCCTGGAAACGGCCATCGGGCAGATTCCCGGCGTGATCGAAAGCGGGCTCTTTACCCGGTTTACGGGAAATACCACGATAATTGTCGGTTCGGAAAAAAAGTGTTCGGTACTGACATCAGCTGATGTAGTCCCGTAATTTCTGGATCATGGCGAGCTGCGTGGTCGCCTCTTTCTTCTTCTCCTTTTCGATACTGTCCATGATGTCGGAGATGGGCTTGGCCAGTTCGTAGATCTTTACCGGGCGGCCCTTGCTCTCTGCCTTGCTTTCGCGGCTCGAGATCCATCCCTGGTCCATCAGGTAGCGCATTGCAATGCTGACCTCGGGCTGGCGCAGGTCGGTGCCGCGTTCGATTGCCCGTGAGGTGGCCTCAGGAATATTCGCCAGAAAAACGAGCACTTTTGCAACATTCTTCTTTGTACCGATCTCGATCAAGAGGTTGGCAAATTCTTCCTCTTTTTCGGTAAAATACATTACATTTTCCGTTCTCATGCAAACACATCCACAATATTTTTGAGAGGATTTTCTTAATTATTTATCTTTATCACGATATTTATGGCTGATTATTGACGAGCAATGAGCGGTTATTTTATATATTATAATTCATTGTCCCAGAGAAAATATAATTGTCATAGTAGAATGTTTTACATTAAAAAAGAAAAAACGGAGCTGCCGGATAGATTTTGTAATAAAAAGAGGATTACATCAGGCCGAGGCTGCGGAGATCGGACAGGATCTTGATCACTGCCTTTTTTGCATCCTCTGGTTCCTTGCCGCCGGTAATGATCAGTTTTCCCGAACCAAAGAGCAGGACAACTACCTTCGGGTTCTCCAGGCGGTACACGAGGCCCGGGAACTGCTCGGGTTCGTACTCGATCCGTTCAAGGTTAAACCCGACCGCGATCTTGTTGAGATTGATCGCGGTTGCAAGGTCTGCAGAGGTTACGATGTTCTGGATCTTGTAGGTCAGCTTCTTCGGGATATCAATATTAAAACTCCTGAGCTGGTTGCCAAGGATGTTTAATCCCTTTGAAAGGCTGTCAACACTCTTTGCCCCGGTAAGTACCACTTTTCCCGAGCCAAAGACGAGCGCCGCAATCTTCGGGTTCTGCATCCTCAGCACAACGCCGGGGAACCTCTTTTTGTTATATTCCGCATCCTTGATCTTGGAAGCAAGCTCCGGGAGGTCCAGGTAGTCGGTTACCTTCGCGGAAGCCACGATATTTTCTATCTTGAGTGAATCCTCTGGATTGACTTTCATGGTTGCTGTCACCCGTGTTAGGATATCATAATGCATTTTTTGGGAAGTGCCTTCCCCATTCATCCCTTTATATAAAGCATATAAAGAAAGGGAAGCACGATATAAAAACCCATCGGGTTTTTGGGGGCCGGGTTAATGTCTCCCTTTTATCCCGTCAGGCCGTTCCCGGGCAGATAAACCCGGAAGGTTTGCAATCCTTAAAAATTCCTGAAATAATCCCGGCACCCGGGACAATTTCTAAAAAAAAAGAGACGTGAAATTACCCGCCAGACCCAATCATTCGTCAAGGGTGGTAATGTCGCCCGGATCCATGCCCATCTCTTTTGCCTTCAGGACGCGCCGGACGATCTTACCGCTCCGGGTCTTGGGGAGATTGTCCACAAACTCGATCTCGGAAGGCATGGCGATCGGCCCGAGCGTGATCCGCACATGGTAGACCAACTCGTTTTTCAGTTTCTCGCTCGGGGTATGGCCGACACGGAGCGTGACAAACGCCTTGATCGTGTTCCCTTTCAAGGGGTCGGGCTTCCCGATTACTGCCGCCTCTGCCACTGCCTTGTGGGAGACAAGGGCGCTCTCGACTTCGGCTGTACCGATGTTATGGCCCGAGACGATGATCAGGTCGTCCGATCTCCCGATCACTATGATATAGCCGTCTTCTCCTCTGATGGCGAGATCGCCCACCTGGTAGCACCCGGGGATTGTCTCCCAGTACTTGCGGTAGCGCTCGTCATTTTCCCAGATCGTCCGCATCATGGAGGGCCACGGCTGGCGGATCGCCAGAAATCCGCTCTTGCCCGGTTCTACGCTCTTCCCGTCCTTATCCACGACATCAGCAATAACCCCGGGCACGGACTTGCCGACATAGCCCGGGCGCATCGGTTCGCCAAGCACGGTCGTCACCATGTGCATACCGGTCTCGGTCTGCCACCAGGTATCGACAATCGGGCACTTGTCCTTCCCGATCACATGATAGAACCATTCAAAGGCTTCCGGGTTGAGCGGTTCGCCGACCGACCCGAGTACCCGCAGCGAACTGAGATTGTACTTGTTGGGCCATTCTTCCCCGAGTTTCATGAACATCCGGATCGCGGTCGGGGCGGTGTACAGGATATTGACGCCGTACTCCTCGACATATTTCCACCAGATCCCCGGGTCCGGGTAATCGGGTGTGCTCTCCGTGAGAAACACGGTGGCGCCGACCGAGAGCGGGCCGTACACCACGTACGAGTGGCCGGTGATCCAGCCGGGGTCGGCGGTACACCAGTACACATCGTGCTCCTTGATATCGAAGATGTACTTCGTGGTATAATAGGCGCCGACCATGTAGCCGCCGCAGGTATGGACAATCCCCTTTGGGGCGCCGGTCGTGCCGCTGGTATATAAGATAAAGAGCGGATCTTCCGCATCCATGACTTCTGCCGGGCAGTCTGCGCCCGAATCGTCCATCACATCGTAAAAGTCGATCTCCATCTCGCTGTGGAGCTCGACCGGGATCCGCTGCTCCCGGCGAAGGATGATCAGGTGCTCAACGGCCGGGGCGTTGATGATCGCTTCTTCGATAACATGCTTTAAGGGGATGGCTTTTCCCCGGCGGATCGCCATATCGGCCGTGATCACGATCTTTGCGCCGGCCCCGACAATCCGCTGGTTGAGCGCCGCTGCCCCGTACCCGCCAAAGACCACGGAATGGATGGCGCCGATCCGGGTGCAGGCAAGCATGGCAATGATCTGTTCCGGGATCACCGGCATATAGATACAGACCCTGTCGCCTTTTACCACGCCGAGTTTTTTGAGGCCGTTTGCAAACCGTTGTACCTCGCGCAGGAGCTGGCGGTAGGTAAAGACCCGTTCCTCGTCCGGCCGTTCGCCCTTCCAGATCAGCGCCACCTTGTTGCGCCGTTCCCCGAGCACGTGCCGGTCCAGGCAGTTGTAGGTGATGTTGGTCTTGCCGTTGAGAAACCATTTTGCGTAGGGATAATTCCACTCACATACTTTGTCGTAGGGACTAAACCAGTGGAGTTTCTTTGCAATGTTGTCCCAGAATTTTTCCGGGTCGCGGGTAAACTCATTGTACGTCCAGGTGTAATCCCCCATCCAGCTGTGCGTACGGTAGGAGGGATCCGGTGTGTAGTATTTTGGCTGCTGCACGGAATCTGCGCTCTTGTCCATAATGTGCTCCTAATCTACATTATCAATAATGATGAATTAAAGTTAATCTTTGTGGTCAGATTAACAAAAATCGGCCGATTCAGCCCCCGTTTACCCTTTGTCGCGCATTGCTTTCATTTCAGTACATTTAAATGAGGCATCGCCAAATTTCTAATTATATCATATGAACCCGGCATGCACCAGTGTCCCGGAAAATGTACGGGCCGGCTTTTCCTGCATGCCCCGCTCCCGATCTGTGTCTAGAGCAGACAAGGCGGACAAATCCTTTTGGTATTCCATGAAACGAGGTGAACAGTTTGACCCAGAAGATGCTCTCTGAAGCGGAAGGATATGACTTATTACGGAAATACGAGATCCCGGTCCCCGAGTACCAGATTGTCAAAAACGGCGAGGACGCGGCAACCGCAGCCGAGAAGATGGGATGCCCGGTCGTCATGAAGATCATCTCGCCCCAGATCGTCCACAAGAGCGATGCGGGCGGTGTGATGGTCGGTATCGGGAGCAAAAAAGCGGCCCTTGGTGCGTTCACCAGGATTATCGATAACGCCAAGGCCTACAATGCCGAAGCGCAGATCGAAGGGATCATGGTCGAGCAGCAGGCTGAACCCGGCCTGGAACTGATCATTGGCGGGAGGACCGACCCGGCATTTGGCAAGGTCATCACCTTTGGTATGGGCGGCACCATGGTCGAGCTCATGAAGGATATCACGCTCCGCATCCTGCCGGTGACCGATGAGGAGATCCGGCAGATGATCCACGAGATCAACGCCTACCCGCTCATTGCAGGGTACCGCGGCTCAAAGCCCCGGGACGAAGAAGGCCTGGTCAGGATCATCCAGAATGTCTGCCGGTTCTTTGAGGAAAACGAAAACGTTGTCGAGTTCGATATCAATCCCTTACGGTTGTACGAGTCCGGCGCCTGTGCAGTGGACGCCCGCGTGATTGTTACCGATCATGTACACAAGGCTGAGAGAAAGGAGCACCCGCCGGTTCCGCTCGAATACTTCACCCCCCGGTCCATTGCCGTCATCGGCGCATCGCAGGACTCCTCCAAGATGGGGTACGCGGTCATGCACAACCTGCTCCACTTCCCCGGGCAGCTCTACCCGGTCAACAACAAGCGCCCGGAGATCCAGGGGCTCAAGGCCTATCCCACCATCTCGGCAATCCCGGCGCCGGTCGACATGGCCGTCATCACAGTCCCGGCCGTCAACGTGCCCTCCGTAGTTGAAGAGTGCGGGGCAAAGGGCGTCTCAATGGTCGTCATCGTCACGGCCGGATTCAAGGAGATGGGTCCCGAAGGCAAGGCGCTCGAGGACCGGGTCGTGCAGATCGCAAAAGGTCATGGGGTGCGGATCATCGGCCCCAACTGTCTTGGCCTGATCGTCCCGCCACGCGGCATCGATACCACTTATGTGCACCAGTCGCCAAAGCCCGGCAACATTGCGTTCCTCTCCCAGAGCGGGGCCATCATCAACACGGTCGTTGACTGGAGCCTTGCGCAGAACATCGGGTTCTCGAACGTTATCTCAGTGGGCAACCAGTGCGATCTCGACTTCATCGATTACCTCCGGTACGTGGAGAAGGACCCGAAAACGAAAGCCATCATCATGTACATCGAGCAGATCAGCGATGGCAAGAAGTTCATGGAGGTAGTATCCGAGGTAGCGCAGTCAAAGCCGGTCATTGCAATCAAGTCCGGCTCGTCCCGCCGCGGTTCGGCTGCTGCCTCGTCCCACACCGGCTCGCTCTCCGGCTCGTATGAAGTATACATGGAAGCGTTCAGGAAGTCCGGGGTCATTGCGGTACACACGCTGACCGGTGCATTCCTTGCAGCACGGATGCTTGCCCACCCCAAGCGCTACCCCCGCGGCAAGCGTGCGGTCGTCATCACAAACGCCGGCGGCTTTGCCGTGCTCTCCTCTGACTATGCAGAGCGGTACGGTATCGAGCTTATCGACCTCCCGAAGGACGTTGTCGAGGAACTCAACGAGTTCCTGCCCGAGTTCTGGAACAAGGGTAACCCCATCGACCTTTTAGGCGATGCAACCGAGAAGCGTTTCGAGAAGACGTTCGATGTCCTTACCCGGCACGGCGATCTCTGGGACATGGCCTTTATCGTGGACTTCCCGAACCTTGTGCTGACCTCAGAGCAGCTGGCCCGGCAGATTCTCAAGTTCTCGGAAAAGACCCAGAACCGGGTGATCGTCACCATGCTCGGCGGCGACTCGCTCAACATCGGCCGCGAAATGCTCAAAGAGCACGATATCCCGAGTTTCGACGAGCTGGACTTCACCTACCGTGTCATGGGCCGTGTGCTCTGGCAGAAGTTCCGGGTCAAGGCACCGGGCCTGCTCTAACATTTTTCTTTTCTTGTTCCGGTCTTTTTTTGCAATGCCCGGTAACCGGTCCGGACATTTTTTGTAATCTTCACCAACCGGTCCGAAGATTTTCCGGAATCCTCAGCCCGCGACCCGGACATTTTTTGAAATCCTCAGCAACAGGATCAAACATTTTTTGTAATCTTCACCAACCGATCGGATGATTTTCCGGAATCCTCAGCACTGGACCCGGACATTTTTTAAAATCCTCAGCAACGGGATCGAACATTTTTTGTAATTTACACCAACCGATCTGAAGATTTTCCGGAATCCTCAGCCCGGGACCCGGACTTTTTTTTAAATCATCAGCAGTCCATCCGGACTTTTTTACTGCACGGGTATACGATCCAACCGGGCTCCCCCGGAGGATCCGTTGATGGGGCGGGTGTCGGACCTCCGTCTGGACCGGGCGGGACCGATCTTTTTTCGTGAAGCCGAGCAACCCGCCCGGACATTTTTTGTGATCTTCACCAACCGGTCCGAAGATTTTTTGGAATCCTCAGCCCGGGACCCGGACTTTTTTTGTGATCTTCACCAACCGGTCCGAAGATTTTTTGGAATCCTCAACCCGGGACCCTGACATTTTTTGTAATCTTCACCAACCGGTCCAGAGATTTTCCGGAATCCTCAAGCCCCCGACCCGGAGTTGAAAAGAAACCTGCACTGGACCGGCCAGCCGGACTTTACCCTGGCTCCTTACAAGGGGGACAGCCCCGGAAAATACGCCCGTAATTCCGCCCGCCTCCCCGAAAACCGAATCCGGTGCATTATTATCATCGGTTCATGAAAATACGCCTAAAATAAGCCCCATATAATGCCCGTAATCGGCCCGTAAACGCATTCCGGCAGCCCCTTTTTCCGGCAATATACAAAAATCCCTATCGGCCCTGCGATCGACCCGGGAATCGCGTTTACGTGAACGTTTTATTTTATCCGATTGCCAAAATACGGCCGAAAATCGGTTATTTTAAAAAGGAGCCCGATACGGGCTCCGATTGGATCCCGAATCGGGTAATCCGGGCTCAGTTCGGGCCCGGATTAGGGTACGGTGGAACGTGAGGTGAAGGGATATTATTGTCGTACCCTGTGAGAAGCACCTCAGGGTATTGATCATTTCCCCTGATTCTATTAACCGGTGGGTGAGTCATAAAATGCGATTCGCAACTGGCCGCTGTCAGATAACCGGACAGAACCAAAAACAGACCGGGCAAATACCTCCCGGGAAAAAAGTATTGATACTCGTATTAATCGTACTGCCGCCAGGTGTGGCCGCACTCGGTGCACCGGAAGAACCGCACTTCGCTTTCATCAGCAGCCCGGAGCTGGCGGAGCCACCAGAACGCGAGATTGTTCTCGCACTTGGGGCACTTGATCTGGATCGTGGGCATTGTTTTGATATTGGTATCTTCATCGTCCACGATGGTGATCTCGTTCTCCGTGCGCTTCTTCTCGCGCGTCATGTGCTCACTTGACTCGATCTTCCTGATATACCCGCACTTACGGCACTTGAGCTGGCCGCCAGACGAGATCAGCATAGTCTTACATTCCGGGCAAAACATCGGATAACAGTATTGGTTATGCTACAAGATTAAGCTGATTATCTGGCAAACCGGGACAACGGTACGCGTTTTTTGTTTTAGCCGCCCGGACCCGGTCGGGGGCCGGCCGGGTTTTGGGAAGAAGAATCCTTTTTTTTACTTAAGCGTTAATACATCTATGATGATCGAGTATCTCGTCCTGATCTCCTGCCTGGGATTTCTGGCATTCCTGATACCCGGTCGGCACCGGAAATATGCAGCGATTATCGGCTGGGTCTTTATCGTCCTCTTCCTCTTCGCGACACTGCCCGAATACTTTGCCGAGAACAACTTTTTGTACCCCTTCATGGCGGTCCTCTCGGTGCCGTTCTTATATATCACCGTAAAGCACCTGCTTGCCGAGGACGTTCGCGTCCATTACCTTTCCCGGGCCGCGGCGATTGCCTTTCTGATCTATTTCCCGTTTGCAATCGATGACTATACCCAGATAAGCGGACTTGGCACCTGGCTGATTGGCGAGGTCGTGGGCCAGGTTGTCTGGCTGCTCAACGTCTTCAATTACCCGGTGAACCTCGAAGCCTGGAACATCATTGCGCAGCACGGCTTCCGGGTCGAGATCATCCTTGCCTGCACCGGCATCCAGAGCATTGCGATCATGCTCGGGGTCGCTGCCGCGGTCCCGACCACGTTCAGGCAGAAAGTCCTGGCATTCCTCTTGATTGCCCCGACGATCTACATCCTCAACCTGTTCCGGAATGTCTTTGTGATCATGGCCTACACAAGCCAGTGGTTCCCCTATTACCCGGACATTGCCGGCAATGGCGAGATCGGGTACGAGAGTTTCTTCTGGGCCCATAACGTGATAGCCGAGATGCTCGCGCTCGTCCTTTTGATCCTGATCGCGTACGGCCTCTTTACCCTCATTCCCCGGCTCGGCACGTTTGCCGAGGAACTCTTCCAGCTGTACTATGGCGAGCTCTGCACTGCGTTCGGGAAGGGCGGCAGCCGCGGTCCCGGGCCGGTCCCGGTACCGGAGACCGGTGAGCCGGTGCCTGCAGTCCCGAACGAACCCGGAAAAGATCCCGGGTCCGGGTCGTGACGGGCAGAGACCGGAAAGAATGAACCGGGTCTAAAAAAAAACCCGGTTCACGGCAGTGTATAACGATCCCTTTTCTTTTCTCCGCAGTTTCCTGTATCGTGCCTCTGTATTGGGCGTGGAGGAATTTGTCGCGGGCGATTGATTTTCCGTGTACTTTCCCGGGCAGGTCCTCACGACAGCCGGAAACATACAATACTTTCCGGCCGGCACACGAAGGGAAAAGAGAACAAAAAAGAATGAGACCGCGGGGATGAACCTGCCCGGGGCTTATTTCAGCGCCCGGTACAGGTACAGGATCCGCTGGATGGCCGAGAGGTTCGTGCAGATCGCAATGATGATGACCGAGACCCAGATAAACCCGGTGATGCCCCCGAGGATCAAAAAGAGGAATGTCTCGGGCCGGCCAAAGAACCCTACGCCTTCAAGAGGATCGTCAATCTTTCCTTCCACCTTCTCACGGTAGCCGATCTCTGCGTACACAACCGGCTTGATGAAGGTGTTCATCAGGGAACCGGTCATGGCAAGGCCGACCACGGCAAAATCCGCAACCGGCGGTACCGGCAAGAAGCCGCTGACAATCGTTATCCCGGAAAGACCGATCCCGAGGAGGACAAGGGCGTCCACGTACTTGTCCACGATCCAGTCAAAGACCGCCCCGAAGTTCGTATGGGAGTTGGTCTGCCGGGCAATGCTTCCGTCAATGAGGTCAAACAGTGCGGAGAGCACGAGAAGGATGCTCCCCAGAACAAACTGGCGTTCTATAAAAAGCGCCGCAGCAGCGATCCCGGCTACAAGAGCCAGGAACGAACACTGGTTCGGGGTGATACCGCACCGGACAAAGCCCCGGGCAACCGGTTCAAGGTACTGTTTGAACCGGGGCCGGAGGGCGGTAATATTCATGCTCCCATGATAGGTACGCGGACAATTAATAGTTACGGGACGAGAGCGGGAAGGAAAATCCCGTCAACCCGGGAGGGATTATATGAACCTGCTGGAATCAGCAAATTCTTTACATCCTGCACCAAACATTCTGTCACGAGTTGAAATGTCATGGCAGCACCCACGGCCCGCCCCCACGTCCTCATGATGTCCGAGATCACCGCGGACGGCAAGCTCACCTTAAAAAAAGGAGCGTCCAGCAAGATCCTCATGAAGTACATGGCGCACGAGACCGAGATCCTGCTCCACGAGACCCGGGCAGCGTACGATGCGATCATGGTGGGCGCGAACACGATCAGGATCGATAACTCGTTTTTAACCGTCCGGCTCGTGCCCGGCAAAAGCCCGATCCGGGTCATCCCGACAAGCATGGCAGACATCCCGCTCGATGCAAACGTGCTCGGGCCGGATGCGCCGACCGTGATTGCGGTAGCGGAAAAGGCGCCGGCGGACCGGGTTGCTGCGATCCGGGCCAAAGGGGTGTCGGTGGTTGTGGCAGGAAAGGATCACGTGGAACTGCCGCTCCTCATGGAGATCCTTGCCAAAGAGTTCGGGGTAAAGAAGCTGATGATCGAAGGCGGGCCGACCTTAAACTGGCACATGCTCCATGACAAGCTTGTCGATGAGATCCGGCTGATCCACCTGCCGTTTATTGTCGGCGGTTCGGACACCCCGTCCCTTGTCGGGGGAATGCATATCAATACAGAAGATGAGATGATCCGGTTAAACCTCAAGAAATACTATATGTGCGGCACCAATCTCGTTTCAGAGTTCGACGTGCTGTACACTTAAGAGCACCCTTATGGCACAAACACCTGACAATTCCCCGGCGTATGCGGCGCCCGGACCGGCCCCGCGATCGGCCGGCCTGAAATGGTTCCTTGTTATCACGTTCGGCCTCATTGTGGTGATCGGGATCCTGATCGCTTCGTTTTACCTCAACGACAATACCCACCCGGGTGTCAAGGTCATCCGGATGGAAGGCGCGCTCTCCACCGGCGATTTCTCCGATGCATCCGGTGTGGGCAGCGAGTATGTGGGCGACCAGCTCCGTGAAGCTGCCGACGACCCGATGGTGGAAGCAATCGTCATCCGTGTCGATAGTCCGGGCGGGACGCCGGCTGCGGCCGAAGAGATCATCAGCGATATGGAGTATGCAAAGACCAAGAAGCCGGTGGTTGTCTCGATGGGCGACATGGCGACTTCCGCGGCATACTATGTGAGCGCCCATGCGGACCGGATCTATGCGAGCCCCGATACCTTTACCGGGGCGGTCGGGGTCATCTGGACGTTCTCGGATATCAGCACCTGGATGAAACAGGAAGGCTACAATGTTACGGTCGTGAAGTCGGGGGACAAAAAAGATATGGGATCCTCATCACGGCCGATGAGTGCCGGTGAACGGGAGTACGCCCAGCAGATCGTAAACGAGAGTTTCGAGCGGTTCATCACGGACGTGACCACGCAGCGGATGATCGCCCGCTCGGATATCGATGACGGCCGGGTTATCACCGGCGAGGATGCCTTAAAGATCAACCTCATCGATAAGCTCGGCAACCTTAACGATGCGATTGCGGGCGCAAAGGAACTGGCCGAAGCGCGGCATAAATAAATCCTCATTTTTTCGTTTTTTATCCGGATTTTCCGTGAGGTACCGGAAAGGTTGTTCGCAGGTTTTACCGGAAAAATCCGGATTATGGATACTATTCTTTTCTGAATTTTTCAGTGAGGTTATTCGTAGATTTTCCCAGAGGGAATTCGTAAAACTAAGCTGCTATGCGAGCACTCGCCCCCCGGCCCCCTCGCGCTCGACGGGTGGCACAGCTTCACCCGTCTCGCCAGGGGGTGTAACTAAAAGCCAAAGATGCGGAAGTGATTCAGATAAACGGGCATCTCGTTCTGCGTGGTTCTTCCATCCGTTGAGATCCGTTCTGCAGGAATACCCGTAAAAAAGGGATGCGTTCTTTGAATCAGACCATCCGGAGCGGGTCGGCCTTCATGTATTCCCGGCAGACCGTGGTTGCATAGTGGCCGGGGGGAAGGGTAAACTTCAGGCGCACCGCGTTCTCTTCGACCGATGATTCGACCGCGGTCTTCATGGCAATCGGCCGCCACGCGCCATCGAACTTTGCCTGCACGAATGTCGAGGCCGTGCGGAAATTGTCGTGGGTGATCCGGTGGGCGGCAAGCAGATCGCGGACCGCAGGGTTCTCGGTCCCGGGCGCAGGCTCGTCTTTTCCCGGCATGAAGAGCGCAATCCCGCACCGGCCCCGGGCAAGGTGGATCCTGACTGCCGGGATGTTCGCTGCAGTCACGGTGTCGGTCCGGCCGTTTGAGAAGATCAGCCGGTCGCCCGGCACCGGCTCGGCAAGGCCGTGGCCCTTACTCAGCCGGTCGGAGAGGGCGCAGTTGAAGAGGTACGACTGGAAGGCGGAGACAAACATCGAGAGGAGTTTTGGCGGCAGCTGCTGCAGCGCCCCGGGATAATCACCGGGGTTTGCGTGAAGGTACGAGAGCATGGAACGCTCAAATGACATCTGGGACGGCATCTCTTTGAGCGCAAGCAGCGGGTCGCGGCTCTCGGAAAAATGCTTTCTCACTTCCTGGATCCTCTCCTGTTCGTGAGGGAATGCCTGCCCGACATAGCTCACGACCGCTTCTTCGTACTCGCCCCGGAGGATCCGTTCGCCGATCCGGTGGGTCAGCGGGCGGATGACCCCGAAACGCTGGAGCCCGAAATAGTTCGGGAATGCCTCACCTGCAGCTGCGGTCACGGCCGCAACCCGGCCGGCAAGGTCATCGCCCTCGGCCTCGCGGATCATAAGATCGAACCGGTTGCCGGCAAGATCGCCGAGCGAAAGCTGTTCGTTAGCCGACCCGACAACTTCGAGCGTGATATCCTTTAAGGAGAACGCCGCGATCTCTTCTGGCGTAACCTTGAAAATCGAGATGAGCTGGGTGGTCTTTGCGTTCTTGTCTTTGGTCCCCGCCCAGCCGATCCGCCGGTGGCTGATGCCGAGGCGCTTTGCGATCTCCTTTACCGCGTGCTGGAGCTCCCAGTTGTTCTTCTCAAGCCGACAGATCAGGTACGGGCCGGTGCTTCCGCCCTTTCCTTCAAGGGGGATCTCCTCGACAAGGAAATCCTCAGGTGTTGTGCGGAGCCTGCCGCCAATCCCGGGGGTATCGGTGGCATAGTACTGCATGCCGAGATCGCGTTCGAGCGCGTACGAGCTTTCTTTCATAAGAGAGAGAGCGCCCCGGTGATCTTGTCGAGGTCTTCGGACTTTGCCGGGCCAAGGCCGAGCGCCGTGATCGTCCCGGGCGGGATCTCGGTCATGCCGGCGTCCTGGATGAGCGAGGTGGAGATACCGGCCCGTTCCGCTATCACCTTGAGTTCGTAAAGTGCCCGCTCGCCATCTGCTTTCAGGACAACTTTTTTTTGTCCTTCTGCCTGCCAGGCTTTGCGCAGCGTCTTGTCCGCATTCTCAAACGCCCCGATGGATGCGTGGGCTGCCTGTGCGCACTTCTTGCCGCAGCTCATTTTCACATCGTTTCTGAGGACGAGGCACTGCTTGTACCTGAAACTGGGTTCGTATCCGGGTTTATTCTCATTTTGGGCAGGTTTTGGCATCGCAAAATCTCTTTGGTGCGGGCAGAAATTAACCTTCTTGTTCCTCAAAAACCGGGCAAGACATCACGGGAAGACCGGGGGAAAGCCCTGCGTTCTTTGCACAGGACCGGGACCGCTTCTTTTAGGCCCCGCGCTTACCGGTTACCAGAAACCACTATGAGATCGCCCGCCAAAATGCAAGCATGAATAATGTTCAATCCGAATCAGGCGCTCCCCAAAGCACCCGGTTAAAGGGGCACCTGGCCGGGATCATGCTTGCAACCCTCGGCAAAAAACACCCGGATTTTGCTGATTTTTATTCTGCAAAAAAAGCCGGTATCGAAAAAATAACCATCACCTGGCTGATCGATTCAAAGAGCAAATACGACGGAGTAGCCTCGCCCGTAACGGATACGATCACCTTAAAAAAATTCCCGAAGTCCCCGAGCGATGCACGAATTGTTGCCCGGGAGCTCGAACACCTGCTGATCTGGAAAAATGAATACCCTTACATTATGGCGGGCACGTCTGCCGATGCAGAAACCTGCCAGCGGCTCCAGGTGCTGGCCCGGGTTATTGAGGGAACCGTGTACGAGCCCATGGTGGAATCGGAGATGAAAAAATATTTCAAAAAATTATGTGCGGAAAATTATCCCTCTGCCATGAAGGGTCTGGCAAAACTCATAGAAAACAAAGAGAAGATCCTCCCGGAAGTAAACAATCCAAGAAACCTCCTGTATTACAGCTGCCTCTATGTCCAGAAACGGCGGCTGCTTGAATCGACCTGCGATGCAGACAAAGTCGAAGAATATACCCGGAGGTTTTCTCTCCATTTTGGCGGGACCATTCTCCCGTGTGCAGAGAAAATTCTCGCGGTCATTGCAAAGAACACGACACGTTCCCCCGATTCGGTCCGGCAGATCTTCGACAACATCCTCTGGAACCGGAACTGTGCGTTCGGGTACCGGTACTTTGAGGAATTCGACCGGTTCGTTATCGATGAGTGAGCCAAAATACGGGAATTTCAGTTTTCTTCTTTTTGTCCCTGCAGGGAATTTTAGGATGTCCCGATCCGTTCCCCGGATTTTTTTCCCTCACACGTACAAGGGATAGTATTTTACTCCCGTCTTTCCTGAAACGCAAAGTCTTTACTTTCTTCCTATCAAGGTTATTATAATGCCGGTTCTCGGAAACGGCCGCTCCCGGGTTGTAAAATCGCTGGGGCTGGTCTTTGGCGATATCGGGACCAGTCCCATCTACACGGTCGGGGCGATCCTGCTCTTTCTTCTCCCGACAACCGGGAATATCCTTGGCATCATCTCGCTTGTGATCTGGACGCTCTTTACGATCATCACCGTCCAGTACGTCTGGCTCGCTATGTCCCTTGGGACCAAGGGAGAAGGCGGCACGATCGTGCTCCGCGGGATCCTTGCAACGCTCTTAAAACCGGGCATCGCGTTTTCGGCCGTCACCATTCTCACGGTGGCCGGTGTTGCGCTTTTTATCGGCGACGGCGTTATCACCCCCGCGATCAGTATCCTCTCCGCGGTCGAAGGGATCTCCCTCGTTCCGGGATTCTCCGGCTTTGCAGGAACCGACGTCCTTTTGATCGCAGCCCTTATTGCCATCGGTCTCTTTGTCATCCAGAAAAAAGGCACCGAGCACGTGGCATGGATGTTCGGGCCTGTCATGCTTGTCTGGTTTGTTGCGCTCGGCATCACCGGTGCAATCGCAATCCTCGCCGCCCCGCAGGTTCTTCTTGCCTTAAGCCCGACCTTTGCCGTTGCCTTTGTGATGGAAAACGGCATCACCTCGTTTTTTGTCATGTCGGCCGTGATCCTCTGTGTCACCGGGGGAGAAGCGCTCTATGCCGATATGGGCCACCTCGGCCGCGAACCGATCATAAAAGGCTGGTACTGCATCTTCCCTGCGCTCGTGCTCAGCTATCTGGGTCAGGGCGCATACGTGATGGCCGGCGGCTCGACAAAGAACGTTCTCTTCTCGATGGTAAATGCAATCATCCCGATCGGTTACATCCCGTTCCTGATTTTAAGCATCTGCGCCACGGTCATAGCATCGCAGGCCATGATCAGCGGCATGTTCTCCATTGTGTACCAGGCCATGAACACCAAGCTCCTGCCACGGATGAAGATCGATTACACCTCGGCCGAGCTGCGTTCCCAGATCTATATCGATACCATCAACTGGCTGCTCATGATTGCCGTGCTCGTGGTGATGATCGGGTTTGGCTCATCGGAAAACCTCTCGTCCGCGTACGGCCTTGCCGTTGCCGGGACCATGCTTATCTCCGCCATCCTGATGCTGTTGATCTTCATCCTGCGGGCCGAAGCCGTCAAGGCAATGGTCTGCGGTCTTTTAATCGAGGTGGACGTGCTCTTTTTACTCTCCTCGTTTGTCAAGATCCCGACCGGGGCCTACTGGTCGATCCTGATAGCAGCGCTTCCGTTCGTGGTTATCCTCGCATATATCCGGGGCCAGGACCGGCTCCACGAGATGCTCAAACCCGTGCCGTTAGAGGATTTTATTGCAAAATACACGGTGGCCTATAATACTCTCCCGAAAATTCACGGTACTGCCCTCTACTTTACCGGCGAGGTCTCGAAAGTCTCCTCCTATGTCCCGCAGATCTTTTTCCAGAACGAGATCCTGTACGAGAACAACATCTTTGTCTCCATTGTGATTCAGGACAAGCCGTTCGGGGTCACGACCGAATTCGATACCAATCTCGCCCCGGGCCTCCAGGTATTTACCGTCCGGTGCGGGTACATGGAGATCATCGATCTCATCCCGCTGCTCCGCGCACAGGGAATCGAGGAGAAGACGATCTTCTACGGTATCGAGAATATCGTGAGCGACCGGTTCTTCTGGAAGATCTATGGGATCATAAAAAAAGTCTCGCCGCCGTTTGTCCAGTTCTACACGCTGCCGTCCGAGAAGATCCACGGGGTCGTGACCCGGGTTGTGATGTGATGCGGTGCCGGCAGCAGCCGGAAAAATACCCCACGCGCAAAACAGATTTTTAGGTATATCCCATGCCGCTCCCGTTTCCCGCCACGATCATCCGCTCCCGGCGCCGCACGATCTCGCTTGAGATCACCCCGGATGCCGCGCTTGTTATCCGGGCCCCGCTGCGGACGCCCGAGTCGTACATAACCCGGCTCATCGAGGAAAAGCAGGACTGGATCGGGAAAAAAATGGCCGAAGTGAAGTGCCGGCCGGTAGCGGGAAGAAAGAGGTTTACTGAGGGAGAGCAGTTCCTATATTTAGGGACAGAATACCCGCTCGTCATCCTCGCGGGAAGCGACGCGCCCGTCAGCCTCGGGAAATCCTTCATTATTGGCGAGCGCAGCCTGCCCGGGGCCCGGGAACTCTTCCGGGCATGGTATGTGGAGAAGGCAAAAGTGCTGGTCCCGGCCCGGGTTGCCGGTTTTGCCGCAATCCTCGATTACCGTCCAAAGAAGATCCGGATCTCGGATACCCGCCGCCGCTGGGCTTCGTGCAGCACGTCCGGCACGCTCTCGTTCTGCTGGCGCCTGATCCTTGCACCGCCCGAGGTGATCGATTACGTGATCGTCCACGAGCTCGTCCACATGCGCCAGCCGGATCATTCCCCGCGGTTCTGGGAGAAAGTCGGACAGGCGATGCCGGATTACAAAAAACACCGGGAATGGCTGCGCACGAACGAGCGCCTGCTCGATATCTGACGGTCGGATCCGTTTCCCGGCAAGGGTAGTGTCTATATGATCCGGAGGATATGATCAGTTCAGGGAGCAGGTCATGTCACATGTGCTGGTTTCGCCGCTGAACTGGGGGCTTGGCCATGCCATGCGCGATATCCCGGTTATCCGCGCGCTTCTCGACCATGGCCACGAGGTCACTATCGCGGCCTGCGGGAATGCGCTCGCTGTTCTTTCCCGGGAATTCCCGGCCTGCCGGATAATCGAATATCCCGATTACCCGGTCTCATTCAGCGCCGGTCATCTCTTTATCCCCCGGTTCTGTGCATCGGTTCCCACACTGCTGCGCGGAATGGCACGGGAGCACGCGACCCTTGAAACAATCCTCTCCCGCGAAAAATACGACCTTGTGATCAGCGACAACCGGCTCGGGGTCTATTCTGCCCGGGTCCCGTCGCTTTTCATCACCCACCAGCTCCGTTACCATATGCCGGTCCTGTACTGGCCGGCAGGGGTCCTTGTCATTCCGGTGAACCGGTTTGTCCATGAGAAGTTCGCACAGATCATCGTACCCGACAATCCCCCCGGTCCCACATCTCTTGCCGGCAGGCTCTCGCTTCCCCAGACCGATGCAGCACGGGAGCGGGTCTTTTACGCGGGCATCCTTTCGAGCGCCCGCCAGATCGCCTGCACCGAAGATCTTGCCTGCCTTGTCGTGATCTCCGGGCCGGAACCGCAACGGACGATCCTTGAAGGGATTGTGCGCACGAATCTCGCAAAGGCCGGCGGGTCCGGTACGGTCCTGCTGGGACGCCCGCAGAGGTCCGGGGCCGATACCTGGATCGGGGACTGGGAGTTCAGGAGTTATGTCTCCACGGAAGAGAAGGCGGAGCTTATGAACCGGGCGCAGACCATTGTCTGCCGTTCGGGATACACCACGCTCATGGAACTTGCCGAGCTCGGGAAGAAGAAGGCGCTGCTTGTCCCTACCCCGGGACAGACCGAGCAGGAATATCTTGCAGACTATTGCGAACAAAACAGCTGGTTTCCCTCTTCCGATCAGGCAGACCTCGATCTTTCTTTTGAGCCCGGCCAGTACCGGCAGTACCGGGGATTTCCCCGTGATATGCCAAAGACTGCGGAGAATACCCGGAGGCTGTACAACGAGCTGCTGGCGGGGTACCTGTAATGAGGTTTTTTTTATGGATGAACTGGTAACGTACGGGATGGCGGCACTTGCGGTCATTTTTCTGGGGATTGTGATCGCAGCCTATGGGATCTTTCTTGCGATACTGTGGCTCGCCCGTGCAATCATTTTCGGGGATCTCCCGCTCGTCTCCGGTATAATCATGGGAATTTTTGCTGCAGCCTTTGCATATGGGGCAGTCGGGCTGTGGCTGAAAAAGACCGGCGCGATCTAACAATAAAAAAAGCGCAGAGCCTTAAGGAGCCGGCACGCTCCGGGGGATCCGTTCTCCCAGGGAGCGCACCGTGCCGCCGGAGAGTTCCATGAGGGTTACCGACTTCTCCGGGATCTGCGAAGTGTTGTGATAGGCGATGGTCCCGGTCAGGCCGTCATAGGTTTTGAGGGAGACGAGTCCTGTCCGGATATCGGATGGCGACAATGCTGCGGCCTGTGCCACCACGTTAACCGTATCGTACCCGAGCGCGGCAAAGGCGTTCGGCTTTTCGCTGTACTCAAGGTAATACCGTTTGATAAACGCGCTCGTGTCCGGATCAGCGGAGGAGGTGCTGATATCCCCGTGCGTTGTGTACACGATCCGGCCCGCATCCGGCCCGGCAGCTGCGGCAAGCTTTGGGGAGTCCATCGAGTCCCCGCCGATCACCGGTGCCGTGATCCCGGCCGCCCGCACCGCCCGGATCGCAGCGCCGCAGTCCTCCGGCCCGCAGGCAACAAGCACGACACCCGGTGCAGGGGCTGTGGTTGTGGTAAGCCGGCCGGCCAGTGACGGGAGGTTCTGGCTGCCCTCATACGGCACAACCGCTGTGATGGAACCTCCGCCATCCTTGAACCTTTCTGTGAAATATTTCGGGAGGAGCCGTGTGTATTCCGTAGAATTGTCCAGGACCACAAGCGCAGTTGTTGCGTTCAGATCGGATAGTGCAAATTCCGCTGCGGCAGCTGCCTGCGTGTTGTCGCCATAGCAGGCAAGGTAGAGGTAGCCCGGCACCTGTGCGGGAAGGAGCGGGGAGGTTGCCCCGGACGTAACAAAGACCGTATGGGCGCCGGCTGCCACACGGGCTGCCGGGAGAACCATGTCGGAATCGCTCATCCCGACAATGGCCTGCACATGGTCGGTATTGATGAGACGATCTGCGGCCGCCGCGATCTCGGTAGTGTTGGTCTTCCCGTCATACACGGTCAGGATAATCTGCCTGCCCCCGATCCCCCCGCGTTCGTTGATCTGCGCTGCGGCAAGGCGTGCTCCCTGTGCCGAGGGGATATCAAGGGACGACTGCGACCCGTTCAGGTTATAGATCGCCCCGATGCGGATTGGATTGGATGACTCGGTGGTTATTGTCCCGTCCGGGGACAGGAGTATGATGGCAGCAACAAAGATGACGGCAAGGATCACGGCACCGGTAAGGACAAACAACAGCCGTCCGTCAGACTCTTTTTTTACCGGCTTTTTTTTCTGGTTCATGGCAGGTTCTTCCTACAGGTTCTGTCAACGGCCTCATAAAAGTATCAGCATAAAACGCCGGACAATACTGACATGTGGGTGACGGCGACCTTTAAGCCTGCCTGCTTTAAACGCCCGGTCTATGGTAAACCGGATTTGGTTTTTTTAGCACATATGACAAATCCAAAAGAATTCCTGAAATAAAAAAAAGAAATGCCGGTTTCTGGTGAAGGACGGCCTTAATCCCTGCAGTGGCAGACCGAACAGAACCCGGGCATCTCCGTGGGGACGCCTTCCCACTCTTTTTTCCCGTGACAGAGCACGCACGCCCGGTCTCCGATCTCGGTACTGTCCGTGAGCCGGTGGGTGACCACGATGCAGGGAATACTCAGTTTTCTTATGAATTTTATCGTCAGGTCCTTTACCGTCTGCGTGCTTTCGGCGTCGAGCGCGGTAAACGGCTCGTCCATCATTAAGAGGCTCGGCTCAATTGCAAGCGCCCGGGCGAGAGCCACCCTTTGTTTTTGCCCTCCCGAGAGATTGCCCGCCTTTACTTCCGCAAGATCGGCAATATCGATATGTTCCATCCAGTAGCCCGCCCGACGGGCAATCTCGTCAGCCGCAATATGCCGGGCTTTGAGGCCGTACGCCACGTTCTCCTTTACCGACATATGGGGAAATACCGCGGAGTTCTGGAGGACGTACCCGATCTTCCGGTCTTCAACCGCGACATCGATGCCGTCATCGGTCCGGCAGATCAATTCGCCGTTTAACGTAATCGATGCCCGGTCCGGCTCGAGCAGCCCGGCGATAATGTTGAGCGTGGTCGATTTACCCGACCCGTTCATTCCCATCAGAACCATGATCTCGCCGGAATTTACCGTGAGGTCGAGATCAAGGGAATAATCGCGGAGTTTCTTTTGGAGTACTGCTTCAAGCATGCTGTTCCTCCCGTTTCTGGATCAAACGTACCGCAATCATGATGGCAAACGAGATGATCACGAGCAGAATCGAGATCGTAAGACCCACGTAGAAGTCTCCCTGCATCCCGACGTATACGGCAAGCGGCATAGTCTGGGTAGTCCCGGGAACATTGCCGGCAAACATGATGGTTGCGCCGAATTCCCCCAGAGCCCGTCCGAATGTCATCACGGCTCCGGATATCAGGCCGCTCGTGGTCATGGGGAGCGTAACCAGAAAGAGCGTGCGCACCGGGGATGCGCCGAGTGTCCTCGATGTCTGTTCATAGGCCGGGTCGATCTGCTCGAAGAGCGATTTTGCCTGACGGAGATAAAACGGCGATGCCACAAAGATCTGCGCCATGATCACGGCAAGCGTGGTAAAAGCGATCTGGATCCCGACCATGTTGAAGTACTTTCCCAGAAGGCCGACACGGCCGTAGAGCATGAGCAGCGCAACACCGGCAACTGCCGGGGGGAGCACAAGAGGGAGGTCGATGAGGGTATCGACGATCACTTTGCCCGGATACGAGTACCGCGAATGGAAATAGGCAAACGGGGTACCCACGGCAACTACAATGATGAGGGTAATTACCGTAGTGATCATACTCAGCCAGAGGGCGCTGATGACATTGGGATCCTGCAGCGTCTGGAAAAACTGTTCCGGAGTGATCCGGAGGAAGACGGCGAGAATCGGGAGAAAAAGGTACAGCGTAACTGCGGCAATAAGGATGCCGGCACCAACAAGGGCCAGTTTTTTCTTTAGCTGCACCGAACGCGGTTTCCAGAAAGTCATGGTTCTTTAGTAAGTAACGATACTCTTTCTTTTCAGATAAAAAATAAAAAAAGTTTGTAATTTACGGAGTCCTGAAACCGTACTGCTTCAGGATGTTCTGGCCTGCCGAGGAGAGCATGAACTGCTCGAATTCCTGGGCAACAGCCTTGTTCGTACCATCCTTGAGGATCGCTATCGAGTAGGTCTGGAGGTAGTTGTCCTTTTTTGGGATGGCAATTGTCTGGTAGGTTCCGCTCGCTGCTGCCGCTGCCGTGGACTCATAGACAAAGCCGGCATCGACTTCGCCAAGAGAGACCTTGGTTGCTACCGACGGCTCGGAGGTTTCGTAGGAAACGACGTTTGCCATAGTCGCGTTCTTCCATGCCTGGCTATAGGTCGAGTTCGCGAGGTTTGCAATTGCCGCATTCGTTGCAATACCGACCGGTACTGTGTCAGCGGCCATTGCGATCTTCACGTTGGGCTTTGCAAGGTCGGAGAGTGACTGGATGTTTGCCGGGTTCGAGGCCGGGAGGATGACGATCACATAGTTGTAGCAGAGCGTCTTGACCGAGCTGTTGACAAAGTACCCTTCACTCGTGAGCTGTTTGGTGTACTTCGGGCTCGCGGAGATGAAGATATCGGAGTATGCCCCGTTCTCGACCTGAGTGGTTAATGCCTGAGTGCCGTCAAGGTTGAAGACGACATTGTGGCCCGGGTAGGCTGCGGTAAACGAGGGGCCGATAGTCTTTGACGCACCGGTCAGGGATGCTGCAGTGTAAGCGATAATGTTGCCGGACGATGCGGTGTATACTGCGGTCGGGGTTGCGGTCGGCGCAACCGTTGTCTGTGCTGCCGTTGCCGCGGCGGTTACCGTATATGTTGTGTCCGGGGTCGCGGGTGCAGTTGTTGCGGCTGTTGTGGCCGGTGCGGTGCTGGTCGTACTCTGCGTGCATCCGGCAAAGAGTGCCGCTGCAAACAGGAGCGCGAAGATCATGCTGATAAGCGCAAGTTTTGTGGGTGTCAGTCTTCCGTGCATAACTTTCACAATCCGTTAAATGGTTTCTTTATTGTATGTATCTTCCACCGAAAAGTAATTAAAAATTATGTTTTATTAGCCGGGAGAAGTAACCATTTAAGGTTACTTTTTCCCGGATGAAAAAGGGGTATACGATCATATCCGGGAGAGATGAGAGTGCTCCGGCACGAAACGTGCCGGTGGTGGCCCGGCCGGATAACCTGGGCGGGTTTATTGTTTGTTTCTGGATGGATCACCTCGCAGATGCAGGTATACCCGTTCCCGGAAATCCCGCTGATCGTCCGGGAATACCCTGCGTGCCGGTATATTTGGCTGCCTGAACCATATGCATTTTCCCCCCCTTTTGTGGCCTGTTCCTGAGTCATAGTCCGGTGTTTGTGGTGAGCCTGACTTTTACGGAATCTTTGTCCAGCTGTTCGGTTTCGAGAGTATACCCCCGACGCTCGGCTTCCACTTCGATCCAGGGGGGGACATGGCTGCATACAATATCAAGGACAAGAAAGCCCCCGCTCTGGATGAACTGCTGGAGGACCTGTTTACTCGATATGTCCGGCCGTTTTCCCTGAACCTCCTTTATCGAGATAAAGAAGTTTCCCGGGGTTTTCTCCCTGGGCCTCGGGATATCAGCTGTCGCAGGTTTCACGGTCGGGGCCTTCGCTTTTTCCTCATCGGCCCAGACCGAATCGAGAAACTCCGCAGGTTTCCCGGCAATCTCCCAGAGCGTGCACCCTGCTTTTTCCAGTTCGAAGTACAGGGCCCCGCTTGCAGACCGGGTCACAAGGACCCGGCAGTCACCAAGGAATGCAGCAATGCCGGCAGCTGCCGTGCGCATCCCTTTAAGGCCCTGGGACGGATCGAGAACAACGGGCATCCCGCGTACCCGGGACCAGGTGCCGGCATTGCGGCCATATACTTCAAGCGTTCCCGGGTCGCCCAGTCTTCCCGTTGTCCCGTCATCTCCAAGGATGACTGCGATCTCTTCTGCCATTGTATATCCTGTTTTTTTTAGATCGCCAGCCGTTCGACAATCTTGCCGCCTTCGATGTGCTCGTCCATAATTTCGGTCACATCATCGGGTGTAACAGCGCCGTACCAGACATTATCCGGGTAGATAACGACAATGGGGCCCTTATCGCAGATCCCAAAGCAGCCGGTGTTTGAGAGGAATACCTCCCCTCCGCAATCCCGTGCATCGATCTCTTCCATGAAGCGCGACATGATGTCAACGCCCTCTTTTGAGTGGCAGAATCCTTTCTGCTGCCCGTTTGCACGGGAGCTGGTACAGACAAAGATGTGGTGTTTTGGTTTTTGCATGGTCTTACCTCCCCTCGGGGGAACAGAGTTGTTGTTTGATCTTCTGGCGGTACGTGGCGAATTTGTGATTAAGGAGCGTGTTGGTGAAACTGTCGAGGAACGCTAAAGTGCCCCGGTAGCCCGCGGACAGGATCCTCTGGCCTCCCATACGGTCGTGGATTGGGTACCCGATACGGAGGAGCGGGATACCGTGGCGCCCGGAAAGCATTTTTCCTCCCGAATGGCCGATCGCGATATTCGCCCCGGCCCGGATCGCTGCATCTTCAATCGATGCAAAGTCCGCTTCCTCAATGAGCACCGGGAGTACGTCAGCGTCCGCGGTTACCGGCTCCAGCCGTTTTGCAAGCAGGCTGTTTTTCGAACCGGTTGCGATAACGGCCGGCATAGCGCCGTTCTCGGCCAACACCGAGGTGAGTGCGTACACGAGTTCAGGTTCGCCGTACACGACCGGTACGCCGTCAGCATCGTACTTGTGCGCATCGGCCATGGCGTCCATAAGCCATCCTCGCTCAATTACCAGCTCGTCCGGCACGGGGTTCCCGCTGATTTTGTGCAGGGTCTCCATGAAGAGATCCATATTTTTCAGGCCGATGGGGAGCGGGAGATTTATGAGCGGGACACTGTACTCTTCTTCGAGATACTTCCCGGGCGAGAGACTGTCCGGGCAGGTAGAACCAAACTGGATCGTGACGGGTGCACCTGCCATCTCCGCAATCGCTGCGGTCGGGGTTCCCCCGGTCGGGATCTTCTGGTACTTCCCGCCCCAGGGACGGTCAAGCGTCATGGAGATATCCGGGAGCAGGGTGTACTCAACACCCATGAGGCCAAGGATCCTTTTTATCTCCCGAAGATCGGCCGGGCTGATGTTCGGGACGATCACGTTAATACGCCGGTGGGATTGCGCGGGACGTGCATAGTAGGCGACAATTCCCCGGACCGCAGCCCAGTACCCTTCGGCATGCGTGCCGCTGTAACTCGGCGTCGGTACCGGGACAATATCGATCCCGGTAATCTTTTTCTCTGCAATATAGGATGTGACAATCCGGTCGATGTCCTCCCCCATAGTTTCGGCAAGGCAGGTGGTCAGCACGCCAAGAACTTTTGGCTGGTAGACCCGGATCACATTGTCCAGGGCTTTCTTGAGGTTTGCCTCGCCACCATGGATGGTCTGTTTCTCGTTTAAGGATGACGAGGCAATGTCAACCGGCTCGTTGAAGTGCTCGACGTTAAAGAGCCGCATGTACGTGCTGCAGCCCTGCGAGCCGTGGATGAGCACCATCGCGTTCTCGATCCCTTTGAACGCTACAACGCCGCCGATCGGCATGCACATGGTGCACTGGTTCTCGTTCGTTTCTTTTACCCGCCCTTGTGCCGGGGCTTGTACTACAGCTTCACTGGCCATGGGCATTGCCTCCAGGAACAGGAGTGTGCAGGCATTTCCAGACCGGCGAACAGGTAGTGACATAGACTTCGCGGGCGAACCGCACCGCACCGTCAAATCCGGCAAGACCGTCTTTCCGATCATGGTTGTGGTCCACAAAGCCGATCCCGAGTTTATATGCCAGGAACCGTTCCTTGACACCGCCGATCATAACATCGACGTGTTTTTCCAGGAGGAATTTTTCGAGCTCAGCAGGATTTGCATCGTCGATGATGATCGTTCCTTCGGACAGGATCCGGCTCATGCTCTCGTACTCGTCGACATTACCCGTCTGGGTACCCGAAAGGACGATCTCCATGCCGAGTCCGCGGAGCTGGCGGATGATAGCAATGGCCTTATAGGCCCCGCCCAGGTAGATCGCGGCGCGTTTGCCCCGCAGTTTGCTCCGGTATTTTTCGATTGCGGGCCGGATACGTGCCATCTCCCGGGCGATCAGCGCTTCGGTCCGTTCCGTAATTGCAGGATCATTGTAGAACGCAGCAATTTTCCTCAGGCTTTCTGCCGTGTTCTCAGGCCCGAAAAAGTTCACGTCCATATAGGGCGTCCCGAACGTGCGTTCGAGGTTTGTCGCCACCCAGTGCATGGAACCGGTACACTGTACAAGGTTGAGGCACGAAGACGGCGCCCGTTTGAGGGCCGCAACCGTGGAATCCCCGGTGAATGCCACGTTGATCTCAATGCCCATCTCGGCAAGATAGCGACGGGCAAGCCACATCTCGCCGGCAAGGTTGTACTCCCCGAGGAAGTTGACCTTACGGTTCTTCTCAATGATCTCGCCCTCTTTTGGCCGAATCAGTTTGAGCAGGGCTTCAGCCGCCGCACGGTACCCGACAACTTTGTTGCCTGAGATAAACCCGCTCGACTCCACCGGAATTACTTCAGTATTGTGCCGGGCTGAGGCAGCTTTGCATAGGGCAACAATATCGTCACCGATCATGCCCGAGACGCATGTGGCATAGACAAAGATGGCGGGGGGATGGTATTTCTCCACCACTTCGTCAATACACGCAGCGAGCTTCTTCTCGCCGCCAAAGATGACGTCTTTTTCTTTCATGTCGGTCGAGAAGCTGGTCCGGAACAGCTCCGAACCGCTTGAGAGGCTCCCGCGGATATCCATCGTATAGGTTGCACAGCCAATCGGGCCATGGACCAGGTGGACTGCATCGGTCACCGGGTTTAAGACCACCCGGGCCCCGCAGAAGACGCAGGCCCGCTGGCTGACCGAGCCGGCAAGACTGTCGGTGGTACAGTGGATGCGCGAACGGCTTTTTCCCGCGGTCAGGATGGAGTCCTGGCGCTCGGCGATACACGCGGTCGCAGCCTGCGAAAGCGTGCATGAGTCTTCCATAGTGAATAGTCACCTCCTTTTCGTGTCTTCGCCATTTTTTGTTCTTAAAGGACCAGTTCGAAGTCCTCGTCAAGGGCATCGCGGTCGCGGCGTTCGAGAAGCGCATTACTGATCTGCTCGATTAAACGCAGGCAGCCGCGGTAACCGACCACGGGCATGAGTGGGTGGACAGCCCGGTCAAGGATCGGAAAGCCAAAACGTACCAGCGGGATATCCTCTTTTCGTGCAATGTACTTGCCGTAAGTTGTCCCGATCAGGAGGTCGACTTTCTCTTCCCGGATCCACTCATGGAGCTCAAAGAGATCTCCTTCGGCTTTGACTTTGCTTCCCGTAATACCGGCATCGCCGAGCATCTTTGTTACTGTTGCCTCGAACTCTTTACCCGGCGTCCCGGTAAGGACGTACTTCGGGACCATGCCCATGGTGATAGCAAATTCTGTCATTGCAATCACATGGTCGGGGTCCCCAAAGATTGCCACCGTTTTTCCCTGGTAGTGGAAGTGCGTATCGATCAGCGTGTCGATGACCTGTCCGCGCTCGATGGCAATCTCTTTGGGGATCTCCACACCGAACCAGTCTTTTAAGGCCATGATGAAATCATCGGTGGCTGCGAGACCGATAGGGAGCTTAAGAGGAATACCCGTAACGCCGCATTTCTCCTGGAGGAGATCTGCCGCTGCATTCGATGCGAATGCGCCGAGGGCAAGGGTGACTTCGGAGTTCCCCGAGTCACGGATCTCGGCAATGGTTGCACCGCCATCAGGGTACATCTGGTACTTGCTCGTGAGCGGGGCGTCAAGGACACCGGAGGTGTCCGGGAACATGACGAGTCTGATCCCAAGGGCCGTTACGATCCGCCGGATCTCGCGCATGTCCCCGGGGTTGACAAAACCCGGGATGACGTTGACCTGTTCTTTTTTGGTCTCACCTTCGGCCACTGCCAGGTATGCAACCATGGATTTGCACATGTTGGAGAATCCCGTGATGTGCGAGCCAACATAACTGGGGGTGTTGGTGTGGATGACGACTTTACCTTCGGGAATTTCTGCCTGTTTGATGATGTTGGGGACATCGTCTCCGATCGTTTCTGACAGGCAGGTCGTGTGGATGGCGATAATATCCGGGTTGTAGATCTTGAAGATATTCTTGATCGATGTTTTCAGGTTCGCTGCACCGCCAAAGACCGAAGCCCCTTCGGTAAACGAACTTGATGAGGCAAGCACCTGATCGCGGAAATGCCGGGTCAGGTGCATGCGGTGGTAGGCACAGCAGCCCTGTGAGCCGTGGCTGTGCGGGAGGCACCCGTGGATACCAAGGGCAGCATACATGGCCCCTATGGGCTGGCAGGTTTTTGCCGGGTTGATCTTTCCCACAGTGTGTTCGATTTTTCCTTCGGGCACACATTCAAGCATTGGTCGCACCTTCCAGTTTCTCTCGTTCGGGTTCTTCTGTTCGCTCCCATGGGGGCACTATCATCTTCCAGGCCGGCGTTGTCAGTGCATGGGCAACATCCTTTGAGAAGTTGATCGCGCCGTTGTATCCGGCATAGGGCCCGGCGTAATCGTACGAATGCATCTGTTTTGCCGGGATGCCCATTTTCTCTGCAATGTACTTGTCGCGGACACCGGTAAAGATCAGATCGGGTTTGATTTTTTTGATGAGCTCTTCAAGCTCGTAGTGGTTGCAGTCGTCGATCATGATGTCCCCGTTTTTCATATCGGGATACATGCCTTCGTAATAGTTGAGCGGGACCTCTTTTTTTAAGGCCTCGAACTGTTCTTTTGAGAGCTTAAGATACTCATTTCCCTCTTTGTACAGTTTCTCGTCAGGCTTGAGATGAAGTTCGGGAATATTCTTGGAATCCGCATCGCTTTTAATGGTCGGGATGACCTGACGGCCTTCATAATCGTCCCTGTGGGCAAATTCATAACCGGCAACGACAATCTCCATGCCCAGATCTTTTAACAGGTGCTGATAGTGGTGGCTGCGCGATCCGCCGACAAAGGCAAACGCTTTTTTGCCCCGGCAGATCTTCATGAACTGTTCGAGCGCCGGTTCGATACGGGCAGTCTCCCGTGCAATGACCTCCTCGGTCTGTTTCTCAAGTTCGGGATCATTGAAATATTTGGCCATCTGGCGGAGCGATGCGTTTGTTGCTTCAATGCCGATGAAGTTGACTTTGAGCCAGGGTGTCCCGTACTTGGTCTCCATCATCTCGGCGATGTAATTGATTGATCGGTGGCACTGGACGAGGTTGAGGTCCGCAAGGTGCAGGTTCCTGATATCCTCGTAACTCGAATCCCCGGTCATCACGCAGTTGACTGTGTATCCGCAGTCTTTTAAGATACGTTCCTGCTCCCAGCCGTCACCACCGATGTTATACTCGCCAAGGATATTGATCACGTGTTTTCCGGGTTTGCGCTCGTTTCCTTTCCCGATCACGTTCTGCATGATGTTGTTGTTCGCGATGTGGTGGCCTGCCGACTGGCTGACTCCTTTGTAGCCTTCGCAGGCATACGCAAGGACCTGGATCCCGTGTCGTTCCGTTGCCGCTTTTGCAACCGCACCGATATCATCGCCGATAAGCCCGATAGGACAGGTCGAACAGATGTTGATGGCCCGGGGGTGGAAGGCAGCCACAATTTCGTCAATCATCTTTGCGAGTTTCTTGTCCCCGCCAAAGACGATATCCGGTTCCTGCATATCGGTGGTAAAGCAGAGCTGCGAATAGATCTTGTCTTTTGGCGTTGTGCTGTCAGCCCGTGCCTTGTTTCGCCGTGTTCCCCAGCTGTAGTACCCGCAGCCAACCGGGCCGTGAGTGATGGTGATCATATCCTTGATCGGCGCAACGACCACGCCTTTGCAGCCTGCATAGGCGCAGCCGCGCTGGGATATGATGCCCGGGATCGTACGCGTGTTTGCCTCAATCTGGGGACAGGCCTCGTCCGCATCAGATTTGATGACAATATGTTTTTTCCGGTTTTTCTTTACCGTATCCGGATACTGCGTGTAGATCTCTTCCAGTGTAGTGTCCATTCCGTCCATGAAGGTTCACCTCCCTTACCAGATTGCTGCCTCTCCGGTCTCCCCGGTACGGACACGGACGGCATCGTATACCGGCAGGACAAAGATCGTCCCGTCGCCCATCCCGTGATCCGTTTTGTTGGCTTTTGTGATCGCCTCGATTATCCGCGGGACGTCCTCATCATGCGCGAGGATCGTAAAGAGACGCCGGGGAAAAAACCGCGATCCGTCAAGAAATGACGTAACCTGTTTTTCCGTATCTGCCGCGTCGCTGAACTCATCCACGCCCATTGAGAGGAGTTTCTGCCGGCACTCTTCCAGAACGCCGGGGTCCGTGATGAGTTTCCCGCGCCCAAGCACCTTTATCGCGGTAAAACCGGCAACGCCGGTTTCAACGAGTGCTTTTTTGGTGGCGCCGGTTTTTTTCATCCGGACAATGGCCATGATCTCTTTCATTGCCATTTCCTCCCGTTTAGAGTCCCTTGGTATTCCTTGAGATGGTGTAGACTTCGTCTACCGGGCTCACAAAGATCTTCCCATCGCCAAACGTTCCGTTTGCCCCGGTCCGCCCGGTCTCAAGCACGATCTTTACGACCTTGTCCTTCTCCTCGTCGGGAACGACCATGATGATGAGCACTTTTGGAATCTCATCATACACCATCCCGCCGATCTTTATCCCTTTCTGCTTCCCCCGTCCGACCACATCCACCATGGTCGCCGCGTTGAATCCCGCTGATGAGAGGTTTGCAAGAACCTCGTCTTTCTTCTCCGGTCTGACAATTGCACGTATCAGTAACATGGTTTACCGCCTCGTCTCTTTTTGGCTTTATCCGATTAAGCACACTTTTTTTCAGGCTATGGCGTCAAGGAAGCCGTGCTGCATCATAAGCTCCTCGAGCCGGTCCTGGGTCATGGGTTTAGGCACGACAAACATCTTGTTGTTGTCAATAGCCTCGGCAAGGCTGCGGTATTCACCCGCCTGTCCTGATGTTGGGTCAAAATCTACAACGGTTTTCTTGTTGATCTCGGCACGCTGGACAAGGTTGTCACGCGGGACAAAGTAGATGAGCTGCGATCCGAGTTCTTCAGCAAATGCCTGGAGCAGTGCACGTTCGTTATCGACCTTGCGGCTGTTGCAGATAATCCCGCCGAGCCGGACCTTGCCGTTTACCGCGTATTTCTGGATACCTTTGGAGATGTTGTTAGCTGCGTACAGGGCCATGAGTTCCCCGGATGCAACGATGTAAATCTCCTGCGCCTTGCCTTCACGGATCGGCATGGCAAAACCGCCGCACACCACATCCCCGAGCACATCGTAGAAGACGTAGTCGAGATCGGGCGTATAGGCACCCAGCGATTCGAGCAGGTTAATTGACGTGATAATACCGCGTCCTGCGCACCCGACACCGGGCTCGGGACCTCCCGATTCCACGCACATTGTGTTCTTGAACCCGGGTTTTAGGATTGCGTCGAGTTCGATGTCGTCGCCCTCATCGCGGAGCGTATCGAGCACGGTCTTCTGGCAGAGCCCGTGCAGGAGAAGTCGGGTTGAATCGGCTTTTGGATCGCAGCCGACTACCATGATCTTCTTGCCGGCCTCAGCGAGTGCTGCGACTGTGTTCTGCGTTGTTGTCGATTTGCCAATACCGCCTTTTCCGTAAATTGCTACCTGTCGTGTCATTTCTTTAATTCCTCCGTTCCACTTTTTCTTGCCTGGTACGCTCCCGCATCGCCGGTCTTACCCGGTGATCCGGTGTTTTTCATATTCTCCTTACTTCGTGCAGAGATTGCCGGAGATCCGCGGGTTACCGATGCATCTTCGGAATCATTTCGGGAAGATCGGAGATCCCGTCTCCCGCTGGCCACCATAGTCCAACTCCCGGTTCGGGACTGTGGGCTTTTCATGCGAGTGTCACACAATCCGGGAATTTACCCGACATGTGTGTTGACGCATGTGAGCCTTTTCGTCATTCCGCCCAAGAGTAGATCGGCGACTTCAGATCTTCTGCAACGTCATATGGATCGCCCTGGAGTGATCCATGAAATCCTGCCCCGCTCTGCCGCAGTACAGATACATTCCTCTCATGCGGCTGCAAAGTGAGGGCAAATCTGGTCTGTCGCATCATTCCTCCTTTTACACTAGATCATTACTTTACAAATATTTATATTTGATAGTAGGAACATTCCTTCTATCATTATTGCATAATAAATAATGATCAATCAGGTAAAATGAAAAACGTCATTTGAAAAGGTTACCAGCATAATTTAGCCAAATGCTGCCCCGGATTGGAAATACGCGATTACCGGATTAAGTATACAACATTAATTTTACCGAAAAATAAGTACAATAATAATCCATATATCCTGCTGCTACCCTAGTATTGCTGCCTAAACCGGCAGTCCGGCCGGGGAAATTTTTTCCCGACCCTGTGTGGACCATTGCCGGCTCTATCCGGCCCTGCGAAAAGACCGATCCCCGGATCGGCCAATACCACATCCAGCACTGCACGGTGCTGCTGGTCATTTTCGGGCTCGACAGCACCGGGCTCCTCGCCCCGCCCCAGTTCATACTCCTTTCTGTTTTCGGCCTCTCGGTCTGCCTGACAACGATGATCTGGCTTTCCGATGCGGCAGTCTGCCCGGCAAAACCCGGCAGTGAGGAACAGTGGCTGCCCTTGCTACTAGGACAATAACAAAAAACCTGCGCGAACCGGGTAGGAATAAAGAAAAACAGAATTCCCCCGGTCGAGAATTCAGTTACTCTTTTGGACGGTATCCCAGTGCACCGGCAAGGGCAACCAGTCCGGCCAGTTGCTCTTCCTGCCGCGATGTCAGGCGTCTTCCCTGCTGGATCAAACGTCCGAGCTTGACAATCCGTATGCGGTCTTCGCGACTGAGTGTTTCTGCATGATGGGCCCACTTGATCAGGTCCAGCCATTGTCTGCGGCTGAACGTCGTACCGGCCGCAGGAGCTTCCCCTCCGGAAATTCCTGTCCGCGTCTCCGCGTCACCATCTTCGGATTCGTCCGGGACCTCATCATCCATATCCTCATCCAGCGGAGAGTCTGTCTCCTCTCCACTCGGGAGATCCTCCGTTCCGGAAAATTCTTCCCTTGCTGCTGGCCCGGCATCAGGTTCATCAGAGATGCAGGCATGAATCTCCTGATCTCCTCCGTTCTCCGGTGCGTGACCTGGCTGAACCGGCGTCGCATTCATGCCACATTCCCGAACCGGCGGAACTATCAGGGTACCTCTGGTCACGGGGATGTCCTGGACATCAGGACTACCGGATCCGTGTATGGAGCTGTCCGGTACCGGTGCCGCATCGGGCAGATCCCCGATATCGAGCTCCTTTGGCTCTTCAAAGAAATCTTCCATGGTCGTTAAGGAATGACCCGCATCCTCACGTACTGCCAGTTCCTGGTGCGCTGCTCCCGGGACAATTGCTGGAAGGTCCGATCTATTTACCGTGGCCGGGGGGATTACGATCGTAGTGCGTCCGGTCCCGGTCTTCAACGCTGCAAGTTCCTTTTTGAGTTCCTCGTACGCGTGTTCGGCCGCCTGGCGAAGATCTTTTTCAGCAGCAAGCGTTGAAGAGATCTGCCCGAGATCTTCGGTCAGGGACTGGAACGCAGCCTCTTTTTGTGCTTGTTCCCGCTCTGCATTACGGAGCTGCTCCTCAAGCGACCGCTGCCGTTCCTGTGCAGTCCTGAGATCGCTCTCTGTGTCTTTTAACCGGTCTGCGATCCCGGCAGCCTCCTTTAAGCCGGTGACTGCCTGTTCCAGCTGGCCGGAAGCAGAACTCCTTGCGGTACGTTCGTTCTCAAGATCCCTTGATACCTCATCGATCCTTCCCTGAAGTTCCCGTTTTGCGGATTCAGCGGCCTCGATCGTTGCCTGAAGATTCTGTCCGATATTTTCCTTTTCCTGTTCTGCTGCAGCTGCATTTTCCTCTGCACCGCGGCGCAGGCGCCGTTCTGTCTCCAGCTGTTCCCGCACCTGCTCCATCTCGGCTGCGGCTGACCGGGCCGCCTTGTCCGCCTGGCCCTTTGCCAGTTCAAGTGCAGCAAGCCGGTCGCAGGCCTCCCGGTGTGCGAGCCGGGCATCGTCCCGCTCCTTTCCTGCAAGTGAAAGTTCGGATCCCCGGGCATCCAGATCCTTCCTGAGTGTATCAATGGTTGCAGCCAGTTCCCGCAGTTCATCGTTTTTGGACTCAATCCCGTTTTTGGCGTTCAGCTCGGCACCGGCCCGCAGGCGTTTTTCCTCGTCAAGGGCTGTTGTGAGTGTCTCAACCTGATCTTTTGCCGAGAGCAGATCGTTTTCAAGCTGCCGCTTTTCCACGGCAAGGCGTGCCATATCCGCATCGCGGGTGGCCGCCTTTTCCCGTTCAGCCCCAAGAGACGCAGTCAGCGTATCGTATTTTTGCTGAAGTTCATCATGGTGCCCGGCCAGTGTATCTCTCTCGGCGATAAGCCCGGCCTCTTTCTTTGCAGTTTCCTGAAGGAATGCTGCATAATCCTGTTCAAGACTCTCCCGCCGGTGCTTTTCTGTATCCAGTTCGTCAGAAAGACGCAGAACATCCTGGGATTGTAGTGCGGCCTTTGCAGTAATATCCCCAATCATCTGCCGGAGTTCCTCTTCGGATTTTGCCTTTTCCTGGAGGATGGATTTTACTTCCTGCTCGGCAGTATCTGCCCGGTTCTTCTCTCCGGCAAGATCGCTTTTGAGCTGACCGGTTTCGATAACAGAAGCTGCAAGGGATTTTTTGGTTTCAGTGTATTCGCTGTCCAGTGTCTCCAGCTGCTGCCGGAGATTCTCATGTTCGGATGAATGTGCGTCAAGTTCCTTGTGTGCCTCCGCAAGAGCTGTCCGGGTCTGTGCCAGATCTGCATGTGCCGATTCGAGTTCGCTCTTGAGGGCATGATCGAGTTCCTCTTTTTCCGCTCCGAGTGTCCGCACCGTATCTTCAGTCTCTGCAAGATGCGCCCGGGTGGCTTCCAGCTCCTCGTTTGTCCGGGCAAGTTCGTCTGCTTTTGCGGTGAGCGATTTTTCGGTCTCGGCGATACGGGTGTGCAGGGCGTCCGCATCCCTCCCGGCTGCTGCAAGTGCTTTTTGTTTTGCGTCCAGTTCACGGGCCTGACCGTTTGCTGCGGTCTGGAGCCGGGCTACCTCATTGGTGAGTTCCCGGGTCTTATCGGCAACCCTGCTCTCGAGCGTTGACTGAAGCGTGTCCCGCTCGCCTTCAACCACATCAAGCTCGCTTGCCCGGTTCATTGCGATCTCGAACGAGGAGAGCAGAAATTCCAGGAGCTTCCGGCGGTCGGCTGTAATCACGTAATCCTGATTTTCATGACGAATCTTGAACTGAGTCCGTACCTTATCCGGATCCGGTTTTTCCACGGGCGAGGCAAGCATCAGTTCGATAAGCGAGATGAGGTACTGTGCATCCCAGGGCTGGGCAATAAAGTTGTCTGCATTGCTGTCAAGCACGATCAAAAGGTCGCCGAGGCTGGAAACCCCCGTGATCAAAAGAACGGGGATATTCCAGAGATCTGCATCCTCCTTGATCTCGTGGCAGACCGCATATCCTTCCTTTTCCGGACCCGTGGCATCGCAGATGAGAAGGTTGGGTTTTCCCATGCGGAGACGATCCAGCAATTCGGCATCATCGGAAAATGAAGTGGTCCGGTATCCCTCATTTGCCAGTTGTCCGACAATCTGCCGGGAATTGCGGGCATCTTTGGTGAAAATAAAGATATCGATGACATGCTCCCCGTCCGGGCCGGAGGGGATATCTGCATCTGTACCAGATGGGTCAGAATTCATCGCCATTTGCGCTCTTACACAAACTAAAGGCTTTATATTATATGTATGTTTATATCGCCCGGGGTTCTGTCAATATCAAAAAAAAACAATAAAAAAAACATCGGATACCATTCTCCCGGGGAATACCGGTAAAAAAATTTCAGATATGCGAAAAAAAAGTAAAACAACCGTTTATGGTACCTGGCCAAGCCGGTTTACAGTTTATACCGGAGCAGCGCCGCAATACCGCCGAGTGCCACAAGCCGTTCTCCGGGTTCGAATTCGGTTGAGAGTACTACTATCCGGGACTGCATCCGTTCGGCCCGTTCAAGAAGCGGGGCGGTCGCCGGGTCATGGAGCAGCGAGTCGGCGATTAGTACCTCTTCAACTGCCCCGTAATCGATGGCATTTGCGACCTGCTCCCTCCCATATGCTACCGCCCCGTCCCGGGAAATCCGCAGGAGCACCTCGTCCATCAGTCGCACCTCACGCGATAGCTGGAGGTCGCCGATCATCTTTTCGAGCGTCCCGACGCCGATCACGTCCTGTACGGCACCACGACCGATCCTCCGGGTCTCGACAACAACCGCCCGTTCCGTGGGCGGACAGTTCCGGTTCTTCGCGTGCCGGACAAAATCGTCCTTGATAAAACCCGGCCCGGCAATAACAAGCGGTCCGGTAACTTCAGTGATGCACTTTGTCACGGCATCGAAAAACGCTACCCGGTTGTCGGATTCGCCGCCCTTGCCGCTTCCCGCGGTGACCGTGACTACGCTTTCGGGGCCATACTGCCGTATCCGGAAAAGCTCAGCCTCCCCCTCTTCGATGGTCAGTACATGGATAACACCAAAGAGCGACGACTTTTTCGCCCGCTCGATCCGTTCGAGGTCTACCGGGCGCCACTGACGGATTACCGCGATCTCGTACCCGGTCTCGACATTGATCGTATGGTACGCCCCGCAATCGATCCCGTGTTCGATAATACCGGTGATCCGGAGCCGTATCCCCTGCTCGGAGAACTCGATCTTTTCCGCCCGGATCCCAAGACGGACCGGTCGTTTCTCTACCTTCTCGGGACGAATCTTGTCAGTTGAAGCCTCTACGCTCCGGAACGTGGTGGCAAAAACAAGTGAGCCGGGGAGGACAAGATGTTTTAAGTGCCAGAGATCATCGATAGTCTCGGGGAGAAACCGTATTTCACCATAATTCTCTTTAAGATCCCCGAATTCCGCTTTCATGGCGCCTCAAGAATGTCCGAACCCCCCGGCGGGACAAAGGCCGCAACTGATTCGGTATGTAAGATTCCCTTGAGCAGTTTCTCCTCCTCTGGCGCAAGGTGTCCTTTTAATGAGCGGAGCACTTTTTTTGCAACATCGTTTGGCTCGAACTGCCCGGGTTTGATCTCCACGAATGTTTTTGTACGGGAACGGATAACGGCCGGAGGACCGCCTATGACAGCAGCCTGTGGCTCGAGGACAAGACCGATACCCACCGCGAGCGGTACGTTCCGGTAATACGTGCGTTCACCCCTGACAATAAACGACCCTCTGCTGATAAATTCCCCGGACTCAGGTGTCTTGCTTACCTGGTCCGGTCGCACGGAAAACACATCGGCCGAGAAATGCCCGCTCCGCCATGCACCTGAGTACGATGCAGCAAACTGCGCCACCTCGTCCATCTTTTCCGTTTTTCCTTTGACAAGGATGACACTTGCCCCGTGTACGTCCGCATGGAGGAAGAGATCGCCGCCAGTCATGTACTTCTTGACCAGTTCTTCGTTCTGCGAGGCATCGCGGCCGCCCAGCACCACCACGCCATCGCTTGTCACAAACCAGCGGAACCGGTGGTACCAGAGTTTTTTCATGGGGACGATATCCCGGTGGACCGCCTTTTTCTTTTGCCGGACCGTCTTCATCGCAAGGAGGGCGCCTTCCTTTTTTTTCTTGAATTTTTTTATGGTATCGTAATAGCGCCCTGCATTCTGCTCGACACTCTCGTGGACGAAGATCTTCACGGTCTTTCCTATATCGACTCCCACCGCTGCCTCTTCCGGGTAAAATGCCGTGATCTTTTTGGCATCCGCAGATGAGCTTCCCTTGAGGTTGCGCTCGATCTCCTGCCAGGAGTGCTGTTTGCTTGCCGCATCCAGAGACGAGATGACCTGTGCAATGAACTGGTAGTTCTCGTATATCGCGTTTACCAGCTCTTCGTTCTTCTGGATTTTATCGTCAAACTTTTTGATCGCAGCTTCCTGATACTTGTGAATCCGCTCTTCTTCAGAAAGTTTCGGCCTCGCGGCAACCTTGACCTTCTCGGCTTTGGTCATCGGGTAGAAGGCTTCGAGCGCGGCAGAATAACCGGGGTATGGTTTACCGGTATCATCTGTTGCCCCGGGATCTTCAAAAAGTGAAATCGGTTCGCAGCTTTTTGCTGAAACGACCGGCCGGACTGATTGCTGCACCTGGGAGAAGAGCCCGTTTATGGCGGCATACAATGCCTTTGGATCGGCAGCCTTTGCCGGCAGGGACTTGTCGATACCCGCGGTTTTGCAGACATATTCCGCGTACGTGCCGCCAAACATGCACGCGACGGCAAGGGCCCGGACAAGATCCCGCTCGTCGCCTGCAAGTGTTGCGGCAAGAGTTTCTTCAGATCCTGTGGGGTCCGTTTCGCTTATGGTATACATTGCATCGGGAACAATGTCCCGGTCCTTGAACCGGTGGTGCCGGAGCGGTTTGATAATTTTACCAGCTTCATCGGTCAGGATCACGTTACCCTCATCAAAAAGTTCGATGATGAGCCGGTAGGTGAGTTCGCCTTTCCCGATCTCGAAGATCAGGATTCGTTCAAGGCCGTGCTGACGGATCCTGAGTACCTTGCCCCCGGAGATATACTTGCGCAGGAACATGGCAAACTGCGGGGGGTTTTTCGGGGCGTTCGGGAATGCCGAGACAAGATGCGCCCTTCGCCCGGCCTCGACAAGCAAAAGATATCTTGCATGGTTCTCTCCGTTTAAGCGGATGCCGAGCGTCCGGCTTTCGAACTGGTAGACCTTATCGATCCAGAGCGGCAGCTTCGCATTGAGCTCGCCGGTTACCGCCCGCAGATCGATCCCGCTCATTCCCTGCGCTGTTGCCATGGGATATACCAAGAATACATATGGCTTGCGCACTAAAAAATAAGACTACCAGGTGAACGGGATGACTGACGAAGTCCACGGCGAAGTGCAGGAACAACCAGCGGAACAACCGGCACTTTCCAAGAAGCAGAAGACCAAACTGGAAAAACAGGCTGACCATATCGAACGGATTAAACGGACGTTGGTTGGCTGTTTCATGGGTATTTTTGTCGGAGTGCTGTCGTACTTCCTCCAGCTGACTGTAAAGAGCGATATCGGCCTTCTTGCATTCATGCTGATGCTTGCCGGGGTGGTCGTCCAGCGGCACATCTTTATCCTGTTGCATCTCGACGTCTCAAAACTGGGCGCAAAAGACTGGCTCTATCAGGGTTTCATGACCTTTGCCTTCTGGTTTATGTCCTGGACCATCCTGCTCTCCACGATGACTGCTTAATTTTTTTTAGATATCCATGAGAATAGCCATTGTTCACAAGGATCGCTGCCACGCAAAGAAATGCGGGACCGAGTGCATCATCTACTGCCCCCGGGTCAGGACCGGGGACGAGACCGTTGTTATCGGTGAAGACGGCAAGGCAAAGATCTCTGAAGAACTCTGTGTCGGCTGCGGTATCTGTATCAAGAAGTGCCCGTTTGAGGCACTTGACATCGTGAGCCTGCCTGAGGAACTCGAACACCCCACGCACCGGTACGGGCAGAACGGTTTTGCCCTGTACGGCCTGCCGATCCCGGTCCAGGGAAAAGTGACGGGTATTCTCGGTGCAAACGGTATCGGGAAAAGTACAGCGGTAAAGATCCTCTCCGGGCAGCTCAAGCCAAATCTGGGGAATTTCGATGCCGAAGTGAACTGGGACGAGATCCTGAAACGCTACGCAGGTACCGAGCTCTTCGATTACCTCCAGACCGTCTCAAAAAAGAGCAAAAAGATCGCAGTAAAACCCCAGTATATCGATTTCATCCCGAAGGTATTTACCGGCACGGTCCGCGATCTGCTCAAGACGACCGATGAGCGGCAAAAACTCGCCGAGATCCTCCCGGTTCTCAAGCTCGATGCGATCCTCGACCACCAGATAAATACACTGAGCGGCGGGGAACTCCAGCGGGTTGCCATCGCCGCCTGCCTTGCCCGGAATGCCGACCTCTACTTCCTCGATGAGATCACGCCGTTTCTGGATATTTACCAGCGTATCTCGGCTGCGAAACTGATTCGGGAACTTGCCGCGGAACGCCCGGTGGTAATTGTCGAGCATGACCTTGCCATTCTCGACATGCTCGCAGACACGGTACACGTTGGCTACGGTAAGCCGGCGGTCTTTGGTGTTATCACCCGGCCAAAGGGCGTCCGGGTGGGCATCAACCAGTACCTCGAAGGGTTCCTGGCTGAGGAAAACGTCCGCTTCCGGGACACGCAGGTGGTTTTCGAGAAACGTGCACACGAGAAGGGATCGAAACGTGAGGATCTCGTAGAGATCCCGGCGATGACGAAAGGCTACGATACGTTCCATCTCACGATTGCCGGTGGAACGATAAAAGCCGGGGAGGTGCTGGGCGTGATCGGGGCAAACGGCATGGGGAAGAGCACGTATGCAAAGCTCCTTGCCGGTGTAGAAAAGCCGGACACCGGCACCATGGATCTCAAGCTCCGGATCTCCTACAAACCGCAGTACATCAAGCCCGAGTCCTCGGATTCTGTCGAGATGTACCTGCGGAAATGCACCAGTAAGTTCGATACTTCGTACTACCAGCACGAGATCCTCGAACCGCTCTCTCTTGGCACGATCCTCCAGTCACCGGTCGATTCCTTAAGCGGCGGCGAACTCCAGAGGGTCGCCATCGCCGCCTGCCTATCCCGCGATGCGGATCTCTATATCCTTGACGAGCCGAGCGCACACCTCGATGTGGAGCAGCGGGTAAAAGTGACCCGGCTTATCAAGCACCATGCGGAAGGAAAGGCGGTTGCGATCATGGTGATCGACCACGACATCTACCTCATCGATATGATCAGCGAACGGATCCTGGTCTTTGAGGGTGAACCGGGAATTAAAGGTACGGCCGTCGGCCCGTTTGCAATGCGGGATGGCATGAACCGGTTTTTAAAAGAGCTCGACGTCACGTTCCGCCGCGACCAGACCGGAAGGCCCCGGATCAACAAGCCCGATTCTTTCCTCGACCGGGAACAGAAGAGCACGGGCGAATATTATTATTACGCAGCTGACGACGAGTAAAAAACCGGGAACTCAAAATAAAAACAATCAAGGAGTTCCCGGATTCTTTTTTTTTTGGGGGTAATGGGGAGTATTACCCTCAATTCTTATTAAAATCAAAAAAGGATAATGCAATCCCGAAAACCGCTTATTTGTTTTTGGTGATATTGACCAGTTTTATCGTAAAGGTCAGGTTCTGGCCCACAAGCGGGCTGTTGGCATCGATTGTCACGGTCTTTGGTGTCACGTTGGTGACCGTTACCTGGCTGTTGGTATTGGTGAACCGGTCATGGACGATATAGTGCTGGCCTGCAACAAACGTGACATTTGCGAGCGGACCGGTTCGGTTGACAATCTGGACAAGGCCGGGATCATAATACCCATAGGCTTTTTCCGGCGGGAGTGTTACGGTCTTTTCCGAATTTAATGCCATACCCGATACTGCATCTGCAAATCCGGGGATGATCGTTGAATTACCGAGCGTAAACACCAGCGGCTCTGTGGAATTTTTATTTGAATCAAACACCGTTCCGTTGTCGAATGTTCCGGTATAGTAGACGGAAACGGTATCTCCTTTTGTCGCAACCACCGGTGTAAGGAAGAAATAGGCGCCGAGTGCTGCAGCGATCAGGATCACCGCGACACAGACTGATATTACCAGTTCTTTTTTCAGTACCTTCTTCCCAGTCTCTTTATCCGTACTCTTTGCCGGTACGTTTTGTTCAGCGTTCTCTGAAATTTTTACATCGGCATTTTCCGGCGTACTCTCTTTCTTCTCTTCAGGTACTGCCGGTTTTGCTGTTTGTTCTGGATCGGTCAAGTGTGTAACCCTCCTTTACCAATATGATGCCGTATATCTTGACGCTTCATATGAAAAAAGATGCGGATCAAAAAATGAGTGTGCCCGGAAAATCCGTACATATGCATGGTTTAACAGTAAGGAAAAACAGGGATAGACCAAAAACCACAGCCGGATCCGGATGCTTATGCAAACATCCGGCCTTCCACATCGGAAACAGGTCGGGAGAAATCGATCCTGACTTTTTCTATGGCCGCCAAAAAGTCCGTGCGGGTAATTGCTTCCCGGTCATTACGGATTGCAAACATGCCGGCTTCCATGCAGATTGCCCGTAGGTCAGCCCCGTTCCTTCCCTCAGTCAGGGATGCAACTTCGACAAGGTTAACCGATTCGTCAACGGTCAGGCCGCGTGTATGGACTTTTAATATCGAGAGCCTTCCCAGTTCATCAGGAAGCGGGATCTCGATGATCCGGTCGAACCGGCCGGGCCGGAGGAGCGCCTTATCGAGGATATCGATCCGGTTCGTTGCCCCGATAATCTTCACGTCGCCCCGGGTCTCAAAACCGTCCATACCTGCCAGAAGCTGCATGAGCGTGCGCTGGACTTCGCGGTCACCGGAGGTATTTGCCTCAGTCCGGCTCGCCCCTACCGCATCGATCTCGTCAATAAAGATGATCGTCGGGGCTTTTTTCTTCGCGAGATCGAAGAGTTCGCGGACAAGCCGGGCACCTTCGCCAATGTATTTCTGGACAAGCTCGCTTCCCACGACCCTCATAAAGTGGGCGTTTGTCTCGTGGGCTACCGCTTTGGCAAGCAGTGTTTTTCCTGTCCCCGGCGGCCCGTAGAGCAGGACTCCCTTGGGTGGCTCAATCCCTATACGGGTAAACAGCTCCGGGCGTTTTAAGGGGAGCTCGACTGCCTCGCGGATCTCGTTTATCTGCGTAGAGAGACCGCCGATATCCGTATAGTTCTCCTGCGGGGAGTCCACGAGTTCCATGCCGTAGACCTGTGCGTCAAATGAGCTTGGGAGCAGCTCGACAATTGCGAGCGACTGCTGGTTGAGCGTGCACCGGGCGCCAGCCTTTAACTCTTCCGGATTGATGCTTGGCGAACTCCGGACCAGGAACTTTGGCCCGGCGCTGCTGCGCACGATGACCCGGGACGAATCGACCACATCCACTACATTCCCGATAATAAGCGGCGGGCTTCTGAGCTGCTCGCTCTCGCTCTTGAGTTTCCTGACCTCACGCTCGAACCGGATCTTCTGCGTCTCGATATATCGCTTGTCCGCTTCCACCTGGCGGAGCTGTTCGCGGAGTTCGAGATTGCGGGATTCCAGGTTGTTGACCCTCTCTATCATCTGGGTTTCAAGATCGTGTTTGTCGTTTTCGATCTGCTGGAGCTGGTCCCGGAGCTGTTCGGAGATCGTGCGGTACAGGCGGCAGAGCTCTTCCGGGGTCTGCGGTTCTGCCGTATCGCGGAGAATGTCGCCCATTCCGTTCCTCAAATAGGTATATAGGGAAATCGCCATATAAAGTGTTTGTGAGAATATGCAGTGTGAAATGTGTGGCGAAACAATCCGCGGTGCGCCGAAGCTGATCCGCGTAGAAGGTGCGGAACTTCAGGTCTGCGCCCGGTGCGGCAAGTTTGGCACCGAGGTCCAGCAGCCCCGGCGGACTGACGTGCCCCGCCCTGCAGCACGGCCCGGCCAGCCAAGCCGGCCTGTGGGAGCACCGGTCCCCGGACTGCGCAAACGCGATATGTTCGATTACATGGAAGGCGAGATTGTCGAAGATTACGCAGACCGGATCAAAAACGCCCGTACGGAAAAGGGTCTGTCCCAGAAAGATCTGGCCCTCCAGATGATGGTCCGGGAGCTCTTAATAAAAAAGATCGAGAAGGGAGAGCTCATCCCGGAAGAAGAGGTTCGAAAGAAACTCGAAAAGGTGCTCGGGATCAAGCTTGTCGATGTCGTGGCCAGCGATGCGGAGAGCAAGGCCCAGGCCAAGATCACCCAGACGCTCGGCGATCTTACGATTATACGGAAAGCAAAGAAATAAGTTTTTATTTTTTTTACCGCTGGCGCTCTTTTCGTCCCGGTTATTTCTTTACAATGATTTTGTGGGCGCCCGGATCAACCTGGTAGGACCTTGGCCGGTCAAGCAGGTCGAGTGCGTTGATGTTCGCATCCTGGAGTTCCTGGTAGTTGAACGATTCGTACTTCGTGTCCCCGCGTTCTTCCCAGAATACGACAATGCCGTTCTCCATTTTCCGGCTCATGGTGATTTGGTACATAGTTTCCAATCCATAATATGGAGTAATCAATGTTTCTGTAGGGACAAGAAGGGAATACTGAGGGAATGCTTTTTTTTTCAGATTCAACTACCTGATGACAGAATCTTCCCGTTTGTGGCAGGTGAGGTTGTGACAGGTTACCGGCAGTTTCGGATCTTTTTCAGGTTCTTCGGTCTTCCAGCGCCCGGGCAAACCGCGACCGTTCCAGTGCAGTCCCTAACTGGAGGCCGAGCGTTGCAATGGTGTCGAGACTTGCCGGGAGGTAGTGTTTCTCTTTTGGGCTTCCCATGTTGAGCAGGCCTTCGATCATGTCGCCAATCCGGATAGGGACAATGAGGATCGTGCGGACGCCGCTTTTTTGCACGGCGGGATCGAGGGAGGCAAAATCCGGGGAACCCTGGGTCAGGTAGATGACCGCCTTTTGTGCAAATGCCTGTTCGAAGAGTTTATCGAATACGCCGGAGACGCACATTTTTTCGAGGCTCTCGGGCATGTTCTTTTTCACCCGGGGGATCATAACGTCTTTTTCGTTTTTTATATATACGCAGCCCATCTCAAAGCCCAGCGTCTCCATCACGGTCCCGATGCTTCGGGAGAGAAGCGCTTCCTCGTCCCGCTCGCTATTCAGGATCTCCGAGAGCCGGTTCTGGGCAAGGAGCGTGTTGACGTACTCGCTGCGTTCGCGGTCAAGGCGCTGCATTTTCAGGACACTTGCCACTTCGTCGGCTACGATCTCAACGTTCCCGATATCTGCAGCGGGAATTTCGGCATCGGTCAGGAGAAGGATCGTCCCGACCGCCTCTTCACCCTCAAGGATGGGGACGGCAACCGCGCCGGAAGGTTCCTTTCCCCCGGCAAGCGAAGCAAGTACGGGAAATGCCGGGTCGTCCTTTCCTATGGCAACGGTTGCAGGGGATTTGTGGCAGCGCTCCACGATGGAGGTAAGCGCCGGCAGCGCCGCAGCCGGAACCGTCAGGTCCGAGTACGCAACCCGCAGGGTGTCGAGAAGAACGATGCCGGCCCGGCAGGGCACCAGCCGTTCCCGGATCCCCTTCATTGCCACGCGGAGAAGTTCCTCCTCAATCCGTGTTGCCCCCGCGGCCCGGATGATATAGAGGAGCGAGGCAAGATCGCCTTTCGTGCGCTTCCAGCCGGCAAGGTCCTCGCCGATCACCGTCATGCAGCCCGCAGGGCCCGATGGAGGAGGGAAGAAGAGAGAAAGGTGGTACCTGCGCAGGACGCCGGTCTGCTCCTTTAAGGCAAGGTCGAGGCTGACCGGGTCGCCGCCTTTTTTCCCGGAAAGTGCTGATGCCAGGAGCGCAGCCTCTTCGGGCTGCAGGAGGTCCCGCAGAGAAGCAGCACCGGAAAAGAGCGATTCCGCAGGCCGGTTCCTGACAACGATTGTGGTATCCGCAAGAATGGTGAAAACAACGGTGCCAGGCGTATCGAGCCCGGCCTCCAGCCAGGCGCGGTGGAGCAGCGCGGCATGCAGCTCAAAGGCGCGGGAAGCAAGTTCCGGAATGCCTGCGGAAGTACCGGCCGGGGAAAGGGTGGATCCCGGGGCCTGGCCGTTTTTTACCATCCAGAGCTTGTTCCTCCCGATGATGCGGTAGCCGAGGATTCCTTTTTCGTGGAGCGTATTGAGGTACTTGAGCACGGTTGCCCGGCTCTTTCCCGTTCCCAGGGCAATCTTGTCGAGCATCCCCTCTTCGGGAGGGTTTGCGCCGAGATACGAGACTATCAGTTGTTCGGTCTCGGTTAATGGTTCCGGCCCGGGGCCTGTGGGAGACATCTATACCATATAGTCTAACTCTTCCCAGATAAGGTTATCCGTGTTTTGCCTGACGACAGCTTCACCGGGAAATTATCAAGGGAAGATCCCGCAAAAGACGACATGGTCAAAACATTTATATTGTATCGTATGGATCAACATATTTAGACAATATAGTATAAAATCCCGGGTCCACCGGGAGCACAGAGGTTGAACCATGAAGTATGAATCACTGGGAAAAGAACTGATCGGACTCCTGGGACTCAAAGGCAGCCCGGTCGCAGTAAAGCTTGCAAAGACCATGGCGGATATCCCGCAGGGCTACCAGAAGATGAGCGAGAAGCACCGGCACTGCCAGTTTGTGCAGGACGCACGGCTCAAAGGCACCATAGGTTATGCAACCAAGGCCGAGCATCTCTGCCGGGGCGGGGCTGCGGTCATGGGGATCGAACCCTCCCCAGAACTCCTGGCCGACGGCACCACCTACCAGAAACTCGGGAATTTCAAAACCATCGAGGGCGCTATCGATACGGTGAGCGCCATCCCGAAAACGGGAGAGCAGTTCTATGCATCGGTCTATGCGCCGCTCGAAAAGGCGGAGTTCGAGCCCGATGTTGTCGTGATCGTGGCAACGCCGCGGCAGGTGCTCCGGCTCTCGCAGGCATACCTCTATGCCACCGGCGGCCGGTTTGCTGCCGATTACTCGGGGATCCAGTCGCTCTGCGCCGACGCAGTGGTCGCGGTCCGTGAGAGGGGCGTTCCCAATGTAACGCTTGGCTGCAACGGCTCGCGGAAGTACTCGGGGATTGCAGAGGACGAGGTGATCTTCGGGGTTCCGACAAAAGACCTGGAAAAGATCGTCGAGGCATTAAAGACGTTCAAGGAAAAGTGGGGATAATATGGTCAAAACCATCAAGGCCCTGGGCATCAGGGCCCCGAATGCAGAATTCCTTGCCGCAAACGTTCTCAAAAACCCCGACACCCCGGGCGAAGAAGTCCGGTTTATCGTGAGCCCGGGGGCCGAGGCCGGCATGGAGGCGGTGGCCCGGAAGTACGGGTACAAGGCAGAGATCACAAAGGATGAGAAAGAAGTGGAGGTCCGCTTGGTACCTTCGGGAAAAACCACCGAAGAGATCGATGTAACGGGAGAGACCTGCCCGGGACCGGTCATGATTGTGGGCGACAAGCTCTCGTCCCTTGGCATTGGCGAGCGGCTTAAAGTCAAGAGCGCAAGCGCCGATACGATTGCCGATGTCTCGGCTGCGGTGACAGCATCGGGTTCGCTCGTCCTCAACCGGGGAAAAGAGGGCGACCGGAACTTCATTATCGTGGAAAAAGCCGAAAAGAAGGCGGTTGCGGCCGGGACTGCGGCCCTTGCATCAAAGGACCGGGTAGTAGTAGCCCAGAGCAACGGGATCGGGAACGCGGAGCGGGCCTATGCCACGTTCATCTTCTCGAAAGTCGCGCTCTCCATGGGAAAGAAAGTGACGATCTTCTTTTTTATGGACGGTGTCGGGATCGCCCGGAAAGGAAATGCCGAAACCGTGAAGCACCCGGCGTTTCCGGTTCTCTCCCAGGTAATGGACGAAGTGATTAAGGCCGGGGCAACGGTGTATGCCTGTGAACTCTCGGCATCGTTTCGGGGAATCAAAGAGACCGATCTCGTGCCCGGGGTAAAGCTTGCCGGGGCTGCAACGTTTATCCAGCTGCTTTCCGATCCGGGTAATGCCGTGGTGAACTTCTAGAAGGAGGGAAAACGATGGATAGTACCTATCTTGTAATTGGTTTGGCGATCCTTGTTTCGGCCATGGCAACCGGATTTATCATCTTCCGGATGCAGGGCATGCACCTGATGGCGCACTTTGTCGCAATCATCTTAGCGCTCATCGCAACGCTTGCTGCGGTTGTGACCGGGATGACCGTGGCCGTGTACGCGGCCGTTGTCCTGCAGTTCATCGTGACCATCACTGCATATACCCAGCTTGCCCCGACCTTAAAGGACAGCTTCCAGACCTCGCCCGGGTACAGCGCACACCTGGCCATCGTTACGATGCTGCCGGTCCTTGCCCTTGCCGGCCTGATGCTGTGACAGGGAAATCGCTTCGCGGTAATACGAAAACGGTACGCTAAAAAAAGATTTTTGCAGGGGAATGATCCCCCTGCTTCCCTCCCGGGAATTCTCCGGTTACCCGGTCACTTTTTTTGCCCGGATCCTTTGCTCTTCTCTGCCTGCTCTTTTTCCATCTCTGCCTTTGCCTTCTCAACTTCGGCTTTTGCCTTTGCAAGGATGTCGTCAAAGGATTTGCGGACGTTATCCGTGGTATCTTTTACGGATTTTTCGATATGCTTTCGTCCCTCGTCCGTTCCCACCAGGTCGCGGGTAACCTTTGCCAGATCGTCCATTGCGGAGATGACCGACTTTGTCGCAGCGGCAAAACGGACATCGATCGGATTCTCTTCTTTTTGGGGTGCAGCCGGTGCTGCGACCGGGTCTTCGACCCAGAGCCCATTTTCAAAGTGTCCTTTCTTTTCAGCCATAATCATCACGGGATAGTAATTTTATTTTTCTGCCCTGAAACTAGAAATGGTTTCCTCACGGGAAGTCTGAAGGACAGCAGATCCTGTTCTGGTTCCCTGGCTGATATACCCTGTGAATCAGAGGGACTTAGCGGTTCTTAACTGTACCGGTATGCCATATTGCACTGCGTGCGCCGGCAGACCGGCCTTCCGCTCCGGGTTGTATTCTTAAAAACGTACCGATATATTCCGGGACGGGGATGTACGATCTATGGAACAGTACCGGATTGCCGTGATGGTCGGGAGCCTGCGCAGGGATTCGCTCAACCGGAAGCTTGCTGAAGGTATCGTTAAACTCGCACCGCCGGATCTTTCCTTTAACTTCTTACCGATTGGCAACCTGCCGCTGTACAACCAGGATGATGACGATCAGCCTTCACCGGCAGTTGTCCTGTTAAAAAGCGGGATCTCTGCCGCGGACGGTCTCCTCTTTGTCTCTCCCGAATACAACCGTTCGATCCCGGGAGTACTCAAGAATGCCCTCGACCACGGCTCGCGTCCGCAGGGAAAAAATGTCTGGGCAGGAAAGCCGGCGGGGATCATCGGGATCTCGACCGGTGCCATCGGGACTGCGATGGCGCAGCAGCATCTCCGGAATGTCCTTTCGTACCTCGATGTTGCCGTGATGCGCCAGCCCGAGGCCTATCTCCAGATGCGGGAGGGGATGTTCGATGCTTCGGGTAGTATCGGCGCGGCAAGCCGGGCTTATCTCCAGAACTGGATGGATCACTATATTGCGTGGATCGAAAAGAATACCGGATAATGGGGGGAGATACCCCCGGAATTATTCGCTCCGGACCAGCCGGCGCCCGAGCTCGTAGGCATTTTTGCAATCGATCGGGAACTGCTCTTCCTTGTGCTTTTTCTTTGCCGCGGGATCGAAGAGCGATGACTCGTACTTTGAGTAATCGTCAAAGAGTAGCGTGTCGGTTACCCAGAGAGATTCGCAGGCCCCGAAGATCCGGGCCATCGCCATCTCGGTCACCTGCTCGTTCCTGTCATACCCCATCTCTTTTACCATTGGTTCTGCGGCCCCGGCTGTGTAGATAAACCCGGTCCGGATCTTCTTTGGGAAAAGGGTCGATCGCGGCTTGTCATAGACGGAAAAAGGGTACGCAAGCCGTTCGAGGAACGACCGGGTCATGCCGGTAGTGAGCGAGAAGTAGATGGGCGAACCGATCAGGATCGCGTCGGCCTGCTCTGCTTTTTTTAAGACCGGGGCAAGGCCATCCTTTACCGCACAGTGCCCGTAACTTTTCCCGCCAAGCCTCTTACAGGCAAAGCAGCTGGTACAGCCTTTGTAATCGAGGTCGTAGAGATGGACGAGTTCGGTTTTCGCTCCTTCTGATTCAGCTCCTTCCATGGCGTGCCGGAGGAGCGTTGCGGTACTCCACTTCTTCCGGGGACTGCCGTTGAATGCAATGAGTTTCATCATTATCCCGGGGGTATTTTAATCCCTACGAGTACTCTTTACAGCAGTCGAAGTAATAGACCTGCCAGTGGATACAAGGTAAGCAGGTTGCAGGGAGGTGAGTGCTTCCGGCGTAAAAAACCCGGGCCGGAAGACGGTATCCTGAATGTCTGTTGGGGGGAGTGCCCGGTTATTTATGAAAGAGCGGTGTTGAGATGGTCGAACGCTTCCTGCAGGTACGGCAGGTAGCGTCCCGGGCTGCCTTGAAAAACTCTCCCGGTGACCTGTTGATGATAGCGTTTTCTGCATAACATGAGGGGCAGGTCCACCGGATGATATATCCTGATGGTGTTCCCGCTACTACGGTTTTTAATGTTTGACTTGCCATTGTGTACTCTTCTGATATCTTTGATCTGACCGGGAGTCAGTGCCGACAGCCCGGGTTTTACCTGATTCTTACCTACAAAAAAGGTTTTATCGGGAGGTCATGGATCGCAGGAATTGTCCGGTCAGAAAGGACCGAAGGCGATCATAGGAATGCCCAAAACCGTTTGTGTATATAATAATAGGTTGTCCCTGCATATAACCTGATGTAAAGGGATAGTGGATCCTGGTAGCAGTTCCCTGACCGGGACAGGAGATCAGCCCGCTTTTTTTAGACAAACTCCCCAATTCCCGATATGGGGGAGGATATGTTTTTTCCGTTATACGCAGGTATTTACCCAGAAGGCCCAATATAGCATCAAAAATATATTATGGGGGGGCAAAATGGATAATACTCATTTAAGGCATGGGCAAAGATTGCGCTGCTCTCCCCGATCCGCTAATCCTGTATTTTTACACAATCCAATCTCGGCTGAGGTGCCATGACCCGCACATGGCTGCAGCGAATCCTGCAGCGGGCCGATACGGATACCCTTTCTTACGATTTTGGAGAGAGCTGCCCGACCGTGGAATCATGGTGGTTCCGGGGATGTGTCGCGGCAGCATGCATTATTGGCATATGGTTTATCTTAACGGTCACAGCGTAGTGATCCCGGGACGGTGATAGGAGTTACCGGGGATTTAGAAAAAAAAACACGATGTTTTTGATATTCCTTTAATGTCGGGGTATCTCCCTTGCACCAATGGCCGGTGGGTGCTGCATCAGATCCGGGGGATTCGGAGAAAATACCATCAGCGCATGTTTGCCAGCCTCTTTCTGTTTCGGTGCACTGACAAGTCTCCGTGAGGAAAAAGGGTTCCCGCAAATACCGTAAACACCAGATGAAAATGAAAAAAGTTCTTTTACGGATTCCTTACGCACGTTATGGAGGTTACCACCCGGTAAAGGGGCACCACCATTTCCCATAGGATGGGCAGTCCGTCCTGTCGCAGAGCGCGCTCGTGACTGCAACACCGTTTGATGACATTCCAACACCCATTGCCGCTGTTGTGATCGGGGCGGTGATAGATTCTCCGAGTTTTTCGCACATGGTTTTCGTTCACTTCCTTTATCCCAGGTCCTCGTGTATGGGGGTATAGATTCATGTCGTACGCAGAACGGGATATAGCTGGCGTTGAGTGAAAAAATAATTTCACTAAATACCTCTTGCCCGGTCTTTTTTCCGGGCCGGTCAGGCTGCTTTTTCCAGGTGCACGATGTTGCTGCCTTCTGTTATGTCGGCACGGTTATGGGTTACGATGATCACGGTCTTTTCGGCCAGGTTTTGGATGACCTGATAGATGGACCGTTTGGACTCTTCATCGATGGACCTGGTGAACTCGTCAAAGACAATCACCGGGGAATCCCGCAGGAGGACCCGGGCCAGGGCAATCTTCTGCATCTCGCCGCTGGAGAGATTGAGACCGTTCTCCCCTACGGGAGTATCGTACTGCCCGGGAAGTGTCCGTACGAGGGTATCCAGCCCTGCTTTCTGCGCAGCCATAATGACCTCCTCCCGGGATGCCGACAGGTTCCCGATCAGGATATTGTCATAGATCGAACCATCGAAGATCAGGGAATCGGAAAAGACCATGGATACGTATGACCGGAGATCGTCCCGGCGTACCGAAGCAAGATCGATACCGTCGATCGTGATCCTTCCGTGATCCGGGGAATAGAGCCGGCACAGGAGCCGTAATACCGTGGATTTTCCCGACCCGTTCTCTCCGGTCAGGTAATTGATCCCCCGGGAAAAATGCCCGGTAAAATCCGTAAGGATGACCCGGTCGTCATATGAGAAACCGACGTGCTCAAACCGGATCTCCCCGCTCCCGCCAGGTGGCAGGGAAACGCTGCCCTCAGTACCGGGCTCAAGGTCCATCACTTCGGCAACCCGGTCATAGGACGCCTGTGCGGTCTTATAGGAATTCCAGAGATCCGAGACCTGCAGGGCCGGGGATAAAAAGAGGCCCACATATGCGACAAACGCGGTCAGGGTCCCCACCGTGATGGTCCCCGCAAGGACGGACATGCTCCCGAGCGTCAGGACAAGGATGGTGGGGACGCTGTAGATGAGCATGGTGACCGCGGCACTTAACGAGGAGAGTTTAATGACCGAGACCGAGGTATCGGAAAACTTCTGGAACTGCCGGTCGTAATTCTTCTCTGCCCAGCCTTCAAGGCCGAATACCCGGATCAGGGGAGACGAGGGCAGGGTCTCCTTGAGGTACGACTGGATGCCGGCATCCGCATCCAGCGCCGGCCTCTGGGCGGCCTTCATCCGTTTCCCGAACCAGGCCGATGAAACAACAAAGAGGACTGCCGGCAGGATCACGACCACTGCAAGGACGGCGTCCATGCTGACCATGATGGCAAGCGGCAGGATGATGCCAAGGATGATTACCAGGATCTGTGGTATGGTCCTGATCGCAGTCTGGACAACCGTTGTCACGTTCCCGGTTATCCGGGATAACAGGTCGCCGGTCCTGAACTTCCGCAAAGATCCGTATTCCGCCCGCTGGACATGACTAAAGACCCGGGACGAGAACTGCCGGTACAGGTTGATATACAGTGTCCCCTTTACCCTAGCGGAGAGGTAATTTGAGAGAGCCGAGATGAGGAACACCCCTGCCATTGCTGCAAGCAGGGGCATGAGCAGGGCGGTGTTTTTCCCGATCAGCACGTCATCGATCAACGACCGCATGATAAGCGGGCTGATGATGGCAAACAACATGCCGGAGACACTTAAGATTATGACAGCGAGGTAGGAGAACGGCCGGGCCGAACAGATCTCCCAGAGAAGCTGGTTATACCCGTATCCTTTACGTGGCGTATCCTGCATGGGGTCTCTCCCGGAAAATTACGAGTATATGGTGTCCCGGGGATACATTCAGCCCGGGTGGCACACGAGATCTATTACTCTGGTTTGGGTCGGGGTGAACTATAACACTGTTGATACGTGAAAAAAAATCGGAGTTACTCCTTAGAATCAGGTCAGAAAACAGGAAATGGATTATTACGACCAATGTGGCGACCTTTCGCTTGTACATGAGTTGCCCCCCTTCCCCCATGGAGGTATCCGTTTGGATAACCAGCGGGGGAGGGAGGCTGCTGAAATTATGATGGTGGGGGCCCCCACCCCCGGGGGCCGGTTGCCGCTTCCCGTTCAAGAGTCTGTGCAGGGATGCGGGGAGCGCTTGTACACCGAATCCGGTTTCATCGAAGCAATTCCGTAGATACCTGTGACTGGCTGGTACTTCCCATCATCGAGATGCCCAGCGGGTCACCGGTCATCGACGAGGTGTCGATGATGGTTGTGGCATCATTCGTATAGTCCGATTTCAGGAGATAGCCCGTGTCCGCTGCAACCCAGTTTTCTCCCGAATATTTTCCATCCAGGGTCGTGATCACGGTTTTATTGTCAAGCGGCATCGTGAACGTGATTCGGGATGTCCCGGTGTGCAGGATCCTGTTGCATGCAAATGTTCCCGCAGGGACCGTGACGGTCCCGTTTCCCTCAAAGGTGTAGGTATCCTGTGCTGCATACCGGTATTCGACTTCAACACCGTTGATCATCCGGGTACCGTTAAATCCCGACGAATTCTGCCAGCTCTCTCCAGCGCGTACCGGGTTCTTTGAGAATTCCAGGGTACCCGGCAGGTTCATCGTCATTACCTGGAGGAAGTCCGGGGTGGATACATCGATAATGCCCCGGGTATCTGTCCTGAAATGGAGAAGTGTGTCAACTGCAGTACCATTGATCGATTGTGCATGGATCGTTGCATTCCACAGGATTGTTTCCGGGGCCGGGGATTTGACCTGCATCTCAATCGTGTGGATCTCCTCCGATATGTTCTGGCCAGTTATGACCGTCTTTGTCTGGTATACAAGCGTCTGGCCGGGGTCAACATGGTATTTCAGTTCGACCGGTTGCCCAAGTGAGCTTGTGCAGCCGGTAAGAAGCACCGATCCCACCAGGATCGCGATGATCGCCAGACTGGCTATGGTAATTTTTATGGTTGGTTTCATTTTTTCTTTCCTGTAAAAATTATCCGGGGTGAGTGATTTCCCGGAATACTGGTACCAATCTCATAGTGGTTCTTCGCCTATAATCTGATGTCCATTGCGTCCGGGGTCTTGGTTGCATCGTACCGGAGATTGAAGACCCAACCGGTCGGGTACCCATCCATTTTTCTTTTATCGTTCAGGGTATTGCCCCGGTCGGTTAGATCATAGTCTATGGATTTTGTGTACCCGGTTGCAATGACATCGCCATTCCGGGCCTCGATGGCATCATAGACCTGATCGTCCCGGGATCCACCGATAGACTTCTGCCATTCGATCGAAAGGTCCGGCCGGAGTTTCGCCACCCAGGCGTCAAGGCCACCGTGGACGCCGGCAACCGGGCCACCATTGATGCGACCAACACCGGATACGATGTATCCGCCATCCGATGCCGGGTGGATTGAGTTGAGACTCGTTTCCATAAGATTGGCAAACTCTTTCTGCCCGGTCATCTTCCCGTTCGTATCCCAAGTGTACAGGATTCCTTTTGAACCCAGTTTTTCCTGGTCGCCCGAAAAGACGTAGCCGTCCCACCGGGATGCAGTCGATGTTCCCACGGTGATATAGCCCCCGTTCCTCGTCTCGGTCACACCCTTGAAGCCCGTTATGTCCGCTCCCTGTACGGATCTCCATGCCTCGTTTCCGTCAGTATGTAAACTGAGGAGGAAGCCTTTCGCCTCGGATTTGGCGTCCGGCTGGGTACTTCCCGCAATGATAAGGCCGCCTTCCCGTGTCAGCCCGATACTGTTGAACTGGTTCTGCGGGGCGTCCGCAGAGTATTTAATTGTGCGGAAAGACTCGTTACCCCAAGCGGGAATCGGGCTGTCCGAGCCATCCGGATTGAATGCTGCGATGAGCCCGACGGAATTGGAACCCGTGGTCCGGCTTCCGGCCGCATAGATTGTACCGTCGTTTGCGAGGGTTCCGGAAATAAACGCATCACTTGAACCCGCCCCGCCAAATGTCCTGCTCCACACAATGTTGCTGTCCTTGTCCATCTTTATCACAAGGGCATTGGCATATTTCCCGGACCTGTTTACGATACCCGGGCCCGGGCTCGATGTCGTGGTACCAAAGAGATACAGCGAACCCTCCGGTGATACCTGGACATTGTTGAACGTGGTAGCCATATCGTTCCCGATACTGACGGTTTTTCCCATCCGGCCGCCGGCATCGAATGTCGTGACAACGCCAACCATTCGTTCCTCGTTGCGTTTGAACCCGGTTGTAACATACCCCCCATCAGGCAGCGACTGGATGCTTGTGGAGGAAGTGGCCGGGCCGGCATAATTCTGCCATGCGATCGCACGGTGGTTATCCAGCAGATTCCCGTGGGCCTGCATGGGTTCGGCAATATCATTACCGTACGATTCCTTCTGGGTGCAGGCATCTTTCATGGAATTGAACAGTGCGGGCAGGCCACTAACGCTGACTGCAAATGCCCCTGATCCGATTACAGAGAAAATTATCAGCTTGTTAATTGTCGCCGAAAGGCATACCCAGAACGACCATGCCCCGTAGCTGAAAAGCACATCCGTCACTGCTGCGGTTGAAGTCGGGAGAATCCACCCGCCGACGCACAACATGGCACCGGAAACACAAACGATAATGACGGCTACAAGGATTACTACCACAAGGAATACTGATACGAACCAGAACGCTACTTTGAGCCAGTAACAGGATGAATTGTATTTGTCAAAGAGCTCTTTTTGATCTGCAGAGTCTTTTACGGCCATCGGGGAACTGGTGTACGATAACGGATCGCTCATGACCTGGACGGCACCTTCCGGGTTTCCCGCACTGTCAACGTTCTGGATAATGACTGCATTCCGGGTCTCACGGGTCTTCTGATCCGTGAATGTCACGGAAGTTACATCAACCTGAGAGATAGTCTGGCCATTCTCGTGCCGGGAGTTATCCTTCGTGCTGCTGGCCAGTTGTTCGAACTGTTCAACCTGGCCCGCATAGTCTGTCATAAGTCTGTCAGTCAGCCCTTTATCGATCCCGGCTGCGGTTACTGCGGATTCCGATCTGATCCGCTCCTGCGCCTCATCGGTAATCGAGATCTCATAGCGGGCGGTCTGGGTACTGGTTACTTCCATCCCCGCAGCCTGCATCTTTCCAATTGCCTTATTTACCACGGGATTGGCATTTTTCCCGGTGGATGAACTAATGGTTGTCTGGGCTTGCGGCACATCCGGCAGTTTCTTTATCGTCATCCCGTATTCGTTCAGAAAAGCCGTGTCCGAACCGGGTTTCGAGCCCGATAACGAAGGATCGAATGTCTGGGCGGATACCGGGACCAGGGAAACGCCCGATAGTACCAGTAAAAGAACCAGTGTACAATACAATGTTCGTATACGTCTCATTATTTTCACCCCTTGTAACCTTTTTTTAAAGGTCGGTCTGGTGCAGGGGAACAGTTCATGCACGGGGGAGTGCCGGTTCGATAAATCACCGATACCTAATGAAACCCGGAAATCTCCCGATTTGGTGGAATGTTCCCTTGGGTATAGCGTGCTATTTGTTAGCATATCACAACAGCGATGACTGAAAAAAAATTTGCGGTCAAATCATCGGCAGAATGGCAATTCAAGCGTTATAATGAACCGGGTGGTCCTGATAAAAGGAAAAGGCATTGGACCCGCGGATCTCCCCACATTGTGTAAACTACCGCTCCCTGCCGTTCCCCGGCCCGGAGTGGATTCTCATTAACTCCCGATCAGGAACCGCACAAGGAACGGCTGGTTACGCCAGGATTTCCTGATGTACCTCAGGAGATACGCAACAAGGATCATGCTGATGAGGAGAACAAAATACCAGACAAGATACTCCGGGAGGGGCAGCCTGATGTTGAGCGGTTCTATGATCTTTAAGATGATCGCATAGTGAAGAAGGTAGATTGCAAGCGAACATTCCCCGATGGTCTTTAAGGGATCCATGCGTGAGTACTGCCCTGAAAGATGATCGAGAACGGTCAGGGCAAGCAGGAAGAACCCGCCGCAGAACACCAGCAGGCCGGCTACCGGGGGATAGAAAAGCTCCACGTATCCGTTTCTTACATACTGTGCGCCGGGGATAAAAATCCAGAGAATACCGCCGGCACCAAGGAGTGCCGCGGTGTACAGGCCCTCTTTATTGTACCGGAACGTGCGTACTGCCCCCGATCGCCAGCGGTACATCCCGATCTCGGCCCCGAACAGGGAGAGGGCAATCCAGGGGAAGATCGGGAACCAGCCGTCAATGAACCATGCCTTTACCATATCCGTTATTCCCGGGAGAGACGTGCCGGCATTTGGTGAGAGGAGAATGGAGATATCCGGCTCGGCAGGAACCGTGCTGTACCCAAAGCCCATCCAGAGAACCGGGGTCAGAACCAGGATTGCAAGGATAATGATCCAGCGTTTGCGCTCCGGAAGACCGAGATAAAGGTAGGCAACCGGGAGGGAAAGCCCGATAAGGTACAGGACATCCATATCCATGAACGGGATGTAATCAAACGCAAGTACCTGGAGGAGGACCCCGGCAAGAATTACCAGGCCCCCCCTGATGGCCATGTACGAAAGAGACCTGCCTTTGCCGGTCCGTGAGAGGGCCACAAGCATCCCGGCAGTTACAATAAAAAGCGGGGCTGCAAGGGTGGAGAGGAACCGGTACCAGCCCGGTGCAGGTGGCAAAAAGAGGGCCGGCGTGAGGTTTGCCATGATCATCAGAACAATGGCAAGACCCCGGAGGATATCGAGAGGGATATCCCGAAAATTACCGGTTTTTACGGGAGTTCCCGGAATAGTCTGTTCCATTCGGGTAGTATTGGGCGATCCGGATATTAAGGGTGTACGATAGTATCCCGGATAGCCGGATTAATCCGCATTACTATAGAAATACCGTTACACCGGTTATTGTTTCCTCTACCAACCGCAGCGGTTCGCGGGAACCGGGCAGTGCCGATCTTTTCTCAAAAAGCTCCGGTACCCGGGCAGATTATTGGATTTTTCTCCCCGAGTGGAAGTTTTTTTCAAGAAAACATACGTCGTTTCTGTCACGTGTCTTTTTTACAGGAATTGCCGCTGATCCGGGTCGTTTTATGCGTACTTCTCAAGGTAAACCGGTATGCATCTGCCGGCACAACGATCTCAAACCTGGCACCAGAGCCCGGTGTTCCGTTCTCTTTAATAGTAATCCGGGTGATGTCCAGGATCTCCCGGATCAAAAAGAGGCCGAGGCCGGTATTCTGTCCGTATCCCCGGTCGAAGATCAGTTCTTTATTGCCGGTCTCGATGCCGGTCCCGTTGTCTTCGAAGGTAATGGTAAGCCGGCCACTGCTTTGTGCAACGGAGATAGTGATCGTATTCATTCCCCGCCCCCCGTGTCGCAGGGAGTTGTCGAACAAATTGAAAAACACTTTTTTAAGCAGGGAATCGGCAAAGACCTCCACGCCGTGGATCCCGGTAACGTGCACCGCGATCCCGTCAAGGTTCAGTTCCGCTTTTGATTCCCCGATGCAGGATGCAAGATCCTGGAAGACCGGGGAGTTTACCCCCAGGCTCTCGTACTGGCGGGTAAACTCCAGCTGGCGCTCGATCGCAAGAGCGATCTGCTCTTCCTTCTCTCCATATTCCGCAGCTTTTTCCGGATCCAGCGGGGTCATCCGGGAGAGCTCCAGGTAGATCTTAAGTGCCGTGAGCTGGTTGCGGATATCGTGCCGGGTGATGCTCGAAAGCAGGTTGATCTTTTTATTGGTAAGCCGGAGCGCTTCCTCGCTTGCCCTGAGTTCCCGGGTCATCTTCCCGAGTTCCCGCTTCCTTTTCACCTGGTAGTAGCGGATGAGAAAGGCCATGTCTGCAATGACCATAACAAGGAGGAACGTTGTTGTTGCAAAGGCAAACTGCGTATCCTGCTGGGGAAGGATCTCCCTCGACCAGAGAACCGCGAGCCACCAGTAGGGCAGGATGACAATAAGAAGGATGACTGCTACAAGCAGCGCCTGGATGTAGGGAAAGGCAAGCCAGGAACGCAGCCTGCCGGGGATTTCAGGAGATATTTTTGTCGTTCCAGACATTTTGTATTCAGCCAAAAGATGGACTCATATACGATTCAGAACGATATTATCATTACTGAAAAATTATGACGGGAACAGACTCCGGTACCGGCATAAAAGACGCTGCAGGCGTCCCGTTCTTCCTGCGCATTGCACTCCTTTTCCTCCTCATCTGCCTGGATGCCCTGGTGGCAAAGTTCGTGGTCTTTTCCTTTACCACCGGTCCCGGGACCTCGTTTTTCTACATGGTAGCTGCGGTGATGGTCATCACCACACTCTGGTTCGGAATGTACGGGGCCATTGCAGCGTATTTCGGCTGCTGGATAGGGGCGGGTGTCTTAAGCGGGCTTTCCCCGGGCTTTGCCCTTTTCTGGTCGATTGCCGATCTCATCCAGGTGCTCATCCCGCTCATTGCGTTCCGGATACTTGGTGCGGATGTTGCCTTAAGGAGCCGGCGCGATGTCGCGATCCTGATACTTTTCGGGATTATCCTCAATAATCTGATCGGAGCGGTCTGCGGGACGCTCTCGCTTGTTGCGGCCGGGCTTGTTCCCGCACCGCTCCTTTTCTCGGTATTTACCGGATGGTTTATCGGGAATGTTATCGTCACCGCCCTCATTGTCCCGCCGCTCCTGTATTTCCTGACCCCGATTGTCCGCGAGCACGAGCTCTTTGTGACAAAATTCTGGGACTAAAATACCTGAAGCGAACGCTCCTTTTTCCGGGTCAGGGTGACACCGGTTTGTCATCCCGGTCCTTTGGGCCTGCCGACAGGTTTGATCGCCGGTACCTGCAGGAACAAATTCTCCCTGCCGGGATCTGACAGAACCGATAAAAAATCTCCCGGTGCGGCGACCGGAAATATCCGGAATGTATGAAAATTCGCCCCCGCAATCCTTCCCGGGTGAGAGGGTAGAGGGTGTAGTATGCTAAGAGTTTATCCCTCAGGAGGATTGCGGGACTGGCGTTTCACGGGCATCAGGGGCAGTCCTTATCCGTTACTGTCCAGGAGACGGTACGGATCAGTGCAAGAACCGGGTTTTTGCCCTGCCGGGTCCGGCTCACCACCCTGAATACCCCGTTTTGGGCGGCTTTTTCCCTGAAGGCTCGGGATGCGCCGGCAGTAAAAAGAATAAACGGTGTCCTGTCGCCGCGGATGTGCAGCCGACGGGCTAATGTTATCCCGTCTATTCCCCCGGGGAAGAGGTAATCGGAGACAATGATGTCGACCGGTGAGGTGAGGAGCCATTCCAGGGCAGCTTCTCCGGAACCGAGAGTTTTTGCCCTGATCGTTCCCAGCCGTTCGCAGAATGCGGAAACGGACTGGCACATCTCCGGGTCGGCATCAATGTACAGCATCCGGATCATCGGGATCCTTCCTGACATAGAGACACGATGCCCCGTCGCCCCGGATATAGAGGTCCCCGCCGGTCATGTTCAGGAACAGGACAGGCCCTGATCCAAAACAGCCCGGGAATTTTTCCTGCCATCGTGTGCTTACCCGTACCTCGTTACCGGCACCGCCCTGTGCGGTAACCGGAAACAGGACAGTGCCGCTGGTACCTGCGGGGGGTTTCATGGGAGATGCTCCCCGGAACAACCGGATCTGTTTTCCCTGCCGCAATTTTCCCCGGACCTCTCCGGCCCGCAGCTCCTGTCCCCGGTAATGAGAATGTCAGGAGGGGATCCTGCCCCCCGTATTTCCCTGCATCCTTTTACCGGGACGCTCCTTTCCCGGTACAATCGTACGACGATCACGGCAGCCAGTACTGCAAGGCTGATTGTGGCAATCCAGACCGAAGCCGGAGCCAGGGCGACCGCACCGGGAAGTGCGGCAAGCTGTTCATAGGCGATCATAAGATGCTCCTCTCTTCGGGAACGATCCTGCGGGAAGCGCCCGGATACCGTTGTACTATGGGGATAGTCCGTGTGGTTCCCTTTGGGGAAGGGCAGTCCCGGTATTCCTGTGGGGTCCGGGAGCCTGGTGCACCGCGTATGGTGGCTTTTCTGGTACTGGTCATATTCATCCTCTCCCGGTTTCGGGACGGATCTGTGTTACTATAATTAATGTGCTTTAAGTATACTTAAATCTTATTAAGAATACTTATTTTTACTTAGCGATACTTAAATTTGTTTAAATACCGGGAGCGCCAATATACCATTACCAGGTGAACAGAGGCAGGAAGCGAAATGGCACGGGTGAACAAGGCGTACCGGGAAGATGCAAAAGAGCGGATTGTCAATGCAGCGCTTACCATTGTGATAAGCAAGGGCTGGGATGCAATGACCCTCGATGCCATTGCCCAGGAGATCGGGGTTACGACTCCCGCGCTGTACAGCTATTTTAAAAACCGGGATGCACTGCAGGACGAAGTCGTGGTACAGGCGCTCCAGAAGAACCAGGAGGAGATTGAGGCGACCCTTTCCCAGGGGGAAAGTATCTGCGAGGTTTTGCGGAATTATGCGTACCTGCTCTTTGTCCAGAAATCCCAGTATGCCAAGATCCTCTCGAACATGCCGGTGCGGTTTCTCCAGGACCCGGTCCAGCGGAAAAAGATTGCAGAATTGTACCGGTCCAGCTCACTGGTCGTCCGCGAGTGCCTTGCCCGCGCACAGGCAAAGGGAGAGATCCCGGCCGATCTCGATCTGGACATTACCACGCGGTTCATCCATTCCCTGACCTTCGGCCTTCACATCACATCCCTTTTTACCGCAAAGACCTATGAGGTCCGGGAAAAAGAGATCTGGCTTGACGGGGTGGAACGGCTCCTGCGGATACACCCGCAGGCCGGGCAGTAAATCGTCCCCGGAAAAAGTACAGACTCATTGATTTTTTGATCCTTTTTTAGATACTACGGGATCCGGGACGTTTTTTTCTCCCGGACAGTACGTTCCGATCTTTTTCTCAAACCTCCCGATGGTTTGCGTTGGGGAAAGGCTTTCTGCCGGCTAAAAAATATCGCCCGGCAACCGGTTACCTGGTCCCGAGCCATACCCGTACCGGGCCGGAACCCACTGCGGGCAGGTCGAGCAGGGGGATCCCGTCGGGTTCCTTGTCGAGGATCTCCTCGCATTGTACCATAATCGGGGGGTTTCCCTCCGGAAAAAAGGCAACTACCCGGTTTCCCCGGGGAACCGCAGTGTGCCGGAAGATGACTTTGCTGCCGGTCCGGGTGTAGAGCACGATCAGCTTCTTCTCCGGCGCATCCGGGTTGGGCGTTACGATGGCATACCTGTCGCCGATCTTTATGGCGTACTGCTGGTCTTTTTCTTCGATACCGCTATACCCGGAACCGGTATTGTCTGCAATTGCCTTTGTCATTCCGTATGGGTGCCTCCCGCTGGTCCGGAATCAAGATCATCCGTTCTTTACAGTTGCTTAAATTCGTTCTGATTCATGCACCTGCCGGGTATACTTTTTTGGATTAACCCGTATCCTGCCGGGTAATCTTTCGATGACGGGAGATCCGGCCCCCTCCCCTTTTGCCGAACCGGGGGATCGGTTTTCGAAAAAGAAAACCGGTGAGCAGGGGGTTGCAGCAATTCTGGGGGGCACCCCCCCTGTCCGGTACTTTGGGGGAGGGGTGGGGGGTAAGGGGCTGGTATTTTTTGGAGGTTGCCGGTTCTTGATCGGTACTTTTCTGAGAATTCTCAGCAAACGATCCGCTCTTTTTTTTAAAAGCTCACCAACCTGCTCGAACTTTTTTTGCAATCCTCAGCTCGCGATGCGATCATTTTTTGCAATCTTCACCAACCGATCCGCTGTTTTTTTAAAAATCTCAGCACGGAACCTGACCTTTTTTTGTAAAGCTCAGTACCAGGGCCGGACATTTTTCCCGGTACAGGTGCCTGTCCCGATACGCTTTCGTCGGAGGATGTGATGATTATTCGCGGGTCGGGCATAGTGGGGGGAGGGAGTGGTGCCGCTCTTTTTTATAATCATCAGCAACCAATCGGCTCTTTTTTTTTAAAAGTTCACCAACTGATCCGCTCTTTTTTTGAAAACCTCAGCACGGGACCTGAACATTTTTTGAAAAGCTCAGCAACCGATCTGAAGTTTTTCTGGAATTATCAGCAACTGCAGCGAATTTTTTTTAAAAAAGCTCAGCATCGCGATCGAACTTTTTTTTAAATTGCCGGCTCGTGGCCGGAACTTTTTAAAAAAGGAACGATTGGCAGGTTCACAGCTTCCGGCCCGGAAACTGAACGATGGCAGGGGGATATACCGGAATGCCCCTGAAATCCCCCTATCTTCATTCTGTACGATCCCTGTCCACAGATCCGTTCCCAAAAAGCCCGGCCACATGAACGCTGCTATTAGGTGATATTTTTCTCTGACGGTAAATGCCCTCAAAAAAACCGTATCACGGTCGGTTTTTGAGGGATCACGGTCGGATCCAGGAAAAAACGGGGTAATCCGGGTTCTTTTTGGACCCGAAATATCGTATCCCGTAGGGGATTTGTGGACAGGAGCATCTCCCACGGGAACCCTAGGGAATGTATACCATTACCGACAAACTCCCGGGCTCACCCCCGGGTCTCCCGGTCCAACGCCTGATTGCAGAGCTCATCGCACCGTTGGATGAACCGGTTTTCCCGGGGAACATTCCGGAAATGAATGGCAATAAACTTCTTTTCTTCTATTGCCAGTTCTGCCCTGAGCTCGGCAAGATGGGGTTTTGTAATACGGTACTGGTGATTGATCTGTTTAATCACGAGCTCGCTGTCGGACCAGACCGTTACGGATTCCCGGGCAAACTCCTGTGCCTTTTTGAGTGCGGAGAGGATCGCGTAATATTCCGCAGTATTATCCCGCTATACTTTTGCCAGCGCCATGGTTTTCCTGTCGGCAATGACAATAAGCAGTCCCACAATGCTCAGGGCCACCATTACTGCGGCAATTGAATGCAGGCTCTGATCGCTGACGTCCGGATTAAAGAATATCGCGATAAGGGCCGACGATGCAATCGAGCCGAAATATCCAAAGGTACGGAACAGTCCTGATGCGGTACCGATCTGATCTGCAGTAACCTAGGTGTAAAAGGTTGTCTGGTTCGCACTGACACACATCCCCATGGTAACCCCGAAGATCGCCGTGATTATAACTATCCAGAGTATCGGAGTAGCCGTGGTAAATAAAAGTAAACCCGCAGACCCGATTAAGCAGGCAACGGCAGACACAATAAGGGGAGTGCGCACGAGGTTCAACCGCGAGACCGGCCACGCAAGTACAATGGACAGGATACTCATGGGCAAAATGATGAACCCTGCATCAGCGGATGAAATATTTTTGTTGATCTCAAGCCATTCTGTGACACCATAGATTACGGTGTAGACGCACAATGTCGCAAGGGCAAAGCGTACATAGGTGAGTATCAAGGGACGGTTCGTTCCTAACAGGCGGAGGTCAATGAAAGGCTGGCTCACCTGTCCTTCCCACCAGACAAAGGCGAGACCGATCAGGATGGCTACACCTAATACAACCCAGTCCGGATCCGGCAGTGACATGAGAAAGACCAGAAGGGCAATCATCGCGCCACTAAAGACCGTGATACCGGCCAGATCGATACGGGCTGCCAGGCTGCGAAGCGTCGTGATATTCCTGCATGGCGGGTCCGGGGGGAGAAAGGACGCTGCCATAATGAGCGCCACGAGAGCCAGCGGGACGTTAATTAAAAACACGCTCTGCCAGCCCCAGGCAGCAACGAGGAATCCGCCAATGGGCAGGCCTATAACCGCAGTCGCCATTCCCGCAATCATAAGGCCGCCAAGCACTCCTCCCGGGGGCGAGGTCAGCCCGGCCGATTCAGCCCGCTGCCGGATCAAAAGCATTGCCGAAGGATATCCGGTCGATGTGCCCACCCCAATCAGGACCCTTGAAACGATCAGCATTGTGAGGTCATGGCCAAAGCCCCCCAGCACTCCCCCGGCAAGTACTGCGAGAATACCTGCAAGGAACACCCTTCGTGGCCCAAATGCCTCCGATAATTTCCCGGCTGCCGGCTGGGCAATGATACATGCCATATAGAGTGCCGCGACCAGGACTGCAGTCTGTCCGACCGGAACACTGATGGCCGCTGCAATTGGCACCAGTGCAGTGGCAATAAACGACGTGTTGACAGGGTTGAGTGCGGAGCCAATATACAGGGGCGTTACAAACCGCCAGTCGAACGCTTTTTTGCTTTCGGCGCTTTGAGGTGAGGTGGATTTTTCCATTCTTACTCTCCGGAGATCGACGGATAATTTTTCTTTTCGTTTTCAATTGGGAGGAGATCACGTATCGGTAAAATATTACGGGCAGGTTGTTAGTGGCGGTTCTGATAAACCGGCGGTTGGGGGAAAATTGTTCCCGAGGGGAACCTGGGATCAACTACCGGATTATCCGTACCCGTTTTAATTTCCCTCACAACCCGTTTTCCGGGTATTTTTCTTTGCGAATTCCCGGACTTTCACCGATGCATCGGGCCTGAGCGGTATTCCATGTCCCGGCAGCATGACATCAACATCGAGTGCGGCGATTTTATCGATCGATTGTAGTACTTCACCTGAGTCTAATGCGGCCGGTCCTGTCTCGATTTTACTGCCGGTAAATCTCAACAGATCCCCGACAAACAGAATTTTTGATGACGGATCAAAAAGACAGATACTTCCCGGTGTATGTCCCGGGGTATGAATGACCGTGAGATCGGCGATGGTGTCACCATCGTTGAGCAGTATATCCGGTTCAACAGGTTTTGACCCGAAAAACAGGGGGATGAGGATTTTAAAGATCATTCCCTTAATGCCTCCCGGTACAGGCTGGGTTTTTCTTCCGGCAATGTAGTCCGCATCTGCTGCGTGAATGGCTACCTTTGCGCCGCTCAGTTTTTTAAGATCGCCCGCGTCGCCCACGTGATCGATATGAAAGTGTGTGAGGACGATCGTTTTGATATCTGTTGGTTCCTGCTTCAGAACATCCTGAATGTAGTTTACTATTTTTACGCTGTTTTTGGGCATTCCCGTGTCGATAAGTGTCAGTCCGTCCCGGACGATAATAAAACAATTAGCCGTTACTCCATCGACCTGGTGAATTCCCGGTACTATCTCCATACATATTCAACTCCGTTTTTTGTTCTTCTTCACTACAAAGATCTCATGTATGCCAATTTATAGCGGATACTAACAATTTTAGCCAGTGCTAACAATATTTATAGTGACTATCGATGACGAGGAACAAGGATTATTGGCGATGGATCGAGGCCGCACTCAACGTGATTGGAGGGAAGTGGAAACTGCTGATCGTTATTGCATTAATGGATGGGACCCGGCGGTTTAGCGAAATTTCGCGTAAGCTCCCGACAATCAGCGAGAGGATGCTCGTCAAGCAGCTCCGCGAGATGGAGCACGACGGTATTATCACGAGGACCGTTTACCCGGTGGTTCCCGCGAAGGTAGAATATTCGCTTACACCGTCAGGTGAAAAACTGATTCCGGTTTTGAATATTCTCGGCGCATGGAGTATACTCTACCTTGAATCCAATGAGGTCTGTAAAGGGTTGTCCGTGCCAGTTGACGTAGACTCCGCCAAACTTAGTCGGCTGCTCGAAGATCTCGACGGTATCCTCAAGGATGCCGACAAAAAAATAAAACGACAAAGCAATCGCCATTGAACAATCTTTTGGATTTTCTGCTTTTGTAATACACAGGCAGGGATTGCCCGACCATACGGGAGATTACGCCCCCGGGCCCATTCCCGGGGTTCCCTCCGGGTGCCCGTGCCGGAAAAAGGCAACTCCCTGAACGCTGCTATTAGGTGATATTTTTCTCTGACGGGAAATTGCCCTCTACAACGCGAATAACTGTCGGTTTTTGAGGGATCACGGTCGGTTTACTACAAAAAACAGGGAATCCGGGTCCATTTCGGGCCCGGAAAAGGGTAGGTCTGATAGGGGAGAGGGGATATACCGGCACTACCCTGGAATCCTCATATCCTCATTCTGTACGATCCCTGTCCGCTGGTCCATTCCCAAAAAACCCGGCCAGATGAACGCTGCGGTTCGCTGATATTTTTCTCTGACGGCAAATGCCGGGAAAAAACCCGTATCACGGTCGGTTTTTGGACAAACACGGTCGGATCCGGGGAAAAATCACGTAATCCGGGCTCGATCCGGGCCCCGAAAAGCACAGCTCGGATCAAGAGGGGGTAGGGTGTTGCCCCCGACCTCTATGCGCAAAGACTGCTGCTGTCTCCTACAGGAGCCTCCCGTGAATCCAGTCCCGTCAAACCCCCGGGGCTCACTCCCGGGTTTCCCGGTCCAGGGCCTGGTTGCAGAGTTCGTCGCAGCGCCGGATAAACCGGTTTTCCCGGGGAACATTCCGGAAATGGATATTCGTAAATTTCTTTTCCACTGTCGCCAGCTCTGCCCTGAGCCCGGCAAGATGGGGTTTTGTGATACGGTACTGGTGATTGATCTGCTTTATCACGAGCTCGCTGTCGGAATAAACCGTTACGGATTCCCGGGCAAATTCCTGTGCCTGTGCCTTTTTGAGTGCGGAGAGGATCGCGTAATATTCCGCAGTATTATTGGTGGTCTTTCCCAGTGTTCCGGATTCTTCAAAGATAATCTCATTATTCCTGACGAAGATGAACCCGTATGCCGCCGGCCCGGGATTTCCCCGCGAGGCCCCGTCGGTATACTCATCAAGGGGTGCAGAGGGGGATGTTGTGGAAGGAACGCCAGACATTATCAGTAACGAACAGCAGCATGAGGGAAAAAGGTGACGGGATTCTCACTTGCCATAGTCCGGTGAGGGGCGGGGGCAAGGGTTTTGGTATCGCGGGGGCTGTTGCCCCCATACCCCCATTACTATGGAAAAGTGGTCGTATATTTTTAAGGAGTATGGCAGGATTATTTTTTTAAGGGTCGTTGTTTGAAACACGAGAGCTGCTATTTTTTCAGTGTACTGCATTAAAAATCCATAATCTGATCACTAATGCGTTTATACCTATGAGCGACAAATAAAAATTTCAAATTATTTTAAATCGCTCTTTAGATACCACATCTACTAACTCTGCAGATGCTTCAACAATATATTCGCCCGGTTCAAACGTTGAAGGATCAACATTAATCGAGAGATAGTTAATACCATTCTTTCCCTTCTCGACAATAACGGTGCCTGATGCACCACCGATGATCTCACTATCGGGGGATTTCGCCAATGAGGTTGAATAGACTGTGCAGAGGACATTATCACCCACAGCGAGGTTTGTCGCTGCAGTGATTGTAAATTTCTTGCCAATATGTTTGTCGCTGATTGGATTGAATTGAATTACAGGTTTCTCGACAAGGAATTGAAGTTTAGTGTAGATATCATCAACATTTTCATTATTTATTACTTCAATCAGAGCCAAAGCTGCTTCTGCTCCACGTTTTCCTTCGGGTCCTGTGAGACTGAAACGTTCAACCCCTCGCTTCGGATCGTTACTTAATACAGCTTGGCCACTGGCATCGGGATATACATCAAACTCGTTGTTAGTCATAGGATGTTGGGCAATTACAAAATATTGACCGGGAGAAAGTGCCTTTGTCTCATTTCCGTCAAGCATGAAAGAAAAGCTCCCATCTGAATTTACAGGAACAATTTTTTGTATATTGCTGTTCTGTCCAAATATCCAAATCTGTATGCCGGGTCGGGGATTTCCCGTGGCAGTACCGGTTATAAATATTGTATCCCCTTGTGCAACCATTGATTGTGATGCTGTGGCACTCACAAACGGTTTCTTTAAGATTAAAGAGACAGTTCCATATGCTTTATCTTCGATATTTTCTTTTGAATAAGGACCTTCACATGCAATGATAGTATACGTTCCCGCATTCATCAAAGAAGCAATTGTTGACGTATCCCATTCATATTCCCATTTATTGTCCTTTTTAACATCAAGTTTAAGGAATGTGTTTTCATCATTGTTTCCTATCTCAATTGTAATTTGATCAATTTTTCGTTGGACATTGGATTGTGGGAAAAGAATTGACAAGTAAACTACCGAACCTGCTGTACAGGTTCCGCTTAATTTGATTCTTTCACCGAGTGTATAGGATTGTGATCCCGCATCAACTATCGTTACAGCACCTTTTTGGATATCAAAGGCTACTTTGTCTGAAACTATTTTTCCTGCATCAAAAACCTGAGCTGTATAAGCACCCGGTTGAATCGCACGACTTGGTGCCCAAACATACTTCCATTTATTGGAATCTGATACTTCTGGCGTAGCAACCTCAATTCCATTTGAGTAATCTCCGGGACCAAACATCATCAATCGGACTGTATTTCCTCCATCTTTGCAGGTTCCGGAAAACGAAATTGAATTGCCAAGAATGATGGAATTAGTGCTTGCAGCAATTGTTACTTGTGGCTCATTGGGAGATATACTACTGAGAGAAATGTAATTTTTGAGTGTATCTGATGTGAATCTCAGTGTCCCCTGTCGTAATATTTGAGAAATTTTAGTATCTCTATTAAATTCGTAAATTAAATCAACAAATTTTTGACTATACGAGTATGAGTCCAATTCGGATTGAAAAGCTCCAAAATCATCTGAGCTGTCAATATCCGCTAAATTTTGAACATGGAAGAGTAATTCGTTATTATTTTTTATTTCATTAATAAATCGGCTTGATACGAAATTGAGGAGCGTCCATTTGATTAGTAACTCTTCCTTGACATCCAGACGCTCGATAACATCACCTAGAATCATCATCAATCTTAATGAATTGATAAATTGTTTTATTTTTCTTGGGTTTCTTTCCGAACATGAGATTATCAAATCTAAATATTTTCGAAGAGGTTCATCTTCCGGTATACTTCTCTCAAAAAACGCCTTAATATCTTCATCACGAATTTCCGGCAGGTTGAATTGTAATTGTATTAATTTTTCGATGTAATTTTTACCGGAAAATGTGGGATCATAATCATGATACTGTTTCTCTATTGCAGACGATATCAGAGATAAATCCATCCCAAAAACAAAAATACAGCCTTTCTGGTCAAAGAATAAATTTACAGCCTCTAATATTGTTGCAATATCTTTTGGGGGGCATCGATCCATATCATCAATAAAAATTACTAGAACTCCCTTCGTGTCATCATATTCTCTTACCAAATCACTAAGCACAAAATAGGAAATGATCCGCTTAAGAAACTGTTGAAAATAAGTATAGTAAGGCAAATATTCTTTGTAATCCGGTGTCTTTCTCCATTCAGAAAAATCCGGTGATTTCCCTAAAGATAAGATCTTCGCTAAAGCTGTAATCTCCTTAACAACATCGACATTTTCATTTATTGAAAAACAAGTTCTTTTTATTCCCTCGCTTATTTTTCCTTTTAATCCGTTGTCTGTGATAATTGGGGGATTTACCATTTCCTGATAAATTTCACTGGCCAATGCGGCAAGAAGGTTTTCCGTGTTGGAATACTTCCAGGCATTGAACCATACCGTCCGAACTTTTCTTTCATTAGACTGGGGATTGGAATTAAGTTCACGTCTCAATGTTTTCATTAACGAAGTTTTCCCCGATCCCCATTTTCCATTAATAGAAATTGAGAAAGGTGTAATATTTTCCGGATGTCGAATTATCTTGTTGATCGATTTGACATATGAATCAAAATTAAATGATGTTGCATTATCAATTGCGTTATCATTGAATATTTTCAGATTTTTTGTATTAAATTGTGGGTCGTCCATTTTTATCAGTGGGGGGTGCCCCCGATCAAAATCAATTGGGGATTCTAAATCTATGAAATATTTACGACAAGGAATATTTATGTTTGTGTTTATATCTAAATTTACGTTAATTTTTGGAAAGCACAAAAAAAATTTCAATTTGTTTTTCCCATGTACGATGGACATTAAAGATCCATTTCTCTCCCACTATGCTACACCATAGCACACAACATTAAATACCAGCACCACAAACCTAACTAGCATGCAGGAAGGATGCGTCCGCACCCGTGAGGGTTTTTTCCCTCGGGAATGTCTTTATCTCTAAAAGCGAGAGCACCGTCCGCAGCATCTGCATTGACCTTTCTGAAAACATAACTGCGACAAGCTCCGGCTATCGCGCTTTTCACCGTTTTAGCGGTTTTAGCTTTAGCTATCCCGGCTTTGGGTATTATCCCTGGTACCGGTAAGCCCCTTTGCCTGCTGACCCGTTCGTGTCTGCACTGCACAAGGGGCGTTCCCGGGAAGTTTCTGATTGCAGGTTGTTGATCATTTCAATTCACAAAAAAGAGAGGGAAAATCATGCGAGGAAAGGAAATCCGTCTGGAAAGAATCATGAACCGCAATACGAAGAAGACGATCATCGTGCCGATGGATCACGGGGTCTCGGACGGGCCGATACCGGGCCTCATCGATATGGGCCAGACCGTGAACCTGATCGCGGACGGCGGGGCAAACGCGGTGATCGGCCACGTGGGCCTTGCGCTGCACGGCCACCGGCAGGGGGGAAGGGACATCGGCCTTATCCTGCACCTGTCGGCAAGCACCAAGCTTGCGCCGGACCCGAACGAGAAGGTGCTCGTGAACTCGGTGACAAACGCCATCAAGATGGGCGCCGATGCAGTCTCGATGCACGTCAATATCGGGGCCGAGAGCGAGGCAAAGATGCTCTCCGATCTCGGGACGGTCGCAGTCGAGTGCATGGAGTGGGGGATGCCGCTCCTTGCGATGATGTACCCGCGGGGGAAGAACATCACGAAGAATAACGACCTCGACCAGGTCAAGCTCGCCGCCCGGGTGGCAGCAGAACTCGGCGCCGATATCGTAAAGACCGTGTACACCGGTGACCCCGAGTCCTTCCGCGAAGTGACAAGGGGATGCCCGGTGCCGGTCGTTGTTGCCGGAGGTTCAAAGACGGATGACCGCACAACACTGGAATTAATAGAGGGCGCGATGGCGGGCGGTGCGGCCGGGATCTCGATCGGCCGCAATGCCTTCCAGCACCGGACCCCGGACAAATTCGTCCGGGCCGCGGCATGCATCGTGCACCAGAACAAGAGCGTGGAAGAAGCACTCAAAGTCCTCAACGGGTGAGCATCATGATTGGAAAAGAGATCAGGATCGAACGGATAATGGACAGGAACACCGGAAGAGCCGTCATCATTCCCATGGACCACGGGTTCTCCATGGGCCAGATCGACGGACTTCTGGATATGACAAAAGTGATCACCGATGTGAGCGAGGGCGGCGCAAACGCCATCGTGCTCCACAAGGGCATGGTCAAGCGCGGCCACCGCAGGCACGGCCGGGATATCGGGCTCATCGTCCACCTCTCGGGCAGCACCTCGCTCAACCCGGACCCGAACGACAAGGTGCTGGTCTGCACGGTCGAAGAGGCAATTGCGCTCGGCGCCGACGCGGTCTCCATCCACATCAACCTCGGTGCCCCGAACGAGTCGAAGATGCTCGAAGACGGTGCACGGATCGCCCGGGACTGCAACCGCTGGGGCATGCCGCTCCTGGTCATGATCTACCCGCGGGGCAAGGGCATCGACCCGACCTCCCCGCAGACCGTAGGCCACTGCGTGCGGGTCGCAGAAGAGCTCGGCGCTGACTTAATCAAGACCAGCTACCCCGGGAGCCCCGAGGCATTCGCGAAGATCACGAAGGCCTGCTCGGTGCCGGTCTTTGTGGCCGGCGGCGAGAAGTGCAGCGATCTCGAATCGCTCGAAATGATCCGGGACTCGGTGGCCGCCGGTGGCGCCGGGGTCTGCATGGGCAGGAACGCCTTCCAGCGCGAGGACACGAAAGCTTTTGTCCACGCCATCTGCCGCGTGGTGCACCACAACGTTGACCCGAAGAAGGCGCTGGAGAAGCAGTAAATGAAGCAGTTCTGGGTGGATGCCCGGCCGTGGAATAAGGACATTGTCACCACCGCCATCGAGAGCGGTGCGGATGCGATCGTGGCCGATACCGCCGCCGAGGTAAAACGGCTCGGGCGGATCACCACTATTGCCCCCGACGGCGACCTCGTACCGGGAAAAGACGTGACCGAGTGCCGGATCACGGACAAGGCAAGCGAGAACGCGGCAGCGGAGAAAGGGAAACACCAGGTCGTGATCGTTACGACAAGCGACTGGACGGTCATCCCGCTCGAAAATCTCGTGGCCCAGTCCGACAGGATCGTTGCAGCGGTAAAAAACCGTCACGAGGCAGAGCTCGCGCTCACCGTACTTGAAAAAGGTGTCTACGGGATCATGCTCCAGACCGATAAACCGGCGGTGGTAAAGGAGATCGCAGAACTGGTAAAGAATGCCGCAGGGACTGTCCATCTCGTGCCCTTCACAGTGACAAAGATCCGTCCCGTGGGCATGGGTGACCGGGTCTGTGTGGACACCTGCTCGATGCTTGAAGACGGGGACGGTATGCTGATGGGGAACACCTCGTCGGCAATGCTCCTCGTCCATGCCGAGACGCTCGAAAACCCCTATGTTGCGCCACGGCCCTTCCGGATAAATGCCGGCGCAGTCCATGCCTACACGCTCCTCCCGGACGGGAAGACCGCGTACCTTGCAGACCTTGCGATTGGCGGGCAGGTGCTCGTCTCGGACGAGACCGGCGCTGCACGTTCGGCGATCGTGGGCAGGACCAAGATCGAACGGCGGCCGCTCCTCCTTGTCGATGCCGAGGCCGAAGGCGGCGCAAAGGCGAGCCTCATCCTCCAGAACGCAGAGACGATCCGGCTTGTGGCCCCGGGCGGGAACGCGATCTCGGTCGTGAACCTCGCAGCCGGCGATAAAATTCTCGGCTGCGTGCTCGAAGGCGGCCGGCATTTCGGCATGGCCGTCAAAGAGACGATCCGCGAGAAGTGAGCATGAAGGCAGGAATCATTGGCGGGACCGGCAGGATGGGCCGGCTTTTCACCCCGGTCTTTGAGCGGGCGGGTTACGAGACGCTCGTCTCGGGACGCACAACCGCCCTCTCGGCCCAGGATCTTGCAGGCACCTGCGACATCGTCATTGTCTCGGTCCCGATCCGGGAGACGGAAAAAGTGATCGGGGAGGTAGCGCCGCTCATGGAAAAAGAGCAGCTCCTCTGCGACTTCACCTCGCTCAAGGTGGCGCCCGTGGCAGCGATGCTTACCTCAAAGGCCGAGGTCATTGGGCTCCACCCGATGTTCGGGCCCAGTCTCTCTTCAATTGCCGGCCAGACGATTGTGGTCTGCCCGGCCCGGGCATCGGAAGAGACCGTAGCCCGGCTCACCGGGATCTTTACCCGCGAGGGCGCGGTCTGCACCCGGGCGACTCCCGAGGAACACGACCGGATGATGGCCGTTGTCCAGGGGCTTACGCACTTTGTCACGATCTGCATGGCCGATGCCATGCGCAGGAGCGGCTGCGATATCAGGGCCACCGAGCCGTACATGAGCCCGGTGTACCAGATCGAGCTGGGCCTTGTCGGCCGGCTCCTCTCGCAGGATGGTGCGCTCTATGCCGACATCCTCGAAAAGAACCCGTACGTGCCGGAGGTTATCGATGCCTGCCGGGTAGCGGCAGAGAACCTGTCGGAGATCGTAAAATCCGGGGACCCGAAAGCCTTCGAAGAGTTCTTTACCAGGAACAGCCGGCACCTGGGATCCTACTGCGGCAGGGGCCAGGAGCTCACCGACCGGCTCATCGACTGCATGGTGAAGAGATGACGATTGTCACGCTCGGCCCCGAGGGCACATTCTCCCACGAACTTGCCACCCGGCTCAACAGCGACAGGATCGTTCTCAAACCCACCATCAACGGCGTCTTTACCGCGGTCGCGGCAGGAGAAGGAGACGGGCTTGTCCCGATCGAGAACTCCGAGGCGGGTGCAGTAGGCGAGACCATGGACTGCCTCATGAGGTTCGCCCTCTCGATTACCGCAGAGATGTACCTCCCCATCCACCATAACCTTACCTCGCCCGTGCCAAAAGATCAGATCCGGGTGGTCTATGTCCACCCGCAGACCCACGAACAGTGCAGCGCGTATCTCGAACGCCTCGGTGTCCCGGTCATCCACACGAGCAGCAATGCATCGAGCGCCCTTGAGGCAAAGAAGACTCCGAATGCCGGGGCAGTTCTTCCCCTCTCGGCAGCGGGGATCTACAGGATCCCGGTCGTGGAGACAAACATCGAGAACAATAAAGAGAACACGACCCGGTTTGTACGGATCTCCAAAAATCCCGGGCCCGGCTGCCCGGCCGGGAAATGCAGTCTTTTGATCGACCCCGACACCGACCGGGCCGGGCTGCTCTACGAGCTCCTCGGGGTCTTTGCCCGCAAGGGGATCAACCTGACCCGTATCGAGTCGAGGCCGACAAAGCGCGGGATGGGGACCTATGTTTTCTTCCTGGACTATGCCGTAACCGACCAGACCGACGAGGCCCTTCTTGAGCTCGATCAAATCACAACGGTAAAAAGACTGGGCTGCTATCCTAAGATTGAGGTTCCGGCATGATCGTTACCCTTCCCCAGGCGAGAAACATCGAACTCTCTGTTGCCGCCCCCCCGTCCAAGAGTTACACCCACCGTGCCCTGATAGCAGCGGCGCTCGCAGATGGGGAAAGCACGATCATAAACCCACTCATAGCCGACGATACAGAGCTCACTGTGGCAGCTCTCAAAAAGCTCGGCGTTACGATCCGCGGGGATGCCCGGAGCATCACGGTTACCGGCTGCAACGGGAAACTCCCGAGTCTTCCGGGCACGGTCCTTGACCTCGACAACTCGGGCACATCGCTGCGCCTTCTTGCGGGCACGGCCCTCCTTGCCGATAATCCGGTCACCCTTACAGGGAGCGCCCGTATGCAGGAGCGGCCGTTCGGCCCCCTTGCCGATACGCTCCACGGTCTCGGGGGAATGATCGTGTTCGGGAAGAACGAGGGATACCCCCCGGTCACCATCGGGGGTCGGCTCCTGGGAGGATATGCCACGATCGACGGTTCGGCGAGCAGCCAGTATGCCTCGTCGGTCCTGATGGTTGCTCCGTATGCAAAAGGCCCGGTGGACCTTACGATCACCGGCACCCCGGCATCGCAGTCATACCTTGATATCACGGCAGAAGTCATGACCGACTTTGGGGCGAAGATCAGACGCGAGGGCTACCGGCATTTCGTGGTGAGCCCCAAAGACCGGTATGCCGGCCGCACGTACGTGGTCGAAGGCGATTACTCCTCGGCTTCGTACTTTTTTGCCCTTGCCGCCATCTGCGAAGGGAAGGTCACGGTCAGCGGCTTAAAGCCCCTCTCCGTGCAGGGCGACCGGCGCTTCCCCGATGCGCTTGAGATGATGGGCTGCCAGGTTACCTATGCGGGCGACCGGGTGACCGTGGCACACGAGGGGCCGCTTGAAGGCATCACCATCGACATGTCGTCAGCGCCCGATACCGTCCAGACCCTCTGCATGGTCGCCGCCGTTGCGCGATCCCGGACCGTGATCACCGGCATCTCCCACCTGAAATATAAGGAGAGCGACCGGGTGGCGATCACCGCTGACCGGCTCCGGCACCTCGGGGGGAAGGTGACAACGGACAACGACCGGATCATCATCGATCCTGCGCCCCTCCATGGCGGTACCATCGACCCGGCAAACGACCACCGTACCGCGATGAGCTTTGCGGTTCTTGGCCTTGGGATCGGCGGGGTCTCGATCTCCGGCGCCGACTGCACAAACAAGTCATTCCCTGAATTCTGGAAGATCCTCTCCCCGGTGATGGCATGAAGCGGGTCGTGCTCACCGGCTACCGGGGGACAGGTAAGACCGCGATCGGGACCATCCTTGCAGAAAAACTCGGCGTGCCGTTTATCGATACCGATGCGCTTATCAGAACCCGGACCGGCCTCTCCATCTCCGAGATCTTCCGGCGCGACGGGGAAGAGTCGTTCCGGGCGCTCGAACGCGAAGAGATCGCCGGCCTCCCAAAAGAAAACGCCGTTGTCGGTACTGGCGGCGGCTCAGTCAATGACCCGGCAAACATGGAGCACCTGCGCAGGAAGAGCACCTGCGTGCTCCTCAAATCCGATTATGCCACGATCGAGCGCCGGCTCTCCCATACCCCCCGGCCGCCGCTCACCAACCTCCCCTTAAAAGAGGAGATCCGGAAAATGATCGACCGGCGGCGCCGGCAGTACGCGGCTTCGGCAGACTTCTGCGTGGATACCAGCCGGACCTCGCCGGAGCAGGCGGCCGAGCGGATCCGGTTCCTCTTAAAAAACGGTTCTACTGCGGGGCCAGAGCGGGAGGCTGCATGCCGGTGGTTCCTTGCCGGGAAGGTCCCCAATGCCGAGCGAGGCAAGATAGAGGAACTCCTTACCGGCCCAACGCGGGATGTCCGGACCCGGATCCTCGGGATTGCCGGGTGGCCGGCCGCCCACAGCAGGAGCCCGCACCTCTTCAACCGGCTCTTTGCCCGGTACGAGCTTGACTACCACTACACGTGGTTCGAGGACTCGTCCATCGAGACCATCATGCGCGTTGCCCGGGATATTGATGCAAAAGGGCTCTCGGTCACAATCCCGTTCAAGCAGGACGTGATCGTGCACCTTGACAAGATCGACCGGGCCGCAGAACAGATCGGTGCGGTCAACACCGTGGTCTTCTCCTGCGGGATAGCAAGGGGTTTTAATACTGACTGGGTCGGGATAGAAAAACCACTTGGTTCCTTTAAGGGCAAGCGGGCAGTCCTGTTGGGCGCCGGGGGCGTTGCGGCGGCCGCAGCGTATGCGCTTGTCGATCTCGGGATGGAGGTCACCATCCTCAACCGGACGCACGAGAAGGCGGTACAGCTTGCGGAGCGCTTCGGGTGTAGTGCACAGCCGTGGGACACGTTTGACAAAATCGGACCGGACCTTGTCGTGAACGCAACGCCGCTTGGCATGCAGCCGGATATGACCAGTCCCCTCCGGGCCGATCAGCTCAAAAAGGAGATGACCGTATTTGATCTTGTATACACCCCGCCGGTCACACCGCTCCTCCGTGAAGCACAAAAAGCCGGCTGCACCACGATCCCCGGCACGGACGTCTTTTTGTACCAGGCAAAGGACCAGTTCCGGCTCTTCTTCGGGATCGATGTGCCCGATTCAACCATCAGGGAGATCCTTGCATGAACACCTTTGGCAGTAATTTTAAGGTAACGACCTTTGGCGAGAGCCACGGACCCGCGGTAGGCTGCGTTATCGACGGCTGCCCGGCCCGGCTCGCGCTTTGTGCCGCCGACATCCAGCCGCTCCTTGACCGGCGCCGGCCCGGGACCTCCGCCATAACCTCGGCGCGGGACGAGACCGACACGGTCGAGATCCTCTCGGGAGTCTTTCTCGGGCAGACAACAGGAACGCCGATAGCGCTCCTTGTCCGGAACCGGGATATGCATTCCGCGGACTACGATGCGATAAAAGAGAAGTTCCGGCCCGGCCATGCCGATTTTACATACCAGGCAAAGTACGGGATCCGGGACTACCGTGGCGGGGGCAGGAGCTCGGGAAGGGAGACAGTAGGCCGGGTTGCAGCCGGTGCTGTTGCTCTCACGTATCTCGCCGGAAAAGGGATCGCGGTGAAGAGCCGGATCGTTTCGGTCCACAACAAAACCGATCCACAAGAGATCGAACAGGAGATCCTTGCAGCAAAAGCCGCGGGAGATTCGGTCGGCGGGATCGCGGAGATCACGGCAACCGGCTGCCCGGCGGGACTTGGCGACCCGGTCTTCGGGAAGCTCGATGCCGCAATCGCCGGCGCACTGATGGGAATCGGGGCGGTCAAAGGCGTTGAGATAGGCGACGGGTTTGCGGTAGCCGGACGTTTCGGGAGCGGGAACAACGATGGTATGACCGCGAACGGTTTTGCGAGCAACCATGCCGGCGGCATCCTTGGCGGGATCTCGAGCGGACAGGATATCGTGGCGAGAATCGCGGTAAAACCTACGCCCTCGATTGCAAAGCCCCAGAAAACCCGCGACATTCACGGGAATGCAACAGAGATTATGGTCGGCGGCCGGCACGACCCTTGTATCGTCCCCCGTATTCTCCCGGTGGCAGAGGCAATGCTTGCGCTCGTGCTTGTCGATGCAGTGCTCGAAGAAGAAAAATACCGGTAAAATCTTTTTTCCCACGCACAGGCAGTTATTCTTTGCGCGGGTGATGGAAGGAACGAGACTGACCCACGGATCGATCCGGGAAGTCTTTGTGCGACTTTTCGGGCGCGTCACTCCAGAGAACGGACTGGTAATTCTCCCGGGTCAGGGCAGCCCGTTTCTGGAACTCTTCAAGGATACGGGTCTGCTGGTCGTATGCCGTTTTCAGTTTCGCCTCGGTCTCCTTGAGCCGGGTGATGTCCGTGAGGGTTTCGATGGCTCCGGCGCAATCCCCTGAAGGCTTGTAAAGCCTGCTGGCCTTCCCCCAGAGGTGGATCTCGGTACCGTCATCCCTCGTAATAAGCGCTTCTGCGGTAAGCATCCGGTTTTCGCGAAGGGTATACAGGTACTGCTCCTTCTCGAACATCGCATCTTCTGTAAGAATCAGGTCGGCAAGCATGGGCCGTCGTTCATGGTACAGGGCGTTCGCGCACTCATAATTCCCTTTCCCGAGTATTTTGTCAGAGGATATACCGGTAAGTTCGGCAATCGCCTTGTTCCAGAGGATTACCACTCCCTTGTTATCGATGGCAAACATCGGGTTCGGGGAAAAATCAATGATATCGGCAAGCCTCTGCTCGGAATTGCGGAGCCGGTCAATCGCAGTCCGACGCTCTATTGCCGCCCGGATATGGTGCGCCAGTTCGGCGAACTGGGATCGCGGCTCCCCGCCTTTCTGGACATAGAAGTCCGCGCCGTTGTTGATGGCCTGGATCACAATCTCCTCCCGGCCTTTCCCGGTAAAGAGAATGAACGGGACCTCCCCGTACTGACGGCGTACCTCTTTTAAAAACTCAATCCCGTTCATCTCCGGCATCTGGTAATCGGAGAGGATTGCATCGTACCGCTGTGTACAGCCAAGCCTCTGGAGTGCCAGTCTGGCAGAAGGGAGTGTCTCAACGTGGAAATCCTCCTGCGATTCAAGAAACAGCTTCCCTATTTCAAGAAGGGCGGGCTCATCGTCTACATAGAGTATGGTTACCATAGACTTCTCTGGTGCAGAATGCTTCCTTCCAGCCCCGTTTTCCGGGTAAATTCACAGAACATGGAAACCCTCCCGTACCATTTCCCGAAAAATCTGACCGACTCTGACACCCGGATCACATCGTTTACCCATCCGGCCGATTTCAGCCATAAAGAAAACAAAGGGGATCCCGGTTCCCTCACAAGGGAATTACCCGGAAAATTCCTGATCCCCCGCTGTCTTCAGGCCGTTGTTTCGATATCGGCAAGCAGCCGTCTGATATCTATCCAGATGATCAGTTCGTTCTTCTCCTTGTCTTTCACCTTGATCTTGCGTTTGATGATACCGATGATCGCAGTATCCTCGTTGCTCACCGAGACCGAAGTATAGTCCACCTGGTCCCCTTCAAAGGTCGATACCGATGTTACATCATCAACGAGAATCCCGATTTTGGTATTGGTAACCGTCTCATCGAGAACGATGATCCGGGAGGATTCTGCTGCTACCGCACTGGCCTCCGTGATATGGAGCCGGTGCTTGAGATCGATGATGGTGGTAATCTCTCCCCGGAGATCGATGATCCCCCGGACATAGCCGGGGACATTGGGGAGGCGGGTGATCGTAGTGTACTCAACCACTTCCTTGACATCGAAGAGATCGATGGCAAAGTACTCTTTGCCCAGGGCAAACTCGACTACCTGGATACTCCCTTTCCTCTCCCCCTGCGAACGTTCCTTTGCGACCGGTGAGGGGGTCGTACTTCCTGCTGCCATGTGTCTTTCCTCCGTTTTTCCGACAGGAACTTAGTCAACCTTGAATTTGCGGTTGGCTTCCATGGCATCTTTTGCGATCTTGTCAACGTTCTGGATCATGCGGGTGATCTCGTCAAGAGCGGCTGAAGACTCTTCAGTTGCCGCGGCAGCGTCTCCTGCCTCTTTTGCGGTCTGTTCGACAATGGAGGAAACCTCGCTCACGCTTGCGGTAACTTCCTCGGTTGTTGCTGCCTGTTCCTGGGTAGCTGCCGCGACTTCGCTTGTACTTGCGGTAACTTTCTCGACAGCATCGGCGATCTTATTGAACGAGTGAAGGGTCTCTGTCACCATAGATGATCCTTCTTCTACGGTACTACGGGCCTCATCCATTGCCTGCGAGGCCTGCTGGGTACTCTTCGTGAGAACGGAGATCATCTCCTCGATGCGTTCCGCCGAGTTGCGGGACTCCTGTGCCAGGGATTTGACCTCGGTTGCAACCACGGCAAAACCGCGGCCGGCATCCCCGGCCCGGGCTGCCTCGATTGCCGCGTTAAGGGCGAGCAGGTTGGTCTGGTTTGCGAGTTCGCGGATAATCACGACAATCTTTGTGATCTCTCCCATCTGTTTCTCGACCTCGGAAACGATCTCGTAGACTTTGCCCGTCGATGTTGAGATCCCCTGCATACTCTTCTCTGCCTTGCCGGCAAGGGTCGCACCGCTGCGGGAGAGATCGTTTGCCTGCTTGGCAAGGTTCGAGACCGATTCCATGTTGGAGGTAATCTCTTCGACTGCCGCGCTCATGTCCTGCATGGCTTTTGCAATCTGGTCGACTCCCTGGGCGGCTTTCTCCGCATTGGCGCTGACCTTTGTGGTATTCTGGGCGATCTGCTGGACGCCTTTTGACCCGTCCTCAATGCTGCTGGTGGCAGTATCTGCCGAGGAGGTCAGTTCTGTCATTTTCCCGTTTACATCGCGGATGTTTGTTTCGAGGCTGACCACAATCCCCCGGACCGCGTCGCGGAGCCTGACAATCTGGTCGTGGACATCTTTGGTATCCTCATCAGAATCTGTTATCTTATACCTGACGGTAAGGTCTCCCTCTGCCATCTTCTGGTAGAGGGCACTCATCGTGTTGACCTCGTTTCTCATGTAGTCCATGGCCTTTGCAGACCGTGCCTGGCGTAGTTCAACCTCTTTTTCTGTGGCACGTTCCCCGGTAACGTCCCGGTAGATAGTGAGGATATTCTCGATATTTCCGGATTCATCAAAGATTGGGATCGTGTTGCGGACAACGGTCTTCTGGCCGCTCGGGAAGTCAAAGACACACTCGCCTCTGACCGCCCGTTTGAACAGTCCGGCTTCTTCAAACCCTTCACCGGATGCGGAAATAACCTTAACATCCTTGGCCGTCATTGACAGTAACCGGTCCCGGGGAAAACCGGTGAGTTCGACAAATGCCGCGTTGCAATCGGCGATTTTTAAATTTTTTGTCCACAATGTCGATGGATACGGGTTCTGCTCAAAGAGCGCTGTTTCAAGTCTTTTTATCTGTGCAATGTCTTCACTCATGAAAAAACCTCATAGGTATGTTACGAATCACTTTTTTTCGACGTCTCATCTTTGTGATACACAATCCAGTCGTCAATGATGCCGGTCTCGACAAGGATCTCGGCATACTTCAGCCAGGACCTGTCTTCACCATTACCGGAGAGGCGTTCGTCCATCAGGAACACCCCGGTAAGAAGGTTTGCCGGAACCTGGACCGGAAAACTTCTGCGTTTAACGGTTTGCTAAAGAGATTAACAGACCGGATAACCATGTTCGTTAATGGGTACTGACATCGGGTTATTCTCATCACCTGTTCCATACAAAGTTTTAAGTTACCTGTGTTTGGACAGTATCCCCTTTTTATTAAATTACTATATATGTGTTTTGTTTTATGCTCATCACTAATAATCAGCAGATATGCTTGGCATTACTGTCTTATTTTTATACTTTTTTTTTTAAAGGATGAAATCAGGTGAGACCACCAATGGATGAGACCCCCCAGGAACGTATCTGTTCCCTGTTAAAACAGAATCCCAAAGGACTCTCCATTGAAGAGGTCTCCCGCCATCTGGCCCTGAACCGGACAACAGCGGCAAAATATCTTAATGCCCTGGTCAATTCAGGCCAGGCCGAGCTCCGTACAATCGGACGGGCAAAAGTATTTACCGTAAGCCGCAGGGTCCCCCTTACCCATATCCTTGACCTTCTCTCCTATCCTATCCTCATTCTCGACCGGGATCTGGAGATCCTTGAGGCAAATTGCGCCCTGCTGGAATGGTTTGGCATTCCTTCCGAAGACCTCATCAGGAAATGTCTCAACCAGACTCCGCTCAACAGTTATCTGTCCGGCCAGTTCTATGATGCTGTACAGGGAGCTTTTACCGGGATCGGAAGTATCTGCGAGACGACGTTTGAACGACGGGACAAGCTTCATTATTTCAGATCCCGGTTTATCCCGCTGGTTTTTGGGGAAGGAAAACAAGGTGCTGCAGTCATTTTTGAGGATATTACAGAGGCAAAACATATCCGGTCCATCTTTGAAAATGAGGTGAAGGAACGAACTGATGCACTTGAGGTAATAAATGCCCGGCTTTTAAAGAAGATCGAGGAGCACAATCAGACCCTTTTGGCACTTCGGGAGAGCGAGGCACGATACCGCCGTATCTTCGAGGCTGTAAATGAAGGGATCTGGGTGGGGGATTCTTCTTTTACGATTGTTTCCTGCAACCAGAAAGCTGCCGAGATGCTGGGATATACGCGACCGGAAGATCTTATTGGCAGGAATTACAGCAGTTTCATCTTCCCGGAAGATCTTTCTGATCATTTCCAAAAGATGTCCAATCGGGAAAAGGGAGTATCTGACCGGTATGAACGCCGGCTGCGCCGAAACGATGGCAGTGCCTGCTGGGCCCTCATATCAACAAGCCCGGTTATCAGTACTGAAGGCTTCTTTAGCAGTTCTTTTACAATGATTATGGATATTTCTGCACAAAAAGAACTGGAACGGGAACTTATTAAGAAAAACCGGTATTACGAGCAGCTTCTCCAGACCGCCACGGATGCAATCTATGTTGTGGATACCGAGGGAAATCTGAAACAGTGGAATGCAGCATTCCTGCAACACCTTGGCTACAGGGATGACGAAGCTGCCGTGCTGAATGCATCAGACTGGGATGCCTGCAAACGGAGTGCCGCGATACTCCGAACGATGATTCAGGAATACAAAATCGGGCAGAGCTTCTCTTTCGAAACGCGTCATTGCACAAAATCCGGAGAGATCAAGGATGTCGAAGTGTGTGCCACCCGGGTTGTCATTAACAATGAAGAGGTTTTGTACGCCTCAGTACGTAATATCACTAAGCGAAAGAAGATGGAACAGACCGTAAGGGCCCGGACACAATGGATAATGAATGCTGCAGAAACCCTTGGTGGCATATTCTGGGAAATTGACGAAAACGGCCTTTACCGGCATTGCAGTCCGACAATTGAAAACATTCTCGGATATACACCCGATGAAGTCGTTGACAAAATGCATTATTATGACTTTTTCCCTGCAGAGGAAAGGGTGGCACTCAGGGCAGCCGCAGAACCGATCTTTGCCTCCCACAAACCGTTCCGCTCATTCCAGAGTAGGATAGTAAGCAAAGATGGTCGCATGCACCGTTTTGAGACCACAGGTATTCCCCTGTTCACTCTGCAGGGTTCATTTACCGGATACCTCGGTATCGGTTTAGTCATATCTGAAGAAGAAAACATACCCGGTACCAAAAGGTCACTTGTGCGGAGAAGGAAAACAGTTACCGGCAAGCAGAAAAAAAAGAAGGCTTAAAGCAGGAGATCTTCCAAAGTACAGCCATGCACCGGCTCTTCTTACCTGCCCTCATTTTTTTCGGCCTTATCTTTGTCCTTGCTGCAGCAGGGTGTATCGCAAATCATACTACGATAACAACAACCCCTGCCGCACAACCGAGCCCGTCCCTGCCGGTTTCATCCGCGATTACCTATTCCTCCACACCCGGCCCGACCCAGACGGTACCGGAGTATGAATCGGTCAGCGTAACCGTCCAGCGGAATACCATTACGGAAAATCCGACCATTACCACAACATTTAACGGAGGGATGGGTAACGGAATGGTCGAGCGTATGGATATGACGGTTATCCGATCGGACGGGGTCACAGAGACCGGCCATGCAAATAACCCAACCGTGGGGAGGAGCATTACCCTGATGGGAACCACAGGGAATGACCGGGTCACGGTCATCCTCACGATGACCTCGGGCGACCAGTACACGGTTATTGACCGGTACTATCCCTTCCCGGACGGGGTCCTGGGATAACGACAACCGTCTTTTTTTTTAGCCAGGCAGATCCATGTGGCAAAGAAGGATCTGAACTACGCTTTCGAAGTCCCGGTCGGCACAATCGATCATGAGATCGGCATACTTTTCGTACAGGGGAACACGTCCGTTGTACATCGTGAGGAGCGTCTGGTCTGAGAGGAGGACAATTCCCCGGCCCGCAATAGTGCCCAGTCTCTTTTCTATCTCCTCATAGGGGACTTTAAGATAGACAACCGTCCCGTTTGCTTTCAGGTGTTCCATGGCAGGGGGACTTAAGACAACACTTCCCCCGGTTGCGATCACCGTGTTCCGGCACGCGAGGGAAAGAACTGCAGCCTCTTCAATTCTCATGAACTCCAGGGGCCCGTCGCGGTCGATGATCTCCTGCAGGTGCAGGCCGGTCCGCTCCTGAATCACGAGATCGGTGTCGATAAAACTCATCCCGAGTACTTTTGCAAGGATGACACCGACCGTGCTCTTGCCTGCTCCCGGCATCCCGGTAAGGACAATATTTTTCATGGGATCCTTTCGCATATTTGTGTACCTGCAACCTTGCAAGGACTATACTTCCTGTTTTGCACTCCCCTGAATATATTCTCATGGTCAGGGAACGCCCGGTCCACCTGTGCAAACCCAGACTATTTTTGGTGCCGGGGCAAACCGGAAGATAACCTGTGGGTGCTGCCCGGCAAAAAACCCTGAGGAAACTTCCCGTGATAAGGTTCGATCCATGACCCGTTACCTGATCGACATCCGCCAGATGGGCGCCGTGAAACGCCAGATCAGTACCTTAAGCCGGGATCTTCAGGAGAGTTTTCACGTGGGAACCATGCTCGTTGTTCCGCACATCACTCTTGCCGGCCCGTTCTGCACAGATGATGAGGAACATCTCATCCGGGACTTTGTACAGGTCTGCGGGCAGCAGGAAGCAGCGCCGCACTACGAAGTAGGGGGATACGGTTTTTTTGAGAAAACGCGGGTTGTCTTTGTGGAGATTACGCCCGACGAAGCGCTCCGGCAGTTCCGGTACCGGCTCGCGCAGGCACTTGCCCCCTACTGCACGCTGCGGAGTTACGACCTGGTTCCCGCAGAGGAGTTCCGGTTCCACTCCACGCTTGCAATGAAACTGGACCGGCTCACGTTCCTCCGAATCAGATGGCACTTCCGGAACCAGGAGCCGGTCCGTCCCCGGTATCACCCGATCCGGGTAACGCTCCTTAAGAATTCCCGGATCCTCTGCGAATATGATTTTTCTCAAGGCAGGATGCTCACCCGTGCTCAGGCACAGAGCCGGGCGACCCGGATCCGTGATAACAAGGTGCTCCGGGCCTGGGGGGACCGGGAAGGGGAATGATCCGACCGTACCCCGCTTTCACTTTCACCCCCCACGCGGCCGGTCCTTTATCCCGCTTTTTGCAGCAGTGATCCGGTGCCATGCAGATCGAGATCCGTAAAGGGCTGTATCTCCAGCCGGGAACGTTTGCCGCGGTTGTCGTACCGGAAAAAGCAATGGCTGCCGCACTCAACAGTACCGTGGATCTCAGACGTTTCCTCTTCCTCTATATCAGCGGGAACTATTCCCGAATTCTGTCGTGCCTGGACCGGACCTCAAAAAACCTTGAGATCCGCCGGGCATTTACTGCCCACCAGCTCCTCACTGTCGTGCGGGAAGCCGGCCACACGGTGATCTTTGTCGAGCACGACCCTGAACTCTTCGATGGGGCGGCAGCAATGATCGATCCGGTGGCAGGAGCGCTTGCCGATGCCGGCCGCGAAGGGCTTGTGATCCTCTATACCCCGGTCCCCGACCGCACCTTCTTTGGGCTTGCCCGGCGGGCCGGACGGTTTGTTGAGATCTGCACCGAAGGGGAAACGCACCCACAGTACCGCATCCCCCGCAGCGCCCGGGAGAGTGGTCTGCGGCCGGCCGGGCAGCGAACACTGGAGGTGTTGTAGACGGGACGGAGTGTAGTGAGCGTCCGGCAGGGAGCAAACAGCATCGCGGACCGGTGGGCCCGGTCGGCCCGGGCGCTCAAAAAAGAGGACCGGCCCTATGGCGACGAGCTTGTCCGGCTGGCAAAGATGCACTCAAGCGAGGCTTTTGCCGGATGCGACGATGCGCTTGAGGGGGTGGTCTTCTCGGTGCTGGTTGAGATCTTAAAGTGCCGGGATCGGGCAAAAGGAAAGGGTGAGCATGGTGTGGATCCTTGACTCCGCATACCGCAACGGCGGTGTCGATCTCTGGGTAAAGGAAGGGGAAACGGTACACCGGGTCCATTTCCCTTACGCCCCGCCCTTCTTTGCCTGCTTTCACGATACAGCCACCTGCCACGAGATGATCGAAGCGCTTGGTGAGCGGTACGGGGCAAGGGAATGTATCATCCGCACGATCTCTGGGGAAGTTCCCGGGTATGCCGTGTACGCCGGCCGTGATGTGGCAGAAGCGATCGAACAGCAGGCACAGTATGGTGTCGATCTCTTCAATGTTGACGTCCGTAAGGATCAGCGGTTCATGGCAGAACAGAGCCTCATCCCGTGCACCGATAGGAGGGAAGAGCGTTTTTCCCCGCTGACAGATCACGGCCTTACTATTATGGAGGTGAACGTACAGGGCAGCCCGACGCTCTCTGCGCAGGAACTCAAGATCGCTACAAAATATGGAGGGGGGACCCGTCGGTTTGCGGGGCCGGTTGGCAACGTGCTGGACGACTTCTCCCGATATCTTGCCGCATGCGACCCGGATATGATCCTCATGCCGGAGGGAGATGCGCTGGTGCCCCGCCTCCTGGCACTGGCAGGGCAGAACGGGATTGTACTTCCCGTTTCCCGAAACGGGAAGTACCGCGGGCAGTCCTCCCGCTCGTACTGGAGCTACGGGAAGATGGAACACAAGGGATCAGCGCTCATCCCCGACGGGCGCATCCTGATCGACACGGAACAGTCGTTTGTGTACCGGGAAGGCGGACTTGCCGGTGTGCTCATGGCCTCCCGGCTTGCCGGTCTCTCCCCCAACCTCGCGGCCCGGTTCACGCCCGGCACGCTCATCAGCAGCTACGAGATCCGCGAGGCCCTGACGCAGGGGATCGCGGTACCGTTTCGCAAGAGCGAGCCCGAACAGTCGCGCACGCTCGCTGCCCTTCAGGCAGCCGACCGGGGCGGAATGATGTTCCAGCCGGTCCCGGGCACCTACGAGAATGTCGGGGAGATAGATTTCACCTCCCTCTACCCATCGATCATTGTCCGCGAGAACCTCTCGCCAGAGATGCTCGGCCACAACGATCGGCCCGGGTTCCTGCCCTCCGTGCTTAAGCCGGTGCTTGACCTGCGCATACTGACCAAACGGCAGAAAAAGGCCGATCCCCGGCTTGCCGGCCCTGATGCGATCCTCAAGTGGATGCTCGTTACCTGTTTCGGATATACGGGGTACCGGAACGCGAAATTCGGGCGGATCGAGGTGCACGAGGCGATCACGGCCGCGGCCCGGGAGATCCTGATCCGGACAAAAGAGATCGCAGAAGAGATGGGATATTCCGTCCTCCATGGAATCGTAGACAGCCTCTGGGTGCAGGGTGCGCTGCCGTTCGGGGCACTTAAGGATCAGATCGAGCGGGAACTGGGGTATCCCCTTGAAGCCGAACACTTCGACTGGATCGTGTTCCTGCCGCTTGCGGACGGTTTTGGCGCGTACAATCGTTACTACGGCAGGCTATCAGACGGGAGCATCCGGGTGCGGGGGATTGCGGCACGCCGGCACGACACTCCTGTGTACGTGAAGGAGATGCAGTGCCGGATGTTCGGGGTGATGAAGCAGGCGCGAACCATTGCAGAGCTGGAGGAGACAAAGGACGAGATCCTGGCAATCTGCAGGGATGCGATAGCGGGTCTTCCTGCCGCACCCCCGGACCGGATGGCGATCGGCCGCCAGATCGGCAGAACGGCGTACCGCCACCGTTGCCTTGAAGGTGCCGCGGTGCAGGCGTACCAGGCGCGAGGATCCGAGGTAGCGGCAGGAATGCGGATCCGGTACGTGGTAGAGGACGCCCGGCGTTACCGGGTAGTCCCTGCCCGGGATGCAACGGGCTTTGACGTGGCATTCTACCGGACGCTGCTTGAACGGGCCCGGGACGAGATCCTCGCGGCTTACCCTTCGGAAGCACCTTCGGGCAGTATCCCGTCCCGGCTGTCAGGTGTACCGGGAAAGAGGCCGGCGCAGAAGAACGCAAGGTTATTCTGCTAAAAACACTGGTGTCATGGTTGATGTTTAATGGTGACACTCCAGAACGGTATGTACCGGTTTCAGTGCATCGGACTCCCTGAAACAGTATCATGCCGATGTTCCTGCCAAAGGTACTCTCAAAAGAAGTGAGTGGGAGGAGTAAGCCTCCTTTTGTTCGTGCGGCATTCAGCTCTGCGCCAAACCCGGGCGGATACCGGACGATCCATTGCCCTGTTCTGGCTTGCACCCGCAGGGTTTCGCCGTTTCATCGTATCCTGTCCCGTTAAAACGCTCAGCGGGTTACTCGTGCAGGGTTTCCTGCACTTCTCGCCCAAAAAGGGCTCAGCCGCTTCATTACTGGGGACAGGCCGTGTCGTTTCTGTGCCATTGCCGTGACTCTCGCCACCCGTACTTGAGTACGGCTGCGTGCCCGGTGGGTGGGGGGACTTTCCTCAGCAGCCTCTTTTGGGCTACCGTCAGCCGCTCTCTCCCTCTCACGACTACATATGCGCGAATGAACCTTAAGAATGGGGCGGGTAGTGTCGTACCGGGAGATAACTAATTAAACGGGCCATGCAGATTGTCTCACAGAAGAGGTGTTTTGCCATGCAGCTGCTGACCGCAGAAGAGGGTGTGCTTGCAACCGGGCTCGTGAAAGGGGCCATCTGGCACGTAATCGCAAAAAAACAAAAACCGGCACCTGATCTGACACCGGTCTTTTCTGAAAAACGCGGGGTCTTTGTAACGCTCAATAAAGCCGGTCAGCTCCGGGGCTGCATCGGCTTTCCCTACCCGGTGATGCCGCTTGGGGATGCAATTGAAAATGCCGCGGTTGCCGCAGCGCTTGAGGATCCTCGTTTCCCTGGCGTAAAAAAGGATGAGCTCGCATCCCTTGACTTTGAGGTGACAATCCTCACCGTCCCGGTCCCGCTCGACTGCGAACCGAAGGACCGGCCAAACCATATTGAGGTTGGCAGACACGGGCTCATTGCCCGGGGCTATGGCACAAGCGGGCTTTTGCTCCCCCAGGTGGCAACCGAATACGGCTGGGATGCACAAACATTCCTTAATCAGACCTGCGAAAAAGCCGGGCTCCCTGCCCGCTGCTGGCACCAGGCAGACACGGCTATCCTCACTTTTGAGGGTCAGATCTTTACCGGCTCCTTCAAGGGATCGGTTTAACACCCGTGCGGTGCATACCATAAGGCAGGAGGATGCTCCCGCGGCATGGCAATATCATTCGAGAGCCTGGACAGCGATATCGCAGGACGGACCGGCAAGCTGGTCGTCAATAAAAAAACGGTAAAGACACCGGCACTTCTCCCGGTCATCAATCCCCACCTGCAGCTTGTCTCACCAAAAGAACTGCGTGAGATGGGCGTCGAGGCGCTGATCACCAACGCCTATATTTTTTCCCAGAGCAGGCAGTACAGCGAGCGGGTCAAAGAGGAAGGACTCCACAAGCTGCTGGACTATGACGGCGTGATCATGACCGACTCCGGCTCGTTCCAGCTCTCGGTGTACGGGCAGGTCTCGATCACCAACGAACAGACGCTCTCGTACCAGAAAGCCATCGGGAGCGATATCTGGGTGCCGCTCGATATCCCCACCTCCCCGGATGCCGACCGGGAAACCGCGGAACGGGAGCTTGCGATCACGATGGAGCGGCTCCGCGAGGCAAAGGAACTTTTCGGGAACGATGCGCCGATTGCCGGGCCGGTACAGGGAAGCCTGTACCAGGATCTTCGCGAGAAGGCGGCGCGCGAGGTCGGCGAACTCGGCTTCTCGTTCTGCCCGATCGGCGCTGTCGTCCCGCTCATGGAGGCCTACCGGTACCGGGACCTCGTAGATGTCGTGATGGCCGCAAAACGCACGCTGCCCCGCTCATCCTGCGTCCACCTCTTTGGCGCCGGCCACCCGGCCATGTTTGCACTTGCGGCAGCGATGGGCTGCGACCTCTTTGACTCTGCTGCCTATGCCCTCTACGCAAAAGAAGGCAGGTATCTTACTACGCACGGAAGTTTCAAGATCGACGAACTTGCCGATCTTCCCTGTTCCTGCGCGGTCTGCCGAAGCCATACTGCTGAAGAGCTGAGGAATGCAAAGGACCGGACCCGGCTTCTCGCCCTCCACAACCTTGCTGTAACCCTCGGGGAGATTGCACGGATCCGGCAGGCCATCACGGACGGCACGCTCTGGGAACTTGTGGACGAACGGTGCCGGAACCACCCGCAGATGCTCTCGGGATACCGGAGACTGCTTACCCACAATGCAGAACTCGAACGCTATGACCGGGCTTCCAAGCGCCGGTTCTTCTACCGGGGCGACGAGAGTTGCGCCCGGACTGAGGTGCTGCGCTACCAGCGCCAGCTTGCCCGGCTCCGGCTCGGGAAAGATGTCCTTGTTGCCTGCGATAACGGCATGAGGGAAGGGTACGATACGGTGCTGTACTTCAAGCCGCCGTTCGGACCGTATCCCCCGGAACTCAAAGAGACGTTTCCCATCGGGCAGAGCGAGATCCCCGAGTGGGACGCTGCAATGGTCCGGCAGGGCCTGAAGGGGATCCGCCGGCTCGCCGATACCCATAAGGACAGTACGATCCGGGTTACCGGCCTCCATCCCGAATGGGAGACGATCTTTGCTGAAGAACTTGGGACTCTCGCGGAGCTGGAACCATGATAAAAATCGATATCCGGAAACGCGACGGTCTTGCCCGGGCCGGGATCCTCTCGCTCGATGACAAAACGGTCCCGTTCCCCGTAGTGCTCGATACGGAAACTGTTTTTCCCGCGCTTGCGACCCGGAGCGGAACAAATGTTCCCCTTGGCGCACCTGCGGAATTTGTGAAGACCTGGATCACAAAAGGCAGCGAGGCGCCGGTTGCCATCCATCCTGCGCTCGACAACCCTGCGGAAAGCGGAGATATCGTGATGCCGGCAGGTTGGCATACTGCGCTTGCCAACCCTCGGAAATACGTTGAATGGCTTAAGAACTTAAGAGAAAAAACACCGGCCGATACCCTCTGGTATGCCCCGGGCGCTGCCCTTCCCTCAAACGTCCACATCCTCTGTTACTCCGGCTTTGGCCTTTTCGATTACACAACCGTTGACCTCAAATCCGCACAGGGACTCTTCTGCACGCCCGAAGGGGAGTTCCCTGCCGATGCCCGAAAGGCCGGTATCTGCACCTGCGAAGGCTGTAAGACCGGCGACCTGCGGCTCCACAACCGGCTCGCGCTCGAAAGCGAGACCGGGCTTGTCCGGTATTTCATCGGCCAGTCGAAGCTCCGCGAACTTGTCGAGGCCCGGTGCCGGATGAATGCAAACCATGTGGCTATCATGCGCCACATTGACCAGGACTATCTCTGGTCCGAGCCGTATTCCCCGATAGCAAGGAGCGGCGTCATGCGGGCAAACTCCGGGGAATCCATGCAGCGGGTCGAGGTCCGGCGTTTTGCCGAACGGCTCATCTCCCGATACACTCCCCCGAAGGCCACGGTTGCAGTGCTTCTGCCCTGCTCGGCCAAAAAACCCTACTCGCTCTCCCAGAGTCACCGGCGTTTCCAGATGGCAATTGCGGGCCGGGCTCACGAGCTCATCGTCACCTCCCCGCTCGGCCTTGTTCCCCGGGAACTCGAATGCGTGTATCCCGCAATGCACTACGATGTCCCGGTCACCGGCTACTGGGATGCAGAGGAGTGCGCGTACATTGCAGACATTCTTGCAAAGTACTTAGCGAAAAACAAGTACGAGCGGGTGATCGCCCACCTCGAAGGCGGGGCGCTCAAGGTAGCAGAGATAGCAGCAGAAACCTGCGGGATCGTCTTAGAGTACACCTGCCGGGAGCACCCGACCGGTGAGGATGCCCTCCGCCAGCTCAGCCATGCGCTTGACTGCGAGCGTCGGGTAAAAGACGACCGGCTCCATGGCATGCTCTCGTACCAGTTCGGTTGCGATGTCGATACAAAAGGCATGCTCTTCCGGGGCCACTTCCCGGAGATTTTCTACACGCGGAACAACCAGCAGCTCTTTTCCATCGATACGGCATATGGCCTTCTCCGGCCAACGTTTGAGGGCTGGGACCTGATCCCGGAGAGCTACCGGGTGCAGATCAGCGACTTTGTTCCCGAGGGCGATGTGCTTGTTCCGGGTGTCACCGGTGCGGACCCTGAAATCCGGGAAGGAGACGAGGTGCTCGTGGTCGGGAAACTCGCCATAGCAACCGGCCGGGCAGCGATGACTGCCGCAGAGATGAAGAGATCAAAGCGCGGGGTAGCCGTGCGGGTGCGTAAAGTAAAGAAGTTAGCCGTATAACGTATACGATACACGTGCAATTCTCGAATGGAGTGAAAGCGTTGTTGTATCGTATCTACCAGGAACCGGGGGCGTGGGTCTATTGACCGCTCCCGCAGGTACTGAAGCCCCGGGCAGTCACCCGGTTGTCATTGCCGTCCCCCGGGAAACCGCAGCCGGGGAACAGCGCGTGGCAACGGTCCCCGAGGTTGTCCAGAAACTCGTAAAAGCCGGCCATGCGGTCCGGATCGAACATGATGCGGGAACCGCAGCGTATTATCCCGACGCACTCTATACTGCCGCCGGTGCAACGATCGTTTCCGGACGGCACGAGCTTTTCTCCGGGGCAGATATCGTGCTCTTTGTCCAGCCCCCCACCGTAGCCGATGCTGAAGCCCTTTCTCCGGGCACTATTGCGGTCGGTTTCATGAACCCGACCCGGAACCTCGATGCGATTGCAAAGATGCGCGATAAAAAGGTCACTGCCTTTGCGCTCGAACTGGTGCCAAGGATCACCCGTGCCCAGAGCATGGATGCGCTCAGCTCGCAGGCAACTGCCGGCGGGTACGTGGCCGCAGTCCTCGGTGCCGACAACTGCCCGAAGTTTTTACCAATGCTCACGACCGCAGCCGGCACGATCCGGCCGGCAACCGTGCTCATCCTCGGTGCCGGTGTTGCGGGCCTTATGGCAATCGCAACCGCAAAGAGGCTCGGCGCCATGGTTGAGGCATACGATGTCCGGCGCGCTGCCGGCGAACAGGTCAGAAGCCTCGGCGCAAAGTTCATCGAGCTCGAAATCAACGCTGAAGGCCAGGGGGGGTACGCCCGCGAGCTCACAGCGGAGGAGAAAGTCAAGGAGCAGGAGATGGTCTCGGCCGCCGTTGCACGTGCGGATATCGTGATCACGACCGCTGCCATCCCGGGCAGGAAAGCCCCGGTGCTTGTGACAAAGGAGACGGTTGCAAAGATGAAACCCGGCGCGGTCATCATCGACATGGCCGCAGAATCCGGCGGCAACTGCGAACTTACGCAGGCAGGAAAAACCATTCAGGTCAATAGCGTCACCATCATCGGCCCGCGTAACCTGCCGGCGCGGGTGCCGTACCACTCAAGCCAGATGCTCGCAAAGAACCTCCAGGCATTCCTCGGCCTCCTCTTCACAAAAGAGGGCGCACTTGTCACAGATTACGCTGACGAGATCCTGAAAGCAAGCCTGCTCGTCCATGCAGGGCAGGTCATCTACAAGCCTGCCGCCGATCTCATTAATGGAGGAAAAGCATGATCGACTCTGCTACATTCTGGACCGCGATTTACATTGTGATGCTTGCCGCTTTTACCGGTTACGTTATCATCAGTCGGGTCCCGACGCTTCTCCACACGCCGCTCATGAGCGGTTCGAACTTCATCCACGGGATTGTCCTTGTCGGTGCCATGGTCGCGCTCGGCCTTGCAACGACCCCGCTCGAACAGGTCATCGGTTTTATCGCGGTGGTCCTCGGCGCTGCAAACGTAACCGGCGGGTATGTTGTCACCGAACGGATCCTCCAGATGTTCGACCGTTCTGGTAAGAAGCCGCAAAAGGAGGCAAGGAAATGATCGACCTTTCCTGGCTTATCGACCCGATCTACATCGTGACGATCTTCTTCTTTATCATAGGTATGCACCGGATGAGCCACCCGCTTACCGCCCGGAGCGGTATTGTCTGGGCCGGCGCAGCGATGCTGCTTGCGACCATCGTCACCTTCTTTACCCCGAATCTCACGAACTTCGCCCTGATGGCAATCGCGATTGTCATCGGCGGCGGATTCGGGTACTTTGCCGCAAAGCGCGTCCCCATGACCGGGATGCCCCAGATGGTCGCCCTCTTCAACGGGATGGGTGGCGGGGCAGCGGCTGCAATCTCGGCGATTGCACTCCTCGGCGCGGCCACCGCAACAGAAGGTTCCCTTGCCGTGATCGGCGGCCTGATTGGTGCGGTTTCCTTCTCAGGAAGCATCATCGCGTTCATGAAGCTCCAGGGATGGCTCCGGCCCCGGCCGATCACCTTCCCCGGCCAGCAGATCGTGAATATGGCTGTCCTCGTGCTCGCAGTCTTCTCCGGCATCTGCATCATCCTCCAGCCGGCCTGGGTACCGGCAGGTGTTGCGGTCTTCCTCCCGCTCTTCTTTGTGCTCGCTCTTGGCTTTGGTCTCCTCATGACACTCCCGATTGGCGGTGCGGACATGCCGGTCGTCATCTCGATGTACAACGCCTTTACCGGCCTTGCAGTCGCTCTTGACGGTTTCTCCTTTGCAACCCCCAACTACGCGATGGTCGTCGCGGGTATCATTGTCGGGGCAGCGGGTTCACTGTTGACCATCAACATGGCAAAAGCGATGAACCGTTCCATCGCAAACGTCTTCTTTGGCGCCTTTGGCGCGACCGAGGAGTCGGACGTCAAGATCCAGGGCAGCATGAAGCCGATCGAAGCGGATGATGTCGCAGTCATGCTCGCGTACGCAGACAAGGTCATCATCGCGCCGGGTTACGGCATGGCAGTCGCCCAGGCTCAGCAGAAGGTCAAGGAACTTGCCGACCTTCTCGAAGCAAAGAACATTACCGTGAAATACGCCATCCACCCGGTTGCCGGGCGAATGCCGGGCCACATGAATGTCCTTTTAGCCGAAGCCGGTGTCAGTTACGACCACCTCTTCGACCGGGACGAAATCAACCCGGAGTTCGAGAGCACCGACGTTGTCCTTGTGATCGGGGCAAACGACACGGTAAACCCGGCATCGCACAGGGAAGGCAGCCCGCTCTACGGGATGCCAATCCTCGATGTCGAGCATGCCAAGAACGTGATCGTCTTAAAACGCGGGCAGGGCAGGGGCTTTGCCGGCATCGAGAACGACCTGTTCTACCGGGATAACACCCGGATGCTTTATGGCGATGCGCAGGAAACGGTCGGGAAGCTGGTGCAGGCGCTCAAGAAGCTGTGAGAAAATCTCCCTTCTCGGGAAACAGTATTTTTTTTAATTTCGCCTTATTCATTTTAACAAAACGGGCATATAATCGGGCATTTTGTAGTACCCGGGTGATGCCGGATTTGTAGGGGAAAGACGGTTTTATCTGTTTAATTTGATTGTTATCTGAAATTTCAGGTTATTGATTAATAAAAATTATAATTCATAACCTATGTAAGATAAAGTAACAATATTATCAAAAGTAAGTATACAATATAAGAAAACTGATTAACAAGGATACTTTAATTAATCACCAATGTAAATTAAAAAAAATGAACAGATCTGTGTTTGAGATCGAATACTATTTTATCGGCTACGCAAAATGTGTATAACTGTCGTGTATACGCACTTTTTATGAACGTGCGCCAACGCAACAACCTACACCAGTCCAATCTTTATCGACCTGAAGGGGGGAAATATACTGATACTTATCTGGGGGATTATCGGGGTAGTGATCATTGTTCAGGGCAGCATTGCCTCGCGCCTGTCCCGGGTATTCCATACGGATGCCAAAAGTTCACCCCATGATGATCCCCGGTCTCAGGATAACCAGCCCCGCATTATCTCAAAATCACGTATATATGATATTATACCGGAGAAACTCCAGGTACCGTTCCGGAAACTGATGTATTATCTTACCCGGCCCGGGCAAACAGGAGAAGCCCTTTTTTATGGCGTCTTCTGTCTAGCCCTTGTAACTGGCACCCTTGTCCTTTTAGTGGATATGCCGGTCTTTCTGGTAATCATACTGTCTGTTGTATCTCTTGTTACCTTAGTAAGCGGGATTGCCGCGGCAAAAGCACGGTTTTTTCCCCGACCTGATGGTACAACGGCTGAATCTCAACCCTCCGTGGAGCCGGTTCCGGAGAGAAAAACAGTTGTGGAATCCCCGCAGGTACTGGCCAGTGCTGAGCCACCAACCTGCCATGAAACCAATGCACCGGAAAAACCCGAGCACGGCCTGCTCACCAGGTACGTTGTTACACCGCCCTATTCCTCAGTCAAGATCATACGACAGGGAAATGCAGGATTTACCTACACGATTATTGAACCTTCCATTACCGCCCGTGAAAAGATCATCCTTCAGGAGACCTATGGCCGGCTCCGCGATGTGATCATCTATGACGATCCGGAAAATACCGTGGATAAACACATTAATCCGGACACAATCTATCCCATTTTTCGCCAGTTTGATCCGGCACTGACCGAGGAACGGCTGGGAATTCTCTATTATTATCTTAAACGCGATCTTTCCGGGTATGGCCCGCTTGATGTGCTGATGCATGATTCCGCTATCGAGGATATGAGCTGCAACGGCCAGGACCTGCCGGTATTTATCTTTCACCGGGTATACGGCAGCCTCCCGACAAGCGCGGTATTTTCCGAAGCAGAACTTAACCAGTTCGTGTTAAAACTTGCACAGAAAGCAAACAAACAGGTGTCCCTTTCAAACCCGATGGTCGATGCCACACTCCCGGACGGGGCGCGTATCCAGCTCACCTACAGCGAAGTTGTCTCCACTAAAGGGAGTTCGTTTACCATCCGTAAATTCCGCGAAGAGCCCATGACCCCGCTCGATCTGCTCAGTCTCAAAACGTACAACTCAGAGATCCTTGCCTTCCTCTGGCTGGCAATCGAGCACCACAAGAGCATGATCATTGCGGGAGGCACGGCAAGCGGCAAGACCTCGACTATGAACGCGGTCTCACTCTTTATCCCGCAGAATGCAAAGATTGTCTCGCTTGAAGATACCCGTGAGATCCAGCTTCCCCACAAGAACTGGCTGCCAACACAGACCCGTGAGCTTGTCGCTTCCGGGATTCAGGGAGATGACATCGATCTCTTCTCGCTGTTGAAAGCCTGCATGCGCCAGCGGCCGGAATACATCATAGTAGGTGAAGTCCGGGGACGTGAAGCCCAGACACTCTTCCAGGCCATGAACACCGGGCATGCCACGCTTTCGACCATCCACGCGGGCAGCGTTCAGGAAGCTGTCAACCGGCTCACCCACGATCCGATCAATGTATCCCCGGTCATGTTTACGGCGCTTGACCTGATTGTTATCCAGTCGCTCTACTCGTTCGGGAACACGCGCATCCGACGCTGTGTCTCGATCAATGAGATCGAAGTGGACAAGAACGGGGAGATCCAGTCGACTCCGCTCTATGAATGGGATATGGAGAGCGATACCTTCCGTAAGAAAACGGAAAAATCCCGGGTGCTTGCCGATATTGCAGCCCATCGCGGGTGGTCGGAAGAAGAAGTCTCACGGCAGCTCCAGAAACGCCAGGAGTTCTTTACCTGGGCACTTGAGGTCAGACCGCCGGATATCCAGGATCTTGCAAATGCGATCCATAACATGAGTGACTGATCATGCGGGATCTCTCGTTTCCCTGGCTCACCATGCTCGAAGAGCGGATCGCCTCGTATGAAAAGATCTCGTTTGGTGCAGACCTGCGAAAGTCCCTGCGGGCTGCCCATATGCCGGTAACCCTGGAAAACTACCTCCATTCCATTCATCTCAATTTTGTGGTATCGCTCGCTGTTTATGGTGTTCTTCTGATATTTTTCTCGGTCTCCGGCTTCACCCTTAACCTCGGACCGGTTACTACCGGCGATCTTATATTCTGGCTGCTGCTCTTGTGCGTCCTTGTCCCGGGGATTTATATGATCCAGATTTATTACCCGGCAATTGTCGCACAGGGGCGTAAGAGCAAGATCGAACTGGACCTCCCGTACGCGATCTCGTTTATGCAGGCCCTCTCCACGACTATGCCGCCATTCGAGATGATCCGCAAGGTGTACGAAGAGCAGGAGATGTTCGGGGAAGTCTCCAAGGAGTTTGGGGTGATTGTACGAAATGTCGAGGTTTTTGGCGACGATCTGATCTCAGCCATGCGGGATCTCCAGCATGTTACCCCATCGAATAATCTCCGCGATTTCTTAAACGACCTGGGGATCGTCTTTGACAGCGGGGGGGATGTCTCCTCCTACCTTGCGGCAAAGACAGAGTATTACCGGGAACAGGCGAAACGGGAACTGGAACTTGTGCTAAAAACCATCGAGATCATGGCGGAGGTTTATGTTTCGGCCTTTGTGGCTGGGCCAATAGCACTCATTATCATGATCGTGGCGCAGGGCATGACGAACCAGGGCGGTATGGACTGGATCCTACCCCTGATGTATATCATGATCCCTGCCGGTGCAATCGTGATGATCTGGCTGCTCTCCATCATGCTCCCTCCGGAGAATCTCGAAGTCAGCCATAAGGAGATTGCCGAATACGATTTTGGCTCATCTATACCTGAAAAAACCGTTGATGAGTCTCCGGAAAAATCCCGTGACGATGAGATCTTTTTTAAACGGATCAAGGCACAGAAGGAACGGAACCGTATCTATAATATTATCCGCCATCCTCTGCAGGCCTATATCAAAACCTATGATTACAGCATTATCGCTGGAGGAATTGTTGATGGTATCCTTGTCCTTTTCTGGATGACGGGAGTGTTTGACAATATCTTTCCGCATAATGTCTTTGAATCGGTTATCTGCCTCCTCATCATCGGTTTTATGGCACCTGTCGCAGTTGCCTACGAAGGCCGGCGCTGGTATGTGCGAAATGTCGAGGCCCACCTGCCGGAATTCCTGCGCGAACTTTCTGATATGAAAGATATCGGCCTCACCATCCAGGATGCAATTCACCGGATATCGGGGGCAAAACTGGGATTGCTCAGTTCCGAGCTGTCCAGCGCGTCCCGGGATATCCGTGCCGGGACCAACGTGAACTCTGCGCTGGTGCGCATGGAAGAACGGATCGGCCTTGTCTCGGTCAAGCGTGCGATCTCCCTTCTCGTACGGGCCAGTGAGATCACCACGAATCTGCGCCAGATCTTCATGATAGCCATCACCGATTTCGAGCACTATCTCAAGCTCAAGAGCGAACGGGAGAATACGACCATTGTGTACGTGATGATCATCTATCTTTCATTCGGGATCTATCTCTATACCGCATACCAGCTCAATGTCCCGTTCCTTGCCAGTTTCAAGGGACAGAATGTGACCATGGACATCGCGGGCAACACTACGGAAATGTACAGGATCGGAATTCTCCTTGGGGCATTCTCGGGGGTCATGGCCGGCCAGTTCTCATCAAACAGTATTCTTTCCGGGTTTAAGCACAGCATACTCCTGTTGCTTGCGGCAATGATCATGTTTGTCTTTTTTATTGCGTGATGAGCCGGGTAGATGAGAAGAACAGCATTTTAGATCTGCCTCAGTCTATGTAGCCGCCATTAATACGGCAAGTACTAGGTTCAGATTGAAAGAGAAATTTCATGCACGTTAATTGTTATAGCAGAATTTCCTGTATAACCTTGTAACAAAACGCAACATATATCACTAACATGGTATTACTCTTTTGTATAATTGTAACAATTTTATTGTGGTGAGATCATGCATATTCCTGATGCATTCATTCCAATCTGGCAGGGCGCAATCTACTGGATTATTGCCCTGATATTTGTAGCGCTGGCAGTCCGCTGGGCAAAAAACGAAATGAGCGAAGAAAAACTTCCTCTTGTCGCGGTTCTTGCGGCAGGGATCTTTGCCCTTCAGTCATTTAACCTGCCGGTTTCCATGGGGACAAGCGGTCACCTTGTCGGAGGGGCACTTGCCGCAATTATCCTGGGTTCACCGTTTGCCGCGGTGTTCATCCTCACTATGGTTCTCATCGTGCAGGGTGTCCTCTTTGGAGACGGCGGGATTACAACGATGGGTGCGAACATCATTAACATGGGAGTTATCGGGGGCTTTGTCGGGTTCTACTCGTTCAAAGGGCTCATGAAGATGACAAAAAGTATGCCGGTCTCCGGATTTATCGCAGCATGGCTTGCCTGCCTTATCCCGGCGTGTGCATGCGCGATTGAGATGTTCCTTGCCGGAACATTCCCCTTACGGGAGGGTCTTATCGCGATGGGACTGTATCATGCGGCGATCGGTGTGATCGAAGGTGTCGTAACTGTCGCTGCGATCTATCTAATCACCCGCGTACGGCCTGATCTTGTCGATAGCGGAATCAATCCAACTCAAGGAGGGGCAAAAGCAGCATGATCGACAACAAGACCTTCCTTATCGGTGGAATTATCGTTGCCCTCCTCATCGGGGTGGTGGCAGTATTCCTGGCATCCGGTGATCCGGATGGCCTTGAGAGCACAGCCCTGATTATCCAGGGGGAGAAAACGCTTACCGGGGGAACTCCGGAAGGCGCTGAGATCCATGAAGACCTGACCGGTAAATTCTCGTATGAATCCCCGATGCCCGATTACTCACTGGGTGAAGCAATGGGATCGACCGGTGGCATCATAGCCATTGTCGTAGGTACCTTGCTCGCATTCGGTGTTGTGCTCGGTATCGCGTATGCCATCAAACTGGCCGGGAAACCTGCAAAGCAGAACCAATAGACCTTTATTTTTTTTCAGCATATCCCGTACATTCATGCACCTTATCGAGACCCGCGATCTCAGTTATATCTATCCTGGCAACGTCACTGCGCTGGATCATGTCAATTTTATTGCCCCGAGAAATGCACGGATTGCAGTGATCGGATCGAATGGCGCCGGGAAGAGCACGCTTTTCAAGCACTTCAACGGGATCTTTCAGCCTACCTCCGGGTCTGTCCTGATACGGGGAGAACCGATCACAAAAGCAAACCGGAAAGAAATCCGGAAATTCGTGGGCCTTGTGTTTCAGAACCCCGATGATCAGATCTTTTCACCTACGGTCGAACAGGATATTGCGTTTGGTCCGACTAACCTTGGCCTTGATGAGGAAACAATCAGCCATCGGGTCCATGAAGCACTCAGAGTGGTCGGCATCGAACATCTTGCCGGGCGGGTACCTCACCACCTGAGCGGGGGGGAGAAAAAAAGGGTCGCCATTGCCGGAGTAATCGCAATGGAACCGGAAGTGCTCGTTCTTGATGAGCCGACTGCAGGGCTCGACCCCAAGGGGGTTGCCGATTTAAACACATTCATCAATTCCCTGTCGTCGAAATACGGCATGACCGTAATCTTTTCCACCCACGATGTCGCGCTGGTACCGGAGGTGGCAGATTTTATTTATGTCATGGACAAGGGCAGGATCATCGCAGCCGGAACCGTAGAGGAGATCTTCATGCAGCCGGATATGCTTAAGTCCGTCCGTCTCGACGTACCGGTCCTGCCCCGGCTGATCCGGTCGCTCCAGGCAAACGGTGTAGAGATCTCGATGGCATATACCTATGCAGATGCGGAACAGGCATTGCTCCGGGCATTTGGCAAACGATCATGATTGAGGAACTCTTCCAGATCGAACGGGATGCCTATAAAGACAGCATTATCCATCGGATCGATGCACGGGTAAAAATCGCGATCTGTTTTGCTGCAATAATCGCTCTTGTAGCGGTCCCCTATTCAACCATGATTTATACCATAGGGGCACTGTTTTTCCTTTTCTTTTTTATCCTCTGGTGCTGCACCCGGTTGTCCTTTGTCATCTATCTCCGCCGGGTTTGTGCTATTGTCCCGCTCTGGGGGATTATTATCTTTTTCCAGATTTTTTTAAAGAATAAGTATTACACCGAATATGATGTTCTGTACTCCCTGCCACTGGGAATTAATATTTACGCACAGTCGATAGAGTTTGCATTCATCCTTCTCGTGAAGTTTGTTGTTTGCATATCGTTTATCATCTTACTATCTTCGACTACCAAGATGCATGATATGCTGGAAGGGGCAGCACGGATGGGTCTTCCGGCCGAGTTTGCTCTGGCGCTTGGCATGATGATCCGGTACCTGTTTGTCTTTGGCTACATGTACCGCAAGATGAACGAGACCGTAAAAACAAAATGTTTTGATGCATTCGACCGCCATCTTTCCTACCGGTACCGCCTTCGCCAGATTGGTTACCTGATCGGCACCATGTTCATTCGTGCATATGAACAGGGAGAACGGGTGTATACAAGCATGCTCTGCCGGGGATATGGAAAAGACAGTTTCCTGTTTGTAAAAAGAAAACCGCTTTGTCGGGGAGACGTGGCGTTTCTCTGTGTTTCGCTGGCTTTTGTTATTGTAATCCCCATTGTTGTCTGGATTACTGCCATCCGGCTTTTCTGATTTTTTTCGTATGACTTGCATGTAAAGAATCATGACCGTCAGGGCACCGGTAACTTTTGCCAAGGCCCCTCTCCCGTAGACATTCTTTGACTTTTATACAACTCCCTGTTCATATGGTTTATTAACCATGATGAACCACCAAACGGTAATCCCAATCCCGCGGCAGGAAATGCGATTACAAAGGATCTGAGGGCTGATACCATGAATTCGCCAGAATTACGCAAGTTCCTTGCACCTGAAATCGTCTTTGGCACCGGAGCCCGGCATCTTGCCGGCCGGTATGCAAAAAATTTTGGGGCTGCCAATGTGCTGCTGGTTACCGATGCGGGTGTCAGAAAGACCGGGCTTGTTGAGGAAATCCAGGAAGATCTTTTCCAGGCGGGGGTAAACGTCAAGATATTTTCAGACGTTATGCCGAACCCGCGTGCGGAAAATGTGATGGCAGGGGCAGACTGTTTCAGGACTGCCGGGTGTTCTGCATTGGTGGCGGTTGGCGGAGGATCGGTTATCGATTGTGCGAAAGGCATCGGGATTGTCTCATCGAACGACCGCCCCATCACTGATTTCGAGGGTGTTGACCGGGTGATCGTTCCCCCGCCTCCCCTGATCTGTATCCCCACGACCGCAGGATCGAGCGCCGATGTCTCGCAGTTTGCCATCATCAACGATACCGACCGGATGGTCAAGATTGCCCTCATATCAAAGACCCTTGTACCTGATGTTGCGCTCATCGATCCGGAGACCCTGCTGACCCTCCCGCCGCGTCTTACCACATACACCGGGCTCGATGTCCTGACCCATGCCATCGAAGCCTATGTATCCAATGCCAGTTCTCCCTTAACCGACCTTCACGCCCGGGAAGCAATACGGCTGGTCAAGAAAAATCTCGAACATTCGGTAAAATATCCCGGGGACCTGGCTTCCCGCAGCGGCATGATGCTTGCAAGTCTCCATGCCGGTCTTGCTTTCTCCAATGCAAGTCTCGGTGCGGTCCATGCAATGGCTCACAGTCTCGGGGGCTACCTCGATCTTCCCCATGGGGAATGCAACGCCCTGTTGCTGGATACGGTTATCCGGTATAATTATTCATCCGCACCGGGGCGGTACGACGATATCGGCGAAGCACTGGGTCTTCCGGTCAGGGAGGCCGACCAGGATACGCGGTGTGCGATGATCTGTGCGGAGATCTGCCGGATCCGTTCTGCCCTCACCATTACGGCAACGCTCGGATCCCTTGGCGTGAAAAAAGACGTGATCTCCGTTCTCGTAAAACATGCCATGCACGATGTCTGTATGGCCACCAATCCCCGAAACCCGAAAACAGAAGAGATCGAGGCGCTGTATGAATCCCTCATCTGATCTGCCACAAGACCGGGAGACCCTCCGCGAACGGATCATCGGGATGGGTGAGTCGTCCGTTCATAAAAGTTATTATCCTCTTCTCCAGCAGAGGTTGTCGGAACTGGAACGGTTCCGGGCGCTCATTGACGAGACCCACGATATGATCCTCGTGATAAAATCCCCGGGAAATACCTGCGTGGAGGTAAACCATGCAGGCAGTGCCCGGCTCGGGTACTCCCCCGACCGGCTCGCGGCCATGGAGATCGGTGCCCTTGTCGTTCCGGAAAAACGCGGGCAGTTCCAGGTGCTCCTGTCACAAGCCGCGGAATCCGGGGCGCAGGAAAAGATCGAAACCACCCTGTGTTCGGCGCAGGGACGGATGATTCCTGCTGAACTTTCCATCCATTTTGTGACGATCGATCAGCAGAACTACGGGGTTATCGTTGCCCGCGACATCAGCGAGCGGCTCCGGTACGAACGGGCGCTTGTGGCCACCCAGAAGAAACTCAACCTGATCAATTCCCTGACACGGAACGATATCAAGAGCCAGATCTTTATTATCCGGGCATATCTGGATGTGCTCAGGCAGATTGCAAAACATCCTGAAGAGATCACCATCCTCGAAAAACTTGCCGGGACAACTCTCGATATCCAGAACCATATCGAACTTGCCGAGAACTACCAGAAGCTCGGTATCCACACACCCCAGTGGCAGAATTTTTCCGGGGTACTGCTCTATGCAATCTCGCACCTTCCCCCCATCCCGATCACCCGGCTCACCGAAATGGACCGGCTCGAGATCCTCTCGGATCCCCTGCTGGAAAAGGGCCTTACCCACTTAATGGAATTTATGTATGCCCATGGCGGGATGGCGGTGCCGGTCCAGCTCTCCCATGAGGTTGTGGACGAGGGCCTTACCCTTATGTTTCTCAAAACCGGAACCGGCCTGCTCCCGGAACAGCGGGATTCGGTATTTGTCTGGGCTCCTGCAAAGACCTCGGGGCCGAACCTGTTCTTCACCAAAGAGATCCTTGATATGACCGGGATTTCAATAGCCGAGAACGGCGATGCAGAAACGCTCCGGTTCATCATCCGGGTCCCAAAAGAGGGGTACCGGTTCCGCACATGAAGTCCGGGCCGGGAAGGATCGTACCCCCGGCAGACTGTTATCCTGGTTTCTGGGATCGCAAGGGTTTTTCTCCCCAAAATCCAATATTTATTGTGATAAATTCAGGAATTTTTTTTAATGATTTTTTAAGGGAGGTTACCTTTGACTGATTCCTACGATGCATCCCACATCACGATACTTGAAGGGCTCACACCGGTTCGTGAACGCCCGGCCATGTATATCGGGAGCACCGATACCCGGGGGCTCCACCACCTTGTGTACGAAGTCGTGGACAACTCGATCGATGAGGCACTTGCCGGGTTCTGCAGCTTAATCTCGGTTGTTATCAACGGCGACGGATCGCTGTCGGTCGAGGATAATGGCCGGGGGATCCCGGTCGATACGATGGAAAAGAACCACAAGAGTGCACTCGAAGTGGTGCTTACCGTTCTCCATGCCGGCGGCAAGTTTGACAAGGCCACCTACCAGGTCTCGGGGGGTCTCCACGGCGTCGGTGTCTCGGTGGTAAACGCCCTTTCCTCAAACCTTTCAGCCCGGGTCTACCGGGATGGCAACATCTACGAGATGCATTTTTCCAAGGGAATTCCCCTTGGCCCTATCTCACAGCGCGAGGAGACGCTCGCTGAAGCGGTGATCCGGTACCAGCAGTGGTACGGCGAACCGGCCCCCTTTGTTCGGAGCTCCGGGACGACCGGCGGTCAGCAGAACCTTCCTGAAGCAGGGGATCCGGCACAGAGTACAGCCGAGGATCGCGTGCGGTTCTTTGCTGAAACCGGCGCTAAACTGACCGGGACAAAGATCACCTTCAAACCCGATGCCACAATCTTTGAGACGGTCACTTTTGACTACGATATCCTTGCGTCCCGGCTCCGCGAGCTCGCGTTTTTGAATGCCGGCCTTACCATACGGATCACGGATGAACGGACCGGCACCCGCGCCTCCTACTGCACGGGCGGGCTCTCGGAGTTCGTGAAATACTTAAACGAGGGGGCCGAATGCCTCCACCCGGTTCCTATCGACATTACCCAGAAAGATCCCGAGAACAAGGTTGAGGTCGAGATCGCTCTCCAGTATACCACCGGGTACGATGAGAAGACATACTCTTATGTCAACAGCGTCAACACCCGCGAGGGCGGCACGCATCTCGAAGGATTCCGGAGTGCGATTACCCGGGCCATCAATACGGTGGCAAAGCGCAACAACCTCATAAAAGAGAATGCAACGATCACGCTCCGCGGCGAAGATGTGCGCGAGGGCCTGACCTCGGTGATCTCGGTCAAGATGGCAAATCCCCAGTTCGAGGGCCAGACCAAGATGCGCCTGGGAAACAGCAACATCAAGGGTATTGTGGATTCTCTTGTCTATGCAGCACTCAGCCAGTATTTCGACGAAAATCCCAAGTCTCTTGCAACAATTGTGGAAAAAGCCCTTTCAGCGGCAAAGGCCCGGGAGGCAGCACGGAATGCACGGGAGCTTGCACGGCGCAAGAGTTCTCTTGAAAGCTCCGGTCTCCCCGGGAAACTTGCCGACTGTTCGGAACGCGATCCGGCAAAGAGCGAGATCTATATTGTGGAAGGGGACTCAGCAGGCGGCAGCGCAAAGCAGGGACGGGACAGGAAGTTCCAGGCCATTCTCCCCCTCAGAGGTAAGATCCTCAATGTCGAAAAAGCCGGCGAGCACCAGATCTTAAAGAACGCCGAGATCCAGACGCTGATATCAGCGATTGGGACCGGTATCGGCGACAAGTTCGATGTCGAGCGGGCGCGGTACCATCACATCGTGATCATGACCGATGCCGATGTGGACGGTGCGCATATCAGGACGCTGCTTCTGACCTTCTTCTACCGGTACATGCCAAAAGTTATCGAAGCCGGGTATGTGTATATCGCCCAGCCTCCCCTGTTCCGCGTCTCGAAGGGGAAAGAAGAGAAGTGGTTGTACAAGGAAGAGGAGATGAAGAAGGTCTCCGCCGCCATGGGCGACAAGGGTGTCTCCGTCCAGCGGTACAAGGGTCTTGGTGAGATGAACGCCCAGCAGCTCTGGGACACGACCATGTCGCCGGCAAACCGCATTTTCCTCCAGGTGACCATCGAGGATGCAATGGATGCGAATGAGATCTTCAAGACGCTGATGGGAAAGGATGTGGAGATACGAAAAGAGTTCATCATCCGTCACGCAAAGGAGGTGACAAACCTTGACATCTGATAACCAGAATCCCCCGGCCGAAGTCCCGCAGACCCACCGTGTCGAGCCGATCAGCATCGAGCACGAGATGAAGACATCGTTTATCAACTACGCGATGTCGGTCATCATCAGCCGTGCCATTCCCGATGTGAGGGACGGCCTCAAGCCGGTCCACCGCCGCTCGCTCTACGGCATGTGGGACATGGGGAACACCTCCGACAAGCCCACGAGGAAGAGCGCAAGGGTGGTCGGTGACGTGATGGGTAAATACCACCCGCACGGCGACTCCTCCATCTACGATACCATTGTCAAGATGGCCCAGCCCTTCAGTTACCGCCACATGCTCGTACAGGGTCAGGGTAACTTCGGTTCCATTGACGGTGATTCTGCGGCAGCGAGCAGGTACACCGAAGTCCGGCTCTTCCCGTACGCAGAAGCGCTCCTTGAGGATCTTGACAAGGAGACCGTGGATTTTGTCCCGAACTACGATGAGTCGCTCCAGGAGCCGACTGTCCTTCCGGCCAAGATCCCGAACCTGCTTGTCAACGGCACTGACGGTATCGCTGTCGGTATGGCAACAAAGATGCCTCCGCACAATCTCAGGGAGGTCTGCGCGGCAGTTTCGGCCTATCTCGATAACCCGGAGGTTCCGGTCGAAGACCTCCTGCGGATCATGCCGGGCCCGGACTTCCCGACCGGCGGTATCATGATGGGTATCGAGGGTGTGAAAAACATCTATGCCACCGGCCAGGGCCGGGTCGTGGTCCGCGGCGTTGCGGAGATCGAGGAATCGGAGGGCGGGAACCGGGGCGACCGGATCATTGTCACCGAACTCCCGTACCAGGTGAACAAGGCCCAGTGGATCAGCAATATTGCCGAGATGGTCAAGGAAAAGCGGATCGATGGCATCACCGATATCCGCGACGAGTCCGACAAGGAGGGTATACGGGTCGTCTTCGAGCTCAGGAAGGGCACGATGGCGCCGGTTATCTTAAACAACCTGTACAAGAATACGGCACTCGAATCCAGTTTCTGGACCTCCAACCTCGCCATTGTGGACGGCCAGCCCAAGATCCTCACCCTTCACGGTCTCCTTGGTCACTTTGTCCAGCACCGTATAGAAGTGATCCGGCGCCGGTCCGAGTTCGACCTTAAAAAGGCGCGGGAGAGAGTCCACATCCTCGAAGGGCTGCTTCTTGCCCTCTCCCGGATCGATGAGGTTATCGCTGCGATCCGGGGGTCCGACACGGTGGACAATGCCCGGCTTACGCTTATTTCCCGCTTCGGGCTTGACGAGCTGCAGGCAAATGCAATTCTCCAGATGCAGCTGCGCCGTCTCGCGGCCCTTGAACAGCAGAAAATTACCGATGAAAAATCGGAACTTGCTGCCGAGATTGCACGGCTCACTGCCCTTATCTCAAGTGAAGCCACGATAAAGGACGAGATCCGGCGGGAGACTACCGAGGTTGCCGCAAAGTTCGGCGACGCACGGAGGACAAAGATTGCAAATGCGGTCGGCGACATTTCCACCGAGGACCTGATCGAGGATAAGACGGTTCTCGTCTCAATCACGACGGCAAATTACATCAAGCGCATGGATCTCGACACCTACCGCAAACAGCGGCGGGGCGGACGGGGCATCACCGGCATGACGACAAAGGAAGAGGACTTTGTCGATTCGGTCTTTGTCGCCGGCATGAAGGATTTCCTGCTCTGCTTCACGAACCTCGGCCGGGTGTACTGGCTCAAGGTCTACGAGATTCCCGAGAGTTCCCGTGTGGCAAAGGGCAAACCGATCGTAAACCTCCTGAATTTAAAAGAGGAGATCGTGACTGCCGTGATTCCGATCCGCGAGTTCCGCGAGGACCGGTTCCTCCTCTTTGCAACAAAACTCGGGCAGGTCATCAAGATCCCGCAGACCGAGTTCTCCAACCCCCGGTCAATCGGTACAAATGCTATCAGGCTCCGGGAAGGCGACCAGCTGGTCGAGGTAATCTCAACAAACGGTAACAACGAGCTTGTGCTGACCTCCCGGTTCGGCCAGAGCCTCCGGTTCCACGAAGAGACGGTGCGGACGGTAGGACGTGGTGCGCTGGGCGTCAAAGGAATGAACCTGATAGGCGGGGACACGGTCGTCGCGGTTACCCTGCTGGAAAAGGACCACCTCCTTACCATCTCCGATGTCGGTTTCGGGAAACGCACCGAGTTTGACGAGTTCCGCGGGCATGGGCGGGGCACGAGAGGAGTCAGGAATATCTCGCTCGAACGCGATGCCGTAGTTATTATGTCCCGTGCGGTCTCGGACACCGATGAGATCGTGGTGATGACCGCGGCCGGCATCGTCATACGCACCCGGGTAAGCGAAGTGCGGATCATCGGGAGGGGCACCAAAGGCGTCCGGATCATGCGCCTTGACGAAAACGACAAGGTAGTCGGTGTTGCGATAGTCCAGCCCGAAGCTGAAGATGCAACTGAAGCCGGCACCGAACCGGATAACCCGACAGCGCCACCGGCGCCGTAACCCCCGATCCTTTTTTTTCTGGCCCCCTCCCGGAAGCAGGAGGGAGCCGTCTCTTTTTACACCCGTCCCAGGATTTGATGACAGCCCGGTACAGGATTACCACTATCACCCATATGTGCTTATGAGGCATACGCGGTAAACAGGATGCTGTGATCACAATGTTCCGGAAGATTATTCGTATATCCACCAGCCATGAAGGGGAAATTATCGATCTGACACCAGCGGTAACCGGGGTTGTCCGGGAGAGCGCCGTACGGGAGGGCCTTGTTCACCTTTTCGTGCAGCATTCCACCGCAGCGCTCACGACAATCGAGTACGAACCCGGTGTGCTCGCAGATCTGGCGCGGGCGCTTTCGGTTTTAGCGCCTGACAATCAGGAGTACGCCCATAACACGAAGTGGGGAGATGGCAACGGGCGGTCCCATGTCAAAGCGGCACTTGTCGGCCCCTCCCTTACGGTTCCCGTTGCAGAAGGAAAACTTTGCTGCGGGACCTGGCAGCAGATCGTCTTTCTGGAACTGGATGTCAATGCCGGCCGGGAACGGACCGTGATCTGCACAGTATGGGGAGATCGATAAATAAAAAACCGGGTTGTGACGTTAAAATTTAGTATTGGTTGGGGGAATCCCGGAGATTTGGTGTATAGCTGTCAGAACCCCCGCAAAAAAACCGGGTTTATATCTTCTCATAGTACTTCATCGACCCGCAGGCCCCGCACTTCCCGTCTACAACCATGTAATCGGGAACGGTCTCGCCGCAGGTGGGGCAGGTCACCGGCTTCCAGGCCTCTTTTAATTTCACCGGCACCCGGACCTTCTCGTACGAGAGAAATCCCCGTCCGGCTTTAAAGATTGCTTCCTGGAGAGCAACGCCCATCGTGTGCTTGTGAAATTCGGGACTGTTGGAAAACCATTTGTCGATGACCGGGAACGTTTTGATCTTTTCAAGATCCACATAGACCCGGACTGCATCGGCAGTCGGGTTCTCGGAGACCCGGTTGACCGTAATGGCAAACCGCCCTATGGGAAGCACCTTGAGTCGGCCGTTCCCTGTCGTGATACGGGCAATCACCTGCGGCGCATCCGGCAGGCATTTCGGCGTTTCGCAGACCGCAAACAGTTTTTCGTCCGGGGAAGCCTGCAGGAGATCGAGGGCATAGTCCACCATGAACGCACCGATCAACAGGCCCGGTGCCGGTGAGGAATGGAATGCTGCACAGCGGAGAAGGTAGGTCTTTACCGGTTCCGTTACCCCGCAGGCCGCTATCCGCTCGCCAAAACCCTGTTCATCTTCACGATGGTGTCCTTTATCCATGCGAACCGGTTAGCTTCCCGAAAATATACATGTTGGTCTTTGGACATCCCATGACAAAAGCCCCTGAAAAAAACGGCTGATTGGGGGGTTTATATCTCCTTCATCCACCCAGTCCCGACCCGTTCGATAAACCGGGCGGTCCGCTCCTTGGGCTTTGCATGGGCCTTAAAATAGGCAAGGAGCCGGCCGACGAGCGCCTGTGCCTCTTCTGATGACAGGCACGAAGCAACCTCGTCCCCCTCGCGGACATGAAAGGCACTGTGCCCGCCGAAAAAGACCGTCCAGCCTTTTGCCGAGCCCATGATCCCGATATCCCGGACCTTGCTCTCGCCGCAGCACCGCGGGCAGCCCGATATCCCGATCTTGATCTTTGCCGGGAACTCCTGCCCTGCATACTGATCGGAGATCTTTTTTGCGAGTCCGAGCGAGTCCTGCGTCCCGTTTTTGCAGAATGCACTGCCCGGGCAGGACTGGACATAGCGGACGCCCGGGGTGATCGATGCCATCCCGAGATCCCCGAGCTCCCTGCGCACTGCGGGAATGTCTTCTTCTTTTACCCCGACAAGGAGGATCCGCTGGCCGGAGGTGAGCTTTACAAGGGGAATCTGGTAGGTCCGTGCAACCCGGGCAAAGGTCTCCAGAGCGTCCGGGGTGATCATTCCCGCCGGGATCCGGGTCTGGATTGCATAGGTCGTACCATCCTTTTGGAGTTTTGCGCCATAGGGAGTATCGGTCATAAAAATCCTGTCTTTAGATATTCCTGTTTCCCTGACAAAGGGTTATGGGAAGGGGTAATCCCGCAGGTGCCCTTTGGTCATGACCCGCGTACACCTGTCGATCCGGCTCCCCACCGGAAATTTTCCCGGCCCTGCTTCATTGCAGGCAAACAGGATCTCTGCCCGGGGCGGAGGAAGAGAAAAACCGGATATGGTCGCGATTTTCAGGCAATTATTTGCCGGGTTTTTTTCGCGGATGGTATCATTACAAATCCTTTGCTGCCCATAATGGATATACCAGATTATAGCCCCTGACAGGCCGATACGACGTTTCAATCATCCCTTTTTTTCCGGCAGTGCATGTGACCGGGGGAATTGGACGAAAAAAGATAAAATCCGGAGAATGTGCATGCGTGATACAAAGACCGATTTACACTACGTGGCTACTACCTGCCCGTACTGCGGTGTTGGCTGCGGGCTCAACCTCGTTGTGCAACAGGGAAAGTGTATTGGGGTCGAACCCTTCAAGCGCAGCCCGGTAAACGAAGGAAAACTCTGCCCCAAGGGCGCCACCTGCTGGGAACCGGTACACAGTCCCGACCGGCTGACAACACCCCTGATCAGGAAAGGTGACACGTTTGAGAAGGCCAGCTGGGACGAAGCGCTCGACCTGATAGCAAAGAAGTTCACGGAGACCTCTGACACATTCGGCCCAAAGGCACTTGGCTTCCAGGTCTCCTGCCGTACCGTAAACGAAGACTGCTATGCAATGCAGAAGTGGGCCCGGGTCGCGTTCAAGACCAACAACATCGACAACTGCGCCCGTGTCTGCCACGGGCCGTCGGTTGCCGGCCTCTCGCTCTGTTTCGGGTCCGGTGCGGCCACCAACCCGTTCGAGGATGTCCTTAACTCCGATCTTATTGTCCTGTGGGGCTCAAACGCAGTCGAGGCTCACCCGCTTACCGCACGCCGCATTGTCCAGGCACAAAAGAAAGGAGCCCGGGTCATTGTCCTCGACCCGCGGTACAGCCCGACCGCCCGGCTTGCCGATGAGTGGATCCGTTTCACCCCCTCGACCCACATTGCCCTTGCAAACTCCATGATGTACTGGATCATCAAAGAGGGCCTTGAGGACAGGGAATTCATCAGGAAGCGGACGAAAGGCTTTGAAGACCTCAAAAAGACCGTGGAAAGATATGCCGATGCAGAGAGCATTACCGGTGTCCCGACAGAAACGGTCAAAGTATTCGCCCGCGAGTACGCAAATGCAAAGAACGCGGTCATCATCTACTGCCTGGGCATCACCGAGCTGACCACCGGTACCGATAATGTCCGATCTATGGGCAACCTTGCGATGCTTACGGGGAACATCGGCCGCCCGGGCACGGGTGTCAACCCGCTCCGCGGCCAGAACAATGTGCAGGGTGCCTGCGACATGGGCGCGTACCCGAATGTGTACTCCGGATACCAGAAATGCGAGGTTGCCGATATCCGGGCCGGCATGGAAAAAGCCTGGGGAATGCCTGCAGGGAGCCTGCCCGACTGGTACGGTGTAACCCTGACCGAGCAGATCGACCAGTGCGGCGACCCCATCAGGGCGATGTATATCCTCGGCCTCAACCCGGTGGTCTCGTACCCCGACTCAAACCATGTCAAAAAATCGCTGGACAAACTCGATTTCCTCGTTATCCAGGATATCTTCTGGACGGAGACCTGCGAATATGCCGATGTTGTCCTTCCGGGCGCGTGCTTTGCCGAGAAAGACGGTACGTTCACGAGCGGCGAGCGGCGGGTCAACCGCGTGAGAAGAGCAGTCGATGCACCGGGCGAAGCGAAGATCGACTACCTGATCTTTGCCGAACTGGCAAAGAAGATGGATCTCGCGGGATTCGACTGGAAGACCGGAAAAGATGTCTGGGACGACATGCGGGCCTGCACCCCGAGCCTGCGCGGCGTGACCTACGAGAAGATGGAAAAACCCGAGTCCGTCCACTGGCCCTGCCCGACCGAGGACCACCCGGGAACCCCTATTCTCCACTGCGAGAAGTTTGCCTGTGCCGACGGCCTGGGGAAGTTCTTTGGCATTGAGTACCGTCCGCCGGCTGAAGTCGCCGATAAGGAGTACCCGTTCACGCTCATGACCGGCCGGGTGATCTTCCACTACCACACCCGGACCCAGACCGACCGCTGCGAAGTCCTGCACTACGAGGTGCCCGAGTCATATATCCAGATCAATACGCAGGATGCACAGGAACTGGGCATAAAAAACGGCGAGAAGATCAGGGTCCGGAGCCGCCGCGGCGAGACGATCACAAAAGCCCGGGTTACTGATGAGGTCGCCCCGAAAGTGCTGTACATGGCCATGCATTTCAGGGACGGGGCAAATAACCTGACGAACACTGCGCTTGACCCGCTCTCAAAGATGCCGGAGCTCAAGCACTGTGCTGCTGCGGTCGAGAAGATCCCGGAGGCCTGATGTATGACAAAGAAAGGCGACTTCCTCTATGCATGGACCACTGACGCTGAAATCCAGAAGACGGCCGAACTTGGCGGAGCGGTTACGGCGCTCTGGAAATATGCGCTGGAGTCAGAGACAGTCGATGCCATCCTCGCAGTCACAAAAGGCGTGGACCTTTACGATGCAAAACCGGTCATCATCACCGATCCAAACGACCTCGCAAAGACGGCCGGCTCGCTCCACTGCGGTACGCTCCTCCTGCCAAAACTCATCAAGAAGTACCTGGGGGGTTCAAAGCACACAAGGATCGGCGTTACGGTCAAGGGCTGCGATGCAATGGCATTCTACGAACTGGCCAAGCGTAAGCAGCTCGACCTTGACCGGATTGTCATGATCGGCGTCAACTGCGGTGGGTCCGTAAACCCGGTGACGGCCCGCAGGATGATCGCCGAGAAGTACGGGATTGACCCGAACGCAGTGCACAAGGAAGAGATTGACAAGGGCCAGTTCATCATCGAGTATGAGGGAGGCCATAAGGGTATTCCGGTTGATGAACTTGAAGAAGCCGGGTTCGGCCGTCGCCCCAACTGCCGGCGGTGTAAGATGAAAGTCCCGCGCCAGGCCGATCTTGCCTGCGGCAACTGGGGAGTTATCGGCCCGAAGGCCGGGAAAGCAACCTTTGTCGAGGTCTGCTCCGAAAAGGGAGCGGCACTCCTTGACGGTGCAGTTAAGAAAGGCATCCTTGCTACCGAAGCCCCGGACCCGAAGGGGATCGGGATCCGGGCGAAAGTCGAGTCTGCGATGCTCAGGCTTGGCGACACGTGGCGCAGGCGCGACTTCGATGGCCTTGGCGAGGGCAGGGACCGGCTGAAACTGATCATGAAAGAGACCTCGCGGTGCATCAAGTGCTACCAGTGCATCAGCCAGTGCCCGATCTGCTACTGTGTGAACTGCACTACGAAAAACCCGGTCTATGTCCCGCCGGGCGAGATCCCGGTCAGTTTCATGTTCCACCTCATCCGTTTCGCCCACATCGCCGATTCCTGCGTGAACTGCGGCCAGTGCGAGGATGTCTGCCCCATGGAGATCCCCAACAGCCTCTTCATGCATGCCCAGCAGGTCGAACTTGAGAAGATGTTTGGGTATGTGCCGGGGGTTGACCGGGAACTCCCGCCCCACGCTTTTGTGGAGGAGCGGGCAGAGCGGGCCCGGCTCGCACACACCGGCAGCGACATGATCTACGAGAACGTGTTCACCCCGGTTGCAAAGAAATAATCTTTTTTATTCCTGGACAATCCCGGTTTTTACCGGATTTGTATTATTGTACCCGATCCACCGGGTAAACCCATACCTTTTTTGTCATTCCACCGCTCATGATCCTGTACGAGGAAGTGCTTCTATGGTCCGACTTTTCCCCTTAGTTAATACCCGTCTCCTGATCTGCCTGCTGCTTCTATGTACTATAATCGGTATCCCGGCAGTCTCAGCGGTCACCCTTACCCCGGGGAGTTCTGCAACGACAACCACGATTTCGCAGGGAGACCCGGTCTATATCCGGGGTATCGCCACCGGCCAGCCGTCGGCCGGCCTCCAGATCTGGTTTGTCGGGAACAATTTTGTCAGGATCTCCAGTGTTCAGGTCAATTCGGATAATTCCTATGAATATGAGCTTGCAAAAGCCGACACCGCAAACCTTGCCACCGGCCAGTACTTTGTCCTTGTCCAGCACCCGATGATGAACGGGCAGTTCGATGTTACCTATGATTTGGCCACCGGCTCGGTCAAAAACCAGATCTCCGGCCAGACGCTCTTTAAGATGACCGGCAGCAGCAGCCTCCAGGGGACAAATGGCGCCGCAGCGCTTATCCAGGCTGTCGCAAACCAGAATATCGACGATACGTTTGCCACGGTCTCGTTCTACGTAAGTCCGCCAGGACTTTCTATCAATCCTATCGGTGACAAGACTGCAGGGAGCAATTTCACCATAACCGGGACGACAAACCTTGCCCCGGGAGATAACCTCCTCATAGAGATTACATCCTCATCGTATCACCCCACCAATAAGAACCAGCCCTCGGGATTCTCCGGAGCGAGCGGGATGGTGAAAGTCGTTGCCGGCAGCGGAAAGAATACCTGGTCGTTCGATGTCGATACCTCCGGTTTTACTCCCGATGAGTATATCGTAAAAGTCTCGGGCGTGGAGCAGGACGCAACAGCATCCACGACATTTAATGTCCTCTGCGCCGGCAGCGGGGACACCTGCGGACTGCCATCCATAACAACCACGGGAACGACAATGGCTGTTGCAACCACCCCCGGTCTTACGGTGGCAACAACCCCTAATGTTTCGGTAACCCCCGTACAGACTGCGATCCCGGCAACCACGCAGAAGGCGTCCCTGCCGGCCGTAATCGGTTTGACTGCTCTCGGACTGGCATTGGTAAGTATCCGGAAGAACTAGACCCTGCCCGGCAGGATCCTCTTTTTTAGTATCGCTCTCTTTTCCTGCATTGCCGCTTTCAGTACAGATACTATGTACAGCGGGATCGTTTCCCGGGTTTTGTCCGCATTTTTTTTTCGTACCAAAAAGAAAAAACCCGGATCTTTTTTGGCCCGAAAAATTTTTACCGGCCCGGGCGATCCGGAAATTTTTTAAAATTGCCGGGAACCCGGGAAAAATCACGACGGACTCTAAAAAAGTCAATACAGTACGTACCCGGATACCGGGTAATTACCCGGTATCCGGGTACGTACTTGACAACCTTTTTTCGCGCGAAAATTATTTTTGCCGGATCTTTTTGCTAAAAAAAAACCGGCAGGCTAAAAAAGTGCGGGGGCTTCTCCGCAGTTCTACCAGCCCAGGTAGAGCGTCTTTGACTGGGTGTAACTGTCAAGGGCCTTGTACCCGTTCTCACGGCCGATCCCGCTCTCTTCTGTTCCGCCAAACGGGACCTCGGGAGGCACGGTAAGGTGGCGGTTTACCCAGACTATTCCCGCATGGATATCGCGGTACACCTGTTTGACCGTACCAAGATCTTTTGTCCAGACCGATGCGCCAAGACCGTACTTCGAACGGTTCGCCTCCCGGATTGCGGAGGCAAGGTCGGGAACGGTCACGACCGGAAGGACCGGGCCAAACACTTCGTCCCGTAAGATTGCGGCATCCGGTACAACATCGGCAATAACGGTGGGCGAATAGAAAAATCCCTGATCGAAACCGGAGCCGGCAAGCCTGCACCCGCCGGAACGGATCTTTCCCTCATCGCGTTCCTGTGTGCCTTCGACAACGGTACTGATCCGGGCGAGCTGTTCGCTGCTGCTGAGCGGGCCCATATCGATGTGCGGTAAAAGACCGTTCCCGGTTTTTAGGTTTTCCACCTTGGCTGCAAGGAGGCGCATAAACTCCGGCGCGATCTTCTCATGGAGGAACAGCCGTTTTACCGCTGTACAGATCTGGCCGGCATTATAGAACCGGCCGCGGATCGCACCCTCGACTGCCTTATCGATATCCGCATCGGCCATCACGATCATCGGGTCCGAACCACCCAGTTCGAGCGTGAGGGACGCAAGATGGTTACCCGCCAGTTCCCGGATCCGCTGCCCGGTCGTGCTGTTCCCGGTAAAAGAGATCTTTTTGATCGTCCGGTTCCCGACAAGAGCGGCCCCGGTAGTCTCTCCCGGCCCGGTGACCACATTGAGTACACCGGCGGGCAGGCCGGCCTCCTGCATAAGTGCGGCAATCTTAAGATTGGTGAGCGGCGTAGCAGACGCCGGTTTGAGGACAAGGGTGTTGCCGGCGAGGAGCGCAGGGCCCGCTTTCCAGCCCATGATGATCACCGGCATGTTCCAGGGAATGATCGCTCCGCAGACACCGAGCGGGACCCGGTTAACGAGACAGTCCCCGGCTTTACCCAGGGAAATGTATTCTCCCGCGGGCTGGCCGGCAATTGCTGCATAATATTCAAGGATATTGGCGCAGCCCCGGACCTCGTCGGTTGCCTCACGGAGCGGCTTTCCCTGCTCGGTCGTGAGAAGCCGGCCAAGATCCTTATAGTCCCGCCGGATCAGGCCGGCTGCCCGGTACAGAAGAAGACCGCGTTCCCGCATGGTCTTCTCCGACCAGTCATGAAACGCTGCATCCGCAGCTTCCACCGCAGCGCTGACATCCTCACGGGTCCCTTTGGGGACCCGGTCGATCTCCTCACCGGTTGCCGGGTTGGTAACCGCGATCCAGGTTTCATCGGACGAGCGGGCCGCAGCCCCGTTGATGAGCATATCCATGGCAAACTCTCCTGTGTTCTCATCCCGGTCCGGTGGACCGTTGTGCAACTGTCCGCGGGCACGGTATAAAAGGGCAGCGATGATGCCGTGGCCGGTACTTACGGTGTCACCGGCCGGGCACCGGCAATCTCAATGTTTTCCGATGCGACACTCCGGATCCGGCCGGTGAGTGCCGTGTCGTATGTACCCGAACGTTCGAGATGAGCCGTAAACTCAGGACTTTTTATGAGGGAGATCAGGGTGACGATCCGGGGATCGGCGAGCATCTCCCTGCGCATCACCAGCTCATAGTGCTCCTTTGCTACCGGGTAAAACCGGAGATTGTGGGAGGCCGCAAGAGCCTGTGAACAGATACCGGCATCCGCCTGCCCCGCTTTTATGGCCGCGGCAACCGCGCCGGGCGTGGCGGCCTCGGTCCCGTAGCCCCGGATCCTTGAAGAGGGGATATTATGAGACGAGAGCAGGGAGTCAAAGAGGATCCGTGCTGGCGAGTCCCTCCGGGAATTGATCCAGCAGAGCGTGTCGAGATGGTCAAAAGAGACCTCTTTTGTCGCGGCAATCCCCTGCTCCTGGGACGCAACATTGATAAAGACCAGGTCGAGACGGTTCAGGTAGGGTCGGATAAACCGGCAGTCCTTTATGAGCGAAAACGCCGGCAGGCTCATCGGCGCCGCATGGCAGGCATTGCGTTCGAGCGAGAGAACGGCCCCCGTATTCCCGGCGCTTCCGGTGTGGATGAAAAGGCCCTGGTCGTGGGCAATGTTTCCCAGTTCTTCGAGGATCGGGTCGATGGCGCCGGAGAAGATCAGCGTCCGCTCGATATTGGCCGGGTCGGTTGTTAAAAAGACCTCAAGCTCGTGCCCGGCCTCGTAGCCTTCTATGGAAGCGGGGATGTGCGTGTACCCGTTTGACCGGACGCTCGCCATCTGCACGACCGCACCCCTCGACCGGGGCATGCCCCAGTACCGGTTGCCGATCCTCCCGACCGAGACCGGCACGAACTCGTCAAAGCCGAGATCGGAGGCAAGCGGGGTTGCAAGCCGGGCTTTTACCGGATATTTCGGGACCGGTGCAAGCCCCCAGGCTTCAAGGAGGGGCACGGCAAACTCGCGGAGCACGGTCTGGGCTGCAAGGGGATATCCCGGCAAGCCGATCACCGGGGTACTGCCAATCTTCCCGAGCATCATGGGCTTTCCCGGTTTGACCGCTACCCCGTGGAAGAGCAGTTCGCCCACGGCTGCGATCGAACCGGCCGTGTAGTCACGGGTCCCTGCTGAGGAACCGGCAGAAATAATCACGAGATCGTTTGCCCGGGCGGCCTGCACGAGAGCGGCCTTTACCAGCTCCGGCTCGTCTTTTACAATAGGCAGCCGTGTGCAGTGGGCGCCCATGGATCCCAAAAGGACCTGCGCCATGACCGTGTTGCTCTCCACAACCTGGCCGGGCTGCGGCCGCTCGCCCAGCGGGACAAGTTCGCTTCCCGTGGGGATGATCCCGACATTTGCCGTGGTTACCTCAAGGCGATCGATCCCGTAGGTTGCAAGCGCCCCGATATCGAATGCCCGTACCACATGGCCTTTGGGGAGGACTAGCCGGCCTTCACGTATGTCCTCCCCGGCCGGGCGCACATGCTGCCAGGGAGCGGCGGCTTTCCGGATCTGGAATGCATCCCCGTCCTCCCAGGTGTCCTCGATCATGATAACGGCATCGAACGAGTCCGGGATGACATTACCGGTGTTTACCCGGGCATAATCGCTGATGGTGACCGGGTTCTGGTCCGAGGCACCAAACGTATCCCGGCTTTTCACCGCGATACCGTCCATTGCAGCAAGGTTGACCTCGGGTACCGAGTACCGGGCATAGAGCGGTGCGGCGATGGCACGGCCAAGCGCAGCGGTCACATGTACCGTTTCGGTCCGGGCCGGGGAAGCAAACGATGTGCGGAGCTGGCGCAGGGCTTCATCGAACGAACACAACGAGAGATAGCGTTTCACCATGCTCCATCTCCATACAAAGACTGCCCGTACAGGGCGGGATACCTGGTACCGGAAAGGCCCGGCTTTATCCCGGGGGATATGACAGGTACCCTATCCCGGTAATCCTCAATAAAGAATTCGATTATAACAGGGGGGACGTTAAAATAAAAGGAATAACTCTTTATTCAATCTCACGCTGGCGCTGTCCTACCGCCGCAAGATAGAGAACCCACTGGGTATCCGGGTCGATACCGGTGATCTGGGCAACCATGTCATCGTGGAATGCATCGATAGGCTGGACATCGTACCCAAAACTGTTGCCGATCATGATCAGTTCCTGGCAGGTATGGCCGGCCTCGAAAAAGGCGCTCCGGTACCCCCGTTTCCCGAGAGCCCATACCGAGCGGTACGGGACCGCAACCCAGATGAACGTGACCGCAGCCCGGGTAACGATCTTGAAATTCATACTTGCCGTTGCTATCTCAAGGGGCAGCCCGGAATCCGATTTCAGGGCCACAATGCTGTGGGTGCTCGGGATATACCGGTACAGCCCGGATTCGAGGCCTTCAATCTCTCCTGCAACAAAATAGGTTTCAAGCGGGAACCGCGAGCCGCTGGAGGGCACATTTCTTAAGACAAGTGTTTCGTTGACCTTCACCCGGAACCCCTGGGTATACCAGAGGAGCGCCGAGAGTTCTTCGAGCGTGATCGAGGACCGGGCCAGGAATGCGGTCGGTTCCCAGGTTTTTATGATATCGGCAGCGGACTTCTTTGGCACCCTGACCTTTTTTGGATCCGGGAGCGGGATAACCGTAGCCCCTTCGGGGATCGGGAGTTCTGCGGGGGGTTCGGGTTTACGGAGGACAAGATCCACGGTCGAGAAGTCCGGATACTTTGTGCCCCTGATAAATTCAGTGCCGATATCTGTCATGGTGCTGCTCCTTTACGCTGGAATAATCCTTGTCTGGGAATTGGTATCTTCCGCTAATAAAACCGGCCTGTCCGGGAAAGCCGGGAGAAAAAAATGGAGTGTGATTTATGCCTTGACATAGAGGTCGGCAAAGACCAGCTTGCCCTTGCTCTTGGGGTGGCGTTCCCCGAGATCCCCGATGTAGTGGTCGAAGGTGGCCTTTGTGCCGTCAACTTCGAGCTCTACCGTGTCGACCTTCTTGAAGCCGGGCATCATGAACTTGATGTTCCCGAACACGTAGATGGTGCCCTTGACCATCTGGCCGCCGACACGGCCCTCGACATCGCCTTTCACAATGACCGTGCCGCCTTCTGCATGGGTGGAGACATGAATAAAGGCATTGCCTTCGATGATGATGGTCCCGCCGAGCATGAAGGTACCGATATCGTTGCCGGCATCGCCCCTGATCCGGATCGTGCCGCCCCTCATGCCTCTCCAGTCGCCGCGGTATGCGCAGCCGACATGGTTCTGGGCCCTGCCGTCAACCAGGATCTCGCCGCCCTCCATGGCGATACCGCAGAAGGAGTCGACATTGCCGGTGATGTGGATCTTACCGCCCTTCATCCAGCCGCCGACATACATATCGGCATTGCCTTTCACGGTCACGGTTCCGGCAGTCATCTTGCTGCCGATGTACTTGACCCGTGTGCAGTCGCCTGCGATAACAATATCCGTCTCTGCTGCCGTTGCACCGCCGTTACCGGAGACAGTAAAGAAGTCCCCGATCGTGACGTGGGTCTTTCCTTCCCGGCATTCGAGTTGGGCGATCTGTTCTGCATTCTTTCCGGCAAATGCATCCGGGGTGACCGAGTTTGCCTCGAGCATGAGCTCAGGGGTCTTGGTGGGGGTTAAGGTTACGGTTGCCATGATTGCACCAGCCTTAGGCCTCCACATCGACATCGATCACGAACGGGTGCGGGGCAAGGTATTCGCGGACCGGGTAGTTGGTGAGCCCGACGGTGTAGTCTTTGGAGAAACTCTGGGCGATATCGCGTTTCACCTGCGGGTTCTCTTTCATCTTCGGGTTGACCCAGACAGTCTTCTTGTGGCCGTGGCTGAGCACTTCGCCGTCGCGGACAACGATCTCGCCCGACTTGACAAATGCTGCGGAACGTAAGAATGCGGACTCGATCTTCTCGGGGTCGCTCGGCATATTCTTGTAGTTGAGGTCGTAGACCGCAACATCGGCAATCATACCGGGCTTGAGGCTGCCATAGTAACCGGAGAGACCGAGGCACTTTGCCGGGCCGGTACGGGTCATGGCTGCGATTTCGTAGAGCGTGAGCTCGCGGTCGATGGTGTGGATGGTCGTTGCATCGATGACCTTGTCCATCTTCTTCATGGAGGCGAGGACCGCTTCACGCGACTTCTTGTTCATGAGCCACTTGATGACACGCGGGTACCGGGTGAACGGGCCGGCATTCGGGTGGTCGGTGGTAATGAAGGTCCGCATCGGGTCCTTTGCATAGAGTGCAAGTTCGAGACCGGTTGCCCACTGGATACCGTTCGGGACCACATCCTTGTCGTAGATATAGGGTACGACACCGGCAGCGGTCTCCATCTCGACATCCACGTTGACCCACTTGAGGTGGTTCAAGGCATGGAGGTGGTGTTCGAACGGGCCGTCGGCCGTCATCGTGGTGGTCTCGTCAAGGGTTACGCAGCCGAGATCGATGGTGATGTTCTTTTGCTTGTTGACGTAGTCCATGACCTCTTTAGCTTTAGAGCAGAACGTTGCCCAGCCGTCCCCGCCATAGGAGTGGAACTGGAGGTGGGTCGAGTGCATGACCTGTTCGCGGCCGAATTTGTTATGGGTCTTGACGCCCTCGGCAAGCTTGAGCGAGGCAAGGGTAACCGGGTAGTTACCGGGGTTCCCGAGGTCGTTCTGGTGAAGGTGGACCGAGTGCGGCAGGCCGAGGTACTCGTTTGCCGCCATGAGACCGGTGATGATCTCGTGGGGAGTGACATCGAAGTACGGCACATTGTCTTCGAGGCCGAGGCAGTTCATGCCCCATGCCCATGCCGCGGTGCCGCCGGGGTTGACAACCTTGACGCCAAAGCCTTTTGTCACTCTGAGTAACCAGGCAATGTAGGCTGCGGTATTCTCGACCTCGCCCTTCTTGAGGTATTCCATGACAAACCAGTTGTTCCCGAAGACCGGGAGCGCTGCCTGGTCGATGATGGGGGTGTCGTGGATCTCTTCATGCACGTGGGGAGCGTGGATCGGGGGCATTGCCGCTTCCATGACAAAGCCGTACCCCATACGGGCATAATCGTAGCCCGTCTTCAGGACACTCGGAATGGAGAATCCCATCTCCATCCGGGTGGGTGCGTGGGCAATGCCGCTCTTGAAGAGCTTGTCTTCAGGGCGGAACAGGCGGCCGACATTGACCTTGGGGCCTGCAACATGGGAGTGGACATCCACACCGCCGGCCATGACAACCTTGCCTTTTGCATCGATCACTTTTGCCGCATTGCTGACCTTGTCAACAATCTTGCCGTCCTTTATGGCAATATCGCCAACATCCCCGTCAATCTTCTGGGCAGGGTCGACGATAAAGCCGCCCTTGATTAAAATTTCACCGTGGATCTCGCTCATGCTTCATTCACCGCCGAGATATTGGTGGGGTGTTTGCGATCTTCCTTTGCCGCGAGCCAGACGGGCTCGGTCTTGGTGAGCTCGCACATACGCTCGTACACCATATCGAAGAGTTCTTCGTCGCTCGGGACTCCCGGCAGGCCGTCAATAACGGATTTGAACTGGATCGGGACATTGTCCATACGGTAGACAACCCCCGGCTCGTCCACACCGGCAATCCTGACCGGGATGTGGAGGTCGGAAACCTCGCTGGCCATGTTGAAGTTGGGATCGATGGTGATGAACGGGTGCTTCTTCAAGTGCTGGACTGCCTGGATCGGGAAGTGCGCTCCTGCATCGGCACCGATATTTACGAAACAATCGACTTCGTCGCGCATCGCAAGATCCACGGAGCTTGTCTCGCCCGGGTTCATGTGGGCGTGAGTGCCCTTGCTGAGATCGATGCAGTACGGGAACCCGAAGATCCAGGACCAGACCTGGCCGGGCCCGGCAATGTTATAGTGTCCCCGCATTGCCATAATCGAGCACTTGGTGTGGTTGTTGAGGTCGCGGGTCAGGCTGATTGCCGCATCGATGTTGTGGTTGCGGCCGTCCGTGTGGGTACAGCCCATGCCGAAGAAGATCATGCAGAAGCGTGCCTTCTTCATAATCTCTACGGATTTGATGATCGTCTCTTTCTTGATACCGGCAACAACATCGGGGATGTCGTAGCCTTTGAGCACGGTACGGAACGCATCGAAGAGTTCGTAATCGTGGCCCTGGTCGAGCATTAGGTGGACATCGGCGAGCTTTGCGGTATCGGTCTGGCGCGGGTCGACCGAGAGGATCGTCCGCTGCATCTGGCCCTTCTGGGTGAAGTAACCGCGGGGGAAGATCGAGTACCGGGAGGTGTGCCGGGGGTGGGCGTGCATCGGGTTGCAGCCCCAGAAGACCACAACATCTGCACGGTTCTTTGCTTCACCAAGCGTGCAGCTCGGGTAGCCGTTATCGAACATGGCCAAAAAGGACGGGCCGTGGCAGATGGTTGCACAGTTGTCAAGGACAGCGCCGGATTTCTCGGCAATCCGTGCAACTGCACTCATGCCTTCGCAGTTGGTGGAACCAAACCCATAGATGAGCGGCTTTTTCGCTGCGAGCATGGTCTTTGCCATCCAGTCGATGGCTTCAGGGTAGGAGATCTCCTTCATGGAGCCGTCGGGCTGGCGCTGGCGCGGGAGCTTGGGCCGGGTCGGGTCGTTTGCATGGAAGAACAGGTTCGTCCCGATGATGCACGCATTGTGGACTTCGAGGATCTTCTTGTTGTCATCGGAGACAAGCACTTCGATATCGTCGCAGGACGACCCGCAGTACGGGCATCCTACCTGGGTAATCAGCTTGGGCATATTTAATTCCCTCCTTTCCAGAGGCCGACCGCACCCTGAACGAGCTGGAGCGCAGTCTTGCGTTTTTCGTCAAATGCCGGTTCTATGGTGACCGGGAAACCGCTGTATTGTGGTGTGCCGGTGGACTGGGTCCGTGGCGGGACAACCTGGTTTGCCCAGACGCCCTGGCGGATGTGGGCAAGACCCGGCGGGCAGTACTGTGTCGCATGGATACATTTCACGACAACAGTGCCGCATTCGCTGGTGACCCGGACATTCGAGTTCACCCAGATGCCGGCAGTCTTCATGTCCTCGGGGTTCATCTCGATGATCGAGCACGCCTCGAAGTAATCGGGATTGGTCTTCCCCTTCTCCATTGCAGCGCCTTCCTCCACGGAGCGCTGGGTGATCATGTTGAGGTTGATCTTTGTCATGCCGGTCATCCCCTCATACGGGTGCAAGGGCTCCCATCTCTCCCCTGCCGGACAGGGTGATCACCTGGTACGGGCAGGCCTTCACGCAGACGCCGCACCCGGCACAGAGCTCCAGGTTCACATCAAGACTGATCGACTTGCCATTCACAACCCGGTAGATCTTCTCCTTTGTTACCGGGTCAAGGGTATACAGTTCAAGGGCGTTGACCGGACAGGAGATCACGCAGTTCCCGCACCCGGTGCACCGGTTTATGTTTACATGCATTGAAAACGCCATGCACACATCACACTCTAACAGACAGTTAAAATACTTTTTAACTAAGGATCTGGTAGTTTACCATAATTAATAAACCTTATGAAATTGCATAAAAATGTGTTAAATTCACGACGTATTTAAAAGCAGATTCCTCCTTTTGGGGTGTACATAACGATACATGCACTTTTTCACAGGGTTCATGCCGGGAAAAGAGCGTGGTAATCCGTAACCACGGGTACTATAACTTAGCTGCATGTACTAACAGCACCACAAAAAACAGGAAAAAGATCAGGAACCGGAAGAACCGGCAGCCATTGCAACTGCATGTGCAACCGTCCGGGTAACACCCTTGTCAAGGATGCTTGGCATGATCCGGTTCCGGCGCGGCTTTTTTACATAATCTGCAATGGCGTGGGCTGCTGCGATCTTCATCCCGTCCGTGATGCGCCGGGCCCGGGCATCGAGCGCTCCCCGGAATATTCCCGGGAATGCAAGTACGTTATTTATCTGGTTGGGAAAATCGCTGCGGCCGGTACCGACAACGCCCGCACCTGCATCCTTCGCATCATCCGGCCATATCTCCGGTACCGGGTTGGCCATGGCAAAAATGATGGGATCCCGGTTCATCGAACGGACCATCTCCTTTGAGATAATGCCGGGCGCAGAGACGCCGATCACTACGTCTGCCCCGTTTACCGCATCGGCAAGCGTTCCTGTCCGGCCTGCGTGGTTGGTCTCCTCGCTTAAGATAAACTTGTACTTGTTCCGGTACAGGCCCTCCCTCCCGCGGTGGATGATCCCTTCCGTGTCGCAGACCGTGATCTCACGCACCATCGTGCAGACAGTCGGGTCGTACCCGATGCACCGGAGGAGCCGTGAGATGGAATACCCGGCCGCACCTGCCCCGCAGACCACGATATTGAGGTCTTCGTACTTCCGGTTAGTCACCCGGCAGGCATTCAAGAGCGCGGCAAGGACCACGACTGCCGTGCCGTGCTGGTCGTCGTGCATGACCGGGATCCCGATATCCTGGAGGGCGTCTTCCACCGCAAAACATTTCGGGGCCGCAATGTCTTCGAGATTGATCCCCCCAAAGACCGGCGCTATGTTCCGGACCTGGTCGGTAAAATCAGTCTCGTAATTCTCAAAACAGATGGGGAATGCATCGATCCCGGCAAATTCCTTAAAGAGGATGGCCTTGCCCTCCATCACCGGGATCGCGGCGTGTCCCCCGATATTTCCCAGGCCAAGAACGGCCGAACCGTCCGTTACGATCGCGACCGTGTTGGCCTTGAGGGTATAACGGTACGCGAGCGCCGGATCTTTTGCAATCCTCCGGCAGACCTCGGCAACGCCCGGGGTATACGCCTTCGAGAGATCGGCCTGCGTCCGGAACGGGACTTTCGACCGGATCTCCAGTTTTCCCCGGTGCCGTGCATGGAGCGCGAGTGCTTCCCGGTAAACAGCATCGCTGCCGGATGCGTGGTTCATGGATCCAGATCCCTGTATGTTGGAAGTTACAGCAGGGGATAATCAACTTTGCCACGGGAACGCTTTCAATAAGATTACATTTTAATACATCAATGAACAGAATTATACATCAAGGTATGATCCTCCATCCGGAGACGGGCACCACCGTGTCCGCTTACACTACCTCATTACAGATTACCGGTGTGATATCCTCATGAAGTCAAAAGATATAGCCATAGTCGGAATCCTGCTTGCTGTCGGTGCGATCCTGCGGTACTTCCTTGCCATGCTCCATACGCCGCTTACGCCCAACATGATCATTGCATTCTACTGCCTTGCGATCATTTTGATCCAGCCAAAGGTGTACGAAGCGCTCGGGATCGGTATCGTTGCCGGTCTTCTCTCGATGCTGATATCGAGTTCCATGTTCCCTCCGGCAAATCTTATCAGCGAACCGCTCGGCGCCCTTGCCTGCTTTGGCATCTATGCGCTCCTGAAATCCCGGACCAAACTTGCCCCGACGGTTACGACATTTCTCTCAACGCTCGTGAGCGGTTGTTCCTTTGCCGCGATCGCCATCCTCTGCGTTGGTGCAACGATCCTTTCCAAGTACCACGGCAATATCGGGGACTTTGTCATCGTCTTTGTCCCGATCGTGATGATAACGGCAGTATTTAATGCAATTATCGTCCAGATCCTCTACCTTCCCTCAAGCAGGGTACTGGTGAGAGGACAGGAATGATCGAACTAAAAGACGTCAGTTACACCTACCCTCACACGGTCCAGGAGGCCCTGCGTCACCTCACCCTGGCACTTGAGCCCGGCCGGTGCATCATGGTGACCGGCCCTTCGGGTGCCGGGAAGACCACGCTCTGCCTTGCTGCCTGCGGGATCCTCTACCACGAGTACGGCGGGAAAAAGGCGGGCATCGTCACCATCAACGGCCGGGACGTCTCCGCGTACACGGGGCTCTCGGAGATCGCAAAGAATATCGGGATCGTCTTTGACGACCCCGAAGCCCAGATGATCTTCACGACCGTGGAGGAGGAGATCCTCTCCGCGCTCGAGTACCGCGGCCTTCCCCCGGAAGAGATCGAGAAGCGCCTTGCCTCGATCCTCGACCTGACCTACCTCTCCGCGCTCCGTGACCGTTCCCCCCACCACCTCTCCGGTGGCCAGAAGCAGCGCGTTGCCCTTGCCGCCACGCTCGCGCTGGGGAATGATATTTTAATCCTTGATGAACCGACTTCCGAGCTTGACGAACATGCGACCCGGCGGATCGTAGAGATCCTCGCAAATCTCAAGAAACAGGGCAAGACCCTCCTCATTGTCGAGCACAAGTACGCCCACTTCCGGGAACTTGCCGATACGCTTGTCGTGATGGAACACGGCCAAATCTCGGCCATGGGTGCACCGGATGAGGTACTCCGGGACGAGCGGATCCAGAAAATTGTCATCCCGGACTTTGCCGGGATCCGAAACGGTCCTGCCCCGGCACCAGAAGAGACCGGGCCGGCCATTGCCATCACGAACCTCTCGTACTCCTATGAAGAGGTCGGTGCGCTCAAAAATGTCAGCCTCACGGTCAATCGCGGCGAATTTGTCGCTATTGTCGGTGAGAACGGTTCCGGGAAGACAACGCTTGTCAAGCAGTTCAACGGACTCCTTTCCCCCACTGCCGGGGACGTAGAAATCCTCAAAAAGAACACGAAGAACTGCACCATTGCACAGCTCGCAAAGGATGTGGGTCTTGTCTTCCAGAACCCCGATCACATGTTCTTTGCCGATACGGTCCACGACGAGGTAGCGTTCGGCCTGGCAAATCTCGGGATAGCAGATCCGGAGAAAGTCATCGATGCGGCGCTTGGTGAGGTCGGCCTTCTCGCCACAAAAGATCTCTATCCCCGCTGGCTCTCCCGGGGCGAGCGCCAGAGGCTTGCCATTGCCTGCGTGGTTGCCATGCAGCCGGAGGTAATCGTGCTCGACGAGCCCACGACCGGGCTTGACGGGGATGAGGCGCGCCTTGTCATGGCAACCCTAAAGAAACTCCAGCAGCAGGGGCACACGGTGATCGTGATCACCCACAACCGGGAGATCGCGGAAAAATGTGCCGACCGGATCGTTGCCATGGAAGAGGGCCGGATCGTTTCGGATACGCAGGCGGTGGACTAACATGGCAGAGATCCTCCAGTACGTGCACAAGGACGGCTTCTTCCACCGGCTCCACCCGTTCTCAAAGATCCTCTTCATCATTGTCGCAAGTATCATCTGTATCCTTGTCACGAGCATCCCGGTCCTTGTCCTGATGGTTGTGGCAATGCTCGTCCTTGCATTTATCGGCCACCTCCACCGCGAAGTGATCCAGCAGCTCAAGCTCGTGCTCGTGATGAGTATTGTCTTTGTCATCATCACGGTCCTTACCATGCCCGGCGGCGACACGATCGGGTACCTCATCCCGCAGTCCGTGCCGGTGATCGGCGGGGCGATTCCCATCACTACCGGGGCAATCGGTGTCGGCCTGGTCCTTGCGCTCCGGTTCATGGTCCTGATCTTCGCGTTCCAGCTTTTCCTTATCTCAACCCAGCCCCGCGACCTGGTACATTCGATGGAAAAGCTGCACATGCCCATCGATTACATCCTCATGTTCATCATCGCGCTCCGGTTCATCCCCACGCTCCAGATTGAGGGAAACCGTATCCATGAGGCCCAGCTTGCCCGGGGGTACAACCCGGGAACCGGCATGCTCGGGAAAGTCCGGAGCGTTGCGCCTATTGTTATCCCGCTTGTCTCGAATGCCCTTTTACGCTCGAACGTGCTCGGCCTCACCATCGATATGCGGGGCTATCGCACGGGCGTCCGGACCCGGATCCGGGAGCGGACATTCTGCAGCGGTGACTATGCGATGATCTCCGGGCTGTGCGTTACCGCTGCCCTGTTTGTCGTCATCGCTGTTGCACTGCCGGCACTGGTCTTTTAAAATCTTTTTTTGTTTGGTTTTTTGCCCTACTGGTATCCGGCTGACATGCCACGGGAAAGTGTGCAATTCTGTGGACGTGCCGGATCGTCAGGAACCGGATTGCAGTTGTTTTGGCTCTGGAGATCTCCTTAATGGGACTCCTCAAATTTTATTATGAGAGATCCACGGGGGCTCGTCGTCTCATCGGGGATTGCCCCGTGGCGGGGCCGTATATGGGAAGCAGCATAAAATTTTTTATCTGGTCTGGGGGGTCACCCGCTAAAAATGCTGTTTGATTTGGTGGAAATGATCTCTCCAGAGCAATTATTTTAAAAAAGTTGGTCGGTTTTCCTTAAAAAAAAATATGCGGGCTCCCGTTATGCCGGCCCTGCTCCCAGAATGGGAGGAAGCATGTGCAATAAATCCAACCTGAAAATAAAAAAATAGCCGGATCTTGTACGCTCACTCGCTCCGCAGGGCATCGATCGGGTCCATGTTGGAGGCCTTCCATGCCGGGTACACCCCGGATACGATACAGACCACAATTCCGATCAGCATTCCCAGCGGCACGTAGACGATACTGTCGAACATAAAGAAATACTGCGTTGTCCCGATCATCGAATCCACAACAGAGTACCCGATGATCAGGCTGCATATCCCCCCGATAGTGGCACCGAGCAGCCCGAGGATGAAGGCTTCATAGAGAAACATCCTCCGGACCTCCCCGCGTTCTGTCCCAATCGAGAGCAGGATACCGATCTCCTGGATCCGCTCGTTCACCGACATCATCATCACGTTGAAGATACTCACGGCTGCAACGACAAGCGAGATCCCGCCAATAGCCATGATGAATGTCGTTACCGTGCCAAGGGTCGAAGTGGTTGTCGCAAGCAGGGACTCGGCATCCCGGATCCGGATTGCCGGGCTCTTGGCGTTTGTATTGATCTTTGCATCGACAGCCGATTCGATATCGGGAATATTGTCGGTGTCTTTTACAATGATATTGACCTGGTTGTACTCGTCTTTCCCGCCGTACTGGGTGGTGTACCACTTGCTGTTGACGACAATGGCGTTATCTGTGGATACTCCATCCGCGACCGTCCCCCGGGGATTAAGGACCCCGGCAATCCGAAGCTGGGGGCGGCTTGAGGAGGAGACCGAGCCGATCTTGATCCGGTCGCCGACCGTGACCCCGAAATTCGAGGCAATTGACGATCCTACAAGGACTTCGTTCACGCCGAGGTTTGTTGTTCCCTGCCCGTAGGTATTATTCAGGGTCAGAAATTCTGGGATATCTGCCGGATCCAACCCGTAGACCATGCCCCTCCCGGGCAGGGAATTGATGGTAAACTGTGATGAAGTAGTATAAATCGGGATAACCGTACCATTCTGGCCGACAACAGAGGTGATCTTTGTTAACTGCGTCTTTGATATGGCAGAGTCTGAAGACGAACTCGGTGCCGTGCCGGGCGGACCCATACGGACCGAGTCCGGCGTAATAACAATGGTGTTGGCACTGGACGAGAGCTGCTCTTTTACTTCGAGCTGCATGTTGGTGCCGAGCATTCCCATGGACGAGATTGCAACAACGCCAATGACGATCCCGATGGCCGCAAGCATGGACCGGGTAAAGTTCAGCCGGACGCTCCTGAGGGAGAGGTCAAAGAAGATGTCGCCGAACTTCATGATTCCTCCACGATCTGCCCGTCGTCAAGCCGTATCGTCCTTGTCGCATATTCCGCGATCTTCGGGTCATGCGTGACAAGAATAACGGTCCTTCCCTCATTGTGGAGGGTACAGAGGATGTCCATAATCTGGAACCCGGTCTTCTTGTCGAGATTCCCGGTCGGTTCATCGCAAAGCAGGATCCTGGGATCGTTTACCAGTGCCCGGGCAATGGCGACCCGCTGCTGCTGGCCGCCGGACAACTGGGTGGGCCGGTGCGAGCTCATCCCGGCATCGATGCCGACCCGGGCTAAAAGCTCGGCAGCCTTTCCCGTGGTGTCCCGTTTTTTGTATTTGAGGATCAGCGGGTACTCCACGTTCTCGTATGCCGACAGAAGCGGGATAAGATAGAATTTCTGGAAGATGTAGCCGATCAGATCCCGGCGCATGTGCGTCCGTTCAAGGTTCGACATTGCGGAAACATCTCTTCCGGAGATGCACAGCTTCCCGGTGGTCGGGACATCCAGGAGACCAAGCTGGTTCATCATGGTGGATTTCCCGGATCCCGACGGGCCCATGATCGCCACGAAATCGTTCTCCGGGATGTCGAGCGAGACATTTTTAAGCGCGGTAAAATCCCCGCTCTCCAGGTGATAGGTCTTGGTCACGCCGGCCAGCCGGATCAGGGGGGTCTCGGTCATGGAACTTCCCTCACTGCTGCTTTCTTACTTTTGCAAGGATCCATTTCCGTTTGGTGTACAGGACTATGCAGACAACCGCGATGATCCCGGCCGCGATCGGGAGATAGAACGAACTGATGCCATGACCGCTGCCGGAGAAGATCGAGGGAGTGCTGCGGCTGCTGTACCCGCTGCGGCTCATGCCGCCGGGATAGGCGCCGCTGAACTGGCCCTGGGCCCCCGTGGCGCCCCGGACCGTGGATGCGGAGCTGCTGCCATCAGTTCCGATATCGGCCCCGAGCGAGCTGGAAAGATCGACGGTCTTGACAATTTTATAGTTGTTCCCATCGGAATCTTTCCAGGTTATGACCACCGGGACAGAAGAAAGGTTCCGGGTGGAGAACGTGACCTCAAAACTTCCGGAATCATCGGAGGCAATGCTCCCGATGCCGTACTCGGGGTACGTCCCGGCCGGGACTGCCGGATCGCCGACCGTCACGACCACGCCTTTCGCATCCGAAATACCGGCATTGGTGATATCGCCGGTAATATCGTAATACATGCCTTTGCTGGAGAGTTCCACGTTGTTTAAGACCGGGACTGCGATGGTCTTGTCGCTCCCGAGTTCAATGGGGAGGAGGACTGTGACGGAATGGTCGTTGTCGCCGTTCTGGTAGGAGACATAGAACGTCAGGTTGGACTCCTTGTGGGTCGTGATGGTAAAAAGGAGATCGCCGGAATTATCTGCAGCAAGCGACTGGAGATACGCCTGTTTGGGAGTGACCTCGATACCGTCGCCCACGGGGCTCACGACAATGTTCTTGATGGTCCCGCCCCGGGTGTTGATGAGCCGGAGGGTTACATTTGAAGTACCGTCAAGGGAGAACGTATCGGGCTGGTCGGCAACAACTGCCCGCAGGGGATCGGAATCCACTTTGATTGCGAGCGGGTAATGGACAGCATTTCCGGTCTTTGTCCCGACCGTAAAGAGTGCGTAATCCGTCCCGTCCGGCGGGTCCACGGTCACCACAAACTGGTAGGTCACGGTCGATCCGGCGCCGATATAGGTCATGGATCCCCAGTCAACCTGTTTTACGATGTGCACCTTGTTGCTGATGATGTCCGGGCCGGATAATCCGATTGCCGAAGTGCCGGAATTGGTCAGCGTGACCGTGATAGTACCCTGTTCGTACGGGAAAAATACGTCGGGAGATATGGTGACATTCGATACGTACACAAGGGCAGAAGAGTCAATGTTTGAAGTCGAACTGCTGCTCGACGTACTGCTTGAACCGGTGCTCGTACTGCTGGTCGAACTGGTACTGCTGCTGTCGGCTGCACATGCAAACGGGACGAGCAGGGCAATCAGGAAAATGCACAAAATTCCAAGCTTTGCTTTCATAAAAATCTCCGGGAAAACATGGGTAAAACAACCTGCATACCGTGGGGCACTTTTTGTTTTTTTAAAGAAGACCCGGCACTGCGCATATCTGAAACTACACCGGGGGATCCGGGCAGCCTGACTCAGGCCCCACCAGGGATCGCCAGGGTAATCACGCATCCCGGTTCTTCCGGGACCCGTCCGGTGTACTCCCTGCGCAATGCCGGCGTATTTGTAACAAAGATGAAACTTAATGTAATTTAAAGTTTACATATCCGACGATCGGTTAACTGCCTGTACCGGCAAAAATAAAAACACCTGCCGGGTTTGCAGGAATCTCCCGGCATGTTATTCCAAACGGAAGGCCGGGAAACGATACTGATGCCGCAGGAAATACGAACACCGTAAATTTTTAAAAACCGAAAAACGCCCCGGCCGGGACTTGAACCCGGGTCAAAAGCTCCGGAGGCTTCTAGGATGTCCACTACCCTACCGAGGCAATTTTTACCTTACTTAATCTTGTGTACTTCCTTATAAAAGAGAAGGATGGTCCGGGCCGCGTGGCGCTTTCAGAGTCTCTTTACCTGGTACAGGTTCCAGATCTTGCAGGCGCCCTCGTGGCTGACCATACAGGGCCCGACCGGTGTCCGGGGCGTGCAGACCTTCCCGAAGAGCTTGCAGTCGGTCGGTTCGGCAATACCGCGCAGGACCTTGTCGCAGATGCAGGCCGAGTGTTTGCTCACTTTTTTGTACACAAGACTGAACTTTTTCTGTGCATCGTACTGCTCGAACTCATCTTTGAGCTTCAGCCCCGATTTCGGGATGACCGGGAATCCGCGCCATTCGACATCGGAGGGTTCGAAGACCTCGTACATGATCTTCTTTGCCTTGACATTTCCCTCCCGGGTAACAACCCGCGGGTAGGCGTTATCCACCCGGGCCTTTCCCTCATGGAGCTGTTCGGCAAGCATCAAAAGGCCGAGGAGGATATCGTCCGCCTCGAAGCCGGCAACGACCTGCGGGACCGGGAACTGTTCGTACTCCTCGTACCCCATGATCGCACAGACATGGCCGGGAAGTACGAACCCGTCGAGCTTTGCCTCGCCCTGTTCGAGCATCCATTTCATGGCGGGCGGGACGAGCCGGTGACAGGAGAGGATCGAGAAATTTTTCGGGGGACGGGAGAGAATGGTTGCGGCAACGGTGGGGGCGGTCGTCTCAAACCCGACCGAAATGAAGACAACCTCCTTGTCGGTCTTCTCTGCGATCTCGACTGCCTTATGGACGCCCTGGACGATCCGCACGTCCCCGCCGCAGGATTCCAGCGACCCCTTCGAGCCGGGCACCCGGAGGAGATCGCCGTAGGTTGCGATGATGCAGTCCTTGTCGACAAGATCGAGCGCTGCATCGATCTCGCCCTGCGGCGTGATGCAGACCGGGCAGCCCGGGCCCATGACGATCTTGAGCCGCGGCGGCAGGATGCTCCGGAGACCCGTCCGTGCAATGGAGGCCTCGTGCGTGCCGCAGATGTGCATGAAGGTCATATCCCGGTCCACCATCCCCGAAAGTGTCTCCGCGATCTCTTTTCCCGTCGTCATAGTATCTCATAGTTATTTACTGGCCGCTGTCATAAGTATACGTATATGAGTGACAACCTCCTCCTCGCGGTCGCGGTGATCCTTGCCGGGTTTGCCATCGCAGGTATCGCGCGGATCTTTGTCCGGTGGCTGCAAAAATACGCCGAGACCACCGAGACCAAATGGGACGACATCATCGTTGCCGCCATCGGTACGCCGGTCCAGGTCGGTATCATTGCGGTATCGATCTATATTGCGCTGAAATTTTTCAGCATTGTACCGGCCCAGTTTGCCTGGATCATCTCCGATGACGTGCTCAACTCGATCTATATCCTTCTTGGGACGTGGATAGTCTCGTCGCTGCTCCACGATATCATCAAGATCTACGGCCATGAATGGGCCGAGCAGACCGATGGCGATGCGGACGACCGTTTAGTCGATCTTCTCGAACTGGCGGCACGCTATATCATCTGGTTTGCCGGGATCATGCTGGTGTTTGTCAACCTCGACATCAACATCACTCCCTTTTTGGCCGGCGCAGGCATCGCGGGCGCGGCCCTCGCCCTCGCATCGCAGGACTTCCTCTCCAACTTCCTTGGCGGCGTTGTCATCACAATAGACAAACCGTTTAAGGTCGGCGACCGGATCATGGTCGATACCTATTACGGCGATGTACTCACGATCGGGACACGGAGTACCCGTATCCGGACCATTGACGGGAAACTGGTCACGATCCCAAACAGCAAGATCACCTCCAACAGCGTGATGAACTATTCCGAGCCCGACCCGATGCTCCGGTACACGATCCCGATTACGGTTGCGTATGGCAGCGATATTGAGAAGGTAAAATCGGTGCTTGCCGGGATAGCCGATGATGCGATCAAAAATACCGATTACTTCATCAACGAGCCGGCTCCGAAGGTTTTCTTCCAGGAGTTCGGGGACTCAAGCCTGAAATTTGTGATCTATATCTGGGCAAAGGCCTACAATGTGCCGGACGAAGTAAAAGACGCGATCAATACCCGGATCGCAAAGCGCTTTACGGAAGAGGGCATCGAGATCCCGTTCCCGCAGCTCGAAGTAAAGATGAAACCCTGATCTTTTTTATGCGGCAGGACCGGGTATTTGGGCGGTCTGCCGCAGGGAAATTCCCGGTTTTTCCGTAATATTTTATAAGGTAAACCTACAATGTATCTAGGCAATCTGCCTGTGAAGTACAATCCGGTTGTTCCGGGTTCCTCATATATGCAGAATGTAAAAATGCCTAAGTGACTCAGCCCGGTAGAGTACCTCCTTGGTAAGGAGGAAGTCGCGAGTTCGAATCTCGCCTTAGGCTTACAAATACCGGCCCGGGGATTTCTCTCCCCTGCTCTTTTTTAAAAATTATTTCCCGCTGCCGCAAAGGGCCTGCAATCCTGTTTTTCTCTGTCCGCTGCCGTATTTTCCATTTCTGCGATCCTGCCGGACTGCAGTCCCCTTACCGGAATGAGATGGGGATAACCGGTACCGGCCGCGCAGCGGTTGCCCGGGAGAATTTTTACCATATGCCATGCATTAACATGCCTGCGGGCCCGGTAAAAATACCGACAGGTCCCAAACGGCACAAGAATATCACTGCCTTTGGTTAACGGAGCCTGATTAATCCCCAGATACAATAAATAATATTTTTATACTTGTACATCACCATAACATGATTCATCGATTAAAATATTTCCCGGCAATACCTTTTCAAAAAAAGATTGGAAGATAATCTGTGACCTATTCAGTGCTCTATGTTGACGATGAACCAGCACTCCTCGATATTGGAAAGCTTTTTCTCGAAGCATCCGGGGACTTTACGGTTACCACGGTAAATTCCGTTGAATGTGCGCTTTCTGAGATGTCAAAACATACATTCGATGCGATTATCTCCGATTACCAGATGCCGGCAACAAACGGTCTTGCCTTTCTCAAAAAGATCCGGGCTGACGACAACCCGATCCCCTTCATTATTTTTACCGGTCAGGGCCGGGAAGAGATTGTTATCGAAGCGATCAATGCCGGCGCGGACTTTTATCTCCAGAAGGGCGGTGCCCAGAAAGCACAGTTTGCCGAGCTGGCCCACAAGATAAAAAAAGCCATAGAGCTCAAACGGGCATTGCACGATCTCCATGACAGCGAGAAGAAATTCCGGATGCTCGTGGAAAACTCTTTTGATGGGATTATCATTACCACTCCCGCCGGAGATATCCTCTTTGCGAACAATGCAGCACGGGAGATGGCCGGAGCCGGGTCAATTGAAGAGATTATCGGGAAAAAGAACGTAATGGACTTCGTTGCGCCTTCGTCAAAGGAGGTGGTCCTTCACGATTATGAAATGGTCTGCCGGGGTACTGAAGGATATATCTCCCGGTATCATATTTTCAATCTGAGACACGAGGAAATGCTCGTAGAATGTATCGGGAAGATGATCACCTTCCAGGATGCGCCCGCAATACTTGTCTCCCTCCGGGATATTACCAATCTCCGGCATACCTAAAAATACCCTGCACGAACCGGAACACTGCCGCTCTCTTCTTTTTCCTTGAGGATATGCCCCGGGGCGGGCACGGTACCGATCTTCACGCTTTGTTTTGTCTTTTTTCCCGGACCCCGTACCGTTATGCTGACGCCTGTGCCGCCGGCATGGCCGAAACTGCCGGGAAGGTCGCAACGGCGTACCCGGTCCCGTTTGTCGAGACCTCAACGATCCCGTCCCGATCCGTCCGGTACACCGTGACATTCTCCTTTGCCAGCCGGGCAAGAGTCTTCTCCGAAGGGTGGTGGCCCTCGGCCGCATCCCCCACTTCGATGATGGCAAGGGTCGGGTGGACCGCGGTAAGGAACTCCGCACCCGTGGAGTGCACGTTCCCGTGGTGGCCGACCTTGAGGATATCGGCAGCAAGCGTCATGTTCCCCGCAAGCATGGATGCCTCGGACTCCTGCGCTGCATCGCCGGCGAACAAGAACGAGACGTTCCGGTAGGTCATGCGCAGGACAATACTGTTGTTGTTTTGGTCGTCAAAGCCCGGCTCCGGCGGGTTGAGAACCGCAAGGGAGAGCTCCGGGTCAAGGCTGATGGTGTCCCCGGCGCTCACCGCAGTCAGCGGGATCTTCTTTTTCGCGATCTCGTCCATCAGATTTATGTACGGCATTGCCTTCCGCGGATGCCCGTTCCAGACAAACTCGCGGGCCGGGAAATTTTCAAGTACCTCCGGCATGCCCCCGATATGGTCGCCGTGCGCATGGGTGGCAAGGGCAATGTCAAGCACCGAAACATTCTCGCGCTTCAGGAGGCGGATCACGTCCGGCGCAGCGTCCTGCCGGCCGGCATCGATCAGCAGGGTCTTCTTGTTCGGCGTGATGACAAGGATCGAGTCGCCCTGCCCGACCGGGATGAAAAAGACCGAGAGGTTCTGGAGGACCGGCGCCGGCGTGAGGTTCGCGGCTGCGACAGGAGTGGCCAAAGGGAGGGATGCAACGGGGGATGGTGTCAGTACGGGTGTTCCCGAAGCGGCAGGGGCTGTCCCGGTGCATCCGGAGGATACTGCAAGAATGCAGAGAAAGAGAAGGAGGATCGCGCCGGCCTTGTGCATGGTTTTTCTGTGGGAATTGTTCCCGTATAAGGGCTTTCTTTTGTGTGAAGAATACTAACGGGAGCGGGAAAAAAATGCCGGTAAATCCGGCGAAAGCTCTGCTGCTAAAAAAAATTAAAATCCGGGAAAAAATCCGGGAAATGCCGGATCACGCCATGTGCATTGTCGCAGGGCCGACGAATGCAGCGAACAGCATCAGCGATGCGATGACAACAGCCACGAGCACGATGACAACGGCAAGGATCACAAAGAGGAGCAGGTGTGCGGTCTTTGTCGGGAGAAACGGGATCTCCTTGTTATTCATCTGGCACGCAATGTGGTAGGCATCGTAGATCCCGAACGCCCAGACGCACAGGCCGGGGATGATGAAGATAAAAAGGCCGATGACCGTTCCAAAGAAGATCAAAAAGCCGCGTTCGAGCTTGCCGTCATAGACCTGGCCAAGGCCGGGGATGACGAGCGAACAGATGGCTGCAATCGCCGTGCTCTTCTCTTCGTCCGGCTGGACAATGGTCACGGGCTCGGGGGCAGCGGAGGAAGCAGACCCGGCCTTGCTCCCTTCCGGCGGCTGGACCGTGATGGTCGGGTCAGCCAGGAGTTTTGCCCCGCAGTTGTCGCAGAAGTTCGCGGCCTCGTTTGCGAGAGGCTTGCCGCATTCAGGACAGTACTTCATGTTTTGTCAGTGTGATATAGGCTGCCATACGAGATAGATGTTCGTTGCAGCCCGGTCTGCATGGGGGTAGTACACTGTGGTGACTGCCTTAGAAAACCCCCGGGTTTTGGGGATCCTGACCGTATCTCCCGTACCAGATGCCCCCGATACGGGTACCGGTCGGCACAGACTGCCAATCTCCGTGATAATCCCAAAAGAACGATCCGATTTTTCCCCTCCGGGAACCCCCGAAATTTTCGGCCCGCAATGCGGTTTGTGCGATCTGCCGGAGGCAGGGTAAGGTGTTTCATCCTCCCGATTTTTGCTTCTGCAGGAAGGCCGATAAAGACGCCGGTGGCTTTTCGTTTAAAATGCCCGGTTTCGCAAAATACCCATTTAAAAGAAAAATCGTGGAGTAAATTGGCACCGTTTCCACTGGAACTTTCCGGTTGCGATCCGGGCCGGGAAGCTCTCCGTCGGAGAAACGATCCCCTGGGACCGTATGTCCGGTTACTCCCCCCTTTTGGTATAGGGGGCCTGTTTCGCATAGGGATTGGTGTACCCGTCCGGCTGCCACCACTCGATCTCGGCCACAACATCGGGCAGCACCCGGAGCCGGCGCCAGGCCCGCTCGTGCCGGGTGCGCAGCCAGATCTCTCTTGGGAACCATGAGGGAAACGGGAGCGAACGGACCGCGCTGAGATCGTCCCGTAAGAGTTCTTCGTAAAAGGTATCCGGGTCGATCCGGTACGTGGTCTGCCGGACCCGGACAATGCAGGCAGTCTCGCGCTTGAAGATGAAGAGATCGTACCCGAGATCTTCATGGGAATTTTCCTGCCAGCGGTATCCCATCCGTTCGGCAAATTTTTTTGCTTCATTGATTGTCGCGGTCGGCTTCTTTCCCCGGGTCATAAGGATTTTTTATTGGCCGGGGATTGAAGTGTTTGTGGTCGGGCGGATGGATGGAGCGAACGGTACCGGGAATTATTCCCGGATCCGTTGTTTTTAAAAAAAAGTCTCGCCCCCGTACCGTTACGGGGATGCAAGCGGGGCTTCGTTCGTATCGAGGAAGTACACCGCGTTCTCGCCATACTGGACCGGTGCATTCCGGTTCCCGATGTGGGGGAGCCCCTGGAATCTCACGAGCCATGAGCCGTTGATCTGCCCGGCCATTTTGGCCGAGACCGCCTGGGGCGTGATCACGTCGCTTGTTCCTACCACGAGCATGACGGTCTTGTTGATGCCAGCAAGGCCGTTCCAGGTCCCGTTAAAGGCAAGGTTCGCATTTGCTTCGGCACGCAGTCCCGGGCTCGCGGTCGTATCGTTTGAGACCGCGATGAGGGTCGCATGCAGGGTCTGGCACTCGGGGATATTTGCGCTGTACGAATTGGAATCGAGGATCAGCTTCCTCACGACCTCCGGGTGGGCGATGACCAGCTGTTGCGCGGTCGACGAGCCCATGGACTCCCCGTACACGTTCATGCTGTCGTACCCGAGGGCTTTGATCAGCCCTGCCGCATCATCGGCATAGATGGGGATCGTGGGGGTCACATTGTTCATGCTGCTGTACCCCATTCCCCGGTGATCGTAGGCATAGACGTGGTATTTCGCGGAGAGGATCGAAAGGAAGGTCTCGTTCCACGGGGCCTGCGTGGGAGTATCGTTTGCGACCTGGCTCGCGAAGCCTTCGATGAGGAGGACGGGTTCGCCGGATCCCCATTCCCAGTATGCGAGCCGGACACCGTTGACATCCTTGTACTGGACGGGCGTGTTGGCAATGGAGACCGGCTTATAGATTGCCGGTGTCGATGATGCCGGGCTGGCAGTGGCCGGTGCGGTACTGGTGCAGCCGGCAGAGAATACCAGGATCGCAATGACAGCAAGCACAATAATGACGGAGGTTGGTTTCATTCTCGTTTCAGCCTCTGGGTCTGTAGATTCATCGTTTGGGACACGCCATGATAAACGCTTTGAATTGTGGGTGATGGGGGGAAGGACGGGGGAGTCACCCCGCTTTGAATCTGATAAAACAGAATCCGTTACGGGAAAATTGTAACGATGCCCTACGCGCAAAACGCCTCGTCGGGTTTTGCGCTACGCACTTACCGGGATCTCCGACTCCCCAATGTGGAGCAAGGGAACCGTGAACGAAAGGGTCCGGGCCCCGTACATACACTTGCCCAATGAGGGCCCGACGAGGCGCCCGAGCGACCCGAGCAAAAGCGAGGGGGGGTGGAATCGTATTTACGATGAATCCTGAAAGTATGAGGACATACAATCAAAAAAACCTCACCTTAACTGAAATTGGGTGAGTTCAGAAAGATCAGAATAGTGCAAACGGGGTTACGAGATCTGGGGACTTCCTTTTCGGACATTTTTGCATTTTTTCTTTGGTTACAGGTATATCCTAAAATAAATCAAAAACCAAAATAACAAAACAGTAATCAATAAGGCTTTATTTTGATCAAACGATAATTTTGTCTAATGGAACCCGCAAAATTCTGCCCTAGTTGTGGAAGGGAAAATTCGCAAACCTCAAAATATTGTAAATACTGCGGGTACTATATCAATTATCCAGAAGAGAGTCAAAAGAAACCAAATAACATTATATTTGACTATATTAAAGAGAATAGGGACTATTTTGTTGTTGTTGGTGTTTTTGCTGCCTTGACCGTATATTTAATTCAATTTTACAATTCACTCAAACCTCAAAATTTTATTATTAACTTTTCATCTAATTTCACTGCAAACCCATTATTTACGAATCAATCTTTAGGCACGGGAATTAATTTTAATAATTTTTCAACATCAGCCAATTTTTCATATAGTCCTGTAATTGAAGAAAATTTTTTTGGTAAGTTATTACCCGTTTTGGGAGCACCACCGGCATTGTCTTTATCATTAGCAGTGATCGCTTGCTTTTCAATTTTATTGTTAATATTACTGAAAATTATAAGTGACATTGCTGAACTTGAAACAGAAAATTACGATAACCTTTTTGATTATTATTTGAATAATCTTTCAAAATTAATTGTATATTTCTCACTTTCGATATTTGCATTGATATTGCTATGTTACATCGTATTTTCAAATTCTGATGCGGCGGTAGCATTTGCCATTGTGTATATTTTATGTGGATCCTTTTGCATGGTCACTCTTACTTTTAAATATATAAAGAAAAACTCAAAATTTATCGTGTTAGACTATCTCATTGTCAGTCTTATTTTATTAGTTATTGCAATCATTTTGATTCAATTAATTCTATACCTTTTTACTACTACGCCATCAACCAATACCCTGATTATTATCATTATTTTAGGTTGTATGTGGTTAGGATCTATTTACGGTATAATAAGGGGCGTAATTCCTTTAATTATACTGATAATAAAAAGATTACTGTAAAATCAATAAAACCCGATCCATGCACATAATAAAATTATAAAACAATAGTATGCATATCAAGACATAAAAAATGCATTCGCTCTTCCAATTAAAACAACAAAAGAAAAAATGCGCCGATCGGGACTCGAACCCGAGTTTAGGCGTTGGCAACGCCTAGTGATAACCACTACACTATCGGCGCAATGCGCTCTAAAAAGTAGGCACTCATATGATTTAAGTATATCGTGCTTTCAGGCATGAAACGGGCGCATTTGTCGGAAGGTTCCGTCGGAGAAGTCCGGCACCGCATTTCCCCTCGCATATCCGCGGATCTTTTGGAGGCTTCCTTTCCGGCTTCTTTCCCCGCCGGCCTGCGTTATCCTATCATCGCCGCCGCGAGCAGGAGGGCGTTCGTGTAATCCCTCTGGGTGCGCGAAGTATCGATGAAGATCCGGTCGATGTTCACGACCGGCGCCCCGTGGCCGCGTCCCGCCCCCAGGTGTTCGAGTGTCCGAAAGACAAAGTTTCCCGTGATGCCGTCCGGCGCAATGATGAGCCCGCAGGATCTGATCGCATCCTCGATCCGGAACTCGAAGTGCTCGGCATGGCCCAGTTTTGCCACGAGCTCGGCATCGGCCATGCTCCGGTCCACGGCCGGGTGCCAGCCCAGGCCGCCGAACCGTCCGCCCGAGAGCACGCCCACTTTTTCGGGAAGGCCGAACTTTATGGCAAGCACCCGTCCTTTTTCAATCAGCGCGAGTTTCTCCGGGATGGTCCAGCCCTCGGAAATCCCGACCGGCGCAAACAGGAACTTTTTCCCGCCGGCCGTTTCAAGAAGGGCAACGCGTTCAAGGTGCGGGACGCCTGCTGCCTCCCTAAGCAGCTGTAACGTGATCTCGCCCGGCAGGTTCCCGCGGACCGCAGCCGCAATCTCCCCGGTCTTTAAGGCATGAATAAGGGCAGCGTCCGGATCGCTCTCTTCGGCAATCCTCACGCGGGCGGTACCGGGCGGGATCTGTGCCGTGCCCGGCCGCGAATAACAGACAATATCGTACGGGATCTCCGCCCGGCACGCACTCTCGATAATTTTCTGTGCATCCGGGCCCATCCCGATTCCCATGGCAGTTCGTTCAGTCATAAGGTACGTCCCCGGACGTGGTGATGGGGTCCGGACAAACCCTGCACCACCGGTCGATACCATCCCTCTCGTGCCAGGAATGATAAGGATACGCTTGACTGAAACAGATTTTTCAGTCAATAAAAACCCGGATATCCCCGGGCCGGCACCTGCATACCAGAAAAGAACCGGGACATCCCGGCCGTTCCCTGCACCGGCCCTGCCGGTCCCGTACCCGAATCCTATACCTTAATGTAACGCGTGCGCCCTAATACTTGATCAATGATACCCCTCTTCGTGGACTGTACGGGCAAGCAGGTCGTGATCTTCGGAGGAGGGGTTGTTGCCGCACGAAAAGCCGGGCACTTTGCAAACGAGGCCGAGGTGCTCATGGTCAGTAAGACATTCAATCCCGAGGCAAAAGCGCTCCCCGTCCAGATCCAGACGCTCGACACCCGGACGGTAAGCGATGAGGAGCTCGACCGGATCATCGAGCACGCGTTCCTTGTCATCGGCGCCCTTTCCGACAAGGAAGAGAACAACCGGATCGGTGCGCTCTGCAAAGACTACGGCGTGCTCTTCAACAATGCAAACGGCGATGCCGGAGACGTGATCATCCCGGCGATCACGCAGGGGGCGCATTACGGGGTTGCGGTCAGCACGCTCGGCGAAAGCCCCGCGGTCTCCCGCTTCATCCGCGAGGATATCGAGAAACGCTACCCGGCGCTCGATGCCATGATCGCCCTCCAGCACCGGCTCCGTGGGGAGTTAAAGAAACGGGACACAACTCCTGCAGGCCGGCGCCGGATCCTCTGGGACGTGCTCCACGACAAAACCCTCTGGACCCTCCTAAAAAAGTCCCCGGACCGGGCCTGGGACCGGGTGGTCGAGAGGTACCTTGCATGACCGGCCGCGAGGCGGGTCTTGCCATTGCCGGCGTCAGCCACCAGACCGCTGATGTAACGGCGCTCGAAGCGTTCCGGTTCCCGGACGAACATGCGTTCCTTGCCGCGGCAAAGAAAGAGTTCGGCGGCGTGCTCCTGCTCCAGACCTGCAACCGGGTCGAAGTGATCGTGGAGGGGGACGCAGCCGATCTCCGTGACTTCCTGTCCGGCCAGGGCAGGAACGACTTCTTTCTTCTTGACGGCCGCGATGCCCTGCGCCACCTCTTCTCGCTTGCCGCCGGCATCGAATCGATGATCGTGGGCGAGGACCAGATTATCGGCCAGCTCAAGAAAAGCCTGGCCGATGCCGAGGCTGCCGGGAGCGCCGGGTGTTTTGTTGCCCAGTGCGTGACAAAGGCCGTCCACGTGGGAATCGAAGCACGGAAGCGCACCCGGATCAACCGGGGTTCCGTCTCGGTCGGTTCCGCTGCCGTGATCCTTGCCGAGTCCGAGCTCGGGTCGCTTGCCGGCCGGCACATCCTTGTGGTCGGGAGCGGCGAGATGGGCCTCCTTGTGGCCCAGGCGCTTGCCGCAAAGCAGCTCACCGCCATGTACGTGGCAAACCGTACGTTCGGCCGGGCGGTCCAGCTCGCAGAGAAGATCGGCGGGAATGCGGTAAAATTCGCCGAGCTCTACCACTACATTGCCGTCTCCGATGTGGTCATCTCCTGCACCGCCGCCCCGCACGCGGTGATCCGTGCAGCGGAGCTTGCGGAGGCAGTACGTGCCCGGCCCCGGCTCGCGGACGGATCCGTACGGCCGCTCATCATCATCGATATTGCCCAGCCCCGGGACGTGGAAGAGGCAGCAGGGGCAATCGACGGGGTCCGGCTCTTTACCATCGACAACCTGCGCGAGGTAAACGAGAAGAACATGGCGACCCGCAAAGCCGAGGCGGAGCGGGCCTCTGCGTTTGTTGAAGAGGAACTCTCGGTCTTCCTTGCACAGCTCCGGCGCCAGTCTTCCGATGACTGCATTGCCGTCCTCCATGCATGGGCCGAAGCGGTCCGGACCCGGGAGCGGGATAAGGCCCTTTCCCGGCTCGGGGCCTGCGATGAGCGGACCGCGGAGATCCTCGACGATCTCTCTCGGGTTCTTGTCAAGAAGATCCTTGCTGATGCAACCGCATCGATCCGGGAGAACGCCCATGCCGGCGACCGGGCCGCAGCCGAAGCGCTTGTTGCTGCACTCACCCGGGGCGCCGCACCGCAGAAAAAGAAAGGAGAGGTCCGGGAATAGCCGGTTTGTGAAACATGACCGCACAACCCCCGGAAGATCTCCGCATCCGCCCGTATGGGGACGAGGATTTTTCCGCGGTTGTGGCCCTTGAGATCAACGGCATCCACGAGCCGTACCGGTCCGCGGTCTTTGTCCGGCAGCAGGTCGCCCTCTCCCCGGAAACGTTCCTTGTCGGGGTCGAGAACGGGAGGATTGTCGGCTTTACCGTTGCCTCGATCGTGCATGATGATCCCGGCACGGCCTGGATCCTCCGCATGATGGTCGGAGACGGGTTCCGGCACTGCGGGATCGGGACGGGTCTTTTGCGCGAGATGTGCCGGATACTAAAAAAACAGGGCGTGCGTGAGATCATTCTTACCGTTTCGCCCAAGAACGAGCCGGCGGTCCGGCTCTACACGCAGGAAGGTTTTATCAAGGAAACGCTCGTCCCCGCGTATTTCGGCGAAGGCGAAGACCGGTTCGTGATGAAGCGGACCTGCTAAAAAAAAGATTATCCCAGTTTTCCGTACGCGGTTGTTCCCAGGGACGCAAGCGTATCGTAGGACGGGCAGGTCCCGCTCATCCGGAGTACGTCAAGGATATCGCCTTTCCCAAAGACCACTTCGGTGTAGCCTTCTGTTGCCACGGGGGCCTGGCTCTCGAACGCGATTGATGCCATACCGCTTGTCGGGGTCGCAGACGGCGTTGCATTCACGAGCACTGCGGCAAATGCCCGAGTATCGGAGCCGGTTGCCGGTGACGGGAGATCGGTAAAGGCAAGGCCGCTGACCTTTCGCTCGTTCGTGGCAACAAGGGAGACAAGAGCCGACATGTTCTGTCCTGAATACCTTGTCACGGTCTGGGTGAGCGTGCAGGTACCGGCTGTCGTATTAGCGGGCAGCATATAAACCACAACGTACCCGTCCTGCCAGCCGAGGTTTTTGGCGGCAGCGCTCATCTCGGCAGCGGTCTTCTCGCGGGACGAGAGGAGCGTCCACCCGGCCGGGAGATCGGAGGATGCGAGCGTGTATGCGGCAAGCGTGCTGTTGGCCGGCCCCTGCGTGGGAACCGGGGCGGCCGGGTTCGCGGCCGGGGCCGAGGTGCACCCGGCGCACAGGATGAGAGCGGCCACAAAAATGACCGGGACTGACCAGGAATACTTCTGCATGAAGTACCCGGTAGTACCTGCAACCCTAAAAAAACAAAGTACCTGCATCCCGGGCAGGGACCGGTGGCGCAACCATATATACGATACACCAGCACATTGTAATTAGTATTCTCCGAGGTACCGTTGCGTATGTTTCCCGAGCGACGCATGAGGCGGGTCAGGTCCCGCACGATCCAGCCTCTTTTATGCGAGACGACGCTTTCCAAGAACGATCTTGTCGCCCCCCTGTTTGTGGATGAGACTGCAAAAAGCCCTGTAGCGATCGCGTCCATGCCGGGCCAGTCGCGCTACCCGGTCGACATGATCGCGGCAGTAGCCGGCGACCTGTACGAGCGGGGCTGCCGGGCCGTCCTTCTCTTTGGGATCCCGGCGTTCAAGGACGAGGCTGCGACAAGCGCCTACGACCCCGAGGGGATCGTGCAGCAGGCAGTCCGCCGGGTGAAAGCCGCGTACCCGAAGATGGTGGTCATCACCGATGTCTGCGCCTGCGAGTACACGAGCCACGGCCACTGCGGGATCGTGGGCAGCACCCGGTGCGGGGACAAGGATCTCTTAAACGACGAGTCGCTCCTTTTGATGAACCGGATCGCCATCAGCCATGCGGAAGCAGGGGCGGATATCGTTGCCCCGTCCTGCATGCTTGACGGCATGGTATCCTCGATCCGCGGGGCGCTCGACACCGAAGGCTACGGTGACGTGCTGATCATGTCCTACTCAACGAAATTCTCCTCCGCACTCTACGGCCCGTTCCGCGAGGCAGCAGAGTCCGGCTTCTCGTTTGGGGACCGGACCACCTACCAGATGAACCCGGCAAACGGCCGCGAGGCATTCCTGGAATCGCAGCTCGATTACGAGGAGGGTGCGGATATCTTAATGGTCAAGCCCGCCGGCCCGTACCTTGACGTGCTTGCCGATATTGCAACAATCGGCATCCCGGTTGCCGCGTACCAGGTGAGCGGGGAGTACGCAATGATCAGGGCCGCAGCAGAACGCGGCTGGATCAGGGAGAAAGAGACCGTGCTTGAATCGCTCACCTGCATCAAGAGGGCCGGGGCCGACCTCATCATCACCTATTTTGCACGCGATGTGTGCGGGTGGCTCTGAATGAAGAGCGAGGAACTCTTCTTTGTGGCAAAGACCCTGATTCCCGGCGGGGTCTCCAGTCCCGTCCGGGCAATAAAACCGTATCCCTTCTACACGGCACGGGCCGAAGGCTCGCACCTGTATACCGTTGACGGCGCAACCCTCATCGACTGCTGCATGGGCTACGGCCCGCTCCTCTTGGGCCACGCCCGCCCGGAGATCAAGAAGGCAATCGCCGACCGGCTCGAAAAGGGCTGGCTGTACGGCACGCCAATCCCGGAGGAACCGGAGTTTGCAAAGCTCATCACCGGCGACCACCCGGGCATGGACATGGTCAGGTTTGTTTCGAGCGGTTCTGAGGCAACGATGGCAGCGATCCGGCTCGCCCGGGGTTTTACCGGGAAGTCCGATATCGTGAAGATCGAAGGCGGGTTCCACGGCGCCCACGATGCGGTGCTCGTGAAGGCCGGCTCGGGAGCGACCACGATGGGCGTCCCGGACTCGGCCGGCGTGCTTGCCGATCTCGTTGCCCACACCCGGCAGGTGCCGTACAATGATCCCGAGGCGCTCGAAACGCTTCTTTCCAAAAACAAGGATATCGCGGCCCTCATCATCGAGCCGGTCCTCGGCAACATCGGCCCGGTCATCCCGCAGGACGGGTACTTAAAAAGCGTCCGGGAGATCACCACAGCCCATGACGTGCTCCTCATCTTCGATGAAGTGATCACCGGCTACCGGCTCGGGATTGGCGGGGCGCAGAAGATGTTCGGCGTGAAGCCGGATCTTACGACACTGGGTAAAATCATCGGCGGTGGCCTCCCCATCGGCGCCTTCTGCGGGAAACGCGAGATCATGTCGCTTACCGCACCGCAGGGGCCGGTGTACCAGGCCGGCACATTCTCGGGGAACCCGCTCTCGCTTACGGCCGGCATTGCCACCATCCGTTGGCTCCACAACCACCCGGGTACTTATCAGGATCTCGCGGAGAAGACCCGGGTGATCGAAGAGTCGCTCCCCGCAGAGAAACTTGCCGCCGGCTCCTTTGTCCGGCTCGGATCCATGTTCAAATATTTCTTCCGGCGCGAGGCGCCGCAGAATTATACCGAGGTCAAGGAGTGCGACACGCAGGCCTTTGGCGCATTCTGGCAGAAGATGCTTGACCGGGGCGTATTTATCCCGCCCTCCCAGTTCGAGACCAATTTCCTGTCCGTGGCCCACACCCCGCAGGATATCGAAACAATCGCCGGAGGATACCTCGCATGACGGTCCGGATCGGCACCCGGGGGAGCAAGCTTGCGCTCGCCCAGACAGAGATTGTGGCAAAGAAACTTGCCGGACTCGGGATCGAGGTTGAGCAGAAGATTATCAGCACGCAAGGAGACGAAGTGACCGATGTCCCGCTCCACGAGATCGGAAAGCAGGGCGTCTTTGTCAAGGCCCTTGACGATGCGATCCTTGAGGGCGAGATCGACTGTGCGGTCCACAGCATGAAGGACATCCCCGCGATCCGGCCCTCGGGCCTCGTGATCGCCGCGATCCTTCCCCGGGACTCCCCGGCGGATTACCTTGCGTACTTTGGCGCGGTCTCGTCCGTAAAAGTCGTGGGGACATCGAGCACCCGGAGAAAAGCCCAGCTCCTCCGGCACGACCCGGACCTCGAGATCCGGGACCTGCGGGGGAACGTGGACACACGGATGAGAAAGCTCCGCGAAGGCCAGTACAATGCGATCGTGCTTGCAGAAGCCGGCCTCCAGCGCCTCGGGATCCGGATCCCGGGCGAGCGCCTTCCTCCGGAAAAATTTGTCCCGACCCCCAACCAGGGCACGATCGCGGTCGTGAGCCGGGCCGACCCTTCGCTCATGGAAGTCCTCTCCGTGCTCGACCACCCGGGGACAAGAAAAGACGTTGCCATAGAGCGGGCCGTGATGGAGCAGATCGGCGCGGGGTGTTTTACGCCCATGGGGATCTACTGTAAAGCCGGCCACCTCACGGCCGAAGTCCTCTCGCTTGACGGCAAACGCGTGGAGCGCGTGGAAAAGGATATCGGAACGCTTGAGGAGGCCCGGGCGATCGGAAAGGACCTCCGCGAAAAAGCCGGCGGCCTCATTGAAGAAGCGTACAAGACGCTGGGGATCTCCTTATGACCGGGAAAGTCTACCTTGTGGGATCGGGACCGGGCGGGACCGGCCTTTTGACACAGCGTGCGGCGGATCTGATCGAGAAAGCCGATGTGGTCTTCTACGACCAGCTCCCGGGCGAGGAAATTCTCGCCACCCTGCCGGCCCGGGCAGAAAAGATCGACTGCGGGAAGTTCGGCGGGAAACACACGCTCGAACAGCACGAGATCGAGATCGAGATGGTGGTCCGGGCAAAGGCGGGAAAGACGATCGTCCGGCTCAAAGGCGGCGACCCGTTCCTCTTTGGCCGGGGCGGCGAGGAACTGGAAACCCTGCAGGAAGCGGGAATTGAGGTTGAGATGGTGCCGGGCGTTACAAGCGCCCTTGCCGTTCCCGCATCGGTCGGGATCCCGGTCACGCACCGGAAGTACGCCTCGCAGGTCACGATCCTTACCGGGCACGAAGATCCCACCAAGGCTGCATCGGCCCTTGACTGGAAACTCCTTGCACAGGGCCGCGGCACGATCGTGATCTTAATGGGCGTTGCAAACCTGCCCGGCATTGCAAAGGCCCTTATTGAAAACGGGAAGTCCGGCGAAACCCCGGTTGCCATCATCGAGCGGGGCCTGCGAAAGGACCGCCGGGTCACGACCGGACCGCTTGCAGAGATCGGTGCAAGCGCCGCACAGGCCGGCGTAAAACCGCCTGCAGTCATTGTGATCGGCGATGTCGTACGGCTCTACGACAAAAACCGCCCGGATCTGATCCCATACGGAGGCAGATGATGCTCGATCTTATCAACCGTTTTGAACGAATCGTATACATGCTCCTCATCGCACTGCTTGTTATCGTCCTTGTCTTTGCGCTGGGGGAGATGTTCTGGTACCTGTGGATCTCGGTCTCTGATGCACCCATGGGGCTCCTGACCAACCATGAACTGACCGGTGTGCTCGGTACCTTCCTCCTGGTGCTCATTGCAGTCGAGCTCCTCGACACAATGAAGGCCTATATCGAGGAGAACGTGATCCATGTGGAGATCGTGGTGCTCCTTGCGATCATTGCAATTGCCCGGAAAGTGATCCTGCTCGATCCTGCAGAGACCGACGGGGTCGAACTCATTGGCATTGGCATCATCATCATCGGCCTTGCCGGGGCCTATTATCTCCTGCGAAAGGCCGGCTTTACCCTCGGGACGCCAAAAGCAAAAGAGCCCGCAGAGAAAGCGGCGGCAGTTCCGGAAAAGATCCTGTAAGGTACGGCAATCCCCGGCACCGGATGATTTTGTCCGGATGCGGGGAGAAATTTATTGTTCCTTTTTTCCTGTTCTTGCCCAGACAATCCCGTTTTCCGGTTTTGGTTCTCCCGGGACCCTGTATCTCTTGCCCGACAGCAGTCCCGGGAAATTATTGCAACCAGCGGTTGGCAACCAATGAGCGGTGCGTGGTGACGAGCGAGACATTGAGAAGGAGCAGGGCCGGGATTTCAAGACAGACAAGAATGACAAGCAGGATCTCCCCGCCATGTGATCCTGCAATGACAAAGGATCCCTGGAGCATCACAAAGACTATGGCAAAGATCAGCCCGAAGTTGATGACAACGGACGTGTGGTACAGCCCTTCTACTGCCCTCGTGCAGATGCCGGCCATGCCGGATATCCGTGCGCCGGCAGACTGCCCGGCCTTCCGGGAAACTGCCTGGACCCGGGTCAGAAGGGCCGGTGCGCCGGCGTGTCCGGGCCGACGGAGATAGCGCACCGAAAAGATGACGGATCCTGCGATCAGGGCGATACCCAGGAGAAGGAGGATCCATGGGGGAACGAATGAGCCGGGCGTGCCGTTACCGCCATGGCTCACGAACGTGGCATGCTCGTAGAATTCCAGCTCCTCGGGAGTACTCTCCGCGAGCCGGGAACCGGCCTGTACCATGTCGACCGTGACCAGCGTCTTTCCCGTACCGGTATCCACGAGCGACAGGGTTGTTGCATCCGGGGAGTACGGGAGGATCACCCGGATCTCTACTGCCTGCGTATACTGGGTATAATCCACAACCGAGACCGTGCCGTCATCGTGCTGGATCAGGGCATCGCCGACCTGGTACCGGGGATCACGGAGGTAAAATTTCGTTATGGCATGGTTCTTTGGACCGGCAAGGATCCCTTCGATCGGCCCGGACTGGATACCTGCATCGGGCGGCGTCCCGTACCAGACTCCTGCCGATTCCTCAGTCACGCCGTGATCATCGAAAATGAAATCCACGATAAAGATCTTCTGCAGGGAACCGGGGCCCTGTGCGGCAGCGGGCGTACCGATCAGGAGAAGGACAAGCACCAGGCCCGCTGCCGCGTTTAAGGAAATTTTTTTGTCCATAATCCTGCCTCCGTATCAGTACCGCGCCAGGATCCCCTGTATCCGGTCCGTTGACGCACTCCCGAACTTCCCATAATATGCTTCGTTCATGATATCCGGATCCGGATCCCAGCGCCAGAAATCCTTCTGGCAACCAGCTGCCGAATCATCGCTGATCCGGCGGCAATGGTCCGGGTCCCGGGATCGTTTTCTGGCATCCTCGCGGCACGCTGCCTCCGAGCTCCAGATATTGGGATCCGGATTGTTCTCCCGGTAATAGGTGTTCCCGCAGTAGGTGTCCATGAGGCCGTACAGGCCGTGGCCGGTCTCGTGCATGCCAAGGGAGTACTGGTCTGCGGCAATCTTGAGGTACATGTTCCCGAGCCCGTTTGCATTAGTGCAGCCGATCGGCTGGCTGGCCGGATCGAGATACCGGCCGTAATATTTCGGATAGAGCAGGATCGTAAGATCGCTGTACGTCACCTCTTCCCAGTAGCGTTCCGGGATCTTCCCTGCACACCCGTCAAAGGCATCACCGAAGGTCTGGCTGTCCCAGAAATAGTAGAAGTTGAACTTCTCCGGGTTGTTTTCCACGGCCGATGCATTTGCATACAGAGTTGCCGGGCTTGTAAGGAACGTCCGGTTGATAAACCGGCGGACATCGGCTGCAAACTGATTCTCTCCCCCGGGATACCCGGCATACGTGATCTTTGTCCGGGTAGTGCCGTTGAACGCGGTGTCTGAGGGCATAAAGACAACATCGATCTTCTTTTCGGGGGGGCCGTTGATGAACACCGGGTGAAGGGAGGATTCCTTGAAATCGAGTTCCAGCGAACTTATTAGAGAGAGATCGACCTGTGAGATCCTGTCACGATACCCCTGCCGGGTTGCCCGGAACATAACGTTCCCTAGAGGATACGATCCCTGGTGCAGGACAAAAATGCCGTCATGATCGGAGACCCCGGCGAGCGTATCGTTGAGATAATACATAACGCCCTCAAGCGGCGTCTGGTTTTTTGCATCCCGGGCCCGGAACACGATATCCCCGCCGGGGGGGCCCTGCTGCTCGGACCGCACGGGAGAAAGTGCCGGCAGGGTCAGGATCCCGGATAAAACAAGGCAGATCACCCCGCACCCGAAAAGGACGAGCAGAAAAACCCTGATGCGCATTCTTTTGTGCATACCGATTCCCCGGCACTACAAAACACCTGCCCTCTCCGGCAGGCATCTGGTATGTGGAATACAATGCGACTGATAGTATATTAGTATTATTTATATTTTTAAAACCCGGGCCCGTTACCGGTTCTTTTCAAGATACGCGTTCATGATAAATTTCCGCTCAAGGCCGGCGGCATTCATGTACCGCACCATGCCAAAGACCGGCCGCTCCTGCCAGGGCCGGTCGTGCTTCCCGAAGCACCAGGCAACCCCGGCGTACCCGTTCGGATCCCTTCCATCGATCTCATATTTGTTGTTGAGGTACAGGGCAGTCGCGTATGCCTCCTGCGGGGTCTTTGACCATTCAAGGATCTTCTTTCCCCAGTACATCCGCATGTAGCCCTGCATCTTCCCGGTCCGGGCCATCTCGTTCTGCGCTGCATTCCAGTACGGGTCGTGGGTGGCAGCCCGTTCGAGCTCATCCAGGGTGTACAGGTATTCCCGGCGGTCGCCGGCATGAGCGGCGAGCGTGCGCACTGCCCATGCAGGGAGGCAGGCAAACGAATCGTACCGGTCGTTATAGGTCACGAAGTTGACCGCAAGTTCGCGGCGCACGATCAGTTCCTCTAAGAATGCGGGAACGCCCGGGCCGCCGTGATCCCGGGCACGGAGCGCGAGCGTGACCGGCGAGACCTGCCCGAAGTGGAGGTACGGGCTCATGCCGGATGCAATGCCGGTGCCGGGATCGTTTCGTCCCTCGCCAAACCGGTCAAGGCCGTATGAGAGGAACCGGTCGAAGCGGCGCAGGGCCTCGTCCGTGCCGCCCTTAAACTCCGGTGACGGGGATACGCTCCGGTCGATCCCGGGCAGGGCAAGGATCGTATCAGTCGCTTCATTGGCAAGAGTAGGGATATTGAGCGCAAGCGACGACCAAGCCGGGGCCCGGACCGGTGCCGGGACCAGGAACCGGTCGAGCAGGCTCGTGATCTTCTTTCGGATCGTTGCGGCCGCGTACTCCTCCTTGTCCGATGCGGCCCGGACCGGAACAACTACATTTGCCTCGACCTGCACGAACGGGCAGGGCACGCGGGCTGCAACTTTTTCGTACCAGGCCCGTTCGGGCCGGAGATAGCCCCGGTCGGCCACAAGAAGCGCCGCGCTCTTTGCCAGGGAGAGGACGCCGTCTGTCGGGTCTCCTGTCGCGAGCACCAGCCGGATCCCGAGGCGTCCGAGCGCACGGCCGGCGACCGCAAGTCCTTCGGCCATGAACGCAAGGTGGCGGAGGTTAGCCTCAGGGTACGTTGGGAAAAAACCGAAGTACGCAACCACCGGGAGGTGGAGGGCATCGGCCCGTTCAATGGCATACGCAAGCGCCGGGTTATCGTCCGCACGGTGCGAGGACTGCATCCAGTACAGGACATAGCCTTTCGTGCGCAGCGGTGCAGTGCTGACGATCCGGACCCGGCCCGGATCTATCCGGCTCTCTGCCATCGGTCTTCTCTTGACCTGCCGGGTCATAAAGGGTGGCGGTACACGTGAGCGCGCAATAAGAAAAAAAATTCAGAGCAGTTTGGTCTCTTCGGTCGGCTTTGGCACCTTGACGACAAGGATCCGGAGGACTGCGCTGCTCTCGTTTATCCAGCGGTGCGGGATCTTAGCCGGGCTCTCGACCAGGCAGTCCGCTCCTACAGTTTTTTGTTCGTCTCCGATCTCGACCGTGCCGGATCCTTCGAGCACATAGAAGAAGACATCGACCGGGGTGATGTGTTTTTTTAGCGATTCCCCGGGCTGGAGCGTGATGACAACGGCCATGGCATGGGGGGAGTCATAGATCTTCCGGACATCCACATTGTGAGGGTTTTTGCCCGGGAGAACATCGGCAACAGCGGTGATCTTCATAGGTTTTTCTTTCTGGTCATGAGGTGTTATGCTTTTCCTGTCCCGTACTCTTCCGGGATGCAGGGAGTTGCGGGATGTGGCGTTGTGCCTATGGGCCGGCCCGTGCGCCGGGCAACAAGGTACCGGTACCGCAGGGGGGATGAGCGGGTCTCGCGCTCCAGCATCTCGATCTTTTTTACGATATAGGGAAACTGCCCGTACGAGGAAAATTCGAGCCGGTGCAGGAACCCGGCAATGGTCCCGGACTGGTAGCGGGAAAGACCGAACCGTTCCCGGAGGTCACGGACGGTCACCCACTGTTCGGGTTCTCCCGATTCCTCCATGAACGCCACGACAAGATCCGGGACTGCTGCATATTTTGCCATAGGTCTGGTTTTTTTATGATGAGGGCAGGTCCTGCTCTGTTGCAGCAAGGATCTTTTCCATAACGGCCTCAACGGCCTTTGCCGTGGGCGATTCGGGATCTGCGCTGATGAAGGGTTTCCCGGCATCGCCCGATGCAACCATCGCAGGGTCGAGCGGGATTGCGCCAAGGAACGGGACACTGAATTTCTCCGCCGCCTTCTTTCCCCCGCCTTTCCCGAAGAGGTCGAGCACTTCGTGGCAGTGGGGACAGACCATGCCGCTCATGTTCTCGACAACGCCGATCACGGGCAGGTCCATCTTTTTGATAAATTCAATGGCCTTTGTGGCGTCGAGCACGGCAACGTCCTGCGGGGTCGTCACGATCACTGCGCCGCGGACATTGGGGGCCAGCTGTGCAATCGAGAGCACCTCGTCGCCCGTACCCGGGGGCAGGTCGACCACGAGATAGTCGAGCGCCCCCCAGCTGACTTCGGTAAGGAACTGCTGGATCGCGCCCATCTTCATGGGCCCGCGCCAGACCACCGGTGTGCTCGAATCGGGGAGAAGGAATGCCATCGACATCACGGCAAGGTTCGGCATGACCCTGACCGGCTGGATGCATTTTGCGAGCACGGCCGGGTGCTCTTTTTCTATCCCGAGCATTTTCGGGATGCTCGGGCCGTGGATATCGAGGTCGAGGAGCCCGGTATTCTTCCCGCGGTTTGCAAGAGCGGTTGCAAGGTTGACGGCAACGGTCGATTTCCCCACGCCGCCTTTACCGGAAAGCACAAGGATGACGTGCTTTACATCGAGTCTGACTTTCGGGGGGAGCCCCTTTTGCGGGGAAGTTTTCTGTGTGGAGGAACAGCTGTCGCAGTTCCCGCTGCATTCTGCATTCTGTGCGGTTTTTTGTGTGCCGGTAGTGGAATCCATAACAGGTCAGTCCATGAAAATCGGATGAGGGGTTTAGTCTTTTCTCTCGTCGGCCGTGACCTGCGCGAGGATCTCTTTGGTCTTTCCGATCATAACGATCTTCCCGCCCCGCATGAGGGCAACGCGGTCGCAGATCTCTTCGACAAAGTCCATGTCGTGCGAGACGATGACAAAGGTCTCGTCCATCTCGTCGCGGGCATGCAGGATCGAATGCTTCACGTCCTTTTTCGTGATGGGGTCCATCGTCCCCGTGGGCTCGTCAAGGATAACAAGGCGGGGTTCGCGGATGAGCACCTGCGCGAGCGCGACCCGGTGCCGTTCCCCGTCGGAGAGCTCGGCGGGGAGCCGGTTTAAGATCGCCTTTGATTTCTCCGGGGAGAACCCGGCCATCCCGAGCGTGATTACCGCCTTTCGTATGGCAAGTTCTTTGGGAAATTCCAGGCCGATGGCATCGGTCAGGTTGTCGATTACCGTCCGGTGCGGGTAGAGGTCGTACTCCTGGTGCAGCAGGCCGATGTACTCTTTTGCCCGGCCGCGTTCATTGATCCCGGGCTTTGTCATGTCAACCCATTCGTCGCCGATCCGCACGTTCATCTCGCCGCTCGTGGGCTCGATGATCCCGGCAATGATCCGGGAGAGCGTGGTCTTGCCGGCGCCGCTTTTCCCGATAATCCCGAAGATCTCCTTTTCTGCTACATCGAACGTGACAAGGTTGACCGCCCGCACTACGCCGCGGTCCGCGGAGATGTAGCGCTTTGCCACATCGCGGGCCGAAAGGATCGTCCGGCCGAACTCCGGGACTTCCTCGCGCTCGTCTTCTGCTGCGGTGCGGGTAAACTCCCGCACGATCTTCTTTGGCTCGCCCATTGCAGCGATCTTTCCCTCGGAGAGGAGGATCGCGGTATGCGCCATATCCTCGATCACCTGCGAGAAGTGCGAGGTGACCACCATGCCCATCGTATTTGTTTTTGCGGCCTCGGAGAGCATAGCGTGGACTACTTTTGCGGTCTCGGGGTCGAGCGTGCCGGTGGGTTCATCGGCAAAGAGGAGTGCGGGATCCTTTGCAAGCTGCCGGGCAAGGACCACCCGCTGCTTCTCGCCGCCCGAGAGGTCGCGGGCGATATGCATCATCCGGTGCGAGAGCCGGACCTGGTCGATCAGGTCTGCGGCCCGGTTCACCGCCTGATCGGGAGGGTACCCGATATCGTCAAGCGCACGCAGCACGTTTTCTATCACCCGGTCGTCGCCATAAAGCGCAAACGTCCGCTGGAACATGATCGCGGTCCGGCGCATCACCCGGGACTTCAGGTTCTCGTTTTTCGGGTTCCAGAAATCGACATCCACAGCCGCGAGCGTGCCGCCGCATTTCGGGCAGTCCGTCCCCGCCCGGCTCGGGACATCCATATATTCGCAGTCCGGGCAGGCAGCAACATGGTAAACAATCGAGCCGCCGGTGGGAGGATCCTCGACACCGCGCAACAGGTGCATGAGCACGCTTTTCCCGGCACCGCTCCTTCCGATGATGCCGACAATCCTGCCTTCGGGAATCTCAAACGAGACATGGTCGAGCACCCGGGTGCCGCTGTAGTCCATACAGAGATCGCGAACACTGACAAAGGGAAGCGTCATGGTAACAGGTTCCGGGAGGTTACGGGAGTTTTTTCTCGTGTACCGGGTTCTTTTCCTCAGGTTCCCTGCCGGATCCGGTAACCGGCTGCTCCCGGCAGAATCCCCGTCCACGGCCAATGGCCCGGCCGCGTTTTAAGGGCCCGGTCCCGTCAAAGTTTGGCATAGTGAATCAACCTCGTTTTGCAGAGAATTATTTCTCATATGAGCATAAATAAGTGCGGATTTTGACGCTAAAAAAGACGGGGCCGGGGCCCGGCAGGAGCTTACGCGTTGCGGGTCTCGGATATTGCAGCGGCAAGCGCCCGGACCCCGGTGCCAAACGCCGAGTCGCAGTCAAGGAGACCGGCAACCGCGGGATCGGCTGCCATCACTTCCGGATCGTACGGCAGGAAGACCGCGGTCGGGAACGCGGGACGGCAGCTGTCATTTCCGCAGACTTTTGCCACGTCCGCATTGCTGCGGATCCGGTTGACCGCAAAGATGATGCGGGGAATCCCGAGTTCGCCGGCGAGCCGTGCCGATTCCCGGGCAACCGAGACCGCGTTGTACGAGGGATCCGCGATCACGACCGCACAGGAAAAACCATCGGCAACCGCCCTCCCGAAATGTTCGAGGCCGGCCGGGGTGTCGAGAATAACGACATCGTCACACGAGAGGCGCATGTGCCGGAGAATAGCGGCAAGCAGCGTGTACTCGGGGCAGAGACACCCGGCCCCGGCCTGTTTCACGCTCCCCATCACGAGCAGGTGGAGATTGGGCGCGACCGCAACGGAAAACCGGTCGGCCACATCGCTTACGTCCGGGTTGAGTACAAAGAACCCGCCGGGTGTGACTCCGGGGCCGGCACCGGTCTTTTCCCGGATATAGTCGCGATGCTCTGCAACCGGGACGATCCGGGCCGCAGCCTCCGGGGAAAGCCCGAGCGCTGCGGCTAAGTTCTGCTGGGGGTCGCCGTCCACGGCAAGCACCCGCTTTCCCTCCCGGGCAAAGATATGGGCGAGCAGGGCGGCAATGGTGGTCTTTCCCACCCCGCCTTTCCCGGTGATGACGACCCGGATGCCGGCCCCGCCGTTTTCCGGCAGGCTCATATCCCCAGTCCTGTCCGTTTCTGTTCGATGTGGTTTCCGATTAAGTCCGCTGCTTTTACCGGGTCGGGTTCAACGGCAAAATTTGCCCCGGTCACGTTTGTGAGGCCGGTTGTCAGGAGCGAGACGACCGCAGGACTCCCGGCAATGTGCGGCATCACGCCGAGCACCGTGTAGACTCCCGAGGCAACGAAGTACGCGCCGATCGAAACCGCCTTCTGCGAGTACCACTCCGGGGCAGCGCCGGCTATCGGCAGCTTGTGGATCGGGACATTGAGCGCATTCCCCAGTTCTGCGGCAAGGACAAGGATCCGTGAATTGTCCACGCAGGAACCCATGTGGAGCACGGGCGGGATCTTCAGCGACTCGCAGACCGCCCGCAGGTCGTCGCCGGCAAGGGCCGCTGCCTCCGGCATTAAGAGGCCGGCCTTTCCCGTGGCGATCGCCGCACAGCCGGTCTCTACACAGAGGATGTTTTTCTTAATCAGCGCTTTTGTGAGCGCCACATGGGCAGAGTCGTGTTTGATGTGCGGGTTGTTGCAGCCGACAATCCCGACCGCTCCCCGGATCTTCCCGGCAGCGATGAGGTCGATGAGAGGCTTGAATGAACCGCCGAGAGCCTTTTTGATCGCTTCGTTGGAAAAACCGGACATGAGCGGGACCGGTTCGCCCGGGATCAGCACGCGCTGCGGGTTGCGGTTTTTATAATTCTCAACCGCCATTTTCACGATTGCCTTTGCCGTGGCGTACCCGTTATCCGGGGTAAAGCCAAAGTAATAGGAACCCGGGATCTTTGCCTTGGGACTGGTCGAGATAACAAGCGTGTGGAAACAGCTCGCCGTGCGCGGGAGCGAGGGGAAGATGCACTGGTAATCCACGACCATTGCTTCGAGCGCGCCGGTCATGATGACCAGCTCCTGGTTGAGGTGGTTGCCCGCCATCGGGACGCCCTTGCGCATCAACAGTTCGCTTCCCGTGCAGCAGAGCCCGACAAGGTTGATCCCCTGTGCGCCGTTTGCCCGGGCAAGGGCGGCAAGCTCTTGGTCGGCAACCGCCCGGACGATCATCTCGGAGAGCACCGGGTTGTGGCCGTGGACAGCAATGTTGACGTACTCTTTTTTGAGCACCCCCAGGTTCACGGACGATGTGCGGATCTCCGGTGTGCCAAAGAGGACATCGGAGATATCGGTCCCGATCATCGAGCCGCCCCAGCCATCGGAAAGGCTGCAGCGCAGGCCCTGGAGCAGGATATTGACATAGTCCGCCCCCACGCCCATCTGGATCCGGTGCATGCAGTCCACGACCTCGCGATCGATCCCCCGCGGCGTTATACCGGCAACGTCCCAGAGGTCCCGGGTGGCTTTCGGCGCCCGGCCCGTGAGCTGGAGCATGTTCTTTGCCATGCCGTACTCCTCGATCATGGCCCGCCCGAGTTCGCCGGCACATGTTTTGTCATCGGCTCCTTCGGTCCTGATACCGTACTCCTGGCAGAGCCGGCGGAGCTTTTCCGGATCGGCGATATCGTAATCCGCGGCCTTTCCGGTCCCGAACAAGTATAGTGTCTCGACAATGTCCCGGCCATGGTCGGAATGGGCAGCCGCCCCGGTCGCTATCATGTCGAGCAGGTTCCGTGCAACAATGAGATCGGCATCGGCACCACAGACGCCGCGGATCCGGTGGGGCGGGATGATCCGGCACGGCCCCATCGTGCACCGGGAACATGAGATACCGGCCTCGCAGAATTTGCATGGTGGCTGCTGCATCTCGTACCGGTCCCAGACCGTTTCGAGACCTTCTTTTAACGCCATCTCGATAAGGGGTTTGGCGACTTCGTCAATCGTGCGCTCCTCGCGTTTCTGCGCAACGAGCGCCGGGTTCAAAAGGGACATTCGGGCGCGGTCAAGCTCGCAGACATCGAGTCTTTCCCGCACCAGTACGGGTTGTGGTTCTTTGTCTCCCATGGCACATCACACCAGGCATGTAAACAGGCCGTATTCTTTTAAGGATAGTATAAACCCTTTTTGACCGTGCCATAGCAGTGGGCAGGGGGTAAATGCGACGGAAAAAAATAGTGGTTGCACAGGGCCGGCCACAGGGGCCGGTACCTTTTTTAATTTTAACCGGTTACTTCGAACCCGGTGCAGCGGCAACGACCTTTATTGCTGCCGTAAGTTCCGGCAGCATCTCGGCAGGGAAGCCCATTACCATCTCGCCGTCCGCGATGCCGGAGAACTTCCGCGACCCGTCGCACCCAAGCGAGAAGTTGGGGCGTCCCGTGATAAATGTCTGCGCGGTCGTATCAGCGCAGATCGACTGGATACCGGAGAATTCCGAATGCACCCGGCCCCCGAGCGTAAAGAGCGTGCTCTGGGCGAGCTTGAGCATGCCCCGGGGATTAGCGACAACGATCACGATCTGCGGCGTGAACGGCGTGCTTTCGAGCGGTGCATACATTGTAGCAAAGGTCTCGCCCGCTGCAATATGCGGGATGTGTTCGATGGTCCGCCGGCAGGCCGGGGCACTCGCGAATTTTCCCAGTTTGAAGTAAAACTCGCCGGTCTTTAAGCTCGGCGTGAGTTCCTTGAGGCCGAGCGCCCATGCGCCGCCGTTGCATTCGTGTTTGTCCGCGGTTGCAAAAAACGCCTTTTTCTCTTTACGCGCCAGCGTGACCATCATGCAGTGCCGGATGGTCTTGTCGAGTTCTTCCATGCCGGCCGGGATGTCGTCCTTTTTTGTCGCAAACTTGAATGCGACGGGTGAACCATCTATCCCGAGATATTTTTGCAGAACCTCCGAGGACTCCTTATAATCCACGGCGATCTTCATGGGTTCGTCTGTCATCGTACTGCCTCGTGACACCGCCGCGAAACCGGGCGGGCCATATTTACCCATATGAGCAGAATTCCTTAAAAGATGGTGGGTCAGGACAGAACCCGGACAGGAACAGGATCGGTTTTGGGATTATTTCCCGGTACCGGGCGGTTGTGCCCGCGGGCAGAACGGGCACCGGCCTTCTGCAGCGCGGCGGCAGCCGGTCATCTCGATCCCTTTCCCGTTCACGAGCGCGTCCGTGATCTTCTTCCTCGTCTCGTGCAGGTCGCGCCACGCGGTCTTGCGTGAAACGCCGAGACGGGCCGCTGCTTCCTCCTGTTCGAGCCCTTCGATGTCGATGAGCCGCAGCAGTTCGATCTCCTCAGGGGTCAGGGTAACCATGGCGCCGTCTTTTTCCGGGCAGCACCGCGGCTCGTAGCAGCGGGCATCGGCACTGCCTTCGATGATCCTCCTGACACGCGGTCTGCCGCGCCGCCGGCATTCGACGGGCGCGATAAGGTCGTCTGGCTCCATATAACCTGTGATTATATAATTCCCTGCTGCCGGGATTTAACAATAGCCGCGCCAGGGTGTACAGCGGCACCGGTAGTTTCCTGGCCATGCCGGCCCCGTTTTACCGGGCGGACCCGGATAAGGTAGCGCCGGATTGTCCTGCCGGGGATCTCCGGGGCGGCCACGGTCTCGATCCTCACGACCGTATACGGGCCGGGGATGGACGGACTGTTGTACATCCTGCGGAAGAACCCTGAGAGTGCACAGGAGAACGACTTGTCCAGGCCAAAGAGATCCCGGAACTCCTCGACCGTGATCCAGCATTCCGGCTTTGCCTGCATATGCATAAAGCGTGCAAGCAGATCCGGGAAGAAGGGGGCGGGTTCGTCCATGGGGTAAAGCCTCCCGGTGCCCCTGTTCCCTCTCGAAATACTCAGGGACAACCGGTCCTATATTACCCATATGCGCAAAAACAATTAAAGCCTCTGGAACGGGCACGCGAAACCCGCAAGGGTCGCCAGCCACTACCGGAAGGATCCGGCCGGGACAAGGAGTTCGAACTGCACGCCACCGCCATACAGGCCGGTCTCGGCAATGGCAATACCCGTGATCGAGAGAATCTCGCGGGTCAGAAACAGGCCAAGACCGGTATGTTTCCCAAAGCCCCGTTCGAAGATCCGCTGTTTATCCTTTGCCGGGACTCCCACCCCGTCATCGGTATAGAAAAGCAGGCAGGCATCGCCGTGCATCTCGTACCTGACAGTGATATGCCGGACATGCTCGCCGTGCCGGATCGAGTTGTCGATGAGGTTCTCGAAGACTTTTGCAAGGAGCGGGTCGGCATAGATCTCCAGGCTCTCTGTCCTGACGGCAAGGATGATACCGGTCCCTTCGATCACCGGTTTCAGGGAGGCCATCAGTCCGGCCACATTCTGCCACTGGGGCTCTTTTACCCCGATATCCTCGTAGGTCTTCGTGAACTCGATCTGGCGGAGAATATTTCCTGCAACGATCTCCTCTTTTGCGATCGTTCTTTTCATCTCGTCATCCGTGGCCATCATCTGTGAAAGTTCGATATAGGCAAGGAGCGCGGTGAGCTGGTTTAAGATATCGTGCCGGGTGATGCTTGAGAGCAGGTTGAGTTTCTTGTTCGCGAGCACAACGGATTTCTGGGAGGTATCGAGCCGGGTATTCATCTCGGTGAGCTCCCGGTTTTTTGCAAGCACCTGCTCGTAGTACGCATTCATCTGGTCGACCACGGTCCCGATCACCGCGGCAACAATGACGAGCATGACCGCCCGGAGCAGGGCATCGATGGGAATGCCCGGCGCGACCAGACAACTGACGGCAACATGCAGCCCGCCAAAAAACAGTGCTACCCAGACAGCCTTTCTCCCGAACCAGACACCGGCAGCTACAACAATCAGGTAGAAAAAATGGGTATAGACTACCGATATCCCGTACCCGATATGGAGGACGATCTCGAGGATCAGACCGGCAGTAACCAGCGCAATAAAAATAAGAAGGCGGGGTTGGGCGGATAGCTCCAGCCACCATGCCATTGGATGGCTCTTTTTACTGATCACCCGGGGTCCTCACAAAGCTCCTAAAAAAATGCCCCAAGCTGTGATATATAGGCTTGGGAATTTGTCTCATAAATCATTTGTAAATATATTGGTGAATATACTTGTTCCGGAAATCCCGAGGTTTTACCGGACGCAGTCGATCTCAGGCGAATACGGTTTGAGGTCGAGGACCGGTGTGCCGTCAAGCGAGTCCAGGCCCCGGACGGTAAGGACGGAACCTTCGAGTCTGAGGAGATCGACTACGCAGATCCCGATGGGGTTGGGACGGTTGGGCGAGCGTGTGGCAAAAACGCCGTGATCGGTCCTGCTCCCGGGCGGGGTTGCGACCAGCGTGGAGCGATCGGCCCGGTCAAACCACGAAAGGACGATTACATGTTTTTTTGCTGCAAGGTCGCGGAGGCCGGGGAGATACTTTTCATCGATCACGATCTCCGAGACCGTGTCCGAGAGCCGGCCCTGGCGGGGAGCGTCTTTTGGCACCTTGTAAGGAGCGCGCACGTAACCGATGGGGCAAAGGGTCATCTGCATACGGGAACGTTCCCTGCCGGAAATGATTAAGGTTTCAGAATGTTCCTGCCGGAAAAAATCAGGACACTTTTTCCGGGATCACGTGAACGGCCGATGCCTTGAACGTTGCATAGACCGTACAGCCTTCCGCAAGGCCGAGTTCGCTTGCGCTTTCGCGGGTGAGCAGCGCACAGAGCGGGAAGCCCGCATCGATCAGGACCCGGACCGTGCTCCCGGCAGGGACGATCCCGGTGACCGTTCCTTTGAGCCGGTTTCTCGCGCTCGATACAAACGGCTCCCGTGAGAGAATGATGTCCTCCGCGTGGAGAGTGGCAATCGCCGGTCCCTCTTCTCCCGCAGCCGCAACAATGACTGCGCCGGATTCCGTGACGATCTCGGCAAGGTCGCCCGCCCGCCGTGCCGTGCCCCGGACCTGGTTGTTTATCCCGACAAAATTTGCGACAAACGTGTCTCTGGGGTGCCAGAATACTTCGGCCGGCGTACCGGTCTGGACGATCTGCCCGTCCCGCATCACCGCGACCCGGTCGGCAAGTGCGAATACTTCCTCGAAATGGTGCGTGATCTGGATCACGGTTGTGCCCGTGAGCCGGTGGATCCGGGCCAGTTCGGTTCGCATATGTTCGCGCATTGCGGTGTCGAGGGCATTCGTGGGTTCGTCCAGAAGGAGCACCCGGGGTTTTAAGACAAGCGCCCGGGCAAGGGCAACGCGCTGCTGCTCCCCGCCCGAGAGCGTTCCCGGGTACCGGTCGAGCAGGTGGGAAAGCCCCAGCATCTCCGCCATCTCCCCGACCGCTTTTCCGGCCGTTGCCCGGTCCTGCTTTTTCTGCTTAAGGCCAAAGCCGATGTTTTCCCTGACGGTCAGGTGCATAAAGAGCATGTAGTCCTGGTACACGACCGCAATGTTCCGGTTGCGCGGTTCGGCATGGGTAATATCCTCGCCGTCCCAGCAGATCCGCCCGGCATCCGGGGTGTGGATGCCCGCAATCGTTTCAAGTACGATGGTCTTTCCCGCGCCGGTGGGCCCGAGAAGCATGAAGTACTCCCCGGTCTGCACGGTAAAACTGATCCCTTTTAAGGAAAATTTCCCGAGCGTTATTGCAACCGAATCTACCGTGAGCGTCATGGTACCCGTCCCTAAAAGACATGCGACTCATCTGCAAAATGTTCGACAATACAGAGGGCCGCAAGCGAGATCACGATCAGGATCACGGCTGCTGCGACTGCAAGGTCGAGGTCACCGGTCGAGATGTTTAAGTAGAGCGCTATGGGGAGGGTCTCGGTCCGCATCATGGTTGCGCCGGCAAGCATCAGGACTGCGCCGAACTCGCCCATGGATTTTGCCCACGTGATTGCCGTCCCTGCAGTAAGCCCGGGCCGGGCGAGCGGGAGCGTAACCTGCAAAAATGCGCTGCCATCCGTGCAGCCCAGGGTCTTTGCAACGTTCTCGTACCGGGGATTGATTGCGGCAAACGAACTTTTTAAGATCCGGATCATGTAGGGCAGGTTCACGAAAACTTCCGCAACAATGATCCCGAGCGGGGTAAAGACAACACTAAAACCCGCTGCATCGAGCGCCTTTCCCCACGGGGTCGTCCCAAAAAAGATCAAAAGGGCGATACCGGCTACAAGCGGAGGGAGTGCCAGGGGTACGGTGAGAAGAAGGCTTACGATCTTTTTTGCCGGGAAATCGTACCGCGCAAGTGTGTAGGCTGCGGGGATGGCAATCGCAACGCAGATGGCAGTCGAGACCGTGCTCGTTATCACACTCAGCCAGATTGCAAATTCGATCTCGGGGCTTGCAAGGCTTGCGGCCAGTGCCGGCAGCGGCGGGTAGAGTATGAGTTCGGCAAGGACAAAAGCAATAATAAAAAAGACAAGGCCGGTGAGGGCGAGGAACCATCGTTTCATCATAGTCCTCCCCTCCAGATGAACCCGGTCACGCGTGGCGTGCGGTCCCGCCCGGTGTTTCCTGTACCTGCGCGGAAGCTTCTGCGAGCTTTGACAGGTGATCCTCGGTTACCCAGCCGGTTGTTGCATCCGGGATGGAATCGAATGCCGGGATGTAGGGCTTGATATCGAGGATCGGCGTCCCGTCAAGGAGATCGAGGCCGCGTACGTGCAGGATATTTCCCTCAATGCGTTCGAGCGCCACGTACCCGATCCCGATCGGGTTGGGGCGGTTGAAGTGCCGGGTGGCAAAGATGCCGTGCTCCATGCTGCCGTCCATGAGCGGTTTTTCAGAGAGCGCCTGCTTTTTTGACCGGTTGAAGTGGCAGATCAAAATAAGGTGGGAGAATCCCCCCAGGTTTTTTAAGCCCTCCGCATACTCCGGGAAGACCTCGACCGTTCCTGTGCACCGGGAAAACCGGCTCTGGATCGGCGGGGCCCCGGGCGTGCACAGCCCGCTGTGGACAACTCCTACGGGAACAAATTCAACGCTCATTGGTTCCCCGTTGTTATGGCTTGACGTTTGCATAGGTCGCGTTCGGATAGGACGGGAAGCCGTGCTTGACAAAAACGGCCTTACCTTCATCGGATGCGACATAATCGACAAACTGGTTCGCGGCATCGGTGTTCTGCGAGAACGTAGTCGCACCGATTGGGGTGATAAGGACGACGTTTAAGTCGAGCGGGATATCGATCTTGTCCATGGATGCCGGGTCGTACTGGTCGAGCGTGAGGACTGCGGCATCCACCTGGCCGGTCTTTACTGCGGTCGTGAGCTCGTTAACCGTCGGGGTCCGGGTCACGACATTCTTCTCGACAGCGGCTGTGATGTTGAGGGCCTTGAACATCTTTGCAGAGGCTTTCCCGATAGCGGTTGCATTCGCATCGCCAAGTCCTACTTTGAGGCCGGATTGGGTGAAATCGGCAAGCGAGGTGATGTTCTTCGGGTTGCCCTTCTGGACCACAATCACCGGGATGTGGTAGGCAACGTACTTGCTGTCGTTTACGAGTCCCTGGCTCTTTGCCGTTGCAAATTCAACGGTAGAACCGGGCATGAAGACATCGCCCTTTCTGGTGAGGTTCATCTGCGAGACGAGCGTGCCTGCACCGCCCCAGGTGTACTGGACATCGATACCGGTTTTTTTCGTAAACATCGGGCCGAGCTCGGCAAGCGGGGCCTTGAGGCCGGCGCCGGCGTACACAAGGATTGATGTACCCTGCGATGCGGCGGCAGTCCCGGTTACTGCCGGGGTGGTGGTTCCGGCAGAGCCGGAAGAAGTCGACGTACAGCCTGCACAGATGAGCAGGCAGACAACCAGGATGGCAAGAATGCCGATACTTCGCAACGATTTCATACTGCACATATGCGCAAAATTCACTGATATACCTAATGATTCATCTTGACTTTCCAGATAAGTATATTATAAATTATTACCTGCCAAAAATCCCCGGGATACTCCCGGCCTCCCATAAAATGCCCGGAAATCCCCCGGATCTGGCCGGGCCTCATATCGGTCCTGCAACAGCCGATCGTACAGGGGCGCGGGTGATTGCATGTCCCGGATTTGCCCCTCCCGTACAGGCCCGCTATTGTGCAGGATCAAAAAGCCGGAAATTTGGCGGATTTTGGAAAATATACGTTTTAAACGATATTTTCCTTTGGCGTGGACACGATTTCCCGTGGAACCGGAAAAACCGTTTTCAGAGTATCCCGTCGGGGCCTGAAACGGGCCCGGATCCGGACAGGAACGATGCCCCCCGCATCACCCTGCGGGAACCCAAAACAAGTCTTAATACCATAACGCAACAAGAGTTGAGAAGATGGGAGAGAAAGCACTTGCCGGTGGTCCTACGCAGGACGAGATCATGGCTGTCTCGCTCTTTAAGCTCGGGATCCGGCCCGGGGATATAGTTTTTGATATCGGCTGCGGGACCGGGAAAGTTGCCATTGCCATGGCTGCCCGGGCAAAGACGGTCTGGGCAGTGGACCGGCGCCCGGAAGCGATCGCATATGCAAAGGATGCGGCGGCACAGGCCGGCATAAAAAATATCGAATTTGTCTGTGGCGAGGCAGCGGATTTCCTGGCTGCTGCCCCGGTTGCCGACTGCGCTTTTGTCGGCGGGTCGCATGAGATCGAAGCGTTCCTGCCGGCTCTCGCGAGAAGGGTGAAGCGGACGATCGTGGTAAACGCGGTCCTTGTCTCCACGCTTGCCACGGTTACTGACGCGATGCAGACACTCGGGATCTTTTCCGGGGTCGTGAATATCCAGGCCGCCCGTTCGCACCCGCTCGGGAAGAGCTTCATGTTTGTCCCGGTCGATCCGGTCTATATCATTGTCGGGAGGGGAACGGCATGTTCATAGGCCTGGGCCTTGGGCCGGGAAACCCGGAGCTCTTAACGCTGCGCGCCGTCAGGCTGCTCAAAGAGGCGGATACGGTCTTTGTCCCGGGCCGGATCGCGGCCGATCTCGTTGCCCCGTACCGCGAATCCGTGATGCTCGACTTTCCCATGACCGGTGACGAGGACCGGATCCGTGCGTGCCTTGAAGCAAATGCGGAAAAGATCGCGCCGGTGGCAAAGAACGGCCTCGCGGTCTTTGGGATCCTTGGCGACCCGAACTTCTTCTCCACCTTCTCCCGGCTCACGTCAATCCTTGCGGAGCGCTACCCGGGGATCGCATGCCGGACCGAACCGGGGATCAGCGCTATAACTGCCTTTGCAGCGGCGGCAGATGTCCCGCTTGCCGGGAGTTTTGTCGTCTCGGACGGGAGCGAAGAGCCAACTGCTGTGATCCGGCTCAAGGCCCGGCACCCGAAAAAGATCGTTGCCGATCTTCGAAGAGAAGGCTACCACGAATTCGTCCTTGTCGAGCGGATGTTCTTTTCCGATATGAACGTGTACCGGAACGACGCGATCCCGGAGAAGACCGATTACATGAGCGTGCTGTACGCGAGGCGCTGATTATGACGGGTACCAAAGAGAATGAAACGCACGGGCCGGCGGTCTGGTTTGTCGGTGCCGGCCCGGGCGACCCGGAACTTATCACGGTCAAAGGACAGCGGCTCGTGACCGAAGCAGACGTCCTTATCTATGCAGGATCGCTCGTGAACCCGGATCTTGTCTCAGCATCGAAAGCAAAGATCAAGCTCGACAGCTGGGGCATGCACCTGCCGGACATGGTCGATGTGATGGTTACGGAAGCAGCAGCCGGAAAAGACGTAGTCCGCCTCCACTCGGGCGATCCTTCGCTTTACGGTGCGATTGTCGAGCAGATCGAACTGCTCGAAGCCAGAGGGGTTGCCGTGAAGATCGTGCCCGGCGTCTCCTCGCTCTTTGCGGCAGCGGCGGCCCTCAAAACCCAGCTCACGCTCCGGGGCGTATCGGAATCGGTGATCGTGACCCGGCCGGCAGGAAAGACGCTTGAATCCGATCAGATCCGGGAGTTCTCCCGCATGGGCCAGACCATGGTCGTATTCCTCGGGACCGAGAAGCTCAACGAGATCGCGCAAAAACTCGAATGCCCGGCCGACACCCCGGCTGCGGTCGTATACCATGCATCGTGGCCGGACCAGAAGGTTGTCCGGGGCACCGTTGCCGATATCGCGCAAAAAGCGGCGGCAGCCGGTATCGAACACACGGCCCTCCTTGTCATAGGAGGTATTGCCGGTGAGACAAAACACGGCCACACCCGCTCGCACCTCTACTCATGACCGGGACTGCCGTCATCGCCCTTGCCCGGTTCCGGCAGAATGCCGAACGGATCGCCCTGTTCCTTGACGGGGAGTACTATGAGTACCACAAGGGGGTCTTTACCGAGTGTTTCCTCTCGGCGCAACGGATCGTTGCCCTGATGTCGGCCGGGATCGTGGTGCGGAGCATCGCGCCGCTCCTTTCCGATAAATGGGACGACCCGGCGGTTGTTGTCGTGACCCCGGATCTTACGTACGCGATCCCGGTCCTCGGGGGACACCACGGGGCAAACGATCTGGCAAAAGAACTTGCCGGCATCGGTATTATCCCGGTTATCTCGACTGCTACCGAAGCATTCGGCATGGACTCGGTCGAGGCAATTGCGGATCGTAACGGTTGCACGATCCTCAACCGGGCCTCGACCCGGGCGGTCAATGCCGGCATCCTTGACGGCACGACCCGGGTGTACCCGGTCCCGGGGCCGGGCATTGTCATCGCCGGCCCGGATGTCTCGGTGCTTCTGGAATCCGGCACCTATACGATCGGCATCGGGTGCCGGAAAGGCGTGGAGGCAGAAGAGGTCACGGCTGCGGTCCGTGCCACGCTCAATGAAGCAGGAATTGACGAAAAGGATATCCTGTGCTGCGCCACCACCGCAAAAAAATGTGGCGAGACGGGACTTATCGAGGGGATTGCCGCAATCCCTGCCAATTTAATATTCCTTGATGACGACACTATTAATGCGCAGTCCCCCGAGTCGCCGTCGAAGGCAGGCCGGATCGGCCTTATCGGGGTCGCCGAGCCGTGTGCGCTTGCAACGGCCCGGCACCGCGAGCTCGTTGTACCAAAGAGGGTTTTTGGGAAGGTGACCATTGCCATTGCCAGATAAGGAACAGAAAAACGGCCTCTGGATTGTCGGGTGCGGACCCGGGAAACAGGAGTACATGACCGGCAGGGCAATCGCCGCACTTGCCGGTGCCGAGTACGTGATCGGAAACGACAGTTACCTTGTCCCGCTCGGCCCGCTCATCGCAAAAAAGAACGTGATCAAAAGCTCGATGGGAAAAGAGGTGGAGCGGGCAAAGAAAGCAATTGATCTGGCCGGGTCGCACCGGGTGGCAATCGTCTCGGGAGGCGATGCGGGGGTTTACGGCATGGCGGGGATCGTGCTCGAAGTGCTCGAACACTCGGGCGCGGAGATCCCGGTCGAAGTTGTCCCGGGGGTTACCGCAGCGCAGGCAGCGGCCTCGCTGATCGGTTCGCCGTTCTCGGGCGACTATGCAACGATCAGCCTCTCCGATCTCTTAACCCCGCTTGAAGTGATCGAGAAACGGCTCGACGCGGTCTTCTCGGTCGGGATCCCGGTCGTGCTCTATAACCCGCGGAGCAATGGCCGGCCCCATAACTTCGCACTTGCCATCGAACATGCGAGAAAATTCTACCCGGCAACCGTACCGGTAGCGATTATAAAAAACGCCCTGCGGGAGGGACAGGCCGACCCGGTGATAACAACGCTCGGGGAGATCGAGCAATCCATCGACTGTATCGATATGCATACGACCGTCATCATCGGAGGACTGGAGAGCAGGATCTGGAGGATGAAAGACCATGTCAAAGGAATCATCACGCCACGAGGATACCAGCGCAAATACCTATATTGACCTGGGCGCAACGACTGCCGAGGCCTACCATATCTCAAAGACCTCCCGGACACTTGCCCGGGAAAAACTGGGAAACAACACTCCCGAAGACCGGGTGCGCCAGCGGTGCTCGATTGCGGTCGGGGATTTTGCCATGGCGGATCTGTTGCGTTTCGTTAACGATCCGGTCAGTGCAGCGATTTTGGCGCTCAAGGCCGGCGCCCCCGTCATCACCGATATCCGGATGGTTCAGGTAGGTATCCAGAAGAAGGGCCACCGGTCCGAAGTACTCTGTGCGCTCGATTATGGCAGCGATATCGCAAAGGCCCGGGGGATTACCCGCAGCTCGGCAGGGATCCTGGCCCTCCGCGACCGGCTCCCCGGATCCATTGTGGTCATCGGGAACGCCCCGTCGGCCCTGCTTGTTATCTGCGACCTTATCCGGGAAGGCGTGCGCCCGGCTGTTGTGATTGGCATCCCGGTCGGGTTTGTGAATGCAGCCGAGTCAAAAGCCCTGCTGCGCACAATCGATATCCCCTCGATCTCGACCGAGGGGACCCGGGGCGGTACACCGGTTGCTGTTGCAGCGATAAACGAGTGTATCACGATTCTTTGCGGGGAATCCGTGCAATGAGGGACCCGGTCACCGGCTTTGTGTATCCACCGGACTGGCTTACGAGATGCCGTGACCCTGCAGGACTTGCCCGGGCCGGACAGGGATTTGCCGTCCTGACCTCTTCAGGTGCCGTCCTCACACGGGGCTATACTACCGGGACGACCGCGGCTGCTGCCTGCAAAGCGGCAGTTCTCTCCCTTGATGGCGATGTTACCCGGGTGGAGGTCCACCTTCCCTGCGGCCTTACCGCGGAAATTCCGGTACATGGCCAAGCCGGCCGGGCCACGGTAAAAAAAATTTCCGGCGATTACCCGTCCGATGTGACCGCCGGGATTGAATTTGTTGCCACGGCGGTCCCTGCCCCGCACGGGATCACGCTTGTCCCTGGCGCCGGCATTGGCCGGTTTGTACGGGACACCCCGCGGTACAAAAAAGGCGAACCGGCCATCAGCGCTGCACCGCTTGCCTGCATCCTTGCCGGGATGGAAGAGGCGCTTGCAGGAACCGGCCGGGCCGGTGTCACGGTCACGCTCGAAATCCCGGACGGGGAACGGATCGGAAAACTGACCCTCAATCCGCGAATGGGCGTTGAGGGTGGGATCTCGGTGCTCGGCACGACCGGGCTTGTCGAGCCCTGGGACGACCACCTGGAGGAATCGGTGCAGGCCCGGATTTCTGGGGCAAAGGATCCGGTCATTACCACCGGCCGGGTCGGGCTCCGGTACTCGCGCCTCCTCTTTCCCGACCGCGAGATCGTACTCGCCGGCGGGAAGATCAAAGAAGCGCTTGCAGCTGCACAGGGAAAAGAGATCGTTCTCTGCGGACTGCCGGCACTGATCTTAAAATATATCGAACCCGATATTCTTGTAAGGACCGGGTATACCACCGTTGAGGAACTCTCAGCCTCGCCGGATTTTACAAAAACTGCCGGCCGGGTTCTTGCGGAATATAAGAAAAAATGCCCGCAGGTGCGGGTGGTCCTGGTGAACCGGGCCGGGGAGATCATCGGGGAGTCGCCATGAAGATCGTCGGAGTCGGGTGCGGGCCGGACATGCTCACAGAGCAGGCAATCCAGGCAATTAAAACGGCAAAGAATATCTACGGGTCGGGCCGGGCCATAGAACTGGCACGAAAACATATCCCGAAGAACTGCACCGTGCGTTCGATCTCCGATTACCGGAACCTTGCGCAGCTCCCCGAGAGCGCAGTCGTCCTTTCGACCGGCGACCCGATGCTCGCCGGCCTTGGCTACCTGCAGGGCGAGGTGATCCCGGGCGTCTCCTCCCTCCAGGTAGCGGCATCCCGGCTCCATGTCCCGCTCTCCCGGATCGCCGTGATTGTCGCCCACGGCCGCGGTCACGAGAAAGCAATGCACGACACGGTCGAGGAACTCCGGCGCGACCGGATCGTCTTTTTGATCGCCGACCCGAAGTTCGCGGTCTCCGAACTCTACCGGCGCCTGAGCCAGAACGGCCTGTCTTCGACAATGACGATTGCGGCCTGCGAGAACCTCGGCTACCCGGACGAGCGGATCGAGACCGGGGATTTTATTGCCCCCCCCTTCCCGGCTTCCGATCTCTATGCCCTGATGATCGGCTCGTTTGAAGTCCCGAAAAAGCTGTAGGATCCGGCACGGCCTTTTTTTCCCCGTTCCTGCCGACAAAGGTTTTTCTTTTCTGCACGGCTACGCTAAATACGGAGTATACTATTATGGACAAGGCAACAAAGACCCAGTTCAGCTACTTCTTTTTCATTGCCGGTATCATCATGCTGCTCGTCCCGGAGCTCAACGGGCTCGGGTTCGTCCCGTACGAGATCCGCCAGTATTTTTCCGTGATCTTCTACCCGGGACTTGCCTGCGTGATCATCGGGTACTGGCTGCGGTAATACCGGAACCGGCTCGTGCCTGAGAGGACACATTTTTTTTTACCGGTCTGATTCCATACCCGTATCGGGAAATTGCCGGCACGGTACCCGGCCGAAAGGACCGGATCTTCCCGGACTTTTGGGAAAACCGGTTGTGTGCGCAACCGTGAAACCGGCATTTTTTGGCATGCATTTTTACCGGTATAAATAAACCTGCGGGGCAGTCCGGCCGAGGGCCGGAACGGGGAAAAAACGCACCGGGTTTACCGGTTTTTCTGCCGTACGGATCCCGGTGCGTGATTAAAAAAAATAGTCTGATCTGAATTATACCGGCAGTCCCGAAGGAAATTTATGCTTTTTTCAGGTACAGGTGGCCGTACACAACCTCGCCCTTCTTTTTCGGGTGCCTCTCGCCAAGGTCGCCGATGTAATCGGTAAATTGTGCCTTTGTACCGTCGATTTCGAGCTCGACATCCCCGACCGGCGTAAAGCCGGGCATCATGACACTGATGGTACCAAAGACACAGATGGTGCCCCGGACCATCTGGCCGCCGACACGGCGGTCGGCATTGCCCCTGATGATGATCGTGCCGCCCTCCATGTGGGTGCCGATGTGGATATCGGCACTGCCTTCAACGATCAGCGTGCCGCCGGTCATGAAACTCGCGATATCCGAGCCGGCATTGCCCCTGACCCGGATCACGCCGCCGCTCATGCCCCGCCAGTCTCCGCGGTATGCGGCGCCGAGATAGTTGCCGGCACTGCCACTGATGGTAAACTCGCCGCCTTTCATGGCAAGGCCGCAGAACGCATTGACATTCCCGTTTACCGTGAGCTTCCCGCCTCCCATCCAACTGCCGGTATACATATCGCAGGACGAATTGACGACCACTTCGCCGGCCGTCATCTTGGCGCCGATATATTTCATCCGGGTGCAGTCGCCGTTGATTATGATCGCAGTCTCACGGGCCGTTGCACCGGCATCTCCCTGTACCGTGAAGAAATCGCCGATCGTATCGGTCTCCTTGCCCATATACACCGGGAGCTTTGCGATCTCTCCTGCCGATTTTCCTGCAAACGTATCGGGAGTGAGATGTTCCAGTTCCAGGTAGAGGTCAGGTTGTTTTCTCACCGTCAGGGTAACCGTGTTCATACCCGTCCTCCTGCCCCCGGGGGTGCATCGACCGCGATGACATACTGGTTCGGTACGGAAGTCTCCGGGACCGCGTAGTTTGCCTCGTTTAAGCTGTAGTACTTGAGGAATTTTTCCTTTACATCGTGCAGGACCTGTTTGTTCTCGGGCATCCGGACATCGACCCAGAAGGTCTGCTTGCTCCCCGTATCGACAACCCGGCCGTCCGTTACGCAGATCCGGCCGTCCTTGATGAAGTACGCAGCGCTGCCAAATGCCTTTTCGATCTCCGGGCCGGTGGCAGGGAAATTGTCCGGATCGATATTATAGACTGCGACATTTGCGATCATCCCGGGGGCGAGGCCGCCGTACTCTCTGGAAAGGCCGAGCGCCTTTGCCGGGCCGGCGCGGGTCATCTGCGCAAGTTCGTAGAGCGTGATCTCGCGGTCGATTTCTGCGAGCGTTGTGGCATCAATAACCCTGTCTGCGCGTTTGAACGAATTCAGGTATTCATCGCGGATCTTTTTACTCATCAGCCATGAGTATACCCGCGGGTAGCGGGTGAACGGGCCGGCGTTCGGGTGGTCGGTGGTGATAAAGCAGCGCATCGGATCCTTTGCATAGAGCGCAAGCTCAAGGCCGATGGCCCACTGGATGCAGTTGATCGTAATATCCGGGCTGTAGATGTAGGGCACGACGCCTGCGCCGGTCTCGAGCTCGACATCCACGTTGAACCACTTGAGATGGTTGAGGGCATGGAGGTGGTGCTCGAACGGGCCGTCGGCAGTCATCGTGGTGGTCTCGTCCATCGTGACGTTGCCGGTATCCATGGTCAGGTTCTTGTGCCGGTTCACGTAGTCCATGACCTCTTTTGCCTTCGAACAGAGGGTGGCAAAACTGTCTCCCCCATAAGAGTGGAACTGGAGATGGGTCGAGTGGAGGACCTGCTCGCGGCCGAAATTGTTATTGGGCCGGATACCCTCGGCAAGGCGGAGCGTGTCGAGCGTGACCGTGTAGTTCCCGGGATTGCCGAGATCGTTCTGGTGGACATGGAACGAATGCGGGAGGCCAAGGTACTCGTTGGCCTTCATAAGGCCGGTCACGATCTCTGCCGGGGTGATATCGAAGTGCGGCACCGTGTCGTGGATGGTCAGGCAGTTGAGGCCCCAGGCCCAGGCTTCCGTGCCGCCGGGATTGACGCACTTGATACCGTAGCCCTTGGTCTGCCGGAGGATCCAGGCGATGTATGCCGCAGCATTATCGATCTCCTGGTTTTTCAGGTATTCGAGAATAAACCAGTTGTTCCCGAAGACCGGGAGGGCGGCCTCGTCAATGAGGGGAGTGTCCTGGATCTCTGCGTGCACATGCCGGGCGTACATCGGGGGCATTGCAGCTTCCATGACAAAGCCAAATCCCATCCGTGCGTATTCGTACCCGGTCTTAAAGACCGTGGGAATGGATTTGCCGCCTTCGATGCGGGTGATGCCCGGGACCTTGTGGGAATCGAAATGCTTGTCCTCGGGACGGTACCAGCGGCCGGCATTGACCTTGGGGCCGGCAACATGGGAGTGGATATCGAGCGCCCCGGCCATGACGGTCCTGCCCGTGGCATCGATAATTTTTGCAGAGGACGAGACCTTTTCCACGATCCTGCCGTTGTGTATGAAGATATCCTTCTTGTCGCCATCGATTCCCTGGACCGGGTCAAAGACGTGTCCGTTCCTGATGATGAATTCTGCCATTTATATCCGGCTCCCGCCCGCACAATCGCCGGGTCTTTTTGCAGGGGATAGCAGAGACAACCGTGAGCTCCGGAGCCGTGCCCTGTTTTCCCGGAACGACCGGCAGATCGTTATTCCGGCTGCTGCCGGGGAAAATCTGCCGGATACGGGTCTCGTTGTGTACTGCATGGGTCCTCAGTTCCCGGGTAATCCGCAGGCGTCCCGGATAATCTCGACTGCGCCCAGGATCCTTTCGCCGGGGGCCGCCGCGATCTCGGCCGGGAATCCCTTGAACGAGGGTTCTCCGGTGGAATAGGTATATGCCGGGACAATCCGGTTTGCCCAGGGACCCATCGGGATATGCGCAAGCCCGGGCACGAGATCCTCGCCCTGTTCGATCGCGGTTAAAATGACGCTTCCTGCCGGGCTTGTGACGCGGACAGTTGTATTTTCCTGTATCCCCAGCCGCCGGAGATCATCGGGATGCAGCTGGATGATGGTACAGGCATTGAAATATTTCCGGGACGTCTTGCCTGCCTCGACGCCGACACCCTGCTGGATTGTACGGCACGTGATGATGCTGACGGTAATGGTTTTCCCGGTCATGGTCTCGTCCCGATTCTCATTGTTTGCCAGGGTGTTTTCGTATGTACGCGGGCACCCGTTTTTTTCCCGCCATTATGGCATCGCCAGTATGGCCGGCCTGCACCGGATCTTTCCCGGTGTACCGCGAGTATTTCCCGCCCGGCGTTTTCTGTCGGTGCGCCTGAACGTAATTATTGTACGTTATAGAATATAACAAATTGTTAACCGGCCGTTTTTTCCGGAACGGGAAATTAAAAAAACAGCAGTTCCCATCCCCAAAAAATCCTTCAGGCGCTTGTCGTGTCCGTTTCCTGTGCCGGCGGTTTTCTTTCGATTTTAATCTCGCACTGCCGGTCGCCGGTACAGAGGGCCCGCACGAACCGGCCTTCGAACTCCCTGTTGAGGAGCGGGACCGCGGAGAGGACAAGGGCCATGCAGCGGGCAAAGGCATGTTCGCAGTCGGTTGCAAGCGTACTTGCGTGAATGAGAAACGGGCAGCGTTTGATGACAAGTACGGCCCGGTCGTCAGAGAATGCGATCGTCTCGGCACCGAGCTCCGGGCCAAAGAGCACGTACAGGCCGGCCTGCACCGCTTTTGCAACCTCTTCTGCGTTCCGCACCGGAAGCGAGCAGTCATGTACGATCGTAACAACAGATCGGGCAAGTTCCATCCAGATCTCGCGTTCGAGCGACCCGTACTTTTCCCTGAGCGCCTCGCGGAAGGCAATATCGTACAGCGAAGGCAGGGTTGCCGAACACTGTGCGGCAAACCTCCACCGCACAGAATCCGGGATCTCTTTTACACCAGGCATACCAGTACCCGGCAATTGGGAAAAGAGGGATTATTAATCTGATGATGAAGGCATGCTCTCCGGGAATCCCCCGGGGGATTATGGATAGGGATTCCTGCAGGGAAGCCGGGATCCCGGCCACGGAATTAAAAAAAATACTGCAGTTCCCGGGAAAGATCTGTTCGGATCCGGGAGGATGCAGGGTATCCGGAAGGACAAATTATTAAGCAGGATAGCAAAAAGAGAATATCGCCTCCCCGTGAGGATCATTCCCGGTGAACCTATGAGAACGTCCCCGTCGCGATCCGGCCGGAATGAGCGTGTCTTTCAGGTTTCTCTCTCCGTCTCGTTTCCGCAGGCCGTACGAAAAACGGTTCGGAAACCCGGTACTGGCAGGTGGGCGTTGTGACATCTGACATCATACGGGTTCTCTATGTGGATGACGATGCCGAGCTGCTGGATATCGGCCGGTTATTCATTGAGCAATCCCCGGATTTTGTCGTAACGACAGTACTGTCCGCCCCGAAAGCACTCACGATGCTCGAAACGGAGACCTTCGATGCCATCATCTCCGATTACCAGATGCCCGAGATGGACGGGATCGAGTTCCTGACGCTGATCAGGACACGGTACGGGCAGATCCCGTTTATTTTGTTTACCGGGCGCGGCCGCGAGGAGATCGTGATAAAGGCGCTCAATGCCGGTGCGGATTTTTACGTACAAAAGGGAGGGGAACCGGAGAGCCAGTTTGCGGACCTGACAAATAAAATACGGCAGGCAGTCCGCAGGAGAAAGGCCGAACAGGCACTCCAGGACAATGAGATCCGGTACCGGGCACTGTTCCGGAACTCCTCGGATATCCTCCATATTCTTGATGCCCGTAACGTTATTCTCTTTGATTCCCCCTCCTCAACAACGATCCTGGGGTATCCGGAAGGATCGCTTGTGGGGAAAAATGCGCTGGAGTATATCCATCCCGACGATCGCGAACGGGTAACAGAGGGGATCCGACAGGTTCATTCCGGGAAAAATACCGGCGCGCCGGTGGAATTCCGTACCCGAAATGCCAGCGGAGCCTATATCTGGGTCGAATCCATTGCAGTAAACCTTTTTGGCGAACCGGGTGTCGATGGCATAGTTGTCACGACCCGCCAGATTGACGAGCGCAAGCGGGCAGAACTGGCACTGGAAAAAAAGACACAGGAACTTTTGTCCGCAAACGAAAAACTGGCAGCCTCGGAAGAAGAACTGCGGCAAAATGTTGACGATCTGGGACGAAGTGAACGGGCGCTAAAAGAGAGCGAAGAGCGCGTCCGGCACAAACTGGAAAGTCTTCTGATGCCGGCAGGCGACATCGGTACGCTCGAACTGGGGGATATCATCGACAGGGAAACCCTTTGGCAGCTTCTGGAGACGTTTTCCACCCTGACCGGCATATCCACGGCAATTCTTGACACAAAGGGATCCATTCTCGTGGCGACAAACTGGCGGGAGATCTGCACACAATTCCACCGGGTCAACCCGGAGACTGCCGCATTCTGCACCGAGAGCGATCTCCATCTTTCAGAACACACAAAGCCGGGGGAATCCACGGCATATAAATGCCGGAACCACCTGTGGGATGTTCTAACGCCGCTCTACATTGGCGACAAACATATGGGCAATATCTTCATCGGGCAGTTTTTCTATGACGATGAGACCGTTGAGGAATCAATTTTTCTGCAGCAGGCAGAACGCTACGGTTTTGACCGGGAAAAATATCTGGCAGCGTTTCACCGCGTCCCCCGCTACCGCAGGGAAAAGATCCAGGAGCTGATGAATTACCTGGTGAAATTTACCGGGTTTGTCTCCCGGCTCAGTTATGCCAATCTCAAACTTGCCCGCACAATTGCCGAACGGGACGCTCTGCTTGAATCGCTTAAGGAGAGCGAGACCCGGTTCCGGCAGCTGGTCGGGGCCGCGGTCGAAGGTATCGTCATTCATGATGACGGCATCATCAGGGACGCAAACGAGCGCGCCTGCGAACTCTTCGGGTATTCCCACGAGGAGATGATTGGCAGGAATGTGACCTCACTTGCATCCCCCGGTTTTGTGGATTTTATTCGTCACAAAGTGGCGGCAGGATCCGATGAGACCTATGAAGCACAGGGGATACGCCGGGACGGTTCGTTACTCTGGGCGGAGATCCACACGCATATGATCGGCAGGGGCAGTGACAGGCTCCGCATCACTACGCTCTGGGATATTACCGGGCGCAAAAGGACGGAGAAGGCACTCATGCAGGTGAACCGGAAACTCACGCTTCTTTCCGGGATAACCCGGCACGATATCGGCAACCAGCTGAGCAGCCTTACGGGATACCTGGCCATCCTTGAAAAAAAGCAGTCCGATCCCGAACTGCAGCAGTATTTCCGGGGCGCCACTACCGCTGCAGGGCGTATCTCTGCCATGATCCGGTTTACCAAGGAATACGAGATGATTGGCCACCAGGCACCGGTCTGGCAGGACTGCCGGAAACTTGTCGATGCTGCGATACGTCTTGTCCCCGCCGGGCAGGTTACCGTTAAAAACGATCTTTTGCCAGGGTTTGAAGTGTTTGCTGACCCGCTGATTGCCACGGTCTTTTACAATCTGATGGATAATGCTGCACGGCATGGCGGGAAAATTACCACCGTCAGGGTATCGGCGATGGTCTCAGGTAACGAGTGTCGGATCCTGTGCGAAGACGATGGCGACGGTGTACCTGCTCCCGAGAAGACGCAGATTTTCGTGCAGGGGTTTGGAAAGAATACCGGCATGGGGCTGTTTCTTGCCCGCGAGATCCTGGATATTACCGGCATTACAATCCGGGAAAACGGGGAAGCGGGAAAAGGAGCGCGGTTCGAACTGGGCGTCCCTGACGGGGCATACCGGTTTATGAACGGCTGAGCCGTGCAGGCTGGCGCAAAAAATAAAAAAATGCGGGGAGTATGAGGACTCCCCGTTTTTGGTGGTGGATTCCTGATGGATTCACTTTTTTGGGGTCTTTATGAGATGACAATGCAGGAAGGGTCCTGTATCTTCCTGCATTATCCGGACAAGGCCCTCCTGCCGGATCCGTTCATGCGGTTACCGGGCAGATCCTGCCGGCGGGGTGGTATGCCGGCCCGGTTCTGCCGGATCGTTGTCGTTACCGGTGAAGGAGACAGGGGCTAAGTCCTTGAAATGTCTGCTGCCTGCCCTGCTGGAAAGCAGGCCAGAGGAAACATGATGGTGATTTTTTGTTCCGATCTTTTTTTTATCATCTCCTTTTTTGTCTGTCGTTCCTGCTGCCGGAGCCGCTGGCACGGGCGTTCTTTCCTAGTGAACGCCCGCAGCCATTCCGATCGAAAGTGCTGTCAGACTAAAGACTAGGAGTGCAGCATAGTATTCAATCGGGGTTTTCATTCCTGGGTCTCCGGTTTTTGTTGCTTTCTTGTTGTTCCTGCAGGTGCCCGCTTGTTTAGGGCACCACGTAAATTATGTTTTACATTTTGTTTTAAATGCTTTCTGAGCGTGACAACGCCGGTACCGCCGGGCTATTCCCTAAGGCGGTACCCTCGCCGGTCCGGCACAATGAAGCCTTCGTCTTCAAGGGCTGCAAGGATCCGGCCGGCCCGGTCCGGGTCCCCGCCAAGATCGATAAGGATCTCCTTTCGTGCAATCCGGTTGCGGCCGACAAGCATCTTCAGGATCTTCCCCCGGATCCTCCGGTCCGATCCCTCGAACGGCGCCTGCTTCACGTACGCGGTACTTCTCCGGTTCGGATTGGGCACGGTCTTTTTGAGCGCGGTCCCGTAGTCCATGAGCGCCCAGTACCATTCCCGGGGATGGTCCCGGTCAAGCGCACGTGTTACGAGCGGGAGGAGCTCGCGGTCGTCCACGCGGTCCCTGCCGGGAAAGAACGCGTGGATGAAGACCCGGCGGATGTTCGTCTCGATAAAGATCACCGGGAGATTGAACGCGAACGCACAGATGGACGATGCGGTTGCCGGGCCGATGCCGGGGAACGTTGCAAGGATGGCGGGATCCCGGGGGAGCGTGCCGCCATGATCGCTTACAACCTGCTGTGCGCACCGTTTCAGGGCAATGGCCCGCCGGTTGTAGCCCATCCCCTGCCACGCGGCGACAACCGCGCTCTGCGGGGCCTTTGCGAGCGCGGCAAAGTCCGGGAATGCAGTAATAAATGCCGGGTACTTTTCTGCAACGCGGCCAACCTGAGTCTGCTGGAGCATGATCTCGGAGACAAGGATCTTGTACGGATCGTCCGTGTGGCGCCAGAGCATGTCGTGCCGGCCGTGTTTCTCGTAGAACGCTCTTACCCGGTCCCTGAATGCGGCGATTTCGGCATCGGACGGGGGCTCCGATCGCTCCGGGCCGGGCGGGGCAAGGGTCTGCTGGACGGATTGTTTCATGGGAGGAAATCTGTACCGGATCTTTTCTGGCAGAGGTATAAGGGTACGGATTGTTGCAGGCGCAAAGAAAGGGGGCCGGGCGAACGCGGGAGAGCGGTCGCACGCGATGACGGACATGAGGGGCCTCCATCATTCCGGGCCGGCCGGCTCGCGCATGATTGCGTAAGGCACAGCAGTCATCGTATCCTAGAGGGAATGCGGGACGGATCGGTTCCGCGCGCGATGATAGGGGCAGTGCCTTTGCCGGTTCGATCTCCGGGCCGGGAAAAAGTCCGCGCCTGCAATAAATGAACGGAAGGCAGGGTTCCCGGGCAGCTCCCGGAACCGCTCATACCGGCCGGTTTTCCCCCGTATTTCACCATACACCCCCTCCCTTACGCCGGAGAAATGCCGGATTCGGACCGGCGTCTTTAGCGCGTTTCTTTTGGCCGATCCCAGGGTCCCAAGGGTGATTGGATGTGGCAAAATTCCCCTCTGCTGCAGGGGCATGGTGGCCCGTTCTCGGCCATCGAAAGCGGGCGTATTTCGCCAAACCGGGCCTGATTTGGGGGCATTTTCCACGCGAAACAAAACGGGGCGGTTTACGGGCTTTAATTGAGGGGGCAGGATCGGGAAAATGTGAATCCGGGGCCGTATCGGGCTTATTTAGGATACGGTTTTTTGACAGTCCCTAGGATCCGAATGGTGCGGGGGGATCACACTTGGTTTTAGGTCACCCTCATACGGGTCATCTGACCCGTGACAGGTCAGATACCCGTGACGGGTCGGCGACCTGTGACAGGTATTTTGAGAGAAAAACGAGGAGGAAAATGCACTAATATATAGGGGGAATTTGGGGGGTGTTGTGCTTCAGAGTAAAGGAGGGTTGAAACGGGGGGGAGCTTACCGTTTTTCGATGTGCTGTGTGGGAGGATAAGAAGCATTTCCTCGAAGCCCAGAAGAAGGTCCACCCCACGATGAACGATAATCTCCGGGACTACATCGGCAAGATCCAGCAGCACTTCAAGGGCGGGTTACCGCAGAAAGTGCAGCCGCCGGAGTATCAATAATTTTTTTTTTGAAAAATTGCTTTTATTCTGCAATAATACCCGACCGATTCTATTCTTCAATTTCATGTGAAGCATAAGCGAATAACGCGGTTTCTACATCAGCAGGTAACCATATTCCTTTTGTTCGAAGTCTGGATTGAATGTAAGGCTCCGGATGGGGGCACATAATTTGCTTCGAATTGAGATAGTCTGATGCAAATTTTAGAACTTTTACCCATGTTCTATATTCTCCCGGCCACCCCGCTTGTGTTGCAGGGATCGCCCACCGGCCTTTAGTTACTTCTTGGGCGGAGAGATTCAATAGCTGGTATTTCTCTGCTTTTTCTCCAAATATTCGGACCAATCGCGTGTCTAACGCGCCAAAAACCTGAGGAACTGAAAAATGGAGCAACTTACTCATATACGTCGGTCCAAATCCCCGTATCTGATATCGAAGCTGCGATATTGCACTTTGAGGCTCGTTTACAATCCATCCCGCGGGAAGATTATTCTGATAGAGTTGAATTTTAATGGGATCCGGACAACTGATCTGATGAATGTTGGGAAGTTTCCCCCATTTTGCAATATTTACAAGATGGTCTCTTCGTAGGCTATTGTTACGGGCTGCTGCGGATATTTCTTTTTCAAGACGAAGAAGATCGGGAAAACCTCTTTCCCATGTATCATCGATCCATTTGTACGAGCGATACCACTTGGGGAAATCCAGATCCTGAATAATTTTATCCTGAATTTGCCGGAAGTTCTGGGGAGTATTCATCTGTTTTACTCCATCAGGGCAGTAATTGAGAGAAATGACACATTGTACCAGGGCATCATTATACGGCAGCTCCAGCGCTGGCAACCTGCCCGGGTCCCGGGTATTTTTCGAAAATATGCTGATAGATGATCTCACATTTCTGATCGAATATCGGCTTCTCGTATTTTCCCGGCAGGAATTTGTCCAGACATTCTTCAATGCACACGCGAACTTCCGCACGGGTCTGTTGCTTCTTTCTCCAGTCGAGAACTATTTTCTCCCGCTTCAATCGGGCAAGCATCTGCTTTGCGACTTTCCTGACGGACTCTTCTTCTTTTTTCGACAGATGCAAATCGGGTTTGGTGAGCAGATCAAAAATCGTGAGCTCTTCATCGCTTAAGTTTTCCCGGACCGCCCGTTGTTCCTCCTCCACCAGTTCCCGTGAAAATGCAACGAGTCTTTTAAAGAATTCATCGAAGTTGGCACTGCCACTGTTATACTCATCGATCATCTTCTGGAATTTTTCCAGATAATTCACCCGGGTCCGGTTTATGTCGATGAGCTGGCGAAGTTTCTGCTCTACTGCCGTTCGCAGGCGCTGGGCTTCGATGCGTTGTTGCTGGACACGCTGTTTTTGTAACCGGGTGCTTAATTTATCGAGATCCAGCTGGCTCAAATCGAGGATTTCCGGATTTTTTATGACATATCCTTCCGTTGCAATGGATCGATCGAGGAGCGTTTCGATGTCATCCATAACAGTGGAAATATCCGGGGGTTCGGCCAGTTCACGTATTTTTAATGCGAGGACAAGGTACAACCCGCAGACGGGAAGGAGTTTGTTTGCAGCGGGATCCGGTTTGATCGCTTTGAAGAGCCGGTTGATCCGGGCCGACAGTGCCAGGAAATTTCGTCGGGATTCATCGGTGATGATTATTGCTGCCACTGCATCGTCAATGAGCCGGATTTTATCAAATTTTGAGGCGGTCCTTATCCCGGCAGGATCGATACCGTGAGCCTGACAGAACGCCGTGGTCTCATCGATTGTTGCTCTTAAGAGCGCAACGAGGGCCTCTTTTTCCCGGACCGGCATCACGTCACCGGTATTTTCCGCTGGTGCATAGATGGCAAGCGCCCGCTGGAGATCCTTGAATACTCCGAAATAATCGACAATGAGCCCGTTGTTCTTCTCGCCAAAGACCCTGTTTGCCCGGGCTATGGTCTGCATCAGGGTATGGTTCTTCATGGGCTTGTCGAGATAAATGGTCGAACAGGCCGGCGCATCGAATCCGGTCAGCCACATTGCACAGACAAAGACCAGGCGGAACGGGTCATCGGCGTCCTTGAACTTTTCCGCAAGATCTTCTTTGACCATACGTGTCCGGTGAGGGAGCATATCGATCCCTTTTTTCTTGAGATCCTCAATCTCGTTCTGGGATTGCGAGACCACTACGGCCATATCGGTCTTTTGCATTGTTGCGATTTCAAGATCAAGCCGTTGCTGCTCGTCCGGGCTCGCGGTCTTTCTTTTCTCCTGCAGCACGGCTATCCGGGCATTCCAGTATTTCATTACCTTATCGTACATCCGGACTGCTGTGGCCTTGTCGATGGAGATGACCATCCCTTTGCCCTGGTACCCCCGGTCGGTGAAATGGGTGACGATATCTTGTGCAATGCGTTCGAGCCGGTCGTCGCGGGTGATGAGATGGTATTCCCGGGAAAATTCGCGCTCCAGCCGGTTTTCCTGATCCGGATCGAGCTCGGCATCGTCGATGATAGTTCCCATTTCAGTATTGAGGCTGGGATTGGTGATCTGCAACTCGGGGATCCGGTTCTCGTAATAGAGCGGAACTGTTGCGCGATCCTCCGTTGACTGCCGGTAGGTGTACACGCTCACGTAATCCCCGAAAATTTCCCGGGTCTTTTCTTCCGATGCTATCAGCGGCGTACCGGTGAATGCAATGAACGCAGCGTTCGGGAGGGCTGTGCGCATGTTCAGGGCAAGCGTATCGTACTGGGTCCGGTGTGCCTCGTCCGCGATGACGATGATGTCGTTCCGGTTGGTAATAACCGGGTAGGGAATGCCGGTTGCGGTACGGAACTTGTGGATCAGGGTGAAGACATACCGGTGATCCTCGGAGAGCAGCGTTTTGAGGTCTTCGCCGCTTGTTGCGTGTGCTTCCGTTTCGTGGATGATCCCCGCGTATGCGAAATTATCATAGATCTGCTTGTCGAGTTCTACCCGGTCGGTCACGATCACAAAGGTCCAGTTGCCGGCTATTTTGCGCAGGACTTTCTGCGAGAAGAAGATCATCGAGTAACTCTTGCCGCTCCCCTGGGTGTGCCAGAAGACCCCGAGCTTCCCCTGATTCTTGCGGATGCCCCGGATCGCTTCGATGGTGTTGTTGACCCCGAGGTACTGGTGGTTCTTTGCGATCACTTTTGCCGTGCCTTTTTTGATGGCGACAAACAGCGTGAAGTTCTCGACAATATCGAGGAATTTTTCCTTGTCGCAGGTACCGCGGAGGATCGTCTCCAGCGAGATGACCCCGGCTTCGCCTTCGGAGTTGATCCGCTTCCATTCGGAGAAATGCTCCCACGCTGCGGTGATCGTCCCGATGACGCTGTCACTGCCGTTCGAGAGGATGATGAACGCATTGTACCAGAAAACCTGCGGGATGGAGTTCTTGTAATCCCGGAGATTCTCATCGTATGCCCGTTTGAGGTTGCGGTGCGATGCCTTGAGCTCGATAAAGACCAGCGGAAGGCCGTTGACAAACCCGACGAGATCGGCCCGGCGCTTGTAGAGTTCCCCGGTGATCCAGAACTGCGAGGCAAGGAAGAAATCGTTGTTGCCCGGCGTGTTCCAGTCGATGACCCTGACCGTTTCGTGCACGGTTGCCCCGTCAGCGTTTTTGTACGTGACCTTTACCCCTTCCTTGAGGTGGTGGTAGATCTCCCGGTTGGCATTGACGGGGGAGAGTGTGGTCCGGTCACGCACGATCTCCTTGACCGCCTCTTCGATGGCTTCGCGGGCAAGATCCGGGTTGAGCCGCACGAGCGCCGGGCGGAGCCGTTGCACGAGTACAACCTCGGCCGGTGTCTCGCGGCCAAGCGATCCGCCGCCGGGCCGGAAGGTCTCATCGAAACAGCCGGCCGTTTCCCATTGCAGGTCACCGGAGAAGAGGGCGATGGCAGGTTGTTCCACAAGAGTGTCTTCCGAGTACTCATCGAGCGTCAATCAGACAACCTGCCGCGAATTATCGTATATTCCCACTATGTTGCAGGGGAAAATAAGGGTTCTTCTTGACGGGGATCTTTGAAAGAGGACTCAAGATCAATAAAATTATATTAGCGTATTTGTTAATGCAGATAGTAAGTGGAATGGGGCATTATGCCAGATAAAATCGAGATTACGTCTAAAGGAATAAAATCTCAACTAAAGCGACTAAAATTTACGGATAGTCAATTTTTCCGCTCGATATCGGAGTATATCTGGAACGGATTCGATGCTAAGGCCACAACGATAAATGTTAATTACGAATTTGGTGGCGAAGGAAATCTACGAAGATTAGAGATTTCGGATAATGGGTCTGGAATCCGACATTCTGAATTGACTACAAATTTTAAACCGATTTTTGATTCAAAAAAATTACAAAACGGTGAAATAAATAAACACAGTTCAAAGTTAAGAGGACGCAATGGTGTAGGGAGACTGACCTTTTTTACATTCGCCCATACTGCAAAATGGATTACAACTTATCAGGAAAATGGCGAAAATTTTACCTATCCTATCCAGATTGTGGCAAAAAGTCTCGAACTCTATTCTGGGGCAGAAGAAAAACCCCAAAAAACTAAATCTTCTACCGGCACTACGGTCTATTTTACCGATTTCAAACGCCCAGTAAAAACCAAATCATCAACATATTCACCAGAAGCTGAACTGTTGACCTATTTAAAAAAGGAGTTTGCTTGGTATCTTGAATTGATGAAACCATTTCAATATGTAATTAATATAAATGGTAAACCACTTGATTACTCGGATATTATTCAGGAACGGGATGACACAACAATTGAAAATAAGAAAACGGGTGAAACTTTTCAAATCCTCTTTCTTCGATGGAGCTGTCAGCTTCACGATCAATACTCAAAATTTTACTATTTGACGAATGATTACGAAGAAAAATACAAAGATAATACTACATTAAATTTACAAGGTGACAAATTTTACCACAGTGTTTTTATCAGGAGCGATTATTTCAAAGATTTTGATTTTGAATCGGCAGAGAAACAGGATCAAAAAACAATTGTTGAAAAAAACCGGTCGGATGAAAATTTTAAATTTCTTCATGCCGAGTTACTTCGATATCTCAAACTTAAACGAAAGCCCTTCCTGAGAGAATCTGCAAATAAACTTATAGACTCCTATGTACAGGAAGGAATACTTCCTAAAAAGGGGAAAAATGACTTCGAACAAATTCAAGTTAAGGATTTAGAGAATGTCCTTAAGGAACTATATACCACCCAACCAAAAATTTTCTCGCATCTAACGAACGAACAAAAGAAAACAGTCGTTGGCCTTTTAAATCTAGTTATCAATTCAGAAGAGCGTGAACGTGTCATTGAAGTTGTCGAACAGTTTGTCAATCTTGAGAGTTCTGAGCGAGAGGACCTCAGAAAAATTCTCAGAGTTACAAGCCTGACAAAGATAATTAAAACGATAAATCTGATAAAAGGACGTTTCGAAATACTGAAATTATTAAACAAGGTCTTATTTGAGCACGAATTTGATGCCAATGAAGTCAATCATCTCCAGAAAATTGTTGAGAGCCACACTTGGCTATTCGGTGAGCAGTATGCATTGGTTGCTACCGCCGAAGACACTTTTGAAAAAGCCTTACGCAACTATCATTATATCTTGACTGAAAAGGACGAAGAGATTAAACTCGACCATCCCGATAAACTTAAACAAATGGATATTTTTATTTGCCGACAGGACAAGAACCACAAAACCGTCCATAACATAATCGTTGAATTGAAACATCCTCTCATTCGTCTTGGTGAGGGGCAGCTTTCGCAAGTAAAAAAATATATGAGGATTATTACCGAGATAGATCAATTCAATTCGGATCGGTACACTTGGGAATTTATTCTGGTTGGAAATAACTATGATTCGACCGGTTACATTGAAAATGAACTGGAGAGTAATAAAAGCAAAGGTGAACCCGGGCTGGTTCATAAAATAAAGAATTATTCAATTTACGTAAATCGGTGGAGTGACATCCTTGTGGATTGCGATTTACGACATAAGTTTTTGAATGACAAGTTAGAATTAGAAAAAGAAAATACCGTCAAAAACCTGAAAACGCCAGCAGAAGCAGTTCAGCTAGCAAAAGAAAGTGCTGCGAGCAGCTAACTTTTCATTTATTCGGGCAACTGGGATCTCAATATTCAGATCGCTCACGTCAATCTCGCCGCTGATGAGTTTGGGGAGCAGGAGATCGCGGGTACGGCGGAGGTTGGATTCTTGATAGATTAAATTATCAATATGTGCTGATATCGGTTTGATGCATTCTTCGAAAAATCCGATCAAGTTTACGTCAGGAATCAATAACCGGATATTGGACATGTCCTCTTTTGTTACTGATTTGAAAATCGTCCCTCCCCCGATTGAATCTTCTTCCTTGAAATGTTCTAACAATTGGTAATATGTAAACAGCTGGTTACCCTTCTTATTTCGGATAGCAGAAAGACCCCGACCGATAACAATTTTTTTATTTGCTAAATTGATCCGACCGACAGGTGCTCTAACACTAAAGAGAATATCCCCTTCTTCTGCAGTTCTATTAGCTATCATGCAAAATACGCTATCCATGGGGAAACGCGATCCAAAATTTGTTACTCCTTGATGGAAAGGCAATCCTTCACCAGTTTCATTGTAAAATTCAGAATTTGGCGATTGACCCATTATTAATAGACACACTTCTCCCAATTTCTTTACTTCCCACCCCTCCGGCACCGGCCCCAGCTCTGATTTCACCATCCGCACGCCCTCATGCCCGGGGAAGCGGAAGTTCACGAACCACTCGCGGTACATGGCCTGCGCCATCTCTTCGAGAATTTTGATGCGCCGGGTGTTGTTCTCGATAAGGTCATCGTACGCGGAGAGGATGGCGGCGATCTTTTGTTGAGTAACTAGAGTGGGAAGAGGAACGGGTAACTTAGAAAGAATATCTTGATTGAGGTTGGAGATGTTCGTCCCGCTACCCTGATTTGAAAGGACATCTCGTATCAATGAGCTTCTAAACAAATAAAAATAGAATTTTGGTGAGGTAGCTTTTGATGTAAAACGAGCTCGAATTGTAAAAGCGGAATGCGTCAGCGGTTCACGTAAATTTTTAAGGAACAGACTTCGACCAATTAATTGTCGATTTCCATTTGATCTTACAAAGAGAATATCATTTTCTTCGAGAAGGTGTTCTTTGTGAACTATTCCTTTTGGATTTACCTCGTCCAAACTAGAATAATCTGGATAAAGAAAGTCCTGGAAATCGGATACGCCGATTATCTTAATTCCCGATCCAAAACTAGATTTATCAAAATTAATGCCATTATGAAATTCTGCGATATCTCCCAAGGGGATAATTTTCCAATTTATTGAATAATTCATCATCTAAAAAACTCACGAACGTTGAATAAATTCAATCCTCATTCCGCCCTCTTCATCGCCAGCCTCTCCCTCGCAATCTCCACCGCAGCCCTGAGTTTCTGCTCAAGCACTTCGCGGGGCGGGAGCTCGGTGAGGTACTCGGCGACACGGATGCCCTTCTCCTCCAGCCGGAGCAGTTCGATACGCTCGCTCGATCGCCCGGAACAGAGGATGAGGCCGAGCGGCTGCTCTTCCCCGGGCTGCCGGTCGTATTCGTTGAGCCAGCGCAGGTAGAGTTCCATCTGCCCCATATCCGCAGGACGGAATGCCCCGAGTTTTAAGTCTATCACGATGAGGCAGCGCAGGCGGCGGTGATAGAAGATCAGGTCGATGTAGAAATCCTCGTGATCGACCGTGATCCGCTTCTGCCGCGCCACAAATGAAAAGTCCGTGCCCAGCTCGGTGATGAACCGCTCCATCTCCCGCATGATGGAATCCTCCAGGTCGCGCTCGCTGTACGTATCGGCAAGACCGAGGAAATCGAGCAGGTAATGATCGCGGAACACCAGATCGGGCGTCATCCTGTCTTCTTCGCGGAGCGCGGCAAGTTCTTTTCTGGCCAGCTCCTCCGGCTTCTTTGACAGGGCAGTACGCTCGTACAGCATCCCGTCGAGTTTTGCCCGGAGGGTCCGTACGCTCCAGCGCTCCAGCCGGCACATCTCGGTATAAAAATCACGCTTCAGGGGCTCGTCGATATAGATCAGGTCGAGAAAATGCGACCAGCTCAATTGTCTCGACAGTGTCGAGACTTTTGCCTCATCCCCGTACGCCCCGAAAAACCGGATCATATGGCGGAGGCTCTTCTCCGAAAATCCCCGCCCGTAGACATTCGTAAGATCGCGGGCCACAAGTCCGATGATTCTCTCACCGTAAATTTTCCTCTCGGATCTCCGGATATCTTCGCAAAGGCGGCGGCCGATATACCAGTGGAGCATGACCAGCTCCGCATTGACCCCGACCGCAACCCGGACCCGGGCAGATTCGATGAGAGACCGGAGATCGCCCAGCAACACCGGCGATAACGTCACCGGCTCTGGTTCCTGCGGCTTTTGGGGTACGAGTTTGCCGCTTTTTTTCACCGGCTTCTTTCCCGCATTCTTCATCGGATTACCTCCATTGTACCTGCCCGGCTTTTAACGGTATGTGAATTATCCACTATCCAGACAGATAAGTGTCTCCCCCTCTTTGTGCAGGCAATTGTCCCGGCACTGCCGGGACATTTATCCGGATTATGTCTGCTCAAGGATCTTCTCCACATTCTCCGCTATTCGCTCCTCCAGCACCCGGGCCTCGCTGTTAAGTTGCTCCAGTTCGCTGTTGAGCTCCCCGAGTTTCTCATAAAAATCCCCATCGTCCTCTGCCTTTTCCGCGACCCCCACATACCGGCCCGGGTTCAGGCTCCATCCCTGCGCTTCAATATCAGCAACCGATGCCACCTTGCAGAGCCCGGCAATATCCTGGTATTTCCCATCCGGGAATTTTTCTTTGACCTGCTCCCCGCTTCCGCACATCGTCTCTTCCGGCACTCCCCGGTATAGCCGGACGATGTTTGCGATAAACTCGATCTGGTCCGGGGTAAAATCCCGGTGTGCCCGGTCCAGCTGCCGGAAAATAGTACGGGCATCGATAAAGAGGACGGTGTTTTTTTGTGCGGTCTTTGGCTTTGCCCGGTCAAGGAACCAGAGCGTGCAGGGCAGCGTAACGGTATAGAAAAAGTTCGGGCCGATGCTGATGAGCACATCCACGGCACCGGACCGGATCAGTTTTTTCCGGATCTCCAGCTCAGCGCCTCTCGCATCAGCGGCGGAATTTGCCATGACAAAACCGGCCCGGCCTTTCCCGTTGAGGGAATGGTAGAAGACCTGGATCCAGAGATAGTTCGCGTTGTCTGTCGAAGGGATCCCAAGAGCAAACCGTTTGTCCCCCTTGATACGCTCCTTGTCCACTCCCGAGACATTGAACGGCGGATTGGCCATCACGAAATCGAATTTCCCAAGGCTTTCATGGGGATCTTCGTAATAGGTATTGCCCTCTCGGATATCCCCGGAGAGACCGTGAACGGCAAGATTCATCTTTGCAAGCCGGATGGTTTCGGTCACCCGCTCCACGCCATGCATCGAGATCTCGACAAAGGGCAGTTTCTTGTGCCGCTCGACAAACTTGGCGCTCTGGACGAACATACCTCCTGATCCCGAAGCCGGGTCAAAGATCAGGCCGTGGTACGGTTCGATCACTTCAACAATGAGCTTGACAAGGCTTGTCGGGGTAAAGAACTCCCCTCCCTTCTGGCCTTCTTTCATGGCGAACTTTCCGATGAAATATTCGTAAATTTTCCCGAAAGAATCGCCTTCGATATCATCAGGAACCGATGAGAGTACTCGGATTAATTCAAAGAGCGTACTGTTCTCGATCCGCTGGTAATTCTTTGGCAGGATATCGCGCAGCTCTTCGTTTTCTATCTCGATCTGCGTCATGGCATCGTTGATGGCCTTGCCGATATCTGCGCCTTCCGGCAGGGTTTTTAAGTACGAGAACCGGGCATGTGGCGGAATATAGAGACCGATCTTTGACTGATAATCGATTTTTGACGGCGATCTGCGTCCGGAGGTTTTGTATTTTGCCCCGACTTCGGCAACGACCCGGGAAAACTTAAAATCCGCATATTTAAGGAAGATCAATCCAAGAACCGGCCCGGAATATTCCGAGGGTTTGAGCGGGGAATTCGCCCAGAGCTGATCGGCAGCAGCCCAGAGACGTTTTTCGATATCGTTATTCATCGGGGTCATGGAAAGGTCACCGGGAAATAGTGGTATGGTATCAACAAACAGATCCCATTGGACACCCGGGACAATTGAGGTTTCGGTTTTTGTTGCGGGCGATGTTGACCGGATCTCTTGTCCAAAAAAATCCGGTTGTTTGGTTTTTCGCCTCGGATTTTTTAAAAATTTTTCAGATTTCGCACTGGGAAAATTTTGGCTTAAGGGATTTCCCGGCAAACGGATTCGGCCAACCGGAATTTTTGGCCGGGGCCTGTTGGCTTAATCCATCAGGACCCCGCAATCCCTCCGGGCCATTTGAGGGGACATTCCTTTCACCCCGATCCATAAATCCAACCCCCAAAACAGCCCTATCCCCAAATCCCTGCCCAAATTGCGCCCCATATAATGCCCGCAAACGGCCCGTAAACGCGTTCCGGCAGCCCCTCTTTTAGGAACTTCCAAACACACGCGGGCCCATGAGATCGGCCAAATAAACGCGTTTACGTGAACGTTATTTTTCGTCCGATTGCCATAATACGGCAGGATTAGGCGTATTTTTGCAATTTTGGAAACAGGGCCCGATACGGGCTCCGATTGGATGTTGAAAGGGGAAATCCGGGCTTATTTCAGGCCCGGATGGGAGATACTCTCTGCAGGGGTAGGGCCAATTCCTGGATATTCCCCCACACCCGCTCGGTCGCAGCCCGCCCGCGTCGTTGAAAATGTGGTGCGGGTCCATCAGCAGCAAACGGGACCGGGAAAAGATATCGAGTCCCGGTGCAGGGGATTGATACAGCCGTCATTTCGCCGGGAACCGGCAGGATAATCCCGCTCACGCATATTCCCGGAGCAGCACCTTTACCGCAGCCGCAAGCGGTACGAGATCGTGCCGGCTCGTCTCCCAGATAATCGCCGGGCTGATCATGAAATAGCCGTGAACCATCTTGTCCCGCATCCCGCTGAACTCCTTCCAGGGAACATCCGGGTGGCGATCGGTAATCTCCTGCGGGATCTTCTTGATCGCTTCGCCAATCACCACAAAATTAAGAATTATTGCTTCGCGTGTTTTCCGGTCGGCAAGAAGCTGCTCGTATGTCATATCCCGGGTATAGGACTGGATAGCAGAGACTGCATCGTCAATGTCCGTGAGGTAGAGTTTCACCTCACGTTTAGACATAGATGACCTCGGCGAGCACATCCTGCCGGATCACCGGTTTTAAGGAATCGGATGTCACCAGATCCACCTGATTCCCGAGGCGCTCGGAAAGGAAATGTTCGAGCCGCATGAAGGTGACAAAGCCCACCGGTTTTGAAAACTCCACCAGAAGATCGATATCGCTTGTGCCCGTCTGCTCGTTACGGGCTACCGAACCAAACACCCCGAGATTCTTGACAGAATACTCTCTTGATACCTCTCCTTTGAGTTTTTTTAGGGAGGCAAGGACATCCTGCCGGCTGGACTTCATGATAGTACCTATGTAACAGTGGGTGATGAACTATTAATACATATTTTACGGCCCGGGCGGCAGTCCGCCCCTGTCGTGCAAAGCTGGAACACGTCAGGCAGAATTGTGAAAAGGGATCAATGCCTTTTGCGGGGAATGATGCAGAGGGTATTTTGCGGGAAGATTTTTCCGGAACCGCCCGCGATCCTGCGGCAGGCCGGCGAACTGCGTTCGTTCACGTCCGCAAAAACATCTCATCGAGTTTTGCCCGGGAGAACCGGATCATCGTGGGCCGGCCATGCGGGCAGGTGAAGGGACATTCCGCAGCCCGGAGCTGGGCGATAAGACGCCTGCACTGTTCGAGCGTGCAGACCGTGCCGGCTTTAATTGCGCTCCGGCAGGCAACGATCCGGGTGATCCGCTCGCGGTCGGTCACCGGCCGGGTGGGATCGCTTTCCACCAGATCGGTCACCAGGTCGTCGATCTGCTCCGTCCCCTCGATCTTTCCCATGATCGCGGGCACGGCCCGTACAAGAAACGACCCGGTCCCGAACTCCTCGATCATAACCCCTTCCCGGACAAGGGCCGGAATGAGGCTGCGGAGGATTGCGGAATCTTTTGGCGAGCGGTGGATCACGGCCGGGACAATGAGCTCCTGCGCATGGCGTGCTGCCGTACTCTTCTGCACCTGCTCGTAGAAGACCCGCTCGTGGGCGGCGTGCTGGTCGATGATGATGAGTTCGCCGTCCGGTGCCGCGGCAAGGATGTAACATCCTCCTACCTGCCCGATCACCTCAAGCGGCGGAACGGCCGCAGGGACCGGGAGAACGCCGCTTGAGAGCTCGGTCTGCCGGAGCCGGTGATCGGTCGCTGCCGTCCCGGTATGGGTCGGCTCGGTAAAAGGCGCAGCCACCGGCCCGGGACCGGTGTCAAGCATTCCCGTGCAGTAGGCAGCCACAGGCTCGGCAACCGCTGAAGGTTTCTCCTCAGCAAGTGCCCCGGCATTTTCAAGAATATGGTCGCGGGGCGCTTCGGCCCGGATCTCGGGAATAAGGTCCTGATTCTGTAATGCCCGGCGCACGGCTTCGCGCACGGCCTCTGCAATCTCGTTCTCTTTGGTGAGCCGGACCTCCTTTTTTGTCGGGTGGACGTTCACGTCCACGAGCCGGGTGTCGATTGCAAGCGAGAGGAACGCAACCGGGTACCGGTCGCGGGGGAGGAGCGTGCCATAGCCTTCCTTTGCCGCCGCAGTGATCGCGGGCGTTGAGACAAAGCGGCTGTTGATCGCAACCAGGATCCGGTCGTGGCCCTTGCGCGAGAGGCCGGGCCGGGATACGTACCCGCTGACTGCAACAAGCGGGTGCTCAGAGAAAACCGGCACCAGTTCGCGGGCGCAGTCGCTCCCGAAGAGCCGGGCAATCGTATCGAGCGGGCTTTCCGCCCGGGCCGTTCTTAGCTGCTCGCGGTTGTTGTGCGAGAACCGGAACGCGACCTGCGGCCAGGCAAGCACGATCCCTTCGAGGATCGCATGGATCCGGGCAAGCTCCGTGTTGAGGTTCTTCTGGAACTTCTTCCGGGCCGGGGTGTTAAAGAAGAGTTCCTCGACAAGAATACTCGTCCCCTCCGGCGCCCCGGTGCTCCCGTTTTCCGTGACCTTCCCGCCGAGCACCACGATCTTTGTTCCGGCAAGTGCCGCACCCGAACGCTCCCGGGTAACGAGCGTTACTTTTGCCACCGCGGCAATGCTTGCAAGCGCCTCGCCCCGGAAGCCGAGCGTCCGTACCGAGAAGATATCGTCTATTGCTGCAATCTTGCTTGTGGCGTGCGGGACGAAAGCGAGTTCCGCATCGGCCGGCGACATCCCGCAGCCGTCATCGGTCACGCGGATGGCCGATATCCCGCCCTGCACGGACGTGATATCGATCCGGACCGAGCGGGCGCCGGCATCGATCGCATTCTCCACGAGCTCCTTTACCACCGAGGCCGGGCGCTCCACCACCTCGCCTGCCGCGATCTGGTTCACGGTCGCAGGATCGAGCACCCGGATCCGCGGGCCGGTTGGGTTGCTCACGGGCGGTCCGCCCCCGTATCGGATTTTTTTGCCATCTTTTTGAGTTCGGCAAGTTTTGCAAGGGCCTGCATCGGCGTCATCTCGTCCGGGGAGAGCCGGGCAAGTTCCTCATGCACCGGGTCGGGCGCCGAAGGCACGGCACGGGCCGGGGCGCTCTCGTCCACAAGCAGGAGCTGGGTGTAGCGCTGCGCTTTCGTGCCCGGGCCGGTTGCCCGGTTCAAAAACTCTTCGAGCAGCAGATCGGCCCGCTCGGTCACCTTCTTTGGGATCCCCGCGAGCCGGGCCACATGGATACCGTAACTCTTGTCGGTCGCACCCGGAATCAGCTTCCTTAAGAAAACAACCTCCTTTTTTGTCTCCTGCACGGCGAAATGGTAGTTCTTCACCCTTTTCATCTCCCCTTCGGCTCCGATGATCTCGTGGAAGTGGGTGGCAAAGAGCGTCTTTGGGCCGGCAGAAGATTTCCCGTGCAGGTATTCGAGCACGGACTTTGCGATCGAGCAGCCGTCCGCCGTACTCGTCCCGCGCCCGATCTCGTCAAGGATGACCAGGCTTTTGTCCGTCATGTTGTTGAGGATATTTGCCAGTTCGAGCATCTCGACAAAGAACGTGCTCTGGCCGCTCGCAAGATCGTCGAATGCACCGACCCGGGTAAAGATCCGGTCGATGATCCCGATCCTCGCTGCCCGGGCCGGGACAAAACTGCCTGCCTGGGCCATGATACAGCAGAGCGCTACCGACCGCATGTACGTGGACTTCCCCGCCATATTCGCGCCGGTGATGATCATGATCTGCGTGCCGTGACCCGAGAGGTCGCAATCGTTTGGGACAAATCCCCCGGGAAGGGAGCCTTCAACCACCGGGTGGCGCACGTCCCGGCAGACAATGGCATCGCCGCTGTCCAGCTGCGGGCGGCAGTAATCGTTTGCCTGCGCAACGTCCGCGAGGGCCGCGGTGACATCGAGCGCCGCGATCCCGGCGGCTGCCTGCTGGAGCTCCGGGATCTTTTCGCGGAGCGTATCGATGAGGCCGGCATAGAGCGAACGTTCGAGCGCAAGCACCCGCTCGTCCGCGTTCGTAATCAGCGCCTCCTTTTCCCGGAGCTCGGGGATCGTGTACCGTTCCCCGTTTGCCGTGGTCTGCCGGCGCTCGTACCGTGACGGGACAAGGGAGATGTTTGATTTGCTTACATCGATGTAGTACCCGAAGACCCGGTTGTACCCGATCTTGAGGGACTTTATCCCGGTCTTCTCCCGTTCCTGTGCCTGGAGTTCGGCAATCCAGTTCTTCCCGGAGTGCAGGACGCCGGTGATATCGTCGAGTTCCTTTGAGTATCCCGGCCGGATAACGCCGCCATTCTTTGCGAGCGCCGGGGGATCGTCCACGATCGCCCGGTGCAGGAGCCCGATGATCTCCGGCTGCTCCCTGATCTGGTCCCGGGCTGCGGCAATGTTAGCGGGAAGCGTTCCAGCCGCAGGATCCAAGAGAATTTTTTTCATACCGGGCAGGGTTGCAAGCGAGTCGGCGAGTGCGACAAGATCCCGGGGCCCGGCATTCCCGTATGCGATCCGGGCGGTGATCCGTTCGATATCCGCATGCCGGGAAAAGAGGCTGCGTAAGGAAAGGCGCAGGGTCGTGTCCTTTACAAGATATTCTACGGCATCGAGCCGGGCATCGATCTGCGCCACATCAGTGAGGGGACGGGTGATCTGCCGGCGCAGCAGCCGGCTGCCCATCGGGGTCTTTGTCCGGTCGAGCACCGAAAAGAGCGTGGCCCCTTTGCTTCCCGCACGGATACACTCGTGCACTTCGAGATTGCGCAGGGTCACCGCATCGAGCATCATGCCCTGCGAGAACGTGCGGGTGGAAAGGCTGCTCACCTGCGGGAGCGCGGACTGCTGGGTCCCTTCCGCGTACGCAAGCGCCGCCCCGGCCGCAGCAATCGCTGACGGCATGTCGCCGCACCCGTACCCGTCCAGGGACGAGACCCCGAAATGGTCCATGAGCGTGCGTGCAGCCCGGCCGGTAACGAAACAGTCGTCCGCGTACGGCGTCACGACCACGCTGTTCCTGACAAGCATCTCCCGGACCATTTCGTCAACGGACGAGGGGACAATACACTCGGCCGGCCGGTAGCGTGCAACTTCGGACCGGATATTATCGAGCACGCCGTCTGCCGGGAGCGAAAATACAAAGAACTCTCCTGTGGAGATATCGATAAGCGCGATCCCCCAGTCCCCGCCTTTCTCGCCCGGAGAAAGCGCCATGAGGTACGCCGCGGCAGCGGACGGGAGCATCACCGGGTCGATCACGGTCCCGGGCGTGATAACGCGGACAACCCCGCGCTTCACCAGGCCTTTTGCAGTCTTCGGGTCCTCCATCTGCTCGCAGATCGCAACCTTGTACCCCTTTGCCACGAGCCGGGCAATGTAGCCCTCGCCGGCATGGTGCGGGACGCCGGCAAGCGGGATCTTCTGGTCGCCGTTTTTTGAGCGTGAAGTCAGGACAAGATCGAGCTCGCGCGAAACAACGATCGCATCGTCTTCGAGCGTCTCGAAAAAGTCCCCGATATGGAAAAAGAGGATCGCGTCCGGGTACTGTGCCTTGATCTCCCGGTACTGCCGCATCCCCGGGGTGAGGTTCTTTGTATCGTCCGCTGCCGTACCGGTATCGCAACCGGGCGTCCCTTTCATCAGCATACTGTTGTCCGTATCGGGAAATTAACCGTGCTGATCGGGCGGGCCCGTCAGCCCGAAGCCTTATAAAAGAGGAGGAACGGGAGCGTGACCACGAGCGCAATGCACGCGAACCCGAGCCCGATCACAAGGCCGGCACCGAGCAGGGCGACGAGCTCCACAAAGAGGGGGGTGACAAACGGGATGTTGAGAAAGAGGATGAGCAGCCCGGCAAGAATGAGCACGATAATTCCGGTGGCGGCGTTTTTCAGGTCCTGCCGGCTTGGCGCAACCGAGAGGACGAGGCTTGTTACCAGGTACAAGTAGAGGAGAAACCAGAGGTTGAATGAGGCGATCAGGTTGTCGTACAGGGTCTGGCCGATAGCGGCAAAGAACAGGAGAACCGGGGCAACCGAACCAAAACCCGGGAACAGGGGGGAGAACCGGCAGCCGGCATACGTGGCAAAGAGCCAGGAGAGGCCGGCGAGCACGAGCGGGAGGCAGAAGAGCGGCGCGGTGCTGATGATCACGTTCCCGAGAACCGGGATCTTCGGTTTTGTGTACGAGACCATGCCGCCCTCTTTTGAGAGCAGGACAACTTTGGTGATCTGCGCCCCGGTAACGAGACAGCCCAGCACGTGCGCGCACTCGTGGACAATGATCCCCGGGCCGGCAATGGCAAGATACAGCCAGGGCCCCCGGAGAACGCGCGCCCAGACATGGTCGAGGACTTTTGAAAGGGCCATGACCGCGATACCGGTGACAATGACAATAAGGAATGTCTGTGTCCCGGGGGGCGCTGAAATATCCATTGACTGATAGTCCGGCGCGCCCGGGCAAAAAACATGCGGAGTGCCGCCTTCGGCAGGATTATCGTTAGGGCGCCCAAGTTCTCACGTATATGCCTGGTACTGTGAGTCCCCCACCAGACCGGCCGGCAAATCGGCTTGCCCGCGAGAAGAGCCCGTACCTTCTCCAGCATGCGAACAACCCGGTCGACTGGTACCCGTGGGGGGACGAGGCATTCTCCCGTGCAAAAAGTGAGGACAAACCGGTCTTTCTTTCGATTGGCTACTCCACGTGCCACTGGTGCCATGTGATGGCGCACGAGTGTTTCGAAGACCAGGGGGTCGCGGCGATCCTCAACCGGGAGTATGTCAGCATCAAGGTCGACCGCGAGGAACGGCCCGATATCGACAGCGTGTACATGGAGGTCTGCCAGCAGATGACCGGGCAGGGCGGCTGGCCGCTCACGATAGTGATGACCCCGGAGAAAATGCCGTTCTTTGCCGGGACGTACTTTCCCCGGGATTCGACACCTTCCCTGCCCGGGCTCATCGCAATCCTTGAGCGGATCACTGAAGTCTGGCGCGATAACCGCGACGGGATCGCCCGGTCCGCTGAGGAGATCACCCGGTTTTCCGGCGTACTGCCGTTCCGGCCGGCAGCCGCGGCACCGGGTCCGGCACTGCCGGAGAAAGGCTACCGTGCTTTCAGGGCGCAGTTCGATACAAAGAATGCCGGGTTCGGGAATGCACCGAAGTTCCCGGCGCCCCATATCCCGATCTTCCTGCTCCGGTACGGGAATGTTACCCACAATCCCGATGCTACTACTCTGGCGGAACGGACGCTCGATGCGATCTCTGCCGGCGGAACGTGGGATCATGTTGGCGGGGGACTGCACCGGTACGCAACCGATGCCGGCTGGCGCATCCCGCACTTCGAGAAGATGCTCTACGACCAGGCGCTCTTCGTGCTCGCCTGCACCGAAGCGTTCGAGGCAACAAAAAACGAGCGCTTCCGCACCATGGCCGGCGCGTGCATAGCCTATGTCCTCCGCGACATGAAAGATCCGGGCGGCGCATTTTACACTGCAGAGGATGCGGACAGCCCCGGGGGCGAAGGGGCGTATTACACGTGGACACATGATGAGCTCGATGCAGCCGGGGCCGGCTCCCTGTTCTCCCTTACGCCCCTGCCGGAAAGCGGCCGCGACCGGAGTGAACCGCGCTTCATTCTCGCGCGGATCACGCCCCTGGACCCGGGAATTCCGGAGGAGGTCCGGGAACGACTCCGGGCTATCCAGAAGAAACGCCCCCGCCCCGTACGGGACGACAAGATCCTTACAGACACAAACGCGCTCTTCTGCCAGGCGCTCGCCCGGGCCGGGCGGGTGTTTGACGAACCGGCATACACCACAGCAGCCGAGGCCGCAATGGAATTTCTCCTGACTCACCTCACCGGTGACGATGGGACGCTCTTCCACCGGTACCGGGACGGCGAGCGTGCAATTCGGGGATTTGCCGACGATTACGCACAGGCAATCGCGGCCCTTATCGCGCTCTACGAGGCTACCTTCGATCCGGCATATCTCTCTCGGGCCCTGCAGTTCTCCCGCATTCTCCGTACCGGGTACGAAGATCCGCAGGAAGGGGGATTTTTCACGGTAGCCCGGGACGCCGGCGAACTTTTTGTCCGCAAAAAGGAATGGTACGACGGCGCGTATCCCTCGGCAAATGCCACGGCTTTTGGCGCACTTTCGTGGCTGGCCCGGGTGATCCGGGATCCAAACCTCGCTGCATCGGCACAAGCCTGCTCGTCGTTTCTTGCCGGGGCAGCAGAACGCGCCCCGGCGGCAACGGCAGCCTACCTTGCAGAACTCATGCGGTTTTCCGGTGATTCCGCAGAGCAGATCGATCTCGTGATTGCCGGCGATCCGGCAGCAGAGGACACCCGGGCCCTGATCGCTGCGGCAAAGAGCCGGTACCTGCCCGGGCTCATCGCGATCCTCCGGCCCCCGGGAACTGCGGGGGACGCGATCGATGCGCTCGTCCCGGCCGCACGCGGGCGCACGGCACTAGCCGGCCGGGCTACCGCGTATGTCTGCGGCGGCCATACCTGCCGGCCACCGGTCCAGGATCCCGAAGAACTCCGGTGGATGCTGGAGAAGATCGGGGGATAAGTAGTCAATAATATTTCTTCGGGGTTTCTGCGATCACGGTTAAAAACTAGGCTTTAGTGAAAAAGAGTCTGTAAATCATTCAGACACTCTCGGGGGCTGCCGCAGCCGCCGTTGTGGCAACCCCCAATTGCGATGATGCTGTATTACCTGTTACGGGGAACACAAAAGAGAAGATTAGTAAAATTTTCAAGACCTTTGGGTTTTTCCGGTATTGTCGTGCGGGCAGGTAAAAGGCACGAGCACTGCCCGCCCCGCCATCAGGTGGATATCACAAAATCGCGACATTGTATCAGGTTCTTTTTAGTTACACCCCCTAGCGAGACGGGCGTTGCCGTGCCGCCCGTCGAGCGCGAGGGGGCGGGGGGCGAGTGCTCGCCCGGAGAATAATCTCCGATAAACCGATGCGATCCCTCGGATACGTACAGGAATTTTCCGCACCAAAATCTCACAAAAAAGTTTACAGGTTTTTGAGCGCCACAAGATCGCGGACGCCCACCAGTTTCCAGACAAGCGAACGCTCCTCTTCTGCGATTTTAGCCGGGGGATCGGCAGGTGAATGGCCGAGAGCCGCAAGAATATTGCAGGAAAGTTTGCGCTCCACGATCAGGTCCACAAACTTTTCGCGGATGATCTTTTTCTCAATGGAGTCCTCGACTTCTTCGAGATATCCCTGGAGGGTGACGAACGTGTACGAGGAGAGGTCTTTGGTGTATTTTTCAATCTCCACCGACACATGCGGGCTTTTCCGGAAATATTCCAGTTTCTTACCGTACTTTGTCGAGAGGAAATACATGAACGAGCCGTCGAAAACATAGAGGAACGGGGCGATGTAGGGATATTTTTCGCCCTGGAACGCGATCCGGCAGATGTAGCCCTTTTCTATGAGCCGGTCGTACTCTACCTTTTCCATCCTGGGGATCTTGACAATCTCCATAAACTCACAACGATCTGCTTTCTAAACAGAGAGATGATAAAGCTTCTTAAATTCCCGCAAGGGGGTATACCGGCGTGTCAGTTAATTGTGAATTGCCGGGAAACCGGCACGAAGCCATGCCTGCATCCCGCCAAGGACATTGGTCACCGGCCGGTACCCGCGCATGGCAAGAAGGCTCGCAGCAAGGCTTCCCTTATACCCGGCATCGCAATAGACACAGATCGGGAGATCTTTGGGGATCTCTTCACTATGAACCGGGATCTCGCCGGCATAAATGTGGTGCGATCCCCGGATATATCCCTGTTCCATGCGCTTTTTGATATCCCGCACATCGAGCAGGAAAAAACCGCCCTGTTCAAGATTCCGGGAAAGCTCCTGCACAGTGCAGGTTCCGGTGGTCTCCACCGGCAGCGCGGCACGGAACCATGCAGGAAATCCGCCGGCAAGCCAGCCCGTAACATTATCGTACCCGAGCCGGGTAAAATGCAGAAGGGCCCGCGGGATCTCGCAGTTGAAGTCGTCGATGATGACAATCGGCCGGGCATAATCGAGAATCCAGCCGGCAAATGCGGGGAGCCCTTCCCGCCAGATCGAGATGCTGCCCGGGATGTGGCCGGCAGCAAACGCGGTCGGGGACCGGATATCGACAAGCTGGCAGCCGGACCGGATCGTTTCCTGCACTTCCGCGGGCTGGAGCGGTCGGGGCGCGGGAACAGAGGACAGAAGCGCCGGGCCGTCCCTGTTGACGCGCTCCATCTGCCGGAAGTACGGGGGCTGGTACGGGGATTCGGCGACCCGCTTTAAAACGAACTCCTCTTTTGAGATCAACAACTGCGGATTGGTCTTCTCTTCAAAGCCAAGCGTTGAAAGCGGCAGGTCGGCGATGTCGCCCCCGCAGACCGAACCGGCACCGTGAGCGGGACAGAGAAGGGCGCCTTTCCCGAGCGGCAGGATCTTTTTGGTGATGCTGTCGTGGATTGCTGCTGCCATCTCCGCCTTTCTCTCCTGCCCGAAAAAGTCCGTCCGCGCAATGTCGCCAATAAAGAGCGAATCCCCGGAGAAGACAAGGTATGGATCGTCCGATACTTCAGTGTCGGCCACGACAATCGTAATGCTCTCTTCCGTATGGCCCGGGGTTTCGAGAATCCGGATCGCAAGCGGCCCGAGCAGGATCCGGTCGCCGTCCCGGACCGGTCTCCCGAAGCGAAACGCCATCCGCGCCCCATGGAAGATCTGTGCGCCTGACCGTGCAACAAGTTCCAGGCTGCCGGTCACATAGTCCTCGTTCCGGTGCGTTTCGAAGATGTGCGTGATCGCGGCATCGTGCTGCCGCGCGAGATCGAGATATGCATCACAGTCCCTTCGGGGATCGACGACTGCTGCAATATTCCCGGTCCCGAAGATCCATGAGTTGTGTGCAAGGCCCTCGGAGACAATCCGTTCGAACCACATAATGTAACGCCCTTGTGCTGACAATCTTACGCCGCGTTGTATATACTTTGGCGTGGAGGAAAGTGCTGGAACCGGTTATCGCACGTAGGGGTAGCGCAGTAAAAGCGGGGTTTCCTTTTCACGTTCCGGCCCGTCAAGGATCCGGCTGATCTCTGCAAGACCCACCGGGATATAGCCCACAACTTCGGTGCTCACATTGATGCGGCGGGCGCCAAAGTCGATAAAGGGATACCGGGCAAGCTCGTTGTTGTGGTAGTGCCCGTGAATGACCCAGCCGCCAAAGGCCGGGTCTGCATCTGCCGGATCGTGGACAAGCAAAAACTCCCGCCCGCCATAGGTGAGCCGGACGGAGGGCACGGTCCCGGCCAGCCGCCGGTCATGGTTTCCCGCGATATACGTGATCCTGCCGTTGAGCTTTCCCCGGTACACGGAGTCCGGCGTCCGGTCTTTCCAGTACGAGAGATCGCCCAGGAAACAGACCGGATCGTCTGGCCCCACGCACGCATTCCAGTTGTTCGTGAGCACCCGGTCCATCTCGCCCGCATCGTTCTCCACGAATGGGCGGGCACAGTACCGGATGATATTCGCATGGCCGAAATGGAGATCGGAGATGAGGAAGATATCGTCAGGGTCATGAGGGACGGGCCCTGCCGCTTCAAAACCGGCAGCTCTCCGGTAGGCGGCCATCGACTGCTGCCATGCGGCCGGGCTCTCGATCTCTTCCCGGGTAAGCCAGCGCTGCTGCAGGAGATCGAACTCCCCCAGGATATCCTGGTTGTGCATGACCGTGATCCGGAGGCCGGCATCGTCAAGGAGGACCGGACGGATCGGCACGGTATAATGCCGGTGCAAAAGGAGCGCCCGGCGCATAAGAGTAATAATGCGTTCTGCAGCGGTCGCCTGCGGGGGTTTTCCCGAAAATCCTGTGGCCTCCCGCTCCATCATCGCAAAGGTCTCTTCCGCTTTCCCGGGAGGAAGGCGGTTTGCGATCGTTGCATGGAACCATTTCTCATCCGGCCGGCCATCCCAGGCATTCAGGCTTTCCGTAAACGGTGCAAGCATCCGGGCTATCTCCCGCACGAGATCGGCAAGTTCCCGGGAGGGCCGCAGGGAGAACGCAACAACGCCGCCATGCATCCCTTCGCGGCACTCCCAGCCGGCAATCATGAAGGGAAGGGGGCCGCAGGGGTATGCTGCCGCAGCAATGGTGTCGAGAATACGCTGTTCGTGTGCAGGATCGGGAAGGGTAAAGGGCCCGTACAGGGTGAGGTGGGGGTGACGTTCCCTGTACTCACCGGTCCCGGCTTTTTCCGTGATTACCCGGGTCAGTTCTTTTATCTTCCACCGGGTCCGGGCAAGCCGGATCTCGACCAGGTACGTCTCTTCCATGACTGACTCGCCCGCGCGTTAGGGAATATTGGCAGAACGGCTTAAAAAAATGGCGATATTAAAAAATGCCGCCATCGATCAGGCTTTAGCAGTAAAAAGGCAGATACTGATCCGTGCAGCCGCGGCGTTTCGTACAGCAGAGACTGGAAAAAGAACCTATCCGGGCTTTTCTTTTCGATATGGACAACACGCTCTTTGATCTTGTCGGGGCCCAGGCGGCAGCCTGCCGGCAGGTAGTGCGGCATCTCGGGTACGATAACGGCGATGAGCTTTTCAGGTATTTCCTCTCCGGCAGGCATGGTTTTGAATCAACGGAGAATATCCGGCAGTACATGGCTGACCGCAGCATTCCGGCGGACGGCCTCTTTGAGAAGGCCTGCCGGATCTACGCGGACGAAAAACTCAAGCAGATTGTGCCCTACCCGGGGGTGGAGCGGACCGTACAGGCTGTCAGGGCGCTCGGTCTTCCCATGGTGATCGTCACCGATGCCGAAGCCCCGGATGCCCGGATGCGGCTTGACAAATCCGGTCTCTCTCCCTGTTTCGACAAGATGATCTCGTTTGATCTGGTCAGAGAGAAGAAACCGTCGCCCGCCCCGTTCCTTGCAGCGCTCGATGCAGCGGGATCCCGGCCCGGGGAGGCACTCTTTATCGGTGACAGCCTCCGTCGCGATATTGCCCCGTGTAAAAAACTCGGGATCCGCACGGTCTATGCCCGGTACGGCGACCGGTTTGCCGGCACCCGGCAGGAGATTGAAGCGGATTTTGTGATCGACCGGATGGACGATCTCCTTGGGATCATCGGATCGCAATAACCGCCGGGATCGCCGCGGCAATAAGAAAAAATTGCACAGATCTGTGCAGCTTTTCCCTGAGGACGGGGTGAATTTCCCCCGCACCCGCAGCCGTTTTCTATCGGGATATTTTCGATTGTGTTATATGTTAGCATGCTACAGATTAACAAGGTATCATGTTTGGATTGCCTGATATTACCATAATTGTTTTTGGTGGCGTGACCCTGGTGGCCATTGTCGCGCTGCTGTACTGGGGCCTGACCTTTAGGGGGCACGATTAAATGACGGATGTTATCACTGCCCTGGTCATCGCCGTCTACCTCCTTCTCCTGATCGGAATAGGCGTGTGGGCATCAAAGAAGATCAAGACCACGGAGGATTACCTTGTTGCCGGCCGCTCGCTCGGATTCTGGGTCTTCATCCTTTTGATGATAGGTGCGGTCTGTTCGGGCATGTCGCTGCTCGGGGTTTCCGGGCTCGGGTACCGGGCCGGCTGGCCCACCATGTGGGAGCAGATCTTTGTCCCGCTCTCCATTGCATTCTGTGTCATCTTCTTTGGCGTGAAACTCCACAATGTGGCGAAAAATGCCGGTTACATCACCGTGCAGGACTACCTTGCCCACCGGTACGAGAGCCCGACCGCACTGCGCTCGCTCTCCGCGGTTGCCGGCATCATCGTCTCGCTGATCTACCTTGTCGGGCAGTATTCCGCAATCGCGATCGTGCTCATGTGGCTCTTTGGGATCCCGCTCTGGCTGGCACTCGTGATAGCAACGCTTGTCACCGTGATCTATACCACCATTGGCGGCCTCTATGCGGTTGCGTGGGCCGCACTCATCCAGTCGATTATGCTTATTATCGGCATCTTTGTGATGGCACCGATCATCATCTTCTATGCAGGCGGATTTGCACATGTGAATACGTATCTTGCCTCCATCAATCCGAGTCTGGTCCAGCCCTGGATGCCCGCAGGAGCATTTGCACCGGCCTACGTTGTCTCGTTTGCCATCATGCTCATGGTCGGCCTTGCCTGCGCCCCGCACGTGATCAACAACGTGCTCGCGGTAAAAGACGTGAAATACTTCAAATGGGCCCCGATCGTTGCATTTTTGATCTACGGTGCGGCCATGTTCCTTTTAAAATTCACCGGACTTGCCGGGCTCGTCATGGTTAAAGAGGGCGTCTTTACCCTGCCGACAGTCTCGAATGCCTCGGACTTTGTGATCCTGTACGGGATCCAGTACGCACTCCCGATCATGGCGCTCTGGGCGGTCTTTGCCGTGATCGTTCTTGCGGCGGTCATGTCCACGACCGACCGGCTGATGCTTACGATAGGCGCCATGTGCTCGTGGGATATCTACAAGAAGATCCTGCGGCCCGATGCGGAAGACAGGAAAGTCCTCCTGCTCTCCAAAGTGATCGTGGTGATCTCAGCCATTGGTACAATGATCCTTGCCATCAACCCGCCCGAAGCGCTCGCAAGCCTCATCTGGATGGGGATTGGTATCATGCTTGCGACCTTTGCCGTCCCGCTCCTTGCCGGCCTGTACTGGCGGGGCGCGACAAGAGACGGGGCGCTCGCGAGCATGACACTCGGACTTGTCTCGGCCGTCATCTTCGGGGCCTTAAATTACTTCAAGGTCTCGGTCCTTGGCTACAACTTTGCGGACCTCCCGGTCCACTTCTCGTTTGTCCCGCTCATCATCTCCATTGTTGTCATGATTGTCGTGAGCATGGTTACGACAAAGACGCACGAGAAGATCCTGGACGAGACCCAGACCGGCTGGTACATCTCAAAACAGTAAATCCCTTTTTTTCCCTGTATTTTTATTACATCCGGCTGCCAACAGATGGGAAGTGACAACTGCAATCCTTGGCGGCGGACTCTCCGGCCTTACCCTTGCCCGGCTCCTGCACGAGCGGGGGGACGAGGTCATTGTTCTTGAAGCAGAAGAGCGGTACGGGGGCCTGTGCCGGTCCCGGACCGATAAGGGATTCACCTTCGATATTGGCGGTTCGCACATCATCTTCTCGCGCGATAAGGAAGTCCTCTCTTTTATGGAGACGATGATCAAAGGAAACGAGCAGAGGAACAACCGGAACACGAAGATCTTCTACAAGGGCCGGTACGTGAAGTACCCGTTCGAGAACGGCCTCTTCGATCTCTCTGCCGAAGACCGGTTTTTCTGCATCAGCGAGTTTGTCAAAACTTTGATTGCCGTGGAAAAGGGCGAAATACAGGCACCGGAAAACTTCCGCGAATGGATCGATTACACATTCGGGAAAGGGATTGCCGAATGCTACATGGTGCCCTATAACGAGAAGATCTGGAAGTACCCGACCGAAAAGATGTCCCTGCACTGGGTTGACGGGCGCATTCCCCGGCCCCCGGTGGACGATGTGATCAAGTCCGCGGTCGGCATCTCCACCGAAGGCTACACCCACCAGTCGGTCTTCTCCTATCCGCTCGATGGCGGGATCGAGGCACTGGTCCGGGCCATTGCCCGGCCCGTTGAGCCGTTCATCCGGACAAACTTCCGTATCACTTCCCTCACAAAAAAGGGAAGCCGCTGGCAGATCGGGAGCGGTTCCGAAACGATCGAGGCCGACCGGGTGATCTCCACGATCCCGGTCCAGCACCTGATTGCAGCACTCCCCGATGTGCCGGCCGAAGTAAAAGCGGCCTGCGGTGCGCTGGTCTACAATTCGCTCGTCTGCGTCAATGTCGGGATCAAAGGAAGCCTGCCGGACTATTCCTGGCTCTACATCCCCGACCCGGCGCTCGGGAAGACCAACCGGGTCTCCTGCCCCTCGCAGTACAGCCGGCACGTGGCGCCGCCCGGCCATTCAGCAATCCTTGCCGAGATCACGCACCAGCCGGGCGATGCAGTCTCCCGCATGAGCGATGCGGATCTCGTCCGTGAGGTCACCGGGACACTTACTGCAATGGGCCTTGCCACCCAGGATAAGATCGCCTATACCTCGGTTGTGCGCCAGCCGTTTGCGTACGTTGTCTACGATATAAGATACCTGGAAAACATCAACGTGATAAAGGATTACTGCACAGCGGCTGGCATCCCGCTCGTGGGCCGGTTCTCCCAGTTCGAGTACCTCAACATGGACGGTTGCATACGGAGCGTGCTCGACTTTGTCCGGCAGTACCCGGCTTAAAAATTCCTGCATCACGCTTATAATCCGACAGTTCCAAAAAAGTACAGGAGTCCTTTTTCCCCATGATATCGGTTATTGTCCCGTCATTTAACGAAGAGGCAAATATCGCCCAGTGTCTTGTCTCGCTCTCGCACCAGACGCTCGCCAGAAGCGAGTACGAGGTCATTGTGGTTGACGGCGGCTCGACCGACAAGACCTGCGAGATTGCACGGAAATATGCCGACATGGTCTTTATCCAGAAGAGCAAAAAGGTCGGCGGGGCACGAAACGACGGGGTCGAGGCTGCAAAAGGGGACATTGTCGCAACCACCGATGCTGACTGCATCCTCCCTTCGGACTGGCTCGAACAGATCCGCGATGCATTTGCAAAAGAACCGGAGCTTGCGCAGGTGTACGGCCCGGTGTACCCGATCGAGGACAGTCTCGGGAACAGATTCTCGCTTTTTCTGGCGAACACCTTCTCCCGGATCGGGTATTACAGCAGGACATTCTACTACACGCTCGGCTGCAACACCGCGTTCCGGAAAGAACTGTTTGTTAAAGCCGGCATGTACCGCTGCATCGATGCGGGAGACGATCTCGAGATCGCCATGCGGATGAAGGATGTGGGCAGGGTCCGGTTTTTGGGAGGGTTAATGGTCGGCTTCTCCATGCGCCGGTACCAGCAGTTCGGGACACTAAAATCGCTCTACGAATGGTTCTATATCGTTGCCCATGGCGGGGAAACCCAGAAGTATGCGTACTCCAAAAAGCAGTACAAGTGAAGAGGGCACAAGATGCCGGGAAGATGCGGATGAATCCTGCAGCAGAAAAAAACCCGGCACCCGGCCCGGTGGAACTTTTTGAGACAAACGATTTTGCCCGGCTGCTGGGCATGCATATTACCGAAGCCCGCGACGGCTATGCCCGGGTGGAGATGGACTGTTGCGGCAAACTCAACCCCCACGGAGCAGCCCACGGGGGCGCGGTCTTCTCGCTTGCCGACCATGCATTCGGGATCGCCTCGAACTGCGGCCCGGTGCAGTACACCGCAATCTCCGTGCACATCCAGTACCTGGCGCCGGCCCGGGGCCGGCTTGTTGCGGTTGCAGAGCGCACGGCCAAAAACGATACCTGCGATATTGTTACCGTAACGGTCACCGATGAATCCGGGCGTACCGTTGCGCTTTTTTACGGCACTGCATTCCGGGTTTCCCCGTGATCGGTTCCTTTCTTTCGTTTCGGTAACCGCCCGGTTTATTGCACCGCAGCTTCCCATACCCTGTATATGACTGCGGAAACTGATGCCTTACAAACGGTTGCCGGGCTCATGGCGCTTGCGGCCCGGACCGCCCCGAAGGGACGGGGCGTGGACTCGATCGTGATCAAAGTGCTCACGAAAGCAGAGACAAAGAAACTCGTGGCCGCGATGAAAGCGTACGGGGAATCCCACGAGCCGTACCGGTTCTTCCTGCGCGATGCGGCAAACATTGCTGCGGGCGATGCCTGCGTGGTTATCGGTGCCACCGGTCGGGATGCCGCGGGCATCAACTGCGGGGCGTGCGGGTACGCGACCTGTGCGGATTTCCAGAAAGCCGTACAAAAGGCAAAAGCAAAGAAAGACAGCCACCCGTACCCGGGGCCCAACTGCGCGATCAAGATGGCCGACCTCGGGATTGCGGTCGGTTCTGCGGCAAAGACCGCACAGATCCACAATGCGGACAACCGGATTATGTTCAGTGCCGGATCCATTGCCATTGCACTCGGCCTGATGGGCAAAGACTGTACGGTCGCCTACGCAATCCCGCTTGCGGCAACCGGCAAAAATGTCTTCTTTGACCGGGTCTGGCCGAAGTAACCGGGCATCACTCTTTTTTCTGGCGCGGCAAACTGCCCTTTTATGGTACGGCAGCGCCAGTACTAACCGGGATTTTTCATGTACACCATTGTCCTGCTCCGCCATGGCGAGAGTACCTGGAACAAGGAGAACCGGTTTACCGGCTGGACCGATGTCGACCTCTCGGAGAAAGGAAGAACGGAGGCAGAACGGGCTGCCCGGCTCATGCAGGAAGCCGGCCTCTCCTTTGATCTCTGCTATACCTCCATGCTCCGCCGGGCGATCCGGACACTCTGGATCGTGCTCGATCATATGGACCTCATGTACCTCCCGGTCGAGCATTCCTGGCGCCTCAACGAGCGCCACTACGGTGCCCTGCAGGGTCTTGACAAGCGCGAGACCACCGAGAAGTTCGGCAAAGACCAGGTCCTGCTCTGGCGCCGGGGATATGCCGTGCGCCCCCCGGCACTTTCCGCAGACGACACGCGGCACCCGCGCTTCGATCCCCGGTATGCGGACCTTGGCGCAGAGGCGCAGCCTGCAACCGAGTCGCTTGCAGATACGCTCGCGCGGGTCGTGCCCTACTGGGAAGGGACGATTGCGCCGTCTATTAAAAGTGGCAGAAAGATCATTATTGCAGCCCATGGGAACAGCATCCGGGCCCTCGTCAAGTACCTCGACCATGTGCCGGACGATGTGATCACCGAAGTCAACATCCCCACCGGCTTCCCGCTCGTGTACGAACTCGACGATAACCTGCGCCCGGTCCGGCACTACTATCTGGGCGATGCAAAAGAGATCGAGCAGGCAACGGCCTCGGTTGCAAACCAGGCCGGCACCGGGAAATAATTTTTTTTATTTTTCCACCTTCCCTTTTTCTAAAAAACCAGAGCGAAACCTTTTCTTTCCGGGAGAGTGGATAACCACTGACGCACCATGCCGGTCATGATGATACGCGGCGGTGACCTTGATCTCGTGGAATACGAGTTCAGGTCGTTTCTCCCGGGAGAGATCCAAAAGACGCTCGGGCTTGAGAAGAAGAAATACAAACTGGCTCCCCGGAAAGGAAAGGTGCTGGTGAAAGCACCGGCCCGGATCCATCTTTCGGTTCTTGACATGAACCGGTTTGCGCCGGATCATGCAGGCGGCGGCGGGATCGGGTTTGCCATCCAGTGCTACTGCACCGCAGAAGCACAGTGTACAAAGCAGGGGCTTGTGATCGATTACAACCGGTCGGCCATCATCGAGAACTTCGTTACCGTATTTTCAAAAACCGTGGGATATACCGGCGGCTTTAAAATCAAAGCGGCCGATCACCAGAAAAAACACGTGGGCCTCGGGTCGACAAGCACGGTCATGATCGCAGTCGCCACTGCCATCAACGAGGCGGTAGGCGCGCCGCTCTCAAATGCCGAGCTGCGCCGTCTCATCGGTCACAACTATGTTGAAGAGACCTCGGACGGGAAGATCGCATTCGGTTTTGAGACCGGTGTCGGGCCGGCCGCGAGCACCTATGGCGGCATGGCCGTGATGGGCGACGAGCTCGTGCTCGTGTACCACCACCCGTTTGCGGAAGGAAAAAATGTCTTTATCGTCCTCCCGCCTTCGGATATCTCGTCTGCGGGGACAAAGGAGTTCGATCTTTTGATGAACCGGGCGCGGACGCTCGATTACCGGGACCGGGAACTCAAGGCCTACTTCTTCATGATGGACCTTATCCCGGCGCTCGAACGCGCGGATCTCAAAAAGATCGGGGACATTATCTGGGAGATCGAGTTCCGCGGCTCGAAGCGTGCCGAGGTCGAGCACCACAGCTACCGGATCTACCAATACATGAGCATGCTCCGGGAGGCCGGTCTCGAATTCGTGGGAATGAGCTCGGTAGGGCCCGCGATCGCGATCATCACCGATCAGAACAAAAAGGCGCTCCAGAAGATCCTCAAGCCCATCGGCCTCGAGATCGCTATCGAGACAAAAGTTGATAACGTGGGCATGAAAATTACGCACCGGGCGTAATTACCGGATTCGTGTCCCGTACTTCTTTTTTTTATAAATTTAAAAAAAAAGATGATTGCTTAATATGAGCCACCTGTCATTCCTTATGCTCTTAAGAGGAAATTTCTCTTCCTGATCGACTCGCCCCCCTTCACGCCAGCCCGCCCCCGGGGAGACGGGAGCGCATGCGATTCCTCCGCATTACCGGTAATCCCGATTCTGATAATACGGTAAAAGATCCCCGTCAACCGCATTGCTCCACGGGGCGAGCCCCGACAAGAAGGCGAGCACCCGTGGCTCTATCGCAATCCACTCCAAAGGAGCTGCCAATCGAATAAAGAGGGTGGTTTTAAATACGCAATCTCCAAAAAAAAGTTAGTTCCCGTCCGGCTTTTTTCTCCGGCACGAAGAGATCAGGCCGGCGATGATGAGCAGGATCGCACCTGCTGTCAGGATAAAGACGCCAAGGAGCATCAGGCTCATGTTCTCCCTGACCACGGAGAGAGTGCCCAGGTAATACCCGCCAAGCACGATAAGCAGGGTCCAGGCAACCGCACCAAGGACATTGTAGAAGAGGAACCGGCGGTACTGCATCGACCCGACGCCGGCCAAAAACGGTGCAAAGGTCCGGACAAAGGGGACGAACCGGGCAACAAAGATCGTTGCCCCGCCCCAGCGGTCGTAGAAGCAGTGGGTCCGTTCGATATACTCCTTTTTGACCAGGCCCGGGAACTTTTCGACAAAAACTTTGAGGCCGATATAGTTCCCGAGCCAGTAATTGACCGTATCCCCGATGACCGCCCCGAGGATGTAGACCGCGATCAGCAGTTCGAGATTCAGGACTCCGCTTGCGGCTAATGCTCCCGAGACAAAGAGCAGGGAATCGCCGGGCAAAAACGGCGTAACGACAAACCCGGTCTCGCAGAAGATGATGATAAAGAGGATAAGGTACGTCCAGAGGCCATAGGTATGGACAACTCCTGCGAGGTTCTGATCGAGATGGAGGATGATACCAAGAATCGACTCTAGCATTGCTGGTACAAAATAGTGGGACGGCGGCGTATATCAACATGGATGTGGCACCGGCCCGGATCCTTTTTACGCAGAATTGAATGAGAGTACCCTATAATGCAGGAAAGAGGATACATTTCCTGTAACTGACATTCCTTACCATTGTGCCACTGTGATTACCATGACCCGTACCTTCCTGCCGGCCCGGCCGGTAATGTTGTGCATCTTTTTGACCGCCCTGTTCCTGATCCTGCCGGTCCAGGCCTTTACCGCAGATTCCCTGAGTATCACGGTAGACAAGAACGGGGATGCCTCTGCCACGTTCCGGTACACGCTCGAAGGCGTGATTGAGAATGCCATCCCCGAGTCCGTGCTTCAGGAACAACTGGTAAAAGGACTTGCCACCAGTTCCGATCCGCCGCAGGTTGTCTCGTTTGACAAGTCCCAGGCATCCCTGATTCTCAAGAACTTTGCGGTGACAAACGATGTCCCGACCGGTACAGAATACCAGACCGCGCCGATGGATTTCAAAAAAGCACAGGTAGCCCTGCAGAATTCTGCAGTGAGCACGGTGATCTCCGCAGACTTTTCACCGAAAACGATCACGGTGACATTCCCTGACGGCTACGCGCGGACACTCACCGATTCGTCCGCGCTCCCGAGCCTGAAGCACACCGTGATCGACCCGGCAAAGGCCGCAGCGGTCCCGACCGTGAATGCCTCGGCACTGGGTGCGATAAAGGTCAGTACCTCACCGGCAACGGTTCATGTGTACATCGATTCCGTGTATGCGGGCGAGAGTCCGTACACATTTACCGGGATCTCCCCGGGATTGCATACGATAAGTCTCGAAGCGGACGGATATGCGACTCGGACAAAGAAGGTTACCGTCAGCGCCGGCGGGACAGTCACGGTCTTTGAATCGCTCGACCTGGCGCCAACACCGACGAAGAAGGCAGGAGTCTCCGGGGCCGGGATTGCTGCGCTGGCCGGGGCGGTGGCGGTCTGTGGGTTGAATGGGCTGCGCCGGAAATAAATTGATTTGTTTTTTTTTTTGCTCTGTAGAAAACCTATTTCATGAGATATTATTACCCCCCTTGCGCCAACCCTGCCCCCGTTGGGGGCGGGGGCGCTTGCGAGGCCTCGGTATTACCTAAAATCCCGATTCAGGTAATACAGCACTATCGCAAATGGGGCGCCACGAGCGGCGGGGCGAAGCCCCTGGAGCATCAGTATTTTCACAATTTACGGCAGTCGGTTGAACCGGCCAATAATCTCCGCCCGCAGGAACCGCTCGCCACGCACGGTAAGATACCAGGTATGCGTCCGGCACTCCCCGCCAAACCGGCTGCCGGCAAGGGCGCGCACTTCATCTTCGGTAAAATAATGGGTTGCGATCCCGTTCTTACGCGCAAAAGTCCAGGGTTCGCATTCTTCACCCCGGCCTGCACGGAAATCCTCCCGGGAGAATCCGGAGAAGTACAGAGTCCCGCCGGGCCGCAGAACGCGGGCGATCTCTTCCATCACCCGGGCCCGGTCGTGATCCGGGAGATGCCCGATAACGTGAAACGCCACCACGGCATCGAATGCCCCGTTTGTAAACGGCAGGCTGCAGGCATCGGCAACGGAAACCTCGCCAGCTCCCGTACTGGCGAGCTGGTTCCGGCACAATGCTGCGGCAGATACCGAGATGTCGATACCGGTAACGCTGCAGCCCTGTTCCCGCAGCGCGGCAAAGGTCTTGCCGTTCCCGCAGCCGAGTTCGAGAACGCTTGTTCCCGCGGCAAGCGCCGGAAGGTTATGCACCGCACCGCCCCAGACCCGGCCTTTTCTGGCATACTCGGTTTCCCAGGGATCAGTGGCAGGGGCAGGCATGGCAATACGGTTTCCTGTATCAGATAAGGGAGCACTTGCTGAATCAGTGTTCTGTTTTTTTAATTTTTGTCCGGGTACGTTTACCGGCGCCTTGAAACATAATAAAGGAAAACAAGCCTACATAATAGTAAAGAACGGGCAAGCGTCCCAGGGGAATTTTCCCGCGGGGCCGGCCCGAGGTCGTGCCAGATGCTGGATATCAGGTTTGTACGGGCGAGCCCTGAGGTCGTCAAAGCCGATCTCACTAAACGGAACGCCACAGAAAAGATCGCATGGGTGGACGAGATACTGGCAAAAGACGCCCGGTCCCGCGAACTCAAGGTGCAGACCGATGAGCTCCGGCGCCGGAGAAACACGATAGCAAGGGAGATCAACGAGGCCAGGAAGGCGGGTAACGACCCGGCGCCCTTGATGAAAGAGGCTGGCGAACTCCCGAAAAAGATCAAGGCAAACGATGCCGAGCAGGAAGAGATCTCGAATGTCATCCACACCCGGCTCATGCGCCTCCCCAATATCCTGCACGAGAGCGTGCCGCAGGGAAAAGACGATACCGAGAACGTTGAAGTCAAGCGCGTCGGCACACCGCGCACCTTCGACTTCGAGCTCAAAAACCACGGCCAGCTTGCAGCCGATAATGGCTGGGCAGACTTCGAGCGGGCAACAAAGACGTCCGGCGCCGGCTTCTATTTCCTCAAGGGCCCGCTCGTTATGCTCGACCTCGCGCTCCAGCATTTCGCGCTCGACCTCCTCATCAAAAAAGGCTTTACCCCGGTTGTCCCGCCGTTCATGATCAACCGGAGCTCGTACGAAGGCGTCACCGATCTCGATGACTTTGAGAAAGTCATGTACAAGATCGATGGCGACGATGCGTACCTGATTGCGACGAGCGAGCACCCGATCGCGGCAATGTACCAGGACGAGATCTTCGAGGAAAAGGATCTCCCCTTACGCCTCTGCGGCCTCTCACCCTGCTTCCGACGCGAGATCGGCGCCCACGGCCTTGACACAAAAGGGCTCTTCAGGGTCCACCAGTTCACGAAGATCGAGCAGTTTGTCTACTGCAAACCCGAGGACTCATGGACGATCCACGAGGAACTGCTGGCAAATGCCGAGGAAGTCTTTACACAACTCGGCCTTCCCTACCATGTGGTCAACATCTGCACCGGCGATATCGGCACGGTTGCCGCAAAGAAGTACGACATCGAGGCCTGGATGCCCCGTGAGAACGCGTACAAGGAAGTAGTCTCCTGCTCCAACTGCACCGCGTACCAGGCAACGAGCCTCAATATCCGGGTCCGGGACAAGGAGAACTTCGAGTCAAAAAGGTATGTCCACACGCTCAACTCGACTGCGATCGCCACGTCCCGGGCGCTCCGGTGCATCTTAGAGAATTACCAGAACCGTGACGGCACGGTCACAATCCCCGAAGTCCTGCGCCCGTATATGGGCGGCCGGGAACTGATGTGACCGGAATTCACCTCTTCTTTATAAACATCAGAGATGATACATATGATGAACAGGTATTTGCCCCAAAAGGCAGTATACCGGATAGAGGGAATGTGGTTCTATGGGCTATCCCGATTTGAAAAGTGACGAGTCCATCATCCTGACGGCACAGCATGTCAAGGTAAAGTCCGTGCCGTTTGAACTGGTGCTCACCAACCGGCGCCTCATCATCATCGACAGCGAGAAAAACGTTGTCCCTACACAGCAGATCCCGTTAATTACGATACGTAATGTCATGATTGGGGAGAATGCCATACGGGATCCGGTCATCACGCTGACCATTCTGACCGATACCGCAGACACCCGCGAGCTTGCGCTTACCTTTGCGATGCAGACCGGAGGAGAACGCAGGCGCGAGGCCGGGGAATGGGTAAAGGCATTAAAAAAATACATTGCCGAGGCATCGTCCTACCCGGTAGAGATGATGCCCGCGTCCCAGCCTGCAGTCCAGCCGCCCCGTCAGGATTATGCGGGTTCGTCCGGCATAAAAAAGAAGATCGAAGTTTCGCGCCCGATCAAAAAGGTTGTTGTCGATACCGATCACCTCCCGCCAAAACCCGTAGAGACCACGACCCTGCCGGAAGGTTCTTTCTGTGGGCGCTGCGGGAACCGGATGCCCCCCGGATCGACCTTCTGTAACCGCTGCGGGACAAAAGCGGTCTCCGCAACCGAACAGGAAGATGTGGTACCCGCTGCCCCTGCCGCAGCAGGGCCCGAACAGATCAGCACAGTCCCGGTGGCAGCACCGGTCTCGGGAGACCGCAAGAGCCGGCCCATCGAACAGATCATCCATTCGATCGAGCCCCTGATTGAAGATTCCGTTCCCCGGGCAGGTCCCATGGACGCAGTTCCGGAACCGGAAGGTTCACTCGCTCCGCATTCGGCAGCCCCGGAGACCTCCGCCCCCGCTGAACCGGCTGCACCAGCGCCACTCGCTGCACCTGACGACCAGACAGTTATCTCCCCGGCACCGGCAGAAGCCGCAGCTTCCGCAACTGGCGGAGAACCCGCACAGGAGGTTCCGCCCGTAGTACCCCTGCCGCCCATCCCGCCCGCACCAAAGAAGAAGCGCTTTGGCATCCTTCCGATTGCCATCATTGTGATCATCATCCTTGCCGTTGCAGTCGGCGGATTCATGCTCTTAAAAAACGGTCAGGCCCCGGCATCCACCCCGGTCACTACAACGGTGCCCACGACAATAGCCACGGTTCATACAACGATTCCGACCACGATCGCAACACCTGTGGTAACGACCGTCCCAACCACCGCAGCACCGCTTGTCCCCCAGACGGGCATATGGGCTGAAGTGATCTATGACAAGACGTATACCGGCCAGGTAGGAACCCCGGGCTCGAAGGTTACCGTGACCGATACCGGCGACCACTTCTACATCATCCCCACCAAGGACGGCGTGGTCTCGGTCTCGCTTGCAAAGACGGACGGGTCTGGTGACGAACTAAAGGTTATAGTCTACAGCGCGGGACAGGTAGTAAAGACTGCGTCTACCACAACCCCGAAGGGAAGTATCGACCTCCAGTTTGCGGTTGCCCTCCCGACGACTGCTGCGCCTGTCGCAATTGCAACCCTTGAAACCACACCCCAGACTACTGCCGCAGCCACAAATGCTACGAATAGTACCGCATAAATTCTGATAAAAAATCCAATAGATCCTTTTTTATAACCAAAAGAGCCAGCCTTCCCTAGTGATGCGCTGATGAACTACAAACATATCATTGCAGGATGCTGCATTCTCATCGTTCTTGCCTGTCTTGCCACTGCCAGCGGATCGGTGCAGTCGTACCTGGGAAATACCGTGAAGCTCTCGGGATACAGTTCGGACAGTTCGACCGTCTATCTCTTTGTGACCGGCCCGAACCTCCCGGCAAACGGCGTGGCCCTTGATAACCTGAACCGGGGGACGGATCAGGGAGGATTTACCCAGGTTAGTGTGGACAGCAATGGCCGCTGGGAGTATGACTGGAACCCGGGCGGAAGCATCGATGCCGGCACCTACACGGTCTGGGCGGTCAACAGCCAGACCGACAAGGCCCACTTAAGCCAGGCAGAGTTCAGTACCATCTCTGTGACGCTGGGAAACCCGGGCATCAGCATCGCGACACCGGCGCCCGTCCCGGGGAGCCTCGACCTGCGCTCGGTCCCGGACAATGTCTCGGTAAGCGTGAACGGGAACTATAAGGGAAAGACACCGGTAATTGTCGATAATCTCGCTCCCGGCACATACCAGGTCGCGTTCTCAAAATTCGATTATGAGCAGTTCTCAACACCGGCAAAGGTGGAATCGGGATCGGTTACCGAAGTGACCGCAACACTCGTGCCAAAGACCGGATCGCTTGTCATCAACACCACCCCTCTTGGGGCAGCGATCAGTATTGACGGTACCCCCTCCGGGACGGCGCCGGTAACGCTTAACGGTCTTGCTGCCGGCAACCACACGGTGAATGCAACGCTTGAAGGCTATCTCCCCTCCGAGAACCAGGTACGGGTGGTTGCAGACCAGACCGTGACAAGCGAGATTACGCTCCAGAAACCGGCAGCAGCGATCATTCCCGGGATATCTGCTCCCCTGCCGGCGGCAATCACCGTCATTGCCTGCCTGTCCGTAATCCTCCTGATTGGTGCCGCATCCAAAAAACAACGGTAAACAGCGGAAGGTAGAGTAAGGGAAAATCACGGACCTATCTTTTTTGCAGGATTTTTTTTCGCTATAAAATATTTTGCCGGCCCGGACGATCCGTATTTTTTTTATAAAATTTCCCCACTGCCAAAAAATTCCCGTCGGAGCAGAAAATCTCCAGTAAGTTGTACATCCGATTATCGGATAATTATCCGATACTCGGTTCATTATCTTACAACCTTTTTTCCCGCCAAAATTTTTTATCGGGATTTCTCCGGGCCGGAACCATACGGCTGCACAGAGCCGGCACCCGGAACTGTTTTCCAAAAAGATGTTCCGGCCAGGCACATAAATCTCCAGCAGGAAAAAAGGAGATTATCCTTGTGCGGTAGCAAAGCCACGGTACAGGATCCAGACTCCGAGCAGGATCAACAATGCCGCCGCCAGGACCGGCCAGAATCCTGCCGGTACCCAGACAATCCCGATACCAAGGCAGATCATAAAGATCCCGAGAACTGCAAAGAGGACCGGGGACGATCTCCGGTAATAATCGTTCTGGTTCTCTGCACCGTTTTCTGCCGCTGCCGGGGTCTTTGCCCGGGCAAGAGCGGTCCCTATAAAGCCAAGGCCCAGGCCGACCAGGACACCCGAAGCCGGGTGACCGGCAAGCAGTCCCACACCAAGACCGATCAGGATCCCGGCCGGGATAAATATATATGCCCCGCCGTGGCGGTGTCTGTGTTTTTCGCGGCGCTCTGTCCTCTTATCACCAGTCATACGGATTCTGTTGTCGAGTCTGCCAGATAAGTTTTGAGGCTGGGGGAACTGCTGCCAGGAACAGAATGCGGAAAATTTTAATTAGCAACTTAATCATTAATTATATTCACAAATGTCAGGACCAGAAACTAATCCCCCAGAATTTCCGGAACTGTACCGCAGCTGGATGCGGATACGGAACAAGATGAACGTTATGGAGGATATGCCCCGTACCTTTGGTGTGGAAACGCCGCTTTTCCTCTCCGAGATCCACACCATCCAGGCAATCGGCAGGACAAAAGAGAACAATATCCGGACCATTGCCGAAATTCTTGGCGTGACACCGTCCGCGGCATCGCAGACCGTCACCCGGCTCAAGAAGAAGGGTTTTGTAAAGAAAGTCCGGGGAATCAAAAACGAAAAAGAGGTCTCGCTGGTCCTGACCCCTGCAGGAAAGATCGCGTACGACAATCACGAGAAGACTCACGAGCGGATGTACGAGAGAATTGCCCGCCGCCTTGGCCCGTTAAACGGTAACGAACGGATTTTTCTCGCCCGGGTCTTCTCTGCGTTCGAATCGGTGTACGATGAACGAATCGCAGAACTCCCGGATGATTCCGACAGCGGGAAGCGGCCGATATGAGTGAGAAGCCCGTCGCCTCAACAGAACATCATGTACCGGCGCACGAACCATCGCGGGTACATGAGATCGCCCAGCTGACGCTCGCACACCTGATTAACGATATCTATGCCCCGGTGCTGATGGCCCTCCAGCCGCTCCTTATCACAACGCTCGGGTACAGCTACTTCCAGGCCGCGCTTCTCCCGGTGATGCACAGCCTGATCTCATCGGCGCTCCAGCCGGTCTTCGGAAGCCTTGCCGACAAGAAGGGGTTCCGGGTCAGTGTCGCGATCTCCATCCTGCTCTCCGGCTGCGGGATTGCGTTTTTGGGATTTTTGTCCGACCATTACACGATCATGCTCTGCTGCGTTGCGATCTCTGCGGTAGGCCATGCGACCTTCCATCCCGGTGCGCTCTGCAAGGTTGACGCCATCGCGGCTTCAGGAAACCGGGGCCGGCTCACGTCATTCTTTGTTGTCGGAGGGAATCTCGGGCAGGCGCTCGGGCCGATCCTTGGCGGTATCGTGATCACGACCGGAGGTCTTCCTGCGGTTACCTGGCTGATAATTCCGGCAGTACTCGGTGCACTGCTCCTGATCGTCCGCCCGATCCCCGATACCTGCCCGGCAGCGGCACGGCCGGTGGAATCCAAAAGCGATGAGAACTGGAAACCGGTGATCCTCCTCTTTACCGGTTCAACGCTCCGTGCATGGGTCACATTCGGCGCGATGACATTCCTTCCCACGTACCTGGTCCTCTCCGGTTACCCGCTGCTTACGGCCACATTCCTCGTGAGCGCCATGCTCCTTGCCGGGGTTGTCGGCCAGCTCACCGGAGGATATCTCTCCGACCGGGTGGGACGCAAACCGGTGGTTGTTGCAACAACCCTGTGTTCGGTCCCGGCCTTTGCCGCGATCCTCCTGACCGGCGGAATGCTTCAGGTCATTGCGATGCTCAGCTTCGGGTTCCTGCTCTGGGCATCGTTCTCGGTAACGATCGCCATGGCGCACGAGCTCATGCCCACCCGGATCGGGTTTATCTCCGGCCTCTTCATGGGCATTGCCATGGGAGCCGGAGGTATCGGCGTCTCGGTCTCGGGCGCAATTGCCGATCATATCGGGCTCGTCGCCACTCTTGCCTTCTTCCCGGTCCTCGTGCTTGCCGCTGCCCTGCTCTTTGCGGTTGTCCAGTACCCGCGGAAGGTACCGGGGAAGGTGTGAGATAATGGGTCTGCGTAACAAAGGGGAATAATTTATTTGTTTATTTTTTTAAACCGTGACCGCACACGTTTTGATCACTGCAAATTTTTCCTATGAGTCTTTTTTTTTATGCTTGTCCTTCCCCCTAGCGAGACGGGTGACGCAGTGCCACCCGTCAAGCGCGAGGGAGCTGGGGGGCGCGTGCTCATTTTCGCGAAGTATTATGCTGTGGAAATCCTCAAGAGAACTCCTCAAATTTTGTTGCGAGGATCCAAACGGGCGCTCGCCGCCTCATCGGGGCTCGTCCCGTGGAGCAAGCCAGTGAAAGGTACGCAACAGGAAAATTTTTATCCGGTATGGGGAATAAGGGGGGGCTTTGCTCTCCTTATGCTGCCTCCCACTCTGGGAAAAGTGGGGGTCACCATCTCAAATACTGCTTAATGAAGGGGAAATGAAGTCTCCAAAGCAGAGATTATAAAAGTCAGTTTGCTGGCGGTTACCGAAAAAAATCCTGATGATTTACGCAACCGGGCTGCATGCCGCCTGTCCGGAGGGGATTGCATATTTTTTCTCGATGAAGTGTGCGGCGATCGTTGTGATGGTAACGAGCATGAGGTAGACAATACCGACACAGAGGAACGTCTCGTTGTACATGAAATACTTGGTTGCGATCATTTTTGCCGCACCGGTCAGCTCGATGAGCGTGATCATGTACGCGAGTGACGAATATTTTACCAGGTAGATGAATTCGTTGGTGATCCCGGGAAACGCTTTTCTTAACGCCTGCGGGAGAACAATCCAGCGCACGGCCTGCCACTTGGACATCCCGAGCGCCTGCGCTGCGGTCATCTGGCCGTCTTTTATCGCGTGGATTGCGCCCCGGATATATTCGGAGTTATACGCCGCATTGCAGCAGATAAATCCAATCACTGACGCGACAAACGGTGTGAGCACGATCCCAACAGACGGCATACCGAAGTATAAGATAAAGAGAAGAAGGAGAAGCGGACAGCCCTTGCAGAAGATCACAAACCCTTTCGCGAGCAGCTTTACCCCGGGACTCCCGTATGCCCGTCCCACGGCAACGGCACAGCCAAGCAAAAAGCCGAACGGCGCAGCTACGAGGATGAGCGCGACCGTCATCACAAGGCCGCTTGCAAAGGCAGGGGCAATGATCTGGGTAAGGAAGGTGATCTGGTCCATGGGCTGTCAGGCTCGCTTTCTTTACCGGTATTCCTCGATCTTCCCGATAAATTTCTTCATCCGATCAAAGCCGGCTCCTTTGAGAACTTGATCGGGGGTTCCCCGTTCTGCGATCGTCCCGTTCTCCATGAAAAGGACTTCGTTTGCCACCGAAAGGGCAAAGCGCATCTCATGGGTCACGATAAGCATGGTCATGCCCTGCTTTGCGAGCATCCGGATCACTTCGAGCACTTCGCGGGTCAGCTCCGGATCGAGCGCCGATGTCGGCTCGTCAAAGAGCATCACGTCCGGGTCCATGGCAAGCGCCCGGGCAATGGAGACCCTTTGCGCCTGCCCTCCCGAGATCTGGGCCGGGTAGCAGTCTGCCTTATCGGCAAGGCCGACCCGTTCGAGCTCGAAAAGCGCTTTGCTTGTCGCCTCCTCCTGGCTCATCCCCTTTACTTTCAGGAGTGCAATTTCAACATTCTTCTGGACGGTCAGGTGGTCGAAGAGGTTGAAGTTCTGGAAGACCATCCCCATTTTCTGCCGGAAGTAGTTGATCCTCATCCCGCTGTTTGTTACCTCTTCGCCATCCAGCCAGACCTTCCCGCGGTCGGGTTCGGTGATCTGGTTGATGCAGCGCAGGAGCGTGCTCTTGCCGGTCCCCGAGGGACCGATAAACGCCTTGGTCTCTCCCCGCCTGACCTCAAACGAGATATCGCAGAGTACCCTTGTCTCGCCAAACGACTTGCAGAGATTCTCGACTTTTAAGACACATCCTGAATCTGTCATGATATCACGTACTTGCATGGCCGAATCCGGGCACCATCACTTTTTCTTCGAGCTTGTTGAGACATTTCATTCCCGCATAGTTCAAGGCAATATAGACACAGGCACATGCCAGATAGATCGGCATGGTCAGGTATGTCTGCGAGACTATCTGCGAAGTCCGGGTTAAAAGTTCCATCACGCCGATCGCATAGCAGATTGAAGTATCCGTGAGCACGGTAGGGTACTCGTTTGACCAGCCGGGAAGGGCAACCAGCATGGCCTGCGGGAGGATAATGGACTTTATTGCCTGCCACCGGGTCATGCCCAGCGACCGCGCCGCGGTCATCTGGCCTTCGGAGATGGAAAGGATCGCCCCCCTGAAGATCTGGGACTGGTACGCAGAGCCACGGAGACCGAGCACTACGATCGCGATGATAAATGCAGGGAGATCAAGACCAAGCGAGGGGAACACACCGAAATAGAATAAAAAGAGGAGGACAAGGAGCGGCAGGCCACGGAAAAACCAGACATACACCTCAATGGCGTAACGGACCGGTTTCGTTCCGTAGATCTGTCCAAGCGCCATGGGCAGGCCGATTACCAGTCCCATCGCGAGAGCCGCAACCACGAGCACCAGGGTGAGCACAATTCCCTGCAACAGGTACGGGAACCATTCTATCAGGATGGGAATGAGCGCATCGGTCATGTGAAAGCGGGTCCTCTTTTTTCGCGATTGTCAGATACCTTGTGGATTATGCCAGTTTGTATTCCGTGAGCAGTTTCTGCCAGTACGGGTCTGCGTGGAGATCGGCAAGTCCCGAGTTCATCAGTGCGAGAAGCTCCGGGTCGTTCTTGCGGATTGCAATCCCGTACTGCTCGCCGGTATCGATCTCGTAGACAATATGGATGGGCTTACCTTCGATCGCGCTTATGTGGGACGGCCGGTCATAAATAGATGCGTCAATGTTCTTGTTCGTGAGATCGGTGATCACGAGAGGGAAGTTGTCGTATTCCTTTAAGTGATCCGCGGGCATCCTGCCGTTCTCGACCAGGTTCTTTTCCGCCCAGATTGCCCCGGTGGTGCCCCGCTGGGCACCGATGATTGCCTTGCCGGCAAGGATATCGTCAACGGAAAGGGACGAGTCGTTCCGGATCGCGATTGTCTGGTTGATGTTGAGGTACGGGGTCGAGAAGTTGACCTGTTCCTGGCGTTCCGGCGTGATGGTCATACCGGAGTAAACCATGTCGATCTTTCCTGCCTGGAGTGCAGGGATCATACCGTCCCACTCGATGGCCTCGAACTCGACATTGAATCCCTTGTCCTTTGCGATCCAGCGGGCAGAATCCACATCGATTCCATGGAACGTTCCGTCTTTATCAATGTAGGAGTAGGGCATATACGCGCCGTCAACGCCGATAACATACGTCTTTGTCACGGCAGTACCGTTCTGCTGTGACACTGCCGCACCAGACCCGGAGGAAGACTGGTTCTGCGTACATCCTGCAACAAGGAGGCACCCGCCAAGGAGGATTGCGAGCACCGTAAGCACACACACGGATTTAGTTTTCATTCAACTGGCAGGTTTGCGGCTCTCACCATATAACCGTTATGAAATATATCGACAGAAACACCGGCGGAGAAACGGTACCGTAGGACAAGCATGTCCTGATAAAATTAAAAAAAAAGAGTGATGCCGGTTTACTGCATGTCGTACTTCTGGATCAGTTCTTTCCACTTGTCGGAAGCCATCAGGTGGTCGAGACCGGTATTAAGCGAATCGAGAAGTGCGGTGTCGTCCTTGCGGACCGCGATACCGAAGGCCTCGTCCGTGTCGATCACGCCAATCTTTTTCATCGGCTGGTCCCTGATTGCATGGACAACGACCGGTTCATCGAACATCACGACATCGGTCCGGCCATTCGAAAGATCGGCGAGCGCGAGCGGGAAGTTGTCGTATAACGTGAGGTTGCTGCTGGCAAGCGTACCGTTCTTTATGAGATTGTTCTCAATCCACGTGTTGGCCGAACAGCCGCGCTGGGTCCCGATGGTGACTTTCCCGGCAAGGACGTCATCCATCGTAACCGAAGAACTGTTCCGTGCGGCAAGTGCCTGGTTGACTACCCAGTAGGTCCTGGAGAAGTTGACCTGCTCCATTCTCTCGGGAGTCTTTGTCATGCCCGAATAGACCATATCGATCTTCTTTGCCTGGAGCGCCGGGATGATGCCGTCCCAGGCCATCGGCTGGATCGTCACGTCAAAACCCTGATCTTTTGCAATCCACTGGATCGACTCGACATCAAACCCGGTGGGGTTGCCGTTCGAATCGATATACGAGTACGGGAAGTAATCTCCATCGATACCAACGATGTAGACCTTGTTTGTCGTGTCTGCGTGGGGTGCGGCAGAGGTGTTTGTTCCCGTGGATGCTCCCGATGGGGAACTCTGCGTACAGCCGGCACAGACCAAAAAAGCGATCGCGATAACCACAACAGGAAGATACCAGTACTTCATACCAGAATCATCTTACGAGGATCATATTTACAGATTCCCAAAATTTTCTGGCGGGATCTCCTGTGAACCCAATAGGTCTCTGTCCGGGAGAGGAATTGATAAAGGCGGCCTCCCTATGTCAGTATATAACGCGGGAAATGCGCCCCCATATAATAAGAACCTGCATTTCCCGGGAAGACCGCATGACCGATGCCCCGCCTGCGCCCGATGCCCCTGTCCTGTACATCAACCGCGAACTGAGCTGGATCCGGTTCAACCACCATGTGCTCGAAGAAGCAAAGGACGATCGCCACCCGCTGCTCGAACGGGTGAAATTCCTCTCCATCTTTGCAAACAACCTGGACGAATTTTTCATGATCCGGGTCTCGGGCCTCCAGCGCCAGGCAGCTCAGGGCTTCCTCAAAGCGCCTCCCGACGGGATGACACCTTCAGAACAGCTCGCTGCAATAGAAAAAGCGCTCATTCCCGAGCTCTCCCTCCAGTACGACTGCTGGAACCGGGAAATCCTTCCACAACTGGCGAAAGCCGGCATCTTTGTCTTGCCTTACCGCGATCTCGATCCCCGGCAGAAAGAAGCGCTCAGCACATACTTTGTCGAAGAGATCTTCCCGGTCCTTATCCCGCTTGCGTTTGATTCCGCCCACCCGTTCCCGTTCATCTCCAACCTCTCGCTCAACCTCGCCATCATTGTCCGGGACCAGGATAATAAAGAACTCTTCGCACGGATCAAGGTGCCCACCAGCCTCTTTCCCCGGCTCATCCGGGTGCCGGCACCGGATGGAGTCCGGGACGACAAAAACGTTCACCTTGTCTATCTTGAGGACCTGGTGGCCGCCCATCTCGACCTTCTCTTTCCGGGCCTTGAAGTGGTCGGGGCATATCCCTTCCGCATCACCCGGGATGCCGACCTTGACATTGAAGTCGATGAAGCTTCCGACCTCTTAACAACGGTCGAAGAGATCATGGAGCAGCGGGCACGCGGAACGCCGGTAAGGATCGAGGTCGATTCGACCATGCACGAGAACACCGTGCAGATGCTTGAGAAGAAACTGGGAATCAGCCCCCAGATGCTCTACCGGATCGGCTACCCGGTGGGGATGGCAGACCTTATGGAACTTCTTTCGCTCGACCGGCCCGAACTAAAAGATCCGCCGTTCCAGCAGTCCGTCCCGCCCGAACTTGCCGAGGAAAAAGACATGTTCTCGGCGATCCGGAAAAAAGATATCCTCCTCTTCCACCCGTACGACAGTTTCACCCCGGTGATAAACTTCATCCGGCAGGCAGCCCACGACCCGGATGTGCTCGCCATCAAGATCACCCTGTACCGGGTGGGTTCCAACTCGCCGATCGTAAAAGCACTCATGGAAGCGCGGGAGAACGGGAAAGCGGTAGCGGCATTGATCGAACTCAAGGCCCGTTTTGATGAAGAGAACAATATCGGCTGGGCCCGGGCGCTCGAACGTGCCGGCGTCCACGTTGTCTACGGTGTCGTCGGCCTCAAGGTGCATGCGAAACTCTGTATGGTCGTGCGCCGGGAAAAGGACGGGATCCGCCGGTACATGCATCTCGGGACCGGCAACTACAATGCAACCACAAGCCGGATCTACACCGATTTCGGCATGTTCACCTGCGACCGGGACATCGGTTACGATGCGGCAAACCTCTTTAATTTCCTGACCGGCTATGCCCGCTTCGACAAATACCGGAAACTCGTTGTCGCTCCGGTCACTCTTCGCAGCGCAATGATCTCGCGGATCGACCGGGAGATTGCCCTCCATAAAAAAGAGGGCGGAGGCCACCTCATCTTCAAGATGAACGCACTGGTGGACCTGGAATGCATCACGGCGCTGTACCGTGCCTCAGAGGCAGGAGTGAAGATCGACCTCCAGATCCGCGGGATCTGCTGCCTGCGCCCCGGCATTAAAGGCGTGAGCGAGAACATTACCGTGAGCGCGATCGTAGGCCGTTTCCTCGAACATGCCCGGATCTACTATTTCCGGAATGGCGGGAAAGACGAGGTGCTGCTCGGGAGCGCCGACCTGATGCCGCGCAACATCGACCGGCGGGTGGAGGTGCTCTTCCCGGTGACCGATCCGGCCATCAAAAAATCGCTCCTTACCACAATCCTTGCAAAGGAGCTCGCGGACAACCAGCAACTGCGGCTGATGTCCGGGGACGGGTCGTACGCACGCAGACTCCCTGAACCCGGGAAATCCCCGGTCGATTCCCAGGGATGGTTCCTCGCGCACCCGGGATCCTGGTACCATGCAGACAAATGACCCGGCAGTACCGGTCCCCGGCGCATGCTCCTTTGCGGCATCGCGTCTCCTGCCCCTGCTCGATACATTCCTTACAGAGACGGGGCCGGTACGGGCCGCAGACGATCCCGAAGCAGTCCACCGGCTCAGAGTCGCATCCCGCCGGCTCCGGGCGGCACTGCCGCTTTTTCCCCTCTGTTTTCCGGAAAAAGATCTGCGTCTGTGGATCCGGGAGATCAAAGCATGTACCCGGGCTCTCGGAACCGCCCGGGATACCGATGTCAGGATCGCATTTTTAAAACGATACCTGAAAGGCCGGCGCTGCGATCCAACAGGAATGGGAGGTGAGAGAAACGCAGCCAAAAAAAGCGATATCAATCCTCTTGTGCGCCTGCAAAAAAACCTGCGGAATGAGCGAAAAGACCAGCAGGAAAAACTGATAGGCGTCCTCGATGAGATCGAACGGGGCGGCACACTTTTGGATCTCCAAAAAACCTGCCAGGTGCTGGCAGTGCAGAAGATCCGGGGGAAAAAGAACTGCGTTTCCGGCATCCTCCCGGTTGCAGCGGACCGTATCGGTGCCCTTTTGATCTTACCGCAGCAGTACGAATCCTTTGTCCATTCCCCGGATGCAGTTCCCGAGCACCATGCACTCAGGATTGCGCTCAAAAAACTCCGGTACACGCTCGAAACCTTTGCACCGCTCTACCGGAGAGGACTGGGAAAACAGATCGCGCAGCTCAAACGGCTCCAGGACCTGCTCGGCGGGATCCACGACTGCGACATCTGGATCAACGAGATGGGCCAGGCGATTCTCGACGCCAGATCGCATAAAGCCCCCCGGGAGATCCCTATGCAAAGGAAGATTTTTGATCTCACCCCGCTCCGCCAGCTGCAGAACAACCGTGAAAAAGAACGGAACCGGCTCTACCGGCAGTTCGTCCGCCGCTGGGACGCACTCGCCCGAGCCGGATTCTGGGAAGAACTGGAGACCTGCATTCTCGAAGGCCAGCGTTCTGTCTGCCGGCGCCGGAGAACATTCCCCCAAAACAAGGAAGAAACGGCTTTCTTACGTATACTTGAACAGGTACCGGACCAGCAGGTCCACAGCCTGCAGGTCGCCGGGCTCGCAGACAAACTTTTTACTGATCTTTCTATGCTCCACACTCTTGGAAACCGCGACCGGACCCTCCTCCGCTACGCTGCACTTATCCACGACATCGGCTGGGCAGAGGGCGGGGCCGGCCACCAGGGTCGGGGTGCGGGTATGATCCTCGCAGAGGGCGATCTTCCGGTGAGCGTGAAAGAACAGGGGATGATCGCACTTATCGTCGGGTTTCATGGTGGCGGGACAAAGGTCCGGCACAAGGGATTCTACCGGCTCCTCCCGCAGGCGGACAAACGATGCGTCCTCGTCCTTGCAGCGTTGCTCCGGATCGCAGACGGCCTGGACTATACCCATGACAACTGCGTTACGGATCTCCGCTGCACCCTCCGAGAGACTGAAATCCTCTGCGAACTAACCGGAACCGGTAATACCGGGCCCTGCAGGGAGCGGGCCATAAAAAAGGGCGACCTCTTCGCTGAGGTCTTCGCCCTGCCGCTGGTGATATCATAAAGACCAAAAAGATCGGCTCAACCGGACGGATTGTCGCGTTCATCGATATCGGGACAAACTCGGTACGCATGCTCGTTGTACGGTTCAACCCGAACCACTCCTACAGCATCCTGACCCGGCAAAAGCAGCAGGTGCGCCTGGGCGAGGGTGAATTCGACGACGAGGAGATCACGCCGGAAGCGATCGACCGGGCCTGCCTGGTCTGCCGGAAGTTCGCCGATCTCGCCCGCACGTTTGCTGCCGAAGAGTTTGTGGCGGTGGCGACCTCGGCCGCACGCGAGGCCCAGAACCAGGCCGAACTGCTCAGCCGGATCCGCGAGGAGGCGCAGCTGGATGTCAGGGTGATCCCCGGCCGCGAGGAGGCGCGTCTTATCTACCTTGGCGTGGCAGCGAGCCTCCACCTTGGCGAAAAACAGGCGTTTTTTATCGATATCGGCGGGGGAAGCACGGAGATCTCTGTTGGCGGCCAGCACCAGTACGTGGTTCTCGACAGTTTCAAGCTTGGTGCGATCCGCCTCACCAACCAGTTTTTTACCAAAGAGGAGACCGGGCCGGTCCGTCCCGACCAGTACCGGCTCCTCCAGCAGTACGTGAAAAATGCGATTATCCATACCGTTCAGAAGATCAAAAGCCAGAAGATCGATCTTGCCATAGGCAGTTCCGGCAGTGTCATGAATCTCGCGGAGATCGCGACAAAAACATCCCCGCAGGAGAATGCTGCTCCCGCCGGGACGCTCACCTACCGGGATCTTAAAAAAACCATCGAGATGCTCTGTTCGCTATCCCTTGAAGAGCGGCGGAAAGTGCCGGGGATCAACCCCGAGCGGGCTGACATCATTATCGCCGGGGCGATCATCCTCGAAACGTTCATGAAAGAGCTGGGTATCGAACAGCTTACCGTTACCAACCGGGGCCTCCAGGACGGTCTCCTTGCCGATTACCTCTCGCGGATGGAGGACTTCCCGCTCTTTGGAACGCTCTCTCCCCGGGAAACAAGCGTCCTCCAGCTGGGCCGTTCCTGCGGGATCAACGAGGCACATGCCCGGACGGTTACCCGGCTGGCGCTCGAGATCTTCGACTCGGCAAAAGACGCAAAACTGCATGATTACGGGGAGTGGGAACGCGAACTTCTCGAATACGCTGCATTCCTGCACGATATCGGCTCGTTCATCTCCTATACCAACCATCATGCGCATTCGTATTATATCATAAAAAACTCCGAACTCCTCGGTTTTGACCAGAAAGAGATAGATATCATCGCAAATACCGCCCGGTTCCACCGGAAGAAAAAACCGAAGAAAAAACACCTGGATGTCCCGGATCTTGGCGCACATGAACAGCAGATGGTGCTTGTCCTTGCCATGTTTGTCCGGCTTGGCGAGAGCCTCGACCGCAGCCATTCCGGCCTTGTGCAGCACACGAAGTTTGTAAAAGCGGACAAAAACGAAGCGGTGCTTGCCATCATCGCTGAAACCGACTGCCAGCTCGAAGTCTGGGGGGTAGAAGCAGAAAAAAAGGCATTCGAGAAGGTATTCCAGCGCCACCTGTCGATAAAAGTGATTGCCCCGCGCGAGGAGCCTGTCAGTCAGACCTGATACGAAGTTCCTGGTAATGAATACAAAAGAAAAAAACCGGTGGGATATTCCGGTAAGATCGGTAAAAGAAATTACCGGGTCTTGCCGGTCAGTGAAACGGGCGTGAGCGTGGCACTTTTTACCATATCCTGCGATTCATCGAGATATTCGTTGTAGGTCTCGTCCGAAGGAGAAATGTTCTGGACCTGGTAGGTAAAGATATACGGGGTCTTGTCCGCGATCGTATAGACCTGGTAGGCATAATCGTATTTGATGCTGTCTTCGTGCTCGACTTTGTAATCGATCCGGTACGCCTTGCTGTCCGAGACCACCATCTGGGGGTTGTGTTTTGTCATCGTCCAGTGCGGATAATACGACTGGAGGGCAAGGACCGCGTGGTTGTAATAGGATTCAAGATCGGTCGTAGACGCCGGGTCGATATCGACACTGAAAACAGCATAGGTGTCTTTCCCCGGACTGTAGAAATTGACAATATTGATGGTGGATCTCCCGTAATCACGCATGGCAAGGGAATCCGGCTCCTGGACCTCCCAGGTATCTGGATACTTTAGAGAGATACCATACTGGGCATTCTTATACGTGGACAGCCCGGTGGTTGCAGCCGTGGCAGCCGGCGTTGCGGCGGCAGTTACCGGCCCGGCGGTTGTTGTGGGGAGCGATGTTACCACAGTCGCCGGAGTGACAGGTGCAGTCTGGGGGGAAGTACTGCCCGTACATCCCGCAAGGAAGACGCACACGATAAGGAGAAGGAAGATACTCAATTCAAAACAGGGAAGTTGTCGGTCCATAGGTATCAGGCTTTTTTAATAAATTGTACTCTTTAAATCTTGTCATATGCATTTTACCCGGATCTTCCGACAGAATATCCAAAAAAGCGGCGGATATGGATACTTACCGGTCATTCGTTAAAAAACCGGAACCCCTCATCGGGAACCTTGATAACAAATATCACTCCGGTCCCAAAGGTGCCGGTCTCTTCAATCCGGATCCCGGTGATAGCAAGGATCTCCCGGACAAGGAACAGACCAAGGCCGGTATGTTTCCCGAACCCTTTGGAAAATAATTTTTTCTTGTCACGGTTACTGATCCCCTCTCCATTGTCACGGTACACCAGTTCCAGACCCTCATGAGTCCTTTGGGAAACAATACGGATGGCCGAGAGGTTCTTTCCGCCATATTTTAGCGAATTATCGAGAAGGTTGTAGAATACCTTCTCAAAGAGCGGGTCGGCATAGACTTCCACGGGCCCGGTTTCAACAAGAACCTGAGTATTACCCAGGGGAAGGGCCGCAACTGCCCGTCTTATTCCTGCCGGGACATCCTGCCATACCGGGGCTTTTACCCCCATCTCCTCGTAATCCTTGGTAAACGAGATCTGGTCTTCGATAACGTTGGCAATATTCTGCATTTTTTTGAGCATTTCCGGGATCTGAGGATCCCCGGGCTCGTTCTGGACGAGATAGATCAGGCTTTTTAACCCGGTCAGCTGGTTGAGGATATCGTGCCGGGTGATACCTGATAGGAGGGCAAGTTTCTCGTGCGCCTTTTCAAGCGCCTCGTTTGCCTCGTGCAGTTTTGTGATATCCCGCCCTACTGACTGGTATTCGACCACCGTCCCGTCAGGAGCAAAGATTGCCTGATCGTTCCATACCACCCAGCGGACCGAACCGTCCGAACGGGACACCTGGCAGGTATCTGCAACCACCGGTTTCTGGGGCGTAAGGCCGGAGAAGATCGCTTTAAGGTCAGTGAGGTTCTCGACCACACAATGGGCCGGCATCTTTTTTCCAAGGATTTCTTCGCGGGAAAGACCGAAGAACCGGCAGTAGGCATCGTTGACAAAGACATGCCTCCCGTCCGGCAAAAACCGGCTGATCAGTTCCGTCTGGGTCTCGACAATTTTCCGGTATCGTTCCTCGCTTAAGCGGAGCTCGTGCTCCCTTTCTGTCACCTGACGGAAGAGCAGGTCGAACGGCCGGGTAACCCCTACGGTCACGATCGCACGATAGAGATAGTACACCGCCACGAACCGGAGGAAGAACCCGGCCACGTTCATGGGCTCAATGCCATTCCCGGAGATTGCAAAGACCAGTTCGCCCCAGCCAAAAAAGAGCATGGCGATAACCAGAAATGTACCAACCTCAGGATCGAGGTGCCGGCGCCGGAACAGGAGATAACCGGCGGTTATCAGAAAGAGCGCGGAGACGAAATATTCGCTCGCGGTTTTAAACAGCGAGGGGCCGGCGAATGCATTGGAACAGTCGGGGAATCCATGACAGATCACGATTCCTGCTACAAGGGCCAAAAATACCCCGGCACAGGTAATCGTCAGGATGAGGGCATCATATTTTCCTTTCGGGGTAAGGGATCTCCCGATGAGCGCTACCGCAATAAGGAGGGACACGGCCTGGAAATATCGGGCGGCGATCCAGAACTGGGGGGTCATGCCCCCGGCGATGCCCGGGAGAAGCGGGAGGTTGACAAAAGAAAAGGTAAACAGCGTGTCAAGGAACGCAGTAAACAGGCACGAGAGACCGATTGCGAGGAGAAACGAGTCGGAGGCAATCCGCCTGCTGTTCCAGACAATGACAAAGACCGCAATGGCGACCGCGATACTGATGAGCTCGATAAGGATAATACTGAACAGGTGGTTTCCCCGACTGACAAGTTCGATGAGCAGGACAAGAATAAGTACGACCGCGATGCTCGCCAGGTAACCGGTGAACCGGTGACGGACGATCTGCCGGGAGGTCTCGGAGAGCAGGTCTGCGTTCATGTACTTAGTCCTGTTCCTACGGTTACGGGCAGGTTTTCCCGTACCAGCAGAAATCTTCGGGGCTATACATCCTTATTGCAGGGACTGCACATAAAATCTCCCTGAATTTATGCAAAACAGCGGGTCGCCCGAATTGCGGTTGTAGAGGTTTTTACGATTTACGGCGATCCGATCTTTTTTAATGCATCTTCTGCCGCACTGCGGATAGCGTCATCGGGATCGTTTGCCAGGTTCATGAGCGGGGATATCGCATCGCTGCACCGGATCTCCCCGAGCGCCCAGACCGTGGATTCCCGGACAATGCCCTGCCGGCCAAGCAGGTGGACAAGCGCCGGGACGGCCCGGCGCTCCCTTAAGTCTGCAAGTACGAGCGCAGCCCGCCAGATAACACCCTCGGACTGGTCCCCCAGAGCCCCGATAAGCGCATCCGCCGCCCCAAGTGCCGGGTCCGAGAGCGTATCGAAGGCTGCGGCCCGCACTACCCCGCTATCGTTATCCAGCGTCCGTACCAGGAGCCGGATATTGCCGGGATCCGGGTTTGCCGCGAGGTTCCGGATGATACCGAGCCGTACCGCCACCGGGGCATGTGCAAGATCTTCAGCCCACTGTTCGCGGAGGGCGGGACTGGTAGCAGATATTGATGCCGGGGTCGCGGGTCCGGGATGTACGGTGTTCTTTTCGGGCGGGACCGTTCGGGCCGGGTCGGAAAGTCCAAGCGCTTCCGACCAGCTGGCAACCGCCCAGTGCGCTGCATCATCGGAGAGGCCGAGTTCGTCCATCAGGCGCTTGACCAAAAATCCCTGCACCAGCGGGAGGGGGAGTGTCTGGCGGGGGGCCATAAGATCGGCAGGGACACGCTGACGCACGGCACTCGTAAGGATAAAGATCTCTTTTGTGCAGTCCGGACAGGTGTCGCGGAGCAGCCCTTCGCACCGGTTTGCATCGTGAGCAATGGAAACACCGTACCGGGCAACGAGCCGGGCAAGGGTAGTACGGACGGTGTCGTTCATGGTTCATCTCCAGAACCGGCGGACTCGATTTTACATGCTGTGCCCTCTATGGTTAGGATAGTATTCGGATTCAGGGGGACTGCCCGGCCCGGGGGGACATCTGCGGTTATCCCGTCAGGGAAGATCACGTTCCAGGCTGATTCAGAGAGGTTCCGGATCCCTGCTGCACCGGGAATGGCGGGATGGGGAACAACCTTCCCAATTACCCGGGAACCATCGTCAGTCCCGTTGGGGTGCAGGATGTGGCGTGAGATGAGCGTTGTGCCCAGCGAAAGGGTAAGAGAGATGTTCCCCCAGGGGCGCTGGATACGAAGAGACGGCGCCGGGGGGATCTCCCGACGGCAGTGCCAGCAGGTCGCCGGGATGTTATCCACAGAAGAGAAATTCTCAGCTCTGCAGTGCGGGCAGGAGACGAGACTGTCCTTTAAGGATAAAAAGAGGTTCTGCCATTCTCCTTCGGTAACCCGCCGGGCCGGCTGCGTAAGCCCTTCGGTAAATGCCCGGAGAAACATGGCCCTGAGTGGGGGCGGGCACAGGTCCCACCGTCTCCCGGCAAGGGCATAGTCCGGATCGGCGGGCAGGCGGTTTGCCGGGTTGCCGGGATCGAAGATAAAGACCGGCGTGATCCCGTAGACCTGCTTTTTTGCCGGGATGTCCCAGCAGTGGTACCGGTATTCCATCTCGCCATGGAAGGGATGGTGCCAGACCCAGACGTAAAACAGGAGAACGGCAAGCGCGTGGAGATCGGTCTCGGTCGAGGGATCGCATTCCCCGCGGATGAGCTCCGGGGCCATGTATTCCATCGTGCCCCAGACCTGGCACCGGGACTCGTGGTTCACGCCGACATTATCGTTGTCGCAGATGAGCACGTCGCCGGTTGCCGGGTCAAACATCAGGTTTCCTGCCGAGATATCCCGGTAGCAGTGGCCCGAGAGGTGGAGCGCCCGGTAGCTGTTTGCAAGTTCGTACGAGATCTCACAGAGTGCAGAAAGGCCGGGAACCGGTTTTAAGTGCGCCCAGACCTCGCCGAGCTCGGCGTACTTCTGCGTATCGATCCGGGTCATCAGGTACCCGAACTGTTTTGTGCTGTCAGCAGTGACCAGGTCGAGCGGCCAGATGAATCGTTTTCCCGCCGTTCCGTACGGGGGGCCGGTGCGGACAAGGTAGGAGATTGCCGTCCGCTGGCCGCTTGTTGCCTGTTCGGGCTTGTACCATTTGAGCGCCTGCTGACCCTGCGGGCCGTCAACAAGATAGACCTCTCCCTGGGTGCCCTCCCCAATCTTCTTTACCACCGTAACGGTCGTCCCGGCAAGTTCGGCATGGAGCCGGGTGCCGATGGCAAGGGTCATGGCTTACCAGTCCTCCTCCCGTGAGACCGGATGGTCCTGCTCCTGCAAAGATTCGGGAGGTACCTCCGGGCGTTCCGGGTTGATGGATGCGTACACGAGCGTCATGTCGTCGCCGCTTGCAATGGCAGAGTACCGATCCAGCCAGCCGCCCATTGCCGCAGCAACGCTGTCGGTGCCGTAGGTCCGGACCCGGTCGACAAGGCTGTGGACAAAAAGCGAGAACTCGTCGCTCTCCGATCCGGCAAACGAGTCCGAGATCCCGTCTGTTGCTGCAAGCAGGACGCCGCCTTCGCCCCGGTCTATTGTCGCGGTTCTCCAGAGCAGGTGTGCATCCGGGGCGGACAGGGAGTGGGTCTCGTTTCCTGCAAGCACCGGATCGCGGGGAAGGGGAAAGACGATCGTGCCGTCGGGACGAAGCAGGAGCAGGTCGCCGTCTCCCACCTGCCCGACGAGGATGGTATCGTAGACGATAAGGGCCGCAAGGAGCGTGGTGCCGTACCGTGAATACGCTGCATCGGGAAGGACCGTTATGTCGGGAGAATGTTCAGCATCGGAGCGTCCAAAGTCTCGGGCCACGAGATCCCGCCAGCGCCGGGTAACCCTCCGGGGAAAATCTGCCTTGAATCCCGCCCGGAACTGCTGGCGGGGGATGTTCCCGTCTGCTGCATACGAGCGGTGGAACGCAACCATCTCGCTTATCGCAGCATCTACGGCAAGCGCCGACCCAGTCCGGCTCCGGTCGTGCCGGGGATCGCCATGGCCGTCTGCAACTGCACAGGCAATACAGGGCATGGCGCCGGAAGACCCGCTCCAGAGCGCGTAGGCGTCCTCGCAGGGGCGGCCGGCCCGGATGTGAGCTGCCCCGGTCCGGCTGCATCCGAATGCCCACCCGAGACCGGTATCGCAGGTACAGGAGAACTCTTCCGGCAACGGCATGATCGGATCAGAACAGGTCGGTATTTGACGTGATCATCGGGGGCGGTGATTCGAGGGCAACATTCGAGGTCTCTTCTGCGGTCGGAGCTCCCCGGCTCCTGCCGCGTGACGAAGCCACCGATGCGCTGACCGATGCCCACTTGATATAGGTCACCAGTTCTTCGGGAGAGTGCGCTTTTAAGAGACCGACGGCGTCCTGGTTGGAGAACTTGAGGAGTTCTGCGGCATTGTAATCCGATTCGTCGCCGAGGGCAATCGCGAGCCTGACCGCTTTGATCCCCCACGGGATCTTCCCGAGTTCGGCGATAGCTGCATCATAGTCTTCCTGCGGGTCGGTGCAGAACCCGTCAGAGATGAGAATGCAGACGGGAGGGAGGCCGCGCCGGGGCATGCGTTCTATGGAGAGTTCCCCGGATAGGAGGCGGAGCGCTTTTGCGGTGGCGGTAAGGCCGCTCGTTTCGAGTTCGGGCCAGACAAAATCGGCTAAGGGGACCGGGTCCGGGCCGACATGCCATGCTGCATCGTCGGAAAATTTTATGGCCCGCATCCGGATATCGACCTGAGGGTATGCGGCGACAGCTTTCTGGATCTCGGGGAGGGCTTCCCGGATCGCCTGGTTGAGCGTGGCAATCTTTTTTCCGCGCATCGAATCGGAACAGTCGGCAAGCCAGAAGAAATGCAGTTGTTTCTTTGCGACCTGTCCGTCAGGAATCGGGATCGTATCTTCGATAGTAATGCCCCCTTTTGCTCTGGATACAGATTCTATCCCGTAACAATATAAGGTAACCGGTCGGGTGCCGGGAATAAAAACAAAAAAAGGGCCGGATGCCGAATCCGGTTTACTGCTTTGCGGGAGCGGCACTCTTGATCATGGCCTTGACCGGCTCGGGCAGGTTCATGCCGTCAACGATCGAGGGGAGGAGGCTCATGATGACCTGCTGGCCCTGCGAGCTTGATGCGAAGTTCTTGAGGAGCGCCATCCCATCGGGCGTTGCAAGGAAGTTCTTGACTGCGGTCTGACCTTCGGGTGTTGCAATGAAACCGGCAGCCGAAGCGCCGAGTCCCCCCAGATTTCCAAAGTCCATTATTTTTCACTCCATGTACGTTTTTCTATACATGTTTGTGAATCATGTTCTTAAACCTGTGTGAGTTTTCCCGACAGGGGGGCTTATGAAAGTATATCCAGACAGGGAATTGCGACAGTTCAGTATATGGAACAGGAAGTGAAGAATCCTTTTAGGAGAAGATGCTGATGGATACTATCGATATACCCTCATACCCTCCCCATAAAAATGAATCGTATATTGACGATAAAACGTGTGCCCCCGTAGAATAAATTCCGATATTACATTAATAAAAAATTGTTTACTTTATAGATATATCAAACAAAATTACCAAAACTTATATGGATACAGGTATTATTCCAGAATGATACCTATGGGATCAGCACAGGACATTATGCAAACCTTTGCAGACAGGGAGATCCGCACACATTTCAGCAGGTTCGATGGCTGGGAATGCACTAAAGCACCGTCACCATCAACCCGCGATACCGTTTTTCTCCTCACCCGCAATGTGAGAGGGAGAAAGGAGACGGTCGCCCTGGCAGTTTCTTATGATGAAGAACCTACTGTAACAGCGCTCGCAGCGGTATCGGCGAAGCATACCGGGCGGAACGCACTTAAAGCCCAGTACCTGCTTGTCCCCAAAGACGCAAACGTTTCATCGGTCCCCGGGCACATCCGGGTGCTCTCCATGAGTGCATTCGGGTTTACTAACGGCGAACTCATCTGGCTTACAAAAAAGAAGGGCGTGAAGCATTATACCCAGCCGGAAGTACCGGCAAACTCCATGACTGCCGGCCCGGCCTGCGAATCTCACGCAGCGTAAGTCGCAGGCATTTCGTAATCCACACCTCTTTTTTGCCGGTTTTTATTGAATCCGTTTTGCTTTTTCCGGATTTACAGGAATAGTTCGCTCATTTCGCGTTGAGCACCATTACTACAAATTATCGGTTCATGCAGATCGGTAATCCAATGAACACTGTTCCATTCGGGGCACGTTAATAAAATAAATTTGACTTCTTGTAATTATCAAATGATCATGGTTAAATATCGTTTTTCACCATGTGTAAGATGGCATGGTGGTTTGATCCCAGTGAAATTGATCCACCACTGCATAAATCCGGTTATCTGTAACCAGAGGAACAAACATGCATTATCTGAAGAGATTAATGAGAACGAATGGCGAAGATGGGGTTTCGCCGGTAGTTGGCGTGATGCTGATGCTGATAGTTACTATCATCATTGCAGCAGTCGTAAGCGCTTTTGCCGGAGGTCTTGTTGGAGGGAATAACCAGAAGACACCCACCGTCACGATGGAGGTAAACCTTGTGAATAGTTCGGCAGGGATGAACTTTTCAGCCACCGTTTTGAGTGTCAGCGAACCGATCCCCACTAAGAATCTGCAGCTGACTACAAACTGGGTAAATGGGAAATCATCATACGGCGGCGGGAATTCAAATACTAAGATTCCCTATGGATACGGTCCCGGGGTATCTGGAACCCCCAACCTGAACTCTCCCAATGCAAACCAGACTTTTGGAAATTATACGCTGACGCAGGGAACAGGACTTGTTGTATCTGACAGTGATATCGCCACTCTGTTTGGATCCAATTGCCACAACCTGAATATCGGCGATACCGTGACATTACGGATGATCTATACACCTACCGGAAAAACGGTCTGGCAGCAGAATGTTGTCGTCACAGGGAGCAACTAAAATGATCACAAGATCTGAACATGCAGTCTCGCCGGTTGTCGGCGTGATGCTGATGCTGGTTGTCGTAATCATCATCGCTGCAATTGTCAGCGCATTTGCCGGCGGACTTGTCGGAGGTGCGAAGAAAACATCCCAGGCAACCCTCACGGGGAAGTTCAGTATGGGGAACGGATTTGAGATCACGCACGCAGGTGGAGATCCCCTCGCGCTCCAGAATACCAGATTTGTGATTCGGGATGGTCCCACATTTGGTACGGGTCTCGAACAGAAGACAGCGGACATTCTGAATAAATCCGTGATGCTCAATACGCGGACGGGGAACTATGCCAGCAATGAGACTGCCTTTCTTCCCGGAGATACGCTGTGGATATCAGGTGCAAACACCACCTGCATCATACTCCAGCCGGTAGTCAATACCTATGGGGATTCAACACTTTGCCTGAACAACGCCAACAATATCGGCAAGACCTTCTTCCTTGAGGTAAGTGACACTGGGGGCAACCTTATTTCAAAGACAGAAGTGACTATCACGGCATAAGGGCTTGTGAGAATCATGAATGAAACAAGGGTAGTGTTAAAAAAGGGAGCGGGGATCTATGAACTATTCACGTGATTCGGCAGTTTCACCGGTGGTCGGCGTGATGCTGATGCTGATTGTAGTGATCATTATCGCAGCAGTTGTCAGCGGATTTGCCGGAGGACTTATGAAAGGAACCCAGTCCGCACCCCAGCTTGTCATGGACGTTAAGATCGCAAATAACGGGTATTATCCTTCAAGTTACTTCAAGGCCGAAGTTACATCCGTAAGCGCACCCATAAAAACAAGTGACCTGAAAATCGTAACCTCTTGGAGTAACACAGGGAATAGGAGCGGGGAAGTTATCAGAGGAGGCAGCGTCGTAACGCCCGGCGTCACCAATTTCAATGTCACCTATATCACGGAATCCGGGCAGACTCTCCCGTCAGTTCCTTGGCAGATGGTCTGCCCCCAGGGAGAGGGTCCGGGCGTTGGATACAACGGAACGGAAACATCAAACGGCCTGCCCTATGAAGGAATGGGTGCAATCAATCAATCATCTATCGGAACGACAGTAACGAATTACTCCTGGTTTGGTAACTACTACCTCCAGGCAGGCACGGTCATGTTTGCCCAACCGTTTGGAGCAAAATATGATGGCACAGCCTTTACTGTGGGATATGGAACAGGACAGCAATGGCTATACACGTATGGTACGACGAGCGAGGCCGTTTTCACCACAGATAATACAGATGAGATGCAGGCAGTCCTCGGCCAGAAGTGGTATCTCCTGAGGCCGGGGGACATTGTCAACGTTAAAGTAATCCACATTCCTTCAGGTAAAACCATCTGGCAGGGAGATGTCCCTGTGGAGGGATCGGTAATATGAGTTATTCAGCAAGAATGAAAGGAAATGATCGGGCAGTCTCACCAGTTGTAGGTGTCATGCTCATGCTTGTCGTTGTGATCATCATCGCCGCTATTGTCAGCGGGTTTGCCGGGGGACTGGTCAACTCCAACAGCAAAGTGCCCCAGGCAACAATTACAGGAACCTTTAGCCAGTCGGCCAGCCTTCTGACGATGGTCCACGCCGGTGGCGATGAACTGTCAACGCAGAATACTATCGTAGTTATCCGCGCCAAAGACGAGGAAAACGGCGGTTACGCGGGTACCATGTCAAGAACCAGTGTCAACAAATCCCTGACCTGCAATACTGCAGGAACCTGCTGGATGACCCCCACCGGTCTTGTAACGCTGCCGGTCTGGAGACCGGGTGAGATCATGTATTATAATGGCACATTATTTAGTTCGGATAAGGATCCAATCGGGAAGACGTTCACGCTTGAAATTGACACTACCGATGGCAAGCTGATATCTAAAAGCGACGTGAAAATAGGGCCATAACGGAGGATGGAAGAACCACATTTTTTCCAAGGAGGGGGATGCATCTTCCCTGTGTGAAGAATCCTGATCGGTACCTCGGTATCGTCTTTGGGGAATGACAGAGACAAATGTCATGCGATTCACATACACAGGGGATTACCCGACACCCCCTTACTTTGAATTTTCTGGAGGTACATGGAGATGGAATCTCTAAAAAGAAAAACAAGAGAAAAAATCGAATATGCGGTTTCACCGGTGGTCGGTGTGATGCTGATGTTAATCGTCGTGATCATCATCGCTGCCGTGGTAAGTGGCTTTGCCGGGGGACTTCTCAAAGGGAGCGCTCAAAAAGTCCCCGGACTCGCCATGGATGTGCATATCGCAAACAACGGGGTCTGGTCAAAGAGTTATTTCAAGGGAGAAGTGACTTCCGTGAGTGCTCCCATTGATACCAAAAACTTGAAGATCGTTACATCGTGGACCAAGACATTATCCAATGGGACAATTATCAGAGGTGGTGCGACCACAACCCCGGGTGTCGTCAACACAAACATTATCTACGATACCCATGGGGGCGGGGGTTATGATCTGTGGCGACTGACAGTCCCGTACGGGTACGGGGTTGGGGTCGGACAAAACAAGACGCCGTTTAATGGGAATGTTTTCTGGACTGTCGATGGCGGAGGTAGTGAAATTCAGCTTGCAAACGGACTGGTACGAAATGATTCCTGGTGGGGCAATTATAAGCTCCAGGCAGGGACAATGTTCTTGGCCCGGCCGTTCGGCGGACAAAATTCCGCTCAGGTTGATGGGAATAATATGCAGTACTCAACCGGGTATGGTGTAAATACAAGATTCCAGTATACGTATGCAAATCCCAGTTCATATGTCAGTAATATTTCTTCATTGAAATATAACAAGACGACGAAAATAACCACCACGGTCTATTGTGTACCCTTGTCCATGGAGCATGGACCCGGAACACCCAATAAACTTGATGGCTGCGTGGGGGTTGGATGGTTATTCCCCTATAATGGAACTGACCTTATGCCAACCACATGGATCCCCTATGAGGAATCGTTGCCTGCGGGATGGGATCCCCGAACCTACAGCGTCGATCAGACCCAGGGAGTTCTCGGTAACAACTGGGAAATACTGCGGTCCGGCGATGTGGTACATGTCAAGTTCATCTACATCCCCACCGGAACGGCAGTCTGGGAGAAGGATGTGGTTGTCGAGGGATCGACTTATTGAACCTGTAAAGTCTTGGGAGGAAAGATCCACTCTTTTCACCCATCACTTTCAGTGTACAAAAAACACCGCCGCTATTCTTAAGGTATAACGATTGAATCCCAGACCTGGTATCGATCCCCCATGCCCACGTTCCCCGAACCCTTCTGGAAATCCGCTGCCGAAGCCCGTCAGTACGACACCTTCGCAAACACGGATTTCGCCCGGGTCTACCCGGTCATCGCCAGCCAGATCCTTGAGCGGACCGGTATTTCCAAAGGTACCTGTCTCGATATCGGCTCCGGGCCGGCATCGCTCGCTCTTGCCATTGCCACACTCTCGGATCTCCGGGTTACGGCCCTGGACAGCTCACCGGAGATGTTTGAACTGGCGCAGAAGAATATCCATATGAGAAACATGGACGAACAGGTCAAACCAATGACCGGTGATGTTCACGCGATCCCGACAAAAGATGCAGCATTTAATCTCATTGTCAGCCGGGGTTCGTACCACTTCTGGGAGGATCTGGTTGTGGCTTTTTCAGAGATCAATCGTGTCCTCAAACCGGGAGGAGTTGCTTATATCGGCGGCGGGTATGGGAGCAGCCGAATCCGCGACGAAGTGCTTGCACACCGTAAGGATCGGGGCATTGTTGATGATGCGGCGCACCCGGCCCGGATCAGGTTCCGGAAGTATCGTCCCGGCGAGATTGAGGATTCAATACACCGGGCAGGGATCACCGATTACCATATTATTAATGATGATTCTGGATTCTGGATCGTAATCAAAAAGAGCAGTTGAATACTCCAAAAGAGTATTGAAACAGTTACGGCATTTACTGCCAGTGTTCTGTACCTGGCTGAATAGGAATGTCAGGTCTCTTTTGCTGAATTTTCCCCGGGCTGAATGGTGGTATACAGATCCCGGACAATACGGGAACTAACCAGGGACTGCCATCAAAACGGAAGATTTTACATTTGCCGGGAGTAATAATTAACATAAGGTATTTGTTTAAAATATCTATTTTACAAACAATGGAGTACACGGATAAGAGGAGATTCTAGTAATGGCACTCATAGAGATCCTTATTTCGCTTGTTGTCCTGGTTCTTTTGATAGTAACAGGAATATTATCTCTCAAAATACTGCGCCAGTACGAACGTGCAGTCGTCTTCCGGTTCGGACGGCTGATCGGCTTAAAAGGGCCCGGTATCATCTCGATCATCCCGGTTGTTGACAGGATCACAAGAGTGGATCTACGGGTCCGCCAGCTCGATGTCCCCAAGCAGACAATTATTACGCATGACAACATCAGCGTAGACGTCGATGCCATCATCTATTACCATGTAACCGATGCGGGCCGGGCTATAGTGGAAGTCGAGGATTACGAAGCAGCAACCGCGCTCATTGCCCAGACCACTCTTCGCGATGTCCTTGGCCAGAACGAACTCGACACGATCCTGTCCGCCCGGGAATCGCTCAACCAGAAGATCCAGGCAAGTCTCGAAGAGGTAACCCGGTCTTGGGGCATCCAAGTCGATATCGTCACGATCCGGGACATCTCCCTCCCGGAGAACATGCTCCGTGCCATTGCCCGCCAGGCCGAGGCGGAACGGGAAAAACGGGCACGTATCATCCTTGCAGACGGGGAGCAGCAGGCGTCAGAACGGATGTGCGAAGCAGCCCGGCTTTACGAGAAGACGCCGATCGCCCTCAAACTCCGTGAGTTCCAGAACCTCTCCGAGATCGCAAAAGAGCGTAACCTCATTGTCGTCACGAACAGTACGGAGAACTTTGGAACCACACTTGGCTGTATCAAGGGCATGAACCGGTGAAATCGATGAAGAGGGGAACGATCCCCGACTCTCTTGCGGGGGCGGTCAAGCGGACGCGGACGGGTAAGGTCAGCAAAGCCGAACAGAAGCATGCCCGGGCAGTCTGGAAAAAAGCACTCTTCCTTATTGCGCTTGCAGTCTTCCTGATCCTTGCATCCGCGATCATCATTACCCTGGGGCAGGTTCCCATCACCGTAACCGATGTCTATTGCACATTAGCAGACAAACTGGTGCCGGGTATCTTCTCAGTCAGTGAAGAGATGACCCATGTGATCTGGCAGATCCGCATCCCCTTGATTCTCGGGGCAATCATTGCCGGATTTGGCCTTGGTGTCTGTGGCTGCGTTATGCAGGCGGTTTTGAAAAACCCACTTGCAAGCCCGTTTACCTTAGGAATATCGTCAGGCGCCCAGTTTGGTGTATCGATCGGCGCCGTACTTGGGATCACGATCCTCGGCGGCCCGTATTTTCTCGTGGGCAATGCATTCCTGTGTGCCCTTCTCTGTTCGGGTGCCATCATCGCGCTCTCCTCATTAAAAGGAGCTTCATCAGAGACTCTTATCCTTGCCGGGGTCGCCATCACTTACCTTTTCTCAGCTGCAAACTCCCTGCTATCTTACATTGCTACCGATGAACAGCGCGATGTCATGACAATGTGGGGCATGGGAAGCCTTACAGACCTTAACTGGTTGAGCATCTCTTTCCTCCTCATAATGGCTGCTATCTGCATCCCCCTGCTGTATAGCAGGGCATGGGATCTCAACCTTATGACTGTCGGCGATGACAGCGCCAAGAGTATGGGTGTAGATGCGAGCACGCTGCGGATCTTTGTCATGGTGGTATCCAGCCTCCTTGTAGCAGCCATTGTTGCATTCATAGGGGTCATAGGGTTCATCGGCCTTGTCGCACCCCATATTGGGCGCATGATACTCGGAAGCGATCACCGGTACCTGATCCTGGCATCCGGAGGCATTGGGGCAGCACTGCTCCTTGTAGCAAATGCCATCTCCATGAACATTCTGGGAGGTGTTGTAATCCCGACCGGTATTATCATGTCTATCATCGGTGTGCCGTTCTTTATGTACCTCATCCTACGGGGCAGGCGCAAGGAGTACTGGTCATGATCATCAAGCTCGCAATCAACCACCTGTGGTTTGGTTACAATAGCCACGAGGTTTTGCGTGACTTCTGTCTTGATATCGGGGACGGCAGGATCGTGAGCATTGTCGGACCCAACGGGTCCGGAAAATCCACGCTGATCAAATGCATCGACAAACTGCTCATTCCATCATCCGGAGAAATCCTTGTGGATCGGAGGGATGTGATAAAGATGCACCGGATAGAACTGGCCCAGAACATTGCCTACGTTCCCCAGAACTCGTTGAGGGTTTTCCCGAACACGGTGTTCGATGTTGTCCTGATGGGACGACGTCCTTATCTTGGGTGGAGAGGCGGGACACGGGACGAACAAGTAGTCTGGGAGATGCTCCAGCTCCTCGGCCTGGAGGATCTCGCTATGACCTCATTTACCGAACTCTCGGGAGGTCAGCAGCAGAAGGTGCTTATTGCCCGGGCACTTGCCCAAGAAACGGGAGTTATCCTTTTGGATGAACCCACAAGCAACCTCGATATTTGGCACCAGATCGATGTGATGGATCTCTTAAGAAATCTGGTAAAACAGCGCGACCTGACAGCAATTGTTGCCATCCATGATCTTAACATGGCTGCCCGGTATTCGGACACCATCGTGATGATGAAAAAGGGAAAGATTGTCGCAACCGGCACACCTGAAACCGTTATGACTTCAGAAAATCTCGAAACGGTTTATAGTATACGGGCAAGCGTGAAGATTGCAGACGATATCCCGTTCATCATCCCCATAGCAAGGATCTCCCAGAAACCGGAGATTGGCAAAGGTGTGTCGGCCGGTTCCCGGTCTGGCAGAAACCGCGGTACCGAGCCGCAGTCTGTTTCCGGTAACGCTGGCAGGAATGCATTCGGGGTCTCCCGGGGATAAGGTGGAGTATGGGCAAGAAAAATTCCTGCATGCCCGGGTCTGGGATCCGTTTCATTGAAATTACCGGGGATCGGGCATATCCCGGTGAACGAACAGTCCAGGAATATTTCTCTAAAATGGCATACGGGCAGTGCGGCAGAATGGACAATTCACAGAGGTTTGACAGGAGCAGATGTGCAGATCCCGCCGTATGTGAGTGGCGTACTTATGATCACGGGATCGTCAGATGAACAACAGGCAACTGCCCTATAAAACGGGGGGTTCTGTGCATGAACACAAACACGGTGATGAATATGCAGCAGAAGAAAAGCATCAAAAACTGGATCGAGTGCTGGAATTCCACAAAAGGGTTCTTTTCCGGAGTATCCGACAGCGAACAGGCAGCGTCATGGAACCGGCGCTGGGACCCGTCGGAAGGGGATATGGGCAGGCATATGACCCCCCCTAGAAAGAACAAGCGGATGGATGAGATCTTTGCCATCCTTGAGGAAACCGGCTGTACGGTGGACGGTGCCCGGATCCTCGATGTAGGATGCGGGCCGGGGGCAACCTCGATCCCGTTTGCAAAAGCAGGAGCAGATGTGACCTCCCTTGATATCTCCTCGACTGCGCTTTCGCGCCTCAATGAACGTGCAGAAAAAGAAGGCGTGTCGATCAAAACTATTGAATCTTCGTGGTGGACTGCAGATATCCGTAAACTTGGGCTAAAGAAAAAGTTCGATCTGGTGTTTGTCACAAGCACACCGGCAGTGCGGGATGCAGGGTGCCTTGACCGGATGATTGGCTGCTCGAAGAAATTCTGCTATTACAGTTTCAGCCTTGGGAACGGCGGACCTATGCAGACGGATCATATCGGGATCTTACAAACCGTACTCAAGAAGGATTTGCCCCGCCGGGGGAACGGCAGGGGGTCATCCCCGTTCATCAACGGGTTCATGTACCTGTACCTGCGCGGGTACCGCCCGCTTGTGAAGATCAACCGCCACAAGAGGACAAGGGAGGTGGACTGGGAAGAGGCAGCAGACCGGACGATCCGGTTCCTCGGCCGGGCCGGGGACTTTACCGCAGCAGACAAAAAGAGGATCCGGGCGCATTACAAGACTGCTGCCGTGGATGGGAAATACCTCACGCAGTCCGAGGGGTATTCCGGCATGATGGTCTGGCAGGTAGATAAATAGCGGGAACGATTTTGGCGGCCGCCAGTTTTTGGATTTTGTTATATGAAACATCCGGCTGCTTTTTCCACATAAAGGAGACAGATCCATGGAAAGAAAGAATTTAGGTATTCTCGTGCTTGCAGCACTTATCGTTATAATTGCAGGTTATGCAATTTTTGAAATAGTGGATACGGTTGGAGGGAGTGGATCCTCTGGTCAGAACATTCCAAATGTTACGGTCTCGGCACCAGGGGGTACCGGATCAAACGATCATATAGCTGTTTCTTCGGGAGACGTGGCGCAGAATGGATCCTACCGCACGATTACGGATATGGCCGGCCGTAAGGTAACGATCCCGGCAAATGTGACAAGGGTTCTTGGGTCATTTATCATCTATTATGTGGCGCCGGAAAAGATCGTAAGCTGGGATTCCAACCAGACAAGCGATACCAGAAAATTCTATTCCGCACTCCCGGAAAACATCACGGTTATCAGCAGCGGTTCGAAGAATTACGAAGCGCAGATCGCCATGCACCCCGACCTGGTCTTTATCTCCTGCGGGGACGGGAATGCTATCGCTTATGATTCGGTGAACCTGACGCAGGAGAAATACGGGACACTACCGGCGGTCTGCCTGAACAACACGCAGAATGTTACCAATGCAGAGGCAGTATTCCGGTTCCTGGGGGATGTGCTCGACAAACCGGAGCGGGCTGATGAACTCATCAGATATTACCGTGGGACCCTTGACGAGATCCAGGATAAGACCTCTGCTATCCCTAAAGAAAACCGGACACGGGTATATTATGCTGAAGGCGCAAACGGCCTTGAAACCGATGCCAGTGGTTCGATCCATTCGCAGCTGATCGATCTCTGCGGAGGTAATAACGTTGCCACCATCCCGGGCTTCCAGTCCGGTTCCGGTATGACAGCAGTTACCATGGAATCGGTCATGATATGGAAGCCTGATGTGATCATTACAAACAGCAGAGATTTTGCCACAAATGTCTACAATGACTCGAACTGGCAGAAAATCCCGGCCGTGCAAAACCATAAGATCTATGTGACCCCGAGCAGGCCGGGCAACTGGTTCGACCGTTCACCCAGTTTTTACCGGATCGCCGGTATGTCATGGACGGCCCATGTCCTCTACCCGGATCTTTTCCCGGAAGGCTGGATGAAGCAGAAAGTGAAAGAGTATTTCTCTGTATATCATCACTATTCCCTGAGCGACGATGAACTGGATGAACTGCTCTCGCTTTCATCGGGAAGTAATATTGGGTAGTCTGCATCATGATCGGTTCAGCAGCCATATTTTGGATCGAACGGTGATACGTTCAGGCAATGCTCCGAATCAGGATGTTAGTTATTCAGGAAAAGGTATCTGACCGTGGAACGGCGGTCCGGTACATAAATTTCTGTTTTTAGATGGTTTTTAGATCCCGCATTTCTTATACGGTCGCTCCCTGGAGAAACATCGATTAATTATTTCGACCGGGAGGTCTGCGAAAAGTAAAACGAAATACGTAAATTTTTAACAAAATAAAGATGTACCTTTAATCGTGTTATCAGATTAATACAGGTGTATTTTTCATGAAACTGCTCATCTGCGGGAAAGGCGGATCCGGAAAGAGTACGATTACTGCACTCATCGCCCGGCAGTACGCCGCGGAAGGAAAACGGGTCATTGTCGTAGATACCGATGTATCGAATACCGGACTTCACCGGATTCTGGGTACCGGGGTTCCCCCTGACCTCTCCGGGTATTTTGGCGGCAGGAAATGCATGATGGATATCATGAAGACATCACGTGAGGAAAATTTACCGCAGGATAAGCCGCTCCTCGGCACATGGACCTACGATAGCCTCCCGAAAAACTACAGTTCGATAAAGGATAATATCCAGCTGGTCACGATCGGGAAACTCCGCGACACTTCCGAGGGCTGCACGTGCCCCATAAGCGCGCTCGCCCGGCAGTTTATTCTCGGCCTGATACTAACAGAAAACGACCGGGTCATCGTGGATACCGAGGCAGGGATCGAGCATTTCGGCCGTGGGATCGACACTCTGTGCGATGCGAGCATCATGGTAGTCGAACCATCGTATGAATCCATGTGCATGGTCGAAAAGATCTCGGAAATGGCCGCCTCGGTCGAGGTTCCCCTCTTTTTTATCCTGAATAAAACCGATGCAGAGACCTCCCCGGCCCTCCGTGAGAAAATCCCGGATAAAAATAGGATTATCGGGGAATTTTACCTCGATCCCACACTCACTGAAGCGGGACTTGAAGGACGGACATTCCCCTCCGGGTACGCGGCAGCGGCAGCAGTAATCGAGAATGTAACAGACCGTCTTGCGGCTCAGCCGGTGGTACCATAATTAAAAATCGCCGGCTTGGAGGAATAACCAAAAATACCGGCATTTCGTGAGGGGGGAACAAACAATGAAACTAATGATCAGCGGGAAAGGCGGATCCGGAAAAAGTACGGTTGCCGCGCTTCTCGCCCGACAATATGCAAAGAATAAAAAGCGGGTTATTGTTGTTGATGCCGATGTGTCCACCGTACTCGGGCCCCATCGACTTCTCGGGACAGATATCCCCGAAGATCTGATTGGCTATTTCAATGGAGAAAACGCAGTTCGGGAAAAATTAAAGGCCCTGCGCCAAGCGGACGTAGCGCCGGACGCCCCGAGTCTTGGTACCTGGACGTATGACACCATCCCGACAGGGTACGGTTCGGTAAAGGATGGTATCCAACTGGTCACTATTGGTAAGCTCAGGGATACGACCGTAGCCTGTAAATCCCCATGGATGGGGCTTGCCCGACAGTTCATCCTCGGTGTGCAGCTGGCAGAAAACGATCGGCTTGTTGTGGATGCCGAAGCAGGAATTGAACATTTCGGCAGGGGGATCGACTCGGTCTGTGATGTCAACCTTATGGTCGTCGACCCGACCTACGAGTCTATCCAACTTGCAGAACGGGCATCAGAAATGGCAGAAACTGTGAAGATCACCCTGTGTTTTGTCCTGAATAAGACCAATGAAAACACTTCAAAGACACTCCGTCAGGTCATCACAGATAAGAGCCGGATCATCGGTGAGATCCCGCAGGACCCGGTCCTCCTCGGGGCGGGTCTTGGGGGCAGGGCACTTCCTGACGACTATCCACAGACAGATGCAATCATAAAAACACTTGAAAGACAGGTGGGAGCGGCCTAATCGTTTCCCCTGAAACAGCCTGCGATTTTTAAAAAAACGTGCAACGGTCACATAATTACGACAACTTACACCAGGTACCAAACCATGAAACTGATGATTTGCGGAAAAGGCGGATCCGGAAAGAGTACTATCACCACACTTCTTGCCCGGCAGTACGTGCAGGAAGGAAAACGGGTTATTGTCCTGGATACCGATGTATCGAATACGGGACTCCATCGCATCCTTGGAACAAATGCCCCTCCGGACCTGACCGAGTACTTCGTCGGTCAGAGATCCATGCGTGAAGCCATGAGAGAGGCTCGGCAAAAAGGAATCCCCCCGGGGACACCGATTCTTGGCACCTGGACGTACGATACGATCCCGGAAGGATTCTGCGAAACCTGCGGTGGGATAAAACTGGTCAGGGTTGGCAAGATCCAGAATGCGAGCCAGCACGGCAAAGGCCGATGGGTCGCTCTGGCTCGGCATTTCCTTACTGGCCTCACCCTTGCCGATAATGAACGGGTGATCATTGACTCTGATGCGGGAGTCGAACACCTGGCCCGCAAGCTGGGTGAGGTCTGCGATGTAATCATAATGGTAATCGATCCTACCTTCGAATCCATCAACATGGTTTCTACGGTTGCTTGCATGGCCGATGAACTGCATGTGCCGCTGTATTTTGTCTTAAACAAAACAACAGCAGAGACCATGCCGACCCTTACAAAAGCGGTTTCGGATCCTTCCCGGATCCTCGCGATATTCCCAGCCGACCCCAAAATCCGCGAAGCCGGGTTCAGGGGCAAGACACTTCCCGGGGGCAGTCCCACTGCTGCAGCGGTCATACGAAGAGCGGAGGAAATGATCTGCCGGTAAGGGTTTCGGGCCACAAAAAAACACGGAATACGCATGCAGAAAAATATCAATGTAAAAAACTGGATCCGGTGCGGAAGATCGTCAAAGAAGTCTCCGGATCCCATGAGCCGCCTTGGCTCGGTTGAGTTGTGGAACGAGCGGGCCGACGGTTTTGCAAAGGTACTGGACCCTAATAAAAAACAGAAACGGATGGATGAGATCTTCGCGCTGCTTGACGAGGCAGGGTTCTCTGCTAAAGGCGCTCGGGTTCTTGACATCGGGTGCGGACCAGGTGCAATATCGATCCCACTTGCCCGCGCCGGCGCAAAGGTGACCTCCCTTGATATCTCGTATAAGGCGCTTGGTTATCTCAAGGCGAACGCAGATCGCGAGGGGCTTTCAATAGAACCGGTCGAATGTCACTGGTGGACTGCGGATATCGATGAACTTGGCCTGAAAAATAAGTTCGATCTCGTGGTGGTCTCTGCCACACCTGCGGTACGGGACCTTGAGACGTTCGAACGGATGATGGCCTGCTCGCGTAATTTCTGTTATTACAGCCATTTCCTTCCCGGCGGGAGGAACCGGGCCAACGAGGAAATCATGCGTGAAATCTTAAAAAAGGAGAGCCCACGTCCGTCCCGCGGGTCGATGTCCGGGTTCATCTATTACTTCATGTACCTGTACCTGAACGGGTACCGCCCGATTGTGCGGATCAACCATTCAAAGAAAAAGAAGACAGCCAAGTGGGAGACAGCCGCAGACCGGGCAATCAAGAACCTGGAGCGGAGCGGGGAGTGTACAGGAGCAGCGAAAAAGAAGATCCGGGCCTATTATGAAACCTCGGCCGTGGATGGGAAGTACACTTCGGTTTCGGAAGGTTTCTCAGGAATGATGGTCTGGGATGTGACCCGGAAATAACATACTTTTTTGAAGGGAAAACCGCGAAAATTATCGATTCCAGTCCTGCTGAAATCTTCCCGGCAAATGGGGTCCCGTTGTTTAGAGTTCAAAACCAACTGTCCTTAATATTACAGCATATCTGTAATTTTACAGGATATCTGTAAAGTTACTAACAGCGCCACGTCAGAGAGGCCGCTCAGAAAAGAGCCGGAATGCGATCTCACCATCGGGCGTGATACTGTAGAGCCGGATCTTGCTGCTGCCCGGCAGGAACTGTCCGGCCACAAGGCCCCGCTCTTCCAGCACACAAAGGAACTGGGAAAAGTTCCCGTGCGATAGTTCGCGGTACCGGCCCTTTCCTTTAGTCTCCCTCACCGGGGCATACATGTCCTTCATCGACTGGAACAGGATCTGGCGCGGGACACCTGAGGGTTTCCCGTCTTGGGTCCCGGTCTTCCCGTGCAGGAGCGTGAGGATGTGCAGGTAATTCGGGTTGGCCCGGAACTCCTCGAAGGACATATGAGGTACGGTCAGTTTTTCCAGCGTCATCTTCCGGGTCGCAAGATACAGATCCCCGGAAAACCAGAGCGCCATCTTAAAGAGGCCGAGAGCAACGGGAGCGGCGGGGGACCCGGCGAGCACAAAAGAGAAACGGGCAGCAGGGTGCATATCGTGGATGCTAAGCACTGCATCAGTGACGTTCCCTAATGTTACAGGTTCGACAAGTACGGACTGGTGCAGAATCCCGAGCGGACCACCAATGACCTTGAGCTGCGCAAGGCTGTTCCGGAGCGCCTGTTTCTCCTCGCGCCGCTGGACGGTCTCACCGGTGATGTTTGTCACCAGATCCATATCGGTGAGGACAAACGAGTGGGTGACATCGCCCAGCTCCCGGAGGGCGGCCGCATAGAGCGCCTGCACATTCCTGTCAGGGCAGAAGATAAGGATGTGTTCCTCCGGATCCATGAAGAGGATTTATTGGGGAATTATAAATTGTTGCTGAATATTTTAGGGATAACGAGAACCTCGGATTTCCAAAAACAACCGGGGCCCGGATAATCCGGATACCCTCGGGAGGACACGATCCCTTCAGATACACCCCGCATTATATTTCCGCTGGTGCTTCCTGAGCGCGGTCTCCATATCGGGGGCATTGAGCACATCGAATTCAAATTTGGCCGGGTCGCTGATCGCAACCGACATCGCGATATTGATACCGTTCCCGAAGAGCACGTCCGGGATCAGCTGGGCACTCGACCCGTAGAGGGCCCGGATCCGGGCGTTCTTTGCATACCCGGCAACTTCTTCAAATGTCCCGTTCACAAGCGTCGAGCCGGTGATGATCGCAATATCCGCATCTTTCAAAACTTCCCGGTTCTCTTCAGCGGGATGCACGGTGATCCCGGCCGGCCCGTAGCTGACGGTCTTTCCCACAATGGTTGTCGTAAAGGATTCCGGCGGGCGCTGATCGGTGACATGCAGCTCCCGGCACCGCCCGGCATAGCTCTTCACCAGGCCCCCGTACCCCACGATCACCATGTAATCGTCACTCCTGACAAGGTCTTTTACCTCAATGCCGACCCGGTAGCCCTTGGATTGCAGCATTTCGTCGGTAACAAACGGCTGGGAGAGCGCGTTGAGCGCTGCAAGTGCAATGGAGCGCCGGCTCACCCGGGGATCGGCCATGTTCGCCCGTGCAACCTCAAAAAGGGACTGCCCGATAAAGGACTGCAGATATATCGTATCCTGACGGGTCTCATCGGTGCCGTACAGGGGATTGTTATCCTGGAAACTCATCGCTACCCCGCAGCATCCGCCGGTTCCGATTGCTGCGTTCCAGCCGGGATTGAGCCCGAAGCTCTTTACCCGGACATCGGGAAGATCCAGCCGCCGGTATTCGCTTACCAGTTTTTCATATGCCTTTTCAAGGATGCTGCCCGGGGCCTGTTCTATCATGTCATCACGTGTCCGACCGGTACCGTCGCCCGATACCCGCATAGATTACTGAATATTCTTTGTCTGTAACATTATTTGAACATTTTAAATTTGTTAATCACATACGTTACAGTACAGGATACCCCGCTTGTGGCCGGTGAAGGTGTAAAAAAACACCGGCCCGTGAATGGCTCATCCCCGCAAGGAGTATTTTCCGATGCAGGACATCGACGATATTGACTGGAACGAAGCCTGGAAACACGAGGCGTCAGCACCCGGGAAAACGGGGAGTTTTGTCTCCTGTCTTGACCGATGGTCCGATCCCACCCGGTGCAGGAAATTCAGCCGCACGGCAAAAGAGGGAAACTGGCAGGGATCCCGGGCGAGGATAAAGGCCATGAACATCACGCCGGAATCCCGGGTACTCGATATCGGTGCGGGCCCGGGGACGCTCGCCATACCCCTTGCAAAGATAGTCAGGCATGTCACTGCAGTCGAACCTGCCCCGGGCATGGCTGCCTGCCTGGAAGAAAATCTTCGGGAGGAATCGATCAAAAACGTTCGTCTCATACGGAAAAAATGGGAGGACGTGGACATATCGGCAGATCCTGATGTACCGTACGATGTGGTAGTCGCTTCCTATTCCCTTGGCGTACCGGATCTCCGTGAGGCGCTCCGTAAGATGAATGCGGCCTCATCGAAATATGTCTATATTTTCTGGTTTGCCGACATGCAGTCCCCCTGGCGCCGGAACTATCACGAGATCTGGGAACCGCTCTTTGGGGAGTGCGCCCGGGAGAAGGGGCGCCCGAATATTATCTTCAACCTGCTCAACCAGATGGGGATCTATCCCAGTGTCGAGGTTACAAAAGAGGAACAGGCAACCGGTTTTGCAAGTCTTGACGAGGCGGTGGCGGACCAGGCCGGCGGCCTGAAACTGAAAACCGAAGAGCAGATCGCAGTCCTCCGCAGGTACCTGGAAAAGAAGCTCCTGCACGAGAACGGAAGGTATGTCCTCAAAAGGACATCATATCAGGCAAAGATCTGGTGGGAAAAAGGATTGTAATTCCTATTCTGATTCCGTGTAATACGATCCATGGGCGCAGTTGCCGCAGAGCACCGTACTGTCAACGGTTACTTCCTTGTTATCCACTATCATCTCGTTACACCGGCTGCACCGGGCACGGTACTGCGGCATACCGGGCATGTCCCCGTCGGGGATTGCAACTTTGACTCTCTTGAGCCGGAACAAATCGGCTTCGGGCGATTCTAAGAGGATGCGGGCGGCATCTTTCATTGCTTCCGGCCCGGTCTTTTCCGTGCGTTTCTTCTCGACAACCGAGACCCGGACCGCTTCGCCGGTTTTAAGATTGATATAGGTCGCGGCAAACTTGCCATAGGGAAGGTACTTTAAGGACCGGTGGCCGAGCGAACATCCCGTGATGGCCTGGATCGCATCGGCAATACAGCGGTCGATCTCCACGTAGACTATCAGGTTCTTGCTTCTCTCCATCGGGTTTAAACCAATCTCGCGCATCCCGATCATCGTCATGCGGGTGCCAAGGATGATCCCGGCGCATAGATCGCCGTGAAACGCCTTTGCCTTTGCAAGAAGGGCGTCAAAGTCCGCCATTAGCTTATCACCGTCGGATTCCTGTACTGGATAACTGTCATACTAATCCGTATTCTGCCAAGAAATAAAATTTTATGTAAACATTTGACAATTGTTAAAAGAAAATACTTATTTGGAGGTATGAAGAAACTGGTACCGGTTTTATATGGATTTAAGGGACCCCGGAGGGGTTCCCGTCATTTTACACCAGAGGATGTTTCGATGACAGACGCCACAACAACCAGTACCCTGAATAAAATTCGGGGTTATTTCACGCCGCAGGACCTGTGTATCATCATAATCCTTGCCCTGCTCGCTTTCCTGACCAGCAGTTTCGGACTCCAGTATATCCTCCCGGGAGGGGGCGGATCGTCCTTTGTCCATGGATTCTTAAAGCTGCCCGGCCCCGGTGCAGGTATTTTCATCAGCGCAGCCTTTACCTGCCTCTGGCTGGTGCTGGGACTTCTCATCCTCAGAAAACCCGGGACTGCCATTGCCATGGCAATCCTGATGTTTGTATTCATGATCCTCGCATCCCTTGTGATGGGAAGGGGTGTCAGGCTGGACTACCTTATTGTCGTTGTTGCCATCATCATCGAGATCTTCGGTTTTCTTGCTCTCGAAAAGAAACCCTGGAATTACCTGTTCCCCATACTCCTCGTCATTATGGGATGTGTCACCCTTGCCCTGATGCTTACCGGTAATGCCAAGATGGGTGAAAACGGTGCGGCAGCTACGGTATTCCCGCTCGGGTATGCAGTATCCGGTATTCTTGCCCTCTGTCTTGCAGCCATCTGTTTCCTCTATCCAACGGCAAAATACATCGTCGGCGCCGGATGCTCACAGGTATTCTACATCGCATTCTGCTGGACATTCAACGGCAAGACCGGGTTATTCAGCTGGGCACCCGTTGTCCCGGCAATTCCGGCACTGCTGACCTTTGCCTTTGTCTGCGGGGCAGTAATGGCGACACTCGCATACGGGTTCTACCTGCTCTGGAACACCTACAGCCAGCACAGCGTGGACAAGGCATAAGAATCACATAACAGGGTTTCCCGGATCAACCGGGGAACAACGTTTTTAAGGACATACCATGGGATTCACACCGGATAACGGATCGGGAGAAGGGATTTATTTTAACCTTAAAGAGATCGGACTGATTCTTGGCCTTTCAGTACTAGCTGCCCTGACGGGTGCTCTTGTCCATTCGTACCTGTTTCCTGAAGGAACCATATCCGCATACATGTACGGGATACTGGAACTTCCGGGGCCGGGTGCCGGGGTGCTGGTCTTTGGAAGCATTCTCTGTTTCTGGCTTCTTGCCGGTCTGATCCTGGTAAAAAAACCCGGTACTGCTGTAGCAATGGCGACAGTCCTTGTTGCCATCGACCTTCTCTTTGGGATCCAGGCAGTAATCATCCAGTCGCTGGATGTCCTGTTTATCGTTGCGATCATTATTGATGCGGTCTGTCACTTTATGCCAAAACATTCAGCTGTGGACAGGTGGTTCCCGCTTTTTCTTGCGGCGCTTAGCATCATCACCATCGGCATTGCCGTGACAGGTTATGCAAAACAGGGGGAGGGCAACCTTCCGCTTACGCAGTTCCCCGTAGTATACGGCATTTTTGCCATTCTTGGGATAGGGCTGGCTATCGTATGTTTTCGGTACCCGGGAAAGTATTTTGTTGCTGCGGGAATCGCCAGCGTTTACGACCTGCTTCATTTCTGGTTGTTCTGGGGGAATGATTTTGCTTCGAGGTTCCCGCCGGATCCGCTGATGATACCGGTACTTCTTCTTGTTGTGCTCGTTGGAGGAGGCATTGCCGCAGCGGCAGCTTATGGTCTGGAGTATCTGTGTACATGGAAATCACGGATGAATAAGAGCTTACACGATTCTTCCTGATGTCGGGGTGCAGAATACCAGTAAAGTAAGGTTGTTAACCAGACGACGGGAAAATAAGAAATGTTTATCTTCCGGTTGGAATCAAACACTATTAATCGACATTACGGAGGTGAAAATGCATGTGTGCACCCATCGTTCTCCCCGAAGCAGCAATTGGCCTTGCAGCAGCCCACATCCTCGGAATTGGTCTGATCGCCGGTCTTGTGGTCTTTAATTCGAACGGAGTCAGGAAAAGCATGAGTTACCTCCTGGGACTGCCAGGTACCGTTGTCAATACGGGTGAATCGGACTCGAACCGGATGATCCGGTAAGGAGGACAATGTCCATCCTCAATTATGCGATTCCTCCGATCCTGCAGCTGGAGACAACAACGGCCTGCAATCTTGATTGCCCGTTCTGTCTCCGAAAGGGCCTCTGCGGATCGGATGAATACCTTTCTTTTGATGCGTTTTGCCGGATTATTGACAGAATACCGTGTAGGTATGTCACCCTCCATGGATGGGGCGAACCGTTGATGCATCCGGCTCTTCCGGATATGATCCGGTATGCGGCCGGGCATAAAAAATCGGTTAATTTCACTTCAAACGCTACGCTTCTTGACAAAAACGCGGATATCCTGCTCGCATCGGGGCTTGATGCCATTGCATTCAGTCTTCCGGACCTTAACCGGTATACTTCGCAAATATCTGAAAATATTTCCCGGTTTGCCGGATTGCGTGATAGATCCGGACAGAAAACACCGGAGATCTGTATTAATATCGCCCTGATGGAAGAGACCCTCGATCAGGTTGAGTCTATGCTTGAGAAGGCCCGGGACCTTGGGACAGATACCGTCGTGTTCGAGCGATCGTATCCATGGACAGATGCGATGCAGAAAGACGAGGGCGCGTTATTTAAAAAAATCCGAAAATCTGCAGCAGAACGAGCACTGAAAATTAAACTCCCCCCGGCTCATACGAATCCCTGCCCGCTGGTTAGGTATACTCTGTTTGTCCGGTGGAACGGCGATGTTGCGCCCTGCTGTTACCGGGCCGATGTATCTCTTGGGAATATCTTTTCGGATCCCATGGTAAGGATCCTGCAGAACCGAGCTAAATTCATGAAATACCAAAAGGCGGATCCGGTCTGTGGTAAATGTAAGACGTGAAGAGATTAGATACCCGGTTTAAGATCGTTTTGACATAATAATTTAATAATCATAAAAAGTTAATAAAATAACATAAACTTGATTATTCTTTCTAAATTGTCTATAGTGGGGGTACAAAAAGATGCAGAAGCTCTATCGGATTCTGGTAATCCGATCAATGGCAAAATTACACCGGATTGTGTATTATGGAGTCCCTGGCAGCATTCCTGAAAAATTAAACGGGCACGCGAATTATCTTTAAAGTTAATGCCGAATTCCGACAAATAGGTTAGAACAAAATAAAATAATATTCATACAAGGTATTACAGAAATGAAAAAACACATGGGCAATATTTCAATCGGTCCACCCGGCATAAGAATACCCATGAGGGAATTGTTGGGAGCAAGTGCTGCTCATACAAGTGTCGTCTTCGGGAGAGTTTTAAAATGATTCGAAGGATTATGGGAACAAAAAGTAGGATTTTGCTGATTTTGGTCCTCCTCATTCTGGCTGCATGGGCAGGCTGTGCCGGTTGTATCAAAAACATCCAGCATCTTGGAACGGGTGAAAGTGGAACATCAGATCCCCTCCCCCAAAACAGCGTAACGGATATGCCGACAGTTATGCCTACCAGCATCCCTACACCACTCCCGACACCGGTAATTACCCCCAAAAAAACAGACTCTGTCACCGAGGTTTCTCCCATCATCACACCGAATCCGTATGCAATACAGCACGCGCCACGGATTAACCAGACTCCCCAGTATAACAATTTCCTGTACCGTCAGCCGGAATTTACCAGGACCTACACCCTGACCGGAAACGGGAATGCTTACGGCCTCCTGGTAGAGGTCACCAAGGGCCCGCTTTTTGTAGTATATACCGTTAACCCGAAATATGACTGCCTGAGTGACCCGGACTCCTGCAGAGGTACCGTTCTTGCCCCGGTAAACCGCCCCTATCTGACAATCACGGTTCGGGACAACCAGACCGGGCAGATTGTGGCACAGAACGGGTACGGCAGGGAATTCAGCTCGGATACCGGTAAGAACACCGGTTACGGTGGAGATGATAGCGATTCTTCAGCAAGTACCACATATTCCAGTGTAGATCAGGATGAAAATTCTGAAGGATATACTCCTCCGTCCGGAGCAGAAGACAGCAAGGGGTTGGGGCCCCGGTATATTCCGATATACAAGGAAGGGCAGTTCCAGATAACCATTGAAGGGAGTTATCTCGATACAACTATTTCCATCATTACGGGTAATTCACCTGAGTTACTTACGACAACTGCTAATTCCAATAATGCAGCCTCTTCGGGAAATGGGGATGATGACTGGTGATAAGGAAGGGACATATAATCACTTTTTTATCGTACAAATTCCGGATCTCTTCACGGACACGGCAATACGGGTTAAATTTCGCTATCTTAATGGGGACTTCTGACTTCATCCACTATACGCACGAAGGTCCAGCATGAGTGACTTTGACGATCTATTTGCAAAAGCAAAAGAATTCCACGGGCATGTCTGCCCGGGGATTGTCCTCGGAACACGGCTGACAATTGCCGGAATGCGCGAACTGGGCATGAACCCCCGGGAGAACAACCGGAACCTTATAGTATACATCGAGATCGATCGCTGCGGGGCAGATGCAGTGCAGGCAATCACCGGCTGCTCGCTCGGCCACCGAAGCCTCAAGTTTAAGGACTACGGGAAGTTTGCCGCGACCTTTGTAGATACGCAGAACGGGAATGCCGTACGGGTATCCATCCACGAGAAGAACCGGGCCGAACACGACAAGCTGCCGCCTGCGGAAGTCATCCGGGTCCTTTCTCTCGCCCCGGAACCGGAGATCTTAAAAATCGAGCATGTCCGGCTCCTCATCCCTCAAGAAGACCTGCCGGGTTTCCCGGTGGGCAAAGCCATATGCAGCCGGTGCGGGGAACAGGTCTCCGATAACCGTCACGTGATTGTCAAAGGGAACGCATTATGCCGGAACTGTGCCGGCGAATCGTATTACACCGGAACCGGAGGAGCTGAGTGACGGTATATTCCTCCATGCACAACCGGTTTACCTTCGGATAGGTTTTATTTTCGCCAGGTTTCCGAAAGTGGCATCCAGAAGGGGGAATCCGGGGTTCACTTCCGGATCATCAGGATTATTTCTGATCAGAGGTATAGTGCAATTATCTCAATCAGGGGGAATTTCATTTGGGTACAAACCGCCTGCCGCCATTATGTCATGTCTGCAGGCATCTCGCCCCATCGGGGTTTGCCTGTTCAGCATATGAAACGGGGATACCTCAGGAGATCCTGTCCGGGACTGTTCTGCATACGGAACCTTTTCCGGGAGATCATGGTATCCGGTTTACCAAGGCAACGGCTCGTCCGGCGTATTTCATGACATCAGACCCGCCGGGGGTATGCCTCTTCCGAATTCTTTCAGAGGGATCCTGTGAGCGGTACATCCCCATCATGGATGCCTGGGAACAGGACAATGGCTTTCCCGGAGATCTCCTTGCAGGGAATTTTGTATTTTTTGAGGTAAAGACTGCCGAAGCGGAGAGCTTCCTTGAACAGTCCCGGAACCAGAGAGACCTGATCAATCCCTGCACGCTCCAGATCCGGCAGATGGCATACCTGCGCGACCATAACGATTTCCTGCATCCGGAAAAAGAGCGCCGCTGACATTCCTGCATTCTGTAATACGCAAACACGGAAAAGAACGCCCCGACATTTTTCCGGATAAATAGCAGTTCGACATCACCGTAAAGTCCGGCACGATCCCTGCAGAAACTGCGACGGTTATTTTAGAACGGATAAAATCGCAAATGGAAGAGCAACCCCACAGAACCTGTAATGTATACCCTGAAACCGACACCGGGGGCCGCAATCATAAGGAGGATGCGACAGTGCTCATGGTTGATGTATGTCGTTTCGCGGCCCGGCCGTGTCGTATTTTATTATGGTAAACCATTTTGCCGTTTCAAGCGAGGTTCTGATCTTTCTTCCACGTATCTGTGTGTTTGTGTGCATGTGTCCGCTTGGTGCGTGCGTTTCCAAATGGACAATACATGGTTTGTCCCACAGTAATATAATATTTTCCCTTTAACTTTTTGGACCAATTAAATAAAATTATTTATCATCCGCAGGAATAACTTTATGGATCCTCCATGAACTACGCTCAATACAGGAGATGTGCCGTACAGGAACCGGCGTTTTCCCTGCTTCCGGTACTTGAGGCAACACTCTCACGGCTGCGGCAGACGTACAGCGAAGGGCAGATCCGGCCCGGGGCGGTTGATCGGATCTGCATTCGTCAGGGCTGGATTGCAGTAATCGGCACAAACAGGGAATGTGGCATTGCCCCGTATTATGGAGACGTGCCGGATCGCAAGCCGGATACCGTCGTACCGGCCCTCCGTCAGATGCAAGCCCTCATCGGGATGCCGCTCCTTGTCCTTCCCGACCTGAAACTGTCATTAAATGCCCTTCTCGAGCCCTCGATAAAACTCGCCGCACTCTGTGCATTGTCCCAGCCATTCCTTGGATGCCCCACGATACGGAAAAATGGCTGGCAGGCGGAGTGCTGGAGGGCGGGCGATCCCTTTATCCAGGATAACCCGGTCCTCTCCCGCCTGATCCGGCCGGATGATATTGTCGCTGTTGCAGGGCCGTATCCAGGCTGCCGGGAATTATGGGAGATCTGCCGGGAACTTCATATTCTCACACCGGGGAGGGAGACCTGGCCGGAGACTCTTGGGGTGAGTGCTACCCTGACGGTCGGCCCGACAAAAATCCAGCATCACCCGTTCGAAGAGTATAAGGAGATCCTGGGAAATGCCGATGTTGTTCTGCTCCCGTCATCCACACTGGTCAACGGCACCTTTGAAACATGTCTGGGATATGCAAAAAATGCGCGGTTAACCGGCCTGGTCGGATCAGGAGCCTCCCTGGTCCCGGACGCTTTTTTCTCGCAGGGAATTGATTTTATCCAGTCCTGCAGGACCATCGACACCCGGCGTTTTGAAGATACCTTCATGAACGATCCGGATCCTGTGCCGGGCCTCTGGAGTTTCCAGAAAGAGTTCCTGTTTGTCAGGAAGGACGGTACTCGTTCCCTGAACCGGTGACCGCAGCTGCCAGACGGACATTTAGCGAAAAATCGTCCACAGGCATGCAGGGGCACGGAGCGACTGTCCCCTGTATTAAAAAAGGGATAACGGTTAATCTACCGCAATCATTACTTCGCTTGACTTGATCACGGCATATGCTTCCTTACCGACCGCAAGGCCGAGGGATGCAACAGACTTTTTCGTGATGATGGAGGTGATCTGCTGTCCGCCGGGAAGTTCGATGACTACCTCGGAGTTTACGCTGCCCGGGGTGATCGCTTTTACTTTTCCTTTCAGGATGTTGCGTGCACTGATCTTCATTGTGCTTACCACAGGGAACTGGGGAAGGTAAGTATAAGTAGTTTATTATAGGCTGTGCAAATCCCGGGACAATACCGATGAGAAAAATTATCCCCCTCAACAACATGCTGGAGAAAAGTGTCTGCACTCACGTTGTACCGATAGTAATATCGGTTGTTTGCCGGATCACGGTAACATTTGGTACCGAATCGACAAGGAGCGCGATCGTCCGGCTGGTGGATCTCGTTGGATCGTACCGGATATTGGAGCAGACCGGATTCTGAATATTTGTGAGACTGGTATTTACCGCATCATGCACAGCCAGGGAAAATCCGGAGAGCGGATCTGCCTCTGAAAATACGGTTACATTGATCCTGGTAACATTTTGAAATCTTTGAGGAGGCAGAACCGTACTACTCAGGGAAAGCGTACCAAGCCCGTTGCCACTAAGGGAATTTTGCATTTGCGACGGGGAGATATTGACGCATTTTATCACAATGACCGAACAGGTGCCGGGATCGGTTCCATATGACACTACACCGGCGCTGAAAAGTGCATGTGAGATATTATACCCGCCATCTTGTTGCAGCGTCGACATGGTAGTGTACTCAAGTGGTACCGATACCGATCCTTTTGTGACATTCACATAACCGTGAGACCAGGTGTACCCCTGATCCTGCCAGAAATTACCCACCGGCTGATAGGAGATATTGGAAAGAACAAACATGCTGCTTTCCATTCGGCTGGATACATTATACAAGCGGATTCCCATATAGGGAGATTCACTTTTGACACTGAGGGCGCCCCCGGACTTGGTAGAACTGTACAGGATATCGCCACCCCCGAGGGGAATCCGCTCAGAAAGGCGCATACCGGATGAGGTAGATGCAGCAGTATCGATATCCGATGAAAACCGGAGCATGCCTTCTTCAACGTCGTGCAGGTGGGAAACCTCTGCCTGTGCTTTCATGGAGGGGATTGCCGTAGCGTTCCAGACGGCAAAAAAGGTGACGATGACAGCCAGCACAAGCATCACTGCGATCACCGGGGCAACGGCATCCTCGCATTTCATACGGCAACTCTCCCGGTAAAGATACGTGCCGTGGGGGTGACAAGCGAGATCGTCTCATTTCCTGTAAGGGATTCCCCGGTTATTATGGTAATATTACTCCCCAGATCAAAGACCGTCTTGTCGCCCGGTACCATGATGAAGTGGGACAAATCCGAGGATGGAATTTTTTTTACGGTATCATTGGGGTAACTGATAACAACTGCCAGACTTTCGTTTTTTACCCAGTCCCCGCCTTTGTGCCATAACGTTATGTTGCCCTGAGTATCGTTTGTCATCAGGAGGGTAATGCTCGGATCGCGTGAGGTCGGGAGAAAATTGCCCAGGGCCGCTGCAAATACTCCGATAAGAATTATCACAAGGCCGATCATCAGCATCTCTCCGACTACTTCCGATACACCGGCATCATGGGCCCCGGCATTTACGGATACGCTGCATCTCGGTACATGCTGCTGCCGGTTACTCTTACAAGACGATCTGGAAGCAGTCATTTAAGACACATCACGCAGCATTTTGAAACAGGGTTATAGTTTAAGCGCTGCGTAATAAATCACTTTCTTTTTGTAAGACTTTAATTAATACAAAAATTCAAATTTTTAACAAAAGTTAATAGTAAATAATAAATTTTTTGTATTAATCCGGGTGTTTTCAAGGGATACTGAATAATACGATAAATTAAGAAAGTCTTAATTACACAGTTCTCCCAAACTACCGGACAGGTAGTCAGAAGATGAGAGTGCAGGAGTCGGGGGTTTCACCGGTTGTCGGGGTCATGCTCATGCTGGCAGTAACCATCATGATTGCAGCGATCGTAAGCGCAACCGCCGGGAACTTTTCCAACACGGAAAAAAAAGCCCCGAGCGCCATACTGGATGTCAGCATCTATGCTGCCAAGGATTACGGCAGTTTTTCCACCCCGGCCATGATCATCCGGCATGTCTCAGGGAATGTTCTCCAGACAAAAGATCTCCAGATTGTGACATATTATTCCGTTCCAGGGACGGGTAATATCAGCCGGGGAACCCTGATGGGAGAGACTGCCGTACAGGGTGAGTCGGGCTGGTCGGATTTTTCAGATTCTGACAAATGTGGCGCCCTGTTCATCAATGACGAAAACCGGTTTGGAAGCGATACGGTCCAGAGTTCTTATGGGGGCCATGCGAACTGGTTTGGCAATTCATCGGCGGCATTCAAACCGGGAGATATTCTCGTGACTCCGGCACAGTTCTGCGGAAATACCGGAGATGCAGATTCTGCCAGTAACCTTCACAGGAATCCGGGTATGGAGAAGTTATTCCCCAATGTCATATTCATTGAAGGAACCGGTTCCAGGGGTCAGCCGACCGGCCAGTTTCAGGCAGGGAATGTGGTCTCTGTAAAAATCATCCACACTCCGAGCGGCCAGATCATCTTTGACAAGGATGTGGTGATCAGCTGATGGTATTTCCCGGGAACAACGATGGAGTATCACCGGTTGTCGGAGTTATGCTCATGCTGGCAATCACCATCATGATTGCGGCAATAGCGAGCGCATTTGCAGGAGGTTTCAGCGACAGTGGGGAAAAATCACCCCAGAGTTCCATCAGTATGCCCGCCGCGTTTGAAAGTGCAGGCAATAATTACCGGATCTATTTCGACCATACCGGGGGAGACCCCTTCTCCTTAAATACCATCCAGGTTATCCTCCGTTCCGATGAAACCGAGAACAAGACGCAGCTGACCCGGCAGGATGTGAATACCAACTGTTATAATTTCACCCTCATCGGATCCACCGGACCGGCCTATAACGATACCACGGTCAGGGCAGGGGATCGCTTTTTCATCGACGGGAAACAAGTACACACAAGTGACAAGGACGGAATCCGGTTCGGGAATGTCGTATTCTGGAAAAATCAGGAGCTGACCTGGATGGTGATCGATTCCCGCACCGGTAAGACCATCGCGATGGGCTCAATCTTCCCGCAATAACCCCCTTTTACACATTAACCCGGTATTCCCTCAGAAATTTGTTTGGGAAAGTACTGGCAGAACATACAGGATCCTCACACCAAGTATTACTCAAACCCCCCATTTTTCAAAACCTTAAAAAACAAGCAGCAATGATACTCTGATAATATGACCTTCGAAAACGATCTCTCCCGTATCGGGATCTCGCTTCCCAAGAACCTCCTTGACAAGTTCGATGAAATCATCAACGCCCGGGGATATTCATCACGTTCCGAGGGTATCCGCGATGCCATCCGTACTTATATCACGTACTACAAATGGATGGCCGATGTCAAGGGAGAACGCGAAGGCGTAATCACGATGGTATACGATCACGACCAGCGCGGTCTTCTCACCACCATTACCGATATCCAGCACGACCACCACGAGATCATCAAGGCCTCGCTCCACTCCCATGTAACCCATAACCGCTGCCTCGAAGTGATCCTTGTCCACGGGGACGGATCCCAGTTAAAGGAACTGGCCGAGCGCCTGATGTCCCAGAAAGGTGTCGAATCGGTCAAACTGACCACGATCCAGATTGAAGAGTAATGCTCTTCACACGCCATTTTTCCCTCTGGTTTTTATAACGACTATTCTAGCAGGCCGCTCTTCGTAACAGGGGCACGGAACAACGAGAGATATTGTTTAAGACCCTTGTTTTTTGACCGCATGCAGGATGCCCATGACCCCGAGTGCCGAATGGACCGGGGTGCGGTCGAGGGTGAACGTGAAATGCTGTCCGATGAAGTCAAGCAGCGCCGGGTTTATGCTCGGGCAGATCGGAGGGATGTGCAGTTCCATCTCGATCCTCCGGATCCCGAGAAGATCTTTCGGACAGATCTGCCATTCCGCACCTTCACAGTCGCATTTTAAAAAATCGCAGCCTCCTGCTGTCGTAACGAGCTGGCCGAGAGTATAGGTCTGAACGGATCTGTGGAGATCATCCCAGGTAATTTCACATAGGGTACCATCACCAAGAGCACCCTCGATTACCCGGACATCTGCCCCGTTCAGCAGTATATTTTCCTTGAGCGGATCGACCGTTAAGGGTTCTATGGCTGTTACATACGATGAAAGGCGTGCCGCCCGTAACGAGAACGCCCCGACATTTGCACCTATGTCAAGAACACGATCGTCCCTTCGGATATCAGAAAACCAGTATTCGGGAACATGCGTGATCTGGCGGCACGGCAGGTTCACCCGCCTGAACCTGACCTGATCAGATGTTACGATCATCTCATCAGAACCGCAATCTTTGTGAGTACCGGGACAACCCGCCATACCGGTATCTTCAGGAAATTTCCGCATATACCTCACCGACGCAGGAGAACCATTTTAGGATTCCCGGTTTTGATACCCGTACTGACTGCACCTCGTATATGGTCAAGCAGGGGATGTTCCTTCCGGCCGATCCCGGACACGGTCCCGGTGCAACAAAAATGCCGCAAAAAAAGCATACAGGACCGGCACGTTTTTTTTATTTTATACGATGTGGGGGCTCGTTTCACGGTTTCTTGGAGGAATCCTGATAATCCTTCGAAAAAAAGGGATGAGCCAGGCAAACACCAGTATTATATCCCCGCCCCGGGCTGTGCCTCCTCATCATACGAGAACACTTCCTCGATATTGACCTTGAAGTACCGGGAGATCCTGAATGCAAGATCGAGCGAAGGTACATATTTTCCTTTCTCTATGGCAAGAATCGTCTGGCGGGTAACACCGATTGCCCGGGCGAGATCCTCCTGGGTAAGATCGTGCATTGCCCGGTATACCTTGATCTTATTCTTCATCGGTCTCCCATTCCCCATATTTTTTCGCGTAATAGAACCTGAACCCCACATACAGGAAGATCATCAGGCAGAGAAGCCCCAGCTGGATATAGCCGATCATCCGCGGCGACATGATTTCTGGAGGGACTGTTCCGGAAGACCGTTCGAACCAGTGTTCCCGGGAAAAACGGGGCATGTACAAGAGGTTCATGACCGCCAGGATCGAGAATGCACAGAATGAGACCCAGAACACCTGGAATGTCCGAAGAGCCGCTTTTTCCGTGATCCGTGCGCTTCGCTCGTCTTCGATATAATCGTCAACACGCCGGTATGCCACGTAGATGACAATGACACCGAGTACAAATGCAATCATGGAAAATATCGGCGTAAAGTTTTCTACAGAATACCAGAAAACTGCCAGAAGCAGTAACGCAACAAACCCGATAATCAAGTAAAAAATATTCTTCTTCATGGCATTCCTTTGCTGTAATTTTACCCATTGCCGTGATATAAACATAAGCCTTTGCCGGGAGAACAGGCAATTCGGATGCAGAATACCCCCTGAAATGCCGGTTCCAAGGGTTTATATCGGCAGATTGAGAATGCTTGTTGTATGACTGAAAAAACGACCACCCCCAGTCTCCTGCGCCTTGCAGCGGCAGTATTCCTGGGGTTCATTGTCGGCTTTATCCTGTTTCTGGTGGTAGCCATTTTTATCGGCATATTCAACAACATGATGAATATGAACATCCCGGTCGGCATGGACATTGCCGAGAACATCCTCAGCGCGGTTCTCCTTGTCGTCTTTGTTGTCGGGTCTATCGTTGGATTCTGCTGGAAAGTCTGGGTCACCCCTTCCACGGAAGACTCCGAAGACAACGATGCACACGACGAGTGATCGCCTCTTTATCTCCTCTTTTTTCCCTGGCAAGGTACCGGTGAACCGGGCATCAGGATCCATTCACGGTTCATACCAGCCCCTCCCTCCACGGGAATAAAAACCCCACAACATCTGCGACAATGTAGAGCAGAAGGGTCAGTGGATCCGGATCACGACCAGAGTGATATCATCGGACTGCGGTGCCGTGCCGGCGAATTCCCGGATCGCGGAGATGATCCGGTCCCGTATTCCTGCTGCCGGCAGGTCCCGGGCTTTTTGTGCAACCGCAGCGAGCCGGTCCTCGCCAAACGCATCATAGCCGGTATCGAACGCCTCCGTCACGCCATCGGTGTACAGGATCAGGAGATCGCCCGGCTCTGCGGTTATATGTTCGGGGGTGCCCTCCATCTCGGGGATTACTCCCATGGCAACACCCTGCGCAGGCAGGTACCCTGCTTCCCCGGTTGTTCCTTTCACGAGAAGCGGAGGGTTGTGGCCCGCACTGAAACACGTAAACGTCCGCTGCACCGGGTCAAGAACTGCCACATAGACCGTAACAAACATTGACGACGGTGCGTTTGCCTCGATCATCCGGTTCGTGGTCTTGAGCGCTGCAAGGGGATCTGTTGCTCCTTCGAGGTTTGCCCGGAGCAGCGTCCGCGACATTGCCATAAAGAGCGCTGCACTCATCCCTTTCCCGGATACATCGGCAATGACAAACGCCCACCGGCCTCCCGCAAGCGGGATGGTGTCGTAGAAGTCGCCGCCCACTTCCATGGCCGGGATCATGACCGCGGCAAGATCGTATCCCGGGAGATCGGGCATCGCTGCCGGCAGGAAACTGGTCTGGATCCCCCGTGCGATCTCCATCTCTTTTGCATACCGCTCCTTCTCCGCAGTGGTCTTTTTGAGGTTCTCGATATTCTGACGGAGTTCTTCTGCCATGGTATTGAACGAACCGGCGAGATCCTCGAACTCGTCGCCGGAATCGATACGGATCCGGTACGAGAGATCTCCGTCACCAAACGCACCGGCGCCATCCTTGAGCAGGGCAACCGGTTTCGTGATGACCTGGCTGAGCAGGAGCGAAACGATAAAGACGAACAGCAGGATGGCGACAAACAGGAGTAAAAACACCATCAGGAGCCGGTCGGTCTGGGTGGTGATGTGCCGCCCGGTATCCTCTGTCGCGCTGTCGATCTTACCGGTGAACTTTTCCACCGGCTGTGTGATCCGGCTGACCGGGACCGAGATCGCAAGGCTCCAGTTCATCGAACTGACCGGGGCATAGGCAACATAGACCGGGGTCCCGTTGAACATAACTGTCCCGATACCGGTCTTACCGGCGGTCATGTTTGCGGCAACCGCAGCAAGGCCGGGATCGGTGCTGCCAAACGCATTCTCCCCGGAGAACTGCTCGTTCCACCGCACATTGCCGGCGGACATCCCGGGACGGCTGATAACGCTCCCGTTACGATTCAGGAGGACCGCGTACCCGCTGCCGCCAAAGGTCTGGCCGATAATATCCTCGTCAATGGTCTGTGTCGATATGTCAGCGCCGATCACCCAGTGCCCGTATGCAGGGCCCGCTACTGCCTGCGAGCAGGTCATGGTAAGCCCGTTCTGCCCGGCATCCACATACGGCATATCCGACCAGACCCGGGTGTTCTGCCCGAGCGCCTGCACGTACCACGAGCGGGTCCGGGGGTCATAGTTTTTCGGGAGCGTGGTATTTGCCGGGTACATCAGCATCATGCCGGAGTCGGTGGCGATATAGATGCTCGTCATATCGTAATCGGACTGATAGACTGCCTTGAGTGCTCCGGAAAGACCGGCAAGGGTCTTTGCCTCCTGCGAGTCGGGGGTGGCGGTGGCGGTCGGGGCAAAGATGAGCAGCGCCCCGTCATAGGGATCCGCCGGCGGGGCATCTTGCACATATGTCGGGACAAGCGAGGCCACCGGGGGATTTCGCTGGAACTGGGCTGCCTGTGCAGAGAGGATGTCCATCTCGCTGTCGGTATCCACAAAAACAACATTTGCAATCGCGGCCTGGTCGTCCACCATACTGACCAGGTAGTCTTCGCCAAGGGAGAGCAGGGCAGTGGAACTGTCGTTTACCACGCCGGACCCGAGTTCGCGGCTGCTCTCCTGCGCATAGGTTCCCACATCGGAGATTGCGGAGAGCGCAAAATATCCGGTGATCGCAAGGGCAACAAGGGAGAGTGCTAAAAACAGGATAAGGATCTTTGCCCGGATGGAAAACGTCATTTTGGGAGATTTTATGGGGGTCATGTCCATCGTCCGCAGGGGCAAAAAGCCGGTATGTTCTCTTACGATGGGATCCCTATAAAAGTCCACCTTTTTTTAGGACCCGGTACCCGTGAGGGGAACAGCGTGCTGCAGGAGCATGCCGGAAAAATTTCCGGGAAAAATTTTTTCGCGCGAAAAAGAGGTGTGAAGTACGTACTGTTTTACCGGGTAATTACCCGGATACCGGGTACGTACTTGACTGCCCAATTTTTTCTCCGACGTGAAATTTTTGTGGGTCCCGGTTTTTTGGAAAAATATCCGGATCGGCCGGGCCGGATAAAATTTTTCAGGCCAAAAAAGATCCGGTTTTTTCTTTTCATGTGAAAAATCCGGGCCGGACTATGCATGCGGCCAGGCAGTGTCACGGCATTTTTCTGGTTTGAGAAACTCGCAGGAAAAAGAAGGGGATATTATACGTTCACGTTGAGCAGGACACGGATGAGAAGGCCGATCACAAACGAGATCGCAGCAATCCCGAGGCTGATAACCGCCATCTCCGCAAAGCGCCGGTAGAACGGCAGGTCCTTTGCAACCGAGATATAGAACGTGAAGCAGAAGATCACAAAAACTGCACCGGCAAGCGTACAGACCAGCGCGATATAGGGGCTGGACAATACCAGATACGGCAGGATGAGCAGGGAGACCGTGGCGATATAGGTGAGGCCGGTATAGACTGCAGCCTTTTTCGGGCTGGTTCCGTCCGTGGCATCAGAACGCTGGGACAGGTATTCGGATGCAGCCATGGAAAGCGATGCCGCAACCCCGGTGATCAGGCCGGCTACCGCGATGATCTGGGAGTTCTGGATCGCAAAGGTAAGACCGGCAAGCGTACCGGTGAATTCGACCAGTGCATCGTTGAGGCCGAGGACCACCGAGCCCACGTACCGCAGCCGTTCCTCATCAATCAGCGCGATCAGTTCCCGCTCGTGCTGCGCTTCGTTCTCAAGCATTTCCGGCATCTCGGGAATACCCAGGATATTGACCCTGTCGGTTGCCTGTGCCCCCTGTTCCACTCCTTCCATCAGTTTGACGGCAAACGTGAGCCCGAAAAGCCAGGCAATGAACGTATAGAACCAGATGCGGATCCTGTCCGGGGCAACGTCCTGCCCGGTATACTGTTTCCAGACCGCATAGTGCCGGAGTTCTTCCTGTGCAATCCGTTCCAGGACCTCACGGTTGTGGGGATCGGGCGTCCGTTTTGCAATGCGCGAATAGATGTGATGCTCGGTGATCTCGTTTTTCTGGAACACCAGGGCTTGTGGCAGGGTCTCCCCGTTCAGCTGCATGCACATTCTCCGGAACTCTTCTGCCGGATACTATGGATGTCCCCGGTTTATCCATTTTTGCGGGGCACCGGTGGGAAAAAAGGATTATTCGAGTTTCTTTTTGATCTCGCGGATACTCTGGAGCATCTCTTCGGAGTACGGGGTGAACCGGTAACTGAGGTTGTTTTCCGTCTGCCAGAACCCGACCTTCTCGTCATAATGCCCGATCAGGTAACAGATGACGATATAACAGGGAATCGCTATGGCAATGACCATCGGCAGGGTCAGGCCCAGGTGGTAATAGAAAAAGTCCTCGAAGAGTTTGGCATTTGCCGTGATGATCCCAAAGTTGATGAGGATCTGGGTCCAGGAAGCCCCCCTTGCATACTTCTGTTTGAAAAGTGCAAGGGTATAGATCCAATCTTTTTGTTCCGACATATGGGGATCAGATGGAGATACCAAGAAGAAATCCTTTCTTGTTGTGACAAAACCCGCAAGGGATCATGAATCCAGATCCCACGATACAGGAACACGTACATACCGGATACTCTTCGGCGGTTATTCCTGAAACATCAGAAAAAAGGAGCGCCCCCTCCTCACTGCTCGAGGATGGCCAGCAGGTTGCCGGTCGGGACCTGAGTTGCAATCTCATGGATATGCTGACGGGAAACTGCCAGTTCTTCCCGCGCACGCTGGCGCATCTGCTTTTTTGTGAGACGTAACCCTTCGGCACACTCTTCCTCCCCGAACGACAACTGCTTCTGGCGGCAGATGGCAAGCGCGATGTTGAATGCAGCATTCACATCGGCATGGGCGACAAAGCCGCAGTGCGGGCACTCGAAATGCTTCCTGCTCCGGTGCCCCATGCTGCCGCACCGGCTGCACCTCTTTGACGTATACGCCGGGTTGACATACGTGACGGGAATGCCGCATTTTGCGGCACGCTTCTCGACAAGACGCTGGAGCGAGAGAAACGAACCGTTTGCAAAGGAAAATTCCACAAACCCGGCAGGATCGCGGGAGTGCGAGTACCGGCTGGAAAAGAGCTTCTCGAATTTGATGCCCGAACCGAGCGCCTCTGCAAAGGTGACGATCTGGCGGGAGATCTTGTTGATTGCCGCCTTGAACGCCTTGCGTTCACGGCTTTTGTCCCGGGAAAGTTTCCAGAGTTTGCCTTCCCGATAGAGTTTGGTACAGTTTTTTATGGAGTTGCTGCGGACGTAGTGTACGTTTTTCCCCAGTTTCAGGACTTTCCCGCTTTGTGGGTCGGCGGCCACGGCCGCATGCCCGGTCGTGTTGAGGTCAACACCGATCCAGCGGGCAGGTACATGTTCGGATGGATGAACTTTTATCACCTGTTCCTTACCATGTTCTCCTGCGGTACATTTGTGCCGTTATACAATACTCACGGTCTTTTTAGAGTCTGACTCCTCCTGTCCTTATTCGTGAATGTACCCGGCCTATGGGATATATCTTGTGGTAGAAGGCCCGGATTGCAAAAACGGATGATTAATCATGCAGGTTTTGGTGTGCCGTACAGAATCGGGAAAACCGGCTCCTCGCGGGATCCGGGTTTTTTTGAGGTACCCGGCATTCTGGTGTCTTCCCTAACCCCCAGAGGGAACTTTTTATGCAGGGATCGTCCCAAAGGATAGTTATGAAGCGGCAGTTTGTTGTGGGCGTTATCGGAGGGGGGCTGGGAATTGTCTCTGCGGTCATCGTGATTGCAACATCCGGATCGGCAGAGATTACCCTCTCCGGGGTACAGGCTGCATTGTTCTCAAGTCTCGGCCTGATGGGTGCGGCAATGGTACATACCCAGAACCGGTTTGCCGGCTGGATGTTCCTTTCATCAGCGGTCTGGATAGCCCTGTCCGTTCCCCTTGCCGGAACATTCTATCTCCTGTACGGGTACCTGCCGGCAATCCTTCTTTTGGCCGTTGCCGCAGTCCTCTGCTTTCTGGAGCCGGAAGATGTGGAAGTTGACGGGGAGCCGGAAGAGAGTGCCTGAAGTACTGCCGGTTCCCGCCGCACAACTATAAAAGAGCAGTATTGATCCGTTACCGGAGAAAAACAGGAATTTTATTCTATTTTCTCCTGTTCTTTTGGGGCATTTTCCGGATAACCGGCGCCGTCACCGAGCTTTTCTGCGGTCTTCCTGTTGAGGACAACGATAATGAGTACCGCAAGGACTGCGACAATCACAAAGAAAAGGTACTGCATTCCCCCGGTAACGACCCAGCTGTACAGGCCGTAACAGACCCCGGCAGCTGCCACGAGCGCGAGGGAAAGGATCCCCGCACGGAGCCCGGTAAAGGACCGGCTCCGGATATCCGGGAAGATGAGCAGGCCAATCAGGCTGATCCCGGCAAACCCTATGGCTGCAAGGAGCAGGAGGGTAAGGAGGATATCCAGGACAAGATCGATCATAGTGCATCACCGGCCATGCCTTCCGCGATACGGATCGTTGTGGCAAAAACAATGCAGGCAACAATGATGGCAAGAACCGCAACGATCAGGTCCCCGACAGAGACTGTCAGGGAGAGCGCCCCGGCACAGCCGAGCGTTGCTGCAACATTTGCGGCAAGCAGGCGGTCGGGCAGGGAACGGGTGGACAGGATCCGCAACGCTGCACAGCATGCCAGGATAAAAAGACAGATCGCGGCAATCAACCAGATATCGATAGTCATTCTATTCACCTTCACGGCACGTGAACAGGTTCCGGGAGGATCCGTATCGGATTACATTTCCCACAGAACAGATCACCGGGCCTGCTGCAGGGGAATATTCCCCGAAAGCCGCCCCGTGCACTACCGTGATTCTTCTCGTTATAACAATAGAGAACCGGATCTTATTATACCTCCCGCACGACGCTTTCGGTCACCGGATCCGGACACCGGATTCGTACTGCGGCAGGGACGAGGAAAAGTCGCGCCTAGCCTTTTATTTTCCGGGTGCAAACAGATGATGGAATGCACCCGACATACCTGGGAAAGATCCTTTTAAGGTGGTGCGATCACTGCCATGTCCCTGTCCTGGGAAAGACCTGCGCCTGTGGCACTGCAACACGGGAGGTTCCGCTCACCCCCCCGGGGGATGCACGGCCGGCGTTTCCCCACGATATTGCCCTTATCAACCGGATCTACCAGGAACACTTCGGCGCCCCCCTCATTGCCCCGGGCCAGCTGGTCCTCGTAAACAAGGTCCCCGACGAGGACCGTATGGAAGAGATCATTGTTGGCGGGGGAAATGCCGGCTCCATCCGGTACCTGCCAAAGGAACGCCGCTGGGAACCTATCCCCCGTCCCGAGGCATATGCCCTGTTCCACCCCACAAAGCGCGTAGTTATCGTTGAGGACGGTGTTGCGCCGTTCATCCGCGACAAGAGCATGAGCCTTCTCCGCCCGGGAATGGTCTCCATCGACGATGCAGTCCGGGAAGGAGACGAGGTCTTCATTGTCACGGAAAGCGGCGAATGTATTGGCGTGGGCCGGGCAAAGATAGATGCCGCAGAAGCGCGGGCCATGGAGAAGGGCCAGGTAGTGCGGACCCGGAGGAATGTCTCTTCAACCATCGTGCCGGGGACGGCAACCTGGGACGATGCGGTAAATGCCAACGCAGAGATCCTCGGTCAGGTGGAAGCGGAAGCGATCCGGTTTGTAAAAGACGTTGCTGCCGCATATCCCCTCCAGCCGACCATCTCATACTCCGGGGGAAAAGACAGCCTTGCCACATTGCTTGTTGTCCAAAAAGCGCTCGGGAATGTGCCCCTGCTCTTTGCCGATACCGGCTTTGAATTCCCCGAGACCTGTGAGAATGTAGAGGCAGTCCGGGAAAAATACGGTGCAGAGGTTGTTCGCACAAACACCTCGGAGAAATTCTACCGGACACTCGAACGGGAAGGGCCGCCCGCGGTCAATGCCCGCTGGTGCTGCAGTGTCTGCAAGCTCCTGCCGGTGGCAGAGACCATCCGCAACCACTGGGGAGAGTGTCTTTCCTTTATCGGCCAGCGCAGGTACGAGTCCCTCAAACGGGCAGAGAGCGACCGGGTCTGGAAAAACCCGACCGTAAAAGTCCAGGTATCAGCCGCCCCGATCCAGGACTGGACTGCACTCCATGTCTGGCTGTACATCTTCCGGGAGAAAGCCCCCTATAACGTCCTTTACGGGCGCGGGCTGGACCGGATCGGATGTTTCATGTGCCCGTCCAGTGATATGGCATTGATCCACATGATCGAGACGGAGTTCCCCGGGCTCTGGGAACCCTGGAAGGAAAAACTCGATTCATGGCAGAACGCAAACGGTCTCCCCGGGGACTGGGTCGAGACCGGGGCATGGAGGATACGGGAGGGAGTACATGCACAACAACGTCGTCATCATTGACTATGGCCTCGGGAACCTCAGGAGCGTTATGCGCGGGCTCGAAGCAGCGGGCGCGCGGGCAACCATAACCGGCGTACCGGAAGAGATCGCAGCGGCCGACAGCATCGTTCTGCCCGGTGTCGGCGCATTCCACGAGGGGATGGAACAGCTGGGCCCGGTCAAGGATACCCTCTGCGAAGCAGTAAAGGGGGGTGTGCCTCTCCTGGGGATCTGTCTTGGCATGCAGATGCTCATGGAGTCGAGCGAAGAGCACGGCACATATCGGGGACTCGGCCTTGTCCCCGGCTCCGTGCGCCGGTTCCCGCAGGAACCGGGAATGAAGGTTCCCCATATGGGCTGGAACACTGTGCAGCTCGCACAGCCGGACAACCCTCTCTTTGCCGGCTTTTCCGCGGAGCAGTACATGTACTTCGTCCATTCCTATTATGCAACGACAACCCCGGCATGTACACTCACAAAGACCGACTATATCCTCCCGTTTGCCTCGTCGGTATGTTCCGGGAATGTGTACGGCACCCAGTTCCACCCGGAAAAGAGCGGGGCTGCGGGCTTACAGATCCTGAAAAATTTTGTCAGCCTCGTCTAGGCCGGTCTGCGGAAACGAGGGTTTTTTGGCCGGTGGGACCAGCCATAAAAATAGGGAACCTTTTTAATTTCATGCAATCGACCTTGTAGTCATGAAAAAGTTTCTCCCTCTCATACTGCTGCTCTCCCTCGCGCTCGTGGGATCGGCATCAGCATACGGCATGTACCTGAACTGTTCCGACACCGTTCCCGTTGGCCAGATGATCAAGTGCTCGGTAGATTCAGATTTCCCGGCCGGGACCAGTTTCGATCTGGTCTTCTACCAGTCCCAGTACACATCCACTGAGATCGACCGCGAGTCGATGACCATTCAGCCCAGCCAGGCAACCCAGTACAAACTTTTCGATACGACCGGGCTCAAAGGGGGCCAGTACAAGATTGAGATCCAGTTCAACGGCCCGGTCCCCTCCATGAGATCCGATTCTATCTCGAGCACACTGGTCACCGTGGTCGACCGTTCGCCCGAACTTACGATCACATCCCCGATGACGCAGGACCTGTCCAGCGCGCTCGTTGTTGCCGGGACATTAAAGAAAGGCAGCAACGACGGGATCCAGCTCCAGGTTGACGGCGAATCTGCCGGTCACATCTGGGGCCCCCAATATATCAAGACCACGAACCTGATCCAGAGCGGTGACGGTTCGTTCTCGCAGACAATCCCGGTGACCCAGCCCGATAACTACAAGGTCACCTTCTCCGATGCCAAGGGCCAGATCGGTATCATTACCTTTAAGGTCACGTCGCCGACAACCGTCACCACGGCACCGGTGGTCTCCGCAACGACAAAGAAGGTCACGGCAACAAAGACGGCAACCCTGACACCCATCCCGACACCGACAAAGTCCCCACTCCCCGCAGTCCTTGTGATAGGAGCGCTCGGGATTGCAGCGCTGCTCATCTGCCGGATGAAATCCGGACGGGCATAACCACCAATACTTTTTTCCGGCACGTTTTACCGGAGCCTGTCCCTTTCAGCAGCAGGGATTCTGCCGTATCACCGACCGGCCCACAAAATACTATAGGAATACTTCCGGATCACGGATGTAATGTGAATAGAACAGATCGCGCCCCGACCCTTAAAAAAAGGGGGATTTGGGTAAAAACCCCCTTTGATCTTTCTTGGGGTATAAAAAACGGATCTGCGCCTTTTTTAGCGGCGCTTTCTCCAGAGATATGCTTCATAGCAGAGCAACACAAAGATAACGAATACTCCGCCGCAGAAGAAGGCAAGCGCAAGATCCGACGAAGGTGCCTGCGCCAGGCTGGTTCCGTCGGCCACGGCTTTTGCTGCATAGACCTGGTTTTCTGCTCCCCCGGTTGCGGGGGTCCGGACCATCATCGAGGCAGGCGCTGTCTCCGACCAGGTACTCTGCCCGGCAAGGAGCGGCGCAAGGCCGATAACCGTAAGGGTGCCCGCAACCACGATCCCAAAGAGCGAGGCGTATTTCAGGAGAAGCGAGCGGACATTGGTCTGTTTTGGCGCAACGATCAAAAGCTGGTCGGTGAGCGCATACATCTTCACTTCCCGCCCCTTCACGCTGTACTTCGTCTCTGAAATAGTGATGAGCCCGGCATCGAGCAGGTTTTCGGCATGGTATTTTGCGGTGGTCAGCGGGATCCTGAGCTGTTCGGTGATGTCGGTGAGGCTCTTTGCTCCCGTGGCAAGAAGGGTGAGGATATCGCTTGCGGTCTGGCTTCCCATCGCTTTTGCGATCTTCTGTGCCCGCTCATCGCCAGGTTCCAGAACTACCACGTTTTCGGTCATGTTTTTTTTAAGTCTGCTGAAGCGCTGCAAGGATGCGCTCGCGCCCTACATTGAGGGCAAGATCGAGTTTCTCCAGTTCCGGTCCGCCGCCCTGTGCCATCGATTGTTTTCCTCCGCCTTTCCCGCCAAGGAGGCTGCACACCTGGCCGATGATCTCACCGGCATTTACCCGTTTGTCGCCCGATGAGAGGACGACCCGGGCGGTCTCGCCGGATGCGGCAAGGAGGGCAACGCCCCCGTTTGCAGAAAGGGAGGTTGCAAGTGTTGAGAGTTCGCGAGGGGCAAGGTCCACCCGTTTTACAACGACCGGAATGCCCCCGATTATCTCGGGCCGGATGGTCTGTACTTCCAGTTCCACAAGCTTCTGGCTCAGGCGCTCGATATCCTTTTTCTGGTCTTTCCATTCGGTGAAGAACCGGGTAACGGTCGGCGGGAGGTTCTCGAGCTGGACGGAAAGGGTATCCGCGGATGCAGAGGCGATCTGTTCCAGGTGCTGGATATAATAGACCGCTGCGTTACCCGCTGCAAACTCGATACGCTCGATCCCGTCCTGGATATGCTCGACCCGGAGGATCTTGATTACCCCGATCTCCCCGGTGCTCCGGCAGTGGGTCCCGGCGCAGGCCTCGATATCCCCGGCAACCTTTACTATGCGGATGTCCTTACCCTGAGGGACACCTCCCTGGTACAGGGTAAAACCGTACTCCTGCTCGGCTTTTGTCCGGTTCTCGATCGAGATCTCGACCGGCTGGTTTGCCATGACCATGCGGTTGGCAGCAAATTCGATCTTACGGAGTTCCTCGGGCGTGATATGCTTGAAATGCCGGATATCGATACGCGAACTCTCCGCCCCTTTCTGCGCCCCGGCCTGGTGGATGTGGACACCGAGCACTTCCTGCGAGGCGTGGAGGAGGATATGGGTAGCCGTGTGGTGGCGCATCAGCGAGAACCGGCGCTCCTCATCGACCATGCCTTTGACCCGCTCGCCGCGCTGGAGGATCCCACCGCTGATATGATGGAGGATAACATCCCCGAGTTTGATGACATTGTCAACACGGGCCATGCTCTCGGCGCCGACAAGGCTTCCCGTATCGGCAGGCTGGCCACCGCCTTCAGGATAGAAAAGGGTCTGGTCAAGCACTGCATAGCCGTCGAAGAAGTCGAGCACCACACCTTCGAACTCGACATCCTCCGGCTGCTCGTAATAGAGTTTCTTTGTTACCGGCAGCCCCTGTACCCGTTCGGCATACTGGGCGGTAGCATCAGAGGTAACCTCTTTCTTTGACTCGGAATGCATGTCGGCGATCTGGGAGTAGAAGTTGTCGGGGAGATCGATGACTGCCCCTTCCTTCTGGGCAATGTCTTTTATCATCTCGGGGGGGATGCCGTGGGAATCGTACAGGGTGACGATCTCGGAGAGCGGCACGCGCTGGCTCTTTGCCTTGTAGGTCTTTGCAACCTTCTGGACTATCCGGGTCCCCCGATCGAGTGTGTCCGCATATTTCACAACCTCGCGGTCAACGATCTCGCGGACGATTGAAATGTCCTGCTGGAATTTTTTCATCCCGATGATCTTCATCTGTTCTTCGATGAGATCGGCAAGGGAATCCTGCATCTTGAAATCGTTCATCATCCGCAGGGTCCGGCGGATGACGAGCCGGGCAAGATAGCCTTCGCGGACGTTTGAGGGGACTATACAGTCGCCGAGCATGTAGGCAAGGCAGCGGGTATGATCGACAATCGCATACACCTTCTCTATCGGTGTCATCATCTTGTCGAGTTTCTCGGGCGAGATATCGATGGCAGCCGCAACCTTCTTTCGGAGGTTGAACAGGTTGGGACCGGAGATATCCATGAGCCCGGCAAACTTCGCATTCAGGGCCAGGATCTTCGTGTAATCCTTGTTGTCGAGCAGGTGGGAGATGCCGGCCGAGCTCATGACGCGGCTGACCATCTCCGGAAAGACCGCATCGTAGATTGTGGGGGAACCCTTTGAAGCCCAGACCAGGCGTTCGAGACCATACCCGGTATCGACAATCCGGAGCTTGATCGGGTAATACATTGTTCCGTCGAGATCGTAACCGGGGTGGTTGGTCTTCTGGCGTCCGAGGCTCATGAAGACAAGGGTCGCGACTTCGAGGCCGCCGATCATAACCTCGACACTCGGGCCCGCATTCCCGCCGCCAATCCACGGGTGCTCCTTATAGGTGACCTTGTTTAAGTCCCCGCCAATGGAGGCAAGGAACTGGTCGCAGAGTTCTACGGTGCGGTCCTTCCAGTAGATCTCCTCGGTAGGGGTGTTGAATGCATGGTGGGCGAGCATCTCAAACGTGGTCAGGTGCCGGCCCGATCTCCCGACCGAGTCAAGGTCGTTTAACCGGATACAGGGCTGGGAGATGGTAAGGGGATTTGCCGGCGGCGGTACGATCCCGGCGGTGACGAACGGCTGGAAGTCGGCGATCGATGCGATGGTGAGGTAGATATCGTCCCGCCAGCGTGCGGCTACCGGGTAGCGCTCGATGCGGGTATGGCCGTTCTTTTCAAAAAAGGAGAGGTAGGCCTCGCGCATCTCGTCAACGGAATGCCCCTTAAACACCGGATTGCCGATAAACGTATAGGGTTCGCAGGCCGCATCGCCGCAGCTCTCGCGGGAAGGGTCGCGTGTCCAGAACGGGGAGCCGCAGGATTTACAGATCTTCCGGGTAAATCCCTGGTCCTTGAAATATTCGAGCTGGTATTCTTCTTCGAACATGTGAAAACCACGTACACTTGCCTGTTAGTATTCTAAGGTACCGGGATAGTTATTGTCTTTGTTCGCACTTATCCTTTCCAGTTTTCCTGGTACCAGGTGTCGAGTGCCACATACTTCTGGGTTGTTTCTGCTATCCTGACCGCGAGGATGTGCCAGCAGGGTTTTTGCCGGAAGGCAAAGTCCCGGCAGGTACACACGCCCTCGTCAATCACGTGCTCGCCGGTAGATCCGGTAACGACAAAAAAGTCGAGGTACTTCCTCACCTGCCCACGGTCGACCGCATCGAGCGCTTTTTCTCCCCGCGTGCCGTACTCCGCGATCAGGGCGGCACGGATCTCATCGTCGAGCGCCTTTCTCTCACTCAAAAGCTGCCAGGGATCGCTCATGGGATGATTCTGACGTGTGGCGGATCGTCAATATACTGCCAGCCTTTCTGCGCTGCGAGACGCTTCATGGCCGGGGCTTCGAGGGCATAGTGGGTCGATTCGAGGCAGGGGAGCGGTGCCGCCCGGGCAACCGAGTGCTTGAGTTCTGCCGAGAGGAATGCATCCGCCCCGAGATCCCGTGCTTCTGCCAGGATCGCAGGATCAAACCCGCTCCCGGCAACAACAGCAAGCTGTTTTACGGCACCACACTCCCCCCAGACCCTGAGGGGGACCCCAAGCCGTGCGGCAATCTCGTCAAGGGTGAGCGTGCAGGTCCCGACAAGGCCAAGGGACATGGGCCGGCAGCCGGAGAGACCAAGCAGCTCCGCGAGCGCATCGTTGACACCGCCCGGGGCATGATCGAAGTTTGTGTGCATAGCGTACACGTTGAGATGCCCGGCAAGGATATCACGCATGAGCGATGCGGTGGGGCCGACAAGTGCCGTGAGCGGCGTCCAGATCGGCGTGTGGTGGACTACGAGCATCTCAGCCTGTGTATCGAGAGCTTCCCGGACCACCCGGGGCGTGGCATCGAGCGCACAGCACACGGTATGGATCTCCGGCGTCCCCTCGACAATAAGGCCAATCCTCCCGCAATCGAACTCCTCGGCAAGGGACGGGGGAGCAAGCGCCTCCATCTCTGCGGTAAAGTCACGCACGTGCATATAATAGGGAATTTGGCCGGGCCGGGATATATACCAGTATATTACCCAAGGTAATAGCAATTGATATAAATATTCATATAACGACATTTTCAGTCATGCACAAGTCCATCGAAACGATCAACGAGCGCATCCGTGACGGCAGTGCCCGCGTCGTCACCGCAGAGGAGATGCCCGCGATCGTGAGCGAACTGGGTGAAGAGGGGGCGCTAAAAGAGGTCGATGTGGTTACTACCGGGACCTTCGGCGCTATGTGCTCTTCAGGAGCATTCCTGAACTTCGGGCATTCCGAACCGCCAATCCGAATGGAGCGGATCTGGCTCAACGATGTCGAGGCCTACGGGGGACTTGCCGCGGTCGATACGTACATCGGGGCCACGCAGCAGTCAGACACTCTCGAAGACCAGTACGGCGGTGCGCACGTGCTCGAAGACCTTGTTGCGGGAAAATCCGTGGAACTCAGGGCAACCTCGCGCGGCACGGACTGTTATCCACGCCGGACTATCACCACCGAACTCCTGCTCGAAGACTTAAACCAGGCTATCATGTGCAACCCGCGGAACGCTTACCAGCGCTACAACGCGGCGATCAACACCACGGACCGGCTCCTGCATACCTATATGGGTACGCTCCTCCCCGACTCCGGAAATGTAACCTACTCGGGCGCCGGGCTCCTGAATCCTGTCACCAACGACCCGAACCTCCGGTTCATCGGGAGCGGCGTCCCGATCTTTTTGTGCGGTGCAGAGGGCATGATAGTCGGTGAGGGGACCCAGCACTCGCCGGGCGGCGGATTTGCAACGCTGATGGTCAAGGGCAACTTAAAAGAGATGACGCCCGACTATCTCCGGGCGGCGACCATGACCGGCTACGGGGTCACCATGTACGTGGGCCTCGGCGTACCTCTGCCGGTCATCGACCTCGACGTGGTACGGGCAACGGCAGTCCGCGATGAGGACATCTCGGTGGACCTGGTGGATTACGGTGTCCCGAGCCGCAGCAGGCCGGTGATCCGGAGCGTGAATTACGCTGAGCTGCGCTCAGGCGCGGTCGAGATAAACGGCGAACAGATCAGGACCTCATCTCTCTCCAGCTTCCGCAAAGCGCGTCAGGTAGCTGCCGAACTCAAGGACTGGATCGAGAAGGGGAAACTTGCGCTCGCCCTGCCTACCCGGCCCATCGATAACACGAAAAAAGTCCACCCTATGCATGAGAGAAAGAAGGGGCCGCGGGTCCTCGATATCATGGACCGGCAGTTTGTCTCCGTAGGCGAGTCAGAGGAGATCCGGGCAGCGGCCCAGAAACTCCTCAAAGGAGAGACCAACCACCTACCGGTGATCGCAAGTGATGGGAAACTTGCCGGGATCGTGACAACTTTCGATATCTCCAAAGCCGTGGCAAACCCGGGCAAAGCCGTGACCGTAAAGGACATCATGAAGAAGAAGGTCGTAACGACCACGACAGAAGAGGCGGTCGATATCGCGGTCCGCAAGCTCGAACAGAATAATATCAGCGCGTTGCCGGTGGTTGATAAGGATCGCCACGTGATCGGGATGCTCACCGCAATCAATCTCGGGAAACTCTTCGGCGGGAGGTGGCTGAAATGAGACTTCTGGTGAACTTCTCGAAAAAGAAAGGTACCGCGCCCATCATCGCGCAGGCGGTAAAAGACACCGGCGTGCTCATCAATGTCGAGCGGGCCGTGATCGACTCCTCGGAAGGCGAGGCTCTCATCGAGGTCCCCGACGACCAGTGCAAGCTGATCCGGAGTACGATGACCCGGCTGGGTGCAACCGTCCGCCAGCTCGAACACGGGATCAGTGTCGATCTGAGCGAATGCGTTGACTGCGGGGCATGCATCTCGATCTGCCCCCGCGAGGTGTTCACGTTCGATGCGGACTATAAACTCGCGGTCGCCGAAGACAAGTGCGTGCTCTGCGGCAAGTGCATCCCCGCCTGTCCGCACAAGGCACTCTCGCTCCCCGTATGATCCGCGAGCCGTTCCGGTTCCGCGAGACCTTTGCCGCGATCCTCGCGGACGAACCTGCCCACATAGAAGCGGCGAAAGCCGGCATGATCGCGGCCCGGCAGGCGATCGAGGGCTACATTGCCCGCGACCCTTTTTTTAAGAGTACGTTCTTTCCCTATGAACCGGATACGGATGATCCGCTGATCCTACACATGGCACAGGCATCGGCAGAGGCCGGGGTCGGCCCCATGGCCTCGGTTGCCGGGGCGGTCGCAGCAGCCGGGGTCGAAGCCATGATAAACGCCGGTGCATCGTTCGGGGTAATTGATAACGGGGGGGATATCGCTCTCGTGAGCAACCGGCCCGTGAGGGTGGGCGTGCACGCCGGTACCGCGCCTCTCTCGGACAAAATTGCCTTTGTGGTCCCGAAAAAGGATCGCATCTTCGGGGTCTGTACCTCATCTGCCACCGTCGGCCCCTCGGTCTCGTTCGGGATTGCGGACGCGGTCACAATCTTTGCCGATGACCCGGTCCGGGCAGATGCCTGGGCCACACGAGTCTGTAATGAGCTGCGGACTGATGAACGGGACGTACTTTCTTTTCTTGACCCGGCAACCGTCAGGGGCGTGTACGCAATCCTCGGGCCCGATGTGATCACATGGGGTGAGGTTCCCCCGGTTGTTGAGGCCCGGGTGGACGAGCAAAAAATTACTGCCGGCGACCGGTTATAAAGTAGACTCGATATAGGCCAGGCTGTCCGCGACCGCACTTGCCCCGGTAAATGTTTTCAGGGCTTCTTTTCCGTCGGTCACGAGGATCTCTGGGCGGTTCTTTATAATCCGGAACACGCGCTCCAGAAGATCGATCTCATCGATGGTTACTCCCGCGGGAAGCGATGAGGCCGGTTCGAGCTCGAGGCGCTCCCGCACGAGTTCGTCCGGTTCAATCCGGTAAAAATAATAGAAGACCTGCCACGCGTTCAGGAGATCGGAGACAAACAGTTCGTTACGCACCGGGGCGGGAAGTTCTTCAAGCCGGCGCATGAGCGCATCGTCGTCTTCGCCGCTCTCCTCAAGCAGGCAGTCGGCAACCCGGACCAGTTCGGAAAAAGACGGCCCGGAGGGTTCGCTATCCATGGAACGTATTTGGCGGGCAACTACAAAAACCGCGTGGAGACGGGATACCGGGCGGTTTTGTCACCGGCAATAAAGTATAATCGGGACGAACGGGAATGAGTACAGGTGAAAGATGAGGACGCCGACTGGCTGATCTACCACCTTCTCCCGCAGGATACCACGATCACATCGGAGGAGATCCAGAAAAAAAGCGGCCTTGAAGCTGCAACTGTCGATGCATCACTTGCACGGCTCGAACGGGCTCTCCTCATCATGCGCCAGAAAGAAGGTACCCGGGCCCTCTCGGTCGGGGAAGCACTGGTCGCCTGCCAGACAAAGTACGATCAGTCCCTTCCTTACACCATAGAAAACGGCGTCATCAAGGCACGGAAACAGCCATGACAGAAAAAGAGATAGCAATACTTCGGATCGGTCACCGGCCCGAGCGCGACCAGCGGGTGACCACGCACGTAGCGCTCACCGGGCGGGCGCTCGGCGCTTCGGGAATGTACCTTGCGGCTGACGACAAGGGCGTTGCAGAGAGCGTCAGGGATGTTGCCGACCGCTGGGGCGGATCGTTCTTCTGCGAGAATAACGTGAAGTGGCGCTCCTGCATCAAGGACTGGAAAGCAGCCGGGGGAAAGGTCGTCCACCTCACGATGTACGGGATTAACCTGCCCGATATCATTGGGGAGATCCGGCCCTGCGAGAAACTTCTTGTCGTTGTCGGGGCAGAGAAGGTGCCAGGCGAGATGTACGGCCTTGCAGACTATAATGTGGCAGTGACCGGGCAGCCCCATTCGGAGATCTCGAGCCTCGCGCTCTTTCTGGATCACCTTGCGGAAGGAAATGAGTTTAAACGGGAGTTCTCTGGGGCAAAGATCCGTATCGTCCCCTCAAAGGCCGGCAAGCATACGGAGGAGTTGTGAGAGGAAGGGTCCTTGTCGCAGGATTTGCCACGCGCCACGTGGCACAGTCAGCGGCCCGGGCCGGCTACGAGGTCTGTGCTGTCGACCATTTCTGCGACCAGGACCTGTTCTGGTGCACAGAGGACCGGATGAAGTTCGAGGAACTTGAAGAACTTCCCGAGACCATCGACCGTATGTGTCGCCTCCACAAATTCGATTTTGCCGTGGCAACATCGGGAGCCGAAGAGATCGCTTTCCCGGTCAGCTTGTGCGGCACGCCGCGGGAGACTGCAGCCCGGTTCCTCGACAAGCTCGAAACGGAACAGTTCTTTGAAACGATCGGTGTCCCCGTCCCCCGCATTGCAGCGGATGGGGCCTATCCCGTGATGGGAAAACCCCGTAAAGGAGCCGGGGGCTGGAGGAACGCCATACTCCATTCTGCCGGAGAGGAGCGGGACTGGGCTTCCCTGTACCCGGAGATCACCTACATCCGCCAGGAGATCGCGGAGGGAATCCCTGCAAGCGTCTGTTGCATTGCAGACGGCCATGCGGCGCGGGCCGTTGCCGTAAACGAGCAGATCCTCAGAGGGGACGGGGAATCAGCATTCGGCTTCTCGGGCTCGGTCACTCCTTTCGATCACCCGCGTGCCGGAGAGATGCGGGCGATCGCGGAGAAGATTGCGGCAGCGAGCGGGTGCATAGGTACACTGGGGATCGATTTCGTTGCCGGATCCGATACACTGTCTGTCATTGAAGTCAACCCCCGGTTCCAGGGAACGGTCGATACCGTGGAGATGGCATATGGGTGCAGCCTCTTCCAGTACCATGTCGATGCCTGTGCCGGCAGGCTCCCGGACATCCCGGCGCCGGGCGAGTACGCGGCCCGGCGGATCCTCTTTGCCGACCGGGACATCACCATCAGCGCCGATCTCAAAAAGCTCGCGCCGGTCGTCTCCGACATCCCCTGGCCGGGCGCATTCTTTGAAGAAGGACAGGCACTGGTGAGCATTGCAGGGACCGGGGCAACCCGGGAAGCAGCGCTCTGCGCGCTGGATAAGAATATTAGCACTGTCCAACAATATATGGGCTGATGGATCCAGTGGAAGACGTGCTTAACGATCCGGCGATGCGTGCTTATATCCACCGCCTGATCGGCGACGAAGGTCTCGACCTTTTGGAAAAATTCCCAAAAGATGGCGAGCACAGCGACGAGGACCTTGCGGCAAGCACGGGAATCAACCTCAACTCGGTGCGCCACACGCTCTATACGTTATATGAGAAGCGCCTGGCAGAATACCACCGGATCAAGAACAACGAGACCGGGTGGCTCACCTACCTTTGGCAGCTCCGGATCGACCGGGTTCCCGATGCGATCCGCGAGGACATGGAGACGGTGCTCGACAAGCTCGAACGCCGTGCCCGGTTCGAGGAAGAGAACGATTTTTTCATCTGCAAGAACTGCCACGATCTCTTCACCTTCAACCTCGCCGTTGGCGGGGACTTCAAGTGCCCGAACTGCGAGGAGCCGCTGGGTCACTTTGATAACGATCTCCTGGTAAAATCGCTCCGCGAGCGTATCGATGCCATCAAGAAATCGCTCGGCCGGGCCTGAACCCCTCAGCCGCGAAGCCTGTATTGCGCTGCTCGAAGAGGCCGGTTGCGCAAAGAACGTTACAGCTCACTGCAACGCGGTCTGTGCCTGTGCCGAAGAGTACGCGGCGCGGTGCAATCTTGCCGACCCTGACCTTGTGATACAGGGTGCGCTCCTCCACGATATCGGGAGGAGCCGGACACACTCGATCGGGCATGCACAGGCAGGCGCCGATCTCCTGCGGGAGAAGGGATTTCCCGAGCGGCTCGTGCGGATCGTAGAATGCCACACCGGGGCCGGCCTCACCGCCGATGAATGTACGCTCCTTGGCCTTCTCCCCCGGGACTGCATGCCGCAGTCAATCGAAGAGAAGATCGTCACCCACGCGGACAACCTGCTTGCCGGGACAACGCGTGAGACCATTGACGAGAGTATTGCATGGGCTGTCCACCTCAACCGGAAGACGCGGCACCGGATCTACCGGCTCGCAAACGAAGTGGAACTGCTTGCGCAGTAAAAAAAGTATTTTGATCTTTTTTTAGATGATGACCTGGCGCACCTGCGGGAGGGCGCGGATCTCGCTGACTACTTCTGCGGGAAGCGGGCTTTCCACGATGATGACCAGTTTCGGGTCTTCCGAAAGCTGGGGGTCGGTAACGAAGATCTGGCGTATCGCAAGCGAGTGTCGGGAGAGGACGCTGACCGCGGCCCCGATGATATCCTTCTCATTTGCATCACGGGGAAGGACCGTGATGACCGCAAGGTTCAGGGGTTCTGCAACGCGGCTCAGGTCCGGGGTTACCCGCATATTGAGGAAGATGTCGCGCAGGGCTGGACGTTCGAGGATGCGTTTTGCCGTGGCGTCCACAACGCGGCGGTCCGACCCTATTGCCTTTGCAACCGCGGTCGCGGGGATCTCGATATTGTTGCAGCAGATCCGCGCCTCATCGTTCACCCCGAACCCGTTTTCGAGCAGGAATTTCACTACCCGGCCCTGGGAGGGAGAATCGGCAAATTCGCGGATGATATCAGCCCACATATATGCTCCGGGTAAAACGTATGAAAATATACATGTATGCCCGACTCATGCCATCAGGGTACCAATACCCCGCGGGCAATACGTGAAACCGGGATCCTTTTCGCAAAAATTATCGTATGGCTTCGTGTATGCCGGATCTCCGGCATACGGGCACCGCCACAATCTCATGCGCCCGGCCCGCGTGGGGTACGGGATCTCTGACGTGATAATCCCGTGTCATGCCATAACATTCTTTTAGATAGACAACCTCTTTGTTATGGCACAGAAGCGGGGCCTGACAGGAAATGTCCGGCGTTGCAGATGGGCACAATGGTAGTGGGCGAGGGTAGCCAAGCCAGGTCAAAGGCGCTAGGTTGAGGGCCTAGTCTCGTAGGAGTTCTTGGGTTCGAATCCCATCCCTCGCACTTTTCTTGTCTTTTCAAGTGTTTTCTTACATTTTACGATAAATAGCAACAGCTCTTGGCAGCGTCATCCGGTTTTTTTAAAAATCGTCCGGCACGTTCATTGAATTTTAAAAAAACTGATCATAGGTATCGGACTTTAAAAAAAAAGATCTCATACAGATGCGGCAATTCCAAAAAATCCCGGCACATGACCCCCCACCCCCTCCACAAAAGTCCCGGGCAGGGGGGGTGGCATCCAAAATTCCTGACACCCCCCTCCCCCCGGTTTTATTTTTTCGTGAACTGACCCCCACCCCCCCTGTTTTGCACAAAACAGGGGACTACCCCCCATTGCTTCCCGTCCCAAAAGGGGTGTTTCGCGTGGAGCATCAGGCGAAATGGGGAGGGGGGACCACCCCCTCGGTCACGGACAAGGGGGGTGGGGTATCGCATGGAAGGGGCGGGGGTACCCCCCTCTATTCAAAAACTGTGGATACCCTCCACCCCCTGCCCAAAATTTTTTTTGCCGGCCCCCCCTCCTCCCACTATGATAGCAATCTGCCGGACCGGCCGATCGCAAAAACCGTCAACCCGCCTAAATTCCGATTTCCCTAAAAACCGGCAGATCTGCACAGCCACCAGCGTACACCCGAAGAAGAAAAACCAAAAGGAAGAGCAGATCCCGGAAAGCACCAAGCTTGCCTGCCCTGTGCCTTAATAAAAAAGATGAAAACGATCTAGCAGACCCGGGGCACCGGGTCGCCCATCGGCGGCTCGATAAACCGTTCGCCGCCAATCGCGGTCTCCATGATCACATGGGAGCCTTTCACTACCTTCCCGATGATCGCAGCATCCTTCCCGTACTTATGCGCATGCAGGGCCGCAAGGATCGCATCTGCATCCTCTTTCGGGACACCCATGACCACTTTCCCCTCGTTTGCCACTTCGAGCGGGTCGATACCGAGCATCCCTGCCGCGCTCTTCACGCTCTTTCGTACCGGAATGAGCTCCTCCTCGATCCTGACCTGGACATGGCTCTTTTTGGCCATCTCGTTAATGGCACTCGCAAAACCGCCCCGGGTCGGGTCCTTCATCGCATGGATGGTTCCGGCGTCGAGTACCTTCTCCATCATCCCCCAGAGCGGTGCCACATCGGAACGGATCTGCTCGCCGAGATCGAATCCCTCGCGGTGGGCCATGATCGCGATCCCGTGATCGCCAAGCGTTCCCGAGACGATGATCACATCGCCGTCTTTGAGGCCATTATCCCGCACCACTTTCTTTGCAACGCCGATCCCTGCCGTATTGATCGCAATGCCGTCGAGGGAGCCTTTCTCAACGACCTTTGTGTCCCCCGTAACCATACACGCCCCGGCCTCCCCAAGGGCTTCGTCCATCGAACGGACGATCTTTTCGAGATCCGCGACATCGAAACCCTCCTCGATGATCATGCCGCAGGAGAGCGCGATCGGCCGGCCACCCATCATGGTAAGATCGTTTGCAGTCCCGCTCACTGAGATCCTCCCGATATCCCCGCCCGGGAAAAAGAGTGGGCGTACCACGTGGGAGTCAGTCGTAAAGACAATGTTTGTCCCGTTGATCGGGATAACGGCCCCGTCGTCGAGGGATTCAAGACCGATACCTCCGGCATTGTTGTGGGTAAACTTTGTGAGCGTCTGTAAGAGTTCGCCCATCACTTCCCCGCCGGCACCATGCATCATGTTGACTTTCATGTTAATCTGCAACCTCGATCTCCACATTGGTCACGACAATCTCCCTGCCCCGGACAACTTCGGGGAGCGCACCGCATTTCGGACAGACATAGATCTCGTTTCCTGCATACCCGCACGGGCACCGGGTCTCGGGTTCGATCTCGGTGCAGACAAGTTCTGTCGAGGCAAACAGGGGGTCATCCTCCTTTATCGTATCGAACAAAAAGATCACCTGCTCGGGATTGACCATCGCCATCTTCCCGATATCCACATGGAGTTTTTTTACCTTTGTCGCCTGGTTGTCAAGTGCTGCCTTTCTTGCCGTCGCATACAGGTCGTACGCGATGCTGTACTCGTGCATCACTCCTCCAGTGCGGCGTAGACCTGCTTGAAGATCTCACGGGTCTCAAGCCCCTCCTCACGGGAGAGCCGCTGGATGGCAAAGCCCACATGCACGAGGACAAACTCTCCCACTTTGACATCGACAAGATCGAGCTTGACCTCCTGTTTGAGGTCGCCATAGTCCACAACCCCGATATTTCCCTCTTTGATCTCAAGGACTTCCGCCGGAACTGCAACGCACATCGGTGATTCACACTCGTATCAGGTAACAGAGATTTAGGCGTTCCATCCACTTAAAAACAATGATATCGCACGTGGCCGGTATCACCGGCTCACATAACGAGGCAACAATCGTAACGGGAAAGATCGGTTCTGTTCCTGGCGTGTTCCCGGGTTCCAGACATGTTGAAACACGCCTCAAAAGAATCCGGGGCAGGTGCGTTACAGGAAATTCCGAGATCTATTCCCCGGTAAACAAAATCCCGGAAAAATGCCATAAAAAACCAAAAACCGCGCTTTAAACGCCGGGGAAGAGATTTGAACTCTTGAGGTGCAGGGCACCAGTGGCTTTCAAGGCCACCGCCTTACCGGACTAGACTACCCCGGCCTGTTGTGTTTTTACTCTTTTGGCAGCGAACTATAAAAAATCCTTCTTTGCCTTGCGGGATCTCCTGACGATAGTTAAAAAAGCGCTTCGATCTTTTTTTATCAGGAGCGGCGCAGGCAGAATGCCACCAGGGCAGATCCGGCAGCGCAGATCGCGATGATCGACCCGACAGGAGATTTTTGCGATGGCGTTCCTTCAGGTGGTTCTGCCGGCCCGGTGCCCGCCGTATTCTCTTTTGGAACCTGCCTGAATACCACGGGGATGGTGGGACTGATTGCAACCGATTCTGCATTGGCTGCATTGAGTGAAACGGTCGTGCTCACCGAATACTTATAGGGGTATACCTTGAAATAGAGGGGGCTCTGTGCGCCGTCAATCCTGATCTCCTCCGCATTGACATCGCCCTGATCGTTTACCGTGTGGAGATCCCCGTTCGCATCCACATATTCGACAACCCAGTCAACCGACGACGATGTTGTCACGGTCACCGGGCCATTATTGAGCGGCCTGACAATAAAATACGCCGGGTTATCCCGGGATGCCCTGGTCCGGACGGACATGATTGCAGATCCTGTTACGGACGTCACGGGGACGATCGTCTCTTTCCCGCTGATAATTGTGATGACCCGCGAACCGATATAGCCATGAGAATCCGTAAACGTCATTTCATAATTACCGGTCTGACTGACCGGGACCTCCACGGAAAAGCCCCCGAGATTATCGGTAGTCACATACGACGGGCCGAAGATTATCCCGTTATCGGGCCCGATGACTGCTACCTGAACACCACTATTGACGTCCCCGGTAATTTTCCCGGTAACAGACAGCTTGCGGGAAAGGACCTGGGTTGTCTGGGAGGTCAGGACGATTTCATCGGATCGGTCGATAAGCTGCACCTGTCGCATATTGACTGAATCGCCGGTCCCTACCGTAGGGACTTCGACTTTGTAGGTACCCTTGGGCAGGTACGTTGTATCAAAAATCACCCGAAACGTATTGTCAGCCTGGACATACGCGATCTTGCGCTTGACCTCGGTACTGGTTGTTACCTGCTGGTAGAGCACCACATCTATGGGCGTCCCTATCCCGAACGTGGTCGTGCCATTGACCACAAGAGGCATGCCGATTGTCAGGGTCTCGGGCGCGGAGATAAAGACCTGATATGCCGGGACTCCACAGACAATAAGGCAGAGCCCCAAGGCAAGCAGGACGATCTTCTTCATCTATCTATAAGATCAACTATGAGGCTGTTAATGATTTCTGAAATCACCAGAAAACCGCTTGCCAGCTGGGGGGGAAAAGAGCGGTACGCGGGAAACCCGGTCGAGTGCCTTACGATTATTTTTGAATCCGGGGGATGCTCATGGGCACGGTGCCGCATGTGCAGTTACCGGCACGAGCGTTACAGGACTGCGTCCTGCGACGAACTTGCCGCCCACCTCCGGGCCCAGCTGGCCTGGGTGAAAAACGAGTACGATCTTACAAAATTTGCGATGGTTAAACTGTTCACTTCGGGGAGTTTCTTCGATCCCACCGAAGTGCCGCCGGCCTTCCGTGACGAGGTGGCAAAGACCTTCCGGGGAAAGATCGTTATCGCAGAGAGCCGGCCGGAATATATCACCGCAGAGAACCTGGAGGGTTTTGTTGCAGCTCTCGATGATGGTACGTACGGGACTCCACTGTACTGTGCGGCGGGCCTTGAGACCACAAACGATACCATCAGAGAAAAATGTATCAACAAGGGTTTCTCGTTTGCGGATTTCAGGGATGCTGCGGCCCGTGCCCGACAGGCCGGTGCGGGAATGAAGGCATACCTCCTCTTCAAACCGCTCTTCCTGACTGAAGCTGAAGCCATATCCGATATGAAAACGTCGTTTGCCGGGCTCTCCGGGCTCGCGGACATGGTCTCGATGAACCCCTGCACGGTCCAGAGGCGGACCGAGCTCGAACTCTACTGGAAGCAGGGGGCGTACCGCCCGCCGTACCTCTGGAGCGTGCTCACGCTCTTAAAAGACGCCCCGTTCCACATGACCTGCGATCCCCTGGGCGGCGGCCAGAACCGGGGGCCGCATAACTGCGGTACCTGCGATTACGAGATCACAAAAGGCATCCGGGACTACTCCCTCTCCGCAGACCGTGACCTTGTTGGGGCGCTCCTTGATATGGACTGCCCCTGCAAGAACGAATGGGAGTACGTACTCGAAAACGAGCGGCCGTACTGTATGCCGCTCACCCGGTAGGATACCAAAAAAGAACGGGTGTTTTCCCGGACCGGAGAGGATCCGGGAAAAAACCTTATTTTTTCCCGGCGCTCTGCTTCTCGATCTGTTCGGCAAGGAGGGGGAAGAAGGTACCGGCATCGGAGACAATCCCGATTGCCTGGGTCGTTCCCCGGTCCATGAGCTTGGTCACCGATGCAGGGTTGATATCGACACACACCGTCTTCACGCTCGAAGGCAGGCAGTTGCCGACCGCAATGGAATGCAGGAGGGTTGCTACCATCAGGACCATCTTGCAACCGGGGATATGCCGGCGCATTGCATCCTGCGCTTCCATGGTATCCTGGATCACATCGGGAAGGGGACCGTCGTCCCGTATCGAGCCGGCGAGGACGAAGGGGACATTATTTTTTATGCACTCGTACATGATGCCCCCGTTAAGGACGCCCTGATCCACCGCATTCTTTAACGAACCGGCCCTCATGATCTCGCTGATGGCATAGAGGTGGTGGCGGTGGCCTCCCATAACAGGTTTTCCCGTCTTGATATCCATGCCGAGCGATGTCCCGTAGAGGTTGCACTCTACATCGTGGGTGGCAAGCGCGTTCCCGGCAAACAGGACATTGATATAGCCCTTTTTGATGAGACCGGCTACGGCTTTGTCTGCCCCGGTATGGATGATGGCAGGGCCGCCGACAAGGATGATCTTCCCGCCGGATTTATGGACCTCGATGATCTCCTTTGCTATCTGGGCGATCAGGGTCTCGCTGGGGCGTTCCGAGGAGACGGTCCCATGCATGAACTCGAATGTGCTGCTTGTACGGGGCCGGGCCGGGTAGTTTACCAGAACACCCTCTTCACCAACAACAACCAGGTCGCCTTTTTTGATCTTACCCAGGGGCATGCACCGGGCTTTCTTCTTTTGGGGATCCACGACGATCAGAAAGTCCATCTCGATCCCGTCGACGGTAACCCACTCATCCTCTAACCGGACCTGGGTGGGGTGGTTGGTGGTGGTGTAGAAGTCTTTGGGGGCATTCTTGTCCCCGACCGCAGGTACGTAATGGGCTGATTTTACCGGGGGGAGCCGGGCCCCGAGGCGGTGGAGCTCGGAGAGGATCGAGCGCAGTTTTTCCTTATCCTGCGCTACGATCTTTAAGCGGGCGTAACTCGGATCGGTCTTTTTTTTGCCTACATCAAAGACAAGGATCTCGAAATTCCCGCCCATATCCATGACCCGGTCAAAAAGCTGGGTCATGATGCCAGAGTCGATGATATGACCCTGCAGCTCGATCTCCTGCGACTCCACCATAATAGAGTACTCTTTGTCGTGGAACCTTAATATGCATTCGTACTAAATTCGGACGCTGGAGCCGTTATTTTGTCATACAGGCATGATTTGGGCCCAGTTACCCGTACCTGAAACCTGCACGATTCAACAGGGGATATGCAATTACGGGGTTTTATATTGAGATCCGGGTCCGGGATAAAAGGAACTGCTCCGCAGCATGAAGATCCTCCGTGGTATTCACGTTGATGCCGAGCCGGGTGTCGGCAAGCACGAGCCGGAATTCATCCTGGATCTCTGCAATCCGGCTTCCAAGGAGAATATTAAGCCCGGTTGGGCAGGCTTCGACCGTATCAATCGTCTCCAGGTAGTTCAGACCGCCGCGGCAGGACCGGACGATCCCTGAAGGAACCCAGACCGAGCAGGCCTCGCGGCCGGATGATGCGTAAGCTTCCCGGACAGAGGTAATGATCTCCGGGTCAATGCAGGGAATATCGGAAACACATACGAACAAAGGGTGTCGTTCACCAAGCGCCTCTACGGCTTCGACCATGTCATGGATATAGTCAACTCCACCGGTCTGGTATGATTCGAGGCCCTGTGCCCTGCACCAGTTCCGGGTCATGGGTGTTTTTTTGGATGTTGCAACGAGAAGATCACAGCCGGCGAAAGAAAACGCGTCCGTGATGTAGGAAAGCATAGGCCGGTTATTGATTAAAACAAGGGGTTTTTCACCGAGGTTAAGCCGACTGCCGGTGCCCCCGGCCATGATCAGGGCATACATGCAGACAATGCCTCTACCAGCAGTTCATTCTCATCATGGGTCCGGACTGCGACCCGGATGCTCGTGGGAAGGCCAAACGATGTACAGTCCCGCACCAGGATCCCGTGCCGGGCCTCCATGAGTCCGGCCAGTTCGCGGGCAGGTCGGGCACAATCGGCAAGCAGGTAGTTTGCTGCCGATGGATGATACCACAGGCCGATTCCTTTGAACTCCCGTTCCAGGTATTCCCGCTCCTTTCGAATATATGTACGCGAGGCTGCCAGCTCATCAAGATGGGAGAACGCGGCAAGGGCAAAAGCCTCGGCATATGCGTTCACGCTCCAGGGGGGACGGGCGGTCTCGATCCGGGCAATGAGATCCGGATCCCCGAAGCCGTACCCGAACCGGAGACCGGGCACGGCAAAACTCTTCGTGAGGGATCCAAGGACAAAGAGCGAGGGGTCGCGGTCCGCACTAAGGCTTGCGCCAGGATCCGCCAGATCGATAAATGCCTCATCGACAAACAGGAGGTTTCGCGAAGATGCTACTTCTTCGAGACAGGCAATCATTTCAGCCCGGGTGCGGAGGTTACCGGTCGGGTTGTTGGGGTTACAGATAAACGAGATCTCCGCCCCGGATACCGAGGGTGTGGCGGACGCCCCACAAAGACGGGCAGAGAGCGCATATTCGCCGAATGTCGGGATTTCCGTATGGTATTTTGATCCTTTGGACAGGGTAACCGCACAAACAACACGAATCAGTTCTATGGAGCCATTCCCCACGCAGATTTCGTCAGTATCCCGGTGAAATGCTTTTGCGATACACTCCTTAAGCAGGGTATACTCATTATCCGGGTAAGATGCAAGGTTCTCTGTCGGGCACTCCCAACTGACTTTTGGGAGGAGGGGATTGAGGCTCGCGCTGAAATCCAGCAGGGATTTGCCGGTTTTTTCCCGTTTTTTCTTGCCGGTCCCGCCATGCACAACGGGTCGGGGATCATCAACAACCATCGAAACGTCCGTATTTTTCAAAATACTTTGCCGGGCGGTCTTAAATGCATTTGGAGACTGCACAGAAAATCAAATCAGAAAATTTATATAGCATTACGATTCATTTTGGTTTATCTGGTTAAGTCAGACACAAATGTTCCCCTTGTCTGACATGTGTATGACAAAAAGCAGACATATGTCAGAAATGGAGATACAATGATGCAACGAATCACGCTCCGGTTACCCGAACAGCAGATCAGCCTCCTCCAGCAGATGGTGGACGCTGGCGAGTATCCCAACATTTCAGAAGCTGTTCGTGCAGCGGTCCGTGACCTTGTAGAAAAACGAGCGGGCCGTGTCTTAAAAGAAAATGACCAGGTTTCATTCAAGGTATGAGAGGGTAGAAATGCAGAGCATTATCAACGATGCACTAAAAAATTCCGAACTTGAAATGGAAGTGAAAAAGTCCGGATCCGATGCACCGGAAGACGATTTCCTGGGAAACCCCCGGATTGTGATCATCGGCTGCGGTGGCGGCGGCAACAACACGGTCAACCGTATTCACCACATGGGTGTATCCGGTGCCGAGACGATTGCCATCAACACGGATAAGCAGCACCTGGACATGATCCAGGCCGACAAGCGTGTCCTCATCGGGAAATCCTTAACCCGCGGCCTTGGTGCCGGGGGTTACCCCGATGTAGGTAAGCGCGCTGCCGAGATGGCACGCCCGACACTCGAGGCACTGCTTGAATCCGCAGACCTTGTGTTCATCACGGCAGGTATGGGAGGAGGTACCGGTACCGGTTCAGCCCCGGTCGTTGCCCAGGTTGCAAAGGAGCAGGGCGCCATTGTCGTCGGCATGGTCAGCTACCCATTCCAGGTAGAAAAGGCCCGCCTGATCCGCGCAGAAGAAGGACTTGAGGCACTTGCGGCATCCGCTGACTCGGTTATCGTTCTCGATAACAACCGGCTCAAGAACTTCGTCCCGAACCTCCCGCTGGGCCAGGCATTCTCTGTCATGGACCAGCTTATCGGAGAGACGGTCAAGGGTATTTCAGAAACGATCACCGAGCCCTCGCTCATCAACATCGACTATGCCGATGTCCGGGCGATCATGTCCAAGGGCGGTGTCGCCTCCATGCTTGTCGGTGAGAGCAAGCAGCAGAACAAGGCAGAGAGCGTTGTCCGCGAGTGCCTGAGCAACCCGATGCTTGATATCGACTACCGCGGTGCAACCGGGTCCCTGATCCATATCACCGGCGGTACCGACCTCACCCTGCAGGATGCAGAAGAGGTTGCCACCTCGCTCACGTACGAGCTCGACCCCCACGCAGATGTCATCTGGGGTGCCCGGGTCCGGCCCGATATGGAAGGCAAGATCCGTGTGCTGGCCATCATGACCGGTGTCAAGAGCGCCCAGATCCTCGGGACCCGCCAGTCCTACAAGACCATGGTCCAGGAGATCGACGCCAAGAGATCCAGCCCCAAGCAGGTCGAGATGCCCCAGGCACGGAAAGTTGCCCCCCGTGACCAGACCAGCGGCGGCGGCGTCCTTGAATGGGTCGGTTAAACACACATTAAAATAATATATCCATACAATTTCCGGGAAAAACGGCAGTATCCTGCCACAACCCGGAAAACCTTTTTCCATCTGTTCTTTACCGCCCGTTTCTTCGCAGACTCCACCAGAACTCCGGCGAAACACTTAATAGTGCTCTCTTCCTTTAACATATAGTACATTCGACCGATCGCCTGAAGGGAGAATGGGGAATGCCGCCAGGCGCGATGGCGGGATTCCGGTATAGGGAGTTGAACATCATGAACCGTGTGTCGAACAAGGACTTCAGTGCGAAGTCTTGCAATCCTTCCACGCAACGATCCTTTTCTGATGTTTTTCATCCTGCATCCTGCATGCAGAAGAGGGCATATACCCCAAGAGTGCATTTCACCATGCACACACGCTTGTCCGTTCCTGCCACCGGCAGCACAATGGGCACATGCAGATCCCTTACAGGAAATTCGATGGAGGAGTGGTAACGCATGTTGAATGACATCATGGAAAAGAGAAAAAAAATTCTCACCGAGTCCGAACAGCATAAGAATAAGCGAAACGAGCTCAACGCAACCGCAAGCAAGTCCGCGCGGGAGCGTAACTCACTCAACAACCAGACCCGGGAGTTCGTGGAAGAAGCCCAGAAAAACAAGGACCTGAGGGACAAATACAACCAGGAAGTCATCACCCTCAAGGGAGAGCGCAACGAGCTCAATAGCCAGGCAAACGTCCTGTTTGAAGATATCGAGGCCTTCAAGAAAGAACACGGGAACCTCAAAAACCGCGGGATCAAGGAACTCCAGAAGCAGATCGAGTACATGGAGTACCGCCAGCAGACTGAGGTTTTTACCACCGATAAGGAACGCGAGCTGATCGAAAAGATCAAGCAGATGAAGGGCCAGGTCAAGGAACAGGAAGCCGAGCTGGAGCAGAACAAGGAGATGCGCACAAAGATCACCTCGGCCCGTGATTTCCGCAAACAGGCATCCGATCTCCACGCGAAAGTAACCGAGCTTGCCGAACTTGCCCAGAAACACCACGACCTGATGGTTGAGTCCTACCGCAAGGCGGACAAGTCGCGCGAAGCAGCAGATGCATCCCACAAGAGTTTTGTGGAAGCACAGGAATCCGCAGATGCCGAGCACAAGGCATTTATTGCCTGCCAGAAGGAACTGCGCGACTACGACAAGGTCATCTCCGGCCTGCGCAAGAAGACCAAGAAGGTCAAGGTGACAAAGGAGCAGAAGGCGGTCCGGCAGGAAGCCGAGAACCTCTTCAAGAATTTCCGTGCAGGTGAAAAACTGACTACGGATGATCTCCTGCTACTCCAGCGTTCAAAACTTATCTGATTTTTTTTCAATACTTTTTTTCTTTTTAAAAAACATCAAGCCGGCATGCTTTTTGGGAAATGTCCGAATAATTCCCCGGGTTATTATTTAATAGATTTACGGCGATTTTATTGTACCAATGACAGAAGGGCGAACGCTCGTTTTGAGTGTTGACCGGGACGACGACATCGGGTGGAAAGCAAAGATCGAAAGCCCGGTCGTCGGGAGGCAGGCGTGCCTGAAGGCGGCAGATACGCTTGCCCTTGCCGATCCTGAAGACTCCGATGTCAACGCGATCTTTTCCGCAGTAAAAATCTATGATGAGCTTATCGCAAAAGGGGAGGAAGCCGTTGTTGCCGTGATCGCGGGCAACCACCTCCACATGATTGAAGGCGACCGGAAGATCGCAGCAACGCTTGATGATGTCATTAAGGAGACCCACCCGACGAGCTGCATCCTTGTTTCTGACGGGGCGGAGGACGAATATGTCGTTCCGATCATCCAGTCCCGGCTGCCGGTGGCAAGTATCCGGCGCGTGATTGTCAATCAGATGCCCAATCTGGAAGGAACCTATTATATCCTTAAAAAACTCCTCGATGACCCCAAGATCTCACGGGTCGTATTTGTGCCGCTGGGCCTTGCAATGCTGCTCTATGCAAGCGCGTTTATCCTCGGCTACCCGGGCACGGCAACCATCATCGTTATCGGCGTCATCGGGATGTACCTGCTCTACAAGGGCTTCGGGCTCGACGAGTTCATTCACGGTATCATAAACGCACTCCGTGCATCAATGTCCAGGGGAAAGTTCTCCTTTGTAACCTATTCGACAACGATTGTACTTGCGGTCATCGGATTTGCCAGCGGTTTCATCACGATCCTGAAATATTACGCATCTGATGATAGCATGGGTATTCTCCAGTATGTGATGAGTTTCCTGTACGGGGCAATTTTATGGCTGATCGTTGCCGGGCTGGTGACAGCTATTGGCGTGATCATCGATGTCTATTTCAATGAGCGGGAGAACCTGCCAAAAGTGATCGTCTTCCCGTTCTTTGTGATGGCGATCGGGTTTATCCTGTACGGGGCAAGCACATTTATCCTTGCGATGAACGGAGTCCCGGACTTTCCCGTCAAACCTGCCGCAGGGGTAGCGTATATCATGTACTCGACGCTGGCCGGTCTGGGATGTGCCATCGCGGGCGTCATCATCCAGTATATCCTGGTAAAAAGGCAGGCCGCACAGGAAAAAGAAGCCATTATCGAGACGATCTGAAGGATTTCCCGTACACACCTCGTCACTTTTTTCACTACAGCGAACTCGGGAGCCTCATGCCCGGGATCCGTGCATACTGGCATTCCACGGGAATGTTACAGAGCATAGAATTTTACAGAGCATAATAGGCCCATTATGGACCTGGGGGTCAGGTTCGTCCCAGTCGGGATGTAATCAGCAGAACCGGACATCAGGGAAGCCCGACAAAAGCCCTTCAGCGGGGGTTTAAAACAAGCGTGAAGATTGTCATTACGTACTGTTTTCAGGCATCGATCCTCCATCAGGAGGGACGTTTGGATCCGGCTGCCCGACAGGAGGCCGGTTCTCAAAATACCCCACACCCTCCGGGAAGACATTGGTATTGGTATAGTTTCTCACGATCTGGGGAGATATGACCGTGAGCTTCGGGATCACCACATTGAACTGGTGGGAAGGATACCAGTAGATCCCATTCCCATAGGAGTACGATGCTTCCTGTACGACCATCTCGGCATTGGAGAGATCAAGATGGCGAATCTCTGCATCGTCATAATTGAGGATCTTGAGCAGCTTGTTTTTTAAGTCCTGCTTTCCCAGCAAAAAGAAGATAATCCGCGTCCCTTCGTCCACAGAGTAGTGTACGTCGACAAGTGCCGTATCGTTCTGGAGTTGCACCTGCACCGACTCAACAGTGATGTACCCGTACCGCTCGTCATTTGCCGCAGTCACAGGTACCACAATAAGACCTGCGAGAATCAGGCAGAGCAGTGCAACAGCACATCGTCTCATGGCAGTATAAGTTTGAAGGAACCAGTTAAATGGTTTACGGTTTTTTTAAAGACGACGAAAAAAACCCGGATCCTGAAAAGAAAAAATTATTTGTGGGATGCCAGCGTGATCTCGATACTCGACACATTGGTCTTGCCGGAATCCGTATCGATGATCTCAGTAGAGATAACAATGTCCTTCTTTGTTACCCCTTCAAGGAACCGGTTCAGGGAGATCTCTGCGGTATCCACGGCACGGGAGATTGCTTTTCCCCGCGCCTTGATTGCCACCTCGCTGGCCCCGTTATTGAACTGCGTAACTACTGCAAGCACGTAGTTCATCACCGGCTTGTTCCCTACAAACACGGTGTTTTCCTTCATAGGTTGTACAGTCGGTTCCATAAACGATCACAGATACTTCTTCTTTGTGATGAGTTCTGCATTCAGCACACTTGCTCCCGCTGCGCCGCGGATTGTATTGTGGCCCATCGCCACAAACCGGAGGCCCGGGCGCAGGCGTCCGACAGAGACGGTCATGCCATTGCCACGCATGCGGTCGAGACGTGGCTGGGGGCGGTCCGGCTCGTCCGTGAAGAGATGGACAGACTCCTTTGGCTGGGTCGGGAGACCTTTGATGGGCGGTTTATACTCAAGGTAGGCTTTCTCAACCTTATCAAGCGATTCCTTGATATCGACCCAGACGGCCATCGTGTGCCCGTCGATAACCGGGACCCGGTGGCAGCTGGCGCTTACCTTAAACGGCGCGCCGGTGATTTTTTTGCCTTTTAAGGTGCCCATAATCTTGAGGGTCTCGGACTCCATCTTTTCTTCTTCCTTGCCAATGTACGGGATAACATTATCGTAAATTGCCATTGCGGCAACACCGGCAAAACCGGCGCCCGATATAGCCTGCATCGTAGCGACACGGATATCGGTGAATTTGAACTTCCGCAATGGTGCAAGGGCAGTGACCATCATGATCGTGGAGCAGTTCGGGTTGGTCACGATAAAACCATCCCGGCCGGCATCCCGCTGGACATCGATCAGGCCCAGGTGCTCCGGGTTAACCTCGGGCACAACGAGAGGGACAGTCGGATCCATGCGGTGGGAACTCGCATTGCTGCAGACCGCGATACCCGCATCGGCAAACTTGTTCTCAACGTCCAGCGCTATTTCCGCCGGGAGCGCTGAGAAGACAAGATCCACATCCTTCATCGCGGATGGCGTGATTTTTTTTATCTTGATCTTGGCAATTTTTTCCGGGAACGGCGTTTCAAGGCGCCAGTTTACCACGTCCCCGTAGGGTTTTCCCGCACTGCGTTCCGAGGCCGCGAGTGTTGTCAGGTTGAACCATGGGTGATCCGCCAGAAGTTCGACAAATCGCTGACCAACCGCGCCCGTAGCTCCGAGCACTCCTACATTGATCATAAGTGACAGGTCCTGTTTTTTATGTAGTTTTGTCTTTCCCGTTATTCCAGATAATGGCGGGTTGTAAAATCCCATTTCACCTGTGATGATAAAAACATTGTTTTCCGATGCGTACCGTTTATTAAAAACCCCTTAAATAAATTACAATTTATCGAAAAACTTCGAGAAAACAGGGCTCCTTAAAAAAAACCGGACATAACCTTTGATGTATGCGGGCAGTACCAGGGGAAAACGGTGTAAATACACGAAAAACAGCGGTTCCTCGCGGCGGACTCATCCGGGTCCACAGGAAAAAACAGATGGTAAAATTGACCGGGAATGAACGGATTATTCCATGTGGATTGCTTCTGACGGGCAGGCATCCACGCAGGTCTCGCAGTCCACGCACATATCCTTGTCCACCTTGGCCTTCTCGTTCTCCATGGATATCGCAGACGCCGGGCATTCGCTTACACAGGTCTCGCAACCGGTACATTTTGTCGTATCAATAACGGCAACCAAACTATTCACTCCATCGTTATTATGCGGCCAAAGACAAAAAATAGGTTTCGATTTGGATAACGGTATCAGGCTTTCGGGTTTTTCGGAACGAGACCGAGGACATCGTTCATGCCGTAGATGCCCGGTTCCTTCCCGGCGACCCAGCGTGCCGCCCGTATTGCCCCGCTTGCAAAGACCGAGCGGTCATACGCCCGGTGGGAGAGTTCGATCGTCTCGAAGTTCTTTGAGAACATGACCGAATGGTCGCCCACGATATCGCCGCCCCGGATCACATGGACGCCGATCTCGTTGCCGCGTTCCATCATACCCTCCCTTCCGTAGAGTTTCCTGCGTTCCCCTACTTCTTCGTCAAGGATCTGCAGGATCGTCTTTGCCGTGCCGCTCGGGGCATCCTTCTTGTTCCGGTGGTGCGCCTCGATCACTTCGATATCGTAGTCAGCGAGCAGCTTTCCTGCCTCCCGCACCAGCTGCCAGAAGATATTGACCCCGACCGAGAAGTTGCTGGAGATTACCGCCGGGACATGCCCCTCGATGGCTGCGGCCATCTCCCTGCGCTGTTCCGGCGTAAAGCCGGTCGTCCCGACAACGAGAGCAACATTGTGTTCTGCTGCCGCCTTCACGTTTCCCACAGCGGCCTGGGCAATGGTAAAATCGATCAGGACATCCGGTTTTTTGCGGGCAAGCAGGTCGCCGGTATCCTGCGACGCCACGATCTCCGCCCCGAAAAATGTTCCCGGGCGGAGATCGATACCCCCGACCAGTTCGAGGTCTCTGGACTCATTGACCATCCTTCCTATGGTCTGGCCCATGCGGCCGGAAGCGCCGCATACAACAACTTTTACCATGATCGGGTCACCGCCGGCTCTTCTTTGCGGCAGGCTTTTTTGAGGATTTTGTGGATTTTGCAGAGACCGTCGATCCCGGTTTCTTTGCGGCCGGGATCGTGGCAAGGACTTTTTTGAGTTCGGCGGTCTTCTTTTCGTCGAGGTCGGCAAGCGGGAGCCGGACAGGGCCGCCGGCCATGCCCACCAGTTCCACGGCCTTTTTGACCGGGATGGGGTTGGTGTCGATGAACATCGAACGGAAGAGAGGCGAGAGGGCATAGTGCAGGGCCAGCGCCTTTTTCCAGTCGCCTTTCTCTGCTGCCTCGCACATCGCAACCATGCGCCGGGGATCGACGTTTGCTGCAACCGAGATCACGCCCGTCCCTCCGAGCGCCATGATCGGGAGCGTAAGATTGTCGTCTCCCGAGATAACGGCAAAGTCCTCGTCCTGCGTCAGTTCGATGATCCTCGATACCTGGCCGACATTGCCGCTGGCTTCCTTGATCCCGACGATGTTGGGGTGTTTCGCAAGCTCGGCGATAAGGTCAGGTTCGAGGTTCTGACCTGTGCGGCCGGGTACGTTGTAGATGACCAGCGGGATATCGAGGTCGGCAAGTTTCGTATAGTGCCTGATGAGCCCTGCACGGTTGGGCTTGTTGTAATACGGGCTGATGACGAGCACGCCATCCGCGCCGGTGTCCTTGGCCGCCTTCGTGAGGATGACTGCTTCTGCCGTGTTGTTCGAACCGGTGCCTGCAAGAACCGGGATCTTCCCGTTCACAATATCGATAGTGACACCGACAACTTTCTCGTGTTCCTTAAACGAGAGCGTTGCCGATTCCCCGGTCGAGCCGCAGGGTACGATACCGTGGATGCCGCAGGAGAGCAGGTAACGGATATTTCGTTCAAGACCCTGAATATCAAGGTCCGTCGCGGAATTACGTTTAAAAGGGGTTATAATTGCGGGTAGGACACCTTTGAACATAACCTACGGTTATGCGTGTCTCTTTGTATTAATTTTTCTTGTTATATATCCGGCGACACGGTTTCGTACGCGTTTGCTCTGGATAGACGCGGAGGAACCGAGCTGCTGTTTGTTTGCGTCAAAGCTGTTCGAAAAGTTCTCCCGCTGCTTGGCAAGGAGGGTGGTCCCGATGGTCTTGATATATGACGGCTTTATTCCCATGGAATATTCCTCTAAAGTTCTATACGTATAATGCGGTTCGACAACATAATAATATTCCCCGCAACATCCCCGGGGGTTTCCCCAAACAGGTGGATTGCAGCTTTTTGCGGAGCTGTTCCCGGGTCGATGACTGCTTCCGGCACGCCATCCTTACAGCAGGACGCGATGCCCCAGTCCATCGTGCTGACGCCCGGGGCCTGCCGGGCCCGGTCAACGGTGCAGCATTCAAGGAACATATCCTCAAGCACACCCTGGATCCGGGGCGCATACCGGATCGTTGCCGCACAGCGCATCTCCGGGTCGAACTTCATCGCAGAGAGGACAACCCTCGCAATCGCCTCGTCGGTGCCAAACCCGGAGGGCCCTGCGGCACGCACCTTGGTATCCCGGATAACAAGTCCGCCGGGTATTGATGCAACACCGGTATGGTCGCGTGCACCGCGGATGGCATAGCCGATGTTCGCAGGAGCGCCGGCTGCAAGCCGGGGATCCATCGATTCCTCCAACAGGTTTCCTGCCTGCGAGAGCCGCGAGAGCACATCGGCTCTCTGCTGTTCCGGGCTGATCATAACTTTTCGGTACCTCTGTTGTCCGGAGGGCACTTATGTCCTTTTAAAAAAAAATCAGGAGAGTCCCAGTTCGCCGCGGATCTCCACGAGGCCCCCGATGGCCGCTGCGTAGAACTCGGGGATGGGCAGGAGCGGTTCGATGATGGCGATGCGCGATCGGTCGCACCCCGCGGCAAACGACTTCTCTTTTGCCTTCTTTGTCACGGTTTTCACGGTGACCTCCGACAGGCTGCCGCCTTTTACGAGCGCACATGCCGTAATCAGGCCGGATGCGCTGTCGGCTGCCTGCAGCGCGATATCGACCGGCTCCGTATAGGTCCCGGCAAAGAGATGGTGGTTGTGCCTTTTTACAACGGCGGTAATCGCCGGATCGATCCCTTCCGCGAGAAGGATCTCCTCGCCCTTTATCCCGTGCTGCTCCATGTCGCCCCCGATGAGCTCGAAGTCGATATCATGGAGAATGCCGATTGTTTCCCAGCACGCCGGATCGCCGCCCAGACGGCCGGCAAGCGCCTTCATGACGGCACCGGTTGCAAGGCAGTGTCTGGTGAGGCCGGGTTCACGGACATACCGGGAAAGGAGGGCACATGCAGCGGAACGTTCCATGATGGAAGATATGCCGGTTTTCCTCATCAGCATGACGGTCGGAAGGGAAGATATGCATATAAGAGAACAGTGCGTATATAACAGGGATGGACGCACGTCTGCTGGATGTCATTATCGGCGTTGCCGGGTTTATTATCCTGACCGTCTTATTGGCCGTACTTCCGCTGGTCATGAAGGAAGCCGTCGGGGCTGCCTACCTGATTGCAATTGTCGTCTTTATCCTGTTCCTTGCTATTGCAGGCTACAAGGTAAACGAGCAGATTGCCTGAACGGGAAATATCTTTTTTGGCATTTTTGGAATGGGAAATATACGAGCCGGAGATCCTACAGCGGGATCTCTTGTGCCGGCTCACAGAGCCTGCGGCAGATCCGGTTTAAAAAAAAAGTCCGCCCCCCGACCCGGTTTTTTTTGGATTTTCCCGACCCCCTCCGACGGGGCCAGTTTGTAACTTTACAGACCGTCTGTAAAGTTACAGCTGAACTGTAAGGTTAAGTACTGGAAAAATCCGGGAGTCCGGACATTTCAGAACAATTCCGGTAACCGACAGGAAATCAATACATCGTTCGTACCGGCCGGCACCCGGTCATTCCGCTTTTGTTTCCGGAGCCCGGGGTTTTGCCGGTGCGGGCTTACGGGGCAGGGACTTTTTTACCTTATAGTAACTTAAGGGGTGGCTGACCTTCTCGCAGATATGATCGCGGTGGACACAGAGCCCCGTGGTCTGCATTGCAGCGCAGGCCGGCGTTGTGTACTCGGTCGATGTCCCGCCGCGTCCCGTGATATGCTCGACCTGGTACATCGTCTTTTCGATATCGAAATCGGGCGAACGGGCATAGAGCGCGGCAATGCCGGATGTGTCCATCCCGATATTGTGGAGAAATGCCGTAAGGGAGAAACGTCCGGGATGCGTGAGGTTGACCCCTGCGGCAAGTGCGGAGATAAGCGCCTGTATGCAGGGAGGAAACGCTCCCTCCTCAACCTTGCCAAACTGCCGCAGCATCTGTTCCTGGTACGCGGCCTTGATCTCGGCGGCCCGCGGGGCGAGCTGCTCGCAGATCTCCTTTGGGACCCGGTGGGGGAGGTCCCGGCGCAGCATCACCCGGACACGCTCCCGCAGGAGTTCGTACCGTTCGTTCTTGTTTACCGCAACAAAACCCTGTGCCACACGCCGGTTGATGAGCCGGAACCGGTCATCGTGCAGCGGGGCAACGAGCTCCACGTAATCGGGCACCGGCATCCGGTCTTTTTCAATCCTGATGCCCAGTTCGTCGGCAATAGTAATCCAGAGCCGGGAATATTCGCCGTCCTCCTGCATGTACCCGCTGTTCCATTCCTCTTCGTTCACGAGAAAATAGTACGCCCGTTCGGACTCGTACCGGGTGAGCCGGTCGATGAGCTGCCGGTCATTCACGCAGGAAGCAACGATCCGTGCAAGCGCATAGGCTGCAATCTCGTCCTCGGGAGCGTCGCATACGGTCGGGACATGGTTTTTTCGCGGTGCCGACGCCTCTTTTATCCGGGCTACGGCCAGATCGACAAGAGCCTGTCCTTTTGGTGTTGAGAGAAGGGGACCAAGCGATGCAAAACGGGCCCGGATGGGCTCCTGGGCTTTTTTCAAAAACGGAAAATGGGAGAGTTCCTTGCCGGAGGGCACAAAGACCATTCAGTCAGCCTCAATCCGCGGGGCGAGCAGGTACTCGACATGCCCGTTGCCTCCCGCAATATCAAAGGAGAACCGGACCGGGTGGTCGACGCCAAGGCAGACCTCGACCTCGGCTGCCTTTGACATCACTTTACCCATGTCCCGGAGATAGTCAAGGGAAAAGAGCGACCGCACGTCAGCGGGAACAAGCGACTTGAGTTCGTCCTTGCCAAACTCGCGCTGGATATGGTCGGTATCGCCCTCTGCAACCATGAAAAAGGTCTGGTCTTTCGCATTGATCCCCATCGCGATCTTGTCGGAGATAACCGCGGCGGCCTTGATTGCGTTGTTGAGGTCTTCTCCGGATATAACGATCTTTCCGGGCAGGTTGATGGTCGGGGAGTTGGGATCCTTTCGTATCGTGTTCGTGTCAAGCAGGGTGATGGAATAGTGGTAGCCGTGGACGCTGACTGCCATCTTCTGGGCATTGTCTGCAAGTTCGAGGCTGATGAGATCGCCTTTCCCGCCCATATTAAAAATATTCTTCATCTTTGAGATGTCGACCCCGAGTTCGCTCGCTGTCGCCTTGAACGTGTCGAAGGCCTCTTTCTTGAGCGTGAGGGCGATCATCGCGACATTGGCGGTATCCACTGCCCGGGTGGAGATGCTGTCCTCTGCGGTATGCAGCCGGCACTCAGGAACAAGTGCCGAGATCGCTTCGATGGCCTCCCGGAATACGTCTGCGTCAATGGTTGCTTTTAACATCGCGTTCCCCTTAACAACTGTCTTATACAGTATATCGTCATACTTTAATTATAGCGTTTTGGGTTCGATTCAGGGATTTTTTTAATTTGGGAGAACATTCATGGGGTCACAGTGGTCGCGGGACAAGGTCTATCTTAGGGCAAAACACGAGGGATTCCGGTCCCGGGCATCGTACAAACTGATCGAGATCCAGAAAAAATTCGAGGTTATCCGGAGAGACGATAACATCATCGATCTCGGGGCAGCCCCGGGGAGCTGGCTCCAGGTCCTGCGGACCCTTACCGACGGGAGAGTGCTCGGGATCGATCTCAACCCGATTGCAGCGATCGAGGGAATAGAGACTATCGAAGGGGACTTGACAGATCCCCAGATCCAGCGCCAGGCGCAGGAGATGCTCGGTACGGTGAGCATCGTTGTCTGCGATGCAGCCCCCAAGCTCTCGGGCCACAAGAGCTACGACCAGGCCCGGGCCATTGCACTCGGCGAGGAGGCCCTGCAGTTTGCCTGCCAGGTGCTCAAGCCCGGCGGGAATTTCATCATAAAATCCTTCCAGGGCGAGGACTTCCCTGAACTTCTCGGACTGATCCGCGAACACTTCTATGCCGTAAAGACCTATAATACCAAGGCCACGAGAAAAGGAAGTACGGAAATTTATATCATTGCAAAGAATTTCAAGGGTTGAACGGTACCCATGACCGAGACGCTCAAGGATCCTTACGGACGACCGGTAACGAATCTGCGGATCAGCCTGACCTCGCGCTGCAACCTTTCCTGCATCTACTGCCACGCCGAAGGGGAAAAGAACCCTGAGAGCGAGATGAGTGCCGACGAGATCATCGCCATCATGCAGACAGCTGCGAAGTTTGGCATCCGCAACATCAAATTCACCGGCGGGGAACCACTGATCCGACCGGATATTTTGCAGATCATCCGGGCAGTCCCGAAAGGCATCGAGGCATCGATCACCACCAACGGCATTCTCCTTGCGGATATGGCCGCAGACTTAAAAGCGGCCGGTCTCCGCCGGGTAAACGTCAGCCTCGACAGCCTCAATCATGAGACCTACAAAAAGATCACCGGCAGCGACCGGCTGGGGGAAGTGCTCGCCGGCATCGATGCTGCACTCAAAGTCGGCCTGACACCGGTAAAGCTCAACATGGTGGTCCTGGAAGGCATCAACGACAACGAGATCGACGATTTCCTGGCCTATGTCAGGAACAACCACAACCTCGTCCTCCAGCTCATCGAACTGATGCACTTCAACGACTGTGAGTATCACGGGGATCTCAACCCCCTGGAACGCCGCCTTGCGGCACGTTCCGAGCAGATCCTTACGCGCCGGATGCACCACCGCAAGAAATACTGCCTTGACGGGGCAGAGGTGGAGATCGTACGGCCGCTGCACAATACCGAATTTTGTGCCTACTGCAACCGGCTCAGAGTGACCTCGGACGGGAAACTCAAACCCTGCCTCCTCCGCACCGACAACCATGTCGCAATCCGCGGGAAGAGCGGCGCAGAACTCGAAGCCCTCGTCCGGGAAGCCGTTGCACGGCGCGAACCGTTTTTTAAATAAAGCACTTTTTTACTTTTCGCACCCCTATATGGGGAACATGGCAATATATTTACAATTCCGGCATCCACTAAAACCGTATGACAACGGACAACGAATACCTCTCCACCCTCCGGCATCTCTGGGAAAAATCCCTGATCCTGCACGATACCTCGCTTTTTAACAAGACCCTGCATTTTTATTTCCTTGACTCCCTTGCCCACATAGATTATACCTGCAGTATCTACTCGTTCAATTATGAGTCCCCGAAAAACATTCTCGGTGGCGAATATATGCGCTGGCGCATTGATGAGGAGAAAAAAGGTGACCGGGCAAAGTTTCCCGCATTTATAGCCTGGCTCAAGGAGAAACACCCGGAGAAGTTTGCCAGACTGCCGTCACTCTGGCAGATGGTGTACGATCCGGAGGATCCGGCGGAATACCGCAGTTTCCGGATTGTACTTGACCCGGACAGCCGCCAGCAGATACCACCGGATGTCCTTACTGCCATTATCGACGAATTTTTCGAGCAGGACTTCTTAAAGAGCCTGTACGAGGACGCATCCCTGTCGATACTCTTTACGACCTTCCTTGACAGCTGCAATGCCTGAAAAGCCATGGATGTCAGCCGGCTCTGTGCAGCGCTCGTTGCGATAAAAAGCGAGAATCCCCCGGGGGATACTGCGGATATCATCGAGTATATCAGGGATTTTCTGGATGCCCGGGGCATTGCGACCGTGGTTACCGATACCGGCAGCGGCCGCTGCAACCTGGTGACAAAGACTCCAAAAAAATCCCTCCTTTTCTGCGGGCATGTCGATGTGGTGCCGGCCGGGGAAGGGTGGACACACCCGCCCTATGCGGGTGTTATCGAAGACGGTTCGGTCTGGGGCAGGGGGGCGACGGACATGAAGGGCGGATGTGCGGCCATGCTTGCCGCCTGCGATTCCCTTGTGGAGGAGGGGCGCGAACTGTCCGCCGATCTCGCATTTGTCTGCGATGAGGAAGCCGGGGGAGATCACGGGATCCGGCACCTGATCCGGGAGAAGCTGCTTACTCCCTGTGACTGCCTTATTGCCGAACCGACACCGGCACGGCACCCCTGTATCGGCCAGAAGGGGCTCTGCCGTATCACGGTCGGTTTTACCGGGACACCGGGGCACGGATCGCTCTACCCGGTTGTCGGTGTCAATGCAATCATGGAAGCGATGGGACTTCTTTCTTATGTACAAAGTCTCTCTGAGCACAGGTATTCTCTTGACGGGAACCTCCGGAAACTTGTCGAGGCATCTGCGGGAGCATTTTCTGATGAGTTCCACATACCGGATGGCAACAGGATCCTTGAACGGATCACGTTTAACCCGGGGGTAATTACCGGAGGGGAAAAGGTCAACATCATTGCCCGGCACTGCTCACTTGGCCTTGAGATGCGGATCCCCTGGGGATGCAGTATTCCGGAACTTGTCCAGGGAATCCGCGACCATGCGCCGAACGGGACGGTGAATGTCGATACAACAAGCGATCCCACCCTCACCGATCCGGAAGGGGATTTTACCACAATTGTCTGCCGGGAAGTGGAGCGGGTCTGGGGGGGAGCGGTATTTCCCATCCTCCAGTGGGCGGCAAGCGATGCCCGCCACCTCCGGCGGGCCGGGTTCAATGTAATTGAGTACGGCCCCGGGGAGATCTCGACGCTGCACGGGATCGACGAACGGGTTTCCGTGGCGTCGCTGGAAAAAGCGGTCAGGATCTACCGGGGAATCCTCGACGCTTACCGTTCCAGAAAAGGCGCTTCGTAATTCTTTGGTGCCTTTTCCGAAAATATACCGTAATTTCCAAGGGTTGTTTTTTCAGGAACGCCTTTGCAGGTTGTAAAAAAAGGTTATTTCTTCCAGCGCTTTGCACCGGCACAGGCAATACCTGTCACTACCAGGGCGAGTAGAGCGCAGAACGGCGAGAGCGGGGTAAACGTGGTCGCAGTGGCAACCGGTGTTTCTGTAGTGGTCGTAGAGGGAATAGTTGTTCCCTGAACCGCAACCGTTGTCGGGGCAACAGAAACAGAGGTACCCGGGGCGGTGGTTTTTACCCCGCCAAGAACCCACGGGGCTTCTGTTGCAGTCGGTGTAACATTATACTGGTATACCTGCCCCTTTCCTCTCACAGAGTCCAGATTGTTTTTTGCATCGGTATAATTCGGGCTGAGAGACAATGCGGTTTTGAAACAACTGGCTGCGTCATCGTATTGTGCAAGCGCCGCATAGGCTTTCCCCTTATTGTTCCAGATCTCTGCATTCGTTGTTGTCTCTTTGGTAGCCTTGTTGAATGCATCGAGGGCATCGCTGTATTTCTGCTGCGACATATAGACGAGGCCGATCTGGTTCCAGGTATCTGCATTATGGGGGTCGATAGTTGTACACTGTGCGTATGATTTAAGCGCGGCATCCGGGTTTCCAATCTGAACATATGCGTCGGCAAGGATACAATAGGTCGTGGCGGTAGGGGTTCCCTGTTTTGTCACATTAACATATGCTGCGATCGCCTCATCGTACCGCCCGAGTTTGTAGAGCGCATAGGCCCGGGCATTCAGGGTATCGGAACTTGTCCGAATCGCGAGGGCGGCGTTTGCCGCATCCAGCGCATCCGAATATTGTCCCAGCGCATTCAGGGCAACGGCTTTACCCGACAAGGCCAGTGCATAGGAAGGGTCAAGCGAGAGTGCATGGTTGTAATACGTGACTGCATCCGCATAATTTCCCGCGGTGGCGGCATTCATGCCTTTTGTATACCAGTCAAGGGGATCTTCTGCGGCTACCGCGGGTATGAGAATAAGGAGGATTATGAGGAGGAAACCAACCTTTGCGCTCTTCTGCATACCCGGAAATTCTCTTTTATCGCAGATGAATGTATTGTTTTTCCGGCCCCGTCAGATTATGCAGATGTTGGGGATGATGACATCATTACGGTGATTGTTGCTATCGCCACGGTCACCCCGAGGATTGCCGCAAAGGCAAAGGCCATCCAAAATCCTGCTGAATCTGCGATGATTCCGGCAAGGAACGGGAGGATTGCCATCCCCAGATAACTGGCCGTAGAGAACAGGCCCATGAGGAGACCCTGCCGGCCGGGGACCTGTGCCAAGAATGCCATCTGGGCGATCATGACAACACCGGCAAGGGCACCGAGAATGACAAAGGCAACCGGGGAAACCGGTATGAGCAGAACCGCTCCTGCCATGAGGAGGGACGACCAGAGGATGACCCGTCCGCTGAAACGCCGGATCCGGGAAGCAGCAAGGACGGTAACGATGGTGGCGACACTCATGGCGGCGATCCAGAACCCGACAAGATCCGGGGAACTTTTGGAAAAGTCCGGATACAGCGATGATGCGACACCGGTGATCCCCACCAGTACGACTGCCGAATACCAGAGCCAGAGATTTCCACGGATAAACGAAAGGACGGTGGCCGCATCCCGCTCTTTTTCTGGTACAACTACCGGCCTTCCGGCAGCCGCGCTCCCGAGAAGCGCAACCGTGGTGCACACAGTAAAGAAACAAATCCCAATGACCGGTGAGGAAAAGGTTACCGCAAGCCAGCCGGAGATGAGAAGGCCCAGGACCAGCCCAAGGTTGAGCATCGCCATGTAATACCCACTCATGCGGACGTGATCGGGCCGGGAATTGACATAGGCAAGGGCAGAGGCCACAAAAAGACCGGTGCCAATCCCTTCAAATGCCCTGCAGGCAACGACAATGACAGGGGACGTGGCAAGAAAAAGAAACGCACCGGCGAATACGGTCAGGACAAGTCCCGTGCGCATGACCGGTGAAGTCCCGTAACGGTCGGTAAGAAGACCTCCCGGAAGCGTGGAGACAAAGGCACCAAAAAAGTATGCGGCATAGACCGCGCCCTGCCATGAGGATGTACCGGCAAAGGCCGGCAGCACCGGCACGATCGCATTCGAGAGTGCCATGGTTGCAAAGATACCAAGGCACACGACTGCGATCTGCGCCGGTGATTCTGCCATAGGATCAGCACATGCGGTAGGTTTCCAGGTTCATCGGGGAATGAGTCTGGATGTGGTACCGCTTATAGATTGAGCTGGCAAGATCGATGGTATTGTTCTCGTCGCCGTGGATGCAGAATATTTTTTCCGGCCGCGGCTGGATCTGCCCGATGTAGTTCATCAGCTGGCGCCGGTCCGAGTGGCCCGAGAAACCGTCAACGGTTACGATCTCGAGGTTGATGGTGATCGTGCCTTTACGTCCCATCGGCACCTCGCGCCATCCTTTCTGGATGCGCCGGCCCAGCGTGCCGTCTGCCTGGTAGCCGACAAAGACAAGGGCGTTCTTTTCGTCTTCTGCGAGGTTTAAGAGGTATTCCATGATCGGGCCTCCGTTGAGCATCCCGCTTGTCGAGATGATAACACAAGGGTCGCCGCTGACCACTTTTTCCCGGACTTCGGACGAATCGACCTGCTGGAAGCACTCGGCAAGGAAGGGGTTGTGCCCTTCCCGGAAGATGAGGTTACGCAGGTCGGTATTGAGGTACTCGGGGTAAGTAGTATGGATCGCGGTGGCTTCCCGGATCATGCCATCGATGTAGATCTTGACCTGCGGGATCTTGCCAAGACGCATTCCCTCTTCAAGGGCGAGCATGACTTCCTGTGATCGGCCGACCGCAAATGCCGGGATGATCACCTTGCCGCCCCGCGAGAGCACCGCATTGATGGTCTCGTAGAGTTTTTCTTCCGCATCAGAGCGGGCAGGCTGGAAATCATTTGAGCCGCCATACGTGCTCTCCATGAAGAGCGTTTCAAGCCGGGGGAACTGGTTGATCGCCGGGTTGAAGAGACGGCTCTTGCTGTAGTTGAAATCCCCGGTAAAGGCGATATTGTACAGGCCGTCGCCGACATGGAAGTGGGCAATGGCAGAGCCGAGGATATGGCCGGCGTTGTGGAAGGTGAGTTTGATATCCGGGGCGATGTCGGTCACACTACCATAATTAAGGGTGATGGAATGCCGGATATAGGTCTTGACCTCGTTTGAGCTGTAGGGGATCTTCCGGCCTTCCTTGTTGATGACATCGAGATAGTCCAGCTGGAGCATGGCAGAGAGGTCCCGGGTGGGCGGGGTGGAATAGACCGGCCCTTCATACCCATATTTGTAGAGAAGCGGGATAAGTGCACAGTGGTCGAGGTGGGCATGGGTAAGGACGACGGCATCGAGCTGGGCAAGGGGGTGGATCTCCGGAACATACAGGTAGGGGGTTCCCCCGGCATTGTCAGGTTTCTCCCCGCAATCGATAAGAACCCGGCTGTCCGGCGTGGTGAGGAGAAATGCTGCACGTCCCACTTCCCGACAGCAGCCAAGCGTGGTGACACGAACCCACTGGTCCTTTTTGATGGCATTGCCGGACTCGTCACGGCCTACGATATCGCGGTGGATCCTCCTCCCTATGGTGCGCAGGAACTGTTTGCGGTCTTCGTTAACGGAACGCAGGTACTGCCGGACCTGCTTGACGGTGCTGCTCTCTATGGGGGGAGTGCGGACGACTTTCGGCGTCCAGCCGATATGACGGGTAATATCCCGGAGCGTGGTACCGTTCTTGCCAATAACAACACCGGGTTTCTCCGCTTCGATGAGGACTTCCCCGGTATCTGCATCAAAAAAGATATCGGTAATACCGGAAGATTCAGGAACAACTGCCCGTATCTCAACGGCAGCCTTTTCAGGATCTTCAAGAATGGTCGGGCGGACAACGATCCTCTTTCTCAGGTCACGCGCAAGAACCCGGATCAGGTCTGCTTCATCGGCAAACTTCTTTGGATCATCGGTATAGATGACCAGTTCCGGGCCTTCGAATTCCACCTGCTGTACGGTAATGCCCGCGGGCACTTTCTCGTTGATCTTGTCCTTAAGCTCTTTTAGCCGGTCTTCGATTAACATGTTCCAAACGTCCTAAAAAAAGATTATGCAGAAATTTTTGGGAGATATTTTTTAAGGTCGTCCTCGCCAAGTTCCTGGAACTTGTCTTTTGTTATAACGACGACATGTACGCCTTCGCCGGATCCTGCATCCCGTTTCATGGCGGACTTGAGAGCCCGGACCGCCAGTTCGATTGCTTCGTCCTCGCTCATGTTTGCATGGTACCGGTCTTCGAGAACACCGTATGCCATGGGGGAGCCCGAACCCGTAGAGACAATATCGCTCTCCTTTGTTGCCCCACCAAGGGCATCGACGGAATAGACACTCGGTCCGTGCTCGTCGACTCCGCCCACCAGGAGCTGGACGTAATAGGGCATATACCGGTTCTGGTTTAAGTAATTGGAGAGGAGCGTTGAGGCAGCCCCGACGGTTATCGCCCGGGATCTGCGGATCTGGTACAGGTTGCATTCAACCGTGATGATCCGGGCCAGCTGCTGGGCATCTCCTACGCCTCCCGCGATGGTCATACCGATCCGGTCGGCAATCTGGTACACCTTCTTTGCACGCTTGCTTGCGATCAGGTATCCCATAGTCGCACGTTTTTCTGTCGCGAGGATTACTCCGTCGGCAAAAATCAGGCCAACTGTGGTCGTCCCTTTCATGGACTCCGGGTATTGTTCAGGCATATTACACCTCAAAAACAAATGAACGCCAAAAATTTACTTAAAAGCGTTTATGGTATTAGGGGATATCAGGAAATTTAAAGGTTATCATTCAGTGTCTTCTTTGCAAAGAACACGAATGAGCTCCCGGTCGTACAGCATAGCAACCAGGCGCTTGTCGCCGTTTACGACCGGCAGCTGGTCGACCCGGGACCGGCGCATTTTCAGGGCACATTCGCTGACCTCGGCATTTTTCGGAACGGCAACGACGTTTTTTACCATCGCGAGTTTTACCTGCCGGTTGGGAAGCTGGACCCGGGAGATCCCGAAACTGATCGTATGGTTGTCCCGGATGCTCTCCCAGGTCCACTCATCGTCATCGGTGCCGTTCGAGAAGTCGCTCACACCGACCGAATCCTCGATACTTGAATTCCGGATGAGGTCGCGTTCAGAGATGATGCCCAAAAGGACGCTGTCTGCATTCAGGATAGGAATTGCATCTACACCAGAGATCTCCATGACACGCCCGACAAGGGGGAGCGGGGTATCTTCCCAGAGAGCAAAGGTCTTGCTGGTATAAATGTCCTTGATCTCCTCCTTGATCTTCATCTGGGCAATCGCGTGAATGAGGTCGGCAACAGAGAGCAGGCCGATGAGCTTGCCGTCCTCGACAACCGGAAGCCGGCGGATACGGTGAGAGACCAGAAGCCGGGCCGCGGTCCGGATATCTTCATCAGGCCCGATCGTCACCGGTTTTGAGGTCATTAAGAGGCCCAGCTGGGTCTCTTCGGGTTTCCCCAACAGGTCTTTTCGGGTAATGATACCGACGAGCTTTTTGTTTTTCAGTACGGGTACCCCGGAAATACCCGTCCTTTTCAGGATCTTGAGGACGTCATCGCGGTTACCGGGTATATCGACGTGGACCACGTCCACGGTCATATAATCCTTAACAAGCATGTCCGTTATGATCTCACCACCATGGTCGTTACCGGGCTGTGAGCGGTGATATAGGCACTGACGCTCCCGATCAGCAGTTTGTCGGTCTGGCTTTTCCCGTGGGAACCGGCAACGATCAGGTCTGCCTTCTCCTTTTCTGCAAGACCGATAATTTCTGTTCCTGCGTGGCCCTGCTTCATATGGGTGATAAGTGCGACCCCGCTGGTTGCAGCAGCCTTCTTTGCCTTCTCAAGGACTGCATTTCCCTCGGTTTCAAGAACACGGTACATGATCTCGACCGTGTTGTCCGCCGGGAGAGATGTGAAAAGGCCGGTCTCTACTACATAAATGGCATGGAGCTTTGCGTTCCACACCTTTGCCTCGTCGACAGCCCGCTTGAGCGCCAGATCGCTGGCTTCCGAACCGTCGATAGCAACAAGAATGTTAGTAAACACTGCCATCACCCAAAACAAACATGCCAATTTTATTGAATTTACAAATTAAAAACGTTGTTCCTGATTTGGCTCACTGGCGCCCGTTTTACAATGGATGCTACGGGATCGCAGCTGAAATCAAGCGCAGAATGCGATGGATCAAGCGTAAAAAGGGTTGCGCGCCCACCTTTACGGATGAAATAATCGTTGCCGGTAAGCGCTGAGCCCGCAATGGCAGACCGGAGCACAGTGTGAGGATCGAGACGGTACACTGTCGCGGCAAAGGCCATTTCAGAGAACATGTCCGGGGGAACAAACATCACGTTGTCCGTACCAAGCAGCACCGTACACCCGAGCCGGAGCATCCGGGAAACCGGGGGCTGGCGGGACGATGTTGTGACGCCGAGAACCCAGTTTGAACGGGGGCATACGGCAATGGGGATCTGCCGGTCGGCACATTCCCGGATCTGTTTTGTGGTTGCATGGGTCATATGGACGATCAGGTCGGGATCGAATGCAAGGGCGGCATCCACATCCTCGTTGTCCCGTTCCCCGGCATGGAATGCAATGAGCCGTCCTGCCTGTCTTGCCGCACCAACCTGCTTTTCCACATCCGGGATATCCCGGGTGCTGCTGATCCCAAGACCTCCGGCAATCGCATCTCCCCCGTCACGGCCAAAGATCACCGGTGTAAAATCCAGCCCTGACGAGGCTTCCTTAAGTGCCCTCACACCCGGTTCGCCCCCTTCACGGAAATCCGCACAGCCTGCGGTTCCTGCACTTATCATTCCCTCAATGGATCTGCGCATGGCACGGACAAGATCCTGGTGAGAGGCCTGCGCCAGGAGCCGGTGCTTTAAACCATCCGGGGGGGCGACGAGGCTTGCAAGATCGCCGGTGCTCCCGCAGTCCATGGCAATCGTATCTGCAAGATGGGTATGGGCATTGAAAAACGCGGGGCATATCCAGATATCCGGGGCGCGGGGGTTATCCTCGATTGCTGTTATCCGGCCCTGCTCGATCACGATATCGACCGGCTGCGCTTCGAGCTCCTCGCCCAGCAGGGCACGTCCTGATATAAGCAGCGGGGCATTCATGGCCGGTTGTGACTCTCCTTTATATATCGAAAAATGAAATATATTTGCATATGGCAAAGAAACAAGGCGGAAGATTACTTTCCTCAGCGGGTCTCGTCAACTATTACGAGAGCGAAGACCGGCGTGCAGTTCATATCAGCCCCATCACGGTCATGGCAGTTGCCGCAATCATCGGCATCATTACACTCGTCTTTAACATTCTCTATTCCGTTCATGCGTAAGGATTAAACAACATCTTTTTTTATCTACTTCGGGCGCTGTTCTTTGAGCAGACGCCGGGTGATATCTTCGGCCGGTGAGAAGTACAGGTTATTATGACCGGTCCATACCGGGCAGTTCCTGAAAAGCACTGCGGGAACTCCATTGTTACTCTCCCCCATCACAAAATTTGCAAACCCTGCAAGTTCGTCAACCACCGCTTCTTCCGTGATCTTGAGTTCGTGACCAAAGAGGTCAATATCCCCCCGGAAGTCCCTGATAGCGGTAAATCCGCTCCACCCGATTGCATGACCGGTCTGTCCGCGGCGGAAGGATCTCCCGCAGGTGTCGGTAATGATCACACCGATCTTTTTCCCGGCAATCTTCTCTATCCTGTCCCGCACCTCTTCTGCCGCTTTCATCGGGTCGGGAGGAAGGAAGATCACCATGCCGTCATCGATATTACTCTGGTCGACACCGGCCCGGACTCCGATGTGCCCCCAGGGTAGTTCGGACATGATAAACGGGTGCTCCAGAATAATTTCCTTTGATGCATCGAGCACGGCCTGGACAAACCGGGGATCTTCACCATTGAGTTTCCCCAGCCGTACCGCACGTTCCGTGGGTTTGATCTCATTGAGGGCCCGGGTATGCCCCTGCGCTTTTGAATAGACCGTTGATGCGATCGAGAGGATATCGCCGTCTTCGACACGTACCTTATCACAGATCATCGCGGCGATGTCATCCCCTTTCTTTATAAGCGGCAGGCCCCGTATGCCGGTAACAATAATATTTTCCATAGTACCGGTTCTATGAGGCAATCGCCCGATATAGGGGTTTCGTTTGGCGATCCCTGTATGTACAGAAGGGAAATCCCGCACATCACAATACATCCATATATTTTTATAATGGACACACGCATCACCACTTGTTTATGTACCACATCCTCCGGTGCCCGGGGTGCAGAACGTTTACGTATGTAGACCGTTTCCAGAAATGGAAACTCTGCCCGGTCTGTGGACATGCCTATGAAGTGTCAAAAGTACCGGCATACCTGGAAGTGGAGGATTACCGCGATGCAGAGCATATCATAAAACAGATGGAAAAACACCTCTTTGCGCATAAAAAGAAGGACTTTTCCCCGGAGGAAGCTGAAGAACTACGCCGCCATTATGCGGAATGGTTCCGGACGAGATGCCGTTAACCGGCATCGTAAACCAGAATGAAGGAATGCTTCAGCATTTGTTATATGAATACCCGGACTATTTTACCTGAAGGGGACTGAGATACCGGATATTTACCTTTGTCGTGCAAAGTAGACCGGGAACACCATGCAGGCGCACGCGTCAATGTATGATATCGCAATAAACGGAGCTGGCCCGGCCGGCCTGTTTTGCGCTCTCCACGCTGCAGCATCCGGGGCAAAGGTTGTTCTCTTCGAAAAAAACCCGGAGCCCGGGGAGAAGCTCTGCATCTCGGGCACGGGCCAGTGCAACCTCACCCACAATGGCGATATCCGGGACTTTTTTTCACGATATGGAGCAAACGGGAAGTTCCTCCGACCGGCCCTTCTGGGATACACAAACGAGGATCTCCTTCGCTTTTTCAGCGACCGGGGGATCGCCATGGAAGTGACAGAGGGGGGAAAAGTATTCCCGGCAAACCGCAGCGCCCCTGCAATCTTACGGGTCCTTACCGGAGAATGCCGTACGAGGGGTGTCGATCTGAAATGCAGCGGACCGGTCACCGAAATCAGGAAGAACGATTCCGGTTTTTTCCTCTCTGCAAATGGACAGGAATATTCCACAAAGACGCTGGTTATCGCGACCGGGGGCATGTCCTACCCGAAAACAGGATCGACCGGAGACGGGTACCGGTTCGCAGCCGAGCTCGGCCATACAATAACCGAACCCGGGCCTGCATTAACTCCTCTGGCCATTGACAATTACCCATTCTCCTCCCTTGCCGGGATCTCATTTCCCGGTCTCTCATTTTCGGTCTGGAGGAATTCCCGCAAGATCTTCGATCAAAAGGGCGATGTTCTGCTGACACATGCCGGCCTCTCGGGACCGGGTATCCTTGACTGTTCCCGGGATATCCGAGAGGGGGACGTGATCCGGCTCGCATTTGTAGGGAATGCTCAGCGGGAGACGGTTGAAAGAACACTCGTCGATCTGGTGCAGAAAAACCCGACTCGGCTGGTAAAAACCCTTGTCTCCCAAACATGGGTTCCCGAGCGCCTTGCGGAATCGCTGGTCAGCCTTGTCGGGATCCCCCCGGACTGCACCGGCGCACATCTCCCTGCAGCATCGCGGAAAAAATTGTCAGACCTGCTGGCAGGATGCCCGCTCACCGTAAAAGCGCTCGGGAACTTCACTGTTGCCATGGTAACCCGGGGCGGGGTGGCCTTAAAAGACGTGAACCCAAAGACCATGGAATCGCGCATCGTCCCGGGACTCTTCTTTGCCGGTGAAGTGCTTGATATCGATGGCGATACCGGGGGATACAACCTCCAGGCAGCATTTTCAACCGGCTATAGTGCCGCACAGGGATGCACAGCGCGGCTCAAAGCGCTGCAATGAGACCCGTAAAAAAATTACCGGAACGACCGGATCACTGTTCCAAGGCGCCGGACTCCTTCGCGGATGCGCTCCGGACTCGAATTGGAAAAGTTCAGGCGAAGCGTATCAGTCCCGCCTCCATCGACATAGAACGGGATGCCCGGCAGAACCGCGACCTGTTTTTCTAATGCAGCAGAAAACACATCCATGGCAGATAACCCGGATGGGAGCGTGACCCAGACAAACATCCCGCCCTCCGGACAAGTCCAGGCAATACCCGCCGGCATCTCTTTTTCCAGTGCTTTGATCATGCAGTCACGCTGGCTGCTGTATGCATCCCGGATCTTTTGGATATGCACATCGATATCGTTCTCCTCCAGGTACTGCGAGGCTATCCTCTGCGAGAGATAATTCGAATGGAGATCCGAGGCCTGCTTGGCGATCACCAGCTGCTCCATGATCTTCTTCCCGGCACAGACCCAGCCCATGCGCATCCCGGGAGAGAAGATCTTGGAGAACGAGCCGGTAAGGATCGTCTGATCCGGCAGCAGTTTTTTGAACGGCGGGAATGCCTCTCCCGAGAACTGGAGCTCCCCATAAGCATCGTCTTCAACAACAAGGGTCCGGCGTTCTTTTAGGATCTCCGCACATGCCTGCCGCTGTTCCGGGGAATAGGTTATTCCCGAGGGGTTCTGAGAGTTGGGAATGCAATAGAAGAGTTTGGGGGATTCCTTACAAATTGCAGCCTTGAACGCTTCCGGATCCGGGCCGTCTCTCTTGAGATCGATCGGGACAAAGACCGGCTCGTACAGCGAGAAGACCTGGATGGCACCGAGGTACCCGGGGCGTTCTATGGCAACCCGGTCCCCGGGATTGATGAGGATCTTCCCGATGAGATCGAGGCATTGCTGCGATCCGTTCGTGATCAGAATCTCGTCAGGAGAGATCTCCAGCCCGAGGCGCTTTTTATACCGTTCTGCAATAAACCGGCGCAGTGGCAGGTAGCCTTCGGTTGTCGAGTACTGGAGCGCCACGCGGCCGTCTTTTTCAAACACCTCTTTTGCTGCCCGGGCAATCCCGTCGACATCGATCAGTTCGGGGTTGGGCAGCCCCCCGGCAAATGAGATAATATCGGGATTTTCCGTTACTTTTAGGATCTCACGGATGAATGACTTGGGAGTCTTCTGCATTCTTTGGGCAAATGTGATTTCCTGGTGCGAACCGGATGAGGTTTCCTGTTGAAGAGCTGGTGTTTTCCCTGTCATGAGATCACGGATTTTTACCAATGTTTAACTGTATATATTGGAAAAATGGAAATAAAAACGTAACAGGTTTTGGCGATTGACCCCACCTTATGTCACAAAGCAGCCAAAACCTGTCTGATTACACTTCAAAAGACTTTTTACCCATACCCGCCCACCAGTTCACAAGGTGTAAGTTACATGATGGAAATCAAGAACGTTGAAATCATGTCATGGGCAAAGATCCATGCATTGTTTGGGATCATCTTCGGTCTTGTCTATGGCATACTGTTTGCCATTCTCGGTTCTGCTGTCGGCGCAGCCTTCAATATGCCGGGTGCGACAACCCTTGGCCTGCTTTCAATTATCGTCTTCCCGATCATCTTCGGGATCATGGCATTCATCTGCGGTGCCATCATGGCGTTCCTGTACAACATCTTTGCCAGCAAGATCGGCGGTATCGAGGTCGAGCTGGTCGAGAAGAAAGCCTGAACCTTTTCTTTTTCTTTCCTGCACCGTTATCCCGTAGTCCGCCGCATGCCGGCCGTGCATGATGACACTAATCCGGGCCGGCAGGGATCCTGTTTTCAGGATCCTGCATTCCGGGAGAAAAACAGCGGTCGGGCAATCATCCGGTAAAAGCCCGGACGATATGAGGGAGCAATACGGTGACGTTGTTAAACGTTACCGCCGTATACATAACGATAAGGATCGCATAGAGCGCAACACCGGATCCCCGGACTTTCGATTCTGCAATCAGTGCTATGGGGATCACCAGCAGCAAAATCCCGCATTTTAGTATCACATGGAGGAGCGGAACCGCAACTACACCTGCCATAAACGGATTGAGTTCGACTCCGCCCATACCGAGGATAGCCTGTGTTGTGGTGACATCCAGCAGGAAGAGGAATGCAAGGACTCCGGTAAAGAGGAGAACCTGCAACAGGGTCAGCTCACCATACCGGCCATGTACCGGGAGATTTCTGGTTCCGGCCCGGGCAGTCCCTGATGTTTGCATAGTTGATACTTTCAGGATTAGTATAAAATGTTTGTTCCAAAAAATACCTGAAATTCTGGCTTTTTATGGAAAAATACCTATGATTTGCGCGTATTTTATGAAAAATCAAAAACCGGGTATGAACAGATTTATTTTTAATAAAAGTAAAAAACATTTGTTTATAAAACAGGGATTTTTCCCCTACGGAGACTCCTGCTCATCCCTCCTAGCGCACACAGATCGCGAGGGATAGCAGTAATCGGATCAGACCCGATGATTGGTCCCGGGATCTGTCGGGACAGGAATGACGCTGAGGGTTGTACCACTTTCTTTGCAGTACGCGTCCACCCGGGTTCCCACACGGCCCACCATGGCATTCGTTGTCAGGATCAGCGAATCCTGCCCCCGCAGGGCACGGAGGATGCATTTATCGATCACCCCGTAGGTAAAAGACAGGGAAATGTTTTCCTTTGCTGCGCACATCTTTGCCCGGGTGCCCATAGCCCCCACACAGATATCGGGCCGGGCTTTGATCAATGCTGAAACTGGTGCAATATCCCCGGCATCCATATTAAAAACGCAGATCACTCCCGGTGTTGCATGACAACAGGTTCCATGGAGCAGGTTCTCAATAACATGGATCATGTCAAGAACACTCCGGGGCTTTTGTTCCGGCGGGGCAAACCCGCGACGCCCGAGTTCCTGCGAGAGTTCGAGGAGGATCGGAACCGAGAGATGCGCCTTGCGGACGAGTTCGGGATCACCGAATGCCACTGCCGGGACATTCTCTTCCAGGATCTCCCCGTCAAGGAGGAGGATAACCCGGTCCGCCCACGGATAGGCAAGCTCGACATCGTGGGTCGAGATAAAAATGGTCTTGCCCTCATGGTTGAGTTCGTCAAGCAGTTCCATGAGGTCTTCCGAACCTGACGGGTCCAGCCCGCTTGTCGGTTCATCGAACACGAGAATGTCCGGATCCATGGCAAGAACGCCGGCAATTGCCACCTTTTTCTTTTCGCCGCCGGAGAGGTGATGGGGCGGGCGTCGTTCGAATCCCACCATGCCGACCTGGCGGAGCGCCAGCGTTACTGCCTCGCGGATTGCCTTTTCATCGTACCCGAGATTTGCCGGTCCGAAGGCAACGTCCTGGTATACCGTCGGGGCAATGATCTGGCGATCTGCGTTCTGCATCACATAGCCCACCCGTTTCCTGAGCTGGCGCAGTGATGATGAATCGTACCGGATCGGCTCGTTGTCGAAAAGGATCGTGCCCTTATCCGGGCGAATCATCCCGTTGAACATCTGCAACAGCGTTGATTTCCCGGCGCCATTTGGCCCCACGAGGGCAACTTTTTCGCCTTTTCGGACGTGGAAACTGATACCCCTGATGACCTCGCGGTCTCCCGCATAATGGTACCTGACATCCCGTGCTTCCAGTATAATCTTCATGCAAAAACCACGATTCCTGTTGTTATCGCCACTAAGATCCCACTGAGCCCGGAAAGGTACAGGACAACCGGGATAAAAGACTGCATCCGTACGGGCTCCATCGGGTCAAGCGAGGGCATGATGCCGTTATAACACCGGCAGTCCATCGCGCGGATAAGATCCTCCCCGGCAATCCAGCTGGAGATAAAAAGCATCCCGCAGAGCATGGAAAACGAATGGATCGATTCCTTTGGCCGCTGGTATCCCAGCCGCATCACCTGCGCCTGCCAGATCTCCTGTGCCTGCTTGTAGAAGATGAAGATATACCGGTACATGATCATCATCAGATCGATGAGTTCGACCGGGACCCGGCAGCGCTTCATCACGTTGAAGAGATCGGTTAAGGGTGTTGTCAGTGCGATAAAGAACAGGGATACCATGCACCCGAAGACCCGGGACAGGATCAGGATGGACTGGTGTACTGCATTTGTCGTTATCGTCAGATGTATCCACGACACCGGGAAAAACTCCCATACCACGTCCCCGCCGCCAAGCATGAACAGCAGGACAACGATGCTGAAAACGGAAAAGACCACCGGTGCGAGAAGGAGTTCCCCATAAATCCTCGCTGGAATGCGGGCGGGAACCAAAAGGACCATACTGAGTATGAGGCCCGACAGCACCGGGACAACCGGTGTCGGAGATACAAGACAAATACAAAGGGAACCAAGTCCCAGCAGGATCTTGGTTCCCGGGTGGATGTGCCGGAACGCATTGTTCTGTGCGGCATCGTCCAGCAGTGTTTCAAACATCGGGTCTCAGGCACGCTCCGCTCGTTTCTTCTGTCCCAGCCAGTACCCGATCACGAGTCCGACGATAACTCCCCCAAAGGTTGCCTGAAGGGCAAAGAGGGTCGATTCGATCTCGCCGCTGGGCGGTTCGTACTGCGGGATTAAGGGGGTGAACGAATCGACCGGCTTACCGGTCAGTTCCGCAATCTTCTCGGACCCGACATCATCCGATCCGGAAAACTCGTGTCCCGACTGGCTGCTGACGTACATGAAAAGGATGACGAATACGATCACGCCAATGAGCGTGAGTATCTCCAGTTTTCTGTGTTCGAACATGGTTCACACCTTTTCTTTGGCCGCATCGGATGTGCCAATGGCCTTGTCGATCTGTTCCTTTGAGAAGACCCCCAGTCTCTCGACAAGATCCGGTTTGAGTTCGAGGATATACTTAAAGACCAGTGCAAGGACAAGGCCTTCGAGGATGGACAACGGCACCTGGGTAATTGCAAAGATTGCAAAGAACGCGGCAAACGATGCAGCAATCCCTCCGGCAGCAGCCGGGTAGGCGACAGCCAGCTCAAACGAGGTGATGACATAGGTAACAATATCCGCCACAGCCGCAACGCAGAAGACCGTGACAAATATATTGACCGACGTGTTCTTAAGCAGTTTGTATACCAGGTAACCGACAATCGGGCCGCCAATCGCCATCGAAACCATGTTTGCCCCGAGCGTAGACAGGCCGCCGTGGGCTAACAGGAGTGCCTGGAAGAGCAGGACGATAAACCCAATCACGGCGGTGATGTACGGCTTAAAACACATCACTGAGAGCCCGGTACCGGTCGGATGGGAACAGCTGCCGGTAACCGAGGGCAGTTTGAGTGCGGACAAAATGAAGATAAATGCACCGCAGACCCCGAGCAGCGGGAGATATTCCCGGTCCTGTTTAAGCAGTTTCTTTAGTTCAAGTACACCCAGGACAATGAACGGGATGGCGATAATCCACCATACGAGACACCATTGCCATGGCAGGAATCCTTCCATAATATGCATGGGATATCACACAAATTTACTTGTTTAAAGTAAATATAACTTACTTTTACCGAGCAAACAACCCGGTTTGTACCGACGATATTATCAAAACCATGATGAAACCATATGCGTTATCGGAAAATTTGGTGCGATACCAAATTTTATTTCCCCGGACTTCTAAAAAACACATATATGGAACCCGGTGACGGCCGTGAATTATCGGTACAAAAGGTCAGGTATCTCAAGTTCATCGCAGAAAAAGGGGGTCGGGTAAGGACCACCGATCTCGCCGGAGAATTCCGCGTCGATCCGTCCACCGTCACAAAAACGGTTGCAGAGCTTGCAAAGACCGGGCTGCTCTCCCACGAACCGTACCATGGGATCTGCCTGACTGACGATGGCCAGAGATATGCGAGGTACCTCATCAAGAGGCATCGTATTCTCAGCCTGATGCTTACGCATTATGGTTTTTCCCATGAACAGGCATGCCAGGAGGTACGACAGTTTGAAAATTACGTTTCAAAAGAAGCTGTGGATCGGATCTGCGCAGCTATGGGACACCCGGGCCAGGGGGTCTGTGGTGAGATAACGCATGACGACGGGTGCCTGAACCGGGAACCGGCAGGGTGATTGATCCCGGAGAAACAGACTCCGGGGTTTCTCCCCATGACATATGTGAGTACAACAACCTGCACTATTGCATACCCGGCTATTTTTGGGGGGACCCCAACTTTTTCATAATCCTTATAGGATTCCCCTGCGATACTGCATCGCGGATCCGCCAAAAAGATCCGTCGCTGATAATCCAGAGGAAAAGAACATGCCGTCATCTCCCGATCAAACCCCGGACAAAACGAGAAATAAACGAAATATCATCTATATTGCTATCGCGGTTCTCGCGACGATCGTCATTGCCGCTGTTGCATATGTTGCGCTCAGCCAACCTGCCGGTTCTCCAGCAGGATCCACGAACACGGAAGGCAAACTCCAGGTTGTCACTTCGTTCCGGCCCATAACGCTTCTCGTCAGACCGGTCGCCGGCGATCACGTAACCGTTACCCAGATCCTTCCTGCGGGTGCCGAACCGCATGAATACGAACCCACGCCAAACGACGCAATCGCCATCCAGAACGCAAAAATTCTCTTCTATGATGGGCCGTTTATGGAGCCATGGGCAGACCGGCTTGCCACTGCATCAAACCCCGATATCGTCCGGGCATCGTTCTTCGATGCGGTTCCCACCCCGGTATTCACGCAGCTGAAAGCAGATGTCCCCGACTTCCCGAACCCGGAACAGGACCCGCACATCTGGCTCTCACCCCGGCTTGCGGAATATTATGTCCAGGATATCGCCGAAAAACTCGCGGCGGCCGACCCGGCAAATGCGTCGGATTACCGTGCAAACGCAGCAGCGTATGAAGTGCGCCTGAAAAAACTGGATGCCGAGTACAAGACCGGGCTCTCGAACTGTCCGACACGGACATTCCTGACCTCCCATGCATTCCTCAATTACCAGGCCGCCGCCTACAACCTGACAGCCCTTTCGATCACCGGATTAAGCCCGGATGCCGAACCCTCGGTCCAGCAGATGGCTGCGATCCTCGACACGGCAAAAGCAGACAATGTCAGAGGCGTCATAGCCGAAACCGATGAGGTCGAGGCCTTAAGCCAGTCTGTTGCAACGGAACTCAATCTTCCTCTCTACCCGTATACGACTATGGAAGTCCTTCCCCCGGGAACGCTCTCTGCTGATGACAACGATTATGTTGCCATAATGGAAAACAACCTCCAGCAGATGAGGCAGACCCTGCAATGCCAGTAAACGCTCCGAAAGACCGGCCGGTGTGCCTGACCGTACGAGATGTCAGTTTCTCGTACGGTGCAGACCCGGTCCTTGAAGATATCTCGCTTGATATCCGGCAGGAAGAGTTTGTCGGGATAGCCGGACCAAACGGCTCCGGCAAGACAACACTCTTAAAGATCCTTGTCGGCCTGCTCTCTCCCGAAAAGGGGAGCGTGGCGTTTACCTGCCACATGGATGACTGCGAGGGGATGTCCCCCTGCCGGCCCTGCATCGGGTATGTCCCCCAGCTCCCGGCGCTCCGGCAGCAGCAGTTCCCGGTAACGGTCCGCGAGGTGATCGAGATGGGGACCTACGGGCAGTCCGGCATCCTGTCCCGGCCCTCGGCAGACGACCGGGCATCCGTCCAAAAAGCAATTGCCGAGGCCGGGCTGGTCCGGGTCGCAGACGAGCTCTTCTCCGATCTTTCGGGAGGCCAGCAGCAGCGGGTGCTCATTGCCCGGGCGCTTGTGGGAAACCCCCATATCCTTGCCCTTGACGAACCCACGAACGGTGTCGATGCAAAGAGCAGGCAGGAGTTTTTCACCCTCCTTTCGCACCTGCACGATACACACCGGCTCACGGTCCTTATCATCCTCCACGATCTTACGGAGCTTTCACAGATGATGGAGCGGATCGTCTTTTTGCACCACCGTGTCCTGTATGACGGGCCGGCGCAGTCACTTGGCACAAAAGGCCTCTGGGACCTGATGGTCCGGGCCGGGAACCAGTGAGGCAGATCCATGGTGCTTGAATTTTTAATGTTCAAATTCGGGATGCGAGCGTTTATCGGCGGTCTTGTTGTTGCTATTACCTGCGCAAGCCTTGGCGTCTTTATTGTGCTCCGCCGTCTCTCGCTCATCTCGGACGGTCTTGGCCATGTTGCCTTTGGCGGCATTGCTCTCGGGTTCTGGACCGGGATCTACCCGCTGTACACTGCGGTTGCCTCGGTCATTGCCGGCTCGCTGGGGATCCATGCACTCGGCAGGCTCCGGGTGGCATCGGATGCCGCCATTGCGGTCCTCTTCTCGGCCGGTCTTGCCATCGGTGTCGTCCTTATCAGTATGGCGCAGTCGGCCCCGGCCGATCTCCTCTCGTACCTGTTCGGGACGATCCTCGGGATTACCGATAACGATGTGTATCTTGCGGCAATCCTCGGCGTGATCGTGCTTGCGGTGCTTGCCCTGCTCTGGAAAGAGTGGATCGGGATCACGCTCGACCCCGATTTCGCACGGGTCGCCGGCATGCCGGTGACGGCCCTTGAGATCCTGTTTACGGTTCTTGTCGGCCTCACGGTTGTTGTAGCAACCCGGCTTGTCGGGGTGCTTCTTGTCTCAAGCCTGATGGTGATCCCGGCAATTGCCGCACTCCAGCTCCGGCTGCCGTTCAAAAAGACCATCCTTACCGCCATTGCCATTGCCATTGTATCGGTTGTCATCGGTCTCCAGCTCTCGTTCTCGTACAACCTTGCATCGGGAGGGGCGATTGTGCTTGTCACGATTGGGATCTTCATTCTCACCGCACTTGCTGCCCGGTTCTGGCCCCGCTTCAAAAAGGAACTGCCGGTGGAAGGCTGGACCCATACCTGCAGCGAATCGGGATTCTCCGGGGCAACCAGCGGAAACGAGGCCAAAAAGGGACAGGTCTGATATCCTCTCCCGCATCTTCCCCCTTTTTACGTTCAGGAAGTATCACGGTATTGTGCATAAGGGCACTCTGGCATTTCCAGGGGCCCGGTTCATTCACGCTGCGAAAGGTGCTGTTGCCGCCACGACACCGGATGGCAGGATTTGCCGGGCCAACAGCACGGGAAAAATATCCCGCGCGGTCAGGATACCGTTTTTCCTGCCATTGTTCGTACCACCATACCCATTAAACAGGATAACATACCAATACTGAAGAAATACGGTGACAGATGGCTGAGTTAAAGATCGTCGGAACCGCACACGTCTCACAGAAGAGCGTCGATGAAGTCCGGGCAGCAATCGATGAGTTCAAACCCGATGTCGTTGCCATAGAACTCGACCCCGGCCGGTTTTCCGCCTTAAAAAAACAGGGCCGTGACCCGACCGTAAACGATGTACTCGAAGTAAAGAATTTCAACTCGCTTCTTGTCCAGTGGCTCCTTTCCTACCTCCAGCGCAAGATCGGCGTCGATGTGGGCGTTGAACCCGGTGCCGAGATGAAAGCGGCGATTGCCGAAGCCGAGAGCCGCAATATCCCCATTGCACTCGTAGACCGTGACATCCGGCTCACGCTCCTGCGGTTCTGGAAATCGATGGGCATCATCGAGAAGATAAAGATGGTCTTTGCCCTCGTCTTTTCCATTGCCGAAGTCAGCAAGGGAGAGGAACTCGACATCGAATCCCTCAAGGAACAGAACGTGATCGATGCGGTCATGGAAGAGTTCCGCAAGTTCTCCCCCAACGGTGCACGGGCCTTAATTGACGAGCGGGATGCGTTCATCGCCCACCAGCTCATCCTGTTAAAGGTCCAGCGGCCCGAGGGCCGCATCCTTGCAGTTGTCGGTGCCGGCCACCGCCAGGGGATCACCGGGTACGTAGACGATCCAACGACACTCCCTCCGTTTGATACGCTCAACCGCGAACCCAAATCGTTTCCCTGGGGAAAGATCTTCGGGTTTGCCGTCACCGGGCTCTTTGCATTCCTGCTTGCAGCCATCGCATTCTCCGGTGTCGGCTGGACGGTGCTCCTGTACGCCCTCCTCTTCTGGGTTCTGATCCATGGCGTACTTGCGGCCACCTTTACCCTGCTTGCCGGAGGTCACCCCTATTCGGCCCTGACCTGTTTCGGAGTCGCATGGATGACATCGTTGAATCCCATGCTCCACGCGGGCTGGATCGCCGCCTATGTGGAAGCCCGGGTAAGAAAACCGCCGGTCTCGGATTTCCGTAAAATTTACGAGGCAGAATCGATCGGCGAGATGGCACGCATCCCGCTCTTCAAGGTGGTGCTCGTGGCAGCGCTTGCCAACCTCGGAAGCCTGCTCGGGACAATCCTGTACTTCATCTTTGTCTTCCCGCTGCTCCATATTGACCCGGTGGTCGTGATCTCGACCGGCGTCCACAATATGTGGGTCTGGGCAACCGGCCTGATATAACAAAAAACAGCCTTTTTTTAATAACCGGTGCAGGGTACAACTCTGCCAGCCAGAATTTTTGCAAATAACGGGTTTGATCGGTTACTTTAATTCAGAGATCTCCCGATCAATCCATTCCCTGACGATACACTTCATCCGGGAGGCGGTCGTGTCGTGGGTGCATTTTACCCGGATCTCGATCTCCAGCATGTCGAGGATCGGGTGTACTGTCTTAAAATAGGCCTCTGTGCCGGTAAAGCCGCCGGATCGTTCCAGCCGGAGCAGCACAAGCTCGTTTAAGTGTTCAAACTCTCCGGTCATCTCCACGACTTGTTCCAGTGTCAGCCTGCCAGGATCGGGCTCTGTGCAGGTACACCCTGACTCTTCGGAACGGACGGGGGATTCTTCCGTCGGTTTACCGGACGAATCCGGTGACGCACCGGTATCCGGTGGCAAATTATCTGCTGCCATAATGATCCTTCCCCACGGATGTATTCTCATAAAGCCTCGTTTTCTGGACAATAAAATGATGCCCCTGTTGTTAACGAACGACCGTATGGCTGGAATTTACAGGAACAGACCTATGGCAGGCTTGAAGTATGTTCAAGACAATATCCCCGCAAACATGCAAAATGCAGGTCACCGGGACAGCACCCGGGATCCTGACAAACCGTGGAGGAGATACAGGTGAGCAGTACCGCATTGCTGGTAATCGAAGGATTGTGGTGGACTCCCGAACAGAAACCCAAACGTCCTTCAGTTCTCTCGTTTCTGGAAGGGCTCGAAAGTTACCGGGGAGACTTCAATATCTATTACTCGAATTTCTATGAGAAAAACGGTTTCCGGCGGGCGCTCTCCGATGACCTCACGAACACCCGTGAGGACCGGCTGTTCCTCTATGTCGCCGCACACGGGACCGGGAAACGGATTGGCGGGCTCAAGGCAAAGACGGGCATGAAGATCCCCGCGATGTTCAAGGCGGTACGGACGGCAGCAAACTACTCCAATATCGAAGGGGTGGTCATCGGCTCCTGCAGCATCGGGAATAATATCGGGGATTTCATCTCAACCACCAAAAATTCCCGGATCGCATGGATCTTCGGGTACACCTGCGAGATCGGGTGGATGGCCTCGACGCTCATCGATCTCTCGCTCTTCGAACACCTCATGAAACTGAAAAAAAGCGATCTTTGTAACCGCGAGAAGATCGTCAACACTTTTGTCAAGGCGCTGGGCCGCTTCAATGGCGATTATATCCTGTGCAAGGGCCGGAAAGGCAGGCCGGGTATCGCACTCAAAAATGCAGTAACGATTGTAATCCAGCCGCGCCTGCCCGGGAGCGAAGCGCAGGACGAGACCAGGCACATTATGGAAAAACTGGGCTGGATCCAAAAATAAGCCGGCCCGCGGCAACGCCAGCCGGGCATAACCCGCATGATCCTGTGCCACCTGGGGCCCGCACGAAAAAAATGGTCGGGGGGGTGGGGGCTACCCTCCCCCCTCAGGAAAAAATCCCGCAGGCCGGCTTTTTTTAAAAAGGGGGACCCCCACCCCCGGGCGGAATCGTTTCCGTCGTAAGAGACCGGATTTTTGTCAGATGTACACTTGATAATCAAATGATCATCTGATAATCAGATGAAGAACTGACAACCGCTTCTGCGGACGTTTCTTCCCGCGAGCTGTACGGGAGGGGCCGGGTCCGGAAAAAATCCGAGGGGGCAGGAGGGATTATTTCCTTTGCGGGGGTTAAACAGAAATACAAAAAACAATCACAAAAACTCCGGATATATCCGGCAACAGCCCCGCGATCCTTGCTGTACTACCGGTCCATAAAAATAGCATTCATAAATAGTGGTGTACATATATATACCGGAAAGAGTATATGCCGCGTTTTCAAAACGCATATACATTGTCGTCAGGGGCCGGATGAAAATTTACGTCAACGAGGGAGCGATAATTATCCATGAGCCGGAGTGATGCTGAAGCGCTGATGCGGCAGGGCATCGAGCTCTACGATCTCGGCAGGTACCAGGAAGCCGTGGTCATGTTTGACCGGGCGCTCACCCTTTTCCCGAGACTGCCAAAGGCGCATTACTTCAAGGGTATCGCCCAGTACGACCTCGGCAAATACGAGGCAGCCGTTGAATCCTACGACAACGCGCTGGCGCTCGACCCCTCCGATATCAATACGTGGTACAACAAGGCTGCCACCCTTGCCCAGATGGGAAAGAACAAGGAAGCCCTTGAGACCTGCGACCGGCTGATTGCGCTCAAGTACGATAATGCCGAAGCCTGGATCCTCAAAGGAATATCGTTCTACGAACTGGGAAGATTCCAGGACGCCATCTCCGCATACGATCATGCGCTCACCATCGATCCCTCCCATGCAAAAGTCTACTACAACAAGGGGATCGCGTTTGCAGATCTCGGCCGCCACGAAGATGCTATCCGTGCCTATCTGAAGGCAGTTGAGCTCGTCCCCGATTATTCAAAAGCGTACTACAATATGGGGATCTCCCTCTACGAGCTCGGCCGGTACGACGATGCCCTCGGGGCATTTGAAAAGGCATACGCCCTTGATCCCTCGGATGCATGGATCTGGTACTACCGGACCTTTATCCTCGCCAAGCTGGAACGGTATCCCGAGGCCGCCGACGCCGCACAGCATTTCCTCGATGCCGAGCCCGACCATGCCGACATCTGGGTCATAAAAGGCATCGCCCAGTACCGGGACGAACATTTTGCCGATGCCGTGACCTCGCTCGACCGGGCCATCGCCTTAAACCCCCTTGCGGCAGACGCATGGCAGTACAAGGGATTCTCGCTCTTCGAACTGGCCAGGTACGAAGACGCAGCATACGCCCTTGACAAGGCTGCCGAGATCGACCCCACGAATATCCGGGTCTATTTTATCCGGGGAAAATCCTACCAGCACCTGGAACGGTTCCGGGAAGCAGCGGCGGATTATAACCGGGTGATCGCGGCCGAGCCGGAAAATACCGATGCGTTGTACGGGCGGGCGGTCTCCAGCATCTCCTTAAGCCGGTACGAAGATGCACTCGACGCCTTTAACCGTATCCTTGCCGATGACGACAGCCACGTCGGAGCCTCCTATTATAAAGGCGTTGCATTGTCCCGGCTCGGGCGGCAGGAAGATGCGATCGAGGCCTTCCTGCAGACGCTTGAGATCGACCCCGGCTGTGCCTCAGCCGCCTATCAGATCGGGCTTTCCTGTGCAAGCCTCGGCAGGTTCAACGATGCCGTGTCAGCATTCGACCGGGCGCTCCATATCCGGCCGGACTATGCCGATGCGGTGTACCAGAAAGGGTTTGCCCTCGCAAAGCTGGGAAAGAACGAGGATGCGATCCAGGAATTCGACCGGACGCTCAGCGAAAATCCCGGCAATGCACAGGCCTATCACCAGAAAGGCCAGCTTCTGGCAAAAGTCTCCCGCTACGATGAGGCCCTCGAAGCGTTCAACAAGAGTATCGCACTCAAGCCCGACAATGCTCAGGCATATTACGACAAGGGATCCGTGCTGTTAAAGGAAGACCGGTTCAACCCGGCGATCGAGGCATTCGAGCAGGCAATCGGGATCTACCCGGATTACGTTGCCGCCTATTACAGCAAGGGCATTGCGCTTGAAAAGACCGGGGAGCTCAACAGTGCGCTCCAGGCATTCGAACAGGCCATTGCGCTTGACCCGTCCCATGCGCTCGCCCTGTACCACCGGGGTTTTGTCCTGTACAAACAGGAGCAGTATGCCGATGCGGTCGTTGCCTACGATGCTGCACTTGCGCTCTCGCCCCAGAACACCTCGGCCCTTTTTGAAAAAGGGATCTCGCTCTCCCGGATCGGGCGGTTTAAGGAGGCCACTGCTGCATTCGGCGAGGCCGTGACCCAGAACCCCGGGTTTGCCGATGCCTGGCTGTATAACGGCATCAGCTACACCCGCATCGGGAATTTCGAAGAGGCCGTCGCATCGTTTGACAAGGTGCTGGGCATCAATCCCAAGAGCACCGAGGCGCTCGTAAGGAAAGGGATGGCGCTCGTGTCGCTCGGCCGGTACGAGGAGGCTATTGCAACCTTTAACCGGGCGCTCGAAGATGCCCCGAAGGATGTCTGGGCGTGGTATTACAAAGGAATCTCGCTCTCCGAGCTCTCGCGGTTTGAGGAAGCGGTCAGGTCGTTTGAGAAGGTTCTCGAACTCAACCGCCGGTGCGCCCGGGCATTCTACGAGAAAGGCAATGCCCTCTCCCGGCTGGGAAAACAGCTCGAAGCCGTCATCTCGTACGACCAGGCACTGGAGATCGAGCCCGACAATCCCAAGGCCCTGTACCAGAAAGGCATCGCTCTCGCCCAGCGCGAGCGGTATGACGATGCCATCAAGACCTTCGAACGGATGCTCATGTTCGAACCCGATAATGCGCAGGCGCTCTATTATCTCGGTATCGCTTATGCAGGAAAGGAACGATACGAAGATGCGGTCCGCGTATTCGAACACTCGCTCGAACTCGACCCGGCAAACCCCCTCACCCTCCATTACCTGGGGATCTCCCTGCTCCAGCGCGAGCGTTACGACGATGCAATCAAGGCGTTCCTTGGCGCCCTCGAACGCGACAAATCCAATGCTGCCACGTATTACTATCTCGGGATCTCCTATGTCCATGCCGGGAAATATGAGGATGCCCTTGCGGTCCTGGCCACCGCGGTCTCGATGAACGCGGCGCTTACCGATGCCTACACTTACCAGGGGCTTGCCCTTGCCCGGCTCAAGCGGCACGAGGAAGCAGTGACAGCGCTCAACCTCAGCCTGGCCGCCAACCCCTCGCAGATGGAGGCCCTTGTCTGCCGCGGCTCCTCTCTCATGGTGCTCCAGCGGTACGCGGATGCAGCAGAGACTTTCGACCGGATCCTCTCGCTCAACCCGAACCTCGTGGATATCTGGATGCAGAAAGGAATGGCACTGGACAAACTTGCAAAGAAGCAGGATGCCCTTGCCGCGTACACAAAAGTACTCGAGATCAACCCGGAGAATCCCGAGGCCTGGATCAAGAAAGGGGTAATCCTTACGGATCTCGGGAAGATCGCCGATGCTGTTGCAGCGTTCAACAAGGCCCTCGAGATCAACCCGGCCCTCGGGAATATCTGGATGCGGAAAGGGGATGCCCTCAACACCCTGGGAAGGAGCGAAGAGGCAGCCCATGCCTATGCCCAGTCGCTCAAGCTCAACCCGGAACAGGAGACCGGCTGGATCAAGGAGGGCAGGACGCTCTTCGATCTCGGACGGTACGAGGATGCGATCGAGGCATTCGACAACGCTATTACCATCAACCAGCGCAGCACTGAAGCGTTCCTGTACAAAGGATTCTCCTTAGAAAAACTCAGCCGCATGGATGAGGCCATCCAGGTCTTCGAGGTTCTCCTTGAGATCGATGCAAACAGCAGCGAGGGCCAGTACCACATGGGCCTTGCCCTGGCAAACTCCGGCCGGCAAAAAGAGGCCCTTGCCTCCTTTGAGGCAGCAATCCGGATCCGGGAAAATTACCCCCCTGCATGGTACAACAAGGGAAAGATGCTCCTCGATCTCGGGAAGTACCAGGACGCGCTTGTGGCCTTTGACAAGGCGCTCGAACTGGAACCCGGGTATACCGAAGTATTCTACTACAAGGGATTTGCCCTCCAGAAGATCGGCCGGTACCAGGAAGCGATCGAGGCATTCGAGAAGAACCTTGAAAAAGACACGAGCAACTCCCCGGGCTATTATTTCAAGGGGATAGCACTCTCAAAACTCGGAAGGTACCAGGAGGCGCTCGATGCCTTCGACCGGGCGCTGGTCTATGACCCTGAGAATGCCCTTGTCTACTTCCAGAAAGGCCGGGCATTCGACGGCCTTGGCCGCTACCAGGAAGCGGTAGCCGCCTTTGAGAAGACGCTTGCCCTCAAGCCGAAATACAGCGAGGCCCGGATGCGTAAGGGCATTGCGCTCTACAATATGGGCAAATTCAGTGAAGCGCTCAAGGACTTCAACCGGACCCTCTCTGAAAACACCCATAATTTCCATGCATGGTACCAGAAAGGCCGGGCGCTCTTTGATCTGGGCAGTTATACCGATGCCATCGAGGCCTACGACCATGCACTGGATATCGACTCGGCATACCCGGAGGCCCACTACCATAAAGGACTTGCTCTCTACGAACTGGGCAGGTTCGAAGAAGCGATCGTATCGTTCGATCAGGCGCTCAAAGGAGACTCGCACCTCGACGGGGCGCTCTACCACCGCGGGGCTGCCCTCCTGAAACTGGAGCGGTACCGCGAAGCAATCCTCTCCTTTGACCAGGCACTGGCCTTAACGCCGAAATATGCCCCTGCCCACCACCTCAAGGGAGTGGCTCTCGCTGCGCAGGGCCTGTACCAGGATTCCATTGACGCCTACGAGCGTGCCCTTGAATGCGACCCGAAGAGTGCGGAGTCGGCCTTAAACAAAGCGATCTCGCTGCACAGTCTCGGGCAGGACGACGAAGCGGTAAAAGCTGCCGAGAAGGCACTCGAGATCCGGCCCGAGTTTGCCGAAGCCTGGTACTACAAGGGGATCAGCCTCTCGGCACTGGGCCGGTTCGCCGAAGCGGTTCCCGCATTTTCCCGGTCGCTTGAGCTGGATCCCACCAACGCCCATGCCTATTTCGACCGGGGTCTTGGCCAGATCGAACTCGCGCACTATGAGGACGCCGTGGAGTCGTTCGACCATGTCCTCTCCCAGCTTGCCGATTACCCGCCCGCGTACTTCAACAAGGGACGGGCACTTGCCCTGATGGGGAAGAATGAGGAAGCGGTCGCGGCATTCGACCAGGCACTGGTGATCACGCCAAACGATGTCCAGGTACTTTCGGCCAGGGCCCGGGCACTTGCAGCACTGAAACGGTTCAAGGAAGCTGCTGCCGCATTCGAGGCGGCCTGTAAGGTGGATCCAAAGGCTGCGGATAACTTCTACCAGCTCGGCCTTGCATACGTCGAACTGAACAAAGACGAGAAAGCCCTTGGCGCATTTGCAAAGACCATAAAACTCGCCCCTGAAAATACCGATGCGCTGGAACAGGCGGGTTTTGCCCTTGCCCGTCTGGGGAAGTACGACGAGGCCATCGGGATCTTCGACCAGTGCATAGCCAAGGGCAGGGCCACTGCACGGATCTATTACGAGAAGGGATGCGCCTTCTTTGCCACAAGGAAATTCGAAGAGGCGATAGCAGCTCTCGACAATGCGATCGGGATCGACAGCAGCCATACCGGTGCGCTCGTGAAAAAAGGCCAGGCACTGTACGAGCTCGGGAAGTACGACGAGGCTGTCGAACTCTTCGACCGGGTAACCGCGCTCGATCCGGAGAATGCGGTCGCGCATTTCACGAGAGGGTCTGCCCTGACCAGACTCTCCCGGTTCGAAGACGCCATCATCGCGCTCGACCGGGCCCTCGAATTCGATGGCAACAACGGCAAAAGTTTTGCCTGTAAGGGATATGCACTCTACCGGCTCGGCCGCTTTAAGGAGGCCGCCGAGTCCTTTGGGAAGGCCCAGAAACGCCAGGGAAAAGATCCGTTTACCCTTCTCTACCGGGGCAAGTCCCTCCTGCACAACGAGGCATGGGAAGAGGGGATCGCGGTATTCGACAAGCTGATCGGGCTTGACAGTAAAAATGCCGCAGCCTGGTATTACAAGGGGATCGCGTATACCCGCCTGGGCCTGCACGGCGAGGCGCTGGAATCGTTCGACCAGGCCCTTGCAGCCGATGAACTGTGCGCCGTGGCATGGTACCAGAAAGGGCTTGTGCTCTTTGACCAGGAACACTATGGCGATGCCCTGCCGTCTTTTGAGCGGGCGCTGGAGATCAGGCCGGATGTACAGGACTATGCCTTCAGGAAGGCCCTTTCCCTCTTCATGCTGGGGCAGTTTGCCGACGCTGTCGTCTTCTTTGACCAGGCCCTCGCCCATGGCCCGGCCACCTCCGCCATCCTCTATTACCGCGGGCGCTCGTTAATGGAGATCCAGAAGTATCCCGAGGCACTCGAAACTCTCACCTCTGCCATCGGCCTCGACCCGGAGAACTCCTTTATCTGGCTTGCAAAAGGGGAGGCACTCTTCCACCAGAACGACGGCATGGCGGCAGTTGCCGCATTCGACCAGGCCCTTGCTCTTGATCCAAAATCGGTTGAAGCGGCCTTCTACAAGGGCGAATCGCTTGCACTCACCGGGAGCGACGAGGATGCCGTTCGCGCCTACGATCAGGTGCTCGGTCTCGACCCGTCCTATCCGGAGGCAGCCTACAAAAAAGGGCTTGCACTCAACCGGCTGAAGAAGTATACCGAAGCGGTTGCAGCGTTCGAGCAGGAGATCCAGTACGTGCCGGACCATGCCCGGGCCTATTACCAGCGGGGCCTTGCCCTGTCGGCGCTCGGGAGTTACGAGAAAGCGATCCGGTCCTTTAAAAAAGCGCTCGAACACGATCCCTCCCTGCAGGACGCACTCTTCCAGTCGGGGCTCGCGTATGCAAACATGAGCAGGTACGTGCAGGCGCTCGCTGCATTCGATAAACTGCTCGAAGTCAGCCCGCAGAATGCCGGTGCGCTGTACCACAAGGGACGCATGCTCGCAAAACTGCAACGGGCCGACGAGGCTCTTGCCGTGCTGGATGCATCGCTCGACCTTGAGAACAATGTCTCCGACGTCTGGATCCTCAAAGGGAGTGTGCTGCTCGATCTCGATCGGCAGGAAGACGCCCTTGCATCCTTTGACCGGGCCCTTGCCCTTACCCCGGAGAATACCGATGCCTGGTACCGCAAGGGCCTCGCCCTTGCCGGGCTCCACCGGTACAGCGAGGCACTGCAGTGCTTTGACCGGGTCCTCTCGGACGACCCTGTCAATGCCCCGGCACTGTTCCGGAAGGGCAGCGCACACTTATCCGGCGGCGACCTGAAATCTGCCATCGATGCGCTCACCAGAGCCCTGGAGCTCAAGCCCGACAATGCCAACGGCTGGTACGACAAGGCCGTGGCTCTCGCCGGCATGGGGAGGTACGAGGAAGCGATCCCTTCCTTTGACCGGGCGCTCAAGCTCAACCCGAAATACACAAGCGCCTATTTCGACAAGGGAATAGCGCTCACAAAGCTCGGGCGCGACAAGCAGGCAATAGAATCGTTCGAGATGGCATCGGCCATTGACCCGGACTTTTCCGTAGCTTACTACGAAAAAGGCCTTGCCTTCCTCCGGCTCTCAAAGAACAAGGACGCAATCGCGGCATTCGATGCAGCAATCGCGATCGATACCTCGAGCGCACCGGTCTTCCTCAACAAGGGACGGGCGCTCGCAAACCTCAAAAAATATGCAGAGGCGGTATCTGCCTTCGACGCCGCCATCCGGCTGGATCCCAAAGGCTACGATGCCTGGTTTGCCAAGGGCTCTGCACTCGGCCGTCTCGAACAGTATGGCGATGCCGTTACCGCATTCGACCATGCCCTTGCGCTCGATGCCGGCCAGTACGCACCCTACCATGAGAAAGGCGTAGCGCTGGCACGCCTCGGCAGGTATGCGGACGCGATCGAGGCATTTTCGCAGGCAATTGAACGGGACGAGACAAAACCGGAGTCCCATTACGAGAAGGGCCGCGCCCTTATAGAACTCGGGGAGAACGAGAAGGCCGCAGAAGAGTTCCGCCGGGTCCTCGAACTCGACGGGACATACGGGGACGCAGCATATTATCTCGGGATCCCGCTCGAACGCCTTGGCAGGTATGCCGACGCCATTGCCGCATTCGACCGGATGATCGCCAAAAAGCCGGATCACTTCGATGCCTGGTTCCACCGTGGCCTCGCATCGGTCCGGCTCAACAGGGATGACGAGGCCGTGCAGGCCTTTGAGAAGGCCCGACAGATCGAACCCCACGATATCGACCTTCTATTCTCCGAAGGCGAAGCCTGCTACCGGCTGGACCAGTACGACGAGGCGGTCCACCTCTTCGACATTGCTCTGGGAAAGGAGCCCGGGAACGGCGAGATCCTGTTTGCAAAAGGAAAAGCGCTCGCGAGCCTGAACCGGCACGAGGAGGCACAGGAAGTTCTCCGTATGGCATTTACCCAGCTCTCGGACAATTACGAGCCGGCGTATCTCCGCGCCCGCTCGCTGGTTGCTCTTTCGCGGTTCGAGGATGCGGATATGGCCTTCGATGCAGCGCTTGCCCTCAACCCGACGGATCCGGAAATCTGGGGCGGCAAAGGCGCGGCCCTCATGCATACCGGCCACTATGACGGGGCAATCAGGGCATACGATCGCCTGATCGCCTTAAAACCGGACGATCCCACAGGACCTATGGAAAAGGGGCGGGCGCTTGCCGCAGTAAAGAAATATCCCGATGCAATCGCATCCTTCGACCGGGTCCTCGAACTTGTCCCCTCGGACCCCGAAGCCTCCCTCGAACGCGCACGGGCACTCTATGCCCTCAAACGCTACGACGAGGCCCTTGCAGCGCTCGAAATTACCCTGTCTGCCAGCCCCAAAGACACCGATGCGCTCTATTTCCGGGCTGCATCCCTCGCAGCGCTCGGGCAGGATACTGAGGCAGCTGCCGCGTATGAGCGCCTGCTGGTGTACCTGCCCGACGATGCCGAGGCATGGTATGAGCAGGGATGCGTGCTCTACCGGCTCAGGCACTACGATGACGCTATTGCGGCATTCGACCGCACGCTCGTCATTACCCCACAGTACTTCGACGCACAGGTCCAGAAAGCCCGGGCGTTAGACCAGCTGGAGCGTTACAATGAGGCCGTCGCAAGCTACAACGAGGCGCTGGCGATACGGCCATCGGATGCAAAAACCCTCTATTACAAGGGCGTTGCGCTCGCCCGGACCGGGGCTGCCGAAGATGCAGTGAAGGCGTTTGACGCAGCGCTCGAAAGCGACCCGGTCTTTGCCGATGCGCTCTTTGAGAAAGGAAAAGCCCTCTCTGCCCTCGGGATGTTCCGCGAAGCGGTCAAGACATTCGACAAGACCCTCCTCATCAGCAAGAATTACGCAGGGGTGTATTTCCACAAAGGAAAAGCCCTTGCAGAGCTCGGACGACACGACGACGCGATCATTGCATTCGACAAGGAGATCGATCTCGATGCCGGCAACTTCGAGGCATTCTACAACAAGGGCCTTTCCCTGGCAGCAACGGGAAGACTCGACAATGCCATCGAGGCATTCGACCGCGTCATCCAGCTAACGCCCGGATCGGTGTCCGTGTGGCTCCACCGGGGCATGGTATTCTTCGATCTGGGTAAGTATGCCGATGCTCTCGAATCCTACGATAAGACGCTGGAGATCGATCCGGACAATTCCGAAGCCTGGTACCTCCAAGGCAGGGCGCTCTTTGCCCTCAAAAAGTATGACGGGGCAGTCGGTGCATTTGACAAGGCGCTCGATGCCGATGTCGAGGCAACGGAAGCATACTATTACAAGGGCCGCGCCCTCTTCGAACTGGGACAGTACGACGAGGCTGTCCTTGCCTACGACAGCGCTATCCGCCGCAAACCACGTCACGACGAGGCGCTGTACCACAAGGGCCTTGCCCTGTTGAAAGTCTCCCGTGCGGAGGACGCGATACCGGCATTCGATCTTGCGTTAAAGATACGGCCGAACTTTGCCTATCTCTGGACCGGGAAAGGCATGGCCCTTGCCACTCTCGACCGGCACAAGGATGCCATCACCTGTTTCACCAAGGCCATAGCCCTCGACAAGAAGGATGCGCAGACCTATTACGAGTACGGGCTCTCGCTCTCTGCACTGGGCAGGTACCAGGAAGCCATCAAGAACTTCGATGCTGCGCTCGTCCAGCGCCCGAAATGTGCACCGGCATTCTATGCAAAAGGCCGGGCCCTCTGCGGGATCGCAATGTATCCCGAAGCGATCACAGCCTTTGACCGGGCGCTTACCGAGAAAGGAGACTTTGCAGAAGCCTGGCTCCATAAAGGGATCGCGGAGGCAAACCTTGACCGGTACGACGAGGCCGTGGACTGTTATAACCATGCCCTTGCCATCAGCCCGTCCTATGCACCGGCGCTCCTCAACCTTGGCCGGTCCCTCATCCACCTGGAACGGATTGACGAGGCAAACGAGGCGCTGGACACGGTAATCACCCTGCTGCCTGAGTCTGCCGAAGCGTATTATTACCGGGGCCTCGCTCTCTTCAAGCGCGACAAATACGAGGAAGCACTCGAGGCATTCAACCATGCCCTCAGTATCAACCGCCAGTACGCCGAGGCGCATTACTACAAGGGCGTCACGCTCAGCCGCTCCCGCCAGTACGAAGAAGCGATAGCATCGCTTGAATCTGCCCTCAAGATAAAGAGCGATTACCCGGATGCCTTCTACGAGAAAGGGACGGCATACCTGCACCTCGAGAAGTACAAGGAAGCGATCGCAGCTTTCGACCAGGCCCTTGTGGCAAACCCCGGGTATGCCGGCGCGATCTTCAAGAAGGGGCGGGCGTACCTGGCGCTGCGGAACCCCGACGGTGCGATCCGTGCGTTCGACCGGGCACTGGAGCTCGATCCTTCCTGCTACCAGGCCCACTACTGGAAGGCAAAGACGCTCTACGATGAAGGGAGTTTCGATGCCGCAATCACCGAGTACGACCGGGCGATCGGCATCGCACCGGGACACGCCGAGATCTACCGCGAACGGGGCCTTGCCTACGCAGCGATCGAGCAGTACCGCGATGCGATAAAATCGTACGACCGGGCACTGGAGCTCGATCCCCTCAATGGCGAGACCTTTGCCCACAAGGGTGCATCGCTTGCCGAACTGGGAATGTACCGCGATGCACTGGAAGCCTTCGACAAGGCGCTCGAACATGATGCCGGGCTCGCCGTTGCATGGTTCGGGAAAGGAAACGCCCTGTACGATATCGGGAAATTCCCCGAGGCACGCGACGCCTATGACGAAGGTCTCAGGATCGACCCGGAGAACGCCGTCGGGTGGACCCGGAGAGGCATGAGCATCGCCGGCCTGCAGGATCACCGGGCAGCCATTGAGTCCTACGACCGGGCGCTCGCCATTGACCCGTCGTTCTCGATCGCCTACTTCACCAAGGGGAGCGCCTTAGAGGCCCTCGGGCAGTATGAGGAGGCCGCCGAATCCTACCGTGCAATGATCTCGCTCCAGCCGGAATTCGTCGATGCCTGGATCCACCAGGGCCGGGCCCTCCTGGAACTGGAGAAGTACCAGGAAGCACTCACCTCCTTCAAGCGCGCCATAGAGATCGATCCTTCCCGAAAAGAGGTCTGGAACGACATCGGCGCGACGCTCGAAAAACTCGGCAAGCAGGAAGAGGCAAAGATCTGCTACGAGAAGGCCCAGTAAATTCCTTTTTTTTTTTAGTGTAAAAAATAAGAGAATTTTAAAAACGGGGAAATTTTAGTATTTTTTCCTGACGGAGATGTACCAGAACGCCGCCCCGATAACGGCGATCACGGCCACAACAATCCCAAAGGCATATTTTATATAGAACGGGGTCTGGACTGCGGCCAGTTTCTCGGCATTCTCAAGGTTCCCCTGGAGGTGAGGATAGTCCGGATCGAGCTGCTGGACCTTTTTGAAGTCGTCCACCCCCTCGCTGCACCGGCCCATGCCGCAGAGCGCGTAGGCCCGGTTGAACCATGCATCGGGGTTATCGGGCTCGAGGGCCGTTGCTTTCTCGAAGGCCGAGAGCTGGTCGTTAAAGTATTTCGACGCGGTAGCCTGGTCGCCGGCGGTATCCTTGTAGTAGTAGCCGATATTATAGAGGATCTGCCCGCGGTTGATCCAGAACGGCACCGAGGTACTGTTCAGCGCGAGAGCCTTGTCCGATGCGGTGAGGGCAAGGTTGAGGGTTGCAAGCGGGTCCTGCGTATACCGGTGGGCGCGGTTAAGGACATCGGCCCGGCCGTTCCAGGCCGCGGCAAACGAGGGGTCGAGCATGATGGCCTGGTCGTATGCCTGGAGGGCCAGGGTGTAGTTATTCTGTGCCGTCAGGTTCTCGCCTGCCGCATACCACCCGGCAGCATCGGCCGGATCTGCCGTGACCGGGAGGATGAGGCATGCGCACAGCACCAGAAGGAATGCGAGAGGTGCAGCATACGTGTACTTCATAACAGCAAGTACATGGGGCACAAGACCCACTTAAGAATTTTCACCGGATGGCACCGTACGGTACGTTCACCGTTTCAGCACGAGGACATGCCGGGTGAGGCTCTTATGCACCCTTTGCGTATGGTGCTGGAGGACGGGCATGTGCTGCCCGGCAATGGCGGAAATATCTCGGTGCGTTACCACGATTGCACGGCGGCCGGGCAGAAGGACGCGGTGCATCTCGTCAAGCGCACCGTGGTAGAGGTTCTCCATGGTATCCTCTTTTTTGATGCAGACTGACTGCCCGTACGGGAAATCGGTTGCAATGGCATCGATGGATGCGTCCCGTACCGGCAGCCGGGTGGCATCGGCAAGCATCAGCGTCCCCTGTACCAGGTTCTCCCGGCACCCGCCGATCATCATCGGGTCGAAGTCGCTCCCTATCGTTTCCATGCCGAGCATCTCCGACTCGATCAGGGTTCCGCCGGTCCCGCAGAACGGATCGAGGAGTTTTGAGCCCGCACCGCACAGGGTAAGGTTGACCAGGGTCCGGGCCATCCGGGGCATCATGACCCCGGGGTGGAAGAACTCCCGTTTCCCCGGGTTCCGCTCATTGTAGGCCCCCCGGGCGATCCGGTAGCGGACCCTGCCAAGATAGCAGCGGTCCCCGGACAGGATCGCCCGGTACTCCACCGGGGGATCGATCAGCTGCACGGGCCCTTTGACCATAGTGCCGATCAGCCGTTCGAACTCCCGCTGGGAACAGGGGTTGTGATCGTTACCGGCATGGATGAGTTTTGCCCGGCCGGCAAACGGCTCCTCTGTGACAAGGGAGAGATCCGAAAGCAGGCTGCGGAACGAGGCGGGATCCGGGTCGCATTCGCCCAGGTATTCCATTACCGCATGGGTCATGGCAAGGCGCTGTGCAGCAGAGGGATCCGGGCATTCTGCAACCGCGACCTGCGGGCGGAAATCCGTCACCGTCCCGACACACTCGAGCTCGGCACGGGGAAGAGTCTCGTTCTCGCCCGAGAGCTCGAAGATCAGCTTCATTCGTACGATATGGACGTTTTTTCCAGAAATACCTGTGGAAGAAAAAGAGAAAAAAGGGAGAAAGGAGAGGGTAGTTACTTTTTCCCTTTTTTCTTTCCCATCAGGCCGGAGAAGATCCCGCCGCCCTTGGTTCCATGGCCTTCCAGTTCGGCGATCTTCTCGTAGAGCTCTTTTTGCTCTCCGGATACCCCTTTGGGGGTAACGATCTTTACCCGGACCAGGAGATCCCCGGGCTTTCCGCGCCGTTTCACGCCTTCCCCGGCAATCCGGAGGGCCGTGTTGTACTGGATGCCGGCCGGGATCTTTACCTCGATATGGCGCTTGTCGATGGTCTCGACCTCGACCGTTGTCCCGAGCACGGCAAGCGCCGGGGTGATCTCGACCGAGGTTTCAAGATTGTCGCCCGTCCGCTCGAACCGTTTGTTCGGGAGCACGTACATCTCGATGTAGAGGTCGCCGTTTTGCGCCCCGTAGTCCCCGGCCTCGCCATAGCCTTCCATGCGCAGGCGCATGCCGGTGTCAACACCGGCCGGGATATGGACGGAGACCTTGCGCTTTACCCGGGTATGGCCGGACCCGTGGCAGCTCCGACACTGCTTCTCCGGGATCTTGCCCCGTCCCCCGCACATGGTACAGGGAGTCATACGGACAAACTGCCCGAACGGGGACTGGGCAGTCTGGCGCATCTGGCCGGTGCCGCCGCACCGGGGGCAGACATTGGTCTTTTTCGTCTCGCTGCCCGATCCCGCACACGTGGGGCATGCCTCGCTGTGCAGCAGATCGATCTCCTTGTCGGTGCCGGCTACCGCCTCTTCAAGCGAGAGCTGCATCCGCATTAAGACATCGTCGCCGGACCGTGGCCCGGAGCGGCGCTGGCCGCCGCCAAAGAAGTCGAAGATGTCGCCAAACCCGGAGAAGTCGGAGGAGAAGCCTCCCCCGCCAAAGCCCCCGGCCCCGGTATAGGATCCCTTCGAGGCGTTCGTGTAGGTCTCGTGGCCCATGTTGTCGTACTGCGCACGCTTCTGGGCATCCGAGAGCACGCTGTAGGCCTCGTTGATCGACTTGAACTTGTCTTCGGCTCCCGGGTCCTTGCAGACATCCGGGTGGTACTTCCGGGCGAGGTTGCGGTATGCCTTCTGGATCTCCTTTTCGTCGGCAGTCCTCGGTACGCCGAGGATCTCATAGTAATCGCCCGAAGCCATGAGCGCTCACTCGTCTTTGACTTTATAATCTGCGTTGACTACGTTGTCGTCCTGTTTCTGGTCCGGCTCTGCCTGCTGCTGGTGGGGCCCGGCGCCGGCTGCACCTTCGGCCCCTCCCTGTTGCTTTGCGGCGTTCTCAGCCTGCATCTTCTGGTAGATCTTCGTAGTGGCCGCGTACACTGCTTCGGTCAAGGTCTCCATGGCCTTCTTGATCTCGTCGATATTCTCGCCGGCAAGGACCTTTCTTACCTCGGCAACGCCGTCCTCGATCTTCTTCTTGTCGTCGGCTTCGAGCTTCTCGCCGTTCTCTTTGAGCATCTTTTCCGCAGTAAAGACCGCGGTGTCGGCCTGGTTCCTGACCTCGATCTCGTCCCGCTTCTTCTTGTCGTCGGCCTCGAACTGTTTTGCGGCGTCCATCATCTTCTTGATCTCTTCATCGGAGAGCTTCTTGTCACCCTTGATCGAGATCGCCTGCTCGTTGCCGCTCCCGAGGTCCTTTGCGGAGACGTGGATGATGCCGTTTGAATCGATATCGAAGGTCACCTCGATCTGCGGGATGCCGCGGGGTGCCGGCGGGATGCCGGTCAGCTGGAACTTGCCAAGCGTGAAGTTGTCCTTTGCAAGCGCCCGCTCGCCCTGCACGACATGGATCTCGACACTCGTCTGCCCGTCTGCGGCAGTCGAGAAGATCTGGCTTTTCCTCGTCGGGATCGTGGTGTTCCTCTCGATCAGCTTCGTTGCGATCCCGCCCAGCGTCTCGATACCGAGCGTAAGCGGAGTCACATCAAGGAGCACGATGTCCTTGGTCTCACCGGTAAGTACTGCACCCTGGATGGCTGCACCAAGGGCAACGCACTCGTCCGGGTTGAGGCCCTTGTCCGGTTCCTTCTCCAGCAGTTTCTTCACGGTCTCGACAACGAGCGGAATACGGGTCGACCCGCCCACGAGAAGAACGTGGTCGATGTCCTTTGCCGTCATCTTCGCGTCGCTCAATGCCTGTTTGACCGGTCCTTCCGTTGAACGGACAAGATCCCCAATCAGCTGTTCGAGTTTCGACCGGGTAAGATCGATATTGAGGAACTTGGGGCCCGATGAATCGGTGGTGATGTACGGCAGGTTGATGTTCGTGGTCTGGCGCTGGGAGAGCTCGATCTTCGCGTTCTCGGATGCATCGCGCAGGCGCTGCATGGCATAGATATCGTTCTTGAGATCGATCCCCTCTTTCTTCCTGAACTCCTCGACAAGATAATCGGTGATTATCTTATCGAAGTCATCGCCGCCAAGGTGGTTGTTCCCCGCGGTTGCCTTGACTTCGAAGACCCCGTCTCCGAGGGTCAGGATCGAGACATCGAACGTACCGCCGCCGAGGTCATAGACAAGGACCGTGACATCCGCTTCCTTGTCGATGCCGTAGGCAAGGGCGCTTGCCGTGGGTTCGTTGATGATACGCAGGACTTCAAGACCGGCGATCTTCCCGGCATCCTTTGTGGCCTGCCTTTGCGCATCGTTGAAGTAGGCCGGGACCGTGATGACGGCCTTTGCAATCTTCTCGCCCAGGTATGCCTCGGCATCGGTCTTGAGCTTCTGGAGGATCATCGCCGAGATCTCCTGCGGCGTGTACTCCTTGTCGCCGATCTTTACCTTATCTGACGTCCCCATCTTGCGCTTGATGGACTGGATCGTGCGCTGGGGGTTGGTGATAGCCTGGCGTTTTGCAAGGCTTCCTACGAGGCGCTCACCTTCCTTGGTGAACGCAACGACCGATGCGGTGGTCCGTCCGCCTTCGCTGTTGGGGATGACAATGGGTTTTCCCGCCTCCATAATCGACATGCAGGAGAAGGTGGTCCCAAGGTCGATACCTAAAATCTTCTCGTTTGCCATAGTATTTTCAGTCCTCCTTTGTGGTTGATTTGCAATTTTCTTTCTGGTTGTCTGGTGTTCCCTTTGATACTGCAACTTTTGCATACCGGATCACTTTCTTGTGCATCCGGTATCCCGGGGATACGACATCAACGACCATCCCTTCCTTTTCCGGTGAAGGGACATGGGCGATGGCTTCGTGTTCGTTCGGGTCAAAGGTTTTTTTCAATGCGTCAATCGGGGAGATACCGTGCCGTGCCAGGATATCGGCAAACAGGCTGCGGATATGTTCGACACCGGTGCGGAGATGTTCGTCGTCTGCCTTGAGGGCCCGCTCCAGGTTGTCGGCAATCTCCAGCACATCGACCGCAAAGCGTTCGTTCGCGTGATGCACCAGGGATTCCTGGTCCCGGGCAACCCTCTTACGGTAGTTGTCGAAATCCGCGGCAAGCCGGAGGTACCGCTCGTTCGCATCTGCCAGCTGTTTCTTCTGTTCCGCGAGTTCGTCGCGTTCAGGAACCGGGCTGGCTGCGGATTTTTCCGGCTCTTTTGCCTTGGTATCCGGCACAGGGGGGGTATCGTGATCTTCCATAACACATCCCATTCGATGTTCCATTATCTATTGAATTGTGGTTCTATATAAATTTTGAGAACACTCCAACGACTGAACTGACCCACTAAAGGGGTTTTTAAAAATATCTGCCGGCAGAACCGCTGGGGAAAACTTCGGGCGCCTGCCGGGGATTGTTTCCCGGAAAGGTTGTTGTGCATACCCTCCACCGCTCTCTTTTTATTTTCCCCCAAGGACCCCCCCTGCCGGTTATTTGCAGATTTTGGTTCAGTTTATTCTCGTAAAAATCCGGATATTGCACATGCGGTACTGCGATTAGATCAGGGGGTCATTGGGGGAAAATAATAATTGTCCGTCTGGTCCGCCAGGAAAAAATACCGCGGGACCGGGTGTCATCCGGGTTAAATCGGGCCGCCCGGTCCGGGCCGGTTTCCCTTGCGGGTAAACGCCGCCTCCGGCAGACGGATGTGCGGCGTACTTTTTGTCCTTTCCGAGCATATACAGAAACCATGAAATGGGCGCTTCTTTCGGTATGGGATAAGACCGGGATCGTGGAACTGGCACAGGCTCTGGTGAAAAACAAGTTTTCCCTCATGAGTTCCGGCGGTACAGGAAAAGCGCTGGAGCAGGCAAAGATCCCGTTCACGGAAGTCTCGAATTATACCGGGTTTCCCGAAATGATGGACGGGCGGGTAAAGACGCTCCACCCCAAGGTCCACGGTGGCCTTTTGGGCCGGCGCCAGATCGACGATGCGGTCATGGCGAAGTACGGGATCAACCGGATCGATCTTTTAGTGGTCAACCTGTACCCGTTCGAGAAGATGTCGGGACAGTCCCTTCCCCTCGACAAGCTCATCGAGTACATCGATGTGGGCGGGCCGGCCATGATCCGGGCTGCGGCAAAGAACTTCAAAGACGTTGCCGTTGTTGTTGACCCGGCGGATTACCCGATGGTCATCACAACCGTTGAAGGCGCAGGGTTTACTGAAGAGCAGCGGCTGAACCTTGCCAAAAAGGCGTTTGCCCGGACCGCAGCTTACGATGCTGCTATCAGCAACCACCTCCAGTCCCTCCATGCAGTGTTCCCCCCGACCCTCTCCCTCCAGTTTTCCCACGGCCGGATGCTCCGGTACGGCGAGAACCCCCACCAGCAGGCCGCGGTCTACGGCACATCCGGCATTGCCGGGGCCGAACCGCTCCAGGGAAAGCAGATGTCCTACAACAACTACCTCGACGTCAACGCGGGGACAGCCCTCCTCCGCGAGTTCGAGGAACCGGCTGCGGTCATCGTAAAGCACAACAACCCCTGCGGGGTCTCGATCGGCTCCGACATCCTCGATGCTTACCTGACTGCCCGCGAGGTAGACCCGGTCTCTGCCTATGGCTCGGTCGTCTCGCTCAACCGCGAAGTTGACAAGAAGCTTGCAGAGGCCATCGACTCGACATTTGTCGAAGTGATAGTCGCCCCCTCGTTCACGAAGGAAGCTCTCGATACGATGAAGAAGAAGGAGAACATGCGGGTGCTTGTCCTGCCCGAACGGGTCAATGCGGACGAGGTCCGGGCAATCGACGGCGGCATTCTCGTCCAGCGGACACCGGCCTACCAGGAGAACTGGCAGGTCATCACCGACCGCGACCCGACAACCGACGAGATGGCGGCACTTAAGCTTGCCTGGAAGGTCTGCAAGCACACGAAGAGCAACACCATCATCTTTGCCGACCAGAAGCGCACGCTCGGGATCGGCGCCGGGCAGATGAGCCGGGTGGACTCGGCAAAGATCGCTATCGAGAAGGCCTGTGCACCGCTCGCCGGTTCGGGGGTGGCATCCGATGCCTTCCTCCCGTTCCCGGACACCCTTGAAGTCGCGGCAAAGGCCGGGGCAACGGCCCTTGTCCAGCCCGGCGGCTCCATCCGGGATAAGGAGGTTATCGAAGCGGCAAACAAACTCAACATGGCGATGGTATTTACCGGTGTGCGGTACTTCCGGCACTGACAAAATTACCGGTATTTTTCTTTTTTAAAGGAAAATTTTGGATAAATTTATATTCTGCGAAGTAATGTATAGTTGTTTAAATCGTTTGTGGCAGAATAGTCACGGATGGTTCAGCTGCATTTGTGTGGTGAAGGAAAAATGGATTACGGAAATGTACTTGGCGAAGCCTTCGGCTACGCAAAGGAAGGTCTTGTCGGAAACCTGGTGAAATGGATTCTCTTACTCGTCCTTGAGATCCTGCCGGTTATCCCGATTATTGCATGGGCGTTTGTGTTCGTCGGCTCCATGATGAGCGGCGGGACACCGGACTTCCTGTCGCTCATGGGCGGGTTTGTCGTTGCACTCATCATCGCGGTTCTGCTCGGAGCCATCTATCAGGGGTATATGCTCAAGATCCTCCGGGGCGACAAACCGCTGCCGGAGATCACTGAACTCGGCAAGCTCTTTGTTGACGGTATCAAGTACCTGGTCATCGAGATCGTCTACATGATCCCGGTATTTATCGTCCTTGTTGCAGTCATCGGGGCGGTTGCCATGACAGCAATCGCCCAAAACATTACCGACCCCAAAACCCTGGCGGCGGCAGCGATGGGCCCGGCCCTTGTCGGCATCCTCATTGCAGTCATCCTTGCGATCATCCTGGGCCTCCTCGCGCTTATCGGTGTTATCCGCTTTGCCCGGACCGGGAAGATGGGAGAAGCCTTCAACTTCGGTGAGATCTTCGCCACCATCGGCAAGATCGGCTGGGGCACCTATATCCTTGCCCTGATCATCCTTGTCGTGATCTTCGGGATCATCTATGTTGTCCTCGGGCTCATCCCTATCGTCGGGGCCATCATCGAGCTCATCATCGGCCCGTTCCTCATGGTCTTTGCAGCACGCTACTTCTGCCTGCTCTACGACAGCGCCGGAACGGCGTAATCATATTCCTATTTTCTCTTTTTATTTTAGAAAACGCAAGAACAGAGATATTCGAGAACTAGGTTTTTTCGCTGATACCGTATTGAACGGGGAAAACCCGGTTCCCGCGGGATTTCTCTGGTAAAAACTAAAAAAGAGGGCAGTGGTCTTATCTCTGCACTGCGCCGAGGTTTGCCTGTTCCACGGTCTTTGCGTACCGGGCAAGGACACCGGAGAGCTTCTTTGTAACCGGTTTCCATGAGGCCTTCCGTGCCGCGAGCGTCTTTTCATCGACCAGGAGATCAATCTTCTTTGCAAAGAGATCGACTACGATTTTGTCCCCGTCATGGACAAGGCCGATCGGCCCGCCGGCCGCTGCCTCGGGTGCAACATGCCCGATGCAGGGGCCCCGGGTACCTCCCGAGAACCGCCCGTCGGTGATCAGGACCACGTCCTTGTAGCCCACACCCATCAGTGCCGAGGTTGCGGCAAGCATCTCCGGCATTCCCGGCGCACCGCGGGGACCTTCGTTCCGGATAATAACGACATCGCCCTCCTTTACCTGCCGGGAGAGGATAGCTGCCATTGCGGTTTCCTCGCCATCGAAGACCCGGGCCGGGCCGGTGTGCTTCCAGATCTCCTTTGGCACAGCAGCACACTTCACGACCGCACCGTCCGGTGCAAGCGAACCAAAGAGGATCTTAAGACCGCCGGTCGTGTTGACCGGGTGATCCGGACTTTTGATAACCTCTTCGTTCCTGATAACCGCTGCATCTGCGATCTGGCAGATGGTCTTTCCCGAAACGGTCGGCAGATCGTCAAGGTACTTTTCCAGGCGTTTCATGACCGCCGGGATCCCGCCGGCCCGGTTCAGGGCCTGCATCGAGTAGGGACCGGAGGGCTGCATGTAGCAGATGTGGGGGATCTCTTCTGCAATGCGGTTGAAGTCCTCGAGCGTGAGCGGGACGTCCGCTTCGGTGGCAACGGCCATGAGGTGGAGGACGGTGTTCGTGGAACCGCCAAGGGCCATGTCCATGCGGATCGCGTTTTCCAGGCTCTTTTTCGTGACAATGCTGCGGGGGGTGATATTTTTGTTTACTGCGGCAACGGCGGCTTCGCCCGTCTCGCGGGCAATCCGTAACTTGGCGGCGTCGACCGCAGGTATCGTTGCGCAGCCAGAAAGGGACATCCCGAGCGTCTCGGTCATGCAGGCCATCGTGTTTGCCGTATAGAGTCCCTGGCAGCTCCCGCACCCGGGCATGGCGCAGCACTCGAGTTCCTTTAAGGACTCGTCGCTCATGGTTCCTGCAGCGACCTTTCCGACCCCTTCAAAAACATCAGTCAGCGAGAGATCCTTCCCCTCGACATTTCCGGGGAGCATCGGCCCGCCTGTCAGGACAACGGTCGGGACATTGGTCCGGACCGCCGCCATGAGCATGCCGGGCACGATCTTGTCGCAGGTACCGACACAGACAAGCCCGTCGAACCGGTGCGCCTGTACCATGAGCTCGATCGAATCGGCGATGTTCTCCCGGGACGGCAGGGAGTAGCGCATCCCCTCGTGTCCCATCGCAATGCCGTCGCAGATGCCGATCACGCCGAACTCAAACGGCACCCCTCCGGCCGCAGCTATGCCCTCGCGGACCCGTTCAGACAACTGCCGCAGGTGCATATGGCCGGGAACAATCGTATTATAGGCGTTTGCAATCCCGATAAACGGCTGTGCCATCTCGCGGTCGGTCACACCCAGTGCACGCAGGAGCGAGCGGTTCGGCGCCCGTTCGTATCCCTTTTTTATCCTGTCGCTTCGCAGTTCTGTCATTAGCAGGGATGGTTGCCCGGCATACGTCATGAAACTAGCGTCACAGAGGGTTTCCGAACGGGACTCAGGGTTCAGGTAACCCGGTCCTGCCAAAGGGAATAAAAAAAGATTACTGCCGTTTCTTCCGGAAATAGTAGAGGGCATATACGATACCGATGATCACGGCAACGATCACGGAAAGATACACGGAATTGGAGAGGATCCCTGCAATACCGGTAAGGCGTTTCACATCGACAGTGACCTTCATGGGATCCGAGATAGACGTGGTATTCATGTCGTCGAGGTAGCGGATTTCCGAATCGAGCCCGTACTCTTTTACCGTTGCATCGCTTGAAACCGTGAGCTGGAATGTTGCAGTTGCGGTCTGGCCCGGGGCGAGATCTCCGAGATATGAGATATCCGACGTGCTCGTGAATGGATTGACCGCACTGATACGGGCCTCTGCGCTCCGTACAGGAGTACTCCCGGTGTTCCTGTACACGACCTGGATGAGCTTTTTGCTGCCCGGGCTCATCTCAGCGGGAGGTGACAGGATGACAAAATCCACTTTGCTTCCCACAGCAACCCCTGCGGTTTCCGTTCGTGAGGTAACAAAATCGCCCTCGGCATTCTGGTACACAACAACGATATCCACAGGATACGAGGCATTCTGTGCAGTCTTTGCCACGCTCACCTTATAACGGCAGGAGACCGTGCTCCCCGCAGGGAAGTCCCCGATATAGACGCTGCTGTCCGTGGGAGTTACCGGGCTGTTGTCGTTCTGAAGGAGTGTTATCGTGGCCTTTGTCCCGTCAAGGGATCCGATATTTTTAAGGGTGATGTTCAGGTATCCGTCTGAACCTGATACCAGGTGGTCCGGTGTCGCGGAGACGATCTCCGGGATTACCTCATCTTTGATGACAAGGGGAACATACACCGTGGTATTATCCACAACATAGTAATTTTTGAAGGAATCGACCTGGTACTGGATGATGGAATCGATCCGGGTATACGTAAGATTAACCGGGACCAGATAGGTGCCGGCCGGTGCATTGCTGTCGATCTTTGCCTGGACAGTCACGGTCTTTTTGGCCTGGCCGGGAAGATCGCCGATCATCTGGGGGTCTGATTTGATGACGAGCGGGGCGTCACCCGAGGTCATGGTAACGGTGACAAATTGTGCAGTTGCCGGGAGATCGGTGCGGTTAATGACAGACGATGCAACCTCTTTTGTCGTGCTAAAACCGGTATTTTCAACAACCAGCGGGATGGACACATCGCTTCCCGGAGAGAACTCGTTGGTGCCGGAGATCGACACATTCAGGTTCGGGCTGCCATCCAGATATTTTGTCCCGGCTGAGACCGGCACGGTAATGCACAGGGTTGCAAGTAAGAGAATCAGACAGGCTTGTAGCGGTGCCATTATAATCACCCGGTTCCGGATAAAAATGCGTTTTCCTATTGTACCGTGAAGGGTTATGTAGTTTCCCGGATACGGGCTCTGCAATATCCGGAGCTGCCTTTGCATACGAATGTTTTTACTATCGCACGGGTCATTTGCGGGTATGTACCGGATACCGGTCCCGATTACCGTACACATAAATAAAGGAAAAAACCAAAAACACATCTGTAATGACACACCAGGTCTGCCTGCCGTTATCCCTGCTCTTTATCATTCTCCTGATCGCCGGTGCAGGTTGTGTAACGCCCCCCAAAGGATCTTCTTCTACACCCTCCTCCGGTTACGCCGATATAACAGAAACGGGTACACCCGTGACAACAGAAACCCCCAGTTATGTGACCGCTGCCACACCGTTTGTAACGGAAACTCCGGATAATGCAACCGGAGCTTCCGGGGCAAATCTTCTCGTTCCCACATCTACCCTGCCCCCGGAAGATCAGTCCTGTCTCATCTACACGGATACCCGGACCTATACTTACAATACCTCTGCAATCAACTTCGATCTCAAGAACCCGCCGATGTACATCACCTACTCCGTGATACCCACGAACGTCACGGTAAACAAATGGGTTCAGGAACGAACGGGCTCCAAACAGGAAGCAACCTATACCTACTCAGATTATGCACCCTATTCCTGGTTTGAGATAACGGTCAGGAACAAGACCTCGGGGGATGTCTATCTCGACGATGGGTTTGGCCAGGCTAAAGGCCTGTCCTCGTATCTCAATGCAACGCTCAAAGTGATGAAGAGCGACGATATGCTCATCGAGTTTAAGGGCCAGAGCATCACGGCAACAGTAGGAATCTGGGTAAAACCGGCGGGAAACTTTGACAATCCGGAGAATATGACATTTACCCAGTGTAAATACTGGACCCAGGCCCAGAACTCCCTGCCCGTGGTAACGGCAACCACAACACCGACCTGGACCCCGGAAAATCAGAAAAACGAAAGACCCAGTAACTAAACCAGACTCCCCATTTTTCTGGAGAGATTTCATTTGGCGTTCAATCCGCAGGATCCTTCCATTCAATCACGGTGAGATATTTAAGCGATGAAAACGATGTAAGTAAGGCAGGCATACCCAACATAACAGGTCCCGGTAGGGTAGTGGACATCCTAGAAGCCTGCGGAGCTTTTGACCCGGGTTCAAGTCCCGGCCGGGGCGTCACAACATTTTAATTATTTTTTTATTTTGCTTTCCGCAGAAAAATTCGCAGGTTTGTGGATTATTTTGCGGGATTTTCCCCGGGGTAGATCTCCCTGTGTACCTGGTACTTCAGGACTACCACACAGGTTTTCTTCAGATAAATAATCAAAAAAAGGATCAGAATGCCGGCTTTGTCTTAAGCGCGGCGACAAGCAGGTTAACCCCTGCCTCGACATCTGCCATATCCAGCACCTCGACCGGCGAGTGGATGTACCGGGTTGCCGGGCTGAGTGTTGTACTCGGGATCCCGCCCTTGGTGAGATGGATGGAGGTCGCATCGGTGGTACCGCCGTTCCCGACTTCGAACTGAACGGGAATCTTGTTCTTGCTTGCGGCATCGCGGAGCCATTTGACAACCCTCTTGTCGGCAATGAGCCCGCGTCCGGCAGCATCAACAATCGTGACAACCGGGCCTTTCCCCATCTCGACTGCCGCATCCTTCATGTCGATTCCCGGGTGATCTCCCGGGATAGTGACATCGGTGGCGATTGCCCAGTCCGGCTCAATCGTGTAGGCACTCGTCTTGGCGCCCTTGAGGCCGACCTCTTCCTGCACGGTAAAGACCGCATAGATCGTGAAGGGGGACTTGACCTTCTGCATGGTCTTGATCAGCATCGCGCAGCCGGCCCGGTTGTCGAATGCCTTGCCGGTCACCCGGTTGTTCGCAAGTTCGGTAAACTCGCGGTCGATGGTGACCGTGGTACCTACCTCGATCCCCATTGCCTCGGCGTCTTTCTTGTCCTTTGCCCCGACATCGATGAACATGTCGTCAGCCTTGACGCCTTTTTTCCGCTCGTCCTCGTCCATCATGTGAGGGGGCTTGCCGCCGATCACGCCGATTTTGTCACCCTTTGCCCCGTGGACAATCACGCGCTGGTTATAGAGCGTCGGCGCATACCAGCCACCGAGCGTGACAAACCGGAGAAACCCCTTGTCGTCGATATACTTGATCATGAGGCCGATCTCGTCCATGTGGGCGGCAAGCATCACTTTCGTGGCATTGCCTTTTTTCACCGCAATGAGGTTGCCCATCGGATCCTCGTGGATCTCGTCAACACAGCCTTTGAGTTCCTTTTTTATGACAGAAAAAACACTGCCTTCGCTGCCCGAAACACCGTGGGCATTGGATAATTTCCGTAAAAGTTCCTTTACCATATTATTCTCCTGTTACCTTTTCGATCCTATCAAGGGCTCGCTTGAGGTCGTCACGTGAGGCTGCATAACTGATACGGGCATAGTCGGGAGCGTTTGCCCCGAACGCAGAACCGGGCGTGAGGATAACTCCGCTCTCGATGATCCGCGAGACAAGCGCCGGTTTCATCGGGACGAATGCATAGAACGCCCCTTCAGGAACCGGGAATGAAAAGCCGATCTTTGCAAGGCCCGCACAGATCAGATCGCGGCGGGCTTTGTACTCATCGCGCATCTTTTTCACCGGGGACTGATCGCCGGTATAAGCGGCGAGCGCCGCATACTGCGAGATCGAGGTTGCACATGCCTGGCAGTACTGGTGCACCTTGATGCACTGGCCGACAATATCGTCCGGTGCCGCAAGGTACCCGAGCCTCCAGCCGGTCATTGCATAGGTCTTGCTTGCCGCATTGATGGTGACTACGTTCTCCCCGAAGCATGCAGCGCTCCAGTGCTCCTTGCCGTAGATGAAATGCTCGTACACTTCGTCGCTGACGATAGTGACCCCGGCATCCTCTGCATATTCGACAAGGGCCTTTACCGACTCCTTACTCTCAACCGCACCGGTCGGATTTGCCGGGGTATTGAGGACAAAGAGCCGGGCGCCGTCCATGAGCGATTTGGCCTTCTCGATATCGATATGGAATGTCTCATCCAGCGGGACACCGACCGGCCGTGCTCCCGCAAGAGTGGCAAGCGCTGCATACGACACAAAACCCGGGTCAGCACAAAGAACGCGATCGCCTTCGTTTACAAGCGCCTGCATCACGATATGCAGCGCCTCGCTCGCACCGGCCGTAACGATGATCCGGTCGGGGGAGTACGCCACATGGTTCTCGTTTTTGAGTTTGGAACTGAGTGCAGCCCGGAGTTCGGGGATCCCGTTGTTCCCCGTATACCCGGTCTTTCCTGCCTGTATGGCGGCAATCGCAGCGTCCTTGATGTGCTGCGGTGTATCGAAATCCGGCTGGCCAAGGCCCAGGTTGATCGAACCCGGCCCCGCAGCCTCGAAGATCTTGCGGATCCCCGAGATCTCGATATCCTTTACCCGTGCTGAATACGGTCCTGTCATCGCGTATGGCCTCCCGATACGGATACCCGTATCACTCCATGTTCGCATGCCGGTTCTTGAGCGCCGACTCGTCGGTCTTTGTGATCTCCATGAGCCGTGAGATCACGGCATCGGATAAGATGAGCGAGGCGGTCTCAAAGAGCGTGCCTAACGGTGCAAAGGACTTGTGATCGCCGAGCATCTGCCGGATCTCGTATTCCGCAGCATCGTCGCGGGCATCGTCCCGCTGGCTCTCGATAATGACCTTGCAGTCCGCAATGTTCCCGATACGGGAGTCAGGGTTCGAGGTGATCAGGCAGATGTGGGCCCCGATCTCCTTTCCGGTCTCCGCGATATCTGCAATGCTCTTTGTCTTTCCGGAACCGGAAAAAACCACGATCGCATCTCCCTTCTGGACTGCCGGCGTGATGGTCTCCCCGACAACGTACGACTGGAGGCCAAGGTGCATCAGGCGCATGGCAAAACTCTTTGCAACCAGACCTGACCTGCCGGCCCCCATGACATAGATCCGTTTTGCATGCAGGAGTTCGTCGATAAACGCGTTTACATCTGCATCGGATATCCCGTTCGAGATGGCCCGGATCTTCGAGGCCATCAGCTGCATCATTTCCTGAACCCTGTGATTTTCCATCCTTCTCAATAGGAATGGTGCTATCCCAAACTAGAAGAGAATTTCGTACAAAAACAAAATTACGTAAACCAAAAAAAGGGGATACGATTAGTTTTCTGACGGGGTATAGCGGAGGACTTCCCCGCAGGTAGCAAGTTTGCCGTTTTCCAGAACCGAGATCGTGCCGTGTCCTCCGCAGATCCGGCACCGCTTCCCTTCAGGGGCAAGCGCCCGGTCGGTCTCCGCTGCCAGTTCGAGAAGCGCCCGGCGTTCTTTCCGTGCAAGCTCGCTGTCCACGTTCACTGAGGTGACAAGGAAGTCGGCAAGGGAACTGTAATCCGCCCGTTCCTTAGTAAGACTCGTGAAGTTGATCACCGCATCTGCGGTAAACAGCAGGCCTTCTGCAGCCGAGAAGAGGTAGATCTGCCCATAGGTATGTCCCCCGAACCCTTCGAGAATCTCCAGTTCCAGGTCGCCGATCCGGATCGTGTCCAGCACCGGGAAGATGGACCGCATTTTTGCGCCGGCCGGGGGAAGGCAGGTGATCTCTCCTGAAGGCCTGAACTGTGAGAAGCAGTTGATCATCTTGGTGTAGAACGCTTCGAGGACCGAGTGCTCGTTTCGGGAACCGTACGCCCGGTTGTTGGTCTTTATGATCTCACGCGTACCGGTGTGCATGATCCCCGGGACCGGGAAAAATCCCCCGGCCCCGCAGTGATCTGCATCCGCATGGCTGATGATCACCCGTGAGATGGCCCGTTCCGGCCCGATCCCGAACCGGGCAAACATCTTCATGACATCGGCATGGTAAATCCCGTACCCGGTATCGATCATCAGCGTTTCACCGGGAGCGGCAATCACGTAGATGCTGCCGCCGCAGGGAGGCTGGAAGCAGTAGACGGTAGTCTCTTTTGTTATGGCAAGTTTCTGGACATCTGCATAAAATCCGGCCCCGGTCGTTGCCCGCAGGGTCCGCCCGGTCAGCAACACGCTGTCGAAGACTTTGCGGGGATCGTTTCCCCGGTTTGTGAGTTCCTGGGCGATATGGTTGGTATCGGCCAGAAACGAGAGGACAAATTCGTTCTCCGATTCCCCGACAAGCTCCCGGATCTCCTGGGCCAGCCGGACATAGAAGATGGTGTCGTCCAGGTGCCTGCCCGTAGTATCGTATTCAAGGATCTCGAGCTGGTAGCGGGACTTGAGCTCGTCGAGCAGGTGCTCGATTGCCAAAGGGTTGTCCAGGTGCAGGCTGACGGTGAGCCGGTCCGGGTACCGGCCCGAATCGTCAAAGTCGATGTATCCTATATTTGCCCCGGAGACGGTGATGTATTTCAGGAAGGTGCTGAGCGAACCGGGAACATGGGGCAGATGGACGAAAAATTTTAAAAAACTGACCGGTTTTAACGAGGTCTGGAGGTACCCGACCTTTTGTAAGTCACCGGTGATATCTGCATAGGCTTCATCCGAGGCAGTGACTTCGTAAAAGACCGTACAGGGATCGATTCTCCGGTCATACTGGATGCGGTTGATATTGCCTTCGTATTGTTTTATGATATCTGCAGCCCGTTCCAGGGAGCCGGGTTCGTCCGGCATATGAGCGATAAATCCAAATTTCTTCACGGTTCCATACGCCCCGATTGCAGGATAAGCATTGGAGGTAAGATCATTATAATTTATGGACGGATGGCCGGGCCGGGAAAGACCGTTCCCAAATCATGTGTCAGCTACGAAAAAAAGGGATGGATTATTTCCGGTATGAACGCAGGGCGATGAGACAGAAGGCCCCGATGATACAGCCAAATACCGCCGTAAGCGGGGAGAGCGGAGCACCCGAAGGGGACTTTACCAGTTCCGGTGTGATCTCTGTGGATTTCCCTGCGACAACCGTGACACCAACCGTGTTTGGCTGGTATCCCGGAGACCTGACTTCTACCGTGTGTGTGCCCGGAGTCACCGTATTGAGCGTCAGCGGGGTGTTGCCCACCATCACGGTGTCGAGGTAGACCGCTGCACCAACGGGTTTTGAAGAGACCACAAGGGTACCAGCTGCATCAGCGGGTGTTGCAATTGCAGTAACATTGGTCACAACGGCAGGACCGTTCCCCGGGGTTGCATTGACCGTCAGCGTCCTGGTGATGCTTTTTGCCATAGCCGGGCTGCCGATATTTACCGTATAATCGCCCGGGGGCAGATCCACATGGAACCCGTAATTGAAATCCCCGCTTGCATCGGTGGCAGCAAGGTATGTGTGAACCTTGTTTTGCTGTGCATCGAGCACATTGATCTCGATGTTTGCTGCACCCTTCTCGCTGTACCCGACAATGGAGACATAATCGTCAAGCGTTGCCGGGTTTGGGGTCATCGAGACATAAAACTCGGGCTTTTTGAGCATAACAGCGGTAGATGCGGTAATATCGGGATGGTCCGCGTCATACGCGGTAAGAGTATATTTTGCCGTGTACAGGTGGTCGATACCGACAGCACGGGACATATCCCAGTAGAACGCCCACGAGTGGGTATCGTCAACAATTGCGGTATTGCCGGTTCCCGGCATACCGGTAAGATTATAGGGCGGTACACCCTCTGCGGGCAGTCCCGGGCCGGTAATCCTTATGACCGTGGAATTCCCCAGCGTGTTTTTCCCGTCAAAGGCAATGGTGTCCCCGACATAATACCCTCCGGCTCCCCGATAGGTAATCGTGACAGCCCCGGTGTCGGCAGACACCGGAACAATACATGCTGCGATCAAAATCAAAAATAGAAAACCAGAAAAGATTTTCAGGACCTGATGCGAATGCATTTCTTTCCCTCACCTTAAAGAGAATATTCATGTACGGGAATAAATATTGTTCTCCATGATTCCCGCGTTTTTGCCAAAAACCGGCTCCGTATTTCGCGTAATCGGTAGTATTTTGCCCCATTTGCACAGATAACGAAACTATATGTATGCCTTGTGCAGTAACCCATACATTGAAGGGATATATGTCCGACGTTACGCTTGCCAAAAAAACCGGAAATGCTGAACTGAAAAATAAAATAGCAAAATTATCCGGTGAATTCTCCTACGAAGAGACCGCGTACCATCTCCCGGTCTCCTATGCACTGACCGGCACCGCAGTCCACAACCCGTCAACTGCCGCGGAAGTTTTTGCAAAGACCGCAGAGAACCCTCTCGTTGCTGCAGAATGTATCCTTGCAGGAGAGACCGCATCGGCCGGGAAAGAACCCGCGCCCTATACGGGATTCATCAGCGATACCGTAATCCGCAAGCTCGGGTATTCCCTTGTCGATGGCAGTATCCTTGGCCTGGCTTTAATTGTCGGTTCCCCGAAAAACGCTGAAAGCGCCGCCGCCATCTGCCGCGAGCTGCAGGAAAAATACATGCTCACCTTCCTCTCCGGCGGCGTCATCCCGACCCTCTCGGAAGCGGGAGTAAAGCTCGGGCTCGATTACCGGCTCATCCCCCTCGGGCCAAAACCCGTTCATTCCGTCCACTTCGTGGACATCGTCGCCCGGGTGGCGATGATGTTTGGCGGCGTGTCCCCCGGGGATATCCACCGGCTGCTGGCCTATGCTGCCGAACGGGCAAAAGCGATCGTGATCGTCTTCCCCGGTCTCTCGGACGAGGACATTGCATTCGTTGACGGCATGCGGGTACTCGGGTTTCCCATCCTCACGCTTGGCGGGTATGAGGGCGGCGACTGGATCCCCGCAGTACCGGACGATGTTGTGCGTACCGGTATGGATCTGAAAGGGATCCGGGTGACAGTGACTGCAATCCCGATCCCGATGGGATGCTCCCCGGCCTTTGAAGGAAAAAGCATCAGAAAAGAGGAGATGCAGGTCGAGTTCGGCGGCGGGCGTTCCCCGGCATTCGAACTCCTGCGCATGAAAAATACCGGTGAGGTCGAGGACGGGAAAGTGACGGTGATTGGCCCCGAGATCGATTCCATGAAAGAAGGAGGCGCGTATCCCCTCGGCATTATCATCGATGTGGCCGGTAAAACGATGAAAAAGGACTACGAGCCGGTCCTCGAACGCCGGATCCACAACTTCATCAACTATGGCGAAGGTTCCTGGCACGTGGCGCAGAGGGACCTTATCTGGGTCCGGATCTCAAAGGAAGCATTTGCAAAAGGCGTTAAGATCGAACACCTGGGCAAGCTCCTGGCAAGCAAGTTCCGCATGGACTTCCCGCAGCTGCTCGATGCAGTTTCCGTGACGCTGATCACCGATCCCGACAAGATTCCTGCCGCAAAAAAAGAGGCAGAGGAGATCTATGCGGAACGGGACGCCCGGATCAAGGGGATGCGGGACAACGATGTCGATACCTATTATTCCTGCACGCTCTGCCAGACGTTTGCCCCGAACCATGTCTGCGTGATCACCCCGGAGCGGCCGGCGCTCTGCGGGGCGATCAGCTGGCTTGACGGGAAGATTGCCTACGAGATCTCCCCCTCCGGCGCAAACCAGCCGGTCGAGAAAGGTGCACTTATTAACGCCCAGAACGGCGAGTTCGAAGGCGTGAACCGGTTTATCAAGAAGGCGAGCCACGGGGAGATCGAGCGCTGCTCGCTGTATTCCGTTATGGAATTTCCCATGACCTGCTGCGGGTGTTTCGAGGCAATCGCCCTGATGCTCCCCGAGGTAAACGGCATCATGGTCGTGAACCGCGAATACAAGGGAATGACCCCTTCCGGCATGACCTTTTCGACACTTGCCGGAACCATCGGCGGCGGGGCCCAGACCCCGGGCTTTGCCGGGATCTCGAAATACTACATCCTTTCGGACCGGTTCCTCCAGGGAGAGGGCGGGATCGAACGGCTTGTCTGGATGCCGGCGCAGCTCAAGGAAGAGCTTAAGTCCCGGCTCGTACCCCTGCTGGAGAGCAAGGGGCACCCGGAACTCTTTGACAAGATTGCCGATGAGACCACGGCTGCAACCATCGAGGACCTCACGACCTTCCTTGCCCGGGTCGGCCACCCGGCGCTTGCGATGAAACCCCTGATGTGAGGCTTGATCATGGAACCCGACCTGAAATTCGGCTGGACCAGCACAGTGGGAAAAGTCGTCCTCGGCGCAACGAAAAATGAGGGGGGCACCCGGTCGAAGTCCTATACGATTGGCGGGGGGACAACGCTTCCCTTTATGGAAAAGGACCGCTCGTTTCCCGCACCGCTGATCGCCTTTGAGATCTGCGACGATGCACGGTACTGGTCGCCGATTGTCAATGATTTCTGCGGCGACCTGGTTAAAGATCCGGCGGCATGGGCAAAGACCGCGGAGAGCACCTATGGCGCCGATCTCGTCCGGCTCTGCCTGACGAGCACCAAACAGCGCGACTTTTCCGATATCCCGGCGATAGGAAAAACGGTCGAGACCGTCCTTGCCGCAACCACGCTGCCGCTCGTCATCGAGGGGAGCAACGAGCCCAGGATCGACAGCGAGGTCTTTTTGAAATGCGGCGAGACCGGGCAGGGGGAAAAACTCCTGCTCGGCACAGCAGAAGCCGGGCGGTACCGGAGCATTGCGGCTGCGGCCCTTGCCTACAACCACTCGATCATCGCCCAGTCGCCGATCGATATCAACCTTGCAAAGCAGCTCAACATTCTCTTAAAGGAGATCGGGGTTGCCCGGGACCATATCGTGATCGACCCCTACACGGGAGCGCTCGGCTACGGGTTCGAGTACTCGTACTCGGCAATGGAGCGGATCCGGTTCTCGGCGTTAAAAGGGGACACGGACCTTGCAATGCCGCAGATCTGCGCTCCTTCGGATTCCCTCACGGTAAAAGAGGTGCGGGAGGCAGAAGGGCCGGCACGGGACAGCATGGCGGTCGAGTGGGAATTTACCACCAGCCTTGCCGCTGCGGTTGCAGGAGCGGAGATTGTCTGCGTCCGCCATCCAAAAACCGTCAAACGGTTAAAGGCGGCATTTGCCGGGCTCTGTGCCCGCACGGAGGTGTAACACATGGCACTCAAGGCCCTTGACATCTACAAGCTCCTCCCGAAAAAGAACTGCAAGGAGTGCGGGGATCCCACCTGCCTGACGTTTGCCATGAAGCTCGCGGCCGGGAAAGCCGATGTCGAGCTCTGCCCGTACCTCGACGACAATGCAAAGAACGTGCTCGGGGCAACGACCCGCCCGCCGATTAAACTGGTGGGAGTGGGGGTTGGCGAGCGCTCGTACTCGGTCGGCGAGGAGTTCGTGCTTTATCGCCACGACAAGACCTTCTACCACCCGCCGGGTATCATGTTTGTTGTATCCGATACCCAGAGCGAGGCAGAGATCGCGGCGGTGACCGCACGGGTCAAAGACGAGACGCTGACCCGGGTCGGGGCCGACTTAAAATTCAACGGGACGGCGATTGTCAACACAAGCGGTTCGGCAGAGACCTATGCAAAGGCAGTTGCAGCAGTAGAAAAGACAGCAGGACTCCCCGAGATCCTTGTCTCGGAGAACCCGGAGGCGCTCGAAGCTGCGCTTGTCCTGTGCGGGACCTATCACCCGGTGATCTGCGCAGCAACACCGGAGAATTACAAACCGCTCTGTGCCATTGCAAAAAAGCACGGGTGCCGGCTCGTTGTGCGTGCGCCAACGCCCGAAGCACTCGCAGAGCTTACCAAAAACTGCGTGGCGGAAGGCGTGAAAAACCTCCTTGTCGATCCCGCCCCGCAGACGCTTGGTGACTTCCTTACCCGGTCAACGGCGATCCGTCAGCTTGCCATCACCCGGGCCATGCCCGATCTCGGGTACCCGGTGTACCTTGACGCAACGAAATTCACCGACGAGGACGCCGCAATTGCCCTTGGGATCGTCAAGTACGCCTCGGTCATTGTCTGCCACCCGCTCCCGCCCGCTTCGGCAAAGGCAGCACTCACGCTCCGGCAGAACATCTACACCGATCCGCAGAAACCCATCCAGATGAACCCGGGCCTGTACCGGGTAGGGACGCCGGGAAAAGACGCGCCGGTGCTCATGACGGTGAACTTCTCCCTGACGTTTTTCACGCTCCAGGGATACCTCGAATCCACCCGGGTCCCCTGCTTCATGTTGATTGTCGATACGGAGGGGCTCTCGGTCCTCACGGCCGTTGCAGCCGGGAAACTCAACGAGAGCCTTGTCCGCGATGCCCTTAAGAAATTCGGGGTGGAGAACGAAGTCTCCCACAAAAAACTGATCATCCCGGGGTACGCTGCCCCCCTCTCGGGCAGGATCGAGGAAGCGACCGGGTGGAAAGTGCTCGTCGGCCCCCGCGATGCCGCAGAGATTGGTGAATTTCTCCACCAGGAGTGGAAACCCTGACCATGCGCACCGTTACCTTCCTCCCCAGTTACCGCAAGATCGAGGCCAGGCGCGGGACAACGATCCTCGATGCCGCACAGCGCGCCGGCATCAACATGAACGTGGTCTGCGGAGGACAGGGGAAATGCGGCAAGTGCATTGTGTACGTCCAGTCCGGGAAAGTCGAGTTTGACCGGCAGAAGTACGGACGGTTCTTCTCCGATGCGGAGCTTGCAAAAGGCGCCTGCCTTGCCTGCGAAGCGATCATCCAGGGAGATCTCCAGGTCATAATCCCCGAGAGCACGCTCATCCAGGAACAGAAAATCCTTGTGAACGGCCTGGACTCCGAGATCGAGTTCCACCCGTCCGTGAAAAAATATTATGTCGAGCTCCAGCCACCGACGCTTGCCGATCCCTCGCCCGACCTCACCCGCCTGCTCTGGGGAATCCAGAAGACCGGCGGCCCGGTGGCCGAGAAGATGTACGCCCCCCTCGAAGTGATGCGGGAGATCCCGGCCGTGCTCCGGCACAGCGACTGGAAGGTTACCGGCACGATAGCCCTTGTCCCGGGCGGGTACCGCCTCATCGACCTCCAGGAGAACAACACTGCAAAGCGGCTCTATGGCGCTGCAGTCGATCTCGGCTCGACCACGGTGGTAGCCTACCTCTGGGACCTCATCACCGGGAAAGTCGTGGCGGTTGCCTCCAACTACAACCGGCAGATCAGCTGCGGGGAAGATATCCTTGCCCGGGTCAATTACGCCCAGAAGAACGGGATCGAAAAACTCCAGGCACTTGCCGTGGACAGCATCAACACGGCGCTGACCTCGGCCTCAAACACCGCCGGGATCGACCGTGAGGATATCTACGAAGTGGTTGTCGCGGGTAACACCGTCATGACCCACATGCTCCTCGGGATCGACCCGGCCTACATCATCAAGGAACCCTATGTCCCGGTTGTCCAGCGGGCGCTCTCGGTTGCCGCGGCACGAATCGGCCTTACCTGCAACAAGAACTGCGGCCTCTTCGCCTTCCCGGCCGTGAGCGATTTCATTGGCGGGGATATCATTGCCGACATCCTTGCCTGCGGCATGGGAGACAATGACGAGATCTCGCTTCTCGTGGATATCGGCACGAACTTCGAAGTCGTACTCGGGAACAAAGAGTGGATGTTTTCCTGTGCGGGAGCGGCAGGCCCGGCGCTCGAAGGGGGCGAAGTCCTCTTTGGTATGCGGGCAAACCCGGGGGCTATCGAGAAGATCGCCATTGATCCGGTCACGCTCGAACCGAAGTACTCCACCATCAACGGGGTAAAACCCCGGGGCATCACCGGCTCGGGCCTCATCGACATCCTGGCCGAGCTCCTCTCTGCGGGGGTCATCGACCGGACCGGGCGGATCAACACGGAGATCAAGAATCCCCGGATCCGTGCAGGCACGCATTTCCCGGAGTACGTTATTGCATGGGCGGCTGCGACAGATATCGGCAAAGACATCGTCATCACGGAAAACGACATCAAGAACCTGATCATGAGCAAGGCCTCCATCCACGCGGCCTGCGTGACCTTAATGAAAGAGGCCGGGGTTACGCATCTCGATATCGCCACGATCTACTTTGCCGGTGCATTCGGGAATTACATCAACAAGAAGAACGCAACGATCGTCGGCCTCATCCCCGAAATCGATCTCGAACGGATCAAAAATATCGGGAACGGCGCGGTGGCCGGGGCAAACCTTGCCCTTGTCAACCGGAGGAAGCGCAAGATGCTCGATGGTATTGCCGGGAAGATCGCCTATATCGAGCTCAACGCGGAGCCCTCGTTCATGGACGAGTACACCTCAAGCGCTTTCCTTCCCCATACCGATCTCTCGCTCTTCCCGAGGGTGCAGGCGCTCCTTGAATCCATCCGCGAGAGAAAGGAGGCGCACTAAATGGCAAAGATGATTCCTCCGCCCAACTCCCTTGCCACCGGTGTCGGGGCGCTCCCCCACACGGATCCAAAAGAGGCGTGCAGCGATGTTCTCGAAGCATTCCCGGAATTTCCCTACATCCCGACGCTCCCGAACCGCGGGCTCCTCGAAGGCATTGTCTTTAACGATTCCGCACAGCTCCCCGGAGGAGTTATCCGGGAGGAGCGGCTGTTCTACGACAGTACGAAAGACAACACCGCCGCGATGGAGCAGGTATACCTGGATTTTGTGGAAGAGAATTTCGCACCCTACGCCCTTGACGCTGCGCACTCCTCTGTGTTTCCCGAGATGATGACCCAGAAGTTTCCCCGGGCACAGGTGCTCAAGTGCCAGGTGACCGGACCGGTGACCTTCGGGATGCAGGTGGTCGATGCCGAGAAACGGCCCATCTACTACGATACCCAGCTGGCCGATGTGCTCTCGAAGATGATCGCGCTTCGGGCGCGGTGGTGCGAACACGAGATGCAGGCCCGGACCGGGGTTAAAGAGACCCTCGTGCTTCTGGGCGAACCCTACCTTGCATCGCTCGGGTCGTCGGTCGTTCCCATCGACAAGGAGAGCGTGAAAAGCGGCTGGCAGGATATTGCATCCCTTGTTAAAGGCGGCCTTGGCATCCACTGCTGCTCGAACACGGACTGGGAATTTATCATGGGTCTGGACCCGGCCGTTATCTCGCTCGATGCCTATGTGACCGCAAAAGAGTTCCTGCTCTACTCCGATGCGATCCGCGCCTACATGGAACGCGGCGGCGTGGTCGCATGGGGAATCGTGCCGGCCGAGTACAAGATCTTTGCGACCGAGACGGTCGATTCGCTGTACGCCCGGTACCGTGAGATCCGCGCCCAGCTCACAAAGCAGGTGCCGGCAGAACTCTTCGATGCACAGTCCATGATCACCCCGAGCTGCGGGATCCGGTTTGCGGATGTTGCCGGCGCCAATGCCATCCACCATGCGGCCGCGGAGATCTCGCGGAGGATCCGGGCCGAGGCAAATATCTCACAGTAATTTGTTACTTTAGAGGAAATCATGGCACAACGTCCGTTCACAATAGCACTCTCCGGGAAAGGCGGGACCGGCAAGACCACGACGAGTTCGCTCCTTGTCCGGGCATTCATTGCCGCCGGGCAGACACCGGTCCTTGCCGTTGACGCAGATCCGAATGCAAACTTCCACGAGGCGCTCGGGGTCGAGGTCAAAGAGACGCTCGGGAGCATGCGGGAAGAGGCATTCACGCGGAACATCCCGCCGGGCATGAACCGGCACGATTATGTCCGGTTCCGGTTCCGGCAGGCACTTGTTGAGGCGAACGGTTTTGACCTCGTTGCCATGGGCCGGCCCGAGGGGACCGGGTGCTACTGTTTTGCAAACGATCTCCTCTCGGAGTGCATGGTGCAGCTCGAACGCGATTACAAATTCCTTGTCATCGATACCGAGGCCGGGATGGAACACATCAGCCGGGGGACGATAGGAAAGCCGGACGTGCTGTTGATCGTGAGCGACCCCGGGGCCCGGGGCCTGCGGACGATTGCACGGATCCGGGAGATCGCGACCCAGCTCGGCCTTGAACAAGAGAAGATCCACGTGGTCTTCAACCGGTACAAGACCGGCGCAGCGCCGGTGGATATCGGGAACGAGAAGCCGATCGCGGTGATCCCGGAAGACCCGGCGGTCGAGGCGGCGGATCTTGCGGCAACGCCGGTTTCACGGATTCCTGAGGACAGTCCCGCGTGGCAGGCGGTACGGGAGCTGGCCGGGAAGCTGATTGTGATGGCGGGGGAGAGGGAGGAGAAGTAGGCCGGGGATTTTTGTCAATTTTTTTTAAATGGATTCTAATTATTTTCCCCGACCGGGCATTAATCCAGTAATTTCATTCAATTTTTTGCGAATTTTCAATCAATATGTTCAATGAATCCATGTACTTTTCAAATAATTCAGTATTTGCTTTTTTAGTAGTTTCAATAACGGGCATATCGGCTCTTTTACTAATCGGCAAATAATTGGATATCATAATTTTTCCATTTTCACTATCTTTGTCAACGAGAGTTAATGAAAAATAGGGCAATCTATTATAATAATAAATTTCAAATTTCCCGGGATACTGTTTTTCCTTAAATTCATTTTTTAATTTAAGCAATTCAATTTTTGATTTTTTTATGTTATTCAATAGTTCTGATTCACGTCTTTCTTTAGCATAATCCTTAGCAATTTTTGAATCCGGATTTAATAAAAAAAATTTAAAATTTACGCCATTTTGGAGTAGTGTTTCAATCTCATTTTTAAATTCATTATCTGGCCTTTGAGTAAAGTAACTTACAAAAGTCCGCATCGCTATCCCAAGCTCGAGGTATTCTTCTTTGATGTCTTTTAAAAACAACACTTTATCTTGAATTGTCAACCGTCCAGATTCGTGGATTTTTGGAAAGTTGCCACATATTGTGTACTCTTTAAGGGATTTTTCTACAATGGATTTCATATCCGCAAGAAAAAGTTCCTGATTAACGGATCTTGAGTATATGTTGTAAATAAATGAAACCGCAACGACTGCACTTAAAAAAATGCCAATTTTACCTAGGATCTCCCAAAAAATTCCGATTTGTGTATTGGAAGTTTGAGTGTTGGAATATAGACTAATTACTAATCCACCAATGAACAGTAGGAGGATAAGGACCGCATTTTTATAGGGATATAATTTCTTTACTTGCAATTTCCAATCTTGAATATCACTAAACATTAGAATCACTATTTTATATCTACATCTGACCAATAAATGTAACGAAAATATTCTGCGACAATTAGAAAGTCTTATATTAAAGAATTGGTAAATGTTAACAATTATTATTAGTGTTGCCATGGATAAAGATCCCAAAGAAGTTTTAATCCTTTTAAGTGGCGGAATCGATTCAACAGCTTGCATAAAATACTATTTGGACCTTGATTTTAAAATTCAAACATTATTTGTTGACTATGGTCAAAAATCTCGAATATCTGAAAAACAATCTGCAGAAAAAATTTCAAAATTTTATAACACAAAATTTAGTACTCTCTCGTTCGAGAGTAACGAGTCCTTCCCAGAAGGGGAAATACGCGCGAGAAATGGTTTTTTAATAATGGCTGCATTGCTAGGCAAACAAAAGTTCCAGGGCCTTCTTTGCCTAGGGATTCACAAAGGGACCACCTATTATGATTGTTCTGAAGAATTTGTTAAAAAAATGACTGATTTTGTATCTCTATATACAAATGGTCTAGTGAAAATAGACGTCCCCTTTCTTGACTGCAATAAAGGGATGATCATTGATTATTGTAATGATCAGAAAGTTCCTTTATATTTGACATACAGCTGCGAAAATGGAGATCACCCTTGTGGAAGATGTCTTTCATGTCTAGATAGGAGAACGTTTCATGTTTGCTAGAAGGCTTGACTTACATCTTCAATCAAATAAAGTCGGATCAACACCCATGTTGATCCCATCAATATCCAGCAGAGCAAATATTCCAATGACCAAAATCCTTGAAACTATCCCGGATTATGTCACAAGTTCCCTACTCATCAGTACATATGATTTGTTCTATTTGAGAAAGGAATTTCCAGACATTTCATTCCCAGAACTTGTTTTTCTTGACAGTGGGGGATATGAATCAAGAAAAGAAAAAGAAATTGCTGATATCGGATTATACAAACCAAATGCAAAGAAATGGAGTCGTGAACTTCATCAAAAGGCTGTTGATGGATGGTCAACAGATATTCCAACAGTACTCATTAGTTTCGATCATCCTAGTGAACGAGAATCGTTCAGTGATCAGATACAACATGCTAGAGAGTTATTCCAAAGGAATCCCGGGTTTTTAAAGGAATTTTTAATAAAGCCACGAAGTCAAGACTCTAAATTCATCGATATAAAGAGATTAAAAGAAAACATATCTGATTTTAATGAGTTTGACATCATTGGTTTTACCGAAAAAGAACTCGGAAATTCTATCTTCAAGCGAATGATAGCAATAGCACAAATTCGTTTACTGATGGAAGAGTTAGAAATTGAAAAACCACTCCATATATTTGGGAGTTTAGATACAATAACGACACCCCTTTATTATTTTTCTGGAGCGGATATCTTTGATGGGTTATCTTGGTTACGGTTTATTTTTGATCATGGAAAAACAATGTATGTAGATAGTTTTGGTCCTAAAAAAATGGGAATCGAACTCAGCATAGATGATATGTGGACAATAAGCATGTTTGAAAATTATCTATATCTTACCCAACTTACGAATGATTTGGAAAAATTTCAAGCGACGCAAAACTTTGATATCTTTAAAGGAAATAGAGCATTCTTCCAAACAGCATGTAAAAAATTGGATGCGAAGGTAGGGGGTGTGTTATAATGGGTGGAGGAGGTGGACTTTATAGAAGCAAGCCTGCGGGCGATTATCGGAAAGTAATCCAAGATGCCAGAAATAAAACTCAAAGTAGTGCCATTGAAACCAAGGTAAATGATCTGATTAAAGAAAAGTTATTGATCCATAATGATAGAGATGCGGCCACTCAACAAAAGCATCTCGAAGAAATAAAAACAATCCTGGAATCTGATAAAGAAGGAGTAATTGAGATAAAACTTGGAGGATCCGTTAGTAAACATACCTATATTGAAGGATTCAGCGATGTCGATGCCCTTATTTTAGTGGACAAATCAGAATTATCCGAAAATCATCCTGATCAAATTAAGCAATATATAAAAAAGCAACTGGAGCAGAACCTAAAAAAGGTAAAACAAATTGAAGTCGGTGCTTTGTCTGTAAAAATTGAATTTAAAGATGGTACCCAGATTCAACTCTTACCTGCGATACGACGTGGCGAAGGCTATAAAATTGCAGACCCCAAGACAAATGAATGGTCTAATATAATTCACCCTCAAAAGTTTGCCGAGAAACTAACCGAAATTAACCAAAAAAATAACAATGGTGTTATCCCCGTAATAAAAATTGTTAAACGAATTAATGCACAATTACCTCCAGATCAGCAGCTTTCAAGTTATCATGTCGAATCTCTTGCAATAAAAATATTTGACTCCTATCCTGAAGAAAATTCAAAAACGCCTAAAGCTATGTTAGAATACTTTTTCGACAAAGCGAGAGATGAAGTAAAAATTCCAATTAAGGATAGAACCGGTCAATCAATTAATGTTGATGAGGATCTTGGAGATGATCATTCTCCTCGTAGATTGAGATCAAGTAATACGTTGAATCGAATATTCACTAGAATGAAAAATGCCAATTCAAGTTCAAGTATAGATGAGTGGAATAAAATTCTTGGAACTGATGATGAATAACAATTTAAAAATTAAATATGAATTCGCAAAAACTATTGTACTTGATGAAGGATTTCAAGATGAGGTTTTTTGGCAGGCCCATTTGAATTATGATGAATTAAACGAGTCTACATTTTTACGAGAAATTGCTTGGGTAATCCTTACATGTGGCATGAAAGAATCAATTATCAGAGATCGCTTTAATGCAATATCCGATTGTTTTTTTAATTGGTCCTCCGCTAAAAAAATAATGGAAAATCAGGAGTCCTGCAAATATGGAGCATTGCAAATTTTTAACAATAATGCAAAGGTCTCCGCAATAATTAATTCCGCGGTTAAAATAGATACTATTGGTTTTTCACGCTTAAAACAAAAAATAAAAAGGAATCCTCTTGAAAACCTCCAAGAATTTGAGTATATCGGACCTGTTACAGTATATCATTTAGCAAAAAATATTGGTCTGCCTGTTGCCAAACCAGATCGTCACCTTGTTCGAATTGCCGAAATGGAACAATATCAAGATGTTCAAACATTCTGTGGAGACATCTCAAAATTATCGGGAGATTCAATCCCCGTTGTTGATATTGTGCTTTGGAGATATGCCACAATAGAGAAGAACTATCTCACCGTTTTATCATCATTAAATTGTTCACAATATCCGAGTGATAGTTCCGGACTTTTACCATGTCATTAAAAAACCTGAATATCTTGTAGTAACTGGTGATAGACTTGACAGAGATCGAACATGTCGTCCAAGATCTTGAAAGAAAGGCAAACATTTTACGTGAAATTCATATTGACTGCTCAAAAAAGTGTAAATTCTGGATTAATGCATTTTTAATTTTAACAATAGGTCTATCCATTGCTATTGCTTTTTTTTCATTAGCAGGACCATCATTGATTTCACTCAACGATAATTGGAAAATTGTTTTTGGAATATTCATGGCAATTGCAGGTCTAGCAATTTTATTTTTGTCAATTTCTGATAGAATTTTTGGTTTTAATGAGCGATATGCTCTCCATGTACAAGGAACTAAATTATTAACTGATTTTATTAGAGAATGCCATCAATTCCGACATGCCGAAATGAAGAAACTTACGGATGAAAAAAATATGATAAGATTGAATGCATTACAAAATAGTTATTCGCAAATTCAACAAATATTGCCACTTAGTGATTTATCAGATTCCGAATTTTTAAAAATTAAACAAAAATATCTTTTGAAGGTAGAAATAAGCAAAAAACTGGATAAAAATCCGAATCTTGACATTGATAAGGAATTGAGAACCTAATTAAGCGAATTCTCAAAATCCCCCCTATATATTAGTGCATTTTCCTCCTCGGTTTACCGGACCTGTCACGGGTCAGGTGACCCGTATGAGGGGGCCCTAAAATTCGGTCCCGAAAGACAGGTCCCACCGATCCGGCCTGGCAGACTCTAGCCCAACCAAGCCCAAAACAGCCCCGGATTCCTAATTTTGAGATCCACCACCTCCTGGAAAAGCCTGTATAACCCCCCGTTCCAGTTCGCGTGGAAAATACCCTCAAATCAGGCCCTGTTCGCCGAAATACGCCCGCTTTCGATGCCAGATAATGGGCCACCATGGGCCTGCAACAGGGATGATTTTTGCCACATCCAGGCACCCTTGCGACCCTGGGATCGGCCAAAAGAACGCGGCTAAATGCGCAGGTCCAAATCGGGTATTTCTCCGACATGAAAGCTGAGGATAATAGTGAAAAAAGGGGCGAAAATGTCTGGTGGGAGGGGGTGCCTCGCTTTTAAAAAAAAATATGGCAGGGGGGTGCCCCCCATTTCCGGCCAGCAAGGGGGGGTGGGTACCCCTTACCCCCCTCCCCCCTTCCGGCATTATCCGGCACGCACATTCTGTCGGAGGCTCCGCACAATCACACGGCGCTCATCACCACAAATTCCTATGCGATCACCCTTGCTTGCGTTGCCATACCTTCATAATTTTACCCCCTGCGCCGCCAGTCTCTCCCGTGCAGCCTGCACCGCAGTTTTCAGTTTCTGTTCCAGCACTTCGCGGGGCGGGAGATCGGTAAGATACCCGGAAACGCGAATGCCGGATTTATCCAGCTGCAACAAACGGATCTGTTCCTGATCTGCACCGGCACAAAGAATCAACCCGAGAGGCGGTTCTTCAGATGTTTCTTTCTCGTGCTGCTCAAGCCACCTGAGATAGAGTTCCATCTGCCCTTTGTATGCTGCCTTGAAATGCCCGATCTTTAATTCTATCGCAATCAGCCGACGGAGTTTCCGGTGGAATAAGAGCAGGTCAAGATAAAAATCCTCATTACCAATCACCATGCGATACTGGCGGGCGACAAAGGTAAACCCAACGCCAAGTTCAAGCAGGAACCGTTCCATCTCCCGCAGTATTGCAGCTTCGAGATCGTTTTCACTATAGGCCTCCCTGAGCCCGAGGAAATCAAGGAAGTAAGGATCGCGAAAGACCAGATCCGGAGTCATACGATCCTCTGTCCGAAGAGCAGAGAGTTCCTGCCGTGCGAGAAGTTCCGGCTTCTTTGAAAGTGCAGTCCTTTCAAAAAGCATTGAATCAACTTTCCGCTGCAATGTCCGGGTACTCCATCGCTCGATCCGGCACATCTCCGCATAAAAATCACGCTTGAGAGGGTCATCGATATAGATAATCAGCCGGATGTGTGTCCAGTTAAGTGAGGATACCAGGGATTTCACGACAGTTTCGTCAGGAAAAACTTCCGCGAAACGAATCATATTGAAAAGATTACGTGTACCAAATCCATCCCCAAACTCAAGTTGTAATTGTGCACTCAGTGCGTGCACAATCTGCTCGCCGTACCCTGCACGTTCATCACCGAGAATTTCCCGACGGATCCGCACACCCACCCGCCAGTAGAGCAGAGTCAGCCCGGCATTGACGGTAACCGCAACCGCAGACCGTGTTTCCGTAATCAAATTCCGCAGATCTGCAAGCAAATCTTTTTGGTCGGATGCCGGTGCAGGAATGGTCCTCTCTACCCGACGGGGCAAATCTCGTTTCCGGTTCGAAGCAGCCATCGCGTATCTCTCACAGACGGTCTACTGCTTTTTTCCAGTCCGGATCACTTTAATAGCATGCCGCAGGGTGTGAAAGTAAACATTGCATCACACCCCCTCCACTCGTATCCTGCAATCGGTCATTCTATTTTCTGGTATAGCCTGCGCCTATCCGGCCTGGCAGACCGTATCCCAAACAAGCCCAAATTGGCCCCGGATTCCTTTTTTGAGATCCTGCCCCTTCCCGGAAAAGCCCGAAAAAACGCTTCGTTCGGGTTCGTGTGGAAAATCCCCTCAAATCAGGCCCTGTTCGCCGAAATACGCCCGCTTTCGATGCCAGATAATGGGCCACTATGGGCCTGCAACAGGGATGATTTTTGCCACATCCAGGCACCCTTGCGACCCTGGGATCGGCCGCAGGAACGCGGCTAAATGCGCCGGTCCGGATATGTGATTCCTCCGACGTGAAACGGTGTCAAAGGTGGGGAAAAAGGGGCGAAATAGGCCGGTGGGGGGGTCTCGTCCTCCACCGGGCACGATGCCAACTTTTAGGGAACTCCGGATAGTTCACAGATTTCAATCCCCGTACTTGCACGGGACGTGCCCGCCACCATCCTGCCTAAAATCTCTGCCGCAGGAAAAACGCTGTCAGTGGGGATTTTCTTCACCGTGAAACAAATTTTATACATTAGTAATGTAAATAATTGCATTAAAGTTTACATTGGCAATGCATATGATCACCGCATCGCAGCTCGAAGATCTGGTTCTCTCGCAGAAAGAATGGTTCCGGTCCCGTGACCCGGGCATTCCCCGTACAATAGAGACCGGGCCGCTCACCCGGACCGGTGAGGTTGTCGTGATCACCGGGATCCGGAGGTGCGGCAAGTCCACGCTCCTGCGCCAGCTCGCGGGCCTGTACAGCGATTACGTGTACGTCAATTTCGATGACGACCGCCTCATGGACTTTACCGTGGCGGACTTTCCGGCACTGATGCTTGTCTTTGAGAAGAGATCGCCCGGGGTAAAAACCCTCTTTGTCGATGAGATCCAGAATGTTTCTGGCTGGGAACGGTTTATCCGCCGCATCCATGACGAGGGTTACAAGGTCTTTCTCACCGGTTCGAGCGCAAGCCTCATCTCCCGGGAACTCGGGACCCGGCTCACCGGCCGATACATCCCGGTCACTCTCTACCCATTTTCATTTGCAGAAACCCTGCAGTACCGGTCCATCGATACCGATAGGATAACGGAAAAGAAAAAAGCGCAGATCCTTTCAGAGTTTGACCGGTATCTTTCCGGTGGCGGCTTCCCGGATTTTGTCAAATTCCAGGACGCGGAGTACATACAACGGATCTATGACGATATCCTGTACCGGGACATCATCAGTCGTCTGGGTATACGGGAGGTCAGGGGATTCCGACAGCTTGCCCGTTACATCTTCTCCAACATGGCAAACCCTGCAACGTACAATGCCCTCAAAAAGACGCTCGGATTTAAAAGTGTCACGTCGGTCCGGGACTATGTCGGTTTCTTAGAAGAAGCATACCTTGTCTTTGAGATCTGCCGGTACGATTACTCGTTAAAAAAGCAGTACGTCAGCGAGAAGAAACTCTATTGCATCGACACCGGCATGAGAAACGCCGTTGCATTCCGGTTTTCAGGAGACACGGGCAGGCTTTTAGAGAACTGCGTGCTCATCGAACTATTACGCCGCAAAAAATCGGTGTTCTTTTTCAAAAATCACCGGGAATGCGATTTTGTTACCGAGGAAAACGGGAAGGTCACCGCCGCAATCCAGGTCTGCTTTGAACTGACCCCGGAAAACCGGGAGCGTGAGACCGGCGGTCTTGCCGGTGCCATGGCAGCGCACGGTTTGTCCAAAGGTCTCCTCCTCACGTACGGAGAAGAAGAGACCATTGAACAGGAAGGCCGGATCATCCGGGTGATCCCGGCCTGGAAATGGCTTCTCGGATCTGAATCCGACGCCACGTAAGCCGGGACAAAAGATCTTTTTACGATGAGTTTTCCCGCATCAGGTAACGTTTAATTCTGAACAACTCTCCCGTACATACGTGAGATTCATCCTCCTCCTTGTTTCCGCTCGGAGTCGCTCGGGCAGATTACCGGCCCCCTATTAAAAAAATCCCGGGGGGGAGGGTGCCCCCCATTTCCGGCCAACAAGGGGGGGTGGGTACCCCTCACCCCCTCCCCCCTTCCGGCCGTTCCCGGTACTTACGCTTCCGTCGGAGATTCCGCACGAAATAACGGATTATTGCGCTGGAACAGGAGGGGGGTGATCCCCATTTAGAAAAAAACAGGGTGGGGGGGGTGGCCCCCACCCCCCCACATTCAGTTCCACAAAAGAACGGTTGGACCAGCCGGTCAGCACAAGATATCGCCCCCGGCCACCCGCTCATTTTACCGTACAGCCGGATGCGGAGGTTCCGGGAAAGAAGAGAACACTACTGCCAGACCCACCAAAAAAAAATCAGCCCGCTATCCCGAACAGGCCCTTGAACATCCCCACAATCTGGTCCCACAGTCCGGCCTGCTGATCAGTCTTTGCCTGAGTTGTCGCCTGCGGTGTGGCGGTGGTCCAGACCGCGTCCGAGACCGCGGCGGTCCGGGTGAATGCGGAACCGGTGAGAACCGTCCCGGTCCGGTCAACTTCATGGACCTCCAGGACCGTGATATTGGCGGGCGCCGGCACTACGGGCGCCGTTCCCGCGAGCGTCACACTCATCGCCTCGCTGCCATGCCCCTTGTAGGACAACAGAAGACCGTTCAGGTCAAGGGTCTGGTTGTAGACCGCGGGTGTTGTGGACGACCCGCCATCGCCCGTTGTGATGGTGTACGACCATGCGGGTTTTGCAAGACCGGTGGTCAGGACGAGATCGCTTCCGGCAGGGAAGGTCAGTTCAGAAGCTTCTGCCGGGAAGTCGACCACAAACGTAACCGTTACCGGGGCATTCTGCGGCAGCGGGCCGGTGGGAGTAACCGTGTAACTTTCCACGTTCCATGCCGAGACAAACGGAATGCATACCACAAGGAAGACTGCTGCAAGAATGATGCGCTGTAGTGTATGATTCATGGGAAACCTCCGGGAAAAACGATCCGGTACCGTGTGTTCCTTAGTCTCTCCCTCCGGCCCCAGATAAAAATGATCGTACGCTTATCGCGGAAGACCCGGCATGGCAAAACAGAACGGGGACACACAGTCCCGGACCGTTCACCGGTTTTGAGCGTTGGCCGAATCACAGTAACGAACGGATCTTCCGTTCACCGGAGGATCACCAGAGTCCAAAACATTCCCGGACCGGGAAATAAAAAAAAGATTAATCGACCGCTACCATGACTTCGCTCGACTTGATGACAGCGTATGCCACCTTGCCGGGAGCAAGCCCGAGCGATTCAACGGACTTCCTGGTAATGATCGAGGTAATGATCTGGCCGCCGGGGAGCTCGATAACAACTTCGGAGTTAACGCTTCCGGGGGTGATCGCTTTTACGGTACCTTTGAGCATATTTCGTGCGCTGATCTTCATGGTTCTCACCATACCATCCTTTCCGGTGATACTATAAATGCAATCCGGTCTGTGCAAAACTGCATGCAGAATTTTCCATAACCCTGCTCCGGAGAAAAAGATTTCTTCCCTGATTCCACGCCCCGTACGCCGGATCTACACCAGCATCATGTAGGCCGCAAGCGAGAGCAGGAATGCCAAAAGCAGCATGGCAAGCGATAGCGGCGCTACAAAGATGAGCATCGCGTTTACGGTGCTTGCGAGCTGCGAGATCCGGTTGGAACCAAAGACCACCACGTGCTCGCACTGCGCCGTGGTTGCCGCACACTCGGCCTCGCCCAGATCGGCAATGGCCTCGCGGACCGTGTCCATCACGAGCGGCAGGAATGTTTCTGCCGGGATGGTCAGGCCGACCGGGTTCTTGCCGGTGATCGTGTTGACCACATGGGTATCGGTGGTCATCACTTCGGTGGCATCGACAAGCGTGCGGATCTTCTCGCACAGGACTTCGCGGACACCGCCTGCCATATTGTTCCCGTCAAAGAGGACATACGCGGTCTTCTGCCCGGCGGTTTCGACCACCATCACCTGCACGCCGAGATCCCCGAACCCTTCGTCCCGCGTGTAGGGCAGGCGCTTCTGGGCATAGCCGACCTTAAACGGCGCGAGTGCAGCAGTGCTGCACGATTCCATGGCCGAAGCCGCACCCTTCTGGTACTCGGTTGCGGTCAGCGTTGCCGGGAGGACTGCCGACGAGAGATCGGTCATGCAGTTATGGGCATCGACAAATGCCACGTGCGGGAACCAGCGGTGGCCTTCTGCCATGATCGCAAGCCCGATGGAATAATCGAGGTCCTCGGTCATCTCCGGCGACCGGGTCGAGATCATTAAAATGGAATTCCCAAACCGCTGGTACAGGATCCTGACCGTCCCGCAGGTGAGGCTTCTCGACGGCGTTGCACCGGGATCATAGACGCAGTCCTTTTTCGACGCCTCGATGGCCGCAATCACCTTGTCGACCTCGTTTTCCGAGACCAGGTTGAAGTCGTGCGAGGCGCAGCCGTGGGGCACGAGCGTCTCTTCGTTTTCCATCTTGTCGTGGATGAGCTTGGGCAGGTTGCCGCCGCCGATCTCCCCCATGGGGCCGGGGTGGAGGTTCGGGACCGTAAAGAGCACCGGGCGTTTGTCTGTCCGTTTAAAGAAGAGGCAGACCTGCGGCACATAGATCTCCTCGCCGATGTCCCGGAAAAAGTCCTCCATCTCTTTTTTCGAGCCATCGGTCATGTTTGCCACAAACGCGTTCACGAACGCGAGCCCGCGGATCCGGAACGCCCGGTAGAGCGGGCGTTCGATCAGCCAGATCAGGATCGCAAAGCCGAGGCCGAAGACCACATGGAGGATGATGGCAAAGGCAGCCCATTCGGGAGAGAAGAGGAAGTAGCCGGCAATAACGCCGACCCCGCTCTGGGTTATTGCGGGAATGACCATCCGGGGCACATGGTAATCGGAGATCGCGACAAGGACAAGGAGGCGCAGGCCGAAGATAAACCCGAGCGAGATCCCAAAGAAGAGCGGGAGATACCGGATCCCGCCGGCGAGCGATGCGAACGTGATGATGATGCCAAAGATCGTGCAGGCGAGTGCGAGAAGCGCTGACCGGTTCCAGGTCATCGTCTTGCCGGAATAGTCGATGATGAGTTTGGTGAGCACGAATGCTGCTATCGCGGGAACCGTGAAGGCAAGGATCCCCGAGAACGGGAGCTGGAGCCAGGCCCGGGAACCTGCGCCATCGATGATGACCCCGAGGATTACCAGGATGAGAAGGGAGACCGGCCAGGACGGGGCGCTGAAGAGGTATTTCGTGAGCTGCCCGAGTTTGACATCGCCAGCAACCGTCACGAGAAAACGCCCCCGTCCCAATACCCGGATATGCGGGATCCTGTCCTGTTCTCCCGGCCGGTCACCGCCCGGTCACCGGCCGTTCTCCTGCATCCTGAATATCTCATGGTTTATCTCCACGGTCCCGGCTGTTCCAGCGTGCCAAAGTGACGAGCGTACCGTTCGAGCATCTGATCCCAGGTGGGCAGGTGCGTCTGGCAGCCGGTATGTTCGACCACGTACGATGCCGTGACCGTTCCTGCCCGACAGCATTCAAGGGGCGTGTAGCCCCGGACATACGCGGAGAGGAACCCGGCCCGGTACGAATCGCCGGCCCCGGTCGGGTCGCAGAGCGTGACCGGGACGGCCGGGATCACATGCTCGCTCCCGCCCGCGTACAGGGTGCTCCCGTCGCCGCTCATGGTAAAGACCGCCATTCCCACCATCTTTATGAGCGCCTCTTTTGTTGTCCCGAGCGTCTCGCACATCTTCTGCACCTCGTGCTTGTTGGCAAAGAGGATGTCGGAGTTCCCAAGGATGGATTCGAGCTGCTCTTTAGAGTACCAGAAGACGTCCTGACCCGGGTCAAAGGAGACGAACTCGCTCTTTTCTGCCACCCGGCAGTTGAACTCGGGATCGGCCGTTGCCATGTGGACGAGCGGGAGCGACGGGGCCGCAGAAGTGGCAAAGGCCTTTGAAGCGCCCCACTCGAAAAATGTCATCTGGTCGCCGGCATCGTCGGTGAACATGAACGCGGTCGGGGTATGTGTGTCCGGCACAGTAAAGAACTGCCGGCGGATCCCGAGTTTCTCCATCCATTTCTCGTAATCGCTGCCGGCAAAATCGTCGCCAACGCAGGAATGGAGGGTGACTTCTTCCCCGAGAACCGCAATCCCGGCGGCAATGTTTGCCGCCCCGCCGCCAAACAGGATCCGGCGTTCGGTGATATGGGTTGACTGGTTCTCTTTGGGGAGATGGGACACGCGGGAGATATGGTCGACCGCGGTATGCCCGACGATATGGATCATATCTCTTCCACGTCCATGAGCTTGAGCGGCACCTCGTGGAGAGCCTTGCCGATCACGGATTTTGCAATCCGGCCCGCGTGCTCCTTTGACTCGGCCCGGAACACCTTCATTTCGAGCACGAGGCCGACAAGCGCCGTGTCCGCGACAACGATTGCGCTCGAGAGCGGCTGCTCGCAGAACGGGCATTCGAGCATCCCGGCTTCGACCTCGACAAACTTTGCCGAGGGATTGAGGCGCTTGCCCGCTTCGCTGATTGCAATTCCGATCGCATCGTCAAGCGATTTTGCTTCCTTGATGTACCATGCAGATTCCAGTGTTACCAGGTAGTCCGGCATTGTTATCTCCCCTCTGATCTCCCGTAGTAGCTACCACGTGTTATAATGGATGTGATTCCCGATGTCCATGTGCTCTGCCCGCCGTACCGCAGCACAGCTCTTTCCGACTGCAAGGATCGCAAGCGGTCGGATATGGGCGGGAAGCCCGAGGTACTCCCGGACATCGTCCTCTTCAAATGCCCCGGTCCAGCACGACGAGAAGCCGTGGGCCCGGGCGGCAAGCATCATGTACGTGCAGGCAATGGTCGCGTCCTCGACCGCATACAGGATCCCGCGTTCCCCGTACTGCGACATCGAGCGGATATAATTTGCGCAGACGACAAAGAGCGCCGGCGCTTCTGCCACATGGGTCTGCCCGAACGCTGCATCGGAAAGGGCCTGCCGGGCATCCTCATCAGTCACCACGACCACGTCCCAGGCTTCGAGGTTGCCGGCGCTCGGCGCCAGCTGGGCTGCGGCTATGATGGCTTTTACCTCTTCGTCAGTCAGCGGCTCCGGCTCGTACTCCCGGACCGAGCAGCGGCCCGAAAGGAACGCGGAAAATTCAGAGAAGTCCATGATCGGAAAGTTCCTGCCAGGCAAGCTGCGCCGGGGTGGTCGATGCACTGATCGCCAGGGCAAGTTTTTCTGAGGCCTTTTCCGGCTGGTCGCTCTCCACGAGCGAGATCGCATCGTTAAGAGAGGTTGCCGCCCGCTCGAACTCACGGTCCCCGGTGCTGTGGGCTGCAAAGAGGATCTCGGACCTGACCTGTTCCATGAGAAGGAGGAGCATTTTCTTGCCGCCGCCTTTCTGGGTGTCGGCAAAACCGGTCAGTGCCAGGCAGAGCTGGGAGACGATGAGGAGTTCCGACTTTGCCCGTTCGCCGAACTGGTAGGATTTTACTGCGGTTGGAAGATCCATACTCACGATAGTCGCCCCGGGTAGATGATAATTATCTTTTTGGCGTGCTTCCTATAAAACAGCCCCCGGATACCGGGCGTAAATTTAAAAAAATGCCTGGGGGGCAGGGGTATGCCCCGTTTTTTACTGATCACGGATCAGGCACTGGCTTTTCTTAACTGAAAAAGATTATTTCGAGGATTTTGCCTTTGCCCCGAGGGCAGAGACCTTTGCCCGGCGCATGCGCCGGCGGATGAGCGGGCTTGCTGTTGATTCGTTCATGCCCGAGCCGCCGGAACGGTCGCCGCCGCGCCTGCCGCCACGTCCCCCACGCCCGCCGGATCCGCCGCGCCTGCCGCCGCGTCCGTGCTGCTGTTCCTCAGCTGCTGCCTGGTCGACTTTCCTTAAATTGATGCTTGACTTGAACCGCTGGTTGGGTCCCGGGCTCTTGCGCTCGCCTTCTTTTTTCGGGACGAGCCGGATCTGCCCCTTGACTCCCTTGACCTGTGACCAGAGGGTTGTACCTGTCTTACCCATATGTGAAAACTCCTTATGTAATTCTGCCGTGTGACTGATAAAGGTTGGGGAGGATCAGTCGGTTACTCCCCGGGTTTTTGCGCATCCACACAGATATTGTAGGCAAGCTGCGGGAACCGGCGCTCGATGAACGGTTCCACCCTTTGCGCCAGGGAAAAGAGCGGGTCGATCATGTCGATATGCGCAAACGAGCACCAGCTGACATCGATGCCGGTAAATCCCGCGTCAGCGAACATCCGCTCCATCTCGTCCCCGTCGTAATACCGCTCCCCGAAATCCTTCATGACCACATGGCTGACCCGGATCTTCTCGCTTAACTGGTAGATTGTCGGAATCCCCGAGGTGAGCAGTTTTTTCCCGAGCGTGCAGATCGAGATCGAGCCGCCGGGCTTAAGGACCCGGTATGCCTCGTCAAGCATTGCCTCCGGATCCCTAAGATAGGTAAAGACAAGAAGGCTCGATACCGCGTCAAACGATCCGTCCCGAAAGGGCAGGCCCTCCCCGGTCCCGAGCGTAAAGGGCGAGCCCGGGCACCGAACGCGGGCTTTTTCTATCATGTTGCGGCTGATATCGATCCCGACCGCACTTCCCCCGTTCCGCAGGTATTTCCCGATAAAGAGGCCGGTCCCGCAGCCGATATCAAGAAGCCGGCCGCCTTTGGGGAGGTCGTCCATCACGTGCGTGCTGATATGGGTATGGTAACACCGGCCCCGCGGGCGGTCGTAGTGGGTGTCGTAGATGCCGGCGATCGCATCGTAGTGCTGCCGGATCTTCTCGACCTGGACCCGGCTCATGAAAAGATCTCCCGGATCCCTGTCGCAAATGCATCGATCTGGATATATTCGCTGTTCGCATGGCCGAGACGTGCGTCCGCCTCTGCAAGCGCCCGGGCAAGGGCCGGGTGGTTGTAGTCCCGGTGTGCGGCGCCGCGGATTTCGGCGAGCACCTCGCGGCCCGAAAGCCCGTAATCGATCATCAGCGATTCGAGCTGGCGGATCCCTCCCTGTACATCGCCCGCCTGGATCAGGCGGAGTGCCGATGCAGCTACGGTGCCGGTCTCCGACTGCGAGAGTGCGGCAAGGTTGCTGCACGAGCCGGTCTCGTGTACCACCTGGAGCATCAGGATTGCCCGGCGCATGTCGCCCTGTGCTGCTGCTGCAATCAGTTCGAGGTCATCGCCCGTGCAGGAAGCTGCGGCTTCTGCCTGCTCCTTCCCCCAGATAGTGTTCATCTGCCCGATCAGGACATCCGGGGGAATGGGTGCAAAGAAGAGCGGCAGGCACCGGGACGAGATGGCCGGGATAATGGCGCTCGGGTTTGTGGTAGTAAAGACAAACCGGCAGGTGCTGCTGTACCGCTCCATGATCCGGCGCAGGCCCTGCTGCGCATCGCGGGTGAGGGCGTGCGCGTCCTCAAAGACCATCAGCTTGAAGTCCGCGTCGAGCGGGCGGATCGAGGCATACCACTTGAGGATGTGCTTGAAGTTCACAATCAGGCTCTGGCCTTTCTGGTACAGGTGCGCGTACCGCTCGTCCTCTTCGAGCAGTTTCTTTCCCTGGGAAAACAGGTCAGAGGTCTGGAAGATCGTGGTGTTGGTCTCGTAGTTCTCGCCGTACAGCTCGCGGGCAAAACAGCGGATCGCCGCGCTCTTGCCGGTGCCGTGCGGGCCGGTGAGCATCAGGTGCGGGACGGTCTGTGCGGATGCGCAGGAGGAAAGGATAGCGACAATCCGGTCCTGGCCTTTTATGTCGCCAAGCGCTGCCGGGCGGTACTTTTCAGTCCAGAGCATGCAGAAGCCTCCGTGCCATCTCCTCTTTTGCCTCCGCTAAAAAGACGCGGTTGTCCAGCGCCGCGACAAGGCTTCGGCATTCTTCTTCCGACAGCGCAGCGCAGGCTTCGGCGATCCGGGGAAGGGCCCGGGTCACCTCGTCCACAACGGTCAGGGTCGCGGTCTTGGCGGTCCGCGAGAGCGGATTCAAATCGATCGCGATCACCTTCTTTCCCATACCAACGAGCACCTCGCAGCGGTCGCCGTCTTCGAGCGGGACGAGCACGACATCGGCAGCAAACATTCCCTCGCGCCGGCAGAACGCCCGGTCGTGGGAGAGCGGGAGCAGGCGCTCGGCCTCCCCGGAAAAGACATCCGCCCCGGCCTCTTTGAGCACGGCCTCGATCTGCTGTACCCGTTCGGGAGTCCGGTGGAAGAGGTTCACTTCCACGAGCGCCCCGCTCGCCTTCTGGAGAAGGGCAATTTCGCGTGCTGCAAGCGCCGCGGTGTTGCCGTTCACGGAGAGCACCGGGTGTTGTGCCGTGCGGAGCAGCGCAGCTGCCGTCTTTTCCGCACGAAGGGCGCTCTCACTCGTCTTCTCCCCAAGGAGGTAATCGAAGGCCTCGCCCCGCCCGTGGGAGGTGAGCCCTTCGAGGGACACGATTCCCGAACGGGCGCACTCTGCCAGGTGCTCGCGGGTGACGAGCGATTTGTAGCGCGGGTGGTCTTTGGGGATCATTCTTCCACCCCGAGGATCCGGGTCCCGGATCCTGCCATCTGCATCCCGTACACTGCGCCAAACGGCCGGAGCACCCCGGCGGCACCGGCCCCGTACGCAAAGACGCCGTCGCCGAGCATGGTCATGGCCGCCGGAATGTGGTAGCGATCGCATGCGGCAAGCACTTTTTTCACCGACACTGTCTCAAGCCCGCTCTTTTTAGAAAATTCCCGGCAGCAGGCAAAAAATTCCTCTGCCGTTTCCGGCTCACGGGCCGGGAAGGCCGCTGCAACCTGCGCCATCTGCTCCGGTGATCCGAGAACATCGGGCGTATGGATCGGCCCGAAACAGACCGCACTGACCGGTCCGGCAAGATCGAAGCTGCGGCGGATCGTTCCGTGGATGCCGGGGCCGGTCCGGACCACCCGGCCGCCGCCCTGGCATGCGGCAACGTCCCCGAGGCCGGTCTTAAACTTCACCTCGGTTTCATGGGCGATCTCCGCGATATCGTCAGCGGCAAGCCCGAGACCGAGCAGCCGGTCGGTGGCCGTGAGCGTGGAGAGCAGGGCTGCTGCCGAAAGCCCGAAGCCGGCACTGATGGGGAGACGGCAGACCGTCTCGACCGCGACCGTTGCCCCGAGCCGGTCGAGTGCGGAGGCGAGCGGGGGGGAACTGCGGGAGATCTCGACCGGTGCGCCACACGCGGGCTGCATCCGGACAATAACCGAGGACGTATCGGACGGACGGACGGTCGAGGTCACTCCCTCGCTGATGACAATCCCGGCGCCGATGCTCCCGGTAGTGGCCGGATCCCTTCCGTCCACTCGCCGGAAATATCCCGATATATGGCCGGGGCAGAATGCCGTAACGGATGCCGGTATCATCAGACCAGGTACCTGTTCTTACTGTTTGCCCTGAGGTCTTTTAGGAATTGTGTTTGCGGGGTTTTTTCGGAGTAAGAAAACCGGCAAGGATCTCCTGCCAGAGTGCAGACGCAATCTCCTCTTTTGTCCCGGCCACCGGTTTTCCGGCTTTGTCTTTCGCAGTCACGATCCGGTAGGAGCCGTTGTGCGTGCCCATGCTCTCGGGCGTATTGGTCAAAACCATCCACGCCCCGCGGCCGATCAGTGCCTGTGCTTCCGGGAGAGGTTTTCTTCCGATCTTAAAAGCGATGACCCGGGTTTCCTTGTGCTTAAGGACATTGTCGAGCAGTTTTGGGAGCGGCTGGAGATCGATGGTTGCCGGTCTTCCGCTCGGGATCTTCCCGGCGATCTTTTCCGGGGAAAAATCCGAGACTGCCGCCGCGCTGATGTACAGATCGGGGCTCTTTTTCTTGCAATACGCGCTCACCGCCCGGGACATATCGGCAGCGGTCTCGACCCCGATGTTTTCCACGAGGGGGATCTTCCCGTTGTGGATAATGGTGACATCGGCCCCGAGCCGGTAGGCTTCGAGCGCGATCTCCTGCCCCATCTGCCCGCTTGACCGGGTAGTAAGCACCCGCACGTCGTCCACCGGTTCCCGGCAGGGGCCGCTCGTGACCAGCACCCGCTTTCCCGAAAGGGGTTTACCCAAAACCGCCCGCTCGCACAGGAGAACGATCTCGTCGGTCGTGGCAATCTTCGCCTTCTCCTCTTCGATCCGGGGTTCGGCCACCTCTGCCCCCCAGGATCTGAGGGTCGTGATATTTTTCATAACCGCCGGGTGGCGGTACATGCTGTGGTGCATAGCCGGGACAACGATCACCGGCATACCGCTCCCGAGCGCGGTTGTCGCACAGGTTGTTACCGGCGTATCGTCGATCCCGCAGGCAATCTTTCCTATCGTATTTGCCGTGCAGGGGGCAATCAGGAGAAGCGAGGCGCTCCCCCCGTCGCCGCAGAGGGTCACATGCTCCACAAGCCCCGAGAGCCGGGTGACGGTCACGTTCCCGCTCGCGTACGTGAGCGCATCGGGGTGGATGATCCCCTGCGCTGCTGCGCTCATGACCGGCCGGACCGTGGCCCCTTTCCTTAGCAGCGCATGAATAAGTTTTACCGTCTCGACCGCAGCGATGCTCCCGGTAACACCGATCACGATCTCTTTTCCGGCAAGGGTCTGGACCGTCATGAAAGCGTCACGTCCTGCACGACATGCCATGCGTGCGGGCGGTATTTCTTAACCTTATGTACCTGGATGCTAAAAGAAAAACCTGCGCCTTTGAGGGTTTCACCGATTGTTGGGGTCTTGTCCCCGATGCTGTGGACGTGGAGGACGCTTCCCGCATGGACATGGGAAAGAACGGACGGGAGCATATCCACGGCATCGAAATGTCCCATCACCACCCGGTCGTATTCGCCGGTAAGGAGATCCCGGCAGTCCCCGCAGGATGCCCCGACCTGTTCCTCACGATTGTTCGCGGCAATATTTCGTTTGAGATACCCGAATGCAACGGGGTTGATCTCCATTGCATGGACCTCTGCCCCGCTCCCTGCCATCGGGATCGTGAAGTAGCCGATACCGGCGAACATGTCGGCCACACGCTCTTTTTTTCCGGACACGAGCCGGGCCATCCTCATCTTCTCGTCCCGGTTCCCCTGCGCAAACATGACCTTCTGCGGGTCGAGATAGTACGTATACCCGCTCTCGCGGTGGCAGACCTCGCCGCATTCGCCCCACAAAAGCGTTGTCTCCGGGGTCCGGGTCACATCCGTGAGCGCTTCTACCCAGAGCACGCCGCGCGGGTGGCGGAACCGGACGATCTCCTCAACCTCCGCCGGTTCGGGCCGGGGGCCGTGGATGACCGCGACATCGCCGAGCATGAAATATCCCCGGCCCGTGTACTCGTACCGGTCCGGGATCTCGCATTCAGAGGGGAACCCCTCGCGCACGGGCACCCACGCGGTATCGCCGTTTACATACGGCCGCCGGTCCGGGTCCACCCAGGCTTCGTCCCGTACCGCGCAAAGGGCCGCTTTTTTTACCGCACGGACCCGCATCCCTTCTGCTCCTGTATGCGTTATCGCACGACAACAAGCGTGCCGCCGTCACGGAGCACGCGGACATTTTCACCGGCAGCGACTCCCTGCCAGGCTTTGTTCTGGCACTCTTTTGTCTCGCCGGTCAACGGGTCGAGGATCCCCATCATCCCGCCGGAGATATACGCGACAAGCGCTGTTTCGGCGTTCCGTGCATTCCCGATCTTCTTTTGGATCTCCTCTTCCTTTATCGCCCGGCTCCTGCCTTCAGAGAGATCGAAGACCCGGACATTTCGCGGGTCCACCTGCTCGACCTCGACATACCCGCGCTGGACTTTTACCACATCGTGGCGCTGGTATTTCGGGAGCCGGACAAGGTAGGTGATCCGGAAAAGCTGGCGCCCGTTCTTTTCCCCGACAAGCTTCGGGTGCGTGGTGTACCGCCCGCCCAGCTGCGCCGTGATACCCTGCACAATCATAATACCGATGTGCTGGGAGCCGATCGTGATATCGAGGCCGTCCTTGTTCTCGGTCATGTCCGAGATAAACGAGAGGCGCTCGCCGCCGGCCTGGAGCGAGTCCTCGATCTGGGTGGCAATTCCTGCTGCGGTCTGCATCTCGAACGGGCTTAAGATCCGTTCGTCTGCCCGGACCTGCACGATCCCCTCGTAGTAACTGCCGGTGATCCGGTTGCAGCGGTCGCACTGCTCCTTGTGCCAGACGAGCTCTACCAGGCAGGTCTTTTCCACGGGCTCTCCATAGAGCGTCCCGGTAATGGTCAGCCGGGCCCGGGAGCGGTTGGGGCTGATATCCCGGATCTCGACACCGATGGCCCGCTTTTTGACATCGTCATGGAAATGAACGGCTTTCCGTGCGAGTTCAGGGGCGAGTTGGTCTTTTTCAAGATTCGTGTCCGTCCAGGTGTTCACCTGTTTTGTCGCCCCGCAGCCCGGGCAGTGGGTGCTTATCACCCGGGCATCGCAGACAGCCCAGGGTGTTTCTGCCACCCGGCAGCTGTTGCAGAGCCCGTCCGATTCTGAAGGCCTGCCGCATTTCGGGCAGAACCGGTCCGTAATTGACGTCATAACGAGTAGATCTGGACGTGCGGGATCTCGCCGATCATGATGCAGTCGGCCCGGGAAATAAGGCCCAGCTTTATCGCAACGGCAACGGCACGCTCCCCCATGAGGTTGATATTACCCCCGGCCCGCAGGGCCTCGATCACGGCAGCTTCATCTACCGGGGCAGAACCGTAGAAACTTTCCGTTATGGGGACCGAGAGTTTCCCGTTCTTTATGGTGGTATTGATCAGTTCACGGTCGCAGACCGCGACCACGTCGCCGGCATTCGGCGACCGGTGGATTTTTAAGTACATTACCTATTCTCTTGTGCGGGGCACCAGATAAAAGATGGGACAACGCCAAAGCAGGCGTTTACAGCGAGATTTTCACACCGTAGACTTTCTCCACGGTGTCCCCGTGGATCCGGTAACAGTCTTCTTCTGTGATCACGCCGGATTCGAGCAGTTTCTTTGTGATCCGGGGAACAGACTTCGGGCCGGTCACCGCTCCCGGCCGCGAGTTCTCGTCCATGAAATCGCTCTCCATCGTGAACGGGCGGCGCTCCTTTGCCATGAGCGGCACCCCTTCGTGACGGGCAACAAGCGACGGGTGGAGCGGGGTGTCCGGCGACCCGTAGTGCTTGATGACCCGGCCCGGATTCATCCCTACCGATTCTGCCATTGTCACCACATCCTCGCACGGCCCGCTCTCCGCATGGATCTGGAGGGCGCACCGGCACCCGGCTGCGAGCCCGAGCGCATGGAGGAGGACCTCGTTTGAGGCCGCAAACACTTCCGGTGCAACCTCGTAGTGGGGCCGTCCGCTCTTGAGTGCAACGGCCCTGCCGTCCATGACGTATTCCGCAGCGCAGTCGAGCCCCTCTGTCATGACCCGTGCTGCATCCGCTAAGGGCATCCGCTCGGAGAGCCGGGTGATCTCGGCCGGGTGGACCCCCAGGATCGGAAAGACCACAAGGCCGGTCCCGCGGATGGACTCAGCGACACGGAGGGTCTCGTCAAAGACCTTGCGGTAGTCATTCCCGCATACGGGTTCGATCCCGAACGACCACGAGGGTTTCGAGACAAGGAACATATGCGTCCCGCCCGCGTGCAGGAAATCCTTTGCCGCCTCCACTCCCCGCCCGTTTACCGGATCGAAGTGGATATGATCGTCAGTGATCGGAAAGAGACGGGATCTCATGGCACTCAGCGATCTTCATTAATGGGTACCCGTTTTCTGGGGAAAGAACGGCCCGGCAGTAGGAAAAACCCACCCGGGTCACGATCTCCACATCAAACATAAGTCCGGAGAGTTCGCTGTACCCGAATACATTCTTTTTCATTAGGGACCGGTCCAGCCTCACCGTGATCTCCTCGACAAACGGCTGGAGGATCACGGCTTTTTCAATGGCCGATTCCACGCTCGATGCAGATTCCTGCGAGATGGGCGTTCCCACCCACTGGTGGTAGAGCGCCCCGAGTTTGATCCCGGCCTCAAATATTGCCTGTTCGCGATCGCTCATTTTTTCACTTCCCTGTGCCCGTTTCATCTGCGTTCACCCTGAGATCAGCTGGATAATCCCCTGCTTGGGTTCCATGGCCTCGCCGTGCCGGAGCAGCATGTCGATGCCCTCGCGCACCTTGTCGCGCGCAAAGCCCTTGCCGGCCACCGATTCGATCACCTGCTCGATGGCAGCGCGCCGGCCTTCGCCGCCGATATCGCGGATCGCGTCCTTGATGAAGCGGACGAGATCCCGTTTCTCTTTCGATATGCCGGTCGCTACCTTGTCGATGTCGAAGTTCCCGGTCTTTGCATCGTACGCAATCTGGCGCAGGCACGCGTCCACGATATGGATCACCCGTTCTGCATCCGAAGCCTCGATCTTATCAGAGAGCCGGATCCGGGCGCTCGCTTCCGCAAGCCGGACGAGCGCCTCGAGCTGCCGGGCGGTAACCGGGACCGGCTTGTTTGGCTCGGCAATCCCCCGAAGCTTGAGATAGTAGCCCACGAGCGCTTCCTTTGCCTCGGCCGAGAGGATCGGAAAACAGGTACGCTTTGAGTAGGCAACGTATTTCCTGAAAAGGGAAGGTTCGATATCCGGCATGACCGGTTTGAGCTGTTCGTTGATGAACTCCTGCGTGACCCCCGGGATCGGGGTCTTCTTGTGCTGGGCGATCAGCTCCCCTACCCCGTGGGTCTTGACGATATGCTCGGCAATCGCCAGGTCGCGCTTCTGCTCGGGCTGGTCGGTCATGATGAAGATCAGATCGAACCGCGAGAGCAGGGACGGGGGCATGTTGATCTGGTCGGAGATATCGCCGTACATGTCGAACCGCCCGTACTTCGGGTTTGCCGCACCCAGAAGCGCGCACCGCGACTTGAGGGTTGCCGTGATGCCGGCCTTTGCAACGCTGATGGTCTGCTGTTCCATGGCCTCGTGGAGCGCGGAGCGGTCTTCTTTCTGCATCTTGTCCATCTCATCGACTGCAGCGACACCCATGTCGGCGAGCACGAGCGCGCCGGCCTCAAGCGTCCAGCGCCCTTCGCCAAACTCGTCTTTAACCGCCGTTGCCGTGAGACCGGCGGAAGTGGACGACTGGCCGCTCGTGTAGATCGCACGCGGCGAGCACTTCACGATGTAGCGCAGCAGCTGGCTCTTTGCAATACCCGGGTCGCCGATTAAAAGCACATGGATATCGCCGCGGAGGTGGCTGCCGTCGGGCATCTCCTTTGCAATCCCGCCAAAGAGCTGGAGGGTGATCGCCTCCTTGACATCCTCGTTCCCGTAGATGGTCGGGGCAATCGAGTGGATGCACATCCGGTAGATCATCGGATCGCAGGAGAGTTTTTTGATCTCGTCCTCTGCCTTCTCGTCGATCTCGACCTCCTCGAACTCCTTTTCCGCGATCTCGATCGAGTTGCATTCCAAAAAGATATCGAAGACCGTGTGCTTCTCGCCCTTCACGACCCGCTGCATGGAGCGGAGGATTCCGTTGATTACCACCCGGTCGCCCGGTGAGACGATGCCCGTGAGGTCGTCGGTCACATCGATATCGAGCGTCTGCGGCTGCTCGCCGCCCCGCAGGCCCTCAGGGGATTCCTGCACCCGGAGTTTCTGGGAATCGACAAACGTGGAGCGCTTGGGGATCAATTCCACTTTCTTAAACGTGCACCCGTCTGTTGCGCACCCGTCGGGCTCGATGAACTTGCCGTATTTCTGGGTCTTTTTCGTGAAGTGGCCGGCCGGGCACTTGAAGACCGCTTCCACGATCCGGGGCCTGACCTCCGTTGTCTTCCGCAGGATCCCCTCTACCGAGATGAATTTGTTGATATCGTCGGACCGGATCTCCCGGATCGCGGTCTTTTTCGGGAGGTTCGTGAACCGGATATTGATGCCTTTTGGCTCCTTGCCGTCACGGGTCCGGACCAGCTGGTTGTTTCTTATCGCATCCCAGACATCTTCGAGCACCTTTCCCGGGTTCTCTAAAAGCTCGTCTGCGAGCGCGATGCCGGCCTTTCCGAACCGTTCCACCTGCCGGTAATCGATAAAGAGGGAGCGCTTGTGGGGGTACAGGCGCGAGAGCTCGCCGAGCTCTTTTTTGTACCGGCTTTTGAGGAACTTTCCCCAGTCCCCGGCCCGGTCGCCTTCGTGCAGTTCGGGTGCCTGTTCCATTCCTGCTTCACCGTTTTCCCGAACTTGCGAGCACGAACCGGGCGATCAGCGCTTCCATCTGGATCTCGCTGCTTGCCCCTTCGGAAAGCCGGAAATCCGTCTCGCCCAGTGCATCGATCAGTTCCACTTTTATGGCACGGTCAATCTCCATTTTCGTGAGCGCCCGGTAACACTGGTTGATGAGTTCATTGGGTGCGATCCCCCGCTCGTGGAGGAGCTGGGAAAGGAGGGACTCCGCCCCCTCGAAATCGCCGGCAAGGGAGATCCTGAGGAGCTCTTTTATCTCCTCGGGACGGGCGTTACTGGTGATCGCATAGACCATCGGGGCCTCGATCTTTTGGCTTATGATCGCAGCGCCCTGGAGCGCATTGATCGCCTTGCGCATATCGCCCTGCGCAATGTAGACCATCGCGTCCAGTGCCTCGGGGGTCACGGTCAGGCCCTCCTTTGCCGCAATCCGTCCGATCTCCGTTTTTACGGCATCCGCCCCGAGCGGGCGGAACCGGTAGATCGCGCACCTGCTCTGGATCGGGTCGATGATCTTCGAAGAGTAATTGCAGGAGAGGATGAACCGGCAGGTCTTTGCATAGCTCTCCATGGTCCTCCTGAGTGCTGCCTGCGCATCGGTTGTCAGCGCATCGGCTTCGTCTAAAAAGAGTATCTTGAAATCCGCATCTTCGGCGGGGCGGGTACGGGCAAACTCCTTTATCTGGTTACGCACGACATCGATCCCGCGTTCGTCGGAGGCGTTGAGCTCCCGGAAGTTCATCTGCCACGACTGGCCGAAAAATTCCCTGGCGAGCGTGACTGCGGCCGTGGTCTTTCCGACACCGGCGCTTCCGGTAAAGAGGAGATGGGGGAGGTTGCCGGATTTGACATAGGATGAGAGCCGTTCCACGATCTCATCCTGGCCTACGATATCCGCCAGCTTTGCCGGTCGGTATTTCTCAATCCAGATGGTATGGGTCTCGTCCATGCTTTTGTCGCTCCCGGGTATCGAGTACTGATCCGGTTATGCATTAGAAAGTATTGTTCTTTTGTCTTTTACCCGGACCCGCCGGGTGCATGACGAAGAAAATTGCAGGTATCGCGGGAATGTCATAATGTTTATCATAAGTGTTTTGAAAGTATTCTCCATGAAAATGAACCGACTGGTTCCAGTCCTTATTCTTCTGCTGGCAATTCTCGCCGTCCTCCCGGCATCGGCAAGCCTTTCCAAGGTTGCGGCGGGAGCGCCGGTCTTTATTGGCGAACGCAACATCGATATCTCGTCAGGACTAAACGGCCACACCGTGATCGCATGGTGGCCGGAAGGGTCGGACCGGACCGGGGAGCCCGCAAAAACGGTCACCATTCCCACCGGCTCTGAATTTTCGTTCACCCTTGACCCCGCCGTTTTTACCGGCTACACCGGCACCTGGTACACCCACGACACCAAGCCTGATATCCCGGTCTTTGTCCTGTACCAGCCCCAGTATACGCTCTCGGTCTGGGACGTGGACAAAAACATGGATATCACCGGCCAGACTGTCCCGATGTCCACGAATATCACCTACCGGATCGACACGAACCTGTACATGGCGCTCGACTATGCAAAACGCCCCAATTATAATCCCACGGACGGGTTCTATTCCGTAAAACTGAAGTCCCCCACCGGGTCAAACATTCCCCAGATCTATACCGGGAATATCGGGGCATCCACTACCCAGATCCTCAAGTTCGACAGCACGCCCTTTGTAAAAACTTCGACGTACACCTGGGCAAACGGGCCGGCATGGGACCGGAATGCATTGAACCCTGACAGCAGCATCGTGTACCCGACCGGTACCTACACCTTTGTCGCTACACAGGACCTCAACCACATGAGCGAGAGTTACAGCGGAACTGCCGCTATCGGAACGGTCACGAGCGGCGATAAGGCAGTCACGTTCATTGCCGATGCCTTCACCACAACCCCTACCGTCCTTCCCTCGCTGACTGCACCGCAGGGAACAAATGCAACGACAACTGTGCCTGCATCACCGCAGCAGACCTCGTCCGCGCCCACGGCGACCACTGTCCCGGTTAAAACCACGTTTACCCCGCTCCCGTCCGGGCTTGCCATTGCAGGTCTCGGGATCGCGGCCATCGCTTTGCTCGCAAGACGGAAGTATTAATCCTCCAATCCACCCTTTTTTGTACTGATGAGTGAAAAGACGGGCAGGAGCCGGGATGCCGACAAGAAAAAGACGGGAATCCCGAAAAAGACGTTGATCGTCATCGGTATTGTCATTGTAATTGCGATCGCTGCGGTTGCAGGGTTTGTAATGTTACAAAACGGCGCAACTCCGGCGGGTTCTTCGGATTCGTTTACGAAAGCCGGCGCACTGTACTCGCAGAGCGTTGATCTTGCAAATGCCGGGAAGTACCAGGAGGCGCTTGACAAGGCCGATGCGGCCCTTGCGTATAATGTCAGTTCCCTTAATCCCCTGATCCAGTCAAACCGTGCAGGGGTCCTCGTGATGCTCGGCCGGAACAACGAGGCGATCGAGGCTGCGGATTTTGCGATCGCTGCGCCCGGGAACCTGACCACCCTGCGTTCCATTGCGTACTACAACAGGGGTAACGCCCTTGCTGCACTCAACCGGACCGCAGAGGCCAACGCCGCCTATGCCAATGCCACCGCGCTCGACCCGACGCTGAAACACCCGTAACCTTTTTTTTCTCTTCTTAAAAAAAACCGGCACATTATCAATGCCTATACCTTGAATACCTCTCTTTTGCAAGTATTGATCACGATCATGGAAGGTGCAGCGCGGGTCTTTGCCGGCGAGTTAACAGGATCGACGCTCTCGGTCCCGGACGGGAACGGGAGCCCGGCCCGGGTCGTGACCCCGGGCGGGGCATGGTGCCGGCTCGTGTACCTCTGCGGGGCACTGACCGAGGTAACGGAATCGGCCGATGTGCTGTACTGCCGTGTTGCCGATCCCACAGGGGCCTTTACGCTCGTCGCGGGAGGGCGGAATGCTGCCCTGGCCGAACAGATCCGTGCGCTTCCGGTCCCCTCCTTTATTGCGGTCACGGGAACGGCGCATCTGGTAAAAAAGAACGGCGGATGCGAGATAGTTGTCCGGCCGGAACATATCGCACCCTCCGACCGGGCCGGGCGGGACCGCTGGATCGTAACAACCGCCGACATGACGATCTCGCGCCTTGGCCTGCTGCTCGATGCACTCGGGAAAACGACCGCGGATGAACGGGCAGGTACGGTGATCCGCCACTATTCACTTACAAAAGATCGCATCCGGGAGATGGCACAAGCTGTTGAGGGTGCGCTTGCCGGGGTCCGCACCGCACCGCCGGTTCAGGAGGCCCCTGCCGATATTTCCGGGCTTGTTATGGAGATCGTAAAGGAAAAGAGCGGGCCGCGGGGCGTGTCTGTCGACGAGGTTGTTGCAGAAGCCGGGGTGAAAGGCTGCACGCAGGACGCTGTACTCGCCGCGATCCGGACACTTGTCGAGAACGACGACTGCTACCAGCCGCAGAAAGGGTACGTAAAACCATTATGAGACTGGAGTTTATCAAGGACGGCCCGGCGCTCGTGATAGAAAACGACGAGCGCCTGCTCGTGGTCGCCGACCTCCACTTCGGGATCGAAGCCGACCTTGCCGCGCACGGGATGCATTTCAGGAGCCACAGTGCCGAGCGCCTCGAACGTCTTTTAAAAACAATCGATGCCGCCCGCCCGGACCGGCTCGTGCTCCTTGGCGATGTCAAGCACAGCATCCCGTCCCTTACCCGGCAGGAGTGGGCGGAGATCCCGGGGATCCTCGATACGATCCGAAAGCGCATCCCCCTCATCGTCTTCCCGGGAAACCACGACATCGGCATCGAACGGTTCCTGAACGAAGGGGAACTCCAGCCAAAGGAGGGCGGCGTGATCGATGGCGTTGCGTACCTCCACGGGCACACGTACCCGGCGCCATCCCTTGCCGGCCACCTCATCGTGACCGGCCACCACCACCCGCAGGTCAGCATCCGGGACGAGGTCGGCTGCGCCCTCCAGGCACCGGCATACCTGCGGGTACCGGTCGATGCGGCTGCGCTCGGACTCGCACCATCCGGGGACGATGCCCCCCCGGCCCGGGCCCTCTTTGTGCCCGCATTCAACGAACTTGCCGGCTATGACCTGGCAAAGATCGTCCGCGACCCGTTCTCGCCGATCTCGCGCTGCATGAAACCGGAGAGTGCCGAAGTGATCCTTGCGGATGGGACGTACCTGGGCCCGCTCGGACTGCTGCTGGAGAATGACGATGACGAGGAGGCGCCCTGACCATGGTGGCAGAACAGCTCGACCCACGGGTCCGGGCCTGCATACAGAAACGGGGCTTTACCCGGCTCTCCCCGGCGCAGGAACAGGCGATCCCTATCGTTCTTGCCAAAAAGAACCTCGTCCTCATCGCCCCGACCGGTACCGGCAAGACCGAGAGCGCGATGTTCCCGGTCTTCGATGCGCTCCTCAAGATGCCGGCGGGCGGCGGTTTCAAGGCGATCTATATCACGCCCCTGCGTTCCCTCAACCGTGATATCCTCTCGCGGATGGAGTGGTGGTGCCACGAGCTCGGCCTCACGGTCGGCGTCCGGCACGGGGACACCCCCATGGGCGAGCGCAGGAAACAGGCGCTCTCGCCCCCGGACCTCCTCATCACGACCCCGGAAACGCTCCAGGCGCTCTTCATGGGGAAGCGCTTAAAAAAACATCTCGAACATGTCCGGTTCGTGATCGTGGACGAGATCCACGAGCTGGCGGCGAGCAAACGCGGGGCGCAGCTCGCAGTAGCCCTCGAACGCCTCGCTGAATATGCGGGAGAGTTCCAGCGTATCGGCCTTTCCGCAACGGTCGGGAACCCGGAGACGATCGCCACCTTCCTCTGCGGGACCCGGCCCTGCGGGATCGTGCAGGTGCCGGTTGCAAAACAGCTCGCGATCACGGTCACGTTTGTGGGCGACAACTTCAAGCACCAGGTGCAGGCGCTCGACCGGCTGCTCAAAAACGAGGGATCGACGCTCGTCTTTGTCAATACCCGGGTGACCGCCGAGGCGCTCGGCCATGCGCTCTACTCCAGGGGCGACGTGGAGGTGCATCACGGTTCGCTCTCAAAAGAGATCCGGATCGATGCCGAGGAGCGGTTCAAGAAAGGCGAGATAAAGACCCTCATCTGCACCTCGTCCATGGAGCTCGGGATCGATATCGGCCGGGTGGACCACGTGATCCAGTTCGGCTCCCCGCGCGAGGTAGCGCGGCTGGTGCAACGGGTGGGCCGGGCCGGCCACCAGCTCAACACCATCTCGCGCGGCACGATCCTTGCTACCGGGTTTGACGATCTGTTAGAGTCGCTCGTGATTGCCCGGCGGGCAAAGGCAAACGAGATCGAGCCGGTGGTCCCGGACACAAACGCCGCCGACGTGCTCGCCAACCAGGTAGCGGCCATTGCCGTGGAGTACGGCGAGGTCGAACGTTCCCGGATCAGGGCGATTATTGAACGCTCCTCGCTCTTTGCCGGGTGCGGGAAACTGCTCGACGATGTCTGCGCCCAGCTCGAAGAGCACCGGCTCATCCGGATCGATGGCACCCGGATCATCACGACCGCCCGGGCCCGGCGCTACCTCTCGGGCAACCTCTCGATGATCCACGACGAGCGCAAGATCCCGATCTTCGATATGGTCTCGCGCCGGACTGTCGGGACACTTGACGAATCGTTCGTGGTCGGCTGGGTACACACCGGCGCGGTCTTCATCACCAAGGGCCAGCTCTGGCGGGTGCTCGATATGGAAGAGGGGCGGCTCACGGTCGAACCGGCAAAAAAAGCGATCGGGGAACTTCCCTCATGGGAAGGCGAGCAGATCCCGGTGCCCTTTGCGGTCGCCCGCGAGGTCGGGGCGATCCGGCGGGAGCGCACCACGGCAAAATATACCGCGGAAAAGGAGAGCATTGCGTTTGCCGCCCATATCCTCTCCGAGATGGAGAAGAACCGGTGCAGGATCCCGACCGACCGGCTCATCACCTTCGAGAACATTGATGACGGCGTGGTCTGCAATGTCTGCGCCGGCCACAAGGCAAACGAGGCTTTGGGCCGGGTCCTCTCGATTTTGATCTCCGCCCGGTTCGGGACAACGGTCGGGATCGAACTCGATGCGTACCGGATCCTGCTGCGCCTCCCTTCCGCGATCCGGGCCGCCGATGTCCGCGATTTCCTCTTATCGCTTGAACCCGCCCACATGCCGGGCATCTTAAAACTCGCGCTCAAGCGGACCGCGCTGTTCAAGTGGAAACTGGTGCAGATCGCAAAGAAGTTCGGGGCCATTGACCCGGACGCGGACTACGAGAAGATCAGCATCCAGCGCCTCTTGGATTATTTCGACAACACGGTTGTCCAGCAGGAAGCCTACCGCGAACTTCTTTCCGGGTACATGGACATCGATGCGGCCGCAGAGATCGTGGGCATGGTAAAGGCAAAGGAGATCGATCTTGCCATCGGCCCCCACTCGATCATTGGCGCGGACGGCATCCTCTCGTCGCGCGACCAGATCCCCCCGCCCACGGCCGACCAGGCGGTGATCGCTACCCTGAAACGCCGGCTCGAACAGGACGAGGTGGTCCTTGCCTGCATGAACTGCCGGGACTGGAAGAGCAAAACCGTTGTCTCAAGAGTGCCCGAGCACCCGCAGTGCCCGAAGTGCGGGGCCCGGCTGATCGCCGCCATAAAACCGTACGATACGGAAGCGTACGATACCGTGATCAGCAAGAAGAAAAAGAGCGAAGAGGAACGCGCGCTCGAACAGCGCCTGCTCCGGAATGCAAACATCGTGCTTTCGAGCGGGAAAAAGGCAGTTGTTGCCCTCTCCGCCCGGGGCGTTGGTCCCGAGAACGCGTCCCGGATCCTTGCCACGCTCTCGGACGGCGATGCGTTCTACCGCGAGATCTTAAAAGCCGAGCGCACGTTCATCCAGACGCACCGGTACTGGGCATAACGACGGACGCTTCCGGGCTTCTTTGTCCGGACCGGTGGCCTTCACGGCCGTTTTTAAAAAAATTTACCAAAAAAGTATGCGATGCTGGTACGATACCTGCATCCGGAATTTACATTATGCTTTCGAGCTTCTGTTCGAGGAAGTCGAGCCCCTTCTTGATATCGTCCAGGTTCTTGCCACCGGTGAGGATGATCTTTCCCGACGAGAAGAGGAGGGCTACGATCTTCGGGTCCTTGATACGGTACACAAGGCCCGGGAACTGCTCGGGTTCGTACTCGATGTTTTCCAGATTGAGCGTGACAACGACCTTGTTGAGGTTGATGTACTTCCCGATGTCGTAGGAGCAGACGATGTTTGTCACGGCAACGCGGGGCTTTTCCAGCGTGTCGACACCGGCTTCCTTTAAGGACTTGATGATGATCGCAAGGCCGTCCTTTAACGCCTTGTCGTCACGGATACCGGTCAGCACCACCTTCCCTGAGGAAAAGATCAGGGAGGCAATCTTCGGGTTCTCGATACGGTAAACCGCACCCGGGAACCGTTTTGTGTTGAGCTCGCAGCTCTTGATCTTGCTGGAGACCATATTTAAATCGATAGACTCGGCAATCACTCCCGAGGCTACCACATTTTCGATCTTCAGTGAATCGTACCGTTTGTCAGCCATCTCTATACTATGCAGTGTATCGAATCATAATACTAATGGAGAATCTTTATGTTCCGTCCACCCTCTGACGGGGACCGGCAGGGAAACGGACACCATTAAAAGATATACCGATCAATACTCCGGCTGATCCTATGGGTGAAGAGCAGCACAATATTGAGGATTACGAACGGACAAAAGCGGATTTTAAAATCGAGGTCCCCGAATATTTCAATTTCGGGTACGATGTCGTCGATGCCTGGGCAAGAAAGGACCGCAACAAGCTCGCGATGATCTGGACGAGCCAGCAGGGAGAGGAGAAGAAGTTCAGCTTCCTTGACATGGCCAACCTATCCAACCAGGCGGCAAACGTACTGTTGAAGTACAGTATCAACAAGGGTGACCGGGTACTCATCATGCTGCCCCGGATCCCCGAGTGGTGGATCTTTGTCGTGGGCCTCATCAAGCTCGGCGCGGTCTTCTGCCCCTGCCCGAGCATGCTCACCCCAAGAGACATCAAATACCGCATCAACAAGGGCGGATTCAAGATGGTGATCACCAATCTTGAAAACTCGTCAAAGATCGATGAGATCTGCAACGAGTGCCCCACGCTCTCCACCCGGTTCGTGGTTGACGGCGAACTCGAGGGCTGGGCAAGCTGGCCGTACGAACTGCTCTACCCGGCGCCGGTCTCCCACAAGTCGGTAAGCATCCCGGACGAACAGCGGACCAAAAGCACCGACCCGATGCTGATCTATTTCACCTCAGGGACGGCGGCAGAGCCAAAGATGGTGCTCCACAACCATGCCCACCCGCTCGGCCAGATCGTCACCGCCCGGTTCTGGCAGGACCTCAAATCCAATGACCTCCACTTCACGGTCACCGATACCGGCTGGGCAAAGTGCGGCTGGGGGAAGATCTTCGGGCAGTGGATCGAGGGGGCCTGCCTCTTTGTGTACAACTTCCACGGGAAGTTCAATGCAACCGAACTGCTCCCGCTTTTAGAGAAGTACCAGGTCACCACGTTCTGCTGCCCGCCCACGATCTACCGGATGCTGATCCTCGCGGACTTAAAACGGTTCGACCTCTCATCGCTGCGCCACTGCACGAGCGCCGGGGAACCGCTCAACCCGGAAGTGATCCGGGTCTGGAAGGAAGGCACGGGACTTACCATCCGCGAAGGCTACGGCCAGAGCGAGACCTGCTGCTGCGTTGCATCGTTTCCCTGCCTTGAAGCCCGGCCCGGCTCGATGGGCAAGCCCTCGCCCGGCTGGAACGTGGAGCTCCACGATGAGAACGGGAAACCGGTCGGGATCCGGGAAGAGGGGAGGATCGCGATCTCCGTTACCCCCCCGCCGCCGGGACTTATCGTGGAGTACGTGGACAATCCCGAGGAGAACGCAAAGTCGTTTGTGAACGGCTGGTACTATACCGGTGACAAGGCCTACCGGGACGAGGACGGGTTCTTCTGGTTCATCGGCCGGGACGACGATGTGATCAAATCGTCCGGGTACCGGATCGGGCCGTTTGAAGTAGAGAGCGCACTCATCGAGCACCCGGCCGTGCAGGAAGCGGCGGTTGTTGGTGCACCGGACCGGCTCCGTGGCCTGATCGTGAAGGCATTTGTCGTGCTCAACAAGGAGTATACGCCATCCGATGCGCTCGTAAAAGAGATCAAATCCTATGTGAAACGGACCACGGCCCCGTACAAGTACCCGCGGGCAATCGAGTTTGTTGCCGAACTCCCCAAAACGCACTCCGGCAAGATCCGCCGCGCCGAGCTCCGCGAGCGCGAGCTGCGGAAGTACCGGGAACTCAAGTAAGACCGGGATCGGATCTTTTTTTCCGGTATGGGGGGCGGGTCAGAAAAACCGCCGGCCGGTTTCACCCCTTTTTTACCACGTCACTGCAATTTCACGTCGTAAAATCACTCCTATCCACCCGGCCTTTTTATTCGCGTTCTAATGGCCGATCTCATGGTCGCAAGGGTGATTGGATGTGGCAAAAATTATCCCTGTTGCAGGCTCATAGTGGCCCGTTAACGGGCATTGAAACCGGTCGTATTTTGGCAAACGGGGCCGGATTTTCGGGCCATTTCCACGAGAACACAATCGGGCTGTTTTACGGGGTTTTCCGGGATGGGGCGGGATCTGAAAAAGGGGCATCCGGGGCCGTTCTGGGCTTGAATTTACTGAGGAGATCGTACCTCCCGGGACCTGAATCGGTAACCGTGGGGATGGATCCTTCGATCTGACCTGTTCTATTCCGGGCATGAAATGAACCCGGATTACCGCGTTTTTCCTTGAAACCGACCGCGATCCCTCAAAAACCGACCGTTATTCGCAGTCCCGGGTGCCTTTTCACGTCGGAGAAAAAACGCAGCTAATAGCAGCGTTCATGGGGCCGGGATTTTTGGAAACATGCCTGTGGACGAGGATTGTACAGAATGAAGATACGGGGCATTTAACGGGCATCCGGGAAATCCGCAGGAACGCGGAAGCACCAGCCGGTTTTAATCCCCCGTTGGTTGGGTAAGACGAACTATTCCCTCGATCCCGTCAAAATCCGAATCAAATGAATAGATGCGGGAAATATCCCTGTCTTTCATGCATGCGACGGTGAGCGCATCGACAAGAGACAACCGGGGGAATCTTTCAAAGCAGGCTTTTCCTGCTTAAAAACTGGTCATCGGTTACCCGGACAATCGTAATATTTTCTGCCGCTTCCAGCGCCCGGAGCGTTTCTATTGCTGCGGTATGACCTGCTTTCTGGTGAAGGAAATTGAGGACTTCGGCGAGGATGAAATCGGTGATGATGGCATGGTCCGATCCGCTATCGATTTCATTGATGATGGGAACGGCCTGTGCATGCCACTGATCGTTCCGGTAAAATGCGCCAATGAGAACTACGGAATCAATAAACGCATCCATTTAATGCAATCCGGTGAGATTGTGCGTTTGTACTGAGTCCGTTGCTTCTCCGCTGAATTTTCCCACGAGCGAGGCCAGGTTCCCTTTTTTCTTTTTGATGACCACTGCGACCAGGCGGTCGCCTTCGTAGGTCCAGCGTATCCGGTCACCTTCCCGGATGCGGAGGCTCTCTTTTATTTTTTGCGGGATATCGAGATGGTCGCTCTTGCTGACAACGGTCTCCAGCGTTTCCGTCATACGTACCAGTTGTTATTCGTCCCGGATTATTTAAACCCGGGGGCTCCCCGACCCGGGGGTAATACGGATGTGGAGTCGGCTTTTGGGTGCAGACTCTTGACACAGGGAAATGAAACGGAGGGCGATTTTGGGGGGTGGAGACGGCATATTTGTACTGTCCGGTTTACTTTCGCAGTGCGTAAAGTAATCTTTATAGTGGGGAAGGTGAATGGTTGATCGTTGAATAATATTTCCGAGATAATTACGAGAATCAAATAGGGATTGTGATACAATTGGACGATTCATCTATTGAAATACATTTTCCAAAACTCAATCATTTCTGGATGGATGCCGGGTTACTTGGCCTTTACCGGATAGCACAAAAAGAACAATCCAAAGAATCCGGTGTAGTGATTACCCTTGATGATACCGGCGTTTCTTTCAAAGGGTCGGAAAAAAATGTCCAGTCATTTCTGCAAAAAACGTACGATCGATTGCTCAAGGATTATTACAATACTTCTTCACAAACCCAGAATGAGAAAAAAGAGGGATTTTATTACGATACAAATAAGGAACAGTTCATTCGGTTCCCAAAAGTCAAACCAATGGGGATTGCGGGACTCGTGAAAATTTCTGGACAGAGTTATAAAAATAAAGGCGTTGCAAAATTTGTAAAAACTAAAGTATCACAAAAGAATTCGCGGTATCCACAACTTGAAGAAAAATATTCTTTCCTTCAGGATAGTTTTGAAAAATTCCTGGCGGATACAAAATTAAAACCCGGTGCATCGTTACTCCTTGATGGAGAAAATATTGTCTCTCCTTCAATACACCTCGATAAATTGTCCGGTAAATTAAAAGGCAGTTGTTTCATGTGCGGTCAAGAGACCCATTCTCTAAATGAAATTGGAGGTACAATTTTTCCGTTTATTACAGGCTCTTCAGGTGTACTCTCCTTTAACAGTCTTGGTGGCAGCGCAGAGAAAGTCTGCTGGAAATGTGACTTTATCGGGAAATTTGTTCCGGCAACGGGTTTTTACAGCATGAATAAGGACACCTACCATATTTATTTCCCGTATTCTGCAAGTCTTGAAAAAATGAACGATGTGTTCAGAAGTCTCGAAACCAGTAAAATCAATGATCCCACGTTCCTCCGAAATTTTGAGAACCGGCTTGGGGGATATTTCCAGAAACCCTACGAACAGTTTTTCACATTCCTGTATTCTCTCTATCGTGTAGTCATGACAAAAAAAGTCTCCGCAGCCACGGATACAGATGAGGAGTACGAACTTGATTACGAAAAACTCTTCGAAGTTAACCTGAACCGAACCCCTCTTGATTTTGTTGTTATGTATACTGAATCACTTGGGGATGCCCAGATGGGAAAGATGATCTGGTCTTTCCAGGAATCAGTGTATATTTTCCGGTTATTTGACTATCTTGAACGGAACAAACTCGATTTGAAAAAAGTCATGACGCTACTTGTTGATTTCGATCAACCAAAAACTGAAAGTAAAACAATTCTTCGAAACCGGGTTTGTGAAAATATTCTGAAAAAAAAGAGCGTTGTCGATCTGATTGAGCAGCACGTATTCAGGATTAACAAATCCAAAACCCAGAACATCAGACCCTTGTATGATTTTGTGATTTTATATGAGAAAATTATCAGAGAAGGCGGTAATACCATGGATCAGGAAACAATTGACATTGCAGTAAGTGTAGGAAAGACGGTTGGGATGAGTATCGCACCGAGCGGCAAGAAAGGCAAAGGAGATCTATTCCGGTTGAGAAAAACAAGAAAACCTGAAGATTTTCTAAATGAGATCAATCGCATCCAGATGAAGTATGGTACAAAAGTGAGCGCGGATCTGTATAACAAGGGGCAGAAAATGGAAGAAAATTTCAATGAGTTCAAGCAGTTCTGTATGATCGCGGCATTGAACACCTTCAATGCAGGAAACCCGGCACCTATTGAAGTTGGAAGCAAATCCAAAGCGGAGGCAACACAATGAAATCAGCAAAGGCATTAACCCTGACATATCTGACACCGGTATCTTTTGCATCGTTGAATGGCTCAGATAAGGAAGCGGATAACATTTCGAGTATCAAGAAGATCAAAGTCGGAAAAGAGGAATTCCCCTATGTCTCCTCCCAAGCTGTTCGAAGGGCATTAAGGAACCAGCTCGAAGTTCTGGGGCGTACGCTTTCTGAAGGGGAGGCATCAAAAATTGCAAAAGGCGCCGCTACAACAAAACAGGAACCCAAAAATTATATCGACGATGATCTCTTCGGATATATGGGAACCGAGGAAGCAGCGGAGGGAAAAAAGGGTAAGGCCACCAAGCGCACATCGGTTGTCCGTGTTTCACCCCTTGTTGCTCTCAATCCTTACCTTGGCGATCTTGACTTTGGTACTAACTATATGGGTACCAAAGCCGGGGGAGATCCGAATATTTTTGAGACCGAAATCCATTCCGGTCTTTACCGTGGCTCTATCCTCATAGAGCTTGACCGGGTCGGTAGTGGCGATGGGTTTGATGGAAAGGATCTTGATAAGAAAGAAAAAGCACAACGCGTGAAAGATCTGCTCAACGCGACAAAAAATCTTTGGGCATCCGGACGCCAGAGCCGGTTCTTGGCCGATATCGCACCGAAGTTCGTAGCTGCTGCAATGCTGAAGACGAAAAACCCGATTTTTCTTGAGAGCATTCAGGTCGAGGGTAAGAAACTCAACACCGGCATGATCAAGGAAACCCTCAAGGATTACAATAAGGAAGTCATTGTATCAACAATCGGGATGCGTCAGGGATTTTTTGAGGGGACTGTTGAAGGCGCAAAATCCATTGGTGATGCTTTCGACGAAATGACAAAATGGGTTGATGAATATTACTCCTGATTAAGAGAGTGAGCATGTTCTCTTTCTCAATCACGGCAAAGGCGATAACTGCATCATTCAGAGTCCCGGAGACGCATACGTTTCACCAGACTCTTCCTCTGCCACCGAAGACCGCCATTGTTGGCATGATCGGTGCGGCATTGGGAAAGCGTCTGGATGAGGCATACGTGTTTGTTGAGCAGAACCATATCCTAGTCAGTGTCTATGGCACTCATGAAGGTCTCATGAAAGATCTGTGGAATTACCGGAAACTGACGGGAAAAGAAAAAACTTTCACGCAAGAAGATATCAAGAGTCGTCGCCAGTATAGTATTCTGATCCGTGAGTTCCTCTTCTCCAATGATTTCACGTTTTTCTTTGCAGCAGAAAAACAGGAACCACTTCAGCAAATAAAAACGGCATTTGAGTCTCCATATTACGCGCTAACGGCCGGAAACAGTGATGATCTTCTCAAAGTATGTACCCTTTCCGAAGTCAGGGAAATTAAACCGGAGAAAATTTGCCGGTTTGAAAATACCGTCCTCCCCGGGGATGTCTCCCGGTCCTATAAACATGACATTGATCTGAGATCGGTACCGATCACTCAGACACTCTACACTCCGCAGGTTTATCTCCTGCCGACAAAATTTGAGTTCAATGGGGAAGAACGCCGGGTCATCGAACGGAAACCTTTCACGTTCATCAGCACACCTGTCACACTATCAACCCCGCTTGACGGGTATTGCATGGGTGGCAAAGCGGTTGTCCTTCAATGACCTCCACTATTTTTTGGGCCAAACCTGATCAGACCTATGAAGAGCACATCAGGGCTGCATATACTGCGTGGAAATCCACGGTTTCTTCAAAACGGAATCTGATCCAACGACTCGGCAAGCTGTATGGTTTCAGTGAAGAGCGGTTTTTAAAAAGTTCACTCCTTACGGTAGTTCTTCATGATATTGGTAAGAATATCGAGCCTTTCCAGCAGATGATGCGGGCAAAAAAAGAAGGGAAAAGTTTTGATTACCGGGAAAACTACCGGCACGAACTGGAATCATATTGTTTTATTTTTCGGGGCGCGATGGCATTGGCCTCCCAAGAGGGTGGACCGCTTATCGGGAAATTGCCCCTTGAAGCACTTGCAGTACTGGGGCATCATAAGAGAATTGATCCATCTCTTGATTCATTTCACCGGGAAAGTCTGAGTGCAAAACCCCCCATCTGCGAAGAGGGAATGAATCTCGCGCTTACACTCGCCGGACAGATCTTTCAGAGTGAAGGCTACCAGTTTCCAGAAATTCCGGTTCATGAGTACGACCCATATAAAGAAGTGAGCAAACTCATCGGTTACGAGGGAATTTTCACTAAAATTTACGAGCGTGAACCAGATCACGAAGCCGTCCGGGCGACATATTCTCTGTTAAAAGCAATCCTGCACTACTCCGATTGGCTGGGCTCTTCAGGAAAAGAATTGCCCTACTCGGTAAAACTTGATGCCGATCAATTGTTCAAGGAGATCGAACAACGGTGTGCCGCAAAACAGATCGCCTTTACCCAGTTACGGCCGTTTCAGCAGCAGTGTGCCGATACGAAAGGGAACGTTATTGCGGTTGCCCCTACGGGAAGTGGAAAGACCGAGGCCGCACTTTTCTGGGCGCTCAATAATATCCACGAGATGCAGGATGCAAAACTCATCTATCTTCTGCCAACAATGGTAACTGCCAACAGCATTTTCCTGAGACTGGAAGAGTATTTCGGCAAAGGAAATGTGGGATTGTCACATTCAACGGCTACGTTCCTGCGCGAGAATGAAGAAGAATCTCCCCAAGAAAGAACGGTTCTCTTTGACAAATCCTTCATCAAACCGGCAACAGTTGCAACGGTTGATCAATTATTGACGGCCGGATTCAATACCGGCAAATGGACCCTTATTGAAGCAAATGTTGCGAACTGTGTTGTGATTATCGATGAGATTCACTCATACGATCCCTGGACGCTCGGACTCATCATCGAATCCATGAAGCATTTCTCAAAACTGGGAACCCGTTTCATGTTGATGAGTGCCACATTGCCCCACTACTTGATTGAATTATTCACCCGCTCGCTTCCAGATGTAACAGTAATCCGGGATGAAACGTTACTCTCTTCCTGTCGGAATCAGTATCAGACGTTTGACAAACCCATTGAGGACGCTATTGCGGAAATTGAAAAGGAAGTTGTGCGGGGTAAAAAAACCCTAGTTGTCGTAAACAATGTGGCGAAATGCCAGGAACTGTACAAAAAACTCGGACATCTCAATCCGCTTTGTTATCACTCGAAATTTACATTCGACGACCGGAGAACTAAAGAGGAACATATTGACGATGCTAAACTTTTGATAGCAACGCAGGTTGTTGAGGTCTCTCTGGATATCGATTTCGATGTTATGTTTACAGAGTGTGCACCCCCTGACGCTCTTATCCAGCGGGCCGGTCGAGTCAACAGGAGACGGGTTAAAACCGGCAGTCGGATACTTATTTTCCTGCCATCAAAAACGTCTGAAAAAATATATGATCCCGATTCAACAGGGCTACTGACGCGCTCATTTGTAAAATTTAAAACATCCCCCCCGGATCTAACCGAATTAGATCTGATCACTATTGTCGAAGAAGTTTACACGGGGCGGGATATCGAGCAATCTGAAATTTTTGTCGATGCAAGCAGACAATACGCAGAGATTCAGGATACCCTAATGGAAATCTTTGATAATCCGAATAAATTTGAGGATAAGATCAAGACCCGTAAGGAGGATTATCTTCAGGTTCCGGTTATTCCCCTGCAATTCAGAGATCAGATTACTTCTCTGGACATTCCCCCCTCAAAGCGTCGTTTGTACGAAGTGAAAATGCCCTACTGGTATGTACGGAAGCACAAAGAAATCCGTGACGAGATCATGTTCTGCGAAATGAAGTACGATTCTGATATCGGCGCATCCTTTACTGATGACAAAGATGATGTTGCGAGTCTGATCATATGATCCTCCACACCTTCACCCTGACCCTCGGCTCGACCCGCCCGATCCACGGCACAGCGCCCGAACTCCGGGGATTCTTCGCTACCAAGTTCACCGAATACACCGAACTCCACCAGCACGATGCGGACAAATTCGTCTACCGGTACCCGGTCGTCCAATACAAGATGATCAACAACGTTCCCACCGTCATCGGCATCAACGAAGGCGCGGAAGTCCTCAAAAAGATCTACGATGACTACCAGGAAATCCGGCTGGGTGCGAACACCTACCAGATTGTCGAGCGCGGCATCGCGCTCAAAGACGAGGAGTTCGGGATCTCGGATAAGATCCGGTCATACGAATTCGCGACACCGTGGCTCGCGCTCAACCAGGAGAATTACAAGAGGTTCTACGCGCTCAAGGGAAAAGAGGAGCGGGACGAATTTGTCCGGAAGATCCTGATCGGGAACATCATCTCCATGTCAAAATCGCTGGGATACGAGGTTCCTGCGCAGATCAAATGCGACACGAACCTCCATTTCCGGAAAGACCGGCTCAAGGATGTCAGCGTCATGACCTTCACCGGGAAATTCCATGTAAATTTCCTGATCCCCGATTACCTCGGGCTCGGAAAATCCGTCTCGCGCGGGTTTGGCGCGGTAAAACAACTCACACTGGAGAACGAAAAGGACTAAAATCATGCAGCTCGTCATCAATACCCGGGGTGCGTTTCTCAAAAAGGAAAAAAACTGTTTCCTGGTCAAGAACGATGAAAAGATCGTGGAGGTCTCTGCCGACAAGATCGACAGCATCCTCATCACGACATCTGCGACCATCACGACCGACGCCATCGAGTTCGCGGTCGAGAACAACATCGACATCATTTTCCTCAATTACTTCGGTGATCCGTACGGGCGCGTCTGGCACTCAAAACTCGGGAGCACCACGCTGATCCGGCGCCGCCAGCTCGAAGCCGAAGCTGCCGACACCGGGTTCTATCTCGCCCGGGGCTGGATCGCGGAGAAGATCCAGAACCAGATCGATCTCTTAAAAGACCTCAAGAAGAACCGCCCCGACCAGAAAGACCAGCTCGACATCTCGATAGCAAAGATCGAAGGACTGCGGGAGACTCTCCTTGCCATGAAAGGCTCGCTCGATATCAAACGCGGTTCGATTATGGGCGTCGAAGGCATGGCTTCAGCGACATACTTCGATGCGATAGCTGGGATCATGCCCGAGCAGTGGCGATTCAAAGGCCGGAGCCGGGACCCGGCAAAGGACGCCTTCAACTGCCTGCTCAACTATGGGTACGGCGTACTCTATTCGCAGGTCGAGCGCGCGTGCATCATCGCGGGGCTCGATCCGTACGTGGGATTCCTGCACACCGACAATTACAACAAGCGGTCGTTCGTGTTCGATCTCATCGAGCTGTTCCGGGTTCACGCGGACCGGACTGTGGTGAACCTCTTCTCTAAAAAGCAGGTGACGCCGGCACTCTTTGACCCGGTGCCGGGCGGGCTGTACATGAACAAAGAGGGAAAGGCGCTCCTCATTGGGGCGCTCAACGAGATGCTCGACCGCGAGATCGAGTACCATGGCCGCAACGTGAAGATCAGGAACACGATCCAGATGGAGTGCCACCGTATCGCGAACGGGCTGATCAAATCCGGGTGAGGAAACAATGACAATGGTCTGGGTGGTGTATGATATCGCAAAGAACCGGGCGAGGAGCCATGTGTCGCGGATCTGCCAGGACAAAGGATTGTACCGCGTACAGAAGAGCGTGTTTTTAGGGAACCTGAATGCAAACGAGCGTGATTCTCTTGCGCTGGAATGTGAGCAGGAGATCGATCCCAAGGTCGATTCGGTCTACGTATTCCCGATGGATGACGATTCGTTTAAGAAGGTAAAACTGCTCGGGCAGGCATTTGACCGGAAACTGGTGAGCGATGAACTGCTCACGAAATTTTTCTGATACGTATGGCAGACAGCGAAACGATCATCACGATCTCCGATGTGCTTGAGTACCTGTTCTGTCCGCGATTCATCTACTACATGCACTGCCTTGATATCCGGCAGCACGAGGAATCCCGGTTCAAGGTGATGAAGGGGCGGGAGGTGCATGAGAAGAAACTGATTACGAACCCGGAGTACCTGCGAAAGAAACTGGGTGTCGTAAAGAAGGAGATGAATGTATTCATGGCATCCAAGCAGCACCATATCAAAGGGATTGCGGATGAGGTTCTCTTTCTTGATGACGGGACTGCCGCCCCGTTCGAGTACAAGTATGCGGAGTTCAAGGATTCGATCTTCCAGACCTACAAGTTCCAGCTGGTGCTCCACGCGATCATGATCCGGGAAAATTATCATCTCGATGTGAACCGGGGGTTCATCTGTTTTACCCGGAGCAACAACCATATCGAGACGCTTGAGTTTACCAAGAACGATTTCGAGCGGGGCATTGAGATTGTCAATGAGGTTCTGGAGATCATCGACAAAGGATTTTATCCGACAAAGAGCAAATACAAAACCAAGTGCATTGACTGCTGTTACGGCACAATCTGCACCTGATTCTTATCTTTAAATAGGGATCAATACTTTTGCATGAAGAAATTCATGCGGGAATTTCAAGCATTTTAATTGAGATACAGCCGAAACGGGCCGAAATCGGGCGGCCTTCGAGCGAATCATCCAAGAGAACAAGGATTGAAACTTTGCCTGTTCGAGCCGAGCAAGATCCTCGTCGGAAAGCTTCGAGCGAATCATCCAAGAGAACAAGGATTGAAACTCACAAAATGCCAGTTACACGGTCATCGCTGATTGCTTCGAGCGAATCATCCAAGAGAACAAGGATTGAAACAAAAGGGCAAATATGGTATTAAAAAATACCATTAAACTTCGAGCGAATCATCCAAGAGAACAAGGATTGAAACATTACTCACCTGAAATCAGGAGAGAGAATAAATTCTTCGAGCGAATCATCCAAGAGAACAAGGATTGAAACTGCCACATACCACTGTCTCAAGCGGCTCCTGGAAACTTCGAGCGAATCATCCAAGAGAACAAGGATTGAAACAAGTTTGCAAAATAGATAGTATTTTTGGCAAAACACACTTCGAGCGAATCATCCAAGAGAACAAGGATTGAAACGTGTCACATTCAAAGGGGGCAGATGTGGGGATTCTTCGAGCGAATCATCCAAGAGAACAAGGATTGAAACACTGATACGTCTGCATTTTCTGCCATATTGTATACTTCGAGCGAATCATCCAAGAGAACAAGGATTGAAACTTCTGGAAGTGGGAAGGGACCAACCGGAAAGAACTTCGAGCGAATCATCCAAGAGAACAAGGATTGAAACTCTCTTACCGGCTTAAACGGACAAAGAATGCAACCCTTCGAGCGAATCATCCAAGAGAACAAGGATTGAAACCTGACGCGATTTGATCCATGGAAGATCGGTCTACCTTCGAGCGAATCATCCAAGAGAACAAGGATTGAAACCTATCATTGACATACCATCGCCTCCTGCCGCGCCCTTCGAGCGAATCATCCAAGAGAACAAGGATTGAAACTAGTGCCAAGTTTCTGCTGCGGTCACGCGGGCACCCTTCGAGCGAATCATCCAAGAGAACAAGGATTGAAACTCGATCCCCCAACCGGCGAGGCCCTGCGCGATGTGCTTCGAGCGAATCATCCAAGAGAACAAGGATTGAAACTCCCGGGTACCAAGCTCAAAGTAGCAGCCGACGGTCTTCGAGCGAATCATCCAAGAGAACAAGGATTGAAACCAGTTGCGGATGACTGGGACACTACCAAATGGCTGCTTCGAGCGAATCATCCAAGAGAACAAGGATTGAAACTCGGCAGTAATATAGATACGATCGTCAAAGATCTCTACTTCGAGCGAATCATCCAAGAGAACAAGGATTGAAACTGAAGGTCCATAAAGATCTGAAATATATCGGAACGCTTCGAGCGAATCATCCAAGAGAACAAGGATTGAAACCAGTCGAGGTGGCCTGAATGCCCGTGATTCACGACTTCGAGCGAATCATCCAAGAGAACAAGGATTGAAACTGCGAGAGCCCGTTTTCTTCGACGAGTTGCCGGATATGCTTCGAGCGAATCATCCAAGAGAACAAGGATTGAAACAACGAATTACCATCGACTGCCCCGGGTTTGATGCCTTCGAGCGAATCATCCAAGAGAACAAGGATTGAAACTTAAGATCCTTTCTCTCTTTTTTCAAGCCATAAAAACTTCGAGCGAATCATCCAAGAGAACAAGGATTGAAACTCAAATCAACCGCTGCCGATCCTTAAGTACCCGGGCTTCGAGCGAATCATCCAAGAGAACAAGGATTGAAACTTCCCAAAAGGACGCTGTGCAGCAATCCGGGCAGACTTCGAGCGAATCATCCAAGAGAACAAGGATTGAAACTGGTTTTGTGATAACCTTTAAAAAGGTGGGTGTGCCACTTCGAGCGAATCATCCAAGAGAACAAGGATTGAAACCCGCATGCCTGATGATATTGTTAATGATCACAATCTTCGAGCGAATCATCCAAGAGAACAAGGATTGAAACTCCCTTTCCTCTCCCCCCTGCACACAACCCCCACACTTCGAGCGAATCATCCAAGAGAACAAGGATTGAAACTACGTAAGTTTGAGAGCGTATCCTGCCTTGATGTTCTTCGAGCGAATCATCCAAGAGAACAAGGATTGAAACACGATGTGACCACCTCGAAGCACGGCCACTGCCCGACTTCGAGCGAATCATCCAAGAGAACAAGGATTGAAACTTGTAATAATAAATAATGCAAACCAAAAAGAAATCTTCGAGCGAATCATCCAAGAGAACAAGGATTGAAACAAGAACTACCAGTACACGAAATCCGTGGATAAAATCTTCGAGCGAATCATCCAAGAGAACAAGGATTGAAACCCGGAGGTAATTTTCCATGGGATCACGAACACCAAACTTCGAGCGAATCATCCAAGAGAACAAGGATTGAAACTGATTGATGCGGCAGAAGCCTCTCAATCGTGGCACCTTCGAGCGAATCATCCAAGAGAACAAGGATTGAAACTGGTACTCGGGCTCGTTGAGTTCCCACCATTGCTCTTCGAGCGAATCATCCAAGAGAACAAGGATTGAAACTAAAGAAAAGTGCCCGGTATACTGTCGACGTGAGCCTTCGAGCGAATCATCCAAGAGAACAAGGATTGAAACATCGGGGGACTCGTGGCGATCGGCGCCGCGCACCAGGCTACTTCGAGCGAATCATCCAAGAGAACAAGGATTGAAACCCGAAGCATACGAAGTAATCACCTGTCCGGACTGCAAGCTTCGAGCGAATCATCCAAGAGAACAAGGATTGAAACCAGGTTTCAAGGAACCCATCCGGGAATATCGTTTTACTTCGAGCGAATCATCCAAGAGAACAAGGATTGAAACTTTTTATCGCTCGATTTCGGTTTTCCCAGTGAGACTTCGAGCGAATCATCCAAGAGAACAAGGATTGAAACAGGTGTCCGCCTCCCTCTTTGTCAAGGACATGCACTTCGAGCGAATCATCCAAGAGAACAAGGATTGAAACTGCTGGAGGGTTTCCGGGCCTATAAGGAGCGCAGAACTTCGAGCGAATCATCCAAGAGAACAAGGATTGAAACATATTTGGTGCCGTCGATCCGTCGTTGGTAATGTGCTCTTCGAGCGAATCATCCAAGAGAACAAGGATTGAAACCCCCCCCGAGCCCTCCAGTCGCTCCAAGTGCGTAAACTTCGAGCGAATCATCCAAGAGAACAAGGATTGAAACTTCAGTGGAGGAGGCGGCCACCTCCTCCTCACCAACAACTTCGAGCGAATCATCCAAGAGAACAAGGATTGAAACTATCTTGTTTAAACTAAATGCCATTTATGACAGACACTTCGAGCGAATCATCCAAGAGAACAAGGATTGAAACCAGGACCCGCGGCCATTGAACCCGGCATTGCAGGCTTCGAGCGAATCATCCAAGAGAACAAGGATTGAAACTAGGATGGGCGTCTTGAGAGCGTGTCACACTTGACTTCGAGCGAATCATCCAAGAGAACAAGGATTGAAACTCCGATCAGCAACGACAGCCGGTCCTCTCTTGCTCCTTCGAGCGAATCATCCAAGAGAACAAGGATTGAAACCTTCCCGGCTTTCTTTATCCACTTGCCGTCGGGTGACCTTCGAGCGAATCATCCAAGAGAACAAGGATTGAAACATGGCAGTTTTTCCGATTGGACGGAATCGGCTGCACTTCGAGCGAATCATCCAAGAGAACAAGGATTGAAACCTACACCCCGGAGTCATATAAGCCCACGCTTGTACTTCGAGCGAATCATCCAAGAGAACAAGGATTGAAACAGACCGAGTGTTACGGCGTGCCATTCGGCCGCACACTTCGAGCGAATCATCCAAGAGAACAAGGATTGAAACATAATATTTTGAAATTTCCAACACCAAAAGATTGTCTTCGAGCGAATCATCCAAGAGAACAAGGATTGAAACGTTTCTGCCCGTCGAAATCAAAATCCCCTGTGGTCTTCGAGCGAATCATCCAAGAGAACAAGGATTGAAACAATTATCCTGATAATATTCCATCGCAATGCCGACACTTCGAGCGAATCATCCAAGAGAACAAGGATTGAAACCCGAAAGGCAGATCCAAAAAACCATGCGTGTGCGGCTTCGAGCGAATCATCCAAGAGAACAAGGATTGAAACTAAGTACACCGGAAGCATTTGCGGGAAACACGCTGTCTTCGAGCGAATCATCCAAGAGAACAAGGATTGAAACCAGACAGCGACCCGATTGCAGAATCTCTCTCCCAGCTTCGAGCGAATCATCCAAGAGAACAAGGATTGAAACTGCAGTTCGCACGGATCTATTTTCGCGGTCATCGGACTTCGAGCGAATCATCCAAGAGAACAAGGATTGAAACAGCGAACAACACCTTCTTTTTGAAGTCCTCCACGCTCTTCGAGCGAATCATCCAAGAGAACAAGGATTGAAACTGGTGATGCGCGTAATGGCAGGCCGGACAATCTACTTCGAGCGAATCATCCATGAGAACAAGGATTGAAACTACCATGTCCTCATCGACCAGTTACCGCTAGTACCTTCGAACGAATCATCCATGAGAACAAGGATTGAAACCCTGTTAGAACACTCATCATCAGATGAAGTGATGTCTTCGAACAAATCATCCATGAGAACAAGGATTGAAACTTCGGCGTGCCGTCCCGGGTGGGCTTCCAGATATACTTCGAACGAATCATCCAAGAGAACAAGGATTGAAACAGCTATTTCAGGGTTGAGACAATCGCGCCTGTTATTCTTCGAACGAATCATCCATGAGAACAAGGATTGAAACACACCATTGGAGTGGTGATCATGGCAAAGTGGAAGCTTCGAACGAATCATCCATGAGAACAAGGATTGAAACGTAGCCCTTTGCGTCAGGCCCTCCGTTTCAACAGGTCTTCGAGAAATTCATCCATGAGAACAAGGATTGAAACTCACTAGGGATATGACCTCCAAGCGTCCCAGGCAGCTTCGAGAAATTCATCCATGAGAACAAGGATTGAAACCGATCACACCCGCGCATCAGGCCGAGCTTGAACAGATTCGAGAAAAACATCCAAAAGAACAAGGATTGAAACGATCAGCACATCGAGGGCCTGTCCGCTGCCAAGTGCTTCGAGAAATTTATCCCGATAGCAAAAAGATTGAAACTGGGCATGGCAGTATTTGGTGATTAACTTACGCCGGTTTCAGGACTATTACGAGAGCTTTCCTATATATCCCACATAATTCTTGGAAGGTAAGAATGGCCCTTGGCTTTGTTGACCGTCCTTACTATGAACAGAATGGGATTCTGATGGAAAGATCATTTCATTTGAATCGCACACTGACATCAGAAGTCGTGTAGAGATCCGGCTCGGCCTCCAATAATTTCACAAGCGAGTGCTCCTCAATTGCGTACAGCTCATCAGCACTTTCTCTGCCGGAGACCGCCCGTCCGCTCATGATAGTATGTGGTATACCCCTTCACCAATAGGCTTCTGATTGCGGCCCCATACTGACTGCTTTCCTCCACCCCGTCACACCTCCCACGTCGTAAAATCACCCCGATCCACCCGGCCCCTTTTTCCGCGTTCTATTGGCCGATCTCATGGTTGCAAGGGTAATTGGATGTGGCAAAAAGATCCCCTGTCCAAACACGATTACGGGCCATTATCTGGCATCGAAAACGGGCGTATTTTGGCAAACGGGGCTTGGTTTTCGGCCCGTTTCCATGCGAACCTGAACAGGGCATTTTAAGGGGTTTCCCGGGAAGAGGCGGGATCGGAAAACGGGAATCCGGGGTTGTTTCGGGCTTGTTTGGGATACGGTTTTTGGGAGTTAAAATAAGGACCTGGAACCGGATCTGCCCCGGTTGACCGTGGATCTGCCCGGGAAATCCGGGCTCTTTATGGCCCCGAATTGCCGTATTTGATACCCGCTTTCCGGAATTTTGTACATAATGTGGTACAGTTTTACACACTTTTTCCGGAATCGCAAAAATACTCGCGATTTATGGCAATCCGGGCATTTTTCGAGGATGTACAAAACCCTTTTGTACGCTTTTGGGAGGCAGATCCCTGCCCGGATCATACATGGGTAGGGAGAAATGAAAAGAAGGGCGGTTTTGGTGACCGGGTTTAGGGTTCCCTCATACGGGTCACCCGACCCGGATCCGGTACAGCGAATCCGCACCGGCCAGTTTGACCGCATCATGCGGGAGCGGGTTTATCGAAAGATTTTCCACGTGCTCAAAAATATTCGGCAGCAGATCTTTTGGAATTTTCCGGCAGTCTTTCTCCACGCTGTTTTTAAAAGAGAGCGTGTACTGACTCATCGGTCTCTTCTCACATCACACGCTTTTTTAATTCGGCAAGGCTGACTGTGCCTTCATCCCGCCGTTCAGCTACCATCGCAAGATCGTGGAGATCCTCTTTCATGTGCTCGTATTCGGTGAGCGGGAGGATGACGGCAACCTTGTTTCCGTTCTCATCAGTGACGTATTGCCCGGCAGAGCTCATGGGAATTCCCTGTACCCTTTTGTTTCCCGGTCATGATATAACCGATTTCTCCTGGGGGGCAGGACCGGATCGCACCCACCTGATAATTCAGTCCCCACGATTCTCCTACGAACTCCCTCCAGCAAGACGGGTATGGCCGTGCCACCCACCGGGCGAGAGGGGGTATGGGGGGCGAGTGCTCGCCCGCAGAAAGAAGCAAAGGCAAAAATTCCTACACGGGATTACGGTTCAATCAAAAAATTTAGCAAAACAAGAATCGTAAAAAAAACCCATCCCTTCACCGCTCAATAAGCCGGATATGGTCCACGGTCTTTTTTTCGAGCTCCCCCTCTCCCTGCAACCGCGAAACATCCGCGATTGCTTCGAGCACGTGAACGGACTCTTCCAGGAACGAGAGCACATCGGCAGGGAACACTTCGATCCCGTACTCGTCCGAAAGGTACGCAGCGATCTGCCGGTGGTCGAGACCGTTCTCGCGCAGCTCGATCACTTTTTTGGCAAACTTTTTTTCCGGGCAGCCGCACAAGGGAGAGTTCTTGCACTTGCAGCGCAGAAAATCGTCGAAGAACCGGAGGAGCTGGTCGCGGATGGCAAAATCGAGCGCATCATAATTGAATCGTGAGGTGATGGTCTCAAGCATCACCGGGGAAAAGGCGAACTCGGGGACCCGGTAGCCGCAAAGCCGTTCGATCTTTTTTGCGTGGCGGAACCGGGCCCGGTCAGCGATCACTCGTCTTCTCCGGTCGACTCGTCAAACTTCTCGAGCGAATCCATTGCCTCGTGCATCCGCTCGCATTCGATGAGCCACTCGTCAAAGAGGGTCGGGTTTTCAAGATCGTCTTTCACGTACTTTCCGCAGCAGGCTGCGCCGTCGATCACGGCAGCGCCGATGTTCGAGGCCGTCTCAAGCGCACCCTCCATGTCTTTTTCGATCTGCCCCTTGCCTTTTTTCACGAGCGTCTTGATGTCCTTGTCGAATTCCCCGCCAAGGTAGCGGCGGCAGGACGCGAAGAGGGCGAGTTTGGGGAGCTGCAGGATCTCGACGATCTCTTCGAGATCGCCCGCGGGCGCGGCGGCCATGACGATCGCCTCGACCTGCATGAGCTTGTCAAGCGATTCCTCTTTTGAGAATCTCTTGTTCTGGTAGAGTTTTACGATCTTGAGCACCGCAAGCGTGATGTCCACCGAGAAACTGTCCAGCACCCGGAAACCTTCGGGCATCTCGTCGCTTTTTAAGTCGGCCTCGAAACTTGCTTCGCTCAAGGACTTTAACCAGTTGTCCCAGCGTTCCTGGTTGTAGAAGATATAGAAGAGTTTCATCGGCTCTTCTTCAACCTTTTTGCTCGCCTTCTTCGCCATTTCATTACACTATTCTCTCTCCTGATTAAAGGATTTCGTTATTGGAGGAAAGCCGGTGTGATGTTTCCTCATACGAATCCCCCGGCACCCGACACATTCTGTCACATCCTTATACCTAACGAGCGACAAAAAAAAAGGTACATGAAACTGCTGCCCGTGTTCCTCCTGATCCTCTTGTGCGCCGCATGTGCGGGCTGCACTGCTGCAGGCACGGCCCCGTCTGCCGCCCAAAAAATCCCGGTCCTTGCCGGCACCTGGAACGGATCGCTCCAGGGCTATATCGAAGGCACAGGATACATCGCCGCCAACAATACCCTCACCCTGGATATCACCGGGCAGCAGGGCCGGCTTTTCAATGGCACGATATCGGTTACGGAAGGAAACGGCAGCGTCTCGGTCCGGCACATTGCCGGCGCCATCAGCCCCGACGGGAAGAGTTTTACGGTCGTGCAGTCCGATACCGGCTACGATTTTGGCACTATTGTCTCCGATAACGAGATCGAGCTCGTGTACGTGAGCGACAAGGACCCGGCAAAAGTCGTGATCGATTCGTTCGTGCGGAACTCCTAAAAAGCGCCCGGGGATCCGGGCCCTGATCACCGCCAACGGTTATCTCTCTTGACCGAGAAAGTATCCGGGTATATCCATGGCAGCAGGAAAAGACGAAACTACGACCGTCGTGATGGTCCGGTACGGGGAGCTCTTCTTAAAGAGCGATCCGGTAAAATACCATTTCATCGGCCTGCTGCTCCGAAATATCCGGCAGGCGCTCAAATCTGCCGGCATCGACTCGCGCTTCGAGAGCCCGCGGGGCCGGATCTTCATCTTTACCGACCGGCCACGAGAGACCGCACTGGTAGTCTCGCGGGTCTTTGGGGTGGTGGACACATGCATCTGCACGCTCGTTGCCGCAGAGCCAGACGCGGTCCGCGATGCTGCGCTCGTCCTTGCCAAAACGCATCTCAGGCCGCCCTGCACGTTTGCCGTCCGGGCAAAGCGGCAGTACAAGACCGGGATGAACAGCCAGGAGCTCGGTGAGTACGTGGGCTCGGCGATCTATGATGCGAATCCCGGCCTTTCTGTGGACCTCACGAACCCGGCATACGAGATCTTTGTCGAGATGCGCGAATGCGGGGGGCTTGTGTACGACGAACGGTTCCCGGGCCAGGGCGGCCTTCCCTGGGGGACCCAGGGAAAAGCCCTCGCGCTCCTCTCTTCGGGGATCGACTCGCCGGTTGCCGCATGGCTTGCCATGAAACGCGGCTGCGAGGTCTCGTTTGTGCATGTTGACGGCGGGCGCTGGGCGGGGACCGATGTAAAGGCAACCGCGATGGAAAACCTCTGCCGGCTCTCGCTCTGGTGCCCGCAGGAGCCCATGTCCATGACGGTCGCAAACGCCGAAGCATTCTACGATGCCATGCAGCAGGAGAGGATCCCGCCCCGGCTGCGCTGTGTCCTCTGCAAGCGCTTCATGATCCGGCTTGCCGCCCGGCTCTGTGAGAAGGAAGGCGCAGCTGCGATCCTCACGGGCGAGAACCTCGGGCAGGTCGCGTCCCAGACGCTCGCTAACCTTGCGGTGATCTCCGATGTCACGACCGTCCCGGTGCTCCGGCCGCTCATCACCTACGACAAGGCGGAGACGGTCGATCTCGCCAGAAAAATCGGGACATTTTTAGGCAAGCAGGGAGATCTTGCCTGCCGGGCGGTGCCGAAGATGCCGGCAACCGCGGCAACCGCAGAGGCCGTACGCGAGGCCGAGGAAAAGATGGACATTGCCGGCCTGCTCGATACCGTGCTCGCTTCGGTTGAGTACGTTTCTGCGGAGAATGGGAAGATCCACCCGAATGTCTAAAAATTATTCCAGCAGGTCCCGGCAGTATGCTGTGACCGTCTCGATCGTCCGGATCCGGGCCGGCCACTTGTCCTCCGAGCCGATCACCGTCCAGGGAGCGATCTTCGTGTTGGTCCGGGCCAGCATCTCGTCGACTGCCTTGTCGTACAGGTCCCACTTCTCCCGGTTGCGCCAGTCCTCTTCCGTGATCTTCCACTGCTTTAAGGGATCGTCTTCCCGCTGCTCGAAACGCCGGAGCTGCTCGTCTTTTGTGATCTCCAGCCAGAACTTGATGATCCCCCCGCCGCTCGAATACACATAGTCTGCTTCCATCTCGTTTATCTCGCGGTATGCCCGCTGCCATTCATTCTTCGTGCAGAAGTTCTCCACCCGTTCGACAAGCACGCGGCCGTACCAGCTCCGGTCGAAGATTGCAATATGGCCGGCCTGAGGGAAATTTTTCACGAACCGCCAGAGATAGTGGTGGCTCTTTTCCGTTACCCCGGGCGCTGACGTGGGGATCACGTCGTACCCGCGTGGGTTCATGTACCGGGCAAGCCGGGTGATGTTGCCACCTTTTCCTGCAGCGTCCCAGCCCTCGTACACGATGACGAGCGGGATTTTGCGCTTGAACAGGAGACCCTGGACCCGTATCATCTCTTCCTGGAGGGCATCGAGTGCCGGCTGGCACTCCTCGCGGGTACAGGTCTTCCCATCCTTGTAACTCCCGGCGCTGCGTTTTACCGGCCGCTGTTCCGGCAGGACCAGATCGGGAAGTTTTACCGGTTTTTCTCCGGCCTTTACCGCAAGGGCCTTTTCGAGCGCAGCAATAAGGACCGTATAGATCTTTTGTACGGCAAAATTTTCGTCTGTTGCATCGAGCACGTGCCAGGGGGCAGGCTTTGTATCGGTCTTCTCCAGGAAATGGTCGATCACGGGAAGCGAGAGCTCGTAACTCTTATGGATCTCCCAGAGCGCCGGGGTCACGAGCCAGGCCTTTAAGGGGTCGTGCTCGCGGGCAATGAACCTCCGCTTCTGCTCCTCTTTTTCAATGTGCAAAAAGAATTTGACGATAACAGCGCCGTCATCTGAGAGCTGGCGCTCGAAGCTGTTGATGGCAATCGTTCTTCCTTTGAGCGATTTTGTCCAGCTTGCTTTCTGCATCTCGGCAGAGATTGCCCGGCTGTACCAGCTCCGGGCAAAGATCGCAATCCGCCCTTTCTGCGGAGTCCGCACCCAGAACCGCCACATGAACGGCCGGACCCGTTCGGTATCGGTGGGCTGCTCGATGGTGTGGAGGGTGAAGCCCCGGGGGTCGAGCGAGTCAATCACCATCTTCGTGGACCGGGTGATCCCGGCCGCGTCCCAGCCTTCCATCACGACAATGACCGGGATCCCCGCATCGCGCAGGGACCGCTGGAGGATCCCGAGGCGTTCCTTTAACGGGGCTATCTTCTTTTCAAAGGTCTTCGGGTCGATCCGGTTTTTCGGGTTAATGATTTTTTTCAGCATCGTGCGATCTCCGTTGCCGGTCCAACCCCCACGGCCCGGCGGAATTTTATGTTCTCCATTTTACCGGGCAGTGAGATAAAAGCAGTGGTGGAGTGTTTTTCCAATGAGTAAACGATGATGGTACACCCTGTCCCGGGGGCAATTCCCGGGCAAGGGAGAAAAATACGGCTGCGTGAAAAAAAGGTGCCGGACGTGCCCTTTTTTCTAGGCAAGTCTCCAGACCGCCCGGGTCTGGTAGTCGAGGTTGGCTACTACATACGTGTCCTGGGCCGAGATCGATTCTGGTACTTCGTAAATGAGGTATCCCTCTGCCGCGTTGCTGTCGCCGGGCTTGATCTCCCCGACGATCCCGGTAGTCCCGAGCCGGAAATCGTACTGGTTCTCGTAAACATTGTCAATGACGACGTCAGAGCTGCGGACGGAGGTATAGTTGTACGCGGTTCCCCCGGCAATGACGACAAACTGCGACGGCGAGGGAATATACATTGCAGTCGTGCCGGTATCGATAACCCTGACATAGACAAACAGGAACGTATTTCCCTCACCAGGCGTCTCCGTAACATAGCCATGCTGTATACCGCCTGACCCGGTTGCAGATACCTGGTCACGGGCACTGTTGAAGGTAGGTTCCGTCCAGCTGTAGGTCGGTTTGATCGCATACCGGTACACGGTTGCTTTCCCCGTGTGTGTCCCGCTCCCGAAGGTTGCATACCGGCCGACTGCCAGTGCGTCCGGATATGCGGCTGCCGCAGGAACCAGTGTTGGAACCGTTGTTGCCGGAGGTATTACCGGCGTCGTTGTGATGGTCTCTGAGGGGACCTGCTGGGTTGTACTGGTGCACCCGGAACACAGGAGAACGAGAACGAGGGCACCCATGGCCATAAGAGCAAATGAAAATTTCATTTTTTCCCTCCGCTTCAGATCGGCCTCGCATCTATATCGTTCGGAAGCAGCAGTTTGAGAAGGTAATCCGGCACCTGTTTAGACGTATGAACTGCCATATCGAAGTATGCCCGACTCTCCCGCTCGCCATTATACGTCAGGTTGATCTGGAACGTGGTATCCACAAGTGAGACTGCCCCAAGGGTCGAGATCACGGCACGCCGCGGGGTTATTTTCAGACTGTCGCCTACCATCATATTCTGCTTGACGCCATCGACGTCAGTGATAATAAGATCCCCGCTTGAGAGCGTAGTGATATGTACATTCCCGATGGTTGTTGGCTGGCCATCCGGGAACGAAACGCCATAATTGGTGGTGAACGGCAGAGAGAGCCCCGAGGTATCGTCTGTGACCGTCACGCTCAGCGTCAGCAGGGCTATCGCAATGAGTACGATGGCAAGACCTGCAACACCAAGGACAATCTTTATGCCTGTCCCCAGGCCCTCTCTTTTTTTACGGCTCCGTTCCTGTTGCCGTCCTTCGTTACGGGCCTGATTGAGATCCCATTGCGTGTCCTTTTCCTCAGCATGGCCGGTTTTCCGGCCTTCTTCCGCGGCTTGTTCAATATCTCTTGAATTAAGATCGTCCATAAAAAATCACTCCGTTTTCCGAAATGTTGTTCCTGCTTTGTGGTTTTATGCATCACCCTGTTTCCCCGGCACGATATTTTTCATGAGGTCAGGGGCTGGACAGGGCGATCGTTCAGAGCACCGCTGTAGTCCAGAGTAAACGGGAATATAGAGATATATTTATAAAAACCTGCCCGGGAATTACAGAATTTATAATAACAAAAAATATTCCGGTCCTTCCCGGGACAGCGCAGATTAGTAGTATAGAAAAAATGAGTATAGAAAAAAATCCGTCCCTGACGGTGAGACAATGGAGGATAGTCTTTAAAAACGTCCCCGAATACCTGTCCAACCGTACCCGTAACAAGGGGTGGCGAAGGGGAAAGTGCAGGCTTACCAATAATCCCGTTTCACGCCTTTACCGGAAGCCCGTTCTCTGTTGCCACCGCAACAAATGCATCGGCAAGGTACCGGGCCTGCTTCTGTGTGATCCCGTAGGTGTTGAACTTCCAGACCCGGGTTGCACCGGGGATGATCCCGAATATCCCCTTGTTGTTTAACGCGGATGAGAAGTAGAATCCCTTATTCTTGTGGGCCTCTGCAATCGTGTCAAACGAACCGGTAGTATCGACCCGGGTGAGCGTGTGTTTCCGCGGGTACTCGGAGAGGATCTTTGTTCCGGTAATCGAGAGCAGGGCTTCCATTACCACCCGGTTGTTTTCGAGTTCCGCTTCGAAATGCTTCACCCTTTCCTTTACGTGCGGGAACGAGGCCATCATCCCGACGAGCGTTGCGCCCATGAGCGTGCAGCCCATCATCTCCGGCTCCTTGACCCCGAACCGGCGTTTTGTCACGTCCCCTTCGATCTGCGTTGTCCTGAAGACCTCTTTTGCCCGTTCGGCCGTAACCGCAAGTACGCCGGACGGGGCCGGAGATGCCATGCTCTTGTGGCCCGAGCCGACCACAAAATCGGCGCCAAGGGCCCTGCCATCCACCGGCATAATCCCGACCGTGTAGGCCCCGTTGTAGAGGACCGGCACCTCATATTCGTGCGCAACTTTTGCAATCCCAAAAAAATCGTGCAGGTTCCCGAACTGGTAGTCCACGTGATCGATCAGGGCAAGGACCGGAGCCTTCCCGAATTTCTTTTTCACCTCATCGAGCTTTGCCGCCGCGGCTTCGGGCGTTATTTTGTGATCTGCATCGGCCGGGATCTCGCACGGAATCCCGCCCGCCTCTTCGACCGCGAGAAACTCCGTGTAGTGCGAAAGGGCGGTAAGGAGCACCGGGTCCCCGGGCTGTACGTACGTATGGGCAACGGCCTGGAACGCCCGCCGGGCGCCGGGCATCATCCGGGCATCGTCCATATTGAGCCACGCGGCGACATCCTTATGGAACTGGGCGATGGGCGGTTTTGCTATGCAGTCGAGGCGGTTTGGTTTCCTGCAGTTGTCGCAGACCGAGTACCCGTCCCCGTACGCAATGATCGCTTTCATTGCCTCGCCCGTGAGCCGGCCTGCAGCCTGGATCGGATCGATGTTGATGAAGAGCTCGTTGACCTGCCGTGCCTCAATACCTGCCCCGCACTTCACCTAGATCATCTCCTGCTTTAAGGAGGCAACCTGCCGCTCGAGGTTTTCAAGCAGGCGTGCTGCTTCTGCCTTCTGCTTATCGGAGAGTTCGTGCGTTGGCGCTGTCTCCCGCAGGATCATACGAAGATCCACAAGGAGATAGCTTGCAGAAAAGACCAGATCGACTGCCCGTTTTGACAAAGTGGATCACCTTATACAACCCTATAGGACGGCAAATGAAGAATAAGTAACCGCTTGGCAGGGCCAGGGAAAAAGCCGGAAATTCTCTCATTCTTTTATAACGTAACAGCGCGTAAAATACACATTGTAGAGAAAATGAAATACCCGGGAGGGTTGGGATGGACTTTAAAAACAAAGTACTTATCATCGGTTACGGAGCGGTGTCAAAGTGCACGCTTCCCATCCTGCTTCGGCATGTCAACATACCTTTGGAAAATATCACGATTGTCGATTTTAAAGATAAATCGCAGGATCTCAAAGCGTATACCAGCCGGGGACTCCGGTTTTTAAAACGCCGGATCTCCCCCGAAAATCTCCCCGCCATATTATCTGAAACGCTCTCTGACGGAGGCCTTCTTGTCGATCTTGCCTGGAATATCGATGCCGGCGAGATCGTCCAGTGGTGCCACGACCATAATGTTCTGTACGTCAATACCTCGGTCGAGGCCTGGGACCCGCTCGGCGAACGCTATACCGCAAGCCCGTACGAGAAGTCCCTGTACTACCGGCAGATGAAGCTGCGCGAGCTCACGAAAGACTGGAAGGGCTCAACCACCTGCATTGTCGACCACGGGGCAAACCCGGGCCTTATCTCGCACATGACCAAGCAGGGTCTTGTGGATATCGCAAACCGGATGATTGCCGATGGCCTTGCAAAAGACCCGAAACGCTTTGAGCAGCTCATCAAAGAGCAGCGTTTCGGCGAACTTGCCATGGAAGTCGGCATCAAGGTAATCCACTGCTCCGAGCGCGACACGCAGATCACCCGCTCGCCAAAGAAGGTAAACGAGTTTGTCGGTACCTGGTGCATCGAGGGCCTGCTCGAAGAGGGCACGGCGCCGGCCGAGATCGGCTGGGGCACGCACGAGAAACTGCTGCCCGATCATGCCCATGTCCCGCCCGAGGGCCCGAAAAACGCGATCATGCTCCCCCACATGGGAATCAACACCTGGATCCGGTCCTTTGTGCCCTCGCAGGAGATCGTGGGCATGGTGATCCGGCACGGGGAAGCGTTCGGGATCTCCGACCGCTGGACGGTCTGGAAGGATGGGAAGGCAATCTACCGCCCGACCGTGAACTACGCGTATCTTCCCTGCGATGCAACGATCGCATCGCTCCACGAGCTCCGCGGACGGAACTACGAGCTCCAGCCCAAGCTCCGGATCATGAACGACCGGGAAATTTCAAGCGGCGCGGATATCCTCGGGGCACTCTTAATGGGCCACCCGTACAAGTCCTGGTGGACGGGGAGCATCCTCTCGATTGACGAATCAAAGAAGCTCGCGCCGGGCCAGAACGCGACCACGATCCAGGTCGCGCTTGGCGTGGTCTCGGCCGTGATGTGGATGATCGAGCACCCGAAGATGGGCTTCTGCCTGCCGGACGATCTCCCCCACGAGTACGTGTTAAACATTGCAAAGCCGTATCTCGGCGAGTTTTACTCGGGCCCCTCGGACTGGACCCCCCTGAAAAACCGGACCGTGTACTTCAAGGAGAATCCGGAAAACGATTACGATCATGACGATGTCTGGCAATTCAAAAACTTCTTATTTGTCAGATGATCCACACATGTACCAACAGATACAAGAGGAAGTGACGTGACCACCACTACACCATCGTGCGGAAACGATCGCCCGGCCCCGCAGAAGGACCGGGGAAGTCGTCAGTTTTTGGAAGCGCTCGCCCGCGAGCACGGGACTCCTGTTTTTATTATCGATCATGAGAAGATCCGGGAAAATTACCGGGAATTCAAGAAATACCTGCCAAATGTCCAGGTATATTTTGCGGTGAAAGCCAATTCAAACCCGGCGATCGTAAAGACGCTCTTTGACGAAGGATCGAGTTTTGACGTGGCGTCGATGCCCGAGTTCATGGTCGTCCACGAGTTCATAAAAGACATGCCGGCAAAAGAGCGCCAGGATTTTATCTGGGACCGGATCATCTACGCGAACACGATAAAACCGATCGAGACCTTAGAGGAGCTCAACCAGTACAAGCCGCTTGTGACCTTCGACAATATCGAGGAACTCAAAAAAATCCGGGCACACGCCCCGCAGGCCGGCCTCGTGCTCAGGCTCCGGGTACCAAACACCGGCTCGATGGTCGAACTCTCGTCCAAGTTCGGTGCAGACCCGGGCGAGGCAGTTGATCTCATCAAGGCAGCGTTTGAACTCGGCCTCGTGGTCGAGGGCCTCTCCTTCCACGTGGGCAGCCAGTGCACGAACTTCGAGAACTATGTCGGAGCGTTAGAGATCGCGTCGAACATCATCGATGAGTGCGAGAGCCGGCTCGGGCAAAAGATCCGGATCCTTGATATCGGCGGCGGTTTCCCGGTCCGGTACAACCCGGATGTCCGGCCGCTTGCCGACCTTGCGGCAAAGCTCAACGGGGAATTTGCCCGGCTCTTTCCCTCTGACATGCAGATCCTTGCGGAACCCGGACGTTTCCTTGTGGCAAATGCCTGCACGCTTGTGGCAAAGGTTGTGGGAAAAGCCCACCGCGACGGCAAGCCCTGCTACTACATCAACGACGGCGTGTATCACACCTACTCGGGACAGGTCTTCGACCACTGCACCTACCCGGTGCTCTCCTTAACAAAAGAGGGCCCGACCCGGATCTCGGCGGTCTTTGGCCCCACCTGCGATGCGTTCGATACGATCACCCTCTCGGCCGAGCTCCCCGAGCTCGAGATCGGCGATCTCGTGTACTCGGAAAATATCGGGGCATACTCGATTGCCTCGTCCACGTACTTCAACGGCTTTCCCCCCGCGAAGATCGTGCATATCAACAGGTAACTTTTTTTCTTTCGCCGCCGGGGACATATCGGTTCCCTTATACCGAAAGGCGATCTAATTCCCGGTCATGTTCCCGTTCTCGTTCCCGCGTACCGTATCACCGGCCCGGGCAGTGCCCGGCCTTGTCCTGCTGATCCTCCTTCTCACCGTCATGCCGCCGGTGTCAGCGGAGGCGGCCGGCTGTACAGACTGCACGGTCTGGGACAACCCCTGCACCCTCTTTGAAGCGGGAAACGAGACGGCATATAATGCGGCCATAGAGGCCACGTTTGCGCCGATCGCGGGAAACATGACACCGGTCGCCGATTACCGCAACCTTTCCTGGACACAGGCATTTATCTCGCTCAACCGGCTCATGAAGGAGCGGTACGCGTTCACCCGGTGGCGGGATGTGGACTTCGAAGCGCTCAACCGGACCTGGGAGCCGGCGGTTGCCGATGCGGAAAAGCACCAGGACAAAGCCGCGTACCTCCGGGCACTCAGAGGCTACCTGTTTGCGATCCCCGACGGGCACGCGAATATGCTTTCAGAGTCCGGGGACTACGGGGCAAAGGATGCGGACATCGGCGGGGGCTTCGGGCTCGCGCTCGTGCAGACCGGTTCGGGCGATGTGATTGTGAGCTACGTTGCAAACGGCAGCGCAGCGGAGAAGGCCGGCATTGCAGCCGGGGATCGTGTGACAGGGTGGAACGGGAAGGAGATCCACGATGCCATCAATGTAACGCCGTATATCTGGGTGACGAAAAAACCCTCGACCCTTGAAGGTATCCGGCTCCAGCAGACCCGGCTTGTGACCCGGGCGCCGGCGGGGACAACGGCCGAGGTGACCTTTACCGGCGGCCCGGCGTACGAGAGCCGGTCCGTGAACCTGACCGCGTACAATGATTCGTACGACAGCCTGATTAAGAGCAGTTTCTTTATCGGGAAACAGATCAACGATGTCGGTGCCGCTGATCCCTTGAACGGCATCACGCCGCAGATCGCAAACGGGACCGTGACTTCGCGGACGCTCCCCGACGGGTACACGTATATCCGGGTCCTCGGAGAATCGTACGATGCCTACCCGGCATTTAAGGCAGCCATGCAGTCCGCGATTGCGAATAACTCGCCGGGTGTGATCCTCGATTTCCGCTGGAACGGCGGCGGTGAGGATAACCTTGCGGCCTGCATGGCCGGCTGGTACCTGGAGAAACCGGCATTTTACGAGCACGCCACCATGTACGACCCCGGCACCGGGCAGGCCGTACCCCTGACCTCCCTGTGGTCGGCGCCGCAGCCGGCCCGGTACGATGGCCCGGTGGCGATGATGGTTTCGCCGGACACGATCAGCTCCGGCGAGGGTGTGCCCATGATGCTCACAAAAACCGGTCGGGGAGCGGTTGTCTCCTTTTACGGATCGGACGGGGCATTCGGGATGAACGGCCTCCAGGCAATCATGCCGCTCGATTTCTATATTCTCTTCCCGGCCGGGGCATCGCTTGACGAGAACTACACGATCCAGGTGGACAGCAACGCGTCACTTACCGGCGGGGTAGCCCCCACGATCCGGGTGCCGATCGACCGCGACACGGTAACCCGGGCAATGGCCGGCGAGGATGTGCAGCTTTTATATGCAACACAATGGCTGGACCGGCAGCGGGGGTTCAATGCCTCGGCCGGATCGTTGGTGAATGCAACCGCTTCGCAGACGCCAAAGGCCGGGATGTCGCCGGTTTTTGCGGTGGCGGGGCTGGGGCTTCTCGGGATTGCAGGGGCGTTGTGGCGCCGGAAATAAATTTTTAATTCAATAGCGTCCCGATTTTTCGGAATATACAAGCCCCCTTTACGCCAGCCCTGCGCCCGTGGGCCGGGGGCGTATGCAATGCCCCGGTATTACCGGTATTGAAGAGCATTTCTGTACAGGTAATACAGCATCATCGCAATTGGGGGATGCCGTAGCTGGCAGAGGGCGGCAGCCCTAAAAGAGCGTTCTTAAAAAACCGGAGAAAACTAAAAGGACCCACGTATAAAAAAACCGGTAAACTTATCTGCACGATGGCTGAAATCCAAAAAAAATAATTTTTACGAATCTAATATTCAAAATTCTTCTTTTTCCCGATAGTGATAATCTCAATGAGAAGGATATTGTGAAAGATAAAGAATGTTGCCCGGTATTCCCCAATCCGCATCCGGTAGCGCGGGGCAATCTTCGGGCTGTCCCTGACTTTTACCACATCGTGCCGTGCATCAGGGTGTGCGGCAAATTCTTCTAATTTTTGTTCGATGTGGATACGATGCTCCTGAGGGATCGCCGCCAGGTCTTTTTCCGCTCTTCGCGATAACTTGATCTGGTACACGAAAATCACGAATTTTGTGAATTGATCACTTCGTCATCGCCCAGATCTTTCATAACATCCCGGAGGGAGCGGGTGCGACCGGCCTTGATATCCGCAATGCCTTCCTCCATTGCGGTAATCTCTTCCGGAGTCAGGGGCTCATCGTCATAAGCAGATTCTGCCAGACGGCGGACCACATCATCGTACGTCTCCCGCGGAGAAAGTTTCAGATCGTCAAGAAGCGCCTTTGTGTCCTTCCGCATCCTCACGGTAGTTACCCGGGACATATACTGGTGTATATGCAGGTATACACTGATAAGAATATCCTTCTGACCGGACCCATGATCGCCCTTTTGCCCTGGTTACGTCCTGTTGTCACCGACAGAAGATATTTATCGCGTTGCGGGGAAAGTTCAGACATATAGGGAACGGCTGCTCTTTTAGGCAGCAGGAGCGTGCATCACCTATGTTTTTCTTTAAGGCCGGGCAGAAAAAATACCAGATCGGCGGCGTGAAGATTGGCGGACAGCCGGGCGAGACACCGACCGTCCTTGTCGGGAGCATCTTTTATTCCCGGCACAAGATCGTGAGTGACGAGCGGGCCGGGATTTTTGATAAGGACGCGGCCGATGCGTTGATCAAGCAGCAGGCCGAGCTCTCCGACAAGACCGGGTGCCCGGCGCTCCTCGATATCGTGGGATCCACGCCCGAGGCAATAAAAAAATACATCGACTTTGTTGCGGGTGCGAGCGAGAAGCCGTTTTTAATCGACTCGCCCGGCGTTGACGTAAAGATCGCGGCAGCAGCGTACGCAAAAGAGGCGGGTCTCTCCGACCGGATCATCTACAACTCGGTCTCGATCGAGACCAAGGACGCGGAGTACGAGGCATTACAAAAGAACGGGACAAAAGCCGTGATTCTGCTCGCGTACACCAAGAAGATCACGAGCAGCACCGACCGCGTAGCGGTTGTCGCCGATCTTGCGCCAAAACTCGATAGCCTCGGGGTCACAAATATCCTGATCGATACGTTTGTGATGGACGTCCCGAGCCTCACCCCTTCGGCAAAAGCGGCGCTGGAGATAAAAAACCGGTTCGGGTACCCCTGCGGCTGTGCGGCCCACAATGCGATCTCGACCTGGTCGGGGGTTAAAAACCTGCTCGGGAAAGAGGCGGTACGCTCCGCGGACGTTGTCGCAAACCTGATGCCCGTGATCCTCGGCGCGGACTTTTTACTCTATGGCCCGGTCGAGGACTCCGCATACGTCTTCCCTGCGGTCTTTACTATCGACACCTCGTACCGGTACGCGTACCGGATGAAGGAATACGTTACGCTCTAGGGGAACGGGGAGATACATGGCAGATACGGTTACGGTTACGTTCGAGCCCGATGGGAAGACCGTTACAGGTTCCCCCTCGTCCCTTCTCGAACTGGCGCGGAGCGCCGGCATCACGCTCCGGGGGGAGTGCGGCGGCACCGGGACCTGCGGAAAATGCCGGGTGCAGATCACGAAATCCTACGGCACCATCTCTCCCGTAACGGAAAAGGAGACAAAACTCCTGACCTCTTCTGAGATTTCAAGCGGCCTGCGGCTTGCCTGCCAGGCCCGGGTGCTTGCCGGCAAAGCCACCGTCTTTATCCCGCCCGAAAGCCGGAACGAGGCCCGGGAGATCTCGGGGACCGCGCTCGAAGGCCATGCCGCGCTCGGGCCGGCGGTAAAAAAGATCGTATGCAGCCTGCCCCGGCCGACGCTGGAGGACACCACGCCCGACCTTGAACGGCTCGCAGCAGCGCTCGGGCGTGACCTCTCAACAATCCCGCTCCCGGTTCTTTCTCCGCTCCCCGCGGTCCTCCGGGCCGGCGACTGGACGGTGACCGCAGCCTTTTGGAATGACGAGCTCGTTGCGGTAGAGCCGGGCGATACCACTGCGCAGATGTACGGCCTTGCCATCGATGTCGGATCGTCGAAGATCATCTGCCACCTTGTTGACCTTCTCACCGGGAAGACCCTTGCACAGGACCATGCCGAGAACCCACAGGTGATGTACGGCGAGGACATTGTCTCCCGCATCACGTTTGCAGCCAAAGCGCCGGAGAATACAAAAAAACTCCAGTCGCTGGTGATCGGGACGATCAATATGCTCGTGGCCCGGATGTGCGCGGAGGCCGGTCTCCCCGCAGACCGGATCTACGAGTGTGTCTTTGACGGGAACACCGTGATGCACCACCTTTTCCTGGGGATCGACACGAAGTACATCGGGATTGCACCGTTTCTCCCGGCGCTCAAATCCCCGGTCAGCATCCCTGCCCGGGAGATTGGCCTTGGTATCTGCCCTGAGGGAAAGGTCACGAGCCTTCCCCTCATTGCCGGCTACGTGGGTTCGGACGCGGTCGCCGATCTGATGCTCACCCGGATCTACGAACGGCCGGAATGCAGCCTTGTGATCGATATCGGGACGAACTCGGAGCTGATGCTCGGGAATGCCGACCGTATCGTGGTCTGCTCGGCGCCCTCGGGGCCCTCGTTTGAAGGGGCGCAGATCAGCTCCGGCATGAAGGCGGTGGGCGGGGCGATCGAGACGTTTGCGATCCGTGAGGGGCAGGTCTCGTACACCACGATCGGGGGAAAGAAGCCCAAGGGGATCTGCGGGAGCGGAATCATCGATCTCGTGGCCGAACTTTATTCTGCCGGGATCATCACAAAGAACGGGAAGTTTACGGATCTCTCCCACCCCCGGATCAAAACGCCGGAGGGCTCGGTGCCGGTCTTTGTGGTCGCGCCGGGCAGCGAGTCCGAGTCCGGCCGGGACATCACGGTCACGGAAAAGGACATCAATGAATTTTTACTTGCGAAAGGTTCGCTCCGGGCCGGCTGGACGATCCTTGCAGAGAAGTACGGGATCGATCCAAAGAACCTTGACCGGGTCTTTCTCGCCGGCTCCTTTGGCACGCACATCACTATCGAAAACGCGATGGCCCTTGAGCTCCTCCCGCAGGTTCCTGCGGACCGGGTCGTGCTTGCCGGGGAGACCGCGGTCGGCGGATCGAAGCTTGCGCTCCTTTCTGTGCGGGAACGCGGGGCTATTGTTGACGTGCTCGCACGGGTGCAGTACGTGGAGCTCTCGGTCGAGAAGTCCTTTAACCGGGAATATCTCCGGTCGATCCCGATCTACCGTACGATATCTTAAAAAAACTCCGGGGACTAAAACCCCCGGAAAATGGAGATCGCTTACGGGAATGCAGGCACGCCGGGATATCTTCACGACCCTTTTGTGCTCTCTTCGACATCCCGGAGCCAGCTGGAGATTGCCCGGAGCACCGTCTGGGTAGATTCCGTTTTATGGAGATTCCCGCTCTGGGTAAAGACACCGTCATTCTCTTTTGAGATCAATTCATTGATGATCCATACGCCGAATACATCGATCGTAACGGACAGGCCGTAGCCGAATTCCCGGTAACTGATAAAAAGTTCGCCGGATTCATAATCCACTTTGAGTGCCGGGTTGAGTTTTTTCTTTTCCAGTACATTCCTGACATACGCTGCGAGGTCATACGTGGTGAGGATCTGGCCATTATCCGGGGATTCTGACATACACTGATCATCTCTTTTGATGGTAGCAATGGTGTCCGTGATGATAATAGCGGGCTTTAGGGAAATCCGCGGGTCCCCAAACCATCATTTTATCAGCAGGAAATGGGAGTATTGCTTATGTCGCCCGTACACAGCCAGGATCCAAAAAAACATACCCTGCCCCATAATGGATCGAATACCAGCCAGGACTCTAAGCGCAATGCCGATGAGAAACGGAATCACCCCGAGACCCATCTCCAGCCGCACGCGGTGCACGTCTCCCCCCAGGAAAAGCATACCGATTCACCCCGGCATTATCCCCACACGGAGGCGACCGGTCATGCCCTCAACACGGACCACGGCACCCACGAGGACCGGCCCCGGCCGGGAAAGATCGCAAAAAAAAGCAAACGTACCGATGCCTGATCGTTCCCGCAGGTGCCGGAGGACCGGGTCCTGCTTCGCCGGGGAGACCCTACAGGGTTTGGTAAAAAATCATTTTCACTCATGGCGGGATTTATCGTTACAACAGTCCTTGCTACACGTATGTCAGGCATTATACGAAAACTCGCATGCTGCCTTCTCCTCCTTATGCTGGCGGGGACGGTGTCCGGCGCCGGCTTCCTGGCAGCAGACCGGGCCGGGTTTACCGGCAGGGAAACTCCGTACGGGACGGATTTTCGGGGGGCACACGAGTCTGTGTGCACCAAGCTGCCGTACCGGGACGCCCTGCACAAAAACGGGGACTGTCATTTTCCCCTCTGGAAGCTGCCCGCATATTATGTCTGCGTGATGGTCTGTAAAATCGGCGGTGGCGGCGAAGCCTGTTCCGGGCGGTGCGAGAATATCATGCTGGAATGCCGTTAAGGAATCTTTTTTTTTAAAACGTAAGTTCCCTTCCCCAAAAAAAAGGGAAGACCCGGTCCCGTGCAGCGACTGCCCCGGTACGAAACCTATTATAACCCCCGGTCATAGTATTGCATTGTTAAGACCCACATTCCTACGGGGTGTACCATGACAGACGTACGAGAAACTTTTGTTAACGCTCTTGTCGATCTCGATGAGACAACCTGTATCGACCTCCTTAAAACACGGATTGCGGCAAAGGAAGACCCGATGCTGATCCTCGAAGATATCCGCAAGGCTACGGATATCGTGGGTAAACGCTTTGAGGAAGGACGGTACTTTGTCTCCGATCTCATGATGGCCGGCGAGATCCTCTCGCAGTCAATGGCGCTTTTAAAGCCGGTCTTTGGCGAGCACAAAGTTGCAAGCCGGGGCACGATCCTGGTCGGCACCGTTGAAGGGGACGTGCACGATATCGGCAAAAACATTGTCTCGGCGCTTCTCGAAGCCGAGGGCTTTACGATTGTCGATATCGGCGTGGACCAGCCGCCTGCGGTCTTTGTCAAGGCAATCCAGGAGAACCACCCGGTGGTCGTGAGCTTGAGCGGGCTCTTAACCGAGGCCATCGAGTCGATGAAGAAAACAGTCGATGCGATAAAGGCCGCCGGCCTCCGCGACCAGGTAAAGATCATTATCGGCGGCGGCAGGTGCGATGAAGAGGCAAAGGAACACACCGGTGCCGACGAGTGGGCCGATGACGCGGCGGTCGGTGTCCGGAAGATCAAGGCAATGGCAGGAGCCTGATGGCCTATGGACGGCGCTGCACTTTATCGCGAGAAGCTCACCCGGCTTGAGACGGTCATTGCCGGCAAAGAGCCGGACCGGGTCCCGGTCACCGCGATGTCAAGCCTCTTCCACGGGAAGTATGCGGGATACACGGCGCAGGAGATCTACTTCGATTACGCGAAGAACCACGATGCGGCAATAAAAACCGCCCGGGACTTCGACTTCGATTCCCTGCTCATCTTAAACGGGCTTGAAGGGACGAACATGTCGCTCACCTTCATGAAGAACCAGCCGCAGCTGGCATCCGGCGCCCGGTTCATGCTCGCAACGTACCACACGATCCTAAAAGACGTGTACACGAAGTGGCCCGGCATGGAACTTGATCCCACGTCCCACCCGCAGTTTATCGGAAAAGAGATCATGAAGCAGGAGGAGTACGGCCAGCTTATCGCCGACCCGTCCGGCTACCTGAACCGGGTCGCGCTGCCCCGGATGTGCCCTGCGCTTGCGGACCCCGGATCTCCCGGAGCAAACGCGGCTATGCTTGCGTACGGTGCGGAGATCGCAAAGGCCGGGGCTGCACAGGGAGCCCTCATCGGGGACCTGGGAAAGATGGGTATCCCTACCTTCCCGACCTCGTGGAGCTATGCGCCGCTCGATGTGGTGAGCGACTTTTTGCGGGACATCAAGAACATCGTGCTCGACATCTACCGGAAACCCGATCTCGTGAAGCAGGCCGCGGATGCGCTCGCAGATCCCTTGATCGAGTCGGCCCGGCTCACGGGCGCAGTCCCGCCCGAAGTACAGAAAGCACTCGGGACAAACGTGGTCGAGTGCTTCTTCCCGCTGCACCTGAATGAGTACCTCAACCCGAAGCTGTACAACGAGTTCTACTGGCCGAGCTTAAAGAAAGTCCTCAACGCCACGATCGACATGGGCCAGACGCCGTACATTCTCTTTGAGGGCCGGCACGATGCGCATCTCGACACGCTCCTTGAACTCCCGAAGAAAAAGATCATCGCGGTCTTTGACAAGACCGATCCGCGGAAAGTCCGGGACGTGCTCGGCGACCACGTGATCCTTGTCTCGGGCCCGCCCAACTCTTTGTTGATCGGAGGCACGCCGCAGAAGGTGGACGATTACATGAAGTCGATGCTTGACGACTGCAAGGAAGGCGGCATGATGATCTACCCGGGTGTGGATGGCGGGATCTCGGGGGATGCCCGGCCGGAGAATGTGAAGGCGTTGTTTGAGGCTGTGAAGAAGTACGGGACGTATTAAAGAAGCTGACAGGTTGCTTTATTTTTTAATAAGGTATAGGAATTCTTATTAGAGTTTTAACATGTTGATTCTCTCAATGTTTAACATATTATTTAGTATAAAATTAAATTTGGTTAATATTTAAGAGATTAACACATAATAACAGAATACAGTGAAGACCCATGGATGAACAATTTGCTGCAATATATCTCGATTTCGAAAATCTATCGATTTCAGCGGATCAAACCTATCCTTCAAAAGAAAAACCCTTCAAATTAAGTCCAATCGTGGATTTTGCTTCAAATGGCCGAAATATTTGCGTTAAAAAAGCATATTCAGATTGGTCGAAGCCACAACTAGCTCGTTATCAGAACGAGTTAAATGAATTTGGATTTGAAATGATTCATCTTCCAGGTACTTCATCTCAAGGAAAAAATGGGTCGGATTTACGAATGACAATAGATATCCTTGAGGATATACAATCTTTTCCAATAATAAATACAATCGTAATTGGTTCTGGGGATACTGATTTTATTCCATTAATCCGTAAGGTATTAGCGAGAGGTAAAAAGGTAATAATTGTGGGATTTGATAACTCCGTAGGGAATTTAGTAAAAAATAATTGTACAGAATTCAAATCAATTAATGAATTATTTGAGAATTCTGGTGAACCGGATGAAATATACGATCCTGAAGATCCAGAGGAGCAGAAAACTGCTTTAACTCTTGAACGAATTAATGGTCGAGAGTTACTTATCCGCTTTATTAAAAATCGTTCAAATGATGAGTCAATTTTATTAGCACAATTGAAATTAAACTTATTGCGTCTTCAACCCTCATTTTCTGAAAAACGGATGGGTTTTTCCACATTTAAAAAATTTTTAGAATCCCTGCAAAATGATGTAGTTGAAAAAATAGAGAATGATTCTGAATCGGGTCATCCAAGGGTCTATTTCAGGGACATAGAAAATGTACATCCTCTTAATATGGATAAAGATGATGAGATTACAAAATTTGTTTATCAAAATCTAAAATATATTAAAGAAAAACAGATTCGGAAGGAATTGGCGAAACATTTGATAAAACTGTTTAAAGAAAGTTCAATTGTAACCATGCATGATATGGTGGAATATCTCTCTGAAAATGTTAAGAGTATTCCTAAAATTAGCATAAGAAAATATATTTTTGCAATAGCTCAAGGAAGGGTTTTTTCTTATGCTGATCGAGAATATGTCGGATCCCTTTCATCAAGACCACAAAAACTAAATGAGACTATTAACAACGTTGAAATTATTGATACTATTTACAAAAAAAGAATTCAAGAGATCATATTAGATCGATTTTCTGATGTAAATGATGAGATTATCAAGAAAATATTGCAATAACTAATTAATCCATTTTTTTCAAAGATTAAAATTTAGAGCTCAACCTTATTATTTTCTCACACAGTAAACTCTTCACTCGTCCGCATTTTCATAAAAATAGATCTCCTCCCTAGTCCATCCCACCAAATTCATACTCGAGATCTCTTGATAGAAGATCTTCCCAAAAGAGAACTGCCGCCACGTGCCAGTCACCGGCCCGGGTAGCATCAGCCCGGGTATTGTGCAACGGTAAGTCCCCTCCCACCGGCCAGTTTCGCCCTCATTTCCCACCTCTCCCCACCCTCCCACGTCGTAAAAACACACCCTATCAGCCCGGCCCAAATAGCCGCGTTCTTTTGCCCGATCCAGGGGTCGCAAGGGTGATTGGATGTGGCAAAAATATCCCCTGCCCAAACGCGATTATGGCCCGTTATCTGACATCGAAAGCGGGCGCATTTCGGCAAACGGGACCATATTTTCGGCCCGTTTCCATGCGAACCCAATCCGGGCTTTTTGCGGGATTTTCCGGGAAGGGACAGGATCCGTAACTGGGGAATCCGGGCACTTATCGGGCGTATTTTTCCATGGGAGATCGTACCTCCCGGGACCCGGGTCAGGAGGGTGGGGTTGTGCGACCCTGATCTGAGATACCCTTTTCCGGGCCCGAAATGAGCCGGGATTATCCGGTTTTTCCATGAAACCGACAGCGATCCCTCAAAAACCGACCGTTATTCGCGGTAAAAAGGGCATTTTCACACCGGAGAGAAATATCAGCGAACAGCAGCGTTCAGGGGATCTGGATTTTTGGCAACGTGCCAGCGGACGCGGATCGTACAGAACGAAGATATGAGGCTGCTGGAGGTACTGTATCAACGGGGCAGGTGGAATTCTCCAAAAAGTATATGTGTCAACATTACAATGTTGACATATGTTCCTGCAAACGAACGACAAACAGTTCGGGTTCTGGGCTTTGCGCAGAAACGGTGCAACCAACATCGCCATTGCCAACCAGTCCGGAATCTCCCGGCAGGCCGTATCCCGGGCGCTTCTTAGTATGGACGAGAAGATCGGGACCACGCTTGAAGAGATGGCAAAGGCAAACCAGATCGAGATCGGGAAGATCAATACCGAACGGGGAATCCTCCTTGGGCAGTCGATCCCGTTTCGTACTGCCGCCATCATCTTTGTCTCGGAAAAGCACGGGGTCCAGGTCTGGTACGAACACGATGGGGACTGCGGGTCCTGCCAGCGGTACACCGAATGCATCGAACTTTTGTGGGATTATGCAACGGAGCTCGGTTTTAAAATTGAAAAGACCGCTAACCCGACAAAGATGGCTGAAGAGCTGTTTGGGAAAATTAAGGAGGTCATGAAATGATGCAGGCCGATCAGCTGACCGGGGGCTGGTGCCCCCATGCGCCGGTCATGCACACTGCACCTGAGGGTACCATTCTCCCGCCAGAAACAATGCATTCCACCCGGCCGGAGGGCAGTGGATCCACAGGGCGGATCCGGGACGGGGTCAGCCTTGCTGCAGACAGCCTCATAACGATAGTCCGGGACCGGTATCTGCGCCGCTTCTCTCTCCTTTTCGGACTTGCGATATTCCTTTTAATCGTGGGGACCCTGTGGGAGTTCCAATATTATGACCACACTCTTCCCTTCGTTACTCTTGTTCCATTCGGCGACTCATTTACCGTTTTTAATCCCTGGCTCTTCCTGGCAGAGATGATCGGCCTGTCCTCTTTCAACCTCCTGCTGGCGGACCTGATCCTGCAACGCGATGAGAACAGGGCACATGCGCCGGTCACCATCCGCACGGGATTTTTCACGTTCAAGGCATATACCGGTCCACTTACCGTCTTGTCCATTGCAATGGCACTCATCGCCACCCTTGGATTCCCGGTAGTCACCGATATCTGGTGGCCGCTCAGCAATATCGTGGCTGAGATCATGAATGCCACCTTCTGGATACCGTGGGCCTATTTCCCGTATGCAGAGGTTTCGGCACTAGTCCATTCCTCATTCAACCTTCTGGTCATCAACATCCTCCTGCTCATCGCCGCGCTCTGCCTTGTCCCCGTCATTGTCCTGAAAACGAAGGGAGATTCCCCTTTTCTTGCGGGAATGATCGCCTTTATGCAGAGAACCTGGCGTCAGATGCTGGGCTGCATCCTTCTGTATGGGACAATCGTCCTTATGGTTGCTGTTGCAGCACATCTGATCGACCAGTTTCTCCCGATGCTCCTGCCCGGTTATGAATCTCCCCATCGGGGATACCCGTTGATGATGGCGATCTATTTCGGGTTCCTCCTTGCCTGTTCAATCCTGCTTGCAGGAGGTTTTACTGCAGCGGGTGTTGCGATTTCGGATCTCTCCCGAATCGAAAAAAGTGATGGGATATCCAGAGTCCCTGAAGAGAATCTGAAAAAAACGGAGGCTGTTTCATGACCCCTGTTTCTGAGGGGTTTCGGAGCTGGCTGGGCTGGTGCCCCCATGCGCCGGTCATGCACGCAGCCCCGGCAGTACTGCCCGTGGCGCCGGCAGCGGCAACCACGCAGGCCGCAGGACCCGGCAGCGGGGCCGGGAGTTCGGGACGAGTCCGGGACGGGATCGCCATTGCCACGGGAAGCCTGAAGGCATTGTTCCGGGACAGGCACCTGCTCGGGTTTTCATTTCTCGCGGGAATCGCACTCATTTTCCTGATCGTGGCAGAAGGGTGGAGCGTGAAACACTATGCGTCCATTCCGCTGCCATACTCAATCTCGATTCCCTTCGGGAACTCATACCTCATGGTGTTTAACCTGCAGCTCTTCCTGATCGAAGCGATCTGCCTTTCAGGATTTACCTGCCTGCTTGCCGGTCTCATCCTGTACCGGAAGAGCAGCCGGGTAAAAAAACCGGTCGGGATCCCTGAGGCATTCAACAGGGTCAACGCCCATGCGGTCCCGCTCGCGACCTTGTCCATTACCCTGGCATTCGTGGCGACACTGGTATTCGAGCTGATTACCCAGAGCCAGTTCATCGGAAAGATCATAGCCGGCATCGATATGACCCTGTTCTACCTGCCTTATGCGTATTATGTCCCGAACGGGGTTTCTGTTACTGCACTTTTTTTCTCGTTCGAGATTATGATCATCAACATCGTCCTGTTTCTGGTAGCCCTGTATGTAGTACCGGGCATCGTGCTGGAAAAGAAGGGGCTGTTTTCGGCACTTGCCGGGTCAGTACTCCTCATGAAGAAGACCTGGCGCGAGATACTGGGCTGCATCCTCGTTTTCGGGGCAATCCTCATGGGAGTTGCCGGTATCGCGCTCCTGATCGGCCAGTCACCGCTGCTGCTCAACCATGATTATGACTTCTTCCTCCAGGTTACCCGGGGGAAGATCCTGATGATGGCCGCCTGCTACGGGTTTATCCTTGCCTGCGGGATGCTCATAGCAACCGGTTCAACGGTTTTCGGGATAGCTGTCACGGATCTTCATTCACAAGGGACAACCGGGCAGGTCCGGGCAGAGCCAACCACCGGGAAGGAGACTGTGGCGGAGTGATTGCAATGACAACAATTACCCGCCGGATCGAACACTGGCTCGGCTGGTGCCCGCACCACCCGGCAGCGCAGGCCGCCCGGCCAAGGATCGGTGCCGGGATCATCCTGATTGCGGTCATCGGCCTCGTCCTCCTGACAGCCGCGGCGCTTATCATCCCGGCGCATGCACCGGAGAACGTTGCGGTCTGGGCCTTCCGGCAGGATGACAGTGGCGTGAAACACTTTGCCGGGAGGCTGCCGGCAACAGAAGATGCCTCGGGAACGCTGACGTTTTCCATGGCAGGTACAGCCACACCGGCGCTTTCTCCGGGAAAATATTCGCTGATCGTAGAGCACCCGCTCAATGACGGCAGTTTCCGGCTGGCACTGGATGGATCAAAGGTAACACTCCGGTCCACGGATCCGGCGGCCGACGCAATGATGCTCTTTACGATCAGCGGCCCGGGTTCCCTCCAGCAGGAGGATGCATACCAGGCGCTCCTTGCCGCCGTTGATCCGGGAGATTCCGGCGGGTCGGGCACGGCATCCGGTACCTCCGGGTACATTACCGAACGGGAATACCGTGTGGTCAGCTGATCTGGCCGACAGCGGATGAAACCCCGGGGGAAAGTGCGCCCCGCAGTAACACCTGCCTCACGGTCAGGTGTTGTTTATCGTCCCGCAGCTTTCCGGCCCGGACGCCTTTTTGGGGGAATCCTGCCGGTCGGATATCACCGCAACAAGAACCCCGCACAGGATCAGGGCCGTGCCGATATACCCGGTCATCGGCAGAACCTCGTGCAACACGAAAAACCCAAAGACCGCGGCAAACACGGACTCAAGCGAGAAGATGAGCCCGGTCCGCTCGGGCGTGGTGTATTTCTGCACGATCGTCTGGGCCACGTAACCGACAGCGCTGCAGAGCACGGCCAGCTCAAGAATAACCATCCAGTCGAGGGTTGTTGCCGGAAGGACCGGCGATTCGAAAAGGAACGTAAACACCAGACCGAACAGGCCGGCAAACCCGAGCTGGAGGACCGCGAGCGGAAGCACCGGCTCGGTCTTCACGTACCGGGCGGTAAGGATGATCTGGCATGCGCAGAAAAACGCCCCGGCAAGGCAGAGCAGGGCGCCAAGGTCGAGGACAAAGGTGGTGCCGAGAGTAAGCAGGAAGATCCCGGCAAGGGCAAGGACTATTCCGAGAATGACCGGGGGCCGGGGGATCCGGGAACAGAAAATTGCCTGGAGGATGGGGACGATCACGACCGTTGTCCCGATCAGAAATCCCGCGTTGGTCGTGGACTCGTCGCCAAGCCCGGAGAGCAGGAACGCAAACCCGCAAAAGATCCCAAACCCGAGCACCGCGGCGCACCGGACCGTACGGAGCTGAAGGCCGGGAAAAATTTTCCAAAAGACCAGCGCCGCGACAAGAAAGGCAATGCAGAACCGGAGCGCGATGAAGTTGAAGGGTGCAAACGTTTCCATTCCCCGTTTCATGAACAGGTACGACGAGCCCCACAAAAATACGGTAACGAGCAGGAGCAGTTCGGCGGTTGCCTGTTTCATGGGTATCAGTGGTTCCCGGGGATATGCCGGCAAAAAGGGGATGCCGGACCGGCTGCCGTACAAAGAGAGGACAGCTTCCCATCCACCTATGGGAAGACCACCGGTATAATCCCAACGATGAGAGAAAAAAGAATTTCACTCTTATTTACAGGGCGAGTTCCGCAATTTCTTCCGGCCGGCACAGGATCCTGTCCGGCCGGGCCGCCAGAAGCTCGTTCCAGCTCCCGTACCCCCAGAGCACGCCGGCTGAAGCAAGCCCGTTTGCCCGGGCAGCAAGGACATCCACGGACCGGTCGCCGATCATCACCGCGGTCCGGTCGATTGTACCGGACAAGAGGAGCCCCGCGAGCTGGTCCGCCTTGTGGATCCCCACGTCGCCCCCGCTCACAAACAAAAAACAGTCCCGCAGGCCAAACATTGCAAGGATCTTTTCCGCAAAATCGGCACGCTTTGAGGTGCAGACCCCCATTTTTGCCCCGCGATCAAAGAGCCCCCGGATCGTTTCGGAAATCCCGGGGTACAGCGAGTTCTCTGCATAGCCGGCTCTGCCGTAGCGCTCCCGGAACCGGACAATGATCCCCCGGATCCGCTCATCTGATCTCTCGCCCGTGATCTCCCGGAACGTGGTTTCGATGGGCGGGCCGATGAACTGCGCAACCTCACATGGTGTCACCTCAGGATAGCCAAATGCCGTAAGCGAATAGTTCATGCTGCGGAGGATCCCGGAGAGCGGGTCGCTGATGGTGCCATCGAGATCGAAGACAAGGACACGGCGGGTTTGCATGAAGCAGGGTTCGTGCTGTTCCCCAATAGAGGTGATGTCCCGGATCGCAGGGAGGGATCAGGCAGATGTCCGGCCCGGGGATACCGGCATTATTATCTTGGATCTGCCCGAAATTTACCAATAATACAAGGTGGCGAGGTTTGTGAAAATTACCCTGCGCGATTCCTGCAAAGAAACTGACTGGCCGACCGTTGTCGCGATCCTCAAAAGCGGCGGCATGTCCCATCATACGCCGGATATCCATCGCAGGGCATTTGAGAACAGCCATGCGGCAGTCTTTGCATTTGACGGCAGCAGACTTGTCGGGTTTGGACGGGTCATCTCAGATGGGACATACCAGGCCGGACTCTATGATATTGCCGTTGCTCCTGAATACCAGGGCCGGGGAATCGGTGCGGCCATCGTAAAGGCACTGCTTGGAAATGTCAAAAACTGCAATGTCATTCTCTATGCCTCGCCCGGGAAAGAAAAGTTCTACGAAAAGATGGGGTTCCGGAGAATGAACACCGGGATGGCGCTGTTCCTTGACCCGGAAAAGATGGCAGAAACCGGATTTACGGAATAACTCTTTCGCAGGACAAGGAACCTTCCGGATAAAATCCCCACCCCTTAAATCCCTGTCCCGCCAACACCACTAGCACGGAAACACCCCATGGCCGACACCTTCCTCTCCCTCGTCCTTGCAATGATCCAGCTCATGTGCGTGATCATTGTCGCCGCATACCTGCTGACGAGAAGTAAATTCTTTGTAAGCGTGCTCGAAGGCCATCCCGCGATAAAAGTCCAGATCATCTTAATCCTCTTCTTTGGCGCTCTCTCCGTGTACGGCACCATGGGCGGGATCGGGATCATGGACGCGGTCATCAATGTCCGCGACCTCGGCCCCATCATGGCAGGGCTCCTTGGCGGGCCGCTCGTGGGCCTCGGCGCCGGGCTCATCGGCGCAGCGTACCGGGCATCGCTCGGCGGGTTCACCATGGTCCCCTGCATCATCGCGACCCTCCTCTCGGGGCTCTTTGGCGGCATCATCTGGCTCCTGTACAAGAGAAAGTTCGCCCCCCTCCATATCGCGGTCATCTTTGCGGCACTCATGGAGAGCCTGCACATGGTGATCACGCTCATCCTTGCGCAGCCGTTCTCCGCGGCCCTTGCACTCGTCGAAGTCATCTGGGTCCCGATGGCGGTCGCAAACGCGCTCGGGGTCCTGATCTTCGCGTTCATCATAAAAAACCTGGAGAGCGAGCGAAAGATGCAGGCCGAACGGGACACGCTCGTCAAGGACGTGGCAAAGAAGAATACGGAGCTTGCGATTGCCGCCGAGATCCAGCAGAGCTTCCTCCCGAAAAACATCCCGAAGGTCGAGGGCTTTGATGTTGCCGGGAAAAGTGTGATGGCAAAAGAGGTTGGCGGGGATTTCTTTGACGTGATCCCGTTCGAGGTCGTGCACCTGGGGAATAAGCGCATGGGAATCCTGATTGCCGACGTTTCCGGGAAAGGCGTGCCGGCAGCGCTCTTCATGGCCTTGTCACGGATCATTGTCCGGGTCAACGCCACCTGGCACCGGGACGACCCGGCGCAGGCCATCTATGATGCAAACAACCTGATCGCGGCCGATGCAACCGCAGGGATGTTTGTCACGCTCTTTTACGGCATTCTCGACCACGAAAAGCAGACAATCACCTACGTGAACGCCGGTCACAATCCGCCCATCCTGTACCGTGCAGCGGACGGAACGCTGGTCGAGTTCGAAGGTACCGGCATGGCCCTTGGCGCACAAGAGAATACGCCCTACACGTCCCGGGCTTTCCCGCTTGCCGCAGGCGATGTGCTGGTCCTCTATACGGACGGGATCACCGAGGCAAACAACGAGAAGGGCGAGATGTACGGCGAGGACCGGCTCCATGCGGTCATTACCTCTTCTGCCGGCCGTGCGGCACCAGAGATTCTCGATGCGATCCTCGCGGACGTGAAAACCTTCAGTGGCAGCGCCCCGCAGTACGACGACATCACGCTCATGGTCATCAGGGTGGGATAAGGATCAACCATTTCGATGTGCTCGTTACGGCGCGGGAGACCGAAATCTTCCGGGTCACGGACGATCTGGCAGAAGTCATGGCCGCACAGGAATTTTCTCCCGCTGCAATCCGGGAATTCTCTTGTGCGGTAAAGGAAAGCATGGAAAACATTGTCCGGCACGGGTACCGCGGCAGGCCCGGGGAGATCGGCGTCCGGTGCACGGGAACACCCGAAAAAGTCACCGTGGAAATTTCCGATACTGCCCCGCCGTATAACCCGCTGCAGCCGGCCAAAAAAGACGGGGAACTTGGCAGGGCATTTGTCCGGCAGGCTGCCGATATCGTAACGTACCGGCACCAGAACCACCGCAACATCCTGACGCTCACAAAGATCCGGAGAGCGTAACGGGAAAAATTGTGGGCTGCGGCAAAACCGGGCCGGTATCCCGCCGGCAGGTACTGCCCCGTGCCCAACCTTTATGAACTGTTCCGGGTATACTCTTCCGCATGGCAACCCGCGAAAATCTACAGGCAGCCTTTGCCGGCGAATCCCAGGCGAACCGGAAGTACGCGGCATTTTCCGTGCAGGCAAAAGAAGAGGGGTATCCCATTATAGCGCGCCTCTTCTCTGCAGCTTCCCAGGCCGAGGCAATCCACGCACGGCGGCTCCTTAACCTGCTCGGCACGGCCGGTCCCACCGCGAAAAACCTTGAAGAGAGCATAAAAGGGGAGACTTACGAGTACACGGAGATGTACCCTCCCTTTCTTGCCGGGGCGGTAGCGGAAAAGAACACGCAGGCGGCACAGATCTTTACCTATGCAGGAAAAGCCGAAGAGGTTCACGCTGCCCTCTATAAAGAGGCCCTTGCCGCAGTCGCGGCAGGCCATGACCTCGATACCGGGAAGGTGTACATCTGCCCGGTCTGCGGCCATATTGCATTCGGGAAGCCGCCATTCAAGTGCCCGATCTGTGCGGTCTTTGCAAAACAGTTCCGGGAAGTCGTTCTCTGAGTCTGGCCGGTTGTATTTTTGCTCCGGCAGCCGGTATGTACCGGGTAAAAATGTCCGAATAAAATTGTCAGGATTACGTAGGCATCCGGTACCGGATACCTGCCGGCTTGGAGAGATCCGGGTCTGCTGCACGGGAACACCGGAAAATGTCACCGTGGAGATTGCCGATTCCGCGCCGGCGTTCGATTCCCTGCGATCGCCCGGGGCGGACCGGGGGATCGGGATCGCGTTTGTCCGGCAGGCCGCCGATATCGTGACGTACCGGCACAAAGACCACCGCAATATCCTGACGCTGGTAAAAGTCCGGCGGGTATAGATCACTCCTTCAGAATTGGCAGAAAATAGAGCAATTTGAAAAATTTTCCGAAAAAAATTTTTCAGAGATAATCTCTGACGTAAAAATCGATAGATATATCTTAGCATAAACAGGATATTGCAAATAAGCATGGCAAGAGAAGTCAGTCTGAAATCCGCAGCATTCCAGTTCATTCTGGTTATGGTCCTATTCGGATTCATCTATTTCATGCTCTGGGGAAATTTCCCAAGCCATGAAACATCAGCAAAGGTTACAGCATCATCAGCAACAGCACCATCCCAGGTAATCAATAACCAATACCAGAAAATCGGAGACACAATCACAATAGAGGTTCCACGGGATTACAACCCACAGGCAACCAAAGTGATCCATATAAACTGGACCGGGATAAACCAACAAAAGTGGTCGATCATCTGGCACGCCAATATCACGGGGATAAATCAGTTCTACCACAAAGCCCAGAGACAAAATCGCGCGGGTAAAAATTTTGGGGAAACTGCGATTATAGCACCACAAAATCAACGGGAAGAAGATCAGGAAACCTTTGTCGAGATCATCAAAGGCATCCAGCAATACCAAGACCAGTGTCCGTTAGGGGAAACTGCATGGTGTCTGCTAGAAATGACTCAGCGGGGGGAAAAATACACCAGTGATCAGCAAAGCAAAGGGGTTAAAGAGTATTGGCGATATCCAATAGAAGCATTGGCAGATGGTGGGGACTGTGAAGATACCGCAGGACTTCTTGCCGTAATGCTCAAAGAAGCGGGGTATGACAGCTCCATAATCATAATTAACGATGATATAGCAAACGAAGGGCACATGGCCGTAGGAATCAATGCAAAGCAAGTAAGAGACACATGGTATGTGTCTCATTATTATAAACCCATATTCTCAGCAGTGAATAACAGACAAGAATTGTTATTAGATACCACAACTATCATGCGTCCAAATGAATTAGACTCTATCGACAACCTGACTCCCACAAACAGAATCACAGCAGAATTCAATGTAAAGAATATGCCAATAGAACTAGACCAAAAACCAGATCTTCCATTCGATGAATCCGCAGCCTCTATATTATCAACAGGTAATAACAAAGTTAATCGACCTCATACCGTTACAACCACAGTAAAGACAAACACCCCAGCAGCAATTGTAACATCAGATGTTAATGATCTCATCAGCCCAAACACCGGAGAAAGCTGCACATCATTGATCAACAACAGAGCCCAGGATATGATATTCTGGAACTATGTCGAAAACAACAACATCCTCTCTGCCATCAATGAACAAACCCAGGCCTGCCATCTCAAAACAGCCAGTGCAGCAAACAGTCTTTTACAAAAGAGCCCAGATCCCGGTTCACAGACAATGAATGGATTAAAGAAAACACTTATCAGTGCCTGTGTACCCTGCCAGGACCCAAACTCAGCACAGCCAGGCAGGACCAGGGAGATCGTAGCAAATTTCAACAGGCTTTCATCAGGATACAATCAGGATTATCAGTATTGCATAAAGGCAGCTGGCATCAGCAGTTATTAAATTCTTTTTTTTTCGATTTTTCAAAAATTCTCTATCTTCTAAATTGGCTGTAAAAACAAAAAGATCGCCAGTACAAAAAAAGGAAGCTGTTTTCAGACCGAGACCTTCCGGAACAGGTACGCCCCGGCAATCGTCATTGCAGCCGCAAACCCGGCGATCACCGCACCGCAGACGACCGGGCTTATCTGGGAAGCGCCGGTCAGGCCGTAGCGGATCCCCTCGACCCCGTACGTCAGCGGGTCGAGCAGGGTTATCGATGAGAGCCAGCCGGGGAGCGAGCTTATGGGGAAGAGCGCTCCCGAAAGCCCGAAGATGGGAAAGATCACGAAGTTCATGATCAGCTGGAAGCCGGTCATGTCCTCCATCCGCGAGGCAATCGCGATCCCGAATGCAGTAAAGGCGATCCCGATCACGACCATGAAGGCAAACGCAATAAGGAATCCTGCAAGGTTTGCGACCTTGAAGCCGAGCAGCACGGCAAAGACCATGAGGAGGATCCCCTGGATTACGGCCGTGGTCGCTCCGCCGGCAGTCTGGCCGAGCATGATCTCAAGCCTCGTCACCGGCGCGACGAGCGTCTCCTTTAAAAACCCGAACTGCTTGTCCCAGATGATCTGCGTGCCGGCAAAGATCGAAGTAAAGAGCACGCTCATCGCGATCATGCCGGGCGCTAAAAAGAGGATGTAGTCCTGCCCGAGCGAGCCGGAGCTCACGACCGAGTTGAGGCCGAATCCCAAAAAGAGGAGCAGAAAGAGCGGCATGGCAATGCTCCCGACAATCCTGCTCTTCGAACGGATATAGCGCTTCATGCTCCGCAGCCAGATAGTGTAAATTATCTCCATGATTAGTGCCTCATCATCCGGAAGTGCATTCTCATTGCATCCTTGCCGTTTGCCTCTTCGTCACGGATCGATTTTCCCGTAAACGAGAGGAAGACGTCTTCGAGCGTGGGTTTGTGGACCGAGATCGCATCGATCGGGATCTTCTCTTCGTTGAGCCGGGTCACGATCTCACTTAAGTGCTGCTCTGCATTGTGGAGGTTGATCGTCACTTCCCCGGCCCGGTTTTCGATCCGGTTGATCCACGGTGCGGAGAGTGCCGTGGCGATCCGCGCTGCTTCGGACGACAGGATCGTGACGACGTCGCCGCCGAGCGAGTCCTTGAGCCGGTCGGGGGTGTCAAGCGCTATGATTTTTCCGTGGTCGATGATCGCGATCCGGTTGCAGAGCCGGTCCGCCTCGTCCATATAATGCGTTGTCAAAATAATCGTGATGTTTTTTTCTTTGGCGAGATTGTCGATATAGTTCCAGAGATGGTTTCGTGTCTGCGGGTCAAGGCCGATGGTCGGTTCGTCCAAAAAGAGGACCTGCGGGTGATGCAAAAGGCCGCGGGCGATCTCGAGGCGCCTGCGCATCCCGCCAGAGAACGTCTTGACGAAATCGTCTTTCCTCTCAAAGAGCTCGACGAGTTTTAGGAGTTCTTCTGTCCGGCGCTCCCGCTCCTCTTTGGGGATCCGGTAGAGCCGGCCGTGGAAATCCATGTTCTCCCACGCGGTCAGCTCTTCATCCAGAGTCTGGTCCTGGAAGACGATCCCGATCGCTTTTCGTACGCCGTCCTGATCTTTCTGGATATCGATCCCCATGATCCCGGCCGATCCCGAGGTGGGTTCGAGCATGGTTGCGAGCATGGAGAGGGTCGTGGTCTTCCCGGCGCCGTTCGGGCCCAAAAGCCCGAATATCTCGCCCTGTTCGATAGTAAAACTGATCCGGTCCACGGCGGTCAGGGTGCCGAAGGTTTTGGTGAGGTCACTGACCTGCACTGCGGTCGTCATCTTATTTCACCCCGCGCAACTCTTCAAGGCAGCGCCGGAGGACAGCCGCTGCTTCGGGGGATTTTTCTTTTGGCAGTTCATCGAGGACGGTCTTGATATCAAAGAGCAGGTTCATTTCCGGGCGGATGGTGTCGCCAAAGACGGCGGTGAGCACCTCGCGGTACTGCGCCATCTTTTTGTGGTGTTCCCCGTTGTGGGCGCGAATCCTCTTTAAGGTCTCCTTTCCCGTCCGGGTGAGACAAAAAACGGCACGGGAACGGGCACCGGTCGTCTCCGTGACGGAGACAATCTGTCCTTCCTCTTCGAGCTGGTGGAGCAGGGGGTACAGCGTGCCCTTGCTGGGTACCCAGGCGCCGTCCGTGAGCTCGCCGAGTTCTTTTAGGATATCGTACCCGGATTTTTCTCCTTTGGAGAGTGAGTGGATCACGTACAGCGCAAGCAGGCTGCGTGCCCTCTCGTTTTTTTTGCAGGTGAATTGTAACAGGCTGGTCATGGTGTAATCGTCCGGTTCCGCAATAGTTCTTTTCCGCAATAGTTCGATTTCGCACTATCCGGTTCACGCACGTACCACATAAAGATTGGGATCCGGAACCGTACCTTATGAACCTTGACAGGCAAACGATTAGATCAGAAAACCCTCTGATCCCTACAAGAGGAAAATGCCATGATCCAGGTCTACTGTATCGGCCACCGCCAGCCCGACACGGACAGCATCGCGAGCGCGATCGGGTACGCGGATTTTAAGAACCGGTCCGAGCCGGGCAGGTACGTTGCCGCCCGCTGCGGAGAGCTCAACGCCGAGTCCCGGTTCGCGCTCGAACGATTTGGCGCACAGGAGCCGGTCCTTGTTGCATCGGTCGAGCCCCGGCTCTCCGACATCACCTACAAGCCGGTCTTTGCGCTCCCCGAAAACGTCCCGACCTACGATGTCGCGGCGCTCATGGCAAAGGAAGGGCTTCGTAACGTGGTCATCACGGATAGCGAGGGAAAACCCACCGGAATGATCGGAGAGCACGCGCTCGCAAATGCGTACATCGAAACGCTCCACCTCGCCGAGCTCGCGGTGAACCCGGTGCCGGTGGAATCGCTTGCCCGGGTGCTCCAGGCCGAGATCGTTGTCTCGGCTCACCCGATGCTCGAAGGCCGGGTGTACATTGCGATCGATGCCCTGCACGTAACGCTCGCAAAGATGACGGCAAAGGATATCGCGGTCGTGGGCGACAACGAGCCGGCCCAGCTCGCCCTTGTCTCGGCCGGGATAGCAGCCCTGATCATTGCTGAAGGCGCCCCGGTCGGAGAAAGGGTAAAGGCCGCCGCCCGGCAGCACGGCGTCTCGGTCCTCTCCACCGGCCTCGATGCGTTCGGTGTCGGAAAGATGATCAACCTCTCGCTCCCGGCAAAGGAGCGCATGGAGACGAGCGTCCCGATCCTCACCTGTTCGGAAACAATTGCAAAGGCCCGGCAGGTCGTTGCCGGTTCGAAGTTCCGGGCGGCGTGCGTGATCTCGCCCGAAGGAAAACTGCTCGGGATCCTGACAAGGACAACGCTTCTTGACGATGTGCGCCGGCCCGTGGTGCTCCTCGACCACAACGAGGCATCGCAGGCGGTCCCCGGGATCGAAGAGGCCGATGTGATCGGGATCATCGACCATCACCGGCTCGGTGCGATCACGACCCTAAAGCCGATCCGGTTCGAGAACGAGCCGGTCGGGGCAACCTCGACCATCGTTGCCCGGATGTACATGGAGTCCGGCCTTGTCCCCTCAAAAGAAGTTGCGGGCGTGCTCCTCTGCGGCATCCTCTCCGACACGCTTGTGCTGCGGATGTCGACAACCACCCACCAGGACAAAAAAGCCGTGGCGTTCCTTGCAAAGATCGCGGGCGAGGACTATGAGAAGCTCGGCGTTGCCCTTCTCGAAGCAGGCATGGACCTTGCGGGCGTCCCGCTCGCAGACCTCCTCAAACGCGACACGAAAGACTTCGAGCTCTCGGGAAAGAAGGTGCTCATCGCGCAGGTGATGGTGCCGGCGTTCTCGTGGAACCGGGAGCGGAGCGCTGCGATCGTTCAGGACCTCGAAGCACTTCGGGCGGCAACGGGAAACGATCTCGCGTTTGCGCTCTTCACAAACGTTGTGGAGAACGCAAGCGACCTGTACGGCGCCGGGGATCCGGGGATGCTTTCTGCACTTTATGGCCCGGAACTTCCGGCCCGGCTTGACGGAGTCATGTCCCGAAAGAAGGATTTCCTGCCGGTGCTTGGCGAGAGACTCAAAAAAACGGGACGGACATAAAAAAAGGAAAAAATTCCCGGTCGCCCGGGGAAATCCCCGTTACTTCCCGCCGGCCCGCTCGACCGGCTGCTGGAGCTCGGTTAAAAGCTCGGCTTCGGGCACAAGGGCCGGATCATTGTAATAGACCTCGCGCCCGGGTCCTGCCATCCGGAACCGGTGTTCCTCAACACCGGCCTGGACCCGGCTCCACGCTTCGTGGAGGCCGGTGTACGGCCCCTTGTACACGAGCGAGAGGCAGGTCCCGCCGGGAAGCGTGCGGATCTCCATCTTCTCATCCATTACCGCAACTTTTCCGGCAATCGGGATCGCGCACTCCATATCCGCATCCTTCTCCTTGTATTCGGTGTCATGGTAGAGGGTCATGACCGGCCCGGTGACCCTGAGGCCGGCCGCGGTATTTTCGGGAAGCGCAACCGTGGTACAGAGCGCACCCATCAGCCGGCAGATGGTTTCGGAATACAATCCTGTTCCCCGCAGCGCGATAACACGCATCGGTGCAAGTTCTTTTGTCACGGGTTCTGATAACGACATATACAGTACCTCTAAGGGCGCATCCTGCTGCATGAGGAGCGCCTCAATTTCCTGTAACCGCACAACCTCGGACCGGATCTCCCCGCGCCTTTTGGTAAAGAGCCTCTGGATCGCTGCTTCCTCGCCGCGGTCCCGGAAAGCGAGCAGGTCCCCGATTTCGGTCGGGGAAAACCCGAGCGTACACAGCGCTTTGATCGAGACGCCCCGGGCGATCTGGGCAGTCGTGTAATAACGGTACCCGGTACAGATATCCTTCGTACCCGGGACAAGGAGGCCCAGCTCGTCATAGTACCGCAGAGCTTTTGGCGAGAGCCGGGTGATAAGCGAGAACCTCCCCAGAGGGATCCGGTCGGTGGCCATAGTTACCATAACCTCTCGTTTGGTAAACGATATAGGGCATCGTTCTCTCCCCCGGGGAAGAGTCCAAAAACAAGAAATCATTTTTTATTATCACAAAAATAAAACGGATAGTATCGGGTGTCTGCAATCGCGTCGTTTTTTTTGCTCCCGGATCCTGCTACAAAAGCCGGCCAGCGGTTCATTGTCGCCACGGTCTCCCTTGCGTCGCTCCTTGGCGCCCTTGACATGAGCATTGTCAATATCACCGTACCTACCATCGACAAGGCCTGGCAGATCCCGATCGGGGTCGGCTCGCTCATCATCATCTCGTATATGCTCACGATCACCGGCCTCATCCTCTTTATGGGAAAACTGGGCGACCGGTACGGTTTTCGGAAGATCTTCCTCTGGGGCCTCGTGCTCTTTGGCACCGGATCGCTCCTGTGCGGGCTTTCGCTGGATGTCATCACCCTTATCGTATCCCGCATCCTCCAGGGCGCCGGCGCCGCCATGTTCTCTGCGATCGCCCCCGCCATCATCACCACGTACCTGCCCCCATCGGTACGGGGCCGGTCGCTCGGGTTTCTGATCGCAATGTCTGCCGTAGGGTATGCCATCGGCCCGGGCATTGGCGGGTTCATCTCCCAGTACGCGGGCTGGCGCTGGGCGTTCTTTGTCACCCTCCCCATCGTGCTCGTTGCCTTTGTCATGAGCTGGCACTGCATCCCGGCCGCCACCGGGGATACCGAACAAAAGCCGCTCAACTACCATAGCCCGGCACTCTTTGTCCTCGCCATCATCCTCATCCTCTCGGCATTCTCCTTCTACCAGGTACCGGGGACACCGGATGCGGTTCTCCTGACACTCTTGATTTCCGGATGTATCGTTGCGGGGATCTTTGTCCTGCGCGAACGCAAAAATCCCGATCCCCTCATCAGTCCTGCGCTCGTCCATAACCGGGATTTCCGGCGGGCCATCATAACCTGCTTTATCATCACCCTGCTTTTCTCCGGCGTCACGTACCTGATGCCTATCTATCTCATCAACTCCCGGCATCTCGACCAGTTCCTTGCCGGTCTCATCATGACTGTTCCGGCACTGCTCTCGATCATTATTGCCCCGGCCGCCGGGAGCCTTGCCGACCGTCACGGGAGCCTTACCATCTCCATGATAGCGGTCGGCCTCGCAGCGGCGGGCTTTTTGATATTTTTCACGTTCAATCCGCTGACGCTCGTTGTCGTGATCATTGCCGGGATGATCGTGACAAGGGTCTCGACCGCCGCGTTCTTCGGGCCTAATGCACGCCTTATCATGGGCCACTGCCCGCCCGATTCAGTAGGTGACGGGTCCGGCGTGATGATGACCGTCCGGCACATCGGGATGGTCTTTGGGATCGCATTTTTCCAGAGCGTCTTTGCGATCCGGATGTACATGGAAGGCATTCCCCGGGACGGGACGCCGCTCGTGAACAAACTTACCCCGGGTCTCTCGGTCCTCGGTTACCAGGCCGTCTACCTGACCGCGTTTGTCCTCTGCATTGTGGTGATCCTCATCATCCGCGCTACAAAGGATGTCCCCACCCCGGAAGAAGGAAGAGAGGAAATTATCACCGATACGGCGTTTTAAAAACCCCGGGACAGCGGGAACGGGAATCCCTTAACCCCCCGGGAAAACGCGGACGAAAAAAAAAGAGTGTTTGCAACGTGATCGTGACAACGTGCCTGACGCCCCGCACACCCGCGGCGCCACGGTTCTGGGATTAGTGACCCGTGGATAAAAAAACACCACAAGGAAATGGGTGTACACGCCATACCGGGGAATTCCTGAGCCATACGCCCCCAAATGAGGAGAAATGCCTTCTGATAAAACGGGTTTTCTTTGGAAAAAAACGGGGGGATCTGTTAGGGAAGAGGAAATCCCGGAAATCTTCTTATCCCGCGATCAGATGCCGGCTTTTCCAGTACTCAAGAAGTTCAAAACCTGCAAAGGCAAGGATGGTGATAATGGCCGCGATGACAAGCGCAGCCTCCGGTAATGAGGAGACCGCAGTCGGGGGAAGCTCCCCGGCAGTCTGGAGGGATCCCGAAAGCGGCCCGACCGGTTCGGTGACGACGGTGACAAACGGCTGGAAGAGGATCACGGCAAACGAAACGAGAAAGACGCCGCAGAGTGTTGCATATTTCAAAAGGGCCGCCCGCAGGTCAGAACCCGAAGACATTGCCGGGGCGACGATGAATACCTGGTTTTTGAGCCGGTAGACTTTCATCTTCTTGCCCTTGACGCTGTACCGGGTATTGGAGATCTCGATAAGGCCCGCATTCATGAGGTTTTCCACATGGTATTTTGCGGCATTGGTCGAGAGGCCGAGACGATCTGCGATATCGGAGAGGCGCAGGGGGCCCTCGGCAGAGAGCAGCTGCATGAGATCCCCCGCATTCTGGTGGGATATCGCCTTTACGATATTCTGTGCTTTTTCCATGCCCGGTTCGAGGATAATGATCTCCTCTTCCGGTGCGGGAACCGGTTCCTCGACCTTGTGGGTCATAATCTCCCCATCCATAAGTTTTCACCGGTGAGTGCTCGAACCCACCTGATAATTACCCGTTAGTATATTTCGTGTATTAAACCCGCGGATGAGTGAAAAAAAAATTGCACTGTTTTTTTTTTTAGCCGCAGGGATCCCGTCACGATATGTCAATAAAAAGATCCGATCAAAAAAACCGGTCCTGACCGGCGGCCTCTCTTTTTATCATTGAGAGGGAAAGAATGGAGCGCTCTTTTTTAGAGATAGTGTGCAAACGGGAAAAAAACCGGGATCTGTCTGTTCCCTGTGGGGACGGTTAAAATGCCGGAACATGAAACCTGGGGAGATTCATTTGCCCGGCACCTCATGGGTACCGGTGAGATCCGGATATGTATTACCTGATGTCCCGGTTTTTTTCCCGTTCTTTTTGCTCCATCCTGACCGTTTTTGTGCAGAGGTGTTCTCTCAACGTGCCAGATACTGGCATATCCATATACCACGGCGGGGATTTTATAGACGGCGTTAACTAAAAAATAAATTGCAGTCATGATAGTGTGCCGGGCCCCCGGTCTTTTCCGGTAATAATTCCCGAACCGGACATCCGCCCGCGATCCAGAACAAAGGACTAAACATCACGGGACGCTCATCAGATACGTACGATCACGGGCGCAAGAGAGGAAAAATGCCTGGGGTGAGTGTACGACCATGGACCTGATCCTGTATGCGGCATATTTCCTCCCCCTGCTCTTCCTGATCCTGGTTCTCGGGAGGATCAATGCGAAGGTGTTCCTCTTTGTTGCCTGGGGGATTGTTGCCGCAATCCCGGTATATTTTCTCGAACCGGTCCTTTTCGGGGCCGCGACCGTCGAGATGCCCACGGTTCTTGTATCGCTGACCATCTCGCCGATAATCGAGGAATTTTTTAAAGCCCTGCCCCTCCTCTTCCTTGCGCTGCCGGCGGCAAAACTGCGCGACCGGGACATCCTCCTGTATGCACTCGCATCGGGGCTCGGGTTTTCCATCATTGAGACCGGCCTTATTCCCTCGCCCAGCATGCTTGCCGTTCTCACCCACTCGTTCTCGACCGCACTCATGCATGCATGTACCTGCGGGATTATCGGGTACGGGATCGTCCTCGCCATGCACTTCGACCGCAGGGCATACCCGGCGCTCCTTTTGGGGTTTTATACCCTCGCTGTGACCGTCCACGCATTTTACAACCTGCTGGGGAGCGCGTACTTTGGTACGGCCGGTGTCTGTATCGATCTCGTTTTCCCGGTCCTGCTCTTCTTTTTGCTGCTCCTCTGCTACAAGACCGATATCCACGCGCTTTTTACTCCCTGCATAAAAGAGTGAAGGCCCGGGTCAGGCCGGGGACTGCATATGATTGTTCTCCGGATCCCGGATATAGGAAAGAAGGCCGAGCGTGATAAGGGAAATCGACAGGATAATGAGCGGGCCAACCACGCTTGCAAGCTCGTACACGGAAAGCGTCGTTCCCTGGACCGGGATCGTGACATTCCATGACGGGTAATACAAAAAGAGCGTCTCGCGCAGGCCATAGAGCATCGAGACAAACGAGCGCAGGCAGATGCCGGCCCAGAGAAGGGGATACCGGAAGAAGCCGTGGCTGATCGTAACGATAATGAGGACGGCGACCACGACGAACTGGACAAGGAGGAGCGCAGTCCGTACGACCATCCCGTACCGTGCGATGATCATGAGGGGGACAAGAAGGAAGAGGAGCAGGAGGAGAATGCTGTACATGGCGGGGAATGGTTCCCGTTCGCGTTCGATCTGGAACCCGGCGATAAAAAAGAGCATGAACCCGAAGAACGCAAGCTCGGCGACGCTCGTAAACACAAACGGCCGGCCGAAGTCCGCGGTCAGCGGAAGGAGCGTAAACAGGTACCAGAATGCCGTGGCAAGCGCATATTCCCCAAACGCAAACGCGGCGAGCACAAGGATAATCCGGCCGGACCAGAACCGGTATGCGTACAGGCAGATCCCCATGCAGACAAGGGCCGCGACTGCCTCGAACGTATTCCCGAAGAGACGGTAGAGCGGCAGCGGGATAATCACAATCAGCGCGATATAGAGGACAGAGAATACGACAACGCCCCACAGGAAGTACCTGACTGCTGCCGGATAGGTTTTGGGCATGCGGACTCCTGAATCGGGATCGCGGGGCATCAGCCTACCGGTTCTCCTGCCGGCTCTAGATGCTTGCGATCTGCATCACAGGTTCTCGCTGGTTGTTTCGGCAGTCCGGGTAAGCGGGGGCAGGACCGGAAACACGATCTCGGGGGCAGGGACCGGTACCGGGGCAGCCGGGGCTCCGGTACCGCAGGAGACGCGGCCGTCACGGGGGGCATTCCGGTGCATCCCGTAGAGGAAATAGACCACAAGACCGATCCCGAGCCAGACGACAAACATGAGATGGGCAAGCCGGTTGAGGTTGAAGATCAGAAATGCACAGCTGCCAATGCAGAGCAGCGGGATGTACGGGATACCGGGACAACAGAACGGGCGGCTGATGTCGGGACGCTGGACCCGGAGCAGGAGGATGCCGGCGGCAACGATGGCAAATGCCGCAAGCGTACCCATGTTGACGAGCTCGGCAACGATCTGGAGCGGGAAGAACCCGGCAATGCAGGCCGTGATAATGCCGGTGATGGCAATCACCTTGACCGGTGTCCCGGTCGTACCATGGACCTCTGAAAAGACCGCGGGGAGAAGACGGTCGCGGGACATGGCAAAGAAGATCCGGCTCTGGCCAAAGAGCATCACAAGGATTACGGAGGTCATACCGCAGAGGGCGCCGATCGAGACCACGGCAACTCCCCAGGTTACCCCCATGCGTTCGAGCGCATAGGGTATGGGGGCGCTCATTGCATCGGTACCGGCAAATTCGCCGACCGGGACCACCCCGGTCAGTACGATCCCAAGAACAAGGTAGAGGAGAATGCAGACTGCAAGGGATCCGATAAGCCCCACCGGGAGGCTTTTTTGCGGGTTTTTGGTCTCTTCAGCAGCAGTTACCACGGCATCGAACCCGGTGAAAGCAAAAAAGATAATGGCGGCTCCCGAGAAGACCCCGAGCCATCCGGCCGGGGGCAGGAAGGGCGTCCAGTTGGCCGGGTTTAACGAGAAGATACCAAGGATGACAAAGAGCAGGATGACCGCGATCTTGATGATCACGATAGCGGCATTGATCCGCGCACTCTTCTTTGTTCCCTTAATGAGGAGAAGGGACAGGATAAGGACGATAATGACTGCCGGGAGGTTGACAAGCCCCTCACCGGTCCCGGGCGGGCTCAACAGGACCGGGGGAATAACGATCCCGGCCGATTTGAGAAATGCATTGAAGTACCCGGACCAGCCGATGGCAACCGCAGACACGGCAAGGCCGTATTCGAGGATAAGATCCCAGCCGATGATCCATGCCCAGATCTCGCCAAGCGTGATGTAACAGTAGGTATAGGCGCTTCCCGCAACCGGAACCATGGTGGCAAATTCCGCATAACAGAGGGCAGCAAAGAGGCAGGCGATCCCGGCAATGACAAAGGAGAGGGGGAGCGCGTTCCCTGCATGGAGGCCGGCAACGATACCGGAGAGGACAAAGATCCCCATACCGATGATGGCCCCGATCCCGAGCATGACGAGATCAAAGGAACTGAGCGTGCGTTTGAGGCCACGATCGGGCTGCCCGGCAGGATCGATCGGTTTTTTCTTAAAGATCGGGTGACGACAGAATTTCTCGAAGTCCATGGAGGTATTCCCCGGATTTTTCCTCTTTTTCCGGACAAAGGCACACCTGATACCCCGGCCCCGGTACCGTCCCGAAAAGAGGGAAGACTCCACGAAAAGGCCACTATTGTCCGGTATTTTATTTTTGATCTTACCGGCCGGAACTGATAAAGAAAGAGTTGAGTGAAAAAATTATTTCACACAAAATTGGCCGGATTTTGAATCCGGGGCCTGTTTTTAGTGCAAAAGGAATTTCACTCATCGCCGGGTTTATGAAGTGAAAAACAGGAAAAATGAGGTATGCAGACAGCATTACGGCAGATGTGCCAAACGGTGTACGGGGGGGGAGATCCATGAGCGGGATCGTCCCTGACATATCCGTTATCATCAACCTTGCCTTTTCCCTCGTCGTCGTTCTCTTAAGCATCTGGGGATATACGAAGATCCGTAAATTCACGCCCCTGTACTTCGGTTTTGCGTACTCGCTCTTTTCGATCTCCCATTTCCTGCTCCTTACCGGAGCCGACAGTTCCCCGGGCAGCCTGTTCTTTTTTGTGCGGATCGGCGGGTACGCATGTGTCGTGATCGGTCTTTTTGCGATCCTTTCAGATATCATCCATCTCCAGGAAGTAGAACGCGAGCTCACAAGGAGCAAGGACCGGCTCGCGGCAACCTTTGATCAGGCGGCTGTCGGGATTGCCGAGATCGGGGACGGGGACCAGGTTGTCTTTGCCAACAGGAGATTCTCTGAGATCCTCGGGTACCCGGTAACCGGGATACCGTCAGATCTTATGGCGCTCATAGCATCTCCTGACCGGCGCGATACCGCTGCGGCTCTTACCGCAGTCATGGACGGAAAGATCCCCGGCTATTCCGGCGAACTGGCATGCCGGAAAAACGACGGGACAACGGTCACCTGCCAGGTATTCATCTCCCCGGTCCGGGGGGACACGGACCGCCCGGCCTATGCCATTTTGGTCCTTGAAGATGTCTCTCTTCGTAAAAAAGCAGAAACCGAGCTTGCAAAGCTGACCGGGCAACTCGAGCAGCGTGTCATCGAACGCACCGCTGAGCTGGCGCTTGCAAACCAGACCCTTGTCTCAGAAATTGCGCAGCGGTCTCTGGCAGAAGAACGCCTCCAGGCTTCTGTAACCGAAAAAGACGTGCTCATCAAAGAGATCCATCACCGGGTAAAAAACAATCTCCAGGTGATAATCAGCCTGCTCTATCTCCAGGAAAAGAAGACCCCGGATCCCGTGTGCAGCGCAGCACTCATGGACAGCCAGACCCGGATCAAGTCCATGGCGCTCATCCATGAGAACCTGTACAAATCCGGCGACCTGACGTCGATCGACTTCGATCGGTACCTGCGCAATCTTGCCGGCAACCTCATGGTTGCGTACGGTGTCGACCGGGCAGGCATTCGGGTTACGACGGATGCCCGGGACCTCATCGTCGCGATCACGACAGCAATCCCGCTGGGCCTCATTGCAAACGAGCTCATCTCAAACGCGCTGAAATACGCGTTTACCGGAACCGGGCATGGCGGGGAGATCGTACTGACCGGGAAAAAAGACGAAAACGGGATCACTCTGGTGATCCGGGACAACGGCAGGGGAATACCGGAAGATTTCGACTGGGAGAACGCAGAGTCGCTCGGATTTAACCTGGTGATCATGCTTACCCGTCAGCTCAAAGGGACCGTACGGCTCAGCCGGGAGAACGGGACGGAATTTACCATCACGGTTCCTTCAGGGGGGAAATAACCATGGAATCATTACAGCCGCCACGGATACTGATTGTCGAGGACGAACTGATTGTTGCAGAAAACCTCAGGGTCGTTCTGACCGGCATGGGATACTCGGTCATTCCCCCGGCCGGAAACAGCGACGAGGCCATAGAACGGGCCGCAGAACATCTCCCGGACCTCATCCTGATGGATATCGTTTTAGAGGGTTCACCCATTGACGGGATAGAGACCGCAAAAAAGATCCGGATGGGTGAGGATGTGCCGGTGATCTTTGTCACTGCATATGCCGATGACAAAACGCTCGTGCGGGTCAGGGACATGCAGCCGTATGCGTACATCCTCAAGCCGTTCAACGAGCGGGAACTCGCCTTTGCCATAGAACTGGCACTCCACCGCCACCGTTTCGATGCGGAGGTTAAAATGCGTGACAACCTGCTGCTTGCCATCAGCTTTGCCACCGAATGGTACCTGCGCAGGAAAAACATGGTTCCGGTGGACGACCCGCGCTATGAAAAGAACCTCCAGACGGGGATCCTGGAGATCCTCGAACATGTCGGGTTTGCCATCCATGCAGCAAGCGTCTGTATCTTCCGCATGAACCCCGGGCGGGAAGGACGTACCGGGGCAACGGTCCAGTACCTCTGGATCGATCCCGGGATCAGCGGGAAGAAAACCGTCTCGCTCTCGGGTACCGAGTCGCTTACGTTTACGTCGCGGTTGTGGAGTTCTCTTTTAGGCAGCGGGAATACCATTGCAGGCGATGTGAAAAAGTTCCCCGATACGGAACGCCGGTTCTTTGAGGACCGGGGGATTTCTTCCATTGCGGTCCTGCCGCTCTTTAAGGACGATGCGCTCTGGGGCTTTGTAGGCTTTTCCGATACCCGCGAGAGGGAATGGGGAACAAGCGAGATCGAGGCGCTGCAGATCGCCGGGAACCTGATAGGGGCCGTGCTCGTATAATGGCGGGGACACCGGTACCGGCCGACGGGCACTCCGGTTTTAACGGGACAAGGGATCACTCATAATGAGATACCGGATCTGCCCGGGTCTTCCGGCATCAAAAACGCCGGAAGATCCGTATACCTGCCCGCTGACGGGTGAATGCAATATTTTTTTCACTCATCGCCGTATTTTTGCGGCAGCAGGCAGACCGGCTGGTATGGACGGAACAATAAACGGAAGGGGAAAAAGAGGCCGGGTTCTCCGGGGTGTTTATGCGGCCGTATTATTTTTGTTCTTCCAGCTTGCCGGGATCGGGTTCTGTTCGTTCCTTCCCCGGTTGATGAGATATGCAGGCCCTGCTGCAACCGGCCTGCTGACGCTGGGTTTCATCATGGTGTGGATGTTCTTTTCCGTACGCTCCCTTGCCGGGATCGGCAGGTATTTTCGGCATACGGGGACGGGACACGGAGTCGCACAGCAGGCAGACCCAGGTCCCGGGTAACTATTCCCTCCATTGGATCCGCACAGGGAAACAGATAAAAAATATAAAACGGGTAAAGGGCCGGGCCTTCACGGCAACAGATGCTGCCCGCCTAGGGTACCGTCAGCCCCTGTATTACGGCCTCTTCCGGTACGGTAAACTCCCTGCCGGTGCCCGCGATCCGGTATTTTCCGGTTGCCGTTACCCCGCCCGCGCTCCCGCTTGTTGCGTAGGGCACGACAAATTCACCGTTGATGCTCTCCTGCCGGTACGTGAAGTTCCGGCCGGTGTTGGTGACGAGCGGCAGCTCGATAACACCTGTTCCCTTGATATGCGCCCCGCTGACGTATTCGAAAACCTTGACGTATTTTATATCGGGCGTACCGGAACTGAACACCGTGGTCGGCGATTCGTGGACGAGCCGGTAATGGCGGAGGGCCGGGACGGTCACCGAAGGCTTTGCAATCGAGACCCCGAAAACACCGGCATGGTAGCCGGCCGGGGCGTTCCTGGTGTACTCCTCTGCCCGTTCTACCGCAGCGGTGGCATTATCCATCGGTGCCGCCCCGGTGACAACCGGCAGCGACGCGTTTGCAGTCTTCCCGTCGGCGTATTCGACATAAATACACCCGGATGCATTCGTCATCGAACCGTCGAAGTTGTGGAGTCGGGAGACCATCGTCAGGTAATAATCGCCGGTATAGAGCATTGAGGGCTCGTACCTGCCGGTTGTTGACTGATCCGGGACGTACATCATTGGCATGTACGGCGTTTCGGCACGGGTCTGGTTATACCACGTCGCCATTGCCGGGAACTTACTGACATCCATCAGGATATCAGTAACAACGTACCGGATCCCATCGTTGCCGCGGATCGTATCTGCCGTATCTTCAGAGGTGGTGACAAAAAACGCAGCCGCCCCGTCAGGCCCGGACACCCCGGACTGGAACGGGTTTGCATTCGGGATCCTCTTTGCAATGTACGTGATTATGTGCCCGTAGTCCCACCAGGACATGACGCCGTACGACTGCGCGGGATATACAAAGGTCTGTTGAGCGTACTGTCCCAGGTACTGCACGCCCGGATCCGGCGTATTGTTGCCCATCCAGACAAGCGATTCCTCCCAGTCGGGATCGAGCCGTATGCCCCCCAGGGATGCACTGGCATAGATGTCAAAAACCGAAATGCCGACAAAGAGAACCGCTATAAGGACAACCACGGCAAGGAACCCGAGCACGGGGTAATCGGATGCAGCAGTCCCGGCGGCAGCCTTTTTTGCTTTTTTCGACGATTTCTTCCGGCATTCTAACGATATGGTGCTGTCTTTTGATTCGGCATTCCGTGAATTCCGGGCAGTACCGACGGCCCGGTGCACTGCCGGCCAGGCCTGTTCTGCAGCAAATCCCGCAAGAATCGCAGAGAGCAGCGCGATGTTGATGGCAAGGTAATACTCGTACCTCATGTGCTGCCATGTTGAAAAAACAATCACCGCAGACCATGCAAGAACAAAGATCTGGTGCGGGCGGACATTTTTGAAATTTTTCCAGATAAGGACGAGAAATCCCCCGGCAAAGAGGAGCAGGCCGTAATTGAACGAACTCCACGCATCTGCAAGCGACCAGCCCATAGCCTCAAGGACGGTCTGCGTGACCGGTGCCTGGCCGAAAAAGTTAAAGAGCGACGCAATGAGCAGGCCGTAGATCTGCGGGACGGCGATAGAGAGGATCAGAACACCGGCCGCAGCGCACCCTGCAAGCGCGGCAGGGAAATACCACCGGTTTTTCCCGGAGAAATACCGGGATATGAGATAGAGAATGACTGTTCCTGCGACAAGTCCGAGATAGGCATAGATGTGCCCGAGGGAATAGGTCGAAAGATTCAGGGCAGGATCCTTGATCCCGAAAATGAGCAGGCCGACAGAGGCCGTGACAAAGACAATGCTGTTGACCACGAGAAGATATTCCCCCGAATGCCCGCGGTACGCATCGATGACGAACTGCACGACGGTATACACCCCCGCGATCAGGGCAAACAGGATCATGGTCGGCATGACAAAGAGACCCAGGAGATAGCCGATACCGGCGACAAACGCCAAGAAGAGGACTTTTCTCTGCGCTGCGATCTGTTTTAGATCGATGGCGGCGTCACGCGCCGATACGAGGGCATAACAGTACAGCAGGCAGAACAGGGTCGAGAAGAGTACCTCCGCGATATGGTGATCGATATACCCGTACAGGGAGACGGTATAAAACTGCCCGGAGACTGCTGCAGTAAAACCGGATGCCAGGATGCCGGTCTTCCAGTCACCGAAGTACCGCCCCACGTAATACATGAGCACGACAATTGCAGCGGCAAACAGCGGAGTGGCAAGGAGGGCAGTCCCGATGATCTCAGGACGCGTGGCGGCCCCGGTGACCAGGCAGCCCGCGGCAATGATCGTGGGAAAGAGCGGGCCCCAGTAGACAACGGTCCCGTGCGGGTAATAGGACATCGGGTCGAACCAGGTGTACCCCGGGAAATGGGCGAGGATCAGTTCGACCTGCCGCAGGTTATAGAAGGGATCGTCCATCGCCACCAGGCTCATGATGTCCGTTGTCCCGGTTGTGAGACCGGGAAGCAGGCGCAGCCAGAGGGCAAAGAGGGCAAAAAACGCGACAAGGCCGGCTATCAGGTAGTTCCGGCGTTCTTTAAAAACGGGAGGAATCATCGTATAACAACTCATGCGGGAAGGAATCATTCAGGAAAAAGCGGGAGAGGTTATTCTTCCTTTTTAGTCTCACGCTTCCGCTTCAGGAGATACCATGCGCCGGCCCCGAGTGCAATGATCACGATAAGGACTGCAGCAAGGAATTCAGGGCTGATCGATATCCCGATTGTCCGGGGAACCCCCGACATCTCACCTTTCGGGCCGTCAAGGCCGGCATCGGTAGTACGGATCCCGACCTCAAGGTGGGTCGGGGTTGCAAGGTATTGTGCCGGGATCGTTGCATTGGCAAGCGAGGCGTTCGTTACATTGAGTTCCGGGGCTGCCACCAGCGGGCCGGTTGTCTGTGCGGCGGGACCTGCAGCGCCGGCCAAGGGCAGGACGAACCCGGCGATAAGGCAGAAGGCCAGCACGATAACTACCATCAGTCTGCTCATGGGAATCAGGCTTCCTAAAGAAATAGGTACAACGAGACCTACCATGAGGCTTGTGGTCGAAACGGCCGGGTGCCACTCCACAGGTAATCCGTAAAAAAAAAGGCCCGCAGCACGGTGTTTTTTCTTCGCAACAATGGTGATGGTATCATAACGGAGTAATGAGATACCTAAAATACGACGAATTTTATGGCGGCGCTCCCTCGCATTATGATCTCTCCTGCACGACCGTTCCTGAAATGGGCGGGAGGCAAATCGCAGCTTCTCTGCGAGTTCGGGAGTCGTCTTCCTGATACAAAACGGGATGGGCCGGCAATTACCCGGTTTGTAGAGCCCTTTGTCGGCGGCGGCGCAATGTTTTTTTATTTCTGCCAGCGGTTCCCGTTGGTACAGAGCACGATCAGCGATATCAATCCCGAGCTCATCCTTGCGTACCGGGTTATCCGGCAGTCGGCTGAAGACCTGATCGCTGAGCTTGAAGCCCTCGACTCGGCATTCAAAGGAAAAAACGAGCAGGACCGGGAAGCATTTTACTACCGGGTGCGGGACGAGTTCAATGATGCGGGAACTGTGGCAGCACCAGGCACGCCCGGAGCAAAAGAGATCAGGCATGTAGCACAGCTCGTCTTTCTCAACCATACCTGTTACAACGGCCTGTTCCGGGTCAACAAAAAGGGCGGGTTCAATGTCCCGTTTGGCAGGTACAAAAAACCCGATATAGTAAACCGCGACAACCTCCGTGCCGTATCGGGGCTCCTGAAAAAAACCCGGATCCTCGAAGGGGACTTTACCACGTGCCGGAAGTACGTGGATAACGAGACCTTCGTGTACCTCGACCCGCCGTATCGCCCGCTCAACGCCACGGCATCGTTTACCTCCTATTCCCGGGCCGGCTTTACCGACCGGGACCAGGAACGGCTTGCACGGTTCTATAAAGCCCTTGACCGGAAAGGGGCAATGGTGATGTTAAGCAACTCCGATCCACGGATCGAGAGTAACGGCGATTTTTTCCTTGAAGATCTCTATTCCGGCTTTCATATCGAACGGGTGCCGGCCCGGAGGATGATCAACTGCAACGGCACCCGGCGCGGGGCGGTCAGCGAACTCATTGTCACCAATTATTAATCCGCAATTTTTAGTTTCATGCCGCAAGCACCATCTCTTTAATATCCGCTTTTAAGATCTCTTAAGCACCGTGACAGGATTCGAACTCGTCTCTTCGTTTGCCCCCGCCGGGTCCCAGCCGGACGCGATAGCACAGCTCAACGACGGGATTGCCGACAATGCCCGGTTCCAGACACTCCTTGGGGTCACCGGGTCCGGCAAGACCTTCACGATGGCAAACGTGATCGCCGCAGCCAATAAGCCGACGCTGGTCATTGCCCACAACAAGACGCTCGCCGCCCAGCTCTACCAGGAGTTTTGCGATTTTTTCCCGAAAAACCGCGTCGAGTACTTCGTCTCCTACTATGATTACTACCAGCCCGAGTCGTATATCCCGGCAAAAGACCAGTACATCGAGAAAGACTCGGCGATCAACCCGAAGATCGAGATGCTTCGGCTCTCGGCAACAGCATCCCTATCGTTTCGGCGCGATGTGATCGTGGTCGCCTCGGTCTCCTGCATCTTTGGCTTGGGCAACCCGGAGAACTTCCGGAACATGGGCTTTGATCTCTCAGTGGGCCAGAAGATCACCAGAAACGAGATCATGAGCAGGCTTTTGGATATCCAGTTCGAGCGAAACGATATCGATCTCGGGCCGGGGAAGTTCCGGGTCAAGGGCGACACCATCGATATTGTGCCGGGGTACTTCAACGACATCATCCGGATCGAGCTCTTCGGGGACGAGATCGAACGGATCCGCGAGGTGGACAAAAATACCGGGGCAAAAAAGGAGGAGATGAAGTACTTCTATGTGTACCCCGCCCGGCACTTCGTCACCCCCGAGAGCGCCCAGAAAGCGGCGATAGTGTCTATCAGGGAGGAACTCGACGAAGTTCTGCCCACGCTCGGCCTCATCGAGGCGCACCGGCTCAGGCAGCGCACGAACTTTGACCTCGAAATGATTCAGGAGACCGGATCCTGCAAGGGGATCGAGAACTATTCCCGGCATTTCGACGGCCGCACTGCCGGCGAAAAACCCTACTGCCTGCTCGACTATTTCCCCGAAGATTTTTTGATGATCATCGACGAGAGCCACCAGACCATCCCGCAGCTGCACGGGATGTACAATGGCGACCGGTCCAGGAAGGAGACGCTTGTTAATTACGGCTTCCGGCTCCCCTCGGCACTCGACAACCGCCCCTTGAAATTCCACGAGTTCGAGCAGTACATGCGCCAGGTGGTCTTTGTCTCGGCAACCCCGGGCCCGTACGAGCGGCAGCACTCCGCACAGCTCGTCGAGCAGATCATCCGGCCCACCGGGCTTATCGATCCGGCGGTCGAAGTCCGGCCCATCGAAGGGCAGACACTCGATGTAATCGAAGAGGTCAATAAGACGATTGCACGGGGCGACCGGGTGCTCGTGACCACGCTCACGAAGAAACTCGCCGAGGAACTCTCCGAGTACCTTGCCGACAAGGGGATCAAGACCCGGTACCTCCACTCGGAGATCCAGACACTCGAACGCACCGAGATCATCCGCGAGCTCCGGCTCGGCAAGTTCGATGTGCTCGTCGGGATCAATCTCCTGCGTGAAGGACTCGACATCCCCGAGGTCGGGTTCATCGGGATCCTCGATGCTGACAAGGAAGGGTTCCTCCGCGATGCCCGGAGCCTGATCCAGATCATCGGGAGGGCTGCACGGAACGTGAACGCGAAGGTCGTGCTCTACGCAGACTCGGTCACCGATTCAATGAAGGCTGCAATCTCCGAGACAAAGCGCCGGCGCGAGCTGCAGATCGCATATAACGAGAAGCACCACATCGTCCCGCAGACTATCATAAAGCCGGTAAAGGAAAAGGAGGTCGAGGTCAAGGATACGAAGTACCTCCCGAAGGCGGAGATCCCGAACGTCATTATCGATCTCGAAAAACAGATGCGGGACGCGGCGGACAATCTCGATTTCGAGCGGGCAATCGCGCTCCGCGACCAGATAAAAAAGTTAAACGAGCGGTTAAAAGAGGGCGGGAAACACCCGTAAATTCCTGATAGTCCATAAAAAAACGGAAGCAGATAAGAGGATATTTAGAAAATCCTAAAAAAAGGATCCCGCGGTATTACCCGAAGCCCCACTGGGCAAGCGTTGTATGAGCGGGATCGACATCGTTCCACGTCCAGCCGAGCGCTTCGATGATCCGGGAGATCGGCTGCTGGATGGTCTTTTCAAGCATCAGTTCCCAGTCAGGCACAAACTCCTTTGGTACCTGGTCGGCGTACTCGAAACAGAGCACATCGGTCTTCGGGAACTTCCCGGTGACCGCCTTGATGTAGATACGTTTGGGCTTGCTGCCCTTCCCGAATTCGGTATGCAGGTACTGGTTCGCGTAGCGTGCGCCACGCACCTGCGCATCGTCGGTCTCGTAATCATCAAGGGACTTTCCTATCCCGCCGGGGATACCGATCTCGTCGAGCGAGTACTTCCCGGACCGGTACTTCGTGATGATCCCGCCGAGATATGCCTTGATCTCGGCATACTCTGCGCCGGAAAGGATCATCTCCATCACCTTTCCCTGGACGATTTTTGTGATCTGCGGGGTGTCGCTGCGCTTTGTCTCGAATCCCACGATATCGATCTGGTCGGCGTCTTTCCCCTCTTTCCAGACGAGCCTGCCGGCGTACCGCTTCTTTTTCCCGGCCTGGAAGAACCGGGCATAGATCTTCTCGAACTTGATCGAGAAGTAGTGGGTGTCGGCGTGCAGCTCCTTTTGTGCGAAATCCTGGTAGCTCAGGTTGAGCTGCTTTTCAAGCATCCTGGCCGTCTCTATCGTCTTATCCTGGGGAAGCGGCGGGATCTGAACCATGCAGGAATCGGTGTCGCCGTAGATCACTTTGTACCCGTGCTGCTCGATGATGCGCCGGGTGTGCTCGATGATGGCCCGGCCAACCGAGGTCACGGCAGCGCCGATCTCCCGGTCGAAAAGCCGGAACCGGGTGTAGCCCGAGACGCCGTAGTACGTGTTCATGATCACCTTGAGCACGTTCTGCTGCATGTCGTAGAGAAGGTACTGCGGCGAGCCATAGGGGAAGGTATTGCGGAGGTTCTTTCGTGCGTCCCTTTCCTTTAAGAGTTCCGAGAGGATACTCCGGGTCAGCCCGTCCGGCTGCTTCCTGAACCGGATGCCGTTCGGGGCAACGAGCTCGCCATTGGGATCCTTTGTCTCGGGCGAGGCGTTGATCGTCATCATCGCCATCGGGTAGAGCGATTTTAAGTCAAGGACAATCACGTTCTCCCGGACCCCTTTGCTCGGCTCAAAAACGGTAGCGCCCTCGAACTCCTCGGCATTCGCAAAACCCTTTGACGGGAGGACGTACTTCCCGTGGGCTTTACGCAGGATATAGACATCGATCACGCTCGACGAATTGAGCGTCTTGTCGAGCGGGCACCCGACATACCGGGCGATCTCCCGGTAGAACCCGACGATATTGTCTTTTTTATCGATCGCAACGCAGAGCTCGACATCCTTGAAGTTGTACTCGACAAGGAGCGCGGGCTGCTTCTTCCAGAGATCGGAGACCGTGCCGGTGTACCGCACCTTGCTCTCCCCGACTTCGTCCTGCGCCACCGCATCGAGACGGTACGACTCCTTTAACGTCGAATGCATCTTCTTGTAGCCGGTGAGGAGATCGAAGAGTGCCCGGCCCCGGAGCGCGTTTCTCTCGGTCAGGCCCGGGAGCCGTGCAAGCATGACCGGCGAGAGCCCGAGTTTTTCCATGCGGCCCGTGATATAGGGCATATCGAACTCGACAAAGTTCCAGCCCGAAAGGACATCAGGGTCGCGCTCGGCGATATATGCACTAAACGCCCGGAGCATGGCAACCTCGTCCGCATACGTGCAGATGGTATGGGTGCCGGTCTTAAAGCAGCCGTTCTTGAGACCGCCTGCCGTAACCTTATCCGTGATCTCCCCGGGCATGCTTGCGCCGGAGAAGAGGAACGTGACATAATCGTCATCGAACGAATCGTGGCAGGTGATGCAGATGATTGCATCGCGCTGCGTATCCGGGAACCCCCGTTCGTCCTCGCATTCGATATCGATCATGCAGACCCGGGCCGGGGCGTTTGATTCGGCCGGGACAACCGCCCGGTAGTCAACCGGGTTTTTCTGTGCGGTCACGGCACCGGTGAGCCCGCAGTCGATCATAAAGCGTGTCGCAAACGGGATATCGGCTTCAAAGTGCCGGTAGCGCTCCCGGAGATCCCGCACATCACCCGGGCGGATGGTGTAAAGCCGCCGGAGTTTTTCGCCGCGGATCGAACGGTACACTGATTCCGGTTCGATCGTCACATTCGGGGGGGCTGCCTGGCCCACCTGCTCGTCGGGCACATAGAAGTACGGGAGGAACCCGGTCACATCGATCCGGTGCGCCATCCCTTCGACATCCCTGCCGAAGATATGGATAACGGGCCCGTCGGGAGCATTGCTGTACTCGACCTGGTTGATGGCAATCGTTACGCTGCCGGTCTCGCCGTCGGTTGCCGGGAGGGTCAGGATCTCTGCGGATCGGATGGCCTGTGCCGGCATAGGGTTACTTCACCACCGTCCGGCAGAGGTCAGAGACAAATGCCCCTGCCTGCGCCATTGCTGCCGCTTCAGCGGGATCGAGATCCCACTGTACGATCTCTCTGATCCCTTCGCGCCCGAGCCGGACCGGCACCCCAAGCGAACAGCCCGAGATACCGTATTCCCCGTCAAGAACCGCAGAACAGGGAACCGTCTCCTGCGTGCCGGAGAGCAGCATCTTTGCGAGCGACACAATATGATATGCAGGGCCAAAGACCGTTCCCCCCTTGCCCCGGATCACTTCCATACTCGCCCCCCGTAGTTCACGGAGGATCTCGCTGCGTTTTTCCTCGGAAAAGGGTACGGGAAGACGGGAAAAAACCGGTACCTGGTTCTCGCCGTGCTCGCCGAGAACCACCGCCGGCCCTTTGATCCCCCGGCCGGCAAGGGCCCACTGGAACCGTGCACTGTCCAGCTGGCCGCCAAACCCGATGCACCGCTCTTTGGGGATACCGGTGAGGCGATGGAGGAAGTAGTTGTTTATATCCATGGGGTTTGTCACCGTGACAAGGAGACCGGGATACTCTTTTAACAGCTCCCCGCACTCCTGTATGACCGGGAGATTTGCCATAAGCAGGTCTGCCCGGGTCCGGATATCCGGGGTCCGGGGCAGGCCGGCTGCAACGACACAGACATCGGTATCCAGAATATCCCGGGGTGAGGTTGAGATCTCCACGGGAATGCCGGTATGCCGGATATCGAGCACCTGTGCCCGGAGCAGGCTTTCGGTGCGGTCGTATAAGGCAAGTTCGTCTGCAACGCCCGTCAGGGCCGCCAGGTATGCAACCTCGCCGCCAATCCTTCCCACACCGAGCACCCCCAGACGCGTCATGGCCGTTTTTCCTGTAATACTAGGTATATCCCCGGAACTTAAGTGACTACCGTCCAGAATCGTCCGACCGGCAAAAAAGATGCCTTTTATTATTTCCGGCAACCATTGTGTGATGAAATGGTTCAGCTCAGATCGGGCCCGGTCACAGTCGGGGGAGTGAAGCTCAATAATCACCTCCTCCTCGCGGCCGGCGTGCTCGGGACTACGGGTGCCTCGCTTTTACGGATACTCAGTCTGGGAGCCGGAGGCGTTGTCACGAAATCGATCGGACCGGAACCAAAGAGCGGGCATGCCGGCCCCTGCGTGGCCGTGCTTGACGGCGGGCTCTTGAACGCCATGGGGCTCCCGAACCCTTCAAAGGATTTTACCGAAGAGCTCGCGGCACTCCAGAAAAAGCCGGTGATCGTGAGCATCTTTGGCGGGAACGCAGAGGAATTTGCGGAGGTTGCCGGGTGGTTTAAAGGAACGGCGTGCGGCTTCGAGCTCAACCTTTCCTGCCCGCATGCGGAAGGGTACGGGGCCGCAATCGGTATCGACCCGGCCCGTGTGGAGGCCTGTACCCGTGCGGTGAGCGCACTCGGGCTGCCGACCTGGGTAAAACTCACCCCGAACGTGACCGACATTGCTTCCATCGGAAAAGCTGCCGAACGCGGCGGGGCGTCGGCAATTGTCGCAATCAACACGGTAAAAGCAATGCGCATATCAACCGCACTCCGGCAGCCGGTGCTCGGGCACCGGTACGGAGGGCTCTCGGGAAACGCGGTCTTTCCCATAGCGGTGCGGTGCGTGTACGAACTTTACGAGTCGTGCAAAATACCCATTATCGGATGCGGGGGGGTCTCGTCAGCAGACAATGTCATCGAGATGATGATGGCCGGGGCGCAGGCAGTAGAGATAGGGAGCGCTGTGCAGCAGGACATCGGGATCTTCACCTCCATTGCAAAAGAGCTGTACGCGAAAAATGGCGTTGCGCCTGAAGAGATCGTGGGGTGTGCCCATGGATGACCATATGCCCGTCCCGGTAACCATAACCGAGATAAAAACCGAATCGCCTTCGGTAAAGACATTCTTTTTCGATAAGGAGTTTGTCTTTGCCGCGGGACAGTTCGCGATGGTCTGGGTGCCAAAAACCGACGAGATCCCCATGGCGCTCTCGTCAAAAAACAGCATCACGGTCCAGAAAGTCGGCGACGCCACCGAAGCAATGTTCAATCTTGCCCCGGGGGCACCGCTTGGCATCCGGGGGCCGTTTGGAAACGGGTTTACGACAGGAGAGAAGATGCTCGCCATTGCGGGCGGGGTCGGTGCAGCGCCGCTCCTGCCGCTTGCCAGGTCCGACTGCGTAATGACAATGCTCCTTGGCGCACGAACGGAAAACGAACTCCTCTTTGTCGACCAGCTTGACGAGAGCACGGATGTGCTGATCGCAACCAACGACGGGACGCTTGGCGTACAGGGGTTCGTGACCGACCTCTTTGACGAGGTAAACCTGGCTACGTACGACCGGATTGCAGTCTGCGGCCCGGAGCCGATGATGAGGGCGGTTCTTTCCCGGCTCGATGCAAAAGGCTGTCTTGCAAAGGCCGAGTTCTCGCTGCACCGGTACATGAAATGCGGGATCGGTGTCTGCGGCTCGTGCTGCATCGATCCTGACGGGCTCAGAGTCTGCCGCGACGGTCCGGTCTTTAACGGGGAACAGTTAAAGAAGACGGAATTCGGCCACTACATGCGGGACGCCTGCGGCAGAAAGAAAAATATCTGATTCGGGGGGAGCCGGCGATCAGCGGTCCGGCGCCGGGCAGCGGTTGATGCGATCGAGTTCGTCAAGCTGGTTGATATTGGTAAATGTCTTAAGGTCCGGGTCAAACCTGCGGAGATCGTCGACCGGGATATACCGGGTATTGAGAGACTGGACCATGGCACGGAGGGAAAGAGAGGTGTGGCTTTCAAGATAGGAGAGCAGCGCCTCCCTGCGGTACACTGCGTGGAGCGGTTCGAACATCCACTCGTCCCATTTGGGGATCGCTGCATCGTACGATCCGAGGGCCCCGAAAAGATACCCGATAACCGCCGGGTTGACAAAGGGCATATCGCAGGCACAGACAAAGATCTCATCGCCCTGCACTGCGAGGGTGCCGGCATGGAGACCGCCGATGGGCCCGAGCCCCCGGCGGATGTCGCTTGTGCAGGCGATCCCCCCGAGATCCTTAAACCGGCTGCACTGTTCGGGGTTTCTCGCCACGATCACGATATCTTCCGTGATGCCCGAAATCGTCTCTACCAGCCGTTCGATGAAGGTTTTTCCTTCGCAGGTGAAAAAATATTTCTCCCGGCCTTTGGCCCGGCGCGCCTCGCCGCCTGCAAGGATGACCGCGGACCGCATTTAGGGGACTCCGCCTCCCGTGAGGGATTCACGGAACTTTACGAGATTGACGATACTGACATTTACCGGTGTAGGGATACCGTGAAGCGCACCTTTTGCCACGATGGCCCCGTTTAAGAAATCGATCTCGGTAGGCCGGCCGCGTCCGAGGTCCTGGAGCATGGAGGAGTGGTGGCCGGCCGTTGCCGGCAACTGGGTGTCGTGCAGGTACCGGAGGTACTCGCCAACGGTCTTGCAGGGAAGTGCGACCCCTTCTGCCTCCACCACCTGATATCCCTCCCTCACGATCGATTCCACGATCTTCCATGCCGCAGGATGGGCAAGTTTCCCGTAGGGGACTCCCATGATCGCGCCGAGCGGGTTGAGCGCACAGTTGTACAGGGTCTTCCCCCAGAGGTCCGAGCGCACGGCGGGACTGCCCTCCACCCGGATACCGGCCTCCTGCATGAGGGCAACGAGTCTCTTCACCGGCTCGTCAAGACCCGCCGGGAACCGACCGAGTTTTGCCGGCCCGCCATCGACCGATACGTGGACTGCAGCGTCGCCGACCCATTCAAAGCCGGTGATGATCATGCCGCCGATCACCCGGTCGGTATACTCTCCGATGATCTCCTCGTTTCCTATCCCGTTCTGGAGGCTGACGGTCTCGGTGTCTTTGAGGGTGGCGGCAAACTCCCGGCAGATCGCATCGGTGTCCCTCGACTTGGAAGTAACGATCGCATAATCGTACCGGGCGTCCGCGGGGACGGTGTCCGAGACGCTGAACCGGTAGGTATCTTCCCCCCAGATGCCGGTGAGCCGGAACCCGCCGGCGTTTATGGCATCGGCGGTCTTTTTCCGTGCAACTGCATGGACCTCAGAGACGCGGGAGAGTTTGGCGGCAACCGACAACCCGACCGCTCCCGCTCCCAGCACCAGTATTTTCATCACATGCACCCGAAAACGGTCATATATTCTCCCGTATGGCAATTAGATATACCGATAGCCCCGCCGCCCCGGTATTAAGGTTGTCCCGGGTCCGGGCGCTGCCGGGCTTTGTGCTTCTCTTTCTCCAGGCCCTTTTTTTCCAGGGAAAGAAGCAGCTCCTTGATCTCCAGCGCCGGCGAAAACCCGCCGATACCATGCGCCGCCACGATCCGATGGCAGGGGATGACAAGCGGCGTAGGGTTACGGGCCATGGCCTGTCCGACCGCCCGCGGGGAGGTGCCGACCATTACCGCGATCTCCCCGTAGGTAGCGGTGCTCCCATAAGGCACTCCGCGGACGGCCCGGTAGATCCGGGCATACGGGGTGTCTCCTTCGCAGGCAATCGAGGCAAGCCCGGAGAGGTCCGATACCCGGCCGGCACAGAACTGTTGGATCGGGACTGGCACCGGGCCGGAGAGGCCGGTTGTCGAGAACCTGACCCGGTGGATGGTATCACCGGCCCACCAGACATGGACATACCAGAGCCCGAGCCGGCACGAGCCCCCGATCACTTCCATGTTGTCACCAGCCCGCGGAATTTTGCCTGGTCGCATTCCACCATCTCTTCCCGGATCCAGACCGGGAGCGCCTGGCACACCCGTTTCTCCAGGAACCGTTTCTCACCGAACACGAGCACTCCGCGATCTTCGGGCGTGCGCAGGACTCTTCCCAGCGCCTGGAGCGCCTTGTTGATTGCAGGGAGCGTATAGCAGATGAACTCTCCCTCCTCACCGTACCTGCGCCGGAAGTACTCGATCACCATCCTTCGCACCCGGGTAAAGGGCGCAAGTGGCAGGCCGACGACCATTGCCCCGGCAAGCATCTCGCCCCGGTAATCGAGCCCCTCGCTCCACTTCCCCCCGCAGACCGCAAAGAGGAGCCCCGATTCCCCCTGTGCGGGGAGGGAAAGAAACTCGTTGAGCGCAGCACTGGCATTTGCCGCATCCCGTGGCTCGATGTAGATCTTCCTGCGCCGCAGGCGGGGAGAGACGAGCGCTGCGTAGGTCTCGAGGATCTGGTAGCTCGGGAAATAGATGGCCCGGTTGCATTTCTGGGCCGCAAATGCCTCGATGTACTGCGCCACTTTTTCGGAGTTGTCTGCGCTCTGTCTCTGAGAGTATGCCGTGGTAATGTCGGTTGCGCAGCAGATGAGCCGGTTTTCTTTCGGGAATGCATTGGGAAGGGCCATGGTCGCAACCTTCGCATCGTTGAAGTACAGGCGCCGGAAGCTCTCGACCGGCGAGAGCGTCCCCGAGATCATGATACAGCAGGCGTGCGTGGAGCAGATCTCGGTTAAGGGTGCGGACGGGTCGATATTTCGTACTTCGAGCACGATCCCGTCTTCGGACTTCTTGTAGACCGTGAGATATGCGGGGTTCCGGGACGACTGGGAAAGCCGGTACAAAAAGACCGTGAGCTTCTCGATCGCGGTCTCGCGGAACTCCCCGGCCTTCTGGTTGCGGTCCCGGATGGACTCGGCAAGGCCCATGAGCTCATCAACGATCTCGTCCATGTCCTTCCAGAGCGATCCCTTCACGATCATCCGGTCAAAGATCGCCGGGTCGAACCAGTCCTCGGGTTCGGGGGAGTTTGCAAGGCCGGAAATGAAATCCATGAGCCGGGGCAGGACGTGACGGACTGCGTCAGCTCCTTTGTACAGTCTCTTCATGCCGATCAGTTCGCGGGTGGCCTGTTCGACATCTTTCGAGGAGATAGCAATGCTCTCGATCGACTGGATCGCGTCCCCGCAGTTGTGCGCCTCGTCGATCAAGAGCATCACGTCCTGTGCTTCGACATTGAGGTTTGCGTAGAGCTGCTCGCGGATCTCCTGGTCGAAGAGGTGGTGGTAGTTGAGGATTATCACGTCCGCGTTCTTTGCCGCGTGCATCACGAGTTCGTACGGGCAGACCTCGCCCGCAAACCCGGCCATCTCCTGGGGCCGGACCGGGTCGGCAAGCACCCGTTCGGCCTTCGACCGCACCGCTGCCGAGGGGACCATCTTCACGCCACCGGTATCACCGGGCACGAACTGGCGGCTCGCGATAAAATACGGACAGAGGAGCGGGTGCTCGCGGTCCATTTTGCGGATCTGCTGGACGATAAACGGGTCCTTTATCGGGTTTACGGCACCCCTTTCCGCCCGGTCGCGCATGAGGGATGAGGAGAGGGCCTTGACCCCTTCGCAGCGCCGGTACACATCTCCTTCCCCGCCAAGCGGGCACATGCTCTTTTTCCCGACAAGGTAGACAGTCTTTAAGGACGGCTGCTTCTTTTTAACGAGCGCGAGTTCCCGAACAAACGTGGAAAGCTGGCTGACCGTCCGGACCGCGATCACGATCCGGCGCCCCTTTCGCTCGCTAAGGAGCGCAGAAACAACGCTCGACTTGCCGCTGCCGGTCGGGGCGTCGATCATGCCGATCCCGCCTTCGCGGGCAACCGTGGCGGCAAATGCGAGCATCTCCCGCTGGTGGGGGCGGTACTCGCTGTACGGGAAGAAGGGATCGAAGCTGTCCATTGCTGGAAATAAGATTGGCATCCGGATGTTTAATGGGTGTGGGACGGGGCGAAAGTGGAGATGGTGCAGGGGCCGGGCCGGCACAGGACCCGGGGGGTCTCACCAGATCGTTAAGAAAAAAAACCGGCCCGGACTTTTTTGCCGGAGGGGTCCCCCCACCCCCCCAGGCCCGGACCTTCCGGCGTAACGTGCCGGATTTTTGTCAGATGTACATCTGATAATCAAGTGATCATCTGATAATCAGATGATCAACTGACTGCCGCTTTCCGGGCTTTGATCGAAACGGATGGGGGGGTGGGGGTCCCCCTAGCGTGTCCGTTTCGATCCTCAACCGCTATATTCCCGCACAACCCAACTGTTCTGCATGGCAGTCCACCCGATCGAGTTCCGGTACGGCACAGCGGAGATGCGCAGCGTCTGGGACGAAGAAAACCGGTTCTCCTGCGTTGTTGCCGCAGAGGTCGCCCTTGCGCAGGCCGAAGCGGCGCACGGCCTCATCCCGCAGGCCGCGGCAGACGAGATCGCACAGAATGCAAAAAAGGCGTCCCTTGCCCGGGCAAAGGAGATCGAAGAGGAGATCAGCCACGACATGATGGCGATCGTAAAAGCGGTCTCCGAGGTCTGCGGGGAATCCGGGCGGTGGGTGCACTACGGGGCAACCTCGAACGACATTCTCGACACGGCTACCGGCCTCCAGCTCGCGCAGGCCCTTGACCTGATCGATACAAAACTGCGCCGGCTTTTGGGGGTGCTGCTCAAACGGGCCGGGGAGACGACGACACTTGTTGCGGTGGGACGCACGCACGGTCAGCAGGGAGTGCCAACAACCTACGGCCTCCGGTTTGCCATCTGGGCAAGCGAGGTGGGCCGGCACATAGAGAGGCTCGAACAGCTGCGCCCCCGGGTCGCAGTCGGCCAGATGACCGGCGCAGTCGGGACACAGGCGGCAATCGGCCCGAAGGGTATTGCCGTCCAGAAATCGATGATGGAGATCCTCAAACTCACGTCTGTCGATGTCTCCAACCAGGTGATCTCCCGGGACCGGTACGCTGAATACTTCATGTTCCTTGCAAACGTGGTGACCACGCTCGACAAGATCGGGGTCGAGATCCGCAGTCTCCAGCGCACCGAGATCGGGGAAGTTGAAGAAGCGTTTGGCGCAAAACAGGTCGGGTCCTCCACGATGCCGCACAAGAGAAACCCGATAAAATCCGAGCAGGTCTGCGGTCTTGCCCGGATTGTCCGGGCATCGGTCGAACCCGCGCTCCTCAATAACACCCTCTGGGACGAGCGCGACCTCACCAACTCTTCCTGCGAGCGGGTGCTCTTTCCCGAGGCCTCGATCCTTGCCGACCACTGCATCCGGCTCATGACAACCGTGCTCGACAACCTGGTGATCAACCGGGCCGCAATCCGGCGCAACCTTGTGTTTTTACACGGAATCAACATGGCCGAATCGGTGATGATCGACCTCACCCGCCGCGGCATGAACCGGCAGGACGCTCACGAGCGGATCCGGATGGCGAGCATGCAGGCGCTTGCCGAGGGCCACCCGCTGGCCGATGTGCTGGGAAAAGACCCGGAGGTGCTCCGGTTCTGCTCGCAGAAAGAGATCGAAGCACTCCTCTCCCCGGACTCTTATATCGGGACATCGGTCGAACAGGTCCAGGCGGTTATCGAAAAGCTCCGGCCGCTGGCCGCATAAACTCCTTTTTTGCAGGGTCTTTATTTGTACCCTGACAATAATGACAGATTTATAGGGTTCCACGGTTAATCAGGAGTAAGATGGAACGGGAACTCTCTCTGCGGGGCATGCGGTTCACGCAGACAGACATAGTACGGTATTTTGTCATCATCTCGCTCTCACTCTGCGCGATCCTGATCACCGCAGTCACCATCCCGCGGAGCGATGGCATCCTCTATGCCCAGCTCTTTTATTTCCCCATCCTCTATGCAACCTATTTCTACCCGAAACACGGGATCATCCTGTCGGGGCTCTGCGGGATCGTCTACGAATGCCTCGTTTATGTGACCCTCTTTCCCGACGCGGTCGCCCTCTGGTCTGCAACAGGGCAGGCAGTCCTCTTTATCTGCGTTGCACTTGCGGTTGCATACTTCACGAACCGTATCCGGGTCTCCGAGGCCCGTTACCGGAGCATCTTTGAAAATTCCCTTCTGGGGATCGTCCTCTTTGACAAGAACCGGTTTACCATACGGATGGCAAACCAGCAGCTCGCAACGGTCCTCGGCTATACGACCGCCGGACTGGCGGAGATCTCTTTTGCAGACCTGTTCTTTTCCCCGGAATACCAGCGGCAGTTCTTCGAACGCCTTGGGTCCGGACAGGATATCAGGAACTTCGAGACCTGTTTTGTAACAAAGACTGGCGAACCCCGCTGGGTGAACCTCTCGTGGAGCAGGATCGATGAGACAATCGTCAGCTGTTCGGTCATCGATATCGATGCTGAGGTACGTGCGCGAACAGAGGCGGCCGACCGATCCGTCCAGTACCGGCAGGTAACCGAAAGTTCTCCGACAGGGATCGTGATCACGGAAGGTACCACCATCCGTTTTGCCAACCCGGCGTTTTCAACGATCACCGGATACGAATCGGAAGAATATACCGGCAGGGACCTCGCCGACTTCATCCTCACGGAAGACCGGGAGAGGTTTGCGGCCTTTGCCGGCCGCTGGACTGCCGGAGCCCCGGTCCCCGACCGTGCCGGGTTCTGCCTTGTCACAAAGAAAGGCGAGGTCCGGCGGGCCGTACTCTACTTTACCCCCATCATCCGGGAAAACCGGCCTGCCGGCCTCATCAATATCATCGACAACACCGAGTGGGAGGAGTACCGCGAGCAGGTGGAGCAGACACGGGAACGGCGGCGCGAGATGATGAGCGAGGTAGCCCGGGAACTCATGACCCCGCTCCAGCCGGTTCTCGGGGACCTTAATGTGCTCCTGCAGGATTCGAAATCGTTTGGCCTGACGGACGAGACACGGCAGATCCTCGAACGCTGCCGCAGGAGCATGGAAGACGAGCGCCGGACCATCAATCACATGCTGGAACTGACGGCGCTTGAAGACGAGGCCCCGGAACTGGTTTACTCGGTCTTTCCGATCCATGAGATGGTGAATTCCGTGATTGCTGCGGGGGGATATGCACATAAGGCAGACATCGCCATTGAAATCCCGCCCGATATCACCTTCAATGCCGACCGCCAGAAAGTTGCCTGTGTTGTCGATATCCTGATCGCAAACAGCATCGCCTATTCCAAGCCCCCGAAAAAGATCTGGATCACCTATCGCGGATCCCCGCAACTTCCCTTCCACCGGCTCGCCGTGCAAGACAACGGCATGGGGTTTACCGAGGCAAGGCTTGACGAGATCTTCAAACGGGAAAACGAAGGAAATGCCGGGGGGACAACAAACGGCAGCGGCAGCCCCGGCCTGTCTCTTACCATCGCAAAGAAGTACATCCAGCTGCACGGGGGATACATCAGCGTTGAAAGCATCATGAATATCGGGAGCACGTTTACCATCCATATCCCGAAGGTGCGGCAACAAAACAACGAGGATGGGGGAAGCGCGGCATGAAACAAAAAATTGTGGTTGTAGAGGACGACCAGCCCATTCTCGACCTCATGGGCATCCTGCTGACAAAGATGGAGTATACTCCCGTCCTGATACCAAACGGACCTGAGGCACTTACCTACATTCGTTCAGATCCCCCGGCCCTCATCCTGCTCGATATTATGATGTCGCCCCTCTCGGGGTGGGAATTTCTGGAAAGGCTGCGGAATGAGTACAATATGCGGGAGATACCCGTCATCATCTTTACCGCATTGCCGCTTGCTGATGAGAAAGCCCGGGAATTCAACGATCCGCGGCTGGGCATCATCCAGAAACCGGTTACCTATACCGAACTGAAAACCAGGATCGGGCAGTTTATCGCATAGTCCTTTTTTTAGGCCGTTTCCTGCCGGCATAATTCCGGTTTTGCTTATTTTTGGTATCCGGGGAAGGGGCATCTATGAAAAGACCCCATTCCCTGTTCACCGAAAGGACATACAGCATTATCTGGTTAAACAACGATGGGAATATACTAAAAAACAGGTCTTTTCCGTTTAGTTTGAGGCATCCATGATATCGGTCCTGTATGTCGACGACGAATCCGCCCTCCTTGAAGTCACCAAGATCTTCATGGAGCGGGGCGGCGAATTTTCTGTCGACACGGCAACCTCCGCAAAAGAAGCCGTCACAAAACTTAAAGAAGGTCATTTCGACGCGCTCGTTGCCGATTACCAGATGCCGGAGATGGATGGCATCGAGCTCCTGAAATACCTCCGCCCGCGCTGCAGGGGCATGCCGTTTATCCTCTTTACCGGCCAGGGCGGCGAAGAGATTGCAAGCGAAGCGCTCAACGATGGCGCTGATTATTATATCCAGAAAGGGAGGTCTCCCCGGACCCAGCTGGCCGAACTTGAGACAAAGATCCGGGCGGCCGTTGCCCGGCACCAGAGCGAACAGGCACTCCGGCGTTCCGAAGAGGAGTTCCGGTCGCTTATCGAAACCTTAAACGAGGTTGTCTGGACCGCAAATCCCGACGGTACGATCACCTACATGAGTCCCGGCATCGATCGTTTCGGGTACGATCCGCGGGCGGTCACCGGAAAAGACCTCTCGTTCCTTGTTGCGGCAGAGGACATCCCTGAAGTCGCCCGTCAGCTTGCTGCGGTGAAATCCGGCATCACGGAACCGTTCGAGTTCAGGATCCTGGACCCGGCCGGAAAGACCCACTGGGTCCAGGCCTCCTGCCGGCCACGAACCGGGGGCGGCTGCATTACGGGTATCGTAGGCGTGCTCACCGGGATATCCGAAAAGAAAAAAGAGGACGAGGATATCCGGGGAAAAGAGCACCTCCACCGGCTGCTGATGGACACCGCAGCCGAGGGGATTATTGCGCTCGATCCCGAAACCGGCAGTCCGACAGATTATAACAACGAAGCCTGCCGTATCCTCGGGTATTCCCGCGAGGAATTTGCACAGAGCCGGGCTGTGGACTGGGAGGTGGCGGATGCACCGCACCACTTTTCTGCGATCCTCAAAGACCTGCCGCAAGCAGGGCAGAGCGCGTTTGTGACCCGGTTCCGTACCCGGGACGGTCAGGTCCGGGACATACGCGGAACTGCACAGCGCATCGATGGCGGGATCCGGGAATGGATCGGGATCACGTTCCGGGATATCACGGATGAGAATGCGACCGGGCAACGGCTTTTAGAGGAGGCTGCCACGTACAGGGACCGGTATGAAGAGGTGCCGGTTGCCGGATTCACCGTTTCACCCGCAGGAGCCATCACTGCTGCCAACAGGGCCGGTACAGCCCTTCTGACAGGAGGACCCGGCACCCCCTTCGGGAAACCTTTACGGGATTTTGTCGCTGCTTCTGAACAGGATATATTCACTGCCACCCTGGAAGAACTGGCCACAGCGGGCAGTGTCCCGGGAAAGACCTTCACGCTCGGGATTCCGGGAAAAACACAGATGGTGGCACGGTTGGATGGAACGGCAGTCCGCAACCCTGACGGGAGCCTGAGTCACTACGCAGTAACGTTTACCGACGTTTCCGCGCTGGTAAAAGAACGGGAGGCAGAGCGGGCCGCAGCTGGCGTGGCAAAGGGTATTATCACCGGTCTCCGGGACGGGGTTATTGCCTGCACCCCGGATCTCATCCTGTCGGAATGGAACGAGGCAATGGAGGATATCACCGGCATCCGTGCACAGGACGCGATCGGAAAACCGCTCGGTGAGATGCTGCCGTTCCTCGGGAATACCCAGTCGGATTCTCCTGCCAGGCGCGCCCTTGCCGGGGAGATCTCAGCGATCCCCGACATCCCCTACGAGTACCGGGCAACAGGAAAGACCGGGTGGTGCCGGATCGTCTTCTCACCGGTCCGGAGCAGTACCGGGTCCATTGTGGGAATTGCCGGTACCGTGCAGGAGGTCACGGCCCGCACGCAGGCAGCCCGGAGGATACGGGCACAGAACCGGCTGTACGCAATCGGTGAAGGTGTGCGATCTGCTGCCACACAGGCACGGCAGCTGGAGACCTTCCTCAGTGAGACCTGCCGGATCGCGGCAGGATCTGATGCCGTGGGTATGGCATGGATCGGGCTCTTTGACCGGACTGCAAACCTCCTTCACCCGGTAGCCGCCACAGGGGAGACCGGGGATCTGCCAAAAGAGGGGTTTGTTACCGGCAGTTCCGACACCCGGGCCAGGCCGGGTGCAGAGGCAATCCGTACAGGAGTTCCCATAATCTGCGGGGCTGCCACCGGAACAACACCGACACATGAGCTGCCCGCGGTATACGCGCAGCAGGGATACCGGTCGCTTGCTGCAGTCCCGTTCCGGCTCAATGGCGATGTTGTTGGTGTCCTCACCCTCGGCTCCACGGAACCCGAAGCTTTCTCGGTTGCAGAGAACGATCAGCTCGCGCTCCTTGGTTCAATACTCTCTTTTGCCCTTGACCAGCTTGATAAAAAGACACTCCGGCGCCGGGCGGGAAAAAGTGCGCACGGGAGCTGGGAACGGACACGGTTTTTGGCCGGGGGCATTGAAACCGCAGCGGTTCCCTTTGCCGCGCTCCTTGCCGACGGAATAACCGGGGCAGTAAACACGGCACTCTGCCACTTCCTCGGGTACAGTGAAGAGGAACTGCTTGCCCTCCCCATTATCGGGCTCTTTTCTGAAAAGGATACGGCAGATGACAAATTCCGGCACGTGCTTGCGACAAGAGTTCCCGAACGGTTCGATGCTGCCCTGCGGGCAAAGGACGGGACGATACTTCCGGTCGAGGTCTTTTTCCAGGCAATGACTGATGAGACGGATGGCGGGCAGTGTGTCTCGGTCTTTGTCACCGACCGTTCGGCGCTGGCTGCGCAGCTGAAAGAGCTCACGCAGGAAAACGACCGCTCCCGTATGCTCCTTGCAACCTGCAGTATGCCGGTGATCCTCGTAACCGCACGCGGGCAGGTTCTCTGGAAGAACCCGACAGCCTGCACGCTTTTTGGGCAACAGGGAGCCGGGTTCTGTCTTGCACCCGATAACGGAAGCGGCGATCCCCGGTTTATCGAACTTACCCGGACCTGCAGCGAGGCCGGGTACGCACGGGGGACCCTTCGCCTCATCCGGGGGGACAATACGCCATTTGATGCGGAAGCGGAAATAACCCGGTTCGGCGATGGCGAGGGTGAGCCGGCATATACACTCGTGCTCCGGGAGATCGAACCTGCAGGAACCGTTGGCAGTCTACAGGACGGAAGTCCGGATCCGGTGCTTGCGTTCCTTAACGGACTGCCGTACCCCGTCCGCAGGGTACTTCCCGGGGAAACGGGCACATTTTACAACCGGGCATGGCTCGCATTCACCGGGAGGACTGCCGCAGAAGAGGAGGGCGATGGCTGGATGGACGGGATCTGTCCGGCCGACCGGCAGGGATACGACACGGCCTGTGCCGGCCATGTACCGGGAGGATCCTGCTTTGTGGATTATCGCCTGAGATCGGCTGCGGGAACCTACCGGTGGGTCAGGGAGATCCGGTGCCCCGGACAGGAAACGACGGATACTGCCGGTGGCGTCACCTGCATCTGCCTGGATATCGATGAGGAAAAGAAAAAAGAGATTGCAGCCGCAGAGGAAAAAACCCGGTATGCTGCTGCATTCGAACGGGCAGGCGACGGCATCCTCTTTATCGAAGATGGCCGTATCACCGGCGCAAACCCTGCGGTAACAACGCTGCTGGGCATCCCGCAGGGAGTAATAGCCGGCCATACCCTTACAGACTATTCCCTGCATACCCAGCCCGACGGCACAGATTCCAAAAGTGCGATACATGGCCACCTCTCTGCCGCATATGCCGGGGAGACCCGGGTCTTCTCCTGGGTCTTTTCCAAACCCGACGGTACCACTGTGGTAACCCGTGTCACCCTTGCCGCAGTACCTCTCCCCGGGGTTCGGGAGGCATGTGCAGTGATCGAGGATTGCACCCGGCAGGTCCAGGCAGAAAAGGAGATCGCCCGGCTCGTTGCATTCCCGACCCTGAATCCCAACCCTGTTTTTGAGGTCCAGCCCGACCGGACCTTCCGGTACATGAACCCGGCTACCGCAAGCGTTCTTGCTTCTCTCGGAATGCGCCCGGATCCCTCCGCATTCCTGCCCGGAGACTTCGACCAGGTGGTCTCCTCAGGTATTGCTGCGGCGCCGGTGCGGGCATGCCGGGTCGTGCAGGTCCGCGAGAGATATTTCCACGAGTCCATCTGCTCAGTCCCCGACCATGCCGCTGTCAGGATTTACGCTTACGACATCACCGACAGGATCCATGCAACAGAGGCACTTTCGTATGCCAACCACAAACTGGGCATCCTCACGAGCATCACCCGGCACGATATCCAGAACAAGTTAAGCGGCGTTTTCGGGTACCTGGATCTGCTCAAAGGATCCCTGCGCGACCCGCAGCTGATCGGGTACCTCGATAAGGCAGAGGCCTCGGCAGAAGCTATCCGCCACCATATTGACTTCACCCGGGACTACGAATCACTCGGCGGTACCGCGCCGGTCTGGCAGGAAGTAGCGCCCATTCTCGCGGACGTCCGCTCTCACCTGGACCTTGCGGAAATTTCCTTTGAAGGGCCGGCACCGGGATTTGCGGTCTTTGCTGACCCGATGTTTGCCAAGGTGCTCTACAACCTGGTCGACAACTCGCTGCGCCACGGCGTGCACGTCCGGCATATCCGGGTAAAAAGCCATCCCTCCGATGCCGGGTGCCTCCTTACGTACGAAGATGATGGCGTGGGAATCCCCCAGGACAAAAAGGAGGTCATATTCGAGCGCGGCTTCACCACCTCGTCGGGACCGTCCCGGACATCCGGCCTTGGCCTGTTCCTCGTCCGTGACATCCTTGCCATCACCGGAATCACAATCTACGAGACCGGGGTGCCCGGTGAGGGATCGCGGTTTGAGATCACTATCCCCCCGGGCAAGTGGAGGATGGGGCCGTCAGAGTAAGAGCGGTTTTTCTCGTACAACAGGGGAAATCCCCCTTTTTTTTAAGCTGATCAGGGGAGACCACCGGTGCACTGTTCGTAACTTCCCGGTTACCGTGCAGAAAAAACAAAAAAGAAAAAAAGAGTTTTAGATATACCGCGCCTTGAGCGAGAGCTTGCGCGGGGTATAGAGCGGGCGGAACGGTTTTTCCGCAGTTTCCTTTTTGATCGCATCGATAAGGGCATCGGCGGTCATCTCTTCCTTGTGCGGCTTGTTTGGTTCGGACTTCCGGCGGATGGTTACCGTGAGTTTCTTCTTTGCCATCTCGTCGTCGCCGATCACAATCACGTAGGGTACCCAGTCCATACCGGCTTCGCGGACTTTCTTGCCCACGCTCTCGTCGCGGTCATCGATATCGCACCGGATGCTCCGGGCGTTGATCGCATCGCAGACTTCCTGTGCGTACGCGGTGTGGCGTTCGGTAACCGGCACGACCCGGACCTGGACCGGGGAGAGCCAGGTCGGCAGGGAGGGAACCTTCTGGGTCGAGATATTCTCAAGGATTGCGCAGATCACACGCTCGACACTGCCCGTAGGGGAGCAGTGGAGGATCGGCGGGTAGACCGGGGTGCCGTCTTCCTTATAGTACTTGATATTAAACCGGGTGGAGCTCTCGACATCGATCTGGACGGTCGGGTTCTCGATAGGCCGGTTCTGGCCGTCGATAGCCGCGAGGTCGATCTTTGCCTCCCAGTAGTGGACGCGCTCAGAGAGAACTTCGATGAGCATCGGGCAGTCGGACTCTTTGACGATCTTCTTGACCCAGGCCTCGTTCTCATCATAGAACTTCTTCGTGCACCGGAATGCGGCAACGAGTTTTGTCTCGAAGTCACGCCCGGTCTTCCAGCCGATGGCGAGCTGCTCTTCAAAGCACTTCATGGCCTCGGGCATATCGGTGCAGAGCGAGTGCATATCGGGCATCGTGAATGCACGGAGCCGCTTTAACCCGATGACTTCCCCTTTCTGTTCGTGCCGGAAGGAGTACGTGGAAAGCTCGTACATCTTCAACGGGAGGGTGTTTTTGGAGATGTGCATGTCCCGCATGATCGAGAACATGCCAAAGCATGCGGCAAACCGGAGCATCATGTCCCGGTTGTTGCTCTTGAACCGGTACTGCCGCTCGCCGAACTTGGCCGCGTGCTCGCAGATCGCCTTGTCGCCAAGGTCGTACATGACCGGGGTCTCGACCGGGGTCGCACCGTACGGGAGCACGAGCGCAAGGACATAGTCCGCAAGGAGATCGCGGACGAGCTTGCCCTTGGGCATCCAGCGCAGGCAGCCGACATCGCTTGCAGGCTCGTAATCGACGAGTTCCTTTGAACGCATCAGGTCTACGTGGGCGGGTTCGCCACCGGTCGGCTCTGCAACGCCCAGCTCCTTTTTCACCAGGCAGCCAAAGGGCGTGTTGTCGAGGTACTCGTGGTAGTCATGAGTCTTCCCGTCAGGGGTCATGACAAACCAGTCGTGGGTTGCCTCTTTCTTGCCCTTCTTCTTTACGACCATCTCACCGTCTTCATCGCCACCGGGCACAATCGTCTTTGAGAGCTCGGAGAGGGGGTGACCCTTGCACGAGAGCTTGAACGACTTGTACCAGCCAAACGGTGCACGCTTGACGGCAAAGCCTTCCGCAGAAAGGCCGTCCCTGAACGCGTTTAAGGCCGGTACCGCAACATTTGCGGGGGCCAGATCGCTCGATAGGTGGGCATACGGGTAGATGACAATCTTTTCCGCATGGACCTGCCCGGCAGCCTTCTTTACTTCCTCGACGGCCTGGGCGATCACGCCTTCCATATCTTCCTGGTCTATTGACTCAACCGCAGAGAATACGGTGAGCGCGTCTTCTTCGCGGTCAGCGAGAACGGCTCCCTCCTCTGCCATCTTTGTCTTCTTTTTGGCTTCGTATTCGATATAATCTGAATGTATCAGAAGAAGTCGCATTGCTTCATCTCCATTCCGGAACGGTTATTCGTATAAAATGAGCTCTTAAGGTATATACCCTCATTGCCCCGGACAGCCCTGCCGAAAGGCTCGGATTAAAAAAAAAGGCATCCGCAGGGCCTCACTTTCGGTTCTGGGGGTACCTGGAGAGGGTCGCCTGATGCTGGTTGAGGTATTTCGCATCGGCCTTCCTGTCGTACGGGTTTTCCGCCCGTTCGGTCGTGTAAAATACCAGCTGGCCAATCGGCATACCGGCGTAGACCTTGACCGGCCGGGCGTTCACGTTTGCCATCTCCAGGGTGATGGTCCCGGCAAACCCGGCATCGATCCATCCCCCGGTCTGGTGGAGCGTGACTCCAAGGCGTGCGATGCTCGACTTGCCCTCGATGGTAGCGACAATGTTATCCGGCAGGCCGATGCATTCGTGCGTCTCGGCGAGCACAAATTGCCCCGGGTTGAGGGTGAACGCGTCTGCGTGCGTCTCTCCCACTTCAGCGGTTACGCTCGCCTTGTCGTACGGGTCGATCACCTGAGGCCCCTGCTCGTACCAGACAAAATGGTTCCCGAGCCGGATATCGATGGAATTGGGCTGGATAAGCGCCGGGTCGTACGGGTCTATCCGGATATGGCCCCGGGCGATCCGGTCCCGGAGCTGCCAGTCGACAAGGATCATCGCCAGTATTGTGGGCGCTTATGGGTGATAAGAGGGATCCTGTCCAAAAAATACGGCGTTGCTTCCAACGTCGTCAGGGATTCACGGTAAATTGGTTCATCACAGGTTCCGCTCCCCAATCACCACCCGGCGGCCCGTGTCCGGGTAAGTCGCAATGATCACGAGATGAACGGGAGCGGTCCCGTTTCCCGACACCGCTATTCCCTGAAGTGTGACCGATGCCCCCCTCGCAAACAGGAGCCCGTCCGGGGGATCGATGACCACGTCAAGACCTGCTTCCGAGATGAGAGACTGGTTACTGACATCCCGGTCATCAATGAAAATTTTCAGCGTGGGCAGCGCATTGTGCTTCGCCCAGGAATCCGGCTGCATGACAATACGGAGGGAATCGGGAGCCGTGCGGGAGGCTTGTGCGTAATCGTTGACTCCGTAACACGAACTGAACTGGTCCGAAGGGGTGGGCGAATACCCAAGATACAATAGCGTTGGGGGGACAAGCAGGACAGCGAGAATTACACAGATGAAAAAACGACATGAATACAATTTTCCTGCCAGGGCAGATATTGTCGGGATTGCCATTTTATCGGGAACGGATCCGCTCCGTGGTTTATGGAAATATGCGGCAAGTACCTGTATGACCACGGATGCCACGAAAATTACCGCGAAAAGGAGCGGCAGAGTGGAAAAATGTCCTGCATTCCAGACGGTCTCCAGAAACGCGATGATCGCTATGAGGACGAGCGCCGTGCAGATCCCTGACACAAGTCCGACTATCAATTCCCCGAATTTTTCTCCTGTACTGAACACCTCCCCTGCGCAGTAGCCGAACAGGGCAAATACCAGTGCCAGAAGCAGGACTTCCTGAGTGTAATATAATGCAGGAGACAGGCATCCTGTATTCTGGAGGACATGTTCCCATATCCACTGCAAAACCCCGTGTACCGCTCCCGAACAGATACCGCCGGATACGCCCCAGACGATAACTGCCGACAGCGACCGGTTGGTCTTACCCAAAAATCCCATAATCCCTCAAAAAATTATATGAAGGGGTCTGATGAAATAACCTCTCCTGAAATGGCATCAATCCGGTCATGTCCCCATTCAGATATGCCCGGAATAGAGTATCGTACTCCCGGTTTTATTCGTGGGATCAGTGTCGATAACAACCAGGCGTTTTGTCGGTGTCCCATTGCTGTACATGCCGGCACCGTTGAGTGTCACGGAATCGCCATATAGATACAACAACCTGTCTGAAGGTTCCATCCGGATATCCAGTCCGAGTCCTGCGATATGCTGCGGGGTGCTGATATCTTCCCAGCCGTAATGGAGATCCACGGGAGTACTACGTCCCGTCCCGGGATCGGGTCTCATGACGATCAGGACCGAATCGGGACCGGTCCGGTTGACCTTGACAAAACGGGTAGTGACATTCCCGTCCTCATGGATCGGGTATGGATTTACGTACAGACATGAATCTGTCGTATTGAAGAGTCCGCCAACAATCCCGGGCGGGACGATGCACGAAATAAGGATCAGCGCCGCGAGGATGGGGAGGACGATATATCCTATAAGGGGAAGTATCGTTGTCGTCGTTTTATTCCGGTCACCCGCATCTTTCGATGGGGATCCATGGACGGAACACCTACTGCCCTTCACGGGAAAGGATGCCCTTCCTGAAACGAGGTTGATTATGGAACACCGACAGAGAGTTGCCGGTAAATCCCCAGAAACGCATCCATACCCGGGAATAGCCGTCCCGGTTTTTTTCTGATGGTCTATGGATTTTCGAATCATAGCATATTATCGTAAAGGGTAACACCGGCAGGGGAGCCATTATGGCTGACCACCTCCACATGGGTTAGTCGATCATTGTCACGGGATACGGCCCGGCCATTCAGGATAACTATTGACTCTGTATCGTATGACAGCCCTTCGGCAGGTTCGATCCTGCAGGGAATTCCCTGCCGCAGGATCACGGACTGGCTGCTGACATCGTTTCCGTTGATGGAGATGACGGGCGGTTCATACGGTCCGACCCAGGGGACAGAGGGCACTTTGGAGGTATAAGTAATTTGAACGGACTGGTTCGACAATCGTTCTGCCATCACATTCTGGTGGATGCGGCATTCACTGCAATCATTTGCGATAAACCCGGATCGTGTTCCAATAAAGGCAAACGCCGGGGGAAGCACAAGAGTAAGAACGATACAGATTACCAGCAGGGTAACAGTGAACGGGACCTGTTTTTTTCCCGGATTTTCGGATGCCGTTTCGTCTGCGATCATATGTGACCGGAAAAACAGGTACGCCCCAATGACAGTTCCCGAAATGCAGATCGCGACTATTAGGGCGAACCACCGGACGATGATGGGCCAGGGGGGATTATCATAAAGTACACCGGTATTCACGACGAAGAGTGCAACAACAATCCCCATTACTACACCGGTGATGATACCCTGTTTTATGGAATCACGGGGCCCCGTAATCTCCGACAGGATGTACCTCATTACACCGGCTCCTGAAAGTAACAAGATAAAAAGGCCCGCAAGAAGCATCTGGGGAATCTGGATCATGAGCAGGAACCGGTTATACGTGACAAGCGGCGTCCATACGACCGGGTAATAAAAGAACGTGAATATGAGACAAACGGCACCAATAATACCGGCAGGAACGGCAAGGAGAATATTACGGTTTTTCTGACAAGTCCCATTGATGGCAGGCCGGGTCATAGTATGAAAAGATGAATGAACGGGATTAAATAAAAAACCACAACTTTTATGATATCAACAGGGATCTGATTCCCCTTCAAGCAACCGGTTTCCTGTGCCGGCACAAGCAAATCTATCAGGATCGGACAGACACTATTCTTCCGGAGTCTCCACATGACCGAAAATTCACGCGAAGACCTAAAGGAGAGAATACTCACCGTAAACGATCTGGTTGCCTACCAGCCCGGGACCGTTGCAAGCCGGATGATCGTCTTTAAAAAAGCCGGCACGATCACCGCATTTTCCTTCGATGCCGGGGAAGGGCTTTCGGAACATACCGCACCCTTTGATGCAGTACTTATGGTAACGGACGGGGTTGCCGAAGTACAGATAGCAGGCACGCCCTTTACCGTAAAAACAGGCGAGATGATCATCCTGCCGGCAGATAAGCCTCACGCAGTCTTTGCGCGCGAACGTTTCAGGATGCTGCTCACCATGATCCGGGAGTAGACCTGCGGCATATCCGTCATCCCTGGCGGGAGAAGATGTACAGGATCTCGATTAAGGTCTGATCGGGAAGGGCCAGCAGTTCGACATTGAGGTTCATCCTCACCGGATCGCCATTCACCTGCAGGATCTCTACGGGATACGGCCAGTGGACAAGAGTCTCCCGCTCAGCCAGGGCTTCCTTGATCAACATATCCAGCCAGCTCCAGCTGGTGCAGGAGACCGGGAGTACTTCGCGGAGAGGTTTCCCTATCACATCGTCGCGACTGATACCCGCAACACGTTCGAACGTTGCATTGACCCGCAGGATATTCCCCTCTGGATCCGTTGTTACAATACAGTCGCTGACAAGGTCAAACATCGAAGTGACAATCCGCTGGATGGCAATTGAACGGGCGTACATCCTTTGTTTGTTGATCGCCATCTCGATGTTTGAGATCAGTTCCTTCTCATTGAACGGCTTGAGGAGGAAACTGTACGACTTGGTCTTGATCACCCGCGAGATCGTCAGGTCATCGGAATAGGCAGTTAAAAAGATGACCGGGATCTCGTAAAAAACATTGATCTGATCTGCAGTCTCGATCCCGTCCATCGGTCCCTGGATCCGTATATCCATCAGGATCAGATCGGGCCAGCGATCCTTTGCAATGCGGAGGGCATCGGGGCCGTTTGATGCAGTACCGACAACCCGGTATCCCCTCCGTCTGAGGGTCTCTTCCAGCTCCATTGCGGTTACGGCTTCATCTTCAACAATCAGGATCTTGTTCATTTTCTCCCTCCTGACAGGGATCTGCTCACGGGAGGAGTTCCCAGACTCCTCCCTTTTTTTGCTTTCATGCATCGGCATGTATTCTCGGGCCTCCGGGCCGTTCTGGATCCATCTTTGCCATTGTTACCATCATCTCGCTTACAATCTTTGAGATCTCCTGCAGACTGGGGTCCCGTGCCTCGCCGGTAAGCTGCGTAATACTGCTCATATGGGAGAGCAGTTTCTCGTAATTTTCCTGGATCTCGCGCAGTTTTTGTTCATATTGCTGTTCCTTTGAGATATCGCGGAGGATCACGGCCACAAACCGCACCTCATCCCGGGAACAGAGCGGTACCCGCACGAGCGAATAGGTAACCTGGCGATCACCCGTCATGAGGGTCTTTTCCATCCGGTTGATCCTGCGGGTCTCGAAGACCTCGCGGTACAGCCGGGGAGTGCCGAGAAATTCCTGGGGTGCAAGGTCAAAAACCGGCCGGTCATCACTGACCCCGAGATACCCCATCCGGGAAAAGAACTGCTCAAGTGCTTTGTTGAAATAAATGAGGTGCATCCTGCTGTCGATGACAAAGACCGGCAGATCGATGATATCGAGGATTGCTTTTTCGAGTGCTGCCGGGGGAGCCGCAGGTTCTGACGGGGCAGGGGGCCGGGCCGGTGATGCCGGTGCAACCGTTTGCGGAAGTGGTGCCGGAGGTATCCGGGGGGCATCGTCTTTTTTACCCTGCCGTACGAGCCGGTGCTTGTACAGTGCAATTTCGATGGTTGAATGGAGTTCCCGGTCCCGGAACGGCTTGATCAGGTAACCGTATGGCTGTGTTTTCATCGCCCGTTCCAGGGTTTTATCGTCGCCATGTGCAGTAAGATAGACAATCGGGATGGTATGCTTTTCGTTGATCTCCTCTGCCGCGGAGATACCGTCCCTCTCTCCTTTGATGCGGATGTCCATTAAGATCAGATCGGGCGTCTCCGATCCGGCCAGACGAACAGCCTCATCTGCAGTAGAGACCGGGCCGATGACCGCGTAGCCCATATTGCGCAGGGCGTCTTCGAGGGTCATCGCGACAATCGTCTCGTCCTCGACAATCATGATCCGTTTTTCCGGCATTATTCTGCCTCCTTTGCAGGTTTCTGCTGTCCCTGAGGGAACCGCATGACAAATGCCGTCCCATTGTCAGAATAAAGAGATACGGTTCCCCTGAGCTGATCCTGGACCAGCCGTGTAACAAGTTTAAGGCCGAGGCTGTTTGTCCGGGCGATATCTATTCCCGGGGGAATACCGACACCATCGTCGGCGACGATGAGTTCCAGGTAATCGTCCGTATCCCTGTGGAGCCCGATGCGGATCGTACCGCTCTCGCGTCCCTTAAAGGCATACTTCAGAGAGTTTATCACGAGCTCATTGATGATAAGACTCGCCGGGACTGCCGTATTCATATCAAGAGAAATATCGTCGACATCGACATTCAGGGCCACCTTCACCTCGCGTTCATCAGACATCAGCAGGGTGTTTGCCAGGTTGGTGATGTGGCGCTGTGCGCGGATATTTGCAAGGTTCCCAGACTGGTACAGACTCTCATGGACCAGAGCCATCGTGATCACCCGGGTCTCACACTCCCGCAGCGCATCGAGTGCCTGAGGGCTCGTGATCTGCCGTGACTGGAGGCGGATAAGGCCGGATATGATCTGGAGATTGTTTTTTACCCGGTGGTGGATCTCCATGATCAGGATCGACTTCTCGTCAAGAGATGCCTTGAGGGTTTCTTCGTATTTCTTTTGTTCCGTAATATCCACGATAGTCCCGATATACCCGGAAGCAAGTCCCCCGCCATTCCTCCGGGCAATTGCCCGGACAAGGATCCATCCTACTGAGCCATCCTTGTGGAGGAGACGTTGTTCTGTGGTAATTTCATCGCCTCGTGTGAGAAAAGCCTGCCACGCCTCTTCAGCGGCCCTGCGATCGTCAGGATGGATCGCCGCAAGCCATCCCCTGCCGGCAGTTTCTCCAAGAGCAATATCCATGATCCTGCACCACTGATCATTTACAAAGAAAAAATTCCCCCGTCGGTCAAGAAGGAATATCCCCACCGGGGCAATCTGGGAAAGGCTCCGGAACATGTCCTCGCTCTCGTGGAGGGCCGACTCCACCCGTGTGCGTTTGGTAATGTCCATAATAGTACCGATGATCCTCCTTTCGCCCTGGTAATCCACAGTTTTACTGTAGAGTTCGAGTACGATCCGGGTCCCGTCCTTTTTTATCCCGTGAATGGTGTAATTCGAGGACTCTTCGCGGCCTTCCACCTTACTGATCCGGTGCCTCTCAACCATTTCCTGATCGCGGGGATCGATCAGTCTGTTGATGAACGGCTGGCCGGTGAGCTCCTCACGGGAATACCCGAACAACTCGGCAAACCTCGGGTTAACATACTCAAAAATATCGTCACGGAGTAAAAATATCCCGACAAGGGAGTGCTCCACCGGGTTCTGGTAGAGCTCGACCATGGTGCGGTGGTAAATTGCAGCCCCGAGGATCTCACCGGCAGTCATGAGGGCATCGATCTCGATCTTGGACCAGATATGGCTCTGGGTCCCCTGCTCTATGGTGAGTATCCCCCACCAGTGGGATTCTGCCATGATGGGGATATTTATGAGGGCGAGATTACGGTTCTTTACTGCATATTCATCGGCTAAAAACGGCAACTCGCGTACGGACAGAAATGCCGGCTGGCCCTGTGACAGCTTCCTGAAGACTTCCGGAAAGAGATCTTTGTAGGGAATATCCTCTCCTTTTAACCGGTCAATCCGGGGATAAAATGAGGGGGCCGTCCACTCAAATGCCATCCTGACACGGAACCGGGAGGAATCCTGGTTTCCGGACCGGTGATGGTTCCGGAATATGCAGACTCTCCCGGCGCCGGTTGCCGTCCCCAGTTTTTCGATCACCGACGGGATCTCATCGCTCCATGTCGAACCGTGGAGGGGTTCCTTTAAGAAACGATCTGCGGCATAACTGACTGCTTCAAGAATAGCGGTACGTCTCCTGAGCATCTCTTCTGCATGGGTGCGCTCGGTAATATCCCTCGAAATACCAAAAAAGACCGGATCGCCGTTCCACGACCCTTTGCGCATCTGGCACTCTACGGTAACGGGGTCTCCTCCCGCGGTAAAAATAGTGATCGGACACGTCCCGCTCTGACAGGATATCAGATCTTTGAGGAAATCCTTAAGCGGATTGACCTGCTCCGGGCCTCTCATACCCTGAATAGAGCAGCCAATGAGATCTGTACGGGAATATCCCAGTTTTCGTTCGACTGCTTTGTTTATCTCAAGTATTTTCCCCGCAGGATCAAGTATTACAACAAAATCATCGATTGTATCGAAAAGCGAATGAAGGTTTTCTTCCTCACGCCGTATCCGCTCATCGGTTTTTAATTTTTCCAGTGCGGTTCCCAGCTGCTGGCCGATGACCTGGAGCAGCACTTTTTCATCCCCGGTAAAGCGATGGGGGAAGGAGGAGTATACAGCAATTACTCCTGTCACCGCTCCTCCGGAGGAGACCGGGACTGCTGCAAGGGAGGCTGTTTTCGGGAGACTGAACTGATCCGGTGGGATCGCAGAAGTATCCTCGATAAATACCGCCTCGTTTTTACAGAGTAAAACAAACGGCGGCCTGTCGAGAGGTATCGACGGGACCGTGTCCGGTGAAACCGCAAGCGGGATTCCCTCGCCATATTTCAGGAGAGCCACGCGGCCCTCATTCCCGATCAGAAATAATCCCCCGCTCTCAAAACCCAGGGCCTGTAAAAGAGTCCGAAGGGTTTCCTCAACAAGTGCCTTTGGGCTGTCAGTTGTCCCGGAGAGCGAGATAATCCGGTTGAGGAGAGAAAGGCGTGTTGCCTGGGCAGCAATCTCCTGTTCCGTATGTTTTCTTTCGGTAATATCCACAAGGGTGATGGCGACAAGACCTGCACCATCGATCCTGGTCAGACTCACGAGAACATCATAACTGATCCCGCAGGGATTTCCCACGTGGATCTCCCGGGTCTTTTCAACAGAGGTACCCGCGGATCGCTCTGCAAGAAACGCAAGAAGGGGAGGAGGCAGGACCTCGGTACTCTTTAAGGTATCATCTTCGATATCTGCGATCCCGAGCAGCTCGCAGCACCGGGGGTTCATCTCGCTGATGGTTCCGTTTGTGGGATTTATGATGCAGAGCCCGTTTGATGAATGCCGGAAGAGCTCCTGATGTTTTGTCTCGTTGTCCCTGCTCCGCGAAAAGAGCGAGGCCAGCACGATGCTCATACTGACATACACATAAAACTGCATTAAGGGGATCAGCACATCTGCGCTGCCAAAGGATCCGGCGGTAGTGACAGCGATGAGAAGATAGGCACAGGCAATTCCCAGGCCCAGTGACACGGCATACCGGGGATACCGAAACGAAAGGAGAATGATCGGGAAATAGAACACCTGGCTGATGATGACCAAAAATCCCTGGGTCAGAAAGAATGTCCCGATCTCTGCAAGGATAAACGTAAAAACAACAGTACAGATGACAAATGTCTGGACCAGGGTAAACCGTTTCTGAATCAGGGTCTCCCCATCAGGTCTCACGGGTTTTCCTCCGGTACTGCAGGCCGGGGATGGTAATCTCAAAACGGGCTCCGACGCCGGGTTTTCCGGTCTCTGTGATCATCATCCCGCTAATCTCGAGGATCTCCTGGACCAGGAAGAGACCCTTGCCACCGCCATACTGGATGTTATGGGAGAACAGTCCTTTTTTCAAGGGTTCCGGGATCCCCTCGCCGTTATCCTCGATCACCAGGATCCCGTGATCACCCTCTTCCCGCAGGTTGATTCTTATATGATCGACATGTCCCCCGTGACGAAGGGCGTTTTCGAAGAGGTGATAAAACACCTGCGAAAAAAGCGGATCGGCAAAGATCTCCAGCGGTTCTGCAGTATTTTCCACGATAATCTTTTTCAGCGGTACTGCATCGGCTGCCGAGCGGATCAAATGCCCGATATCCTGCCATTCCTCGGTCTTGTGCCCGAGCTTGCTGTACTCTCCTTCGAACCGGATCCGGTTGCGGATATGGCGGACCAGATCGCCGGCTTTTTTGACATATTCCTGATCGGGTGAATCGGGGGGGAGATCCTGGCCGATTAACTCGATGTATCCGTTGATGGCGAGCGCCTTGTTGAAGATATCATACTGGGTGATATGATCGATGACGGTGGCCTTGAAGAGCTCGCGTTTTAATTCCTGCTCGGCAAAGAACGCCCGGTGCTTGTAGAGCGCGATCTCTATCGAGGTATAAAGCTCGTTTTTCCGGAAAGGCTTGATGAGATACCCGAACGGGTGGGTGGCAATCGCCTTATCCACGGTGTTTGGATCCGAATGGGCGGTAAGGAAGATAACAGGAATCCTGTACAGGTGGTAGATATGTTCTGCCGCCGAGATCCCGTCGAGATCACCCTTGAGCCGGATGTCCATAAGGATGAGATCGGGACGCTTCTCAGCGGTCATCGCGATGGCATCCTGCCCGGTCATGACCGGCCCAATGACCTCGTAGCCCATCTGCTGGAGAACCGATTCGATCTCCATTGCAATGACCACTTCATCTTCGACTACCAGGATACGGCCGGCCATCACAAATGTCTCCTGAAATGTTTTATTTTAACGCCCCGGGTGTGATGGTATGTGCATTGCAGCACCAGTACCCGCGATGGGTGACAGCATATAGCGGTGCCATGTGATAGTGTGATAATTTCTAATGATAGTATATAGATATGCCTAAAATAATAATGACAAGATTACTGTATCGTTAAGAAAATGTAATTATTCTAAGAGGAGGTTTAGCATAGTCTGTCAAAAAAGCGTGTCTGGATCCCATAACCGCCAGAAAGTGAACAGAAACTCCATCCAATAACCTGTCTTTTGGAAAAGGAATCCATTCCAAGAGTATTAATTACATCATTGTTCAGTGATCAGTTACCCGCTACTGATAACCAGGAGGGCATAAGGGCTATCGGATTTGAGCCGGCGAATTTGATATACATAAGGGAGTGCCACGCAGTTGCGGAAATGTTTTTCCGGATCCTGAACGGGGGCCCATCTCGCCGGTGAACCCAATTGCCGGATCAGCATCCGTAAACCGGGCCCATACCATCGGATGGCAGGCCAGAGGGAGGAAATGATGACAGGTACAGCAGCAGAACAGAAGATCGTGATCAGCGTCGGAAAAATGATGTGCGCCCACTGTGCGAAACGGGTGGAGACTGCCCTCGGGCGGCTGCCCGGTGTCTCCCGGGCCACCGTTACCCTGGAGAAAAAACAGGTGGCAGTCGTGTTCGATCCTTCGATCGCTTCACCGGAAGAGATTGAAAAAGCCATTACCGGTGCGGGTTACCAGTACCTCGGGATAGTTACGGGGGCATGATCTGTGTCGGAACCGGAGAAGAAGAAAGCGGAACTTAAGATCTCGGGAATGCACTGCGCGACCTGCGCAGTATCCGTGGAAGAAGCACTTGCGGGCGTAAAGGACGTCAGCAGCGCACAGGTGAACTTCGGGACCGAGACCGCACAGGTGGAATTCGACCCGAAAAAGACCAGCCTTGCCGAGCTCGAAAAGGCGGTCCGGGACGCCGGTTACGAGGTAACCAACCGCGAAGTTGTCATCAAAGTCGGGGGCATGATGTGTGCAACCTGCGTCCAGACGGTTGAGGCCGCCCTTCGGGCGCTCCCCGGCGTGATAACGGCAAACGTCAACCTCGCAAACGAGCGGGCGTATGTTACCTACAACCCTTCGGTCACGACCGTCGCGGATATGAAAAAGGCGATCGAGGACGACGGGTACCAGTACCTCGGCATTGCGGGGGAAACAAGCGACGCCGAAGAGAAAGCGGCCCGGGATGCGGATCTCCACGACAAGTTCATGCGCTTTGTTGTCGGGTTTGCGGTGAGCATCCCGCTGATGCTCCTCATGTGGGTGCCGCTCGGGATCCCGATGCAGACGCTCGCCTACGGGATGCTTATCGTCTCTACCCCGGTCTTTGTCTGGGTCGCGTACCCCATCTTCAAGGCCGCACTCACGGCACTCAGGAACAAGACCCTCTCGATGGACGTTATGTACGCGATGGGCACAGGCGTCGCTTATGTCGCGAGCGTAATGGGCACGTTTTCGATCGTGCTGACAAGCGATTACATGTTCTACGATACCGCGATCATGCTCGCGGCGTTTCTGATGCTCGGAAGGTACCTCGAAGCCCGGGCAAAAGGGCGGACCTCGGATGCGATCAAAAAACTTGCCGGCCTCCAGGCAAAGACCGCGACCGTGATCCGGGACGGAAAAGAGGTCGAGGTAGCAGCTGAAGACCTTGCCGTGGACGACATTGTCATCGTAAAGCCCGGCAACCGGATACCGGTCGACGGCGAAGTCGTGGCCGGCGAGAGTTACGTGGACGAGTCGATGATCACCGGTGAACCGGTCCCGCCCCTGAAAGCAAAAGGAAGTACTGTTGTGGGCGGCACGATCAGCACGAATGGTGTCCTCTCGGTCAAAGCCACCAAAGTCGGCAGGGACACGGTGCTCGCACAGATCATTAAGCTCGTCGAGGATGCACAGGGGTCAAAGCCGCCCGTTCAGCGGATCGCCGATGTCGCAGTCACGTATTTCATCCCGGCAGTTCTCCTCATTGCATCCTCCGCCTTTGTCGTATGGTACTTCCTCCTCGGTTCATCGCTCCTCTTCGCGCTCACAACATTAATCTCGGTCCTCGTGGTTGCCTGCCCGTGCGCCCTTGGCCTTGCCACGCCGACGGCGGTCACGGTCGGGATCGGCCGCGGGGCAGAACTCGGGATCCTGATCCGGAACGGTGAGGCGCTCGAAACCGGCGAGAAGGTGACGACCGTCATCCTCGACAAGACCGGCACGCTCACGAAGGGAAAGCCGGAGGTGACCGATCTTGTCGCGGCCGGCGTCAGCGAAGCGACACTCCTTTCCCTTGCTGCGGCAGTCGAAAAGAACTCCGCCCACCCGCTCGCCCAGGCGGTTGTCCGTGCTGCCGGGGCAAAGGGGGTGGCGCAGGAGACCGCAGACTCCTTCGACACTCTTGGAGGAAAGGGTGTCTCTGCAAAGGTGCTCGGCGAGGAGGTGCTGGTGGGCAACCGCACGCTCATGCAGGACCGGGGCGTTATCGTCCCGCCGGAACTCGATGCAAAGATCCAGGCCTTCGAGCAGGAGGGTAAGACCGCAGTCATCGTCGCTGCCGGCGGGCAGGCTGCCGGCGTCATCGCAATTGCAGATACCTTAAAAGAGACGAGCACCGAAGCGGTCCGGCGCTTTAAGGAGCACGGGATTGCCGTTGTCATGGTGACCGGCGATAACCGGCGCACGGCAGAAGCAATAGCAAAAAAAGCCGGCATCGACAAGGTAATTGCCGAAGTCCTCCCCGACCGGAAAGCAGCAGAGGTCCGGGTACTTCAGGAGAAGGGAGAGGTTGTCGCCTTTGTGGGCGACGGGATCAACGATGCCCCGGCGCTTGCGCAGGCAAACGTCGGGATCGCGATCGGGAGCGGGACGGACATTGCTATCGAGAGCGGAGAGATCGTGCTCGTGAAAAACGACCTGCTCGATGCAGTCGCAGCCCTCGAACTCTCCGGTAAAGTGATGAGCAGGATCCGGGGAAACATTTTCTGGGCGTTTGCTTACAATACGGTGCTCATTCCGGTAGGAGCCGGTGTCCTGTACCCGTTCTATGGGTTCGTCTTCCGGCCGGAGCTCGCCGCCCTTGCCATGGCAGCAAGTTCGGTCACGGTCGTCACGCTCTCGCTCCTCCTGAAAGGGTATATACCGGAAGCAAAGAAGAGAACAGTATAAGGAGGTAAAACCATGGCAATCGATCCGATCTGCAAAATGACCGTCGATGAAAAGACGGCAAAGTTCACGAGCGAGTACAAGGGAAAGAAGTATTATTTCTGTGCGCCGGGCTGTAAGAAGAAGTTCGACGCAGACCCGGCACAGTACGCCTGATCACGAATCCGGAAGAGCCCGCCAATCCGGGCGACCTCCTCCGCGCGATAGCGTGTAACTCTCCAAATTTCCCTTTTTTGGGCTTGTTTCCCCGTAATCTTGATATACAAACGATGGCATATGATTTGCAATTTAACGCCGGCCACCGGCGTCAGGTGCACATCCAACCAAGAAAAGGCGTGATTCATGGCGTTCTACCTCATCAGTCCCGAGATTTTCAACTGGGTCATTATGCCCCTGCTTATTTTTCTGGCACAGGTGGCAAACGTCAGCATGGAGACACTCCGGATCGTCTTTTTGTCCAAAGGGATGAAATATCTCGCCCCGGTCATCGCGTTCTTCGAGATCATCATCTGGCTGCTTGCCATTGTCGGGGTGCTCAACAACCTCTCCAATATCTCGTACTTCCTTGCGTATGCGTTCGGGTATGCCCTTGGGACCTACATCGGCCTTGTCATCGAGGAAAAACTCTCGATCGGCATGGTGATCATGCGCATTATCACCACGGACGGCAACGGCGATGCGATCCAGCAGTTTTTGCAGGCAGAAAACTACGGCTCTACCCTTCTTGACGCCAGGGGTGCCCGGGGAGGGGTAAAGATGATCATCTCGCTCGTCAACCGCGACGATGTCCCGCGGATCACCCGGCATATCGAGGAGACAAATCCCGGGGCATTCTTCTCGATCGAGGATGTAAAATACGTCAACCAGGGTGTTTTCAGGCCCAAAAAGCAGAATCCCTTCACCGGGTTCATCCACTCTCTCGCCGGACCCAGGAAAAAGTAACCGCAAAAACCGGCAGCATGCTTCTTTCGCACAACAAATCCTAATGTTTTTTTATATCCAGAGTAAACTCTACGCGATACAGTGGCAGACTTTAAGCCGTACCGCTGGTACCGGGAGTGTGTCCGGTCATGAAGACCAACATGCCCCTCTCTAAGCCCATCCGCAGGTATATTGCAGAGGCTGAGCGCCTGCTCGATACCGAGATCACCCTTTTGCGCAAACCCGAGGCGGAGCCGGCAGGGACGCTGATCGATGTCTATACCTACAACATCGACAAGAACATCATCATCTTTCCTGCCAACTACATCGGTCTCTTAAAGGACTTTGTCATCGCCAAGCAGTGCACGTACCTGCTCATCAAGGGCGCTGCAGAAGAGCGGGGCGGGTACCGGGTCTGTTCGTACGATGCCGATTCGGTATACCGGGGCATGCGGCAGATCTATTTCGATACCCTAAAGGACGAGGCAAAGAAGGACAAGAAACTCCCGGTAAAGAAGCTCATCGAGATGCTCTTTATGCTCTACCGGCAGTTCCACGACGATCTCAGCGAGCTTCCCTGGAACCCGATAGTGAATGCCAGGGTCTACCACCGCATGGAGCAGCTCAGAAAGACCCAGCTCTATATTCTCTTAAAAGACGGCAAGAAAGACATGGACGAGATGTCGGACATGATGGAGATCATCCCGCGCAGGTATTTTGTGCTCGACAAGTCCATGTTCTATGCCCGGGACCTTTATCTCGCAAAAACTCTCCCCTCCGACAAACTCATGCCGGTCGTCAACATCCCCCAGATGAAGAAGTTCGACCACCTTGAAGTAAAAGAGATGCTGACTACCCGCTGGACACATACAGCCTGGTACCAGTCCAAGGTCTTTGGGGATAACATGCTCGAGATCATGGAGAAATACCTGAGGATCGACTGGAATGCCGAGATCAGTCTCGACTATTTTGCCGATCTCTACAAATCCGGTGTTGCCATGACCAATGCGCTTACCGCGTACATGACCATGAAAGACTGGTTTATCTGGGAGAAACCCAAACACCTGCTCAGTGCACTGGAAAAGTCGGAAACCTACGAGCAGGAGGCCCTCAAGAGGATCTTCGGGGACCTTATCGAAGATCAGAACCTGAAAGGGGGCAGATCATGAGATACCAGACACCACACCATGCAGACAGGGGGTAAAAAATCGTGCCGGAAAGTCAGGCAACCCGTTTTTTAAAACGGGCGGAGAGCTATCTGAAGCAGACGAAGTACAAAGAGGCGCTTGCCCATGCGGACCAGGCGATCCTGCTCGAACCGAAAAATACGGCAGCGTACACCCTGAGGGGTGCAATACGGATCGAGATGGGGGAGTACGCGGCCGGGATCGCCGACTGCGACCGGGCGCTCGCGTTCAACCCGAATTATGCAGAAGCCCTCTCAAAAAAGGCGCTCGCCCTCTATTCCCTCGAACAGTACGTCCCGGCCCTTGCGGCAGCTACCCGGGCCGTTACCTTAAATGCAAACGATGCCGAGGCCTGGTATCTCCGGGGCATCTGCCTTGAAGAGACCGGGAAGAGCGAAGAGGCCGAGATCGCGTACGCAAAATCGCTCGAACTGGAGATCATCCTCGATATCAAGGAAGAGAGCCGGCACGTTCGGAAATAACCGGTGCCTTCCCCTCCATCCGTTTTCTTTTTTTTTTTAGACTGCCTGCCCCCGGCTGGACGCGGCAGTCCCATGACACCGTTTGTCACCTGCGATAGCATTATTAAAGGACAAACCAACCACATCGCATATAAAGGAGGTATTCTTTAGCATGCTTTCAAAAACCGTGGAAGAAGCCCTGAACCGGCAGATCAACCGCGAACTCTATTCGTCCTATCTCTACCTTGGTATGTCGGCCTGGTTCGAGACCCAGAACTTAAAAGGGTTTGCCGGATGGATGATGGTCCAGTCAGGCGAAGAACGGAACCATGCGATGAAGATCTACGAGTATATCATCGCCCGGCAGGGCAAAGTCTCGCTCGGGGATATCGAGACCCCCAAAGCCAAGTGGACATCCGCCGGCAAGGTCTTTGAAGAAGTGTATGCCCACGAGCAGAAGGTAACCGGCATGATCAATGCCCTTGTGGATCTCTCCATGAAGGAAAAGGATCACGCAACCTTTGAGATGCTCCAGTGGTTCGTGAAAGAACAGGTTGAAGAGGAAGCAAACGCAGCCACAATCTGCGAGAAGATAAAGACCGTCGGGGATGTTCCCGGGCACCTCTTCTATCTCGATCACGAGCTCGCGAAGAGAAAGTAATTTTTCCTTTTTTTCCTGTACCTGTGCGAAGGGCAGATCCGGCATTCCCCTTGCGAACGCACCATACGAACGCTCAATACGGTTGGGCAACCAACCCCAAAGAGAGGGATAATCCGGTATGACAAGCAAGGTCTGGTTTGCCAGCCTCCGGGCACGGTCGCCCGAGGACAGTACCGAGGCAAAGGTACGAAAGCTCTTCGATGCGGCGGGGCTGTCGTCCTGCATCCATAAGCAGGACAGGACCGCGATAAAACTCCACTTCGGCGAGAAGGGGAACGATTCCTACATCAGCCCGGTCTTTGTCCGGCAGGTCGTGGAGAAGGCAAAGGCTGCAGGGGCCCTGCCGTTTGTTACGGACACAAACACGCTGTACCTGGGGAGCCGTTCGAACGCGGTCGATCACATCACCACGGCAATCCTCCACGGCTTCGACTACGCCGTGGTCGGGGCACCGGCGATCATCGCCGATGGCCTGTGCGGGAAGAACACCGCACAGGTGGAAATCGGTAAAAAACATTTCAAAACGGTCACGATTGCGGGAGATATCGTTGCAGCGGACAGCATGATCGTCATGACGCATTTCAAGGGCCATGAAGTCGCCGGATTTGGCGGGGCGATCAAGAACCTCGGAATGGGCTGCGCACCCCCAGCAGGAAAACGCGACCAGCACCAGGCAAAGCCCTATTCGATACGCGATCTCTGTATCGGCTGCGGGAAATGCACACGGGTCTGCCCGAAGTCGGCGATCACGCTTGTGGACAAGAAATCCATCATCGACAAGAATCTCTGCATCGGTTGTTTCGAATGCATGACGGTCTGCCCGTCCCGTGCCATCGATATCGACTGGGAGACAGAAATCCCGCTCTTTACCGAACGGATGGTCGAGTACGCGTACGGTGCGGTGAAGGGAAAGGAAGGTCGGGTGGGCTATATCAGTTTCCTTACCCGGATCACGCCGGACTGCGACTGCGTTCCGTGGAGCGATGCCTCGATCGTGCCGGACATCGGCATCCTTGCCTCAACAGACCCGGTGGCAATCGATGCAGCGGCCTGCGATCTCGTGAACAAGCAGCCGGGCTTTAAGGAATCCTTCCTTACCCACCACCACGAGCCGGGCGACGACAAATTCGCCGGGATGCGACCGAACACCGATGGTCCGCGCCAGCTCCGGTATGCCGAAGAGCTCGGGCTGGGCAGCCGCGATTACGAACTGATCCAGATATAACCTCTCTTTTCCCGGTATTATTTCACGAACCGTTCCTGCCAGATGTAGGTCTTTTCGGCAACAAGGCCGCATCTTCCGAAATAGCCGGTAAGGAAGGGATCCTGTTTATCGACGAGCGTGGAGAGATACACGATTCCCTGGTATTCGAGCTGATGCAGCAGCGCCTCCATTAACAGACGGCCGAACCCCCTTCCGCGGCTCATGGGCCGGACGTAAAAGTTGTCGAGGTATGCCCAGTGCGAGGACATGATCTTGCAATAGAGAAAACCCGCAATCTCCCCGCCGTCGTCCAGGACAAAAAGGAGGTTCTCTTCAGGCGCTGCGATCCATTCTTCGAGTTCCCGGCGCTCGTAGAACCGGATCGCGGGGCTGACGCCAAAGGCCGGTTCGGCCGTGCCGAGCGCGAAGATTGCATCAATATCGGCAGGAGTGGCACGGCGGACGAGGGGGGTCTGTCCGGATCTCTCTTCCTCAAAGGATATGCTCCCCGCAGGGGTAGTGGGGCCCGGTCCCCGGGTCATATCAGAACACATAGGGGATCAGCGCCTTTACCTCGCGCCGGTACCGGGCATAGTCGTCTTGGAATTCCTCTTCGAGAACCCGCTCTTCCATCCGGGACTTCATTACAAAGAGGACAAAGACGAGGATGACACAGGTGAACATAATGACATACCCGGTGCCAATCGCCGTTCCGAGCAGCCCCAGCGTTATGCCGGAATAAATCGGGTGACGCACGTACCGGTACGGCCCGGTCCGGGTAAGGGTGTGCTGTTCGTGGATGAGGGGGAGGCCGCTCCAGTTTTTACCGAGATGGACCCGGGCCCAGACCGCAAACCCGAGACCGGCCGCGGTGATGAGGAGGCCGGCAGCGGCAGCCCGGATACTGTCGGACACGATCTGTTCCGCAAGGAGCCCGGGCAGGAACCAGGATACTAAAATGACCCAGACGATGACCCAGAGAAACCCGTACAGGAGAAACATGCCTTGAGGCTGACGGCGTTTCACCGGGTTCCGCGTCTGCCAGGCGGATATGAGCCAGTACACATAGAATACGATCCAGAGCACTGCAAAGAGAATGTAGGCGACCTGCATAGTACCGATCCGTTCCGCCCCAGAGAAATGCTCCCGGGAATTGCTTCCTTTTCTGGTGAGTGTCAGGAGATTATGAAGGTACGCACCGGCGTGGAATCATACCGGGAGGGTAAAAAAAGAAACGATTGTTGTTGTGCAGTTATACTCCCTATTTCAAGGCAGGGAAGTCCGGCTGCAGTCTTGTTTATGGGATTCGGGATTGCCGGTGCATCCCGCCATGGGGGGAGGGGGTACCCCCTACCCCCCCTCCCTCTTTTCTTTCAAGCGGGGGTCACCCCCCTCCCCTCTCCGGCCCGGGTTGACCCCTCGCCTCCAAAAATGATGAGCCTGCCGGATTTGTTTTCCCGTCGTAGTTCCACACGAAATATAGGTTGCGGCCCTGGAAAAGCCGGTTGGTTTTCGCGGACTTAGGGGGGAGGGGGTGCCCCCCACCCCCCGCCCTTCTTTTTTTTACAGCGGAGGGTACCCTCCCCCCCATGTGCCGGCATGGCAGGAGGTACCCCCCTCATGGTACAAGAAAAGATGCCGGAAGAATCCGGGAAAAATCGGAAGAACCCGGAAAGGAACCATAAGAAACTGGAAAAGTTCGCTGCTCTTTTTTCCAAACTCCTGCGGTATATATCCCCGGGGATTGAGACAAGAGTGTAAGGCCCGAAGATACGGGCAGGAGAAGTCCCCCTCATGAACGCACAGATCCCAAACGAACCGGCCCACAATGGATTTACCATGCTCCCCCAGGCGGAGAAGGAGTGGTTTTTGATCCGGGTCCGGAAGCTGACGCACATCACGACAACGGAGCGACCGGCCCTGAACCGCCGGGCGGTTATGTAAGCTGAAGTACAGAATGCAAACGGGGGATTACCCGTTTTTCGCTAAAACAGGGATCCCCGGCAACGGACAAAGAACTGCCGAAACCACTCCGCCGGTTTTACCCGCATCTGGTTTTCTTTTTTTTTGAGTCTGAATACACGGGAAGGATTACGTTCCTGTCCGATACCGTTATAGCCTCCTGCTCCAGATTACGCATACTGGAAGGGGATATGACGGAAGACAGAATTGAGACACGGCTTCATGAACGCGTGGATACTCTCATGACCTCATGTCCCCTTTCGGTTCATCCCGATACTCCGCGTTCACAGGTTCTCGAATTGTTCTCCCGGGAGAGCGACAACCCCCTACTGGTGACGGAATCTGACGGATCGCTTGCCGGAGTCATCACACCCCTGGACATCATCGCCTCTCTTATCCCTGCCGCCGGTACCGGTGGGAGGCACCGTATTTCCGAACTTGACCGTTACCTGAAAAGTACTGCACAAAACGCCCGGGATCTCATATCGGATGAACCGATGACCCTCCAGAAAAACGCAACGATTGGCGAAGCCCTGCAGATGATGGAGCAGTCACATTCCCCCACCCTCATTGTAGTGAGTGAAGACAGAACTGCAGCCGGCTGCGTTGCTCTTGCGCAGGTTATTGCGTATCTCATCCGTTCCCAGTGACCGCAGGGGGAGCGGGGCTTTTTTTCAGATAGTCCAGCCCGATCTTCAGGAAGAGCGGCGTCAGGAGTACCGTAACAAGTACAAGAAGAATGGTTGCGGTGTAGATCTGCTGGGAGATTATGCCGGCGACAATCGCGGACTGAGCCAAGGCAAGCGTCAGATCGCCCCGGGGGATCATGCCAATACCAATGATAAAGGCATGGACACGGTTTTTAAAGAACGGATACGAGCCGATAAAACCACCAAGTACTTTTGCAAGAACTGCGGCGACAATGACAATCAGGATGATCGGGATGATCAGGTCTCGGAAGGGAATATTTACAAGAAGGCCGACATTTGCAAAGAAGAGGGTAATAAAAATACCAAATGCCATGTTGTGGAGGCTTTCATGGATCTCGTGATCTTCGTGAATCCTTGTATTCAGGGTGATACCGGCAAAGAATGCGCCGACAACAACTGTCAGGCCCAGGCTCTGGGAAAAATATGCAGAAATGCAGGCGATAAGGAACACAACCGTATAGGTCAGGGTATGGTTATGAAGGGCCTGCGTGCGGTCATAGAGGAACCGGAACACCCGTTTCCCGACCGTTGAGATCACGAGGATGAAGAGAATAGCGATGATGAGCGGGATAACATGGGTATAATGGTCCAGAGGAACTTCACTATTCAGAGAGGAGAGAACGGTAAAGATGATGATGCCGCTTATCGCACAGACCACTGCCCCCCCCACAATGGTCATCCCGATATCCGTATTCAGTTGCCGTTCCTCAATAAGGGTCTGGGCGGATACGCCGATAGAGGTAAGCATGAACACAATGGCAATAAATGATGATTCACCTGCAGGGAGGGAGAGGAAGGTACCGAGTGCATATCCTATGACAAAGGGTATCACCGCGGCAGTAAGGCCGGTGACGATCATCCGCCCCCGGACCGAACGGAATATCTTCGGGTTGATCTCTACGCCCGTGATGAAAAGGAGGAGGATCACCCCTATCATGGAAAAAAACTGTATGACGGGAGTTATGGTAACGAGATCGAACACCGATGGACCAAGAAGGATTCCGGCGATAACCTCACCAATCAGCGAGGGGTAGCCGGCATATGCCACGAGCTCGCCAAGGATCTTAGCCGTAATAAGAAGGATAAGAAACCCGGCAAGAACATCCATAGTACCGTATACAGGCAGATCTCCCTAAAAAAGGTAAGCCCTCTGGGATTAGGCTGATGGAGTATTCACCCGGTGCCCTGATTTTGCATTAAAAAAAAGTCCGGTATCCTGACCGGAGGGTTACACCAACAAAGTGCCGAAAAAAGTATTCCGGACTTAAAAGTCCGTCATAACCCGGAACTGGTCGATCTCTTCGCGGTTGAGCTGCTCGATGAACTCGTTTGCCGCGTGCTCGATGTCCTTGCTCGCGGTGATACCGCGGCCGACCACGAGGATGTCTGCTCCGGCCTTTAACGCGTCTTTCACAACCTCGACACGAATGCCGCCGGCGGTTGCGCAGAGGAGCTTGCCGCCCGCTGCCTTCTTCATGGCCGGGATGTCGCCCCATGCATGGGCGGTCTCTTCGGTGTCGATGGCACGGTGGAGCTCTACGATGTCAGGCTTGACTTTAAGCTTCTCGATGAGCTTAGCCGGGCTCTGGACGTTTAACATATCGATGATCGAGTAGATGCCCACCTTGCGGGCCTCGGAAATGGCCTTCTCGATGGTCGAGACCGGGGCAAGGCCCGAGACCACGACTGCGTCAGCCGTTGCATCGGCTGCCATGCGGGCTTCGAGGTTGCCGGTGTCGAGGATCTTCATGTCCGCGATGATGAACGCATTGGGGCGGAGCTTGCGGATCTCGCCAAGGACACCGAGGCCGAACTTCTTGATGAGCGGGGTTCCTGCCTCGATGATCACGTGGTCGTTCTGCGGGACTTCCTTTAAGACCTGGGCGACCTTGCCCATGTCCACGAGGTCCATTGCCACCTGGAGGTACGGCGGGTCCCAGAGGCGCTGCACCTTGAATCCCATAATGCCGTGCGCTGCCCGGTCCTTCTCGTACACAAGGGTCTTTGCGTCCGGGAACTTCTCAAGCGCCCGGTGGAGGGCGAGCTTGGTGGCACCGTAGTTGTACCGGTAGATCCGGTTGTAGTCCTTTGCCTCGGGGTGGACAAACGCGGAGGCGATAATGGCGATATCTTCGATGTCGAGGTCCTTAAACGCCCCCTCTTCGAGGCAGTCGGCGATTGCCTTTGCAACCGCGGCCTGCACGGGTCCGAACATCTCGTTGACCTGCTCCATATCCTTGAGCGTCACCTTGGGGATGATGACCGTTGCAGGCTTGGTGAGCAGGTTCGGGCGGACGACCGCAAGGAGCGGGGTGTGGCCCATGGACAGTTGCGATACCGCGTTTGCAAACGCGTTCCCGACCGGGCCTTCCTTGTTGCCCAGTAAAAGATCGATGTGGGCGAGTTCTGCGCCCTCACCGATGAGTGCTTCTCCGACAAGATACATGTGAATCGATTATCTCCGATTATGTATGGGACTGCCAACCATGATAAGATTACGGGGAGATGGCCCGCAAAGGGTCAGGCCCGGAGGGTGCCGGAGAAGACCTCTGCTGCATGGCCGGCAAGGAGGACCCGGTCGCCGGCGGGCGTGACCCGGACCGTCCCCCCGCGTTCCGAACACTGGAACCCGGTCATGGTGGCTTTTTTGAGTTTCTCCCCCCAGTACGGCCCGAGGCAGCAGTGGGCGGACCCCGTTACCGGGTCCTCGGGAATGCCCACAGATGGCGCAAAGAACCGGGAGACAAAGTCCACATCGGGGAGATCCGATGGCGCGGTCACGATGATCCCCCGGAAGGGAAGCGCGGCGAGCAGGGCAAGGTCGGGCTCGCAGTCGCATACATCGGAGGCCGCGGGCAGCTCCGCGAGGAGATCGAACCGGTTCTTCCCGGTAAAGACCGGGGCTGCCCCGAGCGCATCAAAAAGCCCGGGAACGGGCGGGATCGCGTGGGCCGGTTCGGCCGGGAAGTCGAGCTCGATCCAGTCACCGTCCTGTCGTGCGGTAAGCGTCCCCGAGAGGGTTGCAAACGAGAGGGTGGTGCCCGGTGCCGCGTGGCCGGCCGACCAGAGCACATACGCCGATGCAAGGGTTGCATGCCCGCAGAGCTCTACTTCCTTTACCGGGGTAAACCAGCGCAGGTTCCAGTGCCCGGGTTCCTTCTCGGGGAAAAGAAACGCCGTCTCGGAATGCTTCAGCTCGGCAGCCACCTGCTGCATCCATCCGGGATCGGCCGGGCCGTCCATGATGCAGACCCCGGCAGGGTTCCCCCGGAACGGGTGGCCGGTAAAGGCATCGACAACATGCAGTTCGCTGCTCATACAAAAATGATAGGCAGACCTGCCGATAAAGGATCCGAAGGGACAAAGAAGAGGGACTACCCGCTCACGGGATTACTTTTTAAAAGAAAACGTGGGGTTGGTGAGATTTGAACTCACGATCGACGGGTCTCTCCGACATGCGCATCAGTGCTCCAACGGGTCATCATCAATTTCAGTAGACCCATTGTTCATCATCTGCGAGCACGTTTTTCAAACGCAAAGACCGCTGGAGCCCGTCGCCATTCCGGGCTTGGCCACAACCCCGCCCGTCATGCAGCGTGTTGCCACAACTGACTGTACAAAATCGTGCTGACAAAATTTAAGTGTTGTTACCGGACGGCTCTGTTTCCTGCCACAGGCGCCCTGCAAGACATGACGGTTTTCCCCGGGGCATTCTTAAAAAAACGCCAGGGAACGCCGGGGCGGCACTAATGATATATGCTCTTCTCCCCCCATATTTTACGATGGCTCAGGGTATCAGTTACACGTGCGGCACCGCAGAGTACCCGTTGCTGGGGATGACCATCGGGGAAATGCTGGACGTGGTCGCAGCAAAATATCCGGACAACGAGGCCGTGGTCTCGGTCCACCAGAACATCCGCTGGACGTATCAGGAGTTCCGCGAGAAGGTCAACGAGGTAGGCCGGGCGCTCATGGGCCTCGGGGTAGAAAAAGGCGACCGGGTCGGTATCTGGGCAATGAACCATGCCGAGTGGATCGTTGTCCAGTTCGCCACCGCGAAGATCGGGGCGATCATGGTCAACATCAACCCCGCCTACCGTACCTACGAGCTCGAATATGCCTTAAAGCAGGCAGAGATCCAGACCCTGATCCTCCAGGGGCGGTTCAAGACCTCGGACTATGTCGGGATGTTCTACGAAGCCTGTCCCGAGGCTTACGAGCAGAAGGCGGGGAAGGTCTCGAGCGAGAAGTTCCCGTTCTTAAAAAATGTCGTCTTCATGGGCGACATCCCGTATAACGGCATGTTCACCTGGCCCGAGTTTATGAAAAAGGCCGAAGAGATCTCGCAGGACGAACTTGTCGAGCGGGGGGAGATGCTCTCGTTCGACGACCCGATCAACATCCAGTACACGAGCGGGACTACCGGGTTCCCCAAAGGCGTCGTCCTCACCCACCACGGGGTCTTAAATAACGGTTACATCATCGGCTCCGGCATGGGCTTTACCGAGAGGGACCGGCTCTGTATCCCGGTCCCGTTCTACCACTGCTTCGGGATGGTCCTTTCCAATATGGCGTCTGCCACCCACGGCTCGACTATGGTCCTTCCCTGCCCTACCTTCGATGCCGAGGAGGTCCTAAAGACCATCGAGAAGGAGCGCTGCACCGCCGTCCACGGTGTGCCCACGATGTTCATTGCCGAGCTTTCCCTCCCGAACTTTTCGAAATACAATCTTTCCACCCTGCGCACGGGTATCATGGCCGGTTCCCCCTGCCCGATCGAAGTGATGCGGAAGGTCAATACCCTCATGAACATGCGGGACATCGTAATCGTGTACGGCCAGACCGAGACCTCGCCGGGTGTCACGATGACGACCACAAAAGACCCGCTCGAACGCCGGGTCACGACAATAGGGAAAGCCTTCCCGCACACGGAGCTCAAGATCGTTGACCCGAAGACCGGCCGGATCGTCCCGATGGGAGAAGTCGGCGAGGTCTGCGCCCGCGGCTACTGCGTGATGAAGTGCTACTACAACAACCCGGCCGCCACCCACGCAACGCTGGATAAGGACCACTGGAACCACACCGGCGACCTCGCCACCATGGACGAGGAGGGCTACTTCAAGGTCGTGGGCCGGTTAAAGGACATGGTGATCCGGGGCGGCGAGAACATCTACCCGCGCGAGATCGAGGAGTTCCTCCACCACCACGAGAAAGTCTCGGATGTATACGTGGTCGGCGTGCCGGATGTGAAGTACGGCGAGGAGCTCTGCGCCTGGATCAAGGTCAAGAGCGGGCAGACGCTCACTGAGAGCGAGGTAAAAGAGTTCTGCAAAGGGAAGATCGCCCACTTCAAGATCCCCCGCTATGTCCTCTTTGTCGACGATTTCCCTATGAGCGTGACCGGCAAGATCCAGAAGTTTGCCATGCGGGAAGAATCGATAAAGAAGCTCGGCCTCGAAGCCGCAGAAGGGATCAAGACCGCATAAAACCCGGATCCCCCTTTTTTCGTCTTAAATGAGTTCCTAAAAAAATTATTCCGGTTCAGCGTGCCGCTCGTTTTTCCCCCTCGCAAGGGAAGCAAAGATCCCGATCACGCACATCACGGTAAAGATCATGAAAAGCCAGTGCAGGCTTTCGGTAAACTGCGGGTAATACTGCGGCGTGATCTCCACGTCGCCGATGAAAATGGCAAAGGCCATCATTGCAATACCCATCGAGAGCATCTGCCCAAGCAGCCTCACCGTCCCGTTGATCCCCGACGCGACGCCATAATACCGTTTTTCGACCGCGCTCATGATCGCGTTCGTGTTCGGCGAAGAGAAGAGGCCGAAGCCCAGCCCGAGGATCATGAGCACGGCAACGATATACCAGAGCGGGGTTGAGGCTGTCAGGAAGACAAAGAGGAAGAGCCCAAGGGCAGTGAGGCCCATCCCTACCGACGAGATCACCTGCGAGTCGTACCGGTCCGAGAGCCGGCCGGCAAAGGGCGAGATGAGCATCTGGACAAACGGTGCAGCTACGATGATGAAACCGGCATGTTCCGCAGAGAACCCTTTCGTGTACTGGAGGTCGAGGCTGAGCAGGAATGCAATCGCGTACGTTGCGGCGTAGTTGATGAGCGCTGCAAGGCTTGAGAACGTAAAGATCCGGCTCCGGGTAAAGAGCTTCATGTCGAGAACCGGGCTGGCCTGCCGCAGCTCGAACCAGACAAAGAATGCCAGAAAGACGATACCGGCGGCCACGAGTGCGCCCCCGTATGCGGCCGGGAGCACGGAGAACCCGTACATGAGCGCAACAAGCCCGATGCTGTAGATCAGCGATCCGATAAGATCGAAGTGTTCGCCGGCGCATTCCGCCCACTCCCCTTTAAGTTTCCACAGGACAAGGACAATCGCACCGACGGCAATGGGCACGTTGAGGTAAAAGATGGTCTGCCAGCCGAACATATCGGTAAGGATCCCGCCGGCGAATGGGCCGACCGTCAGGCCGAGGTACACGGCAGTGATGTAGATACCAAGCGCCTTTCCCCGTTCGCCGGGGGGATAGACCGCGGTGAGAATCGCAACCGAGGTCCCGAAGATCATGGCAGCGCCGATCCCCTGGACAACCCGGACCGCGATCATCTGCTGCTCGGTTGCAACAAGCGTCATCACGAACGATGCTATGCCAAAGACCGCAAGACCGCACAAGAAGACCTTCTTTCTCCCGTAGATATCCGCGATCTTCCCGAATGGCACGAGGAACAGGGCAGATGCGAGGATGTACGCGGTCGCAACCCAGGAGAGGGCGATCGCGTCCATGTGGAACTGGGTGCCAATGGTGGGAAGGGCGATGTTGACTGCCGAACCGTCGAACGGTGTCAAAAAGCCGGCAAGGATCGCGATTAAAAGGACGATATGCTTCTCGGTCGCGGTTACCGGCGGGGTCGGGGTCCGGCAGATCGCGGGACTCTGGGCTGCTGTATCGCCGTTTGCAGGTTCTAAAGGCTGCATTCTTTTCACCCTCGCTTTCGGGCAGGTAGAATAAAAAGGAGAATAATGGGGGCCGGCTTTTTTTAGAATACGCCGAACCAGGCCATGTACGAGGCAATCACCATCACGACCACAAGGACGATCAGGATCTTGTACCCGCACTTCTCGCAGATACCGAATGCCGACGGGTGGCAGTCGTGGCAGAACTCGGATTTGCAGATCTTGCAGGTTTTAGAGTGATTGTGTTCCGAATGCTTCTCACAGCACGTCATAGTGCAAAAGTTTGCCCGGGATAGGGTAAAGATATGTCGGATATGATCCGGGGAGTTACGGATCGACCAGGCCGGTGATGAGACGGGCGGCCCGGTCGTGCGCCTCACGGGTTGCAGCCTCATCAGGCTCAAGCAAGACCGTGATGATATCCCCCTCGCTGCACCCTTCCGGAAGAAGGACGGACGGTATATTGAACCGGAGGAAATCCCGGTCGGGAACCACCAGTACCGCGGTGGGATCCCCGATGCGATCGACGACAGCTTTCATGAAAAAAAGGATCAGGCGTTCCCGGCCCGTTTCACCAGGTTCTTTGCAGCATCCGCCGCGCCACGAAGGACTTCGTGTTCGCCCGGGATCTCCCGGTCGAGCATCAGGACGCGCCCGGCGCAGATCGTGGTCTCCACGGCCGCCCCGCTGCAGGCATACACAAGGTTCGAGGCTGCATTGTGGAGCGGTGTGTTGCAGGCCGTGCGGGTCGATACCAGGATGAGATCGGCCGGTGCGCCGGCTGCAAGGGTCCCGGTGCCAAAGCCGAGCGCCTTTGCGCCGTTCGTTGTCGCCATGGCAAGGGCCGCGGGGGCCGGGAGCACGGTCGGGTCGTTCCAGAAGAACTTCTGGAGCAGGGCGGCGATCTTCATCTCCTCGAACATGTCGAGGTTGTTGTTCGAGGCGCAGCCGTCCGTCCCGAGGCAGACATTGGCCCCGGCAGCGGTAAGTTTCTGGTACGGGAGCGCCCGGTGGGTGGCGAGTTTCATGTTGCTTGCCGGGTTGTGGGAGACCGAGACGCCGCGTTTCCCGAGAAGCGCACATTCGCCGTCGTCCAGCCAGCAGCCGTGTGCTGCAATGGTTTGCGGGGTGAGCGCCCCGCAGGCATCGAGCAGGGCGGCGGGGCGTTTCCCGTGCTGTGCAACGCAGTCGTTCACCTCTTTTTCCGTCTCGGAGAGGTGGATGTGGAGGGGGATCTCCTGCGCTTTCGCAAACTCCGCACACCATTTCAGGCCCTCGGGCGAGACCGTGTAGGGCGCGTGCGGCCCGGCAGCGGCCCGGATCCGCGGGTTCTTCAGGCCCTTGATATGCGCAACAAGGTCTTCGGTTGCCTTGCACTCGTGTTCGCGCTTTGCCGCGTCCCCGAGATCGATGAAACCATAGCAGAGCTGGGCCCGGATCCCGCTCTCGTCCACGGCCTTTGCCGCGGATTCCATGAAGAAGTACATATCGTTAAAGGCGGTTGTCCCGGTCCGGATCATCTCAAGGCAGGCGAGTTTTGTGCCCCAGTACACATCGTCTGCCGTAAGATGGGCCTCGAGCGGCCAGATCTTCTGGCTAAGCCAGTCCTGCAGGATCATGTCGTCAGCATAGCCCCGTAACAGCGACATTGCCGCATGGGTGTGGGTGTTTGCAAGGCCGGGAAGCGCGAGCGCCCCGTCGCCATCGACAATGAACTCCGCCTCGCCCCGGTGGCGTTTGCGGATATCGTGGCCGATATCGGCGATGGTCTCGGACGCATCGATAAAGATGTCGACCGGTTTTCCCTCCGCGACAACATTGGTGATGAGCACGGACTTCTTCTTCCCGAATATGTCAGTAGTCTGGTGGTTCTGTTCCGTCATGGCAATTCCCCTGTTTTTATCCCATCTTCTCTATGATCGCGCCGAGGGCCTCTTCGGTCCTCCGGCTGTTCTCCTTTGCCGTGGAAAGGATGAAATCGAAGCTGAGCTCGTCCTTCCCGAGGCCGTTTGCATAGTTGTCGATCGTGCAGAGCGCGGCAAAGTCCATTTTGAGCTCGCAGGCAAGCGTTGCCTCCGAGGCAACGGTCATGCCGACCACATCGGCAACCTTCGCGAGCGCCGCAACCTCGGCAGCAGTCTCGAACCGGGGGCCCCGGCTCTGGGCATAGACCCCGCCGAGCCGGGAACCGGGAACCGTCCGCGAGAGTTCTTCTGCAAATGCCCGCGGGAGCTCCGGCACCACGTGCTCGATCTTATGGTCGTGGATCGAGGGGATGTCGGCCACGCTTATGTAATCGGTTGGGATCAGGATTATTCCCGGCGGGATCTCTTTTTTGAGCGATCCCGACGACCCGAACGCAACGATCCGGTCCACCCCGGCAAGTGCAAGGGCGGCAAGGTTTGCCCGGTAATTGATCCGGTGCGGCGGCCTGCCGAACTGGTGGCGCATCAGCATCACGATCTCCCCGGTAAGGATCTCGGCGCTGCCAAACGGGGTTGCGACCGTCTCTTTTTTTAATTTCGGCAGGCTCGAAAAGAGCAGGCTCGTCCCGCCGATGATGCCAAGCATTCAGGCACGCCTCCCCTGCCCCAAAAAAGAGGCCCGGCCGTTCATACGCTGTTTCTCCATGAGACCTTCTGTCAAGGGTAGGTTGCCCCGGAACTAATACCTAGCGAAGCACGGGGAGGTGCGACCAGCAAACGTAAATTTTCCCTTGTCCCAATAACTGCGTATGGGCCTTTTCGACACGGTGAGCGACGCAAAGATCAAAGCGGGGGACTGCACGGACATCTACTTTGTCCGGACCGAGGAAGTCCTCAAAAAAGAGGGGATCAATCCGCGTGTCTCGATGGAGGTTACCGCAGCGGCCCTCCCCGATACGTGGGGTATCTTCTGCGGCCTTGCCGATGTGCTCGCGCTCCTGGAAGGCGTGCCGGTGACGGTCGATGCCATGAAGGAGGGAACGCTCTTTTTTGCCGGCGAACCGGTACTCCGGATCACCGGGCGCTACCGGGACTTCTGCCGGTACGAGACTGCGATACTCGGGTTCCTCTGCCATGCATCGGGGATCGCATCGGCAACCGCCCATATCATGTGCGAGACGAAAGGACGGCCGGTCTACTCCTTTGGGTCACGTCGCCAGCACCCCTCCATTGCAATGATGATCGAACGGGCTGCCTGGATCGGAGGAGCAGACGGGGTCTCGAACACCTGCGCTCCTTCGGGTATGCCCGTGGTCGGGACCATGCCGCATGCAATGGTAATGTGCTTTAAGAACCCCGAAGAAGCATGGCGGGCCTTTGACCGGGACGCCCCGAAAGCCGTACCCCGGATCATGCTCTGCGATACCTACTGCGACGAGAAAGCGGAATCGCTCCACGCGGCGGAGTGCGGGGCGACCGCGGTCCGGCTCGATACGCCCCGTTCCCGGCGCGGGAACATGCGGGCGATCATCGACGAAGTCCGCTGGGAGCTCGATTCGCACGGCTATTCCCGGGTGCAGATCTTCCTCTCCGGGGGCGTGACAAAAGAGGACGTGATCGCGTACCGTGACTGCGTGGACGCGTTTGGGATCGGCGGGGCAATAGCAAACGCACCCGTGGTCGACTTTGCGATGGACATCGTGGAGATCGAAGGAACGCCCAAGGCAAAGCGGGGAAAGAAGAGCGGGATAAAACAGGTCTGGGAGCTGGTCTGCGGGAAGCACCGCACCCTGCCGGCGGGCCAGGCAGCCCCGGCAAATGCCTCCCCCCTGATCGTCCGGTACATTGAGAACGGGAAGATCGTGCAGCAGTCCGAAATTCAGGCGGCGCGGGGACGGGTGCTTGCCTGGATCCGGCATGTTGCAGACGAGGCTTCTGCACAGGACGCAGCCGCAAAAAAAGACAAAAAGAACGGCACGAAAGGAAAAGCCGGGGTAAAATCCCCGGTATAACCGATTAAAAGGTCACAGCCCTTACCCCTGATACCAGCCGCCCGTTCCCCCAATTCTTTTAACCTATGCCGTTCTACAATGTTAGAGCGGGCCGGTAGATCAGTGGTAGATCGCTTCCTTGGCATGGAAGAGGCCGCGGGTTCAATTCCCGCCCGGTCCATCCCCTTTTTTGCACACGTTTTTATACTCGTTCTCCCGACGCTATGTCTGAAGTGCCCATGCGTGTCCGCGACCTGATCCTTCCCGAAGACAAGGTTTTTTTTGTTCTTTTTAAAGACATGACAGAAAAGATCAACGAGGCAGCGGCGACGTTAAACGAGATCGCCCACGAGCTTCCCGGGGGAACGGAAAAAGCCCACCGGATCCGGCAGATCGAGCACCTCGGGGACGAGACGACACGCCAGATCTACGAACATCTCAACGAGTCGCTGATAGCCCCGCTCGAACCCGACGAGATTGCCCGGCTCGCCCCGGCATTCGACGATGTCCTTGACAAGCTCGACTGGGTGGCCCACCAGCTGGCAAATTACGGTCTCCCGCAGTCCAACGATGTCCTCAGAGAATACTCGTACCTCATCACCATGACCGCAAAAGAGATCACGCTGGCGCTCGATGCCCTTGCCACCTTGAACCATCCCGACGATGTACGAATCCATGCAACCGAGATCAACCGGCTGTACAACCTCTCCGGGGAACTTCTCTCCCGGGCGGTGATCGAGCTCTTTAAAACCCAGGATCTTCTCCTGATCATCAAACTCAAGGATATCTATGAAGGCTTTGCCAAAGTAATGGAGAAGTGCAACGACGTGGGCCATGCTCTTTCGGACATCTCGATGAGCCACACATGACCGGATTCGAGCCCCTGATCGTATTCGGCATTGTGCTGGCACTCGTCCTCAACTTCCTTAACGGCATGGCAGATGCCGCGCAGGGGATTGCCACGGTAGTAGCGACACGGGCGCTCTCCCCGTTCAGGGCGGTCCTCCTGACCGGGTTCTGCAACATGATCGGCCCCTTTATCTTTACCACGGCCGTTGCGGCGACCATCGGGACGGCGATTGTAAACCCCGGGGCGCTCACCCCCCAGACCATCATCGTGGCAATGCTTGCTTCCACGGCCCTGGTGTTCCTTGCAACCCGGCTCGGCCTTCCCCTTTCAAGCAGTCATGCCCTCATCGGCGGGCTCATCGGGGCGGGCATCGCTGCGTTCGGGATCGGGGCGGTGATCTGGCCGGGTGCAGGTATTATTCTCGATACATTTGCCTGGGCTCTGGCCGGGGCAGCCGTAGGAGCGGTCGTGGTAGGTGCGATTGCCGCCGCGTTCGAAGGAGATATCCGGCTTGCTGCCCTTATCGGGGCGATCTGCGGAGGAGCCCTTGCCGTCCCTCTGCTCATGCTCCTTGGCGTGCTCACGATCACCGGGCTCCTCGCGGTCGTCCTGTTCATCTTTATTTCACCGGTTCTTGGCGCAACAGTAGCTTTCCTCTTCGATGTGCTGGTCTCGCACCTGTTCCGGAATTCCCGCCAGAACCGGATGAAACGGATCTTTTCCCCGCTCCAGGTCGTTGCATGCTGCTTCCAGGCCGCAGGGCACGGGGCAAACGACGGGATGCACGCGGTCGGGGTGATCACCGCACTTCTCGTCTCCGCCGGGATCCTTTCAACCTTTACCGTACCTTCCTGGGTGCTTTTCTGTTCGGTCGCCGCCATCGGCCTTGGCACCTGCTTTGGCGGATGGAAGATCGTAGACCGGATGGCAAAAGGGATCACGAAGATCCGGCCCTACCAGGGGTTCTGTGCGGGAACTGCCGGCAGCATGACGCTCGCCCTTGTAACAACGCACGGCATTCCGGTCTCGTCAAACCACGTGATAAGCGGGGCGATTGTCGGCGTCGGGGTGACCCGGGGGAAAAATGCGGTGCAGTGGAAGGTTGTACGGGAGATGATGACGGCGTGGGTGGTCACCATCCCGCTTGCCGCCGTATGCGCGTGGGCGGGGTACATGCTCTGCATGCTTGCCGGCACCCTTATCCCGTAGGCACGATCTTTCGGTATATTTTTAGTCTTTCTGCGCTGATGAAGAGTGGGTTTAAGAATATGGGGCTCCGGGAATTACTGATACCGCAGGACAAGATTTTTTTTGAGATGTTCGAACGACAGGCGGCAACCGTGCGCGAAGCTGCCTACCAGCTGGTGGGATTGAGCGAGGATTTCACCAATGTCAAAGATAAACGGCATGCAATCGAACTCCTGGAGCACCAGGGCGACCAGATTACCCACGGGATCTACGAGCAGCTCAACAGGACGTTTATCACCCCCCTCGATCCTGAAGAGATCTCCCGGCTCGCATCGGCACTCGACGATGTGATGGACAACATCGACAGTTCGGCAGAAAAGATGTATTATTACGGGATCGACAGCACCGATTCGCATATGGTCGAACTGGCAAAGCTCATCCACCTCTCAACGGTAGAGATCGAAGGTGCGGTAAAAGGCATCCGGTCGATAAAAGACCCCCGGTATATCGAGGAACGCTGCATTGAGGTGAACCGGCTCGAAAACCTTGCCGACGACGTGCTCGCCCACGCAGTAACCGACCTCTTCAAGACGACAGATGCAGTCGGGATCATCAAATACAAGGATATCTACGAGAACCTGGAAACGGCGACCGACTACTGCGAAGACGTGGCAAACGTGCTCTCGGACATTGCGATCCGGCACTCGTGAGGATGCTGTTATGAACAAGCGGTCCGGCGGTGAGATCCCGTGATAGAAGCCCCCCTGATCCTGATTATCGCGATCATCATCGTCGCCCTGATCTTCGATTTCACGAACGGTTTCCACGACTCGGCCAACTCGATCTCGACCGTGGTATCCACAAAAGTCCTCTCCCCGCGAAACGCCGTGATCTTTGCTGCGTGTTTTAACTTCCTTGCCGCATTCGGTTTCGGGGTTGCCGTGGCAGATACGATCAGCAGCATCGTCCAGCTCAATATCGTTTCAACAACGGTTATCCCGTATATTATCCTCGGGGCGCTGACCGGCGCCATCAGCTGGAACCTTATTACCTGGTTCTTTGGCCTGCCCACCTCCTCGTCCCATGCCCTCATCGGCGGCCTTACCGGGGCCGGCATCTCCGCCGCCGGGCTGGCTGCGATCAAGTGGTCGACGGTGGGAAAGGTTGCCCTCTTTATGGTGCTCTCGCCGCTGATCGGCCTTGCGTGCGGGTTCCTCTTTATGGCGGCGATCCTCTGGATCACCCGGGGCACGAACCGGCCAACCGCAGAGACTTACTTCAAAAGACTCCAGCTCTGTTCTGCGGCAGCGTACAGTTTCAGCCACGGGACAAACGATGCCCAGAAGACCATGGGTATCATCCTCCCCCTCCTCTTTTCCATAGGGTATTTCGGTGCGACCGCGAGCACGACCTCGCTCCCGGTGCCGTTCTGGCTGATCATGGTCTGTTACACGACAATCGCCCTCGGGACCCTTGCCGGGGGATGGCGGATCGTAAAGACCATGGGATACAAGATCACCAAACTCCGCCCGGTCCACGGGTTTGCGGCAGAAACGGCGGGAGCGGCAACGATCCTCGGTGCGTCTGCGGCCGGGATCCCGGTCAGCACAACGCATGTGATCTGCTCGTCCATTATGGGTGTCGGTACCACGATGGGGTCGAGTACGGTAAAATGGGGGATGGCCCGGAGCATCATGTTTGCCTGGATCCTGACGATCCCGGTGAGCGCCCTGATCGGGTATGCCGCATTTGCGGTGATCCGCATCTTTGTCGGGGCATAACGTTCTTTTTTTAATTTTTCCCGGTCACGCAGGTACCTCGCGTGATTTTATCGCAGGGATCCCCGGAAAAAACCGGAGTCCGAAAAATTTTTCCCCCACAGACCCCCCACGTAACGGCATCCATTTCCTCAGAAAAAAACACCATTTTACTCCGTAAAAGATGCACGCTTCGCGGTGCCGGGGATGAAGGGGGGTCCTTGGGGGAAAAGAGAGATGCTGGCAAAACGGCCGGCAACATAGGGTCGGATCGTGTGCCGGTGGATCCGGCAAAAATCAGTATGCCGGGGGGTAAAACGCAGGATTACCGGCCCGGGGCCTGGTAGTACCGGCAGTACTGGTGGATCACGCAGGTTTCGCAGAGGGGTTTTCTCGCATCGCAGGTGGCCCGGCCATGGGCAATGAAGACATCGGTGAGGTCGCCCCATTCCTTTTTCGGGAAGAGCGCCATGAGATCCCGCTCGATGGTTGCAACATCGTCCGTGTCCGAGAACCCGATCCTCTGTGCCAGCCGGCGCACGTGGGTATCTACGGCAATCCCGGTATTCTGCCCGAAGCCGTGGTACATCACGATGTTGGCCGTCTTCCTGCCGACTCCGGGAATCGTGAGCAGGTCTTCCATGGTCCGGGGCACCTCGCCGCCAAAACGGTCGATCAGTGCCTGTGCAGCGGCAGTGATGTGCTTTGCCTTTGCATGGTAATAGCCGAGCCGGTGGATGATGGGCTCAACGTCCTCTGTTCTCGCCCGGGCAAGGGCCGCCGGTGTCGGGTAGGCTGCAAAAAGGGGCTCTTTTACCATCAGGACCGCCTTGTCGGTGGTCTGGGCGGAGAGGATCGTCAGGATAAGCACTTCAAACGGGGTGCCCCGGCAGACCGTAGTCGGCGATTCACGGGCGTGCGGATACTGTTTTACCAGAAGAGAATAGATCCGGAGAGCGTCCTGTTTTTTCATAGCGAAAATGGGGTAGGGCGGATTCGAACCGCCGTCAAAGCGTCCCAAACGCTCTAGGATGGACCAGGCTACCCTACTACCCCGCGCCTTACAGTATTGTTGTGGGCCGCTAAAAATACCTGCCGTTACCTCCCCTCACGTCAGAGGGGGAGGATCGTATCCTTTGTGTCGCTTACCACCGAGCAGGTGCCTTTCCCGGCAAGCAGGACATCGGACAGGTTCGCCGGCCGCCTTCCGTCAATTACCACGAGCGGGATGTGGCTGCGTTCGACAATCCGGGCAGCGATGATGTCGAGCACGTTATGTGAGCCGGCCCCCAGGCCGCCTTTCCCGACGATATCGAGGAGCTCTGTCGGGGTGAGCGTGGCATAGCGCCGGGCACCGGTATACCGGTTGGGATCCCGGTCATAGATCCCGTCGACCGAGGTCACGTTCACGAAGATGTCGGCCCGGACCCTTTCTGCAAGCACGGCAGCGACCGCATCGGTTGTCTGGCCCGGGGTGATTCCGCCCATCACCACGATCTTCTTTGCCTCGGCAAACTTCTTTGCCTCCGAATGGCTTTCCGCCACCTTCGGGTAGGCCGCCTCGCCGAGCGCGGCGATCAAAAGCGTTGCATTGAGCCTCGTCACGAGGATCCCGATCTCGTCTGCGGTCCCCTCGTCGATCCCAAGGTCCCGTGCAACATCGATGTAATCCCGGGCCGCACCCCCGCCGCCGACCACGACAAAGATCCGGTGCTTTGCGGCGAGCTTCTTTAAGACCGCAAGATATGCCTTGATCCGGTTCTTTCCGAGTTCCGGGATCAGAATTGAGCCGCCCAGCGAGATTACGACCGTCTTCATTGCACTAGTTTTTGTGCAGGATGCTCATATAGAGTTGTTGAAGGGGAGTCTGCCATGTTATACTGTCCGGCCTGCAAGAGCCGCAATATCTTCCCGGTCGCCGGGGGATATATCGGCCAGGTGTATCTCTGCAAAGACTGCAAGTACCGCGGCTCGTTTGTCCTTGAGGTGGATGACGAACCGGAGAAAGACGAGAAAACCTCCGGACTGCACACGTAAGGGATCGGCGGCGTGATGAGGCCATGCAGGAAGCGCGCCAGTATGGAAAAAAAGAGCAGAATGCCGTGCAGTGCTCGCTCTGCAGCCACCGGTGCCGGATCGCCGACGGGAAACACGGCATCTGCGGGGTGCGCAAAAATACCGGCGGTACGCTCTATGCAACAACCTACGGCCTGGTGAGTGCCGAGGCGGTCGATCCGATCGAGAAAAAGCCGCTCTATCATTTCCTGCCCGGGACACTCACCTATTCGCTCGGGGGGATCGGGTGCAATTTTACCTGCCGACACTGCCAGAACTGGCAGATCTCGCAGGCCGATCCGGCGGGTTCCCGTCTCGTCCCCATCTCCCCGGAAGAGGGTGTCTTCCGGGCCATTGCCGAAGGCTGCGCAAGCATCTCGTGGACCTATAACGAACCAACCCTCTGGCATGAATATGCCCTCGATATGGGGACGCTCGCCCGGTCCCGGGGGCTTGGTACCTGCTATGTCACGAACGGCTACATCACCGAAGAGGCGCTGCGGGAACTTGCCCCCATGCTCTCGGCGTTCCGGGTGGACATCAAGGCGTTTACCGATGACTTTTACCGGAAGGTCTGCGGGGCGCACCTCCAGCCGGTGCTTGATTCTGCGGTTCTCGCCCGCGAACTGGGTATGCACATCGAGACCGTAACGCTCGTGATCCCGGGGGAAAACGACAGCAGGGAAGAACTGGACGCCCTGATACGGTGGGTGATCGAAAACCTTGGGCCGGAGACGCCCATGCACTTCTCCGCATTCCACCCGGATTACCGGATGACAGATCGCGGGAGAACGTCGGGAGCGCTCCTCGAAAAGATCTGCACCCGGGCAAAAGAGCTCGGACTGCAGTTCCCCTACGCAGGGAACGTGGGACACAACAAATTCGACAACACCTGCTGCCCTGCCTGCGGATCGCTCCTTATCGAACGGCGGGGCTTTTCCTCACGGATCGTCGGCCTCGATGACCGCACGTGCACGAACTGCGGCGAGACCATAGGGATTGTACGTCATGTTCCCTGAAGGCGGGCAGCCCGAGACCCGGTTTCTTGCCGACCGGATGCTCGGCACCCTCACCCGGTACCTCCGGTTCATGGGCTACGACACGATCAGTGCAAACGGCTGGTCTCCGGGCGATCCCCGGGAAGACACAAAGCTGCTCGATCTTGCCGGCCGGGAGAACCGGATCCTGCTGACCCGGGACCACGAACTCGCCCGGAGAGGGGGAGATCAGGCAGTACTCGTAGAGGGAGATGACGTTATGGAAGAGATCGGGCAGCTCACCGGGCGGGGACTGATCAGCCTCCGGCTTTTAATGAGCAGGTGCTCGCTCTGCAACACCCTGGTGCGCAGGGCTACCGATGAGGAGATTGCATCAGCCTCCTATGCCCCGAAGGATAAGACCGGATATACCTTTTTCTGGTGCGAAGAGTGCAGGAGGCTGTACTGGAACGGGTCGCACCAGCAGCATCTCCGGGAACGGATCGTTCCCCCCTCTTCTCCTCCGGGTTGATTGACTCTTTTTTCTCCTGCGATCGGTCAGGCAGATCAACAGCAGGCCCTGATTTTTAGTTCCCGACGGAGGATGACGAAACGATATAGTGAACCGCCCGGTTCAATACATTCCCGTCCAGGTACATAATTCGCCGGGCGGTATGCTGCGAATATATCTGTCGCGGCAGAGGAAGTGATGGCTCATACTTTATGGAGATAGCATGAAGATAAAACTGGGAATATTTTCCATCATCCTGTTGCTGGTGATGGTGCCGGTCTGTTTCGCAGACAGCACCACAAGCAGTACCAGCAGCACCAGCAGTACTTCGTCCAGCAGTTCGTCAAGCACGACGAATGTTGACAGTGCAGCGCTGGTGTATGTTTCAAATGTGACCCTCGACCCGATCTCGTATTTCCCGGGCGACACAGGTACGATCACCGTGACGCTGACCAACAGCGGCACATCCGCCATCGGGCTCTCGCACCCGGACATATTAAGTTCAAAACTGAATGTCGATGACGAGGACCAGTGGGACACGATGAGTTACATCGGGGCAGGCTCGACGATCTCTTACTCCATGATCGTCACGGCAAAACCGCCGGACGGAACCTACTATGCACTCTTCTCCATCGGCTCAAAGAGCGGCAACTCCATCCATTACCCGGTGAAGATCATCGTGGATTCCGACCCCATCACCGCAGCCATCACGGACAAGCCCACTTCCTTTTCTCCCGAAGCGGAGCAGAATGTGACACTCACGATCATGAATACCCGGGACGGGGATATCAATAATGTCGTGATCACGCCGGAAGGCACGGGAAGCGACGCATACCCGAGCACCAAGCTTGTTCCTACGCTCTCGGCGGGCAGTTCTACCGATGTGACATTCGGTATCACCCCCCACACGGCATCAAACCTGACGTTCCATGTCAGTTATGAGAACGGCAACAATCCCCATTCCATCGATGTCGTTCTGCCGATAAACTTCGGTGCAGACAAGACCGCAGCCGTACCGGTAGTCAATAATGTAGTACTCTCCTCATCGGGCAGTACCTACGATATCACCGGGGATATCACGAACGCCGGTGTCTCAGATGCAAAAGGCGTGGTCGTAACCGTTGGGTCCCCGGCCAAAGGGACCGGCACGTACCCCGAATATGCCATCGGAAGCATTGCTTCAGACGATTCGAATAGTTTTGAGGTGACCTTTACCACAACCGACCTGTCATCTGTCCCACTCATCGTGAGCTGGAAAGACAGCGAGGGGAATGACTACAGCAGCACAAAGACGCTCGATCTCTCCACCAGCTCCGCCGGTGCCACTACGGGTACGTCAGGCAGCAGCACAAAGATATCCTCCAGCTCATCGATGAGCGGCGGACCCGGTGGAATGAGCGGCGGACCCGGCGGGAGTATGGGAGGCCCGGGCGGCAGCAGCAGCAACAGCGCAACCTCGCTCCTTACCGGCAGCAAAGGCGGCGGAATCAGCTCATTTATACCGGTGATCATCGCCGCAATCGTACTTGTGGCAGGAATAGTCCTGTGGAAAAAGAGGAACTGGATCCTGCAAAAAGTGAAAAAACAGCAGTGAGGGATCGGATATGACCGATACCCCCATTATCCAGCTTGTTAACGTGACAAAGACCTATCACCTGGAGAGCGGCGACTTTACCGCGTTAAATGACGTCTCTCTCGACATCGGGGAGAACGACTTTGTCGCCATCATGGGTCCTTCGGGATCGGGTAAATCGACCGTGATGAACCAGTTGGGTATCCTCGATGTCCCTACCTCGGGAACACTGTACATCGCAGGAAGAGACGTGGCAAAGATGACGCCCTTAGAGCGAACGCATATGCGCCGGGACACGATCGGGTACATCTTCCAGAAATTCTACCTGATCCCTCTCCTCTCTGCATACGAGAACGTGGAGTACCCGCTCATCCTGAAATATAAGGTCCGGGATACGACCGGCCGGGCCTACGCACTGCTCGAACAGGTGGGGATAGACCGTGACATGAGTGCCCACCGCCCCACCCAGCTCTCGGGAGGCCAGCAGCAGCGGGTTGCAATAGCACGGGCGCTCGTAAACGACCCGAAGATCCTTCTCTGCGATGAGCCGACCGGTAACCTTGACCGAAAGACCGGGCTCCAGATCATGGACATTCTCTGCGACCTGCACCGCAGGGGCAAGACGGTCATCATCGTAACCCACGATCCGAAGATCGCCGAGTACGCACAGCGCACCATACGGCTGGATGACGGGAGGATCGTGGAATCATGATCAAAGGCGATATCTTCTTCAGTCTCTCGGTACGGAGCGTGAAGCTGAACTTTACGCGGTCGCTCTTAGCTGCGATTGGTATTGTGATTGGCGTTGTCGCCATCGCCTCGATGGGGATGCTGGGAACCAACATGCAGCTCGAAGTAAAAGACCAGCTCTCCGCGAGCGCGAACACGATCGTGATCTCGTCGGATTCCGTCCGCATGGGCCCGCCGGGTTCGACCCCCACATCGTCTTCGGACACCGGGATCTCCAAGACCGAGCTCAACAAGATCAAAACGGTTGTAGGCACCAACGGGACGGTGATTCCGATCTACTCGACCAACGCGGAGTTTACTCTCTCATCGGTGCCGGGCCGGGCACAGGTCTACGGGATCGATCCCGACGACATCACAGAATTCCTGACCCTCAACCAGACCTACGGGAACACAAGCATTGAAAGTGTGAACGATGCACTTGTCGGGGCAAATATTGCCGAACAGTTCAACCTCAAGGTCGGCAGCCGGGTTAAGATCGGATCGTTCTCGTCCACATCCCGTCCCGAAGTCAAGATCGTGGGTGTCCTCAAGGCAAGGGGTACCACATCCGACGGTGTTTCTGCCGATAATGCGATCATCGTGAACAGCAAGTGGTACACCAACCAGTACGGAGGGAAGGACCAGTACGACCAGGTAAACGTGATCGTCAAGGATACCGACAATATCGCAGACATTGAAGAGGCAATCGATGCCAAGCTCAACACCAACGAAAAGTCGCCGGCAGTACGGATCACGGACGCCACCTCGCAGCTTGAAACCACCACTTCAACGCTGAGTACTGTAACGACGTTTATCATGGCCATCGGCGGAATCTCGCTCCTTGTCGCAGCAGTGAGTATCTTTAACGTGATGATGATGTCGGTAAACGAGCGGATCCAGGAGATCGGTATCCTGCTCTCGATTGGGACCGAACGCGGGGAAGTCCGCCGGATGTTCCTCTACGAGGCGTTCATCCTCGGTCTTCTCGGGGCAGTTATCGGGGGGGTGAGCAGCATTATCATCGGGTACTCGGTGGTGGATGCCATGATAGGGACAACGGCGTACTTCTTCGATTGGGAGAGCATCCTCTACGTCCCGGCCGCAATGTTAGTGGGGATCGTGGTATGCGTGGTCTCTGGGCTGTACCCGGCATGGCGTGCCTCGAACATGGACCCGATCGATGCGTTGAGGAGCGAATAATAATCTCTGGGACAGGTTCCACTCCCCCATATCTTCCACTCTTTTTTTAGATTTTTCATGCCTCGGGTTTGTCCGGGATAACCCGCTCTTTTGGCCCGGCATATATTGTACCTTCAGGTTTGATCCATATCCACGCTCCTTCATAATTTCACACCCCCCATGCGGGCAATATAAAACCTCTGCTTGCCACGGGCATGTATGGTGAGTACCCGACCGGGAAATCACCAACGGAGGTGAGAACAGAAGAATCGCAGAGCCACATGACAAGGGATCACACTCCGGAAACATCAGAATCGATCCCAACTCCGCGATGATAAACGTGATCAGGTGTTTTTAGCCCTGCAGGGATATCCGGGAATCGGATAAACAGACGGTTCATGGATACCAGACAAAAGACAAGGAAGAGCACACGATCAGGAAAGGCACAAAACAACCCCAACCGTGACGGGGTGTCAGGAAACCAAAAGCACGATACGGATGAGACAGTTGTCTTCCCGGGATGTGCAGCAGCTCCCGGGAAACAGGCCGGAAACCTACAGCACCCGGCCAGGTGTTCCCTGACCGGCACGGAGAGGCCCCTGCAGGGCATGCCGGTCAAGGAATGCAGACGTGTGAGGGAGAAATTTTCCCTCACCTACCCTCTTTTTTTAAGCACCTTGTTATCCACACGATACCTCCCTGCGGAAGAGTACCTTGTACCAGGTAGTTCAATACTTACCTTTTCCGGGAAAAACCTGCACGCGGGATATATGCACATAATAAATACGGGGATCGGCGATGGGGGGATCATAATGGTGATCTGATGAAAAAAGACACACGGACTCCGTATGGATCCTCCTGCATGCATACGGGAGGTGCCATATGAAATTTCTCCCATGCGCCGGTTACGGCCTCCTCCTTTGCCTTATCCTTGTTGTACCGGTCTCTGCTGCAACACTACCCTCCGTGGCATTTACCTCGAATGTTACTGAAGGGACTCTGCCCTTAAGTGTCCTCTTTGTCGATGAATCCTCAAACACTCCGACTGCATGGCTCTGGTCGTTTGGCGACGGCAGCACATCCACGCTCCAGAATCCTTCCCATATTTATACAACAGCGGGAACCTACACAGTCACCCTGATTGCATCCAATACCGCAGGCAGCGCAACGGACACTGAAGAGGGGTACATCACCGTGACAAAAACCGGGACGGTCCCGGTTACTGCATTCGTAGCCAACCAGACCTCAGGAACGCTCCCGTTTTCCGTCCAGTTTATGGATACTTCCACCAACTCCCCCACCACATGGCTCTGGTCGTTTGGCGATGGCTCGTCTGCAACCGTCAGGAATCCGATCCATACCTACACGTCTGCCGGAACCTATTCGGTCACCCTCACGGCATCAAACAGCGCCGGGGCGACAACCATTTCCCAGTCTGGATATATTACGGTCACAAAAGAGGCAGCCGTGCCTGTTGCATCCTTCCTTGCAACCGGGTCTTCGGGAGAGATCCCGCTCTCAGTCCAGTTCTTCGATGCATCGTCCAATACCCCCTCATCGTGGGTCTGGTCCTTTGGGGACGGGGATTATTCAACAAGCCAGAATCCCTCCCATACCTATACTACGGCGGGAACCTACACGGTCACGCTGACTGCATCCAATACCGCAGGCAGTGATACCGAGGTTGAAGAGGATTGCGTTGTAGCAGATCCTGCAAAACCCGTTGCGGCATTTACTGCCAATATCACTTCAGGTACAGTCCCGCTCACAGTCGCGTTTACCGATAGTTCGACAAATACGCCGACCACATGGTACTGGTCGTTTGGCGACGGGAGTACCTCGTCTGCGCAGAACGTGACACATACCTACGAGAGTACCGGAAGTTACTCGGTAACCCTCACTGCCACCAATGATGAGGGCAGTAATACGACCACAAAATCCGGGGTTATCACGGTAAGCAATGCGATCGGTATCCCGTCCGCCTCATTTACCGCTGACAGCACGACCGGGTCTGCCCCGTTAAACGTGCAGTTTACCGACACCTCGTCAAATACCCCCACCGCGTGGGTATGGTCCTTCGGCGATGGTGAGTCCTCGACCCTGCCAAACCCCTCCCATACGTACACGGCGGCAGGCAATTTTACGGTTAAGCTCACTGCATCCAATACCGGCGGTACCGACACGGTCATCAGGACCGACTATATCACGATCGCTGCAGCCTCACCCGTGGCAGAAGGAACGCCCCCTGTCGCTGCCACTACCGCCCCTCAGGTGACAGATACAACGGAACTTCCCGCAGCAGAGACTGCTGCTGCACCGGGTGGTGGATCGGGTATTCTCCCGTATGTGGGTGTCGTTGTTCTTACAGCGATAGGAATCACAGGGTACCTGCTGCTGAAACGTCCCCCGCGCGGCCCGCGTTCCAGCGGTGGCAGGGATCTCTAAAGAACCTTTTTTTCAAAGAGAGCTGCCGTACGGCAGCAGAAGTCTCCTTTTTTAATTCATTTTACCGGACCCTCGTATCCTGTGCCGGGAGGGGATTTTTTTTAATTGCTCCTCCGGTGGCAAAGGATACGGCGGCGGCAGGTGCCCTTTTTCATATATCCATATACAGTACCAGCAGGTTCAATTATTCCCCGGCTTTTGCAGGGTTTCACCGGCACTATACAGCAGATATAAAAGACACATCAGGTAAGAGTGGAGAGAATGTTCTCCCTAACCCGGGGAATATGAGATTGAGGATAGTGAAAATTCCATGAAGAAGAGCATTACACTCCTGCTGATTGCCTCTGCAATCCTGATCGCAGGCATCATGATTGCCGGATGCACCAGCTCAACAGACTCGACCCAGTCGTCGGGCAGCATCTCATCCGCAACTCCCGCAGTTACGGACAACAGCCAGTCCTCAGGACAGGACGCAGCGATGACTCCTTCAGGCACGCAGCCTGCCGGAGACCAGACCAACAGTACAGCACCCTCCGGCGCACCGACTGGCGGGCAGATGAACGGAACCGCTCCGTCAGGTACACCACCTTCGGGCGACCAGCCGGGCGGAGAGATGAACGGCACGGCTCCTTCAGGGACTCCCCCGTCAGGAACCGCTCCGTCAGGCACACCACCTGAAAAACAGTAATTTTTTTTTTTTTATTTTCTGCCAGGTTGTTCTGGAAAGATCACTTGAAACAAACCCAAGGATTTTTCCGGCCAGGAAACCGCCAAAATAATATCAAAGTTTCTTTAAATCGGCCAGGAGATCGGCAACCGACACATACCGGTCCTTCGGGTTCTTTTTGAGGCACCGGGCAATGATCGCGTTGATCGCCGCTGCATGGGATCCCCCGGATAAAGCGGGACAGGGCTCATCGTGCAGGATCGCATGGGTGATCTCGCCCATCCCATCCCCGGCAAACGGGACGCGGCCGGTCAGCATCTCGTAAAAGAGAACCCCCATCTGGTAGATATCGGTCCAGGGCCCGGGTTCGCCGTACAGGTTCGGTGCGAGCTGTTCCGGCGCAGCGTATTCTAAGGAGAACCCGATCAGACCGGACTGCCGGGTCCCCTGTGCCTTCGAGAGCCCCCAGTCGGTGATCTTCGCAGTCCCATCAGGAGCGATAAGGACGTTCCCCGGCTTTATGTCCCGGTGGACGATTCCCTGCTCGTGCGCATATTTCAGGCCTTCCGCCACACCGGTGACAATCTGAACCGCTTGTGTTTCATCGAGCGGGAATTTCATACCGGCAAGGGACGATTCCACGAATTCCATCTCGATATAGGGGCGGGGGAAGATGTTTGCCGCATAGATCTCGACGATATTCTTGTGGTGGAGGCCTTCCCAGATGTTGAGTTCCTTAGTAAACTGGGACCCCGTCTCCTCATCGAACCGGATCGGGACTTTCACCGCGACGTCCCGGTTGTTCTTTTCATCGTGTGCCTTAAAGACCCTGGCAACCCCGCCCTCCGCGATGTATTCCGCATCCGGGTATCTCTTTTCAAGAGCTGGCGGCAGGCGGGCACCGTATTCCTGCTCGGGCAGGGCAGGATGGATGCCGGGAACCTCTGGTTTTTTGACAACGGTTGCATTCCGTGCAGCAGGTGGTGGCGGGGGGCTGTCCGCAGGAACCGCAGCCTTCATTCGCCGGCGCGAGCGTTCAAAGAGGATGCCGCCAGCAACAGATACAACGATGGCAACAGGAACGAGCCACCAGAACCGCGCCAGAAAACCTCCGATGGGGTTGTTGGGGGGCTGCTGACCCTCGGGGAGGAGTCCCTGGCTCTGCTGAAGGGATCCGGTAAAAGGTTCGCTCGGACTGATGGAGCCCGAGGACGGGGGATTGTTCGATTGAATGGACTGATCCATGACCAGGTCGCCCCGGGGCTGCATAAGATTGCCAAGACCGGTTGCATTGACCAGAACCGACGAACTCGTGACGGTATAAGCCGACGGGGGGCTCACCAGGGGTGCCTGGTCGATAAGCCCGGAATTCCCGGGCGTTGTTCCCTCATGTGCGTCAGACGTATACGGAGTATCCCCGACGCCATTGCCATCGGTATCCAAAAACGTTGTTCCGGCCCAGTAATTCCCAAGAGGGCCCGAAAAGGTCGCTCCCTTGTACTGGTATTCCTGTCGGCCCGAATACCATGCATTCTGGGATCCCGCATTGATGATATTTATGCTGTTGTTGAGGGAATTGAGAAAGAACGTGTTGGAGCGGGATGTGCGATCGATGGTTACTCCGACAGAGTTTCCGGCAATGGTATTGTACACGAAATAGTTGTTGGATCCGCTCTTTACAAAAATCCCGGTCTGGTGGCCGGCCGACGTGGTTGCGCTGATCCGGTTATTATTCGAGCGCACCACAAGCCCCGAGGTCGCATTCCCGGATATAACAAGGCCGTTTACCGTGATCCCGTCGGAGGTGAGGGTAACGCCTGCCTCCGACGAATTATCCGAGACAAGGACCGGGGGATTTGACGTATCGAGCCCGCCAAACACGATCGGCCGGTCGATGACAAGGTTCCCGTAGTACGTCCCGGAAGGGAGGAAGATACTGTCGCCGCTTGAGGCATTGCTGATCACATCCTGCACCGAGCCTGACGATCCGGACGGGTCGTAGGTAATGACTTTTGCCGCGGCCGGTGCAGCAAGAACAAAAAGGACAAGGAGCATGCCCAAGACAACCCAGTACGTGTTTCTCCGAACCATCTCCTTCTCACTCCTTTTTCCCATCTTTTGGGAATCCGCATTCAGGCGTCTGAAATAAACAGGAACCGGGCCGCGTTCTCGCCCAGTGCAAGATCGATGACATCGCCATTTTTTACCGGGGTCTTGTGCATCGGGGCGATGTGTTCGGAGTTGACATACGTTCCACCCGAGCTGCCGCGATCCTCAACCTGCCAGCCCGACGATGACCGGGACACGACAGCATGGGGTTTGGTAATCCGTGTTACCATCACGTACTCTTCGGGAAGCACGATATCGGATTCGCCCGTCCTTGACGAAGTGTCGGGATCCGTCCGCCCGATTGCGATATGGTCTTTTTTTAAGAGGAACGTGCGGCCCGCCCACGCCCCTCCGACAAGGTGCAGCGCCGGCACGCCCGCCCCGGCCTCTTTTACCACGGCAGCCCGTACGGTATCGAGTTTCTCCTGCAGGCCGCCAAAGCCGACCGGGATATTGACCCGGGAAAAGACCCCGAGATTTTTGATGAGCATCTCAAGGCTGCCCTCGGCAAGAGAGAACTTCCAGACCGGGTGAATGCCTTTGACCGTCTCCCGCCCGAACCCGGCCTCTTTTTTCACGAGGCCGATCCTGACAAGCTGGTCGATGTGCTTTTTCGTATTCGCGTAGCTCGTTTCGATCCGGGATGCGATCTCGCTTATCTCCTTTGGGTCCTTCTCGATCACCTTGAGGATCCTGAGCCTGACGGGGTTTGAAAGGACTTCAAGGTACTCGGACAACTCCTGGATAAAATCCGGATCGGTTGCAATGCACACCGTTTTTTTGTCAGTCATAACAGCTATCCCCGTTCCTGTTTTATACCGTTTGGCTAACAGGTATACTCTACCATTACTATCTTTTGCGGTGATAAAAAGGGTTAGTATGCACACTCCGGCTGGCAGGTCAGGCCTCCGCCGCAGGTATGCACAGGGCAGACTTTTTTTTTAATACGGACCATGGATGATCCGTATCGGTTCAATATATTGCAGACCGGGTTTTGGGATACACCGCAGCCATCTCACCAATATATCCCCCGACCGGGAAAGTTTCATCTTCAAACCGGCAGCCTGGAGAAACGGACCATTTTTAGGTTCCCGCCCCGGGCTCCCGTGAGGATGAACAGCCATGACCGATACAGGAAATACCGGATCCCTGCCGGAACACCCGGATACGGCAACAACCGGGCCAAAAAAATACCCGCCACAGTGGTATATCATCACCGCAGATGAGACAAACGAGATCCTCATGAATCTCGCGCTTGTCGAGAGGACGGTACAGGGTCCTGCACGGGAGCATATCAGGATGGCCGCAGAAATCATCAAAAACGTTGAGCAGCGCCTGACATGATGCCGGGTGAGATTGTTAAAAAATATCCCGCAGAGATCGCCCTCTGCGCGATCCTCTGCCTCTCGGCATTCTTAAACCTCTGGAACATCTGGACCGGCGGGTTCTCGAATGCCTACTATGCAGCGGCCGTGAAAAGCACGCTTGTAAACCCGGTTGCCGGGTTCTTCAACTCCCTTGACCCGGCCGGGTTCATCACGGTCGACAAGCCCCCGGTCGGCCTCTGGGTGCAGGCGGCGTTTGCTGCCGTGCTCGGGTTCTCGGGGTGGGTTCTTGTCCTTCCCCAGGCCCTTGCCGGGGTCGGTTCGGTTGCACTCATCTATTTTATCGTCTCACGCCCGTTCGGGAAACCTGCGGGACTTGTCGCAGCCTTTGCCCTTGCCGTGACCCCCATCTCGGTTGCCATAGCAAGGAACGGGACCATGGACATGCAGATGATCTTTATTGTCCTCCTCGCAGTCTGGGCAGCGCTCAAAGCCGCCCGCGAACAGTCGCTTCCCTGGCTCCTGTGCGCGGCGGTCCTTGTCGGGGTCGGGTTCAATATCAAGATGATCCAGGCGTTTATCGTCGTCCCTGCCATTCTCATCATCTATCTCCTGGCAACCACGGACTTTTCGTGGAAGAAGCGGGCCACCCATCTGGGGCTCGCGGTCCTTGTCCTCCTTGCCGTCTCCCTCTCCTGGGCCCTTGTGGTCGACAGCATCCCTGCGGACCAGCGTCCGTTTGTCGGCGGCAGCGATGACAATACGGAACTGGGCCTCATCCTCAACTACAACGGCGCCCACCGTCTCGGGATAGGAGACAGCAGCGGTCCCGGGGGTTCCGGCCCTTCAGCCGGGGGATCAACAGGAGGGCCCTCTTCTGCAGGGCCGGGTGGCAGCCCGGGTTCTTCCGGCAGTGCTTCCGCTCCGCCCGGGGGATCCTCATCCCGGGGACCGGGGCCGGGAACCGGACAAGATACTGCACTCGGAAGCTCCGTCATGCCGGCGGGAGGACCCGGGGGCATGGGAGGGGGAAGTATGAACGGCAGCAGCCCGGGCATCTTCCGGCTCTTCAAGAACGATCTTGCCGGCGATATCGGGTGGCTCCTTGCCTTTGCCCTTATCGGGGTTCTTGCATGGGCACGAAAACCCCGCTCCCTCTCCCTTGCAGGGATACAAGAGGCCGGGTACTTCAGCGAGAGGGGCTTGACGCTCCTTGTCATGCTCCTCTGGCTTGTCCCGGGCCTTGCGTATTTCAGCTTCACCTCCGGGTTCTGGCACGACTACTATATCGCAACGCTGGCCCCGCCGCTCGCGGCACTTGTCGGGATCGGTGCGGCTGGCATGTATCATGAGTACATCACGGGCAGCCGGGCCGGGTGGTTGCTCGTCATCGCAGTCCTTGCCACCGGTCTCGTCCAGACGTACTTCCTCGGGAAGGTTACAGGTCCTGCCGGCGCACTCTCCCTCATCATCCTTGTCGCGACCCTCATCTGCGCCGGGCTCCTTGCGCTGATGATGATCCATAATACCGTTCTTCCGGGGAACCACCGCGGGCATATCATTGCCATTGCTATTGCGATCCTCCTTATCGCGCCGCTGGCATGGTCCTGCACGCAGCTTTCGGGAGGGAGCGGGAACCTCCCGTCGGCAAGCCTGTCCGGCGGTTCCGGGGGCAGCATGGGCGACGGAGGGCCGGGCGGAAGTATGTTCGGGGGCTCCTCATCATTGGGAATTGCCGGCCCCGGGAATACAGGAAGTTTTGGCCCGGGCAGCAACAGCACCGTCCCGGACACTGGCAGGATGCGGCAGGGAGACCGGGCGGAAAACAACACCCGCCTTTCTGACCCCCGGAGCATGGACGGACCAGGTTCAGGAGCCGGCATATCGGGTATGCCTTCCATGAGGGGGAGCGCAGGTGAACGGGCTGCCGGGGGATCGGGCATAAACGGCGGACCGGATGGTACGGGTGGGCCCGGGGAAAGCGGATCGACAAGCGCACTTGCAGAGTACCTGCTCTCCCACACCACAAACGAGACCTGGATCCTTGCCGTCCCCAGTTCGCACCAGGGTGCTGACCTGATCATAACAACGGGGAAGCCGGTCATGTGTCTCGGGGGATTTGCCGGCAGCGACCAGGTCCTTAACGTCACCTCGCTCCAGAAATACATCCATGACGGGAAGGTCCGGTTCTTCCAGACCGGCGGCGAAGGCGGTGGCAGCAGTTCGGCAAGCGGGAACAGCGCCCTCTTCAGCTGGGTGAGTGCCCACTGTACGGCAGTCTCCCTTTCAGAGGGACCCGGGTCAGCAGGGTCTGCAACAAACCAGAGCGATACGAGCAGGGCAGGATCTGCCCTGTACGACTGCCTCGGTGCGGCATGAGACGGGAATAGAAGAACAACGGACACGGGAGATGAACTGGTGTGAATAACAGGATTGCAGGATACTGCCACTCGCGGATCGTCCCGTTCTTTTTTATCGGTATCCTCTCGTCGCTTGTCGATATCGGGCTGATGTATGCCGCGATGACATACCTCGATATCTGGTACCTGTACGCTGCGGCGTTCTCGTACTGCTGCGGTATCGTCGTGAGTTATGCGGCAAACAGGTACCTCACGTTCCATGACACAAGCAAACAGACCGCCACGCAGTTTGCGACCTTTGCCACGATCTCGATCTCCTGCCTGATCGTCAACCTCGGGATCGTCTGGCTCGCGGTCACCTTCCTTGCCTTCCCGCCCCTGCCGGCAAAGATCCTCGCAACCGGCTGTGCATTCTTCTGGAACTACCACGGCCAGAGCAGGTTCACGTTCCGGAATGCCGGCTGAGGGGGAGGCAGCGACCACCAACCGAATCTGAAATTCCCAGGGAAACACCTGCCGGGAAAATGGAAAAAGAGAGGTCACCCTGACCGATCACTGAGATCGGTCGACCCGACCGGTTTTTTTGTTGCGAGCAAAAGAAGGGGTAGGGGGTGACCGAAAATCCGCGTGGACTAATGGTCGACCCGACCAATGTCTGCAATCGGTCACCCCGACCACTGATCAAGTACGGTCAGGGTGACCACCCGTTCTCGTCGGAAGTTCCAGAGGAAATACAGGTCGCGGTACTGGAAAAAGAGAGGTCACCCTGACCGATCACTGAGATCGGTCGACCCGACCGATTTTTTTGTTGCGTGCAAGGTAGGGGGCAGGGGGTGACCGGTTTTTTTACTGGTCAGGGTGACCCTTAGTTTTTTTTTTGGAATTACCGGACCACTGCAGGATTTTTCTTTAATCCCCGGCCCGTGGATCGATCTTGCATTAGGGGTTTACTCTTCCTTGTCAGGATCACCGGCCGCACCCGGTTCTTCCTGCGGGTCCTTGTGCCGGCGCATCTCCTCTTTTTCCCGGGTGAGCGCATCGGGATCCACATGCCACTCGGTCCGGCGCAATAAGCCGTGCACCGTGCTTGCCTCCCTTGTGGTCAGGCAGGCCCGCCCGAGGATCCGGCGGATCATGATCATCGTATTCTCGCGCTTGAACGCCGGGTGGTGTACCGAGTCGAGGAACCGGTCGATATGCCGGTACAGGTGGCCCATCTCGTAGGGAGAGGCAAGACGGTACTGCGGCAGGGGAAGGTTAGAAAGCTCATAGCAGACCACGCCGACCGCATGGGAGAGGTTCATGATCGGGTACTCGTCTGCAGTCGGGATCGTGCAGATGATATCGCTCCGTTTTACTTCGTCGTTGTTGAGCCCCCAGTTCTCCCTGCCAAAGAGGATCGAGATCCGTCCCTCTGCCGTACCGATCTTCTCGCGGAGCTCCTTTGGCGAATAAAACGGCATCCGCATCGGCGTGCAGACCGACTTGCTCACCTGGCCCGTGGTCGCGATCACAAGACTGCTCCGGGCAAAGACATCCTCTATCGTGCAGATCTCGGCGTTTTTTAGGACATCCTGCGCATGCGAGGCCCGGGCCTTTGCCTCGTCCCCGAGCGTGCAGGGGTCGATGAGCACCATCCGGGTAAACCCGAAGTTCTTCATCACCCGTGCCGCAAACCCCACGTTTCCCTCGTAAAGGGGGGCAACAAGGACGATATCGATCTCGGGCATAAAAAAAGGGGTTACTGGACTGCGTCCACGGTAGCCTTGAGGACCGCGGCGCCCAGATCGTAGACCGCGTTCCCGACCACGATCGTATCTGCGTATTTGCCCATCTCGGCTGCTTTCTCCGCCGAGTTGATTCCGCCGCCGTAGTAGAGGATCGATTCGTCGAGCGCCCCGGATGCTGCCTTCACGACCTCGGGGTTGCCGTAGGTCCCCGAGTATTCGATGTAGACGACCGGGAAGTGGAAGTACCGGTCGGCAACCGCAGTGTAGGCTGCAACCTCTTCGGCCTTGAGATCGCAGACCGCCTTCGTCACCCTGCCAACCGAGGAGTTGGGGTTAAGCACAATATACGCCTCGGGGACAACCATGTCCCAGGGGGTATTCCCGTTCTGCTGCTGGACCCAGTACCGGTGCTTGCCCACGATCCACTGCACATCGGTCGTGTTCATCACGCTGGGTACAAAGAGATAATTGACCCCCTTGACAAGAACCGCTTCGGGTCCGGCCGGTTCCATCACGAGAGGCAGGCCGTACGCCGCGATCTGCTTCTGGAGGGTTTCGAGGTTCTCCTTTGTCACGTTGAGCGTCCCCGAGAGCATCAGGGCGTCGGTGCCGCTCGTGGCAATCGCGTCGATATCGCCGGGCTTGAGCTGCTTGTCGGGATCGAGTTTTGTCACGTGCACCCAGTCTTTCCACTTCATGTGGTAGTACATGTGTCGTTTATCCCAATAAACCGGTGCGTTCCCCGACCGTCAGGTGCACCTGATTCCTGCAGGGGATCCCGCCTGATCCCTTCGGTACACTGGAAAAAGGCGGGAAAATCCCGCACGATCCTGGGGAAAAACCCGGTTCTTGCAGATTTTAACCCGACACATATACGGTATATTTATATACTTAATCGATTAAAAGACGATTACCTGTGAACCTGCATGGATCTCCAGAAAAAGACGCTCGTTGTCCTCATCACGTTTTTGATCCTTGCGGTTGCACTCACCGGCATTTTTGTCGCAGCGATCCTCCTTGCCAACTACCAGACCCTTGAAAAAGAGTACATGACCAACGACCTGATGCAGACAGTCTCGGTCTTTGAAAACAACGAGAGAACCCTTTCAGCGGTTGCAGGTGACTGGGCCCCGTGGGACGACATCTATGATTTCGTTGGCGGGGACCGGCCGGATTTTATCAAAAGGAACATCAATGCGGATACGTTTGCCACCCAGCAGATCAGTTTCCTTGTTATCACCAACCGGAGCGGGGGGCGGGTCTGGTCCGGCGCATATGATGCGGCAAACCATACGATTGTCCCGGTGAGCCCGACAGTGCTCGACGCGATACGGCCGGACAGCCCGCTCCTTACCATGGGAGATCCCCGTCTCGATACCACCGGCATCCTATTGCTTCCCGAAGGCCCGGCGCTTGTCACGTCCCACCCGATAGTCCGGACAGATTTTTCCGGCCCGCCCCGCGGGGTCCTCATCATGGGGAGGTACCTGGGTAAGAACGAGGCGCAGGGCTTGACCGGCAGGCGGGAGGCCACGGTCGAAATCCTGCGGGTTGCCGACACCAATCTTTCCGTTCTCGGGTTTTCCGGCGGGGAGGATACAACCCCGTTCTCTTCCTATATCATAACCCCCGTGAGCGGGAATGCGGTGGCCGGGTATGCCCTCTTTGCCGATATCTACGGCAGACCGGCGCTGATTCTCAGGATGACAGAATCGCGGGCGCTCTACGAGGAGGGGATCAATACCGTGTACCAGTTCATCCTGATCCTCCTCTTTACCGAGATGCTCTTTGGGTTAGTGATGATCTTTTTCCTGGACCGGGTTGTTCTCTCCCGGATCAAGACCCTCAGCTCGCAGGTCCGGCAGATTGGCAGTGGTAATGACCGGACCACCCGGGTGACCCCTGACGGCAACGACGAACTTTCTGCCCTTGCCCGTGAGATCAATGTGATGCTCGATGATGTCGAGATGACAAATACCGAACTGCTCTCGTCAGAGACCCGGTACAGGGAGCTGGCCGAGAACACGTCCGATGTCATCTTTACCCTCGACACAAAGGGAAAGGTACTGTATGTTACCCCGTCCGTCAACCGGTATTCGTACCTTGTTGAGGAAATCGTCGGTCAGGATATCGCGCACTTCATCTATACCAGTGATCGCACCCGCATGTCGTTAGAGTTCCAGCGGCAGCTTGCCGAGTGCAGTCCGATGGTTTCCACCTTCCGATTAGTGGATAAATGGGGCATTATGCACTGGATTGAAGTGAAAAGCACCGTCAGTATGGATGTGTACGGGAACGTAACCGGGATAACCGGCGTGCTGCGCGATTTTTCCGACCGCAAGCGTGCCGAGGAAGCAGTGATGCTTGCAAACCGGAAGCTCAACCTCTTAAACAACATCACCCGTCATGATATCCTCAACACGATCACCGCACTCCTGGGCTGCGTGGACATGGCAAAGGCAACAAAGGATCCTGCCGAGCGCGAGGAACTGTTCGGGCAGATCAAGGATCTCACCCGGGTCATCCAGCGCCAGATCGAGTTCACCCGCGAGTACCAGTCGATCGGGGTGAATGCGCCCACCTGGCAGAACCTGAAGGAGATCCTCAGACGTGCTACGGTCAACTTTGCCGGGTCCGGGATCGCCATCTCCGGCGAGATCGAAAACACCGAGATCTACGCCGATCCCCTGCTCGAGAAAGTGATCTACAACCTCATCGACAACGCGATCCGGTACGGGGAGACTATCACGACAATCCGGTTCTATTACCAGATCTCGGATGCCGGGTTTACCCTTATCTGCGAAGACGACGGGGTAGGCATTCCGGAGAAGGACAAGGAGTCGATCTTTGAGCGGGGCGTTGGGAAAAACACGGGGATGGGCCTCTTTTTAACCCGGGAGATCCTCTCGATCACCGGGATCGCCATCCGTGAGGTAGGAACGCCCGGTGCCGGAGCCCGGTTCGAGATGCAGATCCCGAACGGTGCGTTCCGGTTTGTCCGGGAGCATAAGGATGAACACAGGGTGTAACCAAATGAGCTATATCGCCGTAACAAAAAGATAGAGAAGAGTGTGACCATGACAGACCATACGATCCTTTTGGTAGAAGATGACGATGTCATAGCAAAAGTGGCCGAGTGGCGACTAAAAAACCTCGGTTACCAGGTCTGCGGCCGGGCCGTCTCGGGGGCGGAGGCCATGGAGCTCGTGGTAAAATACAAGCCGGATCTTGTTCTGATGGATATCAACATCAGAGGGGATATCGACGGGATAGAGACAGCGAAGATGATCAAAAAGGGGTTTAATATTCCGGTGATCTATGTCACATCGCACTCTGAAGGGGAGACACTCGAACGGGCGCGGGAAACAAAACCCGACGGGTTCATCGTCAAACCGTTCGACGACAACGACCTGCGGGTCGCCATCGGGCTCGTTTTAAAATAAGAATCAGATCTGGATAATTTCCTCTCTCTTTTTGAGCTGTTTCTGGAGATCCGCCACAAGTGTACGTTCGGTCCCGGTCCGGCCGGCGATATCGACAGGATCGGCACCGAGAAGATCGGCAGCCCGGATAATCCCTGCGTCTCCAAAGGCCCGTGCCACCTTCGGGGTCATACCCCGCAGGGTGAGCAGTTCCTTTAACACCTTCTTTGTCTTTGGCACAGTGCTTTTTGGCGCTGCTGCCTTCTTTACCGGTTTTACCGCTGCCCCCCCGGGCACCGGGCGGTGGAGGTATTCGCAGACAAGCGCAATATGACGGTTCACGGTCGCGGCACTCATACCCGCCATTCCCGCAAGCTTCTCCGGGGCGATTGTGCAGAACTCCTCGGGACCGGTGATCCCGGCTACGAGGTATTTTTTCAGGCTGACCGCGGGGATGCCGGTCTCCTTTAAAAGCTGCCCGTTATAGGTTATCCGGGCTTCGGCAAGGATATCCGCTGCCTCCTTCTCGCCAATTCCCGCTTTCTGGAGGGTTGCCGGGCTTGCCCGGGAAAGGCCGGCAAGGTCGGTGATCCCGGCCTCTTTTAAGGCAGCCATGATCTTTGCCGAGCTCCTGCCTTTTCTTGGGATCAGGTGGCTGCGCATGAACTTGCGGCACTCGGAGCGCTTTCGCAGCGTTTCGAGCATTGCAACCGCTTCGTTTTTGAGTTTCTGCGCAGCTTCAGGAGCAAGGCCGAGGAGCGCGGAAATTCTTTCGGGTTCGCTCCGTGCAATATCGGCGACCGTGTAGATGTGCTGTGAACGTGCCTTTTCAAGCAATGCCTCGTTCATCGAAGGAAGTTCGGTGAGGGATTCAACATTGGAGGTGATATGGTGGCAGAGAGGGCACCCGATGTCCCAGGGCCGGGCCCCTTTTCGCACGAGCCGGACATAATGGAGGTGGTGCTTTTCGCAGATGTCGTCGGTTCTCACCGCCCAGCCCCACATGGTTACGGGAAGGCCGATGTTGAACGTGCATTCGGGGTATCGCGAGCAGCCGATGAACTGGGTCGAGCCCCGCAGGTGCTTGATGGCAAGCGTTCCTTTGCCGCAGACCGGACAGGTACCGAGGTTGAGCTCCTCGGCGGTCCGGTTCCGGATATCGTCCCCGATAACAACCTCGTTTGCTTCGAGCTGGTCGAACGCCTTGTGCAGCATCCTGCGTGATTCGCCGATCACATCGTCGCGGGTGCGCCTGCTCTCTTTTATCTGCTGCATGTGCGATTCGATGGTCTGGGTCATTTCAGGTTTTGTGATCGTATCGGCGTTATGCTCAAGCGCCTCGGTCACTACCCGGCCCACAAGCGTGGGCCGCAGCGGGTTGCCTTCGACATATTTGCGCGAGACAAGCCTGGCTATGACCTCGTGCCGGGTGCTCTTTGTCCCAAGGCCGAGTTCTTCCATCCGCTGGATGAGCTTGCTCTGGGTGTACCGGGCCGGGGGCATGGTCTCTTTCTCGTCGAGGTTGACTTTGAGGATCGGCAGTTTTTCTCCGGTGACAAACCCGGGGAGGATCGTCTCCTTTGCCTCGGAGAAGGGATAGACCGCATGCCAGCCCGGTTCGAGCAGCTGCCCGCCCGTGACCGTGTAGGGCTCGCCGCCGGCCTCGAAGTTTACTTTTAAGGTCTTCCAGAGCGCGTCGGGCGCAAGAGTTGCAAGGAACCGGCGGAGGACGAGTTCGTAGATCCGGAATGCATCGTCCCCGAGGACTTCCCTTGTCCCGGCACCGGTAGGGTGGATTGGCGGGTGGTCGGTAGACGACTTCTTCCCCCGGGTCGGTTCGGCCCGGCGGTTGGCTATCGTCCACTCGACATCCTTCCTGAACGGCGAGTTTTTGATCGTGGCAAGCACGCCGTTTAAGTCGAGCGAAGCCGGGTAGACCGTGTTGTCGGTCCTCGGGTACGAGATGTACCCGTTCATGTAGAGCTCCTCTGCGAGCCGCATCGCGTTTGCCGCCGAGAACCCGAGCCGGGCTGCGGCGACGATGTAGGTCGTGGTATCGAACGGCGAGGGGGACCGGTCCTGCTTGGTCCCTTCCTTTATCTCGATGACCAGAAGCGGTTCCTTTGTCCTGTCCCGGGCGATTTCTGCGGCTTTCTGGTCCTTAAATCGCCCGTTCGTGTGCCGGGCCTCGATCTGTTCGCCGGATTTTTCGGTGACAAGACCCAGCTGCCAGTACTTCTCCGGGACAAACTTCTCGATCTCCTTTTCCCGGTCCACGATCATGGAAAGGGTCGGGCTCTGGACCCGGCCCACCGAGAGGATGTTGTTTCCCCCTCTTCTGGCAGCAATAGAGATGAAACGGGTAAGCGAGGCGCCCCACATGAGATCGATTGCCTGCCGGGCTTCCCCGGCAGCGGCAAGCGCAAAGTCGAGATCGGTGGTATTCGCAAAGGCGGTCTTGATCTCCTGCGGGGTGATCGCTGAGAACCGGGCCCGGTCGATCTTCACGTTTTTGTTGACGGCACGAACGAGCTCGTAAGCCTCTTTCCCGATCAGTTCCCCTTCGGTATCAAAATCGGTGGCAATGGTGACCCGGTCAGCGTGGCGGGACAGTTTCTGGAGGTGTGCCACGATCCGTTTTTCTGTAGGCACCTTGACGGTCTTTGCATCGATCAGGCTGCGGGGGGTGTAGGTCTCGCTGCGCCAGTTCTCGTAGCCGGGTTCGAAATCGACCTCGACCACGTGACCACGCAGACCTACGGTTGTTGTGTCGCCGAAGCTGTAGGTGGAGACGCCGGCATCCTTTGATTCGGTGACCTTCTTGCCTTCGCTTAAGATCTGTGCGATCCGCCGGGCCGAGATGTTCTTTTCCGCAACGATCAGGTGCACGATATGTTCACTCCAGACCAGACAGGGCTGTTGTCATGAGCTTGTTGAGCTCTCCGGGGTCAGACCGGCCCCGGGTCTTCTTCATGACCTGGCCTACAAGGAAATTCATCGCCCCTTTCTTCCCGGCCTTATAATCCTCGATGGCCTTCGGGTTCTCACTGATGACCTCGTTGATGGCGGCAAGGAGGGCTCCATCGTCACCGGCGGTCTTGGCGAGGTTGAGCCGTTTCACAATGGCATCCGGGGTCTCGACAGCTTCCCCTTTGTGCTGCTCGTCGAGCATGACCCGCAGCACCTCGACCCCGCTCTTGTCGGTGATCGTCCCGGCCTTTAAGAGGGCAAGGAGGCCGGCGAACCTTACCGGGTCTACGCCGTCGATCCCCATGTCCCGGTAGTTGAGTTCTCCGGTGAGCGTGTCCGCGATCCAGGTTGCGGCAAGTGCACAGGTCTCCTTGTTATGACTGACGACAGACTCAAAGAAGTTCGCCACTTTAAGCTCGCCGGTGAGGGTCCGGGCATGGTTGAGCGAACAGCCGTACTGGGCGACAAAGCGCTCGCGCCGGGCATCGGGGAGCTCGGGGAGGGCGATATCCCTGACCCAGGATTTGACCCGGAGGGGACGCAGGTCCGGCTCGGGGAAGTAGCGGTAGTCGTTCTCCATCTCTTTTGAGCGGGCCGACTGGGTGATGCCGCGTGCTTCGAGGTAGTGCCGGGTCTCGCGGTCGACCTTGAGCCCCCTCCTGAGGAGGTTTTTCTGCCTCGTTACTTCAAAGGTCAGCGCCTTTTCGACACCCTTGTAGGAGGAGATATTTTTGACTTCCACCCGCTCGCTCCCTTTAATGGAAATATTTGCATCGACACGGAGGGAACCTTCCTTGTCGGAGTCAAAGACGCCGAGGTATTCGAGCGTTGCCCGGAGCTTGTTTAAGAATTTCCGCGCCTCCTTTGGCGAGCGCATATCCGGCTCCGAGACGATCTCGATTAAGGGGATCCCCGCACGATTATAGTCCACAAGGGAATAACGGCCGCGTTCGGCATTTCCCATGTGCACGAGCCGGCCGGGGTCTTCTTCCACGTGGATGCGGGTGAGCTGGATCCTGCGCTCTTTCCCATCGTCGCCTTCGATCTCCACGTACCCTCCAAGGGCAAGGGGCTTGTCGTACTGGGTGATCTGGTAGGCTTTGTTGAGGTCGGGGTAGAAGTAGTTCTTCCGCGAGAACTCCGACTCTTCCGATACCTCGCAGTTGAGGGCCTTTGCCACCTTCATGGCGTACTCGATCACCTTCTTGTTTATCATTGGCATCGTGCCGGGGAGACCAAGGCAGATCGGGCAGACATGGGTGTTGGGGCCGTCGTCCCTGTAATCGGTCGAACAGCCGCAGAAGAGCTTGCTTTTTGTGTCGAGCTGGCAGTGGACTTCGAGGCCGACAACCACCTGTGCATCAGCGAGGGCATTTTCGCTCATGGCTGTCCCCCCTGTTCGTACGCATAGGCAACATCGATCACGCGCTCGTCCTCGAAGGGCCGGCCCATGATCTGGAGGCCGACCGGCATATCCTGTACCATCCCACAGGGCACCGAGATCGCCGGGATACCGGCAAGGTTCACCGGCACGGTGAGGATATCGGAGAGATACATGGATAAGGGGTCGCTCTTTTCGCCCAGCTTAAAGGCAATCGTGGGCATGGTCGGACCGCAGAGGACATCGACATCGGCAAAGAGCCGGGCAACGTCTTTCCGGATATTCTCCCGTGCTACCTGTGCCTTTGCATAATATTTGCCATAGTAACCTGAGGAAAGGGCAAAGGTCCCGAGCATGATCCTGCGCCGGACCTCGGGGCCGAAGCCTTCGCGCCGGGCGTCCTGGAACGCGGCATGCCAGGACTTCTTGGTCTCGACTGCGGGGCCGTAACGCACGCCGTCGAACCGGGCAAGGTTGGAGCTTGCCTCGCTCGTGCAGATCACATAGTAGGCAGCAAGCGCGTATTCCATCGACGGGATGCTGCACGGGACGGTTGTTGCGCCGAGCTCTTCGAGCCGGCCGATGGCCTTCCTGACGACAGCGGCTACTGCCGGGTCAACACCTGGCCCGAAGTACTCCTGCGGGATGCCGATCCGTGTCCCCCTGATATCTGCGGACGGGGTGTGGCTGTAGGGCCGGTTCTGCGACGTGGCATCGTGCCGGTCGTGTCCGGCGATCACCGACATTAAAAGCGAGACATCTGAAACGTTTGCCGCCATCGGTCCGATCGTCTCAAGCGAGTTGGCGTAGGCAATGAGGCCGTACCGGGAGACCCGGCCATAGGTCGGCTTTAATCCCACAATCCCGCAGAACGAGGCGGGACAGCGGATCGAACCACCGGTATCGGTCCCGAGGGCCATCCGGACCATGCCTGCTGCAACCGCAGCGGCGCTGCCACCTGAAGATCCGCCGGGCACCCGCCCGGTATCGCGGGGGTTTAAGGTGGGTCCGAATGCCGAGTTCTCGGTGCTCGTCCCCATCCCGAACTCGTCCATATTGGTCTTACCGGCAATGGCTGCGCCTGCGGATTTCAGGAGCGTAACAGCGTGGGCATCGTACGGGGGGATATACCCTTTGAGGATCTTCGATGCGCAGGTGGTCTCTATCCCCTGTGTGGAGATATTGTCCTTGACAGCGACGGGGATCCCGGAGAGTTTCCCGCTTCCTCCCTTCGGCTCTTTACACACCGTAAGGAACGCGTTGTACTTGTCGTCCGGCTCAAAGCGAAGCGTGCTCACTACATCACCCGCGGGGCCTTGATAAACCCGTCTTCCTGTGCACCGGCATTTCCTAATGCAACATCATGCGGGAGCGAGGGCTCGACCTCGTCTTCCCTGAGGATATTATAGAGGTCCCGGGCGCCTGCATCGTCACCCTTGACCGTGTCCAGCACGTCAAAATATTCAACGATGGCGTTGAACTGGCCGGTAAAGGTGGCAAGTTCAGCGGCCTCGATCCCGATATCGGCCAGTTCGCCGATATGTTCCACGTCTTTTTCACTGACCATGATTTCCCCGTCCGATGTGGTCTATGTAATCTTGCATGGACGTTTTATAACCATTTTTACGGGCAAGTTTTTGTAGTACTCCCCAGACCCCGCTTCCGTACTGCATGGCCTTCTTCCCGTAACCGGCAAGCTCTTCCGGGATGTGCCGGGCAGCGACTTTACGGAGGGGGACTTTGCGCTGACCGTCCCGGACCTTCTCGGCTGCCGGGATCGCGCGGGCTGCGCGCACTACCCGGACATCCATATAGGGCATGGAGAGGTAGGCGCCGTTTAAGGCCGCAACTGCCTGGTCCCTTTGTGCCTGGAGTTCGAGACCGGTAATGTCCCGTGCAAGGTCGTCTTCGAGGTTCGGGGACGACAGGTACCGGGCATAGCCGCCGAAGAGTTCGTCAGCCCCCTGCCCGGCAATGATACGCCGGTAGCCTTTTGCCCCGGCCCACTTTGAGATGAAGTACTGGGTGACCGCTATTCCCGTGTTCACCGGGTCCTTTTTCGGGATGACTTTGATGACCCTGGGGAGAGCTTCCTCAATCTCCTCCGGTTCGATGACAACGATCGTGCAGGAGAGGTTGAGGAGTTCTGCTGCATGTTCTGCCTGTGCAAGGTCGTGGGAGCCTTCAAGGCCGACTGCAACGCATTCCCGCCCGGCCAGGGCCGCGACCAGGCTTGAATCCACACCTCCCGACAGCGCGACAACGCCCTCATCGCTGCGGAGTTTGACTGCAGTTACAATTGCCTCTTCAAGGGTGCAGGGCGCCGGGTCCGGATCTATCGTGGTTATTGTTTTGGTATTACAGACAAGCGCGCCTTTGGGCCCCGGGCCCGGCATGATCCCGAAATGGTCACGGGCATGGCAGGTATCAAAGGATAAGGAAAATTCGCCACCAAAATTTTTTACATCGTTCGGTGTTGTCGTGCAGATCGTCTCGATTTCGGCCGGTGCGAGTTTCCTGCCGTCCAGCTCGACCCAGCCGGTACATGTGAATGCTGCCATGCTTTCGCCGGATCTAGTATGGCACCAAGGATGCATATAATGCGTGGGAAGGGATCTTCCCGGACCCGGCCACGATTTTTTTATGGTACACGGCAAATACTATAGAGCGCGGGGCATATCCTGCCGGAATGATCCGATCCGGTTGGTGAGATGAACATGCACCGTGTATGCTGAAGTATTCGGGCGAGGGTACGAAAGTGGCCAACTCGGCTGGACTTAAGATCCAGTTCCGCAGGGATTCATGGGTTCGACTCCCATCCCTCGCACTTTTCTTCGCACTTTTCCTGTTACCCGTTTTAATCATCTCTCAAAACTTCAAATAATCGCGTAACCTTCACGCTTTGTTGATACTAAAAGGAATGTTCTAACGGTTTCACGAAGTAAGGAGGGAATATCACATCGCGATTGTAACCGGGGTATATCTCTTAAAAACGGAGGGTTCTGCTTTGCAAGTGATAGTAACGGTTCGCAGTAAACTCCGATCGGAAATGATCCATGTTACCTTTCACGTACCATGACGGGACAGGTAAGTATGCAGGACTCTCCATTGATCCGCCGCAGGGGCGCCCCGTCGGGGGCGGCGAAACCTCTCGCTTGGAGGGAGCGGGGGCAACAGCCCCCACCATCATGATTCCTGGCAGAAAACTGAGTTATGAACCGGGTTTTTTTAAACAAAACCTGTCATGAATGCAATGATTTATCAAAAAGTCCCATGGGGATTAGTGACAATGTAAAAAAAGTCCGGTACGGTTTGCGAACTTTTGTAAAAAAGCTGGATGCCGTTGCCAAACGTTCTTAAAAAAGCTGATCAGCGTTACCGGACTTTTGTAAAAAAGTTCGTTGCCGGTTACGAACTTTTCCGGAAAAGATCGGCCCAAAAATGACCCTCTCCACGTCTGACCGCATGATCCGGTTTGACGGACTTTTTAAAAAAAGCCGGATGGCAGCATCGAACTTTTCTAAAAAAGCTGATCAGCGTTACCGGACATTTTCAAAAAAGTCCGGCTGCGCAAGTGAACTTTTTAAAAAAATGTGGATTGCGGTACCGGACTTTTTTTAATAGCTGACAACGATTATCCGCTTTTTTAACTTGAAAGGAACCTGCCTACTTGAGCACAGACCCGGATAAACCCCGCTTTTTGGGTGACGTCCCCCCTCGCAGTTTTTACGCCGGATCATTTATTTCCGGCAGGAGAACAGGGCAAAGTCCTTATCTGCTCATGAAGGGATACACTGCTCTATGACGCTGGTAAAAAAACACCGCATTCGCAAAAAGACCACTCTTGTCGACAAACTGCCCGAGATGGTCTTTTCTGCGCTTGCCAACCATGAGGATTTCATAGTGACGTACGAGACCGATCCAAAAACCAACAAGACCGCGCTTTACGTAATGACCGGTTCCCTGATCACGCCGGAACTGCTCGCCGCCCTCAAAAAACAGATCGAGCACAGGAAAGAAGAAGGCAGTACGGTCGTTACCCGCGACTGGAAATAACGAATAAAAAGAATACCGGAAAGCAAACGCCTTTTTTCTTGTGAGATTCCCGGACGGTTACGGTTCTTTTTCCGGAGTACCGCTGCCGATAACTGCCGCCACCCGTCCCACCCGGCCATCAGCAAGCCGGACCTTGATGCCATGGGGGTGGAAGGATGAATTTGTCAGGATCTCCTGTACGATCCCCCGGGTCAGCCTCCCGCTTTGCTGGTCTGCCTTCTGGACGATATCTACCCTACAGCCCGGGCGGATATCGGCCCGGTTTTTTCCCGAGGTCATAACGTACAGTTCCGTTTTTGTCGGTAATCATAAAAGGGGAGTTCTGGATAAGAACCGGACATGAATCTGCCGGAAAAATCAGGGGGTGATATCCGGTACATTGTAGGATCCGATGCCGGATTCCAGCCATCCTGTTGTGGTTACCCACCCATGATTATCGCCATGAAGTTCTACCGCCACGGTGTTTTTATATGCGTTTGATTCAGGCTCGTTTATTTTCCAGGTGTTCCTTGCATCGAGGCCGGCATTGATCCGTACGACTGCCCCGGGGGAAGCCGTGTAATCTGCATACACACTCGTCAGGTACCGGTAACAGGCGGTCTGCCCTTCCGTTGCATTGACACTGGGGCAGGCTTCATTCTGGATACTCTGGACCGGGCGGAATACCACGGCGTTCTGGATGGGGGTACGGGTATCGATCGGACCCGCCGAGGGGGCAGTCACCGTGAGCAGGACAATTGAGGTCTGTGCGCTTCCGTTGACGGGGGGCAGGCCAAGCGAGGGTGTTGTTATTTTCAGGTAGGTCGTCTTGCCGGTCCCATAGAGAGCAGCGGACCAGTCATGGGGGATACCGTTTACCTTATGATTGCCGATCTCGGTGATGATGGGTGAAGTGCCTTTGGTATCTTCAGGCACCGGTAAGAAGAAGGTGACATTGGTGAGGACATCCTCGGTTGAAAAGGTACAGCTGTAGGAATAGGTACTGGTAAGCGAATTCCTGTACTCCGTGACAATGTAGTTGTTGTAGGTCACAACGGCAGCAAAGGCAATCAGAATAACGATAAACAAGCCAATCGTGATTTTAATGATCCTGTCCATGATTTTCCCCTCCCGCACGGGACCGGATGCATGACGGGGCCCCCGCCATTGTGCACCTGTCCCGGCAGCATTACCTGTAGTTTAGAGTAAAGAGGGAAAAAACATTGTATTCTCACGATAACGGCTGTTGCCACACCGGGAGTTTCTCTAAAAAAGCAGTATGACTATTATGTTCCGCTGCCGATCATATCTGCATGGAATCCCGTGTGGACCTTGCACTCATAAACGTCCAGCTCCCGGACGGGCGCCGGGCAGATATCTCGGTCCGTGACGGCCGCGTTGTCCATATCGGGGCAAACGCGCCGGCAGACCGGACGATCGACTGCACCGGCACAATGGTTCTCCCGGGTGCGGTCGATGTCCATGTCCATATGCGGGGCGGGAGCCAGTCAGAAAAAGAGGACTGGCAGACGGGAAGCATGAGCGCGCTTGCCGGGGGTGTAACCGTCGTCGTCGACCAGCCCAACACGGTACCGCCGCTGACTTCCCCCCGGGCCTTCAAACAAAGGATTGCGGATGCACAGGCCCACTCGCTGTGCAGTTTTGCTATCAATAGTGCGGTGACTCCGCAGACCCCGGTTGAGGAGATGTGGAACGGCGGTGCGATGGCCTTTGGCGAGACCTTCTTTGCCCCTTCAAGTTACGGCGAGGCGCTTGGCTCTCACGATCTTTCCCTCCTGCTCGGGCGCATCGGTGCTCTGGGGGGGCTTGCCACCATCCATGCGGAAAGCGTCCGGCCCGGGGAAGATACCGGCCTTGCCGCACACGACACGCTGCGGTCGCCCGAAGGGGAACGTGACGCCGTGCTCGCAGTCCAGGCCTGCAACACGGCCGGCTGCCGGCTCCATTTCTGTCATATGAGTTCAGCCAGCTCGCTCGCCGCAGCCCGCGGAACGACCGAGGTCACGCCCCACCACCTTTTCCTCTCCCGGGAAAAGACCCTCAACGAGGATACCCGGTTCAAGGTCAATCCCCCGGTGAGAAGCGAGCGCGAGAGAAAAGCCCTTTTTGCCTGCTGGGACCGGATCGATGTGATTGCCTCCGACCATGCCCCGCACACAAACGAGGAGAAGGCGCAGGTATTTTCACAGGCCCCGTCGGGGGTCCCGGGCGTGGAAACGATGGTCCCCCTCCTGATGGCAGAAGTGCTCGAAAAGCGCCTTGCGCTTCCCGATGTGATCAAAAAGACCTCGGCAACGCCCGCCGCGGTACTGGGGATCCCTGCCGCAGGGTTCATGCCCGGTGACCGTGCCGATTTTGCACTTTACCCAAAAGAGGCTGTCACGATCACCGCAGACCATCTCCACAGCCGGTGCGGCTGGACACCGTTTGAAGGGTTCTGTGCAGTTTTTCCAAAAACCGTGATCCGTGATGGCACCGTGGTCTATGAAGACGGTGAATTTACCCGGATGCCTCCTGTGTGGTTTGCCGGCAGGGGATACTCCAAGGGACTGGTACCTCCGAAACGGTAATGTACCATCAGGAACAGATGGGAAAAGGTGCCGACACAGCGCACCCATAGGTCCCCGGGTGATCGAGTGGCGAACGCCTGGAAGTGATCCATGGGACAACCCGGGTGCGCGACAGGCATCGCCCGGCCGAGGGTTTTATACACCGGTGAAGAACGGCAGCAGCCACTGGTGATCCATGGTGTGTTTAAGCCGGGCGACACTTTCACTTTACGGGAAAGTTTCCTATGCCGTCGCTGACCGATGCCCTTTTTGCAGACAGGAACGGCACGCTGATTGCCATCGAAGTTTCCGCAAATGCCAAATCCGCGCATTTTCCTGATGGATATAATCCCTGGAGAAACGCGATCGGCTGCCGGGTTACCGCCCCTGCAACTGAAGGGAAAGCCAACCGTGCGGTTATTGCTCTCATCAGCGAAGTGCTTGGCGTGCCCCAGTCCTCGGTTACCCTTGCTGCAGGCCAGACCTCGACCCAGAAAAAAGTACTCGTAACAGGACTGACCCCGGGCGAAGTTGCGGGGCGCCTTGCCGGACGGACCTGATCCGCTCGTTCTCCTATGGGGTTGAAACGAACCTACACTTTAAGTAATTCCCCACGTTATATATATTTTATACCTATGATCAGGCACATCATCATTCGCATGATACATGGGGGTGCGTTTACGTGTATTCACCGGATACTACCAAGTACCTTATTCACATCAGCCTCAGCGCAGAGGGGGTGGTCGAGAAACCTGATGTAGTCGGCGCGATATTCGGGCAGACTGAAGGGTTACTCGGCGAAGACCTCGACCTGCGGGACCTCCAGAGAACCGGGAGGGTTGGCAGGATCGACGTCCAGATAGCGAGCAAAAAAGGCGAGACCACCGGGGATATCCTGATCTCCACATCCCTTGACCGGGCGGAGACGGCGATCCTTGCGGCGTCTTTGGAGACCATCGACCGTGTTGGTCCCTGCGTTGCGCATGTTACCGTGGAATCCATCGAGGATATCAGGGTCAGCAAACGCAAGAAGATCGTCGAACGGGCAAAGGAGATCCTCATCGAGCGCTTTGACGACGGGGCTATCGACAGCGACGAGCTCCTCGACGATGTCCGCCAGACAATCCGTGTCGAAAAGATCGGAACGATCGGGGAAGAAAAACTTCCGGCCGGCCCCAATGTGATGGAGTCGGATGCGATCATTATCGTCGAAGGGCGTGCAGATGTGGTCAATCTCCTCAGGTACGGCATCAAGAATGCCGTTGCCGTTGAGGGAACCAATATCCCCGCCTCGATTGTCGATCTCTGCGGGAAGAAGACCACGACCGCGTTCTTCGATGGCGACCGGGGCGGGGAACTGATCTTACGAGAGCTGCTCCAGATGGCAGATATCGATTTCGTGGCATTCTCCCCCCGGGGAAAGAGCGTCGAGGACATGACCAGAAAAGAGGTCATCAAGACCCTGCGGAACAAGGTGCCGGTCGAGTATGTCCGCGACCAGTACTTCGAGGACGCGGCAGAACTCCCGTCAGATCTTCCCCGGCCGGTACGTATGTCACCAGCCCGTGACGACAGCGATCGCGGAGAACCGGCCGACCGTTCTCCTGGTGCCGGACAGAAGAAAGCCCGGGGCAGCCCGGCAAAGACGCCGGCAACGATCCGTGACCACCTGGAGGATGTGCGGGGAAAGAACATCGCCCGGTTCCTCGACGGGGAGATGACGGTGATCCGCGAGACCTCAACGGACGAGATGGAAAAAGCCGTCGAAACGCTCGATACCCCGGTCACCGGTATCGTGACCGACCGTGCCGTCGACCAGAAACTGCTTGACCGTCTTGTCCAGAAGGGCGTTGAATATATCGCAGCAAAAGATTTCAAAGGAATTATAAAAAGACCGTTAAACATCCGGCTGATGAAAATGGGCTCGTAAAACCGGGCTCACACAAATTTATTTATGCATGGGGCACTCCATGTAACACTTTGGTGTGGCAGTATGCATAAGGAAGAATTGATCAGTCTTCACAAGATGCTCTATGAGGTCAAGGACTATTTTGAAGAAGTCAACCCTGACCTGAAGTTTACGCAATACAATGCACTCAAGATCACGCCTTCCCAGCTGCACAAGAGCAAGCTTGAGCACAAGTATGCCATCTTTGTCCTGGGTAACGAGATTGCCAATGCAATGAAAGACGTTGATTATACATCATCTTCGCGGATCTCCGCCCGTATGAAGGACCTGGCCGACAAGACGCTCAAGGAAATGGAATACGCATAACGATTTTTATCTGTTTTTTGCCGCTCTCATTATTCCCTGAAGAGCCTTTTTTAACAGTTTTGCCCGTTTTATCCATTTCCCGCTAAACAGGCATAACCCTATCATCCCTGCAGGTATACTACTCGTCCATGCGTTATTACCCCACACCGGAAGTGGGACTGGATCTGGCCGGGATCAACCGGGCCATTGAGGCTGCATTTGCCGATCACGGGAGGGGACGTGTCCAGATGCCCCCCAAGCTGTATGTGACCCTGCCGAAAGGAGATTTCCGGACAATGCCTGCGTACCTGCCCTCGCTCGATATTGCCGGGGTAAAGATAGTAAACGTCCACCCGGATAACCCGGGGCAAGGGCTTCCCTCGGTGATGGCACTCACCGTCATCCTCGATACAGCAACCGGCAGACCCACTGCCATTCTGAACGCAACACGGCTTACGGATATGCGGACAGGAGCTGCCGGGGCAATTGCCGCCAAATTCCTGGCCCCAAAAAAGGAGTGCGTTCTTGGCGTCATCGGCACCGGCCGACAGGCAGAGGCACAGGTCAGGGCCACATCACATGAACGTACTATCTCCGGGATCCGTGTCTGGAACAGGAACCCGGCCCATGCGGAAACGTTTGCTGCACGATTCAGGGAGTTTGATGCAAAGAGCGTTACCCTGGAACAGGCATGCGACTGCGATCTGCTTGTCACAACCACCCCTTCCCGCACCCCCCTGGTAAAAAACGAATGGATCCATGAGGGCACGCATATCAACGCTATCGGTGCCGATGCACCGGGAAAGGAGGAACTCGACCCGGGCATCCTGCACCGGGCCCGTGTTTTTGTGGACGATCCCGCTCAGGCGTTTCATTCCGGGGAGGTAAACGTTCCCATCAGGAAGGGTCTCTACCAGACATGGATGATCGCGGGGACGCTCGGCGAAGTCGTGACCGGTACGCGGAAGCGCGAACGGCCGGATGAGATCACGGTCTTTGACTCCACCGGGCTTGCAATCCAGGACCTTGCGATTGCATCCATTGCCATGCGGCAGGCTGCATCGATGGAACTACCGTTTGAATAACAGGGATAAAAAAAAGTTAATTCTGCTCCGGCTGCGGAGTTTTTGCGTGCTTTTTCCATACCTGCTCGCGGTATACCGGGCCGCTGTTGTAGGTACAGAACGGGATGAGCTTGCCGTCGGGTGTTGCATAGTGGATGCAGCAGCGCTGGACACGCTCGATATCGTAGTTGTAGCAGTCCATGAAGTGCATGGTTCCGACAAAGAGCGCGTTCCAGTGGAACTCTCTTAGAGCATCGAAGTTCTGGCCGACGAGTGTTTTTCCGATCAGTTTCCAGAATTCGGCCGTGCTCCCCTTTTCGCCTTTCTTGAAGGATGCATGGAGTTCCTTGACACCTTCGAGAAGCGTTGCGTACTTGTTGATGGTGCCGCCTTTCTTGAGTTTCTCTGCCATCTGTTCTATCGCGGCAAACAGGCTCTCCACGTCCACCATCCGGGTCACCGGGGTCATGCCGTCCTTTGTGACAAAGACATATGTTGCAGCGCCGCAGTGCTCGTGGGCGGTGAAGCGCACCTGCGGACGGCCGGTATATGCTTCAACCAGATCCGAAAACGGCAGCACACAGGGTACGGGGTAGAAGTCACTCTTTTTGAGGATTCCGCCCGTCTGGATCTCGATATCGCCGACAAGCTCGGGGATCGTTATCCGTTCCCGGTCAAGGTCCTCGTCCTTTGCAGCCCCGGTAAATGCAACCGGCTGGAAGTTGACGCCCCGCACAACTGCGATATGGTCGGCGGCAAATTTCAGGATCTGCCCGACCTCGTTGTCGTTCCTGCCCTTGATGATGGTAGGCACGAGAACGGTGCCGACCCCTGCCCTAGTGAGGTTTTCCAGCGCTTTTATGTGGATCTTCAAAAACGGGTTGGTCTTATCCGTAACCCCGTCAAAGTGCAGGTATACGGTCGAAAGGCCGGCATCCTTGAGCTGCTGGGCGAGTTCGGGATTGTTTGCCAGTTTCACGCCGTTTGTTGCGATCTGGACCTGCGGGAACCCGAGCTCCTTTGCCTTTTTGATGATCTCGACAAGGTCGTCGCGCATTGTCGGCTCGCCACCGGAAAACTGCACGGCCGGCGCCGGGACGGGTTTCTCGCCACGGAGCACCTGCATCATTTTTACGATCTCATCGAATGAGGGCTCGTACACAAAACCGCAGGCGCGTGCGTTTGCGAAACAGAAGTCGCAGTTGAGATTGCACCGGTTGGTGAGATCGATATTTGCAAGAAGCGTGCCCGAGTGGTGGTTGCTGCACAGGCCGCATGCCGTAGGACACGTGTCAGAAGTCACCGGGTTCTGCGGGTTTGTCACCCCTCTGCCGACAGCATCGTACTGCCTGAACCGGTGATACATCTCCGGATCGGACCAGTAGATATGCTTAAATTTCCCATGTTCGGGGCAGGTCCGTACAATCCAGATCTTACCCTCTTCTTCTACGATATCTGCCTCAAGGACCTTTCCACAGACTGGGCAGAGACTGCGTGTTTTCTTGATTTCCATCTATTCCACCCGATGCAGCAAATGACTGGTATTGACAGGATTTAGAGTAACTTTAATCTTTTTATCTGCTCTTTATTAGAGGTATTGGAGTGCTACATTATTAGTGTGGAGTTATTCATAATACCATTGCTCTCGACACTGCTTGCCGCTTTCTGGATTATGGTTCCTGCATATGTTCCCAATCCCGTTGCTGCATTATGCGGTGGCGGCACCCCCATAGATTTTAAGAGGAACTTTTCCGACGGGAAACGGATCTTTGGGGACGGCAAGACATACCGCGGGCTCATCTGCGGGGTAGCGGCAGGTATCCTCTGCGGCGGACTTCAGATCTGGCTTGTCGGCATCTATGGCTGGGATCTCCCTCAGCATACCCTTCTTTCGATCACTCTCCTTGCCCTTGGGGCACTGCTCGGGGATATGGCGAAGAGTTTTTTCAAACGGAGGCTGGGGAAGGAACGGGGAGATGCCTGGCCGATCGCCGACCAGTACGACCTTGTCGCAGGGTCGTTATTACTGGTCCTGATCTTTGATCCGGCATGGGTATTCTCCGTTATGACTGTCCCGATCCTTATCGTTATCCTGATCCTGACTCCGGTCCTCCACCGTTCGGTCAACATCATCGGGTACCGGATCAAGGTTAAAAAGGAGCCCTGGTGAATTCGCATGAACGCACTTGCAGACCTGCTAATACAGTATAAGGCGCTGGAATTCGGGGACTTTACCCTCGCCTCCGGTGCAAAGAGCAGATACTATGTCGATGTGAAGACCGCGGTAACGAACCCGGATTTCCTTGCCCGGATCGCACAGGAGATCGCGCAGCGGTATGAGTTTGATATCGTTGCCGGGGTTGCGGTCGGCGGCGTGCCGCTCGCTGTGGCAGTCTCCCTTGCCGCAAAAAAACCGTTTGCGATCATCCGTGCCGAAGAGAAAGATCACGGCAAGAAGAGCGTCATTATCGGGAATGTGGCAGGAAAGGGCGTCCTTCTCGTGGAAGATGTTACGACCTCGGGCGGTTCGGCGCTTTATGGGATCACCATGCTCAGGAACGCCGGGGCAAAGGCAGACCGTGTCGTCACTGTGGTCGACCGCGAACAGGGTGCAGAGGACACGCTTGAAAAGCAGGGAATTGCCCTGTGCCCCCTGGTACGTGTCAGCGAGATCCTCTGACGGACAATATGCATAAAAAGAGCGTAAACAATTTTTAACCAATAGCACCCATGTGATGGATATGAAGATCCTCGTTGTCGGGGGGGGCGGCCGGGAACACGCCATAGCTGCTGCACTCTCCCGCAACAGCGAAACCGGGATCTATTCCGTAATGGCAAAGAAGAACCCCGGTATTGCCCGTATCGCACGGGAATGCTGCATAGCCCGCGAGACAGACCTTGAAAAAGTAGCGGCGTTTGCAAAAAAGACCGGTGTTACCCATGCCGTTATCGGCCCGGAGAGCCCGCTCGAAGCCGGGATCGTAGACCGGCTCGAAAAAGACGGGATAGCCTGCGTCGGCCCCACCAAGGCTGCCGCCAGGATCGAGACCGACAAGGCGTTCTGCCGCAACCTCATGGCCCACCACCACATCAGCGGGAACCCGGAATACCGGGTCTTCCACGATACCGAGGAGGCGGTCGCGTTCGTAAAGGACCACGACGGCGATCTTGCCATCAAGCCCATCGGTCTTACCGGCGGGAAAGGAGTCCGGATCATGGGAGAGCAGGTGGACACTGCCGGGGCCATCGAGTACATCCGCGAGATCAACGGCGATGTTGTCCTCGAGGAGCGGTTGAAAGGCGAGGAGTTCACCCTCCAGGCATTTGTCGACGGGACCCATATCGTGCCCATGCCGCTCGTGCAGGATCACAAGCGTGCCTTTGAGGGAGATACAGGCCCGAACACCGGGGGAATGGGCGCCTACTCGATGCCGGACCACCTGCTCCCGTTTGTGGCAAAAAAAGACCACACTGCAGCGCTCTCGATCATGATCTCCGTGGTCGCAGCAATGGCAAAAGAGGGATCGCCGTACAAGGGGATCCTCTACGGCCAGTTCATGAATACAAAAGAGGGCCCGAAAGTGATCGAGTTCAATGCCCGGTTCGGCGACCCCGAGGCCATGAATGTGCTCTCGCTCCTGGCGTCGGATTTCCCCGGGATTGTCGCCGCCATCACGGACGGGACGCTCTCTGCCTCGAAGGTTGCATTCGAACCTGCGGCAACGGTCTGCAAGTACCTTGTTCCCGAAGGATATCCGTCGTCCCCGCAGGTTAACCAGCCGCTTTCTCTTGGGGATGCGGGAAAAGCACTCCTCTACTATGCAAACGTTGAGGAGTCCGACGGAGCCTTACGGACGCTCACCTCCCGGACACTTGCCTTTGTCGGCAAGGCCGCGACCCTTGAGGAGGCAGAAAAGATTGCAGAACATGCTGCATCGTCCGTGCAGGGAAGAGTATTCCACCGCCGCGATATCGGCACCCGCGCCCTGCTTGAGCGCCGGATCGCCCACATGAAGGAGCTCTAAATGAAGAAAGATTTCCTCTCCATATTAGATATCTCAAAAGTCGAACTCGACGAGATCCTGACCGGGGCTGAGCGCCTCAAGCGCCAGAAACGGGCCGGCGTCCCGCATGAGATCTTACGGGGCATGTCCCTTGCCATGATCTTCGAGAAGTCCTCCACACGGACCCATATCTCGTTTGAAGTCGGCATGCACGAGCTCGGCGGCCATGCGCTTTTCCTCAATGCAAAAGACCTCCAGATAGGAAGGGGAGAAGAGATCCGGGATACCGCCCGGGTCGCATCGCGCTATGTGTCTGCTATCATGATCCGCGCCTACCGTCACAGCACCATCGTGGACCTTGCCACCCATGCAACCGTGCCGGTGATAAACGGGCTCTCCGACCACGAGCATCCCTGCCAGCTTCTTGCCGATATCCTGACAATCCGGGAGCATTTCGGGGATGTCCGGGGGCTCCGGATCGCCTGGGTGGGGGACGGGAACAATGTCTGCAACTCCCTTGTGCTCTCCACGGCCCTGACCGGCATGGAAGTGACCGTTGCAAGTCCGAAAGGTTACGAAGTGGCGCCGGAACTGGTCAGGCAGGCGCAGAGCCTCGGCGGCAGGGTTTCGCTTGCAAAGACACCAGAAGAAGCCGTAAAGGATGCTCAGGTGATAGTCACCGATACCTGGATCTCGATGGGTGACGAAGCGGAAAAGGAAAAGAGAATTGCAGCTTTTAGCGGGTATACGGTCAATGACGAACTCCTCAGGTATGCCGATCCCAATGCCCGCGTACTCCACTGCCTCCCGGCGCACCGGGGCGAAGAGATCACCGGGGACGTGCTGGATGGCCCGCAGAGCCTTGTCTGGGACGAGGCGGAGAACCGGCTCCACGCTCAAAAATCGCTTCTGGTCAGTCTCCTCAAAAAATAGATTTTGTGCCCGTGCACCCTGCCTTTGCGGGTGCACGGGTCACGGCTTATGACTCAATAAATTCCCGGACTTTCTCTACCATTTCTTTCTCTATCTTTTCGGCGATCTCGCGTTTCGCCCGGAATGCGAGGAGTTCCCGTTCGTCGCCGTTCATATTGGCAAAATAGAGCTTCTGCTTGCGCTCAACGACATCGACATCGTATTTTTTGGCAAGGTCGATGATGATCTTACGGGGAACCCCCGGGGGAATAATCACATCGAAGAGTTCTTCTTCGTTTCCTTCAGTCCCGGCGCCTGCCGGTTCGGTAATTTCGTCTGCCATGGTTGATCTACCCTTCACTTACCTATTTTGATCCGCCGGCTCATAATACAGGGCCCGCCCCGTACCCCGCCGATGGGGTTTTTCGGTTTCCCGAGCGAGTTCATGCACCGGCCCATCAGGGATGCACCCCGGGCGAGGCCGTCGTCGACAAAGACCAGGTGGTCATTGGGGTCATCGAACAGGTTCCTTTCGATAATGCCCTCGAGGATATATTCGGGTTTTCTCCCGGAGATCGCAGCCCGTCCGGTAAACCCGATGGACGCGTTCTTCGGGACAAGGTTTTCCCCGACCGCGATATCGACCATCCGCAGGGCCATCTTCGCGCAGACCCGGTCAACGACCTCGTTGAGCACCGAGAGGTTGTAGTCCTTGTGGATCTCGGCACCGATTGCAGAGAGCTTGCCAAGATCACTGCTGTTTTCCCCGCAGTCGCACCCGATCATGGCCACATGGGATTCGATTGCCAGCTTTGCATTGACCGGCACCCTCCCGAACCGGTCGCGGTCCGGCGGCACGATCCGGATATCGATATGCTCGTGGCAGCGTTCCACGAAATCGTCAATGACCTTTCGGTTGCCCCCCGAGAAGAAGCCCCCGGTCACGCTGTGTTCGCCAAAGATATCAAGGGCAGTACCGGTCCGTTCCTGGACAAGCCCGGTACCCCGCACGATTGCATCGGGGATCGCCCCGGCAAGCCCGCAGAAGTTCCCGATGGTCTTTGCAAAAGGACTGGGCGCATCCGGGGCCACATCGCTTGTGATCCGCCCGTCGAGCGTAGTCCCGAAGTCCATGGAGACGCAGGGGTTCCGGAAATCGACCGGGGTCCACTTCGCCCCTTCCTTGATCCCGGCCATGGCGAGCTCCCCTTCCATCTCGTTTGCCACCATCTCGACCCCGGTTGAACCCACCGGCGGGACGACCCCGGCCACCGCACCGATAAAAACCACCTTGTCGGCAAAGCTGAACTCCTGGAGTTTCTGCGGCTGGTTTGCCTTTGCCATAGGGGGTGTCATCTTCTTTGGCGGCACGCCGGCTGCAAGGCATCCGTTTGCAAGGGCAATCACAAAATCCCCGACCTGGTCCGGGGACTCCATCTCGGCCACGACTCCCGTGCTGCGGACAACAAAGTCGAGGTCTTTTTCAATATCGAGATGCGCCTCCTTATGGCACTGGACGAGCGTGTCCCGGACAAGCTCGGTCACGGCCTGCCGCGAGAGTTTTGTCCCATCCAGGGTCTCGCCAAAGACCTCTTCCCCCGGTCGGGGAGGCCGAATGTCCCGGCTCATGCTCACGGTCTTGTTGATCACATAGGATTTGCCGGTCTCAAGGCTCACCCCGGTGAGAATGCATTTCGTGGTAGTATTTCCCATCTCGACTGATGCAACGATAAAATAGGGCTTGTTCTTGTATTCCGGGATCTGCATCCCGGCGCCATGCGCTATTGACGGCGGTTCCGGGCTTTCAACAATATGGGGGTGGGGCTTGGTGAAGCGGGAAAAAAAACCGGCGCTCATATGATCCGATCGGATTGTCATCGGATATATGTTTCTTTTTACCTGTACGAAAATGAACCGGATATAACCGGCTAAAGGATAAAACAGTCCCCGAATGTCGAAATAAAAAAATTATTTTTTCCCGGGTTTCTTCGGGGTTTTTTCATTCATCGCATGGACAAGCCGTGCCTGGATCCCGAAATACCGGGACACACCGATGGCATCGCACTGGTCAATGGACGAACTGTCAAAGGAGACAAGCTCGCCCGAATAGATCGCCTGCGGGGAACTGCGGCCGAGGATCCGGACGCTGCCCTTGTACAGTTCGAGATCGACCTTGCCGTTCACCCGCTCCTGGGTGGTGTCGATAAAGGCGTTGAGCGCTGCATACAGGGGTTCGTACACGAGGCCCTTATAGGCAAGCTCCGACCACTTGTCGTCCACCATGCGCTTGAATGCAAGTTCCGACCGGGTAAGGACGAGCCCTTCGAGGTCGCGGTGGGCAGCCAGGATCACGGTCGCTGCCGGGTGCTCGTAGTTCTCCCGGGCCTTGAGACCGAGAATACGGTCCTCGATCATATCATTCCTGCCGATCCCGTGCTTTCCGGCAAGGACATTGAGCTTGTTGATGAGGTCAATACCGGAGAATTTCTTCCCGTTGATCGCCACCGGGACGCCCTTTGCAAACGTAAGCGTGATCTTCTCCGGCTTTGCCGGTGCCTTCTCGGGCGAGACCGTCCAGAGGTAGATCTCCTCAGGCGGGTGGAAATCCGGCTCTTCGAGCCTCCCGCCCTCGATACTCCGGCTCCAGCAGTTCTCGTCCATGCTCCAGGGCTTGTCCTTTTTCACCGGTACCGGGATCTTATGATCCTTTGCATACCCGATCTCCCAGTCCCGGGTCAGGTTCTGCTCGCGGATGGGTGCAACGACATCGAATCCCGCTGCGCGGATGATAAAATCAAAGCGCAGCTGATCGTTTCCCTTCCCCGTACAGCCGTGGGCAATCGCGGCAGCTTTCTCTTTTTTTGCGATCTTTACGACTTCCTCGGCAATCAGGGGCCGGGCAAGCGAAGTTCCCATCGGGTAACCCTCATACGACCCGTTTGCCCTGATCGCCGGGAAGATGTGCTCGGCAACAAAGCGTTCCCGTACATCGAGCGTATAGTGCTTGTCGGCGAGCTTTTTGCCCTTCTTTGTGGCAACATCGATCTCTTCGTCGCGCTGGCCAACGTTCACCGCAACCGTTACCACGCGGTCGTACTCGTACCGCTCCTTTAACAGCGGGATGCAGATGGAGGTGTCAAGACCCCCGGAATATGCAAGAACTATCGTTCCTTTTCCCATAATGGATACTTCCGCTAGTCAGATAGGATGTTTTTCCATATATGTAAAAGGGTAGACCCTGCCGAAAAAACCTGAAATATTCCCTTTTTTTAGGGTAAAGCAAAGAACAAAAATGAGTTGTCCAGGAGTGTTCTCCTGAACGCAGGTATCGTGTTACCTTAACTGACAATGATTGTCCCGGTAATGTCGGGCTGGAAGAGCGTACCGAAGTTGTATACTCCCTTCTTGTCAAAGGTTACGTTATAGAATCCCTTATAGGGGATGTTTACCGTCTTGATGACTGACTGCGACATGATCCCGATCGGCTGAACGCCATGGGGCTTGAGCGGGTCTGCATTGTAGAAGACGATCTTTGTACCGGTCGGGATATAGATCGTTCCCGTGGGGGTTACCGTAAGGGAGTCCTTGAACGTTACCATCTTTTCCGGAACCGGTGTTGCAACCGCGGTCGGGACTGCGGTTACGTTTGCAGTGACATTGGCGGTAACATTGGGCGTGGCAACGGTGGTCGGGACTGCGGTCACATTGGGTGTGGCAATCGTGGTCGGAACTGCCGTCTGGGTCGGCGTTGCGGGGGTCGCGCTCTGGGACGTGCATCCCGCGAACAGGATCCCGATAAACAGGACTACAAGAACAACAAGAAATTTCTTCATGCATGATTTTTCGCTATCTCGGTATTTAAGAGTATTCTCTTGAAATACGTGGGAACGGCCGGCCCTGTCATTAGGAAGTTGTGCAAATAACGGCACCGCAAAAAAGAGGAACTGCCCGTTCCCGTCGGAATTATGCGAGATAATGGCTGATCGGTTCGAGGGTAATCTTTTCGCGCTTGATTGCATCGATTGCAAGCGCTGCTGCACGCGCCGCCTGGATGGTGGTGATATACGGGATCCCGAAGTCTACTGCCGCACGCATGATCTGGTAATGGTCCTGCCGGGACTGCCGGTCCTGCGGGGTATTGATGATGAGGCGGATCTCCCCGTGGTGCATCATATCGAGCACGTTCGGGGAACCTTCCTGGACTTTGAGGACCATGTGCGCCTCAACACCCGCTGCATCGAGATAATCCACGGTCCCTTCCGTCCCGTAGAGGGTGAGGCCGAGATCGCGCAGTTTCCTTGCGATCGGGATTACCTCGTCTTTCTGCCCGATGTTGACCGAGATAAAGACATTCCCCTTGAGCGGCAGTTCGTTGTCTGCGGAGATGCAGGCCTTGTAGAAGGCAAGGCCGAAGTCGTAGTCGATCCCCATGACCTCGCCGGTACTCTTCATCTCGGGCCCGAGCATGGTATCGACCCCGGCAAGTTTGGCAAAAGGCAGGAGAACTTCCTTTACGGCGACATGCCGGATCGTCTTCTCCTTAAAGCCCAGGTCGCGCAGTTTCTTTCCTATCATCACCTTTGCCGCGATCTTTGCAATGGGAAGGCCGGTTGCTTTTGAGACAAACGGGACGGTGCGGCTCGCCCGGGGATTGGCTTCGATGATATAGACCACGTTCTCTTTTACCGCCATCTGGAGGTTTACCAGGCCCACAACACCGAGACCGAGCGCGATCTTTTTTGTGTACTCGCGGACGGTGGCAACGATCTCCGGCGAAAGGGACTGCGTCGGGATCACACAGGCAGAGTCTCCCGAGTGGATGCCGGCCTGCTCGATGTGCTCCATGATGCCGCCGATAAGGACATCCTCCCCGTCACAGACTGCATCGACATCCAGTTCCACGGCGTTCCTCAGATACGAATCGATCAGCACCGGGTGGTGCCGGCTGACCCGGACTGCCTCTTTCATGTAGGTCTCAAGTTCCGAGGTGTCGTGAACGATCTCCATGGCCCTGCCGCCAAGCACATAGGAAGGCCGGACAAGCACCGGGTACCCGATCTTCTCGGCTTTTTCCTTTGCCTCGGCTTCCGAGTAGGCTGAACTGTTCGCCGGACTCGGGATGTTGAGTCTGGTGAGCATGACGCTGAACCGGTCCCGGTCCTCGGCGATATCCATCGCATCCGGGGTAGTACCGAGGATCCTGGTGGGAAGTCCCAGGCGTTTCATCTCTTTTTCCAGGGGGACGGCGAGGTTGACCGCGTTCTGGCCGCCGAACTGGACCATCACGCCATAGTAGGAGTCGGTCCTGAGGATGTTGGTGATATCCTCGAGCTGCATAGGCTCGAAGAAGAGCCGGTCCGAGGTGTCGAAGTCGGTGGAGACCGTCTCGGGGTTGTTGTTGACGATGTGGACTTCCACGCCCTCTTCCCGCAGCGCCTTTACCGCGTGCACCGTGCAGTAATCGAACTCGATCCCCTGGCCAATCCGGATGGGGCCCGAACCGAGGATGAGGATCTTCTGCCGGTCATCCTTTACAATCTCGGTCGTTGCATCGTGCGTTGAATAGAAATAGGGGGTTACCGCCGGGAACTCCGCAGCGCAGGTGTCCACCATCTTGTACACCGGCATACCGGCAAGTTCCTCAATCGCCGTTACCTCTTTGCCGGAGATGGCTGCAATCTCGGTGTTCGAGAACCCGTAGGTCTTTGCACGCAGAATATCAGCATCGCCGGCACCCGCTGCGAGGCTTTTTTCGAGATCCACGATATTCTTGATCTTTTCGAGGAAGAACGGGACAATGGAGGTGAGGTGCGCGATCTCTTCCACGGTGAAACCCTGCCGGAACGCGTCAAAGAGAACATGGAACCGTTCGTCGGTCGGGCGGGAGAGGATCATCCGGATCTCGCTCGGGCTCGTGTGGGTCCGGACATCGGTGTCGATCGAACGCTTGGCCTTTACCAAGGCCTCTTCGAGCGTACGCCCGATCGCCATGACCTCGCCGGTGCTCTTCATGGAGGTGGTAAGCGTCCGATCCGCCCCTTTGAACTTGTCAAAGGGCCAGCGGGGCACCTTGACGACAACATAGTCGATGGTCGGCTCAAAGGATGCCGCGGTGCAGCCGGTGACCGAGTTCTTGATCTCGTCGAGGTGCATACCGATGGCAATCTTCGCCGCAACCCGTGCGATCGGGTAGCCGGTGGCCTTCGAGGCAAGGGCCGAGGAACGGGAGACACGGGGGTTGACCTCGATGACCCGGTAGTCGCCGTCCTTGAACGCGAACTGGATGTTGCAGCCGCCCTGCACGTCGAGGGCGCGAATGATATGGATGGCCGCGCTCCGCATCATCTGGTACTCGTCGTCGCGGAGCGTCAGGATGGGGGCAACGACCACGCTCTCCCCCGTGTGGATACCCATGGGGTCGATGTTTTCCATGCTGCAGACAATGATGCAGGTGTCTGTCGCGTCCCGCATCACCTCGAACTCAAGCTCCTTCCAGCCCATCACGCTCTGTTCGATGAGCACCTGGTGGATACGGGACCGGGAGAGCCCCAGTTCCACGATCCGGGTCAGCTCTTCCTTTGTCCTGCCAATACCGCCGCCGGCGCCGCCGAGGGTGTATGCCGGGCGGACAACTGCGGGGAGGCCGATCTTTGCGATCGCCTCGTCAATCTGGCTCAGGGTATTGATAACAATGCTTTTCGGGACCGGTTCCCCGATCTCGTTCATGAGGTCGCGGAACTTCTCCCGGTCCTCGCCCTTGTAGATCGCTTCGAGCGGCGTTCCCAGGATCTCGACACCCTTGAGCGCCCCCATCTCGGCAAGTTCCGCGGTGAGGTTGAGGCCGGTCTGGCCGCCCATGCCCGAGAGGATGCCGTCGGGCTTCTCCTTCTCGATGATCTTCGCGATGATGTTCGCCCGGAGCGGCTCGATATAGATCCTCTCGGCCATCTCGGGGTCAGTCATGATCGTTGCGGGGTTCGAGTTGACCAGCACTACCTCGATCCCCTCTTCGCGGAGCGAGCGGCAGGCCTGCGATCCCGAAAAGTCGAACTCTGCGGCCTGCCCGATCTGGATCGGTCCCGATCCGATGAGGAGGACCTTTTTGATGTCGGTGCGCAGGGGCATTATTCCAGCCTCCCAAACAGTGCATCGAAGAAATGGGCCTCGGTATCGCGCGGCCCTCCGTGTGCCTCGGGATGGAACTGCACGGTCGTGAGCATCAGGTCCTCGTTCTCGAAACCTTCCACGGTGCCGTCGTTGACGTTCGTATAGGTGACCTTACAGCCCTCGGGGAGGGAGTCTGCGTCAACGGCAAACCCGTGGTTCTGGGTAGTGATAAAGATCCTCCCGTCCTTGAACCGCACCGGCTGGTTTGCCCCCCGGTGGCCGAATTTGAGCTTGTAGGTGTCGCCGCCAAGGGCAAGGGCCGAGACCTGGTTCCCCATGCAGATCCCGAAAACGGGGAGCTTACCGAGAAGTTCCTTGACGCAGCGGATCGCATCCGGCGCCTGCTTGGGGTCGCCGGGGCCGTTACTGACAAAGAGGGCGTCCGGCTTGCAGGCCATGACCTGGGCTGCCGTTGCATTGTAGGGGAAGACATAGAGGTCGCCGTTCCTCTTTGAGAGGCTCGTGAGCATGTTTTTCTTGATCCCGAGATCGATGACGGCGATCTTCTTCCCGGTTCCCGGGATATGGTAGGGTTCCTTACAGGAGACTTCCGGGATGGGGACGATATCGCAGATGGTCGGCGTCTTTTTGGCGAGCGCGACTGCATAGGCGCCGTCGTCGCTCCCGACCACGAGCGCTGCCCGCATGGTGCCGTGCACCCGGGCCTTGATGGTCAGCGCACGGGTGTCAACGCCGGTCATGCCAAGGAGATGGTTTTCTTCAAAAAAGGTTCTGAGGGATGGGAGATGTTCGGGTTTTTCACAGATTTCCTTGGTAATGCACCCAAGGGCACATACCCGTGGATTCTGGAAGTTTTGCGGATCGACCCCGTAGTTGCCGATCAGGGGAAACGTAAACATCAGGATCTGGCCGAAATAACTCGGATCGGTGAGGGATTCCATGTATCCCGTCATCTGGGTATTAAAGACCAGCTCCCCTGCGCATTCTCCTTCTGTACCGAACCCTTCCCCGGTCACAAACTCCCCGTCTTCGAATCCCAGAACCGCCTTCATGGTGTCCATATCTTATGTGCTGAATTAGTTTTTAACGCTGATGCACGGTACACTGCAGCCAGGGAATATGCCACCCTGCCCACGTCTCCTTGTTCCCCGGCGCCCTGCCCGATCCCCGGGGATGCCGGTTGCTTGCCCCGGGGCACAGCCCGGGAGAAAACGTTTGTCCTGTCCGGTGGTGGGAGTATCCCCATTTATAAATAGTATCTGCCGCCATCTCCTCTTTAACAAAGGGATGATTTGTAAATGCCAACCCATGTAAACGGAACGGACAAGGGACATGTGGTGCTCTATGCGCTCTCTACCTGCCAGTGGTGCCATAAGGCAAAAGTGCTGCTCGAATCGCTCGGGATAGCGTTTGATTACGAGTACGTCGACCTGCTGGAAGGAAAGGAGCAGGACGAGACCATATCAAAGATCGAGCGCTGGAACCCTGCGGGATCGTTTCCCACCCTGGTAATCAACGATACGCGGGCCATCATCGGTTTCCGCGAGAACGAGATCCGCGAAGCACTGGGAGTATGACCATGCCCCTGATCACCGAGGCCGAGATTGACGCGGCATATGAGGCCTACAAGACCGATGCGGAGAAGAACGGGTACCGACTCAACCCGGATGAGGACTTTGTAAAAAATCTTGTTAGGGGACTCTTAAAGAACGGGCAGCGCTACAGGTACCGGGCCTGTCCCTGCCGGCTTGCCTCCGGGATAAAGGACCAGGACCTCGATATTGTCTGCCCCTGCGATTACCGGGACAGCGATATCGAGGAGCACGGCGCCTGTTACTGCGCCCTGTACGTGAACGAGGCCATTGCCTCGGGAAAGCAGAAGGTCGCACTCATCCCCGAACGCCGGCCGCCCCGGTCCGAACGTATGAAGGCAGGAGCGGTCAAGGTCGCGTCAGCGACCGAGCGCCCGGTCTTTCCCCTCCCGGTCTGGCGCTGCAAGGTCTGCGGGTATCTCTGCGCACGCGAGCAGCCGCCGGGGATTTGTCCGATTTGTAAGGCGACGAAGGAAAGGTTTGAGAGGTTTGTGTAAAACTTTTAAGGAAAACTGTCTGATAGATGTATATTCTTCTCTTTTTTTATGTAACAAGATCAACTTTGGGATAATACACACCAGGGAAAATAATCCGCATTGCAATCATCGTGAAGTTAATTCAAAATTTCAGTCGAATCCTAGGCAGGATAATTTTTTTATTATCAAATTTATACACATTGTATGGATATTTTAACCCCAATTATAGTTTTATTTATTTTCCAAATGTCCCAAAATATCCCGATTTTACACGATCTTCTCACGATAATAATTGCATTTGGTGTGATAGCGACATTTTGGCTTGCATTATTATTATTTTTTATAGTGGCTACAGTATTCACTGCAATACTTTGGCTTCCTCAGATTTTCAAGAGTGTTTATAAATTAGGAATTTATCATCCCTTAATAAGTAAAACTGGGAAAAACTCTCATTTTGGTGAATCGGATTCTGAAAAATTAGGGGAGGTTTTCAAAGCAAATCTGGTTGTTGGATTATCCCTTTTTTTCGTTTTATTATACATTTTCAATACTATCCCGACATCCTTTTTTGAATCTGGAAGTTATATGAAAAATGCAACAATAAACCAGAGTTCTTCACCGGCTGAAAATGATCAATTTGACATCAAATTATCAAACGGTGCCTTTGCATTGGTTATGATGTTTGTCCCATTATTTCTTTTATCATTAAGAATATTCGCAAATCCGACCGAAGATTGGGTTAAATTAATCATTCGGACGGATAATCGTTCCAAAGATGAAATAAAAACAAAAATCAGATATTTCAAAGACCAAGTAACATCCTACTATTATTCTTTCATCGTCAGTACAATAATTCTCCTTTATTTCTCAATGTTACTAATGATGTACATTAATGGAGGCGAACTGAATCTACACCTAATATCTCCATTTATACCAAAAATGGATAATATATCGATTGCGTTTTTCCTTATCCTTGAAATCTTTGTTATAATTATAACAACGGTACTAGGAGAATGGTATTTGAAAATTTCACCTCCGATATGTCAAGACTAATTATTTTTAAATGATCGGTGGTATCTTCGCGCTTTATATCAGATCTTGAAGTAGTGAAATCCCGTGCGATGCCTCCCCGCCTCAGGGCCCCTCTCGGGGCACGGCGGGGCGAGTGAGGTTTATTCCTCCCTGATCCGCCGCGGGGGCGCCCCGTCGGGGGCGGCGGAAGGCATCGCAACGTTCCATCGCTCCGGGCACTTTCAACAACCTGAGAAAACCTTCATCTCACCCCATCCCCCACATAGAATCAATACCGAAAAAGGTGACCTCCCACGTCCAATACCCTTGAAGTACTCGTCGAAAAACTCCTGGACGATAATGAAGGGACGCGGTGGAATGCAGCAGAAGCGCTGGGCCGGCTCGGCGACCTCCGGGCCGTGGACCCGCTGATCGATACCCTGTGGGATGACGATGCACGGGTGCGGAAAAAAGCCGCCTGGGCCCTTGGCATGCTCGGAGATCCCCGGGCGCTTGCCCCCTTACAGCGACTCTACCGGATGGAGCGGGAGGATGCCCGGGACATCATCGAAGAAGCAATGGATATGATCAAGCGGGCGATGGCCGAAACAATGGAGTGAATGCGTACCGTACGAGCCGATCGCCCCCCTTTGCCGCGGGAGTGCGGCTCATGGGGATATGGGGCGACAGCACCCGTTTGCATATTTCGGTTTCCGGGCCGGAAACTGCAAACCTGCCGTACGGTTTTTCTTAAAAAAGAGCGGATCGGTTGTTTGAGGATTTTTAAAAAAAAGATCGGGCCGCGGGCCGGCACTTTTAAAAAAAAACTAAGGGTCACCCTGACCAGTAAAAAAAACGGTCACCCCCTACCCCCAACTTTGCACGCAACAAAAAAACCGGTCGGGTCGACCGATCTCAGTGATCGGTCAGGGTGACCGCTCTTTTTCCAGTACCGCGACCTGCGTTTCCTCTGGAACTTCAGACGAGAAGGGATGGTCACCCTGACCGTACTCGATCAGAGGTCGGGGTGACCGATCGCAGACATTGGTCGGGTCGACCATGGATCCGTACGGATTTTCGGTCACCCCCTACCCCCAACTTTGCACGCAACAAAAAAACCGGTCGGGTCGACCGATCTCAGTGATCGGTCAGGGTGACCTCTTTTATTCCAGTTTCCCGACCGGTGTTTCCCCTGGAATTTCAGATCAGGTTGGTGGTCGCCCCCTTCCCATGTCCCGCACAAAAGGGGTAGGGGAGGGGCAGGACGCGGGACAGGGGGATACCCCCGGTCCCCTCTTTTCCCACCCGGGTGTCCTGCCCCCATCCAAATACTAAAAATACCGTTTCCACCAACCAGTTATGTATGAGTGATCCCGTCACGGTCGAGATTGTCGGCCTGAAATATTCGTCCTGCTCGCCGTTCCCCTGCGATGCAGACCGCACCTGCGGCCTCTCCGAATGCCACCCGTCCGGAAAGCTCACCAAAGCCTTCGACGCCCTAAAAGACGTCCTTGCCGCAACCTATGGCGACCGGGTAGTAGCAAAGCTCACCCTCATCGACGACGAAGTGCCGGCGCATATCCGGGCGATCCTTGAAAAAGATTATCCGCCCATCCCCATGATCCTTGTGAACGGCAGACTCACCCGGATCGGCAGGATCGCCCTCGACCGGATAAAAAACGAGATTGAACAGAGCCTCTGAAGGCACCGTCTTTTTTAGCAGATCCGGGAGAGCACCCCGGTCTCCAGGTCGTAATAGAGCCCGTGGACCTGGAGCTTCCCGCCGTCAACCGCATTTTTCACCAGGGGATAGGTCAGCAGGTGTTCAAGCTGGAGTTTCACATTCTCCTGCTCGATCGCTCTCTGTCTTGCCTTCAGCTCCTCGGCAGTTTCGGCCTTTTTGATCACAGCGTCCACACGCTCCTTTGCCACCCGTGCATTGCTGAGCCAGAGCGGGATATACGCGTCCGTGCTCACCATATCCAGGGCCTTTATTGCCCCGCAGTCCGAGTGCCCGCAGATAACGATCTCCTCCACTTTTAAGTGGACAATGGCAAATTCGAGCACTGTTGCAAAGTTCCAGTCATGGTCGGGCACGATGTTCCCGATATTTCTCTGGACAAATATCTCGCCCGCACGGGACTCGGTGATCCGCTCCGGGTTCACCCGGGAGTCGGAGCACCCGAGCCAGAGCACTTTCGGGTGCTGTGCATCGACAAGATCCCGGTAATGATCGATATTCGGCGTAAAGTCGGATTCGCGGAACCTGTGGTTCCCCAAGAGCAGGTTGTCGATCATGGATACGCTCCCATGCACGTGACATGCGGAGTTTTGTTTCTTTATCCGCAGAGTGACTGCCTCCCCGGGGGTCATAAATATTCTCCTGTCCGGACCCCTGCGGGAAAAACCGGACACGTACCGGGCACCCTGTGCCGGTGAACTCCGTAAACGTGAAAATACGGGAAGCCGTATGCAAACGGGGATGTACAAACCCTGTAATCCGGGCCCCGTAACTGCATTCAGGACCCGGGGGAAGGTGCCTTTGTCATTTTTGCCCGGCAAATTTTAACAAAAAAACGCAGCCGACTCCCAAAAAGCACCTCAACCTATATGCTGGATCAGAAAAAATAATGGAGGACTCAAGAAAAAGCCTTCCCCGGAAACCACCGGCCCTTTGCCGGACCCGGGCAAGGTTTCATTATCCACGAGCAGGAGCAGTATAGTACGTCAGCATCGACCCCGGGACACCATTCACCCGAATCCGGCGAAGACACGACCCTTCTCACACTCTACGCTCTGGCCGGAGAGGAGAGCGGGGGACTTGTCACCTTCCGGCCCCGGTTCATCTCCAGTATCCAGCGGCATCTCCTTACCCCGGTCCGTGCTGCGGCGATCCCGGGTGCCGGCCCGGTCACCGTCCGGGAACTCTCGCCCCACGAGCTGGTCAGGGCCGAAGACGAGCTCTGGATCCACTACCACCGGCAGAAGGCCGATGCCGCAACCGACCGGCTCTTTGCCGCCTTTGCCGGGACCCAGCTTGTCGGGGTTGCCCGCTGCTCGCGCCACCCGGACGGCCTTGAGGTGGACGGCGTGTACGTGCTCGATGAGTACCGGCTCAAGGGATTTGCCCGGTCCATCATGAAGCAGCTGATCGGGGAATGCGGTAAAAACGAAATCCTGTACCTGCATTCCCGGGTCGAACTCGAAGAGTTCTACCGGAGCATGGGATTTTATGCAATCCCGGAGCCCGCGCTGCCAGAGACTATCCGGGACCGGTCCGGATTCGTCACGGGCAGCCTGCAGGGAACCAGGGTCTGCCCCATGAGACGCGACCCGTCTGCAGACAACGGGGAAAAGGACAACTAAACGGGGTGGATGCAATGGTTCCAGACTCCCGATACCTGCCATTTTCCCGGCATGAATGCCGGATGATGCAGGACACACACCGTTGGGGAAGGTGTACCGGAAATGACTGAACTGCTCTTCTTCCTTGCACTTGCGCTCTTTGTACTCGGTACTGTTGTCCCTCTCCTTGGAATATCCCGGGACCGGCGCGATATCCGGGTCTTTTCGCTTGCCTGCACTGCCGCAGCCTCGGTGCTCCTTGCGGTCTTTGCCCTGCCGGTTCTCCTTTCGGGAACCACGTTTACCTTTACGGCCTGGCAGGCATTCCCGGGCATAGAGATCTCGTTTTTCATCGACCGGCTCGCTGCCTTCTTCCTCCTCCTGATCGGTACGGTTGCTGCCTGCACAGCGGTCTATGCAACCGGGTATATCGAACACATGGAGGGCGGGGACCGGAGAAACCTCCTCTGCGGGGGCATGGGCCTCTTTGTGCTCGCCATGACCCTCGTGGTCTCGTCACAGAACACGTTTTCGTTCCTGCTCTTCTGGGAACTGATGGCCGCGGTCTCCTTTGTCCTCGTGATGTACGAGTACCGGGATGCCGGGACCACCAAGGCCGGGATCTACTACTTCGTGATGACCCAGCTCTCGACCCTCTTTGTGATGCTCGGAGTCATCGCGCTCTTCGTGCTCACGGGGTCGTTTGCCATGGCCCCTCTTGCCATCACCCCCGCCACGGCCCCGCTTGCAACAGCCGCATTCCTCGCACTCTTTTTTGGCTTTGCCATCAAGGCCGGGATCATCCCCTTCCACAAGTGGCTCTTCTTTGCCCACCCGGCAAGCCCGTCGCCGGTCTCAGCGCTCATGTCCGGGGTCATGCTCAAGGTGGCGGTCTATGGTCTCCTCCGGTTCCTCCTTGACGTATTTTCCCCGGACCTCTGGTGGGGCGTGCTCATCCTTGTCTTTGGCACCGGCACCGCTGTACTCGGCGTGATCTATGCATTCAAGGACCACGACATCAAGGGGATCCTTGCCTATTCGAGCATCGAGAATGTGGGGATCATCTTTACCGGCATCGGCCTCTTTGTGATCTTCTCCTGCGAGGGCTTTACCCTCCTTGCCACCATCAGCCTGCTTGCCGCGCTCTTCCACTCCCTCAACCACGCCCTCTTCAAGGCGCTCCTCTTCCTTACGGCAGGTTCGGTGGTGCATGCCACCGGCACCCGGGATATCGAGAAGATGGGCGGCCTTGCAAAGAACATGCCGTACACCTCGGTGCTCTTCTTTACCGGTGCCATTGCGATAGCCGCCCTCCCGCCGTTGAACGGGTTTGCGAGCGAGCTTTTGCTCTATATCGCATTCTTCCAGTCGGTCACGGTCGTCGACCCGCTCGTAAAAGTGCTTCTCTTCATCTGCCTTGCCCTCTTTGCCCTGACAAGCGCCCTCTCGGCGGCCTGTTTTGTCAAGGCGTTCTCCTCGGTCTTTCTTGCCCAGCCCCGCTCGGATGCAGCAAAAGACGCACACGAAGTATCCTTCTCAATGCTTGCCGGCCCGGCAGTCCTTGCCGGGGCATGCATCATCCTCGGGGTCTTTGCCTGCCAGATCTTTATTGCCGCCGGGTACGTCATCCCCTTCCCGGACATGCTCCTCGTGAGCATCCTGCTCCTCGGTATGGCAGGGCTCACCTACTTTGTCCTGTACTTCACCGCATCACGTGAAACGAGGATCAGCGAGACCTGGGGCTGCGGGATTAAGTCCCAGCCGGCAAGCACCGAGTATACCGGTCATGGCTTCTCCGAGCCCATCGTCACCATCTTCGCCTCGGTGTACCGCACCAAAAAGTCCAGTACAAAGACCTACTCCGACACGCACAACTGCCTCTTTGCCGGGGGAACGGCAGAGATCCGGCTCGTGGCGTTCTTCGAGGAGTACCTCTACCGTCCGATAGGAAATGCAGCAATGCGCGGGGCATCTGTTGTCGCACGGATGCAGAACGGCTGCCTTGATACGTACCTGCTCTATGTCTTTGTCGCAGTCATCGGTGTGATCGTCTTTCTGGGGGTCGTGGCATGAGCATCGACTTTGTCCTCTACTGCATCCTCAATACGGCAGTGGTCATCCTCATCTCTCCGCTCTTTGTGAGCCTCGTAAAGAAGGTCAAGGCGTGGACCCAGGGGAGGCAGGGGCCGTCGGTCTTCCAGACATATTACACCCTTGCAAAGCTTCTCAGAAAAGAGACTATCTTCTCGCCCCATGCATCGTGGGTCTCAAGGGTTGCACCGGTTGCCTGCATGGCGGCGGCCCTTACCGCCTCCCTCTTTGTCCCGCTCGTGTATGTCACGGAGCCGTACGGCGGGATAGGAAACATCATCCTGTTCCTGTACCTGCTTGTCGTGGCCCGGTTCTTCATGGCGCTTCTCGGCCTGGATGCCGGGAGCGCCTTTGGCGGCATGGGCAGCTCCCGGGAGATGAGCGTATCGGCGGTTATCGAACCGACCACCATCATCGTCTTTGCTGCGCTCGCCTTTGTCTTCAAGACCCTTAACATCTTCGAGATGATGGCAGCCGCGGTCTCTGCAGGGACCCTCAGGACCCCGATCTTAATCCTCCTTGCCATCTCGCTTTTCATTATCCTGATCGTCGAGACTTCACGGATCCCGGTCGACAACCCGGAGACCCATCTCGAACTGACCATGATCCACGAGGGTATGATCCTCGAACAGTCCGGGAAAAACCTTGCCCTCATGGAGCTCTCTGCGGCCATCAAGCAGACGCTCCTTATGGCACTCCTCATCAACCTGATCGTGCCCTGGGGCATTGCAACGACGCTCTCCGCTGCTGCCATCCTTGCCGCAGTCGTTTTCTTTATCGTAAAGGGGAGCATCCTCGCGCTCATCATCGGGCTCTCTGAGTCCTCGATGGCAAAGATGCGATTCTTCCGGCTCCCGGGCCTTTTTATGATGGCGTTCTTCTTCTCGACATTAATTATCATCATCGAGGTGTTCGCATGACCGATCCCGCGTTCTTTGAAGGCGTCATCAAGATCCTCTTTGTCTGCGTGCTCATTACGGCTGCGTATATCATCACGACAAAGAACCTCATCTCGCTTGTCAGGGTTTATGCCCTCCAGTCGCTGGTGCTCGTTGCGATAGCAACCGCCCTCTTCTGGAACGAGGGGGCACTCGTCCTTGCCGGGATTGCAATCGTGACCCTGGTTACAAAAGTGATCGTCATCCCGTACTTCATCGCAGCGGTACAGGAGAAGATCCGGATAAAGCGGGACATCGAGTTCCATTTCCTAAGCCCGACAAGCTCGCTTTTGATCTCGATAGCTCTCATGCTCGTCATCTACATCGCGCTCTCGAACGTCCTTGCAGGTACCCCGGCGAAAGGCAGCCTCTTCTTCTTTGGCGCGGTCATCGGCCTCTCCCTTGTCCTCATGGGCATGATGGTCACCTTCTCCCGGAAAAAGGCGATCACCAAAGTGCTGGGCTACCTCTCGATGGAGAACGGCGTCCTGCTCTTTGGGCTCTTTGCAACCGAGCTGCCGTTCATTATCGAGTTTTTGATCGTGATCGACCTTATCATCCTCGTGATCTTAACGACCATCCTCACGATCGGGATCGACTCGACGCTTGAGGAATACCATAACCGGCTCCACCGGTTCTACCTCTGGGAAGAGCAGGAGGAGTCGCCATGATCCTGCTCGCCTATGCGCTCTGCGCTGCCATTGCGATTGCCTGCATCGCAGTCTGCCATACTCACCGGCAGATGAATGCGGCAGCCATCGGCCTTGCCGCTGCCTTTGCGGCGATCACCGGGTACATCCTCCTCTTCGTACAGGTGCCGGTCGGGCCTCTTATTGTCGGGAACGGCTACTTCTTCATCGACCACCTCGGCCTCTTCGAGGTTGCCCTAGCAACGGCCATCTTCCTTTTGGCCGCCATCTACGCCCGGGGGTACGTGGAGAACCTGATCATAAGCCACGAGCTCGAAGCCGGGAGCCTGAAGCTCTTCTACGGGGCCTGGTGCCTGCTCGAACTGGTCATCGTCCTCGCGTTCTATTCGGATAACCTCGCGCTCTTCTGGATCTTTGCCGAGATGACCACGATCATCTCCGCGATGCTGGTCGCCATCCTCTCGGCAAAAGAGAACATCGATGCCGCGCTCAAGTACATCTTCGTTGCCTCGGTCTCGATGCTCATTGCCTTTGCCGGGCTCATCTTCCTCTTTGAGATCGCCCGTTCGGCAACCGGCACCGGCACCCTCAACTGGACCAGTCTCATCCAGCAGGCTCCTGCATTCCCGCCGGGCATGGTGATCGCTGCCTTTGCCCTGATCTTTGTCGGGTTTGCCGCAAAGTCGGGCATCTTCCCGTTCCACACCTGGCTTCCCGAAGCCCATGCAAAGGCACCGTCCGCGGTGAGCGCCATCCTCTCGGGGGTTCTTCTGAATGTGGGGATCTACGGGATCATCCGGGTCTTTGCCATCGTCCACCGGACCCCGGCAACCGCTACCGCGGCACTGCTTGTCATGTTCTTCGGGGTCTGTACCATCGGGATCGCGGCGATCTCGATGCTCCCCGAGAAGAACTTAAAGAAACTGATCGCGTTCTCAAGCATCGAGAACATGGGCATCTGCCTTGTGGGCCTTGCCGTTGCAACCCCGCTCGCCCTCTTCTGGGTGCTCTTCCACGTGATGGCCCACGCGTTCACGAAAGCCTCGCTCTTTTTCTCGGCCGGCATCCTGCACCGGCAGTATAAGAGCCATCTCTCTGCCGATGCGCCCGACGATATCCGGGACGTGTTCCGGTTCCAGCCGCTGGCTGCGTGGGGGATCATCCTCGGGGGCCTTGCGATCATCGGCATGCCGCCGTTTGCGGTCTTCTTTTCCAAGTTCTTCATCCTGCTCTCACTCGGATCGTTCTCCCTCTGGGTGCTCGTGCTCGTCCTTGCACTCCTCTTTGTTGCCGCAGCGGCGCTCGGGTACTTCGTGATCCGGTCGTTCTCGAACGTTACCCCGGAGGGCGAACCGCTGGACCTTGTTCCCTACCATACCCCGGCGACCATGAAGGCCCCCATCGTGATCCTGCTGGCGGCCATACTTCTGCTCGCATTCCTCTTCCCCTTGGGCGGCACCGCCTACTTTAACCAGATCATATCGGAGCTGATGTTTGCATGACGCCGTCCGTTCACGAAGATACCGCATCCCGGGCCGTCCGGGAGATCCTGGGGAACGAAGCATTTGCCCGGGCGAACCGCGGGCCGGGCGGCGAATGGTATATCCCGGTGGAAGAGAGCGGGTTTGACCGGGTAATCCGCGATCTTGCGGCACGGAAGTTTGTCCTCATCAGCCTCTTTGGCATTGAAGGCTTCTCCCGAAAGAGCCGGTGTTCCCTCCTGTATGTCTTAGAGAAAAAAGAGAGCATCTTCGTCCTTGTACGGCCGGTCACGGACGGAAGGGCAACCAGCATTGCCACCCTCTTTCCCTCGGCCGCATGGCCGGAACGGGAGTGCCGGGACGGTTTCGGGATAGAGTTTGCCGGGGCATTTGATACCCGCAGGCTCCTCCTCCACGAGCCGTATGCTAACGACTTCCACCCGCTGAAAAAAGCCTTCAAAAACGCGCCGGTCACGACCGATGACAATGTCCCGGCTGCCGAAGAATACCCGTTCCGGGCCATGACCGGCGAAGGGGTGTACCAGGTCGCCGTAGGCCCGGTCCATGCCGGTATCATCGAGCCCGGGCACTTCCGGTTCAGCGTGATCGGCGAGACCGTTTTCAACCTCGAGATACGGATGTTCTACACCCACCGGGGGATCGAGAAGCTTGCCGAGGGAAAGTTCCCGGAGGACTGCGTGAAGGTTGCCGAAGCGGTGAGCGGCGACGAATCGGTGGCAAACGCTACTGCGTTCTGCATGGCAGTCGAACGTCTCTCGGGGATCGCGGTCCCGGACCGGGCATGGTACCTCCGGACCATCCTCGCTGAAATGGAGCGGTGCTGTTCCCACCTCGGCGACCAGGCCGGGATGCTCACCGATGTGGCCTTTGCCCTGGGCGCAAGCCAGTTTGCGGTGCTCCGCGAGGAGGTATTCCGGAAGAACGCGGAACTGACCGGCTCCCGGTTCCTCCGGGGCATGACCTGTATTGGCGGCGTTACCCGGGACATTCCCGCCGACCGGCTCGCAGACCTTGCAGAGTTTATCGCACAGCTTAAAAAACGCTACCGGGTAGGGCTCTCCATCGTGCTCTCCACGCCATCGGTGATCGACCGGTTTGCGACCACGGGGATCGTGAAGCGCGAACTCCTTCGGCCCTTAAACATCACCGGCCCCGTTGCCCGGGCTTCGGGCGGCAGGGTCGATGTACGGCTCGATCATCCGTACGGAGTATACGACCGGTGTGTCCCCACCCATACCCCTCTCGTGGACGGCGATGTGCTCGCCCGGTTCACGGTAAAGGCACAGGAGTTCCTCGACTCGCTCGATCTCATCGGGCGGCTTATCGCAGCGATTCCTGAAGGGGCGGTCCGGAGTGACGAGCCGGTCAGGGACGGGCACTCCCTTGCACTTGTCGAGTCGGCCCGGGGCCAGAACCTTTGCTGGGTCCGGGTCAGCGAAGGGAAGATCGACCGGTACAAGGTCAGGACGGCCTCGTACTGCAACTGGCTGGCCATCGAGCACGCGGTACCGGGAAACATCATCGCCGATTTCCCGGTGATCAACAAGAGCATGAACCTGTCCTATGCCGGGACGGATATGTGAGGATACATCATGGTCAATGCATTTTCCTGTCTCGTGAAACGGAAAGTAACCGACGATCACCCGGTACGGAACGAAGAGATCGAGCGGCTGGGCGCAGAGATCCAACGGGATATCGGGGCCCGGTTCGGGCGCAGCCTTGCGATCCGCGAACTCGATGCCGGCAGCGACAACGCGGCTGAGATAGAGATAAACAATCTCTCCAATGCAGTCTACGATGTCGAACGCTTCGGCATCACGTTTGCCGCATCCCCCCGGCACGCAGATGTCCTCATGATCACCGGGGCAGTCACCCACAACATGGAGATTGCAGTCAAAAAGACCTACGATGCCATGCCGTCCCCGAAGTTTGTCGTGGCAGTGGGCGATGATGCCTGCGATGGCGGGATCTACAAAGGAACCTATGCGGTCATTGGCGGTGTGGACAAGGTACTGCCGGTCGATCTGAAGATCCCGGGTAATCCCCCCACACCGGCACAGATCCTTGCCGGTCTGCTTGCGCTCATGAAAAATGCAGGAAAAACCCGGTAATCCTTTTTCGTTATCTGCCCTCCCCACCCTCTACCGGGAATTCTTTATACCGTGACACCGTAACCGGATACAACTATGAGTCCGGTGCGGAAATGGGGGGCAGGACCGTACCCTGTCGCAGTCGTTCACGGGGGGCCCGGTGCCCCGGGCGAGATGGCAGCCGTTGCCCGCGAGCTCTCGTCAGTAAAAGGTATCCTCGAACCGCTCCAGACGGCGACCACTCTCGACGGACAGGTCAGGGAGCTCATGCAGGTCCTCGAAAAAGACGGTATGCCCCCGGTCACCCTCGTGGGGTTCTCGTGGGGGGCGTTTTTGTCCTGGATGGTGGCTGCCCGCTACCCGGCGCTGGTGAAAAAGCTGATCCTTGTGGGATGCCCGCCGTTCGAGGAACATTACGCAGCCTCGATCACCAGAACCCGGCTCGACCGACTCAAACCGGAAGAGAGCCGGCAGGCGCAGGATCTCATGAAGACCCTGGAAAACCCGAAAGATACCAAAGACGCGACCGACCGGGATCTCCTTCTTGCCCGGCTGGGGGGACTGCTCTCCCATGCGGATACCTGCGATGCGTTTGCGGCAGCGGATAACCCGTCGTTTTACTGCCAGTATGATGTCTTTAAAGGGGTCTGGGACGAAGCCTGCGAGCTCCGGCGAGCAAAGATCCTGATTGCCATGGGCCAGAAGATCGCCTGCCCGGTACTTGCGATCCACGGCGATTACGATCCCCACCCGGCCGAGGGTGTCGAGATACCCCTCGAAAAGAACCTGAAAAACTTCCGGTTTGTCCTGCTCAAAAAATGCGGCCACCGCCCCTGGATCGAGCGGAATGCTGCAGAGGAGTTCTACCGGATCCTTGTCGAAGAGATCTGAAATAAAAAAAGGGAAATCAGGCAGCCCGCTCGTTTTTCTTCAGCTTCGCAAGCACCCGCTTCTTCTTGGCGATCGCTGCTTCCGATGCCGCAAGAACGCCTTTTTGCATCTCCTCAAAGGCCGGCACATCGGTGTCGACCACCTTTTTCACCGGAGTATAGGCAGACTCCCGGAACCGGGGCTGGAAATCCATCTCTTTCCCGCCAGATACGAGAACAGATTCCGGCGTTCCTTGCTCCACGTACCCGATCTCCCGGCAGCCGACACCGGTTGCCCGGATTGTCCGGATAATCTCTTCTGCATCTGCCTTTGGTGCGACAATGAGCAGGGCATCGAGAGAGACACCGAGGAAATCGATCTCCAGGGCATCGAGCATCTTCTGTACCCGGGGGTTGACCAGCGCTTTTGCATCCTCTTCCCGCACGACCATCCGGCATTTCGCTGTCTCGGTCATCTCAAAGATGTCGCCGCGGAGGCCGCCGTTTGTCACATCGGTCATGGCATGGATCCTGTCAAAGACCGGGCTTTGTATCAGCGCCTCGCAGGTGGTAAGGAAGTTGAGGTTGATCGTCTCTTCCACGACTTCAGGGAAGCCGGAGTAGATGGCAGCCGTTGCAATTGTCCCGCCTCCTGCGCCTTCGGTCATCAGGATCGCATCGCCGGGTTGCGTGGACTTTCGGGCAGTCAGGTGCCGGGCCACACCCACGCAGCCCACACAGCCGGTAAGCCGGCTCCCAAGCACCATGTCCCCGCCGATCCGCAGCGTTGATCCGGTCACGAGAGGTACATCCATTGCCTCGCCCACGGTCGTGATGCCGGCAGTGTAATCGAAGATCTTTGCCACGTCCCCGTCGTCAGCCACGTGGATGTCGGAAAAAAGCATCACCGGCTTTGCCCCCATCACGTAGAGGTCCCGGAGCGTTGCCCGGGTCACATGGAACCCGGCAAGGTACGGGTAGTCAGAGAGCCGGGAGTGCATCCCGTCAACGGTACACACGATATACTCCCCGCCGGCCTTTACCGCCCCGGCATCGTCCATCTCGTCCACACCTACCGATGCCGAGGTTTTTCCTATGATCCGGGCGATCTGTCGGTGCGCAAAAAAGTCGCCTTTCCCCCGGGAGCCAACCCCGAACTCCCCCATCTTCACACCCGCCGGTTCGAACGTAAAAAAGTCTCCGGAGAGACCGCGGGTGTTTTTGACTTCTTCAACAACCGCCCGGGCAAAGGCGTTGGTGTATTCGGCCCGGGAATGTTTTATCTCCGTTATACGCCCGGCAAGGGTATGTATTACCGTATCTTCGTCCTCGCCGGCTGCGAGATGCACGCGGGCATACTCCTCAACATCCATATTATCCGTATTCGTGCCGGGCCATAAATAACGCAGCGGTTTTTTTATGGACTACCGGTTCAGGATCTCCAGCACTTCTGCAAACGTGCGATGTGCATCCTCGTACCGCCCCTCCTTTAACTGGACAAAACCCCGGGCAATACCGGTCCGGACATCCTTTATGTCGATATAATATGCCTGGTCAAAGGCCTTCCCCGATTCCCGAAACCTTCGCAGGGCAAAACAGGAATTGCTTAAGGCTACCCACGCATCGGCAATTGCCGGGTCGGTATCGAGGGCTTCCATGAGGCTGGTGACGGCCTCCTGGTGACGGCCAAGCATGGAGAGGGCGAGCCCCTTGCGGTAGAGTGCCCGGGAGTTTTTTGGCTGAAGGGAGAGCGCACGGTCGAGCGGGACCAGCGCATCCTCGAACCGTTTCTGGTTGATCCGTGCAATTCCTTTGTTGAGGTGGGCGGAAAAATAAAACGGGAAGATCTTTACGGCCCGGTCATAACAGGCAACCTCTTCCTCGTACCGCCGCAGTTTCCCGAGCGCATACCCCTTGTTTACCCATGCCGACAGGTATTTTCCCCGGAAAAAAAGGGCACGCTCGCAGCACTCAACCTCTTCTGCATACCTCCCCAGCATCCCGAGGGCAACACCCTTGTTGTTCCAGGCGGCAGCATTTTCCGGATCGAGAGCCAGCGCCTTGTCGCAGCACGCAGCTTTCTCCTCGAACCGCTTGAGTTTTCCGAGGGCAAACCCTTTATTTGTCCAGGCCCCGGTACACGCAGGGTCAATACTGAGTGCCCTGTCGCAGCAGGCTATCTCCTCCTCGTATCTTCCCAGTTTCCCGAGAGCAAATCCCATTCCCGTCAAAGCGGATACGGAACGGGGATCTAGGGCAAGGGCCCGGGTATACGACGCGAGTGCATCCTCGTGCCGCCCCTCCCTGCTGTCGATTTGGCCTTTCCTGCAGCACTCGTCTGCAGAGACCCCGGATCGTTCTTGTCCCGTCATTCCTTGATATAGGGATCCGTCAGGCACGGCCCCGGCAACGGATAGTATCGCAGAGGAAGAACCTGAAAAACCCCGTACTTTTCAGTAATAGCGGTTCTCGTTTTAATATATGCCTGACCGTGTGTCATGTATCCTGCACAATCCTTCGTTTTTCATATTACCTGGTAACCGTGTCTTTTCAGGTACTCCGCACGAAGGTCCTCTGCATCCGGGCACGATTCGGGGATCTCTTTTTCCGCAGCCTCCCAGAGTGCCCGGAGATCTGCATCGTCCGAGTGCAGGTTCAGGGTCCCGGTAACCGTCCCCCGGGGATTTCCTTCGGGATCGGCGATCCGCATGACCACGCACCGGTAGAACTTGCACTGGGCCGGGCTGTCGCGGTGGATGGTGCACCTTAAAAGGCTGCCGTCGGGACGAAGGAACCGGCAGGCATGAGGGTGCGCGTCGGGAAACGCGTGATCGGAGAAGATCTCTCGCTTGTCCTCATCGATAGAGGCGGCAAACGACGTACCGGTCGAGACCGATTCGCAGGCAAATGCAAAGGGGCCGGTCTGGCGCTCAATGACAATGTAGTCTCCGAGGTACATGCAGCACTCCCCACACTGCCGGCAGGTAAACACCATCTGATCCTCCTGAAGATTCTTCGGGGGACGCGGGGATCCGCCGGTCACCCGCGATCATCGTTCCCTTTTGTATCCGGTTTTATATCAGGGTTAAAAAAAGCGTAGGTTACCTGATCTTGTCTGCCGCGGACTGCGCCAGGGCCTTGAGGGTCTCGTAATCCGTGGTCGTTCCCCCCATAGTCAGCTCCTCATACACGTTCTTTTTGGTAAAGATGATCGTATAGGTCGAGGAGAACAGATCGGTTGTGGGCTTCCGGAATGCATATGTGTGCCCGCCCAGGGTCGGGCAGGGCAGTTCGAAGACGGTCGCCCCGGTACCGTTTCCCGTGACAGCGGCATCCTTTTTCACATTATACACCAGGTTCATGTTTTCCCGGGAATAAATGCCGATGGTCTGCCGGAACCCGGTCAGGTCGTCCTTTGCCTTGTTCATCCGGTAATAGGTGACCTGGTACCCGTCCCGCCATCCAAGGTCGCGCAGCACCTGTTCTGTTTCAGTGTAGGTGAGATCGGTGCGTTCCTTGAGGAGGTAGTCTGCCGGCATATCGGCAGGCCCGAGTGCCATATCCGAAGCCCTCACCGTCGCTGTCGGGCTGTTTGTCGTAGGTACCGAAGTAGGTTCGGAAGTGAGCGCCGGTGTAGTGACGACCGGGTCCGGAAAGATTGACGAAAGACACCCTGCACTGGCAAGTGCTGCCGCAAGGACCACAACGAGAAGACCTGCTCCGGCATGCATACCCTACGATTGATAATAATACGGTAAAATGTTTCTCGCAGATGATGTGCCGGTATTCCCGTAAAGATCCTTGAAACATCCTTATGGACCGGGCCTGTCGGAGAGATCCGGGCAGAAACACTTTATCCGTGACAGCCCCATCTCCCCTTAAAGGAGGTCCGTTACATGCCGGCTGGCACTATTGCGATGCTTGATGTGGATCACCATATCCACCTGATCCCCGTGGGAAGAGTACAGAAACTGAGTATCGAACATTCTGCGATCAAGAAAGTGGAGAACGAGAGATTTGAGCTCGCATGTATCCTCCGGCTTTTTGTTGAGGGTGACGCCCACCCGCTCGAGGATGTGCTCCGGCTGAACTTTGCCGCTGCACGCCAGCCCGGGCCGCAGATGATGACCGAACTGACCTTTATCCAGAACCACATCATAAAGGAGATCTTCGACTGGGCATTATCCGGCGAACTGTCCACGTGTTCTTCTGACGACCCCCTGGCAAAGGAGTGCGGGATTGCCCTTTCGTCAACAATCATGAGGGAGCTGCTTGCCTCAAAGACGCTCAAAGACGTGCTCGAGCGCCACGGTGCACTCCCGGAATCCATGACGGTGATACGGTAAAACAATGCCACAAAGGTAATGTTCTCACTGGTGCAAATATCTATCACGGCAGATACCCCACGGTTAACCAGATACGAAGGGGAAAAAGGAAGTCATAAGTATGGACGATCCAGCGTTACAAGGCGACGAGCAGATACTTATCCGGACTCAGGGAGTCCATGTAAAATCGATCTCCTTTGAGGGGATCCTGACCACCCGGCGCATTATCCTGGTGGACCGGATCAAGGGCGTCCTACCCCCAAAGGAGATCCCGCTTTCCACTATCCAGTCCATTGAACCCGGGGAGAACGCCATCCGGGACCAGGTGATCTCCCTCGGGGTGATCACAAGGACGGGCGGGGCACGGCAGATGGTGCTCACCTTCTCCCGTGAAGGAGGAGGAAACCGGGCAAAGGAACGCGACGAATGGGTCCGCCAGATCGAGGCACATCTTGGAGTGCCATCGTTTGAACCGGTGGCGCAACCGGCACCGGCCCGGAACGTTCCCCCGCAGTATGAGACCCCCGGCGCGTATGTCCCGCAAAGCAGCCCGGCCCCGGTACAGCCCCGTACAGAACCCCCGGTAGTCATGCCTGCTCCCGAACCTGCAGCACCGGCACCGCAGGAGACTGTTCTTGGGACGTATTGTACCAAGTGCGGCACGAAAGTACCGGAAGGTTCGGCCTTCTGCAACAAGTGCGGGACGCGTATCGTAAGGCCCGGTGAAGCCGCACATGCTGCGGCCACGGCACCCGCGACAGTACAGAAAGCACGTCCGGTCGAGCGGGAGATGCAGTCCGTTGAACCGCTGATGGAGAGATCGACCGCCTCTGCACCACGCGATCCTCTGCGCACTCCTCCGCAGGCACCGCCTGCACGGCCATACACCGCCCCGGCGCCGGTCGCTGCTCCCCCGGTCCAGCCGGCAGCGCGTACCGCCCCTGCACCGGCAAAGAAGGAGAAGAGACGGTTCATGCCGAAACTCTTCTCTCCAAAAGACCTGCCGCCGACTCCGCTTGTCCCGCCGTCAGCAAAACCACCCGCTCCCAAAAAGCCATCCAATAAGAAGAAGATCCTCCTGGTTGCCGGTATCGTTATCGTGCTCCTTGTTGTCGTCGTCGGAGCGGCAGTCGTCCTGCCAAAGACGGGACTGCTCACCAGCCTCTTCCATGGATCCACGAGTAGCGGATCCACCGGAGCCACAGCCACGGCAACGGTTACCGCAAAAACCACATCCTCAGCAGGATCTGCTGTCGGTGTTGTTGCTGCAACACTGACACCGGTCTCGGTTCCGCAGACCGGCGTCTATGTCTATGTGAACTATATCGGCGGATGGAAGGGCACCTATGGAACGGCAAACGAAACGCTCCAGGCCACGAACTCCGGCGAACGCATCATGGAAGTCGTAAATGCCACCGGTCCCGTCGCTGCATCGTTCTGGAAACAGGATGGTTCCAGCCATGGTATTACCGTCACGATCTACAAGAATGGCAAGGCACTGACGACCGGAACCTCCACTGCGGCAAACGGGAAGGTAACCCTCTCCGTGGATACCGTTACCGGCGTTGCACAGCAGCCGGTAGTCAGCGGGGGCAGCGGGACTGCAGCCGTAACAACGACTGCGGCCGCTGCCACGAACACTACGGCAAAAACAACGACAAGTGCTACGGCAAATGTGACCGCAGCAAAAACGACCGCAAAATAGCCCCCCTCCCCGGGGTCAGTCCCGATAGAGACCGGAGACTCTTCCCCGGTTTTTTTCGCTTTTTTTTTACGATTCCCGGTACCGGTTACTTACAGAATACCCCTGGAACCGGGTTATAAAAATTATCCGCATTCTCCCCACAGATATACCCGTAACAGACAATGGCGGGATCGGTTCATCGGTGGTTATATGCCCGACACCAGACATAGGATAGAGAGAGGACACCATGTCTGAACAGAAACCCGTCCCCCCTGATGGTGCAGAGTCCCTTGAACGGCAGGGTATCGATATGCTGGTACACACGTTTCATTCAAACGCAGACCCTATGCTCCGGAGATATGCCGTCTATCTCCTGGGAAAATCCGGCGATCCTCAGGCCCTGCGACCACTGGTCGAAGCGCTTGCCGATCCGGAAAAATCCGTACGGGAGCAGGCCATGCTCTCGCTTGTGGACGCGGGGAAATCCGCAATCGGTCCCCTGACCGAGACCCTGGCAAAAGAGCCGAAATGGCAGGCGCGGTACCGGGCCGCCGAAGCACTCGGCAAACTTGCTGACGAAGATGTACTTCAGCCCCTCATCCGCAGCCTCAAGGATAACCGGGATCATGTCCGGTACATGGCTGCGAAGGGGCTCAAAGAACTGGGAGATTCGCGTGCAGTCGAACCGTTAATCATTCTCCTCGCTGATGAAAACCGTGTTGTGCGGATGATGACTGCACGGGCCCTCTCCGCGATAGGAGGAGAAAAAGGGCGCCGTGCGCTGGAAGCGGCGCTTTCTTCCGAGCAGGACGATGAAGTAAAGAACGTCCTCCGCGAGGCGCTGAAATAAGTTTGTAACGATAATGCCGGAGGCTTTGCCGTTTTGGCAATCAAATGAAAATACTTATGAGTCTGCCCAGTCAGATCCCTCAAAAACAACAGCCGGTTTCTGAAGTGCACACCCGGAATAATCCTCTGCCGACTGTTGGGATATACTGCGTAAAAGAAAGGGATGACCGTTGGGAACAAGAGATTTTCATTTCGATAAAAGCCGTTCCTTCTCCTATACCCTCCTTATCTCAATGGTACTGCTGGTCATCTGCCTTGTCGGGCTGATGACCGTTTACAATTATATCACGCTCAAGAACAGTTTTGACCAGGAATCCCAAAACCTGGAGATCCAGTCGGAACAGAGTATCGTGGCTGCATTGCGGCAGACCGATACGACAACGACCGTTATGGACGAGCAGCTCAACCAGCAGATGCTCAAGGGATTTACTGCTTTTTTCGCAGAATATAACCGGTCCGGTCACAACCCGGCTGCAATGGATCTTGCCAGGGTAAAAGGGGCCCTTGGCGACGGGTACGATGTCTATGTCATCAATGAATCAGGGGTGATCGTCTATTCGAGTTACCTCTCGGAGATAGGCCAGGATTTCCGGCAGGTTCCCTATTTTTACGAGTACCTGACCAAGATCCGCCAGTCTGAAGGATTTTTCCCGGATCGTGTCGTGCACGAGATGCTCGGCGCCGGCAAGTATCGTAAATATGCATACGAACCCACGCCCGATCACCGGTATGTAATGGAGATCGGGTATTCCACACCCTCATTCAGTGCGGTTAATTCCAAGCTTGACGATGAAAAAAACATCGCAGATATCGTCTCTGTAAATCCGTATATCGATACGTTCCACGTGTATGATGTGACGGGGCACCGTACAGAGGATGCAAGCCTGCCGGACAACTGGACCGGGACCAACCTCCGGCAGGTGATCGCATCACGACAGACCGTAGAAGTTTACGATCCGACACTTCATGTGAAGGTCCGGTACCTGTTTGTCGATCTCAGGAACCCCCGGTATGGGTCCGACCTGAGCAGGATCGTTGAATTGCGGTATAATACCGGACGCATCCAGGAGGCACTTAACCATCTTGTCTTCATCCACCTCGTGTTCGGGGGTTTTGCAATCTTTGTCGGATGCATTATTGCGTTTTTCCTCTCCCGGAGGATGACCCGCCCCATAGCCAAGATCGCACGCGACGTAGATATTATTGCCGGCGGCGATTTCGATCACCGTATCGGCACCACCCGTGCCAGGGAGTTCGTGATCCTTGAAAATGGGATCAACACGATGGTCGACTCGATAAAATCAGCGACAAAGACTCACGAGGATGACGAGATCTTCCAGAAAGATCTCATCAACCAGATGCCGGTGGGAATCTTCATGAAACGGACCGATACCGGCAGGTATGTTTTCTGGAACAGGGAAAGTGAGGAGATCTTCGAGCGTCCCTCAGAGGATGTGATCGGGAAAACCGATGAGGAGCTCTTCCCGGGCCCCATGGCAGACCGGATAAAAAAAGAAGATCGGGAGGCGCATGTCACCCGGGTGGAACTTAAGTACTCGAAGGTAACGACAAAAACAAAAGGCGAACGTATCATCCACATGATCATCGTTCCGATCCCCGACTCCACGAAATCGGTACGGTACCTGCTCGGTATAGCCGAGGACGTGACCGATGAGGCAATCAAGCTCAAGCGGGATCTCCTCTTCAGTATCACACGGAGTGATATCCTCGATCAGCTCGCCGTTATCATGACCCACCTCGAACGGGCCCAGCTCAAGGCAACACAGGATGAGATGGAGATGTTTTTCGCAAAAACCCTCGGGTCCGTGGAGGCGATCAAGAACCAGATCGCATACGAACGGGGGCTCCAGGATCCCCGGACCATGATATCGCCGGTCTGGCAACCGGTAGACCGGGCATTTGACAAGGCCGTCAGGATGCTGCCCGGGCAGACTACCGTGGACATTTCCTGCGGGACCGGAACCGTGGAGATCCTTGCCGATCCCCTCCTTCCGCGGATCTTCTTAAGTCTTCTCTCCCTGTCATTCCGGCTTGACGGGCCTGCTTTTTCACAGATACATCTTAGCGCCCGCATGCAGGGGGATACCCTTGCACTTGTCTACGAAGATAACTGCACCGGCATTCCCGCAGAGGAAAAAGAGCGGATATTCGAGTTCGGGTACAGCAGGGAAAATGCGGCAAGCCTCTATTTAGCCCGCGAGCTGTTCAGTTTTACCGGGATTACGATCACCGAGACCGGCGAGCCGGGCAAAGGCCTGCGGTTTGTAATCATCGTTCCCCACGAACGGTTCCGGGGATTATAAAAAAAGGGAAAATACCTGCAACCTTACCGGATCTTTGTGCCCGGTTCAACCTGTTTTAACGGCGTGAGCAGCGAAGCCGCATCCCCTGCCGCGAGGATCATGCCGTTGCTTTCGACACCGAAGATCTTTGCCGGGGCAAGGTTTGTGAGTACAACAACATCCTTTCCTACCAGCTCTTCGGGTTTGTAGAACTGCGCAATCCCACTCACGATCTGCCGGGTCTCTCCCCCGATATCCACCTGGAGTTTTAAGAGCTTGCTCGATTTGGGGATATTCTCGGCTGCGAGTACTTTCCCGGTCTTCATCTCGACTTTACTGAAATCCTCGATTGTGATCATCGGTGTCTTCTCCATTTTCTTATTGGCTTCGCGAACCCGCTGCTGGAGCAGTGCATCCAGCTCTGCGATCTGCTTCTCTTCAAGTTTTGCAAAGAGCGGGGCCGGGACGGGGATCTGCCCCTCTGGCACCGTTTCTGTTCCCTCGTTAACCCGGTGGCTGGCAACCTTGTCGGTGTACCCCAGCTGCTCCCAGCACTCCTGTGCTTTAACCGGCATCACCGGTTCGATCAGGAGCGCGAGTGCCTTTGCGATCTGGCAGCTGTTTTTAATCACCTGCGCTGCCGCGGCCCGATCGGTCTTGATCAGTTTCCACGGGGCATGGGTCTGGATATACGTGTTCCCGAACGCAGCAAGCGCCATCACCGTGTCGACCGCACCTTTGAACTCATAGGCCTGCATCTGTTCGTCAACACTTTTCTGGCACTTTTCGATCTCGGCAAGGATCTCCGGATCGACGGTCCCGCCCGGGACGCCGCCAAACTCCTTGTGCGCGAAAAAGAGCGTGCGGTACATGAAGTTCCCAAGGATGTTCACGACCTCGTTGTTGATCCGCTCGCCAAAGACCTTCCACGAGAAGTTGAGTTCTTTTGTATGGCTCGTGTAGGCGAGCAGGTAGTACCTCAGGTAATCGGCAGAGAGACCTTTATCCAGGTAATCGTCGTTGGTCCAGACAACATAGCCCCGGGACTTCGAGAACTTGTGGTCGTCGACTTTTACCATCCCGCTTGCAACGACCGCATAGGGTTCGCCGTATCCTGCGCCGTGGAGGATCCCGGGCCAGAAGATACAGTGATGGTATATGATGTCGCCGCCGATAAAGTGCGTGACCCGGTTCTCCCCGCACCAGTACCTCTTCCAGTCCTTACCGGCTTTTTCTGCCCATTCTTCTGTGAACGCAATGTACCCAATGGGTGCATCGACCCAGACATAGACCACGAGATCATCGCGGCCGGGAAATTTCACGCCCCATTCGAGCGTACGGGTAATGCACCAGTCGTGGAGCTCGTCCCTGATCCAGCCGATGGCATAGTTCTTTGCATTGCTCGTACCTTTGAGTTTGTCCAGGTACGGCAGAAGGTAATCCTTGAACGCAGATAATTTGAAGAAATAGTGCTCCTGATCACGGAACTCCGCCTTTGTCCCGCAGACCTTGCAGACCGGATCCTTGATCTCGCCGGGTTCGAGATGCTTGCCGCAGCCCTGGTCGCATTCGTCCCCCCGTGCCTGCTTGCCACAGTAGGGACAGGTACCTTCCACATACCGGTCCGGGAGGAACCGTTTGCATTTCGGACAATATGCCTGGTGGACGACCTGCTTGTAGACATAGCCGTTTTTTACCAGCCGGTTCATGATTTCCTGTGTTCGGTGGTGGTTCGCCGGGTCATCGGTCATGCCGAAATAATCGAAGTTGACCCCGATCCGTTTGAAGGTCTCATCGAAGTGCTTATGGTACCGCTCAGAGAGCACTCTCGGGGATATCCCCTGCTCTTCAGCCGAGACCACGATGGGCGTCCCATGGTTGTCCGAACCCGAGACAAACACGACCTCTTCACCCGTCCGCCGCATGTAGCGGACGTAACAGTCGGCGGGGACGTACGTTCGCAGATGCCCTAAATGGCAGGGCCCGTTGGTGTACGGGAGCCCGCAGGTAACCAGCAGCGGTGGTTTAGTCATTCTAGGTACTTTTTAGCATCTGATACGTAATAATTCCTGTACCATGGCAAAGATCGTTCCGCTTCCGACACGGGCATTTGGTGCGGAACCCGGTGTGCCGGATGTTGCAGCGCTCGCCCGCTGGATCGCAGATCACCGGGGGATCGCTGCCGACCTTCACGCATACCGGCTCGATCAATCGCTTGCTCCCCAGCTGGATGCCGGCATCACCGCACCCTGTGCCGGCGGCCTCTTCTGCCGCGACCGGGTTCTCGGGCAGCTCACCGGGTTAAACAAAAAAAAGGATACCGCAACCGGCGAGATTGATACGGAAGGTACTGCACTCGCGGAGGATGCAGCCCTGCTTGCTGCACAAAAAAAAAATATCTGGTGTGCCCTCCCCGCCCCGTCAGCGCTCGGGATCACCGATGCATACTATGGCGATGAGGATGAATGGGACGATGCACTTACTGCAGCCTATCGCAGGATGATGCGGAACATGCGGGATGCCGGGATTGGCGGGCATGTTCTCATAGGGGAAAAAGTCGTTGAACGCGAGGTTGCCGCACTTGCCGGAAAAAAAAGTTTTTTCTTTATACCGGATGAATCCCCGGAGGATCTGGAAATAGTGATGGAATACCAGCGGGAAGTAGCCGCCGTCCCCACCCTGCTGGGTAAATTAATTTCTCTCACCGGGGAGTACGAGGTGGCCCAACTTATTATAATCGATCCGGATGAGGGATCCATAAAAACGGCCCTCTCCTCCTTTGATCCGGACCGGATCTCTGTCGGGGGATACTGTACAAGCTCCTGCGATAGCTACTGGAAAAATCTCGCGGAATCTGCCGTATACTGGAAAGAGTGACAACCCGGAGGATGGGAAGTGACTTTTTTTTAAACCTGCTCCCGATATGTCAGGCAAACATTAATAACAGCAGATAAAAGCAATGTTACAATAAAGAGTGATATTATGCAGTCTTCCTGTCGTTTCGTATTCACGGATAGAAAAACCGCAGGAGCGTCGGTATGAAGGATCGATCCTTTTTTTTGGGAGGCCTGATCCTCTGTCTGCTGGTCTTCCTGGCAGGGCCGGTCTCTGCGGATAAACCGGTTGCATCGTTCATTACAAACAGCACAACCGGAGGGACTCCGTTTTCCGTACAGTTCATGGATTCCTCGCTCAATTCGCCCACCGGGTGGACCTGGTTGTTTGGCGATGGCGGGACAGCCTATGTCCAGAACCCGGCTCATACGTACACTACCGCGGGTTCGTATACCGTAACCCTGATTGCGAAAAATGCCGATGGGTCGGACACGCTCACAAAGACCGGGTATATTACTGCCTTAAAACAGTCAGCGGTTCCTGCGGTCTCCTTTGCCACCAATGTAACCGGGGGAACCGCCCCGCTCTCAATCCTCTTCATCGATACATCGACAAACTCACCTACCTCATGGGTGTGGTCGTTCGGTGATGGCAGTACCGCAACCGGAGCAAGCCCGGTTCACACCTATACCACAGATGGCGTATACACGGTCACCCTCACTGCCACAAACTCGGCAGGCAGCAATACGATATCGAAGACTGCCTATATCACGATAAGCAAGGCAACCGATCCCCCGACAGCAATCTTCAAGGCTACAAAAACCTCAGGGGGTTCGCCCCTCGATGTCCAGTTCATGGACGCTTCAACCAACTCTCCTTCGGCATGGACCTGGTCGTTCGGTGACGGGACTACATCCACCCTGCCAAACCCTACACATACTTACACGGCACCGGGCAGCTACACGGTCACCCTGACCGCTACGAATTCGCAAGGGAGCAATACAGTCTCTCAATCAGGTTACATCACAGTGACCGCCTCGCTTCCGATTGCTTCCTTTACCTCAAATGTAACGTCGGGAGCAAAACCTCTCGTTGTCCAGTTCACCGACACCTCCAATAATACGCCGACCGGATGGTACTGGACATTCGGTGACGGCGGTACCTCCACGCTCCAGAACCCGGTATACACCTACACGGCACTCGGGACCTACGCGGTATCGCTCGGTGCCTCGAATTCTGCCGGCAGTAATACCACAACCCGGACCGGGTATATCACGGTCAACAATGCAGTAGCGCCACCGGTGGCTTCCTTTACCGCCGATATCCGGTCAGGAACTGCCCCCCTCACGGTCCGGTTCACCGACACCTCGACCAATGCGCCCAGCGGCTGGCAGTGGGCATTTGGCGACGGGCTCTTAAACACGGAGAAAAACCCGTCGCATACCTATACCTCGGCGGGCACCTACACGGTGTCCCTGACAGCCATTAATTCCGGCGGAAGCAATGTGTCCATGATGCCCGGGTATATCACGGTCGCAGCAACGGAATCCACTGCTACCCCGACCGCAATCCCAACAACCTTAACTGAAACCGCGGAAGGGACAACGTCTGCGCAGGATACGGCGACCCCGTCCGTGACAGCGGCCACGGGAGCGTCAGGGACCGGGCCGTCATGGATTCTTCCGTTAATCGGCGGCGTTATCCTCGTAATCGTCATCATCGCGGTCCTCCTTCATGTACGCGGCGGGCGCGGTGGCGGCAGAGGACGGTACCGTGGCGGGGATCTCTGATCTTTTTTTTTCAAAATCACTGTTTTTAAAAAAAGAAGGAACTGACCCGGAACAGATTCCGGAAACCTTACACCATCTTTTCCCTGCCGATGCACTCGAAATCGATAAAGCCGTTGTAAGGATCGGTTGCAAGGAGACGGACCCGGACTTTCTGGCCGACAAAAAGCCCTTTCTCTCCTTTGGTCACGCGGCCTTCCGCAGGTGGTTCAAGGAGCCGGACATAGGTCCCTTTATCCGCGGCACCGGTGACAAGTGCGTCAAAGCTTCTCCCGATACTGTCTGCAAGGAGCACCGCGGCGACCGACTTTCTCATGAACCGTTTTACCTTCTTTGATGCCTTCTCCCGATCGGAAAGCCAGAGTGCACGGTCACGCAACTCGGCTGGGCTGTACGGGCAGGCCTGGTGGTGGAAGACCGCTTTTATCATGCGCTGGTTGATGATATCCACGTACCGGCGGTTCGGTGCCGTTGCGTGCGTATAATCGACTACAGCAAGGGCAAAATGCCCCGCGGGGGTCTCCCCGGGTTGGAGCAGGACGTATTCGCCCGGCCCCATGAGCTTGACAACCGTGAGCGACAGGTCGGGGAAATGAAGGGGGTCTGCGGCCTTCTGTTTAGTGAGGAACTTCGCCAGCGCCCGGGCATCCGGGACCTCGGGGAGCGTCTCGCCGACTGTAGCTGCGACAAGCACCATGCCTGCCCAGTCCCGGGGAGTCTTTACCACCCGTTGTATCATGGGAAGACCGGCTTTCCCCAGCTGCGCGACCATGGTCCCGTTTGCGGCAACCATGAACTCCTCGATGAGGCCCCGTGCCGGGTTGTGCTTGTGGGTAACGAGCCCCCGCACCTCATCATTTTCCACAACCACTTCGGCCTCGCCCGTATCCAGTTCGAGCGCCCCCTGCGCCCTCCGGTATGTCCGTAGCAATCCTGCTGCCTCGTTCTGGAGCCGGAGTTGAGGTTCCAGTCCTTCAAGGGCCTGGACACTCTCCGGCACCGGGGCGGTGCCTTCGAACCATGCCCCGATTACTTCGTACACCAGTTTTGCCCGGTTACAGACAAGTGCGGGAAAGATCCGCTGCGGGACAAAACTCCCGTCAGGCCGCACGACAAATTCGATGACAACGGCAAGCCGGTCCCGGTCCGGCAGGAGCGAGGTGATGCCATAGGAGAGTTTTTCCGGCAGCATCGGGAAGGTGAGGACACCGGTATAGATCGTTGTCCCGTTATGGCCGGCATACTCGTCTGCAGGTGTCTGGCGGCGGACCAGGGAATCGACGTCAGCGATGGCAACCTTAACGAGGATTGTCCCGTCGGCACTGCGCTCGCAGTACTCCAGCTGATCGAGGTCGCGGGAATCGTGGTTGTCGATGGAAGACCACAGGAGGGTACGCAGGTCTTCTGTGCCGGCAGGGACATTGTGAAACTTCTGCTCCTGTATCGGGCCCACCTGGTCCATCACTGCGGGAGGAAACCGGGGCACGAAGCCGTATTTTTCCATTGCGTGCCAGGCAATGTTCTTCAAGTTCACCTCACGGGCATGGCGGGGAGAAGAGTTCTGGCGGGGATCCCGGCGGGATGGGGAGTGGTGCTGCTTCATTGTGACAGGGAGGGATCTTGCCCTGAAACGTTAAATACTTCCTCAAATGGTTGCAGGGAGGGCCCGACGGCTTTTTTACCCGGAAAAAAAGGAGGATACGGGATATCGTCATCCACATCCCGGAACCGGAGTTCGCGGCAGATCTGCCGCAATCCGGGCATCTGAAAATCCGGTTATTGCGCCGGCGTGCAGTCCAGGCTTTCGCCGGGCATGAGGATCCTGACCGATATATCGGCGGTCCGTTCGAGGGCGTTCTTGAACGGGACGGGATCGGCAGCTATCCGGTCCCAGGTATTGTAATGGATCGGGACAACCGTTTTTGCCCCGACAAACTGCGCCGCCATCATCGCCTCTGCCGGCCCCATGGTGTATCTCCCGCCAATCGGAAGGCACGCAATGTCGGGGTGGTACAGTTCCCCGATCAGTTTCATGTCGGAAAAAAGCGCCGTGTCCCCGGCGTGGTAAACGCTGACGCCGTCCAGGGTGATGACAAAACCCGCAGCCGCACCCCCGTCATACGAGCCGGAATCATCTTCGATCCTTGAGGAGTGGACGGCCGGGGTCATGGTAAAGGAAACGCCGTCGAGCTCAAGCGTCCCGCCGATATTCATGCTCTCGGCCGGCACGCCGTTTGCCTTGAGATAATATGCAACCTCACCGACAGCCACGGTCTTCTTCTTTAATGCCACCGCTTCACCAAGGTGGTCCGCGTGCCCGTGGGTAACGGCCACGATATCCGGGTCAGTACCCTTCACGCTTCCGTCGCGGATAAACGGGTCTACCAGTACTTTTTTCGAACCGTCAAGCAGGACACAGGAATGCCCGAGCCAGGTAAGCTGCATATATGCAGATAAAGGGTGTGAAGGGATGTAATTTTTGCGGGAGGGTCCTTGGCACTGCCGCTATGGATCAGTGAGGTAGTAAAAAAAGGCCAGCAGGACGTCACCTTCAGGTGACGTCGATAAGCTCTGCTTCGGTGATGTCGATGGACTCGCCCAGGTTGTCCGCGGTCGCGCTCCGGGTCATCTGCTCGGAGAGGTCCCGGTCCTCCATCACGTCGCGGATACGGGCAATATAGGGGTCGATGGTCGGGTCTTCCTGTTCCTCGATCACATGCCGGTATTCACGGAGGGTTGACGGGCTGACCCCGAGTTCATCAGAGACTTCCTTCATCGTCTTTCCGGACTCGACAAGATCTTCCATCTTTGCCTTGTCAAAGGGCATCTTGAAGTCGAGTTCCCTGAAGAGCTTGAGGCGTACCCGTGCACGGGCGACCGTCTTGCTCAGTTTCTCGTCACCGAGTTCGCGTGCGATCTCAGTGTCGTTCTTTCCGGCGTAGAATGAGGTAACGAGCTTTGCGAGCTGGATCGGCTTGAGCGAAGTCTTGAAGATCCCCTGTTCGATGATCTCACGCATCACCAGCGCGACCTCGCGTTCGATTGCATCGCTATCCCTGAGGGTGCCATGAATGTTTTTCATCGGCTCGACAATCTTTGTCTTGCCGGACATGGTGCTGAAGAGTTCCAGCAGCTGTGATTTCCGTTTCTCTTCCGTCATTGCATACCCCGTTTTGGGATTAGGATATACAATACCCGGTGTACTATTTAATCCTATCTTTACGCTTCTTTTGACCAGAAACCTTTTATTTGGTTCTGGATTGCCCTGCCTTAACCCGGTATTTCCACGCAGGAATCCTGCACAATCAGGTACCTTCAGATCCACTTAACTTTCAGGAAATCGCGCAAGAACGGAACTCTTCACGGGTTGTTATGCTCCTGTACCGGACACGAGCCTTTTTGTCGGGAGTCGTACAAACGTGTAATACGAGATTATCCTAATTTCCCGTGATTACCATGAGCGATGTTTTTGAGAATGTCATGGACCTTGCCAAGCGACGGGGTTTCATCTGGCCGACGTCCGAATGCTACGGGGCGGTGGCCGGTTTTATCGATTACGGCCCGCTCGGCGCCATGATGAAGCGGCGGATTGAGAATATCTGGCGTCATTTCTACGTGGTCCAGGAAGGTTACTACGAGATCGAGTGCCCGACGATTGCGCAGGAGGCTGTTTTTATCGCCTCCGGGCACGTGAAGGGCTTCTCGGACAAGATGTGCCAGTGCCCGCACTGTAAGGAATACCTGCGGGCAGACCATGTCGCCGATGGCGGTGGGGTACACGGGGCAGCAACGATGGACAATGCAACGCTTGCCGCTGCGATTGCAACCTGCAAGTGCCCGGCCTGTGGCGAAGTGCTCGGGAACGTCGAGGTCTATAACTTCAACCTCATGTTCCAGACCACGATCGGTCCCGGTTCGCAAAGGGTCGGCTATCTCCGCCCCGAGACTGCGCAGGGGATGTTTGTGGACTTCACCCGGCTCCTGCGGTTCTACCGCGACAAGCTCCCATTTGGCGCCGTGCAGATCGGGAAATCCTACAGAAACGAGATCTCGCCCCGGCAGGGCATGATCCGGCTCCGGGAGTTCACCCAGGCCGAGGCCGAGATCTTCGTCCACCCGAACGAGAAGAACCACCACCCGGCGTTCAAGCGGTACGCGAATTACCGGATGCCGCTTCTCACTTACGTTCACCAGCAGAAGTGCGAGCCCCCAGTTGATATGTCGATGCGGGAAGCAGTGGACAAGGGCATCATCGCTAACGAGTACGTTGCCTATTACGTAGCCCTCACCCACGAACTGCTCGTAACGGTCGGGATCAAGCCGGACCGGCTCCGGTTCCGCCAGCACCTCCCCGACGAGCGGGCACACTATGCAACCGACTGCTGGGATGCCGAAGTATACTCCGAGCGCTTCGGCTGGGTCGAGACCGTCGGGATTGCAGACCGTACGAACTACGACCTCAATGCCCACGGAAAGCAGAGCGGCACGTCGATGACGGTCTTCATCCAGTACGACCAGCCAAAGAAGGTCGAACGCCGGCGGATCATCCCGAACATGGGGGTGCTTGGCAAGCAGTACCGGCAGAAGGCAAAGGCGATCTTTGCAGCCCTTGAAACGGCAACCCCGGGCCCCGAAGGTGCCGATGTAACTGTTGACGGCGAGACGATCCACATCCCCGCAGACCTCTTCGAGGTCAGGGACGAGGTTGTGGATGTCCGTGGCGAGGAGATTATGCCCCATGTGATCGAGCCGTCGTACGGTATCGACCGGATGTGCTATGCCGTGCTCGAACAGGCGTACGACGAGGACACCGCGGACGGCGAGAAACGCACGGTGCTCCGGTTCTCCCCGCAGGTTGCCCCGGTCCAGGTCGCGGTCTTCCCGCTCATGGCCAGGGACGACCTTGACACGGTCGCAGAAGAGATCACGACCTCGCTCCAGAAGCGCGGCATCCTTGCCGAGTATGACGATTCCGGTGCCATTGGCCGCCGGTACCGCAGGCAGGACGAGATCGGGACGCCGTTTGCGATCACGGTGGACTACGATTCAAAAGAGAAACACACCGTTACCCTCAGGGACCGGGACAGCATGAAGCAGGTCCGTATTGCCATCGATGCAATCCCCGAGACGCTCGGTGCGCTCGTCCGCGGCGAGAAGAAGTTCGCGGAACTGGGATAGATCCTTCTTTTTCTAATTTTGTATTTTTTGAGAGTTAACAATCCTTTTTTGATTTCCAGTTAGTTGTTTACTTTAATTTGAAAATACGAGGGTTCCCACCCCCTTCGGGAGTCGCTCGGGCGCCTCGTCGGGCCCTCTGCTCGGGCAGATTACCGTTTTCTGGGGGAAAGCAGGTAATTGAGGCCGCCGCGGGGCGCCCTTTTAGGTCGGCGGCAGGGCATCGCAATATCCACACATCAAGGAAATACTCTGCAAAAAAGCGTTACTGTTCAATAATCACTGTTTGGAAATCCTGCAACGTTACCCGTACTTCCTCCGGCACAGCTCGAAGATCTTCCCCCCGGTCTTCTCCCCAATCCCCTTCACTGCAACGAGTTCTTCCAAAGAAGCATTTACAATTCCCTGTATCGTGCCGAAATGCGCGAGCAGCAGCCGGGCGTTCTTCATCCCTATCTCGGGGAACGCCGAGATAATGTATTCCTGCTCCTCCTTTGCGGACGCAAACGACTTGTGGGGATGGAACTTGCGCTCGCCCCGCTCGCCCTCCTCGCGTTTTGCTATCACAAAGAGCATCTGGGCGGTGTCCTGCTCGTTTTGGGTGAAGAGGATCGTGATCCCCATATCAACGGTGAGCGCCGCGAGAACTCCCCGCAGGGCATTCGGGTTCATGTCCCGTTGCGTGTAGATATCGCCACCCTCGATGATCATGACCGGCCGGGGAACCGCCTCGGAGAGCGCCTTTGCCTGCCCGAGCAGGTCACGGTTGATCAGGGTATCGACAAAGTCCCGGGCGGTCTTCCGCTCGACCGCGATCCTGTCGCCGATGACATAATCTCCCACCGGCAGGCGTTCGAGCCGGATCGCGGCGCCCATGCCGGAGAGGATCTCGACTACTTTCGACGAGGTCTCGCGGTCGTCGATATGGATCGCCGGCCCCTGCGGTGTGAACTCTTCGATAAGGGCCTGGTCGACAGCCACCGGTCTTGCCGGTTCGGAGGAGTGGCCGGCGAGATCCCGCATGCTTTTCTGCATCATGCGCTCCTTTGACTGGCTCACGTACCGAAAGACCTCGTCGGAGGTGCCCTTCGTGACAAGGACAACGACCCTTCCCGCTGCGGACCTCCCGGTCCGTCCTTTGCGCTGGATGGACCGGATCTCTGAAGGAACTGCCTCGTAGAAGATCACGAGATCGGTCGAGGGGACATCGAGGCCCTCCTCGCCGACCGATGTTGCAACAAGGACCCTGAACTCGCCGGCCCGGAACCGGGTGAGGGCCGCGATCTGCTTCTTCTGCGAGAGCCCCTTCTCCGCATCCTTGGTGGCCTGCCCCACGAACCGCTCGCAGGCGATTCCGTTCGCGTTCAGGAAGTCCACGAGGAGCTGCACGGTGTCGCGGAACGTGGCAAAGACAATGATCCGGCTCTCGGGATGGGTTTCAAGCTGTTCGCGGACAAGGTCGAGAACGACCGCCTGTTTGGGGTGCAGCTCGGCCTTCCATGTCTGGGACTGCTCATAGAGCTCACGGAAAACCGGATCCCTGCTCAGCCGCTGGCTCGCCTTGCTCCCCCCGGCGCCCGAGCCTTCTGCCACGAGCTTTGCCACATAACCTTTGAGCACCTCGCTCCCCTGCGACTCGGCAAGGGTAATGGCATGGCGGAGCTTCATGAGCTCGGCGTAGACCGAGGCTGCGGCATACCCGGCCTGGTCACGGTTCTGGATCCTCTGCTGGATCTGGGCGTTGATGCCGGCAAGTTCCCGCATAGAGAGTTTCTCGCGTTTCGGGACGGCAAACCCGATCGAGGCGAGGAGTGCCAGCCGGTTCTCGATCAGGGAGTTGATCGCATGGATGGCGCTTTTGAGATCGTTTGGGAGGGAGAGCGTGACGATCTCCACATCCCGCTCGTGGACATAGGGCCGGACATCCGGGTCGTTCTCGGTCCGGTTCTCGACCTGAACGATGCCGAGATTCTGGCAGACCTCCTGCACCTTTTCCTGCGCCCCGCCGGGCGATGCGGTCATGGCAAGGATCAGGGGATTGTCCGCGGTCGCCATATAGCGCTGGGCAAGAAAGACATACGCATAGTTCCCCACCGCCCGGTGGCATTCGTCCACGATCATGAGCGTGACGTCCTTTAACGTATACCGTCCCGCGATGAGATCGTTTTTTACCACTTGGGGGGTGGCAAAGATCACCTGCGAGCGTTCCCACTCGGCAGTCCGTTCGTCCGGTGGTGCTTCGCCGGTAAACATCGCAAACGGCGAGGCATCTGACCCGGCAGGGCTTTTAGTGAGCAGGAACTTCTCGAAGAACCGGAGGTGCTGCTCCACGAGGGGTTTTGTGGGGGCGAGCATCAGGATCCGGCCTTTCTCGTTGTAGATTCGTGAGGCCGCAACGATGAGGGCGACCGCAGTCTTCCCGAGGCCGGTGGGGAGGATCACCATCGTGTTTGCATCCAGTGCCTTCATTGCGACAGCGAGCTGGTATTCCCGTAACTCGATGCTGTCGGGCCGGATGAGGGGATGGCTGATGCAGGACATATTTCTGATGAGATTTTGTTTCGCCGGGTAATATAGGGAATTGTGCGGAGGAGGGGACGGAAAATTCAGTATACTCCTCCACCTCAACGATTACCCGGGGAATGCTCTTTTACCGTCTTACTGTGCCTTCACACCAGTCTCGGCACCGGAATATCTTAAAAAAAACGATCCAAAAAGGGCCGGCTCTACAACCGGCACAAAATCTCAAGCGCTTCCGACCCGGTCTTTACCGCAGTCATCAGCGTCAGGATATGGGTGGGATCTTTCTCGTTATTGATCCGCTCGCAGAGCGCATGGATCGTCATTGCGATCTCCTCGGCGAGCATGTTCCCGTCTTCCCCGTCGCACGTGCAGGACCCGTCATCGTGATCCCCGCCGCAGGTACAGCCTCCTGCATCATGCTCATGGGAATGCGCGGCCGATGGTGCCGGTGCAGCGGGAGCATGTGCAGCGTTCGCGGGCGCTTTTGCCGCGCTCTTCTCGGCACAGACCACGCAGAACGTCTTCTTCTTGTACTCGAACATCGGGCACCCGCACACCGGACAGGCCTTCTCCAGCATCTTCCCGCCCTTGAGGAGGTACTCGGCCATGATCTCGTCGTCTTTTCTCTCGGCCATCATCTCACCGTCTGATCCTATATCCAACTTATATATGCGAGTTCTACGTATTAACTACAGGTACACGGCAGGTGATACCATGTCAAATCCTGAAAAAACCATGGAAAACTGTGTCCTGATGTTGCAGCACATCCAGGAGGACAGCACAATCCCAAGAAATATCCGGCGCGTTGCTGACGAGACCCGGACGCTGCTAACCAACAACACCAAGGCAATGGGCCTTCGCGCCGCCGAGGCAATCTCAAAAATCGATGAAATCTCCAATGATCCCAACATGCCCATCCATGCACGGACCCGGATCTGGGAACTGGTATCCCAGCTTGAAACGATCCCGCTCGACTAGGGCGTTACAGAATTTTTTAATTACATTCTTTTCTTTACGGGTCATTTGCTGCTGCCTGAACGGATATCCGGGTCATGCAGCACGTATTGACTCATAGGCGAGCTTTAGGGGATTATCTGTCGTACGGCAGGATCCGTAAAACCCGAGGTATCCCGGAAAAATAAAAAGTATCAGGCCGCATCCAGCGAGCGGATACAGTACCCGAGGGCAATGCCGATGATACCGTATACAACGAGGATGACGCCGACCCAGAGCACCATTAAGGCAATGCCCAGAAGCGGGAGGATACAGATCATCAGGCCGAGGATGATTGCGAGGATCCCCTGGAGGGCAAAGAGGCCCCGGTGCACCATGGTCTTCTCGCCGACCGCAAAGACAAGCCCGATAAGTCCGCCCAGAAAGAGCGCGATACCGGCGATTACGGCAATTGCCTGTCCCATCACAAACGGGTGGATGATCGTTGCGATCCCGACAAAGAACCCGATGATGGAAAGGATCGCAAGGAGCATCGACGATTTCCAGCCGCCGGGCGAGAGTGCGGCGAGCATGAGCGCAGCAAACGAGACAAGGATGATCAAAATCCCGATCAGTTCGATAAGCACGGTCGCCGAAACGGTCGGAAACAGTACCACAAGAAGTCCGAATATCACCGCAAGTGCGCCGAGAAGAACAACTGCGCCCCACTTGACACCGGTCACATCTACAACAGGAACAACATCAGTAGCCATAGGCAACATTAGAACCCTTCGCGGGATTCCAGATAATGATTGTTATAGAAGGGTACTTCCTGCGGGGTACGGGAATAAAAGGGAATAACCGGGAGAGGGGACCGGTTAAAAAAGATATTATGCGATCTGGTGGGTGACCGACGGGATACTAATCTGGCTGGAATATGTGGACTGATACCCGTCAGGGAAGGTGATGATCGTGGTCTGCGGCGCGAAATCGGCCGAGATGAGCGGGGCATACCACTGGTTCTTTACCGCGGTTTGTGCGGCCGCAAATGAGAACGAGGGGGTCGTCATGGTGGTCGTTCCCGCATTCGTGGTGACCGTAGCAAACGAACCTATGCTTACATCGGCAGAGGACAGGTCAGCTTTCTGGACCATCACCGGGCGGTTGAGGTTCTCCTGGAGGGCGTTCTGGAGCAGTTTTGCCGGGTCTGCCGCGTGGAAGAAGATGGCCGCCTGTTCGGCAAGGGATAGGTCGTACTGCATGTCCGCCTGTGCATTGCCGTTCTGGTCGAGGGTTATGGTGAGCGTCTTTGCCGTAAATGCCTGCGCCGGCATCACTGCCAGGCATACGACGCAGAGAACTCCAAGTGCAAGGTATCTGAATTTCATATGGTGTCACGTTTACGTTACTTTTTTTGCTATAAAGGCTTGCTCGTTTCCGGTTTAAGAAAAAATCGACAGGCATTCCGCCGGATAAAAGAAGAAAGGAGGCAGCATAAAAAACGTGGCTGCCGTATCGAAAAATTACCTGCGGTTCCGGCTGCCGGCGTACAGGATCATTCCTGCACCGAACAGGCCGAGAAGCACCACGGTCACCGGCAGCGGGGAGGGCTTTGTTGTCGGGACGGTGGTTGCAGCGGTTGTGGTGGATTTTACGAGATTTACATGCAGGGAGACGATCTCGCCTGCCGCCGGGTACTGGACGATCGAGCCCGAAGCCGTCACATACCCGTCCTTTTCCACCCGGTAGGTTTTAAAAGGCGTGCCGGTGACCGGGATTGTGTCGTACAGTACACCGTTTGAGATTGTGCCCTGCAGGGAGTCGTCGAAGTACACATTTGCACCGTCAACATTGCAGTACACTGCATAGGTGCCCATCCCGGAGCCCGCGGGCGGTGCAGTCGGGGTTTCCGTTACCGGGGACGAGGAAGTGGAGAGGGTAACATAGACATCCTGTGTCTGGCCTTTTGCAGGGGTTGAGGGCAGGGTGCCGGATGCGGTGGTGTAGCCGTTTGCGCTCACCGCATAGGTCTTGTAGGGAGTTCCCGTGGTATAGACCGCCACGGTCAGGACGCCATTCGAGATGGTGCCCTTTTTTGTTCCGTCAAGGGAGACGGTGGCCCCGTTCACATTGCAGTGGAACTGGTAATACCCGATATCCCCGCCAATGAGCGTTGTCGTGACCGCGGTCGTGGGTGCCGTTACCGATTTGGGGGAGAGGGTCGGGTAGAGGGAGACTGTCTGGCCGTCCGCGGGCATGGTGACCCCGCCCGTGTAGGTGTAATACCCGGACTTCGAGACCGAGTAGGTGGTATAAGGCGTCCCCGTGGTAGAGACTTCGAGCGTAAAGCTGCCGCCCGAGATGGTGCCCTTTGTTACGCCGTTAAAGGCAACCGAGGCACCGTCCACATCGGAGTACACAGTGATCCAGCCCGTGCCGCTGCCGACGGGTTTCGGTTCGAGGGTGACCGTGATCTCCAGGTTTGCGCTGCCGCCCGGCACATAGTTGACGCTGCCGGTTTCATCGTAATAGCCGTCCTTTGTCACTTTGTAGGTGGATGCATCCACGCCGTTTTCGATATCGAGGGATCCGCCCGAGATGGTACCCTTATAGGTGTTGTCAAGGTACACTGCTGCGCCATCGACATTGCAGTTGATGGTCAGATACCCGGTCCCGCCTGCCGGCGCGGACGCAAGGGCCGGTACTGCAAACAGGCCAAGGGCAATCAGAAACAGACAGGAAATGCAATAGTTCATTCGCATACTCCTCCCGGTTTTCCGCAGCCGGGATATAAGGCTTGGGCTTTTGGAAGAAAGGACGGGAAAAAACGGGTGCGGGAAGAACGGATCAGTACTGCTCTGCGATCCGGACAAATTCGTCGAAATGTCTGCTCTTCTTAAAGAGCCACCAGGTAAAACGTTCGATCACGGTAAAGGAGAAGGATCCGCCCGCTGCATTCGGGTGCCCGCCGCCCCCGAACTCCCGGGCGATCAGGTGGCTGATGGGCGGGACCGACCGAAGGGAGAACTTGCCGTCCTTTCCTATGATCACTTCGATATCGGTCTTCTTCTTCTCCCGGATATAGTGGGCGGTCTCGCTCGGGTAGCCGTAGAGCGGGGCAAAGACGATCCGGTACTTCTTCCCGGCAAAGGTTGCGTGGCCCAGGCTGTTTGCCATTGCACTGTCCATCTCGGCCTTGATTTCAGCGTATTCGGCCCCGATCACGGGATCGGTAAAGATTCCGTCAATCAGGCAGTCCCGGACATGGTCCCGGTTCTTCTTTCTCTGGAGGACCTGGCCGAGGACGGCTGAGCGGGGGTCGGTATGTTTCCAGAGATCGTAATCGCAGACGATACGGGCAACTTCTGCGGCCGTCGCGTTCCCCGGCATGAGGTCCCGGGCCACGATCCCCGTTGCGCAGACTTCGGTGTCTACGCAGAGAAGCGCAACCGTGGTCCGGATCGCGGCCATCTCCTCCTCGCGCCAGCGGTGGTGGTCCCGCCACTCGATCACCCAGCCGTTCTTCTGCGCTTTCTGTGCGAGCGTATCTGCCCCTTTCTGGTACCCGATATCCGAGATCGAGAGCGTGTCGCCTTTCCCGGGGCTTGCTGCAACCAGGGAAAAGAGTGAGATAAATTTCCCGACCGAACTCCAGATCGTAAACACGCCGTCTTTCCCGTATTTCATCCGGTGGATCGCATCGGCCCCGACCGCGTCGAGGTCGTTATGCGTCAGGTGGACGATATGTACGGTACGCGAGGAAAGGGCACTCGTGAGGCCTTTATCGTCTTCCGTCCGGGATGGCTGTGGCATTACTGTACTACTTGGCATGGCAGGGGATAAAAAGAAGGTGCCGGGTGTGCCTTTGGGGCACCCGGAAAGCACATTATTTATTAATGTCCAGTGACAACCATTATAGTCCTGCCCTAGTAGCTCAGACTGGGAGAGCGCCAGACTGAAGATCTGGTTGTCCCCGGTTCAAATCCGGGCTGGGGCACTCATTCTTTTGGAATTTTTCACCGGCAAGCGGATGCTGGTCATGGCAGCCGGACGATCTCCTCATCCGGTACGGTTCCGGGGAGAACATACAAAAATTCCTGCCGCATGCAGCCGGCGAATCAGCGGTATCCGGTAACCGGCACACCGCGGCCCCGGGGGAATAACCCCACCGGGTGCAGGACCGCCCCTAAAGACCTGCTCCGCCGGAACCTATAATATCCATCCGGGGATATACTACTCCGTATTCGCCTTAAAGGACGTGCCTTTTTATGGATCTGATGGTCGCCATTGTCTGTGTCATCGTTTTGTCCATTGCTCTCCTGTACCTCGGCCAGCGCTTCAAGATGCCCAGCATCGTCAGTTTCCTTGTCATCGGGATGCTGGTCGGCCCCTTCGGATTTGCGCTTATCACCGACCAGTCCCTCATCGACACGATTGGCGAGATCGGCATTGTCCTTTTGCTCTTTACCATCGGCCTCGAATTCTCGTTCCAGACCCTGCTGCGCTCGTGGCGTGCGGTGATCATCGGGGGCATAGTCCAGGTCTGCACCACGATTATGGCGATCACCGGCCTTACGCTCGCCTTCGGCATGCCGTTTAACGAGTCGCTGATCTTCGGCTTTATCGTCTCCCTTTCAAGCACGGCTATCGTGATGAAGATCCTCCAGGAAAAAGGCGAGGTCGATACAATCCAGGGAAGGACGCTTCTCGGGATTTTGATCTTCCAGGACCTCGCCATCATCCCGATGATGCTGGTGCTCCCGCTCCTTTCGGGCAGCGGGAGCGGCATCGACCTCTCCTCGGCACCCTACCAGGTAACAAAGACCGCAGCGATCATCCTTGCGATCATCGTCCTTGGGTACTGGGTCATCCCCCGGGTGCTCTTCAGGGTGGCAAAGGAGCGGAGCCGCGAACTCTTCCTCTTTACCATCGCCGGGATCTGCGTTCTTATCGCCTGGCTGACAAACGAGGCCGGACTGTCGTACACGCTGGGCGCGTTCATCGGCGGCCTGATCGTCGGGGAATCCGATTACAATATCGATGCGCTCGGCCATATCATCCCGTTCCGCGATGTCTTTGCCGCCATCTTCTTCCTCTCGATCGGGATGCTTTTGAACACCGCAACGGTGCTCGGGAACTTCGGGTATGTTGCCATAATCATCGCAGGTATCTTCATTGTCAAGATCATCACCGGTGCGTTCTCCGCGCGTGTGCTCGGGATGCCCACACGGGTCTGTGTCTTCTGCGGCCTTGCCCTTGCCCAGATCGGGGAATTCTCGTTCGTGCTTGCCAAAAGCGGCCTCGATGCCGGGGTTATCCAGACGGCGGCCTACCAGCTCTTCCTTGCCGGGGCTATCGTCACTATGGCGTGTACACCCTTTTCCATGAAGGCATCCCCGTGGGTTGTGGAAAAACTCTATCACCTGTTCCCGAAAAGGATCGCGCAGGAACGGCAGCTTACTCCTGGCGAACTTTCCCCGGCAGAAGGGATCTCGAACCATATCATCATTGCCGGCTACGGGATCACGGGAAAGAGCGTGGCACGGGCTGCAACCCTTGCCGGCATCCCGTACGTGGTTATCGAGCTCAACCCCGAGATCATCCGGCAGGAGCGGTCCCAGTACCGGCCGTACTTTATCTTCGGCGATGCGGTAAATGAGGAAGTGCTCGAACATGCCGGCATAACGAGCGCCCGGACCCTGATCGTCGCGGTCTCCGAGGAGGATGCGATCCCGCGGATCATCCACACAGCCCGGCAGCTCTCCCCTACGGTCCACATCCTTGCCCGGACCCGCCATGTACGAAATGCCCAGAACCTTCTCGATCTCGGGGCCGACGAGGTTATCTCGGAAGAGTTCGAGTCTGCGCTCGAGATCTTCACCCGCGCCCTGAAACGCTACCAGATCCCGGATGAGGAGGTAGTACGGATCATCGAACGGTCAAAACGCCTGGGTAATGCCCTCTTTACCCGGTGTACCGACCAGGACCAGCACAAGAAGATACAGAATTTCGAGACCCTCTTTAAGGCTACCCATGTCCACACCGTGCGGGTTGAGCCGGGCTCCGAAGTGGAGGGAAAGACCATTGCCGATCTCCGGCTCAAAGAACAGTTTGGCATCCGCGAGTTCGGGTTCCGCCGGGGTACTATGAAGTTCACCGAACCGGATTCGACTGTCCAGCTCAGGGCCGGGGACACGCTCGTGTTCTTCATCACCGACGAAAAAGCGGGAAAGATCATCCCGCTCTTTTCTGCAAAGAACTCATAAAGAAAAACGGGGCCCTTTCAAACCCCCGACATTTATTCAGGAGTGCCCGGGCGCCAGGGGGATCTTCGGGATATGCAGGGTGAACGTGCTGCCTTCGCCCACGGTACTCTCGACCGTGATCTCCCCCCCATGGGCATCGATGATCTTTTTTGCAATGGCAAGGGAGAGGCCGATCCGGTCGAACTTGCGGGAGAGCCGGGCGGCATCGGGCAGCTGGAAGGGCTCAAAGATAGACTCCAGCGCATCGGCCGGGATCCCTTCGCCATTATCGCTGATGGAAAGGTGCCAGAAGGCATCCGTGTTGTCCGTCCGCCAGGCGATGGTAATCCGGCGGGGAGGCACAGAGTACCGGATGGCATTCGAGAGCAGGGAATCGAGAACGATAAAGAGCCGCGGTGCATCGGCAAGGACTACCGTGTCGTCAGGCACGGTTACGGTGATTGATGCATGTGCGGCATACCCGCTCGTCTCGATCACGGAACTGACAAGACCGGCGAGCGGGACGGGACCAGACGCGAGCTGGATCTTTCCGGAATCGAGGACGGAGAGGTCGAGCATCCGGTTGATGATCTGGCGCTCCCGGTCCGCGCTTGTCAGGCAGCGCTCGAGAACCTTCCGGGTCTCGTCCGAGATCCCCCAGTCCCCGGGATCGGCAAGGAGGAGGTCGAGGTACCCTATGATGGGCTGGAGGGGTGTCCGGAGTTCGTGGGCAACGGTCGCGAGGATCCCCCGGCGGCGCTCGTTGTCCAGTTCGATCTTTGCTTCGAGGCGCTGCTTCTCGGACGTGTCCAGCACGTTGACAAGCGTTGCCGGCTGGCCGAGGTGCCGGATAGGGGTGGTGGTGATCTCGGTCCTGCACGTGTCTCCTGATGCGGTCTGGAATGCGAGAACGCTCACGACAGAACCCCCCTTTTGCTTCTCCCAGCCGGCAATGCGTTCCAGGCAGGTCTGGCGCTCGTGCCCGGCAACAAACCGGCAGAACTCCTTTCCCAGGATCTCCATCTGGGGCACGCCCACGAACCGGCCAAACGCGGGGTTCACGTACCGGATTACCCCTTTCTGGACGATCAAAATCCCGACCGGCGAGTTCTCGGTGAGCTGCCGGTACCGGGTCATCGTCTCGTTGACCGATTTTTCCGCAAGCTTGCGGGTGTTGATATTGACTGCCGTGCAGCTCGTGGTGGTTTTATCGAGCGGGCTCCAGGAAAGACTCACCCAGCAGGGGGCCCCGCTGTGGGTCTTGAGCCGGGTCTCAAAACCGCTGCTCACCGGCTCTTTTACGATCCGGTCCTGGAACCGTTCAGTTTCCGTGGGGGAGAAGAGGATATCGGAGAAGGTCATGGCACGGAGTTCCTCGTCGGAGAACTGGAGCATGCCGGAAAATTTCGGGTTGAACCGCCGGATGGTGCCGCCCCTGCCGTCAAACATGACGATCCCGAGTTGCGAGTATTCAAAGACCGTACGGTACTGCTCCTTTTCGCGGTTTATGTGTTCGAGCAGGATCCCGATGATGGCGGTGATCGCAACGAGGATGATGGCCTGGATGGTTACTTCGAGCAGGTTTGCCACATTCGGGAAATAATAGAAGTATCCGGCAATCTCGTAGGCGCATGCGCAGATGGCCGAGACTACCATGCCCCGGCGGGGATGGGTATAGACTGCGTAGATGAGGGGGATATAGTAGAGCTGGGCGACAAGGTTGTCGAGTCCCAGAGGGAACGCCGCAATGGCAGAGCAGGTAACAAGAACGGCAAAAAGGGCGATCAGGCTCCCGCGCACAAGGTTATCCCTGTCCGGATTACCCGTCTTCTGGCGGGGAGAATTGTCTGCCATTAACAGTCCTGCTTTTGCACCTGTTCTTATATATTGGTTCCCAAATATCGCGGGTGGCTGCCGCGGGAGATCCTCCGGCGGGGTATAAAACCCAAAAGAGACACAAAGATGATCTGTATGCGTCCGGTTGTTATTGTGAACGTGGCTATGAGCGCTGACGGCAAACTTTCGACCCGCGAACGCCGGCAGGTGAAGATCTCCGGCAAGGAGGACTTTGCCCGGGTCGACCGGCTCAAGGCGGGCTGCGATGCAATAATGGTCGGGATCGGCACGGTGCTTGCAGACGATCCCTCGCTCACCGTAAAAAGCCCGGACCTCAAACGCCGGCGCCTGGACAAGGGACAGCCCGAGCACCCGGTGAGGGTGGTGATCGACAGCCGGGCGCGGACGCCCCTGGATGCCTCGATCTTAAACAAGGGAGACGGGCAGCGGGTCGTGGCGGTCTCCGCACGGGCAGACCCGGGCAGGGTCGAAGCCCTCAAAGAGAAAGCCACGGTCATCGTTGCCGGGGAAGATACGGTCGATCTCGCACAGCTCCTTGACGAACTCGGAGAGATGGGGATCCGGCGCCTGATGGCGGAGGGCGGGGGAACGCTTATCGCCGGCCTTGTACAGGCGGGACTTGTCGACGAGCTCTATACCTATGTGGGGAGCATTGTCATCGGCGGGAAGGATGCCCCGACGCCGGCGGACGGCCCGGGCTGGACTAACGAGACCGAGTTTGCCCGGCTCGCCCTTGCGGAGGTCACCCGGATTGACGACGGGGTCCTCCTCCACTGGATGGTGAAAAAAGCATAATTTTTCTCCCGGTACCCTTCTGCTTTTTTTTAATGCCAAGCCTCATCTCGGTCTATGTAAAAACACTCTTTTACGTATATCGCGATCATTGTCCTTGCCGCCGTATTCCTCCTGATCGCCGTGCGGCAGGTGGGAAGGTTCACCTTTAAGATCTGGCAGATCATGCTCGGGGGAGCGGTAGCGGTCCTCCTCCTGGGCCAGATCGCCCCCGCCAATGCCCTTACTGCGATAAACCTCGGCGTGATGGTCTTTTTGTTCGGGATGTTTGTCGTGGGGGAGGCGCTGTACAAAAGCGGGTACCTCGACGAGCTTTCCACCCGGTTCTTCCGGCACGCACGGACCCCGGACCAGCTCCTTTTTTTTGTGATCTTCGGTTTCGGGATCCTCTCGATGCTGCTGATGAACGACACCCTTGCGATCATCGGGACCCCCCTTGTCCTCGGCCTTGCGGCAGGCTCCCGGCTGCCCAAAAAGATGCTCCTTCTTGCCCTTGCCTTTGCCATCACGACCGGCAGCGTTGCAAGCCCGGTGGGAAACCCCCAGAACCTGCTCGTTGCAACGGGAAGCGGGATGGCGGCACCGTTTGTCACCTTCGCCGTCTGGCTGCTCCTCCCGACCCTTGCCTGCCTTGCCGTGGCCTGGCTGGTGCTCCGCTGGTATTACCGCAGGGACCTGACGGCCGCGGCGGCCGGCACCACCGGACCGGCGCCGGAACCCCGGCCTGTCGACCCCTCTCTCGCCCGGATCGTCAAATGCTCGCTTGCGATCCTCGTGGCCCTTGCCGGGGCAAACATCCTGCTGTCGCTTGTTACCGGCGCAATCGCCGTCCCCCTGCCCCTGATCGGCCTTGCCGCCGCCCTCCCGATCCTCATCTTCTCGGGCGAGCGGTTTCGTGTCCTCAAGGCCATCGACTGGTGCACGCTCGTCTTCTTTGCGGCAATGTTTGTCCTGATGGCAGCAGTCTGGGAGACCGGGGTCTTCCAGTCGCTTGCCGGCGCTGCCGGGCTCACTTCAGTTCCCGCGATCCTTGCGACAAGCACGGTCATCAGCCAGTTCATCTCGAACGTACCCTTTGTCGCCCTTTTCCAGCCGCTCATCCTCCAGGCCGGGGGAACGACCGCACAGCTCATGGCGCTTGCCGCCGGGAGCACGATTGCAGGGAACCTCACGATCCTCGGGGCGGCGAGCAACGTAATCATCATCCAGCAGGCCGAGGCCCGGGGGGAGACCCTTACCTTTTGGGAATTTGCGAAGATCGGGGTGCCGCTGACCATCGTCCAGATCGGGATCTATGCGGTGTGGCTGGCAGTAGTATGATACGACCGGAGGGCGCTGCACACGGAGGGGTTTTGGGCTGCCTGCGGAAAGGAGAGCCCGGCGGGTCCCGGGGGGTGTCCCGGCGCCGGCAAAGAACGCTTATTACGGCCCACATCCAAGCGGGAGGGTACGGAAGAGGCTAGCGATGATCTACCCGGTAATGAACGATATGATCCGGTATTTCCAGAACGATGTACGGCGGATCAACCATGCCCTGAAGGTGTACGATTTTGCCTGCCTTATCGCAGAGGAGAGCGGGGTTGACGATGAGAAGCGGCAGGTCATCGGTATTGCCGCACTGCTCCACGATATCGGGATCAAAGAGGCGGAACGGAAGTACCATTCATCGGCAAGCCGGTACCAGGAAGAGGAGGGCCCCGCGATTGCAAGGGAGATCCTTGCACCCCGCCACCTGGACGAAAAGATCGTGGACCGGATCTGCTACATCATCGGGAACCACCACACGTATACGAAGATCGACGGCACCGATTTCCAGATCCTTGTTGAAGCGGATTTCATTGTCAATATCTACGAGGACGAGATGAAACCCGACGTGATCCAGAGTATTAAAACGAAGATCTTCAAAACAGAGGCCGGGACCCGGCTCCTTGAGGGAATGTACCTCTGAGGGAACCGTTCGCGGACAGGATCACTTTTTTGGAAATTTTCGGAAATTTCGGACAGGGGGGTATACCCCCCGCCTCAGCATACGACCCCCACCCCTCCCCTTGTGTGCATGACCCGGGGGGAGGGGGCCGGTACAACAAAAAAGTTCAGCGGGTGGCAGGGGGCCTCGATTATTCCGGTGCTGAGGGGGGTACCCCCACCCTGTTTGTGCAGGACACCACCCCCCTTCATTTTCAGCGGAGGGGTAGTCCCTACCCCCCGTCTCGCCGGACGCTCCACGCGAAATATACCTTGCGGGACTGGAAACGGGAGGGGGTGGTCCCTGCATTTTTGCCGGACCGGGGGGGTGGGGGTCGGTTCATGCAAAGGGAAAACTGAGGGGAGGGGGGTTACTCTTATTTTGGAGGGCACCCCTCCCCATGCGGGAAAGTGGTGGGGGGAGGGGGGGTAGTGCCGATCTTTTCTAAGAATTCTCAGCAAGCGATCCGCTGTTTTTCCGGAAACCTCAGCAACGGACCTGAGGTTTTTTTATAATCCTCAGCTCGCGACCCGCTCTTTTTTTTGAAAGCTCAGCAACGGACCTGAAGATTTTTTGAAATCCTCAGCAACCGATCCGCTCTTTTTCCGGAATCCTCAGCAACGGACCTGAGGTTTTTTTATAATCCTCAGCAGCGGATCCGGACTTTTTTTTGCAGAAACGCGGGGCTTTGCGGAGGCTCCGACGGAGATTGTGATGATTATTCGTGGGTTGGGGCATTTGGGGGGAGGGGGTGGTGCCACTCTTTTTTTGAAAAGCTCAGCAACGGACCTGAGGTTTTTTTGAAAACCTCAGCAACCGACCCGCTGTTTTTTTGTAAAGCTCAGCTCGGGACCTGAGGTTTTTTTGTAAAGCTCAGTAACTGATCCGATGTTTTTCCGGAATCCTCAGCAACGGACCTGAGATTTTTTTGTAAAGCTCAGCAACTGCATCGAACTTTTTTGGAAATCTTTGGCTGCTGTGTCAGACATTTCTGGAAAAATTCGGAAAAATCTGGAAAATCCAGATTTGGCTGAATACGAAACCTGCATACCAAGGCGGGGGCTGTCGCCCCCACACCCCCACGAGCGATGAACGCCGCCGCCCCCGACGGGGCGCACCCGCGGCGGATCCGATGAGAGAACGCCCTGATGCTCACTTGCCCCGCCGTGCCCCGCGAGGGGCCCTGAGGCGGGGAGGACTCCATTTATTCAATTTCACAAAATACAGCATACCTATAAGTACTGGGTTAAATGAAAAATTTACTTAATGCTCTTCAGTCTCTAGAATCGATAAAATGGTTTATCAAATGAGTTCTACGACATTAAATTCCATAACCAATCGAAATGCACTTTTTACTTACTTAGATGACCATATGTCGAAAACTTATGATAAAATTAAAACTGAAGGTGAACTCGAATACGAACAAAATATTTTAAAAACATACATAATTGAAACAAATATTCCTGTCATTGATTTACCGAAAATTTATGGGAAAAATAAAACAAAGATAGATATCAAAAAAACGGAAGATAAAACCTTATTTAGGTTGGATTTTGATAAATCGAAAGAAATTAAAGCTACTTTTTTTTTAGACTCATTTAATTCAAGATTTTGGATCTTACACACCGTGGGAAATGTTCATTCAACAGATTATTTAATGATGAATTTGGTCTCACCAGTTATGAGTCATCTCGATCATCCTTGGCTAGATAAAAAATTTTTAGGAGCCATTAAATTAGAAAATTCTGATTATACACGGGGCATAGGAATTCAATATAAATATGGGCAGGTATTTCCCCAAGATGATGAAATTGGCGAAACATTTACAATGCGTGCTTGGGGTTCGGAATCTGATAATATCTTGAATCAATTGGAAAAAGTAGATGCACTCAATCATATGCTTTCATTAACAAGTGTAGGCTTTAAGAAAAATTTTGAAGAAAATGACCTTCGCCATGGGACGATAATTGAAGATATTAATTATCAAAGTAAATTCACAGTAAAAGGGACATCGATTCATGAACATCTCCAAACAATCAATTTTGTTCGAGAGAAATACGAAAACAAATTGAATTTGATTGAGGATGAGTTTAATCTCTTTTATGAGAAGCACGATAAAACGATAGAACTTTCTGGGGGACCCATTGTTATTGAATTCAAACGTGAAATTGAAGATCTAAAAAAATTTTTGGATGTTGTGGTATCAGCGAAAAATCCATTTAGACTAGCCGGTTTTTCACAATTAATTAGGAAGGATTTGGCACTTGTAGCCGGCATAGATCTGCATAATGGCGATAAAATTGACCTAGAGGTAACGCCGTATTGGATACGGATTTATCTTAAAAAGGGATCGTGTGGGAATACCGTTTTGAGATTTTTAAGTAATCTTCAACGATATTTTGATGCAAATGCGACTCTTGATGGAGGGGAATATGGTCGAATTGACTGATCATACTCAATTGATGAATATTATGATTGGTCTTTCACTTAATATTCCACGATGGGATCATTCCTTTAGGGATATAAAATATAATGTTGAAACAATTGAGCCAAAGATTCCGGAAGCAAATCCAGATATAATCTTCACAAACAAAAAAGTAAATCATTCAATAATTATGGACTGTAAATCTCGCACATTAGAAGAAAAGCAAATAGAAAAATACGTAAATCTCCGTAATAATCCAAATATTTTAATTCAGCATGGGGTAGTATCCGTCCCACATCATGAACATTTCAGGGCTGATCCAACTATTTCTTCATATCATGATCTTTCATCAATACCTCTGATCGTGGATAATAAAATTCCCTTTTTGCACGTTATTCGAGCAAATAATCGTATAATTAAAATTGAAAAGAAATGTGCGGAATTTCAAAATAAAGAGATCGATAAAATTTTCCCAATAGATACTTCCTCAGGAGAACCCCCTTATTCACTCTATCCTTTTGACGATAACGATACGGAAATTTTTACAATTCAAATTTTGCGACAATTAATAAAATATGGCACAGGCGGAGAGAAAATATTTACAGAAGATGAGTTATTAGGAGAAGTACATCCCTATTGGAGTATTATCCATGATAAAAAGAAGTTTAAGTCAAAGGCAATAACGTTATTGCTTGCTCTATTACAAAACGGGAAAAAAACAGGTATTAATCGATATTTATCCAAGGAATCCAAAGGATGGAAAGTAAAAGTTGCACCAGATGTAAAAAGCATTAGAGCATTTCAAAATATTTGCATCAAATTAATTCAGACCATTGACTACGATACATTGCAAGAAACCTTCACGGAATAAAAAAAAATCTATTATTGAATACCAAGGCGTGCAAAAGTACTCACTCCTTCTTCGCCAGCACCAAGTCAATCTCTTTCCGGAGAAGCTCACTCACAACCTTCCCGTCCACCGAGCCCCGGACCTCCTGCATCACCACGCCCATCAGCGGCCCGAGAGCGCCTTTCTGTTTCTGGACGACAAACTCCGCCCGGTCGGTGACAATCTTCTTGATTACCGCTTCGAGCTCGTCGCGGGAGACGGTCGGCGCGAGTTTTGCCATCGCGTCTTTGACCGAACTTCCCCCGGCAATAGCCGTGAGGATTTCGGGGATGGCTTCCTTTGCGGCTGCGCCTTTCTCAACTGCCAGAAGAACCGCGATGATGGCATCGTCGGGGATCTTGTCGGTGTCAACGCCGTCGCGTCGGAGTTCCTTTAAGGTTGCAAGGAGCGTGCGGGACGCGAGTGAGGGCTTGATGCCGTCCGCGAGCGCCCGCTCAAAGAGGGGCCGGTGCTCGGAGAAGGCCATCTGCTTTGCCACCGCCGGGTCAAGGCCGAGGTCCTTTGCGAACCGCTCTGCCTTGACGGTCAAAAGTTCGGGGATGGTGACCGCTTTCCAGCGTGCCTCATCGATCCGCACCGGGAGCACATCGGTCTCGGGGTACATCCGTTCCGCCCCGGGGAGGGGCCGCATGTACGCGGTGCTGCCCTCTTCGAGCATCTTCCTGGTCTCTTCGGGGACGGGCTTGTCGGAGAGCGCGACCTTTGCCCGGCCGGCAACCTGGTGCCAGGCACAGTCCGCCTGCTTCGGGCTCGAACCCGAGACAAGGATCACGGCGTCCTGCTCGTTTGCATGGACAAATTCGCGGAGCCGGGTGACCTCTTCCTCAGTGACGCCATACGCGGGGAGCTCGTCGGTGTGGAAGATCCCGCCGACACCGCACTTCTTGGCATAGTCCGACATCTCGGTCCCGAGCCGGCGGCCGGGCTGGATCTCGCGGCCGACAAGCCCGGCAAAGCCGGGCAGGACGAGCGCGAAGATCTTCTTTGCCTTTTTCAGGACCGCAGACTTGGTCTCTTTGAAGAGATCGGTCACATCGGTCTGTTCGGTCCCGATGCTCGCGTTGCGTTTTTTGAGTTCCGCGTGAATGTCGAGCAGGCTCTGCTGGCGCTGGACTTCGCGGCGGACAACTTCCGCAATGAGGTCGAGTTCCTGCACGCCCTTGATCTCCACCCGGGCGCCGTCCCTGATCGAGATATTGACATCCTGCCGGATCGTGCCAAGGCCGCGCTTGACTGCGCCGGTCGAGCGGAGCACCATGCCGATGTATTCGGCAACCTGCTGCACGTCCTCGGGGGTGTGCATGCAGGGCGAGGTGGTGATCTCGACAAGGGGGATGCCAAGCCGGTCGAGCGAGAAGATCTCGTCTTTCACCCTCTGCGCTGCCTCCTCCTCGATACAGATCGTCTCGATGTTCCCGCCGTTCGGGAGCGCACCGTTGATGGCGACAAGCGCTGTGCGCTGGAACCCGCTCGTGTTCGAGCCGTCGATCACGAGCTTGCGCATTGTGTGGACCTGCGGGATCGGCGTCATGCCAAACGTCTTTGCAATGGTGAGGCCGATCGCGAGCGCCTCCTCGTTAAACGGCGCCGGGGGCTCCTCATCGTTCTCGACCAGGCAGGTGGAGGGGTACGTGTAGTACACGAACTTCCTGACCCGCTTCATCTCTTCCTGTGCGGCCCGGTCGATCTGGCCCATCTCGCTCTCGGTTGCCCGCAGGTACCGGGAGAACTCGCCCATGTGGTCGGCGTTGTCCCGGATGGTTGTGGGGCAGTGGCAGAAGAGTTTCTCTTTCGTGTCCAGCTGCTGGTGGATCTCGATTCCGGCCACGAGGCCGGCTGCCTTATAATCCATGGGCGCTCCTCCGCATGTACTCGCCTTTGAGATCGGTTGCCATCAGTGCCGCTGCCTTCTTTTGGTCCTTCTCGTTCCCGAGCACCCACATCTGCTTGACAAGCGCCACTTCGGGGAGCATGTCGCCGCCCTCGATGACACCCGCAGCGAGAAGGTCGCGGCCCGTGTCGTATACCCGGTCGCAGACCCGGCCGTTCATGCACTGCGAGGTCATGACCACCTGCGTCCCGCCGGCGATCAGGTTTTTGAGCCCCGGGATCAGCGCTGTGCTCACGTGCCCGAGACCGGTGCCGGAGAGCACGAGCCCCTTGTATCCCTCGTATGCCTTCAGGAGATCGGGAGACATGCCGGGGTAGAACTGGATGAGGGCGCAGTGCGGTTCGAGCCTGTCGTGCAGGGCGAGCTTGTGCGTGCCGCGCTTCACCGCCTCGTCCGAGAGGGTGACCGTGCGGGTGGCATAATCGACCGTGCCGACCGGGGGAATGCCGATGCTCTGGAAGGCATCGCGCCGGGAGGTGTGCATCTTCCGGACCCGTGTTCCCCGGTGGATCGCGCAGTAATCGTCGTTTGTTGTCCCGTGCATCACGATAGCGACCTCGCCAAGATTGCTCTCCGCGGCAAGCGCCGCACAGACGCCGTTCATGGCATTGTCGCTTGAGGGCCGGTCGGCCGAGCGCTGCGACCCGACAAAGACCACCGGCACCGGGGTGTCGAGCATGAAGCTCACCGCTGCCGCGCTGTAGGCCATCGTGTCCGTGCCGTGGGTGACGATGACGCCCGTGACGCCGTGCTTGATCTCGTCGTGGATTGCCCGGGCAAGTTCCTGCCAGATGGCAGGGGTCATGTTCTCGGAGAGGATCGTGTACAGCACTTTGGTGCGGTACCGCCCGATCTCGGCGAGCGCCGGGATCGCGGTCAGGATATCGTCCGCATCGAACTGGCTGGTGACCGCCCCGGTCCGGTAATCGATCCGGCTTGCAATCGTACCCCCGGTGGAGATGATGGATAACTCAGGCAGCTTCGGATCCTGCCGGACCGGCGCCCCGTGCGGGGCCGATGCCGGAGCCGGGGAAACGAGCGTGCAGCAGCTCTTCTCCACCCCGATATTGTACCCGCTCGAAAGTTTTACCACCGCCATACCGTCGCGGTCGGTGATGTAGGTCCCGGAGAGGGTCTTTCCCCCATAGGTGCAGGTGACATGGTCGCCTGACGAGAACGCCTGCGTTATGCTACCAGCCTCCGGGCATCGGAGAGGAGGTCTTCCTTGGCTTTCGCAATCTTTGCAAGACGTTCGTCAATGAAGGCCGAGTCGGTATCGAGCAGTTTCTTCCTGTCGGCAATCGCGATCTTTGTCGCAAACGGCGCCGGGCCCCCGGTCGCTTTGCGGACCTCGACCGAGTGCACTACGTCAAGCGCCTTGTCGATCTGGTCCTGCGTGAGCCCTTTTCCTGCAAGCGAGATCCCGAGGTCGAGCTCCTTTGCCGAGGCTTCGAGGGTCTCTAACGAGAGGCTCCCCTTCGAGACCGCCCGGCCGACAATATTGTGGGCGGTGCGGAAGGGCAGGCCGTAGTCCCGGACAAGCGTGTCGGCGAGTTCGGTTGCGGTCGAGTTGCCCTTCCCGGCCTCCTCCTTCATCCGTTCTGTCTCAAACGTAGCGCTTGAGAGCATGTCGATGAGGAGCCGGAGGCTTTCTTTGGCATCCTGCATCCCGCGCCAGATATTGGGAGTGAGCTCCTGGAGGTCGCGGTTGTAACTCATGGGGAGACCCTTGACCGTCATGAGCGCTCCCGTGTAGGCGCCAAAGACCGAGCCGGTCTTTGCCCGCATGATCTCGGCGGTATCCGGGTTCTTCTTCTGGGGCATGATAGAGGAGGTGGAGCAGAACGCGTCGTCGAGGGTGACGAACTTCACAAACGAGGTGCTCCAGATCACGAGCTCCTCGCAGAGCCGGCTCACGTTTGCCATTAATATCGAGAGATCGGCAAGGGTCTCAAGGGCAAAGTCGCGGGTGGCGACCGCGTCCATGGTGTTTACCACCAGGCCGTCAAACGCGAGGATCTTTGCGGTATATTCCCGGTCAATGGGGTAGCCGGTGGATGCGAACGCGGCGGCCCCGAGCGGGCAGATGTTCACCCGGGCATAGGCATCCCTGAGCCGGTCGAAATCGCGGGAGAACTGCTGCTCGTAGGCAAGGAGGTGATGGGCGAGGGTGGTGGGCTGGGCATGCTGCATGTGGGTGAACCCGGGCATGACCGATTCCCGGTGCTGCTCGGCAATCGCGATGAGGACTTCGCGGACTTTTAGGAGGGCCGCCATCTGCTTGAGCAGGTCGTCGCGGAGCTTTAAGCGGATACAGGTGGCAACCTCGTCGTTCCTGGACCGGCCCATGTGCATCCGGCCGCCGACATCGGCACCGACCGCTTCGATCATGAGCGACTCGATCCCGGCATGGACGTCCTCGAACCGGTCGTCGAAGGCTTCCTCGGGGATCCCCTCGCTGTTGAGCTCAAGGAGCGCCGGCAGGAGCTGCTTTGCCGTATCGGTGCCGATGATCTTCTGGCGTTCGAGCATCAGCACGTGGGCGATATCCACCAGCACGTCAGAATCTGCAATATACCGGTCGGAACGCATGGAGGAGAGGAACTTCATCATCTCCCCCGTCCGCTCGCCCGACAGGCGTCCGAGTCGTACTACATCGGTCCGCATCCGTTTCTCCTCAACTTACTAGTAAAACATGTGTGCGCGGATCGATTAAATCCACGCCTTCCGGGCTGCAAGTTCTATTGCCCGCTGGACCGATTCCCGGGGGACGATCGTTGCTACCGGCACGTGGACGAGCTGCTCGATGATACTTGAGACGATCGGGGCGCAGACGATCGCAATCGCCCCTTCCCGCTCGGCCCGGACCGCCCCGACAATCGCATCCTCCATGGTATGGACCGGGTACTCCCGGACCCGCATCCGGTGGCCGTCCACATCGGCCAGGCGCTCCTCGACACTTTCGAGCACCGGCCGGGCGGCGATCAGGCCGATGAAATTCTCATCCCCTACATGGTAAAAATGGCGCAGGGCCCGGACGATATCCCGCAGGGTCGAGAGATTGGGGGAGCGTTCATTGTGCAGGATCTTATAGAGCGAACTCTGGGCGATCCCGCTCTTTTCCGCAAGGTCGCGGACGCTGATGCGCAGGTCGTTTTTCATGAGATCGTTCAAGGTCGCGACAAACTCCTCGTCCGAAGAGAGGGCCGCGCGCATGAGCCGGTCGATCGGGTCCACATGAGTCATGACAATAGTACAATTGGAGAATCATGAAGTAAAAATATCCTTTCCTGTCCAAAATCCAGGGCTGTTTTGCGCCAAAAAATGGACAATACAGGCCAATACATTATCGTATTGGGCTAATTTTTTTGGATTTAAACCCCAAAAGGAGAGAAAAGTTGCCTGAATAATACCCTTTTTTATGATAGCGCAGGCAACCCGTGGGTATGAAGTTTCCAAAGATCGGGGCAGCAGCACTTCTCGCGCTTGCCCTTGTGCTCGTTATTGTTGCCGCCGGCTGCACGCAGCAGTCCGGCACCCAGGCATCCTCAGGGACCGCCGCACCGGTAAAAGAGATCCACATCGGGTACCAGCCCAGCACCCACCAGATGGCAGAGATCACTGCCATGAACAAGGGCTGGTATGCGCAGGACCTTGCCCAGTACGGGGTAACAAACGTCACCGATACGGTCTTCCCGACCGGTGCCCCCGAGATGCAGGCCATGCTCGCCAACCAGATCGATGTGGCCTATGTGGGCGCAGCACCGGTCCTCTCGGCCATCAGTACCGGCCTTGACGCAAAGATCGTTGCCGGTGTCAACACACAAGGATCGGACCTTGTCATCAGAAACGGCCTTACCTATACCGGCCCCCAGAGCCTCAAGGGCCTGACCATCGCAACCTTCCCGGCAGGGACCATCCAGGACACCGTCCTGCGCGACTGGCTCTCTAAGAACAACCTTACGCCCGGAACCGATGTCACCATCAAGGGAATGTCCTCAGCGGGAGATGCAACCACCGCACTTACCGCCGGGAAAGTCGATGCAGTCTTCCTGCCGACACCCACCCCGAGCGTAATCGTGAACCAGGGTGCAGGGAAGATCGTGGTCCACTCCGGCGAGATGTACCCCAACCACACCTGCTGTGTGCTTGTCGTGAGCGGCAAGCTGATCCGGGAACACCCCGAAATCGTGAAGCAGATCATCCAGACCAACAACAAGGCGGTTGCATGGAACGAGGCAAACCCTGACGAAGCGGCAGCGATCTTTGCCAACAAGACCGGCGCAAAGCTTACCGATGTCCAGGCATCCTTAAAGGAATGGGACGGCAACTGGGCCTCGGACCCGAACCTCATCGTCCAGCCGGTCCTCGATTACGCTGCATTCCAGTACCAGAACGGGTACATCAAGAAGAACCTGACAGAGGCTGACCTCTTCGACCTGACCCTGTACCAGAAGTAATGAAGGGCGGACCGGCCGAATAACGCCGGTACCAACACTTATTTTTAGCAGCCCCCCTTAAATTCTACAGAGTCAGTCAGGGCCGGGCGCCGGTGAGAGGGCGGGCCGGTTATTCTCTTGATATTCTATTAACAGGAAGTACTTCGATGGTTACGGGAAACGGGAAAAAGAACTACCGGTGGCTGGGGATTTGCGCCCTGCTGCTGGTCCTCATTGTCTGGGAGATTGCTGCGGTCATTATTGTTGCAAACCCGTTTGTCCTGCCATCCCCCCCGGATGTACTCCTTGCCTTTATTGGCCTGATTGAAAAAGGCAGGCTGCTTTTAGATTTCGAAGTGAGTATGGAACACTTCATCATCGGCATCGGGGCTGCACTCGTTGTGGGGATCCCCATCGGCATTGCCATGGGCTGGAGCCGTAAGTTCGATGCATTCCTCGATCCTGTCGTCGAACTCCTCCGCCCGATCCCCCCGCTCGCCTGGATCCCGTTTGCGATTATCTGGTTTGGCCTGACCGCATCATCGGCGGGATTTGTCATCTTTATCGGGGCGGTCTTTCCCATCATCATCAATACCTACAGTGGTTTTCGGAGCGTCCCGAAGATCTACGTGGAAGCAGGCCGGATGCTTGGCTGTACTAAGAGCCTGTCGCTCATCCGACACGTTGCATTCCCTGCAGCCCTGCCGTCGATTGCGTCAGGGATCCGGATTGCAACAGGCGTAGGGTGGATGTGCCTTGTTGCAGCAGAGCTCTTCGGGGTCTCCAATAACGGCCTTGGTATGGCGCTCTGGTTCTACTACGACCTGCACCAGATGGACTGCGTGGTAGTCTACATGCTGCTCCTGGGATTCATCGGCCTCATCATCGACATGGCATTCCGGTATTACATGGACCGGCATTTCCTGCGCTGGCAGGTAAAGGAGGTGGCCTGACACCATGGGACACCTGGTCATCACGGACCTGACACAGACATTTACAAAAGACGACGGTACCGAACTGACGGCTATCGACAGGATCTGCCTTGAAGTAAAGGACAAGGAGTTTGTCTGTATCCTCGGGCCGTCCGGCTGCGGAAAGACTACGCTCCTGCGTCTTATCGCCGGTCTCGACACCCCCCGTGACGGATCCATTGTCCTCGACGGCGAAGAGATGAAGGGCCCAAGCCCGAAGATCGGGTTTGTCTTCCAGGAATACTCGCTTTTCCCGTGGAGGAGCGTGATCGACAATATCGCCTTCGGCCTTGAGATGAAAGGCGTACCAAAAGACGAGCGGTACAGGGCTGCCGAAAAGTACCTGAGCCTTGTCAACCTGAGCGCGTTTAAGACCAGTTACCCGGCAGAGCTCTCCGGCGGGATGCGCCAGCGGGTAGCCGTAGCCCGGGCCCTCGCACTCGACCCGGTGCTCCTTTTGATGGACGAACCCTTTGGGGCGCTCGATGCCCAGACCCGGAACATGCTCCAGACCGAGCTGTTGGGGATCTGGGAGAAGACACAAAAAACCATCATCTTCATCACCCACAGCGTGGACGAGGCGGTCTACCTCTCCGACCGGATCATCGTCCTCTCGCCCCGCCCGGGAAAAGTCTGCAGGACCGTCTCCATCGGACTCCCCCGGCCCCGGGATCGTACAAACCCTGAATTTGCCGAGCTCAGGCGCGAGATCCTTGACCAGATCAGCAGGAACTGCGCAGTCCAGTAAGGTTTAATACGCTCCATCCCTATTTTATAGAAGCAGTTTGTGAAGTGTGCCGGCACGATGGCAGCAAGTATCCCTGTCAGGTTCGTGCCTGCGTTTACTATTCATACACTAGGAGTAGGACTCGATGGTAAGAAAACCGGGAAAGATGTACAGGAACCTTGCAAAGAAAGCCTATACGCGGCGCGAATATATGGGCGGGGTTCCCGGAAATAAGATCGTACAGTTCGAGATGGGAAACCTCTCGCAGGAGTTCCCGACCGAGATTGATTTGATTGTCGAGGAGACCTGCCAGATCCGGCACAGCGCCCTTGAGGCATCCCGTATCTCGATCAACAGGAAGCTCTTAAAGGATGTAGGCAGGACCAACTTCCACTTTAAAGTGAGAGTCTTCCCGCACCATGTGCTCCGCGAGAACAAGCAGGCAACCGGCGCAGGTGCAGACCGTGTGTCGGAAGGCATGCGCCTTGCATTCGGCAAGGCAGTCGGTACGGCAGCCCGTGTCGAGGCCGGCCAGATCATCTTTACCGTCTTCTCCACGGCCCAGTACCTGGAAAAGATCAAGGCAGCGATGAGAAACGGCGCACACAAGCTCCCGACCCCGTCACACCTCAAAGTCCACACGATCAAGGTCAGCGGCAGGATCGTCGCAGCCCCGAAGATCGCCGGCGATAAGATCGCAGCGCCGGTCAAGGCGGTTGAGGCTGAAGCCGAAGCCGCAGCAGAGCCGGCAAAGGGCGCAGAAGCTGCAAAGGGTGCTGACCACAAGGGTGGAAAAGGCCCCGCAAAGGCTGAACCGGCAAAGGCCGAGCCTGCAAAGGGCGCAGAAGCTGCAAAAGGCGGCGCTCACAAGGGCGGCAAGAAGTAAATTTTTTACCCATTTTTTTCGATCTTTTTTGGGACTGCTTTTATGGTCGACCGCGAGGTCCGGGTCACAGGCGCCAGCGAGCCCTCTCCTTTATAATCCACGCCTCCCAGTATAATTGAATGCAAACGCCGGAACACTCCCCCCTTTTTCATGCGCTTGCCTCGGCTACGCTGGATGCTTACCGGAGCGCAGTGATCCGCCTCCCGCCGGATGTGCTCGAGGTCATCAAAAGGGCCGCAGCCCGCGAGACCGGTGAGGTGGCAAAAGGAGAGTTCGCCAACATCCTTGCAAATATCGAAACCGCCGAACGGCTCGGGGTGCCGATGTGCCAGGACACAGGGGTGCCGGTCGTCTATCTCACCATTCCCCCCAAGGTCCCGCTTACGCAGGAGCTCTACGATGCCGTTGCCGAAGGCGTCCGCCGGGCAACAGACGAGATCCCGCTCCGGCCCAATGTCGTCGACCCGCTCACCCGGCATAACACAAACGACAACACCGGATCCGGGATGCCGGCCATACATGTGCGGCCCGGGGACCGGCTGACCGTCACCGTGCTGCCCAAGGGCGCCGGGGCGGAGAATGTGTCACGGATCGTGATGCTCCTCCCGTCACAGAAGGAGAAGATCCCGGACGTGGTCACCGAAACAATGCTGATTGCCGGGGGCCGGCCCTGCCCGCCGGTGATCCTCGGCATCGGGATCGGCGGGACCTTCGACATGGCTGCGGCCCTCGCAAAGGAGGTGCTTTTAGAGCCGGTCGATACCATGACCGCATTCGAACAGCAGCTCTGCGACAAGGTAAACAGGCTCGGGATAGGGCCCATGGGACTTGGCGGGAGTACAACGGCACTTGCGGTAAAAGTGAAGACCGCAGCCTGCCACACGGCCTCGCTCCCCGTAGCGGTCAATGTCCAGTGCTGGGCAAACCGGCACGCTACCGTTGAGGTGAAATGGTGACAAAAAAGCCCGTGCACCTGCACACGCCCCTTAGTAAGGAAGTCCTCGACCTCAGGGCCGGCGACCATGTCGAGCTCTCGGGCATTGTCTATACGGCGCGGGACGAGGCGCACCTGCGCATGCAGAAAGACGGGATCCCGTTTGACCCGGAAGGTGCGGTAATCTACCACTGCGGACCGGTTGTTAAGGACAGGAAGATCGTTGCCGCCGGCCCGACAACCTCAGCACGGATGAACACCCTCTCGGGGTTCCTGTTCGATAAGGGCGTGCGGGCGCTGATCGGGAAAGGCGGTATGGGCCCACAAGTCCGGGAACAGCTCAAAGGAAAAGGGGTGTACTTTGCCTTTACCGGGGGGTGTGCGGCCCTTGCGGCGTCCCACATGAAACTTGTCGGGGAATATTACCCGGATCTCGGCATGGCAGAAGCAGTCTGGGCAATCGAACTCGACCGGCTGCCACTCGTTGTCGGGATCGATTCTGTGGGAAACGACCTTTTTTCTGAGGTAGAGAAACGGGCGCGGACTTCCGCCGGTGCAGGCCCTGCGGGAAGATGCACAGACAAATAGGTTTTTTTCGCGTTAACGGCTACATACATAGGACATAATTTTTATGAAGCTTGCCATCGACGAGACCCGGTGCAAGGGCTGCAATCTCTGTACCCAGGTCTGCCCCTACCGGATCTTCAAGGAGGGGAAACACCCCAACCGGCGGGGGATCGTGGTGCCGGAACTCGACCGGCCAGAGCGCTGCACCAACTGCCGGCTCCGGCATCTCTACGGAAGGCAGCTCTGCGGCGTCTGCCAACTCACCTGCCCGGACCAGGCTATCCACTGGGTGGAAGAGGAGCCCTACGAACCCCATAAGGTGGCGATTGAATATTGACGGCGAGACTTGAATTCTGGCAGGGAAATATCGCCTCGGCGGAAGGAGCGCTTGCGGCAGGCTGCCGGTTCTTTGGCGGGTACCCGATCACCCCCTCGACCGAGATTGCCGAGCACATGGCGGCAAAGCTCCCGAAAAAAGGCGGGGTCTTTATCCAGATGGAGGACGAGATCGCGAGCATTGCGTCGGTGATCGGCGCTTCGTGGACCGGCGCCCGGGCAATGACTGCCACGAGCGGGCCGGGCTTCTCCCTGATGATGGAGAACCTCGGGTATGCGGCAATGACCGAGACCCCCTGCGTGATCGTCAACGTCCAGCGGGGCGGACCTTCGACCGGGCAGCCCACCATGGCGGCACAGGGAGACATGATGCAGTGCCGGTTTGGATCGCACGGCGATTATGCGGTAATAGCCCTCTCCCCGGCAAGCGTGCAGGAGATGTACGACCTTACGGCAAAGGCGTTCAATCTCGCGGACCAGTACCGGGTGCCGGTCTTCTTAATGGCCGACGAGGTGATCGGGCACATGCGGGAGCGGATCCTTGTCCCTGACTCCGTTGAGCATACCGGGCGACCGGCCTTTATCCGGGGAACACCGCCGTTCAAACCGGATGAGAAGACCCTCATCCCCGGATTCCCTGAGTTCGGGAACGGGTACGGCACCCACGTCACCGGCCTCACCCATGACGAGCGGGGCTTCCCAAGCGCCACAAACCCCGGCCTGCACGCAGCGCTCGTGAAGCGCCTCGTGGACAAGATCGAATCGGCGTCAGAAAAACTCGCCGACTTCGATGTGGTCAACCCCGATGCAGAACAGGTCTTTATCGCGTACGGCTCCCCGGTCCGCACCGTCCAGCAGGTGCTCCATGACCACCCCGATGACTCGATCGGGTTCTTAAGGATCCGTACCGTCTGGCCGTTCCCGGTCCATGCGCTTAAGATCTTCAAGAACGCACAACGGTTCATCGTGCCCGAGCTCAACCTCGGCCAGATTGCCCGTGAGATCGAGCGGCACGCGAAGGTGCCGGTCGTCTCCGTCCCGAAACTGGGCGGGGAACTCCACACGCCAAAAGAACTCCGGAAGATCCTGGAGGCCGGCGCATGAGTTTTAACGAATGGCTCCGGCAGGACCGGCTTCCCCACATCTACTGCGCCGGCTGCGGGAACGGCACGATCATCAACTGCACGCTCGCTGCGGTGGATTCGATGGGCTGGAAGAAGGAGGACACGGTCTTTGTCTCGGGGATCGGGTGCTCGTCGAGAGCGCCGGGTTACATAGTTACCGATTCGCTCCACACAACCCACGGGAGGGCGCTTGCCTTTGCAACCGGGGTCAAGATGGCACGGCCGGACCTCCATGTGGTCGTCTTTACCGGCGACGGGGACCTTGCGGCAATCGGCGGGAACCATTTCATCCACGCCTGCCGGAGAAACATCGACATCACGGTGGTCTGCATGAACAACCAGATCTACGGGATGACCGGCGGGCAGGGAAGCCCGACCACTCCCCGGGGCTGCCTCTCGACCACGACACCCTACGGCTGTACCGAGCCGGCATTCGACCTCTCGGAACTTGCGATTGCTGCCGGGGCAAATTACGTTGCCCGGTGGAGCTCGTACCATGTCAAGGAACTCGAACGGGCGGTAAAGACCGGATTAGAGACCCCGGGGCTCTCGTTTATCGAGGCGCTCGTCCAGTGTCCCACGAATTTCGGACGCCGGAACAAGTTCAAAAAAGTCGCCGACCAGATCGAGTACATCAAAGCGCATTCCCTCTTAAAGGCAAAACGGGACAGGATGCTCGAACAGGGCGAGTCCATCCCTGAAGACATGTACGTGGTCGGGGAGCTCATGAAGCGCAACCGGCCCGCAATGGGCATTCCCAAAAAGGAGGCAGCACCATGAGGCGCGAAGTCAGGTTCTCCGGGTTTGGCGGCCAGGGGATCATCCTCTCCGCGGTTATCCTCGGACGGGCGGCCGTGATGTACGACCACAAGTTTGCGGTCCAGACGCAGGTGTACGGGCCCGAGGCCCGGGGCGGGGCTTCGATGAGCGCGGTGATCATCGACGATAATGAGATCCTGTATCCCAAGGTGGCCGACCCCGACGTCTATGTGATCATGTCGCAGGAGGGCTTCGAGAAGTACGGCGCCGCAGCCCGTAAGGACGCAGTCATGATCCTCGATTCCACGCTCGTCCACTCCCGGCCCGGCTGCACGTACCACGAAGTCCCGGCAACCGCCGAGGCAAAGTCGGTGCTCGGGCGGGACATCGTGGCAAATATCGTGATGCTCGGGGCCCTTGTCGGGTATACCCGCGTGGTAAGCGAAGACGCGCTCAAAAAAGCCATCCTCGATTCCGTGCCGAAAGGTACCGAGGCGCTCAACACGAAAGCCATGGAACTCGGGATCGCCCATGCAGGAGAGAAAAAGGCATGAAACTACTGGAGTACGAGGCAAAGCAGCTCTTTAACGAAGAGGGAATCAGGGTGCCAAAAGGCATCCTTGTGAGCAAACACGAGGAGATCCTCCTCCACATGGACGCAATGCCGGTAAAGGTTGCGGTGAAAGCCCAGGTGGATGTCGGCGGCAGGGGAAAGGCCGGCGGGGTTCTGATGGCCGACCGCGACACGGTCATCGAAACGGCACGGAAACTCTTCAACACGACCATCAAGGGGGTTCCGGTGCAAAGGATCCTGATCGAGGAGCGCCTCGATATCCAGCACGAATACTTCGTGAGCATCACGATCGACCGGGCAAAGAAACAGCCGGTCATCCTCTTTGCCGAGACCGGCGGCGTGGACATCGAGCAGACCGCAAAGAGTTCGAAAAGTGCCATCCGGTCGGTCAGTTTCTGCCCGATCCTGCCCGATGTACCGGGGTTTCTCCTGCGTGAGCTCTGCGGGAACGCGCCGGCTGATATCCAGAAGGCAGTCAACCGCCTCTACCATGTTTTCTGCAAGAAAGATGCCATCCTTGCCGAGATCAACCCGCTCGTCACCACACCCGACGGAGTATACGCGGCAGATGCGAAACTGATCGTGGACGACAACAGCCTTGCCCGGCAGGGGATTGCAATCAACCGCGACCTCTCCGAGCGCGAGCGTGAAGCCGAAAAGCACGGTTTCTCGTTCGTGGAACTGGACGGCACGATCGGTGTCATAGGGAACGGTGCGGGCCTTACCATGTCCACGCTCGACCTCATCGAGTATTATGGCGGCAAGGCTGCGGACTTCCTCGATGTAGGCGGCGGGGCGGACAGCGAGCGGGTCATGCACGCGGTGCGCCTTGTTGCAAGCGTTCCGACCGTAAAAGTCGTTGTCGTGAACCTGCTCGGCGGAATTACCCGGTGCGACGAGGTGGCACGGGGCATTATAGCCTCGGGAGTTTCGGTACCTGTTATTGTTCGGATTGCAGGAACTAATGCTGATGAGGGCCGCAAACTCCTCTCGGAAAAAGGGTATGAGATGCTCGACACGATGGACCTTGTTGTCAAGAAGGCCGTGGAGGTTGTGAAATGATCTATGGGGACAAGAAGACCGGCATCATCGTAACCGGCGCTACCGGCCGGCAGGGCGAATACCATATCAACCTTATGAACGAGTACGCCCGCAAGGTCGGCGGGAAAGGCGTAGTTGCCGGGGTCACGCCAAAGAAGGGCGGCCAGACCGTCCACGATGTCCCGGTCTACAACACGGTAAAAGAGGCGCTGCGCGAACACGATGCAACCGCAGGCGTCGTCTTTGTACCGGGCGGTGCTGCGGCGGACTCCATCATGGAGGCGGCAGATGCCGGCCTCGAACTGGTGGTCGCAATCACCGAGCACGTGCCGGTACACGACACGATGAAGGCCATTGCCTATGCAAAGATGCAGGGCTGTGCCGTGATCGGCCCCAACTGCCCGGGCCTCCTCTCGCCCGGGGAAGTGAAGATGGGGATCATGCCGGCAGGGCTCTTTTCAAGGGGCCACGTCGGGGTCATTTCCCGGAGCGGGACGCTCACGTACGAGGTCGTGGACGAGCTCACCCGGGCCGGCATCGGGCAGAGCACGGTGGTCGGGATCGGCGGCGACCCGGTGATCGGCCAGACCTTTGAGGATGTTCTTGCCCGGTTCGCGGAAGACCCGGAGACAAAAGCCGTTGTCCTTATCGGGGAAGTGGGCGGGAACCTGGAAGCGGAAGGCGCAAAGAGCACGGATGTCCCGCTTGTTGCCTATATTGCAGGGGTCTCGGCCCCGCCGGACAAACGGATGGGCCATGCCGGGGCAATCGTGGAAGGCGGCGAGAGCGATGCGAAGTCGAAGATCGCCCGGCTTAAAAAGATGGATATCCCGGTTGCTTCGCGGCCCTCGGAGATCCCGGATATGGTACGGGATCTCTTCCGGTGCCACTGTTAAGAGTCCCCCATTTACGCTTCTCTTTTATCATTCCCGTCCCGGTTCTCCTTTTCCAGAGATCATATCGGCGATCGGATCAATATCGCGGGATTTATGAACCTGAATATATGAAATAATCAGGAAGAAACCTCAAAACCCGCAGCCCGGCCTCACACCGAAACCAGCTGCAACACCACAAGGTCGGCACATGATTCTCCAGTTCTCACCCATTGTCGTGCTTCTGCTTTTCTGCGGCATCATATCCGCAGGTCTCGCGGTCATCGGGTACAATAACCGCGCTCTCCCGATTGCCCGGCCGTTCGTCCTTTTTATGGCGGCCGAGTCAGTCTGGCTTTTTGGTTATGCGTGCGAGATGATGAGCACGCAGCTCCAGACGGTCCTTTTGATCAACAATATCGAATACCCGGCAATGATGACCGTGCCGGTTGCACTGCTCTTTATTGCCTTTGTCTACTCCGGCCGGGAGCATTATCTCACGAAAAAGATCGTCCCGCTCTTCTTTATTGTTCCTGCGCTGGTCTGCCTTCTCGTCTATACCAACCCCTGGCATATGCTCTACTATACGGGGTTTCATCTGGAGACAGGAGAGAGCACCCTGATCTGGGTCTATGAACACGGGCCGTTGTTCGGGATCCTGATTGTGTACAGCTACCTCGTGGGCCTGGCAGCCCTCATCCTGATGGCCGGAAGATATATCTCGGGACATAAATTCTACCGCTGGGAGACCCTCATTCTGGTAATTGCGGCAGCTATCCCGTTCCTCCTCAACATTGTCTATGTCCTCCACAGAGAACCCTTCCCGGACTATGACCTGACACCGGTCGCATTCTTCCTGACCGGGATCATCATCTCGGCAGGGCTGCTCCGGTACCAACTCTTCTCTGCCGTACCGGTCGCCTATTCCCGCGTCTTCTCGACACTCCGCGATGGGGTTTTTGTCCTGGACAGGGAATTCCGGGTCATTGACCTCAATCCCGCAGCGGAACTGCTCTCCGGCATGCGCGCTGCATCTGCGATCGGCAAAAACCTTGCATCCCTCATTCCGGATACCGCAGGGCTCTGCAGCCCGTCAGGTCAGACACCACAAGAACGCGAGATCCAGATCATTTCCAATGACATGCCCCGGTATTACGATGTCCATCTGATCCCGCTCGATCCCGAAGGTACCGGTTCAAAAGGATACCTGTGCATCTTCCGTGAAGTTACCGGCCGTAAGCAGGCGGAACTTTCGCTCCTTACTGCCAACAAGAAGATCAACCTCCTCACCCGGATCACCCGCCATGATCTGGAGAACAAACTGATGATCGTACATGGCTATATCGCGCTTCTCCGCAAACCCCATTCTCCCGAGGCCCTGTCGGAATATCTGGAAAAACAGGAGGCTGCGGTAAATGCCATGCATGAGCAGCTCGCGTTCACACGGGAGTACCAGATGCTGGGCTCGCGTGCCCCGATCTGGCAGAATGCCGATGCAATCATCCACCGGGCAAAGACCCAGGTCTTTTTCGACCGGGTCGGGTTCTCCTGTACGGTCGAATCTGCCGAGGTCTATGCCGACCAGATGCTGGAGCGGGTCTTCTATAACCTGCTCGACAATGCCCTACGGTATGGCGGCAAACGCCTTACCGCCGTTACCGTGACCTCGTATTTCGATGGCGGGGCACTGGTTATTGCGGTGGAGGACGACGGGGCAGGAATCCCGAAGGAAGATCAGGATCGGTTGTTCGAACAGGGGTTTGGGAAACATACCGGCCTTGGCCTCTTCCTCTCCCGCGAGATCCTCATGCTTACGGATATCTCGATCGACCAGACGAACCCCCCGGGGAAAGGGGCACGGTTTGAGGTCCGCATTCCCCCGGGGAAATTCCGACCTGCCCACGAGGGATCACAAGCCGTACCATGAGGGGGGCAAACTGAGCCCCGCCCTCTATCGTATTTCCCCCCAGGGGTATCCTGCGGTGTTGCCGGCAGCTTTTATTTCTGTTTTTCCCTGACGATGACAGACGCATCTGCATCAAAGGGATTTGTCCGCATTGCAAGGGAGAAGAGATACGGGTAGTGCTTCTTTAAGTGCCGCATGTAGATGAGCCATTGCGGAATAAGCAGACGGTACACCCGGGATATATCCCCCGACAGGTGTGCATAATCCGATGCGGGCAGCTCCTCAAAGGACTTCCTCGCGGACAATTCTTCTGCAAGGTGAAAAACTGCCTGGAGGAGGGGCGTAAACTCCTCGTGTTCGATGATCTGGGGATTCTCAAAGAGGGAGAGCAGGAAGTCCTTACGGGAAGACAGGAATGTCTTGAGTTTTGGGAGGTCAACGGTCCTGCTGTCGAGGATTCCGGTATGGGATGTCAGGGCCGAAGATGCCCGGGAAAAATCATCATCGCTCCAGGAATCGGATACGACAAGGATGGATCGGATATTCCCGACCGCAGGATCGTGCGCGGAAAAGCACCGGAGCAGCCGGGTCCCGGCCTCTGAAAAGAAGACCCCGATTACCATGTTGAGGTTCCGCATACGGGTCTCCCGCTCCCGCTTTTCGATCATGAGGTCGAGCGCCGATGCTGCAAGGCCGACAAAACAGCCGACACCCACAAGAATAATGCCAATCGTGAGCAGTTTACCGGCAGCGGTTTCGGGATAGATATCGCCAAAACCTACCGTTGCAATGGTTACCACCACAAAATACAGGGAATCAAGAGGAGTCCGGTGTTCAAGCGCGATCATCCCGAGTATGCCTACAACGACGACAACAACGAGGATAGCAAAGTAGATCCGGAACCGCAGCCTGATGGAGCTTGTCACAATCCGGTTTTATGGTGGGCAACAGTATAAAACAGGTTCCACGATTTGCCCAATGGTAACGATACCCCTGACCAGATTCGAACTGGTGTCGCCGGATCCAAAGTCCTGCATGATTGACCGCTACACTACAGGGGTATGTGGGGATAATATTGGAAACGGATTGTATTAAAGCGATAGGCAGGCAGGAGGGAAAAAGGAAATCCGGTTTTTTTTGGATCCAATCCGGATCTGCCGGAATGGAAAATTTTGGGAATTATGGGGAACGATTGTCCCTAAAACGTTTCTTTTTTCGACGGGGAGTGCCGTGCAAAGATTTTGGAAAATTTTGGAAAATCCAATTTCAAAGAACACAAATTTTTTTCATTTTCCAAATAATCCGAAATTTTTGGGGACACTATTTCCGTAGGATTTCTCCGGCATCCGGCCCAGATGAAACGGGGGTGAATTCTACCGGTAAATGTGGCGGATGGAGGGTCCTGAACGATAAAAAAAACGGCATATTCAGGGGTTAATTAGTGTATAGCATTATACGGTTTATCCGCAGGGATAAAGGGGATCTGAATTCCGGGAAAAATCATATAATTTGGGGATATTATCAGAATCAAAGGGCAAATAGAGGAGATTACATTTTTACCGATGCTGCCGGAGAAGGGGAAAAAGAACACCGGGACAAAACCCGTTTCGACAGACGGGAACCCGAAATAGGGTACTTGTTCTTCTTAAAAAAAGGAAATGCGAACAGAATAGCTGGGAAAAGAGACTCCGGCAGGTTACTCGGTATCGTGCGAGAGGGGGAAGAACTGCTGGTATACCTGGCGGCGTTCATCGATATCGGTATGGAGGTAGACTTCGGTGGTCTTTATCGAGGTGTGGCCGAGGTTCTCCTGGACCACCCGGAGGTTCTTTGAACGCCGGTAGAGTTCGCTTGCATAACTGTGCCGGATCTTGTGGGGGGTAATCCCCGGGGGGGCATAATTCCTGAAGATATGCTGGATTGCCCGCGGGGATATGTGCTTGCCCTGCTGCCCGATAAAGAGGGGGCCGACGATCTGGTTCCCGACAAACGCCCGGATCTCGGAAAGGGTCTCATCGTCGACAAATACAATCCGGATCTTATCGCCTTTACCCAGGATACGGATGGTATGCTCCTCGAAATCGATATCCTCGATATTCATGTTGCAGAGCTCCGAGACCCGGACACCCGTCGAATAAATGGTCCGCACAATCAGCTTGTCCCGGGGATCCTGGATCGAATCGATCAGACGGAGAACCTGACTGTGTTTGAGGTATTTTATCTCCTGCTGTTTGATCCGTGGGCGCTCAATGCCGCTCAGGGGGTTTGTTACAACAACGCCCTGGACGCAGAGGAACCGGTAGAACGAGCTGAGTGTGGAGATAATCCGGTGGAATGTCTTGGGCTTGTAGGTCCGCATTGTCGAGACAAAAGAGAGGAAATCCGTGATCATGGCTGGCGGGACATCGACGCCGGTGTCAAGCCGTGCATTCTCAAAATCCTTCCAGAAGAAGACAAGCTTGGTGATCTCGGTGTGGCGGCGGAGCCAGACATAGTAGCCAAAATGTTTGATTACCTGTTCGTAGCTGTCGAGCGTGCGCTTGGAATAGTTGCGCATCCGCAGGTAGTTCCGGTAGCTTTTAAGCCACTCAGAAAAATACCCGCTTTCCATGGTCTATTCTATTTTTGCGCCAATAAATAAAGGTTTGCGCAGAATACATATTCTGCGCACTCTCTGATTTGCCAAATAACCCGAAATTTCAGGGTTTTTTATCTGAAAGATCGGACCCCAAAAACAGGGGTTCTTTTCATTTTCACAGGTGATTACATGATCCATCTCTCAGAACGCCACAGGAACGCGTTTGTGAAGGTTTTACGTCGATCGGGCACACAGGGGGTATCGGACTACACGGATTGTCTGACAGGGAGCAGCCGGATTACTTTGACTTACAAGAGACCCCGATACTCATAAGAGATAATGCAAATTTTGGATATTCCGGAGTTTTCCAGATTTTTTTTGAAAGGGTACCCGGAAAACTCTCGGGTATTTCGGGACAGAGAAATTTGTCATGCCAGCTTCCAGCCACAGCCGGGAAATAATTCATAGCATTTTCCCGTTCGAATTCTAGGGGGGTCAGGTGTCGCCAGGAATGTTCTGAAAAGCAGACGCCATACGTTCAACATGCCTGTCAAAAACCAGAATGAAAATCTGCCTTCGGAGGGAATACTGCACATACTCTTACAGGATTTGACCGGATCCGGGTAATCGGGGCTCAATTCTGGCACCAAAATCGACCGATTTTAAAAATCAAAATGTTTATCTATTTTTAGTAAGAATAATTTATCAAAAGGCAAGACTTATGATAAAAATTGGATATGTCCGGGTTTCCCGCGAAGATCAGAATGCGGAAAACCAGATCCTGCTCCTTCTTGACGAAGGGCTCTCCCGGGACGCGATCTATGTCGATCATATCTCCGGGATTTCGATGATGCAGGAGCGGGAGGGTTTTTCAAAGATGATGCAGTTCCTCCAGGATCATCACGGGGAACCCATTACCCTCTACGTTTTTGAAATTTCCCGTCTGGGACGGTCGTTTATCGAGACCCTGAATATGGTCCGTACCCTGGAAGAGTCCGGAACCCGGGTCTGGTCGCTATCCCCTGCGGAATCCTGGAGCAGGATCGACGACAAAAAATTACGGGACCTGATGCTCTCGATATTTTCCTGGGTTGCAGACAGGGAACGGGAAAACCTTATTGAACGGACAAAACTGGGAATAGCACGGGCACGGGCTGAAGGAACACCACTCGGACGTCCGAAACGATCGATCCCCTGGAAAAAAGTACGGGAACTGGAAGAAAAGAAAATTTCCCTTGCCGCCATTTCACGGATGCTGGATATTCCGTATACAACGCTGTACCGGCATTATGCCCAAAAGAAGGACGATGATGCATCGGCCCATTGAGGATGCTCATATATGTGTGCACAGGAATAGAGCGTAACTTGGAAAATTCCGGATCTCCACTTTTTTGTTGCAAAGATTGTCTGGGATCTACGGAATAAGAGGGTCAATAGCCTCGACGCCCAGGTAATTTTCTGGCAGGATTATTAGAGATTCTTTAAAATTCGAGGTGGGAGATCCGAGGGATCTCAGGAATTCTAAAAAGGATCTCCTGATAGGTGACTCTGGCAAGGACTTGTAAAAACAGATTAGGAGACATTTCCACCCACCGAACAAGAGAAATGAAACCTTAACCAGCCACGATGTATCTTGTTTTCCAGATTTCCAGATAATGAACGTGCAATTCGAAAAAAAGCACCGTGATAACCACAGAAATACCAGAGCTTGCCCTGATTCGTGCATATCGATCTGAATCAAAAAAAAACGTCCATTATAAGGGGACATTGAACAAAATGGAAAAATTTCGGATCGCAGACGGGAGGAATCCAGATTTTCCGAAATCTCCAAATGGATCGGCATTGCAGAGTACCTTAAATTTTTACAAAAAACACCATTCTGTTTTCACGATTATCCCAAGAACGCTTCAGGAAACCCTCCAAAAATTTCGAAAAACCGCGATTACACGCGAAAGAAATTCCTCGGATATCGGGGAAAATTTCTCTGGCGTCCTCATTGGAAAATTTGGAAAATATTTGGATTGCCGAGGGAGATATTTTTGGATATTCCTGTTTTGCAGGCAGATCACTACAACAAACTCACGTTCGGACAGACAACCTGACGGGAGATCACATCTATACAATCTGGCACTCTCACGAACTATGCGGATATATCCAGGACGGAGAGAACCGGCATTACTGAACCAAACGGTATTTTCATGAACGGCTATTCCTTAAAAAAAAATTCCAGATCAGGGAATTTCAGAGGCGAATTGGTCGTTACCAGATATGAGATGCGGGTCTTTTTGATGTGCATTATCTCACAGTACCGGATTTGCAGGTATGCAGGCGGCCATACAAAACGGAAAATTTGGAAAAACCGATAATTTCGACGAGGGAAAATTTGGATTTTTTGGAATTTGCCACTTTGCTATGATTACGAGACCGATGTCGGATATTTGGAACAAATACAGTGATCCGTGTTCACAGATATGATCGAATGATCGAGCCATCACCGGTCTTGCGTAAAAAGGGGGGAGCAGACCCCTTTCTGCATCAGGGAGATATGACAAGTGATACTCCTCTTAAAAAACAGAGGAATCCCGCTCATTCGGACAAGGATACATGACCGGATATCGGTAATCCTCCCCAAAAGAATGCTCTTTTGGAGGGGGGAATATCAGGATCCTCCACCAGAATCAGAATCTATACTCCATACAAAATGCTCACATAGGGATTCCATAAAAAAAACGTCAAAACAGCGGCAATATCCAGACAGGGCTTAATTTTTGGTTCTTTTCATAACTCAAAATACCAGCAGTTCAAATTAAATAAACCATATGATGCTATACACTATTTTTGATTGTTTTCACCGAAACACTATCGATCGGGCGGATTGGGACAAAGAAAGGAAAGGGCAGGCCAAAAAGGCCACAATTACAAGGCGGGATAACACATCCGCAGGGACAAATGATGGATACACCGTGGAGAGACCGGGTATAATCGCCTGCTTCGGATGCCGGTGCATCATTTGTCAATTACCCCTCTGCATACATGAGATGTAGAGGCAATAGATCCCTCAAACAGAAGGCCTATAATTTTGGAAACCGGGGGGCAGATTATTCCAAATACCGACTCCCCGGGCAGGGGAGGAACAGGGAGAAAAGAGATCGGGTCCCTCATACTTTATGTAATTAAAAGGAACTATTGGTAATGCAGATAGCATGGTAACCGATCCACAGTTTCTGACCCCAAAAGAAGTGGCAGGAATATTAGGCGTCCATCCAAAAACGGTCCACCAGTGGCTCCGGACGGGGAAATTACCCGGGACTAAAATATCGTATCGTGCATGGCGTATCTCCCGCTCCGCATTTGAACAATTCATAGCCCAAAGCAGCAATAGACCTTCCCCCCAGAGTAAAACGATCACCAATGGGGAGCAGAAAATCAATCCACAGACCCAGATAAGCCCGCAGGATACGACACAGCAGGATCCAGGGAGTATGGATCCCACCATAAAAATGAAACACTACATCCGCGATATCATGGGGGAGGATTCCCCGGATCACAATAAGACCTGAAAAGAATAGTCCTCTTTTCAGGAAGTATTCCCCTACGGTCCGGTTTCATTCATTCGCTCCACCAGGATCCTGAAAATGGATGTAAGAAACCAATTTTTACGGCGAGATAAACCTTGTAGAGATATATATAAAAACGACGTATTATTACCCATCAGAAATCAAACGCGACGGGTCACAGCACTCTCCTAACCATACAAGGGATACACCATGGATGATTCAGTAATTCAACAGGAGATCAATAAATACCGGAAATTCAAAAAGGTCGACGGCGCCACCTACCGGAAAGTCAACCAGTTCCTGCGGAAACGCACCTATATTACTGCACGGGAATGGGCACTTGCCAGGTTGTGTACGGATTTTAGGACATCCGGCGGGGCAGAAATGACCTTTATCGGGAAGCACCTTCCCGAACTCGTCCCCTTCATGGAAGAGCCCTACAGCCCGCAGGCAGTCAACCAGGCTAGGCATTCCTTCAAGAAAAAGGTCCGGAAAGCAAGTGCAACCTTTTTTTACGGGGCAATGTGCGGATTCTTTACCACTGACGAGCTGGACGATCTCCTGTTTGAGGCAAGCGAAGTTTCACGGTTTCTCCTGGAAGTCGAAGGAACCACGCTGGATATCGACGAAGAGATCGACATCGAAGACCGGATCACCCGGGTAATGCGGAGCGTTGGGGAAACAGCAAAAACGATCTTAAAGACCCGTGCAGAGGAAGGGAACACACCTGATTCCACCCCTGAACCGGAGCGTTCACCGGTCACACTTCCAGAAACTACTCCGGAAAACTCTGCGGAGAGAACGGAACCCGCCCCGGAATTACCAGATATACCGATACCTTCGGAATCAATAAAAGAACACGACACCGTAAATCCTGCCGCCCCTGACACTACGACAGGAAATCCCCCATGAAGATCATCCAGGTATCCGGCCGGGCAAACACCGGAAAAACCACATTTATCCGGACCCTCATTCCCGAACTGAAACGCCGTGGGCGGGTTGGTGTGATCAAACACCTTGGCGATCATGAATATGCTCTCGATGCAGGGAAGGATACGACCCTCTTCTTTGAAGGAGGCGCCGACATCTCGGTCGGGATCGATGCCCAAAAATCCGTCATCGCCCTTCACTCGGACAACCTGGACGAGGTCCTGTCCTATCTGAAATCTTCCGGGATTGACTTTGCGGTACTCGAAGGCTTCAAAGCACGCAGGTTCCCGAAGATTATCATCGGCGACCTCCCAAGCGATACCTGTATACTGAGAAACCCCTCAGTAAACGACGTAATTGCATCTCTTTCGTTATTCGAAGACTATTAAAACGTTTAAACCGGAACGGATCTACACGAAGATGACCATAAAAAAGATGTCAAAACAGCTGTTCGGGACAAACGGCGTCAGGGGGATCGTAGGTAAGGAGATTACGCCCATGCTCGCACTCCGCATCGGCGAAGCTCTCGGCACCATGCGGCCCGGATGTATCGCGGTGGGAATGGACACCCGGACCTCCGGCCCGGCGCTTATCAATGCCGTCAAGGCAGGGCTCATGGCAACCGGCTGCGATGTCGTTGACTGCGGGACCCTTCCCACACCAGCCCTCCAGTATATTATAAAAGGAAACTATGCCGGCGGCGCAATGATCACCGCCTCCCACAACCCTCCCGAATATAACGGCATAAAGATCATCGAAGCCGACGGCACCGAGATGGGCGATGAGGAGACGATAAAGCTCGAGGGGTTGCTGGGAACATCCGCAATCCCTGAAACAAAATCCTGGGATAAGGTAGGAAAGGAAACTCCCGGAGCGCATCTGGTCGATACCTATGTACGCTCGATCACCAACCACTTCACAGGATTACCCGGTAAAGGCATGACCGTTGTTGTTGACCCGGGTTCGGGGGCAGCGTGCACTACAACGCCCGCCATTCTCCAGGCTCTGGGCTGCAGGGTCCTCACCATCAACGGGATCATGGACGGCACATTCCCCGGGCGCCTGCCGGAACCATCGACCGAAGGCCTGAAAGGGCTTACTGCACTGGTGGTGGCAAGCAAAGCGGCATTCGGGATTGCCCATGACGGGGATGCAGACCGGGCGGTCTTTGTTGACGAGACCGGGGCATTTGTCGAAGAGAACCATGAATTCGCCCTGATCGCACACCATGTCTGCAAACTGGCCCGGAAGGGAACCCTCGTAACGCCGGTCAGTACCTCGCAGATGGTTGAGATGGTGGCAGAGAGCGAGGGCTGCAGGGTTCAGTATACCCCGGTCGGGAGTATCTATGTGGCCCGTACCATGAGGGAGTTGCTCGATGCCGGGCAGCCGGTCATCTTTGGCGGGGAAGGAAACGGAGGCCTGATCTTTCCCGAGCACCAGTTCTGCCGCGACGGGGGAATGACCGCGGCAACGATGGTGGCACTTCTGGCAGAGACCGGCTGCACCTTATCCGGGCTTGTCCGGAAATTACCTGCACGGCACATGATTAAGGAAAAGATAGCAACGCCGAAAGGATCGTATCTCATCGACAAACTGGCAGAACACTACCAGCACGAATCCATTGACAGGACCGATGGCCTGAAGATCAAACGGAACAACGAATGGGCACTGATCCGGGCATCGGGCACCGAACCTCTCGTCAGGATTATGGTCGATTCTCCCGATGCCACATCCGGACAGGTATTTTATCAGGAAATCAAAAAGACTGTCGATAAATTACTGAAAACAACAGCCTGAAAAACATTACTCCACACACTTTTAATCCTCTTTTCGTGTCGTTCCGGATTACTTCAGGCATCAGATTTTTTACAACCAAAACCGAATTGATGGTTATGGTACAAAAGATCGCGATACGGGGACTTATCTTCCTTGGAATTCTGCTCCTGTTGTGCGTGCCGGCAGTAGCCGGAGACCTTAGGACAATCTCGCAGGGAAATACGGTGTTTCTCGGGGAAAGCAATCTGAATGTCGCACCCGCAATGGGAAGCGATACACAGATCGGATGGTGGGCATCCGGTGCAGCGATAGCAACAAGTTCACCCGATGTAAAAATATCCGTCTCTAATCCCTCCAGCTTCTATGTTCTTCCTTCGCAGTTCGGTGCATATACCGGTTCATGGTACCGGTTGAATGCAGCGGGGAATGCTGACGGTGCGGCGTTTTTGGTTGCAGATCCCTCACTTGCCATACGAGTTGAGGATACCACGGTCAATGTCGATGTGACCGACCGTTGGGTACCCCGCGGCGATGAGGTTAGGTTCCGGATCGACTCGAACCTGGATGCCATCTCTATCCAGAGGGGAGCTTCAGCACCCGTAACCCTGAAAGTCCAGTCTCCGAATGGAGGTGTATATACTGCCCTCATGAACGCGGCTGGAACAACAACCTCACTGGAAAATATCGGGATAACCTCATCTGCACAATACTACAAGACAACTCCCATCTGGGATACCGGAAACGCTCTCTACCCTGCGGGATCCTACACGATCTGGGCCGAATGCAATGTCAACAGCATGAACGATGAGTACGGTGCCACCGGCAAGACCAAAAGCCAGAAAACAAGCCTCCTCAACCAGGACCAGAACCCCATTATATCGGCAAATGTACCTACCACAAGTACGACAACAAAGGTTACCCCGGTCAGTACCACCAAAAAACCGGCAACTACGGTAACAACTGCAACCCTGACCCCGAAGACTATGGTGACGAGTGCAGCCACCTCAGCACCTGTCGTTACGACAACCGCACCTGCTTCACCGGGCTCTCCGGCAACAACCGGAGCAACGACCACCCCCACATTCTCTCCGGGATTTGATGTGGCCGTCTCCCTTGTCGCGATAGCTGCCCTTCTGCTCTTCGTGGTAAAAAGACAACAATAATCCCTTTTTGGCACGGACACAACCTTTTTATCCCATATTTTTCCATATCCGTTCTATGAATGTTATAACGGCAGTAATCAAGGGCCGCCACAGCATACGGAAATTCAAGCCGGCGCCTGTAGACGAGGCATTCATTCACGATGCCATCGAATGCGCGGTTCGTGCCCCTACCGCCATGAACCTCCAGCCCTGGCTGATTGGAGTTGTGCGAGACAAGGGAACGCTCGGAAAAATTGCCGGGCTTACCGATCACGGCAAATTCATCTCAGAGGCTGCGGTCTGTTTTGTGGTATTCGGGGAACGCACGGCCAAGTACTATCTTGAGGACTGCAGTGCGGCAACCGAGAACCTGATCCTCGGTCTGCAGGCATACGGTGTCGGATCCTGCTGGGTTGCCGGCGATAAAAAGGAGTACGCAGAGGATATCCGAAAACTTCTCGATGTTCCCGAGAAGTACACCCTGGTATCCATTGTTCCAGCCGGCCTGCCGGACGATGTCGCCATCGCCGCAAAAAAAGAGACCAAGAAAGTGGTGTTCTTCGACAAGTTCAGGAAGGAATAACCGGAAAGGTGGGCATACAGGATCGGTCTTTCCCACAGTTTTGATCAACAACGGATCCGATCTTTTTTTTGTAATTTTGTCGTACGTGGATCAATCTTTTAAAAATACCAGATCCCCCCATCATACCTTTTTTAAAAAAAATTCCGCAGCCTCCAAAAATATCACGCCGGAGAAAAACCGGGGCAGTAAAGTACGTACCCGGTAACCGGGTAATTACCCGGTTACCGGGTACGTACTTCACACCTCTTTTTCACGCGAAAAAGAAAATTACCGATCCCGTGAATTTCATCAGGAACGCACCCGTGATTTTTTCTGTGTACTTCTCGCAACCCTTATGCCCCCTCCGCAACCCATCATTGATCATGAGAACGGTTACCCTCCAGGTGGCACTGGATCTTCTTGAACTTCCCCGGGCCGTGCAGATTGCACAAGAGTCGCTTGCCGGGGGGGCAGACTGGATCGAGGCTGGTACACCGCTTATCAAGAGCGAGGGGATGCAGGCAGTCCGGGCCTTACGTGATAGGTTTCCGGAATCGGTAATCGTTGCGGATATGAAGATCGCAGATACCGGCACTATGGAAGTGGAGATGGCGGCAAAGGCCGGCGCAGATGTTGTCTGTATCCTTGCCGATGCGGACGACGCGGTCATCAAAGAAGCGGTCCGGGCAAGCCGGTTATACGGGACCCGGCTGATGGCAGATCTTATCAATGTCAGGGATCCTGCCATACGGGCCCGCACCCTTGAAGAACTCGGAGTGGATATTATCGTGGCCCATGTCGGTATCGACCAGCAGATGATCGGGAAAGACTCACTGGATCTTTTACGAACTATCCGGGAAAAGATCCATATACCGGTTGCCGTTGCGGGAGGGCTCGATGCCGTGACCGCAGGGGAAGCCGTAAAGCAGGGGGCGGATATTGTTATTGTCGGGGGATGGATCGCCCGGTCTGCCGATGTGACCGCATCTGCCCGAAAGATTCGCCAGTCCATCGATTCGCCATCGGCTGCAGCACCGGAAAAAACGAATCCTGATGATGAGATCCATGAACTCTTCATGCAGGTCTCGACCCCGAACATCAGTGACGCAATGCACCGGAAGGGAGCACTCCCGGGACTTGTATCTGTCTGCGGGAACGTGAAGATGGCAGGAAAGGCCGTGACCGTGCAGACCTTTGCCGGGGACTGGGCAAAACCTGTCGAAGCCATAGAGAAGGCAAAGCCCGGGGACGTTCTTGTGATCAATAACGATGGTGGCATCCATGTGGCCCCCTGGGGCGAACTGGCATCGTTAAGCTGTGTACAGAAAGGAATTTCCGGCGTGGTAATCGATGGGGCCGTGCGGGATATTGACGATATCCGTATAATGAAGTTCCCCGTCTTTGCAAAGGCCATCGTGCCCAATGCCGGCGAGCCAAAAGGAATGGGCGAGATCAACGCGGAGATACTCTGCTGCAACCAGTACATTCATCCCGGGGACTGGATTGTCGGCGACGAGAGCGGGGTTGTTGTAATCCCGGCCAACCGGGCCTATGAAGTTGCCCGCAGGGCGCTCGAAGTCAAGAAGACCGAGGCACGGATTCGCGAGGAGATCCGGAGAGGGAGCACGTTATCCGAAGTAACCGAACTGATCAAATGGGAAAAAAAGTAGGATCTTTTTAGTGGAATACCGTGTGTTCGAGAAGGGTTGCACCGGATGCATGGATCTTCCCGATTGCATCCTCGACCTGGTCCACCCGGAGGATGAGTACGGCGGCCTTTTTTCCCGAATATGCATAGGAATACTCTATGTTGATTCCTACATCGCCGAGCACTTGTGCGATCTCGTAAAGCCCGCCGGGCTGGTCCTTCATCTGGACCGCAATAACGTCGGTAAAGGCGACGTTGTACCCGAGGGATGACAGTTTTTTATGGGCTTTTTCCGGGTGATCTACCAGGGCCCGAATGACCCCGAAACCGTTTGCTTCTGCAATACTGAATGCAAGGATATTGATCTTCTCCTCCCCCAGCGCATGGGCAACGGCGGCAAGCCGGCCCGGGCGGTTCTCCGAGAAGATCGAGATCTGCTTGATGACATACTTATTCGTGTCCATACCTAGATCACCCTCTTGTCGATAACTTTCTTGGATTTTCCCTCGAACCGGGGTAATGATCCCGGCTCCACGAGTTCTACATCAACGGCAACATTTAACGAGTTTCTGAGCCGGTGTTCGACATTCTGCCGGATCTTCATGAGATCGTTGATCTTATCGCTGAAAGATTCTTTTGTCAGCTCAACCCGGACGAGCATATCGTCAAGGGCCCCTTTTCGCTCGACAACGATCTGGAAGTGCTGGCCCACCTCGGGGATGGTCATTAAGGTGTACTCTACCTGAGAGGGGAAGACGTTGATGCCCCGGATGATCAGCATGTCGTCAACCCGGCCCTGGATCCGGTTGATCCGGGGGCTTGTCCGCCCGCACGGGCAGGTCTCCTCGTTGACCGATGCGATATCCCCGATACGGTACCGGATCATCGGTAGGGCTTCTTTCTGGAGCATGGTTATGGTGAGCTCCCCTTTCTCGCCGGGCTCAAGGGACTCGCCGGTCTTTGGATCGATCACTTCCACAAGTGCGATGTCGGACCAGATATGGAACCCGTTCTGTTCCGCACACTCGGTAAACATGGGGCCGGAGAGCTCGCTTGTACCGTAGATATCATACGCTTTGATGCCGAGCCAGTCTTCCATCCTTTTGCGCATGTTCTCGGTCCACGGCTCTGCCCCGAGGATGCCGGCCTTAAGGTGTGTGTCCTTCCTGATATCGACACCCATCTTTTCCGCAACTTCGCCGATGTGGAGCAGGTAGGACGGTGTGCAGGCAATCGCCGTTACTTCGAGGTCCTGCATCAGTTCGATCTGGCGCTCGGTGTTTCCGACACTCGTCGGGAGCACGGTTGCGCCGATCCGCTCTGCCCCGTAGTGCATGCCAAGGCCGCCGGTAAAGAGGCCGTACCCGTAACTGACCTGGATGACATCGCCCCGTCCCAGGCCAAAGGAGGTTAGCCCCCGGGCAATGGACGTGCTCCACAGGTCGATGTCTTTCTGGGTGTACCCTACCACCGTGGGTTTACCGGTAGTTCCCGAAGAGACATGGTACCGGACCAGCTCTTCCTGGGGGGCGGTGAAGATCCGGTTGGGGTAATTGTCCCGGAGGTCTTTCTTGAACATGAAGGGGAGTTTTTTCACATCCGCAAGTTCGTGGATGTCATCCGGGTGGACCTTCTGTGCCTTCATCCGGTCGTGGTAAAAGGAGGAGAAACTGTAGAGCCGGCAGACAAGGCTCTTGAGCAGTTTGTACTGCATTTTTTTGAGGTCTGCTTGTGGCAGGTCTTCGATTCTCGGGTCCCAGTACTGCATCACATATCACTCCTTCTGTCAATCACCCGTTTTGCTTTCCCCTCGAACCGGGGCAGCGAGCCCGGCTCCACGAGTTTTACGGTGGTCCTCAGTTCAAGGGTATCGTGAAGTTCCTTTACTACCTTTTTCTGGATCTTTGCGAGGTCTGCAAGTTCACCGGAGAAATGACTCCGGTTGATCTCGACTTCCACGGTCATCTCGTCCAGATGATTGATTCTGTCGATATAGACCATAAACTGATTGCCTACTTCAGGGATTCTGAGGAGCACATGCTCGATCTGGGAGGGGAAGACGTTGATCCCGCGGATGATGAGCATGTCGTCGCTCCTTCCGGTCAGGCGGGCCAGTTTCTTTCCCCGTCCGCAGAGACAACCGTCTTCCATCACCATCGTGACGTCACCGGTCCGGTAGCGGATGAGGGGCATGGCCTCTTTAACGAGCGGGGTAACGACCAGCTCGCCGCGTTCCCCGTCGGAAAGTCGTTCCCCGGTCTTCGGGTTGATGATCTCCACGAGATAACTGTCATGCCAGATATGGAGGCCGTTTCTCTCAGGGCATTCAAATGCAACCCCGGGCCCGAAGAGTTCGCTCATGCCGTAGGAATCGTACGCGGTTACCCCCAGGCGGTCTTCAAGGGTATGTCTCATGGTATCCGACCAGGGCTCTGCACCAAAAATGCCGGTTTTCAGTGAGGGGAGGTCTTCGTGCATCTCTTCTGCAACCTCCGAGAGGTGCATTGCATAACTGGGGGTGCAGTGGATTGTCGTGACACCAAAGTCACGGATCATCTCGATCTGGCGCCGGGTGTTTCCGGTCGCGCTCGGGATCACAGTCATACCGATCTTCTCTGCCCCATAGTGGAAACCCAGCCCGCCGGTAAACATCCCATAGTTCACCATATTCTGGAAGATATCGTTCTCGGTACCGCCGATCATGGTCATGTTCCGGGCAATGAGGTTTGCCCAGGTATCGAGGTCCTTTCTTGTATAACCTACGACTGTCGGTTTACCCGTGGTCCCGGACGTTGTGTGGATCCTCACAATCTGTTTTAAGGGAACTGCAAAAAAGCCGAACGGGTAACCGTCGCGGAGATCCTGTTTTTTCGTGAAGGGGAGTTTCTCCACATCGTCAAGCGACGTAATTTTTGAACCGGAAATTCCTGCCCGGGCAAACTGGTCCCGGTAAAACCCGATTTCCTGTACTGCACGAAGGGTTTTTTTTAACCGTTTGAGCTGAAGTGCTTCAAGATCCTTTGACTTCAGCGTTTCCATCTTTTTATCCCAGAACATAAGACCACTCTGGTATGCTATTGCATGACACTATACCAGTATTGCCTGTGATAGACTTTATAGGTCGTGGTTTGGCCTGCCCTGCCAAGGATATTCCCCTTCACACCTCTGCCAGAGACAGGGGAGTTCTAGCAAAAACCATACAAAACGATGCCTTAATCAGAAGGAAAACGGCACTAATTAAATGAATTTGTGAACATGGGATTGTGTGGGCGGATATGACAAAAAAAATCCCCTGGCTGGCGGTATACGGGTTTGGTGCCCACATCAAATCCACACAGGATAAACTGATCATTTTACAGAAAGGACGCTCTGAAGAATATCCGCTTCAGGACATCAGGCACCTGCTCATTGTCGGGGGGCACACCGTAAGTTCCACGACGGTGTCCCACTTAATGAAAAACGGATCGTATCTCTCCTTTTTCGACCCTGACGGAACCCCGGTCGGGAGCGTCCGGCCATCCCGCGGCGACGGTATCGATCATGAGATCCACCGGTTGCAGGAAGAACTCCCGCAGCAGCGCTATGCAATAAAAATTGCTCAGGCAACCCTTCATTCGCACCTCGTTGCCATCGGGAAATTCCAGGCTCTGTGCGACAGGGATCTTTTGTATGCCGGAGAGCTTGATATTCTCCACAATGCACTCGATGAATTTGAATACCTTGTGAAGATGGATGAGATTCGCCGCTTATCGAACCTGACCTCAAAAATGTATTATGAGATTATGGCCCGGATTATTCCGGAAAAATTTCAGTTTAAACAGCGGACGATCCGCCCTTTACGCGATCCGGTCAACGCGATGCTCTCGTTTGGGTATGCCATGCTCTATGGCAACTGCATGGTAGCCGTTATCGGGTCCCATCTCGATCCGGATTGTGGTCTTTTACAGGAAGGACCGGGTGCACTGGTCCAGGATCTTATGTGCCCCTTTAAGTCTGAGATGATCGACCCCGAGGTTTGTCGGATTGCCCGGACAACCCTCACCACCAGAGACTATGAACAGACATCTACCCGGTGTATGCTCACGGACACCCGCATAAAAGAGTTAATCGGGACATTTAAGGAGACCATCGACAACGGAAAAATCGATAGCCAGGTACAAAATTACGTAAATGCCCTGCAGAAAACAGATGATTTTACCGTGTTGTATTGACTTGGCCTTCAGATTTAATAATTGAAAACTCGTCGTATTTTTTTACAGGGAGATCCCGCGTTTTTACCTCCCGGATCACTGCACGGGGGCAACTAAAGAGCATCGAAGTAAACTTTTCAAGGATCATGGGTTCAGCAGTTGCATAGATCTGCACCCTGCCATCAGTAAGATTGACAACCGTGCCGGTAACTTTCAGGTCCAGGGCAATTTTCCGTGCACATGCCCGAAAACCAACTTTCTGGACTCTCCCGGATATAATGATCTCAACGGTCTTCATTCGCGCATCCCCTGCATGATCTGAATTGCCAATCCAAGCTCATCAAATACCTCATCCCGCAGTGATGACTCCCGGATATTTGTAGCGGCATCTATCGCGCCATCAAGAATTTCCTGAGCGGGATGTTCGTACCCTGCTGCAAACATTTTCATGGCGAGATTGCATCGTACAAATGCCCTTTTCGAAAGGGGACGGATAATCCCTGAATCATTTATTGCATTAGCTAACATCCGTTTTGAAAGTTTCATATCGCCGTGTTCACGGAACTGGATGGATAGCTGACAGAAAAACAGGGCCTGCTTACTCCGATCGGGAAGTGTCCGTACCGCACGCTCAAGAACAGGGATTTGGCCGGCGGGACTTCCTTGTTCCATTACCTTCACAGATAAAGCATTAATTTTTAAAATTCTCGCACTCTCTTCCGTTGTATCCTCATATCCTATCTGAGACAGGCGGACCTGCCGCAGCTTATCATCCTCAATCCGGAACAATTGCTGGGCGGCTTTTTCAAGATAGTCCCTGTTTTTATACTTTTTTGAAAGTCCCGAAAGCAACCGTGCTGCTTCACCATGAAGGGTGTCTGAAATATACGGGATATTAATTGTTTTCGAGCACAGATCCACTTTTTTCAGGAGATAAAGAGGGAGAACTTCATCACAACTCTCTATTGCTAACGGGATAATCTCCAGAAGGAGAGGGATCTGATCATACGGGGATTTGATTTTTTCAATAGCAATGGTGATCGTTCTGACGAACACGGAATATTTTTCTTTATCCTTTTGTACCAAGGGGTACGCAAGGATTAGGGTTTTTACATACTCTACGGGACTGGATAGGTTTTCTGCGATATTAAAAATGAGAGTGATGGCAGTCTCCAAGGGTAAGATCTCGCTTAATCCCGCAATTGCCATAACAATCCGGCGGCGTGCAACTGCATCGTTCTCCGGTTCAACAGCAGGTAATTTGGCAAGGCTGTCCTTTAGACATTGCCGGGTTTTAACGGGGTCTATTCTGAGGTATCCAACGGTTAAACCGGCAAGGATCTGGATTTTCTGATGTTCGGCGGGCAGGTCTGGGACGGCAGAGTACGTTTCTTCGAGGAGCTGACACGTCCGCTCTGTCTCGTTTATCCGAAGTGCAGCATCGGCAAGAATACAGAAACCCCTGAGTCGTATAAATGGATCATGTGAGAGGTCAAGAAGCTGCTTTGTCAGATCGATAACACGAAGCCCGGGCCGTTTACAGCAGTGATCCAAAAGAAGACATGCCAGACTTTCATAGGGATCGGAAGAATCACGATGATCGCTAGCCTCCGCAAGACCGGTAATGATGCGGGATATCATGGCATCGCGTTCGCATGAATTGGCAATTGCAAGAGAGTACTGCGCAAGAGGAATGAGATAATACCGGTTCAGATCCTTTTTTGAAGAACACATGATGATATCGATCATTCTGGCGATTTTTATAGAATCTGGGGAACTGTGATTCTCGGGTTTAAGCAGGGACAGTCCCTTTTCAAAGGGAAACAACAAAAGATCCGGGGGAAGCGGGGTGTTCCCTGCAGCAACCGATTTTTCGATTCGGTCGCATCCTATCTTGACAAAGGCTTCTGCGATGCGTTCATATAACTGCACTCTCAGCGATTGATCGGCAATATCCCGTGCTATCCCATGCGCTTCGTCAAGAGCATCCGGATCGCAGGTAGCGATCGCATATTTCAGAACGCCTTCGGTAATATTTGTCATCGCATAACTGGCAAGATCCGGATCCTGGAGTAACTCACTCCAATTGCGCATTCGTAATAAGAGATCGAGATCTCCATGTGCTGCTGCAAAGCTGGCAGCAGTATCAATAATACTACCCAATGTTGCAGACCGTGTAGGGGGCCCTTCGATAAGACAGGTAATTCCCACCGCCTGCTGAAGAAAATCGCGGTTTCCGGTCCGGACACCTTTCTCAGCAAGTTTCAGGACAATCCGGGAAATTGCCTGTTCGCGGAGGGATCTTTCATGAATAATTTTTGCCAGATCCACAAGAAACAGGGAATCACATTCGTCTAAAAACCCCCGGTTAACAAGACCTGTCACAGAATCCAGAAACAGGTAATCGCATCTGGGATGACAGGCCACCAGTTGTTTAAACGATTCCCCATGGGGTACCATTTCTGCAAACGGCAGATTGTGGACGAGCCGCGAAACCGCCTGGGATATAATAGTGACAGAGATACTCGGGTCAACTCTATTAAAAAAAATGGCATCCTGCGAAAATTGTTGATCATGCCGGACCCCTTCAACGGTCAGATCCAAAAGGCAGGTCGTGTATAGATGCAAATTACCTGAAGGACCTGAAACTTTCTTAAATAACACTACGGCATTGGCAAAATCATCTAATGATAATGCACTCTGCGAAAACTGGAGGTACATCCCGGGACGATCTGCAGGGGGAACTATTTGTTCAAGACACTGAAGCAAATCCAGCAGCGGCACAGAAGAATGAATGTTACGGGCAACTGCCTCCCCTGCCCGGATAAGTTCCCGGATCGATATGTCGTCTCTTCGAGGTACTATGTGAAGATAACGGATCGCCAGGGTAAGGTACCACGGCTCACCGGATTGTTCTGCAATAGAGAGGAGTCCCGGTATTACAAGTCCCGCTGCGTGAGGCCATTTATCACAAAGAGCTTCCAATACAGAGGAAATCCGGATTTTGTCCGTCTCCATAAGAAGGAATTGTTCAATAAGGGCACCAATCAGATCGTTTTGTATCCCTTCATGAAGATCTGAAAAATGAGTGAGAAATTCCGGAATTGACAACAGATCCCTGCGGAAACCGGATTTTATACCGGTACTGATGATATACCGGATAGCTTCCCTCCGTTTCAGGTTCTGGGGGATTTCTGCGGTGATCCGGATACTGTCCAAAAAGAGAGATTGATCGTTTTTATGGACGGCCACCGTCGCACACGCCCGGGCAAGGTCTGAATAGCACAGGGCTCGCTTTGATGCATCATTTACCTCAGTAAGGAGGCCTAGAGCTCGGTACAACAAGGTAAACTCGTTATGATCTGTAGACCACGGGATAAGTATGGGGACACAGCGTACAATACAATCCGAACGATATTTCTTAAAAGCGATACGGGAGATGCAGTCAAGACCCTCGGAAATGTACCTCCCTTCTGATTGTAAAATGCCAGCAGAAATCAGGAACTCGGCAGTCTTCCCCATAATCCGTGACCGAACACTTTTCTTTGCTACACATCCGGACACGTGATCGAAAGCACGAAACCACCGAGTATCTCCTGTGGAAACATACTGCTCCAGAAGACAGGAAACCAGATCGTTCACGCTATATTGAGGGAGGTCTAAGAGAAAAGATACTAATTCAGGGCGGTTTTTCTGCAGGGCAAATTCCACAACCGCAGTATTTACAGAACACTGGATGGAATCGCGGGCATGTTTTCCGTTACAATGCGAAATATCCGATATGATTGATTGTATTGTAGGAAGATCGCCGGCTTCAAGTGCCGGAGTCAGGCTCTTAATAATAGGGGAGGATATTGCCATTTTTATATCACATTGCTGAGATCTACGTCAGACACAGTCAGATTGAGTGAAATACTATATATAAATTACATATAGTCATATTAGTCAATTCACAGGACTTTTCAAAAAAATCATAAAACCGGGCGTTTTAGGAGACATATGATGAAATTGAGGATTCGTATTAGATATTCTCCTAATTCACAGGAAAATACTAAAACATAAATTAAACATTATAAAAATTTCGTGAAGATTCCCTTTTTTATATCGTTCATCATTCACAATTACGTACATTAACAAAACATTCAAAAATTGCCGTTTTGTTCAAGGTCCTAAAACCGACAAACCTGTTTTTCTGCAGACAATGGGGATTCAGGCTCGTACCTGAATAAAAAACAGAATAATGAAGCCCCCACGATATATCTACTAGGTAACCTCATTCTCCACAGATCGCATCAAAATTCAGGTACACCCGGTTGCCATCCTGCGTATGACTGACCTCAGGATGCCACTGAAGGCCGAAAATTTTTTTATCCGGGTTGGCTATTGCCTCGACAGCGCAGATATCCGAGCTGGCAAGAACAAAAAAACCGTCGGGCACTGTGCATACTTCGTCAGCGTGGGAAGCCCAGACAGATATTTTTTGAGGATATCCCTTGAGGATTTCATCGGGTTCCTGAATATGGACCTCCACCGATCCATAACCCCCGGATTTTCCCGGCCTGACTTCCCCGCCGAATTTTTTTGCGATAATGTGAAGGCCAAGGCAGATCCCGAGCACCGGGATTCCCAGATCCAGATATTCCGCACATACCCCGGCGCGTCCGATGTCCGGACCTCCCCCAAGGATAATGCCCCGGTATTTTGTGGCGATCTCCTGAGGGGGCGTCGTATTGGAGACAAGTGCAACTTCGATATCCAGATCCCGCAGGGCACGATGGATCAGGTGGTTGAACTGACCATGATTATTGACAACACAGATAGGTAGCATTCTGATACCAAAATATTGGGCGGGGGGACTATTAAGACTGCTTAACTATATGCTTCGACCGTTACGAGGATCTTTTCCTGAATCTGCTGCGGGGTGTACCCCATCATATATGCAAGGCACATCGCACCCCCGGCTCCGGTCCCTTCTTTTACTTCGCCCTCGCAGTAACGGGCAAGGCCGGGATGACCCAAGGTCCCAAACGAGGGGTCAACATAACAGATGCGGACCCCCATACGTGAAACAAGTTCTTCCACATTTGCTGATCTGTCCTCTTTTACATAAATCGTCGTTGCAACCGTGGGCAGTGGCCGGTGCATGGCCTTTATCATGCCGCATACTGCAAGCATCTGGGTTCCCCCGGCAAGTACAAGTGTTCCCGTATATGATTCGGCAATACCTGCGGCGACCGGTATCATGGGATCCCCTACCCGACAAACTATTTCAAGAGGATCGGTAACGGGCTTTTTGGCGAGCCCGTCCAGGACTTCCTGACAGAGGGCCTCTTTACTGCTGACGGGATTTTTCACAAAACTGCTGCTGACGGAGGCTGGATACCCCAATGCACGCAGGACACATAAAGCAGACGTCGTTCCCCCGGGCACACATTCCCCAAGAACGAGGAGATCACTTGCCCGGGAAAGAAATTTGCCAATCAGTTTACCGTGAATATAGAGGAATTTTGCCTGAGGAACGGCATCTCCCTTGCGGGGATCGTTTCCCGGTTCCCCAAGCGCGTCGATAAAGGGAACCGTCATACGGTTTTTCAATCCGGCATTGATAAAAAGCGGGGGAATTCCCGTCAGCTCTGTCATAGCCCGGGTAATTGTCGCCGGCGTCGGACACCCTGTGGGCGTGTTTGGTTTAAGAGGAATACTGGTAATCCGGCCGGTAGTGACCAGTTCTGCATCGAGATTGGGGGTAAGGAGGGTCTTTTCAGGATCCGGTCCCGCTCCGGATAAACCGGGTATGGTCGAAAGGAGCGTATTTCCCAGGATCACACTGAAAATCGGGTTTTTCGGCGAACAGGAAGGTACATCTCCGGTAATAAACGGCATATTGATCCAGAGATACTTTTTCACGCAAAGGGGTTTGAAGATATCGTCACCAGACATATGGTCGCGTTTAAGTAGAGGGGCGGACAAAATACCACGCAGGTACCCGATGTGGGTATGAGTGTTTAAACCAGGAAATGTCATCCAGAAAAACTCAAAAATCTCCCTCACTATAGAGCCTGCATCACGTGAGTCTTGCATGAAGTCGATCCTTGCCCTTTTGCAGTTTACCACAATACTTCCCCTGGGAAAACCCCGGGATTTTGATGCATTCGCACGACATTCCTGGTTGTACCCCCTTGCGGGCTATGTGATCGCACTTCTCGTCGCAATTCCGGTTTTCTTTATCAGCGATAAAACCCTCGCGGCAGCTGTGGCGGTCGCAGGAGTGATCGTTCTTTCCGGGGCCCATCATTTCGACGGGTTACTGGATACCGGGGACGGGCTGATGGCACACGGGGACCCCGAAAAACGGGTCCACGCACTCACCGACCGTTATGTGGGGGCTGGAGGGATTGCGGCCGGAATTGTCGTTACGCTCCTCCTCTTTGCCGGTTTTCAGGCAGCAGCATCCATTATCCCAATATTGATTATCGGCGAGGTCGGGGCAAAATTCTCCATGGTATTTCTGACCGTTTACGGATCTCCGTTTAAAGAGGGTATGCACAGCTATCTCCACCAGTTTGCCCGACCGTATTTCCCGGCGTTATCACTCCTGTTCTGTATCCCCCTGCTTTTTCTTCCTGTAACTCCGCTTCAGCTTGCAGTAGCAGGTATCATGATGATTCTGTGTCCGACAATTCTCCTGAAGATTTCTGAAAGCCGGTTTGGAGGAGTAAACGGGGATATTGTCGGAGCATCAAACGAGATCACCCGGGCTCTTATCGTTGTGTTTGTGGCGATTCTCTAAAAAACGCTATAGCATTTTCAATTGCTCGCGGATAATTCCCCACACATTTCGGTAGAGGAAACACTGGGAAACATCTGGGGCGGGTTATGTTGAAAGAGGGTAACAGGGGTTTCAGCCGCCAAAAGGTCTCACTTAAAAAATCCGATTTTTGATTTGACAGAGAATATTAGCTTATGGGGAAAAATGCTGAAAGCCGGTAACAAAACAGTTCCGGCCCAGAAAGCATTACAATTGGTTTAGTAAGTGTACTCACAGGCTGGCACAGATCACCCTCAAGTCAGAGATGGGGAGATCTCCCTTAGATATAAGAAAACCGGGAGCACCTAATATAATCTCATATATCCTTCATTTTTATCATCGTCACATTCGACAGCGGAACCATCCCGGACAAGCGTGTTAAACATGAGCGCTGCTTCCATCATGACTTCGTCTGCGGCGCCGCGCTGACGGAGATCGGTAAGAGCCCGGACCTGAGGTGTTGGTGCAACCCGGTTTCCCACACGGATACCGCGACAATGCCGGCAGTACGCGCATGTACTGTATACTGACACTTTATCGCCGGTACAATCGACCATGACCTGATTTTTCCCGGAATCACGCTGGAAGGGTATTGTCTTCATGCAAAAGAGAATATCCTGACAACAGATATGATAATATCGATACGGATCTTCACCTGAAAAGTCAACCGCGGAATCGAAATACTTTAAATAGATGCGTCTCATATATGTAATGCTCGCATAGACAGACGGTATGCGGATTATCCCTCAAGGGGAGGAACATTACATGGCAGCTGATAAGCCCCACATGAATCTGGCTGTTATCGGACACATTGACCACGGAAAGTCAACTACCGTTGGCCGCATGATGTTCGAGACAGGTGCAGTACCTGCACATATTATTGAAGCCTACCGCAAGGAGGCTGAATCGAAGGGTAAGGCGACTTTTGAATTTGCATGGGTTATGGATAACCTCAAGGAAGAGCGTGAAAGAGGTATCACGATCGATATCGCGCACAAGCGGTTCGATACACCCAAGTTTTACTTTACAGTCGTCGACTGCCCCGGGCACAGAGACTTCGTCAAAAACATGATCACCGGTGCATCCCAGGCTGATGCAGCAGTCCTTGTCGTTGCAGCTCCCGATGGCGTCATGGAGCAGACCAAGGAACATGTATTCCTTGCCCGGACACTCGGTATCACCCAGATCATCATCGCCATCAATAAGATGGACGCTGTAAAGTACGATGAGAAGCGGTTCAACGAAGTCAAAAAAGATCTTTCGGAACTTATCAAGATGGTTGGATACAAGCCCGAAGAGACTCTTTTCATCCCGATCAGTTCGCTTCAGGGCATCAACATTAAGACAGTCAGCCCCGAAACCCCCTGGTACAAAGGCCCGGCACTGGTGCCGGCACTGGACACCTTTAAGGAGCCCTCAAAGCCCACCGACAAGCCGCTCCGCTTACCGATTCAGGACTGTTACAGCATCAGCGGTATCGGAACTGTGCCGGTCGGCCGTGTTGAGACCGGCGTCATGAAGAAAGGTATGAAAGTCTCCTTCATGCCGGCAAACAAGGATGGAGAAATCAAGTCCATCGAGATGCACCACGAAGAAATCCCCCAGGCCGTTCCCGGAGACAACGTCGGGTTTAACGTCCGTGGTATCGCAAAGGGAGATATCCGCCGTGGCGATGTCTGCGGTCCCGCAGAACAGCCGCCGACTGTTGCCGATGAATTCACCGCACAGGTTGTCGTGCTCCAGCACCCCAGTGCAATCACTGTCGGATACACCCCGGTGTTCCACTGCCACACAACCCAGACGGCATGCACATTTATCGAGCTCAAGAAGAAACTCGACCCCCGCTCAGGCCAGACCAAGGAAGAAAACCCCACGTTCTTAAAGACCGGTGATGCGGCAATCGTCCAAATCAAGCCGACAAAGCCGATGGTCATCGAGAATGTCAAGGAACTCCCGCAGCTGGGCAGGTTCGCCGTCCGTGATATGGGTGCGACCATCGCAGCCGGCATGTGTATTGCCATCCAGGCAAAACAGATGATTAAATAATTTTTTTTGGTGATCATTATGCAAAAAGCCAGAATTCGCCTGACAGGAACTGATTTCGATAAAGTAGAGACGGTCTGTGACAGGATCCGCGAGATTGCCGAACGCACAGGGGTGAATCTGGCTGGACCAATCCCGCTCCCCACCAAAAGACTTGTTGTACCAATCCGTAAAAGCCCCGATGGGGAAGGAACTGCAACATTTGATCGCTGGCAGCTGCGCGTACACAAAAGGCTTATCGACATTGATGCCGATGAGCGGGCACTTCGCCAGCTGATGCGGATTCAGGTACCGAAAGATATCGGTATTGAAATTGTATTAGAGAGTTGAAGGTTCGGTACGTGGAACGCACTGCGTTTCCCTCCGATACGATATAAAAAAATTACTTTTTTAACGGGATCTTCTGCTAGTATTCTTCTAACTTAATTATCCTGCGTTTTACCCATGCGGGATCTTTCATTATTGCATCACCCTGAAGCGAGTTTCGGGATTTTCCTGTACATTCCGCACTAAAGATTCGTAATTGCATAACCCCGGTTATTGATAGCCCTGCCCCCACCACAATTTACCCGCCATACGGTTGTCAATTGGGGTATGGAGATTTGTGGCACGTATTCTGACGCAGTATTCTGGATATTCCACATCCCTCATGGAATTTATCGCTACCCTTCAGAGTGTACTAACAGCTCGGACTATTCGTGTCATGCACTTTTTCGCAGTTTCCAGTGACTACGAGAGAGTAACCCCTCGCTACTTACCGGAAAAATTTTTATGTTTTTTTATATTCTCCAGATCAGGATTCATCAAATCCCCATTCCAGAGAGGAATAAACAGAGAATTTCGGGTATTTTGTATTAGGGATGAAATCCAAACCCCAAATTTTGATTGCAATGAATCTTGATAAAAGTTTTTTGCAATATAACCAGATTCATAGAATGATAAAAAACAATCTCATCCATACCCTCTCCAAGGGTATATGAAAACACAAATATCGGGAATTGGCGGCGGATTAGTTAATACTATAACTAAAAGTTTGAGGATTTATCCCAATTCATCCCAACGAGAACGTTTGCGATAGATAATTATTCCAACGACAACAAGCACAACGACAACAATACCCACAACAATCAGGATAACGCTTGAACCGATCCCTGAACCAATCGATCCAAGACCTGCAAATGGATTCCATGTGGCTTCCACAGCGGCCTTAAAGGTAAGTGCATCATTATAGGATTCGTTTCCTTTTGTATACGCATCTTCTGCCTTTGACCGGGCCTGGGCAAAGTTGCCGTTTGTCAGTGCATCGTTTGCAGCGGAGATGTAACTTACGGCAACTTCTCTTTTTGTGATAACTTCAGAGAGCCGGGCATCGTTTGCAGTACTGGAATTTCCCTGGAAATAGGCAATAAGGGCATCGACATTATTGACCGGGCCCTGTGCGTCGGCTATCTCTTTTTCTGCCCACGCCTTATCGAGCAGGGTCTCTCCATCGGAGATGGTGGATACTGCGGTATTGATATTGTTTAATGCATCGGTGTACGATGTAGAGGGGAGGGCCTGTGCCGTACTGATCTTGGACTGAGCATCGTTATATTTTGCTTCGGCTGCAGATGTATCGATATCCATTGCTGCTTTTTCATCGATGTGCGTCCTGAACTGGCTCAACTGCGTATTGGCGTTCGAAATTGCAGTTGAAACATCATTGGTATTGACAACAAGCGCGGTCTGGGAATACTGAGATGTCCCCACATTCCCGTTGGAATCCACTTCATTTATCTGGATAAGGGTCTGATTCGCAGTCTGGGTCACTGAAGGAGCCGTACCTTCAAGGGTTACCATGACAGCAACATTATCTCCGGATTTGTAGGACAGTAAAAAACTACTGATAGTCACAGTCTTTGACGATGCTTCCGTGAGGCCGTTCGAGACATCATTTACATTAATTGCATAGGACCATTTCGGCTTTTCCAGTGCAGTATAAAGCCTGAGGTCGTTTACACTGGATGATCCACTCGGCATCTGTATTTTAAATGATAGATCAACCGTAGTTCCCGGTGTCAATGCCCCACTGGGGGATATGGACATTGAATTTACCGTATATGCCAGAGATGCAGTCGGAATAAGTAATAAAAACAGCAACGCGATCCAGATCAGTTTTCTCAGTTCCTTCATTTTCATCCTCACTCGAACAATGGTTCAACACTTTCCTCGAACATATTCGATTTCTTCTCCTTGGATTTAATAACCTCTTCTTTTGTTTCCTTTGCAATATCAAGAAGTTCCTTGATCCGCGGGGCATTCCCCACTGTTGCAAGCATAACTACTGCTGCGACATACTCGCTGTTTACCGGGTAATCCCCGCCGCGCACTTCAACTCCGGCAATGTTTTCCTCTACCCAGCTCTTTGCTTTTTCGACCCCTTTCCGGTCCATCTCATCAGGTGGTCCGGCAATAAGTACAAGTGCACGTTCTGCGGTAGAATAATCGCAGGGGAGCGTAAGTCGTCCGAGCATTGCACGGCGGACAAGGCCGACGATCTTTGCCGACCGATCTTCCCCCATCAGGACTTCTTCGTTGGACTCTTTCTTGGTACCCAGTTTGTCTTTTAAATTATCCCGAAGTTCGCCAAAAATTCCCTTTTGCTGTTTCGTACGAGTACTCAGTACTTCGCTGATTGCATATCCAACGGATGTGATACCCCCGCCACGAAGGGTATTAATGATCTCACTGGAATCAACGACCATCTCCCCGATACCGGCTTTCCCTACTTCACCGGCACGGAAAAGAACTGCAAATCTCCTGACTACTTCATTGTTTAAACGCTGGAATGCACTCTTGACGCTTTCTCCTTCGTTTTTCCATGCGCTGTTATCAAAAATAAAGGTGTTATCTGCCTCGTTTACCAGCGTGGTAAGACTGCGGGCTGCATTATAGGAATAAAGACGGCCTTCCTCGGGAGCCGGGATAATCCCCAGTGCATAGACCGGTTCCCGGTAAATTCTTTTTAAGTGGCGGGCAAGCACCGGGGAACCTCCGGAACCGGTTCCCCCGCCAAGGCCAGCAACAATGACAAAGGCATCGATATCATGCGTGCCCCGCGTATCAACGGCATTGATGATACTGTCAATCTCATCGGCTGTGACACGGGCGCCGGTTACGTTGTCGGTACCTACACCATGCCCTTTGACAAGTGTCTGGCCAATGAGGATGCGGTCTTTCATCTCAATGTTTTTTAAGCCCATCAGATCGGTCCGTGCGGTATTGACAGCGATCCCCCTGAAACTGTTGGTGCCAAGCTTCCTGTCCTGTTCGATGAACATGTCGACAATCTTCCCCCCCGCCTGGCCGAATCCTATGAAAAATACCCGCATCTAATGTACACCATCCAAAGGGCTGACGATAAGTATTTTCTTTTAATTCTTTTAAGTCCTTTGTTTTATGAACTTTCAATCCTACACTACAAAAACTTTCTTACCCTGATCTGACCTGACCTCTCCCGTTTGGGTCTGGGAGATACGGAGCCTTTTTCAGGGACACCGGGACAAATAATTAAGGTACTACACTATGAAAATCGGAATACTCGGGGGAGGGTTAAGCGGGCTTGTGGCCGGCAATGTTCTTGCCGGAGATCACGAAGTTGTCCTCTTTGAGAAAATGCCGTTTTTGGGAGGCTGCCTCTCCTCGTACCACATCGATACCTATTGGATTGAACGTTTTTACCACCACTGTTTTTCCGGTGACGAACAGCTTTTTTCCCTGCTTCACGAGCTCGGTTTATGGGACCGGCTCGAATGGCAGAAAGGAAGTACCGGCTATTATTCTGGAAATACCCTTTACCCGCTTACAACCCCGATGGAGATCCTGCGCTGGCCGGAGCTTTCCCTCCTAGAAAAAGCACGGCTTGCTCTTCTCACATTCAGGGCCAAGAAAACAGACCAGGTTTCCCTCGATGACATTCCTGCTGAAACCTATATTATCGAACATCTCGGGCCCCGGATCTATTCCGCATTCTTTGAACCCCTGCTCAAGAGCAAGTTCGGGAAAAACCGCTCACAGGTATCTGCTGCCTGGCTCATCAGCCGTATTGCCATCCGTTCCGACCGAGGTGTTGCCGGAGAACATTTGGGATACCTGAACGGGGGATTCCACCAGATCGTCGATGCACTGGAGACGTCGATCCTCAAAAAAGGCGGGACAATACACCTCCAGGCACCGGTTACTTCCCTTATGAAAAAAGAAGGGGGTTGGACCATCAATGATGAACCGGTGGACCGGGTGATCTCAACGGTGCCGCTCCCCGAACTGGGCAGACTGACCGGTCTCCCCTTCCCGGAGATCCCGTACCAGGGCGCTGCATGCATGACCCTCGGAATCGAACGCGATGTGACAAACGGGATTTACTGGACGAATATGAAGGATGAACGCCCGTACGGTGCGGTGATCTCCCATACCAATTTCATACCTGCGGAGAGGTACGGGGAGCATATCGTGTACCTTGCATCCTATTTCAGCGGGACCGTTCCCTCACGACTCGATCAGAGGATGCAGGACGATTTCTGTTCACGGTTCGGTCTTGCCTCCTCCGAGATACACTGGAGCAGAATGGCAGTCGACCCGTGGGCCGGGCCGGTGTATGTAACCGGATACCGCTCCCTGATTCCGGCCTATGAAAAACACGGGATCTACCTGGCGGGAATGTTCTCAGAGGAGAACTACCCGGAGCGAAGCATGGAAGGATCGGTCCGGGCAGGCAACCATGTTGCAGAATATATCATGAAGCAGGAGCACGATCGCCCATGAGCACTCCTTCTGTCACAGCAATTATCCCGGTCTTTAACGACCGGCCGTCGCTGGAAGCTGCCTTACCGGCATCCCTCGAAACACTCGCAAAGATAACTGACGATTTTGAGATTATCGTTGCCGAAGACGGAAGCACCGATGGCAGTGCTGAATATGTCCGTGAATTCGAGAAGAAGTCCCCGAAAGTCCGGTTATTCCACAGCGACACCCGCCTTGGAAGGGGGACTGCCCTGAACCGGGCGATCCGCGAGGCAAAAGGCACGATTGTCTGTTATTACGATGTGGATCTTGCTACCGATATGCAGCACCTCCCGGAACTTATCGCTGCAATACAGAATGGTGCAGATATTGTAACCGGTTCCCGCCTGCTCCCGGAGAGCGATATCAAGAGGACCGGAGGCCGCGAGATTGCCAGCAGGTCCTATAATTTTCTTGTCCGGACAGTCCTTGGGAGCAGACTGTTCGACCACCAGTGCGGGTTCAAGGCATTCAACAAGGCAAAGATCCTACCCGTCCTCCCGACAATCCGGTCGAATCACTGGTTCTGGGATACTGAAATTCTTGTCAGGGCACAAAGGGCCGGGTTTACGGTGACCGAATTTCCGGTGAAGTGGCGTGCAGGGAAGGGAACAACCGTCCGGGTAAAAGATGTCTTCGGGATGGGATCTGCCATCCTGCGGCTCTGGTGGCAGATCCATGTATCGAAAGATTAGCGCGATCCTCATCCCGTCCCTGATTGCAGTCGGGATCCTCGCCTATATGCTGTATATGGTATGGGACAACCTCATCGTCTCGCTCCAGCATATCGTCCCCGCCTATTTCGTACTTGCGGTACTTATCTGCCTTGCCGCATGGTGGCTGCGCGGGTGGCGGTACCACCGGATCCTGCTTGGCCTCAATTACCGGGTCAAGGTTGCAGTGGCGACTGCCTGTGTTTTTGTCAGCCAGACGGTCAACCTGATCGTCCCTGCCCGCCTGGGAGACTTTGTCAGGATCTTTATCCTCAAGCACGAATACAAGACAACATACTCAGAAGGAATTTCCTCCATTGTTGTCGAGCGTGTCTTCGATATCATCACCGTTGCCCTGCTCGGGGCGATCGCGCTTTTCTTCATCCCCAATGTCCCCGACTGGGTCGATCTCTATATCCTCATACCCCTCATAATCGGCGGGGCATTCTTCCTCTTTTTGATCTTTGTCGGGAAGCTGACCACCACCAACAAATACGTCAGGTATTTCCTGACAATGCTCGATGAGATCCGGAGAGCCTCGCTTAACCTGTCCTCGATCATTATCCTGAGCTTCTCCTCAATTGTTATCTGGATTCTGGATATCCTGGTCTGTTTCTGTGTTGTCCTCATGTTCGGGCAGCAGATCTCGTTTGCCGTGGTTGTCCTTGCCATCGTGATAGGAAACCTTGTCAAGGCGATACCGATCACCCCGGGCGGGATCGGCACGTACGAATTTGCCGTGGCAGCGACACTGGGTATCGCCGGTGTCCCCTATGCCACCGCAGTCTCGATCGCTATCATCGATCACGAGCTCATCAAGAACCTGATCACCGCAATCGGCGGCGTTGTCTCGATAAAGTACCTGGGTAGCGACTGGGTGATATCCACCATCAAATCGGCCTTGAACGAGAAACTCGGCGGGGGAAAAGCACCTGACTCCTGAAACCGGTTTTTTTTCGGTCCTCTGCTGGCTGCTCGTGGTGAGCTTCCTCCAGTTTTCCATATACCCGGCGCTTAAAAAATGCCTCAAGGAGTATGCATTCCCCGCATCGTTTGCCGCTTCCCTCCTGCTCTTTACCTTCCTTACCTGGTACTGCGGTCTTGCCCGGATTCCTGTCCAGCTGGCCCTTGTACCGTTCTTCCTGCTCCTCGCTTACCACGTATACAAGAGGGAGTACTCCTTTGAGGCAGTAAAAAAGGAATGGCGCTGGGAACTGGTCTTTCTCGTCTTTTTCTTTTTGATGCTCGCGGTCAGGTATGTCAACCCGACCATCTCGTATGCGGAAAAGTTCATGGACCACGGGTTCCTCGCGTCCGTGATGAGGGATCCGGTCGTCCCGCCGCTCGATCCCTGGTTTGCCGGGGGATCGCTGGACGTATACTACTACCTGGGCTACTGGATGTTCGGCTGCCTTGGCATCGTAAGCGGGGTGCCCTCGAATATTGCATTCAACCTTGCCCTGCCGACCGTCCTTGGTGTCGCGGCCGTGACCGTGTATGCGATCGGGACACTCCTCCTCGACCGGTTCCGCTGGCTCCCCCTCATTATCTTCTTTATCCCCAACCCCTCGTTCTTTTACCAGATCGCCCTCGGCAAGGGCTTAAACGCCGTCATCTGGGACAGCACACGCACTATCACCAATACGATCAACGAATACCCCCTCTTCTCGTTTACCTGGGGGGATCTCCACGCGCATGTCATCTCGATCTTCAACCAGGTATTCCTGATCTTTATCCTCCTGTACCTGTACAAGAACTGGGAGGCTCTGTCCTCGCGGGACAAGGGGATACTCTGCGGGTTTGCCGCACTCAGCCTTGGCTCCATGCCGCTCATCAATACCTGGGATGTGTTGATCTATGCACCGGTTCTTGTCATATTTGCCGGCCTGATCATCCTGCGCTGCCGCAAAGCGGGAAAGGGAATATCGTCATGGGGACACCTGATAGTAATTCCCCCTCTTGCCATCCTCGCTTACCTGCCTTTTTACCTCATGCTCAAGACAAGCACCGGAGGGATTGCGGTCGTAAAAACACCGTCCGATCCTTTCCAGTTCCTGCTCGCGAACGGCTGGTTTATTGCGATCTTTTTACTGCTGCTTATCAGGGATATCCGTGAGCGTCCCTACCTGCTGCTGGTCGCAATCCCGTTTGTCCTCGCCGGCTATGTTGCAGCGGCTATTGCTGCCATCCCCCTCGTCTATTTCCTTGCAAAAAAGGAGCATACGCTACCGGATATCCTCGCGATACTGGGGCTTTTGCTGCTCATCATCGTGGAACTGTTCTACCTCAAGGACAATATGGGGGACACCTACTTTAGGATGAACACCGTCTTCAAATGCTACCTGCCCGCATGGATCATCCTCGGCATCAGCGCATTTTCCCTGGCGGGAATCCGGCTTGCCCAATCCGGGCGTATACCGGTTCTCCCGTCACGGAAATGCGCGGCCCTGACTATTATCGTCATTGCGGCCCTGTTCATCCTCCCCTTTGCCATCCCGCTCGACCTTAATTATGGCAGCCGGTCGCTGGACGGACTCGAATACCTGGCAGCGTCCCACCCGGGCGATGCCGGTGGGGTTGCCTACCTCCGTAACCTGACCGGTAACGAGATCCTTGTCGAAGCAGAAGGCGGAGATTATACCTATTATTCGAGGGTCTCCTCGTTCACCGGTATCCCTGCCATCATCGGCGAGCCGTTCCACGAGTTCATGTGGAGGGGCGATACCACCGGCTGGTACAGCTCGCGTCTGGCCGACATAAAAACCATATACGAGGATCCGGACCAGACGGTCCCCCTTATGAAAAAATACAATGCAACCCTGCTCTATGTCGGGGAATCCGAACGGGAGAAATATACCGTTGATCTCCCGCAGGCAGGACTTGTCCCCGTGTACTCCGACAGCGATACCGTGATTTACCGGCTTGCCTGAGATCTGTAAAAAACCACCGCGGGGGTTCCGGCAGGACCCGCTAAATTACCCTGCCGTTTACAAACCTTTATTTCTCCACCTGACGAAATGATATGGCTGCATCACTGCTACTGATGAGTAATGAAGGGGCAAAAAGACCCCTGAATGAGGTGAGTTATGGCAAAAGGCTACGTTAAAACCGAGGCTCCCGAGGAGCTCCAGAACAAGGCGCTTGAAGCCCTTGAAGTTGCAAGAGACACCGGAAAGATCAAGAAGGGTTCAAACGAGGCAACAAAAGCCATTGAGCGCAGTGCCGCACTGCTCGTTTTAATCGGCGCTGACGTTGAACCCGCAGAGATCGTCATGCACCTCGCACCCCTGTGCGATGAAAAGAAGATCCCGTATATCTTCATCAACAAACAGAACGATATCGGTGCCGCAAGCGGCCTTGACGTCGGATCTGCAGCAGCTGCGATCGTCAAGCCCGGCAAGGCAAAAGAAGTGATCGAGGATCTCGCAAAACAGCTGGTTGCCTTAAAGGCATAAGGTGCGATCATGGCAGACGACGCAACGCCCGCTGAAGTCATCGAGGTCGTCGGTTCCACCGGCATGCACGGGGAAGCGATGCAGGTCAAGTGCCGTATCCTTGATGGCAACAACAAGGGGCGCATTATCACCCGCAACACGGTCGGACCCATCCGGGAAGGAGACGTTATCATGCTCCTCGAGACCGAGCGCGAGGCAAAGAAACTGTCGAGAAGGTGAAGATCTTGGTCGAACAGCACATCTGCAGTTTCTGCGGTGCACAGCTTGAGCCGGGCACCGGTAAGATGTTTATCAAGAAAGACGGCACGATCTTCTATTTCTGCAGCACCAAGTGCCAGAACAACCACAAGCTGGGCAGGGTGCCCCGCCGGGTTGAATGGACTGCGGCAGGACAGAAAGGCACCAACAAGGAGTGATTCTTTATGGATCGCACCTTTGTGATGGTCAAGCCGGACGGGGTCCAGCGCGGCCTTGTCGGCGAGATCGTCACCCGGCTTGAGGAAAAAGGCCTCAAGCTCGTGGCAGCCAGATTCGAAAAGCTGTCCGATGCACGGGTGAACGAGCATTACAAGGAACACCTGTCAAAGCCGTTTTTCCCATCGATGAAATCGTACATCATGGGAGGCCCGTGCTTCTTGATGGTCTGGGAAGGAAAGAACGTTGTCGCGATTGTCCGAAAGGTTATCGGTGCCACCAATCCGCAGGAAGCGGCACCCGGTACCATTCGCGGCGATCTTGGGATCGATATCGGCAGGAATGTGATCCATGCCTCCGATTCCCCCGAGAGTGCCGCACGCGAGATCGGCATCCATTTCAAACCCGCAGAAGTATTCACCTACACACGGATCGATGAATCCGTGTTGTATGAATGAATACGCTTCCTTTTTTCACCATAATCTCTATTAGCGAGTAACACCGTCTTTTCATCATGGCCGGCGATATGATCAGTTTCTTCCTGCTGTGCCTTTCATCCATCCTCATTATTGTCAACCCCCTCGGGGCAACGCTTACCTACATCTCCCTGACGTCGAATCTTGAAACGCCGGTAAAGGTGCAGATTGTCCGCGACTCCTGCACGATTGCATTGATCATCCTTGTTCTCGTGAGTTTTGCCGGCACAATCGTCCTCAATGTATTCGGGATCTCCCTTGAGGCGTTCAGGATCGCCGGCGGGATCCTGCTCTTTGGGATCGGTATGGAGATGGTCTATGCAAAGACATCCCGTACGAAAATGACGGCAACGGAAAAATACGAGTCCCAGGACAGCGAGGACGTGGCGGTCATGCCCATCGCGATCCCGATGATCGCCGGGCCCGGTGCCATTACGACGGTCATCGTCCTCTCGAACGAAACGGCAGGAATCTTTTCCCTGCCCTGGCTGGTTATCCTCGTTTCCATCCTGATTGCCGTGGGGATTACCTATTTGATGATGCGAAACGCAGACTATATTATAAAAAAGATTGGCCAGCGGCAGTACCGGGTCATCAACCGGCTGCTCGGCATGCTGCTTATTGCCATTGCAGTGCAGTTTGTGATCACGGGAATCAAGACGGCATTTCCATTAATGGGGGGATCCTGATGGCTGACTGGGATATGACAACGATTTGCCTGGTAATGATGGGGTGCAGCATCATTGCTGCGGGAATTATTATTGCTGCAATGCTCCTCGGGTACCTGCACGCATTCACGCCGTTTTTACTCATCACTACAATCGTACTTGTTGTCGTGAGTTCCGTTGTGATCCTGTTTTTCGATCAAAAATCCAGAAATAAGGCCTGACCACTACCAGAACAATGCGATGCTGCAGCGCCCAGACCGCCGGCGTCTGGGAATCCCCGGAAAAGAACCTGATACAGGCAGAGAAGGTTATTGCAGATGCTGCCCGGGCTGGGGCCGGTCTTGTTGCATTTCCCGAACAGCACCTTACCGGCTGGGATCCGGAAGCCTCTAAAAACTGCGAAGACCTCACGGGCCCCGCGGTAACCAGCCTCCGGCGTCTGGCAAAGGACCATTCGATCGCCATAGTCGGTTCGTTCCGCGAAGCAGCCGCACCAAAGCCGAAAAATACGGTTGTCGCTATCGGGAGCAATGGCGAAATCCTCGCAAAGTACTCCAAGATCCACCTCTTCACGCCCGGCCATGAGGACCGGGCATTCTCCCCCGGCACCGGGCTTGCAACATTTTCTATTGCCGGGGTCCGGTTCGGCCTTGCCATCTGCTACGACCTCCGGTTCCCCGAGCTCTTCCGGTTGTACAGGAGCGAGGGAGTCCATGCAGTGATCGTGCCGGCTGCATGGCCGGAGAACCGGATACGGTACTGGGAGCTCTTCATCCAGTCCCGGGCTGCCGAGAACCAGATGTACATTGCCGGGGTTAATACCACCGGGATCACCCCGGTTGACCGGTACAGCGGTTCGTCCCTGACCGCCGATCCGCACGGGACGATCATCGCCCGCGCCGGGCCTGGCGAAGAGCTCCTGTACTATGATATCGACCCCCACTTCGCAGAAACTATCCGTCAGGAGTTCCCGGTAAACGACGACCGAAAGGATGCACTGTATGTCTCCCTCATGGGAGTGCAGCACGGGCATGGCTCCCGATAACGTGCGCCTATATGTAGCCGGAAAACCAATACGTGACCATGTACCATCTCGTATGCGTCAACTGCGGCGCGACCTACCCCGCAGACGAGATCATCTATAACTGTAAAAAATGCGGCCACCTGCTTGCCGTGAAATATCCCCTCGATGAGATCAATGTAAAGCGTTCAACCTGGAACGCCCGCCCGCTCTCGGTATGGAGATACAAGGAACTGCTGCCGGTGCACATCGAACCGGTCTCCCTGCACGAAGGGGGCACCCCGCTTTACCACTTAGAGCGCCTTGGAAAAGAGATGGGCCTCAAACACCTCTACGCGAAGCACGAGGGCATGAACCCGTCCGGCTCGTTCAAGGACCGGGGGATGACCGTCGGCGTATCGATGGCCCTCCAGCTCAAGAAAAAGAGCGTTGCGTGTGCAAGCACCGGAAACACCTCGGCAAGCCTTGCAGTGTACGCAGCAAAGGCCGGGATACCGGCCGTTGTCCTCCTGCCGGCAGGTCATGTGGCGGTCGGAAAGATCGCACAGGCGCTGATGCACGGCGCACGGGTCATCTCCATCCGGGGCAACTTCGACCGTGCTCTTGAGATGGTCCACGAGCTCTGCCTGACGCACGGGCTCTACCTCCTCAATTCGATCAATCCTTACCGGCTCGAAGGCCAGAAGACGATTGGCTTTGAAGCGGTCGACCAGCTGGGCTGCGTGCCCGACCGGTTCGTGCTCCCGGTGGGCAATGCAGGAAATATCTCCGCAGTCTACAAGGGGCTGCTCGAACTCGAAGCACTGGGCTTTATCGACACGCTGCCAAAGATGACCGGCATCCAGGCGGCAGGCTCCAGTCCGGTGGTCCGGGCCATCAAGGGCAATCTGCCCGAGGTCGTACCTGATATGAACCCCGAGACACTGGCATCGGCAATCCGCATCGGTGCACCGGTAAATGCGGAAAAAGCCCTTGTCGCCATCAGGAAGACCGGCGGAACCGCCGAATCGGTGACCGATGAGGAGATCCTTGCCATGCAGCGTGACCTTGCCCGGAAAGAGGGCATCGGTGTCGAGCCGGCATCGGCCGCATCGGTGGCAGGCATCCGCAAACTTGCCGAGATGGGCGTGCTCGACCCTGACGAAAAGATCGTCTGCGTGGTGACCGGCCACCTCCTAAAAGACCCGGATACGGTGATCAAACAATGCGAACCCCCGACCGAGATCGATGCAGACCTGCCCTCACTGCTCTCTGCATTGCACTTGTAGTTGCCCTGTTCGTTCCGGCTGCCGGAGCGCTCAATGCTACGTATGATGTGCTGCCCAACGGTACTGTGTATACCGCATCGGTCGATATCACCGGTGTATCGAAGTACATGTTCGCCGACACAGGGATCATGGGGGAGAACATCCCCATCGAGATCACCAACGTCAGCCTCACCGCAGAGAACAGGACACCGGTGGAATTTTCCTGGACAAAGGTCTGGAGCGCACCTTCCCTTATCACGTTCCCGAACGGGAACTACACCGTCAACTATACCGCTCCCGTAAAGGACAGCCACCTGCAGGAGAGTTTTCCCTCGCAGTACCATGTCACGGTGAACCTGCCGGCAAATCTCTCGGTGGAAAACCCGCTTCTTGCGGGCATCAGTCAGGGAGCAAACGTAACCCGGTTTGCGGACAATACCACCCAGGTGACCTGGAACAAGACACTCTCGTTCGATCTCCGGTTCTACGATCAGAACCGGGAAGCACTGCTCTATATGTTCGGGAACTTCTGGATCATCTTTGCCGTCATCCTGCTGGTACCGTTCCTCTTACTGCGGCGGGACAATAAGCCGTAACGATGCAGGATCGGATCCGCCCGTTTTCCCTTTTTTTTATAAAGGAGTGGTTGTAGTTGTCCTGCCCTGCATCTCCGACAATGCAGGCGTTCCAGGGAAGAACCGGTACCGGATAAAAACCGTGGTATTTAACATACAAAATATCCCAGTTTCATAGAATGATGAGGGTTACCGCGGTGGCAACCGGAAAAGTACAGGGTGTCGGGTACCGGCATTTTGTGGAAATATGCGCCCACAGTCTCGGGCTGCATGGCAGGGTACAGAATATGCCGGATGGATCGGTCCATATGGTTGCCGAGGGCACGGAGGCAGCGCTCACTGAGTTCACCAGCCGGGTCCGGGCAGTGGGACATCCTCTGATCCGGGTTGACGACCTCAGGATCACTTCAGGAACCAGTACCGGCGAATTCCCGGGATTCCATGTGGTGTGGTGACAGGCACTGCAGTCACCCAACCAAAAAAAATCAGTTTTTCTTTTTATCCAGATCGATGACCTGATCGACAAATGTTGTCAGGTGAATAAGCAGGTCGGGGTCGAGTCCTTTCTCCACGGCAAGGAAGATCCCGGAAAAATTCATCAGCCGCAGCTTGTTTGTGACAAAATGAATAAACCGGGTGATATTCTGGGACGAGATATAGATCAGCATCGCGTTCACCGAATCGAATAACAGGGATATTTTTTTCTCCTTGTTTTCGCCCAGAATCCCGGAAACTGCAATACCAAGATCCGTCAGATCTGCCGGGTTGCTGATGAACCGGCAGTTCGGCACAGGATCGTGGTCTTTCCCCAATGCGTATTTTGTGACCGTATCGACAAAAAAGATCCTGTCAAGGGGAATTCCCGCTTTTTCGTAATTCTTTTTGAGGATATCGTAGGGCTGGTTGGCGGTAACGACAAGAACATAGTAGTCCTTTGACAACAACAGCCGGATCAGGTCGATATTCTCCTCCTTTAACCGGGCAGCGGAAGCCATGATCAGGTACAGGGACTCGTTTTTTAGTTCAAACGGGGGTATCACCGGGCACCAGACCTCCTCATTCCGTCAGGAACTTTTTCGATGCTTCGGAAAGCCCTTCCGAGTGCCCGACAATCGCCTTGTTGAGTTCGATGATATTCTCCCGGATCTGGGCGAGGTTCTTCACCTGTATCTTCAGCTGGAGGAGCGTATCCCCCCAGACCGCTTCGCCCCTGTCGATATCGCCGATAACCAAACCAAGATTCGATTCCACGACCTCAAGGGGATTCTTCAGCCGCATTGCCGCTTCCTTGATAAAGGAAAGGAACCGCGCGTTACTCTCGATAAGGGCAAGTTCGGCCATCCTTTTCTCGGTGATATCCTGGTTCACGCCATTCGACCGGACAATATGACCGTCTTTGTCCCGGAAGAGATGTATCCGCGCATTGATGTACCTCACTTCCCCATCCCTGCGGAGAATCCGGTGTTCCTCTTCGGATATGGTTTCAGGATCCCGCGAAGTGGTTGCTTTTTCCATGCTGGACCGGATGTACTCCTGATCGTCGGGATGAATAAAATCCCGGATATATTCGTCGATGGCTATCACATAGCCCCCTTCGCGTTCGGCCGATGTCCCATACAGGTCATAAAACCTGTCATTGAAGACAAACTTCCCGGATACCGGATCAGCATCCCAGTACGCCATCTTTGCCAGGTCCAGGGAATCTTCCAGGAGGAACCGGCTTTTCTGGAGTTCCTTTTCGAACTGTTTGCGTTCCGTAAGATCGACAAACGATTCCACAGCTCCGATAATCATACCCTGGTTATCCCGGACGGGAACCGCAGTAAAAAAGAACCAGCCACCATGTTTCCCTGCGGTTGGGAAGAAATCAAGGGATTCATATGCCCCTTCAAGGGTTTCGGATTTTATGACGGTACTTTTGTACAGCTCCGGTGGGGGTGCAGTATCTTCATCGACAAGAAGATCGGCCAGGGTAGATCGTTTTTCCGGATAAAATGCCCGCCACGAATCCCGGGTGCCGATCATTTCCGCTGCCGTAATCCCGCTAAGTAGTTCGAGGGTCCGGTTCCAGGAAACAACGCGGTGATCGGCATCAATGATAAACTGAGGTACAGGAGAACCCTCAAGAAGGGTGTCCAGCCGGGCTTCTGCCTCCCGAAGCGACGTGAGGGGAAAATATGCGAGGATGACCGCACCTGCACTTGCAATAATAACGGTGAGGAGCGGTACTTCCCCGATCCATAGATGAGGAAGAAACATATACCGCGCCACTTCAAACGCACCGGTTATTGCAAACATGCCCAGGAATACCAGGACAAGGTACATACTGACATCGGGCATGATTTTTCCAGAAACTCTGCGAATATTCATTGGAGTATGTTCCTACCGTTCCGGACACTATAGGTGGCTCGCCATCATGATGGATAGATCGGGTACAGTATCAGAATACAGTACGAGTGTATTTGGATAACCCGGCAATATAAAACTCTGTATAAATACCAAATTATTCATATGACCGGGAATTCATGATCACTGCAAAGAAGCCGGCACCGGGAGAAACCCGGGACGGGCGGGTAATGAAGCTCCCGATCGGACAAAAAAAGGTGCCTACCCGTATGTTCCCCTGATCGTCGCGCGTCAGCACAGTCCGGGACCGGACGGGCCGCTATACATCCTGTTCCTGCGCCTTTATTTTAGGGGGTAAAATTATAGCCCGGATCGGCAGAAGGAACCTTTTGGAACGATCGCCTGCATAAGGAAAACCGTTCGGACAAAACCCGGATTCCCGAACGGTAAGGAGTCTTATGTGTCCCCGCTGCGGAGATATATACCAGATACTGTGCTGCACAGGAAGTGAAAAATTATGGAACAGATATCTTTCAGATTCGTGATCCTTGCGGTGCTGGGAATCCTCTGTCTTCCCGGGCTTGCTGCGGCTGCCGGAAACCTGACGCCGGCTGCTCTGCAGGCAGGCACGATCCTGGCACCCGCTCCGGGTACGATCGGTCCGGAAAGCCCGCTCTACGGATTTAAGATCGCAATGGAAAACTTCGATGAATCGTTCACCCCAAACCAGACCGAGAAACTCGAAAAGGAGATCAACCGGACGGAACTCCGGCTTGCAGAACTGCAGGGCGCCCTTGCTGCAAACCAGACCGATGCCGTGAACCGGACCCTCGACCAGTACTGGCTGAAGGTCAACCAGTCCGAAGAAACCATAACAAAGATAGCATACGAGGAGTCGGATACGCCTGCCCGTAACAGAACCACCGGGCAGCCGCAGAACAACGGGATCGGGCTGATGCTCGCTCTGGAGAACCTGAACCGGCACCAGGAGACGTTCAGGTACCTCATGCAGGAGTATCCCACTACCCCGGGTCTCGTGCGGGCATACAACAACAGCCTTGAACGGCAGCTGCGGTTTGAAGAGAAGATCCGGGAACGCACCCAGATGGGAAATACATCCGGTTACCCTGATGCAAATGGTACCGGTACCGGGTTGCTCGTCCCTCCACAACCGCAGGATCTGAAAGGAAACCGAACGGTAAATGGTACTGCATCCCCTGACACCAGCAGGTCCATGGGGCAGCCCGGCGCAGGAAACCAGAGCGCACAATCTGCGGGCCGGACTGGCCAGGTCTCCCCGGGAAATCACAGCGGGAACACTAACGACCAGAGCCCGTCCGACAATACGGGAGGAAACGACAGCGGCAAACCGGATACGGTGGGAACCCAGAGCGGGAGTAATCCGGACAATGGCCAGGGAAACGGGAAGACGCAGGTAAACCCGGAGACCACGGTGAAGGGAGATGGGCGTCCGCATGGCAGGTGACCTTCCCCGTTTCGCACGGGATCCGATCGCCGGTAAAAAGCGTATTTATCAGAGGGAGACAATGATAATCAGAAGGCGTTCCCCATGAGTGCAACCGGCCGGAGAGGTTATTTCGTTCTCTTCGTTCTTGCGGTATGCCTGGTTGTTCCGGCAGTCTGTGCCGAGGGGCTCCAGGACTATTCCACCACCTATACGATAAAACTCCAGGACAGCGGTACCGCGCTCTGGAACGTGGAGTACCGGACGCCCCTTTCCACCGACAGCGATACCGCGGCATTCGAGCAGTACGCCGCAACGCTCGATTCCGTATACCTCCCCCAGATAGAAAACCTCATGCAGAGTTCGGCAGAGCAGGCAGCATCTGCCACCTCCCGGCAGATGTCGGTCGGGAACTTCTCCGGCACCGCGATTGTCCAGACAACGCCTACCGGCAAATTCGGTATAATCTCCATCGAGTTTTCCTGGACGAATTTTTCCGTATCTTCCGGTACCACGCTGACCACGGGAGATGCATTCGCCGGTGGCCTGTATCTCTCGAAAGACACCGCCCTTGTCATACGGTATCCCGAAGGTTATACCCTCGTCTCCGCTGAACCGGCGCCGGACCAGGAGGACCGTGCCACGCTTGCCTGGTACGGGCTGCGATCCTTTGACACCGGGAAACCCTCAGTTATCCTTGAAAAAAGCGGGATCCCCCTCCTCCCCATTGCCATTGCAGGGATCATAATTATCGCTGCGGCAGCAGGACTGGTGTTCTACCGGAGAAAAAAACAGGAACCGGACCCGGACGGAGGGGCTGCGGAGCCACCGGAAGATCCTGATGACCCCCCTTCACCAATACCGGAGGCAGACAGGCTCGGCCTTGAAGAAAAAATCCTCCGGCAGATCAGGACGAGCGGCGGGGAGCAGTTCCAGTCAGAACTGGGAAGGGCTCTTGACATCCCCAAGTCCACCTTAAGCTCGGCCTTAAACGATCTCAACCAGCGAGGGATTATCGTGAAGGTGAAAAAGGGCCGGGAGAACCTTATCCGGCTCGATGAGAAGTACCGGTAATCCTCTTTTTTATCACTCATAAAAAACCGTTGTACCGCCGGGTATATCCACAGGATTCCATAATTACCGGATTTCCGGATATGTTTCAGGAGGGAACTGAGGAAGTCTGACGGACCGGACGAAAACTACCGAACCGGAATGATGATAAAAAGGTAAAAATTTACTGGAGCCCGAAGGACTTCAGGGTCACGTCGTTGTTGACTGCACCGACATGGTACACGCTTCCGTCAGAGAGCTCGTTGATGATAACCTCGGCAGGCGAGAAGAGCGAGGTATCGATCTTGTAGAAGTCGTAGCCGGCTTCCTTGAAGATCTCGTTGAACGGCTTGCCGTAGCCATTGGACTTGCAGCTCGGGATCTTTTCGAGGTAGTCCTTGATCTCCGGTGCGTTCATCGTGAGCTGGATCTGGCCGTGGTAGATGGTTGCATCGTTTGTCACGCCCATCGCACGCTTGGCTCCCCGTACCGGCGGGATCGGCGCAGTGCCGATCGCGGACATGATCTTCCGGGTGTCAAACCCGAGCTCGTTTAACTTGTAGATGGACGTCTCCACGCAGCGCCCCGAAACCTGGATCGATCCGACAATCGAGGATGTCGGTGCAACCACGGCACAGGTATTTGCCACGTCCACATGGCATTCCTCGGCAATCTTTTCCATGACCTCGCCGTTTGGCAGGTGGTCGGATTCAAGGCAGATCACGGCGCAGTCGTAGTCGTCCTCGTAGTCGATCACTTCGAAGGTGTGTTTGGGCTTGAGCGAGAGCGCCCGGGCCGGGCCGCTTCCCATGGCAAAATAGTTCCCTACCTTTACCGTCCAGCCGGCCTTCTGTGCCCCGAGGCAGGCAATCGACGGGAAATCGGTGTTGACGTCGATAAACGGCATGGGGATCCCCTTGATCTCGCCCATCCTGAAGTTCACTTCGCCAAGACCGCCCATGCAGATCTCGGTAAACGCCCTGCCTGCGGCGTATCCACCCCTCGTGCTTACCCCGCAGTCAACGATCCGTGCGCCGTTGTCCAGTTCATGGTAGGCAGCATTAAACTCCTCGGCCAGGTCGGCGAGGTTGTCGAATATTTCAAGTGCCAGTTCGTTAACACTTAACATAGAAAAACCCCTGTCTCATAAGAAGAGGGTTCCTGAACAGATAAGATTTTTGAAAATATTTCCCCGCCCTTATGAAAGGTAACCGAGTACCTTTGCCGGCTCGTAGCGGAGGGATATTACCCGGGTCCGGCCCTTGCCTTCCCGGTACTGGAGGTTCACGAGCCTCATTGCATCCATCTTCTTGATGATCTCGTAGAACCGGGTATACCCCACGGGAACGGTCTCTTTTATCGTCTTGTAGACCTCCCCGGCATTCATCCCGCCGTCCGAGGTACTCGCCCGGGCAAGACCCGCGAGGATCTTTCTCTCCTCGTCCTTGAGGGTCTTTATGGTGTACTCCAGGTGGAGGTATTTCGAGACCTCGTAGGCCCCGCAGATATCCCCGCGCTCGATGCTGCGCCGGGTGGCACGCTCCGCGTTGAGGGCGGCACGTTTTAAGAGATCGATTCCCACCCGCAGGTCGCCGCTTTTTAATGTCTGCTCCACAACAAGGCCCAGCATCTCGTCGCTGATGACATTATTGAAGAACCCCTGCATCACCCGGGCCTTCATGATCTCCTGCACTTCCGCATTCCCGTAAGGCGGGAAGTAGATCTCGGTGGGCCGGAAGACCGAGGAAACCCGGGCGTCGATTGCCCGCGAGAGGTCGACATCCGGGTCGCTGATGATTACGATGACCCCGATCCGCAGGCCCTCGTAGGTCTCATGCGCACGGAGCAGGGTGTAGAGCACCTTGTTGAGCTCGTTCTCGTAGAGGAGGTAGTTCGCATCGTCGAGGGCAACGAGGAGTACGCACTCGTCTTTTACGAGCATGCGGGCAACGGCGTCGAATACCTGCTTGAACGAGGTCCCCGATGCGGGGGGAAGGTGGCCGGAGAGCTTGCGGTAGATCTGTGAGAGGATGGCGAACTTGGTATTGTCGATCTGGCAGTTGATGTGGACCGGCACCAGCTTTTTCGTGGTCTCTTCAACTTCCTGGAAGAGTTTTTTGATACTGGTGGTCTTGCCGGAGCCGGGCAGGCCCTTGCAGATCGTATTCAAAGGGCGTCCCCCCCGGATCCCGGGCCGGATCTGGAACGCGAGTTCCTGCATCTGCGTGTCGCGGAACTCGAACTGCTCAGGGATATAGTCGATCTCGAAGACTTCCGGGTCGCGGAAGAGCGATTCATCCCACATCAGCAGGTTCTTTTTCATGTCTGGAATAACCTTCAACGCGGCACCAGATAATTTCTCTGATATCAGGTGCGGCCAAAATATAAGCCAAAAAATGAAAACGATATACGGGAGCGGCAGATGATGAAAGTTACCCCCACTGAAACAATGATGATGCAGGGGACTGATGCCGCATTCTTCTTTGTAAAAATCAGGTGAAAAGGAACGACAGGAGCTCTGTCGCCTCTTTTGTCCCAAACATCCCCGACCGGGCCTCTTTCTCCGAGTAGTGCATGCACCCGTCGGTCCCTTTGCCGGTCACGACAAACGGCACCGGGTCGCGGGCATGGGTCTTCGTCCGGATCGGCGTCGGGTGATCGGGCAGCACTGCCACGATCCCGTCGAACTCTTCCCGCACTTTTCCCACCACGCGGTCAACGTTCTCGATGGCCCGGACTTTTTCCTCGATACTCCCCAGGTGCCCGGCCTCGTCCGGGGCCTCGATGTGGATGTACACGAAATCAAGGTGCTTGATTGCATCGAGGGCGTACCGGGCCTTTGCCATATAGTCCGTGTCGAAATATCCCGTTGCACCAGGAACGGTGATAATCTCCATGCCGGCACAGCGGGCAATGCCGTTCAGGAGATCGACAGCCGAGATCATCCCGCCTTTCTTATGGTACTTGTCGGTAAAGAGAGGGAAGGCCGGCCTCCGGCCGCCGCTCCACGGCCAGATCTGGGTGACCTCGGGCTTTCCCGCCTTCCTGCGGGCCGCGTTCACCGGGTGGTCGCGGAATACCTCGCGACTCTTCTCCATGCAGGAGAGGAGGAGGGCTGCATCCCCGTTCCTTGGGAGGTACTCCCTGATCGACTGGCCCACGATATCGTGCGGGGCAGTGGAGTCCGCCGCCGACCCGTGCGGGACAACGAGGAGGTTGCGGTAACTGACACCTGCTTTCACGACCACACCCGGAACGTGCGGGGCGAGCGAGGAAAGGAGCTCAGCCCCTTCGGCACTCGTGATATGGCCGGCGGAGAAGTCCGCCATGACCCCGTCTTTTATGGTCACCAGGTTGCAGCGGTAGGCAACATCGGTGGGCACAAGGTCGACGCCCATGCTCATTGCTTCGAGCGGGCCCCGTCCGGTATAGTACTTCTCGGGAGCATACCCGAGGATGGACATATTCGCGATATCGCTCCCCGGTTCGAACCGGTCGGGGATCGTGTGCAGGAGGCCGCAGGCACCTTCCTGTGCCATACGGTCCATGTTCGGGGTCTGTGCGTATTCCAGGGGGGTCTTCCCCTCAAGCTCCGGGATCGGCTCGTCGGCCATCCCGTCTCCGAGGATCAGGATACACTTCGCGGACTTCGTTTGAGATCCCCCCACTTACGCCTTAAGCAGGTCGCGGACCGCGAGCCGCACGCTCTCGCGCGAACCGAGCTGCGGCTTCCAGCGTTTGCCCTTAATCCGATCGATGGAGAGCTGCATCTTTGGCACATCGCCAACCCATCCCCGCTCGCCACCGGTAAACCGGAACTTCACGTCCGGCAGGTGCATCTCTTCAGCCACGATCTCCGCAATGCTCGTTACGTCGATCCAGTCCTCGGAGCCGATATTGAAGATATTGACGGTCCCCTTCGTGCGCAGGGCAAAGAGCATGGCGGCAACGCACTCGTGGACTTCGAGATAGGATTTGACCTGCTTCCCGTCCCCGAGGATCTCGAGCTCGGCAGGGTTCTCTTTGAGCTTCCTGATGAAGTCCGTGATAACGCCGTGGCCGCTGCGTTCGCCCACGATATTGGCAAACCGGTAGATCCAGGCTTTCATGCCAAACGAATAGCAGTACGAGGAGATCAGCGCCTCGCAGGCAAGCTTGCTTGCCCCGTACACCGAGACCGGCAGGAGGGGTGCATAGTCCTCCGGGGTAGGGATGACGGTTGCCTCGCCGTAGACCGTGGATGTTGAGGTAAACACGATCTCCGGAACCCCATATTTGCGCATGGCTTCGAGCACGCGGTACGTGGCCATGATATTGTTCTGCATTGTTGGTTCGGGGTCGATTGCGCTCTGCCGGACATCGGGGTCTGCCGCGAGATGAAATACCCGGTCCGCACCCGCGATATGCTCCTGCCAGCCATCGTCCAGCAGATCCGCCTGAACCAGCCGGGCCCCGCCGTTGTCGATGTGCCGGGCAATACATTCCCGTCGTCCTGCACAGAGCGAATCGATGACGAGCACTTCGTTGCCCTGCGCAACGAGCGTGTCAACCAGATGGGAGCCGATAAACCCGGCCCCGCCTGTCACCACTGCAAACATCAATACCTAATATGTCCCCAATGCTATAGGATTACTGCTATGTTCATCGGGATTGACCACGGCACAACTGCCATGCGGTTTGCATCCGAAACCGGCCAGTTCAAACTGACGCGCGAGGAAGCAACACAGTTTTCCGTTGCCGATCTCGAACGGCTCGGTCCCCTTGACGAGATCGAAGGGATTGCGCTCTGCTACTCGATGGGCGATAACTTTTCAAAGATTACTCCTGTCGAACGGCTCAAAAACCGGGGCGTGGTCAGCCGCGACGGGGCGGGCAAGCACATCGGCGGGGGAACCAAGGTCTTTGACGAGGTAAAAAAGAGCGGCCTTCCCGCGGTCGCGATCCCCGGCCTGCACCGCGGCTCCCCTACCGATCCCCGGTTCAAGGCTTACTCCCACCAGTCCAGTCCCGAGAAGATCGGGATCGCCTTTGAGGCATCCCGGGACCTGGGCGACGATGTCGTGGTCTCCGATGCCAGTTCCAATACCGTGACCCTGCTGGTCACCGCCGGCCGGCTTGTGGGGGCATTCGATGCCTGCATCTTTGCGCCCGGCACCCGGCACGGGGCGCTCGATGTCGATGCCATCCGCCGGGTGGACGCAAGGGAGTGCACGGCAAACGATGCCTTCCAGCAGGCCGGGGTAAACTATTCGCTCCCCGATGAGGGCGACCTGCGCATACGGACGGTCGCCATGTTTGCGGCCATGGAATGCGCCTCGCTCCTGCTTTTGAATTCCCGCGCGCGGGTCGCGCTGGCCGGCTCGCTTGCGCCAGCGATCGCCCCTGAGGTAGAATCGCTTCTGGGGCAGGATGTGGCCGTTTATGATGAATGGTGCGCATCCCGCGGACTTGCGGCCATTGCCCGTGATGTCTTTTCCGGGGCCGAAACTATTCTCGGCATCGATGTAGATCTCTAGATTTATATCGATTTATCATGTAAGATCTCTGGGGGATTTTTCCTTTGAGAGAATTACGTATCCACGGCAGGGGCGGCCAGGGATCGGTCACCGCTGCGGAACTCATTGCTGTTGCTGCATTCGAAGGCGGCGTTTTTTCCCAGGCGTTTCCGGCCTTTGGGGTCGAGCGGCGCGGCGCGCCGGTCCAGGCATTTGTCCGGTTTGACGACCGGAAGATCCGGCTCCGCAGCCAGGTCTACGAACCCGACTATATCATCGTGCAGGACAGCACGCTCATCAAGGACGTAAATGTTTTTTCCGGCGTAAAGAAGGGAGGCATCGTGATCGTCAATACCGAGAAGGCACCGGACTTCAGGGTCCCCGACGGCGTCAGACTCATCACCATCGACGCGACCTCCATAGCGCTCAAGGTCATCGGCCTTCCCATCACCAATACCTCGCTGATGGGAGCCTTTGCCGCGGCAACGGGCGAGATCAAGTTCGATACGCTCAAAAATGCGCTCTACCGCCGGTTCCCGAAGGAACTGGCAGAGAAGAATATCGAGGCGGCACGCCAGGCATTCGAGCACGTCAGGGGGGCGGCGGCATAATGGCGCTCGCTGTCGGCTGCCGTGCCCGGCCGGGAAAAGGCCGGGACAACAAGACCGGATCGTGGCGGGTATTCAAGCCGATCTTCGACCACTCCCTGTGCTCCAAGTGCGGGATGTGCCAGGTGATCTGCCCCGAGGGCTGTATCACCGAGGACAAGGAAGGCTTATTCGACCCCGACTATGCGTATTGCAAGGGCTGTGGCATGTGTGCAGAAGAGTGCCCGAAAAAAGCAATTGAGATGAAACAGGAGGAGAAATAGATGCTCCAGATTACCGAAGGTTCGATGGCGGTTGCCGAGGCGGTCCGGCTCTGCCGGCCCCAGGTTGTTTCCGCGTACCCGATCACGCCCCAGACCCATATCGTCGAGGCGCTCGCAGAGATGGTGGCAAACGGGAAGCTCGATGCGGATTATATCACCGTCGAAAGCGAGTTCTCCGCACTCTCCGCATGCCTTGGTGCAAGCGCCGCAGGATCGCGGACCTACTCGGCAACCACCTCGCAGGGGCTTGCCCTGATGTACGAGGTTTGCTTCAACGTTGCCGGTATGCGCCTGCCCATCATCATGACAATTGCAAACCGGGCAATGGGCGCCCCGCTCTCCATCTGGAACGACCAGCAGGACTCGATCTCCCTGCGGGATTCCGGCTGGCTCCAGTTCTATGCCGAAGACAACCAGGAGGCAACCGATCTCCACTATATCGCCTACAAGGTAGCGGAAAACCAGAAGGTTCTCTTACCCGCGATGGTCTGTTTCGACGGGTTCATCCTCTCCCATACCTACGAACCGGTGGACATGCTCTCGCAGGAGGAAGCTGACAAGTACCTCCCGAAGTTTACGCCAAAGGAGCGCCTCGATGCAGCCGACCCGGTGAGCTTCGGGATGTACGCAACCCCCGAGTATTACCTCGAGTTCCGGTACGAGACCGACAAGGCGCTCAAGGATGCGAAGTCCGTGATCAAGGCAGCCGGCGCCGAGTTCGGGAAGATGTTCGGCCGCGACTACAGCGCGATGGTCGAAGGCTACCAGCTCGACGATGCGGAGACCGTGATCGTTGCGATAGGTTCCCTCTGCGGCACGGTCAAGGACACCATCGACGAGATGCGGGCCGAAGGAAAGAAGGTCGGGCTCCTCAAGATCCGGGTCTTCCGCCCGTTCCCGACTGAAGATGTGGCAGCGGCCCTTAAGGGCGCAAAGCGGGTTGCGGTGCTCGACAAGAACATCTCGCTTGGCGCGAAGGGTGCCACTGCGCTCGAAGTAAAGGATGCGCTCTACGGTTCGAGTATCCCGGTCTATGATTACATCATCGGCCTTGGCGGCAGGGATGTGAGAAAGAAGGATATCCGGGATGTTGTCGCACTTGCCGAGCAGGGCAAAGGCAACCAGTTTATCGGCCTGCGTAAGGAGGTGCTCTGAACATGGCAGAGAAAACCTGCGAACTCTTCGATTGCGGGCACCGGGCCTGCGGCGGATGCGGGGCGGCACTTGCGGCCCGGCTGATGCTCAAGGCAGCGGGCACGAACTCAATCGTGGTCTCCTCAACGGGATGCATGGAAGTCTTCTCCACGCCGTACCCCGAGACCGCATGGAAGGTCCCGTGGATCCACTCGCTCTTCGAGAACGCGTCCGCGGTCGCCTCGGGTATTGAGTCCTCGCTCAAGAAGCAGGGCCGTAAAGAGAAGGTCATTGTGATCGCCGGTGACGGCGCGACCTTCGATATCGGGATGCTCTGCATCAGCGGCGCGTTCGAACGCGGCCACGATATCACCTACATCTGCTACGACAACGAGGCCTACATGAACACCGGTATCCAGCGGTCCGGCGCAACGCCGTACGATGCGAGTACGACCACGAGCCCGGCCGGCTCACAGTCCTTCGGGAACAAGCGCCCGAAAAAGGACATGCCGGCGATCCTCGCAGCCCACGGCGCACCGTATGTCGCGACCGCGTCCGTTGCATACCCGAACGATCTGGTCCAGAAGGTGGAAAAGGCTATCAACACCGTGGGACCGACCTATGTCCAGATTCATGCCCCATGCTGCACCGGCTGGGGCTTTGAAGGCGACCAGACGATTGCGATTGCCAAACTCGCCATCGAGACCGGCCTCTGGGTCAACTACGAGATGGTTGACGGCGAGGTCACGAAGGCAAAGAAGGTTGTGAGAAAACCGGTCGAGGATTACCTGAAAACCCAGAAACGGTTCCGCCACCTCTTCAAGCCCAAGAGGCAGGACGCCGAGATCGCGGCGATCCAGGCAATTGCCGACAAGAATGCCGTGAAGTATGGCATTGATATCAAGCTCAAGAAAGAGTAAATCTTTTTTTAGAGAGGAATTTGCATGGGCGATATGAAAATGCAAATTTCCAGATTTCACGCTTAATAGTTAACACCCAAATTTTCTTTTCTCCAGTCCTGAAAATGTGGAAAAAATGCTGCAATTGTGTCCACAATTGCTGAAGCATTGATAACAACTCCGATATCTAGTGCTTGTTCAGATAAAGGATACTCAACTTTCCTCTCTTTTGATTTCATGGTTTTTGTTTCTCTCTCGACAATAGAGTCCATTTCTCCGATTACTGGAATATCATAACCCTTTGATAATATCCCCAAAAACGATAATCGCGTCCCCATCTTGATTCCGCCAGTTTTTGGAGAATATTGGCCTTTATTAAAAAGAAAAACTGGGCTCCCACTTGATCCTTCATAAACCGAGGCATCAATTAGAAATTTTTTCTCTCCATTAAAGTCAACGGTTATCGGAGATGCAGTGATCCCTTTTCTAAAGACGGGTAAAAAATTTTTTTCATCCCATAAACCATAGGGATATCCCACGAAAACAATTTCTTCTAACGCATCTATCTCTTTCAAAGATGCCTCATTTAACATATTTTCATTGGAAATTGGCATATAAAATATCGGTTTGCCTGTATATGCAAAATACAGAAAAAGATCGGTAACTGGAAGAATTGCAATATCGATGCTTCTATTTTCGTTAAAATACCATCTCTTGCTGAACTTCTCAGTAAATTTGAAAATAAGTCTATCACCTAAAAGAGGTTTGTTTCCAAGATCTCTTTTGATAAACGATAATTCACCAGTTATTCCATTCTCTACAACGTGGCGATTTGTCACAATAAAATCAGTACTCGTTATTTCCGATCCAACTCTAGTTACATATGAAAAAAAGAACCCTGTCCCAAAACAAACATTATTATTCGAATCGTGACTTTCAATTTTAATAGTTGTGAATAATAATTTCTCAGCAAGGCCAATTGTATCCATTTTAGGTCAACAAATGATGTAATGTTATGCCATTTAACATTTCAGGACATAATAGTGGATTTCTTCCCACTTTAAAAAAATGAGATCACTAGGGTAAAACTTGAGGCAAGAAAAAATTTACTTTTCTTCTATGCAATATCAATTAATAGTCTATAGTACTTCCAATTTGAGTGGTTTGATAAGGCAGACAAATTGATCCTAGTACAAAAGTACCGATACTTAGTATAGGCCTATCTTGGCAACCCACTCCCGACACTTTTAATAGATTCCAGTCCGACATTACTAGGCTACGGGCTCGTGGTCTAGCGGTATGACGTCGCCCTTACACGGCGAAGGTCACCGGTTCGAATCCGGTCGGGCCCATCTTTTCTGGTAGGATTTGTTGGAAGATCATTGCGGGGAGTAGACTCGCGATTTGTTCCATTGCGATTCTTCCCCTCCTCGCTGCGGCTCGGAGTCGCTCGGGCGCCTCGTCGGGCCCTCGCTGGGCGAGTGAGTTAATGTGCAGGATCCCGGTAAGTGCGTAGCGCAAAACCCGACGAGGCGTTTTCTCGCGTCTGGCATCGTTACATCATAACAGACTGCTTTGGTGGTATTGGCCCTGAGGCGGGGAGGTATCACAATCTGTGGGAGCCTGCGGGGATCAGTGTCCCTGCCCGTTCGGGCCCGGACAGAGCGTCCGGGCAAACCCGCTGCACAAGATCTTTTCCTGCCGCGAAAAGAAAAAACCGGAATTTTTTTGGGCGCAAAAATTTTTGCCGGCCCGGGCGATCCGGATATTTTTCCAAAAAACCGGAACACCAAAAAAATTCACGCCGTAAAGAAAATTAGTCAGTAAGTTGTACATCCGATTATCGGATAATTATCCGATAATCGCTTGGCTAACTTACACCTCTTTTTCGCGATGAAAAGAAAATTCCCGGATAATTGCCCGGCCGTGAGCGTGATCTAGATCGATTCCAGTATGGTTTTGACCAGCGTGTTGGTGGCCGGATCTGAGCCAAACCGGAATGCCATCATTCCTTTTTCCGTGATCCGGTAGAACTTCTCCTTCCGGTTCGTGCCCAGAACATCCATTTCCGCAAGGCCACTGTTCACGAGCGTCTTCATAAAACCGGAGAACGTTGGCTGGCTCAGCTCATCCGCCGCCTTCCTCCCTTTCGTATACGTCGCCGCCGGCGGATCCTTCTTTGCCCGGACCATCACATAGAGCGGCCAGAGCTGATCGTAGAGGTACTGCCGCTGGACAGGGACAAAAGCGGTGGTCTTTTTCTCGTTTTTGCCGTGCCGGATGAGCAGCGCAAGGATCGTCTGGTAGTTGGGGTTTGAAAGGAGAGCTGCAGGGGACTGGTCCGGGAGCGGGACCGGGCGCATGACCTTCTCGTCGAATATTGCCCGGACCGTGCCGCCCACCCACGGGGCAAGGCTAAGGAGCGCCATGCCAAGCGACGGCGACCCGCCCGCAATGTCAAAGGTAGAGCGCGCCGTCGGATACTCCCGGTGGATCCGGGTGAGCGTGTCGCGGACGGAGGTATATACCGGAGGGGATATGACCTCGTCGTGGAACGGGATGCCAAGCGCCGTTGAAGTGGCCTTTGCCGCAGAGATCGCGTTTCTTATCGCCAGCCGCTCCTTTTCGGTTGCGGGATCCGCATGCTTGTAAAAGACGGTGGTATCGGTAAAGACGTACGCCCGGGTAATCCCGGGATAGTCCCGGAAGGAGGCGGTGAAGACAGAGGGGAGACTTTCACCTGCCGCAATGATGTGGATGTGCCCCTGATATGGCATAAATCAGGATATGGGGGTGCGAGGTTAAATGGTTGCAGGACCGGGCGGGGAATCCGGGGATACCCGGAGTTACCTCGTGACACCCTCCCCATCGGGCACGACCGCAACCTCATCAGTCCAGACCTTCGAGCGCAGGAGAACCGCTGCAAAGACCCCCAGGATGGCGATCCCGAAGAGACCCGTCCCAAAGGAGAGGATCGGATCCGTTGACGAAGAAAGGTACGATGAGGCCAGCGGGTCGGTAAAGTCGATGATCATGTGGAGGAGGACCGCAATCCAGATACTCCCGGTCTTTAACACCGCATAGCTGAAGATGATCCCGGCAAGGATGGTAAAGAGGATCATCAGCACATTCCCGATCAGGGGCTGGCCCGGGTAGTTGTACCCGAGGATGATAAGGACGCTGTGCCACAGCCCCCAGATGATCCCAAGGACGAGCACACCCTTATACCCCCCAAACAAGGGAAAGAGCCGGTCCTGGAGATACCCCCGCCACCCGAACTCCTCCCCGAAAAACGCCACCCATCCGATAAAAAAGCTCACCAGCAGCCCGGGGAGGAAGATCGAGAGAAAAAGCCCCGGGGAATATTGGATCTCCGGTGCCCCGAGACCCGCCCAAACATTCAGGCTGTAGGAAAGGATGAGCAGCGCGAGAAGGATGGCCGGGACAAGAAGATAATACCGGAAGTTCTTCCCAAACGAGAGCTTTGCGCCGAGAAGTCCCGTCCGCCACTCCTTTTTGAGATTCAGGACGATTATCACGAACATGCCCAGCGGGCCGGCATACCGGATCGCATCGACCGCGTATACCGTTCCGAGGATGTAGGCGGCACCGGCGAGAATAAAGACACCAAAGACGATGAGCGATTCCCGGGTCACCGCGGGCGACTTAAACAGGATCAGGCAGACAATGGCGGCAAGGGCCGGGATGAGCATCCCCATCGAGAGCGTCGGGTTCCAGAACGGTGCCGATTCCCGGGTATACGGACCGGCGATACTGAAGACGGCCAGCTGGAATGCATAGGTGATACCAAAGGTGAGCGCAATGAATACCAGAAGTTCCTTTTTAAGCCGCGCCCGTTCCCCCAGAGAATCCGCCAAACCGTCCCTCTCCTTAACCAGAGATGAGAGAATACTCCTATATTGTTCTTGCGCACGGGAGGAGTACGGGCATCCCGGACGGCCGATCACGGTGCCCTGCCCCCACCCTCACTTTCATCACCCGGTGAAGCCACCCTACTCATATGGACTCTCCCCGTATCCGCACCACTCTCCTCTTTGTTCTGTGTATCGCCATCCCCCTTCTCGTGGGGGCCGCCGGCTCGTTCTTTACCGCGGGCAGTATCCCCGTCTGGTATGCCGGCCTGGTAAAACCCTTCTTTACCCCGCCCGCATGGGTCTTTGCCCCGGCCTGGACCGTGCTCTACCTTCTCATGGGAACAGCACTCTTCCTCGTCGTAAGGGAAGGATTCTCCCGCCCCTTTGTAACGCAGGGGGTCATCCTCTTTGCCGCCCAGCTGGCCCTCAACTTTGCCTGGTCGTTGGTCTTCTTTGGCATGCATGCCGTTGCCGCGGCACTTGTGGTCCTTCTTGCCCTCATTGCCCTCATAGCGGCGACTCTCGTGATCTTCCGGCGCATCTCGGCCCCTGCCGCATGGCTGCTCGTCCCGTACCTTGCCTGGTGCTGCTTTGCCGCAACATTAAATGCGGGCATCCTGATCCTCAACTGACCGATTTCCGCACGGAGAAACCACCCTTTTTTATGCCCGGGTTAGGGTGCCGCACGAATGTTACGGGTGCAGGAAACGGACCACGCATCGCAGGCTTTGGGTATATACCGAAGAGGCAATGCCTGAAAAAAAAAGAAAAATTAGAAATTAACCTGTACCCTTAGAACCGGGGTTTCCGGTGCTTGGGCAGGCAGTCGCGGCAGTAGACCGGGCGGCCCTCGGTGGGCTTGAATGGCACTTCGCATTCCTTGCCGCAGTCAGAGCAGGTAACCTTTGTCATTTCACGTGGGCCGAAGTCTCTGGGACCGCGACCACCAAAATTGGATGATCCATACATGATGTTCTCATACAGTGTAGAAACTGTGATAGAATGCATGATGTTCTAGTTTAATTACTTCTGGATCATCCCCAACGCCAAAAACACCCGATTGAATCGGAACTGACGAAAAAGGAGGGATCGTTTCCGGCCAATCCGCCGGCGCGCTGCCGGCCGTTTTAAGATCCGGGCTGGCGGGGCCGTTCTGCCCGGCAGAGCTGCCCGGTACTGTTAAGGCTGTACGATGCAAGGATCATCTCATCGCTCATACTCCGCTCACCGATACCGATTCGGGTCAGCCGGTCGCGGATCAACCGGATCTTCTTTGCGTTGTCGTACATAAGAGCAGAGGGTACTCTGTTGTCCGACACCATGAAACAATGGTATGACCAGGGATCTTCCCGAAACGGGCAGGAAAAAAAGGGGTTACAGGTACCGGTTCTTCCGCAGCCAGTCAACCTGGGGGGGAAGGTACCGGTAGATGATATCGCACTTGTCGTTCTGGAAGGTCCACGGGACGATGATCAGGGTGTCGCCTTCGCGGATCCAGACACGCTTCTTGATCTTGCCCTTGATCCGGCCCATCCGGGTGACACCGTCGAAACACCGCACCCTGATATGGTTTGCTCCCATCATCAGGTCGGCCGAGCCGAACATCTCGTTATTCCACTTCTTGGGCAGCCTGACACGCACTACCGGTGTACCGTCGGCGTTTACAGCGCCCGTCTCCTCAAAACCGTTGTCGGTCTTCTTTTTGGTATTATCGGTGATGAGAACAACTCCGTATATATAAACGACGTGGTCAATAATTAACATATCCATCAGGGCGATACAGGGAGTCCCGCATCCCTTTTTTGGCGGCTCCATAAAATCCCGCACATTTTTTCCGTACGGCAGCACAACGGGTATCCATGACGCTTATCGCCACACCGTGCCGCGGGGGAACGGCCGGCTCTGTTATCTCCGGCATCTTCGGGGGGTTCTGCGGCATTGCCGCGGCCCTTGCACTCGCCCTTCTCCTGTTCCCGTCTGCACAGTACACCGCGCTCAGCAACTACCTCCAGATCCTTGTGGCATTCGCGGGCGCTGCGGTCTTCTGCCGGTACTACCTCCGCCACGAGGGAGGATCGGGTTTTCTCTGGGCTGCCGCGGCCTTTGCCCTCTGGGGGGCCGCAAACGTTGCGTGGTACGCCGCGGTCTTTCTGGGGATGGGAAATTTCCCGTTCCCGGGCCCGATCGACCTCGGGTTTGTCGTTGCAATCCTCCTGCTCTCCTCGGCGTACAAACGGATCTATCCGCGAAAACAGGTAAACGGCCCGGCTCTACTGGGGCTCCTCGTCCTCGTGCTTGTCGTCCCGCTTGCTATCCTTGCAACACAAGGAGTTACCGACCAGTCCCTGATGATCCTGCTCTACTTCTTTGCCTGCGGCCTGCTCCTCATCACGGCCTTCAATTACTCGTTTACCGGGCACCCGGCTGCACTCGCAGGGACGATCCTCTTTGCCCTTGCCTTCATGGCCTACCCGCTTCGGGAGGCTTTCTTTGCCACGAACAGCCTGCTTGCCATTCTCGGCCCCTGCGTTGCCGCCGGCCTCTCGTTTATCGTACTCGGGCTGCTGCCTGACGGGACCGGGACACAGGCCGCCCCGGCGGAATCCCCACAAACCCCGGAATAACCCCTCTTTTTACCCGGTGAAGCTGACTCAGAACAGGGTCTGCTGGCCGGCGTCCTGCTTGCGGAATCCCGACAGGCGCAGGCCGAGGCGCCGGATCTTCTTCCCGTCCCAGAGTTCGCGGAGGAGTTCGCCGGCAGAGGCCCGGATGGCGGCCTCGTCATTATGGTAGTGCAGGAGGGACTTTGCCTTTGTCTTCGAGACAAATCCGGTATACCTGACCCGGACCGTGACGGTCTTGAAAAACAGCCCCTCTTCGGCGAGCGCCCGGGCCACTTCGGCGACAAGGAGCTCCATGGTTGCGGCAATCTCTCCGGGATCGTCCGTGTCGTGCGCAAAGGTCGTCTCTTTCGAGATGGATTTGACCCCGTCGCGCTCCTCGACCTCACTCTCATCGTGCCCGAGTGCCGCTTCGCGGAGCAGGCCGGCGGAACGCCCGAAGGCGCCGATAAGGCGCTGGATGTCGCAGGTGGCAAGCTCCCCGATGGTCGCAATCCCGAGGGCTTCGAGCTGCGCCCCGGTCTTTCCGCCCACGCCCGGGATCTTCCGGACGGAAAGCGGGGCAAGGAATGCCGGGACATCCTCCGGAGTCACCACGGTGAGGCCATCGGGTTTTTTGTAGTCCGAGGCGATCTTTGCGACAATTTTTGAGGGGGCGACCCCGAACGAGCAGGTGATCCCGACCTGTTCGCGGATCGCCTGCTTTAACTGCGCGGCAAGGTCGCGGGCTGCAGTAAAACTCCCGACATGGCTTGCGTCAAGGAATGCCTCGTCGATGCTGACCTGCTGGACCCGGCAACCGGTGCCTTTGAAGATCCCCATGATCTCCGCGGATACCGCTGCGTACTTTTCCATATCGGGCCGGAGGTAGACCGCATCCGGGCAGAGCCGGTAGGCCTGTCCGATCGGCATCGCAGATTTCACGCCGAACGCCCGGGCCTCGTACGAGCAGGTCGAGACCACACCCCGCCCGGCCCCCCCGAGCGGATCGGCGCCAACGATCACCGGTCTTCCCGCAATCTCCGGCCGGTCATGCATCTCGACTGCTGCATAGAAACAGTCCATGTCCGCGTGCAGGATGATCCGCTGCCCCGTGATTCCGTCCGGTCCGCTCATACTCTCCTCCGGGATGACCTGTGTGCTATCGCGCCGTTCAGGCAGTCCCCGCAATGTCCGGCACCGGCCCTTCGTCTTTCCGGGCCGCCCGCCCGGCAAAATCGCTCAGGGTGCACTGGCGCTGGCGGAGGCTCTCTTTTAGGAGCGTTGTCTCGGTGACAAAGCGCTGGACCGGCAGGGTGAAGCGCCCGCCGATGTAAGAAAGGGCGGACTTGAGATCCTCAAACTCCGCCGGCCGCTCCCGCATCGCGCTCCGGACATTCTCCCGGACATTGAAGACCCCCATCGGGACATAGCCGGGCAGCGCCTCGCGGAGGATGATCGCCCCGGCCTGGCGCTGTTCCCGCGCGAGCTCTTCAAGCACCGCCATCTTGCAGGAGTAATAGCAGCCCCCGAGCGGGGAGTACCCGACCTTCCGCCTGAAACCCTCGTGATCGGAGAAGACGTACTCCTCGTTCCCGAGCACATGCAAAAAGGCCTCGGTCCACTCGTACTGCCACGCGGTCGGCAGAAGGATCACCGCGTACCGGTTGTGCAGGCTTGCGTATTCGTACAGGCGCACGGTATCGATCACCGGGCACTGCTTCACGCCCTTGAGCAGGTTGTCGCCGATCATCGTGTCGCAGGCAGTGATCGACCAGCGGGTGGGGACAAGGTGCCGGTTTACCCCCCGGCCCATGGTCCCGGCCGAGAACGCTTTCTGGATCGTGGAGAACGCCGTTCCCTGCCGGTGGAGGTCGAGGACCGCGTCCTTGGAGAGGAGGTCGGTGTCGTAATAGGCCTTCTCTAAGGATCGGTCCCAGCGCTGGGCCGTGATATCGAAACGTTCGAGCGGGGCGCTCGGGCCAAACGGCGTGTGTTCCTCGGAGAACGAGAGCCCCGAAGGTGCGGTTGCAAACGAGGCCTCGCTCTCGATCGAGTTCTCGGAAAGGACGATCTCCTGGAGTTTCTCCACGAACCGGTTCCCGAGATCGAACGCATTGGTGAGCCGTTTGCCCCGCACAAGGTTCATCCGGTACCCGATGATCTCCTCCTGCGGGTGGTTGCCGGATATCCAGTCCTCGGGCCGGTCCATAATGCCCGTATCGCCATGGACGGGGGCAATCATCGGCCCGGCAAAGATATCGGGATAGTTGTAGCTCCCGATAAAAACTGAAGGCGGGGTGCTGCCTGCCATCTCTTTACCCACCTCCACCGACTTCATCTGCATGGTGGCGGCAGTGAGCTGCTTTAAGTACGCTCCTTTCCCGAGGATCATGTCTGGAAAGAGATCCGTACCGGGATATTAAATCCCTTGGGGGCGCGGAACGAAAGTGAAAGGCCCGGCTCGTCAGGCAAGCCGGGTCCGGGCGATCCCCGTCTGGGGGTAGTTCCCGTAATAGGTGATGACATCAGTGACGGTGCGGTTGACCGTACAGGCCCGGGTAGTCTCGGTGCCCGTGGAGAAGTCCATCCACTGCATTCCCGGGGTTAAGGCTATGGACTTGTTGTTGTACGTGAGATACAGGGTCCCGTCTTTCGTGAAGCCGTCGACCGTCAGGTTCCCGTTTTTGTACGGGAGGGCATATACCCCCGAAAGTTCGCCGTATCCCCCGCGGCCATACGCGCCGGTGAGGATCGTGCTCTCCCCGTACACGACAAGAAGGGACTCATTGATCTCGAACGGTACGATCCCGGCGAGCGTCTTAGTGTCCGCATCGAAGATATAGGGCGAGACATTGATGGCAGGCGCCGGGCAGGTCCCGCTCACGAGTGTCCCGGAGTAAATGACCTGGTGGTCGAGGAATGCATACTGGCCGGACGGCGGGAGTCCCTCCATGCGCCCGGAAAGACCGGTGCAGCCGGCAAGGGTTACGAGCAGCAAAAGGACGATAACAGCACCGCAGGCAGCGGTCCCCCGGGGGGCATTCATGGGTACCTATTGCAGGGGCCCGCTACATCTCTTTTGCGAGAAAATGAACGCACGGTCTTTTCTTTAGCTCCCGCAACCAACAAAAACCCTGAACAATGATCGTCACTCCCCTTACCACCGCGGTCGTGCTCTACGTACTCGCAAACCTGTGCGTGTTTGTCCTCTATGGCGCCGACAAGCACCGGGCCCGGACCGGCGACTGGCGGATCCCCGAGCGCGTCCTTTTGCTTGCCGCACTCGTCGGGCCGTTCGGTGCGTGGGCCGGGATGAAAATCTTTCGGCACAAGACACAGAAGGTCCTCTTCTTTCTCGTCCCGGTCATCCTGGTCCTGCATATCGCCGGGATCCTGTACCTGGGGTGGCTGATCTACCAGGGATCCGGGATCCCTTTCCCGTAACAGGGCAATCCCGCCATTTTAATATCGGCCCTGTACCAACAGATCTCTGATGCGGACCAACAGGCACCAGTATTTCCTCGACCTTGCGCAGAGGTGCGCCAACCAGGGCACCTGCCTCCGGCGCAACTTCGGCGCTATCATCGTGGACGAATACAACACCATTGTCTCGACGGGCTACACCGGCGCCCCCCGGAAGCAGATGGACTGCACCGAGCTCAACCGGTGCTGGAGAAAAGACCACAACATCCCGTCCGGCTCCAACTACGAGCGGTGCCGGAGCGTGCATGCCGAGATGAACGCGATGCTCCAGGCAGGAAAACTCGCCCGGGGCTGCACCCTGTACCTTGCAGGGTTCGATGTCTCTAACGGGGAACTCACCCAGATCTGGCCGTGCTTTTTGTGCTCGAAGATGATCGTCAACAGCGGGATCACCCGGGTGGTCATGCGCACGAGCCCCACCGAGTACAAGGAGATGGACCCGATGGTGCTCTACCAGATGCGCAGCCGCGAGTCGCTCGGGGACGAACCGCCCCAGTAACTCCTTCATGGCAGGAGTCGGGCCGGATCGGTGGCGCGGGATGCGGACCCGGATTTCCTGACATTTCCTTTTGTTTTCCACAACAACTATGCTCCTTTCCCGCCCACACTGTTCCTGAACCATGCTCCCTGAACCGGTCCCCGTTCTCCTCGTCCACGGCTGGAAGAGCCATCCCGGCATCTGGAACCGGCTCGTTCCGCGGTTAACGGAGGAGGGCATCCCCTTCTGGAGTTTCGATTATACTTCCCTGAACGGGGCGTCCATGGAAACGATCGCCTCGGCTCTCGGAGAGTATATCGCCGCACAGCGCAACGGGCAGGGATATGACGGTCCGATCGATATCGTCTGCCACTCCATCGGTTCCTGCGTTACCCGGTACCTGCTCGAAGTCATGGATGGCAGCGCCCGGAGGGAACACGTGCGCCGTCTCATCGCAATCGGCCCGCCCAACAACGGGTCAGCCCTCGCAGAACTCTTCTGCGATCCGGTGATAGGCCCCGGGATCACCCGGCGTCTTGCCGGCACCTTTGTCCCGGAACACTTTGACCCGACAGCAGACGTGATCGTCCAGGCCTGCCGGCCAAAGAGCCGGACCATGCAGGCCTTACGGGACGCCGGTGTGCGGCCCGATATCGCGTATTACCTCATCTGTGCGGAAAATACTGCCAGAAACCCGGCGTTCTTTCCCGTCTTTGAGGGGAAGACCTGCGAACTGCTGCCGGACGGGAGCTGGCAGATGACCTACGCCGGCGACGGGATCGTTCCTTTGAGCGACTCGGCCCTCCCGGGAGCGTCCATGACCGTGCTCCCCCGGGACCCGGCAGCAGCGGAGGCCGGTGCCGGCCAGTACTGTCACATTCTCCTCCCCCGTGCACCGGAAACAATAGCACATGTGATCGGGTATCTCAGGGCCCCCGACACGGAGCTGCACGGACCCTCGGATTGACGGTTCAGGATCCCCGGGGCTGCTCTGCTTTTTTGATCTCGTTATAGAGGGATACAAAGGAGATGCTGATCAGGTTGAGCGTGGTTGCCGCGTACCAGAGGTACGCCTCCGGTGTTGTGAGCGTTGCAATCCAGCCCGACCAGAGCATCAGGCTGATGATGGCAAACGAGATGAGGGTGTCGAGGGCAAGAAAGACCGCCGGCCGGTGGAAGATCCGGCCCAGTTCGGCAAGGGAGCAGTACTCGATGCCGGCCCCGCTGTTGTCCAGGTCGGTAAAGGCCCGCCAGATATTCATCAGGAGATCCACGACTGCCCACAGGATGACCGCCCAGCCAAAGAGCGTGAGCACGAGATTTGCCGCAGCAGCCCCGGCACGGAGGGCAGCAAGGCCAAAGAGGCCCTTGAAGATGCAGAAAGGGATGCCTATCGTGAGCGAGAGGAAGAACGGCCGGGTAAAGAACCGCTGGATCTTGTCGGTCAGCGCCGCACCGCGATCTGCACAGGGGTTCTGTTCGGGCGTATCAGGTATCAGGGCTCCGGCCTCCAGGGGTTTTTTGATAAAAAAAGATCAGTGCCGGGAAAAAATCACCAGGGCACAACCCGCTGCAATAATGCAGAGCAGACCGTCAAGGGGGAGACGGGGGGTCGCAGTTGTTGCCGGGATCGCCGTAGTCACCGGAACGGTGGTTGCCGGGACTGCTGTGGTCACGGTTTCTTCAGGGGTCGGAATAGTTGTAACCGTGGTCACCGGGCGGGTCGGCCGGGTCTCGGCCGCTATCGAGATCGATCCCTTGTTCACCTTCGTATCCCCCCGCTCCACAAGGAGCGTATCGTTATTGACCGAGGTCGGGTTCTCGACCCGGACAGAGTACGACTGCGTTGCGGTGTTGTAGGATGTGCCAAAAGCAACCACCGCTTTTCCCGAACTGTCGGTGGTGACAAGGGCATAATAACTGGTGTTGGGCAGGAGGGACGAGGTGGGTGCAACATCGTCGAGGATTGTCCGCCCGCCGCCATTGTAATATTTGTACGAACCGATCGTGTACGGCCCGCCGGCCGGATCCTGCTGCACATTATACTGGTTGGCAACAACCACCGGGGGCTCATCTCCCGCCTCCCCGCTGAGCGACCAGGTCTTTGTCAGCCAGACATAGTAGGGGGTGTTGAGCCGCCCGGTGATCTCGATGGTGAACTGGTGTCCCCGGGTGATCGTTCCCCCGATGTCCGAGGTAGTGTAGATCGCGGCTACCGGTACGGCAAGGAGGCAGATGCAGACAGCGGTCAGAAGGATAAGCGCAGGACGGGGCAGCATTTTGAATATCATCGTCTCTCCCGGGGTTCTTCCCTTTTACGATGAGATTGATCCTGTGCAGGATAAAGGTATGCGTTTTTGTCCCCAGCCCTGCCGGATCCCGAACAATGTACTATAAACATTACACCGGGAAATGCAGATTTATGTACGCAATCGGAGCCTCGCATTTATCGAAACGATTCCGGGATGTTGCTGCACTCGGGATCTGTGTCTTCATCTTCCAGTTCACAGCAAACAGGCTCAATAAAAAATTCAATGAGTGACAAAAGGTATTCTCATCACTCTGCACCCGGACCGGGGAGGAAAACCACCTGTTTTTTTATCCGAACGAAAAATCGGGAAAGATTATCCCTTCCGCTGAAGGGGGTGAATAATCAACCGCTTATACATACGGCAGGTGCTGAACGACTGTCTGAAGGATTGCAATTATCAGATTAAGGAACCAGGTCCAATCGAACATTCCGTCACCTCCTTTTCGTGGGTATAGCCAACAGTGACACGCGTTCGTATATAATGCTTTCTTTTTTAATCGGAACGAAATACGGCGGAATTTCGCGATTTAAACTATTTAATGAATAAAATATAGATTTAATAATGAAAATCGGATGGCGCCGGTGCGTACCCTCTAAAAGAGCTGCAGAGCCGCTTTTTGCAGGAAAAAGAGAAGATAAAAAGAGAGGCCGGTCACATCTTAGACTGGTCGAATGTTACATTTGCCCCGGCGGGAACCTTTGCTCTCTTTCCCTTGGCATCCGGGAAAAATTTCCGGTTTTTCTCTTTTCTGGATTTCGGGTCGTCCTCTCCGTCATGCTGCTTTTTTACTTCTTCGGCATTGACGCCAAGGAAACAGTCGACCGGGTCCTTACCCCCCTGGCAGAGGTTGTTCTTCTTGTCCTCGCATTCGCTGCATTCCGGGACATGGGAGGGGAGAAGGTGGGGGAAATGAATCTTCCAGAGATCGGCATCGATCTTTCCCTCGTCAAGGAATTTCTTGATGTGCCGTGGAGTATATTTCATGAGTCGTACTTATTGAACCACCGGTATTTTATCAGTATCCCTTACGGAATCCAGCATACCCGTCCCGGGCTGGTGGATCGTGGTTTTTCCGACCGGGCCACAGGCGGGATCAGATCCCTTTCCCGGTAAGGGTAAAGACCGAGAAGTTTGCCTCTGCCTGGGCAAGGTCGCGTGCGCTCTTCTCGATTACCGGCTGGAACTTGGCGCGGTTCCGGAGGATCTTCTGCTGGACAGCGTGCAGGTTTTCGATTCCCGTCAAAAATTCGCGTTCGACCGGGCGGATCCGTGGCTGGAACGTATGGATCAGGTTCTGGACATCGGAAGGCGACACGCCTTTTTTGTCATCGTAGACAAACAACCGCTCCTGACCGGCCCTCCAGGCTACCAGCTCATTTGCAAGCGCAGCATCGAAGCCCGGGATACTCATGATCTTATGCATGTCGATATCTGCCGCAGTCTCGATCCCAAAGGACCTGAGCGCCGCCTTGCGGTTATCCCCGAGCCGGGGCGAGATACAGTTCTCGATATAGCAGTTTTCCAGGAATTTTTTCTGCTGGCGCTCCTTTGTGGTGTGCTGGAGTTCCACGAGCGCATTCTGGTAATCTCTCTCGATCGCCTCGTATTTTGCCCGAAGAGCGTTGAGTGCAGTGACCTGGGTGGTAAATCCGGCATCGCCGGCTTCTGTGATCCATTTTTTCTCCCAGAGTTTCCAGCTGTATTTCGCATCCTCGAATGCCTTTTTACGCCGTTTCTTTTCTGCGGTATCCTTTCCCGGGAGGACAAGGATCAGTACCCCGGTAATGGCAGGGACGATACTTGCAAGGATCCTTAAGAAATCCCCCTCTGACCAGAGGAGCAGGAGGAGAGCGCTTACTGCACCAAAGACGATCGCAAGGACCTGGCCGAATTTTCTGAGACGGGCCACCCGGGCAATCGCCGGGGAGAGCGGGGCCGGTGCACAGCGGTAATTCTTCGGCGAAATTACCGGGATAGGGCCCGGAGGTTTTACTGCAGGGACCTTCTGCCATTCGGTCCCGACATCGATCCGGGAGATGGAATCCGAACTTAGGAAAAGCAGGATCCCGGTGCTGTTTTCCAGGGCACACCACGGGCATGAGGAAAGGCCGGAGTAATAGGCATGCATCGACTCCGCATTGCATTTCTTCAGCCGCTTTTCGAGCGCATCGAGAACATTCCACCAGTCGTTTGCGGTCGGGCGGCCCCAGGACTGGAGCGACGATTCCGTAAACGCCTGCTCAAAGAGGGTCGATACCTCGCCCGGGACAATGGAGAGGCCCACGGCATTCGGGGGTGGGGACATGGCCTTGAGGGCTGCGCTCCTGCCAAAGGCAAACCGGTATTCCGCGATCGCACGCTCGATCGGCATATCTTCCTTGCCTTTATATACTCCCGAGAAGGGGTGCCTCCCCATGAAAAGGAGGAGGAAGATCAGGATCGCAAGCCCGAAGTTGTCGTGGTTCTGCGTGCGCAGCATCTTAAAGTCCTTGGACTTCTGGAGTTCGGGCGGGGTGAACTGGGGGACGCCGACTTCGCAGTGGTAGACCTTGTCGCGGGTCTGTACCTGGAAGGAGTCGCAGTCGATCAGGCGCACGCAGGCCTTTTTTGTGACGAGAATGTTTCCCTCGTTGACATCCCCTACCACGTACCCGTACTTGTGGATGATGTAGAACGCTGCAGCAAGGTTTTTTGCGGTGCGGACAAGGAACTTCCAGTCAGCGTTCGGGAACGCCTCTTTGCGGTGGGAGGGGCCGTATACCTTGTGGATCGGTTCGCAGTCGGTGATCCGCGGCATGACAAAACCGCATACATGGCCGTTTTTCCCGGCATGGATAAGGTCGAGCGGCCATGCGGAGAATTCCTTTAAATCGTCATTGCAGCCGCTCACCATCAGACGGAGTTTTTCCTGCCGTTCTCCGGTGAGGGGTTTGTGGTATATCTTTGCAAGGACGTCCATCCGGTGAGGCGCGATCTCAAAGACATCCCCCTCCCCTCCGCTCCCGATCTTTTTCCCAAGAACCACCGGGTTTCCCCGGCTGTCAAAGAGGTTGTGGGGGGGCGTCTGGTTCATGGTATGTCCGGTTATGGCTGGTTTACGGCAATGACCAGGGTCTTGTCGTCGTCGCTGCGTGCATTCACGTCATCGCTTGAGAGGAGGGCCCGGAGGTGCTCGGAGAGATCGACAAACCCGTTCTCCGGGTTTTTCCTGAGCGCGGCAAAGAGCGGCCGGAAAAAGCCCTCGTGGACGGTCCGTGTGGAAAACGAGAGCACCAGGTTCTGGAGACCGTCGGTAAAGAGGGCGATCTCTGCAGGACAGGTGGTACCGTATTCGGTCCTGATATGTTCGGTGAATGCTTCATCGGTGATAAAGAAGGTCGTGTTCGCGTATTCTCCCTGTTCCGGCCAGAAGACCGTGCGGTACCCGGTGCCGTCTCCCAGAACAATACACCCGTCGCCTACCTGGAAACAGAGCAGATAGCCGTCGGTCGCCACCACCCCGATAAGGGTGCAGGCGTATTCACGGAGGGGCAGGCCGTCTGCTGCGGCCTTGTCGGCAATAGCATCCCTGGAGGAGGTGATCCACGCCTCCACGTTGCCGGTTCCCGGATCCCGCGGGAGTGCTTCTCCCCCGCGTATGGCGTCAAGGATGCGGGCATACAGGGTTTCGCATGCAATCTCAGCACCGGTCCCTCCGCAGGAGGTACTTCCAGCACCGTCAGCGGCAAGGCCGACAAAATAATCCCGGTCGGAGAACATGAGTGCGCCCGCCCGGCAGTAGTCCTGGCCTGGCTCGTTCCGGGCGCTATGGGAGCTGCCGGTGACCGAGAGCGAGAGGTGTTTCCAGCTCATATCTCGCTCCACCCGGATGGTGGAGAGAGCAGGATCCGGTCGCCCGGGTTGCTCCGTGACGCGGATTTCATCGAGTTCGAGAGCCACTGGAAGAATTCCCGGAACTTGAGGCCCTGGAGTTTGAGCGGCTGCCGGACCGAGATCTGGCCGAGGACCGACATGTCAGCGTTCTGGACACCGACCGCAAAGAAGGCAAAGGACTTCGAACTCTCGCCTTCCCGCACCATCGCTGCCGCCCGCTGCCATTCGTCAGTCGGCGATCCGTCGGTGATCAAAAAGATCCAGGGCCGGTAAAAGGAGATCCCGTTTGCCCGGTACTCCTCTTTACGTTTCCTGATGAGATCGATGCCGGTGAGAATAGCTTCCCCAAGGGGCGTGTCCCCTTCGGCTTCGAGGGTCGGGTCCAAAAAAAAGTCTGCGGTATTGAATTCGGAGATCACCCGTACCGGGCCAAACGAGAGCAGGGCCACCTCCACCCGTTTTACCGCGAGCGAATCTCCCTGGAGCTCTTCATAGAACGCCCGCAGGCCTGAATTGAGCTCTGCTATGGGTTTTCCTGCCATGGAACCGGATGTGTCCAGCAGCAGGAGGCAGGGACACCGTGGCTCCGGGTTTTCCGCAAACGTGACCGGTCCCAGCGGCTGCTGGTCGTAGACTAATTCATTACTCATCAGGCTGCTCCCGTTGTTATGGTATGTCTGGTATTTGTGCACTATATCTTTGTTCGAATTCTTTTAAGGTCATTCTCCCCCGCGTTACTGTTCATGAATAACTGCGGGATTTTTTGCGGTCAAATAAACCCATATATAATTCCGGGCTGTATCCTTTACCCGGTAAAAGGAGCGAGATAAACGATGCAGTTTACCTTTATTGGCGCAGGAGTTGTCCTGTGCATTGCCGTACTCGTTATTGCCGGCTGTCTTGGATCCGGCCCAACGGGTGCAGGAACCCCCACTCCCGTCCCGACAGGCACGCCGGTCATGGAAGGTCATGTTGTCACAGATGAAGGCCAGAACGGGGCAACAATCTACGTGAACAAGAGCGCGGATATCACAGTGAAATTAAAAGAGAACCCCACCACAGGCTACCATTGGAACCTGACCGTCAGCCCGGGCCTTGCCGTGGTAAACGATACCTATATCAGTTCTGATCCCACGGGAAAACTGATGGGCGCCGGGGGGACCCGGATCTGGGACCTGACAGCGTCGGGAACCGGAACGCAGACAATCCATGCCGTGTACCGGAGATCGTGGGAACCGGTGACAGGTAACGAGACGGTGTTTGACATGACCGTCATCGTGCAGTGACCAGCACCAGAAAATTTCCGGAAAATACCCTATTCATGCAGGGAATACCCCCGGAATTCCTCCTGATTTTTTAATCAGGGAATATTCCTGATAAAGGACTTTTTTCACGGTGTTTCCGGTAAAAAAGAGAACTCACTGCTTTCTGCGAAGGACAAAAAGAACAAATCCTCCACACCCCCTGCAAGAGCCACCACCACGCCAAACCCAGCTGCTGCCGACATGACCATTCCTCCGGCGAGGAGGACGAAACACCCGGTAATAAGGATTGCCCGAATCATCTGTTTCCGGAGGTTCTTGAAGAGAACCCTGTTTGGAGAAACTGGATCAATCATAGAGGAGACTCCCTGCAGGAAGACACTCGTGGATTCCGCATATGGTTATGGATATGTTCCATAATGTTGCTCAACAAAACAATTTTGTAATTTATAACTTACATTTTTTACTGTATACATTCTGTTGCCCAAAAAGAACCCATGATTACAGCCGGTCTCCTGAACCAGGAAGACAGATCCCATCATAATAAAAAAACAGGGATGAGATCGCCCGGTCCTGCCAGATCCCGGACCAAAAATACATGCGATTAAAATTATATTTCTGTTTTGATAATACTCCATTTGCACGGATCCGACCCCTTTTTATACCCCTCTGTTTCCACTGGAGCAAACGGTGATTTTGCATCGGATCGTGGAGCAGGTAAAGGATTTTATGTGAATCAAATCCTCATTCCGGCTGGGTAATACACTCTCCCCAACCCCACATTAGACCGGTTTTAAAGGATTTCGGAAAAAGAATTCCAAATATATAAAAATAGTTTATCCGAAAAACCTACATTTTCAGTTTCTGGAGGAAAAACACGCCGATACAAATTGCTGCAATCGAGAGTGCCATGAACAGCATGTCATAACTTGTTGAAAGGGTAAGGGACAGAACCCGCTGGAAGAAACTGACAATAAGAACCATGATAATCACCTTGATAATCTTGTTTTTCAGGTCATCAAGCGTCGAGATTTCAAGGATCGTATGAAATGCTTCTGAATTGCGGGCTATGTCAAGTTTTGAGATAAACAATTCGTAGATGCCAAAGCTGAAGATTAAAAGAACCATTGCGATGAGGTAGAAATCCACAGCACCGATAATTCCAATCAACAATTCGGTATGATCAACGGATAGAGGTGTCAACGAGACCGAATGCTCCAGCGTGTTGAGAATTTCAAGCGAACCTGAAATAAAGAGTATGATCGCACTCACAGCGCCAAAAACAACGGCAAGCAGCACAATCAGGCGGGAACTCCAGAGCGCGCCTTCAAAAACACGTTCCGGTGCACTTTGTTCATCAGGACGCTTTACGGTGGCTTCTTGCTGAGATTCCATTATCCTATTGTTCACCATATCCTGATATAATGGAAACGGTAATCCGGAATAACCGGATCTCATCGGGCACCGATGCCACAACCCAAACGTTAACAAAATCGACAGGTCCAGATTCTTATAATTGGGGTTTATCCGTGAACGCTGACGACCATTACCCGTTCCTTATATCGATACCCCACGGAGGGACTGTGGTTCCTTCAGAGGTGCAGGAACGGATCGCTTTGAGCCCGGCAGAATTGGCTTGGTATTGCGATCCCGCGACCCGCGTACTGTATGATTTTGGGGATGCTGTTGCTGCAACCATCAGCACACCCGTTTCCCGTATGGTAATAGATCTCAACCGCCCTCCCCTGCCACTCCCGCCTAAGGATCCTGACGGTATCATCAAAACACGTACTATTGATGGCAGGCAGGTATATCTCCCCGGTAAAATCCCGGATCTGGCCCTCATCCACCGGTGGATGGTCAGATGGTATTTCCCGTATCACCAGCGTATCGACGAACTGATCGACACGTATCCTATCCGCATCGCATTCGACTGCCATTCCATGCTCCCACAGGGTTCGCAGGAGCAGAACGATGCTGGAAAGGAACGTCCCCTAATCTGCCTGGGAAATTATGGAGACGCCCGGGGAAAGGCCCGGCCGGGGAGTATTACCACCTGCCCGCAGGAGTGGATCGCCCGTCTTGCACAGGAATTCGGAAAGGAATTTCCCGACAGGGGAAATGTTGCCCTCAATACACCGTTTTCCGGGGGATTTATCTCGAACGCCCATTACTGGAGGAAAGGTATCCCCTGGATCCAGATCGAGGTCAACAGGTCGCTCTACGAAGATCCTTACCCGGCGGGCAATTCAGATGCAGGAAATGAGCGTATATCCGCCCTTCGCGAAAGGATCTGGCAGGTCCTGGTCAGGTTCTGGGAGGGGCTGCCTGCAGATCTGCCGGAAAGCTCCAGGGCAGCTTCAGAAAAAGAGGTGCCCCTTTAACCGAGTATATCCAAGGGTACGGGAGTGAACCGGATGACTGTGCCTGTTATGGAAAAAGTGGATGCCCATAATTTCCCGGAATTTTTATCCCTTATACGGAGCCTTGCCGATTTCGAACACCTGGTACCCCCGGATGCGGCGGCAGAAGACCGGCTCAGGGCCGATGCACTCGGGGTATCCCCCCGGTATGAGGCCTACCTGGCAAAAACAGGTACAACCCCTGCAGGGTACGTTACCTTCTATTTTACGTACTCAACGTTCCTCGCCCGGCCTTCTCTCTATCTTGAAGATATATTTGTTCCCGAAAAATACCGGGGACAGGGTATTGGCCGCCACATGCTTGAGTTCTGCCGGAAGATAGCACGGGAACGGGGCTGCGGCCGGATGGAATGGATGGTCCTTGACTGGAACGAGCCGGCAATACGGTTCTATACGAAAAGCGGGGCAAAACGGCTGGGCTGGTATGTATACCGCCTGGACCGCGAGGATCTGTGAGTCCCCGTACCGGGCTGCCTTTCCCTGGGGACGATATCGCATCAACCGGTTCCCGTTCCCTGTCGGGCACGAAGAGCCGGCACCACAATTTATCCCTTTAACGCACCATATCCAATCAGTATGATCCGTGAAACGCCGCGGAATTTCCTGGACATTCTCAGATCCTACGTTCCCGATCCCTCCCATCCGATCGGAACCCGGAGGGAGGAGTTCGCGGAGTTTTTTACCGAGTTCCAGAGCGAGGCACGCCCGTCTGTGGAACCGGTCCTTGTCCGGGGGGATCTCCGGGGCGTATGGTGTACGGTACCGGAATCGCAGCCGGACCGGACGATCCTTTTCTTCCACGGGGGCGATTTCACGGTTGGTTCAACGGAGGATCACCTGGGGTTCTGCACCGAACTGGCACGGGCAGGACAGGCCCGGCTTTTCTCGGTCGATTACCGCCTTGCCCCGGAACAGGTCTTTCCGGCACAGGCAGACGATGCCCTTGCGGCGTACCGCTATCTCATCTCCCACGGGCAGCAGCCTCACCGGATTATACCTGTCGGCATCTCCGCCGGAGCAACCCTTGTCCTCGACCTGCTTCTCATGCTCCGGGACAATCATCTCCCGATGCCCCCGGCAGCAGTATGCATGTCCCCGGTTGTTGATATGAAATTTAGCGGGGAATCAATCACCGCCAACCAGGATACGGACTGGATGACACCGGCCCGGCTTGCGGCACTCCGGACAGCTTACCTTGGCAGCAGGGATCCGCATGATCCGCTTGCCTCGCCAATAAACGCACAGATTTCCGGACTTCCCCCTGTGTACCTCCAGACCGGGACAGGAGAACTTCTCTACGATGACATCTCTGCCTTTGCAAAGAAGATGAAATGGGCGGGGGTGCCGGTCAGGTTCGAGATCTGGGAAGGGATGTTCCATTACTGGCAGATCTTCGGCCGCCAGATTCCCGAGGCCGGGGGAGCGGTCTCCCATATCGGGGCTTTTATCGGGGACATATTCGACCGGTAAGACCGGGTTTACCGGCCCTCATTTCAGGGAACCTGCCCCGGGCCTGTGATATGTGCCTACAAAACGGTGCGCGATGCAGGTTTCGGGGTTTTCGCCTTTTTCGTCCCCCGCATATCTTTCGCCGGAGTCCACGGAAACCACCCTGACCCGGCAAATAACATTCATACCCTCCAACTGCGAACCAACCGGTCATGTTTGATCGGATAATGCGCAGTTTCGAACTTGTCAAGGCGAGCTGGCGGATCCTCATGGACGACAAGAAGCTCCTTGTCTTCCCCATCCTCTCGGGGATCATAACCCTGCTTGTGATCGCGACCTTTATCCTGCCGCTGATTATTACAAAGAGTGCGTACTCCCTTTCCACCAACTCGGTTGCGGGGATTATCCTGCTGTTCCTCTTTTACCTGGTCAGCTACTTTGTGGTCATCTTCTTTAACGTGGGCCTTATCAGCTGTGTGAATGCCCGGCTGAACGGGAAAGATATGACTATCGGAGAAGGCATGTCCGCTGCGGGACGGCACCTCGGCGCCATCTTTGCATGGGCCGTCATCGCTGCAACGGTCGGTCTTATCCTGCACATGATCGAGGACCGGGCAGGGTTTTTAGGTGAAATTGCTGCAGCCATGGTCGGAGGTGTCTGGAGCCTGGTCACCCTCTTTGTGGTCCCGGTGCTTGCGTTTGAAGATAAAGGGGTCTTTGCTGCGATGAAGGAGTCCCTGAGTCTCTTTAAGAAGACCTGGGGGGAGAGTGTTGTCGGGACGCTCTCGATCTCGCTGATCTTTATTGCGATCGGGTTTGTGGGATTCCTTCTGTTCCTTGCCACCCTCTTTGTCGGCAACCCGACACTCGTTCTCGTGGCGCTCGCCCTCTTTATCGTGCTCATTGCCGTCCTTGCTATCCTCTCATCGGCAATGCAGGGAATCTTTACCGTTGCCCTGTACACGTATGCAAAGACCGGTGCTGCCCCGAAGGTCTTTGGACCCGGCGTTGTCGAGAACGCCTTTGCCCCGCAGAGCCGGCAGCAGTTCGGCCCGGGCAACATCTGAACTCCATTTTTTATCACTCCGCGACTATTTTTGATTTTTAACAGGGCACATCTGATCCTTCTGCAACAGGATGCTAACGCTTTTTAAGGCAGCTTTCACAAACACGTCATGACACACCATGGGACGTCGGAACGTGAAACTGAATGTCAAGACCAAGATCCTGATCGTATTCCTGACACTTTCCATGGTTGCGCTGGCAGTCGTGGGGTACGCGGCGTTTTTCACGATGGGCGATATGAGTACCTCTGCCCTCTCAAGCAGCGGACAACTGGGAGACCGGGCCGTCCACGACAGCACGACTGCGCTTGAAACCAACGCCGAATCCTCCCTTACCCGGCTTGCAACGGATCAGGCCGATATCAGCAACGTTGTCTTTTCGCAGGTAGAAAGCGAGATGGATACCTTTGCGGAATATGCCGCTGCAGTACGGGAAAAACCGGCGGGCTCCTCCACGATAACCGCACACCCCCAGACAGAACGGCCGCAGGATCCCAACCGCTCATCGGCGTATATCCTTGCACCCGGGGTCACCACGGCAGGTGCCGGTAACGAACTTGCAACCCTTTCTCCCTTGGATGACGTGATGACGCCGCTCCTCTCCTCAGATCAGCGGATCACGCAGATCTACGTGGGAACAGAAAGCGGCATCCTGTACCTTCATCCATGGATGACCGGCATCTCCCCGACCTACGACCCCCGGACCCGGGACTGGTACACCTCGGCTTTGAAATCGGACACGGTCACTTGGTCTGACCCCTACATCGATGCTTCGGGAAAAGGCCTGATGATCACCTGCTCGCGGCAGGTGCCCGGGGGATCGGAGGGTAAAACCTGGGTTGTGGCATCCGATGTCACGCTCTCAACGGTAAACTCCCAGATCATCGGGACACAGGTAGATGGGAACGGGTATGCATTCCTGCTCGACAAACAGGGAAACGTTGTTGCACAACCCGGGCTGACCGCCGGGGAGGCCGGATGGGGCGAATCGTTTGCAACCGAGAATCTGCTCTCCAGTAACAATTCAGCCCTCGCTCAGGTTGCCCGGGACATGATTGCCGGGAAGAGCGGGACTGCACGGGTGCCTTTTGCCGACGGTGAAAAATATATTGCCTATGCCCCTGTCAAAAGCGTGAACTGGAGCGTGGGCATCGTTGTCCCGGTTGAAGATGTGATTGCGCCGGCAGAAAAGACCCGTGCCCAGATCGTAAACGCAACCGGGGAGACAGGAACCCTCCTGCAGCAGAAGATGGACCTTGCAAGAAACGTCTTTGTGGTCCTGTTTATCCTGCTCTTTATCCTCGTGACCGTGCTCTCCGTCCTCTTCGCACAGCTCATCACCCGGCCGGTTGCCGAACTCAAGAAAGGATCGGAAGCGCTCGGAAAAGGCGATCTCGGGTACCGGGTAACCGTCGAGACCGGCGACGAGTTCGAAGACCTGGCACGGTCCTTTAACACCATGGCAGCGGATCTCAAGACCCATATCGACGAACTCCAGAGAACGACCGCAGAAAAGGAGCGGTATGCAAAGGAACTGGAGATTGCAAAAGGGATCCAGCAGAGTTTCCTCCCCGACGAAGCACCCAAAATCGAGGGGATCGAACTGGTGGCAAAGAACATTCCGGCACTCGAAGTAGGCGGCGACTTTTACGACTTTATCCCGCTTGCACAAGACCAGTGGGGCCTGGTTATTGCCGATGTTTCGGGCAAAGGCGTCCCCGCAGCGCTCTTTATGGCACTCTCCCGTACGCTGATCCGGGCTAGTACTCTTGCAAACGCCGATCCTGCCACGGCAATCGGACATGCGAACCAGCTGATCTGCGAGGACTCAAAGACAAGCATGTTTGTCACGCTCTTCTATGCGATCCTCGATTCCAGGGCAATGACGCTCAACTATGTAAACGCCGGCCATAACCCTCCGCTCCTCCTTAAGGGCACATCGTCTGATGTTGTCCTCTTAAAGGCAAAGGGGATCGCACTCGGGGTTACCGACGAGGTCAGCCTCCAGTCAGTACGGGTCGATCTGCGGCCCGACGATGTCCTGGTGCTCTACACGGACGGGGTGACCGAGGCCATCAATGACCGGGAAGAGGAATTCGGCGAAGAGCGGCTCCTGAACGTCATTACCAAAAATCGGGGTGAATCCGCTGCCACCATCCTTGAGCGGATCCTTTCCGCCATTACCGTATTTGCAGGAGACCAGCCCCAGCACGACGATATCACGCTCCTGATCCTCAAGGCGCGGTAAAGGTGAATTTCCCTTTTTAATGGGTTTTAGCGGAAATATCCTTGAAAGGTATCAAAAAATGTTTTTTAGGACCTGGCGGGTCTATTCCCTGATCAGCTGGTGTTTTTCCAGAGTCCCGTTATGGTAGGCCATAACCGTAATTGCGGCACCGTTGCGGTATTCGCGCAGCTGCCGGTCATATATCTTCTGAACATGCCGGAGGCGGTACCGGGTAAAATGCACCTCTATGCACTTCAGGAACGCGATCTGCTGGGAGAGGAATGCATGTTCATAGGCAATCGTCTCGCGGGCAATCTCCATGCTTTCCGTTAGGGAAATATCAGCATCGTACTCGCCATGCCGGTCGAGACCCGAGATCTGGCGCCAGTCAACTTTTCCCCGCTCGTCAGGTTCCCGGTGGAGCATGTACGGGTAGATGCGGCAGATGGAAAACCTGTGGTCATAAATCCGGCACCTGCCGTTTTCCAGGAACCAGCACGATCCATCCTGATCGTTTTTCACTTTCAGGGCATAGCCGGATACATAGAAAACGCCGTTCTGATCGCAGAACTCGGGATCCGGTGCCGGCTCCACGGCACAGGGATCGATCTTTCGGACTGCCACAACGTCCCTGTCGAGCAGGAAGACATGGCCGTTGAATGCCCGGGTACAGCACCTGCCGCAGGAGGTGCAACGGAAGCGCACATCCCGAATAATGCCGGCCAGGCGTTCCTGGGGGTACTGTGAGAGCGCATCCTGTTCGGCAGCGAGCGCGGCGATACGTGAGGGAATAGGAAGGAGTGAAACTGCAATCACCGGCTTAAGTACAGGAAAATTGTGGCGACTGACGATATTGTTTTTACGGTGATGACCGCGCAAGCCCGGTTACCTCTTCATCGGGTGCCTTGATCAGGTAGGAAAAAACGGCACAAAACAGCGTATTCCTGCCAAGGGTTACCCGTAAAAAACAGGACGTATTCACAAGGAATATCCGTACGATAAAAAAATTTGACCGGGTCACTGGATTACAGAACGAAGTGCCGCGATATTCTTTTCCAGTTTTGCAAGGATCTTCTCACCGGATTTATTCGGAATAACCCGTGGTTCTGAGAAAACCGCTTTATCCATCCCGAATTTTACAAAGACTTCGCCTTCGGTATTGATATAAATATTACTCAGAACCTGCTGATCGCGAAGCCGGTCAAATTTTGAAATTCCTTTCTGGGCGAGAATTTCGCGTATTCTTTTAACTTTTCCCCGCTCGTATGCGCTCATATTCCGTGAGCCTTTGGGCCGTCCTCGTGGCATATATCAGAATTTTTTTCTTGGGGTATATATAAGGATCGTATGCTCCGGCGATACAGACTGTTCAGGAGGGAAATTCTGTAACAAACCTCCCGCACATTTCGCCGGGAAAAACCGGATATATTGGGTATTTTTTTAAAATAGACACGGGTTATCCCGTAGTTTACCGGATCTAAAATAGTAAAAAAACCATGCGCGTTTTGTGATAATTCCCCTAAAAAAATATTTGATCGTTACCGGGTCAGGAACCAACCATGATCGGTGTCTGTTTCTCCGGGATCTTTTTCTGTACCGGAGGTTTTGGGGGCTGGGTGGACTGCACGGGGGACTCTTTTTGTTTCTCCTCGTGTCCACCGAGGAGCCGGTTCTGGTGGGTAAGCGCGGCAAGGATCTGCCGGTTCACTTCCAGATTTTCTTTCGTAAAGACTGCAATTTCCGCAAGGATCTTTGCCTGTTCAGCGAACCGTGCATCCAGTTCTGGGGTTAAGGGAGTGCCAGCAGCTTCCCCGTGGGGCAGGACAAGCTGCCGTTTTTTTGCAAATTCGCTCCGCCGCTTCCAGATCTTGCTGATGCTGTCGAGACCCTTCTTTGTGTCAGGAAACACCTTGAGATATTGCTCATAAAATTCATGGCTGTCCCTGCATCTGAGGACGAGATCGATCTCTGCTTCCTCGACTACCTGGTATTTTCGGCCCTGAGTTTTCTGCATAACAGTACTCTCCTAAGTCTACCATGCGGGAAAAAAGAATTGTGGTTCGAATCACCTTACACAGATCCCCGTACTCTGTTAAGACCGGTATCACCGGACTTTCTCCCGGGTTGTTCAGGTACCTTCAAAGAACATCGGCCGATGTGGCAGGAAGCGTTCTCATTTTCACCCACCCTGCTCGCGGGGATATATGGAGGGGAGGGTATTTCCTTACAGGGATCTGGTTTACAGCGGCATTCCGATACTTATCGCCCTCATTGCAGGGTTCTTTCTCGGGGGGGATATGTAAAAAAGCCCAGATCATCGCGATAGAGGAACGGTACCGCGCCGAACTCGAACGGTGGAAGGCTGAAGCGGCCAAAGCGATCCGGAAAGACTCGGTCAACCGTTCACGGTCGACCCTGAAAGGAATGATTGCAGAACAGATGGCCCCGGTGTACCCCTCTTTCCAATATCTCCCCGCAGACGCACGGTTCATCGGTTCCACGGTGGACTATATTGTCTTTGACGGATTATCCGAAGTAGCGAACGAACACGGGACATCGCTTACCCTCGTGTTCATGAATGTCGAGCACGGGACGGCCACCCTTACCCGGACGCTGAGGGGGATAAAAAAAGGCGGTTGAGGAGGGTAGGGTATCATGGGAGATGCTGCACATTCCGGAGGAATGAAGCCCGCTGCCGGGCAAGCGTTTATCATCTCCTTACCGCCACCGTATAGGTAAGGACGGATATCAGGGTTGTGTGGTTATGGAAAAGATCCTGCAGGTACTCAGCATCTTTATTGCCTTTTTTGTGATTGTCGATGGGATCTATGTATATGTGATGCCACCGTACGGCGATGAACCGGTTGCCGCGGCGATCATTCTTATCGGGATATTCATTCCCATCCTTACCTTCTCGGTAGCGCGATGGGAACATGTTTCGTGAGTGGGGAAAGATAAACCCCAATTTTATCCTCTTTTTTCCAGTGTACCCTCCCCGGAAGCCTTATTGCGGTACGGGTTAACCCGGTGGTATCATGAGCGATCTGATACTTACTGCCCGGAAAAGGGCATTTCCCAGCACCGGGCGCGCCCGCATAAACGGGGCCACCCTCACGGAACTCGGTATCGGGGAACGCGATGAGATCGATGTCGGCACAACCGCAAAAGACACGTGGATCACGGTCTCCGCGTTCTCGGATTCGATGGTCGGGCTCGATGAGATCCGCCTCTCCCCGGAAGATCTCTTTGCACTCGGGATAGAAGAGGGCATCACAGTGGTCGTTGAAAAGAACATCCCCTTACGGGAACAGGTGGAAAAAAGCGTCCATGCAGCCGGGGACCACCTGGCAGGAGAACTTGCCGGCCTCACCGGAAAACTACGGGAAACGGTCGAACCGGTCACCGCAAAGGCCCAGGCAACCGTTCAGGACGCATATACCAGGGTCTCAAAGGAACTTCCGACAAACGATGAGATCAGCAAAGCAATCGACGATGCACGAAAAAAGATCGCCCCGAAGTTTGCCCCGGACGATGCCGGAACGCTCCTCTCCCTGCTGTACGAGAATAACGGGGCGATCCGGGCGGTCATTATTCCCCCGGGGAAAGAGACGACCATTGCCGATCTTGGGCTTCCCGCAGGAGTCTCGGCCATCGCATTCCGCAAGGTAGAAGGCGGTCTTATAGTGCCCGCACCGGACAGCACCGTCAAGGCAGGGGACCAGCTCTTCCTTATCGGGAATGAGACCATGCTCGCACCGGCGCTCCAGAAGATCGGATTATAATTTTTTTAGCCAGCCCCGTTTTTTTAATTTTTAATACCCGGTACGCAGGCGTGTGCCTCTGTCATGACGTACCACAACAACAGTCCCAAGGGTCACACCCTCCCGAATAGAAAATCCACAAGGTTACGGATTACTCACGGTGATGTGAAAGGCCGGCGAATCGTACGGCCGGAAAAAAAAGGATTAGTTATAGGACCGGAAAGGGACATACTGGTCGATAATCTTGACCCGGTCACCCTGGGGTGTAACAACCCAGACCTCTGCCCGGTCATTGTTGCCGGTCGAACCCTTGAGCTGGACGGTCTTTCCCACATAGAGCGGCTGGACCATCTTGTCGCTTTCGACAGTCCCGTCTTCCTTGTACAGCATGAGGTCGATCTCGGGGATGACGTTGAGGCCTTTTCCACCACGGAAGGTAAGGATAACCTCAGGGTCGATTGCCTTGCCGTTGCTTGCAACCTGGACATCCACATTCCAGTTGGTCTGGAGGGTCTGGGTGGGTCCGGGGGTGGCAAGTGTCACGGTCGTGGGTGCTGCGGTAGCGGTGGTTTCAGTTGCAGTCGGGACCTCGGTCGCCGCTTCTGTGGTCGGAACCGGGGTTGCCTGCTGGGTGGTGGTCTGGGTGCACCCGGCCACGACGAGCAGGAGAATCAGGAAGGCAATGCCTCCATAAAGAAATTTCATATGCATACAGGATCTTTCGCCCTCCGGGCTATTTAGGATTACGCGTCCAGGGAAAAACCAGTGGATACCAGAGTTTTACCGGATCAAGCTTTATGCCCTGCCATGAGAGAAGTTCCGCCATGACCCGGGACAGCTGAGCACCGCCCACGGAATCAGCGCCGCGCTCACTTGTCTGCACCTGACGATACGGAGAGAATAGCTTAAAAAAGAGGGTTATTCCCTTCGGCCCTGCGCCGGCTCGATCCCGGTGGGCTGGCCCCGGATCGTGCGCTCCTTCATGATCGTATAGACCTCCTCTGCGCAGTCACGGGGAATCTCTACAAACGAGTAGGTATCGAGGATACGGATAGCGCCGATGGATTTTCCCGGGATCCCTGTCTCGTTTGCAATGGCTCCCACGATATCCTTCGGGGCCACGTTATGGTCGCGGCCAAGGCCCAGGAAAAACCTGACCATGCCGGCTTCGGCACCGGTGTCGCCGAAATCGGTAGGGGCATGCTCTTTTCTTGCCTCTGCGCCCTGCTCCATCTGCATTTTTAAAAGCGCCGCTGCGATCTCAAGCGTAGTCAGGTCGCCTTCTCCTTCCTGCTCGATTAACCGCGCATAGGGTTCAATACCCCCTTCACGGACGGTCTCGCGCACCTCTTCAAGGATCGTCTTAGTCTTGGATTCGACCACGTCTTTTGTGGTGGGCAGGGGAATCCTCGTAATGGGAACCTTGGTATATTTCTGGATCTCGCGGAGCTTGGTGAAATCCCGGGGCGTGACAAACGTGATCGCCCGTCCGCTCTTTCCGGCCCGGCCGGTCCGGCCGATCCGGTGGACATAGTACTCGACATCCTGCGGGACATCGTAGTTGATCACCATGTCGACATCCTCGACATCGATCCCGCGGGCAGCAACATCGGTGGCGATCAAAATCTCGATGGAACCTTTCCGGAACCCGCCCATGACCCGGTCGCGCTGGGACTGTTTCATGTCGCCGTGAAGTTCCTCGGCCCGGTAGCCCCGTGCACGGACGCGGCCGGCAAGATCTTCTGCACCTCTTTTCGTGTTGCAGAAGATGATCACCAGGTGCGGGTCGACGACATCGATCACCCGGCAGAGGGATTCGAGCTTGTCCCGGTCCCTGACCTCGACATAGGTCTGTTCAATGGCCGGAACGGTGAGTTCCTGGTACTCGACCCGGACAAACTCGGGTTTGTTCAGGAACCTTTTTGAGATCTCAATGATCGGCTGGGGCATCGTTGCCGAGAAGAGGAGTGTCTGCCTTTTCTGCGGGATGCGCTTGAGGATACGCTCGATATCGTCCCGGAAACCCATGTCAAGCATCTGGTCAGCCTCATCGAGCACGACCATGGCAACGTTGTCGAGCGAGAGGGTGCGGCGTTTTAAGTGGTCCATTACGCGGCCGGGGGTGCCGATCACGATGTGGACGCCCTGGGCAAGAGCTCTGAGCTGACGTTCTATGGGCTGGCCGCCGTAGACCGGGAGGACCGTGATCTTCGGGAGGTATACGAGAAGATGTGAGAATTCCTCGGCTATCTGGATGGCAAGTTCACGCGTCGGGCAGAGCACAATGGCCTGCACAACCTTCTGCGATGCGTCAATGTTTTCGATAACGGGGATGCCAAATGCGGATGTTTTACCGGTACCGGTCTGCGCCTGCGCAGTCACGTCACGGCCGGCCTGGATGAGGGGGATGGCGAGTGCCTGGATAGGGGTGGGCTCTTCAAAGCCCATATTTTCTATGGCTTTCGCGATCTCTTTTGAGAGCGAGAGATCGGAAAACTGCAACCTTGAATTCATATCGCACGACTATTTGGCGCGCAGGTTCTTAAGATGGTGCCTTGCTTTTTTTTCCTGACCCTGTGCTACCCTCCCGCATAGTATCTTCCGGCCTACTGGGGGTATTATGTGACGGGCAGTGCTAACGGGGAGTAATAAAAAAGGGACCACTATTATGAGCATAAAGGTTGTCGCATTCAACGGGAGCGCACGCAAGGACGGGAACACAGCGATCCTCGTGCAGGCACTGTTTGGCGAACTTGAAAAAGCGGGCATCAAGACCGAACTCGTGCAGCTGGCCGGAAAGAAGATGCACGGGTGCCTGGGCTGCGGGAAGTGCTGGGAGAAGAAAGACCGGCGCTGTATTATCGACGATTTTGCAAACGAATGCATCGGAAAGATGGATGAGGCTGATGCCATCATCTTAGCGTCGCCCACCTATTTTGCCGATGTGACTGCAGAGATGAAAGCGCTGATCGACCGGGCAGGCTATGTTGCCATGGGAAACGACCACATGTTCCGGCGCAAGGTCGGGGCGGCAGTCGTTGCCGTGCGCCGGGGCGGGGCGATCCATACCTTCGATACGATCAACCATTTCTTCTTTATCAGCGAGATGGTGGTGCCGGGCTCCTGCTACTGGAACGTGGGAATCGGTCTGGAGAAAGGGGATGTTGAAAAGGACGAGGAAGGCCTTGCCACAATGAAGGTGCTGGGCGAAAACATGGCCTGGCTGATGAAGAAACTCAAAAAATAACCGGCAATCTTTTTTTTGCCCGGGAAGATCCGGGCTTCATGCTTTCCAGCAGTGGGGTGTGCCCGCCATCGGTGCGCACTCCACGATCTTGTCGATGGTCTTTGTCCTGGATGCCCGGGGGATCGTAAAGCAGGATGATTCCACATTCACATGAAAGACATCGCTAACAAAACGATTGTCTGTACCCTTCACAGGTTCTTACAACTTTTCATCGTTGGGGTTTTCTCCATAACGGTTTTTTCCCTATCCCAAAAAAAAAATCCCGACAGAATTGTTCTTGAAAAAACCCGATTCCGGGAATGAAAAAAAAAAACCGGACGCCTATAATGCATAATATCTATACACCATAATTTCCGATATCTAAAGATGGACTTATCGATTCTCACCCAGCTCAATGTTCTTTTGCAGCTCATGTGCGTCATCATCGTGGCTGCCTATCTCCTGACACGGAGCCGCATATTCCCGGAGATCCTCGATGGCCACCCGACTATCGTAACCCAGATCATTCTCGTCGTGCTCTTTGGCGCTCTTTCGGTCTATGGCACGATCAGCGGGATCGATTTCATGGGCTCGGTCGTGAACGTCCGCGACCTCGGGCCCATGCTCGCCGGTCTGCTTGCCGGCCCGTGGGTTGGTGTCGGGGCAGGATTGATCGGGGCAGCCTACCGGTTCAGCATGGGAGGCATCACTGTCTATTCCTGCTCGGTCACTGCGATCTTTGCCGGTCTCTTCGGCGGGCTCATCTGGCTGTACTGCAAACGGAAGTTTGCGGGTTGGAAAATTGCCGTGCTCTTTGCCATCCTCATGGAAGTGTTCCACATGGTGCTCACGCTCCTTATCGCCCGCCCGTTCGATGCGGCTCTTGCGATAGTCGGGCAGGTCTACATCCCCATGATCATCGCCAATGCCGTCGGGATGTACTTATTCTGCGTTATGCTGGAGAATGTCAGATCCGAGCGGAATCTTCAGGCTGAACGCGATACCCTGCTCCAGGAAAAAAAGCAATAAACAAAAGGATCAACGGCCGGTGACCGCGAACCAGCCCCACTCTTTTCTTTTAGCCGGTCTGGTATAGTAAAAACGATATTACCACCCTATCTGCACGAGAGAAAACGGTGGAAGGTATTTTTAAAAAATACCGTGGAAAAGATTATCGCAGGAGAAAACCGATCCGAAACAACCCAGCGTGTGATCCCCCGCAGGGATAACCGTTTTTATGTCCGCAATCCTTCCCCGGATCCTGCCGCGGGTCTCTTTACAAACCTGGAATCAGGATCATAAATACGGGCAGGGTCACAAGGCTGAGGATATAAGTACTGATCACAATGGCCGATGCGAGTTTTCCGTCGCACCCGTACCGGTCGGCCACGACCGCTGCAATCGCACCACAGGGCAAAGCGGCCATAAGGATAGCCACATACAGCTGCATGACCGGGAGGCCGACAGCATATCCCCCGGCAAAAACAAGTGCCGGCAAGATGAGCAGGTGCATTGTCGAAACAAGGGCAATGACGGGAATGAGCGTGCGAAGCCGGACCGGGCGCAGCAGAAGGCCGATTGCGATCCAGACCAGCAGGTTGACGGCGTGCTGGATCACGTCAAAGAAATCAGTGAACATATCCCGGTAGATATCCGCGCCCGGGAAATGGAACGTGGAGAAAAGTATGGATACGATAAGGCCCAGCCAGAACGCGAGAAAGATGGGGGAGGTAAAGAAATTTTTTAAAAAGGCCGGCAGGGAGCGGTGCTCACCTTTCTCCGCAAGGCCGAAATAGCCGGCGACAAGGATGCCAAGCGTGAAGAAGGGGAGGGCAAACCCGAACGATCCGATCACCTGGCCCAGTGCCATCTGCTCGCTCTGGAGGCCGAAGACTGCGCCGAGGACCGGCCCGCCGAGCGTATAGGTGCTCCCAATCGCGGAGAGGATTACGATGGTTCCCGTTGCTGCCGGGGTGATCTTAAAGACCCTGCACACACCCCAGGCAACAAGCATGGTGACAAGGACCGCGCCGATCACGATAAGCACGGGAAGAACCCATTCAGCCCGGAGTGTTGTCGTGGTGAGGAGCCCGAAGACGATCGCCGGCAGGGCAAACTCGGTCACGAGCCGGTCGAAAACCTGCTGGTGACTGTCATCAAAGACACCTCTCCGTTTCAGGAGCTGGACTATCAGGATGATTAAAAGAAACATCCCGATGAACGCAAACAGAGGGTAGACAATTGGGTTCATGGCAGTCACAGCAGGAGGAGCATCATAATCGGGATGGTCACAAGGCTCACAATGTAGGTGGCAATAACGAGCGCGGACGCCAGTGCGCCATCACACCCGTACCGCCCGGCCACGACCGCTGCAATTGCGCCTGAAGGCATCGCGGATTCGATAACGAGGATCTCGGTAGCGAGACCAGACAGGCCTAATGCCGAAGCTCCGAAGAGGGCGATGACAGGATTGATGAAGAGCTTGATACCGACAATGAGCAGGAAGAGCGGGAGGATGGGGCGGAGGTCGATGGGGCGGAGCATGAGGCCTAGCGAGATGGCAACGAGGATCTCAAGGCCGTCTGCGAAGTACCCGAAGAAGGTGGAAAAGAAATCTCCGGCCATGAGCGAGGATGCTGCCGGGATCTGCGAGACGACGAGCCCGAGGATAAATGCGATAAAGATTGGGGAGACAAAGAAGTTCCTGATCACGGGCCAGACTTTGGAGGCACTATTCGTTTCGCGGCTGCCGAACCATGCAGTAATCGGGACACCGATGATAAAATACGGGATGCAGGCCCCGAACTCGCCGATGATTAAGCCCAGTGCCAGCGCTTCGCTGTTAGCCCCGAACGTCTGCCGGATCAGGGGATAGGCCATGGTTGAGGTGCTGCCGATGCCGGCAAGCATGACAAGCGCCCCGGTCTTCCCGTACGAGAGCTTCATGGCACGGCAGGCTACGTAGGCAATGAGACAGCAGGCGGCAATGGTAGAGACCATGACAGCAGCCGAAAGGAGCTGGTCGGCATGGAGATTTGCGACAGCAAGTGTCGAGAAGATGGTGACCGGAAGAGCCAGTTCGGTGACGAGACGGTTGAAGACCGGCTGGTGAGAGTCATTGAAGACTCCCTGCCGTTTTAAGAGCTGGATGAAAACCACGAGAAGGAAAAAGATGACAACTGACTTCAGCAGCGGGTACAGTTCTTCCATGGATTCTGCCAGCGTGATTGAATACCGGATATCTTTCCTGAATCCAGATTAAGGGATACGATCTGTTTTCTGACCGCTCCATCAGGGAAGGTGTGCCTCGCGGATCATGTTTCCCACCGGGAAACTCCGAAAACATTTCATGAAAACGTCGATTTCTGTCGATACGGATCAACAGGCGGTTACCGGGTTATCTCTTCGCATAGTCGGGTCCACGATACCCGATCTTTTTTTTGGGCCTAAGGGCCGGAGTATCCCCCTCACACTTCTATCTGCATCCCATCCTCGGATACGATAAGCCCCGGGCACGCCTCCCCGAACTGTGCCGTGAGTGCACGACGTTCTTCGATCGTCTTATAGACCTCGGCCCCGAAGTGCGTCAGGGCGAGAAGCTTTGCCCCTGCCCGATGTGCTACATCTATTGCATCCTCCGGGTTCATGTGGGGCCAGAGGGGACTCTTCTCGCCGGGCTTAAGCCCGCATTCCGTGATGAGGAGGTCGGCATTGCGTGCAAGGGTCACCGCATTGTCGCAGGTCCCGGTATCCGTGCAGTAGGTCACTATCTTCCCGTCGATCTCGAACCGGAAGCCCATGCAGGGGACAGGGTGGACGAGCGGCAGGCAGGTGACCCTGAAGGGAAGCTCGTGGGGGCCCTCGGCAAGTTCGGTCACGGTCACCGGGAAGGGGACCTCATAGAGAGGGACTGTATAGGGATCGCGGAGCAGGCCGGCAAGGTTTGCGGTCGTCCCCAGCCCCCCGCAGATAGTAAGCCCTTTTTTGAACCGGAACTTCACGAGCACATGGAGACCTTCCGTATGGTCGAGGTGGAAATGGGAGAGGAAGAGAAAGGCCGGCTTCTCCTGACTGATATACCGGTCGGCCTTGGCAATGCCGTTTCCTGCGTCGAGGATGATATCGTAGTCCTTTGTCGCAATCAGCGCCGAGACGGTGTTTCCCGTTGCCGAATCGTACCACCCGTTTGTCCCAAGGAAGGTGACCTGCATACCCGGAAGTGGGTCTTCTTCCCTCATCAAGGTACAGGAAATTCGTGGTCCGGCAAGTGCCCTGGAGGCAGGGAATATCCCCGTTTTTTTCCAACAACCGCGGGTTTATAAAGAACTCATGATAATGTCAGAATGTTACCGATTTTTTGGGTGAGGATACTATGAAACACGTCTTATCGTTTGCGCTCTGTGCACTCCTGCTCGCCTGTTTTGCCTGTGCAATTCCGGCCGGTGCGGTTATCCTTGAAGTGACCGTAAAAGGCACGATATCGGATATCTCCGCAGCGGACAACACCCTGACCATTGCATCCCCCTCGCAGTACGGGTGCGATTATGGCTCGGGCACCTCAGCCCCGGTCTGTTCATGGACGCCGCTGAATGCAACGACCCTTACCGGCACTGTCCCCGACAATGCAGCTTTCTCCGTTTTTAAGAAGGGCGATTCTGTTGTTGCAGTGAGCCTCGGTGGCACGGGCGGGACCTGGATCTCGCTTGCGAAGCTCTACGGATCCGGCACCTCTGCCGACTACGCAACCGACGAGATCGGCGATATCGGGAGCCTGCCGGTCAGCCTGATCGGCGACTATGCCGTCACCGCAGACACGGTTGCTGACTGCTCCGCCTGCACCGGGACAACCTGCACGGCATCGGCATCGAACGTAACCATCAAAAGCGGGAAAGCCACCGTGGCAACAAAGACCCTGTCCCCCGGCCAGTCGCTCTTCTTTAACGGGAGGAACGATGCGTCTAGTGTGAACGTGACCTTTGTGAAGGGCCAGGCACTCTCCTCTGCCTGCCCGGGGAAAGGCGGGATGGTCGGCGGTGTCCAGCCGGTCTCCGACTACCTTGTGCACGTCGTTCCCCCGCTCTCTGTCACTGCGACGGCGCACGGGACTGATGCAGCAGTGACCACGGGAGCTTCAGCGCTGGCCTCTTCCGGTGCAGCATCCGCACCGGTAGCGGCAGCAGCTACAACTACCCAGAAGTCCGGGCTGCCCTTTGCGGCACTCACCGTGATTGGCCTCGGAGCGGTCGTGCTCCTTGCCGGCCGGAACCAAAAGAACTAGATCACCCTTTTTTTTGTGACCCGATCGCAATCTCCATCTGCCGGGCCGTTGCAATGCGTACCTGATACAGCATGATTCGCTCTCACGAGGCGGACTGACCATGGCGCAGGTAAAAATCGGTGTCCATGTCTCGATCGCCGGTTCGCTCGATCTCGCGGTCGACCGGGCAAGAGATGCCGGGTGCAATGTCTTCCAGCAGTTCTCCCGCAACCCCCGGGGCTGGAATTCCAAGCCCCTCCTGGACCCGGACTGCGAACTCTACAAGAAGAAGATCGCAGCCACCGGGCTCCTCCCGGTCGACCACATGCCCTACCTCCCGAACCTCGCCTCGCCAAAGCCGGAGATTTATGAAAAGTCCGTCCAGTCGCTTACGGCCGAACTCGACCGGTGTGGGAAACTGGATATCCCCTATCTCGTGACCCATCTCGGCCACCATCTCGGGGACGGGATTGCAGGCGGCAGGGCCCGGGTGATTAAGGCCATCAACACGGCGCTTGCATCGTCAGAGTCGCCAACCATGCTGCTCCTGGAAAACACCGCCGGGGAGAAGAACAGCGTGGGCAGCAGCTTCGAGCACATCGGGGCGATCCTTGCCGGGCTCTCCGATGAGAAGCGGATCGGAATTTGTTTCGATACCTGCCATGCGTTTGCCGCCGGCTACGAGTTACGGACGCCTGACGGCATTGCCTCGACTCTTGCGCAGTTCGACGAACAGATCGGCCTTGACCGGCTCAGGATCATCCACCTCAACGATACCAAGGGTGACATCGGGAGCGGCCTTGACCGGCACGAGCATATCGGGATGGGGTACATTGGCGAGAAGGGTTTCAGGCACCTCCTGCACGACCCGGTTTTTGTGCGTCTCCCGCTGGTCTGCGAGACACCGGTTGACGAGCGGCGGGACGACCGAGGCAATATTGCAAAGGTCCGCGAACTTGCGGCAGAAAAAAACTGAAACTACGAAGAGAGGATGGCCATAGGTATACCTTTTCCGGGAAACGCATAAAATCATCCCGGAAAGAGGGTATCAGATCCGGGGGACGTGCAACAGCGACTTCCTTTCAAAGGATACGAATATGGCCAGAAGTGTTGGGATTTTATAATCATATATGTATCGCACCGGGCAAATGTAATTCCTATGAAATACGCTCCGATTCCCTCACCACCCTTACCGGTTTCCCGAGTCTCCCCTGATAGGCCCCTGCGCGGTCCGCACTGCTCCCACGCCCTTATTATACCCGGCCTCCAATAATTCCGGCACGAAAGCAATTTTTAATGGCACTTCGGTGCTGACCGGAAGGGACGGGCGCGTGCTCTACGACCAGAGCGGGTATGGCCGGCCCGAAGGAGAGAACATCCGTCTCGCACCGCAGGAGGCCATTTATCTGCTCCACCGCCAGAGAATTGAGATCCCGGGGTATACTTTCGACACGCTGCTTGCCGAGTACGCTGACCAGCGGAACTTCCTGCGCAGCTTCCTTGTGTACCGCGATCTCCGTGAGCGCGGGTACGTTGTCCAGACCGGGCCGCATGACTACCGGGTCTTCCGGCGCGGCGAGAAACCGGGCACGGGCGAATCGCTCTACCTGGTCCGCGTCCTCTCGGAACGTGACCCGGTGAGGTTCACAAAACTTATCGAGGAAGTGGTCACGGCACGGAACATGAGGAAGCAGTACGTGCTCGCGGTGGTCGATGATGAAGAGGAGCTGACCTACTACGAGATCAAGCTCCAGAAGCTTGCCGATGCCTGTGTTCCCGCGCCGGCGATTCAGAAGAACGAGGCAATCCTTGTCGGGAGATCGGCCATGGTACGGATCCCCCCTCAGTCAGACCTCGAAGGAGCAGGGTTTGGCAAACGCCTCGACGATCAAAGGCTCATGATCTCACCCGTGGAACTTCTCTATCTCATGGCGGCCGGCGTCCTTAGTGCAAAAAAGGATGACACATCCCTCTCTGCCGCCGAATACTTCGCATATGCCTCGCAGTCGGATTCGGAACTTGCCGAGAAAGACAAGGTCTACACCGAGCTGCGCAGGCACAACTTCATCCCCCGCACCGGCTACAAGTTCGGCCACCACTTCCGGGTCTACTGCGGGAAGAACGTGCACTCCGATCTCCTCGTGCATGCGATAGAAAAGGAGGCCGTCATGCCCATGAGCGTTATCTCACGGTCGGTCAGGATGGCGCACAGCGTGAAAAAGAAGATGTTGTTTGGCTGTGTACATACTACCGGTATCCAGTTCGTCGAATTCGCGCGGATCAAGTTATAACACCATACGAGCGTTTGTATCATGACAGAGCCGCAGATCAACCCGTGGTCGAGCACCCCCTCCCTTGATATCGAAAAGACCTTTGCGGAGTTCGGGATCGACCCGATAGCACCGGTCCTTCCGGAGCTCCCCGAGGTCCCGTACTTCATGCGCCGGGGCATTGTTCTCGGGCACCGCGATTACCTCCCGATCGCCCGGGCGATCAAAAACCATTCGCCCTTCTACCTTCTTACCGGGTTCATGCCGAGCGGCCACCCGCACCTCGGCCACCTGCTCCTAATGAAAGAGATTGTCTGGCACGTGCAGCAGGGTGCAGACGGCTATGTCACGATAGCGGACCGGGAGGCGCACGCGGTCAGAGGGCTCTCGTGGGAGAAGTGCCGGGAGTACGGGAAGGAGTACCTCTCCTGCCTTTTTGCCCTTGGTTACGAGGGAGAGACCTACTTCCAGAGTAAAAACAACCGGCTCAAGGACCTTGCCTTTGAAGCGGCAACAAAGGTCAATTTCTCCGAGCTCTCTGCAATCTACGGCTTTACCCCGGAGACTGCTCTTGCCCATGCGGACAGCGTGATAACCCAGGTCGCCGACATCCTGTACCCCCAGGTGGACAAGGGACCGGCGCCGACGATCGTGCCGGTCGGGATCGACCAGGACCCCCATATCCGGCTCACCCGGGGGATCGCTAACAAGTTCCGGATGTTTTTGGTTGAGGAACGCGAGGGCCTGGTGAGCGTCCGGGCGAAGAACGCCCCCGATGGAGCGCTCGAAGCAGTGAAAAAGGCGTTCCCGCACACGAAGAAATACGAGGGCCATGTCGACATAAAGGGAGTCACCTGTGCCGACGTGAGCGCAAAGGTCCGGGAGATCGAGCTTTCCTTTGGCGGGTACGGGTTTTACACCCCCTCCTCGACCTATCACCAGTTCCTCCCGGGCCTCACCGGGGGGAAGATGTCGTCGAGCGTGCCGGAGAGTTTCATCTCCTTCTACGAGCCCGAAGCGGCAGTACGAAAGAAAGTGATGAGTGCCCTCACCGGCGGCAGGATGACACTCGAGGAGCAGAAACGCCTTGGCGGCGAACCGGGGAAGTGCACGCTCTACCTCCTCAACATGTTCCACATGGTGACCGACGACGCAGCGCTCGCGGAGATCCACCGTAAATGCCGGGCCGGCGAGATCACCTGCGGCCAGTGCAAGAAGGAGACGGCAGAACGGGTTGTGGCCTTCCTTAAGGACTTCAAGGAGAAGATGGACGTGGCAGCAGAGACAATCAAGGTGTAAAGGACCATGGCGGAACTGACATTAAACGAGAAGAGGCTGCTTGCCGCACTTGCAAAAACCGGGACAAAAACCATTGCGGTTCCCGATGTTGCAGCGGCGATGGACGCGACCCCCGAGGCGGTTGTCCAGTGGGCGCACCTTGCCATGGACAACGGCCTCGTAACGCTCGAACGCATTGTGGAGAAATCCTATACCTATACCGAGGAGGGCTCGGCATACCGGTCCGCAGGCCTCCCCGAGACCCAGCTCCTTACGGCAATCGGCGACACGGGCATCACGCTCGCGGAGCTCCAGAAGCACCCGGCGTTCAGGATCGGGTTTGGCCAGCTCAGGAAGAAAGGACTTGTCACCGTCAGTGGGACTGAGATCACGAAATCTCCCGGTGCATCTACTGCCGGGGACGAGGCAGCGCTTGCCGACCCGAAGAATGCCGGGGAGAAGGCAAAGGAACTCATCAAGCGCAAACTGCTTACCGAGACCGAGACCGTCCGGTACACGGTTGCCCTCACCCAGGAAGGCGTGAAAAAGTCAGCCTCCGGCCTCGACCTCACGGAAGAGATCGGCACCCTTACCCGGGACCAGATCCTCTCCGGGTCATGGAAGACCGCAAACCTGCGGAAGTACGATATCCACAAGCTCCCGAAGACCGCCTACCCGGGAAAGTCCCACCCCTACCAGCGGCTCATCGACGAGATGCGCCAGATCCTCCTTGAGATGGGCTTTACCGAGATGCACGGCGGGATCGTCCAGAGCGCGTTCTGGAACTTCGACGCCCTCTTCCAGCCCCAGGACCACCCGGCCCGGGAGATGCAGGACACTTTCTACCTCAAAGAAGAAGCCCCCCTTCCATCAGGATGGGAGCGCCTCCGCGACATGCACGAGCACGGCGGAAAGACCTCGTCCACCGGCTGGGGCGGGAAGTGGAACCCCGAGAAGGCAAAGCAGTGCGTGCTCCGGACCCACACCACGAGCCTCTCCATCCAGTACCTCGTTAAACACCCCGAACCGCCGGTAAAGGCGTTCTGTGTTGGCCGGGTGTACCGGCGCGAGGCCATCGACCCCACCCACACCCCCGAGTTCGAGCAGCTCGAAGGGATCGTGATGGACAAGGGCGTCACCTTCCGCCACCTGCTCGGGTTCTTAAAAGAGTTCTACCAGCGGATGGGATTCGAGGATGTCCGGTTCCGGCCCGGGTTCTTCCCGTACACCGAGCCCTCGGTCGAGCCCGAGATCTGGGTCGACGGCCTGGGCTGGGTCGAGATGGGCGGGGCGGGCGTATTCCGGCAGGAAGTCACGGCCCCGTGGGGCGTTACCTGCCCGGTGCTTGCCTGGGGCCTTGGCGTGAGCCGGGTGGCAATGTTCCGGCTCGGGTTAAAGGACCTGCGGCAGCTCTACCAGAGCGACCTTGAATGGATCCGGGCAAATCCCGTACATGCGCCGGTGAAAGTCGGGAGGAAGGCATAACCATGGCAATCATCAGCCTCTCGTACAAGTACCTCGAACGGCTCACTGGGACCGACCGGGAAACGATCTTAAAACGCATCTCGATGATCGGCTCCGAAGTGGAACGCATCGAGGAAGACCATGTGGACGTGGAGTTCTTCCCGAACCGCCCCGACCTCTTCTCGGTCGAAGGCGCTGCCCGGGCAATGCGGGGATTTCTCGGCATCGAGACCGGCCTCCCGAAGTACTCGGTGAAACCGTCCGGCATAAAGTTCACCATCGACCCGAAGCTTTCAACGATCCGGCCCTGCCTTGCCTCGGCCGTGATCCGGAACGTCAGCTTTGACGACGAGTCGATCCTCTCGGTGATGGCGCTCCAGGAGGCGCTGCACTGGGCGGTCGGCAGGGGCCGGAGCAAGGTTGCCATCGGCATCCACGATCTCGACACGGTGACCGCGCCGTTCCACTACAGGGCTTCCCCGAGAGACCGGAAGTTCGTACCGCTCGACTTCACGAAAGACCTCTCCCTTGACGGGATCCTTGCCGAGCACCCGAAGGGCCGGGACTATGCAAAGATAGTGAAAGACTTCCCGCTCTTCCCGCTCATTGTCGACAACGAAGACCATGTCTGTTCGTTCCCGCCGATCATCAACGGCGAGCGGACCCGGGTGACGACAAAGACCAGAAACATCCTCCTCGATGTCACCGGGACCGACCAGCGTGCGGTCAACGTTGCGGCAAACATTGTCTGCACGGCGCTTGCCGAGGCAGGCGCCACCATCGAGAGCGTGGAGATCGAAGGAAAGACCTTCCCGGATCTTGCACCCACCGAGCGCACCGTGAGCGTCCGCGAATGCTGCGAGCTTGTCGGCGTCGAACTCACTGCCCCGCAGATGGCAGCGCTCCTTGAAAAGATGCGGTTTGGCGCACAGGTCGTCGGCGGGGACATGGTCAAAGTGCAGGTGCCCTGCTTCCGTGCCGACATCATGCACGACTGGGACATCTTCGAGGACGTTGCTATCGCCTACGGGTACGAGAACTTTGCCGTGGAACTCCCGCCAACGTTTTCCATAGGAAAAGAGCACCCGGCAAGCCGGATCGCCGGGCAGGCAAGGGAAGTCCTTGCCGGCCTCGGGTACCTCGAAACCATGCCCTTTACGCTGACAAACGAACGGGTGCTCTTCGATGCCCTCCGGCGCCCCCGGCTTCCCGAGACGCTCCACCTCATGCACCCGATAAGCGAGGAGTACACGGTGGTCAGGACCGACATTTTGCCGCTCCTTTTAGAGATGCTCCAGGTCAACCGGCACCGCGAGCTCCCACAGCGGATCTTTGCCACGGGCGATGTGGTGGCAAAGCTCCACACGGGCCAGAAGATTGCAGCGGCAGGCACCCACCCGGCGGCGGACTTCTCCGAGGCCTATGCCCATGCGGACGCCGTGCTCCGCGAACTGGGGATCGCCTATACGGTGGCGGAATCAAAGGACGAGGCATTCATCGAGGGCAGGAGAGCCGATATCCTCGTACACGGGAAAAAAGTCGGGGTATTTGGCGAGATCCACCCCGCAGTGCTCACGGCGTTCGAACTCGAACACCCGGTGGCGGCCTTCGAGCTCGATCTTACAGCCGTACCGGGATATCCCGACGAGCCAGATACTCTTTTACCTCGCGGACCGTAAACTCGCCGTAGTGGAAGACGCTTGCCGCAAGGCAGGCGTCGGCTTTTCCTTTCGTAAACCCATCGTAGAAATGTTCGAGTGTCCCGACACCGCCGCTTGCAATCACCGGGATGTTTGCCGATTCCGAGATCGCCCGGGTAATGGCGAGGTCAAAACCGTTCTTTGTTCCGTCGGTCTCCATGCTCGTTAACAGAATTTCCCCGGCGCCGCGTTCCTCGGCCTCTTTAGCCCAGCGCACCGCATCGATCCCGGTCGGTTTGCTCCCGCCGTAGATCACGACCTCGTACCAGCAGGTCCGGCCGTCGCATAATTTCACGGGAACCGCCTTCGGGTTCTCCGTAAAGTTGCGCTTCACATCCATTGCGACCACGATACACTGCGTCCCGAAGGACTCGGCGCCCCGGGTGATGATCGTCGGGTCGTGGACTGCGCTCGTGTTCAGGCTCACCTTGTCGGCGCCGGCCCGGAGGATCTGCTGGATATCGTCGAGCGTCTTTAAGCCGCCCCCGACGGTGAGGGGCAGGAAGAGCTGGTCGGCTGCCCGCTGGATGAGATCGATGATGATGCCGCGTTTCTCCTTTGAGGCGGTAATGTCCAGGAATACGACCTCGTCTGCCCCCTGTTCATTGTAGCGCGAGGCAAGCTCCACCGGGTCCCCGGCGTCCCGGAGGCCCAAAAAATTTGTCCCTTTCACGACCCTGCCGTCTTTCAAATCAAGGCAGGGGATGATCCGCCGCGTGAGCACCATTTCATTCTTGGTTTCTCCTGCAAGGGCTATCTATCTAACTATCTGCCCTGCCGGTTTCACCAATTCGCTTATGTGCCATGCTCACCCCAGTATATGGGTACGAAACCATGCGGCCCCTGCCCGGCGCAGGGGCCCCCGCGTTTATGGAGTATTTTATGAGCAATTCCGGGAAGCTGAAGATCGACTGGGCGGCACAGTACATGCCGGTGCTCGCCTCAATCAAAAAACAGTTCGAGAAGGACAAACCGTTCAAGGGCATGACGATCGGCATGGCCCTCCACGTAGAGGCAAAGACCGCAAACCTCGTCCAGACGCTCGCGGCCGGCGGGGCAAAGGTCTACATCACGGGCTGCAACCCGCTCTCCACGCAGGACGATGTGGCCGAGGCCTTAAACCATGTCAAGAACGTGCACTGCTATGCCAAACGCGCGTGCAGCGTCGAGGAGTACTACGCGGCCATCGAGCAGGTGCTTGACGCGGCCCCGTCCATTACCATCGACGACGGTATGGACCTCATCCATTACCTGCACACCAAGAGACGCGAGCTCCTAAAGAACGTTGTCGGCGGGTGCGAGGAGACAACCACCGGCATCCACCGGCTCCGGGCCATGGCAGCCGAGAAGAAACTCGAGTTCCCGGTTGTTGCGGTCAACGACACCCCCATGAAGCGGTTCTTCGACAATGTGCACGGGACCGGCGAGAGTGCGCTCTCGTCGATCATGATCACGACAAACACGCTCATCGGCGGCAAGTACTTCGTGGTCGCCGGCTACGGCTACTGCGGACGCGGCCTTGCCAAGAAGGCCCACGGCCTCGGTGCAAAAGTCGTTGTCACCGAAGTCGACCCGCGCCGGGCGCTTGAAGCCCACATGGACGGCTACCATGTCATGACCATGGCAGACGCTGCAGCGATCGGCGATATCTTTGTCACCACCACCGGGAACACGAGCGTTATCGGGAAGGACCACTTCGGGAAGCTCAAAGACGGCGCGATCCTTGCAAACGCCGGCCACTTCAATGTCGAGATCGATATCGCGTGGCTCGCAAAGCACGCCGACTCAACGGTCGAGCGCGACGGGATTGTCACCTACTTCCTCAAAGGAAAGCCGATTCACGTTCTCGCTGAGGGCCGGCTCGTGAACCTTGCCACCCCCAAGGGCATGGGCCACCCCATCGAGGTCATGGACTTAAGCTTCGCGCTCCAGGCACTCTGCGCCCGCTACATTGCGGAGAAGGGCTCCTCCCTCAAGGGCGGCGTGTACGAGGTCCCGAACGAGATCGACGAGCAGGTTGCCCGGCTCAAGCTTGCATCGCTCGGCCTTTCCATCGACGAGCTCTCCGCTGCCCAGAAGAAATACCAGTGCAGCTGGAACATCGGGACCTGAAATCCTATAAAAATATCCATTTTATCCTTTTTTCCCCCAGATGTTCCGGGGTTGTTACCCTTCCCTGCCCGCGTACAGGTATTCCTGCGCATACCCGCAGTACTCCCCGAAATGCTTCCGGGCAAACCTGCGGATCGTGTCGTATTCCCGGCCGGTAAGGGCAGATCCTTCAGAAAGCTCCGGGAGGTAGTGTTCCCGCATGATCCGCCGGATCCAGACATCGACCGGGAATGCCTCGTATTTCTGGAACGCAAAGAGGAGCACGCAGTCCGCGGCCTTCGGGCCCACGCCGGAAAACTTTGTCATCTCTTTGTGAGCCTCCCCGTAGGGGAGCTGTGCAATCTTTTTCGCCCAGCCGGCCTCTGCTGCGGCAGCGCGGGAGGTGCCAAAGACATACGGGGCCCGGTATCCCAGCCTGCAGGAGGAAAGGCAGTCGGCGGTGGCATGGCACGCGATCTTCTCCGGCCCGGGAAAGGTATGCCCGGACATGCCGTTGCCAAGAACCTTATCCCCGAACTGCTCCGAGAGAAACGCAATGCGGCGTTTGATCGCCGGGATGTTGGTGTTCGTGGCGCAGACATAAGAACAGAGGCACTCCCACGGGGGCTGCCGGACCAGGCGGAGTCCCGCCGAGCGTTCGATGGCCGCATGGATGAACTCGTCGCGGTCGATGGCTTCGAGAATGCCGGTAAGATCGGTATCGAGCGAAAAATAGTGGCGGATATAGTCCCGGTCCGCCCCCTCGTACGAGAGGGTTCTCCCGTTCTGGCGGCACCGGATCACCTTCCCGTCTGCAACCCCCAGCCACCAGCCCCCGGTATCCTTCTCCCAGCGGAACGCCTGCCCGCACCCGAGGGTCAGGTCAAGCGAGAACGGCTGGTCTTTGGGTAAGGCGATCCGGGGCATGGGGATTTTTCCGTACAGGGTTATGGTCGTCGCCCTACATGAAGGATGGTCATATGCCCCACCGAAAAATGCCCGATATGTGTCTCTTTTACTATCCGGGAAAAATGACGGATAGCCTTTTAATATTACGATGAAAAGTTCTTTTCATGGAATTAACTGACACGCTCAAGGATTTCATGGAAACGGGCGGCGACTGGGAGCGCAAGGCTACCTCGCTTGCCGGGGTCTCCATCATCCGGCTGCCCGCAACAAAAAACCGCCCCGCCTCCCTTGCCATTGACGTCAATCCGGTCAACGAAGCCGGTCTCCCCATGAAAAAGAAGGGGATCATGATCATGAACGACGCCGAGCTTGCCGCATTCAGGGCGCTCTTTACGAGCGAAAAGATGGACGGCCTCATAAACGCCCTCGAAACCGTGCTCCCCGAGCGGAAGGCCGCAGCAAAGGCAAAAAAATCGGACGTCCTCCAGATCTGACAAGATACCCCAGAACGGATGAACCTCATGCAAAACCAGGCACGTACAGGCAGGGCACCCCGTACCGGATACTGGATCATCCCCTGCTGCCTGCTCATCCTTATCCTTGCCGGTGCCGGCTGCCTGGGAACGAGGATTCCCGAGCCCGCATCGCAGACCCCGCCGGCGGTTCTCGTGGACTACCACCGCACGGGCGGCATTGCCGGGATCAACGACAGGCTGGTCATCTTCGATAACGGCGTGGCGGTGATCTCCGGGCGGTCGGGAAATACCGAGATGCTCCTCAACCAGAGCGACCTTGCGCTGCTCTCCGTCCTCTTTAACCAGTCAGGGTACTCGCAGCTCCAGACGCAGTACTCCGCGCCCCGGGGCAGCTCTGACCGGATAACGTATTCAATCAGCTACCACGGCAAGACGGTAACCACAGACGATTCCACCGTGCCCCCGTCGCTTTTGCCGGTCATTGCCGACCTGAACCATATCCTTGCTGCGGCAGGGGCCCAGAGGACACCGTACCCGACCCTGCCGGAAACACCGGCGTAATTTTTTTTTAAAAAAACACAAAAAAGGATTATTCTTTTTTATAGATACACGACTGCACGTCGTGGCCGAGCTTTCCGATCGCATCGGCCCGGCAGCGCTGGCAGTGCCGCATCTGTTTGACGTATTGCGAGCAGGCGTCCTGCATCTTCTTCTTCATTTCAGGTGTTGGAGGGGCGATATGCGCGAATTTGTACTGGGAAATGAGCGGGATGATATTGAAGGTATAGACCCCCATCTCCCCGACCTTCTTTGCGATATCCACGATATGATCCTCGTTGATACCCGGGATATAGACCGTGTTTATCTTCACGATCATGTTCCGGGCGACAGCCATCTCGATACCTTTGAGCTGCTGGGAGAGGAGCAGCTTTGCCGCCTCGATCCCCTCGTACCTCTTCCCTTTATAGTCGACGAACTGGTAGATTTTCGCCCCGATCTCGGGGTCGATGGCGTTCAAGGTAACGGTAATGTTCCCTACATCGTACTCCTGGAGGAGATCGATCTTATCCGGCAGGAGAAGGCCGTTCGTGCTGATGCACTTGATGACCCCGGGGTACTTCTCGTGGAGCTGCTTTAGGGTCTCGAAGGTCTCCTCGTTTGCAAGGGGATCCCCGGGCCCTGCGATACCGACGACCTTGATGTAATCGTATTTTTTTACCACCTTGTCGACCATCTCCATGGATTCTTTGGGGGAGAGGACTTTGGTGGTGACCCCGGGCCTGCTCTCGTTGACGCAGTCGAAATCCCGGATGCAGTAGTTGCACTGGATATTGCATTTCGGCGCCACCGGGATATGACAGCGCCCGAAGGTATGGCACGCCTTCTCGGAGAAACAGGGGTGCTCCTGGATCTTGCGCATCTGCGCCGGATCCCACTGGACTTTTTTCCCGGCCACGTCGGCGGTCTTGAGTTCGTCAGACATATGCACTACGTTTATCGTAGGGTTCTTTTGGTATAAATAGGGTTCAATCCTGCCACAGCAGATGACGGCGGTGGCCCTGCGTACTTACGGGGCGTTTTTATTCTCGAAATCGTTGCGGGTAAAGACCCGGCGGAAGTCGGGGTTGACGATGTACACCGGGAAGGTGCCAAAGATGGTCTTCTTCTCGACCTGGTAGATCTGGGCTTCGAGCAGGAGTTCGGTGGCGCGGTTCAGGGCCTTTTCCGGCGCATCCGGGCCGGATGCCGCACCGGCCTCGGCCGCCTGCCGTGTAAGGCGTGCCTGCCGGGCGAGCTGTTTGGTCTTGTTCTCCGAGAACCGGATCAGCAGGTCCCGGCTCGTGATACCGTGGACGTACCGGAAGATGAAGTAGAGGGGGACGAGCGCCGCGGCAATCGCAACGATCAGGTGGCCGAGCTCGTCGAACTCTGATATCGAGAGGACGTTGTTGACCGTGATACCCGGGAGGAGGATGATCGTGGTGACGATGCTGATAAGGGCAAGGATGGTGACGACCACAAAGAGGAACGAGACCACCGATCCGGGGATCTTTTTTTGTATCAGGTGGATCTTCACGTCCGAGACATCGGAGAGGAACTCCGTGGAGTAGGGTTCGAGTTTCCAGACGAGGAAGTAAAAGACAAGGATCGCAAAACACTGGAAGAGGACGATCCACATGTGGAAGTCCGGGATGGCCCCGATCTCCCGCAGGTACAGCACGATGGCTATGTCAAGGGTAAAGAGGGCGGCAAAACCGATAAAGAGCGGCCGGCAGTTGATGAAAAACGTGTTGAGGAAGATCCGGGTAAAGCGCCTGCTGCTTTTGATTACGCCGGTCTCTTTGAGGCCGGCAAGGTATTTTTTAACGGTGCCCGGGGAGGCTCCCGCGGGTTTGAGCGTGCGGGGGACGAGGAGCGTGATGAAATAGAACATGAAGAGAAAGAAACTCGCCGAGACGAGGATGAGGAGGTACATGGGGCTCCTAATATAGTAGACGATGTTGGTGAAGACTGCGAGAACGAGGATGATGATGGTGGCCTGCCCCCGGGTGCCGGAGGCATAGAGGGTGCGCTGGCGCTCTTTTTCTTCGCTGAGCTCTTCGCGGATGATCCGGTTGATCGTCGAGAGCGCACTTGACGGTGCGGGGGAGTCTTTCTTTTCCACGCGGGTGTTCACCTGAGGACCGGAAAAACGGGTCCGGTATTGCTTACTATGTAGATCGGAAAGGCAAGGGTATATTATTTGCCGGCGAATCGTAGCTGAGAATAGTAACGGATGAGAGCAGCATGAAGAAGTCGGAGAAGCTGAAAGGCAAGGAGAAGGTGCAGGAGAAGGCGGCGGCACGGAAGCGCACCATCCAGATTGTTGCCGTTGTCGCGGTGATCATCATCGTTATCGCGGGGGTAACGGCCTACATCTCGCTCTACAACCCGTTTGTGGTCGTAGCATCCGGGGACACGGTGAGCGTGGTCTACACGGGCATGTTCGAGAACAAGACGGTCTTTGATACGAACACCAACACCTCCCCGATCTCGTTTACGGTCGGGTCGGGCCAGATGATCCAGGGCTTTGACGCAGCGGTCCGCGGGATGAAGATCGGTGAGACAAAGACGGTGACGATCCCCTCCGACCAGGCGTACGGCCCGTACGACCCGTCGCTGGTGCAGATCGTCCCGAAGAGTATGTTCCCGGCGAACACGACGCTCTACCCCGGCGAGCCGTTCGGGTTCCGCAGTTCGTCGACCGGGCAGTCGTACCTGGTCCACGTGGTTAACGTGACGAGCGCTGGCGTTGCGGTAGATGCTAACTCAGCGCTTGCGGGCCAGGACCTGGTCTTTACGATCAAGGTGACAGGGATCACCAAGGCCAGCTCCGGCAGCACGGCTGCGGGAAGCTCGTAATTTTTTCTTTTTTTAGCGGGCGGCAGTTTCGGTTCCGGCTGAACTATCAGTTTGTGACAAACTGATAGATTTTGACAGATGCTTTTGTACTGGCGGGGTATACCCCCTCCGCTGCGTTCGACCCCCACCCCACCCCTTTTTTCTTTGAGTGGGGGGAGGGGGGTATCCCGGATCCGGGCGGGCAGGGGGTACCCCCTCCCCCTTCACGATCAGCAGGCCCCCTCCCTTCTCAGAGTACGGAGGGGGAACCCCCCTCTTCCGGCGGAGGCTCTACAGGAATCGCAGGTCACGATCCCGGAACAAAGGGGGGTAGTCCCCCCGCTCACAAAGAGAGGTTGGGGTACCCCCGGGCCTAAAGGAAAAGCTGGCCGGGGGGGAGGGGGGTGCCTCATGGTATGCAAGGGGGGACTACCTCCCCTTGGATCTCTGGACCCAAAACGGCGCCCTCCGTCGGAAGTCCACAGGAAACGGAGGTCTTGCCGAAGGAGCTCAAGGGGGGATCCCCCTCCTCATGCTGAGGGAGGAGGGGGTGGGGGGCCGGTGCCTGATGGGAGGGGTACCCCCCGGATCGTAGAAGATGTGGAGCGGATCCGCGAGAAGCAGGTGGAATAGGGAAAGGAGATCGAGGCGCTGTGCGGCGGGCTCATGCAGAGGGGGTTTAGTGGGGAACTGGTGGGGTAGAGTGGTAAATACTACCAAGGATCGTGATAGGGATCCAGCTCTGCTTCTGTCAAGATGTATTTTTCCCGGTAGATTTCCTTCATCGCATCAATATCCATACGGATACTTTCATCAATCCCCTTCAGACTCGCCAGATGTGTTAGTACTCGTTTCTTATAGGCAGCTGCATCTGGAACCGGAAGCTCCAGAATTGAGTTTTCAATATGCGGAAATAACTCTGCGGTAAGGTAACCATACCCAAGGCATCCGAGACGGATCTCATCAATTTTCAATGGCTTGAACAGTGTTGAGATTACCATACTCACGATAATATCGTCAAGTTGTTTTTTTGAGATTGTTTCTTGTTTGACATCTTCAAGGGGATCAATCCGGAAAACAATATCGTAATAATCCGAATTTTGTTCTAATTTGAGAGTCTCCAATTTTGAAAGAAGTGCGTTGACCCTTTGATCTATGCCATCCTGTCTGATGTTCCCTTCAAGATTGGATAACACTTTATCAATTGACCTGTAATCGTCGTAGCGCCTCTTGAGATTATCATCAACACGCCAAATTATCTGCGAGAATTTTTCGGTCGGAATGTATTCCGGGCCGGTAAACATCTGGCGAAACCCGACACTGAATTCTTTTTTTGGGGATATCGGAAAAACAAGCGGGGCGACATAAAAATTGTTTCGTTCGTTTCCGACGAACCATAGCAGATCTGCCTCACCTATTGCTCGCAGTTCAATATCCATCTCATGGAGAATAGTGTTGAGTGGATTATGGAGGATTTCGAGGATCCGGGGGTTTTCAACCTTTTTAAGTTCCAGTTCAAATTGATTATGCGAGATTTTTGCCTGTTTGTATGTAAAATATACTGCAAATAGCGCGATTGCAATACTTATTAGCGAGATTAGTAGACTTGCTGAAATCCCATATATTGAGAAATCATCTAGTGTCATATCTTGTTTTGAGTATTATCGCAGTGAGTTCTTAAATGATAACTCGCCTCCGTTACAACTTCCTGCTTGCCATCCAGGAGCAGTTCTCCCAAATCGTGGAATATGTGGGGGGTTCCAGGAATCACGGGCAGAACCAGGATAAGAGAGCGAGGAGTTGTGCAGTGTGTCGATGCAGCGGGGGATCAGTTTGGAACTTTTAAAAAGACGTGTTTGTCCGGAGATAATGGCAAGAGAGTATAATATTGTACGTTAAATATTGCATTTATAACGTTTCCGCGCATAATAGTACCTATGCCATGTGATTTAACCGACATGGAAGTTCACATATTATATCTTTTATGGCGTAGAAAATCTTTCAAAATTGATGCGGGTTATCATAATGATATGCTCGAAAGTATCCTCCGCAAAAAATACACTCAGGATTTTGATGAAGCTATTACTCACCTGAAAAACAAAGCATATATCGCAACTATCAGAAAAAAAGAACTGAAATACTATATTCTCGATCTTGGCAAAGCTTATTCGGTCCTGAAAAGCCAGGGATGGAATGTTACCCCTCTTGGGGGAGGCAGAACCCATCATCTGGACTGAGGTTTGCAGATACTGTTAACTTTTTTTAACAACACTTTTATACATTGTATACGAACATCATGGAAGAAAATTTTGTGAATGCTAGAAATTGTCAAACTTACTGTGCAGACATAAGATAGCATCATAAAAATGTGGTTATAATGATACAGCCGTTTGAGGGTTTATTTGGTGACACTTGCGAGACACGGCTCCTGCAGTTCCTGTTACCCATGTATGGAATAGAATTTGACATGTCCGATTTGAGAGACGAAGTCAAGCTCACACGGCAGTCAATTTCAAAGGCAATGAAGAAATTCTCAAACTGTGGCATGGTGAAAATACGGAAAGAGGGCCGGACATGGTTCTATTCCATCAATGAAGAGTCCCCCTTGGTGAAACGCCTTGAGGATTTCGACAACTCACTAATCGAAGTTATGCTTGGGGACGAAAAATTCAAGGAGATCAAGGAAACCCATGAAAAGCGAATGCGGGTAGCTGCGATGGAAAAGGCCGGCGCTGAAAAAATCCCTGTGAGACAGGATCTTGAGGGGGGGATAACACAGGTCAATTTACCTGGTTCATCCGGTTCACAGTGCTGGTGGGATGACGGAAAGCCCAAGTCAGAAACGGATATTACAAAACCGTATGGGCTGACTGCATTCCCGCAAATTCCGATAGGAAGTGGTGCACAATGACAACCAAGCGAGAGAGTTTTTTCAGAAAGGAACTGGTTAAGGAACTCCGTGAAGTTGCCAGACTCATGAATGAAACAAAAGACCCCGAGAAAAAAATATACTATTTCTCGGCGGCTTACGGGATAACCAGTCGTACGTACCGGTATTCATTCTCACGCGATGTACTGCTTGCTGACTTTGTTCTCAATACAAGTTACCAGGCACTCTTCCAACGCTTGAAAATGGTGAAGAGCGGGGATAAGACGGTTATTCTTGATGACAAGATCTTCAATGCCCTCAACAAGGGATTGTTGATGTTGGCAGACGCATTTGAGAAAGAAAAACCTAATACTCAGGAAGCTCTTGAACAGATCCTGACGGCCTCATTTGTCTCAAGTGGGCCCGGCAACTACCTCCGGGAAAAGGGCGCAGCCACTATCTGATTTTTTTCTTTTTTAATTGATAATTAAACAACAGATATTTCAATGGTAATCGGCATCCTTAACCTCATTCCCTCCTATCAATAATCAGGAATATCTTCATGCGCCTCGCCCCCGAACTCAAATCAAAGATTGACTCCCACTGATACAAATTCTGGAGCGGCGGCCTTTCCAATCCGCTCCAGTCGAGCAGATGCCCTATCTCATCTTCATGAATCGGCTCGAAGAGATGGAGATAAAGGGCAGAACGCGGCACCAGCAAAACGATCCTGCCCCTCCCTTTTCCCTCCCAACTCTCCCGCGGCCCATTCATCTAACCTCCGGGTTATACCTATCCGGGCCCTTATAAGCCCCGGATTCCCCAGATAACTACCAATCCTTTCGAATCTACCGCAGAGTATATAATCCGGCATATCATTGTAGGAAATAATCAAGTATGCCCCTGACATTCTGCTTCAAGGTAACGAGGAAGATCGCGAAGATCGGGTATCCAAAGAAGGTGGCCCGCCGCTTCGCGAAAGTCTTTGCCGTCCTCATGACCCTGACCTGCGGCCTCTTCGGGCTCTTTGAGAAGGAAAAAGCACCGATCTATCCGAACGCCGGTTTCGGGATGCACGCTGCGGGTGCCCGGGCCGGGAACTTCTCGCCCGCCTCTTCTCTTATACGTCGTTAGACGCCGGTCCGGTCATTACAGGTCCCTGACAGCCTGGCAAGCGTATGCCATACGCAGTCCATCCGGCTCGTACCGCCACAGGCAACGGGCGGCAGGATCCTGCACCGGGCCGGCATTGTTTCCCCGTGGACTGAGCGGATGCTCCCGCCCTTCCCTCGCGATCAAAAAAGAATACCCCGGCCCCGGGTAACGGGCAGGAACAACAAAAGAGGTAGCATATCCATGACAACCGAAACACACGAACAGGACGTGATTGCGCCGGGTGCGATTGCATCCGGTGCCACGTACAGCAACCGGATTATTCCCTGCGAAAGTGCAGGTGAGACACATAATTTCCCCACAACAACAGGAGGTTCACCAAAGACCCAAAAAAAGAGAGGGAAGCACCGCTCGCCGCTCCTCTACGAAGCCATCGGGATCCTCCAGGAGCACCGGTACGCAACCTTCCGGCTCCTTGATAACCCGGACTTTCCTGATGCCATCGTCGCCACAAAGGAACGGTCCGCGGGGCTGTTGATCGCCGTCATCTACTCCCAGAAGCAGGTGCCCGATGCCCATACGCTCCGCGAACTCTTCCCCGAAAAAGTGCACAGGGCCCGCGCCCTTGTACCCATAACTCCCTACCGGACCATGATATGGGTAAACTCTCCCGTTGCCGGCTGGAGGTTCTACCGCGTAGACACCGGAGGTATAGCTTATGACTGGGACCTTGCAAAAGAGCTGGGAAGGTAATACTTCCCTTTTTTTAGGATGAACCATTACCCACGTTAACGGCACTCATACACCGAGATATACGACGTTTTTTTTGCCCTTGAAGTGCTGGTCCCCGGTTACAATCTTTGACGAAGTGAGCCGTGCCGTGGCAAGGATGATTGCATCCGCAATCCCGCCATCGATCTCGGCATTGCGCAGCTGGCCGGCAAGCCTTGCGATCTCAAACGTAACCGGCACGACCTCCGCCCGGGCAGCTACATCGTCGGTTCTTACCGTAACAAGACGTTTATCCCGCTGCCGGTAGATCTGGGCAACCTCGGCAATGGTGATACTGGAGACGATAAACGGCTCAGTGCTCTCATCGATGATCTGGATCGCTTTCCTGTTGGCGCCTTTCCAGTACTCGATCCACGTCCAGGTGTCAATAAGATAGGCGATGCGAATCTCCCCCCTTCTCGCGCTTAAATGACGGAAGGTCAGGATCGCACCCTGCTGTTGAAGCAATGCCCTTTTTACGGCTCTTTAAGAGATACTGGAGGGCCTTTTCGTAGGTCTTTACCCCGATCTCAGACTTAATCGCATCGAGCTCCCGTTTAGAGGAAAAGGAAACAGAGATCGATGTATACTGCGCTTCCATGCCCGGGATTATGGATTTATGATATTATAAATTTATGGAACCTGAAAATCCCGACAAAATCGTCCCGACATCTGCCGGCGCAACGCTATCGCCTCAAAAACGCCAGCCGGTCGTTTTATTGCCCCGGATTGATCTCCTTTTTCAGGACTATATCCCCATAACGCCTATATTGGTATGTCAAAGGGGCCCCCGAGACAAAACAAAAAAGAAAAAAAGGAGGTAGAAAAAAATGGCAGACTTTACACAGAACAGTGCAATCAAGAGTGCGGTCCGCAAACTCGCGGCACCGCTTGCGGATGTGGACGCGTTTTCCACGCTGGTCCAGTCAGTCATCACGAACAACCCGTTCGGATGTGCAGCACGCATCGTCTCGGGCGTTAATCACCCGCCCGTCGAGAAGTCAAAGGAGAGCTACACGGCCAGATTCGTGTACCAGGATGAGGACGCAAAGAGGATCGGAAGTGGCTCGGAGAGCTACAACACGGTCGCCGGCTACAAGGCCGGCATCAATGCGGTCCTCGCCAACACGGCAAATGTCACGGCGCACGGGGGAACCCCGGCGCATGACTCTGACGGCGACACGTTCTCCGCGACCCTCAGGTGCTACGCAGCAAACGGCGAGATCTTCATGGTGACGTTCGCCCGCCAGCAGGTATCGGTCTCGTCCTATGAGGACGACGCCATCCGGACCGTGATCGAGACATGGGGCGACGGTGTCACCGCCCTCGCCTAGAGGTGAGCGCGATGGAGACAGAACTCCTCGTCACCCTTGCCTTCCTCGGCACCGGCCTAATCGCCTACGTGGTCATCCCCGGGCTCCTCGTCATGTGGGACCGGGTCCTCGACCACATGGAAAAATCAGAAGAAAACAAAAAGGCCTGAAACCGGGCGGGGGATTCTCCCCCCGTCCCGGATCTCTTATGATGCCCCTGATCGGGCAATCTTCCTTCCGGGTTTACCCTCAAAAAGCCCCTTTTTAGGTACACGAAAAACCACCGTGCGTTTTCCCCCGTACGCAAGGAGCCGGATTGTGATATCCGGCGCACAAGACGGCATAACGGGCAAAAATATATCCCTCATCCAAAAATAACATGGATACGTGGCAAAAACCACAAATAAACGAAAATAACTGGAAAAGGAAGTGATTACCACGTCGCACAAAGAAAAGAAGGCTGTTGCCCCCGCATCAAAGACTGCACCCGTAGCAGCAAAGACTGATGCCAAGAAGACCGGCAAGAAGTAAGCCTCAATTCATTTTCATTTCCCTATTTTTCCATCATATTCTTTATCCTGAAAAAAAGCTGGTTTCACCCGGGTGGAGGTATCCGGCGGTTTGTCCATACCCTGGTTTCAGCACCCCGGTACGCATACGCCAGGGTACAGGGATCCCCGGAACATGCATCGGCAGGAGCGATGAGAACCCCGGGGACAAGAAAACCTTATCCGAAATCCCGGTTACCGGGAGGCCCTTATTTTGGCGTGCCCGGGGCAACCGTTCTCTGGTTCCCGAGAGGGCAGTACCCGACCCGGGATAACTCCCTCTGCATCATCAGGCACCGGGCAACCGACCCTTCCTGGGAAGGGGCATACTGATCGCAATGGATCTCTTCGCAGAACTCCTCAAGCATATGCCCCAATGAAACGGGCGGGGAGTTAAAGCTGATGCAAAAAAACCCGGGGCATTCCGACACTTCCGGCCCGGATACCGCACGGGAAAACGGCAGATTCCCCCGAAAGAAGCGGAACCGGGTCACCAGTTCAGGCGCAAAAAGAAAAAATCCCGGGAACAACTCCCGGAGAGAGCATTTTTACTGAGGGTTATCCTTTGCAATCGCCGAAAGGACCGCCGCGATGACCGCGATTACTGCCGCCGCGATAAATGCAACCGCAAAACCTTCCACGATAATCTCCATCGGGATCTGGGCAACCGGGGTCTTTGGATCGAATCCCTTGTTGGTCACCACCGTAAAGAGGGCGATCGTACCCATCAGGGCGATCCCCAGGGTCTCCCCCACGTTTTTCATCGTCGTCATGATGCTCGAACCAACGCCCTCCTCGTCTTTCTTGCTCTGGCCGAGGATCTGGTTCATGTTGGGCGGGAAGAAGATCCCAAGCGCAATGCCCACGCAGAGCAGGGTGACGCCGACATAGAGAAGGCTCGTATTTTCCGTGAAGTAGCTGATCATGAAAAACGTCACGGCTGCAAATGCGGCAGCTCCCGTAGCAAGCACCCGGGAGCCAATCTTATCGGAAAGGGAGCCCGAGATGGGGCCGAGGATCATGAGCGCAACGGACGGGATGGCAAGCAGGAGGCCGGCAACATAGGTCTGGAGGCCCATGACCCCTTCAAAGAAGAACGGGAGGAGGTACTGCACCCCGGCAAACGCAAGCATCATGGCCGCCGCGGCAAGGCTCGCGGCAAGGAAGTTCGTGTTACGGAAGATGGCAAAGTCGCAGAGCGGGTCGGTGCACCGGGTCTCCCGGAGCACGAAAAGAACCCAGAGTACGGCAGATATGCCAAAGCTGCCGAGAATGACCGGGGATGTCCAGCCAAGGGTAAGCCCCTCGTCGATCGGCCAGAGGAGCATGGCGAGCGCAAAGAAGAAGATGATCGCGCCGAGGTAATCGAACGATCCGGTCTTTACGGGCAGACGGTCCCGGGGAATGTACCTGATACCCAGCAGGACGGCACAGATCCCGATCGGGACGTTGATGAAGAAGATCCAGTGCCAGCTCGCGTACTGCGTAAGGAGACCGCCGATGATCGGGCCGGCGGCAATCCCCAGGGAGATCACGGTCGCAAGGATGCCGAGGGCTTTACCCCGGATCTCTTTGGGAAGGTAGATGGCGACCATGGCCGGGCCGATAGCTTCGAGAGCAGCGGCGCCAATCCCCTGGATAAAGCGCGAGCCGATCAGCGAATCGATGGAAAACGAGAGACCGCAGAGGAGCGACCCCACGGTAAAGACGGCAAACCCAAAAATGAAGATCTTCCGAAACCCCTTCATGTCGCCGAGCTTCCCGAATACAAGGAGGAGACCGCTCAAGACAAGCAGGTAGCTCATGGCCACCCAGGAGACCTGGGACATGGGGACCGCAAACGATTCGGCGATCGAGGGGAGGGAGATGTTCACGATGGTCGAATCGAGCGATGCCATAAACGAGGAGAGGGCAAGGATAAAGATGACGAGTTTCTGTTCACGCCCCGAAAGGGCGTCCTGTGCGTCCATAGAGAATCTTCAGCCGGCTTTTTATGATATAGGTTTGGATCTGCATCCGGGAGTCCCCGGGGCCGGCGGAAGGGAGCAGGGGGCCCCCCTCCCGGCAAAAAAGATCGCAAAAACCCGGGTATCAGTGGGAGGCACAGGATATGCAGGGGTCGTATCCCCGGATGATCAGTTCGGCAAGCTGCCAGGGCGAACCGGCAAGGGCCAGACCCGCCGTCGGCATGTTCCAGGCAGTGGGAACGAGCATTTTAAGGAAAATGACCTTCCCGTCGCGGACCCGGGCGATATGGACCAGGGTCCCCCGGGGGGCCTCGTTTGCTGCCCAGCCAAGGGTCCCGTTGCCGGACGGGATACAGGGCGAAAGAACCGCCCCGGCGGGATTAAGCCGGTCGATGCAGTCCGCAAGTTCGGTTGCTGCCTGGACACATTCCATCTGCCGTGCCACGAGCTGCCCGATCGTACCCTTCTCATTGAAATTTCCAAACCGCCGGAGCCGTGCCGCTGCCCCGACCTCGACCGGCTGCCCGTCATACAGGGGCACGGCCGGGCACATCTCCCGTACGGGGTCGAGCGGCGTCCCTGCAGGAAGCGTCCCTCCCCCGGGGTAGGACGGATCGCTGTACGTGACCTCCGCCGGCTCCCCGTACCAGTTCACGGGCGACACTTCCGTATACCGCGAGAGGTCAAACGACGGGTGCTCATCAAGGCTCGATGTACCGTACAGCGGGTCCGTGGCAAGGCTGCCCTGGTCGTGGTACCCGAGAGTTTTGGGGAACGGCACCCGGGCACCACCGATCTCTACATATTCCCTGCGGGAAATGTCACGGATCAGGGCACGCATGCAGTCCATGTGCTCGTGGGCGAGAATTTCTCCTTCCTTTGCGAGATCGGATATCTTCGTTTTTGCCTGCGGCGAGATATTCCCGTGCATCCCGCCCACCCGGGGGTTGCTTGGGTGGATCGCCTCGCCGCCGGCGATCTGCACGCAGGACTGCCCGATCTCCCGGATCCGCTGGATGCGCCGTGCAAGCGTGCGGGCCCGGGGGTCGGGGGAGAACGGGTTGATCCTCGTATCGGTGCCGGGATAGTACAGGTCCGGCAGGATCATTAAGGCATGGAGGGCATGGACCGAGAGCCGGGAAGCCGAATGGATGATCCGTCGCAGGAGGAGGGCATCGCGGGGAACTTCGCAGCCGATCGATGCCTCCATGGCCCCGACACCCGCAAGCACGTGGGGGACCGGGCAGATCCCGCAGACCCGGGATGCAAGCGTGGGTACATGGACCATCTTTTTTCCGGTACAGAACCGTTCGAATCCCCGGACCGGCGACATCCCGGCCCATCGTCCCCGGGTCACGATCCCTTCTTCATCGGTTTCAAGGACAAGTCCCGAACGCCCTTCGTTACGTACAGTCGGCGAGACGGAAACGACCCGGGTCATGATACCCGGGGTAGACGGTCGGGAAAGATAAGGGTTTGGGATACTGCAAAGGCGGCGGTATCGGGCCCCCCGGTGCCCCTCTTTTTTAAAAAACACGGGGAATCGGGGGATATTATTAAGACAGAACAGGAGTAAATAGAACCTGTCAAAGGCATATCGAGGTAACTTAACATGCCAACCAGCAAGAAACAGATGACAAAACTCAACCAGGTAAAGAAGGAAAAGGCAGCAGAACTCGCAAAGCAGGCAGCAGCCGGCAGCGACAGTGCGAAAAAGAAGCTCAAGAAACTTGAGAAAAAGATCAAGTAAGCCTCTTTTGGCTTTTCTGTATTCAAGCTTTTTTATCCTTTTAGGTCAGCACCGCTTCCGGGACCGATGCCCTGATCACCCGGGAACGCCTATACCGGAGTACCTATGAAGATCCTCTTCTGCGGCGAGGGATTTCCCGAGGCACGGAGGCAGCTCGCAACCCTTCTTCCCAACGACGAGATACTTGCCCTGCCCCTGGACCGGATCGGCCGGCACATCGCGGACGCCGATATCGTTGTCCCGACGGTAAACCGGGTGGACGAAGCGCTCATGAAACAGGGGCATTTCGGGCTCATCCAGCAGTTCGGGGTCGGGCTTGAGGGCGTGGACATTCCGGCTGCAACAGCATACGGCATCTGGGTCGCCCGTGTGCCGAGCGAAGAGTCCGGGAACGCCGCCTCGGTTGCCGAGCACGCGATCCTCCTCCTGCTCATGCTCTCCAAACGCTGGAACGATATTGTAAAAACCCGAAAACCCGGCGTCCAGGACCGGTGGGGAACCCCGACCGGCCAGGCCCTTAAAGGAAAGACTGTCTGCATCGTGGGCCTGGGCGGGATCGGCAGGGAGCTTGCCCGGCGGCTTGCCGGTTTCCGTGTCAGGATCGTCACCGTAGACGACCACCCCGGGCGGACGGTGCCGGGCGTGGAGATCGCCTGCCAGTATACCGTATCGGAACTCCCCGCAGCGTTTGCAGAGGCCGAGTATATCGTGCTCTGTCTCAATTATACCCCGGACCGGTTCCACCTCGTGGGCAGGACAGCGCTTGCTGCGGTCAAACACGGGGCGTACCTTGTCAACGTGGCCCGGGGCGGCCTCCTCGATGAAGACGCCCTGCTCTCTGCATTAAAGAGCGGGCAGGTGGCCGGCGCCGGCCTCGATGTCTTCTGGCAGGAGCCGGTGGACCTGAATCACCCCCTTTTTGCCGAGAACGTGATCGCAACCCCCCATATCGCCGGCGTAACGGACGTATCGTACGAGGGGATCGCCCGGGCGTTTGCCGAAAACGTGAAGCGGTACGCTCTCGGGGAGATGCCCCTGTACCTGGCAAACGCACCGCTGAAGATCCGGCACCGGTAAAAAAGAAAAAACGCCCGGACCCGTCAATGGGTCAGGGCCCGTTCCACGATCATCACGACGATCTCGAACGCGATGAGCAGGATAACGACCCATTCGAGGAAGTTCGAGTGCTGGATCCTGACCTCGTCCGAGAGCATCGAGTAGTTCTCCCGGATCACGTCGATCTTCCGGCTCACGCTCTCGCTCCACTGGCTGCTCCTGAGGATCTTGAGCGCTGCCGCGTACACCCGGGCATAGTAGATGTCCTCGGTCACCTTGATCAAATTGTCGACCTTTTCTATCGTCTCCGAGATCTCGGCCGACGTCTTCATCTGGTGGCGCATGATCTCGTGGTACCAGCGGCTCTTGGCAAACCAACTGAGCCGGTCCGCGTGCTCGATATCGTCGTACATCCGGGCCATCTCCCGGGTGAGCTCGCGGTCATAGTACCGCAGTTCGAGCACCTGCACGTTCGCAAACTCGATCAAGTCGATCAAATCCGTGGGGCTCTCGGGGCTGCAGAGCAGCGCCGAGTCCCAGGAGATGATCGCAACCTCGTTTGTTGTGTACGACATCGAGTTTTTCAGGATCTCGTCCCGTATCTGGGGGGAGACCGGCGACCGGTCGCCGATTAACAGCGGCACCGGGTCGATCGAATCGTCCCGGCGGTCGGTCACGTAGATCGTGTAGTCTTCGAAGAACGCGGGATCCACGGCGAAGTTCTTGATGTGGGGCTTGATGATCTCCCCAAGGGTGTTGAGGTACTGGATGAAGAAGTCGGAGAGGCCTTCCTGCCCGGCAAACCTGAGCGCAATGTCCTCAAGCTCACGGTAGTCCGAATCCTGGTTCTCGTGCACGAAACAGAGGCTGATAACCCCGATGTCGTAGACACGGGCGACCGCCGAGAACTCAAACGAGCGCCCTTCGCGTTCCACCGTGATCGGCAGCATGCGGATCAACAGCGGGGACGACTCGATCATGATTGATTTGGGTTTGACCCGGACAAAACTGGTACGGGCCGTAAAATAATTCTGGGCCAGAGACTTCTCCAGCCAATCGATATCGATCTCACGACCGATATCGTAGATGCGGTAGAACCGCAGCGAGATCATAACAGATTCTCCTTTGTGTCCCGGGCGTTCCCGGGATTGTATGAGGGATATATTGCTGCTGAATCCCCATAAACCCTCACTCACGGCAAGGATGCGGGACCGGCCGGCGGCTGCGGTGTTTTTTATATCCCTGCAGAGCAAACCAACGATGGAGACACTGATACATGTATACCGATATCATTTCGATCGGGCTGGTCCTCACCATCGGCCTGATGGCAGGAGCCGCGATCGGCCTGGTCCTCGGGTACCTGGCCGGCTGGCAGAAGCCGCACTGGGCCGACATGGCCGGCCGGGAAAAGGCAAAAAACATCCTCCTCGTCCTTCTCTGTTCTGCCATCTTCATCGCCGGGCTTGCCTGGCGGTTCCTCCGGAACTGACCCGGCACTGCCGGTTCTTGTTCCAGCCCTTTTTTCCTGTCCAACCCTTTACGGGAAGGTAGCATATTGATGAAGACGCACGTACCAATAGAGATGCGGAAAAGACCGTTTGAGCGGATACGGGCAGGCCGGATCTCTTTGACCGGCGCCACCCTCAGCGGGACTGTTGCAAACAGGATACAGGTGCACGAGACGTGGAGACCGACCTTTTTGTCCATGGTATTGTGATCGGCATCGCCCTTGCGGCACCGGTCGGCCCCATTGCATTCATGTGCGTCCAGCGCTCGATAGCCCATGGAAGGCTCCACGGGATCGCGGCAGGACTCGGGATCGCTACCGCCGATGCGTTTTATGCCGCGGTAACGGCATTCGGACTTGCCCTCATCTCGGACTTCCTGCTTGCCCGACAGTGGTTTTTCCGGCTCTTCGGGGGGCTGGCCCTCATCCTTGTCGGCCTGAAGATCTTCTTTGCCCCGCCGCCCGAGGTAACGGTAAAGGCAGACGGGGGGAGCCTTGTCTCGGACTACACCACGATGTTCGCCTTAACGCTTGCAAACCCCTTGACCATCCTCTTCTTTGCAATCATCATCCCGGGGTTTGGCGGGGTCATCAGCGGGGGCACATGGTTCAACCCGGCCCTCTTTGTCATCGGGGTCTTTGTCGGCGAGATTGCCTGGTGGGTGCTCCTCTGCGGTACGCTCGGCTCGATGAGGAGCTACCTGACACAGGCTCGGCTGCATACTATCAACCGGCTCGCGGGCCTTGTCATCGCCGCGTTCGGGGTTGTCCTCATAGCCTCCCTCTTTGTGACCGGCGAACTCTTGTAGAACCCTCTTTTCCACAACGCTGTCGACACAACTTTCGCCGTGACGCTCCCCCAGGTAGTTCACAAAGTTAATAGTTCACTTAATTAACTATCAGTCCAATACCTCAGGGATCGGAGCAGACTCTACCCTTATGGCCGAAGATTATCGGGGGCGTGCGGCAGATGCCCTGATCGCACTCATCCCCCTCTACTACAAGAACGTGATGCGGAACCGGCATACCGCAAACGGCGTTCTCATTGCCGAATACCATACCCTCGGGCTTCTCATGAAGTACAAGGCTCTCCCCATGTCGGAGATAGAGGACAGGTTGTACATCTCCCGGCCTTACATGACCCGGCTCGCCGATATCATGATCGCCGACAGCCTTGTGGAACGGCAGGCAGATCCGGGCGACCGCAGGGTCACCAACCTCACCATCACCACGAAAGGAAAAAAATTCCTCAAAGAGTCCGTATCGAAATACAAAAAAGACCTCATGGAAAGCTTTGAGGGACTCAGTGAGGAGGAGCTCGGACACCTGGGAACGGCGCTTGAGGAAGCCTACCGGATCCTTATAAAAGTCGACCGGAGGTGAATGCCCTGCATCTGTTCGCGAGTGATACACCGCCACCCGGTGCTGTGACTGCTGCGTTCCGGGGGACGCACGTAGTTGCCGACGGCACCCCGATTATCCGGATCGATCACCTCTCCAAGGTCTTTAAGGACAAGACCAAGACCGTTGTTGCGGTAAACGATGTCTCCTTTGAGGTGATGAAGGGGGAGATCTTCGGGCTCCTTGGCTCAAACGGCGCCGGGAAGAGCACGCTCATCCGGATCCTGACCACGCTCCTCTCCCCCACCACCGGGCATGCCGTGGTAAACGACATCGATATCACCAAAGACCCAGAGACGATCCGGACACTCATCGGCGTCTGCCCCCAGAACTACACAAGCGACGTGGAGCTCTCCGCCTACGACAACCTGGAGTTCTACGGGAAGCTCCAGAATGTCCCCGACAGCATCCTCGATGCCCGGATCTGGGAACTCTTAAAGATGGCCGACCTCGAGGACCGGGCCCACATGCCGGTGCGGACATTCTCGGGGGGCATGAAGCGGAAACTCGAGATCGTCCGGGCCTTCATCCACCGCCCGCTCATCCTCTTTTTGGACGAGCCGACGATAGGTCTCGACCCCGAGGCCCGTCGGGAGGTCTGGCAGCAGATCCTCGCGCTCAATGCAGAGCACACAACCATCATCCTTACCACGCACTACATGGACGAGGCTGAGAAGCTCTGCGGGCGGATCGCCTTTGTCGACCACGGGAGCCTCATTGCCCTCGATACCCTGGAGAACCTGCGCAGGCTGATCCCGGCCGGCGATCTCATCGGGATCGGCATCGACCGGATTGTGCCCGGGATCGAAGACGAACTTAAAACGATCCCGCAGGTCAACGCCGTAACCGTGGTGGAGCACAGCGTTACCATATCAGCGACAAACGGCAGCCGGGTCCTCCCGGCGATCCTTGCCGCCTTTGAATCCCACAACCTTGCCATCCTCTCGATCTCCATCCGGTCGCCGTCGCTCGAAGACATCTTCATCTACCTGACCGGAAAGGGCATCGATGGGGACACCACAAGCGCTGCCGCCCACGGGGGAAAAGTTCCATGATACGAAGTGCCTTTGCCATCTTCAAACGGGACTTCAAGAAATTCTTAAGCACCCCCTCGATGATCGTCATGACGCTCTTTATCCCCGTCATGTACCTCGTGATCTTCGGGAACGCCATGGGCGGGACCATCACCCATATCCCGGTCGGCGTTGTGCAGGAATCACCGCCGTACAATGATACACAGCTCTTTACGAGCGCCTCCTACCAGCTCAACCATATCAGCCAGACCGATGCGGAAAAACTCCTCGATGTTACCGTATGCGCGGACGAAATTACCGCAAAACAGGATCTGGAGAACGGAAAGCTCGCGGCAGTGATCGTCTTTCCCTCGTCAGTCACTAACGACAATACGATCCGCCTCTATGTCGACAGCGCCGATTCCATCACGCCACCGCTGGTCCAGGCCGGGTTAAACCAGGTGCTGCTCTCCCTCGGGGCGCACAACCCCGTTCAGGTCGACAAGATCTACGGGAACATCAAATACATCCAGTTCTTTGGGGTGAGTGTGATCATGATGGCGATTTTTTCCGCCACCATGTTCGGCGGGGGGATGGCACTCATCCGGGACCGTGAGAACGGGATCCACGAAGGCTACCTGGTGACGCCGGTAAAACGGTCGAGCATCATCATGGGGATCATAACAAGCGGGACGGTGAGGGCGTTTATCGCCGGGTTTGTGATCTTCTGGATAGATCTTCTGGTCACCGGGATCGCCGTCCAGAGCCTCCAGGCGTTCATCCTTGTCCTTATTGTGATCCTGATCTCCTGTATCGGGGTGACAAGCTTTGTCGTCTCCCTTGCATCGCGTTTCACCACGCAGCAGGAATACATGTCGCTGATCGCATTCTTCAACATGATCCTGTTTCTGACATCGGGGGCGTTCTACCCGGTGATAGGAATGCCGGACTGGCTGCGCTGGATCACCGTGATCAACCCCGAGTATTACGGGGTGCACGCTCTCCGGAGCATCCTGTTGCGGGACCAGGGGATCGGGGTGATCGGGCCCGATCTCATCGCCCTGCTGCTCTTCTCGACCGCGATGATCATCCTTGGTATCGTTACCTACCGGAGGACCCTGGAGTGACCCGGGATCGCTGCGATGGGGAGGGTCGTTCCTGCCGCGCCCGGGTACTTCATGTACATCAGTACGTTCAAACCGCAGTACGGGCTCTTCCCTTTTTCCCCCTGTTATTTTAATCCCTATCCCCGGTTACCACCGGAGTTGTCACCAATTCCCGAAGTATTCTCCCCGTTTCCCCTCCCCTGCCCAAAATGGCCACCTTTGGGAAGCATGATATTGATGGAGCTATAACGCTCTTAAGAGCACAAGAGCTGATGCATATGGATACCGCGACACTGACCCTGGCCCTTGTCCAGATGGAGATCGGGCCGGACCCCGGCAAGAACCTCACCAAGGCACTCGGGCGTGTCGAACGTGCATTAAACGACGGGGCAAAGATCGTCTGCCTGCCGGAGCTCTTCCGTTCCCAATACTTCCCCCAGCAGATTGGAAAGCCCGACCCGGCGCTTGCCGAGACCATACCGGGAGAGTCCACCCAGGCATTTGCCCGGCTCGCACGCCAGTACGAGGCAGTCATCATCGTCCCCGTTTTTACCAGGGACGAAGACGGGAAGTTCCGGAACGCGGCAGTCGTCATCGACGCCGACGGCAGCCTCCACGCCCCCTATTACAAGATCCATATCCCCGAGGACCCGGGTTTTTTCGAGAAATGCTACTTCTACCCCGGAGATCATTATGCCGTGCACGCGACCCGGTACGGCCGGATCGCAGTTTTGATCTGCTACGACCAGTGGTTCCCCGAGGCAGCCCGTTCCGTTGCCCTCGATGGTGCGGACATCATCTTCTTCCCGACAGCCATCGGGAACCTCTGCGAGAACCCGCCGGGAGAGGGCGACTGGCAGGAGGCCTGGGAACTGATCCAGCGCAGCCACGCGATCGCAAACAGCGTGCACGTTGCGGCGGTCAACCGGACCGGCCGGGAAGGCAATATCCGGTTCTTCGGGGGCTCGTTTGTCTGTGACGCGTTCGGGAAGATACTCGGCCACGCCGGGGACAGCGAGGAGACGATCATGGCGACTATCGACATCAGCATGAATGCCGCCATCCGGGACTCCTGGGGTTTTTTCCGGAACCGCCGGCCGGACACGTATACCTCGGTCTGCTCGCGGGTGCCGGAGCACGATGCAACCGCCCCGATCCCGCGAAAGGGCGACACCCCGCGGAAACTGGGCTACTTCATGCCTGCCGAATGGGAACCCCACGATGCAGTCTGGCTCTCGTGGCCGCACAACAAAAACACCTTCCCCCAGTTAAAGGAGGTCGAAGACGGGTACGTCCGGTTCATCGCGGCCATCACCCTCTCGGAACATGTTGAGCTCTTTGTCCCGAACCCCATGACCAACCGGATGGTAAAAGCCCGGCTGCGGGCCACAGGAGTGGAGCTCGACCGGGTCACGATAAGGACGATTGCCTACTCGGATGTCTGGATACGGGACTATGGCCCGACCTTTGTCGTCAACCCGGCCTTACAAAAAGCCGCCATGGTCAAGTGGAACTTCAATGCCTGGGGAGAGAAGTACGAGGATCAGATCGCCGACGGCCATGTCCCGTGCGACATGAACCGGTGGCTCGATCTCCCGGTCTTCTCCCCGGGGATTATCCTCGAAGGCGGTTCGATCGACACAAACGGCCGCGGCACGGTCCTGACCACCCGCTCCTGCCTCTTACATAAGAACCGCAACCCTTCGCTCTCCAAGGATGAGATCGAGCAGTACTTACAGGAATATCTCGGGGCAACGAAGATCATCTGGCTGAACCGGGGAATCGTGGGGGACGATACCGACGGTCATGTGGACGATGTTGCACGGTTCGTCTCGCCCACGACCGTTGTCTGTGCGTACGAAGAGAACCCGGCAGACGAGAACTACGCGGCCCTGCACGAGAATTACGAGATCCTCTCCACGGCAACCGACCAGGAGAACAAACCCCTCACCATAGTAAAGCTCCCGATGCCGGCCCCGATTGTCTTTGACGGAGAACGGTATCCGGCAAGTTACACTAACTTCTATATCGGCACCACGATCGTTGTCGTGCCGGTCTTTGACGACCCCAACGACGAGACCGCCCTTACTATCCTCCGCGAACTATTCCCGGGAAGGGAAGTGGTAGGTGTAAACGCCCGGGCCATGGTCGAAGGGTCCGGGACCTTCCACTGCGCCACCCAGCAGCAGCCCCGGCCCTGATCCCCTCCCGACTGCTCCCGTTTTTTTTTTAAAGCCCCGGTTGTGGATTGACTTCGCAGCCGTTACCGGGTGGTCACCCTTATGAACCTGGCAGACAGATCTTCTCAAAGGTACTCATGAACTTCCGGGGCAGGTCCGTCCTTTCCGCACTCACGCCAGAACGGCGGATGATGTACTACTTCTTCCTGCTCGGGTTTTTTGCCATCTTCTCCACAACGATCTCGAAAAACCCGGTGCTCCCCCTATTTTCGAATGCGATAGGCGCCGACAGCACCGTGATCGGCCTCATTGCGGCCTTCTCCCCGCTTGCCGGGATCCTCTTCTCGTTTCCCGTCGGGGTGATCTCGGACCATATCGGGCGCCGGAGGCTGCTCGTCCTCTCAGGGGCGGTATTCCTCATCGCCCCCGTCCTCTATCTCTTCATCACCGAACCTGTCTGGCTGATCCCGGTCCGGTTCTTCCACGGGACCGCGACTGCGATCCTCGGGCCGGTCATCTCCGCTGTCATCGCCGAACGGTTCCCGGACACCAAAGGCGAGATGCTCGGGCAGTACTCGTCTGCAACGCTCATCGGCCGGACCATCGCACCGCTCGCCGGCGGGGCCATCATCTCGTATTTTATCCTGTACCCGGGGCTCGTGCCCTACCGGATGGTCTATATCGTCGCTTTCCTTGCCGCCGTGCCGGTCTTTATTATGACGCTCCTTTACAAAGAAGAGCGGTCGCTCTCCCTCAACACCCTCCCGTTTGCCGCCTTCCGCGAAAGCTTTGTCACGTTCTTCTCTAACCGCAGGCTCCGGGGCACGGCCTGCGTTGACATGGCAACCTATTTTGCGTTCGGGGCGGTCGAGACCTTCCTCCCGCTCTACCTCTTCGGTATGGGGATCGGGGCGTACCAGACCGGGATCATCTTTGCCGTACAGGTCGTGGTGATCGCCGCAACAAAGCCGATCTTTGGCAGGATTGCCGACCGGGTCGATAAGCGCATCCAGATCGTTTTCGGGCTTGCCGTTACCGGGGTCGCTGCCGCAGCCCTCACCCTAGCCGGCTCCTTTGCCGGGTTCCTTCTTGTAAGCGCCGTCTTTGGCATGGGGATGTCTCTCTCAACGGTCGCAACAAGCGCTTACGTGGCAGACGTTGCGCGAAAAGAGCAGCTCGGGGCATCCATGGGGGCGCTCTCCTCGATCATGGACATCGGCCAGACTGCGGGGCCAGTGGTGACCGGGATGGTGGTTGCCGCAGCAGGATACGGTGTCGGGTTTGGGGCAAGCTGCCTGATTGCCATTATCGTCTGTATCCTCTTTGCCCTCTCCGTCCGCGGGACCGGGACAAAAAAAGCGGCGCCTATCGCGTAAATGTGGTTGTGACCTCTGCTTTCCCGAGCGTGTGGCCGCTAAGTGCCCAGTCAATGGAGGACCGGTCCGCAGTCGGCTGGGAGATTGCCATATCGACTGCATAGAGCCGGAACACGTACCGGTGGGTTGTCCCGACCGGCGGACAGGGAGGATAGTACCCCCGCGAACCCGCGGTGTTCGTGCCAACCTGTGCCCCGTCCGAGAGCACCTTCGTGTTTGGCTGGTCCGGATCGATGCTCATCGCTGTTGCAGGGATGTTAAAGAGGAGCCAGTGGGTGAATGTCCCCGATGGTGCATCGGGATCGTCGAGAAGAAACACGAGGCTTTTGGTACCCGCCGGAACGTTTGTCCATGAGAGACCGGGGGTTGTCGAGGCACCGGTACAGGTATACTGTTGCGGGAGAGCTGCCCCGGCCGGGAAGCCGTCGACCGTGAGGGAAAAGGTACCGGCTGCCGGTGATCCCGTTGCTGCCGGCGCTGCGGTCGTACCTGCGGTAACCGGCGATCCCGATGGTGATGGAGAGGTACCTGAACAGCCGCAGAGAAGGACACATGCGATCACCATGCAGGGGAGGAGAACGCGGGCGGGATGCATGGCCAAAAATCTCTCCTGCCGGACGATATACCTGACGACAGGGCAGGGCTTTGGGCCCGGCCGGGAGCCTCTCCAGCCTTGCGGCTATGTTTATACACCCCGACGGGCAATATCAGCTAACGCACAGATCAGGACACATATTGCGACGTGGAAACAGGTGAGACTGATATGATGGACACACCCCCGATCCCGCAGGAACCGGAAAACTCCTCATCAAAACAGGCAACTGCTGCCGCCCCCTTAAACTTCTGCATCATCCTCTCCAAGGACGGCAGGATCGACCGGATCATCAACCGCCCGCTGGAAGAGTACCTCGCAGCAATCCCGGAGGCAAGCATCGCCTGGATCGATTACAGCACCACGGACGATGCAAAGGCAATCGAGCAGATCGCCCAGGCCGCCGGGTTCACCAAACTCCCAATCCCCAAACTCTCCACCGGTTTTTACTCGGCATACGAGGATTACGACACAGAGCTCGGGATCATGCTCCCCTCGGTGACGATGAAAAACGACCAGATGACCGTCCACCCGCTCTTTGTGTTGATCCGGGAAAACTTCATTTTAACCGTCCACTCCGAGGACATCAACCGCCTGCTCCGGTTCTCCCGGTACGCCCAGCCGTTTTTCAAGCGTATCAGCTCCATGTGCACCTGCGATAAGATCACCCTGATGCTCGAACGGATCATCGACGAGAACAATGACCGGAACTTCGAGTACCTCCGGGAGATCGAGGCGCATGGCGATGCGATCAGCAAGTCGCTCATCGAAGAGGAAGTGGCAAAACGGCAGATCGCCCACCGGATCTACCGGATGAAGCACGTATTAATCGATTACCTGAACGTGCTCTGGGCGACAAAAGACGTGATAAACTCGCTCCAGTACGGGGATGCCGACCTTATCACAAACGACGAGAAACTGCTCGGGAGGATCGGGATCCTCTCCGACAACATCGAGCGCCACATCGAGCTCTCCGAACAGATGTCAAACGTGCTCGCCTCAGGTCTCGAAGTGATGCAGAGCATCTACAACAACCAGCTCCAGAGCCTCAACAACCGTTTTGCCCTGGTCACTGCCTACCTGACCGTGCTCGGCACGGCATTCCTGGTCCCGAACACGATCGCGACCATCGCCGGCAGCGGGGTCATGGGAGGCCAGATGGGATCGCAGTGGTGGTACCTTCCGCTCCTCGCTACCTCGACCGTTGTGGCGACGGCCGGCTCGTTCCTCTGGGTGCTGCACGTCTGGAAGTCGAGAAAGGACGAGGTTTAATCTTCTCTTTCTTTTTGGGGAGTTCGTCCCGCTTGACCCGGGCAAGCTCGGGTTCGAACCAGGTCCCGATGCACTGGCGGACAACGCCAAGGCCGGCGTCGCTGTCCAAGAAGATCGCGCCGATGATGGCCTCCATGGTGTCTGCAAGGATCGTGTCCTCGCCGGACCGCCAGAGATCCTTTGCCCCGTGCCCGAGCCGGATGAACCGTTTTATCTTCATGCGGTGGCCGATCCGGGCAAGGGAGTAGTTATCCTCGAGCTGCTCTTTTGTCTGCGTAATGGTGCCCTTGTCCTGGATGCCCTTTTCCATGAGAAACAATATCAGGCTCGTCTTTAAGACTGCATCGCCGAGCGTGCTGTAGGCTTCCTGGGTGAGGCAGATCCGGTTCTGCTGGATCAGCTCGTTTGCATAGGCCGGGTGGGTCAGGGCCCGGATCAGGTGCTGGGGTTCGAAAAAATGGTACCCGATGATCCGTTCTATCCCGGCAATATCCTCTTTCTTTTCCATTGACGTTCACCAGAGTTTCGTTCGGACTACTACATGAATGCGGCGGTCGGGACACTATTCCCCGCCAGGATTTTACCCCATGAGGGCCCCGGTAAGGATCCGGATGCCGATCAGGACGAGGATCGCCCCGCCGAGGATCTCTGTCCGGTGACCGAGGATCTTCTCAAGGCGCATTCCGCAGAGGACCCCGGTGATGGCAAAGGCGAAACTGACAAGACCGATAACCGCTGCCGGTACGAGCACGTCGCTCCCGATCACCCCAAGGGAGACCCCCACGGCGAGGGCATCGATGCTGGTTGCAACCGAGAGGATAAGGACCGGAAGAACCGCAAGGCTCGTCAGGGGCGATTCGCTCTCCCCGCTTATGCCATCGTAGATCATCTTCGCCCCGATACCGGCGAGAAGCAGGAAAGCAATGATCGGGCCGTATGCAGAGATCTCCGCATAGAGGGTTGCCCCGATACCCCAGCCGGCCACGGTCATTGCAGCCTGGAAGATGCCAAAACTTGCAGCGATCACAACCGCGGTCTTTGCAAGGTCTGATCGCGTCGAGGTCCCGATGGCAAGCGAGACCGCGAAACAGTCCATGGCAAGCCCGATCCCGACAAGGAGGCTGGTGAGGAGATCCATGAAATACGTTTACAGACTGGGGCGGGATCTGGCATAAACCCTCGGGATTTTTTACCGGTAAGCCGGGCCGGCCTGCGATCCGGGGGTTAGTCCGGACACTGTTCCGCGGGCACCCGGCAGAACGAGAGCGCTGCCGAGTTCATGCAGTAGCGTTTGCCGGCCGGCAGGGGCCCGTCGTCAAAGACATGGCCCAGGTGTGCCCCGCAGCGGGCGCAGAGCACTTCGGTGCGGTCCATGCCGGTTGACCGGTCCCGCATTGTTTTGATATTGAGCGGGGAGACCGGGGCGGTAAAACTCGGCCAGCCGGTACCGGAATCGAACTTGTCTTCTGATGAGAACAGGGCCGTGCCGCAACAGGCACACCGGTACATGCCGTGGGCTTTGCAATCATGGTATTTGCCGGTAAAAGGATATTCCGTCTCCTGTTTCCGGGCGACTGCATACTGTTCCGGGGTAAGGATCGCCTGCCATTCGGCATCGGTCTTTACGATCTTTTCGACATACTCCACCAGGTCGGTCTCCGGGTTAAAGACCGGGATGGTGCTGCTGCCTGCCGGACCTGTGGGTTCCGGTGATGTGACCTGACCTCCCACTTTTTGGTGCATATGTGCGTGTTTAGGGAGTAAGGGGTGATAGACCCTCCGGTCGTGACACCGGCGGTTACATCCCGAAGAAACTGAGGATCCGGCGTTTGGGATCCTTATAGAAGATCCGTGCCCCGTCCTTGATATTCCGGACATCCTCGATGGTGTAGAGGATGTCGGGGTATTCCTTTGATATAATGGCAAGCAGCCGGGAGAGCTCTTTTCTCGGGACGATCATGAGGATGATGCTGACGGTCCCGGAGAAACTTCCTGTGCCTTCGATCCGGGTCATACCGTAGCCGAGCGTGGAGAGCCGGGTCATGATGGGCTGCGGGTCGGCGGGGGTGATGAGCCGGACAATCACGTACCCGATCGAGATGAGGTTCTCGATTGCCATGCCGAGCACCGTGCCGATACCGTATCCTGCAAGGTAGGCAAAGAGGTTCCAGTACTGAGTGAGGTTCGTGAGCACGAGGCCGGTCGAGATCAGCCAGATACCGGTCTTGATGATCCCGACATAGGCTGCGAGATTCGCATGGCCCTTGCTGATGTAGATGGTCCTGACCGATTCAAGGCTTGCCTCGGCAATACGGGCAATGAGGATCAGGATTGGGATCGATGCTGCTGCCCAAAAGGTACCCAGGTCCGTGCGTTCTCACTCCTAACCAGAGTAATCAAACCGGATTGGTTGTATATGTTGCGGAAATGATCTGCGGCGGGACTCCCCGCTTGAAATGGAAGGGAGGGGCAGCCGTTCCTATTTTGTCGGATTACCAGGCCCGGCCCGGTACCCCAGGCAGGGGGGTACCCCTCACCCGGGCCGGCACAGGGGGGAGGGGGTACCCCCCACCCACCCTGCCTCAGTACCCGCGGACAAACCGGGTACACCGGCGAAGACATTTTAAAAAAAAAAGGATTTTTCCGGCCGGGACCCATAGGGGGTACCCCCGGTTTATCCCTGAGCAGGGGGAGGGGGTGGGCCCCACCCCCCTCCCCTTCCCGTACGAAACTCCCGCAGGTGTTTCGTCACCTTAATGCCATTTCATGCCCCATGAACGATACAGACGAAGGCGAACCTGACGTGGTATTTACATGCCAGCAGTGCGGGGAATGCTGCAGGTATATGGGGGATATCATCGGGATCGATGAGCAGACCGGTCCTGATACCTACCGGATCCGGTTCTCTGTTACCGGTGAAGAGCGGAGGGTAACCCTTGACCCGGATAAAAAAGACCTGTTCCTGACCCGGGAGATCGCACAATCGCACCCCACGGCATGCCCGTTCCTCCGGTTCCGGGACAGCCGGGCATTCTGCACGGTCCATGCCACCCGGCCCGGGCTCTGCCGGCAGTACGGGTGTTTCCGGGTCCTCATCCTTGACCACAGCGGCCGGCACATTGGGATGGTCCGGGACGGTTCGCGCAGCTTTTCTTCCCTGGACCCCGCACTCCACGAACTCTGGGACAGGGAAATCCAAGGCACGGATATCCCGGATGAGGCGGCATGGGAACGGTTTGTCAGGGACGTGTTCTCCCGTGCAGGCTACCGTGTGGTAATCTGAGCTCTTTGTTTTTCGGCATCGTTACAAGACACCCATACCTGGAGGTATCCGTCGGGAGGCGGGCTCCTTTTGGAAAAACGGGGTGCCTTCGCGTTTACCCGGACTGCCAAAACAGGGCGGTTTCGCATGTTCCCTGCAAATAAACCCTATACAGGTTTACACTAAACCCGGCGATGTCGGGAGTTACGACAGGGAATGCAGGGAAGATTGGGGGTCAGAACAGGAGGGTTACGGAGATGCGATCCCTCGCCGGGCAGAAGGCACTTTCACCGTGCACGGCTGATCCCTTATCCCAGTTGGTATGAGAAAAATCTGGGATGAGACGGGGAGTACATCTCGCGATCGGCCTGCTGGCATTCTGCAGCTATGCGTACCTGGGACACTTTTTGCAGGAGATCCCCCGGGGAATGCTGGTCTTCGGGCTTTTTGCTGCACTTGCCGGCTCGGTCCTGCCCGACCTGCTGGAGCCGCCGATAAGTTCGCGGCACCGGGGGTTCTTCCACAGTACAACGGTACTCAAAGGGGCCGCAGGGGTCTTTTGCGGGACAGCACTCCTCTGGCTGCTGCCGGGGGTGTCACAAAAAACTGTGCCGTTTGTGCTCTCCGCTCTTGCCCTCGGGTACCTGCTCCATCTTGCAGCAGATTCCGTAACTCCCCGGGGCCTGCCCGGGTAACCATGAAAAAAGTACGTTTTCAGGAATGCTTTTTAGCGGCCGGACTGCCCCTTTTCCAGCGAGGCAAGCACTGCTGCGCCGAACGCCCGGGTGCCGGCCGATCCGCCGAGGTCCCGGGTCGTTATCCCTGACGCGAGCACGTGCTGAATGGCAGACTCAATCCGGGCTGCACCATCCGTATCACCGAGGTGGGCAAGGAGCATCGCAGCGCTCCGCAGTGCGGCAATGGGGTTTGCGAGGTCTTTTCCCGCAATATCCGGGGCACTCCCATGAACCGGCTCGAAAAGGGCGTACCGGTCGCCGATATTGGCACTCGGGACAAGGCCCAGCCCCCCTACAAGGTACGATGCAACATCGGAGAGGATATCGCCAAAGATGTTTGTAGTCACGATCACATCGTATGCCTGCGGGTGCTGGAGGACGTCCAGACCGAGGGCATCGATGAACTTCTCGTTATACGATACGCCGGCCTTTTTTGCCTCCTCAATGCAGAGATCGCGGAAGAAGACATCGGACTTGAGCACGTTCGCCTTGTGGCCGATGGTGAGGTTTCCCTGCCGTAGTTGTGCAAGTCGGATCGCGGCCCGGGCGATCCGTTCTGTCCCCGCCCGGGTCACCACCCGGAGCGTGGTTGCCCAGTCCGGGCCCCGTTCCTCGATCCCGGAGTACAGCCCCTCGGTATTCTCCCGCACGATCATGATATCGAACCCGTTCCCCTTCACCGGACGCAGGTTCGCGTACAGGTCGAGCACTTTTCGGATCCGCAGGACAACGCTCTGGTAGTCCTTCACCGGGGGCGTGGTTATCGCCCCAAAGAGAACCGCATCGGCAGTCTTTAAGGCAGCAATATCGGTGTCCCCGCAGGGGCAGCCGGTCTCTTCCCAGCGCCCGTACCCCACATCGACCGGGAAGTACTCGTACTCGGGATGGAGCAAAAAGAGCGCCTGTTGTGCAACCGGGATCACCTCGTGGCCGATCCCATCGCCTTCGACTATCGCGATCTTTGTCATTTGCTCCTCCATTCCCGGACCAGTTCTTCTACTGCCCGGGCAATCTTTGCAGGGCTCGCTCCCCAGTGGACAACGGCCCCGAACTTCCCGTTCCAGGTACGTATTCCTTCGCGCTCGGACCGGCAGCACCGGGCGATGAAGGGCTCCTCGCTGATTTCCCCGAGAGGACAGATGTTTTCCAGGGTAAAATTTTCCCCATAACATTCCGTGCAGAGCTGCGATGCCGTCAGACACCCGGCCACCCGCTCACCGCCTTTCAGGGGATCGGCATCCAGTGTCCGGGTAAACCCGGCAGCCCGGCAGGGATAGAGATCGGCAGGTATCCCGGCAATGTCCCGCACATGGTGCTCGAAGGTAACCGAGAGCTCCCCGAAGAGGCCGGCTGCCTCCAGTTCCTTTATACCGGCCGAAAGGGTTGGCCGGGGCGGGATCACGTCGTAGACATGTATCGTCAAAAACTCCGAAAGATCGGGGTCGAGGATAAAGGTCATGTTCTCTTCGAGGCTCGTAAAGATCGTGCAGCGGTACCCGCTCTCTTTGGCGAGCCGGACGAGCCGGGCACGGTCGTTGATCTGGACCTTTTCCGGGTACCGGTACACCTCGTCCGGGGTTGCAAGCACCCGGGAGAGGCGGATATCCCGCATCACGGTATTCTGGGCCGGGTCGGTAACAGTCTCCAGGACCTCGCACCCGTCCGGGGTCTCCCGCACAAGGTACCGGCTCAGTACATAGACCCGGTCGCCGCAGGGTTTTGCCGAGGCATACCCCACATACTTACAGTGCTCGGGAAAGATCACGGGTGATCCCTCCAGTATTCCACAAGACCGCCGGCTTTGAGGATATCCTGCATCCGTGCCGAGAGCGGCCGGATCGGCCGGCGTTTACCGCCGGTTTCAACCCACCCCTCGGTAAGATCGAAGGCAACCCCGCTTCCTTCTTCGCAGGTGAGATCGCACTCGATGAGCGGGAGGCCGATGTTGATCGCGTTCCGGAAGAAGATCCGGGCAAATGAGGGAGCGATCACCGCGACCACACCGGCCTCGCGGAGGGCGATGGCTGCCTGTTCGCGGGACGAACCGCACCCGAAATTCTTCCCGGCAACGATCACGGCTCCCTTAAGCCGCGGGGCGATCCCCGGGTCAAGGTCCTCGAAGATATGGGTGGCCCAGATGCTCCGGTCCTTGGTCCTCAGGTACCGCCCGGCGATGACGATATCCGTATCAATGTCTGCCGGCAGGCAGACTGCCGTTCCCCTTCCCTGCATTATGCCGCCTCCGGTGAAGCGATCTCGCCTTTGAGGGCGCTTGCCGCAGCCGTTGCAACCGAGCCAAGGTAGATCTCCCCGCCGACACCCATCCGGTTTTTGAAGTTCCGGTTCGCTGTCGAAAGGCAGATCTCACCCTCGCCGAGCACACCCATGTGGTACCCGATGCAGGGGCCGCAGCCGGGGGTTCCTATCGTACAGCCCGCTTCGATGATATCAACGAGCACCCCGGTCCGGATCGTCTTTTTTAAGACCGCTGCCGAGGCCGGGACCACGATGGTGCGGACTGCTACCTTCTTTCCCTTTACCAGCCGGGCGAAGCGGGCAAGATCGGAGTACCTCCCGTTCGTGCAGGTCCCGACAAAGACCTGGTCGAGGGCAAGTCCGGCAAGCTCCTCGACAGGCCGGCTCGTGTCCACCCGGTGGGGAATGGCAACCAGCGGGACGATATCGGCAAGATCGAAGTCAAGTTCCTGACCATAGGTGCACGGTTCGGGAACCTGCACCGTGCCGCTCCTGCCCTGTTCCCTGAGGTAGCGGATCGTCACATCGTCTGCATAGAAGAGCCCGGCCTTTGCCCCGGCCTCTACCGAGAGGTTTGCAAGGACGAGCCGTTCGTCCATGGAAAGAGAACTGACACCCTCTCCAACAAATTCGAGTGCCTGGGAGGTAGCCCCGTCCATACCGAGCTTTCCCACATAAGCAAGGGCAAGGTCCTTTGCCTCGGCAGCGCCCGATAATTTCCCGGTAAGGTGAATACCCACCGATGCGGGAACCTTAAACCACGTCTCCCCGGTGAGCCAGATCGCGGCCATGTCGGTAGCACCGACACCAGTGGCAAACGCCCCGAATGCCCCGGGCGTGACACTGTGGGAGTCTGCACCGACCACGATCTCCCCGGGCAGGATCGCGTCCTCGCACATGATCTGGTGGCAGATACCGCAGCCGATATCGGAGAACTGCATGGACTTTTCGCGTGCGAACTCCCGGAGTTCGTGCTGGAGCGTCGCCGTTGTGCTGTTGTTCGCCGGCACGATATGGTCGAACTGGAGGTAGTACCGCGTATCCTTCCCGAACCGGTTTCCCCCCATCCGCCGCCATGCTTCAAGCGCAAGGACACCGGTCCCGTCGTGAGCATATGCCCGGTCGACCTTTCGGTCGACATAGTCCCCTGCCGGGGCACGGAGGATCCGTTCCGAAAGCGTGCTCATTCAGGTGTCTCCGCTTGTGCCCGCCGGATCAGTTTCTGCAGGATCTCGGGGGTAATGCTGCACTTCTGCTCGGAATACTCCTTGACGAGATCGAGCACATGGCAGATCTGCGGTTCGGTCAGGGAGTACCCGAGCGTTGCCACCACATGTTCGAGGGCTTTTCTCCCGGTATGCTTGCCGAGGATGAAATGCCGTTCTCCCCCGACAAGATCCGGCGGGAAGTACTCGTAGGTTGCCGGGTCCTGGAGCATGGCCGCAATGTGGATGCCGCTCTCATGCGAGAACGCAAGTTCGCCGGTGACCGGCTTGTTTCTCGGGAGGGCGATCCCGGAGTACTTCTCCACCTTGCGGGAGAGTGCGGAGAGGTATGAGAGGTCATAGCGGTCGATGCCGCCCTTCTGTCGGAGGATCACGAGCACCTCCTCAAGAGATGCATTGCCCGAACGCTCGCCGATACCGTTTACCGTGGTATGGAGCTGGAATGCCCCGGCCTGTGCCGCCGTGATGGTGTTTGCCACCGCACAGCCCATGTCGTTGTGGCAGTGGGCGCAGAAGGGAGTGTCGACCGAGGAGACGAGATCGGTCATGATCGTGCGCATCTCATCGGGGATCAGGCAGCCCACCGTGTCGGCGAAGCTGAGCAGGACGGCCCCGTGGTCGGCCGCCCTCCGGTACACCTCTTTTAAAAACGGGAGATCCGTCCGTGAGGCGTCTTCTGCGGCAAACCGCACCTGGACGCCGTGATCCCGGGCAAAATCGATCATGGCAAGGCCGTCTTCGAGCACCTGCTCCCGGGGTTTTTTGAACTTGAGCCGGACGTGGAGCTCGGACGTAGGGATAAAGATGGAGACCATGTCCACGCCGCAGTCGATGGCATCCAGGATATCCGGCTTGCGTGCCCGGGCAAAACCGCAGATCCGTGCATCGAGCCCGAGGTTGGCAATGGCCTTGACGCACTGTTTTTCGCTTGCCGACACGGCCGGGAACCCGGCCTCGATCACCTCGATACCGATGGCATCCAGGGTTCTCGCGATATCCGTTTTCTCTTCGCAGGAGAACGACACGCCGGGCGTCTGTTCCCCGTCCCGTAAGGTTACATCACAGATCTCAACATTCCACGGTTTCATAACAGGCCCCCTTTGGGCATTCTGCTTCTACGACCACCGTCGTGGGCCGATCCACAGGGCGGATGACCTCACGCAGGCGGGATTCATCCTCCGCACGACAGATGACCGGGAGAGCCCAGTCCAGGCAGGGGACGGGATCGAAGGCGGGCTGCCTGCCGGTCATCGCGGCACAGTGGTTCTTCATCACGATGCACAGGAGCGGAAGTCTCTTTTCATACACGTCAATCAGGGCCAAAAGGCCCGAATGGAGCAGGCCGTAATCCCCGATGAGGGCAACGCAGGTGCTCCGGGCCGCCACTGCAATGCTCGACCCCATCCCGTAACTGGCAACCCCGATCCCATACGGGGGGTTGAAGCAGTACACGGAGCAGCCGGCATCGCAGACTACCTGCATGCCACGTTCTTTCATGAGAGAAAGGAGAGGTCGGTACGGGCAGTCCCGACAGAAGGTCTTGTAATAGCCCCTTCCTTTCCGCGACTCCGGTAGACCCTGCTCTTCGGGCAGGGATACTGTACGGTGGTCGCGGACAAACGGCCTGCCATATTCGTGTATCTCCCCGGCTCCTGCAATTCGGGCTGGCGGCGGGTATACTGTCACGATCCTGCCCGCGCCGGGTGCCGGCCCGGCCCCCATTGTACCCGCCTGCCAGCGGTTGAGGGGTGAGGATGAGGCCCATTCCTGCATGGACCGGGTCAGGGATGCGGCCGCCATTACCCGGCCGTGCATCGTCCATCCCGGATCGGCGAGCCGGCCTTTCCCGTTTGACCGGGGAAGGGGATGTCCGCTCACCTCTGCTTCCATGAGTTCCGGCGTGAGCCGGATCATGGCCACCCGGGAGAATGCTTCCGATGCCACAAGTGCTGCCTCGACACCGGAAAAACAAGAGGTTTCGTCTGGTTCTATCACCGGGATCTCGGCGAGCTCCCCGTAATACCGGGAGTCCTGGGCCGTCTGGGACCCCTTTGCCCCGGGATCGTCACCGGCAACGAGAAGAACGCCCCTGATAAGCCCCTGCACGGTCGCCTCGCAGAGAGGATCGGCACAGGCATTCACCCCGACATTCTTGACAATAACCGCCGCCCGTTTCCCGGCAAGGGAATCGCCAAGGGCATACTCAAGCGCTGTTTTCTCGTTTATCACCAGCTCTGCCCCGGTAAGCTCCCCGAGCTCTGTGACAGGGTAGCCGGGTACCGTATATACCCGGTCGGTACCGGCACGCAGGGCCTCTGCAAGCGCCTGTGTGCCCTTCATCTAGTCCCTCCCCGGCACGAGGTCGCAGCCGGCGCAGTTCGTGCACATCGTTTGAGCCATGAGGGGATCGATCCCCGCAGCGGCAAGCGCCCTGCTGTGGACGACATATGCTGCTTTGAGGCGTTCCGGTGGCGGGCGGGGCGTACCTGCAAATCCTGCAACCGGGTTGAGCGGACGAAGCACCGGGACCACCCCGTGGGAGACCAGCTTCCCGATGCAGGCAGCAAGTTCGGCATCGGACTCCCCGAGTCCGATAATGATATTGGAAAAGACCCGGCCCTTCCCGAAGATCGCAACAGAGCGGTCAAGCACCTGCCAGATCAGGTCGTAATCGAGGCCGGGACAGACCGTACGGAACAGTTCCGGGGTTGCGGCCTCGATATTGAACTTCACCTCTGCAACCCCGAGGGCACGCAGGCGTTCCGGAGTATTAAGGGTCGGGTAGATAGAGACACCGAGGGGGAGGCCAAACCGGGCGAGGTTTCGGATTACGTCACAGATGTACGCCTCTTCATCCTCAACGCTTCCTTTGACACCGCTCGTAAGCGATATGGCACTCACCCGGTCTTTGACCGATTCGACAAGCCCGACGATCTCATCGATGCTCTTACGCTTTCCGGCAAGACGGGGGACGGAGCAGTATTTGCAGGAAAAGATGCAGCTCTCGGTTACCGTAATAAACGCCTGGTCCGGGCAGTGGAGACCCGGACGTACGAGCCGGCCCGGGATCTGCGTTCCTTCGAAATAAAGGTCGGCAACCCCGCCGCCCCGGTGCACGATCTCCGTGGCCGATGAGGTGTTGAGGGAGAGTTTGACCCGGTGGCAGTCTACGGCAAAGAAGACCGAGCCTTTGCCACCGGCGCCCGGGCCGGCGCTGGATGTTGCAATATATTCATCGGCAGGCTCGCCACTGATTCGGGCGGATCCTGCAAAAAGGAGACGGGCTTTTACTTCGTTCCACTGCATAGCTCGAGCGCCTCCTCGTACCGGGTATAAAAGGGCAGGGCAGCCACGGCACCGGTGATGCCCCGGCCGTTCATGATAATCTTCAGATCGGGATCGGAGAGGTTCCGGACAAGATCCGGACCGACCTCTCCCCGTTTTACCCGGCGGCCGTACTCAAGGAGCGCCGGGGACGGGGTGAAACCGGTGTAGACTGCCATCCCGGTCTTATCGGAAAGGGTATACTTTTCGAGCAGTCCCCGGAACATTTCCACGAGGCGATCCGGTTCGGTTGTCGCAAACTCGGCAACAAGGCCAACGCAGTTTTTGGTCCGGTACGCTACCGGGAAGAGCTGGACGATCGTGTGGGAGAGGTACACCGACTGCTCGTCTTCCACTGCTTTTGCAATATTGTGGACAAGCGTCCAGGTCGCCCCGGCCTCGCATGTATCCGTATCGTCGACACCGATCAACACCCGTTCGCGGCGGGGAAGCCAGAGGGTAGCACCCGCCACCTTTCCCCCGCCGGAGGGATCGCAGTGCTCACGGAGGACTCCCTTTGCCGCTGCACGGCACGAGGTGGCCCCGACTCCGCCGCCACCCATGCCGATGTATGTGACTGCGATCTCGTTTTCTGTTACCGATACGCCGGATATACCTGCCGGAAATTTTGATCCCTGAAGGGCGAGATCGGCCGTGCCGGGCCGGAGCAGGTACCGGCTGGTCGCCCCAACGCACCGTACCTCTTCGACCAGCGGGCTCTGGACATAGTGGTGCTGGGTCCACATCGCCCCGCCAACGCAATCGAAGAACTCGACCAGTTCGACCTTTTCGCCGGTCTTGTCGGCCACCGCCACGATCTGCGGGTACCGGATTACGTAGGGGTCAGAGATGCTCACCATACAGACCTGCAGCCTCGATGCCACGGTTCGCCCACAATACGGCGCCGAGCGCTCCGATCCTTCCCTTTCTCCCATTGGGATCGAGGAATTCAATACCGAGTCTCCGGGCTTCCTCCTCGGCTTTGTCTACCGTCAAAATCTCGGTCTTGATCGCCTTCAGGTAGGGTGACTCCGTCTCCATCCCGATTCCCTGCAGGAACGCAATCCCGGTATCTTTTGAAACGGTATGCTCCGCGACAAACGAGCAGACGAACTCTCTGAGTTTCGGAATGCTTACAGGACGGGCGGCAAAGTTCAGGGCCGATCCAACGCAGTTTGTCGTCTTGTTCGGGACCTTCGGGTTGAGCTGGACGAGGCGCATGTTTAAAAATTCCACACCCTCGATATGGCAGGCCTCGGCGCACTTTAAGGCCATCACCCAGGTTGCACCCTCGGTCTTTGTATCCGTATCGTCGATCCCAAACGAGACCTTCTCATACCGGGGGGAAACGATCCTGACATGATTGGTGCGGGCTCCGCCCACTTTGAGATCGTCTTCCGAAGGATATTCCGCCCGGATCACACCCGGTGCCTGGGGAAGGCAGGCTGCGATACCGACCCCGGCCCCGGCGATGCCTTCCCACGAAGTTATGACCTCGTCGCCGTTCACCTCGACCCCTTCCAGCGCCTGGCCGCCGATCGTTGATGCCGCAGCCCCGAAATTGACCTGGTGCTTTCCAAGGCGTGCCCGGATCGTCATCGTACTGCCTTCGACGGCACATCCGACAACCGCCCCTCCTGCCCGGCGGCGGTTCATTGCATCCCACTCGATCGTCCCGCGGGCCTGGCACTGCTCGATAATTTCTGCAAAGCCTGCCTTTTCATCAACCATCGCAAGGAACTTCCGGGAAAACAGCGGCCCGAACCGCTGTTTCACATCGTCGGGTTTTAGCGTGATCATTGTTATCGCCGAAATTTTCGTTAACAAGTAATTCGGCAATAAATTATTTATAGGATCCTGTGACCGCAGAAATTTTTGCACAAAAAAGAGAGGGAAAAGGGGGAAACTCAGATAACGTTCTTGAGCTCAAGCTTGAAGGGGCCGAGATTCCCGCCAAAGTTTCCGGCCGAGATAAACTTAACACCCGGGACATGGACGGCGGCCTTGATACCGGCCCCCATGGCTGCTGCAACGCTCTTTTCATCGACACCATCGATGACAATCTCGTATACTGCCTTGACACCGGCCGGCACCTTGGTGTCTGCCACTTTCTCGCGGAGGGTCGGGCAGTACTTCTCGTTTGTCGTTGCAACCATGAACTTGTATTTCAGGCTGCCAACCTTCGAACCGCTCGCCACAACGCCGCCGGGGAAGCTCGTGATAACTCCCTTTACCCCGGCAATCGCATCGGATGCTGCCTGGGCTGCAGTAAGGGCTGCCATCTGGTTCTCGCCCATGATAAAGAAGTTGCCGCCGGCAACGCCCTTGACAATACCGAACTCTTCTTCCCCGATATACTCGCCGTTCATGATCGGGATGGCCCAGCACTTCCGGCCGCCGATTTCCTTCTGGTACTCGTATCCGTCGCCAAAGAAATGCAGTTTTACCGGGATCTTCTCTTCAGCATCGGTAATACCGTTAAAAACGGCAGTTGTCGGTGCGGTCAGGACACATTCTGCAAGGCGTTCAACAACCTGTTCTTTGAGTTTCTTCTTGCTCGCACAGATAAGGATTGCAACGCCCGGTCTTCCGTCGGGAGTCTCGCTGCCGGAAAGGACCGACTCGATACCTGCTTCACAGGGGCAGCCGATTGCGGAGGTTGCAAACCCGGTAGCTTCCGTTGCAGCCTTTACAGCCCAGTCCTTGGTCACTGCAGTAATTATCACCCGGCAGACCCAGGTAGGGAATGCTTCTGCGTAGGTATCATCAATTGTTACGCCGTTGATTTCCATGATAACATAACCTCTGGTATACCAAAAGTACCATGATTACTACCGAATAAATGTTCTCATTTATTCCCGGAAAAAAACCCTTCGGGAGCGCAGCCGGATATTCCGGTAAAGTACAGTGTTTTGTATTAACCTCTCTTCCCTGCATATAAAGAACAATTTTAATAAAATAATAATAGTCCTCTCCTGCCGCGATCAGTTTCAGAACATTTATCTAGATTCTTCCACCACTCTTTTGATAATCGATTTTGGAATCGATCATAGCTGGTGCGTGAATCCATGGCATGTGCAGTACAATATATTGCGCGGGAACCGGGTACCAGCTGTAGTAATTGTGTTGTTGCATGTCCTGTGGATGTTTCAGGATTTTTCACCGGTAATCCGGCATTTGCCGGGGAGGGTGATTTTATCCGGGCGTGTCCGCATGATAGTATCAGTCTGACAGGGCTTTGGGAAACCAGAGCAGTGGCAAAGGTGCAATAGACGAACAGCGTGAGGGTATTTCATGGCATTGTTTCCAAAGTTTTCCAAAAAGAGGGATGGTGTCAACGTTGTGATGGAGCAGCGTCTCCTTCAGAACGTGAACAACCTGATTCTCAACTCAGAGACCTGCACGGGATGCGGTATCTGTGCCGAGGCATGTCCTGAGGAGGCAATCGTCCTTGGACTTGTCGGTGCAACCCGTCGGGGAGCCATCAATTACGCAGCACCCATCGATGTAGACGAGACCAAGTGCTCGTACTGCGGTGTCTGCGTTATCATGTGCCCCTTCAATGCACTGACATTAAAGGTCGACAATCAGGAAAGACTCCCGATCCTTGAGAAGGAAGGATTCCCCCAGTATGAGATGAAGGCAGAGATCGATGACGAGAAGTGCGTCCGGTGCACGACCTGCGAAGAGGTCTGTCCCCGCGATGCCATCGACAGGGATGTCCCTGCCTTTGAGGGAACCTACAAGGGACCGGTTGCCGGTGGCAAAGAACGCCACACGGCCATCAAGACCAAGACGACTTTTACCGTGGACAAGGAGAAGTGCACGGTGTGTGGCCTGTGCGGGGCACTCTGCCCGGCACTCGTTGTCAAGCACAAGGAATTCACTGCTGAGACCGGCAAGGTCGAAGGCGATGTGATTTGGGACGAGGCAAAGTGCAATGCCTGCAAGATCTGTGTCGAAGCATGTCCCACTGAGGCTATCACGGTCGAGCGTGAGGTCATCTCCGACAAGGTTGCAGGCAAAGTCACGATAGAGAAGGACAACTGCTGCACTTGCAGATGGTGTGCCATCAACTGCCCGTCCGAGGCAATTACGGTCGAGAAAATCTTCGAGGGCGACATCGAGTTCCACGCAGAGAAGTGCCCCGGCGGCTGCTCTACCTGTGCGGAGATCTGCCCGGCAAACGCCATCTATCTCCCCAGCGAGAAGCCGGCAGCAGATATGAAGCACCAGATCGAAGCCAACATCGCGGTCAACAAGGATTACTGTATCCTCTGCGGGGCCTGCGTGAATGCCTGCCCCGGCGAGGATATTATCGTCCTCCACAGGACGGGTATCCGCGTAAAGGGTAAAGAGACCGACCTCTTTAAGAGGATCAAAGAGAAGCTCTGCACCACGAGGACCTCTGAGGTAAAGGAATCCGTACCCGGACAGGTCAATATAAAAATGATGGAGAAGGCGTGAGGGAGCAACATGGCAAGAACAAAAGGTTACCCGGAAGCGCTGGAAAAGAAACTGAAAGATCAGCGGTTTTACCGTGAAGACTCAACCCCCGACTTTATCAAGAGGGTCGAGGCGACTTCACGCACGATTGCCCACATGTGTTACCAGTGCGGTACCTGCACCGGCTCGTGCCCGTCGGCACCCAGGAGCACCTACCGTATCAGGAAGTTCATGAGGAGAGCAGTGCTCGGCCTCGAGATGGAAGCACTGACCGACCCGGATCTCTGGCTGTGCACCACCTGTTACAGCTGCACCGACCGGTGCCCGCGTGATATCGCACCGACCGATGTTATCATGTCGATGAGGAACATGGCATTCACCCACGATATCGTACCGGTGAACTTCCTCAAGACCGTGACGGCGATCTATGCATCAGGCCACGGTGTCCCGAACAACGATGTCAACCGTGCAGCCCGTGAGAAACTCGGACTGACCCGCGACCCGCCGACCACCCACATGTACCCCGAATACATCCCCGGTATCCGCAAGATCCTTGACCACTACCACCTCAAGGAAAATGCAGACCGTATCATCAAGGAACGGGAGGGATAAGAAAGCATGTCTGAATCAAAAGCCAACCACACGTTTGCATTTTATCTCGGGTGTATCGCACCGAACCGTTACCCTGGTTGCGAATCTGCATCCATCAAGGGATTAAAGAAGCTCGGTATCGACCTTGTTCCCCTCAAGGGAGCAAGCTGCTGCCCGGCCCCCGGTGCATTCGGTTCCATCGATCTTAACGTCTGGTATGCAATGGCAGCACGGAACCTCGTGCTTGCCGAGCAGATGAAGATGGATATTGCCCTGCTCTGCAACGGCTGTTACAAGTCGATCTGGGAAGTCAACCACAAGCTCAAGCACAACAAGGATCTCCGCGACGGCGTCAACGAGGTGCTCAAGGAGATCGATATGGAGTACAAGGGTACCATCAATGTATACCATATCGCCGAGCTCCTCTACAACGAGAAATTCGTTGGTGTCAGCAAGATCCGGGACAGCGTTGTCACCCCGCTGACCGGAGCCCGCATTGCCGTCCACTACGGCTGCCACCTGACCAAGCCCCACAAGGACCGGGACTTTGAAAAGAGCGTTATGCTCGATACCGAGCACCCGACCTGGATGGAAGAGCTCGTCGCTGCCATCGGTGCAACACCGGTCGAGTACCGCAACAAGATGCAGTGCTGCGGTGCCGGCGGCGGTGTCCGCGGGTACGATATCGTCCACTCGCTGGATATCACGAACGAGAAACTCATCAACCTCAAAGAGGCAGGCGTAGACGCCCTGACCGATATCTGTCCGTTCTGCCAGCTCCAGTTCGACCGCGGCCAGATCGAGATCCACGAAAAGTTCGGCGTCGACTATAACCTGCCGGTACTGCACTTTGCCGAGCTTCTCGGCCTTGCACAGGGTATGAGCCCCCAGGAACTCGGGCTTGACCTCCATGCGATCAGCTGCGAGCCGTTCCTGCAGAAGGTGCTCTAGAGGTGGTAACGATGGTCGAAAAGAAGAAAACTACTACCAAAAAGACCGAGACCAAGAAGCAGGAGGCAAAAAAAGTGGCTCCCGTAAAACAGGAAGTTAAGGCAGCTCCCGCCCCGGCTGGACAACAGGCGGTCGCAGCACCCGGCGCCACCACCGCGAAGGACGCCCGGATCGGTGTCTTCATCTGCCACTGTGGTACCAACATCGCCGGTTCCATGGATATCCCGGCGGTTGAGGAATACTCAAAGACCATTCCGCACGTGGCCTATGTAGACAACTACAAGTACATGTGCTCGATGCCCGGGCAGACAATCATCCAGAAAGCAGTAAAAGAGCACAACCTGACCGGGGTTGTCGTTGCTGCATGCACCCCCCGGCTTCACGAGCCGACCTTCAGGACGGCCACCAAGGATGCCGGCTTAAACCCGTTCCGGTTTGAGATGGCAAACATCCGTGACCAGAACTCATGGGTGCACATGCACGACCGCGAAGGATCGACCGAGAAGGCAAAGGATGCAGTCCGGATCGCAGTCGCAAAGGCTGCACTCCTCCAGGATCTGTACCCGAAGTCCGTGCCCGTGGAACCGACCGCAATGGTCGTCGGTGCAGGTGTCGGCGGCATGCAGGCAGCCCTTGACCTTGCAGCAGCAGGCATCAAGACCTACCTCATCGAGTCCGACATGAGCATTGGCGGACGCATGTCCCAGCTCGACAAGACCTTCCCGACACTCGACTGCTCGCAGTGTATCCTGACACCAAAGATGGTGGACGTGGGCAGAAGCGAGAAGATCGAGCTCATGACCTGGTCAGAGGTCCACGAGGTCGAAGGGTACATCGGAAACTTCGAGGTTACCGTCAGGAAGAAGGCCCGCGGCGTAATGACCCCGAAAGAAGCCGCAGCAAAGGGCATTGTCGGCGGCGGCTGTAATGGTTGCGGGGACTGCGATGCAGTCTGCCCGGTTGTCAAGCCCAACGAGTTTGAGATCGGGATGAAGCCGAGAAAGGCCATCTACATCAACCACCCGCAGGTCGTCCCCCTTATCTACACGATCGATTTTTCCGCCTGTGTCAAGTGCGGCCTCTGCGTGACTGCATGCGGTCCCGAGAAGCGTGCAATCGACCTCGAGATGAAAGACGAGTTTGTCAAGCTCAAAGTCGGGACGGTCATCCTCGCTACCGGGTACGATATCTTCCCCATCGAGAAGAAAGAGGAATGGGGATACAAGCGGTACGAGAACGTCATCACGAGCCTTGAATTCGAGCGGCTTATCTGTGCATCCGGCCCGACCGGCGGCCACCTGGTTCGCCCGAGCGACGGACAGACCCCGATGCGCGTTGCATTCGTGCTCTGCGCAGGATCCAGGGACAACACCGGTGTCGGCAAGCCGTACTGTTCACGGTTCTGCTGCATGTACTCGCTGAAACACGCCCACCAGATCACGGAGAAGATCCCTGGGTGCATACCCTACATCTTCTACATGGATATCCGGTCGTTCGGTAAGATGTACGAAGAGTTCTACTACCGTATCCAGGACGAGGGCGCGAAGTTCATCCGCGGCCGTGTGGCAAACATCCTCGAGGACCCCAAGACGAAGAACCTGCACGTATATGCAGACGACACCCTGCTCGACCGCCCGGTCGACATGGAAGTCGATCTCGTCGTCCTCGCAGCGGCAATCCAGCCCAAGGAAGACACCAACCGGACGAGGAAACTCTTCGGCGTCTCCTGCTCCATGGACGGCTGGCTGCTGGAAGCCCACCCGAAGCTCAACCCCTGCGGAACCACCACTGCCGGTGTATTCCTTGCCGGTGTCTGCCAGGGACCAAAGGATATCCCTGACACGGTAGCACAGGCAGAAGGTGCGGCATCTGCGGCCAGTATCCCGATCCACATGGGTGAAGTCGAACTCGAACCGTACTTTGCCATGTGTATCGAAGACAAATGCGCAGGCTGCGGCATGTGTGTCAACCTCTGCCCGTACAGCGCCCTCTCGCTTGTCGAGAAGAACGGGCGGACGGTCATGCAGGTCACCGAAGCCAAGTGCAAAGGCTGCGGTACCTGCGGTGGCTTCTGCCCCGGCGGAGCGATCTGGATGCAGCACTTTGCAACCCCGCAGATCGTTGCTCAGATCGATGCGTTCCTGCTCGGAGGTGAGCAGTAAATGTCTGCACCTGGAGATTTCCCAATCCCGAAACGCGGGCCCGGATTCTGGCAGCCCAAGATCCTCGGCATGGTCTGCAACTGGTGTTCCTATGCAGGAGCAGATCTTGCCGGCGGCGGCCGTATCCAGTACCCGCCAGATGTCAGAATCATCCGTGTCATGTGTACCGGCCGGTTCGATTCACTCTTCGTCCTCAAGGCATTCGCCGATGGGGCCGATGGCGTGCTTATCTCCGGCTGCCACTTCGGTGACTGCCACTACCTTGAAGGCAACTTCAAGGCTGCAAAGAGAATGTTCATGGTCAAGAGACTCATGAAGAGCATCGGCCTCGACGACCGCCGGTTCCGTATGACTTTTGTCTCTGCATCGGAAGGTGCAAAGTGGGGAAAAGTCATTACCGATGTCGTAAAGACCATCAACGAACTGGGCCCGAGCCCAATCACGGAAAACCAGAAATAAACCCTCAAACGAGGATCCTTTTGCCTGGGATCCTGTCAGACCCTTTTTTTAGGAAAAAGCGCATTGAAAAATAGAAGATTTTTTAACAAGTAATCAGATTCAGTATTACTTTGGGTTCTCCGGGTAGTACTGCGTATAAAATTAAAACCCACTCATTATGTAATATTTGAACGTATCTTCTCTTTTCCATAATATCCATGCTGTATTATAAAAATAATTTCCGGTATAAAATCGGAACGCTTATAAGGGGAAATTGGGAATTAATCAATGTCCCGATCTAGGGGACGTGCAATAGCGACTTTCACTCATAACCAGTGTTTCTGTTAGTAACTACCATCGTTCAGTTCCAGTACTGTATCGCTTAAATCCAAATTTCGGAGGAAAGAACATGGCAAAATACAAGGATTCAATCGACCTCTACGATGATGAGGGGAAGCTCTTAAAGAGCAATGTCACGCTGGACAAGATCAGCCCGCTGTCCAACAAGGGTTCCCTTGAGCTCATCGATCTCACCAAGAGGACTGCAGCAGTCAACCTTGGCGGCATCGAGGAAGCACTCAAGACCGGTAAGATGGGCGGCAAGTCCAACCAGATCCTCGGTCACAGCTTAAACTGCAGCTGTGTCAAGGATGCCGACGCTATCGCAGCCAAGATCAAGGAAATGATCCAGGTTACCGAAGGCGACGACACCAAGATCACCAAGGTCGCCGGCGGCAAGATGCTCCTTGTCGAGATTCCGTCTGCCCGTATCAGGGCAGCAGCAACCTACGATGTAACCACCACGAGCATTGCAGCAGCCACCACCTATGCACTCCTCGAACAGTACAAGATTGGAATGTTCGACGGCGCATACGTCAAGGGCGCAGTCTGGGGTACCTACCCGCAGACCATGGACATGCAGGGCGGCAATGTCGTCTCGATCCTGTCCATCCCGCAGAACAACGAAGGTCTCGGGTACGCTCTCCGTAACATCCAGGCAAACCACGCGGTCATGATGACCCACCGGAATGCAATGCAGGGTGCAGCACTCGCAGCGACCTTTGAACAGGCCGGTGAGTTCGAAATGGGCGCAGCAATCGGCCCGTTCGAGCGTGCACAGCTCCTTCTCTACGCATACCAGGGTCTTAACGCGAACAACATGGTCTACGACCTCGTCAAGAAGAACGGCAAGACCGGCACGGTCGGTACTGTCGTCCAGAGCCTTGTCGAGCGTGCCATTGAGGACAAGGTCATCAAGGCAGGCAAGAAGGGCAAGAGCGGCTATATCTTCTACGAGACTAAGGACCCGATGATGTGGAACGCATATGCATCTGCCGGTACCCTTGCAGCAACCATGGTCAACTGTGGTGCTGGACGGTTCGCCCAGGCAGTATCTGCAACCCTGCTCTACTTCAACGACCTGCTCGAGCACGAGACCGGCCTGCCCGGTGCTGACTTCGGCCGCACCATGGGTGTCGCAGTCGGGTTCTCGTTCTTCAGCCACTCGATCTACGGTGGCGGCGGCCCCGGTGTCTTCAACGGTAACCACGTCGTTACCCGTCACGCAGCCGGTGTTGGTATCCCCTGTATCGTAGCAGCCTGCGCACTTGATGCAGGTACCCAGATGTTCAGCCCTGAGGGAACCAGTAAGGTTTACCAGGACACATTCGGGCAGATCGAGGCATTCAAGCACCCGATCCAGACCATTGCAAAGGGTGTCTAAACCCGACTGATACCAATGACTGAAGCCACGTTCCCGCAGTGCAGGATTGTCACAGATCGTCTGATGAACCCTGATACAGTGGAACGGCTCCTCAACAACCTGTTAAAAGCCGGCGGAATCCGGCGCATGGTCTTAAACGGCCCGCGTCTGCCCGCCGTCGTGCCCTATGGCCCGGCAAAAGGTGTTGCCAATCCTCATACGATGAGAGGCACCATCCGCGTCGGTACCGAGGAGCTCGAATTACAGGTCCATGTGGGGACCATCCTGCTGGAGCTGGAGAACCGCGAGGTTATTCCTGCACTGAAAGCCGCGTGCGAAGAGAGTATCACAGAATTCACCTGTCGTCTGCAGGAAGGCAAGTTCATGAAGACCTCACCGTCTCTGGTGGACTATGCAAAATACGGACCAAACGCCGACAGGGACATCTTAGGTCTCTCGGATCCAAAGAGCCGTTCAGGCCCGGTAATCATCCAGGGAATCAAGTAAATCATGCCGATCGGACGTGTAACCCAGGTAGTCGACTGCCGCGAGGCAATGGGCATGGGAAAAGGAGGGGGTATCGCCCAGCGCGGTACCATCTCCGAGTGCCGGTACCCCGACGTTATTGTTGTCGGGATGTCGCCGGGACGCCGCCATGTCACGAAGCCGGTCTGTGACATTACGTCGGGACTGCGGCAGCAGGGTGTGGAGTACAGCATCAGTACGCTCGTACTCAACGCAGGAAGCGGCGTCCCGCCGGATGCCCCGAAAATCGCGGGATCCGCCCTTGGCGCCTACTTCGGGCTTACCGAAAAAGAGATCGTGCAGATCGAAAAACACAAGGTCGCCATCCTCCACCACGGGAATGTCCGTTCCCATGTGGTGCATAAGGTAAGGTTCATCCTTGCCGCATGCAATGTGAAGGCGATCGTAGTTTCCCAGTCACCGATCGATTACGAGGATCTCGCAAAAGAGGGTGTGAAGACCGCGTACGTGATGCCGCCGACGGACCAGATCCGTACCAAAGGTACGGTCATGGAGATCGTCAGCGGCGTCACCCGCGGCCAGACCCCCACACGCGAGAAGATGGCCGAAGTCATTTCGGCGGTTATGAGACTGATCAAAAAGAAGGAAATTTTGGAGTGATTTAACAATGGCATACAAACCACAGTATTGTCCGGGCTCCTCCACTGTCGCCGCGAACCGGCGCAAGCAGCTTGACCCATCCCACAAGCTGGAGAAGCTCCGCGATGTTACCGATAAGGATATTGTACTGATTATGGGACACCGTGCCCCCGGCTCGGCATACCCGACAGCACACCCGCCCCTTGCCGAGCAGCAGGAACCTGCCTGCCCGATCCGCAAGCTCGTCACCCCGACCGACGGCGCAAAGGCCGGCGACCGTGTCCGTTACATCCAGTTCGCTGACTCGATGTTTAACGCACCCTGCCAGCCGTATGTCCGGTCCTGGCTCGAGATGTACAGATACCGCGGGATCGACCCGGGTACACTTTCCGGCCGTCAGATTATCGAGTGCCGTGAGAGAGATCTCGAGAAGTACGCAAAGGAACTTGTCGGAACCGAGCTCTTTGACCCGGCCCGCACGGGTATCCGCGGTGCAACCGTGCACGGACACTCCCTCCGTCTCGACGAGAACGGTATGATGTTCGATATGCTCCAGCGCTGTGTCCTCGACAAGAAGGCAGGCGTTGTCAAGTATGTCAAGAACCAGATCGGTGAGCCTCTCGACGCAGAAGTCAAGATCGGCAAGCCGATGGATGAGAAGTGGCTCAAGGGACACACCGTCATGTACCACTCGCTTGTCGGTACCGGCTTCCGCGACGACCCAGAGTATGTCGAGTACATCCAGCGCATCCACTCGCTGAGGACCAAGTACGGCTTCATGCCGAAGGAGTGATTACGATGGCAGGAAAAGCAAAAATCGAGAGATCCCAGAAACTCTTCCTGAAGGCAATGAAGGAGAAGTTCGCAGAAGACCCGACCGCAACCAACACCGTATTCGGCCGCAAGGGTCTCGAACAGTCCCCCAGGAAGATGGAATTCTTAAAGGAAGGCCAGAAAGTCGCAATGGAGCGCGGCATCTCAATGTACGACCCCAAGCGCTGCCACCTCGGCGGTATCCCGCTCGGTCAGCGCCAGCTGATGACCTACGAGGTCAGCGGCACCGGTGTCTTTGTTGAGGGCGACGACCTCCACTTCGTCAACAACGCTGCAATGCAGCAGATGTGGGACGACATCCGCCGGACGATCATCGTCGGCCTCGACCTCGCCCACAACACCCTCCAGAAGCGTCTGGGAAAAGAAGTTACCCCTGAGACCATCAACGAGTACCTCCACGTCCTCAACCATGCAATGCCCGGCGGCGCAGTCGTCCAGGAACACATGGTCGAGACACACCCGGCACTCGTCGATGACTGCTACGTCAAGATCTTTACCGGCGACGACGAGATGGCAGACGACCTCGAACCCCAGTTCGTCTTAAACCTCGACAAGCTCTTCCCGGCAAAGCAGGCAGCAGCCCTCAAGGCAGCAGTCGGCAAGTCCATGTGGCAGGCTGTCCACATCCCGACAACCGTCTCCAGGACCTGCGATGGTGGAACGACCTCCCGGTGGTCCGCCATGCAGATCGGTATGTCCTTCATCGCCGCGTACCGCATGTGCGCCGGTGAAGCAGCAGTCGCCGACCTGTCCTTTGCAGCAAAGCACGCCGGTGTTATCCAGATGGCAGATATCCTGCCGGCTCGCCGTGCACGTGGCCCGAACGAACCCGGTGGCATCAAGTTCGGTCACTTTGCAGATATGGTGCAGGCAGACCGCAAGTACCCGAACGACCCGGCAAAGTCAGCCCTTGAGGTTGTCGGTGCAGGGACCATGCTCTTCGACCAGATCTGGCTGGGCAGCTACATGTCCGGTGGTGTCGGATTTACCCAGTATGCAACCGCTGCATACACCGACAACATCCTTGATGACTTTACCTACTACGGTATGGATTACATCAAGAACAAGTTCAAAGTCGACTGGAAGAGCCCGTCCGACAAGGACAAGATCAAGCCGACCCAGGAACTCGTCAACGAGCTCGCCTCTGAGGTCACCCTCTACGGTATGGAGCAGTACGAGCAGTTCCCGACCATGATGGAAGACCACTTCGGTGGTTCCCAGCGTGCAGGTGTCCTTGCAGCAGCATCCGGTCTTACTACGGCAATTGCCACCGGTAACTCCAACGCCGGCCTGAACGGATGGTACATGTCCATGCTCCTGCACAAGGAAGGCTGGTCACGTCTCGGCTTCTTCGGCTACGACCTGCAGGACCAGTGCGGTTCCGCGAACTCACTCTCTGTCCGGCCTGACGAGGGCTGTGTCGGTGAGCTCCGTGGCCCGAACTACCCGAACTATGCAATGAACGTCGGTCACCAGGGAGAATACGCAGCAATCGTCGGCAGTGCCCACTATGGCCGCGGCGATGCATGGTCACTCTCTCCCCTGATCAAGATCACGTTCGCTGACCCGTCGCTCAAGTTCGACTTTGCCGAACCCCGCCGCGAGTTCGCAAAGGGTGCCATCCGCGAGTTCATGCCCGCTGGCGAGCGCTCGCTCATCATCCCCGCAAGGTAAGCACGGCAACGTCCCCAAATTAATTTTTTTTCTTTTTTCTCACTCCGGCTTTCAACAATCGTTGCCTAAATAACGGGTATTTTCAGCATCGCTAATCCATCCCCTGCAAGCAGGGGCTCGCGACACAAAGCCGTATTTTCTATATAATGGGTCTCCCCATACTCCTGTACAACTACCATGAACTACACCGTCATCTCGCCGGGCATCTACACCTACGGCGCCATGCTTATCGCCGGTACAATCCGGCACAGTGGCAAACCGGTTGCGCTCCGTAAGGATCTCATGGCAGGCCGGGGAGATACGGTCTATGTAAGCCTGTATTCCACGCTTCACCTTCTCGATCCCGCCATTCGCGATTTTGTCAACCAGGTCAGGAAAACCGGCGGAATATGTTATATCGGGGGCCCGGTCTCAGCCTGCCCGGATATTGTGCTGGGGGAACTCAACCCGGATGCCGTCATACTTGGGGAAGGAGAACAGACGGTCAGGCACCTGGTCGCAGGCGCGAAACTCCAGAACACCGAAGGAGTGGCATACCGATCGGGAGAGAAGATCGTGATCCGGAAACGCGACCCGCCAGAATCCATCGAGCACACGCTTCCCCTGATCCCTGCCGATATCGGCACCCAGAGTATCCGCGGTGCAAGCGCCTATATCGAATCGCACCGGGGGTGCTCGGGGGCCTGCACGTTCTGCCAGGTCCCGCGGTTTTTCGGTCATGCGATACGGAGCCGGGAGATCCCTGCGATTGTGGCAGAGGTTGAGGCTTTCAAAAAGGCCGGTGCACGGAGGATCGCCATCAGCGGGGGAACAGGATCCCTCTACCAGGCAGACAACGGCAGGCTCAACCCGGATGCGTTTGTCGCGCTCCTTTCGGGGCTTGCGGAGGTCATGGGCAGCGCCAACGTATCTTCACCGGATATCCGGGTTGACTGCATCACCGATGAAATCCTGGATGCAATAAAAAAATATACCATCGGGTGGGTCTTTTTCGGGATAGAATCCGGCAGCGACGCGATCCTTACAAAGATGGGGAAAGGAGTTACTGTGGCGCAGGTGACCGATGCGATCCGGCGCTGTCGGGAACACGGCCTGAAAGTCGCCGGGAGTTTTATTGTGGGATATCCCACGGAAACTGCCGCGGATTACGAGAAGACCAGGGACTTCATCGCCGAACAACAGCTCGACGACATTTTCATCAGCATTGCCGAGCCGATCCCCTCAACCCCGCTCGCGGCTCTTGTCTTGAAAACGCCACGCGATAAAAATCCTGTATATGTCCCGACAACCGGTGAATACAAGCCGCTCGGGCTCACCGAGGCGGAGGCCCGCTGTTTCGATCTCATGCTGCACGCCGATCTTTACAAACCGGTTCTCCATGTCACAACGGACGCGATCTACGATGCTTACCTTGCGGAAGCAAAAAAACAGGGCCGCGAAATCCGGGCCGTGACCGAGTTGCTGTTTCGGTATCAACAGGAGAGAGCCCCGCAACCATAATTGTACGAAAAACGGGCCCGCTTAATTTGTACACGCAAAAAAAAGAGAGACCGGGACCGGTCGTGACTATGGCGCCAGCGGCGGTTCGTACCAGTAATACCGTTTTACAGGCTCCACAGGCCGCCTGTCGATCCGGGAACACCGACCTTCGGAAATTGCACCTCCAGAAGGGTGGATCCTTTCACTCCCGGGGACGACTATCAGGACAGGTGAAATGAAGCCCGTAACAGGCTTCTTTTCCCGGTTTTGTATCTCCGCCTTCCCCGGAAATGCCTGCAAATCCCATCGTTTCTGTTCCAGTGGAGAATACGCCCAATTTTAACTCAGTTTGCCAAAATACGGCAGGTTTGCCCCTCGCCAAACACTCATTAATGGCCTTTAAACCGCCCCGGTTTCTGCCACGTATTTCAGTCCATCCGGCACCCGGAAAAGCCGCAGGAACGCGAATATGAGGGTCATTTTTTCCGGGGTGCCGGTCTCCGGGCAGGTCACACCCGTAGATTTATATGATTTTCGCGCATATGAGTAATAATAAGAGGTCTGCCATGAAAGTCTGTATCACGGCGCAGGGCCCATCGCTGGAAAGTGCATTCGAACACCATTTCGCACGGGCACCGTACTTCATTTTCTACGACACCCGGACCGGCAAACTGGACGCGGTACGGAACGGTTTTGTTGTCAGCGATGCCAGGATCGGCCAGAATGCAGTAAAGTTACTGAAAATGAACGGACTTGAGGCCGTTATCACCGGGGAGATTGGCGAGAATGCTGCGGATCTCCTGAAAGGCGCGGGGATCCCGGTCCATATATTCGCCGGCACGGGCACAGTCAAAGATGCGCTTGGTGCAACGGCGATGGAATAGTCAAAAGACAGTATCGGCGTCGTCCTTTGGATCCGATAAGACGTCTCATCATCGTTCCGCTTGCGCTTCTTTGCGGAAATTACCCTGTTCATAAGGCATACCGGAAAAAACCCGCTGCAAAAAACGCAAACCGGCTTTTGTTGAAATCCTCAAAACAAGTTTCACACATTGCTCCTTTTCCTGAAACCAAACGCAAATCCTGTAATTCATGAAGGATTTCAACAGAGCCCGTAAATCACAAAAAAATACCCCGTGAAAAGATTTGATACGAAAACGAAATTAAAAAAAAATCACGGCAGGAAGACCGCAACTGCAATCACGGTCGTCCAGTTCCCGTCTTTATTCCCCTGGACGGACTGGCAGGTATGTTTGGTCCTGATGATCCTGCCGCTGGCTTTATAGATCTGTTCCCGCTCCTGCCAGGCCTTGTCGGTATCGAACTCGATCCCGAGCGTGGTCGCAAGCATCGTTGCCGCAAGGTCCTCGGCATATTCCCCGGTCTTCCCGGCGGTATCGCCATAGGCATGATGCTCCGAAAGATACCCGTATTCGTTGATGTCTTTGGGGAGCGCAAGACCGATTGCCGCTGAAATCAGGCGGTTGGGTTCTTTTGTATCGTTCCTCGCCATGACACAGTACGTAATCCCCCCGGATTTGAGCTGCCTGAGTCCGGATTCTGTGGAGATCTGTTTACAGTACGGGGGAAAAATACTGGAGACGTACACCAGATTACAGCGCTCGATACCTGCCTTTCTGAGTGCCAGCTCATAGGATGCGAGATGGTCCTTGTGGACACCGACTCCTTTTGTGAAGAATATCTTTGAGGGAACAAACATAGTTCATCAGCTTTTGTGTATGATGGTTTACGTTTGGGATCGTCAGGGAACAGGGGCTCCTTACAGAGGAGGCCACGGTTCGACCTGGTGGTTCATACAAACCCGTTCGCACCGGTCCATGACAAACCCGCGGATACCTCCCGGGGGATGATCCGGGTCACCGGCATACCGGGGAATAAGGTGGACGTGGCAGTGCATGACGGCCTGGTCTGCCGCCGACCCGCAGTTGATCACGATGTTGTAGCCCGAAGGAGAAAACCGGTGATCGAGAATTCTCTTTCCTTTTGCAAGCATCTCCGATAACGCAGCTTTCTCTTCCGGCGAGGTCTCGAAATAACCGGCCACATGGCGGAAGGGGATCACGAGCAGGTGACCGCGACTGGCCGGGAACGCATCCCACCGGGCATACCAGAGTGCAGTACAGAAAACCACCTTGTCTTTTTCCGGCGAACAAAACGGGCACGGCTCACGATCCCGGCCTGTCACTCCGGTAACCGGGGGCTTTGTCCCGGCACTCCCCGACACCCGGGTCATACCGGGGCATCACCCGGCCGGGTAAACGCCAGCAGCCTCACCCCGGTGACCTGCTGGAAGATGGCACCCTGGCCGATCGCGTGCAGTACTGCGGACTCATCGGCAACGCGGGAGCCGGCGATGATGGTCGCCCCGTGTTCGAACAGGACCGGGGAGAGGGGCGTGCTCGGCCCGAGGATAAGCACATCGGCACCCGGCCGGCAGAGGCCGAGCAGGTCGTCGAGGGTATGGTTGATCAGCGCGCTTGCCGTGATGGCGACAATGTCCGCCCTGGGGATGAGATCGGCAGCAGACGCCGCCGGGTAATCATCCCCGGAGGGGTGCAGCTCAAGCACCCACAGGTTCCCGACAGCGGTGCGGAGCCGGGGGATGAAGGGGAAATGCCCGACAAGCGCCACATTCTTTCCCGCCCCCTTTTTCATCAGTACCTCGGACGCATTCAGGAGCACTGCCCTGCTCTCGTCCGGTACCAGGAGCGAGTTGATTGCCGCGACACCGATACCCGCCTCGATGGGATTATCCGAGAGGGCAAATGCCGCAAGTTCCTGTGCGCTTTTTTCATGGAGGTATCCGACATTGCGCACAACGCTCTCGTGGTTGTGGCACCCCCCGCCCATGACCGTTGTCGCAAGGCCGCAGGCGGTGCTGCACACGGCCGTCCAGTGGGCGCCGACAAGGACCGAACGGACGGGAACGGGTTTCTCCGGCAGGCGGGCAATCAGATCGTCGAGGATGGTAGAGCTGCTCATGGTAACGTCCCGGACCGCCGGCGGGTATGGTTTCCTGTATCCCGGATCTTACCGGTAGCAGGCCGGGCCGGCGGATCGTACATGAAAGGGGTAGGGTGCGATGGTTTATATGATTTATGCGCGTATGAGTAAAAAAGAGAGCAGGAGTATCATGAAAGTCTGTATTACCGCTCAGGGCGCGACACCGGATGCAAAGGTCGAGGAGCGATTCGGGAGAGCACCGTATTTCATTCTCATGGACAGCGAGACTGAAGCCTTTGAGGCCGTGGCAAACCCGTTTGCCGATGGTGCCGGGGGAGTGGGCCCGAAAGCCGCCCAGCTGATCTTAAACCACCAGGTTGCGGTGCTCATCAGCGGTCTTCTGGGGGGAAACGCCAAAGCAGTCTTCGAGTCTGCGGGCGTCAGTATGTACATATACCGCTCCGGCGGGTCGGTGCGGGATGCGCTGAAGGAGTTTAAGAACAATACGCTCGAACGAGCGAAATAAGGATCGCACCGCTCAGGTATTCGGGGAAACGGTTATTTGAGGAAAAATAACGGAGCACGGGAATGAAACTTGCAGTTGCAAGCGGGAAAGGAGGGACCGGCAAGACGATGGTGGCCGCAAATCTCGCCTTCACACTTTCCCGGACCGAACCAGTTACCCTCGTCGACTGCGATGTCGAAGAGCCCAACCTCCACCTCTTCTTTTCAGGTCCCGCCACGACAACGGATGTCACCGTACCGGTGCCGGTAATCGACGATGTTTCGTGCGATCGCTGTGGGAAATGCGGGGAGTTCTGCCAATATGGGGCGCTCACCGTGCTGCGCGACCGGGTCCTCTTCTTCCCCGAGCTCTGCCACTCCTGCGGCGGGTGCACGCTGGTCTGCCCGAAAAGGGCCATCCACGAAGAGCCAAAACGGATCGGGACCCTGTCGGTCTCTGCTCCGCTGCCCGGCCTTAACCTTATTTCCGGCCTGCTGGACACGGGGAGTTCCCGGACCGTCCCCATCATCAGAGCCATCAAAGAGATGGCAAATAACGATCCGCTGGTAATCTGCGACTCTGCACCCGGCACATCGTGCCCCGTGGTCGAGACCCTGGACGGGTGCGACGCCTGTATCCTTGTCACGGAATCAACCCCGTTCGGCCTGCATGACCTGCGGCTTGCGGTTGACGTGACCGCCCGACTGGGTGTACCCGCCGGCATCGTCATCAACCGGAGCGACGGGAAGGATGAGGCGACCGTCCGGTTCTGCATTGACCACGATCTTGAGATCCTGATGACCATTCCCTTCAGTCGGGAGATTGCCGCTATCCAGAGCCGGGGCGATCTTCTCTGTCAGGTTCGGCCGGAATGGCAGAAGGAATTTTATGCCCTCTTCTGCAAGTGCAGGTCGCTTGCCGGGGTGGAAGAATGATCCGGCTCGCGGTCATCAGCGGCAAGGGCGGGACGGGAAAGACGATGATCACGGCTGCCCTCTCCCGGCTGCTGAAAGGATCCCTCGTACTTGCGGACTGCGACGTGGACGCGGCAAACCTGGAACTCGTCCTTCGCCCAAACCTGATCCGGACAGAACCCTTCATGGGGATGAAGACGGCCGTCATCGATCCCGCTCTCTGCGTACAGTGCGGGGAGTGCAGGGAGCACTGCCGGTTTGACGCGGTCGAACGGGACGGCGATGCATACAAGGTGAGCCCGCTCCGCTGTGAAGGGTGTGCAGTCTGCACGGTTATCTGTCCTGCCGCCGCTGTTGCCATGCAGCCACGACAGACCGGCGAGATCCTGTATTCGGAAACGGACCGGGGGCATCTCGTGCACGCGCAGCTGGTGCCGGGCGCGGGCAACTCCGGGCTGCTGGTCCATGCGGTCAAGAAAACCGCAATGGAGCGCGACGGCTCCTGTGATCTCTTCCTTATCGACGGCCCGCCCGGGACCGGGTGCCCGCTTATCTCCACGATCAGCGGCGTAGATGCCGTTCTCGTGGTCACCGAGCCCAGCGTATCAGGTCTCCATGATCTCAAGCGGGTGGTAACGGTCTGCCGCCAGTTCCGCCCCCGGATCCTTGTTGCCATCAACCGCTTCGATCTGGACGCGTACCAGGCAGGAGAGATCGAGGACTGGTGCCGCAGGGAGAATATCCCTCTGATCGGGAAGATCCCCTTCGATCCGGCAGTCATTGAGTCGGTGAGGGCCGGAGTTCCCGTGACGGATACGGGCGCATCCTCGGCAGCACAAGCCATTCAAATACTGGCAGCCAATCTTGAACAGGAGCTGACGCACCTTGACAACCAGCGGTGAGAATAACGAGTGCTGCCGGCGGAGAGGCCGGCCCCGGCTGAACCGGTCGCTCAAAGGCGGGCCGTCCGCGCGGTGCTATGCGCCGCAGTGCAACTCGGATGAACTGGAGGAAGGGGTTGTCCTGCTGCGTCCTGAAGAGATGGCGGCACTGACCCTGATCGATTTCCAGGATCTTGAACAGGAAGAAGCAGCAACCGTTCTCGGCGTTTCGAGGAAGACCGTCTGGCGAGACATCCACGAGGCGCGGCACAAGATTGCCGATGCACTTATCCACGGGAAAACAATCCAGATTGAGGGCTGCACGCGCAGTCTCGAAGGACACTGCCCGAAACAAAACGAGGACCTCTGCCCGAAAAGAGGCGGTGGGATCTGTCCAAAGAAGATCGGTCACTCCGACCGGGATTGCCGTAATTACGATGAGCCGACGGATCCGGATACCGGATAATATATCAGTATCATGAGTGCGGTGTTGCCGGCATGACCCAAAAGCACATCTTCGGGCCGGTCCTCTCCCGCAGGCTCGGGCTTTCGCTTGGCATCGACCTTGTCCCGTTCAAGACCTGCTCGTACGACTGTGCTTATTGTGAGTGCGGGCACACCACGGATAAGACCATAACAAGGCAGGACTTTTTTCCCGCTGGCGGGGTGATTGCCGAACTCCGCGGGGTGCTCGCATCCCGTCCTCACCTCGATTCGATCACGCTTGCCGGTTCCGGCGAGCCGACACTGGCCCGTTCCCTTGGCCCGGTGATTGCAGCGGTAAAGCACGAATTCCCGGAATACACCCTGAGCGTTCTGACGAACGGCAGTCTCCTGACCCGCCGGGATGTACAGGATGAACTCCTTCCTGCCGACCGGGTCATCCCGACGCTGACCACGGCATTCCAGCAGACATTTGAACAGATCCATAATCCCCATCCCTCGCTGAAGATTGATTCGATCATCAACGGGATGGTGCAGTTCCGTTCACGGTATGAGGGCGCCCTCTGGCTCGAAGTCTTTGTCATTCCCGGCGTGAATACCACGGATATCGAACGGGAAGGGCTCAAGGAGGTCATCAACCGGATCGATCCCGATCGTGTCCAGCTCAACACGCTCGACCGGCCTGCCGCAGAGGGATGGGTCCGGGCCGCATCCGGCACTGAACTGGAAGCAGTCAAAAGGGCTCTCGGACGGCCGGGCATCGAGATATCAGGCCATCAGCGTTCAGTCTCCCGGGCTGTGCTGGCAAACACCGGCTCAGCAGACCTGATCCGTGCAACGCTCAGCCGCAGGCCCTCTACGGTAGAAGACCTGGTGCAAACCACTGGCCTGAGCGGCGGCGAAGTGGCAAAGATCCTCGGGGCGCTCGAACAGGGTGGAGAGGTCGTCCCGCAGCGGGGGACACGCGGGGTTTTTTATGCGATGTGCCAGAAACCTGAAGAAAGGAGGGAGCGTAAATGAAGGTCACAATCCTCATGGACAATACCGCGCTCTTTGACCGGAGATTTGTCGCAGAGCACGGAGAGGAAATTTCTCATAAATCCCGCTTGCACTCATGAGGTACGTATTGGCAAAATTTCCGCTTTGATATCGGCGGGCGGAGCAAAATACATCCATGAAGTAACCAGCACGTCGGCTCCGGCTTTGGCATAGGCTGCCGCGTTGGTATCGTTAACGTTCCCGGCCGCTATCATGCAGATATCCGGGTTGATGGCACGGCACTGACCGGCATATCCGGCAAACCGTTCAAGGGGTATTTTATCCAGCTGGACGGCATCGGCTCCGGCGTTTGCTGCCATCAGGGCTTCCTCCAGGGAATGGGCTTCTACGACAATTTTCCGTTCTTTCTGTTTCTGCTTAACAGAACGCACCACACCGGGCAACTCTTCATAGCCGCCGGTAAACAAAAGATGTTCGCGGAAGATAAGGATGGTGTCAGAAAGCCCGGTACGGTGCGGCACCCCGCCGCCTGCAATCAATGCTTTTAATGCCAGTTTTTTTACAAACGGAGGGTGTTTACGGGTTCCGGCTACCGAAACCAGGGGATTTTCTGCCCGGGCAGAATCGACCAGGTGCCGTGTGCGCCCTGCAATGCCCGATGCAAATTCGATCATGGCACTCCCTGTCCGCCAGATCAGGTGAATGGCACCGGCATCGCCCCGGGCTTCAAGCAGTTTCTCACCGGCCTGCAACCGGGTTCCCGAAGCGACAGCGTAACTCACTTCGAGTCCGACTTTTTTATAAAGCCGTACTGCCTCTTCGGTGCAGCACGCGATCATCCCGTTTCTGGCGATCAATGCAATCGAACCCTGCTTTCCGGACAGGTCCAGCAGGGTGCTTGTCATATCCCCTGCCGGGACGTCGTCTTCGATCAGCCGGTCGATATCGTGTTCGGTAAAATAGATCATGTTCAGGTTCCCTCAACTCTTGTTCCCTTTCACGTATGTCTCGTTATGGATCAGAGCCCCGTTGACGTGGGATTTGACCATGCAAACACTGGCGCCCGTATTTTACTGGCAAGAGATCTTCTCCCCAAAACAGGGCATAACTGTTCACGTGAGTGATTCATACGGATAGGATTTTTAGGTTTCTCATCTGCACTTTTCGGACGCTGGATGATAATTGGGCGCAGGACGTATTCGTATCCGAGGTAATTTTACACTTTTGTTCACGGTTCTATAACAAACGGGAAATGAACAAGAGCACAGGGTTGAAAGCACCCATCACAACCGGTAGTTCCCGCCTTCAATCTTAATGGTCTTCCCGTGGGTCAGTGCATCCGCAATCTTTCTCCGTGCAGATACCACGAGACGGTGAAACGTGGGCTGCGAGATCTCCATCATTGCAGCGCATTCGTTCTGGTCGAGACCTTCCAGGTCCTTGAGCCGGACCGCTTCAAACTCGTCGACAGAGAGGATCGCCTCTTCAGGTTCAGTATTCCCTGCGGTCACAGGTCCAAATGAGGTGAAGGAAGGCTGACACCCCACCCTCCTGCACCGTCGTCTTCCCGGCATTACTCAAAAGTAGTGAGCCGTTTTTCGATTTCAGTCTTTTCTGCGTCTATGCGTTTGAGTTCAGCTTCGAGGAGTTGTTTCTGCGCTTCCCTGCTCACGGGCCCGGGTTCGGGAAACGAATTCCAGCAGAACCCCCGGCCCCTGCCAAAGCCCCGGCCACATCTCTGCGCCATGCCTCTTCCCAGAGCCATTCCCTGTCCACAGGGGCCCCTGCCCCTTCCCGTACCGGCGCCGTAGCCGGCAGGGCCTGTCTGATCCAATCCTGGCATTTTTGTTGCCTCGCAATATGAATATATATTCACACATTTTTATGAGTATTGGATCGGGTAACCCTGATCACAAGAGGCGACGGGAGCCGCACGAGAGAAAACTGCACGCGGTCATGTATTCGTCTTTCAATTTTAAGCAGTTTTTATGCAGTTCGATCCGTCAGCTTCATCGGTCTGGATCCTGCAGGGAATCCGGAAAAACAGGAAAACGGTGATTTTTGGGAAGAGCCCCATCACTGAAGGAGCAGGGTATTTTTATCATATGCACTCACCTACACTCCACCGATGACAACCCGATCCACGCTGACCGTCCCCGAAGCAGCAGGAGTGCTCGGGATTACCGGTGCGGCGAGCCTGAATACCGTCCATACCCGCTTCCGCGAGCTGGCAAAAGTCTGGCATCCCGATGTTTCCCGTCACGCTCCCGCTCTTTCCCACGATACGTTCATCCGGATCATGGAAGCCTATGATATCCTGGTGAACTACTGCATGAACTACAAGATCTCGTTTAAGCAGGAAGACCTCCAAAAGGGCACGGACTACGACTCAAAAGAGTTCTGGATGAGCAGGTTTGGCGACGATCCGATCTGGAGCTGAATATCCCCCTCCATCCTCGTTTTGATAAACCTGCACTGCCACTGGGGGATTCTGGTCTCCACCCTTCCCTGATTACCGGAGACATCCGGTATACAAAAAGAAAGGACTCTGCATTTTTTTCCGGGTACTGCACAATGAAAAGGTTTTAACCATTTATGCGCATATGAGTAAATATGGTATCCGGCAGTCTGCCGGGAAATGAACCATAAGAGGATTGACATGAAAGTCGCTATTGCAAAAGAGGGAGACATGGTGTCCGGGCATTTCGGCCACTGCACTGAATACGCGGTATTCACGGTTGAAAACAAAAAAATTACCAAGAAGGAAATCCTCGCGAGCCCCGGCCACGAGCCGGGAAAGTTACCGGTATTCCTTGCTGGGCATAAGGTTACCCACGTCCTCGCAGGCGGCATGGGCCCACGGGCCGTGGACCTGTTCTGCGAAAACAAAATCGAAGTTTTCCTTGGTGTACAGGGCAAGATCGAGGAAGTCATCAAGGATTTTATCGCAGGTAAAATTGCTCAGGGCGAGAGCAGCTGTACCCACGGCGAAGAAGGGCACGAGTGCGGCGGGCATTAACTTCCGCAGATCTTTCGCATATTTGTAAACCCCATGATAAAAAATCCCCTGCCCCGGGGATTCGCGGCCGTACGTTCGGGCAGATGCTCCTGACAGCCGACGGGCAACCGTAACGATACTGATACTATGAACGGACACACTGACACGCACCCGGAAACGAAGGGTGCATCCCCTGCCCCAAAAGGGCTGCCACCGAAAGTAAAGATCGATGTAAAACACGTAATCCTTGTCCTCTCCGGCAAGGGGGGTGTGGGCAAATCAACCGTATCCGTCAACCTTGCTTCAGCTCTCGCAGCTCATGACAGGCAGGTCGGACTGCTCGACCTCGACATCCACGGTCCCAACATCCCCAAGATGCTGGGTATCGAGAACGAGCGGCCGGTCGTTCAGGGTAAGACCATGGAACCGGTCCACGTCACCGGGACACTCTCGGTCATGTCGATGGCATTCCTCCTTCCGGACACGAGCACCCCGGTTATCTGGCGCGGGCCGATGAAAATGGCAGTGATCCAGCAGTTTCTCTCCGAAGTGAACTGGGGGACGCTGGACTACCTGATTGTAGACCTTCCCCCGGGAACCGGGGACGAGGCGCTCACTATTATCCAGCTCGCACCCAATGTCCAGGGCGCCGTAATTGTCACCACGCCCCAGGATGTGGCTGTGCTCGACGCGGTAAAAGCAATAAAGTTCATCGGGAAACTGGATCTGCCGGTCATCGGGATCATCGAGAATATGAGCGGCATGGTCTGCCCCCACTGCGGAAAGACCGTGGACCTGTTCGGACGCGGTGGCGGAGAAAAAGCCGCACAGGATCTGGGTATCCCCTACCTTGGCTCGATCCCGCTCGATCCCGAGATGGTAAAAGCAGGAGACGAGGGGCGCCCGTACGTCCTCCGCCATGCAGACACACCCACGTGGAAAGCCGTGGATGAAGTTATGGAAAACCTGGTAAAACGGGTCGAATCCTGATCGGGTTTGCGTTATATCCTGCAACAGAATACGGAAGATACTGGTATGAGGAAATATCACGGCATTCCCGAACTGCTCGAAGCATACATGCAGGAGAGCACAGCAGACAAACGCTGGGTCACCGTGCAGGAAATCCGGGACCGTTTCGGCCTGACCCGGTACCAGAGCGTTACGGTCTCCGCGTTTTTACGGCGCCTGAAGCAAGGGCCGTTTGTCCGGTTTCCCTACATTGTTCTTAAAATCGAACCCATACCGGCCATACCGTCAGAAAACATTCGCGGGGACCGGTACCTTGTGACCCTGCGGGAATGCGGCAGGGCAGAAAGCAGGCGGGAAGGGGAGTCCGGGGATCCGGAAACTGAGGGGGAAATCGTGCCCGCCGAGCAGTAATACCGCTCTTTGTAATGAAGGTTACCCGGGGTATTTCCAGTTGCACCGGGACATACGGGTCTGTATAACAGGAGAGGCCGTCCCTGCCCACATAACCATGGAGAACACGCACGACATTCCGGAACTTCTGGAGGCATTTATGGAGGCATCGGGGGATTCGGAACGGTGGATCACCGTATACGAACTCAGGATGTACTTCAATCTTGACGAATCCTGCGCCACCGCAATTTCGGGATACCTGCGCAGGATCTACCGCAGTCCTTCCCGTACCGCCAGGTATCGCGTTGAGAAAATCGAGAGAATACCGGTCAAAATCCCCCAGCGCAGGATATCGAGGCGGTACCTGGTGAGGAAAAGACCATAACCGCGGGAGCCGGAGCACCAGAAGCGGGCCACTATACCGTACAAGCGTTTTTCCCACCCATGTTTTTGTTCACATCCACCTATCCCTCCTGCGGGATATGCCCCATGGCATGATTTCTGGCACAAGACCGGTCGGTTGTTCCTCCCGGGAACAAGCCTTATTTTGCCCGATGTATATTAACTCTGTGATACACCATGGATCAAAAAGGACTAGGTGAAGCCATAAAAAACATTGACACGAAAACGCTGAAGGATGAAGCAAAGAAACTCGGCCTGAAGCTGGGCCGCTGCCCAACAAAGATGAGCATTGCAAAGATGCTACCTGAAGATTCCCTGAAAAAACTGGCAAAAAAGTAAAAGAACCACCATGATGATGGCGGGCGTTCCCGTACGATTCATACCTTCTGGTCACCAGATTGAAGATTCATCTCTTTTAGTTCATGATGATCATAGAGCCGGATCGAGTCCTTGTTTATTCCCTGATGTCCGGGGATCCCGTCACCCATCAGGCTTTTCTGGTAACCTCAACGGGATCAATATTCGCATCGATCTGGCAGTCAAAGGAGATCGCAGCAAGCCAGCCGGCTTTCTCAAACACATGCATGAAGCACACTCCGATAACCAGCGCGCCAGGGTGCCGGTCAATCACGGCTTTTACCTGCTCTGCCTTCACCGGCACATTGGGCATGGAGAGCCCGCCCATAACAACAACTGCTTTGGGGTGAAGAGCCGTGGGGGCGTCCCGGGTCTGCATGCCGATATCTGTTACATTTTAGATCGTGCGCGCTTTATTCTCGTCGACCATTGGTACGAAGACCTGTTCGAGTTCGAGGGAGCGGACAGCAAACCCGAGCAGCTCAACAAATGGCGTGCAGGTCCACGGCACACCATAATACACAATCTGGTCGCCTTTTTTTATTCCCTTTGACTCTATAAATTCTTTAAACGGGCGCAGGATACCCGGGACACCGTGAAATACCTCTGTTGGGATCATGATAGATCCACAATCAGAGTGGGAGGGGATAACATTTCGCCATGGGGTTTTAATCTGGAAAAAACTAGGGAGCATGGAAAAAAATTTGACCGTTGAGAATGAGAGGCATCCGGAAAACTTCAGTACCCGCTCATCTGCACCCGGCAGTGGATCGGAGGATCTACGAGGGGATAATCACCTCTATAATACCCTTGTAAAACCGTCCGTTTCGATCCGCTTGTAAATAAGGCTTATAATTGCCCCGTTTGCCAAAATAAGCCAAAAATGAGCCCCATATAATGCCCTTTACGGCCCCATATTCGCGTTCTGGCGGCCTCTTTTTTCCGGATAGTAAAAGTGCCAATCAGATTTGAGATCGGCCAAAATAACCCCATTATTGGGCTGATTTTAATTCGTTTGTTTTCGAAAATAAGCCCAATTTGGGGGTATTTTTAAACGGAGCCCGAAACGGGCATATTTTGGGCGGGGCGAAGGGTAATCGGAGGACATATCGGGCCCGGATTTACACCGGGCTACTGATGACATTAAAGGGAGATTGATGCAGACCACAGTACTCGCGCCGGGACTGGCAGACGCAAGCCCTGTATTCACGGGATCTGTATCAGCATTCTTCCTGCCGGGATTTGTCTCCCGGCAAAACTCGTTCGATTCAGGATAGAGGCAGATTTAAAAAAAACGCGCAGGGAGGTTACGCCTTTTGAGCCGCGTTTGGGGAGGGGGTGTCGCCCGGGCTAATGTGTTAACGATGGAACCATCCCCTTTTTTCGCAATGAATTTATGAGATCTCCCTTTTTCACTGCCTTTTTGCAGATCAGACCGCAAATAAATCAATTCTACCCCTCCCGCGAACAGATAATAAAGGTTAATAAACCGTATGGAAAAGATAAAGATGAACGTACTTTGTACGGTCAATTATCTCTAGAGATGAGAGATGTCAGAGTAATTTTGTACAGCAATAGGAACAACTCAACATAACATGAGGCGATAATATTGTCGAAAGTTGTAGAGATTTCCCCAACCACAAGACATGAGGGACACTCGAAGCTCGTCCTGAAGGTCAACGATGCAGGCATCGTTGAGACGGGCAACTGGTGCTCCATTACTCCAGTACGGGGAGTTGAGAAACTCGCAATCGGAAAGACCCCCGAACAGGTACCAAAGATCGCATCGCGCGTCTGCGGTATCTGCCCGATTGCACACTGTCTTGCAGCGACCGAGGCGATGGAAGCATCCCTTAAGGTCGAGATTCCGAACGATGCAAAGATGCTCCGGCACATCCTGCAGCTGGCGAACCGCTGTCACAGCCACGCACTGCACAACATCCTGACGCTGCCCGACCTGTATCTTCCGGGCACCGATGTCAAGATCAACCCGTTCTCACCTGAAGAACCCGTGCGCACCGTTGCAAAGCGGATCCAGCGGCTCCGTGAGATTGGACAGACCATCGGCGAGATTGCCGGTGGCGAAGCTATCCACCCGAGCAACCCGCGTATCGGCGGTATGTACATGAACTGCTCGGAGCAGGCAAAGACCAAGATGTACGACCTTGCAAAGGAAGGTCTCACGCTTGCCCACGCTCAGTCTGAGTTCATGATTGCAGTCCTGCGGAACTACCAGAAGAGAGACTGGGTCGATGTCGGCGGCATGAAGGTCGCACTCCCCAAGGATCTCGGGTACCACGACCAGGGTTATATGGCAACCCACCCGTTCTACGGCAGCTCAAGCATGGATGAGAACCCGACCTGGGATATCCGGCGCTTTACAGAAGCCCGGCCCTTTGACTGGTACATGGGCGAGATGGAGATCTCCCTTGAAGAGCCCAAGTACCCGGTCGGCGGAACCACCAAGCTCGGCACCAAGGTCAACCCGCAGATGGAAGCCTGCACCGGCATCCCGATGTACGACGGCCAGCCCGTTGAAGTCGGTCCCCGTGCACGTCTCGTCAAGTTCAAGAACTTCGACGAGAAGGGCACCATCGGGCAGCAGGTTGCCCGCCAGATGGAGTACCAGGACTGCTTCTACGAGATGATCGACTGCATCGACGAACTTAACCCGAAGGGCAAGGTCGTTGCAGACTACATCCCCAGGGGCGATGGTACCCTCGGCTGGGCCTCGAACGAAGCCCCCCGTGGAACCGATGTCCACCTTGCAAAGGTCAAGGACTGGAAGGTCCAGTACTTCTCGATGCTTGTTCCGACAACCTGGAACTTTGCAACCTGCAGTGCAGCACTCAAAGGTGCACCCTGGCAGCTCACCGAGGTCATCATGCGCGGGTACGACCCGTGCGTCTCGTGCGCTACACACATGATCGTAGTCGATGAGGACCACAAGATAGTTGCCCAGAAACTCATCCAGCAGTGAGCGACGCGAAAAATCATGCTGTATCCGGAGATTGTAATCGCAGGGTGTGGAAATCCCCTGTTTGCTGATGACGGCTTTGGTCCGGCGGTCATTGAGGAGTTGCAGAAACTCACACTTCCCGACAATGTAAAAGTAGTGGATGCAGGCCTTGGCGGCCCGCACTTTATTTTTACCATGCTCGACCCGGAAGTGACAAAAAGACTTGTGATCGTCGATATCGCTGACTACGGCGCGGAACCGGGATCGATCACGAAACTGCGGACCGAGGACCTGCCCCCGGGCAGTTACCGCGATGCGCATTCGTGGGACATCGCCGAACCGCTCCAGCGGATTAAGGACCGGATCGATATTACGATTATCGGATGCCAGCCTGCACGTGTCACCGATCCCGAAATGGAGATCGGGCTCTCGGATGAAGTTTCAAAGGCAATTCCCAAAACGGTACGGATAGTACTGGAAACAATAGGTGTTGATTATGGGACTGCTATCAAGTGTCTTCAAGAAGAACGCCAGCGAGGCTCCGCAGAAACCTGCGGCACCTGCAAAATCAGCTGACGTAGCACAAAAAGTGGAAACAACTAACAAGGAGGTTAAGCCTGTGGTAGACAAGATTTCAGTGGGCTATACGCACCTGAGCGGATGCACCGGATGCACGGTTGCACTCGCAGACAACTACGGCGGACTATTAACACTCCTCGACCGGTATGTCGACCTGAAATACCACCTTACGCTTGCCGATGTCCGGCACATCCAACAGGTCGATGTTGCAATTGTCGAGGGTTCCGTCTGTATCCAGGATAAACTTGCAGTTGAGGAGATCAAGGAAACCAGGGAAAAGGCTGCAGTAGTCGTCGCACTCGGCGGCTGTGCATGCTATGGCAACATCACCCGGTTCTCCCGCGGCGGCCAGCAGAACCAGCCGGCGCACGAGTCCTACCTGCCGATCGGCGACCTTATCAAGGTCGATGTGTACATCCCCGGATGCGCCCCGACCCCGCAGATGATCAGGAATGTCTGTGTCATGGCATACCTGCTCCTCAAGGGAACCAAGGAACAAAAAGAGCTCGCAACCAAGTTCCTGACCCCGCTCATGAACATGGCAGCAAAGGGAACCAGCGCATGCTTCTGCGAACTGATGACCGAAGTCATCAACCAGGGCCTGTGCATGGGATGCGGAAGCTGTGCGGCAGCATGCCCGGTCCGTGCAATCACCATGGAATTCGGCAAGCCCAACGGCGAACGCGACCTGTGCATCAAGTGCGGTGCCTGCTATTCCCAGTGCCCGAGAGGGTTCTTCAACACGGATGTTGTCACTGAGTACGAGGCGATCAACGAGGCCATTATGGCGGCACTCCAGTAAAGGTGATTGAAATGGGAGCAGAACTCGGTAAATACAAGGCATGTGTGTCAGCACGCAGCGCCGACAAGGAGATCCTCAAGGGAGCACAGGACGGCGGTATCGTTACCTCGCTCTTTGCATATGCACTCGATGAGGGCATCATTGACGGAGCCATTGTAGCAGGAACCTACGACGACGGTGACGACAACGACATGTGCGGAACTGCGGTCCCGCACCACTGGAGACCAAAACCAGTCGTTGCAACTACAAAGGCAGAACTGCTCGCGGCCCGCGGCACCAAGTACAACATCAGCCCGAACGTTTCCTTAATCAAGGAAGCAACCCGCAGCTACGGTCTGGACAAGGTCGGTATCGTCGGCACACCGTGCCAGATGCAGGCAGTCCGTAAGGGTCAGCTGTACCCGTTCGGCTGGAGAGACGTCGGCGACAAGATCGCTCTTGCAGTCGGTATCTTCTGCATGGAGAACTTCCCGTACCAGAGCATCCTCCAGCTCGTGGAAGACCACGCAGCAATGAAGCTCGAATCCGTCAAGAAGATGGAGATCGGGAAGGGCAAGTTCTGGGTCTACGGCAAGCGCGGACAGGTCGTTCAGCTGCCGCTCAAGGTTACCCACAAGTACGAGCAGCCCGGCTGCCACGTCTGTATGGACTATGTGGCAAACCTCGCTGATATCTCGACCGGTTCCGTTGGCAGCCCCGACGGCTGGAGCACGGTCTTCGTTCGCTCGAAGATCGGTGACTCGGTCTGGGCAAAGGCAATGGCCGCTGGTGTCTTCGAGACCCAGCCCATCGAGAAAGTCAAGCCCGGCCTTGAACTCGTGAGCAAGCTCGCAAACGAGAAGATCACGAAGAACAAGAACACACTCGAAGCCAGGAAGACCTTCGGTGTGGGCAAGGCTCTCCGGAACCCCTACATCTAAACCTTTTTTTTTAAAGCGTTTTTTTTAAGTTATCTCTTTGTCCGGGACGGTACTTTTACAAGACCGGTTTTTCCGTGCAGAAGGTGGGGTAATTCCTGCCAGGAAAGAGAATTCTTTGTTCATGGCGGGATGAACAAACGGTTCGTGGATTTGTGGCACCGTTCATTAGGATCCAAAAACGGGACGTGGTGTGAACAGATCATAATCGTTAAGGATTTGAAAGATGAGGTTTGCAGCAGGAAGAATTATTCAAATCTTTGATATTTTTCAGATATCCGGGCCGGTCAGAAAAACCGGAAGAATTTTGCTGATCAGAAGAACAGGAAGGCTGGAATGTACAATCTTCTGCATGAACAGTGGATCCCCGTAAAAAGGAACGCCGGTGATACACCGGAGTATATTTCTCCTTTGCAGATTACGGACGGATGGAAAACCAACCCGGTTACTGCGCTCGCTACACCCCGCCCGGATTTCAACGGGGCCCTGATCCAGTTCCTGATCGGCCTAGTGCAGACTGCATGCCCTCCCGAAAATGAATCCGGGTGGCGGGAAAAATTCAGGAGTCCTCCCTCATATGAAGAACTGGAAACCGCATTCGGGCGGTATGCGGACGCTTTTAATCTGGATGGCAATGGGCCGAGATTTATGCAGGATCCCGATTTGACAAAAAAAAACGGCGAACCAAATAAAATAGATCACCTTCTCATCGAGATGCCCGGCGAGCAGACCCAAAAAAAAAATACGGATCATTTCGTGAAACGTGACACGGTCAAAAACATCTGTCAGTCCTGTTGTGCTATGGCCGTATTTACCCTCCAGACCAATGCACCGGCGGGTGGCCGGGGACATCGGACTTCTTTACGGGGTGGCGGGCCCCTGACCACCCTGGTTACGGGAAGGACACTCTGGGAAACAACCTGGCTTAACGTTCTTCCTCCCGATGTAATGGGCCGTTTCGGGAATGCCAAAAAAACCGGCATGGCAGATATCTTTCCCTGGCTGGGACACCCCCGCACGAGCGGGAAAAATGAGATCACGACTTCACGGCAGGTACATCCCATTCAGATGTTCTGGGGAATGCCACGGAGACTACGGATCAGATTCGAGGCCCAGAGCGATGCAATCGAATGCGATCTCTGCGGCCGCAAGGTACACGAGTATGCATCCCGGTATTTTGACAAAAGTTATGGGATTTTCTACAAAGAGGGATGGCATCATGTCCTTTCACCCCGTTCCACCGATCAAAAAACCGGTAAATCTCATCCCCGCCACGGCCAGCCCGGCGGGATTTCCTACCGGGACTGGCTGGGCCTTATCCAGGACACCTCAGAGAAAAATTTTACCCGCGAACCGGCGGTCGTGGTGCAGGTGTTCAGGGAGGATCGTGAATCCGATCTGTCGGATATTCCGGGTTTTCCTTTCCGGCTCTTTGCATTTGGCTATGATATGGAGAACATGAAGGCGCGGGGCTGGTATGAAGGGACCCTGCCGCTGGTTCATGTTGACAGCGGGATCCGTTCCGAGTACGAAACCGGGGTGAGCCAGCTGATAAAAACCGCGAACCTGATCGCATTTAATGTTCGCGTGTCCGTTAAAAAGGCGCTCTTTGCACCGGGTGCAGTTGTATCCGGGGACCTTTCCGTCATTGACTCTGAGTTCTGGCAGAATACCGAACCGGACTTTTACCGGGTAGCGGGCGAATTACAGGAAAACCTAAAAAACAGGCAACCACTCAATGATTTGAAATTACGATGGCTTTCTATTCTTACCCGGGAAGGATGGAGGCTTTTTAACCGGTACTCGCAGGCGGACATGATCCCGGTCGCTGATCCACAACGCATTGCTCTTGCACAAAAAGACTTCAAACTATTCTCTTCACCGTATAACAAAAAAATTATTGAGTTACTTGACCTGCAAAACCCCCCCGGCAAAGGATCCAAAAATGCCGGAGCATCCGATATCGTGAAGGAATGAACCATGGACCCCAAAACCGATCTTACCTTTTCCCAACCGGAAGTGCGGGATGCACTCCTTTCCTGGTGGAAAGAACTGGACAATGCGAGGGGTGACCGGGCAGCACTCAGGCACTGCCACAACCCGCGTGAAGTTGCATTCACACCAGCATTTCACCGGTTAAAAATGAGGCTCGAACCGTTTGGCTCCCTACGTCCTCGCCAGATGGATAACCTTGCCATCGTGGCCGGTGTGCTTTCGCACGTGAAAGAGAATAAACCTGATGAATATGAAAGTAACTTAAAACGATCCTTGGCCGCCCGGATGGCACGTCCCCCTCTGAAATGGAGCCTCGTGAAAAAAGCCTGCGTGAGCGGCCCGAGATTCCGGCAGCTGCTTACGATTGAAGAACCGGATACCCTATACACGACGATGATCCGTCTTGTCCGGCTTCTCGGGGGTTCTGTTGACATTGCAGGTCTCGCCCAGGGGATCTACTGGTGGAACAAACGCACGAAAAAAGAATGGGCATATGCCTATTATGAGCACTTACCCCGTGAAGATCAACAAGGAGTCCGATGACCATGGCTGAATTTATCCAACTCCATATGCTTGTATCGTATCCGCCATCGAACCTGAACCGTGACGATCTCGGCAGGCCGAAAACGGCCATAATGGGCGGAACCCAGCGCCTCCGCATCTCGTCACAAAGCCTGAAGCGGGCGTGGCGGACATCGGATATATTCGCCGGACATCTCAGGGATCACATGGGCATCCGTACCCGGGAGATGGGGGTTATGGTATATGCGGCACTCATGAGCGGTGTGCCGCTTACAGGACTGCTTGCAGGCAAATCACCCGGCGATCCGAAAAACGTAACCGGTATTCCTGAAGAGAAAGCGAAGTCATGGGCAGGGAAGATCGCCTCGGTATTTGTCGATAAACATCCACAAGGAACCAGTAAAAAAACCACCAAGGACAATGCGGAAGAACCCGATGGCGAGACCAGGGATACAAAAAAGGGAAGATCAAACATCGACAAATCTTCCTTAAAAAGCGAACAACTGGTGTTTTATTCGAATGATGAAATTGCTGCCATGGAGAGACTGGTAACGACGCTCGTAAAAGAAAACCGCGAGCCACGGGCAGATGAACTCTCCGGACTTTTCCAAGAAGAGCTCTCGTCCGTGGATGTGGCAATGTTCGGGCGTATGCTTGCAAATGCACCCCGGTATAATGTTGAAGCTGCCGTCCAGGTCGCCCATGCCGTGACCGTGCACGAAGCCGCTATTGAAGACGATTATTTTACGGCCGTTGATGATCTTAACAAAGGCGAAGACGATGCCGGTGCAGGACACCTCGGGGAGACGGAATTTGCATCCGGGCTGTTCTACGAGTACGTCTGCATCGACAAAACGCTTCTTAGAGAGAACCTTGGCGGCGATAAAAAAAGCGACAGTAACCAGCTTGCAGCGGCAGCTGTTCAGGCACTGGTAGAATCGGCAGTAAAGGTCGCCCCATCCGGCAGGCAGAACTCGTTTGCCTCGCGGGCCTATGCATCGTACCTGCTCGTGGAGAAAGGGTCCCGGCAGCCGCGCTCGTTATCGGTTGCGTATCTTGAAGCGCTCAAAGAGAAAAATCTTCTCGGTGCGGCAATAACCGCCCTGAAGGATACGCAAAAAAAGATGGACGATGTGTACGGGAAATGCTCTGACAACGAGTATGAGATAAATACGTTTGCCGGCACGGGAAAACTGTCAGAACTCCTTACCTTCGTTGCGGGTTAATATGCGTGAATTCCTGATCTTCCGCCTCTATGGTATGATGGCTTCGTGGGGCGATATTGCAGTGGGGGAGTTCCGGCCGACTTTTGACCGCCCGTCAAAGTCTGCGGTCATGGGTCTCATCGCCGCAGCCATGGGAATCCGGCGTTGCGAGGAAGAGCGGCAGCGCGAACTTGCTTCCGGTTATCGTATGGCGATCAGGATCGACAGCCCGGGTATCCTGCTGAGGGATTATCACACGATACAGGTTCCTTCAGCCGGCAAAGACGATGAGAACTATCATTTTGCCACGAGAAAAGACGAACTCGCGGTGCCAAAGGATGAACTCAACACCATCCTCTCCTCACGGGATTACCGGTGCGATGCGGTTTATACGATCTGTCTGGGGGGCCGCACTACCGCTCCCCCGTATCCTGTTGCAGCGATAAAATCCCGGCTGGAGAATCCGGCGTTTGTTCTCTATCTCGGGCGGAAATCCTGTCCGCTCGCTCTTCCGGTTCGCGCACAGATCGTGATGGCTGAGAACCTGGCAGAAGCGTTTGAGGCCGTTCGTTTTCCGGACGATCCGTTTATTGCGCACCTGCTCCGCCGGAACGATATCAGGATTGCCTGGGAAGGCGATGAAAAAACCGGGTTTGAACAAGAGCGCACGGTGATACGCCGCGATGATCTCTCCAGCCGGAAACGCTGGCAGTTTTTAGACCGCAAAGAACATTATACGATGATAAGGACACCTGATGGGGGCTGAAACGATGCTGATCAGCAGGGTGCAGCTGCGGCCGGATGCGGCAGGAAAAACCAAATTCCGGGAGGATGTTCCCGACGCCTATCTCCTGCATTCCCTTGTCTGGGACCTGTTTGCCGATGCACCGGACCGGAAACGGGATTTTATTTACCGGTCGGATCTGGCACAGGGACTCCCTGCGTTCTTCTGTGTGTCGGACCGGGCACCGGATGATCAGAAAGGGATCTGGCATGTGGCGTCAAAACCGTATGCTCCCCTCGTGAAAACGGGGGAGGCATTTTCGTTTGTCCTGCGGGCAAATCCCATCCGGGCAAAACGCGATGACGAGCACAAACAGCATCGCCACGATGTGGTAATGGAGTTAAAGACCCGGCTTAAGGAAAAACCGGGAGTGCGCCCCCGTGAATCCGATATCGTGCAGCAGGCAGGTTTTGACTGGCTGGCGCAAAAAGGCAAAGCCAACGGTTTCTCCATCCGGGCTGAAGATGTTCGGGCAGACGGGTATTTCCCGCTACGGTTCAAAAAACCCAGAGGGCATCATGAGATCAGGATCAGTACTCTCGATTTTACCGGACTTCTTACGGTTACCGATCCTGATCCGTTTGTCCGGGCGCTCTTTACCGGTATCGGGCCTGCGAAAGGATTCGGGTGCGGGATGATGATGATCAAACGGGCAGAAAGAATTCCCCCCATCCCCGGGGATGACCCAAAGGTGAAATCAGTACCCGGCCCCTGGAAGAAGAGTTCCTCATATGCATGGCGGAACCGAAAAAAGCAAGAGACTGGAGAGACAATCCGCTGTGTACCCACATCCGTAGGATGAACGCACCCCCGCCACCACTCCTCATTTGCAAGAGTTCCCCACATCCGTGGGGATGAACCGAGAGAAGTATAGAGGGGTAAGGTACAAGCGTTTGAGTTCCCCACATCCGTGGGGATGAACCACGCACGAACCAGACCGCATGTCTGCCACCACAGGAGTTCGCATCATGGGCGGGATATCAGGTACCGGTGAAGAGCACATGCTTGTGCTTGAAAAAAACCGGCCATATCTTTCCTACGGGTCTCCTGTCGATCCGGCTACATCCGCCACCGGAAATTGTCCTACCGGGAGCGTGGATCGGTTCCCTTCCAGAAATGACTCCCCGGACATGGAAAATAACCCCAAATCGGGCTTCGTTTCCCGGTTTCCTGTCCGGGCCATAGCGGGAAATCCCCGCAAAATCACTGGTTTCTGTTCCTGTGGAGAATACGCCCGAATAGCGCCCCGTTTGCCGAAATACGACTGATTTCGACCTCGCCAAATGGCCATTACTGGCCTTTCTACAGCCCCGGTTTTTGCCACGTATTTTAGTCCATCCGGCCCGGAAAAAGGCCACCGGAACGCGAATATGAGGATCTTTTTTTCCGACGGAAGCCGGGAAAAAGAGAGGATAACTGCCTGGCAAAAACCGTTATCGATGAAACCTTAAAAAATTGATCCGAAAGATAACGAGGCGTTGAAAATTCTTGGAAGAATGAATCCGGCATTGTCTTCCACATAATTTTTTGCGGCACCCCCCGCCCCTCCAACAATTCCAACCACAATATTGATGATAGTTCGTGCATTTTTCCGGATTTTCAGCCGCGCCCCGGGAATTTTTCCGCAAAAACCTGTAAAAAAACCATTTTATGGGCCGGTTTTTCGCAAAAATGCTGCGTATAACCTGTGGGTTACATTTATTTTAAATACATGTATAGGCTTGATTCTATTATTACAATGATCCGAAAAATCGTAGCGCACCTGAAAATGAAGTTCAAAATGGCGGCAAAGGCCATCAGGGCCGGATTCATGTCCGCCGCGTACCCTCAGGTGCCACTGCCCGCAGCAGCGTGCCTTCCGTTTTTCGGATTCGTTGTCCCGACCGTTGCAGAAAATGCATTGAACGCGGGGCTGCGGTACAGAAAGACGAGCGGCCACGCCCCCATCTTTTCGCTCTTCTCTTTCTTTGGTGATCGACCGGTATCGTAACACCGGTGCCCGGGCAGAAGGAATAGTTTTCATCCGACAGGGGACCTGCCGAATCTAAAAACAGGTCACGATCGATCGGCGTGTCAACCTTCATCCTCCCCGGAACCACCGGCCCGGTAAGTATTTCATAAACGGGGGCCCGGTGTCACCCGTTTTTTTAGTATGGCAGGTTGAATTTGGAAAAAACGGTGGAAACTATGCAGAACATAACTGCCGGCACATCCCTGAAGGTTACTCAGGGGGCAGTCAAAGCACAGGAAAAGCGGACGGGCTTTTCCGGCAGGGAAACGATCAGGGAAAACAACGGGCACGGGATCAGCGGCACGGGAGATGATCCCTTACGGTCCGGGGCAGGGGACGAGGAGAACCGCATCGCGGTGCAGCGGGAAACGGGGGCAGCATGATTCCCGTATCCGCAGGGCAGGTCCGGGGCGGAAGCGAGGGCTGCGTCCACGTCACGATCAATGGGCAGGCGCATTTCATCTGCCCGGAAGATCTGGGATTGCTCGTATTCATCGGAGAATCGGTACCGCTCCTGGCAAAACGGGCAGGCGCGAACGAAACCCCGATGGTGTCGGGAAGGGTCCGGCTCAATCCCTCGGGACGATCAGTGCTCATCGAGATCGGCCGGGAGCGATTCATGGTTCCCCGCGACCGGTTCCTCGCGGTCGCATTCAGTGAGGATATCTCGACCCTTATCTTCGAGATTCCTTCGGACCGGGCCGAACTGGAAATCATTTCGCCCTGCAAGGGAGGCACCGCATGACCCCAAGCCCGCTTCACGCAATCTCGCGCAAAGCCCAGAGGATCTTAAACCGCCGTGGCTACGCGGTGGTATGGTCCGTTACACTGACGGATCACAATGCCCCGGAGACATTTGTCTGCACCCGTGGCGATAACGAACGGCTCCATGTCAAACTGAAAATCTGCCCCAACACGCTTGTCCGTGGGGCGGACGTCGCGCGGTATTGCGACGATGAGATCCGCATCCTCCGCAGGCAGATGAAAAACAATCCCGGCACGACCGACCAGTACGAGTGCTGGGTTGCGCTGCCCTTCGGTAAATATTACCTTATCCGGATCCTGCCGGAGATGCTCTTCGATATGAGGTCCGGGGAAAAGATCGCCCCGCTGCCTGCCTGGGGTGTTCCGGTATGACCAGCCGGCGCGGAACGGTCATCGAGCAGGGGGCAAGCGAGCTGCTCCAGACGCACGGGTACACCGTCAGGATCATCCCCTGCGGGTTTGACCAGCGGGCCCCGCCGGCCCATCTCGTTGCGTCAAAAGCGGGCGGGACCCGGTTTATCCGGATCCGGAAGATCTCCCGCCTGCCCGTCTCGGCCGTGACGGTCGAAAGCCGGTTCAACCGCGACATCGTGCTGTTCCGGAAATATCTCGCGCGGCACCCTGGAGAGACCGGGCTCTCCTGCGAGGTCTGGACCTATTCCCTCACCCACGGGTTCAGATCCTTTGGGGTATCTCCGGATGTCATCCGGGAGATCCCAAAATTTGCAGTCACCCAGTCGCCGTCCGACATCGAGGGGATCGTATGAGCCCCGGACGGCGCATGGCGGTCCTTGAGCGCGAGGCGGGACGCCTGCTCCATACACGGGGCTACGAGTCCGTCAGCGTCAGCGATGCATTCCAGGACCGTCATTATATCCCCTACAACCTGATCGCCCACCGGCTCCGGGACGACGGGAGCGACGACACCCTGGTAGTGAAGATCAAAGTCGCACTCCACCGGTTCGATGCAAAGGATGCGGACGTCTTCTGCCGCGCCGAAATCATGCAGGTAAAGAGCGTGTGGGCCGGTCTCCCGGAGGAACTGGAGGGAGCCCGGTACGAGTGCTGGATCTCGATCCCCCCGGACGTGTTCCAGCAGTTCGAAATTACTGCACGGGGACTCCGGGAGATCGCCCCGGATCAGAAGCAGGACGCCCCGGCCGGAGGTGCAGGATGATCCAGAAGAGCGCCTTTGCCGCTTACCGGCAGCGGGCAACGGCACTCCTCATGTCCCGGGGCTACGAGCCGATCCTGCCGGTGGAGAGCAGTTACCTCTCGCGCTACATCCCGCTCCATCTTGTGGGGGTGCGGGGCGATTACGAAGTGCTCTGCGTGAAACTCCGGCTGGCGTATGGGGCGGTGAGCGTGCGGTATGTCGAGTCGTTCTGCAGGTACGAGATCTGCCAGTTCCGTTCCCTGCTGATGATGGACCCGGGCAACGCATTTGTCCGCTGCGAGGTCTGGGTGGTATCGCCGAACGGTTCGATCCACTGCTACGATGTGCAAACGACCGGGATCCGCGAGGTGGCCGCCTATGCCCGGTGAGGTCGCCTGCCCGCCGGTAGTGACCGAGAAGATCGAGGGCATCCCGCTCTACCTGATCCCAAAGGCAATAGCGGAGCAGATAAAACAAAAGCGCGAGTCGGTCTTTCTCATCAAAGTCGAGCGCCGGTTCAATCACCGGTACACCGTTATCGTCGAGTCACGTGACGAGCACGAAGAGCGGGTGAAGCAGGAGGACGGGGCCGGACCCGGGGGCGCGGTGTATCAGGGTTGACTGCTGCCGGAACAAAACATTTGAGCAGGGAAGGAGGTACGGGAAGATGTGCAAAAGGCCGGGTAAAACGCCAAAAGATGCAATGCATGTACAGGTATGCGGCAAGAATGAAATGAGGGAAACCTATGCCGGAAGAACCCTTTGAGATACTGCCCGTGATAAAATACCGTCCGGAGATTACCGAGATGACGGAGGAGGACGCCAGACGGGCGCTCCTTGAGGGAGAGGAGTTTATGGTCCTTGAGATCCAGGCAGTCGGACTGGTAGACACAGAAGACGGACGGGAATCGCTTGCGGTCGATTTTCTCGCTGCATGTCACACAAACGCGCTCGCATCACCTTGGATGAAGGAGAAAATCCATCTCCTCTCCGATATCTGCGAGAATGTTGTCATGGTCCTTGGCAACAGGGTACGAACCCGGCTTTTCTTGAGGATCCGCAAAGAAAAGGATCGGGAACTGTGCCTGTACCGGCTGTCCGCATGGCTGTCGATGGGCGACGACGGTTCGGTGCGCTGGAGTATCCGGGACAGGATAGACCCGGTGTTTGAAGCGGAAGATCCCGATGTGGGTGCACGGGCCGCGGAGGCACGGAGGCTCGCGGGAATCGCGATGGGACAAAAGACGCGATTATGATGTTTATCGCCACGGTTTTTTCGCCGGGATACCGGTTTTCATTCCCGTTTCTGCATTAGTTTCCATCATGCAGGATGGGTTGCGCACTCTTTTTGAGGGGGATATCGTAGTTTACTCACTATTCACTGTATATGCGGCAATCGCTTCGGTATACGTGATGAGCCACTGGTCCGCCAGATAATCGATCAGCCAGCACAATTATTGTTTGTAGTAAGAGCGTACCCTCATCATTTTCTCCACGGACAATTTTTTATTCGGGTTACTTTTCCTCCTCCCTTCAGCAAAACCTAAAACCCCCGTCTTATAGAGGAATATTTTAGCCCACAGGCGCCCGAGGGCGGGAGAAAAGAAAAACATGGCAGATTTCGTACAGAGTGCCAATGTCAAGAGTGCGGTACGCACCCTTGCAGAACCAATTGCAGACGTTGCGGCGTTCAACACGATCGTCCAGTCGGTCATCACCGACAACCCGTTTGCATGTGTAGCGTATATGACTGCCGGTGAAAGCCACCTGCCGGTCGAGAAGACCAGGGAGGCATACACCGCAAAATTTGTCTATCAGGACACCGATGCCAAGAGCGTTGGCACGGGTGCCCACAAGTTCGACACCCTTGCCGGATTTAACGCCGGGGTGACAGCACTGCTTGCCGCCACTGCGGTCAGCACGGCACACGGCGGCACCGTGGCCCACGACACCGATCAGGACACGTTCTTCGCGAGCCTGAAATGCCACGACACGAACGGCGAGATCTATACGGTGAACTTCAGCCGTGACCGCGTCACCATCACCTCGTATGAGGACGATGCGATCCGGACACGGGTCGAGACCTGGGCGGACACCGTTACCGCTCTTGCCTAAAGACACCGGCATTCCAGAACGGGAGGCCGGAGGAGAGGGACGCACGTTCCCTGGCCGGTCATCTGACCGGATCACCATGGGGGACATTCCCCTTCCCGGCTTTTTTAAAAAGAGAACAAAGGCCGGCGGGAGGGCATGCCTCCTTTTATAGTCCCCCTCCCGTCTGGATCGCCACTTTCGGTTACGGAGCGTTATGGACACGGAACTTCTGGGGATTATGCTTGGGGCTGTACTCCCGCTGTATCCCCTGCTGTTTGCCATCTACCAGAAAATTGGTAAATACGATGAGGTCGTCGAGGAGTTCAAAAAACTCCAGGACGAACACGAACATCACCGGGAGGAGTATCATGGACAATGAGAATGTGCAGCCGGTCGCAACGGTGACCGGGCTGTACCGGGGCACGTTTAACGGCCTTGAGCCGCTTTCGGCCCGCACCCCGCTCACCCGCGAGGAAGTGCGGCGCAACCCGGTCTTCTACGAACTGGACCTGCACCCGGAGCAGGGCGACGAGAACCTGATCATCGATTTGATCTACGATAACCTCGCGCCCCGGAGATTGCAGGACCTGTTCCGGGGAACCGACATCCCCCGGGGCATTCGGTTCTGGCCGGACTGGTTCGATATCCCGCCGTATGACGAGATGCACGACCTTGACGGGCGGCGGGTGTACCCGCGTGCGCCGGGCATCCACACGGTGCAGATCCGCACGGGCCGGCGTAAATTTGCACAGATGGGCCGGGTTCGGGATTTCAGCCCACAGAATGGTGGATACACCAGCCCGGTCTTTGAGATACGGATCGCGGAGGAGACGGATGTTCGAGAATGAGGTGCTGACCCGGTGCGCTATCTGCGGCACCGGGCTCCTGCTCGGCCTTGTCCTGGTGCTGGCCGGCCTTCCCCTTCTCCTGCTTATCGTGCCGGTCGCAATCCTCTTCCTCGGCATTGTCTCAGACCCGGAGGAGACGCACGCGGTCTGGTACGGGATGCTCTCCACGCTTGGCATCTTCGATCTTTCCGTACTGACCGATGCGGAGCGGGAAAACTACGCCGAAAAGCGGCATTACTTCTGGTTCGGCGAGGTCGGGATGGCTGCGATCCTCGCCGGAATGTTTGCAGTCCCGCTCGGGATCTTCCTTGCGGGCCGGGCGGAGATGACCTTAGCGTTCATCGGGGCGGCGCTCCTGTTCCTTCCGCTGTTTGTGTTCTTGCCGAAAGTAATCCGGCGGGCGATGAAGGCGGATGCCGATGCAGCGATCGAAGCGTTCGGGAAGAACGAGCAGGTGAAGAAAGTTTTCTGGACATTATTTGTGGCGATGACCGGGCTGGTGCTTGCCAGGGTGATGGACCCGGTGACGGCTCAACAGATTGTCGGGATTATTTCTGGGGTGACACCTTAACCTTTGGAATTATTTTCTCTATATTTTCTTCATATACATGAAAGAAATGAAATTGTATTTCCTTTTTCTCAATCCCGACAGCCTCGTTAATTTTATCGATAATTGGGTTAATGCAAAGAACAATATTAGCATTTTTGCCTGCTCCACAAATTATCAAATCGTCGGCAAAATCTCCATCGCTCCAGATAGCGTGTCTTCCGTTAAGATCGGACATGAGGAATACTTGAAAACCGCAAGCTGAAACCTGAAATCCGTATGGAATCGCTTTCTGGAGTCATGCGTGTAATGAACGAAGGCGCTCGATCGGAATTCCCATTTTTCTAAATTCTTGAATAATAAGGAGTGAAGCAATCTGGTATCCGGATAAATTTTTGACATTTACTGATGGTTTTTCTTGTTTTCCCAGTTTTTCTTTTATTTGTCGAATTTGACCTTTGAAATGTTTTTCAATCGTTTCACCAGCGGGGCTCGAAAGAAGTGAACGCATTTGAACAATCACAGCTTGTTCATCGATCAATTCGCGTAATCTTTGAAGGCAAATCGATTCCCAATCGGGATCCATTAGCCATTTTAACCAAAGGTATGGAAAGTGATCAGGTTTCTTGTGAAAATATTCTGCTGACAATTTTGGATTTACCTCGTCATCATGCAGGACTGCAATTTTAATATCAGCATTTGAAAGCTCCAAAAGACGAAGATCTTGGGAGACCTGAGATGGAGAAAAGAATAATTCAAATACAATTCGACGACCTGTGAACGAAAATAAGATCAGATCATTACGACCGCCAGGGATACCAGATACTTCTGAAACAGGGCAATCTTCAGGATATATCTTTGTCAATAAAGTGGATAAACGAGCTTCGACCTGAGGATGAAGTTCATTTTTTCTTTTGATGTTTTTAATCGATTCGAAATATAAATCGGATTTACTCTTTCCCATAATCCGCCTCAATATTGCTTATGGATTTTTGAACTATAACTTCTGTTGTTAACCACGAAAATGAAACGGGTTTAACCCGGGGACATGACGCGATTATAACGGGTTCGCGACGGGTTATTTTTTTCGCAAGAACATAAACGGTACTTCTTCCGGTCGTTCCCTGTTTCATAAAAATTTCCCGGGTGCAGAGATCTGTCAACTCTCTGAGTGTGGCTTGGGGACTGATACCGGTGAGTTCGCGGCATGTTTTATACGTAATTGCTCCCTTCTCCTTCGTGTACCGCACTGCCTTAACCTGTCTCTCTGAAAGTCCGAGGGCAAGAAGCCGCTCTTCTGCATAGGGATCTTCCGTAAATGTTACACTGAACCAGTCCGGGTGTGCAGAGAACTCCGGGTCCGGGATCCCCTGTTTCCTGCGGAGCGCGATCATGCGGCTGATCCCGGTTCCTTCCTCTCTTCCCAAATCTAATATTCTTCCAGACACTATACTGAATTAGAAATTGATCTGTATCCGCCCCGGAACTTCCATTTTGGGAAAGAAACCGGATTTCGGTTCGGTACAAAAATGTGGAAAATCCCTTACATAAGGTTCGGCCATGGCAGAACAGATGAATATCCCGGAACTCGTTGACTCTCTGCGACGTAAGGACACCGAAGAGGAATGGTTTGAGTTCAAGGTCAATTACGCTGAACCTCAAAAGATCGGTGAATACCTGTCGGCGTTGAGCAATTCGGCGGCACTTTCCCACGAGGAGTACGGCTATCTCATCTACGGTCTGGATGATTCGCATCACGAGATCGTCGGTACCGGGTTTCAGCCAAAAAAGACAAAAGGAAAAGGGAACGAAAGCCTTGAACCTTGGTTGACCCGCCTTCTGGATCCCCGTGTTGATTATGCAATTGGTGAAGAGGAGATTAACGGGGCCCGGGTTGTAGTTTTCCGGGTTGCGGCAGCACGGGAGCGCCCTGTCAGGTTTTCCGGCGTTGCGCATATCCGTGTCGGTTCCAACAATCATAAACTGGCAGATTATCCGGAAAAAGAAAGAAAATTGTGGAGTATCATTCATTCGGTACCGTTTGAGGAGGGTATAGCCCTTACAGGACAGTCAAGCGACGATATCTTACAAAAGATCGATTATCCGAAATTCTTCGAACTCATGAAGATCCCTCTCCCTGATAACCGGGTGGGAATACTCACACGGCTCGAAGAAGAGAAGATTATACAAAAAACAAACGATCACTATTCCATAACCAATCTGGGCGCAATTCTTTTTACAAAAAACCTCGAAGATTTCCCCACACTCATCCGCAAATCCCTGAGAATCGTTGTGTACGACGGTGACGGCCGCCTTAATGCAAAGAAAGAGCACGTCATCAAGAGCGGTTATGCAACGTCGTTCGAATCAACTATCGACTGGATATTCGACCAGGTCCCTTCCAACGAGGTCATCAAGGATGCATTGCGCATTGAGCGAAAGATGTACCCGAAAGTTACGATCCGTGAAGTTGTCGCAAATGCGCTGATCCACCAGGACTTTACCATAACCGGTACCGGGCCGATGGTCGAGGTGTTTTCGAGGAGGATGGAAATTTCTAATCCCGGCAAACCGATAATCAGTCCGGACCGGTTTATTGATCATCCTCCCCGATCGCGGAACGAGAAACTGGCGTCGGTGATGCGCCGCGTAAATATTTGTGAAGAGCGGGGTAGCGGGATTGACCGGGCGATCGATTGCATCGAGGTCTTCCAGTTACCCGCGCCGGAATTTCTTGACGACAATGATTTCATGCGCATTACGTTGTTCGGGCACCAGAACATCGGAGAGATGGGAAAGGCGGATAAGATTAGGGCTTGCTACCAGCACTGCTGCCTGAGATGGGTGTGTCGGGACTATATGACAAACGCAACTCTCCGGAAGCGGCTGGGGATTGATGACCTGAATTATCCCATGGCTTCACGGATTATCAAGGATACCATGGACCAGGGCTTGATCCGGTTGTATGATCCGGAAAACAAATCGAACAGGACCCGGAAGTACATTCCGTTCTGGTCGTAAATTTGGGCGTAGCAAAATATCATCGGCCAATGTAACTGGCATGTGCATATGCACAAAGAAAAAGGCCAGATTGCGGGGGTTACCCCGTTTGCTCGTCAATTTGATGTAACAGGTTATGTAACGGGCATGTAACTGAAAGGGATAATCTCCCGAACCGCCCACCTCGGAGTCCCGCCCACCACACCGGGGGCGGGAACCATAGGGACCGGTTTACACAGAGACGTTCGGTCATGTTCGCTCGTCCTCATTCGGTTCGCTTGAGCTCACTGCATTCCGATTCGCTTCACATCACCTTGCTGTTTTCCGGAGTGTCCTGTTGGAAGGATGACGCCCCGGGCTTGTCGCGAGGCTCCGGAGCTAGCGGATGCACCGGCCCGCTCCACACATACCGCTTCGCGGAATACTTGTCACTCTTAACAGCACATGAAAACACTCTGTGACGGCGCAAGCCAGGTGATAGGGGTGATTCCTAGAGTGGGGGTATACCTCCCCAAGGAAAATAAGCCCTATGCGGGCTCCGTTTCCCGGTTTTGTATTCCCACATTCCCCGGGAACGCCTGCACAGCCCGCCGTTTCTGTTCCAGTGGAGAATACACCAGAATTGCGCCCCGTTTGCCAAAATACGGCAGGTTTGCCCCTCGCCAAACGGCTGCTAATGGCCTTTAAACAGCCCCGGATTTCGCCACGTGTTTTAGTCCATCTGACCCGGAAAAAGGCTGTCAGAACGCGAATATGAGGGTCATTTTTTCCGATGGATGGTTAAAAAAAGGGGAAGTCCCGGAAAACCAGTATAAAAAAGAGCGTTTCAACAGGAGCCTTCTTTTTGAGAATCGCTCCTTAAGAGAGCGCCGGATAGCTCACGCGTACTTTGCCGGATCCGCATCAAATTTCTTCTTGCAGCCCGGAGCGCAGAAGTAGTATTTCCTGCCCTTATACTCGCTCGTGAGCTTTGCCGTCTTTTCATCGACCGTCATTTTACAGATCGGATCTATCGCCATACGTATACCTCAGGAATCTTCCTTGTCATGCTGATGGGAAATAGGTTTTCTCCGGGACATACTGCCCGTGTCCACTCTGGCGGACAGCATCCCGGCTAACCCCGGACACCCATAGAGGGTCGGAAGTTAATCTGCTCTTTTTTTAGCAATCTCTATACCGCACAACAGTGATTGTCTGTTGTCTGGAACCTATGACCCAAAAGCCGACAGACCACGGGCACCTGAAACGGGAGATCGGCCTTTTCGATGCTACAGCCCTCGGTATCGGAGCGATCGTCGGCTCCGGCATTTTCATTGTTACGGGAATCGTTGCCGGCATTGCCGGGCCCGCGATGATTATCTCCGTCCTGATTGCCGGGATCATCGCGCTTTTCTCCGCCCTCAGCGTTGCGGAATTAAGTGCCTACCTGCCGGAGGAGGGGGGCACATATGCATTTGCCCGGAAACTCATCTCACCGTTTGCCGGTTTTATCGCCGGGTGGATCTGGAGCTTTTCCAATATTTTTGTCGGTGCGGCCGTCTCCCTCGGGTTTGCGCATTACTTTGTCACCCTGTTTCCGGCAGTACCGGTAAAAATTATCGCGGTGATCATCTGCATCATATTCCTCACGATCAATTATATCGGCCTTAAGGAATCGACCCTGCTCAACAACCTCCTGGTGACACTAAAAGTGCTGATCCTCCTGTTCTTTATTGCCTTCGGGCTGGGTTTTTTTACCGGCAGTCATTTGATCCCGCCGGCTCCCTCAGGAACGACGGGAATTCTTGCCGGCGCGGCACTCATCTTCTTTGCCTACACCGGATTTGCGCGGGTCACGATCCTGGCAGAAGAGGTAAAAGACCCGGAAAAAACCATTCCCCGATCGATCTACCTCGCACTGGGGATCTCGACCCTCCTCTACGTCCTGGTAAGCCTGGTTGCGATAGGTCTTGTCGGCACTCCCGATCTTGCACTCTCCGGATCCCCGCTTGCCGATGCAATCCGGGTCACCGGGAGTCCCACCGCAGTTATGATTATTTCACTGGGTGCGATGATCGCAACGGCCAGTGTTCTTTTAACGACAATTATGGGAATTTCCCGCATCGTCTTTGCCATGGCACGGAATAACGATCTCCCGGAGGTCTTGAGCAAAATCAGCCCGCGTTTTGGCACACCCCACTATGCGATCTGGGTCACCGGAGCGTTCATGATTGCTGCAATCCTTCTTGCGGATCTTACGCTGGTCGTCGCGGTCAGCACGTTTGCGATGCTCATATTCTATTTCATTGCGAACATCGCCGCCTCCAGGATTCCTTCTTCGTACCAGCGTTACCCGGGGATCGTGCCGGTTATCGGAATCGTGACGTGCGCCGGGCTGGTTGTTTTCCTTGAAATTAATTCATGGATTATAGGAATTATCGGCCTTGCAATAGGGATTGCGTGGTATGGAGTACGACGCTGGATAAAAAAGTAAATGGTTCCGGCGGTATCACCAGCGGTTTTATTGCCGGCAGGTTAGTCAAACCAGACGGGTTGATTTATGAAACGCCTTACCATTCAATCCTCATCCCCACACCGGTCTCCTGCAGGGGACAATAGGGAGCAAGGGCGAGTTTTGCCGGCAGCGATGTGCAATGGCAGGCGTGCAGCGCATCGAGGTGGAGGCGGTTTAGGTATTTCCCCGTCTTTGCGAGCTGTTTTGGCGTGGGAGAAAGAAGGTGCAGACCGCCGATAATATCCAAAACCCGGTTCTCCCCGCAGACCTCCCGGGCATATTCGGTTATATTGCAGATCCCGGCATGCGAGCACCCGGTGATGATGACAAGCCCCGCACCTGAACGGAATGCAAGAGCGGTGTCGTCGACAAGGTAATCCGGTTCGGTGTTCCCGCCGGGAGTGCGGATCGTCCGTTTCCCCGGATCGCCCTTTTCGAATGCAAATCTCCGCGGGATCTCCCCGAGGAACACAAGATCGTCCGTGATCCAGACCGGTTTTTCGGAAAGGCTGGTCGGGAACTGCCGGCCTGCCTCCTCTTCGCTCATCGGTGAACCGTTCTTTTCGCCATCTTTTTCTTTTGGCCAGAAGCAGCGGGGATGGGCGATAAGGCAGGGCCGCCGGGGCGCTTTTCCCTCCGCTGCACCGGTAAGGTTCCGGGCGAGTACGGGAAGCCCCCCGGTGTGATCGATATGCCCGTGCGAGAGGACGAGGCAGTCCAGGTCACAGAGGCCGATCCCCATCTTCTCCGCATTGGTAAAAAAGAGCCCCGACAACCCGGTATCGAAGAGAATCTTCTTTCCAGCGGTTTCGATAAAAAACGAGAGCCCGGGCTCGCCCATGAAGTCACGATCCGTGAGGGCGGTATTATCGACAAGGACCGTAAGGGAGAGCCGGGAGGTCATGGTGAAATATCAGGCGAAAAGGGAATTAGCCTTTTCGTTACAGGGAAAGCAGCCGGCAGGGGTATGTCAGGGTGCAACAGTTTAAATGATTTATGCGCATATGAGTAATTATAATAACATACCAGCGTGATACCATGACAGAACCAGTAACCAGCAAACCGGCAGCACGGCGGGGATGCATCGATGAGCACACCTGCGCCTGCGGCGAGAAGCATGATGAACACGAAGCCGGGATCAGCCACCGGGAAGCCTGCACGTCCCCCTTAAAATTTGGCACTACCTGCTGCTGCCAGTCGGAAGAGGATCTCAAAAAGCCTCACGCCTGCGGGCACGGTCCGCGCTGCCACTAACTCCTTTTTTTATCCCTGCCGGCCCCCGCACGATACAACGGTCGGGGAGCAAAGAAGAAAACCGGCTGTTTCTCTTCACACCTGACGGTTACCCGTTGATGAAAATCCTTATGCCCTGACGGAAGAGAAAAACTGTAATGAAAAACCCCTTCCACGTCATGATCATCCCGACGCTGGGCTGCCCGTCGAAATGCAAGTACTGCTGGAGCTCCGAGGAAGGGTCGCCGGTCATGACCGTGGACACGATCCGGGACATCGTGAAATGGCTCGAAGGGATCGACCGCGAACGGGTGACATTTACTTTCCACGGCGGGGAACCGCTGCTTGCAGGGGCGGACTTCTACCGGCAGGCACTTCCCCTGCTTGCCGACGGGTGCGCCCGGATGCACCCCGATTTTGCCATGCAGACCAACCTCTGGCGGATGACCCCGGAGATCGCGGAGGCGCTCGCCGCCTATCATGTTCCCCTAGGGTCGAGCATCGACGGGCCGAAGGATATCACGGACTCGCAACGGGGCGACGGGTATTTCCGGAAGACGATGACGGGTTATACAATCGCCAAAGACCACGGCCTGTCCGTCAGGTTCATCTGCACGTTCACCAACAAGTCGGTGAAGAGAAAGGAGGAGATTGTCCGCTTCTTCCTCGAACAGGGCTTCGTGCTGAAGCTCCACCCGGCGCTCCCCTCCCTGCGCTCGGAGAACCCGAAGGAGTGGGCGCTCGAACCCTCGGAGTACGGGGAACTCCTCGTGTACCTCCTCGACCAGGCGCTCGACCACATGGACACCCTGGAGATCATGAACATCAGCGATCTCTGCCGGTGCGTCTTTACCCGGCACGGGAGCGTCTGCACCTACGTGGACTGCATGGGGAGCACATTTGCGATTGGCCCCGACGGGAGCATCTATCCCTGTTACCGGTTTGTCGGGATGCCCGAGTACGTGATGGGAAACGTGGCCGACCACCCGTCGCTTGAGACCCTGATGGCGTCGTCGGCGGGAAAGCTGATGCTCGCCTTTAAGGACTACGTGGATACGGCGTGCGGGAAGTGCAGGCATATCAGGTACTGTCGGGGCGGCTGTCCGTACAATGCCATGGCACCGACGCCGGGCCGGATCGAGGGCGTTGACCCGCACTGCGTTGCGTACAAGCGGATCTTTGAGGAGATCGGCAGCCGGCTGGATGCCGAGATGTTTGCCGAACCGCCCATGGACATGGGCTTTGGCATGCCCTCTGCCCCGAGAAAACCGCCAAAGCCCGGCGTGATGGCGCTGATGCGCAAAATGGCCATGCAGGGCTAAAAATTATACAAAAAAAAACGTCCGGGAACCGCTGTGCCGGTCCGGCAGGCACGATTTCCGGAACAAGGGTATTTTCATGAGTTACTGTTTTTCGCATCTTCCCGTTTTCCCCGGCAGCACACGGGCAGTGCCGGGAGAAACACGGGGCAGGTAATGATGGATCCTTGTGCTTATGCACTCTTCTTTGCATCTTTTGCCGCAGACTTGTCGTTTGCAGCAACGGCCTTGCCTGCGACCTTGTTGTTCTTTTTCGACGTAGTAATCACTTCCTTTTTCGTGGTTGTGGTACTATTGCCACATATGTGTAATCTCTTGGTACCGGGATATACGCTTTCTTCCCGGAATGGCAATCCGGGGCTGTAACGCGGAGATTTTCAGGACACCCGGGCAGGATAACGCACCGGCAGGTCCCGGTGCCGGCGTTCGACCGGGGCGGGTAAAATGGGGGGATGCTGGCCCGGCCATACCCTTATTCCCGCGAAAAAAAAGACAGGTAGGTATTGTGAAACGCGTGGTACTGATCCTGATCGCGATCTTCTGTCTCCTCTCTGCCGGGTGTACGAGCCCCTCAGGAGTTGCGCCGGCTGCCGCAACACCGGCACCGGATGCCGGGTTTACCCTGAACCAGTCCGTCCGGCCGGGTGACGATTTTTACGCCTACGTGAACGATGCGTGGCTGGAAACCCACCCCATTCCTGCCGACAAAAAAAGTTACTCGACCTTCTCCGCGCTGGGAGATACGGTCGACGATGATCTCCATGCACTCCTCGTAAACGCGTCAAACGCCACGCCCGGGAGCACCGACCGGAACATCACCCTCATCGGCCGGTTCTACCGCTCGGGCATGGATAATGCAACGATCGATACGGAAGGCCTCACCGGGCTTTCCGGCGATCTTTCGATGATCGACGCGATCAGTTCGCGAAGCGACCTGACCAATGCCACGATCACGCTCCTCGCCCACGGGGACAGCCCGGTGTACTGGTATTATGCAGAGAACAATCCCAGGAACAGCAGCGAGATGGTCCCGGGCCTCGAACAGGGCGGCCTTGGGATGCCGGACCGGGACTATTACCTGAGAACGGACAACCAGAGCGTGGAGATCCAGGACGCGTACCGGCATCATATTGCCCGGGTCTTCGAACTTTCGGGAGAACCTGCAGAAAAGGCGGCAGCTGACGCAGGTACCGTCTATTCCCTGGAAAAGACCCTTGCCGCATCCCACTTCAGTACCGAGGAGAACCGCGATCCTTCAGCCACCACCAACCTGTATACCCTGGCCGAACTGGAACAGCAGTATCCCGCCATCGGGTGGGATCGGCTTGCATCCCTCCCCGGGTCAGGCCCGGTGAGCCGGATCGATATCCACCAGCCACGGTATGTAAAAGAACTCAATACCCTGCTCCAGACGGCCCCGCTTGCGGACTGGAAGGTCTACCTGAAATACCACCTGATCAACAGCGCATCCCCGTACCTCGGCACCTCCTTTGAGGCGGAGAACTTCGCCTTCTACAGCACCACGCTCAATGGCGTGGAGGAGATGAAACCCCGGTGGAAACGTGTCGAGACAACGGAGAGCGATCTCTTAAGCGATGCCGTGGGCAAGGCGTACGTGGCGGCCTACGTGGACCCCCGGACCCGCGAGATGGTCTCGGCCATGGTTGTCTCCCTTCGGCAGACCCTTGACGAGCGGATCACCAACCTGACCTGGATGGGCAATTCCACGAAAGCAGCGGCCCATGAAAAACTGGCGGCAATGCGGCAGAAGATCGGGTATCCCGACACCTGGATGGATTATTCCGGCCTTACCCTCACTGACACCTATGTGAAGAATGTCCGTTCCGTCCAGGCGTACAACCTCATCAACGGGCCCTCGGGCCTGTCCCGGATCGGGGGACCTGTCGACCCGAACGTCTGGTACATGTCCCCGCAGACGATAAACGCCTATTATAACCCGACAACAAACGAGATCGTCTTCCCGGCTGCGATCCTCCAGCCGCCATTCTTTGACCCGAATGCAGACGCTGCACACAATTACGGGGCTATCGGCTGGGTGATCGGCCACGAGATGACGCACGGCTTTGACGACCAGGGGCGGCAGTTCGATAAGAACGGGAACCTAAAGGACTGGTGGACGGCGGAGGATGCGGCAAACTTCAACAACCGCACCAGCCTGCTCGTCACCGAGTACAACAACTTCGAGGTCCTCCCCGGGCTTTACAGCAACGGTAACCTCACGCTGGGAGAGAATATCGCAGATTTCGGCGGCCTGACACTCTCCTACCATGCGTGGAAGGAGACACAGAACCAGACCACGGGAATAACGGCATCCAACAATACTGCTGACCGGGAGTTCTTCTACTCGGCCGCACAGACATGGCGGGAGAATGCACGGGACGATGCACGGCGCACCTGGGTGTACACCGATCCCCATTCGGACAACAAATACCGGGTAGACGGCGTTGTCTTTAACATCCCGGAGTTCTACGAGGCCTTCCCGGAGGTACAGCCGGGCGATGCCCTGTACCGGAACGCAAGCGAGCGCCCGGTCATCTGGTAATATTTTTTCAGGCGGGAGTCATCCGCAACTCTCTTTTACCAGTACCTACAACTCCAACAGATGGAAATTCCGAACGGGCCGAATGTGAAGGGGTATACCCTTCTCATTCTCTCCATCTCCCTTGCGACATTCATGTCGAGCCTTGACGGCACGATCGTCAACATCGCGCTGCCGGCGATCAGCGAATCGTTCAACCTCTCCACGACCACGGTGAGCTGGGTCACGACCTCGTACCTGCTCGTGATGGTGGGCTGCGTGCTCGTCTTCGGAAAAATCTCGGACACTATCGGGTACAAGAAGATCTTCCTTGCCGGGTTTGCCATCTTTACCCTCGGGTCGTTCTTCTGCGGGGTGCTGCCCGAACTCATCCTCGGCTTTCCCTCGCTCGTGGCCTCACGGGTCTTCCAGGCCATAGGCGCCGCGATGCTCCTGTCGGTGGCGGCTGCCATGATCGCGGCCTACATCCCGCTTACCCTCAAAGGAAAGGCGATGAGCATCATCATGCTCTTTGCCGCGCTCGGGACGGCCATTGGCCCGACGATCGGGGGCATCCTGACCCAGTATCTCTCCTGGCACTGGATCTTCTTCATCAACGTGCCGGTCGGGATCGTTGCGATCCTTCTCGGGGCAAAAGTGATCCCGGCATCGGATCCGAAACCTGCCACAGGCACCGGGCTCGACAAAGCCGGCGCAGTCCTGGTCTTTACGGGACTTGCGGCGCTCGTCTTTACCGTCTCCGAAGGCGAAGCCCTGCACTGGACCTCCCCCATCATTCTCGGAGCGGCGGCACTTGCCATCGTGACCCTCGGCCTCTTTCTCCGGCAGGAGCTGTGCCATGCCGACCCGCTCCTCGACCTCAGGCTCTTTAAGAGCAGGAACTTCTTTTTGGCCAACCTCCTGCTCTTTTTGGTATTCTTCAGCTTCTCGGGGATCAGCTACCTGCTCCCGTTCTATCTCGAATACGTACACAGCTATTCCACGTCGAACGCCGGCCTGATCATGACCTCGCTCTCGTTTGCCATGATGGTGGCGGGTCTTGCCGCGGGGGCAGCCTACAACCGGCTCGGATCCCGCCGGCTCTGCATCCTTGCCTGCGTGCCGCTGATCTGCGGGTATTTCATGATGACCAAGCTCTTCGTGCACACCTCGACGGGCTTTGTGGTCATCGCTCTCGCGCTCATCGGCTTTGGTCTCGGGCTTATCGTAACGCCGGCAACGACGCTGATCATGATGTCGGTGGCAAAGGCAAAGGCCGGGATGATCTCGAGCCTCACGAGCCTCGAACGGACCGCACCGATGCCCATCGGGATTGCGATCTTCAACCTGATCCTCATTGTCGGGGTCGCAGGCGTTGCAAACCGCTATGCGGTGACTTACCAGTCCCCGGCGGATATCAAAATGGAGGTGCTCTCGGCGGGCTTCGATATCGCATTCCTCCTCTCGTTCGTGCTGGGCATCGTGATTCTTGCAATAAGCCTCGCGTTAAAGGACGAGATCCACCCGGACTATACCGAGGACGCACAGACCCTGCATAAAAAAGCGGAGTAATCCATTCTCTTTTCTTTTAAAAAAAGGGTTGTTTATGCCCGGAGAACGACCGGGCCGGGTTCCATGTACCGGCCTGCGCCGAGCATCCACGTGCCGTCAACGTCCGTCACGTAACTGATCTTGAGCTCCGTGGTATTGGTGGCCGGGTTTACTGTATAGTAGTCGACCATTGCTGTCCCGTTCCGTGCGCCGGAGAGAAGCGCCTGGAAATGATGGTTTCCCATGGCATCGGTCGCATTGAACCGGTTAACTCCGATTTCGTCGGGGCGGAACGGCCATGCAAGTACCGTGCCGTTGTAATCATCTGCAAAGATGTAGAGATCGCCTTTGACAAACGAGCCATTCTTGTTATTGAACTCCGCAAGGGCTTTTTCTTTCCCGTTCTTTTGGGCATAGGCTTTTGCATCGGTAACGAACTGCCGGAGCTCGTTATCCACGAGCAGGTCGCCGCTGGTGTAGACCCCTGCACCGATCCAGTAGGAGTCATCGACCGGGCGCACGTAGCTGACCTTGTATTTCACGGTGAAGTTGTCGGACGGGTCCGGGTACTGGTACACGAGATAGCCGCCGCCGTTTTTCGCGAGCGCGATCTCGGTCCGGGTGTAATACCGCCCGGCGTTGTCCTGCAGGTCATAGAAACTGGTGCCGACCAGCTGCGGCTGGTAGGGCAGGGCAAGGTCGCGGCCACTATAGTCGAGCGCGTAGATGTACACGTTCCCGACAACAAACGGGCCGGATTTATTGGAGAAGGCTGAGAGTGCGGCTCCTTTGCCGTTCTTCTGCGAATACGCAGCGGCACGGTCTACGAAATCCTTGAGATCCTGCGTGGTGGAAGGTTCGTTCGCCGACGCGGCAACGGCAGGTTCGACCGGGCCGGTGTAGATCCCGGAGCCAAGCCACCAGGTATCGTCAATCTTTACCCCATATCCCAGTTTTGTTTCAAGGGTCCGGTTATGGCTGGGGTTGACATAGACGAACGGGTAGAACCCACTCCCGTTTTTCACAACCTCTGCCATCTCGGTAACAAAGACCCCGTTTGCGCCCTCACGCTTCTTTCCTACCGCTTCGGGATTGACCGGGTGGGCAAGGGTCGTGCCGTTGAAATCGTAGGCGTAGATGTAGAGCTCGCCTTTAAAGAACGAGCCGTTTTTGTTATTGAATTCGGCAAGGGCCTTTTCCTTACCATTGGCCTTTACATAGGCTGCTGCGCTGTCCACAAAGGCGACGAGCGTTGCATTGGAGGTGTATGCCTGCGGGGAGACCGTCACGCTTCCCGCGGGGGTGCCGGACTGCTGCTGCGTGCAGCCGGTTCCGAGGAGGAAGATACAGAGGAGGAGTACGCACAGGAGTACCCAGGACGTTCTTTTCATTGTGCAGATGTGTGGGGTATCTTCCCCAATAATGACATCGGTTATCCCCCCACATTGGGGAGGGTTTACCCCGAAACTGGGCGGATGGGGACCGGGCTATTCCCCCTGATCTGCACCGGAGGTCAGGGAGCCCGGGTCCCCGAACCCTATATTCTCTATATTTTCAATATCAGAATAAATATATTGTTTCACGAGACAATAGTGTGTGGGTGCAATGACATGAATTCAACCGCCACGCTTCACCGGCCCACGGCCGGCCAGGATCCACATCATCCGTTGCAGGGATTTTCTCACCGGTCTGCAACACCCGGTGACGACGGACTCAACCGGCATGTGGTCATCCTCGGGGATATCTCGGAACGGCTGGACGAGTACTTCGCCCTGCCCACGCTCGGGGAGAAGAACTAAAAAAACGGCACGTTCCCCGGTCTTGTCAGATTTGCCTCTCTCTTTTTTTTCATCGCACTATCGCACACGGGCCAGCGGACTGACCGCCGGGCCCCTCTCTGTCGCCTGTGAATTTTAACAAAAAATGATCCGGTTCCCCCGGAGCACCGAATAGTACCGGCCCGGTAATCAGTGCCCTTCCGGCGACCAGAGGCCGATGAGGTTTCCTTCGGTATCGAGGATCATGGCAGTGAGCCCTACGCCGGGGATGGCGCTGACGGGCATCATGATCTTCCCGCCGAGCATCTCCACCCGCGAGGCAACGCCTTCGATATCCCCGACCTGCACGAAATCGAGGATCGGTTCCTTTTCGTGCCGTTTGTACAGGCCGCCGCTTGAGAGGGCACCGGGCTCCACCGGGCCGGTAATTATCTCATGGTACTGCATCGCGCCTATCCCCATGGATTCGGAGGCAGGAGCCGGCTCGATCTTCCAGCCAAGGAGGGCGGAGTAAAACCGCCGGGCCCGGGCCACGTCGTCGGCCGGGATCATGAAGTGCGTGAGGTTTGCCATGGATGGCGTGGGGAGCCGGAGGTAATGAGGGCTGCGGTTTATGGCGGGGAAAAGGGGCGGCCGGGAACATGGGGATGAACTGGTCCCGGAACTGCGATAAACCATATGGAGATGTACACAAAACGGGGCGATCACCGAAGGAGGGGGCCGGGCCACCGGGGAAAAGCAGGGGACTGCACGGGTGCCGGTGAGCAGGTGGGAGGAGGGGGTGGGGGCCACCCCCCTCCCTTTCTTCCGGAAAGATCAGGGGCACCCACCCCCCACCCAATGAAAAAATCCGATAATCCGGATTTTCCACAATAATCCGTATTTTTCCAATCCACGACGGGGATTCCACGCGAAACGCAGGTCGCAACCATGCAAAACAGGTGCCGTTTTCCGGGCAATGGGGGAGGGGGGTGCCCCCCACCCACCCCCTCTTCTTTGGTTAAAGTGGGGGGTACCCTCCCCTACACTCCATGAAATCTGTAGAGATATCTTGCCTCAATTCTTTCAGATATCTAATTCAGATAATTGCTAATTACACTCGTCCAATCTCAATTCTGATTAGATCTTGCAAAAATTATTCCCCAATCCGTCCCCCATTCACTGTATCCGCACGTCCCCCTGCCCGGATCCCAAAACCCGCCTCATTCCAGCCCCGGATCCAAAACCTTTCGCAAGCATATATGCTGAGACTGCCCATATTCCCGTGTCAAAGGGCGCCCGAGACAAACCAGTGAAAAAAAAGAAAAAAAGGAGGTGAAAGACTATGGCTGAATTCGTACAGAACCACAGCGTCAAGTGTGCCATCCGGGTACTGTCCGGGCCCATCCCGGACATTGGCGTCTTCAACGCGATCGTCCAGTCCGTCATCGTGAACAACCCGTTCGGCTGCTCCGCGTACATGACACGGAACGGACACCAGGCGCCCGTAAAAAAAGTCTACGAGACATACACGGCACGGATCGCCTACCGGGACAGCACGGAAAAGACCGTTGGCGTTACCTCGGAGACATACAGCACCGTCCCGGGATTCAATGACGGTATCGTTGCCCTGCTTGCAAACATCGCAAACACCGCCGCCCACAAAGGAAACCCGGTCCGCACCCCGGATGCAGACAGCTACTCTGCAACGCTCCGCTGCCACGACCCCAACGGCGAGATCTACTACGTCAACATCTCCCGCCGGCATGTCACCCTCTCGTCCTATGAGAACGAGGGCATCCGGACCCGGGTCGAGAACTGGGCCGACAGCGTTATCGCACTCGCATAAGGCGAAAGAAAAAACCGGCACGCCCGAAAAAGAGCGGGGGAGACTCCCTCTTTTCCCGGTCCCGTTCCTCATTCCGCTGCGATTCCGGGAATGATCGGTTCCTGCCCGCACTATCTAATAATAGCAAGCATCACAGTATCCACCGGCACAAACCCTTCCTTCTCGTACACCGGCCGGCCCTCCGCACTCGCAAACAGGTACACCCGGTGGATCCCCGCATCCTTACAGAACGCCGTTGCCGCCCGCACCACCCGGCCGGCGTGCCCCTTATGGCGCTCGTCCCGCTCCGTATAGATACTGTGGACAAACCCGATCCGCGAGGACGGATCGAACGGCACCGGCACATAGGAAACAAGACTCAGTGCCCCGCCGGAAGCTACGCGGCCCCCCGTCGTTACCACCCACGCATGGCAGCTTCCGTCAGAGAACCCCTCGCGGAGCTTCTGTTTATACTGCTCCTCAACGGCCTGCATGCTCTCTTTGACAACCGGAAAACCCCGCTCTGCCCAGATCTCCTCAAACATCAGCCGGTGGAACCGGGCAAGCACCGGGATCTCCGGCGCGCCGGCCGGTGAAACAACCGGTCCGGGACCGGAGCCGTCCCGGGCTATCATGGAATTGTCTGGCATCATCTTCCCGGATCCTGTTCGGCAGTACCGGTAAAAATACCTTCACCGGCCCCCTGGCCGGAGAACACCACCGGCCGGACCGTCCCTTACCCGGAAAACACAATTCTGCTTGCCCCAAACACAACCTGCCTTACATTAAGGCAAATCCACATGAAGAAAATCACTTACAGAACCCGGTTTAATCATTCGGGCTTTAAAAACCCCGTTTTTCCGAGAAACGATTTCGAAACCTTTTAATCAAGATCTCACTAATTTTACCATAACCACAAAGAGTTTTTACTCGATGTGCGTGGCATTGCATTTTGAATACTCTCGTGCATTCGCACGCAGGGAGGAGGCTAAATGGAACAAATAGTATTGGGCATAGGAATTACTGCACTGGCAGGAGCTCTTGCCACCGTAGCCGGTTCCGCGGAAGATACTGAATCCAACATCGGGTCGCAGGGAGACCCGAACTCACAGGTTCAGCTCGCACCGCAGATGGGTTTCGTGCACCGTATCTTCAACAAGGCGGTTGCAGGCGAACCCCCGGCATACGCACTGTGGTGTGCTCTTGGCGCAGGACTTGCATGGGCGTTTCTCGCCATGCACGTCAACGCGGTCCTCGCAATTGTCCTGGGCTCGTTGCTTGCCGTATTTGTTCAGGGAATCTATGCGACAACCGCATACCTGGGCAGAACCGCAAGTCTCGCAAAGTTCGGCCAGCCGGTCTACGTGGACATCTTAAAGTCCATGACCACCGTCGCAATGGCTCATGCTTTTGTAGCAATTTTCTGTACTGTCACCATCTGTTACCTGATCAACGCCGCTCTGGGACACCCGTTCCCGCTGCCGCTGCTCGGGTTCATCTGGGGAATCGCACTCGGAGCTGCAGGGTCTGCAACCGGCAACCCGTTCTATGGCAAGGAACGCCAGTACCAGAACCAGAAGTTCGGCGCAGGCGTCCCGATCTCAGCATCAGGCAACATTGTCCGGTATGCTGAAGCCGGCGAGCGCAACTCCATCGACAACGGGTACTTCACCGCAAAATTCGGCGGACCCGCATCGGGCCTGTGCTTTGGCCTTATCGTATTCCTTGAACTCTGGCGTACCATTCTCTTCGAGAAGGTCGGCGCCGGCTGGGGTGCGATCATTGTCGGTATCTTAATCATCCTCGTCTTCACGATCATCGACAGGTACATGGAAGTCTGGGCACGCAAGAACTACGGTCCGTACACGGCACCTGCAAAGGAGGCCTGAATTATGACCGCAGTAGCAGCAAAACCCCAGTCAGGAAAGATCTTTAACCCGACCGCCATGGTCGTCGGTCTTGTCCTGCTCATCGTCCTGCTCGGCATTGCGTATGTCGTCTCGCCCACCCTCGGCCTCATGGCCCTGATCGGCGTCGTCATCGGCGGTGTCCTGATCGGGTTCGGTGTCCACTTCGTGCCGGTCGGCGGCGCTCCCGCTGCAATGGGCCAGGCACCCGGTATCGCTACCGGTGTCGCCATGCTCGCAGCTGGTGCAGGTCTTGCCGGTCTCTTCGGCGGCGCATGGGCCGCAGACCAGGGACTCCTTATCGCGGTAATCACCGGCGGTATCGGCGGCGGCCTGATGATGGCCATCACCTGTATGATGGTGAACTTCGTCTACGTCTTTGGCATGGGTATCCCCGCAGCCTCAGGCAAGGTCTTAAAGGACCCGATCACCGGGGACAGCCAGCCTGAATACAAGTCGCAGGGAACAGAAGGCCACGGCCTGCCGTTCGTCTCGTTTGTCGGCGGTGTCATCGGCGGTATCCTTGGTGGTGCCGGCGGTACACTCATCTACATGGAGCTCCTCGACCTCTACAAGGCAACGCTCCCCACCGTCATGAACGCATCCGCGGCACAGGTACTCCCGATCGCCATTGCCACAGCAGGCATGTTCGCAATCGGCCTGTTCCTCGTGAACGCAGTGCTTACGGCGTACAACATTACGGGAACCATCGAGGGCCCGCACGACCCCAAGTTCAAGCGGTGGCCCCGGTCGGTCGTAGCATCGGCAGTTGCCTCGGCACTCTGCGGCCTTGTTGCGATCCTTATCGTGGTGCTCTGAGGTGCTGAAATGTCCGTAAAAGTTGAAGTAATCGAAGGAGGCGTCCCGCACCCGAAGATCATGGTCGCAGGACTCGTCTGCACCATCGTGTGTCTGTACCTCTCCTATCTCAATGTAGTCACCAACACCGCGTACTTCTCGTTCTTCGGCGGCCTTGCCGTTGTCGCAGCCCTCATCTGGGGCAGCAACACCATCAAGGTGCTCTGCAGCTACGGTATCGGTACCGGTGTCCCGTCCGCAGGTATGATCGCTTTTGGTTCCGGTGTCATTGCAATGCTCCTTGCAACCAAGTTCGGCATTGCAGCACCCATCGTTGCGCTCGTCCTCGCAGCCGTGATCGGTCTCATCCTCGGGTACCTCTCAAACGAGGTCCTCAACATGAAGATCCCGGTCATGATCCAGTCGCTCACTGAACTCGCAGTCGTCGGGGCACTCACCCTCATGGGCTTTGCAGTGCTCATCACCGGCAGCTTCACGTTCACGGGACTTACCACCGGCTCGGTCACGCTCTTTGGCATGATCTCCATGCCCAGCTACCAGGTCTCTTTCATCGGAGGCGGCCTTGTGGCAGTCGCATTCCTGCTCGGCTCGATCGCCGTCCAGCACCCGTTCAACGCGTGCCTCGGCCCCGGCTGGAAACAGGACCGGATGCTCATGCTCACCGCTGAGTGCGGGTTCCTGTCCATGATCGTTGCAGCAGTAATGTCGTTTGCGCTCGTCAGCGCAGGTGCAGCCATCATCTCGCTCCTCATTGCACTGATCGGCTGGGTATACACCTACTGCGAGTACATCAAGCTCTCGAAGCGCGACGCGTTCGCATGGCTCGACTCGAAACCGATTCCTGACGTGGAGGGACACTAATCATGGCATACATCATTGTCCTTCCGGAATTCGGCCTCGTCTCCGACCCGCTGGTCGGCACCCTCACCACCGCAGGAGAATCGCTCTCCCCGGTGCTTGACAAGGTAGCAGTCCTCGAAGCATCCACTGACGATCTCGTCAACATGCTCTCCGGCGAAGGCAACTACGTTGCATCCTTCCCCGGGCGCGAGAAGACGCTCGCTATCGGCGGCAGCATCAATGCGTTCTGGTATGGCCTTGCAGTAGGACTACTCATTGCAGGAGTCATTGCATTCCAGTTGATCAAGGTGAGCTAAAATGGCTGACAAGAAATCACCGGCAAGCGGATGGCCACTCGTCAAGGGTGACTTCCACACGGGAGACGCAAACAGCCCCGTTGCTGTTATCACCATGGGCTCTCACCTCGACGAACAGGGCATCTGCGATGCAGGCGCCGCAATGTGCGGATCCTGTAAGACCGAGAACCTCGGCCTCGAGAAAGTCATCGCCAACTACATCGCCAACCCCAACATCAGGTTCGTGCTCCTCTGTGGTACCGAAGTCAAGGGCCACCTTTCCGCACAGTCGTTGATTGCGCTCCACAAGAGCGGTGTCAAGGACGGCAGGATTGTTGGTGCCGAGGGTGCAATCCCCTTCATTGAGAACCTCAATGATGCGGCGATCAAGCGCTTCCAGGAACAGGTCTCCATTGTCAACATCATGGAGTCTGAAGACCTCTCCGCCATCAAGGCCAAGATCAGCGAACTCAAGGCAAAAGACCCCGGCGCGTTCGCCGGTGACGCCATGGTCGTTGAAGTCAAGGAAGAGGCTGGCGGCAGCGGAGAAGAAGCTGGCGGCGAAGTACGCCCGATCTCCGGCGAGATGGCAATCGTCACCACACGCATCAAGATCATCGAGAAGATGGTGACCGACATCGGGTACCGCGACAGGTTTGCCGCAGGTGTCTATGCAGGGAAGATCGAAGGCTTAATGATCGGCCTGATCGTCTCGTTTGCCCTGCTCGGATTCATGTGGATGGGGTGAAGTGAGATGGCAGAAGAAGAACAAAAATCTGCAGGACCCGTCAGGATGGTTGCGATCGACAGCATGGTCGAGAACATCCGTTACAAGTCACAGATCCTGGCCCGTACCAACAAGTTCGACTCGGCATCAACCACAAACGGCCTTGTCGCATTTGTCGCCGGGCTGCTGATTGCGGTGATCATGATCGTGGTACCCGCATTACTTATCTAGAGGTGAAGAGAAATGGCAGACAAGAAATCACCGGCAAATGGATGGCCGCTCGTCAAGGGTGACTTCCACACGGGAGATGCTAACAGCCCCGTTGCTGTTATCACCATGGGCTCTCACCTCGACGAACAGGGCATCTGCGATGCAGGTGCTGCAATGTGCGGTTCCTGTAAGACCGAGAACCTCGGTCTCGAAAAGGTCATCGCCAACTACATCGCCAACCCCAACATCAGGTTCGTGCTCCTCTGTGGTACCGAAGTCAAGGGCCACCTCTCGGCCCAGTCTTTGATTGCGCTCCACAAGAGCGGCGTAAAAGATGGCAGGATCGTCGGCGCTGAAGGTGCTATCCCCTTCATTGAGAACCTCAATGATGCGGCGATCAAGCGCTTCCAGGAACAGGTCTCCATTGTCAACATCATGGAGTCCGAAGACATCTCCGCCATCAAGGCCAAGATCAGCGAACTCAAGGCAAAAGATCCCGGCGCGTTCGCCGCGGATGCCATGGTCGTCGAAGTCAAGGAAGCGGCGGCCGGCGGCGCTGAAGTCGCAGCTGCGGGTGCAAACCCCCAGTTCCTCGAAATCGAGAAGCGTCTCGACAAGATCGAGAAGAGACTCGAATTCGTGGATGCAGAAGTGGCACAGCGTGTTGGGAGAAAGATCGGGCGCGACATCGGCATACTGTACGGCCTCATGGCAGGCGTTATCGTATTCATTATGCTGCTGTTCATGCTCTCGAAATTGATGGCATTGGTGTAATGGAGGTGTAAATAACATGTTCAAGTTTGAGAAAGAACAGAGTGTCTGGGATTTCAACGGCACCAAGATCGGTGGACAGCCCGGTGAATACCCGACCGTATTGGGTGCTTCAATCTTCTACAACAAACAGGAGATTGTGCTTGACGACCACACTGGTAAGATCGACAAGGCAAAGGCAGAGGCACTCTGGAACCGCTGTCAGGAACTCTCTGACATAACCGGTGTTCCGCATTTCATCCAGATCATTGCGGAATACGGCGAAGCATTCGAGAGCTACTTCAGCTGGTTCGACAGTATCGACAACAAGACCGCGTTCCTGATGGACTCGTCAGCCCCCAAGGCTCTCGCTCACGCCTGCAAGTACGTGACCGAGGTCGGCCTTGCAAACCGTGCGATCTACAACTCGATCAACGGTTCGATCCCGCCCGAGAACATCGAGGCCTTAAAGAACAGCGACGTCGATGCAGCCATCGTCCTCGCGTTCAACCCCGGTGACCCGTCCGTTGCCGGCCGTGAGAAGGCACTCGCAGAAGGCGGTGTCGCAGGTCAGGCAAAGGGTATGCTCGCAATCGCAGAAGAGTGCGGTATCAAGCGCCCGATTCTCGACACTGCAGCAACCCCGCTCGGCCTTGGTTCCGGCGGAGCATACCGTGAAATTCTCGCCTGCAAAGCGATCCACGGGTATCCGACCGGCGGTGCATACCACAACATGACGGTCTCCTGGACCTGGCTCAAGCGCTGGAAGGGTACAAGCAAGACCCCCTCCGTGCAGGCAGCAGGCTACAAGGGCAAGGATGCACTCCTCGAACAGATGAGCCACCACTACCTTGGCGGTATGGAAGGCATGAGGCAGGCAGCCTGGTCTGCACCCGATATCGGCTGCAACATGATTGCAAGCACGCTCGGTGCCGACCTCATTATGTACGGACCTATCGAGAACGTTGAAGCAATGATCACCGCACAGGCCTACTCGGATATCACCATCCTTGAGGCAACCCGCCAGCTTGGCGTCGAGTGCAAATCGGAAAGCCACCCGATTTTCAAACTTATCTAAATCTTTTTTTTTCGTGGTTTTTTTCCGGAAACGGATGAAAAAAGGGATGGCCCGCCCGGCATCGGGCCCGGTTGCAGGAATAGTACGGTTCTTTTCAGGCGCCCATAACAAGGCTGCGGCTCTCGTCTGCTTCCGCGGTCCGGCCCATGCGGTCGAGGACGTCGGCGCGGTTCTTCCAGGCAAACGAGTTGATCGGGTTGAGACTGACCGCCTGGTCAAAGGCAGCAAGCGCCTCGGCATTCCTGCCAAGGTTCATGAGGGCAATCCCTTTGGAGACCAGTGCCCGGATGTTGATGGTGCCGCTTTCAAGCGTACGGTCGAAACAGGCAAGGGCATCCTCGTACCTCCCGAGGGCGTTTAAGGAGTAGCCCTTGTTTGCCATGGCAAGAAGGTTCTCGGGGTCGAGGGCAAGGACACGCTCGAAACAGGCGATGGCCTCAGCAAACCGCCCGGACTTGCGCAGGGTATAGCCCTTCTCGAACCAGGTAGTTATGAGGTGAGGGTTTTTGGCAAGTGCCAGATCGTAACAGGCAATGGCGTCCTTGTGACGGCCGAGCATGTAATAGACCTCGCCCTTTTGTTCCAGCGCCGTGGTGTTGTCCGGGTCTGCGGCAAGGATCCTATCGTATTCTGCGATCGCATCGGTATACCGCCCGACCCGGGCCAGGTGGCGTGCGGTTTCAAGAAGTGCGGAGCTGTCCATATCCCATCATAGAAGTGATACGCACAGGATCTGATAAAGTGCCCGTCCGGAAAAACAGGAACCAAAAAAAGTGGTGAATGTTACCCGCGGCGGGCCGGCCGCGAGAACAGGATACCGGCTACGACAAGGACGGCAATGACCGGAAGGACACCCGGCAGGGGTGTACGTGTTGTCGCAGAGGCACGGGCCGTTGTCAGGGGGTTCGTGGGCGGAGCCTGCGATGTCGGTTCCAGGGCCGGAGTCGTGGGAACGGTGGGCGCCGGGATCTCTGCCGACGGGAGCGGTGTCGCACGGGTCGGGGTCTCTGTCGAGCTGTGCAGCTCCGGGTTTAAGGTGTACGACACGCTGGAGCTCCCGGTGCGGGAGCTGTCGTCCTTGAGGTACACGGAGAGGGTCTTGTACGAGTCGCTGCCCCCGAGGTGCGCATAGTCCACGGGTTCCATAGTCACATAGACAAGGTAGGTGCCCTGGTCGATATCGTTCCAGATCCTCGACGTATCCCACTTCATCGACCACTGCTGGCTGCGGTCAAGATCGACAATCGTAAAATGACCCTGGTCGGCACGCTGGCCGGTATCGGTCAGGGTAACGCCGTTCGCGGGCAGGCCCGGGCCGGTCATGAAGAGGTAGACCTGGCTGCCGCCGCCATAGGAGTAGCCGTGCAGATCGATCACGTCGCCGAGGTAGCCGGTATAGTATTCATCGGCGGCACATGCGCCGGGCAGGAGGATGACTGCGGCACAACAGACAAGCGCGATCACGACGGCCCGTGAGGGATGATACAATCCATGGAATTTCAGGCTCATTGATGAAAGTAAACTGCCGGCGGGTATATTTATTTCGGGAAGGATCGGACGGAACGGTACGCAGAAACCTCATCGGAAAAAGGAGCGAAAGAAGGACGAAAACACCCGGGGGAAGGGCCGGGCTCACAAGAGAAGGGGATTAGTACAGGCGATAGATGAAAAAGCCGTCCTGTTTATGCTCTGTCTGGTCGTAATCGGCGAGCAGGTTCTTGCGGTTGCCGAGCGAGAGCATCCGCTGACGGAGCGGCTCCATACCGCAGGTATGGTAGATCAGTTTTTTGATCTCCTCGTTTGCCTGCCGGATCTCCTTGGTCTTGAGTTTTCCCAAAAGATCTGCCGGGTAGGCGTTGATATCGAAATAGGCAAAGAGGGTCTCTAAGGAGATCAGCCAGATTTTATCCTGCACGGCGTTCTCTGCCGCTTTGGTGGCCTCTTCATCGGTAAGGACAAGGTATGCCTCATCGTTCCCATGGAAGAATGCCTTAAAGCCATACAGGTGGCCGTTGGAGACACGGAGCTGGGCCTTGTCCACATTGAGGAACCGGGCAAGCGCATCGTGCTTCTGTTGCATTGCCGGATCCGGACTCTTGTGCATAACCATCACCTTTCCCTCAAAAAACGAGGGAATCAGATACATCCGTATAGTTGCACATTCAGCATGGACGTGTACGGTATTAAGGCACGCCCTTTTTTATCGCTTGTTTAAAAAAAAGGACCGTACCGTTTTCACCAGCACGGGGTTTAAGGGATGTAGAGCGGTTCAAAGCCCTGTTTGAGTACTTTCCCGAACCGGACCGAGATTTTGGGATCCTGTGCGCAGACCGGGCAGGTATAATTGTCAGGAAGATCTTCGAACCTTGTCCCGGGCTTTATCCCCCGGTGGGGTTCGCCGCGCTGCTCGTCGTACACATACCCGCAGACTGAACAGATGTATTTCGTCGGGGCCCACTCGTCAAACCCCCATTTCCCGATCTTTCCTTTTCCCTGGTACCCGCAGACCGGGCAGACATAGTCCTCAGGCAGGTCTTCAAACGGGGTACCCGCAGGAATCCCGTGCTGCGGTTCTCCCCGCAGGGGTGAGTAGATGTACCCGCAAAGCCGGCAGCGGTACCGCACGAGCCTGTCCACCGCCTTCTTTACCGGTTTTTTTGTGCCGGCCCGCTTTTTCGGATTGCCTTTTCCTGAGGCGGCGACCGCATTCTTCTTTTTTCCAATCGCACTCCTTGCCGTTGTCACCGGCTTTTTTGCCGGGGCGGCCCGGGACGTTTCCTGGCGCACCCGGGGTTTTTCGGCTTTCTTTTTTAACGTGGCAGCTGCAGATCCAGCCATTCCTGATACACTCCCTCTTGTGCCGGGCCCATGTCCGGACGAATTTACCGGGACGGACGCCTGCATTAACGGAGGATGGCAGTTCCCGGGCAATATATATTGTGAAAGATACATACCTGCGCTGCAATGGTAACCGCCCGGTTTATTCGTCCGGACTGCCCATGATCAGAAAGGAAAAGTATGGCAGCTGACCTCGTATCCGGTATCATTTACGCGTTTGCAGCGCTCTTTGTGATCCTCGACCCGATCCTCTCGGTCCCGATCTTTGCCGGGATGACCAAAGGGCAGACCTCTAAAGAAATCCACAAACAGGCGTTCATCGCTGTCGCGGTGGCCGGCATCCTGATGTACATCTTCCTTGTCTTCAACACGGCCATCTTCAATGTCCTGGGACTCACGCTCTCCACGTTCCAGATTGCCGGAGGGATCCTGCTCTTTTTGCTCGGTCTGGAGATGGCGCTCGGGATCGATCTCTGCAAGTCCAGGGACTCGACACCCACGGCAGCCGGTGTGGTGATTGGTACCCCGATCCTCTGCGGGCCGGGCGCTATCACCACCGTGATGCTCCTCTCAAAAGACTACGGTATCCTCGTCCCGTTCATTGCGATCACGCTCTGCCTTGCCGTCACCTGGATCATTCTCTATTATTCAGCTGCCATCCAGAACCTCCTCGGGACGGTTATCACGGATATCATGGGGAGGGTGCTCGGGATGCTGGTCGCGGCAATCGCCATCAAGATCATCTTCTCGGGGATCATCGGGACGCTCGGGCTTCCGATCGCCATTTAAAAAAAACGAATCTCTTTTTTATCGCCGGATCGAGAAGACCTCGACCATGTGGTGCGGGTGGTACCGGAGCTTTGCCTCGCGGAGGCCGGCAACCCCGAGATCGCTCTCGCGGTTGATGTACTCGACCTCCCCGGCAAGGACCGTCGCGGTTTCAGCGTTTATTGCCTTGTAGATCCCTTCACAGTCCGGCAGTCCTTTCTCGAAATGGACCAGGGCCGTGTCCGCGTTAATGCGTTCGAAGAGGGAGATGGCAGCAATTTTTCCCTCGACCCGGATCAGAAGCCCCCGCAGCGGCAGTTCGGTGAAGTGCTCAATGGCGTAAAAGACCGCCTCTTTTTCATGGGCGAGCACGAGATCGTTCTCGCACCCCTTCCACTCGCACCACTTCACTAAAAACTCCATCACCTCGTCCCGGTTCGCTGCCGTGACCGGCTCGACGGTATGCCGGCAGTTTTTCCGGAACCTGTGGATCTGGCTGCGGATCTTGAGGTAGTTCTTTCCCGGGAGTTCTGCCAGATCGAGGGCTTTATAGACATACTCGAAATGGTCCCGGTCCGGGACGAGCGTCAGGTTCAGACCAAGGTCGCGAATCCACTGGGCGGTCGCCGGATCCACAAGGACCACCGGCGTATCGTCACCGTACTCCAGCGCGAAACGGATAAGATCCTTCATGAGCTCAGGGTCGCGGGGGCCAATAGGCGGCCGGAACCGGGTGGCGCCGGCGATCGTGCTTGCAAGGATCACGTTCCCGTTCACATACGCGTACCGGTACTGGGCGAAGTGGTTCCAGCAGACCATGTTCGTGAACGTATTGTCGCTGTGGGTCTGCGGGTATTTCGCATAGTGCGCCTCGAAAAACGCCCGGTCTGCAAGGGTCACCGGTCTGAAATCCTCCTGGGTAAGCATCAGGGTTCACCCCGGTACATGAGAGGAATGTGCCCTTCCATGGGGGAAAACCCGAGTTCACGGTAGAACGGTTCCGAGCCGGGCTCGGCAATGAGCGCGATCCACGAGAGCCCGGCCTTGTTGCAGGCCGAGAGGAGCGCACGTAAGAGGGCCTTTCCCGCACCCTGCTTCCGGTAGGACGGGAGTACCACAAGGTCCTGGATATAGGCGTCAGAGACGCCGTCCGAGATCACGCGCCCCATCCCCACCGCCCGGCCGCCCGTCTCGTCAATGGCAACGGCAAATGCAAAACTGCCCTTAATCAGCCCGGGGATCTCGGCCGGGTTGTACTCGTCCTTCCACCAGCCCCCGGCCCGGTAGAGTGCAACGATCTCTTGAGCATCCCAGGACCGGACAAGGGATATGCGGATATCTCCCTCACGGGAAGTCACTCAAACGCCTCCTTTGGGGAACAGGCAGGCATAAAAAAAGGTCTCTGGCTTCACAGATATACTATCGGGTGCTGACATCGGGATCCGGTCATGCCACGTTCTCTGGCGCATGTAACCGGGCTATGGCAGTATCGACAATCGCACCGAGATCGTTTACCCCCCAGTGCTGTGAATTCAGGATGAGATGGTAGATCGAGAGATCGGCGATCTCGATATCGTAGTACTGCCGGTACCGGACCGCTTCGCAGTGCTCGCGTTCGAGCGTGATCTTCTTTGCAGTCTCAAGGTCCCGGATCTGGTCGCGGAAGACGATCCGTTCGAGCCGGCAGTCGATGGGGGCAAAGAGCCAGATTTTGAGATCCGCTTTTTCCACCATCCACCCCGAGAGCCGGCCCTCGACAATGATATTGTCCCTCTCTTCGGCGATCTCTTTTTGCCGGGCGTCGATCATCTTGTCGAAGGCAGGATCCTGTTCGGCAAGCCTGCCAAACTCGGCAAGTTCCATGTTGTGCTCGCGTGCACACTGGCGGAAGACCTCTCCCGCCGAGATCATGGTAAAATTGTGGCGCTCTGCAAGATACCGTGAGAGCGAGGTCGTCCCGCTGCCGGGAAGCCCGCTCACGGTGATCCGCATCAGATCCCCCCGATGTTGAGGGCCTTTCGGATCACCTGGCTTATCGCGATCGAACAGAGCATGTACCAGACAATCCATGCAGGCAGGATCCAGAACATCGGGGCAGTCAGGCTGATCGCTCCTGCCTGGTAGGGCAGGGTGATCGTTGCATCGGGAATCTGGCTGAGCCGGTACAGGAGCCAGAAGAAGATCGGGACGGTGAGGATAAGGATGTAGGCCATTGGCTTAAACTGCTGCTGGGAGAGCTCGAGCTGCTCCTTCATCATCCGGTCCTTTTTCGTGTCCATCTTCTTGATCTTCTTCTCATCCTTGGAGAGCAGGGCTTCGCGGTATTCCTTCTGGAACCCCTTCATGCGCTCCTGCACGTCGTTCATCCGCTCGTAGTCGATCGTGTACTTCTGGATGATGGACGAGTACAGGCCAGTCGCTGCCGAGAGAATTACGATCAGGATGAAGAACGGTATGCCAAACGTCTCCACAAGCGGCGCAAAGACCGAATCAAGGGCCTTTCCGACGCCGACCCGCAGCCACTCGATACTGTACGAGATCATCATCGCAAACATGAAGAGGAGTGCGACGTATAACCCGTACTTGTCCCAGAACTTGCCAAAATCCATGAAGTCACCCTAAATGAGAAATTTACCGGAGGACATCGGCCATCTCTGCCGCCGCAAGGTCGAGCAGGTGGTCGGGATTGGTGATGATCTTGATGGTACAACCGGTCATCATCGCGTATGCCGCGGCGATCGACCGGTTGAATGCCTGGTGCTCGGCAATGGAGCGGGCGCCTTCCCTGTCACGGTTGCGCGTGTCATCGGAAAGACGCCGCATGAGGATCTGGTCATCGTCGGTTTCAACAAGGACGATAATATCGGGCATGATCTCGCGGAGCACCCATTCCGGGAGCCCGGCAAGATAGCCTTTGGGGGTTTTGACCGACGCGTGCGTATCGATCATGACATTCCCCGGGATCTTTGCGATCGCCTGTGCGGCCCGCTGCTGGAGCCGTTTCTGGTCGGCCCGGTCAAGCGTGCGCATCTGGTCGCGGTCTGCCACAAGTCCCTCGTTTTTTGCAACTTCAAACATGAAGGTGCCAAAATTGATGGGCTGGTAGTCTACCCCTTCGCTCTTTAACTTCTGTAATGCCTCGTTGATGACCGTGGTCTTACCGACACCCGGTACACCCGTGATGATGACCTTTTTTCCTGCTGCCATTGCCTCTCACTTGCCTGTTTACTACTCCTTGCCAAAGAATGTCCGCATGAACGGATACATTTCCATGATCTGCTGACTCGCTATCTCTTCGTACAACCGGTACGTGATACTCACCGTCAGTAACAGCCCCGTACCGCTTACAGAGCCTATCACACCGAAGAGGTTTGCGACGACACTCAGGATACCGATGAACACACCGCCGATGATGGTTACACGGGGGATATACCTGTCCAGGTACTTTTCCAGTACCTGCGGATTTCTCCGGTACCCGGGGATAGACATCCCGGACATCTGGATCTGCCGGGCGACATCCTTTGAATCGAGACCTGCGGTCTTGATCCAGAAGAGCGCGAAGATCGCACCCCCGACAACCATGAATGTGACATCAATGCCCATCCTCATGAGGACTTCCCAGGGGGCGTGACCGAGATCGGTTGTCCACCACATCCAGTCGGACGGGCCGTTAATGGGCGCTAAGAAGTACATCAGGCCGTTCTCCGGCGTCTGGCCGTTAAAGGTACCAAAGATCGTGATGCCGATGTTTGAAAGGAACATCCCTATCATCTGGATGTTTGCCTGGAGCACACGCACGAGGATCATCGGCAGGACACTGGCGTAGATCAGTTTTACCGGGAACCGCGCACGGGCACCCCTGACCTGCGCATGGGCAAGCGGGATCTCGATACGGGTGGATTCCACGTACACGATGATGAGGAAGATGATGATAGTCGTGGCAAACGCGAGGAGATCCTTGCCAAAGTACTGGATGAAATTGGCACCATCAAGCAGGACGGAAAACAGGCGCGGGAAGAACCCGACCGGGTAGGGATCGCTCACTGCGGTCCAGTTGACGAAACCGTTCACGAGCGCCTGCGATATACCGGCAATGATAAAGAGACCCACACCGGAACCGATACCCCACTTGGTGACCACTTCATCCATAAAGACGACGAGGATACCACCGATACAGATCTGGATGAAGATCAGCAGAGAGACTGCAAAGAGGTTGCCACCGAAGAACTGTGCCGCAATCGCCGGATCGGGTTTCATGAACCCGCCGATGAGGTTGGGCGCAGCCTCGATCAGGATCATGGCGATGATGAGGATCTTCTGGAGACCCATGTATATGACCTGTCCGCGGGCCTCACTCGTATCGATATGGAGGATATCGGCACCTTTCAGGAGCTGGAGCACGATGGATGCCGTGACGATCGGACCGATACCGAGGTGTACGATCGAGCCGCTCGCGCCGGCGAGCAGGGCACGCCAGTACATGAACACATCCTGTGAACTGGATGCAAGTCCGAATACCGGGATATTCGTGAGCGCGAAATACAGAATTAATATTCCCAGTGTCCACAACAGCTTGTTCTTGAAGTGGACATGCCCATCCGGGCTCTTGACTGCGGGCATCGCAGCAAGAATGGGTTCCATTCGATCCAGCAGGTCTCCCATTATTTCACCAAAAAATACTCGATTTTAGTGGATCAGACGATCTGCGCCTTTCCACCAGTCTTCTCGATCTTTGCCTTGGCCTGCTCGGAGAATGCCGCTGCGGTAATGGAGAGTTTCTTTGTCACCCGGCCGCTGCCCAGGATCTTCTCGATCCCGAGATCGGCAGCGTTGATGACAATGGTATCTCCTTCCTGTTTGGCGATTCCCTGCGCAAGAAGCGAAGGTACGATCTGATCGATAATCCCGACATCCATTGAAGAAACGGAGACGGCAGGGTTGTGGTAGAACCCGTTCTTGCCAAAGACCGGGCCTCCGAACTCCATGTACCACTTGACAAAGTGGTGGGCATTGATGCCTGCGCGGCCCCTTCCGCCGCGGTTACCTGCACCCCGGCGGTTCTTGTGGGTTCCGCCGCCGCACGTCCGCGTTCCGCGGTATTTTGAACGTTTGTTGGTTGGCATCTCTTCACCTCATCTTATAGAGGAGAGTATTGATCTCCGGACCATAATAGCCAAGCGCTCCACCCTGGACATGCGTGCGCTTTGTGGTCTTGTACCCCTTCCTGGGCGGGTGAAGCCGGAGAACCGGCTTGAGGCCAGGAATATCGCGCAGCCGGCTCTCGCCCTTGGCAAGTGCCTGGGCGAAATCGACGATGCTGCCAAAGGTCGAGTTGGACTTGATGTACTCGTCCGTTAACGGTGCGTCACCGATAACACGGCCACGGGTCGAAAGCAGGGTCTCTAAGGTCGCTGCATCGACTTCGCCGTAGGCTACATAGTCCTTAACCTTGCGGATCATCCCGAGGTTCTCGGGAGTGTCTGCCACAAGCACGCAGTGGTTGATGTGGTGCAGACGGAGCATCTTTAAGGTGTCTTTGATGTCCTTGCGCGTGTTGACCACGCCGCGGACCTGCACGACTGCGTACATTTACTCCGACCTCCCGGTGCGGATCATATTGGTTTCCTTTAATGCGTTGAACGTTGCCTTGGCGAAATTAATCGTCGTGCGGGTCTGTCCGCGCGCAAACGTCCATGCATCCTTGATCCCGGCGAGTTCGAGCACTTTCTTGCTGATATCACCGGTAACAAGGCCGATACCCTGCGGGGCGGGCTTGAGGGTGACCCGGACACTGCCGGCGGTTCCCTGGACTTCTCTCGGGATCGAGTGCAGGACATTGCACCCGCATTCCCAGCTGCCACACCCGCGGCGCACCTTGATCAGGTTCATCTTTGCTTTTGTGATCGCTTTCTTGATCGCGTCGCCGACCTGGACATCCTTGCCCTGGCCAAAGCCGATGTACCCGTTCCGGTTGCCGACGATAACGACGGCACGGAACTGGACACGGCGGCCTGAGTCGGTCATCCTCTGCATCATGGCGATGTCGAGGACCTCGTCTTCGAGGTCCGGGAGGAACATATCCACGATCTCGGGTTCCTTGATCGGCCGGCCGCTCTCGAGGACCTGATCAATGCTCTTGATCTCTCCTGATGCGACCTGCTTGCCAAGACCGGTGACCGGGCGCCATTCTGCCTTTTCGTATGCCATTTACACCAGCTCCTTCTTTATGGCGGCTGCCACCTGCTCGACATTCTTGACGATATCTTTGGCTTTGTCATTGTAGGCCGCGATATGCTCACCCTTGAGCCGGTCCTCGGAGGGAACGATGCTCTCGCCGTACGGGATATCGAGGCCGGCGTCCACTGCACCCTTGAGTGCAGCAAAGACCCGTGCCCCGGGGGTTGCCCGGGCAAGGCCGATATCGAGGATTGCGCGGTCCTGTCCTGCCTTCTTTGCCTTTGCAGCAAAGAGCATGCCGGTCAGGTATGCTGCGGGGGTGTTTGCGGTTGCGCCCTTGTAGCCGTACTTTTCGAGTTCGGCTGAGTTTGCCGATACAAGGGTCCTGTCCCCGTCCATCTCAGCGGTGACCAGCTGGACGATAACATGCCGGTTTGTCCTGCGCACGACCATACGGGGTGCATCGGCGACAACGAGTTTGGTTCTCTGGTAATAATCGGTTCTGCCTTCTCTCCGCCTGCGGAAAGCGACCAGATACCGTGGTCCGGTTGCCATGTTACTTCAGCCTCCCGGCGATGATCTCCATCTGAGCTTTCATGTGTGCAACGCTCCTGAACTGCCCGCCGGCTGCCTTGCGGTAGAGCACGCGGTAGAGATGGGCGTCGATCGTCTTTTCTTCGCGGAGTGCAACGAGTGCTTTCCTGATGGCGCGGATCTTCTGGATCCATGCCTGCTTGCTCGGGGTTCTTGCACCCTGTGCACCTTTCCGTTTCCCGGCACCCTTGCGGTGACCGTATGCCCGCTGCGCGGTGCGCGCGCGTGCACGGCCGCGGCTGACACCCTTCTTCTGGTGCGCCTTGATAACGCCCTCGGTGATAAGACCGCGGAGGTCTTCGCGCGAGATGGCGTTCTCGATGTCGGAGAGACGTTCGGGGTCGAACCAGACGCGGTTGACACCGCACTTGAGGAGCGATGCCGCGAGGCGTCTCTGGCCGGCTACATCAGTCATTCTTCTTCACCCCGGAGGATTTCTTCTTTGCACCGGTCTTGTCTGCCGCCGGCTTCTTTTCGGGAGCTGCTTTCTTTGCAGGGGCCTTTGCAGCTTCCTTTGCCTTGGGCTTCGCTGCGGCCGTTTCCTCCTTTTTCACCGGCTGCTTTGCGGCAGGTTTTGCGGACTTGGAAGCAGGCTTTGCTGCCGGCTTTTTCTCTTCAGCGCCCTTCTTCTTGGCATCTTCTGCCTTTGCTGCGCCTTTCTTTGCCGGAGCCGCCTTTTTCGCTCCCTTGGTCTCCGTCTTATCCTTTGCCGCTTCTTTCTTTTCTTCGGCAGGCGTCTCCTTCTTTACGGGTTCCTTGATGACCTTCGTGTTAAGGATCTTAAAGCCGGCCGCTGCTGCCTTTTCCTGAAGGGCCTTGCGCTTGCGCCCGCCGACGCCGGCTGATATCCGGATCGCCTGGGTCTTTGCATCGAGTTTCTCAAGATCTTTTTCCGAGAAGACCATCACTTCAAAGAACCCGCTGGGGTGCATGCCGCGCACTGCTACCGGGCTTCCGTATCCCGGCTTGGGCAGTGCTCCCTTTGCCTTTTTCTGTTCCCGCTGCTTGTTGTGCTGTCCGCGGGGCTTTCTCCAGGAATCGGAGAGCTGTGGTTTTGTACCAAACCCGCCGCGCTTGAAGACAGCACTCTTCTCTGTGCGCACACGGATCAGTCGCTTGGTTTCCGTTGTCATTGATCAGTTCAGCCCCTGTGGACCATGTATACGCCGTCCTGGAAGACCCGAGGGTCCCGGTAACGGATATGGGTTGCGTGCTCGATGTTTGCCGCAGTGTTCCCCACAAGTTCGCGGTCGATGCCGGTCAGGATGACCTCGTCGTTTGCGATCTTGGCGGTTACGCCATCGGCGATATCTGCGTACCGTGCCTTCTTCTCGCCAAGGAAATTGGCGATCTCAAGGCGCTTTCCCTGCAGCTTGAGCTGGATCGGGAAGTGGCTGTACACCACTTTCATGCGGTATTCGAATCCCTCGGATACACCGCGGCACATGTTCTTTGCGTGTGCCTCGAAGGTGCCCACCATTGCGGTGATTGCCTTGCGGTCCGATTCGGTCGAGATGTGGATCTCCTCATCGTCACAGGTAACAGTAACCTGGGGGAACCGGACGCTCCGGACGAGCGTGCCCTTGGGCCCGGTGACCGTGAGCTGCGATCCCTCAAGCTTGACTTTGACTCCCTCGGGGATCTTGACTTTCCTTATGCTTGCCATGATTCACATCTCCCCTTAGTAGACATACCCTAGCAGTTCGCCGCCGATGCCTTCCTGACGTGCCTGCACGTGCGACATAACGCCGTGCGAGGTCGAAAGGATCATGAGCCCGAAGTTCTTGCCGGGCAGGTACTGCTTCTCCCAGAATTCCATCTCATCCAGCTGGACCGAGAAACGCGGGCAGATAGCACCGCATTTGTTGATCTTGCCGGTGAGGTGCACCTTGAGCTGGCCGCCGCGGCCGTCCTCGATGAACTCGAAACCGGAGATGTAGCCGGCTTCCTGCATGATGCGCAGCATTGCGCCGAGGAGCTTGCTTGCGGGTTCGATGGTAACCTCGGATTTACCGGTGTCGCCTGCGTTTTTTAACGCACTCATCCCATCTGCGATGGTGTTTAATCGTGTCATCTTGCTCACTCCCTTAGTTCATCTTCTTAAAGCCCATCTTCTGTGCCCACTCACGGAAGCACTGACGGCAGAACATGATGTGGTACCGGCGGACAAGTCCCTGCTTGCGCCCGCACATCTTGCACTCGTTCGCACCGCGACCGTAGATCTTCTTCCTTTCGCCACCCATTTAGCGCACCTCCGCTGAGTACTCCTTCTTGAGGAACTCGATTGCATCGTCCTTCTTCACGCGCTGTTTCTCGGGCAGCTTCTTCTGCTGCATTCTCCGGCGGGTGATCCTGATGCCGTTCCTTTCCAGCACGACGTTGACATCCATCCCGAAGATACCGATCTGCGGGTCGTAGGACATGCCGGGGAAGTCGGTGTGCTCCTCGATACCAAACGAGAAGTTCCCGCTCTTGTCAAACTGGCTCTCAAAAACCGTCTTGTTGACGATGGTTAAGGCAGTCTTGAGGAAATCCTCGGCAGGCTGGCCACGGAGTGTGACCTTGCACCCGATCGGAGCGCCCTTCCTGATGGAGAACGCCGGCTGCGTCATCTTTGCGATGGTGCGGATCGGGGTCTGCTTGGTGATCGTCTTCATGATGTTCTCGGCCTTGACGAGCCTTTCACCGCTCTCGCCGACACCCATGTGGACAACAACCTTGTCGATGTGGACATTACGCATTGCGGTCACTGCTCAAGCCCCCAGCTGGTCTTTGAAACGGTCTCCTTGCCGACCATGTAGATATAGGGCGTGATCGTGTCGAAACGCTCCTTGGTCTTCTCGTCTTCAAGGATTACCTTGTTCGGGACGCTGCCCGGAGTCTTGATGATCTCGACAATACGGGCTACCTTGCCGGAATGCTTGCCGCCGATGATCGTCGCCATGTTGCCGGTTGCGAACGGGAAGTGTTCGAGGATCTTAAACCGGTCCTCGGGTTTGAGCGAGATGACGATCGAGTCGTTGGACTTGTAGGTGTTGTCGGCGAGGATGTTTGCGCCGTACCTGAGGTTGAGCTGAACCTTGCCACCGGGAACAACCGTCTTATTCTCGATCTTGCAGAGCCTTTTTTGGGCTGCTTCTGCATCGATCTCGACGGTCTTATGCCGGCCTTTGAGATCCCGGAGGATCCTGAAGTACTTGCCGACCCGGGGAAGAGCGATGACATCGAAGATGCCGATCCCCATCTTGGGGTCGCGGCAGGGTTTTCCGTTGATGACAACATCCTTCTGCTTGAGGATCTGCTTGACTTCCTTCATGGTGCGGGCAAGGCCCTGCTGGTCACGGAGCCAGACTGCGACCGGCATCGCGTTAGCGTTGTGCGGGCCGGGTGCAGTCTTTGCCACGAAGGTCGTGGTCTTCTTCGTGATGTGCCAGGAGTCGGGCGCGTTAAGCCTCTTTAAGTGATCTGACATTACTCCTTACCCCCAAGTTTTTCAATGCGACGCTTGTCATCGAGCTTGAGCTTGGTGATCTCGACCTTGGATGCGTCGATCGGGCGCGGGACCTCAGTGCCGTCAACCTTGGTTGAGGTGACACCGTGGACGATGAGTTTTGAGTTGGTGGTGTCGACGCCGTCGACAACCCCTTCCTCGCCGACATGGTCGCCGCGGGTGATCTTAACGGTGTCACCCTTGACAACACGCAGGGTCTTCTTGGAATATTTTTCCTTGAGCGCGTCCGAAAGTGGCGCGTTGAGGAATTTCGACCTCATGTGTGCGGGTGCATCGTACCGCGCCTTTCTCTGCTTGCGCGGCTGTGAACTGATTACTCTGACCATTTGTTTTCCCCCTCACACAATGATTGTCGCCATGGATCCGAGCTTCGGGTACCGTTCTGCCACTTCACGGGCGACCGGTCCCTTGATCTCGGTTCCTTTGGGTTCGTTCTTTTCATCCACAACGACTACTGCGTTGTCGTCGAAGGAGACACGGAGCCCGTTGGGGCGGCGCATTTCCTTCTTCGCACGGATGACTACTGCCCGGACGAGCTTCTTTCTCATGTCGGGAGTGCCCTTCTGGACACTGGCCGTGCAGAGATCCCCCAGGCCCAGTTTGGGCTGGCGGCGCCTTACTCCGTGGTAGCCGAAGACAGAGATGATCTGTACGGTCCTCGCACCGGTATTATCAGCGCATGCAAGCCTCGTTCCGGTTGCAAGCGATCTCGGCGTCTTGGACTGCTTTGCCTTCATGGCTGATCCACCTCGACAACAACGTAGGTCGTGCTCTTCGAGAGCGGTCTGCATTCAGCAATCTTCACAAGGTCCCCTACTTTTGCCTGGATGCAGGGGGGATTGTGGGCGTGGATCTTGGAGATGCGCTTCTCGTACCGGTTGTACTTCCGGACGTAGTGCAGGTAATCCCGGGCAACCACGACCGTTCCCATCATCTTGTCGCTCACGACCTTACCGGTGATCACCTGGCCGCGCACCGGTAAAGTGCCGTGGAACGGACAATTAACGTCCTTGCACTCCTGTTTTGGAGCCTGGACGTCCAATCCAATGTTTTGTGCCATTATGGTATCCTCTTTTTTACGCTCGCTTGAGCCTCTTTTCAGGAGCCAGAATCAGTGCGGATCCATGTATCTCAACAAGGTGGTTGTCGGGCAGACGGGCCCGGAACGTGCTCCCGGATTTCGGGAGCTTTTTTATTCCGGTCTCTGTCTGCAGGACAACGAGATTCCTTGTCTCATCGATGATGTGTCCGCATAATCCCGCATGTGTGGGATTGGTGGCTCCTGCTACCAGAACGTCAAGGCCGATCAGTTCGTGCCGTGCGACGTTCTGGCAGGAGATCATACGCGGCTCCTGCGGTTCTTCTCGGTCATCAGGCGGGCAATGGTACGGCGGAGTTCACGGATGTGGCCGGGGTTCTCTGTCGCCCCGCCGGCGCTGACCTTGCCATAGTGCTGGACAAGTTCCATCTGGAGTTTTCCCATCTGTTCCTGCAGTTCGACATCCGTGAGCTGCTGGACATCGTGTGCTCTTAAGATTGCCATTTACTGCACCTCGTCACCGATGTCGTCAGGAAGTGCCGGCTCTTCCGTCTCAGCGGATTCTACCGGGGCGGCGGCTATAGGAGCTACCGGCTTTTTCTTTTCCTGTTCGATCACCGCAAAGTGGTCGGGCATCTTTGCATCCGCGGGCACGATCTTGACCTGAACGCCGATAACGCCGAGTTTCTTGATGGCGATTGCATAGCCTTTCTCGACGATCGTGTTGCTCGGCTCACCGCAGTGCTTGATGTAGCCTTCGGTAAACTTCTGGGTCCGTGCACGTGCACCGGTCAGCTTGCCGGCGATCACGACTTCGCAGCCGAGAGCGCCCGAGTCCATGACCCGGCGCATGATGCTGGAGCCTGCCTTACGGAAGTACCAGCCGCGTTCGAGTGCGTTTGCGAGCCTCTCCGCCATGATCTGGGCGTTGAAGCTGGGGTTCTGGACCTGCTGAACCTCGATCTGCGGGGATTCGACCCCGTAGTTCTGGGCAAGATCCTGGGTCAGCTGGTGGACGAGCTTGCCGCCTTTCCCGATCACGATACCCGGCTTTTCAGCAAAGATCGTGACCTGGGTGCCGAGGGGTGTGCGGGCAATGTCCATGCCGCCGTAGCCTGCGCGCTTGAGTTCCTTTGTGAGGTACTTCTCAACGCGGGCCTTTCTGACACCTTCAGCGATGAATTTTCGTTCGACTGCCATTTTACGCCACCTCACGCACGACGATCTCGATGTTCACGGTTTCCCGTGCCTTGGGGGATGCCCTGCCCATTGCCCGGGGGAAATAGGCTTTCTGGGCGCGGCCGCGGTTTGCCGAGACATGGATGATCTCCAGGTTCTCGATGTCAAGACCGGAATATTCCGCATTCTTTTTTACCGATTCGAGGATCCTGATGTAGGCCTGGGATGCCTTGACCGGGTACCGGCCTGCGTCCCAGTTGCCGGGAAGGCCTCTCTTGTGGGCGACGTTCCGGTTAAAATGCCGGAACGGTATTGCCTTCTTGAGCGCCACGACATCGGCGAGGTACTTGAGTGCCTCGTTGACGCGCTGGTGCCGGATGAACCCGGCGATCTCGATCGAGTGCTTGGGGGAGATGGAAAGCTCGTTTGCTTTGCCACGGGCGATGTTGTCGCCTTCAATCTTCTTTGAATATGCAATGCGTGCCATTTTCCATCACTTCAGCGGTACGTATTTGCTGCCCCTCGTTGCACCGATACCGGCGGAACCGTGGGTAACCCTCTTTCTCGTGAGTGCGAATTCCCCGAGGTAGTGGAAGACCGACTCCGGCTGGAACTCGACCTTTACGAACTCCTTGCCATTGTAGATCTCGATGCTCTTTCCGATCATCTCGGGCATCACGATCATTTCACGCAGGTGGGTCCGGACCTTCTCGTCCCCGCCCCGGATCTTCTCAAGGAGTGTCTCTTCGCCGCGGTTCAGACCACGGTTGAATTTCCGGCGTGCGCGGGCTGGCATCAGCGGGATGAGTTCGCTTAAGCCCATGGCCTGGAGCTCGTCGATTTTGTGCCCGCGGTAGGTGAACTCTTCACGCCGTCTGGGCATTCTCTTCTGTGTTTTCTTTGGTGCTGCCATATAAAGCTCACTTCCTGCTTCTGCCTGTCTGGCGTGCTGCTACATGTCCGACTGTACGGCCTGGAGAAGTACCCCGGGCAATGGTCTTCGGGCGTCCCGGGTGCTGGTGTCCACCGCCACCGAACGGGTGGTCGATGACGTTCATTGCGACACCACGGACACGCGGCCAGTTCGATGCAGTGTTCCGCATCTTGTGGGACTTGTTGCCGGCTTTTACAAACGGCTTTTCCACGCGGCCGCCACCGGCGACAATGCCGATGGTTGCGCGGCAGCGCACATTGAACCACTTGGTCTTGCCGCTGGGCATCCGCACACCAACGCGGTCGCCGATCTTATCAACGACGACTGCCTGGACCCCGGTCGAGCGGACAAACTTGCCGCCATCGTTGGGGCGCGACTCGATGTTGCAGATGTAGGACCCGGTCGGGATGCTCTGGAGCGGGAGTGTGTTCCCGTTCTTTACCTCGACATCAGTTCCCCAGGCAACGACCTCGCCAACACCGACACCCTCGGTGACCAGCATGTAGACCTTGGTTTTGTCCTCAAGCTGGACTCGGGCAATCGGGGCATTCCGTGCCGGGTCGTGTTCGATATCGATGATTGTACCGGAGATAGTCTTGGAGCCATCGCCGACGTGTTTTAACTCTGCCTTGTACCGGTGGGACGGGGCGCGATAGGTCGGGCCTCCCCTGCCACGGTTCTGTGTAGTAATTCGATGTCCCATGTTCCCCACCTTACATGATGCCAAGCCGGCTCAGGATTTCCTCGGCGGCTTTCTCGTTCTCGAAGCTTATGACGGCCTTCTTCTCGCCGTGCATGGTCATGACCGTGTGGACTTTCTTGACCTTCTGGTCAAATGCCTTTTCGATGTCACGCTTGATGTCCTTCTTCGTGGCCTGCCTGTCGACAAGGAACTGGATCTTGTTCTCGTTCTCCAGGGACACCATGGCCTTTTCTGTGACAAACGGGTGCTTTAAGGTAGACATTTACCTTCCCTCCAGGCGGGTAACCGCACTCTCGGTCCAGACCGTCAGGCGTCCTGCCTGCATGCCCGGGGCGAGGTGCTCGACATTGAGCTGGTCGACTGTTACAACATCCACTCCGGCGAGGTTGCGTGCTGCGCGGAACTCGGGACCGGAGGTGACAATGAGCAGGCTCTTCTTCTGCCTGTACCGGCGGCCACGGAGCTTGCCCCGGCCTGCACGGACCTTCCTGCTGTCCTTTGCCTTCTCGATGTCTCCATAGACACCTGCGCTCGTCAGTGCAGTGATTACATCCTGCGTGCGGGCGAGGGTCTCGAACTTGTCCTCAAAGATACACGGGACGGCGCCTTCAAAGATATGTCCCCTGCCGCTGAGAAGTTCCGGGACGATACTTGCTGCAACCGCAGAACGGAACGCCTTCTGCTTCTCCTTTGCATTGATCTCCTTGATGAGGACCTTTGCGGTCGTCGGCGGGTGGGCTTCACGTCCTCCCTTTGCCTGCGGAACCTTTGCTGCACGCGAACCGTTCTTGAGACGGGGGACGTGCGATGCACCGCGACCACTTCCCCAGCCGACTGCTGACGAGCAGATGCCGGCATACGGGTAGGAGCCGTGCGGCTGCCTGCGGGTGCTCTGGAGTGCAAGGACTGCCTTCCTGATCAGATCAGGGCGGTACTCTTCGGAGAACATGACCGGGAGCTCGATCTCCTTTGCCACTCCTCCATCAATCTTTTTGACCTGCGCTTTCATCTCTGATCACCCCTGCTTGCTCTGGACACTCACGAACTGGATCGCGGGCGACCGTACTGCGTGTTCTCCCTGGCGGATTGCCGGGCGGATGCGGATCAGTCTCTTTGCCGGGCCGGGAACCGAACCCTTGATGATGACATACCCGTTCCTGAGGACACCGTAGTTGAGGAAGCCTCCTGCCGGGGTAATTTCCGCACCATTCTCGCCAATCTTTAAAATGCGCTTATTGAATTCCGTGCGCTGCTGGTAGCCCATCTGGCCGCTCTGCGGAACCTGCCAGCGGATGTGGTGGGGGTTCCACGGACCAAGGGTACCGACGTGGCGTTCTTTGCCACCGACAGAGTGTTTCCTCTTACGGAGGGTGACACCCCAGCGCTTGACCGGTCCTTGAGTGCCCTTACCGATAGTGATAGCGGTAATGTCGGCATACTGGCCAACCTGCATAACGCTGTTGAGCTGGACCTCTTTTCCTAAGAGACCGAGCGCAAACTCGTACTGCTTTGCAATGTCCCCACCGGCGACCTTGATCTCCATGAGATCGGGCACCTTTTTCGGGACACCGCTCATTGTGGCCGGCTGGGTGTATGCAAGTGCATAGAGCTCAACAACAGTTCCGGCGGCAACCGCATCTGCCAGTTTCTTCTTGGCTGCAGTGCTGTCGTAGTTCTTCGGGACGGTAATCCGGCGGGAAAGCTGGTTATCCAGCGGTTCTGCCCAGAGTTCCGTGAATGCATGCTTGCCGTAGGTATCCTGCGAGTAGGCACGCACTGCGGCAACCTTCATGGTCGGGATCTCGATAACGGTCACCGGTACCATGATCTCCTTACCTTCAGTCGGGCTGTCCTTGTGGTCATCCACCATGAGAACATGCGTCATCCCCACTTTATAGCCGGCAAAGCCAAGCAGCGCCGGTGCGCCGGTGTGCTCGGGCCATGCTTTGTATTTGGGTATGGGGCTCTGCGCACGTTTCCGTGGGCTGAATGCCAGCGAGCCTCGACGTGGTCTGTTTATCTTTGGCATGTGTCAATCAATCCTTTTCATTCGTGTTTTTTTGTTTTTTTGTGACACGAACTTTTCAAAGATGATTCCGAGACTGAAGTGATATCACGTGCCTGTCTGGTAAGCCAACACGCGACCGGCAAAATGCGGGAAAACCTCCTGAAACCGGTTGTTTTCCCTTTGCCGGCACACCGTTATCCCGGGAGGCCGGGGCATATTACTGCCCGGCTCCCCGGTTTTGGTGTTTTTTTCTTGTTCGCGAAAGAAGACCCTGACATTGACGCATCCCCGGGTAATTCCGGGGAACAGGCTCGTTTTTTATGGAAACGTCCACCCATGCGTCACGGTCAGATCCCACTCTGTCAGCCCGTTGTGACGGATCACAACTCCTTCTCGGGATCCCCCGCACTGTCTGCGGGGGTCACCAATCGGGAAATATCCTGCGGCAGGATCGTTCCTGTGTCGTTTCCGGTCCGATCCCGGCCGCTGCACCCTCCCTGGTTAAAGGGAGATATACGAGGAAATTTCCTTATCGGCTTCCTTAAATATTGACCAAAAAAGCATATATATCTATGCCCTCGTTGCAGGGCACATATGGCCATACCGGATCATGCGGAGTTGTGGTCAGAAGCTCCATCTGGCAGAATCTATCCGAAATAAATCTCTCCGTCATCAGTAATATAGATCTGCACATCCTCGCAGATGCACCGTGCCTTGTAGGATTGCGGGCGGGATTCGCGCAGCCGGTTGATGAGGGAGATCGTATCGTACTTTACTTTGATCTTCGCCTTCTCCGCTTCGGCAAAGATCATCCCCGGGACTTCGAAGAGATCGGTCCCGGAGGGGATGGTGCAAAGGTGAGTCGCGTCAAGGGTATACAAAAACTCGAGCGTCTCCTTTGCCCGCCGGATATTCTCCATAGCAGACTTCTCGATCGTGCAGACGTTGGCCTTTGAGGTCTTGATAATGTCTGCAATCTGCTGCTGGGTCATCCCCTGTTTGCGGTACCGGAGCACTTCCCGCTGTCTGTCGGTGAGCAGACCATCTTTCATAATATCCATTCCATCCCATTGATTTAAACACTTTTCGTTAACACCGCAGGTTTTGGCCCGGATCACACAGGACCATGAGGTGGATATGCCAGACACTTCCCTGCCCCAGCCCGACCTAAAAAAAACCGGACACGCACCGGGTGTCAGAGGAGCATCGACCGTAAGATCCCAAGTTGCAATGGGCCGGTCTGCCGGCGTAAAAAGTGATTTCAAAATGTTTATAAGAATACCGGGTCATATTAACGTTCTATAAAACAAATAGAGGTGAAATTTTAATGGTTGTTAAAGTAGGCGTAGCCAAGTTAGGAAATATTGCAAGTGGTGTAATGGCAGAACTGCTCCTCGACGAGAGAGCAGACCGCGAAGACATGCAGACATTCATGGCGACCAGCGGCACAAAACTCGAGCCGGCAGATGTCGACCGTGTAGTTTCAAACCTGAAGGCATACAAGCCGGACTTCTGTATTGTCGTTTCCCCCAACGGGGTTCTCCCCGGCCCGACCGGTGCCCGCGAGCAGCTCGCTGCAGCAGGTATCCCGACCATCATCATCACTGACGATGTAACCACCAAGAAGGAGTGGGAAGGCGTCAAGGCTGACACCAAGTTCGGCTATATCATCATGAAGGCAGACTCCATGATCGGTGCACGCCGCGAGTTCCTCGACCCCGTCGAGATGGCTGACTACAACGGTAACCTCGTCAAGGTTCTGGCAATTACCGGTGCATTCCGCAAGCTCCAGGTAGCGCTCGACAAGGTCATCGACCAGGTTAAGGCAGGCAAAAAGGGCACGGAAATCGAGCTCCCGAAGATCATCATGACCACCGACAAGGCGGTTGACGGCGAGTTCACCAACTCCTACGCTCTTGCAAAGGCACGCGCCGCCCACGAGATAGCGATCGCAGTTGCAGGTCAGAACGTCAAGGGCTGCTTCATGACCAAGGAATGGGAGAAATACATCCCGATCGTTGCAAGCGCTCACGAAATGATGAGGGTCGCAGCAGAGCTTTGCGATCAGGCACGCGAACTCGAGAAAGCAGGCGACAGCATCCTGCGCCAGCCCCACAAGAAGGATGGCACGCTCGTCCGCAAGACCAAACTCGTTGCAAAATTCGAGTAAATTTACTTCTTTTTTCTTCTTTTTTTAGGATACTTCGTAATACATGACGATGCTCACTTGTATTCATTCCGATAGTACCGGCCGAGATCCTCCGGAAGCGTCATGATAATCGACTCGTTGTGAAGACGCTCCATGAACGCCGAGTCGCTTGTTGAGAGAGGGTTTGGGTTGATCCGGGAGATGAGCGAACAGAATGCAGAAAATTCCTCATCGTTTTTTTGGGCAAAATAGATCGCCATGTTATACGCCACGGTCCCAAGTTTCTTATAAAGTGAGATGATCCGGAGTATTCCCTCGGAAAGGGAATCGATATAGCTCTCCAGTTCATCCAGTCGCGCTACCGGAATGAGACCCCGGACTTCCCGCTCCCCAACCGGCACCGCATGCGCCGACCAGAGGATCTCGTCCCCGAACAGGAAACGCTCCGAAGACCGTTCCTGCTCACGCACCATTGTCCAGTAGGGGATTCCGGTCTTTCTCCGGTATTCCTTACCTGCGGACAGGTACCGCTCTACAAGCCACGAGGGTTTGGTGTCACAGATCCCCTGCATATGGGGATGGATGATACTGGCCCCGGCAGAGGGAAGATAATTCCAGTTGATAGAGGGATAGCCTTCAAACCGAAGGAGTGAGGCAACCTGGCCGCGAAGTGCATCGGCTATCTGCTGCCGGGAAAACTCCGGAACCGCATGGGCACGGGTAATCACCGTCACCGTGTGCCATGCCGCAAAGGGGAACATATTGGGAAACGTGACACTTTCTCCCACGAGGATGCGTTTCCCGTCGGGGAATTTCGGGGTTATGGAAAAAATATTTTGTTCGCAGAAGGGGCAGTCTGCGGTTTCCTGCGGTAGCTCAAACGGATGATCTACATGACGCTTGACCCGCTCCGGGCTGATCCGGCACCGAAGTCCGGTAAACTGCTCCTCCCGGTATTGCAGGATCCCTTGTCCGGCGGGCACATCCGTTATGGTAAACATATTCGGTAAGGTACAGAACACCCGTAACCTACATAGACATTTGCACATGAGGAGGGATGCAGGAAACCAAGAGAGAGATCACTCCAGGGTCTGGCATTTCCAAAAAAGAAAAAAAAGTTTTTAACTATCTGCCAGTGGGTCCTCCTGAAAGGACCCGGTTCGGCGGTATCGGGTGCAGATGACGTAATCTGCTTATACGATATACTTGCCGAGGAGGCGGATAGAGGTGGTCATGTCGGGACCGAGTGGTGAACCAAAGATGATCTGGGTGACGCCGGCCTTTGTCAGGTCTTCGCACTTTGCCTTGACCATTTCAGGGGTGCCTGCAATGGTGAATGCATCGATCTCTTTGTCTCCAACGAGCTCTCCAACCGACTTGAAGTCGAACTTGCCGAGTGCTGCCTTGATCTTGGCGACGTTGGCAAGGTCAAGACCGTGCCGCTGGAGCAGTGCCTCGGGGGAGCCGGCGGCAATGAATGCTGCAACGATCTTTGCTGCATTGCGTGCCTTCTTCTCACTCTTGTCAATGGACATGGCGGTGTACGCACCGACATCGAAGGACTTCTTGCCTGCTGCGTCTGCTGCCTTCTTGATGATCGGGATTGCAACCTCGAAATCCTTCGGGTTGGATGCGTTGATCAATGCACCGTCACCGACCTTGCCGGCGAGCTCAAGAACCTTGGGGCCCTGTGCACCGATGTATACCGGGATACCCTTCTTTCCGGGGAGGGTGACACCGGTCAGCTTTGCACCGTCGTAGTCGAAGAACTTGAGACCTGCCTTGTTCACCTGTTCACCGGCAACGAGCTTGCGGAACTGGACGACTGCCTCTTCGAGGCGGGCAACCGGCTTCTCGGGCTGGATTGCAATCTTCGGGAGGGTCGAGAGGTCACCGGGACCGATACCGAGTACTGCACGCCCGTCAGAGATTTCATTGAGGGTGCACATGAAGGAGGCCATTGCGGCCGGTGTGTCGGTAAAGGAGTTCATAATGCCCGGCCCCATCTTGATGGTGGTGGTGGCCTGTGCAACAGCGGCGAGGACTGCATAGCAGTGCCGGTTGTTGTAGTGGTTGGTGATCCACGCAAAGTCGATATCTTTGGATTCAGCAAGTTTGCAGAAGTTGACAACCTGCTTTACATTGACATTTCCTGGTACGAATTCGATTCCATATGTCAAGGCTTGTTCACCTCATGGAGTATTACCGTCCACGCATTTAAATAAATTATTATTTAATTCTGGGCGCTGGAGCCCCTCCGCACGAATCGGGGGCAGATTATTCGTTTTTGGGTCGGGCATAATGGAAAAAACCGGCAAATCCGGGATAAACGCAGGAAGAACCGGGGATTCAAACACTGATTATCGGATTGCCGGTTTTTAAGGATTATGCCGGGAGGTTTCTGCGAAAATATTTTTCACGAAGTGCCGGCCGGTACACATTTTTAGCAGAGGATATCCTATAAGATATTGAAGATCAGAGGTAAATGTATACGGTACACTATCAGGGTAGGAACCTGATGCAGGTTCCTGTGCGGGCGTGAAGGATGAGGATACTTGCGATTGGCCTCGGAGGTGCCGGCTGCCGGATAGCGGATGCGCTCTATGCCAACGATCGCAAAAGCAGTAAGGTGACCTGCGTCCAGGCATTTGTGGTGGATACCGACAACGAAACGCTTGCCCGGTTACGAGCCCTGCCAGAACATGCAAGGATCGGGTTTGAGCCGCTGGACGCGGATCTCCCTCTGGGGAGTGGCGCAGGCAGGCAACCGGGGGTCGATATCGCAGAGATCATGGCCCGCATCCAGAACCGGGAAGGCGAGGAGCCCGATGCGATCCTGGTGTGCAGTGGCCTTGGCGGGAGCCTGACAGATGCTGTGCCCGGCCTGGTTACCGCCCTCAAAGGATCGGTCACGGTACCGGTTTTTGGCCTTATCACGCTGCCCGCACTTGCGGAAGGCGAGAAACGGTCGGCAAAAGCCGCCGATGATATCGAGCAGATCGCACCCCTCCTTGACGGGACAATTGTTTTCGACAACGAAACCTGGTTAAAAAAGATCGCCCGCCGCCGCGACCAGATCGTTGCGGAGATGAATAACGATAAAGGTTTTCTGGGCCTGGGTAAGAACGCCCCGAAACTCACACCGCAGGAAGTCACCGACCGTCTGCTCAACCAGAATATTATCCGCCGGATCAGCCTCATCCTGCGGGCCGGGGAATTCCGGGCCGACGGGGGAATCGATCTTGCCGAAGTCGTGATGGATTCAAGCGAGGTGCTCAACACCCTCAAAGGGATGGGATTTGTTGCTATAGGGTATGCGGTCGAACACCTCCGGCAGAGTCCGCTGGCATTTCTCTCAAAACTGCGTTCTACGGATAATTCCGAGGAGCAGCGGAAGAGTGCCGAACGGATCATCGAACTGGCAAAACAGGCGATCTACCAGGAAGTCTCTGTCCCCTGCGACATGACCAGCGCCGCAAAGGCGCTCATCCTCGTCGCCGGCCCCTCCCACGAGATCTCGATGAAAGGGTTCATGACCGTCCGGAAATGGATCGACCGCAGTATCGCAGGCATGGAGACCCGGTCCGGGGATTACCCGGTCACAAACTCGAATTACGTTGCAATCATCGTTGTCTTGAGCGGCCTCCAGAATGTACCCCGCATTACTGAACTCCAGGAGATCCGCGACCAGTACCGGTACGGCTCCGTACGGAGATCGCCACCGGCCGAATTCAGCCTGCCTCCCGAGATCCCCCGTCAGGTGTCAGCCGTGCTTCCTGAGTTTTATTCCGATTCGGGCAGCAGCGCTGTACGGGACAATAGGATCGCCGTTCCCCAGGAAAGACCCCAGAAACAGCGCTATGAACCGCAGCAGGTACCGGCGGACCTGCCTGCGTACGAGGAGGTTCCGCTGCGTCCCGCAAGACAAGATGCACCGGGAGGATATCCGTATGCAGCGCCGGCGGCCCGGCCAGCACGCGCTCGCCCGGGGGCAGACATCTCCGGAAGGGAAATGCCACGACCGCAGTACCAGGACGCTCACGAAATTCCAGAGGAGAGATCCTTCCGGGGAGTTCCCTCTACCCCATCGTCACATCCACCCACCAGGGGACGGACACAAGAGCCGGAAGAGCGCCAGCCTCCTGTTGCAAGGAGCGGCAGAATCTCCAATCCCGAACGGATCGCATGGGATCTGCAGAAAAAGCGGGAGCAGGCCCGGCATACCGTCACGCACAGCGAAAGCACGATCGATAAACCACGTCCACCGGTACCGGAAGCCCAGGAAAAGAAGGTGATCATCCGTAAGTCCCCGGTAAAACCATCGGCACACGATCCCTCTGCTCTGCCCGGTCCCGCAGAGGTACCGGAGAAGCGGACCATCATCAGGATACGAAAGAAAGAGCCAAAAGCAGAAGAGCCCGTGAACTGGGACGAGCCGACAGAAGCGGCAGGTCCTTCCCGTCAGGAGGAACTCGAACCCCTCTCAGAACCGGACACCGTTATCCCAGTACCCCTTGATGAAGAGGTGATAACTGCCATGAAAGAAAGGAAGGCTTCGTCTCACGACGATATGTTCCTCGGGAAAGCTATCACAAAAAAAGAGACCCTGCGGTCAAAAGACTCCGCTCTTCTCCATACCGATATCGGTACAAAAAAAGGAAAACCCGCCACGGATGAAAACGCCATGGACACTTCCCTGACAGAGCCGGAACCAAAAGGAAAAAAGCCCAGGAAACCCTCGGCACAGGGCGACGATATTTCCTGGGTCAGCGATTGATATCAATCACTTTTGAAAGCGAGATATTTCCGGCGCCGATCTCCGTGTGGATGTCGAGACCCTGTTCGACACAGCTTCCGATGTGATTGAGGCCGCTGTAGGCGACAATCGAGAGCCGGTATGGATTGTCCGGCAGATTAAAAACCTGGTTTCCCATCGCTACCGGGAAGACAAAGCCGCAATCGTTCATCTGTTTTATCGTCAGCTCAACCTCGCTCTGGGCCGAACAGGGGACTTCCCGGACGTTTGCAAGGGCGATCCCGGTCCTTGTTTTTGTAAAGGCATTGATCGAGGTCAGCCCTGATGAGATAAAGAGTTCCAGCGGGTCGATAGTGGTCCCCCGGTACCCGATGAGATCGCGGAACCCCTGAGGCTTGTTGTCTTCTATCTCAAGGCGCCCGCCGTACGCCATCTCCACGGGGATCCCGTTTCTCTGGAAGACACCATCCATCGTGATACTGCAGAGCGTGATCACGCCCACACATCCCGGGGGCACCCGGGGATCGTGGTCGATAACCCGGTACGAATTAAAAAAACCGCACCGCGCCTTTATCACCGCATCGAATCCCGCAAGTGCCAAATCGAGGCTCTCCTCCGGGACGATCGAAAGGTTGTAGGCGACATCGCCGGTCCCGGTCGCCGGGTCAAAGGTGCTTCGGTAGGCCAGGCGTTCGAGTTTTGAGATGATAAAGCCAATCCGGTTATCGACGAGGGCATGGTCGGATTCCTGGAGTCCGGCAGGTGTCAGGAGCCTGCCCTGGTTTCCGATCTTCTCGGTAAAACCCATCGAATCCAGGTAGCTGAGATAGTACTGGACGGCCCGGTCGCTTAACACAAACCCGCGGTCCGCCATCAGTTCGGAGAGCCGTTTTGCACCCACCGGCTCACGGTGCTCCTTTAAGATGCGCAGGATCTCGATATACTTCCTCTCGGTCCGGATCATTTCACTTTTGCCCCCACAACGCCGACACTGTCCTGGTACCGCCCGTTGTACCGTACCCCGCCGTTCCGCACTTCGTGCAGGATCATCTGGACAATCCGGTCGGATGCATGAAGCTCAATATCCGCCGGTCCCATGTTGGTAAGACAGAGGGTGAGCTGTCCCCGAAAACCCGGGTCGACAAAACCCGCGCCCATCAGCACGCCCCGCCGGCCAAATGACGACCTGCAGCGAAGGGTGCCGGCAACATCGGGCGGCAGCTCCACATGTTCCATACTCGGCACAAGCGTGCATGTACCTTGAGAAAGCCGGATATCCTCTGCTGCACGGAGATCATAAGAGGCAGGCTGCTGGCATTCTGACGCATAGGGTTCGATAACCAGTTTTTCCTGTACGCTGTCGGTATGAATCCTGCGGAGAATTTCCTGGGCAGACAGAATCATTCACTATTCTATCGGTAGAGAATACTTAATATCTTTTGATAAAGAAACGTTGGGGAAGGATCCATGGGGTAGAGGACATCCTCTTGGGCTTCGAACCCAAGGACGCGGGTTCGATTCCCGCTGGGTCCGCTGGTTTTTTAATAACCGCCGGTACAGATACCGGCTCTTTTATTATATTCACCGATTCAGAAAAAAAGAAAAGATCAAATCGGATCAGATCTCGTCGCGTCTTCCCGGGGAATGGTGCGCTGCTCTCCTGCCTATGATCCGCAGGATAAGCACAATGACGATTACGACAAGGATACCCAGCCCGATCATGGCAAGGAACCCCAGGTCGAGGTTCTTCTCAAGCGTAATGGTAAGGGGGGCAGTAGTATTCCCGACGGAGACGGTCTGCTGGACGGTCTTGGCACGGTACCCGTCAGCAGTCACGGTAATATTATAGGGGGTACCATAGACCAGCTGGGTATCCAGCTGGCCGTGGGGGTCTGTGGTCCCTACCGAGGCACCGTTCAGGAGAACGGTAGCACCGGCAATATTTTTCTGGTCGCTGTCCTGAACAAAGATCGTCTGGCTCACAGATGATAACGATAAGATCACGGGAAATTCGCTCGACTCGTTTACTATCGTGATTGTCTGGGTTACGGGAGAATACCCGCTCTTTGTCACGACAATCGTGTAGCTGCCGGGAGTCATGCTCGACAGCGTTGCACGCCCGTAGGAATTGCTGGTTGCGACTACAGCGTTATCAATCGAGACCTCAGCCCCGTTTACCGGCTGGTTGTTCTTATCGTAGATAAAAACGAAGGCACCAACGGGCACCGAAGTAAGCTCGACCGCATCGACAGCTTCGCTGGAGCTGATGGTCTTGAGCTGGTTAACCGCCTGGTAACCGTCTTTTTTGATCTCGATAGAGAGCGATTTTCCCCGGCTCAGGGATGTGGTCAGGACTCCCCGTGAATCCGTGGTCCCGAGAAGCACTGAGTCCACACTGATACTGGCACCGGGAATGGCCTTGTGCGTGGATTTGTCCGTTACGACAAACGAATACTGGTTGCTCGACAACAGCCAGTACTGCACGCTCTGGTCTTTCGAGGCCATCTCGATAGTATCGCTGCGGGGCTGGTAATTCGACGCGGAGATATTGAGGCCATAATAGGTATAGGCGGTTGTCGCAAATGTTGCTGCACCGGTCGAATCGGAGGTCTTGGTTTGCGAGGAATTCACTGATGTCAGATCAAGCGTCGCCCCTGAAACCGGCTGGAGCGTATTGGAATCGTACAGCAGGACATTAAGGGCGAGGGTTCGTCGTACCAGGGTCACTGAAAGGGTAGTAACATTGCTACTGACGGTCTTGGACCAGTCATCATAGCCGTCCATGGAGACGCGCAGATTGAGGTCGCCCTGGCCGGACTGGAGCAGGAACTGGCCGGCATTGTTGGTTAAACCGACATTTGCACCGCTCAGGTATACCGTGGCATGGGGAACGGTAGTGTTGTCGATACTGTCCTGCACCGTGACAAGCAGGTTCGTTGCCTGTACTGCGCTGCAGAGCATACCTAGGCACAACAGCACAAAAAGGAAACGAATTCGATGATTATACATACTAAAATATCCCCCCTTGCTCGTATTTTATCCCATCGGTTCTTAAAGCCCGCCGGTTTTACACTTCCGAGGGAGAGGGAACCCGGTCAAGGAGCATCCCCTCGACAATCACCGGCATGAGATGCCGACCTTCCTCGATGGCCTTCTGGAGCCGCCACTCCCGGTCTGCGTAGATCGTAAACAGGGGTTCGCCGGCCTTGATCAGTGTCCCCTTCTTTGCATGGAGCAGGATCCCGGCACCACGATCGTGAGGAGCGCCTGCCATCCGGGCAAGGGTAATGAGAGAGGTGTTGTTCATCTCAATGACATAGCCGGACGCAGGGGAATTTATCACGAACTGATGCTCCCCGGGTACGATATCCTCTGATTTGACATTGGGGTCGCCACCCTGGATTTCAATGATCTGCCGGAACTTTTCCAGGGCCTTTCCTTTCGAGAGGATCTCCTGTGCCATCTGGGCGCCGGATCCCCGGGCTGCCTTACCGGACATTTCAAGGGCTATCCCGGCAAGCGATACGCTCTTCTGGATAAATGAATTCGGCTCGGATGCACCTTCCAGTACACGGAGTGCCTCCCTGACCTCAAGGTTCGGCCCGATGCTGTGTCCGACCGGGATATCCCCGTACGTCAGGGCACATTCAACCTTCATGCCCAGCCGTTCCCCGAGTTCGATAAACTCGCGGGCCAGTTTCCTGCCGTCCTGCATGGTGAGGACTTTGGTACGACTGCCCACCGGGATATCGATGACCACGAGATTTGCACCGACTGCAAATTTCTTTGCCATGACACTTGCGAGCATCTGGCCTCGTGCATCGATCTTGAACGGGTATTCCTGGATGATGATCCGGTCATCTGCCGGGGCAATATTGGTCGCCCCACCCCAGACAATGGTACCCCCGACCTTTTCGGTCATCTCCTGCACTTCGCGGGCAGAGAACTCGACATTCGCAAGCACTTCCATAAGATCGGCGGTTCCGCCGGCACCGGTGATTGCACGGGAACTGGTTTTAGGGATCTTGAGCCCGCTCGCGGCAATGATGGGTACGACTACCAGGGAGATTTTGTTGCCCGGCACACCGCCGATCGAGTGCTTGTCGACAATAGGCCGGGAGGCGAACTTGATCTGCTCCCCGGTCTCAACCATGGCACGGGTGAGGTGCTCCACTTCGTCCATGTCAAGCGGATTGATGTAGGACGCCGTGATAAATGCGGTCAGTTCCGCTGCCGAGATATCCTCGTTGACCACATCTTTTATGATCGTCAGGGTCTCGTCTTTGGTAAGCCGGCCGCCGTCCATCTTTTTCTTGATAAAATCAAGCGATGCCGGCCGATCGGCTTCGCGTATCTCCACTTCCTCGTCATCTGCGAGGTTTAGCCGTTCGTTTGTACTCCGGTAGATCCCGGCATTTCCCTGGCCGGCAAGCGTCGAAGTTGTCGTTACAGCCGCGGTTGTGGCGATTCCGTTCTTCGGGTTGATTACCTGGACCCGGTCACCATCGAGAACACCGATGTTCCGGGCATCGATGCGGTTGAGCAGCACACCGCGTCGTGTTGCAATATCGAGAATCTTAATCCTGAATTTCATGATAACGACACCATTCCCCGGGAAAAACCCGACCGTATAGTGAGGATATGGATCTTTCAGGCTAAAAAAACGTCCGAAACCGGATGTTACTAAAACACCCTAAACGAAAAACCGTTTGCTCTCGGCAAGATCTGTGCTGGAAAACGCGTACCGTCGAATGGAAAGAAGGCGCGATAAAAAAAGAAAAATTTAGATTTTAGTTCAGTGCTTGCGCACGACAAGGAGTGCAACTGCACCGAGACCAATCAGGGCAACCAGTGCACCAAAGCCCGGCTGTGTGGGGGTCTTGGTGGGGGTAGCTACTGTGGTCGGGACGGTTGTTACAGCCTGGGTCGTTGTTGCAGTGGTAACGGTAGCTGTTGTAACAGTTGCGGTCGGGGCGGATGCCTCGAGAACGTTAAACAGTGCAGTACCGGTTGCGTCCTGCAGAACGGCAGATTCCTTTACAAGGTACTCGTCGGGCTTGAACGTGGATGCGTCAACATCGAACGAGAGCTTGTTAAGGCCGCTGTCACCCTTTGTGACCTTGATAGTGCCTGTTGCGCCGCTGAACTCACCGCTCTGGCTCTTCTGAGTCGGCTGGAATGATGATGAATAAACCTCGACGAGGACTTCGTCATCTACTGCGAGGTTGGTGGTTGCAGTGATGGTGAACTTGTCACCGACATGCCTGTCGCCAACCGGGTCAATGGTGATGACCGGGTTCTCGATGAGGATCTGGAGCTTGGTGTAGGTATCATCGACATTGGCGCTGTTGATTGCTTCAATCAGTGCCTCTGCCGCATCGGATCCCTGCAGGCTGCTTGCACCACTGAGCTTGAAGTCAATGCTCGGGTCGGTGTTGTAGTTTGCCTGGTCCGCGGTGTATACCATAGTTGCAGTGTTCACACCAGTGACGATGGACCGGCCGGTGGTGTCAGTCGGATAGACATCGAACCGGTTGTTCTGCATCGGGTGCTGTGCAACGATGAAGTACTGGCCTGCGTAGAGGTTCTTTGTATTCTCTTTCTTGATCTCGTACGAGAACGAACCGTCGGAGTTCACCGACTGGGTTGCAATGTTTGCATAGTTCTTGCCGAGGATCCAGACCATGATACCGGGTGCGGGCTGGCCCTGTGCGGTACCGGTGATGAATACTGCGTCACCCTGTGCGACGGTCGACTGCGAGGCAGTTGCGCTGATGAACGGCTTCTTGATGATGATGGAAACCGTGCCGTATGCTACCTTGGACAGGTCCTCAGACTTTGCAGAGGAGGGCTGGCTGGTTGCATAGATAGTGTAGGTACCTGCATCGAGTGCAACGGTTGCTGTTCCCCACTTGTAGCTCCAGGTGTTGTCGCCTGAAACTGATGCATCGATTAACCGGCTCTTGTTAGCGGGTGAACCGATAGCGTTGTTTCTCGGGTCAAGAGCGTTATCTCCGTTGATACCTGCGCCGTACTGATCCAGGTTCGGACCCATGATGAACAGGTAGGTGTCCTGGGACTCGGTGTTGGTACCGGAGAACTTAATCTCTTCGCCGAGGTAGTAGCTCTGGTCGCCGGCTGCCACGATCGTGACTGCGCCCTTCTCGACCTTTACATCGACCTCATCGCTCTTGTAACCTACGCCGCCGGCAAAGTACTGCTCTACACGGACGGTGTACTTCTGGGCCTTGGTCCAGTTGGTCGTGGTGAATGCAACGGTCCTAGTACCGGACTGGCTCATGGTTACGTTTGCATAGACACGGGTACCGTTCAGGAGAATGCCCTTGGTTGCTTCACTAGTACCCTGAGCGACATCGTCCCAGACAACACGGCTGTTTCCGCCGTTCTGGTACATGTAGCCACCGATCTGCCCTGCATAGGGAGAGGTGTACCCAGTGTGGGTGTGCGGGTCGTTCGAGAGGATGTACGAGTAAGCAGAGCCGACACCGTCCATCGTGACGCCTGCCTGGTTGAGGGCAATCATCGGGGGCTGGTCGTCGTATCCACCTGACATCGTGCTGGTTCCCTTAACCCACACGTGGTAGTAGGTGTTCGGCTTGCCGGTGATGGTTACCGAGAACTGCTTGCTGCGGACAACGGAGTCCTTGTTTGCCTCGATCTTGACCGTGTTGGACACGATGGTGACCGTCTGGGTCTCTGCTACCGTCTTGCCGGTGTAGGATGCGCCACCGGTCTTGTAGTTGTCGAACATACCGTTCATGTAGGACTCTACATAGACCTGGTAGGTGCCTGCCGGGTAGGCCTGCTGGCCGGTGGTGTCGAGTGCATCGGTAGCCCAGTTAAGGCCGGAGTTGTTGTAGCCGGTGTTGCCGTTTGCACCCTGGCTGGCGGAGTTAAGGAAGTACTGCGCCGTGTTCGGGCCGAGCTTGGTCAGTGTGAGGTTGACGTAGTTGTATGCAACGCCACCCTTTGTAGCGTACAGGTTGGTCAGCGTGTTGCCTGCGTCGGTCTTGACCTTGACATCAAGGTAATAGGCCGAGTCGTTGACGTTCCCGTCTAACCGCGCGACAGCGTTCTGCGTACGAACTGCCGGGTCAATTGCCTGATACAGGTTGTTGTCAATCCTGAAGGTCAGGTTCTCGCCCTGGATGATGGACTGGCCGTTAACGTTCAGTGCCTGGTCCTGATCCCAGATAACGACTGCAATGCTCGGGTCCGCAACGGTGAAGACACCAACAACGGAGTTGGAGTTGGCCCCCGGCAGTCCACCAGTAGAGGTGGTCAGATAGTACGTTCCCGTGTACGGGAAGGTAGCCGGCAGGACATACTGGTTTTTGTAGGTAGATGCCAGCGGAACCGTGATAGTCGGGCTGGTGCTCGCGATCTGAGCTGCGGATGCCCACCAGCTAACGTATGCGACGGTAGCGTTCGGAGTTAGTTCATCAGTTGTGTTTGTAGCTAACGTAACGCCAAAGGCGGATGCGTTTGCCTGGTTCAGAGCACGGGTAAGGTTGAGGCCCTGCTCACCATAGTAAACGGTTGCACCCTTCATGACGGTCGAGTTGGTCGAGTAGAAGGTTGCCGATACCGGCATTACTGCTACAAGGACCAGTGCGACCAGTGCAATAAGTGCAATAGTTAATCGCTTAGTCATTCGTTTTCCTCCAAAGTATACATCATACATTTCAAGCCGGAGAACCGTTTCGACATTTGCCGAATAACGATTCTACGAGCCCCATACTCCGTTTAAACGGAATATGGAGGAATATTTGTAAAACTGCCAATATATCCTTTGTGGTTGATTTGGCTTTCCGATCAGAGAACAAAATTGCCTTAAATTCACCATCGGAAACATTTTCGGGCTTTTTTTTACGTATCTGAACCAACATCTGCTCCCGGCCGGGTGAACCAGCCTTCTTTAAAGACTGAGCCGGATTCGCGCAGTAAGCTGGTACTCCAGAATACTCTACCCGACAGGTACTTTGTGAATATCCACTATATAGTATTGTAAGAAAACGGCCGAAAAGATCACTCTGGCTTTACTGAGGTACATATACCAGTATACGATCACCGGGGAATACTTCCTAAAGAGATCTATCTCCTCATATCACACAGGAGGATCCACCCACCCCAAATTGCAACACATATATTGTACCGTCACCAACGCTACTCTCATGAGAGTGATCCGGGCTCCTGCAATCGGCAAGGCACATGAACTGGTCGTAAAGATGATCCTGGAGAAAGGATGGATCCTCCGGACTGAGGATGCCGAGGAGACCGTAGAGTTTGAAGAGGTTGCCCTCCAGGTAGATACCCCGCTTGCAGAACCCTCGGTCAGCCCCCACTCCCGGTTCCAGCAGAAGTTTGTCGAAAAATACGCTTCTGACCTGCTCAACGGCTCGAAGGCATCGTTCGAGTACGATTACCATGGCCGGCTCTTTGACTGGGGCGAGCGCCTCACGGTGAACGGAGAGCCCGTGCATGTCGACCAGATCGAGTATATCGTGGAGAAACTCCGTCAGTCCCCGGTCAGCCGCCGGGCCATCGCCATCACGTGGAACCCGGTCATCGATGAGAAACTCAACGACTGTCCCTGCCTCCAGCTCGTGCAGTGCGTGCTCCGGGACGGGAAGCTTGCCATGCGGGTGATCTTCAGGAGCAACGACATGCTCACCGCGGCAGGGGCGAACATGTACGCCCTTGTCCAGCTCCAGAAGTCCATTGCCGACAAGCTCGGCGTTCCCTGCGGCACGTATACCCACATCTCGCTCGTGCCGCACATCTACTATATCCGGGACATGAACGATATCGAGCCGTTCTGCGGGAAGGGCCAGTTCATCCAGCCGGTACAGGAAGTCTGTCATGCCTGCGGCCGGTGCCCCCGGGCAAAGAGCACCTGAAGCCGTCACTTTAATTAAGCAACAGCGGCAAAAAGTATGAGGCAATATAGCCCGGTAGTGTAGCGGTCAATCATGCGAGACTCTGGATCTCGCGACAGCAGTTCGAATCTGCTCCGGGCTACTCTTTTGTTGCGTGATTTCTGGCAGACCATACGGTATCTGCTGGCACGGTCCCGGATTCACTGTGGCAAACGTATCTGCCGGTAAAAATGTCCGGGCAGTATCGGTTTCGTGCCAAAAAGATCCCGCACAAAGAATGTTTGCCAAAATTTTTCCGGAATTTTTTGGATTTTGCCGGAAAAATTTTCGGCAAAAAATATTTCGACCGGAAAATTTTTGGAATTTTCAACTTTCGCGCCTACTTTTTTTTCGTTTTTCAACTTTCAACCGGAAATTTTTTGGGATTTTCAAATTTCAAACCGGAAAAAATTCCCGAAAATTCAGATCGCGGGAGATCGAATCGTGGCTGGCCTACGACGTTGACGTGAGTTAGTTAGCTAACTAACACCTTTTTTTCCAACTTTCGCGCCAACTTTTTTTGGATTTTTCAACTTTCAACCGGAAATTTTTTAGGATTTTCAAATTTCGAGCCGAAAATTTTTCCGTCCGGGAACTTTCAATCCGAAAAATTTTGGGCGGAAAAAATTTCAGTGCGGGCGAGCCGGGCTCTATCGCTCGTACAGGATTTTATGCCGGACCCCCCTCTCCGTCGGTGAATGTGGTATTGAAATGGTGTTTTCCCGGATTTTAGTGCGATCGGCCGGAAATTTTTGGGCCGCACGAACTTTCGCGCCAGAAAAAATCCAATGGTTCGGGTTTTCAAGCGCGAAAAGCACCCGGAAGTCTGTTAAAAAAGAGCCGGCACGATCTCATGCAATAAGGGCCGACAGGATGCACCCGATAAAGATCGCACCGAACGTCCCTGCCCCGCCAATGCTGACCTGTGGCACTTCGAGATCGCCCACATGGGGCAGGTGCGCAATATTTGCACCAAGCAGGATACCAAAGACCGCGCTCGCAAATGCGATGACCCCCGCAGTGAGGCCAAGGCCCTGCGCAAACAGGATACCGCAAAGAAGGGCCGTGAGGCCCGGGACAAAGAGCGGCGCCCGGAGACCAAGCCCCACCATGGGCTTGGTTGTTACATAGGCTATTGCCGCCACAATCAGGGTCGCCACCGCCACCGGAAGATACAACATATTCGTATCCATAACCGCAGATGCGCGGTACAGGAGATAACCGGCCATTGCCACCGGGATGATCGCCCCGCCAAGATTAACCGCAATCGAGGTCTCCCACATCCCGCCGACTTCGGTGGGGGTAAACGCATCCGGGAACTGCCCTGCCTCGCCGTGCGGCATCCGGATCGTCTCTTTCCTGACCTTCCAGACTGGGATGTTCACGAGACTGCAGATCAGGATCAGGATGACAAGGGCAGTGGCTGTAATCCACGAAAGGCCGACAAGGTTTGTGAACGCCTTACCCACAAGTCCCAGAAACAGCAGCGGTACGACAATGACAACAAGCCCGATGATGACCAGCAGTGCGATGATCGTCAGGGGGCCGGCAGAATACACACGCATATCGGATGGCATAATGATACCGGAAGGTTATTTTTCACAGATGATGGCCGCGTGGTCCTGGTGATAAGGAGCGAGCCATGTACTCTCAACTATTGTGAGACCGGCAGAGATGAGGATATCGAGCGTGTCCCGGAAGACTTCGGCCGGCTCTTTACGGATATCCACGCTCCGGGTCTTGAGCATGAGGACGAGGTGTCCGCCTTTTTTTAAGAAGACACAGTTTCTGAGCGCGATCGCTGCCTGGTCCGGCTGGGCAACATCCTGGTAGAGGAGGTCGACCGCCTCCACAAGCGGGGCGTACTGTTCGGGGCAGGATGCATCGGCAAGGATCGGCATCACGTTTTTGCGCCGGCGGGCTACTTCGAGCAGGTCCTGCATCGGGCGCGGGGCAAACTCGACGGCATAGACAACTTCCGTGTAATCGGCAACATGGGAGACCGTGGTCCCGTTTGCTGCCCCGAGGTAGAGGACCTTCATATCCGGCACAAGTTCGATGCCTTTTCCCACGAGATACAGGGCCGCAAGCTTGCTCCGGTACGGGTCCCAGACCCGGTACCCGTCCAGCATCCGCTCGCTGTAGACCCCGCCTTCGCCTTTCGAGACGAGCACATCGCCGATCCGGATCATGACCTGCCGCCTCCGTCCCCACCAGCGTCAGGAATTCCCGCGTGGTCGATACGGGCCTGTGCCTCTTCAAGGAATGCCGGCTCGGCGTGGCCGCGGTAGTAATCGATCCGTGCGGCAATTGCAAGCTTTGCGGCAAGCACCCGGGCAACCCTGCCCCGAACCTCGCGCGGGGCATTATGCACCCGCCGGTGCTGGAAGATGATCCCGTGTTTTGGGGCAGGAGCATGAGTCCGGATGTGTGCAAAAAGGGCAGTCCGGGCCCCGAGCACCTGGATGGCGCTCCCCGGGAGCCGCGAGAGTTCCTTTAATCCCCCCGCACACGAGAGGAGCCGGGCTGCGACAAGGCCGCCGATGAGCTCGCTGGTATTGGGCATCACCTCGCACGCCCGGGCTGAGACCTCCTTTGCAAGCGCGGTCCGGGCCTCGGCAAGGCCGGCAATCTCCTGGGCAACCCGGTTGAGTGCCCCGCCCCCGCCACGCTCCCGGCCCCGTTCGGCGATCGAACGGACGAGCACGTGCGCCGGCGTCCTGCGGTACTTGCGGGAGAACGAGGGGTGCCGGATCTGGTACCAGTCTGCCACCCGTTCCGAGAGGAGGTTTGTTACCGTGTCCATCTCGTCAAGGGTCCGCACCATCTGGAGCAGTTCCACATCTCCCGAAGCGTACCGCTCCCGGATGCCCTGCTCCGATCCCGCAATGCAGACTTTCTGGAGGAGGGCAAGGTATTCCGCACGGTCGCGGCAGACCCCGCAGGCTACCGCCTGCTCCCAGTCCAGCGGGACAAAATTGTCCATGCTGACCCGGCTCTCCTTTACGCGGGCTGCATACCCAGCGGCGTCACCGGTAAACGGGGTGCATGTTCCCCCATCGGTGTCGCCGAACCAGCAGGACTTCATGGTACAGATGTGGGGGCGCACGGCTAAAAAAAGATGGCCCGTTATGGCGACTGGACCGTGGGCCCTCAGATCCATGCAATACCAAACGAGTACAGGATGACCGGCACCATGATGGCGCCCATGCAGTAGACCCGCGAGACGTTTATCATGTGGGGCACGAGGCCGAGAACGGTGGCAAGGACAAGGATAAGGATCCCGAACGGCCCGGTGAGGAGAATGCACAGGCCCACGACAAAGAGGATCACCGCCCGGTTGAGCATCCGGCCATTGAGACCGTCCAGCCGGCCTGCAGAGCGGGAGAGGGTGATCGTGATGATATAGGCAAGGCAGGCTGCAAGGACGCCGATCACCACAAGTTCGCTCATGGAGGGGAGCGGCAGCTCCGCGAGTGCGACCATGACACCGTTTCTCGTCCTCGAAAGCGCATAGAGCGCGGCAAGGCCGATGAACGCGTTTGCCGTATTTGCCGCGCTCGTGGCAAGGATGTAGGCCCGGCGGTCCTTCTCGTACCCGATCACCGATGCAAGGGCGCCGTTTGCGGTGGCAGTCGAAAGCCCCGGCAGCCACCCGACCGCGATGCCGGCAAGGGTGCCGAGAACCGAACTCTTCACGATTGTTTTGTTTTCCACACGAAGGCCCCGGAACTGCTGGGCGGGCAGCCGGCCCTGCGCAGCAACGAGCAGGACGGAGATCCCAAAGAGACCTGCAAGGAGCGGCATGAGTACCGCGGTTGTGCCTCCAAGGGTGTGCCAGCAGAGGAAATCGTAGCGCATCGCAAATGTCCCGAGCAGGCCAGACACTGCAAAGATTGCAAGCGCCCACCCGGGCGATTCGCTCATCACGATCATGTAGCCGATGACGGCAACGATCAGGATCCCGATGCCCCAGTCGAAGTACGGCTGGAGGGCGGGCAGGAAGATAAAACAGAGCACCGAAAGGGGTACGGCGATGATAATCGCGCAGGCGCTCCCGAGAGCAGCGATCCTTACTGCTTCCTCGCCGTTCCCTTCAAGGCAGAGGGCGTGGGCCGGGAGAACTGCAAGCGAGGTATCCGCATCGGGAATACCGAGGAAGGTGGATGGGATGCATTCGACAAAGGTGTGCGTGATCAGTGCGGCAAAGAGGGTGCCGGCAAGAGCGAGCGGCCCGAGAAGAACAAGGAGAACGGCCTGTGCACCGAGCAGGATCCCCGCAAGCGTGTTTGCGTGGACACCGGGGACGAGACCGCTGATCGTCCCGAGGAAGACTCCGAGCAGGACTCCGATCACGATCTCGATCATACCAGAAGGTACGGGAGAATGGACATAAATCAACCGAAATGCATACCATCTTAACATACCGGGGTGAAAAATCCACCAATGAAGATCGCAGTCACGCGCCTTTCAGGGAAAGAAGAACGGGATGCGGCACGGTGCGCAGCGTTCGGGCACTGCTGCTACAGCGTCCACCCGCTCCGTTCGGAGGTCCATAATGAGGTTGTCTCCGCATTTGCCATGGCCGTGGAACAGGGTGATTTCGACTGCATCTTTTTCACGAGCGCCCTGCCGGCAAAGATCCTGGCGCCGATTCTGGTGAACCCCCCGCGGGTGATCGCCATCGGCCCCGAGACGGCCCGGGAACTCGAACGGTGCGGGATCGCATCCGAGACCCTGCCGGGCTTTTACTCGCGGGATTTTGTCCCGTACCTCGGGGAATGGATCAGGGGAAAGACGATCGGCCTGCCCCGGGCCGATGTCCCGAACGCCCCGCTTATCAGCGCCATTGAGGCTGCCGGCGGCATTGCCAAAGAGTTCCGCTGTTACCGGCTCGCGCCCACGAACGAGCCGCTCGACCTCTCGCGGGCGGACGCCATTCTCTTCACGAGCGCGATGTCCTATACAACGGCGGCCTGGACTCCCCGGAAGGGACTGCTCGTGATGGCCATCGGCGACGTTACCGCAGACGCAATGCGGTGCGGGGGAACGTTCCCCGATATCGTGGGAGACGGGTCGCTCGAAGGAACGCTTGCAGCGCTCAATGAATACCGGGGAAAGACACGGATAGTGCGATGACAGACCCTGTACCGCAGGAACAAAATGAGGCACCGGGAGCCGTACCGCTCTGGCACGGGGCCGGTATCGTTGTAATTGACAAGCCCCGGGGGCCATCCAGCCACGAGGTCGCGGCATGGGTGGGACGGATGCTCGGCTGCCAGGTCGGCCATGCAGGCACGCTCGACCCGCAGGTTTCAGGCATCCTTCTTGTGATGCTCGGGAACGCCGTGCGCCTTGCGCCGCTGCTCTTAAAGCACGACAAGGAATACGTCTGCCTGATGAGGCTCCACAAGGAAGTAGACCGGAAACGGATCGATGAGATTGGTGCGGAATTCACCGGTCGTATCTACCAGCGCCCGCCCCGCAGGAGCGCGGTCAAACGCCTGCTGCGCATCCGCACCATCAAAAAACTGGAGATCCTCGGGGTAGAGGATAGGCTCGTGCTCTTCAAAGTCGAATGCGATGCCGGCACCTACATCCGCTCCCTCTGCCACCATATGGGTCTTGCACTCGGGACCGGGGCGCACATGCAGGAGCTGCGCCGGACCCGGTCGGGGGCATTTGGCGAGAACGTCATGCATACGCTCCACGATCTCCAGGACGCATGCGTTGCGGCAGATGCAGGGGACCGCCAGCCTCTTGCATCCATGATCGTTTCTGTCGATGCTGCGGTTCCCGAGCTTCCCGCGGTGATTGTGCGCGGGACCGCGGTCGATGCGCTCTGTCACGGTGCGGCCCTCGCAGGGGTCGGGGTGCTCCGCTGTGATGAGTTCAAAAAAGATCAGATGGTCGCCGTGCTCACGGAAAAGAAAGAGTTCGTCGGTCTCGGAATGGCGCTCGCCCCATCCTCCTCATGGAAGCCAGGCGCAACCGGTCTTTTCGTTGCCATGACCACGGTTTTTATGGCGCCCGGCACGTACCCGCGGGGCTGGAAGAAAGCTGCCGGACCCCGGAAGCCGGGCCCATGAAAGGATAGCATTAAAAAAATACCCGGCAAATACATGGGATACACTTTTTGCTGAGGTAGTCTAGCGGTAGGGCGCAGGCCTGGAAAGCCTGTGGTGCGAAAGTGCCTCGGGGGTTCAATTCCCCCCCTCAGCGTATTACCTTCTTTTGAAGAATCGGACTGTTATCTGCGGTTTTTTGCCGGGGCTGCTCCGACCGCCCGGCCCAGTTCGAAGGCTTTTGTATTGACCGCGACTGTCTTTGGCGGGACGAGCTTTTTTACCGCTTCAAGCAGGGATTCGGCCTTTAAGGGGATCGACCATGAGGCCGCCCCGAGAATCACAACGTTCTGCGCAAGGGCGCTCCCCGCTTCTGTGGCGATCTGGTCTGCATCGATCAGGCAGGGGTTAAACCGGGCAAGCTGCGCTGCGATCTCCTCTTCTTTCGGTGCCGGGATCTTCTGGGTGAAGACCGAGGTGGGCAGGACCATGTGATGGTTGACCACCATCTTCCCGCCCTCTTTGAGATAATGCGAATACCGGAGGGCCTCAAGAAGATCGAAGGAGACCAGGAGATCGGCGGTGTCGGGCACGATCAGCGGGCCGAAATCGCCGTCGATCCTGATATGGGTCTCTACCGAACCGCCGCGCTGGGCCATACCGTGGGTCTCGGCACCCTTCACGTGCCGTCCCTCGCGGAGGCAGGCCTCGCCGAGGATGTTTGAGGCAAGGATCGTGCCCTGCCCCCCGATCCCAACGATAAGGATATCGAAGCTTTTTGTCATTTCCGTCCCTCCTTTGCTATTGCCCCGGTGGGACAGAGCCGGGCGCAGACTGCGCACCCGCTGCACAGGTCGTTGATCCGTGCCTTCTTGTCCGCGAACTCGATCGCCGGGCACCCGAACCGGACGCAGGTGCCGCAGCCTATGCAGATCTCCGGGTTGACCACGTAGCGGCCCCGTTTGACACCGGTACGGCGCGCCACGATCACGCACATCTGCTTGGCGATGATCACCTTGACGCCCGGCTTTGCCTTTGCCGCTTCGAGCACCCTGATCATGCCCGTCATGTCATACGGGTCGATGGTCTCGACAAAGGTCACCCCGCATGCGCGACAGAGTGCGTCCAGGGAGACCGGGGGTGTCTCGACACCCGTTGCAGTAAGACCGGTATTCGGGTTGGGCTGGTGGCCGGTCATTGCCGTGATCCGGTTATCGAGGATGACCACGGTCATGTTTGCGCCGTTGTAGACTGCATTCATGAGCCCCTGCACCCCGGTGTGCAGGAATGTCGAATCCCCGATAGTGCAGACCACGTCAGGAGAAGCACCTGCGTGGGAAAAACCGCTCCCGACCGTGATCGAGGCACCCATGCAGATCGTTGTATCGACCGCCCCGAGCTGGAGCCCGAGGGTATAGCACCCGATATCGCTCGGGTAGATCGCGGACTCACCAAAGACCTTTTTCATTGCATAGAATGCGGCCCGGTGGTGGCAGCCTGCGCAGAGGATGGGCGGCCGCGGCGGGAGGCCGGCCACCGGCTCCTGTTCTGTAAACGGGTTTGCTTTCAGGAACCCGGCCTTTACCATCACCGACGCGACGATTGCCGGGTTGAGTTCCCCTTCGTACGGCGCGTACCCGTTGATCTTCCCAAAGACCGGCACGCACCCGGCAACCTGCCGGACGGCTTCCTCTACCACGGGGGCCAGTTCCTCGATGACCAGGATCTTCTCGTGTTTCCTTACGAAATCCCCGAGCCAGTCTTCGTCTATGGGGTATGCCCCTATCTTCATGAACGAGACGCCTTGGGGCAGGAGTTCCTGCACGTACGAGGCGCCGATGCCGCTTGCAATCACCGCGGTCTTCCCGGCAACGGTGGCGTGGTTGAATCCCAGTTCCACGATGCGCTTCTTAAGCGCTGGCTGCTTCTCGTTGAGTTTCTTGTGCAGGACCCGGGTATGGGCGGGGATCACCACATATTGTCGGGGATCCTTGTGGAACTCCCCTTTTCGGGTGTTGGGAACGACGGCACCGAGACCCACATCACCCTTCGAGTGGCAGATCCGGGTTGTGGGGCGGAAGATCACGGGCAGGCCGAACTCCTCGGACAGGGCAAAGGCAGCGGGGATCATATCGTGCGCTTCCTGAACGCCTGCGGGATCGAGACAGGGGAGCCGGGCGAAATGGGCATAGCAGCGGGTGTCCTGTTCGTTCTGGGAACTGTGCGCGAACGGGTCATCGGCACTCAGGATCACGAATCCTCCCGTGACACCGGTATAGGCGCTCGTCATGAGCGGGTCGGCTGCGACATTAAGGCCCACGTGCTTCATGGTGCAGATAGCGCGGAGCCCGCTCCATGCGGCGGCAAGCGCGTTTTCGAGCGCAACCTTCTCGTTGACCGACCATTCCACGTGGTAGCCGGGGTCTTTTACTGCCCGGAGCACATCGACGATTTCCGACGACGGGGTTCCGGGATACCCGCTGACAAAACCGATGCCCGATTCGAGGCACGCGTGGGCGATGGCCTCGTTCCCGAGAAGATACTGCCGTTCCATGATCCCTGATCCTCTAAAACATGTATTTTTTAATCGCCGCGCCGTATAGCATTATCCTGTCGCGATCTGCGCCCGCGACGACATTCACAAACCTATAAAAACTCCAATGGAATATCTAATAAGGTAAATTTCAAGGCAATCCTTTTGGGCCCGTAGCATAGCCCGGTGGTGCGCCCGGCTGATAACCGGGAGGTCATGCGTTCGAATCGCATCGGGCCCACTCGATCATTTTTTGTTTTTAAAACAGTTTTTGCCCTACAGGAGGGCAGGACGATCTCCTCAAACCAAGGGTTCCCTCTCTGCGGGGAAATAAAAATAGTTATTTTAAGGCAGCCGGGGCTGCAAAAACATAGGCAATTACTTTTTCAAGCGCGTCGAGGAGTTCCTGTTCTGCCGTTGAGTAATCGCGAACTGCTTTGTACAGCATGAACATGATGTCGTACCCGTACTCCTCGAGGGCTGCCTTCGGCTCGATCGGGTTAAGATACGAGTCGGTGACAAAGCCGTCACTGCTGTACATTAACTCGTAGAATTTTCCCTTTTCAGAGAGGACACAGAACTGGTCTGCGATCTTTTTGGCGGGATTATCGGGGCGGAACGGGGCAGGTTCGGCCTTACCGAGGATGATCATCTTCTCGGTGTAATAGTTGGTGTCATACAGTTCGTTCTTCGTATCCTGCTTGCCGATCTTAAGCAGGTTGAGCCCGACAGAATCGACCACCGGCACGGCAAGGACTGCCATGCGCCCGAGCAGTTCCCCGTCGTGCTTCCTGACGGTTTCAGTGAGCGGGGCATCCTTCTTTTTCATCTCTTCGATCTTTTCCATGATCCGGGTAAATCCGGTCTCGATCTCGTCCATCTGAAAATCTCCTCGTTATGCTGGCGTAAAACAAGAATAGGTGCTGGTTATGCTATAAACCATTCGTCATGGGGATGACATATCCGGTACTTTCCTGCCCATGAAGAAGTATTTCCGGTCGCGGGTGAGGACGGTATTGATACGGGATCCCGTCGGCAGGTCTTCACCGAGAACCACGCCGGTATACGCATCTGTCCGCGCCATGACCGAGCCCGGCCGGAGTTTCTCGGTTACCATGCAGGAGACCGTTGTCCCGATCAGGGACTGGTTTGTCATGGAATACTGCTCTTCGGCGTACGCATTCAGTATCCGGGACCGGTCTTTCTTGACCGAGTCCGGGAAGTCCTTCTCCTCAAACGGCCCGGTGAACGGGCGCTTCGAGTACCGGGTGACGTTGACCTTTGCGGGCCGCACTCTCCCGATAAGGGCAAGGGACCGGGAAAAATCCTCTTCGGTCTCCCCAGGGAAACCAACGATAAAGTCGGTGGCAATGCTGATACCGGGATAGCGTGCGCGGAATGCGGAGACGATCTCTTCGAACTCCTGCACGGTATAGCCCCGCCCCATCTGTTCGAGGATACGATCCGACCCGGACTGGACCGGCAGGTGCAAAAACTTAAAGATCCGGTCCCCGACAAATGCGTCCACGAGATCGTCGAGGTTGGGAAGCACGGTCGCCGGGTTCATCATCCCGACCCGGATCCGGTAGTTCCCGGGGATGCAGTTAAGGGAGGTCAGGAGCGCCGGAAGGGATGTGCTGGTATCGCGGCCATAGGCGCTGACATCCTGCGCCGTCAGCTGGATCTCGCAGGCTCCCGCGGCAACAAAGGCCCGGGTCTTCTCTACAATCTCCGTTTCGGGGAAGCTGATAAGCGGTCCCCGGGCCCTGCGCGTGAGGCAGTAGGTGCAGTGGCCAAGACACCCCTGCGCGACCTGGACAATCCCGACACTGCCTGATGGAGAGACTGTCAGCACGGACTGGTATGCCTCGTGAATAGTGTCAGGAGAGATGAAGACAGGGGAGCAGACCGAGAGGATTGCCTCGCGCTGGACGAGCGGCATGCAGCCGGTGACGTACAGCTCTTTTTCCCGCAGGGCAGAAAGGCGCCGGAGCATACGGCGTTCTGTCGGCCCGACCACCGTACAGGTATTGACGATCACGGCATCGGCTTTGTCAGGAGAGTCTACCACGGCGCTCCCGTAATGGCGGAGTACCTCGACAAGATTTGCCGAATCCCCGAAGTTATATGCGCACCCGTAGGTCTCGATATACACCCGTTTTCCCGCAAGCGGCGCAAAGATGCGTGCCGGATCTGCCAGGGGTTCGTCGGACCGGGGGCTTTCCATGATTGGTTCACTATTGTTCTGGGAGACAAAAACAGTTAAAGGTCGGTGAACGCGCCCTCCTTTTGTGGGTAACCATTAATCCATGGTACCGATAACCTGATCACCATGTTACGCATCGGGCTGCTGGGATGCGGGAATATCGGGCACATCCTTGCACAGAACGCAGAGGGATTTACGATCTCTGCCGTCTACGACAAGGTTTCCGAGCGGGCCCGGGAGCTTGCCGGCACCTGCCATGCACACGCCTATGATAATTTTGGAGATTTCCTGAAATCGGATATCGATCTTGTCGTGGAAGCAGCATCGGTGGCTGCCGCGCGGGAACATGCCCGGGATGTGCTCCGTCACAAGAAAGACCTGGTGATCATGAGCGTCGGGGCGCTCACCGATACCGCGTTTAAGGACGAACTTATTGCAACAGCAAAAACCACCGGGACAAAAATCCATATCCCGAGCGGGGCGATCTTCGGCCTTGACAACCTCAAGATCGGGCAGATCTCGCCGATCAAAAAACTGCTCCTCGTAACCACGAAAAGCCCGCAGTCGCTGGGACTTTCCACAACCAAAAAAGATCGGATATTTGCCGGGAAAGCGCACGAATGCATCAAGTCCTACCCGAAAAACGTGAATGTCTCCATCGCCCTGGGCCTTGCCGCCGGACAGGATGCCGACGTGGAACTCTGGGTGGACCCCGCGGCAGAACGGAACGTCCACGAGATCTTTTTCGAAGGCAGTTTCGGCGAGACCTACATCAGGGTGACCAATGTCCCGAGCCCGGACAACCCGGCAACGAGTTACCTTGCCGCGCTCTCCATCCTCTCCCTGTTAAAGAACCTCGACAGCCCGCTCGTTATCGGGACATAAAAAACAGGTATACCGGTTATGGTGCCTCTGGAAGAACTCCTGAAATTTGTCCGTGAGGATGCGCCGTTCGGGGACGTGACCTCGGATGCCATCATCCCCGATATAAACTGCCGGGCAGAAATCCGGGCCGAACAGGAGGGGGTGGCCGCGGGACTTGAGGAAGCGGCAGCCCTCTTTTCCCATTTCGGGGTAACGGTAAAGCAGGCTACCCGGGACGGCGCCCCCGTAAAGAAGGGGGCCGTGCTCCTTTCGCTTTCAGGGCCGGCAAAAGGGATCCTGCTCGCGGAACGCACCGCGCTCAACCTCATCGGCAGGATGAGTGGGATCGCCACCCAGACAAAAACAATGGCTGATCTGGTACGGGAGGAAAATCCCCGCTGCCGGGTGGCGGGGACACGCAAGACCGCCCCGGGCCTCCGGGCGCTTGACAAGAAAGCCATTACCCTCGGCGGCGGCGATCCCCACCGGTCGAGCCTGAGTGACGGGATGCTTATCAAGGACAACCACCTTGCGCTCGTACCGGTGGCAGATGCCGTAAAAAAAGCAAAAACAGCCAGTGCTTACCGGAAGATCGAGGTCGAGGTCGAATCTGCTGACGATGCATGTACGGCTGCACAGGCAGGCGCCGATATCCTGCTCTTTGACAATATGACGCCGACACAGGTGAAAACGACCCTCCGGACTCTTGAAGATGCCGGGCTTCGCGGGAAGGTACTTGTGGAGCTCTCCGGGGGAATAACCGCAGAGACCATCCGGGACTATGCCCGGACCGGGGCGGATCTTATCAGCCTCGGGGCACTTACCCATACCGTGAAAAACTTCTCCGTGACACTGGAGATCCAGAAATAATCTTTTTTACACGAAAAATTCCGTCATTCACCGATCACCCGTGTGATCCGGACACCCTTTTTTTTAGGAAATTTCACGGATATCCTCAGCAGAACCTACCAGGATCTCTTTTTTACCCTCGTAGGTCTGGACCGTGCCATAAACAGAGACGGTTGTACCCTTGACAAAGGTACGGTCACCGGCCACCGTTGCCGGGATAAAGACCGTTACATTTTTTACCGTCAGGATGATGTGGCCGCCGTTTTTTATCACCGTAGCCTGATCGATGGTGCCGTTCAGGCAGACAAGGCTGCCATCGGGACTCTGCGGCGTAAATGGCGTGGCAAACGGTTCCTTTCCCAGATGGGCGAGCACGAGATGGGCAGCAATCACGGCGAGAGCTACACCGCATAACAACAGGATCGCGACCCGCTCCTGGCGCCCGAGCATACCAGAGCATTGAAACCGGCCATATAAATTACCGACAGGTTGATATGTTAACACTGTTAACATTACGATCATGTATCAGCAAACTTTACCCCCATCCTCAAAGACGGTCCTTGCGATACTCGACACCGGTGGTGCCATGACCCACAAGGATCTGGTACAGAAGAGCAGGCTCGCACCGCGGACGGTACGCTATGCACTAAAGAAACTCAAAGAACGTCACCTCATCATCGAGAAGTTCAACTTTCGGGATGCACGCCAGATCATCTACCAGAACAGGCCGTTAAACAGTCCTGAATCGCAGCCGGCGCTTGTATGACCAAACATACCTGCACGCTCATGCACTGTGACAGCATGGTGCGGAACCTCCTGCCCCCAATGAGAGCGGAGATGGTATTCAGGCTCGTAAACAAACAGGGCCTCAGCCAGAGCGATGCAGCAAAGAGACTGGGCGTCACCCGCGCAGCAGTCTGCCAGTACATGAGTAAGAAGCGGGGATATGGCGCGATCGAACTGTCCTCAGAACTCGACGCGATGATTGACCGCTGGGCGCTCGCTGTTGTCACCGGAGAGAGCGACATCAACCTCTGTGACGTCTGCCAGTGCGCACTCAAAAAATTCTAAAATCCTAAAAGACGGTTCTCACGCCCATCGTGATGTAATTTCTGTTTTTTTCCAAGTTGCTGCCAGGAAGCGGCAGCGATCTTTGCCGAGGATTACCCGGTTACCGGCAGTGCTTCCGGTAATACAGGATTAAAAGAAGCCCGATTACCGCAACCACGCAGGCAATTTTGAGGTAATCTGCTGACTTTTGCGGCGAACGCGCCGCCGGGCTCCAGTCCGCATCAAAGACGTTCCGGAAGTACCGGGCAATGTCGGGCTGCTCGATGATGACACCCGTCTCCCGGTTGAACCCGGGAGAGTTTGTGTTCCAGTTGATGCTGCTCACCAGCACCGCGCGGTCGTCAACGATCACACCCTTGTTGTGGATCTTCTCAAAGCCGCTTGCCGATAGATCGACACACCGGGCTTCCAGCGGGAGGTGTTCATCCGCCGCGATCCGGTTGATCAGCGCGGCCATCTCATCGTTATCGGCTTCGTCTTCCGTATTGTACCAGTAGGAATCAAGGAGCACCCGCACCTGCACCCCGCGCCGGGAGGCATTGATAGCTGTTGCAAGGTACGGGTTGAGCCGGGTCTTTGACTCGTTCGTGATATAGGCCTGCTCGATCTCGATACTATCCTGCGCAGAGTCCAGCAGGCCCGTGATCTCACTGCTGGTATCGGGTGCAATAACCGGCGTCACCCGTGCGTCGGAGAACGTCACGGGTGAAAAGACCGGGGAATAGGCCGATCCGGCAACGAGCTCCGGAGATCCCGTACTGCCGTACACCGGTACGATGGACGGGCCGCGCATGTCCTCATAAAACAGGTCCCGGAAATACGCAGCTGTTGCAGGATCCTCCATCCAGACCCCCCATCCCCGGTTCCCGGTTTCACCGGCCGGGGGAAAGCCGGTATGCCCGAAGTTCTCGCTTGTCAGGAGCACGCCGCGATCGTCAACGACCAGGTACTTCGCATGGTCGTACCGGTACGGTGCATGCCCGCCTTCCTCTGCCGCCATCTCAAAGACCGGTATCCCGCTCTGGTTCAGCCTCCGGATTGCCGATTTCTCCTCCTCACTGATCCCGCCGACCGGCCCGCCTTCGAGAAGGACCGTGACCTCCACACCGCGCATCCGGGCACCGACGAGGTTGTCCGTGACATTCGTACTCGTGAGCTCGTAGACATTCACGAGGATCCGATCCTGTGCAGAATCCACCGCGCGGGTAAGAACCGCAAGCGAACTGTCCGGGGAGACAAATGTAGTCACGGTTACGTTCCGGAACGTTTTCGGGGCGAGCCGGGACTGGCCGAGCATGAGCACGCGGGGATCCCAGGTACCGTTTTCAAGGTAATGTACCTGGCCCTGCCGGGGCTTGACATCCCCGGGCCAGGTGATATTCTGCACGAGCCGGCTGTTCTGGTAAAGCTTCAGCTCGTCCGCGGAATTTGCGAGCCGAAGGGTCCCGCCGGATATCACATCGGGGACATCAGGTGAAAGGAACTGCCATTCAAAATCCGGATACTTCCCGTGGGTCTTCTGGTACGCGGGACCGCTCCGTGCAACCGTGAGCGTCCCGTCTATGGTGGTGCCTGCCGGAAAACGGAACCCCCCGTGATTGTCCGAAATTGCCACGCCGTCAAGGGAGCCATGGCCGGCGATGACCACGTACTCGTCCAGATCGTCGGCCAGATAGGGGTCCGGGCAGAACTCAACGATCTGCACTGCGCTGCACGAGACAATGCAGAAGCAGAACAACAGGAGTACCCAGATACAGCGCATGAAAAGCCCCGGCATCTTTCCTTTTATAATCCGGGAATATAACTGTTGGGAGATAGCGATGCTGGGGGAGAACCACACCAAAAAAACGGGGGGACTTGTGGTAAAAGTGGGCGGCAGCCTCGCCCCGCATATCCCGAAAATCGTCCCGGTCCTGCGGGACTCCTCCCGGCCCCTCCTGGTAGTCCCAGGTGGCGGCCTGTTCGCTGACGCAGTCCGCATATCCGCATGCGCAGACGATGCCAACGCTGCCCACTGGATGGCCTGCGCTGCCATGGACCAGTACGGCTGGATGCTCGCCGCCAAAGGGCTCGGGACCACAACCAGGATCGCAGTCCCGAAAAAGACCTCCGTCCTCCTCCCGTACTGTGCCCTGCGCCGGCGCGATCCCCTGCCCCATTCCTGGGACGTGACCTCGGACACGATTGCCGCGTGGGTTGCCGGAACAGCAGGATGCGACCTGCTGGTCCTCAAGTCCGTTGACGGGATCGAAACCGGGAGGCATGTGGCGCCCTGCATCGATCGGGCCGTTGCCACGGATACCGTGGACCCCTGCTTCATCCCCTTCGTGCTCCGCCACCGGATCAGAACCTTTGTCATGAACGGGACCGATGAGGGAAGACTTGCCGGGTGGCTGGAGGGAAAAACCGTCCCGGGAACCCGTATTGGTACAACCTTTTAAAGGTACTAAAAGAGATACTATAGGAATCCTTAAAGGAGCGATATCATGTCAGATAAAAAGTGTACGTCCTGCAGCGCTCCGCTTGCAGAAGAGGGATCAACGGCTTTCGCGTGCCCCTCGTGCGGTGTCGAGATCACCCGGTGCTACCGGTGCAGGGAGCAGAGTATTCCCTACGTCTGCCCGAAATGCGGATTCGGGGGACCGTAAGGCATGGGGAGCGTTGTAGCAATTCTCAGGGTCATGCCGGAATCTCCCGACGTCGACCTTGAAAAATTAAAAACCGCGCTCAAAGAGAAGCTGCCCGGTATCAAAGACGTCCAGGAAGAACCGATCGGCTTTGGGCTCAAGGCCCTCAAGCTTGCCGTGATCGTCAACGACGCCGGCGGCGAGACCGATGCACTTGAAGGAAAACTCAGTGCAGTTCCCGGTGTCGAACGGGCAGAGATTATCGAAGTAACACTGAATTAAAACGAACAGGGATAACAATCCTTGTTCCAACGTTTTTCCCCTTTTTTTAAAAGTTACTGGCCGGACTTTCCGGAAGGGTTTTTCTTTACTTTTTTTGGTGCTGCAGGCTCATTCTCGCTTTCGAGTTTTACCATAACCTGCTCCGTTGAGGCACGGATCTTCTCCACGGACTCGCGGTATGCAATGACCTCGGACTCGTCCAGCCGGATCGTGACCGGGAATGCACCGTTCCGGTTAATACGGGCGGGAACACCGATACAGACACCGCCGATCCCGTGGACCTCGCTCTTGACATAGGAAGATACCGTCAGGATCCTGTTATCATCGCCAAGGACGGTCTTCACAAGCGACGCGATCGCTTCGCCGGGACCGTACACGGTCGAGCCCTTGTTCTTGATGATCTGCTCCCCGCTGGTTTTAACGGACTGGATAAAGTCCTGTACCGGAAGATGGGCAAATGCCGGGAGGTTGGAGATCTTGATTCCCCCGATGGTTGTTGCCGACCAGAGGGGCACCATGCTGTCGCCGTGCTCGCCGATGATACGGGTGTGCACTTCACTGACATGCACCTTGAAATAGGTAGCAATGAGCGATTTGAGGCGCATCGAGTCAAGATGCGTGCCCAGGCCAAACACCTGGGTGGGCTTCATGCCCGAATACTTGAGCGCAACGCAGGTCATCACATCGACGGGGTTTGTCACCATGAGGATCTTGGTATTCGGTGCAACGGTGCCGATCGTACGGGCGATAGGCGCAATAATCCGCGCATTCCCGTATGCCAGGTCAAGACGGTCCTGACCCGGGCCCCGGGGGGTTCCCGCAGTAACGACCACAATGTCTGAACCGGCGATATCCTTGAGATTTGTCGTCCAGGTGACACGGATATTGGTTCCCCGTGCAGCAAAGGAATCGGCGAAATCCTGGGCAATCCCTTTTAAGAACGCTTCGCGTCCTTCACGGCCATAAAGCTGGATCTCGTGGATATGGGGGTCGACAGAAATAGCATATGCGGCAAACATTCCCACGTTGCCAGTGGCACCGATGATGGTGACTTTCGACATGATATCACAGGAAACGGGGACGTGTCATCAGTCGACTGTACGTCTCTATTTTCGCCCATGTACTCCTCCTCCGCCCCGTTACCCCATGGGCGCCGGATGTCTGCGGTAAGTCTGCTCCCTTCCGGGCCTGAACCGGTTCCCGCAGCGACAGGTCGCCATTCCCTCCGGAATTTTGATACCTGGCCATCGACCTCATGGGACGAGGTTTCAACGTCAGAATACGAGAGGCTCCAGCAGGTCGTTGCAGCCTTCGTCAAACTTCGCCCCCCGCGTGCCGACGGTTTCGGGTTACAAGTGACGCCGAGCCACCCGGGCTAGTCCCCATATCACTTGGGCTGCCGGTCAATAAATCCTTGTCATATATAGTTCCGGCAGTACAACGGGGTGCCGCCGATCCGTGACTGCCAGCCGCTTACGGAACGAACACGGATCCGCCGATCCGTGACTGCCAGTCGCGGAGCAGGGATGAAACGGTCTCCCGGTCCTGCTTGTCGAAGATATCGAGTGCCGTCACCGGCTGCGTATCGCGGGGGATCACTGCCCCAAGGTGCTGGAAATCACCCTGGTATACTTCAAGGACCTGCCGGCCCCGGGCCTCTGCAACCTTTTTTGGCTCCCGCACAACGGGACTTGCCGCCATCTCCGCATACTGCGCGCAGATCTCCACATCATCGACAGCTAAGTACGTGCGATTGACCCCGATGTTGACCGCGGACCAGAACGCAGCGGCATACCATGCATCGTTCATGATGACGTGAGAGACGCCAAGACCTGCCGCAGCAAGGCCGAGTGTCCCCGGCCCTGAACAGGCATCCACAAAGAGAGGTACCGGGGGCTTTCCCACATGGGCTGCAACCGACCGCACCTTGGGATACCCTGCACGCGGGAACTCGATATGGATGACCGACTGCTGCTTGTACACAACAAGAGTGTGGTTACCCACCGGGAGAAGGTCTGCCCGGACATCGCACCCCGCAAGGAGCCGGTAGGCCCGGGGAACTGCATCCGGGTCATGGGAGGCAAGGCCGGGGATCCCGGGCGCGGTCTTCACCACGCCTTTTACTTCGGGGACTTCGGCAACGATCCGCCGTGCGGTCTTTTCGGTTACCTTCCCGGACAGCAGTACAAGGGATTTTCTTGGGAGGAACGGGGGCCGGTCCATAGCAAACCCCGGGTGGACAAGGGGTGAGCCGACCGCGATCAGCGGGTCATGGGGCCCGAGGTCCCCTTCCTCCCGCATGATGACGTACAGGTGCGCAAACACGCCATCGATGAACCGCCTGCCGCAGGAGCAGGGGTCAGGATACTCCAGTACCGACAGCGGGGCACGTTTGTCAAGGATCTGCATCCGGCAGGAGGGGCATGGCAGAAACCGCACGGGGAGTGCTGCGAGCACCTCATGCGCCGGGTGTACACAGTCACTACCACACACGGGACAGTCCATGAAGGTTGCTATGCGTTGCCCGACATAGATACTTTGCCAAATATACTTTGCCGGATTTTTTTACAAAGGGACGCGGGCCCCTTCCCGTATATGTACCTGCCTGACCCCCTGCACCTGTTCCTGATCATTACGACGGAAAAACCGGTCTGATGTCATTTTGTACCCTGATGACCCCCCACAGGCCCACCCCACCTATCTGCGCAAAAGGGATGTTTTGCTGAAGAGAATGTGACCCTGCCTGGCGCGACAGTACCGCAGGAGGGTCATGCGGGTACATTTTGTTGTCAGGGCTGACTGCGGCCACAGGGCCGGGCAAAAAACGCGGAACCAGACCGTGTGGTTCCCAGGAAAGGATGAGAGAAAAATGTTCGAATGGGCCTGATGCGATTCGAACGCATGACCGCCCGGTTATGAGCCGGGCGCTCTAACCGGACTGAGCTACAGGCCCAAAAAGCGCCGCCAACAGGACTCGAACCTGTGACATGCTGGTTAACAGCCAGCCACTCTACCAACTGAGTTATGGCGGCATTCAGGGTTTTGTGCCTTAATAGATTCTTTGTAAGGACTTTTAAAGGTAACTAAGGAACGGACAGGGCGTAACAGGGCGCCTGCCGGCATACGGATCCCTGCCAGAAAGGCCATCCGGAAGGATTCCTGAATTCTTTAGCGTTTTTTCATGGCATTAAGGAGCCGGATGATATCGTCAAGATCTTCGTTAAGATGCGCAAAGAGTTCCCGGGTCCGCTCGGTTGCGACCGCACCGTCCGATGATGCGCGGATGTACCCCAGCTGCTCGAGCACATGAAGGGAGTACCGGATCCGGTGGGAGGGAAGATCGAGGATCTCGGCAAGTTTCATGATCCCGATCGGCTGGTGCTCGGCAACAGCACGGGCAACCTCGATATGCCGGCTCAGGAGCTCTATTTCGTCCTTCATCTTCCCCAGCATGGTACCCTCCCGGAAACGGTCCTCGTGCGTTATCCTTACTCTTACCTGCACCTCAATGCTCATGAAGCCATGCCTTTGTGGCACGGTACTTCCCGACAAAATTCCAGCTGAGCACGGCAGCTACCACCAGCATGATGACAACCGCGGGGAGCCGGTACGGCTGGGGTGCAAGGAACACAAACAGGATTGCGAGCGCAACCAGCAGGATAATCGCGTTGAGCTGGACTGCCAGCCGGTAAAATTTCCACTTGAACTGCTCTTTTGAAGTCTCGTCCATTGTTCGTACGTTGATTCCGGGAATAAAAGTACTTGACGTTTCAGTGCGTACCTATATGGCAATGGATCCACTGGACGCTGCAATGAAGGCGTGCGGGGCGGATGCGTACGTCCACTATGCCTCTGGCGAGGACGCCGATATGCGCTACCTCACCCGGTTCGTGATGCATGATGCGTTTGTTTTTTACAAGAAGCGCAGGCTTCCGGGAACCATCATTGTCCCCCAGATGGAGGCCGAGCGTGCAGGGCGGGAATCCTGTGCGGCCGTGATAACAAGGACTCAGGCCGGCCTTCCGGATATCGTAAAAAAAGAGAAGGATCCCTGGAAAGCGACCGCGCGGATGATCGCGGGCCAGACGGGAAAGACGCTCCTTGTCTCGCCCACGCTCCCGGCGGCACTCCTGCGGGCGCTCGAAGAGGAATGCCGCGTTATCGTGGACAGCGGCACCACAGAGACGATGCGGGCGAAAAAGACGCCGGAGGAGATCCGGCTCATCCGCGCCGTGCAGAAGAAGACCGAGAAAGCCATGGCGCTCGGGATCGCGCTTATCGACAGTGCAACGACAAAGAAGGGCGTGCTGTACCATGACGGTGCGCCGCTCACTTCGGAGATCGTTCGGAACGCAATGCACAAGCAGCTCATGGACGAGGGCTGTCGCGCGGTGGAGACGATCATCTCGTGCGGAGAAGATACTGCGTTCCCCCATATCATCGGAAGCGGCCCGCTTGTGCCCCACGAGCCGATTGTCATCGATATGTTCCCCAAAGACGAGGCAACGGGGTATTATGCGGACATGACCCGGACGGTCTCGAAAGGAAAGCCGGCAAGCCGTATCGCCGAGATGTACGAAGCCGTCAGAGAGGCGCAGAAGATCGGGATCGCGAAGATCCGCGCCGGTGTGCCGGGCGCAGATGCCCACAATGCGGTGGTGGATTACTTTAAGGAGCGCGGCTTTGAGAGCGACACCCGGGGATTCATCCACAACCTCGGCCACGGGGTCGGGCTCCAGGTCCACGAGATGCCCACGGTAGGACCTTCCGGCGGGCCCCTCAAAGAAGGGTTTGTGGTAACTGTCGAGCCGGGGCTCTACTATCCCGGCACCGGGGGAATACGGCTTGAGGACATGGGCGCGGTGCGGGCAAAGAAGTTCGAGGATTTCACAAAATTTGAGGAGACGCTTGTGCTATGATGAACGATGAGATACTGGACAACTATAAAGAGGCAGGAAAACTGGCCGTTAAGATCCTGCACGAGGGAGTGCAGGGCGTCAGGGCGGGCAAATCGTACCTTGAACTCATAGATTCCGTGGAGGACCGGATCCGGGCGGAGGGCGCCGACCTCGCATTCCCCCTCAACGTCTCCTTAAACGAGGATGCGGCCCACGATACCGCATCACCCGGGGACGAGCGGGTCTTTGCGAAAGGGGATGTTGTCAAGTTCGACCTTGGCGTACAGATCGATGGGTACGTTGCGGATACCGCGACAACGGTAGATCTGGGGAACAATTCCCTGCTTCTTGATGCATCCCGCGCAGCCCTCGATGCTGCGATAGCCTGCGTCCGGCCCGGGGTCACGACCGGGGAGATCGGCGCGGCGATCGAACACGAGATCGTGACACGGGGCTACCGGCCCATTGCAAACCTGACGGGGCACGGCCTCGACCAGTACGTTGCGCATATGGATCCCTCGATCCCCAATATCGCCATTGCGGGCGGCACGGTGCTCGAAGAGGGCATGGCCATTGCAATAGAACCCTTTGCCACCACCGGCAGCGGGAGGGTCGGGGAGAAGACCCGGGTCGAGATCTATTCGCAGATTGCGGAAAAGCCGGTCCGCACCCCGTCAGCCCGCGGCGTTATGGAGCAGATACGGGACCGCCAGGGACTCCCGTTCTCGCGCCGCTGGCTGAACGACAAAAAAGCCGGCCTGGCACTGATCGGCCTGTGCCGGTCGCAGATCCTGCACGGCTACCCGGTCCTTGCGGATATCCCGGGATCGCTTGTCTCCCAGCACGAGCACACCATGATCGTCACGGAAGACGGCTGCATTGTGACTACCCGGTAAGATAGGTATATGTTTTCAGGCGTGAAATAATGAAGGTTACAGCCATGTCCGGAGATAGCGATAGCCTGCGCATCATGGAAGTCCTGCTGACGGCAGAGATTTTTAACCAGAACCCGACGCTCGACCTCAATGATCTGACCCCGGCCTGCCGCGAGATCTTCTGTTCGGGAGACACCAAGACCATCAAGCGCCCCGTCTATGTGAGCGACGGGCTTGTCAAGCGCACTCTCGGGATTGCAGACGCACACGAGAAGATCGCCAGGAACCCGTTCGTCTCATACGAGGATTTCGGCCAGCGCCTGAAGATCACAGCGTTAAAACCGGCCGCCGAATGGTTCCTTGCGCAGGGCGGCAAACCCCTTATCGGGGTCAACCCCGCGCTCGCCTTTTTCTTTGAATCGTTCGATGGCGCAAACGTGTCCTACAACGATGTCCGAAAAGCAAACCCGCCTTTCGAGGACACCAAGGCAAGCCTCGATCTGAAGATCACCAAGATCATCGGTGAAGATGAGAAGATACGCAACGCGCTCGATCTCGTGATTGTCACCGCCCCTGAAGAGGTCGAGCAGAATATGGAAGATCTGGTCTGCTCACCGGAACAACTCGCGGTCCTCACCAAGATCCACCACGCGCTCCACCACCGGGACTTCCTGTCCAGGCACCGGATCTACGAGGTCGGAAAACTCCTCTTTGTCGGCCCGCCCGGCACCGGCAAGACCTCGCTTGCCCTTGCAATGTCCCACTCCATGCACATGCCGGTGCTCGAAGTCCGGCTCTCGATGATTACTTCCCAGTATCTCGGAGAGACTTCGAAAAATATCGACAAGATCTTCGATCTCGCAAAGAAGCTCGCGCCATCGATCCTCTTTATCGATGAGTTCGACTTTGTTGCAAAGAGCCGGGTTACGGACGATCACGGGGCAATGAAGCGGGCGGTCAACGCGCTCTTGAAAAACATCGACCGGATCAGCCTGATCAGGAACGGCGTGCTGTTGATCGGCGCGACCAACCACCCGCAGCTCCTGGATGAGGCAGCCTGGCGGAGGTTCGACGAGGTCGTAGAGTTCTCTCTCCCCGGTGAAGAGATGCGCCGGGAGATCATCAAAAGCGTGACCTCGACCATGACCTGTTCCTGCGATTACCAGGAGATGGCCGCGCTCACCGAGGGATTCTCGGGAGCCGATATCCGGCTCATGATCAAGGAAGCTCTCCTTTCTGCCCTCATGGACAACCGGGAAGCCATCACCCCCGCCGATCTTGAGAAAGGGATCCGCATGGTCAGGAACCGCGACGCGATCCGGAACCTGAACTGGATGCAGGGATGAAGTTTACACTGCTCGGAACCGGGGACGCTATCGGCACGCCTAAGATCGGGTGCGACTGCGCTCAGTGCACCCGCGCAAAGAATACCGGTACAGGAAGGCTGCGGAGCTCGATCCTTATCGAAAAGGACGGGCACCATATTCTGGTTGATTCCACCCCGGACCTCCGGCAGCAGCTCTTACGGGCGGGCTCCCCGCATATCGATGCCGTGATCTGGACGCACGGGCACTACGACCATTTTATGGGATTCGGGGAGTTCTACCGGGTCCAGAAGATCCCGCCGGTCTATGCGGCCGAACCAGTGCTCCGGTACTGTGGCGAGACATTCCGGTTCCTCACTTTTGACCGCATTCCCGTAGAGCCGTACGTGCCGTTTTCTCTCTTTGGGATCACCATCACACCGTTTATGGTGAAGCACCCGCCGGCATACACCTGCGGGTTTGTCTTTGAGGCAGGGGGAAAGCGCATCGGATATACGTCGGACACCAACCGGGATATCCCCCAGCAGAGCCTTGCCCTGCTCGAAAACCTCGACCTTTTGCTCCTGGATGCAATCGTCCCTTCGCACATGACGATTACCAAACACATGAACTATCTCGATGCCTGCACGCTTGCCGAAAGCCTGCACCCCACAGAGTTCCGGTGCATCCACATCAGCCATGTGATGCCGTGGGAATATCCCCACCTTGCCCATGACAGCGAGGTTTTTGAGTTTCCCTGACGGGATCCGGGGGGATTTACTGTTTTTTTACCCGTGGTTTGCGGCCGTACCTCACCCATACCTTAATAGTTTACAGGTTCCCAAACATAGGTGCATGATTGTAAAGGTACTTGAACTCGAAAAAGATAAGGCACGACTCGTCATCCAGGGAGAGGGCCATACGTTCATGAACACCCTGGTTGAGGAACTCCTGACCGATCCGGACGTCGATGTCGCAAAATACACCATCGAGTTCCAGTTCTCCGACCCCGTACTGCTCGTGACCACCAAGAGCGCAAAGAAAAACCCCCTGGCCCTTGTCAAGAAGGCCTGCAAGAAGATCTCCGGCAACTGCGATACCCTGCTCAAGGGCCTTGCAAAACAAAAATAACACCATCGGAGATACACATACTTTTTTCCCACACCCGTGCGGTTTTCTCTTCAGTCGTACCAGTAAAAACCGGGATCCCTTGTAAAAGCGATCTGCCAGAAGATTGCAGGTTAAAAACAGATGCCGGGGTAACCCCGGCGATATAAAACGGACTGCCTATTCGGCCCTTTCGGTAAAGACGATCGATCCGGAGATCCGCGAGATCTTGATCTTCACGCTCTGGCCGGGCTTTGCATTTGCCACGTACATGATGTACCGGCCCATCTTCACGACACCGTCGCCACGCTTGGAGAGCGACTGGATCTCGACATCCATGACCTGCCCTTCTTCAAGGTTCTCAGAAGCCGGCTCGGTCCTCACCTTTCGCTTCCGGACCGGACGGTGGCCACCGCAGGCATCGCAACGGAGGGTAAGAACCCGGTCATCCTTTACAAGACGCGTATCAGGCTTGCCACATTCGGAACAGATCACGTAATCGTCGACGTAACTCTTGATGATCATCTTAAAAAGCGAGATCTCGAACTTCCCGTTGAAGATCGCACGGTTCCCGTCGATCTTTCCCGACGTCCCGAGTTCGCCAAGGATGTACTTCATCAGGTGATCCTTGTCGCGACGGACTTTGTCGGCGATCTCGGCGAAATTTTCCAATATTGTTGTCTTCCCCTCGATGTAGGCCTTTGCCTCAGGAACAACAAAACGCTCCGAGGATTCGCTCTTCTCGGAGATATGAGAATAGGCCTTTTTTAAAAGGTCATCATAAGAGTCCGTCATATGTGTATAGTATAAAGGCTACACCGGTGCAAAAGTCTTTCCCAGAAAAAAGGAGGCTTTGCCGCCGGATGCGGCAGGGCGTTTTGGGGCCGGTCCGCGACTGACTTATCCAAGATAGGAAGGGACTGCCGCTTTGACGAAACTGACCACAGCTGCATTCTTTGTATCGTCTTCTATGTCTTTCTGATTGATGTCCTTAAAGCCGGCAAACTGCATGCCCTTTCCTTCGATCCATTTTTTGAAGGTCTCTTCGGTCTTCCCGGGTTTTCCGCCATGCGTTGCAAAGGCAACGGCGTGTTTCTTCTCGCACCCGGAAAGGGCAGTTATTGCCGTATGGATGGCCGGCGTCGGCTTGAACGCCCAGACCGGGGATCCAAAAACCAGCAGATCGTACTCCCTGACATTCAGCTGCGCCGGTTCGATCGTGGTCGTGTCCTCGCTCATCGCAGCCTTGCATTGCATGAGAAAGCGGGTCACCCGTGAATGCTCTGCACGATCAACGATCTCGATAAGTCGGCTGTCGGGGAAAGCCGATGCGATGTGCTGGGCAATGTGCCGGGTATTCCCTGTCTCGCTGTGGTAGATGATGCAGATCTTCATGCAGAAGTGATAGATCCCGATCCCCAAAAAGATTTCATACGGAATGGGCGTTTCAGCGGCGTACCGCTGGTAAAAAAGATATGGGGGTTATTTCCTGAACTGGGGCATCATTGCCCGTACTTCCTTGCCGGTAGTTTCAAGAAGGTGTTCTTCATCGGCCTTGGTGAGGGCGGTAAAGACCGGGCGGTTGACCTGGTTTTCAAGCATCCATTCCTTTGCGAATTCCCCGCTCTGGATCTCGGCGAGGATCTCTTCCATTGCCTCGTAGGCCTCAGGGCCGATAACCCGGGGTCCCCGGGTCATGTCCCCGTACTGCGCAGTGTTGCTGACGTACTGGCGCATGTTCGTGAGGCCGCCTTCGTAGATCAGGTCGACGATGAGCTTGAGCTCGTGGCAGACCTCGAGGTACGCCATTTCCGGGGCATACCCGGCGTCGACGAGCGTCTCGAACCCGGCCTTGATAAGCGAGGCCGTTCCCCCGCAGAGCACTGCCTGTTCGCCAAAGAGATCGGTCTCGGTCTCCTCGCGGAAGGTGGTCTCGAGGACGACGGCACGCGTTGCCCCGATACCTTTTGCATATGCGAGCGCGGTCTTGTGAGCCTTGCCCGTGTGGTCCTGCTCAACGGCAATAAGGGCGGGCACTCCCTTACCTTCCTCGTACTGCCGACGCACCATGAAGCCGGGGCCCTTTGGCGCCACCATGATCACATCGACGTTTTCCGGCGGCACGATCTGGCCGAAGTGGATGTTGAACCCGTGCGAGAACATCAGGGTTTTGTTCTCGGAAAGGTGCGGCAGGATCTCGTTTTTATAAACACCGGACTGGAGTTCGTCGGGCAGGAGGATCTGGATGATGTCAGCCTTCTTTGCCGCTTCAGCGACCGTCATCACGGTCATGCCGTCTTTTGTTGCCGCATCCCAGCTCTTTCCCTTGCGCAGGCCGATGATAACGTCAAGGCCGCTGTCGCGCAGATTCAGGGACTGGCCGCGTCCCTGCGATCCGTATCCGATCACCGCGATCTTCTTGCCCTTGAGCACCGAGATATCGGCGTCGGATTCATAGTACTTTTTCATCATGGTCTATCCATCTCATATCGGCAACAAAGCACATAAATATTATATGAAAAAACTAAAGAAGCACACTTGTAAAACCTGCAGGGAAGCGATGACTTATTAAGCACCCAGAAGCGGATAAAACCCCTGAGGAGCCGTTCAGCGGGAAACTGCCCGATGTCCAGGCAACCTCCCCGGACGTCAGGATCAACCTCACACGTGTCGGGGTAAAGAATGTCAAAAAACTCGTTGAGGTCACCCGCCCGGACAAACGGCCGGTGGTTTTTATCTCGAAGTTCGATGTCTACGTGGACCTGCCCGGCAGCCTGAAAGGTGCCAACCTCTCCCGGAATTTTGAGGTGATAGACGAGGTTCTCCAGCAGGCAATCGATGGAGAGGTCAACGAGATCGAGAACCTTTGCAGTGCCGTTGCACGCAAGCTGCTCGACCGGCACGAATATGCAGACCGGACAGAGGTTCTCATGCGCAGCGAGTTCATGGTCAAGCGCGAGACCCCGGTAAGTCACACGACCTGCCATGAGGTCGTCAAAGTCCATGCCCGGGCGATCGCGAAACGGACGTTCCGCGAGCCGATCGTGAGAAAGAGCATCGGGGCGGAGGTTACCGGTATGACCGCGTGCCCCTGTGCCCAGAATATCATGAAGGAACGGGCAAACCATGTCCTCGAAGGACTGGGCGTCGACCAGAAGACCATCGATGCGTTCTTTGCCGAGGTCCCCATGGCCACCCACAACCAGCGGGGCAGGGGCTTCCTCTGCATCGAGACCGATGACGATCAGCATGTCAACCTCGAAAAGATCATCCAGATCCTCAAAGAGTCCATGAGTGCCGGGATCTACGAGCTCCTCAAGCGCGGCGATGAAAGTGCGGTCGTGCTCGCCGCGCATAAAAATCCGCGGTTTGTGGAAGACTGCGTGCGGGAGATGGCAAAGAAAGTGCTGACCGGGTTTTCCTATCTTCCGGGCGATGCGGTAGTTACGATCAAACAGACCAATGAAGAAAGCATCCACCAGCATGACGCATATGCCGAACGGAGGGCAACGCTCGCAGAACTGCTGGATGAACTCAATGGCGATAAAAACCGTTCCGGATAAAGAGGCAGGATTTAATAAATTCTCCCATATACTGACATAAAAAAATCGTGTTTTTTCTTACCGATCTGCGCTGCTGAAAAAAACCGACAAATTTTCTTTTGTTTGTATTTTAATGGCCGATACGGCCGTTTTCCCCCACCTGCTTTTTCCGCAGATTAAAACAATAAACGTTATAAAAGGGTTCGTTAAAGATAGAGATGAACGTACTTTGTACGGTCAATTATCTCTAGAGATGAGAGATGTATAGAGTAATTTTGTACAGAAATACGAACAACTCAACATAACATGAGGCGATTATATTGTCGAAAGTTGTAGAGATTTCCCCAACCACAAGACACGAGGGACACTCGAAGCTGGTCCTGAAGGTCAACGATGCAGGCATCGTTGAGACAGGCAACTGGTGTTCCATTACTCCGGTGCGGGGAGTTGAGAAACTCGCAGTCGGAAAGACCCCTGAACAGGTACCCAAGATTGCATCCCGCGTCTGCGGTATCTGTCCTATTGCACACTGTCTTGCAGCAACCGAGGCAATGGAAGCATCCATCAAGGTCGAAGTACCCAAGGATGCCAAGCTGCTCCGGTACATTCTTCAGCTGGCAAACCGGTGCCACAGCATTGCACTGCATGATATCCTGATCCTGCCCGATCTCTATCTCCCGGGCACCGATGTCAAGATCAACCCGTTCTCCCCCGAGGAGCCCGTCCGGTCCGTTGCAAAGCGGATCCAGAGACTCCGTGAGATCAGCCAGACCATCGGCCAGATTGCCGGCGGCGAAGCTATCCACCCGAGCAACCCCCGGGTCGGCGGCATGTACATGAACTGCTCGGAGCAGGCAAAGACCAAGATGTACGACCTTGCAAAGGAAGGCCTTGTTCTTGCCCACCAGCAGATGGACTTCATGATTGCAGTCCTGCGCAACTACCAGAAGAGAGACTGGGTCGATGTCGGCGGCATGAAAGTCGCACTCCCCAAGGACCTCGGGTACCACGATCAGGGCTACCTTGCCACCCACGCGTACTATGGCTGCACGAGCATGGACGAATGCCCCTCCTGGGACATCAACCGGTTCAAGGAAGTCCGGCCCTGGGACTGGTACATGGGCGAGATGGAGATCTCCCTCGAAGAGCCCAAGTACCCCGTTGGCGGAACCACCAAGCTCGGCACCAAGGTCAACCCGCAGATGGAAGCCTGCACCGGTATCCCGATGTACGACGGCCAGCCCGTTGAAGTCGGTCCCCGTGCACGTCTCGTCAAGTACAAGAACTTTGATGAGAAGGGCACCATCGGCCAGAACGTTGCCCGTGAGATGGAATACACCGATTCCTTCTACGAGATGATCGACTGCATCGATGCACTTAACCCGAAGGGTAAGGTCGTTGCAGACTACATCCCGAAGGGTGACGGTACCCTCGGCTGGGCTTCCAACGAAGCACCCCGTGGCACGGATGTCCACCTTGCAAAGGTCAAGGACTGGAAGGTCCAGTACTTCTCAATGCTTGTTCCGACAACCTGGAACTTTGCAACCTGCAGCGCAGCACTCACCGGTGCACCCTGGCAGCTCGCCGAGGTCATCATGCGCGGGTACGACCCGTGCGTCTCGTGCGCTACACACATGATCGTAGTCGATGAGGACAACAAGGTAGTCGCCCAGAAACTCATCCAGCAGTGAGCGTACACAAATCATGCTGTATCCGGAGATTGTAGTCGCAGGGTGTGGAAACCCCCTGTTTGCAGACGATGGCTTTGGTCCGGCGGTCATTGAGGAGTTGCAGAAACTCACACTTCCCGACAATGTAAAAGTAGTGGATGCAGGCCTTGGCGGCCCGCACTTTATTTTTACGCTGCTCGACCCGGAAGTGACCAAAAAACTCGTGATTGTCGATATCGCTGATTACGGCGCAGAGCCGGGATCGATCACCAAGCTGCGTGTCGAGGACCTGCCCCCGGGCAGTTACCGCGATGCACACTCGTGGGATCTCGCGGAGCCGCTTCAGCGAATCAAGGACAGAATCGATATTATCGTCATCGGATGCCAGCCTGCACGTGTCACCGATCCCGAAATGGAGATCGGGCTCTCGGATGAAGTTTCAAAGGCAATTCCCAAAACGGTACGGATCGTACTGGAAACAATAGGTGTTGATTATGGGACTGCTATCAAGTGTCTTCAAGAAGAACGCCAGCGAGGCTCCGCAGAAACCTGCGGCACCTGCAAAATCAGCTGACGTAGCACAAAAAGTGGAAACA